>Ga0308156_1000001_pt1 | contig 2681144 bp, 2602 predicted proteins | sample PhyAR2_FD_201041 | JGI IMG/M metagenome (GOLD analysis project Ga0308156, IMG submission 201041) | Phyllosphere microbial communities from UC Gill Tract Community Farm, Albany, California, United States - DLSL A.R2 | ecosystem: Host-associated > Plants > Phyllosphere > Unclassified | place...
TTTATCCAATTCTAAGACATATCCCGATCCAAATCGGGTAGCAGTCAACGCGGGGTGGAGCAGCCCGGTAGCTCGTCAGGCTCATAACCTGAAGGCCGCAGGTTCAAATCCTGCCCCCGCAACCAAATATACGACGATCATCAAAACCCCGGGGCAAAAAAGCCGCGGGGTTTTGGCGTTTATGGTGCTGCAATGATTGCTTCACAGAGCGCGTAGCGGAGGAAGAAGATGCTGTACCTCACACCTCTTTAGTTTCCGGGTCTCCTTCGGCGCTGGACCACGAACTCAGCACAAGTTTGAACGCATGCGGCACTGGCGAGCGCCATCGGCGGGCCTGTACCTCGCTTCCTCTCTATCCTCGAGGGGCGTTCTGGAAAATGTCATTCTCAATGGCGTGTCCAGCGCAGTAGCGCCGCATCGTAGCCCAGGGACGTTGCTCTGTTCACCAACACCTTCCGAGTTTGCTCGGAGGGCTTCGCCGTGCGGGTCAGGATCCACAGATAACGGCCGGATGGTTCACCCACAATCGACCAGGAGTAGTCGGCGGCGTGATCGAGGACCCAGTAGTCGCCATAAAAAGGACCGAAGAAAGAGACTTTCAGTTTGGCGTTGCCGCTATTGGGGACGATCTTGGCACGGCCTTCCACTGCCTTTTTGGCGCCGTCAGGGCTGTCTTTGCGGCAGGTGTTGATGACCTTGATCATTCCATCGTCCCGCAGGGAATACTGAGCCGTTACGCCCTCGCAATCGGTTTCGAAAGCGTTCTCGTAGCGGGCGAGTTCAAACCAACTGCCGAGATATCGGTCTAGTTGAACGGTTTTCGCCGGCTGAGGAACTGATGTGTTGCCGACGGGGCCGACTGTGCTGCAGGCAGCAAGGAAGCCGCTGGCGATGAGGGGGAGGAATGATCTGAGTTTCATCGGCGGTTAATGTGGTTGCGCACCAATAGTTCCCGTGGCGGGGGAGACTGTTCAGGTCATTCTTCTTAATTTCAGCCTGCTGGTAACCTTATGTATCCTTTTCCCAAAGGATGCGCGACTGAGATGAGACATCCAAGATCGAGGGACGTTCCCGATCAGCGGCCGAAGGCGATTCCTGGACTCAAATGAGCCGCGTTGCTGAGACATACCCCTGCCTGGGTGAACTTGTACGGTTTGGTCCCCGAGCGGGCGTTCTTACCTCCCGGACCTTGTCCATCCTACCAGCTGATTTGCTGATATTGTCATATGCCTCGCTGAAGCCCGTTATTCAGCAATACCCTTGGAAAAGCCCGGCGAGTTGGTGCCGAAGAGGTTGAAGCGGGATTTGTCCATGCCTTCCTGCTTGTACCGCACCTTGGCGCCCGCAAGGGCGGACTCGAATTCCTGTCCTGCCGCGAGTTTTGCGGTGAGGTCCTTCATCGGGGTCCGATCGCCGATCAGCATGTGGATGACGGACAAGGCCCTCTCGCTCAGGATTTGCCGGGAGAGGGGAGAACCGAAGTTGAGCTTCAGTCGAAAATAGGTCCACAGACCATCCTTATTGCCCCGGATCTGGATGAAGAGCGAGGGGGTGCGTCCCGTCTCTGGAAATTCCAGCAGGGAGTTACATTCCCAATCCCCGTTGGGCATTTGGGTGAAGGTGGGGGCTGCTTTTTGCGATAGGTCCGCAAGCGACTTGCAGCGAGTGGCGTCAAAATTCCGGACCGGAATTCGGCCCGCCTTTGCCACGATCTGCTGGAGTGGAGCGGGCTCCGTCACGCGCGCGGTTCGGGTATCGTCCATCGTTATGCCGACAAAGGATAAGAGGGCGACGACGAGCATTCTCAAAGGCTCCGATTGAAGGGGCGTGCGGCGGAAGGTGGTTGATCAGATCGAGACTGCGACCGTTCACGCTGGCCGCACTCTTTCAGCTACGCTTCCTTCGCTTTCGCTCCAAGTTTCGTCGCACGCCTTCATCAAAAAACCAACAGGAGTTTGACGAAGAGGCCCCACTCTCACCTGATCCAGCCTGATCATGGGCTGATTTGCTGGTTCAACCGACTAAAGAGGCCTTTTCACGCCAGCACCATCACCCGTGATGGAGGGCTCGCTGCAAGTCGCCGATGCGCTTGACGCGTTGTCTGCGGTTGGAGCCGTCATTGTATGAGAGGGACTGGAGCATGAACTCGGTCATGGCGACGAGTTGAAGCATGCTGTCACTGCCGTTCTGGTTCAGCGGGATCGTCAGGCAGATGTCGGCGCTTTCTGGACCCCACTCGTAGAAGCGGGTGGTGATGAGGACCGTTTTGTATCCGCCGCGTTTTGCCATCTTGGCAAGGCGCTGAAGGGCAGGGAGATTGCCGCCGCAGTCGATCAGGATCAGGAGCGTGCTATCCGGCTCTTCATCCATCAGTTCGATATAGGTCGAGCCGTCGCTTTGCAGATAGTGGACCCGCTCGCGACATTCGAGCAGCTTCATGTAGAAGTAACGGCACAGGCCGAAACTTTCCGCCGATGAGGCGATGAAGACGTTCCGGCTGTCCTGAATGGCATCGAGTGCGGTCTTCCACACGGACTGACCAGCGAGGTCGTACACGGCCTGCACGGCCTGGATCTGCTGCATCATCAGACCCGAAAGCGGGGTCTGCCGTGGCTCCTGGCTTTCGGCTTGAACGGCCGGTGATGCGGTGACGCGCTCGCGCAGATGTTCGCGAATGTCGCTCAGCTGCCGGTAGCCGAGAGATCGAAGAAACCGGCCAACCGTCATCGGGCTCAAACCCAGCTTTTCTGCCAGCGTCGCAGCCGTCTCGAAGGGAAGCTCGTTCATATGCTCCATGAGATATTTCGCGATGCGCCGCTCCGCCGGCGTGCCGGACTTCATCAACCGGGACAGATCGATCAGTAGCTTTTCCAATAACGCCTCATTACGTTTCTATCGGACGACGATACAGAGCTTGGCAGGTGGCTGGTGGTCGCACGTGCTTCGCGACACACTGTACCCGCTTCGAGGGCAGAATACTATTTCTTCCCCGTTGTTTTTCATAGTTTAGGCATGGCTGCTATTCAAGCAAAAGATGATAGCTCACCACCATTTGCGAAAGGCCCGAGCTACGGCGTTCTTGTGGAAGAAATACCGCCGCCTTATCTCTGCACCCCAGGTAACGTTCAGAAGAGGAATGGTGGTTTGATTCTTGATGCAGCAAAACGCGCCTTTGAGAACCTGTTTGCTTCGCAGACGCGTTCCGTCTTCTGGAAGGTTCTCGGCCTCACCATTCTTGTTTTGATCGGTCTGTGGTTCGCGATCCGCAGCCTGTTCATCTGGCTTGCTTTGCCATGGCTTGATTCGCTCGTGCCCGGCATGCCGGATTGGGCCGGTTGGATGAGCGTTGTTCTGGCCATTCTTGCTGGCATCGGATTGGCGCTCGCGCTGGCGCTGTTGATCTCTCCGGTCACCGCGGTGGTTGCCGGCCTGTTTCTTGACGATGTGGCGGAGGTGATTGAAAAACAGGATTATGCCGGGGAGCCCGCCGGCCGCGCCATGCCGCTTGGGGAAGCGGTGTTGTCTTCGATCAAGTTTTTCGGCGTGGTCATTCTCGGCAACGCCGTAGCACTTCTCCTGCTTCTGGTGCCGGGCGTGAACCTCATCGCCTTTTTCATGGTCAATGGTTATCTTTTGGGGCGGGAGTTCTTCGAATTTGCGGCCATGCGCTTCCGCACGCCAGAGGAGGCGAGGGCCTTTCGCTCGAAACACGCATCGACGGTGTTCATGGCGGGCCTGGTGATCGCAGCGTTTCTGGCGGTGCCCTTCCTCAATCTGCTGACGCCGCTCTTTGCCGCATCCTTCATGGTGCATCTGCACAAGTCGATCAGCCGGAAAGACCCATCCTTCGTGCTGCAATCGAACGCTCCCCGCTCAGGCACCAAGCAACTGGGGCGGTAGCTCGACCAGCGGGGCAGGAATGTCCCAGGTCTTTTCCGGCGATTTACAGATGTCGGCAATGATGCAGCGCTCGCATTCCGGCTTGCGGGCCTTGCAGCAATAGCGTCCATGCAGGATCAGCCAGTGGTGGGCGTGGAAGAGGTAGGGTTCGGGGATGATCCTGACCAGCCGGTCCTCCACCTCGTCCGGGGTCTTGCCCGGTGCCAACAGGATGCGGTTGGCGATGCGAAAGACATGGGTATCGACGGCCAGCGTCGGGATGCCGAACGCCATGGACATGACCACGTTGGCGGTCTTGCGGCCCACACCCGGCAGCATCATCAGCTCTTGGCGGGTTTTTGGCACCTCGCCACCAAAATTGTCGATCAGCATCTGCGACAGAGCGATGACGTTCTTGGCCTTGTTGCGGTAAAGCCCGATGGTCTTGATGTAATCGATCAGCCGCTCTTCCCCGAGCGCCAGCATCTTTTGTGGCGTATCGGCAATTTCAAACAGTGCTCTCGTTGCCCGGTTGACGCCGACATCGGTGGCCTGGGCGGAGAGTGCGACGGCCACGACCAGGGTGAAGGGGTTGGAATGTTCCAGCTCGCCCTTCGGCTCCGGCCGCTGGATGGAAAAACGGCGGAAGATCTCGTTCAGCTCGTCTTTCGAGTAAGCGGTCTTCACGCGCTTTTGCCTGGGCTTCGCCGTTGAAATTGACTTTTTTGCTGTTTGGGTGCTGGATCGTTTCTTGTCGATTGTCATAACGGATCTACATGCGCGTTGATCAGCCGTATCGAGGAAGGCAGATGGAAATGCTCAACGATCAGCCGGTTTTTTCTGCCGAACTCATCCCCTATCGCTCACTGGGGCGCAAGGGGTTTCGTATCCTGCTGGTGCTCTGCGCGCTCTTTGCAGTCCTCTATGGCGGCTTCTTCCTCGTCACCGGCGCGTGGCCGATCGGCTTCTTTCTGGGGCTCGATTTCCTGCTTCTCTATATTGCCTTTCGCGCAAACTACCGTGCCGCCAAGGTCAAGGAGCAGGTGGTGGTGTCTCGCACCAACCTCTCCATCCGTAAATTTTCGCCGAAGGGAGATGTGATTGAACATCGGTTCAATCCGTTCTGGGCGCGGTTTCGGGTGCGCCGTCACGAGGAATTCGGCATTCTTTCCATGCATGTGTCAGGCGAAGGCCGAGTGACGGATATCGGCTCCTTCCTCAACCCGGAGGATCGGGAAAGCTTTGCCAAGGCATTTCGCAATGCGCTGGCGACGGTGAAGCTTAAAATCTGACAGGTCTTGGCAAGAAACGGGTGGAGGCAGACGTCAGGTCGTGGTCTTCTGATCGCCAAGGAGACATGCCATGAATGCCAATATCATGCTGAAGGAAGATATCACCCCCGTCGGCGCCGACTACGAGACGGTGCGCCAGGTGATCGAGATATTGACGGTGGATTACCGCGACCAGCCGTCGCTGGAGGAGATTGCCGCGAGGCTCAACCAATCCCCCACGCAATTGCAGAAGACCTTTACGCGCTGGGCCGGATTGTCGCCAAAGGCTTTTTTGCAGGCCGTGACGCTTGATCACGCCAAGCGCCTTCTGCGCGAGGAAAATCTGCCGCTTCTGGAGACGGCCATCGAAGTCGGCATGTCCGGCCCAAGCCGCCTTCACGATCTCTTCGTGACGCATGAGGCCATGTCGCCCGGCGAGTGGAAGGTGAAGGGCAGCGGACTGCAGATCCGCTATGGCTTTCACCCGTCGCCATTCGGTCTGGCGCTGGTGATGATCACCGATCGTGGGCTGGCCGGCTGCGCCTTTGCCGATGCGGGTGAAGAGACGGAATGTTTCGAGGATATGGCGCGGCGCTGGCCGAACGCCATCTATGTCGAAGACAGCGCCGCGACAGCACCCTATGCCGAGCGGATCTTCGATCCTACCCGCTGGAACAGCGACCAGCCGCTGCGTGTCGTGCTGCTGGGCACGGACTTCCAGGTACGCGTCTGGCAAAGCCTGTTGAAGATACCGATGGGCAAGGCCGTCACCTATTCGCATGTGGCGCAGGATATCGGCCAGCCGACGGCATCCCGCGCTGTGGGCGCGGCGATCGGTTCCAACCCCATCTCTTTCGTCGTTCCCTGCCACAGGGCGCTTGGCAAGAGCGGCGCGCTGACCGGCTATCACTGGGGCATCACCCGCAAGAGAGCGATGCTGGGTTGGGAAACAGGGCGGGTGTGACTACTCCGCTTCAGTGGCTTTTCCCGCCGCGGCCAGTTCCATCAGCGCCCTTGCCGCAGCCTCGTCGGTGATCAGCGTGTTGCAGCCGATGCGCTTGATGGTGGCGCGGATGGCGGTGGCGCGGTGGGCGCCGCCGGAGGCGAGAACGATGTGTTTGGCCTTTTTCAGCGTATCGAGATCGATCGACATGGCGTGATTGTTGATCGGATGATCGACGGAGCGGCCTTCGGCATCGATGAAGTTGAACATGGTGTCGCACACGCAGCCCGCCGCGACCAGCTCATCGAGCGTCTGTTTGGAAATGAAGCCTTCCGAGAGCGATGTGGAATGCGGACCGATATCGCCGCAGCTGACGATGGCGAGATCGAGGTTTTCGGCGAGCGCATAAAGGGTGCTCAGCCCGCATTTTTCGATCAGCGCCCGCTTGGTTTCGATGGAATCGACCAGGAGCGGGGCAAGAAACATGTAGCATTCCGCGCCTAAGGCACTGGCGAGCCGCCAGGTGTAGTCGAGCGGGTTGGTCTGGTGCACGGCAACGATGCCGCCGAGCAGCGAGACGACCTTGCAGTTTTCGCGCCGCGGGGGACGAAAGCTTGAGAGCGAAGCGGTCATGGTGCGGCCCCAGCCGACGCCGATCGTGGCATTGTCCGGCACGACTTCGGAAAGGAACTGGCCGAGCGCCAGACCCACGCCCTTGGCGATATCTCCTACTTTATCCGAACCCGTGGGAATGATCACCGCCTCATCCAGGCCATAGGCTTTTTCCAGGTCGATCGAAAGCGCGACAAAATCCTCGATGCCTTCATTGATCCAGATCTGTACGTCGGAGCGCTTCATCGCCTCATCGAGCAGGCGGATGACGGTGGAGCGGCTGATGCCGAGTTTCTCGGCGACATCCTTCTGCGTCATGCCCTGATTGTAATAGAGCCACGCGGCGCGAAGCCTCAGAGAGGGCGCTTCGGAAAAGGCCGTATGGGTTTCTCTACGCAGTTTTGCCACTGTCTTTTGCCGTATCCTGGTCTGAGTATGCTTGAAAGATGAGCCTGTCGCTCAAGGGTGCCTGGGTTGAAGGAGAGACTTTAGGGAAAGGCGTGTTTGATCGCTGCATTTTTCCGCCTGACGCATTGACGAGCGGAGAGTTACCTTCTGCTTGTCCGGCATGACGGGATATGCCGTTTCGAAAAGCGCGGTCAGCGGCGCCAAGCGGGCGTCGCACCAACTTGCTTCCATGCCGTCCAAGGCCAGCGCCTCCAGGCTGCCCTCGATGACCAGGCCAATGTTCGAATAGACCTGATCACGACCTGCCGCCGCCTTTGGATTGCTCGAGAGCTCGGGCATTTCTGAAAACATTTTCTTGGTGATTGTGACCGCTGCACGACTAGACCAGAGTGTGGCGTCCAGACAGGCGCCAAGCCCCCTCATATTGTCGGTGATTGCCTTCTGCGATCTGGCCGTGGCAGGATCTTCGTAGATATTCATGACGACGATGAGAGAGCGTGTGTAGCTCACCACCGTCTTGTACTCATGTGGTGAGAGTTCATCCAGCTTTTCCGCTTCACTTGGACGGCAGAGAATATCGAGGGTTTTTGAAACCTCTGGATTTGTGGGCTTCATGGCCTCCCGGGAATGGCGATTGCGGTCGGCGAAAGCCTGCAGGCGTTGTGCGGCGTCCTGCATCTCCTGCAATCGCTTTTCTGACGGTGCGTTCGGTGAAACGCCATCCGTTTCTTGCGCCGGAGGTGGCGCAAAATTGAACCTGACTTCACCTTGGATACCCATGGCTGCCAGTTGCGGTTGGCAGCGCAGAACCGCTCTCATCGCCGCATTGGCGAAGGCCTGATCGATCGCCCCGTTGCCTTTTTCGATGACGACGGGCGTCTTATCGAGCGAGCCATCAGCTTCAAATGTCGCGGCAATGACCACCGCACTGGTTGCCCCCGGCGGAGGAGTGAAACATGCCTCCACTGCGCGCTGAAACTCGGACGGGCTGACGGCCTTTTGCGTCTCCGCCTGTGCTGTCTGGAAGACAAAAGCGGCTGAGGCCATGGCTGCAAAGATCATGTAAAGTCGTTTGGCTATCATGTTTGCATCCAAATTCGTTCCATCACCCCGACGTTAGGCAGCGCATTGGCTTGATCCGGCAGTATTGCAGACATGAAACTTATGTCAATTGCGATGGGCAAATGTCTTGACTTCTTCCCGTAAGCTGCGCGATACTCCCCGCGAACACAGTTCCCTTGTCGCCGTCTGTACGCTCACCCGTGCGGAACGAAATTCGATAGCGATGGTTTCCGAGACATTCACAAGGATTACACGGCATGACTTCCAAGCTTGATCAACTTCGCGCCATCACCACCGTGGTTGCCGATACCGGTGACATCGAGGCGGTGGCCCGTCTGAAGCCGGTGGATTGCACCACCAACCCGTCCATCGTCCTGAAGGCGCTCGGCACGCCGGCTTTTGCCGATACGGTGAAGGAAGCGGTTGCCTGGGGTCGCAAGCAGGGCGGCGCTTCCGAAGGCGTGATTGCCGCGGTGGCCGACCGCCTGGCGATTTCCGTCGGTGCAGCCCTTGTCGATCTCGTCCCCGGCCGCGTGTCGACCGAAGTGGATGCCGATCTGTCCTTCGATACGAAGGCTTCGATCGACAAGGCACACAGCATCATTGCCGCCTACAAGGAGCGCGGCATCGAGCGCGAGCGCATTCTCATCAAGCTGGCCTCCACCTGGGAAGGCATCAAGGCGGCAGAAGTGCTGCAGGCGGAAGGCATCGATTGCAATCTGACGCTTCTCTTCTCGCAGGCCCAGGCGATTGCCTGCGCCGAAGCGAAGGCTTTCCTCATTTCGCCCTTCGTCGGTCGCATTCTCGACTGGTACAAGAAATCGACCGGTGAGACCTACACCGCCGAGACCGATCCGGGTGTGCTTTCGGTGCGCCAGATTTACAATTACTACAAGGCCAACGGCATCTCGACCGTCGTCATGGGCGCGTCCTTCCGTAATGTCGGCGAAATAGAAGCGCTGGCCGGTTGCGACCGCCTGACCATCAGCCCCGCACTTCTGGAAGAGCTGGACAAGGACACCGGCACGCTGGAGCGCAAGCTCTCTCCCGATCACGCCAAGGCAGAGCCGCTTCAGTCGCTGGACGAAAAGTCCTTCCGCTGGCAGCTCAACGAAGACGCCATGGCGACGGAAAAGCTGTCCGAAGGCATCCGCCTGTTTGCCAAGGATCTGGTGTCGCTGCGCGAGATCGTCCGCAAGGAACTTGCTGCCGCCTGACGAAAAACGACCGGGAACCGATTTCGCGTCCGGTCGTTTTATTATCATAAGATCTCCAGTCTTGAAGCGCGGCTGTTCCCCCTGGCAGTCGCGCTTTTTCTTTGAGTGTTTGGCGCTGGGCTGGTGCGACAGCCGGGCGAACCAGCGCTGCCTCAACGGATGGTGACGGTCAGCATTGGAGTCGTCGAGTGACGGGGCGATGATATCTCGATCTCATCTCGCGTGCCGATCAGGTGCTCTGTCAGGCGAAGATGTCCTGTCGCGCGCAAGTGGCTGCAGTGCGTCAAGACGTTGCGAGTAAAGCCTTCACGTAACGGATAGTTTAGGCGCTTACTGACCGGCCACAACTTCTGAAATCGCCTTAGCCGTCGAGCGGATCAGCTCCAGACAGTCATCCTCTTTCGGTGCCGCTTCGTTGAGCGAGCCGATGAAGGGACAGGTGACGACGGCAAGCGCTGTGCCGTCGAGGGTCAGGATCGGGGCGGAAATGTTGCGCACGCCGGCGGTCTGCAGGCTGTTCATGCTCTCATAGCCCTGGGCCTTCACCTGTTGCAGCCGTTCGCGCAGGTTTGCAGGCAGTTCCTTTTCTTCGCCACGCAGCTGTTCGGCAATCATCAACTCCCGCTGCGTCTCGTTCTGGAAAGCCAGGAGGACATGGCCGGAGCCGGTGTTGAACAGGCTCATCTGCGCACCGACGCGAATGGAGAGTGCCCAGTAGGTGGAAGAGTCCTGCTGCGCGATGACGACGACCGAGCCGCGATCATAGACCGCCAGATGACAGGCCTGCTGCGCTTTCGCCGAGAAATCCCGCATCATCGGCGCTGCAAAGGAAACGAGGCGTCTGACAGGCTGGTGGAAGTGGGCGAGCCCGAACATTTTCAGAGTGAGGGTAAAGCGGTCGCCATCCTGGCGCTGCACATAGCCGCGGCGGACCAGCCGATCCAGCATGCGATAGAACTCATTCGGGCTCTTGCCGAGCGCCTTGGCGATTTCCACCTGGGTCAGCCCGCCATCGGTGCGCGCCAGAAGCTCGAGAATGTCCAGCCCCTTGTCCAGCGCCGGTGCGCGGTATCTGTCGCTATCGTCTTCCGTCATCGGGCCTCTATTGATTGCAAGCTGGCTTGACGGTCTGTGAATACACCGTTTACATATGAATTGTCGATGCATATTTGAGACATTGCGCCCGAAGGCGCCGGAGGAGAGCCATCATGGGCCAGGATTTTTCAGGACAGACCGTTGTCATTACCGCAGCGGCGCAGGGGATTGGCCGGGCAACGGCGGAACGCTTCATCGCGCTTGGCGCGCGCGTTATCGCCACCGACATCAACGAAGCTGCTCTTGCAACCCTTGAAAATGCCGAGACCCGCGTTCTCAACGTTCTCGATGGCGCAGCCGTCCAGGCCTTTGCCGCCGAGATCGGCTCTGCGGATGTGCTCTTCAACTGCGCAGGCTTCGTGCATGCCGGCACCATTCTCGACTGCGAGGAAAAGGACTGGGATTTCTCCTTCGATCTCAATGCCAAGGCCATGTACCGCACCTGCCGCGCCTTTTTGCCCGGCATGTTGGAAAAGGGCAAGGGCGCCATCGTCAACATGTCGTCAGTGGCCTCCAGCGTCAAAGGCGTGCCAAACCGGTTTGCCTATACGGCCTCGAAGGCGGCTGTCATTGGCCTGACCAAGTCCATCGCATCGGATTTCGTTACCAAGGGTATTCGCTGCAACGCCATCTGCCCCGGCACGGTGGATAGTCCATCGCTGCATGAGCGCCTGCGCGCGACCGGCGATTACGAAAAGGCGCTGAGCGACTTCATCGCGCGCCAGCCCATGGGGCGCATTGCCAAGCCGGAAGAGATTGCAGCGCTGGTGACTTATTTGGCGTCGGACGAGGCCGGGTTCACCACGGGTCAGATCCATGTGATCGACGGTGGCTGGACAGCCTAATAGGGCCGCTTTTCAGTCCGCGCGGTAGTCAGCGCATTTGCGTCTCGTCATCCCGCAGGTGACGGCGGAGGGATTTAAGCTTCTGTCGTCGACGTGGTCCGTCGTCGTTGCCACGCAGGTCATCCACGTGACCAAACAAACACGGCCGGGGAGGCCCGGCCGTTTTTGTATTCCAAGCCTGTGTAATTCTTAGAGGATCGCCTGACCGGCCATCACTGCCAGCACCAGGAAGATGAGGAAGACGACCACGGCGATGAAGAACAGGATCCGGGCGATGCCGGAGGCCGCCGCCGAAATGCCTGTGAAGCCGAAAACGCCGGCGATGATCGAGATCACGAAAAATATTAGAGCCCACTTCAGCATGGTCGGTCCTCTTGCGTCAGATTTGAAACGGGCAAACGCTCAAGGTCCTGGACCCACTCGTTTGTCTCTCAGTCTTTGTTCAGCCAAGCCCTTGGCGCACAATATCTTCATGCGCACGGGCATGCACTAATGACGCAAAAGTGAGGGGAGAGGTTCCAGGGTACCGAAAATCTTTTTCGAGACCCGGCCCTTGCGATGGGTCACGCGGTCCCGGTGGCGGAGGTTTTCCTGGCTTTCATCGTCGTGCGGAGGAAGGCCAGGATGAAAATCCCGCTCATGATCAGCACGATCGTGGGCGCCGGTGCGCTGTCGATCAGGAAGCTCAGCCAGATGCCAAGGGTGGTAGAGAAGAGCGCCACGCAGACGGCGGCAATCAGCATCTCGGAGAAGCGCCGTGTGACGAGAAAAGCAATGGCGCCGGGTGCCACCAGCATGGCGACCGACAGGATGATGCCGATTGCCTGAAGCGCGCCGACGACGGTGAGCGACAGGACGGCAAGCAGGCCGTAATGAAGGATGCGGACCGGCAGGCCGATGGCCTTGGCGTGTTGGGGATCGAAGGCATGCACCAGCAGATCCTTGCGCAGGATGGCAAGGAACAGCGTGGCGGCAAGCGCGATCAGGCCGGTCTGGATGACATCGGCCACCGAAACGCCGAGCATATCGCCGAAGAGAATATGGTCGAGATGCACGTCGCTCTGCACCTTGACGTAAAGCACCAGCCCCAGGCCGAACATGCCGGAAAAGACAATGCCAAGCACCGTGTCTTCCTTGATGCGGCTGTTTTCCTTTAGAAAACCGGTGCCCAGCGCGCAGATCATGCCGGCGATGAAGGCGCCGATGGAAAAGGGAATGTTGACGATATAGGCGATGACGACGCCGGGCAGCACCGCATGCGAGACAGCGTCACCCATCAGCGACCAGCCTTTCAGCACCAGCAGGCAGGAGAGCATGGCCATCGGCACGGCGATCATCAGCGTGATGATGAAGGCATATTGCATGAAGGGAAGCTGGAAGGGCAGGAGCGCCAGTTCGAGATATTCGCTCATGCGGGCTCCTCAAGGGCGGCGCGGGCCTTGGCGCGCGAGGCGAGATAGCCGTGTTTGGGCGCAAACAGGAAAGCGGTCAGGAAGATCAGCGTTTGTAGCACGACGATGATACCGCCGGTCGCGCCATCGAGGAAATAGCTCAGGTAAGCACCGAGGAAGCTCGTTGCGGCGCCGATGCCGAAGCTCATGCCGATCAGCCGCTCGAAACGGTCCGTCAGCAGATAGGCGGTGGCTCCCGGTGTGACGACCATGGCGACGACGAGAAAGGCGCCGACGGTCTGAAGAGCTGCCACGGTGGAGGCGGCGAGCAGGGTAAAGAAGATGATCTTCAGCACATCCGGCTTCAGGCCGATGGTGCGGGCGTGGTTCTCATCGAAGAACACGACCATGAGGTCCCGCCATTTCAGCGACAGGACCAGGAGGCTGATGCCGCCGATCAGCGCCAGCTGGATCGTGTCTTCGGGGGTGATGGCGAGAATGTTGCCAAGAACGATGGTCTGAATGTTGATGGAGGTGGGCGAGAGCGACACCATGAAAAGGCCGAGGCCGAAGAAGGAGGTGAAGATCAGGCCGATAATGGCGTCTTCCTTCAGCCTTGTCTTCTGGTTGAGAAACAGCATCGATGCCGCCGCAAGCCCGCCGGAGAAGAACGCGCCGAGTGCGAAGGGAAGACCCAGCATATAAGCGCCCGCGACGCCCGGCACGATGGCATGGGAGAGGGCATCGCCGATCAGCGACCAGCCCTTCAGCATCAGATAGGCGGAGAGAAAGCCGCAGACGCCGCCGACCAGTGCGCTGACCCAGATGGCATTCAGCATGTAGGAGTAGGTGAAGGGCTCGAGCAGGGTGGAGATCATCGCTCCGTGTCTCCCACCTTCGCCGGATCGCCCCGTGTCTCATGGCCGTTCTGGCCGTAGATGACGAAGGGGCGCTCGTCATCGGTGATCACTTTCAGATGCCACGGGTCGGCATCGTCATGCAGATCGGCGCCGCCCAGGATGAAGTGGCGGAGGCTTCCGCCAAAGGCGGCCTGAAGATTGGCTTCGGTGAAAGTGTCTTTCGTCTTGCCCGAAGCAAGCACCGTGCCTTTGACGAAGACGGCGCGGTCGCAGAAATCCGGTACACTGCCGAGATTGTGGGTGGAGACCAGCATGATGCGGCCTTCGTCGCGCAGGGATTTTAAGAGCGCGATGATCTGCTCTTCGGTCGTCACGTCCACGCCGGTAAAGGGCTCGTCGAGCAGAATGACCTTGCCTTCCTGCGCCAGTGCGCGGGCGAGAAAGACGCGTTTCTTCTGCCCGCCGGAAAGCTCGCCGATCTGGCGCTTGCGATAATCCAGCATGTTGACGCGCGCGAGCGCCTCTTCCACCATATGGTGGTCGCGTTTGGTGGGAATGCGAAAGAAGTTCATGTGGCCGTAACGGCCCATCATCACCACATCCTCGACGAGAACGGGAAAGCTCCAATCCACCTCTTCGGCCTGCGGCACATAAGCGACGAGGTTCTTTTTCAGCGCGGTGGAAGCCGGCTCGCCGAAGATCGAGACGGTGCCGGCCGACAGCGGCACGAAGCCCATGATGGCCTTGAAAATGGTGGATTTGCCCGCACCATTGACGCCGACAAGGGCGGTGATGGTGCCTTTGGGGATCGAGAAGCTTGCGCGGCGCAATGCCGTGTGGCCGTTGCGATAGGTGACCGTCACATCATCGACGGTCAATCCATCCTGACCAGGCTTTGGCTTCGCAGCGCTTCTCGTTTTCCCCATCATCATTGGCTGAGACCCTTCACGATCGTGGCTGTTGTGGTGCGCAGAAGATCGAGATAGGTCGGCACGGGGCCGTTCGCCTCACTCAAAGAATCCACATAGAGAATGCCGCCATAGGCCGCGCCCGTTTCCTTCGCCACCTGCTTGGCCGGATCGGGCGACACGGTGCTTTCGCTGAAGATGACGTGGACATTGTTGGCGCGCATCGCGTCGATGACGCCGCGCACCTGCTGGGGTGTGCCCTGGCTATCGGCGTTGACCGGCCAGAGGAACAGTTCCTTCAGGCCGAAATCGCGCGCCAGATAGGAGAAGGCCCCTTCGCTCGTCACCAGCCAGCGCTTGTTTTCCGGCAGTGCGGCGATGGCATCGCGCATCGGCTGGATTTCCTGTCGGATCTTGTCCGAATAGGCCTTGGCATTGGCGGCATAAACATCGGCGTGGTCGGGATCGATTTGCGTGAGCGCCTTGCGAATGTTCTCGACATAGATCAGCGCATTGTCCGGCGACATCCAGGCATGCGGGTTGGGCTTGCCGCTATAGGCGCCGCCGCTGATCGAAATCGGCGTCACACCATCACTGACGACGACATTCGGAACGCCGGAGAGATTGGCGAGAAACTTCTGAAACCACAGTTCAAGGTTCAGCCCGTTCCACAAGACGAGGTTGGCATCGCGGGCTTTGAGAATATCGCGCGGGGTCGGCTGGTAGTTATGGATCTCGGCCCCTGGCTTGGTGATGCTCTCGACATCAGCGGCGTCGCCCGCAACGTTGCGGGCCATATCGGCAATGATGGTGAAGGTGGTGATCACCTTGGGCTTTTCCGCAGCAAAAGCGGAGAAGGGCAGGAAGGCTGCGGCGCAGAGAGCGAGAAACGTCGAGCGGGTCAACTTCATGAAAACGATAAAACCTCTTTTGCGATTAATTCGCAATAGCAATGTGGGAGACATCGGAAAGATTGTCAATGCTATTGCAAATCATTCGCATTAAGAACGGCTACAACTGGATATTGTTCCAAATTCTCCTATGCAACGGTGTGCTGCGGCCTGATTGGGCGCGGGCTGCTGCCGGCGGCGAGCCTATGCGCGCGGTCTCTCTCAGCATAGGAGAGACCAAACGCCGTCAGCCGATACGTGCGGGCTCGCCCGTTGCGTGTCTTGTTCGCAAAAAATGTCAGTGATCTTACGGCGTGTTTCGCTCGGCAGCCTGGGCAAGAGCGGACTGATGAGCCTCGGCGATCCAGCCCAAAAAACGTCCGGAAACAAACGTTTTTCCTGCCTAATTAAGTCTTCTTCAATGAGAAGCCATCAAGATCAATGGCTGCACGGATGTGGTCTATCACCATCCGGCCTTTTCCACTCCGGTGGCGCAACGAGGCGCGACGGGAGACGAAGGCGTTAGACGAGGTTGTCTATGTCGGGACGTTTGACGTGAAAGCAGTGTTCAAAAGAATACGGTTTTCCCGCAAAGTGGTATTGATTGGCGGTGGTATCCTCCTTCTGGGTGGTGCCTCCGGCGTTGCTGCCATTGTCGTCGGCAGGGATCAGCTCTTCGGTAATTCGGAGGTCGTGCAGAACGGCCTGGAATGCAAGACGGCGCAGACAGTCAAGATCAAGAAGAACGGCTCGGTCTGGATCCGCAAATTTGTCCGCACGGAAGGTGGCGATGGCCCGGAGCGCATGAAGACGGCGCTGCGCGTGGCCAAGGCCATCTATGACAAGGATCATCCCGATCTCGTTCAGGTCTCGGTGCTGGATGCCAAGGGACCGCAGATGCGCGCCGACATGCGCGGCCGATCCATCGCCGCGCAGGCGATCTACATCGCCGATCCCAGCAAGCTGCCGGAAGGCGCTGCCTCTCAGAGTTATTCCGCCTATTACTATGATGGCGCTGCCGCCGATGACGGCCAGTTTTACGGATTGCGGATCGATCTTCCTGTCGAAGACGCCAAGGCGATGACAGCGTCGCTCACCGAATTTGCCGATTGCGTCGATCCGGTCGCGGCCACTGCCGGCGACGGACATGGCGCTCCGGCGGGTGGCCATGGCGCGCCTGCCGGTCACGGTGCTGAGGCTTCGGGCGGGCACGGCGAAAGCAAGGGATCGGATGGCCACGGCGCCGAAGGCGATGGACATGGCAGTGGCGACAAGCCTGCCGAAGGCGGCCACGATGCGCCTGCCAATGCCGATGGCAGTGGTCACGGTTCTGCCGAACCGCTTCTGACGTCCACGCCGGACAAGAGCGAAAGCATGTTCAGCTTCGGCTATATCAAGTCGCTGCTGTTCGGCAAGGGCGAGACGACGGCGGTTGCGGCCGAGCAGCCAGCGGCGGAAGGCCATGGCGAGCCGGCAGCGGCTGGCGACCATGGCAGCGCCCCGGCTTCAGACGGTGGGAATGAAGCGGCGGGTCACAGCGCCCCCGCCGTTGCGGAAGAGCCTGCCGCACAGGGCAATGAAGCGTTCGGCGCGGCGGCTGGTGGACACGATGCGCCTGCGGCAGAGGCGGCGGGACATGATGCTGCTGCTGGCAGCGACCACGCAGCAGAGGCTCCCAAGCCCGAGCATTGATTGGATTGCCTGGCGCGAGATGAGGGGCTTAATGACCGCCTCGCGCATTTGAGTATGTCGCCAGTTCTGCAGGAACGCGAGCAGCGGGATCGAAAGCTGCCATCGAAGGCACGATCCCTTCCACGGCCCTGTGCTGATCCTCGGATCAAGGACGGGTGAGGCAGGATGATAAGGCCGAACCAATAAGCCGCTTATCCCGGACCGCCGCTCGTCGCGACGGTCCTTTGCAGTTCTTAAACCTCAGTCGGCCTTTTGGCGGCGGGCTGGGAAGAGGATGACGTCGCGGATCGATGGGGCGTTGGTGAGCAGCATGACCAGACGGTCGACGCCGATGCCGAGGCCGCCGGCGGGGGGCATGCCCTGGTCGATGGCATCGAGGAACTCGTCGTCGAGCTGCTTGTCCTTTTCGCCGCGGGCATGGGCCTGTTCCAGCTGCTCCACCATGCGGCGGCGCTGTTCTTCCGGGTCGTTCAACTCGGAGAAGGCATTGCCCACTTCCCAGGCGTTGCAATAGCTCTCGAAGCGCTCGACGAGGCGCGGCTCGCCCGGCACTTCCTTTGCGAAGGGCGAGATGTCCTTGGGGAAATGCGTCACGTGGCTTGGCTGGATCAGCGTGCCTTCGACCTTTTCTTCGAAGATGAAGGCGAGGCATTCGCCCCAGGTCCAGTCCTTTTCGACTTCGAAGCCGGCGGCCTTGGCGGCAGCGCGGGCTTCCTCGTCGGTCTTGATCGCCAGGAAGTCGATGCCGGTTGCTTCCTTGACGGCATCGGGCATCGGCACGCGCTTGAACGGACCCTTGAAGGAAATTTTCTGGCCCTGGAAATCAAGCTCGGTGGTGCCGTGGATGGCAATGGCCAGCGTCTCGAACATGCGCTCCACGAGGCTCATAATGTCCTCATAGTCGGCATAGGCCCAGTAGCATTCCAGCATGGTGAATTCGGGATTGTGCCGTGTCGACACGCCCTCATTGCGGAAGTTGCGGTTGACCTCGAAGACCTTGTCGGAAAGGCCGGACACCAGCGTGCGCTTCAAGAACAGTTCCGGCGCGATGCGCAGATACATGTCCATCTTCAGCGTGTTGTGGAAGGTCTTGAACGGATCGGCGGTCGCGCCGCCATAGACCGTCTGCAGCATGGGGGTCTCGACTTCGAGGAAGCCTTCGGCCTCCATAAAGCGGCGGATGCCGGAAATGATCTTGGAGCGCTGCTGGAAGCGCAGCTTGGATTCCTCGTTGGAGAGGATGTCCAGATGGCGCTTGCGATAGCGGATTTCGACGTCAGAAATACCGTTCCACTTCTCCGGCATCGGCAGAAGCGACTTGGTGAGCATGGTGATCTCTTCGGCATTGATCGTCAGCTCGCCGCGCTTGGTGCGGCGCACCTTGCCGGTAACGCCGATGATGTCGCCGATGTCGATCATCGGCAGCATCTCGCGGGCTGCTTCGGGCGTCGTATCCTTGTGGGAGAAGATCTGCACCTTGCCGGACGCATCATGGATATCCATGAACATGCCGGAATTGCGCGAGGAGTAGACGCGACCTGCGACCGTGACCGTATCGCCCGTTTCGACATCCGGCTCGATATCGGCATATTTTTCCGCAAGCTCGGCATTGGTCAGCGTGCGGTGGAAATGCGCCGGATAGACGTCGCCGATCTTGTCGCGCAAAAGTGCCAGCTTCTGGCGGCGCACTTCGGTGGCGTCGGAGGACAGGGCAGTCGTTTCGGTCGTCTTGGTGTCGGTCATGGTCTTGAAGCCTTTTTCGGGCGAGTTGTTCTTGTGTCTGTGGCGGCTAAGGCCGCGTTCTTCCGTATCGGTAGCGCTGAGAGGCTTACCCCCTCTCGGCGTCATCCTCGGGCTTGACCCGAGGATCTATGGCGCAGCGCTCGTCCACCCGTCGGCCTTCGAGGCTTTGGCGTGGATCCTCGGGTCAAGCCCGAGGATGACGGCAGAGCAACTTGGTGCCGTCGGTCAGCCTTAGCCCGCAGCGCCAACCATCGTGGTCACGACGGCGACCGCAGCCTTCAGGCGCTGGCGCACGACCGAGCGGCCGAGCAGCGCCATGGAATCGAAGAGCGGCAGCGAGCGCGAGGAGCCGGACATGGCGACGAAGAGCGGCGGGGTGACGACGCGCAGCTTCTTGCCCGTGCGTTCGGCCACATCGCGCAGTTCCGCCTCGATGGCTTCGACATTCCAGTCCGGCATCTTTTCCAGATCGGTGGCAACGGTCGTCAGGATCTCGAGGATCTCTTCCGGCTTGCTCTTCAGCCCGGCAAAGGAGGCCGGTGTGAGGCCTACGTCGCCAGAGAGCAGGAAGCCTGCGAGATTGGGCAATTCGCCAAGCTTGGAGACACGGCTCTGGGAGAGCTTCAGTCCCTCGGTCAGGCGCTGGTTCTCCATCGCCCATTCCAGCGCGCGGGCAATGAATTCTTCCGGCGTGAGCTTTTCGCGCAGCCAGCGACCGTTCAGCCAGTCGAGCTTCTGAATGTCGAAGATCGCGCCGGCCTTGGAGAGCGCGTCTGGATCGAACTTCGCCGCAAGCTCGTCCATCGACAGCAGCTCTTCGCCTTCAGCAATCTGGATGAAGAACAGGCCGAGGAAGTTCATCAGCGCTTCCGGCAGATAGCCGAGCGCGGAATAGTAGGAGATCGAGGTCGGGTTCTTGCGCTTGGAAAGCTTCGACTTGTCGGCGTTGCGCATCAGGGACAGATGCATGAACACCGGCTCCTGCCAGCCGAAATAGCGATATAGCAGAATGTGCTTGGGCACCGATGCCAGCCACTCTTCGCCGCGCGCCACATGGGTGATCTTCATCAGATGGTCGTCGATGACGTTTGCCATGTGATAGGTCGGCATGCCGTCGGCCTTGATCAGCACCTGCATGTCGACCGATTCCCACGGGATCGAGACATCGCCATAGACGCCGTCGTTGAAGTCGCAGGAACCTTCGGTCGGGATCTTCATGCGCACGACGGAAGGCTCGCCCGCTTCCGTCTTGGCGGTGACTTCTTCCGCCTTCAGGTGAAGGCAAAGACCATCATAGCCTGGCGGCTTGCCGGCGGCGCGCTGTGCTTCGCGCATTTCTTCCAGGCGCTGCGGTGTGCAGAAGCATCGGAAGGCATGGCCCTTGTCGAGCAGGTCTTGCGCGTATGGCCAGTACATGTCCTTGCGCTCGGACTGGCGGTATGGGCCATAAGGGCCACCGACATCCGGGCCTTCCGACCAGGTCAGGCCGGTCCATTTCAGCGCTTCCAGAACCTTCTCTTCATATTCGCGCGTGGAGCGCGTGGCATCGGTATCTTCGATGCGCAGAATGAACTCGCCGCCGTGTTTCTTGGCGAAGAGATAGTTGAAGAGCGCGATATAGGCGGTGCCGACATGCGGCTCGCCGGTGGGGGAAGGGGCAATACGGACGCGGACGCCGGAAGTGGTCATTGAAATTCACTCGTCGTGACGTTGCAGCGACGCAAGGCTGAAATCAGCCTGTTGTCGGCGAAATTGACGTTGGATGCGGCAGGATTGGCAAAAACAGGCGCAAGATCAAGCGCCATTTCACACCATCCCATTGGGCATGGCTTAGGCCACATTCCGCCGCAGGCGTCAAGAAAAGACTGTTGTGCTGTCTTGCCGGTGGTGCGGGGGGCAGGCCCCTCAGGACACCGGCCAGACGTACAGCAGCATGGGAATGCTGACGATGACGATGATGAAGGAGAGCGGAAGGCCAAGGCGCGGATAATCGCTGAAGCGATAGCCGCCCGGTCCCATGACCAGCGTGTTGCACTGGTGGCCGATGGGGGTGAGGAAGTCGCAACCGGCACCGATGGCGACGGCCATCAGGAAGGCTTCGGGCCGAAAGCCGAGCGTGGTGGCAAAACCTGCTGCAATCGGCGCCATCACCAGAACGGTGGCGGCATTATTGAGGAAGGGCGTCACCGCCATTGCGGTGAGCAGGATCATGCCAAGTGCGGCAAAGGGCGGAAGACCATGGGCGACGCTGCCAAGCCAGTGGGCAATCAATTCGCTGGCGCCTGTGGTTCTCAGGCTGTCGCTGACGGGAATGAGGGCGGCGAGCATGACCAGGATCGGGCCGTCCACGGACTTGTAGACTTCCGTCAGCGGGATGGCGCCGACCACGATCATCAGGAAGGCGGCGGCGAAGAAGGCGACCGAAACCGGTACCAGGCCGCTGCCGGCGGCTATCATGGCGGCGGCAAGCACGATCAGCGGCATGAAGGCGCGGCGCTTGACGCCAAGCAGGATTTCGCGCTGGGCAAGCGGCAGCAGCGAAAACTCCTGCAGCATCAGCGGCACGTTCTTGCGGCTGCCCTGCAACAACAGCACGTCTCCCGCCTTCAGCGTAAGATCGCTCAGGCGTTCGCTAACCCGCTGACCGCGCCGTGACACGGCAATCAGATTGACGCCGCGCGTATAGGAAAGCGCCAGTTCGCGTGCCGACATGCCATTCAGGTGGGAATCGTTGCTGATGACGGCTTCCATGGAGATCAGATCGACGACCTTTTCGCCCTTGTCGGTGAGCGGCTTGCCCGAGAGGATGAGGTTTGCCTGCGACACCATCCGGTCGAGACCTTCCGGGCTGCCTTCCAGCATGACGGTGTCGCCAGCCTTCAACGTCACATCGGGAAAGGGCGAGATGCGGCGTGGGCCACGCAGGATGGTTCTGGCGATCACATCGCCATCGCCAAGACGCAGGAGTTCGCGCAATGGCTTGTCGACGAGCACGCTGTCGGGCGAAAGTGTGGCTTCGGCGGTGTAGCTTGCCTGGTCGAGAATATCTTCCACAGACGCCTGCTGCTTTGCCCGCACGGGGAGAAGACGATAGCCGACGGTGAGGAAGAGAATGCCGACGACCGTCAGCGCAAGGCCGACGGGTGTGAAATCGAACATGCTGAAGCTCTGCCCAGTCATCTCCTCGCGAAGGCGCGACACGACGATATTGGGCGAGGTGCCAATCTGCGTCATCAAGCCGCCGAGAAGGGCGGAAAAGGCCATCGGCATCAAATAGAAGGAGACGGGGCTGCCGGACTTGCGGGCAAACTGGAAGGCGACCGGCATCATGATGGCAAGCGCGCCGATGTTCTTGATGAAGGCCGACATGACGGCAACCGTCACCATAAGAAAAGCCAGTTGCAGGCCTTTCGAGCGCATTTCCGGCAAATAGCGCTTGATGATGAAATCGACGATGCCGGAGCGCGCCACGGCGGAACTGACGATCAGCGCGCTGCCGACGATGATGACGATATCGTCGGAAAAGCCGGAAAAGGCCTTGTCGAAGGGAACGACACCGACCGCAACAGCCACCAGAAGCGCGCTGCAGGCCACCACGTCGTAGCGGAACCTGTCCCACATGAAGGCCACCATCATCCCGGCAATCACGGTGAAGGCCAGGATCTGCTCTGTGGTCATGCGGGGGTACTTTCAGGAGGGCATTGCCATTGGACAATGCGGGGATGACCCGGGGAGGGTGCATCAAGAACGCGGGCGCTGTGCCACTTGTTCCTGCCAGTCTTGCGGGTTTTGCGGGCGCGCCGTGAACGCGGCGCCGTGCATGTTGTATCCGGGCGTGACCTTGGACAAGTCCTTGAGGTTGCGTGTCTCTCAGCCTTGAGGCGCAAGCGCCGTGTTCAGCCTTGTTCATGCCGGAGCCCGCAACGGGTGCGGGCTCCAGGGATGTCTTCACAGCATCAATGCAGGGTGCTGCTCTTCTTGCGCTTGGAGTTGCGTGAGACGATGTTGAGCACCTCCACCAGCGCCGAAAACGCCATGGCGGCGTAGACGTAGCCCTTCGGCACATGGAAGCCCATGCCTTCGGCAATCAGCGTCGTGCCGATCATCAGCAGGAAGGCGAGCGCCAGCATGACGACCGTCGGGTTGCGCTCGATGAAGTTGGCAAGCGGGGTTGCGGCGAGCAGCATGACGGTGACGGCAAAGACGACGGCGACGACCATGATCGGCACGTGCGGCGTCATGCCGACTGCGGTGATGATGCTGTCCACCGAGAAAACCAGATCGAGAAGCAGGATCTGGACGATGGCAGACGAGAAGCTGGTGATGGCAACCTTGCCGCCAACCATGTCTTCCTTGTGATCGATCGGGTCCACGTTGTGGTGGATTTCCTTGGTGGCCTTCCAGACGAGGAAGAGACCGCCGACGATGAGAATGATGTCCTTCCAGGAAAAGGGCTGGCCGAAGACTTCGAAGACAGGCTCCGTCAACTGCACGATCCAGGCGACGGTGCCGAGCAGGCCCAGACGCATGACGAGCGCCAGACCGATACCGATGCGCCGTGCCTTTTCCCGCTGGTGTTCCGGCAGCTTGTTGGTCAGGATCGAGATGAAGATCAGGTTGTCGATACCCAGCACCACCTCCATGACGATGAGGGTGACGAGCGCCACCCATGCGGTGGGATCTGACAAGAGAGGGACGATGGACTCCATCGGGCCGGACTTCCTTTCAACTGGAGGTTATTATTCGACGGTGATAACGCAGATAATGGGCAATCTATAACGAATAAGTTGCGACGCAAGCATGTCAAAAGCGCCGTCAGGAGAGGTTCCCGGCGGCGCTTCGGACTGACTCGGAAGGATGAATGGCTTCAGGAGGCTTTTGTTCCGTAAGCGGCCATGAATACGCGGATGGCGCTGGAGATCACGCGCTCCAACTCTTCGTCGGGAACGGGGCCTTCCAATTCGCCAAACAGGCGATATTTGAAGAACGTGCCGGTGGAAAGTTCGATGAACTGGCGCGCGGCCAGTTCCACATCGTCAACCTGGAGGCTGCCGTTTTCAATATGATGGCGGATGAACTCTTCCAGAACGATCCTGATATTGTTGGGCGCGGAACTGAAGAACCGTCGCGAAAGCTTGGGCATACGGTCGATGACGCCAAGCAGTGAGCGCATGGCAGGGATCATGTCAGTGCATACCAGACGGTTCGCAAAGGCCGTGCCAAACTGCCTCAGGCCATCGCGTACCTCTTCGGTCCCGGCCAGAATGTCGCGCATGGAGTCAGCAAATTCGCTGCGATGGCGGTCGATCAAAGCGGCGAACAACTCTTCCTTATTGGCGAAGTAAACGTAGATCGTCCCCTTGGAAACGCCAGCTTCCCGGGTGATATCGTTCATGCTGGCGGCGTCGAAGCCCTTTTGCTTGAACATGCGCCACGCGCCATCAAGGATCTGTTCACGCTTGGACGGGTCTTCACCCGCAGCAAAGCGCCCACCCGATGCGGTGGTCGAACTTGCATCCTCGATTACCTTGTCTGTCATCGTCTTTCGTCCGATTGCGGTTAACCCCCGGTTCAACATATCGAACCGGGCGGTTCGATGCCACTTGATATGTGGTGTAAAAGCGATTATGTCAATCGAACCGAACGGTTCAGTTCAATTAATTTCGTATAACCAGGTGTCTACCATGTCGTCTCAAAAGAGTGGCGCTGTCCGGGCGATCAATGCGTCTGAAGAAGCAGAAGTCCAGACCGCAGCTCAGGCTGAAGCCCGCACTGCAGAAAACCGTCCGGCAGAGGCCCCCAAGGCCGCAGCGCCCGTGCCGCCGCCGGTGCAGAAGAAGAAGGGGAAGTCCTTCCTTCTGCCGATCTTCGGTGTTGCGCTTCTGGCCGGTGCCGCCTGGTATGGCTACGATTACTGGACGACAGGCCGCTTCATGGTGTCGACCGACGACGCCTATGTGCATGGCGATATCGCGGTCATCTCTCCCAAGGTGTCCGGCTATGTGGCGAAGGTGGATGTCGTTGCCAACCAGCAGGTAAAGGCCGGCGATCCGCTGGTGACGCTGGATGACGGCGACTATCGCCTGGCACTCGAACAGGCCGAGGCGCAGCTTGCCACGCAGCAGCTTTCGCTGAACCGTATCGATGCGCAGATCGCAGGCGGCGAGGCTGCTCTTGCCCAGGCGTCTGCCCAGAAGGGCGCGCTCGACGCAGCCCTCCAGGGCGCCGAGATCAACAACAAGCGTGCCACCGAGCTGCAGTCCAAGGATGTCGGCACCGCCGCATCCGCCGACAATGCCCGCATTTCGCTGGAGCAGGCCAAGGCCAACCTTGCTGCCGGTCAGGCGAATGTGGTTGCGGCTGAGGCCAATATCGAGCTCCTGAAGGCGCAGCGCAAAGAGGCCGAAGGCTCGATCAAGCAGCTGGAGCTGGCGCGTGACAAGGCAGCCCGCGATCTTTCCTTCACCGTTCTTCGCGCGCCCTATGATGGCGTGATCGGCAATCTCTCGGTGCAGACGGGCGATCTCGTCTCTGCGGGCAAGCGCCTGGCATCGCTCGTGCCGATGAATGAGCTTTATGTCGATGCCAACTTCAAGGAAACCCAGCTGGCACGCGTCGTGCCCGGTTCCAAGGTGAAGGTGCATGTGGATGCGTTCGATGATGACGCGATCGAAGGCACGGTGCAGTCGATCTCGCCGGCATCCGGCTCGGTCTTCTCCATGCTGCCGCCGGAAAACGCCACGGGCAACTTCACCAAGGTGATCCAGCGCGTGCCGGTGCGTGTCGTTCTTTCCAAGGAAGATATCGACAAGCATCACCTGCGCGCGGGCCTGAGCGTTGTCGTCGATGTCGACACGCGAACGGCACCAAAGCAGGCCGACACCCAGGCAGCCCAGAACCAGTCCAAGTAACCGGCAGCCCGGATCAAGGTAGGGACAAGCATTATGGCGGCTACAGCCAGCATGAGCGGCGGCACCACGGCCGCCGTCGATCCGCCGATGGACCGCAGACGCCTGATCGCGTTCTTCGCCATGGTCTTCGGCATGTTCATGTCGATCCTCGACATTCAGATCGTTTCGGCCTCGCTTGCCGAAATCCAGGCCGGCCTCGGTGCCGGTTCGGATGAGATCGCCTGGGTGCAGACATCCTATCTGATTGCGGAAGTCATCATGATTCCGCTGTCGGGGACGCTGGCGCGCATCCTCTCCACCCGCGTTCTGTTTGCCACCTGTGCGGCGGGCTTTACGCTGTCCAGCGCGCTTTGCGCGACCGCGACGAACATCGATCAGATGATCGTCTACCGCGCCATTCAGGGCTTTATCGGCGGCGGCATGATCCCGTCGGTCTTTGCCGCGGCCTTTACCATCTTCCCGCCTTCCAAGCGTCCGATCGTTTCGCCGATCATCGGTCTCGTGGCAACGCTTGCGCCCACCATCGGCCCGACGGTCGGCGGTTATCTCTCCAATGCCTTTTCCTGGCACTGGCTGTTCCTCGTCAACATCATTCCCGGCATCATCGTCACCATCGTGACCTGGACGTTCATCGACTTCGACAAGCCGGAGGCCTCGCTGTGGAAGAAGTTTGACTGGTGGGGTCTGATCTCCATGGGCGTCTTCCTCGGTTCGCTGGAATATGTGCTGGAAGAGGGCAACAATAACGACTGGTTCAACGACGAGAATATCGTCATTGCGGCGATTGCCATGACGATCGGTGCGGTGGTGTTCTTCTGGCGGGCCTTCAAGGTGGATTTCCCGGTGGTGGATCTGCGCGCCTTTGCCGACCGAAATTTCTCCATCGGCTCGCTGTTTTCCTTCGTCATGGGTATCGGCCTTTACGGGCTGACCTATCTCTATCCGCTCTATCTGGGGCGCGTGCGCGGCTATGATGCGCTGATGATCGGCGAGACGATGTTCGTTTCGGGTCTGACCATGTTCTTCACCGCACCGATTGCAGGGCGGCTTTCGGCCAAGCTCGATCCGCGGGTGATGATGGCGATCGGCTTCATCAGCTTTGCGGCGGGCACCTGGATTATGACGCATGTCACGGCGGACTGGGATTTCAACGAGCTTCTGATCCCGCAGATCCTGCGCGGTTTCGGCCTCATGATGTGCATGGTGCCGATCAACAATATCGCGCTCGGCACGCTTCCGCCCGCCCGCATCAAGAACGCATCCGGTCTCTTCAACCTCACGCGTAACTTGGGCGGTGCGGTCGGTCTTGCCATCATCAACACCGTGCTCAGCCAGCGCACCGACGACCATTATGTCCGCATTGCCGAGCATGTGAATTACGGCAATCCGGCAGCCCTCGACTGGCTGAACAATGTCGGCGGCAATTACGACTCCTACGGCCTCGACGGCGCGTCGGTGGCGATCAAAAAGCTTGTCGGCGTGGTGTCGCAACAGGCGTGGATCCTGGCCTTTGCCGATGTGTTCCTGCTTTTGACCTTCCTGTTCACCGGGCTGATCTTCCTGACGGTACTGATCAAAAAGCCAAAGGCGGCCCCGCCGCCCGATGCCGCCCACTGACTTTCACCTATCCACCGCAGCGCATGTGGGGTCACCGGAAACGGTGGGCCCTTTTTGTTTGGGTCGGACACTCCGCTTGTTTTTGACTGATGCCAGTGGTCGATCCACGCGCTCTGCCGTCATCCTCGGGTTTGACCCGAGGATCCATGGTTCCCAATGAAGTCAATGGTTTATGGATCCTCGGGTCAAGCCCGAGGATGACGCAGAGTGTATGGCGGGCTGCCTGCGACCAATCGAAACACAGCAGAACAAAGAACGCCGACCGCTCAAGCGACCAATCCGCAACCCCTCCATGAGGTACGTACATCATTTTCTGATTTACGTACCTCAGAAACTCCTCTATGACGGTGCGCGGGAGGAAGCATGAAGCCGACAGTTCACGATATTGCGTCCAAGGCAGGGGTCAGTCTCGCCACCGTCGACCGGGTGATCAACCTGCGTCCGGGCGTGCATCAGCTGACCCGCGCCAAGGTGGAGGCGGCGATTTCCGAGCTTGGCTATGTGCGCGATATCGCAGCCGCCAACCTCGCCAAGGGGCGCAGCTATGCGCTGGTCTTCATTCTTCCCAACAACGACAATTCCTTTATGGCCGGGCTTCGCAACGAGGTGCGGTGTGCGGCTTCGCGCTCCTATGTGGAGCGCACCTCGATCCGCATCATCGAGGTGCCCCCCTTCGATGCGGCGGCACTCACCCAGGCGCTGGATGTGGCGCGGCTGGAAAAGCCGTCGGGCGTTGCCTTCGTCGCGATCGATTCCGAGGACGTGGTCGAGGCGACGGACCGTCTGGCTGACAGCGGCATTGCCGTCGTGACGCTGGTGTCGGATCTGACAGGCTCCAAGCGCGACCATTTCGCCGGTGTCGACAATGCCGCGGCAGGCCGCACGGCGGCAAGCCTGATAGGGCGCTTCCTGCCAAGGGAGACGGCAGAGATTGCGGTTCTGGCGGGCTCCATGCTGGTGAAGGATCACCGCGAGCGTCTGGCCGGCTTCGAAAGTGTTATTGAGGCGGAGTTTCCGCATCTTTCCATCCGTCCGGTTCTGGAGGGGCGCGACGATGCCGAGAGGGTTGACGCGCTGGTCGGAGACACGCTGCGCGACAATCCGAGGCTTGCCGGGCTCTATAGCCTCGGTGCCGGCAATCGCGGTCTGATCCGGGCGCTGAAGGCCCATGATGGCTTCCGGCCCTGCGTCATTGCCCATGAGCTGAACGACACGACCGCGGCAGCACTTCGCGACGGCGTGCTGGATGCCGTGCTGAACCAGGATGCCGGCCACGAGGTGCGCAGCGCGATCCGCGTGCTGAAAGCCCGCGCCGATGGGCTTACCGTCATCGAGGCGCAGGAGCGTATCCGTATCGACATATTCCTGAGGGACAATCTCCCTTGAGCACTCTTCGTTTGAACCCGTTTCGGGCGCAGCCCGGCTTCAACTGCGCCAGCCCCATCACATCCCATCTTGGAGGACGACATGTATCTCGGTCTTGATCTTGGAACATCCGGCGTCAAGGCGCTGCTGATCGATGGCGATCAGACGGTCATCGGTTCGGCCAATGGCGCGCTGGATATTTCGCGTCCGCATCACGGCTGGTCGGAGCAGGATCCGGCGCATTGGATCAAGGCGACCGAAACGGCGATCGCCGGGCTGAAGGCGAAGTTTCCGGCCGAGCTTTCTGCGGTCAAAGGCATCGGCCTTTCCGGCCAGATGCATGGCGCGACGCTGATCGATGCGGGTGGTGACGTTCTTCGCCCCTCGATCCTGTGGAACGATACGCGCTCTTACGCCGAAGCTGCCAAACTCGATGCGGACCCCCGCTTTCGCCAGATCACCGGCAATATCGTCTTTCCAGGCTTCACCGCGCCGAAGCTCGTCTGGGTGAAGAACAACGAGCCGGAGATTTTTGCCAAGGTCGCCAAGGTGCTTCTGCCGAAGGATTATCTGCGTCTGTGGCTGACGGGCGAGTACATTTCGGAAATGTCCGACTCTGCCGGCACCTCTTGGCTCGATACCGGTGCGCGCGCATGGTCTTCCGAATTGCTGGCGGCCACCGATCTTGATGAGAAGCATATGCCGTCTCTGGTGGAAGGCACCGATGAGGCGGGCGTGCTTCGCTCCGAGCTGGCCTCCGCCTGGGGTATTTCCGGCAAGGTGGTCGTCGCCGGTGGAGCTGGCGACAATGCCGCATCTGCCTGCGGCATGGGCACGGTTGCCGAAGGCCACGCCTTCGTGTCTCTCGGCACCTCGGGCGTGCTCTTTGCCGCCAATGCCTCCTATCTGCCGAAGCCGGAGAGCGCGGTTCACGCCTTCTGCCACGCGCTTCCCAACACCTGGCACCAGATGGGCGTGATCCTGTCGGCCACCGATGCGCTCAACTGGTATTCCGGCATTGCCGGCAAATCCGCGTCCGAACTTTCCAGCGAGTTGGGCGACGACCTGCAAGCGCCAACCGGCGTCACCTTCGCGCCCTATCTCTCCGGCGAACGCACCCCGCACAATGACGCGGCCATTCGCGGCTCCTTCATCGGCCTTTCGCATGAAAGCGACCGCAAGGCGCTGACGCAGGCCGTGCTGGAAGGCGTGACCTTTGCGATCCGCGACAATCTCGAAGCGCTGAAATCGGCGGGCACCTCGATCTCGCGTGTGACCGCCATCGGCGGCGGCTCGCGTTCGCGCTATTGGCTGGCCTCGATTGCCACCTCGCTCGGCGTGCCGGTCGACATTCCGGCCGAAGGCGATTTCGGCGCGGCCTTTGGCGCCGCGCGTCTTGGCCTGATTGCCGCGACGGGAGCCGATCCGGTTGCCGTCTGCACCCAGCCGGAAACGGAAGAAACCATCGAGCCGGTGGCAGCGCTGTCAGGCGCCTATGAAGAGGCTTATGCGCGGTACCGCGCGCTTTATCCGGCGATCAAGCCGCTGTCGCATTAGGCGTAGGAAGGGGGGTGAACCACACCCTCCAACGCCCCTAACCACACACCACCAAGGGAGAAGCAAAGATGAGCACTGGATTTTTCGGCGATATCGCCAAGGTCAAATATGAAGGCCCGGACAGCACCAATCCGCTGGCCTTCCGCCACTACAACCCCGATGAAATCGTCTCCGGCAAGCGCATGGAAGACCATCTGCGCTTTGCGGTTGCCTACTGGCACTCCTTTGCCTGGGAAGGCAGCGACCCCTTCGGCGGACGCACCTTCGACCGCCCCTGGTTTGGCGATGACATGCAGAAGGCCAAGCTGAAGGCCGATGTGGCGTTCGAAATGTTCAGCCTGCTCGGCGCGCCCTATTACTGCTTCCACGACGCGGATGCGCGTCCGGAAGGCAAGACCTTTGCGGAAAGCACCAGGAACCTCAACGAGATCGTCGACTACCTGCAGAAGAAGCAGGAAGAGACCGGCGTCAAGCTTCTCTGGGGCACGGCGAACCTCTTCTCCAACCGCCGCTTCATGTCCGGCGCCTCCACCAATCCGGATCCAGATGTGTTTGCCTATTCGGCAGCCACCATCAAGACCTGCATGGACGCCACGATGAAGCTCGGCGGCGAGAACTATGTCCTGTGGGGCGGCCGCGAAGGCTACGAGACGCTGCTCAACACCGACCTCTCCAGAGAGTTCGACCAGATGGCGCGCATGCTGCACATGGTGGTGGAGTACAAGTACAAGATCGGCTTCAAGGGCACGATCCTGGTCGAGCCGAAGCCGCAGGAGCCGACCAAGCATCAGTATGATTACGACGTTGCGACCGTCTATGGCTTCCTGAAGAAGTATGGGCTGGAAAACGAAGTGAAGATGAATATCGAGCAGGGCCACGCTATCCTTGCCGGCCACACCTTCGAGCATGAGCTGGCGCTTGCCAACACGCTCGGCATCTTCGGCTCTATCGACATGAACCGCAACGACTACCAGTCCGGTTGGGATACCGACCAGTTCCCCAACAATGTCCCGGAAATGGCACTTGCCTATTACCAGGTCCTGCAGGCTGGCGGCTTCACCACCGGTGGCACCAACTTCGACTCCAAGCTGCGTCGCCAGTCGCTCGATCCGGAAGATCTGCTGATCGGCCATATCGGCGGCATGGATTGCTGCGCCCGTGGTCTGAAGGCTGCGGCGAAGATGGTCGAAGACGGCGCGCTCTCCAAGCCACTGGCAGAACGCTACGCCAAATGGGACCAGCCGGAAGCCCAGAAAATGCTGCGCGGCGAAATGAAGCTGGAAGAGATTGCGGCCAAGGTGGAGCGGGAAAACATCAACCCCGAGCCGAAATCCGGCCGCCAGGAATATCTCGAAAACGTGGTCAACCGCTACGTTTGAGGTTTTGTGCCGGTGGGAGCCGGCTGTTGCGATTGTTTCACCCCGGACGTGCGTTCGGGGTGAAGTCGTTGATGCGCTTTCTCCTCCTCATTCCTGTGCTTGTCACAGGAATCCAGCCGACGCGCGTCTGTGCGGCGAAAAGAGGCCCTTCCAGACCAAAGACTTGGTCTGACTGGATTCCTGTGACAAGCACAGGAATGAGGGTCGATTCTTCAGACCAACTCTTCCGCACGCGCCTCCAATAGCGCGAGGATCTCACACCCGCACATCCCCCCGATAGACATTCGGCGTCGTCCCCGTCAGCCGTCCGAAAACTTTTCGAAACGCGGCGGGGTCGGTGTAGCCGACGGACCAGGCGATGGATTCGATGGAGCCGTTGGTGGTTTCCAGCAATTGCCGCGCCTTCATGATGCGGACATTCTGGTGATACTCGGTGAGCTTCAGTTTCGTGGCGCGGAAGAAGCGGCGTTGCAGGGTGCGCTCCGAGAGGTTCACGCTGTCTGCCAGTTCACTGACGCTCTTTTGCAGTTCCGGGGTGGCGTGGAACTGGTGCTGGATCTGCAGCACCTCGCGGTCGCCATGGTCGAAGCGCGGCAGGAAGGCCTTGTAACGGGCCTGGCTGGCGCGTGGCGGATCGACGATGAGGAAGCGGGCGGTCTCCAGCATCACCGTCTGGCCGAGAAGTTTTTCCACGAGCAGCAGGCCGAGATCGGCCCAGGCGAGAATGCCGCCCGCGGTAATTACGTCGCCGTCGTCGATGATCATATTGTCGGGTGCCACATCGATGCCGGGAAAGCGCTCCGATAGCCTGTCGGCAAAGGCCCAGTGGGTGGTGGCGCGGCGCCCGTTGATGAGGCCGGTTTCAGCCAGCACGAAAGCGCCGGCACAAACGGAGCAGACCGTCACGCCTTCGGCATGTTGCGCTGACAGCCACTGCGAGGCGGGCGTCATGCTCTGCATCTTTTCCGGCATGACGATGCTGGGTGGCGCGATGACATAGCGCAGCGCATGGGGCTCGCCCGGATGCGAGTCCCAGATGCAAGAGACCGTGTCGCCTTCCATCTTCCAATGGCTGATGCGGATGCCCGTTTCACCGGCGCGACCTTCCAGCGCCATCGCCCAGCTGGATGCGAGGCTGAAGAGATCCGTCAGCCCGTAGATCGCAGCCAGCTGACAGTCTGGATAGATGAGTAGCGCAATTTCGATAGTGCTGATATTCGTATCGACGGTCTTCGGGACGCCCGTCTCGACACCTTTTTCCAGCATTTGCACCATTGTCACTTTTGCCTTCTATAAAGTCGTTTGCGCCACGTGTTTTGTGTAGAGCAAGGCGCTAGCTTGTTCAAGTCAACAGCAACCAGACAGGCACCGACAGGAGAGCGCGATGACGGAACCAGGGACAACCAATGACGCCAACCGCTTTTTCGTGTCGAGGCGCAGTGTCTTGATCGGAGGTGCCGCCCTTGCAGGCGCCGCACTCTCGCCACTCGATTTTTCATCCGCCTCTGCAGCAACCAATTTAGCACAAGGAGATATCAACATGGGTTACGTTACCACCAAAGACGGCGTGCAGATCTTCTACAAGGACTGGGGTCCAAAGGACGCGCAGCCGGTTGTCTTCCACCATGGCTGGCCGCTGTCTTCCGACGACTGGGACGCGCAGATGCTGTTCTTCCTTGCCAACGGCTACCGCGTCGTTGCCCATGACCGCCGTGGACATGGCCGCTCGGAGCAGGTGTCCGAAGGTCACGACATGGACCATTACGCCGCCGACGCCTTTGCCGTCGTCGAAGCGCTGGACCTGAAGAATGCCATCCATATCGGCCACTCCACCGGCGGCGGCGAAGTTGCCCGCTACGTTGCCAAGCATGGCGAACCGGCAGGGCGCGTTGCCAAGGCGGTTCTGGTCTCCGCCGTTCCACCGCTGATGCTGAAGACCGAGGCCAACCCGGAAGGTCTGCCGATCGAAGTCTTCGACGGTTTCCGTTCCGCACTTGCCGCCAACCGCGCGCAGTTCTTCCGCGATGTTCCGGCTGGCCCCTTCTATGGCTTCAATCGCGATGGTGCGACGGTGCATGAAGGCGTGATCCAGAATTGGTGGCGTCAGGGCATGATGGGCGGTGCGAAGGCCCATTATGATGGCATCAAGGCGTTTTCCGAGACCGACCAGACGGACGACCTGAAAGCGGTTGGCGTTCCGACGCTGGTGCTGCATGGCGAAGACGACCAGATCGTTCCGATTGCGGACTCGGCCCAGAAGTCGATCAAGCTTCTGAAGAACGGTGAGTTGAAGACCTATCCGGGCTTCTCCCACGGCATGCTGACGGTGAATGCCGACGTGCTGAACGCCGATCTTCTGGCCTTCGCCAAGAAGTAAAAACCTAAACGAAGGGCCGCTGGCGGGGCAAATGCTCTGCCAGCGGCCCTTCGTCGTTGAACCTTGGGGCCTCACGAAACTGTGATGGTGACGAGCGCTGCGATTTCTGATGTTTAGCAGTCTCCGCCACTGGAGATTGCCCATGCCCGCTTATGCCATTCTCGCCCTTGCTGTGATCAGCGAAGTCGTCGCGACCATGTCGCTCAAGGCATCGAAAGGGTTCACCGTCCTCGTCCCCTCCATCGCCGTCGTCATCGGCTATGGCGCTGCCTTCTTCTTCCTGTCGATGATTCTCGATCGCATTCCGGTGGGTGTGGCTTACGCCATCTGGGCCGGTGGCGGGATCCTCTTGACGGCGACACTCGGCTGGTTCGTCTTCGGCCAGCGCGTGGATTTCTGGGGCTTTGTCGGCATGGCATTTATCCTCGCCGGTGTGCTCATCCTCAATCTGCTGTCGAAATCGTCCGTGCATTGAGCGGCCACAAACGCTTGTAAATTCGCATGGTTACATTTCTGTGCCTTCTTGTGTGCGGCGCAACAGAACCTATCTGTATCTGCGTTTCAAAGGGCTTCAGACCGCGCATTGACGCGCATGGCTGGCCCGCCAAGGAGTTTCTATGCTGATCGATAAACTGAACTGGCGTTATGCCACGAAGAAGATGGACCCTGCCAAGGCTGTGTCCGAGGACAAGGTGGACCGCATCATCGAGGCGGCGCGTCTGGCTCCGACGTCAAGCGGCCTGCAGCCCTTCGAAATCATCGTCGTCACCAATCCGGAGGTTCGCGCCAAGATCCAGGAGATCGCCTGGAACCAGGCGCAGATCACCGATGGCTCGCATCTCTTGGTGTTCGCCGCCTGGGACAATTACACGCCAGAGCGCATCAACCACATGTTCGATCTGACGAACGAAGAGCGCGGCTTCAAGAACGAAGGCTGGGAAAAGTACCGCCAGTTCCTGCTTGGCATGTACCCGGATCGTGATCCGGAAGTAAACTTCGAGCATGCCGCCCGCCAGGCCTATATCGCTTTCGGCATGGCCGTGGCGCAAGCCGCCTTCGAAGGTGTGGATGCAACGCCGATGGAAGGTTTCGAGCCTGCCAAGCTGGACGAAATTCTCGGCCTTCGCGAGAAGGGCCTGCGTTCGGTGACGATCCTGCCGCTCGGCTATCGTCAGGAAGAGGGCGACTGGCTTGCCAATCTGAAGAAGATCCGTCGCCCGCTGGACCAGTTCGTCACCAAGGTCGAGTGACGACGACCGTCGCTCTTCGGGCAGATTTTTCCGTCATTCGCGGATAATTGAAATATCCTGCCTATAAATCGGTATCGCATACGGGCATGTATGCGATACACAGATGGCCGAAACGCTCCAGCAACGGCGTGAAAGCCATCGTCTTCAGAAAGTCGACCATGCTCTCAGATGTCTTTCATTGTCGAATGTGCCGGATGGCGGCATGAACGGTTGTGGCCTGACGGGCCGTCCGCCGGAATGAAGAGACAATTTCCTCAAGAGCAATGGCATGAATTCCGATATCAGTAAGGGCGCAGAGCGTCCGATCCCGACCTCGACAGCCGACCCGATGGTGGCCTTCGAGGCAGTGACGAAAACCTTTGGCGGCAATGGCAAAGAGCCAGCCTTCACCGCGCTTGCCGGAGTGGATTTCGTCGTCCCGCGCGGCGGCATCTCCGGCATCATCGGCCGCTCGGGTGCCGGCAAATCCACCATGATCCGCCTGGTCAACGGGCTGGAACGGCCGACATCCGGCAAGGTGGTGGTGGATGGCGTCGATGTCGGCGCGCTGGACGAGGGTGGCTTGCGCTCGCTTCGCCGCTCCGTCGGCATGATCTTCCAGCACTTCAACCTGCTGTCGTCGCGCACCGCTTACGACAATGTGGCGCTGCCGCTGGAAATCTCCGGTGTCTCCAAGGACGATATCAAGCGCAAGGTCGGGCCGCTGCTCGATCTCGTCGGCCTTGGCGACAAGGCAAAGCGCTATCCAGCCGAACTCTCCGGCGGCCAGAAGCAGCGTGTCGGCATTGCCCGTGCGCTTGCCACCGAGCCGAAGCTGCTGCTTTCCGACGAGGCGACGTCTGCGCTCGATCCGGAAACGACGCAATCGATCTTGGAACTGTTGAAGCGCATCAATGCCGAGCTTGGCCTGACCGTGCTGCTCATCACCCATGAGATGGAAGTGGTGAAGACCATCGCTTCGCAGGTTGCCGTCATCGACAAGGGCCTGATCGTCGAGCAGGGCTCCACCTTCGATATCTTCACCTATCCGCAACATGAAACGACGCGCAGCCTGTTGTCGTCTGCCGTCGGCGTCAAGTTGCCGCATTGGGTGACGTCCGGGCTAAAGAGCGAACCCGCTGCCGGCGACCGTATTCTGGTGCGTCTCGTCTTCTTCGGCGATACGGCGTTCCAGCCTTTGACCGCACGTCTCGTCGCCGAGATCGGCCCGGATGTGAATATTCTGGCGGGCACGATCGAGGAAATTGCCGGTGCGCCCTTCGGTTCGCTGGTCGTCTCCTATCCGGCAACGCCGGATGTGCTGGCGCGGGCGAAACGCGTCTATGACGAAACGGGTCTGACGACGGAGGTGCTTGGCTATGTCGCCTGATATGCTGTTCAACATTCTCCTCAAGGGGCTTATCCAGACGCTGCATATGGTTGCGGTCTCCGGCATCGTCGGTTCCGTGCTCGGTCTGCCGATCGGCATCTTCCTTGCCACCAGCGGCAAGGGCGAGCTGTTCGAGGCGCCGATGGCAAACCGCATCATCGGCTTCATCGTCAACGCCGCGCGCTCCACGCCCTTCATCATTCTGGTGGTGGCGATCATTCCCTTCACCCGGCTTGTCGCCGGAACCTCGATCGGCACCAATGCCGCCATCGTGCCGCTCACCGTCGCGACCGTTCCCTTCATTGCGCGTCTGGTGGAAGCGGCGATCCGCGAGGTGGACAAGGGGCTGATCGAGGCTGCGCGCGCCATGGGCGCGACACCGCTTCAGATCGTCACCAAGGTGCTTCTGGCCGAAGCCAAGCCAGGCATTACGCTGGCGCTCACACTCACGCTCGTCAGCCTCATCGGCTATTCGGCGATGGTTGGTGCCGTCGGCGGCGGTGGGCTTGGAGACCTCGGCATTCGCTATGGCTATCAGCGCTTCATGCCGGATGTGATGCTGGCGGTGGTCATCGTCCTCATCGTGCTGGTGCAACTGGTGCAGAGCGCCGGTGACGCGCTGGCCCGCAGCTTTGACAAACGCAACCGCAAGAATTGACATTCAACGTGCAGGGTTCGCCCGCCACTTAAGAGATAACAACGTCAAGGAGACACCCATGAAAAAGCTCATCATCGCTGCTTCTCTCGCAGCCCTCTTTGCTGGCAGCGCGCTGGCTGAAACCATCAAGGTCGGCGTGACCCCTGCCGAACATGCGCAGATCATGGAGCAGGTGAAGAAGGTTGCCGCGACCAAGGGCCTCGATATCGAAATCCTCGATTTCTCCGATTACGTCGTGCCGAACCAGGCGCTGGCCGATGGCGAGCTGCAGGCCAACTCCTTCCAGCACCAGCCTTATCTCGACAACCAGATTGCCGACCGCAAGTTCGATATCGTCAGCGTCGGCACCACCATCACCACGCCAATGGGCGTCTACTCCAAGAAGGTGAAGAGCCTGGACGAATTGAAGGATGGCGCAACTGTCGGCATTCCGAACGACCCGACCAATGGTGGCCGCGCGCTTCTGGTTCTGGCTTCCAAGGGCGTGCTGAAGGTGAACGAGGCTGTTGGCCTAAAGGTCACGCCAGCCGATATCACCGAGAACCCGAAGAACATCCAGATCGTCGAACTCGACGCCGCACAACTGCCGCGTTCGCTGGATGATACCGATGCGTCGGTGATCAACACCAATTATGCAACCGCCGCCGGCCTCAACCCGAAGAAGGATGCAATCGCCATCGAAAGCGAAAAGTCTCCCTACGCCAACGTGATTGCAGTTCGCACGGAAGACAAGGACAAGCCCTGGGTGAAGACGCTGGTTGAATCCTATCACAGCCCGGAAGTGAAAAACTTCATCCTCGAGAAGTATAACGGCACCGTTATCCCGTCCTGGTAACAGGCTGTGCGGTTTTGCAATCTATAGATTGCAAATGGAGCGGTCGGTCTTGCGGCTGCGTGTAGAACTTTCGCCTCTTCCGCAATTGCGGGAGGGGCTTTTTCTTGCAAAAGTGGCAGAATTGTACGTTTCGTACAAAATTACCGCGTGTGTTTTTAATCTCTTCTGAATGTTTCCCCGGCACGATAGCGCTTTGTAAGGGCAAGTTGCATTGAGTGTGGGGCAAAGCAGAATGAGGATGATCGGTAGGAGATCTGCGGTTGCAGGTGTTCTTTTTGCCTTTGCGCTCATTGTCACCCTGATCACCGCGCTCGTTCTCTCGGCGCTGACCAATGTGACCCAGATGGCCAACCGGCTGGATGAGGAGCGTTCTCTGCAGACTGCGCGCGGCGCGCTTTCCACCTTCCAGCATCAGCTGGGCGCGACACTGAATGATTACGCCGCCTGGGACGATGCCGCCCGTTTCGTCTATGCCGAAGATGGCGCCGGCTGGATCATCAGCAATTACGGCGACATGACCGTCAATAGCGAGCTCTTCGATACCGCCGTCGTTCTGGACGATCAGGAGGGCGTGCTGCTGGCCTATCAGAATGGCGCTCCGGCACCTTGGAGCGTCGGCTCCTATTTCGGTGGTTCCATTTCCGAAATGATCAACCGCATCCGCAATGCCGGACCGGAGGCCACCCCGGAGACGACCGGCTTCATCCGCACGCGTGACGGCATTGCCGCCGCCGGTGTGGCGCTGGTGCGCAAGAAATCCGGCGAGCTCGACCCTTCGCTTGGCAAGCGCTACCTGGTGTTCGTTCGTCATCTGACAGATGACAAGGTCGCCAAGCTCGGCCAGACCTATCTGGTCAATGGGCTGTCGCTGGAACCCGGCCTTGCGGCCACACCCTATTATGTCGATATCGTCGATCCGCATGGCGATATCCTTGGCAAGCTGACATGGACCTCCACCATGCCGGGCGATGTCAGCCTCAACGAGGTGCGCCCGCGGGTGCTGACCGCCTTTGCCATTGTCGGCGTCTTTTTCCTGGTGCTCTTCGTCTTCGGCCTTGCCGTCATCCGCAAGCTCAGACGTGAAGAGGCGGTCATGCGCGAAGAGCTGCTGGTCGATCGCTTGAGCGGGCTGCATAATCGCCCCGGCCTGTTTCGTGGCCTGAAGCGCATGACCGAGGCGGCGAATGCGGACGGCTCCTATGTGGAACTCATCTATCTTGATCTTGATGGCTTCAAGGATGTGAACGATTCCTTCGGCCACGAGGTGGGAGATCTGCTGATCAAGGCGGTGGCCGCGGCCCTCAAGGTTCTCGCAACGAAAGGTGCCCTGCTGGCGCGTCTCGGCGGCGACGAATTCGCCATTGCGCTGCAGGGTCCCAATGCCCGTATCGAGGGGCGGATGTTCTGCGATGCACTGCTGGAGCTCGTCTCCGAACCCTTCATGCTGGGTGACCGCGTTGCCGCAATCGGCTGCAGCATCGGCACGGCCGTCTCCAAGGGTGGCGATATCAATGGCGAGGAACTGCTGCGGCGGGCGGATATGGCCATGTATGAGGCGAAGGAAGGGGGCGGCGGCCGCTACTTCGCCTATCAGGCCGATCTCGACGCGCGCCGTGAAGAGCGCAAGCAACTGGAAGCCGATCTGAAATACGGCATCGACAACAACGAAATCCGCGTCGCCTTCCAGCCAGTCGTCTCTACGCTCAGCCGCCGTATCATCGGAGTGGAAGCGCTCGCCCGCTGGAACCGCCCAGGCTATGGCCCGGTTTCGCCGGATATCTTCATTGCGGCGGCGGAATCAGGCGGGCTGATCGACAAGCTCGGCATGCAGGTCATGCGCACGGCGCTCAAGGAAGCGGCCGCATGGCCGGAGCTGAAGATCGCCATCAACATCTCGCCTGTCCAGTTCCGCAACCCCGCCTTTGCCGGGCATGTGGTGCAGGTGCTGGACGAAACCGGCATTGCCCCGGAGCGGGTGATGCTGGAAATGACCGAAGGCTACTTCATTCATCATCCAGAGCGCGCCCAGGCCGTCATCGAAAAGCTGCAACAGATCGGGCTCAGCATCGCGCTTGACGATTTCGGCTCGGGCTTTGCCAGCACCGGCTATCTGCGCCGCTTCGGTTTCGACCGGATGAAGATCGACAAGTCGCTGGTCGTGGCGCTGGAAGAGGGCGGCCGTTCACTGGAAATGCTCACCGCCACCGTGGCACTTGCCCGCTCGCTCGGCATTCCGGTGACGGCGGAAGGCATCGAAACCGAGGACCAGGCCGTCATCCTGCAGATATGCGGCTGCGACGAACTGCAGGGCTATCTCTTCTCCAAGCCGCTCCCTGCCGCAGGCATTCACGACTTGCTGGCGCAGCAAGACGCGCCGATGGAGCAGTTGAAGGCTTCGTAGTCGAAAGCACAATGCGTCGATTCAAAAAGGGTAAAGCGTTCTTTGCGCGTCCAACAGGACGCACGGCGCTTTAGCGCCCCAGATGTTTCTCGCCGCGCTTCTTGGCGATATCGATCTGCTTCTGGCGGTCGCGGAAGCGTTGGCGGTCTTCTTCGGTCCGATCGTTGTAACAGCTCGGGCAGGAGACGCCTTCTTCGAAGAGCGGCGACAGCCGCACCTCCTCGGTGATCGGGTTGCGGCAGGCGTGGCAGAGTTGATGGTCGCCTTCGGCCAAGCCATGCACCACGGAGACGCGCTCGTCGAAGACGAAGCAGGCGCCTTCCCACAGGCTTTCTTCTTCCGGCACCTCTTCCAGATACTTCAGAATGCCGCCCTTCAGGTGGAAGACATCTTCAAAGCCCTGTTCCTTCATGAAGGCCGTGGCCTTTTCGCAGCGAATGCCGCCGGTACAATACATGGCGATCTTCGGCTTGTTGTGCAGGCCGGGATTGTTCTTCACCCAATCGGGAAACTCGCGGAACGTCTTGGTCTGCGGGTCGACCGCGCCCTTGAAAAGGCCGATCGCCGTCTCATAGTCATTGCGCGTATCGATGACGATGGTGTCCGGATCGGAGATCAGCGCGTTCCAATCCTTCGGATCGACATAGGTGCCGACGATCCGGTTGGGATCGATATCCGGCACGCCCATGGTGACGATTTCCTTCTTCAGCTTCACCTTCATGCGCACGAAGGGCATCTTCGATGCGCGGCTTTCCTTGTGCTCGAGGCTCGCAAATTCCGGCTGGGCGCGAAGATAGGAGAGCACGGTCTGCACGCCTGCATCGGTTCCGGCAATCGTACCATTGATGCCCTCGGCTGCGAGAAGCAGCGTGCCCTTCACACCCTGTTCCTGGCAGAGCTTGAAGAGGCTATCGCGCACGCTCTCGAACCGCGGGAAGCGGGCGAAGTGGTATAGCGCTGCCACGAGGAAATCGTCAGCGGCACCGGAGAGGGTGGAACTGGAAGACGACGCCTCGGCGGTGGCGTCCGGGCGGAAGGATGTCGTGCTGTCGGTCATGGGCGCTGAAATACAGCCATCCGGACGTTGTTGCAATCCTGTTGACGCTGGATTTGCATTGGCCTCCTTCGTGATGATCGCTTCTTCCTGGAGCAATTTTGGGTGCGGACCGATTTGAGTCGCTTGTCGCTGCTAGGGCAGGAGGACTGCCTTGCAAGCGTGGTTTAACGCGGCACGCTGATTGACCATCGCGCAGAATTCCGGTGAATATCTCCGCACAATCGCTGGATGCAACGAGACGGACATGAATTACGAGATTTTTAGTGTTTTAAGCAGGCCGTTCCAGCCGCATTTTCTCGAGCGGGAATTAACGGCCGAAACAATACAGCTCGCAGTAAGAGCATACCAACGTATGTTTCTGAAGCTCGAAGAGGTCGTTTCAACATACGTCCCATCTAGCGAAAATCTTAGTGTCCTAGTTGGTGCAGTTGGTAAGGCAATCGTAGCAGAACTCAATCGATCTATTAAGCCGGGTACCGTCGCGATCCCGCTTGTTCCGATGATCAACGAGCAAGGTGCAACCAATTGGATTTCCGACCTCGATCAACGGGTTCGTGGTTTCCGCGATGAACCTCAATCATCCATTGCGATGATGGCTGTTGCTGTATTCTGTTACGAATGTCGGGCGCTGTGGACTCTCAATCTGGAACTCCGAGATTGGTACACGATCACCGCCTCGGTGGACTTGGTGACAGCGTTGCAGAGCTATGGCTTTTGGAAAGCTGTAGAACGGAGAGATATCGATGGCTTTGACATGTTTGGGACACGTAAGACGATCGAAGCCTTCGTCACAGAGCAAACCAAGCGCATTGATCAAGCTCTTATACAGCAGGGATCAAGCACCCTTGAAATGCAGAATATGTTCATGGCGGCAAGGGACGGAGCCGCTGAGCTTTTAAATGAAACTAAGGATACAATCGCCAAAACAACGGAAACGGTGGGGGTCATCCAAGAAAGATCTGCCGTAAATCAAGACAAACTTGACACTATCCTGAAGTCCATCGAAACCACCGAAGACCAGATTTCCGCTTTCGCCGCATCTGTCCGTGAAGAACTCAAAATAGACACTACGAAGAAGCTGTGGAGCAATAGAGCCTTTTGGAGCGCTTTATCTTTCTGGATCTCCGCTGGTGTTATCGCTATAGCGATTCTTGCTCCGCCGTGGTGGGCCATGACGCACATCGAAAGTGTCATCGGTTTTCTTAAGCGCGTCGGCGACGCAGCCACTCAAGGGCTTCCTGTGGAAGCAACGACCGCTCAACTCACCGCTGCGACAATAAGTCGATTAGTGGTAATCTCTGCACCCTTGGCCCTTTATTTTTGGGCGGTAAAGCTCCTAGTTAGGTTCAATAATCGTTCGATGATGCTCATGGACGACGCACGTCAGAGGCATACAACCATGGATACTTACTTCCATCTAATCGAACGAAGCGGTGCGACCACAGAAGAGCGGGGATTAATGCTCAATGCACTGTTCAGGCCACTCCCAGGTCAAGGGCAAGAAAACATAGAGCCGCCCAACTTCATGGAACTGGTAAAGAAGCCGGATTAATTTTACCCGGCTCACCAACCGCTGACCTATGCCTTACTGTTTCTTTCTACCGCGCCGCATGCTTCCACAAAAGTGCAACGATCTCGGCCTCGCGGGCGGCAGTCTCGGCGAAGACGTGATCCGCGAGCGCCAGGCTCTCTTCGCGCAGTGCCTGCTGTCGGTCGATGATGGCGTCGAGCAGCAAAGCCAGCGTTTCGCCGCCTGCGAAGCTGTCGGGTTCGCGGTCGGCGAAGGCGGCGAGTACCGAGAGGTCGTGTTCGTGGCCGAGGAGTTTGACCAGTTGTTTGGCGTCCGCCCTCTTGGCGCGCATGGCCGAAGGCCAGAGCTTTTGTAACAGCGCCAGATGCATCCAGTAGACCTGACCGCTTTTGCGCAGGTCGTGAAAATACTCGTCATGGGCTTGCCCGTGGCAGAGGCCCAAGGCATCGAGCGCCTTGCGGCGCTGCTTTTCCCACGTCTTGCGGATCATCTTCAGCGCGGTCTTTTCGCCGTGGGAGAGCGACAGGGCCGAGAGCGCGTGCCTGCCGTCTTCGCAGGACTGGATGGCCGCTTCGATCCGCTTTGGCAGGTCGCCATCCTCATGGGTTGCGGCATCACGGCGCTTGCTCAACACATCATGGGCGGTTGCCAATGCGTCGCGCTCGGCATCGGAGCGGGCGACGCCTTGCAGATAGGTGATGGTTTCCACCAGCGCTGCGGCATCGCGCGCGGCTGAGAGGGAGCGGGCGATATCGCGGAAGCGGGCGTTTTCCGTCTTGCGGAAATCCGGCGCCTCCTTTTCGAGGAAGCGGTAGAGCGCGCGAATACGCTTGAATTTCTTGCGGGCATCATGCACCGCACGGTCCGTGCCGTCCGGCTGATCCTTCAAAAGCGCGATGGCGTCGTCGATGAGCTCTCGCCCGGTATGCTTGATCTCCTCGACGAAGGAGCGGGTGGGATCAATCCTGAAGGACATGGCACAGCTCCCCGCTCAAATCTTCCAAGGCCATATGCTGGTTGGAATAGCGCCTGTCGCCGGTGACTTCCGGGCCAAGCCATGCGGGAAGTGCCGGGCGGTCGGTTTCCTGCTTCATCTCGACTTCTGCAACGACGAGACCGCGATAGATCCCGTCGAAGACATCGACCTCCCAAACGAAGCCTTCGTGATCGACCGTATACCGGGTTTTTTCGATGACGATGCCAAGCGCCGTGGTCATCAGTTCGCGGGCATCTTCGACCGTGATGGGATATTCGTATTCGTCGCGCACAAGCGCACTGGTGCCGATCTTGATGGTGAGCCGGGCGTCGGCATCGTCCATGATCCTGACGCGGACCGAGCGGTCCTCCATGGAGGCGACATAGGCTTGCTGGAACGATTTCCGAGACGTCGTTTCTCGCTGCCACTCATCGCTGCGGACCAGAAACTTGCGTTCGATTTCTTTTGCCATTCAACACCCTGCGCTGTTTTGTCGGGACGGTAAACCAAGTAGTTGTCATGAAAAAGCAATAAATGAGAAATCGTTGGCCCGGCCTCGACACGGCGGAATGGTCGCGGTATTTGAAAGCGCAATTTCAATCGATACAAAAGCCGGAGATAACGCCATGGCCCAGGATTCCGAAAAGCTTCTTTCCATCCTGAAACTTCAACCCGTGGTGCCCGTGCTGATCGTGGACGATCTGGCCTCTGCCGTGCCGCTGGCCCGCGCGCTGGTGGAAGGCGGTCTGAAAGCCATCGAGATCACCATGCGGACGCCCGTCGCACTCGATGCCATTCGCGCCGTCGCCGCAGAGGTGGAAGGTGCGCATGTTGGCGCTGGTACCATCTTGAACGCCAAGGATTTCGATGCCGCTGCCAAGGCCGGTTCCACCTTCATCGTCAGCCCCGGCGTCAACAAGAGCGTTCTCGATGCTGCGGAAAGCTCCAACGTGCCGCTGCTTCCGGGTGCCGCCACCGCCAGCGAAGTCATGGTGCTGCGCGATGCCGGCTACAAGGTTCTGAAATTCTTCCCCGCCGAACAGGCTGGTGGCGCGCCCTACCTGAAAGCGCTTTCCTCTCCGCTTGCCGGCACCGTGTTCTGCCCGACCGGTAGCGTCTCGCTGAAGAACGCCAAGGACTACCTGTCGCTGCCGAACGTCGTCTGCGTCGGTGGCTCCTGGGTTGCGCCCAAGGAACTGATCGCAGCCGGCGATTGGGCGGGCATTACCAAGCTTGCAGCCGAAGCCGCAGCGCTTCGCGGCTGATCGCGCGTTCGTGCCGTTCACGACGGCGTGAAGATCCCTGCCATTTGTAATCGGCCGTACACTTCCTATCTCCTGTTTCGACATTGACGCAAACAGGAGATTTTGATGTTCGACGCGAAAAAGCTTCTCGACCAGTTTTTGGGTTCGCAGGTGCCTTGGCTGTCAGGAAGCGTGCGGGACCGTGCAGGCCAAGCCGCAGAGATTGCGAAGAACAATCCGATGAAGGCCGGCGCACTGGCTGCGGCCATTTTCGGCACCAAGACGGGCCGCAAGCTTGCGGGCAATGCCGCCGCCGTCGGCGGTATCGCGGCGATCGCCGGTCTTGGCTATCTCGCCTACCGCAACTATCAGTCCGGCAAGTCGCCGCAGGCAGTGACCCAGCCGCAGCCGACGCAGGAGCTTTTGCCGCCGCCGGTCGATTCCCCGTTCCACCCGCAGTCTCCCGCGCTGTCCAACAGTTTCGCGCTGACGCTGGTGCAGGCGATGATTGCCGCGGCCAAGGCCGACGGCCATATCGACGCAGGCGAACGCGCTCATATCATGGAGAAGGTCAAGGTCTCCGGTCTCGACCATGAGGCGGAAGCCTTCATCGAGAAGGAACTGGCCGATCCGCTCGATATCGACGCGCTGGTGGCTGCGGCAACGACGGAAGAGCAGAAGGTGGAAATCTACACCGCCTCGCGTCTTACCATCGAGCCGGACAGCCGGGCCGAGCGCGGCTATCTCGATCTTCTTGCCGGTCGTCTTGGCCTGCCGGATGCGCTGGTGGAGCATATCGAAGCGACCGTTTCGGCTGCCAAGGTCTGATCGATCAAATTATTCCATATCAGAGGTCGGTTGTCTTTGATGACCGGCTGACCTATTCCTGAGCGTCGCAACGCTCAGGAGGGAAGATGCGCGATCTCAGCCAGTTCAAAGGATGTCCAGCACCGCAGCCGGTGACGCTCGAAGGCCGGTTCGTGACCGCCGTTCCCTTTGATCGGGCGGCGCACCAGCAGGCGCTGTGGGATGCCCTTGGCGGGCTTGGCACCAACGAGCTGATCAAATATTTCCCCAACGAGCCTTTTGCCGATGCGAGCGCCTTCAGCGACTGGATCGAGGGCATGGCGACAAGCTTGCAATGGGTGACACTGGTCTTCATCGAAAATGTAAGCAGCGATGTCGTCGGCATGGCGACCTATATGCGGCCCGATCCGAAGAATGGCGTGGTCGAGGTGGGCTCGGTTGCCCATGGGCCGAAGATGCAGCGCTCGCCGCTTGCCACCGAAGCCCATTATCTGATGGCGCGGCATGTGTTCGACGATCTCGGTTACCGACGTTACGAGTGGAAGTGCCACAATGAGAACGAGCCGTCCAAGACAACGGCCAAGCGCTACGGCTTCAACTTTGAGGGCGTCTTCCGTCAGCACATGATTTCCAAGGGCAAGAACCGCGATACCGCCTGGTTCTCGATCATCGACAGCGAGTGGCCGGTGATCCGTGAGGCGTTCGAGGCATGGCTTTCGCCGGACAACTTCAACGAAGACGGAACGCAAAAGCGCAAGCTGGAAGAGATCCGTGCCGATCTTGCCGCCGGGGCTCCAGCATGAGCGGCAAGGATACGACATCGGCCGCCATTGCCGCCATTGCCATCATTCTCGGCTTCGGGTTTCTGTTCTACATCATCCCGACGGTGACGCTGTGGCTTGCCAACACCTATTCGGTGTGGCTGGCGGCGGCCTTCGATGTTGCGGCGGTGCTCGCCTTCTTCCTGGTCTTCTGGCTCAGGGCGCGCCACCAGCGGCGGGGTTGACTACCCAAAGCGATGGCAATCGCGCCTGCCCAAAAATTCTGCATTTGGCCTTTTCTTGCACCTTCTTTCGGCGCAATTCCAAATGATGTATAGCCGCGGCATTTAAGATGCTGCTCTGTATATTTTGGTGACTTCATGGACTGGAATGTGGCCGAAAGGCCGTTGGAATTGACCGTTTTTGCGCCGATTGCCCCGTCGCTTCCCGTCCGAGAGGATGAACCTTACGCCCGCGACGAGTTGTTGCAGGAAATTTTCGAGCAGACGGCCAGGCGCTATCCGTCCAAACTTGCGCTTCGGCTTCTGGGAAACGATCCCGAATATAGCCGCCGGACTGAGCTGACCTACGGGCAACTGGCTGAACGCGCCATTCGCTTTGCCCGCACGCTGCAGACCATGGGCGTGAGACGTGGCGACCGTGTCGTCATCTGCCTGCCGCGCGGGCTTGATCAGTATATGGCGATCCTCGGTACGCTCTGGGCCGGCGCCTGCTATGTGCCGGTGGACTGGACCTATCCGCAGGACCGTATCGACTTCATTGCCGAAGATAGCGGCGCCACGCTGATCGTGACCGATGCCGAACGTGCCGGTGCCATGCGGGTGCAGACGCTGGTGGTCAACGAGACGCTGGGCGATCTTGCGGCACAGGATGCGTTGCCGATCACGCGGGCCGAAATCGGCGCGTCTCCAGACGATCTCGCCTATATCATCTACACCTCCGGAACGACCGGCCGCCCCAAGGGCGTGATGATCTCACATCGCAGCGCCTGCCATTTCCTGCGGGCCGAAGGCGCGATCCTGGCGATCGAGGACACCGACAAGGTGTTCGGCGGCTTCAGCGTGGCCTTCGACATGTCGATCGAGACCATGTGGAGCGCCTTTTCCGCCGGTGCCGAACTGTTGGTTGCCAATGAAGCGCTGCACAGAGCGGGCCCGGATGTGGCGATCACGCTGGCCGAGGAAGGCGTCACCGTCTGGCACGTGGTGCCATCGCTCTTCACGCTGGTGGAAACCGAGCTTCCGACGCTGCGCATCGTCAATCTCGGCGGCGAAGCCTGCCCGCCGGATCTGGTGAACCGCTGGGCACGCCCCGGCCTTCGCATTCTCAACACCTATGGCCCGACCGAAACGACGGTGACGGCCACATGGACGGAGGTGCAGCCTGGCCGCCGCGTCACCATCGGCCGGCCGCTGCCGGGCTATACCGCCTGGATCGTCGACGACAAGCTTTGGCCGGTGAATGCCGGCGCCGAAGGCGAGCTTGTGATCGGCGGGCCGGGGGTCAGCTCCGGCTATGTGAACCGCCCCGATCTCACCGCAGACAAATTCGTCATGACGCCCTTCGATGGGCCGGATGGGCTTCCCGCGCGGATCTATCGCTCCGGCGATCTCGTGCGGCTCGATGCCGTCGGCGATATCGAATTCATGGGGCGCATCGATACGCAGGTGAAGATCCGTGGTTTCCGCGTCGAGCTTGCCGAGATCGAAGCGGTAATTGCCGAGGATTCTGCCGTGGCGCAGGCCGTGGTGCATCTCTTCCGCGATGACGACGGGTCCGAGCTTCTCGCCGCCTTCCTTGTCGCTCGCGGCAGTGCGGTGATCGATATCGACGCTGCCCGAAAGCGGGTGGCCGACCGGTTGCCGAACTATATGCGGCCCGCCGCCTATCAGATACTCGATGCGCTGCCGACGCTGCCCGCCTCCGGCAAGGTGGACCGCAAGGCGCTTCAGCGCCCGGTGGTTGTGGCGTCCTCGGATCGCGAAGCTGTCGCGCCGCAGACGCCGCTCGAAATCCAGCTGCACGCCATCTGGTCGGAGGCTTTCGCGCCCCAGAAGGTGTCTGTCGAAGACGATCTCTTCGAGGATCTGGGCGGCCATTCGCTGAAGGCTGCGCGTCTGGCGTCGGCCATGCGCAAGGCGCCCGGCCTTTCCGGTGTTTCCATTCAGGATCTCTACGCCGCGCCGACCATCCGCTGGCTCGCTGCGCGCCTGGGCGAGCACGTGATGGCCGAGAGCGCAGCACTCGAGCCCTTCCACCGTGTCAGCACGTTCCAGAAGCGCCTCTGCTGGACGCTGCAGACCATCGCGCTGGTGCCGATCTATGCGGTGGCCGGGCTGCAATGGTTCTTCCCCTATCTCGCCTATACCTATCTCGTCGAAGATTTCGGCCGCGTTTCGGCCCTGCTGTTGAGCGGCTTGAGCTTCATTCTCATCCCGCCACTCGGCATGGTCTTCGCCATCCTCGTCAAATGGCTGGTGATCGGCCGCTACAAGGCGGGCGATTATCCGCTATGGGGCAGCTATTATCTGCGCTGGTGGTTCGTACGCCGCCTTTCCGACATCATCGCCACCCCCTATCTCAGCGGCACGCCGATGATCCGCTTCTATTACCGGCTGCTGGGTGCCAGGATCGGTCGTCGTGCCTTTATCGGCACCGTTGCCATCGACACCGCCGACCTCGTCAGCATCGGTGATGATGCCATCGTCAGCGATTATGCCATGCTCGCCACCAGCTCCGTCGAGCGCGGTCTGTTGCGCCTCGGCTCGGTCAAGATCGGCCGCAGCGCGTCCATCGGCACCATGGCGGTGATCGGGCGCAACTGCGTGGTGGGCGATGCCGCAGCACTTGAGGATCTGTCTTCGCTGCCGATGAACCAGTCGATCCCGGCTGGCGAAAGCTGGAACGGTTCTCCGGCCAAATGCGCCGCCACGGGCCGTGTTGCCCGGCGTGATGACGAGGCAGGCTTCCTGCGCCGCTTCCTGGTCGGCTTCGGCCTGTTCATCGCCGCTGCCCTTCTTCCCGTGGTCGCCATCCTGCCGATTGCGCCCGGTCTGATCGCGATGATCGAAATCGACTGGAACACCGATGGCTATTCCTACCTGCTGATTTCGCCATTCCTGGCGCTCACTTATATCGTGTTGATGTGCGTTCTGACCGTCTTCGCCAAGCGCCTGATCCTCGGGCCGGTGCGTCCGGGACGCTACTCGATCCATAGCTGGTTCTATCTGCGCTTCTGGTTCGTCCAGCAGGTCACGGATCTGGCGCTGGCGCTGCTTCACCCGATCTATGCCACCCTTTACGTGCTGCCCTGGTATCGCGCACTGGGTGTGCGGATCGGCAAGCGTGCCGAGATTTCCACCGCCGCAAAGATCGTGCCCGATCTCGTCGATATCGGGCCGGAGAGTTTCATTGCCGATGGCGTGGTCTTTGGTGCGGCACGCCATGAGCCCGGCATCATCGAGCTTGCGCATACCAGAATTGGCCGACGTTCCTTCATTGGTAATTCCGCAGTGCTGCCGACCGGAGCCAAGATTGCCGATGGTACGCTGATCGGCGTGCTCTCCAAGCCGCCATCGGATGGCGGGGCTGAGAAGCCGGATGGCACATGGTTCGGTTCGCCGCCGATTTCGCTGCCCGTGCGCCAGGCCGTCGGCCTGTTCGATGAGGGCGCTCGCTTCAACCCGCGTCCGCGCCTCGTCGCCATGCGTCTGTCGATCGAGGCGATCCGGGTGATCCTGCCGCTGACCCTGTTTCTCGCCTTCTTCAGCATCCTGTTCTCCATCGTCGGCGATATTCAGGATTACGATGACAGCCAGACGCTGATCGCGGCCGTCTTCCCCTTCCTCTATATCGGTTTCGCGTTGGCCTCCGGTCTTTCGGTCGTGGCGCTGAAGTGGCTGGTGATGGGACGCTACAAGCCGACGACCAAGCCGCTGTGGAGCACCTTCGTCTGGCGCACCGAACTGGTGACGGCAACTTACGAGAACCTGGCGGTGCCGAACCTTCTGCAGCCTTTGCGTGGCACGCCGTGGATCTCGGCCTATCTGCGTCTTCTCGGCTGCAAGATCGGTCGCGATTGCTTCATCGACACGACCGATGTCACCGAGCATGATCTGGTGCGCATCGGCGACGAGGTGGCGCTGAACGAGTTCTCCGGTCTGCAGACCCATCTTTTTGAAGACCGGGTGATGAAGGTCAGCAGCGTCACGGTGGGCGACCGCGCGGTGATCGGCTCCTACGCCATCGTGCTCTACGATGCGGAAATCGGCGAAGATGCCCAGCTCGGCGACCTTTCCGTCGTGATGAAGGGCGAGACGTTGCCGGCAGGTACCTCATGGGAAGGCTCTCCGGCGCAACCCGTGCGTAACGCATGAGCGAGATCGTCTGGCTTTCCGGCGCGGACGATCTGACGAGAGCCACCGGGGAGACGCCGGTGGTGTGGCACCTGCGCCTCGACAGGCCCGAGGCGGAACGACTGGCGGGAGGCGCAACGCTCTCCGCCGCCGATCTGCAGGATCTGGCATCCAAGCCGGATGCCGGCATGCGGGCGTTGCGCCGCCGCCTGGCGAAGATCCTGTTGGCACGGCTCTCTGGCCTGCACCCGGATGAGATCATCGGCAGAAGCGCACTCGGCGCGCCGCAGGTCCTCCATCCACAGGGCTGGCACATCAGCCTCGCCGGGCGATTTCCCCACTGCCTGATCGGCCTCAGCCGGACCCAAATCGGCGTGGATATCGAACCGCTTGATGCCGAGCCGCCGCCGGAAGACAGCTTTACCCCCACCGAATGGCTCGCCCTTCAAGGGGCCACGGATAGAACGCTCATCACCCGCTGGACGGCAAAGGAAGCCCACGCCAAGTGCCTCGGCATCGCATCGCGGATCGATGCGGCCGAGATGGAGACGGTGGCTTCCGGTGACGGATTGCGGGTAGTTTCGAGGGAAGGGGAGACACGGGTGTGCGTTCGCGTGGAGGCAGGAACCGTGCAGGCGGTTGCCGGACTGCCCGATTCCGGTCGGTGATAGTCACCGGACCAGCGCGAAACCCTGTTAAGGCTGCGCCCGAACCACGACATTTCTGCCCTGGTCCTTTGCCGAGTACAATGCCGCGTCTGCGCGCAGAAGAAGCTCTTGCAGTCGCTCGGTCGGGCGGGCCTGGGCAACACCGAAGCTGCCGGTGATACGCCCTTTTGGTAGTGGCTCGACGACGCGGCTTTCGACAGCATGGCGGAGGCGTTCGGCCACCGATTCCGCCGCTGCGAGGTCGGCGCCGGGCAAGACGATGCAGAACTCTTCGCCGCCCATTCTTGCGGCGTAGTCGTAAGGGCGCAGGTGATCCTTCACGGCTTCGCCGATGGCCATCAGAACATTGTCGCCGGCATCGTGGCCGTATTCATCGTTGATGCGCTTGAAGTGATCGAGATCGAAGAGGATGAGCGATACGGCTTCTTCGGGCCGTGCGGCCTTGGCGCGAATGATCGGCATCTGCTCCATCAGCGCGCGGCGGTTTCCCAGCCCCGTCAGAAAATCCGTGGTTGCCTGATGCTTCAGTTGCTTGGTCAAGGTCTCGACCTGTAACAGCATCGATCGCGCAATATCGGTCACGGTGCCGATCTCGTCGGGCGATGCCGGATACATCTTCAAAATCCCCTTGTCCTCCGGATACCGCTTCATGGCATCCGCCAGCAGGTTGAGTGGCCTGATCAGCCGCCAGATCGCAAAAAGGCACAGGGACGTGCCGACCAGGGTGGCGACGAGGATGAGAAGAAAGACCGACAATGTGCTGAGCTGAAAACCCATCGACAGATAGGCGACAAGCGCAATAAGCGGCACGTGGACGCTGACGAAGCAGACCAGAAAGGTTTTCGCGACGAAGGACGATTTGATCTTGGTCACGAGCACCTCAGGCTGCGGCTTATATTAACGCTGCCTCATTTAGTGGCATAAACATGAGAATCCTAGACCATCTTCTGGTGGGCGACATTTCGCAGGGAGGAATCGCGTCCTTCGGGACGATCCCATCGAGGGTGATCAATTGGATAAGACGTCGTGGAGCGTGTTACGAGCCACCGGCCGAGAGCGATCTCAGCGCCGAGGACAGGTAGCGTTCCGTCAGTTCCCGTTTCTGCGCCTTCGCCAGATCGATCGCAGCGCCAATGTGCGATTCGAGCCCGACGCCACCCGAACCGGCCCCGATTGCCCGTTCGACAAGCACGACCCCCGAATAGACCGAGGGCAGGCCATCAGCGTCCCTGGCGCAGGACCCCATGCTCAGAAGGGACTTTATCTTTCCACCCGCACAATGGATACGATAGGGCGAGAGGAGCGGTGTGCCGCCGAGGATCACGTCATGGATACGTTCGGCAAGGCGCGGCCTGTCTTCCTCGACGATCCTTTCGAGGATGGATTCAACCGGAAGACCCCTCGCAAGTTCGTCCTGATCGATCTCGTATATCTGCGCGAAGGCGATATCGCCTGTCAGCAGGTTCGTGGACAAGGACCACGAATAGAAGCCGGCGCCTTCGAGTAAATCCTTGATCAAGCCTCTCTGCATTGTCTCCACGGCGATTCCCCATTACCCTGACACGATTAAAAACCATGAGATTGTTTTCACCAACGGGTTGCGCAGGCATTCCGGGGCCGATTGCCCGTATTGCACCGATCACATTTGTGTGTGCGGACATTCTAAAACAGGGCGGGCGCGAATTGCTGGCGGCAAAGGCCATGCTATCTTGATGGGTGAGCCAGTCGCGATTGGGAGGCCATGAGGACAAACCTGGCTGAAGCAGGAATGCGGCGCTCTATCGTTTTTGATCGACGCATCGTGCTTTCCGAAAATCGAAAGCGATTTTCGGGCTGATGCTGTAGGCCACGGTCACGCCAACGCCAACGCTCTTGTTGCGGATACTCTGCGGGAGTAAGCTGGTTCTTCATCTGATTGACGTGGCTGCTGAACATGGCCAGATCGAGCCATGTAGGCTCGGCCTTATCGTGCTCGTCACAGGCACGTCTTTATAGCTGACTTTGCCTCAGCAGAGAGCATCCAAGTCCATACCAGGAGAGATTACCCCATGGCCCGAAAGAACAGGGATGAGCAGGCGTCGTGGGACGAGCCGAAGCCGGAGCCGGTGATCTGTGCGCTGTGCCAGCGCGTCATACCCGACGATCAGATGGACCAGCATCATCTCGTTCCCAAGAGCAAAGGCGGAAAGCAAACCGTGAGCCTGCACCGGATTTGCCACGACCAGATCCATTCGATCTTCACCGACGCCCAACTCGCCAAGAAGTTCTCCACGATCGAGGCCATTCTGGAGGAGCCTGCGGTGCAGACATTCGTCGCATGGGTGAAAAACAAGCCTCCGGGCTTTGCGGATTCCGCCAGGGGATCACGGCAGTCCTTCGGGCGAGGGCGCTAGTCTTAAAGCATGGTCCACGCAAAAGTGTGCAGCGGTTTTGCGATAACGACATGCGACAAAACAAGGACTTGAAGCGTAGGGAGCGAATCTGAAAGATCGCGACACGCTTCAAAGCGCCGTGCGTCCTTTTGGACGCACAAAGAACGCTTGTCTTATGACTATCCTTGCCTCAGACGGATTGGTCGAAGATATCCGCCTCTTCCTGGGTCGCGAAGGTGAATGTCACCAGTTCGCTCTCGTCGCTCTGGCGGATGCCGATGGCCGTCACGATCAGCCGGGCGATCTCGTCCTGCGCTTCGCTTCCCGATCGCGATGACCCGACCGCCTTCTCGATGGCGGGAGCGAAGAGTTCGCTGATCACACCAAGGCGCATATTGTAGCGCATGATGATATCGCGGTCCTCGATGATCGCGGCCTGTTCTTCCTTCGGGATATCGGCATTGTCCATGGCGGTGATCGTCGCATTCGTCGCCAGCTTGATCGGGCCTTCGGCCAGCCAGCGGTCGACCATCTCATCGAACTGGCGCATGCGCTGGGCGGGGATTGTCTTCTGTACCGTGATCGACATCTGCGTTCCTTTGTTCGCTGCCATGCTTGCTGTCACGCGCTTCCCGATCAGGGGTCGGCGATCGCCAGCATCAGATCTTTTGGGAGCAGGCTTTATGGCGTCAGGCCACAAGCTTCAATGCTTTTGTGGCGAAAGCCCGCCGCCGATAGGCGTTATCTTGAGGCGAAAGCAGAGCCCCCGGACAAAGCCACGCCTTCAACGACCATCTTTTGCATCGTCATAGGTTTTTGCTGCCGCGTCGATCCTGTCGCCATTTTCCGCTGCCCAGGCGCACAGGGCTTCGAATGGCTGCCGCAGGGAGTGTCCGAGCGGCGTGATGGCATATTCCACGCCGATCGGCTGCGTTGGCAGAACCGTGCGCGTGACCAGCCCATTGCGCTCCAGCCTCTTCAACGCATCGGCCAGCGCCTTGTGCGTGATGCCATCCAGACGCCGCTTGATTTCGTTGAAGCGCGAGGGTTTGGGGCAGATCACCGTCAGGATCAGGATCGTCCATTTGTCGGCGATCTTGTCCAGCACCGGGCGGACTTTTGGCATATCGCAGAGCGCCTGCTGAGAGAGGGTTTCCAGGTCGGTATACTCGTCCATATCTAGGCTATCCAAGGTGCGTAATTGATATCAGATATCCACCGTATATCATGGCGGGACCATTGAGTGAAAGGAATTACGATGGCTCGCATGAACAACAAGGTGGCTCTGGTCGTGGGCGGCGCGAAGGGCATCGGCCTCGCCATAGCAGAGCGGCTTTCTGCCGAAGGCGCAAAGGTTTTCCTCACCAGCCGCAAGGGGGAGGAGGCCGAAAAGGCAGCCCAGAGGATTGGCAATGGCGCGGTCGGCATTGCCGCCGATGCAAGATCTCCCGAAGATATGCTCGCGGTTGTCGAAGCCGTCCGCCAAGCCCATGGCCATATCGACGCGCTGGTCTTGAATGCCGGTCTTTCCGAACCGTCACACATCGCCGAGATCACGCCGGAGCATTTCGACCGCCACTTCGACGTCAACGTTAGAGGGATGGTCTTCGGCTTTCAGGCCGCTCTGCCTGCCATGAGAGAAGGAGGCTCAGCTGTCCTTATCGGGTCGATTGCCGGTAGCGCAGGCTACGCAGGTTACGGAACCTATTGCGCCACCAAAGCGGCCGTCCGCTCCTATGCAAGAACCTGGACGGCCGAACTCGCACCTAAAGGCATCCGCGTCAATGTTGTGGCACCCGGACCGACGGATACGGACATGATGGCCTCAGTCGCAGACGACGTGCGCGCGGCCATCGTCGCGCCAATCCCGATGGGCCGCATGGGGCGGCCCGCGGAAGTGGCCGCGGCGACGCTGTTTCTGCTGAGCGATGAGGCAAGCTATATCGCCGGCGCCGAGCTCTGCGTCGATGGCGGGTTGCTGCAGGCTTAAGGGCGGATGGAAGATGCTGCCCGATCGCGAAGGGGTCGGGCAGCCACGATCACCATCCTGAGCCCGCGGCTCACGATGGTTGGCGACGTGGAGCCGTCAGGCTGTCGTGTGGACTGGACGCTGCGACGTCGTCTGCCGCCGGCTGGTCAATGTCAGGATCAGGGCTCCGCTCAAACCGGACACGAGCGATCCCATCAAAATCCCGATCTTGACGTGATCCCGCACTGCCGGATCGTTGAATGCCAGCAAGCCGATGAACAGCGACATCGTAAAACCGATGCCACACAGAAGTGCCGTCCCTGCCACCTGTCCCCAGCTTGCCTGCGCGGGAAGTTGCGCCACACCGAGCTTCACAAGCACGGCGACGACGCCAAACACGCCGATGAGCTTGCCGAAGAAAAGGCCACCGGCAACACCCATTGTCAGCGGCTCGGTAAAAACCGACAGGCTCAGACCCGAAAGGGAAACGCCTGCATTGGCGAAGCCGAAGATTGGCACGATGATGAAGGCAACAGGCTTGTGCAGCGCATGCTCGAGGCGATGAAGCGGCGACTCGTCCGGCGTCGCTTCCGGTGTCCCGGGCGTCAACTTGAGCGGGATCGTGAGCGCCAGCATCACGCCAGCCAGTGTTGCGTGAACGCCGGACGCAAAGACGAGCACCCAAAGCACGGCGCCAAGGACGAGATAGGGCCACAGCACCTTTACCTTCATCCTGTTGAAGATGAAGAGATTGCCCCAAACGAGAGCAGCGCCGACAAGGGCGACCAGGTTCAGGTCTGCCGTGTAGAACAGAGCGATGACGATGACCGCGCCGAGATCGTCGATGATGGCAAGGGCTGCAAGAAAGATCTTCAGCGAGGTCGGCACGCGCGATCCGAACAGGGAGAGCACGCCAAGGGCAAAAGCGATGTCCGTCGCTGTCGGTATGGCCCATCCCTGCAAGGCGGCTGGATTGTCGCGGTTCAGCAGGACGTAGAAGAGTGCCGGAAACACCATGCCGCCCGCTGCGGCAGCACCGGGCAGAACCCTGCGGCTCCAGCTGGAGAGTTGACCGTCAAGCATTTCGCGTTTGATTTCCAAACCCACCATCAGGAAGAACACCGCCATCAGGGCGTCGTTGATCCAGTGCTGGATGCTCAGCGGTCCGATATAGACGTGGAGGATATGGAAATAGTCTTCAGCCAGAGGCGAGTTGGCCGTGATGATGGCAAGAAGTGCGACGGCCATGAGCACGAGGCCACCCGAGGCCCCGTTATCGAGAAACTTGCGAAGTGTGGAATTGATGCGACCTGGATTTGATGTCGAAGACACAGGCTCACCCTCCCTTTGTTGGAAGTTGATCTTAGTCTCCGTCGATTTCGGGGGAACCCGCAGCGCACGCAGCACGCGCTGTCAGGTTCAATCATAGCGCAGTTTGGTGCGTTTTTCCACCAAAACCGGCATCTTGCGCGTGCGGTTTAAGGCTTTTTTGCCGGGGAGGCCGACGTTTCAGCGCCGCACTTCTTTGTCGTCCACCCGTCCGGCAAACCAGTTGGCGAGGAGTGCGCCGGATATGTTGTGCCACACGCTGAAGATGGCGCTGGGCACGGCGGCAAGCGGCGAGAAATAGGCCGTTGCAAGGGCGGCACCAAGGCCGGAATTCTGCATGCCGACCTCGATGGCGATGGCCTTGCGCTTGGCAAGCGTCAGGCCGAAGGCCTTCGCCGCAAAGAAGCCCAGCAGGTAGCCGAGGCCGTTGTGGAGGATAACGACGGCGAAGATCATCAGGCCGGATTGGACGATGGACGCTTTGGACGCGCCGACAACCGCCGAGACGATCAGCACGATGCCGATGACGCTGACGAGCGGCAGAGCGGGGACGGCGGCCTTGACGAAAGCGGGCAGAAGTTTCTGCAGGATTGCGCCGAGCGCCAGCGGTATCAGCACCACCTTGATGATGCTCATGAACATCGCCCAACCGTCGACGGGCAGGTACTGGCTGGCAAACAGCCAGACGAGAAACGGCGTGACGATGGGGGCGACAAGCGTGGTGACCGACGTGCAGGCAACAGAAAGCGCTACGTCTCCCTTGGACAGATAGGTCATGACGTTGGAGGATGTGCCACCGGGGCAGCAGCCCACCAGGATCACGCCTGCCGCCACTTCCGGCGGCATCGGAATGAACTTGGTCAAAAGAACAGCCAGAAGCGGCATGATCAGGAATTGGCCGAGAACGCCGATCGTCACATCAAAGGGCCGCTTCACCACCTCGCGGAAGTCATCAAGCGAAAGGGTAAGACCCATGCCGAACATGATGATGGACAGCAACGTCACGATCCATGGGCCGATTTGCTTGAACGTGTCGGGAAAGAAGAAGCCGAGGACCGCAAACAGCACCACCCAGGCCGCAAATGTCTTGCCAACGAACGACGATATCTGCGCCAGTGCCTTCATGATCTGTCCCTCCAAAGAAATGCTAGCGGGACGTCTAGATGCGTCAGCTTGACTGTCAAGGTCAGTTTGGCTGGGTTTTTGCGTGTCTGCTAATATTGTACGTTCGTTTCACGGTCATTGCTTAGTTGCATCGATGAAAAGGGATTAACATCTTGTGGTGTATTCGATGCCTTTCTAATTAAGATTTCTGCTTTTCAAGAAATTGGCTCCTCCAAGACCTCATTTCGCTCCGCCTTTCGGGTAACAGTTGTTTTGGACCCATCACTCTTCGGATAGCCCTATGCACACGTTTATCGATGCCTCACGGCTTCTACGGTGGAAATGGCAGATACTACCAGCTACACCTTTCGGGTCACATCAAGAGGGTAAGGGTATGGCGGATAAGAGTCAGCAGCGTTTGCAATGGAGTAAGCTTCTGTCCACGCAGCGCTGGCGAAAAACTCAGCCGAATGAACGGTCTGTTGAGGAAGACCCTAAGCCCGATTGGCTGGTGACAAGCCGCACCGACTCTGAGCGTGACTACGATCGGATACTTTTCGCAACGCCGACCCGGCGGCTGGGTGATAAAACTCAAGTTTTTCCACTTGAAAAAAACGAGAGCGTCCGCAACCGTCTTACACATAGCCACGAGGTGGCCGATCTGGCTAGATCGATCGGCATACACATCATGCACAGCGATCTCGGCGCGACTATTGTTGCTGAAGCTACGCAAGAAGGCATGATTGAAGATGTGGACGTGAGACGAGCAATCCCGGCTATCCTCGCAGCAGTCGGCTTGGCTCACGACATGGGTAATCCGCCATTCGGTCATCAAGGTGAATTTGCTATACGTGACTGGGTCACAAAAAACGATGCGCGCCTGTTTCAAGTCGAGAACGCAGATTTTGCTGGGTGTGGTGTCGGCGGCGGCCAAAATGTCAAGGCTGACCTCGAAAGTCTAACGCCGAGTCATCGAGAGGATTTTCGCCGGTTCGAGGGGAACGCGCAAACTCTGAGAACACTGACACGATTACAGGTGGTCAAGGACAACAGAGGACTTAATCTTACTTTCGGAACTTTAGCGGCTACGATGAAATACACTGTGGGTTCCGCTTTCCCCCGAGGTGACGATCCTGCGGCCCATGCCAAGAAGGTCGGATATTTTGCTTCCGAGGAGGAGCTGGTGCAGACAGTGAGGGATGCGACTGGCCTTTCCCACGGACAAATGCGCCATCCTCTTACATATATTATGGAAGCATGTGACGATACAGCATATTCCATCGTAGACATAGAAGATGCGGTTAAGAAGCAGATCGTATCATTTGCTGATCTGATGGATTGGCTCAAGCATGACGACAAGCTGGAGAACGATGAGCTTTCAAAATGGGTTCTGAGAAAGGCACAAAACGGCGCCGATGATGCCCGTGACGCCAAACTATCGTCAACGGAATTCAACGATGTGTCCATGCAAATATTTCGGGCAAGTGCTATCACTGCCATGGTTGCCGCAACCATTGATCAATTCTCTACATCTTATGACGAGATCATGACCAGCGGTTTGCGTTGTCCATTACTCGACGTCAGTAAGGCGGCAGCCTTTGCAAAGTCGCTCAAGAAATTCGCATTCAACAATGCTTATAAGCATCGTGAAGTGCTGAAGATCGAGCTCGATGGCTTCAACACTCTGCACGGCCTGATGGACATGTTGTGGCGAGGGATCACAGAGCGAAAAGAGTACCGAGACCTTGGGTCAGATCGTTCCACTCCATTCACTCGTTATGCTTATGGTCGGATTTCCGAAAACTACCGTCGAATTTTTGAGGGGCGCGACACCGCGAAGCGATCCAGCGATGATAAATTACCTATTCGCTATAGAGAGCTGCAGCTTCTAACGGACATGGTAGCGGGCATGACGGATCAGTATGCGATAGACCTCTACCAAGAATTGAAGGCCTTTGATGTCGACGCAGCCAAATAATTCTTCGCCGGAGTCTTTATTGGAGGGACGAGCGGCCTACTTCTTCTCAAGTAAGAAGAAGCGCCGATCTGAGGTATTCGATTTCGCGACTCGGTTGGAGAGCATGGGTGAGACCGTAGCGATCGGTGGTTTTTTACGTGATCTGTTGCTAGACGGTACCCGCAGGTTCATATCAGATGTCGATTTCGTCATAAGGCCTCCCTCTTTGGGAGAGTTTGAGCGCGACATGAAAAAATTAAACGCGTCTCGAAACAGATTCGGTGGTTACTCCATCCAGCTGTCGCGGTGGAAGGTGGAAGTATGGCCATTGGAAACCACCTGGGCGGCTGTTGAAAATCACGTTGATGTCACGCAAATGCAGGACCTCCTAAAGGTGACTTTCTTTAATTGGGACTCAATCCTGTATTCAGTGTCAAAGCGTAAAGTATTTGCGTCGACGAAGTACTTTGACCAAGTTAGTGCCCGTTTTCTTGACATCAATCTCGCTCCTAATCCCAATCCTTTGGGCAACGCGGTCCGCGCCGTTAGGTACGCTCATCGTTGGCAAGCTTGGCTAGGCCGATCCCTAGCCGAGCATATTGCGCGACAGGTTAAAGATGTTAGTTGGGAGGTAATGGCGAACTACGAGCGTCGCTCATTCGGCAATTCTGTCATGCGATTTATAGACGGCGACTTGGCGGAGAAAAGATTGAGGTGTTTCCTTAGCTCAGATTATCCTGTGCTACAGTTGACACCAAAACCTGAGCAATTGAGGCTGCGGTTAGATGATCGTCAGGGAGAAAACTGTTCGGTTGTAGAACTTGTAAGGTCGGGGTGACGTGGTTCGTCGTCAGAGTTCACAGAGACGGATCATTTTGCTGCCTTGATCATAGAATTGGCCTGTGACGGGATTAATCTTGACTTGGTGAGCAGGACATACCGGACAGACTCCCCGCAAACCCTCAAGCCTGCAACGACGCTCCCAACAAAGCCAGCCCCATCAACAGCACCACAAGCGCGCCGGCAATCTCGATGCCGTTGGCGATCCTTGAGGCGCGGCGGCTGCCGGTTCCGGCGTAGCGGATGGCGGCGTCCTTGGCGGTGACGGCGAGGATGGCAAGCAGCGAGACGGTGATGGCGGTGCCGATGGACATGGCGAGCACCGAGAGCATGCCGCCGAGCAGCAGGCCGTTCAGCATGGAAAAGCTCATGACGATGATGGCGCCGGAGCAGGGGCGAAGACCGACCGCAACGATGGCCGACCAGGCTTCGGTGAGGCTGAAGGTGCGGGACTGGAAGAGCAAGGGGTCGGGCGCATGCGCCTTGCCGCAGGCATCGCAGAGATCGCCGCTGCCGCTTTGGGCGTGATCGGCAAAGACCGGCTGGCCCTGGAAGCGCAGGCCGCTGCCCATGCCGGTGCGGCGGGGCGCTGAGCTTGCGGGCTCTCCGAAGCCGGTCGTTCCGTTTTCGGCTGCCTTGAACGAGAGCGCGGGGCTGGCAGACAGGCTGGCGCTTGCGACAGGTGAGGCCGATGACGATGCGGCAAGCGCCGGTGCGGGCGTTTGCGGGGATGCGAGCGCGTGATGATCAGAGCGCCGATGCAGCATGCTCCAGATCTTGCGCGCCAAGAGCCAGGCTCCGAAGAGCGCGACCATGGCGAAGCTGGCAATTTCCATCGCCTGCGTCGCCTTGGTCATGGTGATGGAGGTGCCGCGCAGCACGAAATAGGCGGCGACGACGAGGCCGATGGCGACGACGCCCTGGATCAGCGCCGAGACGAAGGAGATCAGGATGCCGCGTTTCAGCTGCGTTTCGTTGGCGATCATGTAGGAGGAGATCACCGCCTTGCCATGGCCGGGGCCGGCCGCGTGGAACACGCCATAGGCAAAGGAGAGGCCGATCAGCGAGGTCAGCGCCCATGGGTCTTCGCGCATGGCTTTCAGCGCGCCCGTCAGTGCGCGGTAGAAACTCTGCTGGTGGACGTTGATCCACTGGAAGAAGGGTGCCAGCGGCCCGCCGACGGAAATGGAGGGTTCGGCCGAGCCGATGCCGAGCGGCGATTGGGCGTGGGCGATGCTGAGCGAGGCGAAGAGCAAGGTGAGGGTGGTCAGCGCGAGGAGAAGCTTGCTTCCCTCATTCCTGTCCTTGTGACAGGAATCCAGTCGTCGCGCGTCTGCGCGGCGGGAGGAGTCTTGCCGACCCAACGACCTCTCCGGCGTCATGGTCGGCCCCCAGGTCACTTCCGAGGGTGACCTGACCATCCATGAGCCGTTGAAAACATGGATCCTCGGGTCAAGCCCGAGGATGACCCAAAGCGAGCGTTTCAGGGTAATCATCAATCCCTCAGCCTGCCGGGCTCCCTGTGGTGAAACGCCATCCTCTAGCATTGCAGTTCCAGTCTTGTCGCAAAGAGCTTGGTCATGTCCGTGCCGGTCGGGTCGTTGAAGAAGGCGTCGGTCAGGCTGCTCTGGTTTTGGGCGATGATTTCATCCGGGTCCGGGCGCACCACCTTACGCTTGCAGGCGGCCAGATGCGGACCCTTCACCACGATGTCGGTGTCCTTGGCAAAATCGATGGCCGTATACATGGTCGGATCCCAGGCGCCGAAGGAGAGCTTGCCCTTCACCGGCAGCGGGTTTTTCGGCTTGACCGAGAAGAACATCAGGATCTGGCCGTCCTTGTAATCCACATGGATGACGTCCGGCTTGTTGAAGTCGATGTTCTTTCCGTTCACCGCGATGAAGGTGTAGTAGGAGTATTCCGCCAGCGATTCATGCACCGTGTTGCCGATTTCGGCGAGCTCTTCCTTGTCGAGCTTGGCGTCGCTGTTCTTGTCGTAATCCAAGACCACGCTTGCGGAAAACATCTCGTCGAAGCGCCAGATGTTGCGCACTTCCTGCACATTGCCATCCGCGCCTTCGATGATTTCCATGCGCGCTTCGGCAAAGATATGCGGGTGGGCGAAGGCGGTGAGCGGCGCAAGACAGGCGGCGGCGCAGGCGGCCATTGGCAGAAGACGTTTTTTCATGGGCCGCGTTTATCCTTAGGCGAATCTGCGGTTACTCTATAACAAATTGGGTCTGAATTTCGGCGGCCAGCCGATCAACCGTTCTTTCGGAACCAGTTGGACAGATAATCGACGAAGCTGCGCACCTTGGCCGGCAGATAGCGCCGGTGCGGATAGACGGCGTAAATGCCGCGATCGCGGGAAATATAATCATCGAAAAGCGTCACAAGCTCGCCCGACTGGATATGCGGGCGGGCAATGAAGTCCGGCACGATGGCGACGCCGAGACCTGAGCGCGCGGCGCGCAGCGTCGCCTGCGGGCTGTTGACCTCGATCGGCCCGCGCGTTGCCACCGAGTTGGTGCCGCCGCCCGGCTCGAAATAGCGGATGTGATTCTGGAAGCGGGAATTGGTATCGATGATGCAGGGGACTTTTCCGAGATCCTGCGGGTTTTCCAGCGGTCCATGGCGCGCGACGAAATCCGGTGTCGCCACCGCGTGGACGCGAAAATCCGACAGCTTGCGGGCAATCAGGCCGGAATCCTCCAGCTTGGTGATGCGGATGGCGAGGTCGAATCCTTCCTCGATCAGATCGACGAAGCGGTCGTCGGCAACGATCTCCATGGAAAGCTCGGGGTTTTCGCGAGCGAAGTCGATGAGGCTCTGGCCGACATCGGCGTCGATGAAGGTGCGCGGTACCGAAAGCCTCAGCTTGCCCTTCAGATCGGAATTCTTCTCCCGCACCAGGTCGGCGAGATTGTCGATCTCTTTGAGAATGTCGGAGGCGGTGCGGTAATAGGTATGGCCGGCCTCCGTCAGCGAAAACTGCCTTGTGGTGCGGTTGAGAAGCAGCGCGCCCAGATCGTCTTCCAGCTCGCGGACATATTTGGACAGCAGCGCCTTGGAGCGTCCGGTCTTGCGCGCGGCGGCAGAAAAACCCTCCGCTTCGACGACGTCGATAAAGGCGCGAATGCGCGTCAGCGTGTCCATCCATAAACTCCTGTTTGTTCCATATAATTGAACGATTGGAATCCACTGTCCAACAGGAAAAGCACTGCCGAAAAAATTCGCGACATGCTGAAAAAATCCTCTTGATTATGACGGCGAATATTCTTATCTCCCTGTCTGCCCAAAGTCGCACGTGCCCATGTGTGTCCGCCGACCCTCGATGTGGTGAGGAGTTCGGTAAGGTACCTGGAATTAACCCCTCCAGTCGCTGTTCCGGCCAACCGGATATGCGAGGACATACGAAGCAACGACGGTGCGGGCCTTTCTGGTTCTCTGCCGGCTTTCCATCAGCCGGGGTACTGAAGAGGCACACCATCATTGCCGTAAGTGCGGTTGGGTATGATTCCCTCCAATCCCATGGCAGACAAAGCCGAATAATGCTCCTGGCAGGGCGTTGTTCATATTTGCGCCTTGAGCGTATGCGAATGAATCTGCGCCTCCACCGGCTGATTCGTCTTGCATATCTCGAGCGTTCTTTGTCCTCCGGAATTTTCCGGAGCCGGATCAAGTTAGGGAACACAACGATGACGACTGCTCGCATCCTCGACTTCATCAATACCCGCCGTCCCGAAGGTCCCTGCCTTGTGGTCGATCTCGACGTCGTGCGTGACAACTTCCATGCGTTCCGGCATGCCCTGCCGAACAGCGCGATCTATTACGCCGTCAAGGCTAACCCGGCTCCAGAAATTCTGTCGCTGCTCGCCTCCATGGGCTCCAACTTCGATTGCGCCTCCGTGGCTGAAATCCAGATGGCGCTCGATGCCGGTGCGACCTCCGACCGCATCTCCTTTGGCAACACCATCAAGAAGGAACGCGATGTTGCACGCGCTCACGCGCTCGGCATCGATCTCTTCGCCGTGGACAGCCATGAGGAAGTCGAGAAGGTTGCCCGTGCCGCTCCCGGTGCGCGCGTATTCTGCCGCGTCCTGACCGATGGCGAAGGTGCCGAATGGCCGCTGTCTCGCAAGTTCGGCTGCGTGCCGCAGATGGCTGTCGACGTTCTGGTCTATGCACACCAGCTGGGTCTGGAATCCTACGGCGTGTCCTTCCATGTCGGTTCGCAGATGATGAACCTCGACGCATGGGATGCAGCCGTTGGCGATGCCAAGCGCGTCTTCGCATCTCTTGCCAAGCAGGGCATCCACCTGCAGATGGTCAATATGGGCGGCGGTTTTCCGACCAAATATCTTCGCGACGTTCCCGCCGCTGAAGAATACGGCCAGGCAATCGACACGGCGCTGCGCAAGCACTTCGGCAACCAGATCCCGAAGACCATCATCGAGCCGGGCCGCGGCATGGTTGGCAATGCGGGCGTGATCAAGGCGGAAGTCGTTCTCGTCTCGCGCAAGTCCGACAATGACAACCATCGCTGGGTGTTCCTCGACATCGGCAAGTTCGGCGGTTTGGCGGAAACCATGGACGAAGCCATTCGCTACCCCATCCGCACCACGCGAGATGAGGACACGATGGAGCCTTGCGTTCTGGCCGGTCCGACCTGCGACAGCGCCGATGTGCTTTACGAGAAGAACATGTACCCGCTGCCGGTCTCGCTGACCATCGGCGACGAAGTTCTGATCGAAGGAACGGGCGCCTACACGACCACCTATTCGGCGGTCGCTTTCAACGGCTTCGAGCCCTTGAAGGCCTATGTGATCTAAACCCGTCTCAGGGTTTTCTCGATCCAAAGCAATGTGATCTGCGCGAGACGCCACCCGTTGGGGCGGATGGCGTTCTCCCGGATCTTCCCGTTCCGGCCCGGCTGACGCCCGGGCCTGGCGCACACCCTGCTTGCCAATCCTCTGTCCAGTCGAGGGATAAGCTTGCGGCGCGCGCCGGGCCGGAACGGTTCATTCCTTGTCGTTGCAAGATGGTTGCGCGACATGTTTCTGGCAGGTGCCGCTTTCGTGGGCGGCTTGGTAACGGGAGGCCGGGATGGCCGCTGTTCTCAATTCGGTTCGTGCATTCTTCACGCCGCAGACATTCTTCATCGAGACCGAAAACGCCGGCGACATCGTCGCGCGCGAAAACCTGCTGGACCGCACCATGGGTCCTGGCCGCCGCCGCAAGTCGTCGGAAAAGCTGCGCGCTGGCCGCGTGCCTGCTGAAGGCCTGGCGCTGGTTGCCCGCGATCAGGACGGCCATGTCATCGGCACGGTCCGCCTGTGGAATGTCGAAGCCGGTGTGACCCGCGAAGGCCGCCCGGTCGCAGCGCTGCTGCTCGGCCCGCTGGCCGTCGATGCCGCGCATGAGGGCAAGGGCATCGGCTCCGCCTTGATGCGCGCTGCCATTTCCGAAGCAACGCGGCGCGAGCACGGCGCGATCCTGCTGGTCGGCGATGCGGCATATTACGAGCGCTTCGGCTTCTTCGCGACGAAGACCCAGCACCTCGTCATGCCCGGCCCCTTCGAGCGCAACCGTTTTCTGGCGCTGGAACTGAAGCCCGGCTGGCTGGATGGCGTGGCCGGTATGCTGGCTGCGAGCGGTCGTCGGTTTTCCTGAGGGCGGGCGGACCCTTGGGGTTTGAGATGTGAATGAGGGAGCCGTTCCAGTTTCTGGAGCGGCTTTTTCGTTTTCGGATGGGGGTCTGCTACTCCTTATCCCTCATTCCTGTGCTTGTCACAGGAATCCAGTCAGACCAAGTCTTTGGTCTGAAAGGACCTTTCTCGCCGCGCAGGCGCGCGTCGGCTGGATTCCTGTGACAAGCACAGGAATGAGGGGGGATGAGAAAGCGTCACCAAACAAGCACTCTCTCATTAGAGCGCCGTGCGTCTTTTTAGACGCACAAAGGACGCTCTATCTTCTTTCAATCTACGCATCGTGCTTTCCGAAGATCGGATACGATTTTAGGGCCAATGCTGTAAGCGAAGAGCAGTGGCGCAAGGCCGAGAACGGCCACGGAGAGGTTTGGCCTTGCGCTGAATAGCGTCAGCCTGCTGGCCCGTCCTCACAGTCGCTCACGAAACGATCGGAATCCAGATCTCTACTTCGCCGCGGCCGGTGCGGCCGTCGAAGCGGTGGTCGTAGCGCTCGAAATCCGGTGCGTTCGCGCTTTCGAGTCCTGCGTCCGGCAGTGCCTTGTTCCAGATCGTATAGACCGTCTTGCCGATATCCGAGATATGGCCGCTATGGGTGAAGACGGCATAGGTCTGCGCGGGGATGTCAATGTGCTCCATTCCGGGTGTCGAGCCGGTCGCCTCGATACCGGCAATGTAGCGGAAGTTGCCGGCGCCATCGGCCATGCAGCAGACGCCGTAGGCCGGCCCTGGCACAGGGTTTTGCACCTCGCCCTCGCGTTCCATGAAGGATACCCAGAGTGCCGGAATTTCGCCCGTCTTGTCGAAGGCGCAATCGACGCCAAGACCGACGACGCGGAAGGCTCCACGGTCTTCTCTGCGGGGTGCGGCAAGCGGAACAATCATGTCCTTGTTCATTTCAAAAGGCTCCATGATATTGAGGGTTGTGATGGACTGATCGCCTCTCAGCCTGCTTGGCGGTGTGCCGAAATAGCTGGCGAAGGCGCGTGTGAAGGCCTCGTGGGAGCCGTATCCTGCATCCAGCGCAATGGCGATGATGCTCTCCTGGCCGTCGGCGATGGCCCGTGCCGCGAGCGATAGCCTGCGTGCGCGGGCATAGGCCATGATCGACATGCCTGTGGCGAGTTGAAAGACCCGGCACATGTGATGAAGATTGACGGCACAACGCCTGGATAGAGACAGCAGCGAGAGATCGGATTTGAGGTCCATCTCGATCTGCCAGATCAGTCTTTCCAGAACGGCCATGGGCTCTCCCCTGCTTCACGCCTTACCTTTTCCGCATCTTAAGGCGTTGCGCTTGATCGCATTTGACTTTGCGAGGGGGCAGGGAGCAAGAGGCACTCGGGGACAAATGCATGAAGCGCGGTGCGATCTATCAGATCGCTGCGCGCTCCAGGTTGCGTGGTCCGTTTTTCTGTCGGCTCCGATCAGGCGGCGCGACGCGTCGCCGCCGGGCCATTGGCACCGATATCGAACCGGCCTGCAAGCGAAGCGAGGGTGCGGGCTGCTTCGGCAAGGTTCTGGGTGGCGGCGTTGGTTTCCTCCACCATCGCAGCGTTGTGCTGGGTCATCTGGTCCAGCGTGTTGACGCTGGTGTTGATCTCGGAAAGCCCGACGGATTGTTCGCGTGCGGCTGTCGCGATGCTGTCGATATTGAGATCGATGCGCGAGACGGCAGCCTCGATTTCAGCGAGAACCGTACCCGTCGATTGCACGAGATCCACCCCGCCCGTGACTTCCTGTCCGGATTTGGCGACGAGCTGCTTGATCTCGTTGGCGGCGGCGGCGGAGCGCTGTGCCAATTCGCGCACTTCCTGGGCGACCACGGCAAAGCCCTTTCCAGCTTCGCCGGCACGGGCGGCTTCGACGCCGGCATTCAGCGCCAGAAGGTTGGTCTGGAAGGCAATGTTTTCGATCGTGCCGATGATCGAGCCGATTTCACCGGATGCGGTCTCGATGCGGTGCATGGCGGAAATGGCTTTTCCGACGACGGCGGACGACTGGACGGCGGCGGTGCGGGCATCCTTCACCAGATTGCGGGTGTCTTCGATGCGCGCAACCGAAGCCTTGCCGGTTGAGGTGACCTGTTCGAGGGCGGCGGCCGTCTCTTCCAGTGCGGCGGCCTGCTGTTCGGTGCGGCGCGCCAGATTGTCGGCGCCGCCGCGCAGGTCCTGGCCCTGGCGGTTCAGGTGATCGGTTTCCGACAGCACGTCCCGAAGCGTCAGGCGCAGGGTGGAAATCGATTCGTTGAAATTCTTTCTCAGCGTTTCGAAGCGCGGATGGAAAGGCTGGTCGAGGCTGCGGCTCAGATCGCCGATGGCAAGCTGGCTCAAGCCGCCGCCGAGCTGCTCCACGGCAAAGCGAAGCGCATCGGCATCGGCCAGGCGTTCACGCTCGCGCTGCTGGCGTTCGCGATCGCTCGACTGGCGAGCATCCTCGGCTTCGGTTTCCAGCTGTCGCTTGGCAAGACCGGCATCACGGAAGATCGCAAGTGCCTTCGCCATGGCACCGATCTCGTCCTGGCGGGCAAGATGCGGCGGTTCGTCTTTCAGGTCCCCACTTGCCATTCTGGTCATGGCCTCGGTCATATCGCCCAGCGGGCGAATGGCGCGGCGTCTGGTGAAGAGGGTGGATGCAAGGCAAAGCACAATGAGGAAGACGCCGAGCCCATAGCTTGCACCCTGCAGCAGGCTCGTTTGCGAAGCGGCATAGGCTTCCTTCTCCTTGCCGAAGACATTGCCCATTTCCACCAGTTCGTTGACGGCGGCCTCATGGCGGTGGAATTTGATCCGCAGGGCGCTCAAGGAAGCGAGGATGGCATTGCGATCATTGGCCTGGAGGGCGGGGAGCGTGACACCCTGCATTTCACGCCAGAAATCATCGCCCTTGACCAGCACATCGTCCAGCAGCTTGGTCTTCAAGACGTCGGGAAGTCTCGTCGTTTTCCAATAGGCGCGGCGCTCCTCATATTGCTCTTTCAGAACCTTCACGCGTGGCGCATTGACGGCCAGCGTGTCGGGATACAGCGTGCTCTCATTGGCCAGAGCATAGCTTTCGATCACATAGAGTGGTGGCGGCAGGATATCGGCAATCAGGTCCTTGCTGTAGATGATATCCTCATAGATCGGACCGTTGACCTTCAGCCGGTTCAGCGCTTCCGCTCCCGTGAGAAGCGTCAAAAGGACGCCCGCAATAAGAGCAAGACCCGTCGCGGTGACGGCGGTCGAAATGGAAATACGCATGCCTTGAATCCTCCACACCGCTCGCCGCGTTAACGGGTGGCGCGTTGCTTTTCTTAATTTCCGCATAGGTTTAGCAGCAATGGGTATAAAACATGTTAATTATTGTTAATAAGCACTTACTTGAATTAGTGTGACTTAATATTGGCCAGTAGAGGCCTTTGCCCCCCACACTGCGGCTTAAAACCCTTGAATCCGTAACGGAAGGTTTTCGGTGATTGATCCACCTCAAACACGCGCGCGACCAAAGTCGATAGGGATGGCGCGACCGATTTGCTTGCCTCCCGCATTTTTTTGAGCGGATCACCGTCAGTGCGGGAGGAGCGCAGGATCGTCGATCTGATCAAGGAGAGAAAACGTGTTTGCGACCGTCCGAAAAGCTACCCTTCCGCTTGCCATCCTGTGCGGCGTCCTGCCCGGCGCTGTTTGTGCGGCGGATCTGGCACAAATTGCACCGGCCCCCACGGCGGAAGAGGCCATTGCTGCGGCAAGCCCATGGATGATCCGCGTTCGTGCGCTCGGTGTCCTCACCCATGACAGTGGTACGATCAATGGTGTGCCGGGTGCTGGGCTCTCCTATTCGGACACGGTGATCCCCGAACTCGATATCAGTTACTTCTTCACCGACAATATTGCCGCTGAACTCATTCTCGGCACGACCTTTTCCAGGATCAACACGACGGGGGCGCTCGGCGAAATCGATGTCGGCAAGACCTGGCTTCTGCCGCCGACGCTAACGCTGCAATACCACTTCACCGATTTCGGCGCCTTCAAGCCCTATGTGGGTGCAGGCGTGAACTACTCGCTCTTCTATCACCAGAGCGAAAAGCCGGGCTTCAGCAACCTCGACGTTAAGAACGACTTCGGCGCAGCACTTCAGGTGGGCTTCGACTATATGGTGACGAAGAACTGGGGCGTGAACTTCGACGTGAAGAAGATTTTTCTCGATACCAAGTGGACAGCGACAAGCGACGCCTTCGGTGACATCAGCGGCAAGGCGAAGATTGATCCGTGGCTGGTGGGTGCGGGTGTGACCTACCGGTTCTGAGGGTTCAGGAGAGGGCGTCGCCGGAGGGTGCGGCCCCTTTTGCCGTTCATGCGCCTCCCTCTCCACCGTCATCATCGCCCCTGAGGCGAGGATCCAATTATTCCCAACGGCGTCAACGGCTTATGGATCCTCGGGTCAAGCCCGAGGATGACGGAGGTGGGAGTGGAGCGCCTCAGTCTCTACCGCGGCGTTGCGGTAACAACACCTCACCGTCTTCATTCCAACGCGCTGTCTTCAGCCCAAATTGACCGTTCCTCACAAATCCGCTAAACACTGCGGCAGGTTGAGAGTGCCTGCCGTCCGTGAGCATCCATGCCTTGGTGAAACTCTCTGTGTCAAACCTCCGATACGGTCATTCCTTTTCAGGCATGCAGACGGTGGCAATGCGGACCCCTCCTCGACACTGTATGCCGATGCAGGAGAACCGCCATGCGGAACACGACACCACCTCTACCCAGTCTCGATACGCTGAAGGATCAGGCGAAGCGTCTTCGCGCCGGCCTTGCTGACGAAGGCACGACAATCGGCCATTCACGCGCGCTGGAACTGATCGCGGCGCAATATGGCTATCGCGACTGGAACACGCTTCATGCCGCCGTCGGCAATCGCCCGCCCTTCAATCCCTATATGCTGGGCTCACGGGTCAGCGGCTACTATCTCGGCCAGCCCTTCACCGGTGCAATCCTTGGCGTACAATCGCTTGGCGGCGATCCGGAGCGCTATCGTCTGACGATGCATTTCGACGATCCGGTGGATGTCGTTACCTTCGACAGCTTCTCGGCCTTTCGCCAGCGGGTTCATTGCAATGTGGATGCGAGCGGTCGCACCACGGAGCGGACCTCCGATGGACGGGCGCAGGTCGAGCTCACCTGGTAAAAGCGCAGGCGGGCGCATCTGGTGATGATCTCAACACCAGATGCGCCGTTGCTACAGGCATCTCGCCTTTAAGCGGAAATATCTACGATGCCGCAATCGCCAGCTTCGGAGGCGAAGGCGAGCAGCTTGCCGGTGGCGCTCCAGGAGAGGCCGGAGATCGCGCCCTTGCCCGGGCGGCGAAGCAGCGCTTCCTTGCCGTCGGCCATGCGCACACCGAGGATCATGCCATCGATGAAGCCGATGGCGAGCACGTCGTCGCTGGGATGGAAGGCAACCTGCGTGGCCATGATGTTGCCGCGGGTGCCAAGCTCTTCCGGCGGCTTGCCCATCGGGCCATCCTTGCCGGAGAAGGGCCAGACGATGGCGGCTGGCGCGCCGGAAGAGGCAAGCCATTTGCCCTTGGGCGACCAGGAGAGCGATTTGACCTTGGCCGGATAGCCGGTCATGCGCATATGGCGGGCGTCAGCGCCCTTCGGCGCATCCAGCTTCCAGCCATGCAGCGCATTTTCCTGCATGGTGGTGACAAGGAAGCGGCCATCGGGAGAATAGGTGACGCCGGTATGGGCGCCCTTCCATTCCAGATCGACGGGATCGCCGGCGGTCGCGACCCAGTGCAGCGTCACGCCATTGTAGCGGGCCGCGGCGATACGCAGGCCCTTGGGCGCAAAGGCAATCGCCTCGACCGTGCGCTCTTCCTTGAATTCCTTGGTGGTGCCGTCCGCAAGCTTGACGAAACTTGATTTTCCAACGGCATAGGCCACGGCATTTTGCGGGCCACCTGCCACCACGCTGATCCACTTGCGCGGCACATGGGCGATTTCGGTCACCGCGCCATCATGACCGATGCGCAGCACCTTGCCGTCCTCGCCGCCCGTCAGAAGCGTTGCGCTATAGGGATCGCGAATGCAGGTGAGCAGGCCTTCATGGGCCTGCGTTACCTTTTCCCCGCCATCGAGGCGATGAATGGTGCCGGCGGCGGTGGCAAACAGCGGGATATCGCCCAGAAAATGCGCCGCGACGACGTGGCCTTCAAGGTCAAGAGGAGCAACGGTTGGCATGGGCGATAAGTCTTTCGTCTGTATGGGTTTTGACTGCGGTATGGGGTGGTGTGTTTTCGTCCACCCTGTGCGGCGTGGATCCTCGGGTCACCCTCGGGCTTGACCCGAGGGCGGAGGATGACGGCGGGAAAGGGCCCTTGCTGGCTTAGCTTGCGCAGTACCGGCCTGAAGGGAGTGTTTACGCCTTCGCTTCGCAAGCGTGGAAGCTCGCTTCCAGTTTTTCGCGGTCGAGTTCGCGGCCGATGAAGACGAGGCGGCTTTCGCGCTTTTCGCCGTCCTTCCAAGGACGTTGGTGATCACCCTCGATGATCATGTGCACGCCCTGAACCACGTAACGCTCGGCATCGCCCTTGAAGGCGATGATGCCCTTGAGGCGCAGAATGTTCGGGCCGTCAGTCTGCGTCACCTTCTGAATCCAGGGGAAGAAGCGCTCCGGGTTCATCTCGCCGCCGCGCAGCGAAATGGACTGAACCGTCACGTCATGGATGGGAGACGGTGCCGCATGGTGATGGTCATGATCGTGATGATCATGGTCATGCCCATGGTGATCGTGGCCGTGATGGTCGTGATCATGCCCATGATGGTGGTGGTCGTGATCGTGGTGGTGATGATCGCAATCCGGGCCGCAGGCATGGTCTTCATGGCCGTGCTCGAGGAAGTGCGGATCGTTTTCCAGCGCGCGCTCCAGGTTGAAGGCACCCTGGTCCAGCACGCGGGCCAGATCGACGCCGGAGCGTTCGGTCTTGTAGATGCGGGCTGACGGGTTGATGGCGCGCACGATGTCTTCGATGCGGGCCAGCTCTTCCTTGGTGACGAGGTCGCTCTTGTTGATGACGACGACGTCGGCAAAGGCGATCTGGTCTTCGGCTTCGCGGCTGTCCTTCAGGCGCAGCGGCAGGTGCTTGGCATCGACCAGTGCGACGACGGCGTCGAGCTCGGTCTTGGCGCGCACATCGTCATCCATGAAGAAGGTCTGGGCAACGGGGACCGGATCGGCAAGGCCGGTGGTTTCGACAATGATGCCATCGAAACGGCCAGGACGGCGCGTCAGGCCTTCCACGACGCGGATGAGGTCACCGCGCACCGTGCAACAGATGCAGCCATTGTTCATCTCGTAGATTTCCTCGTCGGATTCCACGATCAGGTCGTTGTCGATGCCGATTTCGCCGAACTCGTTGACGATGACCGCATATTTCTTGCCGTGGTTCTCGGTCAGGATGCGATTGAGCAAGGTGGTTTTGCCAGCGCCCAGATAGCCGGTCAGCACGGTGACGGGAATGGGCTTTGCAGCAGCAGCGGTGTTTGCTTCGGTCATTGTTTCGGTCATGGGAAACCTCGATATGCGGCGGGGTGCCGCGACAGACAAAAATGTTGCCGTTCATATAGGCTTGCGAAGAAGGCAGTTCAAAGAAATTCTGTTCAAGAATTTTGATGATGGGGCCTTAAGACCGATCGAAGTCGCTCACATCGAAGGCGCGCACGTCTTCCAGAAGCGCGATCAGACCGCGCACCGAATGGGCGATGATCTGCTCGCCCTTTTCGGCGGTGGCGGCGGCTGCGTTTCCGGCGACGCCCAGTGGGTTGAGATCGCTCATCATCCAGCCGAAGGCGTGTGGGCCGTAAGCGCGCAGATGGGTGAAGCGGTTCGCAAACTCGCTTTGGCGAGAGGAAAAGGTCTCTGCCTTGTCCATGGCGACGTCATCAGGGTTGAGCGCCAGCATGACCGACGTTTCAATATCGCCGCCATGAATATCGATCGCCTTGTCTTGCGGCGCGATCAGCCCTTCGGGCAGGCCAAAGCGCGTCCAGCTGGTGGCAACCGCCAGCATGGAAAAGCGCTTGCGCGCCTCTGTCGTGACGATCGTCATCAGCGGCGCGTTGCCGCCATGGGCGTTCAGCATGACGAATTTGCGGATGCCCTTCTCGTGCTGGGCACGCGCGATCTCCAGCCAGCGATTGACCGCCTCATCGAAGGCGAGCGTCTTGGTGCCGGCCACATCCATATGCTCGATGGAGTAGCCGACGGGCTCTACGGGCAGGAAGGTCACGGGGAAGTCTTGCGGCAGGGCTGCCTTCAGGCGCGCGACGATGCCTTGCGCAATCAGCGTATCGGTCTCGAATGGCAGATGCGGGCCATGCTGTTCATGTGCGCCGAGCGGCAGAACTGCGATTATCTCCGAGGGTTGAAATCCGGCTGTTATCGTTTCGTCGTCAAATTGCGTGTATGTGTTTGGCATATGGCGATCCGCGCCTGTATTCGTTAGAAGTTACAACATCATATAGTCGTTTCGCGATCTGGCAAAAGGCACGGGCTGAATGAGCAAGGACAAGGCCTCGAAAAAGGACAAGGCGTCCAAGAAGGACAAGTCGCAGAAGAAGAAGGATATTGCCTTCAGTCCGGAAGAGCTGGCGCAATCCATCACGCAAGCCGCACGCTCCATGCGCACGGCGCTCAGCCACAATCTTGCGACGAGCGGCCTTTATGCGGGCCAGGACGGCGTGATCCTGGCGCTTGCCCAGGAAGGCAGCATGACGCCCGGCCAGATTGCCCAGAAGCTTGGCGTCAAGGCGCCGACCATGACCCGCACCATCGGCCGCATGGAAGCGCAGGGCTTTGTGGAGCGCAGCGCAGGCGAAGGCGACGGCCGCCTGACCATGGTGAAACTGACCGAAGCCGGCCAGAAAAGTGTCGATCACATCAATATGTCGCTTGCGGCCTGCGGTGCGCGCGCGGTGGAGGGATTGTCCGCCAAAGACGTGAAAAACGTTGTCAAACTGCTGCGCGCCATCGACGCCAACCTGCAATCCCTCGATTTAATCGATTAAAAATTTGAAGCGAAAGCTTTCAACAGTTCGCAAAACCCTTAAACCTGTTGCGCGTGTTGTTTAAATTGTTTAATCACGATTTAAACGTCGCGGGGGTGCGACGCGCGATCTCGGGGAGGGGACATGGCGCAGAAGGTGAAGCTTTCAACGATTGCCGAAAGCCTGGGGCTTTCGACGGCAACCATTTCCTTAGCGCTGCGTGACAGCCCGTTGGTGGCATCCGACACCCGCGAGAAAATCAAGGATCAGGCCCGCGCGCTGGGCTATATCTATAATCGCCGCGCGGCCAGCCTTCGCACATCCCGCTCCGGCATTATCGGCGTCGTCTTTCACGACGTGATGAACCCGTTCTATGGCGAAATTCTGAAAGCCATCGAAAGCGAACTCGATCGCAGCCGCCAGACCTTCATTCTGTCCAACCATTACGACTCGGTGGAAAAGCAGCGCACCTTTCTGGAAACGCTGCTGCAGCTGGGTAGCGATGGCGTGATCATGTCTCCGGCGATCGGCACGCCGACGGAAGATCTGAAGCTTGCGGAAGAAAATGGCATGCCCGCCATTCTGGTGGCGCGCTCCATGGACGGCGTCGACATGCCGACCTTTCGTGGCGACGACAGCTATGGCATCTCGCTTGCCACCAACCACCTGATCAGCCTTGGCCACCGCACCATCGCCATGGTGGGGGGTACCGACCAGACGTCCACCGGGCGCGACCGCTATCAGGGCTATGTGAATGCGCTGCGCAAAGCCGGTATTGAGGTCGATCCGAACCTGCGCATTCCCGGTGCCCGCTCCAAGCAGGGCGGCTTCGAGGCGGCGGTGAATTTCCTGTCGCTGCCACAGAAACCGACAGCCGCCGTCTGCTGGAACGACCTCGTCGCCATCGGCCTGATGAACGGCGTTTCACGCGCAGGCTTCGTGCCGGGCAAGGATATTTCCGTCACCGGCTATGACGATCTGGAAGAAGCGTCGATTTCCACGCCTTCGCTGACGACCGTGTCCAACGGCCAGGCGGAAGTGGGGCGGCTTGCGGCCCGGGCGTTGCTCGACAGGCTGGCCGGCAGCCATGAGCCGGACGGCATTCACCTGATCAAGCCGGAAATGCGCATCCGCCAATCCACCGGGCCGTGCATTCCACGTCAGTAATCCACGACAGTACCAATCTCGTCTTTTCGCGGGTTTCGGTTTCGTCTCGCATCGGTTAGCTTCGCCTTCCGCATCACGGAGCGGTGCCGCCGCTTCGACATTTTTTGCATTTCCGGGTCTTGAGAGCGACTGGCTCTCCTCTCTGGAAATGCGTCTGCAGGAGGAATGACCGCCCATGTCCGATCAAAAACCCGTCGTTCTCGTTCCGGGGAAAATTCATCCGCGCGTGCTGGAGCGCTTCCAAGGCAAGGTGGAGGTGGTGACCGCCCCTGTGGGGGCAAAGCCTGCCATCTCCGCCGAGGTGGCGGAGCGCGTTCGCGCCGTCGCCGTCTCCGGCAGCGTCAATGCGGACTGGATCGATGGATTGCCGAACCTTGAGATCATCTCCAATTTCGGTGTGGGCTATGACGGCGTCGATGCCAAGCATGCGGCCAAGCGTGGCATCATCGTCACCAACACGCCGGATGTGTTGAATGACGAAGTGGCCGATACGACGATTGCGCTTCTGATCAACACGGTGCGCCGCCTCTATCAGGCCGAGAGCTATCTGCGGGATGGCAAGTGGGTGAAGGAGGGGCCGTTTGCGCTCTCGCCCTTTTCGCTGCGCGGTCGCAAGGTCGGCCTCTTCGGGATGGGCCGCATCGGCCAGGAAATCGCCAAGCGCCTCGAGCCCTTCAAGGTGGAGATCGGCTATCACACGCGCAGCAAGCGCGACGAGCTGTCCTACACCTATTATGCCTCGTTGAAGGACATGGCGAGCGCGGTCGATATCCTCATCTGCATCGTGCCCGGCACGCCGGAAACCCACAAAGCCATCAATACCGAGATGTTCTCCGCGCTTGGCTCGAATGGCGTCTTCATCAATGTCGGCCGTGGCTCGAGTGTGGATGAGGATGCGCTGATCAAGGCGCTCGAAGACGGCACGCTCGGTGGTGCCGGTCTCGACGTATTCTATTCGGAGCCGAATGTGCCCGAAGCGCTGCTGGCCTTCGACAATGTGTCGCTCTTGCCGCACGTCGCCTCCGCCTCGGTGCCGACGCGCAATGCCATGGCAGATCTCGTGGCGGACAATATTCTTGGCTGGTTTGCGGAGCGGAAGGTGCTGACGCCAGTGCCGGAAACACCGGTGAAGGGATAACCGACAAGGGGGAGCGAGGCGTTTTACGCCTTGCTCGCCTGATACTCCCGCACCGCCTTGCCGAAGGCTTCGAACAGCGCCCGGGACGGGCCATCGGTTTCGGCCCAATATTCCGGGTGCCACTGGACGCCGATGGCAAAGCCCTTGGCATCGATGACGGAGACGGCCTCGATGGTGCCGTCTTCGGCGGTCGCTTCCACCTGTAGTCTTGGCGCGGTCTCGGCAATGGCCTGGCGGTGGACCGAGTTGATCTGGATTTCGCCGGACAGGCCAAGGTGTTCCGCAATGCAGGAGCCTTCGCGCACATGCACCGGCTGGCGGATGCTGAACATCACGTCGCGCTCGGTGGTTTCCGGCTTGCGATGGTCCCAGCGGCCCGGCAGTTCCTGAATTTCGCTGGCGAGCGTGCCGCCAAGGGCCACGTTCAACTCCTGAATGCCGCGGCAGATGGCGAGCATCGGAATGCCGCGATCGATCGCGCGGCGGATGAGTTCGAGGCTCGTCGCATCGCGCCCGGCATCGAAGGGGCCATCGGCGTCGGTGGCTTGCTCGCCATAGAGCGAGGGGTGCACATTGCTGGCCGAGCCCGAGACAAGCAGGCCGTCCACCCGGTCGAGAATGGCATCAACCTCATTGCCGGTCTCGAAGGCGGGTACGATCAAGGACATGACGCCGGCCACCTTCAGCGCCGCTTTGAGATATTGCGTCTGCGCCGCGTGCCACTCGGCACCGTCCACCTGTTTGATATCGGCGGGGATCGCGATGATGGGCTTCGACATGATGGCTCCGAATGTGATGCGGTCTTGAAATAAAGCATGTTGCGCAAAACTGTGCAGCGGTTTTGCGATAACGACATGCGAAAAAGCAAGGGCCGAAAGTGTGTGCGCGAATCTGCAAGATCGCAACACGCCTAAGGCTGCCGTCAGTGAAGCCGAAGGGGCGGATTCGTCAAGCATTCTCTTTGCGTAAGTGCCGAAATTTATTGGTCTAAAGTATAAGACGATGCCGCTTGGACGATCGACTTTCGCACGAGGCGATCAATTTTATCGCTCCCAAGCATGTCATGAGATTTATTCTTCCATGGGCCGCTTGTCAGTTGCCATGGCCCATGCTTTTCTCAGTCGATGTCGTGTGCGTGGAGGGATGCGACACGATGACAGGTTCGTATCTGGGAGGATAATATGGATCGACGTTCATTCATCAAAAAAGGTGCGCTTGCGGGTACCGGTGCTGCGGCAGCAACGGTTCTGGCGGCACCGGCAATCGCGCAGGAAAATGCCAAGATCACATGGAGGTTGACCTCCTCGTTCCCCAAATCGCTCGATACGATCTTTGGCGGCGCGCAGGATATTTCCAACCACGTGAAGAACGCGACCGACGGCAATTTCAACATTCAGGTGTTTGCAGCCGGCGAAATCGTCCCCGGCCTGCAGGCGGCGGATGCCGTCTCCTCCGGCACGGTGGAAATGTGCCATACCTGCTCTTATTACTATGTCGGCAAGGACCCGACCTTTGCGATCGGCACGGCGATCCCTTTCGGCCTCAATGCGCGCCTCACCAATTCCTGGTTCTATGAGGGCAATGGCAACACGCTGCTGAACGAGTTCTATGCCAAGCACAAGCTCTATGGCATGATTTCCGGCAATACCGGGGTGCAGATGGGCGGCTGGTTCCGCAAGGAAATCAACACCGTCGACGATTTCAAGGGCGTGAAGATGCGCATCGCCGGTCTGGCCGGCAAGGTGGTTGAAAAGCTTGGCGTCGTGCCGCAGCAGATCGCCGGCGGCGATATCTACCCGGCGCTGGAAAAGGGCACGATCGACGCGGCCGAATGGGTCGGTCCCTATGACGATCATAAGCTCGGCTTCCAGAAAGTGGCGAAATATTACTACTACCCGGCCTTCTGGGAAGGCGGCCCGGTCATCCACTCCTTCGTCAATCTGGACAAATGGAACGACCTGCCAAAGAACTATCAGGCCGTGCTGCAGGATGCCTGCTCGTTCGCCAACACCAACATGCTGGCGAAATACGACGCCAAGAACCCCAAGGCGATCAAGCAGATCGTCTCCGAAGGTGCAACGCTTCGTCCCTTCAGCCAGGATATTCTGGACGCCTGCTACAAGGCCGCTCTCGAAGTCTACGCGGAAATCTCCGCCGTCAACCCGGATTTCAAAAAGGTCTATGACGATCAGGTGGCCTTCAAGCGCGAAGGCTATCTGTGGATGCAGCTCGCCGAGTACACCTATGATACGTTCATGATGATACAGCAGCGCAACGGCAAGCTCTGACGTTATCCGTAGAATTGATTGGAAGCCCGGATCGAAAGGTCCGGGCTTTTTCGTTTGAGCTTAAACAGGGCTTTCGCGCGTTTATGGACAAGTAACGACGCGCGATTATGATCGGCAGCGTCGAGCAGCGAAGCAGCACATTTCGGAGACCAGCCGGAATATCGGCGAGGATCGGCCACGCCGACCTTGGCAAAGGCCTTGCTGTTCAACTGTGGAGGTGATGTGATGCGCAAGCCGCTGAGCATTACGTTTATCGTAAAGAAAAACCGGACAGGCTGGTCAATAGCTGTCCGGTTCAATTTCTTCAGATAAGCAAACCGGAAGGTGGGGCTGCAACCCCGCCTTCCACTCCGTCAATATAACGCTTTCACCCTTATCAAACAAGTATTGCCAATCAAGGATTGATCTTCGGCGGTTCGTTGAGGTTCGGCATGCCGGGCAGGCCGTTGCCGCCGCCCTGGCCGGGTGCGCCGTCCATGGGGGGCAGGCCGAAGTTGGGCATGGTGTTGCCGCCCTGGTTGCCGAAGGCGGGGACCTCGATCTTGATGGTGTTGAGATCGACCTCCGGTGTCTTGTCCAGCCAGTAGGTGACGGATTCCGGCCAGAAGATGACGATGGCGACGAGGATGAGCTGCATGCCGAGCCAGGGGATTGCGCCCATATAAATGTCCGAGGTCTTGACCGTGCGCGGCGCGATGGAGCGCAGGTAGAAGAGCGCAAAGCCGAAGGGCGGATGCATGAAGCTCGTCTGCATGTTGATGCACAGCAGCACGCCGAACCAGATCAGATCGATGCCGAGCGACTGGGCGATCGGTGCCAGCATCGGCACGACGATGAAGGCGATCTCGAAGAAATCGAGGAAGAAGGCAAGGAAGAAGATGAAGATGTTGACGAAGATCAGGAAGCCGATCGGGCCGCCTGGAATGCCCGACAGCATGTGCTCGATCCACAGCGAGCCATCCATGCCCTGAAACACCAGCGAGAAGCAGGTGGCGCCGACCAGAATGAACACCACCATGGAGGTGATGTGCATGGTGGAATGCATGCCCTGCTTGACCAGATCCCAGGTCAGGCGGCGGTGGGCGGCGGCAAGCGCCATGGCACCGACGACGCCAAGTGCGCCAGCTTCCGTCGGCGTTGCGAGGCCGAGGAAGATGGTGCCGAGAACGAGGAAGATCAGGACGATGGACGGGATCATGCCGCCCAGAACCTTCAGTACCAGCGCCCGGTTCAGCTCTCCACGGGCTTCCGGCGGAAGTGCGGGAACATCCTTCGGCCGGAAGACCGAGAGAAAGAGGATGAAGAGCATGAAGATCGCGACCTGCAGGAAGGACGGGCCGATGGCGCCGAGATACATATCGCCGACAGAACGGCCGAGCTGGTCGGCGAGAACGATGAGAACGAGAGAGGGCGGAATGACCTGCGTGATGGTGCCGGATGCGGCAATGACGCCCGTGGCGACGCGCGGATTATAGCCGTATTTCAGCATAATCGGCAGCGAGATGACGCCCATGGTGATGACGGACGCTGCCACGGTGCCGGTGATCGCGCCGAGAATGGCACCAACCAGAATGACCGCATAGGCAAGGCCGCCCGGGATCGCGCCGAAGAGTTTGCCCGTGCCCTCCAGCAAATCCTCCGCAAGGCCGCATCGCTCCAGGATTGCCCCCATGAAGGTGAAGAAGGGAATGGCGAGCAGCAGATCGTTGGAGATGATGCCGAAGATGCGCAGCGGCAGCGCCTGCATGAAGGCGGGCGAGAAATGCTCGGTGAAGATGCCGATGACGCCGAACAGAAGACCGACGGTGGCAAGCGAGAAAGCGACCGGAAAGCCGTAGAGCATGAAGATGATCATGCCCAGGAACATGGCCGGCGGAAGAATACCGTATTCGAACATCAGAATATCCTTGAAATGGCGCCGGCGTTACTGGAGCGGTTTTTCGTATTTGGTGTCGAGCTGATAGAGCCCGTTCAGCGCACCGATGCGCTTCACCAGTTCGGATATTCCCTGAAGGACGAGGAGGGCAAAGCCCGCAAAGATGATGAACTTGACCGGCCAGCGGATGAGGCCGCCGGCATTGGAAGAGACTTCGTTCTGTTGCCATGAAAGCAGGAACACCGGCCAGCTCAGCCAGGCGAGATAGAAACAGGCGGGAAGCAGAAAGAGAACGAGGCCGATAATATCCACCCAGATGCGGGTGCGCGGTGCAATCGCGCCATAGATGATATCGACGCGCACATGCTCATTCATCCGCAGCGTATAGGACGCGCCGATGAGCACGATGAAGCCGAACATGTACCACTGGATTTCCAGGAGGCCGTTCGAACTGTAATTGAACAGGTAACGCACGATGGCGTTGCCGGCGCTGACCAGGCAGCAGATGAGAACCAGGTAGCCTGAGAATTTTCCCAGCGCCTCGCTCAACATGTCGATGGCGCGGCTCAGTTTCAAAAGCGCGTGCATTGTTTTCCCCTTTCGATCCCTTTGCGGGTTTTCGAGGAGGAATGTTTATGGCGGAAACCCCTCAGGCGAATCGTCCTCCCACGCCTGCTGCCCCCACCAGAAATCCTCCCTGCGTCCATCGTTATGGGCAGGATTTGCCAAATGCAACTAGGAAGAAGGTCGACCATGCGCCATCCCGGTCTTTCCTGCGCGCCGGTGGCGTCGATGTGACAAACGCTCCGCTTTTCCAAGGGCGGGAGCCCGGGATAAATTGCTCAAATTCGGAGCGATTTTGCCGGGCAAACAGCGCGTTACCCGCGTTGCGTCGGCTTCAAATTTTGTGTAGGTCTTGACGCGGAGCGTTCTGTCGCTTGCTTCGTTATCAGGGAAGACATCCATCGGATGATGGGACGATGACGGCGAGCGCAGATCAATAGAGGGGAAACAAGCATGAGCGAACACCATAGCGGTCCAGTCGAAGTCGGTGCGAAGATGGACCTTGCCGAGCATCAGAAGACCTACAATCATTTTCTGCTGGCTTCGAAATACGGCACGATGCTGGTGTGCATGCTGATGATCGCCATGGCCGTCGGTTTCTTCACCACAGGCGGTTTCTTCGGCGGATTGCTGGTTTTCATCATCCTCTCGGCTGCGGGTTTCTTTATTCTGTAAGCCGTTTTGCCGTCATTCACGACAGCGCGGCGTCCGTCGCGCTTCGTCTCACTCAACGTCATAAGACCGATGAGAGGCACGTGTCATGAAGGCTCTTTTCCTGTCGCTGTTTCTGGCTGTCTGCTTCTGGCAGGGTGCGGCGGCGCGTGAATTCACCGCCGAGGAAAAGGCTGACCTTCAGGCGCAGATCGTGCGCTTCGAAACCGCGCTGAAGCAGGGCGACTTCAGCGTTATTACCGACTCGGTCCCGCCTAAGGTTCTCCAGCATATCGCCACGACGGCAGGGATCACTCTGGAACAACTTCGGAGCGCGATGCAAAAGCAGATCGCCCTCACCTCCGTCAAGTTTCTCGATGCCAAGTTGGATACCGACAACGCCACCTATAATGAGGCGCCAGATGGCACCTCTTATGTGTTGGTGCCGTCACGCAGCCTGATCGAAAGCCAAGGCCAGAAGATAGAAGTGAAGAGTACGGTTTTGGCGCTGATGGATGAGGGCAAATGGTATTTGCCCAGGATCGACGACGCACGGCAGATCAACCTCCTGCGTGAGGTTTATCCCTTCGTTACCACCATTGAGTTTCCGACCAGAACGGTGACGCCGGTGGAGTAAGCGGTGCTGCTATGGCGAGAGCGATGCGGGTGTTCAGCCAGTCAGCCTCAGCAACCTCTCATCACGCCGGCGTTGTGAGATCCTGAACCTTGGCGCGGTTGGCGTTGCCCCAGTCGCACAAGGGAACGAGGGCCTGGACCAGCGTATCCCCGAAGGGCGTCAATTCGTAATCGACCACCGGCGGCACGCACTGGTGATCGCGACGCGTCAGCACCTCCATGCCGACCAGATCGCGCAACTGCTGGATCAGTACCTTCTCGCTGATGCCGCCAACGCGTCGCTTCAATTCCGAGAAGCGGGTGGGGCCACCTTGCACATGGTAGAGGATCAAAGGTTTCCACTTGCCGCCGACGACCCTCAGCGACACGTCCAAACCGCACTTCGTCTCCATCCTGTCCATAAATTCACACTTACCTTTTTGTAGGTTCTACCCACAAGGTAATTGCTTGCCTATGTGGAGGTCAAGCTGCGGCGCGACAGCGTCTCGGCTACGACATCGGCCCTGTGAACAGAATCCGTTCAGGAACGCACGATGTGGTCAATTCCAACAGTTGGAGCAGCTCTCTCTTGCGTCAAATGCGATGAAGGGCGCTCTCATAACAACCAGAAGCAAAGGTTCAACCATGAGCGACAATATCCAGACAATCAGGAGCCTCTACGCCGCAGCCGAAGGGCATTCGCTTGATCTTGAGGGATTTCTCTCCTGCTTCTCCGAGGATGCCTACGTTCGCAACGTCCCGACAGGAACGGATTTCCGTGGTCCGGATATCGCGCTCGTTGCCAGCGGCATGGCCGATGCCTTTCCGGACATCCACCGAGAGATCTTCGATCTATACGCGATGAACGACTTGGTGGTCGTCGAGCTTGCCATTCGCGGCACGCAGGATGGGCCACTTGTAACGCCCGAAGGGACGGTCTCTGCGAGTGGAAAGACCATCGATGTTCCTTGCTGCGACGTCTTTCGCCTGAAGGAGGGCAAGGTGACCTCCTTCCATTGCTACAACGCCGCATCCATCATGATGCAGCAACTGGGTCTCGCGGGCTCCGAGCCATGATGATGCAGCCGCATCGGGCAGTCGCAGAGGCTTCAATCAAACATTCACCTTCGTTCTTCATGAGATATCAAAACCTCTCATGCAACAGTTCGACCCGGTCGGGGGCGACTAGAGCATCGGCTAAGCCGCTGCGTAGATTTTAAGAAGAGCGTCCTTTGTGCGTCCAGAGGGACGCACGGCGCTCTATCGCTCTAACAAGGGACCTGAAGGTCGATGCTTGCATTTGTTGAACGCCATATAAAGCAGGCATGCGCCACGGACCGCTTTGAGACGAAGAGCAAGGTTCTTTCCTTTGCCCTTCGCACGGCTATCGTCGTGACGCTGGTTGCCGACATATTGAATATCGTCGCCCACCATCTGATGAACGCATTTGGCTTGCTGCCCTATGACGTCTGGCAGGGGGCAACCGTTGGCGTGATCATATCGACCGTGGTGGCCTCGTCGTTGACGTTTTCCATCGTGTATCTCGTGGGTCTCGCCATCCATCATCTATCCATCTCGCGCGCGACATTCGAACGGCTGAGCCGCACCGACATGCTGTCTGGGCTCCTCAATCGTCGTGCCTTCATGGAAGAGGTGGCGAAGGCGGACGAGAATGCGTCGCTCATCCTGTTCGATATCGATCGCTTTAAGCGGATCAATGACGAGTTCGGCCACGATGTCGGAGACCATGCGATCGTGACGGTGGCACGGCACCTGATGTCTGCTTTCCCGCAGCCCCATGTCGTCGCCAGGATCGGCGGCGAGGAATTCGCCGTTCTGGCGGTTCAGCTCACCGCCCAGAAACGTTTGACGCTTGCACAGCGGTGCAATGAAATGCTGGCGGCCCGGCCCGTGAACCTCAAGGACAGGCTTGTTCATATCACGCTGTCGGGCGGTGTGGCCGATAAGGAATCCTACGCGTCCTTCGAGGATCTGTTCAACGCCTGCGACAGGGCGCTCTATCTGGCGAAATCATCCGGTCGCAATCAGATCCTCCATAGCGACCTGCTGCCGGAGGACTTTAAAGCGAAAGCCAGCGTGGCCGTGTAGCGCCTTGTATTATTGCGTGTTGCTATCGCAAAGCCGCTGCACATTTTTGATTGGACCATGCTTCCGGTGACTGCTATTGGCCCAAAGCCGTCATACCCGCCCTCTCAGGCCGCCATCATGGCCGGGGTGTAGCACAAGATAGCTCAAGGCAAACATCGGCGTAAATGTGCAATGAGTGCACCTTCCCCTTCTCGACTGCTACTTCAACACCGTGGGTTCCTGAGACCGGCGGACGACGCCCGTCCGAAACTGACAATTATCAAATCACTGAACTTCTTGATCTTTTCGAGAGATTTGATACCGATCAATTGGAATCTGAGGCGACAAGCCTCAATGTTGCAGGCGGACCGACGACATGAACCAATATGCGACGCAGCTCGGCGAAGGCCGCATGGGCAAGCTTATTGCGGCATACGACTGGACCTCGACGTCACTAGGGTCCCTGGAGACCTGGCCAGCGGCTCTTCGCTCTGTCGTGGAACTGATTCTGGGGCAAAGGCATGCGATATGCGTGTTCTGGGGACCTGACCTCACTCTGCTTTACAACGACGCCTATGCGCCGATCCTCGGAGCGAAGGAGGAAGGGGCACTAGGACAGCCTGCGGCAGAAATATGGTGGGATGTGTGGAATGACATCAAGCCCTTCGTGGATCAGGCGCTTTCCGGCGAAGGCACGTGGTCAGAGGAGCTTCCGCTCGTCATGACGCGGAACGGCTTCCCCGAGCAAACATATTGGACCTTCTCCTACAGCCCGCTTTACGACGGCGGCAAGATTGTCGGAATGATCAATGTCGCGTCGGACGCCACGCCGACGGTTGTCGCACGCGAAAGGGAAGCGGCGCTGCACAACGAGATGATCCATCGCCTCAAGAATACGCTCGCGGTCGCAAGCGCGATCGTCTCGTCGACATTGCGTAACGCCTCCGATCTCAATGAAGCACGAACGATCGTCATCGATCGGATCAATGCGTTGGGTCGAGCCCAGGACCTGTTACACGGTGATGCCAGAGAGGTGTCGATGCGCGAAATGATTGGCGTCGCCTTGAGTGCCCACATCGATCATCCCGGACGTATCGGTATCCACGGACCCGACCTCACGCTCGCCGCCCAACAGGCAATCGGGTTGTCTCTGGCTGTGTACGAATTAGCCACGAACTCGGTGAAATACGGGGCTCTATCGAGTGACAAAGGAAAAGTCTTCGTTTCCTGGAATTGGAATGATGCGGGCGCGTTGCGCTTCGTCTGGCGAGAAACCGGTGGCCCACCTGTCAAAGCGCCGGTCCGAAAGGGATTCGGATCGCGGCTGACCAACAGCATAGTAGCGGGATATTTTGAGGGTACCGCTGCCACCCACTTCCATGAAGACGGCATCGAGTATGAACTCGAGGGTAAGCTCAAACCCCTTGCTGCGGGCTAGCGTGAGAGAGTGTAGCAAGGTTATTGGCGTGGAACTTAACATACGTGGCGGTTATCGATTGCGGCCGCGACGCCTCCACTAACTGTTGACTGTTCAAACTGTGTTCCGTGGCCCATTTCTGGCTTGTTAGACTAAACCTCGGTACGTCACCATGACCGCTTCTGGCGCAAAGCCGCAGACAACTCACTGTCGGCCGGTGCAAACCGAGCTGATTGCCCCTCAACCGCAGGCCATGGAAGACGCTTTGGTCTCATATGGCGTGCAAGTCGAGCGCGCTTTGGCGAGACATGAGACCGAGGTGGAGAAAACCTTGCGCGATCGCGCCCGATCCGTGCTGCGCTTCACCCATTTCGACTATCTGATGCTGTCGACGAAGTGGCGGAGTGTCCAATATCTCAGGAACAGCTACTGGAAATTTGCGGGGCGATTCCCCCGCAGTGCGGCCTGGTTTTTCACCCTCATTTCCGGGGTGTGGTGAAGCGGTCAGTGTGTCGTAAGGAGAGGGCACCGAAGGAACCGATCTCATGAAGTGCATCAGCCATCCATGATGTCACGTTCGTTGCATGCGTCGTATTTTCGGATGTCGCCGCGCATCTTGCCGCTCCAGCGGCGGATGAAAGCGATGGTGTCGGCTGCCAGCAAATGCGCGCTGAGCGCTGCCTGATCGGCCCAGCGTTCCGATATCAGCAGTCGCCCCGCGTGCGGATCGTCCACCGCCGCATCATAGCTGATGCATCCTGGCCGCTTGCGTGTTTCGGTTGCCAGTTCTTTGAGGTCTGCGATGAACGGCGCTAGATCGGCCGGATCGACATGCATGTGGCCGGTTATGATCAACATTGATATTGCCTCCTTCAGAGCCCCCGACCGCGTGGTTGCGGCGGCCGGGGGGCTTGACTGGTGACGCGTGTGATCAGGCGGCGACCAGCACGATCTTGCCCTGGATGCTGCCTTCGGATGCACGGCGATGCGCTGCCGCGGCCTCGGCCAGGGGATAGGTGCTGTCGATGACCACCCGCACGGTGCCATCATCGAGCAGGCGGCCAGCCTCTGCCAATTGCACGCCATTCGAGCGCACCTGCGTCGTCGAGACGGTTATGTTGCGACGGGCGGCTTCCTCGTGGCCGGAAAAGCCAAGCGGGTTGACGAGGTACAGTGCGCCATTCGGCTTGATCAAGGGGAGGAAGCGTTCCATGTTCGCGCCGCCCACGGCATCGAGCACCAGATCGCTATCCTTCACCACGGTTTCGACATCCGCCTTCCTGTAGTCGATGAAGAGATCCGCACCGAGGTCTTTGAGAAGCGTCTCGTGCTTGCCGGAAGCCACGGCAATCACCTTGGCGCCTTGCCATTTGGCGATCTGGACTGCGAAATGGCCCACGCCTCCGCCCGCGCCGTTCACCATCACCGTCTTGCCGCCAAGCGGAATGGGGGCGTGCGGGAAGGTCTGGAAGGGGTTCGGCACATCATGCCCGAGGCTGACCAGAAATTGCCAGGCGGTCAGCAGCGACATGGGTGCGCCAGCCGCGTGGATGTGGTCGATCCCGGCGGGTTTCGGCGCCAGATCTGACGCGGGAACCCGGACATATTCCGCATAGGCGCCGCTTCCGGTCATCAGATCATGCGGGAAGCGGATCATGGCGAAGACGGCATCGCCAACCTCGAACTGCGAGACCTTTTTACCGACCGCTGCAACCGTGCCGGAAATATCCGTGCCGAGGATCAGCGGGAAGATTGGATTGGGCTGCCATTCCGGCGGGAGCGCGCGATAACCGTCGCGCAAATATAGATCCGGCGGGTTGAGGCTTGCGGCGTGGACCCGAACAAGCACCTCATCCGCAGAGATTTGCGGTCGTGGCGCATCCTCATAGAGGAGCACATCCGGTCCACCGAATTCGTGCAATCGCACGGCTTTCATCATCTCAGTCATCACTGCCTCACTTGAATTGTCGTTGGTGGGGGGAAAATAGGACCAGCGGTTTCATTTGAAAATCAGGCGGCAATTCGCTTTAATAGTGCCATGAAGGAACAAATTGGAATTGACCGGCTGACGGGGCTGATTGCATTTGCGCGCGCCGGTTCGCTTGGAAGCTACACCGCCGCCGCCCGCTCCCTGGGCATCTCACCGTCCGCGGTCAGCAAAAGCATCCAGCGGCTGGAACAGCAACTCGGCGTTTCGCTGTTTGCGCGCACGACGCGTTCCTTGACGCTGACGAGCGAAGGGCGCGATCTGCATGATCGGGCGCTCAGGCTGCTGCACGCCGCCGAAGAGATCGAGCAGGCGGCGAAAGCAGCGCGCACCGAGCCAGCCGGGACATTGCGCATTGCCGCATCCCTGCCGATCGGCCTGCATGTCATCGCGCCGGTGCTGCCGCAGTTTCGCGCGCTCCACCCGAAGGTGACGATCGATCTGCGTTTGAGCGATCACATGGTGGATCTCATCGACGGCGGCTTCGACCTTGCGGTTCGCATTGGCGACCTGTCGGATTCGCGCCTGCTTTCCCGCCGCCTGATGCCGCACCGGCTATGCTGCTACGCCTCGCCGGACTATCTGGCCAGGCGCAGCCCGCCAACCCATCCGAACCAGTTGGAGGAGCACGAGACCGTGAGCCTTCGCTATCAAAGCAGCGGCCAGCTGTTTCGCTGGCCTTTCCGCATCGGGGAGAAGGAAGTGGAGATCGTGCCATCCTCCGGCATCATCGTTGATGCCAGCGAAGCGGTGCTGGCGGCAATATCAGCCGGTGCCGGGATCGGAATGGCGACGAGTTTCATGGCCAACGCCTGGGTGAAGCGTGGCGCGCTCGTGCCGGTTCTTTCCGATTACGCGGTGGACCGGCACAATATCACGGCCCTATGGCCCGAAAGCCGCCGGGCGAACCCGGCCATGCGCGCCTTCCTGAACGCGCTGGTGGCGTTGTCGTGACGGGGCAGGAAGCCTCCGCAGTTGGTGGGGGCTCCGCGTTCTAAAAGCCGTATCAGCCAGCAACCTTCTCCAACTCCGACAATGCCTCCGAGGGAAGCTCGATCGTTGCTGCTGCGAGGTTTTCGCGCAGATGGCCGCGTGACGAGGTGCCGGGGATCAGGAGAATGTTCGGCGATCGCTGAAGCAGCCAGGCAAGCGCCACCTGCATCGGCGTGGCGTTTAGCTTTGCCGCCACGTCGGACAGGGTGGAGGATTGCAGTGGCGAGAAGCCGCCGAGCGGGAAGAACGGCACATAGGCGATGCCGCGGGCCGCGAGGTCGTCGATCAAGGCGTCGTCGTGGCGATGCGCAAGATTGTACTGGTTCTGCACGCAGACGATGTCGGTGATCTTTCCGGCATCCTCGATCTGCTTGGCCGTGACGTTGGAAAGGCCGATATGCCGGATCAGGCCCTGTTGCTTCAGATCCGCCAGCACGTCGAGTGCTTCGTCCAATGACCCTTCCGCAGGGCCGTGCACGTCGAACATGGCGCGCAGATTGACCACATCGACCACATCGAGTCCGAGATTGCGCAGGTTGTCATGAACGGCCTGTGTCAGCTCCGCGCGCGAAAAGGCCGGCTTCCAGGATGCGTCCGCGCCTCTGCTCGCGCCAACCTTGGTGACGATCAGAAGGTCGCTCGCGTAGGGGTGCAAGGCTTCGCGGATGATTTCGTTCGTCACATGCGGGCCGTAGAAATCGCTGGTGTCGATGTGGTTGACGCCGCTTTCCACCGCTTCGCGCAGCACGGCTACGGCCTCTGCACGATCGCGCGGCGGCCCGAAAACGCCCTTGCCCGCAAGCTGCATCGCGCCATATCCCAAACGGCGCACCGTGTGGTCGCCAAGCTTGAATGTTGCTGAATTTGTCATCGTGCTCATCGCCTCATCTCCTTTGTGTTGCTGGGAAAATAGGCAGGTGGCATATGTGCGACAAGGCGCTATAATCAGGACAGGTTGTCCGTCTGGCTGGACAATGGCGACGGGCGTCAGGAGAGCAGGGTGGCGGATTTGACGGATCTGAATGCGTTTCTCCTGGTAGCGCGATCCCAGGGTTTTCGGCAGGCGGCGCGCGAAAGCGGCATCAGTTCCTCGGCGTTGAGCGATGCGGTGAAGCGGCTGGAAGACGAGCTTGGGGTACGCCTGTTCAACCGCACCACAAGGAGCGTGTTGATGACGGATGCCGGGCGTCTTCTCATGGAGCGCACCGCACCCGCATTCGCAGAGGTGGCCTCGGCGTTGAACGAGGTCAAAAGCAGCCGCGGCCGCACCTCGGGCGAGCTTCGGCTGAATGTGCCGATGAGCGCGGCAAAGCTGGTCCTGCCCACGATCGTGCCACCGTTTCTCGCGGCCTATCCGGACATCAGCCTGGAAATCGTGACCGATGAGAATTTCGTTGATATCATCAAGAACGGCTGCGATGCGGGCATCCGTTATGACGAAAGGCTGGAGCAGGATATGCTGGCCTTGCCGATCGGCCCACGCCAGCAGCGCTTTGCCCTCGCCGCATCACCGGATTACCTGGCACGAAGAGGCACGCCGCAACACCCGCAAGACCTGCTTTTGCATGATTGCATTCTCGGCCGGTTTTCAGGGCGCGCCATTCCGCCCTGGGAATTTGAACGGAACGGGGAAGAGGTCGTCATCAATCCGAAAGGCAACCTCATCGTCCAATTCGGCGGCGGCACCGATCTCGGCATAGACGCCGCCGTTGCCGGCTGCGGCATGTCTTACATTTTCGAGGATTGGCTGAAGCCGCATTTCGATCGGGGGGACTTGGTGCCGGTAATGGAAGACTGGTGGCTGCGGTTTCCCGGCCCGTTTCTTTATTACTCCGGACGCCGGCTTGTGCCTGCGCCCTTGCGTGCGTTTATCGATTTCGTGCGGCAAATGAACAGAGATGCAGGGAAAGGTTTGGGGGCAGGCTTATGAAGATCAGCGACGGGGTCATGTCCATTACTCTCTTTGGCGGGATCGCCGGGAGTCGTAGGGGCCTACTGGATGGAGACTATCGGGTCTAAGCCTGAGGTACATAGAGTTGAAAAGCTACGCAGAAGACGTTTTGGGATCAGCGCCCGGCTGCCAGTTTCTATAAGTGTCGGGCTCAATCCCCAAGCCTTCGAATGGGGCGCCATTTGGAAACATCTGCCTCTTGGTGCTGACCCACAACCGCATCCCATCGCCAAGGTCCCGCAGGCAAGGTTGTCCGCTGCTTCCGCCCGTCGTCTCACCGACGAGTTCGGCACGTTTGGTGTCTTTGAAAGGCACCACAAAATCCTCAGCGGCTGAGAAGGTGCGTCTGCCAATGAGGATGGTCAGCGGTCCTTTGAATGCTCCTTCGGTTGGTTGTCTCCATTCGGCCTCGTGGGCCAGCAAGGAAGGCGGCTTGCCTTGAGCGCGCGCAAGGGCGTTCGTTACGGGTGTGACATATGTCCAGAACCGATATCGATCAGGCATGAGTGCGGCGACGAGTTTGTCGGGTGTGTTGCCGCCGGAGTTGCCGCGAACATCGATCACCAGATGAATGGTATTGGTGAGAGATTGCAGAAGTCCGATAGCGTCAGCTTCGAAGTGAGGTTGAGCGAAGCTTGGTATGGTCAGGAGGTATCTCTCGCCGTCCACCAGCCAGCGACCTGTCGTTGCAGTACCGCCGTCGGGAAGCTCCTTGCCACGGTCGATTGTTTTCTTCGAGCCATCCTCCATCACGATTTCAAAGGAAGGTGGAAACAGGAAAGGTTTCGAGAAAAGACGGGTGCGTTGCTCGCGAATGCTGGAGCCCGGGACGAACGCCAAAAGCCTCGACGCCACCTCATCGATTGGCCGGTCGTCGATCTGGAGAATTCGAGCTTCCAGAGCAATATCATCATAGGCTGATTTGGTAACGCACCATCCAGCCTCATCGTGCGTCACGTCCAGTCCTATGGGCGCACCGTGCTCCTGCCAGAGCCATTCATCGGAAAATGCGGTATGCCCGTTCCTCAGCTTCGCAATAAACCGCATCGTGGCCAGATCGAAGCCGAGGCGATCGGGCACCTCGAAAGCCTCTTCGACATAGGCCTTGAACTCAGCCTCAAAGTCGAAACTGGCAAGTGGCTCCCAATGCGCGAAGCAAGATCGGATCGCTTCATATATGCCAGCGACGATCCCACCGCGCCGCGACGCGGGCAATGTCCTCTGCGCTTCCAATCGATCAACGTCTTGCGTTGCCATCTCCAGCCTCAGCTCAATAGGCGATGTTGAGATGACGTGGCTATATTGACCTGCATGTCAACGGCTGGTCTTGGCGCAAAGCGGAGACCGTAACTGGCCCGAAGCAGTCATGGTGTCCACAGACCAGTGCTTGTGCTAGCGTTGAAAAAAAAGAGATACCGATTGTCATGAGAGCACGAAAGGCACTGACACTATTCTGCGTCATCGCTACGGCGATCTCGGGGCACGGATCGGCCTCCGGAGGAGTGATGACAAGAAGTGACATTATCCGACAAATCAAGGCATCTGCGCTTGAGGTTGAGATAAGTACAATTTTTGAATTGGAGTTAGGGGAGCCGCCGGAAATCGATGGAGACCAATATAAAATTACCCCCGAAGGCTCTCAGCAATTTGCAATGGATGGTAGTGGCGGAACGTTCAACCTGATGCCGGACGGCAAAATTCTTCTCATCGACTCTGAGGGATCGTTTGGGGTCGTCGCGTCCGACTTTGACGAGTTTGTCGCTATAGCCACGGGATTACCAAGCTGGCGTGACGCGTTGAGATTCGTAGGCGAGCCAGACTTACGGCAAGCGCGTGCCGCCTGGGCTGCCTATATTCAAAAATGGGGCCTGGATGAGGCATTAAACAAGCCGTGGCCATATGAGCCCGGAGGCTATTCTGTCGCGACACCCGGCGAGGCAAGGGAAGCTATCCGGGAACGACTAGGTGTTGGTGCTTCCGCCGATCCCTTCGCTGCGCTCTACCGCGCAGTGAACGAGCTTAACGACGGGGTGGCTGTTTCCCGGCAGGGCGAACCACTCATTCTTTTTGGGCGTCAACCCTAGAAGTGCCCGTGCGTGCCGTCGATGAGGGGCCCAGCATAAGGGAAACCGCATTCCGCGCATCGTCGCTGTTAACGCGAAACGGAGGTTCGACCTGTCGTTTCCATGTTGCGATTGGACGTTAAGCCATGGCGTCATGTCGCGATTTCTTACTCAACCAGAATCGACAAAAGCGTAGACCCGCGAGAAGTCCGCTCGAACGGCGTCATTTCGGTTGATCATAAAAACGTAGTCGCCGTGATCACTGAAGTTGAAATCCGCTTCGCCTCCGGATGCGAGCTTGACCAGAATGAACCAGCCATCTGGCGCGGAGATATCGGACCAGCCGTTTTGTGCTGCATGTTTCGCAGCCATTTGCTGGATTGCAGCGAGATCACGCACGCCGGTTATTCCGAACATCTGGTGCTGCGGTCCATCTCCGATTTTAAAGCGCTCGCTGACCGCGATAGAAAAATCCGACGGGTCTTCGATCCCAATATCAGCATAGGCCCTTGGTTTGTTGTTGGGGCCACGCTGGCCGAAGGGAGCGCTAAGCGAGCGTTCGAAGCGCAGCGTCTGCGCCGAGCGGCTGAACTCGTATTCAGAGGCGAAAGCCCTGACGGGTACCCCGTCACGGCTGAATGTCAAGCGACCGGCCTCGTCCGTGCTGACCAATAGTCCGTCGACAGCCTGTCCGTTCGGTACAAACCGCTTGAGGTCGCTATCCCAGACGATCATCTGCGATACCGAGATTGCCGTGTCCATCGCGTCTTCCGAAACTGTATGGGGCGTGAGAGTTGCGTCCGCCGGTGTATAGAGGACGCGCCAATCCGTGTAGTCCGTTCCCGTGAAGAAGGAGATCAGCCCGGATGCCGGTAGCTCTTCCGGTCGATCAGGGACGTCAGCAAGATTGATCTGGGCAAGATAATTGAGGTGCAAGCCGTTGTCGTCGCGCGGCCAATCCGTGTCGGCGGGCAGGTCAGGGCCTCCGCCGATGCGGCTGAGGCCAGTGATTTCGGTGTCGGCGGCATTGCATTCAACCATGGCAACCGTCGGCATGACGATCAGTCGCAGGGCCTCACGCTTATCCTGCAACCCAGCGTCAGCTACCGCCGCGTTGAACCGCTCCTCGATACCGGCCACGGGTGCTATCGCAGGGGCTGCATTTTCAAGGCGCCGTTCTTCCTGGCTTTGCTGGATGCGAATGGCTGATACCTTCTCCATGCTTTCCTTCAGTTTTTCAACGACGGCTGCCGTCTCAGCTTCCGCCGCAGCTCTTACCTCGTTCGCGGCATTGCCTTCGAGCTTGAGGCGGAGGGATTCTAGCAAACGCTTAAAATCCGTCTCGATCTCGGCGAGCTCCGGCTCACTGACCATAGCAGTGGCGTGATACCAGGTAGAGCCATCGGCCGACACCAGAAGCGCACGCAGCCGATACCAGTTGCGTTTCTCCTTCGTCTCCCAATCCTGCAAACGATCCTTTACTTTGCTCATCTCGCCTGGCATGCCTGCGAAGGTGACAGCTTCACGCCCAATGATCTTGCCGCCATCATCTTTGAGGCGGTCGCTGAGCCATTTTTCGGGCGATTTTCTCTCACGCTTAGCAGACCACACGCTCATCTGCGGTGAGAACGCCGTCTCCGGATGACGACGCAATCCGATTGACCCTGCAAAGATGCGGGTATTTTCAAACATAGGATTTGCTTCAACGGAGAACTCCGGCGTTTCGACCAACTTCATATGAGACTCCCAGCGCGGACGTACTCGCTTCGATACTCGGCCAGATCAGAAACTTGCGCAACCACCAGAAATGGCGTGGTCTATTCGCGGCAGGTTCCGGCCCAAAGCCGTCATACCCGCCCTCTCAGGCCGCCATCATGGCCGGGGTGTAGCACAAGATAGCTCAAGGCAAACATCGGCGTAAATGTGCAACGAGTGCACCTTCCCCTTCTCGACTGCTACTTCAACACCGTGGGTTCCTGAGACCGGCGGACGACGCCCGTCCGAAACTGACAATTATCAAATCACTGAACTTCTTGATCTTTTCGAGAGATTTGATACCGATCAATTGGAATCTGAGGCGACAAGCCTCAATGTTGCAGGCGGACCGACGACATGAACCAATATGCGACGCAGCTCGGCGAAGGCCGCATGGGCAAGCTTATTGCGGCATACGACTGGACCTCGACGTCACTAGGGTCCCTGGAGACCTGGCCAGCGGCTCTTCGCTCTGTCGTGGAACTGATTCTGGGGCAAAGGCATGCGATATGCGTGTTCTGGGGACCTGACCTCACTCTGCTTTACAACGACGCCTATGCGCCGATCCTCGGAGCGAAGGAGGAAGGGGCACTAGGACAGCCTGCGGCAGAAATATGGTGGGATGTGTGGAATGACATCAAGCCCTTCGTGGATCAGGCGCTTTCCGGCGAAGGCACGTGGTCAGAGGAGCTTCCGCTCGTCATGACGCGGAACGGCTTCCCCGAGCAAACATATTGGACCTTCTCCTACAGCCCGCTTTACGACGGCGGCAAGATTGTCGGAATGATCAATGTCGCGTCGGACGCCACGCCGACGGTTGTCGCACGCGAAAGGGAAGCGGCGCTGCACAACGAGATGATCCATCGCCTCAAGAATACGCTCGCGGTCGCAAGCGCGATCGTCTCGTCGACATTGCGTAACGCCTCCGATCTCAATGAAGCACGAACGATCGTCATCGATCGGATCAATGCGTTGGGTCGAGCCCAGGACCTGTTACACGGTGATGCCAGAGAGGTGTCGATGCGCGAAATGATTGGCGTCGCCTTGAGTGCCCACATCGATCATCCCGGACGTATCGGTATCCACGGACCCGACCTCACGCTCGCCGCCCAACAGGCAATCGGGTTGTCTCTGGCTGTGTACGAATTAGCCACGAACTCGGTGAAATACGGGGCTCTATCGAGTGACAAAGGAAAAGTCTTCGTTTCCTGGAATTGGAATGATGCGGGCGCGTTGCGCTTCGTCTGGCGAGAAACCGGTGGCCCACCTGTCAAAGCGCCGGTCCGAAAGGGATTCGGATCGCGGCTGACCAACAGCATAGTAGCGGGATATTTTGAGGGTACCGCTGCCACCCACTTCCATGAAGACGGCATCGAGTATGAACTCGAGGGTAAGCTCAAACCCCTTGCTGCGGGCTAGCGTGAGAGAGTGTAGCAAGGTTATTGGCGTGGAACTTAACATACGTGGCGGTTATCGATTGCGGCCGCGACGCCTCCACTAACTGTTGACTGTTCAAACTGTGTTCCGTGGCCCATTTCTGGCTTGTTAGACTAAACCTCGGTACGTCACCATGACCGCTTCTGACGCAAACCAGTCCTAGAGAAGAAATCAGGGAAGCTGACCGGCTCGTGCACAGGCGTCAGTTCCCCTGTCAGCTTCGGCGCATCTTTCGTTATCGCGACTCTCTGCTCGCCGACCCGCCCTCAACCTTCTCCGGTCTTCGTCGCGAGAAGCCCGTTCAAAAGCAGATCGAGATGGGCGGCGCGGTAGCCTTTTATGTCGATGTCCATGGCTTCTTCGAAGATGATCCTCAGAACGGTGAGCGTCATCAGCGGTGCGATGACGAGTTCGGGGAAGGCGATGTAGTCGCTTTTCAGCTCGCCGGCCGCGGCACCTTCCTTGATGAGTTCGATGATCCTGTCGATCAGGGGCTGGAAGACACATTGCTCATGCCGGGCGACGATGTCGGGGAACTTCTGGCCCTCGGCGATGATCAGCTTGAGGATTTCGCGGTTCTGGCGGTCTTGGTCGAGATGATCGTAAAGTGCGCCCAGAAGCGCCCTGATCTTTTCGGAGGCGGTGCCGGTGCGGGTGTCCTCGCTCTTGACGATGTCGGCGAAGGAGGTCGAGGCGTGGCGGATGGTGGCTTCGAAGAGAATTTCCTTGGTTTCAAAGTACACATAAATGGTGCCCTTGGTGACGCCGACATGCTTGGCGATGTCCTCAACCCGTGTTGCGGCGTACCCGTTCTTGACGAATTCGGTAAAGGCCGCGTCCAGGATCTGCGCGGGGCGGAGCTCTTTCTGCTCGGCGCGCGTCAGTTTCTTTCCCGCCTTGGAGTGGCACAGCTTAAACATCGGTAATCGGCATCCCATTCATTCGGCATCGATAGTGCTGAAGCAAGTCGCGCTCTTTCAGATTCGCGTCGCCGCTTCGTTCTTTGTTTTATCGCATATCGTTATCGCAAAACCGCTGCATAGTTTTTCGTGCAGCAGGCTTAAGAAGTTATCATTGACTTTCCAGTCAGTCAAATATACGCAATCACGATATCTCGATGATAAGGCCCAGCCATGAAGCAGCCACCCATGAAGCAGATTTTGAGCGTGCTCCTGATTGCGAGCGCCGGTTTTTTGACCGCGTGCAGTCCAAAGGAAGGCGAAGGAGAACCGGACTTGCGCCAGGTCCGGGTGGTGACGGTTGAGAACAGCCAGGTGGTGTCCGGCGGAGCCGTGACCGGTGAAATCCGCGCGCGTATCGAGACCGATCTGTCCTTCCGTGTGGGCGGCAAGATCATCGATCGTCAGGTCGATGTCGGAGACCACGTGAGAGCGGGCCAGGTTCTGGCGCGCATCGATGCGGAAGAGCAGCAGGCCGATCTGGCGGTTGCCGAGGCCAATCTCGAGGCCGCGGTGGCGCAGCGCATCCAGGCGGAGCTGGCCTTTGCGCGCCAGCAGAAACTCTTCGAAACGCAGGTGACGCCACGCTCGGCACTCGATCAGGCGCAGGAAGCGCTTTCCACCGCGCAAGGCAGTGAGCGGTCAGCGCAAGCGCAGCTCGGCAGCGCCAAGGAAGCGCTCTCCTATACCGAACTGAAAGCCGATCAGGATGGGTTGATCACCGCGCGCAATGCCGAAGTGGGGCAGGTGGCGCAGGCGGCTTCGCCCATCTTCACGCTGGCGCAGGATGGCCCGCGCGACGCGATCTTCGAGGTGGTGGAGACGCTCTTCCTCGGCCGTGAGATTCAGCCGGAGGTAAAGATCACGCTTCTTACCGATCCCGACCGGCAGGTGATGGCCAAGGTCCGCGAGATTTCCCCCACCATCGATTCCTCTACCGGAACGGTAAAGGTGAAGGTCGGGCTTGGTGTGGACGTTCCCATGCCGCTCGGCGCTGCCGTGCAGGGCAATTTCCTCTATGAGCCGCAGGCCGCCATGGTGCTGCCCTGGTCGGCCATTTCCTCCAAGGATGGAAGGCCGGCCGTCTGGGTTGTCGATCCTTCCTCGTCGAAAGTGGCGCTGCGGGTGATCGAGGTGGAAGATTATGAAACGGGTCATTTCATCGTCAAACAGGGGCTGAAGCCCGGTGAGAGCGTGGTGGCCGAGGGTGGCAAGTTCCTGCGCCCGGATGAAAAGGTCGCTTTCGAGAAGGTGGCAGCACAATGATCAGAGCCAATATTGCGACCCTCCTTCTGTCGGGACTGCTGCTTTCCGCCTGCAGCGAGGACAAGTCCGAGGCCCCGCCGCCGCCGCCGCGCCCCGTGCTCTCGGTGGTGGCGAAGGAGATTCCCGTTCAGTCCCTCAGCTTTGCGGGAACGGTGTCTCCGCGCTTCGAGGCCGAGCTTGGCTTTCGCACGCTGGGGCGTCTCACCTCGCGCACCGTCAGCGTCGGCGATCTCGTGGAGAAGGGGCAGGTCATTGCCACCATCGATCCGACATCGCTGGAGCTTGCCGTGCGCAGCGCCCAGTCGGATCTTTCCAATGCGCAGGCGCAGCTTCGCAATGCGCAGAGCACGCAGCAGCGCCAGTTGCAGCTTGCCGAAACGCGCTCCGGCACCCGGGCCGCATTGGAAGAGGCGGAACAAGGGTTGAAGACCGCGAGCGCCTCCGTGGCGCGGGCGCAGGCCAATCTCAACAAGGCCAATGAGCAGCTGAGCTATGCGCAGCTTGCCGCCGAATTTGACGGCGTGGTGACGGCAACCTCGGCAGAACTCGGCCAGGTCGTGACCGTCGGCCAGGTGGTGGTGACGATTGCCAAGCCGGACGAGCGCGACGCGGTGATCGACGTGCCGCAGTCGATTGCCGAGCAGTTGAAACTCGGCACGCCCTTCGACGTGGCCCTGCAGCTTGATCCGCAGGTGCGGGTGGCGGGCACGGTGCGCGAGATTGCGCCGCAGGCCGATACGGCCACGCGCACGCGCCGCACGAAGATCGCGCTTGACCACCCGGGTGATGCCTTCCGGCTGGGCGCGGTGATCCGCGCTTCGGCCAGCATCGCCTCCAAACCCAATTTGATGCTGCCGGCAACGGCCATCCGCACGCGTGACACCCAAACCGCCGTGTGGATCGTCGATGAGGCCGCCGCCAAGGTTGCGCTTCGCCCGGTCGTGCTGGAGGGTCCGCCGAACGCCTATGGCTATGTGGTTGTCAAAGAGGGCGTGAAGCCGGGGGAGCGCGTCGTTATTGCAGGCGTCAACTCGCTTGAGGACGGGCAGTCCATTCGCATCGATCAGGAGCGCGTACAGTGAAAAAGTTCAATCTCTCCGAATGGGCATTGGCGCACCGCTCGCTCGTCTCCTATTTCATGATCGTCTTCCTGATTGCGGGCGTGTTTTCCTATCTCAATCTCGGGCGCGAGGAAGATCCGAACTTCACCATCAAGACGATGGTGATTTCCGCCGCCTGGCCGGGTGCCACGGCCGAAGAGGTCAGCCGTCAGGTGACGGACCGTATCGAGAAGAAGCTGCAGGAGCTGGAATCGCTCGATTATACTCGCAGCGAGACGACCGCCGGCAAGACCACCGTCTTCCTCGAGCTTCTGCCCACCACCAAGGCGCGGGATGTGGAGCCGACCTGGCGCCGCGTTCGCAACATGATCAGCGATATCAAGGGCGAGTTCCCCTCCGGCGTGCAGGGGCCGTTCTTCAACGATCGCTTCGGCGACGTCTTCGGCAATATCTTCGCCTTCACCAGCGACGGACTTTCGCAGCGCCAGCTGCGCGATCTGGTGGAAGATGCGCGCTCCAAGATCCTGACCATCGAGAATGTCGGCAAGGTCGATATTATCGGGGCGCAGGACGAGGCGATCTATCTGGAGTTTTCCACCCGCAAGATCGCAGCGCTTGGCATCGATCGCCAGTCGATCATCGCCACGCTGCAGGCGCAGAATGCGGTGACGCAATCCGGCTTCGTGACCGCCGGACCGGAGCGCATCGCCATCCGTGTGGGCGGGCAGTTTGCCTCGGAAAACGCGCTGGAATCGATCAACCTGCGCGTCAATGACCGCTTCTTCCCGCTGACGGATGTTGCGACGATCCATCGCGGCTATGTCGATCCGCCGACGGCACTCTTCCGCTACAACGGCAAGCCGGCCATCGGTCTTGCGATCGGCATGCGCGCCGGTGCCAACCTGCTGGAGTTCGGCGAGGCCGTCGACGAGCACATCAAGGCGGTCGTCGCAGACCTGCCGATCGGCGTCGAGGTCAACCGCGTGTCCGACCAGCCGGCAGTGGTGGAGGAAGCTGTTTCCGGCTTCACCCGTGCGCTGTTCGAAGCGGTTGCGATCGTTCTCGTCATCAGCTTCATCAGCCTTGGTCTTCGCGCCGGTCTGGTGGTTGCGGTGTCCATTCCGCTCGTGCTCGCCATCACCTTCGTCTACATGGAATATACCGGCATTTCGTTGCAGCGCATCTCGCTTGGTGCGCTGATCATTGCGCTCGGTCTTCTGGTCGATGACGCGATGATTGCGGTGGAGATGATGGTGGCGCGGCTGGAGGAGGGCGACGATCTGCGCAAGGCGGCGACGTATGTTTACACGTCCACCGCCTTCCCGATGCTGACCGGCACACTCGTGACCGTCGCGGGCTTCATCCCGATCGGCCTCAACAGCAGTGCGGCGGGTGAGTTCACCTTCACGCTGTTTGTGGTGATTGCGGTTTCGCTGCTGGTCTCCTGGATCGTCGCGGTTCTCTTCACCCCGCTTCTCGGCGTGTTGATGCTGCCCAAGACGATGAAGCAGCATCACGACAAGAAGGGCCGGGTTGCGACGATCTTCTCGCGTCTATTGACGACAGCCATGCGCTGGCGCTGGGTGACCATTCTGTTGACCATCGGCGTCTTCGGCGTGTCCGTCGCGGGCATGGGTCTGGTGCAGCAGCAGTTCTTCCCCAGCTCCGACCGTCCGGAACTGATCATCGACTGGAACCTGCCGCAGAACAGCTCGATTGCCGAGACCAACCGGCAGATGGCAAAGTTCGAGCAGGACAAGCTCGCCCACAATCCCGATATCGACCACTGGACGACCTATGTGGGGCAGGGCGCACCGCGCTTCATTCTGTCCTTCGACGTGCAGAACCAGAACGTCTTCTTCGGCCAGACGGTGATCGTGCCGAAAAGCCTGGAAGCGCGTGACCGGGTGCGGGGCGATTTCCAGAAATATCTGAACGAGACGTTTCCCGGCACCGATGCCTTCGTGAAGCTGCTCGATATCGGCCCGCCGGTCGGCAAGCCGGTGCAGTATCGCATCAGCGGTCCGGACGTCCAGAAGGTGCGCGATATCTCCATGCGCTTTGCCGGTGTCGTCGGCCAGCATCCGCTGCTCACCAACATGATCTTCGACTGGAACGAGCCATCGCGCGTGGTCAAGGTCGATGTGTTGCAGGACAAGGCCCGCCAGCTTGGCGTGAGCTCCGAAGATATCGCCACTGTGCTGAACAGCATCGTCGAAGGCGCGAGCGCCACGCAGGTGCGCGACAATATCTACCTCATCGATGTGATCGGACGCGCGGATGCTCAGGAGCGCGGCTCGATCGAGACGTTGCAGAACCTGCAGATTGCAGGCTCCGACGGAAAGCTCATCCCGCTCTCGGCCGTGGCAAACCTGCGCTATGATGTGGAACAGGCGATGATCGCATCGCGCGATCGTATCCCGACCATCACGCTGAAAGCGGCGATCAAGGGGCCGACCCAGCCGGCGACGATCGTCACCCAGCTTCAGCCGCAGGTGGACGCTTTCAGCAAGACGCTGCCGGTCGGCTACAAGGTCGAGATCGGCGGCGCCGTGGAATCGAGCGCCGAAGCGCAAGGACCGATTGCCGCCGTCGCACCGATGATGCTGTTTGCCATGGCGACGATCCTGATGATCCAGCTGCAGAGCTTCAGCCGGCTGTTCCTGGTCTTTGCGGTGGCGCCGACGGCGCTGATCGGCGTGGTGGCAGCACTGCTTCTCAGCAACGCGCCGATGGGCTTCGTGGCGATCCTCGGCATCCTGGCGCTGATCGGTATCCTCATCCGAAACTCGGTCATTCTGGTGGTGCAGATCGAACATCTGCGCATGGAGGGCGTGCCTGCCTGGCAGGCCGTGATCGAGGCGACCGAGCACCGCATGCGCCCGATCATGCTGACCGCGGCGGCTGCGACACTGGCGCTGATCCCGATCTCGCGCGAAGTCTTCTGGGGGCCGATGGCCTATGCGATGATGGGCGGTATCGTGGTCGGCACGGTGCTGACGCTGCTCTTCCTGCCGGCGCTTTACGTGACCTGGTTCCGCATCAAGCCAGAGGAGAAGACGGCCGAGCCAGAGGTGAAGGCCGAGGGCGACGCCAAGCCGGTATGACAAAAGGCCCTGCTCGTGGTTCACGGGTGGGGCTTTTTCTTTCGCCGCTGATTTTAGCGTCGTGGTATCTGCTCAACGTTTTGGAGGAGCTGGGACGCACGTGTGGTCAAAGGCGCGACCCTCTCGGTCGTCATCCTCGGGCTTGACCTGAGGATCTATGTTTTTCAGGTGCGTAACGGTGGGATCGTAGATCCTCGCCTCAAGGGCGAGGATGACGGGGAGGAGGGGTTCAGCTTCACATCAACAGCGTGTTGAAGGGAACCCGTCTACCTCTTAGGACACAGCACACGACCGACGAAGAACTCGTGTCGTTGACTCTGGTGTCGCTAAACCGCTGAAACCGTTCACCGATCTTACGACGCGCCGGCGCCGCGCATGCGGGCGAGGCCGTCGACGGCGGGCTTGTATTTGGGGTCGAGGCGGGCGGCGTGGTTGTAGGATTTCAGCGCCTTGTCGCGTTCGCCGCGGCGCTCATAGACCAGTGCCTGGTTGGCCCAGGATTCCGCCCGGCTGTCATCCAGCGCAATGGCGTGGTTGAAATCGGCAAAGGCGTTTTCGTCGTCGTTCAGCGCCACATAGGAAATGCCGCGACCGTTGTATGGCTCGGGCGAGTTGGGCGAAAGCGAGATGGCCTTGGAGAAATCTTCGATCGCCTGGCTGTGCTGGTTGCGCAGCTGGTAGATCAGGCCGCGATTGTGATAGGCGCGGCCATCGGTGGTATCGGTGTTGATGGCGGCGGTGAAGTCGTTGAAGGCTTCGTTGGTGCGGCCCGTCTGGCGGTAGAGGTTGCCGCGACCGATCAGCGCCACGTCGTAATTCGGGTTGATCTGCAGCGCGCTGTTATAATCCTGCAGCGCCTGCTGCTGCTGGCCCATGTTGCGGTAGACGAGCGCGCGGTTGGCGTAAGCCTGGTAAAAGCGCGGATTGAGCTGCAGGGCCTGATTGAAGTCGGCAATGGCGCGCTTGGAGTCACCGGCGCGGCCGTAAGCCGAGCCACGGACGTTGTAGCCTTCCGGATCCTGCGGGTTGGCGTTGATGACCGAGGTCAGCGAGGCGATGTTCTGTTCAGACCCTTGAGCGCGGTCGATCTGGAACACGTCGTTCGTCGTGTTGGTGGTGGCGCAGCCGGCAAGAGCCGCAACCATGCCGCAGAGGATGAGGGTGGAAGAAAGCCGCATGGTTTTTCTCTGAGATACGCCGTGGAACAGGGCGATAGGACGTCTGGATTCACCGGTATCAACAGCGTTCATGCGGTATGGGTTCCCTCTCAAGGCTGATCATGCAGAGCCAATTATGCAGGCTCGATCGTGCAAAGCGAATTCAGACATGCTAAACCGTGTCGCGATCTCTAAGATCCGCTCCTTCACGCTTTAGGCCTTCTTCTCTCGCATGTCGTTATCGCAAAACCGGTCACCACTTTTGCGCGACATGCTTTAGAGCGCCGTGCGTCCTATTGGACGCACAAAGGACGCTCTATCTTCTTTGAGCTACGCATCGTGCTTTCCGAAAACCCTGTCCGATTTTTGGGCCGATGCTGTAAAACTCAAAGAGCGGCGGCGAAATAATCGCCCCCGCCCCATAAGCATTCAAAAACGTCGAAAAGACGGCCTATTAGCGGCTCGCAGCACGTGGAGCAGCAATCAGACCTTCGCGCTGCATGCGCTTGCGAGCAAGCTTGCGAACGCGGCGAACGGCTTCAGCCTTTTCGCGAGCGCGCTTCTGCGAAGGCTTCTCGTAATAATCACGCATCTTCATTTCGCGGAAGATACCTTCGCGCTGCATTTTCTTCTTGAGAGCGCGAAGCGCCTGATCAACGTTGTTATCGCGGACTAGTACCTGCACGTGAATCCCGTTCCTTTAGGTTGGTTATCTTGCCATGCGAATAAAGGCATTCGCAGGCAAACAAAAAAGCGTTCGTGTGGCCGGGTTGGCCGCGCGATTGGTGTGGTGCAATATCAGATCGTTTCCTCGAAGTCCAGCCGTTAACTGTGTCTCTCGGTGAAAATACAAGGGGTGCCGAGAAAGTTATGACGCATGTCAAAACAATCATGTCGCGGCGTCGCAAAATGAACACTGAACACTGCGCATATTTGCCATTCATAGGTCTCAGCCGGAATAATCCAGCGTGTCTTCAGGGAGTTGCTTGCGAATGCGCAAATTTTCTGTTTTTGCCGTGGCTCGCGAGGCAATGCGGGCCCACAAGGGATGGGATGCCCAATGGGCGTCTCCCGAGCCGCGCAAGGAATATGACGTCATCATCATCGGTGGCGGCGGCCATGGTCTCGGTGCCGCTTATTATCTGGCCAAGGAACATGGCATCACCAACATTGCCGTTCTGGAAAAGGGCTGGCTCGGCGGCGGCAATACCGGCCGCAACACCACCATCATCCGCTCGAACTATCTCTATGAAGAGAGCATGGATATGTACGAGCATTCCCTCAAATTGTGGGAAGGCTTGAGCCAGGATCTGAACTACAACGTCATGTATTCGGCGCGCGGCGTGATGATGCTGTCGCACAATGTGCATGACCAGCAGTCCTTCAAGCGCCATATCAATGCCAACCGCCTCTATGGCATCGACAATGAATGGTTGACGCCGGAAGAGGCCAAGGCCTACTGTCCGCCGCTCGATATTTCTGCGAACGCCCGCTACGCCATCAATGGCGCTGCCTTGCAGCGTCGCGGTGGTACCGCGCGTCACGATGCGGTCGCCTGGGGCTATGCCCGTGCGGCGTCCGATCGCGGCGTCCACATCATCCAGAACTGCGAAGTCACCGCGATCCGTCGTGGGCCGGATGGCGCAGTGACGGGTGTGGAAACCAATCGTGGCTTCATCGGTGCCAAGAAGATCGGCGTATCGGCTGCCGGTCATTCCTCCGTCATCATGAAGATGGCCGATGTGCGCGTGCCGCTTGCCTCCAACCCGTTGCAGGCGCTGGTTTCCGAGCCGCTGAAACCCATCTTCCCCTGCGTGGTGATGTCCAACACCGTGCATGCCTATATCTCGCAGTCCGACAAGGGCGAGCTGGTCATCGGTGCCGGTACCGACCAGTACAACTCCTATTCGCAGACCGGCGGCTTGCAGATCATCACCCATACGCTGGACGCCATCTGCGAACTCTTCCCGATCTTCCGTCGTGTGAAGATGATGCGCCAGTGGGGCGGGATTACCGACAACACACCGGATCGTTCGGCGATCCAGAGCGTGACGCCGGTTCCGAACCTCTTCGTCAATTGCGGCTGGGGCACGGGCGGCTTTAAGGCCACGCCAGGCTCAGCGCATCTCTTCGCGCATCTGATTGCGCGCGGCGAGCCGCACCGGCTGGCGGCGGGGCTGAACCTCGACCGGTTCCGCACCGGACGATTGATCGACGAGGCGGCGGCCGCGGCGGTTGCCCATTGAAGATGCCGGCTGCTCTCCTTGCAGCTGTGTGTATGGCCTCTGCGGCCGAGGCCGGTCCGGTTGTTCCCGAGGCTGGCGATTTTCGAGTGCAGGCCATCCGCAAGGTGCAGGGAGAGGACAACTGGCCATTTCTGGCAGAAGAGGGCTTCCTGATGTGCGCTCCAAGCCTTGGCCAGAAGCTTGTCTATTTCGTGCCGAAGGGTGCGGATGGCGAGAATGAATATCCCGTCGCCCTCGACAGCAATCTGATGTCGATGGCGATGGTCAATATCGGGCGCGGCAACGCGTTTCGGCCCTATGCGAATTTTGAAGATCTGACGAACAGGCTCTCCCCCTACATCACCATGGGAAAGCGCCTGTGTGACCAACCCGCCGGAACGGTGATTCCGGAAAGCTCTCTTTGAGGGAACATCATGCTGCTGATCCGTTGTCCATATTGCGAAGAAGAACGCTCCGAGCTGGAGTTCCGCTGGGCTGGCGAGGCGCATATTGCCCGCCCTGAAAACATTGCCGGAATCTCCGACGAGGAGTTTTCCGAATATTTCTTCATGCGCGATAACGACAAGGGCATGGTCTATGAGCGCTGGCGCCATATCCATGGCTGCGGCCGTTTCTTCAACGCGGCGCGCCATTCCGTGACCGACAAGTTCCATCTGACATACAAGGCGGGCGAGCCAAAGCCGGATGAGGCTTCGCTTCTCTCCTCCAGCGAAGGAGCAGCCCGATGAGTGGCGCTTACCGTATCAAGGGTGCCGGCCGCCTGACGCCTGCTCGCACCGCCCGCTTCAACTTCGACGGCAAGAGCTACACCGCGCTTCAGGGCGACACCGTTGCCTCCGCACTTCTGGCAAATGGCGTGCACCTGATCGGCCGCTCGTTCAAATATCACCGTCCGCGCGGCTTTCTGTCTGCCGGTCCAGAAGAGCCGAATGCGCTGATCGACGTGTCGCGCGATGCCTCCCGCCGCCAGCCGAACGTGCGCGCCACGGTGCAGGAAGTCTTCGACGGGGCGATCGTCTCGTCGCAGAACCGCTATCCGTCGCTGTCCTTCGATGTCGGCGCGATCAACGATTTCTTCTCGCCCTTCTTTGCGGCGGGCTTCTACTACAAGACCTTCATGTGGCCGAAGGCCGCATGGCACAAGCTCTATGAGCCGATCATCCGCCGCGCCGCGGGTCTCGGCAGCGCGCCGAGAGAGGGCGATACCGACCAATATGCCAGCCGTTATGCCCATTGCGACGTGCTGGTGGCCGGTGGCGGTGCTGCCGGTCTGACGGCGGCGCTTTCTGCGGCCAAGACCGGCGCCAAGGTCATGCTGGTGGATGAGAACCCGACGGTGGGGGGAGCGCTGCGCTTTGAAAGCGGCACCGTGATCGACGGCAAGAACGGCTATGACTGGGCGCAGTCTGTGCTGGCCGAGCTGAAGGCCATGCCGAATGTGGAGGTGCTGACCCGCACCACCGTCTTCGGCTATTACAACCACAACTTCATCGGCCTGGCCGAGCGTGTGACCGACCATCTGGCAAGCCCGGCGCTGCATGAGCCGCGCGAGCGCCTGTGGCAGGTGCGCGCCAAGAAGGTGGTGATGGCGACCGGCGCCATCGAGCGCCACATGGTGTTTGCCAATAACGACCGCCCCGGCATCATGCTGGCGTCGGCTGCAGGCACCTATCTCAACCAGTATGGCGTGGCTGTCGGCCATAATGTCGGTGTCTATACCGCCCATGACAGCGCCTATGAGGCGGCCTTCGACCTGAAGCGCGCCGGTGTCAAGATCGCGGCGATCGTCGACTGCCGTCCGAACCCGAGCACGAAGCTTCTGGACGAGGCGCGCGCGCTTGGCATCGAGGTTCTGGCAGGCCACAGCGTCTTCGATACGGCGGGCCGTCTTCGCGTCACCTCCATGACGGTTGGCCGCAATGGCGGTTCGGGCAAGCGCAAGATCGCTGTCGATGCGCTCATCGTCTCGGCCGGCTGGACGCCATCGGTGCATCTCTTCTCGCAGTCTCGCGGCAAGCTGAAATATGATGCGCCGAACCAGCGCTTCCTGCCCGACGTGCACGTGCAAGACTGCGTTTCGATTGGCGCCTGCAACGGCACCGACGATCTCTCCGCGCTGCTTTCCGAAGCGGCTGCTGCTGGGGGCGGCGACGTTGCCGTTTCCGGCAGCAATGCCAACACCTGGACCGGCGGCATGATCGGCGCTGCTGAAGGTGCCGGTGCCGACCACAGCGTCAAGGCCTTCATCGACTTCCAGCACGATGTCTGCGCCAAGGATATCCGACTTGCGGTGCGCGAAGGCATGCACTCCATCGAGCACATCAAGCGCTTCACCACCAACGGCATGGCCTCCGACCAGGGCAAGATGTCCAACATGCATGGTCTTGCCATTGCATCTGAAGCGCTTGGACGCGATCTGCCGAAGGTCGGTCTCACCACCTTCCGCGCACCTTACACCCCGGTGACCTTCGGTACGCTGGTCGGCCATTCGCGTGGCAAGCTGTTCGACCCGGCCCGCAAGACGCCGATGCATGCGCTGGAAGAGGCGGCAGGTGCGGCCTTCGAGGATGTCGGCAACTGGAAGCGCGCCTGGTATTATCCGCGCGCGGGCGAAGACATGCATGAGGCGGTCAACCGCGAGTGCAAGACGGTGCGCGAAAGCGTTGGCGTCTTCGATGCCTCCACGCTCGGCAAGATCGAGGTTGTCGGCCCGGATGCGGCAAAGTTCCTCAACCTGCTCTACACCAATGCCTGGGATACGCTGAAGCCCGGTCGCTGCCGTTACGGCATCATGACCCGCGAAGACGGCTTCGTCTATGATGACGGTGTTGTGGGTCGCATGGCGGAAGATCGCTTCCACGTGACGACAACGACGGGCGGCGCGCCGCGCGTGCTGCACCACATGGAAGACTATCTGCAAACGGAATTCCCGCATCTCAACGTCTGGCTGACCTCCGCCACCGAACAATGGGCGGTGATCGCGGTGCAGGGACCGAAGGCGCGCGAGGTGATTGCGCCGCTGGTGGAAGGTATCGACCTGTCGCCGGACGCCTTCCCGCATATGGCGGTGGCGGAAGGCAAGATCTGCGGCGTGCCGACGCGTCTCTTCCGTGTGTCGTTTACCGGCGAACTCGGCTTCGAAGTCAACGTGCCGGCCGATTACGGCCCGGCCGTGTGGCAGGCCATTGCCGAGCGCGCGAAAGCCGTTGGCGGCTGCCTCTACGGCACCGAGACGATGCACGTGCTGCGCGCCGAAAAGGGCTACATCATCGTTGGCCAGGATACAGACGGCACGGTGACGCCTGACGATGCCGGCCTTGGCTGGGCCGTCTCCAAGAAGAAGACGGACTTCGTCGGTATTCGCGGTCTGCAGCGCCCGGATCTGACCCGCAGCGGTCGCAAGCAGCTCGTCGGTCTGTTGCCGAAGAACGCGCATGAGGTGCCGGAAGAGGGCGGCCAGATCGTCGTCGATCCGAATGCACCCAAGCCGATGACGATGCTGGGTCACGTCACATCGTCCTACTGGTCCGAAAATCTCGGCCGCTCCATCGCCTTCGGTCTGGTGGCCGATGGCCGGGCGCGGATGGGTGAGACCCTCTACATTCCGCTTGCCGACAAGACGATTGCAGTCGAGGTGACGGACATGGTGTTCTTCGACAAGGAAGGAGGCCGGATCAATGGCTGATTTGGCGACAGCAAAGCGTACATTCGTTCTCGACGGCGTGCATGGCGGTTCCGCCGGCACCTCCATCAAGCCTGCGGCACCGGCCTACCGGCTTGTGCTGCGCGCGCGGCCAGAGGCGATTGAGGCCGTGTCTCAGGCGCTCGAACTTGCCCTGCCGACACGCCCGAAGACCTCTGCGACTTCGGGACTGCGCTCCGCCTTGTGGATCGGCCCGGATGAGTGGCTGGTCATCGACCAGGGCGAAGCCGACCTGATGGCAGCACTTTCCGGCACAACCGGACTGTTTTCCGCAACCGACGTCTCCCACCGCAACCTTGCCATCATCGTTTCCGGCCCTGGCGCCGAAACGACGATCAATGTCGGCTGCCCGCAGGACCTGTCGCTTGCCGCCTTCCCGGTCGGCGCCTGCACCCGCACGGTCTTCGGCAAGGCGGAAGTGGTGCTGCTGCGCGTGGCGGATGACACCTTCCGCGTGGAGTGCTGGCGCTCCTTTGCGGACTATGTGTTCGGTTTGCTGGACGAGGGTTCGCGGGACGCTTGAGTGGTGCGCCTAAGTCATTCAGGCGCCGTAAGCCGTTGAAAAGATGGATCCTCGGGTCGAGCCCGAGGATAACGCAGGTTGGGTTTTGCCCCTCGTCCTGACAAGCATCCCTTTCCCGTTTTTCCTACTGCCTTGATCCCAGCGCCAGACGGCAGGCGAGCCCGGCAAAGACGCTTGCCAGCAGATATTGCGGCAGTCTGGGAAAACGGCTGATGCCGGAAAGCCGCTGGCGGATGTTGCTGCCAAGAAGAATCACGGTGCCATTCACCAGAAGACCGATGCCGTTCAGGATGGTGGCGAGGATCAACATCTGCAGGACGAGCGCATTGCCATCCGGATTGATGAACTGCGGAAAGAGCGCCAGAACGAAGAGCGCCATTTTCGGGTTGAGGATGTTGGTGGCGAGGCCTTCCAGAAAAATCCGTCTTGAGGACAGCCGTTTCAGTCCGGTTGTGGGTGAAAAGCCTGCGCCCTGTGAGCGCACGGTTTTGCCGGCAAGATACAGGAGGTAGGCGCAACCCGCCCAGCGGATAATCTCGTAGGCGACCGGTACCGTCAGAAACAATTGCGAGAGGCCCAAGGCTGCGGCAACCGCGTGGCAATAGGTCCCGGCGGCTATTCCGGCATAGGTCAGAAAACCTGCGGACCGGCCCTGGCTGACACTGCGCGAGGCGATTAGCAGCATATCAGGGCCAGGTGTTGCCGTCAGCACCAGGGCTGCGGCGGCAAAGAGCATGAGGATGGGGAATTCCGGCATGGTATTTTCCTTTTGAAAATGAGGCCGGAATTCCGATCTATCATGGGCGACGCAGATAGCAAGCGCCGTTGTGCCGCTAGGCCGATTTCGCCTGTGCCCGCATGAAGCCGACGGTCGCTGCCCAGAGGACGACGCCGATCAGGAGCAGGACACCCGCAATCGAATATTGCACCGGATCGCGCCCCGTCCATGGGCCGACGAGGAAGAAGCAGCTGACGGCGCCGAGTACGGGCAGGATGGTCGGTGTGCGGAAGTGCTTGTGCGCCACCTTGTCCTTGCGCAGCACCAGCACCGCGACATTGACGATGGTGAAAACGCCGAGCAGCAGCAGTGCCGTGGTGCCGCCAAGGGCTGGAACACCGCCGGCAAAGGCGATGAGGCCGACCGCGATCAGCGAGGTGAAGATGATTGCTACAAAGGGCGTGCGGCGGCCGGAATGGACCTTGCCGAGGGCTGGCGGAAGCACGCCCTCGCGGCTCATCCCATAGATCAGGCGGCTTGCCATCATCATGTTGATCAGCGCCGAATTGGCGACGGCAAACATGGTGACGACGGCGAAGATTCCGATCGGGAAATTTGGCGCGCCGGCCTGTACCACTTTCAAGAGCGGCGTTTCGCCTTCGCCGAGTTCGGCTGCGGGCACGAGGGTGATGGCGGAAATGGCGACCAGAATATAGATGACGCCGGTGATGACGAGGCCGCCGAGCAGCACTTTCGGAAAGATGCGGGCGGGCTGCTTGCATTCTTCGGCCATGTTGACCGAATCCTCGAAACCGACCATGGCAAAAAAGGCCAATGTGGTGGCGGCCACCACCGACCAGATGACGCCGTGTTCACCCGCAGGCTGGAAGGTCCAGGCGCGCGACACATCGCCCTGACCATTGCCGATGGCCCAGAAGCCGATGCAGATGATCAAAAGCAGGCCGGTCAACTCCACCACTGTCAGCACCACATTCATCTTCACGCTTTCGCCAACGCCACGGAAATTGATGAGTGCGACGGCAACGATGAAGGCAATCGCGATGCCGGTGACACCGAAGCCGCCGAAATCGAAGCCGGTGACGGTGGCGAAATTGGCGGCAAAGGCGCGCGAGGCTGTCGAGGCCGAGGTCACGCCCGACGACATGACAGTGAAGGCGACGAGGAAGGTGATGAAGTGAACGCCGAAGGCCTTGTGGGTATAAAGGGCAGCGCCTGCGGCGCGCGGATATTTCGTCACCAGTTCGAGATAGCTGCAGGCGGTCAGAAGTGCCACGGCAAAAGCGATGAGGAAGGGTAGCCAGACGACGCCACCCACTTCGGCGGCGACCTGTCCGGTCAGCGCGTAAATGCCGGTGCCGAGAATATCCCCGACGATGAACAGAAGAAGCAGCCCCGGCCCCATGACGCGTTTAAGCTCAGTGCTTTGCTCGCCTGCATCATCCGGTTGCGTAATGTTTTGCGCCATATAGAATTCCCCCTAACAATAATGGCGATAACGCAAGGAATGGTGCGAGGGTTCCCGGCCTGAAGAACAAATGAGTTCAGGTGCTTAAGCCTGGCATTGTCTGCGCAGAGCGTGATGGCTCGCGTCACGGGGTTGCAGCTAAAAGATGAACCGCGGCTTGGTTCGGTCGCCCCCATCGGTTGCCAGCCGAAGCGCTCAATTCGCCCAGCCCTTCCAGTCCACCCAGCGCCCGTGAAAATCCGCTCGGCCGATCTCCTGCCTTTCACCCGTAGGCCAGATTTGCAGGGTCAGCGCGGCACCGCGTGGTTGGCCGTCGCCTTCCATCTGGAGGCGGGCGAGAGGGGCGTCCGGGGTGGCGCGGCTTCCGGCCTCAGTGATCAGCGCTTCGCCCTTTTGCTTGAGGGCATCGGGAAAATATTGCCAGGCGACGGAGTGGAAGATGACATGGGTCGCGCCGGGCTTCGAGGTTTCGAGCCGTCTTGTCAGCCAGTCGATCGCGTCTGCCTTTTCCACCTGCAGGTGATTGTCGGCGGCGATGGTGAGCGCATTTTGCGTGCGCTCCAGGCGATCCGTCTGGTCTGCCCAGATATAGGAGAGCTGGCGCAGGCGGTCGTCGGGGGAAGATGGGTTCAAGGGGTTGAGGTCGCAGCCGGCGCGTTCGAGGACGGTGAAGCTCAGCGGGATGGCTGGCGCTTCGCCGAGCCATTCCGGCGAGAGGAAGACGGGGCTGTCCGTTCCCCACTGCGTTTCGCCAAGGCGGTAGCGATAGCGGTCAAGCTGGAGGTTGAGGCCAGCACTCGCGCCGACCTCTGAGAGGATGAGCGGCTTGCCGGTGCGCTCGGCGACGATGAAGAGGCCGGGCAGGAGGGCGGCGGAGCGGCGGACTTCGTTGGTTTGCGGCGGGGACTTCAGCCGCTCGAGGATGAAGGCCTCGTGCTCCAGAAAGGCTTGCTCGCAGGCCGTCCAGAGGTCGGTGTCATCAAGTTCGGTCAGCGGGCTGATCCGGTTTGAGCGAACCAGCGCATGCAGGCAACCGGCGGTGCGCAAGGGTACGGAGTCGTCGCTGGGACCGGGCGGGCCGGGCCATGTGAGAATGGTGTGGGCAACCGCACTTTGCGCGCTGTCCAGCTTTTCGGCAAGCAGCCGGCAGAGCCTGGCGGTGAAGGGGGAACCGAGCGCATCGCACGCTTGCGCCTGCGTCTGGAATGCTTCTCGAACGATTGCTTCCGGCATGCTGCCCTCCGTCCTCTGCCTGTTCTAAGACGTGTCGCGATCTTTCAGATACGCGTCAGACGCCTCAGGTCTTTGCGATCGCAAACCATCGAACCGTTTGCGCCGACCATGCCTTACGCGTCCTCCGGCCTGTCCTTCGGATCGAATTGCGAGATGGTGGTCCAGCGGGCGGTGAGCGCCGGTTTGCGTTCGTCTTCGATTTCCACCGTCACGTCGTAGGTATTGGTCAGCATGGACGCGCCGCGAAAGCGGGCTTCGGCAAGGGTAAAACGGCCGCGCACGCGCGCGCCGCTTTTGACCGGGGCGACAAAGGTGACTTTGTCGAAGCCGTAATTGATGCCCATGGTCTGTTCGCGGATTTTCGGCAGCGCGCTGTAATTCATGGCCGACAGCAGTGAGAGCGTCAGGAAGCCATGGGCAATCGTGCCGCCGAAAGGGCTCTCGGCCTTGGCGCGTTCGGGATCGGTATGGATGAACTGATCATCCAGCGTGGCCCCTGCGAAGGCATCGATCATCGCCTGATCGACGGTGATCCAGTCGGATACCCCCACTTCCGTGCCGACCAAACCCTTCACTTCACTAAGCGATACGTCTTTCACAGCGCGTGGTCCTTTTCATGATGGAGACTCTACCGTATCGGCCCGAAAGTCGGAATCGATTTTCGGAAAGCACGATGCGGTGAGTCTACGAGATAGAGCGTCTTTATGCGTCCAATAGGACGGCAACGCGCTATAGGGCAGGTGAATGCGTGTCATCAACGGCTACAGCATCGGACGGGAAATCGGAACCGATTTCGCAAAGCCGATGCTAAAAGAATGAGGGCCTCCCCTAAAGGAGGCGCGGCGCATCCACATAGAAGACGACCGAGCGAGGCGGCAACCAGGCGGGAACGCCGAAATCGACGCCGAGCGGCTTCCAGCCTTCGCCCTTCAAGGTGAAGGGGATGGCGTTGCGGCTGCGGTTGAACAGGATGGCGAGGCGAACGGTCTTGCCGGTCTGCCTGTCCAGTGTTTTCAGCACCAAGGCGAAGGTCGTGGCATCCGGCCGGTTCCAGTCCTCGTCGCGCATGGGGTCGCCCAAGGGTGACAGCCATTCGATCTCGCCGCTGTCGGGTGAGAAGAACGTGCTTTCGCCAAAGACTGCGAAGCGCTGGCGAAGCTTTGCCAGAAAAGCCGTGTGGTCGATGAGATCCGGGGAAAGGGCTTGCCAGTCCACCCAGGTGATCTCGTTGTCTTGGGCATAGGCATTGTTGTTGCCGCGCTGGCTGCGCCCGCCCTCATCGCCCGCCGTCAGCATCACCGTGCCGCGGGTGACGAAGAGTGTGGCGAGCAGCGCCTTGACGTCGGCGATGCGGGCGGCGTTGACCGCCGGATCGTCGGTCAGGCCCTCGATGCCATTGTTCCACGAGTGGTTGTCATTGTGGCCGTCGCGGTTATCCTCGCCATTCGCCTCATTGTGCTTGTGGGCGTGGGAGACGAGATCGAACAGCGTGAAGCCATCATGGGCGGCGATGAAGTTGACGCTGCGGGTTTCGGTACGCGCGTTGCGTGAGAAGATCGGGGCGGAACCGGCAAGCGCATCGGCGAGTGCACCGATCGTATAGTCATCGCCGCGCCAGTAGCGGCGGATATCGTCACGCGCCCGGTCGTTCCATTCGAGAAAGCAGGCGGGAAAATTGCCGAGCTGGTAGCCGCCGGGGCCGATATCCCAGGGTTCGGCGATCAGCACCCGGTCGGCCAGAAGCGGGTCTTCATGCATCTGGCGAAGGGTTTCGCTTTGCGGATCGAAGCCCTCGGCTGTGCGACCGATAACGGGGGCGAGATCGAAGCGGAAGCCATCGATGCCGGCATGGGAGACGAAGTGGCGGAGCGTTTCGATGACGAGATGGCGGACCTGTGGGTGATCGCAGGCGAGCGTATTACCGGTGCCAGTGTCGTTGATCAGCGTGCCGGGATCGTCGGATGCGTGACGGTAATAGGTGAGGTTGTCGAGACCGCGCAGCGACAGCGTCGAGCCGAAGCGATCGCTCTCACCCGTATGGTTGAAGACGAGATCGAGGATCACGCCGATGCCTGCATCATGCAGTTTGGCGACAGTGTCGCGCAGTTCGGCGATGCCGCCTGGGCAGAGCCGCGGATCGAGCGCCATGAAGCCTATAGGGTTGTAGCCCCAGCCATTGGCAAGGTTCAGCGGCGGCAAATGCCGCTCGTCGATCCAGGCGGTGATCGGCATCAATTCCACGGCGCTGACGCCGATCTTTTTCAGATGCGCGATGATGGCGGGGTGGGCAAGCGCCGCGACCGTGCCGCGAATGGCTTCCGGCACGTCGGGGTGCAGCATGGTGAAGGGCTTGACGGCCACTTCATAGATCAGGCCGGTGCGGGTGAAGCGGGGTGCTTCCTTGGTGACGATCGGGGCCTCTGAAACGATCGCCTTCGGCATGACGGCGCTGGTGTCTTCGCCGAAGGTGAAGAGGGAGGGGTGGTTCTGGAAGGGGCGGTCGATCGTGGTGGCGTAGGGGTCGAGGAGGAGCTTGGCCGGGTCGAACCATTGGCCGTGGTCTGGCGCGTAGGGGCCGTGGGCGCGGTAGCCGTAGCGGGTGCCCGTGGTGGCTTGCGCAACGGTGAGGCGGTGTATGCCGTCTTCGTCACGCTGCATGGGCAGGCGCGCGGTTTCGGTATTGCCCCCGGCGTCGTAGAGGCAGAGTTCGATTTTCGTGGCGTTCTGGGAATAGACGGAGAACTGGGTGCCTGTTGGCGTGGGGACTGCACCTTGGGGGAAAGCTGGGTGGGTTGGCATGGGCTGGTCCCTTTGGTGGTGTGTGGATGGGGCTTGCGCCTCTTTTGGTGCGAAGGCGCGGCCCGTCTGTTCTTTAGGACCCCCCTCTGTCCTGCCGGACATCTCCCCCTCAAGGGGGGAGATCGGGTTGGGGTTGGCCGCTCGCCTCTTCGGCTAATTCAGCGAAGAGGTTTCTCCACTCTCGACGATTGATGACAAGGTGCGAAGCTTGCCTCTTGCCGATCTCCCCCCTTGAGGGGGAGATGCCCGGCAGGGCAGAGGGGGGTGCCCACCTGTCATAACGGCAGAGGGGAACGCCAACTCTGGATCAGGTAATCACCGTCGGCGCATCGCGGCCCGTATGTTTCTTGATGCCGGCAATCGTGTCTGCCGCAGCGATGAGGTCGGCCAGCGCTTCCTGGGTTTCGATAGTGTGGCGGGCCGCATCGGCCTCGTAGCGCTCGACATAAAGGCGCAGTGTTGCGCCGGAGGTGCCGGTGCCGGAGAGGCGCAGCACGATGCGCGAGCCGCCTTCGAAGAGGATGCGGATGCCCTGGTTTTTGCTGACCGACTGATCGACCGGATCGTGATAGGCAAAGTCGTCGGCCTTGGCGACCTTCAGATTGCCGTAGGTGGTGCCGGGAAGCGTCGCGAGTTTCTCGCGCAGTATGGCGACCAGCGTGTTGGCGGCGTCGCTGTCGACTTCTTCATAGTCGTGGCGGGAATAGTAGTTGCGGCCATATTCGGCCCAGTGCTTGGTGACGATGTCCTTGACGCTTTCCTTGCGGGCGGCAACGATGTTCAGCCAGAAGAGCACGGCCCAGAGACCGTCCTTTTCGCGCACATGGTTGGAGCCGGTGCCGAAGCTTTCCTCGCCGCAGACCGTCACCTTGCCGGCATCGAGCAGGTTGCCGAAGAACTTCCAGCCGGTCGGTGTTTCATACATGCCGATGCCGAGCTTTTCCGCCACGCGGTCTGCGGCGGCACTGGTCGGCATGGAGCGGGCGATGCCGGAAATGCCGGATGCGTAGCCAGGTGCCAGTTTGGCATTGGCGGCGATGATGGCAAGCGAATCCGAAGGCGTGACGAACATGCCCTTGCCGACGACCATGTTGCGGTCGCCGTCGCCATCGGAAGCGGCGCCGAAGTCGGGGCCTTCCGGGCTCATCACGTCGTCATAGAGTTCCTTGGCGTGAACGAGGTTCGGGTCCGGGTGATGGCCGCCGAAATCCGGCAGCGGTACGGAGTTGCGAACCGAGCCCGCCGGAGCGCCAAGGCGCTTTTCGATGATTTCGACCGCATAGGGGCCGGTCACCGCGCTCATGGAATCGACCACGACCTTGAAGCCGCCGGCGATCAGATCGCGGATCGCGCCGAAGTCGAAGAGTTCTTCCATCAACGTGGCGTAATCGGCCACCGGATCGATGACTTCCACCTGCATGCCGGCGACGTCGCTCGTGCCGATCCGGTCGAGATCGATATCGGCAACATCGGCGATGCGGTAGGTTTCGATCGACTTGGTGCGGGCGAAGATGGCGTCGGTGATCTTTTCGGGCGCCGGGCCGCCATTGCCGATATTGTACTTGATGCCGAAGTCTTCGTTCGGGCCACCGGGATTGTGGCTGGCGGAGAGAACGATACCGCCGAAGGCCTTGTATTTGCGGATGACGTTGGAGGCAGCAGGCGTGGAGAGAATGCCGCCCTGGCCGACCAGAACCTTGCCGAAGCCTGCGGCTGCGGCCATCTTGATCGCCTTCTGGATGACCTCGCGATTGTAGTAGCGGCCATCGCCGCCGATCACCAGCGCCTCACCGGCAAAGCCTTCGAGGCTGTCGAAGATCGACTGGATGAAGTTTTCCGCGTAGTTTTCCTGCGCGAAAACCGGCACCTTCTTGCGAAGGCCGGAGGTTCCGGGCTTCTGATCCTGAAACGGCGTGGTCTGGACGGTCTTGATCGACATTCAATGGCCTTTCGACAAAAGTTGGGTGTAAAGCGCGGCATACAGCCCTGCGCTTTTTTCCCAGGAAACATCCGATTTCATCCCCTGCTTCTGCATCTGCGTCCACAGCTTCGGGTCTCGGTAATATCGCATGGTGCGGCGGAGCGCCTGGCGCAGTCCTTCCGGGGTGACGGAGGAGAACTGGACGCCGGTGGCGACCTTGGCGGAAACAGCAGCGTGATTGGCATCGATCACGGTATCGTTCAAGCCCCCGTTGCGGGCAACGACGGGTACGCAGCCATAGCGCAGCGCATAAAGCTGGGTGAGGCCACAGGGCTCGAAGCGGGAGGGAACGATGATGGCATCGCAGCCGGCCTGCATCAGGTGCGACAGCGGCTCGTTATAGCCGACGGCAACGCCGACGCGTCCGGGATGACGGGTGGCGGCCGCCATCAGCGCGCCTTCCAGCGCAATCTCGCCAGCACCCAGCACCACCAGACGGCCGCCCATCTCAACAATATCGTCGGCAACCTCGGCAATCAGGTCGATGCCCTTTTGCCAGGTGAGGCGGGAGATGACGCAGAAGAGCGGACCGTTATCGTGATCGACCCGGAAGTGGTTGGCGACGGCGGCCTTGTTGATAGCGCGCAGCTTCAGGTTTGCAGCCGTATAGTTTTCCTGGATCAGATGGTCGATTGCCGGGTTCCAGACCTCGGCATCGATGCCGTTGACGATGCCATGCAGCGCCTGGGCGCGGGCGCGGATGACGCCCTCGAGCCCCATGCCGTAATCCGGAGTGAGGATCTCCTCGGCATAGGACGGGCTCACCGTGCTGAGCGCCGTTGCCGTCTGCAAGCCGCCCTTCAGGAAGCTGATATCGTTGTAATATTCAATGCTTTCGGTGGAAAAGGCATGGGCCGGCAGGCGCAGTTCAGAGAAGATATTGGCGCCGAACTGACCCTGGAAGGCAATATTGTGGATGGTCAGCAGGCTTGGAATTTCCGGCGTCTCGGCATAGCGCATATAGACCGGGGCCATGGCGGACTGCCAGTCATGCGCATGCAGGAGATCCGGCTGCCAGCCGGCAAGCTTGCCCGCGGCAATTTCGGCAGCGGCAAGCGAAAGGGCGGCATAGCGCTTCCAGTTGTCGGCGAAATCCTTGCCGGTGGAATCGAGATAGGGGCCGGCGGGGCGGTCATAGAGCGAGGGAATGTCGAGGATCAGGAGGTCCAGACCTTCGTGCTCGCCTGCCAGAATATCGGCATGTTCGCCCAGAAGATCGGGAAACTCCCCGACCTTGTGGGCGTCCTTGACCGCCGATTTGACGGCGGGGTAGCCGGGGATGAGCGAGCGGGTGTGAACGCCGCAGGCTTTCAGTGCGATAGGGAGCGCGCCGGAAACATCCGCAAGCCCCCCGGTCTTGATCAGCGGATAGATTTCGGATGTGACCGAAAGAACATTCATGAGGCTCACAGGTCCAGCTTGTCGATCATCGATTGGGTTATCAGGCAAATGCCGTTGTCCGTGCGGCGGAACCGCTTGGAATCGAGGATCGGGTCCTCGCCGACGATCAGCCCTTCCGGGATGACGACGCCGTGGTCGATCACGACATTGCTGAGCTGCGCGTGGCGGCCGATCTTCACGCTTGGCAGCACGACGGCATTTTCGAGGCGCGAATAGGAGTTTGCGCGCACACCGGTAAACAGCAGGCTGCGGTTCAGCGATGCACCGGAGATGATGCAATCGCCGGACACGACGGAGGAGACCGCCGAGCCGCGGCGGTTTTCGTCGTCATGGACGAATTTCGCCGGCGGCGTGATCTCGGCATAGGTCCAGATCGGCCAGGACTTGTCGTAGATATCGAGATCCGGAACGATATCGGTCAAATCGATATTGGCCTGCCAGTAGGCATCGATGGTGCCGACATCGCGCCAGTATGGACCGTGTTCGAAATCAGAGCGTACGCAGGAGGAGGCGAAGCGGTGCGCGACGGCCTTACCATGTTCGACGATATAGGGGATGATGTCCTTGCCGAAATCGCGGCTGGAATTCGGGTCGCTGGCATCGCGGCGCAGGCATTCCATCAGGAACTTGGTGTGGAAGACGTAGATGCCCATGGAGGCGAGAGCGTTTTCCTCGTCACCAGGAATGCCCGGCGGGTCGGCCGGCTTTTCGATGAAGGCGATGATCTCGTCCTTGTCGTTGACATGCATGACGCCGAAACCGGTGGCTTCCATGCGTGGCACTTCCAGACAACCGATCGTCACGTCCGCGCCGGAATCCACATGCTGCTGCAGCATGTATTCATAGTCCATCTTGTAGATATGGTCGCCGGCGAGGATGACCATATATTCGGGCCCATGAGACTCGATGATGTCGATGTTCTGGTAGACGGCGTCTGCGGTGCCTTCATACCATTGCGTTTCGGAAACGCGCTGGGAGGCGGGCAGAATATCGAAGCTTTCGTTACGTTCCGGGCGGAAGAAGTCCCAGCCGCGCTGCAGGTGGCGGATCAGCGAATGCGCCTTGTACTGCGTGGCGACGCCAATGCGGCGAATGCCGGAGTTCAGCGCATTGGAGAGCGCGAAATCGATAATGCGTGCCTTGCCGCCGAAATAGACCGCAGGCTTTGCGCGGCGGTCGGTGAGTTCCTTGAGGCGGCTGCCGCGCCCGCCAGCCAGCACATATGCCATTGCATCACGTGCCAGAGGCTGAATTCTCTTTTCACTCATCGGTCCTGTCCTCCCATAAAATTCCACGGTTCCCTTGGTCTCAAACGTGTGGGGAGATTTTAAGGTTTCCCATCACGTGTTCATTTTCCTCTGCCCCATGTCCCTGCGACGAGAGGCGGATTAGTTTTCCAGCTCCAGCATGATGACGGCGAGCGGCGGAAGTGTGAGCGTCGCGCCGATGCTGCCGCCGGCATCCACCGCCTGCACGCGCCCGCCATTGCCCTTGCCCGTGCCGCCATAGATCTCGGCATCGGTGTTGAGAATTTCGCGCCAGCGTCCGGCGGCGGGAAGCGGCACGTAAAAATTCTCGCGATAGACCGGCGTCAGGTTGGAGATGACCGCCACCGGCTTTTCGCCCGATGCACGGCGCAGCCATGCCAGCACGGAATTGTCGTGATCGTCGGCCATCAGCCATTCGAAGCCTTCCGGCTCGCAGTCGCGGGCATGAAGGGCGGCCTTGGAGCGGTATGTGAAGTTGAGATCGCGCACCAGGCGGCGCATGCCTTCATGCATGTGATATTGCAAGAGGTTCCAGTCGAGCGAGACCTTCTCGCTCCATTCGCTCCACTGCGCAAATTCCTGACCCATAAACAGCAGCTTCTTGCCCGGATAGCCCCACATGAAGGCATAATAGGCGCGAAGATTGGCGAATTTCTGCCAGTCGTCGCCCGGCATCTTGGCAATCATCGAGCCTTTGCCATGCACCACCTCGTCATGCGAGATCGGCAGCACGAAATTCTCGGTGAAGGCATAAAGCAGGCCGAAAGTCAGTTCCTGATGGTGGAACTTGCGATGCACGGGCTCGCGGGCAAAATAGCTCAGCGTGTCGTGCATGAAGCCCATGTTCCACTTGAAGCCGAAGCCGAGACCGCCTTCATGCACAGGCTGGGAGACTTTCGGCCAGGAGGTGGATTCTTCCGCAATCGTCATGACGCCCGGATGGTTGCCATAGATCAGCGTGTTCATCTTCTGCAGGAAGCGAACCGATTCCAGGTTCTCGCGCCCGCCATATTCGTTGGGGATCCACTCGCCTTCCTTGCGGGAATAATCGAGATAGAGCATCGAGGCGACCGCATCGACGCGCAGTCCGTCAAGGTGGAATTTTTCCGCCCAGTAGAGCGCATTGTTGATGAGGTAGGACATGACCTCGACGCGACCGAAATTGTAGATCGCGGTGTTCCAATCGGGGTGGAAGCCTTGGCGCGGATCGGCATGTTCATAAAGGGCGGTGCCGTCGAACCATTTCAAGCCATGCTCGTCGGTGGGGAAATGGGCCGGCACCCAGTCGAGGATGACGCCGATGCCGACCTTGTGGGCGCCATTGACGAAGCGGGCAAAACCCTCCGGCTCGCCGAAGCGGGCGGTCGGCGCATAAAGGCCGGTCGTCTGATAGCCCCAGGAGGGATCATAGGGGTGTTCGGTGACGGGCAGAAACTCGATATGGGTGAAGCCCATGTCGGCGCAATAGGGGATGAGCTGGGCGGCCATTTCGTCCCAGGTCAGCATGGAGCCGTCCTGATGCTTGCGCCAGGAGGCAGCGTGGACCTCGTAAATGCTTATCGGCTGACGGCGCTGATCGATGCTGGCCCAATGCTTGCGGTGGGTTTCATCCTCCCATTGCTGCACGAGTTCGGGCGTGGTGACGGAAGCGTTCTTGGGACGAAGCTCTGCGCGCCGCGCATAGGGGTCGGCTTTGAGCGGCAAAAGCTCGCCATGGGGGCCGATGATTTCGAATTTGTAGGCGCAGCCGGCATAGACATCCGGTGCGAAGATTTCCCAGATGCCGGTGTCCTTGCGAAAGCGCATCACATGGCGGCGGCCATCCCAATTGTTGAAATCACCAACGACGGAGACGCGGCGCGCATTCGGAGCCCAGACCGCGAAATGGAAACCCTCGACGCCTTCAAGCTTCAGGGGATGGGCGCCCATCTTGTCGAAGAGACGTAAGTGCGAGCCTTCGCGCACCAGATAATCGTCCATCGGGCCGAGCACGGGGCCGAAACTATAGGGGTCGGTCACCGCCCATTCGGCATCGTCGCGAAGCGCGCGGTAACGCACCGGCTGGCGCTTGGAAATCGTGATCGGACCTTCGAAGAAGCCGTCGTCGTCGACGCGGGTCAACTCTCCGGCAACGTTGCCGTCCAAGGTCATCACCGTCACTTCTTCGGCGCCAGGGATAAAACAGCGGGCGACGAGAGTGCCCGGCGTCTGGTGGACGCCGAGCACTGCAAAAGGATTGGAATGCAAACCGCTCTTGATTGCCTCGATTTCGGCCGTGGGTATGGAGTTGAAAGTCTTCTCTTCAGCCGAATTGAGCGGTTTTTTCATCAGGCTCTCCAGATTTCCGTGGCGTATTGGCGGATCGTCCGGTCGGACGAGAACCAGCCCATGCGCGCGGTATTGCGAACGGTTTTTTCAAACCAGCTGGAGGGGTTGCTCCAGATGGCATCGACATCGCGCTGGGCTTGCGCATAGGCATCGAAATCGGCGGCGACCATGAACCAGTCATTGTTGTAGAGACCGTCCATCAGCCCGGTGAAGCGCGAGCGGTCGTCAGGCGAAAACACGCCGGACGCGATCGAAGAGACGGCTTGAGCAAGCTCGGCCGAATTTTCGATGATGGCGCGCGGATTGTGGCCCTCGGAGCGCGCCTTGGCCACCTCGTCGGCGGTCTTGCCGAAGATGACGATATTGTCTTCGCCGACATGCTCAAGCATCTCGACATTGGCGCCGTCGAGCGTGCCGATGGTGAGTGCGCCATTGAGCGCGAATTTCATGTTGCCGGTGCCAGAGGCTTCCATGCCCGCGGTGGAAATCTGCTCCGACAGGTCAGCGGCCGGCACCATGATTTCGGCCAGCGAGACGTTATAATTCGGAATAAATACCACTTTCAGAAGCCCACGCACTGCCGGATCGTTGTTGATGACGCGGGCGATATCGTTGGCGAGCTTAATGATAAGCTTGGCGTTGTGATAACTCGGCGCGGCCTTACCGGCAAAGAACTTAACGCGTGGAACCCAATCCAGTTCCGGGTGCGAGCGAATTTGGTCGTACAAGGCGACCGCCTCGATCAGGTTCAGCAGCTGGCGCTTATATTCGTGGATGCGCTTGATCTGGATATCGAAGAGCGCGGAGGGATCGACGCGGATGCCCATGCGCTGCGCCACCGTATTGGCAAGGCGCACCTTGTTCTGCCGCTTGATCTCGGCGAACTTGTCGCGGAAGCTGGAATCTTCGGCAAAGCGGTCGAGATCGAGAAGCTTCTCGGCATCGTCCATGAAAGCATCGCCGATGGCGTCGCGGATCAGGCTCGTCAGGCCGGGATTGCACTGCATCAGCCAGCGGCGTGGGGTGATGCCGTTGGTCTTGTTGTTGATGCGGTTTGGAAACAGCATGTGCAGGTCGGAAAAGACCGTTTCCTTCATCAGCTCGGTATGCAGCGCCGACACGCCGTTGATGGAATGCGAGCCGATAAAGGCGAGGTTGCCCATGCGCACCCGGCGCTCGCCGCCTTCGTCGATCAGCGAAATCGAGCGGATCTGGCCATCCGAAAGCTTCTTTTCCTTGCGGGCGAAGATCAGCGTGTTGGCATTGATCGCGTAGATGATCTGCATGTGGCGCGGCAAAAGCCGTTCAAGCAGCGGCACCGGCCAGCTTTCCAGCGCTTCGGGAAGAAGCGTGTGGTTGGTGTAGGAGAAGGTGCCACGGGTGATCGTCCAGGCCTCTTCGAAATCCATGCCATGCACGTCGCAGAGAAGGCGCATCATTTCGGCAATGGATATGGCCGGATGGGTATCGTTGAGCTGGATGGAGACCTTGTCCGGGAGATTGGTGAAATCCGGATATTGCTGCAGGTGACGGCGCAGAATGTCCTGCAGCGAGGCAGACGAGAAGAAGTATTCCTGGCGCAGGCGCAGTTCCTGGCCGGCAGGGTTTGCGTCAGCCGGGTAAAGAACGCGGGTGAGGGACTCGGCCTTGTTGCTTTCGCGCAGCGCGCCAATGTGGTCGCCAGCATTGAAGGCATCGAGCAGGATCGGATCGATCGGCTGGGCAGACCAGAGGCGCAGTGTGTTGACGCGGGTGCCGCGCCAGCCGACCACCGGCGTGTCGTAGGCCATGGCGATCATGCGCTCGGCGGGTTTCCACAGGAAGCGCTGCGGATCTTCATAGCCGCCAATGGTTTCCACCGTGCCGCCGAAGCCGATTTCATAGGCGCTTTCACGCCGCTCGAATTCCCAGGGGTTGCCATGGGCAAGCCAGGTTTCGGGCAATTCCACCTGCCAGCCATCGGCCATCTGCTGGCGGAACAGGCCGTGGACATAGCGGATGCCGTAGCCATAGGCGGCGATATCGACGGTGGCCATGGATTCCATGAAACAGGCGGCGAGACGGCCAAGACCGCCATTGCCGAGCGCGGCATCAGGCTCCAGTCCGGCGATCACGTCGAACTCGACGCCGAGCGAGGTGAGCGCCTGGCGAATTTCCTCCATCAATTCCAGATTGGAAATGGCATCACGCATCAGCCGGCCGATGAGGAATTCCAGCGACAGGTAATAGACCCGCTTGGAATCGTTCTGATAGGCCTTGCGGGTGGATTCCATCCACTTGTCGATGATGCGGTCGCGAACGACGAGAATGGTGGCCGTCAACCAGTCATGCGGCTTTGCGACCTTGACGTCCTTGCCGATGCGGTAGGTCAGGCGCTCGATGATTTCAGAGGCGAGCACATCCGGTTCGGAACTGCGCGGGGCGGGGCGGGGAAGGTCGTTGGTGGCAAGTTTGTTGATCATGGGTCGGTCAGCACCTTGATGGGAGGAGAGGGCCTGAGTCTATCTGTCGATCAAAGCGCGTTGCGATCCTTGGGAGCGGCTCGTCACGCGTTCAATCCTTTCATTGTTGCATGCCACGACCACAAATCGCCTCGCGGTTCACACGGCATGCTGCACTGCTTCGATTGCAGTTTATGCATCGATAAGCGGCTGTGGCAACAGCCCTTTTTGCAAGAGAAGCGATTGCCCAGAAAGGGGCCGAGGGAGGCGTTAAAACGCTTTCTTAAAAGGCAAAGAGCGCGTAGCTTTCGCCACGCGCTTGGCAAACTTATCGAGTGAACTGGAGGTCAGTTGAGCAGGCGTGTGGGGAGGCTTGCGGCCTTTCGGGCGATCTCGCCGAAGGCGGCCACGATCTCTTCCATGTTATTCGGGTCATAGTAGTTATCCGCGCTGCTAGCGCAATATTGCAGCAGCGACTTGCCCTTTGCGGGAGCCATGAATGCGACGGTGAAGATCTGGATGCCGTCTGCCTTGACCGCAGCGCAGGTGGAGCGCACCTGGCTGTCGATCGCCGTGCTCGTCATTTCGCCGTCCGTCATCAACACGACATAGCGTTGAAACGCGTTGTTACCGTTTTTGTCGTGCTCTCTCTTCTCGTTGGAATTGCTGCTTTTCAGCGCCGTGAAGGCTGTGTTGAGCGCGACGGCCGCATTTGTACCACCGGTCGGATATTGCGGAATGGCATTGACATAGGAGCGGGCAGAGGACGTTCCCCAGCTCAACTGGCGCGCCGCGAAGGGCACGTCGTTATAGGCGATGGCACCAGTGCGAACCAGCTCCGATTCCGGATTGCCGTGATCTTTAAAAGATGGGTCGGACTTGTTCAGCGTGTCCATCAAATAAGACACGGCCTCTTGCAACGACTGCATCTTGCTGACGTAGCACGGCTTGTTGGATTCGGCCCTCGGCCAGGACTTTTCCGAATAGTTGGAGCAGGTATCCTTGCTCTTGTTCACCGTGTCCGTCTTAAAGGACATGGAGCCGGAGCGGTCCAGCACCAGATAGAGAGACAGGGCCGCACCTTTACTGAAGGAGCTTTGGGCGGTGCTGCTGACTCTCAAGGTTATGGTCTGAAAGCCCAAGAAACCCATCAGAGGGTTGAGTTCGACTTGCCGGCTGATGGTACCGGAAATTTTGAAGGCGGTTCCCTTCTTATTGTCGGAGCGTTCCGCGATCGCGTCGACTTCAGGTTTCTTCTTCTTCGATTTGCCCTTATCTGCCCCGTTCCCTTTTCCGTTTCCACTGGCGCTTGCGTCGTCATCGTCGTCGACCCCGTAGTTCTCCAGGCGCTGCCTTACCTCGGCGGCATATTCTGCATCGGACTTCTTGCCCTCGTCGATGCGGGCATGGGTGGCTACAGCAAGCGTTGCGCTGTCGAGCACGGTCTGCATGTCGTTTTTCACCTGCATGACGCGGGTGGTTTCCATGCCGGCGCCAACGGCGCCAAAGAGAACCGGCAGACCAAGTGCAGTCAGAATTGCGAAGTTGCCGCGCTTGTCGGCAAGTAACCTTTTAAACGTCCGTCCCATCATCATTCGGCCAACACCCAGCTATCGCCTTGTTTTATAAGGGGCAGACTTACCGACGCTTTATTGATGATTTGCTAACTCAAGCACTCCAGTTTGAGCAAAGCGGCATTTTATTTGATAATAATTATTTCTGTGACGCTTTTTACTTGCAGCTGTTCTACCGCAGGCAACTTTCGATCGGTGAAGGATGGCATAGGCGGTTGAAAAGGGTGATGATCAACTGACCGGGACGACATCGACCGCTTGTGTAATCTTCTGGTTGCCATAGCTTTTCAATACGCCGATGACGGGTGCCACATCGGCATAATCACGACCATAGCCGACGACGATGTGATCGCTGCCGGCAAGGATATCGTTGGTCGGATCCAGTTCGATATAGCCGTCCGCTTCGCCGCACCAGACGCGCACCCAGGCATGCATGGCGTCTGCGCCTTCGAGCCGCTCCTTGCCAGGTGGCGGAAGGGTGCGCAGGAAACCGCTGACATAGCCGGCGGGAATGCCGAGGCTGCGCAGTGCTGCAATCATGATGTGGGAGAAATCCTGGCAGACGCCGCGCTTCAGCTTGAAGGCCTGGCCCGGTGTCGTATCCACCGTGGTGGCCTCGCCATCATATTTGAAGTCCTTGTAGATGCGCTTGCACAGCGCAAAGGCAATTTCGCGCACCGTCATGCCAGGCTTGGCCGTTTCACGCGCGTAAGACGCAATCGCCGCATCTTCGCCGATGCGGGGGCTGGCTCCTGCCAGATGGTGGGGGGCGTCCGCATCTAGCGAGTTGATGCTGGAAAGCTCCGCCTGCAGCCTATCGAGCGGTGGCGAGAGATCCGCCGTCAGCGACGGGCTCTCCACCGAGACGCGGGCCTGCATGCGAATGTCGAGCTTGTCGTGGGAGGCGCGCAGATAGATCGAGGTGGCGCTCTGGTGGAAGAAGTCGTCGAAGACGGTACGCTCTTCGGGCGTCGGCGAGACGGTGAGAGCAGACGCGACCAGCCTTTGCCTGCCTTGAATGGAAAGCGGCGTGACACGGATGATGTGGCGCGCGCCGGAGGCCAGCGTGTCGTAGACATAACCCATATGCAGCGAGAGATCGTAGAGCATCGACTATCCGAGATAGGTTTGTGCGAGAATATCGGAAAGCCGTTCGAGATCTTTCTCAAGCTGGCGGAAGACATCGCCGGAGAGATTTTCCGACGTCATGACCGCAAGCGTGGACTGAATGCGCATCGCCTCTCGGCAGAAGGGCGACATCTGGCCGTTGATGGAAGCGTTGGGCAATTGCTCGACCTCGGCATGGATCTCGTTCAGCTGGAAGAGGATCGAGCGCGGGTTGAGCGGGTCGAGCGCCAGAAGATCCATGACGGTCAGCGCTGCGGTATTCACATTGTAGCGGCGGCGATGGGTCATGACGCTGTCGCCGATTTCGAGCAGCATGTCATAGGAGCCGTCAGGTGCTTCCGGCCCGCCCATATGCGCCAGCAGCCGTGTCATGTGAAGACCACGTTCGAGATAGCGCCCGATCGCCAGGAAGCGCCAGCCGGTGAAGCGATACATGTTTTCATGCACCAGACCGGCAAAGCCTGCGACCTTGCGCAACAGAATGGTCATGGCATGGGTGGCATCGTCGCCCGCATGGATCTTGCTGTGAAAGCGGCGTGCAGTCTTCGCCAGATCGTTGAGTGCCAGCCAGCCATCCGGCGAGAAGCGGTCGCGGATGTTGCTAGCGGAATAGATGGCGCTGTTGATATTGGCGATCAGGCTGGAGGGGACGGGCTCCTCCACATCGATATCGACGGTCTCCAGATAGTCGGTGACATGGGCAAGCAGCGGCTGCTTCGGATCGGCGGATTCGGCATAGCGTGCATGCCAGGCGCGCAGGATGCGCAGCGCGCCTTCGGAGCGTTCGATATAGCGGCCGAGCCAGAACAGGTTATCGGCCGCACGGCTCGGCAGGCTGCCGGGTATGTTGCGGATGAAATTTTCTTCCGGGGGCAGCAGCGTGGTGCGCTCCACCGGCTTGTCGCTGACGATCCAGACATCCGCCGCGCGGCCTCCGGCCTGCATGGCAATGGCCGCGACATCATTGCTGCGGCCGATGCGAGCAAAGCCGCCCGGCATCACCTGCCAGCCATCCTGGGTGCGGGCAACGAAGACGCGAAGGCTCATGGGCCGTGGCACGAGCTTGCCATCGACGAAGGCGGGCGTGGTGGACAGCGTGACGACTTCCTGGCCGACGAGCTTGTGGCCGTCGGTTGCGAGCCAATCGCTGATCGAGTCCCTGGCGGTTTCGCGCAGGCTCGAACCCAGCACCGACTGCCCGTTGTCGTCGAAGAAGGGCAGGCGCGAGTAAGCGGGGCCGATGACCATGCGCTCTATATTGCTGGCCACCTGCTGACGCTCTGTCGGCTGGCCGCACCACCATGTGGCAATCGACGGCATGGCGAGATCTTCGCCCAGGATATGGCGACAGATGGCGGGCATGAAGGCAAGCAGTGCGCGGGTTTCCAAGATGCCGCTGCCGAGCGCATTGACCATGTTGAGCGAACCGGCGCGCAGCGCCTGCACCATGCCGGGCGTGCCGATATGGGAGTTCTGGTCGAGCTCCAGCGGATCGGCATAGGATGCATCGAGACGCCGCCACAACACGCCGACGGGCTTGAGGCCTGCCACGGTGCGCACCATGACGCGGTTGTTGACGACCGTCAGGTCTTCGCCTTCCAGGAGCATGAAGCCGAGATAGCGGGCGATATAGGCATGCTCGAAATAGGTTTCGCTGGCCGGGCCGGGGGTCAGGACCGCGATACGCTCATCCATATGCTGGCGGTGCGATTGCAGCGTATCGCGAAACGCGCCGAAGAAGGAGGCAAGGCGATGGACATGCGCCTCCGCATAGATATCGGAAAAGGCGCGGGTGGTGGCGACGCGGTTTTCGAGCGCAAAGCCCGCGCCGGAGGGTGCCTGGGCGCGATCGGCCAGAACCCACCAGTTGCCATCCGGCCCACGGCCGACCTCGAAGGAGCAGAAGTGCAGGTAATGGCCGTTGGCGGGTTTTACCCCGACCATGGGGCGCAGAAATTCCGGATTGGAAGCAATGAGGGCTGGCGGCACGTAGCCCTGCTGCACCAGCGTGTTCTCGCCATAGATATCGGCCACCACGGCTTCGAGCAGATTGGCGCGCTGGACGAGGCCTTTGGTGACGACCTGCCATTCGGCATCGTCGATCAGAACCGGGACATGCGAGATCGGCCAGTTGCGTTCGCTGCCGCCACCGCCGACGCCTTGAGCGCTATAGTCGCGATAGAAAACGCCGGCATCGCGCAGATAGCGGTCGGTACGCGAGAAGCGGTCGTGCAGTTCACGCTCGTCCATGCGCGAAAGGGCATTGACGAAAGGCTGCCAGACGGGGCGAATGCGCCCGTCTATATCCAGCATTTCATCGGCAACGCCCGGCAACGCGCGATAGCCCAGCATGGATCCCATGCCGGTTTCTCCGGTCTTGCGTTCCGTTGCAGGTGCCTTCGCCACCTTATACTCCTTGCGGGCGTCGCAGATCGAGTGTCAGCGGAAACTCCGGCGACACCGCTTCCGGCCAGACGGTATATTGACCGGCCGTATGGCCCCATGGCTCGAAACGCGCCAGGCGACGCGCTTCCGCCTCGTTTCCATTGACCGGAAAGGTGTCATAGTTGCGCCCGCCCGGATGGGCAACATGATAGATGCAGCCACCGATCGAACGGTTCGACCATGTATCATAAATATCGAATGTTAAGGGCGAGTTGACCGGCAGCACCGGGTGCAGGCCGGCTGCCGGCTGCCACGCCTTGAAGCGCACGCCTGCGACAGAAACGCCGGATTCGCCCGTTGGCTTCAGGGGCACGGCGCGGCCATTGCAGGACACGGTGTAGCGGGCCGGATTGGTGGTTTCGAGGCGTACCTGAAGGCGTTCGACGGAGGAATCCACATAGCGCACGGTGCCGCCAATGGCACCCTGTTCGCCCATGACATGCCAGGGTTCCAGCGCCTGGCGCAGTTCCAGTTTCGAGCCCTCATATTCCACCTCGCCGAAGAAGGGGAAGCGGAATTCAAGCTGGGCGACGAACCATTCCGGCTTAAGGTCGAAACCGTTTTCTCTCAGATCGGCGAGAACGTCGAGGAAATCCGCCCAGATATAGTGCGGCAGCATGAAGCGGTCAGCAAGCGCTGTACCCCAGCGGACGAACTTGCCACTGACCGGGTTCTTCCAGAAACGGGCGATCAGCGCACGCACCAGCAATTGCTGGGCAAGCGACATGCGGGCATTCGGCGGCATTTCGAAACCGCGGAATTCCACGAGGCCAAGACGGCCCGTCGGGCCATCGGGCGAAAACAGCTTGTCGATGCAGATTTCCGAGCGGTGGGTGTTGCCAGTCACATCCACCAGAAGATTGCGGAACAGACGGTCGACCAGCCACGGCAGGGGCGGCACGCCTTCGCCCGGTGCCGGCACCTGGGCCATGGCGATTTCCAGCTCGTACATGCTGTCATGGCGCGCTTCATCGATGCGCGGCGCCTGGCTGGTGGGGCCTATGAAGAGGCCGGAGAAGAGGTAGGAGAGCGAGGGGTGGCGCTGCCAGTGCAGCACGAGGCTCTTCAACAGATCCGGACGGCGCAGGAACGGGCTGTCATTGGGGTTTGCGCCACCGACGACCACATGGTTGCCGCCGCCGGTGCCGGTGTGGCGACCGTCGATCATGAACTTGTCGGCGCCAAGCCGCGACTGGCGCGCGTCTTCATAAATCGCGGTGGTGATATCGACGCACTCCTTCCAGCTTGCGGCCGGATGGATGTTGACCTCGATGACGCCGGGATCGGGTGCGACGCGGATGACGTTCATGCGCTCGTCATGCGGCGGCGCGTAGCCCTCGATATGGACGGGCAGGCCAAGATCGGTGGCGGCAGCCTCGGCGGATGCGATGAGGTCGAGATAATCCTCGATGCGTTCGACCGGCGGCATGAAGATGCAGAGCCTGCCATCGCGCGCTTCGACGGATAGTGCGGTGCGCACCGTTCCGGCGATATCGCTGATGACCTGCTCGTTGCGGCCGAGGTTTGGGGCATCGCCCGCCTGGAAGGAAGCTTCCGGCATATTGCGTGCCGAAGGCGATGGGGCATGGGCCGAAGGCGGCAAGGCATCCGGCAGAGGGCCGCGTGGAATCGAGGGATCGGCCTCGTGAATGTAGGGGAAGGCGGACGGCGGAACGTAAGGCAGGGTTCCAAGCGGCAGGCGGTAGCCGACGGCGCTATCGCCGGGCACCAGGAAGATCTTGCCGCGCCGCGTCTTCCAACGCTCGCTGACCCAGCGCTTGTGGCCGGAGCTTTGCGCATTCCACGCCTGCACGGGCAGAATATAGCCGGTCGGCTCCGTCAGGCCGCGCTCGAAGACGCGCGCGAGGCGGCTGCGCTCTTCCGGGTCCTTGAGCTTCGAATTGGAGGGATCGACATTGTCGGGAAGGTTCGCTTCCTTGATCAGCCATTCCGCCGTGTCTTCATAGGCGGGCAGTACCAGATCGGGCTCGATGCCGAGATGGCCGGCAATCGAGGTGAGAAGCCGTTCGGCATCGGTGGAGGTGACGCCGGTATCCTGACCTTCCTGAGCGACGAGATCGGGATTGCGCCAGACGGACTTGCCGTCCTTGCGCCAATAGAGCGAGAAGGTCCAGCGTGGCAGGGTTTCGCCCGGATACCACTTGCCCTGACCATAATGCAGGAAGCCGTTGGGGGCAAAGCGCTCGCGCAGTTTGCGGATGAGGATATCCGCCTTCTGCCGCTTGGTCGGGCCGACGGCGCCGGTGTTCCATTCCTCGGATTCGAAATCGTCGATGGAGACGAAGGTCGGTTCGCCGCCCATGGTGAGGCGCACATCCTGCGCGGTGAGCGCACGATCGACCGTTTCGCCAAGCGCATTCAGCTCTTCCCAGCTTTCATCCGAAAAGGGCTTGGTGATGCGCGGATGTTCGGCAACGCGCGTGACCCTCATGTCGAAGGCGAATTCGGTATTGGCCTCGCCGAAATAGCCGCCGGAGATCGGCGCTGCGTTGCGATAATGCGGGGTGGCGGAGAGCGGAATATGGCTTTCGCCGGTCAGAAGCCCCGATGTCGGGTCAAAACCGACCCAGCCGGCACCTGGCAGATAGACCTCCGCCCAGGCATGCAGATCGGTGAAATCCACTTCCGTGCCGGACGGTCCATCAAGCGCCTTCAGATCCGGCGCGAGCTGAATGAGATAGCCGGAGACGAAGCGCGCGGCCAGCCCGAGGCGGCGCAGCACCTGCACCAGAAGCCAGCTGGTATCGCGGCAGGAGCCCTTGCCCGACAGAAGCGTTTCTTCCGGGGTCTGCACGCCGGGCTCCATGCGGATGACGTAACCGATGGCCTGCTGAAGTTTGGCATTGATGCCGACGATCATATCGACCGTCGTCTGACCGGGCGTCTTGTCGATGGTGGCCATCAGCGCATCGAAGAGTGGGCCGGTCTCTTCCGGCTTGCGGTAGATCGACAGATCGTCCTTCAGCGTTTCCGGATAGTCGAAGGGCCATTTGGTGGCGCTTTCTTCGACGAAGAAATCGAAGGGGTTATAGACCGTCATATCCGCAACGAGATCGACCTCGATCTTGAACTCGGTGACCGGATCGGGAAAGACGAAGCGGGCCTGGAAGTTGCCGTAAGGATCCTGCTGCAGATTGACGAAATGATTGGAGGGCGTGACCTTCAGCGAATGGCTGATGACCTTGGTGCGGGAATGCGGCGCCGGTTTCAACCTTATGATCTGGGGTCCGAGGCGGACTGGCCGGTCATATTTATAATGCGTCAGATGATAGATGCTCGCCTTGATCGACATGTATTACCTTATATTTCCGGCATTTGCGGATTGTTCCGCCCCCTCTATTGCCCTGACTTTGTGCAATGCACGCGCATAATGCAAGGAACATTTCGGTCCCGTCGTGCATTCGTCGCCGCGGTATTTCAAAGGGCGCGTCAGGGGTGTTCTTGAGGTCGTGTAGACAAGTACCAGCTTAGTGATATTGCTGTCATCGCTAGGGCACAGACTTGATCTTTGTCAGTCAGCGCGATTCTGTGATTTGAGAAAGTGGTAATGAATTGAAAACGCAAGGAAATTCTCCTGAGGAGATGGCTGCCTACGCGCGATTCGATCTCAATTTCAGAGCGCAGATGCGGATGATGGGCAGTGCCTTCTGGACATCTCCGGTGCGATCCCGGCTGATCCTTCTGGCCTGCGGTCTGCTGACCATCATTCTCGTGACCGCCTATGGGCAGGTGAGGCTGAACGAATGGAACGCGCCCTTCTACAATTCGCTGGAGCGGCGCGACCTCAACGCCTTCATTCACCAGCTGGAAGTCTTCACCATCATTGCAGGGTGCCTGCTGCTTCTCAACGTCTTCCAGACATGGCTGAACCAGATGACCGCGCTGAACATGCGCGAAGGGCTGGCGAAAGACATGGTGGAGCAGTGGCTGAAGCCCGGCCGCGCCGCCAAGCTTGCAAGCTTCGGCACCATTTCCATCAACCCCGACCAGCGTCTGCATGAGGATGTGCGCAACCTGGCCGAAAGCAGTACCGCACTTGCCATCGGTCTCGTCAACGCCACGATTATTCTCGTCAGCTTCATTGGCGTGCTCTGGGGGCTTTCGGCGGGCTTTGCCATCGAGATCGGCGGCAAGATGGTGGCGATCCCGGGCTATATGGTCTGGGCGGCACTTCTTTATGCGGGATCGGCCTCGCTGCTTTCCAACATTGTCGGCTACCGGCTGGTGCCGCTGAATGCCGAGCGCTATTCCAAGGAAGCGGAGCTTCGCTTCTCTTTGATGCGCGCGAGCGAAAATCTGACGGCCATCACCCTTTCACGCGGCGAGAAGAACGAGCGTCACCGCATTCGCCAGGATATCGACGCGGTGCTGGTCGTCATTCGGGGGCTCGCCATGGGGCTGACGCATCTGACATGGGTGTCTGCCGGTTATGGCTGGCTTGCCATCGTCGCGCCGATCCTGATTGCCGCGCCCGTTTATTTCTCCGGCAACCTGACGTTTGGCGGGCTGATGATGGCGGTGGGCGCCTTCAACCAGGTGAATGTGGCGCTGCGCTGGTACATCGACAATTTCGGCCCGATCGCCAGCTGGAAGGCGACGCTGCAACGCGTGTCGATCTTCCGAAATGCGCTGATCCAGATGGACAGCGTTGAGAGGCACGAAAACGCCATCGACCTCGAACGTTCCGCGACCGATGTCGTGCGGTTTTCATCCGTCGAAATCAGTCCTGAAGCGGGAGGCAAGGAGATGGCGCGCAGCTTCAGGCTGCGCGAAGCTCCTGTCGAGATCGCCATTGGCGACCGTGTGGTGATCGACGGAGACCAGGGCGTGAACCGACGGCTGTTCTTTGCGGCGATTGCCGGGCTCTGGCCCTGGGGGCGCGGCAAGATCACCATGCCGCCGCGCGACGAGACGCTGTTCATTGCTCAGCACGGCTATATGCCGGCGGCGCCATTGCGTGAAATTCTCTCCTATCCGCGTGCGCCACAGAAGTTCACGGAAGAAGAATTTCTGGCCGCCATGGAAGCCTGCGGCCTCGGCCATATCATTCCGCGGATGAACGACAATATTCGCTGGGACCAGAAGTTCGATTCCGACGAGCAGGCCTGTATTCGTGTCGCCAACGCGCTGCTGCTGAAACCACGCTGGCTGTTCATCGACGATCTGCTGGAAGGTCTGGAGAAGCACACGATCGACCGGCTGGTGGGAGTGCTGAGCGGCATGAAGGACAGCGCCGTGGTCTATATCGGTCGTTCGGATGCGGTGATGCAGGTGCTGTCACCGCGCGTTCTGCATCTCGAGTTGGTTACGAGCGCGCCAGCTGAATAGCGTGCGTGTCTTCCATGACCACTGGCGAGCGGATTTCGATCCGCTCTCCTTTTGTCGTCTGTGTTTCAAAACGAAGCATGAAGGGCGCCGTCACCGCAATCGAGACGATGGCCAGCAGAGCGACCACGATCAGGCGGTCGTAATGCCTCTGTTTGATGTCATTCCCACTCCAGTCATATGCCATTTTCGAGCCTCGCCCTGCATCTGGAAGTATATGAAATTAACCTAATAAATTAAGAGACTGAGCCGTTATAGTTAATGAAGCATTACCGAAGCTTGGTAATTTGTTGTGTTGTGGTTTTTTGACTGTGTTTGATGTGACTTGTTGTTGATTCAAGAATCAGCTTCCTCATTTCAAGCGACATGCTGGAAATGAACACCAGCCAAGACGAAATCGCTCTTTTCCAATCAATGGTGAATAGGCTATCGCGACACCGGGAGGTGCGCGATCAAGAGGTATGCTGATGGACAACCAACCACCCTCCGATATGGAACTGACCCTTCGCACGCTGGCCATGCCGGCTGACGCCAATCCCGCCGGAGATATTTTTGGCGGCTGGGTGATGTCGCAGATGGACCTTGCCGCCTTCGTGCGCGCCAATGACGTGGCGGGCGGCCGCACGGTCACCGTTGCCGTCAACGAGATCGTCTTCAAGAAGCCGGTGAAGATCGGCGATACGCTGTGTGTCTACACTCGCATCGAGAAGGTGGGGCGCACATCGATCACCCTGAAGATCGAAGCCTGGACGCGCCACTATTCGCAACATTCCCGCGACAAGGTGACGGAGGCCGTATTCATCATGGTGGCGGTGGATGATGCAGGCAACCCGCGGCCGGTGAAGGGGTGAGGAGGCGCCACACTCTCTTCCGTCATTCTCGGCCTTGAGCCGAGAATCCACGTCCTTGCGAGCCTACCGTGCGGGTGGGTCAGCGCCGAATTGCGGTTAAGTCTTTGAAAAGGTGGATCCTCGGGTCAAGACCGAGGAAGACGGCAGTTGTTGGGGCAGAGACGGCGCACTTCAGTCCGGCCCATGGATGAGCCACATCCGTCTCGCGTCTCGTGGTATGCTGCGATTCTACTGGAGCACCCGCTACCCGGCCCACGTCACCGGATAACCGATTGGTTTAGAACTTCACGCCGAGGCCGAGGCGCACACCGTGCTGGTCGATATCTGAGTTCAGCAGTGGGCCGGCGTCGTAGTCGAAGTTCTGATCGCCGAAATTGGTGTAGCGATATTCGACGCGGCCGAAGATCATGTCGGTGAAGGCGTAATCGACGCCGGCGCCGACGGTGAAGCCGTAGAAGTTTTCCTTTTGGGTACCGGCACCTGGCACCGTCAGGTAGCCGCGGCCAATGGCCCAGCCGGCCGTGCCGTAGACCAAGGCGCGATCAACCGCGTAGCCGACCTTGGCGCGGACCGAGCCCTGCCAATCGAAGCCGTATTCGTAAAAATCCGGTGCGAGAACCGTGAGCTTGCCGCCGCCCAGGTTGCCTTCGAAATCGCCTTCGATGCCTGCGACCCAGTTGTTGGAGAACTGGTAATTATAGCCGGCAAAACCGCCGATCAGGCCGTCGTCGAAATTGGCATTCACCGTGCCGACCGGAGCGATGCCCAGAATATCGTTCTTGTTCCAGCCATATCCAACCTGAATACCCGCGTTAAAGCCGCTCCAGGAGAAGGAAGAGTTGTCGATGGCGACCGGTGCTGCAGGAACGTCCGAGACGGCGTCCGCGGCAATTGCGGAAGTTGCGGCAAGAATAAAAGCGGCGGCGGCAAAGACAGCGGTTTTCATCGGAAGCACTCTGAGGTTCAATGGCGCTATCGATAGCCTATTGGCGGCAAAATGCTGTAACTCCGCAGCAACAACAGAAACATCTTGCGGCCTGCAGCTTGGAGCGCGGTGGCGTGCCACTCGGCTCTTTTCAGGGCTACCGCATCGGCCGCGAAAATCGGGCTCGATTTCGGAAAAGCACGGTGGGTCGATTCAAAACGGTAAAGTGTCCCAGCGGTACCGGGCGTCTGGCCCTTCATGGCCCATGGACTTCACGCTCGCGACTGGATGCCCTGCTGGGTATGGTTTAGCGTGTTGTATAGACCGGTGCCGTGCCGCAGCCGGCGTTGCTCTGCCATCTCGTCGCGCGCGTCCTCTTCCTTTCGGTCTTCCGCGCGCTCAGCAAAAGGGCGGATATCGAAATCATCGGCGATGGACATGCCCTTCTTGGCGGTGACGTCGTAGAGATCGACGCTGATCACCGTGCAGTTTTGCGAGGTGGTCTCATCGATCAGGGACTGGATCTCCTCCGCCTTGTAGAGGCGCACCGGCATTTCCAGCAGAACCGTATCGCCATCACGCCAGCGGGTGGCGATCAGCAACATTTCGTCTTTTCCGATGATGTAGCCAGGCGTGGTCATGGGAGATGATCCTCATCGTCGCTGTCTTCTCAGATGCCGGGTTTACTCCCCTTAAGGCGAGTTCACCTGCTCGGACACAGACCCATTTCTACTATTATACTAGTATTTAAGTCAACAAGAAAACTTGTATCTGTGGGAACAAAGAGAGAATCAGTTTGCAGAGGGCCGATTGGTCAAACGGATCGTTGCTGTGATGATGGGACGTCGACTGGCGGCGAGGTGATGCTTGCCAGCAGGCTTACATGTTGATGATCGAGCGGCGGACGCGGCCGACGATGATGGGGTCGTTGTCCGGGAAGATCGGTTCGTGCTGGGGGTTGGTGGAGACGGGCTCGAAGCGCATGGGGCCGGAGCGGTAGCGCTTATAGGTGGCGTTGCCTTCCACGTCGGAGATGACGTAGCAGCCATTGGGAACGAGGTTGCGATCATTGCGATCGACGAAGATGATGGAGTCGGGCGGGGAAATCCTGTCCATGGAATCGCCGCTGACTTTCAAGGCAATCCAGTCTCCCGAGGCCGGTAAATCCGCCACGCGGATGAGGCCAAGGGCTTCGTCGGCGATGTCATCACGGATCATGGCGCCAGCGCTGACCCAGGCGAGATAGGGCACGATCAGGGTGGGAACGCCCTCTGCATCCGGCGTGTAGGATGGGTCGAGTTCATGGACGCTGACGCCGAGCGCCTGGGCAAGGGCTGGAAGTTCAGTGGTCTTTTCAGTCAAGCCGGTCTCGAGCTGCGAGATGAGCTGCTGGCTCACACCCGACAGTTCCGCAACTTTCGCCTGCGAAAGATTTTTGATCTTCCTGATCGATTTCAGATTTTCGCCAATAATTCCCATGGCTTAGTTTCTACCAGAACACTTGTGGAAACGCACACAAGGAAACTAGTTGACGGACATCCCAATTTTTACTAGTTTCCTTGTATGAACAGATTTCGTCATCACATCGCACAGTCCGCTGAGGCTGACGGCTTCCGGGTCGGACCCGGCTCGGCAGGGAGCGGTTTCAAGCCGTTCGTTTGCCGGTCAAGGGTAGCGGACCGAGAGGTTTGCGCCAAAGGGGCTGTGGCGGTTGAGACGGTGCCTGTCTTGCGAATCGCGAGGGATGGGTTTGTCCCTCGTCTGGACCTGCGCCCCGATGCCTTTGGCGAGCGGCAGGCAGCGAAGCGGAGGACCGATATGGCCTTTGCGACGCTGGCCGCTCCCGGCATCGGGGCGGGGCAAAGGCGGGTTTTGACCTTTATGGAGGATCGGCGCGCATGAGTTCTGTCCGTATCGAAGCATCCGCGCAGGCGCGCCGCGCCGCGTTTCAGACACGCTATATCGGCTGCCGCGAATGCCGGCGCCCGCTTTCTATCGAACACCAGATCGAGCGGTTCTGCGACAGGTGCGGAACGGTGACGCCGGTCGAAATCCGGGAAGGAAAGAATGATGACTGATGTTCTGGACAGACCCGGCTTCGGCGTGGCGCGCTGGAAGGCGGTTGCCGAATACCGAAGCCAGGCCGGTATCGTCGATGTCGAGCACGCGATCGAGGAACTGGACGAGCTGCACGACCTGATCGAGCGCGGGCCGGATTGGAGTACGCTGGTCAAGATCACCGTGACCTTTGCCCGCCCGGTTTGCGGGTTGCTGACCATCGAGGAGGCCGCGCGGCTATGACCCAATGCAACAGCAACATGCAGCCTGTGGCAACCGATGATGATGAGGATGTGAGCCTCTATTTCGAGGCGTTCGAGGCCGAGCTTCTTTGCGAGGTAGACCGCATCAATGGCGAGCGACTGGCGGCCTGATGGCTGCGGTGTTTGCCCCATGACTGAGTTCGAGATTTCGGCGGTTCTGCCGCTGGATCGAAGGTTTTGATCGCGTCTCCTCCCTGGCGATCAAAAACGGGCTGACGGCTTGTCCTCCCGGGCCGTCAGCCCAACCCTCCAATCCTTGAAGCCTTTGCCGTCTCGAGAAGACGGTTCGAAGCGTTTGTCGGGAAGATCCTGCGCGGGAACGCCGGCCTTTTGGCCCGAAAACTCTCAGCCGTACCCTGAAGGTGCGGCCGATATCACCATTGCCAATACCACGCCTCACGTCTGCGCCTGCGGTTCAGACGACAGGCGAACTTTGCCGCCTGATGGCGAGGAAGCGGGAACACGCATGAGCAAGGCACTGACACTTTTTCGCTCCGGCTATGACACGGCCGAGATCGCCTACATTCTGGGGCGTTCCGAAGCGGATGTTTACAACGAGCTTGCACGGCTTCGTGAAGAAAGCCGGGCGGCGAATGTGGCGGTGATCAAGTATCACCCGGCCAAGGATGCCTGGGGCACGCCGCCGATGCGCGCGGAGAATGCCAATGGCTAACCTGCCTTTCATGCCGTTCTGGACCGATGCCTATCTGGCCGACACGGTGCATCTGACCACCGAGCAGCATGGCGCCTATCTGCTGCTGCTCTTCCAGGCGTGGCGTTCCCCCGATTGTTCGCTGGCCGATGACGATGAACTTCTGGCGCTGCAGGCCAAGGTTTCGCCGGCCAAGTGGCGGGCGATGAAGCCGGTGGTGATGGCGTTCTGGAAGCTCGACAAGCGGCGGAAGAAATGGGTGCAGAAGCGGCTGCGGATCGAGCGCGAAAAGGCCATGGAGCGCAAGGCGAAAGCCAGGGATAGCGCCGTAACCCGCTGGAAAGCTGAGAAAAACAGCGATGCGAAGGCATTGCCAAAGCACAGCGAAGGCTCTGCTTCCAGAGTCACACCCATAGAAGAAAAATCTGGCGATTTTTCCAAAGGCGCTCGCGCGCCGAAAAAATCATCCCGCGATTTGTTGATGGAGGCGTTTCAGGATGTCTGACCTCATTGCCAAGGACCAGTTCGACCGGCTGCCGGAGCGGTACCGTGAGCGTGCGCGGCAGATTGCCCTGCGGGTGCAGGAGATCGACCGGCTGCTTGCGCCTGCCGCGCCGGAGACCATTCGCGATACGGCCCTTCGGCTGATCGGCCAGTTTCGTCCGCAGCCGGGCGTGGATGTGGCGGCGTTTGGCCGGGAGTTTCGCGGGGTTTGCGCCGACCTGCCGGAATGGGCTGTGTGCGAGGCGGCCAATGATTTCATTGCCGGGCGCGTGGCCAACCATACCGGCCAGTTCGTGCCGACCTGTGCGGAGTTTGGCAAGCAGGCGAGAGCCATCATCGCGCCTTTTCATGCCGAACGCTATGCGCTGCGCATCGAAGCATCGCGGCTTTTCGACCGTGCGGCGGATGAGAAACGGCGGGCGATGATTGCCATCGAGCGGGCTGATCCTGCGGTCAAAGCGCGGGTGAGGGCGATTGTGGCGGAGGCGCGTGCGGGGGCGCCGGCGAGGGTCGGGTTCCTGCATGGCTCTCTCGACCCGCAGGTGCAGGCGACTCTGGATGCGATGAAGAAGACGCCGCAGCACCCTTCCAAGATTTCAAAGACACGCATCGGCAAGGACGACAGACGATGAGCCTCTATCCTCAGACACAGCTGAATTTCACCCTGATCCAGACCAACCGCGTGGACGGCTTCATGCGGCTTGTCAGTCCGCTGGAATACCGCGCGCGTGACAGCATGGCGGACGCGGCGCGTCACCTTCTTCAGAAATATCCCGACGCCACGCTGCATCTGGTGCGCAGCGATGTGCGTGCGCGCTGGCTGGTCAGGATCCGGATGGAGATGGTGGTGCATTTTCGCGATGCGCTGGGCAAGACCTACCCGCAGATCGCCCGCTTCATGCGCCGCGACCACACCTCCATTCTGCATCTCTACCGCAAGGCGAAGGCACAAGCTTTGGAGGGCGGGGCGTGACCGGCACGGTTCCAGAAGCGATCCACCAGGCAAAGGCGGCGGCATCGCAACGCAAGAAGCGGGAAACGGCGATCCACCGCATTCTCGACCAGTATCAGCAGGGCCGCGGTGCATCGGCCTGCATGGACGACATCAAGCGCATCCTGGCGCGCGATTAACAACGGAAAAGGACGAGCAGCATGACCAGCAAGGCCGAAAAACTGAAGCAGAAGCGCGGACGGCGCAAGGTGATCAATGTGGCGCGCGAGCCGAATGGTCGTATCTCACGATCCGGCCGTGCCCACGCGCCCGCAGACAGCGTGGCGCTGAAGGCGCGGGCAAGCCGCATGGGCGTGACGATGGAAGAGGCGAGGGACCCGCGCGCGGCAACCTATATCGGCACGCTGAACATGCTCGGCAAACGCGACGGCCTGAGCGACGACCAGTATGAGGGCGCGGTGCGGTTTCTGGAACTGCGCCAATCGTACATGATGGCGATCAAGGCGCCGGATGGGGAGCGCGACAAAAGCGAGCGCAGCACGCCCTCCCAGACGATCAGCGAGGATTACGAGAAATGGTGCAAGGCGGTGATTGCCCGCTATGACGGATGCCGCAAGACCATCCAGACCGCACAGAACGAGCTACGTCAGAACCTTTGGGCGGCGCTTGATTTCTGCGTGACCAAGGGCGAGCGGCAGCACCATATGCTGGGGGACTTGCGGGTGGTGTGCAATGTGCTTGCGCGGTTTTTTGGGGTGTGATGGAGGGGAGAAGCGGCGTTCGCGGCGGGTGCGCCGCCGCGATATTTGCAGGCCTTACGCTCCAGGGCTAGGCCTGAAACTTCATGGCGTAAGCGATAGAGGGATGGTCGGGTCAAGCCCGACCATCATGGCGGCGGAGTTTTGACCACGGCGAGGTCGTCCGTGGCCTTACTGGCTCACGCTGCCTTCGCGGCTGGCTGCGATCATTCATCGCTGACCAAGGGCCACGACTCAATCGGAGCCTCCGCAGTTCGGACATCTTTATAGGTCGAGCTGATCTTGTTCAGCACCGCCTCATCATCCGAATCGATCTCATAGAAAGTGCTGTCGACGGCCCGGATGATCACCCACCGTTTGTCTGAACGGGTGGGTTCCAAGCCGACAAACTCTCCCCAGATAACTTGCAGGGTCTTCTCAGCTAAGGCGGCCAAATCAAAGCCCGAAAGCTGGACATCGTCCTGCGCCAAGCGCTCAAGCTGTTCGCCCCCTTCACCGGTAGCCTCAAACCACTCGTCCCCCGATATGGACGACTTGACTGTCGAGACGACCCAGCGTCCTTCCAAAGAACGGGGTGCTAAGAGCCGCAGCAAGTCTCTGAGATCAAGGGCAAGAACGTGTTGGTTGAGGTCATAGACCCTGAGTGTCGTCATGGTATCCCCCGCGCGCCCCAAGGTCGCATTAGTAGAAATACTCTGTCAACCGGGCCAAAGCGGCGCGGCGTGCGGGCGGCTCTTCTCGCGATTGACCAAGTCGCTTCGCTCTTCGGGCCGTTGATCAAGGACCGCCAATGGCGGGCAGGACAGGACGAAAATTGGCTTTTATATTTTTTTGCCCGGAGCGATTTTATCGTTTGACTTTTCTTCCCGAAACAGCGATAAGTGACATGTCTTCATATTTGAAGAATTGTATTCGGGAGCGGCCTTCGGGTCGCTTTTTTTGCTTTTACAATCCTATTGAGAATTTAAGATTAGACTCGCCAAAAGCGCGAATCGCATATTAGATGCACCTCTAAAAGAGAGGGCGCATGGATAAGAATTTCACATTCCGATTTTACAACGTAAGCAAATCTAGCAGCCAAATTCCATCGATGGTGGCGATGCTAAGGCATGCTGCCAAAGAAAGCGATAAACAAAAGCGAGAGGTTCAGCTGGCGCAAGACTACGTTGTTCGCCTTGAAAATCTTGACGACGACGGAAGCGACGCGGTTGTCGGAGAGTTTTTGCGATGCCAAAGTACTAATCTACCAGGTGAGTTAGATGGTGCAAAAAGAAAATCGCTGACTGCGAAGAAGCTTGCTCACAGCATTGTATTCAGATTAAATCACGTGAAGGGAATACTCGGCGTACAGCATGATCCTCGTATTGTTTCATCTGGTCGGATACTTGATTATATTTCGTTTTACAATCCGTCTGCCTTATACCGACTTGATCCTAGAGTTAACAAGGATGCGTGGAAGAAGTTCAACAGTGGTGCGACGCGGAAGTTGTCCGTGAGGATAGCGAATCCTGATAGCATGGATGACTTGGGTGGCGCCGGAAAAGCGGCTTCCGAGAGTATCAAAACTATGGCCGATGCATACGATGCCCCTTCTATACTTATTGAGCTTTCCATGGGCCATCGAAAAGGCTTTCTCTCATCTAAGATTTCTGAGCTGGCTGACCTGCTTGCTCGTTCTGTAGGTCAGCATGCGAGAGTTGATAAGCTGACCGCGATAACGGTGGTAGACGATGTTACTGAGGAAATCGACTTGATAGAGGACCGGCAGGTCTTAAAAGAAACGCTGTCGATCGATGATCGCGATCCTGATAGGAATTACAGGATAAAAGTTGATTATCTTGCGAGAGAAATGAAGAAGCTAACAGGATGATCGTAATGATAGAGAGACTCGGTCCTTTTTTATTGGCGATCATTTCTTCAATATTTCTTTACTATTTTCGTAGTGATATTTTGATCTTGTCTTTAGATAAAGAAATTGATGTATCGAATATATATTCATCGGTTTTTGACTGGTCATCGATTCAAACGGGTTTCTTGTTCGCGATTTTTGGTTTCGTTGCTGGAAAGACGGGCGGGTTCATACAGCGCATAAGCGACACACCCGCGATGAAAACATTTCTGAAGTATACGAAGCGCTCTCTCTTTCTTGGCTTCGCGATCACGTTCACGTCCGTACCTCTAACTGTCACGTCATTTGACATCGCGGCGGAGGGAAGTTGGAGGTATCACGTTTTTGTAGCTTGGAGTTTCCTTGTGGTGTGGGGCTTTTTTTCATTTCTCCGGGTGGCTTATATCTTCGGTGATATCATCAAAGTGAGAGACAATACTCGGGTTCCGGGGTGAAATTAGCAGATTCGTGGGCGCGGCCTTTCCATGCCCCAATATTTTTGAGATTCGCTGCTTTTGTATGGCTAGGCCAGCCCGGTGAGTATTAAACATCGCGAAACGTGTGGCGAGCTCGCTGCTACCGCCACGTCGACGCGGTCAATTTAATTTCTCGCGATCCCCCAGACGGAATTACATCACATGACGAAACCACGGCCATTAAATCCGAGGCAACGCCTTTTCGTTGAGGAGTATCTGGTCGATCTGAACGCCGCCCACGCTGCAATCCGGGCGGGGTATAGCCGTTCGTTTTCCGACAAAGGAGCTTGGAAGCTGTTGCAGAATGCCGAGATCAGGGCTGCGATCGACAAGGCGAAGCTCGAGCGGTCGAGGCGTACGCAGATTCACGCGGACTGGTTGCTGTCGCGCCTTGCCGAAGAGGCGCTGGCGGATATTGCCGATCTTTATGATGACAATGGCGGGCTGAAGCCCGTCGATCAGTGGCCGTTGATCTGGCGGCAGGGGCTGGTTGCGGCGGTTGAGGTGAAGGAATTGTTCGAAGGGCGCGGCGAGAGCCGCGAGGCGATCGGGCGGGTTTCGCAGGTGAAGCTCAGTGACAGGATCAAGCGGCTGGAGCTGATCGGCAAGCATATCGATGTGCAGGCCTTTCGGGAGAAAGTCGAGGTTGAGGTCAGCGGGTCGCTGGCTGAGCGATTGGCGCGGGCCAAGGCGCGGGTTTTGGAGTGACGGGTTTCGTTGCTGCGGTTGACGGCGCCGGTCTGTCAGGGTGTTGGCGGGGCGTATACTTCAAGCTGCTGCGTGAGTGACTTCGATACGTGATGCATCTGATTTTCTGGTGCCGTGACGCCAGGTAGGAACTTGGAACGACAGCCCTTTGGTCGAAGGCGGAAAACCTCTCGGAGTCATCTTCGCCCTTGAGGCGAGGATCCACCGTTTCACGCCTTAAGAGTACGGCTCATGGATCCTCGGGTCGAGCCCGAGCATGACGGAGGAGGAGAGGTTTGGCCTCATCGCAACGTCGTGCGGAAGTGATAAGCGACAGAGTGTCCGGCTGAATGACTGTGTATCCAGCTAAACCGCCGGGCGTCCTATTGGACGCACAAAGGACGCTTTGCCTTTTTTGAATCTAGGCGATGCTGCAGCGGATTATTTGCGCCGTGTGATCGGAAAGATCGCGACCCGCTTCAATCGGGCGAGTGCGCGCCGATTACGACATTCAATTCCAGACATTGCAGGCTTTGCCGGGAGATCGTTCATGGGCAATGCCAAGCAGGCGAGCAAGGGCCGTGTGGATGCCGATCTCGATGCGGAGATTATCGAGGCGGCGGCGCGGTTTCAGTATGATCCGCAGGCCTGGGCGCGGTTTGCCTGGGACTGGGGTGAGGGCGAGCTTGACGGAATCGCGGGGCCGCGGGATTGGCAGGCGGATATCAATGATGAGATCCGTCAGCATCTGAACAGCGAGAACCGCTATCAGCCTTTGCAGATTGCGGTGGCGAGCGGCCACGGGATCGGCAAATCGGCGCAGATGGGGATGATGGCCAACTGGGCCATGTCCTGTTTTGCCGATTGCAAGATCGTCGTGACCGCCAATACCGAGACGCAGCTGCGCACCAAGACATCGCCGGAAGTGGGCAAGTGGTTCCGCTCCTCGATCACCAGCCATTGGTTCGAGACGCAGGCCATGTCGATCAAGTCGCGCGATCGCGGCCATGCCGATCTCTGGCGGCTGGATTTCGTCGCCTGGTCTGCCAACAATACCGAGGCTTTTGCCGGTCTGCACAACAAGGACCGGATCATCGTTCTTATGTTCGACGAGGCGTCGAAGATTACCGACAGTGTCTGGGAAGTGGCCGAAGGCGCGCTGACCGACGAAAACACCATCATCATCTGGATCGTCTTCGGCAATCCGACGCAGAATACCGGGCGGTTTCGCGAGTGTTTCCGCCGGCATCGGCGGCGCTGGATCAGGCGGCAGATCGACAGCCGCACGGTGCCCGGTACCAACAAGAAGAAACTTGCCGAATGGGTCAGCGACTACGGCGAGGACAGCGATTTCGTCAAAGTGCGAGTGCGTGGCATGTTTCCATCGACATCGGCAAAGCAGTTCATCTCCACCGAGGATGTGGATGCTGCCCAGAAGGTGCATCTGCGCAAGGAGCAATATGATTTCGCGCCGAAGATCATCGGTGTCGATCCGGCCTGGACCGGCGACGACGAGCTGGTGATCTATCTGCGCCAGGGGCTCTATGCCCGGCTTTTGATGACCATGCCGAAGAACGACAACGACATTCTGGTGGCAAACCATGTGGCGCGCTTCGAGGATGAGTTGCAGGCCGACGCGGTGTTCATCGATCTTGGCCATGGCACCGGCATCTATTCCGCCGGCGTGACGCTGGGGCGCACATGGCAGCTCGTGAGCTTCGCCGAAAAGAGCATTGATCGCGGCTGTCTCAACAAGCGTGCCGAAATGTGGAAGGGCATGCGCGACTGGCTGAAACAGGGCGGTGCGCTCGATGCGCGCGACGATATTCTCTACCACGACCTGATCGGGCCTGAGCTTGTGGCCCGCGTGGATGGCAAGCTGCAGATCGAGAGCAAGGAAGACATGAAGGCGCGGGGGCTTCCTTCTCCCAACCGCGCGGATGCGCTTGGACTGACTTTTGCCCGGCCTGTCGTGCCTAAGGGGCGGGGGGATGAGCGGTATAATCATAGCCGGGAGACCGGTTATGGTGGTGATGGGGATGGGTATAATCCGTTTAGGTGAGGGGTGTGCGTATTGTGATGCGCGGGGGTGTTGCGGCGTTTCTGTGATGTCGTCTGCTTGCCTTATTTCGTCGAAGGACCTTCCCTCCCTCATTCCTGTTCCCCGGATCAAGTCCGGGGATGTCACAGGAATCTAGCCGCCGCGCGTCCGCGTGGCGAGAGAGCTTTTCCAGACCAAGGACTTGGTCTGACTGGATCCCTGTGACGAGCACAGGGATGAGGGTAGTCGGGGAGTAGTCCTCCGCAATCCGGAAACGTTGCGTCTGTTGGGGCGACGGTGGGTCCTCGGGTCAAGCCCGAGGATGACGCAGGGTGGGGTGGGTGCTCTGTCCTAAGTGATTGTTTCCATGAAATTTAAGCCGAACGGCCTGCGGTGCGGGCTGGCTCTGTCTGTCTTCAATTCGAGGTTTTGCGATGTGTGTTTTCAAGTCTCCCAAGGTGGCGAAGCCGGAGGATCCGAAGTTGCCGATCGAGTATGCGGCGCAGCGCGAGCCGGACAGTCAGACGGTGAATGGAGCCGGGCGGCGCACGCGGGATCGGTTGCGGGCGGCGACGTCGACGATGTTGACCGGGGTTCAGGGCGTGGGTGCGCTGGATACGAGCGGCAAGAAAAACCTGTTGGGAGGCTGATATGGCCGATACGATCCGCGAACGGCATGAGCGGCGCCTGAAGGCGTTGCAGAAGGAGCGCAACCCCTATGAGGCGCAGTGGCAGGAGTTGAACGATTTCATCGTTCCCGGCCGCTACCGCAAGGGGGATGCCCGTGACCCGAAGGGGATCAACGGCAACAAGAAGATCATCGACAATTCGCCGAAGCTTGCCCATCGCGTGGCGCAATCGGGTATGCAGGCGGGGCTGACGTCTCCCACGCGGCCCTGGATGCGCTACAGCATTACCGACAAGGATCTGCGCGAGTTCGGGCCTGTCAAAGACTACCTTTATGAAGCGACACGCCGGGCGCGCGAGCGGCTGGCGGTCTCGAATATATATAATTGTCTTCATTCCGGTTATGGCGACGAGCTTCTGTTCGGGCAGTTCTGCCTGATCCTGACGCGCGCCGGGCGGCGCCTGCACGGCATTCTGCCGCCGGTCGGGCAATATTGGCTGGCGCAGAGCCAGTATGGCATGCGGGTGGATACCTGTTACCGGCGCGTGTGGATGACGGTGGAGCAGATCGTCGGGCGCTGGGTGGCAAAGCCCAATTCCCGCGATATGGACTGGTCGAACGTGTCCTCCACCATCAAGAACCTCTGGGATCGGGGCAATTACGACGAGGTGGTGGAGGTGTTCAACGCCATCGAGCCGCGTTCCGCCCGCGATCCCGCCCGCCCGACCAAGGCCAACAAGCCCTTCATGTCCAATTATTGGGAGGCGGGCCAGGACCGCGACAGGATGCTGGAAGTGAGCGGCTTCGACCGCAATCCGCTGATTGCGCCGCGTTGGGATGTGGTGGGCGAAGATGTCTATGCCGCCACATGCCCTGGCATGGATGCGCTGCCGGATGTGAAGATGCTGCAGACCGAGCAGCGCTGGAAGGGCATGGGCATCGAGCACCAGGTGCGCCCACCACTGGTGGCGCCGACGTCGCTTCGCAACAAGCGCAATTCCTCGCTGCCTGGTACCGTGACTTTCGTCGACGAGCAGAGTGTCGGAACCGCCGCCTATCGCCGTGCCTTCGAGGTGAATGTGCCGCTCGGCGATCTGGCGGCCGATATCGACGAGGCCAAGCGCCGGGTGGACCGGGCCTTCTACGCCGATCTCTTCATGGCGATCAGCACCATGGAAGGGGTTCAGCCGCGCAACCAGTTCGAGCTGACGCAGCGCAAGGAAGAGCAGCTTCAGCAGCTGGGACCGACGGTGGAGCGACAGCATCACGAGCTGATCCAGCCCTTGGCCGACTGGGTGTTCTATCAGCTGGACGATGACGACGAGCTGCCGGACGCGCCGCAGGATCTGCAGGGCGAGGAGCTGAATGTCGACAATATCTCGACGCTCTACCAGGCGCAGCTTGCAGTTTCGACCGGCTCTATCGAGCGGATGGTGAGTTTCGTCGGCAATCTTGCCGGTGCGCGACCTGACGCGGTGGACAAGCTCGATGTCGACCAGGCGATCGACGAATATGGCGATGCGATCGGTGTGGTGTCCACCATCGTGCGTTCCGACGACAAGGTGAAGGCGATCCGCGACGAGCGGGTGCAACAGCAACAGGCGGCGCAGGCGACGGAAGCCGCTGCCAAGCTGGCGCCGGCACTGAAGGATGGTGCACAGGCGGCACAGGCGCTTTCCGCCACCGACGATAATGGCGGGCCGGTGGAACTGCTGCGCAAGCTTGGAATTGCCGGATGACAGCCAAAACAATGCAGGAACAGGCGCTCGATCTCGCAACCGAGTTCGTGCTTGCGGAGCCGCGTGCGCGCGAATTTCTCTGGTGGGTGCTTTGCCAGTGCAACGTCTATGGCGCACCGCATGTGGTGAATGGCGAGACCGGCATTCACATCGGTCGCCGGATCATCGGCGTCACCATCATCGACCAGCTGAACCAGATCAAACCCACCGCCTATGCCGAGATGATGATCGAGGCCCACAGACGCGCGGAAAAGCGCAAGAGGGAAGAGCATGCTGAGACAGTGGATGAATAGCGCCACCTTTGCGCCGGAGGGCCATACCGATTGGGGCGCTGCCCCGGATCATGGCGGCAGCGACAATGCCAACGCCAATGACGATGCGCCGCTTCTGAACGGGGCGGCCGAGAAGCTTTCTGCCGGCCAGAATGGGGCCGGGCGAGAGGGCGGCGAAGGGGAGGGTGGGAACCTTTCTCCCGAACCGGGCGATGCCGCCGATCTGGTGCCTGAAAATGGTCAATACGACATCAAGCTCGATGGCGGCATCGAACTCGACCGGGCGCTGCTGGACCGCGCCTCTCCGGTGATGAAGGAGCTTGGCCTAACGAACGGCCAGGCGAGCCGTCTGGCCGGCGTGATCGCCGAGCAGCGCAAGCTTGAATATGACGCGCTGAGCGAGCGCCACCAGAAGATTACCTCCGACTGGCAGCAGGAAATCCGTGCCGACCGGGACTTTGGCGGCGACAATCTTTCGACCAGCCTCAACAACGCAAACCGCGTGATCGCGACGTTCGGAGACGATGCTCTCCGCCGCGATCTCGTCGAAATCGGGATTGGCAACCATCCCGGACTTTTCCGGCTATTGGCCCGTGTCGGCAACGCTCTCAGTGATGACAAGCCCGCATCGTCGGAAACCGCAGCAGCCCCTCCGACCTCGCCCGAACAGGCGATGTATGGAGCGACAACATCAACGACACGAGGTTAACACATGGCCACTATCGGCAATATGTATCCCACCCTTTCCGACCTGAAGAAGCAGGGCTGGGGCGACGACATTTCCACCATCATCGACATGCTGGTGCAGTTCAACGCGATGTATGAAGACGCGCCGATCTTCGAATGCAACATGGGCTCGTCGCATCTGACGACGGTGCGCACCGGCCTTCCCGTTCCCACTTGGCGCAAGCTCTACAAGGGCGTTCTGCCGACCAAGGGCACGACGGCGCAGGTGAAGGACGCGACCGGCATGCTGGAAGACTGGTCCGAGGTCGACGCCAAGCTGGTCGAAATCGCCAAGAATCCGGCGCGTTTCCGGCTCAATGAAGCCAAGGCCCATATTGCGGGCATGGCGAACATGCTGGGCTCCACCGTCTATTATGGCGATATCGACGTGAATCCGGAGCGCTTTACCGGCCTGCATGCACGCTTCAATTCCAAATCCGCTGCCAATGGCCGCCAGATCGTCGATGCCGGTGGTACGGGCTCGGACAACACCTCCATCTGGTTCGTGACCTGGGGTGAGGATTCCGTGCACCTGCTTTATCCGGAAGGATCGAAGGCCGGTCTGCAGCGCGAGGACAAGGGCAAGACCACCAAGGAACTGCCGGACGGCTCTCTCTACGATGTGTACCGCGAGAAGTTCCAGCAGGATATCGGCCTTTCGGTGCGCGACTGGCGCGGTGTGGCGCGTATTGCCAATATCGATATTTCCGATCTGCGCGCCAACCCGACGGCCGGCGGTGCCGATCTCATCAACTTGATGATCGACGGCTATTACGCGCTGCAGAACCCAAACCAGCCGAACGGCAAGACGGTGATCTATGCCAGCAAGACGGTGCAGACCTTCCTGCACAAGCAGGCGATGAACCGCACCAATGTGAACCTGACGCTCGACCAGAGCCAGGGCAAGCCGATCGTCTCCTTCCTTGGGCATCCGATCCGCCGCGACGACAATATTCTCGAAACAGAAGGGCAGATCGTCTGAGGACGGTTTGGAACAGGTGACACTCCATGATTTTTGACGCACAGAATCTCTTCTCGGATGCGCAGGCGATCACCGCCTCGACCGTATCCACCAATGTCATCGACTTCGGCGCATCGGGCAAACCCGTGGGTGCAGCTGCTGCCATCCGCAAGGATCTTGGCCGCGGCAAGAAGGTCGATCTTCGCCTGCAGATGGTGGAAACAGCGCTTGCCGCCGGTGCGGCGACGCTGACCGTCGATCTGCAGACCGACGACAATGAGGCGTTCTCCTCGCCGCGCGTGGTCTGGACCTCCGGCGCGATCCCCAAGGCGGCTCTTGTGGCCGGCTATGTGTTTCCGCTGGAATTTTTCCCGCGCGGTGCCGACGAGCGCTTTGCCCGTCTTGCCTATACGGTCGCCACCGGTCCGCTGACGGCGGGCAGGATCACCGCCGGTGTGGTGGCCGCCTCGGAGGACAATAATTATGACTAAGACCGTGATGGCGACCCGCGCCGGTGTCTACGGGCATTTTCGCGAAGAGGGCGAGGTTTTCGAGATCGCCACCGAGAACCATTTCTCCGCCTTCTGGATGAGCGAGATTTCGCCGGAAGAAGCGCTGGCGCGTCAGGCGGCGGCGCGCAAACGGGCGGAAGCACAGCGCCATGGGACCGAGACGTCCCGTGTCGAGAATGTCGAGATCGAGGCTCTGCGCGCCGAGATTGCCGAAAAAAATGCCGAGATCGAGCGGCTGATGCGCAATGCGCCCGTTGCTTCTGCCGAGAAGACCGCGGCGGATGTGGTGAAGATGGCGAGCGATCCGGGCGTCGAGTTCATGACCTTCAAGGCGGCGGCACGCAAGATTCTGGGCGAGGCGACGCCTTCGACCAAGGCGGAGATTATCGCCGCACTTGAGGACAAGGTGAGCCAGGGGTGATCCCTGTCGATCAAACCTATGACGCTGAACCCGGCTCAATCCAGAGCCGGGTTTTCTATTTTGGAGAAGCGAATGTCATCCGTTACCAGCATCTGCAACATTGCGCTGTCCAACATCGGCAAAAAGACCATTTCCGACATAGACGAGCCCTCGACCGAGGCGCGCACCTGCAAGCTTCACTATGCGCTGACGCGCGACCGGTTGCTGCAATCCTATGAATGGGAATTTGCCAAGACGATGGTCGATCTGGCGGAGGTGGCCAATCCGCGCCCTGAGCGCTGGCGCCATGCCTATGCGCGACCGCAGAATTGTTTGAAGCCGCTGCGCATCGTGCCGGCCGTGCTTTTGCCAGGCGATGCAGACGATGTGGCCTATCATGCGACCGAAGGGCTGATCTTTTGCGATCAGTCTCCGGCGAAGCTGGAATTCGTGCGGCAGTTCGACGACCCGGCGCGTTATCCGCCGCTTTTCGAAGAGGCGTTGAGCTGGGCGCTTTCGGCCAAGATCGCCATTCCACTGACCTCCGACCAGTCCACCCGCAAGGATGCCTACCAGATTGCGGCCTCGTCTTTCGAGGCGGCGAAGGAGGCGGATGCGGATGAAAATCGATCGAGCTGGACCGACAGTTCCACGCTGATGACGGCACGAGGTTGAGACGATGGCGATTTTGCGCGTGATGCAGCCGGCCTTTACCTCCGGCGAGTTGAGCCCGGCGCTGTGGGCGCGGGTCGATGTGGATAAATATCGGTCCGGTCTCAAGGTGGCGAAGAACATTTTCATTCACCCACATGGCGGTGCGTCCAACCGCAGCGGTCTTGAATTTATCGGCCGGACGCGGGGTTCGGGCTTTGCCATTCTGCTCCCCTTCATCTTCGATGCGGAGACAGATCAGACCTATAATCTGGAGTTCTCCCATCTGAAGATGCGCGTCTATCGCGCCGGGAGCCCGGTGCTGGAGGCGGCAAGGGCGATCACCGGTATTTCCATTGCCGCAAATGGCGTGGTGACGTCCGCAGCGCATGGCTTTGAGAATGGCGACGAGGTGTTCCTGTCCGGCGTTGCCGGCATGAGTGCGCTGAACAATCGCAATTTCATTATCCGCAATGTGACGGCCAATACGTATCAGCTGGAAGACCTGCTGGGTGTCGCTCTCTCCACGCTCGGCATGCCGGCCTATGCGGGTGGCGGCACGGCACGGCGCGTCTACGAGATTGCCTCGCCCTATACGGCGGACGAGTTGCGGCGCGTGGTTTTTGCCCAGGAGAACGATGTGATGTACCTGACGCATCAGGCACATCCGCCGATGAAGCTTTCAAGGCTTGGCGACGCCAACTGGCTGTTTTCGCCGCTGACCTTTGTGCCGCAAATTGCCAAGCCGACGGGGGTAAAGGGAACGGTCTATTTCAAGCGCAAGACCGGCTCGGTTGCCAATATCGGCTACCGCGTTTCGGCAGTCAGCGCATCCGGTGCGGAAAGTGCGGCGTCTGCCGGCGTCACCGTCGGGGTTCAATATGAGAATGAGGACGGGCGCCGGGTACGGCTGACCTGGAACGCCTCTACCGGCGCTGCCCTCTATCGGATCTATCGCTCTGACGCGAATACCGGCATTCTGGCCGAAACGCCGCTTGCGGAAATCGAGATCGATCAGACGCAGTATCAGGGGGATGGAACGGCCATCCCCTCAGCCTCCGCAACCGGCGCACCGCCGGTGCCGACGGGCGTGACGGGTGCGATCGTCTACGGCAAGGAGATGAAATATGTGGTGGCGGCCATCTCCGATGAGACGGGAGAAGAAAGCCTGCCATCCGAGCCTGCGACGCTGCGCAACGACATGGTCTATCGCGGCAACCGCAATGTGCTGTTCTGGACAGCGACGCCGGGGGCGGGAAGCTATGTGGTCTACCGGCTGGACAATGGCCGCTATGGCTATGTGGGCAAGACGGAGACGACGAGCTTTACCGACGAGAACATCACGCCGGATCTGGCGAGTGGCCCGCAGGAGGGATACAACCCGTTCGACAGTGCCGGCAATTATCCGGCCTGCGTGAATTTCTACGAGCAGCGGCTGGCCATGGGCGGCACGGCGAATGTGCCGGCGGGGCTTTGGCTCGGGCAGTCTGCCAATTATGAGAATTTCGGCGCGGCCTCGCCGGTGAAGGCAAGCGACGCTATCACATTGCGCATCCGTTCCAAGGAGAAGAACCAGATCCGCGCGATCAGCGAGTCTCGCGGCATGGCGGTCTTCACCACAGCCAACGAGTTCAACGTGGCCGGCAGCGGTGAAGAGATCATGACGCCGACCAATATGGTGGTGAAGAAGCAGAGCAACCGTGGCTCATCCTGGTTGCAGCCGATTGCGGTGGGCGATGTGATGCTGTTTGCGCTGGCGCGGGGTGGGGTTATTCGCGACTATTCCTATGAATTTTCCAACGACAATTTTACTGGCCAGGATCTGACGATCATGTCGCGCCACCTGTTCGAAGGCCGGCAGGTTGTGTCCTGGGCCTTTGCCCAATCGCCCTATTCCATCGTCTGGGTGGTGCTGGACAATGGGCAATGCGTGAGCCTGACCTATATGCGCGAGCATGAGGTATGGGCCTGGACGCGGCATGAGACGGACGGTCAGTTCGAGGCGGTGAATGTGGTGGCCGAGGGCGACGAGGACGCGGTCTATTTCGTCATTCGCCGCATGGTGGATGGCAAGCCGCAGCGTTACATCGAGCGCATGCATTCGCGCCTCTTTGCGGTGTCCGAAGATGCGTTCTTCGTCGATAGCGGGCTTTCCTATGAGGGGGCGCCGACGAAGACGATGCGCGGGCTTCACCACCTGGAGGGCAAGGTACTGGTGGCGCTGGCGGATGGCAATGTGGTGCGCGATCTGGTGGTGACGAATGGCACGGTGACGCTGCCGATTGCCGCCTCAAAAGTGCATGTGGGCCTGCCTTACGAGGCGGAGCTGAGGACGCTCGATGTCGATCTTGGCAATGTGGGCGAGCTCGGCACGGTGCAGGCGAGGAACAAGGCGATCGCCAATATCACGCTGCGAGTGGAAAAGACCCGCGGCATCTGGGCCGGGCCTGCCGAGGATGCGCTGGTGGAGCTGAAGCAGCGTGAGTTCGAGAACTGGAGCGAGGCGATCCGCCTTGCGACCGGCGATGTGGAACTGACGCCGACGGCGGACTGGACGAAGGGTGGGACGATGATCATCAAGCAGTTCGATCCGCTGCCGATGACGGTTCTGGCCATCATGCCGGATCTCAGGGTGGCAGCGTGACGGTTCGGGTGATCGAGGCGAGCATCGACCATGTGGATGTGATTGCGCCGCGGATGCGTGAGGCCGACCGCGAGGAGGTGTTCGCCGCCGTGGGACGCGGACCGGCCTCTGCGCTTTTGCACTCGCTGGAGCGGTCCGACTTTGCCCATACCGTGTTGTTCGACGATGTGCCGGAGCTGATGTTCGGCTGCGGCACGACGAATATTCTGACCCGGACCGGTGCGCCGTGGCTGCTGGGGACCGATGCGCTGGAGCGGCATGCGCGCGACTTTCTGCGCGGCTCGCTCCACTGGGTGGCCGAGATGCGGCAGCGCTACACGCTGCTACAGAATGTCGTCGATGACCGGAATGTGGTTTCCAAACGGTGGTTGCAATGGCTGGGCTTTACGCTTTCCGATCCGCAGCCTTTTGGCTATGAGCAGCGCCCTTTTCGTATTTTTGAGATGAAGGCTTGAGGCATGTGTGATTTTGGTCTGATCCTTGGCGCCGCCTCGACCGTGATTGGTGCGGCCGGCGCAAAACAGGAGGCGGAGGCAAGTGCCGCCGCATCCGAATATAACGCGAAAGTCACGGACATGAATGTGCGGCTTTCCGAGAGGCGAGCGCGTGACGCGCTGGACCGCGGCAAGCTGGAAGAGCAGAAGAAGCGCCAGGAGACCGCGCAGATTACCGGCCAGCAAAGGGCAGCCATGGCCGCCAATGGCGTGGACCTGACATTCGGCTCCCCGCTCGATCTGTTAGTCGATACTGCAACGCTTGGCGAGATCGACGCGCTGACCATTCGCCGCAACGCCGCAAACGAGGCCTATGACTTCGACGTGGCGGCGGCCAATGGCCGGGCGGAGGCGAGCCTGGCGCGGGCGAACGCCAAGAACACCCGCAAGGGCGGCAACCTGAAAGCGCTCGGCACGCTGCTGACCGGAGCGAGCAAGACGTTTGGCGATAGTCCGTTGTTCAAGGCGAAATCGGGGACGTGATGAGCGCCCATCGTTGGTCGGGGCTTTTCGAAGCCCTTCAGCCGTCAAGGCGTCTCGACGAAGGGGTCTTGCTGCTTTGCATCTTCGGCGCTTTTGCGGAGCATTTTTTCCGTCTCGTCCTGGCAGGCGCGCATTTCGTAAACCGCCTGGGTTGCTCCCTCGAGCTGAAAGTTTGCGACCGCCTTCTCAGCATAGGTCACGCGCAACTGAGTGCTTTTTTGGGCCTCCAGCATGAATTTTCCGCCCATCTTCCCGATGCTGAGGTCTTGCAATGTCTCGCTCACCGATGCGATGGCGTCCACCTCCAAAGGTGCCTTTGAATCGAAGGTGAAGAGCAGCGGGTAGACCTTCTCGTCTTCCAGTGATTTCCACTTCTCGTTCCTCAACAGAAGATAGAATCTTGGAAATTCCGTTGCGAGGTCCATGCCGAAATGCAGGATCGTATCGCCCTTGGAGCGAAGCGCCACATAGCAGCCAAAATTCCGATCGGGCTCCACGGCCACCGACCAGTTACCAAAGGTTCCCCATTCGACCGGAGCGGCATTGGCGCTGAATGGCACATAGAGAAGGCATGCGGCGAGGAGGGTGTGTTTCAAGAGCCTGTTCATGTCTTTTGCCGGATCATGCTGGATGGTTGTTGTGCCGGATTCGGTTGTGAGAGTTCTGTTCGACCATCGGTCTTATCGACTGGACATCGAGGCTACTGCTATCTTGATCACGGTTCAAAGGGATCTTGTGAAGACGGTTTCCTGGCGGAGGGATCGGATGTGTCGGACTCTGTTCTTGAGATTTTCAAGAGTTCGTCCGTCGTCTGCTGACAGGCGTCCATTTGTTCTACAGCCTTTTGGACGCCGCTCAGGGAAAGTTTGGCTATCTCCTTGTCTTCATAGAACATCTTGACGGTTTTGCTGGACTTGAACTCATCAAAAAAAGCGCGCGCGACTGTTTTCATCGCAAGTCTACGGGTGGAACCCTGGACATAGGCTCCGCTCTCTGTGTCCCAGGTTCCTTTCTCATCAAAGCCGACACTGACGGAGTACACTTTTTTATGCACCAATGACTTCCATTTCTCGTTCTGGAAGGAAATGAAAAATCCGGGCTTACCCGGTTTGAAATAGCGCCCAAAAACTAGAATATGACCGGTGTCAAACTCGGATGCGACGACACAAGCATGACCAAGGTCCGGTTCCATCTGAACCGTCCAGGTGCCAAATTCGCCCCAAAGGATCGGGTCTTTTACCTTTGATGTGTCCTGCGCGGCGGCGGCGAAAGGCATGCAGGCCAGGAGGAGGGCGGCGATTGCCTGTTTCATGTGAGGGCCTGCTTTATGTTGGCTATCGGCAAGGTGGTGAGACTTGCGCATTTGTGCATGAGTCGAAATGCCTGTCGAGTGGTTTTGCCTTGGAAGCGTCTTGCGTCCGATAGCTTGCGCAGAGGATGATCTCACCCGTCAGCTCAATACTTTCGGGCTGAGAGTGTCGGCCAGATTGCGCGAATATCGGCGTCGCGTCAGATGGTTACCGCTTCATGGCTTTTTGGCGAAAGGGTCGTCAGACGCGCTTGATGCAGGTGGCTTGGCAAAAGGATCGTCCGGCGAAGTCTGGGATGAGGACTTGGCGAAGGGATCATCTTGTGTCTCCGCCGATGGCGTTTTGGCGAAAGGATCGCTACGCGCCTCCAACGACCTTTTGGTGCCTTCCGTCATCATCGTCTGGCAGTCTCGCACTTCGGTAAACGCATCCGTGGCGCGATCAAGCTTTAGCGTTGCGACATCCGAGCCGTCGAGATTGATGCGCAAAGTGTCGTGCTTCTGGAATTCGTCCAGAAAATCGAGCCTATCGATAATCGCCAAAACCTGCGGAACCCCGCCTGCAACGATCGTCTTTGCGCTCAACTTTATTGTTGGACTGGAACCGAACTTAAGGCGCAACGTGTTGGCCTTGTCCTCTTTGAGAAACGTCCATTTCGCGTTCGCCAAAGTGAGGTAGACGTAGTGATCTCCTGCCTGACGGGAAAGGCCGACGGTCAGGAATGTAGCATCCCTGTAGGTCCGTTCGGCGTAGCATCCAAGGGTGCCGACTGCGTCAGTGTAGACGGACCAATGACCGACAAATCCCCAAAGGGTTGCTTCCGCCCGCGCCTTGACGGGTTGGAATGCAAGGGCGGCGATTGTTGCCATTTGCAGGGCTCGGAGTAAAATTGGCGCTTGCAGCCATCTCGGTTCAAACATCACTGGCTGCTCTTTGGTGGCGACGGCTGCATGTATTTCTGGCACTCGAGCACGTCGGCCATGGCACCCGAGACGCCTTTTAGTTCAAGCCTTGCAACGATCTTGTTGTCGTAAGAAATGCGAAGAACGTCGCTGCTCTTGAGCTGATCCATAAATTTCTCGCTGCGGGCCAGAGAGCCGAGCATATAGATCGGTTTGGCCACGCTCGCCATTGCGTTGACTTCCCAAGGATTGTGATCGCCGAGCTGGATGGTGATCGGATAGTGTTGACGGTTCTCGAGCGACGTCCAGTTTTTGCTGTGGATCGTAACCATGTATCCCGACTGCTCCCCCTTAGCGTAGGTTCCCACGCTTAAAACCAATTCTCCTTCGAAAGGCGCCTCAAAGTAGCAACCGCCGGTCTCCTTCCATTCACTGATGTTCCAACCCTTCAACCTTCGTGCAGGGGTATCGTTGTCGCCGGAAGAGGCGGCCCATGCAGGGCCGACGAGAGAGAGGCAAACAAGCAGTGCTGCCATGGATCTCGCTACGATGCTTGAGGTTTTTCTAGCCAGATTTGAGTGCATCGGTACCTTGGAGCTTTGGTTGGTGAAATGCTCGCCCCCGTCCGGGCGACAGCGAAAGCTGATGTTACAGCTTAAAAGGATCATCCGATGCTTTGACGGATGGGTCTTTTGCGAAAGGATCGACGTCTTCAGCCTTCGGTTTCAGCTTACTCAGAACCTCATCGGTCTTCTTCTGGCAGGCGTTCATCTCGTTCACGGCCTTGGGAGCACCGTTCAGCGAGAGATTGGCGATCTCTTTGCCTTCATAGAAAAGCTTTGTGGTGTCGCTCGTCTTGAACTCTTCAAGGAAACTCTCATCACCCGTGGAGATCGTAAGTGCGCGTGTGACATCATTATCCTTCACCAATGCCGACGCTTTTGCATCCCAAAGTCCGTGATTGCCGAACTGGACGCTGACCGGGTATTCCTTCTCGTCCTCCAACGACTTCCACTTGGGATTGTTGAACGAAAGATAAATTCCGGAGCCTGTCTCATTGCGGAAGCGTCCCAGTCTTATGAAGACGCCCGCATTGTAGATATGCGCTACGTAACAGGCGTTGCCAACGCTAGGGTCCATGAGAACCTGCCAGCCTGCGAATTCGCCCCAAGGAACAGGTGCGTCCGAGGGCGCGTCCTCTGCTGAAGCTGCAAAAGGCATGCAGGCCAGAAGAAGGGCGGCGGTTGCCAGTTTCATGTGCGGGCCTGCTGTTCGGGTGCGGTATTGGTTTGAGACCTGGATATTTGCGCAGGAGTTGAAAAGGCTGTCGAGTCGTTTCTTCCAGGCATGCGTGTGTTCTCACAGGTGAGAATGCGCATTCCAGCCGCGAGTGACGGCTCGGCTATTGGCTGCGGCCTGCTCTGACAAAAACACGAGATTAGATGTTGCCAGGCGTTCTTCGGGGCGCCTTTTTTATGGAGTGCGCCATGGCTGAGGTTCCGGTCAAACAATATTTTCGCCAGGCTGCCGTGCCTGTTTATCAGGGCAGCGTTGTCCCGCGGCCGATCCTCCAGCAGCCACTGACGGTGAAGGCGACGGAGAATGATTTTGGTGCACAGGTGGGCAAGGGCATGCAGTCTCTTGGCGAAGGGCTCGGCAAGATGGCCGAGTTTGCCAGCAAGCTGCGCGACCTTCAGGCCGACACCACCGCCAAGGACAGCAAGACCGCCTTCGAGCGTGCAAAGCTTGCGTTGGAGCATGGCGAAAATGGCTATCTCAACACAAGCGGCCAAGGCGCTGTCGAAGGCTATCCCGGCTATGAAGACGCGCTTGCCAAGCTTCAAAAGACCTTTGAACCGAAAGACCCGCTGGCGGCGGGACGATATGAGGCGATGGTCGCTCCTGTCGTGACGACCAGCCTGGAAGCCGCCATCAAGCACAAGGCACAGGGGCAAAAGGAGTGGGTTGGCAAGGCCGCTGAAGGCAGGCTTTCTCTTGCAAAGGACCAGGCGATCGCCGGCTACAACAAGCCCGAGCAGATCAATTCCGCGGTGGCGTCCGGCGTCACCGAAATCCACAATCTCGGTAAGCTGAACGGCTGGACGCCGGAGGTGATCGTGGCCAAGGCCATGGACTTCATAACGGGACTTCACACCGGGGTCGCCATGACGATGGCCGGAAAGCCTGGTGGGGCGATCGCGGCGATGGAGTATCTGAAGGCCAACAGTGCCCAGGTGGACCCGAAGGCGCGGGCGGACCTGGAGACCAAGATCAGGCCCTTGGCAATCGACGAGAAGGGCAAGCAGATTGCCCTGGAGATCGTTTCGGAGAAACGGACACCCGCCGGTGCGAGTGACGATGTCGTGACGGGCGCTGTGGATAAGGCTTCGCCCGGCAAGGCTGAGACTGGTGCTGGTAAGGGTGTTGGCACGCGAGGCGATGCCGATGCCGCTCAGAATCCAACCGCTGATGCCGGCAAGGATACGGTTGTCAGAACGGAGAGGAATAGCAGCAACACCGCTGACGGTGGGGACGCGAAGGCTCGGCCCGGTCAGACATCCACAGGTGGCGTGAACCGTGCCGCGGAGGAAGAACCGCAACGCGGCGGACCAACGCGGGCGAAAGCGTTTCTCGTTTCAATCTCGGCAAAGCCCGATCGGCCCGGCGACGCGCTTCCGCTTGACAATGCCCTTGCCGAAAACACCAAGGCCTTAATCGAGGATGCGCCAGAGCGTATCCGTAAGGGATTGGGGGTGAGCTTCGGCGACCCAAGGTCGCGCGCGCCTCTTGCGTCCACTTCTGCCGGGCGCAGCATCCAGTTGACCTATGAGGGGCGGCCGCTGGATCAGGCTCCGGCTCCGGTTCTCGACTGGCTTCACGACAATGCCGAGCAATATGGTCTGCGGTTTCCCTATGAGACCGATCCATCCTCCACCGCACCGGAGGCGTTCGGTCGTGGTGGCAGCACTCTTGTTGCGGCGCAGGATGGGGTTGCGGCGCTCAGTCAAATGCTGCCCTTTTCGCAAGCGATGGGAAGGGTGCGGCAGATTGAAGACCCGGAGTTGCAGTCTTCGACGCTGCGTTATGTGAAGGGGATGTTCCGGGAGAGTGGCAGAGCCGAGAGTGCGGTTGCCAACGCGGCGAAGATGCAGATGTGCCGGATGATCATGGACAACACGCCCTTGTCCCAGATCCCGCTCGATCTGAAACTCGCGGCCGGCCCGGATGCTGTCGATGGCGTCAAGCAGTTCGAGGCGCAGGGCGGCAGGGTAAAAGCCAATCCCGATCTCTACGATCAGCTCTCAATCATGAGTGCGAGCAATCCCCGGCAGTTTCTGAAGACGGACCTTACCGGGCCGGAGATCATCAACAGGCTTTCCCGGGAACAATGGAAGGGTCTGGCGGACAAGCAAGGCTCCATCCGGGCCGACGGGGCAAAGGCCGACCGCGATGGCACATTTTACAAGCAGGCGTTCCAGGAAGCCGGATTGACGCTGGAGGAGGCGGGGATCAACACACCTCGCCAGACGCTGCGCTATAATGCGCGGTTGCAACGCGAGATCGACCGGTGGGTGGAGCGCAAGGGCGAATATCCGAATTTTGCCGAGAGGCAGTCAATGATCAACATGCTGGCCATGGAGGTCATCTACACGGAGAAACGTGCTCGGCTGTCTCCCATGAGGCTGATCGACGACGGTGAAGATCAGGTTGGCAGCGGCCATATGTTCGACAATGACGACAGGCCGGAAGGATCTGACGTCAGGCTTACGGCGCGCTATGGCAAGATCCCGCCAAACGAACGGGCGCGGCTTTTCAAGGTGCTGATGAAGAAGAACGGCAAGGCGCCGTCACGAGCTGAAATCGAAGCGGAGTACAGCGCCGAGGCGATGGAAACCATTGGGACAGATTGATGCTATTCTTGCCGGTCCAGTGCTCTATCGTTGAGGCGATGCCTCTAAGCTTCAGACACCTGTGAGCGCCATTTCCCTAGGGCGAATGGCGCTGTGACTGTTTGAACCGGCACCTGGCGCCTTTGGAAGGTCAGATTCGGATCTTCAGCCGGAGCTCTCAGTTCATCTTTCCCACGACCGCGAGCGCTTCAAAAATGACGCAAGCGATGACCGCTGAAAGCGCGCCTTTCCACGGATTATTTGAACGTCGTCGGATGAAATAGACGATTGAGCCAACGATCGCGCCTGCTGCGAATGTGGGGAGCATGCCTCCAACCCACTCTCCCAAAATCCGGCCAGGACTCTGAGACAATCGAGACGGATCCCAATCAAGCGGTGCCGTGACCAGCGCAGCGACGACCGTCGTGCAGAGTGCTGCGAAAAACATCTTTTTCAAGCGAGACCCCCATGTCCCCAGAAGAAAATCGAGACAGGACCCGTACACAGGCTGGGTCTTCTGTCAAGCAGACGGCGTATGAGATGACGTCTCGTGGAGGCGGCGTAAATCCAAATAATCCAACTCAGGAGGGCCAGCGTTTACCGGTCTTCAAGTCCTTTATTGAGCAAGAACGCGACTGGGCCAATCATTACCTAAATCTAAGCAATAACGAGCGAATTCTCACGGAACACCCAATGCTGTGTTCCTGGGTCCAGGTGCCTAAGAACGCAGAGGCCGCGAAGGGGGAATTGCGCGAACTTACATTTTGGGAGCGGCTTTCCAACGGTTACCTGAAATATGACGCGATCGAACTAGGGGAAGAAGTTTGGGAGTTTCTGGCCGAGAGCCGTGGATCTGGCGATACCATTGAACTTGGAAAGGGAGTGCTTGGATCAGGCACTAAAAAAATAGGCACAATAAGCGAGGGAATGGGACAACTGATCTACACGCCGCCGGGTCCGAACGACGCGCCTGGCGAGGAAGGGTTGCTCAATACCGTATCAGAAGGCCTTCAGTCTTTCGGCGAATGGATGCAGGATGCAGGCGAAGAAACATTTCGCGCCAGGGACAAATTTAAGGACAGCTGGGCTAGACATGCTGGCGAACTTATCGGTGATGAACTCCCCAATGTTGCCGTCAGCGCTATTCCAGTGGCTGGACGGTTCCTGGCACCGGTCGTCGATACCTTTGCCAATGCTGGCGATGCCGCTAGCAAAGCGCGAAAGGCGGGAGCCGATGAGAAAACTCAAACGAGTGTAGCAAAGGCGGGAGCTTCGTTAAGTATTCTCGATGTCATACCTGTCGATGAGCTGATCGAGGGGAAAAAAGATGGACCGGGAGGCCATACGGGAACGGGCGGTAATGCGGGGAAGGTGGGTAAGAGTTGGAAGAGAGTGGGCGTTGAATTTGCTGCCCAAGCTGCTTGGGGCGGAGTCAAGGATTCCTTGAAGCAGTACGGACAGAACGCAATTGAACAGCATTATTACAATTCAGAGAAAGATTTGTACGAGGATGTAGCGAGTGCAGGTGTTGACGGCATGGTCAAGTCGGTGATGTTTCAGGGTGTCCCGAAGGTCGTAAACAAACCTTTCGGTCAGCCCCGAGGCGGAGCCGAGCAGCCAGAAGCACTAGACCAGACGCTTGCCGCCATCTCAGAGCATGCCAGTTCGTCCAAGGTTCGCGCGCTCCATCCCGGAGAATTTGGCGATTACCTACGTGTGGTGACCAAAGATACGCCGATCGAGACGATTCACATAGAGGGGAAAAAGTTTAGCGATGTTTTACGAAACAGCGGTGATGACAAGAACACGGCGTTCAGAAGTTTGCCAGGTTTCGATAATGCGCAATTGAATGTAGCCATTCCCAGCGGTGGAGACGTCAAACTATCTCTGTCTACTTATGCGACGCACCTGGCAGGGGGCAAACACGATTCAGCGTTGCTGCCTCATATGCGCTTCGACCCACGTGCCAAGACGCTTGCCGAATGGCGGGCGTTGAAGGCGAGCGAGAGCGAACGCTCTGCTCGGGCGAAAAGTGACGCCGAGGTTGCACGGGCGGCGGAAGACAGGAACCAAACCGTTGCCAAACAGGAACGTCAGCAGGAGGTCCAGCGTCTGCAGGCTTCCGGTGTTCCTCCGGAGCAGGCGCAATCTAGCGCCGTAGCCTTGGATGCGACACGCGGGGTGAGATCTGCCAAGGCCGGTCAGACGCGCGAGGACTATTCGCGGGAAAACCCGCCTGCCGATGCTTCCTCCATCAACCAAGAACAGCCTTCATCGGTAAATGGGGCTGCGGGGCAAGCAGCTGCCGGTCCGGTTAGTGCGCCCGAAAGTGTTAACGGCTCTCGTAATGTGGCTCCATCACCCGTTAGCAATGATCCTTCGTTGAAGGTTGAGGGGTCGGGGGCACCTCCGGTCTGGACGCCGCCGCAGACACCATCGTTGACGGCTCCCAATCAGAGCGTGCCGGCGGCGCAGCTCAAGGCGACGCTGCAATCGTCAACATCGCCCGCAGTTCAAATGGAAAAACCCAGTTCACCGCCCAAGCTATTAGGCCCGCAAGGTCCTGCAGTTCCGACAGAGACACCCTGGTCAGACCGTCGAAAAACGCTGAACCGTAACGGACGATAAATCCAAGGAGGGATTCGATGGACGCTGTTGAACCCGATGAAAACCCATCCCTCATTCGGCTTTTTGAAAGTGTTGAGCTTGCCGCATTTCTTCGCGGGACGGGCCGGTATTTTCTGGAAACGCTTCCTGAAATAGGCCGGACGGATGCCGATGTGCGTGAGATGGGTGAGACCCTGCGCGACTGGGGACGGGAGGTTTCTGGTGCTGACGAAAGCGCGATTCACGCGCATTTTGCCCAAGCCTTCGAGGTGTATCTGCTGGAGGGTGAGGCGCCTTCGGTGGCTCTTCGCACTGTTTTCGAGCATTTCGCTGAGTGGCTTCTGCATGTCTATGGGGCGCTGCGCGGTCTTGATTTGACGCTTTCGCCCGATATTCGCGATGTGCTTTTGCGGATGCTGGCAACACATGCGGCAATCGAAGAGGCGCGCGATGACATGTCTGCGGGCATGTTGTTTACGGGTGGGAAAACGGTGGGGCTTTCCGCGGATGAGCACCGACGCTTGCGTCGGCTTCATGAAGCGGCGGATGATGAGGCGCATCAAAAACTGCGGCGTCAGGTGATGAAGCCGATCTTTCTCGCGCGCCAGGATTGGTATCGCAAGGAGCGCGAGACGGTGAAGGCGATATCGACGCGGACCTTGCAGGCCGTGCCGATCTACCAAGCCATTCAGGCCTTGCGCTTCGGCACCGATTTCGATGGCAAGCCGGTGGGGCGGATCAAGCTCGACCGGGGTATTCTGGAACGGGACTTTGGGTTGAAGCCTCTTTCTTCCAAGGCGGATGGAGGCGAGGACGAGCTGGACCATACCCATGCCTTTGCCGGACGTGAGGGCATTCACCCCGACATTGCCGCCGGCATGTATGGGTTTGACAGTGGGCGGACGTTTCTGCAGGCGCTGGTGCGGGCGCGTCCTATCGAACTTGCCATCGAGCTTCTGACCGAGCGGACGATGGTTGAGCGCCATGGCGATCTTTTGCTGGACGGCCAATTGGAAGAAGAGGCGCTGAAGGCGCTGCATGGGGACAAGCGGCGCGCGTTTCTGCTGGCGGAGCTGAATGCGCTGAGCAAGCTTTCGGGCGGTGAGGCGACGACGCGTTACGAGGTGGAGGGGAATGTCCACCGGCTGTTCAGCGCGCTGAAAGTGTCCAGCGCGACGGATTCCGACCGCCACCTTGCGGCAGAGCGCAAGGCCGCCGCCGAGGCGGCGGAGGCCTTTGCCAAGGATGATCTGAGCCAAGCGGCGGAGGCGAAACGGCGACAGCTGATGGCGTGCCATTTCTACATGGCGGCCTCTGCCAAGGCCGACGAGCTTGAGGCGCTGATCGACCGCATGGCGACTTTGGATGCGATGGATGACGAGCGGGCGGGCGGCGCTGAGGCGGATGATCGCCAAGCCGTGCGTGCGCTTGCCGCAAAATTTGGCCTGGCGAGCAAACCTGTCCGGTTCGACATGGATGGCTGGCTTGAGCAAATGAAGGAGGACGATCTTGTCTTATGACGTGCTTTCACAGGCGACGGAGGTTTACGCCCACGCCGATGAAAAGGTGTTTGGCGATCTGACCGTTGCGGAATTCGATGCCGTTCAAGATGCGATCGACAATGTCACGGAGGTTGGTCGGAACGCGAGGAGCATCGAGATCGACGGCGAGCGGCATGATCTGGATACTGTTCTTGGCTCGGTTCTGGCGGCTGTGGCGGAGCGCAGCGAGGGCCAGAACGCGGATGTGCGAGGCAGGCTGAAGGCGCTTGGAGTGGGGGCTGTGATGCCCCTTTCCGTTGAGGCCGCGCAGCGGCCAGTTGAGCTCTGGGCGCAGGATATGGATGGGGGCGAGGCGGGGCCTTGTTCGCGTTTCATCATCGAGCCGGTGCGGCAGGCGTTTGAGCGTTACAAGCAAGACAGGGCTGCTCATCTTCGCGCGCTTCACGCCATTATCGAGCCGCGCCGGGCCGAACTTCTGGGGCCGGCGATTGGCGCCCCGGAGCTTGGTTATACATTCGAGAACAAGGGGCAGCTGTTTCATGCGCTTTTGCACACCGGCAATGACAGCAATAAACGCAAGCTTCTGGCCGGGCGCGGCTGGCAGGCCGGATGGGAGCGCTTTCTCGCAAGGATGTGGCGCGAAGGCATTTTGACCAAAACGGATTATGATGCGGCGCAGGCCATCTGGGATGTGATGGAGAGGCTGAAGCGCCCAGGGCAGGAGGCGCACCGCAAGATCTGCGGCTTCGCTTTCAGGGAGGTGGTGCCTGCCGCGATGAAGACGCCGTTTGGGACCTATGCCGGTGGTTTCGTGCCGGCGGTGTTTGAACACGCGGCTGGTATGGATAATGGCGGGCGGGACCCGGCGGAGATGTTTCCGACCATTGCTCCTGCCTTTACCCGACAGGGTGAGGCGGGTGAAGTGCGGCCACTGGAGCTGGAGTGTTCGATGCTTGCGGCGCATATGGATCAGCTTCTCAGGTTTATCCATATCGAGCCTGTGGTGCAGCAGATTGGGCGGATCGTGAACAGGCCGGAGTTTCTGGTGGCACTGGAAGAGATCTCGCCCGATATGATCAACACGATGATAGCGCCTTGGCTGCGTATGGTTCGCCAACCTGTGGCTGAGGTGCAGCCGACAACGGCGGAGGGGCGGGCGTTGTCTCATGGGGTGCGGGCAATCCGTGGGCGAGCGGGGGTTCGCAGCATGATGCTCGATATCGTCAATGCGACCGCCTCGGTCTGCTCCCACTCTTCCACGCTGGCAGACATGTCGTCCCGCCGTCTGGAGGCTGCACTGCTTCGCTTCGGTAGAAATGGAGAAGGCGCAGCCATGCGAGACGAGGCGGCGACGGTGTCTTCCGTGATGCAAGCGCGGATGACGCGTGGCAGCCGGGAGATGGAGAGACGTGTGCACCATGCGATCCTCAAGCCGGGTGATCGCGGCTTAATCAGCGAGAAGGCCGGCATCTACGGCGACATTTTGCTGCAGGGGACGCGGAGTGCCCTTGAGCTTGTTCTCTGGCATGCCGCCTATGACGAGGCAATCGGGAAGGGCTTGGGGAAGGCTGTGGCGACGGCGGACAGTCTCGTGATCCAAGCTATGAAAAGCCCTTTCGCAACAGAGACCGGGACGGCCTTCGCCCGCCTGTTCACGCTGTTCTACAGCTATTTCAATGGCCAAGCCAAAATCTTAGGCGGAGATCTTCAGCCCATCATGCAGAGCTTCGGCTATATGGGGGCACCGCGCCTGTTTGCCATCTATCTGGCAGGGATTGCTCTTCCCGCGGTTCTGGCAAGTGTGATTACCGAGGCTGGGAAAGGCGGGTTGGCGGGGGATGGAAGCGCGCCAAGGGAGCTAGCTGGGTTTTTTCTGGGCGATCAGGCGGAGGGGGGCGTGGGGATGGCGCCGGTTGCGGACCAAGCCTTCGACGCCTTCCTAAAAAACTGGAATGATGCCTCCCGAAGCAACAGCAGCTTGAAAAGCGTTGATGCCGCGGAGGGTGACGGATTGGCGGCGCTTGCCATGGCGCTCGGTATCTCTCGCGATCGCCTGGTCAAGGCAGCAGGGTTTGGTGATACGGAAGACTTTGATCCGATCCTTGCGCTTGACGAGGTTTCGCCTGTGTCAGTTGGCGGGGCAGCACGAAGTGAGCCAGTTCAACCTCAGGCGCCGCTCTGAGAGCGATTTTGATAGAGTTATGGGTCCTCGCGGGAAACACGCCCAAACTTGAATTTTCGAATCGTGCTTTATGCGAAAATCGATGCCGATTTGAGAGCCGATGCTGTTGTGGATGATCCGCCACGACGGTTGCCTCGGTATGACCAGAGCCACCAATCCCAACGTCCGAAACGATGGCGGAGATCCGGTATTCCCTACGCCGCAGCGATATTGGGCGGATCATTTCGATTTATGCCCACACAGCCCACACTGACAAGCGCCTTCAGGGCGCTTTTTCTATGGAGTGAACAATGACGGTTTCAAGCGAAGTCAGCGTCGCCGGGCCATTTTATGGCAACGGCACGACGAAGACTTTCCCCTATAGTTTCAAGATACTCGATGCCAAGCACATCCGCGCCGTGCTGATTTCGGCGTCCGGCGACGTGTCCGATCTTTCTCTCGACAACGGCGATTATAGTGTCACCGGCGTCGGCAGCGAGACTGGCGGCGACGTCATCAAGGCGACACCGCTTCTTGCCGGCCAGACGCTGACGCTCGTTCGGCGGCTGCCGCTGACCCAGGAGACGTCGCTGGAAAACCAGGGAGCCTATTATCCCGAGGTGGTGGAGCGGCGTCTGGACCAGATGGTGATGCAGATCCAGTCGGTGAAAGAGACGACGGAGCGATCCTTGACCGTTGAGCCTGGGCAGGAAAAGCCCTCCATGACGCAGATCGCGGCGGCGCAGGGTTATTCGCAGGCTGCGAAGACAAGCCGTGATGAGGCGGCTGGGCAGGCTTCTGCGGCGGCCGGAAGTGCTTCGAATGCATCAGGATATGCAGTGTTGGCAAGCCGGTGGGCGAGCGAGGCCGAAAACGTCCCGGTGGCTGGCGGGCTGTTCTCTGCCTTCCACTGGTACCGTAAGGCCTACGCGATTTATCAGACGATCACGCAAGGCTTTCTTGAAAAGGTCGGCGGTATCCTCACGGGTGATGTGCTGTTTGGCCCTGGCACAGGGGGCAAATACTCGAAGTTGCAAGCGAACGGCGATGTGCAGCTTAATCGCGGGGATAACACCGGGTTCGCCACATGGAACGTTGGCAACGCGTACTTTGGGTGGGACGGTGGCAGCTATGCTTTTGGCAACGCTGGCGGACTATCTGTCGGCGGCGACATCATAAGGCTTGGAGCGACTGGTACAGAGTTTTACAGCAACGGTGACGTCAAGTTTACCGGGGCCATGGCCAACTTTGGCCCGGGACTAAGGTCGTTCCTTGAAGGCTACACCAGCGCTCAACAGAGTTGGACATTGGGCTCGGCTCTGATTTTAGCCCACGGTCTCGGAATTACCCCCAAGAGCGTCGCAATCTATTTAGTCTGTAAAGTTGCTTATGGAAGCTGGGTCGTAGGGGATAAAATATTACTCGCTCCCAGTATAGCGGCTCGAGACAATAACTACACCAATGGCGAAGGCCTGACCGTGGGCGTCGATGCTACGAATATTCGGGTGGCATTCGGCTCCGACGGAATCAACATCATGTCCAAGGGTGGTGGCTCGGCTGGAAGAATAGGCCCCGGCAACTTCGACGTCATTGTAATCGCGAGGGTTTAAATGGTTAGATATTTCATTGATGCAAATGGGCATGACCTTGGCAGTTACGATGATGCTAACGGCGACATGCCGGAGGAGTTCGCAGACGGCATTGAGGGTCTAAACAAGCCAAGGCCACCAACCGTTCAGCGCTTCTATGTGGATGCGAACGGAACGTTTCTCGGTTCGTTCGACGGCCTTGATGAGGAGATCCCGGCTGAAATGGCGAATCGGATCGAAGTTCCTACAGCGCCACAAGACGGGCGTCAGCTTTGGGACGGGCAGAAATGGCTTGCCGCCGTGCCAACACCGGAGATGCTGACCGAAGAAGTCAACCGCCGCCTCTCTCTCGGCTTCGATTACGATCTCGGCGACGGTCGCGGGGTCCATCATTTCGGCACCACCGACGCGGACATGAAGCGATGGATGCAGGAGGTAACGCCTCTTGCGCAAGCGGCTGTAAACATGGGTGAGCCGACCCGGCATATCGGAATCAAGACCGACACCGGCCCGACTTCCGTCACTGCTTCCGAGTGGTGGCGTGTCCTTGATGCTGCGGCCGATTGGCGCCAGCCGCTCTATGCAGCGTATTTCACGCTGAAAGCTCTACCGGAGATCCCGGCGGACTACGCCACCAATCCCGCTTATTGGCCATAGGACGAAAGGTCACATCATGAGCCTTAACAAGAAATTCGACACCGTCGTCTACCAGGGCGCCGGCGGTGACGAGGTTGGTGCGCCGGTTGTTGTTACCGTAACGCTTGATGCCTCCGGCAACCCCGTCACGCCGCTGCCCTCTGGCCGTGCGCCAGCTTCAAACGGCGTCCCTGTGACGCTCAGCGTAGAAGACAAGGACGCTCTCGATAAAGCAAGTACCGGCTACACCGCCGCAGGCGCTTACGTCGACAACACCGCTCGGGCGGCCGGCAGAGCGTTCCTTGCCAACATAACGACGTCTGGCACGGCGACGCTCACGGTCGGTGGCACGACTATGCAACTGAATTTCATCGCAGGACCGCCGATTATCTTGCCACTTGCCGTCACGAAGACGGTTCTGGGCACGGCTGTCGGCACGTTCTTCGCGCTATCATAACGGGCATTTGTGATGGCTGGAGAAGTTACCACAAACTCTCTCGCGCGGGGCCGGGGTGTCGTTTCGCTACCGCCCGCGTGGGTGCCCGTTGGTTCAGCCGGATATCGAGATTTTCAGCAGAACCGAGCTTACATGTCTGGAGGTGTCCTCTCGTCGAGCTTGGAGGGACTGGTGGCGTCACGCGCCAGCGCCGGGTTTGATTTAGACGTGTTGACGGTCTTTGCGCCTAATCAGCCTCGTAGGAATGGCGCAGGGTTGCTGGTCGAGCCATCCGGCTCAAACAGACTGCTCAGGTCTACCGATCTCACTCAGGCGTGGAGTAAGAGCAACACGCTTATTGGCGAGACGCAAGACGATGGGACGCAGGTTGTTACTGAAGGCGTGGGATCTTCTGAAGTCCTTCAAACCGTCACTGGCGTTACGGCCGGGGCGGCATTCCTGTTCAGCGTGGTTCTAAAACGAGGGAACCATAACTGGTGCCGAATACGAATTGACGAAGGCGGCGGTGGCGAGTTCGGAAATTGCTGGGTCAATCTCGCAACGGGCACGGTCGGAACCGTCAGCACGTCGGGGGGCGGCTGGATGGTGTTCCCGGGAATGATACCGCTAAGCGGTGGCCGGTTCCTTTTCTTCGGCGGGTATCTTCCCAACGCTTCAACCACAACGCGCCGAGTGAGAATCTCATCCGCTGCAGGAGATGGCAACCTGACGTCCGTTGATAACGCGACACGGTTTCAGGGCTTTCATCAGTTGGAGCCACCAAGTTCGTTGCCACGATCTCATGCTGTGACGGCTGCAAGCGCTGTCACACGGGCCGCTGACGTGATCACCGATTCTGTCCCTGCCGTGGCATCTCAATGCACGCTGACCTACAGCAACGGTTCAACTGCCTTACTCACAGACCTGACGCCGGGTGGAAGTCTACAACTGCCGCCCAACCCACTTCGGACCACGCTCCTCTCAATGGACTTCCGCCCATGAACATCACTCATCAAACAAGGAAAATATTCTAATGGCAGGAGAAATCACGTCACGTTCGTTGGCTCTCGGCCGGGGAATTGTTGCTGCTTTGGTGCAGCCCGTGCTGGTTTGGCTTTTAGCGACCGGTGCATGGAACGATGCTGGTGCTTGGGACGACACAGCATCATGGAAGGATAGCTAAATGGGCCTTGCATTGATTTCAAACGAGGACAAGGGCGCGAGCATCCGAGAAAAGCTTAATCGTCTCCTCGCGATGTTCACAGAAAACCGATACGCCGCCGATACCCTCCCTGGCGCGACCGACGATAGCGCAGTCGGTTTCGAGGTTGGGTCCAAGTGGTTCAACCAGTCCACCGGCATCGAGTATATTTGCCGTGACGCGACTGCCGGGGGTGCTTCTTGGGTGCGCCAGGACAATGCCGATTTCTTTGGGTATATCTCGGGCAACTATTATCAGGGTCTCAACACTCTCGTCTCTGCTGGCGCTGCTGTCGTCGGCGGGCAAATCAAGTTTCATCCGATCGTCATCAAAGAGCGGGTGACGATCTCTGAACTCGCGGTTCGCGTAACCACTGCCGAAAGCGGCAAAGCCTTTCAGCTTGCGATCTATGCCGCTGACCCTGCCACCAAACTGCCTTCGGGCAATGGTCTTGGCGTTACGGCAAGCATGTCGGCGGGAACGACTGGCGCAATGAGCGCCGCAATCGTCGGCGGGAACCTGACGCTCAATCCGGGGCTCTATTGGGTCGGGATAAACGGCGACACCACAACAGCCGTCTTTCAGGCCTTCGGTTCCAACTCGACCTTCATCGCTGCCCTGATTGGCGGCACAGCGTCACAGGTGGCGTCCGGAACGGCCTCTTCCGTTTCGTTCCTGGGCAATACGCAAACTTTCGGTACGTGGCCCGATCTCACAGGCCAAGGCTTCAGCAGAGGCAACAATAGCGGTTACGCGGGCATTTTCTTCAAGGTGGCATAAATGGAAGACGTCGAGCTTTACTTGCAGTACGACGCCCAAGGCAACATTTCGGTTTCCGTGGTGTATCCTCAGGGAAACGCAAACACGCTTTACGTTCCGCATGATGTCCCGCCGCTCGAGCGCGACAATCGCATCAATGCCTTCAAGGCAGAGCAGCAGGCGCTGTAAGACGCCTCGTGACGTTTCGCCTGTAGCGGCATAATCCAACAATTAGGGACATCCCAATGCTCATCTCAAATTGGTGGCAGGTGCTTAAACGCGCCTGGTCCATTCGATGGATCGTGCTCGCCGGACTTCTGTCCGGTCTAGAAGTCTTCCTTCCCCTCATTGATGGCTACATCGATATCCCACGCGGCCTGTTCGCTGCGCTCTCGGCTGTCGCAACTTGCGGTGCCTTTATCTCCCGCATCCTCGTCCAGAAAGGTACGACCGATGTGGAGAAACCGGACCGCGACAATGAAGCGCGGTGAGGCTGCCATTGCGGGAACTGCACAAAAACCGACTAGTGGAGATCAAGGTATTCGATGCCGGTTCCGACGAGTGGATAAAGTGATTGAGAGTGATGTGTGGAAACTCGCGTTGGACAAAGCAGTTTGACATATCGCGGCACCATAAACGCACAAACTATGTCCCTCTATGCGCAGATCATCCGGGATACTCAGCAGAGACTTTCGTAGCAGTGTGGTTAGAAATGGTCTGACTCTCAGCAGTTTCCAGCTCTTTTTCCAGATCGTTCCCACTTATTGCGCTTTGTTTGATGCGAACAGCAAAGAAAGCTTCCACATCATGTGGGATAACCGACGGCTAAGAGATAACCGAGCGCGCACAATTCTGCGGGAAAGCTTCGATGTCTTCTTGCCCGCAGCGATCGTCTCCAACGCGCTTCCAGTCGATCTACCTTCTCCACCGATATGACGAACGCCGCCGTTAGCAAGAACGACAGCACGATAGCCTTGTCGTTTAAGATATATGCTTGTGCGCGCTTCGCCCATTGCGGAGTATCCTCCCGGCATCATCTTGTAATGCGAAAGTCTGCGCAGCCCGGGATTAAAGGTAAAATTTCCCCATACGTGGTGCGCTTTCGGGTCGATTGGTCTCATCGACACGCCGTTAAGTTCTTCGTACGGCCATTTTTTCAGCCACGGAGGAGCGCCTGCGTCACTCCGTGGCCATACGAGAGCTATAGAGGGGTCGGCGTCCATAAGCAAAATTGAGTTCCGAATAACATTCGGTTGGGAAAACTCCCAGTCATCTTCGCAATGGAAAATAAACTCAGTATCTACCATGGAGTATGCCTTGTCGATCGAGGCATATTGTCCAATGCTTGGCGAATTTATAATCACTTCAATATTAAGTTCGGGGAACTTATCAGCGATGCTTTTCACCGCAGCGTTGCCCGAGTCTTCGATCAGGATGAGCCGGCTGATTGGGTAATCGTTGTGGGCATTGAAGGAAGCAAGCGTTCTCTCTAGCAAATCGAAGCGATTACAAGACGTCACAACCATAGTGACTGCGGTTGTTCCGCGGTTCTCCATATTAACTCCATTGAATGCCGACACAGCGAGGATCCTATAAATCCTGAGATGCTCCATAACCTCCGCTACTACAAATTTCCATATTTTCTTTCACAGCCGCAATCTTCAAGTGGAGAGTACGAAGGCCAGTCCGAAGACAGATGCGCCAACCAAAATGGCGATCTTTTGACAGGTCGATACTCTTACGCACGTCTTGTGGTCTGCATACCAGTCCTTGTCGTAGTCATAGTAGGGCTTCTCAACGTCTAAAACATATCGGAGCCATGCGATGAAATTGCGTGCCATGGGCATTCCTCCCGTTCGATGTGCGTTTTGAAGTGGATTGAAGGACACTCCTATTTCATATTTTTCTAATATGAAGCAAATCCTTTCTTACCTGATTTGCGTCTTAATAAACGAAGATTCCCCTTCTGCCCGATCCGCGAAGCCTGGGACTTTGCTGAGGCCTTCAGTGCCCCCGCTTGCTTATGCTCATCAATCTGTCTCATGGAGCGTTCGTCTAAGCTACAGCACGCTATTGGATACGATCAGTCGTCAGTAGTTCTGTCTCACGACGCGACGCGAAATTTGTAAGATTCTTCTGTGTTCATCTCAAACTGGTGGCAGGTGCTGAAGCGCGCCTGGTCCATTCGATGGATCGTGCTCGCCGGACTGCTGTCCGGCCTCGAAGTCTTTCTGCCGATCATTGATGGTTCCGTCGAAATTCCGCGTGGGCTGTTCGCCGCGCTATCTGGTGCCGCGACTTGTGCGGCCTTTATCTCCCGAATTCTTGCTCAGAAAGGTGTATCGGATGCCGATCAATAGAATTGTGCCGACGCGGCGTGGGCGGGCGGCTGTTGCGGCCGTGTTGGCCAGCGTCGCTGCGGGTGGTTATGCGGCTTATGACCGTTATTCGGCTGTGGGGCGGGTGGACCCTGCGGTCATTCTGGCGGTGGAGAAGGCCATCATTCCCTGGGAAGGGCTGGTGTTGACGTCGCATTGGGACCCTTTCGCGAAGATCTGGGATATCTGCTACGGGGAGACCCAAGGCGTGGGCCCAGGCATGAAGAAGACGAACGCGCAGTGTCGCGATCTGCTGCTGCGCCGGGTGCATGACGACTATTATCAGTCGATCATGCAATGTTCGCCGAAGCTTGGGGCGGCACCCGTCAGTGTTCGTGCGTCAATGATTTCCGGGTCCTATAATTTTGGTGTCGGGGCCTGGTGCCGGTCGACCGCGAAGGCGCGGATCGAAGCGGGGCAGTGGCGAGCCGCGTGTGAGGCGCAGACGGCATTTAACCGAGCGGGTGGACGCATCGTGCGTGGGCTTGTCAACCGTCGGGAGATGGGGGACGCGCAGCGCATCGGTGAAGCCGAACTTTGTGTGAGCGGCCTATGAGTGTCTTCTTTCCGACCTCGCTTATGGCGCGCCTGGCAGCGCTGATCCTTTTTATCCTGCTGGTCCTGGGCGGCTTTCGGCTGTGGCTTTCCGCGCATGATGCGGCGCTGCTGAAAGGCTATGTGCTGCTCTCCGAAAAGACCGCCTCCGAGGCCAAGGCGGCCGAACTCGAACGACAGCGCAATGCCGCAGCGCTGGCGCTGGAAGATTATCGCAAACGTGCGGCGGCGGATGCGCTGGCGCAGCAGGCGCTTGAAGCCCAACTCGAAGAGGCGATCCGCAATGACAATCAGAAGATGGATGATGGCGATTACCGCTGGAGCGATGCTGATCGTCTCTGGCTGTGCCGGCAAAGAGACGCGGCTGATTGCAGCCGCTGATGCGACGGGACGGCTCGCGGCAGGTGTGCGCCTGCCGGATTTGCCGGACGAATGTCGCCAGAAGATGCCAAGGGTCGTTCCGAAATACGGCATCGAAAAGCCGCGCAACACGCAGTTACGATGGGAGGTGGCTGCCGAGCTTGCTGATCAGCGCACGGGGCGCTGCGCTTCCTTTTACGATGGCGTGAGGACGCGCTTCGACGGAGCGGCACCGCGCCGCGGAGAAAAATGATGGGACCTGACGAGATGAATGGCAACGATGCCCACCGGGCCTATAGCGACGCCGCGACCGCCCAGCTTGGCGAGCGCGTCACAAATCTTGGGCGCCGGCAAAGCGATCTTGAAACCGAGATGCGCTCCGGTTTCAAGCAGGTGGAAAACACCATGTCGGCGATTGCCAACGAGATGCGTTCGTCGATTTCGGGCCTGTCCGCCAGCCTTGCGGAGCGCAGCCGCACGCAGTGGCCGGTCGTCTGGTCGGCGGTCGGCGTATCCTTCACGATTTTGGCGGCGCTGAGCGCCTTCGTCTATGGCACGCTGAGCAAGGATCAGAGCCGGCTTGATACCGCGATCCTGAAGAACTCCGAACTGGCGCAGACAGCGGTCGCGAAACTCGCCGATACGACGCAGCAGAGCATCATTGCGATGACGGAGCGAATGGTGACGCGGCAGGAGATGGAGTGGCGCCAGCAACGCAGCTCCGAAGATCGGCTTCGCATGGAAGCCGAGGTCAAGGATCTGCGCGATGCGCAGGTTCCGCGCCCGGAGCTTGAGCGCGCCTTTGCCGGATATGATCAGCGGTTCAAGGATCAGCAGCGACAGATCGACGAGCAGAGGCGGCAGGCCGGCGCTGGTGCGTTGCCTGTGCGGTGATCGTCCTCCTCACGCCGCTCATGTTTTCTCCGATGACCGGATGTAATGATGCGCGCCGAATGCGATGGCGGCGATGATGACAAGGGCTGGAATGATGGCGACCGCCATATGGTGGCCAAGGCCGAGCCTGCCGATCAGTGTCTCGACGGCCTGTCCCAATCCGTAGCCGACGGCTGTGATGACGGTGCCCCAGGTGGCGGCGGAGATTAGGTTGATGGCAAAGAAGCGAAGCGGCGAAATGGAAGAGAGGCCGATCGCGACCGGGCTGATGGTGCGAATGCCATAGACGAATCGAAAACAGAAAATGAAGGCGTTGGGATGCTTTTCGAGCCATGACGTGACCCGCGTCATGGCGGGTTTTACAGTCAGGCGTTTGACGGCTTTGACACCGCTCGCGTAGCGGCCGAGATAAAACAGAATTTGATCTGCCAGGAACGAGCCCACCGCGGCGGCCACGGCAGCCTGCCAGTAGGGAAACACGCCCTTGTGGGCAAGCACGCCGCCCAGAAACGCCACGGTCTCTCCCTCCAAACCCGAGCCAATCAGGACGGCGGCGATGCCGTAGTCGGTGACGAATTGTTCAAAAGCCATGATGTCTTCCAGATGATCGATCGGTGGTAAGACTGTCATGGGGCATAATTGGTTGCCATCAAGGAATGCTCGACGCAGAGATTCTTGCCCGATGCTCGCGGATCCGACGCTTCGATGATCCAGGTGGCAGTCCCTGCCGTAAGCTGGAAAAACATCACAAGTGATTCAATGCCGAAACAACGCAAGAAATCTGAATTGCCGTCCAAGATATGCCCGGTTTGCGGGCGGCCGTTCGTCTGGCGGAAAAAATGGGCGAAAGACTGGGAGACTGTGAAATTTTGCTCCCAGCGGTGCCGCGAAGCCAAATGAGGCGTCGCTTCTGATCTTTCGTGTGCGTGAGAAGCTGCTCGCGCTTACGAAACGAAGACATGTCCTGCCTCTTCAAGCAGGCGCACCGCTCGATCCCACTCTTTCTCCGGCACAAGAATATGCTCGCCGTCAAATGTGCAGAGCACGAAGACGCCGATGCCTTCTTCGGAGATCGGCTGAATCAGCGATTGGAGAATACCCGTAGCATTAAACGGGATCGGGCCGAGGCTGCGGAAGCAGCGCCAGTTCGGTTCGGCTTCGACGTTTGTTGGTACTCGGTCCTGCAGGCAGACGAGGGTCAGTTCGTCGTCGCTTCTGACCATGGCGGAAAAGCCGGGGCCATCAAACCACGCAGGCAAGGTTGCATCGGGCGAAAGCCGCGCGACGCTGAAGACGCCCGGAACGGCCCGTAGATTTATTGCGTGTGGCACGGCGCCTTCTCCTTCACGGTTTGGTTTCAGTGTCGATCAAGGTCGTTGGTCGCACTGCACAATGGGCGACGCATTTTTCGATCTGCGAGAAATCCGTCAGGCCGCACCAGAAGACCTTCCACCGCTCCTGTTTGAAGCAGCCGTCGGACTGGGCGTAGTAGAAGATGTTGACCTGATTGTTGTGGCGGGAGCGCCAGAACAATTGCGGTGTCTCTTCGCGCATGACCTTCCAGACCGCACGGCCGAGGCCTTCTCCTTGCGCTTCGTCGAGCACGGCGAATTTGTCGAGATAGGGTACGCCATCCTCTTCCGTCAGGATGATGGCGGCGCGGTAGTGTTCGCTGATATAGGCGCGCAGCAGCCGGGTGCGCTGGAAATAATCTTCGACGGCGCGTCGTCCGAAACTCGATTCAATCAGCGCCCGCAAACGGGTCAGGTCGAGTTCTTCCCATGAGGTGGCGCGCAGTACCCGTTCACCGCGGCGGATCAGCGTGCCGGACCCCTTATGGGTGAAAAGCTCTTGCGCCAGGTTGGCCGGGTTGGTGATGGAGATCGAGGATTCCATCGGCAAGCCATCGAGCAATTGCTTCATCCGCTCGATCTTGAAGGTGAAGCCGCTGTCCGAATAGGCCTTCTCGGCGAACTGGTCGTATTCTGTGGAGAGATTGATCGAGTCGATCCTGCGGCCATTGCCATGGCGCAAGCCGCCAAAGCTCGTGAGAAAGATCACCTTGAAGGGCTGCAGCGCGCGCACCAGCTCGTTGGTCGCGTCATCGCTGCCGATCTCTATTGTCTGGCCGGATGGGGTTTCGCCAACGCTGCTGATGACAGGGATCGATCCTGCATCGAGACTGGCTTCGATCGGCGCCAATCTCACTGCGCTGACCGTTGCGAGGCGAGAGCTGGCATTGCTTGTTGAAACCTCTGCCGCAAACACGCCTGCCGTGATCGAGGTGGCGCGCGTGCCCTGTTCTTGCAGCAATTGAACGAGCTTCAGGTTGAGGCCATCAAACGTCTCGCCATCGGCAGTCTCTTGTGGCTCGCCTGCGGCGCTGGCTGCACTCTCGTGCGCGGCGCTCTCATCCTCTGCCCCAGAACTACGTCCCAACAGAACAATCGGCGTCAGCCCCACTTGCTGCAGAAACGACAGCGATGAGGCGGTGGCCTCTGCTTCCTGCGCATCGCGCAAGATGGCGCCATCGATGTTGACGAGCGCGAAGCGCTTGGCATCGAGCTGGGAGAAGCGTTTCAGATACTGGTCGATCTCCTTGGCGCTTGCCATGGTGGAGAGAAGACGCACGATTGTCTGGCGGGTGTCGCTTTGCATTCTAGGCACGGTCGTTGACAGTCTCGGACGATGAAATGGGCCTTCACCCATAGGACCAAGATTGGTCTTTTCCAAATCATATCGACCACAAGGGTGAAAAAGAGGCGGCGCTCTCCCTCAAACAAAATCTCGCGCCTCGCCCCCGGGAGGGTAGGCGAGACGCGAGAGACTGCAGCAAAGGGCTGCAGCCGGCAGATCAGAGGTTGGCGAGAAGTTCGTTGACGCGGCTTTCCATATCGGCGAGCGCAGAATCGACGTCCTTCTGGCCGGTGATTGCCGCGCTCATTTCCTCGCCGACAATGTCCTGAATGGCGAACTGACGCTGGACGGCGGAGGGCAGCGGCTTGCCAAGCGTGGCGATCGGCGCAATCGTGTCGCGATGCGGCAGTGCCTTGAACTCGGCGGATTCGATGACTGCCTTGTAAGCGGGCAGGTGGCCGGTGCGCGACCATTCAAAATCATTATCGGCAAAGAATTTCAGGAACTTGGCAATCGCCGCCTCCTGCTCCGGCGTGCGATCCTTCTTGGAAACCGCCCAGCTGTGGCCATCGGCATATTGCGCCTTGGCGCCAGGGAAGAGCTGCGGATAGGGATAGACCGCATAGCCGCCCTTGTTCAGCGCAGTGCCCGGCTTTTCAGATTGGGCATTATAGTCGCCGACCATCCAGGTGCCGTTCAGGTGTACGCCGCCTTCACCGCCGAGAAACGCGTTGATGGAGCCGCCGTAATCGAGGTCCTTCGTCGTGTCGTCCTTTTCGAAGATGGTCTTGTACATCTCCACGATCTTGCGTGCTTCCGGCGTGTTGAACTTCACCTTCTTCGGATCGGCGAAGAAATCGGAATTCTGCTGGAAGAGATAGGTGTAGAGATTGCGGGCATAGAGCGCCGTCTCGTTGGCAAGGTTCTGGACGAAATAGGGCTTTCCGGTCTTCTGCTTGAACTGCTCCGCCTGGGCCAGCAACTCTTCCGGTGATTTCGGCAGGATCGGCGTGCCATCGGCATTGACGAGGCCTGCGGTTTTGAAGAGGTCCATGTTGATGTGGTAGAGCATGGTCCAGTTGTCGATCGGCAGGCCGTAGATCTTGCCGTTCTTGGTGACGCCTTCCTTGGCCGCATCGGTGAATTTGTCCGGCGTCACGCCGACGGTTTTCAACATGTCGTCGAGAGGGACCAGCAGGTCCTTGGACTGATAGTCGGACAGAACGGATTCATGGATCGTGACGATGTCCGGTGCATCGCCCGAGGCGAACTGGGCCGTCAGCTGGTCGTAGCCCGGCCATTCCACCGTGGTGACATTGATCTTGATATCGGGATTGTCGGCGGCGAATTTGTTGATCATTGATGTGATGATGCCGCATTCGCCCACCGCCTTGCTGATATCGGTGTTCTTGCCGAAATCTGCGTCGCAGGCGCCGAAGAAGCGCTGCACCTGCAATTCGGTCTCGGCAAAGCTTGGTGATGCGACCAGAACCGCGGCTGCGGATATGGTGGCGAGAAACAGTGTCCTCAAAGTCATGATAGTCTCCTCCTCCTCAGGTTTCGCCGTCGCTGGGCGAGCGGCGTCTTTTCCTCATTCGTTCCGGCCTTGCATCTTGGCCGGAGCGTCATGCATCACCGCACCGCCGCGCCAGATACGGCGGTGACGATATATTTCTGGAAAAACAGATAGATGATCAGGATGGGTGCGCCGGCGAACACCGCCTGCGCCATCAGAAAGCCGATGCCCTGGGACTGGGCAAAGTTCATTTGCGTCGAGGCAATGCCGACGGTGAGCGTGAACATTTCCTTCTTCGTCGCGGAGATCAGCGGCCAGAAGTAATCGTTCCAGGCGCTGAGAAAGGTGAAGATGCCAAGTGTCGCCTGGGCCGGAACAGTCAGCGGCAGAAGCACCTTCCAGAAGACGCGGAAGCGGCTGGCATTGTCGAGGATCGCTGCTTCATCCAGCTCCTTCGGAATGGCGCGGAAATATTGCGTCATCAGGAACACGCCGAAGGCGGACGACAGACCCGGCAGGATGAGCCCCGGATAGGAATTGTGCAGGCCAAGCCAGCTGAAGATCTGATGGCGGGCAATGAGCACCGCCTGTTCCGGCACGGCAAGACCCAGAAGCACCAGAACGAAGAGCACGTCGCGACCGGGGAAGTTCAGCCGGGCGAAGCCATAGCCCGCAAGCGACGACAGGATCAGCGTCATGATCGTCATGCCGCCGGCCACCACGATGCTGTTGAACACCCAGAGGAACACGCTCGATGTGCCGATGGTGTCGATATAGTTCTTGATCGTATAGGGCAGCTGGAAGACCGAATGCGGATCGACCATCAGCGCGTTGTTGTCCTTCAAAGACAGCGCGATGACGTAAAGGACCGGCGCGGCCATGACGATCGCCAGAAGGATGACGAGGCCATAGAGCACGCGGTCGCCGAAGGATCTGACGATGATGTTGGAGTTCTGCGAAGCCATCACACATCTGCCTTTCTGCGGGACACCAGAAATTGCACCATGGCCGCGACCAGGATCAGCACGAAGAGGATTTCGGATGCGGCGGCACCGAGGCCGAGATCCCAGCGACGGAAGGCCGTCTCGTAGATGTAGAACACGATCGGCTTGGTGAGGTTGTTCGGGCCGCCGCGCGTCATCAAAAGCGCCTGACCGAAGAGCTGAAACTGAAAGACGATCTGGATGATGACGACCAGCACGAAGGTGCGCTTGATCGAGGGCAGGGTAATGGACCGCAGCGTCTGCCAGCGATTGGCATTGTCGAGAGCGGCGGCCTCATAGATATCCTGCGGGATCTGTTGAAGTGCCGAGAGAAACAGCATCATCGGCAGACCGATGCACCACCAGACGGTGGCGATGGCAATGCCGATCATGGCAAGGCTCGGGTCTGACAGGAAGGCAGGGGCCTTGGCACCGAAGAGCCCGAAGATCATCGACAGAAGGCCGATATCGGGAATGTAGACGATGCGCCAGATCAGCGTGACGATGGTGACGGACAAGACCGAGGACGAGAAGAACAGGCCCCGGAGGACGGCGGCGCTGCGCGTGCGCCGGTTGAGGCAAAGCGCCAGGAACAGGCCGAGCAGGGCGAGCGAGGGAACCGTCAGCAGCACGAAGTAGAAGGTGTTCCAGATCGACTGCAGGAAGATCTTGTCATTGAACAGACGGACGTAATTGCCGAGGCCGATAAAGGGGCCAGAGGAAAACGTATCCGCCTTGTGGAAGGACAGCCAGATACCCCAGAACAGCGGCACGACAAGCAGCGTGACGAAGAAAACGAGATAGGGCGCGACGAAGAGAAAGTTTCGCCATTGCGGCGCATAGATATCGACGCTTCTCGCGCGCTTGACGGAGACTGCGCCTGCACCTTGATGGGTGGTGGTTGCTGTCAGTGGTTCAGCCATGACCCACCTCGCGTGCGTGCCAGGCGCGGCCTGACCCATCGAAAAGATGCGCCTTGGTGCTGTCGAAGGACAGGCCGACACGGTCGCCGACCGAGACGCGGCTATCGCCACTATCGGAACCGACAAGCTGCTGACCGTCGGCAAGGCGCGCATAGACCAGCGTGCGTTCGCCCAGCCGCTCCACCACATCCACCACGCCTTCCGCGTTACCGCTGCCTTGCGATGTGATGCGTACATCTTCCGAGCGCAGGCCAAGTTCGAAGGCGCCGGGCGCGATGCCGGCGGCTGGAATGGCGGTGGCCATCTTGATGCCCGAGGCGGTTTCGACGGTGACGACGCCGGCATCCGCGCCGATCGTGACGGGAAGGAAATTCATCGCCGGTGCACCGACGAAGCCCGCGACGAAGCGGCTTGCCGGGCGGTTATAGATCTCCATCGGCGTGCCGATCTGCTCGATCTGCCGATTGTTCATGACGACGATGCGATCGGCGAGCGTCATCGCCTCGATCTGGTCATGGGTGACGAAGATCATGGTCGACTTCAGCCGCTGATGCAGCTGTGCCAGTTCGATGCGGGTGCGAGTGCGCAGTGCCGCATCGAGGTTGGATAACGGCTCGTCGAAGAGGAAGGCTTTCGGCTCTTTCACCACGGCGCGACCGATGGCAACACGCTGCCGCTGGCCGCCGGACAATTGCCCGGGCTTGCGCTCTAGCAGATGGCCGATTTCCAGCATGCGTGCGGCTTCGGCGATGCGGGCGTCGATGACGGAGCGCTCGACGGCGATGTTCTTCAGCCCGAAGGCCATGTTGTCGCGCACCGTCATATGCGGATAGAGCGCATAGGACTGGAAGACCATGGCGACGCCGCGCTTGCCGGGTGGCTGGTCGTCGATCCGCTCGCCATTGATGCGGATTTCTCCGTCATCGACACTTTCGAGCCCCGCAATCATGCGCAGAAGCGTCGACTTTCCGCAGCCGGATGGCCCGAGGAACACGACGAATTCATGCGCCGGAATGGAGAGCGACAGTCCTTCAAAAACCGTCAGCCCGCCGAAGTGCTTGCTCACATTGTTGATATCGATACTTGCCGTCATAGTGTCTCCTCCCGTGACCCGTATGGCGATGTCGCAAGGCCCTGTCAGACCTTGATGCGCACCATCTGGTAGGAGTAGGGGGCGCATGTCGCCGAAAGCCGGCCGTCGGAAAGCCTTGCCGTGTCGGCCTTTTGCGGTGCGACATTGTCCATATTCGTCTCGGTATTGACCGCTTTCAGGTCGGCATGGGTCATGACCTGGTGATCGGCGATGCTGCTGGCGCTGCCGAAGGCTGCGACATCGAACTCGGCCTCTATCTCCTTGTCGGAGCGATTGACGACGAAGAAGCTGACGAAGCCGCCTTCCTCATCATGCACGGCGGATATGTCGAGGCAGGACACCTCGCCCGCCGTATCGCTCTTGTAGGTGGGGCTGTTGACCTTCAGGTCCAGCGCCTTGCCGCGGCCATAGCGCGAGGCAAAGAGAAAGGGATAGAAGATCGTCTGGCGCCAGGCCGGGCCATTCGGCGCGGTCATGATCGGCGCAATGACGTTGACGAGCTGCGCCAGGCAGGCGATGCGCACCACATGCGAGCGGCGGATGAAGGTGTTGAGGATCAGGCCGACTTGCAGCACATCCTCGAACGTGTAGATGTCTTCCAGAAGCGGTGGGGCGAAGGGCCAGCCATCGGCACCGGCGAGCGTCTTCTTGTCCTGCTCCTTCGAGTGATACCAGACGTTCCATTCGTCGAATGAGATATAGACCCGGCGCGACGAGCGCTTCTTGGCCTTGATGTAATCAATGACGCCTGCGACCGACATGATGTAGTCGTCGAGCTTCTGGTTCATCGCCAGATAGTTGCCGACATCATTGGCGTGATTGTCGAAATACATATGCAGCGAGATGTAATCGACCTCGTTATAGGTGTGGTCGAGAACGGTCGCCTCCCACTCCGGATAGGTCGGCATCTTGGCATTGGACGAGCCGCAGACGACGAGTTCGAGCGAGCTGTCAAAGGCACGCATGGCCTTTGCCGTTTCGTGGGCCAAGCGGCCATATTCATCCGCCGTCTTGTGGCCGATCTGCCAGGGGCCGTCCATCTCGTTGCCAAGGCACCAGAGCTTGACGTCGAAGGGCTCCTTGCGGCCATTGGCGATACGCTTGTCGCTCCACTCGCTGCCGCCCGGGTGGTTGGCATATTCCAGCAGATTGCGCGCTTCATCCAGTCCGCGCGAGCCGAGATTGACCGCCAGCATCATCTCGGTGTTGGCGGACACGCACCAGTCGGCAAATTCATGCAGGCCGACTTCGTTGCTCTCGGATGTGTGCCAGGCGAGATCAAGGCGAACGGGCCGTTCTTCCTTGGGGCCGACACCATCCTCCCAATTGTAGGCGGAAACGAAGTTGCCGCCGGGATAGCGCACGATCGGCACGTCCAGTTCCTTGACGAGATCGATGACATCCTGACGCATGCCGCTCTGATCGGCTGTGCCGTGGCCGGGCTCATAAATGCCGGTATAGACGGCGCGGCCGAGATGCTCGATGAAGGACCCGTAAAGCCTGGGATCAATATCCGCCACGACAAATTGCGGATGCGCCACAACCGATACCTTCATGCATTCCTCCCATTAATATCATAAAAAGCGATATGTATCGCTATTACGGATACTAAATCGGAAAATCCGGTATGGGTCAACAGGGAGAGCTGCAACGTTGCCTGAAGATGCTACCCGTAATTTCTAACAGCTTGATGTCGCGCCATTATTTTAAATATCGGAATTATTGATACTATTCGGTCTTCAGGCGCAGCACGATGTCCTGATCGTAATTGCCGAAGCCCTTGCCGAAGATATTGATGCCGCCCGGATGCTTGGCGTCGTCTTCGATGCCGATGCGCACGCGGATGGAGTGATGGCTGGCAAGATCGAGATCAGCCAGCGTCACATTCGAGATCTGCACGCCATCGACGAACGTGCCGTCAGGCCCCACCCGCCAGTTCTTCAGCTTGCCATATTGCGAGCCCTTCAGCTTCCACCAGTCCGGCGTATAGACACCGCGCTTGTCGCCGAAATCTCCAGGGGAGGTCCACACACCGACCTTTTTGCCGTTGATGGTGAGCGTTATGTCTGACGGCCAATCAGCACTTGTGCCCGGCACTTCGGAGCTCAGTTCCACCGCCACTTCCAACTCGCGGATGGAAGCGTTGGACAGTTTGGCGTTGTTGGGAAACTGGTACTCCACATGGCCGCGGGTGAACCAGATGAGCCCCGCTTTCATACGGTCGGGATCAAGCAGGGCATTCGGCACATCGAGAAGCCCGATAATCCCGTCCGTGGAGCAGAGCCCGCAAGGGGCCGTCACCTCGAAGCCGGTGTAAAGGCCCACGGGCATCGCCACTTCGATCATGTCCTTGCGCGGCTCACGTACCTCACTCTTGAAGACGATGACCACCTCTTCCACCGTGGCGCGACAGATCTTCTGGCTGCCCTTGCGCGCCTTCTGCGTCTCGCTTTGCAGCAGGCCGGCATCTTCCAGAATCTGGATGTGGGTGGAGACCGTCGATTGCGGCAGTTCCAGAGCTGCTGCCATGTCGTTGACATTCATCGGCCCGCGGTCATGCAGCATTTTCAGCATGGTCGCCCGTGTCGGCGAGGCAATGCCCTTCAACACGGCGTGGTCGGTTTCGGGATCGATGATCAGGAATTTTTTCGTCATGGCGCTTTTACATTACAGAATTTCGGATTTGTATCGCGGTTTCTGATATTTGAAAAGCGTGTTTGGCGGCGCTGTTCCGCTGCGTCGAAAACGGAGCATTCACGGCTCGCCCTTCAGAAAGACATCGACTGCCACGGCCGCAAAACAATGCGTCGTCGTCTGCCTTGCGCCTCTGTACGGCGCAAAAGAAAAAGGCCTCGCGATTGCTCGCAAGGCCTTGATTTCTTTCTGAATTCGGATGGTGGGCGTGACAGGGATTGAACCTGTGACCCCTACGATGTCAACGTAGTGCTCTCCCGCTGAGCTACACGCCCTCCGTTGCGGCGCATAAATCACATAACCGAATGAAGCGTCAACTGCCTTTTTCGATTTTGTGACAGGTTTTTTTGAAACCCTTACGCCACAAGGAGTTTGTTGACTTCGTCGACAAGGTCGCGAAGGTGGAAAGGCTTGGAAAGCACCTTGGCATCCTTTGGCGCCTTCGAATCAGCGTTGAGCGCGACCGCTGCAAAACCGGTGATGAACATGACCTTGAGGTCCGGATCGAGTTCCGTCGCGCGGCGCGCCAGCTCGATGCCGTCCATTTCGGGCATGACAATATCGGTCAGGAGGAGCGAGAACGGCTCCTCGCGAAGTCGATCATATGCGCTGGCACCATTATCGAAGGACGAGACCTTGTATCCGGCCTTTTCGAGCGCCTTCACGAGGAAGCGGCGCATATCGTTGTCGTCTTCGGCGAGAAGAATTTTCTGAACCATATAAGTGACCGTAACTACAGAATTATTGGGATACCCTATCGCGATTGTACCATTGTCGGAGTAAATATCATGTGAATGGTAGAATCACGCGAGGGTGACTGCCTGCCAGTATGGACTTGCACTGGCGCAACTGGCAACATGATGCGTCTGGCAGAATTATGACATGGTAAACGGGACGGCATGGACTGGGTGACGGGCGAATATGAATTGTTCGAGGTGCGCGAGCCCACCGTGCACAGCATTCCCTTCGTCTATAACTCCCCTCACAGCGGCCGCTGCTACCCGGTCTCCTTCCTCGAAGCCTCGCGGCTGGATTCCTATGAGATCCGCCGCTCGGAAGATTGCTTCGTCGACGAACTCTTTGCAAGCGCTCCCGACCTCGGCGCGCCGCTGCTGAAAGCCAATTTTCCCCGCGCCTATCTCGATGTCAATCGCGAGCCCTACGAGCTCGATCCGCGCATGTTTGATGGCGCGCTTCCATCTTACGCCAATATCGGCTCCATGCGGGTTGCGGGCGGTCTCGGTACCGTGCCGCGCATCGTGGCGGAAAATATGGATATCTACGCCCACCGGCTTTCGGTGGAAGAGGGACTGGCGCGCATCGAGGGCATCTACAAGCCCTATCATACGTGCCTGCGCCGGCTGGTTTCACGCACCCATGCCAATCACGGCATGGCCGTCTTGATCGATTGCCATTCGATGCCGGGCAATATTCGCCTCGCGGGCTCGAACATCCGCCCCGATATCATTATCGGCGATCGTTACGGCACCAGTGCTTCCGCCGAGATTTCCCGCGCCGCGCTGCATTTCCTCGGAGAGCTTGGCTTCACCGCCGTGTGCAACAAACCCTATGCCGGCGGCTTCATCACCGAGCATTATGGCCGGCCGATCCGCTCGCTGCATGCGTTGCAGATCGAGGTCAACCGTGCGCTCTATGTGGACGAGAAGACGTTTCTGAAAGCGGCGGATTTTCCGGCCATGCAATCGGCCCTGGAAATCTTCATGCGCCAGTTGGCGGCTTTCGTGTCGGAATACGCGATCGACATGGCGCTTGCCGCCGAATAAGTCGCTCAACACCCTCTCATTGTTCAACTGTTCCTGCCCTGCGGCTTTCGCATGGGCAAAAAAAACCGCGCCTTCGCGCGGTTAAGTCTAGGGAGGAAACACCCAAGGAGGGTATTTACAGTCAAAGACTGTGTGTCCCAAGTTAGATGATACTGCTTAATTGTCAAGCATTATAATTCTATGATTAAATAATGGGCGTTATTTATGCGTTTGCATAACTGATAAACGACGCTTCAGGTGATGTGCTCATGGATGAGGCATCGCAGGTCCAGTATCATGTGAGTCCACCGGTCGAGAAAGCGGTCCTAGCGCAGGACGTTGATGGCGCTTGGTCATTGGTTGGACAAGGCATCTTGCTCGCTGAAAACCGATTCCGATTTGTAGGTCGATGTTGTATGTGATCTCCCGACAACAACAAACAACGACGGACAGTACCAGACACCGGGGGACTTCAATGCTGCCAGATCGCAATTTCTTCTTCCGCCTTGCCGATGCCGCCAAGGCCGAGACGCTGCCACGGTTTCGCACCGGCATCGCTGTCGATAACAAGCAGGCGGGCGGCTATGATCCGGTGACGGAAGGCGACCAGGCGGCGGAAGCGGCGATCCGCGCGTTGATCACCGAGCATTTTCCCGATCACGGCATTCTTGGCGAAGAGCATGGCAGCATCGGCCTTGACCGCGAGCATATCTGGGTCATCGACCCGATCGATGGCACCCGCGCCTTCATTTCCGGCGTGCCGGTCTGGGGAACGCTGATCGGCTTCCAATCGGGCGGGCGCGCGAAGATGGGTCTGATGGACCAGCCCTTCACCGGTGAGCGCTATTTCGCCGATGGGAACAAGGCCTTGTACAAGGGGCCAGAAGGTGAGAAGCAGATCAAGACGCGGGCGTGCCAGTCGCTATCGGACGCCGTGCTCTTCACCACCTCGCCGCATATCTTCACCGCCGACGAGGCTGAGCGTTACGGCCAGATCCAGGACAAGGTGCGGCTCTTCCGCTATGGCGTGGATTGCTACGCCTATGCGCTGCTGGCCGCCGGTCATGTGGATCTCGTCATCGAATCCGGCCTGAAGCCCTATGATGTCGGTGCGCTGATCCCGATCATCGAGCAGGCGGGCGGCATCATCACCACCTGGGATGGCGGGCGACCGGAAGGGGCGGGGCGTATTATCGCTGCCGGCAGCAAGGCTGTGCATGAGGAGGCGCTGGCGCTGCTCTCGGGCCTCTGACGCCTTTGGGGCGGGACGCTATTCGTCCGGGGCGAAGAAGGCATCCAGCGCCGCAAGCGCCTGGGCACGGTAGATATCGCGTTCCTGAAACAGTTCGTGGCGGGCACCGATGACCGGGATCAGCTGGGCTGCGCGGAAATTGCGCGACAATTCCTCCTGCACCGCATAGGGCGTGATGGTGTCGAGAACCGGGGCCAGCAACAGGGTGGGAATGGTGATCCGGGTCAGGTGATCCTGCCGCGTCACCTTCGGCATGATCTTCATGACTTCGTAGAGCCAGCGCGCCGTCGGCCTGCCGATGAAGAGCTCCGGATGGCTGTTGGCAATCGCAATGTTGCGGGCAAAGCGCTCAGGGTCGGAGGTCAGCGGATTGCCATCGAAATCCCGTTCGCGATTATCCCTGCCCAATTGCTTGCCGCCAAAACCTGTCCATGTCAGGGCGGTGGCAACGGTCTTGATCCAGCGTGGCGAAACGGATTGGCCCCCAAGCCCGACAAAGGGCGAGCAGAGCGCCATGCGCTCGATCCGGTTGGACAGTTCCGGCGCCATGGAAAGCGCAATCAGCCCGCCGGTGGAGTGCGCCACCATGAAGAAGGGCAGGCGCGTATCCGGCAGCACCACCTGTTCCAGGAAGAGCGACACATCCTTCTGGTAATCGGAAAAACGGCGCACATAGCCCGCATCCGCCTTTTTCAACAGCCGCGCCGAGCCGCCCTGGCCGCGCGTGTCGAAAGTGGCGACCCAGAAGCCTCTGGCTGTCAGGTCGCGGATCGTCTCGAAGTATTTCTCGATCGTTTCATTGCGCCCGTGCAAAAGCACGATGGTGCCACGCGCGACGGGCCGCTCGGAGCGGAAGATTGCATAGCGCAGGCTCTTCTTGCCATGGCCTTCAAAGGTTCCGACATGGTGGTTGTCGGGCACGGGGTTGCCTTTGGTCTCATGGAGAATGGCTTCAGTCATCGATATCCTGCCTCGGGGCAAATCGTGGTCATGCGGAGAGGTGTTTCAAGGGGATAGGTTGAGCGGTTGTGTCCGTCAAAGGAAAACATGCGCAAAACGGACGAGGCGGGAAAAATTGCCGGAACCGTCGGTTTAGCAGTCGCGGTTCCGGCCAGTCGGGCAGAGAAGAAGGGACGATGCTTCTCTGCCCTCGAAGTTGCCTCCGATAGCGTGGTTGTAGCGGTCGCTCAATGAACGGATCTGGAACCTGCCATTCAGAAATCGTTCAGGTGAGTTGAATGCTTTTTTCCCTCTTGAACTGCCAAAACACCATTCCCACCTATTGCTCACGGTCGCCAGAACGGGGCCGTATCAAGGTTTCTTTCATCGCCAGAACGGGATGGAGAGCCGCACTCGCAAACAGTCGCTTCTAAGGAGGACACCATGCGTCACGTTGATTTTTCCCCCCTTTATCGCTCCACCGTCGGTTTCGACCGTCTGTTCTCGATGCTGGACAGCATCGGCCAGCCGGAGCAGGCTCAGGCCTATCCGCCCTATAATATCGAGCGGACCGGCGAGAATGCCTATCGCATCACCATGGCGGTTGCCGGCTTCGACGAGACTGAACTCAGCATCGAATCCCGCGCCAATGTGTTGACCGTCAAGGCCGAGAAGGCTGAAGACACCAAGGCATCCGAGGGCGACTTCCTCTATCGCGGCATTGCCACGCGCGCCTTCGAGCGCCGCTTCCAGCTTGCCGACCATGTGGAAGTGCAGAATGCTTCGCTGAAGAACGGTCTCCTGCATATCGACCTTCTTCGCAACATTCCCGAAGCCATGAAGCCCCGCCGCATCGCGATCGCGACCGACGCATCGGACGCGCCTAAGCAGATCGAGGCACAGGTAACGCCAACCCAGGTGAACTAAACCTCGAGGTTCGCGCGTGAATGAGAAGACGGCTCCCGCGAGGGAGCCGTCTTTTTGCGTTTACGGATGGGCGAAGCTCACTCTGGCGTGAGCCTCGTGCCGCGCTCAGCCGCCTTACGATGCCGTCTTGGCGGCGATGGCAGCGGCCTCGGGCGCGTCTGCCGCCGGTGCAGCAATCTTTGCAGCCTCCGCTTCCTTCGCCTTCTTGGCATAGCGCTGCGCAATCACGGCGCAGGCCATCAGCTGGATCTGGTGAAAGAGCATGATGGGCAGGACGATGGCGCCGATGCTTTGGCCGGCAAAGATGGCGCCAGCCATCGGCACGCCGCTTGCGAGGCTCTTCTTCGATCCGCAGAAGGTAATGGTGATCTCGTCTTCCTTCTTGAAGCCGAGCAAACGGCTGCCGAACATGGTGACGCACAGCACGAGCGTCAGGAGCACGATGTTGATGCCGATGACGACGGCAATATCGCGCAGCGTAAACTGATGCCAGATGCCTTCCACGACGGCGTCACTGAAGGCGAGATAGACGACCATCAAAATTGAGCCGCGATCGACGGGGGCCAGAAGCGTCTTGCGGGCGCGTATCCAGTTGCCGATCCACGGTTGAAGAGCCTGACCGGCAATGAAGGGAAGCAGCAGCTGCAGGAAAATCTGGCCAAAGGCATCGAGCGAAAAGCCGCCGCCGTGGCCGCCGACGGTAAAGAGGAAGCCGACGAGCAAAGGCGTCAGGAACATGCCGAAAATATTGGAAGCCGAGGCTCCGCAGATCGCCGCTGGGACATTGCCGCCCGCCATGGAGGTGAAGGCAATCGAGGACTGCACTGTGGACGGCAGAACGCATAGAAACAGCACGCCCATGTAGAGCGGCTGCGGCAGTATGCTGTCTGGAATGTAACCGAGCGAGATGCCGAATAGCGGGAAGATACCAAAGGTGACGAGAAGGATGACGAGGTGAAGCCGCCAGTGCAGCATGCCCGCCAGTACCACATCACGTGACAGACGTGCGCCATGCAGGAAGAAGAGTAGCGCAATGGCGCATTTCGTCGCGATGGAGAAATAATGTGCAGGCTCTCCGCTGATCGGCAGCAGCGACGCGAGGATGACGGTGGCGACCAGCATCATGGTGAAGCGGTCTGGCAGGAAGCGGCTCATGGCGCGGCCTTTCTAGAATGTGGTGCGCAGAGGGGGTTGGCGCTCTGCAATCGTTTGATCCGTCGTAACCGATCTAAAGCGTCAGGACCGTTTAAGATCCCGCACCCTCCAAGCCGGTTTGCGGATTGAAATCGGCGATACTATCGCTCATCATGAAATCAGATGCAAAAACTAACAGTTATCATGTTTCGAGATAGCCATGCTGAACCTCCAACATCTTGCAAGCTTCGTTACCCTGGAGCAGACGATGAGTTTCACCCAGACCGCCGAACGGTTGGGGATCGGCCAATCGACCGTCAGCCAGCACATCCAGAGGCTGGAAGCGTCGCTCGGCCAAAAGCTGATCGCCCGTGATACCCATCGGGTGCGCTTGACGCCGGAGGGTGAGGCGCTTCTTGGCTATGCCCGCAATATGCTCGATCTCAACAATAAGGTCGCGGCCCTCTTCGGCGAGAGCAGGCTGCGCGGTCGCCTGCGTCTCGGCGTCTCTGAGGATTTTGTCGCAAGCCGTCTCACCGTCATTCTGGAAGAGTTCACGAGGCTTTATCCGCTGGTCGATCTGGAGCTGACGGTATCGCTTTCCGGCGTGCTCTATCAGATGCAGGACAATGGCGAACTCGATGTCGTGCTGGCCAAGCGCCGGCTTGGCGATCAGCTCGGCCATTTCCTGTATCGCGAGCCGTTGATCTGGCTTGCCAAGGACCCAGATGCGATCCTAGCCCGAAAGGAAGCGCTGCCGCTCATCGCCTTCCCGCCGCCAAGCATCACACGCAAAGCCGCGCAAGAAGCGCTCGATCGGGCTGGCGTTGCCTGGCGGATCGTCTGCACCTGCGGAAGCCTCAGCGGGCTGACGGCAGCCGCCCGCGCCGGCATGGGCGTTCTTGTCCAGCCTCGCAGCATGGCGCCGTCCGGCTTGCGGGAGTTGCCGCAAGGCAGTCTGCCATCGCTGGAAGACGTGGAGTTCGTGCTGCAGCCGCGCAGGGGCGCGGATGCAGAACTGGTGCGGGCGCTGTCGTCGCTGGTCACGGCGAAGGGGATGGTCCCGGGCAGTTATGCTTGAGCGTGCAGCTTCTTACGCCCGACCGCAAATGCGCAAAAACGAATCCACATCGCTCTCTTCCGTCGCAAAGCTGGTGACGAGGCGGATCAGCTGTTCGTTTTCGCCGACCGGCTGCTGCATGTCGTGCGGGACGGGCCAGTCGTAGAAGCTGGCGCCGGCATCGCGGGCAGCCTTGGCAGATTGCTTGTCCAGTACGACGAAGAGTTCGTTGGATTGTGTGGGCCAGGCGAGGCGGGCGCTGTTGGAGGCCGAAAGGCCGTCACGCAGGCGGTTGGCCATGGCGTTGGCGTGGGCGGCAAGCTCCAGCCACAGGTCGTTCTGGAAATAGGCGTCGAACTGGGCTGCCATGAAGCGGGTCTTGGAGAAAAGCTGGGCGGAGCGCTTGCGGATGAAGGGCAGGTCTTCTGCCATTTTCGGGTCCATGTAGACGATGGCTTCCGCGCACCAGCAGCCGTTCTTCGTGGCGCCGAAGGAGAGGATGTCGACACCACGCTTCCAGGTCATTTCGGCAGGCGTTGTATCGAGCGCGGTCAGTGCATTGGCAAAGCGCGCGCCATCCATATGCAGCGGGACGCCAGCACCCTTGGCGATTTCGGAGATCGCGGAAATTTCATCGAGATCGTAAATAGTACCTTGCTCTGCCGCCTGCGTCATGGTCACCAGCATCGGCTGGCCCTGGTGAATGGAGCCCGGCGGAAAGCGGTCGATGGCGGCTTTCAGGTTCTTTGGCAGCATCTTGCCGTTTGGCCCTGCCACCGGCATCAGCCGCGAGGCATTGGAGAAGTAGATCGGCGCGCCGCACTCGTCCTCGATCACATGGGCTTCGGAATGGCAAAAGGCGATGCCGCCGGGGCGGGCGACGCTTGCGAGCGCCAAGGAGTTTGCTGCGGTGCCCGTGCCGACGAAGAAGACAGCGACTTCGCGCTCAAAGACTTCATTGAACTTCTTCTCAATCGCCTGGTCCAGTTCGCTGGTGCCGTAAGCGGCGGCAAAGCGGGTGGATTCCTTCATCAGCCGCTCGTTGATGGCCGGGTGGGCGCCAGCCCAGTTATCAGAGGCAAAAATCATCGTCAGCACTTTCAAGCATGTTGCGGGCAGGAATGTCGCGCGGTTGGGATGTTTGGCAAGACTAGGTCCGTGGTTTTACGAGCATATTTCAGCCAAGGCAAATCCGGTAATGAAAGCAATTATTTCGATACCCGCGGAGAAGAAAATTACGCGTTGCTATCTTCTGTTGAAATTTCACGTCACAATGGTTCTCTATAAATTAACGGCATCCCCTTGCGGAAGGTGGGTGTTTCTGTCATTGTTCAGACAGAATTAAGACAGCATTGCTGTCCTAAATTGAAATGCGGAGACGGATTTGGCTTTCAGGATTGAAGCCGGGTCGGCCTCCGCCTCTCTGCGTGACACCATGCAACGAGTTTGCAGGAGGGATGAAAATGACCATACGGCTGGAAGGCGAAAATGCCCAAGGACTTCAGACCCTGGCACTTCAGACGAATGACTGTCCGAGCGACGCGCCGAAGGCGATCGCGCCTCGCGCCACGATTGGCGGTCTTCCGGCCAAGCAGGGTCTTTACGATCCGCGCAACGAGCACGATGCCTGCGGCGTCGGCTTTGTTGCACATATGAAGGGTCAGAAGTCGCACCAGATCGTCAAGGACGGCCTTTTCATCCTTGAGAACCTGACGCATCGCGGCGCCGTCGGTGCCGACCCGCTGATGGGTGATGGCGCTGGCATCCTCGTGCAGATCCCCGACCGCTTCTTCCGTGAGGAAATGGCAAAGCAGGGCGTGACGCTGCCGAAGGCTGGCGAATATGCCGTCGGTCACATCTTCTTCCCGCGCGATCCGGAACGCATCGAGCATTATAAGAAGGTGATCGTCGATGTGATCGGCGAAGAGGGCCAGCAGTTCCTCGGCTTCCGCGATGTGCCGGTCGACAATGCCTCGCTTTCGAAGGCTACTGACATTGCTGCCACCGAGCCGCATCACGTGCAGGTCTTCATTGGTGCAGGCCGCGATGCCGCCACCAATGCCGAGTTCGAACGCCGTCTGTTCCTTATCCGCAAGGTTCTGTCCAACCGCATCTATGACGCCGGCGGCGGCAAGGAAGCGCAGGATTTCTATCCTGTGTCGCTTTCCTCCTCGACCATCGTCTACAAGGGCATGTTCCTGGCCTATCAGGTCGGCGCCTATTACAAGGACCTCTCCGACCCGCGCTTCGAAAGCGCCGTCGCGCTCGTTCACCAGCGCTTCTCCACCAACACCTTCCCGTCCTGGAAGCTCGCCCACCCGTACCGCATGGTTGCCCATAACGGCGAAATCAACACGCTGCGTGGCAACGTCAACTGGATGGCGGCGCGTCAGGCCTCTGTTTCCTCCGCTCTCTTCGGCGACGACATTTCCAAGCTCTGGCCCATCTCCTACGAAGGTCAGTCGGATACGGCCTGCTTCGACAACGCGCTGGAATTCCTGGTGCGCGGTGGCTACTCCATGGCCCATGCCGTCATGATGCTGATCCCCGAAGCATGGGCTGGCAACCAGTCCATGTCTGCCGAGCGCAAGGCGTTCTACGAGTATCACGCGGCCCTGATGGAGCCATGGGATGGCCCGGCAGCTGTTGCCTTTACCGATGGCAAGCAGATCGGCGCGACGCTCGACCGTAACGGTCTGCGTCCAGCCCGTTACCTCGTCACCGATGACGACCGCATCATCATGGCATCCGAAGCTGGCACGCTGCCGGTGCCGGAAGAGCGCATCGTCAAGAAGTGGCGTCTGCAGCCCGGCAAGATGCTGCTGATCGACATGGAAAAGGGCGAAATCATCTCGGATGAGGACGTCAAGCACGAGCTTGCCGCCAAGCACCCGTACCGCAACTGGCTCGACCGCACCCAGCTGATCCTGGAAGACCTGAAGCCTGTTGAGCCGCGCGCGCTGCGCCGCGACGTGTCGCTGCTCGATCGTCAGCAGGCCTTCGGTTACACCAGCGAAGACACCAAGCTTCTGATGTCTCCGATGGCGACCACCGGCCAGGAGGCCGTTGGCTCCATGGGAACCGACACGCCGATCTCGGCCATGTCGGAAAAGTCCAAGCTGCTTTACACCTATTTTAAGCAGAACTTCGCGCAGGTCACCAACCCGCCGATCGATCCGATCCGCGAAGAGCTGGTGATGAGCCTCGTCTCCTTTATCGGCCCGCGTCCGAACATTCTGGACCATGAAGGTGCGGCACGTGCCAAGCGTCTGGAAGTGCGCCAGCCGATCCTGACCAATGGCGATCTGGAAAAGATCCGCTCCATCGGCCACACGGAAGACCGCTTCGACACCAAGACGCTCGACTTCACCTATGATGTCGAGCGCGGCGCCGAAGGCATGCCGGAGATGCTGGACCGTCTGTGCGAGCGGGCAGAGTCTGCCGTGCGCGGCGGTTACAACATCATCGTCCTGTCCGACCGTCAGGTTGGTCCGGATCGCATTGCGATCCCGGCGCTGCTGGCAACCGCTGCCGTTCACCATCACCTCATCCGCAAGGGTCTGCGCACCTCGGTCGGTCTCGTCGTCGAAACCGGCGAGCCGCGCGAAATCCACCATTTCTGCCTGCTGGCCGGTTATGGTGCGGAAGCGATCAATCCCTATCTCGCCTTTGACACGCTGCTCGACATGCACAAGCATGGCGCGTTTCCGAAGGAAGTGTCGGACGACGAAGTGGTCTATCGCTACATCAAGGCGGTGGGTAAGGGCATTCTCAAGGTCATGTCCAAGATGGGCATTTCCACCTACCAGTCCTATTGCGGCGCGCAGATTTTCGACGCCATCGGCCTGTCGTCCGAATTCGTCGAGCAATACTTCTTCGGCACTGCCACAACCATTGAAGGTGTGGGCCTGAAGGAAATTGCCCAAGAAACCGTGGCACGCCACACGGCGGCCTTCGGCAAGGACCCGATCCTTGCCAACACGCTCGATATTGGCGGCGAATATGCTTACCGCATGCGCGGCGAAAGCCACGCCTGGAGCCCGGATTCGGTTGCCACCCTGCAGCATGCCGTGCGCGGCAACAGCCAGGAGCGTTACCGCGAATTCGCCGAAATGGTGAATGACAGCAACCTGCGCATGAACACCATTCGTGGCCTGTTCAAGCTCAAGAGCGCTGAGCAATCTGGTCGCAAGCCGATCTCCGTCGATGAGGTCGAGCCGGCGGTCGATATCGTCAAGCGATTCTCCACCGGTGCGATGTCCTTCGGTTCGATCAGCCGCGAAGCGCACACCACGCTTGCGATTGCGATGAACCGCATCGGCGGCAAGTCCAACACGGGGGAGGGTGGCGAAGAGTCCGATCGTTACATGCCGCTTCTCAACGGCCAGCCGAACCCGGAACGCTCCGCCATCAAGCAGATCGCCTCTGGCCGCTTCGGTGTGACGACGGAATATCTCGTCAATGCCGACATGCTGCAAATCAAGGTCGCGCAGGGTGCCAAGCCCGGCGAGGGCGGTCAGTTGCCCGGCCACAAGGTGGATGCGACGGTTGCCAAGACGCGCCACTCGACGCCGGGCGTCGGCCTGATTTCGCCGCCGCCGCACCACGACATCTACTCGATCGAAGATCTGGCGCAGCTGATCTACGACCTGAAGAACGTCAACCCGGAAGCCGACGTGTCCGTCAAGCTCGTTTCCGAAGTTGGTGTCGGCACGGTTGCTGCCGGTGTCGCCAAGGCGCGCGCCGACCATATCACTGTGTCCGGCTTCGATGGCGGCACGGGAGCGTCGCCGCTCACCTCGCTGAAGCATGCGGGTTCACCATGGGAAATCGGTCTTGCCGAAACCCAGCAGACGCTGGTGCTGAATGGTCTTCGTTCGCGCATCGCACTGCAGGTGGATGGCGGCCTAAAGACCGGCCGTGACGTCATTATTGGCGCGCTTCTGGGCGCCGACGAGTTCGGCTTCGCCACCGCGCCGCTGATTGCCGCTGGCTGCATCATGATGCGCAAGTGCCATCTGAACACCTGCCCTGTGGGCGTTGCCACGCAGGATCCGGTTCTGCGCAAGCGTTTCAAGGGCACGCCGGAGCACGTCATCAACTACTTCTTCTTCGTGGCCGAAGAAGTGCGCGAAATCCTCGCTTCGCTTGGTGTTTCCAGGCTGGACGAGATCATCGGCGCTTCGGAGCTGCTGGAGAAGGATGAGATGCTGGCGCACTGGAAGGCACGCGGGCTCGATTTCAGCCGCATCTTCCACAAGGTGGAAGCGCCGAAGGAAGCGACTTACTGGACCGAGCGCCAGAAGCACCCGATCGACGACATTCTCGACCGCAAGCTGATCGAGAAGTCCATGCCGTCGCTGGAAAACCGCGAGCCGGTGGTCTTCGAAGTACCGATCAAGAACGTCGACCGTTCCGCTGGCGCGATGCTGTCCGGTGCGCTTGCCAAGCGTTGGGGCCATAAGGGCCTCAAGGACGATACGATCCATGTGACGCTGCGCGGCACGGCTGGTCAGTCCTTCGGCGCGTTCCTGGCACGCGGCATCACCTTTGATCTCGTCGGTGACGGCAACGACTATGTCGGCAAGGGGCTGTCTGGTGGTCGCATCATCGTGCGTCCGCCGGAAAATGCCCGCATCGTTGCGGAAAACTCGATCATCGTCGGCAATACCGTGCTTTACGGCGCGATCACCGGCGAATGCTACTTCCGCGGTGTGGCTGGCGAGCGTTTTGCCGTGCGCAACTCCGGTGCGATTGCCGTCGTCGAAGGCGTGGGCGACCATGGCTGCGAATACATGACGGGTGGCATTGTCGTGGTTCTGGGTGAAACCGGCCGCAACTTCGCAGCCGGCATGTCCGGCGGCGTGGCCTATGTTCTGGACGAGACCGGCGATTTCGCCAAGCGCTGCAACATGGCGATGGTCGAGTTGGAGCCGGTTCCGGAAGAAGACGACATGCTGGAAAAGCTGCACCATCACGGCGGCGACCTCATGCACAAGGGACGCGTCGACGTTTCCGAGGACATGACACGTCACGACGAGGAGCGCCTCTACCAGATGATCTCCAACCACTTCCACTACACCAACTCCACCCGCGCCAAGGACATCCTTGACCGCTGGAGCGAGTTCCGTCCGAAGTTCCGCAAGGTCATGCCGGTCGAGTACCGCCGTGCGCTTGAGGAAATGGAACGGCTGAAAATGGGGGTCGCAGCGGAGTAGTTGGGTTTCGACAAATCTTGTGATATGCTTTGTCATATCACAAGATGGAGGCAGTCATGAATGACCATTCCAGCGTCGTTAAAATCGCGCAGGTCTTCAACAATGGACGTAGCCGCGCCATTCGTATTCCGAAGGAATTCGAATTCGAGGCTGACCAGGTGGAGATCCGCATGAATGAAAATGGCGATCTGGTGGTTCATCCGGTGAAAGCACCTCGATCTCCGGCAGGTTTGGTAGCTTTTCTGCGGACGCTTGAGCCGCTTGCGGAAGAGGATCAGATGCCGGAAATCGAGGACTACCCACCGGAACCCGTCGATATCGATTTTCCGGAATGAAGTATCTCTACGACACGAACATCATCTCCAACCTTATTCGCTCACCCGACGGCAAGGTTGGTCAGCGCACCGAAATGCTGGCGGTTGGAGATCTTGGGACAAGCATCGTGGTCGCGGCAGAGCTTCGGTTTGGATATCGCAATCGGGGATCGAAGCGGTTGGAAGTTTTGATCGAGCAGGTTCTGGCAGATTTCGAGATAGCCCCGTGGGCGTCGCCTGCGGATCTGCATTACGCCGAGATACGCAGCATCTTGCAGAAGCAAGGTCAGCCGATCGGGCAAATGGACATGCTGATCGCCGCCCATGCGCTTGCGCTGGATGCGGTGGTGGTGACGGACAATGAAAGAGAATTTTCCCGCGTGCCGGGATTGAAAGTTGAAAATTGGCTGCGTTAGGCCGCGGAAGGGACTGAGACATGGGCAAGGTTACAGGTTTTCTGGAGATCGATCGTCAGGTTGGCAAGTATCAGCCGGCGTCGGATCGTATTCGCCACTTCCGGGAATTCACCATTCCCATGTCGGATGCCGAGGTGCAGAAGCAGGCGGCGCGCTGCATGGACTGTGGCATTCCCTATTGCCATGGCCCGACCGGCTGCCCGGTGCACAACCAGATCCCCGACTGGAACGATCTGATCTATAACAACAATTGGGAAGAGGCGATCCGCAACCTCCATTCCACCAACAACTTCCCGGAATTTACCGGCCGTGTCTGTCCGGCACCGTGCGAGGAAGCCTGCACGCTGAACCTCGAAGATGCGCCGGTTGCGATCAAGACGGTGGAACAGGCGATTGCCGACAAGGCCTATGAGCTGGGCTTCATCGTGCCGAAGCCCGCCACGGTCCACACCGGCAAGAAGGTTGCGATCATCGGTTCCGGTCCGTCCGGTCTTGCCGCTGCCCAGCAGCTTGGCCGTGCCGGTCACGAGGTGCATGTCTATGAGCGCGAAACCAAGGCCGGTGGCCTGCTGCGCTATGGCATTCCCGACTTCAAGATGGAGAAGAACTTCATCGATCGTCGCGTCGAGCAGATCAAGGGGGAAGGCGTCACCTTCCATTACGGCGTCAATGTCGGCGTCGATATGAGCGCAGAACAGCTGATGGCCGAGCATGATGCCGTGCTTTATTGCGGCGGCTCGGAAACCCCGCGTCCGGCCGGTATCGGCGGCACGGAATTCCATGGCGTTCACGATGCCATGCCCTATCTGGTGCAGCAGAACCGTCGCGTCGGCCGCGAAAACATCGACAGCGTCGGCTGGCCTGCCGATCCGATCCTTGCTGGCGGCAAGCATGTCGTCGTCGTCGGCGGTGGCGATACCGCATCGGACTGCGTCGGAACCGCCTTCCGCCAGGGTGCCGTCAAGGTGACCCAGCTCGACATCCGCCCGATGCCACCGGAGAAGGAAGACAAGCTTGCCGTCTGGCCCTACTGGGCAACCAAGATGCGCACCTCGTCCTCGCAGGCAGAAGGTGCAGCGCGTGAGTTCCAGGTGGCAACGCTTGAATTCGTCGGTGACGAGGATGGCGTTCTGACGGGCGTGAAGTGCTGCCAGGTGGATGAGCGCCGCAAGCCGATCGCCGGCACGGAGTTCATCATCAAGGCGGATCTCGCCTTCATCGCCATCGGCTTCTCCGGCCCCTTCACCGATAGCATTTTGAAGGAACTGGACGGCAAGCTGACGCTCAACACCGACCGTCGTGGCTCCACCAACGTCGTTGCCAACGATCGCGACTACAAGACCTCGATCGACAAGCTCTGGGCAGCGGGCGACGTGCGCCGCGGCCAGTCGCTGGTCGTCTGGGCCATCCGCGAAGGCCGCCAGGCGGCGCGCGCCATCGACGAGGCGCTGATGGGAAGCTCGGTTCTGCCGCGCTAAGTCAGGCAGGATAGCGCTTCATGTGACGCTTGGGACATGCGTCCCGCCGTCAGGCTCCAAGAAGGCGCTTGAACCTCGCCTCCTCGTCATCCTCGGGCTTGACCCGAGGATCCATGTTTTCAACGGCTTATGGATGGTCGGGTCAGGCCCGACCATGACGCCGAGAGGGTTTCGTCTGTCGCAGGACCGCGAACACATTGTAGCACTACGCCTTACTCCGCCGCCATGAACCGCTCGCGGTACGCCTGCGGGCTGACCCCGAAGCGGCGCTGGAACAGGCGGCGTAGCGTTTCCTCGCTGCCGAAGCCGGCGCGGCGGGCAGCGCGCGAAACGGGCTGTGCCTGTTCCAAGAGGCGCCTTGCGGTTTCCAGACGCATTTTCTCCAGCGCTTTGGCCGGTGTCACGCCGGTCTGCTCGCGGTAGTGGCGGGAGAAGCTGCGCAGGCTCATCCCTGCCTTGTCGGCGAGATCGCCAAGTGACAAATCCTGCGTGATGTTTTCCATCATCCAGGCATGCAAGCCGTCGAAGCGACCGCCTTCATCCTGCAGCGTGAGGGCAGCGCTGAATTGCGACTGGCCGCCGGGGCGCTTGAGAAAGACCACGAGTTGTCGTGCGACGGCGAGCGCAACATCGCGTCCGAGATCGTTTTCCACCAGCGCCAGTGCCAGATCGATGCCGGCCGTCACGCCGGCAGAGGTCCAGATGCTGCCGTCCTGAATGAAGATCGGGTCCGGATCGAGACGCACCTTGGGGAAGCGCTTTCGGAACTCGCCACAGCGCTGCCAGTGCGTGACTGCGCGCCTGCCATCCAGCAGCCCGGTGCTGGCCAGCAGAAAGGCACCGCTGCAGACCGAAGCCGTTCGTCGCGCCAGTCTGGAGCGCTCCGCGATCCAGCTGATCAAAGCCTGATCCTCGCAGGCACGGTAGACGCCCCAGCCACCGGGAACGATCAGCGTGTCTATCGGCTGGTCGCTTGAGGGCAGGGGAGATGTGCCGATCGGCAATGCAGAGGATGTGACGATCGGATTGTCAGTGCCGACTGCGACCGGCTGATAGGGCGCTGGCTTTCCGGCGTGCAAACAGAAATCATTGGTCGAGGCGAAGACCTGCAAGGGGCCCGCAACATCCAAAAGCTGGACGTCAGGGAAGGCGAGGATTTCGATGCGGCGGGTCATTTTGGCCTGAAGCGTGGGATGAATGGCAATCTCGCCAAACGATGCGCGCCTATCATCCTCTCGTCAACAGGAGAGTTCACATGACCTATCGCTTCGGTTTCCTCGTCTTTCCGAATATCCAACAGCTCGATCTGACCGGGCCTTACGAGGTCTTCGCGTCGGCGAAAGACAGCGAGGTGCATCTGGTGTGGAAGGACAAGAGCCCGGTCCGCTCCGTGACCGGGATCAGCTTCACGCCGGATGTCGATTTCGACGATAGCCCGCAATTTGATGTGCTCTGCATTCCAGGCGGCGGGGGCGTCAATGCGCTGCTTGGCGATGAAGAGGTGCTGGAGTTTATCCGCATCCAGGCAAAGGGCGCGCGCTTTATCACCTCGGTGTGCACCGGTTCGCTGGTGCTTGGTGCGGCCGGACTGCTCAAGGGCAAGCGGGCGGCGACGCACTGGAACGCGATGGACTTTCTGCCGCATTTCGGCGCGACGCCGGTTTATGAGCGCGTGGTGAAGGACGGCAATCTGATCACCGCGGGCGGTGTAACCTCCGGTATCGATTTCGGTCTATCGCTTCTGGCGGAATTGATGGGCCGCGAGGAAGCGGAGATCGTGCAACTGTCGCTGGAATATGCGCCGGCGCCGCCCTTCCATTCGGGCACGCCTCGCGAAGCGTCTGCCGATATTCTGGAAAAGGCGAAAGGTCGGATCGCGCGCTCACGCCAGGAGCGGGAACGGCTGGTCGGCCAGATCGCTCGATAGCGGTGGCTTACCAGCGCATGCCCACAAAAAAACGGCCCCCGTGCATCTGCGAGGGCCGTTTTCCACATGTGTGGACATCAATGCTTGTTCTTGTGGCTCTGCTGGCCGGCCTTCATGTGCTGCTCCGACGAGCCACCCTGCTTGCCGCTGCTCTTGCTGTCTGCCGAGGACTTGGAAGATGCGCTGCGGGTTGCCTTGTCGTCGCTGTTCTTGTGCGACTGCTTGCCGGCTTTGACGTGCTGTTCGTGCGTGCCACCTTGATTGGCCATGACGGTATACTCCTCATATCCATCTTTTTAAGCAAGGCGTCATGCCTTGCCGGGCGTTAACACGAGGCCAGCATTGATCGTTCCGATTTTAATATTTCGTGATGACAAAGATTGTCGTTCGGGTAGCCCACTACCGGTTTTCCCGCAGAACGTTCATTTCGCGGCGGTTTCATCCGTTGGCGGCATGCGATAATCATCCACGCGGCCGAGCGGCGCATCTTCCATCAGCCCGCGCTTCGTCAGTCTTTCGCGTGGCGTCTCAACGACGGAGAATTTCGCAGGCGCCTGTTTGCCGCCCAGCAGCGCATCGCCACCGTCAAGGTCAGGATCGGTCAGGCTGATCGGTTGAGTACGCACCTGCTGCGCATCGATGCCCATAGCGGGCAGCGAGGTGAGGGAGGGCAGGTTGCTGCCGTCCAGCGTGCCGAGGCCGGGCTCGGCACCATCCAGATGACGGCGGACGAATTTTTCCACGTAGAAGGCAAGCTTCTGCTTTCCGGCCTGCGTCATGCCGATTCCATCCGCTTCGCGCAGACGGGCCTGCTGGCCGTTCACATCATAGCCAGTGGTCACGTATTTGCCGCCCTCATCGACGAAGCCATCCCAGACATCGACGAACTCGCCGCCGAGCTTTTCGATATGGCTGCGGTAAAGCCGGTTGAAGCCGACGAAGTCGGCCGTCAGCGATGGCGACTGGAAGGCGGGCAGGCCGACCCAGAGCACCGGCACCTGCTGGCGCTTGGCAAGCGTGATCAGCGCATCGATGCGCCGCTCATATTCCTTGAACCAGATCTCGCTGCCGTATTTCTCCTTGGTGCCGCCAATGTCCATGGCCTGACGGTCGTTGGAACCCATCATGATGACGATGGTGGCGGGCTTGGTATCCTTGATGAATTGCGGAAGGTTGGCAAACCAATCGTAGTAATCGGAGCGCACGAGGCCGGATGAGCCATTGGCGCGGACATCTATGGCAATGCTCGCCGAGGTTTCGAAGGTGGAGACCAGCGCCTCGCCCATGGCGCCGGCGAGGAAATCACCCACGACGAGAACACGTCGGGCATTCTCCAGCTTCTCCACCGGTGCGGGCTTGGCGGTGCGCATCTGCACCACCGAGGGTGTGCTGCGCGGTGCGGCAGGCCTGGTGACGGAGCGGCTGGAATTTTGCCGCTGCGGGGCTGCCTGCCGCCGCTGCTCGCGGCGTTCGGGGGCATAGAGACGATCATTATATTGGTTGGGGCCGCCGAAGAGCATTTCCATCAGCGTGCGGCGCTCGCGATATTCCTGCGCAATGGCAGGCGCCGTCCATGAGGGCAGGCTGAATGTCACGACAAGAAGCGCGACGCTGCCGCGCTTCATGATCTTTGCAAAGGGTCCTGCTTCTCTTGTGGTCATGGCGTGATGTTCCCGAGACGGTCCCATTGATTATATTCTAATATAAGAGGCTCGTCAGGACTTTTATCCGCTACGCGATCGGTTGCCCGATCAGTTACGAAGCGCTCTCAGCAAGGTCTGCGATGGCTCGCCGTCATTTTGCAGGCCCATGCGTTTCTGGATGGCGCTGATTGCCGCTTTGGAGCCGGAGCCGAAATTGCCGTCGATTTCGCCATCATAATAGCCGAGTTCCTTCATGCGCGTCTGAAGCTCGAACTTCTCCTTGATGTCGAGCGTGCCATTCGGGCGCGGCCACTTCTGCTGCATGCCGCCGAAACCGGCAATCTCGTCTGCGAGAAGGCCGACGGCCAGCGCGTAACTGTCCGAGGCGTTGTAGCGCTTGATGGTGAAGAAGTTCTTGGTCATCAGGAAGCCCGGACCGTTGGAACCACCTTCGAGCTTCAGCGTCGCGCGATCCGAACCGCGCGGGAAACCCTTGCCATTGGGGCGGAAGAAGCCGAGCTTCTGCCATTCGGCCAGGCTCTTCGTCTGGTCCGCATAGCGCGCACCACCCGCAGGCACGGCGGTCTCGTAGCCCCAGGTGCGGCCGGGCTCCCAGCCGTTCTTGGCCAGAAGATTTGCAGCGGTTGCCAGCGCATCCGGCACGGAATGCCAGATGTCGCGCTTGCCGTTACCGTCCGCATCGACCGCATAGAGCAGGTAGCTCGTCGGGATGAACTGGGTGTGGCCCATGGCGCCCGCCCAAGAGCCGGTCAGCTGCTTTGGCGTGACGTCACCGGATTGCAGGATTTTCAGTGCGGCAATCAGCTGGGTGCGGGCAAACTTGGCGCGCTTGGGATCGGAATAGGCGAGCGTTGCCAGTGCCTGGGGAATATTGTGCAGGCGTTCGGGCTTTTCCAGCACCGCGCCGTAATTGGATTCCATCGACCAGATGGCGAGGATGACGTGCTTGTCCACGCCGAAATTGCGCTCGATCCAATTGAGCGTCGTGGCGTGCTTCATCTTCATCTCGCGGCCGATGCGCACCGTATAGGGGTTCACGCGGCTGTCGAGATAATCCCATATCTGAGTGGTGAATTCGGGCTGGAAGGTTGCCTTGCGCAGCGCGTCCGGATCAGGTTCAGTCACGCCTGCAAAGGCTTTCTGATAGGTCGCGCGCGAGATGCCTTCCTTGGCGGCTGTGGCATAGAACTGGTTGATCCATTGTTTGAAACCCGCATCTGCACTTGCAGTGACGGGCGTCAAAGCAATGGTCAGGCCTGCGAGTGCCACGCAGCCAAATTTACGGACGCCGGAAAGGATCATCTTTTTCATCGTCAGTCTTTCGTTTCTCTCGAATGTCAGTTCGATTGCGAGATACGCATCGGGCTTCACGATGGGGTACCAAATTAAAGTCAACAAATTCTTTACCATTAACGATAGGTAAGGTCACGCTTTGCAAAAACTTGCCACTTTTGTCATAACAAGTTCGTGTGCGTTACTTAAATGCCGTTGAAATCTCTGAGGAGGGATGTGTGGTAGAAAAAAAGAAAATTCGGAAAGCGGTCTTTCCGGTGGCTGGCCTTGGCACTCGTTTCCTGCCGGCAACCAAAGCTGTTCCGAAGGAAATGCTCACCGTCGTTGACAAGCCGGTCATCCAATATGTGGTGGACGAAGCGGCTGAGGCTGGTATCGAGCATTTCGTATTCGTGACCGGACGCGGCAAGGGTGTCATCGAAGACTATTTCGATATCCAGTTCGAACTGGAGCAGATGCTGCGCGAGCGTAACAAGAACGCCGAACTGACGCTGCTGACGAACATTCTGCCCAAGGCCGGAACGGCCAGCTTCACCCGCCAGCAGGTTCCGCTCGGTCTTGGCCATGCGGTCTGGTGTGCCCGTGACATCGTCGGCGACGAGCCTTTCGCGGTTCTTCTGCCCGACATGATCATGACCGGCGACAACAAGTCCTGCCTCAAGGGCATGGTCGAGCTCTACGATCAGAGCGGCGGCAACGTTCTGGCGGTCGAAGAATGCGCACCGGAACTCGCCCATCGTTACGGCATCGTCGCGCCTGGCGAAGAGATCGGCAACGGTTTCCGCATCACCGACATGGTGGAAAAGCCTGCCAAGGGCACGCAGCCATCGAACTACTTCATCAATGGCCGCTACATCCTTCAGCCGGAAATCTTCACGCTTCTGGAAACGCAGGAGCGCGGTGCCGGCAATGAGATCCAGCTGACCGACAGCATGCTGAAGCTTTTGAAGCAGCAGGACTTCACCGCCTATCCGTTCCGCGGCGAGACCTACGACACCGGCGCCAAGGATGGCTTCATTCTGGCAAACCTCGCTTTCGCCCTGCAGCGCGAGGACATCCGTCCGCTGATCGAAGGCCCGCTGAAGGACATCATCGCCAAGATGGGCTGATGACCGTATCGCTCTCGCCCTGCCATGTCGGACTTGGTCTCACGTGGCGGGATAAGCCATCGGTTCTGAAAAACGTCAATCCCGGCCTCGTGCCGGGATTTGTTTTTGTGGCATAGGCCCACACTTGTCCGGTGCCATGGTCGGGGCCCGACCGGACCTTCCATAAAGCTATGAAAGTTTGACCCACTGCTGGCCGGGTTCATTTGCGACGTGCGAGCTCTGTGGCTGATAAAGCTCCTCATTCCTGTGACAAGCACAGGAATGAGGGTGGATGAGAAAGCGTCATCAGGCGAACTGTCGCTCATCAACCGGACAGCATTGGGTCAAGCTCAAGAATGACCCTGACAGCACCAACGTCCTATCGCTTGAGCGTCAGGCCAGCACCGATGCGCCAATTGTGGTTGTTGGTCACGGGCGTGGTGTCGTAGCTGACGTCGGTGGTGAAATCGAGGTAGCGGTTGATATTCCAGGTCAGACCGGCACCAAGCGTATATTTCGTCTCGTCCCTGATGCTGGAGGTCTGGAAGTTGCGGTGTTCCAGTCCGGTCGTCAGCCGTGCCACGAGGTCGTAGCGCAGTTGCTGAATCAGGCCGACGGTCAACTGACGCGTCACCCAGCCGCCCTCCGGGCCGCCGGCAAAGTCTTCAATGTCCGTCTTCAGGCCGAAGTTGACGTCCGTTCCGCGCATCGGCGACCAGGTGAGGGTGCCATCGGTGGTCAGCGCGTTGACGGATGCCAGGCGGCTATCGTCATAGTCGCGCCGCAGAAGGCCGACGGCGACTTCGCCGCGCCACTTCTCGCCAAGATCGATCTGCGTTCCGACCTTCGCGCCATAGGAGACGGAGGAGCGCTGGTAGCCGGTTCTGTCGGTCTTCTGGTCGTAGGAGCTGAGCGCCCCTGTCGCTTCCAGGAAGGGAATGAGGGCGGGCGACACTTCATAACCGACACGTCCGCGGATGGCGGCACCTGAGCGATCGCGATCGGATAGGCTGATCGGCTGGCCGTTGAGCCCCTTGGCGTCGGTATAGACGGTGCGCGACAGATCGAGTGCGGCGAGCGTCTTGACGAGGGCGACATTGTGCTCGACCGACGCGCCGGTGGTGAAGAGATGCTCGCCACCCTGCACCGCCGCACCGGTAATGGCGTTCGGATCGGTGGTGTCCTCGCGGCTGAAAGTGTAACCAGCTTTCAGCCTGGCTGTCGTCTGGTCGGCCAGATCGAGGCGCAGTTCGGCCTGCACATTGGCGCTCGGACTTTCTCCCGCCCTGCTGCCGCCGAGATTGCGCTCATAGATCCCTTCGCCGGTGACGGTCAGCGCATGGCGCGACCAGTCGCTCGTCAAGGTGCCGCGAATGCCGGTCGCCAGATAATTGCGGTTGGTCGATCCTGTGGCGAATGTCTTGTTCTCGTGGTTGATCGTCTGGCTGATGGAAGGGCGCAGCGTCAGCGTGCCGATGCGGACGCCGGGCGCCGTGCCATCATCGATCGCAACCTTTTCGCCGCCGTCGAGCGTGGTCTCATAGGTGTTCTCCCGCCGATCGACCGGTTCAATCGCTTCATCGACAGGCTCCGCCACGGCGCTGCCAGGATCGACGCTTGTGCGCGTACCGTTCGTGGTCGTGGTGCCGGTGGTCGGCCTCGGCGTGGGAACGACGGTCGCGGCAGGCGTCGGGTTCTGGCCGGAGGCCGGATCGTTGGCATAAGGGTCGGCGCTTTGCAGGCCAGCAGGCTGCACCGGCGTGTTCCGATCCGTATTCTGTTCGGTATTCTGGCCCGTGTTCTGGCCTCTATTCTGCCCGAGCGTCTGCGCTTGCGCGGGCAGGGGCAAGGCGAGGGAGAGAGACGCGCACAGCGACAGGCAGGCCGGCAGAGCGGCGGCTGCTCTGCGCAACGTCTTTTGACGCAGCGCGGTGCTGTGAGAGGTCATGCGTTTCACCCGGTTCGGTATCTTGGTTACCCAAAGGTAAAGTCGCATGGTTAATATCTGGTTGATTGTGGCTCGTTCCTGATGGAGGATCGGTGGACAAAGTTGTATTCGCCAAAGGACAGGCAGACCCAGCTTCCCCTATATAGTCGTATCATCAACTCGGACGAAGTGAGGGGCGATCCACAGCATTGCGCGTAGCCAATGGTCCCTCGGGTCAACGACGTCCATGCAAATAGAAAGAGAAAAATGGTCGAACCGAGGTCGGCAGTTAAGTATTGACTAGAACGTCTATTGTGTTCGCTTGCGGATATTGAAAGAAATTTCAGCAAGTGTCCCGAGCGCGAACGAAAATAGCAGCATGTAAGAGCCGCGATCAAAATGCTTTGCGCTGCTGACCCCGGCAGCGATTTGCTGCTTTATGTCCATCTGCGCGTATTGAAAGCCAAGGACAATCTGTCCAGCAGCGCCAAGCAGACCCAGAACTGCAATAACCATCGCGCATTTCGTAAAAAACATTTGTCCACCCCCAAGCGATTCCCGGCTGACTTACTCGCAAATGACATACTTAAGCACGTCCTACGACGCATTCTGCTGCTCTATCCTATTAAATAGTCGAGCAGACTCGCAGGACGCAATGCTTTTCAAACTCGCCTTTTGATAACACGCGGTAAGCGTTCTTTAAGTCTAGCGGAAGAAACCCCGAAGCCCTAGAATACTTGCTTGGCTCGGAGGACAATAGTGGGATTGCTATTAGAAATTCAAAACGATGCCTTGGACGACAAGGTGCCAGTCGCTACTTTACTACGTAAAGTAATGGTCCTCGCTTCCAATCTTGACAGTGCAGTACTGGAGGATTGGGTGCGTCACGAGTTGAATGGATATCCTAATTCGGTTGACGTGCCAAAATACAGGACCATGGGCATTAGCTTCAAAGCAAGCGGCGCCGACATCATTCGTCAATACAACCGTATGCCAATAGCGCAGTTGGTGGTCGAAAAGGCGGCTGAAAATCCTGAGATTTCGACGTTCAAGTGCCGACAGGCTATCGGGACCATCAGCGTCGATGAGATCAACAAAAGCGATGGAACACTACTTGTAAACTTCGACAATTACATCCCGTTGATTCAGCAGCAATTAGAAGAAGGCATTGTTCTCTTCGCCTTCTGGGGAGAGATCCCGTCGTCGCAGGTTTACGGAGTTCTTGACGCAGTTCGAAGCCGTGTTCTTGATTTCGCATTGGTGCTTAAAAAGAACTATCCGGAGGCGGCTGCTGTTGATGGTATGATCACCAAATCGCCCGAGGTAGACCTTGCATTAACCCAAATCTACAACACCACCATTCACGGCGATAACGCCGGCCCTGTCGGCAACAACGCTGGTGCGTCAATCTCAATGACCATCAACAAAGGTAACAAGATCGAGCTGCGCGAAGTACTGTCCAAGCATGGCGTTGATGAGGCCGATATTTTGGAATTAGAAGCGGCGCTAGTTGATGAGCCCGTCGTTCAGGACGCGAAGGCGTTGGGACCAAAAGTCGCGGGCTGGATTGGCAAAATGGCTGGAAAGGCTGCGTCGGGCGCTTGGAACATCGGAATCAGTGTCGGCACGACAGTCATCCAGTCAGCGATCCTGGCCTATTACGGCCTCAGTGGCTAGAACATCGAGGTTAGGCGATCGGAGCCCGTAAGTTGGAGTGGAGAATGAAACTTCTCTATGTCGTAGCTAGTCTTATCTTCGCGGGTGCTGTGGCTGCACAGGAATCTGCGACCAATTTTGCAGGCACATATTATTGTAAAATTAGCGCCATGGGTGGATTAGCAAAAACTCCCGGAACTGAGAATTGGCAGGCCACGCCGTTCAATGTGCAAGACCTAGCCTACAAGGTGATTGTAACCGATACGGGCGAAACCTTCGGCACCAACTTTTCTGGTAACTACCGTGTCTATAGGATCAAGGCGAACTATTTCGGAGAGCCGCCCAACAAATTCGGCTGTCGGGCTCGCACGCAGATAGACCCTAACGATGGAGAGAAAATTGCAATCCCCGAGAGTGGGCATGCTGAATGTTCCTTTTTCAAATCTGATTTCATCCTAAACTTTAAAGCCAATCTCATTCAGGTGATGTTCAGCGGCGGATATATGGATCCAGAAAAAAAGGACACTGACACGCCTTTCGTCGCGGTCGGCAAATGCGACAAAATCGGCTGACTGTAGCCGTGGTCAGTTTTTTCATCGGCGCTTGCGCTCCATCTTGGGTTCCTCAGTGTAATGCTTACCGCTTAGATCTACGTCAAAGCTCATTATGATCTTTGAGGGGGAGCAACCTCCATGAAGGCATTCCGAGAGAACTCCGGCCTAAGTCTCCATCTTTGAGTTCGCTCCTGCGGTTTCGAGTGGCTGCATCTACAGTATGGCGCGTTGCGGTGCGGAGCATTGCTTAGGCTAGAGTGTCCACCACATCGGCGGGACGGGATTTCGCCAATAGACAGGCAAAGGCGAAAATAGTAACAGTCCCGCCATGACCACGAGATCTGCTGCCCTGACCGAAAACAACGCCATCGAGTCTGCGCTGAGAACCGTTTCGATCGAGCGGAACGGGCTGGCGGCGCTGGAGACTGCGCTTTCCGGAGAGCTTGGTGACGCCTTTGCCAAAGCCGTCGATGTGATCGGCAACATCACCGGGCGGCTGATCATCACCGGTGTTGGCAAGAGCGGCCATATCGGTGCCAAGCTTGCGGCGACCTTTGCCTCCACCGGCACGCCCGCCTTCTTCGTGCATGCTGCAGAAGCCAATCATGGCGATCTGGGCATGATCGGCGGCAATGATGTGGTGCTGGCGATTTCCAAGGGTGGCGAGAGTGCCGAGCTTCGCAGCATCATCAATTACACCCGCCGCTTTGCCATTCCGCTGATTGCGCTGACCTGCGCCAAGGGCGGATCGTTGGCAAAGGCCTCCGATATCGTTCTTCTGATGCCGGATGAGGAAGAGGCCTGCCCGCACCGGTTGGCGCCGACCACCTCCACCTTGATGCAGTTGGCTCTTGGCGATGCGCTGGCAATTGCGCTTCTGGAAGCACGCAAGTTCACTGCAGGCGATTTTCGCGTGTTTCATCCGGGCGGAAAGCTCGGTGCCAGCCTGACGCTTGTCGGCGACATCATGCACACCGGCGATCGCGTGCCGCTGGTGGCGCAGGGGACCCCGATGGCCGAGGCGATCCGGGTTCTGGCGCAGAAGCATTTCGGTTGCGTGGCGGTTCTCGATGAAGATGGACGTCTTTGCGGCATCGTCACCGAGGGCGACATGGCGCGCAATCTCACGCGCAATCTGGCGGAACTGACGGTGGACGACATCATGACACGCACGCCGAAGACCGTGACGAAAGACGTTCTGGCGACGGCGGCACTCGCCACGCTCGAGAAGCACCATATCGGCTCGCTGATCGTCATCGATGCCGACAGGCGGCCGATCGGCCTCGTTCACTTCCACGATCTGCTTCGGATCGGCGTGGCCTGATCTATGCCATCGCAGGCTTGCGTCTGTTGCCGTTAAGGGTGAGCAGGAGACCCGCTGCGACAATCAGCGTCGCCCCCATCACGGTTTGGAGGGTGGGGACGTCTCCAAATATCAGAAAGCCCAGAATGCTGACCCAGATGAGGCTCTGATATTCGAGCGGCGCCAGCAGAGACGCCGGCGCAAGACGATAGCCTTCCAGGAACAGCATCTGCGCGAGCACGATCTCTATCCCCAGGATCGCGCACATGCCGATTTCGAACCAGCTGGCTGGCATGGTCCAGTCCATCAGCAGGCCGCTGACCAGACAAAAGACGAGACCCGTCGTCAGCAACTGCGCCTGCGTGCTCTCTCTCGTCGCGGCCTTGCGGGTATAAATAACCGTAAGAGCCCAGAACAGGCCGGAAGCAAAGGCAAGGAGCGTTGGCGCGAGGTTGAGGGAACCGGCTGGGTTGGCGGCGATCACCGTGCCGATCATCCCCATGACTACCGCTGCCCAGCTTGCCCTTCCCACCTTTTCGCCGAGGATCGGTATGGAGAGGACGACGATGATCAGTGGGGCTGTGGCGTAAAGCGTCGTGACCTGTCCAAGCGGCATAAGCTTGGCCGCCGCGAAAAAACAAAAGGTGCAGGCGATTTGAAACAGCGCCCTCAGCGCTGTCGCCCACTTGTAGGGGCTCTTGATGACCTCCCGGCAGGCGGCAGGCTTTATCACGAGGGCACCAAGCACCATCGCGAAGCTGCGGATGAAGATGAGCTGCCATACGCCAAACAGGTCCCCCATCCACGCCATCGTGGCATAGTGCATCGAGTACATCATGTAGGAGCCGCAGACGAGGATGATGCCGAGGGCGGTTTTCTCGCGGGTGATGGTCACCCCTGACGGCGCGGCGTTTTCCTCGCGCGCATGCAGACATTGAGGTGCAGCAGGCCCTACGCGAGGGGTACTGGGTTTGATGGTTTCATTTGACATTGGCCACCCACAAACCCCTTAATGCCTCAATGTGAATCACATAGTAGACCGGTCGTCTAGTTATGGCACGAGAGAATGCGACACGACACAAGCTTATTTGCGAAGGGCTGAAAGGCCTTATGGCGCATGGCTATGAGGGGGTGGGTATCGGGCCGATCCTTGCCAGTGTGGATGTTCCCAAGGGCTCCTTCTATCACTTCTTCAAAAGCAAGGACGATTTCGTCGGCGCGATCATCGAGCATTACGCCGAGATTTGGGACGGGCGGCGCAAAGAGATCTTTGCCGATGAAAAGCTCAGCCCGCTGGAACGTCTCGATGCCTATCTTGCGGTGCTGGAAGGTACGATCCACGATGAGCATCCAGCAGGTGGTTGTCTGCTTGGCGTCTTGGGACAGACCATTTCAGGGCGAAGCGCCATGCTGCGCGCGAAGCTCGCTGAGGCTTACCGTTCCTGGGAAAATAGCATCGCGGGTGTCCTTCAGGAGGCGGAGAAGGCTGGAGAGTTGAGGGCGGGTGTCGATCCGCAAATGGCTGCCGTGGAGCTGATCGACGCTTATGAAGGTGCGATTATCCGCGTCAAGCTGAACGATGATCTGGAAGCCTTTGCGCGGTTTCGAAAATTGGCGATCGCGAAATTGCGTCGTGACCGCGATGAGCAGGTCCGCAGCGCATAGAGCCAGCCGAAGGCGACAAATCGGTCGGCACTCACCTTACGTCATCGCCCGAGAGCGTTTCCAGTCAACACCGAAACGCCCCGGTGGCTGAACTCTTTGAGCGGAGTCAGCCCTCAGCCCTCTCCACCGTCAGGGTGCGGCCATGGGCCGAGGCGATGCGCACGCGCGTGCCGGCGGGCTGGTCGGTTCCTTGGACCGGCCACCAGGTGTCATCCAGACGAATGCGGCCGCGGCCTTCGGTGATCGGCTCCTGAAGGGTGGCTGTCCGGCCGATGAGGCTTGCCTCGCGCTGGTTGAGGAAGGGTTCGTCGGTTGTCGCATGCTTGCGGTCATAGTAGCGGCGACCGGCAATGGCGAAGACGACGGAAAGTGCTGCAAAGAGCAGGAGCTGGATCTGCCAGCCCCAGAAGCCCATGTCCCACAGCGCCAGAGACAGCGCGCCGACCACCAGTGCAGCCGCGCCGATCCAGATCAGGAACACGCCGGGAGCCGCCAGTTCCGCCACCAGCAGGATGGCCGCCAGCAGCCACCAGCTCCAGGGACCGAGATCGGCGACGAGTTTTTGGATCATGTCACTTGTCCGTCGGGCCGGCGAAAGGGTTGGGAACGGTCACATTGATCGTCTGGCCGCTGGGGCGATTGGATGGCGGAACGGAGGAACGGCTTGTCGTGGCGCGTGGAGCAGGCGGCGGTGTCGTGCCGTCATTGTCCCTGCCGAAAACCTCACGGGCAATGGCGCCGATGCCGCCGAGCGAGCCGATCAGTGATGAGGCTTCCATCGGCATCAGCACGATCTTGGAATTGGTCGCCTTGCCGATATCGGCCAGCGCCTCGGTGTATTTCTGGGCGATGAAGTAGTTGATGGCATGGATATCGCCGGCGGCAATGGCTTCCGAAACCATGCGGGTCGCATTGGCTTCGGCTTCTGCCAGACGTTCACGCGCCTCGGCGTCGCGGAAGGCGGCTTCGCGCTGGCCTTCGGCTTCCAGAATGGCCGATTGCTTGGCACCTTCGGCGCGCAGGATCTGCGCGTTACGCGAACCTTCGGCCTCCAGAACCTGGGCGCGCTTTTCACGCTCGGCCTTCATCTGGCGCGCCATGGAGGTGACCAGATCCTTCGGCGGCGCGATATCCTTGATTTCGATACGGGTCACCTTGATGCCCCAAGGACCGACCGCTTCATCGACAACGCGCAGCAGGCGATCATTGATCGCATCGCGGTTGGACAGAAGCTCGTCGAGATCCATCGAGCCCATGACGGAGCGGATGTTCGTCATGGTCAGGTTCTGGATGGCGAATTCCAGATTGGCGATCTGGTAGGCGGCCTGGGCGGCGTTCAGCACCTGATAGAAGGCCACCGCATCGGACGACACGCTGGCATTGTCCTTGGTGATGACTTCCTGGGTCGGAATATCCAGCACCTGTTCCATCACATTCATCCGCGCGCCGATCCGCTCGATGAAGGGGGTGATGATGTTGAGGCCGGGCTCCAGCGTGCGGGTGTAGCGGCCAAAGCGCTCCACCGTATAGCGGTATCCCTGCGGCACGGTCTTGATACCGGCAACCAGCGTCAGGATGACAAGAACAACCGCCGCAATGACAAAAATATCGAAACCGCTCAAGTCCATTCCTGCTCTCCTGTTCAATCACCGGGCGAAAGAGAGGGTGGGATCAGACCCAGCCCTGCAATTCCTTGCGCACAACTTTTTCGAGAACCCGCATACCATCCGCACTGTCGTTGAGGCAAGGAATATGGGTGAACTTCTCGCCGCCATGGTGGAGGAAGCTCTCGCCCGCTTCGCCGGCAATTTCTTCCAAAGTCTCAAGACAATCGGAAACGAAGCCGGGGTTCATCACGGCAATGCGCTTGACGCCTTCGCTTGCCAGCTTCTCCACCGTCTTGTCGGTGTAGGGCTGCAGCCACTCTTCCGGTCCGAAGCGAGACTGGAAGGTGATGAGGAAGCGGTCCTTGTCCAGACCCAGCTTCTCGCGCAGCAGGCGACCGGTCTTCATGCACTGGCAGTGATAGGGATCGCCCTTCCTGAAATAGGATTGCGGAATGCCGTGGAAGGAGGCGATCAGCTTTTCAGGCTCCCAATCCAGCGTCGCCAGATGGGCCTTCACCGAGCTGGCCAGAGCATCGATATAGGTTTCGTCGTCGTGATAGGGCGGCACGGTGCGCAGTGCTGGCTGCCAGCGCATCTTCATCAGATGCTCAAAGGCCTTGTCGTTGACGGTCGCCGTGGTCGCGGCGGCATATTGCGGATAGAGCGGGAAGAGCAGGATCTTCTCGCACCCCTCGGCCTTCAGTGCATCGATCTTGGAAGCGATCGAGGGCTGCCCATAGCGCATGCCCCAATCGACCACCACATTCGGCAGGTCGGTCAGCGCCTTCGCCATCAGCTCGGACTGGTTGCGGGTATAGGTGCGCAGGTAGCTTTCGTTCTTCTCGTGGTTCCAGATTTCCTCATAGGCCTTGCCGACCTTTTGCGGGCGCTTGTTCAGCACGATGCCGTAGAGGATCGGGTACCAGAAGACGCGCGACCACTCGATCACGCGCTTGTCGCTCAGGAACTCCGCGAGGTAGCGGCGCATCGATTTGTAATCCGTGCCATCCGGCGTGCCGAGATTGACGAGAAGAACGCCGACCTTGCCGAAGGAAACCTTCGGATGGTCCTTGGGCAGGTGGCTTGCGGGGAAAGCGGTGATATCTGCGGCCATTAACTTGTCCTGAACTCTCATGAATCGCGGAAGACTACGTCCGCTTTGATCTCTTGGATCAATCTGTAGACCATCAATCCCCTGATCTGAATTGATTTTTGACAAAGCGCACGTGGCATATCAGCGCGATGCGGGATGATTGAGCGGTTGACGCACCGTTGCGAGGGCCGCAGCATTGGCATTGTCCCTTCCGGGCACTCGTAAGCCGGCGAGAAGATGGATCCTCGGGTCGAGCCCGAGGATGACGCGGAGGAGGGGTTGGATTCCGCTGGCAAGATCGGCGGAACAGGCAATCAGGTTAAAGGTCCCAAGATCGGCGGATGGTCCATTGTGAATCTCAGACGACGAAAACCTCTCGAACGTCATCCTCGGGCTCGACCCGAGGATCCATCTTTTCAACGACTTAACGCTTGTCGTATTAAAGCCGAGCGTGGTGATAGCAAACATGCAGGTCAGATCATAAAACCAAAAGCCGGCCCGCAATGCGAACCGGCTCTTGTCATCAATCAACCAAAGATCAGTTGGCCGGGATGGTCAGCTCTTCGCCCACCTCGATGTGGTTGGGACGGCGCAGCTCATTGGCTTCGGCGATCTTCTTCCAGTCGATGCCCTTGCCGTATTTCTCCTCGGCGATCTTCCACAGCGAGTCGCCCTTGGTGACGACATATTTTGCTGCCGCGGTGGCGGCTGCCGGTGCGGATGGCGTCGTGGTGGACGGAGCAGCCGGAGCCGCAGGTGCGGCGGTAGACGGTGCTGGAGCTGCCGGTGCCGGCGTGGCGGGAGCTGGTGCAGCAGGAGCAGGCGCGGGGGCGGCGGTAGGAGCCTGAGCCGTAGTGGCCGGAGCGGGTGCTGCGGGTGCCGGTGCGGCGGGCTGCTTTGGCGGGGCGACGTAGCCGGCAGGCGTTGCGTCTACGATGCGGCCATCGGTATAGGGCTTGTAAGGGCTGTGCGCGCCGATATAGGCGGCGACCGCATCTTCCAGGCTCGGTCCGAAGTCATAGGGGTTGATCGCCTTGGTGGCGAAGGACTTGAAGCCGTCGCCGCCGGTGCGGGTATAGTTGTTGGTCACGACGCCATAGGTCTTTTCCGGGTCGAGCTTGACGAAGTTATCGCCTTCCTTGACCTCAACGGAGACGATGCGGCTTCCGGCAGGCTTGGAGCGGTCGAAGGTGTATTTCAGGCCGGAGGCCTGGACGAAGCGACCCGCACCTTCCTCGATCTGGCTTGCGCCGTTTTCAAGTGCTGCGACGAGGTCGGAGCCCTTGATCTGGAAGGTGGCGATGGAGTTCTGGAACGGCAGAACCGTCAGAACTTCACCCATGGTGACCGGGCCGGCATCGATGGAGGCGCGAAGACCGCCACCGTTCTGGATGGCGATGGTGATGCCCTGATCCTTCACGCGGTCAAGCAGCGCGTCGGCAACGAGGTTGCCCATCGAGCATTCCTTGGCGCGGCAGACCTCACGCGAGCCGTCGATCGGGGCTTCGCTGACGCCGATTTCCTTCTTCTTCATGTCTTCCAGCGGTGCGGCAAGTTCTGCCACGCGCTTGTTGTAGGCATCATCCTGGGCAACGGCTGCGTCGAGCAACTTCGGTGCGCCGCTGACGGATTTTACCACGCCGTTATCGTCGAAGGTGACGGCGAGATCGCCGAGATATTTGGAGTAGGCATAAGCGGTGACGACCGGAACATCGACGCCCGATGGGTTCTTGACCATGGTGGGATAAGGGCCGGCGGCCTTCGGGTCGGTGCTGGAGAGCAGCGTGTGGCTGTGGCCGCCGACGATCACGTCGATGCCATCCACTTCTCTCGCGATTTCCTGGTCGCGCACATAGCCGACATGCGAAAGCAGCACGATCTTGTTGACGCCCTGGTCCTGCAGTTCCTTCACCGCGCCCTTGAGATAGGCGACCTCATCCTCGAAGGAGACCTTGTCGCCCGGCGAAGAGGTTTCGCCCGTATCGGTGGCGAGAACGGACACCACGCCGACCTTCTGGCCGCCCATGTCCTTGATGACATAGCCCTTGAACTTGTCCTTCAGTTCCGAGCCGTCGGCAATCTTGGTGTTGCCGGAAATGATCGGGAACTTGGCGGCGTTGATGAACTTCAGAAGTTCTGCCGGGCCATCATCGAACTCATGGTTGCCGATCGCCATGGCGTCGAAGCCGATGCCGTTCATGAATTCGGCAACCGGGCCGCTCTTGTACTGCGTATAGAAGAGCGAGCCCTGAAACTGGTCACCGGCATCGAGAACCAGAATATTGGCGTTCGGTCCAAGCTCGGCGCGACGTGCATCGATCGCACCCTTCACCCGGGCGATGCCGCCAAAGCACTCTTTCTTCTCCGTCTCGGCAGCCGAGCAGGTGGAATCATATTTGTTGATCGGCTCGATGCGGGAGTGAAGATCGTTGATATGCAGGATGTTGAGTTGATAATCGGCAAGTGCTGCACCCGCCGAAAGCGCGACCACGGACGCGGTCATCAGGCTAAATCTCAAAATCCTGTTCATCAGTCTCTCTCCTGTTGATGTCGTGCTTTTCGTTTCAGACCGTCCACATTCACAGCTAATGCAAGACTGTGACAGCCATTCGAAGGCATGTTTCCATCTTGAAGCATCTGCCGCAAGTAGAATTCTTGTGGTGGAGAGACAATAAAAAACGCGCGCTACACGCGCGCGTTGAATAAGAGATCGCTCTTTTTTCAGAGGAGCCTTTCGGCTCAGCCCTGACGAGTCAGAGTGAACTGGCTGTTGGTATCCGTCGTGCAGTTCAACTGACCGGGGGAAATCAGGGCGCAATTGACGCGCGACTGGGTGTTGCGCACCAGCGAGGTCATGTTGATCTCGTAAAGGGTGGGGGAGATCGCCACGTAGGTTCCGGATGCCAGAAGCGTGTTGGTGTCGGAGGAACGGGTGGAGAAGGACCCGTTCTGGAACGTGGAAACGATGCCGTTACGGTCGATCCAGCGACCGTCCACTGCGGGGCGCTGCGAAATCGACGGCATGGGCCGCATGGGGCTTGAGGCTGGAGCACAAGAAGAAACGGCAACTGCGGCCAACAGCAAGGCAACACTTGTCTTGAAATACATTATTCTTTTCTCCTGCGATTCTTCAGCCAATGGTTAATGACCATGGCGCGAGTTCCGGTTTATTGCAAGCGAACGACAGGCGATACACACCGGTTCCGGCATCGCAGCACAAAACCGCAAGCGTGGCAAAACTGCATCAATGCGCAGCGGGACGCGCTCAGGTTTTGGCCTGAGCGCCTTCCTTTCCATCAGGGCTTAGCGCACCAGAATGTTGCGGAACTGCCAGGGGTCGTCCTTGTCGATATCGTCCGGGAAGAAGCCGGGACGACCGTCCAGCGGCGTCCAGTCGGTGTAATGGCCTTCCACAGGGCCGAGATAGGGCTTCTGGATTTCGAGGCAGCGGCGATAATCCATCTCGTCAGCCTCGACGATGCCGACGTCCGGATTTTCCAGCGCCCAGACCATGCCGGCCAGAACCGCGGAACTGACCTGCAGACCGGTGGCATTCTGGTTGGGGGCGAGCTTGCGCGCCTGTTCGAGCGTCAGACGCGAGCCATACCAGTAGGCGTTCTTCTCATGGCCGTAGAGGAGCACGCCGAGCTCGTCGGCGCCATCGACCAGTTCGTCCTCCGTCAACACATGCTGCACGGCTTGCGCCTGTCCGCCATTGCCGAACATCTCATAGAGAGACAACACCGCGTCATTGCAGGGGTGGTAGGCATAGTGGCAAGTGGGGCGGAAGGCGACCTTGTCATCCTCGTCGCGCACGGTGAAATAGTCGGCAATCGAGATCGCCTCGTTATGGGTGACGAGCAGGCCATATTGTGCGCCATGCGTCGGGCACCATGTGCGAACGCGGGTATCGGCACCGGGCTGTTCCAGATAGATGGCGGCCTTCGATCCCTTCTTGTGCTTCCTGGCGTTTTTCGGCTTCCACGTTTCGTGGCTGCCCCAGCCAAGCTCGGCGGGCTGCAAACCTTCGGCGATGAAGCCTTCCACCGACCAGGTGTTCCAGAAGGTGCCGAAGGGTTTGGGTTCGCGGGCGCGCTGCGTGTCGCGCTCGGCCACATGCACGCCCTTGACGCCAAGGGTCTGCATCAGCTTTGCCCAGCCCTCGCGGTCGCCGGTTTTCGGCTCCTCGATCTTTACGCCCATATCACTTGCCAGATTGACAAGCGCCTGCTTGACGAACCAGGAGACCATGCCGGGATTGGCGCCGCAGGTGGAAATGGCGGTCGTGCCGCCGGGATGTTTTTCCTTGGCTTTCAGCATGGTCTGGCGCAGCCGGTAATTGGTGCGGGCGGAATTGTCGGCCTTGTCGTCGAAGTAAAAGCCCGGCCATGGCTCAACGACGGTGTCGATATAGAGCACGTCATGCTTGCGGCAGAGCTTCATCAGATCGACGGAGGACGCATCCACCGACAGGTTGACGCAGAACCCGCCCTTGCCGCCTTCGACCAGCGGCGTCATCACGTCCTTGTAATTATCCTTGGTCAGATGGGTGCGGATGTGGCGAATGCCTTTCTCGGCCAGATCATCGGCGATGTCCTCGCGCGGATCGATGACCACGAGTTTCGTCCGGTCGAAGGTAAAGTGCCTTTCGATCAGCGGAAGCGTGCCACGGCCGATAGAGCCGAAACCGATCATGATGATGGGGCCGTTGATCTCCCCGTAGATCGGGTATGCAGCTTCCGTCATTTCAATTCCCTTCGTAAACTATGGTCTAAAACCAGATTATCCATTCGTATCAATAAAGTACAACCACATGACGCGAATATGAAGCACGTCTTCATTCTCTCTTTACTATCGAGAATGATGCATCCTTTCTCGCAATCGCAATTTTGACACGAGCCGATATAATTGTCTGCTAAATAAGCGGCCATGAGGGGCGCTGGCCGGATTTCAGGTGACGAATGTTCCGTCATGATGAGCAGTCTTACATCGGCGGTCTTCTGGAGCGCGTGGCGGCGTTGCAAGACGTTACGCCTGTTCTTATCGCGCTCTACGATACGGAAGACCGTGTTCGCTATGCCAACCGGGCCTTTCGCGAAGCCTTCCATCTCTCCGAAGACAGCTTTCCCACCTGGGCCGAGATCATCCGTTTGAACTATCAGAACCGTCAGGGCCTGATCATCAATACGAGGGATTTCGAGGCCTGGCTTCTCTCCGCTCAATCGCGGCGCGGCAAGCAGGCCTTTCGCGGGCTCGAACTCGACATGCATGACGGGCGCTGGATCTGGATGACGGAGACGGTGGAAACGGATGGCTGGATGCTGTGCGTCGGCACCGACATCACCGCACTTCGCCAGAACCAGCGTAGCCTGCGGCAGGATCGCGACCTTGCGCTGCGCGCCGCGCAGACCGATGAACTGACCGGAACCTCCAATCGACGTTTCGTTTTCGCTCGCCTGGCAGCTCACGCCGAAAATGTCGACAAGGACATCGAGCCCCCGTTCGGCGTTTCCATCATCGATATCGATCTGTTCAAGGGGGTCAACGACCGCTTCGGTCATCAAGGTGGCGACGCGGTGCTGCGCGACTTCGTCAAGCTTGCCCATTCGACCATTCGCCGGCCGGATTATTTCGGCCGTGTCGGCGGCGAAGAGTTCATGCTCGTGATGCCACGGACGGGGCTGGAGGAATGCGCCTCGATCGTCGGACGCATTCTGGAAAAAGCGGCAGAGTCACGGCCCTTCGCAGACCATCCCGAATTCTCCTATAGCTGTTCGGCCGGCATTGCGCTCTACAAGGCGGGTGAGGGCAGCAACGAACTCTATCACCGGGCCGATCGGGCGCTCTATCTCGCCAAGCAGAATGGCCGCGCCCGGCTGGAATGGATCGTCAACTGAAACCGGATCAAACCAGTTCGGCCGGCACCAGCCCGTGCAGTGAATTGCCGACAAAAATCTTCCTGCCTTGCAGATCTTCGGGCTTCAGCGCCTGTCCGCGCGCCTTGCGGTCGCGGATAAGATCGGCGCGAAGGACGCCGGGCAGAATGCCGCTATCGAGCGGTGGGGTCAGCAACTGGCCGTCCGGGCCTTCGACGAAAAGGCTGGTGGCAGAGCCTTCGCAGATTTCGCCGCGCTCGTTAAGAAGCAGGACCTCGTCAGCCTCCTTGGATGAAAACTCAGCACGCGCGGCATCATAGGGTTCGCGCCGCGAGGATTTGTGCCGGTAGAATGTGTCGCTGGAATCGAGCCGGGTCTTTTCGGCGATCTTCAGCCGCCAGACGGCGTCCGGCGCAATCGGCTGAAAGGGCTCTGCGGCAATCTCCAGCTCGCCCTTGTAGTTCATCACCAGAGCGACCTTCATGGGGCCGTCGCCGTTCACGGTTGTCTTGAGTGCCGAGGCCGGATCTTTCGGCGGGCGAAAACCCAGTGCATCGGCAGACCGCAGCAGGCGGCGCAGATGCTGTTCCAGGCGCTGGAAGCCGCTTTGCGGCTCCCATCGCAATGTTTCCCTCAAGGTAAGGTCAGCGGGCTTGCGCTTCATGCTCCTGGTCCGTCTTCTGCATCTGTTCCGACGGGATATAAAAACCGGCGAAGCTTGTCCGAAATGGGAGCGTCGCCGATTTTTGTTGTCACGGTCTCATTTTGACGGCGCGTCGAGGGCTTCCAACTCGTCGATCAGGCCTTCAATCATCGACAGGCCCTTGCTCCAGAAGGAGGGGTCGGTCGCATCAAGGCCGAAGGGTTTCAGAAGCTCCGAATGGTGCTTGGTGCCGCCGGCCTTCAGAAGCTCGAAATACTTCGCCTGGAAGCCCTCGTCGGCATTCTGATAGACGGCATAGAGCGAGTTCACCAGGCAGTCGCCAAAGGCGTAGGCATAGACATAGAAGGGCGAGTGGATGAAGTGCGGGATATAGGTCCACCACGTCTCGTAACCTTCCGAAATGCGGATCGCCGGCCCGAGACTTTCTTCCTGCACCGATAGCCACAATTCACCGATCTGTTCGGCGGTTAGTTCACCCTCCTTGCGGGCGGTGTGCACCTTGCGCTCGAATTCGTAGAAGGCGATCTGTCGAACGACGGTGTTGATCATGTCTTCCACCTTGCGCGCCAGCATGGCCTTGCGCTCACGCGAATCGGTGGTGGCTTCCAGAAGCTTGCGGAAGGTCAGCATCTCGCCGAAGACCGAGGCCGTCTCGGCAAGGGTCAGCGGCGTGGCGCACATCAGCGCGCCCTGCTCACCGGCCAGAACCTGGTGCACGCCGTGGCCGAGCTCATGGGCAAGCGTCATCACGTCGCGCGGCTTGCCGAGATAATTGACCAGAACATATGGATGGGCGGAGGGCACGGTCGGATGGGCAAAGGCGCCCGGCGCCTTGCCGGGACGGGCGGGTGCATCGATCCATTCCTCATCGAAGAAGCGGCGGGCGATATCGGCCATTTCCGGGGCAAAGGCACCATAGGCAGAGAGCACCATATCCTTCGCGTCACCCCAGGGGATGATGGCGTTGGACGTATCTGGAAGCGGCGCGTTGCGATCCCAGTAGTTCATCTGCTCCATGCCAAGCCAGTTGGCCTTCATCTTGTAATAGCGATGTGACAGGCGCGGATAGGCCTCGCGCACGGCAGCCGCAAGCGCATCGACCACCTCGCGCTCAACGCGGTTTGCCAGATGGCGGCTATCGGCAATGTCTTCGAACTTGCGCCAGCGGTCGGAGATTTCCTTGTCCTTGGCGAGCGTGTTGGTGATCAGCGTGAAGACGCGCAAGTTGTCCTTGAAGGTGGCGCTGAGTGCGGCCGCCGCCTTGCGGCGCGTTTCCGGGTCCGGCTCCTGCAGCATGTTGAGCGTCGGCTCCAGAGCCAGGCTTTCGCCATCGACCTCAAAGCGAAGGTCGGTCATCGTTTCGTCAAAGAGGCGGTTGAAGGCGGCTGCACTCGTCATGGATTTCTCCAGGAACAGCTGCTCCAGGCTGTCATCCAGCTGATGCGGCTTATCCTTGCGCAGGTCCACCAGCCAAGGCTTGTAGTGCGCCGCAAGCGCATCCTTGTCGAATGCGGCATCGATCAGCGCATCATCGATGCGGTTGAGTTCCAGCGGGAAGAACAGAAGGTGCGAGGCAATATCGGTGAGCTTGGCCTGGGCATCGCCGTAGAGCTTTCCATTGGCCGGGTTCGACGTATCGGAAAAGTAGGTGAGGCCCGCAAAGGAACCGATGCGGCCGAGAATGTCGTCCAGCGCTTCATATTCCTTCAGGGCCGCACCGATGCCCTCATCGCCGGAACGGCTGGCGGCAGCTTCAAGCTTGCCCTTCCATTTCGTCTCGAATGCCTTGGCATCGCTCTCAGCCTTTTTCAGGTCGCCCTTGTATTCGGCAGAATCGACCGAGGGGTAAAGATCGGAGAGCTTCCAGACCGGCAGGTCGCCAAGGGCAGCGCTTGCGCTTTCGGCGGGAGAGAAGGCGGGCATGGGGGTCGATGTCGTCAAGGTCATGAAACGCGTCCTTTTTGTCTTCGCATCGAAGCATATGGGTGCCTTTGTTTCCTGTGGCAATGCTTAAAATGCAAGCAATTCTTACAACCCGATGTTGAAGTCTTGCGTGGCAAAGTCGAGCCAAAGAGCCTGCATGAGGCAGGTTCATAAACCGGAAACCGGAGCTCGAAATGACCGTTCACGTTCTCATTGTCGAAGATGATCCCGTCCAGCGCCGTGTGCTGAAACAGGCCGTGGAGCAGAATGGACATGCGTGCCTGCTGGCCGAGAGCGGCAAGGCGGGCCTTGGGATCTTGAAAACACGTGGGCCCGAGATCGGTGTCATCGTCATCGATCTGGCGATGCGCGGGCTGGACGGTCTTTCCTTCATTCAGGCGGTTCACGATCTCGGCATGGACGTTCCCGTTGTCGTCCAGACCGGGCAGGGCGGCATCGACGCGGTTGTGGAAGCCATGCGGGCGGGCGCCTTCGACTTCGTCGTCAAGCCAGTTTCGCCCGAACGTCTTGGAACGGCGATTGCCGGTGCGCTGAAATCCGATGATCCAAAGGGGCGCTCCCTGCGGCGCGCGCGCCATCAGCCGGTTGGGCTTGCCGATATCGTTTCGGCCAGTCCTGCGATGACACGCGTGGTGGATCTGGCAAAACGCGCCAGCCACTCCACCATTCCCGTGGTGCTGGAAGGCGAGGCGGGGGTCGGCAAGGAGATGATTGCACGCGCCATCCATGCGGGCAGCGAGCGGGCGACGAAGCCATTCGTGATTTTGAACTGCAGCGCGATTGCGCCTGAACTGATCGAGAACGCGCTATTTGGCGGCTCAACGATGGATGAAGGTGAGGCTGGGGAACGCCAGCAGGCCAAGTTCCTGGAGGCCGATGGCGGCACGCTGTTTATCGATGAGCTTGGCGACCTGCCGCTTGAGGTGCAGGTGAAGCTTCTGCGGGCAGCGCAAAGCGGAGAGATCGAAGCCGCCGGATCGTCCAGGCGCCGCAAGGTGAATGTGCGGCTGATTTCCGCCACGGCGAAGAATCTGATCGAAGAGGTGAAGGAAGGCCGCTTCCGCGAAGACCTCTATTACCGCCTCAATGTCTTCCCCATCACCATTCCGGCACTGCGCCGCCGCAAGGAAGACATTCCCTTCCTGGCGCGCACCTTTGCCGAGCGGTTCTCGCTTGAGCAGAAATTGCCGCAGTCGGTCGGCGTCAGTGCCGCAGCACTTGCGCTGCTGACCGCCTATGACTGGCCGGGCAACATCCGCCAGCTGGAAAATGCCGTCTTCCGTGCAGCCGTGCTGGCGCAGGGCCGTGAGCTGGCACCAAGCGATTTCGTCCAGATCGCCGCGCAGGTTCCAGGCTTCGAGGGCGATGCGCGAGAGACAGGCGCACACGCCGCGGATCGATCCGTGGCGGGAACCGCGCCTTCGCTGGTGGAGGTCAAGGCATCTGAAGCACCGGGTACGCATGGGACTGCAACCGAGGAGGCAGACGTGGAGAATGATGGCGTTTTTCCCAGCGGCAGTCTAATCGCCAGTACCGATGAGACCGGCAATGTGCGCACCATTGCCGAAATCGAAGAAGAGCTGATCCGGTTTGCCCTGCGATTCTACCGCGGACAGATGAGCCAAGTGGCGCGAAAACTCGGCATCGGGCGCTCGACACTCTACCGTAAGTTGAAGGATTATGGCATTGATCCCGACAATCCGATGCATGACGCGGCATGACGATGAGGGTTGAAGCCTAAATTAGGCGTTGGCATTTTTGTTAACCCCTGAGCAAGGATATTCGCTTACCCTTCATAAACCTCTTGTTAGTTGTCTGTTCACTATATAGAGGAAGGTTGTATGTGTGTGGCAAATTTGCCATCGTGTCACCGTAATTGAGGTTCAAGTGGGACAATGTGACAAATTGTCTGCCAGGCGGGGATCGAATTGCCATATCTGAATCGGAATAACGCGCATGCGGGCAAGTCTGCGCGCGGCTTGATCAAAGATATATGCACGAAGCTGTCGGCACGCGTTGTCACCGTTGCGTGCCTGATGTTAGCCGCAATGCCCATCTTCAGCGTTTCAGCGACGGAAGCCGCCGCCGAGACACGCAGTTTGAAGCTCTATTATATCCACACCAAAGAAAAAGCCGTCATCACATTCAAGAGAAACGGCAAGTACGATCAGAAGGGCCTGCAGGAGCTCAATCGCTTCCTGCGCGACTGGCGTCGCAACCAGCCCACCAAGATGGATCCGCGCCTTTTCGATCTGGTCTGGGAAGTGTATCGCCGCTCCGGCGCCACGGACTATATCAACGTCGTTTCCGCTTTCCGCTCGCCCGAGACCAACGGCATGCTGCGTTCGCGCACCAAGGGTGTTGCCAAGCACAGCCAGCACACGCTCGGCAAGGCGATGGACTTTTTCATTCCCGGCGTGAAGCTCGCCCGCTTGCGTGAGATCGGCATGCAGATGCAGATCGGTGGCGTCGGCTTCTACCCGACCTCCGGTTCGCCCTTCGTCCATATGGACGTCGGCAATGTCCGTGCATGGCCACGCATGAGCCGCCAGGAACTCGTTCGCATCTTCCCGAACGGCAACACCATTCACCTGCCTGCCGATGGCAAGCCGCTGCCGGGTTACGATCAGGCTCTGGCCGACTACAAGAAGCGTGTCAGCTCCTCGTCGATCCAAGTGGCGAGCACCGCTGGCTCCGGACCTGCGACATCCTCTTCCGGCGGCAAGCGCAAGACCCTTCTTGCAGCCCTCTTTGGCGGTGGCGACGAGGATGAAGATTCCGAAGAAATCGCAACACCCGCACCGGCCGGTCGTTCGCCAGCCCCTGCTCCTGTAGCAGAAGAGGCAGAAGAAGCCCCGGTCGCTGTGGCATCTGCGGCGCCCGTGCCGAGTGCCGTAAATGCACCGCTGCCGACCGCACGCCCGGCCTTCCGCGGCGAAGAAGCTTCGACTGGCCTTGCGACGGCGCTTTATTCGCCAGGTCGCAATGCCGCTCAGGATGCGCTCCAGGCTGCGACCACGCCAACTCCAACCGCCGCACCGGCTGAACAGAAGTTCGCCGATCTGGCCGAGGTCTCGGTTCCGGTTCCGACCCTGCTTGGACCGCGCGGCATGCGTGGCGATGCTCAGGGTTCGGTCATGACGGCGTCACTCGACTCTGAAAACGCACCGGCCGATGCGCTGGTCGCCCATGTGCCGGTTCCGGCCAATCGTCCGGCTGTTGCAGAAGCACTGATCGCCTCTGCCAATGCCGATACGGAAGGCCAGGATGACGTAGCCGACAGCCAGGCCTCTCTGTCTCCGACGGTCATTGCCGCTCTGGAACAAAGCGGGCAGGATGCACGCTCTGCCGTGACGGCGGCTGCCATGCCGACGGCTGCACCATTCCCGTCATCGGCTGCTGCCTATGCTGCACCGACCCCGGTTGAGGCGCCGCGCCAGGTCGCCAAGCTTGATCCGATGGTGACGCCGAAGGCAAAGAGCTTTGGTGACGAGTTCGATCCAAAGCCAGCGGCTGCCAACAATAGCGGTCTCAATGCCGGCCTGCCGACCAAGGGTGGTCGCCCGAGCAAGCAGGATGCCGTCGTATCGCAGCAGGCCATGGTCAGCGGTGGACGCCTGACGCAGGAAGCGATTTCCGATTGGGCGCTCAGCCAGAACAAGGGTGCGACTGTTCGTGCGGTGAAGGCACCACGCGTCAGCAACCGCATGCTGAGCCACGATATGTCGGCCTCGAATGCGAGCTTCCGCCAGGGCGCCAAGGCGATCGACTCCAGCCGCTTCAGCTCACCGGTCAGAATGCCTTAATCAGCTTCTGCAGAGCATAAGAGAAATGAACGGCCCGGAAATCGACATCGATTTTCGGGTCGTTTGTTTTTTCAGGCATCCTGAGGTGTGGCATTTTTCCAGAGTTGCTCTTCAGGCGACCACGCTGTGTCTCACCAAAGCGCCGGGCGTCCTCTTGGACGCACAAAGGACGCTTTCCCATTTTGAATCGACGCACCGTGCTTTGCGAAAATCGGGTCCGCCATTCGGGCCGATGCTGTTGAGAGTCGTCCACGGAGGGGGCGTCTCAGGCGATTGAGACCATCTCTGTTCTTGCCGAAGCGTGCGCGGAGCTTTCGTCAGCCACGCCATCACCTTGACGGGCGCTGATGGCGCTGTTAACGCTTTTTTCATTGCTTTGTTTGTCGCGGCGAAAGTTATGCGTGTATCGCCGCACGTCATTTGTTTTAGGTCGCGCAAAGGCAGTGGTCTTGAGAGACGCTGCACGCATGAAGCTCTTTCAATGCGCCGGTTCTGACGAACCATGTCCCTGATGAATTCCGTGTTCCTGTGTCGATAAAAGACGCGCCGTAAGGCCGTTTTGAATCTCGCCTCAACGCTCTTTCCTTCTGCCACGGGCCGAAGCGCGCTGAGGCTGGTTCGTCGTCACATGGGCATGCCACTCGACGGTATACGCGCCATGACCACGATTTCCCTGCTCGCCACACGCCAGATCGCCATGCTCTCCACCTCCGTGATTGCGGGGTTGACGAGTGCCGATGTCGATGCGCTGAGTTCGGCGCAGATCAAGGCGCTGAGCAGCACACAGATCGGCGCGCTCAACACCTCCGTGATTTCGTCGCTTTCCTCTGCCGATGTCGGTGCCATCGCGCCAAAGTCGATCATCGGTCTGACCCTGTCGCAATTGATGGCCATCGGCACGACGCAGGTATCCGGGCTGACGACCGCGCAGGTTGCATCGCTCTACAGTAGCCAGATCGATAATCTATCGAGCGCGCTCATCGAAGCGTTGAACTCGGCCCAGGTGGGTGCCTTGAGCAGCGCGCAACTCGCGACGCTCTCGTCTGCCGAGATCAATAGTTTCACCACCGATGAACTGGCCGCCATAAAGAAAGCCAATATTGGCGGACTGTCGAGCGCCGTCATCGCCGGGTTGTCGACGACGAAGTTTGCTGCGCTGACGCCTGCCCAGCTTGCCGCATTCAGTTCAACGCAGATGAGCGCCTTGACGAGTGCGCAGCTCGCAGCGCTGACGCCGGCGCAGATGGGTGCATTGACGCCGAAGCAGATCGCCGGGCTTTCGACCGACGTCCTCCATAGCCTCAGTTCCGGGCAGGTTGCCGGCCTGACAAACCGTCAGATGTCGGCACTCTCCGCCACCCAGTTTGATGCTCTCAGCAGTGCCGGCCTTGCAGCCCTTGGCAGCCAGCAGGTGGGCGGATTGACAGCAGCACAGGCGGCAACGCTCACCGCCGCCGAGCTCAACAGCTTCTCAGCCGATGAGATTGTGGCGATCAAGAAGAAGGTCGTGGCGGGCATCAGCACCGCCGCGATTGCCGGTCTGTCCACCAGCCTTGTCTCGGCAATTACGACGGCGCAGATCGCCGGTCTGAACTCTGCGCAGTTGAGAGCCCTGACGGCAGCCCAGCTTGCCACGCTCTCGAGCGGGCAGATCGCCGCGCTGAAGCCGGACCAGATCGCCAGCCTCACCACGGACGCGATCGCTGCCCTGAATGACGCGACCCTCTCGGCGCTCACCACGCGCCAGATCTCTTCGCTGACCGCTGCGCAGTTCGACGTCTTGAGTTCCGACGACATCGCGCTCTTGAACGAAAATCAGGTCGCCGGCCTGACCTCCGCGCAACTCGCCACGCTGTCCTCTGCGGAACTCAACCGCTTCACCACGGCAGAGATCGCCGCTCTGAAAAAGGGTGCTTTGACAGGGCTGTCCACGGCGGCGATTGCTGGACTCTCCACCACCCTGATCGCGTCAATGACGACAGCCCAGATCTCTGCCTTGAGCTCCTCGCAGTTCCAGGCGCTGACCTCCTCCCAGCTCTCGGCGCTGACTGCCACACAGATCTCCGCGCTGAAGCCGCAGCAGGTCGCCAACCTGTCGACCGCGGTGATCGCAGGCTTGAGCGACGCGACGCTTTCTGCTCTGACCACACGCCAGATCTCGGCGCTCACCACAGCGCAGTTCGGGTCGCTCGACAGCGCGGATATTGCGCTTCTTAGCGCAGCACAGGTCGCAGGATTGACTTCGGCGCAGCTTTCAACCCTGTCTGCCGCAGAACTCAACAGCTTCACCACGGCGGAGATCGCAAGCCTGAAGAAGAATGTGTTGAGCGGCTTGCCGACAGCCACCATTGCCGGCCTTTCCACCACCTTGCTTTCGGCAATGACGACAGCGCAGATTGCGGGCCTCTCCAGCGCGCAGGTCAACGCCTTGACGTCTGCTCAGATTTCAGCGCTGACGCCGAGCCAGTTTGCGGCGCTTTCGACCGCTCAGATCGCGACGCTTTCCACCGCAACGATTGCCAATCTCACGACGGCGACGCTTGCGGGCATGAGCACACGACAGATTGCCTCCCTGACAACGGCGCAGTTCGATGCGCTCAGTTCCGCTGGTATCGCAGCGCTGACAGAAAACCAGGTCGGAGCTCTCAACAGCACGCAATTGGCAACCTTGTCGGCTGGTGAACTCAACAGCTTTACCACCGCCGAAATCGCCGCCATCAAGAAGAAGGCGATTGCCGGGCTCAGCACAGGTGCCTTGAGCGGCCTCGACACCAGCCACCTTGCTGCCTTCTCGTCCAGTCAGGTGGACGGGATGAGCCCCGCACAGGTCGATATCGTGATCGCAGCCTATCGGAGTGTGTGATCGAGAGATGGGTCAAGTCGCTGGATTGTCGGGAAACGGCACCAGCCCTCCGTCCTCAGGGCCGCGATCATCATTGGAGTTCTGAATCGCCCTTCGTGTGCGGCTTGTCTGCAGCTGCACGGACCTTCCAAATTCCCTTCAACGTACTATCCCGGACGCGACCAGAGATTAAGCTCGATCGGTCTGTGGGCACAGCAGACGTTTTTACTTTGCGCATGTAAGGGGCTGGTGTCCGACTCAAGCAAGGCGGAATGGACTAAACCCTAAGAGAAACTTCCCAAGCACTCGGAGTGGATTGGGGCAGCGTCGCTGCGCATCAAGCGCGAAACGGCGAAGGACAAGAGGGCGGAGCTTTGCTCTCGCCCTCTCTGGGTGCGATCAAACGCCGCTCTGGCCGTCCTGGGCAATATAGGCGATGCGGACCATGTTGGTGGCGCCGGGCGTGCCGAGGGGGACGCCGGCCGAGATGATGATGCGATCGCCGGGCTTGCCGAAGCCTTCGGCCACGACGATGCGGCACGCGCGGTTGACCATGTCGTCGAGGTCGCTGGCATCACCGGTGACGACGCAGTGCAGGCCCCAGACCACCGACAGACGGCGCGCGGTCTGAATGATCGGCGAGAGTGCAATGATCGGAACCTGCGGGCGTTCACGCGCGGCGCGAAGGCCGGTGGTGCCGGACGAGGTGTAGGTGACGATGGCCGCGAGGCGCAGCGTCTCGGCAATCTGGCGGGCAGCGAGCGAAATGGCGTCGGCGCCGGTCGCCTCCGGCTGGGCGCGCTGCGCGTAGATGATGTTGGAGTAGTGCGGGTCCTGCTCTACGGTGCTGGCAATGGAAGCCATGGTGGAGACGGCTTCGACCGGATAATCGCCGGAGGCGGATTCGGCAGACAGCATGATCGCATCCGCGCCTTCGAAGACGGCGGTTGCAACGTCGGAGACTTCAGCGCGGGTCGGGACCGGTGCCGAAATCATCGATTCCAGCATCTGCGTCGCAACGACGACCGGCTTTCCGGCGCGGCGGCAGGCACGGGTCAGCTGCTTTTGGATGCCGGGAACGGCTTCGAGCGGCATTTCCACGCCAAGGTCGCCACGGGCCACCATCAGTGCGTCGGAGAGTTCGATGATCTCTTCGATGCGTTCGAGCGCCTGCGGCTTTTCGATCTTCGACATCAGGCCAACACGGTTGCCGGCAATCTTGCGCACTTCCGCCAGATCTTCCGGGCGCTGCACGAAGGACAGCGCGACCCAGTCGACTTCTTCGGTTGCGAGAACAGCGGCGAGGTCGGCGCGGTCCTTGTCGGTCAGAACGCCAACGCCAAGCAGCGTGTCGGGCAGGCTTATACCCTTGCGGTCGGAAATCTTGGTGCCGGAAACGACGGTGGTAACGATGCTCTTGCCGTCGCACTTTTCGGCGCGCAGATGCAGCTTGCCGTCATCGATCAGCAGGCGATCGCCTGGCTTGACGGATTCGAGAATTTCCGGATGGGGCAGGAACACGCGGTTCTTGTCGCCAGGAGCTTCGTTGTTGTCGAGCGTGAAGGTCTGGCCAGCGACGAGATCGACCTTGGTATCGGCAAACTTGCCGACGCGCAGCTTCGGTCCCTGCAAATCCGCCAGAATGCCGATCGGGCGGCCGTTGCGGCTTTCGACAGAGCGGATGCGCTGAATCAGCGTGCGCATCACGTCATGGCTCGCATGGCTCATATTGATGCGGAAGAGATCGGCGCCGGCAAGATGAAGCTTCTCGATCATCGCCTCTTCTGCCGAAGCGGGGCCAAGAGTTGCAAGGATTTTGACTTTGCGGTTACGCTTCATCAGTTCTGACTTTCCTGTGTTCCTGGCGTGTCCGAAAGCTGGACCATCCAGCTTCCCTGTCGGCCAGTATCGTATTCCTTGAAGCCCATGCGCTGGAAGCTGCGGGCATAGCAATCATCGACGCCGTTGATCTTGAACTCGTTTTCGGCCACGCACATGTTGACGTCGCCGGTCCAGCGGCCGCCGCGGGCCGCATCCTCGGCGTAGAGATAGTAATAGCGCGATTGCAGCTCACCCTCGATCAACGTGGCGCATGTGGAGGCAGGAACCTGCCACCAGCCCTCGCTGACCCAGCCTTCCTTTGCGCGATAGCCGATGGCAACGCCGACAAGGTTCTGCGTGCTGTTGCAGACGCGGAAATCCGCCAATGCCGGCTGCGCTATCAAAAGGGGAGAAGAGAGGACGGCGGCTGCGGTGAAAATGCGGATCGCGCGCCGATGTTTCTCGAGGAGAGCGGGGAATGTGTATGTCACGGCGTCCATCCGGATTCCATGGTTATAGTGAAAACACTTCTAGGCGCGGAGGCCCAAGAATGTCAACGCGAGTTTAATCGATTATATTGTCAGGTCGGGTCTCTGGTGCGGTGCTGTCGATGGCCGTTTACCCGTGCAAACTTGCGCGTGGCGTCAAGCCATGCCATCAAGCGTCTCTCCCTTAGCTGCCCCAGAAATCAATTATGCCAGACTTTCAGCCATACGAAATCATAGAAGGCGATTATGACAAAGGCATGGTTTTGCTTGCAGACCATGCCATGAACCTTCTTCCACAAGCTTACGGCAATCTCGGTCTACCGCAAGCCGCGTTCGAGCGCCATATCGCTTATGATATTGGTGTGGAAGGTTTGACCAGAAAGCTTGCGGCGAGTCTTGGCGTGCCTGCCGTTCTCGGCCGCTTTTCGCGTCTGTTGATCGATCCCAATCGCGGCGAGGACGATCCGACGCTGATCATGAAGATTTCCGATGGCGCGATCGTGCCCGGCAACCATCCGATCACGGACGAGGAGTGGGATAGGAGGGTCGAAACCTATCACCGTCCCTATCACAATGCCGTTGATGCGGTTCTGACCAGAACGGCAGAGACGTCTGGCAAGGCACCACTGGTTTTTTCGCTGCATTCCTACACGCCGTTCTGGAAGTCCGTTCCGCGTCCGTGGCATGCCGCGGTTCTGTGGGACACGGACCACCGCGCCGTTTATCCGCTGATTGAGCATCTGAGAGCCAGCGGCGATATTCTGGTGGGCGATAACGAGCCTTATGATGGCGCGCTGAAGGGTGACACCATGTATCGCCACTGCATGATGAAGGGCATCCCGCATGCGCTTCTGGAAGTGCGCCAGGACCTGATCGGCGATGAGGCGGGCATTGCCGCCTGGGCTGATCGTCTCGCTCCCATTTTTGCCGCAATGAATGACGATCCCACCCTGCATGAGTACAAGCAGTTCGCCTCGCGGACTGGTCCTTATTGAAAGGCGATATCGATATGAGCGAGCTTGACGAGAAGCAGAGAACCGAGTTCGAGGCAGCCGCCTTCCGCAGGCTGGTCAACCATCTGCGCAATCGCCCAGAGGTGCAGAATATCGACCTCATGAACCTTGCCGGCTTCTGCCGCAACTGCCTGTCCAACTGGTATGCGGATGCGGCAAAGGATGCCGGTACCGATCTCAGCAAGGACGAGGCGCGCGAGATCATCTACGGCATGCCCTATGAGGACTGGAAGCGTCTTCACCAGAGCGAAGCGAGCGATGGCCAGAAAGCCGCCTTCGAAGAAAACCGCCCCAAGGAATAGCTGCCTCCCACCCGATTAGGCTTGACGTGGGGCCTTTCCACGGGCAGTTCACCAGCCGGGAATTTTGGCTGCCTTTGATGAGCAGCAGGCGAAGATTTCGCCACACGTAAAACGGGCTCGAAGCGAGCCGAACTATTGAAGGATCATGGAATGGACGAAACAGCCACAACCGAAACCGTCGCCGCCGCCGAACTTCGCCAGTTCATCGAGCGTGTCGAGCGTCTCGAAGAAGAGAAGGCGGCAATCCAGGGTGACATCAAGGATGTCATGGGCGAAGCGAAAAGTAGGGGTTTTGATACAAAGGCAATTCGCACCATTATTCGCCTTCGCAAGAAGGATGCCAATGAGCGCATCGAGGAAGAGACGATTTTGCAGACTTATATGGCTGCGCTTGGGATGGAGTGAGGCCGCACAGGGTAGGAAGTTTTTTCTACCCTGCCTTTATTTCGGAGGTGGTTAGGCGTTAACGCTCAACAGCTCGAACAGGCGTTCCATGAGCTCCCCTTTTTGCGTATCGAGTTTTTTCTTCCGCTTTTGCAGAGCCCTTTCTGCCTCCGCTGTTAGGACGATGGACAACAGCAAATTGGTGAACCCGTTGGCAGCGTCCAGCTCACTAGCTTTCCTCTGGTTTCTCAGGTTATCAAGGATCTTCTGTTTGTCAGCCTCGCTAACCTCGAAGACAAGTTGATGAGCAAACTTGTTTCTGCAGCTGTTCACCGCTCTGATTGCATCTCCAACGTGCTCTGTAAAAAAACCCAACGCATTGCAAAGCGAAAGCTTGTCATGGAAATTTTTCCTTGAGCTCGTCTTTCCCAAGAACGCGTCGGAATCTAACAGTTGATCTTTGATCGTCTCTGTTATGATGTGGTCTAAATAGATCTGAGCAACTATCAATTTAGCCCAGTCTTCCGAGATACTAATGCGTTCAAGGAATTCTAAAATCTCGAAGCTCGGGTCGCTGCCAATCGCATCCAGCAGCTTTGCTTCTTTTATCTGGCTCATCGCAGAATCGTCTTTTCCCAATTATTCTAGCTCCGCGTGCCAGCCAGCTTTTCGGAAAGCTCGCCCATTTCCTTCTGCGCTTCCTTGTCGGCGGGGTAGAGCGTCAGGTAGCGCTCCCATACCTTCATCGCGGTCTCATTGCGCTCTGCGCTTTCCAGAATATTGGCAAGGCCAGCAAGGGCGGGGAAGAAGCGAGGTTCTTTTTCCAGCGTGCTGTTGAGGTCGGCCATGGCCTTGCGGGTGTCGCCGTCCGCCAAATGTATCATGGCGCGGCGGTACCAGGCGCCGGCGTAGTCCGGGTCTAGGAAGATGGCCTGGTCGAGGAAGTCATAGGCTGCGGCGCTGCGCTTCTGTTCATTGGCCTCTTCGGCCCATTGCATCAGCAGGTTGATGGTGGGGCTGCCGGAATCGCTCCACTGGCCGACGATTTCGGTGGCGATGCCGCGGGCCTTCTTGGCATCGCGCTCCTTCTTCAGATTGTTGAAGAGATCGCCGACCGGGTCTTTGGAGGCAAGCTGCTCAAGCTGAGGCGCTGTCGCTACCGGCTCCGCAGCGTGGGCGGTAAACGTCGTGGCCGGGGCAAGCGGGCTGAGCAAGGCGAGGAGGAGGGCACAAAAACGAAATCGGCGCATGCGGATCACGATAATCCGTATGCGCCAATTAGGAAATCGAATTCTGTCTGCTATCAACAAAGTGATCCGCCTTTTCAAACGGAGCACTGCAGAAACGCAATCAGCCCTGGCGAGCCTTGAAGCGTGGGTTCTGCTTGTTGATGATGTAGACGCGGCCCTTGCGGCGAACCAGACGGTTGTCGCGGTGACGAGCCTTAAGCGCTTTGAGCGAGTTCTTGATCTTCATTTTTCTGGTCCGCAGTTTGGCGGGCTTTCGCACGCATAATCTAAACAATCAAAAGCGCGCAACGGGGCGCGCCTTTTTCGGTTGGCACGCAGATACCCTTTCGGCACCGGCCTGTCAACACGCTACGCAAGCTTTTACCGGGAAAACCCCGGCTTTCCAGCCTTGGTGAGTTGCGTCACGTGGCCCATCTTTCGGCCCGGACGGGCCTCGGTCTTGCCGTAAAGATGCACGAGGCAGTCTTTTTTCTGCAGCCAATCCGGCACGCTGTCGATGTCGTCGCCAATCAGATTGGTCATCACGCAATCGGAATGGCGCGCGGTGCTGCCGGGCGCCAGGCCCGCGACGGCGCGGATATGCTGCTCGAACTGCGAGATCACACAGGCCGCTTCCGTCCAGTGGCCGGTATTGTGGACACGCGGCGCCATCTCATTGGCCACCAGCGAACCATCCGCCAGCACGAAGAACTCGATGCCGACGACGCCCACATAGTTCAGCGCGGCAAGCAGTTTCTGCGCCGATTCCACCGCGACGGTTTTTGCCGCATCGGAAAGATCGGCGGGAATCGTCGACGTATGGAGAATGCCGTTCAGATGAACGTTTTCGGCCGGATCGTAACAGGTGACGGTGCCATCCTGGAAACGCGCGGCGATGATGGAAATCTCCCGCTCGAAGGGAATGAAGCTTTCGAGAATCAGCGGCACCTTGCCGAGCGCATCGAAGGCGCCGGTCAGATCTTCGCCGCCCTTGAACACGCGCTGACCCTTGCCGTCATAGCCCATGCGCCGCGTCTTCAGCACGCCCTTGCCGCCGAACTCCGCAAGTGCTGCTTCAAGGCCTGCCTGATCGTCCACGGCGCGGAAATCGGCCGTCGGGATGCCGCAGTCATTGAGGAAGCGCTTTTCCGTCAGGCGGTCCTGCGAGGCGCTCAGCGCTTCAGCCGGCGGATAGACCGGCACGGAAGCGGCAAGCGTTTCTGCAGCGACGACGGGCACGTTTTCGAATTCATAGGTCACGACATCGCAGAGGCTTGCGAGTTCAGCGAGCGCCTTTTCGTCATCGTAAGCCGCGACGATCTGGCGGTTGCAGACCTGCGACGCCGGACAATCGGCCTGCGGTTCCAGCACCACGGTGCGGAAATTCAGGCGGGCGGCTGCCATGGCCAGCATGCGGCCAAGCTGGCCGCCGCCGATGATACCGATGGTGGAGGATTTCATTGCGGGGTGTCCATGGGATATTCGGCAACGATGGCCGTCTGACGGGCGCGGTAATTGTCCAGCCGGTCGGCCAGATCCTCGTCGGAAAGCGCCAGCACGGCGGCAGCCAGAAGGGCGGCGTTGATGGCGCCCGCCTTGCCGATGGCAAGCGTGCCGACCGGAATGCCTGCCGGCATCTGCACGATGGAATAGAGGCTGTCCTGGCCGGACATGGTTTTTGACTGAACCGGAACGCCGAAGACGGGCAGAGGGGTCAGCGCTGCCGTCATGCCGGGAAGATGGGCTGCACCGCCGGCACCGGCGATGATGACCTTGAAGCCCTCGTCCTTCGCATTGGTGGCGAAATCGAACATACGCTCCGGCGTGCGGTGGGCGGACACGATGCGCGCCTCATATTCGATATCGAGCGCATCCAGCGTATCGGCGGCGTTTTTCATGGTCTCCCAGTCAGACTGGCTTCCCATGATGATGGCGACGGGCGGCGTTTCAGTGGTCAAGCGGCCTCTCCTTGTCCAGAGGGTTGTCAGGGTCCAGAGCTTATCAGGCGATGATATCCGGGATGATCTGATCTTCGATCTGGGTCATCTTGTCCTTGATGGCCAGCTTCTTCTTCTTCATCCGTTGAATTCTGAGCGCTTCGCAATTGGTCTGGATCATCGCGTTGATGGCGGTGTCATAATCCTCATGCTCCTGCCTCAGCCTTGCCAGCGTAAGCCGGACGTCCGCCTGTTCCTGGTCGGCCATCTCGTCGTCCCCATTGTAATGAACCGGACCGCCATCCGGCATCTCTGTTGTTGGTCTTCGTGCCTGTACCATCAAATGGCGGTAACGGGAAGTTTCCTTAGAGCGCTTCCTTGTCAAATGGCAACGTTCTGCCGGAGCAGGTTTTCGTCAGGGCAAAGGCGATTGGCGAAGGGCATACCCAAAGGTACGGCCGAGCCGATCGCCTTTGATCCTGGCGGAAAAATGCCCGGCTCTTCGGGTTGGTTGAAACGGGCCACCTGCTTGCCCGGACGGCTTGGCCGTATGCTTTGGCTACGGCACGCGCCATCCGGACAATCAGTCGATCCCGTTTGAACCAACAGAACTGTTTCCATTTAACAAGGAAGCGCTCTTATAGCATTTTTGCCGCACTATTGCCCCGATTTCGCCTTCGACAAAGCGCGCTTTCCGTGTCACAGTGCTGTCGTAAACCTGAAACTCCAGCGATGGAGAGCTGGAGGTAGGTTCAACAAGGAAGGACGTGCCGCATGACCATTCAGGCTCATATTGCATCGCTCGAAAAGAAACACGGTGCTCTGGAGGAAGAGCTCGAGAGTATTCTTGCTTCCCCGTCTTCCGACGATCGGGAGATTGCCAATATCAAGCGCAGAAAGCTGCGTCTTAAGGACGAGTTGCAGAGGCTGAAAGCGACCACGAAACATTGATTTTCAATAACTATTGAGACCGCAGGGCGAGTTTTCGCCTGAGAAGCGGTAAAAGTTCAAGGCCCTGGTTGCAAAGCGCGATCAGGGCCTTTCCGTTGTCTCTGCAGGAAGCTGCTGATGCATGTGGCGCAAGGGACATTTGTTAAGCCGGCAAGCCATCCCAGAGCAGTTTCAACGCCGCGATAAAGGCCATTCCATACATCAGCGGATAGAAGACGGCGGGCTTCATGTATTTGACAACCTTCGCACCTGCAAATGTGGCAATCATCGCCACCGGCAGCAGCGTGGCCGAGGTGGTGAGGTTGGTGGAATCCAGCGCCCCCAGCGCAAAATAAGGAATGAGCTTGATCGCATTCATGATGGCGAAGAAGCGCACGCTCATGCCGGTATAGGTCTTCGGATCCAGCTTGAGCGGCAGCACATAGATCTGGAAGGGTGGACCACCGGCATGCGCCACAAAGCTTGCATAGCCAGAAAGTGACGACCAGAGCGTGGCGGCAGCCGGTCTCTGCGGTTTTGGCGCAATCTCCTGTCCGCGGCGGGCACGGAAGCTCTCGTAGAAATAGCGCAGCACGAAGAGGATGGTGACGGTTGCGACGACGAGGCGCATCGCGTCGGGAGAAATCAGCGTCGAGGTGGCCCAGCCGAGCGCAATGCCGGCAATGGCGCCCGGCAGCATCAACAGCAGCGTTTCCCGGTGGTTGTGGTGGCGCCACGCCCAGAGCGCCACCAGATCCATGACGATCAGAATGGGAAGGAAGATCGCCGCCGCCTGCACCGGCGGCACGGCCAGCGCCATCAGCGGCACGCCCATCAAGGCCAGGGCACCGCCAAGCCCACCTTTCGACAGGCCGACCAGAACGACAGCGGGAATGGCAACAAGGAAGAAATGGAGATCGAGCGACATGATCAGGACTTGAGATGAGCGTGTGACACGACCATTGGAACAGGCCGCGAGGGGAAAGGACGACAAAGAGTCCAGCTATGAACTGTTGATCCTTCGTGCAGTCCGGTTTATCGGAAACAGTATATGAAAACGAGTGCAGATTGGCGATGAAGCGTTCTTTCTGCGGAAAATGGAAAAATCATGGGTTCTCCTGAAGATCGCTGCCGTCTGGTTCTGATCGTGCCGCAAGCCGAAGATGCTGGCCTGCAAGCCAAGGCGCTGGAGGATGCCCTGAGGGGCGGCGATGTCGCCTCCGTCATCATTCCCCAATACGCTCTCGATGACGACAGCTTCCAGAAGCGCGCGGAAGTGCTGGTGCCGATCGTGCAGGCGGCCGGTGCCGCAGCGCTGGTTGCCGGTGACAGCCGCGTTGCCGGCCGCGTGAAGGCCGATGGTCTGCATGTGATCGGCGGCGTGGAGCCGCTGGCGGAAGCGGTGGAGAAATTCACGCCGAAGATGATCGTCGGCGGCGGCAATGCCGATGACCGGCACAAGGCGCTGGAGCAGGGCGAAGCGAACCCGGACTATATCTTCTTTGGCAAGCTGGAGGGTGATATCAAGCCGGAGCCGCATCCGAAGAACGTCGCGCTTGGCGAATGGTGGGCCTCGATGATCGAAATTCCGTCGATCGTCATGGGCGGTTCGGATGTCGCCTCGGTGGTTGCGGTTGCCGAAAGCGGCGTGGAATTCGTGGCACTGCGCCAGGCCGTCTTCGCTCACGCGGGCGGCGCGGCGCAGGCCGTTGCCGAAGCCAATGCATTGCTTGACGAAAAAGCGCCACGGTTTGGCGGTTGATACGGGCGATGATCCTTCGCTTGCTCCGCCTTTCCCCATCGATCTCGCTTCTGGCGATGGCTTTTGCCATCACCGCGGCCCCTGCCTTTGCGCAGGGCCAGGCTCCAGCTGCCGGCCAACAGCCAGCGCCGCAGCAGGGTGAGCCGCAGCAGGCCGAGCCGCAGGCAAGCCCTGATCTTCTGCCGGGCCTTCAGCCGCAGGCGCAAGGTGCCGATGGCGCGGGTGAGGAAGACACCGATTTTGGGCCGGTGGTGAACCAGGGACCGGATGTGCTGTCGCGACCCACGGACCAGGATGCCGACCCGCTGCGGAAAGGCCGCGTGACCGGCGGCGATCAGAAGGATCTTCAGCCTTCGGAAGGCGTCACCGTCTATCAGCGCATGGGCGCCGAGCTTCCGCCGCTGCCGAAGGAAAAGGAATTCAAGGGCAAGATCGATGAGGCCTATGGTCATTATCAGCGCGGTGAATATGTGCAGGCGCTGGACAAGGCCCTGACACGCGCGCAGGACGGCGATGCCGCAGCGCAGACGCTGGTCGCTGAAATGATGAGCCGTGGTCTCGGCATTGCCCGCGACGACAAGACCGCCGCCTTCTGGTATGAGCAGGCTGCCAAGAATGGCGACGCCGTCGCCATGTTCAAATATGCGCTGATCCTGATGGAAGGCCGGCTCGTCAAGCACGACAAGACGCTTGCCGACGACTACATGCGCCGTGCGGCCGAGGCAGGCAATCCGGAAGCCGAATTCAACTGGGCGCAGATCCTCGTTTCCCAGACGCCCGGGCCGAAGGGTCTGATGGCGGCGTTGCCCTTCTATGAACGATCGGCGGAAAAAGGGATTGCGGATGCCCAATATGCCGTGTCGCAGATCTATTTGAACGTGCCGGAGGTGCCGAAGGAAAAGAAGGCAAAGGCGCGCGAATGGCTGACGCGGGCCGCAAAGGCGGGCTTCGACACCGCGCAGGTCGATCTCGGTATCTGGCTGGTCAACGGCACGGCCGGCGATCGCGATCTGGAAGAAGGTTTTCGCTGGCTGAATGGTGCCGCTCAGCGCGGCAATGTCGTGGCGCAGAACAAGGTGGCGCATCTCTACATCCAGGCGCTCGGAACGCGCCCCGATCCGATCGAGGCGGCCAAGTGGTATGTGCTGTCGCGCCGCGCAGGTCTAAAAGATCCGGGGCTGGAAGATTTCTATCTCGGCATCGAGGACAGTCAGCAGAAGCAGGCGATCGACGCGGCCAACAAGTTCCGGCCCAACTGAGGGCAAAGGCGCCGCCACGGCTCACGAGGCGAACGGGTCGTTTTTTACAGTTTCACATGTTGGGACGCCCACCCTCGCACGACGTTGTGATGACGCTGAACCTCTCCTCACCGTCATCCTCGGGCTTGATCCGAGGATCCACTGTCGAACCGTTAAGCAGTTGAAAAACATGGATCCTCGGGTCAAGCCCGAGGATGACGAACGAGAGGTTTTCACACTTGATCACAGGATTGTCTCAACCGGTACTTCGAGACGCTTGGTTGGCGTCACGGCACCGGAAAAGCAGATGCGCCGTGTACCGTGGCATTCCACCTTTTTGCTCGACTATGCTTTAGCCTTGAATTTCAGTGCGTTTTGTGGTCTTGAACCCGCAAACCTAAAATAGAAACCAATATGCCTGCCTGCCCCGATCTTGCGCGGCCGGTTCAGCCACCTTCCAGGAATGTTTTCATGGCCCGTTCAGCCCTTCTCAATGTCATGGTTCAGGCCGCCTTGAAGGCGGGAAAATCTTTGTCGCGTGACTTCGGTGAAGTGCAGAACCTGCAGGTGTCGGTCAAGGGACCGAGCGACTTCGTGTCCCAGGCCGATCTGAAGGCTGAAAAGATCGTTCGCGAGGAGCTGATGAAGGCTCGTCCGACCTATGGCTTCCTGGGAGAAGAGGGCGGCGAGGAAATCGGCACCGATGGCGCCCATCGCTGGATCGTCGATCCGCTGGACGGCACCACCAACTTCCTGCACGGCATTCCGCAGTTTGCGGTCTCCATCGGTCTGGAGCGCAGCGGCGAAATTGTCGCCGGCGTCATCTTCAACCCGGCAACGGACGAGCTTTACACTGCCGAGCGTGGCGGCGGGGCGTTCCTCAATGATCGCCGCATTCGCGTTGCGGCCCGCAAGCAGCTTTCCGACAGCGTCGTGTGCTGCGGCGTTCCGCATCTCGGTCGCGGCAACCACGGCAAGTTCCTCGTTGAGCTTCGCCATGTGATGGGCGAGACCGCAGGCGTGCGCCGCATGGGTGCAGCCGCTCTCGACCTCGCTTATGTCGCAGCTGGCCGCTTCGACGGCTTCTGGGAAGCGGAACTGTCCCCCTGGGATATCGCCGCAGGTATCGTGCTGATCCGCGAAGCCGGCGGCTTCGTTTCCGACATGGGCGGCGCCAACAGCATGCTTGAAAGCCGTAGCGTGGTTGCCGGCAACGAGTACATCCAGAAGGCGCTGCTCGACGTCGTCAACCGTCCGGTTCCTGGCCGCTGATAGGACCGAGGCGTCTCCTCTGACGCCCCCATTCCTGTGCCCGTCACAGGAATCCGGTCGGACCAAATCTTTGGTCTGAAAGAATGTTTTCTCGTCGCGCTGACGCGCGACGGCTAAGCTTCCCGTGGCGGGTACAGGAGTGAGGGTGGGTCAAGGAATCCTTGCTCAAGGCACTTGCCCGGTCTATCGCGACTCCCATGCGTTCGATCCCGTACGGTACGACCGAACCTCACCTGAGCCTCCCTTTCATTCTTTGAAAAAGCTTTGTTCTCAAAAGGCTTTTCACTTCAATTCGTCGTAATTTTACTCTAGCTTCCGCTCCGAACCATGCTGATGCCCCAGTCTTGAGGGCAAGGTCATGGCAGCATCAAAGGAACGGGCCCTATGGCGGATACGGAACTGCTCGATGTCGGCGTCGAGAAACCGCTGACGAAAGAATATCATCACAAGCTGTCCAGCCCGACACCGTTCTTATGGACGATGATGATCTTCCTCATCATCGTCGCCTTCCTTGCCGCCATTCTCTTCCGGCAGGCCCAGTCAGCCTTCATGACCAATCCGGGTCTGAACGGCTTCATTCTCGGCGTTCTCGCCATCGGCATCGTTCTGGTCTTCATGCAGATATTGAGCCTGCGCCCCGAAGTGCGCTGGTTCAACAATTTCCAGGCGGCCGGAAGCGTCGACAAGGCCGGACGTCCGCCGAAGCTCCTGGCGCCGATGCGGGCGCTGATCGGCAAGCGCGGCGAAGTGCGGGTCTCGACCGTCACGCAGCGCTCCATTCTCGATTCGATCGCCACACGCCTCGATGAATCGCGCGACACGTCGCGCTATCTCATCGGCCTTCTGGTCTTCCTCGGTCTGCTCGGTACCTTCTGGGGTCTGATCGGCACGATCGGCGCCATCAGCGACGTCATCCAGGGCCTCGATCCGACGTCTGGTGACAGCAGCGATATTCTGTCCTCGCTGAAATCCGGCCTGACGGCGCCGCTGTCGGGCATGGGTACGGCGTTTTCGTCCTCGCTGCTCGGTCTTTCCGGCTCGCTGATCCTCGGCTTCCTCGATCTTCAGGCGGGCCGCGCGCAAAACCGCTTCTACACGCAGCTGGAAAACTGGCTGTCTTCCGTTACCGATCCGGGCGTTGATCTCTCCGTTGACGGCAAGCCCGTTGCGGCGAGCGGTGCCGCGGGTACCGAGCGTTCGCTTGCCGCCATGCATAATCTGGCGGAGGGCATTCAGGGGCTGGTCAAGAATATGCGCGGCGAGCAGCAGATGCTGCGCGACTGGATCGAAGCGCAGCAGGAGGAATCCAAGGCGCTCCGTCGCACGCTTGACCGTCTCACTGCGCGAATGGATGCCGACCAGAAGGCGGCCAGGCGATCCACTCCCCACGATAACGGGAGCGCGTAATCATGGCGCTTGCGCGCAACCGCCGTCGCGACAGAGGTATCGATTACTGGCCGGGCTTCGTCGATGCACTGTCGACGCTGCTGATGGCGATCATGTTTCTGCTCACCGTCTTCGTTCTGGCACAGTTCGTGCTCTCGCGCGAAATCTCCGGCAAGGACGAGGTCATGACGCGCCTCAACAACCAGATTGCCGAGTTGACCGAATTGCTGGCGCTGGAAAAGGGCAGCAAGCAGGATATCGAAGACACGCTTGCCAATCTGCAATCCACCCTTGCCCAATCTGAAAACGAACGCTCGCGTCTGCAGGCGCTACTCGATTCCGGTGCGGGCAACAGTTCCGCCGCCAATGCCCGTGTCGGGCAGTTGACCGGCGAGCTTGAGGATGCGCGCGAGGCCGGTGCCAGAGCCTCGACGCAGATCGAATTGCTGAATCAGCAGATCGCCGCACTCAGAGCTCAGATCGCTTCCGTCGAGGCGGCACTGCAGGCTTCGGAAGCCAGAGACACATCCTCCCAGGTGAAGATCGCCGATCTCGGCCGTCGTCTGAACGTGGCGCTGGCGCAGCGCGTACAGGAGTTGAACCGCTATCGCTCCGACTTCTTCGGACGCCTGCGCGAAATCCTTTCCGACCGCGAAAACATCCGCATCGTCGGCGACCGCTTCGTCTTCCAGTCGGAGGTTCTGTTTCCGTCGGGCGGCACGGATCTCAATCCGGAGGGGCAGGTGGAGATGGCGAAGCTTGCCGCAGCGCTGATCGATCTTGCCAAGGAAATCCCACCGGAGATCAACTGGGTGCTGCGTGTCGATGGTCACACCGACAATATGCCACTGTCGGGCTCCGGACGTTTTCGTGACAACTGGGAGCTATCGTCGGCTCGCGCCACTTCGGTCGTCAAGTTCCTGATTTCCAAGGGCGTGCCGGCCAACCGTCTGGTCGCAGCCGGCTTTGGCGAGTATCAGCCTTTGGCGGAAGGCGAGACGCCGGAAGCCCGTTCGCAGAACCGCCGTATCGAGTTGAAGCTGACGGAGCGCTGATCCTGTCGGGGCGACGGGGCGCTTTGCGCGCACAATAGGATCGCGGCCTTTAAAGCGTGTCGCGATCTTTCAGATTCGCCCCCACGCTTTGGGTCATTCTTGTCGCATGTCGTGATCGCAATACCGCCCCGCAGTTTTGCGTGGACCGTGCTTCAAGCCGCGTCGTTGGCGTCCGTGTTGAATTGCAGGCGTGCCAGCTTGGCATAGAGACCGCCTTGGCGGATCAGGCTTTGGTGCGTGCCTTCCTCGATGATGCGGCCTTCATCCATCACCAGAATGCGGTCGGCCTTGAGCACGGTGGCGAGGCGGTGGGCAATGACGATGGTGGTGCGCTTGGCGATCAGCTCGTCCAGCGCCTTCTGCACCAGCGTTTCGCTTTCGGCATCCAGCGCTGAGGTGGCTTCGTCGAGCAGCAGGATCGGCGCATCGCGCAGAATGGCGCGGGCAATGGCGATGCGTTGGCGCTGGCCGCCGGAGAGCGTGACACCGCGTTCGCCGGCCACGGTGTCGTAACCCTCCGGCAGTCTGGCAATGAAGCCATCGGCCTGCGCGGCCAACGCTGCAGCCCGGACCTGCTCACGCGTGGCATCCGGCCTGCCGAAAGCAATGTTGTCGTGGATGGAGGAGGCGAAGATCGCCACATCCTGCGGCACGATGGCGAGCCTGGAGCGCAGCTCCTTCAATGTGACGGAGCGGATATCGGTGCCGTCGATGGTGACGCGGCCGGATTGCGGATCGTAAAAGCGCATCAGAAGCGAGAAGACGGTGCTTTTTCCAGCGCCCGAAGGGCCGACGATCGCCACTGTTTCGCCAGCGGCGACGTGGAAGGAAAGGTCGGAGATAATCGGTTTGCCAGCACCCTTTGGGTAATGGAAGGCCACGTGCTCGAAGCTTGCCTCGCCACGCGCCGGAACGGGCAGCAAAACGGGGGCGGCCGGTTCTTCGACGGGGGACTTTTCCTCCAGCAATTCGGAGAGGCGTTCGGCTGCACCTCCTGCCTGCGACAGCTCGCCCCAGACTTCCGAGAGCTGACCGAGCGAGCTTGCGGCAATGACGGAGTAAAGAACGAACTGGCTGAGCGTACCGGCGGAGATCGTGCCGGTTAGGACGCTATGCGCGCCATACCACAGAATCGCGACGACGCTGCCGAAGACCAGGCTAATGGCAACGGCCGTCAGAATGGCGCGGGCGCTGATCGCCGCGCGCGCGCCATGATAGGCCTTCTCGACGGCGGCATCGTAGCGGCTGTTTGCCAGCATCTCGGCATTGAAGGACTGGATGGTGCGGCTGGCGGAAATCGTCTCGGAGGCGAAAGCGGACGAGGCGGCCAGCGTATCCTGTGTGGTTCTGGAGCGCGAGCGCACCGAGCGGCCAAAGGCGATCAATGGAAAGACGATGAAGGGAATGGCAAGAAGGGCAAGGCCCGCAAGCTTCGGGCTGGTATAGACCATCATTGCCACCGCGCCGAGACAGAGCAGCGTGTTGCGCAGCGCCACGGAAGCCGACGAGCCGAAGGCGGAGCGGATCTGCACCGTATCGGCGGTGAGGCGCGAGGTCAGTTCGCCGGAATGGTTGGTATCGAAGAAGGCCTGCGACAGCGAGGTCAGATGGGCGAAGACATCGCGGCGCAGATCGGTCACCACACGCTCGCCGATGATCATGACGTAATAATAGCGCATGGCGCTGGCGAGCGCGAGAATGATGGCGATCGCCAACAGCATGGCAAAATAATTGTTGATCATCGCGCCATCGGTCGCTTCAAAACCGTGGTCGATGATGCGGCGCACGGCAAGCGGTAGCGCAAGCGTGGTGGCGGAAGACAGCACGAGCGCAAACAGGGCCGCGGCAACCAGACCGCGATAGCGCTTGAGGTAGGGAAACAGGCTTGCCAGAGGTTTCAGCGTCCTGCGCCCTGCGGGCTTGTGTGCCTCAATGTCTGCCACGTGCATTACTCCTTGGTGCCGCAGGATCAACAGGTCCGGCGGCGACGCCGTTTTGGCGTCCTGATATGTGTCTTGCCGTGATCGGCAGGCACTTGTTATCTCGGCGCCCTTCATGTATAGGCTCCGCATCAAATTGGGAAGCCATGGCCTAAAGGGCTCAGGTTTCATTTATTGAATCGGCTCAGTTGACGCAATTGCGGCAAATGGTCCGCACCCACTTACGCAGGAAGATTGTCATGAAGGCTGAAATCCATCCCGACTATCACATGATCAAAGTTGTCATGACCGATGGTACCGAATACGAAACCCGTTCGACCTGGGGTTCCGAGGGCGCAGTTATGAACCTCGAAATCGATCCCAGATCCCATCCGGCCTGGACTGGTGGCAACCAGCAGCTGATGGACCGCGGCGGTCGCGTTTCCAAGTTCAACAAGCGTTTCGGCGGCCTCGGCCTTTAATCCGTTTGATCATGGACTGCAAAATAACCTCGGAGCGATCCGGGGTTTTTTGTTGTCTGGATGGCGGAGCGGGGGGGGCTGCTTCGTGTAGGACGGATCGGTGCGTGGCACCCTGCTGATGTGAGACAAGGGTTGCGTTTCAAGCGCTCGTCTGAGGTGCCAGCGATATCGCGCGGCAGACTTCAGACAACAAAAAAGCAGGCCGGAGCCTGCTTCTTCAAAATCATGCGTCGGGAATAGCGCGATCAGTTGCTGTTGAACGCGGTGCGCAGCAGGTTGAGCTGTGCCTGAACGCTGTTTTCGTTGTCCGGCACCTTTGCTTCCGACGGGCGATAGATTTCGCGGTCGAGAAGGGCAACGCGGTTCTGCAGGCGAAGCGAACGCTCGACGAGATCGCGGAAGGATTCCGGCAGGTCGTTCCAGCCTGGAGCGTTGCGATCGACGTTGAAGTTGTCGAGGCGGACCTTGTTCTTTTCGTTGAGAACCTGATCGCGGGTCATCTCGCCATTGTTCACGGCGCGCTGCAGCAGCAGCCAGGAGGCCATCTGCATCAGGCGGGTGGTGAGGCGCATGGATTCAGCAGCGTAGAGAACCGATGCCATACGCGGCAGCACCTTGGAGGCTGCACGACCGGAGCCATCGAGGTAGCTTGCCGTTTCTTCCACCAGGCCCATGCCCTCGGCATAGAGAGTCTTGAACTGGTTCGAGGCTGCGGCGCGGCCGGCGAAGCTGATGGTATTCAAAACCTGTTCCGACATTTCTTTAATCCCTGCTTACGCATGATACGGTGAGGCAACGGAGTTAGCGGGTGAATTGTTCCGGCCTTTGTATTTTCAGGATGATACCAATACCGCAAATGCGCAAGCTGATTATTAAAGAAAGGTTAATACCCACAGTTTTGCAGGTTTTCCAACAGAATAAAAAAAGAGCCGCAAAAGCGGCTCTCAAGGTAAAACAGGGAGAAAAATCAGACCAATTCGCCGATAGGAGAAACTGCCTGAGGTTCAGCAGAACTGAACATGTATAGTAATCTCTCAGAAAGCTTAATATTTGGTTAATGATAAACGAAAAACTGTCTCGCGGGGTAACGTTTGCTCGGCATTCTTGATCTCATCTGGTGCGAAACAGATTTTCCGCAGCCTTCCGGCCCGCCGACTTCTTCTCCTTTTCGCCCTCCAGCCGTTCGATTTCGGCTGACAGAATATTGATGCGTGCAGTCAGCTCATCCACCGAAAGCAGCGTCAGGTCGGCGCCAATGATGTGCGTGGTGTTCTGCTTTTGGGGAAGATCCTCGTCAAAGATACTCATATTCCTGCTCCCTTCTGCAAATCTGCTTCCTCTTCAGGATATTGCGGTGCTCTGGGGTCAAGCGAAGCGCTTTCCGGTGTCAGTAGCGGCGCAGGGGCCGTCGGCATGGTGGAGAAGTTATCCTTCTCTGCGGTGGTGAGCGCGGCGCGCTGCCTCGAGCGGAAGATAGAATAAGCGGTAATCAGAAGATGCGAAACCGCTGTCACCAGAAACAGCGCGTAAGGACCAAAGGAGGTCATGATCGGGCCGCCAAGCGTCGGGCCGATAATGGTGCCGATGCCATAAAGCAAAAGCAGGCCGCCCGAGACTTTGACGAAATCTTCCGAGGAGGCGAAGTCGTTGGCGTGTGCGACCGCGATCGGGTAGAGCGCATTGGCGGCCGCACCATAAACGCAGATCATTCCGATCAGCACATAGACATGTGTCGGGTGGATGATCGCGATCGCAAGGCCCGCGACGGCGGCGAGCGCCGAGAGGCCTGCCAGCACGAAACGACGGTCGATACGGTCGGACAGCTTGCCAGCCGGAAACTGCGCGAGCGCGCCGACGAAGATGGTGGAACTGACCATGATGGCGATGGTGGTGGGATCGAGCCCCGCACGCGCGCCGAAGACGGCAGCAAGCGTACCATAGGCGCCATTGGCGATGCCGACCAGCAGGATGCCGACGAAGGATACCGGCGAATTGCGGTAGAGCGCCCGAAGATCGAGCTTGACCTTCTTCAGCGGCTGCGGGCTTTCCGCTTTTGACAACATGGCGGGAAGGATGGCGACGCAATAGATGATGGCGCAGACCATGAAGAGCGATGTATTGCCCACATGGCCAAAGGGAATGACGAGCTGTCCGGCCACCACGCCGAAGAGCGTAATGGCAATATACAGCGAGAAGATCGCGCCACGGCTTTCATTGGTGGCGCGCTCGTTCAGCCAGCTTTCGATAATCATCGAGGTTCCGGCGGTGCAGAAGCCCGTCAGGGCACGCAGGGCAACCCAGGAGACGTCGTCGATGAAGAGGCCGGTCAGGAGAACGGTGAGGCAGATGACGGCGACGAAGCTGCCGAAGGCACGGATGTGGCCGGCCCGGCGCACGATGGCGGGTGCTACAAAACAGCCGATGACGAAGCCCGCCGCCCAGGAGGTGCCGAGAAAACCGAGCACTTCGTTGGAGTAGCCTTCTTCCGAACCGCGCACCGGCAGAAGCAGGCCCTGCAGGCCATTGCCAAGGAAGAGGAAGAGGGTGCTGGTGAGAAGAGCGAATACGGGAAGAATATTTCTGCTCATAAAGTCTCTCTCATGCTGATGCTATTGCCGGTATCATGCGGAAGATGGTGCGAATAAGACGCCGCCATGGTGAGCATAAAAATGTCCACCCTGTGACGATGTAGAATGAGTTTGACATTTGGCTCACGGATGCGGCAAGCCCTTTAATCGACATTTGCAGTTGAACCGGCGGCAGCTGCCAAGGGTTCCCTAAGAAGATGGCAGAAACGGTGGCACCCAGCTTGCCCGATTGAGCCAAAAGGTTGCGTGATGACGAAGGCGATCGGCCTTTTGCTACTTTTGGCCATGGGTATCCAGCTCATCTGCCCGCTCGGATTCCCGGGCTTTAGACGACGCGCTGATTTCTGGAAGATCGCCGTGGTGGCCTTCGTTCTTTGGACGCTGGTGCTGCTCCTGCGGCCATGAATTTTGGCGCTCCCATCGATGACGGAAGCGCCTGCAGCATCGGCCCGAAAATCGGTCTCGATTTTCGGAAAGCACGATGCGTAGCTTCAAAAAGCTAAAGCGTCCTTTTTGCGTTTAACAAAACGCACGGCGCTTTAGATGATCAGAGCTTGCGCCCGAGATAATCCTCGACCTTCTTGCGCTCCCATGCGGCATTGAGGAAGGGCACGAGGTCGAAGGTGGTCATGCCGTTCATCGCAAGGGCGACACCCCAGCCGAGGGCCGGCCATATGGCCCAGAAGTAATGGGGGCTGGTAACAAGGTTGATGACGACCAGCATGGCGATGACCAAGACATATTGCGCGACATGCAGGTAGAACTTCTTGATCTTTCGCACGCGCTCGAACGCGAGGGCTTCTTCGGCTTCTCTGGAGTCGATAGCAATGCTTTGCATATCCGTTTCCTTTTCTACGGTCAGTTGCGACACGTCGATCTCGAAGACGGATGCCAGCGTGGCGAGCGTTTCCAGGCTCGCGGATTGGCCGCGCTCGATACGCTGAATGGTGCGCACGCTCAAGCCACTGACGATTGCCAACTGCTCCTGCGACCAGCCACGCTGTAGCCTGAGTTTCTGTACCAGCATCATTCTCTCCAAGGTTCGACGCGGCCGACATTTCCGCAAACCGCCATCGATCACCACGCCATCCGCCCGACTGTCGGGTTGCTGTCGGGAGGGTGACGGGCCTGTCATGGCGGCATACTGCGCCGGGCGAGCGCGAATTTGAAGAGCGGCGAGCCGCCGGAAAAAGAAAAAGCCGCTCAAGGGGAGCGGCTTTTTGGTACAGTCTCACATAGGGCTCACATGGGGAGGCGACGTCATGCCGCCTTCTCAAGCTCCTGCTTCCAGTTGCCGCGCGCTGCCAGAGAATTCATCTCGGCGCGGTGGCGGAAGGCGCGCTGGCCGGCTGCGACATTTTCCTGCTTGCCGCCCCAGGCATGGAGTGCTGCTTCCTGCAATGCGCGGCCATAGGAGAAGGTGACCGACCAGGGCAGGTCATAGTCGGCATTGATGGCCGAGAGGTGGGCTGTGGCTTCTTCCGATGACTGGCCGCCGGAGGGGAAGGCGATACCGGGCACAGTGGATGGCACGGTGGCCTTCAGCACCTTGACGGTCTTTTCGGCGACCTCTTCAACGCTTGCCTTGCGGGCATTCTTGCCGTCGATGACCATGTTGGGTTTCAGGATCATGCCTTCCAGATCGACGCGGGCATCGTAAAGATCGGTGAAAACGGTGCGCAGCACCCATTCGGTCACCTCGGCGCAACGATCAATGCTGTGGGTGCCGGGCTTGCCGTCCATCAACACTTCCGGCTCGACGATCGGCACGATACCGGCCTGCTGGCAAAGGGCTGCATAGCGGGCAAGCGCCTGGGCATTCGCCTTGATCGATCCCCATGTCGGAATCCCATCATCGATCGCGATAACACCGCGCCATTTGGCAAAGCGCGCACCGGCCTCGTAATAGGTCTTCAGGCGATCCGCCAGGCCGTCAAGGCCCTCGGTCACCGTCTCGCCGGGGAAGAAGGTCTGCGGCTTGGCGCCCTTATCCACCTTGATGCCGGGAACGGCGCCCGCCGCCTTGATGATCTCGACGAAAGGCGTGCCATCGGCTGCCTTCTGGAAGAGGGTTTCCTCGTAGAGAATGACGCCGGAGATGCACTTGGTCATCGCCTCTTCTGTGCGGAACAGCATTTCGCGATAATCACGGCGGCTGGTTTCGGTCGATTCCAGACTGATCGTATCGAAGCGCTTCTTGATTGTGCCGGTGGACTCATCCGCCGCCAGCAGTCCCTTGCCGTTCGACATCATTTTTTGTGCAATAACTTGAAGACGTTCGGTCATTTGCGGTTCTCCCAATACATAATCATACTCAGATACCAGACAGAGGCAGAAAGATGGCAGGCTAAAGCCTTGAATCGTTTGAAATAGTTTTAGTAAGTTGACGTTCCTGAAGTTCTAGTTTGCGCAAGTTGGTCGTCGCGATCAAGTCATTCGGTTGCTTGATTGATTGTAGTTTTTAGACTACATATGCAGAATGTTCGAGCTGAAACAGACCTCCGTCTTTGCCAAATGGGAATCAAAGCTCCGAGATAAACGCGCCAGGACGATTATCGCTGCACGTCTGATGAGGCTAGCTGCAGGCTTGCCCGGAGACGTCGAAGCTGTCGGAGACGGCGTCAGCGAACTACGAATTCACTATGGGCCGGGATACCGGATTTACTTTCAAAAGCGAGGAAGCATTCTGATCGTGCTGCTGTGTGGCGGGGACAAAGGATCGCAGCCGCGCGATATCGCGCTTGCCAAAACGCTGGCCAAGGAATGGAGCGAACGAGATGAGTGAGAAACTAACGACCTACGACCCTGCCGCCGCTCTCATCGACGATGAGGAAATTGCCGCATTCATGGCCGACGCCTTTGAGACTGGCGACGCGCTCTATGTGGCGAAGGCGCTAGGGGTTGTCGCACGCGCCAAGGGGATGACAGAGATAGCCCGCAAAACCGGCCTATCGCGCGAGCAGCTCTACCGCTCGTTCAGTGAGAACGGAAACCCCACGCTCAAGACGACATTTGCCGTGATGCGCGCGCTTGGCATTGAGATGACTGCCAAGACGCACGTTTCACAATAAGCAGCCGCTTACTTCTGTTCCTGCAGAATGGCGACGCCGGGCAGGACCTTGCCTTCCATCCATTCGAGGAAGGCACCGCCGGCTGTCGAGATGTAGGTGAAGTCTTCGGCAACGCCCGCATGGTTCAGCGCTGCGACCGTATCACCGCCGCCGGCGACGGAGACGAGCTTGCCGGACTTGGTGCATTCGGCGGCATGGCGGGCGGCAGCGACCGTTGCGGTGTCGAAGGGTTCGATTTCGAAGGCGCCGAGCGGGCCGTTCCAGACCAGCGTTTCGGCGCGCGAGATCCAGCCCTTGATGGCTTCGACCGATTTGGGACCAACATCGAGCACCATGGCGTCTTCAGGGATGGCGTTGATATCGACAATCTCGTTGGCGGCATTGGCCTTGAACTCGCGGGCAACGACGCCGTCATCCGGCAGCACGATGGCGCAGCCAGCTGTCGCGGCTTCGATCATGATCTGCTTTGCGGTTTCAGCCAGATCATGCTCGCAGAGCGACTTGCCGACCTGCGTGCCGCGGGCGGCGAGGAAGGTGTTGGCCATGCCGCCGCCGATGACGAGTGCGTCGACCTTCTTGACGAGGTTCATCAGGAGATCGATCTTGGTGGAGACCTTGGCGCCGCCGACAATGGCAACGACCGGGCGGGCAGGGGCGCCGAGACCCTTTTCCAGCGCTTCCAGTTCCGCCTGCATGGTGCGACCGGCATAGGCCGGCAGATGGCGGGCAAGACCCTCGGTGGAGGCATGGGCGCGATGGGCGGCGGAGAAGGCATCGTTGACGTAGACATCGCCGTTCTTGGCAAGCTCGGTGACGAAGGCCGGATCGTTCTTTTCCTCACCCTTGTGGAAGCGGGTGTTTTCCAGAAGCAGGATATCGCCATCATTCATCTTGGCGATGGCGTCCGCAGCAGCCGGGCCGATGCAATCGGTGGCGACGTGGACGGCGTGGTCGAGAACCTCTTCAAGCGCAGGCGCGATCAGCGACAGCGACATGTCGGCAACCGGCTCACCCTTCGGACGACCGAAATGGGCGAGCAGAATGACCTTGGCGCCCTTTTCCGAGAGTTCCAGGATGGTGGGTGCCACGCGTTCCAGGCGGGTCTTGTCCGTCACCTTGCCGTCCGCAACCGGCACATTGAGATCGACGCGAACGAGAACGCGCTTTCCGGAAATGTCGGTGAGGTCGTCAAGGGTCTTGAAGGCGGGCATAGATCAATCCTGTAAAACGTGTTTGAAACAATGTCTTCGGGCGCGACCATACTATGCCTGACCGACGACGCAAGGCGTTTTCGTCACGATGCCATGACGCGCTTTCACTTCGCGTTCAGGCGCGCGCGGCGCCTTTCCTTGCGGTGCTCGCGGGCACGGTGGATGATGTCTTTCAGGTTGATGAAGATCGGCAGCGTGGTCGCCGGTTCGACCGGTTCCAGCGAAATGCCGATGCTGGAAATCGCGTGGTTTTCATCGAGATCGCGGACGATCAGGATCAGCGAGCCGAGACGGATGCGATCGGCGTATTCGGCTTTTCCGCCAAGACGGGTTTCGATCAGTTCGCCAACGGTGAGCGACTGCTCCTGGGGCGTGATCAGCCCCGGCCCGTAGGATGCATCGAGGTCCGTCGCCGGGCGTTGCGGCGAGATGGCAAAGGTGCCGAAAATATCCTCGTCATCGGCGGTCACCGGCTTGGCACTGGCAAACAGGCGGTCGAGCAGCCTTGCATTGCTGGGGATGACGAAGAGATAGACGAGATCGTTCTCCCGAAGCCTTCCGGCATATTGATAGCGGATCGAGGTGCCGTCGCGCACCACCAGAGACGGCATGGCCCAGCGGGGAATGCGCTCGCCCTGCAGGATCGCGCTGCCCTTGGCCGCGCGGTAGGAGATCAGCTCATGGGTTGCCGTGCCGGGCAGATCCACTTCCAGCTTGTCCACCTCACCCATGCGTGGCGGTACCACGAGGCCAAGACGGGTTGCGACGGGCTTGATCGTCCAGCCCTGCAGGAGAAGCGAGACCAGCACGATGATGAAGGCGGCGTTGAAATAGATCTCGGCATTTTTGAGCCCACCGAGTGCGGGGAGGATGGCGAGCAGAATGGAGACGGCACCGCGCAGACCGACCCAGGCAACAAAACTCGTTTCCTGCTGGGTGTAGTTGAAGGGCATGAGGCTCAGCCACACCGCGAGCGGCCTTGCAACGAAGATGAGGAAGAGCGCAAGCAGGATGGCGGGAATGATGATGGCCGGAAACTGCGAGGGTGTCGCTAGCAGGCCGAGCATCAGGAACATGATGATCTGTGCCAGCCATGTCATGCCTTCGTGGAAACGGCGGATGGCGCCCTTGGCGAAAATCTTGCGGTTGCCGGAAACGATGCCCGCAACATAGACGGCGAGGAAGCCGCTGCCGTTCAGCGCGCCGGTGAAGGAGAAGACGAGGAGCGCGAGCGCCAGAACGAGGATGGGTGCGAGCCCGCGATCCATGGTGAAGCGGTTGACGACCTTGACGATCATCAAGCCGCCGAGCACGCCGAAGATCAGGCCTAGTCCCATTTCTTCGAGGAACATCAGCAGGAAGCCGCTGTCGAAACCCGCCAACCCCTTGCCGCGACCAACGACTTCCACCAGTGCGATGGTCAGAAAAATCGCCATCGGATCGTTGGTGCCGGATTCCACTTCCAGCGTGGAGCGCACCTGGTCACGAATATGGATGCCGCCGATGCGCAGCAGGAAGAAGACGGCTGCCGCATCGGTGGAGGCGACGATGGAGCCAAGCAGCAGTCCTTCCAGCCAGGAGAAACCGAGCAGCAGCGCAGCAGCGCCCGCGAAGAACACCGCCGTCAGGACGACACCGACCGTGGCAAGTGTGAGGGCGGGCCGGGACGAGAGCCGGAAGGTTTGTAACGGCGTGCTGAAACCGGAATCGAAGAGGATGACCGCCAGCACCAGCGAGCCGAGCATATAGGCCAGCGCACTGTTGGTGAATTCGATGCCGAGACCATCCTTGCCCGCGGCAAGGCCGATCATCAGGAAGAGAAGCAGCAGTGGCGCGCCAAAGCGGTAGGCGATCAGGCTGGAAAAGGCGGCTGCAAGAACAAGGACGTTGGCGACCAGCAGCAAGAGATAAAATGATTCCAATGCCCTAACCTTTGCAAGCGATGCTTTGAAGCTGGCGCACAGCCTCCCGTCTGCGACTACCGAATCTTGTCAGTAATTGTTCAGGTTGAAAATGGACCAGAGCAAGGCGGGATTGCCGGCGCCGGTGACGGACCCATAAAAAAACCGGCGGGATTGCTCCCGCCGGTTCTTTGGATTGTCATCGACCGCCAGATCAGATGGTCTTGGCGAAAGCCACGGCCGTGTCGGACATGCGGTTGGAGAAGCCCCACTCGTTGTCGTACCAGGAGAGCACGCGCACGAAGTTGCCTTCCATGACCTTGGTCTGGTCGGTGGCGAAGATCGAAGAGTGGCTGTCGTGGTTGAAGTCACGCGAAACCAGCGGCTCGTCGGTGTAGCCGAGAACGCCCTTCAGCGCGCCGTTCGACGCAGCCTTGATGGCTTCGTTGATTTCAGCGACCGAGGTTGCCTTCTTGGCGACGAACTTGAAGTCGACGACCGAGACGTTTGGTGTGGGAACGCGGATCGAGGTGCCGTCCAGGCGGCCCTTGAGGTGCGGCATGACGAGACCGACGGCCTTGGCCGCACCGGTCGAGGTCGGGATCATCGACAGCGCTGCAGCGCGGGCGCGGTAGAGATCCTTGTGCATGGTGTCCAGCGTCGGCTGATCGCCCGTGTAGGAATGGATCGTCGTCATGAAGCCATGGTCGATACCGATCAGGTCATCGAGAACCTTGACGACCGGCACCAGGCAGTTGGTGGTGCACGAGGCGTTGGAGATGACGAGGTGATCCTTCGTCAGCTGGTCGTGGTTCACGCCAAAAACAACCGTCAGGTCGGCGCCGTCGGCCGGAGCCGAAACGATGACGCGCTTTGCGCCAGCCGTCAGGTGAGCGGCAGCCTTGTCACGGGCGGTGAAGATGCCGGTGCATTCCAGCGCGATATCGACGCCGAGTTCGCCATGCGGCAGCGTTGCGGGGTCGCGCACGGCGGTGACCTTGATCGGCTTGCCGCCGCCAACGGTGATCGTGTCGCCTTCGACCTTCACCTCGGCCGGGAACTTGCCGTGAATGGAGTCGTAACGCAGCAGGTGTGCATTGGTCTCGACAGGGCCAAGATCGTTGATGGCGACGACTTCGATGTCGGTGCGGCCGGATTCGACGATGGCGCGAAGGACGTTACGGCCGATGCGGCCGAAGCCGTTAATGGCTACTTTTACAGTCATTTACAGTCTCCCGATCAATAATTTACGTCTGAATGGAATAGCTTGGGCGCGAAGTGGTGAAGGCGTATGCGCGCTCCACCACTTGCGGCGGTCGACGACCGAAGATCATGGCGCGCGAGACGCCCTGATCTTCGGCCAATAGGATCAGCCGAGCTTTTCTTCGGCTGCGGCGACAACCGCTTCCGCGGTGATGCCGAAATGCGGGAAGAGGTCCTTGGCCGGTGCAGAGGCACCGAAGGACTGCATGCCGACGAAAGCGCCGTCATTGCCGATGAAGTAATCCCAGCCCTGGCGAATGGCCGCTTCGACGGCGATCTTGACCGGCGCGTCGCCGATAATCGCCTGACGATAGGTTTCCGGCTGCTCCTTGAAGAGTTCGAAGCAGGGCACGGACACGACGCGGGCGGAAATGCCCTTGTCCTTCAGGGTGGCGGCGGCCTTCAGCGCAAGCTCGACTTCCGAGCCGGAGGCGAAGATCGAGACCTTCGCATCGCTTGCCGAAACCAGTTCGTAGGCGCCATAGGCAACGAGGTTCTTCTCCTCATAGTCCTTGCGGGCCGGCGTCAGGTTCTGGCGTGTGAGCGCCAGTGCGGAGGGACGATGCTTTTCATGCAGGGCAAGCTGCCAGGCTTCTGCCGTTTCCGTCTCGTCTGCCGGGCGGAAGACCAGAAGGTTCGGAATGGCGCGCAGCGCTGCGATCTGTTCCACCGGCTGGTGGGTCGGGCCGTCTTCGCCAACGCCGATCGAGTCATGCGTCAGGACGTGAACGACGCGGATGCCCATCAGTGCGGCAAGGCGGATCGACGGACGGCAATAGTCCGAGAAGATCAGGAAGCCGCCGGAGTAGGGGATCAGACCGCCATGCAGCGAAATGCCGTTCATGGCCGCGGCCATGCCGTGTTCGCGGATGCCGTAATGCATGTAGCGACCGGAGAAGTCGGCCGGCGTGATCGACACCATCTGGCTGGTCTTGGTGTTGTTGGACGGTGTCAGGTCGGCGGAGCCGCCGAGCATTTCCGGCACAACGCCGTTGATGACTTCGAGTGTATCTTCGGAAGCTTTGCGGGTGGCAACCGTCGGGTTGTTGGCCGCAACCTTCTTCTTGAAGGCGTCGATGGAACTGTCGAAGTTGCCGGGCAGATCGCCGGCAAAACGGCGCTTGAACTCTGCCTTCTTCCCACCCTCGACCGCTTCCAGGCGGGCTTCCCACTCCTGGCGTGTCTTGGTGGAGCGCAGGCCTGCCAGACGCCATGCGTCGAGCACGTCTTCAGGAATGATGAAGGGTTCGGCTTCCCAGTTGAGATGCTTGCGGGTTGCGGCAATTTCTTCTGCACCGAGCGGCGAGCCGTGCACCTTGTGAGTGCCGGCCTTGTTCGGCGCGCCGAAGCCGATGGTGGTCTTGGCGGCGATGAAGGTCGGGCGATCGGACTTGTGGGCTTCTTCGATGGCCGCGGCGATCGCTTCCGGATCGTGGCCGTCGATCTCGATCGTGTGCCAGTGAACCGCCTTGAAGCGTTCGATCTGGTCGGTGGAGTCGGACAGGCCGACTGCGCCGTCGATCGTGATGTTGTTGTTGTCCCAGAACAGCACGAGCTTGTTTAGGCGCAGATGGCCGGCAAGCGCGATCGCCTCATGGCTGATGCCTTCCATCAGGCAGCCGTCGCCGCACAGAACGTAGGTATAATGGCTCTGCAGATCGGAGCCGAATTCTTCTTCCAGCTTGCGCTCGGCAATCGCCATGCCGACAGCATTGGCAATGCCCTGGCCGAGAGGACCGGTGGTGGTTTCGATGCCGGTGGCATGACCATATTCCGGGTGGCCGGCGGTCTTGGAGCCAAGCTGACGGAAGCGCTTGATCTCGTCGATCGTCATGTCTTCGTAGCCGGTCAGATACAGGCACGAGTAGAGCAGCATGGAGCCGTGGCCGGCGGACAGCACGAAACGGTCGCGGTCGGGCCAGTGCGGCGCCTTGGGATCGAATTTCAGGTAGCGGGTAAAGAGAACGGTGGCGACATCCGCTGCTCCCATCGGCAGGCCGGGGTGGCCGGAATTGGCCTTCTCCACAGCATCCATGGCAAGAAATCGGATTGCATTGGCCATCCGGTCGTGTTTGTCGCGAGAAATCATGGCTTTTCCGTTTGTTCCGGGTGAAAGGAGATAGTCGTTCTAACTATCCAAAAAGCGGGTTGATCCATAGCAGGTAGGGCGGCTCTGTCAATAAATCCAGCCTGATGTTGCGGTTCGATCGGTCACAAAAATCGTTTCGCATCAAAAGATTCGCGCGCCGCCCATGGCCACATTCGATCTCGCGCAAGCTTCGCGCCGCGCTGTGGCCATAATCAGGCAGGGATGGCGAAGCCCATGTTTGCGACTTTGCATTCATCCACAGCCCAAAGTGCTTGAATGTATTGGTTTGATTGACGCGGGCGCAAAACGGGTAATATCGTATCAATGCCTTGAGTGACATCGGGCGGCAACGATTCGGGCGTGCCGCTTATGCGGTTTGGAAGAAACGATGACGGCGGAAAAAACAATACAAGTCGCGCTGTCGGAGCTCAGCTCCGCAATCACCAGCCTTGAAAACGCCCTCGACATGCGCCTTGAGCGCCAGCGGGAAAGTGCCGAGGTGGAGGGTGAGGTCAAGCGCGTGCACGTGGATCGTGCCCGTCTTGCCCAGGAGCTCGACCAGTCGCAGTTCCGCGCCAATCGCCTGGAAGAGGTGAACCGCGAGGTCTCGCGCCGTCTGGTGACCGCCATGGAAACCATCCGCGCCGTACTGGACAGATAAGAGGAGGCCCGCATGGCTCAAGTCACCGTGATGATCGACGGCAAGGCCTATCGCATGGCCTGCGAAGCCGGACAGGAAGACCACCTGACCGATCTCGCAGCGCGCTTCGACCGCTATGTGGGCCATCTGAAGAGCCAGTTCGGCGAGATCGGCGATCTAAGGCTGACCGTCATGGCGGGCATCATGATCACCGACGAGATGTCCGAGCTGTCGCGCAAGATCGAAGCGCTGGAAAACCAGGTGGCGTCCTTGCAGCAGAACCGCGACGGCATGGCCGAAAGCAAGGCGAAGGCCGACGAGCAGATCGTGCTCGCCATCTCCGATCTCGCCATGCGGTTGAACGGCATTACCGAGAAACTGGTGGAAAGGCCGAAGCCTTCGGTGAATTGAGCCTACGGCCGCAGCGGGTGCGCAGATGAGATTGGGAGGATGCGCTTCAGGGAGACTGTGAGTGAGTGATTACCCCTACATTCTTCTTTCGGATTCGCTGAAATCCGCTGCCCGCCGTAGCGGCAATGAGTGGGGCTGGAGACCTGAGACAATACCTCTTGTCATCGATGAGGCTGAGGAATTGGGGCTTGTTAACATCGGCGGGCAACTGCAATTCCTCCTGCCCAACGCCACCTGCGAGTGTTACTGGATCGACGTAAATGCTCTTATACAAGAGCCGCTCGGTTTAGACTGGATGCAACGCGTGGCGTATTCTGCGCAAACTGCCCGAGTGCAAATGGAGGAAAACTTTCATTACGACTTCATCGCAGAAGGGCGAAAAGCATTCCGCGAACCTTTGGCTGCCTACGAAGCGACGGGTGGTGATCTCAGCGACTGCATTTGGTTCATCTGGTATTTGAAAGCCAACCCTAAAGCCTAAAGCCGTGACGACTTTTCTGGGGATGAAGTGTGGCTACGGCTTCTTCGCGTGGATGCCGCGCCTCTCAAGTTTCTGTTCGCCAGCCTCTTTCGAAACGGACCGATCCATCATATATAGAGCATGCGTTCTGCGCTTCTCGACAGGAACCACAATCCCTGGGGCCATACTCGATCCAAAGGGAGCTGTCCCTGGCCAGCCTCGTGGGGCTGGACACACGGTGCCCACCTACGTTTGTAGGCACCCAGGATCGTAAACATCCATCGGTCGTCGCGGACGCACTTTATCATTTTTTTGCTTATGCTGCCGTGCTCATTTCTGGCGTGGCAACAAACCTTCGGTTTCAAATCGCGTCCTTCTGCTCGAACGTGACGCCCACGATTATTTTATCCGCTTTACGATGAAAGCTTTGCAATGGCGCTATGTTGTCATTGCATTGGTGGAACAAATCTTTATTATTCGGATTGGTATGTCCGTTCAGCCTGTCCTCGAGGCGAATGCGGTTGCAACCGCGACGTGCCGTTCAACAGCCCAAAGAGCTAAACTTGTTTACTGAAATTATGATCGTGGTCCTGCTCACCGTATTGAACGGGGTGCTCGCCATGTCCGAGCTTGCTGTCGTCTCTTCCAGACCGGCGAGACTTAAAGTGCTGGCCGCTCAAGGCAGCAAGGGCGCCACGATGGCGCTCAATCTTTCTGAAAATCCCGGACGGTTTTTGTCCACCGTGCAGATCGGCATCACGCTGGTCGGCGTTCTTTCCGGTGCCTTTTCCGGCGCCACACTTGGTGCCCGCTTCACGCTTTGGCTCGCTGAACAGGGCGTGCCGGACCGTGCCGCCGATGCGCTTGGCGTCGGCGTCGTGGTTGTTGCCATTACCTATCTCTCGCTGATCGTCGGCGAACTTGTGCCGAAGCAGATCGCGCTGCGCGACGCTGAAAAGGTCGCGGCCCGCGTTGCTCCTGCCATGGTGTTCCTGTCGAAGATCGGCGCGCCCGTCGTTTGGCTTCTCGACAAGTCGGGCAGGATCGTGCTCGCTCTCCTCGGTCATAGCGGTGAATCCAACGCTTCCGTCACCGATGATGAAATCCGCACGGTTCTGGCCGAAGCGCACAGTGCCGGCGTGATCGAAACCGAGGAATCGGCGATGATCACCAGCGTCATGCGCCTGGCCGACCGCAACGCCCGCGGCCTGATGACGCCGCGTCGCGACGTGGAAGTCGTCGATATCGAGGACACCGCCGAGGAGATCCGCGAGCAGCTTCGTGCCACCCAGCGTTCGCGCCTTCCGGTGCGCAACGGTGCCTCGGATGAAATTCTCGGCGTTCTCTTCGCCAAGGATGCCTTCGATGCGCTGGCGTCCGGCAAGGAACTCAACATTCGCGAGTTGCTGCGTGAAGTACCGGTCGTTTCCGACCTCACCAGCGCCGTCGACGTCATCCAGTCGCTGCGCCGTTCCACGGTGCATATGGTTCTCGTCTATGACGAATATGGCCACTTCGAAGGCATTATCAGCTCCGGCGATATTCTGGAGGCCATTACCGGTGCCTTCCAGGAGGATGACGGCGAAGAGCCTGCCATGGTGGAGCGCGAAGATGGCAGCTTCCTCGTTGCCGGCTGGATGGCGGCGGATGAATTTGCCGATCGCATGGGCTTCCAGATCGATGAGGATGCCGAATTCGAAACCGTCGCCGGTCTGGTGCTGGACGAATTCCGCCGCCTGCCGGAACTGGGCGAGCACATAACCCGCAACGGCTGGCGTTTCGAGGTTATCGACCTCGACGGCCACCGCATCGACAAGGTCCTGGTCAGCCGGGCTGCCTGATGAACGAAGCCGGTTCTCTGACAAAAGCGCAATTGCGTCTCGAGCGTCTCGCCCTGCGGGACGCTCTTTCCGTTGAAGACCGCCAAACAAAAAGTATGGCGATGGCGCAGTTTGGTGCGCAGGCTCTGTCCTTTAGCCCCGGTACCGTTGTTTCCGGTTTCATGCCGATCCGCTCCGAAGCCGATACCCGGCCGTTGATGGAAGCCTTGCGCGACAAGGGTGCAACGCTTTGCCTTCCGGTGATGTTCGACCGCGAGACCATCGTCTTTCGCGCCTTCGCTCGCAACGCCGAACTGGTGAAGACGGGCTTCGGCACGAGCGGGCCGGATGAAAGCGCTACGGTCCTCGATCCGCATATCCTGCTCGTGCCTCTCTCCGCCTTCGATGGCCATGGGCAGCGCATCGGCTATGGTGCCGGGCATTACGACCGCGCCATTGCTCGCCTGCATGCAAAAGGACTGGAACCACTGTTGATAGGCATTGCATTCGATTGCCAGGAAGTGCCATCAGTGCCGGCTGAAGCGCATGACGTTGCGCTGGACGCGATTTTGACCGAAAGCGGCTTGCGGCATTTTTCTGGCAGGGCAGGGGCATGAGACTACTTTTTCTCGGAGACATGGTGGGCAAGACCGGACGCACGGCCGTCTGGGAAAAATTGCCGGGGCTGATCTCCGACCTGAAACTGGATTTCGTCATCGTCAATGGCGAGAACGCCGCTGGCGGCTTCGGGATTACCGAAGACATCTATCTGGAAACGATCAATGCCGGCGCGGATGTCGTCACCACCGGCAACCATGTCTGGGACCAGAAGGAAGCGGTGTCCTTCTGCGAGCGCCACGACCAGTTCCTGCGCCCCGCCAATTACCCGAAGGGCACGCCCGGCAAGGGTTCCGGCCTGTTCTATGCCCGCAATGGCGCGCGTGTGCTGGTTGCCAACATCATGGGCCGCGTCTTCATGCATCCTGAGCTGGATGATCCCTTCAGTTCGGCGGAGAGCATTCTGGCGGCCTGCCCGCTTAAAGAGCAGGCGGATGCGATCATCTTCGATTTTCACGCGGAAGCGACCAGCGAGAAGCAATGCTTCGGCCATTTCGTCGACGGTCGCGCCAGCTTCGTCGTCGGCACGCATACGCATGTGCCGACCGCTGACGCCCAGATCCTGAACGGCGGAACCGCCTATATGTCGGATGCCGGCATGTGCGGCGACTACGATTCCTCGCTTGGCATGGAAAAGGAAGAGCCGATCAACCGGTTCATTTCGAAAATGCCGAAGGGTCGCTTCGAGGCGGCCAGTGGTCCTGCGACATTGTGTGGCGTTGGGGTCGAGATTTCCGATAGCACCGGGTTGGCGGAGAAGATCGCGCCTTTGCGGATCGGACCGAGACTGGCGGAGACTGTGCCTGCGTTTTGGGCTTGATGGGTTTGCGGCCGGTTCGGGGGTAAGCTACGCCCAACCCGTCCAATGACAACAATGTGAGCGCGCCCCAACGCTTACACCTAGACGAACCCCCATCCTTGCCGCATCTTTTCGTCCATTCGCCTTTTCCGGGGAGTGGTGCCATGCCTCGCATGTTCATGCCTGCATTGATCGCCATGCTGTTCAGCGCCGTGTCTGTCGCGGCGCAGGAGCCTCCCGATCGACCGCCCGTCAGCCAGTGCCAGGCGATTGCGCAGGCTCTTCCCCGCGTCACGTTTGCGAGCTTCAAGCCGACCGATGTCAAGAAGGCCCAGTTGAGCGACCGCGAGGAGGTGAAGATCCAGTATATCGGGCATTCGACCTACACCATCGAGTCGCCGGAGGGTGTGGTGATCGCCACCGACTATAATGGCGTCTATCGCCCGCCGGTCATGCCGACCGTGGCGACGATGAACAATGCGCACACCACGCATTACACGCTCTCGCCGGAGCCTGAGATCAAATACGTGCTGCATGGCTGGAGCGATGTGCCGGGTGAAAAGGCCGTACACAAGCTGGAAGTGGGCGACGTCTATATCCGCAACGTCACCTCGGATATCCGCAACCGCTGGGGTGGCGGCGGTCTTTTGACGAAGGACGGCAATTCGATCTTCATTTTCGAGGTCGCGGGCCTTTGCATCGGCCATCTCGGGCACCTGCATTACGAGCTGACGGAAACCCAATATGCGGAGATCGGCAGGCTGGATGTGCTGATGGTGCCGGTGGATGGCGGGTTGACAATGGGCGCCGATAGCATGAGCCGGATCGTCAAACGGCTGCGCTCAGCGCTTATCCTGCCCATGCACCAGCCGAGCGCGCTCGAGCGGTTCCTCGTCGCCTTCGGCCCGCAGTTCAAGATTGCCTATGCCAGCGATCCGGTGATCCGTGTTTCGATGCGCAATCTTCCCAAGCAGCCGCAGATCCTCGTGCCGCAGGGCATGTAGCCGCATTGGCGCAGCAAAGTGATACCTCAAAGCAAAAACGCCGCGCGTCCCGAGGATGCACGGCGTTTTTCCAGACAGGTATAGATCAGAATCAGGCGAAGGTCAGGTGCTGACGAACGCCGACATCCGGCATCTTTTCGTCGGACATGTTGGCCTTGGCGATTTCCCAGCCGAATTTCAGCGTGCTATCGGTGGAGGCCCAGATATCGGCATCATCGACGTGAAGAGCCAGCATGACGAGCTGTGGGTCGCTCTTGCCGTGCTCATACCAGGCGGCGGTGACGGAGTTCCAGTACTCGTCGAGCTTGGTCTTGTCATCGCGCACTTCCAGCTTGCCGGACAGGCAGGCGTGGTAATCATGATCCTTGCCGATGACACAGAAGTGGGCACGCGAACCGGACTTCAGCGACTGAACAAGGTCGGTATCCTTCTTGGAGAAGAACCAGATGGTGTTGGTCTTCGGGTCCGCATGCGGTGCCATGGGCTGCATGTGGTTGTGGAGACCTTCCAGACCCAGCATGCCTGCATGGACGGAATTGATCTCGTCCCAAAGCTGACGGGCGGGTTGTTCGCGTGCTTCAGTCAGACTTACCATTCAGTGATCTCCTTGCGGTTCCTGTTCCTTCCGGCAGCGATCCGGTCATGATCGCGCCGCCTGTTATCACAACGGCGGGAGAGGGTTTCTGTTCCTTGCAGCGCTGTCATGTGGATGCGAGAAGAAGGGGGTTACGGGCTTGAACAGCCGCGCCATCGCACTTATAAGGCCCACAATCCAAACAAACGATCCGATCAGGGGTGCCATGGCTGGCCATTCACAGTTCAAGAACATCATGCATCGCAAGGGGAAACAGGATTCGATCCGTTCGAAGATGTTCTCCAAGCTTGCGCGTGAAATCACCGTTGCAGCCAAGTCCGGTCTTCCGGACCCGACCATGAATGCTGCTCTTCGCCTGGCCGTGCAGAACGCCAAGGCGCAGTCCATGCCGAAGGACAATATCGACCGCGCCATCAAGAAGGCGTCCGGCGCAGATGCGGAAAACTATGATTCCGTCCGCTACGAAGGCTACGGCCCGGGCGGCACGGCGGTCATCGTCGAAGCGCTGACAGACAACCGCAACCGCACGGCATCGAACATCCGCTCGATCTTTACCAAGGCCGGCGGCGCGCTTGGCGAAACCGGTTCGGTTTCCTTCTCCTTCGACCGCGTTGGCGAAATCACCTACAAGGCGTCGGTTGGCGATGCGGACAAGGTGATGGAAGCGGCGATCGAAGCCGGTGCCGAAGACGTGGAAAGCAGCGAAGACGGCCACACGATCATCTGCGGCTTCGAAGACATCAACGAAGTTTCCAAGGCGCTTGAAGCCACCCTCGGCGAAGCCGACAGCGTCAAGGCCGTCTGGCGTCCGCAGAACACCGTTCCGGTGGATGAGGAAAAGGCGCAGTCGCTGATGAAGCTGATCGACAATCTTGAAGACGATGACGACGTGCAGAACGTCTATTCGAACTTTGAAGTGTCCGAAGAAGTCATGGCGAAGCTGTCAGCCTGATATCGGCTTCGACAATTGCGCGACGTCATCCTCGCCCTTGAGGCGAGGATCTAACCCACGTGTGACGCGCCGAAACTATGGATCCTCGCCTCAAGGGCGAGGATGATGGTGTAGAGGGGCGTGAGCCCGCTCTATCGACCTGATGATGAAGCAGAGACAAGCGGTCGGCTTCTATCACATGCAGGACAGGATTATTTCCTGGCCTCAAGCCGCCTTTTTCACGCCATTGCGTACGTCTGCAAAAACCTCAACCGAGCGCAGCCGCTTGTTGATGTCGTGGATCGGCATGGAGACAATCAATTCATCCGCGCCGGTCTCGCCCAGGAACTGCTGGAGTTTGCGGTCGATGGTCACGTGTGAGCCTACGGCGGCATAACGTAGCGTGTGTTCGACGGTGATGCGCTCCATGTCATTCCAGTAGCCATCCATGCTCTCGACCGGCCGCGGGAAGGGCGTGCGGACGTTCTTCCGCAGATTGACGAATTGCTGCTGGGCCGAGGTGAAGAGATGCCGGGCTTCCTCATCCGTATCCGCACCGACGCCCATGATGCCCACCATGACATAGGGCTCCGAGAGCGTAGCAGAAGGCTGGAAGCGCTCGCGGTAGATGGCGATGGCATCCATCAGCATATCGGGTGCGAAATGCGAGGCGAAGGAATAGGGCAGGCCCAGCGCTGCGGCCAGATGCGCGCTGTAGATGCTGGAGCCCAGCAGCCAGATCGGCACGTTCGAATTCACGCCCGGCACGGCAAGGATCGCTTGATCCGGTTCGGGCGCGCCGAGATAGCGTTGAAGCTCGACAATATCGTGCGGGAAGTTTTCGGCCCCGGCATCGAGATTGCGGCGAAGCGCACGCGCCGTGCGCATATCCGTTCCCGGTGCGCGGCCAAGTCCGAGATCGACACGGCCCGGCAGAAGAGCGGCAAGCGTGCCGAACTGTTCAGCGATCACCAGTGGCGAGTGGTTGGGCAGCATGACGCCGCCCGAGCCGACGCGGATGCGTGAGGTTGCGGCACCCACATGGGCAATCACGATCGATGTGGCGGCACTTGCGATCCCCGGCATGCCGTGATGCTCGGCCAGCCAGAAACGCTCATAGCCGTGGTCTTCCGCCTTGATCGCCATGCGGCGCGAATTGTCGAGCGCCTGGCTTGCGTTCTCCCCATCGCCAATCGGCGACAAATCGAGAATGGAAAAGGGAATCATGGCATGCTCCTTCCGGCCTTTATTTAAGGACCTTATTTAATGTGTGGCGTCGTGTTTGCCATCCTCGTCGCAGCGAATTGATCCATGGTTCAAAAAAACTGACGGGCTGCCAGTGTATGGCGATCCGCTAGCGCAGCGCATTTTCTCAGGGAATGTTTTTGTTTTGTTCACTTATGGCTGGCAGGTTTCCTGACCAGACGATAGGGTGAGACATGCAAAACGCGATTCGAATTATCGGCATTGATCCGGGCTTGAGGCGTACGGGCTGGGGCGTCATAGAGACGATCGGCAACAGCCTGCGTTTCGTGGCTTCCGGCACGGTAACGTCCGATGGCGACATGGATCTCGCCTCGCGCCTTTGTCAGCTGCATGACGGGCTGGCGGATGTCGTTCACTCCTATCAGCCGGATGAGGCGGCGGTGGAGCAAACCTTCGTCAACAAGGACGCGGTGGCGACCCTGAAGCTTGGCCAGGCGCGTGGCATTGCCATGCTCGTTCCGGCCCGTGCGGGCCTGCCCGTATCCGAATATGCGCCGAATGCCGTGAAGAAGGCGGTGATCGGTGTGGGGCATGGTGAAAAGCAGCAGATCCACATGATGCTGAAAATCCTGATGCCGAAGGCCGAGTTCAAGGGTAATGACGCCGCCGATGCCCTGGCGATTGCCATCTGCCACGCGCACAACCGCGGGGGCGACCGGATGCGCCGGCTTCTTGCTGCGGGCTAAGCGGGCGTTCTTCGGCTTTTCAACTCTTTCTCAAATATCACGGACGCGACGATGATCGGCAAACTCAAAGGCACCATAGAGGAAATCGGCGACGACTACGTTCTCGTTGACGTCCATGGCGTCTGCTATGTGGCGCATTGTTCGGCGCGCACCCTGTCCAGGCTTGGCTCTGCGGGCGAGGCAGTGGTGCTGTTCATCGAGACCTATGTCCGCGAGGACCAGTTAAAGCTTTTCGGCTTCATGAGCGCTCTTGAGCGCGAGTGGTTCAATCTGTTGCAGAGCGTGCAGGGTGTGGGCTCCAAGGTGGCGCTTGCGGTGCTCTCCACCCTCTCGCCGTCCGAACTCGCAAACGCCATCGCGCTGCAGGATAAGGCTGTTGTCTCCCGCGCGCCGGGCGTTGGCCCGAAGGTTGCGATCCGCATCGTCACCGAATTGCGCAACAAGGCGCCGGCCTTTGCCGGAGAGGCGGCAGGTGCCATCGGTCTCAAGCAGGAAATCGGCGAAGGCGCGGCACCCGCACCCGTTGCCGATGCCGTCTCGGCCTTGACCAATCTCGGCTATTCGCGCGATCAGGCTGCTAACGCCGTGGCCGCCGCCTTGAAGAATGGTGGTGAGGGGGGAGACAGCGCCAAGCTGATTAGGCTGGGTTTGAAGGAGCTTTCGCGATAAATCGTGCATTTGTGTTTCTGGCGGATGAATGATAAGATTTCCGCCATATGAAGTTTTTTCTTACGGGTGCTCATAATGGGATGGGAAGTTGTCGTTTCGTCGAAGGGGCAGGTGACGTTGCCGAAAGACATGCGTGAAGCGCTCGACCTCAGGCCCGGTGATCAGGTCGTCTACTCCATCATCGATGGCGAAGTGGTGCTGACGCCAAAGAATGTTGATTTCAATGATCTCGCTGGCCTTTTAGGTAAGCCTCCCAAGGGCCGTGCCACCTTGGAAGAAATAGACGAGACCGTCAGCAAGGCTGCAGGCCATAACGTCGTCGATACCGATGATGATCAGGCGGATGCCGCTGCATGATGGTCTATGGCGTGGATACGAACGTCGTTCTTCGTCTTTTCGTTGATGATGAGCCAGGCCAACGGGACGCAGCACTGCGTTTCGGAGCAGGGATTGGCCGCGACTACACTGTCTTCGTAACGCTTCTCACTCTGATCGAGCTCAGTTGGGCTTTGAAGTCACAATACGGTTTCGATCGACGACAGATCAGCTTGGCCATTCGCAAGTTGCTGCACACGAGGGGTTTGGTCGTTGAAGGACACGATAAGGTCGTCAAAGCCGTCCGTCTGGTTGAGCGCCATAATGCCGACTTCACGGACGCGCTTATCGCGTGTCAGTCGCTCGGCGAAGGCTGCAAAACGATTTATACCTTCGACATCAAGGCAGCGCGAAAAATACCCGGAATGGAACTTTTGACATGAGTGAGGCTGCACGGCTGATTTCTTCCGAGAAGCGCGGCGAGGATATCGACACGACGCTGCGCCCGCAGACGCTGGATGATTTTACCGGCCAGGCGGAGGCGCGCGCCAATCTGAAGATTTTCATCGAGGCGGCAAAAAACCGTGGCGAGGCGTTGGATCATGTGCTCTTCGTCGGACCGCCAGGCCTCGGCAAGACGACGCTGGCGCAAATCATGGCGAAGGAGCTTGGGGTTAACTTCAAGTCCACCTCCGGCCCGGTTATCGCCAAGGCGGGCGATCTTGCAGCGCTTTTGACGAACCTTGAAGAGCGCGACGTTCTGTTCATCGACGAAATCCACCGGCTGAGCCCGGCGGTGGAGGAAATCCTCTATCCGGCGATGGAAGACTTTCAGCTTGATCTGATCATTGGCGAGGGGCCAGCAGCACGCTCGGTAAAGATCGATCTGTCGAAATTTACCCTCGTTGCCGCCACCACGCGCCTTGGCCTTTTGACGACGCCTTTGCGCGACCGTTTCGGCATTCCGGTGCGGCTGTCTTTCTACACGGTGGATGAGTTGGAGCTGATCGTGCGCCGTGGTGCGCGGTTGATGGGGTTGCCGATGACGGATGAGGGCGCGCGCGAAGTTGCGCGCCGCGCGCGTGGGACGCCGCGTATTGCCGGGCGCCTGCTACGCCGCGTGCGCGACTTTGCCGAAGTGGCCCGCGCCGAAGCCGTGACCCGCGAAATTGCCGATCAGGCGCTGACGCGGCTTTTGGTCGACAATATGGGTCTCGATCAGCTGGATATGCGCTATCTGACGATGATCGCGATGAATTTCGGCGGCGGGCCAGTCGGTATTGAAACCATAGCAGCCGGTCTCTCCGAGCCACGCGACGCGATCGAAGATATCATCGAGCCCTATATGATCCAGCAGGGATTTATCCAGAGAACGCCGCGTGGCCGTATTTTGACCGCGACAGCGTGGAAGCATCTCGGTATGCAGCCGCCTAAGGATCTGGAAGCGGCGCAGTTTCGCCTATCTCTCGAGGACGAGTAAATTTGATCACGCGTCGAGCGCTTCTTAAAATGGCCGCGACTGCCAGCGCAGGCTTCTTTTCTCTTGGGGCCTATGCAGGTGGTGTCGAACCTATGCTGCGACTTGCCACGACGCGTTATCGCCTCACCCCACCCAACTGGCCGGCCGGGCAGAGCCTGCGCCTCGTCATCCTTGCCGATGTGCATGCCTGCGAACCGTGGATGTCGACGGAACGGATTTCGGGCATCGCCAACTATGCCAATACGCTTGGCGGGGATATCATTCTGCTGCTTGGCGACTACGTCACCGGCATGCAACGCTTCATCACCGATATCGTCCCGCCAGCGGAATGGGCAAAGGCGCTTTCGGGGCTCACGGCACCCTATGGCGTTCACGCCGTGTGCGGCAATCATGACTGGGCGCAGGATGCCGAAGCCCAGAGGCTGCGGCTGAAGGAAACCGTGTCGCACAGGGCGCTTCGCGCGGTCGGTATTACTGTTCATTCCAACACCGCGATCCGAACGGGGAGCGAAGAGCACCCCTTCTGGATCGCTGGACTTGAGGATCAGTGGGCCTTTCGCGAAAGTGGCGAGGCTGCCGGGCTCGACGATCTTCCGGGAACGATGGCGCAGATTACCGATGACGCGCCAATCATCATGATGGCTCATGAGCCGGACATTTTCCCGACGATCCCGGAGCGCGTCTCACTCACCCTGTCAGGTCACACGCATGGCGGGCAGGTCAATCTCTTTGGCTGGCGACCGGTCGTTCCGTCGCTCTTCGGCGAGCGATATGCCTATGGACACAAGGTCGAGAACAATCGCCACCTAGTCGTGTCGGGCGGACTTGGCTGTTCCGGCGCGCCGATCCGCTTCATGTCGCCGCCGGAGATCGTCGTGATCGATCTGGTCGGCTGACGGAACCAGATCGTGGCCGCCGCCTTTTCCCGTTCTTTCAATGGGAGAAGCCGCATGACGACATATCGCAAAGGCACCAAGGTCAGCTGGAAGTGGGGCAATGGCAAGGGTGAGGGCAAGGTGGCCGAAAGCTTTACCGAGGATGTCGAGCGCAAGATCGACGGCTCAACGATCAAGCGCAAGGCGAGTAAGGATGAGCCTGCCTATCTGATCGAGCAGGAAGATGGCGGCAAAGTTCTGAAGAGCCATTCGGAGCTCGACAAGGCGAGCTGAGCCGACGCCTCGCCGCCACTGATGAAAAAGGCTCAAGGCGCGATCGCCTCGGGCCTTCGGCTGATATGCAAAAGGGGTGGCGAGATGACCTATGATTCAACGCGGATATTCAAAAAGCTGGCGCGCAACAACAGGCTTGCCAATCTGCGCCTGCACCACGCCTGTCTTCAATTAACGGTTGACGAATTGGTCGCTCCGCGCACCAGCTTCTTTCCGACGATCCGCAAAACGCTGAACCACATCTACCTGGTGGATCTCTTCTATCTCGATGCGATGGAGGGCGGGTCGTTGGGGCATAATGTTTTCGGCGAGCCTGAGCCCTATAGCGACATGTCCTCCTTGGCAGAGGCGCAAGCGGCACTCGACATGGATCTGATCGCTTTCGTCGACGGTCTCGACGAGGGCGGGCTTGCCGCCACGGTCCATGTTCACCGGGGTGGGCGGGTGCAGGACGATCGTTGCGACGATATTCTTTCGCACCTCTTTCAGCACCAGACGCACCACCGGGGGCAGGTCCATGCGATGCTGTCCGGCACGCGCCTCAAGCCGCCGCAATTGGATGAATTTATCGTCGGTGACGATGCGCCTGTTCGCAAAACGGAATTACAGGCATTAGGATGGACGGAAACTGATTTGATGTTTCCTGTTTAATCCTTTGGACACCTGATGGTCGAAGACACTCGCATTCGCATGAAATTCAAGCCGAAGCGCATTTTCCAGATGCGCGTCGCAGGCATCGCCTTTCGCAACGGCCATGTGCTGGTGCACCGCGCCACCCATGAGAAATTCTGGACCTTTCCCGGCGGACGCGCCGAGATGGGCGAGCGATCTGAAGAGACGCTGGCGCGCGAAATGGTGGAAGAACTGGGTGCCGAGGTTTCCGTTGGTCGTCTGCTGTGGGTGGTAGAGAACTTCTTCCACTACGAGGGCAAGGACTGGCACGAGCTTGGTTTCTATTACCTGATGGACCTGCCCGAGAGCTTCCCCTTCGATGAGGAAAAGATCGTCCACCGGGTTCAGGACGGCAAGAATGCGCTGGAGTTCCGCTGGGCCAAGGCGACGACAGAGGCATTGACGGCACTCGACATCCCGCCCTATTTCATCGCCGCAGAGATCGAAAACCTACCCGCCTCCACGCGCCACGTGGTCTGGGAAGACGGCAATCTGGACGACAAATGAGCAATCCTCAACCGCGCCACATGATCCGGCTGGACCACAAGCCGCAGCTCTTCAGCTTTCGCGTGGCAGCCCTGATCTTCCATCAAGGTCATCTTCTGGTGAACCGGAGCGTGGTCGATCGTTACTGGGCGCTGCCCGGTGGTCGTGCCGAAATCGGGGAAAGCACCGAAGAGACGATCCTGCGCGAGATCGAGGAAGAGCTGCATGTGAAGGCGCGCATCGAGCGTCTCGTCTGGTCGGCAGAAAACTTCTTTACCTACGGCGACTATCAGGCGCATGAGATGGCCTTCTATTATCAAATCCGGCTGGACGAGGCTTTTCCGTTTCATGAGAATGATATCGTTCACCGCGTCGCCGATGGCGGCGAGGTGGAGTTCCGCTGGTTGCCTGCAACTGCGAAAGATTTGCGCGAGAACGATCTGCGTCCGCTCTTCATTGCCGATAGTATAGAGGCGCTGCCGGAGCGGCATCAGCATGTGATCGTGCGCGAAGGCAATCAACCCAGGACAGACAATGACTGACATCACCGTTTCCCTTTCCGGCGAATTGATCGAGCACGGCCACAGGCTGGTGCAGCGGGTCTATTATGAGGACACGGATTTTTCCGGACTCGTCTATCACGCGCGCTACCTTCATTTCCTCGAGCGCGGCCGCACCGACTATCTGCGCTGCCTTGGCTGCGAGCAGAGCGCACTCCTGACGGCGGATGAGGAGGGGCTGGTCTTTGTCGTCCACCGCATGGAGATCGACTTCAAGACACCGGCGCGGATGGATGATGTGCTGACCGTCACCACCATCACCGAAAAGGCGGGTGGGGCAAAGATGGTGCTGAACCAGGAGATCCGTCGTGGCGAGACGCTGCTGGTTGCGGCGAAAGTGATCATTGCCGTCATCAACGCCAAAGGAAGACCAAGACGTCTGCCGGAGACGGTCGCGGAGAAGTTTTTGAAGTAAACCGGAGGGCGGGACAGAAAACCCGCCCGCAGCCCTATGTTTCGTAACACTCCCTTAACCATAATGTAGTCTTACTGAAACGCCCGGTATTTGTGGGCTATGCGCCTTCCTTTTACCAAATTTACCGGCGAATAAGGCGTACTGGCACTTATCGGGGCAAAGGCGACGGGCTGGCGGATTTCAACCGCGACGCTTAACGCATCAATGCGTGTTTGAATCGCCCGGTCATGCACCGGGCGTTTGGATTCGGGGATTGGAATATTTATGGAACAGGCAGGTTTGGCAGCGGCAACGCATGATGTGAGTCTTTGGGCACTGTTCATGCAGGCAGGACTCATCGTCAAGCTGGTGATGATCGGCCTCTTAGCCGCCTCGGTTTGGACGTGGGCCATCGTCATCGACAAATATATGAGCTTCACCAAGGCACGGCGCCAGTTCGATCAGTTCGAGCAGGTGTTCTGGTCCGGCCAGTCGCTTGAAGAACTCTACCGCACCCTGGCCGAACGCCAGAATGGCGGCCTTGCGGCGATCTTCGTGGCCGCCATGCGCGAATGGAAGAAGTCCTTCGAGCGCGGCGCACGGTCTCCGATCGGTCTGCAGATGCGTATCGACCGGGCCATGGATGTGACGATGTCACGCGAAGCCGAGCAGTTCGAGGCACGCCTCGGTTCGCTGGCGACCATCGGTTCTGCCGGTCCGTTCATCGGTCTTTTCGGTACGGTTGTCGGTATCATGACCTCGTTCCAGGCGATTGCCGGTTCGAAGTCCACCAACCTTGCGGTCGTGGCGCCCGGTATTGCCGAAGCGCTTCTGGCAACCGCAATCGGCCTCGTGGCCGCTATTCCGGCGGTCATGGCCTACAACAAGTTCATGGCTGACGCGCACAAGCTTTCCTCGCGCATGGAAGGTTTTGCCGACGAGTTCTCCGCGATCCTGTCTCGCCAGATCGACGAGAAGCTGCAGACGCGTCAGGCCGCGCAGTAAAACGCAACGCCGAAAGCCAGTGGAGTAAAACGCGATGGGTATGTCAGCAGGCGGTAGCGGTGGTGGTTCGGGCGGTCGTCGCGGCCGTGGACGCGGTCGTCGTGGCGGCGGCGGTGCGATCAGCGAAATCAACGTGACGCCCCTCGTGGACGTCATGCTGGTGCTGCTCATCATCTTCATGGTGGCAGCACCGATGATGACGGTCGGTGTGCCGGTCGATCTGCCGCAGACCTCTGCCTCCGCTCTGAACTCGGAAACGCAGCCGATCACCATTTCGGTCAATGCCAATGGTCAGATCCATCTGCAGGAAACACCGATCGAAGCGGCGGAAGTGGCGGACAAGCTGAAGGCGATCGCCACCACCGGATACAATGAACGCGTCTTCGTGCGTGCCGATTCCGTCGCCGCTTACGGCGTTGTCGCGGATGTCATGGCGCGTATTCAGGGTGCGGGCTTCAAGAATATCGGCCTCGTAACGCAACAGAAACAGGACAATTGACCTCGGCGATGAAGGGTAGCATTACCACATCTGCGATCGTGCACGCCTCGCTGCTGGCCTTTGCCCTTGTGTCCCTGGGCTCGCCGGCACCGCTCGAGGTGTCTCAGGCCGAGTCGATGCCTGTCGAACTCGTGTCCGTCGAGGAAATGACGCAGATCCAGCAGGGTGACAAGAAGGCGCCGAAGGCGGAGAAATCCGCGCCGGTCCCGACCACGCGTCCCGACACCGTGCCCAATGCGCAGAATGTCGGCAACAACAATGCCGACCTCGATGCGCCGCCGACGCCAACCGAAAAGCCCAACAACAATGACAGTGCTGCCGCACCGCCCAAGCAGGAGCAGCCGGCACCCGTGGTCGATACCAATCCGAACGACGTCAAGGACATCGTGAAGGAAGAGACCGCGCCGAAGCCGCAGGAAATGGCGGCCCTCCCGCAGCCAAAGCCTGAAATCGCGACGCCGCCGAAGCCCGCCGAGCCACCGCCAGCCGAGCAGAAGGCCGAAGAGCCGCCGCCGCAGAACCAGGAACCGGCAGAAATTGCCGTGCCGCAGAACGTGCCGCGCCCCAATGCGCGTCCGCAGCCGCCGGAACAGAAGCCGGAGCCGCCAAAGCCCGAGCCGCAGAAGCCGGCTGAGCAGAAGCCTGCGGAAAAACCGACCGAGAAAAAGACCGACCAGGCCAAGGCGAACGAAAAGCCCTCCGACAAGAAGGTCTCCGATCGCAAGCAGGAAACGGCAAAGGCTGCCGCAACCCAGCAGAGCGAGTTCAATGCCGACGAAATCTCTGCTCTTCTCAACAAGCAGGCGCCTTCCGGCGGTGGCGCGAAGCGCTCCACCCAGACGGCAGCCCTTGGTGGCAAGAAGACGATCGGCACGGGCCTGAGCGCCAGTGAGATGGATGCGCTTCGCGGGCAGATTTCCAAGAACTGGTCGATGGTTGCCGGCCTGACCGATGTGGCGCAGGTGGTCGTTGAAGTCCGCGTCCATCTCGACAGATCGGGTGAGATTGTCGGCCAGCTCGAGGTTTCGGCGACAGGCGGACCTGATGGAACGCGCCGGGCGGTGGAAGGCAGTGCAAGGCGTGCCGTTACCCGATCTGCGCCCTTTACCAATCTCCCACCGGATAAGTACGACGGTGAAAAAGGATGGAACACCTTGTTGTTGACGTTCACGCCGGAAGACTTCGGTGTCTAAGCAGCCGCTTTCGGCGCCAGGCATCCGTATTCCAATCGATGTGCAATTTATGAAAAAAAAGCTGAAAGGCTTGTCTCGATGATCAAGTTCTCTTTCCTTCGCGCGATGATGGTGGCCTCCGGCCTCATCCTGTCGTTCGTTGCGATCACTCCAGCCAACGCGGAAGTTCGGCTCAATATCACCAAGGGCAATGTGCAGCCGCTGCCGATTGCGATCACCGATTTCATGTCGGGTGACGGCATCGGTGCGCAGGTCTCCGCTGTGGTTGCGGCGGACCTGCAGCGCTCCGGCCTGTTTGCGCCGATCAACAAGAGCGCCTTCATCGAAAAGATCAGCAATCCGGACCAGTCCCCGCGCTTTGAGGACTGGAAGGTCATCAATGCCCAGGCACTGGTGACGGGCCGCGTGACGAAGGAGGCCGATGGCCGTCTTCGCGCCGAGTTCCGTCTGTGGGACACCTTTGCCGGCCAGCAGATGATGGGTCAGCAGTTCTTCACCCAGCCGGAAAACTGGCGCCGCGTCGCGCACATCATCGCCGATGCGATCTATGAGCGCATCACAGGTGAAAAGGGCTACTTCGACACCCGCGTGGTTTTCGTTTCCGAAAGCGGCCCGAAGCAGCAGCGCAAGCGTCAGCTGTCCATCATGGACCAGGATGGCTTCAACGTTCGTAACCTGACCAACACCAACGATTTGGTGCTGACGCCGCGCTTCTCGCCGAACCGGCAGGAAGTCACCTATATGTCGTTCGAAGGCAACCAGCCGCGCGTCTACCTGCTGCAACTGGAAACCGGACAGCGTGAAGTCGTCGGCAACTTCCCAGGCATGACCTTCTCCCCGCGCTTCTCGCCGGATGGTCAGAAGGTGATCATGAGCCTTCAGCAGGAGGGCAATGCCAATATCTACACGATGGATCTGCGCTCGCGCACCACAACGCGTCTGACGAATACCGGTGCGATCGACACAGCACCGTCCTATTCGCCGGATGGCCAGCGCATCGCCTTTGAAAGCGACCGTGGTGGCCGCCAGCAGATCTATGTGATGAATGCCGATGGCTCGGGCCAGACACGTATTTCCTTCGGCGACGGTTCCTATTCCACGCCGGTCTGGTCTCCGCGCGGCGATCTGATTGCCTTTACCAAGCAGTCGGGCGGCAAGTTCTCCATCGGCGTGATGAAGCCAGACGGTTCGGGCGAGCGCATTCTGACATCCGGCTTCCACAACGAAGGACCGACCTGGGCGCCGAATGGACGCGTGCTGATGTTCTTCCGCCAGAATGCCGGCGCCGGTGGCCCGCAGCTCTATTCCATCGATCTGACAGGTTATAACGAGCAGATGGTCAAGACCCCGACCTATGCGTCCGACCCTGCCTGGTCGCCACTGCTTGACTAAAGCGTATCGCGATCTTTCGGATTCGCGTCTTACGCATTAGGCCTTGTTCTTTCGCATGTCGTTCTCGCAAAACCGCTGTATCGTTTTGCTTCGACCATGCCTGATGAATACCCGCCACAGCACCTCGAACCGGAGTTGTTGTGGCGGTTTTGTGGAGAATACCGGGAATGCGCCTCTTTCTTGCCGCAAAATGCTGTGAGGGAGCAGAAAAGTGGGACATTTCCGTTTTGTTAACCATAAGCGTTCGGGGGCCGTTAACCTCAATCGGTTAGCGTCTGGCAACGTTATCGAAATCCTAAGGAGAGACCGGCGATGAGCCGTACACAAACTTCGGCGCTTAGCCCAATGCAGAAAATCGCCCGCAATCCGGCTGTTATCGCTCTGACGCTTGCTCTGGCGCTTGCCGGTTGCGCGAACAAGAAGAACATGCCGAACAGCGCTGGCGAGCTTGGCCTCGGCGGTGGTGCTGGTTCCGCGACGCCTGGTTCGCAGCAGGACTTCACCGTCAATGTCGGCGACCGCATCTTCTTCGATACCGACTCCACCTCGATCCGCGCCGACGCACAGCAGACGCTGCAGCGCCAGGCCCAGTGGCTTGCTCGTTACCCGAACTACGCCATCACGGTTGAAGGCCATGCCGATGAGCGCGGCACGCGCGAATACAACCTGGCGCTCGGTGCACGCCGTGCAGCCGCCACCAAGGAATTCCTGGCATCCCAGGGCGTTCCGGCCAACCGCATGAAGACCATCTCCTACGGCAAGGAACGTCCGGTCGCTGTTTGCGACGACATCTCCTGCTGGTCGCAGAACCGCCGCGCGGTTACCGTTCTCGGTGGCGCAGGCATGTAATTGCCTCGCGCAATCGTGATGAAATTTGCAAAGGCGGCCCTCGGGTCGCCTTTCGTTTTTTTCATAGTTTGGCCGAAGTTAAGTTGCTTTTTCATCGCAGATGGAAAAAATCGCGAGTTGCGCCGCTGGGGCGCAAATCAATGAGACAGGAAGCACTATGAAGAAACTTGTCGTGGCGGGAATGCTGGGGCTTGCAGCCTGCACCGGCTTCAGCGGCACTGCAGTGTCGCAGCCGTTGTTTGGCTGGGGTGGGAACCCTAGCACGACCAATTCGCGGGCTCCGGTGGTCAATGTCCAGGCCAACGAGACCTACCGCGTACAGCAGCTCGAAGAGCAGATCCGTCAGTTGAACGGTCGTATCGAAGAGATGAGCTTCCAGCTTCTCCAGATGCAGGAAACCATCCGCAAGGCGCAGGAAGACAATGAGTACCGCTTCCAGGAACTGGAAGGCGGCGGCAAGTCCTCTGCACCGGCTGCAGCACCGAAGAAAAAGGCCGAGGCGGATCTTCCGCCTGCAGGCTCTTCCGCCGGTCCGTCTGACGATGTCGCAACCATTATCGGAGAGCCGTCCACCAACGGCGCTTCGGTGCCAGGCAGCGCAGCGCCCACCGGTCCGCGGTCCAACGCGGCACCGGGCGAGACCACGCTTGGCTCGATCGAGCTCGATTCGCGTGGCCTGCCGGTTGGCGGCACGCTGAATTCCAGTGCCAACAATTCTGCAGGCGCGCTTCCAGGTGTAAGCACGGGTGGCAAGTCCACCAGCACCGATCCGGTCAATACCGCAGCGCTGACCAGCGAAAACGATATCTACCAGGCGGCTTACAGCCATGTGCTTGCTGGCGATTACAAGCAGGCGGAGCAGGGCTTCGAACAATATATCCAAGGCTACCCCAATGGCTCGAAGGCGGCGGATGCCAGCTTCTGGCTTGGCGAAGCGCAATATTCGCAGGGCAAGTTCACCGCTGCGGCGAAGACCTTTCTCGACGGCCACAAGAATTACGGCAAGTCTCCCAAGGCACCTGAAATGCTGTTGAAGCTCGGCATGTCGCTTGCCGCACTCGATAACAAAGACACCGCCTGCGCCACGCTGCGGGAAGTGCCGAAGCGCTACCCCAGCGCCTCCAAGACCGTTCTCGGCAAAGTCACCAGTGAACAGAAGCGCATCGGCTGCTGAGCCTGCTCGCAGCCCCCGCTATGGCACCCCCATCTTCTCCGCTCGCGCCGATCGAGGCAGCACGGAATTTTCTAGAACGAATTTCAAAACCCGCCCTTCTTCTGGTGGCGGTATCAGGTGGAAGTGACTCCACCGGCCTGCTTCTTGCCCTTCACGAGGTTTTGCTTGCCTCCGGTCGCGACGACGTCCAGCTTCATGCCGTGACCATCGACCACGCTTTGCGGCCCGAAGCGGCGGATGAAGCGCAAGCCGTTCAATTATTGTGCCGCGGGCTGAATATTCCCCATGACATCCTTCGCTGGAATGACGACAAGCCAAAAACCGGCATCTCCGCCGCAGCGCGGCTAGCGCGGTATCGGCTGATCGGCGAGGTCGCCGGCAAGTTCGGCGCAACGGCCATTGTGGTCGGGCACACGCTTGACGACCAGCGCGAAACCATCGCGATGCGCAGTCTACGAAGCGCGCAGGCTGGCATGCCCGGCCTCTCTGGCATGGCGGATGCGGTTCTCTACAATGCCCGCCACTGGGTGCTGCGCCCGTTCTTGAGCGTGCGGCGCGAGGATATTCGCGGCTATCTCGCCGCCAAAGGGCAGGGCTGGTTCGATGACCCCAGCAACGACGACGACACGTATGAGCGGGTGCGGGTGCGCAAGCTCTCAAGGGATGCTGGACCACCGTCCCGCGAGCCGTTGCTCGACAGGGCAGAGCTTGCATCCCGCGCCGCGGCTTTTGTCTCTGGCGCCGTAAAGGCTTATCCGGGTGGACTGATCAAGCTCAGCGTTGATTGCCTTGGCGAAGATGCCACCGTCATCCGCTATGCCCTTGCAGCACTCGCTTGCGTTGCAGGTGGCCGCGCCTATCCGCTTGCGGCGCAGAGCATGGATCGGGTGATGGACTTTGTGATCGGTAGAGAGCCAGGCAGGCTGACGGCAGGGCGAGTCATCTTCGACCGGCGCAAGGATGGGCTGTACTTGATGCGAGAGAACCGGGATGTGCCGGCGATAACCGTAGCTCCCGGAGAGACTACACAGTGGGATGAGCGGTTCGAGATCGTCAATCGTACCAAGGTTCCGGTGACCGTTTCCGGCGGGGCGGTTGCTCATGAAGAGGATGCCACGCCCACCGCCGTTCCGACCGGCGTGCTGAAACGCGCGAAGGTCTCGCAACCACGTGTTACTCCGGAGAGTGCAGGGCAGGGGGAGGCTGATCTCCGGTCGATTACGATGCGCCCATTGCTTGCGCCTTACGACCTGTTTCTCCCGCGCTTCGACCTCGATTTGGCCAACGCAATTGCGCTCAGTCTCGGGCGCGGCGTCTATCCAAGGCTTCCGCTGCAAAGTTTGTCGTAAATTTCGCAGAGTTTTTACCGCAAAACACATCTCCTTCCTCCCTTCGCCTTGGCAACCGCAACTGTCCTCCTTATGTTAGGGGCAACATAATGGCGGGCGGTCATCCGTCCGTTGGAGTTCGGGGAGTTCAATGAACCCAAATTTTAGAAATTTCGCCCTGTGGGCGGTGATTGCTCTTTTGCTGATTGCACTTTTCAGCATGTTTCAGACGTCGCCGTCTCAATCCGGCTCGCGCGAAATTCCATATTCGCAATTTATTCGTGATGTCGATGCAGGCCGTGTCCGTGAAGTGACGGTAACGGGCAACCGCGTTCTTGGCACCTACACCGAAAATGGAACGACCTTCCAGACCTATTCGCCAGTCATTGACGACTCGCTGATGGACCGTCTTCAGCAGAAGAATGTCACCATCGTCGCGCGTCCTGAAAGCGATGGTTCCTCCGGTTTCCTGAGCTATCTCGGTACTCTGTTGCCGATGTTCCTGATCCTTGGTGTTTGGCTGTTCTTCATGCGGCAGATGCAGGGTGGATCGCGCGGCGCGATGGGCTTTGGCAAATCCAAGGCGAAGCTTCTGACGGAAGCACATGGCCGCGTCACCTTTGACGATGTCGCCGGTGTCGACGAAGCCAAGCAGGACCTGGAAGAAATCGTCGAATTCCTGCGCGACCCGCAGAAGTTCCAGCGCCTCGGCGGCAAGATCCCGCGCGGCGTGCTGCTTGTCGGTCCTCCCGGTACGGGTAAGACGCTGCTGGCGCGCTCGGTTGCCGGTGAAGCCAATGTGCCGTTCTTCACCATTTCAGGTTCCGACTTCGTTGAAATGTTTGTCGGCGTGGGTGCATCCCGTGTCCGCGACATGTTCGAACAGGCGAAGAAGAACGCGCCCTGCATCATCTTCATCGACGAAATCGACGCCGTCGGTCGCCATCGTGGCGCCGGTCTTGGCGGCGGTAATGATGAACGCGAACAGACGCTGAACCAGCTTCTGGTCGAAATGGACGGCTTCGAGGCCAATGAAGGCATCATCCTGATCGCCGCGACCAACCGTCCCGACGTTCTCGACCCTGCACTTCTGCGCCCAGGCCGTTTCGACCGTCAGGTCGTGGTGCCGAACCCGGATATCGTCGGTCGCGAACGCATTCTGAAAGTTCATGCGCGCAACGTGCCGCTGGCGCCGAATGTCGATCTCAAGGTGCTGGCTCGTGGCACGCCCGGTTTCTCCGGTGCGGATCTGATGAACCTCGTCAACGAAGCAGCCCTCATGGCCGCGCGCCGCAACAAGCGCGTCGTCACCATGCAGGAATTTGAAGACGCCAAGGACAAGATCATGATGGGTGCGGAACGCCGCACGACCGCCATGACCGAGGCCGAAAAGAAGCTGACCGCTTACCACGAGGCAGGCCACGCCATCACGGCGCTGAACGTGCCGGTGGCCGATCCGCTGCACAAGGCGACGATCATTCCGCGCGGTCGCGCTCTTGGCATGGTCATGCAGTTGCCGGAAGGCGACCGCTACTCGATGAGCTACAAGTGGATGGTGTCGCGCCTTGTCATCATGATGGGCGGCCGCGTTGCCGAAGAACTGACCTTCGGCAAGGAAAACATCACCTCGGGCGCATCCTCGGATATCGAGCAGGCGACCAAGCTTGCGCGTGCCATGGTGACGCAGTGGGGCTTCTCCGACGAACTCGGACAGGTTGCCTATGGCGAGAACCAGCAGGAAGTCTTCCTCGGTCACTCCGTGTCGCAGTCGAAGAATGTTTCCGAGGCAACAGCGCGGACGATCGACAGCGAAGTTCGCCGTCTGATCGACGAGGCTTACACTGAAGCGCGCCGCATCCTGACCGACAAGCACGACGAGTTCGTGACTCTTGCCGAAGGCTTGCTCGAATATGAGACGCTGTCGGGCGAAGAGATCAAGTCGCTGCTGAAGGGCGAAAAGCCTGCCCGCGATATGGGCGACGATTCGCCCCATAACCGCGGCTCGGCCGTGCCGAAGGCGGGCGCCAAGAAGGATGGCCCGAACGAGGCGAAGGGCGATGGCGAAGCGGAAGGCGGCATGGAGCCCCAGCCGCACTGAGTTTCGTGCATAAGTTTACGACGGGAAGGCCGCTTCGAAAGAGCGGCCTTTTTGTTTGGCGGGATGCGGTTCCGTCCCCTCCGTCATCCTCGGGCTTGACCCGAGGATCTATAAATTATTGAACGTGCTGGGAAACGTGGATTCTCGGGTCAAGCCCGAGGATGACGGAGGGTGTGGCGAGGGCGGTGCCAGTACCATAGCTTCCCGTCTGTAATCAGCCCCTCTCATTGCCGCCGCTTCGCCCGCGAAGCCTCCGCTTTCCTGGGGAGAACCTGGGCCGGTCACGACATATATTTCGTTTTTGCGGTAATTTACGTGCTGCCAGACTCGCTTTGTGGCATCTAGCGAAAAAAGGTTGCCGCATCTTAGTGCACGGCGCCGCCATATATTTGGAGTTCACATGACACGTCGCTATTTCGGAACTGATGGCATTCGCGGGCAATCCAACGTTTTCCCCATGACGCCGGATCTGGCGATGCGGGTGGGGATTGCCGTCGGCACGATCTTCCGTCGTGGCCATCACCGTCATCGCGTCGTGATCGGCAAGGATACGCGTCTGTCCGGCTATATGCTGGAAAACGCACTGGTCGCCGGTTTCACCGCCGCCGGTCTCGATGTGTTCCTGCTCGGCCCGATCCCGACTCCCGCCGTTGCCATGCTGACCCGCTCGCTTCGTGCCGATATCGGCGTGATGATTTCCGCCTCGCACAATCCCTTCGCAGATAACGGCATCAAGCTCTTCGGCCCGGATGGCTACAAGCTTTCCGACGAACTGGAGCTGGAAATCGAAGACCTGCTCGACAAGGACATCCATGCACAGCTTGCCAAGCCGCATGAGATCGGTCGCGCCAAGCGCGTCGATGGCGACATTTATCGCTACATCGAATTCGTCAAGCGCACTCTGCCACGCGACGTGACGCTGAGCGGGCTGAGGATTGCAATCGACTGCGCCAATGGCGCGGCCTACAAGGTGGCACCGACAGCGCTTTGGGAACTCGGCGCCGAGGTCGTGACCATTGGTAACGAGCCGAACGGGACCAACATCAATTTCGAGTGCGGCTCGACGCATCCGGACGCGTTGCAGAAGAAGGTGCACGAAGTGCGCGCCGATATCGGCATCGCGCTCGATGGCGACGCCGACCGCGTCATCATCGTCGATGAGCGCGGCCAGATCGTCGATGGCGACCAGTTGATGGCGACGATCGCCCATAGCTGGGCCGACGACAATATCCTGCGCGGCGGCGGCATCGTCGCAACCGTCATGTCCAATCTCGGCTTGGAACGCTTCCTTGGCGACAAGGGTCTGACCCTGGCGCGCACCAAGGTTGGCGACCGTTACGTGGTCGAGCATATGCGCAACCACGATTTCAATGTCGGCGGCGAGCAGTCTGGCCATATCGTGCTTTCCGATTACGGCACGACGGGCGATGGCCTCGTGGCCGCCCTTCAGGTTCTGGCGCGCGTCAAGCGCTCGGGCAAGACGGTCAGTGAAGTGTGCCGCAAGTTCGAGCCCGTGCCGCAGCTCTTGAAGAATGTCCGCATTTCCGGCGGCAAGCCATTGGAAAACCCGGTGGTGAAACAGGCGATTGCCGATGCTGAAAGCGCGCTTGCGGACAAGGGCCGTCTTGTCATTCGCCCATCCGGCACCGAGCCGCTGATCCGCGTCATGGCGGAAGGTGATGACAGCGCCCAGGTCGAGCGGATCGTCAACGATCTGATCGGTGTGATTGGCAGCGTAAAGTCGGCGGCTTGAAGGTAGTCAGCTGGTTGGAGGGGGAAAGGTAATGTCTTTCCTCATTCCTGTGCTTGTCACAGGAATCTAGCCGCTGCGCGTCCGCGCGGCGAGAGGCGTTCTTTCAGACCAAAGACTTGGTATGACTGGATTACTGTGACAAGCACAGGAATGAGGCACGCAACCATCGATGCTCCCGTTCCTTCGTCGCCGTTGCGGTGCAACTCGTCGAAGACACAGAAAAGATAAGCTTGATCAGCGACATATGTCGTACTTCACAAAATCGAACTAGGCAGCAATGGGTCCAGACCAAGGGTGATCAAGAGGCGAGGTCAGAACTCCTCGTTATCTTTGCTGCGCTTGCTTTGCCGCCCGCTTGCCTATGACCGCGTCACGCCCACTGCTGAAGGCTGTCCTCAACACACCCATTGAGAAACGCATGCACATCATCCGCCTGGATCGGACGGGAAAAGACATAGCCCTGCACCAGTGTGCCGCCAAGCGCCTTGATGACGGCGAGTTCGGCCTGAGTTTCGACGCCCTCCACAATCGTGTCTAGGCCCATTTCACGGCTGAGCGTCAGCAGCGAGCGGACGATGTTGTAGCTGGCGTCGCTGTCTTGGATGTCTCTGACGAAGCTGCGGTCGATCTTGAGCTTGGTGAGCGGGAGAGAGTGAAGCGAGGTCAGGCTCGAATAGCCGGTGCCGAAATCGTCGAGCGAAATGCCGCAGCCGATCTTTCGCAGCATCTCGACGGATTTGCGTGCCTGCCGGGTGTCATGAATGATCGCGGTTTCGGTGATCTCGAGATCCAGCCGCTGCGGGTCGAAGCCGCTATTGGCGATGATGGCGACGATGCCAAGCGTGGCTTCGGCGCTGTTGATGTCCTGGGCAGAGAGATTGAAGGACAATCGAATGTCCTGCGGCCACGTCTTCGCGGTGGCCAATGCCTTCTTCAACAGCGGTTTCGTCAGCATGTTTATGATGCCGGCGCGCTCTGCGATCGGAATGAATTGTGCCGGTGGGACAGTACCGAGAAGCTTGCTGTTCCAGCGTGCGAGCGCTTCGAAACCGACTGTCTTGCCGGAGTTGACGTCGAGGATCGGCTGATAGACGACCGACAACTCGTTTGCGAGATCGGCTTGCCGCAGCGTCTGCTCCACGCGCGCATCGCGGTGGATTTCGACGATATGCTTGGTGGTGAACAGGGTACTGTTGCCGCGATGCTCACGCTTGCTCTGGTAGAGCGCATAGTCGGCCCGGTCGAACAGTTCCTCGGGCGTGGACGCCACATCCGGATAGATGGCGATGCCGATCGAAGCGGAAATCATGATCGTCGCATCCGGCGTTTCAAAGGGGATGCGCAGTTTGGCGCCCATCAGGTTTCCCGCGGCAAGAACGGTATTCTCGTTCACCTGACCGGAGATGATGAAAGCAAACTCATCGCCACCCAAGCGCGACAGGAACATGCCTTCCGCGTTGCAGACGTCTTGCAGCCTCTCACCGACCTCTTTCAAAAGCCGGTCGCCGGCGGAGTGCCCGTAAAGGTCGTTGACGGGTTTGAAGCCGTCTAGATCGATCACACCGACGGCGAGGCGGTGATTTTCCGCCTGGGCGAGGGTGAAGGACGTGTCGAGATGATGAAAGAAGGCGCGGCGGTTCGGGAGTTCGGTCAAGCTATCGATATTGGCGAGCTTGAGGTTCTCGTTGCTCAGGGCTTCGGTCTTCTGCTGCGCCAGCACCATTTGCTCGAAATTGTCGTAGTTGATCTTCAGCACGACCAGCATGCCGAAACAGACGAGCAGAATGTTGATTGCTGTGGCAATGAGCGTCAGGTGCCCGGTGGATGCGAAGAAAACGACGAAGGTGCCGTTGACGATCGCCGTGACCATGAGGGCGGCAGAGCGCACATGCATCATGCAGAAGATGCAGGAAATGACGGTGATCGCCATATAGAAGGCGACATGTGATTTCTGGAAGGCGTCCCCATAGGGATAGAGAAGACAGGACCATGTGGTAAAGGACGCGGCAATTACCGCCCCAAGGATGTTGATCCGCCTCATGCTGGATGCGACAGCCGCAATGGGCGGAGTATCACCTCTAGACCGTAGCCAAAAGAGGATGCGCGCCCCGCACATCACGGTGAAGAGGCATGGGACGCCAAGCGACAGCAGCCTCGGCGCGGTGTGCAGATAGGTTAAGGCCAGCGCCCACGTGCTCGAGAGTAGAATGAAGTACATCATCGGCATCTGCTGGCTGAAGGCCACATATTGCGCTCTCAACAACACCGGATTGTCCCGAGGTGTGGGAGAGAAGTCGAAGATGCTTTTCAGATTGGTTTTCAACGAAGGCCACTCTCGAACAGTTGTTGTGCCGTCTTCTCAACGGGTTTGTCGTGATGCAGTTGCTAGCGAACGCTGTGAGTGGCTTCGTCGTGGTCGCTTGTGGGGACGATGACGGGCAAAGTCGAAACGTTCTGCGTTTGAACCATCTGGAAGGGTCTAAGTTTCCCGATGTTCACACACGTTTCGTTTTATACTGTGTGCCGGTTAATACTGTTGTCTATCAAAAGGGAATAATTCTACAGAAACGTACCGGTTCGGCGCAGCGACGTAGAATTGCTGACGTGCAGCTTTTGGATGTGCTGGAGCGCATTCCTGCGTGTGAATGCGCACTTTGAGGTGTAGACGTTGCTTCCTTTAACCGGGTGTTGACTGTATTTATTAGCAAAACGACCTGTACTGGCCGTGATATTAATCGTCACTTAACCAATTTCCTTCATGTTTCATAAGTGAAGAATTCACTGGTGTGCGCGCCGTTCGCGTATGCCGCTTATGGAGCCGCCCACATGAAGAAGAGCCTGATCGGTGTCGTTGCCGCTCTGATGGCAGGTCAGCACGCACTCGCTGCGGATGTCTATCAGTCAGCCCCACCAGCCTATATTGAGCCCGCACCGGAAATTCAGGTGAAGGAAGCAAGCGGCTGGTATCTGCGTGGCGATGTCGGCTATTCCTTCAACAAGTTCCGTGGCGGCAGCTTCAACCGGGCAGTGTCGGCATCTGCGATGGAAGATGTGAGCTTTAGCAGCACGTCCCAGAAGGACAGCGTTCTCTTCGGCGCAGGCGTGGGCTACCAGATCAACAATTATCTGCGCACCGACCTGACCGTCGACTATCTGTCGAAGTCGAAATTCCGGGGCTCTGCTCCAAGCCTCGAGTCGCACACCTCGCTTCAGGCCTTTGGCCTGATGGCGAACGCCTATGTCGATCTCGGCACCTATGGCCGCGTCACCCCCTATCTCGGTGCAGGTATCGGTGGTGCGCATGTGAAGTGGGATACGTTCAAGACCGATTCGGGTTGCTGCGAATTCGATGGCAAAGGCAGCTGGCGCTTCGCTTACGCTTTGATGGCCGGTGCCTCGGTTGATGTCACCTGCGACTTCAAGGCCGATATCGGCTATCGCTTCCGCCAGATCGGCCAGGGCGAAATGTTCGGTCTCAATGGCGCTGCCGGTCCTGGTCGCGACAAGGGTCTGACGTCGCACGAAATCCGTCTCGGCGGCCGGTATGTCTTCAATGGCTGCGATACCGCACAGTACATGCCGCCAGCCGATATTCCGGTTCAGCCCGCCGTTTACAAGTAAACGTCACAGATTGATTATAGACTTCGACCGCTCGTATCTCATCGATACGGGCGGTTTTTGTTTGGGCGGCTACCGGCATCTGACGCAGATCGGACAAAATTATCGAAGCTTGCGACATATTCCGCTTGACGGAAACGGGCGAGAGGAATAGCAACGGTGTCAGGACACTCCACCCTAACGTGGAGCGCCTATCTGGAAGGATAGTCAAATGACAGATATAGTGAAGCCGGACGTGCGTCCGGGCAATACGCATTTCTCTTCAGGTCCCTGCTCGAAGCGCCCCGGTTGGTCGCTTGATGCTCTCGCCGATGCACCGCTTGGTCGTTCGCATCGTGCCAAGGTTGGCAAAGCCAAGCTGAAGCAGGCCATCGATCTCACCCGCGAAATTCTCAATGTTCCTGCCGATTATCGCATCGGTATCGTTCCCGCATCCGACACCGGCGCCGTTGAAATGGCCTTGTGGTCGCTGCTTGGCGAACGCGGTGTGGACATGGTTGCCTGGGAAAGCTTCGGTGCCGGCTGGGTGACCGATGTCGTCAAGCAGCTGAAGCTCAAGGATGTTCGCAAGTTCGAGGCCGATTACGGCCTCCTTCCGAACCTCGCAGAGGTCGATTTCGACCGTGACGTGGTCTTTACCTGGAACGGCACCACCTCCGGTGTTCGCGTTCCCAACGCCGATTTCATTCCCGCCGATCGCAAGGGTCTCACCATTTGCGACGCGACCTCTGCCGCATTCGCGCAGGATCTCGATTTCGCCAAGCTCGATGTCACGACCTTCTCCTGGCAGAAGGTTCTGGGCGGCGAGGGTGGCCATGGCGTCATCATTCTTTCGCCACGCGCCGTCGAGCGTCTAACGACCTATGTTCCCGCCTGGCCTCTGCCGAAGATTTTCCGCATGACGTCCGGCGGCAAGCTGATCGAAGGCATCTTCACAGGTGAGACGATCAACACGCCCTCGATGCTCTGCGTTGAAGACTATATCGATGCGCTTCTCTGGGCGAAGAACCTGGGTGGCCTCAAGGCGCTGATCGCCCGTGCCGATGCCAATGCCAAGGTCATCTTCGACTTCGTCGCCGAGAACAACTGGATCGCCAATCTGGCGGTTGCCGATGAGACGCGCTCCAACACCTCCGTCTGCCTCAAGATCGTCTGCAAGGATGTTGCAGCCCTTGATGCTGGCGCCCAGGCCGATTTCGCAAAGGGCATGGTTGCCCTTCTCGAAAAGGAAAACGTCGCGCTCGACATCGGCGCCTATCGCGACGCGCCGTCCGGCCTTCGTATCTGGGCTGGCGCGACTATCGAAACGGCCGACATGAAGGCCGTGATGCCCTGGTTGAAGTGGGCTTTCGAAACGCAGAAGGCAACGCTTGCCAAGGCTGCGGCCTGATCCATTCCGGCCCTGCGCATTGCAGGGCCGCACACACTTTTCGCTTTCACGCATAAACCGCTTTTCAAGGAGCCCACACCATGGCACCTCGCGTACTCGTATCTGACGAACTGTCGGAAACCGCCGTTCAAATCTTCCGCGACCGTGGCGTCGAGGTCGATTTCCAGCCGAAGCTTGGCAAGGACAAGGACAAGCTCGCCGAGATCATCGGCAATTATGATGGTCTTGCCATCCGCTCTGCCACCAAGGCGACGGAAAAGCTGATCGAAGCGGCCAAGAACCTCAAGGTCATCGGCCGCGCCGGCATCGGCGTCGATAACGTCGATATCCCGGCTGCATCGCGCCGCGGCATTATCGTCATGAACACGCCTTTCGGCAACTCCATCACCACGGCGGAACACGCCATCGCGCTGATGTTTGCCGTTGCCCGTCAGCTTCCGGCAGCGGATACCTCCACGCAAGCCGGCAAGTGGGAAAAGTCGAAATTCATGGGTGTCGAAATCACCGGCAAGACGCTCGGCGTCATCGGTGCCGGCAATATCGGTTCCATCGTCTGCTCGCGTGCGCTTGGTCTGAAGATGAACGTGCTCGCTTACGATCCCTTCCTGTCGCCGGAACGTGCACAGGAAATGGGTGTGACCAAGGTCGAACTCGATGAGCTTCTGGCCCAGGCCGACTTCATTACGCTGCACGTGCCGATGACCGACAAGACGCGCGGTATTCTGGGTGCGCAGAACCTTGCCAAGACCAAGAAGGGTGTGCGCATCATCAACTGCGCCCGTGGCGGTCTGGTGGATGAGGCAGCGCTTGCCGAGGCCATCAAGTCCGGCCATGTGGCTGGCGCCGGTTTCGACGTCTTCGAAGTCGAGCCTGCAACCGAAAGCCCGCTTTTCGGCCTGCCGAACGTGGTCTGCACGCCGCATCTTGGCGCATCCACCACGGAAGCACAGGAAAATGTCGCGCTGCAGGTTGCCGAGCAGATGTCGGATTACCTGGTCAAGGGTGCGGTTTCCAACGCCATCAACATGCCTTCGATCACCGCTGACGAAGCGCCGCGTTTGAAGCCCTTCATCAAGCTTGCCGACGTCCTCGGTTCTTTCGTGGGTCAGGTGCAGGAGAGCGCCACCAAGGAAATCGAAATCCTCTATGATGGCGCCACCGCCAGCATGAACACCAAGGCGTTGACGAGCGCGCTTCTGGCCGGTCTCATCCGTCCGCAGGTGGCAGACGTCAACATGGTTTCCGCGCCGATCATGATCAAGGAAAAGGGCATTATCCTCTCCGAGGTCAAGCGCGACAAGACTGGTGTCTATGACGGGTTCATTAAGCTCACCGTCAAGACCGAAAACCAGGTTCGCTCGGTTGCCGGCACGGTGTTTTCGGATGGCAAGGCCCGCTTCATCCAGATCAAGAACATCAACATGGATGCCGATGTCGGTCAGCACATGATCTACATCACCAACACCGACGTGCCCGGCATGATCGGCTTCATGGGCACCACGCTCGGCGAAGCGGGAGTCAATATTGCAAACTTCCAGCTTGGCCGCGAAGCCAATGGTGGCGACGCGATTGCGCTGCTCTATGTCGACGGTCCCGTTTCGGAAGAGGTGCTGGACAAGCTGCGCGCCAACCCGGCCATCCGTCAGGTCAAGCCGCTGACCTTCAATATCGATTGATCGACGACGGCCTTCTTGAAGATTTCAGCCCGGTGCGGATCCTATCTGCACCGGGCTTTTTATTGCGCGATGAAGCGTAAATCTACCGAGGGTTGCGTATCACGAAATATTTATGGTTCTCACCCTCAAAACAAAGACCGATAGTTGCTATATGCCTTTTGTTCTTTGTCGCTCAATGGGAGGGCGACCCAACAGGAGATGACGATGTTTGCTGCCATTCGGCGCTTTAAAGGTTTGTTCGCAGTTGCCGCTCTGGGGATTGCGGTTTCGTTCGTGGCTGTCGATATGGCAGAAGCGCGCCGCGCAAGCGGCGGTTTCGGCAGCCGCGGCACGCGAACCTTTTCGGCGCCGCCCGCAACCAATACCGCACCGGGCCAGGCCGCGCCGATGAACCGCAGCATGACGCCGAACACCAACCAGGCGACCCAGCCAAATGCAGCGCAGCCGGCACGTCCAGGCGCGCAGGCGCCGCAGCAGAACCGCGGTATGTTCGGTGGCATGATGGGCGGTCTCATGGGCGGCCTGTTGATGGGCGGCCTGTTCGGCATGCTCATGGGCGGCGGCTTCGGCGGTATGGCTGGCTTCTTCGGAATGCTGCTGCAGGGACTGCTGATCGGCGGCCTCATCATGCTCGCCATGCGCTTCTTCGCCTCGCGCCGCAAGGCCGCTGAGCCCGCTTACAGCGGTGCAGCCGGCTCGAACAATGCGCGCAGCGACTATTCCGCCAATCAGCCCCAGGGCCAGGGTGGTTTCAAGATCCCGCAGATGGGCTCGCGTGCCGGTGCCTTTGGTGGCGCTGCTGCCGCAACGGCGGCTGCCGAACCCGTGGTTGCCAAACCCGTACCGCATGAAAATGCCATGTCCGAAGGCGACGAAATCGGCGTGACGCATGGTGACCTCGAAACCTTCCAGCACATGCTGCAACAGGTTCAGTCCGCTTATGCTGCGGAAGATTACGGCACGCTGCGCAAGCTGACGACGCCGGAGGCCATGTCTTATCTTGCCGAAGAGCTCAGCGACCATGCAACGAGCGGCGTGAAGAACGATGTGCGCGATGTGACGCTCTTGCAGGGTGACGTTTCCGAAGCCTGGCACGAAGAGGGCCAGGATTACGCGACCGTTGCGATGCGCTATTCGGCGATCGACATCATGCGCGACCGCGCCACCGGCAAGGTCATCGAAGGCAATGAGCACGAGCCGGAAGAATCGGTCGAGATGTGGACCTTCGTTCGCAAGGGCGGATCCGACTGGCAGGTGGCCGCAATTCAGGCCGCCGCGTAAAGCGCATCGATTTCTTCCAATGATTTATGGCGTCGGGGTCAGACCCCGGCGCCTTTTTCTTTTTTGCCGCTTTGCACTGGTGAGCAGGCGGTTCAGGCAACCGGCGCAAAATGGGGGAGGGACGGTGCCGCAACCTTGTCCACGTATTGCCTTTTTTCGTTCATCCCGCATTCAGTCGCGGGCTTTTAACCAGACAGGCACACGTCAATGTGAACCGCTCGCGTTTTAGCAAATGCGCGCATAGGCGGAACTCCCGCCTTTTATTCGCGTTGACAATCCGAACTTCGGGCCGACCTTCGGACAACACCCGAGCAGAGGAACACGGCGACCAGCCACAGCGCGGTCCGCGAAATGGAGAGCTTTAACGATGAAACGCTTCGACCTGATCGACGGGATGCGCGGCTATTTCCTCGTCTTTATGCTGATCAACCATCTGGTCTTCGCAGGCGGTTTCTGGCTGGTGGAAATCAACCATCGCCAGCTTGCCTTCGTTGAGGACGCACAGGGCTTCGTGTTCCTGTCCGGCCTTCTGATCGGCATGGTGTATGCCCGCAAGATGGTGAAATACGGCTACGAGGCCGGGCGCGATATGATCTGGAACCGCGCGCTCGAACTGTACAAATATGCGATGGGACTGGTGATCGCCGTCCTCTTCGCGCGCATGGTCATCCCGCATGCACCCTACATCTGGTACAATTGGCTCGGCATGACGTCCTTTGACGATCCGTTGCGTCTGGCGGCTATTGCCACCTTCCTGTTCCAGCCGACCTTCATGGATATCCTGCCGCAATATATCGTCTACATGATCTTTGCGCCCTTCCTGGTGAAGCTGTGCATCGACGGCAAGTGGGCCTACGTCATGGCCGGTTCCTTGCTGGTGTGGATGGCGGGACAGCTTGGCCTGCAGCAGCTTTTCACCGCGCCGATGAACGAGATCGTCAAGGGCGTCGACGAGCAGGGCATTCGCGTCAGCTTCAACCTGTTTGGCTGGCAGCTGGTGTTCTACACGGCACTGGTACTCGGCGCGATGACGGCGCAGAACCGTATTCCGTGGACGAAGATCTTTTCGCCGGAGCGTAGCTGGATTGCCAAGGCCGCGCTGATCGTCTGCGTGTTCTTCGTGCCGCTGCGTATCGCCACCGCCTGGAACCTGATGCCGGAATTCGTGCTCGGCAAGTTCTCGACCATGGAAATCCGCGCCGACTTCGGCCCGGTTTACCTGATCAACTTCCTTGCCGTCGGTGTTGGCCTCACATGGCTCATCATTGCCGGTCCGAAGCATCACAACCCGATCGTGCAGAAGATCGCCGCCGGCGTCATCTGGGTGCTGTCCCTGAAGTTCCTGCAGCTTCTTGGCCGCCACTCGCTGCAGGTCTATGTGTGGCACGTCGCCATCGTCTACGGCATCTACTATCTGGATGGCCGGACGGCAGAGCTGACGCAGATCCAGAAGACCGCAATTGCCGTCGTCGGCATTGCGATGCTGGCAATCCCAGCCCTCTGGCGCGAACGCGACAAGTGGATCGGCAACAGCCAGAAGACCGCTGGCGCCTGATCCTGAAAACGCAGCGACAAATCCTCTACGGGGTGGCACGTGCCGCCCCGTACTTGCGTTTAAGGGCTTTTCTTTCTATATGCAGCGCTTGAAAATCCAAGCTTTCATGCCTCTCTTGAGGCTGAGCCCATGGATTTGACGACAGGCGGCGGGGCCTTTACCCCCGTTATGACTGACGATTGGAAAAACCTTGAATACGCTCGACTTTGACAAGAAGCCGGAAGATACCCGGATTGTCGTTGCCATGTCCGGTGGCGTCGATTCCTCCGTGGTGGCTGGCATTCTCAAGCGTGAGGGCTATGACGTCCTCGGCATCACCCTGCAGCTTTACGACCATGGCGCCGCCGTTCATCGCGCCGGCTCCTGTTGTGCGGGACAGGATATCGACGATGCACGCCGCGTGTGCGAAACGCTCGGCATTCCCCATTACGTGCTGGATTACGAAGCGCGGTTTCGCGAAACGGTGATCAACCCCTTCGCCGAAGCCTATGCCATGGGCGAAACGCCTGTGCCCTGCGTCGCCTGCAACCAGACGGTCAAATTCGCCGATCTGCTGGCCACCGCACAGGAACTGGGTGCCGACGCGCTGGCAACCGGCCACTATATCCGTTCGCGCCGCAACCCGGTGGCGGGGAACCCCAACCGCCGCGCGCTCTATCGCCCGATCGATAGCGACCGTGACCAGAGCTGGTTCCTGTTTGCAACGACACAGGAGCAGATCGACTATCTGCGCTTTCCCCTTGGCGGTCTCTCCAAGGCGGAGACGCGTGCGCTGGCGGAAGAGATGGGCCTTGTGGTGGCCAAGAAGGCGGACAGCCAGGACATCTGTTTCGTGCCGCAGGGCAAGTATACCGACATCATCAACAAGCTGAAGCCGAATGCAGCACTTGTGGGTGATATCGTCCATCTGGATGGCCGCGTGCTTGGCCGCCACGACGGCATCGTGCACTACACGATCGGCCAGCGACGCGGCATTGGCGTGGCAACCGGCGAGCCGCTCTATGTCGTCCATCTCGACGCCCGCGGCCGCCGTGTCATCGTCGGCCCACGCGAAGCGCTGGAGACACACCGCGTCTATCTGCGCGACATGAACTGGCTCGGCGACGCAGCACTTGAAGACGACGCGGCGGGTGGCTTTGCCTGTTTCGCCAAGGTCCGCTCCACCCGCCCACCGGCGGAAGCCGTTCTCCATACCGACGAGAAGGGCATCTATGTCGATCTCGCCGTCGGTGAGGCGGGTATCGCACCCGGCCAGGCCTGCGTCCTCTACTCCGCACCGGGTGCCGATGCGCGCGTCTATGGCGGCGGTTTCATCGAGCGCTCGGAACGCTCGGCGGAGGCCGAAGCATCGCTGAAAGCGCTGCTCGCCAACCAGGTCGCAGCCTGAAATCGGCGCTCCGGCCAAGTCTGTCGAAAGACTGACTTTTTGCGCATCTTGCGCTTGACACTTTAGGGAGCGGCACCTTATAAGCCGCTCATCCTGATGAAACGGGCCGCACATCGCAGCTTTGTTTCCCTCGTGGCGGGGTAGCTCAGGTGGTTAGAGCAGCGGAATCATAATCCGCGTGTCGGGGGTTCAAGTCCCTCTCCCGCTACCATTCTTTCCATTGTCCGAACCGAAGAAATAGGTAACAGTTCGTACCTAAGACATAGGTGACTGTACCCTGTAGCGCGGTTTCGGAATTTTGACACGAGATTTCGGAATCATGGCAATTCCGAATAGGCGTCAAAATTCTCTCAGCGATGGTTTAGATTGGGTCGCGCCAGCGCGGGCGCTCCGCTCCATAGAGAGCTGGTCGCCCATTCCTTTTTCAGGGTCTTTGCAACAGAATCCCATGAGGGCATCAGGTGTGCTTCGCTCCTCTTTTCTTTGATGAGCAGAGATTGAAGTTTTTGGCGTTGTGAGCCTGGGAGAGTGATTTTTAAAAGACCTTTCGCAATGTGCTCATTACTCTCAAATGACGGCCATGCTCCGTTTATAAAAACATCGTTCAAGTGTGGACCCTGAGTATGGGCCAGAAAGATACCACTCTGAGCTCTCATATTGGAGTTGCCGATGTTCGGTGGTGTCGTGAGCGTAACTGAAAGACCGTCTCCTCGAGGGACTTCGCTAAGCTTCAAAGCCCAAACGCACAGATCCTTTTCAAAATGCACATTTTCTCCAATTGCAAAGAAAGCCGCGGTTAAGGGATCGTCAGACCAATCCAGAAGCTGTGTTGGGACACCGTGGTGCTGAGCCAGTGCGAGGAGAGAAATATCGATGTAGGGAACATAGTCCCAAGGAGAGGTAATCAGGCTCCTTTGTATCTCCCATGGAATTTCAAGTCCCACGTTGCGGCCTAACTGCGCGAATTGAATAGCAGCCTCTGATAGCGCAAAACGCCAAAAAATAGCCTGGTCTTCATTCCTCAACGACCAAAGCTCTGTAACTTGCTTGGAGCTCCACGCGACAGCTCTCATAAGCGCACTTACATGAGGGTTATCGTCCAGGGGCCGCCATCCTTTCGGAATTAGCTGCCAATCCGCATCTGCATGCCCTCTAAACACGTGCGATGGTCTGTCGACGAAGTGATCCCACCAGTGATTTGCTGATGGTCGAAGGTATTCCAAGAATTGTTCGGCGGTGGTTAGGGAGATCGTCTGCAATTTTTGTTTCCGGTTCGAACAGACAACGGTGACGCCGCCTTTACCTAGATCATGAGTGCCGTTGAGGCTTGGCCCCTCGAAGAATGAGGCGGGCGTTAGAGCCCACCTCAAAGGACTCTTAAGCGCCCCTCATAGGCTGTTCAAGTGGGCAGTTTTGAGAGTTCGCCACGCATACGCTGCAGCCAGACTGACCACTCCGTTACCGGCCGCGTCGGATCGGTCCACCCGATCGGCCACCCCATGATCCAATCCGAAAAATTCGGGTTGAAGGTCAGGTCGCCGATCAAGGATCTCGGCCCAGCATTTAAAGTGAGATGGAGGGGGCGCGAAGAGGGGAACGTGAAGGCCTTCGTCGGTCGAGCTCCGCATGCCTTCATCAAGAGCCAGATGCTCGTCCAGAGACGTGCCGCTTTGCCCAAGGCTATCTGACTGCCGGTCTGGGTCGGATCGTCGCGCATCAGGAAGCAATCGCTCACCAGCTGAAGCTCTATCCTCGCGCAGTAGAGGGACTTTGTCGGCGTGGGCCATAATGAAGAGCCTGCGTCGTATCTGGCTCGCACCGCATTCGAGCGCCGAGAACAATCCTGCTTTGACTGTAAAGCCCAGTCCCTGAAGGTCCCGAAAGACTGAATCGGCTCCCAGGGACATATGGCCTTCGACATTTTCGAAGAAGCACCATTCGGGCTCGATTTCGCTGATGATGCGCCTGACGTGAGGCCATAGGTGCCGGGGGTCTTCTTCGCCTTTCCGCCTTCCTGAAAAGCTGAACGGCTGGCACGGATATCCGGCAGTGAGGACATGAACCTTGTTGCGCCAAGCTCGGCCGTCGAAGGTGGTAACGTCATCCCAGAGAGGTGCCTTATCCAAGGTCTCGTCTTCCATCCGAGCCACGAGAGTGGCCGCAGGGAATGCTTCCCGTTCGACGTAACAAACAGTTCTATAGGTGGGTTCTGCGATGTGCAGTCCGAGTTCGAGACCTCCAACTCCTGCACAGAGTGAGAGGCCGGTGAGATCATTTCCGGAGGTATGTAGAGCCACACGAGGTCATCCTTGGTTGCCGCTCCTGGCGGTCGGTTAAGGGCTCTGCTGGCCTCAAGTGATTGAACGTGCCGCAACGGCGGCACTTGATTTCGATATCGTTGGCGATGGCATCCTGTCGAGCCCTAAAAAGGAGCGCCGAACAGGAGCCACAACGGATATTTTCCATGTCAAAAAGTCCACGACTCAGTCACAGAAGTCCCGCCCTGCAGGGTACGGGTGTGACAGTTATCGATTTGCACTGTCGGACGGGTCGCGTCGCCAAACTAGGCCCGTCGTTGGGGTGCGTAAAACACCCTGACCACCCGGTTATTTCCGGGTGGGTATTCACGCCTTAAGCCGCATAGCGCTTGTAGTTGTTCACCTGAAGCTTTTGCGCCTCGATGAATGTCCAAGGCATCCTTGACCGTTTGCCGAAGTCAACGACATCGAGGCCAGCGCGCACGCCCTGCCACGGGTATTGGAAGAACTGCGTCTGAATCCTGTGGCCGGGATCCGCATCACGAACCGGTGCGGTGTCGTCGATCGCGATCGACCCATCGACGTGCCCAAGCGGGCATATTCCGCCGCCACTGACATATGATCTGTTCGAGGCCGTCGACAGGTGAGGCTTTCGAGTTTCGTAAGGCGCACTGCGATCAAACGCCGAATGAGGCACCCATGTCGAGATCTGCAGGCACAGATGATCTACCTTGAATGGATAAGTGACGTTCCCCGGAGTGGCCGGAAAAACTGGATCGCGTAGTTTCTTTGGCACATTTGGATCTTGGTTGGCCCACGTCGCCAGAGTGTAGACATATCCGGCCTTATCGACGGCTGTAGGGTCCAACAATCGGTGCGGCGTGTTGTATGCATACTTGCCGTCCTCTTGAGCTTTCGCACTATCGAAGTTGTCCGAACCAAATTGCGTGCCATCCGCATACATTCGGTTTCCGGTCACGAGGCCTTGCGGGTCTCTCGATGCGGCTGGCTTCGTGACGAGGTTTGGCGTCGAGTGGTGGTTTCCGAGTGCGAGCGACCAGTCGCCACGATTATCCTTTTGCGGATCGCCCGCTGCCATAGCGAATTGCCAAGCAAGGTTCGTAGACTGCGCATTGGTCTCAGTGAAGCCGAAGGTGATCGCGCCGCCGTTAATGGCGTCCCAGAAGTAGTTATCACCGGCCTGATACGAATTGAGCGTGGAAAGATCGGGGCTGCGTAGACCCATCACGCCGAGATCCGGGTGCGTATAGGCATAGGCCCATGTACTTCCAGAAGTGTTCAGCTGCAACGTGAACTTGCCGTTTCGGCCGGTGACACGGCCGGTCGCAGTATCGGCGGAGGCATAGTTCACGCCATCATCCGTCATCGCGTTCAACTCGGCTTTCGAGATGACCATATGGGCCTGACCAATGGCCGACATTTTCGCCTGAACAAGAAAGTCTTCAATTGCTGAAGTGGTGGCCTCCATCAGAATGAGACCGCCCCAAATGCCGTTCATGCGGCTGGTCGTACCAAACACGCCCGCGCCTGAAAGCGCACAGCCTACACCAACGTACTTGTTGTCGAGATCTCCGGCTGCGATCGCGGTCGCCGTCGCCGAAACATAGGCACCATTCTTGACGCGTTTGCCATGCTCGATCTGCTTATAAGCCGTCAGGTCAATGACCTCCATAGTCACCATCTGACTGCGGGCGACATAGCGGCTCACGCCTCTTCCAGTCAGCTGCGTCTGCTGATTTCCTGCTTGGACGCGCCCCACGTCCAGGAAGGTGCCGCCGCCCATGTAGTTCAAGAACTGGGCAGTGCTGCTTGCACCATAGTTCAGTAGGTTTTCGCGAGTGTTGTTGCCTCCGCTGATCGGATCTGTGGTGTCGTTGCTGGCGATCTTCCGGTTGTGAAGGCTCACCAGTTGGAAGGCCTTCATTCCCTTGGCGCTGACTGCGGCGGTGATTGGCGTCAAAGTCACCAGATCGCCGATCCCTGCCAGATCAAGACCAAGTCCACTCTCGTTGGTCAACCTGGTCAGCTGACCTGTAACAGGGTCCAAGCTCGTGCCAAACCTTTGCGCTATTCCGGAACGTCGGAAGGCGACCGTGCCACGGGCCGTCAAGTTCGGTACGCCGGGAATGGTGGAATAGACGGCTAAGACATCCTCATTGCCCGCAGGGCTCCAGGCATCGACCTGTTCCGGTTTCAGCTCGCCTGTCGGTCCCGGCGCGAAATCCATCTCGGCATTGTCACTGAGACGCTTCAAGCGGATCGTCGGCCCGGAATACGTATCGTTGACACGGTGCGGCGACCAAGCGGCATAGGTTTTAGCGACGTTGGCGGAGGTGATCGGAGCGTCGAGGACGACGGGAGACGCGGTGAACGTGAGTGCCATCGCCAGCGTGCGTCCTGCGCTGCTCTTCAACGTGACGGCAATGGTGCCGACCGATAGAGCACTCAATCCGACGAGCAGGTTTTTACGAGTGCCGTCCAATGCGAGCCTGCCATCGTTCGGCGTGACGGTGTCGATCGTCTCGCCTGCCGCCAGTCCCGTGATTGCAGCAATCAGTGTACCCGCGACAGCGCTGGAAGCGATAGAGGCCAGCGTAGGGCCAAGAGATGGCAACGGCGTCGCAATCGGGTTCTGCAGGCCACCGGAGAGCTTCGACTGCAGAGATATGGCGATAGGGAGCGCAAACGGTGAATTCATTCGCTGCTCCATGCCTTAGCGCTCACACCCACGTCATTGTTGTACAAGCGCAGCCTGACAGTTGGGCACTTCGCGAACCTCGCGATCGGAGGATCTACGCGAGCCGACAACGTTCCAAGCGCAACCCATGGTGCCGCCGCGTCCACTTGGCCTTCGATGTCGATATATGCCTTCGAGCCGTCGCCGAATGTGGCTTGCACGGAAAAGTCACTTGTCGGGGTGAATGCGCCTGATGTGAAGCTGGCCGCGTTCGTGTTGATGCGTTCGGTCATTGTGTCCTCAGGTATCGTTAGGGCCAATAGGCGGGGTTGGTGGCGTAATCGGCCGGGATTTGGGGGAGAGCCTTCAGCATGAAGTACGCTGCGTAAAGCGGCTGGCGCCAATCGGCGGCCGCGTCGAGGACGCGCCACCACTCGGAAGCTGTGACTATGGTCGGCCCCGTTTCGGTTTTGATGGCGATCTGTCGGCTCTGCTCGCCCATGTTCATGGCGGCTTGGGCAAGAGGGGTGACCTCCTGTATCCATCGCGCCATGTCGGCGGGCGTCGTGCCAAAATGGTGGACGCCGCGCTGGCCGCCAAAATCGTAATCAAAGCCTGCCGCCAAGCGCCGATCCAACTCGGCGGCCAGCATTTCAGGGGTTGGTGGGGGCGATATCCATGCGCCATCCTGCCATTTCTGCTGCCCGTCACTTGGAGCCAGTGGCACTTCGATGGCGCTGCTAAAGAGTGCCGGCATTACTTCTCCCGGACCGTCAAAGCTGCCGAGAAACTTGCCATTGGCGTCCACAAAGAATTTCTGCATTACAATCTCCCTCTTACGATCACGTCGAACTGGCTACCGCCGAAGGCCGGAGCGCCGCCCCCGCCCTTGGCAACCAAGAAAATACCGTTTGAAGCGAAGTGAATTCTGATGTTGGAGGCATCGACGGAGATCGAAAAACCTGTGTTCGAGTAGTTTTCATCGTGCCCGGCCGTGCCGGCAGGCATCAGAATACGATCTCCGATCGCATACCCATTCCAAGCTGACTTGCACACGAACTCCAGAAACACTTCCCGAGGCGTAGCACCCAGCGTATGAGCGACGACCAATGCCGCGCCTGCGGTCCACGTCTGCTGGCTGCTACTCCAACCATTTTGTTTGGCTGTCAGTGCGCTCACGCTGGCCGACAATGTTTGCACGTTGTTTGCCAGCGCTGCAAAATCAACTGATCCCGGCACCTGATCAGCGGCATATGCCTTTACCCAGTAAGTGAAGGTCTGGTTCTTGGGACGAGTTTCACCTGTGCCTAACGGATACACGCCTACACCCGAGGTGTAGTTCGCAGTCACGTTGCCGATGCCGTCATCGTCCTGCCGGTTGCCGGTCCACTGTGGAACTGGCGATATGGCCTGAAACCGAACACGCGCACCCTGATTTGCGTCGATGGCGGCAAACATATCCTGAGTGGATTGCTCCTGAACCGAACCAAACACGCGCCCGCTGTCCACCAATTGGCCGGATCGAAAGCCACGCGGAAAATATCCGCCCATGTCTTTCAGGCGAGGGTCGCCGTTCGCATTGACCTCAATGTTCGCACCGCGAGCTTTCGTCGCCAGCATTTTTGCGCGCAGCTCGGGATATGCCGACGTAACGAACGCCCCGTTGTACAAAAGGTAGCCGGGAGGGGGAACAGAGTCGTCGTCATCCATCATTAGAACGGAACCGAGGGGCGTACCGAACAGCTTTCCGAGTGAAGCCTTCGTGACCGCCTTCAGCGCGCCATCGACCAGAATAAAGAACTTGTCGGCTGCAGCTGCGGCCGTCACGAGTTGAGCTGCATCCAACGCGGCTTCGATGCTGCCAGTGCTGCTCTCCTCGGCTTGCTCGGCGTAGTGCTTGGCGTCAAACGCGCTCTGGGCCGCTTGAAGTTTCAATTCCTGCGCAGCATCGCGATAGCCCTTTGCCGAACTTGCCGCAGCCTCAGCCGCCGCAACGATCGCAGAGGCAACCTGATCATTGATCAGCCTAAACTTGCTGGTATCGTAATCGGCAAAGCCCCAGACCAGCATCGGCGGGACGAGGCCGCCGACAGCAACGGGATTGCCGCTGTTCGAGACGATGGACAGTGCCGCGCCGCCATTGAAACTGACAGTCGGCGCGGCTGTATTTGCAGCGGTGATCGGTAATGCGACAATCAGCGATCGGGAAACAGGAACGCCGGTTTTCGCCTTGATGGCGTTGGCAGTTGTACCGGCAATCTGCTCCGCCTCGGCCCACTGCATCGGCAGGTCAAGCACGCGCTGCCATGTTACCGGCGTTCCCGCGAGCGGCTTATAGACGCCATTGTTCTCCACCGTTTCATCGGCATAGACCCACGCAGAAATGAGGGTGAGCGCTACAGCTGAAGAAGAGAGGTTCGCGGCCTGCATCGCGGCCTTGGTCGCGAAGTAGAGCGTGTTGCTGCCGCTGATTGGAAGAGCTGCGCGCATAGGTCCGGATGCGAGGAGTTGCTGTGCCATCTGCTCGGCGGTCTGCAGGCGGGTCGATCCGCCCTTGCTTCCGAGGTAATGATCGAGCGTCGCGCTCTTCTCAACATTGGTCGTTCTAGTCCCGTTTTCATTTGCCATGCGTCACCTCAGATAATCGAAATTTGGAATGGGCCAGCCAGCGGACCCGCGACGCCCTGGTCGTTGAGTGGCTCCAGCCAGAAGTAGTGTTTACCGGCCGTCAGGCAGGTGGCGGTTTCCAGATAGATCACCGCGTTGTCGATGCTGCCGGCGAAGTCAGCCGACGCGCTGAAGGCAAAAGCGTTGTTGCCCGATACGGCCTGGACGCGGTCGGTGTATGAGCCTGTGACGGTGCGGCCGGTGCCATCGCGATCCGATCCTCCGGAGAGGCGCGGCCTCACTTCACCGGCTGAAACCGTGGCATCAAAGCCGATGCGATACCATTTGCCCGATGTCGTGGAGAGTGCGGCGCTGAGAACCGACGCGACGCCAGCGGTCTTGCTGGCTATGCCGTTAGCGATCGACCACCCAGAGCCGGGTGTCCAACCTGTTGCCGATGCAAAATCCCCGTTGGAGACAAGACGTTCGCGCGTCAGGTCGCCATCGCTCAACTCGTAACTACGCGACGGCGCCACGGCGAGCGGGGTGCCAACTGCGTCGGTGTTGACGTTGAGGACGCTTGCCGTTGAACGGTAGAGCTGAACGGCTGTGGTGGCGGTATCGTCACCGGTCTTGAAGGCGATCTTTGCGCCACCGAGGAGGGCTTGAAGAGTAATTAAGCCGCTATCAAGTGCCTTTGGAACGGGTACATCAGCGCCGCCTATGATGACCGCGACGGTGTTGGTGTACGGACCTGCGACGCCTGCAGGTGATAGCGCCCGTGCACGAAGCTGAACGGCTGCGCCGCTCTGATAGGTATTGATGACCACGCCGCCATCTGCTGCCGGCACGGCGACCGTCGTCCAGGCTCCCGAGATGCGGTGATCGATCTGATAGGAAGCCGTGTTGACGGGACCGGTACCAGGCGCAACTTGCGCCACGAGCCTGTTGGCGACGCCAGTGCCGTCGATGCCCGATGCAATCGATGTCCAGCGTGGGGCAGGAGGCTGCGCGTTCGATGCGCCTACCTCAGCACCAACACGTCCGGACCATGCTGGGGGAACTTCCGCGTCAGTCAGTTCGTCGATAATTGGCGCGGCATCGAGCAGGTTGTACACGCTCGCCATGTCATCGCCCGCCTCGATGCCAGAAACGATCAAAGGCAAGCTGTCGCGCGTCGCCGCGCCGAAGTGGACCATAGAGCCGATCTCGGGAAGGTCTCCGCCGTCTTGTGAAAAGGTCAAGGCGTTAGAAACACCAGGCAAGGTTTCCACGGTTCTGACGACCGATCGACCGATCGAGTCCGTCTCGGAAAGGCCGGCGCGGAATCGGACGGCGTAGTTTAGGCCGGCCGTCATTTCCACGTCCTCATCGAGCGCGATCATGGCACCTTGAACGTCGATCACGCGGGCTGACACCATGACGCGATCGAGGGCGTCAAACGATGCCATGACCAAGTCGCCGCGTGTGGCGACGCGAACCGGGCCGTCCTGGATGACGGAATAGGTGTCGGGACGGTAGATCAGTTCGTACATGCGCCGGCGTGCTTCTTTCCAGATTTCGTCCGGGTCCGTCTTGCCGGGAAATTCGATCTGTTCCGTCATCGTGATTTCGCCGGTATGTCCAGGCCAAGGCACGATGCGCTCTGCCGACTGATAGTCGTTGGTTGCGTCGAGGAACGGCACCCGGAACCCATGCGGCGGGTCGAGGTAGACGCGGCTTGTCTGAAAGCTATGGCTGTTGCGCGGATTTACGTGATCAATGACGAGCTGCTGCGGCCGGTCGATCACGACGCTCCATTTCAGGCCATCGTGACGAGGCGCGGCGCGGCCGGCGCCTGCGATCTCGGTCAGCACTTCGCGAAGTGTCATGTCGCCATCGATCACGCGATCGTAGCGCAGCCCTTTCAGTTCGCAGAACTCGTGCCAGTCCTGCAACTGGATGAGGTCGATAGCGGAATCGGGTGAGGGGCGGGCGTTTGCCGCGCTTTGGAGAACATAGCGGTAAAGCGCAGCTGGGTTGCGGGTCTGGCGAAACACCCACCGACCAAGCTCCTTGTCCCAGTCAAGGCAAAGGCGGGACGCTGTCGCGTTGAAGGCGTCCAGTTGCCCATTGATCTGATGCGTTGCCTTGATGCGCAGCGCGACGATCGCCAGCGGCTTGCCGAAGTTCAGCGGGTACTCTGGCCGGATTGTTTGGACAGCGGCCCACACGCTTCGCGAGGCGATCTGGCTGGACGTGTGCTCATCCGTCATTCGGGTCAGTTCGACCTCGTAGCGGCCGCGGGCTGGAAACTGCCAAGTGTGCTGCCGGTAGATTGCCTCCGAACGTTTGGCGCTGATCGAAAGCGTGGTCAGCACGATCCAGTTGACTGCACCGACCAGGCGGTAACGAATGCGAATTTGCACAGTAATCGTTTGTTGCCCGCCGCGATCGTTGATTTCGACAAGGCCAGCCGGGAAGGCCAGAATGATCGAGCATTTTTCGGCGTCCGTGCCAGTATAGCGAACGACAGGTGTTTCGACAGCAGCGGCTCCGGTCGTTTCGCCGAGATCGTTGCGGGGATATGGCCGCGTCAGTTCAGCGCCGACATTCTCCTCAAAAACCTGTTGCGGAAAGTATGTGACGTGAGCGTCGGCCGCGTAGCCTTCGCGGACCTCGATATCGACTTCATCATACGAATCGAGGGAGGTTTCGCCGATCTTGAAATCAGACAGCGCGAGTGGCCCATATCCATAGTTGAACAGCGCACGCACATACTGCCAGTCGCCGACGATCTCAGTGTAAGACATTGCCGCAAACGGTGCAGCATAACGATGCCGGCCGAGAACATCCGGCACGGGCGCGTCTGGCTTCATAGGGTTGCGCCAGCTCGTAATCTGGTAGTTCGGGACCTTTTCCGCGTCCTCGCGTCCCGGCGGCTTTGGAGGCGGGATAAGTGCGTTGATCAGAAGGTTGCCGAGAACCGAAACGCCCATGCCAATCACGCTGGATGCGATGGCAAAGCCTGTCGTTCCAGCTGTGAAACCGAGGCCCACCGCCCAATATTGCCCGAGGGCGACAGCGGCGATCGCGACGACAATCGAGAGAACGGCTCTCAGAATGCTTTTCCCTGGCACGATGCGGATTACCACACGCGCTCCGGAGCGCGGCCGAACGCGGTGCCACTTGCCGACCGGCACGACGATCGAACCGCGCTCGTTGACCAGGAGGACGCGGGCGTGTTCCAGATCGGCGGGCGTTGCGGCCGGTAGCGCGGCCGCAACCATCTCGGCGACAGTCGAGCCCTCCGGCATGGTGAGGTCGATACGGCCGGCGCCGGGATCGAAAAGCGGCGCAGCAAGCACAGGGATGTTTCTAACAGGCGCGTTCATGCTGGCACCTGCTTGGCAAGTCGATGGTGGCGGTAGACGCCGCTTTGACGGGTCGCCCATTTGCCGCCTCGGTAGTGCTCAAGGCAGGAATGCGCGCCTTCAGCCATATGGAGCATAAGCCCGTCAGAGACGACGACGCCCACATGCGCGTCCAGCCGGCCACGACGAAAGACCGCAATGTCGAATGGTTTAGCCAGGCCATCGACCCGCGCCCACGATATGCTTTCCTTTGCGCCACCAATCAGAGCCGAGATCTCGGCATGCTCATCCGTGCTGATGTAGCCGTCTGCATAGGAGGGCAGATCAATGCCGAGCTGCCGCGCAAAGACCAGACGAACTATCCCCCAGCAGTCGCAACCGGCAAGCGTCCTGCCGTGGTCGAGGTGAGGAATGCCGACGAAGGCATTGGACCAATGCTCTATCATTTGTGCATCCCCGGAAATCGCTGTTTCGTCATCCGATCGGCGGGATAGTATTCCTCCTCGACTGGCTGGCGGGAAAAGTTGACGGTGATTTCGCCAGCGTTCATGTCAGCCGACAGGATCCGCATGTCGCGGTACTCCACCTCCACCTGGTCAGGGGAGGACGCGAGAACGACGGCCATGTGGATCGTGCCTTGCGTGTTCACCGAGCGCAGCACTTCGGCCATGCGTCGGTCAACATTCTCCAGGATGAGATTGCCGCTCGCAGGTGCGTCTTCCAGGTCAGAGGGCAGGTTCGTCGATGCCAGGATGAACAGATAAGGATCTTCGATCGGGTTCTGAGTGCTCCAGGCCGAGCGAGTTCCGTAGGTCAGCGGTTCGTCAGAAAGCCGCTCGGTCGGATCGGTGGATAGGCGCAACGGCGCATCCATCTCAGGATGCTCGATCATAAACAGTGCCACATAGACCTCAGCGCTCGAATGATCCTCGTGCGACATGCGCATATTGAGTGAGACGCGGCGGCTCATGTGCGTTGCTCCAGTGTCGGGACGATGGACGCAACGGCTTCGCAGACGGGAACCGGGCAAATGGCGTCGATGTGGAACCCGCCACGTTCGCGGCAAAACAGATGCGCGCGCAAAGGCCGGGCGGTCCAAGTGTGTGGGCACTTCTCTGAAGGATGGCGGACAGATCCGCATGTTTCGCATCTCATGGCATCACCGCGATCGAGAAGGCTATGCGGAACCGATTCCCTACGACGGTCTCGGCGGGCATGCTGTCGCCGAACTGGCAAAGCCAGATGTTGGCGAGAAGCAAAGGCACGCCTTCGTCGGTCAGCAACGGCGTGCCGTCATCGCCAAGCAGCGGCCAACCGTCTGTTGTCGGGTCCGGCATGTAGAACGGGAGTGAACCCTCGGCGCACTCTTCTTCGTAGAAGTTGTCGAAGACAGCCAAGCCGTCGCGACCGACCTCGATCGAGAGCGTCACCAGTTTTGCAGCACTGGAGAATTTGCGCCGGTAGCCGTTGGGACCGTTATCGGTGCGACGCTTCAGGCGGGCATCTTGCCGCGACTTTTGCCAACTGTCGCGCATTGGTCTTGGAAGTGTGGACGGCCAAGTCGGGATCATCGCCGCACCGCCTTCGGCTTCATGCCATATGTGGTTTCAAGGTGCCGGCGCGCGCCACCACCTGGTTGCGCCATTGCCGCGCCGACCTGGTCAGCGATCACAAACTTGACATGCCGATTGCCCTTCTCGTCGCGGGTCTCTTCGGTTTCGACACGAGCACTCGAATAGTTGTTGACCGTGATGGAGCTGCCGGCCGCCCCGTTCGAATTGGCGGCCGTAGCAGAAGGATAGACCGGGCTGGTGCTGACATAGCCGCCGTCACGAAATGCGCGGAGAGGACGGTTAGAGTTGATTGCTTCCAGCCAGGGGCGATATTGAGCGGCGGCCTTGGCGTTGACCATGAACTCACCGTTAGAAGCCCAAATAGGAATACTGTCGTCGCGGGGCCCACCGGGGCCGACGATGGAACCGCCATCCGCAAACAGACCCACGCCACCACCTTTGATGACATTGGCGATTTGTGGCGAGGCGTTCAGAATGGACTGATTAAGGCCTCCGCCGAACAGACCGCTAAACAGCTTGCTGAAAAAGCCGCCACCTCCGCCGCCCGATGGTGCGGACGGGAAAGCATTCGCAAGATTGCGCCCGAACTGATCAAAATTCGCGCCGAGGTTTCCAAGCCCCTGCGTTGCTGTTCCCGATGCGCCTGCAAGCCCACCGAGAGCTTCCGTCGCCCTTCGCGCCTGAAGCTCTGATGCATTCAGCCAGCCGGTACCAACGCCGTTTTTGTAATTGCCGGAGAGCATTTCCAGCTGGAGGTTTCCGCCCGACATACGCGTTTGACCGGTGGCAAAGCCCACATGTCCGCCCGCCTGGTTCGCGCCGAGGCCGCGCGTCTGAAGCAAAACGTCGCCGCGCATGATCTGGGACGGATCAATCTTGCTGCCCCAATTTTGGAAAGAATTGGCGGCGAGCGAGCCGGTGCCCTTAACGCCGATTTGTTTTAGGGCGGAATTGACGAAGCCAGCGCACCATGCCGTTTGCGCCGCGTCGATATCGACGCCCCCCTTGTGCAGAAACGCGTTGATGTCGAGGCTGTTTGTGCGCTCATTCGTTCCAAGCAGGCCCGAAGCCAGGTCTACCGCTTTACCAGTGCTCGTGACCGCTGGGATGTTGCTGTTTGCAGCGCCGCCACCCAAGCCCCGCAGCATGCCGTCCAAGCCGGAAGCGCCACCTGCCGCCCCAAGACCGCCAGCGACACCACCATTGATCATGACCGTTGCTGCCGTAACAGACATCGTCCCGACGGACTTGCCGAGCACGTCGCCGACAAGTGCTTTCGGATCCGCAGCCTTTTGACCGCCAAATAGGCGGGAGAATATGCCGCCCAAACCGCCGACGTCTTGAAGCGTCGGATTGTCGTCTCCGAGCAGGGCATTCTTGAGCGGGTTTTTGAACGCAAGGTCTGAAAGTAGGCTCTTGACCTCATCGGCCGCGCTTTCGAGGGCGCCCTTGAAATCTCCATCCATCAACTTGTCGATGCCATCGTCGATCGCGTTTCCAAGGGATGTTTTCACCTGGTCCCAAGCTTCGGCCTGTCTTTCGATCTCTCGATTGAGCGTCGCCATCGCATCGGCCTGGTCACGCATGGCGTTAGCAATCGAGCCGTTGGTGTCGAGGCCTTCGCGGCGTATGCGTTGCTCTGCTTCGAGCAAAGCGTTTGCTCGCTGCTGCACCAGGACGTTTTGGCCGATCAGCGACTGCTGGAGCTTCAGCTGCTCGAACTTCTCCTGGTTGCCGCGAAGGTACTCTTGCGCAGAGGCAAGCTTCTCCTGTTGGGCAAGCGCGGCGTAACCCTCGCGCAGATCGCCGATCTGCTGTTCCAGCTTCTGTTTTGCCTCGCCTTCAGCCAGGGCAGCAGCGGCCACGAGCGGCCGGAGTGTGGCCTCTTCCTGGAGCATACGATTGGCTTCCGCAGACGTGATGGCGCCAGACCCGACGAGCGCGTTCAGCCGCGCGCGAGTTGCGGCCTCTGCCTTCATATCTGCCGCTTGCGTAGCCGCGCCCGCGATCGTCTCCTCGATGACGCGGTTTCGCGCACGAGCAGCTTCCGTGGCGATCGTCTCTGTTGATACTTCCTGTTCCGCCATCTGAAGCCGAACGCGACGGGCTTCCAGCTCCGCTCTCAGGAGGGGATTGCGTTCATTTGCAATCTGAATGTCGAGACGATCGAGTTCGGCCGCTCGCTGCTGACGTGTAATCAGTGCTTCCAGAGCGCGGGTCTTGGCCTCGATCGCAGCTTCGTTCTGGCCGGCGTCGATGCCTTCGATGCCTCGGGCACTTTTAAGCGTCTCGATTTCGTTGCGGAGGCGCTGTGTTTGAGCGGCACGAGAATTTGCCGGTGAGGCTTCATAGAGCGTGACCGCTGCGGCGCTTCTTCGGTTTTCCTCGGCCTTTCGCTTTTGCTCCGCGGCTTCCTGTTCCTGGCGGCGCTTTTGCTCCTTCAGGTCATTCAGTTCCGCTTCGATATTTTCGCGACCCCGGACGCGAGGTTGTTTCAATATCCCTTCAAGCTTGGCGATCCGCTCATCGGTATCGAGGGCTCCGACTGCTCGATCAACTGCTTTGCCCATCCAGTCGAACGCGTCGCTAGCCCCTCGCGACACTGATTCCCAAGCGCGGCCAAGCGCCGAGGTCGCAGCACTTGCATCTGCAAGCTGGTTCGGAAGCGCTTTCAGCAGCACCGCCTGCGCTTCAGAAAGGCGATTCTGCGCGGCAAGGTTGGAGGCATGGCGGGCGGTTGCCGCGTCGATCAGGCCGTATTTTTGAAACAGCGTGTCGGCAGCTTTTGCAGGATCAGCAAACATTTCGGCAAGCATTGAGCCGGCGTCATCTGCCGCGACGCCCATGGTCGCACCGAAATCCTTGGAAATGGCAATAAGGGATTGAAAGTTGTCCGCGCCGATGCGACCCGTCCGAAGAAACGCAGCCTCCATCGAGCGGGCAGAAGAGACCGAGATGCCGGCAGCAGCAGCTCCCGCCTGCGCCGACGCTTCCATTTCTGCCTTCGTGCCGGCGACAGCCCGACCGAGCCCGGACGCGGCGACCTCGACCTCTTTCGTAGACTGCAGATAGGCGTTGTAGGCCAGCGCGCCGGTCGCGACAGCACCGGTTAACGCGCCAATCCCAAGAGTAAGCGGCGTGATCATCCGCGTGGCACCGGACGCCAGCGAGCCAATGTCCTTCAGCGCGGTTTTGAGGCCACCTTGACCGGCATACAACTGAAGGATTTGCGGGCCTTGTTGAGCCGCGATCATGCCCAAGGGCATGCCACCTGCCAGCGTCTGCCCGACGTCGAACGCTTGATAGGTCAGGTTTTGACGGCGAAAGCGGTCATTCGCATTCCCACCCGACCCGGCAGTGTCACGCCCTTTTTGCGCCGCGATCACTGCAAGGGTTGCCTGGCGCTGTCGTGTCAGGGCGGCGGTCATTTCGTCGGCCGAGATGGCGCCGAGCTTATGCGCTTCCCGGATCTCCGCCTGCATCGTCTTGTAGTTCGAGATCGTGGCGAATAGCGGATTGTACTTTGCTCTCAGACGGTCGAGTTCGACGCCATATGCCTGAATGTCGGCAGCGCGGCCGTTGCTGTTCGCTCCTTGTCGATCGAGACCAACGAAGGCGTTGACGAGCTTATCGACGCTTGGCCGAGCCCGATCGGCAGCAGCCGAGATCTGGTTGACGGTTTGCACCGCTTCTCGCGCGCCGGTCTTTGCGCCGGCCGGGTCAATATTGACGCCAATGGAAATCCGATAGGGCGCGGCCATCAGCGTGCCTCGCGGTGGTTGAGATGCTTCAACGCCTCATGTTCCATCGCCCGCAGGTCCGAAAACGCGTACGGAGGCGACTGGAGATCGTCGAGCACCAGCTTACAGGCGGCGTAGTCGAGACCGATGAAGGTGATGCCTGCCATTGTTGACGCCGTTCTCCATTGAGTGCGGCATTCGAGGAATACTTCGAACGAACGGTGGTTCACCGCCAGGACCTCAAATGCTTCTTTCTTGCTGATTTCATCCTGCTCGTATGGAGCGCCCATGATCGCAAAGTCGTCGGCGATCTCTTCGTCCACCACTGCGGCCAGGGCAGGATCGGAACGGCCCGTCGTCAGGTATGCCCAGACGCGCGCCGCTCTCTTCAGTTTCCCAAGCGTGCCTTGTCTTCGCTGATCGCTTCGCCGTAAGCGCGGTCGATCGCGCTTTTGATGTGCTGGAAGGCGTAGACTTTCGGGAAAGAGGAAAACGGCAATGCGACGCCATCCTTGTTCGCGATCTTGCGCCAGTCCTTGATCCGACGAAGTGCCAGGGCATCGTCGAAAGCTCTTAGATTTTCCTGCGCGGCTTGATAGTCCTCATCAGTGAGGTCGAGATTGGTCAGCTTTTCGAGCAGCTCGGCGCGGGCTTTACGATCGGCGTCCGCCTCATCGGGGGTAGGGAGCTCGAACAGCACTTCGAACTCGCGCTCAATGAGTTTTCCCGCATGGTCGGGATCTGGCTCGATCGGTTTGACGGGCCACCAGAAGGTCAGGTTTTCAGAAAAGACAAACATGTGAACGGCTTTCAAAAGGGTCTTAAGGTAGCTTTGAGGTCAGCGGCAGATCAGCTCGAAGTCATCGAAGCCGTTGGTCACGCAGTAATCGAGTGCCAGCGAGTAGTTCAGGATACCGTTCCAGTTGCCCGGCTCCGGTTCGCCGATCTCGACAGCAGTCGCATTCAGCTCGATGATGTTGCCGGCCGTCTTGCCGTGCTGGAAAGCAAGTGCGCCCCTGGTGCGTGCTTGTGCCAAGGCGAACCAATTGACGTCAGCCAGCTTTTTGGCCTGCACGACGGTGGTGCCGCTCGCAGATCCGCCAGAGATAAGAATAGCCTCATCGCCGATGCGGAATGTCGGGGTTACAGTGTTGCCGATGTTGATGGACAAGCTTTCCGCAACTGCGCTCCACCCGTGCAGTGTCATCGTCGTGTTGGCCTTGGAAACCGGAACCGGCGTGATCCAGCCGGCGCGGCTGACGACAGGGTTGGATACAAGATCCGTGATGATGCCGAGGAGACCGGAAATCGTGACCCGCATGCGCGGGATGCCCGACGACGACCAGGTCAAAACAGCCGTGCCCCGAGCCCCGAGGAGGATGTGACGGACGCGGTCCATCACGAAATAGATGGAGGCCGATTCGAGGGGATCGTCGGCGCGCTTGTAGCGCACGTCTGTTGTCGCCGTCACAAGCTCGCGTAGACCGCAGATGCGCGCCATGGTCCCCCAAAGTGGCGGCGTACCTGCTGCACCTGAGCCCGCGAGTTCAATGTCTCCTTCGATCGTCGCGTACATGTCGGTCAGCATGACGCCCTGGTTGCCGTTGTACGGGAGAACCAGATCGCGGGAGAGACGCTGCGCGACAAGCGGCCGGAACGTCACGTTCGACATGATAATGCGATCGGCCGGAAGAGGCGTCGAGTCCGTGCCGTAGGTGGCCTCAATTTTTGTCAGGCAGGCCATCTTGTTAAGATAGCGGGGTGCGCTAAGTGACATTTACTTTCCCTTCCTGCCCGTCGTGGGGTTGTCGTTCGCCTGATCGGTCGCTGGCGCTTCAGAACCGGCTTCCTCAGGAGCGGCCGGCTGTTCAACGGGCTCCCTGACAAATTCGCCGGTCTCGGAACTGCGGACATAGCGCCCGCCAGCAAGAGGTTCGGACTGTTCGGTCGGTTCGGTCATTCAACTGCCTCCAGATATCGGCTCGACTGCCACGTCATCACGTAGGCGGTGACGCCATTGCCTAATGGGGTTGCCTGCGCGGCAACCAGTTCGCATGGGTTGTTGGTCTCGCTGGCCTGCCAGCCAGCCAGCGCCGCCTCGATGTCGATCTTGCCAACGTCCAAGGTGAGCAGCTTCTTGCCACCGCCTGCGTCGTCATGGGCGCGCACGATCAAGGCGACTAGAAATTGCACCTGGACGATCTGAAGGAAGCCGCCCATGCCGAGATCGTTCGGTTCGGCCTTTTCGCGGTAGGGCAAGACAAAAGCTGTGCCGGATCGCGGTGCAATGCCTTTATCGAGCACGGCAAGACTTTCGATCGACGAAACATCGGCGAGCGACGTGGCCTTGTCCTTCAGCCGCTGCTTGATGAGTTCCAGCATCAGAGCCAACCTTTCAGGTTCTCGGCCGTGAAGACCGGCTCGGGACCGACGACGGAGATCCGGCCGTCCGGAGACGACTGAGGTTCGGGCTGGTTTTCGGCCGCTGTCAGTTGCAGGCGGCCGGCGCCGACATCCTTCAGCGCGGCGATCGCTTCTTTCCAGTCGCGCACCACATAGTCGGGTGCACCGTCGCGGTGCAGGAAGTAGCGCGCGATCGACACTGACCAAGTCCGCACGAGATCCGGAACGGCTGCGAAGGGGAGGGCGTAGCGCACTCGCACATAGCCGTTGACCGTGTTGTCGGCGTGGGTGAGCGCCGCCTCGATGACAGAGGGATCGGCGACGCCGTCCAGGTCGCGATCGGCAACCTGGAGGATTTCGTCAGCGCCGGCGCGCTCGATCAGGTCTTCGAGGCTCGCGTAGTTCATCGCGGCAGTGTCCCGCCGTTGTGCCAGTCGGGCTCGCAAGCGTTGGCGGCAAAGGCCAGCGCATGTTCATCGAAGGTCAGCCACACGCCGTCGCTCTCTTCGTAGAAGACGTTGTTGAGGTTGAGGTTCTTCGTGATTAGGAAACGGCGTTTCTCGACGGCGTCTTTAGGAGACGTGCGGTCTTCGAGCAGCTCTCCAAGATATCCGACCTGGTCAGAGAGTTCTCGAATGATGCCAGCGGGATTTTCGTCCGTGAGCCAGCGTGCAGCTTCGGGATTGCCGACAGAGATAAGCTCGATTTCAGACAAGACACGACGGCCGATCTCCGCAACGCGAACGACTTGCTCAAACTCTGTGAGACCGGACGCGTCCATGAATAGGGTGAGTTCGGCGATCAGATGATCGGAACCGGCATTCGCGCCGGCCCCGTCAGCTTCGCCCTGGGAGGCATTCGAAGAAGTCCCGGAAACCGATGCTTCCGTTTCCGGGGTTGACGTTCCGTTCGCCGCCTCGACCGTTGTGGTCTCGGCATTTTCGGCATTCGTCTGCGTATTAACCGAATTGGTCGAAGCCTCTTCGGCAGCATCGCCGCTGCTCGGGGGGGTATTGGAGGAATTGGTCCCGTCCGGACCGTTCGTACCGGACGGGGTTGATGCCGCTGATGTGGCAACGGCATCATCCTGCGCTTCCGCATTCGCCGATGCGGTTGCGGCGGTTGCAGTTGCGGAGGATTGGGAGGACTTTCTGGTGGCCATGCGTGGGCTCCTTCGGATTTTGCGGAAAGGGCGTGATGCGCCCGTTTCGGAAAACCCGCCCGGCGTGACCGGGGCGGGTCGCTCTAAAGATCAGGCGACGGCGTTCTCGAAGAAGTAGCCGAGGTCGGGAGCGGAAATGACTTCCTCGACGCTTTCACCGGAGCGGACACGGACAGAGCCGCGGAGGCCGATTTTCGGTTCCGGAATATCGCCTGCGACGCGATCGCCGTATTGAGCGGTCCAGCCGAATGTCGGAACTTCGCCTAGGCTGGAGACAATCTTTTCGCGGCGGATCAGGGATGCGTGTTTGCCCCAAAGGCGATAGCGGACGGCGTTCTGACCGGGCTTGGAGGCGTTGGCCCAGCCGGAGCCGACGAGGATGTCGTCGAGTTCCAGTAGATCGGCGACAGCGCGCTTGTTCGCCAGACCCTCGCTCGAACCTGACGGGTTCAAGGCTTTGAGCACAGAGGGGTTGGTTCGCAATGCGGACCAAGTTTGGCGACCGAGGACAAGCACGTTGGCCGCCATGATCATCTTGTCCTGCGCGGCCGTGATCTGATTGACCGGCTTCGAGTCAGGATGCGACCACTGCGACGCGCCCGCCAGTACTTCTTTGTTGCCCGCTACGTAGGTCGCGGAATTGAATACCTTCGTGGCTGTGCGCAGTTCGCGGTCGAGTTCAACCAGATTGGTCAGCTGTTGAACCGCGAATTGGCGCGGATCGTAGTTGGCTGGCGCCTGGTCGATGTCATCGTTCGGGATGATTGAGTCCTGACCGTAGTCCTTGGTCATGGCCGGCGTTTCAGTTCCGCCGAACTCGATCGTGCCCGGCTCAGATTTGCGGCCGACCTTGGTGTCGGGGATCGTGATCATCTGGGCGAAATCGAAATACATGTATTTGAACTGCTGAGCACGGACCTTCGGCTCCAGGCGCGGCAGCACTTGGTCAGCAATCAATTCGGCATTCTTGAAGGCAATCGCGATGCCTGTCAGTTCGGGATTAACGGGAAACGGCTGTCCAGCCATGTGTTTGCTCCTGAGGGGTTAAAGGGCTGGTCAGCCCTGGATGCGGTGCGGGTTGACGAAGCCCTTGGCGATGTCGCCGGCGACGGCGTTCACGAGCACGCGGCCAAGGATGAAGTGGTTGACGCCGGCCGCAGGAGCGGCCGCAACCGCCTTTCCATTAGCGTCGGCCGTGACGCCTGCGCCCGGCCCGACAGTGCCGCCAAGCTCGATGTCCGCGGGGCCGAAGAGCACCACGTCGATGCGCTCCTTGTCTTTCGCGCCGCCCGGAAAGTCAGTGACGCCAGCGATGATGTCGGTGGGCGATGTTGCTAGCGCCATCTCGCCGTCATTGGCGGTATATTTCACAAGCCGACGATGGCCGATCGCGCCAGCGCAGATGAAAGTCTTGATAAAAGGGTTCATGGTTCTTCCTTCAGCTTCAGCGCTTGTTCTTGGCGCGGGCGAGAGCCGTGACGGGGCTAATATCTTCGCCCTTCTGCTTCGCCTCGTGGATCTCGGACTGGATGACTGCGGCGACGTGTTTCGGATCGGAAAAATCCGGGCCATCCCCATTTGCGACTTCCGAGGTGGAGACCGGCACAGGCAGCTTGCCGAGAAGCTCGCGGAACGCGGAACGCGGCGACGTGGTGACCTCTTGGCCGCCTTCCGAGAAGGTGAGCGTTTCGCCGTCTGCCAGTTCCGAGAAAAGTGCAGTGGCCGATTCCTTCAGCCCGATCGGCAAGCGCCCGGCCTCGACGATCGACGTTACGAACGCGGCGTCTTCTGCAGCGCGCGTCTTCTTGGCGTTTTCGGAGAAGGTGGTTTCGCGGCCATTGATGTCGGTCTCGCGCTGGTTCAACGCGGCTTCGCGGGCCTCAAGCTTCGCCAGCCGCTGTTCTGCGGTTTCCATTGTAGGGGTGTCCTTCGGTTCGGTTTCGGAGAAATGCGGAAGGGTCTGGACGTCCGTCCGGCTCTCGGCACGCATGTCGGCGGCCGTCTGCGAGATCTGATCGAGGTCCCACGCCGGCACGACCTTGTCGGCCGTCTCAACGTCGCTCGTCTCGATGATGAAATCGCGCATGCGGCGAAACAGCGAGGCGATGTTGTCAAACGCCCAGGCGGAGCGGTATTCGGAAAACTCCAGCTCGATCGCAACTTCACCTTCGGCAAACTCGATCGGCTTCAGGCCCTTGATCGCGGGCGGCTCAGCGCCGAGGAAGCCGACATGGCGAAGATGGTACTTGCCGGGCGTCGGGTTACCCGCCTGCGTGGGGTGATAGAGACCGGCCGAGCGTTTGTTGAACTTGCCTTCGCGCACCATTTCCGAAAACGTCGCGTCAACCTGCTCCGGGATCGCGACGAGAGTGCCCTCGCGAACTTCAAGCGACTTGATCCAGCCATAGGCCGGGCCGTCTTGTTTCGGATGACCAATGACGATCGGCGCCTGGTGAAGCGCCGGGTCGTAGCTCGATGCGATATCGGCGACATCGCTTTCAGCGAAAGTGAGCGTCTGCCCCTTCGCTGTCGTGTGGGTGCCTGTGCGGAAGATTTCGAACGGTTTCATGCCCCCATCTAAGGGAGCGGGACCAAGTCAGTCCCATTGCCAAAAATGGCAAGCGGCGTGCGTTCGGTACGCGATCCATGAATAACGCGGCTGAGTGGGTCGGGCAATAGAGGCAGGGTTCAAAATTGAAGCCGTTTTAAAGGCCACTGGCGCGTTTTGAGGGTCTGTAACGCGTAACCGGCCCTGAAGGATGCATGCGCGCATTCTGGAGCCATTTTTGAAAGACCCTTAAGGGCCGTTTGCAGCGTCAATGAAGTGGTCCTGAATGAGCAACTGAATTTCGTTGATGTCGTCGTCGCTGAAGCCGAGGAACTGACGCCTTGGCATCTTGACCGACTTTACGATGAAGGTCTGGCCGCCCATCGAGAAAACGAGTGCCACTCCGTTCTTCGGAACGATTGTGCCGCCTTCATTGTGGATGCGGGCGTATTCGGCATCCGAACCGATCTCCACGCCATCTTCTGCGGCCTGATAAACGATTTGGGAAAGACGCCGCGTTTCACCACGCAGCTTGCCAGGGCCTTTTTTCGTTTTTGCGTAGAGTGGATTGAGGTCCTTCCAGGGAATGCCGTCAGGATCGGTTTCGGTGATGAAGCGCCGCTTCGTTGCATCGGCTTCATAAGCGCCGATGTTCTTGTAGACCGACAACAGATTGCCGCCGGCCGCATAGAGCCGCTCCAGCGCTGAGACTGTGCTTGCGTCAGTGACGGTGATCGATGCTCCGGCCATTTTGCTCGTCCGTTGTTTTCGGGGCTGTAGAGTGCTATATTCAGATCGTCAGGTGGTTGAGGCATTCCGGTGCCCTCCGTAGATCACCCGATCAAGGCGCGGCCGGAAACCGCGCCTTTAACTTTTGCGGTAGATGAGCGCTCCCTTTCTGTACGCCTCGATATAGTTTTCCGTCGTGTCGAAACCCGTGATCGCCGTCCAACCGTTCTTCGTCCATTCAAAGCGGATGAACATGCTGCGGCCGTCATCCAGTTCGACGCGCTTCAGGTAGGCGCGCCGCAAGACGGTTCCCGATTTCACTGCTGCCCAGTCTACCCATATTTCGTCGGGCGACTGGATGGCCTCGGCAAGCAGGATGGCGTATTGCCCACGGCCCCGCTTGCCGCTCTTCAGGCCGACCACCGTGCCGTCCGGCATGCGCTGCTCGAACAGCGACCGGTCAATGCCGATGATGCCGCCCGATGCGTCGCGGTAGTATCCGGCCTGGTCAGCTCCGAGACCGAACTTTGCCAGGAAAGCCGACAGATAGTTTTCCGGGGTGTCGTTCTCCGGAAGGATGTCGGCGGGATCGGCCTTGGCGGGTTTGGGCAGGGGTGGCAACGGACGCGCCGGCGCTGGCGTTCCGATCGGCTGCAACGGCGCCTGCAGCTCCGTAGGAACAAGGCCGTGCTGCCATTCATGACCAACGTTGTATTCCCATCCGCGATCGATGCCAGGGATTCGCAATTCAGGCTGACCGGTGCGGGGGTCCGTGTCCTCGTAAGCGTTCAGCTCGGGCGAGGGATCAGGCCCGGCTTTGCCCATGCGTTTCAGATCTCGCTCAGACCGGCTCTCAACGTCGCAGAAGCAACCGAAGCCGTTGGGCGGAAACATGTAGCGCCAGGCAGGATCATCGGCGCGCAATATCATGCCGTTCCATGACAGATGGAGTTTTCGGGGATGAAGCGAACCTGAATGGATGTATTCCAGATAAGGGCGGTAGCGCATTACGTCCGGGTCGGTCAGCTGCTTCCAGCGTCCGGCCATGTAGGACGTGCGCATGTTGGTGGTGAAGATTATCTTCGATCGCCAGGCGCTGCGCTCTTCGTCAGTCTTCCCATGCGAGAAGTATTTCCAGCCATAGCGCTCTACGATCGTGTCGAAGTCCTTGCGAAAGTCGGCAAGGGACGTGCCCTGCGTGCGCGCTTTCTCGATCGCCAATCGGAAGTCGGAAAGCATGTCGTCGCGCGTGACACCAGAAACAGAAAACGCTCTGACGTGCGCGCCATGGCGCAGATCGTCAGATCGGCGCGTCGGCAGGTTGACCTTCTGCGCAATGAAGTCGATCGCTTCCTGGAACGGCAAATCAGCCATTGACGCTGTCCACGCCTTCGAACTGTGCCAGGAGCGAGCCCTGTTCCAGCGCGGCCGCGAGATCCTCGACGCCAAGCTCGCCCGACAAGCGCGCCAGCCTCAGAATCAGATCGTCGTAATCCTGCGCCTCGGTAAACTCGGTGCGGATGCGCTCGATCATCGCGTCGATCGCGGGCTGCGCGACAGTTTCAAGCTGGCTTGAAAGCTCCTCAACGACCCTTTGACCGCGCGCCGAAACGCTGTTGGGGTTCTCCGCAAACTCCAGATCGGCCGTCACCTGTGGTTTCGGTTGACCGTCCCCGGATGTCTCCAGTGGGTCGCGCTTTTCCCGTTTAACCCACTCACCGCCATAGGTTTCGTCGATGTAGGCGATATCGGCCGGCTCGTAGCCCATCTCATAGAGTTTCTTGTCGCGCTCGACTTTCTTGTCGAGATCCTCGGCCTCCGAGAAATCGCGCCACACATCTGGAAGGCGTGAGCCTGGATAGTTCAGTTCCACAATCCAACGGACGATCGTGTTCTTGATGGTGGCGCTCAGCAGATCGGAATCGGCCTTGGCAATGGCGATGCGGACTTCGTTATGGATCTCGCCAAGGGAGCGCGCGCCTCTTTCGCCGCTGTTGGTGGATAGCGTTTCGCCGAGCACGGCCTCGCTCATCAGCTCGTCAAGGTAGCGGCTCAACTTCTCCTGCAGATCGCCACCGCCGCCACGCGCTGCTTCCAGCAACTCCATCGTGACGCCTTCAGGTGTGACGACGCCGGTGTCGTTGGCGAGCCTGCGTAACGCCGCCTCAATCATGGCCTGGCGGTCCTTGTCGAACTCGCCGGTGTATGTCGCATGGACCGTTGGCGAGGCGTGCTTTTCCACGCCGCGCAGCCAGTGTGCTAGCACCTGGCGCTTGAACCATGCCGGCCAGTAAAGGACAGAACCGAGCCCGACGCCGTACGGATCGTCATCGTCATCGTCGATCGAATGCCGGTGGACGATGAATTTGCGATCGGGAACAGGCTCGCCTTTGAGATTATTCGCCCTGGTGAGCACGCGCAACGCACCGTCGATCGTCATGCGAAAGCGGCGCTGCTTCTTGATGCGCACTTGCTTGACGGTCCAGACGCCTTCGACGACATCCCACATGACCTCGCCGACTGCGAAGCCTTTCAGGACCGCACCGAGCAAACCTTTTGTCAGCTTGTCAAAGTCGAGGGCCTTTAGCTGCCGCTCTACTTCTTCAGCCGCTTTCTTTTCCAGCCTGGAGGGGTTCTCCGGGGGCTGAACCTTCCATTCGCGACTGACCACCTCCAGCTTGCGTTTTTGCAGAATGGCGAACGCATGGGGGTCTTTGCGGATCTCGTCGTAAATCTTCAGGCCGGCAACACCGCCACGAGCCGCAAGCACCTCGTCGGTCGGCTGCATGATGTCCTGAAAATGGGGGACGTAGGGGTCCGACGCGACGGTCGCGATTTCCTGTGTGATGAACGCGGCCATATTACATCCTCATGAAGTCGGCGAGATCTGCGCGGGGTACGAGTTCCCCAAGATCGCCGGTGTACTGTTCTGCGATTTTCGAGCTTTCGCGCTGCTCGCCAGTGGTGCCAATGCCGATCTCGCCGCCATCCTGCTCGCTGGCAAAGACAGCAAGCGCCCCGGCGATCGCTGCGTCGCCATGCCGGGGGAAGCCGTCTGCGCCCATTGTGCGCGCATCGTCGGGCACCTTGGCAATGCCCTTGACCATGGCAATACCGCGATAGTCGGCAAGAATATCGTCATCAAACGGAAGCTCGAATTTGTCATCCTCAAACCCCGCCTTCAGCTTCGGCATGTTGAGGATGTACCAGGACGAGCTAAGCTTGATTTCGCTGACGAAGCTCGCGCCGAACTTCTGCCTGCAGGCTTCAGCAAGAAACGCGCCGTTACCTGTGGCATCGAGCGCCGCATGGAAAAAGCGGGGCAGTCGCGACCGGATGTAGAACACGATCTCTTTCTGGCTTTCGAACGGAACGTCGCGGAGCTCCAGCACGAAGGGCGTCGCGAGCGACAGGTCCGGCCGAACTTGAAACGGATGTATGACCGACAAGTCGCCCGATCGACCAAAGTCCTGACCAAAGCCGGAACGCCATAAAGGGTTCAGCTCCTCGAGCAGCGGTTTAAGCTTCTCGTCGCAAAAGTCCTCGATCTCAGCTTTGCGGAGATCCGCAGGCCAGTCGACAAAGCCGGGAGGTGACTTCCACCGGATGACGGGAATATGCTTCTTCATCCTGGCGGCGATCAGCGTTCGGGGCAGATATGAGCCCGACGACTGCGATGGAATGCACCGCAATTCCTCGTCAGCGCCAGCGCCATAGGTTTTGTAGATGCCAGCGCGCCAAGCCGCTTCGCCTTCGGGAGACCATTCCTTGCCCGTCTTCAGGCACACACGCTGATAAAGCCCAAAGTTCAAGGCGTCATCAAAGGTAACGCGCACGACCTTGCCCGGACGCTTGCCCGCCCTGATATCCTCGATCAGCTGATTGAAGGGATTGTCCACGCCGTTGTGTGTCGAGATGACCAAGACTTTGCCGCCCCAGATCAACAGAGCCATAGCGGCCTTCAGCAGCTCCTCGGCCTCGTCGTGGAAAGCGAACTCATCCAGGATGACATAACCTTGCCGGCCGCGAAGCGATCGGGGCTTGGAAGACAGAGCGACGATCTCGAAGCCGCTGGCAAAAGTGATGCGAAAAGCCTTGATGGCTTTCTCTTCGCCCTTTCCCTGTTCGGTGAACATGAACTCCTGAACTTCGGAGCACGCCGGCGCGAAAGCCTTGGCCCACATGCCGCAGGTGTCAATGAACTCGCGGGCCATGTCGAGATTGTAGCCGAGATAAAGAACGTCCATTCCGCCTTCATTGCGGGCGAGGCCAGCCGTCAGCACCGCGTCGGCGCCTACGCCCCAGGTTGCCCCGACGCGACGGCTCTTATCTGTTGCGACGAGGTTGTAGGCGCTGGTGGCTTGGAGCAGCTCCTTCTGGTGCTGAAGGAGAACGTCCGGCAGGGACTTGCCGGAAAACTCTTCCGGCAACTCCTGCATCTTCTCTCGGCGAAACTTGATCCAGTCCTCTTCTAGGACCAGCGTGTTCGGGTCAAGGTGAGCGCTCAATTGCCCACCCCGAGAATGTTCCTCTTGATGTCTGCCGCTGTTTCACGCGTAAGGCCCTTGGCCTTGGCGACGGTCTCGACGGCCTGGTCGACCTTGTCGGCAAATTCCTTTTCGACCTTGATGCGGCGGTTTGTCGAAACTCCCTGCGCACGGGTGGCGGAGAACAAGGCGTCGGCGAGAGCTTTTGCGCTCTTTGGATCAAAGCCAGCTTCGCCGCCGTTGGTCACCAGTTCGAACACCAGTGTCTTGATTGCCTCCGACGCAATAAGTGTGAGGTCATCGGACGCGCCGGCGTCGAACTTGCTGGCGAGTGCCGTGGCGATCTCGCGTGTCTGGTTCAATCGCTGCGTAAGTGTCGCCAGTTTCAGGGAGTAGCGGTTGAACGCCGAAAATGAGGGAATGTCGATTTCAAGCTCGCCGCGATGTTCGCGATCGACGGCCTGAAGCTTCCCGACAAACTCCTCATAGATTTCCGTTTGCGTCCGATCGCGGCGCTGTAGTTCTTCTGCGGCCCACGTCACGACATGAGCGCAGGCTTCAGGCAGAAGCTCGATCCGGTTAAGCCTCCCGCGACCCTGTTTTGCCATGACCTTAAATCTCGCTGCGTGCGCTTGGGCGCAACACGCCCGGAATCGTGACTATCCCCTGAAGGTGATATTCACCCCGTTCAGCCAGTCGAGCGATCTTGACGGTGTCAGCCTGCACGATCGTGACCGCGTCCATATCCCGCAGGTAAACGAACTGCTGTTCCACCCACTCACGTGGCTTGTCGATGAGCAGGCGCTTCAAAAGATAAGCCTGCATTCTATTGGAAGAGATCGCCTGATTATCTTCCTTGGCAAGCTCCTTCAGGATGGCAAGACGCGCCTCTTCGACCATCAGTTTCTCCATTGTCATTTGTCAGCGTTCTCCAGCAGGTACTCCTGTAGGCGGTGATTGGTGGAGGCGATCGGCTTCAGCTTTTCATCCATGGTGTCCAACCGACCAAGCATCCGCTCCAGTGTGATTTCGAGACGATGCGTCGTTTCTCGATCCGGCATATGCGTGAGGTCGTTTTCGAGTTTCTGGATGCGGCGATCGTGGTTGATGAGCGTGGTCTCCGCTTTCGCCATCCGCTCGGCGAGCTTCTTCTCGCCTTCGGACATGATGTTGCGGACGGCTACAAACAGGTTAAGCGACGACAGCGCGAGTGCTACCAGGGCGGTCAATAGTGAGAGATCGAAAGTCATCTGCTGTTCCTCTCAAAAAGAGTTTGGCAGAAGATACAACGTGTGGCGGAGGGCAAAGCGATCCGTCGTTCACGCGCGATGTCATTGCCGCAGTCTTCACATTCGGGCGTGCCGGGCGTCCGCAGGGATCGGGAAACGGCCGATATCGACGCCTCGCGTTCCTGCTCTGCTCTGTCGGATGCGAGATCCAAAGCAGCGTTGCTGCCGAAATTCATTGTTTAGTTTCCTGTGCCGGCATGTTGTCGATCGCGGCAACCGCGGCGGACCGGCGGGCATCGCATGAGATAATTTCAGTTCTGTCCGCGTCCCAATACTTCTGCACCTCGCGCTGATTGAGATCGCGGTCTGGAACATCCCCTAAAACGCAGGGAACGCGAGACGCCGGCGGGATTGAGGGTCTCGCGGCGGCGCGGTATTCGATGGGAGCCTTTGCCTCAGTGAGGGAGCAGGCGGACGCGATCGCGGCCAAGGCCGCAACGATCGCCATTCGGCAAAGCCGCATTCTTGGTCTCCACTTCTTCTTTTCGAGCGCGCAGCGCATCCAGTTTGGCGGTGGTGTCGCGCTCCAGATTGAGCGCGTAGCGGGCTTGGTTAGCTTCCGCCTCGGCAGCTTTCCTGTTTGCTGCCTCGATACCCGCAGTCCAAAATGCATCACGTTCCGAGACTGTCCTGGTGACGGCATCATCGACCATGCCATTAACCGTCTTGATGGTGAGCCAACCGAGGAACAGCGCGGCAAGGATCAGGAGCAGCACGATGATAAGAGGCCGAGCCGCCTTCAAAAGCCAACCTTCAATCATCGTGCAGGCTCCCCTTCATCCGGCTGGTCTCGCGGTAGATACGGCGGGACAGAAGGCGTTGTCGGTTCGGCGCTGGCAGTGGCCTCGAAATCCTTGCTGCCATAGTGGCGATGAACGCCGAGCATTGCGGCGATCAGGGTCAGCAGCGCAGGGATGACGTAGCCAGACATGCCAACCGCCTCGGTAGATCCGCAAAGCGCGCCGACGATCAGCAGATAGATTCCGCCCCATGAGGCCCAGAACGAGCCCCAGAGATAGCGCTTTGAAGTGCCGTAAGATGGTCTCAAGATCAGGCCTCGCTCTTCGAGGAAGCCGCGCCGCCAGGCGTAAGGAAAACTCTTCCGCCGATCGGTGCTTCGCCTGTTGCCGGCCAACGGACGCCACCCTTTTCGAGGCGATCTTTTGGGATGCGCTTTATGGAGACGGCGTTGTCCTGGTTGGCGCCGAGAACATGGAAATCGGTGGTGTCTTCACCGAGGTAGTAACCGACATGGCCGCCGCCCTTTCGGCCGAATACGAGGATCGCACCGACGCGGGGTTCAATTTCCTTGCCGAACTTCTTCCAGTTGAGCGCCGCGAGCGGGTTAGCCGGCATGGGCTCTTCCGGCAGAGTGGTCGCGATGTTGTTCGCAACAAACAGCCCGCACCAGGGCGTGTCGTCGTTGGTGTACCAGGACGAGATCCAGCCGCCGAGCTTCTTTGCAAAACCGAGAATGATCGGGTTCGACTTAGGGCCGGGGATTTCCTTCACGCCAAGATAACGGCGGGCGTCTCGCAACCAGACAGGCTCGGTGATTTTCGGTGGCACTTCGGCGACCACGAGATCAGGCGTGGTGCCGTCTGGCTGACGCTTGGCAACGAGCCGAAGCGCGATCACCGTTTCTTCGTCAGCTCGGCCGGTTTGCTTGAGACCCCGGCTGTACTGAAAACGCTTCAGCGCTTCGATATACTGACGGCCTTCAACGCCGTCATAGGCACCGGCGTATGCACCGGCGTCGCGCAGCTTGCCGATCGCCCATTCGCCGAACGTCTGAGTTGTCATTAAAAAAGCCCCTTAAAAGGGGCTCGAAGTGTCCCCGTCGTGGGGACTATTGGCGGTTTCCACGGGAGATATCCCATTGCCAAAAATGGCAAGCGTCAGAACAATTCGCCCTGGCGATCGTTCTTTCTTCCCCGCTTTTTCGCGTGGTTACGAACGGTGTTGAAGGAAACACCCGTCTCCTGAACGATCTGGTTGATTGAATAGCCTTTGTCGAGCAGTTGAGCAATCACCTGGGCCCGGTGAATTTTCTGGCCGCCCAAGGCTGCGGGGATGACGATGTGTTTGCTGCCGAACGCCTCGCCTAAGGCAAGTGCCGCTTCATGGCCGACGAGCTGAGAAAGCCAATGGTCCGCAGAAGGGACTTCCGGAATATAGATTTGTAGCCCCGCCTTTTCGCGGCCAAGTATGAGCGCCGCCCGCTCACCCGCAACATCTACGATGCGGTTGAGCAGCGGTGTCATGTAGGCGCGATCGGGCGTCTGTGTCATTTGCCGTCCTTTGCAAGAGCGGCCTTCTCTCTGCGGAGTTGCGCACCGAACCAGTTCATGACCGTGATCCACTCCGCGTCAGTGAGATCGCGATAGCTCGGACGCTGATTGACCAGCTCGGTAACGATCGGCCAGAAGTCGCCCGGCGCGCGCCGACGCCGCCATTGCGCGACGGCAATCTTGTAGCCGTGGCTTTTCTGGTGATCGGCACAAAGTTCGGGATTGCTCCAGACAACGCCATATCGCGCCAGCATCCCCTTCAGCGCTTCGATGACACTCGCAGCGTCTTCAGGCGTGTGGACGAAGCGCATATCGGAGATCGCGGGCAACTGGCGGCCCATGGCGAACGCCTCAAGCGCGACGTCTCGCCTGTCGTCGATGATTCCGAGGTTGTAACAGGCGATCCAGAGCGCGCGCATCTTTGGCAGGTACTTGCCAGACAGGCGGTGCTTGCCGTCGCGGCCGTCGTGGCGGAAAGCAACCGACTTCGGTTGCGCGCCGCGCAGACTGACCAGCACCTTCTGCCGTTCAGCCTCTGTCATTTCCGTGGTCGATGTTTTGCCGGTCAGGTGCTGCAGCTTGAGACGGTAGGTGTCATCGTCCAGGCCGAGCTTCTTCTGTTCGATCTTGATGGCGGCGATCGTCTTGCTCATAGCGAAAGCCCTTTTGCTGCCGTGTCGGCAATTGTCGTCAGGCAAAAATCCATCTTGAAGTGAACTTGGCCCTGATCATTCTCGGGAGAGGTGACGCGGGCGTAAATCTTGCCGTCGTTGTTGAAAACGAAGCAGCCCAGGTCCTGATATTCTTTGATCAATGCCGAAAGAATTGGCTCGGCTTCAAACGTCCTCGACATCGCAAACTTCCTCGGTCTTGGGGTTGGTGGATTTGAAGACGGGGATGAAGACGCGGACATAGACCAGCTTGACGCTCCAGCCTTCTGCCTGTGCTTTCGCCCAGGAGGCATCGCGCGTCTTCTTGACGGGAAAGCGCGCGGCAATTGCTGCGTTTCTGGTGCCGCGAACCGTCTTCGGCAGTAACCTGCCGCTCGGGCTGCACAAAGTGTAGCCCTTGCTGAAAGCGGGCGGGATCTTCTGAGCATTCGTCATAGCAGGCGAGGCTCCTTCGTGCGGCGGTGCGGACCGCGCGCCAGACGTTCGAGGAGTATCTGCTTGAACTGCCTGACGGCCTCCACCGCCTGGAGATCAGTCTCGGCTTCAGGAACGCCGGGAACCAGTAGCGTCTTCCCATCATAAGCATGCCGTGCGCAGACGCCGAGAACGCGGTTGAGACGACGGCCGTGGCCGCTCACGAGTTGAATTGCTCCACTTGGAACGCGGCGGGAAACAAACACGAGGCCTGATCGCCAGCAAACGATATGTCCCATCATCGTTGCCCTCCCGCGAGCGCCTTTGCCCGGCGGTACAGGCTCATGATCGAAGTGTGATCACGTCGCATGAAGCGGCCAATTTCCGGATAGGATTTGCAGAGCACGTCTCGGAAATGAACGATCATTTCCATTCTAATTCGGACAAGCCACGGGTATTGCATGTTGCTGCGAACCTGCCGAAGCGTGACCTCAGGGTGCCTTTTTAAAATGAACATCGACGCATCGGCCATCGTCTCAAGGGCCGCATATTCCAGCGGGCTAATGAGACGTAGATAGCCGTCGACCCGGTTCGTCTGGATGAGGGTGATGCTGATTCCTGTCGGGGCGGTCATCCCGCACCGCCTTCCGGCACAGCGACGCCAGTGCTTAGATGAGGCTCGGCGCGCGAGAGGATCAGCGACAGCTTTCTCATATGCTTTGTACCGCCACGGTATTCCTCGGCGCATTTTGCGCAAAACCGCGTGCCAGCACTGTCTACGAAAATCTCCTCCGCCCGGTATGCGCAGCAGTCAACGTCTGAGGCGTACCACTGGCATGTCAGGCAGAAGTAAAGCGCGCGCTGCGCGTCTGTTAGCTCTTGGTCTGCTTCCACCCTCTTGATGACCGCGTAAATCTCCTCGATAACCGATGTGTCCTTAATCGCGCCGTTAAAAACCTCATCGACCACGCGGGCCAGTAACTCCCTTGGGATAACCGTGATCATGCGGCGCAACCTCTCCAAAACAGGCCGGCGCCTGTCACTGCTTTCGCAGCGACTGGTTTAGGTTGCAGCCGACTTCCAGACTCACGCGAAAAGTGGGACACCTCCGTCGAGTGGCGCTGACGGGGGATGTTATGAGAGCGAGCAATAAGAAGAGAGTCATGGTTCTCGGGGCCCTCGTGCTGATAGCTACGATTATCCTGCCAGTACTGTTTGGAGCGCCGAGGGGGATTGAAGGCCAATCGGGCGGGGACCCATGGCGCAACATCATATTCGATTTTCAGACGTTGCTGACGGGCCTGCTGGCAGTCGGAGCGGCTACTTGGACGGTTATGACCATGGAGCGCACGGATAGAGCGGCCGAACGAAGGCACCAAGAGTTGGTTAAACTCTCCCTCCGTGCTGATCGTCTGCGGGTCGAAAGAATGCTCTATCCGGGGATGCTTGAGCTTCAAGTTCGATTCACAGAGTTGGCCGACGTGCAGTTTGATGTTTTGGAAAGCAAACTGGAGAGCGATACCCGCGATGTTAGCGCTGTGTTGAGGCGGATGATCAAGGTAGTGCACGAAGTTCGCGATATTCTGAGAAGCGACGTCTTCGTTTCCGCGCGTGATCTTTTTGACGGCCTCCTTACCGCTCAAGATGATGACCTGATGCGGCTGTACCAGTCGCATTGGGCGGCCGCAAATCGGTGTTTCAACTCTTGTCAAACTCTCTTTAAGGCTGTGAGGACCGAGGACAGGCACTATATTGGCGTTGCAAAAAGTGAGGCGTCGGAGCTTATGGCTCGCCTCCGTGAGGACCACGAAAGGTTGGTCGCGAACTTCAGTGCTTTGCTTCGAAGCTTGGAAGATATGCGTGAAGAATACGGAATTCATTCAACCACTCCTTGACTACGCCTTCGCCAGATCGATCGTGATCGCCCGCCACTCATCGTCGAGGCTGTCCCGCTGGTAGAAGCGAACGTATTCCTTAGAGCCAGTGACGCGGATGGCATCACGAATTGCCTCCATCGCCGTCTTCCAGCGATCGTCTTGGATCTCTAACTTCAGCAGCATGAACACGTCGGCGCGGTTTACCTGTCCTTCCTTCTCGGTGTTGAAGGCGCGGGTCACGATCGACTGAATTTCCGGCCGGCTGTCCGCGCTCCATTCGGTCAGGCAAGCGTCGATGAGGGATTTTGCCACCTGAAGCTCCGGGCCGAAGGTGATGAGATCGGAAACTTGCACTTGAATTTTCATCAGGCCGTCATAGGTCTGATAGGTGCGGTTGCCCTTCTTTCCGCCGATCGTAACGTTGTACTTCTCTGCCAGGAGCGTATCGAGCGCGCCGAGGTCAGCAGCGGTGTGACCGCGAAAGCGGGAGAGCTGAGCATTGAGGTTCAAGGCGAACTCAATGCACTTGCGAACGGTCTGGTCTTCCAGCTTGTACTGGTCTTTGACATTCGCGACGGGATCGAGCCCGCCCTTGGCGTTGTTCATGAACTCCCGCCCATTGAGGACGACTACGCCTGGCTTCGCACTTTCTTCGATGATGACTGACTGCATGGGTCTAAACCTCATAATTTTATGTGGGACGGGGGATCAGGCGGCGTTGCCGCCTGGAGGGGACGGCGGCTGCGGTGTCGTCGGGCGTAGCGGGAAAGGCACCACGACGCTGCCTTTCGGCTTTTCCGGTCGCATCAGCTCGAGAACTTCCTCGGCGTCGCGTGTAAGGTGCTTCATCAGTTCCAGCTGATCGGCTGCTGCGCGGCGATTCCACTCAGCCTGAGACCACGCATTTTCAAGCTTGCTTGCCGCCTCGGCGATGCGCCCGAGATTGTAAACCAGCAGCGCCGAGGTCTTGCGGCCCAGGTGAACATGGCCCTTTTCATTTAGGGCGTCTCGCAGATGCTGCTGTAAATCGCGGAGCATGTCGGAAACGCAGTCGGGTGCTTTACTCATGGCGTTTTCCTCCGAAGTTGGGACGGATGACATTCGCGCCGGCTGCATCCAGCATGCCCGCAAGCTCGCCTGTCGCCAGCTGCTCAGCAGTGGCCGCAAGGCGCACTCCTGCCTCGCTGTCGCGGAGGATCGAAACCTCAAGCTCCAGCAGGCCCGCCTCTTTGGTCAGAAGCTTCAGCGTCTGTGCAACCGTGCGCGCCGAGAGCGCATCCAACACGAGGGTTTCGTCGGGCTGCATCTTCTCGGCTACCTGGAAGACTGCAGCGAGCTTTTCGAGATGCAGTTTCAGGGAGGATTTCGTCATAGGACGTCCCCCATGTTGCGGTTCTTCCAGGCGGCCTGCAGATAAGCGAGCGTGACGCCCTCTTCGCCGTCGCCGATCGCGGCCATGGAGGCGGCTTTCATCGTGCGGTCGATCAGGCGCAGCGCGCCGGCCTTGCTGCCAATGCCAAGCAGGAATTTCTCGCAGTCTGGATCGGTGACGCCCCAGGCCGCGATCAGCATCTTTGCATCACCGACCGGGTCACGTTCGCGCTGCAGCAGCTTGTCGAAGCGAGAGAGTACCTGCGCACGGCTTGCTACCGATCGGCCCTGGTCTTTCACAAAGGCAGTTGCGGTGTGTTCGTTGCCCAAAAGGGCGATGCCGCATTGGTAGTTATCGACAAAGTGCCGCAGCTGGTTGACCGCGTCAGGCGTCGCATTCTGCGCCTCGTCTATGATGAGGATCGATCCTTCGCCGACCCTGCGCAGCTTGTTGCCGATCGCGCGGACGAACCTTGCGGGGTTATGCTCCTGGACGTCGATCGCGGCGCAAAGCTCGACGAGCATGCCGTGAACGGTCTTGGTGTTCGGGCTGAGCGTCGCCATGAAGGCGTGCGGGCGGGTCGCGCAAAAGTAATTTGCTGCCGCTGTCTTTCCGCTGCCCGAGGCGAGCGTAATGGCAGTGAAACCCGCCGACACCTGTGTGAACAGCAACGTGTTGAACACATCCATGCCGACTGACGTGCGCTGGAAAGGTGGCGACACCGGCATCTGCGCGGCCATGTTCTGGCTTGCCTCGATCGCATCGAGCCAATTGGCGACCAGCTGATTTTGGTTCGCAAGAACGCCGGGATATTTGCCGCTGAACCACTGTGAGAACGTACCGTCTGGAATGCCGGTCCGTCGTGAGACTTCAGCTTTGCTCCAGCCGTTGGAGCTTGCAATGCTGGCGACGCCGGCCGTCAGCTTGCGCCATAGATCGACTTCTGGCGCCGGATGCTTCGTTAGAAACTCGGCGACTGGATTGGACTGTTCCCATGCATTTGCGGGGGATGGCTTTTTCATATAAGGTTCCTCGTGTTCAAGTTTGGGGCGGCCTTTTGGCCGCTCTTTTTTTCGCCCTGTTTCGGCGGAACCGTACGCACTACTTTTCGGCTCTTCTCTTGCGGGTGGACTTGCTGCCCACCTCGTTTTTCCCTGTCGGGAATGGGATTATCGCGCTCTCGCCGCCCGCAACACGGGCTAGGCCTCTCGCGAAAATGTCTTCGTATTGATCCTCGCTCACAGCATCGACGGGCGCAGGCGCATGGGCCAGATTGCCAGTAACAAGACGGGTGACGACGGGACGAACCGGCTGTTCCGGTGGTTTGCGAGCTGCTGACTTGCGGCCCTTATCCATGATCTCGCCAAGCTCGATCGGCGACAGCGCAGCGTTGCTTTTTGCCACCGCCGCAAGGTTCTTCTGGTGGGTCTTGCGGGCCTTCTCGTGGGTGCGAGCGGCCGCCGTGTCATTGAAGCCAGTCATGCCCAGGCAATCGGCATCGCAGAGGAAACGGCCTTGCGGATCATAAACCTTGATCGGTTTGTGCAGGTCGGCCGGATCAAACCGCACGGTGAGCTTCTTGCCGATCCATTGATTGAGGGCGGCGTTCCAGTAGCGGTTGCCGTGCATGTGGATCGCGCCGTCTGGCTTGCGGGCCGTGATTGCGACAGCAGAGAGCATCCAGAGAGAGCGCTGCGCGGTCGAGGTGTAGCGAACAATCGTGGACGGGTTCGCAAGGCTTGCCGCAAACGCATCGTTAAAGCTTGTGCCTTTGGCTGTCTCGGTCTTGCGGCCGGTTCGGCTGTTGTGTTCGTCGATGCAAGCGGCCACATGCTTCTGCAGCACTTCGAGCGGTACGGCGCTGGAGCCGTAGTTTTCTGGCTTAGCGTCGGGCTTGTTGCCTGTGTAGCAACCGGACATCGACGGGTGCTTGGAGATCTCCCCGGCAAGATCGCGCCAGGCGCGCTCGATCGGCTTCGACTGACCGGAGTATGGCTTGACGAAATGCGGCGTGATATCGAGCGTCTGCAGGAGGCCCGCGACCTCATCTTCGGTGATTTTGAAGCGGTTGCGGCTCTTCGCCCCGCCCGAAATCATCTTGGAGGCAAAGGCCCGGCCGTTATCCATGTAGATGTGGTAGGGGATCGCGCCGTCATGGTTCTCGATCATCGACCCGATGCAGGTCCGCACCGCTTCCCACGTTTCCGATTCCGCGAGCGTCCAGGAGAGCACCTTGCGAGAATACACATCCTGAATGCCGATCAGCGTGAGGCGAACCGGAGTGGCCGACCAGGGAACGCGGACGAAGAGATCAAGCTTGTGGCCGTCCGTGTTAACGATCTCCAACGCATGCAGTCCAGCGACCGAACGCTGTTGCGCCGGAAACAACTGCTTCGCCTTATCCTTGCCTTCGCGGGCCACGATCTGCGCGGCCTTCGGAACCTCGACATCGAGGCGGCGACGTAGGGAACGCTCGGACGGTATCGGCTCTAGCTTCTGATCCTGGGCGACCATCATCATGCGGCGGTAGCAGCTGCTGAAGGACGGGCGCTCGGGACGCATGAAATCCGACTTCAGGATGTTCCACGCGTCGGGATGGCATGCGCCGATCTCCGCGACTTCTCCGTCCGCGCTGGAGGAGAAGGAAGGGGCAAGCGCTGCAAGCCAGTCTTGGCGGGAATGCCCTTCGGTAAGCTTGCGCCACTCGTAGAAGGTGGCTGGAGCGATATCGGCCTTTCGGGTGATATGCCCTACGGCGTCCTTCATGCTGATGTTGGACGCGCGCAAATCCTCGACCTCCAGAAGCACCTTTAGGCGAGCTTTGCAGATCTCTTTATGGGCGGTCGAAAGAGCTTCAAACCGCTGCCAAAGCATCTTTGAGGACTTCGAGCGGCGGTTATCGTCTGGCACTTCCGTGTTCATGAACACGAGTTTCGCCTGCGCTGAAGGCGGCAAGAATGAGAAGTGATATTCAAACCCGCCGCCGAGCCCGACACGCTGTCGAGCGCGCGTTGTGGAACGGACGCCGGAGCGTGCGATGAATTGCTCAAGCCCCTGACGGGAGCCGGGGACACCCGGCAAAGCCGCCTGTGCCAGTTCGGCGGATGTGAACCACTCTTTCCTCATTTGCGGCCTCGCCGAATGTGAACCGGCGTCGCCTGCAGAACCTTCAGTTCCTCCGCGAGCTGGCGTTGCTCCTGACGAATTCGGGCGATCTCCGCGAGGCGTGCCTCGTCACCTTCGAGCAGCAGCAAACCGTCATCGGAAACGACGACATCCCAAAGCCATGGCGCACCAGTGGCCCGCACAAACGCCTTGAACCTCGGCATGCTGATATCGTGGGTTGTCTTGCTCTCGGCCGTGTAGGCATCGAGTGACGCCTTTGAGACTTTGTCGAGGTTCAGATAAAGCGCCATGCGTGCCGCGATCGTGTCGCGGTCGTGAGGGCATTCGCGGATGGCTCGGGCCATTTCGCGTTTCAGGTTCGAACGGAAGCGGTCAAGGTCAAGCGTCTCGGACGCGGTGCGCGTCGGAAAGACAGCCTGCTTGAAGAAGTCCATTTGCTTGGGATCGCGTTTCATGCGGCCTCCTCGCGGATCGCCGTCATGAGCGCGTCGGGCTTGTCAGACATGCCGATCTGCTCGAGGAAGGCGTCGCGTGTTTCTTCGCTCGCCTCGTCCCAGGCGGCGATGAGATTTGAAAGAACGGTGGATTGAGATTTGAACGCGGGTGTCGGAACGATCGCAGGCGGCTTTGTGAAGCTGAGAGCCAACTTTACGTCCGGGTTCACCTGGAGCGTCTTGGCAACCTTGATCTGATCTTCCGGGGGAAGCTTGACGAGTTGCAGAAGCTGAGACTGATCATTCTCAGCAGTGGTTCCGCGAACGGCCTGGCGAAGGATAGGGTCGAGCTTAGAGCCGATCGTCACCGCGCGCTTGTACGTGTCGTGACTGATGCCAAGACGCTCCTGCACGCTCTCAGACAAGGCGCGGCCCTTGGCAAAAACAGGTGCATCGTGCGCCTGTTTTTCAGGCCGTCCGCCCTTCGGATTGATCTTGCCGTGCTTCTCTTCCCAAAGCTCACGGTACTTCATGACGAAGATCGCGCGATCGAGCGGGTTCAGCTCGTTACGGTAAAGGTTTTCGGAGATCTCCAGCAGTTGCGCCTCGACGCCATCCGCTTTGACAACAATGGCGTCGATCTCGGCCCAGCCGAGCAGTTTGGCGGCAGTCGTGCGATAGCCACCCGCGACCAGTGTGAAAGGCGTACCCTTCTTGGCGGGTGTGCGGCGGATCATGATCGGGCTGATCTGCCCGTGTTCGGACATCGAGGCGGCAATGGCCTCGGCATAATTGTTATCGATCGGGCGCAGGCGCTCGCCGATGAAGATTTCGGAAATGGTAGCGCGGACAAACTCAGCCATTACGCTGCACCCCGCTCTTCGGCAGCTTCCTGCAGCGCAGCCATGAAATTGTCTTTGGCGCGGGCGCCGATGCGCTCGTAAGCGCGATCAAAGAGCGTTTCGAACCGACGTTCTTCTACGGTACGAACCGCCTGCATGACCGTCCAGCGCGCCACGCTGAGCAGCGCGACGAGGCGACGACGCGGCACGCCGAAATCGATATGAAGGACGTAGATTGCCACCTGCCGCGCCAGTTTGGCGTCAAACATGTCTGCGGGGGGATTGATGACGTGACGAAGGGGAAGATGGTTGAAGTGGGCGCGGCTGGCGCGAAAACTCGCCGAGATCATCGCCTGCAGTCGTTCTTCTTCGGAATACGGGTTGATCATAAATGCTCTGGCTCTGCTGCTGGAAGAAGATGTTTGGGTGATGCCGGGGCGAACTGGAGGGGATGGTTCGTCCCGGCATCGGGCATCGCTCCCTGGGGGCGCGAAGCGATGTTTCAATCAGGCGCTGGAGGTCATCCGCCTCGCCAATGCGCGGCAGAGCGCCGGCTGCATATCCATCGTTATGATGTCGAGCAGCTGATGCTGCTGTTCGTCAGACGCACGATCGATGAGGATTTGGAGCGCAGTATCGAGGGCGTTCGAGGTCGGATTGGCAAATATGCCTGGGCCCTCGGCTTCGAGGAGTTGCCTCAGAGCCTCCGCAACGATCGTGTCGTCGGTAGTCAAGGACATTGGGCTGAAGCCACCTGCCATTTTTGCTTCAAACAGGCGATCGGCGGCCTCCACAATGTCACGAGCATGTTTCAGCCCGTCGAGACCGGTTGCGGCGTGATCGACTGCACAAGCAACAGCGAGCGGCTGCTTGACGATCGTGGGCTTGGTCGCGCCTTTGCCGGACAAACCTCCAACAATGGCCTCTGAGAAGTGCGGACGCTCGATCAGCCCATTCTTGACGCGGGCATACCAGTCTTCGAACTCGGCATTGGTCGGACCTTCGATGTCCTTGGAACGGAGCGTGTTGTTGAAATGAGTAGACGATTCTTTCAGCGTCCAGGCCTTCTCGACGATGTTGTCGAAGATAGACAGAACAGCAGCTTTGCCGCGCGTCGGGACGCGGTCAAAGAATGGAACGACGGTATGATTGAGAACAGCATTCATTGTTGAGCTCCAAGGCGGTTGATGATGAGGAAAAGGGCGGCCGAAACGCCTGCGAACGCAGGTACAAAAATCAGCAGAGTTTCGGCCCACCGGCACAGCGAGCACCGTGCCGGAATGAAAATCGGGGTGGCAAATTTGCCATCACGTTTGGTGATTGTCCGCATCCGGCCGATCAGCGATGGTCGGGGTGTGGCGCGGATCGGAGATTGGGTCTGACAGCCGGGACGGTCGATCAGTCTTGCACTCAGGTGCGGCAGGCTAGAGCAGCGATCGCGATCCGTGCCACGCATCAAGCGGCGTCCTGATGAGAGGTTTCGCGGCTCGCGGCGCGTCGCTGTTCCATGGTCGGGAGGCGTGCATAATTTTCCGGCGGCTGCGGAGTTTTCCGCGTCCCATCCGAGAAGTAACGAGTTCGCCAAAGGAGGTGCGGGCGTGTTTTGAGAGCGGCGGCTAAAGCTCGCTCACCCTTGGTGTTGGGCTCTAAAAGCGTCCTGCCTGCTATGCCGGTTGGTAGGCCATACAGCCTGTCCACATCCCGGAGCGTTAACCCTGCATCGAAGAGGCGATCTTTGATGCGTTTCACTTCCTTGAGGCGTAGCTTCGCCATTGCCGTTGACGACCCGGTGTCACGGTGCATATTTGGTCCTTAAAGTTGAGGGGAAGGCTGGCAGGCCTTCTTTTTTAGTAAACGCAAATTCTTTATCTAAAGAAAGAGGTATCGCAAATTATGGTGATTTACAATGGCGAAATCGCAAATAATTGCGTTAACTCGCGATGAGCATGGAGTTTGATTATTCGGACGTCATCGCGCGTATTTTAACGTTTAAAAAGGAAGATGAGACTGAGGGTCAATTCGCGGCTCGCCTGGGGATTTCTGCAAACACGTGGACAGCATATAAGCAGGCTAAGCGATCGTTCGGCCTCCACGAGATCGCAACAATTTGCGATGAGCTTGGGGCGGACGTCCATTGGGTCCTGTTTGGGCACTATTCCTCGCAGGTGATCGACAAGGCGATAAATTCCGGTTTGATAATCGCCGATCTAGTGATGCTGCCAATGTACGATGTTCAAGCGTCGCTCGGAAACGGTCTAATTGCGATGGATGACTTGCCGTCTAGTGAAGTGGGCTTTCAGCGGCAGTTCTTGTACAACATTGGAGGCAGCCCTGATCATTGTTATCTGTTGGAGGCGCGTGGGGATTCGATGTGGCCGACCATCCCCGATGGCGCGATCCTAATTGCAGATAGGTCTCAGACGGAAGTAGATGACGGTAGAATTTACCACTTCAATGTGAACGAGAGAGTCGTCGTCAAGCGAGCAAGATGGCGCATGGACGGGAGATTGTATCTCACGTCTGACAACGTCGCCGCTGGCTATCAAGACGAGAGCTTCGCCGTCGATCGAGTTGATGATCTTGTTGTAGGGGGGCGCATAATTTTTGTTGGTCATGCTCCGCTACCCATGATGTCGCGTCTCTGAGGTCGCTGATGGAGAACATTATATCAGCGTGGAGCTTCCTGGGGGATTTGAAGCCCGCTCAAGCGACAATCGTGGGTAACGCTGTCGGTGTTTTTCTCGGCTTTTTCTCGCTGGTGGCCGGCGCATTAATAAATGCGAGCCTCAACAGAAGGCGGGATCGATACCTACATGAGTTCGAGCAACTGAACGTGCTAAGAGCGATTGTCATTGAGCATGCGCAAATTTCCACCATTCTGCGCAAGCAAACCCAGAGGCTCAGGGATTTCAACGGGACAGACGATTTTGTGACGGTGTTGAACCCGTCGTCGTTAACGATAGTGCAACAGAACAATCTTTCAAAATTACAGATTTTACCGGGAACTACGATTGGGCCAATCACCACATTCTATTATGGCCTGAAAGAGCATGAACATAACGTCCAGGCTCACGACATGGAATTGATCGCGAATGCTGACGGAACGTTCAAATCGGTAAGCCTTCATCAGTCAAAAATTCCAGACATGATTAGGCTCAACGAGAAGTTAGATCGCCACCTTGGTGAGGGGTTGGCCGAATTGTACCCGGTTCTTACGAAACTAGAGCGTCGCTTCGGTACAAAGTTAAAAGACGTCGAGCAGATCACGCGGGTGGGCTAAGCGGCCCGCTGACTTAAGAGCCGTTTGCAGGGGCTTGCAGGGCGATAATTTCATTATCCTTTTGAATTTATAGCGCGAATTACTTTTTATAAGCGCATGCAACACCTTTGCATGTTGAAATTGGCAGATCGAGCCGCCAAAAGCCTCGAAGTTTAGTCTGCAGAGTGCGACATGCTTTCTTCGAATGCCCTGATTTCTGGGCTTTGAAAGGTTCTTAAGCGTTGGGAGACGAGTTTTCGAAGGGTTCTTGAGGAAAGCGCGCGATGATCGCAAAATTTGCCAGCAGAGCGATTTACAGCGCTTGGATCGTGTCAAATTCGTTTTCGTCGGCTCCAGATCAATAAGCCAGATTGCCCTTTGTTTTCAACGGCAACCGCAAATTCCCGGATAATATCAGCTAATCCCAGAGATTCCGGTAGATGGTGTCAGACTACAGTGACTGTACCCTGTAGCGCGGTTTCGGAATTTTGACACGAGAAATTGGAATCTCGCGCCTTTCCAAAAGTGCTGACAAATCCCACCACGTTGCCATTTTAGCCGTGCCATTTCGCGCCCGAACCGTGCTGGATGTTTTCGCCGGGCTGATAAACTACCGTCCAGTTCGCCCGTAGCGCATCGATCAGCGCGCCCGCTATTGTCCCGATCGCTTCCCGTCGGACATCGGCATTTTTGTCAGTGACGCGCTTGGCGAGTGCCTCCGGTACGGCGAGTAAGTGCTGCATTAAAAAGTCGGCCAGATCATCCTCCTTGACCCGCCGACTTTCCTCGTGAAACTTGTGCATGTGGCCGAGGTGCTTTGCTAGACGTTCCCCGATTTCGCGCGAGCCGCCCGGTTCGCGACGCCGCTTGACGCCTGTGCCCGCAAACGCCCTCAGTGCCGGTATGGGGGCTACCCTAATCCCTATCACCATATTTACTTGCAGTTCATTCAAGCCTTCTGCCATGCTTTCTCCAGCGGAAAATGCGGGCCTTTTAAGCCCGTATCAAGATGGCGCTGAAGACGCATAAAGATACTTGAGCTCGCCTTCAAGGGTGCATTTTTATTAGACCACGGCGCAACTCGGTAGCGAGCAAAAAGCGCGGTGATCGGCTGGATTTTTGCTCATCGCGCTTATGATGTCCCCAAGACAATTGTACTCTCGGTCGCTCCTCTTTCCGCCATAATCCCCCGAACGGCATCAATTAAAGTCGGGTCCATTTCATCGATTGTAATACCGAATTTTGTGGCGTCGAAGAACCATTTCTGCACCGGAAATATGGGTGCAATTCTGTTGACTAAATCGAGCGCAAATTCCCGGGTGACTACAAATGGAAAATCGGCTTGAAGTTCTACTGACGGAGCCCTCGCTTCGGTCCCGTATGGCCGAAGCTCTTCCCGCCTCACTATACGTGGTGGGGTTGCCATACGCGGAAAATTTGCAATGGCATTTGGTCTAGCGTTCTTAAGGGCGTTCACTTCACTTTTCAGCGATAGCAACTCCTGCATGAAGATCTTATCTGCAGGTTCAGCCGTTCGCTCTATTTGTCGGTAATTTTGCGCCTTGGTAACCGGGTTGTCTGGCACATAATTGGCCGAGATCGCATCTTGTATTGCATGTTTTAATTGCTTCTGAGCCTCGCCCAGGTGGGCGTGCTGCACTAGGCTGAATTCGATTGCGCGATAGGGTTTTACGTCGAAAGGAATGGATGTTCCCGCAACAAACATATGGATTACTGGCTTTCGCGCCATATGCCGTATCCCCATCTCGTAGAATGCGTTCGCGTTGAGCAAACTCATATCGACGATCACCAGATCGGCGTCCAACAAATGATTTATCATCTGCGTGTCGATCATGCCCGGAGCGGTAATGGTGTCAGAGCGTACAACCTCGAAATCAGGGTAGTGTTCTCTGAACGTGGGCTTGATTATGCCATCCAGTAGCCAGTCAGCGTGAGTTCTAATATCTGTACCTGCGCCGCCGATCGGACCAACTACGAAGCAAGTTTTTTGTGTACGTTGTGTGCTTTCCTCAACCTTCTTAGCCACTTTCCCCCCTTCAATTAAGCTTTGTTCTCACCCTATTTTAGAGCATGACGAATGAAACAGAACACGCAGTGGCTGTCTATAAAGACTAGCGAGGAGATAAGAAAAAGGCGGACCGATAAGCCCGCCTTGAAGCGTCGCTGATGCCCCATTCGAAGACCGTTCAAATGGGCATTTTTGAGAGTTCGCCACGCATACGCTGCAGCCAGACTGACCATCACGTTACCGGCCGCGTCGGATCGGTCCATCCGATCGACCACCCATGATCCAGTCCGAAAATTCTGGTTGAATGTCAGGTCGCCGATCAAGGATCGCGGCCCAGCGTTCAAAGTGAGATGGAGGGCGCGCGAAGAGGGGAACCTGAAGGACTTCGTCGGTCGAGCTCCGCATGCCGTCATCAAGAGCCAAATGCTCATCCATAGGCGGGAGGCTTTGCTCGGAGCGATCTGTTTGCCAATTTGGTTTGAATAAAAAAGCCCGGCGCAGTGGCCGGGCTTTCCCTGATCAACGTGGTCGTCTAACCTTAGAACTTCACGCCAAGACCGACGCGTATGGCGTGCTGGTCGACGTCGGAGTTTAGCGTTGCGCCGCCGCCAAGGTCGAAGTCCTTGTCGCCGAAGTCGGTGTAGCGGTATTCGATGCGGCCGAACATCATGTCGGTGAAGGCGTAGTCGACGCCCACGCCAACGGTGTAGCCGTTGAAGGTTTCCTTTTCGCTGGCGCCTGGGACTTCTGCGAAGCCACGGGCATAGGCCCAGCCGGCGGTACCATAAACCAGTGCGCGGTCGAAGGCGTAGCCGACGCGGCCGCGGACCGAGCCCTGCCAGTCGAGACCGTAGGTCAGGGGCGTGCCGAGGACATCGGCGGTATCATCTGCCCAGTTCTTTTCGAAGTCCGCTTCAAGGCCTACGACCCAGTTGTTGCCGAGCTCGTGGTTGTAGCCGACGAAGCCGCCGAGAAGGCCGCCGTCAACGTCAGCAGAACCGGTTGCGCCCAGCAGCGAAACGTCCTGGTTGGCCCAGTTATAGCCGCCCTGGATACCGATGTTGAAGCCAGTCCAGCTGAAGGCAGGGGCAACGTCGGCGACGGGTGCAGCCGGGGTTTCGTAAACGGCGTCCGCTGCCATTGCAGTCGAGGCTGCGAGAAGGAATGCCAGTGTGGCGATCGTCTTTTTCATGGTCTTTACTCCCTTATATGAGAGAGTACTAAAACGCATTTTGGTTGAAAAATCTGTAGATTTTATGCAACAGTTACCGATCGACAAGCCAAAAAATCCCTTTGAAGTTGCGTTGCGGTTTGCGCGCGCAGAGGAGCTCAAGCTGTTCGTTCTCATCACAGCACGGAATAGGCGTTGTCAGTACGCCCGGCCTCGCGCCGTGCCCTGTATATTCCAAGATCAAATAGGCCCTAATACTTGCAAGTGCATAAAAATCTTGGGAATATTTGGCGCGTCCAGCCTCTTTCTGCGCACAAATTTCGTTGATAGTGTTGTTTTTATGAAATCGACACTTCACCCGGCGCGGATATAAATGTTAGGCTCTCCTTAAGTTCCCCGTACCGGCAATAGCGCCACGGATGTGCGCAAGCGGTCTGCGCCTCCTGAATGATTGACGGGGTGCGATCAGGATTTGGAGTGGGACATGGATTGCCTGTTGGGGAGGGACCCGAGTGAAGTTGGGTATCATACGTGGGACATCATCGAGAACCGATTGTCGCTCGATCGCGTCTGCGCAGCAATGTGTGGCGTACCAGAGGCGGAAGGGGCAGAGGGGATCCCGATCGAGGCCTTTTTGATGAAGATCGACCTTGCCAATAGAGAGCGGGTGGCGAAGGCCATCCATGACAGTCTTCTCTACGGCAATTTCTACCAGGAAGAATATCCGGTTGAATATGAGCCTGGTCTGTTTCGTCTCGTGCGGGTGGGCGGTCGGTTGATCTACGACCGGGACGGCGTGCCGCTCAGGGGGATCGGCTGGATGGTGGATGTCAGCCCCGAAAAGATACTGGGCGAGGGCATCACCCGCCAGTAACGCAATCCAGACGTGAAAACGGGCCGCGTATTACGCAGCCCGTCTCCGGATAAATCTAGTAGTGTGTGGTTACCAGCCCTGGCGGCCGTACCAGCTGTCGACGTCGCTCTTGACGCGATCCTTTTCAACGCCGTAGCGCTCCTGGATTTTACCCTCCAGCTGGTCGCGCTTGCCTGCGATCTGGTCCAGATCATCGTCAGTGAGCTTGCCCCACTGCTCCTTGATCTTGCCCTTGACCTGCTTCCAGTTACCTTCGACGCGGTTCCAGTCCATGGTGGTGTCTCCTCTATTAAATCATGGTGATATAACGGGCGCATGAAGCTGTGGTTCCAATAAATGAATGATTGATAATTCGTTAAAATCTGATTCGACATCCGATTCGATCAGGTGTAAAAATTAAGTGTTCATGGAAATTAACATCGTTTGTCAGCATGTTGCGGGAGGATGAGCCTTGTCGTACGCGGCATTTCAACGAGTCGGCGGACAGTTGTCGCCCCAGCAGGTCACGGATCTGCAGACTATCTTTGACGGTGTTTGTTTCGAATGCTTGGAGGATCGCAGCAGTCAGGTGGCGAATGAATGCGCCGCCGTGCTGATCAGAAGCGCCCAGCGCGGCATTCTTGATCACGACATGCTTCGGGACATCGGCCGCGCAGTCTTGCGGCGGCACTAGTCGGCACTATCTTGGTGAAAGCGCCCGGTCTTGGCCGGGCGCTTTGTCGTGTCAGGCTTTTTCCTGAACGTGCGCTTCAAGGAACCACAGCGACTTGTCGAGATCGCGCGAGGCGGCGGTGAAGATATCCGCCGTGCTGGCATCGCCCGCCTCATCCGCCTCATCGATTGACTTGCGCACCAGATTGGCGACATCGCCGTAGCGCTCGATCAGCTCATCCAGATGATCTTGGATCTTGTAGATATCGGTTGGGTAAGCCTTGAGCTTGGTGGTGGACGAGACCGCCTGAAGGCTGCCGAGTGCGGTGCCGCCGAGCTGGACGGCGCGTTCTGCGATGATGTCGGTGTGGTTGTCGATCAGCTTGCGGAAGCTGTCGAGAAGCTCGTGCACGGCAATAAACTGCGGACCCTTGAGGTTCCAGTGTGCCTGCTTGGTAAGGAGTGCCAGATCGATCATCGAAGCCAGCGCTTCGTTCAAAAGCCCGATCACCGTGGATTTGGTGTTGGAGGGCAGGTCGTTTCTGGTCTTGTGGGTCTTCATCTTCTTCTCCTGGACGGTCGCGGCCATGCGCCGCTTGTGCTGTTCAGGAGAGGAACGGGCAGCGGCTCGTGATGTTCCGCCGCCGTCAAAGGGACGATGGAAAATTTGCGCGGCGCTTAAAGCGTGTCGCGATCTTTCAGATTCGCTCCATACGCTTTAAGTCCTTGTTTTGTCGCATGTCGTTATCGCAAAACCGCTGCACACTTTTGCGTGGACCATGCTTTAGCGCGCGGTCAGTTTTCCGGATAGTCGCTGATGATTTCGCGGCGCAGAAGGGTCAGCGAACGGTCCGGCTCGATCCGATAGGTTTCCAACGCAAGGCGTCCGTCGCCGGTGCGGAAGCTATGGCTGAAGGTGGAGCCTGCAGGCGACTTCACCAATCTCTCACGCGGCTGGCCGCCATAGGTGATGCTGCCGGGAATCGGTTCGACGGTGGACCCGGCTGTGGAGCAGGAGGCAAGCGCCAGAACGAGGAGAAGGCCGAGTTTACGCATGGTGGCTCCCGTTGAATGTAGGTGAAGTATGAGTGTGTAACTCAGGCTCTTCGCGTCTGTTCCAAAGGAAAGAGCCCCGCATCGTGCAAGATACGGGGCTCTTCGTCCTGGGAGGTGTTCTGGTTACGATCAGTCTTCGTTGGCCGCAAGCTGCGTCAGAACCTGGCCGCGTCCGCGAATACGCATGATCAGCGGAACGATGAAGGCTGCGGCGGCGACGAGGAAGAGGCCGACGGCGATGGGCGAGGTGAAGAGGACGCTCGGGTCACCCTGGCCGATGGCAAGTGCACGACGCAGCTGCTGTTCGGCAAGTGGGCCGAGGATGAGGCCGACGACGGCCGGCGCGATCGGATAGCCGAAGATGCGCATGATATAGCCGAGGATACCGAAGGCGAGCAGCATGCCGAGTTCGAAGACCGATGGATTGGCGCCGATGGTGCCGAGCGTCGCAAACAGCAGAATACCGGCATAGAGCCATGGCTTCGGGATGGTCAGCAGCTTCACCCACAGGCCGATCAGCGGCAGGTTGAGAACCAGCAGCATGAGGTTGGCGATGAAAAGGCTGGCGATCAGGCCCCAGACGAGCTGCGGATTGGTGGCAAACAGCAGTGGACCGGGCTGCAGGCCATATTGCTGGAAGCCCGCGAGCATGATGGCGGCGGTTGCCGTGGTGGGCAGGCCGAGTGTCAGGAGCGGAACGAGCGTGCCTGCTGCCGATGCGTTGTTGGCCGCTTCCGGACCGGCAACGCCTTCGATGGCACCTTCGCCAAATTCTTCCGGATATTTGCTCAGCTTCTTCTCCGTCGCATAGGAGAGGAAGGTACCGATTTCCGCACCGCCCGCAGGCATGGCGCCGATCGGGAAGCCGATCAAGGTGCCGCGCAGCCATGGCTTCCAGGAGCGTGCCCAGTCCTGTGCGCTCATCCAGATGGAGCCCTTGACGGCTTCGATCTTGTCCTGGCCGGTCTGGCCCTGTGCTACGATGAAGAGCGTCTCGCCAATGGCGAACATGGCAACGGCAAGCGTTGTGACTTCGACACCATCGAGAAGGTCCGGAACGCCGAAGCTCATACGCGTCTGCCCGGTCAGCTGGTCGATGCCGATAATGGCAAGCGTGAAGCCGATGAAGAGCGAGGTGAGGCCGCGCAGAGCGGAATCGCCGAATGCCGACGAGACGGTGACGAAGGCGAGAACCATCAGCGCGAAATATTCGCGTGGGCCGAAAACCAGCGCCAGCTTGACGATATAGGGCGCGACGAAGGCAAGCGCTATTGTTGCGATCAGTCCGGCAACGAAGGAGCCGATGGCGGCGGTGGCAAGAGCCGGCCCGCCACGACCCTTGCGGGCCATCTTGTTGCCTTCGAGTGCGGTGACGATCGAGGCGCTTTCGCCTGGCGTGTTCAGAAGGATCGAGGTGGTCGAGCCGCCATACATGCCGCCGTAATAGATGCCGGCAAACATGATGAGCGAGCCCGCAGGATCGAGCCTGTAGGTGACGGGCAGAAGGAGTGCCACGGTAAGCGCCGGGCCGATGCCGGGCAGAACGCCGACGGCCGTGCCGAGTGTCACGCCGATCAGCGCGTAGAGCAGGTTCATGGGTTGGGCTGCAACCTCAAGACCGTGCAAAAGGAATTCGAATGTGCTCATGGACAGATGTTCCCCTGTCGGGCGAGGCTGCCGCGGAATTCGCGTCCCACTGCGGTCAAGCCTCTGATCTTTGTTGTTTTATAATTTGCGGTCAGATGAAGAGCTGCTCGATCGGGCCAGCGGGTAGAGACAGCTGCAGCAGGCGCGCGAAGATGAACCACACGACGAAGCTGATCGCGATACCGAGCGGGATCGAATAGTGGAGCTTCTTCTTGCCGAAAGCGCGCGCGGTGAAGGCAAACAGCAGGCCGGTGGCAATGGAGAAGCCCGCAACCTTCAACAGCAACATCTGTGCGGCAAGGCCTGCAACGACCCAGACCACGGGTCCGACTTCCTGATGGTCGCGCTCTGGGAAATCCCCACGCCAGGCTTCGATCGCCGTCCAGATTGCCAGACCCACAAGACAGAAGCCGATGGCGTAAGGTACGGTTGCCGGACCGACAGGCGAGTAGCCGGTGACGCTGGCCAGACGGCCTGAATCCCAGAAGATGACGGCGGCAATGGCGACCAGCGCCACCGCGATGAGGAGCGCCGCCCAATCAGGGCGGCGTTTTTGTGATTGTAAGGGGTTGATACCCTGGCTCATTTTACAAGTCCGATGTCTTTGAGAATGGTTTCGGTCGCGGCCGTATCCTTGGCAAGCTCCGCCTTGAAGGCTTCACCGGCGAGATAGGTATCCGTCCAGCCCTTGGTCTTCAGCGTTTCCTGCCACTTGGCGGATTTGACCAGCTTCTCGATATCGGCGTTCACAGCCTTTTCCTGATCCGCCGTCAGGCCGGGAGGAGCGGCAACCATGCGCCAGTTCTGCACGACCACATCAAGGCCGCTTTCCTTCAGTGTCGGTGCGTCGACGCCTGGGAGCTTCTCTGCGCTGGTGACAGCGAGAAGGCGAAGCGTTCCGGCCTTCACCTGGCTTTCGAATTCGCCATAGCCGGAAATGCCGGCGGTGACCTGGGCGCCGAGGATTGAGGCGAGTGCTTCGCCGCCGCCTGAATAGGCGATGTAGTTGATCTTGGTCGGATCGACGCCGGCAGCCTTGGCAATCAGGCCCGCCGTGATGTGGTCGGTGCCGCCAGCCGAACCGCCGCCCCAGGACACGCTGCCCGGATCCTTCTTCAGCTGTGCGACCAGATCGTTGATGTTCTGGATCGGCGAGGAGGCAGGAACGACGATCGCTTCAAATTCGCCGGTCAGGCGGGCAATCGGGGTGACGTCGTTCAGCGTAACGGGTGCCTTGTTGGTGAGAATGGCACCCACCATGACGTAACCGCCGACGATCAGCGCGTTGGCGTTGCCCTTCTGCTGGCTTGCGAACTGCGCAAGACCGATGGTGCCGCCGGCGCCTGGAACGTTTTGAACCTGCACGCTCTTGGAAATGCCCTCTTCCTGCAGAACCGTCTGCAGCGAGCGGGCCGTCTGGTCCCAGCCGCCGCCCGGATTGGCAGGCGCGATGATGGTGTAATCAGCGGCTGCTGCGGGAAGAGCGATGGCGCCAGCCAGAAGCGAGGCGAGGAAAAAATGCTTCAAAGTGAATCCTCCTTGAATGCCGTTTCGGCATTGTTGCGATCATTGACAACGGAAGGAGCACGCAAACTTACCGACCTGGCGCGAAGACGCTGCCTGTTGAACGGTATCATGCGATGAGACTTGCCTCCCGCTTCCCCGGCCGCCTCCACGGCATGAAGAAGAATTGCAGAGCACCATACAAAGCTGTCATTTAACTGACGCGGGGTGAAGGTTGCGGTGTTTACGGGCTGTTAATTTTTACGAGAGGGTGTTTTGCCAGTGCCTGCAGTCCCTTCGGCCGCCGCATTCCGTATCGCACCGCCTCCCGACATAGGAATTCTGTGATGGCCTGTGTAGGACGCATCTAAATTTCCAGCGTTGTGGCGTTGATGAACGTCTGCAAAATCGGTTGGGACAGTCCTATGATCGAGGGCGAAAACCTATCGTTCGTCATCCTCGCCCTTGAGGCGAGGATCCATAAGGCTTTGACACTAGTGGAAAACGTGGATCCTCGGCTCAAGGCCGAGGATGACAGGGAGGAGGGGTCCGACATCATCGCAACGTGGTGTGCGAGGGAACCCCCAAACCCACGTGGCAGAGTACACTGACGAGGAATCATTTGAGCCATGTCCTGCCCTGTGATGATCCCAGGCCGAGTCCGCGGACAAGATCGAGGGCGGCGATCGTGGTTGGTTACTGCGACCGCAGCGCCTCGTTCCAGCGCTCGATGATGCGGGCGCGCTTGACCTGGTCGAGATAGACCATCAGGCCGGGGCTGACGGGGACGGGGCGCAATTGCGCACCGTGGATGGCCTGCATGGTGTTGGCAGTGTTTTCGCCTGCGACTTCCGGGCTGACAGCCGGGATCTGCAGTTGCCGTGCCATGATCGTCTGGCCCTCCTTCGACATGAAGAACTGCAGATAGCGGCGGCCGAGTTCTGGATTGGCGGCGGCCTGCGGCACGAGGCCGATGCGTGACATGACGACGGTATAATCGCTTGGCAGCATGATGCCGACATCCGGGTGGCGGGCGGCCCAATCGGCGGCGTATGAACCGAGGATATTGTATCCCAGCACGAAGCGGCCATCGGAGATGCGCTCGAGAATGGCCGAACTGGTGGAATAGACCTTTACGCCCGCCGCACCCATGGCCTTGATAACGTTCCAGATATCGCCGAACTGCTCCTGGTCACGCGACATGAAGAGAAAGCCGACGCCGGAGCGCTCGATGTCATAGGTGGCGATGCGCCCGTGGATATCCTTGGCGTGGCGCTGAAGATAATCGACGAATTCGGCGCGGCTTGCCGGTGGCTTCTCGTTGACGAAGCTCGGCTTGTGGTAGACGAAGACGGCGGGCTCGAAGGTCAGCGCGTAAGCGGTGTTGCGCCAGTTGGCCCAGGCCGGCCAGAGCGCGCTGCCGGGAAGATCTGAGCGCTGGGCGTAGCCGTCATTGCTGAGCTTGACCTGCAGGTCCATGGCGGAGGAAAAGGCGAAATCGGCGGTCTTCTTGCCGCTATCGGTCTCTGCCACGATGCGGTCATAGATCTCGCCGGTCAGCATGTCCTCATAGGAGACCGCCACATCCGGGTTGGCGCGCTGAAAGCCTTCGATCATCGGTGTGGCAAGTGGCTCGTCGAGCGAGGAATAGACCACAAGCGTCTGCGCATCCTTCTTTCCCGAAAGCGCGGGAAAGAGCATCGGCTGCGCTTGCGAGGCGGCAGCGCCGAGAAGAACAAGACAAAGGGCAAGGGCGATACGCATGGGCGCGATCATGCCGCAGGGCGTTGTTCTTCACAAGCGGGGTTCATGAGCGGTCGCTTCGAGATGGGCATTCACAAGCGCGAGCGACTTCGCTAACGTCCGGGTGGAAAGAGGGATTTTAGGTTTGCGCATTCTGCTGGTGGAGGACAATCAGGTTCTGTCGGAGGGACTGTCTGCGCTGTTGCGTGGCAGTGGCTATGCCGTGGACGTGGTGTCCGATGGCAATTCGGCCGATGCGGCAATTGCCGCTGAGAACTTCGATCTCGTCATTCTCGATCTCAACCTGCCCGAAAAAGATGGCATCGATGTGCTGCGCTCCATGCGCGCGCGCCAGGACAAGGCTGCGGTGTTGATCCTGACGGCGCGCGGCACACCGGAAGAGAAGGTCAAGGGGCTCGATCTCGGCGCCGACGACTACATGATCAAGCCCTTCGACATTGCCGAGTTCGAGGCGCGGGTGCGCGTGCTTCTGCGCCGCAATGCCGGCCTGCGCTCCTCGCTCGTCAGCTTCGGCAACGTGTCTTTCGATCTCACCTCCCGCACCTTTTCCGCCGGTGGTCATCCGCTCGATCTTCCGGCGCGCGAAGTGGCGCTGCTCGAGGTCCTCTTCATGCGGGCAGGCAAGGTGGTGGCGAAAGAGGCGATCGTCCAGTCGCTGACAGGCTTTGACGACGAGCTTTCCGGCAATGCCATCGAGCAATATGTCAGCCGGCTGCGCAAGCGCCTTGCACCGCATGGGCTGACGGTGAAGACGGCGCGCGGCATTGGCTACTATCTCGAAAGGCTGGCCGAGGCCGCCGAATGAGAAAGGTCGCCTATTCGCTTCGGCGCAGGCTTCTCGGCTGGCTCTTGGTGTCTACCGCGATCATCGGCTGCGTGGCACTGGCCGACACCTATCGCGAGGCGATCAACACCGCCAATATCGTCTCGGACCGGGTGCTCTCCGGCTCGGCGCTTGCCATTGCCGAACGCGTCGTCGTGGCGGAGAACGGCACCCTTGAAGTCGATATTCCCTATGTCGCGCTGGAGATGCTGACGTCGGCAGCACAGGATCGCGTGTTTTACCGGGTGGATGGGCCGAACGGCCAGTTTCTCACCGGCTACCAGAACCTTCCTTCGGTGAATGGCCTGCAAGGGGATAGCCCGCGCTATATGGACGGCGTGTTCCGCGGCGAGCCGATCCGGATCGCGGGCCTGCGCCGCTTTGCCTCCACCGGGATCAACTCCGTACCCTTTACAGTCACGGTGGCGGAAACCACCATTGCCCGCAGTCGGCTTGCCCGCGCCATCATCCTGCGCTCGGCGCTGCGATTGCTGCTGATGATCCTCGGTGCCGCAGCGATTGTCTGGGTGGCAGTGACTATATCGCTGCGCCCTCTCTATCGCTTGAGCGAGGCGATCGACGAGCGCAGCCCGGACGATCTGCATCCGATCCGTCAATCCGTACCGGTCGAGGTCGAGAATCTGGTGGAGACGGTCAACTCCTTCATGGTCCGGTTGCAATCGGCGCTCGATGCTTTGCGCCATTTCACCGGCAATGCCAGCCACCAGTTGCGCACGCCGCTTGCCATCATCCGCACCCAGCTGGCGCTCGCCGCGCGTGCCCAGACGCTGGAAGAGGCCAAGGCAGCAGCCAAGAAGGGCGATGCTTCCGTTGCGCATGCCGAGCATATTCTGGCGCAGCTTCTGCGCATGGCCAATATCGATGCCGCGGGCTCCGGCGAAAAGCAGAGCCTCATCGCTGTTGATCTCGTTTCACTTGCCCAATCGGTGACGGCGGATTTCGTGCCGAGCGCTGCAGACGCCGATATCGATCTGGGCTTCGAGGAGGTGGAGCCTGCGACCGTCGAGGCTGAACCGCTGCTGCTTCGCGAACTTCTGGGCAACCTCATCAGCAATGCGATTGCCTATGCGGGACGCGGCAGCGAGATCACCGTGCGGGTGCGCAAGATCGATGGCAGTACCTGTCTGGAAGTGGAGGACAACGGCATCGGCATCCCACCGGAGAAGCGTGCTATCGTGCGCCAGCGCTTTGCGCGCGGCGAGGGGAATGTGGCGCCCGGCGCTGGGCTGGGGCTGGCGATCGTCGAGGAGATTGCGTCCCTCTTCAAGGCAGAACTTGTGTTAGAAGATGGCGCGGGTGGACAGGGGCTGAAAGCGTCGATCCGGTTCTGATCGAGAAGGGCGAACGGGCAGGGCAGCGCATCGCCACCCTGCCACAGCCAAAGGCTTAATCGTTCATCTTGTCGATGAGCTGCATCATGATATCGGCGCAAGCTTTCATCGGTTCATCGTCGGCGCATTTGACGTCGATCTTGGTCTCGCCGCTCTCGATGCGGAAATGCGCACCCTTGGAAGGTGGCGGCGGCGGAGGCATATGACCGCGCGGGCCGTCCGGACCTGGACCATCCGGGCCGGGGCCACGCTCCATCGGACCGCGAGGGCCTGGTGGCGGTGGCGGCGGCGGAGCGTCGGGCTTTGCCATTCCGTCAGCCGGCGCTGCCGGCGGAGGCGGCGGTGGTGGCTGCTGGGCGAAGGCGGTTCCGGCCGCAAGGAAGAGCGCGGCGCCAGCGATAATCAACTTTTTCATGAGGAAGCCTCTTGGTTGGACTGCGCAAAAGAAACGGCACGGAGCGCCGTCAGTTGCTTATGGTCCAAAATTAATTTTGGCTTTCCCAGGAAGCCGCAGCCTAAGCAGCGGCATCGGTCTGCGTTTTAGCGACCAAAGAGAGCCTGTAGCCCAGAGCATCGGCCACCTTGCTGATGGTGCCGAGTTCTGGATTCCCTTCTCCGCTCAACGCCTTGTAGAGTGTTTGCCGGGATAGGCCGGTCTGCTTGGACAGATCGGTCATGCCCTTGGCGCGAGCTACGACGCCCAAGGCATGTGCAATCTCTGCCGCGTCGCCGCTCTCGGTGGCGTCAGCGAGATAAGCGGCGATTGCCTCTTCGTTATCGAGATAACGTGCTGCGTCGAACTCACGAGTTTCCACGGCCATGGCCTACTCCTTCAACGCCTTGGCAAGTGCCTTGGCTTGTGAAATGTCCCGGCTCTGCGAGCTCTTATCTCCACCGCAGAGCAGCACGATAATGAGCTTACCCTCCTGAATGAAATAGACCCGGTAGCCGGGACCGTAGTCGATCCTCAGCTCACTGACGCCCTCGCCAACCGGCTTGACATCGCCGGGATTGCCTCGCTGGAGCCTGTCGACCCGCCGGACAATCCGCGCTCGCGCCTGAACGTCTTTAAGCTTGGTCAGCCAGTTCGAGAACTCAATTGTTTCGCGAATGGTGAACATCTGAAGTGTAAACTATGGTTGTCTATTTGTCAAAGAATGACGGTGGGCGGAAACGTTATCCCATCCGCTCCGACGCATAGGAACCCGGGCTTGGCGGGAAGACCACGGTGCGGTTGCCGTTGATGAAGGTGCGGTGGTGGATATGGGCATGGATGGCGCGGGCCAGAACCTGGCTTTCCACGTCGCGGCCGAGCGAGACGTAATCGTCTGCCGATTGGGCGTGGGTGATGCGCACGGTGTCCTGCTCGATGATCGGACCTTCGTCGAGATCGGCTGTGACGTAATGGGCGGTGGCGCCAATCAGCTTCACGCCACGCTCATAGGCCTGCTTGTAAGGGTTGGCGCCCTTGAAGCTTGGCAGGAAGGAGTGGTGGATGTTGATGATCTTGCCGGACATCTTGCGGCACATGTCGTCGGAAAGAACCTGCATGTAGCGCGCCAGAACCACGAGTTCGGTGCCGGTGCTTTCGATCAGGTCGTTCAGCTGCGCTTCGGCCTTCGGCTTGTTTTCCTTCGTCACCCTGATGTGGTGGAAGGGAATGTCGTGATTGACGACAACCTTCTGGTAATCGAAGTGGTTGGAAACGACGCCGACGATGTCGATCGGCAGCGCGCCGATCTTCCAGCGATAGAGCAGATCGTTGAGACAATGACCGAAACGCGAGACCATCAGCAGCGTCTTGGTGCGTTCGCCATCGCTGAAAATCTCGGCTTCCATCTTGAAGCGCTCGGCAACCGGCTTGAAGCCTTCCTTGATGTCTGAAAGCGACACGCCCTCTTCCGAAATGAAGGAGACGCGCATGAAGAACTTGCCGGTTTCGAGGTCGTCGAATTGCGAGCTATCGACGATGTTGCAACCCTTGTCCGCGAGATAACCCGAGATGGCCGCGACGATGCCGCGTGTGGATTTGCAAGCTACGGTCAATACATAGGTCGTCATCTGGTCTTACCCCTCGCGATCTTTATGGTGCCTAATAGCGCAAGCGTGCGTGGGCGCAAGTCCTCCATCGCGCCGCTTCTGCGCTTCAGATCAATGTATGGAATTCATAAGGCACGCGCAGGGCGCGGAACATGCCGGGAGCGACATCGGCTGTTCAAAGCAGGAGTGGGGTCGGGCTGCCGAGATGGGATCATTCGGCAGCCCCGGATTCATGCCCGTCAGGCGCGAAAACCATCGCGAAGGGTCTCGAAGCGGGCGACCTGGTGAGGCAGCAATTCCTTTTCCGCATCGCGGCGCACGAAGATCTTGAACATGGCGCTGCCCGCCGCATTCATGAACCAGACCGAGAGTGACCGGCGTCCGTGGAAGGTGCGGTCGACAAAGGCGATGGAGGCGCAGGCCTCTTTCTTGATATGGCCGCCAATCGGGCTATCGCCGTGGATGTTGAACCAGCCATGGCCCTCGCTGCCTTCCGGCAGGGTGCCTGCCACTTCGAAGACGATATCCGGCGTCTGGACGATCATCAGGATTTCGCCCCAGCTTCGAAGCTCTTCCCAGATGGCGTTGAAGCTTTCGGCAGGCGCCTGGACAGCAGCACCGGGCGGCAGGATCGCCAGAATTTCGGCAGGTGTCACCTCAGCCTTGCCGGCAATGGCTTCCACGACGCCATCGGGCTTTTCGGCGAGCGCGGCTTGAGCGCGGGCGCGGCGTTTGGTTGCCTCGTTCGAAGCGTTCAGCGTTGCGGCTGTCATCGTCATGCGGCGACCGAACGGGTTTCGCCGTTGGCGTCTTCATGGATGATGACATCGAAGCCTTCGAAATGCGGGCCGGAAAGATATTCGACCTTGCCGCGATTGTTGCCGGCATTGGCATGGGCGGCGCGGAACTGCTCGGAGCGCGTCCATGCGGTGAAATCGTCCTTGGTGGCCCAGACGGTGTGCGATGCATAAAGCGTATGGTCGTCGGCCTTCGGGCCTTTCAGCATATGAAACTCCAGATAGCCGGGCATTTCGGCCAAATGGCGCTTGCGCTCGCGCCAGATGGTCTCGAAGGCCTCTTCATAGCCCGGGACGACGCGGAAGCGGTTCATTGCGATAAACATTGGGGTCTCCATTAAGTGGTGTATGCCACTCAGGATATTGAGCGCCTCGGCAAATGAAAAGAGGAAAATAGAAAAGATAACGCTCATACTCCACTTTATCGGATTGTGCGCATTTTAAAGATGTGTAAATAACTCAACTTATAGGCGGCATGCCTGCCGCACCGTTCGATAGCAGGGTTATGACATGCCGGTTTTCACGCGTTCCGCTCTCTTTGTTGTTGTTTTGCCAGCGCTTGTCGCGTTGGTGCCGTTGCACGCCGCAGCCTCGGACAAGGGCAATCCTGAGGCGAAGCGGATCGTTGCCGTCGGCGGTACGATCACGGAAATCCTTTACGCGCTGGGTGCGGGCGAGCGCGTGATCGCGCGCGATTCCACCAGCACCTATCCTGCCGAGGCCGTGCAAAAGCCGGACGTCGGCTACATGCGTGCGCTCTCCTCTGAAGGCGTTCTGGCGCAGAAGCCGGACCTCATCCTTTCCGAAGACGGTGCCGGGCCGCCGGACGTGATCGGCATCCTGAAAGCCAGCGAAGTGCCGATGGTAACGATCGATACGCCGCCGGATGCCAGGGCAATCGCCAAGAAGATTGAAGACGTTGGGGCGGCGGTCGGTCTGGACGATAAAGCGAAGGTGCTGGCCGACAAGGTCGATGCTGAGCTTGCTGCTCTCTCCAAGGATGTCGCCACCGTCGGCGACAAGAAGAAGCGGGTGCTTTTCGTTCTCTCGATGGCGGGCGGTCGTATCATGGCGGCGGGCAAGGATACCGAAGCTGCGGCGATCATCGAACTTGCGGGCGGCGTCAATGCCGCGCCCGAGATCACCGGCTACAAGCCGCTGACGGATGAGGCGGTGATTGCGGCAGCCCCTGATGTCATTCTCACCATGCAGCGGGGCAATCATGCGGCAAAGCCCGACGAGGTCTTTGCGCTGCCCGCGTTCCAGTCTACACCCGCAGCTGCTGCAAAAGCCCTGATCAGCATGGATGGGCTTTACCTGATCGGCTTTGGCCCGCGCACGCCCGCTGCCGGTCGTGAGCTTGCGTCGAAACTCTACCCGGAGATCGTCAAGCCGTGAGTGCGATTGCGATGAATGCGGCTGCGGGAAGGGTGCCAGGAGATCGCTCCCGCAAGGGCGTCGTGACGCTTGGCGCACTCTGCCTCATCCTGTTTCTCGCCTGTCTCGTGTCGCTGGCAAGCGGCCCGACAGGCGTTGGCTTGCATGAACTCTGGCTTTATTTTACCGGCGGTGCCGAGGGCATGGATGCGCGTGACCGCATCATTCTGGAGGCCGTGCGCCTGCCGCGCACCGGGCTTGGGCTGATGATCGGTGCTGCCCTTGCCGTTTCGGGTGCGATGATGCAGGGGCTGTTTCGCAATCCTCTGGCCGATCCGGGCCTTGTCGGCGTGACCTCGGGTGCCGCCCTTTTTGCCGTTGCAGCGTTGGCGCTGGGCGGCGGGCTTCTTGCGCCGCTGTCGCTCTTCCTCGGCGTCCACTTTCTGCCGGTCATGGCCTTTGCCGGCGGGCTGATCAACACGTTCCTTCTCTACATCATTGCCACGCGCAATGGCGCCACCTCGACCACGGTGCTGATCCTTGCCGGCATTGCGGTGGCCGCCTTGAGCGGTGCCCTGACGGGCCTGATGATCTTCATGGCGGACGACCGGGCGCTGCGCGACATCACCTTCTGGAGCCTCGGGTCGCTCGGCGGCGCCACCTCCACCAAGGTGCTGGCGACGCTGCCCTTCGTGCTGGCGATCCTCGTCAGCATTCCCTTCGTCTCCAAGGGGCTGGATGCGCTGATCCTTGGCGATGCCGCAGCTTTCCACATGGGCATTCCGGTGCAGCGGCTGAAGCGGATCGTCATCGTCGTCGTGGCCGCTGCCTGTGGTGCAAGTGTCGCGGCGGCAGGCTCTATCGGCTTCGTCGGCATTGTCGTGCCGCACCTGCTGCGCCTCGTCATCGGCTCGTCGCATCGCTTCCTGCTTCCGTCCTCGGCCATTGGCGGAGCGGCACTTCTGCTGCTTGCGGACAGTTTTGCCCGCACCGTCGCCGCTCCCGCCGAATTGCCGATCGGGGTGGTCATGGCGTTGATCGGTGCGCCGGTCTTCCTCTTCCTGCTGCTTGGCAAGAACGGTCTCGGTCTGAGGAGCACGACATGATCTCGGCGCGCAATGTCACCGTCACACGCGGAGAGCGGCATTTAATCGATGACGTGTCGATCAGCCTTTCGCCCGGTACCTTCAGCATCATCATCGGTCCCAATGGCGCGGGAAAATCGACCTTGATGAAGGTTTTGTGCGGTGAGGTGACGCCCGATCAGGGTCACGTCGCCTATGGCAATGTCGATCTCTCGGTTTTCTCTCCGGTGCAACTCGCGCGCCGTCGTGCCGTGCTGCCGCAGAGCACGGTGCTTGCCTTCCCCTTCACCGCGCTTGAAATCGTACGGATGGGTGCGGTGGCGCAGGGGTCGCGCACCCCGGATGAGCAGGCACGACGCGCACTTGCCAAAGTGGGCTTGAGTGGCTTCGAGGGCCGGGCCTACAACATGCTGTCCGGCGGAGAGCAGCAACGGGTGCAGTTTGCCCGCGCGCTCGCCCAGGTGCCGCTTGCCGTGGAGAACGGCGAAAGCCGTGTGCTGCTTCTCGACGAGCCCACTTCCAGCCTCGATCTTGGTCATCAGATTTCCGTCCTGGAAACGGCCAAGGACTTTGTTGCCGCTGGCGGCACGGTGCTGGCAATCCTGCACGATCTCAATCTTGCGGCGGAGTTTGCCGATCAACTTATCGTCATGCACCGGGGCACTGTCACCGCGTGCGGATCGGCGCTCGATACCATCAATGACGAAACGATTGCGCGGGTCTACGGCGTGGGTGGCGCGGTGGGGCGTCTGCCCGCCGATCATATCGCCTATGTGCTGCCCCAGGCGCGGTACCGTTAGGCCGCTCGTTCAGTCCTTTGGCGGCGATGGCCGCGTGACGACGAAGGTTCCGGCACCGATCATCACCACCGCGACGATCAGCGCATGGAGCGCCAGCGGAGCCAGGATGACGAGGTAAAACAGATAACTCATTGTCATCAAAGAGACTGCGGCGATCTTGGCGCGCCGCGGAATGGCGCCGTGTTCGCGCCAGTTGCGCAGGGATTTGCCGAAGCGCGGGTGGTTCAGCAGCCATGCCTCCAATCGCGGCGACGATTTGGAAAAACACCAGAGCGCCAGCAGAAGAAATGGCGTCGTCGGCAGCACGGGCAAAAACGCACCGACCACACCGGTGGCAACCATCAGACAGCCGAGACAGAGATAAACAATGCGCATATCTGCCGGTAACACGGGCGTGCCATCCCTGACAAAGAAAAAGCGTGGCAGACCCTCGTTCCGAGCCAAGGGGTTGAACTCTCTGCCTTTCGGCTTTATCTGGCTGCCAAAATGCCGGGGTACAACCGGCCAAGCATGGTCCACGCAATATGCGTTGCGGTTTTGCGATAAGGACATGCGACAAAACAAAACTCGAAGCGTGAGGCGCGACTGTGAAAGATCGCGACACGCTTTAACAGGAAGAAGGAAAACACCATGGCCAAGCTGATCCACTCGATGGTCCGGGTGCTGGACGAGACACGTTCGGTGAATTTCTACAAGCAGGCTTTCAATCTCGATGTTGCCGAGCGCTTCGAATTCGAAACCTTCACGTTGATTTATCTGAGCAACAGCCAGGGCGACTTCGAACTGGAACTGACGGTCAACAAGGGCCGCGAGGTGCCGTATGCGCTGGGTGACGGCTACGGCCATCTTGCCGTCAGCGTCGAAGATGTGGATGCCGAGCATGCCCGCCTTTCCGAACTCGGCCTTTCGGTTGGCAAGATCATCGAGGCGGATTACAAAGGCATGCCGTTCGCCAAATATTTCTTCATCTGCGATCCGGACGGCTACAAGATCGAAGTGCTGCAGCGCGGAAATCGCTTCAAGTAAGCAGCTTAAAGGGGACGGCTCACCATGGCAGAGGCTGGCGTGAAACTCGAAGAGAGCTGGAAACAGGCGCTTTCGGGTGAATTCGACAGCCAATATATGCAGAAGCTGAAAGGTTTTCTGCTGGCCGAAAAGGAAGCCGGCAAGCAGATCTTTCCCAAGGGGCCGGAGTATTTTCGCGCGCTCGATCTGACCCCGCTCGACGAGGTCAAGGTCGTGATCCTGGGGCAGGACCCGTATCATGGTCCGGGCCAGGCGCATGGTCTCTGCTTTTCCGTGCGCCCCGGCGTGCGCATTCCGCCCTCGCTCGTCAATATCTACAAGGAATTGCAGAGCGATCTCGGCGTCCACCCAGTCAAGCACGGCTTTCTGGAAAGCTGGGCCAAGCAGGGCGTTCTGCTTCTCAACAGCGTCCTGACGGTGGAACAGGCGCGGGCCGCCTCGCATCAGGGACAAGGCTGGGAGACGTTCACCGACGCCGTCATCCGCGCGGTGAACGAGCAGTGCGATCATGTGGTCTTCCTGCTCTGGGGCGCTTACGCCCAGAAGAAGGCGTCATTCGTCGATCAGCGCAAACATCTAGTGCTGAAATCGGCCCACCCATCACCGCTTTCCGCCCATAACGGCTTCTTCGGCAACCACCATTTCTCCAAAGCCAATGCCTTCCTTATCTCGCATGGACGAGACCCGATCGACTGGCAGTTGCCGGACGAAGTGTGAGGGCTGTGATCGTCAGGGGTCATGCAAAAACCCGCAGCGCTTAATGAGCGCGTGCGGGTTCCAACACGACCGTCCGAGCGGTCTCATGCTTTAACGTCAATCACCTGACGACATTCATCTCGGCGGCAGTATCGAATACCAAGCCGTTTTTGTATGAGTTGCGGATCACAACCTTGTCGGTGCCGGTGAACCCCTTTTTCGAGGTGTAGTAAGCGGCGGTCCCTTGAACGTCTTTTCCGGTGCATTTTGCATAGGTCCCGCGGAATCTTCCATCGACCTTTTCGTGGACGATGTCGATGGTGCCATGCTGAGGCGCCTGAACAACGCGCATTTCCGGGACGACGAGCGCGCTGCAATCTCTCTTCACCGCCGACGCCCAATCCATCTTGGTGCGCTCGCCGCTAATGGCGTTCTTCCTATAGGCAACCTGCTTGATGCCTTCGGCATTCGTGGTGACACAGCTTGATACTGCAGTGGAAATCAATATTGCGGCAGAAATTTTAAGGAGGATTTTGTTCATGGTGGTTGTCCCAACCGAGGAATTTACACGCGAAATCTAGAAGTGCCGGTAGTACAGTCAAATTAAATTTCGTTTAGAATAGCGCATGTATTTCAGCGACTTGAGATATAGTGAGAAAACAACTGTCAGCGAGGCATCTGCGTAATTGCGGATAAGCTGGTGACGATTGGCAGCCTAGAACTGTTCTCAGAAAAAGAACGATCCGTTCTGATTGTTCACCCTATGCGTCAGGGCCGATCTGCACCATCTTCAGCCCATCAAACACGGCACCTGCTTCCAGAATGAAGCCTCCGCCGAAGCACAAGGGTTTTATCATGTTGAACCAGATCAAGGGCCTGCACCACGTCACCTCCATGGCCGCGAGTGCATCGGGCAACAACCGCTTCTTCACCGATACGCTCGGCCTGCGCCGGGTCAAGCAGACCGTCAATTTCGACGCGCCGGATGTCTATCACCTGTATTATGGTGATGAGGTCGGTTCGCCTGGCTCGGTCATGACCTACTTCCCGTTTCCGCATATCGCCCGTGGACGTCCGGGCACGGGTGAAGTTGGCACCACGCTGTTTTCGATTCCAGAAGGGTCGCTGGGCTACTGGCAGGATCGCCTCTCCAAGGCGAATGTGGAAGGGCTGAAGAGCGATGAAGCCTTTGGCAACAAGCGCCTGCATTTTGCTGGCCCCGATGGCGATGGCTTTGCTCTGGTGGAGGTCAAGGATGACAGCCGGGCGCAGTTTACCGGCAATGGCGTCGGTCAGGATCAGGCGATCCATGGTTTCCAGGGTGCGTCGCTCAGACTGCGCGATGAGGGTGCGACAGCGGAGCTTTTGAAGTTTATGGGCTATCAGGAAGTAGACCGGCAGGATGGCGTTGTCCGTCTTGGCATTCCCAATGGCAATGGTGCCGATGTGATCGATATCGAGACGATGCCAAATATCTCCGGCGCGCGTCTCGGTGCCGGTTCCGTCCATCACATTGCCTTTGCCGTCGAGAACCGCGCCAAGCAGTTGGAGGTTCGCAAGGCGCTGATGGACACTGGTTATCAGGTCACGCCGGTCATCGATCGCGATTACTTCTGGGCGATCTATTTCCGCACGCCGGGCGGCGTGCTGTTCGAGATCGCCACCAACGAGCCGGGCTTCGATCGCGATGAAGATACTGCGCATCTGGGTGAGACGCTGCAACTGCCTGAGCAGCACCAGCATCTGCGGCCCTTCCTTGAGCGGCATCTCGAGCCGCTCGATGGTTCGGTAAAGGCTTGACCGTCAGGTAAGCGAGGCTGGCTCAAACGCCGGCCTCGTAGAGGATTTGAGGAGTACGAGATGAGCATTGACAGTTACATTCACAAGCTGCGCGCCGGCACGCCCGGCCAGCCGGCTTTCTTTGTCTTTCACGGCACGGGCGGCGACGAGAACCAGTTCTTCGATTTCGCCTCACGGCTCTTGCCAAGCGCGAGCGTGATTTCGCCGCGCGGCGATGTCTCCGAACATGGCGCGGCGCGCTTCTTTCGCCGCAAAGCCGAAGGCGTCTATGATCTTGACGACCTTGACCGGGCGACCCGCCGCATGGCCGATTTCGTTACGGCGCACCGCGACGCGCATCAGGCGGGCAAGGTTGTCGGGCTCGGCTTTTCCAATGGCGCGAATATCCTTGCCAATATCCTGATCGAATTTCCCGATCTCTTCGGTGCGGCAGCGCTCATGCATCCGCTCATTCCGTTCCAGCCGAAAGCGGCGCCTGCGCCGCAGACGCGCCGGGTTCTGATCACGGCCGGAGAGCGCGACCCGATTTGCCCGGTGCCGATGACCAAGACCTTTGCGGACTATCTGAAAGCCCAAGGCGGAGAGGTCACGGAAGAGTGGCATCCGGGCGGGCACGAGATTCGGTCGAATGAAATCGAAGCGGTGCGGACGTTTTTGACGCCCTATATGTGAGGCATAAGAGAAGCGGTGGCCGAGCCCATTTGCGGCTCAGCCGCGGCTTTTTCTCAACAGCCGCCTGTCAATAGCCGCATTGGCGAAGCTGTGCTTCGTAGCGGATTGCCATATTGGCCGAGCGCCGCGCCGCCTTTTGAATGGCGGCGTTGTTGCGCCAGACGCCATTGGCGTAGCCGCCATGGCCGGAGTAATAGGCAAGATAGAGGTTGTAGGGGTCGTTCAGCGCAATGCCGTTCTGGCGGTTGCTGGTGGAGTGATACCAGCCGACGAAATGGATGGCGTCGGTAAAGTCGGTGCGGCTGGCGCTCCAGCGCCCGGTTTCACGGCGGTAGCGATCCCACGTGCCGTCCAGCGCCTGGGCATAGCCGTAAGCCGTGGATTTGCGCTTCCACGGAATGAAGCCGAGAAGCTTGGTGCGCGGCGGGCGGGCGTAGGGCTGGAAGCTCGATTCCGTATAGATCGTCGCCATCATCACCGGCACGGGCACGCCGAATTCGCGCTGCGCGGCTTCGGCATCCTTGCGCCAGTTGTTGAACATGCCGTTGCGCTGTTCGAAAATGGCACAGGCATTGGTGATTTGCGACGGGGCTGTCGCACAACCTGCCAGAACGATCAAAAGAAAGAGGGCGACAAAAACGCTACGCATCGCGAAAACCTTTCGTTCCGCGCATTAGTAAATCGTAAATCTTAATGCTCGGTTTTGAGACAGGGTTAATGCAAATGCGATCTGTTAAGGATCGATTAACCGCTCAGATACGGCCCATGGCCGACGCCATCTGGTAGAGCGCGAGACCGGATGCGGTGCCGGCGTTGAGGCTATCGAGTTGCGGCGATTGGGCGATACGCGCCGAATGGAAGCGCGAGAGCACGGCAGGCGGCAGTCCCTCTCCTTCGGTGCCAATCACCAGCGCCATGTGGGGCGAGGGCGGGATATGTCGGATTTCCGTTTTGCCGGCTGGCGAGAGGCTCCAGATCTCGAAACCTTCATTTGCCAGTGCCTCCAGCATGGAAAGCGCGTCACCGCCGCGATGATAGGGCACCGACAGGACCGAGCCGACCGAGACGCGCAGCGCCTTGCGGTAGAGCGGATCGCAGGAGGTGGAGTCCAGAAACACCGCGTCCGCCATGAAGGCCGCGGCGTTGCGAAACATGGCGCCCATATTGTCGTGGTTGGAAAGTCCGCAGCCCGCGACGACCAGCGAGGTTTCCGGCAGGCTGGCGATCGTCTGCGCTCTGTCGCGGCTTCTCACCCGCAAGCCCAGAGCCAATATGCCCCGGTGCAGGTGAAAGCCGACGATGGTGTCCAGCACTTCGGCCTCTGCGACATAGACCGGCACGTCTGCCGGAAATTCGGAGAGAATATCCAGCACGCCGGCGAGGCGGTTTTTCAGGATCAGGATGCATTCGGCGTGGAAATCGCCGCCCGTCTTGTGGGCTGCCGCCAGCATGCGCAGCACCACGGTGCCTTCGACGATGAATTTGCCGTGCCTGCCGGTCAGGTCGCGTTCCTTGATATCGCGAAAGGCGGCGATCCTTGGATCGTCCGTTCGCTCTATCGCAATCGGAGCCGCGCCATTCGGCAGGGCAGGCAGATCATTGAGCATCGATGGTGACGTCTGCGACGAAGCGGCGTGTCTGGACATTGAAGACCAGAGCCTTGCGCGTACCGTTGGCCAAGCGACCATAGAACAGCATGTCGCCATTGGCGAAGGAGACGTTCTCGATGGTGAAGCCCTGCGGCAGGCTTGCGGTTGCCGATACCGGCTGATCGGACGGTACCTGCATGGACTGGCTCGCCGCCGGTGTGGCGGTTTTCGATGGTCCCATCGCCTTGTAGACAACCGCGCCGAAGACGGCCATAAGGCTGATAAACATCACCAAGCCCGACACGATCTGCAAACGGATCATCTTGCGGCGAACTTTTTCCATGGCCGGGTCTAGCGGCTTGTCGTCCTGTTCGTCTTGCTCGATCTGCGTCATCGGGGTCCTTGGAAGTCTCGGATTGATCGGAAAAATAAGAATGAACGACCCCTTTAAACAAGGCGAAGACGCAAGGAAAGTCCTGATTGCTGGCGATGATGCCGACGGGCGCCTCGATTCCTGGCTGGCAGCCGAAGTTGGGGGCGATCTTTCCCGCAGCCGTCTCAAGGCGCTGATCGAGCAGGGGGCCGTCTTCGTCAACGGTATGGCCGTCACCGAGCCGAAGAAGAAGATCCGCGTCGGCGACCGCATCGAGATCACCATGCCGGAGCCGGAAGATCCCGAACCCAAGGGTGAGGATATTCCGCTCGAGGTGGAATATGAGGATGATGACCTGATTGTGCTGATCAAGCCCGCCGGTCTTGTGGTGCATCCGGGTGCCGGCAACTGGACGGGAACGCTGGTCAATGCGCTGATCCATCATTGCGGCGACAGTCTCTCTGGCATTGGCGGCGTCAAGCGTCCGGGCATCGTTCACCGGCTGGACAAGGAAACCAGCGGTGTGATGGTGGTCGCCAAGAACGACAATGCTCACCGGCATCTGGCCGCACAATTTGCCGACCACGGCCGCACCGGGCCGCTGGAGCGCGCCTATAAGGCGATCGTCTGGGGGCGCCCGAAGAGCCTGCGCGGTACGATCGATGCGGCCCTGGGACGCAGCACCGACCGAACGAAACGCGCCGTCAAGCGCGAGGATGCCGATGATGCGCGCGAAGCCATCACCCATTATGAGGTGGTGGAGCGCTATCACGAAAAGCCGGATGCAACCTCGCTCGCCTCCATGGTGGAATGCCAGTTGGAGACCGGGCGCACCCACCAGATCCGCGTTCACATGGCCCATATCGGCCATCCGTTGATCGGCGATCCCGAATATGGGGCGGCCTTCCGCACCAAGGCGAACCTTCTGCCGGAACCGGCGAAGATCGTCGTCAACCGCTTCCCGCGCCAGGCGCTGCATGCCTATCTGCTGGTCTTCGAACATCCGCGTACCGGCGAGGTGATGGAGTTCGAGACGGATATGCCGGACGACATGGCAGAACTGGCGGATGCGTTGCGGGCTTAAGCCGGAAGCAACTGATGAGTGTGTGCGGCATCCTGCCGCTTTTCAATGATGATTTTTTTGGGAACGATTTCAGCCGAGATCTGTTTTTTCCACGTCCCGTGATGAGGTATTATTGGTTGATATGGGAGTGGCGCGTTTCCTTGAAACGTGACATCCGCATACATATTTAAGACATGGCTTGAAGCGGGGTCGGAAATGAACCGCGATAAGGTTCGCCTTAGGTTTGGGAACCGTGCCTGAAAAAACATAAAGGGGGTGCTTTATGGCCCGCAATAGTTTGCCATCGATTACGGCTGGTGAAGCCGGTCTGAACCGATATCTAGACGAAATTCGCAAGTTCCCGATGTTGGAACCGCAGGAAGAATATATGCTCGGCAAGCGTTATGCCGAGCACGGCGACAGAGATGCCGCCCATAAGCTCGTGACAAGTCACCTTCGCCTCGTTGCCAAGATCGCCATGGGTTACCGTGGTTACGGTCTGCCGATTGGCGAAGTCGTGTCCGAGGGCAATGTCGGCCTGATGCAGGCGGTGAAGAAGTTCGATCCCGATCGCGGCTTCCGCCTTGCGACCTATGCCATGTGGTGGATCAAGGCGTCGATCCAGGAATACATCCTGCGCTCATGGTCTCTGGTCAAAATGGGCACGACCGCCAACCAGAAGCGCCTGTTCTTCAATCTGCGCCGTCTGAAAGGGCGTCTGCAGGCCATCGATGACGGCGATCTGAAGGCCGAGCACGTCAAGGAAATCGCGACGAAGCTGCAGGTATCCGAGGAAGAGGTCATCTCGATGAACCGCCGCCTGTCTGGCGACGCCTCGCTGAATGCGCCGATAAAGGCGTCCGAAGGCGAATCCGGCCAGTGGCAGGATTGGCTGGTGGACGACCAGGAAAGCCAGGAAGCGGTGCTGATCGAGCAGGACGAGCTGGAAACCCGCCGCCGCATGCTCTCCAAGGCACTCGGCGTTCTGAACGATCGCGAACGTCGCATCTTCGAGGCACGCCGTCTGGCGGAAGATCCGGTGACGCTCGAAGAACTATCGACCGAGTTCGACATCAGCCGCGAGCGCGTTCGCCAGATCGAAGTCCGCGCCTTTGAAAAGGTGCAGGACGCGGTGCAAAAGCAAGCCGAAGAGGCTGCCAAGGCACTCCGCCTCGTGGACGCCTAATACGCTCAGGCATTCAATGACCACACCATCCAAGCAAAAGCCCCGGTGAAATCTTCACCGGGGCTTTTCGTTTTGGTCGAGTTATCCGAACAGCTTACTGCGCGGGCGTCGGCGATGCCGCCATCCATTCGCGAAGCGCGGTTTCAAATGCGGACTTGCCGTCAGCGCCCTTCTGCAGCGTCAGAAGCGCCCGGCGACCGTTGCGGTAGGACACCGGAATGTCGATCCAGTCACGGGTTCTGAGCAATTCCAGATTGGTCTTGCGTGCGTCAGGAAAGTCGTTCAGCGCGATCATGTGGAAATCGTCGGTGATCTTTGCAGGAACGGCGATGAGTGCGTTGCCGCGGTCCTGTTCAGTGGACTTCATGGCAATGCGCTGGACGCTGTCGATGGCGCCACCTTCGAAGCCCGGCGAGACCGAGAAGACGATCTCGACCAGATGGCTTGCGGGAAGCGACGGATCGGTGTTGCGCTTGAAGGTGATGAGTGCGCTGAGGCCACGGCCGGGGATGGTGATCTGGCCCTGAACCTCAGGCGATGGCTTGCCAGCCTCGTCCTTCTCGTTCTGCAACGTCCACGACACCGTGCCTTCGATCGCTGTCGGAACCGTCTGGCCGAGCACTTCCTCGTAAAGGAACATGCGGTCGCCGGTTGCTGCGGCTGCGGGCGTCGCGGCCTGCTGTGCGGCAGGCTGGCTGCCGGAAGCGGCCGGTGCCGCAGCGGCTGTGTTCTGGGCCGAAGGCGCCTCGTTCTGTTGATAGACCGATTGGCCTTCTGCGGTCACAGGCTGGCCGTTGGCGCCGGGGCCTGGGCCTTCGTCCTTCTCCGTACCATCGGCGAGGAGCCGCTGGGTGAATTTCGTGCCGGTGACGGAGCCATCATCGGCAGGACGCGTCGCTGCTGGCGTCGCGGTCGAGGCCTGGCCCTGGGCCGGTGTCTGGCCGTTGGCCGCTGGCTGATTGCCAGCAGGCGTTTGGCCATTGGCCGGTGCCGATGCCGTCTGCGAGGTTCCGTTGGATGGTGTCTCGGTCGATGTGCCCATCTTGGCCGAATTGACCAGACCGCCGACCATGTCGTTCAGGGCCTCGCGGTTCATCCAAGCGGCGTAGCCACCGCCCGCAAGCAGCACGAGAAGGCCAAGGCCGAGAACCATGCCAGCATAATTGCGCTTCGGCTTTTTCTTCGTCGCATAGGCGGCGGCCGGAATGCCAGCGCCGGTAAAGCCGCTGTCGAAATTATTGCCGGCCGTCTTGTCGGAGCGATCGTTTGCGCCGCCATCATAGCCGATCAGTTCTTCGAGATCGTCCCAGGGCGTGCGTTCCTTGTCGTCCTTCTTGGCGCTTGCCGCAAAAGGATCTTCATCTGCGCGGGGCAGGGACGGCGAGGACTTCGGCGGCAGATCGAGCGCCGTATCCTGAAAATAGGACGAGAAATCGTCGACCGGAGCCGCGGCCTTGCCAGCGGCATTGGCTTGCGCCGTTTCAGACTGGTCGAGACGGGCGTCATGCTCGTCGAAGGCGGCATAATGCGTCTCGTCGGCGGCGGGACGGTTCTCCGGCTCGACGCTGACATTGCCATAGTAATTGGAGTGGCCGTCGAAGCCTGCCGTGTAGGGAAGCGGTGCGTTCTCATGCAGCACGGTTTCGGTGCTGAAGGGCTCTGCCTGACGCGGTTCATCATCCTGACGGATTTCCTCATGACGGTAATCGTCATGGGCAACCTCGTCGTGGCGATAAGCGGCATGAAGCTGATCGTCAGCCACATGGTCGCCGACCGTTGTCTCTTCGCGCTCCCACGGGGCGGGCTCGAGATGGCTGTCCTGGCCGACCCAGTCGCGGTGCGCGTGGTCTTCCTCGGCGACGGGCTCATGATGCGCCTCGACGCCATGGTGCTCGTCTTCATGCTCGTGAGCATAGGCCGGGGCCTCGTGCCGATAGGTCTCCGGCTCCTGATGAGGTTCATGTGCCTCGTCGAATGCCGGGCGCTCGTAACGCTCGGCGTCTTCTGCCGTCTCCTCGGCACGATAGGCCGGCTCTTCGGCAGGCTCAGCCTGATAGGCGGGCTCGCGCTCTTCGTGCCGTTCCACATCGTGGTGGGCAGCATAGGTTTCGTGCTGCTCAGGCTCGGCCTGCTGATCTGGGTGGGCGGGCTCCGCCTCATCCCGATGGTCATCGGCGTAACGCTGTTGCTGCGCGACGCTTTCTTCATAATAGGGCGACGACACGTCTTCGGTCGCAGGCGCCGCGTAAGCGGCGGCCGCGCCTTCGTCTTCGTCCTCCACTGCGGGAAGTGCTTCGGAATACTCGCCCTCGACCTCGGCAATCGCGGTGTCGAGCTTCATGATCTGCCGCTGGAGCATTTCTTCCGGCGGGCGTGGCTTCATGTTTTCAAGCTGGCGCACGACGGCGCTGCGTGCCTTGTCGTACACCTTGGCCCGGTTTTCGGGAGTATTGTTCGCCAAGCCATCCACGGCCTTGCGAATGACTGCTACAAAATCCGCCATCAGCACTTTCTCGTCGGGACCGGCAACACGCTGACCCGAAATGGTTTATGAAGTTTGATCGCCGAGGACATTAGTCCTCAAACGGGTCAGTCACAAGTATGGTGTCGTCACGCTCCGGGCTGGTGGACAGCAGTGCCACGGGCGCGCCGATCAGTTCCTCGACCTGACGCACATATTTGATCGCCTGGGCCGGCAGGTCCGCCCACTTGCGGGCACCGACGGTCGATTCCTTCCAGCCCTCAAGCGTGATGTAGATCGGCTCGACGCGGGCTTGTGCGCCCTGGCTTGCCGGAAGGTGATCGATTTCCTGGCCGTCGAGCTTGTAGCCGACGCAGATCTTCAGTTCGTCCAGGCCATCCAGAACGTCGAGCTTGGTGAGCGCAATGCCGGTGATGCCGTTGGTGGCGACCGACTGGCGCACCAATGCCGCATCGAACCAGCCGCAGCGGCGCTTGCGGCCCGTGACGGTGCCGAATTCATGACCCTTTTCGCCTAGGAACTGGCCGATCTCGTCGTGCAGTTCGGTCGGGAAGGGGCCTTCGCCGACGCGCGTCGTATAGGCCTTGGTGATGCCCAGAATATAGCCGAGCGAGCCCGGGCCCATGCCGGAACCGGCAGCCGCCTGACCCGCCACCGTGTTGGACGACGTCACATAGGGATAGGTGCCGTGGTCGATATCGAGAAGCGAACCTTGCGCGCCTTCGAACAGGATGCGCGCACCGGCGCGGCGCTTCTTGTCGAGCAGCAGCCAGACGGTTTCGCTGAAGGGAAGAATGCGATCGGCAATCGATGTCAGCTCTTCCATGATGGTTTCATGCGCAACTTCGGCAGCGCCGAAGCCGCGACGAAGGGCATTGTGGTGGGTCAGAATGCGGTCGACCTTGGCAGACAGCGCCTCACGGTCTTCGAGATCCATGACGCGGATGGCGCGACGGCCGACCTTGTCTTCATAGGCGGGACCGATGCCGCGGCGGGTGGTGCCGATCTTGGTGCCACTGTTGGAAGCCGCGTCTTCGCGCATGCCGTCCAGTTCGCGGTGCAAGGAAAGGATGAGCGTGGCATTGTCGGCGATGCGCAGGTTTTCAGCCGTCACCTTGACGCCCTGGGCTTCCAGACGGCCCATTTCCGCAATCAGCGCGTGAGGATCGACCACCACGCCATTGCCGATGACGGCAAGCTTGCCGGGACGAACGACGCCGGAAGGGAGCAGGGACAGCTTGTAGCTGACGCCATCAATGACAAGCGTATGACCGGCATTGTGCCCACCCTGATAACGCACGACCACGTCGGCGCGCTCGGAGAGCCAGTCAACAATCTTACCCTTGCCTTCGTCGCCCCACTGCGAGCCGACCACGACTACATTCGTCATTTCTTGCTTTCCTGCTCATGGCGCCGGGGCGCCCCTACCTCAAACCCGCAAATCTATACTGCGTTGTTTTGCGGAAAGCGACCCTGTTTATGCAGCGGAATTTTGCTTTTGTAGGATAATTGTGCCCATCCTATGGCTGAAAAGCGTGCAACTGCCCTTGCGAAGCCGTGAGGGCGAGTGCAGAAATCGGGCACGTCTTTGAATGAAAGTTCTGTGCCCGTGCCCTCCAGAGCCTATCTCGTCCTCACCATTGCCGCATTGTGCTGGGGCGGCAATGCCGTCGCGGGCAAACTTGCGGTGGGCCATATCAGCCCGATGGTGCTGACCTTTCTGCGGTGGGTGGTTGCGGTGGCGATCATTGTCGCGATTTCCTTGCCGCAACTGGCCCGCGACTGGCCGGTGGTCAAAAAGCGGCTGCCTTATTTCTTCATCCTCGGTACGGTAGGATACACCTGTTTCAACGCCGCCCTCTACTCGGCGCTGAAATACACAACCGCGATCAATGCCGCGGTGATCCAGGCTGTCATTCCGGCGGTGATCTTCATCTTCAATTTCGCGCTCTTCCGCACGAAGGTGCTGGCCGTCCAGATCATCGGTTTCATGCTGACCATCTGTGGGGTTGCGCTTCTCGCCTCCCGCGGCGATCTGATGTCGCTCGTGCGGCTGGAGTTCAATCCAGGCGATGCGATCATGCTGCTCGCCGTGCTCGCCTATGCGATCTACACCGTGATCCTGCGCTGGAAACCGGCAGTCGACTGGCGCACGCTGATGGCCATTCCAGCGACGGCCGCTCTTCTGACCTCCATACCGCTGATGGGATGGGAAGTCTTGAGCGATCAGGCGATCTGGCCTGAGGCAAAGGGTTGGGCGATCGTTCTTTATACCGCACTCTTCCCGTCGCTCGTGGCGCAAATCTCTTTCATCAAGGGCGTGGAAGAGATCGGTCCGAACCGCGCCGGGCTTTTCATCAACCTCATTCCGGTTTTCGGCACCTTTCTATCGGTGATGATCATCGGCGAGACGCTGCATCTCTATCAGATCATCGCCCTTTTGCTCGCACTTGGCGGCATTGCGGTGGCGGAACGAAAAAAGCCGCCTGTCGTGTAGGCCACAAGGGCGCAACGACGGGCGGCAGTCGGTCATGAATCTCTTGGATATTCGGTTCAGCGCAGCTTTTCGAACTGGTCAAAGCGCTGGAAGTAGAAGTCGAGCGAGGCGATCGCGGCCTTGCGCTCGATATCCACTTGCTCGCCCTGTGTGATCGATGGGGCCGATGCAATGAGGTTGCGCTCGATCTTGGCAAAGCTTCTGGCGAGACCGCCGGGGCCTGCCGCATCGGCGTGGCTTGCGATGGATGCGATAACGATGCCGCACAGTGCGGCTGCGAAAAGCTTCTTCAACATGTCTAACCCCGTTTCGTGGCCGGCTTGCCCGCCGGTTTCTTTTGCGCTTCGGTTACCGGGCCGGTTTTTCTTTTGTTGTCCGGCCTCTGTTGAAGACGACATTACGAGGCAAAATTTTCGGGGCGTTTAAATCGATCGGTACAATTTTATCGGTCTTTATTTTTAATGCCGCTCATCGCATTTTTTTCGGCGATCCTCACCAGGGAACGTCACATCCTTCCCGGTCGAGATAGCGAAGACCTGGCTTTCCCTGCTGCGCGAGAAGCGTGGTGACGATCTGCGGTACGGTTTCGTCCATGCCGAAGGGCGCGTCGGGGCCGCCAAGTCCGGTGCGAATCCATCCTGGCGCCATCAGCACCAGAGCGCGAGAATCGTGGGCATGGCGAGCCGCATAGCTGCGCATATATTGGTTCAGCGCAGCCTTGGAGCCGCGATAGACCTCATGACCGCCATTCGTGTTGTTGGAAATGCTGCCTTGCCCGGACGACATGACGCCGATCAGACCAGCCGGCGTCACGCAATCCTGCAAGCCATCGACCACCCGCATGGGGCTAAGCGCATTCGTGACCATCACGCGGATGAACTCATCGGTCGATACCTCCGCAATGGTCTCATCCTGATTGGTGTTTGCCGTACCAGCGTTCACGAACAGGATGTCGATCTGTTTCTTTGCCAGCCGATCACGTAACGACGCGATCTGCTCAGGTTCTGTGACGTCGAGCTGTTCGATTTCAACACGGCCTGGATGTGCGTCTGCAAGGTCGTGCAGCTGGCTTCGATCCGATCCGCGCACCGTCCCGATCACATTCCAGCCGTGTTCCAAAAATTCTGCCGCCATTGCATGGCCAAGTCCGCGCGATGCGCCGACGATGAGACTGGTTTTGTTGGTTTCGTTTTTATGGTTCGAGGTCATGATCTCGCCTTTCCTTTTGATGTCGGACGCCATCATCCTCCTCGCAGATCAGATGCGCCAGACGCACAGGATGCAAACTATTATTGCACACGACGCTATGCATCTGTCGGGTATCGGATAGAGTGGTTCGATGGACACCATCGACCTCAATCTTTTGCCGGCACTGGATGCGCTGCTGACTGAAGGCAGTGTAACGGCGGCGGCGCGGCGGCTGGGCCTGAGTTCATCCGCCATGAGCCGGACGCTCGCCCGATTGCGTGCCGCGACCGGCGATCCTCTGCTCGTAAGGGCAGGTCGTGGACTGGTGCCAACGCCACGCGCCATCGCGCTGCGTGAGCGCGTTCATGTGCTGGCGCGCGATGTGCGCGCCGTTCTCAGCCCGCATAACGGCAGCCTCGATCTGGCCACTCTGGAGCGGACCTTCACGATCCGGGCCAATGAAGGTTTCATCGCCTTGTTTTCCGCTCCCCTGGTCGCCGCGGTGGTTGCGACCGCTCCCCATGCGCGCCTGCGCTTTGCGCCGAAGCCGGTTAAAGAGGCGGGACCGCTCCGGGACGGAACGATCGATCTGGAGATCGGAGTGCTGGGCGACTTTGCGCCCGAGGTTCGAACGCATCTTCTCTTTCGCGACCGCTTTGTCGGCGTTGTCCGACAGGGGCATCCGCTGCTCTCAGCACCGGTGACGCCTGAGCGGTATGCCGCCGCCCGGCATGTCGTCGTGTCCCGGCGCGGGCAATTCACCGGGCCGGTCGATGACGCTCTTGAGACACTAGGCCTTACCCGCGAGATCGTGGCCGTGGTGCCGGGCTTCCCCGATGCCTTGCGGATTGCGCGCCAGTCCGATCTCGTCGCGCTGGTCACGCAATCCTGCCTGTCCGACGCACGGTTTGAAGATGGGTTGGTAAGCTTCACGCTACCGGTGGAAACGCCGGAGATCGCCGTCGTGGCGCTTTGGCATCCCCGCATGGAAGCCGATCCCGGGCATCGCTGGCTGCGCGAGACGGTCATTGCCGTATGCCGGTCCTCCGCGCCGTCGTCGAAACCGGAGGACAATGGCCGCTAGAGCGCCGTGCCTCCTATTGGACGCACAAGGGATGCGCTATCGTCTTTAATCCAGGCATCGCTCATTCCGAAAATCGATTCCGATTTTTTGGGCCGATGCTGCCGGCAAAATCTGGGAAGCCACGTCCGCCACAACAAAAGCGACAGGAAGCTCACATGATCGTCCAAGCCTGCATCAACGGAGCCCGTCCCGCCGGTTACCATCCGAATTTGCCTCTGACGGTCGACGCCATGGTCCGCGATGGCATCGCCTCGATCGAGGCGGGGGCGGCCGAACTGCACATCCACCCGCGTGATGACGCAGGCCGGGAGAGCCTTGCGGCCGTCAATGACACGATCCGCGCCATGCGCCGCGCCTGCCCAGGCACGCTGATCGGCGTTTCCACGGGCGCATGGATTGAAGCAGATGCAGCAACCACGCGGGCGTGCATCGCGGCGTGGCGTGAGCGGCCCGATTATGCGTCGGTCAATCTCTCCGAACCGGATGCTCCTGCGGTGATGGCGCTTCTTGACAGGATCGGGGTCGGCATCGAGGCCGGTCTGGCGACGATCGCCGACGCGGAGCGGCTCATCTCATTGCCGGATTGTCCGCCCCTGTTCCGGGTGCTGATCGAAATCGAAGAACAGGATGTCAATAAAGCCGAGGAGATCGCCGATGGCATTGCGCAGGTGCTGGCCGAGGCCGGGCTGTCACGGCCGATCCTGCTGCACGGCTTCGATGCGACCGTCTGGCATTTCGTGCGACGCGCGCGAGAGCAGCGCTGGTCGACGCGGGTCGGACTGGAAGACGGCCTGTCAAAGCCGGATGGGACCCTGTCCAGCGGGAATGCCGAGCTGGTCGCCGCGGCTGTGGCAACATTCGCGCCAAGCCGAAGGGTCAGCTGATCCTTCACGCCGTGTATCGTTGCGCGTGGCCGAGGCTACATCACTTCCGAGAGCGCCGATGATGGCGCTCACCCTTGCTACGGCGTGAGCATCCTTCTCAGGATGACCCGGCGCGGCGCGCCATCAGTTCGCTGGCACGGTTTGCCAGGCTTTGGCGGTTACCTGCGCTTTCGGCATTGGCGATGAGAGCGGGGATGGGAGAACTCTCACCTTCCTGCGCGGCAGTGAGCGCGATCATGCGTGCAGCAATCTGGCTGATCTCGTTGCGGATCGCCTCATCATGGGTGTCGCCCTTGATGTTCAACAGCCGCTCGGTCAGCGCCGTGCCCTGATTGCGGATGTCCTCGATTTCACGCGAAAGCCGTTCCGGCGTTTCCGCAGAGGTTTCGGACTGGACGAGCAGGAGAGGGGCGGTGCTCACCGCATCCTTGCTGCCCTCGTTGCCGCTCATACGCTCTTTCAGGCGGGCGATTTCCTGGGCGCGACGCTCCAGCAGCATCTCGCTATCGGCATTGCGTGCCATTTCCTTGGCAAGCTGATCTTCAAGCCGCGCGATCTTGCGGCTCTCGCGGTTCATATGCTGGGCCGTTTCCCGGGCCTTGGCAGCGGCGTCTTCCAGCTGGCGGGTGATATCCTCACGCTCCTTGCGCCAGGAGGTCGCCTTGCTTTTACCTTGCTCCACTTCCAGATCGCGGGCCGACAGCGCGATCTTGAGATCGTCCAGTTCGCGGGAAATGGCGCTGACGCGCTTGGTGAGATTGGAGATTTCCTGGGTCCGGGCGATCGCCGTTTCTTCGGCGTCGTTGAGCTTGGTCGTCAGCCGGGCGACGGCGTCCTCGTGACGGCGGGCCTTGGCGCGCAGGTCGCCCGCCTCCAGCGTCATCTGCTCGAGCTGCAGTTTCAGCTCGCGGGTCTCGGCAAGAAGCCGTCCGGCATCGCCCTGGGCCGCCTCATTCTTAAACTTCAGTGCCAGAGCCTTCTCCCGCTCGGAATCCAGTTCCTGACGGGTGCGGGCATTTTCCGCGGCATAGAGCGCACGCGCCATGTCCTTTTGCGCACGCACCTCCTGCGGGCTCATCGGCATCGTCGCACGCAGTCGCTTTTCGGTATAGGACACGATGCGCCGGTGGATCGCAGGGGCAATCAATGAAACCAGCAAAATTGCGCAGAGAAAACCAAGGCCGAAAATAAGGGCGTACTCAATCACGCGTGGTCGTCTCCACAGGAAGCGCCATGGGTCGATGACCCAAAATGGCAGCTCATTTCATCGTCGCGGCGAAGACTGTCATGGCAATCTTGCGCCAGGCGGTCATCGCCTTACACGCTGAAGCGCCGTGTGTCCTATTGGACGCACAAAGGACGCTTTACCTTTTTGAAGCTACGCATCGTGCTTTCCGAAAATCGATTCCGATTTTCGGAAAGCACGATGCGTAGTCGCGTTAGAGGACTTTACTGCAAAAGTGAGCGGCTGACGAATCAGAAAGGATTCCAGGTCGGCTGCGGGGTGAGTTTCAGATAGCCGACATTGATGCCAAGACGCGCGCCGATGCCGGTACGGATCGGAGCGATGGTAACGTCGCTGTTCTTCAAAACCGTCATGCCAACGCCGGCGACGATGAAGGCCGAGCCGCTGACGCCGCCGTAACGACGATAGAGCGCGTTGACGGAGGGCAGGTTGTAGACGAGCATCATGGCGCGCGTGCCCTGGCCGCCGTAATCGAGACCAAGAGATGGGCCCTGCCAGAAGACCGGATGCTGACCGGCATTCTTCGTATAGAGCGTGCCCTCACCATAGGTGAGGCCTGCAACAAAGGCGCCTGAGCCTTCCTGGCCCAGAATGTAGCCATTCGGCAGACCATATTGCTGGAATGCGCGTTCCACGACCTTCGCAAGGCCGCCCGTCGTCTCGCCGAAGAAGCCGTGACCGGCATCGACAATTTCCTGGATTGTGTATTGATCGCTGCTTTGTGCCGATGCCTGCGCAGCCGACAAAGACAGGCTCGCGAGCATCACGAAAATCTTTACCAGTCCGAGGCGTGCGATGGTGCGGAGTTGGTTAAGTCGCATCGTCAGTTCCGTCCGTCTGTTTGTTACCATTGCCGTGTTAAGACATTTGGCATTTTGAGACCATGATATTAACAATCGGTTTACCAAATATGGTGTCATTATGGCTTAGAGCGTTTCCTTGCTAAATGGAATCGGTCCGGCGAAGCACGTTTTCGACAGGACATATTGTATTTAACAAGGAAAAGCTCATGAGAGCGCCTCGCGTCCTTTCGGACGCCCGTGGGGCGCTCCAACAGTTTGAGGTGACGCGTCGTGCTTTTGCGAAAATCGGTTCCGATTTCCGGGCCAATGCTGAAGCAATTTTTATAGGGTCCGCGCTCCATCCGCGCAGGAGAAAATCTATGACATCAAAATTCAATATCTCGCTCTCCGGCCCGGATCTGGCGGCACTTCTGTGCAGCCGCGTCTGCCACGACGTCATTTCGCCGGTCGGAGCCATCAATAATGGTCTTGAACTTCTCGACGAGGGCGGCACCGATGCCGATGCGCTGGACCTGATCCGCACCTCCGCGCTGAATGCCTCGGTGCGCCTGAAGTTTGCACGCCTTGCCTTCGGTGCTTCCGGCTCGGCCGGTGCATCGATCGACACGGGCGAAGCGGAAAAGGCCGCCAAGGATTTTGCCGCTGCGGAAAAGAAGGTGGAAGTGACCTGGTCCGGTCCGCGCGCCATCGTCGCCAAGAACCGCGTCAAGCTGCTTCTGAACCTCTTCCTTGTTGCCTATGGCGCGATCCCGCGCGGTGGAAATGCGGATATCGTGCTGGAAAACCCCGAAGGCGATGCCCGCTTCGAAATCACCGTCAAGGGCCGCATGATGCGCGTGCCCGCTAAATTTGCAGCCCTAGCCGAAGGCACGGAAGAAGAGGCGATCGACGCCCATTCCGTCCAGCCTTACTACACGCTGTTGCTGGCGGAAGAAGCTGGCATGAAGATCGAGTACAAGATTCATGAGGACCGCGTGGTCTTCACGGCCTCCATGGCCGGGGCTGCCGAAGCGGCCTGATATAGATGTGGGCTGCCGTGAGGTGGCCCATTTTTTTCATGCCGAGTGAGATGTGGGGGTGGCTTCAAAGCTGTTGCCCCCATCACTGATATTGCGATTCGCTTGGCTAGGTCTTCAAAAGACGCTTCACCATCACCTCGTTGGCGTAGGACTGCTCGCCGATCCGAAACGTAGTCTGGCCGTCGCGCGTAAAACCGAGACGTTGATAGAAGGCGATGGCGTCCTGATTCTCGCTGTTTACCGCGAGCCACACGCCGTCACGTCCGCGTTCCGCGCTTAGCATGAAAGCTTCATCGAGAAGCCGTTTGCCGATGCCTTTTCCCTTGTGTCGCGGCTGAACATAGAGCGTTGCGACTTCTGTTTCCGGGCCATTCTCGATAGGGGCGGGGCTTTCGAGCGTGACGCGCACGAAGCCGTCTATGCCGTCGCTATTGTCGGAGACGAGAACGATCTCGTTTTTATCATCGATGAAGGCTTCGAATATCTGCGTGGTGAAGGTCGAGAGGGCGTAATCGGCAAAGAATTTCGACACGCCGTTCTTGAGATAGGTGCTGATCCAGACTTCGATGGAGAGTGCCGCAAGGCTTGATGCGTCGTCTTTTGAGGCGTTGCGAATCGCCATGGCACGCTCTTTCCCATTGTCTCGCGGTCTCGCAAAAAACAAAACCCGCCGTTTGCACGGCGGGTTTGTCATGACAATCATGCTTGGGAGGCATGTTCAGGAGATAATCAGGCGGTCTCGAGATATTCGGTGTTGCTGTCCGGCTCGCGCAGCACGTAGCCGCGGCCCCAGACGGTTTCGATGTAGTTCGCGCCGCCTGCTGCGTTTGCGAGCTTCTTGCGCAGCTTGCAGATGAACACGTCGATGATCTTCAGTTCAGGCTCGTCCATACCGCCGTAAAGGTGGTTGAGGAACATTTCCTTGGTGAGCGTGGTACCCTTGCGGAGCGACAGAAGCTCCAGCATCTGGTATTCCTTGCCCGTCAGGTGAACGCGCTGGCCGCCGACTTCAACAGTCTTGGCATCCAGGTTGACGATCAGCTCGCCGGTGGCGATGACCGACTGGGCGTGACCCTTGGAGCGGCGCACGATGGCGTGAATGCGGGCAACCAGCTCGTCCTTGTGGAACGGCTTGGTCATGTAATCGTCGGCGCCGAAGCCGAGACCGCGCACCTTGTCTTCGATACCAGCCATGCCCGACAGAATGAGGATCGGTGTCTTGACCTTCGAGAGACGGAGCGTTCTCAAGACCTCGTAACCGGACATATCCGGGAGGTTGAGATCGAGAAGGATAATATCGTAATCGTAGAGCTTTCCAAGGTCCACGCCTTCCTCACCGAGGTCGGTCGTATAGACGTTGAAACTTTCTGACTTCAACATCAGCTCAATGCTCTGAGCCGTTGCGCTGTCGTCTTCAATAAGTAGAACCCGCATAATTATCCCCTTTGCCGCCCGCGGTTGGTAAATCAATGCCTTTGCGCGATGCGGATCCAGACGTTGCCTGATTTGCAGGCTGCCACCAAATGGTTAACAAATTCTTCTCTCCTTTGGCAAGGTATGCAGAATTTATTAAATAATTCGGGCACTCTGCTGTTTTTCAACGTGAATCCCTCATCGCCAAACATGAACCAATAGATGAGGAAAACCCCCTAAGTGATTCAATCGACTCTTGCATTGTCGTGCCCAGTGGTTTTTTGGGCTTGGCATTTACCGACCCTTAAATGATCTCCCTTATCATTAACGATGCCCGTAAATGAAAAGTTAACAGCGCAGTTTTTTTATTAATGGCGGGTAACTTTTAAGAATCATTCCGGCACAGCCGGAGTGGCGGGTTGGTTCCTGTTTGAACCGGGGTCTCGCTATCCACGGAGTATTGAGTATGAAGTCGCGTGACAGCCTAGTTCGCCTGAAGGAATTTCAGGTCAACGAAAAACGTCGTCAGTTGCAGCAGCTGCAGTCGATGATGTCCGAATTCGAACGGATGGCCAAGGAGTTGGTCCATCAGATCTCGCTGGAAGAAAGCAAGTCCGGGATCACCGATCCCAGCCACTTCGCCTATCCGACGTTTGCCAAAGCTGCGCGCCAACGTGCCGACAACCTTCAGGTCTCTATTCGCGAGCTGAAGATGCAGCAGGAAGCCGCGGAAGCCTCTCTGGAAGAAGTGCAGGCCGAGTATGACAAGGCCGCGGCACTGGAAAACCGCGATACGGCGGTGCGCGCCCGCGCTTAACGCTTTTGCGTTAACGCGAGTGCTTTGATCCTGACGTCATTGACGGCGGCCAGCTGATCAGGAGGCTGCTTTCAATGACGCTGTGTCATTTTTGTAGATGACAGTCCGCCTGGCGAAAGCCGGGCGGATTTTTTTATGGGTTACTGACCGATCGGATTGAGGGCAGGGGAGAAATCCCCACCACTTGCCATTAAGACAGTGCGAAGTCCAAAAACAAAAAAGCGCCACGCCGTCCCCGATGAGCGGGATGGGGTGACGCCGTATTTGGCAAGGCTGGACGCAACCAATGCGCCCAAGCCGAACTCTTAGTGGCGGTATTGCTGAATGCGCGTGGTGCGCAGGCCGGCGAGGCCATGATCTGCAATCGACGACTGCCAGGACAGGAACTCTTCCACTGTCAGCGTATAGCGCTCACAGGCTTCCTCCAGGCTGAGAAGACCCCCGCGCACGGCGGCGACGACTTCGGCCTTTCGGCGGATAACCCAGCGACGGGTGTCGGCTGGTGGCAGATCGGCAATCGTCAAGGGGCTGCCATCGGGACCGATGACATATTTAACTCGCGGGCGTATCATTTCGGTCATTGGACACTCTACACAAACTCAAGACCATATGCTGGGCACTTTAGGGGCGTACCTTTAAAAAATACCTAAGCGTGCAGAGATAATTTATTAACAATTTGAATGATTTCGCTGCGTTTGTTCGTGCTTCGCGGCACATAAGCGCAAAATGAGCGCTTTACCGCTCACGGAATTGTCAAAAATTTTTTTGCCAGAAACGGAGTTCGGGAGAGGCTGCAAGGGGCGCGCGGATGGGCGGCTGGGGCTTCTACAGGTCACGTTGCAGGCCCGCACCCAGCTCTTCACATGGCTGTAGATTGCACCTTTGGGGCGCCAAGTCGCTCGGGAAGGAGAGACTCCTGCGACCATACGGGAGGCTCTTATCGCGGGGGAGCGCCCCAGGCGATGAAGTCGGGATTGGCCAGCATGTCGTCATTGCTCTGGTCGATTTCGTAGCGCAGCGGCAGGCCCGCCATATCGAGCGTGATGCCGCCGGCAGCCCTGAGCACCGCGTCGCCTGCCGCGGTGTCCCACATCATGGTGCGGCTGAAGCGCGGGTAAACGTCGGCGGCCCCTTCCGCGAGCATGCAGAATTTCAGCGAAGAGCCAATGGAGATGCTGTCGATCAGGCCGTTTTCGGCAACGAAGGCCTCGGTCTTGGGCGTGCAATGGGAGCGACTGATGACGGCGACCGGCATGGGTGGTTTGGCACGGCAGCGAATGGAGTGGTTCGACACGCGCTCGAATTCACCTGAGATGAAGAGCTTGCGCGCCGTCTCCTTTTCGCCGGTCCATGCCACGCCAAGGGCCGGCGCATAGACGACGCCGAGCACAGGCGTGCCGTCGCGGATCAGCGCGATATTAACGGTAAAATCCTGCTTGTCGGAAATGAATTCCTTGGTTCCATCCAGAGGATCGACAAGGAAAAAGTCGTTTTTGATCTCAGGGATATGGCCGCTGGCGGCGGATTCTTCGGCAACGATGGGGATATCGGGATAGTGGCGTGCAAGAGAAGAGAGGATGATGTCTTCGGCGCGTTGATCTGCCTCTGTTACGGGAGAACAGTCATTCTTGTAGGTGACCTGCGGACCTGCGGCATGAACCGCCATGATTTCCCTACCAGCGCTCAAAGCTGCGGCGATCAGACTTTCCAGCATTTCCATTCCTTCAGAACCCGCAAGCCCACAGCCCTTCTGCTGCAAGGCTTTCTGTCATCACGAGAAGCGATCCGGTGAAGGTTGGTTACGCCTGAAGAGAGCGATGGTCAAATATATCTATTTATAAACAAAGTGGTTGTCTTCGGCGCTTAAAATTTCGGGCCATGTTGCCGCTTTCATCATCTTTTTGATGCCGATTGCAGCAATCCGTGGGTCAACATTAAATTTTGTGCATATTTCCACCTTTTTAGCTTCACATTTTTAACGAACGCGATATGGGTTTGGGTCAAGAGGGACCAAAACAGCAATGAGAGCCCTCAGGAAGCAACATAAACGAGGTGCGTTCCAACTTGAGGACGTGCCCGGGGGAAAAATATGGAGTATTTTATCCAGCAGCTCATCAACGGGCTGACTCTTGGATCGATCTACGGCCTCATCGCTATTGGCTACACGATGGTCTACGGTATCATCGGCATGATCAACTTCGCTCACGGCGATATTTTCATGCTTGGCGGCTTTGCCGCGCTGATCGTCTTTCTCATTCTCACATCCTTCATCGCAGGCATTCCGGTCGCCATTCTTCTGTTGGTGATGATGGTCGTTGCCATGCTGGTGACGGGCCTGTGGAACTGGGCAATCGAGCGCGTCGCATATCGTCCGCTGCGCGGCTCGTTCCGCCTTGCGCCGCTGATTACGGCAATCGGAATGTCGATCGTGCTGTCGAACTTCATCCAGGTGACGCAGGGTCCGCGCAACAAGCCGATCCCGCCCATGGTCACCGAGACGTATCATTTCGGCGCAATCACCATTTCGCTGAAGCAGCTTCTCATCGTGGCCATCACCTCGGTGCTGCTGTTTGCCTTCTGGTACATCGTCAACAAGACGCCGCTTGGCCGTGCGCAGCGCGCCACCGAGCAGGATCGCAAGATGGCGGCCCTGCTTGGCGTCGATGTCGACCGGACCATTTCGGTGACCTTCGTCATGGGTGCAGCGCTCGCCGCCGTCGCCGGTACGATGTATCTGATGTATTACGGCGTGGCCTCGTTCAATGACGGCTTCATCCCCGGCGTCAAGGCTTTCACGGCTGCGGTTCTGGGCGGTATCGGCTCGCTTCCGGGTGCTGTTCTCGGCGGTCTTTTGATCGGCCTTATCGAGTCGCTGTGGTCGGCCTATTTCTCCATCGCCTACAAGGACGTGGCCGCCTTCGGTATCCTGGCTTTCGTACTGATATTCAAACCGACTGGCATTCTGGGCCGTCCGGAAGTCGAGAAGGTTTAAGCACATGGCAAACATTCCTTCTGACAACGCCGCCGAGCAGGACGTCATGGCAAGAGCGGTGAAGGAAGCCATTATTGCTGGCTTCGTTTCGCTCGGCATGTTCCTGCTCTATGTGGGCATCGTTACCTATCAGGATATCAACAACCAGCTGGTCTGGGGCACGCGTTGGGGTCTCCTGGCGATCTTCGTCGCCGTCGCCGCCATCGGTCGCTTCGTCGTGGTCGGCGTCATCGAGCCGCATCTCGACCGCCGCAAGCTCGCCAAATCCAAGGCTGGCATCCTGGAAATTTCTGAGGAAAAGAACTTTTTCCACAAGCATTTCCTGAAAATCGCGCTGGTGTTCCTGCTGCTCTATCCGATGGTCGCCGTCTATTTCCGAGGCGCTCAGGGGTCGCTGATCTTCGTCGACAATTTTGGTATCCAGATCCTCATCTATGTGATGCTCGCCTGGGGTTTGAACATCGTCGTCGGTCTGGCGGGTCTGCTCGATCTCGGTTATGTCGCCTTCTATGCCGTTGGCGCCTATTCCTACGCGCTGTTGTCCAGCTATTTCGGCCTGTCCTTCTGGGTGCTTCTGCCGCTTGCCGGGATTCTTGCCGCTTTCTGGGGAATCATTCTCGGCTTTCCGGTGCTGCGTCTGCGCGGCGACTATCTCGCCATCGTCACACTTGCCTTTGGTGAGATCATCCGGCTTGTGCTGTTGAACTGGACGGATGTGACCCGAGGCACATTCGGTATTTCCGGAATTGCCAAGGCTTCGGTCTTTGGTATCTGGTCTTTCGATGTTGGTGCGCCGAACAACTTCGCCAAGGCTTTCGGCCTGCCGATGTCGTCGGGTTACTACAAGATCTTCCTCTTCTACGTGATCCTGCTTCTGTGCATGCTGACGGCCTATGTCACCATCAAGCTGCGCCGCATGCCGATCGGTCGTGCCTGGGAAGCGCTGCGTGAAGATGAGATCGCCTGCCGTTCGCTCGGCATCGATACGGTCAAGACCAAGCTCACCGCCTTTGCAACAGGTGCGATGTTTGGTGGCTTTGCGGGGTCCTTCTTTGCCGCACGTCAGGGCTTCGTCTCTCCGGAAAGCTTTGTCTTCCTTGAATCGGCCGTCATCCTCGCCATCGTCGTTCTTGGTGGCATGGGCTCGCTGACCGGTATTGCGATTGCTGCCGTCGTCATGGTTGGCGGTACGGAACTGCTGCGTGAGATGGAATTCCTCAAGCACGTCTTCGGTCCGGACTTCACGCCAGAGCTTTACCGCATGCTGCTCTTCGGCCTTGCCATGGTTATCGTCATGCTGTTCAAGCCCCGCGGTTTTGTCGGCTCGCGTGAACCCACGGCCTTCCTGAAGAAACGAAAGTCTGTCTCCGGCAGCTTCACCAAGGAAGGTCACGGCTGATGGCTTCCGGAAACACTGTGATGAACAAGAATACCATCCTGAAGGTCGAACATCTGTCGATGCGCTTTGGCGGGTTGATGGCGATCAACGACCTTTCCTTCGATGTGAAGCGCGGCGATATCACCGCGCTGATCGGTCCGAACGGGGCCGGCAAGACCACCGTGTTCAACTGCATCACCGGCTTCTACAAGCCGACGATGGGTATGATCACCATGGTGCGCAGCAATGGCGAGGAGCATCTGCTCGAGCGTCTGCCGGACTTCGAAGTGACCAAGAAGGCCAAGGTTGCCCGTACCTTCCAGAATATCCGCCTGTTTTCAGGCCTCACGGTTCTGGAAAACCTGCTGGTGGCACAGCACAACAAGCTGATGAAGGCGTCCGGCTACACGATCCTTGGCCTGCTTGGTCTTCCGGCCTACACGCATGCGTCGGATGCATCGATCGAAAAGGCCAAGTACTGGCTGGAGAAGGCCGATCTCATCGATCGTGCCGACGATCCGGCGGGCGATCTGTCCTACGGCGCGCAGCGCCGTCTGGAAATTGCGCGCGCCATGTGCACCGAGCCTGAGCTTCTGTGCCTAGACGAACCGGCCGCCGGTCTCAACCCGAAGGAGTCGCTTGCGCTCAACGCCCTCCTGCGCGGCATTCGCGACGAGGGAACCTCGCTGCTTCTGATCGAACATGACATGTCGGTCGTCATGGAAATCTCCGACCACGTCGTGGTCCTCGAATATGGGCAGAAGATTTCTGACGGTACGCCCGATCATGTGAAGAACGATCCTAAGGTCATTGCCGCCTATCTTGGTGTCGAGGACGATGAAGTGGAAGAAGTGATTGCAGAAGAACTTGACGGGAGAGCAGTCTGATGTCTGACACTCTCCTGAAAATTCAAGGCGTTGAAACCTATTACGGCAATATCCGCGCTCTGGCTGGCGTGGATGTGGAAGTGAAAAAGGGTGAGATCGTCTCCTTGATCGGCGCCAACGGTGCCGGCAAGTCTACCCTGATGATGACGATCTGCGGCGCGCCTCAGGCACGCAATGGCGAAGTCATTTTCGACGGCGAGGATATTACCCGCCTGCCGACGCATATGATTGCCCGCAAGCGCATAGCCCAGTCGCCTGAAGGCCGCCGAATTTTCCCGCGCATGTCGGTGCTGGAAAATCTGCAGATGGGCGCCAATCTCGACAACCTCAAATACTTCAAGGAAGATGTCGAGAAGGTCTTCACCATGTTCCCGCGCTTGAAGGAGCGCCAGAGCCAGCGTGGCGGCACGCTTTCGGGCGGCGAGCAGCAGATGCTCTCCATCGGTCGCGCGCTGATGTCGCGTCCGAAACTTCTGCTCCTCGACGAGCCGTCTCTCGGCCTGGCTCCTTTGATCGTCAAAGGCATTTTCGAGGCGATCAAGAAGCTCAACCAGGAAGAGGGGCTGACTGTCTTCCTCGTGGAGCAGAACGCTTTCGCGGCCCTGAAGCTTTCCGACCGCGCCTATGTGATGGTCAATGGCAAGGTGACGATGAGCGGTTCTGGCAAGGAGCTTCTCGCCAATCCGGAAGTGCGTGCAGCCTATCTCGAAGGCGGACGCCACTGACGATGAGAGGGTGCGGGGGTCGTCGATCCCCGTCCTTTGACAAGGCGCAAAAGTTTTTATGATTTTGTGCTGCTGCCCATGAAAAAATGCTTGCTTTCGAAGGCGTTGGGCGCAAATCTGCTGAGAGCCTGTCAGACTGCATAGCCGGTTTGGCGGATCAAAAACAAACAATAAAGCTTGCCGGAAAACGGTCAAGCGAAACAGAAAACAGGATCGTTTGCTTCTCGTGGCGGCGGTGCTGATTGGGGAAAAGATGCAGGGCCTTTTTTTCGAAACCGATAGTGGCGTTCGCTATATCTTGCGTGGCCTCGTCGTTCTTCTCGGCTTCTGGACTGCCTGGCGTACAGGCAAGTCCGTTGCCGATGGCTGGGGTCAATATCCGCAGGTGGTGATTTACGCTCTGCTTCTGGGCTGCGTCATGCGCTTTTTACATTACGCGCTCTTTGCCGGTCCGTTGTTGAACGGCTTCTACTACCTGATCGATGTCGCGGTTCTCCTGGCCTTCGCAACGGCCGGCTTCCGCATCCGTCGGACCAGCCAGATGGTCGATAACTACTATTGGCTCTACGACCGGACATCGGCATTTTCCTATAAGAAGAAACATTGACAGACGGGTTTTTCTGAAATCAGAATTCCCTCCTGAGAGGAACAGCCTGGACAGTTAATTTGGGTGCTGGACAGGTCGAGAAAACCAACCCAATCAAAGGAACTGGGAGTAATATAATGAAGAAGTCTCTTCTTTCCGCAGTTGCGCTGACCGCAATGGTCGCGTTCAGCGGTTCGGCATGGGCCGATGTCCTGATCGGCGTCGGTGGTCCGTTGACTGGCCCGAACGCTGCTTTCGGCGCTCAGCTCCAGAAGGGTGCAGAGCAGGCCGCAGCGGACATCAATGCTGCTGGCGGTATCAACGGCGAGAAGATCAAGATCGTTCTCGGCGACGACGTGTCCGACCCCAAACAGGGCATCTCGGTTGCCAACAAGTTCGCAGCCGATGGCGTGAAGTTCGTCGTCGGCCACTTCAACTCCGGCGTTTCCATTCCGGCATCTGAGGTTTATGCTGAAAACGGCATTCTCGAGGTCACGCCTGCTGCGACCAACCCGGTCTTCACCGAGCGCGGCCTGTGGAACACCTTCCGTACCTGCGGCCGTGACGACCAGCAGGGCGGCATCGCCGGCAAGTACCTCGCGGACCACTTCAAGGATGCCAAGGTCGCCATCATTCATGACAAGACCCCTTATGGTCAGGGCCTTGCCGATGAGACCAAGAAGGCTGCCAACGCCGCTGGCGTGAAGGAAGTCATCTATGAAGGCGTCAATGTCGGCGACAAGGACTTCTCCGCCCTGATCGCCAAGATGAAGGAAGCTGGCGTTTCCGTTGTTTACTGGGGCGGCCTCCACACCGAAGCCGGCCTGATCATCCGTCAGGCAAAGGACCAGGGCCTCAAGGCCACGCTCGTTTCCGGTGACGGTATCGTTTCGAACGAACTGGCTTCGATTGCTGGCGACGCCGTTGAAGGCACGCTGAACACCTTCGGTCCTGATCCGACCCTGCGCCCGGACAACAAGGACCTGGTTGCGAAGTTCAAGGCTGCAGGCTTCAATCCTGAAGCTTACACGCTCTACTCCTACGCCGCCGTTCAGGTGATTGCCGAAGGTGCAAAGGCTGCCGGTTCTCTCGACGCTGAAGCCGTTGCTGCAGCGCTGAAGAAGGGCACCTTCAAGACCGTTCTCGGCGATATCTCCTTCGACGAAAAGGGCGACCCGAAGCTTCCTGGCTACGTCATGTACGAGTGGAAGAAGGGCCCGGACGGCAAGTATAGCTACTTCCAGCAGGGCATGTAATCTGCTTTCTGGATTTGAGATTGATGAAGCCCGGCAGCGATGCCGGGCTTTTTTACGTTCTTTGGCTCCCGGTAGGATCGGCCTCCGGCGGCAAGCTCAGTCTTCTATCCAGCATCCTGCTGTTGGTCCCGGCGAAAAGAGGACGGGTTGAGACCCCCCTTTGAGCATGTTCGATCACAATAAATTAGATAACTGTGATGATGGGCGGAACCGGCTACGACGCGCCACGTTTCCCGCAGCCTCAATTCAGGAGTCCATCAATGAAAAAGCTTGTTGTTTCCGCAGTGCTCGCCGCCGCGTCGTTCTTCTCGGTCACCGCACCATCCTTCGCTGAAACCGTTACCGTGACGACGTCGCAGCGCGTCATGCGTGAGCCGGTCCGTGAAGAATACCGCCCGCGCCACTACCGCCATGCCCCGCGCGATTGCTTCGTCAAAAAGGAACGCATCCGCCGCCACGGTGAGATCATCGTCCGCAAGACGCGCGTTTGCCGCTAATCTCAGTGCTTGTCCTCCCCTCCGATGGTGTCGGCGGGGAGGGCAGGTCTGATGCTGTTCTTTGTTGAGTGGGTGTGTGTGGCGGACGGAGTTCCGCCTTTTTTGCATTGTGGGGGATCTGAGTGGTGGCTACCCCCTCTGTCCTGCCGGACATCTCCCCCTCAAGGGGGGAGATCGGCAAAGGGCGCCGACGCAGTTTAGCCTCGACGTTCGGGATTTTTGCTTCGTATCGGTTTAAGCTGGCCTGTCTTTTTCATTTGTCTTGAATCAGGTGCAGCACAAATTCCACTCGCTCATCAACGCCTATCCTCGGCAGGATGACGACGTCATATCCCAGATCACCGTAATCGCGGCAGAGCCGCTCATACTCACCTACGGCGTCCTCGAAGCCGTGGCGGCGCTCGTTGTCGGTAGCGTAGATTTCGGGCCACGGGGGCGTGAGGAAGACCTGATTGTCATAACGAAACTCACTACGCAGTTTCTCATACCAGCGTTCGTCTCCCAGATGGCGAAGCGCGGAGGCGGCGTCGATCAGGCTGCGGTCGAAGATCGAAATGCCTGATGTGTTGCGGGCGGCTGCGTAGTCCTGTTCCGCCATCGCAAGTGCTTGCTCAAGGAAGGCTTTGAGGTCGAGCCAGGGGAGGGCTGTGCCTCCCGTTTTCAGCTGTTGTGCGACGACGCGTCGGCCCGGTTCTTCCACCGTGGCGAACCCGTGTTTTGAAAGGTTTGAGAGGAGCGTGGATTTGCCGCCGCCGGAGCAGCCGGAGAGGATGACGAGTTTGGCCATGGGTTTATCCTTACAGCATCAGCCCGAAAATCGACCTCGATTTTCGGAAAGGCGATGCGTCAATTCAAAAAAGTAGAGCGTCCTTTGCGCGCCCTATAGGACGCACGGCGCCTTAATGGATGAGATGTGCAGACCCGTCGTGATCAAGCGGCAAGGGCGCAACGGAGCGTGAGACTTTGGAGCGCGCAAGGGCTCGCAGATAGAGGGTATTTATCGGCAAGGAAGGCGGCGGAGACAGACGGCCCGCAGTCTTAGCTATCGTGCAGCACATTCGCCGCTTTCACTGCGGCAGAGGCGCGGTTTTCGACGCCGAGTTTGACGTAGATCTGTTCCAGATGCTTGTTCACCGTGCGCGCCGAAAGGCCAAGAATTTCGCCGATATCGCGGTTGGATTTGCCCTTGGCGATCCAGACCAGCACTTCCGATTCCCGCGTCGTCAGCGAGAAGCGGTCCCGCAGCAAAGCGTCGCCGGATTTGTCGTTGGTGGTGGTGAGGCGGAAGAGATATTCGTCGGCGCCGACGGCACCGAGAAACGTAAATTGCAGTGAAGGCCGATCCGACTGCGTGATCACCAGCGGCGTGTCACGGGAGGCCTGCTTCTCCATCCATTCGCCAATGGTGCGCGAGACGATATCGAGGCCATCATTGCTGCCGGTTGCGGCGTTGATGAGGCGCGTTGCCTGTGGCGTGGACCAGAGGATCGTGCCATCGGCGCGCACGGCCAGAAGGTGGCGGCCGGCGGCATCCAGTGCGACGCGCGCGCTTTGGGCCGAGCGGGCATTGGAGAGGTGGACCCGAAGCCTGGCGCGCAGCTCGTCGATATTGATAGGCTTGCTCAGATAATCCACGCCACCGCATTCCAGCGCGCGCACCACATGTTCGGTTTCGGTCAGCCCGGTCATGAAGATCACCGGCACCTGCGCCACGGCGGCGTTCGCCTTCAGCCGCAGGCAGGTTTCGAAGCCATCAAGGCCCGGCATGACGGCATCGAGCAGCACGAGATCCGGCGTCACGCGCTCGACGATGTTGAGGGCTGCCTGTCCAGAGGTCGCGATCAGCACCGAGAAGCCGGACTGTTCCAGCGCCTCGGTCAAAAAGCCGAGCGCTTCCGGGCTGTCATCGACCAGAAGAACGATATCGCGGGGCTGCAACGATCGGTTCATCCGTGTCCGTCCTTTCTGTCGAAAGCCTGGAGATAATCGGCATAGCCGGCGAGGTCGAAAGCGCGCACGAAGCGGCGGGCTTCTTCGGTAAAGGCGAGGTTCTCAGGTTCAGCCGCAAGGCTATCAAGCTTGGCTTCGATGCCACGAATATAGCCTATTTCGCCAAGTGCAATCAGATCCTGCAAATGAGCCGGTGCCGGTGCCTGTATTGCGCCGGGCTTTGCTTGACTTTGGGCTAATGAGACTGGGGATAGGTCGGTATCATAGACCCATTGCAGGCCGAGGTGAACGGCCAGCCTGTCGCAGAGCTTGCGGATATCCACGGGCTTTGCCAGCGTGTCATTATGGCCATCCGTACCAGCGCCGATGATCGCCGTATCGCCGATATTGGCCGAGAGCATGAGGATGGGCGCCGTTTGGCCTGCGTCGCGCAGCCTGTCCACTAATTGCCAGCCGCTCATGCCCGGCATGGAGATGTCGATGAGGAACGCGTCCGGCTGCATCGCCTCGATCAGCGCCAGGCAGTCCGGCCCGCTTTGCGCCGTTAGCACGACGAAATCGAGCGGCGACAGCACCTCCATCATCAGGTCGCGGTGATCCTCATTGTCATCGACAACGACGATGGTGCGGCGTGGACCGGCATAGGAGACGATCTTCTTTTCCGGTGCGAGTGCTGTGCTGGGACGATCGACGGAGGAGAGCATCAGCCGTACCCGGAAGGTCGAGCCGACATCCTTCTCGCTTTCGACGGAAATCTCGCCACCGAGCGTGTTGGTCAGCAGTTGGGTGATGGTGAGCCCAAGGCCAAGGCCCGGCATCGGCTTGATGCTTTCGGCTTCGCCACGCTGGAACGGCTCGTAGATGCGGGCGAGATCCTTTTGCGCAATACCGCGCCCGGTATCGGTGACGGTGAAGGTGGCGACCTGGCTTCGATAGGTGACGTCGAAGCTGACAGTGCCTTCGTCGGTGAACTTGATGGCATTGGAGAGCAGGTTGACGAGGATCTGGCGCAGGCGTTTCTCGTCGCTGCGCACATATTGCGGCAGGCCTCGTGCCCGTTCATGACGGAAGGTCAGCCCCTTGGCCTGCGCCTGCGGGCGGAACATGTCGATGATCTGGTCGAGGAAATCCTGAATGTTGATTTCGTTGGATTGCACCTGCAGGCGTCCCGCCTCGATCTTGGAGATATCCAAGAGACCGTCGATCAGCCCGGAGAGGTGATCGGCGGAGCGGCGGATGACCTTGATGGCGGACTGGCGCGGCGCGGGGATGGTCTCGTCGCGTTCGAGGATCTGAGCGTAACCCAAAACGGCGTTAAGCGGGGTGCGCAATTCGTGGCTGAGCCCCACCACATAGCGGCTCTTGGCGCGGTTGGCGGCTTCGGCCGTTTCCTTGGCGTTTTGCAAGGCGGCGTCGGTCTTCTGGTGGGCGGCGATTTCCTTGAGCAGCAGCGTGTTCTGCCGCGAGGATTCCTCCTCCGCCACGACGCGGCTGTCATGCGCGAGCACCAGGAACCAGCAGACGATGCCGGCAATGACCGCAAAGACGAAGAAGACGATCAGGATGGTGCGATTGACGACATCTGCTGTTGCCGGCGTGCCGGTGCCGACCTGATGGGCGATCAGCCCCAGGATGCCGCCAATGGCGGCAACGGCGAGTACGGAGAAGATGGCATAGCGGCCTAGCCGGGTGGACAGCTTGGCGACGAGCTGTTCCGGCAGGAAGGTCTTCGCCACCTGGGCCGTCTGATAATTCAGCCGCGCCTTCGGCTTGCACATATCGTGGCAGCGGCTGTCCAGCGAGCAGCAGAGCGAACAGATCGGACCGGCATAGGCGGGGCACCAGGCCATGTCTTCCGGCTCGAAAGGATGCTCGCAGATGGAGCAGGTGATGCTGGAAAGCTCCTTCCACTTCTGGCGCGGTTTGCGGGCCAGGTAGAATTTTCCCTTCGTGCCCCAGGCGATCAGCGGCGAGGCGATGAAGGCGACGATGAGGGTGATGTAGGGCGCCAGCGATGCGGCAAGCGTGCCGAACAGACCGAAATGGGCGCTGAGTGCAATCGTTGCAGAGAGCGCCATGGCGCCGACGCCGACGGGATTGATATCGTAAAGATGGGCGCGCTTGAACTCGATGCCGGGTGGGGCAAGGCCGAGCGGCTTGTTGATGAAGAGATCGGCGGAGATGGTGCAAAGCCACGCCATGGCTACGATGGAGAAGATGCCGAGCGTTTCTTCCAGCAGCCGATAGATGCCAAGCTCCATCAGAAGGAGCGCAATCGCCACGTTGAAGACCAGCCAGACGACGCGGCCCGGATGGCTGTGGGTCAGCCGCGAGAAGAAGTTCGACCAGGCGAGCGAGCCCGCATAGGCATTCATCACGTTGATCTTCAACTGCGACACGACGACGAAGGCCACCATCAGAATCAGCGCGGCATTGTGGTTCGGGATCATGTAGCCGAAGGCGGTCAGATACATCTGCGAGGGGTCGGCTGCACGATCCACCGGCACGCCAGAGGACAGCGTCAACACCACCAGGAAGGAGCCCGCCAGAAGCTTGGGAACGCCCACCAGAACCCAGCCGGCACCGGCAAGGAAAACCCCGAACTTGTGGCGCCACTTGCTCTGACCTTCGGCCGGCAGGAAGCGCAGAAAGTCCACCTGTTCGCCGATCTGTGACATCAGCGCCAGGATGACGGCGGAGGCCGCACCGAATTCGATGAGGTTGAAAGACGCGATTTCACCGGGCGAGGCAGAGGCATGGTGAATGCCGGAGAAGGCGAGCCATAGATCGAACTTCTGCCAATCCATCAGGGCGATGAAGATGAAGGGCAGAACGTTGAGGACGATCCAGAAGGGCTGTGTCAGGATCTGGAACTTGCTGATGAGGCGCACGCCATGGGTGACGAGCGGAATGACCATGACCGCCGAGATGATGTAGCCGATCCACAGCGGAATGCCGAGCGCCAGCTCCAGCGCGCCGGACATGATCGACGCCTCGATGGCAAAGAGCATGAAGGTGAAGGCGGCGTAGATCAGCGAGGTGATGGTGGAACCGATATAGCCGAAGCTTGCGCCGCGCGTCAGAAGGTCGATATCGACGCCATGGCGGATGGCATAGCGGCTGATCGGCAGGCCGACCAGCAGCATGGCGATCGCGGCAGCAATGATGGCGAAAAAGGCGTTGGTCGTGCCGTAGGAGAGGGTGATGGCGCCGCCGATGGCTTCCAGCGCCAGAAAGGAGATCGCGCCGATGGCGGTGTGAGAAATGCGGCTCGAGGAGAATTGCCGAGCGCTCTTGGCGGTAAATCGCAGCGCGTAATCTTCCAGCGTCTGGTTCGCGACCCAGCGGTTATATTCGCGTCTGACGGGGATGATGCGTTGCCGTGCGGCCATGCCAGTGTTCCACAGCCTCCACTAGAGCTTGGTGTCCGTATCTCTCTCCGGCGTCATGGTCGAGCCTGACCCGACCATCCACCAGCGGATGGAAACCTGGATCCTCGGGTCAAGCCCGAGGATGACGAGCGCGCCGCGGTCGTTGAGTCCACGTTGCCCGCAAACGGCAGACGGAAAAATGGCGTCGCCCGGATCGAGCGACGCCACTTGTTTTAGATTAGGCAGCAGCCGACTTTGCCGTCGGGACTTCTGCGATCGTCTTCAGAACGACGGAAGCGATCTGGTAAGGGCAGCCCTGGGAGTTCGGACGACGGTCTTCGAGGTAACCACGATAGCCGTTGTTGACGAAGGAGTGCGGAACGCGGATCGATGCGCCACGGTCTGCAACGCCGTAGGAGAACTTGTTCCACGGAGCGGTTTCGTGCTTGCCGGTCAGGCGCAGGTGGTTGTCCGGACCGTAAACGTCGATGTGCTCTTTCCAATTCTTTTCGAAGGCAGCCATGAGGGCTTCGAAATAGTCCTTGCCGCCAACTTCACGCATGAACTTGGTGGAGAAGTTGCAGTGCATGCCAGAGCCGTTCCAGTCGGTGTCGCCGAGCGGCTTGCAATGGAATTCGACGTCGATGCCGTACTTTTCGCACAGGCGAAGAAGCAGGTAGCGAGCGATCCAGATCTGGTCGGCGGCACTCTTGGAGCCCTTGCCGAAAACCTGGAATTCCCACTGACCCTTGGCCACTTCGGCGTTGATGCCTTCGTGGTTGATGCCTGCTTCGAGGCAGAGGTCGAGATGCTCTTCGACGATTTCGCGAGCGATCGAACCAACGTTCTTGTAGCCGACGCCAGTGTAGTACGGGCCCTGCGGAGCTGGGTAGCCCTGCTCTGGGAAGCCGAGCGGACGACCGTCTTCGTAGAAGAAGTATTCCTGCTCGAAGCCGAACCAGGCGCCTTCGTCGTCAAGGATGGTTGCGCGGCTGTTGGACGGATGCGGGGTGACGCCATCCGGCATCATGACTTCGCACATGACCAGCGCGCCGTTGGTGCGGGCAGGGTCGGGGTAGATTGCGACTGGTTTCAGAACGCAGTCAGAGCTGTGGCCTTCGGCCTGCATGGTGGAGGAGCCATCAAAGCCCCAAAGCGGAAGCTGCTCGAGTGTCGGGAATTCGTCGAATTCCTTGATCTGCGTCTTGCCGCGCAGGTTTGCTACCGGCTTGTAACCATCCAGCCAGATGTACTCGAGTTTGAACTTAGTCATTACGAACCTCTCATGGGTTAAGATGCGAAGCCTTGATTGTTTTCGTCCGGTTACCGGTGGAAAACGCTCTCGCTTTCAAGGGCTGCCGATAGATATGCATGCCGCGTGCCAATTCGCGCCCGTCTCGAATCGACGCGTCATTTTTTTCTGCCAACCTCGCTGCCGAACCGGTTGGTACGGCAAAATTCCGTCTTGCAGCGTGATGGAGGATTTTCGCGAATTTTTAGAATTATGAAGGCTTTATGAAGCGAAATCGGCCGATTTTCTGCTGAAACTGTAAGCGATAGGGTCGTTCTGAATGTTTTTTGACCTGAAAGTGCGAAATTTGAGTGATTAGCTGCATAAAGACTATTCGATTAACCGACGCGCAATCGATGTGATTAAAAATTAGGCTTTGTGATATTTTTTTAAGCGGATGGGGTGAATTTCGGCTTTCAATCGGCTATAGTCCGGAACGAAGCATGGTGCTGAGGTGTTTGACTGGAAGAAAAGAGGCCGTCATGAGAACCGAACCCAATTTTGAAAGTGCCAAGATCTATCAGTTCCCCGTCGGAGGCCGCGCAGGCTACCGAGGCTTTCGCAAGGATGCGTCGGTTCAGTCCATCCAGGCAGACGCTCCGCGCGTGGACTTCGACAGCTGGTACCACCAGGACGCCATTGCCGAGGACGAGAAGCCCCATAACTGAGGTATCTCGCGTTCTCGCTTATCCCGTCGGCTGACCTCGGGTCGGCCGCCCACACTTCCACGTGCTGATTTCGCCACCCCACCTACGTCAAACGACGTATACGGTTTCGCGGCACTGAGCCCGATAGTCCCCTCCAGCAGCGGTTCAACATGCCGCTGAGGCCTTCACGGCCCAACACGAAGAGGGGTTCTTCCGATGACTTTCAGCAAGATGCTCACTGGCGCGCTGCTCGGCGCCATCATGTCCACCACTGCATTCCACGGCGCATTTGCCGCTGACGACACGATCAAGATCGGCGTGCTGCACTCGCTCTCCGGCACGATGGCGATTTCGGAAACGACGCTGAAGGACGCCATGCTGATGCTCATCGACGAGCAGAACAAGAAGGGCGGCGTTCTCGGCAAGAAGCTTGAAGCCGTCGTCGTCGATCCGGCCTCCGACTGGCCGCTCTTTGCCGAAAAGGCGCGTCAGCTGATCAGCCAGGACAAGGTTGCCGCCGTGTTCGGTTGCTGGACATCGTCTTCGCGCAAATCCGTTCTGCCGGTGTTCGAAGAGCTGAACTCCATTCTCTTCTACCCTGTGCAGTATGAGGGCGAAGAGTCCTCACGCAACATCTTCTACACCGGTGCCGCACCGAACCAGCAGGCGATCCCCGCCGTCGATTATCTTGCCAACACCGAAGGCGTCGAGCGCTGGGTTCTGGCCGGTACGGACTATGTCTACCCGCAGACCACCAACAAGATCCTGAAGGCCTACCTGATGTCGAAGGGCGTCAAGGAAGAGGACATCATGATCAACTACACGCCATTCGGCCACTCCGACTGGCAGACGATCGTCTCCGACATCAAGAAGTTCGGCTCTGCCGGCAAGAAGACCGCCGTCGTTTCCACCATCAATGGTGACGCGAACGTTCCCTTCTACAAGGAACTGGCGAACCAGGGCGTGAAGGCTGAAGACATTCCGGTCGTCGCCTTCTCCGTCGGTGAAGAAGAGCTTGCCGGTCTTGATACCACGCCTCTCGTCGGCCACCTTGCTGCCTGGAACTACTTCCAGTCCGTCGATACTCCGGTCAATGCCGAGTTCATCAAGGAATGGCACGCCTTCACGAAGAACGACAAGCGCGTGACCAACGACCCGATGGAAGCCGCCTATATCGGCTTCAATGCCTGGGTGAAGGCCGTCGAAGCTGCCGGCACCACGGATACCGACAAGGTTCTCGACAGCATCATTGGCGTTTCGGTGCCGAACCTGTCTGGTGGTTACGCGACCGTCATGCCGAACCACCACATCACCAAGCCGGTGCTGATCGGTGAAATCCAGTCCGACGGCCAGTTCCAGATCGTCCAGCAGACCGCGCAGGTCGTGGGCGACGAGTGGTCCGACTACCTGCCGGACTCCAAGGACCTGATCTCCGACTGGCGCAAGCCAATGTCCTGCGGCAACTTCAACGTTGCGTCGGGCAAGTGCGGCGGCAAGGGCATGTGATTGGGTGATCCCTCTCGAGGCGCTGATGCGCCTCGACTGGACTCCGGCTCAACTCCGGGGTGAGGGAGACCGGGCAATCGCCCCACACCGCCGTCATCCTCGGGCTTGATCCGAGGATCCACTGTTTACACTCACTCTCTCTAGCGTCGCTGGTTTCTGGCAGACGTGATGGATCCTCGGGTCAAGCCCGAGGATGACGTCGAGAGGGAGAGAGGCTCCAAGGGGGACTTGGGACCATGTTTTTCCGACTGTTGGCCGTGATCGGCCTGTTGTTCAGCCTGACGGCTTCGGTCTTTGCCCAGCAGGGCGATGCCAAGCCGTTGATCGATGCGCTGGGCAAGGCCGACTTCAAGCAGGCTGAAGCGCTGATCGGGCAGATGGCTGCGACCGGCGATGCGCGCGTTGTGCCTGCACTCGAAGCGCTTGCTGCCGGTGAACTCTACGTTCGCAAGGCCGACAGCCTGGTGTTTCTCGTGAAGCCCGCCGGCGACAATCTGACGCTGATCGATCCGGTGACGGGTGAGGCGGTCGGTGAAGCGCCGAAGGCGGCGGTGACGAAGATCAAGGTCAACAATACGCTGCGTCGTGTCACGCGCGCAGCACTCGGCGGTCTGACGCTGCTGAGCCCCGATCGTGGCGTGCGGCTTGCCGCGGCCGATGCCGTGTTGAAGGCGCCGAGTGCTGAAAATTTCGGGCTGTTGGAAGCGGCTCTTGCCAAGGAAACCGATGCACAGGTACGCGCACGCATGGAAGAGGCGCGTGCCGTTTCCCTCCTGAGTTCCGACCGTTCCGTCGAAGACAAGCGCAGTGCCATCGACACGATCAAGACGATCGGCGGGCGCGATGCCATCAGCATCCTAATGGCTTCATCATCCTCCGTCGATGCCAGCCTGAAGCCCGACATCGACGCGGCGATCTCGCATATCCAATCCTCGCTGGCGCTATGGGACGCCGCGCAGAACATCTGGTACGGCCTGTCTCTCGGCTCCGTGCTGCTGCTTGCGGCCATCGGCCTTGCCATCACCTTCGGCGTGATGGGCATCATCAACATGGCGCATGGCGAGATGGTGATGATCGGCGCCTATTCCACCTTTATCGTTCAGGACATCATTCGCAGTCACTTCCCAGGACTGTTCGATTGGTCGCTCACCATCGCACTGCCGGTTGCCTTTATCGTCACCGGATTTGTCGGTCTCGTCATCGAGCGCGGCGTAATCCGCTTTCTTTATGGCCGGCCGCTGGAAACGCTGCTGGCCACCTGGGGTATTTCGCTGATCCTCCAGCAGGGCGTGCGCTCCATCTTCGGGCCAACCAACCGCGAGGTCGGCAGCCCAAGCTGGATGTCCGGCTCCTTCAGCGTCGGTTATCTGAATTTCACCTGGAACCGCGTCTGGATCGTCTGCTTCTCGCTGTCGGTGTTCTTCGCTCTGCTTCTGCTTCTGAAGCGCTCCTCCTTCGGCCTGCAGATGCGCGCCGTGACCCAGAACCGGCGCATGGCATCTTCCATGGGGATCCGCACACCCTGGGTCGATGCCTTCACCTTTGCGCTCGGCTCGGGCGTTGCGGGTCTTGCGGGCGTCGCGCTCAGCCAGATCGACAACGTGTCGCCCAATCTTGGCCAGAGCTACATTATCGACAGCTTCATGGTCGTGGTCTTTGGCGGTGTAGGCAATCTCTGGGGAACGCTGGTCGGCGCGCTGTCGCTTGGTGTTCTCAACAAGTTCCTGGAGCCGACCGTCGGTGCCGTTCTCGGCAAGATCCTCGTCCTCGTCCTCATCATCCTGTTCATCCAGAAGCGGCCACGCGGTCTCTTCGCACTCAAGGGAAGGGCGATCGAAGCATGATTACCGGCTTTCTCCTTCGCGCTCTCGACCGCCGCATCTCGATTGCCATCGGCATCATTCTGGCCGTGGCGCTCATCATTCCGGCGCTGAACCTGCTCTTGCCGCCCAGCAACCCGCTGCATGTGCCGACCTATATGATGTCGATGCTTGGCAAGTATCTGGCTTACGCGCTTCTGGCGCTGGCACTCGATCTCGTCTGGGGCTATTGCGGCATTCTCTCGCTTGGCCACGGGGCGTTCTTTGCGCTCGGCGGCTACGCCATGGGCATGTATCTGATGCGCCAGATCGGCTCGCGCGGCGTCTATGGCGATCCGGTGCTGCCGGATTTCATGGTCTTCCTCAACTGGAAGGAACTGCCCTGGTTCTGGCACGGCTTCGACATGTTCTGGTTCGCCATGCTGATGGTGCTGGTCGTGCCCGGCCTGCTTGCCTTCATCTTCGGCTGGTTCGCGTTTCGCTCGCGCGTCAATGGCGTCTACCTGTCGATCATCACCCAGGCCATGACCTACGCACTGCTGCTCGCCTTCTTCCGCAACGACATGGGTTTTGGCGGCAATAACGGCCTGACAGACTTCAAGGATATTCTCGGCTTTTCCGTTCAGGCGGACGGAACACGTGCCGTGCTCTTTGCCATGACCGCACTGATGCTGGCGCTGTCCTTGATGATTGCCTCCGGTATCGTCAATTCCAAGTTCGGCAAGGTGCTGGTGGGTGTGCGCGATGCCGAAAGCCGCGTTCGCTTCCTTGGCTTTCGCGTCGAAAACATCAAGCTCTTCACCTTCGTCGTCTCGGCGATGATGGCGGGCATTGCCGGTGCGCTTTTCGTGCCGCAGGTGGGCATCATCAATCCGGGCGAGTTCGCGCCGGCCAACTCGATCGAGGTGGTTGTGTGGACGGCGGTTGGCGGTCGCGGCACGCTGATCGGGCCAATCATCGGCGCGCTGCTGGTCAATGGCGGCAAGAGCTACTTTACCGGCGCCTTTCCCGAGTTCTGGCTCTTTGCGCTGGGCGGCCTCTTCATTGCCGTGACGCTGTTCTTCCCCAAGGGCATTGTCGGCACCATCCAGCACCATATGGCGGGTCGTCGCGGCAAGGGTGCAAAGCCCAAAGACAATCCGGCAAAGCCCGGCAATGACGATGCGGTGGCGCATCAGGCAGCGGAGTGAGGCGGATATGAACACAGTTTCTGATACGAGAGCGAAAAGCCTGCTCTATCTCGACGGCGTTTCCGTTTCCTTCGATGGCTTCCGGGCGCTGAACTCTCTGTCCTTTGTGGTCGAGCCCGGCGAGTTGCGCGCCATTATCGGCCCGAATGGAGCCGGCAAGACGACGATGATGGACATCATCACCGGCAAGACGCGGCCGGACAGCGGCACGGTGCTGTTCGAAGATCAGATCGATCTGACGAAAAAGGACGAGGCCGATATCGCCCAGCTTGGCATCGGCCGGAAATTCCAGAAGCCGACCGTGTTCGAAAGCCATACAGTCTGGGACAATCTGGAACTGGCGCTGAACCGCAAGCGCGGCGTGTTCGCCACGCTGTTCTATCGCCTCACTGCAGAGGACAAAGCGCGCATCGAGGAAATCCTCGCAACTGTGCGCCTCGGCCACCGCCGTGATGACCTCGCGGCGAACCTCTCGCACGGCCAGAAACAGTGGCTGGAAATCGGCATGCTGCTTGCGCAGGAGCCGAAGCTTTTGCTGGTGGATGAACCGGTGGCGGGCATGACGGACGCCGAGACGGCGGAAACGGCAGTGCTGTTGAAGGAAATCGCCAAGACTCGTTCGGTTGTGGTGGTAGAACACGACATGGGCTTCATCCGCGAGCTCGGCGTCAAGGTGACATGCCTTGCCGAAGGCTCCGTGCTGGCCGAGGGATCGATCGATTTCGTTTCGAACGATCCGAAGGTCATTGAGAATTATCTGGGGCGGTGAACATGCTAAGCGTCGAAAACATCAATCTTCACTATGGCGCGGCGCAGGCTTTGCGTGGCATCTCGCTGAATGCCGAGATGGGCAAGATCACCTGCGTGCTGGGGCGCAACGGGGTGGGCAAGAGTTCGCTGTTGCGTGCGGTCACCGGGCAGCATGCCATCAGCGGCGGCTCGATCACCTTTGGTGGAGAGAGCCTGAATGGACTTGCACCCTATCAGCGGGCGAAGCGCGGGGTGGGCTATGTGCCGCAGGGGCGTGAAATCTTTCCGTTGCTGACGGTGCAGGAAAATCTGGAGAGTGGTTATGCGCCGCTGCCGCGCAAGGAGCGGTTTATTCCTGACGACATCTTCAGCCTGTTTCCGGTGCTGCAAAGCATGTTGTCACGCCGCGGCGGCGATCTTTCCGGCGGGCAGCAGCAGCAGCTGGCGATCGGTCGGGCGCTGGTGACGCGTCCGAAGATCCTGGTTCTGGATGAGCCGACCGAAGGCATTCAGCCGTCGATCATCAAGGATATCGGACGGGCCATCAAGTATCTGCGGGATTCAACCGGCATGGCGATCCTGCTGGTCGAGCAATATCTGGATTTCTGCCGCGAGCTTGCCGACTATGTCTATATCATGGATCGCGGCGAGGTCGTGCATCAAGGTGCGGCTGAAACGCTCGACACGCCGGAAGCGCGGCGGCATTTGACAGTATAGTTGCTGCGGATTTGCTCACGCCGTAATAAAAACCCCGTGATAAAGTGAACAGCCATGCGCTCAGACATGGCTTTCATGCAGGTTTTTACGTTTCATTCACCAAAGTCCTGTGTTATTGGCAACAAGAATGCTGCATGCAAGACACACCCGAGAGGTCATCTGCACGCCGCGACCGTCGATCCCTTACATTCCGCGAATTTTCCGGCATCTCGTCGGAGAACTGTGCCAATAAAGGCGTGCCGATGAATTTGACTGTTGCTGGCCGGACGTTCCGGCTCCAATTTCCTGCCAAGACATTGTTCGCAGGGTTTGCCATCCTCACAAGCATGAGCGCCGCAGCATCGGCGTCGATGTGCGGTCAGGCTGCAAAGCCCGGCCGGCATGAGTTTTCGCTCATGTCACAGGGGTCAGAACGCGAGGGCGTCTATTTCGTTCCATCCTCATACGATGGATCGAAGCCGGTGCCGGTCGTTTTTGACTTTCATGGCAGCAACAGCAACCCGAACGGCCAGTTGGATCGCAGTGGCTGGGACAAGGTTGCCGAACGCACGGGCGTCGTGGTCGTGGCACTGCAGGGCAGCCTCGACGGCGATCTGCCCGGTACCCATGCCTGGAACGTGCCGGGCGTGACCACCCGCAAGGGCGGGCTGGATGAGGTCTCGTTCATCCGCGATGCGGTTTCCATGGTGAAGTCGAAGTTCTGCGTCGATGAAGAACGCTTCTATGGCTCCGGCTATTCCGGGGGCGGGCGCATGCTTTCCCAATATCTGTGCAGCGGCAGCAATGATTTTGCCGCGGCTGGCTTTGTCGCCTCGCTGCGCGCAGGCGTTCCGGTGGAAGCCGAAGGCCGCTGGCGGCCGGACATGGCAAGCTGCACGCCAGCCAAGCCGATGTCGATCATCGCCTTTGCCGGCACGAAGGATCCAGCCAATCCCTATCAGGGCGGTGGCAAGCCTTATTGGCAGTATGGCGGCGAGACGGCGCTGAAGCGGTGGGCGGAGCTCGATGGCTGCAAGGGTGCCGTCAAAAGCAAGTCTCTCGGCAACTTCACCTTCAATTCCTATGATGTCTGCAAGAGCGGATCGCGCATTCATTCCTATGTGATCGACGCCTGGGATCATGCATGGCCGCGCGCCACGATGAAGTCCGACGTCATTGCCGCTTCTGCCGTTCTGACCCGCAAGCCCGGCAGCGATGTGACGCCGAAGGCGCAGCTGGCGGTGGACCGCAGGACATCGGGTGATGAGAGCGCAAGACAGGTTGATGCAGCCGAAAGAATGTGGGATTTCTTCCAGAATACGGAAGGGCAGATGGTTGTCGACGCAACGTCGAAGACGGATTGCTCTGTGAAAGCGGTTTCCGCATCCGCGAAGCCCTCGGAGACGACGTGCAGCCAGTCCTTGAAAGCATCAGCCAACCCCGCCCGCAACGCGCCCGTGGCCGAGGACGCATTGTAACCAAAGCGCTTGATGGGCGCAGCCGTCTGGATGAATTGTTCCAGGAAGGCTGCGCCAAGATCAGGCTGCCCGATACATTTTCCAATGAAATGGAAGCCATTCTCATCAATTCCTCCGGCGGTTTGACCGGGGGAGACGAGGTGGAATGGCAGGCGCATGCCAAGGCAGGCACCAGCCTTGTCGTCACCACGCAGGCCTGCGAAAAGGTCTACAAGGCAGCTGCCGGGACTGCGAATGTCTCCGTTCGTGTCACGGCGGAAGAAAACACCCGGCTCCACTGGCTCCCCCAGGAAACCATCCTCTTTGATCGCGCCTCGCTGACGCGCAGGCTGGAGGCGGATCTGCACGCCTCGTGCGAGTTTCTCGCGGTGGAAGCGGTGCTGCTTGGTCGTCAGGCCATGGGCGAAGCAATGGAAGAGGGGCTGTTTCGCGACCGCTGGCGCATTCGTCACGGCGGCAAGCTCGTTCATGCGGAGGAGCTTTTTCTCGACGGTCGCATTGCCGATCTGACGCAGCGGTCTTCCGTTCTTGCGGGCCGGGTCGCCTTCGCCACCATCCTTTATATCGGGCCGCTGGCTGAGGCGCTCTTGCCTAAAATCAGAGCGTTTGCCGGAGAAAGCGGCGGCGCCAGCGAATGGCAGGGGAAGCTCGTTGTGCGACTGTCTGCGCAGGACGGTTTCTCCTTGAGAAAAATGCTTTTTCCCATCATTTCGCTCTTGCGCAACGGCGCGCCAGTGCCGAAAGTCTGGAATCTGTGAAGCGGGTGCAGCACGCCTAAAGCCGGATGAACGTGGGGCTTAAGTGACTGCATCGGCGGGATGATTTTGAGCGTGCCTTCCAAGCCTTGAAGGACGCTCGGCTGGAATGGGACGACGATGAACCTTACTCCCCGGGAAAAAGACAAGCTCCTGATCTCCATGGCCGCCATGGTGGCGCGCCGGCGGCTCGAACGCGGCGTCAAGCTCAATTATCCAGAGGCGATCGCGCTGATCACCGACTATGTGGTGGAAGGTGCGCGTGACGGCCGCGCCGTGGCCGAACTGATGGAAGCGGGCGCCCATGTCATTTCGCGCGATCAGGTCATGGAAGGCATCGCCGAGATGATCCACGACGTGCAGGTGGAAGCCACCTTCCCGGACGGCACCAAACTCGTCACCGTGCATGAGCCGATTAGGTGATTTTGTGAGCAGAATTGTTAGGCCATGGGTGGGCGATCAATACAGAACCCGTCAAGTTCCGTTGAGGCTGTTGATCGTCGGGGACTCTCATCACGGAGATATTACGTCCAGAGACGAGCTAGAAACCATAAAGACTATTCAATCTTATTTTTTAAATACAAATCGTAGCTTCGCCTTTTTTACTCGAATTATGGCTACTGTGGCCGGATCGCAGTACTGGACGCTCGATCGACAGAAGTTTTACCATGACGTCGCGTTCTTCAACTATGTAGATGGCGTCGCAGTCCATGGAAGTCGAGAGAGACCAAGCGGGACGCAGTTTTTCAGTAGCGCTACAGGATTCAAAGCGATTGTTGACGAGCTTAGCCCGGAAGTTGTGTTCTGTTGTGGGGCTGACGTTCGCCGGCATGTTGAGTCTGACTTAGGGACTCGGGACGTTCTCTCCGTTGAGAGCGAGGGATTGAAAGCTGACTATATTCGGTGCAACGACAGGTTTTTTTTCTTCTCGAGGCACCCGTCTTCTGGTTACAGCAAAAAATGGGCTGGTGTCGTTCAGAGGCTTGCTGAAATCGAGGGGTTTGCTGAAAGGCTGGATGCGATGCGCGGGAAGTGGATAAAGTCGTGACGATCGCGGGCGTTATGGCAGGCTAAACGATGACACTAAGGAGAACCGTGATGATACCAGGCGAGATCATTGCTGCCGAGGGCACGATAGAGCTCAATGCCGGCCAGCCGACCGTGACCATCGAAGTCGCCAATTCCGGCGACCGCCCGGTTCAGGTGGGTAGCCACTATCATTTCTTCGAGACCAATGCCGGGCTGATCTTCGAGCGCGACAAGGCCCGCGGCATGCGACTGGATATTCCGGCCGGCACGGCGGTGCGTTTCGAGCCGGGGCAAAAGCGTGAAGTGACGCTCGTGCCGCTTTCCGGCAAGCGCGAGGTCTATGGCTTTCGCCAGCAGGTGATGGGGAAGCTGTGATGGCCTCGCAGTTGAATCTGAGCGCCTTGGTTTCGCTCGTCCTGCTTGTCGGCTCCGGCGCCGTCACCACGGCCTTTGCCCAGGACAAAAAGGTCAATTGCACCGACCCTCAGACGCAGATGGAGATGACCCAGTGCGCCGGGGAAGACTACGACAAGGCCGACAAGGACTTGAATGTCGAGTACCAGAAGCTCCGCAAGCTTTTGGGCGAGCGCGACAAGGTGGCTGACGAGAACGGCAAGGGCGCGGTCGATGCGCTGGTTGCTGCGCAGCGCGCCTGGGTCGCCTACCGCGATGCCAATTGCAACCTTGCGGGATTTCAGGCGCGTGGCGGGTCGATGGAGCCGCAGCTTGTCGCCTCTTGCCTTGCGCAGATGAGCCGCGATCGGACGCAGGAGTTAAAGACGCTTTCCGCACAGTTCTGGTAGCCCTGATCTGTCGAGACACGTCACGATGCCAAGGCGGATGCCGCCTTGGTCTTTATCAAAACAATAGCCTTCTCCGCCTCTGAGGGAGCCAGACCGCCCATGTCCTACAAGATTTCCCGCGCCGCCTATGCCAGCATGTTCGGCCCGACCACCGGCGACAAGGTGCGCCTTGCCGATACGGAGCTGTTCATCGAAATCGAAAAGGATTTCACCACCTATGGCGAAGAGGTGAAGTTCGGCGGCGGCAAGGTCATTCGTGACGGCATGGGCCAGAGCCAGGCGACCCGTGCGGAGGGTGCGGTCGATACCGTCATCACCAATGCGGTGATCGTCGATCATTCGGGCATCTACAAGGCCGATGTCGGCTTGAAGGACGGGCGCATCCACGCGATCGGCAAGGCGGGCAATCCGGATACGCAGCCGGGCGTGACGATCATCGTCGGCCCTTCGACCGAAGCCATTGCAGGTGAGGGCAAGATCCTGACCGCTGGCGGCATGGACGCTCATATCCACTACATCTGCCCGCAGCAGATCGAAGAAGCGCTGATGAGCGGTGTGACCTGCATGCTGGGCGGCGGTTCTGGCCCTGCGCATGGAACGCTTGCCACCACCTGCACCGGTGCATGGCATATCGAACGGATGATCGAAAGCTTCGACGGCTTTCCAATGAATCTTGCACTTGCCGGCAAGGGTAATGCCTCGCTGCCGAAGCCGCTGGAAGAAATGATCCTGGCAGGCGCCTCCTCGCTGAAGTTGCATGAGGACTGGGGCACGACCCCGGCTGCCATCGACAACTGCCTGACGGTGGCCGACGCCTTCGACGTGCAGGTGATGATCCATACCGATACACTGAACGAAAGTGGCTTCGTGGAAGACACGGTGGCCGCCATCAAGGGCCGCACCATCCATGCCTTCCATACGGAAGGGGCAGGCGGCGGTCACGCGCCGGATATCATCAAGATCTGCGGCAATCCCAACGTCATTCCGTCCTCCACCAACCCGACGCGGCCATATACGGTCAATACGCTGGCGGAACATCTGGATATGCTGATGGTCTGCCACCATCTGTCGCCATCGATCCCCGAAGACATTGCTTTTGCCGAAAGCCGTATCCGCAAGGAGACCATCGCGGCGGAAGACATTTTGCACGATATCGGCGCCTTCTCGATCATCTCCTCCGACAGCCAGGCGATGGGCCGCGTCGGCGAAGTGGCGATCCGCACCTGGCAGACGGCCGACAAGATGAAGCGTCAGCGTGGTCGTCTGAAGGATGAAAAGGGCGAGAACGACAATTTCCGCGTTCGCCGCTACATCGCCAAATACACGATCAATCCGGCGATCGCCCATGGTGTGAGCCACGAGATCGGCTCGGTCGAAGTCGGCAAACGTGCCGACCTTGTACTCTGGTCTCCGGCTTTCTTCGGCGTGAAGCCGGAAATGGTGCTGCTCGGCGGTTCGATTGCGGCGGCACCCATGGGCGACCCGAACGCCTCCATTCCCACGCCGCAGCCGATGCATTACCGCCCGATGTTTGCGGCTTACGGCAAGTTGCGCACCAACTCCTCCGTCACTTTCGTCTCGCAGGCCTCGCTCGATGGCGGGTTGGCACAGCGTCTCGGTGTGGCGAAAAAGCTGGTGGCGGTGAAGAATGTCCGCGGCGGCATCTCGAAGGCCTCGATGATCCACAACACGCTGACCCCGCATATCGAGGTGGATCCGGAGACCTACGAGGTGCGTGCAGATGGCGAGTTGCTGACCTGCGAACCGGCGACAGTTCTGCCCATGGCGCAGCGCTACTTCCTGTTTTGATATCGGGCTTTTTGAAACGGTCCGCATAACTGCACGATCGTCGCCTTAGCGCCGTCTCCGTTCCGTTGGCGGATCGGCGAGGGGCGCACGCGTTTGAAATGATGCGTTGTGCTTTGTGATACTGACGTCAGTTGCGAGAATTCGTCTACCTCCAGAATGAAGCGGGCGCCGTGCGAAGACGGCGCCCGCATTCAATCTGTCATCGATTGCAGACCGCTGGTGAGGGTCTTTTAGTCTTCGATGATCTCGCTCTGCTTGCTGGTGTCGCGCATGAACAGGTAGACGACAAGCGACACGCCGATCATGGCGGTGACGTACCAGTAGAAGCCCTGTTCCCAGCCGGCGCTCTTGAAGCGCAGTGCGACGAACTCCGCGGTACCGCCGAAGAGCGTGTTGGCGAGAGCGTAAGGGAGAGCAACGCCGAGTGCGCGGATATTTGCGGGGAAGAGTTCCGCTTTGACCACGGCGTTGATCGAGGTGTAGCCCGTCACGATCACAAGCGCGGCCATGACCAGCAGTCCGGCAATCAGCGGGTCCTTGGTGTGCTCCAGGGCCGAGAAGATCGGGTAGGTGAAAAGAACGCCCATCACTCCGAATGCGATCATCAGGGGTTTGCGGCCGATCTTGTCGGACAATCCGCCCGCGATTGGCTGCAGCAGCATGAAGATGAGGAGCGTGATGGCATTGATCTCGCTGGCAACTTCGCGCGAGAAGCCCGAGGTGTTGACGAGGAATTTCTGCATGTAGATCGAGTAGGCGTAGAAGGCCAAGGTGCCGCCTGCGGTCAGCAGCATGACGAGCGCTGTCTCTTTCGGATGCTTGGTCAGAAGCTGCCAGAAGCCGGACTTCGGCTTGCCTTCAGCCTTGGCATTCTTGAAGCTTTCGGTTTCTGCAAGGCCACGACGCAGCCAGAAGACGACTACGGCCAGTGCCGCACCGACGAAGAACGGGATGCGCCAGCCCCAGGCATTCAGATCTTCCGTGGTCATGACGTTCTGGAGAATGATGAGGACGGCAATGGCCAGAAGCTGGCCTGAGATCAGGGTCACATACTGGAAGGACGAGAAGAAGCCGCGGCGTTCCTTGCCGGCCATCTCGGAAAGATAGGTGGCGGAAGCACCATATTCGCCGCCGACGGAAAGACCCTGCAACAGACGGGCGATGACGAGCAGTGTGGGCGCGGCTACGCCGATCGTGTTGTAGTCGGGCGTCAGCGCAATGATGAGCGAGCCCAAGCACATGAGGGTGACCGAAAGCGCCAGACCGGACTTGCGGCCATGACGGTCGGCATAAAGGCCCATGATCCAAGCTCCGACAGGGCGCATCACGAAGCCGACGGCGAAGACGGCTGCGGAATTGAGAAGCTGTGCGGTCTGATCGCCTGCTGGAAAGAAGTGCGGTGCGAAGTAAAGCGCAAAGGCGGCATAGACATACCAGTCGAACCATTCGACGAGATTGCCCGTCGAGCCGCCAATAATCGATTTCAGGCGGTGCTTGCGGTCAGGCGACTGCGCGGCTCTTCCCTGGGTGACAGTATTTCCGGTCTCGATCAACACACTCAGACCCTCCCTTGGTCAAGTTTTACAAAGACGCCCAGTGCCTTCTTCCAGGCAGGGCCAAGATCGTGACGCGCGGCTTGGGGCTTTGGGTCTTCCCTTAGAGTGACCAGCGATTGTCCCGCTCAAAGCGTGGTTGCTGATCAGCACATGGCCGTTGATTTTTAGCTGTTGGGCCATCCTCCCGACGGCGCGTCCTCGTCTTGCAATCTGCGGGAGGGGCGGTCGACGTGTGAAGGTTTTGTTGCGCTGTGGTCAAGCTGTTGAATTTTATTATCGTTTCAAAATCTATCCTCGTACTGCGAAAGAAATTTGTGCTGATTTATGCATGGCATTCTGATAGATTGTGCAATATCCTGCACAGATGTCAGTGAAACCTCGTCTACAAATCGTCGTGCTGGTGCTGCTCGTCCTGGCCGCTATCGCTCTCGTCTGGAGCGGAGCGTCACTCTGGTCGCGTCGGCAAGCATCGCAGCAACTGGCCGAAGAGGCCGAGTTGCTGGTGCGCCAGCACAGCCTGTTGATTGACAGCGAACTTGCACGTTTTCGGCTCATGCCGATCGTTCTGGGCGAATATGGCGATCTGGTCGATGTTCTCTCGACCAGGAATGCTCAGACGGCAGCGCGGCTCAGCGAAAAGTTTGGCTCTCTGGTGCGAGAGACCGGAGCCTCCTATATCTACCTGATCAATCGAAACGGCGTTGCCGTTGCCGCCTCCAATGCCAGCGATGACAGCAGCTTCGTCGGGCAGGATTTCGGCTTCCGGCCCTATTTCTCCGGCGCCATGCGCGACGGGAAGGCGGAGTATTATGGTGCCGGCTTACTCACCCGTCAGGCGGGATTGTTTCTGGCGCGGCGCGTCGGCCAAAACGACGCGGCATCCGGCGTCGTCGTCGTCAAATACGAATTCGGTGCGCTTTCCTCCATCTGGGCCGGTGATCCGGGGCGCACGCTGATCGTCGATGCCAACGGCATCATTCTTTCGGCTCCCGACAAGGATCAGATTTTGACAACGCTGGCGCCTCTGCCGAGCGCGGTTCGCCAGCGCATCGATGCGATCAGCCAGTATGGCGATGCAAAGTTGGAGCCGGGCAACTATCGGTTTGCCGGTCTGGATCATATCGAGACGGCTGAGGGCGCTGACATGGTCTATGCCGCACTTCCCATTGCCGGAACGGATCTTCGCATCCTGCATCTTCTCAACACGCGGCAAGCGCGTCTCGCCGCAGACCGGCGAGCGACGTTTGCCACGCTTGCCATCCTCCCACTTCTGCTTCTCGCCGGTTTCGCCGTCTGGTGGCAGGCCAATCGCACCGCAAGGCGCGCTGCGGAGCGGCGTAGCCTCGAGGCGGCGGTCGCTGAAAGAACGGCGCAGCTGCGTGAAGAAATGGGCTATCGGGCAATTGCCGATCAGCGTTATCGGGAGGCGCGCGAGGAACTGGCGCAGGCCAATCGGCTTGCTTCCGTCGGCTCCATTACCGCTGGCCTCATGCATGAAATCAATCAGCCGGTTGCCACCATTCGCACCCTTTCGGAAAATGCGCTCCACCATCTTGCCGCCAGTCGCAGCGAACGTGTTCGCGACAGCCTCGGCACAATGATTGCGATGACGGAGCGGATCGGCACGCTGACTCAGGAGATGCGTGGTTTCGCCCGCAAGGGGGAGGGGCATATCGGCGAAGAGCCCCTGGATGAGATGATCGCCGGCGCCATGCTGTTGATGGAAGACCGTATCCGCAAGGCGGGCATTCGCCTGACCTTGCCGCCAGGCGGTCAGCCAACTGTGCTGGGCAAACGTGTGCCGCTCGAACAGGTTGTCGTCAATCTGCTGCAGAACGCCATGGATGCGCTGGAGGGGCATCCCGATCCAGAGATTGCGATCACGGTGCAGCGCGAAGAAGGCATGGTTTGCCTGACGGTTGCCGATAACGGCCCCGGCATCGATCCGCAGCTTGGCAAGCAAGTCTTCGAGCCCTTCGTCACCGGCAAGCCCAATGGTCTTGGGCTTGGTCTTGGCATTGCCCAGGACATCATGAAGGATCTCGGCGGCTCTCTCACCATCACGGCGTGGGCGCTCGGAGGCGCGGCCTTTACTGTGACCATGAGGGCGGCATGACGCAGAACGCACCGGATAAGATCCTGCTCGTTGAAGACAATCTCGCCTTTCGCGCAGCATTGGCGGACAGCTTCGCCATCGCCGGGTTGGAGGTGGAGGTGCATGACGATGGGAAATCGGCGCTCGCCAGCCTCTCCACGACGCTGCCCGGTGTCGTCGTCACCGATCTTCGCATGCCGCGGCTGGATGGCAACGACCTGTTCGATGCCATTCTGGCGCGCGACCGCGAACTGCCGGTCATCCTGATGACGGGCCACGGCGATATCGCCATGGCGGTGGCTGCCCTGAAGCGTGGCGCCTTCGACTTCGTGGCAAAGCCGTTCATGACGGACCATTTGATCGCCTCAGTCCGGCGGGCGCTCGAAACCCGCCGCCTCGTCGTCGACAATCGGCGGCTTCGCCAGGCGGCACTGGAGGCGGAACTGACATCGCCGCTGCTTGGCCAGACACCGGCGATGGTGCAGTTGCGGGATCTGGTCGAGCGGGTCGCGCCAACGGACGTCAATGTTCTGATCGAAGGCGAGACTGGCACCGGCAAGGAGCTGATTGCCAGACTGTTGCACCAGGGAAGCGCGCGACGTGCGCGCGCCTTCATCCGCGTCGATTGCGCGTCGATCTCTGATACGGCGGTTGACGAGACGCTGTTCGGGACGCGCCTGCGTCGTGGGCTGATTGCCGAGGCCCAGCGCGGAACGCTGTTTCTGGATGGGGCGGAGACCATGTCTGCCCTGATGCAGGGGCGCATGCTGGGCGTGGCGGAAAGCCGCGAAATGCCCAATCCCAGTGGCGGGACGATGCCCGTGGATATCCGGATCATCACCACCCTGACACGCAAACACCTTGCTGGTGATGACGAAAGGGCGGGCTTTCGCAAGGACCTGTTGTATCACCTCGAGACCGTGCGCATTGGTGTGCCGCCTCTGCGCCAGCGGCTGGGGGATATCGCCATCCTCTTCCACGTGTTTTTAGAGGACGCGGCGCGTCGGCATGGGCTTGCCAGCCCACCGATCGACGCCGAGATCGAGGCGTTTCTCTTGAGCAACGAGTGGCCGGGCAATGTCCGTGAATTGCGCAATTATGCAACGCAGATCGCGCTTGGCCTTGCCTCACCGCGCCACGGACTGTCGACGAGGTTGGGCCTGGTGGAGCAGATGGATGCTTTCGAAACAAGCGTTCTCACACAGGCACTTCAAAACCATGGCGGTGACGCTACGGCTGTTGCGGAAGCGTTGAAACTTCCACGACGGAGCCTGTATGCGCGTTTGCAGCGCCTTGGCATCTCCCCATCCTCTTTCCGCAAGCCTCGGGAGGAGAGCTAGGATTTGTCTCTCTTCGTCTCGCTGAGAGCATGCCGCGGAAAGCCCTCGGACGCTGTCATGCGGAAATCTGGGGATAACGACGCCAAAGCAGCACCGGGGCCGCGTGCGGCAAAGCGGAGGCGCCCGACAGCATTTTCATGAGAATTCTGCGGATCATTCCTGCTGCTTCGCCGTTCATGCCCGTGGGGAATGACAAGCTTAAGGTCATCCTTGTTTAAGCACATATGCGATTAATTTCACCACGACCGTACATGCATAAAACTAGCTTAAACTTTTACTTGTTCTATTGAAGATGTCGCAACCTTTTCTGCTTATCGGTTGCCTTATGGAGGTAAGAGGCTGATGGCTGACGGGTTCGCAAAGTTTATCTCGCTCGATATGAGCCTCAGCGATCAAGGCCGGGGCCAGACGCTGCGAAGCTTTGCGATGAAAATGGTGTTCATCTCCATATCCTTGTCCATCGTGATCAGTCTGGCCGTCATTTTGATCGGTTCGGCGCTGGGGCTTCTTCCCGTTCCGCTTGCGGAGGCTGTTTCCTACAGTATCGCCATGGGCTGGATCGTCGGCGGCCTGGTGGCCGGAATTCTCTGCACGGTTCTTGCCAAGGCGATCCTTCAGTTGCGGGAATCGCAGGCGGAGTTTGAGCGGCTGAGCCGCACCGATACGCTCTCGGGCCTTGCCAATCGCCGCGCCTTCAACCAGGCGTTCGAAGACATTCAGAACAACGCCTCGCTTGCGATCTTCGATCTCGACCGCTTCAAGTCGATCAATGACAATTTCGGCCACAGCGCCGGCGATCTGGTGATCAAGCGTGTCGCCCGGGCAATCGAGGATGTGTTCGGCGATTTCCACTGTGTCGCAAGGCTCGGCGGCGAAGAGTTCGGCGTGATCGTCTGTGGCGGCGAGCGCAAGGATCGCGTCGCGCTGATCGAAATGGCGCGGGTCCGCGTGGCCTGTCTTTCCGTCAATTTCGAAGGCAATCTGCTGCAGACGACGGTTTCCGTCGGCATTGCCGAGATCGAGCCATCGCGATCGAAACACGATACTTTCGCCTTGGCCGACAAGGCGCTCTATATCGCCAAGGCCGCCGGGCGCAATCGCCTTTGCCATAGCGGTGGATTTGCCCGCGTGGAGCGTAACGAGACAGTTGGCATGGCGCTCCAGGCGGCCTCCTGAGCCGAAGTGAACGCGGTGCTGCCGTCACTCCATGAGGCGCATTTGTGCTTGCTATACGCTTGAGATTTTGAATCCACGCATCGTGCATCTGCGAAAATCAGTTCCGATTTTCGGGCCGATGCTGTAGCGGCTTGCAATCCCCCATCCCATCCGGCAAGACTCATCGCTTGAAGCAATACAGTCAGGCCGGACAACTCCATGTTACGTGTTCAATCCTATCTCCCCGCAGGCACACACGCCGATGAGCCGAGCGGCTATGTCACCCTTGCCCATGACCAGAGACATTTGAGACGCAAGTTGTTGCATCTCCAGAATGACGAGATGGTCATGCTGGACTTGAAGGAGGCGGTGCTGTTTGCCCATGGCGATCTGCTGGTCGTCGAAAACGGCGATCTGGTGGAGGTGCGCGCAGCCAATGAGAAGCTGTTCGAGATCTCCGCAAAGAGCCCGCTGCATCTGATCGAGCTTGCATGGCATCTCGGCAACCGCCACCTCTCGGCCCAGATCGAGGAGGATCGCATTCTCATCCTGCGCGATCACGTCATCCGCGCCATGCTTGAGGGTCTGGGTGCAAAGGTGCGGGATGTGGAAGAACCCTTCCAACCGGCGCGCGGCGCCTATCACGCGCATGGTGGGCATTCGCATGGCAGCCATTCTCATGGCGATCACGGGCATGGCGATCATGGACACGGCAACCACGGCCACCACCATCACGATTGACGCATGATGCCGAAACGCAATGTGGATAGCCTGCTCAGACTGCTGGCCTGGATGTCGCCTGCCTTTCCGGTGGGTGCCTTTTCCTATTCCGGTGGCCTTGAGAGCGCTGTTGCGGACCGCCGCATTTCCGATGCTGAAAGTCTCAGCGACTGGATTGGGCTTTCGCTCCAGCGTGGAACGTTGTGGAACGATGCGGTGATGGTGTGCCAGGCCTGGAACGGCTTTGCCGACGACGCCATGCTGGACGAGGTCTCCGAACTGTCGCGGGCTCTTGCGGGTTCGGCGGAGCGCTATCGCGAGACGGTTCTCCTGGGCGATGCCTTTGTGGAGGCTACACGCGCCTGGCCGTCCCCAGTCTTCGACTGGCTACCAGCCGCGCCGACCTATCCGGTTGCGGTGGGTGCAGTTGCCGCCGCGCATGACATTGCGCTGGAGGATATTCTCGCCGCCTATCTGCATTCCGGCCTGTCGCAACTGATTTCCGCAGGCATCCGTCTTGGTGTCGCGGGGCAGAAGGACGGTGTTGCCATCCTGGCAAGGCTGGAGGGGGCGGTGGGAAAGGTTGCAAGCCGCGCCTCTACTGCCACGCTCGATGATCTGGGATCTGCCACCATCATTGCCGATACGGCGCCCATGCGTCATGAGGTGCAGGGCACGCGGCTCTTCCGCTCCTGACTGCCTCCTTTACTTTGGTGTTGATGAGGCAGGCGTGAGGCCGCTATGGTCGGCAAAACACATCCAGAAGGGAAGCAGGTATGAAATCGGGAAATGGGCCGCTCAGAGTTGGTATCGGCGGACCTGTCGGTTCCGGCAAGACGGCATTGACGGAAAAGCTGTGCAAGGCGATGAGCTCTGAATTCTCCGTCGCCGTCGTCACCAATGACATCTACACCAAGGAAGATGCCGAAGCGCTGGTGCGCATGCAGGCGTTGCCATCGGAGCGCATCGTCGGCGTGGAAACCGGCGGCTGCCCGCACACGGCGATCCGTGAAGATGCGACGATCAATCTTCAAGCGATTGCCGGTTTGAACGAGCGCTTCCCCGATCTCGACGTGGTCTTCATCGAATCGGGCGGCGACAATCTCGCGGCCACCTTCTCTCCCGATCTGGCGGACATCACCATCTATGTCATCTCCGTCTGCCAGGGCGAGGAAATCCCGCGCAAGGGCGGGCCAGGCATCACCCGCTCCGACCTTCTGGTGATAAACAAGAAGGATCTGGCGCCTTATGTCGGTGCCGATCTTGAGGTGATGGACAGCGATGCCACCCGGATGCGCAAGGACATGCCATTCTTCTTCACCGATATGAAGCGCGGCGAAGGCATCGACCGCATCGTCGGCTTTCTGAAGCAGCAGGGCGGCTTGTAAAAAGATTAGCCTGTGGAAGGCCGGTCCGCTTTGACACGTCCACAGGCTCGATCCGGGTCATAGCCTGTTCAGCGCCGCCGGGTCTTTGATGTGGATGACGCGTCCGCGCACGCTGACGCCGCAGCTTTTCAGGGTGGAAAAGGCGCGGGATAGCGCTTCTGGTGCAAGGCCGAGCTTGCCCGCCAGCACGCTTTTCTGGAACGGCAGGCGCAGCGAATATGAGCCATTGTCCATCGGTGCCTGTGTGGCCAGGTAATGCGCCACGCGTTGAGGCGCTGTCTGCAGCCTATCATTGGCGACGCAGTCCATGACTTTCAGATTGTTCTTCGACAGGGTTTCGATCATGGCACGCGCCACCGTCGGATCCGCCTCGAGCATCGCCCTGATGCGCGACAGTTCCAGCCTTGCCAGCAGGCAGCATTCGGTGGTCTGGGCGCTGTAGCGGTGGTTTCCGGTCTCGAAGATCATGCAATCATTGAAGGTTTCGCCTGGACTGCAGATGCGGATATCGGCCTCGCGCCCGTCGCGACTGGTGCGAAACAGGCGCACATGGCCGTTCAATACGTAATAGAGATACTCCGCCGCGCTCGACTCGGTGAAGAGCACATGACGGGAGGGTAGCGTCAAAAGTGACGCGGCATCGATGACCGACCGCGCTGATGTCTCGCTCATGGGAGAGAGAAGGTCACTGCGAATGAGAAGGGCTTTGTCCCTGTTGGTCAGTTTCTCGATCTTGCTCACGCTCGTCCCCCGGAACCATATCATCCGCGCGCCCGTCTCGTCAGATCGATTGGAGAGGCGCGAACCTTCGGCCATGGATGTTGTCATGGGGGAGAGGATAGCCGGTTCTGCAGAGGCTAAATTGATTTCGATCAAACTTTGATGAAAATCGAGGGGCGTGGGCCCACGCCCAATAGGCTTGACTAAGAGCTCGCCGCTTCCCTTATGCGTCGCAACTACGCCGCCGCGACATCGATTTCAGGAATGGTCTCCAGTGCATCTTTCAAATGCGCCGCTTCGATCTTCAGGTCGTAACTGGCCTGCATGCTCATCCAAAACTGCGGAGAGGTTTTGAAGAACTTCGCCAGACGAAGTGCAGTATCGGGCGTCACCGAGGCCTGCTCGGTCGCGAGCCGCTCGATGCGCGTTCGGGGTACTTGCAGCTTTTTTGCCAACGCGCCGGCGCTCATCCCAAGCGGCAGGAGATACTCTTCTCGAAGGATTTCACCGGGGTGAACGGGGGGCAAGACACTTGTCATAACGGCTCCTCTTAGTGGTAGTCGACAATCTCAACGTCTTCGGCGCCTCCGTCTTTCCAGACAAAACAAATGCGCCATTGATCGTTGATCCTGATCGAATGCTGACCTGCACGATTTCCCTTCAACGCCTCCAGCCTGTTGCCCGGCGGCGAACGAAGGTCTTCCACATCATGAGCCACGTCGATCATCGTCAATTTGCGAACCGACGATCTGACGATGTCGGCCGGAAAACCTTTCGGGGTTTTTCCGCTCGCGACCATCTCAGTCATGGAGTCTTTGAACGAGCGGATCACGTCTGGCCCCTAACTACGAAATGTATCATAGCGTGATACATGGCCAACATCAAGTGGTATGTATCATGATATGATACAGATGTTCGTTATGACGTGGCCCTGAGTGGGCAATCCGGTGAATGCGGTTTCACCGGATTGAAGGACGTTTTGAGGACGTGACCTACTCAGCCGCGAGAGGCGGAAGTCGAAGCACGTTGTCGGATTTGCCGTTGCGGTTATCCTTCGGCGCGTTCTTCTCCACCGCTGCGATACGCTCCTCCATGGAAGCGATAGCTTCGCTGTTTTCCCGCGCGACGTTCGACAGTTCTTCCGATGACAGGATCGGATGCTCGTCTTCCTTCTTGCCGATAAAGCGGCCGAAGAGGTGAGAAAGCAGGCGCGACAGGTCGTCCATGATCAGGAAGAAGGCCGGAACGACGATCAGCGATAGCACCGTCGAGACGATGATGCCGCCGATCACCGCGATTGCCATCGGTGCACGGAAGGAGCCGCCTTCGCCGACGCCGAGTGCGGATGGCAGCATGCCGGCAGACATGGCGATCGAGGTCATGATGATCGGACGGGCGCGCTTGCGGCCGGCCTCCACCATGGCTTGGACGCGCTCCATGCCGTGGCGTCGCATCTCGATGGCAAAATCGACGAGCAGGATGGCGTTCTTGGTGACGATGCCCATCAGCATCAGAATGCCGATCAGAACCGGCATGGAAAGCGCGTTCTGCGTGACGATCAGCGCCACTGCCACACCACCGATCGCAAGCGGCAGCGAGAAGAGAATGGTGAAGGGCTGGATCACATCCTTGAAGAGCAGGATGAGAACGACGAGAACCAGCAGCAGACCGAGCAGCATGGCGTTGACGAAGCCTTGCTGCATTTCACCCTGGACCTTGGCATCACCGCTTTCCGCAAGACGAACCGTTGGCGGAAGCTTCGTTTCTTCGACGATCCGTTTGAACTCATTCGTCGAGGTGTCGAGTGCAGTGCCGAAGGGGACATCGGAGCCGATGGCGACAACGCGGTTGCGGTCGTTGCGCTTGATGGAGCTCGGGCCTTCCGAATAGTCGATATCGGCCACGCTGTAGAGCGGCACGGTTGCGCCCGAAGCAGTCTTGATCTTCAGCGCGCGGATGGCGGCCAGATCGCGCCGCACATCGAGCGAGGTCTGGACGCGGATCGGGATCTGCCGGTCATCGAGCGAAATCTTCGTCAGCTGCGCATCGATATCGCCAATGGTGGCAACGCGCACGGTCTGCGAAATCTGCTGCGGCGTGATGCCGAGGCGGGCGATTTCATCCTTGCGCGGGCGGATCTGCAGTTCGGGACGTGGCAACGCACCTTCCGAGCTGACATTGGCGAGGATCGGTGAGGCACGCAGGCGTGATTCCAGAATGCCGACGGCCTGGTTCAGGTCCTCTTCACTGGACGAGAGAAAGTTGAAGGCGAGTTCGCGTTCTGCGCGGTCGTTGAGCTTGATGATGCGGACATCCGGGATGTCGTGAACGCTGGCGAAGATGTCGCGCTCCACATCCCATTGGGGCCGGGTTCTGCCATTTTCCTCGATCTTTGGCAGATGAGGACCGATCAGCGGAATGGAGCCGAAACCACGATTGACGATCGTCTTCAGCAGCGAGTGGTCGATCTTTTTCAAGATGACGCGCACTGTCGCACGGCGCAGTTCAAGATCGCCCTTGGGGGACGCGCCGCCGAGGATGAAGACGCTTTCCACGCCGTCGATGCCCTTGATGGCGTCATTGATCTTGGCAGTCGTGGCGTCGGTCTCGTCGAGCGTCGCATTCGGCGGAAGCTCGATCGACAGCACCACGCGCGAGGAGTCGTCCGGCGGCAGGAAGCTGCCGGGCACCTGGGCAAGCAGCATCAGCGAGGCGACGAGGAAGCCGATCGCACCGAGCAGGGTGAGATAGCGCGCCCACCATCTGCGGGTCGTGCCCGTGACCATGCGCGTATAGGCCTTCATCAGGCGACCGTCATTGTCGTGATGATCATCGACCGCATCGTCGGCGCGCATCAGATAGGCGGCCATCAGCGGGGTGATCAGACGTGCCACCATCAGCGAGAAGAAGACGGAGAAGGCGACGGTCAGGCCGAACTGGATGAAGTACTGGCCGGGAATGCCGGGCATGAAGGAGACGGGGACGAAAACCGCGATGATGGTGAAGCTGGTGGCGATCACCGCAAGGCCGATTTCATCGGCAGCTTCAAGCGCTGCGCGATAGGGCGTCTTGCCCATCTTGATGTGTCGCGAGATGTTCTCCACCTCCACGATCGCATCATCGACGAGAATCCCAGTTGCGAGCGTCAGCGCCAGGAAGCTGACGAGGTTGAGCGAAAAGCCGAGCAGATCCATCACCCAGAAGGTGGGGATGGCGGACAGCGGCAGTGCGACGGCGGCAATCAGCGTGGCACGCCAGTTGCGCAGGAAGAGCAGCACGACGATGACGGCGAGGATTGAGCCTTCCATCAGCGTGTGGAGGGCGGCCTCGTAGTTCCCGTAGGTGAAGTAGACCGAGTCATCCACCATCTGGATGGCGACATCCGGATGGTCTGTACGCACCTTGTCGAGGTTCTGCGCCACGGTTTCGGACACCGTCACTTCGCTGGCGCCCTTGGCGCGGAAGACGGCGAAGGTGACGGCGGGATTGCCGTTGAAGCGCGAGAAGGACTTCGGCTCCTCGTAGGTATCGGTCACTCTTCCGAGTTCCGACAGCTTGACGAAGTTGCCGTTCGGTAGCGCGATGGTGGTGTTGGAAAGTTCCGCCACGTTGCGGGCGTCGCCGAGCGTGCGGATCGTCTGTTCGTTTCCGCCGACCTGACCACGCCCGGAGCCCAGATCGATATTGGTGCCGCGCAGCTGGTTGTTCACCTCGGCTGCGGTGATGCCGTAAGCATCGAGCTTTGACGGGTTGAGCGACACACGCACTTCGCGGTCAGCACCGCCATAGCGGTCGATCTTGCCGACGCCCGGCTGACCCTGGAGTGCGCGCTTGATGGTGTCATCCACGAACCAGGAGAGCTCTTCCAGCGTCATGTTGGGCGAGGAGACCGCAAAGGTCTGGATCGCCTGACCTTCGACGTCGATCTTGCTGACGACGGGCTCTTCGATGCCGGCGGGAAGATTGGAGCGGATCTTGTCGATCGCGTCCTTGGTGTCCTGGACGGCCTCTTCGGTCGGTTTTTCGATACGGAAGAGAACGGTCGTCAGCGACTGGCCGTCGGTCACGGTGGACTGGATTTCATCGATGCCGCTGATCGAGGCGACGGCATCTTCCACTTCCTTCGTCACCTGCGCCTCCAGCTCGGAAGGCGAGGCGCCGCTCTGTGTGACCGTGATGGCAACGACGGGAACGTCAATATTGGGGAAGCGGGTGATCGGCAGGTCGTAGAATGCCTTGATGCCGAGGAAAAGCAACAGCGCGAAGGCAAGCAGCGGCGCAATCGGATTGCGGATGGACCATGCAGAGAAGTTCATGGTTGTGCCTTCGCTTTAGTTCGAGGCCGCGGCAGCAGCCGGAACCGGGTTGATCTTGTCACCGTCGCGGACTAAAGCGCCAGCCTTTTCCACGACCTTGTCGCCCTGCGACAGGCCTTGTTTGATTTCCACAAAGCCGGAATCCTGAATGCCGGTTTCGATCTTCACCTGCCTGATGACACCGTTTTCGACCTTGCGCGATGTGGAGCCGTCACGCCCCGAGGTAACAGCCGACAGGGGGAGGGCCAGCGCATTGGCGGAAGCAACGACGATCTCGGCATTGGCATACATGCCGGCACGTGCCGGGCTATTGGCTGGAAGCACGATATGGACTGCGCCGAGGCGTGTGGTCGGATCGACCGTGGGAGAGACGATGCGCACCGTGCCCTCGATCTTCTGGCGGCCGCCGGCGACGGTGAGGCGCGCCTTCTGGCCGACCTCGACCTTTTGAATATCGGTCTCCGACAGGTCGGCGACGAGCTCGATCGCGCCATCCCGGATGATGGTGAACAGGGGGTTGCCCGACCCGCTGGCAATGTCGCCGATGCGGGCATTCTTGGCGGAAATGACGCCGGCGACGGGCGTCTTGACGCCGGTGCGGGCGAGCTTCAGATCAATATCCTCGATCTGCGCATCCACCACCTTGATATCGGCTTCACCGACAGTCACGGTCTGCCTGGCTGCCTCGAGGCGCGCCTTGGCGACATCTGCCGCCGCTGCCGTTTGTTCCACCTGGGATACCGAGCCGGAGCCGGACTGGCCAAGGCGGGCGGCACGATCCTTCTGGCGCACGGCGTCATCGAGATTGGCCTGGGCTTCGATCACCTGCGCCTTGCTCTGGGCAACGCCTGCCTCGGCTTTCGCCCGGTTAGCTTCCAGCTGGCTCTTTTGCAAAAGCAGGCTGTCGCGGGAAAGCTCCGCGAGAACCGCACCCGCCTGCACCTTGTCGCCCACATCGACATTAAGCTTGTCGAGGGCAAGACCCTCCACCTGCGGCTGGACATAAATCTCATCCACCGGGCGAATGGTGCCGGTGGCAATCACGCGGTCCACGAGATCGCGCTTTGCCACCTCCGTCACCACGATGGCGGGCAGGTTGTTGCGGCTTGCCTGCACGGGTTGACCTTCTGCCTGAGCCACTGTCTGAAGAGTGGAGCCGAGAAGAAGAAGGGCAGTAAAACCTGCAATCGGTGCGATGCGCTGCATATATTTGTCCGTCCACAGTGGGTCGCGCGATGATCATGCGCCGTCGTTGGCGCCAATCATCTTCGGCGAGAAGTGCATGCTATATTCATTAGACTCTTCTACGATATCAGCCTCCATCCGGTTTACCTGACCGCGATGTCGGCGATATTACGCAAGCGTGTCCCATTCCCCTGATGCACGCTTTGTAAAAGCTCCGGTGAAAGGAATGTAAATGCGAGATCGCTACTTTTCAATCCGTCTAGCCGAGGGCCGGGCTATACATTTTTGAATAGCTTTTTGATGGGTTACCAAGGGGCTCATTGGCACCGAAATACCAGCCTATCAGGAAATTCCGCGCCGTGCGCAGCATGTTTGAGAAAAACAAGACGATTATCATCAACTTTATTCTTTACTCTAAAACTCATCTTTAATATCGTGCGCTCCAAGAACCGGCAGAGGGCCGGGTTTCAACGGCAAGGTGAGGCATGGCGCGGAAAGAAAAGAAGAAGGCAGTTCGGGGCAAGCAGGACGATCGCTCTCAATCGCCGGACACGTCCGTACAACAGCAGGCACCTTCCGGTCCGAAGAGCTTTCTCTATGTCGGCGGGCGCGACTGCCAGGTGGCGCATCTGCGCCAGATCGCCAGCAACTTCGATGCCGAGCTGATCCATCATGATGGGGGCTTGCGTGAAGCGGTTTCCCGCATCGACACGCTGCTGCCGTCGGTCGACTGCGTCTTCTGCCCCATCGACTGTATCAGCCACGACGCGTGCCTGCGCGTCAAATCCGGCTGCAAGAAGTTTGGCAAGACTTTCATCCCGTTGCGCAACGGCAGCAAGTCCAGCCTCGAGCGGGCGCTGCAGACGATGAATGAGCGCGGTGCGAATTAGGGGATGATGCGGCCCCGGATGAGGTCTGCAGGTACCCCTACTATCGAGTCGTAAAAATAGTGGATCCTCGCCTCAAGGGCGAGGATGACGGAGGAGAGGTCTGAGGCTGATCGTGCCCACCTCGACGTGGCGAAACATGGTTTCTACAAAGCGTTCCTGCGGATCACATCGCTCAGCCAGTGATATGACGCCTTCGGAATACGCTGCAGTGTCGGGTAATCGACATAGACCAGACCGAAGCGTTTGGAATAGCCGCGGCCCCATTCGAAATTGTCCATCAGCGACCAGGCGAAATAGCCTTTGATATCGTGGCCCTCTTCGAGCGCGTCGAGAAGAACGTTCAGGTAGCCTTCGAAATAGGCGATGCGATCCTTGTCGATGACCTTGCGATCCGGGCCGAGCGCGTCCGGATAGGAGGCGCCGTTTTCGGTGATGTAGATGGTCGGCTTGTTATAGCGCTCGCTGGTGTCGCGGATCTGTTCGAGGAAGGCTTGCGGATCGACGACCCAGTTAACATCGGTCAGCGGACCCATGCCGGTGGGCGGGGCGGTCTCGGCGACGCCGAAGGTCGTGTTCTTGTTGGGGCCGACGAAGACGGGATTATAGTGGTTGAGGCCGAAGAAATCCATTGTCTGGCTGATATCGGCCATGTCGTCGCCAAGAATGAACGGCTCCATTTGCTTGGCGATCGGCTCTGGGTAAGTGCCAAGCCACAGGGGATCGACGGTCACGCGGCGCCAAAGGCAATCGCCCAGAATGCGGGCTTCCTCGTGCGCCGCGTCGTCGTAATGCGGACGCACCGGCCCGAGCGAGACGATGTTGCCGACTTCTGCCTTGGGCGCTTCGGCGCGCACGGCCTTGACCGAGTAACCATGGGCAAGGTTCAGCGTATGGATGGCCTGCAGGCTGTCCTCGTAGGACTGCTTGCCCGGCGCGTGACGGCCGACATTATAGGCGACCCAGGGAATGACGTTCGGTTCGTTGATCGGCGCAAAGCGTTTGACGCGATCGCCAAAGTGGCGGGCAATCGTCGCGGCGTAATCGGCGAAGATTTTCGGCGTTTCGCGCGAGCGCCAGCCGCCCTTTTCTTCCACGGCCACCGGCATGTCCCAGTGATGCAGGCAAATCCACGGCTCGATGCCTTCATGCAGCAGAAGGTCGATGACGCGGTCGTAGAAATCGAGCCCGCGCTGGTTCACCTGGCCGGAGCCCTGCGGGAAAATTCGCGGCCATGCGGTCGACAGGCGATAGGCGCCGACGCCAAGACCGCTCATCAGGCCGATATCTTCCGGATAGCGGTGATAGTGATCGCAGGCGATGTCCGCCGTCTCGCCATTGGTGGTGCGGCCCGGCGTGTGGGCATAGACATCCCAGACACTCTGGCCGCGGCCATCCTTGTTGACGGCGCCTTCGGTCTGGAAGGCGGAGGCAGCGACGCCCCAGAGAAAGTCCTTGGGAAAAGAACGCGTCATGACAGATGCTCATTATCGATGAAGGAGACTTGCGGCGTGCCCCGCACGGACTGCGGGACACGTGTCTTCTTGGGAGGAGAGTTGACCTCAGTTGCCGGTGCTGACATTCCAGAAATACGGCCAAGGGGATGGCCTGAAATCCTTGAGCGTCTTCTTCTTCGAGCTCAGCGCATTGAAATCGCCGACCTTGTAAACAGGGGCTTCCTCATAGAAGACCTTCTGAATTTCGGCGAAGAGGGCCTTGCGCTTTTCCGGATCGGATTCCGCAATGAAGGGCTCGACTGCTGCGGCCTTGGCAGGTGTTGACCACCAGCCTGGATAGCTGTCGGACATCCAGCCGTTGAGGATCGGCTCCGGCGGGAAGGGGCCGTGGGTGATGAAGATGTCCCACAGTTTCGGATCGGCCCGGCGGGTGGTCAGCGTTGCCCAGTCGAAGACGCCAAGCTCAACCTTGAAGCCGGCGGCCTTCAGATATTCGGCCGCCACCTGCGCCATCTTGTAATGAAACTCATACTGGCGGCTGGTCAGGATGCGGATCGGCTTTTCACCGTCGTAACCGGCCTTCTTGGCCATGGCTGCTGCCGCTTCGGGATCGCCCGCGCCATAACGCTCAATGCCCTCTTCCGTGTGCCATGTGTAGCCTTGTGGATAGAGTGCGCCATCGACGGCGAAGAATTCCGGATTGCCGAAGGCGGCCAGCAGCATGTCTTCCGGATTCAGCGCAGCCTGGATAGCGTGGCGCATTTCCTTGTTGGCAAGCACGCCTTCCTTGGTGTTCATCACCATGACTGGCGCACCATAGGGCTTCAGCACCACAGGCTCGGAAGCCTGCGACGCCTTCAGGCGGTCGAAGGTTTCAGGCGGAAGAGAGTCGGCATAGTCGAACTGTCCGGAGACCGCACCTTCGAGGCGGGTATTGGCATCGGGAACCGGCACGAAGCGTACCTCGTCGAGAATGGCCTTGCGCGCGCCGCCAAAGCCGTTGGCCGCTTCGGACCGCGATTGGTAGCCATCGAAGCGGACGAGCTGGATATATTGGTCAGCCTTGCGTTCTTTCAGCATATAGGGGCCGGTGCCGATGATCTTGGTCAGCGGGTCTTCGGCAAGGTTTGCCTTCGGCATGATGACGGCGGCGGAATTGTTGAAGGCGAGAAGCGAGAGCAACGGCGCGTAGGGCTTGTTCAGCACGATCTGAATGCCGTCATCACCTTTGGCGGTGACCGAGCTCAGATAGGGTGCGACCTGCTTGCCGCGTGATGCGATCTTGGCCCAGCGCTCGATCGAGGCGACGACATCGGCGGATGTCATGGTGGAGCCGTCGTGGAACTTGATGCCCTTGCGCAGCGCAATGTCATAGGTCTTGCCGTCGGCGGAAACGGTCGGCATTTCCTCGGCCAGCAGCGGAACGACGTTCCATTCGGCATCGAAGGTGAAGAGCGTCTCGAAGATGTGCTGCGTGATCATGCCCACCACATCGGCGGTCGATGCCATCGGGTCGAGCGTGGGCGGTTCACCGATCGTCGCGACATTGACGACGCCGCTGGCAAAACTCGGCGTGGACATGGCGGGCAGCAAGAACAAGGAGGCTGCAAGCAAAGTGCGTTTGAGCATGACGTTCCCTCTTTTGAATCCACAATAATGGAATATGCATTCTTATTGCGTCATACTGTAGCGGGATGATGGGCGTTGTCAAATGCGTTTGCGTGCACGGTCGCGTGTAAGAGACGTTGCCTGGCGGTCATGGAGATCAGCGCGAAACCACATGCGCGTTCTGGCAAAGACGCGCCGACACGTGGTCGTTGCGGTCAAAGTGGATTGCTGTCCATCTTACACATCGAGGGGAGCGATTTCAGGATCGCCCTTGTCCGCCGCCCGGCTTACGCCGGTCCCAACAGGCTTGCGATACGTCGAAGCTTGTCGAGGTCTTCTTCGATCATCGATGTTGCTTCGGCACGCTTGATTGCGCTTCTGGAATGTTGAACGGCAATGCGTTTGAACTCGGGGTGGCGAAAACCGGAAAGGGTGATGAACGCCTTCTGCAATCGAATGCCGACTTCAAGGATCGCGGCGCCATCGCGGGCAAGCGGAATGAAGAGATCGTCGAAGACATCTTCGAGCCTGATGGGCGCGACATGCAGGCGCGGATATTGCACCTCGATCTCGTCGGCGTGTTCATCCCAGACCGTCAGGACACGCATATATCTCGAAATCAGATCGATCGCGGTGCCGGAATCGTTGATGGCTTGCGACAATGATCTGGACGCGATTTCGGCCAGAACCGCAGCGCCGAAACGGGGGTCCTGATCGAAGGACCGCACGTCGCCGATCGTAAATGTCGATGCTATGCGTTTTTGACCCTCTTCATCGACATCCCCAACGATCCAGGCCAAGGGAATATTGGGGGCAACCAGCTTGCCGGCGATCGCGACGACTGCGATCTCCACATCAAGTTCTTCCGAAATTTGCCCCAGCGCGCCGCCATCCACATGCTGGACATAGCCGACCTTCGGCTGGTGAACGGGCGTGTTCGGCGCGCTCAGCCTAGGATCGTTGTCCTTGAGTTCTTTCCCACCCAGGCACGGGCTTTCTATCCAGGACCGTAAGGCCTCTATGGTGGCTTTCTCCACGCGCTCCGTCGTTTCCGTCACACGTCCAAGGCGTGAAAGGTGATCGATCCACCGAAGCAGGGTGACGATGATCAGAAGGATGACGCCGATCGTCACGACGAAAAGGATGACGCGGCCCTGGTCGCCATAGGCTCCGGTTGCAAGCGCGATAATGCCAACGAGGCTGAAGAGGAACGAGCCGACAAAGGTGGCCAGCACATTTTGCGTCGTGCTGTCTTCCATCACGAGCTTGGTGGCCCGTGGTGTGACGTTGTTCGTTGCCGCCGAATAAGCAGCGACCATCGTGCTCAATGAGAAGGTGGTCACTGTCAGCATGCTCGAGGCGATGATGCCGAGGATCTTGTCGACTGCGTCGGCACCGATCTTCGCGGGAAGCTCTGCCGGGATGTAGGAGGAGAAAGCGACGGCGAGAAGTGCGGTCACGACTCCTCCGACGGAGAACAACGTGGCCCTGAACCATATTCGCCGGACGATCTGGTTGAGCCACCACTGCCATTTCGATGTCATATAGCCCCCGCTCCATTGCAACCCGATCGTCTACAATCGCCGACGACCCGGCCTCACTCAGACACTTTTCAGAGCGATAACGACGTCACGCAGAGGGCGTTCCGTAAATGGGGTTGCGGCGCTTCTGGTCGGGCTGGACGCGTTTGCCGTGGTTTATGTGAGCCGCTATTTCGTGGTGCTAGTCCCGTGCGGATGGAAAAAAGGCCGAGGCTGTAAGCGCCAACCAGCCGAAGATCATGCCGAGACCGCCTGCGGGCGCGGCCATGGGAAAGAGGCTTTCGCCGGTAAAATGCTTGGAGACGAGATCGCCGGCAAAGAGTGCGGTTCCAAGGCCGAGAAGAAGGGCAGTGGGCAGGGCGGTCTTGATACGATCCCAACCAAGGTAAAGACCGAGGAGCACCGGCGCATGGGCAAGGCACATGGCAGACGCATTGCCGAGCAGCACTGTCGCGCCCGTATGGGTGGCGGCGGCGGCAAGTGCGACGCCGGAGGCGCCGAGAACGCCGCTCAAAAACAGTGTCCCGGCTTTCAGGATAGCCTGGTTCATGGCTGCGCCTCTCCCTGGTTTTGCATGTGAAAGGCCAGTCTTTCGACCGGCGCCCAAATGATGTCCCGCAGCTTCGGGTTTTCGATCGTCTCATCCATGGCGCGGCGGAAGCAGAGCAGCCACTCATCCCTTTCGCTCGCGCCGATCGGTGCGACGAAATGGCGGCGGCGCAGCATGGGGTGGCCGTATTTCTCCACATAGACCGGCGGCCCGCCGAGATAGCCTGTCAGATAATCGTAGAACTTGCTTTCGCTGCCGGACAGATCGGCGGGATGGATGGCGCGGCAATGGGCGGCTTCCGGCAATGTGTCCATCAGCTGATAGAAGCGGCGCGTGAGCGCACGCACGGTGGCGTCTCCACCAATGGCTTCATAGAGAGTGATCGTATCGTCTGCCACGCCTTAGCCGTCTCCGTTTGCTCCGCTTTTGGCGCGTCCTCAGGGAAAGTGCAAATGGAAAGGCCAAGATGCGGCAATTTGCGTTGCCGCATCCTGATGATCGTCAAAGGTGATCAGCCGAAATTGCGGATGAGGTCGAGGCCCTGGTTGAGCAGCGCATTGGCCTCGTCTTCATTTGCCGCTTCCACATAGCAGCGCATTTCCGGGGCGTTGCCCGAGGGGCGGAAGTGGATGGTGTTGCCATTGGTCAGCGTCACCCGCAGGCCGTCGATATCGCTCGTGGACTGAACCGCGCCGACGGGCTTGAGGAACGCTTCGAGATTGCTGCGCGAGGCACGCAGATGCTCCATCAGAGCCGAGCTCTTCTCCTGGGCGAAATCCTGCAGGCGGTCGGCGGCTGCGACCGGCAGCGAGTAGGCGGCGGCCACCTCGGACAGTGTTTTCCCTTCGCTTGCCTTCAATTGCAGCGTGGCAAGGATCGGCAGGAAGCAGTCGCGGGTGGGAAGAGGCGCGATCTGCTTGCCGTGCAGGGTAAAGGGCGTTGCTGTCAGGAAGCCGCCATTGGCCTCGAAGCCGACCACGTGGTCGCGACCTTCCGACAGCGCATCGGCCATGCCGGCGATGACGAAGGGCGAGCCGACCTTGGTGCGCACCACCTTGAAGTCACCCGCCGCCTCGATGCCGGAATTGGAGGTGACCGGCGTTACGACGACGCCTGCTCTGAGAAAGTTCGAGGTAATGAGACCAATGAGATCGCCACGCAGCGGCGTGCCGGTTTCATCGGCAAGCAAAGGCCGGTCGCCATCGCCATCGGCGGAGACGATCGCATCCAGACCATGCTCCGGCGCCCAGGCCTTCAGCTTCTCCAGCGTGTCGGGAGAGACCGCTTCGGTATCGACCGGAATGAAGCTCTCCGAGCGGCCAAGCGGCACGACGTCGGCGCCGTAATGGGCCAGGACGTCGACGAAGAGATCGCGCGCCACGGTGCTGTGCTGATAGACGCCGATCTTCAGGCCTTTCAGCGCATCGTCATGCAGGAGGCCAATGTTGCGCTCATAGAAGAGTTCGTTTGCCTCGCCGCCGCGGTTCGCGCCGGTGCCTTCCTCAACGGTCAGCTCGTCCTGCTTCAGGCTTGCTGCCAGATCGGCAATGGCGGTTTCGTCCTGCTTGTCGATTTCGCCATCCGGGCGGTAGAACTTGATGCCGTTGCGATCTGCGGGAATGTGAGAGCCGGTGATCATCAGGGCCGCTGCCTTGAGCGACAGGCCGTAAAGCGCCAGGGCCGGCGTCGGCAGCGCGCCGCAATCGAGCGGCTTGAGGCCGGCGGCCTTCAGCGCGCCGATGCAGCTTGCGGCAATCGCCGGGCTCGAGTCGCGAAAGTCCTGTCCGATGAGGATCGGGTCGCCTTGTTTTGCCAGGCCGGAGTTCAGAAGATGATGGGCGAAGGCTGTGGCATAAAGGGCGGAAGCCTTGCCCTTCAGATCTTCCGACAGGCCGCGCAGACCGCTCGTTCCAAACTTCAAACTCATCTCAAAAAAGCTCCTTGTTCAAAATCTATTCGAAGCCCGAGACGTGGGCTCAGAGTTTTCTAACCCGGAACATGCGGCATTGATCCCGGCCTGTCATCAGGAAAGACGGTATTGCGTTAACGCGAAAGAGGCTTCGATCCCGTACAAATGGCTGCATATGGTGGCTTTTGCACACCATTTTGCTTACAGACTTTTTCTGGCACTGCTCCATATCGGCGCATTGCTTCCAGGGGATGACAAAGCAATGGACACTGTATCGATCGACAATCGCGGCGATTTTGGCCTTTGGGCCATTGAGCGTGCCAAGGAGATCATCGCGGTCGAGGCTTCGGCGCTGGCGATCGCGTCACGCGATGGCAAGGACGAGGACATCCGCGATGCGGCGAATGCGCTGGGTGCGGCCATCTCCGCCGCACTTCTGGAGGTCTATGACGGGCTGGTGCCGGAGGAGTGATCGGCGCCGCGAAGGCCTGAATAGCGAAGCGCGATGAAGGCGGTTAGGCAGGCGACGGCAAAAGCGTTGAGGTTGAACAGCTTGGCCAGATCCTCCGCGCTCCAGATGTGCAACGCATCGCCGATCAGGTAGCGCGTGGTCAAGAACCCGGCAAAGACGACGCCCGTCAGGCCGATCTGCCAGAGTTTTTCGCTTGCCCTGAAAGATAGTGCCACCAGCATGATGCAGGCGGCAAAGAACAACTCGGTGCCCGATCCCGTGCCGAAGAGCTTGGTTTCGAACACCGTGTCGATGGTGCCGACGAGGGGAAGCGCAATTCTTGCCGCCAGCGCGGACCGCGTGGCGATAAAAGGGATGGCGAGAAAGAAGGGCATGGACAGCACGCTGATCCATGCCGCCTCGACGCCATTGCCGACCACCCACCAGATGGTCGGCGGGTAGAATGGCTTGTTGGCAACGATGACCCAGGCCACGGTGACGGTGGCTGCCGTCAACGCGTCCTGTTTCGCGCTTGCGCCTCTGTCTGTCATTTGCTGACCGGCTTCAGCAGATAATGTCCGACGCCCCAAACCTCGCCCTTGTCGTGGCCGAAAAGCCCTGCGGTGGCGAGGAAGAACAGTCTCCAGCGGCGGTGCCACAGCGAGGCGTCCTTGCCGTAAACACGCTGCAGGATCGGTGTGATCCTCTCCGACTTGGCATCGAAATTGGCAAGCCAGTCCATGGCAGTCCGGCGGTAATGCGTGCCAGACCAGCGCCATTCGGCTTCCACGGCGTAGACATCGGCGAAACGATGCGGGAGATCATGCGCCGGCATGATGCCGCCGGTGAAGAAGTGATGCGCGATCCAATCGGCAGGGTCGTTCGGATCGAAGCGGTAGGAGCGGTTCTTGTGGGTGAAGACGTGGATGAAGAGCCTTCCATCCGTCTTCAGCCAGCCGTTGGTGCGTTCGAAAAGGGCGCGCCAGTTGGACATGTGCTCGAACATCTCGACCGAAACAATGCGATCATATGTCCCCGATGGCGAAAAGTCGTTCATGTCCGCTGTGATGACGGTGAGGTTGCTGAGGCCCTGGCGCTCTGCCTCACCGACAATATAGGCGCGCTGCGAGGCGGAATTGGAAACCGAGGTGATGCGGGCATTGGGAAACTGCCGCGCCAGATAAAGCGATAGCGAACCCCAGCCGCAACCAAGCTCCAGAACATCCATACCGTCATGGACATCGGCGTGCTTGACGGTTTCAGCCAGTGCCGCGGTTTCCGCATCGGCGAGCGTGCTGGAATCGCCGAGGTAATAGCAGCAGGAGTATTTTCGCTGCGGCCCGAGTACCAGAGAGAAGAATTCCGCCGGGACTTCGTAATGCTGGCGGTTGGCATCATCAGTGTGCGTGGCGACAGGAAAATCCGCCATGTCACGGGCAAAAGCCGCCTCCTTGCTCTCCGGCACCTTCTCCAGCCGGCGCTTGGTGCGGTTGCAGAGGAAATCGATTCCGGTCAGCGTGAGGCCGTCGGACAGCGGTGCCTTTTCGGCTGCGTTGATGGCGAATGCCAACATGTTCATGTCATGCCTCCTCTTTGCGTGGACCGGGGAAAAATGCGTTGACGCGGCGCTGCAGCGCGCGGAACTTTTCGCCGCGCGAACGCAGCATGTGCTCTTCAAGCGGCGGGATGCCGGACGCATGGACGAGCAGCCAATACATCAACGCTGGCGCCAGCAGCGCTGCCCAGGCGAAAGGCGAGGGCCCCGTCAGCGCCAGCAGCGGCCATGAGCACCAGTAGAGCCACTCGAAGAAATAGTTGGGGTGGCGGGAATAGCGCCACAGGCCTTCCTCGCAGACTTCGGTCTTGGCTTCCGGCTTCTTGCGGAAGCGTGCCAGTTGCCGGTCCGATAGCGCCTCGCCGGCAATCGCCAGAAGACCGATGACCACGGCGATCAGATCCAGCGAGTGGGGGAAGCTGGCTGTGCTGAAGGCTGCCAGATAGATGGCAAGGACCAGAATGAACCCGGCAAGAGCCTGAATCTGCAGAAACAGGAAGAGGCGTTTAGAGGCATTGTCGCCCCATTCCTCGACGAGCTTGGCGTAACGCGGATCTTCGCCGCCGCCCTTGGTGCGAGAGCCGATGTGGCTGCCCAGCCGGATGGACCAGACGGCCACGAGCAGGAATGCGGCAAGCCTGCGCTCCTGCGTGCCATCGGCAATGACGATTGCGACGATGCCGCCGATACCGACGGCAAAAGACCAGATCGTATCGATCCAGCCGCTTGCCCCCGTGCGGCGTTGCACGGCCCAGGCCGCAATCATGGCAAGCGACAGGCCAAGGGCAATCAGAAACAGGAAGAGGACATCCATAGGAAAGTTCTTTCCGTGATCAGCATGATGAGTCTGCCAAATCTACGGAGAACGACCGGTCGCGGTTTCCTTGCAGAAGAAAAAAAATTCTTCCGTCATTTCTTGTGATCCGAAATCAAGGTCGGTGCGTTGTTCTCGTCATCGGTGCGCAGTGACGCCTCTTGTTAAAGGATTTGAGCATGAAAACGGTTCTTAGACTGTCCATCCTTGCCCTTGCTTTGAGTGGTGGCAGTGCCTTTGCAGATACGATCGAGGGGCAGTGGGCGCGCGGCGATGGCAATGCCAAGGTCCGGATTGCACCCTGCGGCTCCGACATCTGCGCCATCAACACCTGGATCAAGCCAGGCACGCCAAAGGAAAAGACGGGCGACAAGCTGGTGATGAGCATCAAGCCGACATCCGACGGCGAATATTCCGGCACCGCTTTCGATCCGCAGCGCGACCTCACCTACAAGCTGACCGTCTCCGTCAAAGGCGCCAGCATGACGACCAAGGGCTGCGTATTGGCCGGCATCGTCTGCAAGGGCGTCAACTGGACGCGTATCGACTGATCCTGGGGTGCAGGGCGCGACAGCTTTGCGCGCCTTTCGTCCAGAAATGCTTCAAGACGTGGGAGTTCTCATGAAACGGTTCGTCATCGCCTATATCGCGACCATGGTCTTCTTCCTGGCCATCGATGCGGTGTGGCTCAGCACCATGGCGGACCGTCTCTACCGTCCGCTTCTAGGTGATCTTCTGGCACCGCAGTTCCGCCTTGTCCCCGCCGTGCTCTTCTATCTGATCTATTGTGCGGCCTTGACCTTCTTTGCGGTTCTTCCCGGCCTCGACCAGCGACGGCTGGTGGTGGCGCTGCGCAACGGCGCTTTCTTCGGCTTGGCCGCCTATGGCACCTATGATCTCACCAATCAGGCGACGCTCGTGACCTGGCCGACGACACTGACCATTGCCGACCTCATCTGGGGTTCGGTACTTTCCGCGGCCACGGCGTTCTGTTCCTGCTGGCTGACGGGAAAGCTGAATGGGCGTTCTGCCCATTAAGGACCCGGCCATTTCCGTCTTGCGTATCGAGATGGCCGGGTTCAAGACGTGATGATATCTCTCTTTTCAGGACGATCATGCCCAACAGTTTTCTGCCGATGCTCGGAACGGTTCTTGCCATGAGCATGATGACGCCTGCGATCGCTGCATCGGACAGCCCGACCAAGGGTGAAGAGAGGGTCGACGTCGGCGGCTTCAAGCTGAACAGCATCCTGCTGCCCGCCGGAAAGAAGGCCGATCTTCCGCCGATCGTCTTCATCCATGGCGCTAGTGCCAGCCTCTACGACCCGCTCTTTTCTTTCCGCGCGCCGCTGGAAGGGCGCGCGAAGCTGCTCTTCGTCGACCGGCCGGGGCATGGTCTTTCCGATATCGGGCCGAAGGAAAACATCCTGCCGGACGCCCAGGCCGATGCGATTGCCGAGGCGATGAAGAAGCGCGGCATCCGCAAGGCGATCATTGTCGGCCATTCGTTCGGCGGCGCGATCACGGCGGCCTTCGCGTTGCGCCACAAGGATATGGTTGAAGGGCTCGTCTTTCTGTCACCCGCACTCTACCCATGGCCGGGTGGCATCAGCTGGTACTATGACGCCGCGCGCGTGCCCGTGGCCGGTGTATTCTTTAGCACCCTGATTGCCCCGCCTGCCGGGCTGATTGTGCTGAACGGTGCGGTGAAAGGTGTCTTCGCACCCAACCCCATGCCATCCGATTATGTTTCGAAGACCAAGGCCTACCGTGCCTTGCGCCCCGTTGCCTTTCGTCACAATGCCCAGGAAGTGGGGGCGCTGAACGGCTGGGCAAAAGATGCCTCTGCGAATTATCGGCAGATCAGAGCGAAGACGATCATCATTGCCGGGGACAAGGACGGCGTGGTCTCGACCGAGATCCACTCCAAGCATCTTGCCCGCGATATCCCGGGCGCAGAGCTCATCGTCGTCCATAATCTCGGCCACAAGTCGGATTACGTCGCCCGCGATCTGGTCGTCGCCGCGCTGGAGAAAATCGCTGGCAAGCCCCGAAATCTGAAAGCCATCGCCAAGACGGTGGAAACGCGGATTGCCAGCGACAAGGGCGCGATGTGACGGCAGGACGATATTTCGACCAGTCGCGGCCACACTTGCCGATCTTCATTGCATGCCGTATGTCTCAATCCAATAGTTCAAGGATTGTTGAAATATGGACGAGCGTCAGGCGCTTTCTTCATTCGCGGCACTTGCCCAGCAAACCAGGCTTCGCATCGTGCGGGCGCTGGTCGTTGCGGGTCCGAATGGACTTGCGGCCGGTAAAATTGCCGAACGCATGGGCGTTTCTGCCACCAATGTCTCATTCCATCTCAAGGAACTGGAGCGGTCCGGGCTGATCAACCAGCAACGGGTGTCACGCTCCATCATCTATCGTGCCAGTTTCGAGACGCTTGCCGAGCTTGTGACCTTCCTGATGGAAGACTGCTGCGCTGGCCACTCCGCGATCCGGCATAACGTCCCGCTGTCCGAAGGTCATCTATCTGCTGCAAGAGTGAACGCCGTTGAATAAGTCGCGCGTTTCTGCCTCTCTCGTTTCAGCGCTCGGCCTGACGCAGATCATCGGCTACGGCACGCTCTATTACAGCTTCAGCATCCTGGCGCCCGGCATGGCGCAGGATCTCGGGCTTTCGCTGGCGCAGGTGTTCGGGGTGTTCTCCGTTTCCCTGTTCATCGGCGGGCTTTCGGCAATTTACATTGGCAGGCAGATGGACCGGCTGGGTGCGGCAACCATCATGGCGGTCGGGTCCGCGCTCGCATCGGTGATGCTCGTGCTGTGCGCCGCAGCACCTTCGGTCGCGACGTTTGCCATTGCCATCACCCTGCTCGAGGTTTCGTTCGGCATGGTGCAATATCAGGCGGCCTTCGCCACGCTGGTGGAGAGCGATGCCCATAGCGCTTCGCGGAGCATCACCTATCTGACGCTGATTGGCGGCTTTGCCTCGACGATCTTCTGGCCGATCTCCAGCGTGCTTGTCAGCCATCTTTCCTGGCGTGAAATCTATCTCGTCTTTGCGGCGCTCAACCTTGTTATCTGCATGCCGCTGCATGTCTGGATCAGGAGCCTTGGCAAGACGGCGCGCGGTTTGCCCGCTCGCGCGAAACCGACCGTCGTCGGCGCCGTCCCGCCGCATATGCGCCAGCGGACCATGCTCATCGTCTCTGTCGCTTTCGCGCTTCTCGGGTTTACGCTTTCCGCCATGCTGGCGCATATGGTGCCTATGCTCGGATCAATCGGGCTGGGTGCTGCCGCGGTCGTGATCGGTTCTCTCTTTGGCCCGGCCCAGGTTCTGAGCCGTCTGATCAACATGGTGTTTGGAAAGCGTCTTTCGCCGCCGGGCCTCGCCGTTTTGTCCGCAGTGCTGATCGTGTCCGGGGTGGTGATGCTGCTGATGAGCGCAGACTGGTTGCCGGGTGCGGTGGCCTTTGCCATCTGTCTCGGGCTTGGCTCCGGCATCAACAGCGTTGCGCAGGGGAGCCTGCCGCTTTATCTCGCCGGCTCCGAAGGCTATGGCGTAATGACCGGCAAACTGACCGCGGCGCGGCTTGCGGTTGGCGCTTTCGCGCCATTCGCCTTTGCCGCCGCCATGGAAAATGTGGGCCTGAGCTTTGCGCTTGCGGCAAATGCAGGACTTGGCGCGCTCAGCATTGCCGCTTTCGTCATTGTCGCGCGGTCATGCCGGGCTCAGATGGCGTAAGCACGCCGCCGGTCAGATCGAATTCAGAGACACCCGCTTCTCAAGTGCTGCCGCTTCTTCCTTCCGCTCGCTGTAACGGCTGGTCAGATAGGGCGAGGCGTCGCGTGTCAGAAGGGTGAACTTCACCAGTTCCTCACAGACATCGACGACGCGATCATAATAGGAAGATGGCTTCATCCGCCCTTCGGCATCGAATTCCTGAAATGCCTTGGCGACCGAAGACTGGTTGGGAATGGTGATCATCCGCATCCAGCGGCCGAGGATGCGCATCTGGTTGACCGCATTGAAGGACTGGCTGCCACCGGAAACCTCCATCACGGCGAGCGTCTTGCCCTGGGTGGGGCGCACGGAACCAAGCGACAGGGGAATCCAGTCGATCTGCGATTTCATGATGCCGGTCATGGCGCCGTGGCGCTCCGGGCTGATCCAGACCTGCCCCTCCGACCATTGCGAGAGGTCGCGTAGTTCCTGCACCTTGGGATGACTGGCGGGTGCTTCATCCGGAAGCGGAAGTCCAGCAGGATCGAACAACCGCACTTCGCACCCCAAATGCTCCAGCAGGCACCGGACCTCGAAGGCGAGGAGCCTGCTATAGGACACTTCTCTGAGCGATCCATAGAGTATGAGGATGCGCGGGCTGTGGACCGACATTGCAGGCCGCAGGGCCTCTGCCGCGACGGGATCGAGATGCTCGGTCTGTAAAGCGGGGAGGTGCTCAGACAATGCGCTTTCCCTCATGATCGAGAACCTGTTCTCCATCTTCCTTGGTGAAGGCACCCTTATGGCTGTCGGGCAGAATTTCCAGCACCGCTTCCGACGGACGGCAGAGCCGTGTTCCGAGCGGCGTAACCACGAAAGGCCGGTTGATGAGGATCGGCTCCTTCACCATGGCATCCAGCAACTGCTCGTCGCTTAACGCCGGATCGTCCAATCCCAGTTCGGCATAGGGCGTGCCCTTTTCCCGGATCGCTTCCCGGACCGTCAGTCCAGCATCGGTGATCATTGCCTTCAGCTCTGCGCGTGATGGCGGGGTTTGGAGATACTCGACGACCGTGGGTTCGATACCGGCGTTGCGGATCATGGCCAGCGTATTGCGCGACGTTCCGCAGGACGGATTGTGATAGATGGTGACATGCATGGTTATGCCTCCTTGGCTTGGGCGTTCTTTGAGACGGATGGGGCGCTTTCGTACCAGCCCTTCGAGCGGTTCACGATCCAGACGACGGACAGCATGACGGGCACCTCGATGAGCACGCCAACAACGGTGGCGAGTGCGGCACCAGACTGGAAGCCGAACAGGCTGATGGCCGCGGCCACCGCGAGCTCAAAAAAGTTGCTGGCGCCGATCAGGGCCGATGGCCCGGCCACGCAGTGCTGTTCGCCCGCCATGCGGTTGAGCAGATAGGCAAGGCCCGAATTGAAGTAGACCTGGATCAGGATCGGCACGGCAAGAAGGCCGATGACGGCAGGCTGGGCGATGATCTGCTCGCCTTGAAAGCCGAACAGGAGAACGAGCGTTGCCAAGAGAGCGACAAGAGAAAGCGGCTGCAACCGGGCCAGCAGGGCATCCAGCGCGCGCATCTTTCCATCGGCGGTCAGCATCTTGCGAAGAAGTTGGGCTATGCCGACGGGGATGAGGATATAGAGAACGACCGAAATCGTCAGCGTATCCCATGGCACCGTTATGGCGGAGAGGCCGAGAAGCAAGCCGACGATCGGCGCGAAGGCGATGACCATGATGGCGTCGTTTAGAGCCACCTGCGACAGGGTGAAATGAGGCTCGCCCTTGGTCAGGTTCGACCAGACAAAGACCATCGCCGTGCAGGGCGCCGCAGCCAGGATGATCAATCCCGCAATGTAGGAGTCGATCTGATCTTCCGGCAGCAACGGTCGAAACAGCCAGCCGACGAACAGCCAGCCCAGAAGAGCCATGGAGAAAGGTTTGATCGCCCAGTTGATGAAAAGTGTGACGCCGATGCCGCGCCAATATCTTCCGACTTTCGACAGCGAGCCAAAATCGATCTTCAGGAGCATGGGAATGACCATCAGCCAGATCAGGGCGGCGACAGGAATGTTGACGCTGGCGACCTCAGCTGCGCCGATCGCATGAAAGACCCCTGGCAACAGGTGGCCGAGCGTGATGCCGACCAGAATGCAAAGAAAGACCCAAACCGTCAGGTAGCGTTCGAATGTGGACATCAGCTTGTCTTTCCGGCGTTTGATCCTGGCGTGATGCGGCGTCACGCCTTTTCAACGCTACAGCAGGGCGTCAAATCGGCGATCAGCGGGGCGCAGAGCGCGGTATTGCCGTTGCAGCAATCCTTGAGCAGGAAAAGCGTCAGCGCACGAAAACCATCGAGATCGGCGCGATAGATAATGGAGCGGCTTTGCCGGTCGCTTTTCACGATGCCTGCTCGCTGCAAGATGCCGAGATGTGCCGACATCGTGTTTTGGGGCACGTCCACCAACCGAGCCAGTTCACCGGCCGCCACACCATCGGGCTCCGCCTTCACGAGGAGTCGGAAGGTTTCAAGACGCGTGGGTTGCGCAAGGGCCGACAGCGCTGCAATGGCAAGATTAGTATCCATATATCCAGAATAATGGATATTTTGTCTGAGTCAACAGCGCGCGTGTTTCGGGCGTGGAGAACGCCGCAGGCTCGCGGATTGCCTCAGTTTTCGATCAGATTGGCAACCGGCGCCCAGAGCGAAAACACCACCCCGTCCCTGTCGAAATCAATCCGGCTCGTGCCCCCGAGATAGGAAGAGAGCGCCTTGTCGATCATCCTCGATCCAAAGCCGCGGCGGGTCGGCTGGAAGACTTCGGGGCCGCCCGTTTCTTTCCAGGTGAGGTCGAGGGTGGGACGGTCGGCGTCTTCGTTGAGTTTCCAGGTGAGCGAGACGATGCCGGTGTCGTTGGAGAGCGCGCCGTATTTGAAGGCGTTGGTGGCGAGTTCGTGGAAGGCGAGGGTAAGCGCAAGCGCGCATTTGGCCGAGAGATCGATCTCGGGGCCATCGATCAAAACCCGGCCGGCGCTGTGTTCGGCAACGACGGCCTCGGCGAGTGTGCGCAGTTGCGTCGGGTTGTGGTGGGCGTTGATGAGGATGTCATGCCCGCGGCTGAGAGCGCCCAGACGCGAAAGGAAGGTTGGCTTGGCGGTTGCCATGTCGGCGTCGTCTTTCAACGTTTGCGACGCGACCGCCTGCACAAGGGCGAGGATATTCTTGATGCGGTGCGCAAGCTCGTTGCGCAACAGGATCTGCTCATCCTCGAAGGACTTCAGAGCGGTGATGTCTCTTGAAATGGACAGGATGCCTTCGACAGCACCTTTTTCATCGAAAAGGGGGGAGACCTTTACATCCCAATAGCGCGGCGTGCCCTTGGCTGTATTGGCGAAGCCCGTGAAGCGCGCAGGGCGACCGGCGCGGGCTTCAGCCAGTGCGGCAACAGCATCGATATTGCCTTGGCCCTCCCAGAAATTGGGCCAGTAGCAGCCCTTGAACTGGGAAAAATCGTCCACCTCCATCACCCGCTGGCCGCCTTCGTTCATGAATTGGAGAGACCCATCCATGCCGATGACTTTGATGCAGTCATCCGAAACAGCGAGTGCAGCGGCAATGAAGCGAGAACTATTGTGGCTATCCAGCACTGGAAATTACCTTGAATAAGATGCGGGTCTGCGAGAAACACAGGCTAGTTCAATACCATAACCATTTAAGGCGCAACAGAAGAAGAAGTTCCCATCAATACTTCGTTAGTGACGTTACGTGAGGTCTTTCACGTCGGATTTTCTGCGCTATGCATTGAGCAAAATCACCTTGCCGGGGAGCGCTGACAAGCACGTTCAACGTCCCGGTGCCGAATTTCGCGGCCAGGCCTTATCGTTAGGGACGCCTGCTCCACAGGCGGTCATGAAGCGTCATACCCAAAAGCATTGCGAGGATGAAGAGGATGACCTGCGGCGCACCGCTGGTGAGGGCTGCTACCGAGAGAGATGCGATAGCCGGGCCGGGGCAAAAACCGCCGAGCCCCCAGCCGAGACCGAAAAGCGCTGAGCCGATGATGAGCGGCGCATCGATCTTCTGGTTTGTCGGCAGGTGGAACACATCGTCCAGCACGGGGTGCCCCATGCGCTGTGCTGCCCGCACGCCGATAAAGGCAACAGAGACTGCGCCGCCGAGGACGAAAGCGAGGCTCGGGTCCCAATTGCCGAAGATATCCAGAAAGGCTTGAACGCGGGCAGGGTTCAGCATACCGGAAAGTGACAGGCCGAGGCCGAAGATCAGGCCGGATGCCAGTGCTGCGGAAAATCGAAGGATCGAGCGGTTCATCATCCGATGCTCCGCAGGACCGCAACGGCGGCGATGCCCGTTACCAGAAATGTCGCGACTGCCGCCATGGAGCGGGGAGACAGCCTTGCGAGCCCCAGCACGCCGTGGCCGCTGGTGCAGCCGGAGCCCATGCGCGAGCCGAAGCCGACCAGCAAGCCTGCGAGCGCGATGAGTGGCCAGGGCGTGGTGATCTCGATCTGCGGCCAGCCACCGAAGAGAGAAAGATAGGCAATCGGCCCGAGCAACAGGCCCAGCACGAAGGCGAGATTGGTGGCAACCCCGACGCCTTGGGTCAGGTACCCGACAATGCCGCTGATACCGGCAATGCGACCGTTGAGGACAAGCAGCATGACGGCGGAGGCGCCGATCAACAGGCCGCCCGCAAGGGAGGCGAGATAAGGGCTCATGCCGTCTCCCTCGCGCAGAAAATGTTATAGAGCGCGGCGACCAGTTGGGCGGCCTTTTCCTCGGTCAGCCGGTAGAAAATCTGCTTGCCATCGCGCCGGGTATCGACAATGCCGGAGCCTCTGAGCACAGTGAGGTGCTGGGAAAGATGCGGCTGGTGCAGATCGAGCCGTTCTTCCAGATCGCCAACGGAGAACTCCCCTTCGACCAGGGTGCAGACGATCATCAGCCGCGCCGGGTGCGACAGGGTTTTCAGCAGGGTGGCGACATCTGCGGCGCGATCTGCCATTTCGGCAGGCGAAAGCACAAGGTCTTTTGGCAAAGCGGTCATTCCCAAACGGCTCCCCGCAAGGCATCCAGCGGAAACTTGAGATAGCGTTTGCCGTTCGCCTCCGGTTCCGGCAGGCGGCCACCGCAGATATTCACCTGTAGCGCATGAAGCATAAGCTTCGGCATGGGGAGCGTCTTGTCGCGTTGTGTGCGAAGCGTAACGAAATCCTGCCTGCTGACGCCTGCAATATGCGGGTTGGAGGCTTTTTGTTCGGCGACCGTACTTTCCCAACGTGGCGTTCGGCCATTCGGCTGGTAGTCATGGCCGGTAAAGAGCCGCGTCTCATCCGGCAGGGCCAGAATATCCTGAATGGAGTGCCAGAGGGCATCCGCATCCCCGCCGGGGAAATCCGCGCGTGCCGTGCCGCCATCCGGCATGAACAGCGTGTCGTGGATGAAGGCCGCATCGCCGATGACATAGGTGATCGAGGCGAGCGTGTGGCCGGGAGAGAAGAGAACCCGCGCATCAAGTGAGCCGATCTTGAACGTCTCGCCATGGGCAAACAGGTGGTCCCATTGCGACCCGTCGGTCGCGAGGTCCGGCCAGTTATAGATATCCTTCCATAGCCCCTGGACATCCACGACGCGCTCGCCGATGGCGGTGCGGGCACCTGTCTTGTGTTTCAGATAGTGCGCGGCAGAGAAATGATCGGCATGCGGATGCGTGTCGAGAATCCATTCGACCGTGAGACCTTGGGCACGCACATAATCGAGAATCGCATCGGCATTGATGGTGGCTGTGGCACCGGACTTCTCGTCGAAATCCAACACCGGATCGATGATAGCGCATTTGGCAGTCTGGGGATCAGAGACCACATATTGAATGCTGGAGGTGCGGGCGTCGAAGAAGCCTCTCACCTGCGGCCGCCGAGAGTTGTGGCGGGCAAGCCACGTCTCTGCGACACCCATGTCGAAGCCATGGGCGCGGCCGAAGGCAGCGACATCGGCTGCTTTCATCCGCCCATCCAGAACTTCACCGATCACATAGAGGCTGAGCGAACGGGTGCCGCCTTTGCAATGGGCGAAAACCGGGCCACCGGATTGGCGCATGGCATCCTGGAAGGCCCGCACGTCCGCCTCGGTGATGGTACTCATCGTCACCGGAATGTAGCTATAGGCCAGACCATATTGGCCGGCTGCCCGCGCCTCCACCTTCGTGCCGAGTTGAGACGTGTCCTCGCCATCCGGGCGATTGTTGATGAATGTCGTGAAGCCTTGAGAGTGAAGAGCCTCGATGTCTTCGACACTTGGCTGGGTCGAGACCGATAGCTTGTCGGAGATTTTGGTGACAGGCATAGATGCCCCCCATCCTAATTCACTATATATTATTTTATAATGTATAATGATGTGGGCTGCAAGTGCTAAAGCTTTTCGCGATCTTTCAGATTCGCTCCTTCGCTTTAGGCCCTTGTTTTGTCGCATGTCGTCATCGCAAAGCCGCTTAACACGTTTGCGCGGACCATGCTTTAAAGCGTGGCGCGATCTTCAGATTCCCTCGCCACGCTTCAGCTCGTTGTCTTATAGTCTGTCACTATCGCCAGACCGCTGCACCCCCTTGCGCGGCAGGCTTCAGTATTTCGGAATGGACGATGGCTTTCGGTCGAACGTTTCCGTCGTGCCGTCCGGCCTGTACAACGTCCAGGAGCCACTGAGATTTTGCGAGAGCCTTCCCTCACTTTTGCCGTCGCGGCTGACGGCATATCCGCCTCCAAGATTCTGCTGGAGTTCGTAGGTGCTTCCATCTTTCTTGAAGCATCGCGAGGCGTTCATCCCGCACTCTGCGAAGGCGCTGTTTGCTGCAAGCACCATGATGGAAGATAGGATAAGTCGCTTCATGAGTTTGATCCTTTCGCTTTGTGTTCAGTTGGAAGTGACATCGATTTGAACTGTTCTGGGTGACCACCGCAGGATCCGCCCGGGTGAAGAATTCGTCCGGACGGGCAGGCGGCGGAGATGGATGCGCTCATCTCCCGGTCGAGATGGAGCGCGGCGCCTTCGTCCCTTTGGGTGGGCAAACGTTTCGCCGTGATACCGGCAGCGATGCGTGCGAATATGAAAGCTCACCGTATGCGTGAACTGGCGTCACTGCCTTCGCATCGCGCATAGTCTGCTGCGTCGCTGGCAAAGTCCTTCGCCGCATCCGCTGCATCGGCTGCGTCCTCGGCATATTCCTTCAGGGCGCGAATATAGGTCGCGACGTCGTTCTTGTAGGAGCGCATGTCATACTCCGAGCAATTGGAATAAAGCACGCAGGAGGGCTGTGAAATTTTGGAGGGCGCCCTGGGAATGCGGACATCGCTGGAAGGCTCGGAGCAGCCCAGTGCCAGTGTTGGAGCGATCATGAAAACCGTACAAAGAAATGAAACGCGTCGCATGCTGGAAACCTCCGTTTGCATGGCTGATGAAAATTCGTGTCAGGGTTAAGGTGTCGCGCGGAACCGTGCAGTCTCTTGCCGATCCATCGCGCCGACCTCACTATCGTTTTGTCCATTCGCCCTTTATGGTCGCGGGCTAAATGCCGCTGCGGAAAGACGACCCCGCTTTGCGTCCTGCCAAGGGCAGGTCGCCATATGTTTGACCTGTCTGACTCTGAGATTCTGTCCCAATCTCTTCATTTGATGCGTCCTTCGTGGGTGGCGGTTACGACCGCCGTTGACCGAGTGGCTGCGATCGGTGAGTAGGGACTTGCCTTAGCCACTTGTCTTAGCCTCAGAGGCCACTATCCGATTGGCGAATGGCTCTCACTGAGCGGCTGGCATTCTCCCCGGCATCATTCTGCGCAAATGGGCAAGACGATCGTCGAGCGGCGATCTGCATCTTTCAAGGCAGCATCCGTCCTCAATCGCGCGATACGTGCCCGAAGACAAAATGGTTGCCGGTTCCGTTGCCGCATCGGCTGCACCGCAACTTCCGTTCCAGCGGCATCAACTGCTGCGACTTGCCAAACCGTCGCTGTAATTCCCATCGCTCCAGCATGCTCACCTCTCCGCATTGTCCGCATTTGCCGCTGACCGAATACCACTGCGGCAGGTCGGCAAATGTAACCTCGTTGGCCTTTTGTCCTGCTATCTCTTCGCCCGCGCCCACCAGATCGATACCGCGACGGTGGCGCATGTCACTCCCGCTCGCCGTTCGGAATCCACCCGCGCGTAAATCCTCGTCCCATCGCGGCGACGGCGACCGAAAGCTGTTGTTGAAGATGCTCGATCTCATCCAGCAGCGTTTCTACCGCCGCCTTCGCATCCCCGTCGTGGCATTGGATGACATATGCCGCAACATCCACGACCTGTTCGTTGATTTCGGCACACACGTTCCCGATCTCCTGTTTCAGAGCCACCTGCTCGTTGATGTGAAAGATGATTGATCCCTGTCCGGTCAGTCAGGCATCAAGTCGGTAATCTCGCCATGGGAGACCAGAAGACGGGGATCGGCCATATCGCCGCTCTCCTCATCCACGGTGACGGCATAGGCAGCAACGCCAATATGGCGAGACGCCATTGCACCGGCAATCTTCTCGGCAGAGGCTGCGTTGGAAGCCTGCCGAATATCCCCCGGCACGATACCGCCGCGCCCCTTCTTGAACTGCACCACGATGATCTTCTCAGCTCCGGACATTGCTCGCTCTCTCATTTGTTCTATAAATGTTCTCATTTTTGGGAAGAGTCAAGACGGTGGTTTGACGTGATTTGAAGGCGTGTCTCCAGCAGACCAAATATCCGCAGAAGATGGGATCGCGAGCGCCATATGCACGTCGAAGAGAACTTTTGGAAAATGGCGCACCCGACAGGATTCGAACCTGTGACCTTTGGAATCGGAATCCAACACTCTATCCAGCTGAGCTACGGGTGCACTCGTGACGCGTCTTTGAGTCGCGTTTGGATATGCCGGGTTTCTTAAACTAGCTTTCCTGTCTCTTCAATCCGTAAAATGTCGCCGGCGACAATGATATTGCCGATGAATCGGTATGGTTAAAAATCATCTATTACTTCTTGCACGCTTTGCTTGTGTCTAATTCTTACGGGCTGGAATTTGTACTTCATCTTTCGCCGGTTGCATGATGAGTGGCTAGTTAACGAGAACGTGCATGATGATTTTTCGTCCTCGAGTTTGATAAGAGCGAGATTAGTGGTTTGTTTACAATATATTGGTTGTAAGAACCAATATTTATGTGATGCTAATAGTAGGAAATGCTTATCGTTTCCACCATGGAAGATTTCGTCCGTACGAACCCTAGACCTATGGATTAATTACTATTAAACATTGTTCTAATAAACATATGCCGCTAATGACCTCTCAAGCGGATGAATCACAGGAGGCCGGGATGACTTTGAATATGGCTTTTGAGCAAGGTCGCGCGAAGGGTAAATACTCGGAAGCCGATGAGCCGTCGCTTGGGCATTCCAAGCTCTCGAAGCTCGATGTCGATTACTCCATTCTTTCCGAAGCTGTACTTTACAGGCTCCGGAGGGCGCAACTCGCGGTGGTGGGGGACTTCAACGAGAGCCTTCTTGCCTACGGTCTTCGTCCGGCTGATTTCTCCGTGCTGATCGTTGTGGCGAACAATACCGATCTGAAGCAGAGCGATGTTGCAGAGGCGCTTGGAATTCAGCGCGCCAACTTCGTGGCGATCATCGATGGTCTGGAAAACAAGAGGCTGCTCGCGCGCCGCAGATCGGCGACCGACCGCCGTGTCCACTATCTGGAGATGACGGAAGAGGGCAAAGCCACGCTCGACGAAATCCTGCAGATCTGGAAAGCCCATGAGGACAAGCTCGTCGGCAGACTAGGCGGCGAGAAGGCTCGCGATCAACTTGTCGGGCTGTTGCGCAAGATCGAAGATTGATCCCGAGAGATAATGCTCGGTGCTCTCCATTGAACACTTAAAGGCGGTGCAGCTTTGCGCCGCTTTTTTGTTGAGGGGTTAGGGGTGGCGCGTCTGTGATGAGCGGACCGACCCGTCATGGTGTTTGTCACTAGAGCACGACCCTTTGACGAACCTTTTGCTGCGCCATTCCCTTCATTGTGCGGTGGCTCTGGGGCAAGAGGTAGCAGGTTTCCTCATCGGTATTTGGCTGTCGCTCGCCAGTCCGCACGCAGAGCCGATTAGGGCAACTTCTCTCAGCTCAATGACAATGGTCTGGCTGTTTTCTCCAATACCGCCGGGATGGGGTGCCTGTTATCTGGCCGGATCCTGACGCTGGGGGACGCTGTTGCCGTGGGCCAATCGTGTCGGCCTTCTCTAAACGCCGGCATATCCTGCCCACGCCAGCGCAGTAGAGTGGCTTCGGTCGATCACAATCCGGTTGGATAAGGGATTCTCGCGCCTCTCTTTGGCCTGCGGTCTTGCATTGTTGCGTTTCTGAGGGGATATGCTCGGCAAAATGCTTGAAGCGCCGTGCGTCCTATTGGACGCCCAAAGGACGCTTTGCCTGTTTGAAGCGACACATCGTGCTTTTCCGAAAATCGATTTCGATTTTCGGGCCGATGCAGTAAAGCCGGATGCTTGCGTGGATTTCGCATGAGGGGCTGGCGCAAGGGAGAGACCATGCTTTTGATCGATACGAACCACCCGATGTATCGCCCGCTCTGGGTGAGGCTGCTGATCGTTGGCGTCTGCGCCGGCTGGGCGGTGTTGGAGTTCGTCAATAACGAGCCCTTCTGGATGACCGTCGTCGGCGGCATCGCGCTTTATGCGGCCTATGTGCTGCTGTTTACCTTCAAGCCGGCCGAGCCGAAGCCGGACGAGCCAGCGGTTCGCTCCGAGCAGGACTGAGGCCTCACACGCGCTTTACCGGGCGGGTTTTCAGGTTCTGCCCATCAGCGGCAAAAGCCGGATGGCCTGATCAATAAGAAGATTGGCGGCCGTCATGCGCAAATGGGCGTTCTCGCGAAAGGCAGCGGGGACTGCGTCGGGGTGATTGAGCCTGGCGAAGGCGCGCCGCTTTTCGCTGAGGCTTTCCAACGTGTCCTTCTCGTTGATGGCAAGCTCGTGGCTGACATCTTCCTGAGAGGTCTTTTGAAGATAATCCGGCATCGGCGCCGGTTCAGATGCATCATCCTTCGGCTCAACGTCGAGGGTCGGCATATCCTCCAACAGATCGAGATAGGCAGAGAGCGGGCGATTGTCCGGCTCTGTGTCGGGTATGCCGGATGTCGCGATGGGGCCGGGGTCGAATATGACGCGCGCGCTAAAAGGTGTGGCAATTTCCTCCTCAGGTCGATCTTCCGCCTCGCGCTCAAGGCGCGCGACGACAGACTGGAAAACCGACTGGCCGAAAAGCATGACACCCCATCTCTTTGCGACCGCGCGAAAGCACGATGCGTAGATTCAAAAAGTAAAGCGCCCTTTGTGCGTCCAACAGGACGCGCTGCGCTTTAGCAGGTCTACAGCGGCGGTCGTTGCTTCCCTTAGAGAGAATCACTCTAATATTGCCTGAGCCTTGAGCGTTACGCGGCCTTGCGGCTTTCCTCCAGCACCAGATCATAAAGAAGCTGGGCGCTGGGCGGCAGCACTCGGTCCTTCACCGTCAGCAGGCTGAAGGGTTTGACGCTGAGCTCAAACTCGGTCGGCAGAATGCGGATGTCGCCCATAGGGGAGTGCTGGCCGGAGAGAAACTCGGCCATTTCCAACGCAAGCGGGGCGATTGCGTGGGTGGTGCTGACAATGGCAAGGGTGAGCACGGTGGAGGGTGTGTTGATGATGTTGCGTGGCAGCGAGACGCCCTGGGCAAGGAAGGCATCCTCGATCGTGCGCCTCAGCAGTGTGCCGGGCGGCTGGAACACCCAGTCGTAGTCACAGATATCCTCCAGCCGCGCAGGCGGGGCATTCAGCAGCGGGTGATTCTTGCCGACCAGAAGACAGGCGCGCTCGATGCCGATTTCATGGGCATTGAACAAAGCCGGGTCGAGATCGTCCGGAATGCGGCCGATGACGAAATCATGCCGTGCTGCCAGAAGCTCGCGCGCGAGAATATTGCTGGTTTCCACCTGCACGCTGATTTCGATGCCCGGATAGATATCCATTGCTTTACGAAGTGCGGGCACCACCATGCTGATGGCAGGCGCGGTGACCGCGCCGATATAGACCGAGCCGCCGCTGCCGGATTTCATCTGTGCCAGCTCCCGGCTTGCCTCGCGCAGCTCCAAAAGGATCTTCTTGGCCCGTCTCGCCAAGGCTTCTCCAAACTTGGTTAAGACCACGCCGCGTGATGCGCGCTGACAGAGCGGGCTCTTCACGATGGCCTCCATCTCCGACAGAACGCGCGAGGCTGCAGGCTGCGTCATGTTGAGGGCTGCGGCCGCAGCGCTTACCTGGCCGTGTTCTTCTACCATCACAAGCATACGTAAATGGGTCATTTTCAGCCCGGCACGCAACAGGGGGTTGTCTTCGATGATCGAGGGAAACTCACTCAGATTCGTTTCATCGCGTTCCATTTTCGTCACCGTTTATGGCAGGAGAGCTTAGAATAAAAATTTGTATCGATTTAATATATCAAAATTGATATAGGAAAAGAGAGATATTCTATTTGACAGTTATATAGATTCAGAACAGTTTGCACCTCGTGCCGGGGAGGAGCGATGAAAGACGGATTATGCTCAGGGAGCCCGTTCGAGTAAGCTCGATTCTTCACTACCGCGCATGAATTTGACGGCATTCTGTAAGGATACAGAAGCCTAAAAGGGTTCCAAGGGAGAGAGTTCATGAAATCCATCATTTCGTTGTTTGCTGCCTGCGCTATCGGCGCTGCGGCATTTGCGTCGCCCGTCTGGGCGCAGGACAAGGGCACGGTCGGTATCGCCATGCCAACCAAGTCTTCCGCGCGCTGGATCGACGACGGCAACAACATCGTCAAGCAGCTTCAGGATGCCGGCTACACGACCGACCTTCAGTACGCTGACGACGATATTCCGAACCAGCTTTCCCAGATCGAAAACATGGTCACGAAGGGCGTCAAGGTCCTCGTTATCGCTTCGATCGACGGCACGACTCTGTCGGACGTCCTCAAGCAGGCCGGCGAACAGGGCATCAAGGTTATCGCCTATGACCGCCTGATCCGTAACAGCGGCGACGTCAGCTACTACGCAACCTTCGACAACTTCCAGGTTGGCGTTCTGCAGGCAACCTCCATCGTCGACAAGCTTGGCCTGAAGGACGGCAAGGGTCCGTTCAACATCGAGCTCTTCGGCGGTTCGCCGGACGACAACAACGCCTTCTTCTTCTATGACGGCGCAATGTCTGTCCTGAAGCCTTACATCGACAGCGGCAAGCTCGTCGTGAAGTCCGGCCAGATGGGCATGGACAAGGTCGGCACGCTGCGTTGGGATCCGGCAACGGCCCAGGCTCGCATGGACAACCTGCTCTCCGCTTACTACACCGACGCCAAGGTTGACGCCGTTCTGTCTCCTTATGACGGTATCTCCATCGGTATCATCTCCTCGCTCAAGGGCGTAGGTTACGGCACCAAGGACCAGCCGCTGCCGGTCGTTTCCGGTCAGGACGCTGAAGTTCCTTCCGTCAAGTCCATCCTGGCTGGCGAACAGTACTCCACCGTCTTCAAGGACACACGCGAACTCGCCAAGGTCACCGTCAACATGGTCAACGCGCTGATGGAAGGCAAAGAGCCTGAAGTCAACGACACCAAGACCTACGAAAACGGCGTCAAGGTTGTTCCGTCCTACCTGCTGAAGCCGGTTGCCGTGACCAAGGACAATGTTGAAAAGGTTCTGGTTGAAAGCGGTTACTACAAGGCTGACCAGCTGAAGTAATTTCTTCATGATCGTGGCGGGGAGGGACGTGATCGTCGCTCCCCGTTTATCCAAATAAGAACGCCGGATTGTACGGCGCAGGATTGTGATATGGACAACACCATTCTCGAAATGCGCAACATCACCAAGACGTTTCCAGGCGTGAAGGCGCTTGAAAACGTGAACCTCAAGGTTCGCCAAGGTGAGATACATGCGCTCGTCGGCGAGAATGGCGCGGGAAAGTCGACCCTCATGAAGGTCCTTTCCGGCGTTTATCCCGCTGGCACATATGATGGAGAAATCCACTACGAAGGTGAGCTGCGCAATTTCCGCGCCATCAACGACAGTGAAGATATCGGCATCATCATCATTCACCAGGAGCTGGCGCTCGTGCCGCTTCTGTCGATTGCAGAAAACATTTTCCTCGGAAACGAAGTCGCGCAAAACGGCGTCATCAGCTGGCAGCAGACCTTCAATCGCACCCGCGAGTTGCTGAAGAAGGTTGGCCTGAAGGAATCGCCCGAAACACTCATCACCGATATCGGTGTCGGCAAGCAGCAGCTGGTGGAAATCGCCAAGGCGCTGTCGAAGAGCGTGAAGCTTCTGATCCTTGACGAGCCGACGGCTTCGCTCAACGAAAGCGATTCCGAAGCGCTGCTCAATCTCCTGATGGAGTTCCGCACCCAGGGGCTGACCTCGATCATCATCACCCACAAGCTGAACGAAGTGCGCAAGGTGGCCGACCAGATCACCGTGCTTCGCGACGGCATGACGGTGAAGACGCTCGACTGCCACAAGGAAGAGATCAGCGAAGACGTGATCATCCGCAACATGGTGGGGCGCGATCTGGAAGACCGCTATCCGCCGCGCGACGTGCCGATCGGCGAGACGATCCTCGAGGTCAAGAACTGGAACGCCTTTCACCAGCAACACCGGGACCGTCAGGTTCTGCACGATATCAACATCAATGTCCGCAAGGGCGAGGTTGTCGGTATTGCGGGTCTGATGGGTGCGGGTCGCACCGAATTCGCCATGAGCGTGTTCGGCAAGTCCTATGGCCACAAGATCTCCGGCGAGGTTCTGCTTCACGGCAAGCCCGTGGATGTGAGCACCGTGCGCAAGGCGATCGATGCGGGTCTGGCTTACGTTACCGAAGACCGCAAGCATCTGGGTCTCGTGCTGAACGACAACATTCTGCATAACACCACGCTTGCCAATCTGGCCGGGGTGTCGTCTGGAACCGTCATCAACGACATTCAGGAAATGAAGGTCGCGACGGATTTCCGCAAGCGCTTGCGCATTCGCTCGTCCGGCATCTTCCAGGAAACGGTCAATCTGTCCGGCGGCAACCAGCAAAAGGTCGTGCTGTCCAAGTGGCTGTTCTCCAACCCGGACGTCCTCATTCTGGATGAACCGACGCGCGGTATCGACGTCGGCGCGAAATACGAAATCTACACCATTATCAACCAGCTTGCCGCCGACGGTAAGGGCGTTTTGATGATCTCATCGGAAATGCCCGAGCTGCTTGGCAATTGCGACCGCATCTACGTTATGAACGAAGGACGGATTGTCGCCGAATTGCCGAAGGGAGAGGCGAGCCAGGAAAGTATCATGCGCGCTATCATGCGCTCAGGGGAGAAGAACTGATGAGTTCGACCAACACATCCACCGAAGAGAACAACGTCATCTCGGTCGGCTCGTATATCCGGTCCAATATCCGTGAATACGGCATGCTGATCGCGCTCGTCGCCATCATGCTCTTTTTCCAGTTCTACACAGGCGGCATTCTCTTCCGTCCGGTCAACCTGACCAACCTCGTGTTGCAGAACTCCTTTATCGTCATCATGGCGCTCGGCATGCTGCTCGTCATCGTGGCAGGGCATATTGACCTTTCGGTCGGTTCGATCGTCGCCTTCGTCGGCGCGATTGCCGCCATTTTGACGGTCCAATGGGGTATGAACCCGTTCCTGGCCGCGCTGATCTGCCTCATCGTCGGCGGTGTCATCGGTGCCGCCCAGGGCTATTGGATTGCCTATCACCGCATTCCGTCCTTCATCGTGACACTGGCGGGCATGCTGGTTTTCCGCGGCCTGACGCTTTTTGTCCTCGGCGGTAAGAACATCGGTCCGTTCCCGTCCGACTTCCAGGTCATCAGCACCGGCTTCCTGCCGGATATTGGCGGCATCGAAGGCATCAACACAACCTCGCTGATCCTGACGATTTTGATTTCGGTCGTCCTTCTGGTTCTGGCTTTCCGTCGCCGTCAGGTAAATCAGAAGCATGGCATCGAGGTCGAGCCTTTTGGCTTCTTCCTGGTGCAGAACGTTCTGATTGCCGCTGCGATCCTCTTCCTCGGCTACAGTCTGTCGACCTATCGCGGCCTGCCGAACGTTCTTATCGTCATGCTGGTGCTGATTGCGATCTACAGCTTCGTGACCCGTCGCACCACGATCGGCCGTCGCATCTATGCGATGGGCGGTAACGAAAAGGCGACGAAGCTTTCGGGCATCAACACCGAACGCTTGAGCTTCCTGACATTCGTCAACATGGGCGTACTCGCCGGCCTTGCCGGCATGATTATCGCAACGCGCCTGAACTCGGCGACGCCGAAGGCCGGTGTGGGCTTCGAACTGGACGTGATTGCGGCCTGCTTCATCGGCGGCGCATCTGCTTCCGGCGGCGTCGGCAAGATCACCGGTGCGGTCATCGGCGCCTTCATCATGGGCGTGATGAACAACGGTATGTCGATCATCGGTCTCGGAATCGACTTCCAGCAGATGGTCAAGGGTCTCGTGCTTCTGGCCGCCGTGTTCTTCGATGTCTACAACAAGAACAAGGGCTGACCTTAGCGTTCGCCAACAGTTTTGAACGATAGCAAGTGGCCGGTTTCCGGCCACTTCCATGAGGAGGGGGCGTTTGAGGACGCCCAGGAAGGAACAACTATGCTCATTTCTCAAATCAAGGACGCCAGCGGCAAGACCATCGTTGCCGCGCGTGAAGATGGCGGCGAGGCCCGCGCCGTCAACAATGCCGATTCGGTTTATGCGCTGGCGATGGAAGCTGCCAATGGCGGCAAGTCTCTTGCCGATGTGATTGCTGCCCATGGTTATGGCGATGCGGTCGATCTGGAGAAAGCCTATTCCGAAGGTCGCTTCCTGCCGCCGATCACGCATCCCGATCCTGCGCATCTGCATCTGACCGGCACGGGCCTGACGCATCTGGGCTCTGCCGCCACGCGCGACAGCATGCACAAGAAGACCAGCGAGGCGTCCGACGACACGCTGACGGACTCGATGAAGATGTTCAAGATGGGTCTGGAGAACGGCAAGCCGAAGGCTGGCGAAAAGGGCGTTCAGCCCGAGTGGTTCTACAAGGGCAACGGCCATGTCTCGGCAGCCCCAGGCGCAGCACTCGTTTCTCCGTCTTTCGCGCTCGATGGCGGCGAAGAGCCGGAAATGGCCGGCATCTATGTGATTTCGGACAAGGGCGAGCCCGTGCGCATCGGCTTTGCCGTTTCCAACGAGTTCTCCGACCATGTGACGGAGCGGATCAACTACCTCTATCTGGCGCATTCCAAGCTGCGTCCGGCAAGCTTCGGCCCGGAAATTCGCGTTGGCGCACCGCCATCCGATATCCGCGGCACGTCCCGTATCCTGCGTGACGGCAAGGTGATTTTCGAAAAGGCTTTCGTTTCCGGTGAAGACAACATGTCCCACACCTTCGCGAACCTTGAATACCACCATTTCAAATACGGCCTGTTCCGCGTTCCGGGTGAAGTGCATGTGCACATGTTCGGCACGGCGACGCTGTCCTTTGCGGATGGTATCAAGACGGAACCTGGCGATGTCTTCGAAATCGAAGCCGGCGGCTTTGGCCTGCCACTTCGCAACCCACTGAAGGTTGCCGAAGAAGAAACGATTACGGTTCGTCAAATCTAATAAGCAGGGCGGTTCTCCTGAGAGGACTGCCGCCCCACAGACATGATGAAGAGGGCTCGGCGCATGGCGTTCGAGCCCTTTTTTTCTGTCGCAAGGGAAGCGCCGATTGGAGCGCTTTGCGTCCTTTTGGATGGACTAAGGACCGGCCTCACTCTTGAAATCTACGCATCGTGCTTTTCCAAAAATCGATCCCTATTTTCGGGCTGCGGCAAGGCGTCTTCTTCAACTCGCCCACAGACCTACTTCCCCGATCTCGACGGAGTTGCCGGCCGGATCGCGGACGTAAACGGAATAGGTACCGTTGTCCCAACGGAAATAGAGGTCGATCTCTACACCCTTGGCGACGAAGTGATCGCGCCACGCATCGACCTCTGCCTTGTTTTCAGCCCTGAAACACACATGCCCCGCTCCTGTGGTGCCATGACGGGGAAGCGGATTGCCGCCTTCTGCGATGCGCGATGTCTCCGGATTGAAGATCAGCAGCATCTGCTCGCCGCAGCGCAGGAAAACGAACTGGTTCTTGAAGGTTTTCACGACCTCCAGCCCGACGACATCGCGATAGAAGCGCTCCGCGGCATCAAGATCGGTCGCATAGATCACGGTTTCTAAAATGGCTTTCGGTGGCTGCATGAAAAGCTCCTGTTCGTTGATCTGCCAACTTTACGATAGTCGATCTTATGAACGCGATCGATTGCCAGATGACATGCCTTCACCGTAAGCGATCATGTGCGCGCTCAAGTCTGCGTCGTCGCTTGCAAGCGCCTTCGGTGAAGCTTCGGGATGGGAGGCTGTAAGTCGCGCGGTGCACCGTCAAACGTCCCGGAATGCGTGGTAGAACGATCTACGCTCATTTTAACTATCGAGCTTGAAGAAGGGCTTATGGAGGCTGTTCGGTGGATCAAGGGAACGAGCCACTGGCACCTCAAATATTGATCGAGAGCGACGGGTCATCAATGGGCTCGTGCTATCAATTTGCTGGCATTCTTTGCAGGATGAGTTTCGTCCGCGACGCTGAGCGAGCCCTCTGCTTCGAGACGGAGGCATTTTTCCAGGCGATCCATTTTCCACAATACAAAAGAACAAAGGGAGTATATGGATTTCTCATGGACAATCCCGAGCACCTGTACACCGAACATGAAATCAGCGAGCTGGTATCTGGTGCCGGCCCGTTTGCGGCGGCGATGCGGGCATCGCGGATGCCGATGGTGATCACCGATCCGCGAAAGGCGGATAACCCGATCATTTTCGTCAATGATGCCTTTGCCAGGTTGACGGGCTATAGTCGCGAGGAGACGCTTGGCAAGAACTGCCGGTTTCTTCAGGGGCCGGGGACGAATGCCAACGACGTTCGTCGCCTTAAGCAGGCGATCGCGGAGCGCCGTTCCGTCGAACTGGACCTGCTGAACTACAAGCGGGATGGGTCGATCTTTTGGAACAGGCTGCTGATTTCGCCGGTCTTCGAGGGCGACGAACTGGTATATTTCTTTGCCACTCAATACGACGTCACACGCGAGCGTGCGGTCAAGGCCATCGAGCATCAGGAAGACTATCAGCTCGAACTGGAGCAACGGATCGCCGACCTGATTGCCAGCGAAGAGCGTTTGAATTTCACGCTCAAGACAGGCGGCTTGGGAACCTGGGCGCTCGACGTTCCAGCGCAGAAGCTGTCTTGTTCGGCTCTTTGCAAGAAGAACTTTGGCCGCAGCCCGACGGACAGGTTCGATTACGAGGAACTCAAGGCGTCCATCCATCCAGGTGACTTCAACCGCTGGCAGGATGCGGTGATGTCTGCTCTTTCCACTGATGGCAATCTCCAGGTCGAGTATCGTGTCGTCCGGCCGGACGGGACTTTGAGCTGGGTAGAAGTTCGGGCAGAAACGAAGTTCAGCGCCGACGGGCAGCCGATCCTGATGAACGGCATCTCGATGGACATCACCGCGCGCAAGACAGTTGAGGCAGAGAAAGCCGTCATTGCGCAAGAGATGGGTCATCGGATCAAGAATATGATGGCGACCGTCCAGTCGATCGTGAACCAGTCGATGCGCGGCGATTTTGACGTGGCGACAATGCGCAATAACATCACCAGCCGCCTCGATGCGCTTGGCCGGTCTCACGATGTGCTGCGGTCTAGGGACTTTCTTTCGGCCAACATCAGGGCAGTCATCGAACGCGCCATCGAGCCTTTCGATGCCGGCGAGCGTTTTGTCATCTCCGGTCCCGACTTTCTCCTGTCACACCAGGGCAGCAACACGCTGGCGCTTTCGGTGCACGAGCTTGCGACGAATGCTGCCAAATACGGCGCATTGTCTAAAAGCGGCGGCGAGGTCCGGATCGAGTGGCGGATCGAGGGCGAAGACTTCTATTTCAGCTGGGCCGAGAGCGGTGGACCGCCCGTGGTGACACCCCAGAAATCGGGCTTCGGGACACGTCTGATCAGAATGCTGGGCCTCGGCCTGAGTGGCAAAGCCGCGATCGACTACAACGAAACAGGCGTCGTCTTCACGGCATCGACCAGTCTCGCGTCGCTTTCCGAGATCTGATTCACAGATCGAGGCCCAACCGGGCCAAAAGCCAATTGGTTCTGGCGAGGAAGCGTTGATCGATGCAATCGTCGCGCCGGGCATTCCATAGGCGATGGGAGTTGATCGGACACGCGACGTGGAACGCCGCATTGGGCGTTGTTAAAGTGTTGCCGGTCTTGACGGAAGTGTCGAAATCAGCCGATTTGGCCATTGGTGGTCGTGCGCATTTCGTGCGACGCACCGCATTCCCATTCTCAGATGCACGGAGCCTGCTTGTGACGATCGATTTTAGACGTGGACGATGGTTGAACGAGCCGGTCAACGCGCAGGTCACGGAACACAGCCTGACGATGACGACGGATGCGAAGACGGATTTTTGGCGCGAGACCCATTATGGCTTCACCCGTGATACAGGCCATTTTCTGGGCATACCGACAGCGGACGGGTTCACGGCGGAAATCCGCGTGCAAGGCGAGTTTCGCACCTTGTACGATCAGGCCGGTTTGATGGTGCGGATCGATAAGACCCGTTGGGTCAAGACGGGTGTCGAGTTTACAGACGGAGAGGCATACCTGAGCACGGTTGTCACCAACGGACGATCGGACTGGTCCGTCTCACAGCCCTTCAAGCAGCTTGATGATTTTTACATGCGCGTCACGCTGTCAAAGGGGGCGATGCGGATACAGGCATCGCGAGATCGGAGCTTTTGGCCCCTTCTTCGGCTGGCGTCTTTCCCAGTTGCGGAAACTTACGAGGTTGGTCCGACGGCCTGTACGCCGGAACGCAGCGGACTGAGCGTCCATTTCTCCGAGTTCACGATCGGTCCGGCGACCACAAAGGATCTCCACGATCTAAGCTGAAGACGAGAGGGCTGATGAAGGGCGATCACTCGCTGCCATTGCCACCGGTTCGAACGAGGACAATCGTGAGATAGTCCCGGAGTTCAAAATAGATCTCGATCTCTATCCGGACCATCTTCAATTACGGGTTTTTGAAATCCAATGGCTGTCGTGGTTCTCATGTTGGGACGAACGGTCCCCAGGCATTTCTGCCTCGTCCAGTTGCTGTAGGAGATGTGAGAAAAGCTCGTCCGTCTGTACCGATCTTCTCGATGCAGGGCGTGATGCTTGCTTTATGGCGTCGTGGCTCAAAAACCTAGCCAAGCGATAGTCTTGTCCTGTCACTGATCTGTCCCTGTTGTTCCCCACCCGGCAAACAGTTCCGGGTGGATTAGGTTCCGCGGGTGTGCGGCATCCATCGTGAAAAACAGGGGTGCGCCCATTAATGAGACAGTTATGGTTTCACAGCCGTTACATGCAGCCAGTCGGTGGGCTTGTTATCGTAGCCGCTGCCTTTGGCTTCATCGATGGTGATCTGGTCCCATGAGAGTTGCTGGTAGACGTCCAGGAGCCAATCGGGAGAAGGATAATTATAGAAGCGATCGAGTTCGTCGCGGCCTTCGGCCGTGCCGGCCTTATAGCTGGCATAGAAGACGCCCTCGTCTTTCAAGGCGGCATGAATGCGGGCGATGATCGACGGCAGGGTGGCGCGGGGCACGTGCAGCAGGCAGGCATTGGCCCAGATGCCGTCATAGGCGTTTTGCTCGGCAATGTCTTCGAATAGCAAGGTGCTGGTTGCGACGCCCAGCCGTTCTGCGGCCGCGCGCGCCATTTCAGGCGTGCCGTCGGTGGGATGGACGTCGAAGCCGAGGGCAAGCATGGCTTCGCTATCCTGGCCTGCGCCGCAGCCGAGTTCGAGAATGCGGCCGCCGGGTGGAAGCGCTGCGAGAAAGGCCTGAAGGCGAGGGGAGGCGTCTACGCCTCGCGTGGTGTAGGCGGCAACTTCTCGGGCGTAGAAACCGATCGTATCGTCATCGCGGGCAGTCATGAATGCTCTCTCTCCTCAGTCACATTCCATTGAGGTAAAGCGCTTAGCAGTTTTGCGCGATCGTCTCCACCTCTGCCGGTTGGGTTCAGAGTGCTTCCAGGCTTGATGCCGGGGCGTTGGTGCGCTGGCCACCACAAGTGTTTCTGAGCTTGACGATGTCAGAGCGGCACCACCATGATTGGGAGGAGCCGCAGGACGGACTCGGTCGTTTGCGTCAGAAAGGTGTGATGATGACGGTTGATGTGAGTCTGACATCGTATCCGGGTCTCGATGATCGCATTACGGTTGTTCGGGCGGGTGATGAGGTCGATGCTGTGTTCGTCAGCACCGAGCGTTTCAATGTGCTGGTCGATACGCTGGGGACGCCAAGCCTGTGCCGGCGTGCGCTGGAGCTGCTTGCCGACCGCATGCGGGATCGACCGCTCATCGTCGTCAACTCGCATATGGACTGGGACCATTTCTGGGGCAATCGTGCCGTCGGTGGCGCGCCGATCATTGCCCATCAATCCGCGATCGATCGGTTGCGCGATCCGTCTGCGCTTCAGACGCTTGAACAGAAGAGAAAGACCGAGCCCCGCTTTGACGAGGTCGAGCTTGTTTCACCGACATTGACCTTCCGCGGCGAGAGCATGACGCTGCATGGCGGGGATCTCAGCCTGCATCTTCTGCACACGCCTGGACACACGCCGGACCATCTTGCCGTCTGGATACCGGAGATCGAGACGTGCCTGGCGGTGGATGCGGTCGAGCATCCCATTCCGGAAGTTTGGAGCAGCGCGCCTGATGATCTGCGCAGTCTCTGCTCCTCGTTGAATCTCATTCGCAGCCTGAAGCCGAAACAGCTTGTTCTTGCGCATGGTCAGACGAGTGACCCCGCCGTCTTGGATCGCAACATTGCCTATTTTGAAAACATTCAAGAGGCTGTGGCTCTCATCCCTGCATCTGCCGTGATGAGCGCGGTTCTGGATGAACGCGAGGGAACGAGGCTGGAAGACTTCGTTGATCTTCCGGCGGGCATATCTTTCGAGGCCCGGGAATTTTACGAACGCTGCCACCGCTCCAACCTCGCGGCTACAGTCGCGGCGCGGGGAGCGTCTTGATCTGCCAGCTGGACGATGAAGCCGAGTATAGCGTGGTGAAAGATCCTGGAGACGCCTGTCGCGATTGATCGCAGAGTCCATTCAAACCGGCGTGGACTTTGCTATACCGCATCGGCCCGAAAATCGGACTCGATTTTCGCAACGTCGCCTTAACTCTGCGACTGGCTTTGGCTCTGGGACTCATGCACGGTGACGGAGACGCTCAGGCTTTCGCCGGAAACGCCAACGCGCATACCCGACACCGGGGCGCAGTCGCGGTAGGACAGGCCGGTGGCGATGCGGACATAGCGCTCATCCGGGCAGATCTTGTTGGCGGCATCGAAGCCGACCCAGCCCAGGCCGGGAAGATGGGCTTCACCCCAGGCGTGGGTTGCCACCTGTTCTTCAACGCCTTCCATCATCAGGTAGCCTGAGACGTAGCGGGCAGGATGGCCGAGCAGGCGGGAGGCAGCAATGAAGATATGGGCATGGTCCTGGCAGACACCCTTGCCAGCTTCCAGCGCCTGTTCCGCCGTGGTTTCGGTGCCGGTGCTGCCGGTTTGGTATTCGACCTCCAGGTGGATCAAGGCCATCAGTTCGTGAAGGCGTTCCAGCTCGGTGCTGCCTGAACTCTGTCGGGCGATCTCGCGTATCAGCTTGCCGGGCTTGGTCAGCGGCGTATCGCGCATGAAAAGCCAAAGCGGCGCGTTGCCGATATGGGCGCCGAAGACACCTGCCTTGTCCTTCGTTTCAACTTCACCGCTTGCCGTAACCTTCACGGCGCGGCTGGGACCTTCGCTTTCCACAAGCTCGATGCGGTTGCCGAAATGGTCGTCGTAGCGCACTTCCACTGTCGCGCCCTCGACGGAAACGTCCCAGTTCAGCACGGTTTGCATCGGGCCGCTGAGCGGTGTCAGGCGCAGGCGCTGAAGCGAGTATGGCACTACCTCTTCGTACAGATATTCGGTCGTGTGATTGATCTTCAGACGCATTCGCCCCGTATCCCCGTCTTGTACCGCCTACTGATAGAAGCGGTAACCTTCCGTGATTTCCTGACCCAGCTGGCCGTTCCTGTTGATGAAGGCTTCCAGGAACTCGTGCAGGCCCCGATCCATCACGCGGTCGATGGTGGTTTCCTTCAGTGTCGACAAAATGGCGTCCGACGTTTCGTGTGCCTTGTGCCGCTCGCCATAATCCTTGGCGAGATAGCCGAGGTTGCTGACGATTTTCTCATAGCAATAGGCGAGCGAACGCGGCATGCGGGCGTTGAGAATGAGGAAGTCGGCAATGTTGGCGGGTTTGTATTCCGCGTCATAGACCCAACCATAGGAGCGGTGGGCCGACACTGAGCGCAGGATCGATTCCCATTGTGCATTGTCGAGCGAGGAACCGACCTGTGCTGCCGCAGGCAGAAGCACATAATATTTGACATCGAGAATGCGCGCGGTGTTGTCCGCCCGTTCGATGAACGTGCCGATGCGCGAGAAATTGTAGAGGTCGTTGCGCAGCATCGAACCGTGGAAGGCGCCGCGCACCAGGCCTGCCCGATGTTTGATGACATCGATGACATGCGGCATTTCCGCCGGTTTCAAGCGTCGTCCGAGCAGGCTCTTCAACTCGATCCAGAATTCGTTGGTCGCTTCCCAGGTTTCGCGCGTCAGTGCGGTGCGCACCATGCGGGCGTTGTTGCGGCCGGAGTCGATGCAGGACATCACGCTCGACGGGTTGCTCTTGTCGCGCAGGAGATAGTCGATCGCATCTGCCGACGTGACCTTCTCGTTGTCTTTGAGAAAGGCTTCGCGAACGCCCGCACTTTGCAGCACGCCGTCCCAATCTTCATCCGCGCTGCCGCTTCGCGTCAGCGAGACACGCAGGCCCGCATCGACGAGGCGCGCGATGTTTTCGGCACGCTCGATATAGCGGAACATCCAGTAGAGCCCGTTTGCAGTTCTTCCCAGCATGGCTCAGTCCTCCAGTACCCAGGTGTCTTTGGTGCCGCCACCCTGGCTGGAATTGACGACGAGCGAACCCTGTTTGAGGGCCACGCGGGTCAATCCGCCTGGAATGATTTTGACCTTGTCGGACACAAGCACATAGGGACGAAGATCGACATGGCGTGGCGCGATGCCGTTTTTCACCATGATCGGGACAGTCGAGAGCGAAAGCGTCGGCTGGGCAATGTAATTGTTCGGCCGCGCGCGCAGCTTCTCGGCAAACAAGGCGCGCTCCTTCTTCGAGGCTGTCGGGCCGACCAGCATGCCGTAACCACCGGAGCCGTGCACTTCCTTGACGACGAGATCGGCGAGATTGTCGAGCACGTATTTCAGGCTGTCCGGCTCCGAACAGCGCCATGTCGGCACGTTTTCCAGAAGCGGCTTGCGGCCGGTGTAGAACTCGACGATTTCCGGCATGTAGGAATAGATCGCCTTGTCATCGGAAATGCCGGTGCCGGGCGCATTGGCGATGGTGATGTTGCCCGCGCGGTAGACATCCATGATGCCGGGAATGCCAAGCGCCGAGTCCGGGCGGAAGGTGAGGGGATCGAGGAAATCGTCATCGACCCGGCGATAGAGCACGTCGATGGCTTCATAGCCTTGCGTGGTGCGCATCTTCACCTTGCCGTCCATGACGCGCAGGTCCGAGCCTTCCACCAGTTCCACGCCCATCATGTCGGCCAGGAAGGAATGCTCGTAATAGGCGGAGTTGTGGATGCCGGGGGTCAGGACGGCAACGCGCGGCTTGCCCTTGCAGCCTGGCGGCGCAAGCGACGCCAGCGACTGGCGCAGTTGATAGGGATAGTCCTCGACGCGCTGAACCCGGTTCTCATGGAAGAGTTCGGGGAACATCTGCATCATGGTTTCGCGGTTTTCCAGCATGTAGCTGACACCCGACGGCGTTCTGGCATTGTCTTCCAGCACGTAGAACTGGTCTTCGCCGGTGCGCACGATGTCGGTACCGACAATATGGGTATAGACGCCGCCCGGCGGGCGAAAGCCGATCATCTGCGGCAGGAAGGCTTCGTTCTTCTCGATCAGCTCGCGGGGAATACGACCTGCCTTGATGATTTCCTGCTTGTGGTAGATGTCGTCCAGAAAGGCGTTGAGCGCGATGACGCGCTGTTCGATGCCCTGGGCAAGCTTGCGCCACTCCTTGCCGGAAATGATGCGCGGAATGATGTCGAAGGGGATGAGCTTTTCGGCGCTGTCGGCGTGGCCATAGACGGCAAAGGTAATGCCGGTTCTGCGGAAGATGTTTTCCGCGTCCTTGGATTTCTGGATCAGATGCGACCGGTCCTGTCGGCTATACCAGTCGTTGTAGTTTGCGTATGGGCTTCGCGGCGTGGTGTCCGCATTTATCATTTCATCAAATGCCAACTTTCAGATCCCCTTTTTGTACATTTGAATACAAGGTTGGAAGCAATGCAAGCCGCATGAGCGGTCGGCGATCCAGATTTTTTGGGCCGCCTCGGTCCCTCAAAGCGACTGAAAATAAAGCAATCTTTCCCTCTCAGCATCAAAATGCGGCAGCGCGTGGAAAGTTCATTCCGTGTTGGTAGAATTGCGGAGGTTTTTACGCCCGATGCAAAGGCTCAATGCCTATAAATTGAGCGCATTTTTATTATGCGTCCTTCCCCCCAGAATTGAGTGCCGGAGAAGAAGATGCGGCGCGGCCAGGGCAGAATAAGAATGGACTCGGCAGAGGGATGTGGTGCCCGCTCGTCCTTAACTTCCTGGCAGGGATATTAGATATTTGTTAACCATAAAAATATACCTCTGGTTAAATCGAAAGATTCGTGACGGCAGGGGGTAATATGTCGATTTCGCGTCGTGGTGTCCTGTTCGGGTTGCCACTTTTTCTGGCAGGCTGTGCAAGTATCAATCCCGCGGGCCAGCGGCAGAACTATGCGGCTCTGCCGAATGAGCAGTTTCCCATGGCGGCCATGCCGCTTGAGAAGATCAAGCCGGAACTGCGCCGCCAGGAAGTGGCCTATGAAACCACCTATCCAGCCGGAACCGTGGTCGTCGATACACCGGCGCGCCGCCTCTATTTCGTACTCGGCGACGGCCGCGCCGTTCGCTACGGTGTGGGTGTCGGTCGACAGGGTCTGGCGCTGAAGGGCAATGCCTATGTGGGCCGCAAGGCCGAATGGCCAAGCTGGACGCCGACCCCGAACATGATCCGCCGCGAGCCGGAACGGAACCTGAAATATGCCGGCGGCATGCCAGGCGGTCTCAATAACCCGCTGGGTGCGCGTGCGCTTTATCTTTACCGCAACGGCAATGACACGATGTTCCGCCTGCATGGCACCAACCAGCCGCAGTCGATCGGACATGCCATGTCGAGTGGTTGTATCCGTATGCTCAACCACGATATCATCGACCTTTACGAGCGCGTTCCGGTCGGCGCCCGCGTGGTCGTGATCCAGGCCTGAAGCATCTCATTAACGCCCTGATCGGGCGTTAGAGCGGCCTTGTTGAACAATGAGGCCGCCCCAATGGCCCGATCGGTGGGGCGCTTTCAACCTGATATGAAGGTATGCGCATGTGCCGTTTTCTTGCCTATTCCGGCTCACCTGTCTGGCTCGACACTCTGCTGATCGAGCCGGAGAGTTCGCTGATCAGCCAGTCGCTTGCCGCAAGGGAAGCCAAGACGGTGGTGAACGGCGATGGGTGCGGGATCGGTTGGTATGGCGAAAGACCGGAGCCGGGGATTTATCGCGGTATCCTGCCCGCATGGTCTGACAGGAACCTCACCTCGCTTTGTCATCAAATCCGCGCTGGCATGTTTCTGGCGCATGTACGATCCGCCACCACCGGCGGCGTTTCCATGGCCAACTGCCACCCCTTCGGTTTTGGCCGGCACCTTTTCATGCATAACGGCCAGATCGGCGGCTATGAGAAGGTGAAGCGCGCCATCGAGGCGCATATTTCCGATGATGTTTATTGCTCGCGGGCCGGCAATGGCGATAGCGAGGCGATGTTCCTGATTGCCGCTGGCCTCGGTCTCGATAAGGACCCGGTCGATGCGCTTTCGCGCACCATCGAAATCTGCATGGATGTGGTGCTGGATGCAGGCGTAGACCAACCCATCCGTTTCAGCGCCATCCACGCCGATGGCGATACGCTGCATGCCTTTCGCTGGTCGAGCGACGCGCGCCCGCCGACCCTTTACTGGCGCAATATGGGAGAGGGCATCGCCATCGCCTCCGAACCCTTCGGCACCGGCGGCGAGATGTGGGAAATCATCCCTGCCAATACGGTGGCGACGGTGACCAAGGGCAAGATCGAGTTCAAGCCCTTCACGCCTTACTATCGCGATGCAGTTCTGATGACCGCCTGAGTGCGGTGTGCCGTCAACCGAAACCTAAAACATGTGGATCAATTTCTGGCGCCAATAGATGCTGCCGGTTGAATTCCGCTATGCAAGGCGGGAAACGGGGCATTTTTTCAACTCAACGGAGAGTTGCGCCTGTGGCTGATAGATCCCCTTCTTTTTGATAGCGGAAATGTGATTATCGAGCGCTCGATTTCGCGCCTATCGACGAAGCGTCAACTCAAGCAAATGCGATGACCGTATTTCCATCGCATGAGCTTCAACCCTTTGTTTTTAAGCATTTCTAGACACGAAGCTACGCACCGCCGCTGGAAATGCGCCAATCAGGAACGCTTGAATGTCGGTATTTGAAAAATTGTCCCGTTACCAGCCTTACGCCCTTGCAGCACTGCGCATCATTGCAGCACTTCTCTTCATCGAACACGGCACGCAGAAGCTGTTCGGCTTTCCTCCTTCTACAATGGAGGGCTCGCTTCCGCCGCTTCTTCTCGCAGCCGCGTCGCTCGAACTCGTCGGCGGGATTCTCATCCTCGTCGGCCTCTTCACCCGCCCAGTCGCCTTCATTCTCTCCGGCCAGATGGCGTTCGCCTATTTCATGGCACATGCGCCAAAGAGCTTCTTCCCCGCCATCAATGGCGGTGATGCTGCGATCCTCTTCTGCTTCGTCTTCCTGTTCTTGGTGACCGCCGGTCCGGGCGCGTTCGCAATCGACAAGCGTTAAGACTCCCCTGTTCGCCGTCATCCTTGGGTTCGACCCGAGGATGACGGAGAGCGGGCTATCGTGATTGAACCACAACTCCCAACGGAGGCGCTTAAAGTCGGTGCCTTCTCGATTTTCGGAAAGCACGATGCGTCGATTCAAAAAGGTAAAGCATCCTTTGAGGGTCCAATAGGACACGGCGCTTTAAAACGCTTCCAGCGCGCCCTTCGGTAGCCACTGGCTGATCTTGGCGCGCAGCAGTTCGGGACTGATGGGTTTTGAGACATAGTCGTCCATGCCAGACGCCAGGCACAATTCGCTGTCCAGATCGAGAGCATGCGCCGTGACGCCGATGATCGGCACGCGGCCGAGGCGGCCGTCTTCGTCGTCTTCCATCTGGCGGATGGATTGGGTGGCGTGGTAGCCGCTCATGACCGGCATCGACACGTCCATCATGATGAGCGCCGGGCTCTCGTTGCGCCAGGCTTCCACGGCCTTCTTGCCATTGGCTACGATGCGGAAACTCAGTCCTGTTTGCTGCAGGATCTGGCTGAAGACGATCTGGTTGACATCATTGTCTTCCGCCACCAGCACGTCGATGCCGGAGCCGTTCTTGCGGGGCGGCTGCGGCAGGTGAAACGGCTGGTCATCCTCGACAGGTGCGGTGATCGAAGGCGAGGGGATGTCTGCCAGAACAGGAGCGGGAATGAGCGCTTCCAGCGTCTCACGAAGCTTTCGCCTGCGCACCGGCTTGGCAAGGTAGGCTTGAGCGTTCTCGCAGGCGTCTTTCTCTCCAAGCGCGGTCAGCAGGATCACGGGCATGTCCTGCATGCCGGGATGACGGCGGAGATACGCGACCACGTCATTGGCAAGCATATCGGGCATGGCTTCATCGACAAGAAGGGCGGCGGGACGCAGTCCGAGCGCTACGGCTTCCTCCAGAACGGCAAGCCCTGTCGTGCCGTCTTCGGCGGCATAGGCGTCCAGCTTCCAGTCGCTGAGGTGTCTTGTCAGAATATCGCGGCTCATCGCATTGCCATCGATCACCAGGATGCTTGCATCGGCAGGCCATAGAGGTATGACGGGTTGCGCCGAAATCACGCAAACCGGAAGCGTCACGGTAAAGACCGATCCACTGTTCTCTTCGCTTTTCGCCTCGATCCGGCCACCGAACAGAGACACGATCCTGAGGGTCTCAGCGAGCCCGGTTGCGGCGGGTGCAGAACGACTGTTTTGACCCAGGATAAAGGCAAGTTGCTCCTGCGACATGCCGATGCCGGTATCTTCGACTGTCAGCCGAAGTGAGGCACCGTCCTCAGCGTTCTCAGCCTTCAGCCTGATAATGACATGACCGGACCGGGTGAAGCGGATGGCGTTGCTGACGAGGTGGGTGACGATCTGGCGGAAGCGCGCCGCGTCCGCTTCGATCGTGATCTCTTCCGATGCATCGATGTCGGTGAAGAGTGTCAGCCCCTTCTCTTCAGCATGAAAGGCGAGCAGCGACGCAATCTCTTCCACCAGATCGGCGGGATCGAAGAGGCTGGTCTGCAAGGATTCCGAGGCGTCAGTCGCAGAAGCGCTCAGCACAGCGTCCAGGCGTCGCAGCAACGCGTTGCCGGATTGGACGATTGTGTCCGCATAGATCCTTTGTCGGGTGTCGAGGTCGGTTCGGGCCAGCGCGTCTGCCATGCGAAGAATGCCGGTGAGCGGCATCTTGATCTCGGAGAGCCACCGGGCGTCATTGCTGCGATGCCGACCGTCTTCTTCCGCACCCGGAGCGTGATTTTCTATAACTCTGACCGAGTTCGGCCGTGGCGCACTGTCGAAGTCCGGCATCTTTTCGAAGACTTCGTAGAGAAAGATCTGCCCGGCCTCGTCGATGAAGCGCTCGCATCGCAGGGTCTGCGCCTCAGGCAAGACGCCGCGACAAGTGGCGACCTCGTCGGTGGCGAAGACGAGACAGCGGCGTTCCTTGTCCTCCCGCTCCACATCGTCCGCGGTGTTGAAGATGAGGCGGCTGGTTTGCCCGGCAAAGTCTTGTTGGTTCTTTCCGGCAAAACGGGCATAGGCTTGGTTGACGCAGATATAGCGCAACTCGCTGTTCTTGACGCAAGCCGGCAGGTGCAGGGACGAAACGCCCTGGCAAGCCTTTTCCAACAAGCTGCCCTCGATACTCAAGCCGTACTCCGCACCATCTATGGAATCAAAATATCTTTAATCTGATCGCAAGCTAGGAGAGGTGCGCATGAAAAACCATGGGCGACCAAGGCTTTTCACGCTTTTTTAACCATAAGTATCAGGTTGGGAGCGTGGTGCCTGCGAAAGAATTGCTTGACTTTTTTCGGCAAAACGACCACATCCCTGTCAAGCTTTCACCTTCCACAGCCGCGTGAGCTGTAGCGTCCACTTGAAAATTATACGCACGCATGAAGGAAAAGCGCAGGCAAGACAGAATACGGCGACCCTTCGCCGGTGCTCAGCGCAGAAAGTCATTTCAACCACCAAGTTCCCAATTCACGCGGGGTTCTTGACGCCAAGACAACCGGACAGCATGGGCTGAACCGGCTGAAGCGTTTTGGCGCCCCGAAAGGTATTCTATTGACCAGTTTTAACGAACTCGGCCTCTCCGAAAAGCTCGTGGCTGCGGTCACCGCTCTCGGTTACACGACACCAACACCTATTCAGGCGAAAGCCATTCCCTTCCTCATGGAAGGTCGCGACGTCATTGGTCTGGCTCAGACCGGCACCGGCAAGACCGCTGCATTCGGCCTGCCGATGATCGAAATGCTGATGAAGCATGCCGAACGTCCCGCAAACCGCACCACCCGCTCCCTGATCCTTGCGCCGACGCGCGAACTGGTCAACCAGATCGGTGAAAGCCTGCGCGCCTTCGTGAAGAAGACGCCGCTTCGCATCAACCAGGTTGTCGGCGGCGCATCGATCAATAAGCAGCAGCTGCAGCTGGAAAAGGGTACCGACATTCTCGTTGCCACGCCTGGCCGCCTGCTCGACCTGATCGCGCGCAACGCGATTTCGCTGTCCAAGGTCACGCATCTCGTTCTCGACGAAGCCGACCAGATGCTGGATCTCGGCTTCATTCACGATCTGCGCAAGATTTCCAAGATGGTGCCTGCCAAGCGTCAGACGCTTCTCTTTTCGGCGACCATGCCGAAGACGATTGCCGATCTCGCCGGTAGCTACCTGACCGATCCGGTCAAGGTGGAGGTGACACCTCCTGGCAAGGCTGCCGACAAGGTGGAGCAGTATGTCCACTTCGTCGCTGGCAAGAACGACAAGACGGACCTTCTGAAGAAGTCTCTGTCGGAAAACCCCGATGGCCGCGCCATCGTCTTCCTTCGCACCAAGCATGGTGCCGAAAAGCTCTACAAGCATCTTGAGCATATCGGCTTCAAGGTCGCGTCGATCCATGGCAACAAGAGCCAGGGCCAGCGCGAGCGCGCGTTGAAGGGCTTCAAGGATGGCGAAGTCAAGGTGCTGGTGGCGACGGACGTTGCTGCACGTGGCATCGACATTCCTGCCGTAACGCATGTCTTCAACTACGATCTGCCGGAAGTGGCGGATGCCTATGTGCACCGTATCGGCCGTACGGCCCGTGCCGGCCGCGATGGTATTGCGATTGCGTTTTGCGCACCGGACGAAACCCGCCTGCTGCACGACATCGAAAAGCTGATGAAGATCGAAATTCCGGTCCTCTCCGGCGAGCGTCCAGAAGGTCTTGCCAGCCCGACCCGTGGCAGCGGCAACCGTGGTGGCCGTGGAAACGGCGCCGGCAACGGCGGTCGTCGTCAGGGTGGCGAGCGCGGCGAGCGTGCACATGGCGATCGTCCTGCCCGTGCTCATCGTGAGGGCGGTCCCCGTGAAGGTGGTCATCGCGACGGTGGACGCCGCAATGGCGATTTCCGTGGACAGCGTGCGGGCGAGTTCGCTCCTGTCGAGCGCGACAACGATCTGGAAGTCACGTCCGACTTCAAGCGTACCAAGGTTGAAGGTGCCGAAGGCGCCAAGGCCGCTGGTCCCCGCAAGCATCGTGGCGGCCAGGGCCGTCCGGCCCGCAAGGCTGGCTCCTTTGCCGCTGCCGGTCAGGCTCGTCCTGCCGGTAACGCCGGTCGCGGTCGCAAGCGCGGCTGATCTTATCTGATGAATTCGAAAACGCCCGGACGATGATCCGGGCGTTTTTGTTTTGGGTATCTTGTCGATGGGATGCAGAGGCTACTCGGCCGATCTGCTATCGCACCTGCTTCGTGCCGCAGAGCATTTCCCGCTTGCCCGCAAAGCCCTTTCGGCGCTCGACTGCAAAGCCTGCGGTCTGCAAGTTTCGGCGGACAAATCCAGCGGCGGCATAGGTCGCAAAGGTTCCGCGCTCTTGCGTCTTGTCGTAGATCGCGCTCATGATCTCTAACGACCACATGTCCGGATTGCGCGATGGCGCAAAGCCATCGAGGTACCAGGCGTCGAAGACGATGTCGCTTTGCTTGATACCCTGTAACGCCTCGCCGCAGACGACGGTGAGCTTCGTCTGCTCATCCAGTTGCAGCTCAACGATACCGTGGGGCTCTTCCGGCCAAAGCGCGACGAGGGCCTGACGCTCGGCATTCACCTCGGGCCAGCGCGACAGCGCCCGGTCGATCTCTTCGGCGCGCATCGGATAAAGCTCGAAGGAGACGAAGTGCAGTGTCTTGCCGGGCTTGCGCGCAAGCTTCCACTGCCGCCATGTCTCGGTGAGATTGAGCGCGGTGCCGAAGCCGAGTTCTCCGATCACAAAGGTCTCTTTCGTGTGATCTTCCCAGCGATCCGGCAGTCCGTTGCCGTTGAGAGAGACATGCTCGCATTCCAGCCGCCCCTCGGTCTGGCAATAAAAATGATCGCCAAAGGCCAGGGAATAGGGCATATCGCCCTCTCGCCAATCCAGCATGTTGTTGCCGGTGCTGTCCGGTCTTGCATCTTCGGGATGTGTCATGGTCCAAGCCGATAGTCTTCCCGATCACCAAGGTCAATCGCCTTGGCCCTCCAACGCCACGCTGCTGATTGTCGGCGGCGGCATTATGGGCCTGTGGGCGGCGCTGAAGGCGGACCGTCTGGGGATCGATACGGTGCTGGTCGATGCCGGCCAAACGGGAAGCGGCGCAAGCGGTGGCCTGCTCGGCGCGCTGATGCCGCATATGCCGGATCGCTGGAACGACAAGAAGCAGTTTCAGTTCGATGCGCTTCTGACGCTGGAAGACGAGATTGCGCAGTTGGAAGCGGAAACCGGCATGTCAGCCGGTTACCGGCGATGCGGGCGCATCATCCCGCTGCCGAAGCCGCATCTGCGGCCCATCGCCGAACGCCATCGCCAGGAGGCGCTGACCAATTGGGATCAGCAGGGGCAGCGTTTTCACTGGCATGTGCTGGACGCGCCGCCGGTGGAAAACTGGGTCGATGCATCCGCGGGGCAGGCGGGCTTTGTGCATGATACCTTCGCCGCCAAGGTCTCTCCTCGGGCGTTGGTTGCGGCACTCACTGCGCGTCTCAAAGCTTCGCGACACGTGCGTGTCGTGGAGGGCCAACGGGTTGTCTCGCTGGGCAAAGAGCGTGTCGCGCACTTCGACGATGGCGCGCGCCTGTCATTTTCCCATGCCATTGTCTCGGCGGGCCATACGTCGTTTCCACTCTTGACGCAGGCATTTGCTCTTCCCGCTGAGCCAGCACTGGGTCAGGCGGTGAAGGGCCAGGCCGCCCTGTTACGGGCAACGATCGATCCGGCCATGCCGGTGGTCTTCCTCAACGGGCTTTACATCGTGCCGCATGAGGACGGAACGGTTGCGATCGGCAGCACCAGCGAGGAAGATTTTGGCGATGGCTTCAGCACAGATGCGAAGCTGGACGCTCTGATGGATGCGGCAAGGGAGATCGTGCCAGCTCTTTCAACAGCCGAGGTGATCGAGCGTTGGGCCGGTCTTCGTCCAAAAGCAATTGGTCGTGATCCGATGGTGGGCGCGCATCCCGATCATCCTCAGATCGTGGCCCTGACCGGCGGCTTCAAGGTGAGCTTCGGTCTGGCGCATCGTCTTGCGAATGCTGCGCTTTGCGCCGTTCAGGGCCAGGATATGGGTGTGCCTTTGAGCTTCCGCACCGAAACGCACCTGGATCTCGCTCACGGAAATCTTTGATTCGTCTTCGTTTTGCGTCGTCAATCTGTCACGCAAATCACCTATCTGCTGTCGCCATGCACATACAGACGTAAATCCCAGTTGAGCGGGGCGAGGTGACGACGCATGCGGTACGCCATTCATTACACGCCTTCCCCGAACGACCCGATGACCTTTGCCGCCGCATCGTGGCTTGGTCGTGACGTCTATTCCGGCCACAGCATCGAGCCGCCACCACAGACCGGGCTTGGGATGCAGGAGCTCTCCTACTTCACTGCACTTCCGCGCCGATACGGTTTCCACGGTGCAATCAAGGCGCCGTTTTACCTTGCCGAAGGCATGACCGAAGCCGGGCTTCTGCGCGACCTGATGCGGTTTGCCGGTACGCACCAGCCCTTCACGCTGCCGCCGCTTGAAATTGCCAAGCTGGGCAACAGCTATGGGCTCGTCCTATCCTGGCCGTCGGAGACGCTGAATTTCCTCGCCGCAAGCGTGGTGCAGGACTTCGACCGCTACCGCGCGCCTCTGTCGGATGCCGATATCGACCGGGCCGATCCGCACCGGCTCTCTGCCGCCCAACTGACCAATCTGCATCGCTGGGGACACCCTTACGTCATGGATGAGTTTCGTTTTCAGATGACGCTGACCGGCGCCATCGTGCCAGCCGATTGCGCTCGCCTGGAGCGGGCCTTGCGAAGCGTTTTCGCCGCCCTGCTGGAGCGACCGCTGGAGTTTGCCAATCTGGCGCTCTTCGTCGAAGAAGAGCCGGGCGCGCCGTTCAGGGTGCATTCGCTGCATCCGATGGGCCGCGTCTCGGCGCGCAAGATCGCCTGATGCAAGGCGTGCTGGGCGTTTCAGCCCAGCGCAAAAGCCGCGGACGCTTTTGGTGAAATTGCGCTGAAACGCTCTCGACTTTCCGGTCTGCGATGCTACCGTTCACGAAATTTCGTGAAGGTGATTTGATGATTTCCGCAGACTATCCCCGCAATCTCATTGGTTATGGCCGCAACGCTCCCGATCCGAAATGGCCGGGAGATGCGCGCATCGCCGTGCAATTCGTCATCAATTATGAAGAGGGCGGGGAAAGCTGCATTCTCGACAATGACAAGGCGTCGGAATCGCTGCTCTCCGAAATCGTTGGGGCGCAGCCATGGGCCGGTCAGCGCAACCTCAACATGGAATCGATCTACGAGTACGGCTCGCGCGCCGGTTTCTGGCGTCTTTGGCGCATGTTCACCTCGCTTGGCGTGACCACCACTGTCTATGGCGTCACCTCCGCCATGGCGCGCAATCCGGAAGCGGTTGCGGCGATGAAGGAAGCGGGATGGGAAATCGCCAGCCACGGCTATCGCTGGCTGGAATATAAGGATTTCTCCGAAGAGGAAGAGCGCAAGCACATTCTCGAAGCGGTGCGGCTGCACACCGAACTGACCGGCGAGCGGCCGTACGGCATGTATCAGGGCAAGCCGTCCGACCATACGCTGAAGCTGGTGATGGAGGAGGGTGGCTTCCTCTATTCCTCCGATTCCTACGCCGACGATCTGCCCTATTGGGTGAAGGGATCAAAGAACGATCCATTCCTGATCATCCCCTATACGCTTGAAACCAACGACATGCGCTTTGCCACGCCGCAGGGCTTCAATTCCGGCGATCAGTTCTACACCTATCTGAAGGATGCCTTTGACGTGCTCTATCAGGAGGGCGTGGAAGGCTCCGCAAAGATGATGAGCGTCGGCCTGCATTGCCGTCTGGTTGGTCGTCCGGGACGTGCGGCAGCGCTTCGCCGCTTCATCGAATATGTGCTCGGCCACGAGAAGGTCTGGATACCGCAGCGCATAGACATCGCGCGCCACTGGCATGAGCATCATAAGCCGGAGGCGCTTTGATGCTAGAGCGTGACGATTTCATCGGCCGTTTTGGCGGCATCTTCGAGCATTCGCCCTTCATCGCCGAACGCGCGTATGATGCAGGTCTGGTGGTGGAGCCGCTGACGGCGAAAGGTGTTCACGAGGCATTGTGCGTGCCGTTTCGTGCCGCCTCTTATGAGGAGCGTCTCGGCGTCTTGCGGGCGCATCCGGATCTCGCCGGCAAGCTTGCCATTACCGGCGGGCTGACAGAGGACAGCAAAAAGGAGCAGGCCGGTGCCGGGCTCGATCGGCTGACGCCGGAAGAGCATGCGCGCTTCACCGCGCTCAATACGGCTTATGTCGAGAAGAACGGTTTTCCTTTCATCATTGCGGTGAAGGGGCTCAACAAGGACGATATTCTGTGTGCCTTTGAAGAGCGCATTCACAACGACGCCGAACAGGAGTTTGCCACGGCAACCGCACAGGTGGAGAAGATTGCTTACTTGCGCCTTTCCGCGCTGTTGCCCGAGATTGCTGCCTGATGCGGCAGCTTTCCACGCGGCCTTTTGCGCTCTATATTCTCTGCCAGTAAAGGATTTGAGCGATGAGACCGTCGGATGTGCTGGAACAGAACCGGGAGGCGATCCGCGAAGCGACCAAGCGCTTCAATGGGGCCAACCCGCGCGTCTTCGGTTCGGTGGCGCGCGGCGAGGACCGGCCGGATAGCGATCTCGATATTCTGGTCGATGCCTTGCCAGGGACGACGCTCTTCGATCTTGGAGGGTTGCTGGAGGAGCTTTCGGACATGATGAGAGGGACTGATGTCCATCTTCTCACGGCGGGCGATCTTCCTGAGCGCATTCGTTTTCGGGTCGTAGAAGAAGCAAGGCCGATATGAGATCGGACAGCCTGCTTCAGCATATCGAGACGATCGAGACGATCGCGTCGAGAGTTCAGAGCTTCGTGCAGGGCATGGACGAGGCGTCTTTCCTCTCCGACACGCGGACCCAGATGGCGGTGATGCTGTGCTTGGTTCTGATCGGCGAAGCCGTGATCAAGATTGATGGTGAGGCACCGGAATTCTTGGCGCAGCATCCCCATGTGCCTTGGGCACCGATCAGAGATATGCGAGACCTCATTCTGCTTGACTATGTCCAAGTCGAGCTGCCTGCCATCTGGCAGGCGGTCACCGAAATCATCCCGGATCTGCAAGAGGGTGTTGCCACCATCCGAAACTGGCGCGCGCAAGGTGAATAAGCATTGAGTGAATTTCTGGAAATCCGCCCTCTCGAGCGCGAAGCCTTTCGTGCCTTTGGCGATGTCATCGAAGCCGATCCGTCGACGATGCGCCTCATCAATGGCGGCAATACCGAGCGATATCATGCGCTCGCTCAAGCCGATGTGGTCGGTGAGGGCGCGCGCGTTGTGATCAATCTCTTTCGCGGCACGCCCCGACGCTTTCCCCATGCCATCGATATGATGGAGCGGCATCCGTTTGGCAGCCAGAGCTTTTCGCCGCTCTCAGCGCGACCGTTTCTGGTGGTGGTCGCGGAGGATGAGGGTGGCAAGCCCGGTCGGCCCCAGGCGTATCTTGCGGCGCCCGGCCAAGGAGTGAACTACCACCGCAATGTCTGGCACCATCCGCTGATGACGATTGGCGAGACGAGCGACTTTCTGGTGGTGGACCGCGATGGTCCAGGCATCAATCTGGAAGAGTATTTTTACGAGCAACCCTTTTTTATAGCGGAGCCACGTCCATGACCGGCCTGACGACCCATGTTCTCGATGCTGCCCACGGTACGCCTGCGCAAGGACTGAATATCGATCTCTACCGGCTGGATGGCGAGCGTCGCGAGAAGCTGAAGAGCGTAGAGACAAACAGCGATGGCCGGGTGGATGGTGGGCCGCTGCTGGTGGGGGAAGAGTTCCGCGCGGGGCAGTATGAGCTGGTTTTCCATGCCGGTGACTATCTGCGCCAGAAAGGCCTTGTGCTGCCTGAACCGGCCTTCCTCGACATCATCCCCATTCGCTTCGGCATCGCCGATGAGGCGGGGCATTACCACGTGCCGCTGCTGCTTTCGCCTTTCAGCTACTCGACCTATCGCGGGAGCTGATCGTCATGATCTTTGCTGCGATTGCCGACGTTCACGGAAACTATGCAGCGCTTGAGGCGGTGCTGGCCGATATTGAAAAGCTTGGCATCACCGACATCGTCAATCTCGGAGATTGTTTCAGCGGTCCGCTGGAAGTGGCGCGCACCGCGAGATTGCTGATCGACCGAGGCATTCCGACGGTGCGGGGCAATCATGACCGCGCCTTGATCGAGGAGCAGCCCGACGAGATGGGGTCGTGGGAAAAGACGATCTACCCACAGCTTTCTCCAGCGGATCTCGAATGGCTGAAAGCGCTGCCATTCGACATGGTGTTCAAGGGCGTGGCCTATTGCTGCCATGGTTCACCGGCTGGCGATCTCGACTATTGGCTTGAGCGCATCCTGCCGGAAGGCGTGCTGCATCTGCGTGCTCGCGCTGAGATCGAAGCGCTTGCCCGCAGCATCGATCAGCCGATCATGCTTTGCGGCCACACCCATATTGCCCGCACCGTGCAGCTTTCCGACGGTCGCCTGATCGTCAATCCGGGCAGTGTGGGTTGCCCCGGCTGGAAGGATGACGAGCCGGTCTATCACCAGGTCGATGTCGGCCATGGGCTGGCGGCGTATGCTGTTCTGGAAGACACCGCGCATGGCTGGCAGGTGACCCATCGCAATATCCGCTATGACGCAGCCCCCATGGCAGCATTGGCTCGCCAGAATGGCATGGACCGCGTCGGCAACGCGATCGAGAGCGGCTGGTTAGACTGAACTGGCCTGATCTGAGCGGTGCTTTGCCGTCAAAGCTTATCCGTTGCTGGTCATCACCACGCAGGAATAGGAGCGTGCCTTCAGATCTTTGCAGGCCGAAAGCGCTTCCGCCTGGGTGTCGAAGCCGGTGAAGCGGGCGCGGTAGAGCGTTGCGCCGCCGGTTCTGACCGCTTCGGTATAGGGTGCAACGCCGGCATGGCCGGAGGATAGTGAATCCTTGGCAGATTTCAGCATGGAGAGGGCGGCGGCTTCCGAGTCGGTTGCGGCGATCTGCACTTCCCAGCGGCTTCTGCCTGGAGGAACGGCGGATGGGGCTGCGACGGAAGTCTGCATCATATCGGCCATCATGCCATCTGCCGCCGCAATTTGATTGGCGATCGGGTCATGGCGCTCGGCAAACATCGGAAGAGGTACGACGGAGGGTGGCGTGTCGAAGGTGCGGCTGGTGCTGGCGCTGGCGACCAGCTGCTCGGTGTTGCGGGTGCGCGATGCTTTCGGAAGAGTGCGGTCAAGCAGCGCGACGACCTGATTGTCGCGGCGTTGGGCGCTCTGCCCACCCAAGACGACGGCGACGACGCTGCGGCCATTGTGATTGACGGCGCTGACGATGTTGAAGCCGGAGGCGTTGGTGTAGCCCGTCTTGATGCCGTCAACGCCCTTGTAGCGCGTCAGCAGGCGGTTATGGCCACGGATCGTCTTGCCGCGAAAGGTGAATGATGTGGAGCTGAACATCTTATATTCGCGGGGAAAATCCCGTTGCAGTGCGAGGCCGAGTTTCGCCATGTCGCGCGCGGTGGTGACTTGCGATTTGTTCGGTAGGCCGGATGCATTGCGGAAGACGGTTTTCGTCATGCCAAGTTGGCGCGCCTTGCGCGTCATCATGTCGGCGAAGCGGGCTTCGGAGCCGCCGAGATAGTCGCCCATGCCTTCGGCCAGATCATTGGCGGATTTGACGATCATGCCATAGACGGCTTCGCGTACCGTGAAGGTCGTGCCGGCGCGGACATAGAGCTTGGAGGGAATGGTCGCCGCGCCATTCTTCGACATGGTGATGCGCTGATCCCAGGTGATGCGGCCCTTATGCAGCGCCTCGAAGGTCAGATAGAGGGTCATCATCTTGGTCAGCGATGCGGGATATTTCAGCTGATCGGCATTCTGTGAGTCCAGAACCTTTCCAGAATTCGCATCGATGACGATATGCGCATAGCGTGCCTGCGCTGGTGCTGCCCCGAAAGTGAGGATCGCGCAGAAAAATGCCAAAGCGAAAAGCCACGCTTCAGCCGTTCCCCGTCTGATCTTACCCGACATGAAATTCCCCTTGCTGCCCATCGAATGTGGGTTTGTCCCGAAGCTGCCCGTTCCGCATAAGGTAACGCCGCTTTCGGGCAACAAAACCGTTCAAAGTTTAAAGACTGCCTTCATGCTTAATTAAATATGAAAATCGACCCCCACTGGTGGCGGGTCAGATTTGGGACTTGGCGGGTGGATTAAGCGTTTCTGCAGTGCTTCGAACGGCTGTGTCAGGCGGCTCGGCACGACAGCAATCACCCGGAAGGGCCACCTCCGAGTGCTGAATTTTCGGGGTTTTTTAGATGGTCGCCACACAAGGCGGAGCGTCCGCACAGCAGGTGGCCGATGCGCTCGGCAGATCAACCGGCGTCCATCTTGAGAGGCGCCTTCAGGCATGTCGCCCTCACGTCATTGTGAGGGCGCCAGAAGGTCGGATCGGTGCGCTTTTGCCGTAATCAGGCGTTCTGAACGAGGATGCTGCGATCGATATCGGTGATCAGACGCTTGCCGCAGAGCGCCATGGTGATGTCCATTTCCTTGCGGATGATCTCAAGCGCCGTCGTCACGCCAAGCTTTCCGTTTGCGCCGAGACCATAGAGGAAGGGGCGGCCGATATAGGTGCCCTTGGCGCCGAGCGCGATGGCTTTCAGCACGTCCTGACCGGAACGGATACCGCCATCCATATGGACTTCGATCCTGTCACCGACAGCGTCGACGATCTTCGGGAGCATGGCGATGGAGGAGAGTGCGCCATCCAACTGACGACCGCCATGGTTGGAGACGATGATGGCATCCGCACCCGTATCAGCCGCAGCGCGAGCATCTTCCTCATCGAGAATGCCCTTGAGGATCAGCTTGCCGCCCCAACGCTCCTTGATCCACTCGACATCCTTCCAGGAGAGGCGCGGGTCGAACTGCTCTGCCGTCCAGGACGAGAGGGAGGAAAGATCGGAGACGTTCTTGGCATGGCCGACAATGTTGCCGAAGCTGCGACGCTTGGTCTGCAGCATGTCGAGGCACCATTTCGGCCGCGTCGCCATCTGCCAGATGTGCTTGGGCGTGAATTTCGGCGGGGCAGAAAGGCCGTTGCGCAGATCCTTGTGGCGCTGGCCGAGGATCTGAAGGTCGAGCGTCAGGACCAGCGCCGAGCACTTGGCGGCCTTTGCCCGGTCGATCAGGTTGTTGATGAAATCGCGGTCCTTCATCACGTAAAGCTGGAACCAGAAGGGTCGCGAGGTGACGGAGGCGACATCCTCGATCGAGCAGATGCTCATGGTCGAGAGCGTGAAGGGGACGCCGAACTCTTCGGCGGCTTTCGCCGCCAGCATCTCACCATCGGCGTGCTGCATGCCGGTGAGGCCGGTTGGAGACAGTGCGACCGGCATCGAGACCTTCTCGCCAATCATCTCTGTTTCCAGCGAACGATTGGTCATGTCCACCAGCACGCGCTGACGCAGCTTTATCTTTTGAAAATCATCCTCATTGGCGCGGTAAGTGCCTTCTGTCCACGCGCCGCTATCGGCATAGTCGAAGAACATTTTCGGCACGCGGCGTTGTGCCTGCTTCTTCAGGTCTGCGATGGTGAGGATTTTGCTCATGGATAAAGCCTTCAAATTTGAATGACAGTTGGCCATAGCACGGATTTCGGCACCATGTCACCGGAATCGTTGCGCAAGCGGGCAGGAAAGGGTGCTCACCTCGCGTGTTATGTCGCAAGGGCAACGCAGCATTCACCAGTTCGCGGAAGAAAGCTCCAGTTCGACTGCCTTGCCTGCCAGCCGCGCAATTTCCAGCAGGCGCGCGAGGCTCACTCCGTTGCGCGCCATGGCAGAAAGGCCGGCCATGCTTGAGCAGACGAAGTCGGCCAGCCGATCCGCCATGTCGGGAAATTTTTGGGCGATGTGAGACCGGATCACCTGGCCTGCCGCCGCGTAGAACACCCTTGCGGCGTTTCGGGCTTCCTCGTCGTCGCAGCGGGTGCTTTCGATCACCAAGCAGCCCCTGGCCTCGGGATCTGTCGCATATCGCCGCGCAGCATCCTCCATCACCGCCGTCAGGCTTTCGCCGATCGGCCTATCCGACTGCAGCAGATCTGGCAGCGGAATGGCGTCCGTCCTGTTGTACTGATCGAGGACCCGCCGGTAGAGACCAAGCTTGCTGCCAAAGGCGGCATAAAAGCTTGGCGGATTGATGCCCAGTGCCGCCGTAATCTCCGCGACACCGAGCGCATCGAAGCCGCGCGCGTGGAAGAGATGCTTTGCCGTGGCAACGGCCTCGTCAGGATCGAAGCGGCGCGGGCGGCCTCGGGGTTTGGAGATTTTTGTATCGTTCATTACATAATGCCTTGACCGGGATGACCTTTGGGTATTTATGTATCGATCATTACGTTAATCTTCAAGGAAGCAAAGACCATGTTCGAAGGAAAATCCATTCTGGTGCTCGGCGCCAGCCGTGGCATCGGCGCTGCCATCGTGCGCCGTTTCGCAGCCGATGGCGCGAAGGTCACTTTCACCTATGGCGCCTCTAAAGATGCGGCGGAAAGCCTCGCCAGCGAAACGGGAAGCACCGCGATCCAGGCCGATAGCGCTAACAGAGATGCGGTTATCAAGGTCGTGCGCGAGAGCGGCCCTCTGGATATCCTGGTCGTCAATTCCGGGATCGCCATCTTCGGGGATGCCCTCGATCAGGATCCGGATGCAATCGATCGTCTTTTCCAGATCAACATCCAGACTCCCTATCACGCATCGGTCGAGGCCGCGCGGCAGATGCCGGAAGGCGGGCGCATCATCGTCATCGGCTCGGTGAATGGCGACCGGATGCCGGTGCCTGGCATGGCGTCCTATGCGGTCAGCAAGTCGGCGCTGCAGGGACTGGCAAGAGGACTTGCACGTGACTTCGGACCCCGTGGCATTACCGTCAATATCGTGCAGCCCGGCCCGATCGATACCGACGCCAATCCTGAAAGCGGGCCGATGAAGGATTTGATGCACAGCTTCATGGCGATCAAGCGCCATGGACGCCCGGAGGAAGTGGCCGGCATGGTGGCCTGGCTTTCCGGCCCGGAAGCGGGCTTCGTGACCGGCGCGATGCACACGATCGACGGCGCCTTTGGCGCCTGATGTGAACAGGGCGGAGGGAGCCGGGTGGCTTCCTTTGCCTTTCCAACGGATAGAGCCGGCCGCGTTGGGCTTATGTGCTCGGCTGGAATTTCACCACGTCGATAAAGGCGCGCAGCGGTGGCGGAACCGATCGATGGCCGGGATAATAGAGCGCCATTCTCTCAGGCGCATGCATCCAGGACGTGAGCACCGGTTTCAATTGGCCGGCAGCGATCGCGGGTTCGGCAATCCAGCTGACGACATAGGCAATCCCCAGACCACTTGCGGCAGCCTCGATCATCAGATCCTCGTCATCCAGCACCAGGGTTCCGCTCGTCTCGATGGTGAGTTCCTGTCCAGCGCGCTCGAACTCCCATTTGTAAAGCTTGCCGCTCGGCAGGCGGTGGCCGATGCAGCGATGTTGAGTGAGATCGTGCGGCGTGAACGGTTCTCCGGCGCGCTCGAGATAGGCGGGTGAGGCGACGCAGAGAAAGTGCACGGGCTTGCCGAAAGCGACGGCGACCATGTCCTTCGGGATGGCCTCCATCAGGCGAACACCGGCGTCGAAGCCGGCGGACACGATATCGATCAACCGGCCATCTGCCACGAGATCGACCTCGACATCCGGATACCGCTCCGTCATCAGCGGCAGGATTTCCCGCACAAGATAGGCAATGGTGACACGCGGCGCGTTGATCCTTACTCGCCCCGCCACATTGCCGCGAAAGGCAGCCGTGGCATCGAGCGCCTCATCCAATGAATTCATCACCTTGTGCAGCCGATTGAGCAGTGAAAGTCCCGCTTCCGTGGGCGAGACGCTGCGGGTCGTCCGGTTCAGCAGCCGCACGCCAAGGCGTTCCTCAAGCGCGCGCACGGTGTGGCTCAAGGTGGACGGCGCCGTTCCAAGCTCGTCCGCCGCGCGACGAAAGCTGCGGTGGGTGGCGACGGCCATGAAGGCGGTGAGTTCGGTCAGGGATGGACGCATGATTGATGGGGATTTTGCATGAGCGCATCCCAACTTCAACGTCTAATCGCATCAATGCGTCATTGCTACCTCTCCACCAGCCGAGGTGAACGATCCCGGCCGATTAAAGAAGGAGAAGCACATGACAAAATCAGAAGCAATTTTCCCGGCCCGCCGTCAGGCACTTTACGACATGCACCGCTATTCCGCCGCCATCCGATCCGGCGATCTTCTGTTCATTTCCGGACAGGTCGGCGCGCGCGAGGATGGATCGCCCGAGCCGGATTTTGGACAGCAGGTTGAATTGGCCTTCAACAATCTGAAAGCGGTGTTGGAGGCCGCCGGCGGCACGTTTGAGGACATCATTGACGTGACGACGTTCCATACCGATCCGGAGCAGCAATTCGATGCGGTGCTTGCGGTCAAGGACAAGATCTTTGCGCAGGCGCCCTATCCGAACTGGACTGCGGTCGGCGTAAACTGGCTTGCCGGTTTCGACTTCGAAATCAAGGTGATCGCACGTCTTCCTTGAGCATGAAGTGGCAGATCAATGGCTCAGTTGAGCCTCAATCGCAGTCTTGTCGATCACGGACCAGACAGAGACGATCTGCAGATCGCGGAACTCATAGAAGACGTTTTCGGCAAAGGAAATGCGCCGTCCGTTGATGGGAAGTCCGAGGAACATGGATTTCGGCGCGCAGTCGAATTCCAGCCTTGCCGCAACGTAGGGCGGATCGCAGGCAAGGAGTCCGATCTTGAAAGAAAGATCCGGAATCGTCTCGAAGTCGTTGATCAACATGCTCCTGTAACCATCGAGCCCGAAGCTCCGGCCATTATGCGTCACGTCGGAGGCAACGAATGTCCCGAGATCATCCCAGCGTTGATCGTTCAGGCAGGCGATGTAGGCGCGATAGTGATCGGCGAGCTGTGTCATTCAAATCTGTCCCTGTTCATGAAACGGGAGTGTCCCCTCGTTTGAAGTCGGATTCGCTACTGGAGTTCCGATTTCTCGATAAGTTAGAAATGCCAAATTGATAAACTCCGGACTTCAAGCAGATGGTATTCCCGATCCCGATAGAGCTGCCGTCAAGAAAACCACGGTGGCAAAAAGCAGAACAGGCGGCTCAAGGCCGCCTGTTCGCATGTGTTTCGCTAGAGAGTTCTTGTCTTAAAACTCTTCCCAGCTGGCGGAAGCGGCTGTTGCCGCAGCAGCACCACCGCCACCGCCAAACGCGCTGGCGACCTTACGACCAAGGGCATGGGCAGGCGAAGCGGCAGGCTTGGAGGCGCTTGTGGCGGCTTTGGGTGTGCCTGCTACCGGTGCTGCCGTGCTGCGGTTCCAACCAGCCGTTTCACCAAGATTGAAGCGAGACAGCAGCTGGTTCAGCGATGCCGCTTCCTTGGCAAGGCTGTGGCTCGCCGCGGTGGATTGCTCGACCATCGCCGCATTCTGCTGCGTTCCCTGGTCCATCGAGTTGACGGCCGTGTTGATCTCCTGGAGACCGGTCGACTGTTCGCGCGAGGATTCGACGATCGCATTGACGTGACGGTTGATCTCCTGAACTTCACCGACAATGACTTCAAGCGCGCGGCCAGTTTCGTCGACGAGTTCCACGCCTGAGCGAACATGCGTTCCGGAATTGGTGATGAGTTCCTTGATTTCCTTAGCGGCCTTTGCCGAGCGCTGCGCCAGTTCACGCACTTCCTGCGCAACGACTGCAAAGCCCTTGCCGGCTTCACCCGCGCGTGCCGCCTCGACGCCTGCATTCAGCGCCAGGAGGTTCGTCTGGAAGGCAATCTCATCGATAACGGAAATGATGTTGGTAATCTCTCCCGACGAGCGCTCGATCTCCTGCATTGCGGTGACGGCCTTGCGAACGACATCGCCGGATCTTTCGGCGCCGTGACGCGCCTTGTCCACCAGCTTGCCGACTTCTTCCGCACGTCTGCTGGAGTCTTTCACCGTTGTGGTGATTTCTTCCAAAGCGGCGGCGGTCTCTTCGACGGAAGCTGCCTGCTGTTCGGTACGCTTGGAAAGATCGTCTGCCGCGGCACGGATTTCATTGGCACCGGCATCGATGCCCCTGGCGTTTTGTCCGACGGCCCTCAGCGCATCATTCAGGTTTCCGACAGAACTGTTGAAGTTGGTGCGCAGTGTATCAAGATGAGAGACGAATGGCGTATCGATCCGGTTGGCAACGTCGCCTGCTGCAAGCTTGTTCAGCGCGGTTGCCAGTTGATCGACGGCGAACTGAATGTCTGCCACGTCTTTGGCCTTCTGCGCCTCACGCTCTGCGCGTTCCTTTTCCGTCAGGCTGAGATTGGCTGCGGCTTCTTTCTCCATCCGCATCTTGTCGAGCGCGTTGTCGCGGAAGACGGAAACGGCCTTGGCCATCTGGCCAACTTCGTCGTGGCGTTCCTGGCCCTCCACGGGGGCTTGCGTTTCACCATCGGCCAGCGAAATCATGCGCTGGCGCAGATTTGCGATCGGGGTCGTGATGCCTCTTGAGGCAACAATCAGCGATGCGATGATGCCGATGGCGAATGCTAAGCCGGCAAGGGAAAGCGACCAGAAGATCGTGGCATCCGTCTCTGCGCTAAGAGCTTTGCTCCTCGTTGCTACCTCATTCAGTTCCTGTGTCAGGAATTTGGATGCCTCGTCAGCCAGCGGGATGAGCAAGTCATCAGCTTTCGCCAGCTCTGCTTTTGCTTGTGCATCTTGATCCGCGGCACCCAGTTTGACCGCCTCGTCGGTAATGGCAACGACGGCTTTCGCCTGAGCAGTGATTGCATCGATGGCAGCCTGCTCCCCTGGCAGCCCTTCGCGCGCGGCTGCGAGCCGGTCGAATATTTTCGTTTTGCTCTCATTGTAGAAAGCAATGGCCTTCTGCATGCCAGCACTATCCCGATCGTAAACGAGAATCTGGTAGGCGGCATAGGCAGTGGCCGTCAGGTTTCTGTTCGCACGGGCCATCGCGGTTGCCCCTGTGGTGTCCTTCGAAATAAAGGTTGAGTAGGTGTTGTCGGCGAGCTTGTAATTGTAGGACATGTAGAGCGTGGCGCTCATTCCAACAGCGCACAGAGGCAGCACAAGAGACAACACTTTTGTGCGAATGCTGGCATTCTTCAGAAATGACATAGATCTTCCGTTCCGATCAAAAATGCCTGTACGACGCAGGGGCAGCACTTTTGGAACCGGGAACCGGTGCCACTGCAGGGATTAAGGCAGATAGACTCTCCACATGACAAAGGGTCCTAGCCATCATGGCGACCATTCTTTGTCCGTCACAACGTAAGACAATATAGTTTAAATGAAGTGAATAATTATAAGCATTGATTAATATTAATGAATAATTATGCAACTATTAGTATTATGTCTGTTTTTTACTTACTGCGCAGCTTTTGACGCGCTGCCTGCCACATAGGTCTCAACGACAGTTCTGTCGTCACCCATCGTCAACATCAGGAACAGTTCTTCCGTCAATGATGTGACCACTTCCATCTTCAGTGCCATGGCGGGCGTGGAGGAGGCATTGAGGACGGTGATGTCGGCATCGGTCCCGGCATCGAGCGTGCCGATCCTGTCCACCATGGACAGGGCTTCAGCATTGCCGCGTGTCATCAGATACCAGCTTTCCAGCGGGTTCAGCCGCTCACCGAGCAATTGCTGGATCTTGTAGGCCTCATCCATCGTGCGCAGCATGGAATAGCTGGAGCCGCCGCCAATATCGGTCGCGACCGCGATGCGCACAGGCTTTTCGCGCCGTTGCAGCTTCTTCATCGGGAAAAGACCGGAGCCGATAAAGAGGTTGGAGGTTGGGCAGTGAACAGCGACAGCACCCGTCTCCGAGAGAACGTCCGCTTCGCGATCGGACAGATGAATGGCGTGGCCAAGCAACGTCTTATTGCCCATCAGGCCGTAGCGCACGTAAATGTCAGTGTAGTCGATCGCTTCAGGGTAGAGTTCGCACGTATATTTGATCTCGTCGAGATTTTCCGAAAGATGCGTCTGGATGAAGAGATCGGGAAACTCCTGCGCCAAGGCCTGGGCAGCTTCCATCTGCTTCGGCGTCGAGGTGATGGCAAAACGCGGGGTGATGGCGACATGGTTGCGGCCCTTGCCATGCCAGTCGGCAATCACCTGGCGCGTCTCGTCATAGCCGAGTTCCGGCGTATCCAGGAGCCCTTGCGGCGCGTTACGGTCCATCATCACCTTGCCGCCGACCATCAGCATGTTGCGCTTCAGGGCTTCGGCAAAGAAGGCATCGGCAGACGTCTTGTGGACGGAGCAATAGGCGACCGCCGTGGTGGTGCCGTGGCGGATCAGTTCGTCGTAGAAATGGGTGGCGATACGCTGAGCATGCGCGCTTTCGACAAAACGGCACTCCTCCGGGAACGTATAGGTGTTCAGCCATTCCAGAAGGTTTGCGGCATAGGAGCCGATCACCTGCATTTGCGGGAAATGCAGATGCATGTCGATAAGGCCCGGTACGATGAGGTGAGGGCGGTGATCCTTCTCCGTCACCCCTTCGGGTGCCTGGGCACGAATATCGGTATACTCACCGATCGCTGCGATCTTTCCTTCGGAGACCAGCAATCCGCCATCCTCGATATAGAGATAGCTTGCGGTGTCGTCGATGGAGAGGGGGGCGCGCTTGAAGCTCAAAAGGCGTCCGCGCAGCAGCAGCATGCTCATTCAGTCTTTCCTTCAGAAACGGCGCTCTCATACCAAGCGGTCAGCACCTTGCGTTCCTGTGGCGTGATCGCCGTGATGTTGCCGGGGGGCATGGCATGGGAGCGGCCCGCCTGTAAATAGATTTCCCGCGCATGGGCGGCAATTTGGGCATCGGTCTCAAGCTTCACCGCCTTCGGCGTGAAGGGAACGCCCTCCCATACCGGCTCGGCGGCATGGCACATGGAACAGCGACCCTGGACCACGTCACGGGCGCTGGCGAAATGCGCGTCTGTGAGGAAGATTTGCTGAGCAGGCGATAGCTTCGCAGCAGCGGCCTCCTGCTCGCCCGTCAATACCTTCGGCACGGTGGAGAGCCACATGATGAGGATGAAAATGATGGCCGTGACAAGCCACGTCCATGTCGGCTTGCCCTTGCGGGCATGGGTGGTGTTGAACCAGTGACGGATCGTCACGCCCATGAGGAAGACCAGCGCTGCAATGACCCAGTTGAACTGCGTGGCGAAGGCCAGCGGGTAATGGTTCGACAGCATGAAGAAGATCACGGGCAACGTCAGATAATTGTTATGGAGCGAACGCTGCTTGGCGATGCGGCCATATTTCGGGTCCGGCGTGCGACCCGCAATCAGGTCTGCGACAACAATCTTCTGGTTGGGGATGATGATGAAGAAGACGTTGGCCGACATGATGGTGGCGGTGAAAGCGCCAAGATGCAGGAAGGCGGCGCGGCCGGTAAAGATCTGCGTATAGCCCCAGGCCATCGCAACCAGCGCCACATAGAGCACGATCATCAGACCCCAGGTATTGTTGCCGAGCGGGGATTTGCAGAGGAAATCGTAAAACAGCCAACCGACGGCAAGCGAGGCGAGTGACAGGCCGATCGCCTGCAGCTGTGTGAGTTCCAGCACGGAATGGTCGATGAGGAAGAGATCGGCACCGCCGTAATAGACGATACAGAGCATGGCAAAGCCGGAGAGCCAGGTGGCGTAGCTTTCCCATTTGAACCAGGTGAGATGCTCCGGCATCTGCGCGGGTGCGACCAGATATTTCTGGATGTGATAGAAGCCGCCGCCATGCACCTGCCACTCTTCGCCATAGGCGCCCGGTGGCATGTTCGGGCGTTTGACCAGCCCGAGATCGAGCGCGATGAAGTAGAAGGAAGAGCCGATCCAGGCAATGGCGGTGATCACGTGCAGCCAGCGAACGGCAAAGGCCATCCATTCCCACGCAATGGCGTATTCGTACATTCTGTTCCCCTGTCTTTGCATCGCACAATGCGAAAAATCGTTGTGCGATGGAAGAGGCAATGCGGTGTTTTGCGCAGGAATGTCGTGAGGTTTAGGCGGGTCGTCTCATCCGTCAAACAGCGTCTGCGAATTCCGACAGGATCCAGTCCCTGAAGATCTTGATCTTCGGCACATTGCGGCGGCTTTCCGGATAGACCAGCCAGTAGTCGTGCCCGTCATTGCAGACAAGGTCGAAAGGCTGGATCAGTCGCCCGGCGGCCATATCCTCGGCAAAATGGGTGGGGTTGACGATGGCGACGCCATGTCCTGCCATGGCAGCCGCGGCTTCGAGATACTGAAAGCCAAAGCTGCTGCCGGTTCGGCTGTCGAGATCGGTGTCCGGCACGCCGGCTTCGCGGAACCAGTGCTTCCACCAACGATCCTGTGGGCTGATGATGGTCAGCTTCAAGATGTCGGCTGGCTCTTTCAAGCCGCCGATCTTTTCCACAAGAATCGGGCTGACGACCGGCGCGAAATCCAGGCGCATGATGCGGTGGCCGATCAATCCCGGCCAGCTACCCTTGCCCCAGCGGATGCCGACATCGATGTTTTCGCGCAAGAGATCGACGATCTCGTTGCTGAGCGCAAGGTGAACGGCCGTCTTGGGATTGGCCTCCTGAAAACTGCCGAGCCGCCGGGCAAGCCATTGCTGAGCAAAGGTCGGCGTCGCGGAGATCGTCAGCACATCGGAGACGCTCTTCCTCGTATCGGCAACGGCTGCTTCCAGCATGGTCAAGGCTTCGGATGTCTGTCGTGCCAGCTTCTCCGCCGCCGAGGTGAGCGTGACCTGCCTTGGCCGACGGACGAACAAGGTCGCCCCGACGTAATCCTCCAAGAGCTTGATCTGGTAGCTGACCGCCGTCTGCGTCATGCCAAGCTCGTCACCCGCCTTGGTGAAGCTCAAATGCCGAGCCGCACTTTCGAAGACGCGAAGCGCATTCAGGGGGAAGTTTCTCGACATTTTCATGGATAAGCTCTCTTTATTTATGCTGTCCAATGTTTCATTGGTTATCAGCAGCAAAATCAAGCAAATTCTCCTCACAGCATCAAACCACCTGAGGAGACAGAACGATGGGTGCCACGGCGTTAAACGTCTGGCTGCGCATATTCGCGTGGCTATGGAACACGGATTGGTTTGGGGAGGGGTATACGCCGTCGAACACGCTTCACGATGAGGAGTTGAGCGACCACCTGAAGCGCGATCTCGGCTTCAGCGAAGGGCGGAACCGGATTGGACCGGAGCGCGTGCAGCAAAGCGATGAATTGCGTGAAGCACTTCGGATGTTACCAAGGCCGCTATGAAGGTCATCTAAAGCGTCTCACGATCTTTCAGACTTGGTCCAACGCTTTAGCCCGATGCTCACGCAGCCTCTTCGTCGGAGGTCACGGAGAGGCGCAGGCCAAGCGCCTTCATCACGCCTATCAGGGTGGAAAGTTTGGGATCACCCTTCTCGCTCAGCGATTTGTAAAGAGCTTCGCGGGTGATGCCCGCTTCTTTGGCGATCTGGCTCATTCCCTTGGCTCTCGCGATATTGCCGAGAGCGACCGCGATGATTTTCGGATCGCCATCTTCAAACGAGGCCTCAAGGTAAGCAACGATCGCCTCGTCGCTGTTTAAAAAATCGACAGGATCCCAGGCACTGATTTCCGTCATATCTTAAAGATCCTTAGCCATCATCAATGCGCGTTCAATGTCTCGTCGTTGAGAGCCCTTATCGCCTCCGCAAAGAAGAATAATGATCTCGTTGCCTTTACGTCTGAAGTAAACCCGGTATCCGGGACCGTAGTCTACCCGCACTTCACCGATACCATCGAAGAATTTCACATCACCGAATAGACCGACGGACAAGCGATCGATCCGCACTTGAATTCGCGCTTGCGCTCTCTTGTCTCGTAGAGATGTGAACCAGTCCGAAAACGCATTTGTTTTAAGGATCTTTATCATAATGCTCGGGGACTGGGGATGTCAAGAATTGTAATCTTTAGATTACAATTGCGGGTTTAACCTGATCTGGGAAATTGAATATCGCTGGATCGCTACCAGCACTTCGGATGTTACCAAGGCCGCTATGATCGCGGGGCGCTTGTCTTTGACGAGCGTGCCGCCGATGGGCAGCACGAGATTGTCGAGCGTGCCGACATGCCCCTCGCGGGCGAGCCAGTTGGCGAAGGTGGCGCGCTTGGTCTTCGATCCGATCATGCCGACATAGGCAAGATCGTCACGGCCAAGGGCTTCCTTGGCGATCAGGAAGTCCAGCGCGTGGTCATGGGTGACGATGATTGCCGCGCCGCCTGCGGGAATGTTGCTTATTATCGCTTCCGGCATGGCTGTCAGATGTGTCGAGACGGCGCCGGGAAGCCCCACCAACTCTTCTCGGCGGGTTTCAACCACTGAGACTGTAAGGGGCAAAAGCGACAGGCTGTTTGCAAGTGCCTTGCCCACATGGCCGGCACCGAAGATGAAAACGGCGGGTTGCTGGTCCTCGGCCGTTCGCATGCGCGTCATCAGCGCATTCGCGACCGCGTCCGTCACCTTGGTAAAGCGCAGAAGGGTTCGTCCGCCGCAGCATTGGCCAATTTCCGGACCGAGCGGAATGTCCAGTACATCAATCTCCGTCCTGCCATCCAGTATGGCACGGGCGTGATCGATCGCCATATATTCGAACTGCCCACCGCCGATCGTCTCCCAGATGCGGGTGGCCGACACCAGCATGAAGGTCCCAGCCTCGCGTGGCGACGAGCCCTTGACGGCCTCGATCTCCACGAGGATCGCAGGCGCTTCGGAGAGGAAGGCGGTCAGTGTTTGGGGCACGGCTCTCGCCTCACACCTTCTTCAACCGCTCCACCGCCATCAGAACGCGCTCCGGCGTTGCCGGGGCGTCGAGGCGTGGGCAGACCTTGTAGTCGGAGACCGACGCAACCGCCATGGAGAGTGCTTCCAGCACCGAGTTGGCGAGCATGAAGGGCGGTTCGCCGACAGCCTTGGAGCGGCCGATAGTGGGTTCGGCGTTTTCGGACCATTCCGCCAGCTTGACGTTGAAGATCTTCGGACGGTCCGAGGCGAGCGGGATCTTGTAGGTGGAGGGCGCGTGGGTGCGCAGCCGTCCCTTGCCATCCCACCACAGTTCTTCCGTCGTCAGCCAGCCCATGCCCTGGACGAAGCCGCCTTCGATCTGGCCGATGTCGATGGCCGGGTTCAGCGACTTGCCGACATCGTGGAGGATATCGGTGCGCTCCATCAAGTATTCGCCGGTCAGCGTATCGATGGTGACTTCCGAGCAGGAGGCTCCGTAGGCAAAGTAGTAGAATGGCGTGCCGCGTCCGGCGGCGCGATCCCAGTGGATTTTCGGGGTCTTGTAGAAGCCTGCGGCAGAGAGCTGCACGCGGGCAAAATAGGCCTGTCGAACCAGATCGTTGAAGGCGATCTCTTCTGTGCCGATGCGGATGCGGTTTGGCAGGAAGGCAATATCCTGTTCCGTGACATTCCATTTTTCGGCGGCGAACTTGATCAGCCGTTCCTTGATCTGTCGGGCGGCATCAAGTGCTGCCATGCCGTTGAGATCGGTGCCGGAGGAGGCGGCAGTCGCCGAGGTGTTCGGCACCTTGCCCGTCGTGGTGGCGGTGATCTTCACCCGGCTGATATCGACCTGAAACGTGTCGGCAATGACCTGCGCGACCTTGGTGTAAAGACCCTGGCCCATTTCCGTGCCGCCATGGTTCAGGTGGATGGAGCCGTCATTATAGACATGCACCAGCGCACCCGCCTGGTTGAAGGCGGTCATGGTAAAGGAGATGCCGAATTTCACCGGCGTTAGGGCAATGCCCTTGCGAAGGATCGGGCTTGTGCGGTTGAACGCGACGATCGCCTCACGGCGCGCGCGGTAATCGCTGGAGGTCTCCAACTCCTCCACCACGCGGGCAATGATGTTGTCTTCCACTTCCTGATGATAGGGCGTGGTGGTGCGGCCCGAGCCGGTCTCGCCGTAAAAATTCAGCTTGCGGATATCGAGCGGGTCCTTGCCGACCGCATAGGCGATTTCCTCGATAAAGCGCTCGGCACCCAGCATCCCCTGCGGGCCACCGAAACCGCGGAAGGCGGTGTTGGACACCGTGTGGGTTTTCAAGGGCTTGGAGGAAAGCTTCACATGCGGATAGAAGTAGCTCGAATCCGCATGAAATAGCGCACGGTCGGTCACCGGGCCGGAAAGATCGGATGAGAAGCCGCAACGGGCGGCATAGGTCGCATCGACTGCGTGAATGCGACCCTCGTCATCGAAGCCCAGTTCGTAATCGACGCGGAAATCGTGGCGCTTGCCGGTGGCGACCATGTCTTCATCGCGATCTGGGCGCATTTTGACAGCACGCTTCAGCTTCTTGGCAGCAATCGCGCAGAGTGCGGCAAACTGGTTGCCCTGCGTCTCCTTGCCGCCGAAGCCGCCGCCCATGCGCCGCACCTGCACGGTGACGGCGTTGGAGGGCACCTGTAGAATATGGCTGACGATATGCTGGATTTCGCTTGGGTGCTGGGTGGAACTCCACACCGTCACCTCGTCATCCTCGCCTGGCACTGCCATGGCGATATGGCCTTCGAGATAGAAATGCTCCTGTCCGCCGATGCGCATGGTACCGGTCAGGCGACGCGGTGCGACATCCATCTCCACATCCGCATCGCCGCGTTGCAACACCATGCCGGGGGTGACCAGCGGCTCGCCATTTTCAAGCGAGGCGTCGATATCGGTGAAGTGCGGCAGATCCTTGTAAATGATCTTCGCCTTACGCGCCGCATGGCGGGCAATCTCGCGGGTCTCGGCAAAGACTGCAAAGATCGGCTGGCCGTGGAATTGCACCAGTTTCTCCGCCAGCAGCGGCTCGTCATGGCGCCCGCCGGAGGAGACATCGTTTTCGCCCGGCACATCCTTGCCCGTCATCACCCAGATGACGCCGGGTGTGGCTTCGACGTCGGAAAGGTCCATGACCAGGATTTCGGCATGGGCGCGGTCAGAGAGACCGAGTGCGCCGTGGATCAGGCCTGCGGGTTCTGGAATGTCGTCGATATATTCGGCACTTCCGGTGACATGCTTATGCGCTGAATCATGGCGCAGCGACCCATGCATCTTGCCATCGACGTCGGTCTTGGCGCGTTCGAATGTGGTGGTGTCCATGTGTCAGACCTCTCTTCTCGCTGGAGAGGTAAAGAGTTTCTCTACGCCCTCATTCCTGTGCCCGTCACAGGAATCCAGCCAAGGCGCGTCTGCGCCGCATAAAACTCTTTCGCGCCCAAGGACTTGGGCGCACTGGATTCCTGTGACAAGCACAGGAATGAGGGAGGAATGATCCAAGCTCCCCATCACGCCATCTCCTCAAAACGCTGCAACTCCTGCTTCTTTCCCGATGTCTCCAGGAAGAAACGGGTCAGCAGGTTCTTTGCCGTCAGCTGACGGTACTGCGCGGTGGCGCGCCAGTCGGTCAGCGGCTGGAAATCCGCGTCGATCGTATCGCGCGCGGCATCGATGGTGTCTTGCGTCCAGGCCTTGCCCTTCAGGGCCTCTTCCAGGGCCTTCGCCCGCTTCGGCGTGCCGGCCATGCCGCCAAAGGCGATGCGGATATCCTGCACGGTGCCGTCTTCGCCAAGGGTCAGATGATAGGCGGCGCAGAGTGCCGAGATGTCCTCGTCGCGACGTTTGGAGATCTTGTAGATGGCGAAATGGCTGTCATGCGTCGGCAGCGGCACCTCGATCTTCTCGACGAATTCCCCGGGAAGCCGGTCCTGCCTGCCGTATTCGATGAAGAAAGTTTCGAGCGGCATCGAGCGACTGCCGGAGGAAGAGCGCAGCGTGAGCACAGCACCAAGCGCAATGAGCGGCGGGGGCGTGTCGCCGATGGGCGAGCCGTTGGCGATGTTGCCGCCGATCGTTCCCATATTGCGCACCTGCTGTCCGCCGAGGCGATCGATCAGCCGACCGAAAGCCGGGATGTTGTCTGCAAGCGTGTCGAAGGCCTGTGCGTAGGTCACGCCGGCGCCAATCGAAATCCTGCCGTCGGCAACCGAGATCGACTGCAACTCGCTCAGGTGATTGATGAAGATGAAGGTCTTAAGCTCCCGCATCTGCTTGGTGACCCAAAGACCCACATCCGTCGATCCGGCAACGATGGTCGCCTTCGGCTCTGCGGCATAGGCATTGGCAAGTTCTGAGAGATTGCCCGGAATGATGGTGCGATGGCCATCCTTGGTAACCGTGATCGTGTCGTTCTGCTGAATGCCCCAGAGGCGCGACATGATGGTGGCGCGGTCGCTCTCGATCGGGTCGAACAGCGTGCTTGGCCGGGCAGCGGTCACGCTTTCGGCGGCCTTGACGACGGGCTCATAGCCGGTGCACCGACAGAGATTGCCTTGCAGCGCCTTTTCGATATCGGCGCGAGAGGGCTTGTCGCTGGAAAGCCAGAGACCGTAGAGCGACATGACGAAGCCCGGCGTGCAAAAGCCGCATTGCGAGCCATGGTAATCCACCATGGCCTGCTGAACCGGGTGGAGCGTACCGTCCTTGCCGGCCAGATGCTCCACCGTGACGATATGCGTGCCATGCAGCGAGCCGAGGAAACGGATGCAGGCATTGACGCTTTCATAGCGCAGCGAGCCTTCCAGGAGCCTGCCGATCAGCACGGTGCAGGCGCCACAGTCGCCTTCGGCGCAGCCTTCCTTCGTGCCCGTCAGGCGTTTGCGCAGCCTCAGATAGTCGAGCAGGGTTTCCGTCGGCGCGAAGTCCGACAGAGTGATCGTCTCGTTATTGAGGATGAAGCTGATTGCGTCTTTCATGCACTGCCTTCGTCTTTGTTCCGGTTTCGGGTTCGGCCCGAATGAATTGTGGTGTTCGATCTACTGCGCGGTCCAGCCGCCGTCGATGGAAATATGCGTGCCGGTGATCTGCTTTGCCGCGTCGCTTGCGAGAAAGAGCGCCGTTGCCGCCACATCTTCCACGGCCACGAACTCCTTGGTGGCCTGCAGGCGCAAGAGCACGTCGTTCTTGACCGCCTCTTCACTGATGCCGCGGGCCTTCGCCGTATCCGGTATCTGCTTTTCCACCAGCGATGTCAGCACATAGCCTGGGCAGATGGCATTCACGGTGATGCCGGTTTCGGCCAGTTCCAGTGCTGCGGATTTCGTCAGGCCCATGATACCATGTTTTGCCGCAACATAGGCAGATTTGAATGGCGAGGCGACAAGTCCGTGCGCGGAGGCAATGTTGATGATGCGGCCTTTGCCGGCAGTCTTCATCAGCGGGATGACGGCGCGCATGGTGTGAAAGGCGCTTGTAAGGTTGATGGCGATGATGCGGTCCCACTCTTCCGGCGGAAACTCGTCTACCGGTGCCACATGCTGGACGCCCGCATTGTTGACCAGCACATCCACCGAGCCGAGCTTTTCCTGCGTGGTCTTGACGAGATCGAAAATCTCGTCCGGCTTCGTCATGTCAGCAGGGTGATAGAGCACGCGCGTGCCGCTTTCCGCCTCCATCAAAAGCCTGTTGCTTTCGATGTCGTCGGGATCCCCGAAGCCGTTCAGCATGACGTTGCAGCCATTATTGGCGAAGGCTTGCGCGATGCCCAAGCCAATTCCGCTGGTCGAGCCCGTAACGATCACTGTCCTTAGCATGCGTTCCCCTTTTTTCGACGTCGATGCAAGACTTTACAGCACGTTATGCTCAAACCGGGGGAACTGGCAATTGGATTCGAAACCGACGCCGCTGTGGCTTGACTTTGTCTGTTGAGCATATTGTGGTGCGCGCGACTGATTTCAGGGAGGAATGAATGGGCGGCTACGTTATCGCCATTGACCAGGGCACCACATCCACGCGCGCGATCATCTTCGACGGATCGATGAAGGTGGTGGGAACGGGCCAGAAGGAGTTTCGGCAGATTTTCCCGAATTCCGGTTGGGTGGAACACGATCCGGAGGAAATCTGGGAGACGGTGGTCTGGTCGATCAAGCAGGCGCTGGACAAAGCCAGTCTCAAGGGCTCCGACATCGCCGCCATCGGCATCACCAATCAGCGCGAAACGACGCTGCTGTGGGATCGCGAGACCGGCAAGCCGCTGCACAATGCCATCGTCTGGCAGGACAGGCGCACGGCGAAGATTTGCGACAAGCTGAAGAAGGCCGGGCACGAGAAGGTTTTCGCCAAGCGCACCGGTCTGCTGCTCGACCCTTACTTTTCCGGCACCAAGCTGTCCTGGCTGCTCTCCAATGTGAAGGGCGCGCGAAAGAGGGCGGAGAAGGGCGAGCTTTACTTCGGCACGGTCGATACCTTCCTCATCTGGCGGCTCACGGGCGGCAAGTCCTTCGTGACCGACGCCACCAATGCCTCGCGCACGCTGATGTTCAACATCGAGAAGAATGTCTGGGACAAGGAACTTCTCGACATTCTCGATGTGCCGAAATCCGTCCTGCCGGAAGTTCTGGATTGCGCCGCGGACTTCGGCATTGCCGATGCTGACCTGTTCGGCGCCGAAATCCCGATCCTGGGAGTCGCCGGAGATCAGCACGCTGCCGTCATCGGCCAGGCCTGCTTCTCGCCCGGCATGCTAAAATCCACCTATGGAACGGGCTGCTTTGCGCTTTTGAATACGGGCGAGGACATCGTTCGCTCGAAGAACCGGCTGCTGACGACGATCGCCTATCGTCTGGATGGCAAGTCCTATTACGCGCTGGAAGGCTCGATCTTTGTTGCCGGTGCTGCGGTTCAGTGGCTGCGCGACGGGCTGAAGATGATCGGCTCCGCACCGGAAACCGGCGCGCTCGCGGACAAGGCAGACGATGCACAGGAAGTCTATCTCGTGCCGGCCTTCGTCGGTCTCGGCGCGCCCTGGTGGGATGCCGAAGCACGCGGCGCGATGTTCGGCCTGACGCGTGGCACCGGCCCTGCGGAATTTGCTCGCGCGGCACTGGAGGCCGTCTGCTACCAGACCGGTGACCTGCTGGATGCCATGCATAAGGACTGGAAGAACGACGATTGCGATATCGTCCTTCGCGTCGATGGCGGCATGGTTGCCTCCGACTGGACGATGCAGCGCCTATCCGACCTGATCGATGCACCTGTCGACCGTCCGGTGATCCTCGAAACCACCGCACTTGGTGCCGCTTGGCTTGCGGGCAGCCGGGCAGGGGTGTGGCCGGACATGAAGGCCTTTGCCGAGACCTGGGCGCGCGACCGCCGCTTCGAGCCGAAGATGGATGAAGAAGTGCGCACGCGGAAGCTCAAAGGCTGGAAGAATGCGGTGCGCCGGACGCTCAGCAACGTTTGAGCGCTCGACGCATCTGATTTCCTGGCCGCATGACACCAAATCAAGCGTCTTGGCGAATAGGAGGAACAGCCCTGTAATCAAGGGCAAAAACCTCTCAGGTGTCATCTTCGCCCTTGAGGCGAGGATCCATAAGCCATTGACGCTATTGGAAAACAAGGTTCCTTGGCTCAATGCCGAGGATGACGGTAAGGAGAGGTTCCAACCTCATCGCAACGTCGTGCGGAAGGGACGTCCCTGCCTGAGATGACACAGGACACGGACGATGATCATTTCGTCGTGTAGCAAGCCAACCTATCGAGAAATTCGAAGCGTCCGGTTCAGATTTTGAATTTGCGCCGGTGCCTTTCGCTCTCTATCTCAGAAGTTCAATTGAGCGAGGAGCGCGCGCATGGAACTTGGCCTTTACACCTTTGCCGATGTCAATCCGAACCCGGCCGATGGTCGTGGCCCGGAAGGTGCGCGTCGCCTGAAGAATCTTTTGGAAGAGATCGAGCTTGCCGATCAGGTGGGGCTCGATGTCTTCGGCCTGGGGGAGCATCATCGGCCTGATTACGTCGTATCATCGCCTTCGACCGTGCTCGCGGCTGCGGCGGTCAAGACGAAGACCATCCGCCTTTCCAGCGCCGTTTCGGTTCTGAGCTCCGACGATCCGATCCGCGTCTTCCAGCAGTTCGCCACCGTCGATCTGTTGTCGAATGGGCGCGCCGAGATCATGGCGGGGCGCGGCTCCTTCATCGAGTCCTACCCGCTTTTTGGCTACAATCTCGAGGACTATGATGATCTTTTTGCAGAGAAGCTCGATCTGCTTCTGGCCGTGAGAGACCGCGAAATCGTCACCTGGTCGGGCGAAAAGCGTGCGCCGATCAATGGGCGCGGTGTCTATCCGCGTCCGTTGCAAGAGGCTCTGCCCGTCTGGATCGCCGTTGGCGGTACGCCGCAATCGGTGGCGCGGGCCGGTGCCATGGGTCTGCCGGTGGCGCTTGCCATCATCGGCGGCGAATATCGCCGCTTTGCGCCGCTCTTCGATCTCTACCGGGAAGCGGCGCGCCGTGCTGGCCAGCCGCTCGAAAAACAGAAGACCAGTATCAACGTCCACGGCTTCATCGCCGACACCACCGACAAGGCGGCCGATCAGTTCTACGGCCCGCAGGCGGAGGTGATGAACCGGATTGGCCGCGAGCGCGGCTGGGGTCCGACCAACCGGGCGCATTACGATATGGCACGAAGTGCGGAGGGCAATCTCTTCCTCGGCGAGCCGGAACTTGTGGCGGAAAAGATCATCAAGGCGCATGGCGTCTTCAAGAATGATCGCTTCCTGTTGCAGATGGCAATCGGCCTGATGCCGCATGATCAGATCATGCGTGGGATAGAGCTTTACGGCACGAAAGTCGCCCCAATCGTCAGAAAAGAATTGACTGGCAGTGCCGATAGGGCGAAAGCCACGGCATGATCGGGCGCCTTTTGGCGCCCTTTGCCGAAGACATTGCGCAGGATATGGACGCAGAATGGTTATCTCGACGGAAGAAGAGCTCGAAAAGCTGAAGGATGTTGGCCGGATTTGCGCCCTTGCGATGCAGACCATGGCCGACGCGCTTGAGCCGGGGATCACCACCGCCGAACTTGACGCCATCGGTCGCAATATTCTGGAAGGCAATGGTGCGCAGTCGGCACCGGAATTCTGCTACCAGTTTCCGGGCGCCACCTGCATCAGCGTCAACGAGGAAGTGGCCCACGGCATTCCAGGCCCGCGCATCATCAAGGCGGGCGATCTCGTCAATATCGATGTGTCGGCGGTGAAGGATGGCTTCTTTGGCGATACCGGCTCTTCCTACGCCGTGCCCCCGGTCAAGAAGGATATCGAGCGCCTTTGCCGCGATGGCAAACGCGCGCTTTGGACCGGGTTGCAGCAGGTGAAAGCGGGCAGGCCGCTTGCCGATATCGGCAATTCCATCGGCGCTTTTGCCAAGAAAAACCGCTACACGCTGATCACCAATCTCGCCAGTCACGGCATTGGCCGCTCGCTGCACGAGGAGCCGAAAGAGCTTGCCACCTGGCCGGACAAGGACGAAACCCGGATCATGACTGACGGGCTGGTCTTCACTGTCGAGCCTTTTCTCTCCACGGGTGCCTATTGGGCCGAAGATGGCGACGACGACCCTTGGACGCTGTTCAGCGACCCGAGCGCGCCGACGGTGCAGTTCGAGCATACCGTCATCGCCACCAAAAACGGCCCGCTGATCCTGACGCTTGCCGAGTAATGCGGGCGCTCTTGCACGGCTTCGCTGTAATGCGGCTGTCATGTTGCAGCTGCCATCGCCGGTTTTGGCTTACATCTTCGTAACTTAGCGTTTGCTGCATTGCGTCGGCGAAGTGTCTGGCCTAATTTCTCCCAAAATCTGCTTCGCCAATAATGGCTGATCTCAAGCTCGCGAGAGTTCGAACGTGTTTCATTCCTTCTTTCCCAAACCCAAGCTGTTTTTTACCTCTGCCATTGTTTGGTCCTTGCTCATGATAGGCCTCTGGTACGCAGGCGGGAGAAACTGGGGTGCGGCACTCGGCATGCCTCCAGCAACACCAGGAGAGCCGCCGATCACGGGCGTATCGATTTTCTGGTCCCCGCCATTCCTATGGTTTTATATCTATTACACCGCTGCGGTGCTTGTATTTGCGGGCTTCTGGTTCACTTATAGCCCACATCGCTGGCAGATGTGGTCCGTTCTCGGCTCTGCCCTCATTGTCTTCGCGACATATTTCTCCGTGCAAGTCAGCGTGGCGATGAACGCATGGTACGGCCCCTATTATGACCTCATCCAGCAAGCGCTTGCCAAGACCGCGCCGGTGACTGCCGAGCAGCTTTATCTCGGCCTTGTCGGCGTTTCAGGCATCCTGTTTTTTGCAATCACTGTTGGCGTGCTCAATCTCTTCTTCGTCAGCCACTATATCTTCCGTTGGCGCACGGCGATGAACGACTTCTATATGGCAAACTGGGATAGGCTTCGCCACATCGAAGGCGCTTCGCAGCGTGTTCAGGAAGACACGATGCGCTTCTCCTCGACCGTCGAGGGGTTGGGTGTCGGTTTCGTCAGGGCCATCATGACCCTGATCGCGTTCCTCCCCGTCCTCTTCACCTTCTCCGAAACCATCAACGAGTTGCCGATTATCGGTTACGTCCCGCATGCTCTGGTGTGGGCGGCGATCTTGTGGTCGCTCTTCGGAACGGGCTTTCTTGCACTTGTGGGTATCAAGCTACCCGGCCTCGAATTTCGCAATCAGCGCGTGGAAGCGGCCTATCGTAAGGAGCTGGTCTATGGTGAAGACCACGCAGATCGTGCTCAGCCGCCGACCGTGCAGGAGCTGTTTTCGAACGTCCGGAAGAACTATTTCCGGCTCTATTTTCACTACATGTATTTCAACGTTGCCCGCATTTTCTATCTGCAGGCTGACAACATCTACAGCTTGATCGTTCTCATTCCATCAATCGCAGCAGGCAAGGTGACGCTTGGCGTGTTCACGCAGATCGGCAACGTGTTCGATCAGGTGCGCGGATCGTTCCAGTATCTCATCAATTCCTGGACGACGATCGTCGAACTGATGTCGATCTACAAACGTCTGAAAGCGTTCGAGGCTGCCATCTACGACCAACCGCTGCCGGAGATCGATCAGCGCTATTTGAAGCGTGAAGCGGAAGAGGGCGAGTTGGCTGCGGACAAGCCGTAAGGCTCGACGCGTTCAACTCTGACACCCACCCCCGGCATCGAGCCGGGGTCCAGCCGGAAGATTCGTGCTGGCCCGCTTCCGGCTGGGGCCGGAATGATGGTCAATTGAAAGCCGTTGACTGGAAAATGAGACTGCGTCGCTGCGCCTGCAGCACTTGCTCTCTCACCCTTGCGACTTTTCCTTCCGCCGCGCGTCGATCATCGGCATCGCGTCTTCATAGCTGACGCAGGCGACATCGTCCTTCTTGCAGACTTCGCGCAGCAGGCGCTCATAGGCGTTCCAATAGGCGCCGCCATTCATCTTGACGAAATGGAAGCCGAGTTGGAGAGGGATGCGTTCGCCCTCATATTGTTTGTCGAAGGCGGCGCGGAAGGCCTTGTAGGCGCGTTCTTCGAACTCGGCAGACTTGGCGGGCGTCTCGATTGCCATGGAATGGCGGACGAAGAGGTTGTAGTCCATGGCAATGATCGGCCGGTCGCCCGGTCCTTCCGGGATCAGCGGCAGGCCGAAATGTTCGATGCCATCCTTGCGCACGGGCCATGCCGGCCCTTTCGTGATGCTGGTGGCATCGAAGACGAAGCCGTGCTTTTTCTGCGCGGCGGTGAGCGCATCGCCTTGCGAAAGGTAGGGCGCACGAAAGCCATTGATGCCGCGCACGAAATCATGCCAGCCCTGCGGCTCCTCGTCCTTCTTGCCGATCGCAGCCCAGGCGTTTTCAAGCGTGCTGGTAAAGGTGGTGAATTCTGCGTCCCATTGATCCGCCGTCCAGTTGCCGCCATCGAAGTGGCCGCAGGTGTGGTTGGCGATTTCGTGGCCTTCCTGGCGGGCGTCCCATATGTGGTGCAGGCGCGTTGTCACCTCTTCCACCGACTGGCCGAAGCCAACATTGGAGCGGCCAAGTTTCTGGCCCGGCCCCTGATAGCTCTTGGCGCTGGTCTTGCGGTCCATCACCAGCGTGCAGGCAAGAAAGTAGGTGAAATGCGCGCCGACTTCCTTGGCGGTCGCGCGGCTTCTCGCCCACAGCGCATTGTCGCCTGCGCCATCGAAGGACACCAGCACGAGCTGCTTTGGCTTTGCCGCACCTTCGACAGCCTGCGCATAGGCTTGCGGCGCGCAGGCGAGAGAGAGGGTAATGAGGGCAAGCGAACGCAACATGAGGGAACCACGCGGAATTTTCAAAAGCGGCCTTTTGAGCTTGGAATAAGGCGAAGCTTTGATTTGACTGGCTTTTTCCGAGATTTAGCCATAACTCAATGTCAAAAGATTATCTTCCCCCGCGCAAGGACGCCACCATGCTTCTGCTCGTCGTCTCTCTCATCCTGTTCTTCGCCACCCATTCTCTCAGACTTTTTGCGCCGGGGCTTCGTGCGCGCCTGATCGATAACATGGGCGAAAAGCCCTTCAAGGGCGTCTATTCGCTCGTCAGCATTCTCACCATCGTCTTCATTGCCTATGCCTTCAATGAAGCGCGGCAGGTGACGGGCATGCTCTACTACCCGCCGGTCTGGATGGCCCATATCGCCATCACGCTGATGCTCATTGCGATGATCTGTCTTGTGGCAAGTGCCCTGCCGGCAGGGCACATCGCAACCAAGACCAAACATCCGCTGATCCTTGCGGTGAAGATCTGGGCTTTCTCGCACCTGCTTGCCAATGGCGAGACCTCCTCCGTCATCCTCTTCGCCTCCTTCCTTGCCTGGGGCGTGGTGATGCGGATTGTCCTCAAGCGCCGCGCACGCGCCGGTGAAAATCTCACTCGTCCCTTCGTTTCGGCGCGCTACGATGCGATCGCGGTTCTCCTTGGCGTGGTGCTGTGGGCTGCATTCATCTGGAAGCTGCACGAATGGTTGATCGGCGTCCAACCGATTGCGATGTAGGAAACTGACGTTTCCCCCTTACATCTCAGGGAAAATAGGCTAGAAGGCCCACCAATAAATGTGGTTGGCTTTTTTGCGGCTTGCCGCAACAAGATTGCCTTGGCATGTCCGCAGACCGATCGGCTTTTTGCCTTTCGGTGCGGGTAACGGAGAATTCGATGGCGAACGAGAATGACAGCTTCATCCGCGAAGTGAACGAGCAGATCCGCTCAGAAAAATTGAGCAACTTCTGGGGTCGTTACGGCGCGGTCGTGATTGGCGCTGCCGTATTGATCGTGCTCGCTTCTGCGGGCGCCGGCATTTACGAATATTGGAGCAACAGCCGGGCTTCGGCGTCTGGCGACCAGTTCTCCAACGCATTGAAGCTTGCCTCCGAAGGCAAGAATGACGAAGCGTTGAAGGCACTGACGGAACTGGAAAGCGCCGGCCACGGCGAGTACCCGATCCTTGCCAAGTTCCGCGCTGCAACGCTTTTGGCGCAGAAGGGCGATGCGGCTGGCGCTATCGCAGCCTTTACCGCGATCGGCAACGACTCCAGCGCGCCGCAGATTTTCCGGGACATGGCAAAGGTGCGCGCAGCGTTTCTTCTGATTGACAACGGCACGTATGAGCAGGTCTCGGCAGAGGTAGAAGCGCTGTCCAGCGATGGCCAGCCGCTACGCAACTCCGCCCGCGAAGCGCTTGGTCTTGCCGCTTACAAGGCCGGCAATCTTGCCCAGGCAAAGCAGTGGTTCGAACTCATTACCGGTGATTCCCAGGCGCCGCGCAATGTGGCGAACCGGGCGCAGGTCCTGCTCGATAATATTGCCGCATCCGGCAAGGCAGCGTAAATTCTCATTTCCTGCAGCGACGGGCGGTCATAAGGATCGCCGCGAACTGCATCGGTTTTCTGTTGAAGGCGTCGGACCGGAGCCCATTGGGTTTCCGGTCCGACGCTATAGAAGTTAGGGCACTATCATGACCTTCACCGTCGCCATCGTCGGACGTCCGAATGTCGGCAAATCCACGCTTTTCAACCGTCTGGTTGGCAAGAAGCTGGCGCTTGTGGATGACACGCCAGGCGTGACCCGCGACCGTCGTCCGGGCGACGCCAAGCTCGTGGATCTGCGTTTCACCATCATCGATACCGCGGGTCTCGAGCAATCCGCACCGGAGACGCTGCAGGGTCGCATGTGGGCGCAGACGGAAGAGGCGATCGAGGAAGCCGATCTGACGCTTTTCGTCGTCGACGCCAAATACGGCCTGACACCGGCTGACCAGACGCTCGGCGAAATGCTGCGCCGTCGCGGCAAGCCGGTCGTGCTCGTTGCCAACAAGTCAGAAGCTCGTGGCTCTGATGGCGGTTTCTATGATGCCTATACGCTTGGTCTTGGCGAGCCATGCCCGATTTCTGCAGAGCACGGGCAGGGCATGATCGATCTGCGCGATGCCATCGTTGCCGCGATCGGGGAAGATGTCGCCTTCCCGCCGGAAGACGATTTCGAAGAGGCTGAAACCGACGTCGTGCTTTCCGCTGAAGAGGAAGAAGACGAGGATTACGAGCCCGCCTATGACGACACCAAGCCGTTGCGCGTTGCGATCATCGGTCGCCCGAATGCCGGCAAGTCGACGCTGATCAACCGCTTTCTCGGTGAAGATCGCCTTCTGACCGGTCCGGAAGCCGGTATTACGCGCGACAGTATATCGGTCGAATGGGATTGGCGCGGCCGCACGATCAAGATGTTCGACACGGCTGGCATGCGTCGCAAGGCGAAGGTGACCGAGAAGCTGGAGAAGCTTTCGGTGGCGGATTCGCTGCGCTCCATCCGTTTCGCCGAAACCGTCGTCATCGTCTTCGATTCCAACATTCCTTTCGAGAAGCAGGATCTGCAGCTCGTCGATCTGGTTATCCGCGAAGGCCGCGCTGCGGTGCTCGCTTTCAACAAGTGGGATCTGGTCGAGGATGCACAGGCGTTTCTCGCTGATCTGCGCGAGAAGACCGAGCGCCTTCTGCCGCAGGCGCGCGGCATTCGTGCCGTTCCGATTTCCGGTCAGACGGGCTACGGCCTCGACCGGCTGATGCAGAGCATCATCGACACCGACAAGGTGTGGAACCGCCGTATCTCCACCGCCAAGCTCAATCGCTGGCTGGATATGCAGGTGACGCAGCATCCGCCACCGGCCGTGTCGGGCCGTCGTCTGAGGCTGAAATACATGACGCAGGTCAAAGCACGGCCACCGGCCTTCATGATCTCCTGCACACGGCCCGAGGCCATTCCGGAATCCTACACACGCTATCTCGTAAACGGTCTGCGCAAGGATTTCGACATGCCGGGCGTGCCGATCCGGGTGCATTATCGTGGGTCCGACAATCCCTTCGAGCACAAGGCGAAGAAGCGGTAGTCAGTGGTTTGGCTCGCTGAGGGCCGCCTCGAACACTCAGTCCCCCGCGAGCTTGACCCGAGGATCATGTTTTCAAGCGCTTACGGGTGGGGCTATGGATCCTCGGGTCGAGCCCGAGGATGACGGCAGGGGACTTGGGAGAGGTATCTCCCGTCCCTGTGCCGATATGATGGCGTGATGCCCGCGCTCGTCTCGTGAATTGCAAATGTCAGGTCAAACATCATGCTGATCAAGCAGAGCGATTATCATCGCATCTATCGCGTCATCAACAGCCTGCTTCTCAACGAGAATGCCGATCCCGCCACGGCATCGATGTATTTCAGCACATTTGGTGCCTTCATTCTGGAGCACCACTACAAGGTGAAGGCGAAACCCAAGGGTGGGCTGGCGGCTTATAATCTTGGCGGCACGATGCTGCTGTTTGCCGATCACCGCGAAGACGGCCATGTGACGGGTGCTGGCGAGAACTTCCATTGCTGGGTGGAGGCAGATGGCTGGGTGATCGATTTCATGGCGCCTGCATTTCCGCAAGCGGCACACGGCCTCTCGGTTCCGCCGAAGATGTTCCAGAAGCCTTTGTCATCCATGGCCTCTTCCATCAATGACCTGGCCCAGTCGGGCGACTTCTTCTTCAAGCATGAGGCAGAGGCGATGGCGCAGCGCTTCGCCGACTGGCGAAAGCATGGAATGATCGGCGATCTCGCTTCGATTGCCGCCGGCTGGTTTCGCAAGTCTCCCAAGCAGATGCAAAGCGAGATTTCCGTCAACGACAGCAATGGCAAGAGCCGCACGATCCCGCTCGCAGGCAATATGCTGAACGGCGCTTGGTGAGCATGCGCGCAAATGTGTGCAGCGGTTTTGCGATAAGTGGACGGCCTGCGTAACCTCGCGGCAGCCGCCTGACGTCAATCAGCAGCCCGACCCCGTTCTAAAGATAACGGCAGTCGCGTCCTGACGCCTTCTGACAGCAATGGGCTCGTGCGTCCACTGAAAATGCAGGCAATTTGCCTGTAATCCGCTCACATCGCATGGGCGGCGCAGAAGCCGGGAAGGCCGCTGGTGGCAGCAGAGGTCACGTTGTCGAGAAACTGGCGGGATGCCTTTTCCCAGGAATAGTTGCGGGAAACGGCAAGGGCTGCTTCCGGGGCGCAATCGAGTGCGGCAAGGCAGGCCTTCCGCAAATCCGAGCTTAGCGCGCCCGCCTTCGGATGTCCGCCGAGAATATCGAGCGGGCCGGTCACCGGGAAGGCTGCGACCGGTACGCCGCTCGAGAGTGCCTCGAGAATGGTGTTGCCGAAGGTGTCTGTCTTGGACGGAAAGACAAAGACGTCTGCCTGCGCATAGGCTTTCGCCAGGTCCTCGCCGGTCTTCACACCGGTGAAGAGCACATCGGGGTGTTTCTGCTGAAGTTCGGCGCGGGCAGGGCCGTCGCCGACCACGACCTTGGAGCCCGGCAGATCGAGATCGAGAAACTCCGGCAGGTTCTTTTCCACCGAGACGCGGCCAATCGTCATGAAGATCGGGCGGGGGAGGCCGAAGGGGTGCTCTTCTTTTTGTCTGGGACGGAAGAGCTTGGCGTCGATGCCGCGGCTCCAGCGTTTGAGGTTTTTCACGCCCTTGGATTGGAGTTCCGTCTCGAGGCTTGGCGTTGCCACCATGCAGGCGCTACCGCCATTGTGGAACCAGCGCACGAAGCCGTAGAGCCAGCTTTCCGGCACAGGGAAGCGGGCCGCCACATATTCTGGAAAACGCGTGTGGTAGCTGGTGGAAAAGCCCATGCCGTGCTTGATGCACCAGCGGCGCGCCATGAAGCCGAGCGGACCTTCCGTCGCAATATGCACATAGGATGGCTGGCTCTTCTCGATTTCCTTCGAAACCCGGCGATAGCTGGCGACGGAAAGGCGAATTTCCGGATAGGTGGGGCAGGGAATGGAGTGGAAGCTCTGCGGCGTCACCATCCGGACCTCGACGCCCATGCGTTCAAGCTCGACATTGGTGTTCTCGATGGAGCGCACCACGCCGTTGACCTGGGGATGCCATGCATCCGTGACGATGGTAATTCTGGTCATGCCGTGCCGACCCTCGCCGCTTGCGACTCTCCGGTGATCCACCGGCCTTCGGGTATATGCGACAGGCGTGTTACAGCATCATGTCAGCGGATTTAAAGCGCATAGTGAAGTTTGAGATCCGCTCCTCACGCGTCAAATTCTTGTCTTTTCGGATGTCGTTATCGCAAAACCGCTGCACGCGTTTGCGCGACGTCCTTCAGGCTTTCGGCAGCAGGTCCGGGCTGATCAGCGCGCCGTGGTGGCCGATGACGGTGGCGGCGGCCTTGGCGGCGAAAGTGGCCGCTTCCTCTGGTGTGCTGCCGGTGACGAAGCGAGACAGGAAGGCGCCGTTGAAGCTGTCTCCGGCACTCGTCGTATCCACCACCTTCACGGCTTGCTCGGCAGGCGCATGGCTGCGTTCACCACCGAAATCGAGCGTTGCGCCCTTGGCACCATCTTTCACTACGATATTGGCAACACCGAGCGCGCGATAGCGCGCGATGGTCGCCTCCACATCCGTGTCACCAAAGTTACCAGCCTCGTCGTCGAAGCTTGGCATGACGAGCGAGGCCGCGCGCGCACCATTGGTGATTGTCTCCAGCATGATCTCGCGGCTGGCCCAAAGGCGTGGGCGGATATTGGGATCGAACACGACCTGCTTGCCGGACGCCTTGGCGCGGCGCAGTTCGGCGAGGAAAGTGTCGACCGCAATCGGGGTGGCGAGAATGGCAAGGGTGATGCCGGAGAAATAGACGATGTCGGCCGCGTCGATAGTCTCGCGCAGATGATCGGCGTCAGCCGCCAGTTGGCGGGCGGCAGAGGTGCTGCGCCAATAGCTGAAGGTGCGCTCGCCGTCTTTCAGATTGATGAGGTAGAGGCCAGGCGTGCCGCCCGCAATACGGGAGATATGCTGCGTACCGATGCCTGCGCCCTCGATGAAGGACAGCATTTCCTGCGACAGCGGATCGTCGCCCAGCGCGGTGAAATAATCCACCGACCAGTCCTGTGGCAGGCAGGCGCGTGCATACCAGGCGGTGTTCAGCGTGTCTCCGGCAAAGCCCTTGCGCAGCAGGCCGTCACCGGCTTGCGAAAGCTCCACCATGCATTCGCCGATCGAAAGAAACCGTCCACCCACTGCACTCTCCTCCTGTCGTGACGCTTCGCCATTACGACGCCGTGGCCCGGCTTGCAAGGGCGGCGAAAGCCGATAGCGGGTCTCTTCTCACATTCGACAAGCATTGGCCGTTTACGGATCAATCCGGGCTTTATATGGTTGGGCAGCTTCACTTTGGAGATCGTTCATGCCGCAAGCCACGTCTACCACCGGACACAGAGTTCACGATGCAGACTGGTGGAGGGGAGCGGTCATATATCAGGTCTATCCGCGCTCGTTTCAGGATACGACGGGGGATGGTTTCGGTGACCTTGCGGGGATCACCAAGCATCTGCCCTATATCCATGCGCTTGGTGTGGATGGCATCTGGCTCTCGCCCTTCTTTACTTCGCCCATGGCGGATATGGGCTACGACGTTTCCGATTACTGCAATGTCGATCCGCTGTTCGGGACGCTTGCGGATTTCGATGAACTGATCACCGAGGCGCACAAACTCGGCATAAAAGTCATCATCGACCAGGTGATCTCGCACACATCCGATCAGCATCCCTGGTTCAAGGAAAGCCGGACAAGCCGCACCAATGCGAAAGCGGACTGGTATGTCTGGGCAAACCCGAAGCCGGATGGCACGGCGCCCACCAACTGGCTCTCGGTCTTTGGCGGTCCGGCCTGGGAATGGGATGGCGTGCGCAAGCAATATTACATGCACAACTTCCTCGGCTCGCAACCGGATCTCAATTTTCATAATCCGGACGTTCAGGACGCGCTTCTGGACACCGTCAGGTTCTGGCTGGAGCGGGGTGTCGACGGCTTCCGGCTGGATACGGTCAACTACTACTTCCACGACAAGCTGTTGCGCGATAACCCGCCGCATGAGCCGGATAGTGATGACGCCGGTCTCGATGCGCCGGACGTCAATCCCTACGGCATGCAGAGCCACCTCTACGACAAGACGCAGGTGGAGAACCTCGCCTTCCTCAAGCGATTCCGCGCTCTGCTGGATGAGTATGAGGGACGCATGACGGTGGGCGAGGTGGGCGATGGTGCGCGCTCACTCAAAACCGTCGCCGCCTATACGGCGGATAATGACAAGCTCAACATGTGCTACACGTTCGATCTGTTGGGGCCGGATTTCACCGCCAGCCATATTCGCGGTGCCGTCGATGGCTTCCAGAAAGCCGTGACCGATGGCTGGGTCTGCTGGGCTTTTTCCAACCACGACGTTGTTCGTCATCTCAGCCGCTTTGCCGAAAGTGTGGAAGAGCAGATCCGCGTGGCAAAGCTTGCCATCTGCGTGCTGGCATCCCTGCGCGGCTCGATCTGCCTTTATCAGGGTGAAGAGCTGGCGCTGACGGAGGCCGATCTTGCTTTCGAGGATCTGCGCGATCCTTACGGCATTCGCTTCTGGCCGGCGTTCAAGGGCCGCGACGGGTGCCGCACGCCGATGGTATGGGAGACGGGCAAGCCGCATGCCGGTTTCACCGCCGCCGAAAAGCCATGGCTGCCGGTTCCTTACGCCCATGCCATGCTGGCGGCGGACGGGCAGGAGCGGAAATCGGACTCGGTTCTCAATCATTACAAGGCGATGCTGGCCTTCCGTCGCGGCCATGCGGGCCTGCGCGATGGCGACATGGCGTTTCTCGATACCAATCAGGATCTGCTCGTCTTCACGCGTGAGAAGAACGGCGATAGCCTGCTCTTCGTCTTCAACCTGACGCGTCAGCCGGTCGATTTTCGCCTGTCGCCAGAGTTTCGCGTCGTCGAGCATCTGGCAATGCCCGGGTTTGAGCCGGCCTTCGATATCGATACGGTGAAGCTGGAGCCACTGGATGCCTTCTGCGCACGGATCGAGCGGTCATAATCGGTTAGATCACGGACATGCGGCCTCAGAGGAGGCCCTTGGTCATTTCGGTGTCGAGGCTGAGAATGAAGCGGCGCAGCAATGTCCTGTCGAACTGGCCCTCGCGATCCATCATCCAAGACAGAGCCTGCTGTGAGGACCAGCCCTTCTTATAGGAACGGGCGGATGTGAGGGCATCGAACACATCGCAGATCGTGCTCATGCGCACTTCCGGGCTGATCTGCGCCCCGGAGAGGCCTTGCGGATAGCCTCTGCCATCGATCCGCTCATGATGGTATCGACAGATATCCAGAACCAGTTCCGGCATATCCGATTGTTTTTGCAAGATCTTGTAGCCAAGCTCGGGATGTTGCTCGACATGTAATCGTTCTTCGGCGGTGAGCGGCCCCTGCTTGTGCAGAACCTCCCGCGGGATGGAAAGCTTGCCGACATCGTGCAGGATACCGGCAACGCAGAGCTGCTGAACCACGGCTTCATCCATTTCCAGCGACCGGGCAAAATGCGTGAGCAACGCCGCGACGGACAGCGAATGGACGAAGGTTGCGGTATCGCGTGACCGAAGGCGTGAGATCCCGATGTAAAGACCGGGGTTCTCGTCCATTGCCCGGCCGATATCGTCCGCAAGCGGCGCAAATGCATCGATGGCGATATCGCGACCGTCAAACACACCCTCGATGAGGCTTTTCGCTTCATCGGCCTGCGCGCTTATCTTTTGTGCGACGCGGCTCTTGTCTTCCTTGCTGGCAGTCCTGATCGTTTTCGGCACCGCACCGTCGACACCAGCGTCCGGGGCATTCGTGCCGAGCGCAGTGTTGATAAAAACACCGCTGATCTCACCATTCACGATGGCGGAGAGTTGCTTGGCGTTCTTCACCGTGAAACGGCGGCCGACAGCAGGGTCATCCTGCCAGGGGCCTTCTATGCCCTCGACAAACATGCCGATCTTGACTTGCTTTTTGTCGATGCGTTTGATGACCAAAGATTTCCTCCAGGTCGCCGGTCATTGAACGATCATCATATATACTTCCTCAGGCCTTAATTTACTATGATTTTGGCGCGCGCGGGAAATAGAATTAGACTATTTACTTATGATTGTCTCCACGAGCAGGCACGTGTTCATCCTTCAGCCGTGATGAGCTTGAAAAGATCGACATCCACGAGGCCCTTATCGGAAATCTTCAGGTGAGGTATGACGGGAAGAGGCAGAAACGCCACCTGGAGAAAGGGTTCTTCCAGTGTCGTGCCCAGCGCATAGGCCGCTTGGCGCAGGGTGTGCAGGGTGTCGCGCACGCTCTCATAGGGCTCCAGGCTCATCAGACCGGCAACGGGGAGGGCGATTTCGCCGGTGATCCTGCCGTTTTCCGCCACGACGAAGCCGCCCTTGATCTCTCCGAGACGATTGGCAGCGAGCGCCATGTCATCTTCGCTAACGCCCACGACGCAGATATTGTGGCTATCATGGCCGACGGTGGAGGCGATGGCGCCCTTCTTCAGGCCAAAGCCCTGAACGAAGCCGTTGGCGTGATTGCCGTTCTTGCCGTGCCGCTCGATGACGGCCACCTTGATGATGTCGTTGTCGAGATCGACGCTCGTCTGGTTGCCGTCGCTCGGCAGCTTGTAGCGGCGATGTTCGGTGATGATTTTGCCCGGCAATACGCCGAGAACGGACGTCTTGCCTTCCGTCACCGGCACGCCAAAATGGGCGGCGAGCACCCGCCTTGCCTTGACGCTGTCGAGACCGACCGGAGCAACCGATTTGCGGGTGGCGAAAAGCGCGTCCGTAACGCGTCTGCCGGCGGAGAAGACCATGGAGGCCTTGCAGTTCTGCAGCGTGTCGATCACCACCAGATCGGCGCGCCAGCCGGGCGCGACGAGGCCGCGATCGCGCAAGCCGAAGGCTTTGGCTGCCGAAATCGATGCGGCGCGGTAGACGGCCAGCGGCTGAACGCCATTAGCGATGGCAGTGCGGATCATGTAGTCCAGATGACCCTGTTCGGCGATATCGAGAGGATTGCGGTCATCGGTGCAGAGCGCCAGATAGGGCGACAGGCGCTCGGTGATGATCGGCATCAGCGCGTGCAGGTCTTTCGATACCGACCCTTCACGGACGAGAATATGCACGCCCTTGCGGATCTTTTCGAGCGCTTCCTGGGCGCTTGTGCATTCATGCTCGGTGCGGATTCCGGTCGACAGATAGCCATTGAGCCCGGTGCCGGACAGAAGCGGCGCGTGGCCGTCGATATGCTGGCCCTGAAACGCCTTGAGTTTCGCCATGCAGATCGGATCCTTATGGATCACGCCGGGGAAATTCATGAATTCCGCAAGACCGATGACCTGTGGATGATCGCGGAAGGGCAGGAGCTTTTCGATCGGCAGATCCGCGCCAGCGGTTTCCAGATGGGTGGCGGGTACGCAGGAGGAGAGCTGCACGCGGATATCCATGATCGTCTCAAGCGAGGAATCCAGGAAGAACTGGATGCCCTCCGCGCCGAGCACGTTGGCGATTTCATGCGGATCGCAGATCACGGTCGTCACACCATAGGGCAGGACGCAGCGGTCGAATTCGTGCGGCGTGACAAGTGAAGATTCGATGTGAAGATGCGTATCGATGAAGCCCGGCACGACGATCTTGCCGGAGATGTCGATCTCCTCGACGCCGTGATAGGTCTCACAGGTGCCAACGATCGTATCGCCGCAGATCGCAATATCGGAAGCAACCAGCTCACCCGTGACCAGATCGAAGAAGCGTCCGCCCTTCAGAACGATGTCCGCCTTCTCACGTCCGGTTCCCTGGTCGATCTTGCGTTCGAGTTTCGATACCACGCGTCACCTCATTTCGATTCTGTGCCTTGCGACAATTAAGCCTGGAAAGCGCTTTTCATGCAAAAAGAAAACCGGGCGCGTTGAGCGCGCCCGGTTCGATCAGCTTGTCTTTCGGTTGCGGTCACCATCCTCGCGCTCGATCAGCGGAGGAGGGCGCAGCACCTTATTCGGCCGAAACGATCTTGCCGCCCTGCCACTTGTAGAGCGAGAAGGCCTGCGAGGTCAGGTCGCCTGTTTCGCCATAGGTCAGCTTGCCGATGGCTGTCGGGATTGGCTCGCCGCCCTTAAGCGCCTTGGCAACCGCTTCGGAATCCTCGGCAGAGCCAGCCTTTTCGATACCGGCTTTGAGAACTTCCACGGCGGCATAGGCATTCAGGGTGAAGGCTTCGGCCGGAATGTTGGCGGCCTTCAACGCGTCAGCGGCTGCCTTGGAGTCCGCGCTCTTCGTTGCGTCGGCAGCATTGGTGAAGATGGTGCCATCTGCCGCAGTGCCGCCGATATTGGCGAACTCGGAGTTGGAAAGGCCATCACCGGCAATCACGGTCGCCTTCGCGCCGATGTCGTGCAGCTGGCGCACCAGAAGACCGGCTTCCGGATGGTAACCGCCGAAATAGACGACGTCCACGCCCTCGGACTTGAGACGGGCGGTAAGCGCGCTCAGATCCTTTTCGCCCGGTGTCAGCGCGTCATACATGACTTCCGTCACGCCGCCGGCATTCAAGGTCTTCTTGAAGGCGTCGGCAAGGCCCTTACCGTAAGCGCCCTTGTCGTGAATGATGGCGATCTGACGGTCCTTCAGCTGTGCCAGAACGAACTTCGCAGCCACTTCAGCCTGCTGGTCGTCACGACCGCAGGTGCGGAAGATGTTTGTCAGGCCGCGATTGGTGAGGTCCGGTGCCGTTGCTGTCGGTGTGACCATGACGACGCCGTTTTCAGCGAAAACGTCGGAGGCCGGAATGGCAACGCCGGACGTGACCGGGCCGACGACGAATTTGATGCCGTCTGCAACCAGCTGGTTGGCGGCGGAAACGCCCTGCTTGGGTTCGCCGGCATCATCGGCAAGCTTCAGCACGACCTTCTCGCCGAGAATGCCGCCATTCTTGTTGATGACGTCGACGGCAGTCTGCGCGCCGTTCTTCACCTGGTCGCCATAAGCGGCAACCGGACCCGTGAGCGGTGCCACGAGACCGATGACGATCTCGGCATGCGCTGCGGGTGCAAAGGCCACGGAGGCGGCAAGCGCCAGGCCGGTCAAAATCTTGATTTTCATTCATTTCTCCTTGGGTTGGGCGCATTGCCCGATTCGGCCCGATACCGGCAACGCGCTCGCTGATACGAGGCGCCGTTCGTCAGGCAAAGGAGTGCCGTTTCACATTTGAATTCCGTACCCCAGTCTTGCTTTGTGACAAGGCGATGGCGATTTAGCAAGTCGTGTTTGATCTGGAAGCGGCGCGTGGACGTAAAAGCCCTTGTAAAAGCTATGTGATCGCCGCCACAGTAGAGAGGCGAGGTTTGAACTATGACAGCGCGATAAAGACTGGCTTTTCCATCAGGCGGGGAGGATATTATGACGATGCTTTCGTCCGATGAAGAATTTCTGTCCCACCTGCCTGTCTTCCGACATTTCGAAGATGTCGCTGAGCCAGAACTCTATCGTCCGCTTCCGGATGGCTGGGCGCTGGCGCTTGCCGACATCGTCGATTCCACCGATGCCATTGCACAAGGCCGGTACAAGTCCGTCAATATGGCGGGTGCTGGCGTCATCTCCGGCATCCTCAACGCCTTGGACCGCCATGATCTGCCCTTTGTTTTCGGCGGCGACGGTGCGGCTGTCGCCGTGCCGCCGCAGGCGATCGAAGCATCGCGCGCGGCGCTCTCGAAAGTCCGGCGGTGGGTGAGCGAGGATCTTGGTCTGACGCTGCGTGCAGCACTCGTGCCATTGACGGAAATCAGGGCCAATGGGCTGGATGTGCGCGTTGCGCGGTTTCAGGCGAGCGATCACGTGTCCTATGCCATGTTCTCCGGTGGCGGCAACAACTGGGCCGACATGCAGATGAAGGGCGGGCACTATCTTGTCGACGAGGCTGAGGCAGGCGACAGGCCTGATCTTTCCGGCCTGTCGTGCCGATGGAATCCCATACAGGCGCGCTATGGTGCGGTGGTGTCGATCATCGCCACCCCGCGTCCGGGCGGAGACATGGCGGCCTTCCGTCGGCTGGTTGCCGATATCGTCACGCTTGCGAATGAGGACGGTCGCGAAGGCCACCCCGTGCCTGTCGAGGGACCGGCACTCGGTTTCATTCGTGAGGGGCTGGTGATGGAGGCCAAAGCGCTGTCCGGTCTCGGTGATCGTATGTCGCAGTTTCGCAAAGGCTGTTGGGTGGCGTTCCAGACCGTTCTGATCACGGTGCTCTACTGGTTGCGAAAGCCGGTTGGGCGTTTCGACCCTGTTCAGTACAAGACGACTGTCGCGAGCAACACGGACTTTCGTAAGTTCGACGATGGGCTGAAGATGACGATCGATGTGGATGCAGACCGGCTTTCCCGCATCAAGGCGCGGTTGGAAGGTGCGGAGCGTGACGGTGTCTGCTTCTACGGATTGCATGAGCAGGATGCGGCCCTGATGACCTGCGTCGTTCCATCGCCGCTGTCACGCGATCACATGCATTTTGTCGATGGGGCTGCCGGTGGCTATGCACGCGCCGCGCAGATGCTGAAAGAGCGTTCGGCATCATCGGTCTGAACGGTCGAGGTGCCTGCGTGGCTTGAGCACTAAAGACTCGTCTGGAGGGGCGCGCACCCCGTTTTCGGGCTTCTAAAGTGCGTCGCGATCTTTCAGATTCGCTCCTTGCGCTTTAGGTTTTGGTTTTGTCGCGGGTCGGTATCGCAAAACCGCTGAACAGTTTGCTTGGACCATGCTTCAAAGCGCCGCGCGGCCTATTGGGCGCACAAAGAACGCTTTACCTTTTTGATTCTGCTTTGCGAAGATCGAGCCCGATGTTCGGGCCGATGCTGTCGATCAGGCCGCGGACTTGCTGTCGTTCTGCGCGCAGTAGATCTCTTCAAGCGATGCCAGGATCTTCTTCACCGAGTCCGACGTGCTGGAGTAGTAGATCGTCTGTGCATCGCGGCGCGTCTTGACGAGGCGTTGTGCACGAAGCTTGGAGAGATGCTGAGACAAGGCCGACTGGCTGAGGCCAACCTGGGTAGCCAGAACGCCGACCGGAACTTCACCCTCGACCAAGCTGCAAAGAATCATCAGCCTTTTGGGGTTAGCCATTGCCGACAGAAGCCCTGCCGCTGCATTAGCCTGTTCTGATAAGGTCTGCTCTGTCATTTCCAGTCTCCTAATTCGAAGCCGCCCCTAGGCTTTCTTGTCCGGCAACGAATTGCCCCATGCGTCAAGTTTTACCAACATGGTCGCGAGACTGTATATACCTAAATCTAAGGTAAAGGCCACGCTTTATTAGAAGTGTCGTAATTTAGATACTCATTATGCCGCTAGGCTGTTTCGGGGTATTATTTTCTTCTAAAAATCGTAAGTAACGCAAACGAAGAAATGATTAATGTCAAATTCGGTCAAAAATAATATTTTTTTATTCTTCTTAATTCTGACTGCTGCTGTCATATTTTGATCTCAAATCTCGGCATGTCCCAAATCTAGTAGTGCGTGCGTTGCGGGGTGAGGAAAAGAAAGCAGCGCAGGCCTGTCGGGCCTACGCTGCTTCGGATGCTGTGGTATTGAAAAGATCCCGTTCTTTGGAATCAGACCGCCCTCGGCTGGTTCTCCTCCAGCCAGGCAGAATCTAGACGTTACGGTGACGCGTCAGTCCTCGGACGATGTCTTCCGAGGTGATGGTGCCAATGACCGCTCCCTGTTCGACGACGCCGATCGTACCGGGCTGTCTTGCCATGGCATCGAGAATGTCGATCAAGGGCAAAGAAGGGCGAGCCGTGGCCACGACCGGATTGTTGCCGTTACCGACTGTCACGCCGCGCCGCATCACGTCGGCGGCCGTCAGCATGGAAATCGGGTTCATGTTCTGGACGAAATCCGCAACATACTGGGTGGCGGGGTTACGCACGATCTCCTGCGGCGTGCCGCACTGGATGATGCGTCCACCCTCCATCATGGCGATGCGATTGCCGATGCGGAAGGCCTCGTCCAGATCGTGGCTGACGAAGAGGATCGTTTTCTTCAGCCTGCTTTGAAACTCCAGCAGCTCTTCCTGAAGTCGGCTGCGGATCAGCGGGTCGAGGGCTGAGAACGGCTCGTCCATCAAAAGGATCGGCGCGCCGGTCGCAAAAGCGCGGGCAAGACCCACACGCTGCTGCATGCCGCCGGAAAGCTCGCCCACCTTGCGCTCGGCCCAGTCGGAGAGATTGACGAGTTCTAGCTGTTCGGCAACGCGCTTCTTGCGCTCGGCCTCCCGCACGCCGGAAAGCTCCAGCCCGAAGCCGACATTGTCGGCAACATTGCGCCAGGGCAGGAGTCCGAACTGCTGAAAGACCATGGAGACGGTGCGGGAGCGAAGGTCGCGCAGCACCTTGGACGATGCACGATAGGGATCGACATAGCCCGTATCGGTCTTGACGCTGACACTGCCGCGCACCACCGGGGCAAGGCGGTTGACGGCGCGCAGCAGCGTGGATTTGCCGGAGCCCGACAGCCCCATGAGGACGAGGATTTCGCCCTCCTTGACCGAGAGCGAGGCATTGGCCACGCCAAGCACCAGACCGGTTTCTTTGTTGATTTCGCTGCGGGTCCGCTCCGCATCGATCAGCGGAAGCGCAAGATGAGGATTGTCGCCGAAGACGATATCGACGTTTCCGAAGATGATCGCGTCACTCATACTTCATCCTCCGAGCCTGGCAGGCGAAAGAGCCGGTCAAGAATGATCGCCACGATGACGATGCAAAGTCCCGCTTCAAAGCCCATGGCTATGTTGACCGTATTCAGCGCGCGAACCACCGGCACGCCAAGGCCGTTCGCGCCGACAAGTGCGGAGATCACCACCATGGAAAGCGATAGCATGATGGTTTGTGTCAGCCCCGCCATGATCTGCGGCATGGCAAAGGGGAGTTCCACCTTGCGCAGCACCTGGGAGGGCGTGGCGCCGAAGGCGACGGCCGCCTCCACCAGTGCCGGCGGCGTGGAAATGATGCCTAGTCGCGTGAGACGGATGGGAGCGGGGACGGAGAAGATCACTGTTGCGATCAGGCCCGGCACCATCCCGAGACCGAAGAGCACCAGTGCCGGGATCAGATAGACGAAGGTCGGGATCGTCTGCATCAAATCCAGGACGGGACGCATGAAGCTGTAGACCCATTTGCGCCGTGCGGCGAGAATGCCGAGCGGGACGCCGATCAGCATACAGACGGAGCTTGCCGCGATTACGAGCGCCAGCGTTTCGGTGGTCGCCTTCCAATATCCGAGATTGATGATGAGAAGCAGGCCAAGGGCTGTGAAGAGCGGCATTCCGATGGAGCGTCGCATCCAGGCGGAGAGCGCGGTCAAAAGCGCCACGATGATGAGAGGGTGGGGCGCCTGTAGCAGGTAGAGGATAGCGTCGATAACGCTTCCGAAAATAAAGGCTAACCAATCAAAAAAGAAAGAAAGATTTGTGGTCAGCCAGTCAACTGCCTCTTTGGCGTAACGACCGACCGGTAAACGATTTTGGGGTGCACTGAGCCATTCCACGGTAAGATTTTGCCTTTCGTGAACGGGTTCATCTGTTCGGCTTCCGACGCTTGAAAGGTCGGAAGCCGGGCGTAGCAGGCGGGTAACCGGCCTTTACAGGCCGATATTCTTCTTGGCTGCAGCCAGCGCGTCGCCGCTGCCGTCCTTGGTCTTGACGCCTGCGAGCCATGGCTCGATGGCGCTCGGGTTCGCCTTCAGCCATGCGGTGGCTGCGGCTTCACCTTCCATGCCGTCATTCAAGATTTTGCCCATGATCTCGTTTTCCATGGGAAGCGAGAATTGCAGGTTCTTGATGAAGGTGCCGACATTCGGGCATTCGTCCAGATAGCCCTTGCGCACGTTCGTGTAGATCGTCGCGCCGCCAAGGTTCGGACCGAAGACGTCGTCGCCGCCTGTCAGATAGGTCAGCTTGAAATTGGAGTTCATCGGGTGGGGTTCCCAACCGAGAAACACGATGGGCTCGCCAGCCTTATCGGCACGCGCCACCTGCGCCAGCATACCCTGCTCGGAGGATTCCACCACCTGGAAGTCCTTCAGGCCGAAGGTGTCCTTCTCGACCATGCCGAGAATCAGGCGGTTGCCGTCGTTGCCGGGCTCGATGCCGTAAATCTTGCCGCCAAGCTGGTCGCTGTGGGCTGCGATATCCTTGAAGTCCTTGATGCCGAGTTCGGCACCCTTGGCATTGGTGGCAAGCGTATATTTTGCACCGGTCAAGTTTTCGCGCACCGTCTCGACCGACTTGTCCTCGCGGTAAGGTTTGATATCGCCCTCCATCGTCGGCATCCAGTTGCCGAGGAAGACGTCGATGTCCTTGTTCTTCAATGACGTATAGGTCACCGGAACGGAGAGGATTTTCACGTCGGTGTCGTAGCCGAGGCTTTTCAGAATGACGGAAGCCGTGGCGGTCGTCGCGGTGATATCGGTCCAGCCGACATCAGAGAAGCGGACGGTTCCGCAGCTTGCCGGTTCGGCAGCCTGAGCGCTGGTGGAAAAGACGGCGATTGCGGAAATTGCCGCGGCAAGAGCCAGACAGCGACGTTGATGTGCAAGCATTGCTTACTCCCTTTTTTGTTCCCTTATCATTATCAATATCCGCCAATCACAATCAACTCATGCGCATTTGCGTGAGCGGCGGTGTTGTTTGCGACATTGTACACTATCAGCCACGACGAACAGAACTTCTATTCGAATCGGGTTTTGACCCTAAAGCTGTGACTTTCGTTCGGGCACCCTTCCTTCCGCGGGTCCTGCGGGGCAAAAGAGCCTGAAACCTGATTCTTTTGTTGTCGTTTGTCTTTTCGGGATAACGGGTTTCCACTTATCTCTGCCAGACTTTAGAGGGCATGATGGCCAAGCTCTATTTCAATTACTCCGCAATGAATGCTGGAAAGTCCACCATGCTCCTGCAGGCGTCCTACAATTATCAGGAGCGCGGAATGCGTACGCTGATCTTCACCGCCGCTTTCGACAACCGGGCCGGTGTGGGAAAGGTGGCCTCGCGCATCGGTCTGTCGTCGGATGCGATGATCTTTGAAGACAGCACGGATATTTTCGCCGAAGTGGCGCGCCTGCACGGAGAGGAGCCGGTCGCCTGCGTCTTCATCGACGAGGCGAATTTTCTCTCCGAACATCATGTCTGGCAGCTCGCCATGATTGCCGACAGGCTGAACATTCCGGTGATGACTTATGGTCTGCGGACGGATTTTCAGGGCAAGCTTTTTCCCGCTTCCAAGGAGCTTCTTGCGATTGCCGACGAGCTTCGGGAAATCCGCACCATCTGCCATTGCGGACGCAAGGCAACGATGGTGGCGCGCTTCGATGAAAGCGGCAAGGTGGTGAAGGAGGGTGCGCAGATCGATGTGGGGGGCAACGAAAAATACGTCTCCTTCTGCCGCCGCCACTGGGTGGAGGCCGTGCAAGACGCCTGAGCCGCGCGTTCTGCTCTGTTTGATTTTGGTCAAAGAAGCCAGGTGCGTGGGGGAGTAGGACCTGGCGTGGAAAGACCGCATCCGGCGGTTCCACTTCAGGAGTAAGCGCAATGCAAAGTCACGTTCTTCGTCTTCTCACAGCCGCCGCCATTGCCGGCTTCTTCACCTTTCCGGCCGCTGCCGCCGAAATCGAGATCAAGATGCTGAACAAGGGCGCAGATGGGCAGGCCATGGTGTTCGAGCCCGCCGCCGTGAAAGCAAATGTGGGCGACGTCATCACCTTCGTTCCGGTCGACAAGGGTCATGATGCCGCTTCGATCAAGGAACTTGTGCCGGAGGGTGTGGCGGAAGCCAAGGGCAAGATGAACGAGACGCTGAAGGTGACGGTCGACAGGCAGGGCGCCTACGTCTTCAAATGCACGCCGCATTTCGGCATGGGCATGGTGGCGCTTGTGGTCGTTGGCGATCAGCCTGCGAACCTCGATGCGGTGAAGGCCGGAAAGATGCCGAAGAAGGCGCGTGAGAGACTGGATGCGGAACTGGCAAAGCTCAATCTGTAAGCGCCCCTTCCTTCAAGCTCTTGCATTGAGATGAGGCCGTTCGTGGATATATGAAACGAGCGGCCTTATGCGTGTCGCTATCTTTCGGATTCGCTCCCCGCGTGGGCTGTTGTTTTGTCGCGTGTCGTTTTCGCAAAACCGCTGCACAGTTTTGCGCGACATGCTTTAGTGCCCCATCGATTCGGGAGAGAACCTGCCATGGCGAAGACGCCGCCCCTTGAGAGCGAGATTGAAAAGGCCAAGGCGGCGATCGGTGACACACGCGCAGCCGAGGTAAGCCTGCTCCAACAATTCTCGACGCTCTCCAGCGGTGACGACGCGGATGCGAAGAAGCAGGTGAGTTATGAGCGGGAGCGCCAGGCGCTCGATTCTGTTCTGGCGCGCTATGACGAGGTTGAGAAGACTCTCGCCAATCTCACGCTCTACCTTTCCGGCGAGATCGAAAATTGTTTCGAGCGTTTTGACGCCGCCAGCGAACGGACGCGTTATGAGAATTTCGTCGCGTTCTTCTCGCGCAACAGGGCGACGAAGCTTCAGGCCGAACGGATGAAGACGTTTGCGATCGGCGGGACCTTGAAGCGGCTGCTGTTTCTTTCGGACGGTGTGGCCGTGCTTCTGGCGAACGAGAAAGCTGCCGCTTCGGAGCTTGACGAGAGATGCGAAGCGCCGCTGACTGCGATGATGGAAAAGCGCCGCCAGTCGGCAGCCGAGATCGAGGCTGGGCGTCAGCGGCTGAAGGAGATCAACGCGTCTCTCGCAACCGTGCAATGGAAGCTTGGCAGTGTGACGGATGACAAGCGCCGCGCTTCACTGGAAGCCGAACGGGAAAGCCTGTCGCTTGAACTGGAAGAGCAGGAAAAATCCTATCAGGTTTTGAGAACCCGCCACCAGCGTCTGGAAGACCAGATCCAGCTGCAGGAATCGCTGTCGCAAAGCGCGACCCAGCGGCTCTCGGCACAGGCCATGCTCTACAACATGCTGTCGCTTGCAATGGAGCGCGCCATCCAACTCTATGGCGCGGTGACCATGACGCTTGACGGGCTCATGCGGGACATTGAAAAAGACACGTCGCCACATCCCCATCTTCTCGATCTTCTCAGGATCCACGCGCACAACGCCATCACGCTCGATGATATCGACAAGCGCAAGGCCCCCGTCAGCGAGGCCTTTGTCCGTCGCTACAGAATAGAACGATCCCGTATCGTGGCGATTGAAGGTGCTGCGCGGTAAAAAGATACCTTTGCTGCGTTGTATCCATCGCGCGCGCACCTATCTGAGAACGAAGCTGTACTCGCAGAGGAGTGGGCCGTTGACTGACAATCGAGAGAGGTGAGTATGCTTGATTCCGTTTCGGCGTTCTTCAGACGTGTTTTCAGCGCGCTTGGACGAGGCCTGTCGGTTCTTGGCGCGGCGCTGATCTGGCCGTTCCGCGCCCGACAAGGATCTGCCGGCCCGCGGGCATGGATGATACAGGCACCGCTTGCCGCCGGCCTCGTGCTCATCTTCGGTCTCTATGGCTACTTCATCTGGCAAACCCAGGTCTGGACGAACTTCAATCCGGATTACGTCAACGACTACAAGCTTTCGACCCGCACCGTCGGAGCAGGGCAGGAACTGCCTGCCACGCCTGCGACAGTGCCTCAGGCGCAAACAGAGGCGCAGCCAACGACCGAGGGAGCCGCAACCGGGCCAGCCCCGGTTGCCGCAGCTCCCGCTGCCCGCAGTTGCCAGCCATCCGCCACCGTCGATGTTGCGGCAGGGCTTATCGACTTCAATGTCGATCAGAATGCCTGGATTTCCTCCATGCTGCTCTACAAGCTCGGCCTCTTCGGCGTCGATTGGGACAGTACGCCGTTTCTGGACAACAAGGCCTCCTTCCAGCGCGGCGTGAACCAGGCCGTTCGCCGCACCGCGGTGGAGCTTGTCGATACGCTCGGTCGTGTGCGCGGCACGTCCGGCATCAATAACGACCTGCAAAATGCCCGTGGCAATCTGCAATATGACGAGTATTCATGGTATTTCGGTCTGAGCCCCTTCGGCCCGAAAACGCCGACGCCAAGCTACTACCGTTCGGCCGCAGACAGTCTGCGCAAGTTCAACACCAGTCTTGCTCAATGCGCCTCTGTCTTCGATACGCGTGCGGACAACCTCATCCAGTTCATCGATCGCATCGCCAACGATATTGGCGGCACTTCCGCAATCCTTCGCGAGCGTTCCGAGAATTATAATGGCGGCTGGTTCGACACGCGTGCCGACGATCGCTTCTGGTTCGCTTATGGTCAGCTTTACGGCTATTACGGCATTCTCTCAGCCGCTGGTGCGGATTTCCAGCAGGTCATTCGCGAGCGCAATGTGACAAGCTTGTGGAACGATACATTGGCGCAGACGCGTGCAGCCCTTCGCATTCAGCCGTTCATCATCTCCAATGGCGATGAAAGCGGGTGGATCATGCCATCGCATCTGGCGACCATGGGCTTCTATGTGCTGCGCGTGCGCTCCAACCTTGTGGAGTTGCGTTCTGTGCTGGACCGCTAAGCGGAAGAGCTTAGCCAGCGCTCCGACTGGATAGCGGAGCGCTTGAGCCGGCCCTGAAACGACTGAGTGGTTGTGCGGCTGGCCCGCTCCGTCAAGCGAAGACGTAAAGCGTCAGGAGCGAACCGCGACATCGCGCGGCGCTTCGATCATGATCAGCTGATCACTTTCAGACGGATCGCCTTGGCAACGAGCTGGGTCCGGTTGACGCAATCCAGCTTTTTGATCGCATTGTTCAAATAGGCGTTGATTGTGTGGTCGGACAGCGAAAGGATTTGTCCGATCTCGGAGGAGGTCTTTCCGTGAGACGTCCAACGGATGACTTCGATCTCGCGCTTCGTCAGCGTTTTCGGTGCCACCAATTCTGCCTTGCGAATACGATCGTAAACGTCGAAGGCATGGATGGCGACAATGCCCAGCTCGTTAAGCACATTTTGACTGGGCTTTGGCGAATCTCCCTCGAAACGCAGAACGTATCGACGACCATTGAGACAGTTGATGGGTGCGATCACGCCACTGACGAGCCCGTATTGCACCATCAAATTCTTCAACTCCGCGCTATAGGGCGGCACGGGAATGTCGTCTTCGAAGCACCAATATTGCGGCATCGATGAATTGGCAATTTTTGCCAGGATAGGGCAATCCGGCAGTTTGCGATGCTGATCGACGCTACGAATGAAGTTGACCGGCACAGTCGTTTCAAGCACCACCGGAGCCAGAAGGTCGTCGCCCTGGGTCGGCACCTTCATCAGCGTGGTGTGGGTGAAGCCGAATGTTTTGGTAAGACGGGAGACGGTCTGCAGCCACTCAGGACGACTTTGGGAGGCCACTATCTCCTGACTGAATACAGACTGCCGTTCCAGTGTTGTCATGGTGATTACATTCGATAAGGTTTATATGTTAACATCAAGAAATATACGAACGGCAACAAATTTCCACCCCTAATTTCCAATAGTCCCAACTTTGGTTAGCACGGTGTTTTTCTAATCGTTTGAATATCTTGATTATTGGAGCGGTTGGACTCACGACTTTCAAAGTCGCGGGGTTTGCTCCGCGACGGGGCCTCTCGCCTTGTGCCTGTCAAAGCGTGCCGCATGTCGCGCAAAACTGCTGCACGTTTTTGCGCGAGATGCTTTGGATCGACGAGATCAAAGATCGAGATCGGCCTTGCCGGGCTTCGGCTTGTTCATCAGCTTTTCCAGAAAGCCCAACATCACGGCAGAGATGACGAAGGCGAGGTGAATGATGGTGAACCACATCAGCTTGCTGTCGGAGTACTGGTTGGCGTTCAAGAAGATCTGCAACAAATGGATCGAGGAGATGGCGACGATTGAGGAGGCGACCTTGATCTTGAGACTGCCGGCGTCCAGCTTTCCGAGGAACGACACCTCATCGTCGGCTTCATCAAAGCGGCTGACGAAGTTCTCATAGCCGGAGATCATCACCATCACGATAAGGCTTGCCACCAGTGCCGCGTCGATCAAGGCCAGCATGGCGAGAATCATGTCCGCATCTGTGTAGACGAAGACGTTCTGGGCGATCTTCAGAAACTTCAGTGCAAAGGAAAAAGCGTAGACGGCCAGTGCTGCCACGAGTCCGAAATAGAAGACGACGAGGATCCAGCGGCTCGAGAGAATGATTCGTTCGATAATGAGTTCAAGTGATTTCATGTCAGCGGGGCGCCCTTGGCTCGCGTTGAGATAATGTGCGTATTCGTAAAGCGGTGATTTAAGCGGAAAAGACCGATCTTCAAGACCATAGAATGCTGCACATTCTGTTATCACGGGATGTTTTACGGTGGACCGAGCCCGAGGCCGCCGCACGTTCAGCGTCACAATTTTGCAACAATATGGTCCTTGCAAAATGGTGAGTGTTATAATCATATTTATTATGTTGACTCACATAATCATGTTTTCTAATTCTCCCCCAGCGGCTCAGCCGTCACATTTCAGCACATATCCGTCGAGCTAGCCTAGAAGCTGTAGCGCGCACCGTCGCGCTTGCCTCTTGCTGTTCGACATCAGGGGGTCATCATGCTTATCCGCGGTTCTCAATCCGCCTTGTTCGTCTGCACGGCGCTGGCGCTTGTGCTCAATAGCGTTGGCGCAGAGGCGCAGACCGTGTCTCCGCAGGACGGACAAGAGCCCACGGTGCTGAAACGCATTACCATCAAGGGCGCGCGCGTTGCGTCGGGTAACCCGGCGGCGAATGCAGCGTCCGATACGCCGCTTGCGAGCGTGACGACGGCAGACGAGATCCGCAAGAAGGACATCAGCAATCTGCGCGATCTCGGCAATACGACGGAGCCTGGGGTGGATTTCACCGAGAGCAAGCCAGGCAAGGTGGGCGGGCTTTTCATCCGCGGTCTCGGTGGTCCACGCATCGTCACGCTGCTTGACGGAATCCCGGTTTCCTCCTTCGGCAACCTCCTGCGTGCGGGTGCGTCATCGCCAACGACGGGCTTGAGCGACGGCGCAAACACGTTCGACTTTGCAGCGCTCTCGACTGTCGATGTTGTGCGCGGCGCGGATTCGAGCCGCATCGGTCCAGGTGCCATGGGCGGCGCGCTGGTGCTGAGAACGCTTGAACCGGAAGACCTGATAGACCCAGAAAAGGGCTGGGGCGGCGTGGCGAAGCTTGGCTATGACAGCTCCGACAAGAGCCTCGGTGGTTCGCTGGCGGTTGCGAAAAAGATCGAGAACACCTCGGTGTTGTTCCAAGGCGCTTACAAGAAAGGTCATGAGCGCGACAACCTCGGCAAGCAAGACATTGACGGCTTCCAGCGGACCGCGCCAAACCCTGCCGATTTCGATCAGAAGAATGTCATGGCCAAGGTCCGTCAGGATCTTGCTGGTGGGCATCGCATCGGTGTGACCGCAGAGCGCTATGATCTCGATACCGATTTCGACCTGAGAACAATGCAGAGCCCCACAGTCGTCATATCCGGCGGGCGTTCTGCTACTACCTATCTGCCCGGTCAGGGCTGGGGTGAGGAAAACACCCACCGCGACCGCGTATCTTTCGATTATAGCTACGAGGCGGAGAGCGAAGACTCCGTTATCGACGCGGCCAATGCAACGATCTTCTGGCAAAAGCTAACCAAAGAAGCTGGATCGGATGGCCTGCGCACCAGCGATTCCGCTCGATACATGAGACACAACAGGGTGGAGGAAAACTCCTACGGTCTGACGGGCAACGCCATCTCGCGTTTCGATGCCGGCTCTCTCGACCACGAAATTCGCTTTGGCGGCACGCTGCAGTTCTTCCAGACCGAACAATATCTGGCAGGTCTGCCCGCAAGCGCTGCCGTCAACAAGCCAGATATGCCGGACGTGGATGGCAAGAAGCTTGGCATCTATCTCGATGATCGGATCGGTTTTGGCGATAGCGGTTTTGCTTTGACCCCGGGCGTACGCTTTGATTGGTATGATTATGATCCGCAATCGACGGCCGGTTACAACGGCGCATTGACACCAAAGAGCGGTACGCGCCTCTCGCCGAAAGTGTTGGCGACATATCAAGTCACGCCTGAAACCGAGCTCTTTGCGCAATGGTCGATGACATATCGGCCACCAACGATCGATGAGTATTACGTCTACTTCCCGAATATCGGCTACGAGGTTCGCGGCAATCCGGACCTGAAGCCAGAGACCGGGCAAGGGTTCGAAGTCGGTGCGAATTATGAGAGCGGCGATCTTTCTGGAAAAGTCACCGTATTCCATAACCGCTACTCGAACTTCATCGAGGACTACACCGTCTCACAGGCGCCGCTCGTCATGTCATGGCGCAATGTCGATAAGGCACAGATTTCTGGTATCGAGCTAAAAACCCGCAAGGAGTTTGCAAACGGGCTTTTCCTCAACGGCTCTATTGCCTACGCCTATGGACGAAACAGCACTGATAAATCCTATCTACGATCCGTTGCGCCGTTCAAGGCGGTGGCAGGCGTCGGCTATGATCAGGATATTTGGGGCGTCGAATTGTCCGGCATCTTTTCAGCACCAATGCCCAACGATAACAATCCCAACACGTTCGATGCGCCGGGCTACGGCATCGCCAATCTGACGGGCTGGTGGGAGCCGGAACAGTTGAACGGCCTTCGCATCCAGGCTGGCGTCTACAATATTTTCGACAAGAAATATTGGAACGCCGTTGCCGCCCGCGACGTCAACCCAACGGCACAATCCAGCGGCAATCAACCGGTCGATTTCTACACCGAGGCGGGAAGGTCGTTTAAGGTCTCTCTGACCAAAACGTTCTGATCAGGGTCTTCTAGATCGATATGGTGGCGCGCAAGCGCCACCGTTTCAACTGAACTACGCCGCGATTTTTACCGGCAATACAAATACCCGCCCTTGCGCTCCAGCACATCCAGATGGAGATGGTCCTGATGGGTCGCGTCGCTTCCGGGCGACAGGACGGTGCGGAAGAACAGGCAGGCGGCGGTGGTGATGGTGCGTTGGAAGGCGCCTTCCATGGTGCCGTCCTCGATGCGCGGTTTCATCACCAGGGGCTCGCCCTTGTCGAAGGTCATGGTCGCGATATCGACGGCGTTGCCCTTGGCATGTTCCGACATCTTGCCTGTCGCCGCGCTGTTGCGGTTACGGCAGATATAGGTGGAGGCGTTGCCAAAGGCCGTGACCTGACGGTCGGGCATGGCGATCTTGGCGGAGGGGATGACCACGTCCTTTGTCCAGCGGGAAAGTGCAAGGGCTGCCTCGCATCGCATCGTTCCCTTCGGCTCGAGTTTGATGCCGGGCAGAACCGCGGAGACCTCAAGGGGTGAAGCGATGCCGCAGCCGTCTTCTTCGCCCTTGATCGGCTCGATCTCGCGAAACTCGGCGCCGAGCTCTTTCAGTTGCGACAGGCAAGCTTTCAGTTCATCCGGGTTCTCTTGCATCACCGGTTCGGCGGCAGGCTCATCTGCTTTCTTCTCTTCAGCGGACTTTTCCTCGGTGGGCTTTGCATCGCCGGGCTTGCCTTGATCGGCTTTGTCGGCCTCCGGCTTTCCATCCTCGGACTTCTTCTCCTCCGGCGTGTTGCTTTCGCTCGGTGACGCATCTTGGGGCTCTGGCGTCTGAGGTTTTTCCTGCGGCTTAGGCACCGTGTTCTCTGGTGGTGGCGAGACCTGCTCGGGAGCCTTCTCGTTCTTCTCCGGCGAGGTCGCCTTTTCAGGCGTTTCCTGCTGTGGCTTTGCTTCCGGAACGGGAACCTGTTTTGGCGGTTCGGATGCGGCAATCAGCAAGGATGCCGCTGCCAAAATGAAGAAACGGTGAAGCATGTCGGTCTGTCGCCCCCTGTCGCGCAGATGGTTGCGCGAAAGCGAGAACGCGCCAATGGGCGATCCGGTTCAGGAACGGCCCGCAAATCCGCTTGCCAAGCGGGTTTATTGCCGCTAACAATTTCGCCCATGAGCACAACATCGAAGAACATTGCGATCTGGTGGTGGGGCAGCTGAGGCGGCCTTGACCAGTCATGTTCACACGACACGTCCAAGCCGCCCGAAATTTCAGGCGGCTTTTTTGTTATTGTGCCGCCGGTCATCATCGGGTCTAAAAAACGGGAACTGCAGGTAAAATGGTTACAATCACTCAGGATGACGGTTCGGAAATTTACGAGACCAAGGGCGGCATCAAGGTCTCGCGCAAGCGTCGCGAAGCCGATTATGCCAGCGCGATCGACAGCTATGTCGACGGTCTCGACTCCCGGCGCGGCGCGGTCTTCTCGTCCAATTATGAATATCCAGGCCGTTATACACGCTGGGATACGGCCATCATCGATCCGCCGCTCGGCATTTCCTCCTTCGGCCGCAAGATGTGGATCGAGGCCTATAACGGCCGCGGCGAGGTCCTGCTTTCCTTCATTGCAGAAAAGCTGAAAGCAACGCCGGATCTGACGCTCGGTGCATTGACCGCCCGCCGTCTCGATCTGACGGTCAACGAGCCGGACCGCGTCTTCACCGAGGAAGAGCGCTCCAAGATCCCGACCGTTTTCACGCCGCTTCGTGCCATTGTCGACCTGTTTTATTCCAGCGCGGACTCGGCCATCGGGCTTTTTGGTGCCTTCGGATACGATCTCGCCTTCCAGTTCGATGCCATCAAGCTCTCGCTGCAGCGGCCGGAAGACCAGCGCGACATGGTGCTCTTCCTGCCGGATGAAATTCTGGTGGTGGATCACTACTCCGCCAAGGCCTGGATCGACCGCTACGACTTCGAGAAGGCCGGGCTGACGACCGAAGGCAAGTCGGAAGAGACCGAGGCCGAGCCATTCAAGACCACCGATACGATCCCGCCGCGCGGCGATCATCATCCTGGCGAATATTCCGAACTGGTGATCAAGGCGAAAGAGAGCTTCCGTCGTGGCGACCTCTTTGAAGTGGTGCCAGGTCAGAAATTCATGGAGCGTTGCGACAGCAATCCATCGGCGATTTCCCGACGCTTGAAGGCGATCAACCCATCGCCCTATTCCTTCTTCATCAATCTCGGCCATCAGGAATATCTGGTCGGCGCGTCGCCGGAAATGTTTGTCCGCGTCTCCGGTCGCCGCATCGAGACCTGCCCGATTTCGGGCACCATCAAGCGCGGTGACGATCCGATTGCCGATAGCGAGCAGATCCTCAAGCTGTTGAATTCGAAGAAGGACGAGTCCGAACTGACCATGTGCTCGGATGTCGACCGCAACGACAAGAGCCGTGTGTGCGAGCCAGGCTCCGTCAAGGTCATCGGCCGTCGCCAGATCGAAATGTATTCGCGCCTCATCCACACGGTGGACCATATCGAGGGACGCCTGCGCGACGACATGGATGCATTCGACGGCTTCCTCAGCCACGCCTGGGCCGTGACGGTGACGGGGGCGCCAAAGCTTTGGGCGATGCGCTTCATCGAAAACCACGAAAAGAGCCCGCGTGCATGGTATGGTGGCGCCATCGGCATGGTTGGCTTCAACGGCGACATGAATACGGGCCTGACGCTGCGCACCATCCGCATCAAGGATGGCATTGCGGAAGTGCGGGCAGGGGCGACGCTGCTCAACGATTCCATTCCACAGGAAGAAGAAGCGGAAACCGAACTGAAGGCATCGGCCATGATTGCAGCCATTCGCGATGCAAAAGCCCAGAATTCGACCATCGGCAAGCGCGATGCCGCCAAGGTCGGAACGGGCGTCAAGATCCTGCTGGTCGATCACGAAGACAGTTTCGTGCATACGCTGGCGAATTACTTCCGCCAGACGGGTGCGACGGTCTCGACCGTTCGCACACCGGTTCCGGCGGAAATCTTCGATCGTTTCCAGCCGGATCTCGTGGTTCTCTCACCCGGACCGGGCAACCCCGGCGATTTCGATTGCAAGGCGACGATCAAGGCTGCCCGTGCGCGCGAGTTGCCGATCTTCGGCGTCTGCCTCGGGCTCCAGGCGCTGGCTGAAGCCTATGGCGGCGAGCTTCGCCAACTGGCGATCCCGATGCACGGCAAGCCCTCGCGCATCCGCGTTCTGGAGCCGGGCCTTGTCTTTTCCGGTCTGGGCCGCGAGGTCACCGTCGGTCGTTACCACTCGATCTTTGCCGACCCGGCCACGCTTCACCGCGATTTCATGATCACGGCGGAAAGCGAAGACGGCACGATCATGGGCATCGAGCACACGAAGGAGCCAGTGGCAGCGGTGCAGTTCCACCCGGAATCGATCATGACGCTTGGCGGCGATGCCGGTATGCGGATGATCGAGAATGTGGTGACGCATCTGGTGCGCAAGGCGAAGACCAAGGCGGCGTGATCATTTGAAATCTTTTGGCGGCGACTTTAGGCGCCGCCATTTCTCCTGATCGCGTGAGCGCTGGTGAAGATCCTAAAATATATATTTATCGTTTTGGTTCTTGCCGTTACGGGCATCGCCCTCGGCGTGGCTGTGCCAAGGCAGCCAACCGTCTCCGATGACGCGTCGCCCGCGAAACCTTCCCGTCGCATTTTGGTGCTCAGCAATCCGATCCATACCGACATTGCGGTGCCGGTGGATGCGGACTTGCTGGCGCGTTTTGCCTTCCTGCGGGATGGCCAGCTTGAGATCGATCACCCCGGCCTTCGCTATATCGTCTTCGGCTGGGGCGGTCGGGCGTTCTACACGCAAACGCCGACATGGGCGGATCTTAAACCCATGCCTGTGTTGAAGAGCTTTACCATCGACCAGTCAGTGATGCATGTGGCGCTTGCCGGCGATATTCCGCTGTCGGAACCGAGTGTCATGCCGGTTGATCTCTCGGCTGCGGGATATGCGAGACTGCTCGATTTTATTGTTGCAAGCTTTTCACGACCGGAGGGTCGGGAGGTTCCGCTCATTGGCCAGTCTTACGGTGCAGACGATGCGTTTTTCGAAGCGGAAGGCGCGTTCAACGTGCTGGTCGGCTGCAATATCTGGACGGCGGCGGCACTTCGGCAAGCGGGGATCGGCACGGGGTGGTGGACGCCTTTGCCGTGGCTTTTAACGACGTCCTTGCGCTTGCATAATGATGCGGGCGTGTTTTCAGGTGGGCCGCTTCGGGTCGGCGGGTTGTGGTGAGGTACAGTCCAGCCGCTTAGCACTGTTGCTGCGCCCCCTCACGTTCAACGCTTCGGCGCGCCCCGAATTGACACGACACCGCCAGTAGGATGACATAGCACCTGAAGCCTTGCCCGCAGAAAGCCAGCCACAATGCTCGACCTTCACCAACTTCTGATCGTCTACGCCGCCTATATCATCGCGACCGCGAGCCCAGGCCCGAGCAACATGACGATTATGGGCGTCGCCATGAGCCAGGGCAGGGCGCCGGCTGTGGTGCTTGCACTTGGTGTGATGACCGGGTCTCTCACTTGGGCAGCGATTGCTGCAACCGGCCTCTCCGCCGTGCTGGCTTCCTTCGCCAATGCGTTGTTCATCATCAAGATACTGGGTGGGATCTATCTGCTCTACCTCGCCTACAAGTCTGCGCGCTCGGCTTTCATCAACGCGCCGCAAGCAGGGGTTGGTGCAGGGAATGGCGGCAAGGCGGATTACGGCAAGCTCTATCGCCGTGGGCTTCTGCTGCATCTGACCAACCCGAAGGCGGTTCTCGGTTGGATGGCGGTCATGTCGCTTGGCCTTAAACCCGGTGCCGGTCCCGCCACGCTCGCCGCGATCGTTGGCGGTTGCGGGCTGCTTGGACTGGTGGTCTTCTGTGGCTATGCGTTGCTGTTCTCCACCGCGCCCGCCATCCGCATGTATCAAAAGGCCAAGCGCTCGATCGAGGCAACGCTTGCGCTCTTCTTCGGCTTTGCTGGTATCAAGCTGCTGCTCAGCAGGGTTTGATGGACTGCGCCAATCAGACGGGAATTCACATGTCGCACGAAACGCACACCACCTGCTTCACCCGTGTCTGCCCGATCCTGCGTATTTTCGATGAGGCCAAGGCGCGGGAGTTCTACGTCAACTTCCTCGGCTTCTCGGTGGAATGGGAGCATCGCTTCGGGGAGAATTTTCCGCTCTATATGCAGGTTTCGCGCGCGGGATTGGTTCTTCACCTTTCCGGACATCATGGCGATGCGACGCCTGGTTCGACTGTGTTTGTCGAAACGCTTAGGGTGGAAGCCTATCAGCGCGAGCTTGCGGCGAAGGACTACACTTACATGAAGCCGGGCGTCGAGCCGCTGCCCTGGGGCCTGCAGATGGAAGTGACCGATCCCTTCGGCAATCGTATCCGCTTCTGCGAGCGGCTAGAGACGGAAAGCGCTTGACCCTTCTGCAAGATTAAATCATAGAACGCGCCAACAGCGAACCGCCTGCACGAACCCTCGTGCGGGCGGTTCGTGCGTTTTAGGGTCCATTTCTGCAATTCGTTTGCATCTGCACGGGGTTTCGCCATGAATGATGAAGGTAACGCTCTCGTCCGAAAGCTGGCTTTCTGGGGCATTCCGTTTTCGTTTCTCGTCCTTGGACTGAAACTTTCGGCATGGTGGGTCACGGGCTCCGTCGCGCTGCTGTCCGACGGTCTGGAATCGACCGTCAATGTGGTTGCGGCCTTCATAGCTTACTTCGTCATTCGCTATGCGCAGAAGCCAGCCGATGACGATCATCAGTTCGGCCACCACAAGGCAGAATATATATCTGCCGTTGTAGAGGGTGTGCTGATCGTCGTGGCGGCGCTGTTGATCGTCAAGGAAGCCTGGGGTGGGTTGTTCGAACCGCGCCTGCCGGAAGCACCGGTGCTGGGTCTGGCAATCAATGCCTTTGCGGGCGGGTTGAATGCCATCTGGGCGACCATTCTCATTCGCGTCGGTCGCAATCATGCTTCGCCTGCGCTGACGGCCGATGGCCATCACATCATGTCGGATGTCGTAACCTCGATTGGTGTTTTGATCGGACTCGTGCTGGCGATCGTTACCGGCTATGCGATCCTCGATCCGCTGCTCGCCATTCTGGTTGCCATCAATATTCTCATCCAGGGCTCCAAAGTCATTCTCCACTCGCTGAGCGGATTGATGGACAAGGCGGTGGAGCCGGAGGAGGACGAGGCAATCAAGAAGGCGATTGCAGAGCATTCCGCTGGCGTTCTCAACGTGCATGACTTGAAGACGCGCCGGGCAGGGTCTGCCGCCTTCATCGATTTTCACGTCGTCGTGCCTGCCAGCATGTCGGTGGGCGCGGCGCATGAGATTTGCGATCGCCTTGAAGATGCCATAAGGGGCGTGATACCCGGGGCCACACTCGCCATCCACGTCGAGCCTGAAAGCGAGCAGGCGCACGGCGTCAGGGTCAATGTTTTAGAACCAGGAGTTTAAGCCATGTCAGTGACGGATGTTTCCGGCCTGTCCCAGCTGGGCGCGCAGGTCGCAGCCCCTGAAAATCCAGAAAGTGCCGTTCTGGAGCGCGTGCCGAATGGAAATGCGGGGACGGATTACGTCGTGCGCTTCACCGCGCCGGAATTCACTTCGCTTTGCCCGATGACGGGACAGCCGGATTTCGCCCATATCGTCATCGACTACATTCCCGGTGACTTTCTGGTGGAATCGAAGTCGCTGAAACTCTTCCTGCATTCCTTCCGCAACCACGGTGCGTTCCACGAGGATTGCTCGATCTATATCGCCAAGCGGCTGGTCGATCTGCTGGCGCCCAAGTGGCTGCGTATCGGCGCTTACTGGTATCCGCGCGGCGGCATTCCCATCGATGTGTTCTGGCAGACCGGGCCAGCGCCCGAAGGCGTCTGGCTGCCGGACCAGGGAGTGGCGACCTATCGGGGTCGCGGCTGACAGCCTATCCAGGAATCTCCGTTGGTCGCCTGCAAAATAGCGATTTCTGCGACTCCAGTGCTCACACCAACGGAAGTTCCTGATCAAACTGATCGAGGCTCAGACGAAGGAGCTATCGTCGCCTGAGTCGTAATCCGTGTCATTGCTGCTGTCATCATAGCTCGGGTCATTGTCATCAGGCGTGTAATCCGCCTGCTGCACGTCGTTGCCGTTGTTATCGGCATTGGCCTGCTGTTGGTCGTCGCCATAGTAATTGTTGATGACCGTTTCCTCGACCGGCGCATTGCCAAGGGCATTGCCGCCGGAGAAGGGCGAACCCCAACCGGATGACGCCATGTGGTTGGAGAAGATGCCGCTCAGCGAATTGGCAAGCAGCATGCCGCCTGCGACACCCGCGGCGGTTCCAAGCGCACCCTGAAGGAAACTGCCGCCACCGCCACCGGAGCGTCCGAAGCCGGATGTCTGCTGGCTCCACGGCCCACTCGGCTGCTGTGGCTCAGGGCTTCTGCCCCAAGGTCCAGATGTCTGGCCGGACATGTCGTTGCGATAGACCGACTGCGGCTGTGGGGGCTGCGGGGTTGGGGCAGGGGCGGGCGCCTGCGGCTGATTGGTGCCGAAAATGGAGCTGAGGAAGCCGCCCTGGGTTCCGCGCTGTTGATCGCCCGCACCGCTTTCCAGCTGGTGGATGCGTTCTTCAAGCTGCTTGATGTGGGCGGCGGCCGCTTCCAATCCCTTTTCCTGCACGATGACGGCCTGTGCGAGGTAATAGGGTGCATGCGGCTGATCCCGGACCGACTGGTCGATCAGCGCTTCGGCTTCCGGGTCACGGGTGGTGGACGATGCGGTCCTGATCCTGTCGAACAGGCCGTTGAGCAGTTGGGTTTCTTCTGGTGACATCTCTTGCCTCCTTGGCATGTCGAGAAACGCATACCAAGGAAGTAGAGTTCAAATCGGATTTTTCAAAGCCCCGATTTCTTACATTTCTGTAATCCGATACCTCATCCGCCAAAGGCGAGCGAGAGACCTGCAAGCGCTGTCAGGCCACCGGCGATGCGGGCTGCGATGGGACCGAAGCGCGAGACGCCCAGACCAAGGGCCACGCCGGCAAGATGCAGAAGTGCCGTGGCAATCATAAAGCCGATGCCGAACTGCAGCGCGCCTGCCGTTCCAAGTTCCCCGCCATGGGCGTGACCGTGGAAGAGTGCGAAAACGCCGACAATGGCGGCCGCCGCAATAGTCGGAAGCTTGGCAGCGATGGCGACCAGAAGGCCAAGGCCGATAACGGACGCAAGGATGGCAGGTTCGACGAAGGGCAGCTCGACGCCGTAGACCGCCATGAAGAAGCCGATCGCCATAGTGCCGACAAAGGCTGCCGGGACGGCCCACAATGCGTTTTTGCGGCCTTCTGTCGTGGCGATCTGCGATGCCCAAAGGCCAACCGCCACCATGGCAAGGATATGGTCTGCGCCAAACAGCGGGTGTGAAACGCCGGCCATGAAGGAGCCGTGCTCTTCCGGATTGAGATGGGCGAAAGCGGGCAGGGTGGTGGCGCCAAGGCCGGCTGCGGCAAGGATAAGTCTTTTCAACATCGTTCCCTCTTCAAATGTCTGGTCGGGTGCCTGCCGTTCTTGGGATAACGGCCACACCTTATCGCAGCCAACGATATGTCGATTCAGAAGAGCCTGTCCATGCGGCATTTGCCGGTGGTCCATGGATTGATCGCTTTTATTAAGCAGTTCCGCGCCTTGTCTTTTTCGCTCATTGTTTTACGACACAAATCACACTATGTCCGATAGGCACTGAATTATGTTGGAGACCGTCCGTATGAACGAAGAAGAAGACGACAAGAGCAAGGAACTGCCGATCGGTAAAGAAACGGAAGCGAATCTTTTCAAGTCGCGTTCGATCTTCATTTATGGCGGTATTACCCAGGAACTGGCGCAGAAGGTCTGCACGCAGCTTGTTGCCCTTGCTGCTGCGAGCGACGACGACATCCGCGTCTATGTCAATTCGCCAGGCGGCCACGTCGAGTCCGGCGACAGCATCCACGACATGATCAAGTTCATCAAGCCGAAGGTCTACATCATCGGCACGGGCTGGGTCGCATCTGCCGGCGCGCTGATCTATGTATCGGTGCCGAAGGAACGTCGTCTTTGCCTGCCCAACACCCGCTTCCTGCTTCACCAACCCTCCGGTGGTACGCGCGGCATGGCGTCCGACATCGAAATCCAGGCGCGTGAAATCATCAAGATGAACCAGCGCCTGATCAGGATCTTCTCCAAGGCCACCGGCCAGACGGAAGAAAAGATCGCCAAGGACATCGACCGCGACTACTGGCTCGGCGCAGACGATGCCGTGTCCTATGGTCTGGTCGGCAAGATCGTCGAGCACCAGTCGGAAGTCTGACAGTCTGTCCGATAATCGCCGATGGTGGACTGCAAATGGCAATTTCTGCGCTTCCGGTGCTCACGTACCTTAAGTACGGTGCGCTCCAGTTCTCGAAATCACCATTTTCGTCTCACCATCGACAATTCTTGAACAGACTGTGAGACGTTTCGATCTGAATTCAAAGCCCGTGCCGGTGAAAGCCAGTGCGGGCTTTTTGCTTTGGGTCTGAACCTTGGCACTCTCCCACCGCAACCTCACGCGATGTGAGGCCTGCAATGCAAGCGAAAGAGCAGGTCGGCACCCGGAATGGCTGCAATGGCCTTGCACGACTCTGTGTTTTTTGGTCAGCCTCTACTCGATCCATCATCAGAGTAGACCATGTTCAAAGATTTCTCCCTTCAAGCCCTGTTCATGGGCTGCCTCACGGCTTTCGTCGGCTTTGCCAGTTCCTTTGCCGTGGTGCTGCAAGGGTTGAAGGCGGTTGGCGCGACGGATTTCGAGGCAGCGTCCGGCTTGATGGCTCTTTCGGTTTCGATGGGGCTTTGCGCCATCGTGCTGTCGGTGACGACGAGGTTGCCGGTCAGCATCGCGTGGTCCACGCCCGGAGCAGCACTGCTGGCAACGACGGGCGTGATCGAGGGCGGGTTTCCGGCTGCTGTGGGCGCCTTCATCATCTGCGCCGCCTTCATCATCATTGCCGGGCTGTTCCGCCCGCTTGGGCGCGCGGTGGCCTCCATTCCGGCGCCGCTTGCCAATGCCATGCTTTCGGGCGTCATCATCGGGCTCTGCTTTGCGCCGATCAAGGCCATCGGTTTCAATCCAGCACTCGGCCTGCCGATCATTCTGGCCTGGATCGTCGTTGGGGCCTTCAAGCGGCTGTTTGCCGTGCCCGCAGCACTCGCAGCTTTCGTGCTGGTGATGATCTTCGGCGTGGACATCCCGGCCGGCGCCTTCGATGCGCTGGCGCAATCTTTGACCCCGCCGATGGAATGGGTGACACCGAGTTTCAGCCTGCATGCGGTGGTTTCCATCGCATTGCCGCTCTTCATCGTCACCATGGCCTCGCAGAATATCCCCGGCATCGCGGTGCTGAAGGTCAATCATTACGATCCGCAGCCCGGGCCACTCTTTGCCACGACCGGCTTCTTTTCGCTTCTTTCCGCACCCTTCGGAGGCCATGCGGTCAACCTCGCCGCCATTACCGCAGCCATGTGCGCCGGTGAGGATGCCCATCCCGATCCCAGGCGCCGCTACTGGGCCGCGATTATTGGCGGCGTCGGCTACATCGTCTTCGGCCTGCTGGCCGGTGTCGTGACGGCCTTCGTCGCATTGGCCCCGCCCATTCTCATTCAAGCGGTGGCAGGACTGGCGCTGGTCGGCGCCTTTTCAGGTTCGGCGGTTGCGGCCTTCAGGGAACCGGAGACACGGGAAGCTGCGGCGATCACGTTTCTCGTCACGGCATCCGGGCTTTCCTTCGGTGGAATTTCCGGCGCATTCTGGGGGCTGCTCGGGGGAGGGCTGATGCTGGCGCTGCAGCGGGCGGTCATCGCCGTGCGAGCACGCTCGCTAAAATGACAAGTCACGGCAGAAGATTACTTGTCAGATCAAAAACCGCTGTTTATAGAAAAACCATGACCAGTTGCACCAAGACCTTTTCCGGCATGAGCGCGCAGATTTCTGCGAAGGCTTCGCCGTGCGGTGCACTCTCGCTTCTTAGCCTCGACCTTACACGCGGTTGCCGGGTCCAGTGAGGAGCGCCCGGCGGCCGAAAGCCCGCTGGTGCCAATGCTCCTCATCTCGAAATCTCATTTCATTCTGGATTTAGGCCCGACAACGGGTGAAGCATCCGCCAGCGGCTCATCAGCCCTCGGATGCTCAAGGAGCAAGACGATGGACGCGAAGACAAACAGCATTTCCAAGGGTATGCCGGAAGCAGGCGTGAAATATCGCCCCTATCCCGCCATCAACATTCCCGACCGCACATGGCCCGGGAAGACCATCGACAAGGCCCCGATCTGGTGTTCGGTGGACTTGCGTGACGGCAACCAGTCGCTGGTCAATCCGATGGGTCATGATCGCAAGGCCCGCATGTTCAAGCTGCTGCTCGACATGGGTTTCAAGGAAATCGAAATCGGTTTTCCATCCGCCTCGCAGACGGATTTCGACTTTGCCCGCTGGTGCGTGGAAGAGGGCAATGTGCCGGATGACGTATCGCTGCAGGTGCTGGTGCAGTGCCGTCCTGAACTGATCACCCGCACCTTCGAGGCGCTAGAGGGTGCCAAGAACCCGATCATCCATTTCTACAACTCCACCAGCGAATTGCAGCGCCGCGTGGTCTTCGGCAAGGACGTCCACGGCATCAAGCAGATTGCCGTCGACGCGGCGAAGATGATCACCGACATGGCGGCAAAGGCTGGCGGCGGTTATCGCTTCGAATATTCGCCGGAAAGCTTTACCGGCACGGAGCTGGAAGTGGCGCTGGACATCTGCAACGCCGTCATCGACGTGGTGAAACCGACCGCCGACAACAAGCTGATCCTCAATCTGCCCTCCACCGTGGAGATGGCGACGCCGAACATCTATGCCGACCAGATCGAATGGATGTGCCGCAATATCGACAACCGCGAAAATATCATCATCTCGCTGCATCCGCATAATGACCGCGGCACGGGCATTGCCGCCACCGAACTCGGCCTGATGGCGGGCGCCGACCGCGTTGAAGGCACGCTGTTTGGCAATGGCGAGCGTACCGGCAATGTGGACGTGGTGACGCTGGCACTGAACATGTATACTCAGGGCGTGGACCCGGAACTGGATTGCACCGATATCGAGCGCATCAAGGCCGTCTACGAATATTCCAACGAAATGACGATCCCCGAGCGTCACCCTTATGTCGGCGAACTGGTCTACACCGCCTTTTCCGGCTCGCATCAGGACGCGATCAACAAGGGCATGAAGGCGATCAAGGTCGCCAATCACCCCGTCTGGGAAGTGCCCTATCTGCCGATCGATCCGAAGGATGTCGGTCGATCCTACGAGGCGATCATCCGCATCAACTCGCAGTCCGGCAAGGGTGGCATCGCCTATATCCTGCAGGAGGATTACGGCCTGAACCTGCCGCGCAATCTGCAAGTGGAGTTTCGCGAGGACATTCAGCGCATTACCGATGAGGAGGGCGTGGAACTGCCCGCCAAGCGCATCTATGAGCGCTTCATGGAACGCTACGTGACGCAGTCCAATGCGCGGCTGAAATTCGTCGATCACCACACCTATCCGGCCGGCGACTTCAAGGGCGTGCGCGTCGTTGCTGCCGAGATTATGGACAAGGGCGAAGTGAAGCGGATCGAGGGCAAGGGTACCGGTCCGATCGACGGCTTCATCAATGCGCTGTCGACCTATCTCGGCATCGATCTGTCGGTGAATGACTATTCCGAACACTCGCTGCAGCACGGCTCCAACGCATCGGCCATCGCCTATGTCGAGATGGAGCACCCGGGCGGCAAGCTCTTTGGTGCGGGTATCAACACCAACATCGTTGCGGCTTCGCTGGAAGCGATCGTGTCTGCGGCCAACCGCGTGCTGGAAGAGCGGGCGAAGTAAGTGGAGCGTATCTGGTCAGCCCGAGGTTCGGGCTGACGTCCTCTTCGTTGCGCAGACGCGCAACGGCTGGATCCCTGTGACAGGCACAGGGATGAGGGGAGAGTGAGGAGCCCTTCGGGAGATCATAAACCGTGCAGGTAGTGTGAGATGTCCTGCCAATCGGGGTTCTCCGCCTCTATGAGGTTCAACTTCCATTGGCGAGGCCATTTCTTGATCGTCTTTTCACGCGTAATTGCCGTCGTCAGCAGATCGTACTCTTCAAACCAGACCAGAGTTTTGACGTTGTACCTGGATGTGAAACCCGGCGTTAGCTCGTTTTGATGTTCAAAAAGCCTGTTGGGCAAGTCCTTCGTCACACCGGTGTAAAGTGTACCGTTCCGCTTAGAGGCAAGGATGTAGACATAACCCTTCATGGTCTCATCGTGCCTAGAGAGAGATGACGATGCAAGATGCTTGCGTCCGGAGTCAGTTTAACCGAGGCCACGAGGGTATTTGAGTGGCAGGACGGATTACATACCCTCCCTCATCCCTGTGCTCGTCACAGGGATCCAGCGTGATCAAGTCTTTGATCACTCAAGACTTTTCCTCCAACCAGACAGATCTACTCCTCCGGCGCCTGTTCCACCGGGTTGCTGAACCCAAGCGGGCGGCCGTTGTGGTAGAAGACGCGGATGTCTTCAAGCTCTATCCCGGTTGCCTTCTCGTTGAGGCTGAAGCGTTCACAGGTTACCTCCCATGTTCCCGGGCCGCCGGAAATGTTGAAGAGATTGTAGCCGGCGCGCGGCTTCTCGGCGCCCGGTCCCTGGCTTGCGGAGGCGATGCCGACGACAGGGATGTGGTCCTGGCCGCGATGGGTGTTCAGCCAGTAGACGGTGTTGAGGTGGGTGTGGCCGTGGAGCACGAGTTCCGCGCCACCAGTGCCGAGTGCTGCAGCAAAGCGGCGGATGCCGATCATGCGCTTGTGGGTGGCGGCAGCGCCGCGCACGGGTGGGTGGTGGATCATCACCACGCGGAACAGGCCTTGTTCACCGGCCTTTTTCAGCAGATCCGCGGTAGCACGCGCCTGGCGGCGGCCGAAATATCCCGTGGCTGAGAATGGCGGGGTGGCGATCGAGGTGGAGCAGCCGATCAGTGCGACTGGTCCGCGCACGCGCATATAGGGAAAGATCTTGCGGTCTTCATTCCAGTCTTGCGCATCGCCATCGCCGCGAACGTAAGGATACCAGGCCGCCATGGCCTTGTCGTGCGCGCCAGGCACATAGGCGTCGTGGTTTCCGGGCACGACCGACACCTTCAGCGGGTCGCCCACTTCCTCCAGCCAGTCGGCGGCGGCACGGATTTCGATGCCGGTCGCCAGATTGACGAGGTCGCCGGTAATCGCAATGTGATCCGGCGCCTTGGTTTCCATATCGTCCACCAAGCGCTCCAGCGTGTCGGTGAAAAGATGCTTGCGGCGGTTGAGCCGCCAGTTCACAAAGCCGGTGATGCGCTTGGACGCCAATTCGCGGAAGGTGAGCTTGGGCAATGGGCCGAGGTGAACGTCGGAAATATGGGCGAGCTTGAACATGGGGTCAGACATATCGTATCCGTGTTGAGGCGTCCAATGCGAAGCCTCGGCATTTCAAGGGGATAAGTGCTTCAATCGGGCAGAAATCCATCATGTGACGGAGAGTTGAACGTTGGTTGAGAACCGCAAGCTCGGTGAAGGGTTCCGGCAACTCTTTCGGAATATTGCCAAAAGGATTGTACACCGGTTCTTTTTTCTGCGGCGCGGCATGACGCTTGGGGTGCGGGCGGCATGTTTCGATGATGAGGGCCGCATCTTTCTCGTGCGCCACACTTATGTCTCCGGCTGGCATATGCCGGGCGGCGGCGTTGAGCGACAGGAAACCGGATTGCAGGCGCTGCACAAGGAAATCCGCGAAGAGGGCAATCTGGTCGCGACGTCTACTCCTCACCTGATCCACGTCTATTTCAACAACCGCACGAGCGATCGCGACCATGTGCTGTTCTATCGCCTCAGCGTTAGACAGACCGCGGTGAAGGTGCCGGATCGCGAGATTGCCGAGAGCGGGTTTTTCCCGCTCGATGCTCTGCCCGACGGGACGACACCAGCGACGCGTCGTCGTCTCTCGGACCTCACGGGTGACGCTTTGCCGGACGATTACTGGTAGCCTCCCGCCAACCTTGCGCGATCATGGGCCTTTTCGAGCTCCAATTCCGGTCCAACCGGGACGATGCCCGTCGGGTTGATCGTCTTGTGGCTTCGGTAATAATGCTCCTTGATGTGGCGCATATCGACCGTCTCAGGCACACCGGGCGTCTGGAAGAGATCGCGCAGATAGCCGGTGAGATTCGGGTAGTCGTGAATGCGGCGGATGTTGCATTTGAAGTGGCCGACATAAACCGGATCGAAACGCACCAGCGTGGTGAAGAGCCGCCAGTCTGCCTCTGTCTGCTCAGCCCCTAGAAGAAAGCGCTGGTTTGCGAGGCGCTCTTCAAGGATGGTGAGGGTCTCGAATACCTTGATGGCACTTTCCTGATAGGCGTCCTGCGTGGTGGCAAAGCCCGCCTTGTAGACGCCGTTGTTGACGGTGTCGTAAATCAGGTCGTTGAGCTGGTCGATTTCACTGCGCCTTTGTTCCGGATAGAAATCGAGTTCAGATCCGGTCAACGCATCGAAGGCGCTGTTGAACATGCGGATAATCTCCGCCGACTCATTGGAAACGATGGTGTTCTGCTGCTTGTCCCAAAGAACGGGCACGGTGACGCGACCGGAATAGTGTGGATCGGCCTTGGTGTAGACCTGCCAGAGGAACGACGAACCGAAGAGATGATCCTCCGTCGCGCCCGGCGTGCGCTCCTCCACAGGCTTGAACTCCCAGCCATTTTCCAGCATCAGCGGATCGACGACGGAAACCGAAATATAGTCGTCGAGCGTCTTCAGCTTGCGGAAGATGAGGGCGCGATGCGCCCAGGGACAAGCGAGCGAGACGTAGAGGTGATAGCGATCCTTCTCCGCCTTGAAGCCGCCCTTGCCGGAGGGGCCGGGCTCGCCATCGGCGGTGATCCAGTTGCGGAACTGCGAAGCGCTGCGCTTAAAATGGCCCTTGGTTTCCTTGGTGTCGTACCACACATCCTGCCAAACGCCTTCAACCAGCCTGCCCATCTGCATTCTCCCTTGTTTCTTCTCTCACCCTAAGGCGCTCAGCGGTTAAAGCGAACCCTCGCATCGATGAACAATGCGTTCTCCCTTCGTGAATGCAACCGCAGGGCCATTTGTTCTGGACCGTCTCATAATTTCCTGATATCTGCGATTTTCATAATCTTGAGGAAATTCTCCCCTATGACCGAACCACGGACGCTCCGACGACGCTGACGCTCTTCTTGCCCTGTCAGGCAATGTCAGGCGCACCGTCACATATCGTCATGTCCGTATTCAACGTTCCGGTCTTTCCATGTCCAAGCACGAACTGGTCTACCTCACCGAGGACGCGTCCCACGACGCCGTTATCGAACTTATCAATGCTGAAGCCTTCGGCCCAGGCCGGCACACGCGCGCTGCCGCGCGGATCCGCGAGCAGGGGCCTCATGACCGCTCGCTTTCCTACATCTGCGCCGATGATGGCGAGACTATCGCGTCGGTGCGGATGACGCCGGTTCGCGCAGGTCAGGTGAATGGCCATATGCTTGGGCCCCTGGCGGTTCGCCCGTCGCACAAGAACAGGGGCATCGGGCGTGAACTGGTGCGCATTGCGATTGCAGCTGCCAAGCGCAAGGGCTCCGAGGCGGTGATCCTGATTGGAGATCCACCCTATTATATGCCGCTCGGCTTCGAGAAGGTCGCCTATGGCGCGCTCGATTTTCCAGGACCTGTCGACATGAACCGGGTGCTCGTCGTGCCCTTGGTGGATGATGTTCATGCTCGGTTGAAAGGCACGATTGGCTGGCGGAATGACGAAGCCGAAGCGGTGGATGCGCAGGACGAGGTTGTGTTTAATCTGCCTCTTCGTGCCATGGGGTGATGCAACCGCAGCTGTAACGCCTTGACAGTCTCTACCAGCGGACCGTAGCACTTTGCTCCAGGGTTACGACTTTGGTCGCAAGGGGGCGATAATGACGTCAATTACGATGAACGATGCGCTGGATCGTGCAGGAGCCGGTGCCTATCAGCGCCGGTTAATGGGTATCTTCGGGCTGGTCTGGGCGGCGGATGCCATGCAGGTGCTGGCGGTGGGCTTCACCGCCGCCTCGATTGCTGCGACATTCGGGCTTACCATCCCGCAGGCACTGCAGACGGGGACCGCCTTCTTCCTCGGCATGCTGCTTGGCGCCATCGGCTTTGGGCGCTTGGCGGATCGTTACGGTCGCCGTCGGGTTTTGATCGTCACCGTGGCCTGTGATGCCGTCTTCGGCATTCTCTCGATCTTTGCGCCGGATTTCACCATTCTTCTGGTTCTGCGCTTCCTCACGGGTGCAGCTGTCGGCGGTACGCTGCCGGTGGATTATGCGATGATGGCGGAATTTCTGCCGGCAAAAAACCGCGGCCGCTGGCTCGTTCTGCTGGAAGGCTTCTGGGCCGTCGGGACGCTCGTGGTGGCAATTGCCGCATGGATTGCGAGCCTTTACCAACTCCAGGATGCGTGGCGCTACATCTTTGCCGTCACCGCGTTCCCTGCGCTGATCGGCATCGGCCTGCGTTTCCTCGTGCCGGAATCGCCGCTCTATCTGTTGAAGAGCGGTCGTTCTGAAGAAGCGAAAGTCGTGGTCAATGCCATGCTGAAGACCAATGGTCGCGCGCCACTGGATGCAGGCACCGGCATCGCCCAGTCCAAGGCTGTGAAGGGGCAGGGCCTGTTTTCGCCGGCTCTTCGTCAGCGCAGCATCATGATCCTTGCCATCTGGTTCCTGGTCTCGGTCTCTTATTATGGCGTTTTCACCTGGATGCCAGCCCGACTTGCGGGTGAAGGCTTCGGCTTCGTCCGCGGCTATGGCTTCCTGGTCCTCGTCGCACTCGCCCAGATCCCCGGCTATGCGCTCGCTGCCTACGGCGTGGAAAAATGGGGCCGCAAGCCAACGCTGATCGGCTTCTGCCTGCTGTCAGCGCTCGGCTGCCTGCTCTTCACACTCGCGACGACCGGTACGATCATCGCCGCATCTCTGCTCCTGATGAGCTTTGCACTGCTCGGCACATGGGGTGCGCTCTATGCCTATACGCCGGAGCTCTACCCGACCGAATCTCGCGCCACCGGCATGGGGGCAGCCGGCGCCATGGCCCGCCTCGGCGGGTTGCTGGCACCCTCCGTGCTTGGCTATGCCATTGCTCAAGGATTTGGGTTTGCAGTTGGCATATTCGCAGGCCTCCTGGTGCTGGCGGCAATCGCCGCAACCATGATCAATGCCGAGACGCGGCAGGTCAGCCTGTCTTGAACGGACCTCAAGTCAGATCGTCGAGGTCCACCTTGAGGACTTCGGCGATCTTCTTCATGACGGAGAGGCTTCCTTCCTTCTTGCCGCCTTCAATCTCTGAAAGATAAGGCGCGCTGATGCCCGCCTCGGCCGCAAGGTCTTTCGCCGATAGTCCTCGGTGAGAACGCCATACCTTCACGGCACTCTCCCCAGAAAGAAGGCGGGTTAAGATTTCCGCTGGCACAAGTTCGTCACGTCCGGCCGAGATGTCTGCCTTGATCCTGTTTGCCGCGGCGATGTCTGCCTGGTCGATCAAGCTCTCATACTCCGCTAGAGGCAGAATGACGAGTGTTTCGCCGTTGGGTGTCTTTATCGTTTGCATATGCAACTCCTACTGATAGACGCTGCCACGCGGGCCGATTTGAATGATCTCCAAGATATGCCCGTCGTCGTCCATTATGACGCGCCAATTGCCCACTCGAAGCCTGATGTATGGTGATCCCACAAGCGCCTTGACATTATTGGTCAGAGAGGTCGGATCATCCGCATATTGTTCGATCTTAGCGACAATCCGCTTTGCTTCGGTTGCCGACAGGCGACGAAGAGTTTTGATCGACGCTTTGCTGTAGGCAATTTTCTTCATGACTTAAAATAGCCAAATGCGAAAATTTTTCAAGAAAATTCGCCTTCAGCTAACTTTCGCGTCTCGAAGCAATTTCTTCAAGTACGTCATGGCGTAATCCGGGCCGAACTCTGCGATCTGGCCGAAGATTTCGTAGCCGCATTTTTGGTAGAGCGTCAGCGCATCAGCACTCATCGTATCGATACAGGCGCCGGTGCAGCCGCGTTGGCGGGCTTCATCTTCCGCCATTTGAAGAAGCTTGGGGCCAAGACCTTGTCCGTGCAGGTCTTCGGGAATGAAGAGAAGGGCGGTGTAAAGCCAGCCGCGGGCGGTGTGGCCGGAGAGGCCGCCGATCACTTTGCCGTCTTCGTCTTTCAGCGCGATGACCAGCTCTTTCCAATCGGCAGGGCCGAAGCGCTGGAGATTGTAGTCTTTCAGGCCGGCGAGAATGGCGGCCGTGGCGCTCTCATCCGCGCCATCGCTGAGTTCGATCTCGTAGTGCATCTTATCTGCCTTCGCGCCACCACAGAGCAGAGAAGGCCAGCAGCAGGGCGGCGAGGCCGGCGAAGCCTGCAAAGAGTGGCAGGGTGTTGACGCCCTTCAGCACGGTCTCATCCGTCATCCGGATCAGCATGCGGTCATTGTCTGCAACGCGGACCTCGCCGCGCACGGGGAGAATATCCGGCAGGACCACACGATTGGCATCGTCTACGACGCGATGGACGCTGCCTCTTGTCGCATCGGCCAGAGGCTTCAGCGTATCCGTGGTGGAGATCATCGCCTTGAATTCCGGGGCATCGACCGCGCCGACATGAACCAGCGTGGTGAAGTCACCATTGGAGACTTCGTAGAGACCCGTCGCGTTCATGCGGCGCTCGATCTTGTAGAGACCGGGGTCCGTTTGGGTGAAGTTCATCGTTTCGGTCTTGCCGGATGGGAATTTGACCGTGGCGTCGCCCGGGTTGTCACCGATGGTCTGGCGGGTGATCTCGAGCATACGGCCATTGGCGCGCGCCGTCAGGGCCTCTTCCTCAAGTTCCGGCTCCTTCATCAGCCAGTGGGCGATGCGGCGATAGAGCGCCACATGTGGACCACCGCCTTCAAAGCCGCGCGCCCAGAGCCAGCCCTGGTCGGACAGCAGCATGGCAACGCGGCCTTCGCCCTGGCGGTTCAGCACCAGCAATGGGTCCTGGCCGGCGCCGAGCATGACTGTCTGGCCCTGGGGTTGTTCCACGCCGACTGTGCGGAACCAGCGGCCCCAATGGGGTGGCTCGTTGCCAGAGCCTTCCAAGCCTCGTGTGACCGGGTGCTTTTTTCCGGCTTCGGAAAGGCGGGGGAAGAATGCGCCCTGATTGACTTGGCCGGTCGGCTGGGCAGGCAGTACCGATTCCAGCGGCGTCATCGCAATCGAATCCTGGCCCGCATGTTCGGGGCCCGCGGCAATCAGGAGCGCGCCGCCCTTTTCCACATATTGAGCGATGTAATCATAATAGAGGATCGGCAGCACGCCGCGATGCTGGTAGCGGTCGAAAATGATCAGATCGAAATCGTTGATCTTTTCGACGAAGAGTTCACGCGTCGGGAAAGCGATCAGCGACAATTCGTTGATCGGCGTTCCATCCTGCTTTTCCGGTGGACGCAGAATGGTGAAGTGAACGAGGTCTACGGAGGTGTCGGACTTCAACAGGTTGCGCCAGGCACGCTCACCGGCATGCGGCTCGCCGGAGACGAGCAGCACACGCAGGTTCTGGCGAATGCCTTCGATGACATGGATGGCGCGATTGTTGGCGGTGGTGACTTCGCCCGGCAGCTCGGCGACGGAGAATTCCATCACGTTGTTGCCGCCGCGTGGAACCTTGAAGGTGAAGGGAATGGGGCGTCCCGGCACGGCTTGCAGATTGCCGATCTCCTGGCCGTTCATCTTGATGGTGACATTCGCCGTGCCGCTCTGGGTTCGGCCTTCGTCGAAGACGCGCAATGTGAGCTGCTGCTCCTCATTGACGATGCCGAAGCGGGGGGCGCGAACGACCTCGATACGACGATCGAATTCGTCAGCGCGGCCGGTGATCAGGCCATGGATCGGCGCCTTGAAGCCAAGCGTCTGTTCGACATCCGGCGTAGCGTTGGGGATGTCGTGGATCTGACCGTCGCTGAGGAAGATCGCGCCGCCGACGCGCGAGGGCGAGACATCCGAGACGGAGGCCGAGAGTGCCGAGAAGAGGTTCGTCGCGGGCGAATCGCTGTTCTCATCGTTGCGAACTTCGACGATGCGCGGCTCGATGCGGGGGAAGCGAGCAAGACGCTCCCGAAGGTTTGCCAGCGCCTGATCGGTCTGCGCGGTGCGCTGCTGTACGTCCTGGCTCTGCGACCGGTCGACGATCACAGGTACGATGGTGGAGAGCGGCTCACGCTCCTCATTGGTCAGCAGCGGATTGGCGATGGCAAGCAGGAGGGCTGCAAGCGCAAGTCCGCGCAGCCATGCGCCGCGCACGCCACGCAACAGACCGGCGACAGCCAGAACGAGCGCGGCTGCGGCCAGAATGGCGATGACGGTCCAGGGGAGGAAGGGGGCGAATGAGAGCGTCATGCGTTACTGCCCCAGTCTCTGGAGAATATCGGGCACATGCACCTGATCGGCCTTATAGTTTCCGGTCAGCATATACATCATGATGTTGACGCCGGCGCGGTAGGCATATTCGCGCTGCATCTCGTCTGGCGGCACGGTTGGCAGAACCGGCGCGCCATTGTCATCCACCGCCCAGGCACCGGCAAAGTCGTTGCCGGTAATGATGATCGGCGATACGCCATCGCCTGAAGACGAAATGCCGGAGGTGGTCTTGGCCGCATCCTGGCGCGACTCGACCCACAGCGGGCTGCCGGTGTAGCGGCCGGGAAAATTCTTCAGCAGATAGAAGGAGCGCGTAACGACATGGTCCTGCGGCACCGGTTCCAGCGGCGGAATATCGACATTGGCGAGGATTTCCTGAAGCCGCTGCCCGTTGGCGCTGGTGCCGCTGTTCAACGACGAAAACTGGTCTCGCGTATCGAAGAGTACGGTGCCGCCGGCGCGCATATAGGCATCGATGCGCGAAATGGCCGCCGTCGACGGCATGGGTGCTGTGGCGGAAATCGGCCAGTAGATGATCGGATAAAAAGAGAGCTCGTCCTTGGAGATATCGAGCCCGACCGGCGCACCCGGTTCCAGCGTCGTGCGCCAGGTCATGAACTCGGTCAGCCCCTGCAATCCCTGTTGGGAAACCCGATCGACATCATCCTCGCCCGTCTTCACATAGGCAAGATGGGTGGTGTCGAGACGGTTGAGGATTTCTTCGTCACCCGGCTTGGCGTCATTGGCATGGACCGGATTTGGCGTCAGCAGGGCGAAGGCACCGAGTGATGCAATGAGGATTGCGGCCGCAGATGAGCGCGCGCGCGGCATCCTGGAAAATGCGCCATTCATGAAGAGGATGATCAGGCTATCGGCAAAGAGCATGAGAAGAGCCGCGATGAAGAGAGCAGGGCGCAGCGACGTCGCCGCTTCGCCGACGAGACCTTCGGTGGCGACGGGCGTGCCGGCAAGTGACGTGTCGATCGGGCGAAGCGTCGCTCCAGGTGGCAGCAGGTTCAAGGCAACGAAGCCGGTTTCCGTGCCGTAAAGGCCGGGCGGATTGTCGAAACTTGCGCGCGGCGCTTGACCGGGGCGCGCTTCCAGCGGCCGGGCGGCGCCAATATCGGGTGAGAGCGAGCCTGTCGCGGTCAACACGCGATAAGGCGGCAAGGCAGCGGCCGGCGCATTCGCAGACGCCGAAGAGCCGCCGACCTGCGACTGCTGAACGATCCGGCGCAGCATCTCGACGAAGTGGCCGGAGATGGGCAGGTCAGACCAGCTTGCTTCGGCGCTGACATGGAAGAGCACAATGCGGCCGGCATCGACCGTGCGCGTGGTCACCAGCGGCGTGCCATCGGCAAGGCTTGCCCAGGTGCGCTCGGCAAGATCGGGCGTCGGTTCGGCGAGAACCTGGCGCTTGATGTGAACGCCTTCGGCGCGCGGCATGCCGGCGAAGGGACCAAAATTTGGGAAGTCCGCCAGCGGCTGGGGCTCGGCCCAAGACAGGGCCCCACCCAGCGCGCGTTCGCCTTGGCGCAAGGTCACCGGCACCAGCGGATCGTCAGCCGGTGCGGCGGCAAGGCGTGGACCGGCAAAGCGGATCAGCGTGCCGCCGCGCGAAAGCCAGCGTTCCAGCGGCGCATAGGTTTCCTGCGGCAGACGACCGATATCGGCCATGACGATGACGGAAGGGTTGGTCTGCAGCAATTCTGGAATGGCGACGGCCAGATCGGGCTGCTGCTGCGGCACCAGATCCACATAGGGCTGGAGGGCGCGGCTGATATAATAGAGCGGCTGGAGCAGTGGCTGGAAATCATTGCCGGTCTCACCGGCAAGAAGCGCCACGCGACGGCGGCGGAAACCATCATCCAGAAGATGGACCGCACCAGCGGTGGACAGCCGGTCGATAGAGAGACGGGCGAAATCATTGCGCAGTTCAAACGGCGCATTGATCTTCGCGGTGGTTTCAGCCGCACCGGGCGCAAAGCTTGCGCCGTCGCTGGCGAGAATACGTCCTTGGGAATCCTGCGCATTGATCGTGTAGTTGGCCGCCCCACTGGTGCTGAGGCGAGAGAGGGACACCGTCATGGTGTCGGCGCCGTTCTCCGCGCCGGTAATCGCGGCAACCTGCTGACCATCGCCTTCGATCACGCGGAACTCGGAGGCCTGTAGGCTGGCAAGGCTGCTCAGTGCGGCGCGGTCTTCCGGCGTGGCGACGCCATCGGTGATGTAGGCAAGCGTACCGGGCGCGGTGCCGTTCATCGCCTCGATGACGGACTCGGCAGCGCGAACACGGTCCGGGACCAGCGGTTGGGGCTTGGCGGCGGCGAGCTTTTCCAGTGCGGCTGCCGTCGTACCGGGCTCGGCATCATGTTCGCGGTCCGCGGTGAAGGTGATAGACACGGGGCGCTCGGCGCGCTCCGCATCGCCGATCAAGGCTTCTGCGGTTCTGACGCGGCGCTCCCAATCCGGGGCCGCAGCCCAGCTATTGTCGACGATCAAAACCAGCGGGCCGCTTCCCGCCAGCGTGTTGTTGCGCGGATTGATGACTGGATCGGCAAGCGCAAAGATGACGGCTGCGGCAAGCAGCATGCGCAACAGTGTCAGCCACCAGGGGCTTTTCGACGGTGTTTCCTCGCGCTTCAGAACCGTTGCGAGAATACGCAGTGGCGGAAAGACTTCCGCCTTCGGGCGCGGTGGCGTGAGGCGCAGCAACCACCAGATGGCGGGCAAAGCGAGCAGGCCGAAAAGAATATAGGGGCTGGTGAAGACGAAAGGGAGCGCGCTCATGGGCGGTCTCCGTTTCGCCCGCCAGCTGGTGAGCCGGAGAGATACATGTGCATGGCGACAAGCGCTTCGGATGCCAGATGGTCGGTGCGGTGGAAGATGAAATTCCAGCCAAGCCGGCGCAGCGACGAGGAAAGCGCCTCGCGACGGGCGAAATAGGCGCGGGTATAGTCCTCGCGGATCGTTTCCGCCCGACCGGACGTCAGCTTCTCACCGGTTTCGGGATCGGAAAATTCCGTGCGCCCGCTATAGGGGAAAACCTCTTCCGCCGGATCGGCAATCTCCACCACGTGACCGCCGAGACCTCGGCGTGCCAGAGGCGAGAGCCGCTCCATGATCGTGGTCGCATCATCGAGAAAATCACCGATCAGCACGATGTCGCTGGCGCCACGGATCATGCTGGTATCGGGAAGGCCAGTGGTGGCTGGAGCGTGCATGATGGCATTGGCCAGCCGTTCTGCGGCGTTGCGGGCGGAGACCGGTTCCATGATGCCGGGGCAGCCGATGCGCTCACCGGAACGGGCGAGGATCTCCGCCAGTGCCAGCAGCAGGACAAGCGCGCGGCTTTCCTTGGAGACGGTTCCCAGCGTCGATTTATACATCATGGAGGGCGACAGATCCGCCCAGAGCCAGATCGTGTGAGCGGCTTCCCATTCGCGATCGCGCACATAGGTATGATCGTCGCGGGCGGAACGCCGCCAATCGATGCGCGACAGGCTTTCACCATCGGCATAGGGCCGGAACTGCCAGAAGTTTTCACCGATGCCGCGCTGGCGGCGGCCGTGCCAGCCGGCGGTCACGGTATTGGCGATGCGCCTGGCTTCGACCATGCAATCCGGCACCAGAGCGGCGCGTTGGCGCGCACGGGCCAGCACGTCGCTGCCCGATGTCTGCTCTACGATCTGGCCGATGGATGCCACATGCGCTCCTGTCTGTTTCTAAAGACCGTCGTCTTCTTCGGTGACGGCTTAGTTCTTGGCGTGCTCTACAAGGCCGGCAATCACGTCACGCACCGACATTCCCTCAGCACGTGCGGCAAAGGTCAGCGCCATGCGGTGTTCCAGCACGGGTTCTGCCAGCCCATAGATATCGTCAAGCGAGGGCGCCAGACGGCCTTCGTAAAGCGCACGCGCCCGGGCCGTCAGCATCAGGGATTGTCCGGCACGCGGGCCTGGACCCCATGCGACATTCTTGTCGGTCAGCTTGTTGCCCTGGCCTGGGCGGGCGGAGCGGACGAGCGAGAGGATCGCGTCCACCACCTTGTCGCTGACAGGCATCTGGCGGATCAGGGTCTGGATTTCGATCAGCCGCTCGGACTCGATCATGCGGCGTGCTTCGGCCGATGCCGTTCCGGTGGTGTCGAGGAGGATCTGGCGTTCAGCGGCAAGTTCCGGATAATCGACATCCACCTGCAGCAGGAAGCGGTCGAGCTGCGCTTCGGGCAGCGGATAGGTGCCTTCCTGTTCCAACGGGTTCTGGGTTGCCAGCACATGGAAGGGCTTGGGCAGATCGTAACGCTGGCCGGCCACCGTGATGTGATATTCCTGCATGGACTGCAGGAGCGCCGACTGCGTGCGCGGGCTGGCGCGGTTGATTTCGTCGGCCATCAGCAACTGGCCGAAGATCGGACCCTTGATGAAGCGGAAGGAGCGGCGGCCGCTTTCATCCTGATCCATGACTTCGGAGCCGAGAATATCCGAGGGCATCAGGTCGGGGGTAAACTGGATGCGGTTGGCGTCGAGCCCCAGCACCGTGCCGAGCGTGGTGACGAGCTTGGTCTTTGCCAGACCCGGAACGCCGACCAGCAGCGCGTGGCCGCCCGACAGAATGGCGAGAAGCGTGTTCTGCACCACTTTTTCCTGACCGAAAATGACCTTGGAGACTTCGCCGCGAATGGCGGCAATATCGGCCAGCGCCTTTTCCGCAGCGGCGACGATCGCCTTTTCGTCGAGGGTTTCGGTGGTGTTCATCACGCCCATATGGCTCTCCTCAAAACCCCGCCGCAGCGGTTCCTAGAATCGATTCTTTGTTGCCGTTTGTCTCTTCGGAATAACCGGCTTTCACTTATCCCTGACAAACTCCGACGTTCAACCTTCCTATTGGAATACAGGAGGGATTTGGCGCTGCCTATAGCTTATTGCCACGCAAACCGCTGACAAGCATCCTTTAAGTGACTATCTCGTTACCCATGTTCCTTTATTGCATAATTGGCAAAGCAGGGCTCGAATATGGCAGATGACAGGATTAATGCGGCGACGGATGCGGCAGGGCTTGCGGCATTGATTTCGCGTGCCAGCGAGCAGACGGGTGACAGGCCCCGAGGACCCGCTCCCGTGGAGAAATGGAACCCGCCTTTCTGTGGCGATCTCGACATGGAAATCCGCGCCGATGGGACATGGTTCTATATGGGCACGCCGATCGGCAGAGCGCCGCTTGTGCGTTTGTTTTCAACGGTTTTGCGCAAAGATGAGGATGGCAAGACATACCTCGTCACGCCGGTGGAAAAGGTCGGCATCCGGGTCGTCGATGCACCTTTCATCGCCGTCGAAATGAGTGTCAGCGAGAGGGACGGCGCCCCGCTTTTGACCTTCCGAACAAATGTTGGTGATGTGGTCGAAGCAGGGCTTGAGCATCCCCTTCGTTTCACCACGGACGGCGAGAATAACGAGCTGAAGCCCTATATCCTGGTGCGTGGGCGGCTGGAGGCTTTGGTGTCGCGTGCGGTCATGTATGATCTGGTGGAGCTCGGGGAGGCGATCGATATTGACGGCCGGGCGATGTTCTCCGTGCGCTCCGGCAGAGAGGTGTTTCCGATCATGCCTGCGGACGAGCTGGAAGCGCTTGCCCGATGAGAGCTGAACTGATGGCATTTTCTGCTGCCGACTTCCGGCGGCGGGTCCTGGAGGATGGCGAGGGTGTTGCCGAGCGGGAGGATCGCGACGCGCGGGATATCGGCGATCATATTCTCAATCCGAGTGTGCGACTTTCCGGCGATGGTATTCGGCTGAAGGATGCGGCGGTGCTGGTTCCAGTCATCGATGACGGCGACGAGGCGAGGGTGATCTTTACCCAGCGGACCAAGACGTTGCGCAATCATTCAGGCCAGATTTCCTTTCCCGGTGGCGGCATCGATGCGCAGGATCGCTCGCCGGAAGAGGCGGCACTGCGCGAGACGGAAGAAGAGATCGGCATGTCGCGCCGTTTCATCGAGACGGTCGGGCGCATGCCCGATTATATTTCCGGCACGGGGTTTCGCATCAAGCCGGTTCTGGCTGTGGTCAGGCCTGGATTTACACTGACGCCAAACCCGGCGGAGGTGGATGAGGTGTTCGAGGTGCCATTGTCGTTCCTGATGAACCCTGCCAACCACAGCCGTGGCAGCCGGATGTTTCAGGGGAGAGAGCGGTTTTTCTACGAAATGCCCTATGGCGAGCGCTACATTTGGGGCATTACGGCGGGCATCGTGCGAAGCATTTACGAGAGGTTCTATTCATGAGCGGCATTGCCGGGCAGAGCTGGTTTTCCAAACCCGGCCTTCAGCGGATTTTTTCGCTTCTGAACGCCGATGGCGGCGAGGCGCGCGTGGTGGGTGGCGCTGTGCGCAACGCGTTGATGGGACTGCCGGTCGGCGATATCGACATGGCGACGACGCTGCCGCCGCAGGACGTGGTGGAACGGGCGAAAGAGGCCGGTATCAAGGCGGTGCCGACGGGTATCGACCATGGCACGGTGACGCTGGTCGTTGATGGCGAGGGTTATGAGGTAACGACGCTTCGTCGCGATGTCACGACCGATGGCCGCCATGCGGAAGTGGCTTTCGGCACCGACTGGAAAGAAGACGCCGAACGCCGCGACCTGACCATCAATGCGCTTTATGCGGATGCCTCCGGCGAGGTCATCGACCTGATCGATGGACTTGCCGATATCGAAACCAAGACCGTTCGCTTCATCGGCGATGCGGCAACACGAATTGCCGAAGATCATCTGCGCATCCTGCGCTTCTTCCGCTTCTTTGCCTATTATGGTTCTGGCCGCCCGGATGCGGATGGCCTGCGGGCGAGTGCGCGCGCCAAGGACAAGCTTTCGACGCTGTCGGCCGAACGGGTCTGGAGCGAAATGAAGAAGCTGCTTAGCGCCGACGACCCGTCACGGGCACTGCTCTGGATGCGGCAAGCCGGTGTTTTGGCGCAAATCCTCCCCGAGACGGAGAAGTGGGGCATTGACTCGATCCACGGTCTGGTCGCAACCGAGCAGGCACTGGGCTGGAAGCCCGACCCGATGCTACGGCTTGCCTCCATCATCCCGCCCGATGCGGAGCGGGTGACCGCTCTTTCCAGCCGGTTGCGCATGTCCAAGAACGAAGCGGCGCGTCTCGATCAATGGGCGAAAGCCCCGGCAGTCGATCCGTCTCTCGCCGAGACCGCACTCGATCGTCTCCTTTATCGACAGGGCGTCGAGGGCGTGAAGACGCGGCTGAAACTTGCTCTTTCTTCTGCACGAGCGGACATGTCTGCGGGGGAGGCCTCGATGCAGAAAATTGCCAAGCTTTCCACCTTGCTTGCGCGTGCCGAGAAGTTCAACAGGCCTTCTTTCCCACTCAGCGGTGCGGATGTGTTGGCAGCCGGTCTTCCTCCCGGTCCGCAGGTGGGCGAGGTTCTGGGTGAACTGGAAGCGGCGTGGGTGGATGGCAACTTCGCGGCTGACCGTGAGACGTTGCTTTCGAGACTGGCGACGAAACTGCAGCAGCGCTCATAATGTATTCCACCCCGGACAACGCCCGGGGTGATATGTAATTAGGCGCGTCGAAGCTTAGGCTTCGACCTGGTTTTCATCGCGAATACGGGCCTTGATGTTTTCGACCATATTTTCGCGGATGATGGTTTCGCCATGGGCCTGGCGCATGTGCTCGACGCTGCGGCGTACAACCTCGGCGTCTTCATCGGCGCGGGTGTGCCATTCGCAACCGGGTACCAATGTTCCACATTCGAAAAGTCTCATAACAGCCTCCCTATATGGATGGTCGGCCAAGGTCACTGTTGCAACCGGCCTGACGTTCAAACGGTCGCGACAGGGTTATGTTCCTGGCGTTGTCGGCTAAGGCGCCGTGCGTCCGATTGATCCTATGCTTTATCGGCTCACGCGATTTGTCGTTCAGAGACCGCCAGCGTCTCCTCGATGGGACAAGGTTTTCCAAGGAGGTAGCCTTGACCGATATCGCATCCGAGGTCTTGAAGCCGCCGGAGCTGTGATGCGTCTTCGATGCCCTCTGCGGTGATTTTGACCCCGAGCCCGATCCCAAGCGCAATGATTGCCCGGACGACCTTTTCCTGCCGGTCGCTTTCCTCGAATGTTGCCACAAACTTTCTGTCGATCTTGATCTTATTGAACTGATAGTTTGATAGCTGCGAAAGACTGGAATAGCCGGTCCCAAAGTCATCCAGAGCGATTTTGATGCCGGATTTGACGAGACCGTCAAGAACGTCGCGCGCCGTTTCGGCGTCGTTGATGAGAGCACTCTCTGTGACCTCAAGTTCCAGGCGATGCACGGGTAAACCGACCTCGCCAAGCACCTTGAGGAGACGCAGTCCAAGCAGTCTGTCGCTGAGCTGGACAGGAGAGATATTGAAGGACAGAACGGTGTGAGGGGGCCATGATAACGCATCCTGGCAGGCAATGCGGAATAACTGGTCGGTCAGTTCGACAATCAGTCCAGCGTTTTCCGCCAAAGGAATGAATTCGCAGGGAGGAACGAATTTACCAGGCTCTCTTTCCCAACGGGCAAGTGCCTCGTAGCCGACAATTTCCTGTGTCTTGAGATCAACGAGGGGCTGATAGTGCGGGCGGATCTTCCCCAGCTTCATGGCGAGCTTCAGGTCCGCTTCCATCTGAATCTTGTTGATCAACTCTTCCTGCATTTCCGGCACGAAGGCCTTGACGATGTTGCGGCCGTTTTTCTTGGCCGCATACATTGCGCAATCGGAGTACTGTATGGCTTCTGCCGGGAACGCGCTGTCTTCCGGGATACGGGCAAATCCAATGCTCGCACCAATCTCAACAGTCGCGCCATTGATGGCTATGGGTTTACTGATCGCAACAACCATGCGTTTTCCCAGGGCAGAGAGATCCTGATTGCCCTTTCTCTCGACCACCACCACAAATTCATCGCCACCCAGCCGATAGACATTGTCTTCCGGGAACATCGAACAGAGCCGTTTTGCCACGACCTTCAGCACCTGGTCTCCATGCTCGTGGCCAAGAAGATCATTCACCTTCTTGAACCCGTCCAGGTCGAGACTGAAGATCGCACTTCGCTGCGTTTGAGAGAGGGTTAGAAGCTTTAAGAGGGCGACCTCCAGCAACCTCCTGTTCGGCAACTCCGTCAGCGGATCATGGCAGGCAATCCAGTCGACATGTTTCTCAGCCGTTACACGCAGTTGGATTTCTCGGTGCATGTCCTTGATGCGAAGCACCGAGTAAATCAAACCAAGCCCGCCGGCTATGGTCAACGCGGTGAATATCTCATCGAGATTGTAGGTCTCTTGAGAGACGAACAGGGCGTCGATAGCTTCGTGGCCGTCGAAGAAGAAGGCGGCGCCATAGATGAGCGCAAATGCGAGGAGCCAGACAATCGCCTCCCATTTGGCGCGGTTTGGATGCATGGACGGCATGACGTTTCTGCCTCGCGCTGAGAAATGGCATCATGCCGGTCGTATGGGAATGCATCCTCCCAACGTTTATGTATATTACCGAATATGCGTTGCGGACGTGTTAAGGCATTCCGCCTCGACACGTGCGGTAACGCGTCAAGCTGCCAGCGCGTCACTCGATGCAAACATGGCCTGGAGATCGAGAAAACAGATCATTCCGGATATGTGGGTAATGATGCCTGCGCACCAGGATCTATCGAAGGAACTGGCGACGGACGGTGTCGGCTGCAATTGATCGGAGGTGACAGACAGCATGTCGGTCACCTGATCCACCACCAACCCTAAAGGCGTGCCGCTCACCTCCACCACGACGATGGCGCTTCTCTCCGTGGTCTCGCCTGAGCGCATTCCGAGTTTGCGCGACAGGTCGATCGTGGGAATGACCATCCCACGCAGATTGATGATCCCAAGAAGCTCAGGCGAGGTATGCGGTAGCGGGGTCGAAGCGGCCCATCCACGGATTTCGCGAACAGAGGTTGTTTCGATGCAGAAGGTCTGCTCTCCAAGCTGGAAGGCGATGATATCGAGCGTCGTCAGACCGTTCATGTTTTGCGAAAGGTTGGACATCAGAACTCCTCCCAACTGTCGGTTTTGATCGCAGCATTGCCTTGAAACGCGTTTGATATCCTTGCCACCATCTGCCGGGGCTGGGATGCCACGGGACGCGCAGCGACTGATACAGGCACTGGCATCGAACGGCGCGCGGGCGCGTTTGAGCCTATCTTGAACTGAGACAACAGCTGGAAGAGCGCCTCTGCTTCTTTTGCAAGGCTATGGGCCGCAGCCGATGTTTCTTCGACCATGGCAGCATTTTGCTGGGTGCCCTGATCAATCGTATTGACGGCCGTGTTGATTTCCTTCAGCCCTGTCGCCTGTTCCCTTGAGGCCTCGACAATAGCGACAACATTCGCATCGACGTGGACGACCTGCCCGACGATCTCCTCCAGTACCTTTCCTGTCTCGCCGACGAGAGCCACGCCGCTCTTGACGTGTCCATTCGAGGCGCTGATCAGACCTTTGATTTCCTTGGCGGCCTTCGCCGAGCGCTGCGCAAGTTCGCGAACTTCCTGCGCGACAACGGCAAAACCCTTGCCTGCGTCTCCCGCGCGTGCCGCTTCAACGCCGGCATTCAATGCCAGAAGGTTGGTTTGAAAGGCAATTTCGTCGATGACGCTAATAATATTGGCAATTTCGGACGCAGAGGATTCAATCTTGCCCATCGCATCGACGGCCTGGCGAACCACAAGACCGGAGCGCTCGGCATTGTCCTTCGTCTTGCGGACAAGCTGTCCTGCTTCCTGCGCGCGCTGGCTGGAATCCGAACCGGTCGTGGTTATTTCCTCAAGAGCCGCCGCCGTTTCTTCGACGGACGCAGCCTGCTGTTCCGTCCGGCGGGACAAGTCGTCAGAGGCAGATCGGATTTCCTGGGATGCGGCCGCTATGGCGCTTGCGTTCTCCGACACCGCTTCCATTGCTGAGCAGAGTTTTGACGCTGCAATGTTGAAATCCGTGCGGAGTTTCTCAAGCGCCGGCAAGAACGGTGTTGAAAGCTGTTGTGTCAGATCGCCTTCCGCGACGCTCTGGAGCGCCGCCGCAAGCAAGTCCACGTTGTCTACGCGAGCCGTGACATCGGTCGCAAACTTGACCACCTTGAAGACGTTGCCGTTCATGTCCAAGATCGGATTATAGGACGCCTGGATGTGCACCTTTTTGCCACCCTTGCCGATGCGCAGAAACTCGTCTGCGACAAATTCTCCTGCCGATAGGCGCGCCCAGAAATTCTGGTAGTCGTTGCTGCCGACATACGCCTTGTCGCAGAACATGGAGTGGTGTTTGCCCTTAATCTCGGCCAGCTGATAGCCGAGGACCGTCAGGAAGTTCTGATTGGCTGTCAGAATTTCGCCTGTCGGTGTAAACTCGATCACGGCCTGCGAGCGGGAGAGAGCATCGAGCTTGCCTGCATCCTCGGCAGACTTCAATTTCTGCTCGGTGATGTCGGTTGCGAATTTGACCACCTTGTAGAATTTGCCGCCGCGCGACACCGGATTGTAGGATGCCTCGATCCAGACTTCCTTTCCGCCTTTGGCGATCCGTTTGTATTGGCGGCGATCGAACCTGCCGGCGGCGAGTTCGCTCCAGAATTGCCTGTAATCTGCGCTGGCGGCTTCAGCCGGATCGACGAAGATGCGATGGTGTTGGCCAACGATTTCGCTCAGCTCATAGCCGAGCGCTTTGCAAAAATTCTCATTCGCCGTCAGGATTTTGCCGGTCATATCGAATTCGATAATCGCTTGCGATTTACTCATTGCAGCCAAAACGGCTTTGGCGTCGGTCGAGAAACTCAAAGACATCATTCTCAAGACACTCCCTATCTGCCGGAGGCTCGGGTGCCTGATCCCTATCGATCTCGGTCAGTTTGGCCACGGCTGTTAAACGCAATACAGGCAGGGCGACCAATTGTTTTGAGAGCTACTTTCGTCCTGTCGCCCCCAGTTTTAGGGGTCAATTGTTGCCAAAGGCTTAATGCCAATATCCGCAATTGAGCTTTTGCTCATAAATTATACGGTTTGCCCAATAAGTGGATCATAGAGCGCCGTGTGGCGTATTGGATGCGCAAAGAAACTCTATCTTCTTTGATCTACGCATGGTGATTTCCGAAAGTCGATCCCGGTTTTCGAGCCGCTGCTGTCGTTTGACGCAGGGACATAAAATAGGCGGCGCAGAACTGGGGGGCGAAAAGGCCGTCCGATCAAGCCGGAACTGAAGTCAGGGCGAGCGAGCCTGAAAGTTCGCGACCGGCCTTAATGGATCAGACCGCGGCGGATGGCTTCGGCAATTGCGTGAACACGATTGTCCGCTCCAAGCTTGCGGATAGCCGTCTTGATATAGCTGTTCACCGTATCGGGCGTATAGCCGCTCGATTTCGCGATATCATCCGTCGTCTTGCCAAGGCTGGCATATCGTAGACAGACGATTTCGCCCTCGCTCAGTTTCAGGGTCTGAGCCGAGAACTTTTCCATGATCGGACGCGTGATCACGCGATGCGTCACTTCCGCCTGCTCCTTGAGGAAGCTGATTTCATCCTGATCGAACGGCGTCGCTCTCGAGAAGGTTATTGCGCCGAATACAACGTCGCCCCGCCGTATGGGAAACAGCGTGCGGTTCAGAACGCCAAAGGTGCGTGCAAGATAGATCAGCCGCTGCGGTGGAGCTGCCTGCTCGTAAACCTTCTCGTCGATGATGACATCTGTTGCCGTTACGGAGGCTTGAACGAATGGGTCGGCTTTCAGAAGATCGTCGCCGTAATAGGCATCAAGAAATGCCGGCGGCACGTCCGTGTCGATCGAGAACCCGCTACCGAAGCGATATCCGTCCAAATCGAGTCCCGCTACAGCGAAAAAGTCAAACGGCACGGCCTTGCGCAGTCTCTCCATGAAAGGATGTTGTGCCACATGACGCCGGGTCGGCACCGACCTCAGATCAACGGCCTCGTTTAACAACTCCTGCGGGGCAAGCGCGCGTGAATATGGCAAATCGCAACTCCTAGAAACAGAAATCCAGTTTCTGGGGTGCGGATGTTAATTTTCTATGAAATTTTAAGCTGAAACTATGAGGGGTGTTATCCTGACGCGCCGCACCTGCGAGCGAGGCGCGCCAGAAATATCGGTCATCTTCAACCCTGCTCGGGCAAAGCCCAGCAAGCAAAGACTGAGGACGTTGCAACGGCAGGGCCAGTCTTCTCATTCACCTTGTCGTCATTGGCGGCGTTTTCATTGGCCAGCTTGCGCTTCACCTGCTCGACATAGAACGACAGCGGCAGTTCGCGATCTCCCGTCTCGCGCATTTCCGTGGCCAGCCGGTCGATCAGTTCTGATGTGGGGATGATGCGCGGCTGTTTGCCGTCAACCGTAGAAATGGGCATGCTGTTCGAAGTAATCATGACGATAGCTCCTCCAGTCCATCTAGCACTGAAAGACTATCACCGCCCGATTTTTGCGATAGGGTCAATTTTTCAAAAAACCGCCACTTCACGCGAAGGACGATCAAAATTTTCGTGATTGCTTGATTTTTTTTAAGGCCAGCGCACGACAGGCGGGAGGGACGACAGGATCGACTCCACATTGCCCCCGGTCTTCAGGCCGAAAATTGTGCCGCGATCGTGGAGAAGATTGAATTCCACGTAGCGACCACGGCGAATCAGCTGTTCGTCACGGTCTTCTTCGGTCCATGGCTGATTGAAATTGCCGCGTACGATCTTGGGGTAGGCGAGGTTGAAGGCGCGCCCGACATCCTGCACGAAGGCGAAATTGGCGTTCCAGCCGCCCTTGTCTTCATCCGGATGCAACCAGTCGAAGAAGATGCCGCCGATGCCGCGCGGCTCGTTGCGATGCTTGAGGAAGAAATATTCGTCGCACCATTGCTTGTAGCGCGGATAGTCGGCGACCGCGTGTCGGTTGCAGGTGATCTCGAAGACGCGGTGAAAGAGCTGCGTATCCTGATCATCCTGGGTGCGGCGACGGTTGAGGACCGGCGTCAGATCGGCGCCGCCACCGAACCAGTGGCTGGTCGTCACCACCATGCGTGTGTTCATGTGCACGGCTGGCACATTGGGATTGACCGGATGGGCGATCAGCGAAATGCCGGACGCCCAGAAGCTTGGGTCCTCGTCGGCACCCGGCATCTGCTTGCGGAATTCCTCCGAAAACTCGCCATGAACGGTAGAGGTGTGGACGCCGACTTTCTCGAACACCCGGCCTTCCATCATCGACATGATGCCGCCGCCGCCTTGGCCTTCATCGCGCAGCCATTTCTTTTGAACGAAGCGTCCCGGCGGCTGATCGGAGAGCGGACCCTGAAGCTCATCCTCGATGGTCTCGAAGGAGGCAACGATCGTGTCTCGCAGGCTCTCGAACCAGGCTTTGGCGATCGCCTTCTTGTCCTCGATGTCGTCCGGCAGGCCCTTTGGCAAAACGGGGCGTTCCATATCCGGTCTCCTTCATGCGATTCGATTTTGTTCTGTCGATTTAGAGCATTTCCATCAGAAGTGTGTAGCGGTTTTGCGCACGGAAATGACGTCCCAACAAAAGGTGATCGCCATGGGTTGCGGATGCGATTTCGACTCGCCAAGCGGGCAGTCGCGCACTATCTTTTGAGGATAAGAGGTATTGGCATGACGAAATTTACCGGACCGCCACCGCTTGAAGGCTTGAAACGCAGGATCGCCGCGCACCGCCGCGACCGCGATGGCGGCGTGCCCAAAAACCAGAAAAGCGGCATGTTCGTGCGCCAGACATTCTGCATGACGCGGGCCGAAGCCCGCGCCAAGGCGAAAGAATGGTTCGAGGAATACCCAAAGGCCGCTTACTGGACGGAAGTGGAAAGCTGGCGACAGCTGGACGGCGACCAGATCGAGTTCACCATGCGGCGTTTGCCCTCGGCAGACTGAGGGGCGGTCGCTGTTTTGCCGGGACTGTCCACACTCAGTGCCGTCACCCTCGGGCTTGACCCGAGGATCCACACCCTCCTGAAATCGTTGGATAAAGATGGATCCTCGGGTCAAGCCCGAGGATGACGATGATGGGTGGCGCGGATGGCAGAGCCCGCCAAGAACCTCGCCGCTAAACCCTTACGCCCGCGTCTCGGCGGTGCGCAGGCGGCTCTCGCCCAGAATGCCGCTTTCATCCAGAATGGGATGCGCGACCGAGACGATATGGGCGTTGATGCGCTTCAGGTCTCGCAGCATGTCGAGATGCAGCGAGCTGGTCTGCAGGCTCTCCATCAAGCCGTCGCGCAGACGTTCCAGATGACGGCCTGAAGAGCGCTTTTCGAGGCGGCGGATATCGATCTTGATCTCCATCAGTCGCCGGGCAAGCGATAGGTCGCCGGTCACGAAGATGCTTTGGGCGGCGCGCAGGTTCTCGATGGTCATGTCGAAGAGCGTCTTCAATTCGTCATAGCCTTCATCTGAGAATTTGAAGCCGTTCAGGATCTTCTTGCAGATTTGTTCGCACAGACCTTTCTCGATGATGTCGCCCATATGTTCCAGATTGATGGCGTAGTCGATGACCGTGATCGAACGGCGCGCATCGTTCTCGTCCAGTCCCTTGCGGCCAAGCTGCGAGAGGTAGATCTTCACCTCCTGCTGTAGCTGGTCCACCTTCTTTTCCAGCATTGCGATTTCGGCAAGCGGTGCCAGATCATTGTGCTTGAAGGCGTTTTCAGCGCGGATCAGCATGCGCTCGATCGTATCGCCGATGACCAGAACTTCACGCGTGGCATTGGCCAAAGCGACGACCGGCGTGTCGAGCGCGTCCTTATCGAGAAAGCGCGGGCCATCATCGCTCTGCACGTCGCTCGGTACGACCTTTGCCATCAGATCGGATACGAAGCCTGAGAGCGGCCATGCAACGATCGTCAGCAGAATGTTGAAGATCAGATGGGCATCCACCGGCAGCATGCTTTCCGACAGCGGCAGTTGTTGCAGCGCGATTGCGCCATAGGAGGCAAGCGGCATGGCGATGGCGCAGCCGATGGCACGGATAACGAGATTGCCGAGCGTGATGCGCCGCGCGGCGGCAGGGCCGCTCATCGTGGCAATGACCGGCGGGATCGCACCGCCGAGATTGGCGCCAAGAACGAGAACGATGATGAGCCCCGTGGACAGAATGCCGGCCGAAGCCAGCGACAGGATCAGCACGACCATCGCAAGGCTGGACGAGGAGAAGAAGGCCATGGCTGCCGATAGAAGCAAGGCAACCGGCCAGGCATCGTCGAGCAGGCCGATGAAGGCGCCGAGTGCGGGTGATGCGCGCATCGGCTCGGTGGCGTTGCTCAGAAGATGCAGCGAAAGCAGCATCAGCCCGACACCGACGAGGGCCGTGCCGCCACCCTGACGGGCATTGGAGTTGCCCTTGCGCAGCACGATGCCGGACAGAATGAGGAGAGGCGACAGCCATGCCACACCGGTTGCGAAAATCCAGGCGGTGACGGCGGTGCCGACATTGGCGCCGAGGAGAACGATCTGCGCCATGCGCGGGCGGATCAGATCACGCTCGGCAAAGGAGGCGACGGTGAGTGCTGTGGCGGTCGAACTCTGGAGCGCGATGGTTGCGAAGAACCCGGAGACGAAGGAGCGGGGGCCGTTGCGGGTGCTGGTGGCAAGGATGGTTCTAAGCTTCAGCCCGAAGGCACGCGTGACGCCATCCTTGACCTGCGTCAGACCGAACAGCAGCAGCGCGACCGCTCCGAGCAAATTGACGATAACGATGGTGGATTCCATGAGCGGCCACTCCTTTCCGTCTATTCGGTCATGATCGAAGAATAGCCTTGCACGAGGTCTTCGTCGCCGAGCGTGTGCGGCGGGCAGGAAGAAATCGAGCGGGAAATCTTTCGTTGGCTAACCAACATAGGGGCGAAAAGTTCAGTGGTACAGAGGTTTCTGAAACAATCTTTTCAGAATTTCCTGAAATTTATGGCCAAAATGTTTGACGAAGAACTTCGCCGGTGATCATTGCCGCCGACATGGCGACGTTGATCGAACGCTTGCCTTCGACCATGGGTATCAGAACCCGCTCATCCGCCTTGTCATGCACGTGGTCAGGCACCCCGGCGCTCTCCCGACCAAAGAGCAGGATATCGTCCGGTCGGTACGCCACCTTCGTATAGGGCAGGGCAGCTTTTGTGGACGCCAGGACCAGGCGCCGTCCGGTTGTGGCGCGCCACTCCTCGAACCGCTCCCAGTTGACATGGCGAACGAGTGCGGCTGAAGCGATGTAATCCATGCCCGCGCGCTTCAGGTTGCGGTCGGAGATATCGAAGCCTGCGGGCTCGATGATGTCGACGCCGGCGCCGAGACAGGCCGCAAGCCGCAGGATCGTGCCGGTATTGCCTGGAATATCCGGCTGATAAAGGGCGATCCTGATGTTGGACATGATGGTGTTCCTGTTTTCGACGAGGTCGAGGCGGTTAGCATGGAGGGCTCTCGATGACCAGTCGCAGCGCGACCTTGATGTCACTGAAACGCCACAACCTGGCGATTGCGCGACACAATCTTGGATGTGCAGCCGTTTACATCTGGTCAATGATTATATTTTGAGCTACAAGGCCTCATCTTCAACACCAGCCATAGGAGGTTCAGATGGATCAGCACAATCGATATCGCCTCCCGGCCTTTGTAGTGCCGTTTCAGGCCTAGGTGTGTCTCTGCGGGTCTCCCGCATTTTTCCGATTTAAAATTTCGTCATGTGGCTGTTACAGCCGCGTTCCACGTGTTTTCCCGTTCTGGCGGTGGCGCTTCATGTCCACTGCGCATGTTCTTTCGGGGTATTCTATTCGGAGCTTAGCCTCATGTTTGGCTGGTTTGAAAAACGACTCGATCCATTTCCTTCGTCCACGCCGTCGACGCCGCCGAAGACGCTGATTGCCTTCATGTGGCACTACGTGAAGCCGGCATGGCCATGGCTTCTTCTGCTCGGCCTGATGTCCATGGGCATCGCGATTGCCGAAGCCATGCTCTACAAGTTCCTTGGAAGCATCGTCGATTGGCTCTCCACCGCCAACCGCGAGACCTTCTTTGCGGATGAGGGCTGGCATCTTGTCGGCATGGGTGCACTGGTTCTGATCGGCTTGCCATTGATGGGCTCGATCCACACCATGACCATGCATCAGACACTGGCCGGCAATTTCGGCATGATCGCGCGCTGGCGGATGCACCGGTATCTGCTGCGCCACTCCATGACGTTCTTCGCCAATGAGTTTGCGGGGCGCGTATCGACAAAGGTCATGCAGACGGCGCTCGCCATCCGCGAAGTGGCGTTGAAGATCATCGATGTTTTCGTCTACGCGATCAGCTTCGTCATTTCGATGCTGTTCATGGTGGCGGCCGCCGACTGGCGCCTGGTCATTCCCTTGCTCGCGTGGCTCGGTATCTATCTGTGTATCCTGACCTATTTCGTGCCAAAGCTTGGCCGGTTGGCGCAGGAACAGGCGGATGCGCGTTCGATGATGACGGGCCGTATCGTGGATAGCTACACGAACATCTCCACCATCAAGCTGTTCTCGCATGCGGGGCGCGAGGAGGTTTATGCGCGTGAGGGCATGGACGTGTTCCTCGGAACCGTTCACCGCCAGATGCGCAAGATTTCCGGCTTCAACATGCTGATCGACATCAACAATGCGATCGTCATGTTCTCGACGGCGAGCCTTGGTCTTTACTTCTGGATGCAGGGCTCGGTGACCGCCGGTTCGGTCGCCATTGCCATCAGCCTTGCCATGCGCGTCAACGGCATGTCGCAGTGGATCATGTGGGAAGTGACCGCGCTGTTTGAAAACATCGGCACCGTCTATGACGGCATGTCGATGATGACCAAGCCGCACGATATCGTCGATGCTGCAAACGCACCAAGCTTAAGCGCACACAAGGGCGCAATCCTGTTCGACGACATCCGTTTCCACTACGGAAAGAACAAGGGTGTCATCGATGGGCTGACGCTGGATATCAAGGCGGGTGAAAAGGTCGGTCTCGTCGGGCGCTCCGGTGCCGGCAAGACGACGCTGATGAACCTTCTGTTGCGCTTCTACGATCTGGAAGGCGGCAGGATCACCATAGACGGGCAGGATATTTCGAAGGTGTCGCAGGACAGTCTTCGCAGCCTGATCGGCGTTGTGACGCAGGATACCTCGCTTCTGCACCGCTCCATTCGCGACAACATCGCCTATGGTCATCCGGGTGCAAGCGACGAGGAGATCATCGCTGCGGCCAAGCGTGCCAATGCCTGGGACTTCATCGAAACGCTGGTGGACATGCATGGCCGCCACGCGCTCGATGCGCAGGTTGGCGAGCGCGGCGTCAAGCTTTCCGGTGGTCAGCGTCAGCGTATCGCGATCGCGCGTGTGTTCCTGAAGAATGCGCCAATCCTGATTCTCGACGAGGCGACCTCGGCGCTGGACTCGGAAGTCGAGCAGGCCATCCAGGAGAACCTGTTTGCGCTGATGGAAGGCAAGACGGTGATTGCGATCGCGCATCGGCTTTCGACACTGACCGAGATGGATCGATTGATCATTCTCGACAAGGGCAAGATCGTCGAGGCCGGAACGCATTCCGAACTGGTGGCCCATGGCGGCATCTATGCCGATCTGTGGCAGCGCCAGTCCGGTGGCTTTATTGCCGACGAGGAGCCGGAGATGAAGGCAGCGGGCGAATAGGAAGTCACTATAACTTGAGTCCGGCATAATCAGTATACTGAAGTATTGGGTCCCTGCATCATCATGTGGGGACCTTATTTTTTGAAGTATCTTCTCGTTTCTTGATATTTATCAATAACATTATCTTTAATAATCACTCGTAATAGTAGTTGAAATGGTTCGTTTTCGGCTATCTATTCTACTAATGGGGGTGTCATGCGCTTGTTCAGAATGAAAATTAAACTACTTTTGCCTGCACTCTTCACGCTGTTGATTGTCTTGGGGGCGATACAGGGCGGACTGGCAATCTATTCCATGAGCATCATGAAAGAGGAGGGCACACAGCTGGCGAACCGGCTTGAGCGCACACTTCTCATCGGCGATATGGACCGAAGCTTCGGCGACGTGCGCCGGGAATATGTCGTTCTTCTCAGCGCCAAAACGCCGGACGACGTCCAAAAAGCATCCGTACCACTTCAGTCCGCGATCGCGGCGCGCCAGGCGGCCTTCGACGCTTATGGTTCGACAGTGGCCATTCCCGAGATAAAGCATGTCTTCGAGGCGCTTTCAGCGGCTGTCGGCGATTACGAGAAGGCGGGCAGCGAATTCGTCAGCCTTCTTGCCGCCTCCAAAGTGGATGAAGCGATGGCGCTCAGGACCGCGCGGATGAATCCTGCGGCGGATGCGTCGACCAAGGCCATCAATGCGCTGATTGCCGCGAACAAGGTTCTGACGGCTCAGTCCCATCAGCATCTGAAGGATGCCTCGGACTTTGCTCTGGAAGCCACGATGACGGCTCTCATTGCGGTGAGCATCATTGCGATTGGCGCGGCTCTTCTGTCGCTCTTCCGGATTGCGCGGCCGATAACCGACATTACCGGGGCTATGAATGCGCTTGCGGCGGGCGATACCGTGAGAGACATTCCCCATGGACAGCGCAGCGACGAGATTGGCGAAATGGCCGCCGCTGTGTCCGTCTTTCGCGCCAATGCGATCGAGCGTGAGCGACTTGAACGGGAAGCGGAAGCCAACCGCAGTCTCAGCGAACAGGAGCGTGTGGCGCGCGAGAAGCAGAAGGCGAAGGAGGCTGCGGACGTGACGTTTGCGGTGGATGGTCTAGCCGATGGCCTGAAGCACCTTGCCGATGGCGACATGACCTTCCGGCTCGAGACGCCCTTCGTCAGCCAGTTGGATGGTGTGCGGTTGAACTTCAACGACTCGGTCGAAAAGCTGCAGGCAGCGCTTCGCTCGGTGGGTGAAAATGCGCGAATGATCGATGCGGGCGCCAATGAGATCCGCTCGGCAACCGATGATCTTTCCAGACGCACCGAACAGCAGGCCGCATCGGTGGAGGAAACCGCCGCAGCGCTTGAACAGGTGACGACGGCGGTGAAGGATTCCGCCGTCAAGGCGGGTGATGCCGGTGAACTGGTGGCAAAGACCAGGGCCGGTGCCGAACGATCCGGCGAGGTCGTGCGGAAAGCCGTGACCGCCATGACCGAAATCCAGAACTCGTCGAATGCCATCAGCAATATTATCGGTGTGATCGACGACATTGCATTCCAGACCAATCTGCTAGCGCTTAACGCAGGCGTGGAGGCAGCACGTGCCGGTGAAGTGGGCAAGGGCTTTGCCGTCGTTGCTCAGGAAGTGCGCGAGCTTGCTCAACGCTCGGCAAGTGCGGCGAAGGAAATCAAGACCTTGATCACCAAATCCGGCGAGCAGGTGCGTGATGGCGTGACGCGGGTTGGCGAAACGGGGCAGGCGCTTGAAGCGATCGTGGCGGAGGTTCAGGAGATCAACCGGAACGTGGCAGCCGTCGTCGCCTCTGCCCGCGAACAGTCCACCGGTCTTTCTGAGATCAACTCGGCCGTCAACCAGATGGAGCAGGGCACACAGCAGAATGCGTCCATGGTGGAGCAGTCGAGTGCTGCGACCTATGGCCTTGCATCGCAGGCGGCTTCGCTGATGGCGCTTCTCTCCCAGTTCAAGCTGGAAGAGGGCGCGGCGGCGCGTTCCGTTTCTCAGCCGGTCCAGGCATCCAATCAGCTGGCGCAACGATCGCCAGCCCGCGCGATGGGCCAGCGACTTGCTTCTGCCTTTGCAGGGCGGGGTTCTGCAGCGGTGGCGGTTGCTGAGGACAGCTGGACGGAATTCTGACCAGATTGCGGGCCGATCAATCCTAAGGGCGGGAACATCTCCCGCCTTTTTTCATTACAGATGGTCTCCTCTGGCCCAACGACCGATCGATCTTGTGGGGCCGCATTACCGAAATATAATCTGCCCTGTTCTTTGCCCCTCTCAAGAATCCGCCTATACAATCAATATGATCATCACCCGTGTTTTCCACTATTTCGAAAACTGGATCGAGCCCTTCGCCCGCAAGGACGATCTCAGGCCGCCGGAAAGCACATTCGCTTTCATCTGGTTCTATCTCCGTCAGGCCAAGGCGCCGTTCTTCGCCATGCTTGTGCTCGGTGGATTGACGGCGGCGATCGAAGCGGCGCTCTTCTGGTTTGTCGGGCGGCTCGTCGATATTCTCTCGACCGTCAAGCCAGGGGATGGCTGGTCTGGCCTACTGGCGAGCCACGGCTATGAACTGATCGGGATGCTGTTCCTGATCGCTGTGGTGCGCTTCGTCGTCACCATGCTGACGGCGCTCGTCGATCAGCAGATCATCACGCCGGGTTTCTACAACCTCGTGCGCTGGCAGTCCTATATGCATGTGGCACGGCAGTCGCTGAGCTTCTTCCAGAACGATTTCTCCGGTCGTATCGTCACCAAGGTCTGGTCGGGCGGGCAGGCGGCGGGCGATCTCGTCACATCGCTGATGGAAAGCGTCTGGTTCGTCGGCATCTATTCGGTGTCGATGTTTTTCCTGATCGGCGGGCTGGACTGGCGGCTTGGACTGGTGGTGGTGCTCTGGGTCGGCATCTTCTCCATGCTGGCGCGCTATTTCGTGCCGCGCATTCGCTTCCATTCGCGCGAGACCGCGGAAGCCGCCTCTATGCTGAACGGGCGCATGGTGGATGCCTATAGCAACATCCAGACACTGCGTCTCTTTGGCCGCGCTGATGCCAATGACCGCTATATGCGCCAAGGCTTCGATACCTTCCAGCGCACCACCATGACCTTTACCCGCTTCATCACGGGGGTCCGGGCGTCCATGGCGCTGCTATCGGGCATCATGATTACGTCGATGGCAGCCCTTTGCATCGATCTCTGGCTCTCCGGCAAGATCAGCTCCGGTGCGGTGGCCTTTACGCTTGCGCTGGTTTTGCGGCTCAACTTTCTCCTCGGCCGGCTGATGACGCAGTTCAACGGCATCATGCGCAATTTCGGCACGGTGCAGAACGCCGCCGAACTGATCTCGCAGCCGATCGGCCTTGTCGATGCGGCGGACGCAAAGCCGCTTGAGGTGACGACGCCGAGCGTCCAGTTCGATGATGTCAGCTTCCACTATGGACGCGGCAAGGGTGTCATCGATCACCTCAACCTCACCATCGCGCCCGGCGAAAAGGTTGGCATCGTTGGGCGCTCGGGCGCCGGCAAGTCGACGCTCGTCAATCTGCTTTTGCGCTTCTACGACGTGGAGCAGGGGCGCATCCTGATCGATGGGCAGGATATTGCGCATGTGACACAGGAGACGTTGCGCGCCCATATCGGCATGGTGACGCAGGATACCTCGCTTCTGCACCGCTCCATTCGCGACAACATCATGTTCGGCCGCACGGACGCGACCGAGGAGGAGTTGATGGAAGCCGCACGTCGAGCGCAGGCCGACGATTTCATCGCGCGGCTTGAAGACCAGCGAGGCCGAAAGGGCTTCGATGCGCATGTGGGCGAACGCGGCGTCAAGCTCTCCGGGGGTCAGCGTCAGCGCATCGCGATTGCGCGTGTGATGCTGAAAGACGCGCCGATCCTCATTCTGGACGAGGCGACGTCTGCGCTCGACTCCGAAGTGGAGGCGGCGATCCAGAGCAATCTCGACGCGTTGATGAAGGGCAAGACGGTGCTGGCAATCGCGCATCGTCTGTCCACGATCGCAGCGCTCGACAGGCTGGTGGTGATGGATGCCGGGCGGATCGTCGAGCAGGGCTCGCATAGCGAACTGGTAGCGAGCGGCGGGCTTTACGCGGAACTCTGGGCACGCCAGTCCGGTGGTTTCCTGGATGCGGAAGAGCTTTAAGCGCTCCCACCCGGTAGAGAAGAGGCGTACTTCAACGCATTGTTTCTATTTGCTGTGCGGACTTATTCTGCTGCAATCATGAAATCCGCAGTCAGCCCGTAATGGTTGGATCCCAGATTGTTGGGCATGCGCTGGACGCTGATGAGGGTCGCGGGCTTTCGGGCGAAGACATGATCGATAGCGATACCGAACCGTCCGGCCTTGATTGGCCATGTCGCGGGTTCCCAGCTGACTTTCTCCAGCTCTACATTTTCCATGAAGCGGCGCATATCCGGAACGACGCTGGCGGAATTGAAATCCCCGCCGAGGATGACAGGACCCTTCATGTTTTTCAGCACGTATGAAAGGTTGAGCAGTTCCTCACCGTGGTTCTCGTCGAAATAGGGCTTTGTCAGATGCACCTGCGCGAGATTGAGCGTGACGCCATCAAGGTCAATCTGGGCAAAACCGGCGCGCTCCGGGCTGACATAGCTGAGTGTCCCGATCCTGGCATCGCGCAAGGGCCGCTTAGACAGCATCAAAAGATCGCAGGATTGAGTGCCGGCACCACAGCCGAGGCGATAGGGGTAGGTTTGCTGCAGACGCGGCAAAACGCTGCGCAGGGCTGCGGCCTCCATGATGTAAACGACATCGGCTTGAGAAGAGAGGATGGCGTCTGCGATTGATTCGGCGCTTCGTCGATTTTCGCGCAGCACATTGAAAGACATGAGGCGGAAAGGTTTGGCGCCCGCTGGATATTGCCTGTCAGTGACGAAATCGTACTGCATGGAAACAGCGTGCGCGGCGAGAACCAGCGACCATGCCAGAAGTGCTACGAAGAGGCGTGAGCGCAGGACAAAGAAGCAGATGATGCAGGCAAGCGCGGCCAGCACCGCGATATGCAGCTGGAAGCTGTTGACGAAGGCCAGAAGCCAAAAATCTCTTACATATCTGATGCTTATTGAAAAAAGAGCTGCGATGATCGCCATCGAGGCGACGCAGGTGAGCCGTGCTTTCACGCTTAAATTCCCGTCTTCTCGCGCTCCCGGATGTCGCTTAGCACGGCCCATGCCCGCACACAATGTTGCTGGATGGACAGCCGGCTGACAAAAACGGACAAAAAGATGCGGCTCGAGGCGAAATTACGGCAGCTTTGTGTGCTTTCCTCTTGCCAAGGTCGGGCATATTTTGCGATCACACATATAAGCGCGATTTTATCGTCGCGCATGCATGACCAAGACGCTGGGGATGGAGTTTGTCTTGGATCAAATCGGAGCGGGAGGACTCATGCGATTTTCAACGAAATTAGCGCAGAGGATGGTGTAGCGGTGAGCGAGCACGTAAATGACCATGACGCGTCGGGTGAGCCCACCCGTCGCGATTTTCTTTACCTTGTGACGGGTATGGCCGGTGCCGTTGGCGCCGCCGCCGTTGCATGGCCTTTCATCGACCAGATGCGCCCCGATGCATCCACGCTCGCACTCGCTTCCATCGAAGTTAATGTTGCCAGCGTCGAGCCTGGCATGTCGCTGACCGTGAAGTGGCGCGGCAAGCCGATCTTCATCCGCAATCGCACCGAGAAGGAAATTCAGGAAGCCAATGCCGTTCAACTGGCTCAGCTGAAGGATCCGGTTGCCCGCAATGCCAACCTTGCGCCCGATGCACAGGCCACCGACATCGACCGCTCGGCCGGTCAGGGCAAGGAAAACTGGATCGTCATGATCGGCTCCTGTACCCACCTCGGCTGCGTTCCGCTTGGTCAGGCGGGCGATTTCGGCGGATGGTTCTGTCCCTGCCATGGCTCGCACTACGATACGGCGGGCCGCATTCGCAAAGGTCCGGCGCCGGAAAACCTGCATATTCCGACCTTCGCATTCACATCCGATACCGTGATCAGAATCGGATAAGGGGACAGATGAAATGAGTGGTCATTCCAGTTACCAGCCATCGACCGGCATCGAGAGATGGGTCGATTCCCGCCTTCCGCTGCCGCGTATGATCTATGACAGCTTCGTGGCCTATCCGGTTCCGCGCAATCTGAACTACGCATACACCTTCGGTGCCATGCTCGCCGTCATGCTGATCGTGCAGATCCTAACGGGCGTGGTGCTTGCCATGCATTATGCTGCTGATACGACGGTCGCCTTCACCTCGGTCGAGAAGATCATGCGCGACGTGAACCATGGCTGGCTGTTGCGCTACATGCACGCCAATGGCGCGTCCTTCTTCTTCATCGCGGTCTATCTGCATATTGCCCGCGGCCTCTATTACGGTTCCTACAAGGCGCCACGTGAAATTCTCTGGATTCTCGGCTGCGTCATCTTCCTTCTGATGATGGCAACCGGATTCATGGGTTACGTTCTGCCTTGGGGCCAGATGTCCTTCTGGGGTGCGACCGTTATCACCGGCTTCTTCACCGCCTTCCCGCTGGTGGGTGAGTGGATCCAGCAATTCCTGCTCGGTGGCTTCGCTGTCGATCAGCCGACGCTGAACCGCTTCTTCGCGCTGCACTACCTGCTGCCCTTCATGATTGCTGGCGTTGTCATCCTGCATATCTGGGCGCTGCACGTGACCGGCCAGACAAACCCCACGGGCGTCGAGGTCAAGAGCAAGACGGACACCGTTCCCTTCACGCCCTATGCGACGCTGAAGGATGCGCTTGGCGTGTCGATTTTCCTGATCGGCTATGCCTGGTTCGTCTTCTACATGCCGAACTTCCTCGGCCATCCCGACAACTACATCATGGCGGACGCACTGAAGACGCCGGCCCACATCGTGCCGGAATGGTACTTCCTTCCCTTCTACGCCATGCTGCGCGCCATCACTTTCAATGTCGGCCCGATCGACTCCAAGCTCGGTGGCGTTCTGGTGATGTTCGGTGCGATCGTCGTGCTGTTCTTCCTGCCATGGCTCGATACGTCCAAGGTTCGCTCTGCGGTCTATCGCCCCTGGTACAAGCTGTTCTTCTGGATCTTCGTCGCCAATGCCATCATGCTCGGCTGGCTCGGCTCGCGTCCCGCGGAAGGCCTCTATGTGACGATGTCGCAGTTGGGTACGCTCTACTACTTCGGCTTCTTCCTCCTCATCATGCCTCTTCTCGGCCTGTTCGAGACGCCAAGGCGAATCCCGAATTCGATCACCGAGGCGGTTCTTGAAAAGAACGCCAAGGCGACCACAGACGCGCCTGCCGGCGTAAAGATCTGAGTGCGGGAGAGAATGATGACAATGAAGAAGCTTGTAACGGGCATAGCGCTCATTGCCGCGCTTGGCGGGTTTACCGCCGCCGTGGCAGAAGAAGGCCATGACGATCTCGCGTCGAAGGCGACCCATGCGATTGCAGGCGGGCACTTCCCCATCCTGAAGCCGCATGAGGAGACATGGTCCTTTGCTGGTCCCTTCGGCAAATATGACAAGGGTCAGTTGCAGCGGGGCCTGAAGATCTACAAGGAAGTCTGTTCCGCCTGCCACTCCATGAGCCTGGTTTCCTTCCGTACGCTTGAGGGCCTCGGCTACTCGGAAGATCAGGTCAAGGCTTTCGCTGCGGAATATGAAGTGCAGGACGGTCCGAATGCCGACGGTGAAATGTTCACCCGCAAGGCCGTACCATCCGATCACTTCCCGTCGCCATATCCGAACAAGGAAGCGGCTGCTGCCTCCAATGGCGGCGCTGCCCCTCCGGACATGTCGCTGCTCGCCAAGGCACGCGGTGTTGAACGCGGTTTCCCGCAGTTCATCATCGACATGATCCCGATCGTCGGCGGTTACCAGGAAGGTGGCCCGGATTACATCCACGCGCTGCTGACGGGATATCAGGAGCCGCCAGCCGGCATCAAGAACCCGGATGGTACGGACTACAAGGTTCCGGAAGGCACGCACTTCAACCCCTATTTCGGCAGCGCGACATCGTTGAAAATGGCTCCGCCCATCAGCAACGATCAGGTGACTTACGATGATGGTACGCCGCAGACGCTGGAGCAATATTCCAGAGACATCTCGGCCTTCCTCATGTGGGCTGCCGAGCCCCATCTGGAACAGCGTAAGCGTACGGGTTTCATGGTGATGATATTCCTGTTCATCTTCACGGTGCTGATCTACCTCACGAAGAAGTCGGTTTATTCGCGAAAAGAGCACTGATAGCTTTCGCATGATCTGCGTAAGAGCCCCGCGGTCACCCGCGGGGCTTTTTTTGTGACGCGTGGGAGCGCTCGATGACGAGAATCCGAACCGGTGGATGTTTGTGTGGCTCGATCCGCTTTGAAACCAGGGCCGTGCCGCGCAATGCTCACACGTGCTCCTGCGAGATCTGCCAGCGGCACTCCGGTGCGACCAGCCTCACCTGGGTGGAGTTCAACGCGGACGATGTTCTCTGGATCGGGTCCGGCGGTGCGCCATCGACCCATCGTTCCTCCGATTACTCCAGCCGTGCCTTTTGCGCCGCCTGCGGCAGCACGCTGGGCGCAATTGACGATGAGCCTGTCGTTGCGCTTGTCTGGGCAAGTTTTGACGATCGTGAGGATGAGGCGTTACGGCCTCACACCCATTCTTTCGAAGATGTCTGCCCGGTATGGGCCAAAATGCCGAGCATGACGACCGGCGGATAAGGGCCGTGCCTTTTTCGTTGGTTCGCCGACATCAACTTGATAAGGTGCGGCAACTTTCCAATCTGCCACATCAACTGGACATATCATGACCGCTATTGCCTCGGAACTTGCTGACGCCATTCGCTCCATCAACGACTATCCGAAGCCCGGCATCATCTTTCGCGACATCACCACGCTTCTCGGCAATCCGCGTGCCTTCCGCCGCGCCGTGGATGAACTCGTCAATCCCTATGCGGGCACCAAGGTCGACAAGATCGCCGGCATCGAAGCGCGTGGCTTCATTCTGGGCGGCGCCATGGCGCACCAGCTTTCCACCGGCTTCGTGCCGATCCGCAAGAAGGGCAAGCTGCCGCACACGACGGTGCGTGTTGCCTATAGCCTCGAATATGGCGTCGACGAGATGGAAATGCATGTGGATGCGGTCCAGCCGGGCGAGAAAGTCATTCTGGTGGATGACCTAATTGCAACCGGCGGAACGGCCGAGGGTGCCGTGAAGCTATTGCGGCAGATGGGCGCCGAGATCGTCTCGGCATGCTTCGTCATCGACCTTCCCGATCTTGGCGGTCGCAAGAAGCTGGAAGAACTCGGCGTCGAGGTGCGGACGCTCGTGGAGTTCTCCGGGCACTGATCCTGAGGAGGCGACTGCTTAGGTTTTGGTATGGATTTTTTCAGGACGATCCAGGTCCAAGTAACACCTGAAGCTCGATTGCCTGCTTGAATCGAATCGGTTTCCAAGGCCCTGATTAGGCCAAGCCCTGCCTTCTCCGCCTGGGCGATGGCTTCGTCAGGACGGATTGGGTAGGATGGGCGTCCTGCCGGCGACGGACCATGCCGTAGAGACATAATCAGCAGCCCGCCTTCTTCCATCATGCGCGTCAGGACTTCCAAGGCGCGCTGGCGTTGTTCGATTTCGATATGGTGCCATACTCCGCACAGCGTGATGAGATTGAAGGGCGCGTAGGCGAGGGTTTTATTGAGAGCTGGCAAGCGGTCACTAAGCCATCTGATTCTCTCGGATGGATGCAGGCGCATGCCAGGCTCGCGCAGTTCACTGACAGGCTCCACCGCCAATACTTCGTGGCCTTGGCTCGCGAACCAGGCGGCATCGCGACCGGTTCCGGCACCGATATCAGCAATCCTGACAGGACGGATGGGCAGTAAATCCAAAACGGGCGCGTAGACCTCGCGGCAGTCCAAATTATCGAAGCGAGATATGAGTTCGGGGGTCGCTGCCTCTGCGTAGCCTTTCAGAACATCTGTCATCCGCCGGTGATCCTGCCTGCTGCGTTACCTTCACTCGAACTCCAGCACCTTGCTTTCAAACGTGACCACGAGCTCGCCATGCTGGTTGACGCCTTCGTTCAGCGTCGTGTTCAGCAGCAGGCCGGGCCGCGAGGCGAGGGGGCGGGTAGCGAGAAGGGTGGCGAAATAGGTTACGTCGTCGCCGGCATAAACCGGGTGCAACCATTTGAGGTTGGCGATGCCCGGGGAGGGACCGAGCTTCGGTGGTTCAATGCCTTCGCTCGTCAGCCGCTTCACTTCCCTCGTCCAGTAATTCAGGAAACACTTCATCCAAGATGCGCTTGTCTGCCAGCCGGAGGCACAAAGACCTTCGAAAACGGAGTTCTTTGCCCCTTCTTCACTCAGGTGGAATGGCTGCGGATCGAATTTTTCGGCATAGCGAATGATCGACTCGGCCGAGAAGTGGACCGTTCCGAGTTCGAGTTTGTGGCCCACGGGGTAAAGTTCGGTGAACTTCATGGCGTCGCCTCCGCCGATGTTGCCAGCATGGCATTCAGTTCGACAATGCAGACCGTGTCGCCGTGCTGATTTTGCAGTTCATGACGGAGCTTGACGACGCCCCGGTCTGGCCGGGATTTCGACACGCGGCGTTCGACAACCGTCGAGGAGCCTGTCAACGTGTCGCCCGCCAGAACCGGCTTCTTCCATTCGACAAAATCGACGCCAAGTCCGGCGTGGGCGCTCGATTGTCCGATATAGCTGTCCACAGTCATGCGCATCAGCATGCCGCACGTATGCCAGCCGGAGGCGGCGAGGCCGCCCAGAATGCTGGCCTTGCCGGCTTCTTCCGAAAGGTGCATGGGCTGCGGATCGAATTCCATTGCGAATTCAATGATCTCTTCCGCCGTCACCGTTTTTGGCCCAAGCGGAAAGCTGCGCCCGGGCGCAAAATCGTCGAAACTGTATTTCACGAGCTTACTCCTCCGTCCCGTGATGCTCAGAGCCGGTCTGGACACCCCGACAGGTCGATTTCGCGATGCATGTCGCGCACCTTTGCGTCAGGTTTCCAAACACGTTCCGAATGCAAGCTAACGCAAATGTTCCCTTTACGTAAAGGTCAGATTGGTCACGGGTTGATGAAAATAGGTGGTGGATGAGAGGCGCTGAGGCGCCCCGCATGAGAAGCTGTAAATGATGCTTCCTCTCACGGGCAAGTGCACTTCTGTCGAGCGCTACCCACACAAGCCTCGATTAAAGCGCGGGTGACGCAGAGGACGGCAGGAACTTTTGCGGCCGTCCGAGCGCCGCAGGTGTTTCGCCACCTGCGGCGAGACTCAATCAGGTGTTGAAGCGGAAGTGGATGACGTCGCCGTCCTGAACGACATATTCCTTGCCTTCATCGCGGCCCTTGCCAGCTTCCTTGGCGCCGACTTCGCCCTTATAGGCGACGTAGTCGTCATAGCCGATGGTGAAGGCGCGGATGAAGCCGCGCTCGAAATCGGTGTGGATGACGCCCGCGGCCTGCGGGGCCTTGGTGCCGCGAACGATGGTCCAGGCGCGGCATTCCTTCGGGCCTACGGTGAAGTAGGTGATGAGATCGAGGAGGTGGTAACCGGCGCGTATCAGGCGATCGAGGCCAGCCTCTTCGAGACCGAGGGCCGACAGGAATTCCTTGGATTCGTCTTCCGGCAGCTGTGCGACTTCGGATTCGATTGCTGCGGAAATGATGACGCATTCGGCACCTTGCGCCTTTGCCATTTCGGCAACGGCCTTGGTGTGTTCGTTGCCATCGACGGCATCGGCTTCGGCCACGTTGCAGACGTAGAGGACCGGATGCGAGGTCAGAAGGTTCAGGCCCTTGAGGACTTCGATCTCATCGGCTGCCAGCGTCTTCAGCAGAAGGCGGGCGGGCTTGCCTTCGTTGAGGAGCTTGATGACCGCTTCCATGACCGGCAACTGCGCAAGCGATTCCTTGTCCTTGGACGTGGCGCGCTTGCGGGTCTGTTCGACGCGGCGCTCCAGGCTTTCCAGATCGGCGAGCATCAGCTCGGTTTCGATCGTGTCGGCATCGCCGACCGGGTTGATACGGCCTTCGACATGGGTGATGTCGTCATCTTCAAAGCAGCGCAGCACGTGAACGACGGCGTCCACTTCGCGGATGTTGGCCAGGAACTTGTTGCCGAGGCCTTCGCCCTTCGATGCGCCGCGCACGAGACCGGCGATATCGACGAATGAGATGCGGGTCGGGATGATTTCCTTCGAGCCGGCAATGTCGGCCAGAACGCGCATGCGGGCATCCGGCACGGCGACTTCACCGGTGTTCGGCTCAATGGTGCAGAAGGGATAATTTGCCGCCTGTGCTGCTGCCGTTTTCGTCAGCGCGTTGAAGAGGGTGGACTTGCCGACATTCGGCAGGCCGACGATACCGCATTTGAAGCCCATGGCTTAAACCTGTCTTTGACTTTTGAATTTCCGATTGCGAGCCTTTTGCGGAAACGCCGGAGCAAGGTCAAGTCTTGTTGCAGCAAAGGGCGAGAAATCCGCCGTTTTGCGACTAGGCTTAAGGCTGTCCGAAGCCGAACCAAGCGGATATCAGCGCCCAGCCACCATAGACGATGCCGATGGAGAAGAGCACCGAGACGATGGCCAGAACCAGTCCGCCGAGAAGCGCAAGGTCATCGCGTTGCGCCAGCGCCAAGGCGATGATCAGCACCGTGATGCCGGGGAGCGTATTGCCGAACGGGATCGGGAGCGCAATGATCACGGCCATCAGGAAGATGACGATGCCGATGAATGCTGGTCCGGCAAAGCGTGCCAGCATGTGCCCGCGTGGTTTCAGCAGCGCTTCCAGCTTTTCCAGCCGGGGTGCTGCCTTGTCTGCCGTCAGTTCGATGATCGAGCGCGAGACGGAGAGACGACCGAGCACACCAGGCAGAACAAGCCTGCGTGCTCGAAACATCATCTGCAGCGACAGGATTGCCAGTGCCGTGCCGAAGATCATGCCAGCCGGAATACCCGGAGTCGGGATAATGGCCGGAATGGCAAAGACCAGCAGCACGAAGGCAATCGCCTTGTCGCCCAGCCGGTCCAGCAGACAGTCGAGCGTGACACGTTCGGGGAGGTCATGCGGCAGGCGCTTCAGCGCTGCCGCCATGCTTTGATGCGGCGCCTCCTTATCCATGGAGCGCCCAATTCGGGAAAATCACAATCAAATGGCCGATATTGGTCATGCGCAAAGAGATGGGGAGGTCGCGCTGTGTTTCAAGGCGCCATATCCCCAATCCTGCGTGGCCTGTCGTCTGATCAGGCTAAAGCCGGTGACGACTTTTGTTGTCAGTCCTTCTTGCCGAACATCCTCTTCAGCATCTCGGCCATGGGACCGGTCTCCGGCAGCTTCTTTGGCTGAGCGTGGTTTCGCGCCTGATGGATGTGCGACTGTGCTGCCGGTTTTGCGGCTTTAGCGGGCTTTTCGACTTCGGCCTTCGCGCCGGTCGCAAGGGCCAACTTATTCATAAGCTGGGAGTCTTCACTCTTCACCAGCATGGCGGCGTTGTCGGCGATGGCGTCGAGCAACGGGTCGAGCCAGGCCTTGTCGGCCTTGGCGAAATCGCCGAGCACGTGACCATGCACGCGGTCCTTGTCTCCCGGGTGGCCGATGCCGAGGCGCAGGCGGCGATACTCCTTGCCGCAATGGGCGTCGAGGGATTTCAGGCCGTTATGGCCACCATGTCCGCCACCGGTCTTGATGCGCGCGCGGCCTGCGGGCAGGTCCAGCTCATCGTGAATGGCGATGATGTCGCCGGGCGTCAGCTTGTAGAAGCGCATGGCTTCGCCAACGGATTCACCCGACAGGTTCATGAAGGTCAGGGGTTTGATCAGCAGGATCTTCTCGCCGGCGATCTCACCTTCTGAGATTTCCGCCTTGAACTTTCTCGACCACGGCGTGAAGGAAGGCAGGCGTTGCAGGGCATCGACAGCCATGAAGCCGATGTTGTGACGGTTGCCCGCATATTGATTGCCGGGGTTGCCGAGGCCTGCAATGATGATCATGGACGAAATTCCGCTTCACTCAAAATCGATACACTTCACCAACGCGAAACGCGGCGGGTGTCAACTTTTTTGTGGGGGCGCGAGCCGTTAGTCGCTGATGATCAGACCGTATTTTTCGTAAATGCGTCTCTGGGTACCATCGGCAATCAGATCGTCCAGCACCTTCTGCATCTTCTCGATCAGACTGTCCGGCACACTTTTGTTGCAGGCCATACCAAGCCTCTGCCGGCTGAAGGTGATGACCTCTTCAAAGTCTTTCTGGGGGAGATTCTTTAGCGCGCTTTCCGACATGGGCATCAGGTCGATGCGGCCTGCGGCAAGCTTTGAGAGCGTGTTGTTGAAATCGGCGCTGATGTCGATCCGCGGAAAATTCATCGAGCGGAGCAGGCCTTCGGTGTAGTCGTTGCGCTGTGTTCCGACGGTGTATTCCTTGGCATCCTCCAGCGTCTTGATGTTCATGACGTGGCCCTGACGTGCAACCAGAACATTGCGATCCGTGTGGATGGGGGAAACCCATTTGAAGCGGGGCTCGCGCTCGGCGGTGCGCGCCGCGGCAAAGACGCAGTGCATGGGGGCGGTCTCGGCCAACTTGATGGCGCGCGCCCAAGGCATCACCGTCGCTTCATACTGCGTGTCCGTGCGCTCCAGAATGATCTTCAACTGATCCCAGTAGACGCCGCTTGGCTGTCCATCGGCGTCGCGCAGATTGTAGGGCGGATAATATTCCGTCGACAAAAACAGTTTTTCGGCACTGGCCGATGTCGCGGCCAGCATGCAGGTCGACAGACCGATCGATAAGAGAATTGCTCGTAACACTGCTACCCCTCCCACAGCGTTTATTGCGCGGCTTTCAGCCTTTTTCCATCCTCCAGCGGAACCTGATAGGTTTCGATCAGAGACTGTATCGCGCGCGGCCGGGAAAACAAATAGCCCTGACCGCAGTCCACGCCGATCTCTTGCAGCATCGTCTTCTGCTCTTCCGTCTCGATGCCTTCGGCAATAACGAGGCAGTTCATCTTGTGGGAGATCGCGCTGATGCCCTCCACCAGCATCCGGCTTTTCTTGCTGATGTCGGGCGCATCCTTGCTGATGGAGCGCGTAAAGGACTGGTCGATCTTGACGATATCGACGGGGAAGCGGTTGAGGTAGCTCAGCGATGAATAGCCCGTGCCGAAATCATCGAGCGCAATGCGGCATCCAAGCAGGCTGATGGCATTCAGGACGGCGCGCACCTGCGGGTCGTCATGCATCATCACGGCTTCGGTGATCTCCACGACAAGGCGCTGCGGAACGATGCCGTGGTGGTGCAGCAGGCCGGCAATGCGCGTCGGCAGACCGGCCTCAAACTGCTGGGCGGAGAAGTTGACGGCGACATAGGCCTTTTCGAGACCGGGAACGGTCGAGATTTCCGCGAGATTGCGGATGGAGTGCTCAAGAACGCGGTTGCCGAGGCGCTTGATGCTGCCATTTTCTTCAGCCACGCCGATGATCGGGCCGGGCGGCAGAATGCCCTTGCGCGGATGGTTCAAACGCATCAGGGCTTCGAAGCCGCAGGTCGCGCCGGTCTGCAAGTTGAGAATGGGCTGGAAGTGTGCCTCAAGCCAGTCTTTCTCGATTGCCTGCTCTATTTCCTGCTCGATCTCTGCCCGCTGGCGCGCTTCGTTCATGATCGTGGCGTCGAAGATCTGGGCGCCATTCTTTCCGGCCCGCTTCTTGGTATACATGGCAAGATCGGAGTGTTGCAGCAGTTCCGAGGCGCTGCGGGCATGTTCTGGATAGATGGCAAGACCGATGCTGGCGCTGAGACGAATGCTCTGACCATGGAAAATGAAGGGGTCGTTGAACATCGCGCCGATCTTCTCGCAGATTTTCAGCGATCGCTCTTCCGCGTCCGACCCCGCAAGCAATAGGGCAAACTCATCGCCACCAAGCCGCGACGCGGAGTCGAGCGGATTGAGAACGCCTTCCAGGCGACCAACGAATTGCTTGAGAACCGCATCGCCCGCGGCATGGCCGAAATTGTCGTTGATGCCCTTGAAGCGATCGAGATCGATGAACAGGCAGGCAAGCTTCGTCTGAGCCGCATCGGCATGCAGTATCTTCTGGTCCAGCATGGCTTCGAAACCTTGGCGGTTCAAAAGCCCGGTCAGGTGGTCGGAAATGGCCTGGAGGCCGTTGCGCTGTTCCGACTGACGAAGCTCCGTGACATCCGTCATCACGCTCAGCACGTCTGCGCTGGTCTCATCGATGCCGGTTTGCAGCGTCTTTTCGGCAATCAGCACATCCATCGAACGCCCATCGGCGCAGATGAAGCGCACAGTGAGCTCAGCCGCGTAGGATTCATCGGTGTGGTCGGATGGGCGGTTTTGATGGCGCTGGCGAAAACTTTCGCGATCCTCCGGATGGAGGAAGGCTTCAAAGGCGCAGCCAAGGGAATCCTCGCGACTGTAGCCGGTTGCCTTGACCCAATAATCGCTCACTGCCGCTACGCGATTTTGAGGATCGAGTGAAAACAACATGGCGGGGGTGCGGTTGTAAATTTCCGTCGTGCGTCGATGGGCACGCTTGAGCTCGTGCTCTTCGCGTTCGAGCTGCGTCTGCATTTCGTTGAAGCTGAGAGCGAGCCGTCCCATCTCGTCGCGCGAGCGCCAGTCGACATGATGGCGCGAGCCAAGCCTGCGGGTGGCCTCAATGGCGGCCGTCAGCCGCAGAAGCGGGCGCATGATCATCATACGGTTGCCGACGATGGCAGCGCCAAAAACCGTCAAGATCGCCAGAATGAAGATCGACAGGAAGGAAAGCTCGATACCGTTCAGCGATGAGAACAGGCCGACATTGCGGAAGAAGATCTTGATCGTCCCGACCTTGGTCTCGCCGTCGAGGTTCTTGTAGTAGATGTCACGGCTAAGCGACGACATGTCGTCGCTTCTGGGGTCGCTTGATGTCTGCGTCACGTCGAGCTGACCGAAACTGTCCCTGACCCGGACCATATAGATCGCGGGGTCGGTAATCAGCGTGCCGGTAATCTGGTTGATGCTTTCGTCATCGAGATCCCAAAGAGGGCGGCCGAGAGCCTGCGCGTTGGCGACGATGAGAATTTCGAGCCGGTCTGCCTGGCTGGAGATCGCGGCATTGTAGGATAGGCTGAGCAAAATCGTAAAAAGCGGCGCGACGATAGCCAGCAACGCGCCGGATATGATCGCCAGGAATCGCCTTTCTACCGAATGGGTCATCTGCCCTCTCTTGATCCTCAAAAACTCCCGTCCATGCGGTAAAGGCCCAAGCGCCGTGAGGGCGTTTTCGATTGCTCGAGAGCCTTTTCCAGCTGCGGTTGTAGAACCAAAGCTTTGAGGTATCGTTTCGCAGAATGCTTAATCATTCTTGAATTGAGTGCTTGCACTTGAAGCCCGTCAGATGGCGCGGGCAGCGTCGTTGAGCGGATGAACCAACATGCAAAAAGGCCCCGCATCTTTCGATACGGGGCCTCTTCAAGAAAAACCAAACAGGTCTTATTCGGACTTGTCTTCGCCTTCTGCTTCTTCAGCAGCAGGTGCTTCGTCTTCAACAACGTCGACAACCGGCGGAACGATCGTTGCAACGGTGAAGTCGCGATCGGTGATCGTCGGAACCACGCTCTTCGGCAGCTTGATCTGCGAGATGTGAACGCTGTCGCCGACCTTCAGACCTTCGAGGTCGACGGTGATGGCGTCAGGGATCTGGTCCGCAGGAACGTTGGCTTCGATGGTGTGGCGAACGATGTTCAGAACGCCGCCGGTCTTGATCTCGGACTTCTCTTCATTGATGAAGTGAACCGGGATTTCGACGGTTACGTTCGAGTTGGCCGAAACGCGCAGGAAGTCCACGTGCATAGTGAAGTCACGAACCGGGTCAAGCTGGTAGTCCTTCGGCAGAACCTTGTACTTCTGGCCGTTGACGTCGATCGTTGCGATCGTCGTCATGAAGCCGCCGCCGTGGATGCGCTTGGTGATTTCGTTGGTCGAAATCGCGATAGAAATCGGGGCCTGCTTGTCACCATAGATGACAGCGGGAATCAAACCGTTGCGGCGAAGTTCACGAGAGGACCCCTTACCAACTCGTTCGCGCGCCTCGGCCTTGAGCTCATAAGTTTCTTTGCTCATGGCATTTCCTTTTCGAGGTTATATGGAGAGTTCAAACCGGCTTGGCCGGACGAGAACTGGGGCGGCGCTTGCGCCAACCCGACCGCGTTGCCTCCAAGGGTGTCTACACGGATGCGCGCGCTATAGTATAAAGCGGCCTTGAACGCAAGACCGCGGGGGTTTTACGATCGGATCACACCCGCTCCACGCATCGTGACCCTCAAGCGGCGTCGCATGCGACTATTTTACCGTTGAAAGATCGCTTCATCCGGCGCACCATAACAGAAGCTTTGGGAGGAGCCTATGTCGAACGATGCCGCACATGCCAATCATGTCTATGAGAGCGCCAACCGTTCATCGGCTGCCGCAAGTTCCCCCATCGTCGCATCCTGGCGACGCTGCATGACGATGCATCATCTGGCGCCGGAGGAAAACCGCAAGCCGATCTTCCTGTCGGAGGCGGAGTTTCGCAGGGCGCGCGACGAGGCATCTGCTCTTCTGGCCGAAAGCACCGATGAAATCGACCGCATCTTTTCCACTGTTGGCAGGGCAGGGTGTTGCCTGCTGCTGACCGATGCCAAGGGCGTGGCCCTGGAACGGCGCGGTGCTGCGGGCGATGATGACGATTTTCGAAAGGCGGGGCTCTGGTCCGGCGCGCTGTGGAGCGAGGCGAGTGTCGGCACCAATGGCATCGGCACCGCACTTGCCGACGAGCGGCCGGCGGTGGTCTATCGCGACCAGCATTTCTTCAGCTCCAACATCAATCTCTCCTGCACCACAGCGCCGATCCGCGACCACCGGGGGCAGGTGACGGGCGCGCTCGACATTTCCACCTGCCGGGACGACATCAACGAACTGACCTTTTCCATGGTGACGCAGACCGTGCGCGATGCCGCGCAGCGCATCGAGGGCAATCTGTTCCGCCGCGCGTTCCCGGGCGCCCGCATCCTGATCGTGCCGCATGGCCAATCGACGATGCTGTCGCTGCTGGCCGTCGATCAGGACGATATCATTCTGGGGGCAACCCGCGCTGCACGGCTGGCGCTGCGGCTCGATGATGCGCGGATAGCGCAAGGAATCCCCGCATCGGACGCACTCAAAGAAGAGCGGCATGACAAAGGCAGCGACCTGATGGAAGCCGAGCGCGCTGCTTTGCGACGGGTCCTGGCGCGCACCAATGGCAACGTGACGCAGGCGTCCGAATTGCTGGGGATCAGCCGCGCGACGCTTCACCGCAAGATGAAGAAGCTCTCCGTGCATTGAAATGAAGGCGCAAGCTTTGATTGGCCTGGCCGTTGTCGCAGATGTGAAACACTGTGCACTGCGGAACGGCCTGCCGCCCCTTTGATTTGCCCGATTGTAGGCACACCCTCTCTCCACGCGATCAACCAATGATCGTTGTTCATCAGGGAGGATGAAAACATGAACATCCAGGTTCAGCACAAAGCGGGAGAAACCCCGTTCAAACTGAAATACGGCAACTATGTCGGCGGCCAATGGGTGGAGCCGAAGTCCGGCCGCTACATGGACAATATCTCCCCCGTTACCGGGCAGAAGATTTGCGAAGTGCCGCGATCCGATGCCAGCGATATCGAAGCAGCCCTCGATGCCGCGCATAAGGCGCGTGCAGCTTGGGGCCGCACAAGCGTCACCGAACGCTCCAATATTCTTCTCAAAATCGCTCAGCGTATCGAGGACAATCTCGATCTGATTGCCCGGGCGGAAACCTGGGATAACGGCAAGCCGCTTCGTGAAACCACCAATGCCGATATTCCGCTGACCATCGACCACTTCCGCTATTTCGCAGGCTGCATTCGCGCGCAGGAAGGGTCGATCGGCCAGATCGACAATGATACCGTCGCCTATCATTTCCATGAGCCACTCGGTGTCGTCGGACAGATCATTCCCTGGAATTTCCCGATCCTGATGGCTGCGTGGAAGCTTGCACCAGCACTTGCCGCCGGCAACTGCGTGGTGCTGAAGCCGGCCGAGCAGACGCCTGCTTCCATCCTGCTCGTCATGGAATTGATCGAGGACCTTCTACCACCGGGCGTGCTCAACATCGTCAACGGGCTTGGCATGGAAGCCGGCAAGCCGCTGGCGCAGAGCAACCGCATCGCCAAGATCGCCTTTACCGGTTCGACCTCGGTCGGCAAGGAAATCATGCGCTATGCGGCAGATAACGTCACCAACATCACGCTGGAGCTCGGCGGCAAGTCGCCGAATGTCTTCTTTGCCGATGTGATGAACGAGGATGATGCCTTCCTCGACAAGGCGCTCGAAGGCTTTGCCATGTTCGCGCTGAACCAGGGCGAAGTCTGCACATGCCCATCCCGTGCGCTGGTTCATGAATCGATCTATGACCGCTTCATGGAAAAAGCCCTGAAGCGGGTGCAGGCGATCAGCCAGGACGATCCGCTGAATGCCTCCACCATGATCGGCGCGCAGGCATCTCAGGAACAGTTCGACAAGATCATGAGCTACCTCGAGATCGGCAAGAAGGAAGGCGCCAAGGTGCTGACCGGCGGCGACAAGAAATCGCTCTCCGGAAATCTGAAGGACGGCTTCTACATCCAGCCGACGGTGTTTGAAGGCAACAACAAGATGCGGGTCTTCCAAGAGGAAATCTTCGGCCCCGTCGTTTCCGTCACCACCTTCAAGACGGTGGAAGAGGCGATCGAAATCGCCAATGACACGGTCTATGGCCTTGGTGCCGGTGTCTGGAGTCGCGATACCAATCTGGCCTATCGCGCTGGTCGGGGTATCGAAGCTGGTCGTGTGTGGACGAATTGCTACCACGCCTATCCCGCAGGTGCTGCGTTCGGTGGCTACAAGCAGTCGGGCATTGGTCGTGAGACCCACAAGATGATGCTCGATCATTACCAGCAGACCAAGAACCTCCTGGTCTCCTACAGCCCGAACAAGCTCGGCTTCTTCTGATACCGCGTGAACCCGGCGCCGGCGGTATTTCCGCCGGTGCCAACTCCAGCCATGGCTGGCACAGATCTTTGAAAAGCGCCGATGTCATTTGTATCAAGGCGATCTGAATTGACGTAATAGTGTCATTAATCGGGCGCATATCCTCCTCGATATTGTTGCGTGGATCGATATGCGCCCTTTCTTTTTTAATTTTTTTCATTCCGCTCGCGCCGCCTATTGGTGCCAATCATGAGCGGTGTTGCCGGACAATTTCATGGGACGGAACGCATCGGCGGGCTGGAAACGGAGCGTTCGCGCTGGGTTGCCATTGCCGTCTTCTCGGTCGTTGGCGTTACCCTGTTTCGCATCATCTGTCTTGCCTTCGACAGGACAGACCTCTTCGTCGATGAGGCGCAATACTGGCTGTGGAGCCGGGAGATGGCCTTCGGGGCCTATTCCAAACCGCCGCTGATTGGCTGGGTCATTCGCTTGACCACCTGGCTTATGGGCGGCGAGGGGACTTTCGACGTCCGTCTGGCGGCGCCCATCCTGCATGCCATGACCGCAGGTGCGATGTTCTATCTGGGGCGGATGATCTACGATGCACGGATCGGCGCCCTGGCGGCGATCATCTACATCACGCTGCCGGGTGTCTCGCTTTCCAGCCTTTTGATTTCGACTGATACGCCGATGCTGCTTTTCATCGTCGTCTCGCTGATCCTGTGGCGTAAACTCTCTGCCATAAGGACCGATGGCGGGCCGCTGGCCTTGATGCTGGCGATCGGGCTTGGCTTTGCTGTCGGACTTGGATTTCTGTCGAAATACGCCATGGCCTTTCTGTTTCCCTTCGTGCCGCTGGCGGCCTATCTGGACAGGAACTGGCGGGTTCGGTGGTCGCATGCTCTGCTCGCGGGAGCGGTCGCTACGCTCGTCGTCGCACCCAATCTGTGGTGGAACTATGCGCATGACTTTGCCACTGCACGGCACACGGTTTCGATTGCCCACTGGAATGCTGCCGGGCTGAACTTCGGCTCGGCGCTGGGTTTCTTTGGCGCCCAAGCAGGTGTCGTCGGCCCCTTCGTCTTCATCGCCATGCTGATGGCCCTGCGTGACATGAGAACGCCGACAGTGCGGTCTCTCTGCGCACTCAGCATTCCACTTCTCCTATTGATGACAGCGCAGGCTCTGATCTCACGCGCTTTCGCCAACTGGGCCGTCGGCGCCTATGCAGCAGGCCTCCTGCTTGCCACGCCGTGGCTTGCGGCACGGCCGCATTGGCTGCGGGCGTCGCTCATTCTCAACACTGTCGTCGCCATCATCCTGCCGCTGCTGACCATCTTCGGTACGGAACTGCGTCTTCCCAATGGTGATCTGGCGTTGAAGCGCTATCTCGGGCGGTCTGCTCTGGTATCGACAGCGATTGCAGATGCGAGGAGGCTTGACGCTCACGTTCTCGTTGCGTCCGACCGGTCCTTCCTGGCGGAAATGTTCTATCAGTTGAGAGACGACCACCACATTGTGCCACGGGCGTGGAACGAGGGTGCCGAGCCTCCCTCCAGTCATTATGCGCTGCTCTATCCGCTGCAGCCGGGCGAGACGGCGAACGCGCTTCTCCTATCGCGTGCCGACTCGCTTCCCGCCTGCATGAAGGATGAGCCGCCGCAGGCCGAGTGGGCAGCAACCGCCGGCTTCATGGAACGCGCCACGGTGGGGCTTTGGAAAATCCCAGCCTCCTGCCTTGAGGGGGCGAACCATGGACCATGACATCCTCCATATGCGGCTCACAATCTGGCTGACGATCGCGACGCTCTGCACCGTCATCGTCTTTGCGGCTTTCCCCTTCTTGGACCTCAGAATTTCCTCCCTGTTCTTCAACGGGCAGGCTGGTGACTGGGTTGGCCGCAGCGCGGACTTCATGTTCTGGCGAGATGTGCTGCGTCACGGCGGGGAGGTGTTCGCTGCCGTCACATTCCTCATCTTCCTGGGCAACGTCCTGATCGGAACCACGCAACAGACCGGCTGGCGGGTCTGGGCGTTCATCTGGGGCAATACGCTGGCCTGCGCCGGACTGCTGGTCAATGGTATCCTGAAGACATGGCTTGGCCGTGCCAGGCCTGACGGCGTGATTGAATTCGGCGGGGTCCAGACGTTCACGCCGGCGTTTCAGCTGAGCAATCAGTGCTTCAAGAACTGTTCCTTTTCATCCGGTGAAGCGGCGCTGATTGCAAGCGTCGTTCTGCCGGTGTGCGTCTTGCTCTGGCCGCAGCTGTCACGCAGCGGCAAGGTCTTCTGCACCGCGATCGCTGCTTTCCTGATCATCGCAACGGCCGCCATGCGCATGGCAGCGGGACGCCATTTCCTCAGCGACACAACGACGTCGATCCTCTTTGCCGCGCTGACGTCCCTTATCCTCTATCGCCTTCTCGCGATTGGGCAGCATAGGCACGTGCTTTCAGTCCGGCCAGTCATCTCCGACGTATCGACCATTCTGAAGCACTCCCGGATCTACGCGGGGCGGATGGTGGCCACGATCGTGCGAAAAGTTCTCAAGGCCGCAACTGATATGCGAATGTCTGCAACGAGAGCAAGGAGTACGCTCTCTCAGCGCCGGTCAGGCATGGCTGCGGAGTAGAAAAAAGCGATCTGCTCTATTCAGCGTGGACGTCGGAGCCGCGCGTTAAAGCGTGTCGCGATCGCAAAACCACGACACAGTCTGCACGACATGATTTAATCGAAGAGACCCGAAACCGACTGTTCCATTGCCGTGCGGTTGATCGCTTCGCCGAGCAGAGTGGCGGTGGTGATCACGCGGATGTTGTGCGCGGACTGAACGCCGGTGGTCGGCTGGATGCTGTCGGTGATGACGAGTTCGCGCAACTTGGAGGATGCCACGCGGGCGACGGCGCCGCCGGAGAGAACGCCGTGGGTGATGTAGGCGGTGACGCTGGTTGCGCCGTTCTTGAGCAGCGCTTCGGCGGCGTTACAGAGCGTACCGCCGGAATCGACGATGTCGTCGATCAGAATGCAGTCTTTGCCGGAGACGTCACCGATGACGTTCATGACTTCCGACTCGCCTGGGCGATCGCGACGCTTGTCGACGATCGCGAGCAGACAGTCGAGACGCTTGGCAAGCGCGCGGGCGCGAACCACACCGCCGACGTCCGGCGAAACGACCATGACGTTATTGGTGTCGTAGTGTTCCTTGACGTCGCGGGCCAAAATCGGTGCGGCGAAAAGGTTGTCCGTCGGGATATCGAAGAAGCCCTGGATCTGGCCGGCGTGAAGATCGAGCGTCAGGACGCGATCGGCGCCGGCTTCGGTAATGAGATTGGCAACGAGCTTTGCCGAGATCGGTGTTCTTGGACCGGCCTTGCGGTCCTGTCGGGCGTAGCCGAAATAGGGGAGAACAGCTGTGATGCGCTTTGCCGAGGAACGACGCATGGCGTCGATCATGATCAGCAGTTCCATCAGGTGGTCGTTGGCGGGAAAGGATGTGGACTGGACGAGGAAAACGTCCTCGCCGCGTACATTTTCACCGATTTCTACAAAGATTTCCTGGTCCGCAAACCGTTTTACTGTGGCATTTCCCAGGGGAACATTGAGATACTTGCAGATCGCTTCGGCCAGATGCCGGTTCGAATTGCCTGCGAAAACCTTCATGGGTGCCGCCTGTTTTCCATGCCATCGCTTGAGCCCGGGATTTTTAAAGTCTGTCCGCGGCCACTGCGTCGTTCAACGGGAAGGAATACCCGGCCCGGAAGGGCGCCGGACATGCCGTTTTGCCATGGGCGCCTTAATAGCGCTGTTGCCTGTGAATGCAATAGCCGGAACCGCGTTACCCATGATTTTCGTGAAAACTTTGTGACTCGGCTGTTTTCAATGTCGCTTCAATCGATTGGATCGGCGCAAGCGCCTTCGACCGACTGACTTATCCACGCCCGCTCTGCCGCCATGCCTGGTAATCATCCAGCGTCTTGGCTGCGATCTTCTGCATCACGCCATCGGTGACAGCCGACCATGGGTCGCTTCCGCGCGAAGCCACTGATTCCTGCCCCTGGAGGCGATGAAGCCGCGCGCCATTGGCATCGAGAATGTCCCAGACATAGACGATCGTAACCTTGCTGCCATCTTCGAAGGCGGACAGGTACCCCTTCAGGATGTTGTTGGCCGAGGTATCGGCGGAAGGCAGGATCGTCAGGCCCTTGGCGCGGGCTTCGGCCCCCAGTTGCCTGGAGAGCGGCGTGACGGCCTGGACCGGCGCGCCGATGATCGGCAGGAAGCGAATGCTGGCGCCACCCGACGGCGCTAGCACTGCGGTCTGCTGCTGCGGTTGAGAAGGCGGCTGCTGCTGAGCCTGGCGGCTGACGGGCTGTCCATATTGAACGCCGCTCGTCATCGCCTGGGCTTGTGCCTGCAGCGTGTTCTGTGGCGCATAGGCCGGCACTTGCGAAGCGACGCCAGAACCGGAGCGATCAGCGGCTGCCGCCATCTGGTCGAGATCGCCCTGATTGACGGGGGTCGATGGCGTCTGGTTGTGCCCGACATTGACTTGCGGGGTAAGCGCATCGCTGGTGTTGCATGCAGAAAGAGCCATCACGAGGCCCGGAACTGCAAGGAGCGCACCGAGCCTCTTCATGCCTTGTATCTCTTCATCATTGGCTCCGTCCTCCCCAGGATTGCTGTGATTTAAGGGTGGTTTGGGTTCGGAGTCAAATCAGGCGGTCAGCATATCGAGGCTGTGACGGGACAGCGATTGTGGGGCGCCCTCTGTCGTCACATAGGTCTGACCCAGCGTCATGGCGATGCCGGCATCGCTATCCATGATGATCATATGCACGAAGAGTGTCATGTTCGGCAGGATTTCCTGGGTGTTGCCGGCATAGAACATTTGATGCTCCATCCAGGAGGGGGAGAAGCGCGCGCCAAGCGAATAGCCGCAGGCGTTGAGGCGGTGGCGGGTCAAGCCGCGCTCATCCATGATCTTGGCGTGCACGTCGAACACATCGCCGAAGGTATAGCCGGGGCGAAGGACCTCTTCGATGGCACGGATGTTTTCTGCACAGGCGTTGTAGAGTTCCTTGTGGCGGAACTCCGGTTCGCCGATGACGACGGTGCGCATCATCGCCGCGTGGTAATGGGCGCTGGCACCTGCCCATTCGAGCGTGATCTGGTCCTTGGCATCGAGCTTGCGGCGGCCGGCCTTGTAGCGGCACAAAAGCGCATCAGGGCCGGAGCCGATGATAAATTCGTTGGCGGGATAATCGCCGCCGCCGGAAAAGACCGCGCCCTGCATGGCGGCCAGAATGTCTGCTTCATCCGCGCCTGGCTTGATCAGGGCGATGGCCGCATCGAGCGCATCATCGGCAAGCTCTCCGGCGCGTTTGGCATAGGCAATCTCGGCTGGGCTTTTCACCAGGCGAAGTGTGCTGACGAGGTAGGAGGCATCGACGATCTGGCAGAAGCTTGCCAACTGATTGTCCAGCAGGCGCGCCACGCGCCCGGTCATGCCATGCGTATCGAACTCGATGCCGACGCGGCAACCGAGCAGATCCATCTCGCTCATCAGGTTCTTGAGATCGAGCGTCGGATCGGCGTTGAGACGATCCACCCAGATGACGATGTTCTCGATATTCGATGTATGGCGGGCCTGACGCAGATCTGCGGAGCGCGTCAAAAGCGACACCGAGCCATCGGCCTTGACGATCAGCGTCTGAAAGAAGCAATAGCCAAAGGTGTCGTAGCCGGTCAGCCAGTACATGCTCTCCTGGGCGAAGAGCAGCACCGCATCCAGCTTTTCCTCTGCCATCTGCTCGATCAGGCGGGCACGACGGGCCTCGAATTCGGCGGGTTCGAAGTGTAGAGCCATCTTACGTCTCCAAAATTGCTATTGCTGAGATCTGCCGCCCGTAATCCGGTTCGGACAGATGCGTGGTCCTGCGGAAGGAAAAGAAACGCTTGTCATCCGGATAGGTGCAGAGATTTAGATTTTCGGCCCGGATACCTGCCTTGGCGAGGCGATCCATGGTCAGTTGCTTGAGGTCAAAATAGGCATGGCCCTCGTTCTTCGAGGGGGCGAAGTATTGTTCGTAGGTGGGGTCGAGCCGCTTGAGGTCTTCGACACGCTCCGGTCCCACCTCGTAATTCTCCTGCGCGATGGAGGGGCCGAGTGCGGCAACGATGTTTTCGCGGCGTGCGCCAAGCGCGATCATGCTGTCGATGGTGTTTTCCAGAACGCCATGAACCGCGCCCTTCCACCCCGCATGGGCCGCACCGACGACGCCAGCCTTACTGTCGGCAAAAAGGATCGGCCCGCAATCGGCGCTCAACACGCCAATGATGACGCCGGGCGTCGCCGTCACCATGGCGTCGGCCTGGGGCCTGTCGCCATCATAGGCTTCATCGATCACGACCACGTTGGGGGAGTGGATCTGGTGGACGGTTGCAAGCCGCTCTTCTGCAAGACCGAACCATTTGGCAACGCGGCTGCGATTTTCCAATACCGACTGACGCTCGTCTTGCGAGCCGAGACCGACATTCAGACCGCGATAGATGCCCTTCGAAACGCCGCCTTCACGAGTGAAGAAACCATGGCGTATGCCGTTTTCAGATGCCGCCTCTAGCAATGTGCTTTGAACGGGAAGCGGCAGCGTGTCGTCCTGCATGGGGTGTTCAATCCTTTGCGGTGTCGCCGATTTTTCAGTGATGATTCTGAGCGAGTGTTTCCGATGGGCGCATCTCAAAAAGATGCCGTGCGGCAGATGTGCTCTGCTTCGAATTGACCCAATGTTGGCCCAAGCGGACTGCCTGTGTCAATCTCCTCTCAGGCGCCCGTCACGTTTCCACTTGTCAGCGCGCTCAATCCAACGCGCGAAATGGCAGCAAATGAAGGGCAGGGCTGGAGACTGCAAGCACCTTGAAAAGCTCGCCCATCTTGCCGGCACCTTCGCCGGCGAGACGGTTTATGGCTTCGGCAATCGCCAAGGTCTGATCCGGCGTCGCGGTTGCCGCCAAAGCCTGTCCGCGTTCCTTGAGCCCGAGGCCATAGAGGAAATCGCCCTGGTGCAGGCAGCCGTTGACATGAACGCCATTTGCCGTTGCCGTCTTTACCAGGCTTTCGAAATCCACATGGCTGGTCAGATCGGCTTCGCCTGGATGGGCAAGCACGGGATCATATTCATGCATTCTGAGCGCCTGCATGGTGTCGCCATAGCCGGACACCATATGGCCGTAGTCGATGATCAGCGCGGTGCCGCTGTTGGCTTGCAGCCTTTCACAAAGTGCGGCGATGACGGCCTCGCGCGCAGGCGAATATTCGAAGATCGTGCCGAGCGCCTGACGCTCCGGCTGTGGAGGAAGAAGGTCCGGATCAATGCCTGCGACGCCTGCGGTGAAGATCAGTTCGTCATCCTCATCAAGGCTGACGACCCGTTCCCTGAAGCCCTGGGGCGTCTTGACGAACTGGCGGATGGGAATGGCATCGAAGAGTTCGTTGGCGGCAATCAGCAGAAAGCCCGCCGGCACGTCGTCGAAGCTTTCGTGCCAACTGATCTTTCCCTCATGCGCGGCAAGCGTCTTCTGCTGCGTTTCGGTCAGAAGCGGGCTCGTTTCGATGAGGTGCACGCTCATGGCGTCATAGAGGGGGACGGCGATACGCTGGATGACCCGCAGCATATCTGCCATCATCGTCCCACGGCCAGGGCCGATCTCGACAAGCCGGACATTGGCGGGCAGGCCATGACGCTGCCAGGCATGGACCATAAAGACGCCGAGCATTTCACCGAAGAGCTGGCTGACTTCCGGTGCGGTGACGAAGTCGCCCGTCCGGCCAAAGGGCTGGCGTGTCTTGTAATAGCCATGCTCGGGATCTGCCAGGCACAGCGAAAAGTAATCGGTGACGCTTAAGGGGCCGTTGAGCCGAATAAGAGACTTGATGCGACGGGCAAGGGGCGTTGGCATGTCACTTATCCGTTCTGGCGGGCACGGGCAGCAAAGCGTGCCCGCAGGATTGCCCAGACGCCGAGCGCGAACATGGGTGCGGAGAGAACCATTCCCATGGTCAGCCAGTTCCCTGCCAGATAGCCAATCTGCGCGTCGGGTTCGCGGAAGAACTCCACAAAAATACGCGACAGCGCATATCCGGCAACGAAGGTGCCCGTCACGGTGCCGGGTGTCTTCAGCGCCTTGAAGGCCCAGATCAGCACAGAGAGAATGATCAGCAGCACGATGCCTTCCAGCCCGGCCTCGTAAAGCTGGCTTGGATGGCGGGCGAAAGGTCCGCCGGTCGGGAAGACGACGGCCCATGGAACATCGGTCAGACGGCCCCACAATTCGCCATTGATGAAGTTGGCAATGCGGCCAAAGAACAGGCCGACGGGTGCGACAGCGGCGATGATGTCGAACATGCTCCAGACGGGAATGGCGTTGCGACGGGCAAAGAGGATCATCGCGATTGTCGTGCCCAGCAGGCCGCCATGGAAGGACATGCCGCCATTCCAGATTTCGAAGGCGCGGACGGGGTTTGCCATGACCGCAGGCAGATCGTAAAAAAGCACGTAGCCGATACGCCCGCCCAGCACGATGCCGGCTGCCGCCCAGATGATGAAGTCATCCAGATGGACCGGTGTCACCGGCGATTTGTCGCCCGGCCACAGCCTGTCCGTCATGCTCAGTTTACGCGCGTAATACCAGCCAAGAAGGATGCCGACGACATAAGCGATGCCGTACCAATGAATCGAGATCGGGCCGATGGAAAAGGCGATCGGATCGATGTTGGGAAACGGCATGATCGAAAGCGAGGCAAGCGGTGAAAACAAGTCGCGTATTCCATTCTCTTGTTGTTGTCGAAAACACCGGGTTTTCGCACGGCAGGCAGTATTGGCACGATCTTTCCCGCCGGGCGAAAATGGCGGGTGAAAAGGGAGCGGTCAAGGCGATTCTTTGGCGCTTTCACGACTGTCACAAGTAAGGTTACTGCCCGTCATAATCCCGTTTTTGCTTGCAACGCGCCGAGGGAGTGCCTACCTGAAATGCATGAGCCGGATAGAGCAATATGTTTCTCCGGATGAAGACGAGGACACCGCGCCATGAGCACAACCGGAACGAACCGCATTTTCGATGAATTCGCGAAGCTGATGACTGATGCCGCAGGGGCGGCGCAGGGCGTACGCAAGGAAGTGGAACAGGCGTTTCATGCGCAGGCCGATCGTTGGCTGAACAGCCTCGACGTGGTGAAGCGCGAGGAGTTCGATGCCGTGCGCGAAATGGCGATCAAGGCGCGCGATGAGAATGACGCTCTGCGTGCCAGGATCGAAGCGCTTGAGGCAAAGCTTTCCGGAAACGCTTCCTAAGCCAAATCCGATCTTCGATTTCGGACTTCTGTCAGACAGGCCGTGCCCTCAAAAAGGGCGCGGCCTTTTCAATTCGCGTGCTACCAACCGCCAACCTACGCGAGTGCGGATTCGTATCCAAAGAGCAAGCGTTTTCATCAGCATTTTTTTTCACTCTGTGGACACATCCAAAAAGCGCAATCGGCAGAGTCGGTTATGACTCCCAACTGATCCGACGCGCCAAGAGATATCCACGGTTCTCCCCGGAAAATGGGACGACGGGGGGTGGCGCTCGGACTCGCTCGTTATAGACTGATTTTAAATGATGATTCGAAACGAACTCGGTAAGCTCCAGACAGGTTCACTGCGTTAATCTGGCGGCGTCGGGCAATCGTCCTAAATTGATGTACCGGCATTTGTATGTGCGTTTTTGTGCTTTCGTGTGCGAAACAGAACATTCATCTCCGGCTGAAAAGGTGCCGTATGAGCCTAATAGAATTCGAAGTTGAACGTCTCTCCAACCCGGTCGATATGATCGAGTTCGTGGCGGCCGCCAACGATTGGTCTTTCGAGCGCTCGGGCGAGGACGAAATTGCCATGACGGTGGAAGGCCGATGGGCCGACTATCATATTTCGTTTTCCTGGATGGAACAGTTCGAAGCGCTGCATCTCGCCTGCGCCTTCGACATCCGGGTGCCCGACCATCGCGTCAATGAAGTGATCCGGCTTCTCTCGCATGTCAACGGCCAGACGCTCATGGGGCATTTCGACCTGTGGCGCCAGGAAGATGTCATCATCTTCCGCCAGTCGTTGCTTCTAGCGGGCGGGGCCGAGCCGACGAACCAGCAGGTCGAGGTTCTGCTGTCCAGTGCGCTTGAAGCCTGCGAGCAATATTACCAGGCGTTCCAGTTCGTCGTCTGGTCGGGAATGGATGCCAAGGCTGCGATGGATGCAGCCCTGTTCGAGACAGTGGGCGAGGCCTGATACGCGTGCTGTCCTTCGGTTCTAACCCTATCGTTCTCGTCGGCGCCGGCAACATGGGCGGCGCCATGCTTTCTGGCTGGCTGAAGAAGGGCGTTTCCGGCTCTTCGGTGATCGTCATAGATCCGCGCCCTTCCGACGCCATGTCCTCGACACTGAGCCAGGCTGGCGCTCGCCACTGCGAGAGCGCACCGGATGGCGTGACGGCCAGCATTCTGTTTCTGGCGGTCAAGCCGCAATTGATGGATGCGGTATTGCCGGGCCTGAAAGGTCTGGTCGGTGAAGAGACAGTCATCGTTTCGATCGCCGCAGGCAAGACGCTGTCGTCTATCGAGAGCCATCTCGGTGAGGCGGCGACCGTGCGTGCCATGCCCAACACACCCGCCATGGTGGGGCGCGGCGTGACCGGTGCTTATGCCAATGAGCGCGTTTCGTCCGACCAGCGTCAGCTGGTGGAAGAGCTTCTGAAAGTCAGCGGCCCGGTGGAATGGGTTGCGACCGAAGGCGATATCGATGCCGTCACTGCCGTTTCCGGCAGTGGCCCCGCTTATGTTTTCTATCTCGTGGAATGCATGGCAGAGGCAGGTCGCAAAGCCGGCCTGCAGGCGGACCTTGCCATGCGTCTCGCGCGAGAAACCGTCGCGGGGGCTGGTGAGCTTCTTTACCAGTCCTCCGACGATGCATCCAAGCTGCGCCAGAATGTGACGTCTCCCGGCGGCACAACGGCAGCGGCACTTTCGGTGCTGATGGCCGAAGACGGCATGCAGCCCTTGTTCGACAAGGCGATTGCCGCAGCCAAGACGCGGGCAGAAGAACTGGCGAACTAAAGCATGGTCCACGCAAAAGTGGTCACCGGTTTTGCGATAACGACATGCGACAAAACAAGGACTTAAAGCGTAAGGAGCGAATCTGAAAGATCGCGACACGCTTTAAAAGAGGGACGCTGATGAGCGCTGAGATCACCTATGCGGATTTCGAAAAGGTCGATATTCGTGTCGGCACCATTGTCGAAACGGAAGCCTTTCCCGAAGCGCGCAAACCTGCCTTCAAGCTGAAGATCGATTTCGGTGCCGAAATCGGGATCAAGAAGTCGTCCGCCCAGATCACCGTCCACTACACGCTGGACAATCTGATCGGTCGACAGGTGCTTGCCGTCGTCAACTTCCCACCACGACAGATCGGGCCGTTTCGTTCGGAAGTTCTCACCCTCGGTTTTGCCGATGCCAATGGCGATATCGTGCTCGCTGCCGTCGAGCACGATGTGCCGAACGGTGAGAAGATGTGCTGAGCGCGCATTGCTGCTAAGATCATTCTGACACGGTCAGGCTGGAATTTTCACGATCACCCGTAGCCCACCCAGCGGGCTATCGTCCAGCGTCACGTCGCCACCATGGCTTCTGGCGATATCTCTCACGATCGAAAGACCAAGCCCGGTGCCGGATGCATTGAGGTTGCGCGCTTCATCCAGCCGGAAGAAGGGCTTGAAAACATCCTCTCGGGATTCCCGCGGAATGCCCGGGCCGTCATCATCGAAAACAAGGCTGACAGATCGCGGTGCGCGCCGCAGTTCAACGGATAGCGTGTTGGCATAACGCTGGGCATTGGCGGACAAATTGCCGATCAGCCGCGAAAAGGCGTTGGGGCGAACGGAAAGATGTGAGACGCCGTTGAGTTGAAACGTCATCGTCTTGCCGACCATGTGGAAATCACTCTGCAGTTTCTGCAGCAATGGCTCCACTTCCAGTGTGCCGACATCCTCTTCCGCATCATCGCGGGCAAAGGCAAGATAGGCTTCCAGCATCGACTGCATGTCATCGACATCCTTGTCGAGGCCCTCCAGATCCGGATTGTCGCTCGCAAGTGCGAGTTGAAGCTTGAAGCGGGTGAGGATGGTGCGCAGATCGTGGCTCACACCGTTCAGCATTGCGGTGCGCTGCTCCATCTGCCGCTCGATGCGTTCTCGCATGAGAATGAAGGCGAGGCCCGCGCGTCTGACTTCATCGGCACCCTTGGGCGAATAGGCGGTGATCTTCTGACCGCGGCCGAAGCTTTCAGCGGCTTTGGCCAGTGCCAGGATCGGTCGGATCTGGCCGCGCAGGAAGAGGATGGAAATCCCCAGCAGAACGAGGGATGCGCCCACCATCCACACAAGGAAAATATGGGTGTTGGACGCATAGGTCTGGTTGCGGCGCGTGAAGATGCGCAGCGTCTTATCGTTCAGCTGGATGCGGATTTCGACCAGCGATCCATTGCCATAGGTATCGATCCAGAAGGGCCTGCCGATCTGGGCTTTGATCTGATCGGCCAGGATGGAATCGAGGATGGAAAAGAAGGGTTGCGGCCGAGCAGGCGGCAGTTCCGTCTTCGGCTCGATATAGACGCTAAGATCCAGCTTCTCGCGAGCGATATTGATGACGCGCTGATAGTCGTCCTTTTCAGGATCCGTCTCGATCAGTTCGATGATGGCGGCAATATCGCGCGTGACGGCAGCAGACAGACGCTCCGTCACCAACTGCCAGTGTCTTTCCATGAAGACAGCTGCGACGACCGCCTGCAAAAGAACCATGGGCAGAATGATGATCAGCAGCGAGCGGGTATAAAGCCCGGTGGGCAGCCAGTGCCGCAACCAACGCACGAAGAAGCGCCACCCTCGTGCCGGGGCGCTGTTTCGGGCGAAACTCATGAAATCGAGGCTTGCCATAAATCACCTGTCCATCCGGCTCTTTTCCGGACGCGCCAGAAGGGTGTGGTTCAATCCACGCTCAGACGGTAGCCGATGCCGCGCACCGTCTGCAAATAGACCGGATTGGCCGGATCGTCCTCGATCTTGCGCCGCAGGCGATTGATCTGCACGTCTATGGTGCGCTCCCCAACATCCGCGTCCGCATCCACGAGTTCATGTCTGGGAATGGTGTCGCCGGCGCGCAGCGCAAAGAGCATCATGATATCCAGTTCGCGGTCCGTCAGCCGGATCATCTCTGCACCGCGTCGAAGCTCCTTCTTGTGGAGGGAGAAGTTGAACGGCCCGAAGATGATCTGGTCGATTTTTGGCGTGTCCGGCGAGGTGTTGCGTCGCAGGATATTGTTGATGCGCAGCACGAGTTCGCGCGGATCGAAAGGCTTAGCGAGGTAGTCGTCGGCGCCCGCCTCAAGTCCGGCAATCCGAGAATCCGCTTCCGAGCGTGCGGTCAAAAGAATGACCGGCACGATCTTGTTTTCGTTGAGGGATTTTGTCAGCGACAGGCCGTTTTCGCCCGGCATCATCACGTCAAGGATGAGAAGATCGAACTGGATGCCCTGCATCTTGCGGCGTGCTTCGGCGGCGTCTGCCGCAGCGGTAATGCGGTATCCCTTGTCGCTCAAGAAACGCTGCAGAAGATCGCGGATACGCGCATCGTCATCGACGATGAGGAGATGGGGGGCGTCGTCATCGGCTGGCTGTTTTGGTGTGGCTGTAGCCATCGTCATTCTGCTCCCGTCGGTTCGGCGTCGCGCATTCTGGCGAGAAATTCAAGAACGCAGGTCCTTGCCTCCGTCGACAAGCCCTCCAATGCCCGCGCGATGCGGCGCGACTGCGGATCGCTCAAGGCAAGCGCCAGTTCGCGACCGGTCAATGTTGGGTAGAGCCTGCGCTGGCGACGGTCTTCGGGTCCCGCCATCTGGCGGATATAACCGTCGTCGATCAACTGCTTGAGGACCCGTGCGAGGCTCTGCTTGGTGATCTGCAGCGTATCGAGAAGATCGGCGACCGTCATGCCGGGGTTGCGGCAGACGAAATAGACCACACGGTGGTGGGCGCGCCCATAGCCGAGCTTCTCCAGAATGGCGTCCGGATCGGAGACGAAGTCCCGGTAGGCGAAGAAGAAGGCCTCAATCGTGTCGAAGTCGATCTTTGCATCATCGACATGGGGCAGGGCCGGAGCCTGTTTGACGGCAGCCTTTTTCAGCGATTGGGCAGGCACTGTTCTTCCTTCACATTACCGAATGTGGACCATCATTATCACGAGATTGGCCCAAATGGTGTCCGACCCGGGTGTCTCTCGATCATTTTCTGTTGCGTTCGATAATATGCCGCAGGTTGAACATCAATGCCGAAGCTCGGCCAAGGCTTAGGCAATTGCATGCAAGCAAAAGAGCGCGGGGATGCCGCGCTCTTCGCTACTCATATACGGTGGTACTCTACGCGACTTTACTCGTACACATACACCACGCGGCGCGTGCTTGGTTCAACCAGAACGCGGCGATCGTTGACGCGGACGTAGCTGTACTCGTAGTCAGGGATGGCGACGAGTTCCGCGCTGGCAGGAACGGTCGTGCCGATGGCGACATCGCCATCGACGCGCACGACGTTGCCCGGATGCTGATCGATATAGGTAATGACCTGCTCCGGCGGATTTACCTCACCGACGCGACCGAGGTTCGGATCGCCTGGGTTCGGCTCTTCCTGCTGAACGCTGGCCGTCTTCTCGTAGGTCACGACCGGAACTTCGATGTCGGCGCGACGCTCGTGCAGAATGACGGGTGAGCCTTCATACATGACATTCAGGTAATCGGCATTGGCCCAGCCGCGAACGCCGTTGACTTCAATACGGCACCAGGCGCTGCCTTCGAGGCATCCGTCAAGAACCGCATTGCTGCCGCGCGTGGCAAGGCCCACTTCCGGGTAATCTTCGCCCGGGCCGGATCGCACGGAAATGTCAGATGCCGTGGTCGCAACCATGGCTGCATTGGCATAACCGGCGATCAAAGCGAAAGCGCCGCCAGCAATCATCAGTTTCAGCTTCTTGTCCATCTGTCTCTCTCCTTTGAAGACTGGGGCAAGAACGCAGCTTTTGCTTTTCCGTTCCCGGAATCGTGAACACTATGTTTGAAAAAGCACTATGCATGCAGTTGTAAGATGCTGATTTGATTACTCCTTTAACATTGTCGATAATGCTTTCAAAGCTTTGCTTTTTTTCACATTTCATTGTGCTGTTGCGCATGTGAGTCTATAGGGAGGGCGGTTTTTTGAAAGCAGGAGGTCATCATGGGAAAGTTGCAGGCAGGGATCATTCCGGTCACGCCATTCGAGCAGAACTGCACCATTCTCTTCGATGAAGACACGAAGGAGGGCGTCGTTGTCGATCCGGGCGGAGATGTGGATGTCATCGTTCAGACCGTTGCCGAAAACGGCATCACGCTGAAGGAGATCTGGCTGACCCACGGTCATCTGGATCACGCGGGTGGCGCCAAGGAATTAAAGGAACGTCTGTCGCTGACGATCACCGGCCCGCATGAGGACGATCGTCCGCTGCTCGAGCGGATTGAAACCCAGGCGCAGAAATATGGGATGACCGGTCTACAGAACGTGCTTCCCGATCGCTGGCTGAAGGATGGAGATGTGGTGTCCTTCGGCGCTCACAGTTTCGAAGTCTATCATTGCCCAGGCCATGCGCCGGGCCACGTCATCTACTACAATCGCGCGCAGAGCTTTGCCCATGTGGGCGACGTGCTGTTCAATGGTTCTGTCGGTCGCACGGACCTGCCCGGCGGAAACCACGAGCAGTTGCTCGCCTCCATCCGCGACAAGGTGCTGCCTCTTGGCGACGATGTGGGGTTCATCTGTGGCCATGGTCCCGGCGGGCGTTTCGGTGAAGAGCGGCGCTCGAACCCTTACCTGCAAAATCTCGGACCGATCGGGGCTGCGCCTGCGGCTCCAGGCGGGATTGAGAAAAGTACAAACTGATAGAGGCGAGGGCACCGCTTCTCAATCAGATCCATAAAAAAACCCGGCATTCCTGCCGGGCTTCAACTAGAAGAGAAAGTCGTTATGGCTCAGCCAGCAATCTGAAGATTGACGGCCTTGGGGCCCTTGCCGCGACGATCCGGTTCCGTGTCGAAGCTCACTTTCTGGTTTTCTGAAAGACCGGACAGGCCGGAAGCCTGTACAGCAGAGATGTGAACAAAGATATCAGCGCCACCATTGTCTGGCTTGATGAAGCCGAAGCCCTTGTCGGTATTGAAGAATTTAACAGTGCCAGTCTCGGCCATGCATCAGGTCCTTTTCGCTCTGCCCGTGTTCAGCTCCAGGCAGCATTACAGTTTTGCCCGCTAGGGCGTACGGCAGGCAGTTCTTGATGTTTGAGAGATTGAACCATCGCCGTGGAAGTCTTGACGTTCTGATCAACGTTTTGTTGTTCCCACCGCTCGAAGTATTGTCTCCGATGCATCTATTTCTAGGTCTTCCCACGCTCGCAAATTGCCCGAACGGCGATAGAGTGATGTGTTTATTTAAAATTGGCAAGCAAAAGTTTTTAAGCGCCAACCGCGATCAATCGGGGGCGTTTTGACGCGTATAACGCGTGGCGCGGAATTTTTTCCCGTCAGGGCGTGGTTAAGGAAATAAAACCATCGTTAGCATTGGAATTTCCGGCAATTTTCGCTCACAGTGATGAAGACTTCATCAACACATGGCTGAGTTCAGGCCATTTCGCCAAGTTTTCGTTGGCGTCTTTTCGTAAGTTCCGGCACCAGTTCCACCAGCAAAATGGCGGCAAAGATGATGGCGCAGCCAATGTAACCCGCCGTCGGGATGATCTCTCCCAGAAACAGGGATGCAAAGAGGGCACCGAACAGAGCCTCGGAGGACAGGAAGATCGCCGCTTGTGGCGCGGTGGTATAGCGCTGGCCGATGACCTGGAGAACGAAGGCAAGACCGGACGAGACGAGCCCGACATAGAGGATTTCGCGGATAGAAGCGGCGATCGCCTGGGTATTGATCGGCTCGAAGAGAGCGCCGATGACCATGCTGAGAATGGCGCAGACGGAAAACTGGGCGCAGGAGAGGGCAAGCGGTCGATTGCTGGCCATGACGGCACGCCCGGCAAGTGTGATCTGCACAGCCCAGAAGAAGGCGCAGGTGATGCTGAGGAAATCACCTGTCGTCAGACTGCTGAAGGCGCCGCCCGAGAGCAGGAAGATGCCGATGAGCATCATCGTGGCGCCTGGCCAGACGACCCAGTGCGGATAACGCCGATAGATCAGAACGGCGATGACCGGCACGAAGATGACGTAGAGCGCCGTCAGAAAACTGGAATTGGTGACGGAGGTGGTGAGCAATCCCACTTGCTGGGTGGTTGCACCCATGAAGAGTGCCAACCCCACCAGGCCGAAGGCGCGGTATTCCGCCTTGCTGGGTTTTGAGCCCATACGGCGCGTTTCCATGAGCGCGAAAGGCAGGACCGCAAGGGCCGCAACGGCGAAGCGCAAGCCGACAAACCAGAACGGACCGATGGATTCCATGGCCGTGGACTGGGCGACGAAACCGCCACCCCAGATCGCGGCAGCAAGAAGCAGTACGAGGTTTGCCTGAATGCGCGTCATTCTTCACCATCAAAGAAGCAACGGTCCGTTGCTTCATCGTCTTGTCGAAAAGGCGATCCGTTACCCCTGAGGCCCGACGAGCAGAGGTGCTCGGTAAAGCCGGCGGTGTTGCATGGAGCAGCAGATCTTGACCCTGAAGATGGCGGAGATATCGCTACGTGTCGTAGCAGGTACCTCGGACAGCCATTTCATCGGTGCTCTATCAGCAAGGGCAAGGTTCGGCAAGGCACGGGCAGGCGCGCTCAGTCGCGGTTGCGGCGCAGACGGCTTTCGCGAATGCTGCTGAGCGTCAAGAGCACGCCGCCAACCGCCATGGTGCCGAAGCCGAGCACCACGAGGCCGGTGACGAAGATGCGATCCGATGCTTTCGAAATCGGTGCGCTGGCAATGGCCGATGTCGTCATGGGATCGACCGCTTGCGAAGCGTCGGAGGAGGTTGCAAGACCCGCTGCCATGGTGAGAATGACCATGATGGCCGCAAGCGCCATCCAAAGAGAGAACAGCATCTTTTGTATCTTCAGCCGATCTGCCAAATTCCGGTCATTCATAAGCATCGCCGTGGTCCTTGTCTCTTCTGCCCGCGTGCCAAAAAGAGGCTTGGAAGTGGACCCCTTGGAGACCGAATTTCGTCAGTCCGGCGTATTTATTGTGGCGAAAAAAAGACACCAGTTAACGAGAGGTTAAGGCTGGTAAATCTGCCGATTTTTTCGGCGTCTGCCCGTTTGTGGCGTCATGACCGGGCTCGCGTCGACACGGTATCTTTCAGGCATGGACGCGGTTTCATGTGGGCGGGGCCAATCGCCCATTCTGCAACAAAGTAAATGCGACTCATCTTATCTTTTGATGGGTTTTGACCTTGAAAGACTTTCGGTCTTTCGACATACCACTTGCCGCAGAGGGCGGCGTTCCGCCTGCAACTTCTGTCGATGTCAACTTCAATAGGACCGATAAAAATGGCCTTCCTTGCCGACATTCTCTCCCGCGTAAAGCCATCCGCCACCATCGCCGTTTCGCAGAAAGCTCGCGAACTTCAGGCACAGGGTCGCGATGTGATTGGCCTTGGCGCCGGCGAGCCGGATTTCGATACGCCCGACAATATCAAGGAAGCAGCCATTGCCGCTATCAAAGCGGGCAAGACGAAATACACGCCTGTCTCCGGTATTCCGGAACTGCGCAAGGCGATTGCCGAGAAGTTCAAGCGCGAGAACGGTCTGGACTACAAGCCCGAGCAGACGATTGTCGGCACCGGTGGAAAGCAGATTCTTTTCAACGCCTTCATGGCAACCCTTAACCCGGGCGACGAAGTCGTTATTCCAGCACCTTACTGGGTGAGCTATCCGGAAATGGTGGCGATCTGCGGCGGTACGCCGGTTTTCGTCAACACCACGCTGGAAGACAACTTCAAACTGAAGCCGGAAGCGCTTGAAAAGGCGATTACGCCAAAGACCAAGTGGTTCATCTTCAACTCGCCATCCAACCCGTCGGGCGCGGCTTACAGCCACGACGAGCTGAAGGCGTTGACCGATGTTCTCGTCAAGCATCCGCATGTGTGGATCCTGACCGACGACATGTATGAGCACCTGACCTATGGCGACTTCAAGTTCGTGACGCCGGTGGAAGTGGAGCCTTCGCTCTATGACCGCACGCTGACGATGAACGGCGTTTCCAAGGCCTATGCCATGACCGGATGGCGTATCGGCTATGCAGCTGGTCCGCTGCAACTGATCAAGGCGATGGACATGATCCAGGGCCAGCAGACCTCGGGTGCCACGTCGATTGCCCAGTGGGCAGCCGTCGAGGCTCTGAACGGTAGCCAGGACTTCATTCCGGCCAACAAGAAGATCTTCGAAGGCCGTCGTGACCTCGTCGTCTCCATGCTGAACCAGGCCAAGGGCATAAATTGCCCGGTTCCGGAAGGCGCGTTCTACGTCTACCCGTCCTGCGCTGGTCTGATCGGCAAGACGGCGCCGTCCGGCAAGGTGATCGAGACCGACGAAGATTTCGTCACCGAGCTTCTGGAAACGGAAGGCGTCGCGGTCGTTCACGGCTCCGCCTTCGGTCTCGGTCCGAACTTCCGCATTTCCTACGCGACGTCGGAGAAGCTTCTCGAAGAGGCCTGCAACCGCATTCAACGTTTCTGCGCCAATTGCCGCTAAGCCTTGACGTGAACTCTGAAAAGAAACCCGGCAGCGATGCCGGGTTTTTTATTGCTCGATGAGTTGGTCGATGTCGTCCCAGGCATAGACGATATTGTCCGAGCGCCAGATCGGCCCGGGGTCGCGAAACTCTTCGATCTTGCGTGCATGGAGCGCTTTGTAAAATCTGCAGGCCGGCTCATTGCCCTTGACGACACTGAGGGCAACGGCGCCGTAGCCCATTGTTTTGGCGTGAAGTGCCAGGTCCCTTAGAAGACGCTTGCCGATCCCCTGCCGTTGGAAGCTGGACAGGATGTAGAGGTTCTTGATCTCTGCGCGGGACCCGAATACCGGGTCCGACGGCTGGCCGATCGCGCCGATGCCGACGACCTCGCCCTTTACCTCCGCCATCAGAACCAGTTGGTGCGGCTCTGCCTCGGACAGTTTCCTCGTCCAGTAGCGAAGCCGGTGCTCCTCATTGAGCGCCGCAATGACGGAAGGGGAGGCCAACTCCCCCATCGTCTCCCTCCAGACGTCGACATGGACACGCGCGATGGCCTGCGCATCGCTCAATTGGGCCCTTTTGACGTCAAACAACCTACGTCCTCACAGCCCAAGAAACAGCAGCATGATGAAGGTGGCAAAGAGGATCAGATGCGTCATGCCTTCGATGGCATTGGTTTCCCCGTCATTGAGATTGATGGCAGCAACGATGAGGGTGATGAAGACCATGACCGTCTGGACCGGCGTCATCGCCATGATGAAGGGTTGGCCGGAATAAAGCGCGATCGCTTCCATGACCGGAACGGTGAGAATGACGGTCGAGAGCGAGGCGCCCATGGCAATGTTGACGACGGGCTGCATGCGGTTGCGCAAGGCGGCACGCATGGCGGTGAGGATTTCCGGTGCCGCCGAAATGGTGGCAACGACAACAGCCATCAGGCCCTCAGGCGCGCCGCTTCCTTCCAGCCCATGGGTGAGGAAGGTGGCCATGAATTCCGCCAGAACGCCGATCAGCACCACGCCGACGAGAATGACGCCGATCGAATAGGCGGCCGAATTGTCCTCTTCACTGTCGCCATGCGCATCGCCTTCCGGGGCGGCCTTTTTACGATCTGCGCGCGGGTAGCTGTAGCTGAAGAAATAGCTGTGCGGGCCAACCTGCATTTTCAGGAAGAGGCCGTAGAGTGCGATCATCGCGACAATGGTGAAGGCGGAATAGAGGTGCCACTTTGCTTCCGGTACGAATTCCGGCACGATCATCGAAATGCCCATGGCCGTCAGGATCATCACGCCATAGGTGCGGCCCGAATCGTCATTGTAGGGCTGCTCGCCGTGACGAAGCCCGCCCAGCAGTGCGGCCAGACCGAGGATGCCGTTGATGTCGATCATCACCGCTGAGTAGATCGTGTCGCGCACCAGGGTAGGGGAACTCGACTCGCTCATGATGATGGCGAGGATCAGCACCTCGACCGCGACAGCGGACAGGGTGAGGATCATCGTGCCGTACGGGTCTCCGACCTTTGCCGCGAGGATTTCGGCATGATGGGCAACCCGCATGGATACCGCGACGATCACGGCAATCAGCGCCGCCGCAACGACGAAGGAGAGTGCCTTGCTTGCTTCCAGCACGCTATGTTCTGCCAGATAGGCGACAATCGCGACTGGAACGGCCAGCAACAGCATGCGCTCCTGCTTCAAAGTGTTGGCGACGGACATCTTTCCTCCAGATCTCAGAGCCGTTCGGGCGAATACCGGCTCCGCTGCTGCAACTTTTCGACTTCTCACATTTTCACGCCCAACTGTGAGCAGGCGAAAATGCTTCGGGCCGATGATCTTTTCAGTGACAGGTCGAGAGGCGGGTTTGCACTCTTGGCCATTTGGTAGGATAGTGAGCGCGAGGACATGATAACGAAACCGCGATCTCAGTCCTGAAATGCCTGTTTGCGGTATTGGTTGTCAATCTTCTCCAAGCATAACAGGAGGACATGCGCATGACCAAGGTGTGTTATGAAATCGTCGAGCACGATGGCGGCTGGGCGTACCGAATGAACGGTGCCTATTCCGAAGCCTTCCCCACGCACTCCGACGCCGTCCAGGCTGCGAAGATCGCGGCTGCCGAACAGCAGGTTGGCGGTGAGGACGAGGAAATCAGCTACCAGGACGAACGCGGACGCTGGCACGAAGAGTTCAGTCAGGGCGGCGACAGGCCGGAAGCTGAGGTTGTCGATACCTATGTCCAACGACAGGCTGGCACCCCCGGTTGACTTCTCTCAGGGGTCTTAAAGCGTGTTGCGATCTTTCAGATTCGCTCCATACGCTTCAAGCCCTTGTTTTGTCGCATGTCGTTATCGCAAAACCGGTGACCACTTTCGCGCGGTCCATGCTCTAGCGCTTGGATGATGGCGCTTCGGGATCAGTCGCTTTCAGATGTGCTTTCAGCCCATCCACCAACGCAGTGAAGACCGCACGGCAGCGTGGCGAGGTTCGAAGATTTTCGTGCATGGCAACCCAGGTGTGGAGTGCCACTTCGAACTCCGGCAGGATGTGCGTTAGCCTCTCATCGCGTTTGGCCAGTCCGATCTGGCACATGCCGATGCCCGCACCCGCGCGCACCAGCGCAAGTTGGGCCAGATTGCTATCGGCGCGCGTGGCGAAAGGAATTTGATCGGCGTCGGGGATCGCCGGATTTTCTTTCTTCATGTTCTGAAGGATGGCTCTGATAAAGGGCGTCTTGCGATCAAAGCCGACCAGCCGGTGCTCCTCCAGATCCTCTTTCTTCATCGGCGTTCCCATTTTTTGCAGGTAGCTGCTCGTTGCGTGGAAGCCGACGCGAAAATTGCCGACATAGCGCATGACGATCGCATCCTGGACCGGCTCGGTCATGCGAATGGCGATGTCCGCCTCCCGCCGCAGCAGATCCTCGATGGTGTCGGAGAGCGAAAGCTCGATCTCGAGCTTTGGATAGGTGTCCTGCATCGCGGCGATGATGGGTGGCAGGACCTCCACGCCAATCACATCCGAGGCGCTGATGCGCACGGCACCTTCGATCTTGCCGACCTCGCCGGAGGCGGCACGCACAAGCGCCGCTGCGGTGGCAGACAGATTTTCCGCATAGGGCTTCAAGGCAATAGCGGCATCGGTGGGAACGAGACCATGGGGCGAGCGGATGAAGAGCTGATAGCCGATCGCTTCTTCAAGAGCACCAATATGGCGGCCAACGGTGGGCTGTGTGATGCCAAGTTCTCTTGCCGCCGCTGACAGCGAGCCGTCTCGCAGCACGCTGAGGAAGGTACGGTAGTAATCCCAACTGATTTCGCGATCGACGATCATAATTTTTGTATGGCCGGTAAACGTGTTTAGCTAATTCTGTATAGCAATCTTTTCGTCCATGCTCCAGTCCAGAAACAATTGCTTAAAAAGATTGGAGTTCATCATGGCCGAGGCAAAACAGGGCGAGCAGCAAACAGCATTGGTTCTTGGCGCCCGCGGTGGCATTGGCGGGCACATTACCGAAGCTCTGCTTGGACGCGGCTGGAAGGTACGGGCGCTCGTCAGGGATATGGCGCCAACCTCTCACCACCCGATGATCGAATGGTGCGTCGGTGACGTGATGATGGCAGAAGATGTAGTGCGAGCCGCGCAAGGCGTCTCGCTCATCGTTCATGCGGTCAACCCACCCGGTTATCGAAACTGGGAGACGCTTGTTCTCCCCATGCTCGATAATGCCATCAATGCGGCAGAGACAGTCGGTGCGCGCATATTGCTGCCCGGCACCGTCTATAATTTCGGCCCCGATGCGTTTCCCTTGCTGAGGGAGGAGAGCTCGCAGAGGCCGACGACGCGCAAGGGAAAGATCCGCGTGGAGATGGAAGACCGCTTGCGCGCGGCATCAAGGCGTGGCGTGCCGGTGCTGATCGTTCGCGCCGGAGATTTCTTTGGACCGAAGGCGCGCAACAACTGGTTTAGCCAGGGTCTCATTCAGCCCGGAAAGCCTGTGCGCGCCATCTCCAATCCGGGAAGACCTGGTATCGGCCACCAATGGGCCTATCTCCCGGATGTGGCGGAGACGATGATGCGTCTGCTTGAGCGTGCCGATGAGCTACCACCCTTCGCTGTCTTTCACATGGAAGGCTTCTGGGATGCGAACGGGCGCCACTTGCCTGCCGCTATCGAGCGCGTCGTCGGGCATCACGTTAAGATGAAGCGCGTTCCATGGTGGTTGTTTCGCATCTGCGCACCCTTCGTCCCGCTGTTCAAGGAAATCCTGGAGATGCGTTATCTCTGGCAAAAGGAAGTGCGGATGAGCAACGAGAAGCTTGTGGCGTTTCTTGGCGACGAGCCGCGCACGCCGATCGATGCGGCCGTCTTTGCGACGCTCAAGGATTTGGATTGCCTTGAGCCACATCCTGCCGGCTCAGGGATGGACCTGGCCCGCAACGAAAGCCGCGCACCCGTTTGAGGTGCGCGGCGTTCAATCTCTGATCAGGCAAGCGCCGGATAGTCGGTGTAGCCTTCCGCGCCACCGCCGTAGAAGGTTTGCTGGTTCGGTTCGTTCAGCGGCGCATTATCCTTCAGGCGCTGAACGAGATCCGGATTGGCGATGAAGGCCTTGCCGAAGGCGATGGCATCGGCCTTGCCGCTTTCCACGGCTTCGATGGCGGATGCACGGTCATAGCCATTATTGGCGATCCACAGTCCCTTGCCGCCAGCTTCAATGTAAGCGGCTTTCAGGGCAGCGTAATCGAAAGGCTTGTCGCCCTGCTTGAAATCACGCGGGCCACCGGTTGCGCCTTCGATGACGTGGATGAAAGCAAGGCCTCGGGAGCCAAGCTCCTTCACGACGTAGTTGAAGAGCGGCTGCGGGTCGGTCTCGACAATGTCGTTGGCAGGCGTGACGGGAGACAGGCGAATGCCGGTGCGGCCCGCACCGATTTCCTTGGCAACGATGTCCACCACTTCCAGCAGGAAGCGTGCACGGTTCTCGATCGAGCCGCCATAGTTGTCGGTGCGCTGGTTGGTACCGGACTTCAGGAACTGGTCGATCAGGTAGCCGTTGGCGGCGTGGATCTCGACGCCGTCGAAACCTGCCTCGATGGCAGCGCGTGCGCCCTTGCGGAAATCTTCCAGGATGACCGGAATTTCGGCGGTACCAAGTTCGCGCGGCTCGGATGTTTCGGCGAAGGACCCGGTACCGTCATCGTTGATGATGTAGGTCTTGGACTTTGCCTTGATGGCAGACGGTGCGACGGGCTGGCCGCCATGGGGCTGCAGCGAGGTGTGCGAGATACGCCCGACATGCCAGATCTGTGCGACGATCTTGCCGCCCACTTTGTGAACGCCATCGGTGACCTTCTGCCAGCCTTCAATTGCTTCCTGCTTGTAGAGGCCCGGAACATCGGCATAGCCCTGGCCCTGCTGCGAGACGGGTGTGCCTTCGGTGATGATCAGGCCTGCGGTTGCCCGCTGCTCATAATAGGTAGCGTTGAGGTTGTTCGGGATCGCACCCGGGGACCGATTGCGGGTAAGCGGCGCCATAACGATGCGGTTTGCCAGGGCGATATCGCCAGCCTGCGCGGGTTCGAACAGTTTGGTCATGGTGCTTTCTCTTCCTGTTGATAGGGAGCGCAGCGATTGCGCCAATACGTCAAAGGGTTTCGTTCAGATAGGCCAGAAACTTGGCGATGTTCTCTTCGTCACGTTCATAGAAATTCCACTGGCCAACTTTGCGCGAGCGGACGAGACCGGCCGCCTGCAAGGCTGCGAGATGGGACGAGACAGTGGACTGCGACAGACCACTGATTTCGAATTGATGTGCACATACGCCCATGCTGAAAGGGTGCGCCTGGTTGAAGTGGTTCTCCGGCTTTTTCAGCCAGTTGAGAAACTTCAGCCGCACCGGATGGGCGATGGCTTTCAATGCGTCTTCGGGGTTCATCTCATTCCTGCATATCTAAACATCATGATATTTATATCGAGAATTTTCGATATCAAGGAAGGGCGGGAATTTATCTGAAAAAAAAAGGCCGCTGGATTTCTCCGCGGCCGACAGTTTTGAAGGTAAAAACCTCCAGAGGGGAACAGCACCGGACAACTGGAAAGCGTCGGGTGCTGACCAAGATATGGAGGCGGAATACGCTGGAAACAAGGGCAATTTCCCTTAATAATGCATTCAAATCCAGAAAATTATTGCGGGTAAAAAAAGAGGGCCGCCGGATTGCTCCAGGGCCCTTGTAATTGTGAAGGTCAAAAAACCTCCAGAGGGGAACAGCTGATGCGGCGGAACTGGGAGGAAAAGCCGCCGTGTGCATCAGCTATGTGCGATATGATGCTTTTATGGGCAGGCTTCAACTCTTTTTTGTGCAAGACAGGCATGCGTGCTGTGCATTGCTTGCCTGTTTTGTCATATTTTCTTCGCAAGGCTGCCACTGCGCCGAGATGAAATTCGGCACTATGGTACCGCTCATCGCCTTGTATTGGTTCATCTTTCAGGCACTGAGTGACGCGTCAGAAGTTCCAGTTGCGGGCCTTTGCCACGATGAAGTCGCGGAAGGCTTTCAGCTTGGCGGCGTTCTTCATCTCGTCCGGGTAGCAGAAATAGGTATCGAAGGATGGAATATCGGCCGGAAGCGACAGCTGAATGAGACCTGGATCGCGTCCCACAATATAATCAGGAAGGCAGGCAATGCCGATTCCCAGCAGACAGGCGCGCTTGATCGAGGTCTGGCTGTTGATCTGCAGGTGGGCAAGCCGGGTGTTGTCGGATGAGCGGCCAGCATTTTCCAGCCAGTTCACGTCCAGAAGGTAGTTGGGTGCAGGCTCGCCAAACGAGATGATCTTGTGGTTGTCGAGATCCTCGATCGACTGCGGCTCTCCATATCGGTTGATATAGGAGGGCGCGGCATAGACGTGCATATGCACGGTGAAGAGCTTGCGCTGAATGAGATCCGACTGCTGTGGCTGGCGCAGGCGGATGGCGCAATCCGCATGGCGCATGTTCACGTCCAACTCCTCATTGTCGAGGATGAGCTGGATCGCCATTTCCGGATAAAGCTGGAGAAACTCCTGCACCTTGTCCGTCAGCCAGCCTTGGCCGAGGCCGACGGTGGTGGTGACACGCAGTTTGCCGCTTGGCTTCTCGGTCGTCTCCGTCAGTTGCATCTTGACGGTTTCGAGCTTCAGCAAAACGTCATGCGCAGTTCGATAGAGCAACTCGCCCTGTTCGGTGAGGATCAGGCCGCGCGCGTGGCGGTGAAAGAGCTTGACGCCGACATCCTGCTCCAGCGCGCTGACCTGGCGGCTGATGGCGGACTGGGACAGATGCAGCTTGTCCGCTGCGTGGGTGAAGGATCCAGCTTCGGCAGCCGCATGAAATATGCGCAGTTTGTCCCAGTCCAATGGCATAGGCATGCGGTTTGGTGCCCTTCTTTATTCGGCTGCAACAGCCAGCGGCGCCTGTGCCGCGAGATAACGTTCGGCTTCGAGAGCCGCCATGCAACCCATTCCGGCCGCGGTGATGGCTTGGCGATAGGTATCGTCGGTGACGTCGCCTGCGGCAAAAATGCCTTCGACATTCGTTGCCGTCGAATCCGGTGCCGTCCACATATAGCCGTTCGGCTTCAGCTTCAGCTTGTCCTTGAAAAGTTCGACCGCCGGTGCGTGACCGATCGCCACGAAGACGCCGTGGATCGGCATTTCAGTGATCTCGCCGCTCTTGGTGTTGCGCAGGCGTGCGCCAGTGACAGACGGCGGCATGGGTGGCTTGGCCGGCGTGCCGGTGATTTCAGCAACTTCGGTGTTCCACAGGATCTTCACATTCTCCTTGGCGAAGAGGCGCTCCTGCAAGATCTTTTCCGAGCGGAAGCTGTCGCGACGATGCACGACGGTGACCGACTTGGCGATGTTGGCGAGGTAAAGTGCTTCTTCCACGGCGGAGTTACCGCCGCCGACCACGATCACGTCCCTATTGCGATAGAAAAAGCCATCACAGGTGGCGCAGGCGGAAACGCCAAAGCCCTGGAAGTGCTGTTCGCTTTCGATGCCCAGCCACTTAGCCTTGGCGCCGGTGGAAATGATCAGCGTGTCGGCTGTCCAGACCGCACCGGAGTCGGTTTTGACGGTGAAGGGGCGGACAGTCGTCTCGACCTCAGTGACCAGATCGTTGACGATCTCCGCACCGACATGCTGTGCCTGCTTCAGCATCTGATCCATCAGGAATGGCCCTTGGATCGGGTCGGCGTAACCTGGATAGTTTTCCACATCCGTGGTGATCATCAACTGGCCACCCTGTTCCATGCCGGCAATCAGCACGGGCTCCAGCATGGCGCGAGCAGCATAGATGGCAGCGGTGTAACCGGCGGGGCCGGAGCCAATGATCAAAACCTTTGTGTGGCGGGCGGACATGGGACGGTTCCTTTCAACAGGGTGCAGGCAGCCGGATTTGGAGGTGGCGCCAGGATAGATACCCTTCTTGCGCAGCATTTAAGGGTGTCCAGTGCCGATATTCAAGGGCAGCCTTGCATTACCAACAAGGCAGTTGCAACAGAAGACGTAATTTTGTGTCGCGAGCACGACGGATTATTGCGAATCCCGTCGCGTGGAGTAGAAGGAAGCACGTAACCGCTGACGAAGGAATGCATGCGTGGCCAGCGTCGAACTCGATGCCATCGATCTCAAAATCTTGCGTGAACTGCAGCGCGACGGCCGCATGACGAATGTCGAGCTCGCCGACCGCGTCGGCATCTCCGCGCCGCCCTGCCTTCGCCGCGTGCGCAAGCTGGAAGAGGCCGGCATCATCGAGGGCTACCACGCGATGCTGAATGCCCCCAAGCTCGGCTTCGATCTCGTGGCCTTCTGCATGGTGGGCCTGAAGCGCCAGTCCGAAGCCAACCTCAAAGCTTTCGCCGCCGCCACCGACCGCTGGCCGCTGGTGCGCCAGGCCTGGATGGTCTCCGGCGACAGCGACTTCCTGCTTCATTGTGTGGCCGAAAACCTCACGCAGTTTCAGGATTTCGTCATCGAGGTGCTGACCGCCGACGAGCATGTGGAGACGGTCCGGACGATGTTGACCATCAGGCAGGTGAAGCGGTTGGGATTGGTGGAGGTTTGAGGGGAGGCGGTCAGCCTTCCTTTTCCCAGTTGGAAACGCCATCGACATAAGTCTTGGTCAATTTCCGCTCATCGCGCCACTCGCGCCCGATATCGGTGATGAGAAAGCGCTTTTTCGCCCCAAGCATGTAGTTCTTGTAGGGACGCACGAAGTCCTCCATGGCCGGATTGATACCGTCATAGAACTGCTTTTCGGGATCGTAGCGATCATCCATGAGTGATGCCGCGGTTCTGGCAAAATCTGTTTTCAAGAAGGAGGGCGAGGTGGCGAATAGCGGGAATGGCTTGCCGACTTTGAAACGGATGCCGAGGATCGTTCTTCGGTCCCAGCGGCGATGGAAATGCCCGTATCTGAAATTCCAGTGCTTGTGGTAATGGTTCAAGGATAATTGAGCCACGTCTTTATCGGAAAAGAGGCGAAAGACTTCGGCCGGATCGAGTTGCTCATCGAGCAGCCAATCATCCTCAAGATGAAACAGGATTTCAGATTGCGCCTGCTGCCAGAGGTATTTCACCGCCTTGCAGAAGCCTGGTTGCTCTGGCGTGTGGATGTGAGCGTTCGGGAAGAGGGAGCGAATGACCGCTATCGTCGCGGCTTCATCATCGGTGTCACCAAAAATCGGATCGATATTGGCGTAGAAATTGGCGATTTCAAATCGATCGAACATCGACGCTTGGAAGCTCTTCAGCGTTCTTTCAAGGAGCTCTGGCCTGCGGCCGGCGACAAGGCAGATATCGATTGGCGGCATACGACAAAGTCCTCAAAAAGGCTGCAGGCAATTGTTCAGGCGGGCTGAGCTTTAATGACTTCCGTATGTCGTTTCAACGACGGATTGGTGTCGAGGCACGCATGAGGCGCTTCATGTCCGACACAAAACCAACTCCTTTGCGATAGGTGGCAAGGAATATCCATTTTACCTCTGACCGCTATGTGTTAGGGGACGGAACCTTTGTTTCGGGACTGGACATGAAACAGCTTGATATCGTTGTGGTCAATTTGGCTCGCTCGCACCAGCGGCGCGATGCGATGACTGCTTTGTTGGATCCGCTGGGTCTGCCCTACAGCTTTTTCGAAGCGGTGGATGGGCGCGCGGGACCACATCCTCTTTTCGCCAGGTTCAATCCGCGAATGGCTGAAATGCGCCGTGGCTACACTTTGACCGGTGGCGAACTGGGTTGCTACGCCAGCCACTATCTTCTTTGGGAACGCTGTATCGCTGAAGATAAGCCGCTGCTGATTTTTGAAGATGATGTAGCGCTCAATGAGAACTTTTTCACGGCGTATCAGGTGGCGGCTGATCGCATTGAGAAGTATGGCGTCATACGGTTTTCTCGACACAAGAGACCACCGTGGGCAGTCGTGGAGACGCCGACGGAAGGGCTGGACATCGTCAGGTTGAAGATCGGTCCGCACGGCACATCATGCTACGCCGTCTCGCCGAGAGCCGCCAAAAAGCTGGTGGAGACGGCGAAAGTGTGGTTCGAACCTGTGGACTGCCATCTCGACCGGTTCTGGTTGCACGGCGTCAACTGCTACAGTTTTTCTCCGTCGCCTGTGACCCATGCCGCAGAAACCGCAGCGGAATCGGAAATCTGGCAAGGTAAAGAACGTGAAAAGAAGTCGCGAAGATTCAGGCACCGGCGCGCCTTCTACAGAACTTTTGACAAGGTTTCTCGGTTTATCCGCAACTTAGGATACGCGGGACGTTGGCGCAGCGAGCCTAACTAATCATCGTCAGTTGGTCAGTCGACTGGACAAATTAAGGATGAACTCGTGATTATTACTCGTATCGTTGGGGGCCTCGGCAACCAGATGTTCCAGTACGCGGTTGGACGAGCCGTGTCAGTTCAGAGCGGAAACCCTCTAAAGTTAGATTTAACCGAGTTGAAACGCGATCCTAGGCGACCATTTCAGTTAAACCAATTCAAAACAATTATTGAAGAAGCCTCGCCGAGGGACATTCCCCTCCTTCCGCGTAAGAGTCTCTATGGGCAGCTCTTTGTCAGATTAAAAAATATCGGACGTGTCCCCCACGTAAGAGAAACATCATCTTCTTTTGACCCCAAGATCCTTCAGCTACGCGCTTCAGCTTATCTTTCAGGCTATTGGCAAAGCGAGAAGTATTTCGCTGCTCATGCTGATATTATCCGCCAAGACTTTTCGTTAAGGGAAGCTATCGCTTCTGAGCGCCAGAGAACTCTTAGCAAGATTCGTGAAGTGGGAGCAGCAGTATCTGTTCATGTGAGAAGAGGTGATTACGTCACAAACGCAAGCGCCAACGCGGTCCACGGAACGTGCGAACCAGGATGGTACGGAGTGGCAATGCAAAAAATAGCTGAACGGGTTGCAAGACCCACCTTCTTTATTTTCTCTGATGACATTCAATGGGCGAGAGACAATCTGCCGAAAAATGAGTGTATGGTCTTCGTTGAACCACAAGCTGACGGGCGGGATGGGGAAGATATGCATCTTATGGCGTCCTGTCACTCCCATATTATCGCTAATAGTACTTTCAGCTGGTGGGGTGCATGGTTGAACCCTCGGCGTGATAAGCAGGTGCTAGCGCCAGCGCGTTGGTTTCGTTCAGCCGCTCATGATGATAGGGACTTGATTTCGCCCTCTTGGAAACGGATTTAGTTGGATAATTTTGCGTACCGGAAGAAACGCACGCTGCAGTTTTCTGAAATACTGCACTTGATAAAGGTGCCGACAAGCTCCAGGAGGGAATAGTGGGTTTAAGGAAATTCCTTAAAGGAATAGGTTTTGATTACTATCGGATGCGAAATCTGAAAAATCTGCCACGCTTTTATCGCGAGAAGCGACGTTGGATTGATATGGGCGGAACGGTTACAGGTGAATTTAGAATTCTTGCCGATTATGAAGATGGGGCAGGAGTCGCTAGTGGCCATTACTTTCACCAGGATTTGCTCGTCGCCCAATATGTATTTTCCGATAATCCACAGCGGCATATCGATGTGGGATCCCGCATTGACGGGTTCGTGGCTCACGTCGCCAGTTTTCGGCAAATAGAAATATTTGACGTGAGGCCACTACCATCCTTCGGTCATCCAAATATCGTCTTCAAGCAAGCGGATTTAATGGACAACTGTCCTAGTGATGTCGCTGACTCCGTATCGTGCCTTCATGCGATAGAGCACTTCGGTCTAGGAAGATACGGTGACCCGATTGATCCTAACGGCTCTGAGAAAGGTATTAAAAACCTGGTGAAGATGCTGAAAACGGGGGGCACCTTGTACATAAGCTTCCCTATAGGCGCGGCCGATGCTGTTTATTTTAATGCTCACAGAGTGTTTCATCCTCTGAGTATTTTAAACAATTCGTCCGTAAAGAAGAGCCTCCAGCTGTTGAGTTTTGATTACGTAGGCGACGACGGTAACTTGTACAGTGGTGTTGATCCATCATCGCTAGACAGCAAAATCCGCTATGGCTGCGGCATTTACCGTTTTAGAAAACTAGACGTTTGAAATGTCCTGCCATTCACAAAATCGGACCGCGACGGTGATCAAAGGTTTATCGAAGCGCTAAGGACCGCACCTCTGATATGGTCGATCGTTAAATCGTTTGAATGGCTCCGAACTTGACTTGCCTACGACCGAAACCTGCTGCAAAGGGTTAGGGCGCAGCATTATTGTAATCTAAAATTCACTTGGGAAATTCTCTATGTTCACGAAGTTCAACATTTTTAAATCCAGAATGGAACGACGCAAAGTTCGAAATATGTTGAAGTCTCTTCAAGCTTGGAAGTCCCGGGGTTTTTCCGATAATTCGCCTCCGTTCATTAAACAGGGAATGTTTATTAAGCATGGGGTGGAAGGTGCAAAATGGGTTGAGACGGGAACATATCTCGGTGAGACAACAGATTTTCTAGCGTCGCGCTTTTCATTTGTTCATTCCGTAGAGCCACAAAACGACCTAGCCGCGCGGGCGAAAGAAAAATTTGAAGGCCGAAACGTGTGTATTCACCACGGTACCAGCGAACAAGTCTTGCCGAAATTACTGAGTGAACTTTCCGGCGACATCAATTTTTGGCTTGATGGTCACTATTCTGCTGGGATTACTTACAGAGGTGAGCAGGATTGTCCCGTCGTTGACGAGCTGAGAGCAATTGAGAACAATTTGAAAAATTTCGGAGATATCCGTATTTTGATAGACGACATTCGCTATTTTCTAAGTGAGAATCGCCGCGAATTTAACTATCCAGACGTCATGGAGCTCATCAGTTGGGCTGACAAAAATCAGTTCTTTTGGCGAATTGAACACGATATTTTCGTTATGAAACGTATGCTTAGCTAACTCGTCAAGGTAGCAAAACATGAATTTGTACGTCATCGGTGACAGCCACGCTGCTTACTGCTTCGAGAACATCGTTGAGACAAAGATCTGTTGGCTTGGTCCAGTAACAATGAACCGACTTGCTCGAGACGGACTTCATTTTTTTGAAAAGGTTTTTAACGGCTTTTCTAGTGAAGACTGGATAGTGTTCGTGGTGGGCGAGATTGACGTGAGGTGCCACCTACTTTCGGTTTCAGTAAAGGAGGGGCGCGATTTAGAAGATATCGCTGGTGAGTTGGCGAGGAGTTTTGTGGGAAGAGTGGCCGACTACTCTGTAAGTAAAGATTTTAAGGCAGCAGTTTGTCAACCTATGTTTCCAGCAAATCGCCGACCGAATCCAGAGTTGCCTTTCGTAGGAACTATCTCCGAGCGATTGCGGGCCCATAAGATCCTCAGCGAAAAACTATTCATAGAGTGTGAAAGAAAAGGTATTCCGTTTCTACGACTACCGGAAAAATTCCGCGGGAAAGACGGATTATTGAGGCGCAAGTACTCGGACGACGGGGTCCACATTGTGCCATGTGAGGCTTCTTCGCTAATTAAACCGCTGTACGCCGCTACTAACAAAAAACTGAGTTTTAGATATGATTTCCTCACAGTGTTGAATCGGAGGTTTAGATACTACGCTGGCCGCAGTTTGAAGCGCAAGGGCCTTCCAAAATCAAGGCCTTTGGACTTATTCAACTAGATTTCATCCTTCTGAAACCGTCAAGTAATCTCCGGAACGGTTTTTTCGCTCGAGTGAAATGCTTTTCCGGTAATAAGACTTTGTTCTTGAGTGGACTCCCGTCAAGAAGCTCAAATTCTGTTGTCATTATATTGAATAGATTATGCTGTTCGAGGACTTTTTTTCTCGCCGTTTCGAGATGCTGACGGCACCTCTCAGCCACGTCTGATTCTATTAATTTTTTTATAGTCCTAATCGCGGCCGGGACGTCTCTGATGTCTATCGAAGTCATGGAATCAGACGGAAAATATTCTCCGATGTTGCTGCATCCAAAATATATCGGGTAGGTAAGTGCTAAATATGTGTCAGAGAGTTTTTCGGTCCAGTAGTCATCGTGGCGGCTATTCTCAATAGCTACATGGTACCGATAATCAAGTAATACTTCAGTTTTGTCCCCAAACCCTCTGATATTTCTGCCAAAGACGTCAATTTCATCGCCAAAATATCCTTTGAGTTTTTCAGCGAACGACAAGCGTGCTCGATGACCGGGTGTATATGCTTTGTTAGAGGCGACGACCGATATCGATTTTGTTTTCTTAGGATACAATGATTCGAAGGCTCTGTAGTTTATAGGGTCAGAAAGTAATTGGCCGTCGGTGCTCCATGCTCCTATGTGCCATGGAAGCCCTAGTTGGCTCAGCTTCCTGCCTGGATGTGAGGTGGACTCATCGGTCGTCAAAACGACGTCGAATTGCGACAAAAAAGCCCTGTCGTATTGTTTAATACTTTTAGGCTCAGATGCTACGAAAACGCTTGTTTTGGTGGCAATCTTAATTTCGGAGGGCAGATCGTCAAATACAAAAACAACGTCAGACTCTTTAGCGCTTCCGGAAAATATGAAGTCTACATCCCTCCATGTAGTTACTCCATCTGGAAACTGCCGGTCCCAATGCCAGCCTTGCGATGAGGATAAAAACATTGCCTTTGACGTCACTTATTTATCCTATCTTGTCTCTATCGGATCTTTACTCATACCCTTAGAAAAGTCCGGTAGGTGTCTCTTATGCCCGTTGCCAGCGACGTGGAAGCTTTCCATCCCAAGCCGTTCAACATCGCCGCGCTCATCAGTTTCCTCGGTGTCCCATCGGGCTTACTGAGATCGTGTTTGATGTCACCTTCGAACCCTACGATCTTGCATATTAGCTCTGCGAGTTCGAGGATGGAGATATCTTCCTCGCTTCCAACATTGACGTGGCTGTCATCCGAGTAATTTTTCATCAGAAAAACTAGTGCGTCTGCACAGTCGTCCGCATGGAGAAACTCGCGGCGTGGGGTGCCTGTACCCCAAATGGTGATCTTATTCTCGCCGCGCATTTTTGCCTCGTGAGCCTTACGAAGAAGAGCTGGAAGCACATGGCTGGAGTTCAGGTCGAAGTTATCGCCTGGGCCATAAAGGTTCGTAGGCATTGCTGAGATAAAGTCGCAACCATATTGTTTACGATAGGCTTGCGTCAGCTTGACGCCGGCGATCTTGGCGATCGCGTACCATTCGTTCGTTGGTTCAAGCGAGCCTGTGAGGAGGGCTTCTTCCTTGATTGGTTGTTCCGCGTACTTCGGGTAGATGCAAGATGACCCAAGGAACAGCAGCTTTTCGACGCCAGCGCGGTAGGATGCGTCGATGATATTGCTTTCGATCATCAAGTTTTCGTAGAGAAATTCGGCCGGGCGTGTGTCGTTGGCGAGAATGCCGCCGACTTTTGCTGCCGCCAGAAAAACCGCTTGTGGGCGGTTTTCCATTATCCATTCGCTCGTTTGCGCCTGGTTCGCGAGATCGACGGTATCGCGACCGACGGTCAGGACCTCGCAGTCTTCCTGTTCAAGCCGCCTGACGATGGCCGAGCCGACCATCCCGCGGTGGCCGGCCACCCAGACGCGTTTTCCTTGGAGGTTATAGATGCTCATGGCTATACGCCTTTTGCGATGGTGTCGGACTGCATGAGCCGCAAGTCCTCGACAACCATCTCTCTTGCCAGCTCCCGAACACTCGTCTCATGCTTCCAACCCAGCTTCTCATGGGCCTTCGTCGGGTCGCCAATCAGGAGATCGACTTCCGTTGGGCGGAAGTAGCGGGGGTCGACTTCGACCAAAGCCTTGCCGGTTGCGGTATCGATGCCCTTTTCGTTGACGCCTTCGCCTTCCCATTTCAGGGTGAAGCCGGCGTCGGCGAAGGCCCAGTCCACGAAGGTGCGGACGGGGGTGGTTTCGCCGGTGGCGAGGACATAATCATCTGGCTCGTCCTGCTGCATCATCAGCCACATGCCGCGGACGTACTCCTTCGCATGGCCCCAGTCGCGCTTGGCGTCGAGATTGCCAAGGTAGAGCTTGTCCTGCCGGCCGAGCTTGATGGCGGCGGCGGCGCGGGTGATTTTGCGGGTGACGAAGGTCTCGCCGCGCAGCGGGCTTTCATGGTTGAAAAGGATGCCGTTTGAGGCATGCAGGCCATAGGCCTCACGATAGTTCACCACGATCCAGTAGGCGTAGAGCTTGGCTGCAGCGTATGGGCTGCGGGGATAGAAGGGCGTGGTTTCTCGCTGAGGCACTTCCTGCACGAGCCCGTAAAGCTCGGAGGTGGAGGCCTGGTAGAAGCGGGTCTTCTTTTCGAGACCGAGAATTCGGATCGCCTCGAGCAGGCGAAGCGTGCCGATGCCGTCGGCATTGGCGGTGTATTCTGGGGTTTCGAAAGACACCTGCACGTGGCTTTGGGCGGCGAGATTGTAGATTTCGTCCGGTTGGGTTTCCTGCACAATGCGGATGAGGTTCGTTGCGTCCGTCATGTCGCCGTAATGCAGGATGAAGCGTGGGTTTTCCTCGTGCGGATCCTGATAGATGTTTTCGATGCGACCGGTGTTGAAGGACGAGGAACGACGCTTGATGCCATGGACAATATAGCCCTTGTCGAGCAGCAGTTGAGCCAAGTAAGCACCATCCTGGCCGGTGACGCCGGTAATGAGGGCTACTTTTGCTTTTTCGGACATCGGCTTGCTTTCATCTTTTCTTCGCGCAGGCGCGTCGAGCAGAAGCAGGCGCGCGTTCACGCTGCGATACCGCAAGTCGTCGGCAAAATAAACCGGGAAGTTAATGCCGATGTCTTGAGAGTATCGAGACCGGACCTTGCCGGCGACACATCTTGTGCTGTGATCATTGAAAAGCCTATAGAGTCGCTGAGCTGCGAAGGCCTTGTTGGACTTCAAGAGTTGGAAGAGTGCGACATGAACCAGGCCATTCCCGTTTTCGTCATCAACCTTGCGCGTCGCGAGGATAGGCTGGAGCGCGTGTCGCATCATCTGGAAGAACGTGGCGTGGCGTTTACGCGCGTCGATGCCTGCGATGCGACGAAGGTCGATGAGGCGGTGCTTGATGGCGTCATTACACCTTCTGGTCCGCTGGGTGCGCTGGGCCTTGGCGATCGGTCCTGCACGGTGAGCCATACCTATGCCTGGGAAGCCTTTTTGGAGACGGGGGCGCGGTTCGGCTTGATGCTTGAGGACGATGTGTTTCTCTCGGGCGATGTCTCCAATCTCTTGCGGTCTGACGACTGGATTTCCCCTCATGTCGATGTGATCAAGCTGGAGAAGTTCGGCTCTGGCATCTCCAAGGTTCTTTTGGGAGATGCCGAGATCAAGGTTCCGGGCACGGAGCGCGCTCTGCACCGTATGTATTCTCGGCATGTGGGGGGCGGGGCGTATATTCTGTCGCGCCGGGCCGCGCAGATAGCACTTTCTTATCGCGGACGGATGAGGGTTCCTATCGATCATTTTCTTTTCAACGATACGGTGTCGCCGGTCTTCCGGCAGTTGAAGCCCTTCATCGTTCAGCCGGCAATGGCGACGCAGCGGCACTATGAGTACAACTCCGATATTGCCAAGTTCGGGAAGGCCGCTCGCCCCACGGGCTGGCGGCTGAAACTGAGAAAGCTGCGTCGGGGTTGGAACGAGATCAGCCAAATCCACCGGCAGCTTATGGTTTTCCTGACCAAGCGCGGCGCCATCAGAGAGATTCTCTGGAAAGATTCCGCGCCCTGACGGTCATTTGGTCTGCGTAAGCTTCAGTTTCTGGCTACCTTTATTGTGCGCAAGGCCGCCAAGCACGCTTTTGCCCTATAAGTCACGTGGACTATTATTGGACGCGGTTATATAGCGCTTAAGCATTGGCCGGGTGCGGAGCGATATTGGATGAGTGCCGAAAGAATTCTTCACATGCATTTCGGCAAGGAGGGCGGTGCCGAGCGCTTCTTCGTCAATCTGGCAACGGCTTTTGGCGATCGTGGTATCGAGCAGCGCTTTATTGTGCGTCCGGGTCGCATTTGGCGTGACGAGATTGCAGCCCTTGGTCCCACCATCGAAAGCGAATATCGCCGCATCTCGCCAAAGGCACTCTGGCTTCGCTGGCAGGTGAACAAAATCATGCGCGAATGGAAGCCGGATGTGGTCATGGCCTGGATGTCGCGCTCCTCGCGGCTTGTTCCAGCACATGGCAACAGCGTGCGGCTGACGCGGCTTGGCGACTATCCACGTCATCTCAAGAATTTCCGTAACAACGATCTTATTGTCGCCAATGCGCCCGGCATTGCCGAGGCCTGTGTGCAATTGGGATGGACGAAGCCGGTCAAGGTCGTCTCCAATTTCGTTCGTGAAACCACTATCAAGCCGGTATCGCGTGCCAGCATGGGTACACCGGAAGATGCCTTTCTCGTCGTGGGCACCGGACGGTTCATCCGGCGCAAGGGGTTCGATGTTCTGATCAAGGCCGTGGCGCAAATTCCCGATGCCTGGCTGTGGCTGATCGGCGAAGGCGACAAGCGGGCCGAGATGGAGCAACTGGTGCAGGAACTGGGTATGGCAGACCGCACCCGCTTCACCGGTTGGGTCGAGGAGCCGATGAATTATGTTGCCGCGGGCTCGATCTTCGTTATGCCATCGCGCCATGAGCCGCTTGGCAATGTGGTGCTCGAAGCCTGGCAGGCGGATGTGCCGGTGGTCTCCTCCCGTTCCGAAGGGCCGTCCTGGTTCATCCGAGATGGGGAAGATGCGCTCATGTGTGACATCGACGATGTGGATGGCACTCTTGCGGCGATCAATCGCATCCGCACAGATGATCAACTGGCGGCAAAATTGCGAGAGCAGGGCAGGGCGAGGCTTGACGCCGATTTCCGCAAGGATGCGGTGGTGGATGCCTATCTCGATCTGTTCAAGCAGATGAAACGGTAGGGCGTTATTGATGGTCTCCAACTCAAACGACATCGCGCTGAATGCAGATTTCTGCTGCTACGTCATCAATCTGGATGGCAGCACGGAGCGTTTCTCACAGGTGTCGGTGGCGCTTGAGAAAGCCGGTGTCGCATTCGAGCGCCTCTCGGCTTTCGATGGGCGCAAGCTCGCCCTTGATACGGTCGCCGATTATGATGCCGCGGCTGCCAGACGCTATATGGGCCGCGAGTTGGTTGGTGGCGAAATCGGCTGCTATTACAGTCATTTGAGTGCAGCGAAAGCGTTTCTTCGGACGGACAGATCCTACTGCCTCGTGATCGAAGATGACGCCGCACCGCATGAAGCCCTGCAGGCGATCATGACGGAAACGATCGGTTTTCTCAATGCGCATGATCCCGAGTGGCGTATCGTCAACATGGGCAATGAGAAGCTGAAGATCTTCCGTCCACTGAAGACCATGAGCTTCGGGAAAAATATATTTACTCTTTGCTCCGCCCACTATTTTCCGATGACGACAGGCGCCATTCTGTGGTCGAGGAAGGGTGCGCAGGAGTTCGTCGATGGACACCGTGTGATCTTCGCGCCGGTCGATAACTTCTTCCGCTACTGGATCACCCGGGTTGGCGGCGGCTATTCTTTCTTTCCAAGGCCGGTGTCCACCACCGATGCGGTCAGCGACATTGCGCATCCCGGAAAGATATCGAGAAGCCGTAATGCCCGGAGCTTCCTTTATGGTCTGCGCAAACAGCGGCGGCTTATGGTGGACAAGCTGATTGCGACCAAGCGGAAGTATTTTTCGTGATTTCGCGCCGTTACAATCACCTTCCAGTCCAAGCCGGAGAAAGTGCGTTACGATGAGCGTGAAGCGGATATTTCATCTTCAATTTGGCACGGATGGCGGCACCGAGCAATTCTTCCTACGCCTCACCCGCGCTTTTCACGAGCGTGGCATAGAGCAGCAATTTGCAATCCGGCCGGGCGTGACATGGCGTCACGAGCTTGACGATCGGGGCACGGTGCATGAGGGCTACTATCTTCGCCGCTGGCCCAACTGGTGGCTGCGCACACAGTTGCTGAAGCGCTCGATGAAGCAGTGGCCAGCCGACGTGGTGATGGGGTGGCGTGCGCCGACGGCGCGGCTGATGCCAGACACGGGTCATGCCATACGCGTTGTGCGTCTGGGGGATTATCCGCATCACGTCCGCTATTTCGGCAACACCGATGCTATCGTCGGCAATGCGCCCAACGTCATCGAACACTGCCGTACACTCGGCTGGCAGGGTAAGACGACGATTATATCCAATTTTCCGGGCGAGGTCGGTACCTCCGCCGTCAAAAGGTCGGATTTTTCGACGCCGGACGATGTCCCTCTGGTTTGCGGTCTTGGCCGCTTCGTGCCGACCAAGGGTTTCGATACCTTGCTGCGGGCGGTCGCGGCGACGCCTCACCTCTGGCTCTGGCTGGTTGGCGATGGCCCCGATAGAGCCGATCTGGAGCGGTTGGTGCAAGAGCTTGGGATTGCCGATCGCGTCCGCTTCATCGGTTGGGTGTCGGAGCCAGCGGCCTACATCAAGGCGGCCGATATGTTCTGCGTGCCGAGCCGACAGGAGCCGCTTGGCAACGTGCTGCTTGAAGGGTGGAAGGCGGAAGTGGCGGTGGTGTCCACCAAGACCGAGGGGCCATCCTGGGCAGCTGCGCATGATGAAAGCGCTCTCTTCACCGAGATCGACGACGTTGAAGGTATGGCGCAGGCGCTCTTGCGTCTGGAAGGGTCGCCCGAGCTTCGAGCGAAGCTGGTTCAAGGTGGGCGAGAGCAATTGGCCGCACGCTTTTCCGCAGAGCGGATCGTCGATCAATATCTCGAATTTTTCGAGGAATTGCGCAGCAGCAGGCGGTGAACGCCCTCGCGCTGGCTCAGCTTACGCCGCGACAGCGCGGTCCAGTATTGCAATCGGAAAAGCGATACTCGGCTGTCTAAAAGTGCGCATAGATGGCGCCGAGAGACCGGGCTTCACCTTCGAGCGCGAAATTTTCCACTGCAGTCCGGCGCGCAGCCGCACTTCTTCGCTGAAGCATCTCTGGATCGCTTAAGAAGCCCTTGGTCGCTTCAACCATTGCATCGAGATTATCGCGGCCAATGACGGTGCCGGTTTCGCCTTCGCGCACCAATTCCGGAAAGGCGCCGACATCCGTTGCGATTACGGGCACACCCGTCGACATGGCTTCCAGAGGGGTGAGGCCAAATCCTTCCCAGCGTTGGGGGGCGATGAAGAGGTCAAGCGCGCGGTACCATTCGTTGATGTTGGTATGCTCTCCGACGAAGAGGATGCGGTCGGCAAGACCTGCGGCTCGCACTCTTTCCTTTAAGCTATTCTCGAAATCCACATGCGGACCTGTCGCGCGTCCTGCAACGATGGCCGACCATTGCGGGTGGTCTGGCAGAACGCGGATCATCGTGTCAACGAAGAGATCGGTACCCTTCTGATGCCGTATACGGCCGAAGCAGCCGGCATATTTGCGCTGAGGATCGAGGCCGCGTGCGACCTTTGCCTCTGCCTTGTCAGCGGGCGGGGAGAAGCGATCGGTGTCGATACCGTGCATGATGACCGTGCTCGGTACCTCCAGATAGGAGGCCGTCTGGCTATTGGTGGCAATCACGCCATCCATTCTGGAAATCAGAAATTTGGTCCAGCCGGTGTGCTTGCGCTGCGAGGCGGAGGTGAAGACGATCTTCAGCTTCATGCGCAGGATGTCGCGCATGATGATGGCCGGCAGCATTTCTATATTGCGCCGTGCATGCCAGACGCGGGGCTTGCCCTCTGGACCATTTTGCCACAGCCGCCAGAGATCGCGAAAGCGAACATAGGGCAGGCTGTCCGGCAGGCCGGGCCCGATCACGGCGATCTTCTGCCCGAGCCGGTTCTGCACCGGCACGAGCTGAATGATCGTCGATGTCACGCCCGAGAGCCTGCGCTTGAGGTTTGGCGCAAGGACGCGGACATCTCTCAGATCGACATGGGGCAAGTCTTGAAGTCTCGCAACGGGAGCGGGGGATTCAGTTCCAGTTGACGGACAGGATCTCGTAGCCGCGCGAGCCGCCAGGCGCATTCACTTCGATGCTGTCACCCACTTCCTTGCCGATCAGGGCACGAGCAATGGGGGAGGAAATCGAAATGCGACCTTCCTTTACGTCAGCTTCCTGATCGCCAACGATCTGGTAGGTCTTTTCTTCATCGGTGTCTTCATCGATGAGCTTGACGGTGGCGCCAAACTTGATCTTGGAACCGGACATCTTGGAGAGATCGATGATCTCGGCGCGGGCAGTCAGATCTTCGAGCTCGGAGATGCGGCCTTCATTGTGGCTCTGTGCTTCCTTGGCGGCGTGATACTCGGCATTTTCCGACAGGTCGCCATGGGCGCGGGCTTCGGCGATCGCCTCGATGATGCGCGGGCGCTCTTCTTGCTGACGCCAGCGAAGTTCTTCCTGCAACTTGACGTAACCGCCCTGGGTCATCGGTACTTTTTCTACCATCTTTTTATTCCTTCACATTCGCACCGCGGTAGTCGCAGACACAAAAAGAAACAGGTTCCGGAGCAAAACTTCGGAACCATGTCAAAATCACAATTTGTCGGACTATATCAGAAGAGCATCCTGAAATGCCAGCAAATTAAAAGGCCCGTAAAAAACGAGCGTTTTCAACGTGCTCCGCTTGTGATTTGACTTTCGTCATTGGAACATATAGAGAACATATTATGAAGAAGTCAATCAAAGAACGGCTTGCAGTTCTCTCCGATGCAGCGAAGTATGACGCCTCCTGCGCGTCCAGCGGGACCTCGAAACGCAACTCGGCGCAAAGCGGCGGGCTGGGGTCGACGGAGGGTTCGGGCATCTGTCATGCCTATGCGCCGGATGGTCGTTGTATCTCGCTTTTAAAGATTCTTCTGACCAATTTCTGCATCTATGATTGCGCTTATTGCATCAACCGTTCTTCAAGCAATGTCGAACGCGCACGCTTTACCGTGGAAGAGGTCGTGTGGCTGACGCTGGAATTTTACCGGCGAAACTACATCGAGGGTCTGTTCCTCTCTTCCGGCATTATTCGCTCTTCCGACCACACGATGGAGGAACTGGTGCGCGTAGCAAAGGAATTGCGCGTCACCCATGGCTTCCGGGGGTACATCCACCTGAAGTCTATCCCTGAAGCATCGCCGCATCTGATTGAAGAAGCTGGGCTTTATGCCGATCGTCTCTCGATCAATATCGAACTCCCGACCGATAGCGGTATCGGCAAGTTCGCGCCGGAAAAGCAGCCCGGCAATATTCGTCGCTCTATGGCGGATATTCGGCTGAAGATCGAGGAGGCGGGCGAGCCGACGCTGAAGACGAAGCGGGTCAAGACCTTTGCGCCGGCCGGGCAGAGCACGCAGATGATTGTCGGTGCCGATGGCGCTGATGACGGCACGATTCTCTCGACCAGTGCGCGGCTTTACGGAAGCTATGGCCTGCGGCGCGTCTATTACTCCGCTTTCAGCCCTATTCCCGACTCGTCTAAGAACCTGCCGCTCATCAAGCCGCCGTTGATGCGCGAGCACAGGCTATATCAAGCCGATTGGCTCTACCGGTTCTACGGCTTCGACATCGGCGAGATTACCTCGACGCAACAGAACGGCATGCTCGACCTCGATATCGATCCCAAGCTCGCCTGGGCGCTCGGCAACCGCCAGAAGTTTCCTGTTGATGTCAATTCGGGTGAGAGAGAGATGCTGCTGCGCGTGCCTGGGTTCGGCGTGAAGACGGTGAACTCCATTCTGTCCTCGCGCCGCTTTCGGCGCCTGCGCTTGGAAGATCTGGCGCGCTTTGGCGTATCGCTGAAGAAGGTGAAGGCGTTTGTCGTCGCGGATGGCTGGACGCCGGGCAAGTTGACCGAGCGGCCCGACCTGCGCGCCATGTTCACACCGCCACCAGAACAGTTGTCGTTGCTGTGATGTATGCGGTCGAACTGGAGGGCAGGGGCAATTTTGGCGAATGGCGCGATGCCGCGCGTTCGCTTCTTGCGGCAAGTGTGGCACCGAGCGAGGTGGATTGGCGCCTGAAGAGCGACCGCGGCACGCGTCTTGATTTCGAGCAGCAGGCATCTCTACCGGTGGCGAAGACGCCAGCGCAGATCACGGTTCCATCGGCCTTCCTGCCATTGGCGGAAGCGATTATCTGCCACAGCGATCCGGCGCGCTTTTCTTTGCTGTATCGTCTCCTGTGGCGGCTGCAGCAGGACCGGGCGCTGTTGCAGATCAAGGCCGATCCGGACGTTCAAGCGGCCAGGCAGATGGAGAAATCCGTCCGTCGCGACAGCCACAAGATGACCGCATTCGTCCGTTTCAAGGAAGTGCCTGGCGAGGGCGCGCAAGCACGGCGCTGCTTCATTGCGTGGTTCGAGCCGGATCACTTCATTGTCGAGCGAAAGGCGCCGTTCTTCCAGCGGCGCTTCAACGACATGGATTGGCTGATCGCGACTCCGAAAGGGTCTGCGCGTTGGAATGGTCAGTTGCTTGAGACGTCGCGCGAACCAGCGGAGCGACCGGATATCTCCGACGAGACGGACGAGTTGTGGCGCACCTACTATGCCAATATCTTCAATCCGGCGCGGTTGAAGATCAAAGCCATGACGGCGGAAATGCCGAAGAAGTATTGGAAGAACCTGCCAGAGGCCGATCTCATCCCGGAACTTGTGATCGGCGCGGAGGCGCGCGTGCTTGGCATGGCGGCCAAGGCTGCGACCGAGCCGCAGATGTTTCACCATCGCATCCAGGCGGCGGCCGCAGCCAAGCCACAGGAAGTGCTACCGGATGCAAATACTCTCGCTGGCGTGAAGCGTGAAGCACAAAGCTGTCAGATGTGCCCGCTGCATTGTGCCGCGACGCAAACCGTCTTCGGCGAGGGGCCTGAGAAGGCGCAGGTGATGGTCGTTGGTGAGCAGCCGGGAGATCATGAGGATTTGGCCGGGCGACCCTTTATCGGTCCAGCGGGCAGAGTGTTCGATCAGGTCTTGGGGGAAACGGGGATCGAGCGTCAATCGCTCTATGTGACGAACGCGGTCAAGCATTTCAAATATGAGGCGCGGGGCAAGAAACGCATTCACCAACGACCCAATGCCGGTGAGGTTGAGCGTTGCCGTTGGTGGTTGACCCGGGAGATCGATCTCGTTCAGCCCAAGCTCATCGTCGCGATGGGGGCGACGGCGGTTTACGCTTTGACGGGGATGAAAGAGACGCTTTCGAGCGTTCGTAGCCGGCCGATCCCCATGGAGAATTCACGCATCCTCTTTGCCACGGTGCATCCATCCTACCTGCTTAGAATTCCCGACCCGTCACGTCAGGCGCAGGAGAGGGCGCTCTTCGTCGAAGACTTGCGCGCCGTGCGGCGATTGTCCGAAGCGTGAGGTGAAGCGTCCCCGCGTTTGGTCCTTGCTGCCGCAGTAGAACAGTTCGCCCTTTTCGAAAATGCGCTGTTTCTAAGCATTAAAAGCCGTTCATGAAGTAATTGTAATGCGACTATCTCCGTTTTTGGGAGTTTAATCGGCATCAACATCCAACGGTGGTTAGGATGTTGTATGTGGAAGTTATAAAAGGATTTGTATCATGTCTATTCGTAATAATCTTGCTGTTATTCTTGTTGCCGGTACTATGCTCGGCGGAATTGCTTACACTGCCGAAGCTGCATCGACAACTGCAGCGCAGACGGAAACCAAGGGCGCTGTTGTTCCGAATAAGGCCATCGATAAGGATGTGGGACGTCTCTCCCAGGACGGCGCACAGGCCTTGGCCGACATTCAGGCAACACGCCTGGCAATCTTCAACGCGAAGCCGGATGAGGCCAAGACCTTCATCAACAAGGCGAAGGACGAACTGCAGAAGGCCTCCAAGGACGAAGTAGTCTTCATGAAGGCTGAAGCGGATCTGACGAAGCCGACCAAGGCACCCGTCGCCGGTGATGCGAATGCGGATGCGAAGCCCGCATCTGCAACCCCCATCCAATGGCTGCCAGTCGACTCGCAGTTGACGCTCGGTGAAGACTTCAAGGCGACGCCTGAAAAGGTCGCAGCTATCACCGAAGCCAATAAGAGCCTTAAGACCTCCGATCGTCAGGGTGCGCTTGAAAAGCTCGCTGTCGCGGATGTCGATGTCGAGTTCATCACTGCCGCCCTACCGCTCGACCAGACGGTCACCGATGTTGGCAAGGCTGCCGACCTCATCAACCAGGGCAAGTTCTATGAGGCCAATGCGGTGCTGAAGGACGTAACGGATAACGCGATGCTCAACATCGTCGATATCTATGGTCAGCCTTACAAGGCAAAGGTAGAAAAGCCTGCCAATGCCGCAGCAGTTACCCCATCGACGGACAAGACTGCTGCTCCAAAGGGCTAATTGCCCTTCCACATACTGCAACGAAAATGGCCTCCCCGTTTGGGGGAGGCCTTTGTTTTGGAACGCTATGTCGTTTCTCAGAAGTAGCTTTGCAGCGGCTTCACTTCGAGGTTGCCGGCCTTCAGCGCCTTGATGGCAAGGGCTGCGGCTTCGGCACCGGCCATGGTGGTGTAATAGGGCACTTTCTGCATCAGCGTTGCGCGGCGTAGCGACTTGGAGTCGGAGATCGCCTTGTTGCTGTCGGTGGTGTTGATCACCAACTGGACCTGACGGTTGCGGATGCCATCCTCAATGTGAGGGCGACCTTCCTGCACCTTGTTGATCTTCTCGGCTGCGATGCCTTGTTCGGCCAGGAAGCGCTGCGTACCGCCGGTTGCCAGGACCTTGAAGCCTGCTTCCACCAGAATGCGAATGGCGGGCAGAACGCCTTCCTTGTCCTGATCGCGAACCGAGACGAAGACCGTGCCGGAGCGGGGGAGATCGACGCCAGCGCCCAGCTGTGACTTGGCAAAGGCCAGCGCGAAATCGGTATCGAGACCGATGACTTCGCCGGTGGAGCGCATTTCCGGTCCGAGCAGGATATCGACGCCGGGGAAGCGGGCGAATGGGAAGACGGCTTCCTTTACGGCGATGTGCTTCAGGTTGCGCGGATCTGGCTTTTCGCCATAGGCAGCAATTGCCTGATCGAGCTTTTCACCAGCCATGACGCGGGCCGCGATCTTGGCAATCGGCGCGCCGATGGTCTTGGCGACGAAGGGCACGGTACGCGACGCGCGCGGGTTGACTTCCAGCACGTAGATGGTGCCGTCCTTGATGGCGTATTGCACGTTCATCAGGCCGCCGACCTTCAGCGCCTTGGCAAGTGCTGCCGTCTGGCGTTCCAGTTCATCCAGCGTTTCGGGCGAGAGCGAGCGGGCAGGCAGCGAGCAGGCGGAGTCGCCCGAGTGAATGCCTGCTTCTTCGATATGCTCCATAATGCCGGAGACGAAGACGCTTTCGCCGTCGCACAGCGCATCCACGTCCACTTCGACAGCATTGGTCAGGTAGCTGTCGAAGAGCAGCGGGTTCTTGCCGAGCAGCGTGTTGATCTGGCCGGTCTTGTCGTTCGGGTAGCGCTGCTTGATGTCTTCCGGCACGAGGCCTGGAACGGTATCGAGCAGATAGGTCTGCAGCTGGCCTTCCGAATGGATGATCTGCATGGCGCGGCCACCCAGAACGTAGGATGGGCGAACGACCAGCGGGAAGCCGATTTCGGAAGCGACGAGGCGAGCCTGTTCGACCGAATAGGCGATACCGTTGTTCGGCTGGGCCAGATCGAGCTTCATCAAGAGCTTCTGGAAGCGGTCGCGATCTTCTGCAAGGTCGATCATGTCAGGTGCGGTGCCGAGGATCGGGATACCGTTCTTTTCCAGCGCTTCGGCAAGCTTCAGCGGGGTCTGGCCACCGAACTGTACGATGACGCCGACGAGCTCACCCTTTTCCTGTTCGGCGCGCATGATCTCGATCACGTCTTCGGCCGTCAGCGGCTCGAAGTAGAGGCGGTCGGAGGTGTCGTAGTCGGTCGATACCGTTTCCGGGTTGCAGTTGATCATGATCGCTTCAAAGCCAGCATCCTTCAGCGCGAAGGCGGCATGGCAGCAGCAATAATCGAATTCGATGCCCTGGCCGATGCGGTTCGGACCGCCGCCGAGGATGACGACCTTCTTGCGGTCGGACACTTGTGCTTCGGAGCGCAGTGCGCCGACGAAAGGCATCTCATAGGTGGAGTACATGTAGGCGGTCGGCGAGGCGAACTCGGCAGCGCAGGTATCTATGCGCTTGAAGACCGGACGCACATTCAGGCTGTTGCGCAACTCGGCCACTTCCTTCGGGCGCTTGCCTGTCAGCGAAGCGAGGCGGGCGTCGGAGAAGCCCATGGCCTTCAGCATGCGCAGATTTTCGGCGTCGGTCGGCAGGCCGTGTTCGCGCACACGCGCTTCCATATCGACGATCGCCTTGAACTGGGCGATGAACCATGGATCGATCTTGGAGTTCTCGTGCACTTCGGCTTCGGACATGCCCGTGCGCAGCGCCTGGGCAACCATGCGCAGGCGATCCGGCGTCGGCGTGCCGATGGCAGCGCGGATGGCGTTCTTGGAGCCTTCGCCTTCTTCGTAACCGGGGATTTCGATCTCATCGAGACCGGTGAGGCCGGTTTCCATGCCGCGCAGCGCCTTCTGCAGCGATTCGGCGAATGTACGGCCAATTGCCATGACTTCACCGACCGACTTCATGGCGGTGGTGAGGATCGGCGAAGCGCCCGGGAATTTTTCGAAGGCAAAGCGCGGGATCTTCGTCACGACATAGTCGATGGACGGTTCGAAGGAGGCAGGCGTTGCGCCTCCCGTGATGTCGTTGTCGAGTTCGTCCAGCGTGTAGCCGATGGCAAGCTTGGCCGCGACCTTGGCGATCGGGAAGCCGGTTGCCTTCGAGGCAAGCGCGGACGAGCGCGACACGCGAGGGTTCATTTCGATGACGACGAGGCGGCCATCCTTCGGGTTGACGGCGAACTGGACGTTCGAGCCGCCGGTTTCGACACCGATCTCACGCAGAACCGCAATCGAGGCGTTGCGCATGATCTGGTATTCTTTGTCCGTCAGCGTCAGGGCCGGGGCAACGGTGATCGAGTCGCCGGTGTGAACGCCCATCGGGTCGATGTTTTCGATGGAGCAGATGATGATGCAGTTGTCCGCCTTGTCGCGGACGACTTCCATTTCATATTCCTTCCAGCCGAGAACCGATTCTTCGACCAGAACTTCCGTCGTCGGCGAGGCATCGAGGCCGCCAGAGACGATATCGAAAAATTCCGAGCGGTTATAGGCAATGCCGCCGCCGGTGCCGCCAAGCGTGAAGGACGGGCGAATGATCGCTGGCAGGCCGACATGGTCGATCGCCTGGGCGGCAATTGCCATGGCATGCGCCATGTAGCGCTGCTTGCGGTCCGTCTCGCCGAGGTTCCACTGGTTTTCCAGCTCGTCCAGAGCCTTGTCGAGGTCGGCGCCGGAAAGCTTGCTCTTCACCTCTGCGCGGGCTGCCTCATGCTTCTTGCGGTCGGCGTCCTTGATCTCGGTGGCGTTTGCCAGCATCGAGCGCGGGGTTTCGAGACCGATCTTCGCCATGGCTTCGCGGAAGAGGGCGCGGTCTTCGGCCTTGTCGATCGCTTCCGGCTTGGCGCCGATCATCTCGACATTGTAGCGGTCGAGCACGCCCATGCGCTTCAAGGAGAGCGCGGTGTTGAGTGCCGTCTGACCGCCCATGGTGGGCAGCAGCGCATCGGGGCGTTCCTTGGCAATGATCTTGGCGACCACTTCCGGCGTGATCGGTTCGACGTAAGTCGCGTCCGCAAGGCCGGGGTCGGTCATGATGGTGGCGGGGTTGGAGTTGACCAGGATGACCCGGTAACCTTCTTCCTTCAGCGCCTTACAGGCCTGAGTGCCGGAATAGTCGAATTCGCATGCCTGACCGATGACGATCGGTCCCGCGCCAATGATGAGGATGGATTTGATATCTTGGCGCTTTGGCATGGCTCTCGTTCCGCTTTCGTGTTGCGCAAAAAACGGCCATGGTGAAACTTCACCGGCCGGGGCGCGCAATTCCAAATCTTTTCAGGCTAGAAGCGGCTTATAGGCAAATGTTTTGGCGAACGGAACCCCGAATCTTCGCTTTCCGACAGGAAAGTTCTCACGCAGCAAAAGGATCATGCCGGGTGATCCTTCGCGCGTTGTCAAACGTAAGCCTCTTCAACCGCTTAAATCGTCGCCTCCAACCGGATGCAGGATAATCATGATCATCGTTCATTACCTGGAAAATTCCCGCGCGCACCGCATTCTCTGGCTGCTGGAGGAACTTGAGCTTCCCTATGAGGTGAAGACCTACAAGCGAGGGTCGGATATGCGCGCGCCGAAGAGCCTCAAACAGGTCCATCCACTCGGCAAGTCTCCAGTGATCGAGGATCGGGGCACGGTTTATGCAGAAAGTGGCGCGATCATCGAATATCTGCTCGACACCTATGGAGAGGGCAGGCTGCGGCCGGAGAAAGGCACGGACGGCTATCGGCGCTATCTCTACTGGCTGCATTATGCCGAAGGATCGGCCATGCCGCTTCTGTTGCTCAAGCTTCTCTTCTCGCGCCTGCCGAGCCAGATGCCGTTTTTCTTAAGGCCCGTGGCGGGTATGATTTCCAAAGGGGTGGCGGCAAAGCTCATCGATCCGCAACTGATCGACCATGTGGCCTATTGGGAGGCCGAGCTTTCCAGGGACGGCTATTTTGCCGCAGACACGCTGACCGGCGCGGATATTGCCATGAGCTTTCCGGTCGAGGCTGCCATGAGCCGAGCGGACGGCCTTGGCGAAACGAAGGCGATCAGACGCTTTCTCGATGCCATACGCGCACGGCCTGCCTACCAGCGCGCGCTTGAGAAAGGCGGAGCCTATATCTACGCGCGCAGCTGACACGAGTACTCCTCTTGCGGGAACGCTTTGCGGTAGTTAGCGTTTAGCGCAAGCATATTGAAGGGGAGATTGCCATGCAGTGGAGAGGGCGCCGCCAGTCGGACAACATCGAAGATAGACGCGGCATGTCGACCGGCGGAATGGGCGGCGGCGGTGGTTTTCGCCTACCGACCGGCGGCCGTGGTGGCGGGATCGGTATCGGTGGTCTTGTCGTTATTTTGCTGATCAGCTGGGCACTTGGCATCAACCCGCTGACTTTGCTCTCGGGCGGTGACACATACTCCGATAGTGGCAGTCAGCAGCAACAGACCGGCACGCGCCCGCAAGGCCAATCCAGTGATGAGACGACGGCGTTCGTCCGCACCATTCTGGCAGAGACCGAAGACACCTGGGGCAAGATCTTCCAGGCCTCAGGCGAAACATATCAGAAGCCGACGCTGGTTCTGTTCTCCGGCCAGGTTCGCTCGGCCTGCGGCAACGCAACATCGGCATCCGGCCCGTTCTACTGCCCGGTGGATCGCAAGGTCTATCTGGACACCGACTTCTTCCGCGAGCTTTCACAGCGCTTCGGCGCCTCCGGGGATTTTGCCCAGGCCTATGTGATTGCGCATGAGGTGGGCCATCACGTCCAGAACCTCACCGGCGTGCTTCCGGAATTCAACCAGCGTCGCCAGTCCATGAGTGAGAGCCAGGCCAACGCGCTTTCGGTGAAGGTGGAATTGCAGGCCGACTGCTATGCCGGCATCTGGGGCAAATCCACCCAGCAAAAGGGCATCCTCGAGGCTGGCGATCTGGAAGAGGCGCTGAACGCCGCCCACCAGATTGGCGACGATACGCTGCAGAAGAAAACGCAGGGCTATGTCGTTCCCGACAGCTTCAACCACGGCACATCGGCGCAGCGCGTCGAATGGTTCCGCCGCGGGTTTGAGAGCGGGCGGGTTGAGGATTGCGATACATTCTCGGCTGATATTTGAGGGGCTTTCGATAGCTCCACGTCCTCGGGCTCAGCCCGAGGAGGTGGGTGCAAACTTGACTGGCCTTCAGCTCGCCAGCCTCTGCGACGGAGCGTCATTTTCTCCGCCGTCCATCTTCTCCCAAGTTCCACCGTTCCTGTAACGCCATGCAAGCTGGCCTTGATCGTCGATGGTGATGAGCGCGAGCCAGCCATTGTCGAAAAGCGCGCTCACCTGCGGATGCCGCTGCAGGATGTCGGTGATCGCCTCCTTCGGGGCCTCCACTGAGACAGTCAGCCGCAGCGGTTCATGGACCAGTTTTTCGCCATCATGCACCGATTGCCAGGGTAGCCCGGCGCGCAGATTGCCGCCATTGCCTTCGACCACGCCGATACCGCCGACGACATTGTGCAGCAGCTTGTTGCCTGCACCGAAGAGGGAGGGCGCAACTGCGGAGCCGAAATATTGCAGGCTGATCCAGCTTGCGACGACCACAGGTGCGGTCAGGATCAGTTCGAGGATTTTGAAGTCCTCGTCCTTTTGCCAGACATAGTCATGCAGGAAGGCCTGGCCCTCCAGCGATTTGCCCGCCGTTCGTGACCGTGGGGCGGCGATGAAGGCGCGGCATCCGGCAAGGCCGAATTCCGGGCGGGTCTCCGACCAGTCGCGGCTGCGCGCATGCAGGTTGTCCCCTGTCGCCCGCGGAAGGTGGCGTGCGCGCTCTGCTCTCGTCAGGCGACCAGAATCGGCCAGCCATTTGCGCAGCTGAGCCAGATCTTTCGAAGCGATGTTGCAGTCCAGATCATCTTCGAAGAGCGTGACGGCGTCCGTCGTCGTGTCGTGCAGGCCGGCAAGGAAAATGGTGTCGTCTGGAATGGTGATCCCCTTTGCTAACAGGGCCTCACGCACCGCCGGATCGTTGATGAGGTCGGCCAGCAGCCGGGCATTGACGTCACCCGCATGGCCGCCGCAGGCGCCGCAATGCAGCGCGCTGGCGTAAGGGTTGTTGACGACATTGGCGCCGTGACCGCAGATCAGCACGAAGCGGCCGAAGCCCTCGGTCAGCGACATGGCTTTCAGCACCCTTTCCGCCATGGCTGCCTTCTTTTCCAGGTCGAGGTTTTGGACAAAGCGAGGCTTGGCCTTGTCGAGCTTCGCACCCTTGGTGAAACGCAATCCGTCCCGCAGAAGCTTGCCCGCATAGACCGGCCCCATCGCTTCGACGAAGGCGAAGGAGGAGACGGCGGCGAGCTTGAAACGCCCCCAGGCGCGGATGGCCCGCGCACCGAAGCGGGCCTTCTGGTCAGCCTTCTGATTGTCATCGACGGCATTGCAGGTGAAGACAGATGGCTTCAGCAGCACCGGCAGCCGGTGTTCTGCGACATCGGAGGCAAAGCCGTGATGGCTGGCGCCGAGGCCAAAGAAGCCGGCAAAGCCGATCGTGCGAATGGATGGGTCCATGCTTTCGAGCGACCGCCGGAAGACTTCGGAACGGACATCGATGCAGAAGGCGGCCTGCAGCATCGGCCGCTTGTCCATTACCTGGGCGATGGAAGGCGTTGCGAGAGCGGCTGCGAGCTTCCTCTGGGCCGCGTGCTCGGCCGCAGACTGCAGAAGGCTGTCGATCTGGATGTCGCGATTGGCGACAACAGGCTCCACATGGGCGGTGCGGATTTTCCGCCACTCGGCCTCGATGTCTGTCTTGTGCTGCAGGTATAGCGCTTCTTCGAACACCAGCCGGATTGCGAGAAGCTCAAGCGCTGTTGTGTCCACGCCGCCGTCGACTTCGGCCTTGAACTGGATGTGGCGGGCATATTGCGCCCAGCCGCCCAGCGTCAGCAGCAACTGGTGGAAATAGGTGCCGGGCTCTGCGCCAAGCCCAAGCGAAACGGCAGCCCGCTCGATGGCGGCATGGGGCGTTTCGGGGGTGTCCGACACATGGATGCTGAAGCCCTTGAGACCGAGGATTTCCGGGGTGAGGTCATGGGTGGCAAAGGCCCGCCAGGCGGCGTAAAGGCCGTTGCGTCTCGATGCCGCCCAAAGGGCTTGCCCCTGATCGAAGAAGCCAGCAGCAAACGTGCCGATCCGATCCGAGATCAGGCCCGGCCAATCATGATCCGTCTCCTTTGCCGCAAGATCGGCAACGGTCGACAGAGCGCGGATCGGGGACGCTTCACTCGAGAGGGCAGCCTTGATCGCAGCCAGATCGATGCTCGGGTCGGCGGTGTTCGTGAGCAGTGCTGCGAGGATGTCCTCATCCGTCATGTCACCCGTGGCGATCTTCTCGGCAAAATGCCTCCGGGGCAAAGCAAGCCGTACGCCGCCGAGGCGGGCAAGCAGAGCCGCTGTCTTGTCGAAGGTCTCGTTTGCCTGGCCGAGGAAAGGGTTGACGGCAACGGTCGCCGTCAAGGGCCAGGCTGGTGGAATGGCCCGCACGGCCTGATCGGCAGCTTTTGCCAGAGCATCGCCGTGAAGCGTATCGACTGGGGTTATGGTGGTCATGAGACTTACTCCTTCACGGAAGCGGAGGTTGCGGAGGCGGGGAGTTTCCAGCCACCAAGCAGGCGATCGAAGAGGGCATTGACGTAAAGCCCGTTGGCGAGGTGGACGCGCAGACCCGCTGCTGCCGGATGGTAGGCCCAGAGGGGAAAGAGCGACTGGGCAACCGCGACGAGGCCGAAGGTAACGACGGCCAGCAGCATCAGCGTCCATTCCAGTGGGCCGGGCTGGGGCGGAGTTGGGAGCGTGCCATGCATCAGCCCGTCAGCGACCTTCTGCAGGGCGAAATAGGCAGTCGCTGCGAGGACGGCGTAAAGTGACGTCCGCCAGGTGAGCGCCCACGGAGCGGCATCCGCCAGACCCTGGGCGATCAGATAGGCCACGCCGAAGATCAGGATCGCGCCGAGTGCCAGTGCCTGCGGTGGTTTGTCGGCAAAGCCGAAGAGGAGGCCGATCACCGCATAGATGGCAAGAGCGAGCAGGAAGGCGCGACCGACGGCGTTGGCATTGGGGATGGTGATCGGGCCTGGGCGGCGGATCGAGGCAACGGTTTCAATGGCCGAGCCGGACGCCAGGAAGGAATGAGCCTTGTAGAGCGAATGCGCGACGATGTGCAGCAGGGCGATGGGGAAAAGTGCCAGGCCGCATTGCAGGATCATGAAGCCCATCTGCGCCACTGTCGACCAGGCGAGCGAGGTCTTGACCGCAGATTGTGTCAGCATCACCACACTGCCAAAGATCGCGGTGAAGCCGCCGACCATGACCAGAGCCGCAAGGACGATGGGAGCCTGCAGCATGACATCGGCAAAGCGGATCAGCAGGAAGCCGCCGGCATTGACGACGCCCGCATGAAGAAGCGCAGAAACCGGTGTTGGCGTCTCCATGACTTCTGTCAGCCATCCATGGGTGGGGAACTGTGCAGACTTCAATAGAGCAGCGACAGCCAGAAGTGCTGCAGCGGCGATCGTCAGCGGCAGGCCTTGTCCCTGTTGTGCTTCGAGAAGGATGGTGGCGATGTCACCGGTCTGGAAGGCGACAGCAAGCAGGGCAACGGCGCCGATCAGGGCGAGATCCCCAAGCCGCGAGACGAAGAACTTCTTGCGCGCAGCGCGCCTTGCAGCAATCCGCTCCGGATAGAAGATCAGCAACTGGTGAAGCAGAAGACTTGCCGCACACCAGCCGATGACGAGTTGCAGCAACGTGCCGGATTGCACGAGCAGGAGAACTGCGGCAAGCGTTGCTGTCATCCAGCCGGTAAAGGGTCCTTGCCGGGCTTCTCCATCGAGAAAGGTGCCGGCATAGCGCAGCACCACCCAGCCGATGAAGGAGACGAGCAGAAGCATCACCAGGCTGACGAAGTCGAGCCTCGAGGAGAGCGCCACGTAGCCATAGCCGATCATCGGGCTCGTGCCCGGTCCATAGAGAGCGAGGACGAGGCCTGAGAGAAGAGCGACGAGAATGGACGTGAGGGCGGCAAGTTCAGCAAGGCGGATTGCCGCGCGCGGCCGAAGACCCGGTGCCTTGAAGGCGTTATATGAGGCGGAGGCGAGAAGAAGCGGTGCGAGGAGCGGTAGAGCGTAGATCACAAGAGTTCTCCGGTCTGCGGGCTGCTTGGGAGGATGAGCAGCGGCGTGTGACAGACCGATTATCAGGAACAGAAGCCCTATAAAAATTCATTGTTTCTCTGAAAACGTTCTATAAAATAGAACGATGTCCGATCTCAATTATCACCACCTCCGCTATTTCCGCGCCGTCGCTCATGACGGCAATTTGACGCGCACGGCCGAACGGCTCAACCTGTCGCAGTCGGCATTGTCCATTCAGATCAAGCAGTTGGAGGAGCGGCTCGGTCATGCGCTCTTCGAGCGGCGAGGGCGGCAGCTTTACCTGACGGAGGCTGGCCGCATTGCGCTTGACCGCGCCGACACGATCTTCGCCGCTGGTGAGGAGCTGATCGAGACTTTGAAAGAGACGGGACGCAGCCGCCGCGCCATCCGCATTGGCGCGCTCGCCACGCTATCACGCAACTTCCAGATCGAGTTTTTGCGCCCGATCCTCGGGCGTTCGGATGTCGATATGATTCTCCGCTCAGGCAGTACGAGCGAGCTTTTGGGCGCGCTGGAAACGCTGAACCTCGATATCGTTCTCCTGAACCAGCCGCCGATGGCCGATTCCGTTACACCCTTCATCGCCCAACATATCTATCAGCAGCGGGTCAGCCTTGTCGGCAGGCCGTCCTTCGGCAAGCCGGGAGCAACGCTCGCTGATCTTTTGGCCGAGCATCCCGTGATCCTGCCGACACTCGAAAGCAGCGTGCGTACTCAGTTCGAGGCTCTGACTGCGCGGCTTGGCCTCAGTCCTCAGATCGCAGCCGAAGTCGATGACATGGCAATGATGCGTCTTCTGGCACGCGAGGGGGCAGGGCTTGCGGTCCTGCCGCCCATCGTCGTCAAAGGGGAGTTGGAGGCCGGCACACTGGTGGAGTTCGATGCGCTACCGGGCATGATCGAATCCTTCTACGCCGTGACGATCAAGCGCCGTTTCCCCAACCCGCTGTTGAAGCCGCTTCTGCAGGGTGAGAATTAGGCAATCAGCAGCGCAGTGACAAACATGCCAAGCGCGAAGATCGTATGAGCAACGAGGTTGAGCGCGCGCACCTTGTTGGGGTTCGGCGTCTTGGAGGCAGCCCAGCCGATGCCGAGGCCGGGTTGGAGCAGGAACCAGCCGGCACCCACGGTTATGATGCCCACAATGAAGGGTCGCAGGAAGGTCGGGGCTGTAAACCAACCCGGTGGCACGATGAGCGCAAGGATAATGCCGTAGAGAATGCCGACCGCATAATGGGCGATCCAGCCGATCGCGGCCTCATTGGCGTGCGGTTCGGCCTTTGCAATGCTGTCGTGGAAGACTTTGCCCTTGGGCAGGTGCCAGAACCAACGGCCGACGGGACCCCAATTGGCGGCCGATTGGCCGAAGGCGCGGTGCAATATAACGGCCCAGATATCCATAAAGAGCGTACCGCCAATCCCCATCGCCGTGCCGCGCCAGAAAATCTCCCACATCCGTTATCCCTCCCGAATCGTGATGTGGAGAAGATGGCTCGCGCCTCACGGGGAGACAAGGGCAGGCAGACCCTCTGGCGTCTGAGGTAAAAGAAAAAGGCCCGAAAACCGCTCGCGGTTCTCGGGCCTCGTTTGTCTGGTCTATGCTGACGATCAGGCGGCCTGGCCGTAGCTTCTGTGCCGGCTTTCGTTCTGCGAGAGCTTGAACTGGGCGAGCAGCGTCTTCAGGGCCGCGGCTTCTGTCGCGAGGCCGTGGCTGGCGGCGGTCTGTTCTTCCACCATCGCGGCGTTCTGCTGGGTTCCCTGGTCGATCGTGTTGATCGCGGTGTTGATCTCCTGCAGACCGGTCGACTGTTCGCGGGTTGCCAGCACGATGGCGTCGATGTGCTTGTTGATCTCCTGCACTTCCGCAACGATGGTTTCCAGCGCCTTGCCGGCATTGCCGACCAGCGTCACACCGGATTCAACCTGCGTGGTAGACGTGCTGATCAAGGTCTTGATTTCCTTGGCGGCATTGGCAGAGCGCTGAGCGAGTTCGCGCACTTCCTGGGCAACGACGGCAAAGCCCTTGCCTGCTTCGCCGGCACGGGCGGCTTCCACGCCCGCATTGAGGGCCAGCAGGTTGGTCTGGAAGGCGATCTCATCGATGACGCCGATGATCTTGGAGATTTCGGTGGAGGAGTGCTCGATACCTTCCATGGCCTTCACCGCATCGCCGACCACGACGCCGGATTGTTCTGCGTTCTGACGCGCGCGCTCCACCAGACGGCCGACCTCTTCGGCGCGTTTGGCCGAATCCTTGACGGTGGTGGTGATTTCCTCGAGCGCAGCCGCCGTCTCTTCGACGGAGGCTGCCTGCTGCTCGGTGCGCTTGGAGAGATCGTCCGCCGAGTGGCGGATTTCGCTCGCACCGGCATCGATGGCATTGGCATTGTGGCCGACATTGACGAGGGCCGCATTGAGCTTGGCGATGGAGGCGTTGAAGTCGGACCGCAGGCGATCGACACGCGCAACGAAGGGCGTGTTGATGCGATGGTTGAGGTTGCCATTGGAGAGATGGGTCAGGCCTTCGGCCAGCGCATCGACGGCGAACTGGATATCGGCGCTGTCCTTGGCGGATTGGCGCTCGCGTTCAGCCCGCTCCTGTTCCGTCATGGTGCGGTTGCGCTCGGCATCGCCCTCTAGACGCTGGCGCTCCAGCGCATTGGTGCGGAAGACGGCAACGGCGCCGGCCATCGAGCCGATCTGGTCGGTGCGCTCCTGGCCGGGGATGGCGACGTTGAGGTTGCCGGTGGCAAGCTGCTCCATGGCGAAGGTCATGCGCGTCACCGGTGTGATGACCACGCGGCTCAAAAGCAGAACCAGGCAGCCGATCATGCCGGCAACCGCGAGAGCCGTGGCGATGATCGCGGCAACACGGAACGTCGAAACGGAGGCGAAAGCAGCCTTGCTGTCGACGACGAAGCCCAGGTGCCAGCTGACCGAGGGCAGACCCGGCACCGGAATGAAGCTGATGATCTTATCGGCACCGTTCAACTGCGTCTGGCTGAGCGCCGTGCTGATCTTCGGCGTGTCTGTCGGGAAGAGATCTGCAAGCGTCTTGGAGATTACGCCCGCATCCGGGTGGATCAGGATCGTCCCGTCATTATTGACGAGGAAGGCGTAGCCATCCGGGCCGGCATCGATCTTCTTGATCATCTCGACAAGGCTCGTCAGCGTGAAGTCGCTTGCGGCGACGCCTGCGAGCTTGCCGTTGCGCCTCACCGGAATGGCGGCGCTGACGACCAGTTCGCTGGTGGAGGAATCGATATAGGGCTCGGTCAGGATCGGCGCGTTGACCGCAACAGCCGCCTGGTACCAGGGGCGTTTGCGTGGATCGTAGCCTTCCGGCATCTTCTCGTTTGGCCAAGTGGTGAACACACCGGCCTCGTCGCCGAAATAGGTGGACTTGAATTCGCGCACCAGAACGTCGTTCTCGAGCGCCTTGTCGAGGGTGACCTGGTCGGCTCCCTTGCTCAGCGCCGAAGCAACCATCTCGGTCATGATGACGCGACCGTTCAGCCAGTTAGCAATGCTGAGTGCCGCTTCTTCACCGGTAGAGCTCACCTTGTCGGAGACAAAGCTGTTGGCGGCGCCGCGCTGGAGGCTGTCGATATAGAGGGAGAAGCCGGCAAAGGCAGCGACGACAAGGCAGGATGCGGAAATGACGATCCGCGTCATCAAGTTCGATTTCGTGGACAAGAGATGGTCCCTCGGATGGCCCGGCATGAAGCCGGATTGACTGGAAACATGCCACTGGCAATTGCGGCGCGCGTCATGCACCCGAGAATTGATTTTCGTCAGTTAAGAAGCGTTAGAGTGAAAACTGTAAACATAAGCTTAAGCTGATGTTTTCCATAGTGCTTCGCGGATCGATCGACTTGATCTTCCGTAACGGCAACGGAAAGCTTGATTTTGAGGCAGTGCGCCTTTTTGTTGCGCAGTTCTGCCAAGTCTTTTATGCATGGCATCGACCGCTTCCAGCATACTCTGGAAGCGGTTTCAGTTTGAGGTGAGATCATGTCTTCGTCGGTAGCTGTCGGGAACGCGTCGCAGAGCGGCAGTTCATGGGCCGCGCATTTGCGCGCTACGCTTGCATTGGGTATTCCGCTCATCGGGGCGCAACTGGCGCAGCTCGGCATCCATACCACCGACATGATCATCGTCGGTCAGCTTGGTGCGGAAAAGCTTGCCGCCATGGTGCTGGCCGGTCAGTTCTTCTTTGTCGTCTTCATCTTCGGCTCCGGCTTTTCGGTCGCCGTCGTCCCCATGGTTGCCAATGCCTACGGGCAGGGGGATGCGACATCTGCCCGGCGCGCGCTTCGGATGGGCATGTGGGTGGCGATCGTCTATTGGCTGCTGGCGCTTGGCATTTTTCACAATGCGGAGCGCATTCTGGTGGCGCTTGGGCAAAATCCGAATGTGGCAAAGCTGACAGGCGATTATCTTGCTATTTCCAAGTTCGGCATGCTTCCGGGCCTGCTTTTCTATGTGATGCGCGGTCTGGTCAGCGCTATCGGGCGTGCGAGCATTGTTCTCTATGCGACGATCGCCATGCTGCTGATCAACGGCGTTCTGGCCTACGCCCTCGTTCTCGGCCATTTCGGCCTGCCCGCCATGGGCATGAATGGCGCTGCCGTGGTGGCCGTCATCGTCAATCTTTTCAGTCTTGTGTTCATCGTCGTCTATATTCAGACCCAGGAGGAAACACGCCAGTACGAGCTCTTCGTACGCTTCTGGAAGCCGGATTGGAAGGCGCTTGGCGAGGTGTTACGTCTCGGTCTTCCCATCAGCATCACCATTCTGGCGGAAGTCACGCTGTTTTCGGCCGCTTCCATTCTGATCGGCCAGATCGGCACGATCGAACTTGCGGCCCATGGTATTGCGCTGCAATTGGCATCGCTTGCCTTCATGATCCCGCTTGGGCTGTCTCAGGCCGCAACGGTGCGTGTTGGCGTTGCCCATGGCAGAGGCGATTATCCCAACCTGATCCGTGCGGCGATCACCGTCTATGCGGTTGCCTGCGTCATTGCGATTTGCGGCGGGATACTGTTCGCGGCGGTGCCTGAAAGGCTCGGCAGCCTGTTTCTCGATGAGCGGCTGCCAGAGGCGCCACAGGTGCTGGCTTATGCGTCGACGCTGATTATCATGGCAGGTCTATTCCAGCTTGTGGACGGTATCCAGGCCGTGGCCGCGGGCCTGTTGCGCGGATTGAAGGATGCACGCGTGCCAGCCCTTCTGGCTCTGATTTCCTATTGGCCGATCGGCTTTGGCCTTGCCTGGACCATGGCCTTTCCACTCGGCTTCGGGGGCGTGGGCGTCTGGTCTGGCTTTGTTGTGGGGCTGAGTGCTGCGGCGATCATGCTGACCACGCGCTTCTATCTGCTGGTGAAGCGTGAGATGAAAGCGGCTGGTAAAGTCTGAAACGAAAACGGCCCGCGTCAAAGCGGGCCGAGCATTATCTGGAGTAAAGCCGAGTCTTATCAGCGCTCTGCGAGGGCCGGTTCGCCCTTCTTCTCACGCAGCAGATTGACGAAGCGGCGGAAGAGGTAGTGGCTGTCCTGCGGGCCGGGCGATGCTTCCGGGTGGTGCTGCACCGAGAAGACCGGCTTGCCGGTGATGCGCAGGCCGCAATTGGTGCCGTCGAACAGTGACGTGTGAGTCTCTTCAACGCCTTCCGGCAGAGACTTCGCATCCACCGCAAAGCCATGGTTCATGGACACGATTTCCACCTTGCCGGTGGTGAAGTCCTTAACCGGGTGGTTTGCGCCATGGTGGCCCTGGTGCATCTTCTCGGTCTTGGCGCCAACGGCAAGGCCGAGCATCTGGTGGCCGAGGCAGATACCGAAGATCGGCAGGTCCGTCTTGATCAGGTTCTGGATGACCGGAACGGCATAGGTGCCCGTTGCAGCAGGGTCTCCCGGGCCGTTGGAGAGGAATACGCCATCCGGCTTCAGCGCCATGATGTCTTCGGCAGAGGTCTGTGCCGGAACGACGGTGACCTTGCAATCCAGACCGGCGAAGAGACGCAGGATGTTGCGCTTGACGCCGAAGTCGACGCAGACGACATGGTACTTGGCGTCCTGCTCACCGAGCGTGCCGTAACCTTCGCCCCAAACCCACGGCGTTTCGCTCCAGACGGAGGACTGACCGGAGGTGGCTTCAATGGCGAGATCGAGACCGACGAGGCCGCTCCAGGCCTTGGCTTCAACCTTCAGCGCTTCGATGTCGAAAACGCCGTTCGGGTCATGGGCGATTACTGCGTTCGGAGCCCCGTTTTCGCGGATCCAAGCGGTCAGTGCGCGCGTGTCGATGCCGCACAGCCCGATGATGCCGCGGCTCTTCAGCCAGTCGTCGAGATGCTTGACGGCGCGGTAGTTGGACGGGTCGGTGATGTCGGCCTTGAAGATAACGCCAACCGCGCCGTGGCGTGCAGCCGGCGTCAGGTCTTCGATGTCTTCGTCATTGGTGCCGATATTGCCGATATGCGGGAAGGTGAAGGTAACGATCTGGCCAAGATAGGACGGGTCGGTCAGGATTTCTTCGTAACCCGTCAGCGCGGTATTGAAGCAGACCTCCGCCTGAACCTTGCCTGTCGCGCCGATGCCGGTTCCCTCGATCACGGTGCCATCTGCAAGAACGAGCATGGCGGTCGGTTTGCGTGTTGTCCAGGGAGCTGTCTCGGTCATCTCGTTTTCCGTTTCTGCCGGTCCGGCCCGCCTCTTGAAAGGCAGGACGAAAGCGGTCATGTTTTCTCGCGGAGCAAGGACGCGCGAAAGCCTTCGCGTCGTAACCTTCGTTAAATTCTCGTGCAGGTGCCGGAAAATAACGGAAGCGGTCCGTGCGGTCAACCGCGGGGCCGGTGAATTCGCAGGAATTAAAAGCAAGCGTCTTCAAAGACTTGAGCAAAGGGTTTGCCGATTGACGCCTGCTCGTTTATGTCACCCGCACAATTGTTAAGGAAAGTCCTGGGCTGGAAATATCTTCACGCCCGGCTTTCCAAGGAGAAACTGAGATGATCCGCGATACATTCGCAAGCGCCCTGAAAGAAGCCATGAAGGCCAAGGATGCCCTTCGCCTGTCGACGATCCGTCTGGTGCAGACGGCCATCAAGGATCGCGATATCGCCAATCGCGGCGTCGGCAAGGAGCCTGTTTCGGATGAGGAAATCCTCCAGATTCTCGCCAAGATGATCAAGCAGCGCGAAGAATCCTCTTCCATCTATGAGAAGGCAGGACGCGAAGAGCTTGCCAAGCAGGAGCGTGACGAAATCGCCATCATCAAGTCCTTCATGCCGGAAGAAATTCCAGAAGCGGAGGTTCGTGGAATCATTGAAGGCGTGATTGCCGAAACTGACGCATCGGGCCTGCGGGACATGGGCAAGGTGATGGCTGTTCTGAAGGAACGCTATCCGGGCCGTATCGATTTTGGCAAGGCATCGGGACAGATCAAGGATTTGCTGAAGTAAATCCAGCCACCTTTGTAAGACGATGAAAATAAGAAAGGCAGGGCCTATGTGGGAGCCCTGCCTTTCTTTTATCGGAAGGTGCGCCTGCGGACTGGCGACCTCTTATCGGGCGAGCGGTGGGGGGATTTCGCCCGGGCCTTCCGATGGTACTCATCACTCTCGACCTCATGTCGATGAATAGAGATTGCCACGCGTGCCGCTCCTCTTCAAATTACAAATAGGTAATTTGGGGCGGTTGGTTTCTGCCGCAATTTCGCCCGAAGTTTCGATAGAGCCCCTGCTTTGCGTTCAATGACGGACACTGTGAATAACGTGTACGAGGACGCGTCAGGCTTGGTATTTGGCAGCCGACAGGCTTATATAGAAGATCGCCGGATGGCCGGCAGAGATTTCAGGTACAATGCGCTTTTCAAACTCCTTCCTCGACGAGATACGCGACCGGGTGAACATCTCCGATGTCATCGGCAAACGCGTGACGTGGGACAGGAAGAAGAGCAACGCCTCGAAGGGCGACTTTTGGGCCTGCTGCCCTTTCCATGGCGAAAAGAGCCCGAGCTTCCACTGCGAGGATCGCAAGGGTCGTTACCATTGCTTTGGCTGTGGCGTTTCCGGCGATCATTTTCGCTTCCTGACGGACCTCGACGGCATGGCCTTTCCAGAGGCCGTGCAGCAGATTGCCGATATGGCAGGCGTTGCCATGCCACAGCCGGATGTGCAGGCCGAACGGCGCGAGCGTGAGCGGGCTTCGCTTCAGGACGTCATGGAAATGGCGACCCTGTTTTTCCAGGATCAGCTGCAGACGGCGGCAGGGGCGAGAGCGCGTGCCTATCTGCGCGACCGGGGGCTTAGCGGACGCACCATCGAGACCTTCCGCCTTGGCTATGCGCCGGAAAGCCGCAATGCGCTGAAAGAGCATCTTGCGGCCAAGGGGATCACCAAGGAGCAGATGGAGGCCTGTGGCCTTGTCGTGCATGAGAACGTGCCGGTCTCCTATGATCGTTTCCGCGACCGCATCATGTTTCCCATCCTGTCGTCGCGCGAAAAGGTCATCGCCTTTGGCGGTCGTGCCATGGCGGCGGATGCGCTGGCGAAATATCTGAATTCGAACGAAACAGAACTCTTCCACAAGGGCAGCGTCCTTTACAATTTCGCCCGTGCGCGCCGCGCCACTCAATCCGCCGGCACGGTGATTGCGGTGGAAGGCTACATGGATGTGATTGCGCTTTATCAGGCGGGCGTCGAAAATGTCGTGGCACCACTTGGCACGGCGCTGACCGAAAACCAGCTTGAGCTCCTCTGGAAGATGGCGTCGCAGCCGGTTCTCTGCTTCGACGGTGACGGCGCCGGTATTCGCGCGGCCAATCGTGCGGCGGATCTGGCGCTGCCCTATATCAAGCCCGGACGCTCTGTCAGCTTCGCGCTGCTTCCCGACGGCAAGGACCCGGACGATCTCGTGCGCCACGAGGGCAGGGCGCCTTTCGACCGCGTGCTCTCCGAGGCAAAGCCGCTGGCGGCGATGATCTGGAGCCGTGAGACGAGCTCGACCGCTTTCGATACGCCGGAAAAACGCGCCGAGCTGGAAAACCGGCTCCGCCAGATCGTGTCGGTGATTGGTGACGAAAGCGTGCGCCGCTTTTACCAGCAGGATATGCGCGACCGGCTAAATGCGTTCTTCCAGCCGCAGTTTCAGCGCGGCGGCAACAACATACCAAACCGCAACTTCGGTCGCGGTGCGCAGCCGAATGGCAGGAATGGACAACGCGGGCAGGGTGCAGCCTCTCCAGGCGGTGGCGGCCGGATTTCCGAGCGGCTCAGCCAATCCGGTCTGGTCAAAGGCTATCTGACGGCGCCGGCGCTTCGCGAAAGCGTTCTGGCGCTGACCATCGTCAACCATCCGCAACTGCTCTTGGAGGAATATGACGAGATCGCAGCGATCGACTACGAGAACCGCGATCTTCAGCGGCTGTGGTCGCAGGTGCTGACCTATGCCGCGGAGAATGCGGCGGAGCTTTCCCGTACCGGGTTGATGGAGCGGCTCGAGGCACATGGTTTCGACGCGATGGTGAAGGCGATGAACCAGCAGGTGCGCAATGCGCGGCTCTGGACCGCGACCGAGCAGGCAGCGCCGGAGGATGCGCGCGAGTGTTATATTCAGGCGCTGTCGCTGCACAAGCGTACCAAGGCTTTGCGCTGGCAGATGGTCGATCTCGAACGGGAAATTGCCGAGGCTATCGAGGCTGGAGATAGCGAACGCGTCACTCTGCTGATGCGCGCCCTTTCCGAGGTACAGCTTGAAATCGGCCGGATGGAAAACCAGGAGGCGATCATCGACGGCTTTGGCGTGATGTCGGGCAGGGTGAAGGGTCCCGCTTACGGGCATGGGTGAAGCGTGTTTCGATGGTGGAGTTCTGTCGCTCAGGCGCTAGCGTCTTGGGTTGTTGCCCGCCGTTACCGCAAAATCGCGTGACGCTTTCGTGCAGCGTGCATTCGTTGTTTCGACGCGCTCAGGCTTGCCTTTTGTAATTATTGCCCTAAATAGGGGATAAGTTGGTGAAGGCCCGCAAAATGTTGCCGCTATGACGGCTTTTTCGGTTTTTAACCCTAGGTCTGGCCGGAAAGGCTTGACGTAACGGGAAATAGCGGGAATCACCATTTCAGGAAAAGTAAGGTGGAATGGACCTTGGCGGATCGAAACTGCATGAGCATGTATTTCCGAATGCACTGTCTTAAGGTTCCTCCGGTAAGTGCCGCGTTTAATCGGCAGTTAAAGATCATTCCGTTAGGTGTTTGACGTGATTCGGGGCTGTCGCCGGAAACCTTTCCAAGGTGGATGGCGTTGGCCCAAGGCGGATGTGAGCGTCAGGGAAAGCGACGAGATAGATGGCAACCAAAGTCAAAGAAAACGAAGAAGCTGAAAACGAACGCGATGGCGCGACGGATGGGCCGCTTCTCGATCTTTCGGATGACGCGGTCAAGAAAATGATCAAGGCCGCCAAAAAGCGCGGCTATGTCACCATGGATGAACTCAACGAAGTTCTGCCATCCGATCAGGTCGATCCCGATCGCATCGAAGACATCATGGCGATGCTCAGCGAAATGGGCATCAACGTGGTCGAGGACGAAGACGCCGAGGAAGCTTCCCCCGAGGCTGACAGCGACGATTCCGACAGTGACGAGTCCGAAGGTGGCGAACTTGCGCCTTCGAGCGGCACGGCACTTGCGGCTGCCAAGAAGAAAGAGCCGACCGACCGCACCGACGACCCAGTGCGCATGTATCTGCGCGAAATGGGCTCGGTGGAGCTTCTGTCGCGCGAAGGCGAAATTGCCATCGCCAAGCGCATCGAGGCCGGCCGCGAGACGATGATCTCGGGCCTGTGCGAAAGCCCGCTGACCTTCCAGGCGCTGATCATCTGGCGCGACGAACTGAACGAAGGCACGACGCTGCTGCGCGAGATCATCGATCTCGAAACGACCTATTCGGGTCCGGAAGCCAAGGCTGCTCCGCAGTTCCAGAGCCCGGAAAAGATCGAGGCCGACCGCAAGGCTGCCGAAGAGAAAGAAAAGACCCGCCGCGCCCGTAACCCGGGTGGCGATGACGACGTGACCAATGTCGGCGGCGAAGGTCTGCCGCCGGAAGAGGAAGAAGAGGACGACGACGAGTCGAACCTGTCTCTTGCCGCCATGGAAGCGGAACTGCGTCCGCAGGTCATGGAAACCCTGGACACGATTGCCGATACCTACAAGAAGCTGCGCAAGCTTCAGGATCAGCAGGTTGAGGCGCGTCTTGCCTGCACCGGCACGCTGTCCACCGGCCAGGAGCGTCGCTACAAGGAACTGAAGGATCAGCTGATCACGGCGGTGAAATCGCTGTCGCTGAACCAGAACCGTATCGACAGCCTTGTCGAGCAGCTCTACGACATTTCCAAGCGCCTGATGCAGAACGAAGGCCGCCTTTTGCGTCTTGCCGAATCCTACGGCGTGAAGCGCGACAGCTTCCTCGAGCAGTATCATGGTGCGGAGCTCGATCCGAACTGGATGAAGTCGATCGCCAACCTTGCAGCCAAGGGCTGGAAGGAATTCGCGCGCGAAGAGAACAACACGATCCGCGATATTCGTCAGGAAATTCAGAACCTGGCGCAGGAAACGGGTATCTCGATTGCTGAATTCCGTCGCATCGTTTCGATGGTGCAGAAGGGTGAGCGCGAGGCACGCATCGCCAAGAAGGAAATGGTGGAAGCCAACCTTCGTCTGGTGATCTCGATTGCCAAGAAGTACACCAACCGCGGCCTGCAGTTCCTCGATCTCATTCAGGAAGGTAATATCGGCCTGATGAAGGCGGTCGACAAGTTCGAATATCGTCGCGGCTACAAGTTCTCGACCTATGCGACATGGTGGATTCGTCAGGCGATTACACGCTCGATCGCCGACCAGGCGCGCACGATCCGTATTCCGGTGCACATGATCGAAACGATCAACAAGATCGTTCGGACATCTCGCCAGATGCTGCATGAAATCGGTCGCGAACCGACCCCGGAAGAACTGGCTGAAAAGCTGGCGATGCCGCTCGAAAAGGTCCGCAAGGTTCTGAAGATCGCCAAGGAGCCGATCTCGCTTGAAACGCCCGTGGGTGACGAAGAGGATTCGCATCTCGGCGACTTCATCGAGGACAAGAACGCGCTTCTGCCGATCGATGCCGCCATCCAGGCGAACCTTCGCGAAACCACGACCCGCGTTCTCGCATCGCTAACGCCACGCGAAGAGCGTGTGCTGCGCATGCGCTTCGGTATCGGCATGAACACCGACCACACGCTGGAAGAGGTCGGCCAGCAGTTCTCGGTCACGCGCGAACGTATCCGCCAGATCGAGGCGAAGGCGCTGCGCAAGCTGAAGCACCCGAGCCGCTCGCGCAAGCTGCGCTCGTTCCTCGACAGCTGATCGGCAGTCGCACAAGATTTAAAACCCGGTCAGACGATGGCCGGGTTTTTTGCTTTCATGCGGTCAAAGTTTTCACGCCGGAGCCGATTTTCGGTCGCTTGAGATGTCAACGCTTATGGAAACACCCCTGAAACAGAACATGCGGCGACCAAGAAACTGGATCATCCCAGCGTCTGTGCTGCTGCATGTTGTGCTCATCGGGGCACTGTATTTCTACGGCGACTATGAGGCTTCTATGCCCGTTGAGCCGGAGAGCGTGAGCGTGGAACTGGTGGACCCTCCGAAGGAGGAGCCGCCACCGCCACCAGAGGAGAAGAAGGCGGAAGAAGCGAAGAAGCCGGAACCACCACCGCCGCCGCCGCCGGATAATCAGCGCGCCGCGAGCCTTCCCAGCGTCGCCATTCGTCCCGACAAGACGCAGCTTGATGCGCGTGATGAGCCAGGGGAACAAACGGACGAAGGCGGTCAGGAACAGACACAGCCGGGTGAAGGAGCGGTTCCAGAAGCGCAGGAAGACGAGATGGTTGCCAAGCAGGAGCCGCCGGCAGCTCCGGTCGCACCTTCACCATCAACGCCAGTGTCTTCCGAAGCTTCTGCAATCCCTGCCAATGCCGCAAATGGTGAGATCGCGGCCTCTCAGAACCCGCCTGTTCAGGATCAGATTGCCACTGTGGTGCCTGTGCCAAGACCAGATCCAAAAGAACTCAAGCCTTCGCAAGCGGATGCCCCAGCCTCCGGTGAGGGTAATCCAGAGCTGAAGCCTGCAAAAAAGATACTGGCAAGCGGCAAGCGCCCGAAACCAATGCTTAGACAAATCATGGGGAAGTTGCCTCCGCAAGAGCGCGTCGCGCAACTATGTATTGCGGAGACGATGGCTCAAATCAGAGTAAATAAGGGTAGTTTCATCGGATTGCAGCCGCATACGGGCAAAGACTATCCAATCGCTGGCAACCTCATGAACGCCAAGGGTGCGTTCAATGTCGGCAACAATACATGGTTCGCTGTCGACTACCGGTGCGAAGTGGACATCGACAAATACATTGTAACGGATTTCCGTTTTCACATCGGTGGCCAGTTTGCACCAGAAGACGTCAAGCGCCTCAAGCTTCCAGAAGGTTGATAGCGTGCAGAGTACTGGTCGGAAGGTCGTTAGCGACCCCTGTGAGTGGGGCTTGAAGAGAGAATGCGACCCTAAAAGTGCCCTATAGCACTGGCCCGAAAATCGGCATCGATTTCCGGAAAAGTGCGTTGCGCAGATTTTAACAGTGGGACGCGTCCTTCGTGCGTCCAATAGGACGCACGGCACTCTAGACGGCGCTCGGCGTTTTACGCCTCGACCTTTTTGCCAATGAGCTTGCCGATAGACGACAGCAAGGAATCCTCGTCATAGGGCTTGCGGATGATCGGCACGTGCGCCAGTTCGCCCGGTACCATGATGCCGTCGGCGTAGCCCGTGGCGAACATGAAGGGGATCTCGCGTCTCAGCAACTCGTAGGCCACCGGGATTGAGGTATCGCTGCCAAGATTGATGTCGAGAATGGCTATGTCCGGCTTGGCCGTCTTCAGCTTTTCCAGCGCCATTGCGGACGATGTCGCGGTTTCGATGTCGGTAATGCCATGCTGTTCCAGCATGTACTCCACGTCCATGGCGATCAGCATCTGATCTTCAACGAGAAATACGTTCAACTTTTCCTCCGGGGAATAGGATGCGAAATCGACTTTTCCACCGATCTGCGTGTCGTTGGTCGTCTCCACGACGCTGACCGAGGCGTGGCGCGCGGGGATGAGAATTTGTGCTTCCAAGCCGTGGGGCAGATAATCGATGCGGCTTTTGCCGCCAAGGTCGTAGGGAACGCTGCGGCTGATGAGTGCCGTTCCGAAGCCGGTTTTTGCTGGCGGCGTTATTCTGGTGCGGGCTTTTTCCTGCCAGTCGAGCACGACGTCACGCCGCTCGTTGAGGCGCCAAGAAACAGACAACTCCCCGCCGGCATGGGCAAGCGCGCCGTATTTGGCGGCGTTGGTGGCCAGTTCATGCAGGACGAGTGCCATGACCGAAAAGGCGCGCGAATCCAGCACCACGGCCGGTCCATCGAGCGTAATCACAGTTTCCGGCGAGCGATGAGGAGAAAGCTCTGCCTCCAGCAAATCCTTCAACATGCCACCACCTTCGCCGCGTACCACCTGATCATGGGCGAAGGAGAGCGCCTGGATGCGTCCCTTGAGCGCCGTCACATATTCCTGCAGGGTGCGGCCTTCCTGGGTGGGATTGCCCACCAGGGATTTGATGATGGCCAGCACGTTCTTGACGCGGTGGTTCAGCTCTTCGTTCAGCATGCGCTGGCGCACTTCTGCCTGCGCTCTCTCGTCTGCCATCAACTCGCTATGGCGGAATGCCACTTCCACAAGCGCAACGCGCGCCGCTTCCGCAATCTGCCGGTCTTCATCCGTCCAGGGCTGGGCCTGTTTGTGAACGGTTTCCTTCCAGATGGCGAAGCTCTTGCGCGGTGTCAGACGGTCACCCATAGGGCCTGTCTGATAGGATTTTTCCGGATTGCCACCCCAGTTCAGCGTCTGGATCAACTCCTTGCGGAAGAACAGGAGATAGTCGTTCTTCACCTGCGAGAGCGAGACCGCCATCAGGCCGGCCGTCAGGCCGCTATACTCCTCGGCCTCGGGCAAGTGGTTGAAGAGCGCATGGGTTGCCCACACCTTGCCCTCTGCCACGGAATGCAGAAGCCTGCCGATGTGCGGAATGGCGGTGTCCGGCGGCGTGCTGCCGACGCTATACCAGTTGTCGTTCATCAATAGACCGACGCCATCGCAGGGCATCAGTGTCTTGAAGTCATGCAGGTTGTCCGCCAGCAGCTCTTCGATATTCGTCTGGTGGGTGGCAAGACGCAGGAATCGATCGAGTGCTGCGTGCGCGTCCTGCGCGGTCATCAGCTTTTTCTGCTGCTTGAGTGCCTGCAGGTGGAGGGAAAAGAACTCGCCGAACATTTCCGCCGCAATGCGCACCGGCATGGGCAGGATTCGCGGAGAATAATGGTGACAGGCAATCAGCCCCCACAGCTCGCCCTCGACAATGATGGAAATCGACATGGAGGCCGACACACCCATATTGCGAAGATATTCCAAGTGAATGGGCGAGACGCTGCGCAGATGAGCGTAGGAGAGATCGAGATGCTCTCCTGATGCGTCGAGACGCGGGATGACTGGGACCGTTTCACCCTCTGTGTTGGAAATGATGCGCAGCGTGTTCTTGAGATACAGCGCGCGCGCCTGCTGAGGAATGTCGCTTGCCGGAAAGTACTGGCCGAGGAAGCTCTCGAGCGCGGGCTGCTTTGCTTCCGATATGACCTTGCCGGCGCCATCCTGCTCGAAACGGTAGATCATCACCCGGTCATAGCCGAGCATTGCCTTGATCAGACGGGACGTACGGGAAATCAGACTCTCGACATTGTCGGCTTCGCGAATGCGGTCGATCATCAACTGAGCCGTGTGAAGAGGCTGTGCCTCATCGTTCGCCGTTTCCAGCTCTATGATCGTGACGGACTTATAGCGATGGATTGCAACATCATAGGCTCTGCCATTGCCCATGCGGACATTGGGCAGAAGGGCGGCGCGGTTGCTGTTTGCCGTCACCGTCAAGGCATTGCGCAGATCGTGCACGGCCGTATTGCCGAAGATTTCTTCGGTCTGGCGCCCGGTCAGGTCGCCTGCAATGCCAAGAAAGGCCTCGCAGTTCTCTGAATAGCGAAGGACGGTGCGCATTGCGTTATCGCACACGATCAAACATCCATGCGGCTGAATGCTGCCTGGAATGTGAATCGGTTCTCTATCGCAGTTTGTGAGATCGACCTTCTCGTCTAAAGGCATCATGGGTCAGTGTTCCAAGCGCAGTGTTATGCTGGACTGCAGGTGGGCCGCTCTTTGAAGGGAAGAGTTGGGCCAGTGGAAATCCCTTGTTATCTCTCTCCCTAAAGGAGAGGGTGCAAAGGTCCCAGAGCCGTTGTCTTGCATTTCGTCAAAAGTGCATATTCCAAGTTCTTCTGCGCTTGCAAGGCAATTCATAGATCGTCTCGTCCGTGGGGTGTGCGTCCAGTACGCACCGACTTTGCCCATAGTGAGCAATAACGGCCAGCCTTTACTTTGGTTCCAGCAGTAGGAAAGAATAATTATGCCGCAAAAGACGATTGAACTGAGCACTAGGGGACAGGGTCTTTACGAGTTTACCGATGAAGCTGCCGCGTTCGTCAGGAATGCCGGGATGGAGCAGGGGCTTTTGACGGTGTTCGTGCGGCACACCTCCTGCTCGCTGATCATTCAGGAGAATGCCGACCCGGATGTGCAGCGTGATCTCAAGACATTCTTCTCGCGCCTCGTGCCACCCTCCAGCGATCCGACGATGCGCTGGGTCGTCCACACCATGGAAGGACCGGATGATATGCCAGCACATATCAAGGCGGCGCTGACGCAGGTCTCGATCGGTATTCCTGTGTCCGCGGGCCGGATGATGCTTGGCACGTGGCAGGGCATCTATCTTTTCGAGCATGGGGATCGCCCGCACCGGCGCGACGTGGTGCTGCATCTTTCCGTTTGAGAGTTTCCCTTGCCTGAACGATGGGTGAATGGCCGGTTCTGATCATGTTCAGCAGCCCTTGATTAGTGTCTGCTCAATCGGTCCGGCGCAAATGCCAGGCCACGGTTTTTAAAAACGGAGCAAGACCCATGATTGGCAACTTTGTAAAAGCAGGTTTGGCAGCCCTTATCGCACTCGGCGGCGTTTCCGCCACAGCCACCAGCGCCTCTGCCGATGGTTTCCGGTACGGCATGTATGTTCAGGATGGCTACCGCCATGGCGGCCACGGTGGTCCGGGTTGGGGTCGTCCGGATCGCGGTCGTGATCGCTGCTCGCCTTGGCTCGCAGAAGAAAAAGCAAGCCGCATGGGCATTCGTCGCGCTCGCGTTGTCGATGTTTCGCCGCGCCGCGTCGTTGTTGCCGGCTTCGATCGCTACGGCCGTGATCGCGTCGTGTTCGCCAATGTTCGTGGCTGCCCGGTCATCCGCCGCTAATCGCTGATCCGATCAGAACAATGCCCCCGTCATGGGAATGCCGGGGGCACTTTTGTTTTGGCCGATATTTCAGCATCGAGATTGGGGAAGGGCGCGCTCGGAAGACGCGCCCTTTCTGTTTTATTGCTCGATGGCGAATGTCACATTGACGTTGATGACATAGGTATTTTCGCCTGCGGCAATCGGCACGCTGTCTTCCTTTTGCATGGTGGCGCGCATCATCGGTGCGGGAACCGGCAATGGGCGAGGGCTGTTCTCACTGATCTCAAGAACGCGTCCGACCTTCACACCGGCTGCTTCGGCCAGCGTCTTTGCCTTGGCAACGGCGTTCTCCACCGCCTTCTTGCGTGCATCGGTGAAGACCGCTTCCGGATTGTCGTTGGTAAAAGTGATATCGCCACCTTGGTTGATGCCGAGCTTCACCGACGTATCGAGGATCTCGCCGAGCTTGGTCACGTCGCGCACCCGCACTGTCAGTCCGTTTGTCACCTGATATCCGGTGATTTCCGGCGGGATATAGACGCCATCCTTCGGCTCGAACTGCTTATAGACGGGCTGTACCGAAAAATTGGAAGTCTGCAGATCGCGGTCGGCAATGCCGGCCTTCTTCAACGCTGCCTGAACTTCCGTCATCGCCTTGTTGTTTTCGCTCAAGGCCTCGGCGGCCGTTGGCGCCTGCTTCAGGACACTGAAGGAAAGAACGGCCATATCGGGAGCGGTAGAGGCGTTGCCTTCGCCCGAAACCGTAATCGTCGCTTCGCGCGGCTTGGCGTCTTGCGCAAGAGCTGCGAATGGCGCGAGCGCGGCAAGCGTGACGGAGCCAATGGCGATTGAACGAGCCAGTCTGGATACCATGAAAAAGTCCTCTGTTGATGTCCCTCTACATCCTATGGCTTTAGATTATGAGACTATTACGGCATAGATTGTGTCCGCCGATTTTCAACGGCTTGTCGCACCGGAAAAATTGCGTTAGAGCGAGACCCACGCACCGGCTGGACCATTGCAGCCCTGCGCATCGATGCGTTTTTCATCGAAGGGCCTGTAGCTCAATGGTTAGAGCCGGCGGCTCATAACCGCTTGGTTGGGGGTTCGAGTCCCTCCGGGCCCACCATTTTCCTTTTTCCTCAACCGGATAGCACAAGCGTCCCCTCGCGGGATAAAAGCCTCGCGACTGCCAGTCATGCAACTTTACGGGTTGCTACCGCCTTGCTAAAGCTTGCTCGGGGAAGTGGGGCATAGCAGCATGACGATCTGGTACTACACTGTTGGGCAGGAACGCGAAGGGCCTGTCAGCAAAGAGCAAGTCCGCGCGTTGATCGCAAGCGGCAAGATTGTCCGCGATGCCTATGTCTGGCGGGAGGGGATGGCGGACTGGGAGATTGTTGGGACGCATCCCGAGTTTGCAGGCACGTTCGTGGCGCCGCTCTCGCTTAAACCACCACCTCTGCCCTTCGCATCCAAAGCGCTGGATGGCGCGCAGAGCGCGATGCGTCCTTGGCGGCGCTTCTGGGCAAGACTTGTTGACATCATGCTTCTGGGGCCTTTGCTTGCCGCAGCGATTGCATTCACGCTCGCGGCATGGGCGCCATCCGTCTACATTTATATCTCCTCGATGGAAAGACCGATGCTGGACGTCCTGCTTATGGTCGCACTATTGCCGATTATAGCGGTGGCGCTGGCACTATGCATGACTCTCTTCGATACAACTCCAGGAAAGGCGCTAGCTGGCGTCCAGGGTCGTGTTCCGCATGGGACGAACAGACTTTTCTTCTATCTCGCACGCGAGTTCAGAGTATGGTTTTCTGGCCTTGGAATGGGTTTTCCCGTTTTCTTGCCAATCGCTCTTGTAGTTCAATACCGGAGATTGGTATCTTCTCGTGCAGCAAGTTATGATACGGCTTCTCAGCCGATTGCCGTCAATGCACGAAGGTCTCTCATTCCTGCAATAGCTCTTGCGTTCGTTCTTTTCGCCGGTCACGTTTTCCTTTGGAAAGAAGGTGACCGTGCCGCCACATACGTCAGTCGAAAACAGGTTTGGGTCAATCCGGTCAACGGTAACGAAACTCTGCTACCATCGTTCTGGAATTTCCAGCCGTTAAACTCCTCAAGCGAGACAGAGATACAATTCGCAACAGATGACTTGTTGGCACTGGACGCCTCGGCAAGAGCCCGAGGCACTAAACATGCGGATGATTTGAACGCGGACGTCGGAAGCAGGCTCGTTTTATCGGCTTTATTCGGCCATGATACGCTCGGTTGGGATGGTATTACTCCTGAAAAATACGCGAGTATCATTGATGGCATGGCAGGCAAACTTTGGACCCGCTCCTCCGACTGGCGCCCAGTGGAAATAGAGGGTTTCAAAGCGCTTCGCGCTACCGGCTATTCTCGGGATCGGTCCAGGGTCGATGTCGAAACCACCCTCATCGTTCAAGGTAGAGACGCTTGGCAGGTTTCAGTATCGACGTACGATAACAGCCCCGATCAATTGAGGGAGAGGGATCGGTTCCTAAGCGCGTTGCTCCAAACGATTAAGTGAGCAATCCGTTTGACCGACTTGAAACACACTTTGGAAGTGTCGCTCGCAGTCAACGGGCGACGGCTTGAAGGCTCGTTACTGGATCAGGTGAATGTGCCCTCCAAGCCCTCACATTCGGCCGCATCTTGGCGAAACCCGCCGATACGAGTTCCGTCATCCAAAATTATCGTCTTGCTACGGTCTGCGAAAACGCAGCAGGGCAAACGAGGCGTGAAACGGTATGGCTGACTGGTATTACACCATCGGGCCGAAGCGCGGAGGCCCCGTCGACGGGGAGATTATTCGCAGGCTGATCGAGACTGGTCATGTCACCCGCGACGACTACCTCTGGCACGAACAGATGACGGACTGGGAGAAGGCCGGTCTCAATCGCGTTTTTGCCGATAGTTTTGCATCACTGGCCCTCGGGTCTGAGGAACAGCGTGTCGCGCCGAAACCGTTCTTTTTGCCCGCGCGTCCTTGGCGCCGCCTATGGGCAAGGCTTTTCGATCTATTGATGATGTCACCTTTGTTCACGATCGTCGGACACGACATCTTGGTTGCTGCTTACCTCTATTTCCATGGGAACCGACCCGGTCTTCTCCTCGCTGCACTCGTCCTGTATCTAATGCTGATCTCTCTCGCAGCTATGATACCCGCAATATGCATGGCTTTATTTGGCACCACGCCAGGCAAGGCCATATTCGGCGTATGGGTGTTTGCGCCTCACGAGAGTTTTTGGCCACGTTTCAGATTTTATTTCGGTCGCGAGTACAGGGTGTGGTTTTGGGGGTGTGCGATGGGCATCCCGCCGTTGTTCATTCTCACATTCCTTTTTCAGTACAGGCGACTGAAGGTCGATCTGAACGCGAGCTATGACAGGGAACGCTCGAGTGTGTTGGTGCTTCGGCCAAGCCGCATCGCAGCCTTGATCATGGTGCCGGTTATGCTGCTTCTCATCGGTTGCGCTATTGTAAATGTGAGCGACTATCGCTCCGACGAAAGGATCACTGCGAGCTATGGCGCTCTTCCCGTGCCATCTTACGAAAGTGTCCCCTTCGATCGGATGGTCGTACCGAATTTGACACCGACCGACTCAACCAAAACATGGGTGAATCCCAGGTCGGGCAGGGGCGCCAGGATCAGCAAAATCTGGGAGCACCCTTATAATGACTCCTCTAAAGACACCTTCGTCTTCCGGGCGCCGACGCTGGGGATGACAGCACTGGTTTCCCACGACCTTATTGGGAATGACGGCGCCGATCCGACGGCTTATCTGAAGGATCTGGAAAGACGCGTCGACCATATTATGAAACCGACCTCCGATTGGGGGGCAGCCTATGTCAACGGAGTGCAGATCATGCGGGTATCCGGAATTGCCACGACTGCATCGGAAACACGCGCAGAACTCACGGTTTTCATGAGGGGTGGAAATGCCTGGCTGGCCTTGATAGTGACGCCAGGAAATTCCGAACTGCAGTCGATCGAAAGAAAGAATTTTTTGAGTGCGATATTCGGAACAGTCAATTGAGTGGACGTCCGTTCCCGTTGGCTCCTGGTCGCCCGATCCTGTATGGCGAAGGAAATCCGCCAGTTGTCGCGGATTCAGGCAAGTTACGCCTCATCGTGGCGATTAAGAGCTCAATGGTCTTTTCGGTTCGGAGTGCTCCTGTCACGCCGACTTTACTGCGTCTGCCTGTGCGGCTTCGCGTTTAGGGCTATAAGGGGAGCTTAGCATGCGTTTTGTCGACGGCCTTGGGAGAAGAAACACTGACTAACATCATGTCGTATATCGCGGAGCGTCGTTCATGATCGTCGGCATCGTTCTGACGGTCGCCTTGCTGTTGTTTCTGATCGCTTTCCCGCGACATCTGAAACCTGTTGTGGCGGCACTTGCCGTGGTGTGGGCCTGCCTCGGAGGCTGGGTTTTGTTTGACTGGGTCCGCTCTGGCGAAAGGCTGGAGAAGATCATTGCCACGGCGGCCTATGATCCGACCTGTCGGGATGAGAATGCGCCGATCCGGGTGAGCTTTCAGAATACCAATGATGTGGCGGTCGAGCGGTTGACCTATACGCTGGAAGGTTTTGAGCCCGCCTTCCGTGCGCCGATTTCGCTCGAGGCCTATCAGCCGAACGAAAGGCGGCTGGGGCCGCATGAGAGCTATGCTGCGTGCCGGCCATTTCGGTTGCGCAGCAATGAGCAGGCCGATCCCGCGCGGCTGGAATGGCGGGTGACGGTCAACTCAGCAGATTTCGAGTGAGCTTCCTGATGGCGCGGCGATACAGCATCGGCCCGAGAATCGGACTCGATTTTCGGAAAGCACGATGCGTCGAGTCAAAAAGCTAAAGCGTCCTTTGTGCGTCCAAAAAGACGCACGGCGCTTTAGAGTCTCTGCGCTTCGCCGTGCCATTTGTCATGCTTCAATCAGAAGCGCGCGCCTTTTTCGGCGATCATCTTCGTCAGGCTGCCATCCGCGGGGAAAAGCGGGATGAGGCAGGCCTGAAGGGCGTGATAGATGTCTCCCTTGCCGGGGAAGAGGGTGTTGGCCGGAACGAGGTCTTCCGTCAGCTCTTCATGCCAGCCGCCGAATTGATGGTCGAGGAAGTTATTGGCGATCGTGCTCCAGATGCGGCGGTAGCTGTCTTCGTAGAACTCGTCAGCGGGCAGATGCTCGTTGAGGAAGTGGGCCGCACCGGCTGCTTCGCACATCGGCCACCAGAGTTTTTCCGTCTTGGCGGGCGTGTTGTCCCAGTCGAGCGTATAGAAGAAGCCGCCTTTTTCACGGTCCCAGCCGAGTGCCATGGACTGGACGAAGAGTGACTTGGCGGCGGTCGGCATCCAGTCGTGCTTGCGCTCACCCAATATCCAGAGCTGCAGGATGAGGCGCGACCATTCCAGCCAGTGGCCGGGCGTGGAGCCTGAGGGGCGGAACATCTCGTTGCCGCGATAATCCTTGTCCAGCACCCAGTTCTCGTCGAAATGTTCCGGCACGCGGAAATCCAGTGCACCTGCGGCGCGGCGGATAATGAGATCGGCGATGCGTTCGGCCTTGATGAGATGGGACGTGTCGCCCGTGGCCTCGAAGGCGGCCATCAGGGCTTCGGTCAGATGCATATTGGAATTCTGGCCGCGATAATTCTCGATCGGCGACCAATCGCGGTGAAACTCTTCTTTGATGGCGCCATGCTTCTCTTCCCAGAAACGGGTTTCGAGAACCTCGGTGATATCGGCCAGCATCGCATCTGCCAGCGGATGGCCGACGACCTTGGCGGAAGAGGCGGCGAGAAGCACGAAGGCATGGCCATAACCCTGCTTGGTGGCGTCGGCAGGACCGTTATCATCCACCTGCCAGAAATAGCCGCCATGCTCCTGGTCGCGGTGCTTGTCCCAAAGATAGGTCATGCCATGGTCGACAATATCGCCGCAGCCGGGGCGACCGAGCAGGTGTCCGATGGAGAAGCAATGGACCATGCGGGCAGACGCGTGGATGCCGCGCACCGGATTGTCGTCGGAGAGGGGAGCGCCTTTCCGGTCGAGATCGAAGAAGCCGCCTTTGGGATTGACCGCGCGATACTGGAAGAAGTCGAAGAGGCCTTCCGCCTGCTTTACCAACCATTGGCGATGCCAGGGCAGCGTGCTCCAATAGGCTTTCGTGCTTTCCGTCTCCGTCATCCATTCCTCCTTTGATGCGCTGTTGGAGCATACCTATATCTTTGAGGCGCAAGGGTGTCATCCACGGTCGGAATTTCGTAGCTTCCTTTTTAGGCCAGAACCGCGAATGCCTGATGATATGTTGACATAAAGATATCTTTATGTGACTTGATATCTTGCTGATTTGCAAAGAATGAGGAGTGAGTGCCGATGTTGGACGATCTGTTTGGCCCCCTGGGCGGCAAACGCGACGGCGCGGAAATTCTGAAGGCGCTGAAACAGGCGGCTGAAGAGCGCATCCTCATTCTCGATGGTGCCATGGGCACTCAGATTCAGGGCCTTGGATTTGACGAGGACCACTTCCGGGGTGATCGTTTCATTGGGTGTGCCTGTCACCAGAAGGGCAATAACGACCTTCTGATCCTGACGCAGCCGGATGCGATCGAGGATATCCATTTCCGCTACGCCATGGCGGGGGCGGATATTTTGGAGACCAACACGTTTTCGTCCACGCGCATCGCGCAGGCCGATTACGAGATGGAAGGCGCGGTCTATGACCTCAACCGCGAGGGCGCCTTCATCGTGCGTCGCGCCGCCCAACGCGCCGAGCGCGAGGATGGCCGCCGCCGTTTCGTCGCAGGCGCTATCGGCCCGACCAACCGCACCGCGTCTATCTCGCCGGATGTGAACAATCCCGGTTACCGCGCTGTCAGCTTCGACGATTTGCGCCTTGCCTATGGTGAGCAGATCGATGGTCTGATCGATGGCGGTGCCGACCTCATCCTTATTGAAACCATCTTCGACACGCTGAACGCCAAGGCCGCGATCTTCGCCTGCGAGGAGCGCTTTGCTGCCAAGGGCATTCATCTGCCAGTGATGATCTCCGGCACGATCACCGACCTTTCCGGCCGCACGCTGTCGGGCCAGACGCCGTCGGCCTTCTGGAACTCGGTGCGTCACGCCAACCCGTTTACCATCGGCCTCAACTGTGCGCTCGGTGCCAACGCCATGCGTCCGCATTTGCAGGAACTGTCGGATGTGGCCGATACCTTCATCTGCGCCTATCCGAATGCCGGCCTGCCGAACGAGTTCGGCCAGTATGACGAAACGCCGGAGATGATGGCGGCACAGGTTGCCGAGTATGCCCGTGAGGGACTGGTCAATGTGGTGGGCGGTTGCTGCGGCTCGACGCCGGAGCATATTCGCGCCATTGCGGACGCCGTGAAGGGTTTCGAGCCACGCAAGGTGCCGGAACACAGGTCCTTCATGTCGCTGTCCGGTCTCGAGCCCTTCGTGCTGATCAAGGACATTCCCTTCGTCAATGTCGGCGAGCGCACGAACGTGACGGGCTCTGCCAAGTTCCGCAAGCTGATCACCGCTGGTGACTATACCGCTGCACTTGCCGTCGCCCGCGATCAGGTGGAGAACGGCGCACAGATCATCGACATCAACATGGATGAGGGCCTGATCGACAGCCAGAAGGCCATGGTCGAGTTCCTCAATCTGATTGCCGCCGAGCCGGATATCGCCCGCGTGCCGGTGATGATCGACAGCTCCAAATGGGAGATCATCGAGGCTGGCCTGAAATGCGTTCAGGGCAAGTCGATCGTCAACTCCATCTCGCTGAAGGAAGGCGAGGAGAAGTTTCTCGAGCAGGCGCGTCTGGTGCGCAATTACGGCGCTGCCGTCGTCGTCATGGCGTTTGACGAAGTGGGGCAGGCCGATACTTACCAGCGCAAGGTCGAGATCTGCACGCGCGCCTACAAGCTGCTGACGGAGAAGGCCGGGATTCTGCCCGAAGACATCATCTTCGACCCGAATGTTTTCGCCGTTGCGACCGGTATCGAAGAGCACAATAATTACGGTGTGGACTTCATCCAGGCGACCAAGACCATCCGCGAAACCATGCCGCTCGTGCATATTTCCGGCGGCGTCTCGAACCTGTCCTTCTCCTTCCGCGGCAACGAGCCGGTGCGTGAGGCGATGCATGCCGTGTTCCTGTATCATGCGATCCAGGTCGGCATGGATATGGGCATCGTCAATGCGGGTCAGCTTGCGGTCTATGAGAGCATCGATGCGGAACTGCGCGAGGCTTGCGAAGATGTGGTGCTGAACCGCAACCCCAACGCGACCGAACGGCTGCTCGAAATTGCCGAGCGTTACCGCGGTACGGGTGCCAAGGAAGGCAAGGTTCAGGATCTGTCGTGGCGCGAACTCCCCGTTGAGAAGCGGCTGGAGCATGCGCTGGTCAATGGCATCACCGAATATATCGATGCAGATACGGAAGAGGCGCGGCAAAAGGCGGCCCGTCCGCTGCATGTCATCGAAGGTCCGCTGATGGCGGGCATGAATGTGGTCGGCGATCTCTTCGGTTCAGGCAAGATGTTCCTGCCGCAGGTGGTCAAATCCGCCCGTGTGATGAAGCAGGCCGTTGCCGTTCTTCTTCCCTATATGGAAGAGGAAAAGCGCCTGAATGGCGGCGATCAGCGCAAATCGGCCGGCAAGGTGCTGATGGCGACGGTGAAGGGCGATGTCCACGATATCGGCAAGAACATCGTCGGCGTCGTTCTCGCCTGCAACAATTACGAGATCATCGATCTCGGCGTCATGGTGCCGACCACCAAGATTCTTGAGACCGCCGTGGCGGAGAAGGTCGATGTCATCGGTCTTTCCGGCCTCATCACGCCGTCGCTGGATGAAATGGTGCATGTGGCCTCCGAGATGGAGCGCATGGGGCTCGACCTGCCGCTTCTGATCGGTGGGGCGACGACCAGCCGCGTGCATACGGCGGTGAAGATCCATCCTCGCTACGAGAAGGGCCAGGCGATCTACGTGACCGATGCCTCGCGCGCGGTCGGCGTGGTGTCTGCACTTCTGTCGGAAGATCAGAAGCCAGCCTATATTGACGGCATTCGCGCCGAATATGCCAAGGTTGCCGATGCGCATGCGCGCAATGAACGCGAAAAGCAGCGCCTGCCGCTGTCGCGTGCACGCGAAAACGCGCAGAAGGTGGATTGGACGGGCTACCAGCCGGTCAAGCCGCAATTCATCGGTACCAAGACATTCGAGGGCTACGATCTTGAAGAGCTGTCGCGCTATATCGACTGGACGCCTTTCTTCCAGACCTGGGAATTGAAGGGCCGTTTCCCGGCCATTCTCGAAGATGAGAAGCAGGGAGAGGCGGCGCGCCATCTTTATGCCGACGCGCAGGCCATGCTGAAGAAGATCATCGAGGAAAAGTGGTTCCGACCGCGCGCGGTGATCGGCTTCTGGCCGGCCAATGCGGTGGGCGACGATATTCGTCTGTTCACCGATGAGAGCCGCACCTCGGAGCTCGAAACCTTCTACACGCTGCGTCAGCAGCTTTCCAAGCGCGATGGACGGCCCAATGTCGCACTGTCGGATTTCGTCGCGCCGAAGGACAGCGGCATTGCCGACTATGTCGGCGGCTTCGTGGTGACGGCGGGTATCGAGGAAGTGGCCATTGCCGAACGTTTCGAACGGGCCAATGACGACTATTCATCCATTCTGGTGAAGGCGCTGGCCGACCGTTTCGCAGAAGCCTTTGCCGAGCGCATGCATGAACGGGTGCGTAAAGAATTCTGGGGCTATGCGCCGGATGAACGCTTCAGCAGTGAAGACCTTGTTGGAGAGGCCTATGCCGGTATTCGCCCAGCGCCCGGCTATCCGGCCCAGCCCGATCATACGGAAAAGGACACGCTCTTCCGCCTTCTGGATGCGACAAACCAGACGGGTGTGGTGCTGACGGAGAGCTATGCCATGTGGCCTGGTTCGTCTGTTTCCGGTCTCTATATCGGCCATCCCGAGAGCTATTACTTTGGCGTTGCCAAGGTGGAGCGGGATCAGGTTGAGGATTATGCTCGGCGCAAGGGCATGGCCGTGAAGGAGATTGAGCGCTGGCTCGGGCCGGTGCTGAATTATGTGCCGGTGGATGCGGCGAAGGATGTTGAGACGGCGGCTTGAGTCGGTGGCGGGCTGTCTGCTTGCTTCGTGTTTGTGGCATCCCCCTGTCCGGTAGGACAGAGGGTGTATCGTTCCACCGTTTTCTGACGTCGAAAAGAAAGAGGGGCCTCGCAGCCCCTCCAAAACCTTTGAGAGCGGAAACCGTTAACCGGCCCCGCGCCAGCCATTCTTCACATCAATAGACGACGACGCCGCGGATGCTTTCGCCCTTGTGCATCAGGTCGAAGCCCTTGTTTATGTCTTCGAGCGGCATGGTGTGGGTAATCATCGGGTCGATCTGGATCTTTCCTTCCATGTACCAGTCAACGATCTTCGGAACGTCGGTACGTCCGCGAGCGCCGCCGAAGGCCGTGCCCATCCAGTTGCGGCCGGTGACCAGCTGGAAGGGGCGGGTGGAGATTTCCTGGCCGGCGCCTGCAACGCCGATGATGACCGATTTGCCCCAGCCGCGATGCGAGGCTTCGAGCGCCTGGCGCATGACCTTGGTGTTGCCGGTGCAGTCGAAGGTGTAATCCGCGCCGCCGATCAGGTCGCCATTGCGCTTCGTCATGTTGACGAGATAGGGCACGATATCGTCACCGACGTCCTTCGGGTTGACGAAGTGCGTCATGCCGAATTTTTCGCCCCAGGCCTTGCGGTCATTGTTGATGTCGACGCCGATGATCATGTCCGCGCCGGCAAGACGCAGGCCCTGCAGCACGTTGAGGCCGATGCCGCCGAGACCGAAGACGATCGCCGTCGAGCCGATCTCGACCTTGGCCGTATTGATGACCGCGCCGATGCCGGTCGTCACGCCGCAGCCGATGTAGCAGACCTTGTCGAATGGCGCGTCCGGGTTGATCTTGGCAACGGCAATTTCCGGCAAAACCGTGTAATTGGCGAAGGTGGAGCAGCCCATATAGTGATGGATCTTGTCCTTGCCGATGGAGAAGCGGCTGGTGCCGTCCGGCATCACGCCCTGGCCCTGGGTAGAGCGGATCGCGGTGCAGAGGTTGGTCTTGCGCGAGGTGCATGAATAGCATTCGCGGCATTCCGGCGTGTAGAGCGGAATGACGTGGTCACCCTTCTTGACCGAGGTGACGCCGGGGCCGACGTCGACGACGATACCGGCACCTTCATGGCCGAGGATCGCGGGAAAGAGACCTTCCGGATCGGCACCGGAGAGGGTGAAATCGTCCGTATGGCAGATGCCGGTCGCCTTGACCTCGATCAGCACCTCACCGGCGCGCGGGCCTTCCAGCTGAACGGTCATAACTTCCAATGGCTTGCCTGCCTGAACGGCGACTGCGGCGCGAACGTCCATCGTCTCGTCTCCTTCGTGTTTTTGTCATTCGTGGAAGCACTTTTTGCCCGACGCGGGCCTCATGAACAAGTGCAGTTGCGGCAATTCCTCAAACTTCCGCGACCTCTGTCATCTTGAGGCGGCGGGCGCTCAGCCTTTCGCGCCAGATGATGAAGAGGCCGGATGCCACGATGATGACGATGCCGAGCCATTTGGACGGAGTCGGGAAATCGGAAAACAGCAGGTATCCCAGAATGGTGGCAGAGATGATCTCAAAATACTGAAAGGGGGCAAGCAGTGACACCGGCGCAAGCCGAAAGGCCTTGACGACGAGCAGGTGCATGTAGCCGGAGATCGAGCCGAGAAGGATCAGGAGAACGAGCCCATGATTCCAGCCGGGCAGGGACATTTCGAAGTTGGCGTCTCCGAAACCGGCGCCGATCAACAGGGCGCCGCCCATGAAGATCGTTCCGGCAATGCCGGCCATGGTCTGCATAACCAGCGGACTGTCGCCATCGCCGATCGCGCGGTTGAGGAAGAGATAGAGAGTGAAGAGGAAAGCGCAGGCGACCGGCAGAAGCGAGGTGAGGCCGAACAGCTCGAAGCTGGGCTGGATGACGATCATCGCGCCGATGAAACCAACTGCAATGGCGCTCCAGCGCATCCAGCCAACCCGCTCGCCCAGAAACAGCGCCGACATGATGGTGAGCAGGAAGGGCTCGACGAAATAGATGGCGAAGACATCGGCCAGCGGCATGTATTTGACGGCGGCAAAAAATGTCAGGCTCGCGGCGGCATGTAGCACGCCACGCAGCAGGTTGAGCCAGGGGCGCTTGGCATGGACCAGCGACTTCGGCGACATGACGAGCAACAGCGGCAGGGTGCAGACCAGCTGGAAGAAGAAGCGGTAGAAGGTGACCTGGCCGGGAGACATGCCGGCATGGGCCATATATTTCGCAATCGCATCCATCACCGGCAGCACGATCATGCAGGCCGCCATGATGAGCATGCCGCGGACCGGCTGGCTGATGCTGTGCGAAGAGGACATGGGAGATTTCCGCATTTCGGGATGGGGTGGTCGCGGCAGATTAGAGGATTCTTTGGCGGTTGAAAGCGCGTTCTCGCCTTTCACTGGCGCTAATGCGCCGTGCGTCCAATTGGGCGCACAAACGACGTTTTACCTTTTTGAATGGACGCATCGTACTTTCCGAAAATCGAGTCGGATTTTCGGGCCGATGCTGTAGCCACGCCGTCCATCACGTCGCTTTTCAAGCCGTCACGCAATTTCCATGGTGTCTTTATCGTCGAGCGGTTATAGCGGGCAAAAGACATCCGATGCTTGGAATGGAGATATCAGTGGAACGCACCTGTCTTGCCGTCATTCTCGCCGCCGGTGAAAGCACACGCATGAAATCCTCCATGTCGAAGGTTTTGCATCCGGTTGCTGGCCGTCCGATGATTGCGCATGTGATGCAGGCGGTCTCCGGTGCTGGCGTTTCCGCTGCTGCTCTCGTCGTCGGTCGTGATGCGGACAAGGTGGCGGATGCCGCGCGGGTGGCGGGTGTTTCTGTCGAGCCTTATCTGCAGAAGGAACGTCTTGGCACGGGCAACGCCGTGCTTGCGGCGCGCGAAGCCATCGAGAAGGGCTTCGACGATATTCTGATTGCCTATGGCGACGTACCGCTTCTGACGGCGGAAACGCTGAACCGGGCGCGCCAGGCGCTGACCGACAATGTCGATGTCGTCGTCATCGGGTTTCATACAGGTAAACCAACGGGTTACGGGCGTCTTCTGGTGCAGGATGGTGAGCTGGTTGCCATCCGCGAGGAGAAGGATGCGAGCGACGAGGAGCGCAAGGTCACATGGTGCAATAGCGGCTTGATGGCGATCAATGGTCGCCGGGCGCTGGATCTGCTCGACCGCATCGGCAACAACAATGTCAAGGGCGAGTATTATCTGACCGACATCGTCGAGATCGCCCGCGCCCAGGGCGGCAAGGCTGTGGCTGTCGATGCCCCCGAGACGGAAATGACCGGCTGCAACAACCGCGCCGAACTTGCCATCATCGAAAGGCTCTGGCAGGAGCGGGCGCGTCATCAGTTGATGATCGACGGCGTTTCGATGATTGCGCCGGAAACCGTTTTTCTGTCCTGGGATACCAAGATCGGTCAGGACGCTCTGATCGAGCCGAATGTCGTCATAGGTCCCGGCGTCACCATCGAATCGGGTGCGATCATCCACGCCTTCTCGCATCTGGAAGGTGCGCATGTCAGCGCCGGGGCGACCGTTGGTCCCTATGCGCGGCTTCGTCCGGGCGCCAATCTGGCGGCGAAATCCAAGGTCGGCAATTTCTGCGAAATCAAGAAGGCCGAGATCGGCGAGGGCGCCAAGGTCAATCACCTGACCTATATCGGCGATGCCTTCGTCGGCGCGGGCAGCAATATCGGCGCGGGGACGATTACCTGCAATTATGACGGCATCAACAAGCACGAGACGCGGATCGGCAGAAACGCCTTCATCGGCTCCAACTCAGCACTCGTGGCACCCGTGACCATTGGTGATGACGCTTACGTCGCGTCCGGCAGTGTGATTACCGATGATGTTCCCGGCGATGCGCTGGCCTTCGGTCGGGCACGCCAGGAGGTCAAGGAAGGCCGCGCCAGTGTGCTTCGCGCCCGCGCCCAGGCGATCAAGGATGCCAAGAAGAAACCGGCGTAACCTTCTGACAAAGGTAACGAATAGACATTGAAAGTGACCGCGGTTGCGATTGCGGTTTTTGCGGAAATCGCTACGACTTCCGCCCATTGAAAAAGCATCCGTCAGAAGACCTGACTCGGTTTTCGGATCATCGGATGCTCACCAAAAAATCTTGGAGACCTGTATGTGCGGCATCGTCGGAATTGTTGGAACGCAACCGGTTGCGGAGCGCCTTGTGGATGCGCTGAAGCGGCTGGAATATCGGGGCTATGACTCCGCAGGCGTTGCGACGATCCATGATGGCGCAATGGACCGCCGCCGCGCCGAGGGGAAGCTCTTCAATCTTGAGAAGAAGCTCTCCGAAGAGCCGCTTCCCGGCATCACCGGCATTGCGCACACCCGCTGGGCAACGCATGGGATTCCGAACGAAACCAATGCCCATCCGCATTTCGTCGATGGCGTCGCCGTCGTTCATAACGGCATCATCGAGAATTTCTCCGAGCTGCGTGAGGATTTGAAGGCCGAGGGCGCGACCTTCACCACCCAGACCGATACGGAAGTGGTGGCGCAGCTGCTCGCCAAGTTTACCCGTGAGGGACTGTCGCACCGCGAGGCGATGCTGACGATGCTGAACCGCGTGACCGGCGCCTTCGCGTTGGTGGTGATGTTCCAGGATGAGCCGGGCACGCTGCTGTCCGCCCGTTCCGGTCCGCCGCTTGCCGTCGGCCATGGACGCGGCGAAATGTTCCTTGGGTCGGATGCGATCGCGCTTTCGCCGTTCACCAACGAGATCACCTATCTGGTGGATGGCGATTGCGCCATCATCACCGCAGCCGGTGCCGAGATCATCGATTTCGCAGGCAAGCCGGTGCAGCGACAGCGGCAGATTTCCCAGGCGACGGCCTATGTGGTGGACAAGGGCAACCACCGCCACTTCATGGAAAAAGAGATCTACGAGCAGCCGGAAGTCATTTCCCATGCGCTCAGCCACTATGTGGATTTTGCCGACAAGCGGGTGAAGGATGTCGATCCGGCGATCGACTTTTCCAAGCTGACAGGCCTGGCGATTTCCGCCTGCGGCACGGCCTATCTGTCCGGCCTGATCGGCAAATACTGGTTCGAGCGTTATGCGCGTCTTCCGGTGGAGATCGATGTGGCGTCCGAGTTTCGCTATCGCGAAATGCCGTTGTTGCCAACGCAGGCCGCACTCTTTATCTCCCAGTCGGGTGAGACGGCGGATACGCTCGCCTCGCTGCGCTACTGTAAGGAGAACGATCTGAAGATCGGCGCGGTCGTCAATGTGCGCGAATCGACCATTGCCCGTGAATCCGATGCGATCTTCCCCATTCTGGCTGGCCCCGAAATCGGCGTTGCCTCCACCAAAGCCTTCACCTGCCAGCTTGCCGTTCTGGCTTCGCTGGCGATCGCAGCCGGTAAGGCGCGTGGCACGCTGACGGCAGAGCAGGAAACCGAGCTTGTCCGTCATCTGATCGAGATGCCGCGGGTGATGAGCGAACTGCTGAACGCCATCCAGCCGCAGATCGAAACCCTGTCGCGCGATCTCTCGCGCTTCAAGGACGTGCTTTATCTCGGCCGCGGCACATCCTTCCCGCTGGCGCTGGAAGGCGCGCTAAAGCTAAAGGAAATTTCCTACATCCACGCGGAAGGCTATGCCGCTGGCGAGTTGAAGCATGGGCCGATCGCGCTGATCGACGAGAACATGCCGGTCATCGTCATTGCGCCGCATGACCGCTTCTTCGAGAAGACCGTGTCGAACATGCAGGAGGTGGCAGCCCGCGGTGGGCGCATCATCTTTATCACCGATGCGAAGGGGGCCGCGGCCTCGTCGCTGGAAACCATGGCGACCATCGTGCTGCCGACCGTCGATGAACTTATTGCGCCGATGGTCTTCTCGCTACCGATCCAGCTGCTGGCCTACCACACGGCCGTCTTCATGGGCACGGATGTGGACCAGCCGCGCAATCTGGCAAAGTCGGTTACGGTGGAATGATGATCCGTCCGGAACAGGTCGGCGATCTCGACGCAATCGGCATCGTGACGCAGGCGGCGTTCCGGGAGGTACCCTATAGTGACCATAACGAGCACCTCGTCATCGAACGCTTGCGGCGGGCCGGTGCGCTCGCTGTTTCGCTTGTGGCGGAGGAGGGCGGGGCAATCATTGGCCATATCGGCTTTTCGCCTGTCGGACTTTCTGGAAGCAGCGACATGTGGTTTGGCCTTGGTCCGCTTTCCGTGTTGCCGGAACGGCAGGGGCGGGGTGTCGGTTCGGCGCTCGTTCATCGCGGCCTCGACGCATTGCGCGAACTGAATGCCGGCGGGTGCGTCGTCATGGGCGATCCGGCTTATTACCGTCGCTTCGGTTTTCACCACGATGAGCGACTGAAGGCCGGTGGCATTGATGACGAATATTTCATGATCCTGCCCTTGCAGGGCGGAACGCCGTCCGGCATTGTCCGTTATCATCAGGCATTCTTCGGTGACATCGCCTAGAGCATTCCGGTGATAACGGGACCACCTTCAATGCTCTCGGTCCCTGTTTTACCGCATTGTCCGACGCCAAAGCGATCACGCTTCGGCTGGAGATGCTCCAACATTCAGTGAGTTGATGACGGATCACCCAATCAGAATTTCCTTTGCGACACGCCTGCGTAACAGCTTTCTGACCGGCGTTCTCATTCTGGCGCCCGTCACGATCACGATGTGGCTGGTCTGGACCTTCCTGCAATGGGCCGATAGCTGGGTGAAGCCGTATATTCCGACGCGTTACGACCCGGAAGAATATTTCAACGTCGCCATTCCCGGTTTTGGCCTGCTGATTGCCGTCATCGGCATCACGGTCATCGGCTTTCTCGGCAACAATCTGATCGGCAAATGGATCGTCGGTGTCGGCGAATCCATCCTCAACCGCATGCCGCTGGTGCGGCCGATCTACAAAAGCATCAAGCAGCTGTTTGAATCGGTGCTGAAGGAGCATTCCAATTCCTTTAAGCGCGTCGGCATGATCGAGTTTCCGTCACCCGGCACCTGGGCCATGGTCTTCGTCGCATCCGAGGCCAAGGGCGAGCTTGTGTTCCGCTTCAATGAGTTAGGCCAGGAAATGGTGGCGGTGTTCCTGCCGCCAACGCCGGTTCCGACGGCGGGCTTTCTGCTGTTTGTGCCGAAAGACAAGATCATCATGCTCGACATGTCGCCGGAGGATGCCGCGAAGCTTTTGATTTCCGGTGGCCTCGTCGCCCCCGATTTCGAGCCGCCCAAGGCTCTCGCGCCCGTCTAAAACTGCCTGCATCCTTGGCTGGATCGAATCACGAATTTCCCTCAATGTTGCCTCGAATATTTGGGGGAAACATATGCGCTTTATTCGAAACGGGGTTATTCCGGTCCTCTCGACGATCATCTTCGCCTTCTTCGGTCTCCTGCTGACCGGATTGCCGGGATACAATATCGTGACGACGCTTGACGGACAGCCTATCGCCGGTGCCCCGACACCTGCGCAGGTCGATGCGATGATTTCGCAAGGAAAGAGGATGGACAGCCATATCGATTTCTATGGCGTCGTGCTGCCCGGCGAGCCCTTTTTCTGGCTGATTGGGATCATTCTGGTGGCAGCGTTCATCGGCTACAAGCTCGGCTCGGCTTTCAAGATTCCGGCTGCCGCATGATTGGTGGGGAAGGGCGCCAAGCGCGCCGCTTCCCTTTTTTGTGTAGTTAGCGTGCCTTGAGCGTCGCCAGTTCTTCCACCCCTACATGGCTCTCTACGGCGCTGCCGCGAAGGTGAAGGTAAAGCCCGATGAAGAAGGCGAGCACTGCGATGAAGACCAGGTACCAGGCATGCGCCATGGGGTTGATCGCAAGCGCTGAACTGACCGCGATTGGCGTCAAGCCGCCGAAGACGGCATAGGAGACGTTGTAGGCGAAGGAGAGGCCTGAGAAGCGGACCGATGCCGGGAAGGCGCGGACCATTACATAGGGCACCGCACCCGCCATGCCGACGGAGAGACCCATCACCGCGTAAAGCGCGAACATGGTGGTGAGCGACGTTCCGGCATAGCTGTAAAAGGTGAAGGTGGCGACGCCGAAGAAGATGCTGGCCCCCATGAAGAAAATGCCACTGCCGATGCGGTCAATCAGCGCGCCGGCGATGATCACACCGAATATCAGGAACAGTGTGCCGAAGCTCGTGCCTGCCAGGGCCTGCGTCGGCGTGTAGCCGTAGAGCTTCTGCAGGAAGGTTGCCGTCATCAGCGTCGTGACGACGATGGCCGCGGACAGCACCCAGGTGAGCAGCGCCGAGACCACGACACCGCGCATATGGTTCTTCAGGACAAGGCTGAGCGGCAGCTTGTCCGAGAGCGATTTGGAGTTCTTCATCTGCGTGAAGATCGGCGTTTCTTCCAGCCAGCGGCGCAGATAGACGGCGATCAGGCCGAAGATACCGCCAATGAGGAAGGGGATACGCCAGGCATAGCCAGACACGTCTTCCGGCGTGAAGATGGTGTTGATGGCAAAGGCGATGAGCGAGCCGAGCATGATGCCGAAGGAGAGGCCGGAGGTCAGCAGGCCACATGCAAGGCCGACATAGCGGAAGGGAACGTGCTCAGACACGAAGGTCCAGGCGCCGGGAACCTCGCCGCCGATGGCCGCACCCTGGAGCATGCGCAGCACGATGAGCAGGATCGGGGCTGCAACGCCGATCGTCGCATAGGTCGGCATCAGCGCCATGCCGAGCGTCGAGAGCGCCATCAGCAGGATCGAGAAGGCGAAGACGCGCTTGCGGCCATAACGGTCGCCATAATGCGCCAGGATGATGCCGCCGATAGGACGCACCAGGTAGCCGGCAGCGAAGATGCCGAAGGTCTGGATCATCACCAGCCAGTCTGGCATATCCGGCGGGAAGAAGAGGTGGCCGATCACGGTCGCGAAGAAGACAAAGATGATGAAGTCGTAGAATTCCAGTGCGCCGCCAAGCGCGGAGAGGCCAAGCGTTCTGTAATCCTGCGCATTCAGCGCGCGGGCGGGAACCGGGGTCGTGGTGGGAGACATGAGCGGTTTCTTCTTTCAGGGATCGTTCCCTGTGCCATGCGGTATAGCCGCCGCTAATTCAAGTCTTTTGTCAGCAGATGTCACAGGGTCTTTTGAGGCGCGTCGTAATCTTCCAGATTCGCTCCTTGCGCTTTAGTTGGTCCTTTTACCGCACGTCGTTATCGCAAAACCGCTGCACACTTTTGGGTGGACCGTGCTTTAGGTGATCCTGCACAGGATGGCGGTGGTATCGTCCGATTGTTTAAGGCGCGGGTATTTCAGGCCTTCTGGATCGATCTCCCGCTCCAATTGGCGAAGCTCCTTGATCAAGCTTGGCAAACCCGCGGTGACGGCGCGGCGGATGAGGGAGCCCGGCGTGTATTGCCCGTATAGGCTTACAAGATCGGCCAGCCCATCGGAGCAGATAATGGCCGTAGCGCCGCCGGCGATGTCGATCGTCGCGGTGGCAATGTGGTCAGCCGTTTCAGGAACGAGGCTTAAGGACCAGACGGTGCCGTCCGCCGTATTCTGTCTTTCGCGGTTGCGCCGAAGATCGGCGAGCGTCTTTGGATCGCTGGTTGCCATACCCGCTGCACCGATGCCACCGAGACGTGCGACATGGGCACTGGCGGCGGCCTGCTCTCGCTCGAAGGCGTCGGGTAGCGCCATCAGGTTTTCCTCGCCACCGTCATCGTGAAGAATGTAGACGACGCTATCGCCGAGGCCTGTGAATTGCATTCCGTTTGGGGTGACGCGCAAGCCTGCGAGTGCGGCGACCGGCCAGGCGTAGCGCGGCTGATCGCCGGCCAAGGCCTCGAAGCTGATCCTGGCATCTTCCGAGATGCGGCGAATGATGTCTGCGAAATCAACCTCAGGCGTAACCTCGCTCATCAGGCGCTTGGCAGCGAATTCGGCAATCCATGCTGCGTCGGAGCCGAAACCCGTCATGAACTGCTGGTCGCCGAGGCCGGTTGCGCCATCGACGACGAATGCGCTGGAGGCATTCCACGCCAGACGATCTTCGTTGGCGCGCTCTGGCTTGCCGGGATCGCTGATGCTGTCGATGACGTCAATCTGCATGGGTGTTACTCGAAGCGGTTGATGATGCTGATGCCGCTATCCTTGAAGCTGTCCATTGCGGGTAGAGCGGTGACGGCATCGGTGAGCGAAATATGTTTGCCGATAAGCTTTTGCGGCGAGAGCTTGCCGGTGCGGATCATCGCCAGCATATCGTCATAGCGCCAGGCCTGCATGCCGTGGCTGCCATAGATTTCCAACTCATGGGCGATCACGCGGGCCATCGGGATCTGCGGCATGGAATGATCGGCGAGCATCAGGCCCACTTGGACGTGGCGACCTCGGCGGCGGAGATTGCTGATGGAGTTGCAGCAGGTTTGCGGATGTCCGAGCGCATCGACGGAGACGTGCGCCCCGCCGCCGGTCGCATCGCGCACGGCTTCGGTCACATCGGCAACATTGCGGCTATTGATGGTGACGGTGGCGCCGAGTTCCTTCGCCAACGCCAGCTTGTCGTCGGCAATATCGATCGCGACGATCTGCGCACCAAGCCCGGCACCGATCATGATGGCCGAAAGGCCCACACCGCCGCAGCCGTGAACCGCGAGCCACTCGCCACCCTTCAGGCGCCCCTGATCGACGACGGCGCGGAAGGAGGTGGCAAAACGGCAGCCGAGGCTTGCCGCGGTATCGAAGCTCATCTCATCCGGCATATGGACGAGATTCTGATCGGCGTAATCGATCGCGACATATTCGGCGAAGGAGCCCCAATGGGTAAAGCCCGGCTGAAACTGCGTTTCGCAAACCTGCTGGTTGCCCGAGCGGCACTCCTGGCAGTGGCCGCAGCCGGAGACGAAGGGAACGGTGACGCGGTCACCGACCTTGAAGCGCATCACATTCTTGCCAACGGCGGAAATCACGCCTGCGAATTCGTGACCCGGCACATGGGGCAGGTGGATGTCGCTGTCGTGACCCATCCAGCCGTGCCAGTCGCTGCGGCACAGACCGGTTGCCTTGACTGAAATCACCACGCCGCCCGGCGTCGGTTCAGGGTCCGGCAGGCTCGCAATTTTCGGAGCTTCGCCAAACCGTTCGTAGAATAATGCCCGCATAGGTGCCTCCTGATCTGGCCCGGAGTTACCCGGTTTTTCGGCCCCGAAACAGTGCGCTACTCTGCTACAATCATCAAATCTTCTGATGCAAAGTGCAGCGTGATCCTCTCGCCAATGGAAGGTGGCGCCGTGCCGGGATCGTTGAACATGTCGAAGGAAAGCACGCTGCCGCCGACATCGAGACGGGTGCGGATGACCGAGCCAAGGAAGTGACTGGAGGTAACGACGCCGGAAATGGCGACATCGCCCTTGGCGCTTTCTGCAAGCGATCCCGCTTCCGGACGAAGCGCAACAGTGACCTTCTCACCATTGGCTTTTGCAAGCGGCTTTTTCAGCGATACTTTCTGATCGCCGATCAGAACCGTGCTGGTCGTTGCATCGACAACGGTGGCATCGATGAGGTTCAGCGTGCCGACGAAGGAGGCGACGAAGCGGGTGGCGGGGTTGTTGTAGATCTCGAAGGGCGAGCCGATCTGGTCGGCGCGGCCGGCATTCATCACCACGATGCGGTCGGAAATCGACAGGGCTTCTTCCTGGTCATGGGTAACGAAGATGGTGGTGATGCCGAGTTTGCGCTGGATCTGACGGATTTCTTCGCGAAGCGACACGCGGATCTTGGCGTCGAGAGCGGAAAGCGGTTCGTCGAGAAGCAGGACTTCCGGCTTTGGCGCCAGTGCGCGGGCCAGCGCAACGCGCTGCTGCTGACCACCGGACATCTGGAAGGGATAACGGTCTGCCAGATGTTCAAGATGGATGAGCGCCAGCATTTCCTTGACGCGCGCATCGATTTCCGACCTTGGCTTGCCCGCGACCTTGAGACCGAAGGCGACGTTTTCGCGGACATTCATGTTGGGAAACAGCGCATAGGCCTGGAACACCATGCCGATATTGCGCTGATTGGGTCGAAGTGTCGTCTGGTCCTTGCCATTGATGACGATGGCGCCATCGCTTGGCGTCTCGAAGCCCGCGATCATGCGCAGGACCGTCGTCTTGCCGCAACCGGATGGGCCGAGGAAGGAAACGAATTCGCCCTTCTCGATGGCCATGTTGAAGTCATGCACGACCTGCACCGGACCAAAGGACTTCTTAATGTGCGTGAGTGTCAAAAAGCTCATGTAAAATCCTCAGGCCTTGGGAGGCGCGCCCTTCTGGTAGCGGGAGACGAGTTGGATGAGACCGAGGCAACCCCAGGTGATGCCGAAGGAGATGACGGCAAGGGCAGCGGGCTCGTAGGCTCTATTTGCGCCGAGAAGCTGCATATAGGGGCCGAAGGCCGGTCGGTTCAAAAGCGCTGCCATGGTGAATTCACCGATGACGATGGCAAAGGTCAGGAAGGCGCCAGAAAGAACAGCCACCAGCACGTTCGGCAAAATGATCCGGGCAAGAATGGTGGTCCAGCCAGCGCCGAGGCTCTGGGCTGCTTCGGTGAGCGTGCCGATATCGATGGTGCGCAGACCCGTATCGACGGCGCGGTACATGTAAGGCAGTGCGAGCGTCGTGTAACCGAACATCAACAGCAGATTTGTACCGGATGTCGTGCCCGTGAGAGGTAGCCAGCTGGAGGTGTTGTAAAGGCGGATATAGCCGAAGACGATGACGATGGCGGGAATGACGAGCGGAAGCAGCGTGATAAATTCGATCACGGGGCGCAGCGTCGGCAGTTTCAGCCGCACCCAATAGGCGGTTGGCACCACCAGCAGCACGCCGAAGACGATGGTGACGAGCGCCATGATGACCGAGTAGGTGAAGGTCTCCTGAAAGCGCGGATCGCTCAAGACCACGGCATAGGCATCGAAGGAGTAGACGCCGCGCCGCATCTTCAGCGAGAAGTTGGTCATGCCGATCAGCGGCAGGGCAAAATAGAGGATGCCGAAGAGGAGGGCGCCCCAGGCAAAAATCCGCTTCATTTCAGCCACCTCTCACTGCGCGTGCGCATCCAGATGTACAGCGTATTGGCGATACAGGTGACGACGATCATGCCGAAGGCCAGCGCATAGCCGAGATTGGGGTTGCCGAGAACGTCACCGCGGATCTGGGCGAAGAGCAGGATCGGAACGATGTTGAGCGAGGAGCCGGTGAGCGCAATCGCGGTTGCGACGGCGCCGAAGGCGTTGGCGAAGAGGAGCGAGAAGGTGCCAAGGATTGATGGCAGCAGGATGGGAAACGCCACCATGCGCCAATATTGCCAGCCACTGGCGCCGAGAATTTCGGCCGCCTCGCGCCATTCGCGTTTGAGGCCGTCGAGCGCCGGCGTGATGATGAGGATCATCAGCGGGATCTGGAAGAACAGATAGGTAATCGTCAGGCCCCAGAAGGACAGAATATTGAAGCCCATCACGCGCAGGTCTATGCCGAGCTGTGTCTTGAGAAACAGCGTGACGAGGCCGACCGGGCCGAGTGTGGCAATGAAGGCAAAGGCGAGCGGCACGCCAGCAAATTGCGAGGCAACACCGGAAAAGGTCAAAAGCGGCGCACGGATTTTCTGCGGCAAGCCGCCCAGCACGACGGCGGACGCCACGGCAAAGCCAATCAGACAGCCGAGAGCTGCCGAGGCAACGCTGATCTTGATCGATATCCAGTAGGCCGCGAGAATGGAGGGCGTGAAGAGCCCGATGATGTTGTCAAAGGTGAAGCTGCCGTCCGGGCTCTGAAACGCGCCGATGACGATCTTCATCGTCGGCATGATCAGGAAAAGCAGGACAAAAATGGCAAAAGGCAAAATGCCGAGCCATTCGAGCTTCGGCCGATAGCGCCGTTTCACCGGCAGTGCTGTGCCAGTATCTGCTGATGACATGCTGTCCCCATGCCGCGATCATCGCGGTCTCGTTCTTTATGTGCAGCAGGCCGCCCCGGACGTTTGAGGCCAGGGCGGCCATTGGTCTTTACGTCTTACTTGACGTTCGCGCCGACAACCTTGTCCCAGCCGCCGGTAACCGCTGCCTTGTTGGCATCGACATCTTCCAGCGTCGGGAAGGTGGCCTTTTCATAGGCTGCCGGAGGCGGCAGGGCGTCGAGAAGGTCCTTCGGGATCTTGTTGGCCTTGGCAAGCGCGTTGAAGCGGATTGGATGGCAGAAGCCCTTGAGCCAGCCGAGCTGACCGTCGTCGGAGTAGAGGTGCTCCATCCATAGCTTCGCAGCATTCGGATGCGGTGCATAGGCGGAGATGCCCTGCACGTAGACGCCAGCCAGGACGCCCTTTTCAGGAACGACGACTTCGGTCGGCGGGTTGCCGTTCAGGGTCTTTGCCCAACCGAGAGCGTTGTAGTCCCAGGCAATCACGATTGGCGTCGCACCCTGTGCCAGCGTCCCGGCCTTGCCGATGACAGGAACGAAGTTGCCAGCCTTGTTGAGGTCGGCGAAGTACTTCAGACCGGCTTCACCAGCTTCCTTGCCGTCCTTGGCGCCCGTGGAGAGGCCAGCGGCGAGAACGCCGAGGATCGCCTGGTTGGAGGCGCGTGGGTCGCCAGCAAGCGCGACCTGGCCCGCATATTCCGGCTTCAGAAGATCAGACCAGTCCTTCGGCGAATTGCTGACGAGGTCCTTGTTCACGAAGAAGGACATGACGCCGTAATAGTCGCCGTACCAGTAGCCTTCGGCATCCTTGACGTTGTCTGGAATTTCGTCCCAGGTGGAGACCTTGTAAGGCTGCAGAAGGCCTTCCTTCTTTGCCTGAGGACCGAAGGCCAGACCAACGTCGATCACGTCAGGTGCCTGCGGGCCCTTGTTGTCCTTGTTGGCCTTGATGGCTTCGATTTCGTCAGCCGAGCCCGCGTCTGGGTTCAGCTCGTTGACCTGAATTTCCGGGTACTTAGCCTTGAAAGACGCGATGACGTCGCCGTATCCACACCAGTCGTGCGGCAGGGCGATGGTGGTCAGCATGCCTTCTTTCTTGGCAGCTGCGATGAGTTCTTCGCTTGGTGCTGCAGCGGCGATTGCCGTGGTGGCAAGCACGATTGCGGTGGTAAGCGAAAGCAGTCGGCGGCTGTGCGAGATCACTTTAGTTCTCCTCTTCGTGTCTCATGCGTCGGCGGACGCTGTACGTGGCTTGCATGAATGTGATGTGACGGTTGTAAGGGTGCTCATCGCGGTCACGCTAGCCCCGTTTGGGCCTCCTCGCCATCATTACGTCACTTTTTTGTCATGTTGCGGTGTGTGCGACATTTGTCGTTCTGCTTGCGTCTTCTCCCTTTTGTCCCTTATTCGGTTTCGATCGTCCAGCTTGTCACCCTCGATCGGGTTTTCTGAACAGGCGTGTCTGCTCGAAAAGGCCTTCAAGCGCGTTCATGCGCTGGCGGGTCTCGTCCCATCCATTGCTCTGCACCGCCTCGATCAAAGCTTCGACGACGAAGAGCGTGACGACCGAGCTGTCCCATGCGGACGGCGCTTCGATCTTCACCCGGAAGGTGTGTTTGGCAAAGCGGGAGACAGGCGATGTCCACTGGTCGGTGAACAGAAGAATGCTGACATCGTTGTCATGCGCCACCTGGGCGAGCGTCACCATATCCTGCTCGTAGCGACGGATGTCGAAGATCACCAACACGTCGCCAGCGCTCATGTTCAGCATATATTGCGGCCATGAGCTGGAGTTGGATGACATCAGCGCCGTCTTTGGGCGGATGACCTGCATATGGGTGAAGAAATACTCCGCAATCGCGCCGGTGATCCGCCCACCGACGAAATAGATGCCGCGCTTCCGGTCCGAGAGAAGTGCCGCAGCATTGTCGAAATCGGCCGTATCCAGATCGCTCAGCGTATCGCGCAGATTGTTGGTGATGGCAGCGGCGAAGCGATTGAGGATATGCAAGCCCGGCGCGTTGCTCGCCCATCTGTCATGCTTGGCAATCGGGTTGGAAATGGTGGCTTCCAGCTCCTGGTGGAGGCTTGCCTGAAATTCAGGGTAACCCTTGTAGCCGAGCTTTTGCACCATGCGGGCAACCGTCGGGGTGGAGACGCCAGCATTTTCCGCAACAGTGGTGATGCTGCCGAGGCCGGATACGGGGTAATTCGCGAGCAGGCTCTCCGCGAGCTGCCTTTCGGCGCGCGTCAAACCCTCATAGTGGGTCTGGATGACCTCCGACACCGTCGCAGACGACGTGTTGCTCAAATTCTTCCCCTTTTCCGGTTTTGTCACCGGGTTTTGCGCAGGATTAAGATACGCAGCCGCGCTGGAGTCAATCGGAAAAATGAAGAGAAAATTTCAAAAATCCATTTGACACTTTGGCATATGTGAAGAATTCTCTTCGCGTCGTTGGGGAACGGCAAAACCAGATGGGGTACGACCATGACGGTTCGTTCGCAATTTTTCCACGCCGACGAAGGTGACGCAGTCGCGGTGGAAAACGAAACGGGGAAAAGCCGGGTGCTGCTCGTCTGCGAGCACGCCTCGAAAACGCTTCCCGCCCGTTATGGCGATCTCGGTCTTGCCGAGGATGTCTTGTCGAGCCACATTGCCTGGGACCCTGGCGCGCTTTCGGTGGCGCGTCTTCTGTCTCAGAAGCTTGATGCAGCGCTCATCTTTCAGCGGTTTTCGCGACTGATCTATGACTGCAATCGTCCGCCGGAATCGGCCTCCGCCATGCCGGTCGTAAGCGAGATCTATAACATTCCGGGCAACGCCGATCTGGATGAGGCCGAACGGTTTCTCCGAACTGCCGCCCTCTACGTCCCGTTCCATGAAGCCGTTTCCAGCCTCGTGGAAAAGCGGAAGATCCTCGGCATCGAGAGCGTCATCGTGACCATTCACAGTTTTACGCCGGTCTATCACGGGCGGGTGCGTGAGGTGGAAATCGGCATCCTGCATGACAGGGACTCGCGTCTTGCCGATGCGATGCTCGCCGACCGGGGAGGGGCCTCTTTCAAGGTTGAGCGCAATGAGCCCTATGGGCCTGAGGACGGCGTAACCCACACGCTTCGTCTGCACGCGCTGCCGGAGGGTCTGTTGAATGTGATGATCGAAGTTCGCAACGATCTCATCGCAGACAAGGCGGGACAGCGTGCCGCTGCCGACTATTTAGGTGAAAGCCTCGAAAGAGCGCTTGCCAGCATAGGAGACTAGACTTGGATGTCGGCAGGTTACCCTGCCGAAGATAATGTGCCGTGTGGTCCAGAACGCCAAAAATGGCGCACGCCAGACGGGGTAGGGAACAGCAGATGCATGCGGCCGGTGGGAAGGTCCCGCCAGCCGAACTGGGGCAAAATCGGCCAATCCGGCTGACTGCCTGCTTTTTTCTTGATCAGGAGAGACAAGGCATGGACAGTTCATCATCCGGCGTCAGCTATAAAAAGGCAGACGCATCCTATTTCGAAAAGCGTGGACTATCGCGTTATGCGGGCGTCTGGTCGCTGTGGGCGCTCGGCGTCGGCGCCGTCATTTCCGGACATTTTTCCGGCTGGAATTTCGGCTTTGCCACCGGCGGCTGGGGCGGCATGCTGGTGGCGGGTATTATCATCGCCATCATGTATCTGGGCCTGACCTTTTCCATTGCGGAAATGAGCCCGGCGTTGCCGCACACCGGTGCGGCTTATTCTTTTGCGCGTACTGCGATGGGGCCTTGGGGAGGCTTCATTACCGGGCTTTGCGAGAACGTCGAATATGTTCTGACCCCCGCCGTCATCGTCACTTTCATCACGGCCTATGTGAATTCCATTCTCGGGCTCGATCCAGTCTATTCGCCGCTTCTGTGGGTGTTGTTCTACATCATCTTCCTGGCGCTCAACGTCTTCGGGCTTGAGCTCTCCTTCAAGGTGACATTGGTCATCACGCTGATTTCGCTCGGCGTTCTGGTGTTCTTCTGGATCAGCGCCATTCCCAACATCGATTTCTCCCGCTGGGCACTGAATATCGGCGTCGGGCCGGACGGCAAGGCAGTGGAATTGCCGGAGGGCAATGGCTCCTTCTTCCCGTTCGGCATTTCCGGCGTTCTGGCGACACTTCCGTTTGCCGTCTGGCTGTTCCTGGCGATCGAACAGTTGCCGCTCGCAGCCGAGGAGTCGGTCGATCCCAAGCGCGACATGCCGAAGGGCATCATTCTCGGCATCATCACGCTGATGGTTTCCGCCTTCATGATCGTGCTGCTCAATCCATCGCTTCCCGGTGTCGGCGCGTTCCACCTCAGTTCGGCATTGGAGCCGCTGCTGGATGGCTTCAAGGCGGTCTATGGCGATAGCGGCGTGGTGTTGCTGGGTCTCGTGGCTTTGACCGGCCTCATCGCCAGCTTCCACACCATCCTTTATGCGCAAGGGCGGCAGATCTATTCGCTCTCGCGCGCTGGCTATTTCCCGACAGCATTGTCCATCACCCACTCCAAGTTCAAGACACCGCATGTCGCCATGTTGACGGGTGCGATCGTCGGCTTGGGCGTCATGATGATCATCTGGTTCGCCCTCGGTGCGGAGCAGGGCGGCAGCATCATCGGCAGCGTGTTGCTGAACATGGCCGTGTTCGGCGCGATGTTCTCCTACATCATGCAGGCGATCTCCTTCATTCTGCTGCGCAAGAACCTGCCGCATATCGAACGGCCGTTCCGTTCGCCACTTGGCGTTCCAGGTGCGGTGCTCACCATCATCATCGCCGTCGTGACACTGCTTTATCAGGTGCAGGACCCGAACTTCACCAAGGGTGTGTTGTGGGTGGCGATCTGGTTCGCCGTGGCGATCGCCTATTTCGCCATCATCGGTCGTCATCGCCTGATCCTCTCGCCGGAGGAAGAGTTTGCGATGGAGCACAAGCAGGCTGCACTCAACGCGTCTGCCGCGAAGGCCTGACGATCAAAAAGAGAAGGGCGGCGCTGTTAGGGCCGCCCTTTGACAAAAACCAACATAGGGAACAACGAGATCATGACGACCTACACATTCGACGAGTTGAAGAAGGATGTCGCCGAAGGGCGCATCGACACGGTTCTGGCGTGCCTCGTGGATATGCAGGGTCGCCTGATGGGCAAGCGTTTCCAGGGGCAGTTCTTTGTCGAGAGTGCGTATGATGAAACGCATTGCTGTAACTATCTGCTCGCCACCGACATGGAGATGGAGACGGTTCCTGGCTATAGAGCCACGAGCTGGGAGAAGGGCTACGGTGACTACACGCTGAAGCCGGACATGGCGACGCTGCGTCGGGTGCCTTGGCTGGAAGGAACAGCGCTGGTTATCTGCGATGCCTATGATCATCATACCCATGCGGAAGTGCCGCATTCGCCGCGCGCGATGCTGAAAAGCCAGGTCGCCCGGCTCGAGGACATGGGGCTGAAAGCCTACATGGCGAGCGAGCTTGAGTTCTTTCTCTTCGACCAGAGCTTCGAGTCGGTACGTGCCAACGGCTATCGCAACCTCAATCCGGCGAGCGCCTATAATGAGGATTACCACATCTTCCAGACCACCAAGGAAGAGGAGGTAATGCGCGCCATCCGCAACGGTCTGCAAGGGGCCGGCATTCCGGTGGAAAACACCAAGGGCGAAGCTTCCGCCGGTCAGGAAGAAATCAACGTGCGCTATGCCGACGCACTGACCATGGCCGACCGCCACGCGATCATCAAGAATGCCACCAAGGAGATCGCCTGGTCCAAGGGCAAGTCCGTGACTTTCCTTGCCAAGTGGAACTATAGCGCTGCTGGCAGCTCCTCGCACATTCACCAGTCTCTCTGGAGCCTGGATGGCAAGACATCGAAGTTCTTCGATAAGGATGCTGATCACGGCATGTCTGAGATGATGAAACATTATGTGGCGGGGCTTCTGGCGCATGCCAGCGAGATCACCTATTTCCTTGCGCCGTATATCAACTCCTACAAGCGTTACATGGCCGGCACATTCGCGCCGACCAAGGCAGTCTGGAGCATGGACAACCGTACGGCCGGGTATCGTCTGTGTGGCGATGGCACCAAGGGCATTCGCATCGAGTGCCGTGTGGGCGGCTCCGATCTCAATCCGCATCTTGCCATGGCAGCACTGCTTGCGGCCGGCATTGACGGCATCGAGAAGAAGATGGAACTTGAGCCGCAATTCGTCGGCGACGCCTATGGCGGAAAGGAAGTTCGGGAGATCCCGAAAACGCTTCGCGACGCCACGGATCACCTGAACGGTTCCGCCATGCTGCGCGGGGCTTTCGGGGACGACGTGATCGACCACTACGTGCGTGCCGCAAAGTGGGAACAGGAAGAATATGATCGCCGCGTGACCGACTGGGAAGTCGCACGCGGTTTCGAAAGAGCATAACAGGCTAGGAATATATCATGGTCATGATCCAGAATATCTCGCCGATCGACGGCTCGGTCTATGCCGAACGGGAGGCGATGTCGCTGGATGCGGCGCGCGGCGCCGTGTTGAAGGCGCGGGCTGCTCAAAAAGCGTGGGCACGCCGTCCTTTGGAAGAACGCGTTCAACTGGTTTTGAAGGGCGTGGCGCGCCTCAACGAAATGGTAGATGAGGTGGTGCCGGAACTGGCCCACATGATGGGCCGCCCGGTTCGCTATGGTGGGGAGTTCAAGGGCTTCAACGAACGCTCGAATTACGTCGCCTCGATTGCCGCCGATGCGCTCGCGCCGCTCGTGATCGAGGAGAGTGGCAATTTCGAACGCCGGATCGAGCGCGAAGCGCATGGCGTGGTCTTCGTCATTGCGCCTTGGAATTATCCCTATATGACGGCGATCAACACGGTTGCACCGGCCCTGATGGCCGGCAACACCGTCGTCATCAAACATGCGGCGCAGACGCTTCTTGTCGGCGAGCGCATGGTGCGCGCCTTTGTCGAGGCGGGTGTTCCAGACGACGTGTTCGTCAACGTCTTCCTCGATCACCAGACGACGTCTGCACTGATCTCGGAAGGGCTGTTCAACTTCGTCAATTTCACCGGATCGGTGGAAGGCGGGCGCGCCATCGAGCGCGCGGCGGCTGGCACCTTTACCGGTCTTGGACTTGAGCTCGGCGGCAAGGACCCAGGCTATGTCATGGAAGATGCCGACCTCGACGCTGCCGTCGATACGTTGATGGATGGTGCGACCTATAATTCCGGCCAGTGCTGCTGCGGCATCGAGCGCATCTATGTCAACGAAGCGCTCTACGACGCCTTTGTCGAAAAGTCCGTGGCCTGGGTGTCCAACTACAAGCTTGGCAACCCGCTGGAGCAGGAAACGACGCTCGGGCCGATGGCCAACAAGCGTTTCGCCAAGGTGGTGCGCCAACAGGTGGCCGACGCTGTTGCGAAGGGCGCCAAGGCGCTCGTCGATCCGAAGCTCTTTCCCGCTGATGACGGCGAGAGCGCCTATGTTGCGCCGCAAGTTCTGATCGATGTCGATCACTCGATGGAGTTCATGACGGAAGAGACCTTTGGCCCGGCGGTCGGCATCATGAAGGTGAAGAATGACGAGGAAGCCATCTGGCTGATGAATGACAGCAAATACGGCCTGACCGCCTCGCTCTGGACCCAGGATGCCGAACGGGCAGGGCGCATCGGCCGCGAGATCGAAACTGGCACCGTCTTCATGAACCGTGCGGATTATCTCGATCCGGCGCTTTGCTGGACAGGCGTCAAGGAAACCGGACGCGGCGGTTCGCTCTCCGTCATCGGCTTCCAGAACCTGACACGTCCAAAATCATACCATCTGAAGAAAGTCACGAAATGAACATCGTCGCAAACTGGAGCTATCCGACCCCCATCAAGCTCGGGCGTGGCCGCGTCAAGGAACTGGCGGATGCCTGCAAGACGCTCGGCATCAAGAAGCCGCTTCTGGTCACGGATCGCGGTCTTGCCGGCATGGCGATCACCGGCCATGCGCTCGATATTCTCGACGAGGCTGGACTTGGCCGCGCGATCTTCTCGGACGTCGATCCGAACCCGAACGAGATCAATCTCGAGGCCGGTGTGAAGGCCTTCAAGGATGACGGGCATGATGGTGTCGTGGCCTTCGGAGGCGGCTCGGGTCTCGATCTCGGCAAGGCTGTCGCCTTCATGGCAGGGCAGACGCGGCCGGTTTGGGACTTTGAGGATGTCGGCGACTGGTGGACGCGCGCCAATTCCGATGGTATCGCACCGATCGTAGCGGTGCCGACGACGGCTGGAACGGGTTCGGAAGTGGGACGCGCCAGCGTCATTACCAACTCCAAGACCCATGTGAAGAAGATCATCTTCCATCCGAAATTCCTGCCGGGCGTCGTCATCTGCGATCCGGAACTGACCGTCGGCATGCCGAAGGTCATCACTGCGGGCACCGGTATGGATGCTTTTGCCCATTGCCTGGAAGCCTATTCCTCGCCCTTCTATCACCCGATGAGCCAGGGTATTGCCCTTGAAGGCATGCGGCTGATCAAGGAGTTCCTGCCTCGGGCTTACAAGGATGGCACGGATATCGAAGCGCGCACCAACATGATGGCGGCAGCCGCCATGGGTGCGGTCTCCTTCCAGAAGGGTCTCGGCGCGATCCATTCGCTGTCGCATCCGGTTGGCGCTGTCTACAATACCCATCACGGCATGACGAATGCTGTGGTGATGCCTGCCGTGCTGCGCTTCAACCGTCCGGCGATCGAAGACAAGATCGCGCGTGCGGCTGCCTATCTCGGGATCGAAGGTGGGTTCGACGGCTTCTACGATTACGTGCTGCAGCTTCGTAAGGAACTTGGCGTGCCGGATAACCTCACGGCCATGGGCATCAAGCCGGATCGTATCGACGAGCTGACAGCTGAGGCGATCAAGGATCCGAGCTGCGGTGGTAACCCGGTCGAGATGACGCTGGAAAACACCAAGGCCTTGTTCGAGGCTTGTTTCTGATTGATGGAGGCGGGACGTCACGCGTCCCGCCTTGTCCATTTCCTGCCGGTACCAAAGTGCGGGCTCCGCCCTTCAATATCGCCATATTCTCATAAACGCGCTACGATCCTTTCTTCCACGGGAGGAAGGATCATGAGCAAGAATACGGTCTGTATCTGGTACGACAAAGACGCCGAGGCTGCGGCACGGTTCTATGCCGAGACTTTTCCGGACAGTTCGGTTGGCGCGGTTACGCGTGCGCCCGGCGATTATCCGAGTGGCAGCCAGGGTGACGTTCTGGTGGTGGAATTCACCGTCGCAGGCATCCCCTGCATCGGACTGAATGGCGGCCCGACCTTCAAGCACAGCGAAGCGTTTTCCTTCCAGATCGCAACCGACGATCAGGCGGAGACCGACCGCTACTGGAATGCCATCGTCGGCAATGGCGGGCAGGAAAGCGAGTGTGGCTGGTGCAAGGACAGGTGGGGCATTTCCTGGCAGATCACGCCGCGCACGCTGCTCGAAGCGTTGGCTGCAGGCGGCGGGGAGGCCAAGCGCGCCTTCGCGGCGATGATGACGATGAAGAAAATCGATGTGGCAACGATCGAGGCTGCCCGGCGCGGCGACTGACCTGTGGCATAGGTATCGATTCTAGATGAGGCCGCGCTGCTTCAGAGGTGTTTTCAATTTGTTAACCATATTGGTTAACACTCTATCAAGCACCATGCTTCGGTGCATTCCAGAGCATCGCATTACAAAGGCTCTGACATCTCGGGGTCACCATGACAGTCATCACATTCGCCAACACAAAGGGTGGGGCCGGCAAGACCACTGCGGTTCTTCTGCTCGCAACGGAACTGGCCCGCACAGGCCACCGCGTCACCGTTCTCGATGCCGACCCGCAGCTTTGGATTTCGCACTGGTTTGAAATCTCCGGCTCGATCAACAATCTCAGCGTCATATCAAACGTGACGATGGCCTCGCTGGAAGGCCATATTCGTGAGAACCGGTCCAATACCGACTGTTTCATTATCGATCTGCCTGGCACCAAGAGCCCGCTCTTGACGATGGCGCTCGGCATTTCAGATCATGTTCTGATCCCCGTGCAGGGTTCCGCTATGGACGCCCGTGGTGCAGCGGAGGTGCTTGACCATCTGGCATTTCTCGACGCGAAGATGGGCCGAAAGATCGATCATTCCGTCGTGCTGACGCGCGTCAACGCCATGGTCAGCACGCGTGCGCTGCTTCAGGTGAAGATGCTGCTTGAAAGCCGCAACGTGCGTGTACTCAACACACCGATTGCCGAACGTGCTGCCTTCCGCGACATCTTCGACCACGGCGGCACGATTGCAGCCCTCGACTGTCAGAAGGTCAGCAATGTCGACAAGGCGCTGGAGAATGTGCGCCTTTTCGCGGCCGAGGTGCTGGCTCTTCTCCCGGCACGTGTCGTTCGTTCGGGTCGGGATTTCAGGTTTGGCCGCAGGGCTGCATGATCGGCAACTGCGATGCAAGCCAGAGCGTTCACCGTCCTGGTTTGCCGTGCCCCTGTTATGATCGCTTCCACGACAACGGGGGTGCTCTGACTTACGCAACGTCCCTTTGCTGGGCTGCGAGATGATAGGGCTTCACCAGACAATCTGCGGGAATGCCCCATTCCTTATGAAGCTTATAGATCATGTCTACGGTCAGGGCGCGCTTCTTGTTCAGCACTTCAGATGCGCGAGAGCGGGAGCCGAAAAGCGCGCCGAGATCCGACTGTGTTCGGCCGGTCATCTCCATATGCGACCTTATTAACTCCACCGGTTCAGGCGCATCGATCGGGTAGTGCGTATCTTCATAGGCTTCTATGATAGCCGACAAAACATCAAAGCGTTCCCCTTCAGGCGTTCCCCGTTCCGGCGGATTATCGAAGTAGGGTGAGACCTCGGCAATGGCCCACGCGAGGTCATCATTGTTCCTGATGGCGCGAATGTTATCCATTACACTGTCTCCGGGTTGATCTTGTCATATTCCTTGTGGGTGCCGATGAATTTTATCAGGACCCGTTTATACGCATAAGCAACATGCACGATCAGTCGATATTTGTTTCCCGCGATGTCGAATATGATCCTGTTGTCCGAAACAAAATCGACCGTAGCGCCAAATGCGGCCTTTACATCCGAGGGGCCAGTCCAGTCAGCTTTGCTGACAATTGCATGCCACGTCCTCAGCGGAGTTTCAGCTTGGGATTGTTGCTCCCAAAAGGCCTTCAACGTCGATTTGGCGATGATCTGCAGGCACCACCATGTAACACAAAGGGCACGCTCGGGCAAGAAAATTCCCAAATCGGGAACGTTCTGTGGCCTTTTTGACGAGGGGAATTCTCTTTGAGGAGGCAATTCCATGGAAAAGGCTGAAAACTTTTTCTTGATTTGGAAACGATCATTTCCTATATCTCGATCCATGACAGAGATTGCCTCCTCGCCATTACCCAATCGCCAGCGCGGCCGACCGCGCGAATTCGATGTCGATGCCGCTATCGACAGGGCGATTGGCGTGTTTTCCGAGCGTGGCTTCCATGCGACCTCGGTGGGCGATCTGACGGAGGCGATGGAACTGACGCAGGGTAGTCTCTACAAGGCGTTCAAGGACAAGAAGGATATCTACATCGCTGCGGTCGAGCGCTACAAGCTGGTGCAGACGAAGCGGTTCGAGGCCAAGGTGCAGGCCGGTGAAAATGGCCGCGAAAGGCTGAGGGCGGCAATGGAGTTTTATGCCGGCAACTCGGCGGGCTCATCGGGTGAGCAGGGCTGCCTGATCGTCGGGGCTGCCGCCGATCTGGCGTCGCTGGATGCCGATGTGGCGCGCGTGGTGAGGAGCGCCATCGAGGCGCGCGAGAAGATACTGGCCCGCCTTGTGCGGGAAGGGCAGACGGATGGCTCTGTTACGGGTCGGGGCGATGCGGACGTTCTGGCCAAGACGGCACTCTGCCTGCTGTATGGAATGCGGGTAGTCGGCAAGACCGGCCCCTCACGGGAGGATATGTCTTCGGTCGTCGATGCCGCCATGCGCATTTTCGATTGATCTTTTGTTTAATTTGGAAATGATTGTTTCCTAATTTGGAGTGACGTTATGGCTTTAAAAGCTGTCGACACGAATGAAGCGGCGGCAGAGACGATGTCGTCCGCCATGATCTTCTTGCTGGCGAGTGCCTGTGGGCTCGTGGCAGCGAACATCTATTATGCGCAGCCCTTGGCAGGCGTGATCGGCCCTGAACTCGGCCTATCAGCGGCAGCGACTGGATTGATCGTGACGCTGACCCAAATCGGCTATGGTCTTGGCCTTCTGTTCGTCGTGCCGCTCGGCGATCTGGTGGAAAATCGCAAGCTGATCGTCGGCACCGTTGCGACTGCGGTTCTGGCTCTGATTGCCGCGGCGCTTGCGCCGCATGCCGGGCCCTTTCTGTTTGCAATGTTCCTCGTCGGCGTCAGTTCGGTGGCGGTACAGATGATCGTGCCGTTCGCCGCGCATATGACGCCGGCTGCGATCCGCGGACGGGTCGTCGGCAATGTCATGAGCGGCTTGATGGTCGGCATCATGCTGGCGCGCCCGGTCTCCAGTGTTCTCTCGGAGTTTGTTTCCTGGCGTGGCGTCTTCCTGGTCTCTGCTGTAGCGATGGGTATTCTGGCGATGGTGCTCTACCGGCAGCTGCCACGGCGCATGCCGGACGCGAAGCTGCCCTATCGCGCGCTTCTGGCATCCATGGCGGAGCTTGCGCGCACGACACCGATCCTGCAGCGGCGGTCAGCTTATCAGGCAGCGATGTTTGGCGCCTTCAGCCTGTTCTGGACGACCACGCCGCTTTATCTGAGCGGCCCGGCTTTCCAACTGACGCAGGGGCAAATTGCGCTCTTTGCCTTGGCGGGTGCGGCTGGTGCGATTGCGGCTCCCATCGCCGGACGCGTCGCGGATCGCGGCTGGACATGGGGGGCAACGCTCTTTGCGCTCATCACTGCTGCGACGTCTTTCCTCGTCACCCATATCGCACCGGAAGGATCAAATCTGTCTCTGGCGCTGCTCGTCGTCGCCGCCATCATCCTGGACTTTGCCGTCACCACCAATCTGGTGCTGAGCCAGCGTGCCATATTTGCGCTCGGCGCAGAGTTCCGCAGCCGCCTCAACGGCGTCTTCATGGCAACCTTCTTCATGGGTGGTGCGGTCGGATCGGCGCTTGGCGGCTGGGCCTATTCCCACGGACAGTGGACAGCGGCATCCTGGCTGGGTTTTGCCCTGCCGGTCATGGCTCTCGGCTTCTTTCTGACAGAGCGCAGAAGTGAACAGCGGGCAGTGAGAGTGGGCTGAGGCTTCGGCTGCTCTTGATCATCTGCTGAGTCAAACAAACCGCTCAAACGAAAAATCCCCGGCCATGACCTGGTCGGGGATTTCTGTTCAAAGGGAACGGATACTATTCGGCAAATTCGACCACGACACCGGGGCGGACCATCTTGGCAAGCTCCGTGGCGTCCCAGTTGGTCAGGCGGATACAGCCATGGCTGTTGGTCTTGCCGATCTTGGATGGTTCCGGCGTCCCATGGATGCCGTAGGTGGGTTTGGACAGCGCGATCCATACCGTCCCTACGGGGCCGTTCGGCCCTGGCGGGATCTGCAGGATCTGGGTGTTCTGCCCCTGCTGGAAGTTGATCTTCGGGTTATAGGTATAGCCCGGATTGAGCGCGATACGCTCCACCGTGTGGGTGCCGCTTGGGGACGGCGTGTCCGAAGACCCGATGGTCGCCGGGTAGGCGGCGATCAGCGTGCCCCCCTCGTCGTAAGCGAAAACCTGCTTGATGCCCTTATGCGCCACGATGCGCGCCACCTGGCCCTTCTTCGGCTCGCCTGGATTGGCGACCTTGATGATCGTGCCGGGAACGGTGAAATCAACACCGGGGTTGAGTTCCTTCAGATAGGTCTCGTCCATGTGGAATCGCTCGGCCAGCGCTTCTGTGGTGGACGTGTAGGACATGGCGGGAAGCTCAGCCTTGGCGGCATAGTCATCCGGGATAGAAGCGACATAAGGGCCTGCCGCATCGGCCGCGGTGATCGTGTAGTCGACGATCGCCATGCCGCCGCTGTTACGAAGACGCTCGAGAATGTCGTCGGTGTTGTTCGGATCCAGCCGCTCCCCGGTCATCTCCTGCCAGGCGGAAATGGCCTTGTTGACGTTGTCGCCCATCTTGCCATCGATGACGCCGGGCGAAATGCCCTCGCGGTCGAGAAAGACTTGAAGAGCGACGATTTCCTGGCGCGAGCGATTGACCGGTGCGGTGACTGGCTGGTTACGCTCGATCAGATGGTCCGGCTGTGGCACGGCGGCTGTCGTGCTTTCGCCCGGCATCGGCTGGCTCAGAGGGCCGCTTTCGACATCGCCGCGCTGGGGCTCGACAGAGCCGGTATAGACATCGTCGCCGATGCCATCATTGCGAAACTCGCGGTAGTCGCGGTACTGGCCGTTACCCTGTTGAGAGCGCTGATTCTCCTGATAGCCGTAGCTTCGGCGGGGCTGTTCAGGTTCGCGGTACCGGCCGGGCGGCGGCGGATAATAGGTGTCGGGTTCGCTGTAGTAGGGATCTCGCTGCGCCTGGTAAGGGTCGCGCGGAGCCTGCCGCTGCTGTTGAGCGCCGCCCGGCATCTGCGTGCCGACGAGGTTGCCATAGCGGTCGTAATAGACGGTGCGGCCCATGCGGTCACGGCTGATGACCACATCATTCGGGTTCGGCAGATAGTCGAGAACGGTGCCGTCTGGCGCAACCAGGACGCCCTGTTCCTGAGTGACATAGCGCTGCTGTGCGGAGGCGTGCGACGGTGCAAGCACCGGCGATGCTGCGACTGCCAGACAGAACACGGCGTTAAGAAAAAGTTTCACGTTCTTGCGATCCCTTGGGTTAGTCCCAATAAACACACGGTAATCTTGACCCTATTGTGAAAAAGGTGAATTCGCGGTTAATGCAATCTTAATTTCTGGCCCTTGCGATCGCTTTTGCGTGAACTTGCGTCAATAGCATCACAGATATTACGTATTCGCGCGGGACAAGCCTCATTCGAAGGCGCCGTAGACATGCGTGGGAGAAGCCGCTGATGAAAGAGTTCAAAGCCGGAAAGTCGCCGTCCATTTTCCTTGACGAGACCTCCGTTCTCGATATCGGCCCCTGCATCGTCGATGGTGTGAACATCGCGCCCGAGCGCGCCATTCCGGACGATGGCGACCCGCGCATCGATCATTCGCTCGAAGGGTTTCTGTTCACCTGTGGTCCAGACCATATCCGTCATCCGCAGCTCATTCCGGGTGATGCGAGCGGGCGGAAGTTTCCCCTGCATGGCTCCTTCTCCTCTCATCCGGCCGAGATGACGCGCTGGTCCTTTTCGGATGGTAATGCCGAAGCAGCAGCACAGGTTCCTGTCTCGCTCGCTGACGGCGGGACAGCGCTCCTGGAGCGGGCCTGGCGAATCAATGGGGCAAGCGGTGAGGTGAGCCTTGAGGACCGGGTGACCAATACCAGCGATCATGCCCGTCCGACATTCCTCATGTATCACATGAACGTTGCCGCAAAGCTGTTCGACGGTGCGGTGCGGCTTGAGGGCGCGTCCTTTGACGGCGGTGGTTTCGGGTGGCGCTTCGGAGACGAGCCGGGCAGCGTCTTTTGTGTGCCGGCGCAAGGAGAAAATGGCTGGGCATCGCTGACGCTTGGGCCGATGGCATCCATTGGTGGGCGGCGCCTGAAAGTCTCGTTTCGTACTAACACATTGCCCTATCTACAGATGTGGCGAAACCAGAAGGCGCCGGCTAATGTGCTTGGCATAGAGCCGGCCTCACATCGCTGGGTGGACCGGTTCGAGTTGGAAAGAGCAGGCGAGTTCAACATACTGCAGCCAGGTGAGAGCCGCAGCTATGGTTTGCGCTTTTCTATTCTCTAAACGGCTGTTTAATTGAAAAAGCCTGTCATTGACGCATTCGGCCCAACCCCTTACATCGGATACGGATTTTGCGAAATGGCGGGGCTTTGGGTCCCGCAATGCCGTCACCTTCGGAGGATAGAAGATGGATATCAGACGCATCGATGACGATTACTCCGTAACCGGCCAGATCAGCGTGGCCGATCTCGATGAGGTGAAGGCGCTCGGTTTCAAATCCATCGTTTGTCACCGTCCCGATGACGAGGAAGAAGGCCAGCCGCGTTTTGCCGATATCGCCGAACGAGCTGAAGAGCTCGGCCTGACGATCATGCATGTGCCGGTTGGTCGCTTCGGCGTCGATCCGGATGCGGTTAGCGGCATGGTGGATGCGCTGGACGAATTGCAGCGCCCGATGCTCGGCTATTGCCGTTCCGGTGCGCGCTCCACCGCTATTTACGAAAAGACTCATCATCTGCGCGGTTGATCCCTCGCCGTTTATCTAAAGCCTACCAAACAGGAGTATTTCCATGAGCATCAAGCGTATCGAACCCGGCAAGCGCATGAGCGGCGCCGTCGTTCACGGCAACACCGTCTACCTCGCAGGCCAGGTCGGCGAAGGCACCTCCGTGACCGAACAGAGCAAGTCCGCGCTGGCTGAAGTCGATCGCCTGCTGGCTCTGGCCGGCTCCGACAAGTCGAAGATCCTGCAGACGATCATCTACCTCTCCGACATGTCCACCTTCGGTGAGATGAACGCCGTCTGGGAAGGCTGGATCGACCCGGCCAACCCACCGGCGCGCGCCACCAGCGAAGCAGCCCTGGCAACGCCGGACTACAAGGTCGAGTTCATCGTCACTGCCGCAATCTGATCGTCAGGCGATAGATGTTTTGAAAGCCGGTCCATTGGGCCGGCTTTTTGTTGCGGCGAATATGTGACGCCGAAAAATCGTTTAAACCGAATCTCTTACCGCGATCACTTCGCAGATTGAGTCAGTGTCTTGGCAAGTTGATTCAAGTCGGTGACCCGCTCGGCAAACCACAGTCTTGCCAGATCCTGTGACGAGGCCAGATTGATGCCGTCAGGATCGATCAAGGTGACCTTCCATGCCCCGGGCTTCCTACCGGCCATGACGGCGAGCCTTGAGGCCTCGCCCTTGATCGCGTTGATGCGGACAATCTCGTGGTCGACCGCAGCGATCAAATTGCCGGCGCCGGTGAGATCGGTGCGCAGGTCGTCGGCGGTGATGTTGCTGGCGTTGCGCGCGGGGCCGCCATTGATTTGCACGCCGTCGATCCTCATCCGGTAAAGCTGGGTGTCTGGCAAACCGAGGTAGAGCTTGGCCTTTGGGTAGCGTGCGATATAGCGCGCTTTGGCAATCGGCGTTTCTGCTCCGCTCATCAGCTCTGCCCGGCCGACCAATGTCAGACGGGGCAAGGTAAGGGCGTCGCCCCTGTTGAAGGGAGCAAGCACCAGCGAGATGCGGGGATCGGCCTCGATGTTGCGCGCATGAAGTGCCAAACGGGCGGCGAAGAAGAAGGGCGTTCCATCCGGCTCGACGGCGATGTTGGTGGCGGTATTGTAGGGGTAGCCGCTTGCGGGATCGAGAGTTGCCAGACCGCAGGTTCGTGATGTCAGCAGCACATCGCGTGCCACCCGGATAGCTTCGAATGGCGCACCAGCCGAAGCTTCGATCTTGGCATTGCGGGGTGTGATGACCGGGATTTTGCTGTTGTGCATGGCAGTCCGTGACGTCCTGTGCTTGTGTCCTACGCTGGACCAGTCTTAAATTCTTATGCACTCTCTGCACAATCTGCATTCCCCGATCATGCGCAAGAAGCGAATGATAAGAGGCACTACCCGCAAATGCGCAACACGTTCAAGTGGTAAAGGACATGCCAATCTGGGTTGCAACTCTCTTAGCTCTAAATGCACTTGCGGCTTTAATGCCGTTTTTCTACGCGCGGAAGCTTGCCCGCGAAGAAGGTGCATTGGATGAGGCTATGCCGAGGTGGTTCGGAGGGTTCCGTGATTACCGTCGGGTGGCCAGCATGCTGCGGAAGCATTCCCAAGAGGGAGATCGCTGGGCGCTGACGGCCTACTGGATCTATTGCTGCAGCTTTGTCATTGGACCAGCTACGATCGCATTGCTTTTCATTCAGGACCAGTGGTCGCACTGATCTTCTTGCAACGCGACCAATGTTTCGATCCCGACGAAAGATATTGTCCTCAGCTCTTGTTCCTGATCTGCGTCAGCGTGCGGGCAGGGGTAATCGCTTCTGCGTCGAGCTTGATCTCGATGATGGCCGCTTTGCCGCTGGCGCGTGCGCGCTCGAAGGCAGGACCAAAGTCTTCGGTCTTTTCCACCAACTCCCCATGTCCGCCGAAGGCTTGGGCATAGGCGACGAAGTCCGGGTTGACGAGATCGGTGGCGCTGACGCGGCCGGGATATTCCCGCTCCTGGTGCATGCGGATCGTGCCATAGGTGCCGTTATTGACGAGCACTGTGATGATCGGCAGGCCGTAGCGCACTGCGGTGATAAATTCCTGTCCGTGCATCATGAAGCAGCCATCACCCGCAAAGCAGATGACTTCTCGTTCCGGGAAGAGGTGTTTTGCCGCAACAGCTGCGGGCAGGCCATAGCCCATGGAGCCGGAGGTCGGGGCGGCTTGCGTGTTGAAGCGGCGGAAACGGTGGAAGCGGTGGACCCATGTGGCGTAGTTGCCGGCGCCATTGGTGAAGATCGCGTCATCCGGCACATTGGCCTCGATCCAGTCCATGATCGGCCCCATTTGCACGTTGCCGGGACCGGTCTTGGGCGGTGTGGACCATTTCAGATAGGCCTCGTGCATGGCAGAGGTGCGTTCCGCCCAGGCTGGGTTTGCATCCATTTTGAGCTCTGCCAGAGCCTCGACGAAGTCCTCCGGCGCGGCGCAGATGGCGAGATCCGGGCGATAGATGCGGCCAAGCTCCTCGGCTTCCGGGAAGACATGCACCAGCCTCTGCGACGGGTAGGGGATGTCCAGCATGGTGTAGCCGGAGGAGGGCATTTCCGACATGCGGGCGCCGACAAGCACGATGAGATCGGATTCCTTGATCTCCTTCGACAGCGCCGGATTGATGCCGATGCCGACATCGCCCGCATAGGAAGCGCTCGTGTGATCGAAGAGCATCTGGCGGCGGAAGGAGCAGCCAACCGGCACGTGCAGGGTCTCGGCAAAGTGTTTGAATGAGGCAACGGCCTCTTCCGACCAGCGCGTGCCGCCGAGGATGAACATCGGACGCTTGGCGTTTGCGAGCAGTTCGGTGAACTTCGCCATCTGCCTGGGGCCGGGATGGTTTTCGACCGGCGTATAGGCTTTGGCTTCCGGGGCTTCCACCTCTTCCACCAGCATGTCTTCCGGCAGTGTCAGCACCACGGGGCCGGGGCGGCCGGATGTTGCCACCGCAAAGGCGCGCGTGACGAATTCGGGGATACGGCGGGCATCGTCGATCTCGCCGACCCATTTGGCAAATTCGGTGAAGGCGCGGCGATATTCGACTTCCTGGAAGGCTTCGCGCTCGCGTGCATCCCGCTGCACCTGGCCGATGAAGAGGATCATCGGGATCGAATCCTGTCTTGCGACATGCAGGCCGGCGGACGCATTGGTGGCGCCTGGACCGCGTGTAACCATGCAGATGCCGGGTTCGCCGGTCAGGCGGCCCCAGGTGTCGGCCATCATCGCCGCGCCACCTTCCTGGCGGCAGACGACGGTCTCGATGCCGCTTTCATAAAGCGCGTCCAGAACCGCCAGATAGCTTTCGCCCGGCACGCAGGAGACGCGCGATACGCCATTGGCTTTCAGCGCCTCGACAATCAGTTGCCCGCCGGTTCTCTTTCCCAAAGTCGTCATTGCGCGATGTTCCTTTCGATATCGTCCAGTTCGGCCAGAACTTCGGCCTGATGTTCTCCAAGGCGCGGGCTTGGGCGTGTGTAGCGGAGCGGCGTTTCAGAAAGCACGATCGGCGTGCGGACGCCGGGGATGACCGTGCCATCGGCGGCTTCCAGATCGATGCGAAGGCCGCGTGCCTGAACCTGCGGATCGGCAAACATTTCCTCAATGGAGTTGATCGGACCTGCCGGAACCGCATTGCTTTCGCAGGCGGTCAAAAGATCCCGCTTCATCCATTTCAGGGTTTCGGTGGAAACGATCTGCCGGACGTCCAGCTTGTGCGCCACGCGCGCCTTGTTGGTGGCATAGCGCTCGTCATCGGCAATCGCCTCGATACCGAGGATCTTGCAGAGGCGCTTGAACTGACCGTCATTGCCGACGGCAAGGATCAGGAAGCCATCGGCAGTCGGCACCACCTCATAAGGGGAGATGTTCGGGTGCGCATTTCCGAGCCTGACGGGGGGCTTGCCCGAGATCAGGTAGTTCATGTTCTGATTGGCGAGCACGGCGGACTGCACATCCAGCAGCGCCATATCGATGTGCTGACCCTGGCCCGTTCTGAGAGTGTGGATCAGGGCTGCCTGAATGGCGGTGACGGAATAGATGCCGGTGAAGATATCGGCAACGGCCACGCCCGCCTTCATCGGCTGGCCGTCCGGTTCGCCAGTGATCGACATGAAGCCGGACATGCCCTGGACGATGTAATCGTAACCGGCAAAATCCGCATATGGCCCTGTCTGGCCGAAACCGGTGATGGAGCAGTAGATCAGCTTCGGGTTCAGTGCGCGAAGGCTCTGGTAATCCAGGCCGTATTTCTCCAACCCGCCGCGCTTGAAGTTCTCGATCACCACGTCGGCGGTCTTGACCAGGCGCCGCACGATCTGCCGGCCTTCCTCGGTCTTGAGGTCTACAGTGATGGAGCGCTTGCCGCGATTGGTCGAATGATAATAGGCGGCCGAGAGGTTGTCGCCATCCTGGCCTTCGACGAAGGGCGGTCCCCAGGCGCGGGTATCGTCGCCACCATCCGGGCTTTCCACCTTTATGACATCGGCACCCATATCGGCAAGCATCTGGCCCGCCCATGGGCCTGCCAGAACGCGGGCAAGTTCGATGACACGAATGCCCTTCAGGGGCGGCTCTTTCGACGATGAGGGTTCGACCATGAGTTACCTTGCGCTTTCCCGAGCCTTATAAACGGGCGGGTCAAACGGCGCATGTGAATTTATCTCATGGCCTTATTCCGTTTGGGAAACGACGCTCTTCTTTCCGGCTGTCACTCTTGCAGCCCAGGCTGCAAAATCCGCAGCAGGCTTTTCCCAGCCGATCTCGTTCAGCGTCTCGTGGCGCATGCCTTTGTAGATTGTGTCTTCCACATCCGAGAAGCCGGCATTGCGGAATTTCTCCGCCAGCCAGCGGATTTCCCGGCCGTCATTGGTGGCCGCGTCCTGGTCGCCACTGACGAGCAGGATGGGAAGCTGCTTGGACAAGCGCTGGATCAGTTTCGGGCCGCGGTAGGACATCTCGAAGACATCCTGCCACAGCGAAACACTGGCCTCGAACTGGCAGAGCGGATCGCCCACATAGGCATCGACGGCCGCCTTGTCATGGGTCAGCCAGTCGGCTGTGGTGCGCTTTTCCGGCATGCGCGCATTCCAGATGCGGAAGGTGGCCTTTGGCAGAACGGCGGACGGCACGTCGGAGCCCTTCAGCATTTTTTCGATGCGGAGAACGGCTTGCGCGATGCGGCCCATCACGCCGGTGTTGAGGTTGGAGTTCCAGATGGAGAGCGCGTCGAAACGATCCGGCTGGCTGACGGCGGTGTTGAGTGCGATCAACCCGCCCATCGAGTGACCGAAGAGAATGACGGGGAGGCCTGGATGGCGTCGCTCGACCAGATCGCGCATGGCGATGACGTCTTCGACGACCTTGTAGAGCCCGTCCTTGGCGGCGAAGCGGCCGATTGGCGCGTCCGCCGAGCGTGTGCGGCCATGGCCTCGGTGGTCATGCGCATAGACCTCGAAGCCGTGATCGGCCATGAAATCGGCGAAGTGGCGATAGCGCCCGGCATGATCGACAAGCCCGTGGCAGATCATCAGAACACCTTGCGGTTCGCCTCTGGCAGCTTCATGGCGATAGGCGAGCGTAGCGCCGGATGCGCTCTCCAGCCGCTCGATTTTGCCGAACATCAGATCGTCGACCATGCGCTCTTCCACTTGCTTATTATTGGCCAAGAGGTTGCTCCTCAGCCCCGTTTACCTTACATAGCGGCAAATTTCCCAATCCGAATTTTCACATCCGACGCGGAGCATTCGCTACAATGGCACGCCAATTCATCTATCACATGTCCGGGCTGAACAAGTCCTATGGCGCGAAGAAGATTCTCGAGAACGTGAACCTCTCCTTCTACCCGGATGCCAAGATCGGTATTCTCGGGCCCAACGGTGCCGGTAAGTCCACGGTCCTGCGCATCATTGCCGGTCAGGACAAGGAATTCACGGGCGAAGCGTGGCTGGCCGAAGGCGCGACTGTCGGCTATCTGGAGCAGGAGCCGAAGCTCGATCCCAGCAAGAACGCCTTCGAAAACGTCATGGAAGGCGTTGCCGACAAGCAGGCCGTGCTCGATCGCTATAACGAATTGATGATGAATTATTCCGACGAGACCGCCGATGAAGGCGCCAAGCTTCAGGACATCATCGACAGCCAGAACCTGTGGGACCTTGAACAGCAGGTCGAAATGGCGATGGAAGCGCTGCGCTGCCCGCCCAAGGATTCCGACGTGACCGTTCTTTCGGGTGGTGAGCGTCGTCGTATCGCTCTTTGCCGTCTGCTGCTGTCGCAGCCGGACCTGCTGCTGCTCGACGAACCGACCAACCATCTCGACGCTGAAACGATCGCCTGGCTCGAAAAGCATCTGCGCGACTATCCCGGCGCCGTCATGATGATCACCCACGATCGCTACTTCCTCGACAACGTCACGGGCTGGATCCTCGAGCTCGACCGTGGCCGCGGCATTCCTTACGAAGGCAACTACTCCGCATATCTGACGGCCAAGGCCAAGCGCATGCAGCAGGAAGCGCGTGAAGAAGCCGGTCGCCAGAAGTCGCTGTCGCGTGAACAGGAGTGGATTGCATCCAGCCCGAAGGCCCGTCAGGCGAAGTCCAAGGCGCGTATCAAGGCCTACGAACAGCTGGTCGATGCGGCTGAGAACATTCGTCCCGGCGATGCGCAGATCATCATTCCGGTTTCCGAACGTCTTGGTCAGGTCGTCGTCGAACTCGAAGGCGTCAAGAAGGGCTTCGAAGGCCGCACGCTGATCAACGATCTGTCGATCAAGCTGCCGCCAGGCGGCATCGTCGGCATCATCGGCCCGAACGGTGCCGGTAAGTCGACGCTCTTCAAGATGATCACCGGCCAGGAAAAGCCGGATGCCGGTTCGATCCGCATCGGTGAAACGGTTCATCTCGGCTATGTCGACCAGAGCCGCGATGCTCTCGATGCCGACAAGACCGTCTGGGAAGAAATTTCCGGCGGCGCGGAAATCATCAAGCTCGGCAAGTTCGACATGAACAGCAGAGCTTATTGCGGCGCCTTCAACTTCAAGGGCGGCGATCAGCAGCAGAAGGTCGGTAATCTCTCCGGTGGTCAGCGCAACCGCGTTCACCTTGCCAAGATGCTGAAGGCCGGCGGCAACGTTCTTCTCCTCGACGAACCGACCAACGACCTCGATACCGAAACGCTGGGTGCGCTGGAAAGCGCGCTGGAAGCCTTCGCCGGCTGCGCCATCATCATCAGCCACGATCGCATGTTCCTCGACCGTCTGGCCACGCACATCCTCGCCTTTGAAGGCGACGGTCATGTGGAATGGTTCGAAGGCAACTTCGAAGACTACGAGCAGGACAAGATTCGCCGTCTCGGCCCAGATGCGCTGAACCCAGGCAGCCAGGCTTACAAGCGCCTGACGCGCTAAGATCGGTTGCTGCTCAGCAATGAGGACGAGGCATCGGCGAAAGCCGGTGCCTTTTTTCTATTGATTTGCAACTCTTTGTTGCCGTCATCACGAAACTCGACCCGGGTTTACCAAATTTTATGCCGCACTCGCTTAGGTTGGGAAAGCACAGCATCAACCTTTCCCGCGCGGTCAAGATTTTCCAAATCGTGCGGCTCCGCCTTTTGAGGGACCCATGTTTTCTATTAGGAATATTCTTGTCGGTGCCTTTTTGCTTGTGAGCATCATGCTCTGCGGCATCGTCGGTTCTTTGACCTATTCGGCATACTCGCAATATAAGGTTAGCCAGTCGGTCAACGAGCTGGCAGACCTCGATCGCGCTCTTTTCAATGTTCTGTTGAACTTTCGCAGCGAGCGCGGCGATAGTGCGACTGCTTTGACGATGTCGCGCGCCGCGGGCGCCACATCCTACGAATCCGTTCAGAAGGCGCGGGCTAAGGTCGATGCCGCGATCGCTCAAGCATTGGCTGGTAGCGAAACCGTGGCGACGCCAGAAATTGGTAGCGCCATGGCGACCACTCGCTCCATGTATGATCGGCTCGTTGCCCATCGAAAGAAGATCGACGAGGCCCTCACGCTTGAACTGGAGCAACGGGAAAAGGGCCTCGACAAGGTAACGCTCGATCTGGGTACGGAATTCCTCAATTCGCTTGAGGCCTCCTCGCTGGCAATCGAAGGTGAGATGCGCAATCTCGATCCAAGCTCGGTTGCGTTGATCCAGATCCGTGCCCAGGCGTGGGCCGCACGTGCCCTGGGTGGTACCGGTACGGTCGTGATGAACGGCGCGATTGCTGCCAACCGTGGTTTGAACCCAGCCGAGGTAATCAGTGTCACATCGGCGGATGCAGGTGTCGATTTCGCCTGGAAGTCCGTTCGGGTCCTCATCAATCATCCCGATGTCGCTCAGACCTTGAAGGATGAGTTGGTCAAGGCGGACAACGGATATTTCAAGGGTGATTTTGCTGGCTGGCGTTCGGCAATCGTCAGCAAGCTGAAGGCCGGTGAGCCTGGCGGCGTATCCATCGACGAATGGCGCCCGAAGGTCACAGCTGCGCTGGGCACGATTGCCTCGGTCGCTTCGCTTGCCATGGACGAACTGAACCGCGTCGCCATGGCGCATGAAGCAGCCTATCTGCAGTCGCTTATCTTCTACTCGGTGCTTCTCGTTGCTGCCGTGGCGATCGGCGTTGCCGGCATGGTCATCGTCGTCAACCGTGTGACGAAGCCAGTCTCGGCCCTGACCCGCAGCATGCGCCAGCTTGCTGATGGCGATCTTTCCGTTACGATCGACGGCGCGAGCCGCAACGACGAGATCGGCGGCATGGCGAGCTCCGTGGCGGTCTTCCGCGAAGCTGCGATCCGTAACAAGCAGCTGGAAGCAGAGGCCGAAGCCAATCGTGTTCGTTCGGAGAACGAGCGCGTGGCAATGCAGCGGCAGGCGGAAGAAGAGGCCGAAGCACGACTGGTGCAGGCCACCGGCACCTTTGCCTCGGCCATGAAACGCCTCGCGGCGGGAGACATGCTTTGCGAAGTCAATGAGCCTCTCGCTGCACAGTTCGAGGGACTGCGCCACGATTTCAACACCTCGGTCCGCCAGTTGCGCGAAGCCCTGGTAAGCGTCGGGGGCTCTGTCGATACGGTCACCGGCGGCTCCAGGGAGATATCGGACGCGTCCGACAATCTTTCCAAGCGTACGGAACAACAGGCTGCTTCTCTAGAGGAGACGGCTGCTGCGCTCGAAGAGATCACGGCGAATGTGACGGCGACATCCAGACGCACGAATGAAGCCCGCGACGTGGTGCTCGAGGCCCGCAAGAAGGCCGATCATTCCGGTGAGGTCGTCGGCAACGCCGTTGCTGCGATGGAGCGGATCGAAGGGTCTTCGAAGCAGATCGGCCAGATTATCAGCGTCATCGACGAGATCGCGTTCCAGACAAACCTTCTGGCGTTGAACGCCGGTGTCGAAGCGGCACGCGCCGGCGAAGCGGGTAAGGGCTTTGCTGTCGTCGCGCAGGAAGTGCGCGAATTGGCGCAACGCTCCGCCAGTGCGGCCAAGGAGATCAAGCAACTGATCAGCAACTCCGCCATCGCTGTCAGCGAGGGCGTTCGCCTCGTCAGCGATACCGGTTCGGGTCTTTCGCAAATTGCCGAGCTCGTACAGTCGGTCAATATCCACATGGACGCCATCGCCACTGCCGCGCAAGAGCAATCTGTGGGGCTGGCCGAAGTCAATCACGCCGTCAACCACATGGATCAGGCTACCCAGCAGAACGCCGCGATGGTGGAGGAGATGAGTGCGTCTGGCGCCGCACTTGCGCAGGAAAGCATCAAGCTTAAGGAGCTTCTCTCGCAGTTCGAACTTGGCCACGCCGCAAGCCAATTGCGCGGCATGGGCGAAACGATGCGTCACGCAGCATCTTCACGACCGGCGCCGCAGCCACAAGCCGCTCGCATGCGCTCGGCGCCGATGACGCATGGCAACGCAGCCGTCGCTGCAAATGAGTGGACCGAGTTCTGAAAGCGGCTCGCGTCCTAGGATAATGAAAGAGGCGGGAGATCATTCCGCCTCTCTTTTTTTGTAGAGTGGTCTCTGCTTTACGATCGGCCAGCGGCAATTTGCTTCCACTTGGAGAAGGTCAGCGTCCCGGGTATGTCTCTGCGAGGCTGATCTGGCAGGAGCGCGATATACTCCAGTGAGTGGCCATCGGGATCATCAAAGTAGACGCTGGCAGCCGGCATCCAGGGGAAGATGATGGGCTCTTCAATCTCCGATCCCGCACCGTCGCGTGGCGTGATGTCCTTGGAGCGCAGATAGTCGGAAGACCTCAGCAATTGCTCAAGGCTTGTTTGGAAAGCGATGTGCAGCCGGTTTCGCAGTGGAGAACTGTGTATGGACCACAGGCCCAGCATAGAGGTCTCGCGGCCTGCAACCCAGAAGAACGCAACATTCCTTTCGGGTATGACATGCGCCAGCTCCAACCCGACGACATCGCGGTAGAAATCGATGGATCGATCCAGGTTCGAGACGGTCAAATGGGTTTCGTAGAGACCTTTGACGGAAATCATGAGCGTACTCCTGGTTATGCGCCTGCTTCGAGGCTGCTTTCTGAGTTGCTCGTGTTGGTACGACCTCAACCTTAGTTGAGGTCAAGGCATTATCTGAAGAAATTTCTCGTGGCGGATAGCCGCTGGGCTTGGTGGAAGAAATCCTTGGTGGCCAGCCGAGGGGTGTTCGGTAACGGACGGAACATTTGGTGCTTACTCTCCTCCACTGGTTTTCGCCTTCGGATGCAAGTCCAGTCTTGCATCTCTTCGCTAATCGTATAAAGATATCTTTATATGTTGATTGGATGAGGTTGCAGCTTTGGCGCTCGGGTTGGATAATCTGGTAGATCTGTTGAAGGCAGCGGGGGAGCCGACGCGCTTTCGCTTGCTGGCGCTGCTGTCTGCCGGTGACTTGACGGTGACCGACCTCACCGAAATTCTCGGTCAGTCGCAGCCGCGTATCTCGCGTCATCTCAAGCTTCTGGCCGAAGAAGATCTGATCGACCGCTATCAGGAAGGTGCCTGGGCTTACTTCCGCCTGAAGCAGGATGGCAAGTCTGCCGAACTCGTCAAGCAGTTGCTGTCGCTTGCGTCTTCTGCCGACGCCGTTCTCTCGCGGGACAATGAGCGACTTGCGGCCGTCAAGCGTGTGCGCGCGACACGCGCGCAGGAATATTTCAGCCGTAACGCCTCCGCCTGGGACGAGCTTCGCCGCCTGCATGTCAGCGATGAGGCCGTCGATGCGGCACTTTTGAAGCTTATCGGTACGACACCGGTCGATTCGATGCTCGATCTCGGAACAGGCACGGGCCGCATCCTGCAGCTTCTCAGCGGCATCTATCGTCGTGCCATCGGCATCGATGCCAGCCGCGACATGCTGGCTGTTGCGCGCTCCAATCTGGACAAGGTGGGTGTAGCGCATGCCTCCGTGCGCCACGGCGATATTCTCAACCTGCCGCTGGAAGGCCAGGATTTCGATCTGGTCGTCGTCCACCAGGTTCTGCACTTTCTCGATCATCCGGAAATGGCGATTGCCGAGGCGGCGCGCATGCTGCGCCCCAATGGCCGTCTGGTGATCATCGATCTGGCGCCCCATTCGCTGGAATATCTGCGGGAAGAGCACGCGCATGTTCGCCTGGGCTTCTCGAACCAGACCATGGAAGAGTGGCTGAAGAAGGCCGGTCTCTCGCCGGAAAAGTCGATGGACTTGCATTCCGGCAAGGCATCCGCCCAGTCGCTGGACGTCACCATCTGGGTTGCACGCGACCCGCGCCTGCTGATTGCCGGGGATCAATCCGCAGAGCCTCAATTCGTTTCCGCCGGGAGGGCATGACATGACCAAGACAGAGATCGACCGCAACCCTTCCAGCGACTTCAAGCTCTCCTTCGAGTTCTTCCCGCCGAAGAGCCCCGATATGGATGTGCAGCTTTGGGAAACGGTGGAAGACCTGTCGCGCTGGAACCCGGACTTCGTGTCCGTGACCTATGGGGCAGGGGGCACCACCAAGGCGCCGACACTGGAAGCAGTGCGCCGGATGATCTCGGTCGCAGGCTTGTCGACGGCATCGCACCTGACCTGCGTGGATGCCAGCAAGCGTGAGACTCACGAGGTTGTGGAAGAGCTGCGCAATGTGGGCGTCAAGCATTTCGTTGCGCTTCGCGGCGATCCTGCAGCGGGAATTGGTACGGCCTACAAGCCGCACCCGGAAGGATACGAGAACGCCGCTGCCCTGGTGCGCGGCCTGAAGGAACTGGGCGACTTCGAGATTTCGGTGTCCTCCTATCCGGAGAAGCACCCGGAGAGCGAAAGCAATGCCGTCGATATAGAGATGCTGAAGCTCAAGGCGGATAACGGCGCAACCCGGGCGCTGACACAATTCTTCTTCGACAATGATATCTTCGAGCGTTACATGGAGCGCGTCACCAAAGCCGGTATCAAAATACCGGTCGTGCCGGGCATCATGCCGATCCAGAACCTTACGCAGTTGAAGCGTTTTGCCGGTCGCTGCGGCACCAGCATTCCAGCTTTTCTCGACGAGCGCTTTGCCGGTTATGATGATGATCCGGTCGGTCGTGCCAAGGTTGCCGCCGATGTTGCTGCCGAGCAGATCTTCGACCTGCAGCGTCGCGGCGTTAACGAATTCCATCTCTACACGATGAACCGCGCACCACTCGTCAATGCCGTTCTAGAGAATGTCGGCTTCCGGCCGGCGCGCAAATCTGCCGCCTGATCGAGTCGGGATCAAATGGACATAAAAAAAGCGCAGGTAGAAAAACCTGCGCTTTTTTAATGGCTTATGAGGATCAACTTGCGGCCGGGCGTCCTAAACCCCAACGCTTCGTCAGATGAAAAGCATCAATCCGACAAACGCAAACGCCACGCCGACTGCCAAGGCATTAAGAGAATTTGTAAGTCCCATGCTCTGCCTCCTGTTCGTTGACAGTAAGCATTATGACCCTTTTGTGTCTTTTGAAAAGCGTTTTTTATGATGCGCTGCACACCAAACAGGCCGCTTCTGGGTGAAATTGCGGCAGCAATCCATTGAAAAACAACTTATATTACACGGTGAAGATTTCGTTATTCCGGTCGCAAAAAAAGTAAATGGCCAGGGTTTCCCCCGGCCATTTTCATCGAATCCGATCGTCTCAGATCATTAAAGCTTGTCGAGGAGCTCGCGGGTCGGCCAGCCATCGGCGGGGAGGCCCAGACGCTGCTGTTCGCGCTGAACGGCGATGCGCGTGCCGGAGCCGAGAATGCCATCGATCTTGCCGACATCATGCGTCTTGGCATCCAGCTTTGTCTGCAGTTCCTTCATCTCGGCATCGTTGAGGCCGGGCTCCGGGTTGCCCTTGTTGTAGACCGGAGCGCCCATCAGACGTGTGGCGAAATAGGCCGCAGAGGTCGTGTAGATAAACGACTGGTTCCACTCGAGATAGATGTTGAAGTTCGGGTAGGTGAGGAAGGTCGGTCCCTTGCGGCCCTGCGGCATGATGAGCGCTGCCTGGAGATTGGTGAACTTCTTGTCGCCATCGCGCGGCGTGACGCCAAGGTTGAACCAGTCACCAGCGGTCATGGTGCCGCCAAGGCCGGATTTTTCCCACGGCAGGTTTTCCGGTACCGAGACCTCCTGGATCCAGGGCTCGCCCTTCTTGAAGCCGAGATGCTGGATGAACTTTGCAGCCGTCAGGATCGCGTCCGGCGAGCTACCTTTGACGTTGACGTGGCCATCGCCATCACCATCGACGCCGAATGCAATGATGTCCTTCGGCAGCATCTGCACCTGGCCGATCTCGCCGGCCCATGCACCGGTGTTGGTCGCAGGGTCGAGATCGCCATGCTGGACCATTTCTGTGAGTGCGATCAGCTGCGGACGGAAGAGTTCCGGGCGGCGGCAATCATGCGACAGCGTCACCAAGGCATTGCGGGTGTTGAAATCGCCCTGTACGGCGCCGAAATCGGTTTCCATGGCCCAGAAGGCGGCGATGACGCCGGCGGGCACACCGAACTCGTCCTCGGCGCGCTTGAAGGTGGAGGAATATTCCTGAAGCTTCTTGCGACCCATGTCCAGGCGGCCCTGGCTGACGGTGCGCTGTGAGAATTCGAGGAAGGTCTGGCGGAAGACGCCCTGAGCGCGGTCGCGCGACAGAACCTTCTGGTCGATCTGGGCGCCGGCGAGCGCCTTGTCGACAGCCTCTGCCGATACGCCCTTAGCGACTGCTTCGTCCTTCACGCCCTTGAGGAAGGTCGACAGATCGCCACCGCAGGGAACCTGCTTCGGATCATCGGGGGAGACGGTTGGGGTCACGGCGAGCGCGGAACCGCAGGACAAGGCAAAGAGAGTGGCAGCAAGAACCAGGCTGCGTTGCGAGAAGCTGAACATCAGAATTCCTCAAATGTGCGATTGGCCCACTGGTTTCCTTCCCTTTGTGGCGGAAGCATGGGCAAGATCGTGAAAGACAATCGCCGAGGTTTTGTTTCGTCGCCCCTGCGATTATTTCGTCGCACATCTGCCTGTATTGGCTCAAAAAGCAAGTCCAAAGCAGGTCGCGCAGAAGTAGTATACGCTTTTGTGGCAACTGAACTCGCTACCCACGGCGGTCTGGCGTTTCGTTCGTCGTCAGCTGCGGGCGTTGGAGGCAGACGCGACCCATGTGCGCCAGTTCTTCTCGCTTCCGGAGAAGACGTTGATGTCTGTGGGGGTGCTGATGCCTGGGATGACGCCGGTGCCGGTATATTGCCAGAAAGCCCATTGGCGCTGCGGATAGATTTCCGATGGATGGGCTGCGACCGAACGAACCCAGAAATGATAGTTCTTGAACTGGCCGACCAGGTTGTCCCGGTGGAAATCGACGCTGGTATAGATGATCGGGCGCTTGCCGTAATAGTTTTCGATGCGGGTGAGGAAGCGCTGGATTTCGGAGCGAACCACATCGGGTGACGGGCGCGTCTTGCAGGTCGGGGAGGCGGGGTTCCACTCCACATCGAGCACCGGCGGCAGCTTCATCGATTCCTTCGGAACGTTGCGGATGAACCAGTCAGCCTGCGCATCGGCGGGCGCGCAGAAGTAATAGAAGTGATAAGGCGCGTGCGGCACACCGGCTGCGGCCGCGCCGCGCCAATATTCTTCGAATCGGGAATCGAGGCGATCGGTGCCTTCGGTCGCCTTTATGAAAGCGAAGGATACGCCGGACTTGCGCACGGTCGCCCACTCGATCTCGCCATTCCACTTGGAAACGTCGATGCCGTGGACCTCGTGCCTGTGTGGCGAATCGCGCCCGAAATCGTGCGGATCGTTATCCTTGAACTTCGGTCGTGCGACCGAGGCTGTCTCTAGGAAGTCGTAACTGGTCGAGGTGCAGCCGCTAAGGACCAGCAAGGTGCCAAGAAGTGCCGGAATGAGCCGCCGCATGATGTTCCCAGTTGAATGAGTTCCCGCCGATTGCGCGCGCTGGCTCATTGGCCGACGCGGCATATCGTTAATCCGCATTTACCATAACAGGGTAAACAAGCGGTTATGACAAGAGGAAGGATGAGAATTCATTCGTGCGCGGTAAGGCGGCTTTCACAAATTCTCGGCATCGTCAGCACCGCACGCCATGCATAGCCGCGGGCGAGCGGCTCGAACTCTAGGGATGCATTATGGCTTCCGGCAAGCGTCTCGAGCACGTAGCGCAGGTTTGCTCGCGGCGTGACGTGGAACTTCGTCAGCCACGCCTGCAGCAGGCTGCGGAACCAGACGGGCAGGTGCTCCTGCTGGCCGAAATCGACGATGTGCAATGATCCGCCCGGTGCCAGCGACAGGAGGGCGCGTTCCACGGCCTTTTCCCATTCGGGAATCATCGAGATCGCATAGGAGATCATGATGCGATCGAACCCTTCGCTGCGGCCGAACTCTCCCAGCCTAAAGGTGGTGGCGTCGGAAACGCGCAGCGTTGGACGCGCCACCTTGCCCGCAAAGTTCTCCGCCGCCGTGCTCAGCATCTCGGCGGAGATATCGAGACCGTAGAGCTTGGCCAGCGGAAAATGACGGGCGGCGAGCAGGAGATTGCGGCCTGTGCCGCAGCCGACCTCCAGAAGGCTGCCGCCATGGGGAACATCCAGACGTTCAATCGTGCGGTCACGTCCGAGGAGATAGTATTTGCGGGTGATGTCGTAGATGTGCCGCTGATGACGGTACATTCTGTCCATTAGTGTGGCATGCTGGGCGTTTGCGAGGCCGACGCTGTCTCCGATGCTCTTCATGCCGATGCCCTCTGATAGATGTGAAAGCCGCCATAGATGGCCGACCGGTCTTTGGCATTGAGTTCAAGGGAGCGGTCTTCGAGATAGGACCATTGGGTGCGGATATCGGCGGAGAGGCGGCCCTCGATGACGCTCTTTTCTGCCGCCGTGCGGAAGATCACGCGTGCGTCGGGTGTCGCGGTACGGCTGATCTGGGCCCATAGCTCGTTGATCTGCACGTCGCTCATCCAGTCCTGCGCATCAAGCAGCACATAGCGATCCACCGACGAGGCGGGTTTGGACGCTAGAAGCTCGGTGAAGGTGGCGTGGTGGACGGTGACACGATCTGCATTCTTGCGAATGGCGTCGTAATATTCGGGTTTCAGATAATCCGGTAGCGTCCCTTCGCCGGCATCGGGGTAGCGGCGGGCGAAGGCCTGCCAGGCAAAGTAGTTGTCTTTCAGGGAGAAGTCGCAGGCGAGCTTTTCCAAGCGTCTGCGCAAGACGGGGGCGATGGTGTTGCCGTCCGAGAGGCTGGCAAGCTCGTCATATTGGCGCGGTGGGATACCGAGGCCGAAGAGCGAGCTCTTGCGCTTGGTCAGCCAGCGGATCATCGGCTTGTCGAAGAGAGGCGCCACCTTCTCGTCGAAGAACTGGCGCTGCTCTTCCATCGAGCGGGTCTTTGCAATGTCCTGGAGCTTGACGCCGTGCAGGCGCGCCAGGAGGTGTCCGGCGCCGATGAAACGGCCAAGCAGTCCCGTACGGTAGATGTTGCGATCGAAAACGGAGATGCGACGGCGTCCTGCAATCGTGCGCTTCGACCAATAAGCGCGCGTCTGCGCATCGAGGTTTGGAGCGATGAAGCGGTCGTAGCCTTCGCTGTTGGAGCCGATATTGGCCTTGCCGAATTGGCGCACGACATCGCCATGGCTCGGCAGGTGGCGGAAGGCAGCGAGCTTCAGCCGATTGAGCGCGATGTGGTGGGGGTTGAGATCGACGACGTCGATGCTTTTCGGGCTCTGCGACAGGTAGGCCAGCGCATTGCAGCCGCCCGAACCGATGGTCACGATGCTATGACCTTCGCAAAGCTCCATAGCCTGCATGTCGACATCCGGGTCTTCCCAGATTTGCGGATAGACGAGGCCGGAAAACAGCATGCCGAACAGCCGCTCCGACAGGCCGCTGGTCGAAAGCGCCTTGTGCTGAAGAAGGGCGGCCTTGAGCTTGGTATTCTTGCTGAAGCCGGTTTTGGGGGCAGCACTCGTCATATGATTCCACCTATCGTTCGGGTGACAGGCGTGTAGCGTCAGGACGCAACAGTTTAATGACGGGAGAAGCGGGAGGCAGTCGCTAAGTTAGCGCGCGTTGATACAAACGTTGCCCTGAGCAGTGCTGCACACGCCAAAAGGCGTTTGACTGTCCTTTGTTCAAGGGCAGGTCAGATCATAGAGAGTTGAGGGAATAGAGCGTTCTGCTACTGACGCAGGACGTGGAGCATGTTCTTGCGCTTGGCGTCGTAATAATAGCCGCGGGCATAAAGACGCACCGCGCCGTCACGATCGTTCTCCGACACCTTCCACGCACCGCTCAGATACTTGACGGCGTATCGCAGATTTGTCTCTGCATCGAAAAGACCGGAGGCGGGGCCACTGAAACCCATGGAACGGGCAGTGGCATGCTTGATCTGCATCAGGCCAAAGTGGCCACGATTATAGGCGCCGGGATTGTAGCGGCTTTCGCGCATGACGACGCGGTGCACCAGATCTTCAGGCACGCTGTACATGGTGGCGTATTTGGAGATCAGACCGCTGAGCTTCTCGCGACCCACGGGCTGCGGTCCGGTGCTGAGACCCTCGCGCGTGCTGATCGCAGCCAATGCTGCGTTCTGCGGGGCGGAAGCATAGGCGAGAACGGTGCTGTCAGGCTTGGGCAGCGGCACGATCGTTTGTGCGCGCACCATGTCTTCCGTCAACTGCACGGGGGCCGCCGATGGCGTACCGGGTGGTGGCGGGGCCGGTGGGAAGGAGCCCTTGACGGCTACGACCTGCGGGAGGGATGCGGTGGCGGAGGTATTTGCTGCGGCCTGAAGGCCGGCGGCGTGATTGGTCGTCATCGCCGTCGCGGCAACAGGCGTTGCGCCAAGCGATGCTGCCGTTGTGGCCGATGCCATTTGTGGCGTGCCGGCCGGCGATTGCATCTGTGCGGAGATTGCGGCGGCGGCAGCAATTTCTGCTGCCGGGGGAAGGGCGACACGACCGCCCTTTAGGGCCGGCGTGGAGGGCATAGGGGTTGTCGCGGAATTGGATGCGACCTGAACCGGGGAGGCCGCTTCGGCTGTCGGCGCATTGGTCGCTGCCGCTGCTACGGTGCCTGGCTGATGGCCCTCGGTCGTCGCTTGCGTGCCGGGCGCTACCGTACCGGCCGCCGTTGCCGGCGCTGCGACGGGTGCGGCCGCAATCTTCGGGGAATGAACGTTGGAATTCGCTGAATATTCGACGCTGGTGCATCCTGCCAATGCCAGCGTCAAGCCCATGGTGGACGACAAAAGTGACGCCGATCCACGGCGCAAATTGCCAGAAAATATCATGCTGCCGCCTCTACTTTGCCTGCCCGTTGATGCCCCCGTATCAAACGAAGCACGCAGTCTCCTGGGCGGATCATTAACCTATCGTAAGGATTCCGGCAAGACGGGAGGCGTCAGATGTGTTTCAGGCGGCGATGCGACGGTAGCCGGCGGAGACGGCGCGACCGGTGATAAAGCGCGTTCCGCGGTTGTTTCGGACCTTTTTCGTCACCGATGCACGACGCACCATGGCGATCGTCGAGCGGGCAAAAGTGGCCTGCAGAGTGAGGCAGAGAAGCGACAGGATCAGGGTCGCTGCCTGCATCTGCGTCAATGTTTCCACCACGTCGCGGGAGCGATTGATGAACTGCGACAGGAAGGCGATGAAGAAGGCGAAGTAGCGCAGGCGCAGCGCCGCCAGCACGAAGCAATCGACAAAGATGGCGCCAAGTGTTCTGGCGCGCAGATTGTCATTCTCCGCCTGTGACTCGCGCGCGGCAGGCGTTGCGATCGTCCACAGGCCGAACAGCATCAACCAGCCGATTCCAGCCCATTGGACGACATCGAGAAAGGAAGAGGGCACATAGGACGCGCCGGCCACCACGATGGCCGCCGCGGTAAATGTCGTCATGACGCCAAGCGTCGCGCCGCTGACCGAAGCGATCATGGTGCGCTTGCCGCGCACCGCTGCATAATTTGCAACCTTGAAAGCAATTGGCGATGGCAGCGCAAAAAGAATGGCACAGGCTGTGCAGAACACCAGCCAGACTTGTGCGGACATGACGACCTCCTTGCCCTTCACATCTTTTTACCAAGCGATGAGGCGATAATAAAGCCTTCGTCACGTGGAGTTTGGAACAATGCGGGCTTTCCCGCGCGGCGTTGTGCGAAAGCCACGCATTCCTCTAGGAGAAGACCATGGGGGAATAAAGCATCGGCCCGGAAACCAAAACGGATTTCCGGGCCGATGGATGCATCACGTCAATCATGTCTTCCTAATTATTTAGGGAGACTGGAACTGTTACGCCGCTTTGAAGGGCTGGCCGATATGGTCCATCACCTCGGAGAACCAAGGCGTCGAGATATCGAAATGCTTGCCGCCCTTGATGCGCGGGAACTCGATGGTGCGCAGCTTGCCGCCCTGGTCCTCATCATGACCGGTGACGCCGGACACCTTGTTCAGCGCGCTTTCGACCGCCAGATCCACCATGCTGTGGATCAAGCGCAGGTCTTCGCCATTGGCCGGGGCAGAACGTGCATAGTAGCCCGACTTCTGTACCATGGTGCGCTCGGCGCCGATCAGGCTTGCAAACTGCTTCTGGAACCAGCCGCCGACATTGATCGTGTCGATCTTCACATGGCCGAAGGCATCGCGTTTGACCGCTTCGCCGGCGGCTTCACGCTCCGCCACGATCGAATCGAGTCCTGCACCTTCGGAGACGAAGAGGGTGACGAAGCCGTTCTTTTCCATGATTTTCTTCAGGCGGGCCGCTTCTGCCTGGATGTCGAAGGCCATCTCCGGCAAATAAAGACCGTCGATGCGCTTCAACTCTTCTCCCATCAGCAGGCCCTCGACATAGTCGTTGCCCTTGACCTTCTGGATGTAGGCGCGTGCGGTGGCAGCCGTGAGCCAGCCGCAGTGACGCCCCATGACTTCGTGGATGACGAAGGTCTTGGGCGCGGCACTCTGTTCGTTGCTGACATTGTCGAAGAAATTTGCGCCGACTTCGGCAGCCGTCCAGGCGCCAAGCGACTGCTTGATCGGGACCACGTCGTTATCAACCGTCTTGGGAAGACCGACGACGGTGAGGTTGTAGCCATTGGCGCCGAGATAGGCGGCAAGGTCGGCCGCGGTGGTGTTGGTGTCGTCACCGCCAATGGTGTGAAGAATGGTGACGCCATCCTTGGCCAGACGATCGGCGGCAACCTGCAACGGGTTTTCGCCTTCCTTCACCAGTCCACGCTTGGCGCAGTCGGCCGCATTGGTGAGCTTCACGCGGCTGTTGCCGATCGGAGAGCCGCCATAGCGATGCAGCAGGGGAGCCTTCTCGCGCATCTCTTTGGTGATGGCGACGCTGTCGCCGAGAAGCACGCCCTGATAGCCGGAGCGGTAGGCCACGATGTCGATTTCGGGAGCGATGTCGGTGTAACGCTCGATCAATCCGCCCACGGCAGACGAGAGGCAGGGCGCCAGTCCGCCTGCGGTCAACATTGCGACTTTCTGTTTGGCCATTGGGGCTCTCCTTTGTCGGTTCTCAATGCGTGTTGGGGCAAATGGATGCGACAGCCTGTTTTGCATGTAAAGTGAATTTCTCAAGAAAAACGGGTATTTCGCGGTATTTTCGAATATCGGTGAACTGCTTGGCGAATATAATCGTTTCAATGCCAGGAAGTGTCGACGACCGCGGAACCGGCTTGTGGAAAAGCTGTTACGACGGTGTCAGACGATCAGCATAAAGCGAAGCTAAGATGACGAAAACTTAATGATCTGCGACCTTTATGCGTCTTGCATTCACACCATGGAGCCGTCATGCTGAGAGACATGATGTTCGATTTCGCCTGTTTGCACATTTCATCCCTCTGGGAGCGGCTGCTCGGCGCGATCGGCGAAGCGGCAGGAAACGTGCTGGGTCGAGTGATCGAAGCGGTTAGAACCGTTTTCGAAGGCGATCCGGAAACCCGCCGCAAGGTTTCCTTCTCAGTCGCGATCATCGCTCTTTCCGCCAAGATGGCGAAGGCTGACGGTGTCGTGAACGATGCCGAGGTGCGCGCCTTTCGCCAGATATTCGATTTTCCGGAGGAGGAAGCCAAGAACGTCGCAAGGCTCTATAACCTCGCGCGTCAGGACGTTGCAGGTTATGAGGCCTACGCCGAGCGGCTTGCGGGTCTCTGCGGTACGGGCCGTGAAAATTGCGAGATGCTGGAAAGCGTCGTCGATGGCCTGTTCCACATTGCCAAGGCCGATGGCCTGATCCACGAGCGTGAAATGGCCTTTCTCGGACGGATCGCGGAAATCTTCCGGATCACCGAGGATCATTTCGAAACGATCATGGCGCGCCATGTCCACATGGACGGTCGCGATCCCTACCGCGTCCTCGGCGTTTCGCCATCCGACGACTTCTCCGATATCCGCAAGCGCTACCGTCTGCTGGTGGCCGAGCATCACCCCGACAAGCTCATTGCCCGTGGCGTTCCGATGGAATTGCATGCGGCCGCGAATGAGCGTATGGCGGCACTCAATGCCGCCTATGCTGCCATCGAGAGAGAACGCCGCGTCGCATGAGTGACTTTCTGCCGGATTATGCCGGTGCCAGCGTCCAGCCCTCGCCCAACCATGGCGAGAGGGTGGGGGTGAGCGCACCCGATTCCATCATTCTTCACTATACGGGCATGGAAAGCGCCGAGCGCGCGCTGTCCTGGCTTTGCGAGCCGGAAAGTCAGGTTTCCAGTCATTATCTCGTTTTCGAAGACGGACATGTCATTCAGATGGTGCCGGAAAGCCGTCGCGCCTGGCATGCGGGCAAGAGCTTCTGGGCGGGCGAAATCGATCTGAACTCGCGTTCCATCGGCATCGAGATCGCCAATGGCGGCCACCCTGCGGGACTGCCGGATTTTCCTAAAGGCCAGATCGACGCCGTTGCCGAATTATGTCGCGACTGTGGCGCGCGGTGGTCGATTGCGCCGGAGCGGGTGCTCGCGCACTCCGATATTGCCCCTGTTCGCAAGGTGGATCCGGGCGAGAAGTTCCCATGGGACATCCTGTCGCAGAAGGGCGTCGGCCACTGGGTCCAGCCCGCGCCAATCGGCGGCGGACGCTTCTTCCAGCGCGGCGATAGTGGTCAGCCTGTTGAGGCGTTGCAGTCCATGCTGTCGCTCTATGGCTACGGCGTTGAAATTTCGGGCAGTTATTGTGAAAAGACCGAAGGCGCGGTCGCCGCTTTCCAGCGTCATTTCCGGCCTGCGTTGGTGGATGGCATCGCCGATTTCTCCACCATCGACACGCTGCACCGGTTGATTTCGCAACTGCCCAAGTTCAAGCGCGCGTAGGCGTCGTTCTCGATAAAAGCGGCGTGATCGGCGCTGGTCCAGATTGCGTTCTCGGGCCCTTGCCACAGTAAATCCTTATTGGCCGACTTTAAACGCCGCATCGAAATGCGGCTGGCTGGGTGTTGTCCTAGACGCCGTCAATATCAATGACGAAGATTTTCCGGAGGATCGTCCCCGTGACTTTCCCGATGCGTGCCCTTGCGCGTCCATTACTGGATGTCTTTGTGACTGGAGACTATTTCTATTGATGAGAAGAGTAATTGTTGCTGTCTCGGTCTGCATCTCGATGCTGGCCGCGCAGACCGGAATTGTTGTTGCCAAGGATGACGTGAAAACCAAGACCGTGACGCTGCAGACCTATTTCCGCAAACCCGGTTACCCCATCCCTGAGCGAACCCTTCCCGCCACGCTGAAGAACGATTACTCCGATCTTATCGTCAAATATGCCAAGCGTTACGGTGTGCCGACGAACCTCGCGCATGCGGTCGTTTCGGTGGAAAGCCGGTTCAATCCCAAGGCCCGTGGAAGTGCCGGCGAAGTCGGGCTCATGCAGATCAAGCCCGCCACCGCACGGATGATGGGCTATCGCGGCACGGTGAAGGCGCTCTACGATCCCGAAACCAACATCCGCTGGGGTATGCAATATCTCGCCACGGCGCACCAACTCGGCGGCGGCGAAGTCTGCAGCACCATTTTGCGCTACAATGCAGGTCATGGCGCAACCCGCATGAACCCGGTGTCAAAGGCCTATTGCGGCAAGGTGCAGGCGCTGCTCCAGGGATGATCGTGTCGGTGCGGTTTGGGCTTCTTTCTGCCGGCAGATTTTGTTAGTCGAGAACGGCGACGGCTTCGGCCCGAAAATCGGATGCGATTTTCGGAGAGCACGATGCTTCGATTCAAAAAGGGAAAGCGTCCTTTGTTCGTCCAATAGGACGCGCGGCGCTCGACGAGGGAGCGCATGATGACCGACTTCAGATACATCGTGATCGGAGCTGGAATGATGGGAGCCGCTGCGGCACGCCATCTTTCTTCGCAGACGGACGGCGTGGCGCTGATCGGTCCTGCCGAACCGACAGACCGCAAGAACCACTACGGCGTGTTCTCCAGCCATTATGACGAGGCGCGGATCACGCGCGGTTTTGACGGCGACCCGGTATGGGCGGAACTGGCGAAGCGCTCGATCGAACGATATGCCGAGATCGAGCGAAAGAGCGGCATCCGGTTTTACCACGAGGTGGGCTGCCTCTTCACCGGTAATGGCAACGGGCTGGGCGGTGATTATGTCTCGGGCGCCATGAGCAGGAAAGACGTTCTGGGTCTGACAGTCGAGACCTACGAGCCGGACGCGCTTTCCTCTCGTTTTCCAATGTTCTCTCTGCCGGACGATCACCATGGCTGGTTCGAGCCGCACAATGCGGGTTACGTCAATCCACGCGCCTTGGTGAAGGCTCAAATCATGATTGCCGGGCAACAGGGTGCCTCGATCCTTCGTCAGACGGTGGTGAAGGTTTTCGATGGCGGTTCAGGCGTCGAAATAGAGACCTCGGAGGGGCATCGATACACGGCGGAGAAGGTGATCGTCGCAGCGGGCGGCTTCACCAATATGGCCGACATTCTGCCTGTCAAAGTGGACATGGCGGCAACAGGCCGCACCATCGCCTTCTTCGAACTGGACGAGGAGAAGCAGGAAGCCTTTGCCGGCATGCCCTCCACCATTGTGCTGGCCGCGAGCGAAGACGACATCGTCTACATCCTGCCACCCGTTCGCTATCCGGATGGCAAGGTCTATTTGAAGATTGGCGGGGAGAGCGAGAAGGGCAGGCTGGAAACGCTCGATCAGGCGGTCCAATGGTTCCATTCCGACGGGACTGCAGGTGAGGTGGATTTCCTTGTCCGTCGCGCCATCGAGCTGATGCCTGCTCTTGCAGGATGCCCAGTGACGTCCGGCTCCTGCGTTGCCTCCATTACCCGCACCGGCTATCCCTATATCGGCTACACGTCGTCTTCCAATATTGCGGTGCTGACAGGTGGCAATTTCGTTTCGGCGAAATCTTCCGATGAGATTGGCCGGCTTGGGGCGGTGCTTCTACTTGAGGGGCAGTTGAGCGAGGACAATTTTGCGGCGCAGATGGCGCCGGTTTTCGTCTGACGGCCCATGTGTAAGGAGGCAGTCCTTCATCAAGACACTCAAATCCCTCTGGCAGTGAATCAGGAAGCCGCTACAAGTCTTTGACGCAGAATCTGAAATCGGTTGAGAGCAGTTATGGCAGCGCAGTTCAAATATATCGTCGTCGGTGCGGGCATGATGGGGGCTGCTGCTGCCCGGCATCTTTCTCTCGAATCGGATGGTGTGGCGCTGATCGGGCCGCATGAGCCCGCCGACATCCAAAATCATCAGGGCGTGTTTGCCAGCCACTACGATGCGGCGCGGATCACGCGGACCATCGATGACGATGCGGATTGGGCGCGGCTCGCCAATCGTTCGATTGAGCGCTACCGGGAGATCGAGCGCGAGAGCGGGATAGGCTTTTACCACGAGGTCGGCTGCCTGATCGTCGGCAAGGCGCGCGGCACGGGTGTGCCCTATATCGAGAATGTCTGCGCTGCGGCCGAGACGCTTGGGGTGGATACCGACGTTTTTGGGGATGCCGACTTGATCCAGCGCTTCCCTTATTTTTCCTTCGAAAGCGGTTGCGAAGGTGTCTTCGAACGGCGCAATGCCGGTCACATCAATCCACGCGAACTGGTGCGGGCGCAAATCCTGGCAGCGCAGACGCGCGGCGTGATGCGCTATGACGATATTGTCGTTTCGGTACGGAACGAGGGCGGTGTGGCGACCGTCACCACTGCCTCCGGCAAAAGCTATACGGCGGAAAAGGTACTCGTCGCCGCGGGCGGATTTTCGATTGCGGACGGGCTGTTGCCGCAGGCGCTTTCGATGAATGTGTATGCTCGCACCGTTGCATTCTTCGAGGTCGATGATGCCGATCTTCGAGGCTTTTCAGAAATGCCGTCGCTGATCTATGAGCCGAGTGACCCGACCAAGCATATCTATCTTCTGCCGCCGGTCGTCTATCCCGATGGCAAGGCCTATCTGAAGATTGGCGGCGATCCGGAAAATATTCTGCTCGGTACGGATGCGGAGATCCGCGCCTGGTTTCGGACTGGCGGAAAGCCTGAGGTGCGGAATAATTTCGCAGCCATCATAGAGACGCTTGTTCCCAGCATCGATGTGACACGACTGTCGATGGCGGCCTGCGTCACATCCTACACGCCAAGCGGCTATCCGGCGATCGGTTATTGCGGGTCTGAGCGGATTGCGGTTCTGACCGGCGGCTGTGGCGCAGCGGCGAAGAGTTCAGATGAGATCGGGCGGCTCGGCGCGGTGCTGTTGGCCCAAGGCCATATCGAGGACGAAGGTTACGAGACGGATTTCGCACCGGTCTTCGCCTCGTAAGTCTGGCGGCTCCCTTTAACCGCAGCTCAACTTGCGGCGATTTTCCGTTGGCTTTTCATCTTGAACCCGTCTAAGGAGCGCGTGCCAGTTGGCCGGGCAGCCGCGCTTTATCAATGTCGAAAGACGGTGAGGTGAGGAAAGTCCGGGCTCCACGGAAACACGGTGCCGGATAACGTCCGGCGGGGGCGACCCTAGGGAAAGTGCCGCAGAGAGTAGACCGCCACCTTTCAGGTGGTAAGGGTGAAAGGGTGGGGTAAGAGCCCACCGCGCCGCTGGTAACAGGGGTGGCATGGTAAACCCCACCGGGAGCAAGACCGAATAGGGATGACGTGGGGTGCCGCGAAAGCAGCGCCTACAGCCTGTTTCTGGGCGAGTCATCCGGGTGGGTTGCGCGAGGCGGCATGCAAATGTCGTCCCAGATGAATGGCTGCCACGTTCCGGGTCAAACCGGGGCCATACAGAACCCGGCTTACAGGCCAACTGGCGATTTCTCTCTTTTTCACTCCTCATGCGAAGCCGATTCAGGCGATCGCAATAGGTCATTGTTATCGTTCAACTATTTTTCATTAAAGCTTCCGTTACGGAAGGCAGAGATGCCGCGTGAAACGATTGCCGGTAAACCATTCGTTAAACTTAACGGGATATGAATATTCGAATCCGAAGTCGGTTCGCGCCGCCTTCTCCCATTGACGCCCATAGTGTCCCATGGTATCCCAAATGCACACCACAAGGGGTCGTGTTTTTGACCCGCAATCGCTGAAACGGAGACAAGGCCTTTCCAAGGCTGCAGGACTTTTTGTTCTGCCGGTCAGCGATTTGTCGTGCGTATCGGTGTCGCCTGAGCATGCGGCTTCAGGCGTTTCTGGCGAGTTGTCATATGGGGCGCTTTTTATCGAACGTGACGAACAGGATCGACGCCAAGGGGCGCGTTTCGGTTCCCTCGGCGTTTCGTTCGGTATTGACGCAACGCGACATCCAGGAGCTTTATTGTCTTCAGGATTTCGCTTTTCCGGCCATCAGCATTGGCGGGCCGGACCTGTTGGATCGCTACGAGCGGCAGATCGCGTCGATGGATGCGTTTTCGCCGGAAGCCAATGCAATGTCGCTGCTGGTTCACGGTGGCGGCGTGTTCATGAAGCTCGACGGGGAAGGGCGGTTGATGGTCACGGATTTCATCCGGGACTTCACCGCTATCACCACCGAAGTGACCTTTGTCGGTCGGGCGGATCATTTTCAGTTGTGGCAGCCGGAAGCGTTTCACGAGGCGCAGACGGCGGCAAGAACGGGGCGCAGTTTTTCTGCTGTTCGTCCCGTATAAGGCGGGGACACGGAATGGCGGCGAATTCTGGCGGACGATCTTCTGATGCCGGTGGCGGACCTGTTCGCCACATTCCGGTTCTCCTGCGCGAAGTTCTAAGCGCGCTCGATCCCGCGGAAGGCAAGGTCATTCTCGACGGTACATTCGGTGCTGGCGGCTATACCCAGGCGATCCTCGAGCGCGGTGCGAATGTCATTGCTCTCGACCGTGATCCGACTGCCATCGCTGGCGGCCAGCCGATGGTTGTCGCCAATGGCGGGCGGCTCTCTCTTATTCAATCGCAGTTTTCCGATCTGGCAGCGCATGCGCCTGCACAAGGCCTTGATGGCGTCGTCCTGGATATCGGTGTCTCCTCCATGCAGATCGATGAGGCGGAGCGCGGCTTCTCCTTTCAGAAAAACGGACCGCTCGACATGCGCATGTCGGCATCCGGCGTCTCTGCGGCCGATGTCGTCAACCGCTGCAAGGTCGGCGATTTGATCCGGATCTTCGGCTTTCTCGGTGAGGAAAAGCAGTCAGGACGCATTGCCCGTGCCATCGAGAAGAAGCGCGCGGAAGAGCCCTTCCGCACGACGCGCGACCTTGCCGGGCTGATCGAAATCGTCACGCCCCGCAAGGCGAAGGACAAGATCCATCCCGCAACCCGCGTTTTCCAGGCGCTGCGCGTCTTCGTCAATGACGAGTTGGGCGAGCTGGCGAAAGCCTTGTTTGCGGCCGAACAGGTGTTGAAGCCCGGCGGACGTCTCGTCGTCGTCACCTTCCACTCGCTGGAAGACCGCATCGTGAAGAAGTACTTCGCCGACCGTTCCGGTCGCGCGGCAGGGTCTCGCCATATGCCGATGGTGGAAGACAAGCCGGCGATCTTCGATTCGCTCGGCAAGCCGATGATTGCAGCGAGCGAGGAAGAGGCGGAGTTGAACCCGCGCGCCCGTTCCGCCAAGCTGCGCGCCGGCATCCGCACCACCGCTCCAGTCCGCGCGGCGGATGTTTCCATTTTCGAACTTCCCGATCTCGCCAGCCTTGAAAAGATGGGAGGCTGACATGCTGCGCACACTCGACCTCATTCTCGTCGGCGTGATGGTGTCAGCGGCCGTCGTCACCTATTCCATCAAGCACCAGGCCGATCTCAAGCTTGAATCCGTCAAGAAGCTTGAAGCCGAAATCAAACTCGAGCGCGATACGATCGATCTTCTGCGCGCCGACTGGGCGCTTCTGACACAGCCGAACCGGTTGCATCGTCTGGTCAATGCCTATCAGGCCGATCTACAATTGACGCCGACGCTACCGACGCAACTCGCACAGCCACAGGAGTTGCCCATGTTGCGTTCGCAACTGCCCCAGCCGCCAGAGCCGGAGGGCATGAGCGTCGAGGACGTGATTGCTGCTGCGGTCAACGGCTCCAAGCCGGGCGCCACACTTGGTGGTGCCAAGCCGAAATCGGCACCTGCCGGCCAGATCGTCGCCACTGGCGGCAAGCCTGTTCCGGCACCAGCTCCGCGCTCGCATGTTGCCCGTGTGCCCAAGCAGCCAATGCCTGCTGCAAAAGCGCCGATTGGCGACGAGTCCGGCGAAATGGATGAAACGATAACAGGATCGGTGGACTGATGTCTTTTCTCTCTCGCGTCATGGTTTTGAAGAGCAAGGCCCATTTCTCCGCCAGCACGATTGGTGGAGCGGATCATGCTGCCTTTGAGGGCGCACGCAAGAAGCGCGCTTCGCAGGCAAAGAGCCGCGTTGGCCTGTTGATCTTCGGCTTCGTCTGCTTCTATGGCGTCATCGGCGGTCGTCTGGTGCAATATGGCTTGGCCCAGCAGGAAACCGTTTCCAGTATTGCGCCCGCCGACAGGCTGATGGCCTCGCGCCCCGATCTTCTGGATCGCAACGGCGAAGTGTTGGCTACTGATATCCGCACCGTGTCGCTGTTTGCCGAACCGCATCGCATCGTTGATGTGGATGAGGCGATCGAGAAGCTGCGCACCGTTCTGCCCGATCTCGACACGCGCGGCACCTATCAGAAGCTGACGAACAATTCGCGCTTCCAGTGGTTGCGCCGTCAGTTGACGCCGAAGCAGCAAAGCCAGATCCTGGCGCTGGGTATTCCCGGCATCGGTTTCCGTCCCGAAAAGCGCCGCTTCTATCCGGGTGGCCCGACGGCGGCCCACGTTGTCGGTCACGTGAACATCGACAACCGCGGCGTTGCCGGCATGGAGCGCTATCTCGACAGCCAGGGGCTGGCCGATCTGACAGCGCTTGGCATGACCTCCGACCAGCCGCTTGAGCCGGTGAAGCTCTCCATCGATCTGCGTGTGCAGGCGATCGTGCGCGAAGTGGTGGTCAACGCCATTCAAAAGTTCCAGGCGATTGGCGCAGGCGCCGTTGTCATCAACGTGCATACGGGCGAAATCCTCGCCATGGCGTCGCTGCCGGACTACGATCCGAACAACCCGGCGGAAGGCGCCAAGGAAGGCTGGCTGAACCGCATGTCGAACGGCACGTTCGAGATGGGCTCGACCTTCAAGTCCTTCACCATCGCCATGGGTCTGGACGAGGGCGGCATCTCGCTCGGCTCCACCTTCGATGCGCGCTTCCCGATCCGCATCGGTGGCTTCACCATCAAGGACTTCCACGGCAAGGGACGCATCTTGTCGGTGCCGGAAATCTTCCAGTACTCCTCCAACATCGGTACGGCGAAAATTGCCGATACGGTTGGGACCGAGGGGCATAAGGAGTTTCTGACGCGTCTTGGCCTGCTGTCCAGGATGCAGACGGAACTGCCGGAAGTGGCGATGCCCACACAGCCGCGCCAGTGGAAGAAGATCAACTCCATTACGATCTCCTTCGGTCACGGTGTATCGACCACGCCGCTGCAGACAGCGATTGCCGGTGCGGCCCTCGTCAATGGCGGCAAGCTGATCGAACCGACCTTCCTGCCGCGCACCGTCGAACAGGCCGACCTTGTGGCGAAGCAGGTAATCAAGCCGACCACCAGCCGCGACATGCGCTTCCTGTTCGAGTGGAACGGCGTCAATGGCTCCGGCCGCAACGCCCGCGTCGAAGGCTTCAACGTCGGCGGCAAGACCGGAACGGCCGACAAGGTGGTCAATGGCCGCTATGTTCACGACAAGAACTTCAACGCTTTCCTATCGGCCTTCCCGATGGACAAGCCCGAATATGTGGTTCTCTCCTTCATCGACGAACCGAAGACGGACAAGGGCAATGGTGCGGCACTTGCAGGCACGTCCGCGGCCCCGATGGTGCATGACATCATCACCCGCTCGGCTGCGATCCTCGGCGTCAAGCCGAAGTTCGGCAAGGATGGCTCGGCCTTGCTCGTGTCTTATTGATTGCTACAGCTTATGATGGACCGGCGATTCGCGTCGGGGGACATGACGGACACATCAATGAATTTGCGAGATCTATCGGGACAGTCGTTTCCGGAACTGAATGAATTGCTTCGCGCAGATGCCGGAGCGCTGACCATCACCTCAATCACGGCAGACAGCCGCAAGGTCGAGCCAGGCGCGCTCTTTGTCGCCGTTTCGGGCAACAAGGCGGATGGCGCGACCTTCGTGCAGGACGCGGTTGCCAAGGGTGCTGCCGCGATCGTTTCGGGCCAGCCCGTTTCCGCAGATGTGCCGGTTCTCGTCGTTTCTGATCCAAGATTGTATCTCGCGCTTGCTGCTGCCCGCTTCTTTGGGAAGCAGCCTGAGACGATGGTTGCCGTCACCGGCACGGCCGGCAAGACGTCGGTTGCGTCCTTCACCCGACAGATCTGGGCTTTCGCCGGTCATCCAGCCGCGCAGATCGGCACGACCGGCGTGATTGCGCCCGGCCGCGAAGAATATGGTTCGCTGACAACGCCCGACCCGGTTTCGCTGCATGCGCTTCTGGCCGAATTGGCATCGGAAGGCGTGACCCATGCGGCAATGGAAGCATCCAGCCACGGTCTTGATCAGCGTCGTCTGGATGGCGTGAAACTTTCTGCTGCCGGTTTTACCAATCTCGGTCGCGATCATATGGATTACCATCCAACGGTCGAAGACTATATGGCCGCGAAGATGCGGCTTTTCGATACGCTGCTGCCGAAGGGCTCACCCGTCGTGATCTTTGCCGACGATCCATGGTCGGCTCAGGCGATTGAGGTCGCGACAAAGGCCGGTCACGATGTGCGCACGGTTGGCCGCAAGGGCGATTATCTGGCGTTGAAGCGTGTCGAGCACTTCCGCCACAAGCAGATGATCGAGGTGCATCACGAAGGCGCAATCCACGAGGTGGACATTCCGCTTGCGGGCGATTTCCAGGTTGCTAATGCGCTGGTTGCGGCGGGTCTTGCCATGTCGACCGGCGTGTCCGCACCGGTGGCCATGAAGGCGCTGGAAAAGCTGATCGGCGCTGCCGGTCGTCTCGAACTCGTCGGACAGACGAAGAACGGCGCGCTGGCTTATGTGGATTATGCCCATAAGCCCGATGCGCTGGAAAACGTGCTGACCTCTGTGCGTCCCTTCACCTCGGGCCGCATCATCACCGTGTTTGGATGCGGCGGTGATCGCGACAAGGGCAAGCGTCCGATCATGGGCGAGGTAGCTACCCGGCTTTCGGATGTGGTGATCGTCACGGACGACAATCCACGCTCCGAGGAGCCTGCCACCATTCGATCCGAGATCATGGCAGCGGCACCCGGTGCCGTGGAAATTGCAGACCGCGCAGAGGCGATCCGCCATGCCGTGTCGATGCTGGGGAATGGAGACACATTGATCGTTGCGGGCAAGGGGCACGAGGAAGGTCAGATCATCGGCGGCGTGACGCTGCCGTTTTCGGACCATGAACAGGTGCGTTCGGCGCTGGAAGGATTGAAGATTTGAACTGGTTATGGACAGTTGCGGACATGATTGCCGTTACGTCGGGACGTCCGGTCGGCAATCTGCCGCAAGGGATCACGGGCATTTCCATCGACAGCCGCACGGTGCAGCAGGGCGAAGCCTTCTTCGCCATCAAGGGCGACCGCGTCGACGGCCATGATTATGCAAGTTTTGCCGTTGCCAATGGCGCGAGCCTGATGGTCGTCGCCGAGGCCAAGCTGCCGGCACTTGGACGCCTGACGGTGCCGATGATCGTCGTCGATGACGTTCTCTCCGCCCTCGTCAAGCTTGGTGTTGCTGCGCGTGAAAGAACCTCGGCACGCATCATTGCGGTGACCGGCTCGGTGGGCAAGACGACGACCAAGGAAATGCTGCGGCAGGTGCTGGCCCCATCGGGCAAGGTGCATGCGGCGGTCTCGTCCTTCAATAATCACTGGGGCGTACCGCTGACGCTGGCGCGTATGCCCGCCGATACCGAATTCGGCGTGTTCGAAGTCGGCATGAACCATCCGAACGAAATTCGTCCACTGGTAAAGCAGGTGAAGCCGCATGTGGCCATCATCACCACCATTGCGGCGGCGCATCTCGGCAACTTCAACAGTCTCGAAGAAATTGCCGACGCCAAGGCTGAAATTTTCGAGGGTGTTCTGCCCGGCGGTGCGGTGATCCTCAACCGCGACAATGCGCAATTCGAGCGGCTGGAGGCGGCAGCAATCCATGTCGGCATCGACCATATTCTGACTTTCGGCCAGCACGCCAAGGCTGACTTCCGGCTTGCTGATTTCGAAAGCACGCCGAACGGCTCGACCATCTGGGCGATCATCAATGGCGAGACCAGCGAGTTGAATATCGGCACGCCGGGTCGCCATGTCGCAGAAAATGCCATGGCTGCCCTTGGCGTTGTCGCTGTGACCGGTGCCAATCTCGATCGTGCTTTCCATGCGCTTGGCGATCTTCGAGCCGTCAAGGGCAGGGGAGAGCGCCACCGCCTATCGGTTGGCGATGGGTCGTTCCTCCTGATCGACGAGAGCTATAACGCCAACCCGGCCTCCATGCGCGCGGCGATTGCGCTTCTGGCGCAGTCGGAAGTGCGCGGCAACGGACGGCGCATTGCGGTTCTCGGCGACATGCTCGAGATGGGCGAGTTTGCCGCAGAGGTGCATGAAGAGCTATCCGGTCCGATCCTGTCTGCCGGCATCGAACATGCGTGGCTTGCCGGAGAATCGATGGCGCATCTTCGCGATGCGCTTCCCGAAAGCGTCAATGTGTCCTGGTTCCCGACGACCGCTGAGCTGGCTGACTTCGTGTTGAAATGGGTGCAGCCGGGCGATGTGGTGATGATAAAATCGTCACTTGGCATCGGTTTTGGCAAGATTGTCTCGGCTCTTCTTGACAAGTATCCGGCATTCCCCGAGACGGAGCGCCAGAATTAGGAAGCCTGAAAGCCCGAATTTTTCGGCTTTCTGCGCTCTATACGGAAACAAGGACCTTGAAGCGGCGCTGGCCTTACCTCCCGCCCGCCGCTTCGACCGCCTTTCGAAAGGGCAAACATGCTGATCTGGCTCGTTGAACTGTCGGACAAAATTCAAATCTTCAACCTGTTCAGGTACATCACGTTCCGGGCGGGTGCAGCGCTCTTCACCTCCGCTCTCATCGTCTTCCTGTTTGGACCGGCCATCATCAATTCGCTGCGCATTCGCCAGGGCAAGGGTCAGCCGATCCGTGCCGATGGCCCGCAGACCCACTTCAAGAAGGCCGGTACGCCGACCATGGGCGGCTTGATGATCCTCGCAGGCATCCTCGGGGGCTCGCTGCTCTGGGGCGATCTGTCGAATGTCTATGTGGTTGCGGTTCTTCTCGTAACGCTCGGCTTTGGCGCCATCGGCTTTTACGACGACTACCTGAAGGTGACCAAGCAGAGCGACAAGGGCTTTTCCGGCAAGGCGCGTCTCGGCATCGAATTCGTTATCGCTGCCATCGCCACCTTCTTCATGATGAAAATTGCACTTGCGACGGCACCGCATGGCGGAACGCTTGGAAGCTCGGTCGCCTTTCCCTTCTTCAAGGAATTCGTGATCAATCTCGGCTACTTCTTCGTTCTCTTCGGCGCTTTCGTCATCGTTGCGGCCGGTAACGCGGTCAACCTGACCGATGGTCTCGATGGTCTTGCCATCGTGCCGGTGATGATTGCGGCGGCGACCTTCGGCGTGATTTCCTATCTCGTCGGTAACGCCATCTTTGCGAACTACCTTCAGATCAACTTCGTGCCCGGAACCGGTGAGCTTGCGGTGATCGTCGGTGCCGTGATCGGTGCCGGCCTTGGCTTCCTCTGGTTCAATGCGCCGCCTGCGGCCATCTTCATGGGCGACACCGGTTCTCTGGCGCTTGGCGGCCTGATCGGCTCCATCGCCGTCGCGGTCAAGCATGAGATCGTGATGGTGATCGTCGGCGGTCTCTTCGTCATGGAGACGCTCTCCGTCATCATCCAGGTCTTCTGGTTCAAGCGCACCGGACGGCGCGTGTTTCTGATGGCGCCGATCCACCACCATTTCGAAAAGAAGGGCTGGACGGAGAGCCAGGTCGTCATCCGCTTCTGGATCATCTCCGTCGGTCTCGCCATGCTCGGCCTCGCCACGCTGAAGCTGAGGTAAGCGATGATCCCCGTCACCTCCCTTGCGGACAAGAAGGTTGCTCTCTTTGGTCTTGGTGGCTCCGGCCTCGTGACCGCCAAGGCGCTGGTCGCCGGCGGCGCCGATGTCATTGCCTTTGATGACAACCCCGACAGTGTTGCGAAGGCGCAAAGCGAGGGTATCCCGACTGCTGACCTGCGCACGCTGGACTGGTCGAAGCTTGCCGTTTTCGTGCTGGCGCCGGGCGTGCCGTTGACACATCCGAAGCCGCACTGGTCTGTGGATCTTGCCAAGGCGGCGGGCGTCGAGGTGATCGGCGATATCGAGCTTTTCGTTCGCGAACGCCGGGCTCATGCGCCGAATTGCCCATTCATCGCCATTACCGGCACCAACGGCAAATCCACCACGACGGCGTTGATTGCGCATATTCTGAAATCGGCTGGCCGCGATACACAGCTTGGCGGCAATATCGGCACGGCCGTTCTCAGCCTCGATCCGCCAAAGGCTGAACGCTTCTATGTCGTCGAGTGCTCGTCCTATCAGATCGATCTCGCTCCGACATTGAACCCGACCGCCGGTATTCTGCTCAACCTGACGCCGGATCACCTCGATCGCCACGGCACGATGCAACATTATGCCGATGTGAAGGAGCGTCTCGTTGCAGGAAGCGATACCGCCATCGTCGGCGTCGACGATAGCTACTGCACGCTGATTGCCGATCGCATAGAACGTGCTGGCGTGAACGTCACCCGGATTTCCAAGCGCAATGTCGTGGCGGACGGGCTTTATGCAGAAGGCAGCCGGATCATGAAGGCCGCGGGTGGCACGTCGTCGCTGCTCGTCGATCTTGACGGCATCCAGACGCTGCGCGGCAGCCACAATGCCCAGAACGCGGCCGCTGCGATTGCGGCTTGCCTTGCGGTCGGCATCTCCGAAGATGAGGTGAGGGCAGGGCTGACATCATTCCCGGGCCTGAAGCATCGCATGCAGCCCGTCGGGCGGCGTGGCAATGTCACCTTCATCAATGACAGCAAGGCGACCAATGCAGACGCTTCGGCACCGGCGCTTTCGAGCTACGACCGGATTTACTGGATTGCCGGCGGCTTGCCCAAGGCCGGCGGCATCACCAGCCTGTCACCGCTCTTTCCCCACATCGCCAAGGCCTATCTGATTGGCGAGGCGGCGGCGGAATTTGCTGCGACGCTGGGTGAGGCGGTGCCTTACGAGATTTCCGGTACGCTGGACAAGGCGGTTCAGCATGCCTCGGCCGATGCCCTTGCCGACGGTGCGAGCGGCAATGTCGTGATGCTCTCCCCGGCTTGCGCAAGTTTCGATCAATATAAGAATTTTGAAATACGTGGTGATTCGTTCGTTTCCCACGTCGCTGCACTCGATGGTGTGACGATGCTGGTGGAAGTGCAAAAGGAGCACTGAAGACATGGTAAGCCGTACTGACCGCGGTCCAGTCGCGGAGTGGTTCTGGACAATCGACCGCTTCTTCCTGGCGGCCTTCATTGCTCTCATCGGCATTGGCCTGATGTTGTCCTTTGCTGCGTCCCCCGCAGTTGCCGAGCGCATCGGTCTCAATAGCTTCTTCTTCGTCGAGCGCCAGGCGATGTTCATCGTCCCGTCGCTGGCGATCATGATCGGTCTGTCGTTTCTCTCGCCGCGCCAGGTGCGGCGCGTCGCCATTGTGCTGTTGATCGCCTCACTCCTGATGATGATCTTCGCGCTGTTCTTCGGCATCGAGGTCAAGGGTGCTCGCCGCTGGATTTCGATCGGCAGCTTCTCCATTCAGCCGTCCGAATTCATGAAGCCGGCCTTCGTCATTGTCTGCGCCTGGCTTTTTGCCGAGCGGGCTCGTCATCCGGAAATTCCGGGCAATCTTTTCGCCATCATCACCTTCGGCATTGTTGCAGCCCTTCTGATTGCACAGCCGGACTTCGGGCAGACGATTCTGACATCCGTCGTATGGGGTGGCATGTTCTTCATGGCTGGTGTGCCGTGGTTCTGGATCATCATGCTTGGCGGTCTTGGCGTCGGTGGTATCGTCACCGCCTATCTGATGCTGCCGCACGTTGCGGGTCGTATCGACCGTTTCTGGACGGGCGAGGGCGACACGTTCCAGGTGGACACGGCGCGTGAAGCGATCATTCGCGGCGACTGGTTCGGCCAGGGACCGGGTGAAGGCATCGTTAAGCGCATCATTCCCGATAGCCATACCGACTTCATCTTTTCGGTTGCTGCGGAAGAGTTCGGCATCGTCTTCTGCATGGCCCTGGTTGCGATCTTCGCCTTCATCGTGCTGCGCGGCTTAAGCCACGCCTTCAAGGAAAAGGACGATTTCGTCCGCTTTGCGGTGGCAGGTCTGGTTCTTCAGATCGGTATCCAGTCGATGATCAATATTGGCGTTAATCTCGAACTCATGCCGGCTAAGGGCATGACGCTGCCGCTGATTTCCTATGGCGGTTCTTCGATGATGGCGATATGCGTGACGGCTGGCTTCCTGCTGGCGCTGACACGACACAGGCCCGAGAAGCGCGCACAGGAGCGCAGCTTCTTCCGCGTCGGCGCGGGTCTTCCTGCGGAGTAAAAGAGTGATGAGCAAGGGTATCGTTTTGCTTGCCGCCGGTGGAACCGGCGGCCATGTTTTTCCGGCAGAGGCACTTGCCTATGAGTTGAAGGCGCGCGGTTACTCCGTGCATCTTGTGACCGACAGCCGTGCCGAGCGCTATGCGGGCAAATTTCCTGCCGATGAAATTCACGTCGTTCCGTCTGCGACGATCGGTTCGAAGAACCCGATCCGCGTCATCAAGGCGCTTGCCACGCTCTGGACTGGTCTTCGCTCTGCGCGCAAGCTGATGACGCGCTTGAAGCCGGTTGCCGTCGTCGGATTCGGCGGCTATCCGACAGTGCCGCCGCTTCTCGCCTCGACCGGCATGGGTGTTCCTTCGCTGCTGCATGAACAGAATGCCGTCATGGGCCGCGCCAACAAGGCGCTGGCAAAGCGAGTTAAGGCGATCGCCGGTGGCTTCCTGCCGGAGAACCAGGGCGAGTTCGGTGACAAGATCGTCATGACGGGCAACCCTGTCCGCCCTGCGGTGCTGTCTGCTGCCGAGATCGCCTATACACCATCTCAGGCGGGTGAAGATTTCAACCTCGTGGTGTTTGGTGGAAGCCAGGGCGCGCAGTTCTTCTCGGCAGCCGTTCCGGCTGCCATCTGCCTGTTGCCCAATGATCTCCGCAACCGCATCAAACTGACCCAGCAGGCGCGCGTCGAAGACAAGGACAGCGTTGTCGAATCCTACAAGAAGCTTGGTGTGAAGGCGGATATCTCGCCCTTTTTTGGCGATATGGCCGAACGCATCGCGCAGGCCGATCTGGTGATCAGTCGCTCCGGCGCGTCGACCGTCTCCGAGCTTTCCGTAATCGGACGGCCTTCGGTGCTCGTTCCCTATCCGCATGCTCTCGATCACGATCAGGCAGCCAATGCGGCGGCCCTTTCTGCCGCTGGCGGTGCCAGCGTCATCAAGCAGCCCGAGCTTTCGCCAAAAGCACTTTCTGCCCTGCTCGCAGACGCGATGAACGACCCAGCACGACTGGAGAAGACTGCCGCCGCCGCCAAGGCGACCGGCAAGCCGGATGCCGCCAAGCGGCTAGCCGATCTTGTGGAGGCGATCGCCGCAGGGACAAGCGTTCAGCAATTCAAATCGAAGAATGAAGGAGTGCATCCATGAAGATGCCGAAAGCCATCGGTCTTGTCCATTTCATCGGAATTGGCGGCATCGGCATGAGCGGCATTGCCGAGGTGCTGCACAATCTCGGCCATCGCGTTCAAGGTTCCGATCAGGCAGACAGCGCCAATGTGCAGCGTCTGCGCGACAAGGGCATCGAGGTTTTCGTCGGTCACAAGGCCGAGAACCTGGGTGACGCGGAAGTGGTCGTCGTGTCGACCGCCATCAAGAAGAACAATCCGGAACTGGTTGCCGCGCGCGAAAAGCACCTTCCGATCGTTCGCCGGGCGGAAATGCTGGCCGAACTGATGCGCTTTCGCAATGCGATCGCCATTGGCGGGACGCATGGCAAGACCACGACGACCTCGATGGTGGCGACGCTCTTGGAAGCCGGCAATCTCGATCCGACCGTCATCAATGGCGGTATCATCAATGCTTACGGCACCAATGCCCGCATGGGCGAGGGTGAGTGGATGGTGGTGGAGGCCGATGAGTCCGACGGCACCTTCCTGAAGCTTCCCGCCGATGTTGCCGTCGTGACCAATATCGACCCGGAGCATCTCGACCATTACGGCAATTTCGATGCGGTTCGCGAAGCCTTCCGCCAGTTTGTGGAAAACGTGCCATTCTATGGCTTCGGCGTCATGTGCCTTGACCATCCAGAAGTGCAGACGCTGGTTGGCAAGATCGAGGACCGCAAGGTCATCACCTATGGTGAGAACCCGCAGGCCGATGTGCGCTTCTCGAATGTCCGCATCGACGGCACGAAGTCCATCTTCGACGTGGAGATCCGCCGTCGCCGCACGGGCAAGGTGTTTTCCTTCAAGGATCTCGTCCTGCCGATGCCCGGCCGTCACAATATCTCGAACGCCACGGCGGCGATTGCCGTTGCCAACCGCCTTGGCATTTCAGAGGCCGATATCAAGAAGGGGCTCGGCTCCTTCGGTGGGGTCAAGCGGCGTTTCACGTTGACGGGGGAATCCAACGGCGTGCAGGTCTTCGACGATTACGGTCATCACCCGGTGGAAATCAAGGCGGTGTTGAAGGCCGCACGTGAGGCCTGTCAGGGCCGTATCATCGCCGTGCATCAGCCTCACCGCTTCACGCGCTTGTCGAGCCTTTTCGAGGATTTCGCCCATTGCTTCAACGATGCGGACACGATTCTTCTTGCTCCGGTTTATGCTGCGGGTGAAGATGCCATCGAGGGCGTGAACTCCGAGACGCTGGTTTCCGCAACCAGAGCTGCGGGACATCGCGATGCCCGATACTTGGCCTCGCGCGACGATCTGGCAAAGACGGTCGCAGCCATTGCGAATCCGGGTGATTTCGTGGTTCTCTTGGGGGCTGGTAATATTACGCAGTGGGCGGCGGCGCTGCCCTCGGAATTGGATAGCATTTCAGGAAAGTCTGCATGAGACAGGTGGATGGGGTAAAGTTGCTGGGAAGGCTCGGCGACGGAGTAAAGCAACTAAGAGGACGTGTGACGCCGGACTCGCCAATGGACCGCGTGACGTGGTTCAGGGCCGGTGGTCTTGCGGAACTGATGTTCCAGCCCCATGACACGGATGATCTCATCACCTTCCTCAAGCTTCTGCCGGACGATGTGCCGCTGACAGTCGTCGGCGTCGGTTCCAACCTGCTCGTGCGTGATGGCGGCATTCCAGGCGTGGTTGTGCGTCTCTCCGCCAAGGGCTTCGGTCAGGTGGAGCTTGTGGGCGAGAACCGCATCAAGGCCGGTGCCATCTGCCCGGACAAGCATATCGCTGCCATGGCAATGGACAACAGCATTGGCGGCTTTCATTTCTACTACGGCATTCCAGGTTCCATCGGCGGTGCGTTACGCATGAATGCCGGCGCCAATGGTGGCGAGACCCGCGATCGCGTTGTCGAAGTCTACGCATTGGATCGCAAGGGCAACAGCCATGTGCTCTCCAATGCCGATATGCAGTATAGCTACCGCCATTCGGGTTCGGACAAGGATCTGATCTTCACTGGCGCGCTGTTTGAGGGCTATCCGGAAGACCGTGCGAAAATCCGCGCCGACATGGACGCTGTGCGTCATCACCGCGAGACGGTTCAGCCGATCCGCGAACAGACGGGCGGTTCGACCTTCAAGAACCCGGAAGGTCACTCCGCCTGGGAACTGATCGACGAGGCGGGTGGTCGCGGCATGGTGATCGGCGGCGCACAGATGTCTTCGTTGCATTGCAACTTCATGATCAATACCGGCCACGCGACGGGCTACGATCTCGAATATCTCGGTGAAGCGGTGCGCAAGCGGGTCTTTGAAAATTCCGGCATTCGTCTCGAATGGGAAATCAAGCGCCTTGGCCTTTTCATGCCGGGCCGGGTAGTCGAGCCGTTTCTCGGCGCATAAGCGCCGTCATTAGCAGTCAAAGAAAAGCCCGCGAAGTCATAAACTTCGCGGGCTTTTTTGTGAGCTTGATTCAGGGACAAGCGGCGCATCCGTGATGGTGGGCCGCTTGACCGTGTTCCTTAGACTTCGTCCTTGCCGGAGGCGAGGATGCAGATCAGCGTGATGACGGCAGCAAGGCCGAGATAGTAGCCGACGGCTGCCATGCCGTAAGTAGTCTGCAGCCACGTCGCGATGTAGGGAGCGAGCGAAGCGCCGACGATGCCTGCGAAGTTGAAGGTCAGCGATGCGCCGGTATAGCGCACGCTGGTGGGGAAGGGTGCTGCCAGTGCTGCACCGATCAGCGCGTAGGTCATGCCCATAAGCGCCATCGCGGAAGCTGCGAAGATCGCAACGCCTGCTTCACCGCCGCCCAGCAGAACCGGAAGCAGGAAGGAGAAGGCGGCAATCAGGACCGTGATGACGATCAGCGACAGGCGACGACCGACCTTGTCACCGACGATGCCGGTCAGCGGAATGAAGATGCCGAAGACGACGGCGCTGAGAATCTGGATTTCCAGCGCGTCGAGGAAGGGGATCTTCAGGACCTTGACGTTGTAGGACAGCAGCCAGGCGGTTGCGATGTAGAACAGCACGAAGGTGACGAGCGCTACGAAGGTGCCGAGGAACAGGCTGCGCTTGTACTTGGTGAAGATTTCCTTGGCAGGAACCGCAACGCGCTCATGCTTGTCGATGGCCTTTTGGAAGGCAGGCGTCTCCGAGATGGAGAAACGGACCCACAGACCGACGGCGATCAGCAGCGTCGAGGCGATGAAAGGAATACGCCAGCCCCAGGAGATCAGCGCTTCATTCGACATGACATGCAGAAGCAGCCAGAAGATACCGGAGGACAGGAAGAGGCCGACTGGTGCGCCAAGCTGCGGGAACATGGCATACCAGTTGCGTTTGCCAGGAGGCGCGTTTTCCGTTGCCAGAAGAACGGCGCCGCCCCATTCGCCGCCGAGGCCGAAGCCCTGACCGAAACGGCACAGTGCAAGCAGCAGCGGAGCGAGAACGCCGGCGGTCTCATAAGACGGCAGAAGACCGATCACGACGGTCGAAATGCCCATTGTCAGAAGAGCCGCAACGAGCGTCGTCTTGCGGCCGACGCGGTCACCGTAGTGGCCGAACACCAGCGCGCCGAGCGGACGGGCAAAGAAGGCGATCGAGAAGGTGGCGAAGGATGCAAGAAGCGCCGTCATCGGATCGCTGTTGGGGAAGAACAGCGTCGGAAACACGAGCACGGCTGCGGTCGCATAAACGTAGAAATCGAAGAATTCGATGGTCGTGCCGACCAGGCTGGCAGTGAGAACTCGTGCAGGCGAATTTGTCTTTACATCGTTCGGCTTGTCAGCTGTCGGCGATACAGGCGATATCGCGTCAGTCATTATATTCGTTCCATTGTTAAGTAGGACTTATGACCTTCAAGAGGCTGCGGTTGCGTTAACGCAATTTTCGATCCTTTGAAACGCTTAAAGCGCAATAAGCAGCAAAAAATACGAGGGAAGGCAGGGTGTTTCCGTTCGCGGCGATTTCAACCGGCTTGCGGGTTGCCCGTGATAAGCGTGACGAATGGTATCCCGAACCGGTCTTAAAAACCCTGGGGACAAGCTGGCGATCTTAACGAATCGATCTTGCTTTCGATGCCGATGCTCAAACTCCGCGCAACGGTTTTATTTGATCCGGTTGAAATTCTGAATCTTGCATCGACCGCAACACTCTGATTCCAAGGAAGGAATCCGTGCCTCATGTGATTCTTTAACAAAAATCGCATCGCGGGCCGTTTCGGTTAAGGAAAGTAAACGCTTCGTTAACCTTAATGACGTTTAAGTGTCTCGTACGGGTCGGGCGAGAGAATCGCGAACCATTCCGGTTCCGGTGCCTCGTCTGAAATTTCAGGTGTTAGAGGTTTTTATGAGCGGCAAGCACGTAGCTGTTCTTATGGGTGGGTTTTCTTCGGAGCGGCCGGTCAGCCTCTCGTCGGGAGAGGCTTGCGCGTCCGCGCTGGAAGGCGAGGGCTATAAGGTCACGCGTGTGGATGTCGACCGTAACATCGCTGCCGTTCTCGCGGATCTCAGGCCCGATGTCGCCTTCAATGCGCTGCATGGCCCATTCGGTGAAGACGGCACGATCCAAGGCATCCTGGAATATCTTGAAATTCCCTATACGCATTCGGGTGTCGCGGCGTCTTCTCTGGCCATGAACAAGTCGCAGTCCAAGAAGATTGCTGCTGCCGCCGGCATTCCTGTCGCTGCTGAAAAGCTGATGAATCGTTTCGATATCGGTTCGGAGCATCCGATGGCGACGCCTTACGTCGTCAAGCCGGTCCGCGAAGGCTCGAGCTTCGGTGTCGTCATCGTCAAGGAAGATCAATCTCATCCCCCGCAAGTGCTTGGCTCGACCGAATGGCGTTATGGTGATTCGGTCATGGTCGAGCGCTATGTTCATGGCCGTGAAATGACCTGCGGCGTGATGAATGGCGAAGCTCTTGGCGTTACGGAAGTGGTGCCGCTCGGCCATAATTTCTACGATTACGACGCGAAATACGCCAAGGGTGGCTCAAAGCATGTCATCCCGGCGGAAATTTCACCGAATATTTACCAAAAAATCCAATCATTGGCAGTCATGGCGCATCAGGTGATTGGCTGCCGTGGCGTGAGCCGTTCGGATTTTCGCTACGACGACCGTTTCTCAGAAGATGGCGAACTTATCTGGCTGGAGATCAATACCCAGCCGGGCATGACGCCAACCTCCCTCGTGCCCGAAATGGCGGCTCATCAGGGCCGTTCCTTTGGTGAGCTTGTCCGGTGGATGGTGGAGGACGCGTCGTGCTTGCGGTAAACGGCAAAAGATCGACAGCTAAAAAACGTGCGAACAACGCATCGGTTAGTGCGGACGATCGCCTCGTCCTTCCGCGTCCGCTGCGCCGCGTGTTCCGTTTTTGCGCCAGCCTTGCGACGGGGCGCATTCACATTCCAGCTCACACCGGTACGGCTTCGACGTTGGTATTTTTCTCCGCCGTTGGTCTCTATGGCATGTCACTTGGTGGCCACACGGAACTGGTCGCTCAGGCGACGACCTCTGCTGCCGGTTTTGCCGTTGAAGACGTGAAGGTATCCGGCAATCTGCAGACCTCGGAAATCGAAGTCTTTCAGCTTCTTGGTCTCGATGGCGCGACGTCGCTGATCGCGCTCGACGTCAATGCCGCTCGCAAGAAGCTGACAGAGCTTCCCTGGGTCGAAGATGTCGAAGTGCGCAAGGTCTATCCGAAGACGATCGAAGTTCGTCTGAAGGAGCGCCAGGCTTTCGGCATTTGGCAGCACGGTTCGGAACTCTCGCTGATCGAAAAGAGCGGCAGCGTGATCGCGCCGTTGCGGGACAATAAATATGCCGGCCTGCCGCTGTTCGTCGGTCGTGACGCCGAAACGGGTGCCGCAGGTTTCGTCGACGAGTTGGCCGACTGGCCGGAAATTCGCGACCGCGTTCGCGCTTATGTGCGCGTTGCCGGTCGGCGATGGGATCTGCATCTCGACAACGGCATCGTCGTCAAGCTTCCGGAAGAAAATGTGCCGAAGGCGCTGCAGCTTCTTGCTCGCCTCGACATGGAGCAGAAAATCCTTTCGCGCGATGTCGCAGCCGTTGACCTGCGCCTTTCCGACCGCACGACGGTGCAGTTGACGGAAGGTGCGGCCGAGCGTCGCCAGACCGCCGTTGACGCCCGCAGCAAAGCCCTCAAGAAAGCGGAGAAGAGCACATGAGCTTGTTCGGTTCTTCTCAGTTCGGTCTTCCGCGCCTGAAGCCCTTGTCGTCGAAGCGCAACCATGTGGTTTCGGTTCTCGATATCGGCTCCACCAAGGTGGTCTGCATGATCGGCCGCCTGACGCCGCGCCAGGAGAGCGAAGTTCTGCCTGGTCGCACCCATAAGGTGGATGTGATCGGCATTGGTCATCAGCGCTCGCGTGGCGTGAAATCCGGTGTGATCGCCGATCTCGATGCGCTGGAAGGCGTCATTCGTCTGGCCGTCGATGCGGCCGAGCGCATGGCGGGCCTGACCGTCGACAGCCTGATCGTCAATGTTTCGGCTGGCCGTCTGGCAAGCGATATCTACACCGCCTCCATCGATCTCGGCGGCCAGGAAGTGGAAGCCGGCGATCTGCGCAAGGTTCTGATTGCCGCAAGCCAGCAGTCGCTGCGCCAGGATCGTGCGATCCTTCATTCTCTGCCGACCGGCTATTCTCTGGATGGCGAGCGCGGCATTCGCGATCCGCTTTCCATGTATGGCGACCTGTTGGGCGTGGACATGCATGTTGTCACCGCTGAGCGCACGGCGCTGAAGAACCTCGAGCTCTGCATTAACCGCGCGCATCTGTCGGTCGAAGGCATTGTTGCCACCCCCTATGCCAGCGGTCTTGCGGCACTTGTGGATGACGAAGTCGAACTTGGATGTGCTGCCATCGACATGGGCGGCGGCACCACGACGATTTCGGTTTTCGCCGAAGGTCGCCTGGTTCACACGGATGCTATCGGTCTTGGCGGTCATCACGTCACCACCGACCTCGCACGTGGTCTTTCCACGCGCATCGAAGATGCCGAGCGTCTGAAGGTCGTTCACGGTTCCTCGCTTGCCAATGGCGGCGTGGACGATCGCGAGATGATCGCCGTTCCGCCGATCGGCGAAGACGATCGCGATCAGCCATCGCAGGTTTCGAAGGCACTGGTCAGTCGCATCATTCGCGCTCGTATCGAAGAGACGCTCGAACTGATCCGCGACCGTATCCAGAAGTCCGGTTTCAGCCCGATCGTGGGCAAGCGCGTGGTGCTGACGGGTGGCGCAAGCCAGCTCACCGGTCTGCCGGAAACGGCGCGTCGCATTCTGGCTCGCAATGTGCGCATCGGTCGTCCGATGGGCGTGGCGGGCCTGCCGGTTGCGGCCAAGGGCCCGGCCTTTTCCACGGCTTGCGGATTGATGATCTATCCGCAGATCGCGGACATTGAAATTCACGCGGCGCAGAGCGGAATGTTCTCGCCGTTTGGAATGGGCAGCGGGCGGATAGCCCGTGTGGGGCAGTGGCTGAAAGAAAGTTTCTGATCCTTTTCCTGCGTATCACGGAAGAGGAATGAGTGAAGTTCAAAGAAATTGGCCAGCGGGGCGTTGCCGGCCATCAAAAGAAGGAATGGTAAAATGACGATACAGCTGCAAAAGCCGGATATCACCGAGCTGAAGCCACGCATCACCGTTTTCGGTGTTGGCGGCGGTGGCGGTAACGCTGTCAATAACATGATCACGGCAGGTCTGCAGGGCGTCGATTTCGTCGTCGCCAACACTGACGCGCAGGCCCTGACGATGACGAAGGCCGACCGGGTGATCCAGCTCGGCGTCAACGTCACCGAAGGTCTCGGCGCCGGCTCGCAGCCGGAAGTCGGTCGCGCTGCTGCCGAAGAGTGCATCGATGAAATCATCGACCACCTGAACGGCACCCACATGTGCTTCGTCACCGCCGGCATGGGCGGCGGCACGGGCACCGGTGCGGCTCCGGTCGTTGCACAGGCTGCCCGCAACAAGGGCATCCTGACGGTCGGCGTTGTTACCAAGCCGTTCCATTTTGAAGGTGGACGCCGCATGCGTCTGGCCGAACAGGGCATCGAAGAGCTGCAGAAGTCTGTCGATACGCTGATCGTCATTCCGAACCAGAACCTCTTCCGCATTGCCAACGACAAGACGACCTTTGCCGATGCCTTCGCAATGGCTGACCAGGTTCTCTATTCCGGCGTTGCCTGCATCACCGACCTGATGGTGAAGGAAGGTCTCATCAACCTCGACTTCGCCGACGTTCGCTCGGTCATGCGCGAAATGGGCCGCGCAATGATGGGTACGGGTGAAGCGTCCGGCGAAGGCCGCGCAATGCAGGCTGCGGAAGCGGCAATTGCCAACCCGCTGCTCGACGAAACCTCGATGAAGGGCGCACAGGGCCTCCTGATCTCCATCACCGGTGGTCGCGACCTGACCCTCTTCGAAGTCGACGAAGCTGCAACGCGTATTCGCGAAGAAGTCGATCCGGATGCCAACATCATCCTCGGCGCGACTTTCGACGAAGCGCTCGAAGGCCTCATCCGCGTCTCCGTCGTTGCCACCGGCATCGACCGTGTACCGGGCCAGATGGAAAAGAACATCGCCGAAATGCGTGCAGCCGCCGCTGCAGCAGCAAAGCCCGTTATCCGTCCCTCCGCGGCCGTTGCATCCGCTCCGGCCGCAGTTCAGCCTGCCCCAGTCATGCAGGCACCAAAGTCCGTAGATCCGATTGCTCAGACCATCCGCGCTGCGGAAGTCGATATGGAGCGCGAACTGGCTCTGGCCGCTGCTGAACAGCAGTTGCGCCAGGCACAGGCAGAAGCCGAGTTCCGCCCACAGAGCAAGCTGTTCGCATCTGCTCCGGCCGAAGCGCCGGTCGTTGCTCGCCCCGCAGCACCGGTTCAGGCTGCTCCGGCACCTGTATACCACGCTCCGGAGCAGGTCGCAGCGCCGGCTCCGCGCATGGCACAGCCACAGGCTCAGGTTTATCATGAACCAGCTCCTGTCGCGCGCCAGCCGGAGCCGGTTCGCATGCCAAAGGTCGAGGACTTTCCGCCAGTGGTGAAGGCTGAAATGGATCACCGTGCACAGGTTGCTCACGCAGCACCTGAAGAGCGCGGCCCCATGGGTCTCTTGAAGCGAATCACAAATTCGCTCGGCCGTCGTGATGAAGAAGAAACTGTTCCTTCCGACATGATGGATGCTCCGAGCCTCGCTCCGCAGCAGCGCCGTCCGATGTCTCCGGAAGCGAGCATGTACGCACCGCGTCGCGGCAACCTGGATGACCATGGTCGCCAGTCGCCGGCTTCTTCCAGCCATCACGAAGACGATCAGCTCGAAATTCCGGCCTTCCTGCGCCGTCAGTCGAACTGATCGGATAGCCGGTCGGTGAACCGATCAGGCGATTCTGCGTTAAGCGAATACCCGGGTCTGAAAGGCCCGGGTATTCGTGTTTCACCGCCTCGGCGCGAGGGTGCTTCTCTCAATTCTTTCAAATGCTTGGGTCTGTAACAAAGCGAAATCAACAGTGATTTGTGATGGCGCTGCAGTGTGCGTATGTAAGAACATGGGAATGGGAAATAACGTCTCCGTGAGCGCTTCATTTCCCCTCTTTTGACTTCGGACCAAGCCGGCATTGCTGGCGGGGTCACATGAAAAGGCTTGGTACGCATGACCATCGGATTGCTCGGTTTTCAGACAACTATCGCCAACCCTGTTCAACTCAAGGGTATCGGCGTGCATTCGGGCAACCCGGCTTCCATGACGTTTCAGCCGGCGGAAGCAGGTACCGGCATCGTCTTCAGCCGCACGCTGGAGAATGGTACCGTGGTGGAAGTGAAGGCGGTTTCTGCCAATGTCGGCAACACCGATCTTTGCACCGTGATCGGCCGTTCGCCTGCACAGTGCGTTGCAACCGTTGAACATGTCATGGCCGGCATTTACGCCATGGGCATCGACAACCTGATCGTTGAAGTCGACGGTCCGGAAGTGCCGATCATGGATGGCAGCTCCGCGCCGTTCATCGAAGCGATCGAATCGGTTGGCATCGTCAATCTTGGCGTGAAGCGCCGCTACATCCGCGTCATCAAGCCGGTTCGTATCGATGCTGGCGCATCCTGGGCGGAGTTCCGCCCGTATGATGGTACGCGCTTCGAAGTCGAAATCGATTTCGATACGCCGCTGATCGGTCGCCAGACCTGGAAGGGCGACCTGACGGCTGAGACGTTCAAGAACGAGCTTTCGCGTGCTCGCACCTTTGGCTTCATGCGTGATGTGGAGCGCCTGTGGGCTGCCGGTTACGCGCTTGGCTCCTCGCTGGAAAATTCGGTTGTCATCTCGGACGACCATACGGTCATCAATATGGAAGGCTTGCGCTACGAGAAGGAAGAGTTCGTCCGTCACAAGACGCTCGACGCCGTTGGCGATCTGGCGCTCGCCGGCGCACAATTCATCGGCTGCTACCGCTCCTATCGCGGCGGTCACAAGGTCAATGCGAATGCGCTTAAGGCGCTTCTGAGCGACCCGACCGCCTATGAGATCGTCGAGGCGCCTGCCGCGCGTCAGCCGGTCGTTCGTGCGCGTGAATTCGTGGCAATCAACCAGCCGGAATTTGCGCCCTGGTCCGCATAAGATCATAATTCTATTCGACTTTTCCATAAAGGCTGTCCTCCAGGCAGCCTTTTTTCTTTTGTCCCTGCTGAGGCCTGATCGAGTGGAGTCGACGGGCGGTGGCGTTGCCAGCTGGAAGTCGGGCAAAGCAGATGACAACCGTCAGAGAGTTTCCCGAGGTGAGGGTGGTTTGTCGGGGAATTGTTTGCCATAACAACGGTGATCGGCTTTTCTGTACCTGTGGGTACGCTCTTCGGTAGTCACCTTCGGCGCAATGGAAATCTGCTCCGGCAGAACGCTTCCATTTAATAAGGAAACGCTCTAATAGGAGTTGCAAGGGTGGAGGCCGGGATTATCGCGTTTCATGCGCGAGCCTGCCATAAAAATGCGTTAATGCGTCATCATTGCGTTGCCCTGCTGGTGCTTTTGCGGCTAGAACCGCCTGCAAAAGCCTAAGCTCTGTAGTGACGCGGGAAGTGGGAACTGTCGAATGAAGCGTGTAGGGTCTGGTGCAATGAATGGAACGGTGCGGGTTGGGCTCGTATCGCTGATGCTGCTTGGCGCCGGAACGCTGGTCACTGCCTGCCAGTCCGATCCCGATATCGACATTACCAAGCTTGGCGTTGAAACCGATCCGCCGGATGTGCTTTACCGCCAGGCGCTTGCCAATATGAACAAGGGCAACATGACGGAAGCCGGTCGCAAGTTCACCGCGATCGACAAGCAGTATCCGTTTACCGAGTGGGGCCAGAAGGCTCTGGTGATGAACACCTTCATCGCCACGCGTCAGAACAAAAACGAAGCAGCGATCACGTCCGGTCAGCGCTTCCTCAAGCAATATCCGCGCGCGAAAGACGCAGCCTACGTTCAGTACATGATCGGTCTTGCTTACTCCAAGCAGATCGCCGACGTGACGCAGGACCAGCGCGCCGCGCAACGCACCATCGAAGCGATGAGCAAGGTGGTCAACGACTATCCGAATTCGGAATATGTCGCCGATGCGCAGGCGAAAATCCGCTTTGCGCGCGACCAGCTTGCCGGTCGCGAAATGCAGGTCGGTCGCTATTACCTAGAGCGCAAGGAATATCTGGCTGCTGTGTCCCGCTTCCGCATCGTCGTGGAGCAGTACCAGAACACCAACCAGATCGAAGAGGCGCTCGCACGTCTCACCGAAGCCTATTACGCCATGGGACTGGTGGATGAAGCCCAGACGGCAGCTGCCGTTCTCGGCAACAACTACCCGGACAGCCAATGGTATGCCGATTCCTACAAGCTCTTGAAGGGTCAGGGTCTGGAGCCGCGTGAAAACCGCGAATCCTGGATTTCCCGCGCCGGCAAGAAGCTGATCGGAGCGTAAGGCAAAGGCGTTCCCATGCTGGTCCAGCTTTCGATCCGCGACATCGTTCTGATCGAACGGCTCGACCTTGGGTTCGAGGCCGGCCTCTCCGTGCTGACCGGCGAAACCGGCGCCGGCAAATCCATTCTTCTCGATAGCCTGTCGCTTGCCCTTGGTGGGCGTGGCGATGGCGGTCTCGTGCGCCATGGCGAAGATAAGGGGCAGGTGACGGCCACCTTCGAAGTTGGCATGGATCATCCTGCACGTATGCTGCTCAGAGAAAACGGTCTCGACGATGATGGCGATCTGATCTTTCGCCGCGTGCAATCCGCCGATGGTCGCACCAAGGCCTATGTAAACGATCAGGCCGTATCGGTGCAGATGATGCGCCAGCTTGGTCAGCATCTGGTGGAAATTCACGGACAGCATGACGATCGGGCACTGGTGGACACCAATGCGCACCGTGCGCTTCTCGATGCCTTTGCCGGTCTCAGCGACGAGGTTATCTCCGTTCAGGGGCTCTACCGCACCTGGAAGGACGCCGAGCGCGGCTTGAAGGTGCACCGCGCCAAGGTGGAGGCGGCTGCCCGCGAGGCGGATTATCTGCGCTCGTCCGTCGAAGAGTTGGAGGCGCTTTCTCCTCGCGATGGCGAGGAGGAGGAACTGGCGGAACGCCGTTCTGTGATGCAGAAATCCGAACGCATTGCCGGCGATATCGCCGAGGCCAGCGAGTTCCTGAACGGCAATGCCTCGCCAGTGCCGATCATCGCCTCAATGATGCGGCGGCTGGAACGCAAGAGCCATGAGGCTCCGGGTCTGCTTGAAGACACCGTGCAACTGCTCGACGCCGCGCTCGACAATCTTTCCAATGCGCAGATGGAAGTGGAAGCGGCACTTCGCCGGACGGAGTTTGACCCGCGCGAGTTGGAGCGCGTCGAAGAGCGTCTCTTTGCCCTTCGCGCTGCGGGCCGCAAGTATTCCGTTCCCGTAAGCGATCTCCCAGCACTTGCCGAGCGCATGGTGACGGATCTTGCCGATCTGGATGCGGGCGAAGAAAAGCTGGCGAAGCTCGAAGCGCAGCTCGGCGTCGTGAAGGCCGATTTCGACCGAGCGGCACTGTCGCTTTCCGACAAGCGGCGCAATGCGGCGGCGGCGCTTTCAGACGCGGTGATGGCCGAACTTCCGGCTTTGAAGCTGGAGCGGGCGCGCTTTACCGTGGAAGTCACGAGCGACGCCTCGTCAGCCACTGCAGACGGTATCGATGTGGTGGAATTCCACGTTCAAACCAACCCCGGCACCCGACCTGGCCCGATCATGAAGGTGGCGTCCGGCGGCGAGCTTTCACGCTTCCTGCTGGCGCTGAAAGTGGCTCTTGCCGATCGCGGTTCTGCACCGACACTGGTCTTCGATGAAATCGACACGGGCGTGGGCGGTGCGGTGGCGGATGCCATTGGCCAGCGGCTGAAGCGGTTGTCGAAAACGGTTCAGGTCCTGTCGGTCACCCATGCGCCGCAGGTGGCAGCACGTGCCTCAACCCATCTGCTGATCGCCAAGGGACCAGCAGGCGATGGCACCGAGCGGATCGCCACCCGCGTTGCGACCATGCAGCCGGAACATCGCACCGAAGAGATTGCGCGCATGCTCGCCGGTGCGTCGGTGACGGATGAGGCGAGGGCGGCGGCTGCGCGGCTGCTGGCCGCGCAGGACTGAGCCCTCGATCAAAGCTCTCTTTAAAATTATGCGGCAGGCGCCAGCACATCCGCGATCGTGCTGGGCACGGTTACGGATTCGAAAGCGGGCTTTGCCAGGAGATATCCCTGCATCAGGTTCACGCCAAGGTCGCGGAGTGCCGCAAGTTCGCCAGCTGTTTCGACGCCCTCGCAAAGCGGCGTGATGTTCAGATCGGCCAGCATGTTCAGCGTGTTGCGCAGGATCACGCGTCTGACCGGATCGCGATCGATGCCGCGGATCAAGTCCATGTCCAGCTTGACGATATCGGGCTGGAAATGGGTGAGAAGGTTGAGGCCGGAATAGCCTGCACCAAAATCATCGATCGCTGTCATGAAGCCGATGTCCCGGTAGGTGCGCAGGATGTTCAGCACATGAACCGAGTCAAGCTTTTCCGTTTCTGTGAACTCGAAAATGATGCGGTTCAGCGGGAAGCCGGTCTTCATGGCGGTTGCCAGCGTCAGGCGGATGCAGGCGCGCGGTTCATAGACGGCGTTCGGCATGAAGTTGATCGAAAGCTTGGTGGTGTCCGTCGGATCGAATAGCCGCGCGGCAAGCTCAATTGCCTTGACGCGGCATTGCTGATCGAACGTATATCGGTTGCTCTCGTCGACCTTTGACAGAACCGTTCCCGCACCCTCGCCATTTGGGCCACGCACCAGCGCTTCATTGGCAAATACCAGGCCGGTGTTGACGTCGAAGATAGGCTGAAATGCCATCGAGAATGGGAAGTCGAGTTCTTTGCCGTCGCGGCAACCTTCACATTTTGTCGACATGTCCGCCTTTTCTCCGTGATTTTTGCGAACAATCTAGCCGGGTAGTCTTAAGTTTTCGTGTGAAGAAGATGCCATATCTGCGTACAAAAACGTACGGTTCGAGGGCGCGCTCAACCCTCGTCTTCGTGAGACAGGATATTGATCAGCCGGCCGAAGGGATCGCGCAGGTAGAAGCGCCTCACGCCCCACGGCTCATGGGCCGGGCCATATTCGAGCTTCAGACCTGCTGCTTTCACGCGCCGAAGCACCTCCTCAAGATCGTCAACCTCAATCGACAAATCCGGGACGGGGGTTCCTGATCCGCCTTGCGTCGCGATGCTCACTTGAGGTCGCGCCTCGATCACGGGCGCTGCGAAGGTGACGATCCAGCCATGGTCCATGACGAGGTCAAGGCCGAGGATATCGCCATAGAAGGCTTGGGCGGCTTTGACATCCGGGGTGGCGATATTGGCGATGATCCTTTTGACGACCATGATCGCGTCGCTCGTTTCAGCGGCTGGCCGCAACAGCCACGCCGGAGCCGATCATAACGCCCCCCGCCACGCGGTTGACGCGGCGAACGATGCGTTCGGACCGCAGCAGCTTTCGTGCTCTCACCGCAAGCAGCACGTGCCCGCCGATCACCACGACCTCGACGCAAAGAATGACGGCGGCGAGCGCTGCCAGATGATCCACGGTCAGCGATGCACCGACGATGTTTGGTAGGAGCGCGACATAAAAGAGCGGCATTTTCGGATTGCCGAGATTGAGAACGAAGCCGGTGAGGAAGATGGAGAAGAGGCCACGTCTCTCACTCACGGGCTGAAGCTGCGGCACGACCGCCGGTGCCGTCCACATCTTCACCCCCATCCAGATCAGATAGGCCGCACCGCCATAGCGTAGAACCGTCATGGCAACGCCCATTTCTTGCGCGATCAGCGACAGACCGAAGGCGGCCAGTGTGAGAAAGATCAGTATGCGTGCAACGGTACCAAGCCCATAGGCGATGCCGGAGGGCGCGCCATGGGTGATGGTTCGCGCGACGATGGTCATATTGTCGGGGCCGGGACTGGCTGCGAAGACGAAGAATGCAGCGGCAAAGGTGATCAGGGTCGTCATGTCCATTGGGCGGCTCCGGAACAGAGGCATTATCCGGATGTTCAGAGTAATCGATTCCGGCCTGATGAAAAGGGGCCGTTTCGCCAGCTCCAATAATTGGATAAAAGCTCAGGCAGATTCCCGAATGAGGCCGCCATGTCGAACGACCAGACACCTGTCGAAAACCTGACCGAGCTTGAAGCGTCTTCCGAGCTTGCCTTTCTGGCGGCTGAAATTGCGCGGCACGATGCGCTCTATCACGGCAAGGATCAGCCGGAGGTTTCGGACGCAGAGTATGACGCGCTGAAACGGCGCAACGATGCGATCGAGGCGGCTTTTCCGACACTGGTGCGCGCCGACAGCCCATCGAAAAAGGTGGGCTTTGCTCCGCTGCCGACTTTTGCGCCCATCGTCCATGCGCGCCCGATGCTCTCACTCGACAACACCTTTTCAGACGAGGATGTCGCCGACTTCGTCGCCTCGGTCTATCGCTTCCTCGGGCGGCTGCCGGACGATTCGATTGCCTTTACCGCCGAGCCGAAAATCGATGGGCTTTCCATGTCCATTCGCTATGAGCGCGGCAAGCTGGCGACGGCGGCGACGCGCGGCGATGGCACGACGGGTGAGAATGTCACCGCCAATATCCGCACCATCAAGGAAATCCCAAACGAGCTTCCCGCCGGCGTTCCGGATGTGGTGGAAGTGCGTGGCGAAGTCTATATGGCCAAAAGCGACTTTCTGGCGCTGAATGCGCATATGGAGGCGGAGGGTAAGCAGACCTACGTCAATCCGCGCAACACGGCGTCTGGATCGTTGCGCCAGCTCGATCCGAATGTCACCGCACGGCGCAAGCTGAAGTTTTTCGCCTATGCGCTGGGTGAGGTCTCCAATGGCGGGCAGCCGACGCGCATTGCCGACACGCAGCACGGCATTGTCGAAAAATTTCGCGACTGGGGTTTTCCGGTGAACCCGTTGATGAAGAGATTCACTTCAGCCGCGCAACTGCTTGAGCACTATCACGAAATCGGCATTGCCAGGCCGGACCTCGATTACGATATCGACGGCGTCGTCTACAAGGTCGATGAGCTTGATCTGCAGGAACGTCTCGGCTTTCGCTCGCGTAGCCCCCGCTGGGCAACGGCGCATAAGTTTCCCGCCGAGCAGGCTTTCACCACCGTTGAGGCGATCGACATTCAGGTTGGTCGCACCGGCGCGTTGACGCCCGTTGCTCGGCTGACGCCGATTACCGTTGGCGGTGTGGTGGTGACGAATGCGACGCTGCACAATGCCGATTACATCGAGGGGATCGGCAATCACGGTGAGCGCATCCGGCCTGAGGATCATGATATCCGAATCGGCGATACCGTCATCGTCCAGCGCGCCGGCGATGTCATTCCGCAGGTTCTGGATGTCGTTCTGGAACGGCGACCCGACAATCTGAAGCCTTATGAGTTTCCGAAAAAGTGCCCTGTCTGTGGCAGCCATGCGGTGCGCGAGCGCAATGAAAAGACCGGCAAGCTCGACTCCGTAACACGCTGCACCGGCGGCTTTGTCTGCCGGGCGCAGGCGGTGGAGCACCTTAAGCACTTCGTTTCGCGCAATGCCTTTGACATTGAGGGGCTCGGCACCAAGCAGATCGAGTTCTTCTTCGAGAGCGAAGATCCCGCGCTGTCGATCAAGACCGCTCCCGATATCTTCACCCTGAAAGAACGGCAGGAGAAGAGCCACCTCACCAGGCTTGAGAATATCGATGGCTTCGGCAAGGTCAGCGTCAAGAAGCTGTTCGATGCCATCGATGCCAGGCGCGAGATCGATCTGCACAGGCTGATCTTTGCGCTCGGCATTCGCCATGTGGGAGAGACGACCGCGAAGCTTCTGGCCCGCAGCTATGGCACCTATGCGCATTTCGAGGAGTCAATGAAGGCTGCCGCTGATTCGTCCGGCGACGCCTGGAACGAACTCAACAGCATCGATGGCATCGGTGAAGTGGTGGCGCGCGCCATTGTGGAGTTCTACAAGGAGCCCCGCAATCTCGATGTCATCGACCGGTTGATGAAGGAGCTTCGCCCGAAGGAGGCGGATAAGCCATCGACGGAGGGAAGTCCGGTGGCTGGAAAGACGGTCGTCTTCACCGGCTCGCTGGAAAAATTCACCCGTGACGAGGCAAAGGCGAGGGCGGAAAGCCTTGGCGCCAAGGTCGCGGGCTCGGTGTCGAAGAAAACCGATATCGTCGTGGCGGGTCCCGGTGCCGGATCGAAGCTCGACAAGGCGCGCGAGCTTGGTGTGCAGACAATGGATGAGGATGAGTGGCTGGCTTTGATCGGCGGGTGACGATGCTGACGTCATCCGGTCGGTCTGACTAAAGCCTCAGGGGGCCTTATGAGCGATCGGCTGGATGTATCGATCGAGACAGTGGTGCGGCTGATTGCCGAGCAGTTTCCGCAATGGGCCGATCTACCGGTCTGTTCTGTGCGTCATAGCGGCTGGGACAATCGCAGCTTCCGTCTGGGCGAGGCGATGCTGGTGCGCCTGCCGAGCGCCGCAGGCTACGTTCCTCAGGTGGAAAAGGAGCATCGCTGGCTGCCATATCTCTCAAAGCGCCTGGCGCTGCCCATCCCGGAGCCACTGGCGAAGGGCAAGCCATCGCAGGGCTATCCCTTTCCGTGGTCCGTTTATCGCTGGCTGGACGGTGAGCCACTGGCGCTGCAATTGCCCGGTACCGATCTGGTGCAACTGGCCCGTGATGTCGCGGCATTCCTGAGCGTGCTCCATGCCGTCGATGCCAGCGACGGGCCGCTTGCAGGCGCACACAACTTTCACCGCGGCGGTTCACTGCTGGTCTATGATGCGGAGGCGCGGGCCGCGATTGAGGCAGTGAGCGATGAGGTGGATGTAGGCCTCGCGCGGGAGATATGGGAGGTCGCACTCAAAAGCCGCTGGCAGGACAAACCGGTCTGGGTGCATGGCGACATCGCCGAGGGCAATCTTTTGATGCAAGCCGGGCGGCTTTCCGCCGTCATCGATTTCGGCAGTTCAGGTGTCGGCGATCCCGCTTCCGATCTCATCATAGCCTGGAATGTGCTCGATGCCCAAGGCCGCGCCTTTTTCAGGCAGGCGCTTCCCCTCGATGCTGAGACGTGGCAACGCGGTCGCGGTTGGGCGCTGTGGAAGGCGATGATCGTGCTTGCGGCAGAGCGGGGACGAGACGCGACACGTTGCGAATGGTCACGCAGGACCATTCGCGACGTGATGGCGGACCACCTGGAGCACAGTAGGTCTTAACGAAGCCTGGCCATCAGATAGCAATCGGCATAGATGGGCTAAACGGCTCGTGCCCCATCTCTTCCGCCGGCAGAATTGATGCAAGCCCACGGACAAGGCGTGTTACGATGCCAAGTCGAACTTGGCTTACCAGCTGTTCGACGCACCTGCCGAGTCATGACTTGCGCCGTGAGTCTTCGGCCCTCGAGGGCCTCTCTATGACACAGACACCAACAGTGCATTTCGAAGCGGCAAGCACACTTGCCGTGGTAACATCGTCCAACGAACCGCTGCTTTTTCTGTCCGATGATCTGAGGATCATCGCAGCGAGCGCATCCTTCTGCCGAGCATTCGAGATTGCCCCGGCCTCCGTCACAGGCAAGCGCCTCGGCGAACTCGGGCACGGGGAATGGGCGATGCCCAGGCTCGACTCCTTATTGACGGCGACGATTACCGGCAGTGTTAGAATCGATGCCTATCAGATCGATCTGAAGCGACCGGACCAGAAGACACGACAGTTGGTCATCAATGCGAGAAAGCTCGACGACGGCGACCTTGAGCATATTCGCCTGCTTGTCGCCATCACCGACGTGACCGACATGCGCGCTGAGGCTCGCCTGAAAGACGATCTGGTTCGCGACAAGGCCATCCTTCTGCAAGAAGTCCAGCACAGGGTCGCCAACAGCCTGCAGATCATTGCCAGCGTCCTGATGCAGAGTGCGCGTCGCGTTCAGTCGGAGGAGGTCCGCGGGCATCTCCATGACGCCCGTCACCGCATCATGTCGATTGCAGCCCTGCAGCGTCAGCTCTCCACCTCTGCCGGCGGCAGCGTTGCGCTGCGTGCCTATTTCACGCAGCTTTGCCAAAGTCTCGGCGCATCGATGATCGCGGACCCCGAGCGGCTGTCGATCCAGGTGACAGTCGAAGACAGTACTGTCCCGGCGGATGTCTCTATCAGTCTGGGTCTGATCGTTACCGAACTCGTGATCAACGCGCTGAAGCATGCCTTCAGCGACGATCGGAACGGAACGATCGAGATCAACTATCTATCTTCGGGCAAGGACTGGACCCTTTCTATCTCCGACGACGGAATTGGAATGCCTATCGGTAAAGAAGCGCCCAAGGCCGGGTTAGGCACCGGTATCGTCGAGGCACTCGTCAAGAATCTCGAAGGTGAATTGACGGTAAGCGATGCTTCTCCAGGCACAGTCGTGACGATCAGGCATACGGAAAGGTCAGGCCTTCGGACCGACTTTTCGCCGGCGGCATAGGGATGCATCGGTTCTGGAAAAGCCCAGGGCTGCAGAACTGCAGCCATTCTCATACAGCGAGTGAACAATGAAGAACGGCAAACCCGTCGTCCTGATCGTGGAAGACAATACGATAATCCGCATGAGCGCAGTCGATCTCGTCTTGTCGGCGGGTTACGAAGCGCTGGAGGCTGGCGACGCCGACGAGGCGATCCGCGTTCTCGAAGGGCGCGAAGACATCGATCTCGTATTCACCGATGTCCAGATGCCAGGGACGATGGACGGCATCAAACTGTCCCACTACATCCGCGATCGGTGGCCACCCTTGAAACTGATTGTCGCTTCCGGTGCAGCCATCGTCGAAGAAAGCATGCTACCGGTCGGAAGCCGCTTCTTTTCCAAGCCCTATAACGATCTCACCATCACCGAAGCAATGGCGCGCCTGCTTGCGAGCGACGACCCGAAGGCCCTCTCGCTCTGAAGCTGCAACTTGCGAATGGCCACGCTGGACCATTCGCGACGTGCTGGCGGACCACCTGGGGCACAGTGGGTCTTAACGAAGCCTCGCCATCAGATAGCAATCGGTATAGGCGCCGTCGCGGAAGGCATATTGCCGCATCGTGCCTTCCTTTTCGAAACCGAACTTCTCGTAAAGCCGGATGGCGGGTGCGTTGTCGGTGAAGACGTTGAGTTCGATTCGTTTCAAGTCATGCCAGTTATCGGCGGCATCCAGCAGTGTTTTGATGAAAAGCGTTCCGAGGCCCTTGCCGGTAAAATCATCGTGGATGCCAAGCCCGAGCGACGCGGCGTGTCGTCGGCGGCCACGCTCAGCGTGGAGGCCAGCATTGCCGATCAGTCGACCGCGCCATTCGGCAACGATCATGATATCGGCTGGTGTAAGGGATTCCATATATCGGCGAGTATGAGCAACGCTCTGAAACGGCTGGCGAAGGGTACCGTAGCGGACACCCGGCATGTTCAGGACTTCTGTCAGGGCTTCCGCATCATCCGGACGGAAACCACGGATGATAACATCATCGAGGGAAAAATCGGCGGGTGAGGGTGGTTCCTGGGATTGCGACATGCTGTTTCCTTTCAATCGGAAGAGCAGGTGCATTCTGTTGCCCTGCTGCTTCGGCAGGGCTTCGGTGGAATGATCGCGAGACCTATCGCGAAAAGGCTCCACACAAGGCTCCACCGTCCACCGGCGCGCCGGTGGTACCCACGGTAAGCATCATTGTGTTGGTCTTTGCGATCATGGCCGCAGGATGCGGTGGCCGGTCGATGCTGTCAAGTCTTGAAGGACTTGCGCTGCAACAGCCGCCCGTCGATGGCGATGAGACCGGCGGCGATCATCGCCATGCCGATAAGGTGCTTCAGGGCAAGCTGTTCTCCCAGGACCAGCGAGCCGAGGACAATGGCGCTGACCGGAATGAGAAAGGTAACGAGCGCAAGGTTCGTCGCGCCAGCCGAAGAGAGAATGCGGAAGAAGATGAGATAGGCGAGTGCGGTGGACAGAAGCGCAATGCCGAAGAGGGCGGCCCATGTTTCGCCGCTCGGCATGGCAAGCGTCCAAGGCCTGTCGATAAGGAGTGCAACGGGAATGAGAACGAGGCTTGAGGCGGAAATCTGGCCTGTGGCCGTTACCAGGGGCGGCACGCCCATCGCCTTGAAACGCCGTCCAAAAATACCCGCGAAAGCGTAGGAGATGGCAGCACCGAGGATGGCGAGCTGGCCCCAGAGGCTCGAGCGTTCACCTGTGAGGGCTGCAGGGCCGATCATCGTCGCGACGCCGACAAAACCGATGATGACGCCGGCAAGCTTGTTGGCGCTGAGCTTCTCATCCGTCGTCATCATATGGGCGACAAGCACGGTAAAAAGCGGCGTCGTGGCGTTGAGGATAGAGGCGACGCCGCTGGCGATATGGGTCTGACCCCAAACGATCAAGGAAAAGGGGATAATGTTGTTGAGGAGGCCCATGATCAGGAAGGCGCGCAGCACCTCCAGCTTTCGCGGCAGGCTGTAGCCGAGGACACGGCAGATAGTGAGAAGCGCGATCGCGGCGATGGTGACCCGCAGCGTGACGATGGTGATCGGTGGCAGTTCCTTGACCGCGATGCCGATGAAGAAGAAGGAGCCGCCCCAGAGGATGGAGAGCGCGACCAGCATTGCCCATTCCGTTGCATTCATTCGGCTGTGTACGCTCATCTCGATCATCCCCATCACGTTATCGAGTTCTAAGCTGGGGACGGTCTGGTTCCCACCCGTTTCTTGCCTGGTGGTTCATTTCCAAGCCATTTTGTTCTATGCCGTTTGCAACGCATCGGGAATCGCCTCTTGAAAACAATCGCCATCGATTTTGAAACCGCCAATGAAGAGCGTGGCAGCGCCTGTTCTGTCGGGCTGGCATGGATCGAGGATGGCGTGATCACGCGGGTGGAAGAGCGGCTGATTCGACCGAAGGACATGCGATTTTCCCACTTCAACATTGCGGTGCATGGAATTCGCCCGGCCGATGTGGAAGATGCGCCTGAATTTCCCGAGGTCATGGAAGAGTTCGTCGACGAGTTTCGTGAAGCGACGATGATTGCCCATAATGCGGCCTTCGATTTCAGCGTCATGCGCGCGAGCTTCGACAAGTACCGCCAGAGCTATCCGTCGCTCTCTTACTTCTGCAGCGTGAAGATGGCACAGCGCGTCTGGCCGTCGCTGCCATCGCATAAGCTAAACATCATCGCCCATCATCTGCAGCTTCGTTTCGTCCACCACAATGCGGCGGAGGATGCCGTGGTCTGCGCCTCTGCGGCCATTGCCGCTGCGAAGTCGCTGGCCTTGCAGCATGTGCGCGACATACCGGCGAAGATCGGCATGGTGGCGGGGCGTCTGCACGCGATGGGTTATGAGCCCTGTACGATGAGAAAACGCTAACACGCCGATCTTGTTACGCTGACGCGCCATCCTATCTGTTGTCTCAGACATGGAGGTAAAGGCGATGACATCACGAAAACTTCGGGCGATCCTGATTGCGGGACTGGCACTCTTCCCACTAGGCGCATTGGCGCAGGTGGTGGGGAAGGTCGGTGTCGACTGGACCGGCAATGATATCGTGGTGGAAGCCATAGCCGATCCTAAGGTGAAGGGTGTGACCTGCCACATCACCTATTTCGAGCGCGGCGTGATCGATCGCCTCAAGAACGGCAATTGGTTCGAAGACCCATCGAACAACGCCATTTCCTGCAGCCAGACAGGGCCGGTTGACGTGGGCGATATCGATCTCTCAAAGGGCGGCGAAGAGGTCTTCCGCCAGGGCATGTCGCTGGTCTGGAAGAAAATGGTGGTCAACCGGATCTACGATAAGACCAACGACACGCTGGTCTATCTGGTCCATACGCGCGAACTGACGGACGGTTCGGCGAAGATGGCGATCTCGACCGTGCCGCTCTATGGCCAGACCGTGACGTGGAAAAACGGCAAGCCATAACAGTCTGTCCAATAATCGCGTTTGGTAGCCTGCAAATGGTAATTTCTGCGCTTCCGGTGCTCACGTACCGAAGTACGCTGCGCTCCGGTTCTCGAAATCACCCTTTTCGGCAGACCAACCACAATTCTTGAACAGACTGTAGGTACGGGTGGGTATACAGGAAGTCGCGCAACGAAAAACGGCGGACCAAAGGCCCGCCGTTCTAGGAAAATCCAAGGTGCCTGACGTTATGCGGCTTCGCGTGACAATTCGTCAGCAATAACCGTGTCGAGGTTGAGGAAGCAGACCATGCTCTTTTCCAGCGCCACGATGCCGCGGCAGAAATTGCGCTGCTCTTCCGGAATGATTTCCGGGGCGGGCTGGAGGTCTTCGGAGCGGATGGTCATCATGTCGGAGACCTGTTCGACCAGGAGGCCGACCAGCTTGCCGCCGATGTCTGTAACGATGATCGCGGAACGCTCGGAGGGTTCGGTCATCTTCATGCCGAGGCGGCAGGCCATGTCGATAACCGGAATCACCGCGCCGCGAAGGTTGATGAGGCCGAGAACGTAAGGCGGAGTATGGGGCATTGGCGTCACCGGCGCCCAACCGCGGATTTCGCGGATCGCCATGATGTCGATGCAGAATTCCTGATCGCCGAGATGGAAGGAAACGATTTCGAGGTATGCGCCGGATTGTTTGATGGCGTTCGACATGGTCGTTGCTTGTCCTGGCGGCTCTCTGGCGGGCCGTGTGCTGGGAAGGATGAATGCGGCGTCCAGGTGAAATCCGGTGACATCATGTCGTGCGCTTGCGCGGACCGCTGGCGACGATGATGGCAAGAATCGTTTAAACTTTCACTAACGGATGTGAAAGCTTACAATCCAGGACGGTCCGCGCTTCTCCTTGGGGCCGCCGTGGAGTATAACAGGAAGATGAGCGCGTTATTGTCCCACTCCGGCAAGCTTCTGCTTGCAGCTCTTGCCACGGGCGCTGTTCTTTTCGGCGTGATCGCCACCTTTGACGGCTGGCTGCGACACGGCACCGATATCTTTATTGCGTCTGTGCAGAATGGCATCGCCTGGTGCTTCTGACAGGCGGCTCTCAAGGCTGCGGCATAGCGCGGTATTGAGACAAAAGAGCGCGGTTGCGCTTTCCAGCCGTTCTTGATTTGCGCAACCTCAACGGCTTGGCTATCACTCGCATAGGGCGCCTGCCGCCAATTATCGCATGGTGAGGAACAGCATGAAATCGATCCGTCTCGCGCTCTGGGGTGCCGTCGTCGTTCTCTTGGGCGTCATGGGCTGGTTGACGATGGAATTGACCAACAGCCGTGAGCAGATGGTGGAGGAGGCCTATGGCACGCCCTTCCAGCTTGTTGCGCAGAATGGTCAGCCGATCACCGAGAAAGCGTTTCAGGGCAAGCCGACAGCGCTGTTCTTCGGCTTCACCCATTGCCCTGAAGTCTGCCCTACCACGCTGTTCGAGCTGAATGGCTGGATGGAGAAGGTCGATCCGGCAGGCGACAAGCTGCAGGCCTATTTCGTTTCGGTCGATCCCGAACGCGACACGCCCGAGGTGATGAACCAGTATATCTCCAACGTGTCCAAGCGGATTACTGGGATTACCGGCGCACCGGACAAGATCGCCGAAACGCTGAAGGGCTATCGCATCTATGCCAAGAGGGTGCCTGTCGATGAGACGGACCCGAATGGCGATTACACCATGGACCATACGGCCTCGGTGATCCTGCTTCGCCCGGACGGTTCCTTCGGCGGCACGATTGCTTACGGCGAAAATCCTGATGTGGCCGTTCAGAAGCTGCAAAATCTCGTCAAGTCCTGACACGTCGTTGTAAGAAACGCCTCCCGCTCCATTGGATTGCCGCGTGTTTTGTGGCAAAGGCTGACGCTTCAACCAGCTGAAGCGTGTGGCGATTGATCCTCACGCTTGAAGCCCTCGTTTCGTTGCATGTCATCATCGCAAGACCGCTTACCGGGATTGCGCAACATGCCTTAGGGAAAGCGTCTGTCGTGAGTGAAATCCGTCTCTATGTCACCGCAACCGAAGTTCAGGCAGGCGACGTGCTTGATGTGATGTCGGAAGTCTTCGGCGAGGAAGATATTGCGATCGCGACCACCGAGGTCGATGAGAAGCGCGATATCTGGGAAGCATCGATCTACTTGCTTTTGGAGCAGGAAGAAGAGATCACCGAGCGCTTTCAGATGCTGTTGGAGGCTTCCTTTCCGCATCTTGTGATCGAGCGCGAAGTCATTCCCGATGTCGACTGGATCGCCAAGTCGCTGGAAGGACTGAGGCCCGTGCGGGCAGGGCGCTTCCTGGTGCATGGTTCGCATGACCGCGACAAGGTTCGTCCAAACGATCTTGCTATCGAAATCGAGGCTGGTCAGGCTTTCGGCACAGGGCATCACGGCACCACGTCAGGCTGCCTGGAGATGATCGAGGACGTGCTGCGTTCGCGCACAATCCGCAACGCGCTGGATCTCGGCACGGGCAGCGGTGTTTTGGCAATTGCGACGGCAAAGATGCGCAAGGTGCCCGTACTGGCCACCGATATCGATCCGATCGCGACGCGAGTCGCCAAGGAGAATGCGAAGCTGAATGGTATCGTCTCCGGCATTGCCTTCGAGACAGCGCCCGGTTTCCACTCGGATTCCTTCCGCCGTCATGGGCCATTCGATCTGATCATTGCCAATATCTTGGCGCGACCGTTGATCAAGATGGCGCCGCAGCTCGTGGCGCATCTGGCGCCCGGCGGCACAGTCATTCTATCGGGTATTCTCAGCAGCCAACGCTGGAAGGTTCTGTCGGCCTATAATGGCATGAAGCTCAGCCACATCCGCACCATCTGGCGCAACGGCTGGGTCACCATCCATCTTCGTCGAGACATGCTCTGACGACATGAAAAAGGCGACGCTTGCGCGCCGCCTTTTCAATCGGTCCTGCCGACCGAATCCGCGAGCCTTGGGAGGAGAGGCTCAAGCGGATAAACGTATTCCTTGTTCAGCGAGCCGGGAGGAAGCTCGCCTCACGATCAGAATACGTAAGTGGATTTCGCCTTGCGACGCAGCTCTTCGCGCGTCGTGCCGAAAGCGGCAATGGTGGTGTCGTCCAGGTTCAGCATTGCGCTGCTGACATAACGGTCTGCCTGCCGCTGACGGGCTTCAACGACGCGTTCAAAAGCGGTGCGAAGGATCGACTTCGACATGTTGGACATCCTTGTTCTGCGGGGTTTTCGTTGCCCCTTCGATGCTTTGGAATTTAAGGCAGTGCAGCTCGGGACGCCATAGCCGCTTCGACATTAGTGCTATGCGTTAAATGCAATCCTAAGCGTGATCGCCCTTCAGATTTGCGCGATCTGCCTAAGTATTGGGCGGATGGAGGTGCCGTGCAATGGCGTTCGCTTTGATCTGGACCTGCGAGAGGCTGCCGCGCTATGGTCTGTAAGAGATGCGTAGATTCCAAAAGACAGTGCGTCCTTTGTGCGTCCAATAAGACGCACGGCGCTCTGGACAATCCAGAAAGCATGCCATGTTCCAGTCCTTTGACAACAAGTCCACTCCGCAGTTCGGCAAGGCCCGCGTGGAGGCATTGCGCTCGACCTTCGATGCGCTCGGCATAGACGGGTTTCTCACTCCCCGCGCTGATGAGTATCAAGGTGAGTACGTACCGGAATGTGCCGAGCGGATGGCGTGGCTGACGGGCTTTACCGGTTCTGCCGGTGTGGTTTTGGTGACGCGGTCGCAAGCCATCGTGTTTGTCGATGGGCGCTATACGACGCAGCTTGCGTCACAGGTTGACCCGGCGGTGTTCACGGGCGGCGATCTGGTCGGCGCTCCGCCAGCAAAGTGGCTGGGTGAGCATGCGCCGAGCGGATTCCGTCTCGGTATCGATCCCTGGCTCCATACGAGCGCAGAGCTACTGCGGCTGGAAAAGGCTCTTGCCGAGAAGGGTGGCTCCGTCGTGCTGCTGGCTGCCAACCCGCTCGATCCTCTGTGGGAAGGGCGCCCTGCGGAGCCTCTGGAGCCGGTCACGATTCAGCCGGACGCCTTTAGCGGCACGCCCGCGCGGCAGAAGATCGACAACATTGCCGAGGATGTGAAAGGCCGCAAGGCGGATGCTGTTCTCGTGACCGATCCATCGTCGATTGCGTGGATCTTCAACATCCGCGGCAACGATGTGCCGCACACACCGCATCCGCTGGCTCGCGCGATCATCCATGCCGATGGAACAGCCGATCTTTTTGTGGATGAGCGGAAATTGAACGGCGAGGTCAAAGCGTATCTCAGTGGCCTCGTGAAACTTCACGCGCCGACAGCGATCGAGCCGACCCTTCGCGGGCTTGCCGAGAAGGGCGCGTCGATCCTGGTGGATGCCGACGTGGTGCCGGTGGCGCTGACGCGTGTCATCAAGGACAATGGCGGCACGGTTGTCGAGGCGATCGACCCCGTGAAGCTGCCGCGTGCCTGCAAGAACGAAGCGGAGCTGGCCGGTTCCGCTGCTGCCCATGTTCAAGATGGCGCGGCGATGGTGGAGTATCTGGCATGGCTCGACAGCCAGCAGCCAGGTAGTGTCAGCGAAATCCAGGCGGTAACGAAGCTGGAGCAGGCACGGGCGCGCCTTGGCGAAGCGATGCAGAACCCGCTCAAGGACGTTTCCTTTGACACGATTTCCGGCTCCGGCCCGAACGCCGCGATCATCCATTACCGCGTGACCACCGATAGCGACCGCCGCCTGCAGGATGGCGAGATGTTCCTGGTGGACTCCGGTGCGCAATATGTGAACGGCACCACCGATATCACGCGTACCGTCGCCATCGGCAATGTGCCAGACGAGCAGAAGCGCTTCTTCACGCTGGTGCTGAAGGGCGTTATCGCCATCAGCGACGCGAAGTTTCCGAAGGGAACGCGCGGTTGCGATCTCGATCCGCTGGCGCGCATTGCGCTTTGGAAGGCGGGGGCTGATTACGGCCACGGAACCGGTCACGGAGTCGGCTCCTATCTGTCAGTGCATGAAGGCCCGCAGCGCATTTCCCGCGTGTCGCAGCAGGAAATTCTGCCGGGGATGATCCTGTCCAACGAGCCTGGCTATTACCGTCCCGGCGCTTTCGGCATCCGCATCGAGAACCTGATCTATGTGCGAGAGGCCGAGGCAATCGAAGGCGGTGATCAGCCGATGCTCTCCTTCGAGACGCTGACCTGGTGCCCGATCGACCGCAGACTCATTATCGTTGCGCTGCTGACGGAAGACGAGCGCACCTGGCTGAACGACTATCACGCCACGACGCGCGAGAAGCTGATGCCGCTGATCAGCGATGAGAGTGTAAAGCAGTGGCTGGTGGCTGCGACCGAAGCCCTTTGATGTGAGCCTGTAACGGCATTTTCAATTCATGAGAGCTGAAAATGCCGGAGCGCCACGACCAGCGCCCAGCCGGCAAAGAGCATGATCAGGCCGGGGAAGCGCAGACCAACGATCAGCGCCACGATCAAGCCGAGCTTCACATCATATCCGCCTTCAAAAAAGGCGGGTGCGACGAGCGTCGTCAGAACGGCGACGGGGACGGCATTCAACCCGGCTTCCACGCGCGGCGGGATGGATTTCATCCGCGTCATCAGCAAGTAACCGCCGACGCGGGTGAGGTAGGTCGCAACAGCACCGGCAACGATGATGATCAGTGTCTGGAGGTGGAAGAACTCGCTCATGGGGTCTGCACCTCAGGCTCTTCGACGGGGTCACTCTTTGCAGGCGGCAGAATGACGGCGATGATGATACCGGTCATCGCGCCGATGCTGACATGCCAGGGCGAGCCGACGAAGTGGAAGGAAGCGATCGCGCCGATCGCGCTTGCCAGCATAACAGGGTAGAAGCTGTTGCGCTTGCGAAAGCCAAGGACCATGCCCATGAAATAGATCGGCAGCAGCACGTCGAAGCCCAGCGCTTTTGGATCGCCGACAAGATTGCCGAGCGAGGCGCCGACCACGGTCGAGATCATCCACAGCGCATAGACGACGAAGGCGTAGCCCATATAAAGCGAATAGCGAACCTCGCCATGCATTTCCTTCTGCCGGACGGATTCGGCAAATTGCGGATCGACCAGGAAGAAGAAGCCGATGGCTTTGCGGGCAAAGGACCATTCCGGGACGATGCGGACCATGGCGGCGGAATAAAGCACATGCCGGAAGTTGACGGCAAAGATCGACAGCACCACGAGCCATGCCGGCAGGTTTTGATTGAAAAGCTCGATGCCGACCAGCTGGCTGGCCCCGGCGTAGATGATGCCGCTCATCAGCGTCGCTTCATAGATGGTCATGCCGTTGTCGATGGCGACGGCGCCAAATAGCGCGCCGAAGGGCAAGACGGCAAGAGCAACGGGGAGGCCAAGGCGGATGCCCGACCTGAAGGGTGACTGTGTCATGGGGTAGCCGGTCCTGTACCGGAGAACATGGGATGTTCGTCTCCTACAGTCTCGGGCGTATGCGCACAAACAAAAATAAGGAATAGCTTGATTGATTTATTTGAAGCTTGGCCTACCCTTCCACCTCTTGTTCTGCCGCATATCGTTGTCGCACAGTCGCTTTATGCTTTGCACGACCGGCGAGAGGAGGGCCGCATCTTGGAACTGAAAATCGACAAGCAGCAGAAAGCAGGGCTGGCCAAGGCAGTCCAAGATTATCTGGTGAATGAGCTGGATGTCGATGTCAGCGGGCTGCAATGCGAGATGTTGCTGGACCACGTGGCGGAGGTGATCGGTCCGGCGTTCTACAATCAGGGACTGCGGGACGCGCAGGCCGTGATCTCGCGCCGAATGGACGACGCAGCGGCTGATATCGACGTGCTGGAGCAGCCATTGAACGGCCGCTGACGAGCCTAACGCGCGTTGCGATCTTTCAGATTCGCTCACCCGCGCTTTCATCCTTCCTTTTGTCGCATGTCGTGATCACAAAACCATCGCGCAGTTTTGCACGATGCACGCTTTAGGCTTTCAGAATATCGCTGCTGTTGACCACCGCAATCCCCTTGGCACGCATCGCGGCAATCGCCGCCTTGATGCCTTCCGGGTCGATGCCGCGGCTGGCATCTTCGATGAAGCGCACTTTCACATCCGGCAGCATGTCGCACGCATCGAATGCGGAGAAACTGACGCAGTAATCCGTTGCAAGCCCGCAGATATCGAGAACGGTTACGCCCTGGCGATTGAGGTAATCGGCAAGGCCCGTTGTTGCCGACTGATCGTTATCGCGGAAGGCCGAGTAGCTATCGACGGCTGGGTTCTCGCCCTTCTGCTGAACATGATCGAAGGCTTGAGTATTGAGATCCGGATGGAAGTCCGCATCCGGCGTTTCCTGAACGCAGTGGTCCGGCCACATGACCTGCGGCTTGCCCGACAGTTCGCCCATCTCGAAAGGCTGCTTACCTGGGTGTTGAGAAGCGAAGCTGCCATGATTGGCCGGGTGCCAATCCTGCGAGGCGACGATCAGGTCGTAGCCGCCGTTCTCGATCAGCGCATTGGCAATCGGCACGATCTTGTCGCCATCGGCCACGGGAAGATTTCCGCCGGGGCAGAAGCCGTTCTGGATGTCGATCAGCAGCAGCGCCTTCATGTGTCGTTCCTTCAAGTCAATCGCTTGTGGCCGAGCTTAGAAGGTTTTCGCCAAAATGAAAACGACGGGATGACCGAGGCCGCCGTCATCGCCGCATTTTAGGCAAAGTCGAAAGATACAGGCTTTGCCCAGAAGAGGGGACCCCGACTCAGCCATAGGTGTGCTGCACGGACAGCCTTGCTCTTCGGTTTCGACGCCCGAAAAACAATGGGGCGCGAACATCGGATCTTACCTGCATGAACATGGCTTGCGCTTTTAGGGACAGCGTTTTCAGGGGACTCGTAAAGACTTTGGTTACCATAATTCGGCATGCTTCGAACCTGTTCGCTTCGAGGATGGTGCGATTCGCATCTGACGATCGAGGCCAACGCCAAGTCGCCGGCGATAAGCCGGTTTTGCGTAAACGGTTCGAGTAACGAGTATCATGGCGTCATCAGTCGTGACCTATCAGGGCGTGCCCATGCGCGGTGCAGCCCATGCAAAAAAACGTGCTGGCCTGTCGTCAGGCGGCCTCTCCGCTCTTCTGGGCGGCGGGATCCTTGCCAGTGTCTGCGCTGTGGCGGCTTTCGCTTCGCTTCATGGTATGGCGCAGGCGTCGCATGGCACTCAACGTTTTGACAAGATGCTGCTGGCTCAGCTGGATCGGCCCGTGAGCGAGGCGCCTGGTGACGTCCAGCCCACCATTCAAGTCCATAAGTTCTCGCGCCTTTCGGCCAATCCCGAAGGCCACCAGAAGATGACGCGCCTGGCAGCAGAGCACCATCTCAATGCCAAGCTCTTTGCAGCGCGCTTCGGCACGGCAGCGGCCATCGACGCGCAAGGCCAGGCGACGGTCAAGGAACTGGCAGCGCTTCGCCCATCGGCGATCGTCGATTCAGCGCTTGGTCGGGGGCCCGAGACCGCGATGCTGGAAACACAGGAAGCAAAAGAGCATCCTGCGTTTGAAGCAGCACTCGGTCGCCCGCAGGCGAAGGCCGATGAAGAGATCGATCTTCTGCCGGAAACCGTCCCGCTCCCGAATTTCCGCCCTGAGATCGCAAAAGCTTTCGAGGTCGAGCCAACACCGCGTCCTGCCAGCCCATCTGTCGTCGAAAAGGAGATCGATGCGCAAGCGACCGTTCCGACGCCCGCCAAACCACCGGTGCAGCAGCCTGCGACATCCACGATGGTTGCCTTCGCGCGGCCCGACAATCCGATGCGCGAAACGAAAATGGACGCCGTCGTTCCGTGGCCGGATCGCGGTAATGGCACCGCCATCTACGATATTTCTGCAGGTGTCGTGCATCTTCCAAGCGGCGAGAAGCTTGAGGCCCATTCGGGTATCGGCAAGATGCGTGACAATCCCGATTTCGTCCACGTCAAGATGCGTGGTGCGACGCCACCGTCGAGCTATCGCCTGACCATGCGCGAATCGCTCTTCCACGGCGTGGAAGCCATTCGCCTGACGCCGGAAAGCGGCGTCAATCCGCATGGCCGTAACGGGCTTCTGGCGCATACCTATATGCTGGCAAAGCGCGGTGAATCGAATGGCTGCGTCGTCTTCAAGGAATATCCAAAGTTCCTGGCGGCCTTCAAGCGCGGTGAGGTCAAGCGTCTCATCGTCGTGCCGAAACTGAACGGGCGTCCTTCCGCTGTCGCAGCCAGCAGCGGTGGAAAGAGCGGTGGCAAGACATTGTTCGGCAGCCTATTCGGCAAGGGCTAAGGTCGCGGACCAGATTTAACGGCGGCGTTGGGTCAGTACCATGCCGCCGAGAATGAAGATCACGCCGAGCGCAGTCGCCCCGATTTTCGGCGGCTGGTCGCTGAAGAAATCCAAGGCGACACCTGAGACCATCTGGCCGCTGATGACGAGGAGTGCCGTGTTGACGGCACCAATGCGCGCGATCAGCCAGCTGCCGGAGGCGATGAAAACAACGCCGATCGGCCCGCCGATAAAGGCGTACCATGGCGCATCGCCCGCACCTGGGGGGAAAAGACCACCAATCACCAGTCCCACCAGCGTCAGCACGACCAATCCGACAAAGTGATTCCAGAAGGATGCGGTCAGCGGTGACGTGGACAGGCTGAGGCGGCCATTGATTTGGCGGCTGAGCGAAACGAAGACGCCGCCGACAAAGGCCATTGCGATCCAGACGATCATGCCGCTCTCCCAACCAGAATGATGAGAGCGCTGCCGCCGAGGATCAAGGCGATTGCGAGAATGTCCTGTCCCTGCGGACGACGCTTGGGAAAGCCGAACAGGCCCCAGAAGTCCGCCGCAAGGCTGAAGATCACCTGTCCAGCCAGTCCAAGTGCGATCGTGCCGGAAAGTGCCAGAGGTGAATTCACCGCTGTGGAGGTCAGCATGACGAGGACAGCGCCGATCATCCCGCCCATATAGGCCCAGAGTGGTGCCTTGGGTTTTGCCGGCTGTCCCGGCTCCGGTTTGCGGTAGAGCAGCGCCATGACGATGATTGCCGCAACGGTTCCTGTGGCGTGAGCCGTCCAGGAGGAAAACAGCGCATTGCCATAATGGGCGAGCATTCCGTTGAAATGCACCATCAAAGTCAAAAGACCGCCGCTGGCGAAAGCGGCCGCCAGGTGAAGCGGATTGGAACGTGTCGGCGTCATGGGAAACTTTGTCTGTTTGAGATGGCCCTGAAGAAGTCATCTGGGTTTAGAACCTTACGGCGCAAAAACAAAACGAAATGCGTTGATGGGTCCGGCCATTTGCAGTGATGGGTGAGGCATCACCACAGCGCCACGCGTCCATCTCTACACATAAACGACGCTTCCCCTCTTCTGAGACGACGCATCGTGCTTCCGATGTTTTAGGGAACAAAATCAGCGCAAAGTTGTTGTTTGCGCATGAAGAAAACGACACGCAAACCACTGAGCCGGATGACGATCTTCGTTATCTCGATCTTTATCATCGCCGCTATCGTTGCCGCAGTTTACCTGATCGGGTTTACGCCGGGCGAAACGACCGCGTGAACCGGTGCCGGGTCGTAGGAGGCCGGGTCGGTCGGCGCTGATTTACCCGAAGACTCACTCTTCCTCTTTGCAGCTGGCAGTGCACGCGGCTTGCGCATATTTCCCGCATAGCCCAAAAGGAGCCTCGCCCCTCTGAACAGGAAGCGGGTCACCTCCAGATATGCGCGGAAGGGCAAGACTGTGAAGTACCACCAGCGGGGCAGCTTGTAGGCGCGAGCGACGCTTTGAATGGAGCTGGTGTTGTCTGCATCCTGTGAGGCGCACAGAGGATAGATGAAGGCCGACTTGAGGCCTGCCAGATATTCCAGATCGTAGGCGATATCGTAGGCCAGCCGCATCGGGACCAGCTTTTCTGTAATCCACTTGGCCGCTTTGCGGTTGATGATATAGGCACCCGAGCCTTTTTCGCGCGTCAGTGCGATGCTCAAGGAGCGATCAGCCGTCAGCTTGCGGAAGGCATGTTTTTTACCGTGGCTGACTGTCGATAGCCGCAGAATATCCCAATCTTTCCGATGATCGATTGCCGCCTCGACCGATTCCATGAAATCCTGCTTGAAGACCACGTCGTCCTCGAGGATCAGCGCAAACTCGGCCTCGCTTTGCAGGAGCCTGCGTGCGCATTCCACGTGGCTCAGATAGCAGCCGATTTCCGGAGGACAGGTTCGGCGACCGTGCATAAGCTTGTAGGAAAGCTCGCTGAATTCCGGGATCGGAAATGTCAGGGCTCTGCCATCCACCGCTTCGACACGCTCTGCCGTGAGCCCGATGCCTGAGAGCTTTTCGACCATGGCCTGGTTGCGTTGCTGTGCATTGGCCATGTTGATGAGGTAAACTGCAAGTATTGAATTAGAATTCTCGAATATATGCAATTTAACCTCAGGAGGACGACTCTGCGAAACCATGTGGTTATTGCCGAGAATCGCCCCGAGGGAAATAGTCGAAGCCGTCAGTTACTCAAAAATACGAGGTGAAAACTTAGGGGCCAGCGCGCCTTTTTTGGGCGCACAAGGCATGCTTATCGTCTTTAAGCTGGCGCGGCTTCTTTATGTTTGGGAATCAGGCCTTTTCGACGAAGCCGTCGAGCACCCGTTTCTGGCCTGCTCGGTCGAAATCGATCGTCAGCTTGTTGCCTTCGACGGTCGCGACATTGCCGTTCCCGAACTTGATATGGAAGACGCGATCTCCGACCGCAAATTTCGAGGGCGCGTCGGCCACCGACTTCGCAACCAGCTCTCCATCGATCGTTCTGGCACGCGGACCGCTCTCACCATAGCCGATCCGCTCTACCGCATGTCCCGAGCGGCTGCCCCAGTTGTCGCGCGTTGCATCGGAGCGGTTGGCCTGAGCGCGCTTCCAGCCGGGTGTGGCGTAATTATTGGCAAAGGGCTCGGCCTTGTCGAAGCGGGACTGGCCGTAACCGCCGCGACCGCCATAGCCACCATAATTGCTTTCTGATGCCGTGACTTCGACATGGGATGCCGGCAGCTCATCCAGGAAGCGTGAGGGCAGCGTGGATTGCCAGAGACCGTGTATACGGCGGTTGGAGACGAACCAGATGTGGCAGCGGCGCTTGGCGCGGGTAATGCCGACATAGGCAAGGCGTCGTTCTTCCTCCAGACCGGAGCGTCCGCCCTCATCCAGAGAGCGCTGATGTGGGAAAAGACCTTCTTCCCATCCGGGCAAGAAGACGGTTTCGAATTCCAGGCCCTTGGCGGAGTGCAGCGTCATGATCGAGACGGCATCGAGCTCTTCATTCTGCTCGGCATCCATGACGAGCGCCACATGCTCCAGGAATCCACGCATGCTCTCGAAGGAGTCCATCGAGCGGATGAGTTCCTTCAGGTTTTCCAGGCGTCCTGGCGCTTCTGCGGTCTTGTCGGCCTGCCACATGGCGGTGTAGCCGCTTTCATCCAGAATCTGTTCTGCCAGCACCGTATGTTCGGTGTTTTCCAGCAGCCCTTGCCAGCGGCGAAAATCCTGCACCACATCGAAGAGCGCCTTGCGTGCCCTGGGCTTCAGCTCGTCCGTCTCGATAATATCGGCGGCGGCTGCCAGCATGGGGATATCGCGGGCGCGGGCATAGTCGTGCAGCGTGCGAATGGTCGTGTCGCCAAGCCCGCGCTTCGGCGTGTTGACGATGCGCTCGAAGGCTAGATCGTCGGCCGGTTGGCAGACAAGGCGGAAATAGGCCATGGCATCGCGGATTTCCATGCGCTCATAGAAGCGTGGGCCGCCGATGACGCGGTAGTTGAGACCAAGCGTGACGAAGCGATCTTCGAATTCGCGCATCTGGAACGAGGCGCGAACGAGGATCGCCATGTCGTTGAGATTATGCTTGGTGTTGCGTTGAAGTGCCTCGATCTCTTCGCCGACGGCACGGGCTTCCTCTTCGGAATCCCATGCAGCATGCACCACGACCTTTTCGTCGTTCGGGTCGACGCGATCGGTGAAGAGCGTCTTGCCCAGACGTCCCTCATTATGGGCGATCAGGTGACCGGCGGCGCCGAGAATATGTTCGGTGGAGCGATAGTTGCGCTCGAGCTTGATGACCTTGGAGCCGGGAAAATCCTTGTCGAAGCGCAGGATATTGTCCACTTCGGCACCGCGCCAGCCATAGATGGACTGATCGTCGTCGCCAACGCAGCAGACGTTTTGCGGCTCGCCCTTTGCGCGCTGTGCCAGAAGCCGCAGCCACATATATTGGCAGGTGTTGGTATCCTGATACTCGTCCACCAGAATGTAGCGGAAGCGCTGGTGATAATCCTTGAGGATATCGCCATGGCGGCGGAATATGGTGATCGGGTGCAGGAGAAGATCGCCGAAGTCGCAGGCGTTCAGCGTCTTTAGTCTTGCCTGATAGGCTGCATAAAGCTCGCGTCCCTTGCCATTGGCAAAGGCGCGGCTGTCGCCTTCTGGAATATCGGGCGGTGTCAGCCCCTTGTTCTTCCAGTTGTCGATCATCCCGGCGAACTGCTTGGCCGGCCAGCGCTTGTCGTCCAGACCTTCGGCCTGGATCAACTGCTTGATGAGCCGCACCACGTCATCGGTATCGAGAATCGTGAAGTCCGATTTCAGCCCGACGAGTTCGGCGTGCCGACGCAGAAGCTTTACGCCGATGGAGTGGAAGGTGCCAAGCCATGGCATGCCTTCGACCGCACCGCCGACAAGAACGCCGATACGTTCCTTCATTTCGCGCGCGGCCTTGTTGGTGAAGGTCACGGCGAGGATCTGGCTTGGATAGGCCTTGTTGGTTGCGAGAATGTGGGCGATGCGTGTCGTCAGCACGCGGGTCTTGCCGGTGCCGGCACCGGCGAGAACCAGCACTGGACCATCCACCGTTTCGACCGCCTCCCGCTGCTCCGGATTGAGACCGGAGAGATAATCGGGCGTGCCACGCGCCTGATCGCGCGCCGCCATGGCGCGCGCGGCAATGCCCAGGCCACCGGGGGCGGGAGCTGCGTTTGGGGCCGGACGGCGCGGCTCGTTTGGTTCTTCGTCGAAGAACGGCATATCGTCGAAACTATTGCTCATGCGGCTCAATGTAGTGATTCGGGATATAAACGCTAGAACGTCGTTCTGCTTTTATTCCCGTATTCACGGTGATCGCGACCAATAGAAGGCAAAATGCCAGTTTTATGCATGCCCGCGGCCTCTCTGCCATGTGCGTGCGATGCTGAGCCGAGGACGGTTTCAAAGCGGAATTACAACTGGCGATAAAGTATATCGGTGATTTTTCGATGTCTTGCCGCAAAATTTTCGCAAATTACAATTCGGTAAGAAACGAAATGTTGCGTTGCGTTGTTAAGCAGCAGCAAAGATACTGCCCCAAATCATTCGCCTGCCTGTCCGCGCTGCGGCACGGCTGCGGTTGTGGATGGATCACACGGAGAATTGCATGCGGGTTTGGAAGCAGGTTGGTGTCAGTCTGGCGGTCGTCGGGGCTGGTTTCTTTTTGTGGGCGTTCAATTCGTCCACAGGGCAGAACCTGCTGGCGAAGGCTGGCATCGTCACGATGGGAGAGCCTGCCGCAAACAATGCCGCCAGTGCTTCGTCCAGACCCGCAGGCCAAGGTGGCGGGGGCGGGCGCAGCAATGCCACGCTGGTGATTACCGCGCCTGCCAAGACCGGCACTGTTAACGACCGTCTCAATGCGATCGGCAACGGCGAGGCGATCCAGACCGTCGTCGTGACACCTGAGGCGTCCGGATTGATTTCCGAGATCCTCGTGTCGTCCGGTCAGAAGGTGAAGAAGGGCGATGTGCTGGCAAGGCTTGATGATGACGAGCAACTGATCGAGCGCGACAAGGCGCAGGTCTCTCTCAAAAGTGCGGTTGAAAAGTCGTCTTCCTATAAAAATCTTCAGTCGGTGGCCCGTCTCGATGTTCTCGACGCGCAGATTGCCGAGGAGTCGGCCAAGCTTGCCGTCAGCACGGCCGAACTCAATCTGAAACGGCGCAATATCGTCGCGCCGATCGACGGCATTGCCGGCATCGTCGCCATCAATGTCGGCGATAATGCAACGACACAGACCAGCATCGTCAGCATCGATGATCGCTCGAAGATCCTCGTCAACTTCTGGGCACCGGAACGATTTGCCACGGCGATCAAGGTCGGCATGCCGGTGGAAGCGACCTCGATTGCCCGCCCGGGTGAGACCTTTACAGGCCAGGTGGAAGCGGTCGACAATCGCGTGGACGAAGCAAGCCGCACCGTTCGCGTGCGCGCCGTTTTCGATAACGCCAAGGATGAGCTACGCGCCGGCATGTCGTTCAGCGTCACGATGAAATTCGAAGGCGAAACCTACCCATCGGTCGATCCGCTGGCCGTGCAGTGGGACGCCGACGGTTCCTATGTGTGGCGCGTAAAGGACAACAAGTCGAACAAGGTCCGCGTTCAAGTGGTGCAGCGCAACCCCGACGCTGTTCTGGTGAAGGCTGAGCTTTCGCCCAATGACCCCCTCGTGACGGAAGGTCTGCAGCGCGTGCGTGAGGGCGGCGCTGTGCGCATCGGCAACGAACCGAAAGCACCGGAGGTCGCCAGCCAATGAGCGGTTCATCAACTGGACAGACGCCGCCCGCAGGGCAGGACTCGAAGCTTGCCTTTACCGCGCTCTTCGTAAGACGGCCGATCCTTGCCGCGGTGATCAACACGTTGCTCGTGGTTGCCGGATTGGCGGCCCTTGTCGGCGTAGAGGTCCGTGAATTGCCGGATGTGGACCGTCCGGTCATCTCCGTGCGCACGACCTATGACGGTGCGTCGCCGCAGACGATCGACCAGGAGGTGACGCAGACGATCGAAGGTGCTGTCGCCCGCGTCAGCGGGGTCAAGTCCATCTCGTCGGCCTCGCAGTTTGGTACCAGCCGTGTGACGCTGGAGTTTGGCGACAATATCGATCTGGCCGTTGCCGCCAATGATGTGCGCGACGCGATCGGACGTGTCACCAACCAGATCCCTGAAGATGCCGATGAACCGCAGATCATCAAGGCCGATTCTGACAGCCAGCCGATAATGCGTCTTGCTGTCACATCCTCCACGCTCAGCATGGAAGACCTGACCAAGCTTGTCGAGGATGAGGTCGTCGACCGCCTGGCTGCCGTCGATGGCGTTGCCGATGTGGAGCTTTACGGCGACCAGGAGAAGGTGTTCCGGATCGATCTCGATCAGGCAGCGCTCGCAAGCCGTGGTCTTACCGTAACCGATGTATCCAACGCGCTGGCAACCGCAGCACTGGATGTTCCGGCGGGCTCGCTGAAAAGCTCCACGCAGGACATCGTGGTGCGCGCTACCGCCAATCTCACAACACCTGCCGAATTCGAAAATCTGCTGATTAAGGACAAGGTGCGTCTTCGCGATGTGGCGAGCGTGCAGCTTGGCGCAGATGATGAAAGTACCTCTCTGCGTTCCAACGGCGTGCAGGGCGTCGGCCTTGGTGTGATCCGTCAGGCACAGTCCAACACGCTGAATATCTCGACCGGCGTCAAGGCGGCTGTCGATGCGATGACGCCGAACCTGCCGGAGGGCACACGGATCGTCGTTACCAGCGACGATGCGGTCTTCATCGAAGGCGCGCTTCACGAGGTGGAACTGGCGCTTGGTCTTTCCGCACTGGTCGTCGTCGTGGTTCTCTATCTCTTCTTGCGCGACTGGCGCGCCACGCTTATTCCAGCCATCACCATGCCGGTCGCGCTGATCGGTACGCTGGTGGCCATCTACATGGTTGGCTTCTCCATCAACATCCTGACGCTGCTTGCCATCGTGTTGGCGACGGGTCTTGTGGTGGATGATGCGATCGTGGTTCTGGAAAACATCGTGCGCCGCAGAGCAGAAGGGATGGGGCCGCGTGCCGCCGCCGTGCTTGGGACGCAAGAGGTGTTCTTCGCGGTTCTCGCGACGACCGCAACGCTCGCCGCTGTCTTCATTCCGCTGTCCTTCCTGCCCGGCCAGTTGGGTGGCCTGTTCCGCGAGTTTGGCTTCGTGCTGGCCTTTGCCGTTGGCTTGTCCTCGATTGTGGCGCTGACACTCTGCCCGATGCTCGCGTCACGCATGTTGAAGAAGACTGTCGAGCATAAGACCGGCCCGCTTGCCTGGTTCGGCAATCTCTTTGCCAGCACCTACAGGAACACGCTGTCGAGCTGTCTTAACAATCCGCTGATCGTCATTGTCGTGTCGATTGCCTTTGCAGGCGTCTCCTGGGTGGCGTTCGGCATGGTGCAGAACGAATTGACGCCGCGCGAGGACCGCTCGTCGATCTTCCTGCGGGTGACTGCGCCGCAGGGCGTCAGCCTGGAATATGCGCGCGACCAGTTGCAGCGCATCGAAGAGAATCTGATGCCGCTGCGCGAAAGCGGGGAAATCCGTAACGTCTATTCGATCACCGGCATGAATGGCTCGTCCAACACAGGCTTCATGGTGTTGACGCTGGCACCATGGGCGGATCGTGACCGCACGCAGAACCAGATCGCTCAGGATATCAATGCCGCTGCGCAAAAGGTGCCGGCGCTTCGCGGCACGGCGCAGCAGCCGAACAGCCTGCGCATTCGCGGCGCGGGCAATGGTCTCAGCATGGCGATGGTCGGCTCCAACTATCAGGCGTTGACCGAGTCCACGCAAAAGCTGCTGCTGTCGATGGAAGAAACCGGCATGTTCGACACGCCGCGCTTCGATAATGAGCCGAACCAGGCACAGCTCTCCGTCTCCATCGATCGCGAACGGGCGTCCGATCTCGGCATCGACATTACCGGCCTGTCGCGCGCCATGCAGTCGCTTCTCGAAGGCCGATCCATCGTCGACGTCTTTGTGAATGGCGACGCGATCCCTGTTCGTCTTCTTGCCTCCACCCGGCCGATCAACGATCCGACGGATCTTGAGAACATTTTCTTGAAGACAGACGATGGCAAGATCGTGCCGATGTCGGTGATCGCGTCGCTGAAGGAAAATGCGGTCGCGCCGCAGCTGAACCGCGAGCAGCAGCTACCGTCAGTTGGCTTCTCCGCGAACCTGCGCGAAGGTGTTTCGCTCGGTGATGCGGTTGCCAAGGTCAATGAACTGGCGGGCCAGATCATGCCATCCGGTGCGCGGCTGATCCCGCTCGGTGAAGCTGCGACGCTTCAGGAAAATTCCAGTGGCATGTTGCTGACCTTCGGCTTTGCCATTGCGATCATCTTCCTGGTCCTGGCAGCGCAGTTCGAAAGTGTCCTGAGTTCGTTGATCATCATGACGACGGTGCCGCTCGGCCTCGCCTGCGCGGTGATCGCGCTGCTCGTGACCGGATCGAGCCTCAATGTCTATAGTCAGATCGGCCTCGTGCTTCTGGTTGGTGTGATGGCGAAGAACGGCATTCTGATCGTGGAATTCGCCAACCATCTGCGCGACCAGGGCGCGAGCGTGCGCGAAGCCATCGAGAAGGCTTGCAGCATTCGCCTTCGCCCGGTAATGATGACGATGATCGCCACCATTCTCGGCGGTGTGCCGCTGGTGCTGGCACAGGGTGCGGGTGCTGAAGCCCGTATCGCGCTGGGTTGGGTCATCGTCGGTGGCCTTGGCTTTGCGACGCTTGTGACGCTTTACATCACCCCGGTTTCGTACCTGCTCCTGGCACGCTTCGCCAAGCCGCAGGCGGATGAGGAAATTCGTCTGCATCGCGAACTGGAGACTGCCATTCGCCGCCGCGCCCTGGAGGAGGAAAAGCTACTTCTCGCCGCGGAATGATTTGGCGTCAAACACCGGACAGTCGCAAAGCCCGCGCTGGACAAAGTGAGAGCCTTGTCACATACCACGCCGTGGCCCGCGCGCGACGCAGGCCAGAAACTTGCAGCGTGGTGGAGCATGTGATGGCTTTGAAAGATGTCGTATCGGGAACACGAAACGAGGCTGGCATTGCCGCTGTTCTGACGGTGCTGAAGCGCGATCTCGGCGAAAAATTCCAGACTGGCCAGTCTTTCCGCGAACAGCACTCCCACACTACGACCTATCTGACGACCCAGCTTCCCGATGGCGTTGCCTTTGTTGAGACCGCCGATGACGTGAAGACGGTGGTGAAGGCATGCGCGGATCACAAGGTGCCGGTCATTCCCTTCGGAACGGGCTCTTCGCTGGAGGGCCAGGTCAATGCGCCATCCGGTGGCATTTCCATCGATTTCAGCCGGATGAACCGCATCATCGAGGTCAACGCCGAGGACTTGGACGTGACGGTGGAGCCCGGCGTCAACCGCGAGCAGTTGAACACCTATCTGCGTGACACCGGTCTGTTCTTTCCGATCGATCCCGGCGCCAATGCGTCGATTGGCGGCATGGCATCCACGCGCGCATCCGGGACGAATGCGGTGCGCTATGGCACGATGAAGGACAATGTTCTCGCCGTAACGGCTGTCACTGCCAATGGTGAGGAAATCCGTACCGGGCGGCGTGCGCGCAAATCCTCTGCCGGTTACGATCTGACGCGGCTTTTCGTCGGTGCGGAGGGCACACTCGGTGTGCTCACATCCGTTACACTTCGTCTTCAGGGCATTCCGGAGAAGATCGCCGGCGGTGTCTGCACGTTCGAAACGATCAAGGCCGCCTGCGATGCGGTGATCATGACGATCCAGATCGGTATTCCGGTGGCTCGTATCGAGCTGCTGGACGAGGTCCAGATCCGTGCCTGCAACGCCTATTCCGGTCTGGGATATGAGGAGAAGCCGACGCTCTTCGTCGAATTTCACGGGACGGAAGAAACGACTGCGCTGCAATCGCAGCAATTTGCCGAGATCGTTGCGGAATTCGGCAGCACGGATTTCAAATGGACCGGTGACGCGCAGGAGCGCAACAAGCTGTGGAAAGCCCGCCATGATGCCTATTGGGCATCGCGTGCGCTCGCGCCGCATCTCGACGGCCTTTCGACCGATGTCTGCGTTCCGATCTCGCGCCTGGCCGATTGCGTCGTGGAAACGCAGCGCGACATCATGGAAAACAACATGCTGGCTCCGATCGTCGGGCATGCGGGCGATGGCAACTTCCATGTTCTCGTGCTTTTCGACGGCAAGGATCCAGACAGTGTGGCGAACACCGAAGCTTTTGTTGCGCGGCTTAATCGTCGTGCGCTGTCCATGGATGGCACCTGTACTGGAGAGCACGGCGTGGGGCAGGGGAAGATGAGTTTTCTGGAAGAAGAGGCCGGTCCCGCACTCGATACGATGCGCGCCATCAAGCGGTCTCTTGATCCGGATAATATTTTCAATCCGGGCAAGCTCTTTCGTCTTTGATCTGGTTAGAGAGCAAAGGGCTTTCGACCAAATGATGCTTGCCCTAGGGCGAAAAACCGCTAGTTTTCAGCGGTGATTATGGGAGACGACGGGTCGTGCTCGGACGCATATTGGTTTTTCTGGGCGGGCTGCTGGTTGTGGCGCTCTTTGCGGCGCTTCTGATTCCCTATTTCATCGACTGGACCGACTTTCGTCGCGACTTCGAAGATCAGGCAAGCCGCATTCTGGGCAAGAAGGTCGTGGTCCACGGACCGGTCGAAGCCCGGCTTCTGCCTTTTCCATCGGTGACGCTGCATGATGTGAGAGCAGGCACCGACGCCGATGGATCGCCGCTCATTCAGGTGGCACGTTTTTCCATGGATGCCGAACTCGCACCGTTTCTTTCAGGAGAAGCGCGCATCTTCGACATGCGTATCGAGGAGCCAAAAGCGAAGATTCGGCTGCTGAAGGATGGTACGCTGGACTGGATGCGCGGCGGTCGCGTCGAAATCCCCGCCCGCACCGTGGTGCTCGAAAGCGTCAACATCGAAGATGGGCAGATCGAGTTCATCGACGAGCAATCCGGTCGCAACCGCACCATCACCGGGCTGAATGCCGCGATGTCGGCGAAATCCCTGGCTGGACCATGGCGGGCGGAAGGCCGGGCCGCGATCGATGGCCACGCCGGGTCGTTTTCGCTTTCAAGCGGCGAACCGGACCCGACGGTCGGCCGCATGGGACTTCGCCTGCGGCTGCAGCCGGACGAGTATCCCGTCGAGATCGATCTCGATGGCGGCATTGGCGCAACAGCTGGTCGTCCTGTCTACAGCGGCTCCTTCGCCTTCAATTTCCGCCGTGACGACAATCAACAGCAGAAGGGCCAGCAGAAGCAGGATCAGTCGATCTTCTCGGCGCCGCGCACACGCGGCAGCTTTGAACTGACCAACGGTCGCCTGCGTATTCCCAGCTACCGTATGGAGCTGGGCGCTATCGACAATCCCTATATCGTCACCGGCGAAGCCACGCTCGATACGGGTGCGGCGCCCGAATTCCTGCTGACCGCCGACGGGCAGCAGATCGATTTCAACCGCTTGACGCCGGTTCCGGTCCCGTCCAGCGGCAAGACATCCCGCGTGCCAACGGTATCAGTGCGTCAGCGTATCGAAGCTTTTGCCGATCTGATTGCGCGCATTCCGGTGCCGCAGGTGCCGGGCAAGGCCAGCATCAGCCTGCCCGCACTCATCTCCGACGACACAACCATTCGCGATATTCGGCTTGATGTGCGACCGGACGGGGCAGGGTGGCAGGTGGTGAACGCCGTTGCCGTGCTGCCAGGCCGCACACAGTTCGAGGCCAAGGGCTCGTTGACGCTGACGGATGGCCCCGCCTTTAATGGCGATCTTCTGGTGGCTTCCAACCAGCCGTCCGGCCTTGCCAATTGGCTGACGGGCAGCGTCGATCCGGCCATTCGCCAGCTCAACGCTGCCGGCTTCTCATCCAAGGTCTCGCTGACGACCAAGGCTCAGCGCTTCAACGATCTCGAACTTGCCATCGGCCGGGCATCTCTGCGCGGCAGCCTGCTGCGTCAGACGACGGATAAGGGGGCAAGCATCGATGTCGATCTTGCCGGCGATGAGATCGATCTCGACGCGCTGAAGGCGCTTGGGAGCCTTGTGCTTGGCGATCCGAATGGCGCCTCCGTCTTCGATGAGCGGATCAATGCGAAGTTTAAGGCCGACCGCTTCAACATGGCGGGTGTAACTGCGAACAAGGTCGAGACCGCCTTTACGGTGTCGGACGGCGTTCTCTCGCTCGATACGATGACGGCTGGCGATATTGCCGGTGCCGAGGTGCATGCCAAGGGACAGCTGCAAGGAACACTGCTGAAATATGGCGGCAAGGGCACCATCAATCTGCGCGCCGCAGATATGCAGCCGGTGCTTGAACTGATCCGTCAAAAACTGCCACACCATCCGCTGCTGGATCGTCTGGTGAGAAGCGCTCCCTGGTACGCCAATTCGGATGTCACCGTCGATCTTTCCGTCGATAGCAACAGTGGCGGTGCCAATGCTGCTGTCTCCGGCACGATCAATGGCAGCCGTCTCTCGGCGGTTGCCAAGTTGCCGGACTTCTTCTCGATCACGGACGATACCGCGCTGACGCTGGAAGCGGTTCTCAAGAACCAGTCGACTGCGATCCTCTTCGGCCAGGCGGGGCTTGATCCGCTGCCCTTCGATGCGGATGGCGAAGGTCTGCTTTCGGTCAAGCTCAATGGCAGCCTCGGCTCCGCGATGCAGACCGATTTCCGTTTCTCGACGGAACGCACCCATTTCACCGCCGGCGGCAGCTTTTCGCTTGCGCCCGAGACTTTCGGCGAGGGCAACGCCGATCTCGCGCTCGAAAGCGCGGATATCGAGCCTTATCTCATCATGAACGCCGTTGGCTTGCCGCAGCTTGGTGGTGGGATGTCGACCAAGGCAAATGCCAAGCTTTCCGTCGACAAGGAAAAGGCCACCTTTGCCAATCTGACTGGCCAGGCGGGCGGCAACGCCTTTTCCGGCAATGTCGCACTATCGCGTGCTGCCCCCTACAAGGTGACGGGCGACGTCTCGCTTGCGAGCGTCGATATGGCGTGGCTGGGTGACGCGATGTATGGACCGGTCATCGATCCGGAAAGTGGCGGGCTGAACGCCAAGCCGGTCGCGCTTCCATCCTTCCCGAAGATCGAGGCCGCACTCTCCGTCAAGGCGGCGAAATTCGAGGTCGGACCCTTCGGCACCGTCACCGGATCGTCCTTCTCGATGACCCATGGAAACGGCACGCTGTCGCTCGATAATATCGCGGGCGACTGGATGGGCGGCAAACTGTCCGGAAGAATGGCGATGGCGACGGGCGAGGGGGCTGGAATCTTCCGCACCAAGCTCGCCATCTCCGGGGCCAATCCGGAAGGTATCATCTGGAAGAGCGGCAACAGCCCGGTGGCGACGGGTCGCTATGCGGCTGATGTGACGGCGGAAGCAACCGGCAAGAGTGTCCGCGAATTGCTGACATCCGCCAGCGGCTCAGGTGAAATCCGCACCAATGATCTGGTTCTGCGCGGCATCAACCCGAATGCCTTCCAGCCCTGGCTTCAGGCGGCCGCTGGCCTGCAAGGCAATATCGACGCGGCAAAAGTTCGTCCATTGGTGGATCAGCAACTCTGGCAGAGCGACGTGACGCTGGGTCAGATCTCCATGCCGTTCACCCTCAGCGATGGTAGCCTGAAGATGCAGAATGTCACGGCATCCACAGACCAGTTGTCCCTCAAAGGCGATCTGTCCCTGAACATTGCCGATGAAACACTGACCGGAGGTCTCGAGCTCGACTACAAGCCGGGCATCGAGGAGCTTGCCGGTGCCACGCCTTCCATCCGGCTGAACTATGTCGGTCCTCTGGCGCAGCCAGCTTTGACGACAGATGTTTCCGGTCTCACCGGCTATCTCTCTCTTCGCGCCTTCGAAAAGGAGCGCCGCCGTGTGGAAGCGCTACAGGCGAGCGTGCTGGAAAAGCAGCGGCTGCGACGCGAGGTTGCGCTTTATCGCTTCCAGGCGGCGGAGCGGCAGGCGGCAAAGGAACGGGCAGAGGCGGAAGAAAGAGCAAGAAAGGCGGAGGAGGAGCGGCTGCGCGCTTTGGCGCAGGAGCGTCTGCAGGCAGAGAAGGAGCAGCAGGAGCGGTTGCAGCGCCAGCAGCAAGCACCTGAGGCAACACCGACGCTCAGAGTTCCGCCGACGCAGGATGTGATCAGGCAGTTTTCCGATCCGTCGAACGCATCCCCACCTCAATAAGGAGGTTACGCCTGCTGACATGCGTCGGTGTTGGGCAAAGTGGGGTGGCTCGTCTACTTCTGGCTCTTGAGCCAGATTAGAACATAGACCCTCAACGCCGATGACAGGTTGCTGCTTTCCGATCTGTTGTCGTCTATCTCCGCCAACAGGGACGCGAAGCTCATCTTTCGCTTTTCCGCTATGGCGCGGAGTTCGTCCCAGAACGCATCCTCCAGTGAGATGCTTGTGCGGTGACCATGAAGAGTCGTGGAGTGCTTGCGTATCAAGGTCGCTGCTTTCCAAGCCGATTCAAGAGGGTGCCAATCTGATTCATTTTCTGCCTGCAAGTCCATGAAATGTATAGGAGCTTGCGTTCGATAACGTTGTTATGTGTCCTCGGTTCCACCACTTCTCATCCAGGATGAGCGATATCGAAAGAGAGGCTGAAAAAAGTCCGATGCCGTCGACACTATCCGGAATATCGGGTTGGATGCGTGCTTTGGTGTGTGGTGAGAAGCTCGGCCCCGTGCGCGCGCTAGCAGAAAGCATCACAGCTTCGCAATCAAGAGGGCAGGCAGCATACTGCCTTCAATGAAGGAGGCGCTTTACCTTTTTTGAATCGACGCGTCGTGGCTTCCGAAAATCGAGTCCGATTTTCGGGCCGATGCTGTAGACCCGAGTTCAAGAATTGAAGGCGGCAAAGCGTTTGGAGGAACGTTGCTGTGAGGTGGTAGGCGATGATCTTGGCGGCTGGCCCTATTCGGACTCGTCATCCTGACGATCAAGCTTGCCTTGGTCGAGCTGGCGCTCAGCCTTCTCATTCAAGGCTGTCGTCAGAGACTTTTCGGATTTCGTTCTGCCAAATGACAGGCGGTTTTGCTCCGCCTTTTTTTCCTTTTCGGAGCGCGCCTTCTGCTTGCGAAACTGGCGCAGGTTGACGACATCACCCGTCATGAGGCCCTCTCATTGGTCAGCACCGCGTTGAGGACAGCGCCAGCGCCTTACTTGTTCTTGCGGAAAGCATCCAGGGAGACGACCGAGCCGGCCTTCTTTTCTTCGTCCGCCTTCTTCTCTTCAGAAGGCTGAACCTTGGCCTCTGCAGGTGCAGGGTAGGCGGTGATTTCCGCTTCCTGAACCTCTTCCTCTTCGGCCAAAGGCACGTCGAATTCGAGTTCGAAGTTCACCGACGGGTCGTAGAAGCCACGGATGGCGTTGAAGGGGATGACGAGCTTTTCGGGCGTGTCGGAGAAGGACAGACCGATCTCGAAAAGGGTTTCGGTCACCTTCAGGTCCCAGAACTGATGCTGGATGACGATCGTCATCTGCTCGGCATATTTCGCCTTGAGATGCTGCGAAATCCGCACACCCGGCGCGCCGGTGAGGAACGTGATGAAGAAGTGGTGATCGCCCGGCAGCCGGCCAGTGGCCGCAACCTCGCTCAGAACCTTGCGGATAACGCCGCGAAGGGCATCCTGTGCGAGAATGTCGTAACGGATATGATCCTGCCCCATACGGTCCTGTCTTTCCTTATTCGAACGTCTTTTACCTGAGTATACGCAATGTCTTAGTGCGCAGCAACGAAAAAGCCTTCATCGCCTGCAGCATGTTTTAGCCTTCAACCGCGGCAAATATATGCGCGATCTCAAGCGTACCAGAAGCGAGTCAGGCGCACCATATAGCGAATTTCAAGAGAGGGGAGAAGGTGGAGGTTTCTGTTGCCAGGTACCTCCGAACCCCGCCTTACGGGGCTAACCGTAAGGACTTAGAGCGGAATTCCCGCACCGCCATTAGGCAGCGAGAGCGTATTCCTTAGCGTTGTTGTCATTTGCAACTACACTTGTGACCCGATAACGGCGGTATCATGCCGAGCAAAAGTTCGATCTTTACGCCCTTGTCGATCCTATTTCGCCCCCATCAAAAGCCGGCCTTTTCTCAAGAAGCCGCCGGTTTTTGGTGGAGGCGCCGGGTACCGCCCCCGGGTCCAATAGGTTTATTCCATCGACCGTTTATCGCCATAGCCGGATTTGCATCCGGCAGAGGTCATATAGGCATTTCCGCGCGCTGAGGAAAGAGGCCTTGTGACATTTCGGTAAAGGACTGGCTATCGGCTGCCTTAACCTCTCGGTCCAGGTGCGCTTCGAGCCAGTTGTTGCCGAAAGGATGCTCACGATTTGCTGGGTTTTATTAGAAGTCTCCACGTTAATGAGACAGGCAGTAAACATCATTCGCTTATCACTCCAGCCAGAATGACCCTCACCTTGCACGTAGGATAGGACGGAGAATGAAACCAGTTCAGCTTGCATATGTATTACTGGCGCTCTTGTTCATCGTTCCCTTCGCCCGAGCGGATCAGCTTGAACCCTACGAGGGACCTTGGCGTCAGGTAAGGTCCAACGCGGGTGATTGCTCAAAATGTCTCATCACCGTTCGCCGTTTGGGGATTAACCTAGAGGTGGTCGCCAACAATGGCTGGCGTGCAACCTTGAGGCCACCCCCCAAATACCTGCGTGAGAAATTGCCATCAGTTGAGGGGGAGGGCTTCTGGGAAACCACGACAGGTGGCCATCGAAAAAAGATCTCCATCAAGGTGCGGCTTACAAGGGACGAGGCCAAGCTCCGTATGGCCCTGATTACCGGATACCCAGCCGAACCCCGTACTATTGAGGCGACATTCGAAAGATAGTTAGGTTTGTCCTGTTCGCTCTCTAAGGTTTATGGCAAGCCACGCGAACCTCGCGGACGGTTGTGGTGGCTTGACTAAGATTCTTGACGCGGTTGCAGGCTTGGCACATCTTCTCCCTGAAGTGGCCGTGGATACGATCGGGCTGCTCAACATGGAGGATGAGGACATGACGGACTATCTTGCAGATGTGAAGAAGTACGATGCCGATGCCGATGAAGGTGTGGTGAACAAGATCGTCAAATATTTGGGTATTGCACTTCGCAATCGCGACTCTGCGCTGGTGTCGTCGTCGGACCCTGAGGAGCTTGCGCGGGTCAAGAGCGGGTGGTGCGCCAAGAAGCTTGGCGTCGATGGCGCAGAGGCGGATGCCGCGATCGACGCAACCGCCAAGGCGATGGCGGCAGACCGCAGCAAATCTCGCGTGACCTTCTACTACCTCGTGGCAAAGCATCTCGGAAAGCTGGAGACAGTCTAGCCGCCCAAAGCTTTTGGGGATTTCGCCCCTCTATCGATTGGTTCCGCTGCCGGGAAGGGGTATAACAACCCCATAGAGACTCGGTGGCGGAACGACATGAAGCAATATCTCGATCTTCTTCGGCATGTGATGGAAACGGGCAGCGATCGTGGCGATCGCACCGGTACGGGCACCCGCTCTGTCTTCGGCTACCAGATGCGTTTCGATCTTTCAGAGGGCTTCCCGGTGCTGACCACCAAGAAGCTTCATCTGCGCTCCATTATCCATGAACTGCTGTGGTTCCTGAAGGGCGACACAAACATTGCCTATCTCAAGGAACACGGTGTGACCATCTGGGACGAGTGGGCCGATGAGAAGGGCGATCTCGGTCCTGTCTACGGCGCGCAGTGGCGCTCATGGCCCGCACCGGATGGTCGCCATATCGACCAGATCCAGCTTCTGATCGAAGGCTTGAAGACCAACCCCAATTCGCGCCGTCACATCGTGTCGGCATGGAATCCGGCGCTGGTGGACGAGATGGCGCTTCCGCCATGCCACTGCCTGTTCCAGTTCTATGTGTCGGATGGCAAGCTCTCCTGCCAGCTCTACCAACGCTCGGCCGATATCTTCCTTGGCGTGCCGTTCAACATCGCTTCTTATGCCTTGTTGACGCTGATGGTGGCGCAGGTCACGGGTTTGAAGCCTGGTGATTTCGTTCATACGCTGGGTGACGCCCATATCTATGCGAACCACTTCGAACAGGCAAAGCTGCAGATGACGCGGACGCCGAAGGCCTTGCCGACCATGCGGCTCAATCCGGATGTGCGGGATCTGTTTGCCTTTAAGTTCGAAGACTTTACGCTGGAGAACTACGAAGCTGATTCAAGCATCAAGGCGCCGATTGCGGTATGAGTGAACCCCGCATCATTCTGATTGCTGCCGTGTCCCGCAACAATGTCATTGGGCGCGAGCTGGACATGCCCTGGAAGCTGTCTTCCGATCTCAAGCGCTTCAAGGCTGAGACCATGGGCAAGCCGATGATCATGGGGCGCAAGACGTTTCTCTCCGTCGGCGAGCGGCCGTTGCCCGGTCGTCCACATATCATCATCAGCCGCAACCCGGATTATCGCCCTGACGGCGTGGAGGTCGTATCCTCGCTTGAGGAAGCGCTGTCTCGAGCAAAATCCAAAGCTCGAGAGCTTGGTGTGGAGGCGGTTTATGTGGCCGGTGGGGGCGAAATTTACCGCCAGGCCATGCCCTTTGCCGATCAACTTTCCGTCACCCACGTGGAGGTTGAACTGGATGGCGACACGTTTTTTCCAGAAATCGATCCAGCCGTTTTTGAGAAAACCGACGAAACTGCCCTGCCAGCCGGGGAAAAAGACGATTACGCCGTGCGTTTCGCAACCTATCAGCGCCACGGTGCGGCAAAGTGAACTATTTGGATCGATCTGGTACTAAGTTACCGCCCCTGCGTTGAAACAGACGCTTCTCCTTCTTATAACGAGGACGATATTCCCGCCGGCATCGCAAAAGCGCGTTGGAGAGGGAGCGGGAAAGTTTTTATAACAAAGAGGTATGAATGCCCTGGAGCAATCAGAATGGCGGCGGTGGCCCTTGGGGCGGCGGCGGCGGTAATAGTGGCGGCGGCGGAGGAAACAACCAGGGTGGACCTTGGGGACAAGGGCCAAACCGGCCACGCGGCGGTGGCGGAGGCGGCGGTAACGGCAATGGCGGCCCGCCCGATCTGGAAGAAATCATCCGTCGCAGTCAGGATCGTTTCAAGCGCATGCTGCCGGGCGGCTTCAATGGTGGCGTCGTTGCCATCCTTGTCCTCGTGGTTCTTGCCTTTATCGGCATTCAGTCCATCTACACCGTCCAGCCGGACGAGCGCGGCGTAGAACTTCGTTTCGGCAAACCGAAGAACGAAGTGTCGATGCCGGGTCTCCATTATCACTTCTGGCCGATCGAGACTGTCGAGATCGTCAAGGTTACCGAGCAGCAACAGAATATCGGTGCACGTGCGACGTCTTCGTCGGCTGCCACCGGCGTGATGCTGACCGGCGACCAGAACATCGTCAACGTCCAGTTCTCGGTTCTCTACACGGTCTCCGATCCGAAATCCTATCTCTTCAACGTCGATACGCCGGCTGAAACCCTTCAGCAGGTGTCTGAAAGCGCGATGCGCGAAGTCGTTGGCCGCCGTCCTGCGCAGGATATTTTCCGAGACAATCGTCAGGCGATTGCCGCCGATGTTCGCTCCATCATCCAGGCGACGATGGACAGCTACGGTGCCGGTATCTCCATCAATGCGGTCGCGATCGAGGATGCGGCACCGCCGCGCGAAGTCGCCGATGCCTTCGATGAAGTGCAGCGTGCCGAGCAGGATGAAGATCGTTTCGTGCAGGAAGCCAACCAGTATGCCAACCAGAAGCTTGGTGCGGCACGCGGTCAGGCAGCCCAGATCGTCGAAGAGGCGAACGCTTACAAAAGCCGTGTCGTCAACGAATCTCAGGGTGAGGCTCAGCGCTTCATCTCGATCTACGACCAGTACCAAACGGCACCGGAAGTGACCCGCGAGCGCATGTTCATCGAAACGATGGAGCAGGTCCTCAAGGGTTCGAACAAGATCATCATCGATGAAAAGCAGGGCGTGGTGCCATATCTGCCTCTGAATGAAATGATGCGCGGCAATACCGGCGCAGCACAGCAGGGAGGCAACTGATATGAGCAATCGTCTTACGGCAATTCTCGTTGGCCTCGCGATCCTGTTCTTCCTCGTCTACTCGTCGGTCTTCGTCGTGAATGAGCGGCAGCAGGCGATCGTCGTCCGCTTCGGTCAGATCCAGGATGTGAAGACGCAGCCGGGCCTGTACTTCAAGCTGCCATTCGCCTTCATGGATGCCGATCGCGTTCAGTATATCGAAAACCGCGCACTGCGCTTCGACCACGACAACATTCGTGTTCAGGTTTCGGGTGGCAAGTTCTACGAAGTCGACGCTTTCGTCGTCTATCGCATCACCGATGCACGTCGCTTCCGCGAAACCGTGTCGGGCGATCAGCTCTCGGCTGAAACGCGTCTGCGCACGCGTCTCGATGCATCGCTTCGCCGGGTCTACGGTCTGCGTGGCTTCGAATCCGCGCTGTCGGATGCCCGCGCATCGATGATGCAGGAAGTGCGCGACGATCTGCGTCCTGACGCCGAGTCGCTCGGTATCAGCATCGTCGACGTCCGCATCCGTCGTACGGACCTGACGCAGGAAGTCTCACAGCAGACCTTCGAGCGCATGAAGTCTGAGCGTCTGGCGGAAGCGGAACTGATCCGCGCCCGCGGTAACGAAGAAGGCCAGCGTCGCCGCGCTATCGCCGATCGTCAGGTCGTCGAGCTTGAATCCGATGCCCAGCGCCAGTCCGAAGTGCTGCGCGGTGAGGGTGATGCCGAACGTAACCGCATCTTCGGTGAAGCCTTCCAGCGCGACCCGGCCTTCTTCGAGTTCTACCGCTCGATGACCGCCTATACCAACGCGCTGACGGGTAACGGTACGACCCTGGTTCTTTCGCCAGATTCGACCTTCTTCCGCTATTTCAACAACATCAACGGCACGCAGCCGCAGGGTGCAGCACCCGCAGCTCCGCCAGCGCCTGCCACGGCGCCGGCACAGGCGCCAGCGAACTGATTGTTGGATATATGAGACTGAAAAGGCCGCCTTGAGCGGCCTTTTCTTATGGAAGAAAATAGGTGTGATGGTCAGGGCTTTACGATAGGCCTTCATTTGCAGTGGAAGGAGCGCGAAGATTCGCGTGCTCTTCACGAAAAGGTTTTTCACACTTCATCATTCCGCCTTATGCTTGGCTACTAAAGCTTGAGGCTACTATTTGCAGATGCGAGGACGCTTGATGCCCGTGACCCGATTTTCGCCCTTCCGCAGCAGCGTTGCCGGTCTGGCCGCCTTTGCCATCGTGACCGGTGGTGTGGCTGTGCCGGTGGGTGCGATGGCGCAGACCAACGGTCCAGCTTCCGTGGCCGATCTCGCGGCGCCGCTTCTTGATGCGGTGGTGAATATTTCGACATCGCAAAGCGTGAAGGCGGAGGGCAAGGGTCCGACGCCGCCGCGTATCCCGGATGGTTCGCCCTTCCAGGAGTTCTTCAAGGACTATTTCGACAACCAGAAGCCGGAGAGCGGGGAGAAGGTCAATTCGCTCGGCTCTGGCTTCGTCATCGATCCGGCGGGTTACGTCGTCACCAACAATCACGTCATCGAAGGCGCTGACGATATCGAGGTGATCTTTCCCAATGGTACCAAGCTCAAGGCGAAGCTCGTTGGAACCGATACCAAGACGGACTTGTCCGTTCTGAAGGTCGAGCCGAAAGCGCCGCTGAAGGCGGTGAAGTTCGGGGATTCCCGCACCATGCGCATCGGCGATTGGGTCATGGCGATCGGCAATCCTTTCGGCCTCGGCGGATCTCTGACCGTCGGCGTCGTCTCGGCTCGCGGCCGCAACATCAATGCCGGTCCCTATGACAATTTCATTCAGACCGATGCCGCCATCAACAAGGGCAACTCCGGTGGTCCGCTCTTCAACATGAAGGGTGAAGTCATCGGCATCAATACTGCGATCATTTCCCCGAGCGGTGGCTCGATCGGTATCGGCTTTGCCGTACCAACCGAGCTTGCGCAAAACATCGTGCAGCAGCTGATCGAGTTCGGCGAAACCCGTCGTGGCTGGCTAGGCGTTCGCGTTCAGCCCGTCACTGACGATATTGCCTCCAGCCTTGGCATGGACACCGCCAAGGGCGCGCTGATTTCAGGCGTTGTGAAGGGCGGACCGGTTGAGAACGGGCCGATCAAGCCGGGCGATGTGGTGCTTAATTTCGATGGCAAGCCGATCCAGGAGATGCGCGACCTGCCGCGGATCGTGGCCGAAAGCCCGGTGGGCAAGGAAGTTGATGTCGTGGTGCTACGCGACGGCAAGGAAGAGACGGTCAAGGTTAAGCTCGGCCAGTTGCAGGATAGTGCCGAAGATCAGCAGCCCGGCGCTGGCAGTGACGACGCCATGCCTGAAGATGGTGAGGGTGGCGAAATGACCGCGCCTGAGCAGAAGAACGGTGAGACCGAGCAGCAGGCGCCCGATACACGCGAGGCAGCACAGACGGTGCTCGGCATGAACCTCGTGACGCTGACCGACGAGTTGAAGACCGAGAAGGGCGTCGCCGAAAGCGTCGAGGGCGTCTATGTGGCAAGCGTTGCGCCGGGTTCCATTGCAGAGCAGAAGGGCGTCAAGGCGGGCGATGTGATCGTTGAAGTCGGCCAGGATTTCATGGAAGTCCCCGGCGACGTGATGGTGCGCGTCAACGGCCTGAAGTCTGCCGGACGCAAGAATGCGCATATGATGATTGCCGACGCGCAAGGCAATCTGCGTTTTGTCGCGATACCGCTGGAATAGTCGGCTCCACGCCAAGCGTTGTGCTTGGTGAGCTTGAATTATACGCGCCGTCTTTTTTGTTAGCGGCTTACAAATTGAAGGCCGGACCATCGGATATGATGTTCCGGCCTTCTTTGTCTTGAGGTTGGCTGCCACGCCGTTGAGACGGAGTTGCATGAGCTCCTCCATTGCCGAACATATTTTGCGCTCGTTCTGCCTCTGCGCTCAAGAACAGAAATATTTTTGCTCAGGATGCGCAACAGAGCAATCTCCTTTCTATATAAAAATAGTAGACAATGTAGGGTTCTTCTCAAGCGGCACGTGGTGAACGGGTGCTGCAGCTGAATGGTCCGTTTCTCTGCCTGAAGGCAGATGCGGCAAAGCTTCAAAGCGAGGAACCAATGGCACGCAAGATCAGACTGGGCGCATTCCTGCCGGGCGGTGGACAGCATATCGCATCATGGCGTCATCCCGATCAGCCGGTGGATGGCGCGGTGAGCTTCGAGTTTCATAAGCAGCTGGCGCAAACCGCAGAACGCGGATTGTTCGACGCCTATTTCCTGGCGGACAATCTGGCCGTCGGCTTTGGTGGAGCGCGGGAAGGTGGCAATGCCAGGGTGGCGGGTTTTGAACCGACGACGCTGTTTTCGGCGCTGGCACCTTTCACCACAAATCTCGGCTTCATCGCCACCTCGTCCACGACCTATGAGGAGCCCTATCTGACTGCGCGCAAGTTTGCGTCTCTGGATCTGATTTCCGGCGGCCGGGCAGGGTGGAACGTGGTGACGACCACTGGCGATCCCGCCGCACAGAACTTCAATCTGGATACCCAACTGCCCCATGCCAGCCGCTACAAGCGCGCTGCCGAGCATGTTGATGTCGTCAAGGCGCTGTGGGACAGTTTCGAGGATGATGCTTTTGTCCGCGATGTCGAAAGCGGCGTCTTCTACGACAAGGCCAAGCTGCACGAGACCAATCATCGCGGCGAGCATTTTCAGGTGCGCGGTCCGCTGAACGTGCCGCGCTCGCCGCAGGGTCACCCCGTCATCGTTCAGGCGGGGCAGTCCGAAGATGGTCGCGATCTGGCGGCCGCGACAGCCGAGGTGATCTTCACCGCGCACCAGCATCTCGAGACGGCTCAGGAGTTTTATCGCGACATCAAGACGCGCGCTCGCCGTCTCGGCCGCGATCCGAACCATATTCTCGTCATGCCGGGCGTGTCGCCCTTTGTGGGAAGAACCCTGGCGGAAGCGCAGGAGAAATATGAAAGGCTGACCTCGCTTATCCTCGAAGAGGACGGCGTCGGTCTTCTGAACGGTCTGACGGGCGGCACGCTGGACCTCAAAGGCTACGATCTCGATGGACCGCTCCCTGTCGCGCCGCCGACGGAAGGGATGAAGAGCCGGCAGGCGCTGCTGCGTCAGATTGCCGACGAGAACAACTTCACCATCCGCCAGCTCTATCAGTGGGTTGCTTCTGCCCGTGGGCACTTCACGATCGTCGGCACGCCGGAAACCATCGTCGACACGCTGCAGGAGTGGTTCGAGAACGAGGCCGCGGACGGCTTCAATATCCTGCCGCCATGGCTTCCGACTGCGCTCGACGATTTCGTCGATCTCGTCATCCCGGAACTTCAGCGCCGTGGCCTCTTCAGAACGGAATATGAAGGCACCACGCTTCGCGAGAATCTCGGCCTGCCATATCCGGTCAATCGCTGGTCTGTAGAGCAGCCAGTTGCCCAGGCAGCGGAGTGAGGTGCGATCATGTCTTATGACGAGGTAAAGTCCACGCATTCAGGGGTTCTGATTTATCGGGGCGAGAAGCGGACGCCCGTCGCTCTACTGGTGGCGAACCGCTATGTCTCTCCGTTCCTCTCTCGGTACGGGCTGGTGCTCGGCTTTCTGGCAGCCTGGCAGATTTCGAGCACGCAGGGGTGGATCAACCCGGCGGTCTTTCCACGGCTCGACATCATCGTCGCCGCTCTGTGGAAGGGCATTGTCGGCGGGGCGCTGATCGATGATATCGCGATCAGCCTCCAGAGATCCGGCATTGCCTTTGCAGCGGCCGTCGCCATCGGCATTCCGCTCGGCCTTTTCATGGGCCAGGTGGCTGCCGTGGAGCGCGCGCTCGACCCGCTGCTGCAATTCTTCCGCCAGACCTCGGCGCTCGCCCTCTATCCTGTCTTCATTCTGATGCTGGGGCTGGGTGAAGCATCCAAGGTCTTCGTCATCTTCTGGGCAACGCTCTTTCCGATCCTGCTGTCCACCATTGGCGGCGTGAAGGAAGTGGATCGCAAGCTGATCGAAATGGCGCGCACCTATGGCGCAGGACCGATCGCGATCTTCCGTCGTGTGGTGTTGCCTGCTTCCGTTCCGGCGATTTTCGTTGGCTTGCGCCTTTCGGCCACCACCGCGCTCCTCCTGCTCATTGCTGCGGAGATGATCGGTGCCAACAAGGGTGTCGGCTTCCAGGTGATGAACGCCCAGTACAATTTCCAGATTCCGCTGATGTATGCGTCGATCCTTCTTCTGGCGCTTCTCGGGCTCGCGGCCAATGCCGGGCTCGTGCTGCTCCAGCGCAAGCTTTGCCGCTGGTCTGCACCGTCCCATTGATCCCCGCATCGATCCCCTTCTTTCAAATTCAAAGGATAAGACCATGACGTTCCATTCCCGCAACCTGCTGCTCTCGGCAGCCATCCTTTTCGGTCTGACCAACATCGCCTCGGCGGAAGAGGTGAAGCTGCGCTATCTCGCAAGCCAGGGCGGTCTTGCCGCCCATGAGCTTGCCGAAAAGCTCGGCTACTTCAAAGGTACCGGTGTGAGCTTTGAAAATGTCGGCTATGCCCAAGGTGGTCCGGCTTCGCTCTTTGCGCTTGCTTCCGGCGATGTCGAAATCGGCAGCGCTGCGACTTCCGCCGTGCTCAACTCGATTGCCGGCGGAAACGACTTCGTCGCCGCCTATCCGTCGAACGGCATCAATGATCAGGTGCAGTCGGTCTTCTACGTTCTGGAGGACAGCCCGATCAAGTCGATCAAGGATATTGCCGGCAAGACGATCGCAGTGAATACACTCGGCGCCCATCTGGACTACACAATCCGCGAGGCACTGCATTCGCAGGGACTGCCGGTCGATGCGGCAAAGCCGGTGGTCGTGCCGGGACCGCAGCTGGAGCAGGTGCTTCGCTCCAACCAGGTCGATATTGCTGCCTTCGGCTACTGGCAGACGACCTTCGAAGGGCTTGCAAAGACGCATGGCGGTATCCGGCCGGTTTTCGACGATACGGATGTTCTCGGCGATATTGCCGGCGGCTTCGTGGTCTTGCGCCGCGATTTCATCAAGGCGCATCCAGAAGCGGCAAAGACATTCGTCGAACAGTCTCAACGCGCGCTTGATTACGCTCGCGAACATCCGGAGGAAACCAAGGCGATATTCGCCAAGGCCCTGGAAGAGCGCGGCGAAAATCCTGAACTGGCGAAATATTTCCTCGGTTATGGCGTTCGCCCCGGCGGCAAGGCAGTCGATCGCGATCTGCAGTTCTGGATCGACGTGCTCACCCGCGAAGGCAAGGTAGAGCAGGGCCAGCTCGTGACGGAGAAGATCCTCTATTCGCCTGAAACCGCGACCGCCAGCAATTGAGGTGATGTGATGAGTGCCGTGCAATCTCTACGGGGAGAGGTGGCGATCCGCCACCTCTCCAAATCCTACCAGTTGAATGGCAAGCCGTTCCAGGTGCTGAAAGATCTGAACCTGACGATCCGATCCGGCGAGAGCCTGGCGATCGTCGGTGCCAGTGGCTCCGGCAAGACGACGCTGCTGAGGGTGCTGGCTGGGCTTGAAGAGGCCGATCGTGGTGATGTGCTGATCGATGGAAACGCGGTGCGTGGCGTCGGTCGTGAGAGGGCGGTGATTTTTCAGGAGCCGCGGCTTCTGCCCTGGTTGACCGTGCTCGACAATGTTGCCTTTGGGCTCGAGACGCAGGGATTGAGCCGGGAAGAAGCACGCAGCCGCGCCCGTCGCTACATCAACCTCGTGGGCCTGCAGCAGTTCGAAAGTGCCTATCCGCGGCAGCTCTCCGGCGGCATGGCGCAACGTGTAGGCATTGCCCGTGCTCTCGCCGTCCAGCCGGAAATCCTGCTTCTGGACGAGCCGCTCGGCGCGCTGGATGCGATGACCAAGATCGGCATGCAGCAGGAATTGGCGAGGATCTGGCGCGAGGAAGACGTGACCACGGTTCTCGTGACGCATGATCTCGAAGAGGCGATCTATCTCGCTGACCGTATTCTGATCCTGCCGCGTGAAAAGGGTGCGGCGCCACGATTGATCGATGTCGATCTTCCGCGCACTCGTGATCGCAGTTCAGCTGCCTTCGTTCGCCAGCGCGAGGAGCTGCTCAATCTCTTCGGTCTTCACTAAAGCCCGTCGCGACCTTTCAGATTCGCTGTTGCGCTTTGCATTCTTGTTGTTCGCACGTCGTCATCGCACACCCTCTGCACACTCTTGCTTGCACCATGCGTTAGCGAGGAGCCGTGACGTTTATCGCGCGCGCCATTCCTCCAGCGTCAGCGCGTAGGTCACGTGGGGCCTCAGATGCGGATGCGTGTCTTCCGGCACGCGCGGATGATCGAAATCGCATGAGGGGTCACGTTTCAAACCGATGCGCTTCATCACCGCGGTGGAACGATGGTTGTTGTGGACGGCGAAAGAGACGATCTCGGCAAGGCGCTTGTCGTCGAAAGCCATGGCCAGCAGCGCTTTCGCCGCCTCGGTCACATAGCCCTTTCCCCAGTATCGGGTGGCAAGCCGCCAGCCGATTTCCATTGTACCGGGCGCAAAGACGTCGTCGACCGTGACGGGGGCGACGCCGCAGAAGCCCATGGGCTCGCCGGTCTCGCGATTTTCCATGGCATAAAAACCGAAGCCGGTGGCGTGGATCATGGCATTGATCCGATCCATCATGGCGTCGGATTCTTCATCGCTTCGACGAACGGCAAAGAACTCCATCACCTCGGGATCGGCATTGATCTCGCGGAAGAGGGCGCGGTCGCTGTCCTTCCAGTCGCGCAGGATGAGGCGCGGTGTGCCGTGGATGATCATGCGGTAACGAAATCCGACTTGCGATAGCCCTGGAGATAAAGCAGGGCGGTGAGATCGCCGTAATCGATGCGGATCTTCGCTTCGGCTGCGACGGCAGGCTTGGCATGGAGTGCTACGCCGCTGCCGGCAAGGTGAAGCATGCCGAGATCGTTTGCGCCATCGCCAACGGCCAGCGCATCTTCCGGCGAGATACCGAGCGTGTCGGCAATGTCGATCAGGGCGTCGACCTTGGCCTGCTTGCCGAGGATGGGTTCGGCCACGGTGCCGTCCAGTTGTCCGTCCTGCTCACCCAGAATGTTGGCACGATTTTCCTGGAAGCCGATCATGTCCGCGACGCGTGTCGTGAACACGGTGAAGCCACCGGAAACGAGCGCGGTATAGTAGCCCTTCGCCCTCATCGTCGCCACGAGTTCCTTGCCACCGGGGGTCAGCGTGATGCGTTTTTCGATCACCTCATCGATGACGGAGACGGGCAGGCCCTTCAGCAGCGCGACGCGCTCACGCAGTGCGGGCTCGAAAGCGATCTCGCCATTCATTGCACGCGCGGTGATCGCCGAGACCTTGTCCTTCAATCCGACTTCGGCAGCCAGTTCATCAATGCATTCCTGGCCGATCATGGTAGAATCCATATCTGCGATCAGGATTTTCTTACGGCGGGTGTCCTGATCCTGAATGACGATGTCGATAGGCAGGCCGGCTATCGTGGAAGAAAGGGTCTTGTGCGCGGCGTCCGTATCGGCGCCTTGCGGCAGCACGATATCGCAGGCAATACCGTCTGCCAGCCAATAGAGCCCGGAGGCGCCAACGGCCTGCGCCGCGGTTTCTCCAAGGGCTGGGCCGAGAACAGGATTTGACGGATTGGCGATAAGCGTGGCAACGAAAGCCATGATGAAAAACCTTGATGAACCATTCGATGCGATCCTGATAACCGGCCCGACGGCAAGCGGCAAGTCCGCGCTTGCGCTTCGTCTTGCGCGCGAACACGGCGGCGTCGTCATCAATGCAGACAGCATGCAGGTTTACGACACGCTACAGGTGCTGACGGCCCGCCCTTCGGTGGAGGAGATGGAGGGGGTGCCGCATTATCTTTACGGTCACGTCCCAGCCAACGCGCTCTATTCGACGGGTGAATGGCTGCGGGACATAACGTCACGTCTCGATGAGGTGAGGGGAAAGGGGCAGCTCCCCGTGATCGTTGGAGGCACGGGGCTCTACTTCAAGGCGCTGACCGGCGGGTTGTCGGACATGCCGGCGATCCCTGCGGATATAAGGGAAGGGTATCGGCAGCGGCTGTTGGACGAGGGAAGTGCTGCTCTCTACCGCGAACTGGAAGCGCGAGATCCGGAGATGGCAGGAACGCTGATGCCGACGGATGGCCAACGGATCGTGCGCGCGCTGGAGGTTTTCGAGACGACCGGGCAATCGATCCGGTCGTTTCAGACTGCAACGGGTCCGATGATCGTCAATCCCGACCGTGCCCGCAAGATCGTGGTTCTGCCGGAGCGCAGCGTTTTGCATCATCGCATCAACCGCCGTTTTGCCGGCATGATGCAAAGCGGGGCGGTTGAGGAGGTCAAGGCGCTTCTTGCTCTTGCGCTTCCCGCAGACTCGACTGCGATGAAGGCGATCGGCGTATCGCAGATTGCCGAGATGCTGGACGGTCGAATGACTGAGGCCGAGGTCATCGAGAAAGCCGCAGCGGCGACCCGTCAGTATGCCAAGCGGCAAATGACCTGGTTTCGCAACCAGATGGGGCCGGACTGGCAGCGCATCATCCCGTGAGCGTCTTACCGCATCGGCCCGAAAGTCGGTATCGATTTTCGGAAAGCACGATGCGTCGATCAAAGAAGAAAGACCGCGTCACGATCTTTGAGACTCGCTCCCTGCGCTCTAGGTCTTTGTTGTGTCGCATGTCGTTATCGCAAAACCGCTGCACAGTTTTGCTTGGACCATGCTTCAGTCCTTCTTGTAGAGGCTTCCCAAAGGTTTCTTCAGCAAGGTCTCGCGAATGGACGAGCGCATCTCATTGGTGAAGAACGGGCGGGCGGTGTCCGGCGCTGGAGAGAGTGGTGGCTCCGGTTCCGGCTTTGGTGCTGTAGCTTTGTTGATACGCGGAAGCATGTCGGGGCGGTAGGGTTCGCAGTCGCCGCCGATGGTCTCGGACGAGTCGTAGGTCCAGCCCCCCATCTCGATCTCGCCGACATCCTTGGCAACCGTTGCCTCATAGCTCTGCCGGAAGCCGGAGATATCCGGGCCCGAGATTGCGCGCATCCGTTTGACGATGGAGCGCAGGTCCACATTGTCCGGCACATCTTCATGGTGGTGGCTGATGATGCCATTTGCCTTTGGCAGCATGTGTGGCGGCAGGCGGTTGAAGCGCATACGCATCGGCACGTTGATCGCTTCTCCGAAGGCAATCGCTTCGCCATTGCCAAGCGAGGACAGGAAGCTGATCGTCGACGTCGACGAGTTCGAAATCGCTGAGCGGATGATCTCCTGGTCGTTGTCGTTGGACAGGCGCATGGCAAAGACCGTGGAGCACTGCGACAGGATCGTCTGGTCGAGTTCACCGGGGCGCTGCGTGATGATGCCAAGCGAGACGCCGTATTTGCGGCCTTCCTTGGCGATGCGGGCGATGGCCTGGCGCGTTGGGAAGAAGCCGAGCCCCGGATTGGCCGGAACGTAGCGGTGCGCCTCTTCGCAGACCACCAGCGTATGGATCGAGCCTTGACCCCAAAGCGCCAGTTCGAAGGCCATGCGGCAGAGAACCGAGGCGACGGAGTTGACGACTTCAGACGGGATGCCGGCGAGCTGGAATACTGAAATCGGCTTGCCATCTCCCGGCACGCGGAAGATATGCGCCACCGTCTCCATGATCGTGTCACTGATGGTGCTGTTGGAGAACATGAAGTGATAGCGCGGATCGTTGATCGCCGCCATGATGCGCAGCTTAAGGGTGCGAAGGACAGGCTTCTCTCCACGGCCCTCCAGCCGTCCGATGCGCTCGTCTATCAGCGCCAGAAGATCGGCAATACGATATGGGACCGGCGTGTCGGCGGTCAGTGCGGTTTTTTCCGAGGCACGACGCATCGTCGATGCGTCGGTTCCGCGAAAAGCGCGCTTGGCTTCCGGGATGAGATCGCGCAGCACATCCAGTTCGTCGGCAGGCGGCTCTTGCCCACGAAACAACACTTCGGTGAACTCTTCGAGCTTCATAAGCCAGAAGGGCAGATCCAGCGTATCGGTGTCGATGACGACGGAAGTGTTGGGAAAGGCCGCGGCAAATTCATTATGCGGATCGAGGACCAGCACCCGCAGCTTGGGGTCCTTCTCGATGGCTTTGTTGAGAAGCAGAGTGACGGCTGTCGTTTTGCCGACGCCGGTGGAGCCGACCACTGCGAAGTGCTTGGAGAGCATTTCCGGAATATTGACGATGGCATCGACGCTCTGATCCTGGCTCAGATGACCGATGATGCAGCTGCCTCTCGCGCTATTTTCGTAGATGCGGACGAGGTCGCTGGAGCGGATGCGGTGCGCGATGGCGCCGAGATAGGGATAGCGGGTGATGCCGCTTGTAAATTGTTCGATGCCTTCTGGCGTGGAGTAGATTTCACCGAGCAGTTCGACATCGATGAGCAGCGTGTTCGGTTCGCGTTCGGACCAGAGCGGGCCATCGACATTCATGGCGTAGGTGAGGGCCGCGACACGGGTTTCGCCGAGATCGATGGAGATGAGGCGCCCGACGGACCACAACTGAGCAAAGCTTGGATTGGCGCTATCGGTGGTGACGGAGATTCTGGCTTTCGAGCCGCTGCAGAAGATCACGCGCCCGAGCATGCGGTTGCCCGCTGTCTGAGCGTCGCGGCGGTCGTGATTTCCAGCTTTCGCCGATGTCTGCAGATCTTCGTTAAGCACGTTTTGTCCCTGCCAGGTCGATGCCGATGTATTCACAAGGCCGTCTTTTTCTTGTCGGCAGGTTATAGACCTCCTGGTTTTAACAAGTGGTGTAATGCTCGCGCATTTTTATTGCGTTGGCGGGCGGTCCGCGGCAATAAAGTTAAGAACCGGTGCATTTTCTCGGCATTTTGCGTTGACGCCAATCCGGTTTCTGTCTAACACTCCGCTCCATGAAAAATCTTAACGTACTTATCGTGGTGGGACGGCGCATGGGCAGGATGGTGTAACCATCCGGCGAAAGCACCCATGCGCTGAACGAGGCTCCTCTAGGGGCCTTTTTTTATGTCTCCACTTGGGCGGTCACGCCCAGCGATATCCAAAAGCCAAATCGGGATGGAACAGGCAATGACGGATAAGGATACTACGGACAACAGCAATCGCATGACCGGCGCGGAAATCGTTTTGCGCGCGCTCAAGGACAATGGCGTCGAGCATATTTTCGGCTATCCGGGCGGTGCAGTTCTCCCGATCTATGACGAGATTTTCCAGCAGGAAGAAATCCAGCACATTCTGGTTCGTCACGAACAGGGTGCAGGCCATGCTGCGGAAGGTTACGCACGCTCCACCGGCAAGGTCGGCGTCATGCTTGTTACGTCCGGTCCGGGTGCGACGAATGCTGTTACGCCGTTGCAGGATGCGCTGATGGACAGCATTCCACTCGTTTGCATTTCCGGCCAGGTTCCCACCACGCTGATCGGCTCCGATGCCTTCCAGGAATGCGATACCGTCGGCATTACGCGCCCCTGCACCAAGCACAATTGGCTGGTCAAGGACGTCAACGAGCTGGCGGGCATCATTCATGAAGCCTTCCGTATCGCTCAGACGGGTCGCCCGGGCCCTGTCGTCGTCGACGTTCCGAAAGACATCCAGTTCGCCACCGGCACCTATACGCCGCCATCCGCTGCCATTCAGCAGAAGAGCTATACGCCGAAGATTCAGGGCGATTTGAACGCCATCCACGCGGCGATCGAACTGATGTCGAAGGCGAGACGCCCGGTTTTCTATACCGGCGGCGGTGTCGTCAATTCCGGTCCGGAAGCCACGCGCCTCCTGCGCGAGCTGGTCGAGCTGACCGGTTTCCCGATCACGTCCACCCTGATGGGGCTCGGCTCCTATCCGGCCTCCGGGGACAAGTGGCTGGGCATGCTCGGCATGCATGGTTCTTACGAAGCCAACATGACCATGCATGATTGTGACGTCATGGTCTGTATCGGCGCGCGTTTCGACGATCGTATCACCGGTCGGCTGAATGCCTTCTCGCCCAACTCTAAGAAGATCCACATCGATATCGATCCGTCCTCGATCAACAAGAATGTTCGCGTCGACGTTCCGATCATCGGCGATGTCGGTCGTGTTCTGGAGGATATGGTTCGTCTGTGGCGGGCACTGCCTGCCAAGCCTGAAAAGGCGCAGACAGCAGAGTGGCACAGCCAGATCGCACGCTGGCGGGCACGCAACTCCTTTGCCTACAAGAACTCCAACGACGTCATCATGCCGCAATATGCGCTGGAGCGTCTGTCGGAAGCGACCAAGGGGCACGATACCTACATCACCACCGAAGTCGGCCAGCACCAGATGTGGGCGGCACAGTTCCTCGGCTTCGAACAGCCGAACCGCTGGATGACGTCCGGTGGCCTCGGCACGATGGGTTACGGCTTTCCGGCCGCCATCGGCGTTCAGGTCGCTCATCCGGATTCGCTGGTCATCGACGTTGCCGGTGACGCCTCGATCCAGATGTGCATTCAGGAAATGTCCTGCGCCATCCAGTACAATCTGCCGGTCAAGATCTTCATTCTGAACAACCAGTATATGGGTATGGTCCGCCAGTGGCAGCAGCTGCTGCACGGCAACCGTCTCTCCAACTCCTATACCGAAGCGATGCCGGATTTCGTCAAGCTGGCGGAAGCCTACGGCGCTGTCGGCATGTATTGCGACGATCCGAAGGAGCTGGACGACAAGATTGCCGAGATGATTGCGGTGAAGAGGCCGGTGATCTTCGATTGCCGCGTTGCCAATCTCGCCAATTGCTTCCCGATGATCCCGTCTGGTAAGGCACATAACGAGATGCTGCTGCCGGATGAAGCAACGGACGAAGCCGTCGCCAATGCCATCGATGCCAAAGGCCGCCAGCTCGTCTAAGCGTGGGAAGAGGATAAAGACATGAACGCACACCTACAGCCCACCGGCTCCGCATACTTCATCCAGACGGAAACGGCGATGGTAGAAAACCACACGCTCTCCGTTCTCGTCAATAACGAGCCGGGCGTCCTCGCTCGCGTGATCGGCCTGTTTTCCGGCCGCGGCTACAACATTGAAAGCCTGACGGTTTCGGAGACTGAGCATGAGGCGCATCTGTCGCGCATCACCATCGTGACGCGCGGTACGCCCGGTGTCCTGGAGCAGATCAAGGCCCAGCTTGAGCGGATCGTTCCGGTTCACCGCGTGGTGGATCTGACGGTGCGGGCCCGCCAGGCCGGGCAGGAGCGTCCAATCGAACGCGAAGTGGCCCTTATCAAGGTCGCAGGACGCGGCGAAGATCGCGCGGAGACATTGCGCCTTGCCGATGCCTTCCATGCCAAGGTGGTGGACGCGACGCTCGATCACTTCATTTTCGAGATCACCGGCAAGTCCTCCAAGATCGATCAGTTCGTTTCGATCATCAAGCCGCTCGGCCTGATCGAGATTTGCCGCACCGGCATTGCGGCGATGAACCGCGGTCCAGAGGGTATGTAAGCTCTTTTCATTGTCGATCGAATGCTGAGGAAGGTCCCACTTCATGGGGCCTTCTTTTTTGCTTGCTGCCTCGCCAGTCGGAGCGTGATGCGCCTAAGTGCCTGTCTGTCACGTGGCGCCGATGCGCCTCACGTTACGTAAACTTATGATGTATAACGGTTTTTCTTGAAATTTTTGGCGCAACGCGGGTCGATTAAACTTTTATACATTTGTTCTTTCGCATAGTGGCGGCCGTTCTTCGCGCCATGACGGTGCGTTTCATCATGATAGACAAAGCAATGATCCGTGGCCTCGGAGGGGTATCGGTTGGCGGTCGCTATTGTCATCTGCAGCCTGATTTAAGCGAGGACAAATGTCGTTTTTCGAGAACGCAAAAATTCGCACCAAGATACTGAGCCTGATACTCCCGGTTTCCCTGGTTGGTCTGGGGGGTGTGGGCGCTGTTGCTATCAACTACAAGACTGCCGACACCGCCTATTCCGACCTCATTTCAAAGAATAGCGCCGCCACGACTGAGCTATTTCGTGCAAACACATCTCTTGTGGCCCTAGGTTACGATACGACGCTTGGTTTATTGCAAGCAGAGCAAGGCCGTAAGCCAGCCGAAATCCAGGATGATTACAAGAAAGACGTTGGTGCGCTTTTTGCCAGGCTTGAGGCAGCGCCTAAGCTTCTTCCAGAAATCAACTCCTCCCTGTCTGGCATCACCGATCGGGCACGCGCCATCGTCAAGGCCACTGATGAAGTCTGGGTGATGATGAAGAATGGCGATTTCCTGACCGCGCGCCGTAAGCTGACTGACGTCAACGCGCAAATTGCCGATTGGCGAGCCGATATCCGGGCGTTGAATGAGAATTCTCTGAAGGAGGTCGTTGATCAGTCTAACACTCTGTCTGCCCTCACCAATTCCACCATACTTTACTCTCTTATCGCACTCGGGTTGCTGTTCTCATCCGCTGTAGCCATCTCATTGCTAGTATCGTCCCGTGGAATTACCGGCCCGATCGCTCGGCTTTCCACGCGCATGGTGTCGCTTGCAGGCGGTCAGACGCGCGAAGAGATAGACGGAGTTGGTCGCAAGGACGAGGTTGGTCAGATGGCGCAGGCCGTTGCAGTGTTCCGCGAGAATGCACTTGAGCGCATCCGCCTTGAACAGGAAGCAGATGCTAATCGCAGCCTGTCGGAGAAAGAGCGCATTGCCCGCGACGAGCAGAAGGCCAAGGAAGCCGCAGACACGCAGTTTGCCGTCGACAATCTCGCCAACGGATTGTCACGCCTGTCGGATGGCGATGTCTCTTACCGTATCAGCCAGCCTTTCGTTGCCCATCTCGATACGGTTCGCGAGAACTTCAACGCCTCTGCCGAAAAGCTTCAATCCGCTCTGACGCGCGTGGCCGAGAATGCCCGTGGCATCGATGCCGGAGCAAACGAAATCCGTGCCGCGGCAGACGATCTTGCCAAGCGCACCGAACAGCAGGCAGCCTCGGTTGAAGAAACCGCAGCGGCACTGGAAGAAATCACCACCACGGTGAAAGATTCCACCCGTCGTGCCCAGGAAGCCGGTCATCTGGTTGCCAAGGCGCGCACCGGTGCTGAACAGTCGGGTGAGGTGGTTCGCAAGGCCGTCGTTGCCATGGAGCGGATCGAGAAGTCGTCGGGTGAGATTTCCAACATCATCAGCGTCATCGATGAGATCGCCTTCCAGACCAACCTTCTGGCGCTGAATGCCGGTGTCGAAGCGGCACGTGCCGGTGAAGCGGGCAAGGGCTTTGCCGTCGTTGCCCAGGAAGTGCGTGAACTGGCGCAGCGTTCTGCCAGTGCCGCCAAGGACATCAAGGGTCTGATCTCCACGTCCAACACCCAGGTTCAGGAAGGTGTTGAGCTTGTCGGCGAGACCGGCCGTGCGCTGGAAACCATCGTTGCCGAAGTGCAGGAGATCAACCGCCACGTCATGGCGATCGTCGAAGCGGCACAGGAACAGTCCTCCGGTCTGCAGCAGATCAACACGGCTGTGAACCAGATGGACCAGGACACGCAGAAGAATGCGGCGATGGTGGAAGAGACGACGGCTGCCAGCCATGGTCTTGCCCGCGAAGCCTCTTCGCTGAACCAGCTTCTTGGTCAGTTCAAGCTGTCTGCCACCTTTGAGGCACCGATCCGCGCCGCAACGCCTGCCGAACGTCCGTCAGCGTCACCCGCCCGCGCGCTTGGCCGCAAGCTTGCAACCGCCTTCAACGGCAATGCAGCCGTCAAGCAGGATTGGGAAGAGTTCTGATAAGACCAAGAGACAAGTTCAAATGATGAAGCCGGGCGTCTAGAACGCCCGGCTTTTTTGTTTCGTCTCTATGCTGTGGGCCTTAGAAGTTGAATCCAAAAACGGCGCTAAGCCAATGAAATGGAATCACAACATCGCCAGTGACGTCTTTCTGGTCGGCGGCGGAAAAGCAGCATCGAGCGATGCCCAGTCCTCATCGCTGATATCGAGATCGGTTGCGCCGCGATTTTCTTCGACCCGTTCCGGCTTGGCGCTTTTGGGGATGGCAAGCACGCCGTCACGTTCCAGAAGGAAGGCGAGTGCCACCTGGGCCGGCGTTGCCTGATACGCCTTCGCGATTCGGATCAGCTCATGATTGTTTAGAATGCGGCCCTGTTCGATGGGGGAATAGGCCATGAGTGGCAGGCCCTTCTCCTGGCACCAGGGCAGAAGGTCATATTCCACGCCGCGCCGGGACAGGTTGTAAAGCACCTGATTGACCGCGCAGTTGCGACCGTTCTCGACCTCGAACAACTCCTCCATGTCGTCCGTATCGAAATTCGACACGCCCCAGTCCCTGATCTTCCCCGACCGCTTGAGCTTTTCAAATGCCGCGACCGTTTCCTCCAGCGGATGGGAGCCTCGCCAGTGGAGAAGGTAGAGATCCAGGTGATCGACACCGAGACGTTTCAGGCTGCGTTCGCAAGCCTCGATCGTTCCCGTCGCGCTGGCGTTGAAGGGATAGACCTTGCTGACGAGGAACACCTCGTCGCGCAGATCCGCAATTGCCTTCCCAACGATCTCTTCCGATCGCCCGTCGGCATACATTTCCGCCGTATCGACAACCGTCATGCCGAGCTCGGCCGCTTTGCGGATGCTTGCCACCTCCTGTGCCTCTTCGGCGTGGCTCTCGCCCATGTTCCAGGTGCCGATGCCGAGAGCGGGAATGTTTCTTCCCGAGGGTAGGGTCAGCGTTGGGATATCGTCATACATGAAGGCCTCCTCCTATGTTTCTCAGATAATAAACCAGAAGCGATCTCTCTCGATCCATCAAAACTTGTGCGACATGCCATTCGTGCCGATTACTGGTTTTCCCCCTGGCTGGTGAATAGGATGACCCTTCAAGGGGATCTTCATGACGATCGAGACTTTCATCGCGCTTCTGGTGTTTGCGTTCACCACATCGATCACGCCAGGGCCAAACAATATGATGCTGTTTGCGTCCGGTGTGAATTTCGGCTTTCGCCGGACTATTCCGCACATGCTTGGTATTGGCGTAGGTTTCCTGTCGTTGCTGATCGGCGTGGGGCTTGGACTTGGTGCGCTGCTGCACTCGATCCCGGTGCTCTACACCGCTTTGAAATTTGCCGGCGGCGCCTATCTCGTCTGGATTGCTTGGAAGATTGGAACGTCTCGCAGCCTCGGTGACGGAAAGGTCGGTGCCAGGCCCATGACATTTTTCGGTGCGGCTGCGTTTCAGTGGGTCAATCCGAAAGCGTGGGTGATGGCAGTGGCTGCCATGGCGACCTACACGGATGAGAACCAGTATATGTTGACGGTTCTGCTTGTCGGTCTTGCCTTTGCGGCTGTGAACCTTCCGAGCGTTTCGACATGGGCGGGGTTCGGCTCTGTGCTGCGCGAATGGCTTTCCGTTCCGGCGAGGCTGAAATGGTTCAACATCACCATGGCGGTGCTGTTGGTGCTCAGCCTCTGGCCGATGCTGAGGTGAAGCTCAAGGGCCGGCTGAGCCTCTCGCTTCATCCAATTCCGAAAGGAAGATCGGGCTTCGTCAGCATCAGCCAAACGATCGCGATGACAGCGAAGAAGGCCGGGAAGCCGCAGGCAAACCAGATTCGGTACAGTTTGAACCATTGAGGCGGAAGAGCCGAACCAGCATCTGCCGAGGCCCTGGCAATATCGCGCAGCCTGATCTGAATCCAGACGACCGGAAGCCAGAAGAAGCCGACGAAGACGTAGAGTAGGAGCGAGAGCCAGACCCACCCTTGCGTCAGCGGCCAGCCTATCAGGCGTGCCAGAAGATAGCCGGTGATCGGTTGAAGGATGGCGGCCGTTGCCGTGAAGATCGTATCGGCAATCACCACCGTTCCTGCAACATGGGCAATCAGCGTCGTGTTCTCGGTGCGACGCGCCATGACCATGAAGAAGGCGATGCCCGCCCCAGTTCCGAGCAGCACCGTGGCGCCGATGACATGAGCGAGGCGGAGCATGTCTTCCAGCGTCATGCGCCTACCGTTCTTCCAGCGTCGCCAGCGCCGCGAGAGTGAGAACGATCGATGGCAGCACCTTCACAAGTGGCCCGAGCGGATCGAGCCAGAGCGACGGTTCAAGGACCGTTGCACCAAGAAGATAGAGTGCCGTCAACAACAGCATTCCCTGCATGGCTCTTCTGGAAAAGCGTTTGATGAGGACGGCAAGGCCGAGGCCGATGTCGAGTACACAGGTTGCAAGCGTGAGGGCGGTGGCCGCAGATGGTGGCAGTAAGGTTAGGAAGTGGCTTGCAGCACCCTCGAGATTTGCCAGCGGAACGAGGCCGGACAGCAGCCAGAAGAGCGACAGGCAAAGAATGACAATCGGTTTCAGCAGATAGAGGCGAGCGAACCAGAGGTCCTGCACGGCAGATGGATGACGCGCCAACGTCTCGGCGGCCGTTGCGACCGAGAGCGTGTTTGTCTGTGCCTGGGTCGACACGCCTTCGGACATCACCGCCATGGCTGTGGATCGAAGCGGCGAGCGCCAGCCGAGATAACCTGCGAGATCCGCCATCAAGCTGACGGGCTTGGCAATGGCAGGTGAGAGGGAAAGAAACTTTGCAGGTGGAAGGCCGAGCCATTGGCGGTGGAGCGCAACGAGGTCTCTCAGCGTCACGGTCTCATCGGCTGCCAGATGCAGGTCGCTTCCCGGCGCAATGTGTCCGCTGACGGCCCGCGATACGGCCGAGGCGACATCGTTGACCGAGACCACGCGAACGGGGCTCTCCGCATGCGCGAGAGGAACGACGCGGGGCAGACCTGCGAGTGCCCGGATGAGTGCCGTGCCGCCATGGGCGTTGCGACCGATGACGAGGGCTGGGCGGAAGATGACGTGCGGCAAACCACTCGCGGCAAGGGCTTCGTCGGCGCCGCGTTTGGTCGCCAGGAACGGCAAGTTTGCAGCGGTTCCGGAGGTTTGCGCGGAAATTTGAACGATGAGCCTGCCGCGTGCCAGAATGCAGGCTTCATAGAGCGCCAGCATCGCGTCCAATTGCGTGGCGGAGAGGTTGTCTGCCAGACCATCTTGAAGCGCACCTGCGCAATTGACGATCACCTCATGGTCCGCCACCAGTTCTGTCCAACTGTCGGCACCCTTCATCCGCGCAAGATCACCATCGATCCAGTTGGCGAGAGGGAATTTCCGGCGGGCCGTGACGGTATTGCGCGCCAGACCTGTGACGACATGGCCGTCATTGTGCAACCTGCGAAGAATGTCCGAGCCGACGAAGCCACTTGCACCAAGAATCAATATCTTCATGCATCTATTTAATCAAATGTGACGTGGGATGCCATTGCCTGCCTCCACCAGTTGCGTCTTCCCGTCGCGCTCGGGCGGAACATTCTTCTTTCGTTCTTTTTCTGTTGCGCTTGCGGCTCGAATCCTGCGAAGAGGATGGATGCAATTTTCTCCGCAACAGGATGAAGCCCTCAAGGCTGTTTCGCGCTGGTTGAAGGAAGGCCGTTCGCCGGTATTCCGTCTCTTCGGCTATGCCGGCACGGGCAAGACCACGCTCGCCAAGCACTTTGCCGAGCATGTCGATGGCGAGGTACTGTTTGCCGCGTTTACCGGCAAGGCCGCGCAGGTTCTGCGTTCGCGTGGCGCTTCCAATGCCCGCACCATTCACTCGCTGATCTACCGGCCGCGTGGCGAGGAAGCCGTCGAAGACGAGGAAACCGGCAAGACATCGATTGCGCCGATGTTCACCATCAATCGCCAAAGCCCGCTTGCCAAGGCAGCGCTCATCATCATCGATGAATGCTCGATGGTGGATGAGCAGCTCGGCAAGGACCTGATGAGCTTTGGCACGCCTGTTCTGGTGCTGGGCGATCCCGGACAGTTGCCGCCGGTTTCAGGCGGTGGTTACTTCACCGAGCAGGAGCCGGATTACCTGCTGTCGGAAATCCATCGTCAGGCAAAGGACAACCCGATTATCCAGCTTGCCATGGATGTGCGAGAGGGACGCGAGATCATGCGCGGCGACTACGGGACCGCGCAGGTGATTTCCAAGTCTGAGGTGACCCAGTCTCTGGTGCTGGACGCGGATCAGGTCCTGGTCGGAACGAACCGGACTCGCAAGCGCTACAATCAACGGCTTCGCGAGTTGAAGGGCTTTTCGGCGGAATACCCGCAATCCGGCGACAAGTTGGTGTGCCTGCGCAACGATCCGGCCAAGGGTCTGCTCAATGGGTCTCTCTGGCAGGTGATGAGTTCGTCTCGGGAGACGGTCAAGCCGGGCATCAATCTGATGATCAGGCCGGAGGACGACGATATGGATCGCGGTGCGGCGAAGATCAAACTGCTCAAAGCGGCCTTCGAGGAGACGGATACGGAAATTCCGTGGTCAACGCGCAAGCGCTATGACGAGTTCGACTACGGCTATGCGCTGACGGTGCACAAGGCGCAGGGTTCGCAGTGGAACAATGTCGTGCTCTTCGATGAGAGCTACGCGTTTCGCGACACGCGCGAACGCTGGCTTTACACCGCAGTGACCCGCGCGGCGGAGACACTGACCATCGTCCGGTAGGTTTCGTGGGGCTTATCAGTGCGTTTCAGTGCTCGATGATGCCCATCGTCAGCGCTTTTGCGACCACCTGAAAGCGGTTATTGACGCCGAACTTTCCAAGAAGGCCTTCTTCCAGCCCGCTCAGTTCATCTGCCGACATGCCGAGGGTGCGGCTGAGGCGGGTTGACGAATAGCCTTCCGCCATCAATTCGAGGCAGTACTTTTCCTGCTCCGTCAGATTGGAAACCGAGTCGTAGACAGGCTCGGGATAGGTCTCGTCAGACACGTCCATCAGGTTGCTGATCTGGTCGATCTGGCGATGAACGGTGGAAATCTCCAGCGTCAATTCGCGCTTGCGGGTTTCAAGCGCAGTCTGGAAAATGTCGTCTGCTGCTTCCTGGGAGGGGGCATGATCAAGCTTGCCCATGATCTCCTGCATGACCGCAACCGCAACGCCGATATCGCGCAGCAGGTTGATGACTGCCATGCGGCGAACGTCCTGGTGCGAATAGATGCGCATCAGCCCCATGCGGCGGGAGGAGAGAATCTTCTTCTCTTCATAAAAATGCAGAGTTCTGTGCGTGACTCCGAACAGATTTGCCATGTCTGCGATGACGACGGGCTCGGGCGGGAGGGAGGATGGAACCTTGACGTCCGGTAGAAAGCCCTTTGAGATCTTAGATCCCGGCGCTGCGGTTGTCTCGGTTACCTTTTTCATGGATTTTCTGCTCCATGACCCGGTGGTGAGGACGACCGTCTCGCGGCCATCCTGGCCCGGCATCGTCATATCCCGGACATCCAGCTCCGGCAAGGCGGCTGCGCCCATATCAGTAGCGAAAGCGGCGTCTAAACTCAAATCGATATGAGAGTCTTCTAATGAAAATGATTGCGTCATGTCGGTCCCCGATCCTTAGGGGCGAAAATGCGCGCGCGCGAAGATGGTTCCACGAAAATCTCGATTTTTTTTGGTGGCTTGCAAAATGATGCGATAAGGGGAGAGATGACGTCCGATCGGGGTCGTCATGCAGCGCCCTTCACCATGAACGCCGGGGAATGAAATGCCGACCAAACTGTCCGTCAATTTGAACGCGATTGCCATGCTGCGTAACCGGCGCGACTTGCCCTGGCCGGATGTGGCGTCATTCGGCCGTATTGCGCTGCAGGCGGGGGCCAGCGGACTGACGGTTCATCCACGACCGGACCAGCGCCACATCCGCTTTCTGGACCTGCCACTGCTTCGGGCGTTGATCGATGACGAGTTTCCGCAAGCCGAGTTCAACATGGAAGGCTATCCCACCGAGGATTTCCTTCTGCTCTGCGAAGAAAATGAGCCGGAGCAGGTGACGCTGGTACCGGACGACCCATCGCAGGCGACTTCGGACCATGGTTGGGATTTTCGCAAGCATGGTGATTTTCTCAAGCATGTCACCTCTCGTCTTAAAGCAGGCGGCATGCGGGTTTCCCTCTTCGCCGATGGCGATGCCGACCGTTCCGTCATGGAAATGGCAGCAGCCACGGGCGCCGCGCGTATCGAGCTTTACACCGGTCCCTATGGCGGCTGTTACGACAACCCGGAAGCGGCTGAACGTTGGATTGAAAAACTCGGACATACTGCTGATTTTGCGAAGGAATTTGGACTTGACGTCAATGCCGGACACGATCTTACCGTGGACAATCTTCCGGCGCTGGTGAAGCGCATTCCTCATCTCGCTGAGGTATCGATCGGCCACGGCCTGACGGCAGATGCTCTCGAATACGGCATGGCCGAAACGGTTCGGCGTTTTTGCCGGGCCTGCGGTCAGGCTATTTCATAACTCACGTCAATTTTTGCCCTTACAATGAAACCGCGTACAACCTGCGCGGTTTGATTTTCTGATTGTAATGAGGGCAAGTCTTATGCAGGAACATCATGTCGTCGTCGTTGGAGGAGGCTTCGGCGGGCTACAAACTGTCCATGGTCTGAAGGGTGTGCCGACACGGATCACCCTGATCGATCGCCGCAACCATCATCTTTTTCAGCCGCTTCTTTATCAGGTCGCAACGACGGCACTCTCGACATCGGAGATCGCATGGCCAATCCGCCACCTGTTTCGCGACAGGCCCGAAGTCTCGACCGTGCTTGCCGAGGTATCGGGCATTGACCGGACGAACCGCACCGTTCATCTGACCCATGGCGAGACGGTCTCCTTCGATACGCTGGTGCTCGCGACCGGTGCGCGCCATGCCTATTTCGGCAATGACGCCTGGGAAAAACATGCCCCTGGTCTGAAGACCTTGGAAGATGCGACGACCATCCGCAGGCGGTTGCTTCTTGCCTTCGAGCGTGCCGAGTTGGAGAAGACGGAGGAGGTCAAGCAGGCCTATCTCACCTTCGTCGTCATCGGCGCGGGTCCCACTGGCGTCGAAATGGCGGGCATGATCGCCGATCTAGCCAAGAAGGTTCTGCCGCCGGAGTTTCGCAACATCGATACGCGCAAGACGCGCATCATCCTCGTCGAGGCGGGCAAGCGCGTGCTGCCCGCCTTTACCGAGGAGCTATCGGAGTACAGCAAAGGCGCGCTGGAAAAACTTGGCGTCGAAGTGATGCTCGGAACGCCCGTCTCGGATTGCACCGAGGAGGGCGTCAAGGTCGGCGATCATTTCATTCCCGCACGGACCATCATCTGGGGTGCTGGCGTACAGGCCTCTCCCGCCGCCCAGTGGCTCGGTGTCAAGGCGGACCGCGCTGGGCGAACCGAGGTCGGTCCTCATCTCCACATTCCAGAGGACCCTAACATCTTCGTCATTGGCGATACGGCATCCGTTCAGCAGGCAGACGGCAAGACGGTGCCTGGCATCGCGCCTGCGGCCAAGCAACAGGGAGACCATGTCGCCAAGGTCATCAAGGCGCGACTGATGGGGAAGGCGGAGCCCGCGCCGTTCAAATATGTGCATAAGGGGAACCTTGCCACCATCGGCAAGCGAGCTGCGGTCATCGATTTCGGCAAAATCAAGCTGAAGGGCGTCATCGCCTGGTGGATATGGGGCCTTGCCCATATCTACTTCCTCATCGGCACACGCTCGAGGCTTGCCGTCGCCTGGAGTTGGTTGTGGATCTACCTCAGCGGCCAGCACAGTGCGCGTTTGATTACCCAACGTGATACGCTGAAGGATGAGGCGCAGCCTGTGGGAAAGACTCTCTAACGAGAAGAGGCGGGTCCTGATCAGGTCCCGCCTCGGTCTTGCCTGCCTGCTGTTACACTTGATCAGGCGTCGAGTGTCGCCATGTCGATGACGAAGCGGTAGCGCACGTCGCTCTTCAATACGCGCTCATAGGCCTCGTTGACGTCCTTGATGTCGATCTTCTCGATCTCGGAGACGATGTTGTGTTGCCCACAGAAATCCAGCATTTCCTGGGTTTCCTTGATCGAACCGATCATCGAGCCGGACAGGCTCTTGCGGCCTGGGATCAGCGAGAAGGCATGGACGGGAATCGCGTTTTCAGGCGCGCCGACCACCACCATGGAGCCATTGACCTTGAGCAGGCCGAGATAGGCGTTCCAGTCGATCTCTGCCGATACGGTGCATATGATAAGGTCGAAGGTGCCGGCGAGCTTCTCGAAGGTCGAGGCATCGCTCGTCGCGTAGTAATCCTTCGCACCGAGCTTTATGCCGTCTTCCTTCTTGGAAAGCGACTGAGACAGCACGGTGACATCCGCGCCCATGGCTGCGCCGATCTTCACGCCCATGTGGCCAAGACCGCCCATTCCGACGATCGCGACCTTCTTGCCGGGACCGGCATTCCAGTGCTTCAGCGGCGAATAAAGTGTAATACCGGCGCAGAGAAGCGGCGCAGAGGCGTCGAGCGGAAGGTTGTCCGGAATGGACAGGACATAGCCTTCCTTGACGACGATGTGGTCGGAGTAGCCGCCCTGGGTCGCCGTCTTGCCATCGCGTTCGACCGAGTTGTAGGTCTGGACGAGGCCCGGCATGTATTGCTCATTGTCGACGTCGCGGGTGGCGCAGCCGACGCAGCTATCGACGAAGCAGCCGACACCGACGTGATCGCCAACCTTGAAGCGGGTGACCTTGGAGCCGACGGCCGTCACGACACCAGCAATCTCGTGACCGGGGACGATCGGATACACCGCATTCTTCCATTCGTTGCGAACGGTATGGATGTCCGAATGGCAGATGCCTGCATACTTGATGTCGATGACGACATCGTCCTCGTTCGGCTCGCGGCGTTCGAAGGTGAACGGCGTAAGCGGCTTGGATGCGTCTGTTGCAGCATAACCTCTTGCAGTGGCCATCTGAAGTTCCTTTCAACTGGGAAATGGGATGGTCGATCATGCGCCCGGAACACGAAAGAGCGTTAGAGCGATCCTCCGAGCTTCTTGCATAATTCTACAAATTTGCGGTGCGCCCTCTTTGCGAAGAGGGGAAGGCATTTTAGATATGTCTCAACGGAATTGCCGTTTGCCCCAAGGTTTTCGCCCATGACGCTGCCTTTCAGCCCTTATCAGGAAATCGTCTCGATTGTTGCCCGCTATGCCAAGGCCGAGGGGGAAGTGACGACCGACATCGATGCCTTGCGGCTCAGCAAACGCTCAAGCCCGAGTGCGCCTTGCCACGGCAGCTATCATCCCTGTTTCGCCATGGTCATTCAGGGCGCCAAGAGCCTACAACTCGGCACCGACACCATCAATTACGGGGCAGGGGATTACCTGCTGACCTCCTTCGATCTGCCGGTGGCGTGGCGTGTGGTGGAGGCAAGCCACGAGGTGCCGCATTTTTGCATTTCGATTGCGATCAACAGTGAGAAGCTTCTCGACGTGATGAGCCGGGCGCAGATCGCCCGCCCGCCAACGGCCGTTCTCAGCCAGCGTGGCATCGTGGTGAATGCCGCAACGCCCGAGCTTCTGGATGCGACGACGCGGCTTTTGCGCTTGCTCGATCGTCCAGCCGATATTCCTGCCATGGCGCCTTTGATCGAGCAGGAGATTCTCTACCGCATTCTGACAGGTCCTGCAGGTGGACAGTTGATGAGCATTCTGGCGGCAGACAGCCATGGCAACCGGATTGCCCGTGCAATCGCATGGCTTCGTGAGAATTACGCCCGCCCGATCCGTATCGAGGATGTGGCAGAGCGGGTTGGCATGAGCGTCTCGTCCTTCCACCAGCATTTCAAGGCGGTAACGGCGATGACGCCGGTGCAATATCAGAAGCAGCTGCGCCTCCACGAGGCGCGCCGCCTCATGCTGTTGGAACGGCTGGATGCTGGCACTGCCGGTCACCGGGTGGGCTACCAGAGCCCGTCGCAGTTCAGCAGGGAATATGCCCGCGTCTACGGCCTGTCGCCAGCGCGCGACGTGGAAGCGTCGCGTGAGAGCATGAGTACCGCTGCAGAGTAATCCGGCTTCCCATACCCCGGCTCTAGGCCGGGGTAAGAGTGGCAGACCATGTCAGCCGATCAGAGCGGCTTTGTGGGCCTTGAAGAACTCCGCGGAGGTCTGCGGCTTCTTGCCCGTCAGCGTTTCGTAGTCATTGGTCAGGATCTCGAAGTTGCCGGCTGCGATATTGGCATCCGCCGAGGCCAGCATTGCAGCGACAAAACCGGGAAGGCCGGCACCTTCGATGCCCTTCTGAAGGTCTTCGGGTGAGACCTTGACCGCTGTGAGCGGCTTGCCGGTCGCTTCGGAGACCAAAGCGGCAATCTGGTCTGCATCGAGCAGTTCCGGTCCCGTCAGTGTGTAGGTCTTGTTTTCCGCCTTGCCCTTGGCGAGGGCCGCTGCGGCTGCGCGGGCGCAGTCATCCCGCGAGATATTGGAGACCTTGCCGTTGCCCGATGCCGTGAACCACTGACCACCTGCCAGATTATGCGGCATGCCGTGAAGGTAGTTGTCGAGATACCAGGCATTGCGGATGATCGTGTAGGGAAGGCCGCTTGCCTTGACAGCTTCTTCCGTTCCCAGATGGTCAGGGGCGAAGGTGACGAGCGATTTGTCCGGGTTCGGCATCGAGGTGTAGGCAAGATGCTTGACGCCTGCCTTGGTCGCGGCGGCAACGGCTGCCTTGTGCTGCGTCAGGCGCTGGCCTGGAACGGCCAGAGCATCGGTGGAAATGATGAGCAGCGTGTCGATCCCCTGGAATGCCGTCTCAAGCGATGCCGCATCGTCGAAATCGGCAGCGCGTGTCTCTACGCCCTTTGCGGCGAGACCGGCGAGCTTGCTCGTATCGCGGCTGGCGGCAATGATATTGGCAGCCGGAACCTCATAGGTTTCCAGGAGATGACGGATGATAGCCTGGCCGAGATGACCAGAGGCGCCGGTCACGAGAATCTTGCTCATAATATCTGTCCTTTGTTGGTCTCAAAAAGAGAGTAGCTCTAAAATAAGAATTGACCCGGTGCTGTAAAGGAGGCATTTCTGACGCCCTACGTTACCAGAAGGGAACCACCGCCATGGGCGCGACAGTTTCACGGTTGAAGCCGACAGCAGCGAGTGCTTCCGCGCAGGCCTCAGCGCCTCTTCCAGATTTCGCCAATCTCGATTTCGACAATTGCCCCGTGCGCGATCTGCTCAATCATATCGGCGGTAAATGGTCGACACTGCTGTTACAGGCGCTGGCCGAGCGCCCCTATCGCTTCGGTGAATTGCGGCGCATGGTGCCCGATATCTCACAACGTATGCTAACCCAGACGCTGCGTGATCTACAGCGAGATGGCTATATTCACCGCGAGGTGTTTCCGACCAAGCCGCCAAGCGTTGAATATAGCATGACGCCGCTGGGACGATCTCTCTATCTGCCTTTGTCGCAGGTCATCAATTGGGCGCTCGATCATCATGATGCGGTGAAGCAGGCGCGAGTGACGTTCGACGCCACTGCGTAACCCCTTGTTTCATCTCTAAATTTCAGCGGGCCTTATATTGCGGCGCGTCAATTCGCATCACGGGTTCAAAAATCCTCTTGACCCTGAGAAGCGCTCCGCTTAAATGTCGCTCGAACCGTACCGTACGGTACATAATTGAGAGTGGAGTGGACAAGGTGGGGACCGATCCGATCACAGCGCAGGAATTTTCGCCGCGACAGAACGCCGTTCTGGAGCAGGCATTGCGTCTTCTGGTCGAGGGTGGAGAAAAAGCGCTGACGACGTCCGGTCTGGCACGCGCTGCCAATTGCTCCAAGGAAAGCCTCTACAAGTGGTTTGGCGACCGCGACGGTCTTTTGGCAGCCATGATCAGCTTCCAGCAGAGCAAGGTTCGCACCTTTGAAAAGGCTGGCGATCGCGTCACCGCGCCGCAGCTTGTCGATCACCTCGAAGTCTTTGCCCATGATCTGCTCGACGTTCTGGCTGGCGACGTGTCGCTGGCGCTCAACCGTCTGGCCATCGGGCAAGCGAGCCGCGATGGCTCGAAGCTCGGCAATCTTCTGCTGGAACGTGGTCGCCGTCAGATCGACAAGCGTGCCCGTGGTTTGATCGAAGCCGGTCGCCGTTGCGGCTACCTGCGCTTTGACGATCTGGAAGATGCCTATCGCAGTTTTTACGGCCTGATCGTTTCCGATCTGCATGTGCGCATGCTGCTCGGTGAGGCGCAGACCAAGGATTTTTCTGCCCGGGCGAGGAAGGCGGTTGCCGCCTTCCTGACGCTTTACGGGACGGAAAAGGTACATTCGGAAAAGGGCGGGAAAACCGCCTGAGCTCCGGTTCAATCATCTGGTTTTGAATAGGGAAGGACCAAGAAATGCGCGTTTATTACGATCGTGATGCCGATCTCAATCTCATCAAGGCGAAGAATGTCGCCATCGTCGGTTACGGTTCGCAGGGCCGCGCGCATGCGCTGAACCTGAAGGACAGCGGCTCCAACAACGTCGTTATTGCTCTGAAGGCCGGTTCGCCGACCATCAAGAAGGCAGAAGCCGACGGCTTCAAGGTCATGACCGTTGCCGAAGCTGCCAAGTGGGCCGACCTGTTGATGATGGCAACGCCTGACGAACTCCAGGCCGACATCTACAAGGCTGAAATTGCCGGCAACATCCGCGATGGCGCTGCGATTGCGTTTGCCCACGGTCTCAACGTTCACTTCGGCCTCATCGAGCCGAAGGCTTCGGTCGACGTCGTCATGATCGCACCGAAGGGCCCAGGCCATACGGTTCGCGGCGAATACCAGAAGGGCGGCGGCGTTCCTTGCCTCGTGGCCGTTCACCAGAACGCGTCCGGCAACGCTCTTGAAGTTGCACTCTCCTACGCCTGTGGCGTTGGCGGCGGTCGCTCCGGCATCATCGAAACCAACTTCAAGGAAGAGTGTGAAACCGACCTCTTCGGCGAACAGGTCGTTCTGTGCGGCGGTCTCGTCGAGCTGATCCGCGCCGGTTTCGAAACGCTGGTCGAAGGTGGATACGCGCCTGAAATGGCCTATTTCGAGTGCCTGCACGAAGTGAAGCTGATCGTCGACCTGATCTATGAAGGCGGTATCGCCAACATGAACTACTCGATCTCCAACACGGCCGAGTGGGGCGAATACGTCACCGGTCCGCGCATCATCACTGCCGAAACCAAGGCTGAAATGAAGCGCGTTCTGCACGACATCCAGACCGGCAAGTTCACCTCTGACTGGATGCAGGAATACCGTTCGGGTGCTGCCCGCTTCAAGGGTATCCGTCGCATGAACGACGTTCACCAGATCGAAGAAGTCGGCGCGAAGCTGCGCGGCATGATGCCCTGGATCGGCAAGAACAAGCTGGTCGACAAGGCTGTAAACTAAGACGGTTTGGAGCCTGCGCTGTCAGGCCAAGCACACGGAAAATGCGAGGGCGCGGAGGGAAACTTCCGCGCCCTTTTTCTTGCTGATATCAGAGAAAGCTGGTTCCATGTGCGGGAATTGGGAAGGGCGATATCATGCATGAACACGACGCATCATTCTCTGTGCCTGATCAGGATGGCACGCGAAAGCTGGAAGGGGGGACGCCTGTTGGCGTCAATCTGGATGAAACATCCCACCTGTTGTCCAGTGAAGCCAATAGAAAAAGGCTGCGCGAGTCGATCGCGCAACTTGAGAACGGTGATCTGATTGAGCGAGAACTGCCCCAGGCCTAATGGTTCGCTAAGCCGGAATTTTCAGTTCACGCTGCGCTCGCGGCCAAATCATGCCGCTGGATAAATCACGCCCTTGGTCAGAATGAAGCAGCCGTAGAAGCGAAGCTCACCCGTGGTGATGACGCAATAGGCTTCCTTGGCCTTTTCGTAGAACGCAAAGCGCTCAATGCCATACATCGGTGCCGACTTGCCTTCGGCAGCGTCGATCTCAGCCTGGACTTCGCGCTGGACCGGTTCGATTTGATCCGGTGCGCCCATGACTTCCATGCGGCCGACGGAGGGCTGCAAGGGCGTGTCGAGCGGGAAGACCGAGAGGATCGCCTTGATCGCCTGGGCGGAGGTGAGGTTTTCCATGCGCAGCACCTGGCCGACGGCGGTGTGCTGGGCAATGCTGTCGGATGGGAAGTTGGTGTCGGTCACGACGAGCGTGTCGGCGTGGCCCATGGCGCGCAGCGCGTGCAGCACATCGGCGTTCAGCGCAGGGTGGATATTCTTGAGCATTTCGTCTCCTCCGGACAGCAAATCAATCGGTGCGCAATCCATCCTTAAATTTGCCGCCCGTCAATCCACTACCGAGCAGATTGTGAAGTCGTCGAAGAGATTGTATGGGAAGTCCGCAACTTGGGAGAGGACGCAAAAAATCTCATAAACCGTACCGAAAACTGATAAGTCAGTATTGCTGACCTATCGATGTTTTTGTACATGTTTGCGTCATAAAACGAAATATGAGGAAACAGACCCATGCTCGATTGGGAACAAATCTTCGCCACCCGCTCGTCGCGGATGAAAGCGTCCGAAATCCGGGAACTTCTCAAGCTTCTGGACCAACCGGACATCATTTCCTTTGCGGGCGGTATTCCCGATCCGGCGCTGTTTCCCGATGCGGAATTCAAGGAAGCCTATGCGGACATCTTCTCCGGCCCCCAGGTCAATTCAGCACTGCAGTATTCGGTGAGCGAAGGCTACAAGCCGCTTCGCGAATGGATCGTCAAGGACATGGCGAAGATCGGCATCGAATGCTCGGTCGATAACGTCTTCATCACGTCCGGTTCGCAGCAGGCGCTGGATTATCTCGGCAAGCTCTTCCTGTCGCCGAACGATACGGCACTTGTCACATGGCCGACCTATCTTGGCGCGCTGTCTGCCTTCAACGCCTATGAGCCAAATTACGACCAGCTGAACCCGGGCGGCAATCGCACGCCTGAGACCTATCGCGACAACGCGACCAAGGCGGGTGGTTCGGTCAAGTTTGCCTATCTTTCTGCCGACTTCTCCAACCCGACGGGTGAGACGGTCGATCTGGCAGGTCGCAAGAAACTGCTGGAACTCGCCGATGAGCTCGATATCGCGGTCATCGAAGATGGTGCCTATCAGAACCTGCGTTTCGACGGTCAGCCGGTGACGCCGATCATGGCGCTGGACATCGAGCGCAATGGCGGCATCGAAAAGACCCGTACCATCTATTCCGGCAGCTTCTCCAAGACGCTGGCGCCGGGCCTTCGCGTCGGCTTCGTCGTCGCCGCAATGCCGGTCATCCGTAAGCTGGTTCTGATGAAGCAGGCTGCAGACCTGCATTCTTCGACCATCAACCAGATGGCGATCGAGCATGTCGCGTCCCGCGGTTTCGACGGTCAGGTCGCCAAGATCAAGGCTGCCTATAGCGCACGCCGCGATGCCATGCTGACGGCGCTCGACAAATACATGCCGAAAACGGCACGCTGGACCAAGCCGGAAGGCGGCATGTTCGTCTGGGTGACGCTGCCGGAAGGTCTCGACGGTGCGGAGCTTCTGGCGCAATCGCTTTCCAGCGAGCGCGTGGCCTTCGTTCCAGGTAAGGCCTTCTTTGCCGATGGTTCGGGCAGCAACACGCTGCGCATCAGCTTCTCCTGCGCCAATGAGCAGATGATCGACGAGGGGATCAAGCGGCTCGGCCGCCTGATCGCCAATGCCGAGACCACGACCAGGGCGACGATGCCGATCGTGTGAGGTCAGGTAAGGGCGCTGTCCCTTCTCATTATGACAAACTGATGCTGGCCGACTTCGAGAGCGGCCAGCATTCGAAGTGAGCCTTCGCTCCATCATCTTAAGGATCTTTGCGCTGGTGCCAAGCATCGCGCAACACCTCCGCTTTCCATGTGAAGGATATGCGCCATGGCCAGAACCTACCCCTTTCATCAGGTCGATGTTTTTTCCGCAAAGCCCCTGAAGGGCAATCCGCTTGCCGTGGTCTGCGATGCCGACGACTGGTCGGATGAGGAGATGGCGGCTTTCGCCAACTGGACAAATCTCAGCGAGACGACCTTTCTGATGAAGCCGACGGTTGAGGGTGCGGACTACCGTGTGCGGATTTTTACGCCGGTGGGCGAGTTGCCCTTTGCCGGTCATCCCACACTCGGCACCTGCCATGTCTATCGCTCGCATTCCGGGCAGACCGGCAAAGACGAGATCGTCCAGCAATGCGAGGCAGGTCTGATCAAGATCAGGATCACCGGCGAAAGGCTTGCTTTTGCGGCTCCGCCGTTGCGGAAGTTCGGCGCGGTCGATCCAACATCTATTTCGCAGGTCGCAGCGGCACTGGGGCTCACGCCTGAGGTGATCCTCGATGCAAGCTGGACGGATAATGGTCCGGGTTGGGTGTCGCTGCTTCTCAGGAGCCGCGCCGATGTTCTTGCCATCAAGCCGAATTTCTCTGCAATCGGTGGCTTCAAAGTCGGTGTCGTCGCGCGCTGCAAAGCGGAAGACGAGATCGATGCGGACTTCGAAGTGCGAGCCTTCTTTGAAGTTGGCGAAGATCCGGTGACCGGTAGCCTCAATGCCGGCCTTGCGCAGTGGCTGATCGGCGCTGGCGTGGCACCTGATCGCTATATCGCCAGCCAAGGGACTGCTCTTGGTCGGGCAGGGCGCGTCAGCGTCGATAAGATCGGCGACGACATCTGGGTCGGTGGGCAGGTCACGACTTTGATCGAAGGAAAGGTCGCGCTTTAACCGTGAATGTGACAGTCAAATCCTGTCTGTCACATACATGTTATGCAGGTGTGTTTTAGCGGTCCCAGCTTCAAACAGGGACCGCACTCATGAAAACGCTTCTTTTAGCCTTCACTGCCATCGTGTCGCTCGGTCTTCTCATGGGCAGCGCCAATGCTGCCGATCTGGTGCTCTACACCAGCCAGCCAAATGAGGATGCCCAGGCAACCGTCGATGGCTTCAAGGTCGCCAATCCCGGTATCGATGTCGAATGGGTGCGCGACGGAACGCCGAAGATCATGGCGAAGCTGATGGCCGAGATCGAGGCGGGCAATCCGGTTGCCGACGTTCTGTTGATTGCCGATACCGTGACGCTGGAACGCATGAAGCAGGCCGGACAGTTGATGGCCTACAAGTCGCCGGAAGCGGCCCATTATGACGCCACGCTGTTCGATGCGGATGGCTATTACTACTCCACCAAGCTCATCACCACCGGCATCATGTACAACACGCAGGCTGCGATGAAGCCGACGAGCTGGAAGGATCTGGAGAAGCCGGAAGCCAAGGGCCTCGTGACCATGCCGAGCCCGCTGACCTCCGGTGCGGCCCTGATCCATGCACAGACACTAGCCGCCGTTCCGGGCCTTGGCTGGGATTACTACAAGGCGCTAAAGGACAATGGCGCGATTGCTGCCGGTGGCAACGGCGCGGTTCTGAAATCCGTTGCTTCCGGCGAGAAGGCTTACGGCGTTGTCGTCGACTACATGCCGATCCGTGAAAAGGCCAAGGGCGCGCCGATCGAGTTCGTCTTTCCGAGTGAAGGTGTGTCTGCCGTGACCGAGCCGGTCGGCATCCTTGCCCATACCAAGCATGCGGATGCGGCCAAGAAGTTCGTGGACTATGTACTTTCCACCAAGGGCCAGGAAGGCTTCGTCAAGCTCGGCTACATCCCTGCGCGCAACGACGTTGCCCTGCCGGCCGGCTTCCCCGCTCGCGATCAAATCAAGGTGCTGCCGCTGAACCCGGCAGAAGCGCTGAAGAATTCCGAAAAGGACCTCAAGACCTTTTCCGATATCTTCGGCGGCTCCAAGGGCTGATCCTTCTTTATGCCAGCCTCTTCAACTCGTGGAAGCAGCCAGCCACGCTGGCTGTTTCCTTTTGTTGTCACAGTCGTCTTCATGCTCAGCGCCTTGCCGCTGGGGCGACTGGCCTATACCGGCATCATCTCGTCACTCAAGGGTGACATGTGGCCGTTGCTGAGCGATCCGGCTTTGTGGCAGGCCGTGGTCAACACGCTCTCCACCTCATTCTTTGGCATGCTGATCTCGCTCGCGATTGGCGGCGGTTTTGCGCTGGCGCTGACGCTTTGCAATATTCGCGGCAAGTCTCTGCTGAGCTTCCTCTTCATGCTGCCGATGATGATACCGCCGCAGGTGACGGCGCTCTCCTGGATCGGCATGACCGGGCCTTCCAGCACGCTGTTGAAGGCAATCGGTCTGGCGCCGCCGCTCGGCTCTGCCCAGCCGCTCTATTCAATCTTCGGCATTTCGCTGCTGCTTGGCGTCCAGCACGCGCCGCTCGTCTATCTCTCGCTCCGGTCCGGGTTGCTGGCGTTGCCGCAGGATGGGATCGAGGCGGCGAAGCTCTCGGGTGCTTCCTCCTGGCGGGTGTTGAAGGATATCATCCTGCCGCTCTCCATGCCGGGGCTGATTGCCGGTGCCGCGATCGCCTTTGTCTCCGGTGTCGGCAACTTCGGCATATCCGCCATTCTCGGCATACCGGCCTCCATCTTCACCCTGCCGACGCTGATCTACAGCCGCTTCTCCAGTTTCGGCAGCAGCACCTTTGGCGATATCGCCATGCTATCGGGCATGATCGCGATCATCTCGGTTTTCGGCCTCGCCATCCAGGAACGGGCTATGAAGGGGCGCGATTATCGCATCATCGGGCTTTCCGGCAAGGCGGCCACCTTCCAGCTTGGGACATGGCGTCTGGTCGTCGAGGCTCTTCTGTGGCTCTCCATCGTCATCATCCTCGTCGCGCCTCTGACGGCGCTCGTCGCAAGTTCGCTTGCTCCGGCCTATGGTGTGCCGCTGACGCTGAAGACGGCGACGATCCATGCTTACGAGGAAATCCTGTTGCGGCAGGCCGTGACCCGCACGGCCTTCATCAATTCGCTGTTTCTGGCGACAGTCACCTCCTTGTGTCTCCTTCTGGTGACTGTGCTGACGGCCTACTTCCTTGTGCGCGGTAAAAGCCGGTTCATGTTTATGCTGTCGGCGCTCGTGGATATTCCCTATGCGCTGCCCGGCGTGGTCATTTCCGTGTCCTACGTGTTGCTGCTCGCGGCCCCGATCCCGCTTGTCGGCATCACGCTTTACGGCACGCTGTGGATCATTCTGTTGGCCTATTTCTCCTCCTTCTTCGCCGTGAGCCTCAAGCCGATGGTCAGTGCCTTCACCCAGTTCGACCCGGTGCTGGAAGAGGCAGCAAGGCTTTCGGGGGCCGGCTTCTGGCGGCGGATGAAGGATATCATCCTGCCGCTCGTCGGCCCCGCAGCGGGCGCCTCCGTCATTCTCGTCTTTCTGATTGCCTGCAATGAATTGACCGTCTCCGCGCTGCTCTGGTCTGCGGGCACGCAGACCCTCGGCGTGGTGATTTATAATCTCGATGACAGCGGCAGTTTCGATCTCGCCTCGGCACTCTCGGTGCTGGTGGTGGCGATGGTGATCGTGCTGATGCTGCTGCTCGAACTGCTCGGCCGCAAGCTGCCGAAGGGAGTTGTGCCTTGGCGAAACTGATCCTCAACCGTTTGTCGAAAAGCTTTGGCGGCGGCAAGCCTGCGGTCAATGATGTCTCGATGACGATCCGCGAAGGCGGCTTTCTGGCGCTGCTTGGTCCTTCCGGCTGCGGCAAGACGACGGTGCTGCGGATGATTGCAGGCTTCGAGCAGCCGAGCGACGGGGCGATCCTTCTCGGTGAGCGGGTGCTGGCGGATGCCGGCAGCATGGTGCCACCGGAGCGCCGCAACATGGCGATGGTCTTCCAGTCCTACGCATTATGGCCGCATATGACGGTGGCGGAAAATACCGGTTATCCGCTGAAGGTGCGCGGCATTACCGGTGAGCGTTACCGCCGCAAGGTGATGGACGCGCTGGCAACCGTGCGGCTCGACGCTTACGCCGAGCGTCGCCCATCGGAGCTTTCGGGCGGGCAGCGTCAGCGCGTCGCGCTTGCGCGCTGCCTTGTGACCGAACCCGACGTCGTGCTTCTGGACGAGCCGCTTGCCAATCTCGACCGTCATCTTCGCCAGGAAATGGAAGAGACGTTTCGCGAGTTTCACGCCACCTCCGGCGCGACGATGGTCTATGTGACGCATGATCAGGCCGAAGCCATGGCGCTTGCGACAGATGTCGCAGTGATGTCGGAAGGCAGACTGTTGCAGATGGCGCCACCGGCGGCGCTTTACGCACGACCGGAAGGACGGCTCGTTGGATCGCTGGTGGGGCAGGGCGCCATTGTCTCGCTTAAGCTCCCGGAAGCTGCGCCGCGGGCGCTGGATTGGGAAATACTGAAAACAGCCATGCAGGCTGAAGAGGGCATATCTCCACCGAGTGACATTCTCGTCCGCCCGCAGGATGTGCTCCAAGACGCCGAGGGTATCGCCTGCCGGGTGAGCAGCATTTTGTATGAGGGTGAGCGCTATGCGTTGCGCCTCACCTTGCCGGATGGGCAAACACTGCGGGCCTATTCTCGGGAGCCCGCGGCTCTCGGGGCGATCTATCCCATCGCCATCCGCTCGGCCTGGCGATTATAACCTGGGTCACTTGGCTTCCAGTCAGAAGCGACTAAGTTGGGCATTCATTCGGGAATGATTCATGTCGCTGCGGCTTGCCACCTTCAATATCGAGAACCTGATGACCCGGTTCGATTTCACCGGGTTCCGCAACCAGGCCCGTCGTGATCGCGCCATGCAGCTCTTCGATGTGCGCGACGAGGCAACCTATAATGCGCTGGAAAGTGCGCGCATGCTGGCTTCTACCGATGACACGCGCCAGCTTTCGGCACTCGCCATTGCCGATGCCGACGCGGACATTCTTTGCCTGCAGGAAGTCGATAACATGGCGGCCCTGCAGGCCTTCGAATATGGCTATCTCTACCGCATGGTCGGCAATGGCTATCGCCACAAATATCTCGTGGAAGGCAATGACAGCCGTGGCATTGATGTAGCGGTGGTCATGCGTGACGAGACGCTGGATGGCGAGAAGATCGAGCTTGTCGATATTCGCAGCCATGCAGCACTCACCTATCGCAATCTCGACCTGTTCAACGACGAACTGGCGCTGACCAATGCCATTGATGACAAGATATTCAAGCGCGACTGCCTGGAGCTTGAGCTGAAGATCGGCGGCAAGCCTCTCTCTCTTTTCGTCACCCACCTGAAATCCATGAGCAATGCCCGCGAATCCACCGATGCGCGGCTTGGCACCATGCCGATCCGCGAGGCGGAAGTGCGCGCCATCCGTCGCATCATCGAGAATCGCTTCGGTCTGGATCAGGTGCGCCACAGCAATTTCGCCATCTGCGGCGACATGAACGATTATCAGGAGCGGGTCGTCATCGCCGGCAACCGCCGGACCGGCTACAGCTTCAAGCCGGTGACAGAGGCGCGCAGCGCGCTCGATCTCCTGACCAAAGATGGTTTTGCCATCAACCCCATGCAGCGCCGCGACGTGATGGATCGCTGGACGCTGTATCACTCCAGAGGGCCGCAGGAGCAGCATCTTTGCCAGTTGGACTACATCCTGCTGTCGCAAAGCCTTGCCGAGCGGAATGCGGCGCACGTGCCGGAAATCATTCGCGGCGGTCAGCCTTACCGCACCGTCTTCCCGCCAGGGCAGGAGGTGGAGCGCTATCCACGCACCGGCTGGGATCGGCCGAAGGCATCGGACCATTGCCCGGTGGTGATGACGCTGGATTTGGGGTGAGGCGACCCGCAGGCGTTCGCGTTTGAACATTCAGCGAGCGGTAGAGGTCTAGTCGTCTGAAACACAATGGCCTCGGCCGAAGCCTAAGCGAGCCAATTTCTCGCGAAGCGCATCGTCCGTTGCAGTTTCAAGAGACAACAGCCCTGTATAGGGATCGCCGGATTGTTTCATGGCCGACCAGAAAGCCGGCTCAGTCTTCATCCCCTGTTGCCGCAAACGCTTGATCGCCTCTTTGAAACCCTGACCGCCAATGGCAAGAAGCCGTCTTTCGATCTCGAAGTGACGCCAGCCATTTTGGAGCGCAACCGGCTGAGGGCTCGCGAAGATCTCGAAGTCCCAGCCATGCGCATGAAACGTCACGATGATCGGTCGGCCCTTGGATATCCACTGCCATATCCGCACGTCGCTCATCGTGCCGTAAGCGTTCTGAATGTCCGTCAAAAACGCGTTGGGGTCCGGCGCATGGCAGAGAATGTCGATATCGCTCTTCTCTGTCTCAACGCCAAGAGGCGGCGTCCCGGCGACCCTGGGGTCATAGGCTCTCAGGGCTTTCAGGACGCCAAGTTGCTGAACGGCGATTTCGAAATGAGGTCGCGTGATCTGCATCATCCCCGCAGCGAACATAACGGCTTGTGGATGTTCGGGCCGAACCCGATCATCGAGACGTCGAGGTTGCAGCCCGTGACGATCAAGCGTAAGGCGCTTTACACGCCTTCGAACTTCACCGTCACGCCGCGCTGGCGGAAATAGGCCTGCATCAACTTCCGCCCGGAGCGGTTGTTGTGCGAAAGCTTGGATGCGTCGAAGGTCGCTTCCTTCAAGCCCTCGTGCTTCAGCGCCGCCTTCAGGTTGGCGATGTGCAGATCGATATCGGCATTGTCTGCGCGCAGCGATTCGTAAATGCGATCTGTCGCGTCCGCTACCGTCAATTCGCTCATCGTCATGCTCCTGTTCGTTCCGGCTGATGCTCAGCCTAAGTGCGGTTGTCAGAGCCACACTTTTTCCAGCAGCGCAAGCTTTTTGCCTGGAGAACCGGTGGAGGCTCGTTTGGGTGAGAGGGTTGGTCCGGCCCCATCAATCAAACAGAGCGCTTCCCTTTTTGACCGGACGAACAAATTTCTTCTTTACATAGAGGGGGAATCTGATAATTCGGCGGCACTGGCTTGCCCTTGTAGCTCAGTTGGTAGAGCACCTGATTTGTAATCAGGGGGTCGCGGGTTCGAACCCTGCCGGGGGCACCAGTGAAAATTCAGCGAATACAGTCGCTTAGACCATAACCCGCCCTAGTTTGGCGGGTTTTTCATGCGCCACGCGATTAACCAGAATTACCATGTTTTCCGGGCTTTCTTGAGCGTAGCGGGGATTCCGTGGAGCATGAATGGCGCACGCGGCGCATGAAAAACCCGCCGACTTGTTAGGTCGACGGGCGCGCCTGTGTGGTGTCCAGGCAGTTTGTAGCTCCGGCCAGATTGCCGGGTGGTGCAGCTACATGTTGGTGGTGGAGCCCATGACACGATTCGAACGTGCATGATCCGTTACGGCTAGAAGGTTAGAAATCCTCCGCCGGTACATGGGCGAAACTTCAATCAGCGTCTTCTGGAATGGTCGCCAGCAAGTCATCCATGATGGCCCGCACTTCCAACGACTGGTAGACAACGAGGTCATGACCGATCCTCAAGCCGTCTGGGAAACGCGTTAGCTTCTTCAAAGCTTCAACGTTCTGGTGCATGTCTTCAATCAAATTGTGGAGGATCATGACGCGCTTCATTGCGTCTTCGGCAAGGTCTCGCGCTTCGCTCATCGGCTTGCCTCCGCACGCAGGGTGGCCCACTCTTCCTCGCGGAACTTCACCAACTGGTTTACAGCAACTATTGCGGCTTCTTCCTCATCGCAGATGATGCCGTGTGGATCCTCCACGAGCATGGCAGCGAAGCGCAGCTTGCACGCGATGTCGCCCTCACTCTTTACAGGCGCCTTAATGACTGCACGCCGCACGATGCTCGCCGCTTCCGTGATATGGTCCATGGCGTCATCAGGCATGTTGCCAACGCGACTGCCAATCGTGTCGAGCTCGATGTAGAGCCGAGACATGCGGGATAGGAATGATTCTTCAGGCATGCCTTCGGTGTGCGCCGTTAAGACGTTGTTAACCATCTGCCGCGTTCCTTGTTGAAGCGCCGTTATAAATTCGATACAGTGTTTCTAAATCAAAAGTTTGGTAACGTCAATCTAAATTAGTAACAGGGTATCAAAAATGTTGCCTATTCAATGCAAGATGGCAAGAACCGCCTTGGGCATAGGTGTGAGAGATCTCGCGGCTATGGCAAAGGTCGCGCCCGGCACCGTTGCCAGATTCGAGGCGGGAGACGACTTGAAAGAACGCACAGTTGACGCGCTTCAATCCGCGCTAGAAGACGCAGGAGTTGCCTTCATTCGCAGCGGCGATGTGGCCGATGGTGTCGGGGTGACTGTCCGAGAACAAGCCTCCCAGCCATGAAGTACGTCGACCGCGATCCCGTACTGTTTGTCCGACTAAAAGACGACTGCACCGTGAACGTCGCGGATATTGAATTTACGCCAGTAGATGGCACGATCCCATCGACAGGGGATTTCATCACGCAGGTCGACGATGACGGCTTCTATTACTCGATTCAGATCATTGAGCGCCATCGGCTGCTGCTGCCAGATCGTCTTACCGTTTCATGGTGCTTGGTCTTCCGTGACGTCGAGGATTGTCAACTACTAGAGAACCTTTCATCCGTTGTGCGCCAGGCGTTCGCCGGGAATGAAGGTAGCGGCTAGTTGACTATCTCAGGTTGAGAGAGATATGAGGATCGACTTACAAGAGACATTAAGTGGGAGCGCGCAATGGAAGATTTCAAGGCATCAACGCAGTACGCAGACTGGCAAGGTTCCGTACAGGCTGACGACGCAGACAATAGGTCATTGCAGAGCTTCCTGAAAGCCAAAGGCATATTGGACGACAACTCTTACGCGGTGGCGGTTAAGTTTTACACCGGAATTACATTCGATAAGCCGTGGATTAGGGTTGTGGTAGCGGACGGGACAGGATTCGACAGCGTTAATGCGCAGATATCGGCGCCAGGCACCCTCAAATTCAAAGAAGTGGACGTTGACCTTACCCTGTCAGAGTTCTTCGAACTTTTTAAACGCTTCAGTATCGTGGTGACATCCAGGGATCTCGGTCTTGCCGACCGTGAGTATGAAATAATCAAATAATGAAGCTCCCGCTGGCAATCATCGCGATTCTGCTTGTTTTGATAGTCTGGCTCGGTGGCATCCGGGTGGTGGTTATCCAGCCTATTGGAGCATTGCCCGAAGGCATCACTATCGTTGTTGCGGGCGTCAAGAATGTGCGACTGATCGACAGTCCCGACGCTATTTGCAACCGCCATGAAGGTGGCGTTAGCATCCTGTGCCGCGCTAGGGAAGCAGGCGCGATAGCGAAAAACAGCAAAATACTGTTGCGGATGCCCTACAGCGAAACGTTGTTCCGGATCACTGGTGGGCCGTTCCGCGACGGTTGATTATCAAGACGCCATCGGCTGGATAGTCTCACCCACCGTATCGGCCCACTCATGAACGGTGGCCACGTCGCTGGCTCCCTCTGCCGTCACCGCGCAATGGTAGACACCGCCGCCAACGGAATAGCCCATATGCGGCTCTGCGCGCTCACCGCAATGCAGGTCATGCGGCGTCTCGCGGAATCGCTGGAATGCTTGGACTGCACCGGCAGTCGTGAAGCCGTCCCCGTCAGGAACGTCCTTCCAATCAACGCCGAAGCAAATGCGGCCTTCGGTCCACTTGTAGCATTCACCCCGAGCAAGCTGGTCGGTGTCACTGTGGGATTGCCTGGCGTAAATCTCGCCGCGATTGCGGCTTTCCGACCAGCCGACCACGACGATTTCTGAACCGTCCTTTCCCCATAGCCGGAGATAAGAATCATGCAGATTGAGCAAGGCAGGCAAGACCGCGACCACTTCGTCGAACTTACGGAATTGGCTGGCCTCACAGATCGCTTCAAATAGCGGGAATGCGATAGCTGCGCCTCGGCTTGAGTACGCCGCAGGCACGTTTGGGATTTTTCTGACCTTACAATCAAGGCCAGTGATGATGCCCGTTTCGGGGTCGTAGAACGCGCCGTCTGCCAAGATATGAACGGCGTCGGGCTGGACAACTGCGGCGATAGCACTCACGCGAGCACCTCCGGAATGTTTGAGAATGAAATGGATCCGGTGCTGCCACCGTCGGCAAAGAGACCACCAGGAGCGGCAGGAAACTTCCCACCGCCGAACAAGCCGCTTAGAAGGCCACCACCACCACCAAGGCCGAACAGACTGTCCAGGCCGCTATTCAACAGACGGCTAGCCAAGCCCTTTAGAGCATTGCCTAGAGACTCGGTCGCTGACGCTCCGTTGAGCATGCCGTCGATGAGCGTTCCCGCAAAATCGCGCGCAGCTTCCTTGGCTTCCTGTGTGGCTGCCTGCACCTGTTCATATGCGCGGGTCTCGGCGTCGATAGCGTCAACCTTCTGCATGATGGCGAGCTGTTCGGCAGACGTGGCCGCAGATCCGGCTTGACGCAGAGCGTTCATTTTCTCTTGCTGCGCCGTCGTCTTGCCTATGAGGGAATATTCGAAGTCGAGTTGCGCAATGAGGTCTGTGACTGCTTGACGCTCACGTTCGGCTTCCCTTGCGGCTTTTGCCCGCGCACTCTCTGTTTTCGGATCCGGAGGGATGATAGGCGTGAACTTGCGGTCTGTGACCTTCGAAACTTCTGGCAGCTTCGTCGAAAGTGCCCCGGCAATGGTGGCGCTCTCTTCGTTCAACTTCTGCAGTTCAATGCGGTATTGGCCCACGGCCTTGTTTCGCTTGTCCTGGGTAAGAAGCTGGTTGTTGTTGACCTCGAGGATTTTGTTTTCAAGATCTAGTCGCTTGCTGTCGACTTCGGCCTGCCTTGAGGTCAGCGTCCCAGCCATCTGGTTTTCGGTCGCGCGCCAGCGGTCTATGAAGTCCACCAGTGAATCCGACGCGGAAACAATCGCTGCTTTTAGGTTCTGTCCCACGGTAGTGACAACAGTGTTGAACTTGGCGTCGAGGTCCGCAGCCCGCTTGATCAGGCCGTCGTCGATGACAATGCCAAGATCGTTCGCCGCCTTGATCTGCGCGCGAATGCCTTTTTCGCCCTGGTCGATCAAGGACACCATGCGCTCGCCACCAGTACCCCCGAACAGCTCATCGAAGATGCGCACGCCGGCTGCCGTGTCGTTCAACTGCTTAGTGCGATCGATCAACAGCAACAGAAACTCAGACGGGTCTTTCAGACGTTCCTTCACTTCCTGCGGGGAGAGACCAAGCCGCTGAAACGCTTCGGCCGCGCTACCCTTGCCGGTCTGCGCGAATTCGTCGGCGCGAAGAGACATTTCTTTTAGGCCGTCCGTGATGCTGTCGATTGGTATGCGTGCCTGCTCAGCGACATAACGCCACTCTTGAAACGCCTTCGACGAGACGCCTGCGACCTTAGCGGCGTCTCCTAGTTCGGCAACCGCTTTGGTTGCGTCGACAAAGCCAGCCGTAATACCTGCAATGCCTGCGCCAGCGATACCACCAGCAAGACCGGCAAGACTGGCTTTCATGATACTGCCGACCTTCGCGAACGAGCCGTTAGCGACGTTCTCGAACTTCTTGAAGCGCTTTTCCATGTTGCCGGTCTGTCTGTCTACGACCTGGCTGGCTTTCGCCATGCCTTTCTCAAGCTTGTCGATTCTAGCCATGACGTCGACGACAAGCCGTTTGTTTTCATTGTTGGCCATCGGGCCTCCTAAATTGCAAAATATTCATAGTCGTCAGGCGCAGTCTCATATGAGGAACGGCCTGTGACACCTTGCATGGCTCGGCCCACGGCGATGATGCTCGCGACGGCTGGGTCAATGCGGTCTACGGATTGTTTCTTGACGGGTTTTCGGTTGTCGCTGCTGTCGCGATACATGACCACGTTCGACACGGCCCACCGCAGCAAGGGGTTGCCGCCATGCACCAGCTTGCGTTCGAACATGGCAGTTTCGAAATCCACCACCGGCCGCGCGAACGTGGCGACGGTCTGCGGGAACTCAACGACGGGCAAGCCTTCGCTTTCAAGGTTGGCCATCATGTCTTGAGCACGCCACCGGTCGAAGGCGATTTCCTCAACGCGGAACCGAGCGGCCATCTTGCGAATGTGCGCTTCGACCATGGCGAAGTCGACGGTGTCGCCTGGGCATGCGGTCAGATATCCCTGATCACGCCAGAGAGTGTAAGGCGCGCTGTCCGCGTCAGCACGCTTTCGGATACCGGCCTCGGGGGCGAAACTTTGCACGTGCAAAGCAATGCGTCCGTCATCCATCTGGATAGCCGTGGAAACGGCTGTGAGGTCGATGCGCGAACTCAAGTCCACACCGATCCATGCGGGCCGTCCCTCAAGTGCTTCAAGGTCTAGCTCGCCTGTATTCTCATCCCAGATATCGAGAGACCATTCAGGATTGGCCGCGCCGTCCTGCCACCGATTGAGGTGCAACTGCTCAAACATGGCGCGTTCGGCCGGGCTGTGCTCAGCTTCCTTGACCAGCTGGCGCATGCCGTCAATGTCGGGATACGGCGGGTTGCATGAAAGGCCGGGGTTGACTTGGCGCCACACGGCCTCATCTCGCCAGTCCGCTTCTTTGTCCGCTTCAAACAGAATCGGCAAAAAGCTCTCATCTTGGATTTCTCCAAGGGCGATAGACTTGGCATAGCGGTACCTGTCCCACGCAATGTTTTCCTGGCCTATCCCAGCCGTGGTGATGATCGCCATCAATGAGCCGGTTGACTTCACAAGGCTGGTGCGCAGGGCTTCCCACAGGTCGCGCTTTTTCCATGCGTGAAGTTCGTCGACCAGAAGAAAGACAGGCGTGCGCCCGTGGGCGGTTCCGCCGTCTGCCGACATGGCGCGATAGAAAGCATTGCTCTTTTTATGAGTTATGCGGCTCTTGTCGTTTGCGGTCTGGATCTGAAACGCTTCGGCGAGACGCGGGTGCGCCTCAATCACGCCGGTCATTTCTTCAAATGCAATTCGCGCCTGGTCACGGTCGACGGCAGCGGATGCCACCTGAGATCCTGGCAAACGCTCGACGCCAAGGTGCAGCATGCACATGGCAGCGCCAAGGGTAGTTTTGCGATTGCCGCGCGGGATGAGCGCGAAAACGGTTTTAATTTTGCGCGTTCCGTCCGGCTTGGTGTCGCCGTAAATTCGCCGAATGATCCGCTCTTGCCAACGGTCCAATTGAAAAGAGCGCCCCGGCAGGACGCTCTTAGGATGCTTTAGTGCCTTGAGGAACTTTACAGCCCGCTCACCTTTGCCATGCGGATCCGGTATCGGGCTGTCGTCGAAAATCCATTCAAGGTGTCTAGATGTCGCCGAGGTCGGCGTCGTCGTCGTTACCAATGGCGCCCCCCTTATTCTTGGCGCGCGATGCCGGCGTCAGCCCCAGTTCGTTGGCAAGCTGGCGAAGGGTCGCGTGATATTCTTTCAAGAGAGTGGTTTCGGGCCTGCGCTTCGGGCCGCTATCGCTTTCGAATGTCATGCCGTGAAGGGCAATGGCTTGTTCGCAAACTTCGATGTGCGCGACGACGCGGCAGTAAGCTTCAACCACAGGAAGCTCATGCTCTGCGATTTTCGATTCAGCGACCAGCACGGCAAGCACCTTGCACCACTCCGCAGCCGCACGTGCAGGCATGTCATCAGGTGTAGCGGGTACAGCGCGCAACGCGCCGTCTACGGCCTTTACCTCGGCCTTGCGCCCCTTCATGCCCCGATCCTCACGCACCGAAGCTCGAGGCCACGCCGTCGGCCAATGGGCTTGATCTGCTTTAGGTCATAGTCAAGGCCGTCGTGCCGAATCTTCATTTCAAGGTCGACGCTATCAATCCAGCGCGTGCGGAAAATGCGCAGCCGCTCGGTGCTTACACCGTAGTTGCGCATGAATTCGTCGGTGCTCTCTTCAATGATCTGGGCGCGCGCTGTGGCAATGTCGGCCACCTGTTCAATTTGGCCGCCGTAGCCGTCGTCGACATAGGTCACGCCGCGAATGGTGATGGTGTTATCGAGCTTCCCAGCCCTCATGTCATGTCCTCCGCGGTGACATTGAACGTGACCACAGCATGCGAAAGCCTGCCTCCGGGGTCGCGTAGGAACGTCGAATCCTCAAAGCTGAAATCCAGATTGAAGCCGTCCTGCGTGCCGTTAAGGTGCTTCAACGCTCTGCGCATTTCCCCTGCAATCGACTTGCACAACGCCGTGGTGTTCTCTTCGGTCCATGCGTGAAAGGTGAGGTACACGTCGCTCGCGTCGACACAATCAATGTCGGCGCCGACGGTCTGGCCTTCCCCCACGAGAATGCATGGGGTGACTTCCGGTCTGCCGTTGCGGTCAAAGATATTCGCGGCAGGGACGAGGGCTGTGAGCGCGGGGCGCGCACGCATGGCCGTCACGGCAAGCCGTTGGGCGGCAAGTGATGCTTCAGCCATTGCTGATCCTCCATTGTTCAAGAGCCGTTTCGTAGATTGCGGTAAGCAGTTCTGGAGCGGTTACCGTCCATCCGCATGTCCGCGCGCCTGGCAGCGACGCGTAGATGCTACCATCGGCGCGCTGTCTGATCAGTCCGCCGCGTAAGCGAAACGGAAACATTTCGACCTCAAATGACGAAAGAACGGAGTTGCCGCCACCCTTCCATTCGGTCACCGGCCTGAACTTCAAGACTTCAAATTCAATCTGCATCACTTCCCCCACGCGCTTTTGATTGCCTTGCTGATCGCCCGATCGATGCGGCGTTTGACGCGCTTCTTCGTGGAGTTCACCGAAGGCCAGAAGAATGGCTGCGCTGGCATGTCTTCGGTGCCGTATTCTTGGCCGAGCGCGTAATCATATTCGGGCGCATTGCCCTTTTCGGACTTGCGGACTGGCTTCGTCGTGAGCTCACCACCCGCTGAAACGCGGGCCGATAGCTCGCGCGGGCCGTCTTCAACGCGAATGGATTTCTGCAGATCGCCGTCGTCCTTCGGCGCCAGAAAGCGCATGCGAAGCATCATCTCTGTTGCGCCTGCGTCGACCGCTGGCTGCACGTCGCGCTTAACCTGCGCTGGGATTGAAGCCAGGACGCGCTTGATATCGTCAGCGGTCCTATTCCCCATTGCTAACTCCCCAGTAGTTGCGCCGGTTCGCGATGATATCCTGCACCGACAGCGGCGCTTCCGTGACCGACACGCCGACGATTGTTGCCTCGCGGTTCTCGAAGAAGTGCGCGGCCGTGGCAATGACGGCGAAGTGCAAATCCTTGGTGTGGTTGTCGGGGTCAATGGGATACCCAAGAGCGCCTTCAATAAATGTCTGCGCTTCCTCGAGAATATCGCTGAGCATGGCGTCGTCTGTGTCTTCAGTGACACCGAGTCGAGCCTTTAGATCTGGCAGCGTAACGATAGCCATGCGTTCACCTTTTCTGAACGGCCTTCTGCCGTTCGTTCAAATTTCCAATTCAAAAGAAATGCGAAGTGTGCCGCGCGGGTGGTCCCCAGCCTGCGGCAGGAAATTGACGACCCACCCCCGGTATGCCACTCTGTGGTTGCAAAGGGAGAAATATGCATGTCTGAGTCTATTGACGATCTTAAAGCCCGCGTGAGGTACGAGATCAATCGCGTTGTTCGCAATGAACTTGATGACGTGGAGCGTGCCATTAAGAACGAAGACTCGAGACGCGCACTGTCAGAGCTTGACGATGCGGTTCGCAAGTTGAAGCGGCTGATGAACAGCTTCTAACGCTTCTTCCCCCAGTTTTGTGATTGGTCTGTTGCAGTCCGTCGACTGTGGCACGGTGCGCACATGGCTCTTAGGTTCGACCACTCAAGCCTCAGGTGGGGTGCCTCGCGCACGCTCTTAACGTGGTCAACGTGGGTAGCTGGCGCGCCGCACACCACACAGTTCGGATTGTGGTGCAGGAAGCGGAACCGCAGCTTAGACCAGTCCTTGTCATAGCCTCGGCTGGCAGCCGTGCCGCGCTCTAGGTCGTTGGCCTTCTGCCGTGCGGTAGCGCGGGCCTGTTCGTGGGTGCACTTGGTGCCCTTGGGTACGCTGCATCCACATGACGTAATACGGTTAGGCATTTGCCCACCTCTATAGTTAACGAGATATTGACAAATTAGTCATATCTGATATAGTTGCTTGTAGATCGAGGGAATGATCCTTCGATCGTCGCAAATTGTGAAATCTTAGATAGGAGTTGCGATGGAATTACTGAAGAACAGAGGTTATTGTAAACATGCGAAGTATATTAGAGTTAGCAGTTAAGATTACGCATCACGGTTTGGGTGTTGCATACTACATTATAAAGCTCTTCGAGCATTTGGACCTTTAATCGGTACTCTAACAGTGAAAGGTGGAGCAGGTTACTGCCCCACCTTTTTATTTAGGCAACCGGCTTAACGGCAGCGTTGCCCTTGATGGCCACAACGCCTAGCGCAATCGATGTGCCGCCTGCCTTAGACAGCACAGCCCGCACGTAGCGCTTCCAGCCCGTATATCCGAGCCGGTAGGCAGAGTTGGCGGCGAGCGTAGCGGGTGCGTTGCTGTAACGCTGATCAGCGGGAACATCTGTGAAATCCGCATCCGTCGTGGTGTCGGACTCCTGAAGCTTCACGCCGAAATCACCGGAACCGGCAATGGCGCCGGTATTGACCACGAAGGCAAGCGAATTGAAGTCCTTGGTATCGATTGCCGCACTATTCAGTGCAGCGCTCTGTACGGCGGGAGCAATGGCCGAAACGGCCGCGAAGTTATGAGCGATGTCGCGCACAGGTATCTCCTAGAATGAGGAAGGGCCGTCCGAAGACAGCCCCGAAATGTCGGTGACGGCGTATTAAGCTTCGACCTTGAGCTTGCGCAGCGCTTCAGCCATGACCAAGTTCGCACCAACTCGACGGCGAGCATGGAAGCGAACCTTGCCGAATGTGGCCTGGGTGTAAGGATCGCGCAGGATGGACATCGCAACGCGGTCGTAGATACGATATGCGCGATTGATGTCGCCGAAGAGGATTGGCGTGCTACCTGCCGCGATGTCGGGCATGTCGACAGCCTCGACCACAGGGCGACCGAGAAGCGTTGCAGGCTGACCGGCCTGGAAAGATGGCTGCCACAGGAAGTTGCCGTTACCATCCTTAAGCTTCATGACATAACCGAGTGTCGAAGAGTTCATCATGAATGCGCCGTTGGCGCGGTAGAAAGCCGGCAGGCCATACACCAAGTTGACCAGGCTGTCGGCGAGGATAGTGCCTGCGGAGCCCGAATTGATTTCTGGAATGCCAGCCGCCGCCAGGATGCCGACCGGCTTCTTCACGCCGTTGCCGTTGACCAGTGCAACGCCTTCGAGGCGACCGAATTCTTCAGCCAAATCGCTGGCAACTTCGGCCTCAACATTGACGGCAGCATCTTCCAGCAGTTTTGTAGAAACGTCGACGTAAGCGGCCATTTCGTGGATCGGGATTTCGAGCTGGCCGTATGTCGACTGCGTTTCCTTGCGCTCCTCGGTCTCACCAACCCACTGGGCTGTCGGGGTGCCGGTGCGCTTCGGCAGGATGATCGATTCAGCAGACGTGGAACCGACGCGGGCAGCCTGACGAACTGGCGAGTATTCGACGAGACCCTTCAGGATTTCCGTGCTGAATTCAGCCGGCGCAAGATAGCCGCCGCGGGTGTCGTCAGACACAACAAGCGCCTTCGCCTCATCCGTCACCATACGCTCAGGGCCGGTGCGAAGGAAGCTGCCGAACGCCTTGCGCTCAAGAGACACTTCTTCGTCAGCGCTCTTCGTGGTGATGATGTTCGGGCGAGCCAGTGCCGTTTCGGCAGTTTCAAGGCGCTTGGTGACAAGCTCGATGTTGTCGTTTGCCGCCTTCAGTTCGAGGGCGAGGTCTTCGACGGTCTTTGGTGTGGTCATGGAAAATTCCTTGATTGTTGTGATGCGTGCGCCCGCGTGGGCAGGTACGGAAACAAGGCTGATCTCTGCCAAATCCAGAGACTGGATCGTGCGACCACCGCCGTTGCGCGGCATTGCCTTGCGGGTGATGAAGCCAATGGAAAGACCGGTGACAGCACCAGCCTTCACAAGGCTTCTGACTTCGCGGGCGCGAGCGACGTCATCCACCAGCATCTTGCCGGTGACTTGAAGCGCGTTATCCGCAAATCCTGAGATTGTGATCGGGCCAAGCACTTGAGCCTGGTCATGCGCGAATAGGAGCGGCAGCGTCTTCCCGACAAGCTCGGTGAAGGCTGACGGCTCAATGGCGTCACCCACTCGGTCAGGCGTGGTGAAGTCCCACGCCTTGCCGGTGATTTCGCCCGCTTCGTCAGCCGTAAACGCGGCCTTACATTCAAGCCTGTCCATCAGCGGCCTCGCGGAAAATTGTTTCCGTCAGGATACTGACGGCGAGCTCCGCATAGTTTCCGTGACCCGCATCCTGCAGATGCTTGACGACAGACGGGTGCGGAATGAACGCGGCGTAGCCCGATGGATTGAAGCCGTGCATACCCGCACGTTTAGCCATGTCGTGGATCGACTTCAGCTCTTTCGAAGGGCCATACAGCGCGAAAGATAGAACCTTGGCCAGATCGTCGAAACGCCATGCGCCCGCCATGAATTCTTTCAGAACTGCGTAAGCACTGCGGCCTAGCGCGGCGTCGAAGACCGAGACATTGTTGCGGTGGATATGGAACTCACGTTCCTGGCCATCAAACTCGTGCTTGATTGTCAACTTGAACCTCTGGGGGCTTGTTGTTGTCATTTGCCGGCGTCTTTGTGTCGATCGCCGGATTGCTGAATTCTTCGCCACCTGCACGCGGACCCATGCCGAGCCATGAGCGCGCTTCATTAGGGTTGAGAACCCGTGAAGTGATGAGCGAATTGATTGCCGTGGCACGCGCCGTAAGGTCGGCCTGGCTGGTGTCGTCGATGTCGAAGGCAAAGCGATATTCAGGCCGCTCGGCGTCAGTCAGAAGCGTTCGGTTGAACGCGCCTTCAAGGATGCGCAACCATGGGATCAGAGTATATTGGATGAACTCTTTCGCCTGCTGCTCGCTATTGCCCCACGTATTTCGAGTCAACTCAAAGAGCATTCCAGGCGGTACGCGGAACGCGCGGGCAACCTCGAGGATCTGAAATGTCCGGCTCTCATTGAATTGGCCGTCGACCGACGTTAAGGCCATCTGCTTGTACGTCGCGCCGTCATACAGGACGGCGGTCTTGCCAGCGTTGGCCTTGCCGCCAAACGCTGCCTTCCATCCCTTCAGCATGGCGACAACGCCTGCTTCACCAACCGCTTTTGGCGTCTCAATAACACCGCCAGGGCGTGCACCATTCGTCCATAGGCCGTTGGCGTAGGACTCCATCGCCGAAGCGGTGGCAATCGCTGTCCTTGCCATTGACAGAGGGCATTTGGTGAAGGGACCACGAACGCGCATGACGTTCTTCGCGCTGGCGAATTGCCCGCCTAGCCGATACTTCGGCTCACCCGTCTTCTGGTCTTCGTCGACAGTGATAATGCTGTCGCGATAGATGATCAGTTCGCGCGGCTCATTGTTGACCTTCGTCACATAGCAAAGCGCTCCGCTATCCTTGGTCAACGCACCCGCGACCAGATCGCGGATGAGTTCGAAGCCCGACGTCCAAGCATTCGCCTGGCCGGTAAGCAGGCTCAAAGCTCGATGGTCGTCGACGTCGGTCTCTGCGTTACCTACCTTGCGTTTCAGCTTGATGTCCAAGCTGGCCGCAGCTTCCGAAATGATGCGCACCGCAGCGGATACGGCGGGCACAGCAAGCGCTTCGGCGTTGCCTATGGTGGAACCTGCCGGGACCGCGCCGAAGAGCTCCAGAAGCTCAGCCGTTGGGTCTCCAAGCGACTTTGTTTCGGTATCGTTTTCTAGCGTCTCCACTGGTGCGGCTTTAGTGTTGAACGGCCACATTGCCGGCCTCCAATCTTTTTCTAATCGATCTCAGAGTGTGCCAGGGGTAGACCATTGTGGTGGTCTCATCTGGCCAGTCGTCTTCCCAACGTCCTAGCCACGCGTTGTTGGCTGTAACGTAGACAACGGCGTTCTTTTCGGGATGAGAGACAACGCAGTCTTTGGCGATGCGCATGGCGTCGACCGCAAGAATTCCGGGAGATAGTAACTGTCGTGCCGTTTGAATAACCGTGAGGTCGTGAAGGCTGAAGACACGGTTTTTGCCGACCTTACCTGACGGAGCCTTGTACCTGGTTATCCATTGGTCGAACGTATTTATGTTGATGTCCAAGGCGGCCGCAGCCGCCTCGCGCGAAATGTCGCGCGTGGTCCAGTCTGGCATTGGTGCCACCTTGCTTTTGAAAGAAAGTGTCTTTCGGTTAAAAAAAATCGGCTGCGCTCCACCGTCTGCCTGATGAGACAAAGACAAGGTGGAGCGCGCGATCACCGGCCGGGAAAAGAGCCGGGATGGGTTTCGACGGGGGCAGATTGGATAAAGGACAACTTGCTTTCGGCCGCTTTCTCAAGGCGTCGCCGTCGAACTGGATTGCTGCGCGTTCATCCGGCGTCAGCAAACCAAAACGCCACCGGTGAAGTGGCGAAACTTCTTCATAAAGGTACGCAAGAACGCGGCACGAAAAGGCACATGCCGTTCGGAAAAAATTTACACACGGTCACTATTACCGCTCGGGATACCAATCAGGTCATGCGCTCTCAAACCTCGGCAATATTTTGCCGAAGTATGTCGGTTCAGCGACACCCCTCACACCTTGGGGACTTGAAGCGCCGTGGCATACGGCCTCACACTACTCTCCGTGAAATGAAGGAAAGGGACGCCTTCACATTACTCTCCGCGAGAATGCGGAAAGCGGCGCCCCCTCATACTACTGTATGGAAAAAGACCAAATCGGAACTCACCCCTTCACATATACAGGGGGTGAGATCGCGTTTTCTGCACATTTTGACCAAAAAATACGGTGCCGCTGACGTCATGTTGCGGCACTGTGTTGCGGAAATGCCGCATGTTCTGCTTCCAGATAGCATAAAATTGGTGTATACTTGATGACTTCAATAATAAGGAGAATATCATTGCATACTACGATTGACATGCAAATAAATAAAAGCGTTAATCTTGCTGAGGAAGTTAATTCAGCTTTCAAAAGACGCCTTATCACTGAGGGCGAAGCTTGTTCTATTCTAGCCGGGCTTGATAATGTTCTTTTGAAGATTCCGGCCGACGCCCGAAATTTAGGTCGCGCGGAAAGACTTAGGCTTGCTCATCAGCACATCAACAAAATGCGCGCTGAGGTGACGTTCAAGCCGGGAGACATACTAGCAATGCCGCTGCGCTAGTTCTCTAACGCGGCGGCAGTCTTTAGGAATTTCCGAACTACTTCCTTTTTGGAAGTGGTTGCGGTCGGTTGTCGTTTGCGGCTTCAATCGGGAAAACTTTTCCTGATTGAGTTAGCCTTCGAAGCTCATGCACCAACTCATGCACTTACTGCATCGGTTCAGTGGTCAAGGATTTCTTGACAGCTGTCCTTTCGCATCTCGAACCGGCTCGCACTGCTGGCAACGCCAAGAATGCTTGGCACCGGTGAACTGCTCTCCGCAATTTCTGCAACGGCACGTGTAGTTGCCTGGTGCGAAGCCGCGGATATTGTCATTTGCGGCAACCTGGGTGGACGGAATCCGCTCGGCCAGTATGTGCAATTCATGCACCAACTCGCTCTTTTCCTCATGGAAGCGAAACGGATCGCGGTGGCTTGGCGCGAGCCGTGCTAGCCGGTCGGCCAGCGCGTGAAGGTCGGCGGATAAGGTCATAGCGGATTCCCGGGCTCGCACTTTTTGACGTACATTTCGCGTTCAAGAAAGGTGGCACCGTTAGTGGTGACTTCCACCACATAGGAGAGCTCCCCGTCTTCGTCCTTGTCCACGCCGATCACGCGGCATGGCTCCCATGTGGACTTCATCGACTTGTCGGGCTGAGTGGTGAAGACTTCGCGCTTTGCATAGTATGGGGAAATGCTGAACATTGTTTCATTCGCTTTCTTCTCCTCAGAAGTGGGGTTGATTTTGGCTCGTTGCAGCGTTGCAAAGATGCTTTTTGCCTAGGGGTAAGAAGGGCAAAAAATCGAATTCAAAAGCATGTTTGCAATATTACAATGGATATATATTTCTAATATATCCTCATGATTTTATTTGGTTATTTCGTTGCAAGAAGTCTGCAATGAAATTGCAACGTTGCAACATATTGACCTATTTAGGGGCGCCTCCGTTGCAACGTTGCATGACCGTTGCAAATCAAATGCAACGGAATTTGCTGCCGGGTCCGGGCTTCGGCTTGGCATTGTCGTCGACTATCTCGCCGGACTGGATGAGCCAGTTAAGCGCACCATCAACCTCTCGCAGATCAGCACCAGAAACGCCTTTTTTGCGAAGCAGCGTTGAGAACGGCACGGCACGACCTTCGGCTTCCCTCAGAACTTCAAGGACAGCCTTTCGCATGGCTTCCGCGGGTGATCCTGACATGTGGCGATTGGCGCCATCCGTGATGATCTGGATTGATCGATGTACAATCGCCCATCCCCATTCCACGTCTTCGGCAGTGACGACTGGGTCAGATGGATAGCGGCTGATCGCGCGAACCGTGGCAAGCCTCAAAGAATTTTCGGCGGCTCGGCCGTTGATGTTCCGCTCCGTCTCTTGCCATGACGCGTGGTGCTGCCAAAGGAAGATTTCTGCCCATCGCCGATAGGCTTCGCCATCCTCACCACCCTCAAAGGGGATCTGCTTCTTTGGGCCGCCTGGCAGTTTTGGTTTCGGAAAATTGGTGACCGCACTTTCCAGCGCTTGAACCAACAGAACGGGTGGCCTGCTATCCTTGTTGAGCTTAGGCGGCTTCATCTCTTCATCGGAACGCTGGGACGTCACAAAGACGAAACGGTTGAGGAAGCCATCAGATACAGAATCGGCGGAGAGGCCGGCATAGAGGGTGGTTGCCGTCGTCATACCGAGGACAGTTAAAGCTGGTCCCTTTATGGGGCCATCATCCTTCTTTGTTTCGACGCTCGCGTAGATGCGCCCGTCGAACTCGGAGTTGGCTTGGTCATAGATGGCAAGCAGAAATTTGCGGATTGATGCGGCGACCGAGTTCTTATGCTTGGCGTTCACGTCCTGCAGCGTAATGCCGAATTCATCCATGGTTATTACGGTCGACGAGTTCTTTCTAAGCATCCGCTCAATTGCGGCGTATGAGGTAGGGTCGCCGTTGGTAACCGCACCCATGCTGCCGCACTTGTCGGCCAGTGTGCGAATTGCCTTGGGGGGATGGCCTTTCCCGCCCGCCGTGGCGAGGATTGTGGTCATGTAGACGTTAACGCCTGAGTTCGTCGGCCCGAGCGCAAACCTGCCGAAGATGCCAGACAGAAGCGCAACCGATGAGGCCAGCGACAACTCGCGCACCGGTATGATTGCGGTTTCAATGATCCATTCGGTCAGCGCTTCCAGCAAGCCACCAGCGGCGGCAGGGCTGAATGGGTCGGGGTGCATCTTAGGCGTAGCCAAAGAAGGCTTATTGTCGTTGTCAGGCTCGGGCGCATTAATTTTCAGGAAGCTGTAAAGGATGCGCTTCTCCCCGACGGTATCGAATTGCACGGTTATCTTATTGCCATCAGTATCAGTGATGATTCCGGAACCGAATTTCTCATGAATGACGCGTTCGCCGATGTATGGCTCAGGCTGCGCGGAGTTGGTCAATAGGGCCAATGTGTGCCTCATATGCGGTTGCGGCGAGTGCCTTGATTTCTTCGCAAAGATCAGGTGAGAACGTGGCGCTCTTGCCGCCGCCATTGATGCTGGGTTGGTGGATTTTTAGGCCGTCATCTGTCGACACCAGTCGAAGCCCGAGGATGCGGACGTCACGGTTAAGCTCCAGATTGAAGCGGGCAAGACATTTGGAAGATCGCCGTTCGTTGCCCTGCATTGCGTAGATGCCAATAATCTTCATGCCGCGGCCTCGGCTTGCTTCATCCACGCACTGAGCGAAGATCTGCGCGCAGCAACGGTTCCGCCAACCTTGAAGGATGGCACGATCTTATCCGCGACCAGGCGATAGACTTGCCTTTGTGTGACGCCAAGAAACTTCGCGATGGCTGGGGCGCCGAGCAAAAGATCGCCCGCGCAGTTGTCGTTATCTGGAATCATGGTGTCTCCTTTGTGTTTGTGAATGGCGAGAATTACCGCTGGTTACATTGCCTACCGTCAACGCCCCCTTGACCTTCCACTTTCAAAATGCTTTCGTGCGCCATAGAAATCAGGAGGTCATATGGCGACTATCACGAAACGCCGGTGGAAGACCGGTAAGGGTGAGGAACGCGAAGCGTGGGTGCTTGCCTGGACAGACGCGACAGGTAAGAGACACAAGCAGCAGTTCGAAAAGAAACGCGAAGCTGAGGCCAGGCGTACCGAAGTCACCCACCAAGTTGCGTCAGGAACGTTCCGCGCCGAAGCATCATCGACGACGGTTGAGGAAGCTGTAAAAGCCTACCTCAAGCACCTAGCCGCGAGGCGCGACAAGGGCGAAAAAGTAACGGAGCACTACTATCGAACTGCAGAAGGCCAGCTTTTGAACTACGTTGCGCCTCAAGCGGATCGCGCCGTCGTCTTCGCTGGCGGGGTCGGGACCATCAAGCTTTCTCAATTCACGGCCAAGGCCGTCAACGACTTTAGGGACAGACTGCGCGATGCCGGTGTCGGTGTGGTCACAACTCGGCGTATATTGGGAAGCCTTTCGCGAGCCATGCGCCACGCGGTTGCCAACGACCTGTTAGCGGTCAATCCCGCCGAGAAAGTCGTGGTAACCGGCAAGCGAGGCGAAGGATCGAAGAAAGTTGTGGCGCCCTCGAAATCAGATCTCGCCGCTGCTATCGCAGAAGCAAAGGGCAGTCTCGCCATCCGAATGCGCCTGTCCGCCTCTTCCGGTGTCCGAGCATCGGAATTGTACGCTCTGCGCTGGAAGCACGTCGCATTCAACGCCGGCGAACTGACTATTGAAGGCCGTGTCGACGCCTATAAGAATGAGGATGTTACCAAGTCGGAAGCCGGCGTGCGCCAGATCCCACTTTCGGCAGCCATGCTAAAAGAACTGCGGGCTTGGAAAGATGCAGCAAAACTGGATCAACCAGACGATCTAGTTTTTCCGAATGCTAAGGGCGGCTTCCTCGACCACAAGAACATTCTGAAAAGAGAGTTTCGGCCGCTTATGAAAGCGACTGCTGATAAGGCGAAGAAGGACGGGCGTAAGTTCAAACCCTTCAACTGGCACGCTCTGCGCCACTTCGCGATTAGTCTATGGATCGAGGCAGGACTGCAGCCGAAAACCATCCAGACGTTCGCTGGGCATTCTACCTTGGCACTGACTATGACCCGTTACGGTCATCTGTTTCCTACGGATGAGCACCGCAACATCATGGATCAGATATCGACATCCATTTTCGGCGATGGCGCACAAATGGCGCACGACGCCGCATATACGCTGGAAATAAAGGCTTTCAGTTCTGATTTGTAATCAGGGGGTCGCGGGTTCGAACCCTGCCGGGGGCACCAGTAAAATCAACGGCTTGAAGCCGTTTCCTCCCTAAAATATGTCGCATTGTGTTGCAAAGCTGTTCTCAACGTTTGCGGTGCGTGTCCGTCTGCCACGGCTGTTGCACGCAACATGGACTGCGACATGCAAGAGGAAAACGGATCATTCTGCATTCATTTGCTGTCATTTTGCTGCAATGGCCGCTCGGCATTAGGCACGCTGCAGAGCCACTATTACGGCACCGATAAGAGCAGCGCTTGCTTCGACACTTCGGCCTCGCTCACGCCCATCGCCCAGGCGAGGGATCCTTTCATTGTCTCTTCGTATGCCCTATCGTCACTCATCTCATGAGGGCTGAGTGATGGGCGAGTTTCTGGTTTTTCTTGCGGGTTTGCCGAGCATTGCATTGAGCGCGATTTTCGGCGCCCTCTTTGGACTGGTTGGTGGTCTGCTCGGTGTCATTATGAAGCGATGGGGGTTTACGAATGCGTGGAGGTACGCGGCTGGGATTGCGGTTGCGGTTTCTGTCCCCCTGACAAGCAATCTGATCAAACCCGCGATTCAGGACGCCGCTTTAAACGACGGCCTGCCGAAAAAGCTTGATGATTTCACCATCCACGAGGCGACGAAAGTCATACCTGGTGGTGTCGAATACCGATTCAGATTGGTGGGTGCCATCCCGCCGGACTTCAAAGTTTCCGCGGTTAAGCAAAAGAACCTGCAAGGGCTTTGCCAGATTTGGAAGCCGGATTTAGACGCGGGTCGAGCAACCAATATTATATATTCTTACACATGGGACGGTGGCGCCGATGCCTATTCCGTTGTTCCAGGCGATTGCAAATAAGCGACAGAACCCGAGCCAGAAAGCCATATCCGGCTGACTCGGCATTTTCTCGCAGTTGGCGGTCTGGCGTGGTTTGTTTCCATGCTGCACGTCGTCATCGAGTTAACGCAAGAGAGGCTGAACTCTGCAATCTCTCGCACGCCTCTGGCCAGATGTTTCAATCGCAGGCATAGAATAGGCCTCGCTGTCGTCGCCTGGAGGAAGAGAATGTTCGAAGCCGCTTTCGTGATCGTTTGGGGGCTGATTTACCTGGCCTGCTGGCTGCTGCCTTTTCAGCTGTCAAAGCGTATCGCGATGCACCGCTATGCGGGATGGCTCCGTTTCCTCGTGATTCTCCTATGTTCGGTGCTGGCGATCGCCATCTGTTTTGTCAGCACCATCACCGTATTCGCGTACCAGATTGCGCCCGCCGGGACCTTTATGGAAACGCTGTTCGTCGGGATCGGGCTTTCCATCTGGGCGACCATGCGAGGCAAAAAGCGAGTGCCTGTTGCTGTTTTCGAATGAGCGTCTGCAATTTGGTCCGTCAGACTTCATCCTTGCGTTGCCGTCCCATTGCTCCTGATTTCTTTATTGCCGGGCTTTCCACAATTTTGTCCCTCCTTCGCCTATCATGGTCACGCGCCGGACAAATTTGCGGGTGATGGGCTTCGGCGCGCCGTTTCAGTTACCGCACGCTCTTCGGTGGATTTGGCGTTTTACGTTCAAAACCGCAGGCGAGGGGTGCCGTGGCTGGTGAAAATTGCGTATGATCCCGCCAGCCCTTGTGCGTGGTATCACCCGCAAAGGCGGATTTCGGTAATGCGAGTACAGGTGTTTCGGTGATCGATCCTTATGTTTTGCTGGGTGTTGAGCGCGAGGCCGATGAGGCTGCGATCAAGGCTGCCTATCGCAAGGCGGCGAAGAATGCCCATCCGGACAGCGGCGGGGATGCCGACCAGTTCGCCAAGCTGCAACTGGCCTATGATCTGTTGAAGGACCCGGTGCGCCGCAAGGTTTTCGACGATACCGGCTATGATCCGCAACTGGCCGATCCGAAGGATCTGAAGGGTCTGTTGATGCTGGAAACGCTGGTGAACGAGTTCATTCTCGATGAGCGCGAGCCGGGCAGTTTCGATCCGGTCGCGGCCATGCGGCGCAAGCTGACCGACGATATTCTCAAGAGCCGCTTTCATATTCTCGAGCTCGAACGCCATCGCACCCGCGTGCGCAAGCACATGGACCGACTTGGCATGAAGCCGGAAACGGATGTGCTGGGCTCCATGCTGCGCGCGCGCAGCCAGTCGCTTGCCGAAGCGATCCGCAACGCCGAGCATCAGATCGAGGTTATCGAACAAGCCTATACGATGCTGGAAGGCTATTCCTATGAGCTGGAACGGGCGATCTTGGCTGAGCCTGTGCTGAAAGGCGAGGCGGCGGAGTAACGTCGTTCGCCCAAGCGCAGTGGTGCCATGCCCGGCCATGTGGATGCCTGCGGTCTGCGATTCATGTTCAGATTTGAACCACGACCGGCCTCCGCCGGACGTTCCTCAAGGACCGTTGACCAGTGCGAGAATGAGCTGATGCACCGCACCGCCATTGGTGAGTTCGACCTTGTCGAAATCCCGCCCGCGCTGGCGCTGCTCGTCTGAAAGCTCCTTCAGCCGTTGCTGTAAGACGGCGCGCACCTTCTGACACTTCGGATCGTCTTCCGCCCGCAGGTCGACGCTATAGGCCTCGATCTTCTTCACCATGTCGAGGATATGCTCGCCATGCACGCGCTCGTGTTTTTCCACGCCGGCAATGAAGCGCTGCCAGCTGGCCGCAACATCCGCTGGCAGTTTTGCGGGTGCCTTCGGCCATGTGTAGATGATCGTCAGGTTGGGTCGCGCGGTCGCCAGAATGCAGGCGCCATCCGGCTGCGGGCGGTAATCGCGCCGCCAGGTCAGCTTGAAGGTCGTGTGGGCAACGGCCTGGACACCGGCCTGTGGCCCACGCTCGCCGATGGATCGATAGAGCTCGATGCCGGAACTGCCGGATATGGCATAGGTCTTGATCTGTTCGGAGGGTTGCCAGTTCGCGGTTTGGGCTTGCGCCGCCATGGGTATCAGAGATGCCAGGAAAAAGCCCGCAAGGGCGGCGAGGGGGCGGAAACTGGGCAAGCGGAAAGTCCTGTTGATCATGCGGGGGACGATAAGCGAAGTGATGGTCAGCGGGCAAGCGGCTTGCGGGTGCGCGTGATGCTAAAGCGCCTGGCGTCCTATTGGAGGCACAAAGAACGCGGTTCTTTTGAATCGACGCATCGTGCTTTCTGGAAATCGAGTCCGATTTTCGGTCCGACGCTGTACGTCGTTTGCCCTCGCAAACCTCATGCTATTCGCGAGACGATCTCCCTCCACGGAAGCCCGAAACAACCGGTACGCCGCAATGCGTGGAACGCGATCGTCACTCCACGCTCGAGGCCTCAACCGCGCATGAAAAAGGCCCCTGCGCGTAGAGCACAGGGGCCGTTGATCGATCGCCCGAGGGCGCGTGCGATCAATCAATCGTCGAGCTTGTCGTAGTCCAGCTTCGGCGCGTTCTGCAGCGCTTCCTTGGTGGTGTCGACGTGCGCCTTCCACGTGCCATTGTCGTTGTTGATGGCAACGGAGGTCGGGTCGAGAACGACATAGCTCTCATTGATGCCGAGGAAGCCGCCGACGCTGGCGACGATACCGATGACAGCCTTGCCGTCGCCGATGACAACGTCTTCGATCTCGCCGATCTCTTCGTTCTGGGCATTGTAGATGTTCATGCCTTCGAGCTGATCAGCGGTCAGGTCGGTCTTCTGCACGTTGACAAACTTCAGCGGGCCAGCTGGCTTCGTACCCATGGTAAAGCCTGGACCAGACATCATCGCATCAGCACCTGCAGCGGCTGGTGCAGTTGCAGCCGGAGCGGCAGGTGCAGCAGTCTGGGCGAAAGCGACGGAGGAGGTCAGAGCTGCAACGGCAGCGAGTGCGAAAACCTTGTTTTTCATGAATATTTCTTCCCTTTTGTATGCTGAACATTTTGTTCGGGGGAAGAACGGGTGGGGGCGGATTTGGTTCCAAGCTTAGGACCGGCAGTTCGTGCCCTAGGTTCATTGATGAGGAAAATGTTGGTCGACTACTCGCTTGATTTGCATTCTCATTATATATTCCCGCGAAACATGAACTAATCCGGGCAGTGGACGCTCTTAGCGGATGTTTAGGTAAAACAAGATGGTAGATGGCTCTGACCGAAACGAAATTTCGAAAACAGCGGATATTTTCCGAACAACCGGTCAGCCTACTATTACTTACGTTCCTAGAGACTCAGGTCACTACGAAACAAGACTCAATAGTTTTTTGGATGAGCGTGGTCAGCTCTGCTTAATAACCGGACCCTCTAAGACCGGTAAATCCACGTTGTACAAGCGTGTTCTGGCTGACCGTGGACAAGTCCCGCTCGTCGTTCAATGCACCGCACAAAAATCGTGCGGTGATATATGGAAAGAAGCACTTGCATCTGTGAATTTCGATCAAGCTAAACAAGCGTCCGTGACTTCAACCTCTAGGATCTCTGGAACGGCGGAAGTCGGTGCGAAATTTAGTTGGAAATGGCTTGCAGAAATCACAGGCAGGTTCACCGGTACCATCGGTCAAGATAACGCAGAATCTGTACTACGGGAGCGCTTTGTAGCTGATCCCTCTCCGGATCTTTTGATTCCCATCCTTAATAAAACGAACATAGTGCTTGTTATTGAAGATTTTCATTATTTGAGAGACAGTGAGAAGGTTCTATTATTCCAGCAATGGAAACGTTTCATAGACAGCGAAGTTACGATTCTAGTCCTTGGTACAACTCATCGATCTATAGATATAGCGAATAGTAACAAAGATTTAATTGGTAGAATTGCTCAAATAGATGTTGCGCAATGGTCCCATCCTGATCTTAAAAAAATTGTAATGCAGGGTTATAGATACCTTAAAATAGATTTGAACAACGACGCTATTGAGAAGATATGCGTCGAGGCCGTTGGTCTTCCTATTATTGTGCAGCAGGTTTGCCTGCAAATAATGTCGGACGCTAATATTTTTTCGGTTTCTGATGCTAAGTCGTTTCGGGGAAAGATCAAAATTGAGCAAGTGCGTTCTGCTTTCACCAATGTAGCAAACGAAAAATATTCTCAGTTTGGAACATATTACAACACGTTGATTAGAGGTCCTAAAGAGAAGAACAGAAAATATAAGACCTATGAGCTAATTCTCGCTTGTTTTAATATGGACCCAATAACGTTTTCGTTGACTCGGTCGGAAGTTAATACGCGGTTGTCGGGTATGGGATTGGCGAACGACGAACGTCCGCCAGCGGCCTCACTGAATTCGACCTTCGGGGCCCTAAAAAAATTTCAGGACAAGCGTAATTTTCAACTTCTAGAATGGATGGCCGGGGAAGATAGCCTCTACATAGTGGAACCAGCATTTCTGTTCTACGTTCGCTGGCGTATTAATCGGGAAAAGACAGTCGGCATCCAGTTGGATCTATTCGAGCTACTTCTTGAAACGGTTAGAAACTCTGTGAAGAAGTAGCAATTATATCCACTCCCCGTCCACAAACTTCAACGCATCGACAATCGACACCTTCCACAGCGACCAAACGTGATCGCCATCGGTAATGCGCAATTCCGATTTGCGGTTGTCGGCCTGTAGGGTTTCGTGCAGGGCGACTGCGCCGCGCCAGAGGTAGAAGCCGTCGTCGTCTCCGACGGTCAGGTAGGTGGCAGGCAGATCCTGGGATTCGGCGATGTGCTGGGCGACGAGGGTAAAGACGTTTTTTTCGTTGAAGAGCCTTGCGTCGAAAGGTGTGCCGAAGGCGCCGGAGAAGTGGTCGCCGGTGGAGGGCAGGACGATGCCGCTGGTGATGGTGGCGCGATCGATGCGGTGGAAGAAGGCGCTGTCCTGGATGAGTTTCAATTCTGCCGGGGTCTTGTCGAGATCGGAGGCGGGGACGTTCTGCCAGATGGCGCCCGACAGGCTGGCGACCGCGGCGTAAAGATCTTCATGCGCATAGGCCAGATGCAGCGCACCGAAGCCGCCCATGGAGAGGCCCGCAATGGCGCGGCCTTGCCTATCCTTGCGCACCGGCTGCGTCTTTTCGACATGGACGCGCAGATCGCCGGTGATGGCGGTCTCGTAATCGCCCGGCCCATCAACGGCGGCGGAATTCACGTACCAGCTGTTCTTCACGCCCGGCATGACGACGACCAGCGGGCGGATGGTGCCGGCAGCGATCATGCCGTCCAGCGTCTTTTCGATATTGCCGAGATCGCGCCAGCTGTTCTGGTCGCCATCATGGCCGTGCAGCAGATAGAGCACCGGCCAGCCATTTTCCGGCGGTTCGCCATCCGGGCGATAGATGTTCACCGGGAGATCGGCGTTCAGCGCGTTGCTGTGAAAGGTGGCGTCGGTCAGTGCGCCGGCGAGGGCGGGTGAGGCGAAGCAGGCGAGAGCCAAGGCCGAAAGAGCAAGGTGGTGCAGCCGCATGGCGCTTCTCCTTCCGTTTCATTGCGCGCAGCGGGAATGCCGTCGCGCGCTTGAAAGTTCCCGCGTTCTGCCCGTGCGTGGGCTATTGCCCCGGTCTGCCTGTCTTGCCCTTGGTGCGGCCCTTGCGCTTTTGTTCGCCGGGGTCTTCATAGGAGCCGACGCCGACCTTGCCGCGTTTGAGCGGGCGTGGATCGTCCTTGTCGCCGGTGGCGCGTTCCGGCTGACCTTCCAGAAGCGGCGAAAAGCGCTTGCCGGATTCGGTTGCTGGCTTTTCCGGCGTCGCACCGCGGACGGGTTTTTCCGTGCGGCCGACGGTCATTTCGTCCAGCGTGTTCTTGCGGAAGAGCGGCTTCACCATATCTGTGCCGGGCCCCATGTCGTCCAGCGAGGGTTTGGCGAAGAGGGATTTTTCCGGGGTGCTCGGCTTGTCCCCCTCTGTGCTGCCGGACATCTGCCCCTCAACAGGGGAGATCGACCCGCGGCTGGCACTCGATCCAGTTTTTCTGGACCTGCTTCCACTCTCTTGTGATCGTGCCTCGTCTTTCGCGATCGGATCATCCATGGCGGCGAGTTCGGCGGCTTTGAGGCGCTTGATTTCGTCGCGCAGGCGAGCGGCCTTCTCGAAGTCGAGATCGGCTGCGGCATCGCGCATCTGTTTTTCCATGGCGTTGAGATGCGCCTGGAGATTGTTGCCGACGAGGTGGCCGCCATCGGCAAAGCCCTTGCCGGAAACGCCGGAAATATCGGCCCTTACGTGGTCGCGTTCATAAACTGAATCAAGAATATCGGAGATCTTCGCCTTGACCGATTCTGGCGTGATGCCGTGTTCTTCATTATAGGCCATCTGCTTTTCACGGCGGCGGCTGGTTTCTTCCATCGCCCGCTTCATCGAACCGGTGATGTTATCTGCATAGAGGATGACCTTGCCATCGACGTTACGCGCAGCGCGACCGATCGTCTGGACGAGCGAGGTTTCGGAACGCAGGAAGCCTTCCTTGTCCGCATCCAGAATGGCAACGAAGGCGCATTCGGGAATGTCGAGGCCTTCGCGCAGCAGGTTGATGCCCACCAGCACGTCGAAGGCGCCGAGACGCAGGTCGCGGATGATTTCGATACGCTCGAGAGTGTCGATGTCCGAGTGCATGTAGCGCACACGAACGCCCTGTTCGTGCAGATATTCGGTCAGGTCTTCCGCCATGCGCTTGGTCAGCACGGTGCAGAGCGTGCGATAACCCTTGGCGGCGGTCTCGCGGATTTCGCCGAGAACGTCGTCCACCTGCGTGCGGGCGGAGCGCACTTCCACCGGCGGATCGATAAGACCCGTCGGGCGGATGACCTGTTCGGCAAAGACGCCGCCGGATTGTTCCAGCTCCCAGCCGCCGGGCGTGGCGGAGACGGAGACCGTCTGCGGGCGCATGGCGTCCCACTCCTCGAAGCGAAGCGGGCGGTTGTCCATGCAGGAGGGCAGGCGGAAACCATATTCAGCCAGCGTCGCCTTGCGGCGGAAGTCGCCCCGATACATGCCGCCGATCTGCGGAATGGTGACGTGGGATTCGTCGATGAAGATCAGCGCATTGTCCGGAATATATTCGAACAGGGTCGGTGGCGGTTCGCCGGGGGTGCGGCCCGTCAGGTAGCGCGAATAGTTTTCGATGCCGTTGCAGGAGCCGGTGGCTTCCAGCATTTCGATATCGTAGCGGGTGCGCTGTTCCAGGCGCTGCGCCTCCAAAAGACGGCCCGCCTTTTCCAGCTCGGCCAGACGATGCTTCAGCTCTTCCTTGATGGACTTGATTGCGCCGTTCAGCGTCGGGCGCGGGGTCACATAGTGCGAGTTGGCGTAGATCTTGACCGATTGCAGATCGCCGGTCTTCTGGCCGGTCAGCGGATCGAATTCGGTGATGCTCTCGATCTCGTCTCCCCACATGGAAATGCGCCAGGCGGCATCTTCCAAGTGGGCGGGGAAAAGCTCGATCGTATCGCCGCGCACGCGGAAGGAGCCGCGCTGGAAATCCATGTCGCGCCGCTTGTATTGCTGTGCCACGAGGTCGGCCAGGAGCTGGCGCTGGTCCAGCTTGTCGCCCACCTGCATCTGGAAGGTCATGGCGGTGTAGGTTTCCACCGAGCCGATACCGTAAATGCAGGAGACGGAGGCGACGATGATGCAGTCGTCTCGCTCCAGAATCGCGCGGGTAGCAGCGTGGCGCATCCGGTCGATCTGCTCGTTGATCGAGGATTCTTTCTCGATATAGGTGTCCGAGCGCGGCACATAGGCTTCCGGCTGGTAATAGTCGTAATAGGAGACGAAGTACTCGACCGCGTTGTTGGGGAAGAAGTTCTTGAACTCGGAATAGAGCTGGGCGGCCAGCGTCTTGTTTGGCGCCAGGATGACCGCGGGGCGCTGCGTCGCCTCGATGACCTTGGCCATGGTGAAGGTCTTGCCCGAACCTGTGACGCCCAACAGAACCTGCGAGCGGTCACCGGAATTGATGCCTTCCACCAGATCGGCAATCGCCGTCGGCTGGTCGCCGGAGGGCTTGTATTCCGTGACCATTTCGATGGCGATGCCGCCTTCGGATTTCGGCGGGCGGACAGGGCGGTGCGGCGTCCACAGCTTGCCGTCCTTGAACAGCGGATTGCCGCTTTCGATCAGCTTGGAGAGCGCATCCACCGTGGCCGTGACCGCACCGGGCGCCAGCGACTTGGCGTCTTCCAGCGAGACATCCATGCCGGCCACAGGGTTGAGGCCAGCGGCGGCGCGCGTCTTCGGATCGGACGAGCCGCCGATGGAAACGCCGCGCGAGGTCTTGGACGCCGTCGGCGTCTTGCTTGCCTTGGCGGCAGCCTTTTCCGCTTCCTTGCGCGCTTCGATCTCGATCTTCTTGCGGTGCTTGCCGGCCTTGGACGCGACTTCGCGCTGGGTCTCCACGGAGGTCGCTTCGGCTTCCGCTTCCAGCTGCTTCACCCAATCGGCAACAGAGCCGGAGAGGGGAGCGCCTTCGAAGGACGCCTGGGGCATCTCTTCAAAACCATTGGAGTGGGAGCTTTCGGAGGATTTCTTCGGTGATCTGGCCATGGGCAGAATATGGAGCGCTTAAACCCCAAAAGGAAGAGGTATGAGTGAAAAAATGAGTACAAAAAGGCAACGTGTTGAGGTCACTGGTCCGGCGCGATTGAAGATGGCGAAGGGCTTCACTCCTTTGCCGTTCAGCGCTGTTGCCGGTCTGCCTTGCAGGATGCTTCAGATTGGTGGCCCCGCATCCAATCTGCTTGCGCGCAGTCAACACACCATTGCTCTTTTTGGCATTAGGTGCTTGAAAGACCTGTTTCGGGTGCTATTCTAAGCACTCTTAACAGGTTTGGAGATATCGTATGGCACATGTTGTTTTGGCTGAAATGACGGCCAGCGTATCGGAGCTGAAAAAAAACCCTATGGGAACGGTCGCAGCCGGCGAGGGGGCCGCCGTTGCCATCTTGAACCGCAACGAGCCGGCTTTCTATTGCGTACCTGCCAAGGTCTACGAGGCCATGATGGAACGGCTTGACGACATTGAGCTCAATAGTCTCGCCGATGCCCGGACGGACGACAAGGTTATCAGGGTCAAGCTCAGTGAGCTATGAACTCGGCTTCGTAGAGGCCGCCCTGAAGGAATGGCGAAAGCTCGACAGCAACACGCGCGAGCATTTCAAGAAGAAACTGGCCGAACGATTGGAAAACCCGCGCGTCCCTTCCGCGAAGCTTTCAGGACATCAAGATCGTTACAAGATCAAACTGCGTGGTGCCGGATACAGGCTGGTCTATGAAGTGAGAGACAAAGAGGTTCTGGTTCTTGTCGTTGCTGTCGGGCGGCGGGATCGCGGTCAAGTCTATAAGCTTGCAGAAAAGAGGTAGTGCCATGATCACCCGTCCCGCAACGATAGATGATGCCGAGGGAATGGCGGCGGTGCAGAACGAGATTTTTGGGGCGGGGCTGCGCAAGACGCCAACGGATGTCGAGACTGTCACGAAGACCTATATTTCGGACCCCGATCGGATTGCTTGCACTGTTGCGGTGGATGAGAACGGGCGCATTCTCGGCTTCCAGTCGTTGAAGCTCGCCACCGCTGCCGGCAATCCCTACGGCGTGGCAGAAGGCTGGGGCATTATCGGCACGCATGTCAGCCCGTTCGCGGCGAGAAAGGGTGCTGGTAAGGCGCTGTTCAGGGCAACGCTCGAGGCTGCGGAGGCCTTCGGTCTGAAGGATATCGACGCCAGTATTGGCGCCGATAATGATATGGGGCAGGCCTATTACGAAGCCATCGGGTTTCGCACCTATCGCACGACGGAAGATCGTGTCTGCAAGGCCTATAGACTCGGGTGACGCTTATCTCTCGTCACTCGAGCCAAGGATCGGTTCAGGATGTTGCGGCGGTTTTTCTTCGCTGTCCGAGCTTCTGCACCGCGAGATCCAGGAGAAGCATGACCAGCAGGCTTGCACCGACCAGCGGAAAGATGATGCCGCCCACTGCGAGCATTGCGGCAAGGCCGTAAAGTGTGCCTTTGCTTTGCGGCATCGGTGGGACACCGAGCGAGCCCTTAGGGCGGCGCTTCCACCACATGACGCCGCCGGACACGGCGAGCAGGATGATGGCGAGGCAGGCAAGCGCCAGCACGATTTGGTTCGCAAGGCCGAATTGTTGGCCCATATGCACATTGATGCCCCATTCTAGCCCGCGGCCAAGCGGCCCGTAATCGGCGTAGCGCGTGTCGATGAGCGGCTTTCCTGTGTATTGATCCAGATGGATGACCCGCTGTTTGGAAAGGTCATCAGGGTAAATCGATCCGCTATAGACGCCCTCCGGCTTCGTCGGGAGCGCCACGGCATAACCGGCAGCGAGGCCGAGTTCATCGAAGCGGGCGACGGCCTTGTCGATGCCGATGGGGGCTGGCATCTGGTTGGCGGGCTCGTGGGTCAGACCCGTGTGGTCCATGGGCATGGCGGGTGAGGGCTCCATATGCTGACCATGATCGTGCCCTTCGGAGGTCGGTATCTTTGCCTGCTCCAGCGACCATGAGGTTTTCGACACATCGTCGAGCCTATTGCCCGACATCGGCACATCGATACGCACGCCTGCCGGGTAACCGAAATTGCTGCCATTGGCCCATTCATTGACCTTCGCGCCCCAGACGCCCGACCACGGCATGCCGGTGATGGCGAGGAAGACGATGAAGGCGCCGACGAAGATGCCGGTAACGGCGTGCATATCCCGCCAGAAGACCCGCTTCTTCGGCGTGCCGCGAACCGACACCACGCCGCCGGTCTGGTTGTGTGGCCACCAGAGATAGATGCCGGTGGCCACCAGCAGGATCGACCAGCCTGCGGCGATCTCGATCAGATAGCGGGCATAGGTGCCGAAATATTTGAGGCTGTGGAGAGTGCGGATCGTCCACATGACGGTGCCGCGATCCGGCAGGGAGCCGAGGACTTCTCCCGTATAGCCATTCACATAAATGGCGCGCTTGCCCTCCGGCGTGCTGACGGTGACCTCTGTCGACGCACCGGGATCGGCGGGTTTGGTGAGTTTGACGGCCGTGCCGGGTACAGCCGCCACAGCGTTTGCGATGATGGTGGAGGGCAGGGCAGCGGTGGCGTTCTCCACCACGTCCACCCGTTTCAGGTTGGAATGGATCGCGTTATCCAGCTCATCCTTGAAGAGATAAAGTCCGCCGGTAATGGCGAGCGTGATCATAAATGGCAGGACGAAGAGACCGGCGTAAAAATGCCAGCGCCAGACGGCGCGATAGAGATTGAGCGATGACGACGCGCTCACGCGCTCACCCAGGGAGGTGGTGCTGATGGACATTATTGGCTCCGCAAACGGTGCAGGCAGTCGCATCTATTCTGTCGGCGACGTACCCGCTGGAGATTTCAACACAGGTCGCATCGCAAAATCGCCATGAGCAGTTGCGGCAATTTTGGCGCGATAGGCCCGTATCTAACAAAGAGGCTGATTGTGCTCCGCGCCTTCACCCGTTCGGGAGAAGCGCGCCGGATCATGCGTGAGACAAAGAGGGAGGCCCGCGTGGCTGCTGCTCGCGCGTCGGCGGCGCAGCGACCTTGTTCTCATTCCAGCGCCACAAGGTGACGTGAACATGCGGAACGATGCGCCCGGCAATCTCGGTCGGGCTTGCGAGCAGGGCGGTGAAGGATGTGGAGGCAAGGCGGCAGAGTGTGCCGCAGCAGCTATTGGCGAGCTTCTCCGCGGGCGATTGCTTCTGCGTCCCGGCATCCGGCATATGAGCGGCGCAGATGATATCATCGGCCGCAAGGACTGTGGCCGCCATGCTTCCATGAGCCACGCCATTCGCAAGGCCCTGCAGCAGAAAAAGCAGCAGGGCCAGCACTGCGACAGCGCCAGCCGAACTGCGATCCTGCATGATCCTGCGAATAAGCTTCATGGCAAATCCAGTGGCACAGTTTCGCCACGATGTCACTGCGACAAAGGCGGCAGGGGAATACGTGTCTCAGGCCTCGTGCGGACGGGTTAATGTCGGCTAGCCACGCCAAATCCGCCAGACATCAAGCGCCCCTTGGCTTCCTTACGATTATATGTAGGGGCGGAAACATGACACAGGTTTAGTCTGAAGTTCGCGATCGATTGCGCTCGCATATCGATCAGGTGATGGAATGAGATCACTCTGTTTGACTGCTGCGACGCATCTTTGGGTATCACCATTCCGGCAGAGGCGAAGCAGCTCGCGAGACTTGCCGCTCTCTGACAGACGTTTGTAAGTGATCCGGCCGCTGGTTACATCGATGTAGATGGGATCGGGTTGTGCGGCGAACTCGCGCACTATTATGTCCAGGTTCATCTTAGCGCCGCGGTCGGCAGCGTAGATGGCTAGAACCAGCGCATGAGACTGTTTTTTGGCGGACCTGCCACTGCGGGGGTCGGGTCCAGGTGGATCCAAGAGCCCGATTAAGAACTCGCTTGAGAGTCTTTCTAGCGCGGCAGGGTCACCCTGCTTGGCCTTTCGCCAGGCGTCATTCCAAATCATACCACATGACTCTGCCAGTGTTGCCTTATCGGTGCACCCAGCGAGAGGACCTAGCAATAATAGATAAAGAACAGGGAGCGTGAGGAAAGCGGAACGTCCCCTTTTTGAGTCGTGCCGGACTTTCATTCTGCCACCGTTCCATTATTCGCCGCTTTGCGCCAGCGATGAGCGAGTTCGTAGGCCGCGTCGATATTTTCGCGCCATCGGGGTAGGTCTAAGAGGGAAAATTGCACAGTTAGGCCGAGGTTTTCCATACTCCACCACACGTGACCGAAACAGATAGGGTTTGGCACGCGCTCGGCCTTAGCGCATTGCAAGATTACCGACGGCTCGCTGCCGGAGAAAAAGTGATCAAATGGTGCTTCCTCTGATCCGTCATAGTAATTGAGGTCATATTTCGTGCCAGAGAACTCGGCACCGAGGTTCTTCTTGGTGTTTTCAAGGCGCTCCGCTGGGAGACGGTCTCTCAGTGGAGACGTGGAAAGAGGCAACCATGGGTTTTCGATTGAAGCAATGACGATGAACTCGCCATCCTCCGGCATCTTCCTTCCATTCTCGCAGAAGCGCGAGGACGCTATTGAGAGCGTGTCCCTTTCTGGCCAGCGCAATGTCGGCATCCAGAAGGCGTAGCTGATCCCTGTACCCATACGCTTTTCACTAGCACCCGGCGTTGCGGGCGTGATGTCCTCCAAAGGGGCACCATACCACGGGCTTAGGTGGCCCAGCGGCACTTTGAGCCAAGTTCCTGACGCGTTGAAGAAGTATTCTTTGGATAGCTCGCGACCCCGATAATCCCTTTGATTGATCGGATTGCTCGGCTTGATTGATGGCGGGCACGTAACGTTATCCGCGTAGGCGAGAGAAAAAAATGTTAGTGTTGCCGCTAGGCACGAGAGACCGAACTTCACTGCCATCGCGTTGCGCTTCTTCGCCTTGTTGTTGATCGCGCTGTTTGGACCGCCCTAGCGCCCTCGCTTCAGCGATTCTCCACCTTCGCCGAAGTCTGGTCAAGCCGCATTCAACCTGTGAGGTCACCCCTGAAATCGCTCCGGGTTCCAACGTCGCCGTTGTCGATTCACTGCGCGGCGCAGGTGACAACAGGATCGGCGCGCGGTGTTTCGTCTGCGTAGACGGTGAGGGGCAGGTCTCTCAGGCTAAATGCATCGCATCGGCGAGCAATCCTGCGCCAATGTTACTGCCTTGGCACGGATTACAAATTGTCCATGTCGGCAAAATGCCGCCATTCTGCACGTTTTTTGCCCGAATTGACGGGGATTCTGCTGCTCTCGATAGTTGGCAGGAGTGGCAGGCATGGCTCCGTTTTCTCCAACGATGGCGGCGATCCGCTATGGTTACGGTCTTGCTCCGGACCAGATACTCAGCCGAAACACGGACGATCTGCTGGTGCAGCTCGTGGATGCGCCTTTGAAAGAAAGCTTCTTTCCCATTGGCGGTGCCTTCGATGCGCGGCAAAGGGTTGACGACCTTGCCAAGGGGTTCGAGGCGCTGAAGATCGCCAAGAAAGACAATGATGCCGAGACTGATCGCGCGGCGCGCCAGCAATTGCAGCGCAAGGCGGAGCAGAGCTTTCAGCGCGATAGTCTTGCCCGGGTGCTTCAGGCGGCCTTCTCACCCTATGGGTTTCACGAGCGGCTGGCCGCCTTCTGGTTCGACCACTTCTCCGTCAACGCGCACAAATCCTTCCCGATGCGGATGATCACTCCGCTCTATGAGGTCGAAGCCATTCGCCCGCATCTTGCGGGATCGTTTCGCGATCTGTTGCAGGCGTCGGTTCTGCATCCGGCCATGCTGATCTATCTCGATCAGGCGCAATCGACTGGCCCGCAATCGGCGGCGGCGACAAATCGGAAGAAGGGCCTGAATGAAAATCTCGGTCGCGAGCTGATCGAGCTGCACACCATGGGCGCCGGCAGCGGCTATACGCAGACCGATGTGCGCTCCGCGGCGCTGGTGCTGACGGGCATGACCGTGGACGATCATTACGAGATGATGTTTCGTCCCCGCATGGCAGAACCGGGAGAGATCAAGGTGCTCGGCGTCAACTACGGTGGCGACCCGCGGTCGGCGGATGACTGTCTCGTCATGCTGGATGACCTGGCAAGCCGGCCGGAAACGGCGCAGCATATCTGCCGCAAACTCGTGGCCCACTTCATCGCCGACAATCCACCGCCGGATGTGATTACCGCGATGGTCAAAGAGTGGAAGGCGAGCGACGGCAATCTGGCCAAGGTCTATGCCGCCATGCTCAACCATCCGCGGGCCTGGCAGGAGCCCGGTGCCAAGATGAAGCTGCCTTTCGACTATGTCGTCTCCGGACTTCGCGCTTTTGGCATCACCAGGAAGAACTGGCGCGAGCGCATGTCTCCGGGTGGTGATGATAGCTACACGCCTTTTGATACACCGGTTGCGGCTGCAGCGCAGCAGGCATTGAAGAGCGCAAGCGACGAGATGGCACCCGCCATGCAAGGCGATGGCGCGCAGATGGCGATGGAGAAGCCGCCAACAGATACGAAAACGGCGATGCCTTCCGATCCGGCGCAACTGCCAAAGCCGAAGGCAAGCCTTGCCCGGACGCTGACGGTGGCAGCCCTTCGCCGCATGGGCCAGCCGGTGTGGCAGCCCCCGAGCCCCGCGGGCTTCGAGGAGGGCGTTGCCTCATGGCTTTCGCCCAGCCAGATGAGCGAGCGCATTCTGTGGGCGCGCAAGGCATCCGGCGCGCTCGGCAAGGATATGGAGCCGAAAAAGCTTCTTGAAGTGTCGCTGGCCGATCAGGCGCGCGACGACACGATCCGTGTGGTGGGGCAGGCGCCGAACCGGGTCAGCGGTTTGACGCTGGCGCTGTCTTCCCCCGAATTCAACAGGAGATAGGATATGGCCTTCTCTCAGGATATGATGTTGAGCCGCCGCGGCTTCTTGATGACCGCTTGCTGTGCAGCCGCTGTGCCCGCCTTCTCTCCGGTCAGCTTCGCCGCAATGCCGGGCGAAAACCGCTTCGTGACGATCGTTCTTCGCGGTGCAATGGACGGGCTCGATCTGGTGCAGCCCTATGGCGACCCTGCCTTTGCCCAATTTCGCCCGACATTGGCGCTGAAGCCCGATGACGGTCTGATCGATCTCGACGGGCATTTCGGCCTGAACCCTGCGGCGGAGGCACTGATGCCGATGTGGCAGGCGAAGGAGTTGGCCTTCGTCCACGCGGTCTCGACGCCCTATCGCGACCAGCGCAGTCATTTCGATGGACAGGACATGCTTGAGAGCGGCGCGGAGGCGGTGCATGGCGAACGCACCGGCTGGCTGAACCGAGCGCTGTCTGCCATCCCGCGATCCGAAGATCGCAAGGCAATCGATATCAACACATCGATGGAGCTCATTCTGTCGGGGCCGAACGAGGCGGATGTCTGGGCCTCCGGCTCCAACATGACGATGGCGGCCGATGAAGTCGGTTTCTTCAAGCGGCTCTATGCCAATGATGCGGAGTTCAGCCGGGTGCTGGCCGAAGCGCTGCGCACCGATATGGCGGCCGAGCAATTGTTTCAGGATGAGAAGCGCGGGCAGGGCATTCGCGATATTGCCAAGCTTGCTGGCGGCATGCTGCGCGAGGACTATCGCATCGCCAGCTTTTCTGTCGATGGCTGGGACACGCATGCGGGACAGAAGGGACAGTTTGCCCGCACCGTGAAGGATCTGACCATTGCGCTGACGACGCTGAAAGATGCGCTTGGGCCCGATGTGTGGAAGAAGACAACGGTCCTCGCAATGACGGAATTTGGCCGCACGGCGAGGGAGAATGGCACTAGTGGAACCGACCATGGCACGGGCGGCGTCGCCATTGTCGCAGGAGGCGGCATTCAGGGCGGTCGTGTTCTCGGCAAATGGCCGGGCCTGGGTGACGGCAAGTTGCTGGACGATCGCGACCTGATGCCGACCGGCGACGTGCGCGAAGTTGCTGCCGCCATGCTCTACCGCCAGTTCGATGTCGGCAGCGAAGCCCTGACCAATGGTATTTTTCCGGGACTGTCTTTCGACAGGTCGTCGGCCTACCTCAAGATATGAGCGGCGTTCGATGAGATCACGGTCTCTACTCTTTTTCGAGAAAGCGTTGGAACGCCTTCAGAGTCTTTTCGCTAACATGGTGCTCAATTCCTTCGGCATCGGCCCGTGCCGTGTCCGGGTCGATGCCAAGACGGCATAGGAACGCTTCGACGATCTCGTGGCGCCGTCTCGTCTGCTCGGCCAATTGCTGGCCATCTTCGGTGAGGAAAATGCCGCGATAGCGTCGTTGCGTGATCAGTCCTTCTTCAGCAAGGCGCTTCAACATTTTGGCAACGGTTGGCTGCTTGACGCCGAGACGTTGGGCAATATCGATCTGACGTGCCTCACCGGAATGCTCGATCAGGTCGGCGATCAACTCAACATAGTCTTCCATGAGTTCGCTGCGACGTGCCTCCCTGCTTTTCTGAAAAGCTTCGGCATGCGTTTCCACCTCGGTGGAAGACAGTCGGCTTTCATTGGGGATGGGCTGCTTCATCGGTCGAGACTCTTCACGCTTCCGTTCTTTGTTTTGTCGCGTGTCGTTATCGCAAAACCGGTGAGCACTTTTGCGCGACATGCTTTGAAGCGTGTCGCGATCCTTCAGATTCGCGCCTTACGCTTCCGTTCTTTGTTCTGTCGCATCTCGTCATCGCAAAACCGCTGCACACTTTTGAGCGAGATGCTTTATGATCATCTCATATAGCCTGTGAATTTCCAGAGTATTGATGAAATGCTCTCAGCCCAGGCCTGGGACCGGAACGCCGAAGGTCTGAAGCAGCAGCACCGCGTTCAGGCACAGGATGATGACGGTGCCTACGATCGCTGCGATGTCGAGCAACCGTTTGTTGGCGAAGCTGCCCATGATCGCGGGATTGCGCGTGAACATGACGAGCGCGATCATCGGAATCGGCAGGGCGAAGGACAGCACGACCTGACTATAGACCAGCGCATCGGTGGTGTTGACGCCCATCAGCACGACGACAAATGCCGGCAGCATGGTAACAAGGCGGCGCAGCCAGATCGGGATATGGAAACCGACGAAACCCTGCATGATCATCTGCCCCGCCATTGTACCGACGGCGGAAGACGACATGCCCGAGGCCATCAGTGAAATGAGGAATACCATCGCCGCTGCGCCGCCCAGCAACGGCGTAAGCGTGTGATAGGCGGTTTCGATCTCGGCGACATCCGTATGGCCGGCATGGAAAGCCGCCGCCGCCATGATCACCATCGCCATGTTGACCATCCCTGCGACGGCAAGGGCGATGACGCATTCCCAGTTGGAAAAGCGCAGGAGTGTCTTTCGCTCGGCGTCGTTGCGGGCCGTGGCACGATGCTGTGTGAGGCCCGAGTGGAGATAGAGCGCGTGGGGCATAACCGTCGCTCCGATAATGCCGACCGAGATCGTCAGCGCCGCTGCATCCGGCATGGAGGGGGTGATCACGCCAAGACCGGCTGCGGCCCAGTCAACCGGCGCGATGAACATCTCGATGACATAGCAAATGCCGATAACGGAGACCAAAGCCCCGATGATCAGTTCCATGGGGCGGAAACCGCGCCCATCGAAGAGAAGAATACCATAGGTGACGACGGCCGTGACCGCCATGCCGGCAAGCGGCGGCATGCCGAAGAGCAACGACAGACCGATCGCACCGCCAAGGAACTCTGCCAGATCGGTCGCCATGGCTGCGATTTCGCTGACGATCCACATGACAATCCTGACCGGTGTGGAGAACTGGTCGTGGCACATCTCCGCGAGATTGCGGCCCGTGACGATGCCGAGTTTGGCCGAAAGGGCCTGGAACATCATGGCGATCAGATTCGCCATCAGCACGACCCATAGCAGCGAATAGCCATAACCGGAGCCCGCCTGGATGTTCGTCGCGAAATTGCCGGGGTCCATATAGGCGATTGAGGCAACGACAGCCGGTCCAGCAAAGAGCAGCAGCGAGCCGACACCGCGTCGCTCTCCGGTCAGAACTTCTCGTATTTTTGCATCGGTTCGTTCCGACAGGGTCGGTCGCGTCACTGTGTCCATCATCAGGCTCTCCACGTCGCTGCACTGCAACATAGCAAAGGCTAATTCTCTGTCAATGAGCTATGATTGGGAGATAAGGCAAATTGAAAACATCGTCCCTTCGGACTCGATTAGCGAGTTTCCGACAGGACGATGCGAAGATGAGACAAGAGTTGATGAGGCGCGCGTTGGGGGCGCGAGATCGTACGATGCCGCACACCGCCTCGAAATATGGTCGAGGTCAGCGGGATACGCTCAGACCTCGATAGTTCCGACCGAATTCAGCGGCGGAAGCGGTGTTGGCGTACCGTTTTCATCCATGGCAACCATGATGAAGGTGCCAGCCGTGACCTTCTCCAGCTTGTCGTAGCGAGAGCGCTGCGCCCATGCCTCGACGCAAAGGGTGATCGAGGTACGTCCGGTGCGGGTGATATCGGTATAGATGGACAGCGTGTCACCGATCTTGACGGGAAGCTCGAAGGCCATTTCCTTCACCGCCGCCGTCACCACGCGACAGCGCGCCCGCTCGGCAGCACGAATGCCGCTTGCCAAGTCCATCTGAGACATGACCCAGCCCCCAAAAATATCCCCCGCCGGGTTGGCATCGGCCGGCATGGCCAGCGTGCGAAGCGTCAGTTCACCGGTGGGCTTGGGGGCTTGGTTCATTGGGTTGTCTCTCCATGGACATCTGAGTTCTTGTAAATCACGCGATGGTCCTATGCCTTCGTCAAAAACTGCCGCGTTGCATAGAGCGCAATGGCAGCCGCATTCGAGACGTTCAGCGACTTGATTTCGCCGGGCATGTCGAGGCGCGCCAGATGCGTGACCGTTTCGCGCGTCTTCTGGCGCAGGCCTTTGCCTTCGGCACCGAGAACCAAGGCAATCTTGTCGCCGCTGAAGGTCTGCTCGATGGGGGCGGGGCCTTCGGAGTCGAGGCCGATGGAGGTGAAGCCGAGCTTGTGCAGTTCACCCAGCGCATCGGCAAGATTGGTGATCTGGATATAGGGGATCATTTCCAGCGCGCCGGAGGCGGATTTTGCCAGCACGCCGGATTCGGTCGGGCTGTGGCGCATGGTGGTGATCAAGGCACCAGCGTTGAAGGCGACGGCCGAGCGCATGATGGCGCCGACATTGTGCGGATCGGTGACCTGATCGAGAACCAGGATCAGCGGGCTGTCCTTCAGGGCCGAAAGCTTGCGCACTGGCAGCGGCCGGGTTTCCAGCATCACGCCCTGGTGGATGGCGTCAGGACCAAGAACCTTATCGATGTCCTGCGGCGCAACCATCTCGACCGGGAAGGGCTGGGCGGTGGCTTCGCCGATTTCCAGTCGAGCGAACGCGTTTTGCGTCACGGACAGCTTGATGATCTGCCGTTCCTTATTGGCAAGGGCGGCACGCACCGTATGCAGGCCGTAGAGATAGACCTGGTCGGCGCCAAGCTGCGGCGGCTTCCAGTCATCTGCGCCCTTGTTGCGGCGCTTTTGCTGCGGCGGTGTGGGGATTTCTCCGCGCTCACGCTTACCGTCGCGCACTGCGCGTCGGAGGTTGGCATAGTGCGTGTCGCGGGTGGATTTGTCTTTGGGATCGTCTTTGCTCATGTCGCCTTATATCGCTGCCGGGTCATCCGCACCAGTCCCCGCCGCATGAGCTGGCGCCATCCACAGGGCTTTGACACTGCTCGAATTTTTTCCTGAAATTTCGACACGCATCGTGTTGACAGAACGATGAAGGGCCGTCATATACGCGGCCACAGACGACGAACGGCGCAGCGCCGAACGGACATCTGGACTAAGCTTGGTCGCTTGATCCTCGCAGAATACTGGAGGGATGCCCGAGTGGTTAAAGGGGACGGACTGTAAATCCGTTGGCTCAGCCTACGTTGGTTCAAATCCAACTCCCTCCACCATTCTGCACGGATCGAAATCACCGCCGCGGGTATAGCTCAATGGTAGAGCAGCAGCCTTCCAAGCTGAATACGCGGGTTCGATTCCCGCTACCCGCTCCAAACATGCTCCCCTACATAGATCTTGTTCGATTGCAGATGACTTCGATGTTTTGCGTTGAGGCGTTCCGCGATTCGAACTTCAATCACGAGATATCGTCTGTCTGATTCCTCGTCTCTGGGTGAGAGCGGATCAGCGGCGACCGCAGAATCACCGACCGCCGATCGCGATTCGGTGAAGTCAGTTGAGATGACGATCCGCACCATGAACTGACGTGGCTGCTGACTGCAGCACTGGTAGGATGGTTTCAACCCTTCGTAGCCTGTCGTCCATGCTTGACTTCGAAGAGGTCACGCGCGGAGCGCCCCGAACGGGTTCACTACTCCCTGAAATTTAGAGGTCTGAGGAAATGTGAGGAGAGTATGTGACTCACGTCTCCCTAGAGGCTCCGGCTGGTGCAGAGGCTGTAGGATTAGACGTGTTGCTCGAGATGTGCTGTTCGGGCGCAAGAACTGCGGCACTGCCAGGATATAGAAGACTCTTTCGAGCGCTCGGACAAAAGTACGTCTGGCTGGGATGGGCTGCGGTCTTGCCAAAGGCCGCAGCATTTCTTCGGGGGTTTAGCTCGCGGTGTAGTAGACGAACTGCGCAACCGACGCGGCCAACAGCATGAAGGTGAGTGCTGCGCCAATCTTTAACTGTCGAGAGCGCCGTGTACGGCCGCCGGACCAGTCATAGGCCATGGGTTCAGACATCCTTTTGGTTATTCGTTATGTCTAAAGTAGTGGTCTTCTATGCTTGCGTGAAGCTGACGGCAATCACCAGAAGGGACAGGCGAGTTCTTTGGCTTGTTTTAGAGCCGCTTTACGCGGCCGCGAAGAATCAATTTGGCGGATACAGTCCTGGTACCCTTCGCTTTCGATGGAGATGGGAAGCCCGAAAGATTCGGTTTCGGGCTTCATATTATTAAGAGAGCGGTCCGGCTCGCTTAGCTGAAGTAGGGCTGGACATAAGGCCAGACTTCGACAGCGCCATGATAGAGCATGTTGAGCGCGACATAGACGATGACGGCGAGGCCGACATAGGAGATCCAGCGATAGCGGTGGAGCAACTTGGCGACGAAGTTGGCGGCAAGGCCCATCAGCGCGATCGACACGACCAGGCCGATGATGAGGACAGTCACGTGGTCCTGTGCGGCACCGGCAACGGCCAGAACGTTGTCCAGCGACATGGAGACGTCGGCAATGACGATCTGGGTTGCGGCCTGGAAGAACGTCTTGTGACCCTTGGTCAGATCGGCTTCCGCATCGGTGACCGTGTCTCCTGCAGACGCGTTTTGTTCGCGAAGTTCGCTCCACATCTTCCAGCACACCCAGACGAGCAGGAGCCCGCCGAAAAGCTGGAGGCCGACGATTGCAAGCAACTGAACTGTCAGCGCCGCAAAAGCGATGCGCAGCACGGTTGCGGCGATGATGCCGACGAGGATCGCCTTGCGGCGCAGATGAGCGGGAAGGCCTGCGGCGGCCAGACCGATGACGATGGCGTTATCACCTGCGAGAACCAGGTCGATCGCGATGACCTGTAGAAAGGCGGTGAAGCCAGCTGCTGTAAAGATTTCCATTCTATATCCCGAAGCGTAGGCAAAGGGCCGCGCGAAAAGCGACGCCGAAGTGATGTGTGAAGAGCGCTAGAGCCTGTTTCAATCGCCGTTTCCCCCTGGCGATTTCGGCTGGCAATATGACAGGAATTGGATCGAGGTAAAGAGTAACGGTCCTTCAGCCGCGTCACGGGCCCCTTAAAGTGGTTGATAACGCGGTGAAACATCCCCATATGCCGGCAATCGCGCTGCTTTTGGCTGCCGATTCCACGCGTCGACAATTAAGTCTTGCGCATTCGGTTACAAAGCCTTAAACGGCGACACCAAACCGGTTCGCCGGGAAAACTACTTCACGTTCACAGGAAGCAATTCACATGGCAAAGAGCAAGTTTGAGCGGAATAAGCCGCACGTCAACATCGGCACGATCGGTCACGTTGACCACGGCAAGACGTCTTTGACTGCCGCGATCACGAAGTACTTCGGCGAGTTCAAGGCGTATGACCAGATCGACGCGGCTCCTGAAGAGAAGGCTCGTGGTATCACGATTTCGACGGCGCACGTTGAGTATGAGACGCCGAACCGTCACTACGCTCACGTTGACTGCCCCGGCCACGCCGACTACGTGAAGAACATGATCACTGGTGCTGCGCAGATGGACGGTGCGATCCTGGTTTGCTCTGCTGCTGACGGCCCGATGCCGCAGACGCGCGAGCACATCCTGCTTGCTCGCCAGGTTGGCGTTCCGGCGATCGTCGTGTTCCTCAACAAGGTCGACCAGGTTGACGACGCAGAACTTCTGGAGCTCGTCGAGCTTGAAGTTCGCGAACTTCTGTCGTCCTACGACTTCCCAGGCGACGACATTCCGATCGTCAAGGGTTCGGCACTGGCTGCTCTTGAAGATTCCGACAAGAAGATCGGCGAAGACGCCATCCGCGAGCTGATGGCTCAGGTTGACGCTTACATCCCGACGCCTGAGCGTCCGATCGACCAGCCGTTCCTGATGCCGATCGAAGACGTGTTCTCGATCTCTGGTCGTGGTACGGTTGTGACCGGCCGCGTTGAGCGTGGTATCGTCAAGGTTGGTGAAGAAGTCGAAATCGTCGGCATTCGTGCGACATCTAAGACGACTGTTACCGGCGTTGAAATGTTCCGCAAGCTGCTCGATCAGGGCCAGGCTGGCGACAACATCGGTGCACTGGTTCGTGGCGTACAGCGCGATGGCGTTGAGCGTGGTCAGATCCTTTGCAAGCCAGGTTCGGTCAAGCCGCACAAGAAGTTCATGGCAGAAGCCTACATCCTGACGAAGGAAGAAGGCGGCCGTCATACGCCGTTCTTCACGAACTACCGTCCGCAGTTCTACTTCCGTACGACTGACGTAACCGGTATCGTTTCGCTTCCAGAAGGCACGGAAATGGTTATGCCTGGCGACAACGTCACGGTTGAAGTCGAGCTGATCGTACCGATCGCGATGGAAGAAAAGCTGCGCTTCGCTATCCGCGAAGGCGGCCGTACCGTCGGCGCCGGCATCGTCGCTTCGATCATCGAGTAATCTTTTCCCGCAAGGGATTTGACAAAGCCCCGCTGGTGACAGCGGGGCTTTTGCTTTTTGGGGTACACGGGATCTTCTTATGTTCAAACGACAGATGACCAGATGCCGTATTCAGATCGTCGAAACAAAAACATCCGGTGAGCGACCCCACCGGATGTACTTTCAAAGATCCATTCTGTCAGCACCGCCGGTCCGCTTTGTCGCGGGCCAGCGTTGCGACTATCGTTTTCAGAACTCTTCCCACTGACCTGGAGCAGCAACAACGGCTGTTCTTCCGCCAAACGCTTTGGTCAACCTGCCGCCCAGTGCGCGGGCGGGAGAAAGGACCGGCGTTGCATCGAGCGATGCGGCGCGAAGGGCAGGGGCCGTATCGTCCAGCTTGAAGCGGGTGATGAGGCGGGCGAGGTTGGATGCCTCATCGGCCAGACGATTGGAGGAGGCCGTCGATTCCTCCACCATGGCGGCATTCTGCTGCGTCATCTGGTCCATATGGTTGACGGCGGTGTTGACCTCGGACAGTCCAGTGGACTGCTCCCGAGCTGCGGTGGCGATGGAGTGGACGTGCTCGTTGATCTTGACCACATGGTTCTGGATCTGACCGAGGGCTTCGCCCGTCGCCGTGACCAGCTTGACGCCAGACTGCACCTCATCGCCGGAGCGGGAGATCAGCGTCTTTATTTCCTTCGCAGCGTTGGCGGAGCGTTGCGCTAGCTCGCGGACCTCCTGGGCAACGACGGCAAAGCCCTTGCCGGCGTCGCCAGCGCGCGCTGCTTCGACGCCCGCGTTGAGCGCCAGCAGATTTGTCTGGAAGGCAATCTCATCGATAACGTTGATGATCTGGCCAATCTCACCAGAGGCCTGTTCGATGCGGCCCATGGCGGAGACAGCATTCTGCACCACGGCGCTGGACTGTTCGGTCGAACGGCGTGCCTCGTCAACCATATGGCTGGCCTCGGTGGCGCGCTCGGTGGAGTTCTTCACCGCTGCGGTGATTTCCTCCAGCGCCGCAGAGGTCTCTTCGAGAGAGGCAGCCTGCTGCTCGGTGCGCTTGGACAGCTCGCCGGAGGCTGTGCGCATCTCGCCTGCGCCACCATTGATGGTTTCGATTGCGACGCGAACCTGACCGAGGAGGTGACGAAGGTTTGCCATGGTGTGGTTGACGTTGTCTCGTAGTTCGGCAAACGCACCCTGGAAGTCACCATGCATGCCAGCCGTCAGATCGCCGTCCGACAGCGCGGAGATGACGCGGCGGGTTTCTGCAACACCGCGATCGACCGAGGCGACCAACTCGTTGACCTGAGCTGCGAACCTGTCGAGATCGACATTGTTGTAGTTCTTGGTGATGCGCTTGGTAAAGTCGCCGGCCACGGCTGCCGAGACCACCTCACCGATATTAGATTGCAGATCTGCGCTCTTTGCCTGAAGCGCTGCCTCCTGGGCGTTCATCTCACGCACCTTGATGGCGTTCTGCTTAAAGACTTCGACAGCACGCGCCATCTCACCAAGCTCGTTCTTCAGTTCCGTGAAGGGCACATCCACGTCGAGATCGCCTTCGGCGAGCTTACGCATGACAGCCGTGGAACTGCCAACCGGTTCGGCAATGCCCCGATACAGCGCGAAGCCACCAAACAGAGCGAAACCCGTAAGGCCGATCAGACCGGCAAGGTTCACCCAGTCTGAATTGGTAACCGCCGCATCGCCCTCTGCGTTTCGTGTCGTCATCAGGGCTCGCTCAGTTTCCTGAATGGCCCCAATGGTGCTGCGGATATTGTCCATATAAGATTTGCCCGCACCTTGAGCCTCGAGCGCTCTTGCCTCCTCGGCGGTGGCCGCATTGCGCATCAGCGCAATCTCTTTCTCTGCAATGTTTGTGCGCCAAGCCCTGGCCTGGTCGTCAAGCGCAGCAAGTCTCTGCTGCTGGGCGGGGTTGTCCGCAGTCAATTCCTTTACCTTGGCTAGTCCAGCTTCGTAGTCCTTGATCCCGCCACGATAGGGATCGAGGAACTCGTCCTTGCCGGCGATGAGATAGCCGCGCAATCCCGTTTCCTGATTGACGATAGCAACGAGAATGCTGTTCGTCGCCCGGTAGACTTCATTGGTGTGTTGGATCCAGCCATTCGTCTTGTCGATGAAATGAATGCTGCGATAATTGAGAATGCTGACCGTTGCCGCGACAACGATGAGGATCGCGAAGGTGATCGTGATCTTGAGAGAGGTCTTCATATGTTGCAGTTGATTTATCATGTCTCTTAGCCGCAGATGAACGAGGAGCACTGATGCGACCGACCAGCATGACTGGACACCCGCACCGCCGGAAAGCGCGCGGGAAGCCATCATATCTCCCTGCAGCAGAATGAAGTATGGAGCGCCGCTACAACTCATTCGAGCGGCGTTTGTCTCGCGGCCTAAAGACGGACGTAACAAGACGATGCCATAACGAGGCAATACTCAGTTTGGTTCACGCAGATATTCAAAAATTTCTATTTAAGCGGGTTTATATTTTGTAAATACTCTGTTAATATTTTAGTAATTCAAATTATACACATGCGACAGCGTGTTTTTACACGTCTTCTTCCTAGACCTGCCTGTGGATCGCGGGATCGAGGAAAAAAGCAAAAATACCCTTGCCAATCTTGGCGCATCGCCTTAAAGGAGGCGCACACCGCATGGGCGAGGCGTGAAGCTGAGTCTGGGCTGGTCTTAAAGGGGTATAGCTCAGTTGGTAGAGCGGCGGTCTCCAAAACCGCAGGTCGGGGGTTCGAGCCCCTCTGCCCCTGCCACGTCCTCACTCGCAAGCGCGCAACTTCGCTGCATGGCGGATGGGGTGCCGGTTATCCGGCGAATTCGCCGAATGTCGATTTCCTCTTGTTAAAATGGGAATCGGCGTTTATGTAGGGTCAAAACAGACACGCGGTGCGTGGGGCTGATTAGTATCGGCTTTACGCGCCGTAATTGCGTGGGCAGTCAATGGCATCCAAAACCAATCCGTTTACGTTTCTGCAGCAGGTGCGCGCCGAAGCGTCGAAGATCACATGGCCATCGCGCCGCGAGACCATGATTTCCACGGCAATGGTGCTGGTTATGGTCATTTTTGCGGCTCTGTTCTTCTTTGCGGCAGATCAGCTCATCGGCTGGTTGCTCAGCCTCGTGCTGAACGTCGGCCGCTAACGAATCGAACGGAGAACTATAATGGCAGCGCGTTGGTATATCGTTCAGGCCTACTCGAATTTCGAGAAGAAGGTTGCTGAATCGATCGAAGAAAAGGTTCGCCAGAAGGGTCTGGACCATTTGTTCGAGAGAATCCTCGTTCCGACTGAAAAGGTCGTCGAGGTGCGTCGCGGTCGCAAGGTCGATAGCGAACGCAAGTTCTTTCCAGGTTACGTGCTGGTGCGCGCCAACCTGACGGATGAGGCCTATCACCTCATCAAGAATACGCCGAAAGTCACCGGCTTCCTCGGTTCCGACAACAAGCCGGTTCCGATCCCCGACTCCGAGGCCGACCGTATTCTCGGTCAGGTTCAGGAGGGCGTCGAGCGGCCGAAGTCTTCGGTATCGTTCGAAATCGGCGAGCAGGTTCGCGTCTCCGACGGTCCGTTTGCATCGTTCAACGGTGTTGTTCAGGACGTCGATGAAGAGCGCTCGCGTCTTAAGGTCGAAGTCTCGATCTTCGGTCGCGCTACTCCGGTGGAGCTGGAGTACAATCAGGTCGAAAAGGTCTGATCAGGTTTCGAGGGGCTTTCGTGCCCTTCATCAAATACATCAGGATAGTCGAGCAAGTACTTGCTTTGAAAGCCTGATGGAATGCGGCCACAGTCGCAGAACGCGTGGAAGATCGTCTGGCTCTTAAGCCGGGGCAGGGATCGAACCACGCAACCGCAGCCGCCGGATTTTCCGGCATATGGGCCGGGCAACCGGTTCGATTTGAAAGGCAGAGAGAAATGGCTAAGAAAGTTGCAGGCCAGCTCAAGTTGCAGGTAAAGGCAGGATCGGCTAACCCGTCCCCGCCAATCGGACCTGCGCTTGGTCAGCGTGGCATTAACATCATGGAATTCTGCAAGGCGTTCAATGCCGCCACGCAGGAAATGGAAAAGGGTATGCCGATCCCGGTCGTCATCACCTATTACCAGGACAAGTCCTTCACCTTCGCGATGAAGCAGCCGCCGATGACCTATTGGCTGAAGAAGGAAGCTAAGATCACCTCCGGTTCCAAGACGCCTGGCAAGGGCGCCAAGGTCGGTTCCATCACCAAGGCTCAGGTCAAAACGATCGCAGAAGCCAAGATGAAGGATCTGAACGCAGCCGATATCGAAGGCGCAATGGCAATGGTTGAGGGCTCCGCCCGCGCCATGGGCCTGGAAGTGGTAGGTTGATCATGGCTAAGCTTGCAAAGCGCGTACAGAAGATCCGTGAAGGTGTTGACCCGAACAAGCTCTACGGCCTGACCGATGCCATTTCGATGGTTAAGGAACGGGCTGTCGCCAAGTTCGACGAAACCATCGAAGTTGCAATGAACCTCGGCGTTGACCCGCGTCACGCCGACCAGATGGTTCGTGGCGTTGTCAACCTGCCGAACGGCACAGGCCGCGACGTTCGCGTTGCTGTCTTCGCTCGTGGCGCCAAGGCTGACGAAGCCAAGGCAGCTGGTGCAGACATCGTTGGTGCCGAAGACCTGCTGGAAACGGTTCAGGGCGGCAAGATCGATTTCGACCGCGTTATCGCGACCCCTGACATGATGCCGCTCGTCGGTCGTCTCGGCAAGGTTCTCGGCCCGCGCGGCATGATGCCGAACCCGAAGGTCGGTACGGTTACGATGGATGTCGCTGGTGCCGTCAAGGCTTCCAAGGGCGGCGCTGTCGAGTTCCGCGTCGAAAAGGCCGGTATCGTTCACGCTGGCGTTGGCAAGGCTTCGTTCGATGCCAAGGCGCTGGAAGAAAACATCAAGGCTTTTGCTGACGCCGTCATCAAGGCCAAGCCTACGGGTGCAAAGGGCAACTACGTTAAGCGCGTAGCCATCTCCTCGACCATGGGCCCAGGTTTCAAGATCGACCCTTCGTCGGTTACGGCCTAATCCATTCGCCGCGCTTCGTAATGAGGCGCGGCAACCCAAATTTCCGGCTCGCAAGGGCCGGAAATTTCCGGGGCAACCCGGAATTCCTGTCCGAGATTGCAGGTGGTCGGTATCTCTCGGGATATTGGCCTTAATCATTCAACCTGCATGAGACGGGTAAGAGCCCGGATTTTCGCATCGAGACGATGCTAAATAATCCGGTTCGAACCTGATGTGCCTGTGCCTGAAGCCGTTTGCGGCGACAGAGCGGGGGACAGGATCCTCAAGCGTCGCTTGGGATTTCGGCAACGAAATTCCTTGAGGCAAAGGCAAACCCGATGGGTGCACATTCAATGTGTAGTCATCTACTGGAGACAGACAGTGGAAAGAGCGGAAAAACGCGAATTCGTCACGGAGCTGAACGAAGTCTTCAAGGCTTCCGGTTCAGTTGTCGTGGCCCACTATGCTGGTGTCACAGTTGCGCAGATGAACGATTTTCGTTCGAAAATGCGTGCTGCTGGCGGCACCGTCAAGGTCGCGAAGAACCGCCTGGCCAAGATCGCTCTTCAGGGTACGGAGTCGGAAGGGATGTCAGATCTCTTCAAGGGACAGACGCTGATTGCATACAGCACTGACCCTATGATTGCTCCGAAAGTCGTCATGGACTTCGCCAAGACCAACGACAAGGTCGTTGTACTGGGCGGCGCCATGGGCGCAACCACGCTGACAGCAGATGCAGTCAAGTCGCTTGCGACCCTGCCTTCGCTGGACGAGCTGCGTGCAAAGCTGCTGGGCCTTCTCAATGCCCCGGCAACGCGCATCGCAACGGTTGTGGCAGCACCGGCAAGCCAGCTTGCTCGTGTGTTCTCGGCTTACTCCAAGAAGGACGAAGCCGCTTAAGGCGGTTTTTCGCTGTAAATATTCAAACCGGTTCGAACCGAATTAAAGGAACTGAAAAATGGCTGATCTCGCAAAGATCGTAGAAGACCTCTCCTCGCTGACCGTTCTGGAAGCTGCTGAGCTTTCCAAGCTGCTCGAAGAGAAGTGGGGCGTTTCGGCTGCTGCTCCTGTAGCAGTTGCTGCTGCTGGCGGCGGTGCTGCTGCTGCTGCTCCTGAAGAAGAAAAGACCGAGTTCGACGTTATCCTGGTTGACGCTGGCGCCAACAAGATCAACGTCATCAAGGAAGTCCGCGCTATCACCGGCCTCGGCCTGAAGGAAGCTAAGGACCTCGTTGAAGGCGCTCCGAAGCCTGTTAAGGAAGCTGTTTCCAAGGCTGAAGCTGCTGACCTCAAGAAGAAGCTCGAAGACGCCGGCGCTAAGGTCGACGTTAAGTAATCTTGCGATTGCTGGCGGGAGAAGGAAAATCCTTCTCCCGTTGTCGCTCTGTTTGAAACCGATTACCCAAGAACCGCCTGAAAACGGTTCTTGGGTAATGGGTTCTTCAAGAGAATGGTTCCGAACCGGCTCATCAGGCAATCCGGCCTGATCGATCCGGGAAGTGGAACGAGATTGATTTTACCCATTATTCGACGGGGTCGACTGGCCATCGGTTCCCGTCCGTTGCAGGCCCGGATGCAATTTTAAAGGAGCGACGATGGCTCAGACCCTTTCGTTTAACGGTCGTAGGCGCGTACGCAAGTTTTTCGGCAGAATTCCAGAAGTAGCGGAAATGCCGAACCTCATCGAGGTTCAGAAGGCTTCGTATGACCAATTCCTCATGGTTGACGAGCCCAAGGGCGGACGTCCCGACGAGGGATTGAATGCCGTATTCAAATCCGTATTCCCGATCACCGACTTCTCCGGCGCGTCCATGCTGGAATTCGTATCTTACGAATTCGAGGCACCGAAGTTCGACGTCGAGGAATGCCGTCAGCGCGATCTGACCTACGCAGCGCCGCTCAAGGTGACGCTGCGCCTCATCGTGTTCGATATCGACGAGGATACAGGCGCGAAGTCCATCAAGGACATCAAGGAACAGTCCGTCTACATGGGCGACATGCCGCTCATGACCAATAACGGCACGTTCATCGTCAACGGTACCGAGCGCGTTATCGTGTCTCAGATGCACCGTTCGCCGGGCGTCTTCTTCGACCACGACAAGGGCAAGAGCCACTCTTCCGGCAAGCTGCTCTTTGCTGCGCGCGTCATCCCTTATCGCGGTTCCTGGCTCGATATCGAATTCGACGCCAAGGATGTCGTGTTCGCTCGTATCGACCGTCGCCGCAAGCTTCCCGTCACGTCGCTGCTCATGGCGCTTGGCATGGATGGCGAAGAAATCCTGTCGACGTTCTACACCAAGGCGACCTACACTCGCGAAGCTGACGGCTGGCGCATTCCTTTTCAGCCCGAGACGTTGAAGAACGCCAAGGTCATCACCGACATGATCGACGCCGATACCGGCGAAGTCGTTGTCGAAGGTGGCAAGAAGCTGACCCCGCGCCTCCTGCGTCAGTTGACGGACAAGGGCCTGAAGGCTCTCAAGGCGAGCGACGAAGACCTGTACGGCAACTTCCTTGCCGAAGACATCGTCAACTACGAGACGGGTGAAATCTATCTCGAAGCCGGCGACGAAATCGACGACAAGTCGCTGACAGTCATTCTCGGCCACGGCTTCGACGAGATCTCCGTCCTCAACATCGACCACGTCAATGTTGGCGCCTATATCCGCAACACGCTTGCTGCAGACAAGAACGAGAACCGTCAGGACGCTCTGTTCGACATCTACCGCGTCATGCGTCCAGGTGAACCGCCGACCATGGATTCTGCGGAAGCCATGTTCAACTCGCTGTTCTTCGACTCCGAGCGTTACGACCTTTCTGCCGTCGGTCGCGTCAAGATGAACATGCGTCTCGATCTCGACGTGGAAGACACCGTGCGCACGCTGCGCAAGGACGACATCCTGGCCGTGGTCAAGATGCTGGTCGAGCTGCGTGACGGCAAGGGCGAAATCGACGACATCGACAACCTCGGCAACCGCCGTGTTCGTTCCGTCGGTGAGTTGATGGAGAACCAGTATCGTCTGGGTCTTCTGCGCATGGAACGCGCGATCAAGGAACGTATGTCCTCGATCGAAATCGACACCGTGATGCCGCAGGATCTGATCAATGCGAAGCCGGCAGCTGCTGCCGTTCGTGAATTCTTCGGTTCCTCGCAGCTGTCGCAGTTCATGGACCAGGTGAACCCGCTTTCGGAAATCACCCACAAGCGCCGTCTTTCGGCTCTTGGACCGGGCGGTCTGACGCGCGAGCGCGCAGGCTTCGAAGTCCGCGACGTTCACCCGACCCACTACGGCCGTATTTGCCCGATCGAAACGCCGGAAGGCCCGAACATCGGTCTGATCAACAGCCTGGCGACCTTCGCCCGCGTCAACAAGTACGGCTTCATCGAAAGCCCGTACCGAAAGATCGTGGACGGCAAGGTTACCACCGACGTGATCTACCTCTCCGCTATGGAAGAGGCGAAGTATTACGTCGCACAGGCCAATGCCGAGCTCGACACTGAAGGCGCATTCACGGAAGAATTCGTGGTTTGCCGTCATGCGGGCGAAGTTATGCTGGCTCCGCGTGACAACATCAACCTGATGGACGTTTCGCCGAAGCAGCTGGTTTCGGTCGCCGCGGCTCTCATTCCGTTCCTGGAAAACGACGACGCCAACCGCGCTCTCATGGGCTCGAACATGCAGCGTCAGGCCGTTCCGCTCCTGCGCGCCGAAGCACCGTTCGTCGGTACCGGCATGGAGCCGATCGTTGCCCGTGACTCCGGCGCTGCTATCGCAGCCCGTCGTGGCGGCGTGGTCGACCAGGTGGATGCGACCCGTATCGTTATCCGTGCAACGGAAGATCTCGATGCTGGCAAGTCCGGTGTTGACATCTACCGCCTGCAGAAGTTCCAGCGTTCCAACCAGAACACCTGCGTCAACCAGCGTCCGCTGGTTTCCGTCGGCGACGTTCTGAACAAGGGCGACATCATCGCGGACGGTCCTTCGACCGATCTCGGTGACCTGGCACTTGGCCGCAATGCGCTCGTCGCGTTCATGCCATGGAACGGCTACAACTACGAAGACTCGATCCTGATGTCCGAGCGCATCGTCTCCGACGACGTGTTCACCTCCATCCACATCGAAGAATTCGAAGTGATGGCTCGCGACACCAAGCTTGGTCCAGAAGAAATCACGCGCGACATTCCGAACGTTTCGGAAGAAGCGCTGAAGAACCTCGACGAAGCTGGTATCGTCTACATCGGTGCTGAAGTTCAGCCTGGCGATATCCTTGTCGGCAAGATCACACCGAAGGGTGAAAGCCCAATGACGCCGGAAGAAAAGCTTCTGCGCGCCATCTTCGGTGAAAAGGCTTCCGACGTTCGCGACACCTCCATGCGCATGCCTCCGGGCACGTTCGGTACGGTCGTCGAAGTTCGCGTGTTCAACCGTCACGGCGTCGAAAAGGACGAACGTGCGATGGCTATCGAGCGCGAGGAAATCGAGCGCCTGGCCAAGGACCGCGACGACGAACAGGCCATTCTGGACCGTAACGTCTATGGCCGTCTGGTCGACATGCTGCGCGGTCAGGTTTCGATTGCCGGTCCGAAGGGCTTCAAGAAGGGTGTTGAACTTTCCAACGCCGTCGTCTCCGAATATCCCCGCTCGCAGTGGTGGATGTTCGCGGTCGAGGACGAGAAGGTTCAGTCCGAGATCGAAGCTCTGCGTGGTCAGTACGACGAGTCCAAGTCGCGCCTTGAACAGCGCTTCATGGACAAGGTCGAGAAGGTCCAGCGCGGCGACGAAATGCCTCCGGGCGTGATGAAGATGGTCAAGGTCTTCGTTGCTGTGAAGCGCAAGATCCAGCCGGGCGACAAGATGGCCGGCCGTCACGGTAACAAGGGCGTTGTCTCGCGTATCGTGCCTGTCGAAGACATGCCGTTCCTGGAAGACGGTACGCATGTTGACATCTGCTTGAACCCGCTGGGCGTGCCTTCGCGCATGAACGTCGGTCAGATCCTCGAAACGCACCTCGCATGGGCTTGCGCCGGTATGGGCAAGAAGATCGGCGATCTGCTCGACGAGTATCGTAAGACGATGGACATCACCGATCTGAAGAAGGAACTGACGGAAGTCTACGCCTCCGAAGCGAAGGATGAAGTGTCTTCCTTCGACGACGACGCGCTGCTGCGCCTGGCAGAACAGTCCCGCAAGGGCGTCTCCATCGCAACGCCGGTCTTCGACGGAGCGCATGAGCCTGACGTTGCTTCCATGCTGAAGCGCGCAGGTCTGAATGAGTCCGGTCAGTCGGTTCTCTATGACGGACGTACGGGTGAGGCTTTCGACCGCAAGGTGACTGTCGGCTACATGTACATGATCAAGCTGAACCACCTTGTCGACGACAAGATCCACGCTCGCTCGATCGGTCCTTACTCGCTCGTTACCCAGCAGCCACTGGGCGGCAAGGCGCAGTTCGGCGGTCAGCGCTTCGGGGAAATGGAAGTCTGGGCTCTGGAAGCTTACGGCGCCGCCTACACGCTGCAGGAAATGCTCACCGTCAAGTCGGACGACGTGGCGGGCCGCACCAAGGTTTACGAAGCGATCGTCCGCGGCGACGACACCTTCGAAGCCGGTATTCCGGAGAGCTTCAACGTTCTCGTCAAGGAAATGCGGTCTCTGGGTCTCTCCGTCGAGCTGGAAAACTCCAAGCTCGAAGAGCAGCAGGCTGCCGATCAGCTGCCTGACGCGGCGGAATAAGATCAGAAAAGGCAGGCGCTTCGAAATGAGCGCCTGCCAGCTTCGCTCACGGATGCGTGTTCGTGGGCGGACACTTTCGCCGCATTTTGCGGATAGATCCATGTTTGAAGCACTGGCCGGTCAGCCCGGGAAAGATCGCGCCAGATGCAAGCAAGGGGCTCCATCCCCTTAAGGAGACAAGGCATGAACCAAGAGGTCATGAATCTTTTCAACCCGCAGGTGCCCGCGCAGCATTTCGATTCCATCCGGATTTCGATTGCTTCGCCGGAGAAAATCCTGTCGTGGTCTTACGGCGAGATCAAGAAGCCGGAAACCATCAACTACCGTACGTTCAAGCCTGAGCGTGATGGCCTGTTCTGCGCGCGCATTTTCGGACCGATCAAGGACTATGAGTGCCTGTGCGGTAAGTACAAGCGCATGAAGTACAAGGGCATCATCTGCGAAAAGTGCGGCGTTGAAGTGACGCTGTCGCGCGTTCGTCGTGAGCGCATGGGCCATATCGAGCTTGCTGCTCCCGTTGCCCATATCTGGTTCCTGAAGTCGCTGCCTTCGCGTATCTCGACCTTGCTCGACATGACGCTGAAGGATGTAGAGCGCGTTCTCTACTTCGAAAACTACATCGTGACCGAGCCTGGCCTGACTTCGATGAAGCAGAACCAGCTTCTGTCCGAAGAAGAGTACATGATTGCCGTCGATGAATTCGGTGAAGACCAGTTCACCGCGATGATCGGTGCTGAAGCGATCTATGAAATGCTCGCTTCGATGAACCTCGAAAAGATCGCTGGCGATCTGCGTTCCGATCTTGCTGAGACCACTTCGGATCTCAAGCAGAAGAAACTGATGAAGCGCCTGAAGATCGTCGAGAACTTCATGGAATCCGGCAACCGTCCGGAATGGATGATCATGAAGGTCGTCCCGGTGATCCCGCCGGACCTGCGTCCGCTGGTTCCGCTGGATGGCGGTCGCTTCGCGACGTCTGACCTCAACGATCTCTATCGTCGCGTCATCAACCGTAACAACCGTCTGAAGCGCCTGATCGAGCTTCGCGCACCGGGCATCATCATCCGCAACGAAAAGCGTATGTTGCAGGAATCCGTTGACGCGCTGTTCGACAACGGCCGTCGCGGCCGCGTCATCACGGGTGCCAACAAGCGTCCGCTGAAGTCGCTGTCCGACATGCTCAAGGGCAAGCAGGGCCGCTTCCGCCAGAACCTTCTCGGCAAGCGCGTCGACTATTCCGGTCGTTCGGTCATCGTGACCGGTCCGGAACTGAAGCTGCATCAGTGCGGCCTGCCGAAGAAGATGGCGCTCGAGCTGTTCAAGCCGTTCATCTATGCCCGCCTTGACGCCAAGGGTTATTCTTCCACCGTCAAGCAGGCCAAGAAGCTGGTTGAAAAGGAAAAGCCGGAAGTCTGGGATATCCTCGACGAGGTCATCCGCGAGCATCCGGTTCTTCTGAACCGCGCACCGACGCTGCACCGTCTGGGCATCCAGGCTTTCGAACCCACGCTGGTCGAAGGCAAGGCCATCCAGCTGCATCCGCTCGTCTGCACGGCGTTCAACGCCGACTTCGACGGTGACCAGATGGCCGTGCACGTTCCGCTGTCGCTTGAAGCGCAGCTGGAAGCACGCGTGCTGATGATGTCGACCAACAACATTCTGCACCCGGCAAACGGCGCACCGATCATCGTTCCTTCGCAGGACATGGTTCTCGGCCTTTACTACCTCTCGATCATGAACGAGCGCGAGCCCGGCGAAGGCATGGCCTTCTCCGACATGGGCGAACTGCATCATGCTCTGGAAAACAAGGTCGTGACGCTGCACGCGAAAATCCGTGGCCGCTTCAAGACGATGGATGCCGACGGCAAGTTGGTGTCCAAGATCTACGAAACGACACCTGGACGCATGATCATCGGCGAACTTCTGCCGAAGAATGTGAACGTGCCTTTCGAGACCTGCAACCAGGAAATGACCAAGAAGAACATCTCCAAGATGATCGACACGGTCTACCGTCATTGCGGCCAGAAGGACACGGTCATTTTCTGTGACCGCATCATGCAGCTCGGCTTCACCCATGCTTGCCGCGCCGGCATTTCGTTCGGCAAGGACGACATGATCATTCCGGACACCAAGGCAAAGATCGTTGGCGACACCGAATCCCTGGTGAAGGAATACGAGCAGCAGTACAATGACGGCCTCATCACCCAGGGCGAAAAGTACAACAAGGTTGTCGACGCCTGGGGCAAGGCGACTGAAAAGGTCGCCGAAGAAATGATGGCCCGCATTAAGGCTGTTGAGTTCGACGAGGAAACCGGTCGTCAAAAGCCGATGAACTCCATCTATATGATGAGCCACTCGGGTGCCCGCGGTTCACCGAACCAGATGCGTCAGCTTGGTGGTATGCGCGGCCTTATGGCCAAGCCATCGGGCGAGATCATCGAAACGCCGATCATCTCGAACTTCAAAGAAGGCCTGACCGTTAACGAGTACTTCAACTCGACCCACGGTGCCCGTAAGGGTCTTGCAGACACCGCCTTGAAGACGGCGAACTCCGGTTACCTGACACGTCGTCTCGTCGACGTTGCGCAGGACTGCATCGTCAACTCTCGTGATTGCGGCACCGACAAGGGCCTCACCATGACTGCCATCGTCGATGCCGGTCAGGTCGTTGCCTCGCTCGGCGCCCGTATTCTCGGTCGTACATCGCTCGACGACATCGACAACCCGGTTACTGGCGAGAACATCGTCAAGGCCGGCACGCTGATCGATGAAGCCGACGTTGCCGTGATCGAAAAGGCTGGCATCCAGTCCGTTCGCATCCGTTCGGCTCTGACCTGCGAAATCCAGGTTGGCGTCTGCGGCGTCTGCTACGGTCGTGACCTTGCACGCGGTACGCCCGTCAACATGGGCGAAGCTGTGGGCGTTATCGCCGCTCAGTCGATCGGTGAGCCAGGCACGCAGTTGACCATGCGTACGTTCCACCTTGGTGGTACGGCCAACGTGGTTGACCAGTCGTTCCTGGAAGCGTCCTACGAAGGCACGATCCAGATCAAGAACCGCAACATCCTCCGCTCGTCGGAAGGTGTCCTCATCGCCATGGGCCGCAACATGTCGGTCACCATTCTCGATGAGCGTGGCGTCGAGCGTTCTTCGCAGCGCGTCGCCTATGGTTCGAAGCTGTTCGTGGATGATGGCGACAAGGTCAAGCGCGGTCAGCGTCTGGCAGAGTGGGACCCTTATACCCGTCCAATGATGACGGAAGTGGAAGGTACCGTTCACTTCGAAGATCTGGTCGATGGTCTCTCCGTTCTCGAAGCGACCGACGAATCCACCGGTATCACCAAGCGTCAGGTTATCGACTGGCGTTCGACACCACGTGGTTCGGATCTGAAGCCTTCGATCGTGATCAAGGACGCGTCCGGCGCAGTTGCCAAGCTGTCTCGTGGCGGCGAAGCCCGCTTCCAGCTCTCGGTGGATGCCATTCTGTCGGTCGAGCCTGGTCAGAAGGTCTTCCAGGGTGACGTGCTTGCACGTTCGCCGCTGGAAAGCGCCAAGACCAAGGACATCACCGGTGGTCTGCCGCGCGTTGCCGAACTCTTCGAAGCGCGTCGTCCGAAGGATCACGCTATCATCGCTGAAATCGATGGTACGATCCGTCTCGGCCGCGACTACAAGAACAAGCGCCGTGTTCAGATCGAGCCTGCGGAAGACGGCGTCGAGCCAGTCGAATACCTGATCCCGAAGGGCAAGCCCTTCCATCTTCAGGAAGGCGACTACATCGAGAAGGGCGAGTACATTCTCGACGGCAACCCGGCACCGCACGACATTCTGGCGATCAAGGGCGTGGAAGCACTCGCTTCCTACCTCGTGAACGAAATCCAGGAAGTCTATCGTCTGCAGGGCGTTGTCATCAACGACAAGCACATCGAAGTCATCGTTCGTCAGATGCTGCAGAAGGTTGAGATCACGGATGCCGGCGACAGCCAGTACATCGTGGGCGACAACGTCGACCGCATCGAGATGGAAGACAACAACGATCGTCTGATCGAAGAAGGCAAGAAGCCTGCCTATGGCGAACCGGTTCTTCTCGGTATCACCAAGGCATCGCTGCAGACGCCGTCCTTCATCTCGGCTGCTTCGTTCCAGGAAACCACAAAGGTTCTCACGGAAGCTGCAATTGCCGGCAAGACGGACACGCTGCAGGGCCTCAAGGAAAACGTCATCGTCGGCCGCCTCATCCCGGCTGGTACCGGAGGCACCATGACGCAGATCCGCCGCATCGCGACGACCCGCGACGACCTCATCATCGAGGAGCGCAAGAAGAGCACTGGCTCTGCTTCCGCAAACCAGATGTTGCAGGACATGACGGAAAAGGCACCGGCTGCCGAGTAAGGCACTCACCGCAGGCACCTCGTGAGAGGGTCTTGCTCGTGGACATACAAACGCCCGGAGCAATCCGGGCGTTTTTTTGTTTTTGCACGGTGGCCGGAGATCGCCGGATTCCTCCTTGGACGGTGACGCAAATTGATGTGACTTGAACGATCGGGTTAACGGCCCTATCTTGAGGGCACTTCAACAGAGGAGACATGACGACGATGGATTTGACACTCGCAACCACTTTCCCTTTGGTTCTGCAGCGAGATGTTCTGTCCCATGGCTTCGTCGATTTCTCTTTCCGGTCTGTCCTGCATCAAGCCTGACAGCAAACCGCTTTTCACTCATATCGATTTCAGTTTTACCTGTGAGCGCATCGGGCTCGTCGGGCGCAATGGCGTGGGCAAAACGACGCTTTTGCACATGATTGCCGGCGACGTGATGCCCTATGCCGGTCGCGTCTCTGTGTCTGGCGCGGTTGCGCTGATGCGCCAGGACGGGATGACCCGGCCCGATGCGACGCTTGCGGATCTCTTCGGTTTGCGGGAGGCGCTGGCGCTGCTCGACCGTGCGGCCGCGGGGCAGGCGAGTGTCGACGAACTGGCCGAAGCGGACTGGACGGCTGGCGCCAGGATGGAAGCGGCGCTCGAGCATTACGGTCTTTGTGCGGCTCCAGACACGCCGCTTGCCACGCTTTCCGGCGGGCAGCGCGTGCGAGCTGCACTCGCGGCGATCACCATGGCCGAGCCGGATTTTCTTCTGCTTGACGAGCCGACCAATAATCTCGACCGGGCAGGGCGGGACATGGTAATCGAGCTTTTGCGTCACTGGCGGCGCGGCGCCATCGTCGTCAGCCATGATCGTGAATTGCTGGAAGAGATGGATGCGATCGCCGAACTGACAACGCTCGGCATGTCCCGTTATGGCGGGAATTACAGCGCGTATCGTGCGCTCAAGCAGTTGGAACTGGATGCGGCGACACATGACCTGTCGCATGCGGAAAGGGCAGGTCGTGAGGCGGCGCAACGCGCGCAGCAAGCGGCCGAGCGGAAAGCACGCAAGGACAGTGCCGGGGCAAAGAGCCGGAGCAGAGGCGATCAGCCGAAGATATTGATGGATGCAGCGAAGGGGCGGTCGGAAGCGTCTGGTGGAGCAGGCGCGCGCTTGCGCGACGCCCGACGTGAGGCGGCGGAGGCAACGCTGTCGTCCGCACGGTCCCGAATAGAAGTGCTTCAGCCGATCCGGATGGACATCGCCTCAACCGGCCTGGTCGCGGGCAGGATTGTCTTGCGGCTCGACGGTGTCACAGGCGGATACGATCGATCGGAGCCCGTCATCCGGGGCGTCTCCATGGCCATCACCGGGCCGGAACGCGTCGTGCTTGCCGGACCGAACGGAAGCGGGAAGACCACACTGCTGAAGATGATCTGTGGCGAGATGGCACCCTTCGAGGGCATGGTGGACATGAGGGTGCCGTTTGCCGTTTTGGACCAGCATGTCCAGTCTATTCGCGATGATCTGACCTTGCTTGAGAATTTCCGCCAGACCCATCCATCCGCCCTCGATGAAGAGGCTTATGCGGCTCTTGCCCGGTTCAAATTTCGTGCGGATGATGCGTTACGCAAGGCCGCCAGTTTGAGCGGCGGCGAACGCTTACGGGCGGGGCTCGCCTGCACGCTTGGCGCCGTGACACCGCCACAACTGCTGATCCTCGACGAGCCGACCAATCATCTCGATCTGGATGGGATCGCAGCGCTTGAGGCGGGACTGGCAGCCTATGACGGAGCCGTCCTCGCTATCAGTCACGACGAGGCTTTCGTGAAGGCGCTTTCGCCGGACAGGGTCATCCAGTTGGATCGATAGAGCGCCGTGCGTCCTCTTGGACGCACGAAGATGCTCTATCTCTCAGACCCTAAGCATTGTGCTTTGAGAAAATCGGCACTGATTTTCAAACCGGTGCTGTCGCGTTTTTGGGCTTCATGCGGACAGATGCTCGAACAGGTCTCGGACCAGCGGCGTCTGCTCTACGTCCTTGGCGATGCAGACCACGAGATTGCGTCGCGCCCATACGTCCGCCAACGGCGTGACGGACAAGGGGTAACTTCGTTTGCAGTGGTGAGCGATGGTGGATGGAACGATGGCGATGCCGAGGCCAGCGCTTGCGGCATGGCAGATGCTTTCGTAGGTCCGCAGGCTGATACGGTAGCGCAAACGCGCGCCGATCTTTTCCGCCTGGGACTCGATATGGGTCTGCAAGGCTCCGTCCTTCAGCCCGATGAAATAGTCGTCGGTCAGGCTCTCGAAGCGCACCTGCTTTTGGTTCGCCAGCCTGTGAGACTTGGCGCTGACAATGGCGAGTTGACTGGTAGCGAAGGGTTTGAAAACAAGCGCCTCGTGTGCTGCCACATCGGATAAGATACCGATATCGGAAAAGCCTGCCGTGACACTGCGGGCAATCTCATGGCTTTGACGTTCGCGAAGATCGATATCGACCTGCGGATGGTCCGCGAGCCATGGCGTTAGGCGCTGCGGCAGGGTGTCCACCATGGCCGCCGTATTGACGGCCATGCGGATCGTTGCCCGCAGGCCCTTGGCGAACTGCCCGAGATCGGCGCGCATCAGCGCGACGTGGCCGATGATCTGGCGGGCGTGATGGGAAAGCGTCTCGCCCGCCTCCGTCAGGCGGATGCCGCGCCGACCTCTTTCCAGCAGCGAAACGCCGCCTGCAAGCTCCATCTCGCGCAGCCGGTCGCTTGCCGCAGCCAGAGAGAGACCGATTTCCTGCGCACCATGGGTGATGCTGCCAGCGTCGGCAACCGCAAGGAAAAGGCGAACATCGGTGAGGTCAAAGCGCATAGAGAGAAGCTTACGGACAAACTAGCCTTCGGTCCAGCCGAAGGCTGGTTAAGGCAATGCCGCATTGTGGAACCTGGAGCCTGCGCTATGACGGAGCAATGAGCGACTACTCCCTTTCGATATTGTTTGTCATTGCAGCCACCTTCTTCTCTGCTGGTCTCGTCAAGGGCGTGACGGGGATGGGCCTGCCGACTGTTGCGATGGGAATCCTCGGTGGATTGTTATCGCCACTGGCCGCCGCATCGATGCTGATTGTTCCATCCTTGCTCACCAATGTGTGGCAGTTGATAGCCGGCATGAATGTGATGCCGATCTTGCGCCGTCTGTGGACGATGATGGCGGGGGTTCTGGTCGGCACGGTTGCCACGGCCTCGATGTTGACGGGCGAGGGCGCTGGATGGAGCACGCTTGCGCTCGGTGCGGCGTTGACCATCTATGCGATCTACACGCTGCTGGCGACGCCCTACCGCGTCCAGCCTGCGCATGAGCGATGGCTTTCGCCTTTGGTGGGGATCATGACGGGGCTGATTACCGGCGCGACGGGCGTGTTCGTCGTTCCTGCCGTTCCGTATCTGCAATCGCTTGGCTTCGAGAAGGACGATCTGGTTCAGGCGCTCGGCCTGTCTTTCACGGTCTCCACGATCGCACTGACGATCGGGCTCGTCTCGCACGGCGCATTTCAAGTGGGAGAGGCGGGCCTGTCGGCTCTGGCCGTCTTGCCGGCGCTGCTCGGCATGGTGGCTGGACAACGGCTCAGGAAGGCGTTCAATCCGGCGACCTTCAAGCGCTGTTTTCTGGTGATGCTGGTCTTGCTCGGTCTGGAGATGATAGTACGAAGCGTCGGTTGAGTGCAGGCAGAGAGACGAGGGGGCGCGGTGTTGCGCGCCCCGCTCAATTCAAGCAAAGCGGATAATGGAGACTTCGCCTTCCAGTGCGCCCTGATAGGCAGACGCATGCGGTTCTTCGTCCGGTACTTCCGTGATCATGCCGATCTGGTCGAGGTCGGCTTCGAGGAAGCCTTCTTCCGACAGCGCATTCAGAGCTTCGCGCACGGCGGTGTCGTCGTCCGGCGCCTGGAGGATGACGTGAATGTCGATGCCGTCTTCGCCTTCGCGCTCATAGGCCTTGCCGATGATGACGAAGACCATAGCCTCGTCGCGTCCATTGTCGTTGTCGGGTTCGGTGATCATGACGCGATTCCTTTTGTCTTTGGTGGAGGAGGTGCCAGAGGCCAATCCATCGAACCTCCACGCCTGCCACATGTTGCAACCAGCAGGGCCCTGATCTTGGGACAGGCGGTGCTTCAGGGAATCAATAGACGGCTTTTGTGAAAAGCCAAAGGGCGGAAGGTGAAAAACAATGGTGAGGGCAGGGGCTTTGTGATAAAAGGCTTTCAATATCCCGTAATGCAAGGCGTTCACGCCTGCCGCGCGGGGACAAAATTCGGATTTACCCTTGACGACAGCGGGTTAAGACAGTAGTACGCCCGCCATCGGAGCCGATGTGAAGTCTGGCCATCTGGGACGACTCGTCCTGGAGATCACTTCAAACAGGGGTCCAAAACACGTACGAGACACGATTGTTGCACGCAAGACGTATGTCTTTACGTCCTCTGCTCTTGGTGGTCCATCCGTGGAAACCGGATCGGGCCACGTTTTGCGCATGAGGATATGCGTGCTTCGTTGCCGGAAACGGCGTAGCCGCCACCCGAAAGGGTGGCTAAAGTAGTTTTTGCAAGGGATGGTTATATGCCTACCGTAAACCAGCTGATCCGTAAGCCGCGTCAGGCACAGGTAAAGCGCAATAAGGTTCCTGCTCTGCAGGAAAACCCACAGAAGCGTGGCGTTTGCACCCGCGTTTACACGACGACCCCAAAGAAGCCGAACTCGGCTCTTCGTAAGGTTGCCAAGATCCGCCTCACCAACGGCTTCGAAGTCATCGGTTACATTCCTGGTGAAGGTCACAACCTTCAGGAACACTCCGTTGTCATGATCCGTGGCGGCCGCGTCAAGGACTTGCCGGGCGTTCGTTACCACATCATCCGCGGTGTTCTCGATACCCAGGGCGTCAAGAACCGCAAGCAGCGCCGTTCAAAGTACGGTGCAAAGCGTCCGAAGTAATTCGGCAATAACAATTCGGCGCTGCGCGAGGTTCTCCGCGTGGTTTAGCGTCAATAACATATGAGAGACAAAGAGTATGTCCCGTCGCCATAGTGCAGAAAAGCGTGAGATCAATCCGGACCCGAAGTTCGGCGATCTGGTCGTCACCAAGTTCATGAATGCCATCATGCTTCACGGCAAGAAGTCTGTTGCCGAAAGCATCGTTTACGGCGCGTTCGACGCCGTGCAGGGCAAGACGAAGCAGGAGCCGCTCGGCGTGTTCCATTCCGCTCTCGACAACGTCGCCCCGCATGTTGAAGTCCGTTCTCGCCGCGTTGGTGGTGCGACATACCAGGTTCCGGTCGACGTTCGTCCGGAGCGCCGCCAGGCTCTCGCCATCCGCTGGCTGATCGCTGCTGCGCGCAAGCGCAACGAAACGACCATGGTCGATCGCCTCTCCGGCGAACTCATGGACGCTGCGAACAACCGCGGATCTGCTGTCAAGAAGCGTGAAGACACGCACAAGATGGCTGATGCTAACCGCGCATTCTCGCACTACCGCTGGTAATCTCAACGGTCGAAGATCGAAAGGCAGTCCATTATGGCTCGCGAATATAAAATCGAAGATTACCGTAACTTCGGTATCATGGCGCATATCGACGCCGGTAAGACGACCACCACCGAGCGTATCCTCTATTACACCGGTAAGTCGCACAAGATCGGTGAAGTTCACGATGGCGCAGCCACGATGGACTGGATGGAGCAGGAGCAGGAGCGTGGCATCACGATCACCTCTGCTGCTACCACGACCTTCTGGAAGGGTCGCGATGGCAAGATGCGTCGTTTCAACATCATCGACACCCCCGGCCACGTTGACTTCACCATCGAAGTCGAGCGTTCGCTGCGCGTTCTCGACGGCGCTATCGCGCTGCTCGATGCCAACGCCGGTGTTGAGCCGCAGACGGAAACCGTCTGGCGTCAGGCAGAGAAGTACAACGTTCCGCGTATGATCTTCTGCAACAAGATGGACAAGACGGGCGCTGACTTCTACCGCTCGGTAGAGATGATCAAGACCCGCCTCGGTGCCACTGCCGTCGTCATGCAGCTGCCGATCGGCGCTGAAACGGAATTCAAGGGCGTTATCGACCTGATCGAGATGAATGCTCTCATCTGGCGCGATGAATCGCTCGGCGCCCAGTGGGACGTCGTCGAAATTCCGGAAGACATGAAGGCCAAGGCTGAAGAATATCGCGAAAAGCTGATCGAGACTGTTGTCGAGATCGACGAAGAAGCGATGGAAGCCTACCTCGAAGGCAACTACCCGGACAACGAGAAGATCCGTTCGCTCGTTCGCCGCGGCACCATCGACGTGAAGTTCCACCCGATGTTCTGCGGTACCGCGTTCAAGAACAAGGGCGTTCAGCCGCTTCTCGACGCTGTTGTCGACTATCTGCCTTCTCCGCTGGACATTCCGGCGATCAAGGGCATCGACTTCAAGACGGAAGCCGAAATCGAGCGTCATGCTGACGACTCCGAGCCGCTTTCCATGCTCGCGTTCAAGATTATGAACGACCCCTTCGTCGGTTCGCTCACCTTCGCACGTATCTACTCGGGCAAGCTCGAGAAGGGCACATCTGTCATCAACACGGTCAAGGACAAGCGCGAGCGCGTCGGCCGTATGCTTCAGATGCACTCCAACAGCCGTGAAGACATCGAAGAAGCCTTTGCAGGCGACATCGTTGCTCTGGCTGGCCTCAAGGAAACCACAACGGGCGACACGCTTTGCGATCCGTTGAAGCCGGTTATCCTCGAGCGCATGGAATTCCCTGAGCCGGTCATTCAGATCGCGATCGAACCGAAGACCAAGGGCGACCAGGAAAAGATGGGCCTCGCGCTCAACCGCCTGGCTGCTGAAGATCCTTCGTTCCGCGTCAAGACGGACGAAGAATCCGGTCAGACGATCATTGCTGGCATGGGCGAACTTCACCTCGACATTCTCGTCGACCGTATGCGTCGCGAGTTCAAGGTTGAAGCCACCGTCGGTGCTCCGCAGGTTGCTTACCGCGAAACGATCACGAAGCTGCACGAAGAAGATTACACCCACAAGAAGCAGTCCGGTGGTACCGGTCAGTTCGCTCGTGTCAAGATCATCTTCGAACCGAACCCAGACGGCGAAGACTTCAAGTTCGAGTCCAAGATCGTTGGTGGTGCTGTTCCGAAGGAATACATCCCAGGCGTTCAGAAGGGCATCGAAAGCGTTCTGTCTTCCGGTCCTCTGGCTGGCTTCCCGATGCTGGGTGTCAAGGCAACTCTCATCGATGGTGCTTACCACGATGTTGACTCGTCTGTTCTGGCGTTCGAAATCGCATCGCGTGCCTGCTTCCGTGAAGCAGCAAAGAAGGCTGGCGCACAGCTTCTCGAGCCGATGATGAAGGTCGAAGTCGTAACCCCTGAAGATTACGTCGGTGACGTGATCGGCGATCTGAACTCGCGTCGCGGTCAGATTCAGGGTCAGGAATCGCGTGGCATCACCATCGTGATCAGCGCTCACGTTCCGCTGGCCAACATGTTCAAGTACGTCGACAACCTTCGTTCGATGTCTCAGGGCCGTGCACAGTACTCGATGACCTTCGATCACTATGCGCCGGTTCCAAGCAACGTTGCTGCCGACATCCAGGCAAAGTACTCCGGTCAGAAGTGATCGGGGTACGCCCCAAACGAGATTTAGAGTTTATTCCCGCTTAGGGACAAGATGGAGAGCCACTAATGGCAAAGAGCAAGTTTGAGCGGAATAAGCCGCACGTCAACATCGGCACGATCGGTCACGTTGACCACGGCAAGACGTCTTTGACTGCCGCGATCACGAAGTACTTCGGCGAGTTCAAGGCGTATGACCAGATCGACGCGGCTCCTGAAGAGAAGGCTCGTGGTATCACGATTTCGACGGCGCACGTTGAGTATGAGACGCCGAACCGTCACTACGCTCACGTTGACTGCCCCGGCCACGCCGACTACGTGAAGAACATGATCACTGGTGCTGCGCAGATGGACGGTGCGATCCTGGTTTGCTCTGCTGCTGACGGCCCGATGCCGCAGACGCGCGAGCACATCCTGCTTGCTCGCCAGGTTGGCGTTCCGGCGATCGTCGTGTTCCTCAACAAGGTCGACCAGGTTGACGACGCAGAACTTCTGGAGCTCGTCGAGCTTGAAGTTCGCGAACTTCTGTCGTCCTACGACTTCCCAGGCGACGACATTCCGATCGTCAAGGGTTCGGCACTGGCTGCTCTTGAAGATTCCGACAAGAAGATCGGCGAAGACGCCATCCGCGAGCTGATGGCTCAGGTTGACGCTTACATCCCGACGCCTGAGCGTCCGATCGACCAGCCGTTCCTGATGCCGATCGAAGACGTGTTCTCGATCTCTGGTCGTGGTACGGTTGTGACCGGCCGCGTTGAGCGTGGTATCGTCAAGGTTGGTGAAGAAGTCGAAATCGTCGGCATTCGTGCGACATCTAAGACGACTGTTACCGGCGTTGAAATGTTCCGCAAGCTGCTCGATCAGGGCCAGGCTGGCGACAACATCGGTGCACTGGTTCGTGGCGTACAGCGCGATGGCGTTGAGCGTGGTCAGATCCTTTGCAAGCCAGGTTCGGTCAAGCCGCACAAGAAGTTCATGGCAGAAGCCTACATCCTGACGAAGGAAGAAGGCGGCCGTCATACGCCGTTCTTCACGAACTACCGTCCGCAGTTCTACTTCCGTACGACTGACGTAACCGGTATTGTTTCGCTTCCAGAAGGCACGGAAATGGTTATGCCTGGCGACAACGTCACGGTCGAAGTCGAGCTGATCGTTCCGATCGCGATGGAAGAAAAGCTGCGCTTCGCTATCCGCGAAGGCGGCCGTACCGTCGGCGCCGGCATCGTCGCTTCGATCATCGAGTAATCGACGACTGACGATGCCGTAAGCTTGCCGACGGCACTTAAGATTGCAGATGGCGCGCAAGCGCGATCTGCAGGTAGCGTCGGCATCGTTGCCTTGATCGTCGGGGAATCTCGACGTCTGAAATTCTAATTGACGGCGGTGCAAACACACCGCCGTCAGTTGTTTGATGAAAAAGCGTATCGGCGCTGCACTTTTAGTGCTTGAAAATTTCGGTGAAAGCGCGTAAACGCGCACTCACGTTCACCGCTGGATTCGCAATGCGTTGCGAAGCCGGGTGATTTCGCAATACAGACTACTGAAATGATTGGGGTGCGCCCTTCGCATTCCTCTCGATTTTTGAAAATCTGCGGCGCCACGATTAACTAGGTTCATGTATTTCCGCGTGCGGAAATCAATAATAAAGAACAAGGACAAGACGAATGAACGGCCAGAATATCCGTATCCGCCTCAAGGCGTTTGACCACCGGATCCTCGATGCCTCCACCCGTGAAATCGTGTCGACCGCCAAGCGCACCGGCGCCAGCGTTCGCGGCCCGGTTCCGCTGCCGACCCGCATTGAAAAATTTACTGTTAACCGCTCTCCCCACGTGGACAAGAAGAGCCGTGAGCAGTTCGAAATGCGGACGCACAAGCGTCTTCTCGACATCGTTGACCCCACCCCGCAGACTGTTGACGCGCTGATGAAGCTCGACCTCGCTGCTGGCGTTGACGTGGAAATCAAGCTCTAAGACCTCGGCCTGACCTTGCGAAAGTAAGGGCCGATATAACAAGGAAGGTACGTGGAGCAATCCAACGTCTTCCAATCCGGAGACCGGAAACATCGTGAGATGTCGAAGGGAACTCCCTAACAAAGGCCGAGCAAGGGTTTTCCCTTCAAGGCTCGCAAGAGGATTGAACCAATGCGTTCAGGTGTGATTGCACAGAAAGTGGGAATGACCCGCGTCTACAACGACGCTGGTGAGCATATTCCCGTAACGGTCCTGCGTATGGACAACGTACAAGTCGTTGCCCAGCGTACGGAAGACAAGAATGGCTATACCGCAGTTCAGCTCGGTGCCGGCCAGTCCAAGGTCAAGAACACGACAAAGGCGCTTCGCGGCCATTTTGCTGCTGCCAATGTCGAGCCGAAAGCAAAGCTCGTCGAATTCAAGGTCTCCAGCGAGAACCTGATCGACGTCGGTGCAACACTGACCGCAAATCATTTTCAAGCCGGCCAACTGGTCGACGTCACCGGAACAACGATCGGTAAGGGTTTTGCCGGTTCGATGAAGCGTCACAACTTCGGTGGTGGCCGCGCATCGCACGGTAACTCGATCTCTCACCGTGCGCACGGTTCGACGGGTTCCAACCAGGATCCTGGTCGCGTGTGGAAGGGTAAGCGCATGGCTGGTCATATGGGCCAGACCCGCGTCACCACCCAGAATCTGGAAGTGGTTTCGACCGATGAGGATCGCGGTTTGATCCTCGTGAAGGGCGCCGTTCCCGGTTCCAAGGGTTCCTGGATCATCGTCCGCGACGCCGTCAAGTCGGCTGCGAAGTAAGGGAGCCTTATCATGGAATTGAACGTCACAACCCTCGAGGGAAAAGACGCCGGCAAGGTAGCCCTGTCGGACGCAATCTTCGGCCTCGATCCACGCCAGGACATCCTGGCCCGCGTTGTGCGCTGGCAGCTTGCTAAGAAGCAGCAGGGCACGCACAAGACCAAGAACCGTTCGGAAGTTTCCCGCACGGGTGCAAAGATGTACAAGCAGAAGGGTACGGGCCGCGCTCGTCACCATTCGGCTCGCGCACCGCAGTTCCGCGGCGGCGGCAAGGCCCACGGCCCAGTCGTTCGCAGCCACGCTCACGACCTTCCCAAGAAGGTTCGCGCGCTCGGCCTGCGTCTCGCCCTGTCTGCAAAGGCAAAGGCTGAAGAGCTGATCATCGTCGATCAGCTGATTGCATCGGACGCAAAGACAAAGGCTCTGCTGGGCAACTTCGCTTCGCTCGGCCTGACCAACGCTCTCGTTATCGGCGGCGCAGAACTTGATGGCAACTTCAAGCTCGCAGCTCAGAACATCCCGAATGTGGACGTTCTTCCGGTACAGGGCATCAATGTTTACGACATCCTGCGCCGTGGCAAGCTTGTGCTTTCCAAGGCTGCTGTAGAGGCTCTGGAGGAGCGGTTCAAATGACGGATCTTCGCCACTACGATGTGATCGTATCTCCCTCGATCACGGAAAAGTCGACGCTGGTATCCGAACAGAACCAGGTCGTATTCAACGTCGCCAAGGACGCTTCCAAGCCTGAAATCAAGGCTGCCGTGGAAGCTCTCTTCGGCGTCAAGGTCACGGGTGTGAACACGCTTATCCGCAAGGGTAAGACGCGCCGTTTCCGTGGATTCGCTGGCAAGCAGAAGGACGTCAAGAAGGCGATCGTGACACTTGCTGAAGGTCAATCCATCGACGTGTCCACCGGACTCTAAAGGTTAGGCCCAAGCGGGCAAAGACCCAAAAGGGAACAAATACAATGGCATTGAAAAGTTTCAATCCGACCACACCTAGCCAGCGTCAGCTGGTTATTGTGGACCGCGCTTCGCTCTACAAGGGCAAGCCGGTAAAGGCTCTTACACAGGGCCTCAGCTCGAAGGGTGGCCGTAACAACCAGGGCCGGATCACCGTTCGTTTCCAGGGCGGCGGTCACAAGCGGACCTACCGTCTGGTTGACTTCAAGCGTCGTAAGTTCGACGTTGAAGGTACGGTTGAACGTCTGGAATATGACCCTAACCGCACCGCATTCATCGCGCTCGTGACATACACGGACGGCGAACAGGCTTACATTCTCGCGCCACAGCGTCTTGCTGCCGGTGACAAGGTGATCGCCTCCGACAAGGCAGTGGACGTAAAGCCCGGCAACACCATGCCGCTGCAGTTCATTCCGGTCGGCTCGATCATCCATAACGTCGAGATGAAGCCGGGCAAGGGCGGTCAGATCGCTCGCTCCGCCGGTACCTATGCACAGCTCGTTGGCCGCGATGCCGGTATGGCGATCCTGCGTCTCAACTCCGGTGAACAGCGTTTGGTGCACGGCTCCTGCCTCGCATCGATCGGCGCTGTTTCCAACGCTGACCACGGCAACATCAACGACGGCAAGGCCGGTCGTTCGCGTTGGCGCGGCAAGCGTCCGCATGTTCGCGGCGTTGTCATGAACCCGGTCGACCACCCGCACGGTGGTGGTGAAGGTCGCACGTCCGGTGGTCGTCATCCTGTGACGCCATGGGGCAAGCCTACCAAGGGCAAGCGTACCCGCTCGAACAAGTCGACTGACAAGTTCATCATGCGTTCGCGCCATCAGCGCAAGAAGTAAGAGAGGAAGTCTCAAGTGGCTCGTTCAGTATGGAAAGGTCCGTTTGTTGACGGCTATCTTCTCGCTAAGGCTGAGAAGGTGCGCGCAGGCGGACGCAGTGAAGTAATCAAGATCTGGAGCCGTCGCTCCACGATCCTGCCGCAGTTCGTTGGTCTGACCTTCGGCGTTTACAACGGCAGCAAGCATGTGCCCGTCTCTGTCAACGAAGACATGGTCGGTCACAAGTTCGGTGAATTCTCTCCGACCCGGACCTATTACGGTCATGGCGCGGACAAGAAGGCAAAGAGGAAGTAATCATGGCGAAGGCTAAGACCGAACGCCGGCTGAAGGACAACGAGGCTCAGGCCGTTGCCCGTACGCTTCGCGTCAGCCCCCAGAAACTGAACCTGGTTGCCGCTCTTATCCGTGGCAAGAAGGTTGATCGCGCTCTCGCCGAGCTCGAGTTCTCGCGCAAGCGTATCGCTTCCACCGTCAAGAAGACGCTGGAATCGGCTATCGCGAACGCCGAAAACAACCATGACCTCGACGTCGACGCTCTCGTCGTCGCCGAGGCCTATGTTGGCAAGTCCATCACCATGAAGCGGTTCCACGCTCGTGGCCGTGGTCGTGCATCGCGCATCGAAAAGCCGTTCTCGCACCTCACGATCGTTGTTCGTGAAGCCGAGGAAAAAGGGGAGGCCGCATAATGGGTCAGAAAATCAATCCAATCGGCTTCCGCCTGGGCATCAACCGTACGTGGGACAGCCGTTGGTACGCTGACACGTCCGAGTACGGCAACCTCCTGCATGAAGACCTTGCTATCCGTGCCTACCTCGTGAAGGAACTGAAGCAGGCCGGTATTGCAAAGGTCGTTATCGAGCGCCCACACAAGAAGTGCCGCGTTACGATCCACTCCGCTCGTCCGGGCCTCATCATCGGCAAGAAGGGCGCTGACATCGAGAAGCTTCGCAAGAAGATCTCCGAGATGACCAGCTCCGAAACGCACCTCAACATCGTTGAAGTGCGCAAGCCGGAAGTCGACGCAACGCTCGTTGCACAGTCGATCGCCCAGCAGCTGGAACGCCGCGTGGCTTTCCGTCGCGCCATGAAGCGCGCCGTACAGTCCGCTCTGCGCCTTGGCGCAGAAGGCATCAAGATCACCTGCGCAGGCCGTCTCGGCGGCGCGGAAATCGCTCGTACCGAATGGTACCGCGAAGGCCGCGTTCCGCTTCACACGCTGCGTGCAGACATCGACTACGGTACGGCTGAAGCCGAAACCGCATTCGGCATCTGCGGCATCAAGGTCTGGATCTTCAAGGGCGAAATCCTTGAGCACGATCCTATGGCTTCCGAGCGTCGTGCGCTCGAAGGCGATGCTCAGGGTCCTGCAAGCCGTGAGCGTGGCGATCGCAACGATCGTCGTCGCGAAAACGCTTGATTGACGCTGGCGAAAGATAAGCTCGGAGAAGTAAGAAAATGTTGCAGCCAAAGCGTACAAAGTACCGCAAGCAGTTCAAGGGACGCATCAAGGGCGTTGCCAAGGGCGGCTTTGACCTGGCATTCGGTGAATTCGGCTTGAAGTCGCAGGAACCGAACCGCGTGAATGCACGCGAGATCGAAGCGGCCCGCCGCGCGATCACGCGTTACATGAAGCGCGCAGGTCGCGTTTGGATCCGTGTATTCCCCGATACTCCGGTTACGGCTAAGCCGACCGAAGTTCGTATGGGTAAGGGCAAGGGTTCGGTTGATTACTGGGCATGCAAGGTCAAGCCTGGTCGTATGATGTTCGAGATCGACGGTGTTTCCGAGGAGATCGCCCGCGAGGCGCTTCGTCTCGGCGCTGCCAAGCTCTCGGTCAAGACGCGCTTCGTACAGCGCATCGCAGAGTAAGGAGCAAGGCAAATGAAAGCCGAAGATATTCGCGGCCTCAGCGCCGACCAGCTCAAGGACAAGTTGGCTGACCTGAAGAAGGAACAGTTCAACCTGCGTTTCCAGAAGGCCACCGGCCAGCTGGAAAAGTCCTCGCGCATCAACGAAGTCCGTAAGGACATCGCCCGGATCAAAACCATTGCTGCCCAAAAGGCCGCAGAAGCCAAGGCCTAAGGAAGAATACTATGCCTAAACGCATTCTCCAGGGCGTCGTTGTATCCGACAAGAACGAGAAGACTGTCGTAGTCCGTGTTGAGCGCCGATTCGCTCACCCGTTGCTGCAGAAGACCGTTCGTCGTTCTAAGAAGTACAAGGCGCACGACGAAAACAACCAATACAAGGTCGGCGATGTGGTTTCCATTGAGGAATGCGCACCGATCTCCAAGGATAAGCGCTGGACGGTTGTTGCCGCTCACGCTTAATTTCAACGGAATCGCGCCAGGTGTCTTGCACTTGGCGCGAAAATCTGTATGAAGCAGCGCAAGGACGCTCGTAACCCGAGCGTCTTTTGCTTTGATGCGCACGGAAGGTCCCTTTGGGAAACCACCCTGGCAAGATTTCTTCCGCGCAAAGACAGAGATTTCATAAGCTGGAACAGGGGGCAGCATCCATGATGTATGCCCAACCGGTCCGGTAACAACAAGAAGGCGACCTGACATGATTCAGATGCAAACAAACCTCGACGTGGCGGATAATTCCGGCGCACGTCGTGTCATGTGCATCAAGGTGCTGGGCGGCTCCAAGCGCAAGTACGCTTCCGTGGGCGACATTATCGTCGTTTCCATCAAGGAAGCTATTCCGCGCGGCCGCGTCAAGAAGGGCGACGTGATGAAGGCGGTTGTTGTGCGTACCGCCAAGGACATCCGCCGCGCCGACGGCAGCGTCATCCGTTTCGATAACAACGCAGCTGTTCTTATCGACAACAAGAAAGAGCCGATCGGCACCCGTATCTTCGGACCGGTTCCTCGCGAGCTTCGCGGCAAGAACCACATGAAGATCATCTCGCTGGCTCCAGAAGTACTGTAAGGAGCACGAGCGATGCAGAAGATTCGTAAAGGCGACAAGGTTGTCGTATTGACCGGTAAGGACAAGGGCCGTACCGGCGAAGTAATCCAGGTAATGCCGAAGGAAGACCGTGCTGTTGTGCGTGGCGTCAACATGGTGAAGCGTCACCAGCGCCAGACCCAGAGCCAGGAAGCCGGCATTATCAACAAGGAAGCATCCTTGCATATCTCCAACATTGCCATAGCCGATAAGGATGGCAAGCCGACTCGCGTTGGCTTCAAGGTTGTAGAAGGCAAGAAGGTCCGTGTGGCCAAGCGTTCGGGAGAAGTCATCGATGGCTGAGACCAAGTACGAACCGCGTCTCAAGACGGAATACGTAAACCGTATCCGCGGCGCCATGCAGGAGAAGTTCTCCTACGCTAACGTCATGATGATCCCGAAGCTGGACAAGATCGTGATCAACATGGGTGTGGGTGAGGCGACTGCCGACTCCAAGAAGCCCACGGTTGCTGCAGGCGATCTGGCTGCTATTGCAGGTCAGAAGCCGGTCGTAACCCGCGCCCGCAACTCGATTGCTGGCTTCAAGGTTCGCGAAGGCATGCCGATCGGTGCGAAGGTTACTCTTCGCGGCGCACGCATGTACGAATTCCTTGATCGTCTGGTCAACATCGCGCTTCCGCGCGTTCGCGACTTCCGGGGCCTGAACCCGAAGAGCTTTGACGGCCGTGGCAACTTCGCCATGGGCATCAAGGAGCACATTGTGTTCCCAGAAATCAACTACGACAAGGTTGATCAGATGTGGGGCATGGACATCATCGTTTGCACGACGGCTCCGACCGACGACGAAGCACGGGCTCTTTTGACAGAGTTCAACTTCCCGTTCCGTCAGTAACCGTAACGACGAGCGTAGAAAAGGAACTCCGATATGGCGAAAACAAGCGCAGTTGAAAAGAACAAGCGCCGCCGCAAGACAGTTGCCTCCCAGGCCGGCAAGCGTGCCGCCCTCAAGGCCATCGTCATGAACCAGTCCCTTCCGATCGAAGAGCGGTTCCAGGCAACTCTGAAGCTCGCTTCGCTGCCGCGTGACGGCTCGAAGACGCGTATCCGCAACCGCTGCGAAGTAACGGGCCGTCCGCGCGCGTTCTATCGCAAGCTCAAGATGTCGCGTATCGCGCTTCGTGAGCTGGGCAATTCCGGCAAGGTGCCGGGCATTGTCAAGTCGAGCTGGTAAGGAGACGGGCACATGACCATGACTGATCCTTTGGGTGATATGCTCACCCGCATCCGCAATGGTGCTTCCCGTCGCAAGTCTTCGGTTAGCACACCTGCTTCCAGCCTCCGCGCACGCGTTCTCGACGTGCTGCAGGCTGAAGGCTACATCCGCGGTTATTCCAAGGTCGATTTTGAAAACGGCAAGTCCGAATTCACCATCGAGCTGAAGTACTACGAAGGTGCGTCGGTGATCCGTGAGATCGGCCGCGTATCCAAGCCGGGCCGCCGAGTTTATGTCTCGGTTAAGTCCATTCCGCAGGTCGCGAACGGCCTCGGCATCACCATCCTTTCGACCCCGAAGGGTGTGATGGCCGATCACCAGGCTCGCGAACAGAACGTTGGTGGCGAGGTTCTCTGCTCGGTCTTCTAAGGCCGAGTAAGGATCTCCGTAACGGACAGACAGGATAGAAATATGTCTCGTATCGGTAAAAAGCCCGTTCAGGTTCCCGCAGGTGTGACGGCCAACGTTGAAGGCCAGAAGATTACTGCCAAGGGTCCGAAGGGCGAACTGTTCTTCGTCGCAAATGACGATATCCAGCTCAAGCTGGAAGACAACGGCGTTTCGGTACAGCCGTCCAACAACACCAAGGAAGCTCGTTCCAAGTGGGGCATGTCCCGCACGATGATCGAGAACATCTTCAAGGGTGTCAAGGATGGCTACGAGCGCAAGCTCGAAATCAACGGCGTCGGTTACCGTGCCGCCATGCAGGGCAAGAACCTGCAGCTGGCTCTCGGTTTCTCGCATGACGTTGTCTACGAGCCGCCGCAGGGTATCACCATCGCCGTGCCGAAGCCGACGGAAATCATCGTTTCCGGCATCAACAAGCAGCAGGTCGGTCAGGTTGCCGCGGAAATCCGCGAATACCGTGGTCCCGAGCCCTACAAGGGCAAAGGCGTCAAGTACGCTGAAGAACGGATCGTCCGCAAAGAAGGCAAGAAGAAGTAAGGAACTCGCGAAATGGCTAGCAGGAAAGAAGCACTTGCACGTCGTGCGAACCGTGTACGCCGCCAGCTCAAGGCGGTTGCTAACGGTCGCCCGCGCCTGTCGGTTCATCGCTCGTCGAAGAACATCTACGCTCAGATCATCGATGATGTTGCAGGCAAGACGCTCGCGTCTGCCTCCACGCTCGAAGCCGATCTGCGCTCGTCGCTGAAGACCGGCGCTGACGTGGCGGCTGCTGCCGTCGTTGGCAAGCTGGTTGCCGAGCGCGCTGGCAAGGCTGGCGTCAAGGATGTCGTATTCGACCGTGGTGCATTCATCTATCACGGCCGCGTTAAGGCACTGGCAGATGCTGCCCGCGAAGGCGGTCTGAACTTCTAAGACTTTATCCACCCGGGCGCATGTCGCACCGGGTGGATTTTCACCGGGCCAACCGGACTTCAGCAATGGAGCCGGAGGGCCTACTTTCGTTTGCCGTTCGATACCGGAAAAGAAAAAGGAAAAGGACAATGGCACAGGAAAAAAGAGGTTCTCGCGACGATCGCCAGAACCGCGAAGAGCGCGATAGCGAATTCGTCGACAAGCTGGTCGCGATCAACCGCGTTGCTAAGGTTGTTAAGGGTGGCCGTCGTTTCGGCTTCGCAGCTCTCGTCGTCGTTGGCGACCAGAAGGGCCGCGTTGGCTTTGGTCACGGCAAGGCTCGTGAAGTTCCAGAAGCAATCCGCAAGGCAACTGAAGCTGCCAAGCGCGATCTGATCTTCGTTCCGCTGCGCGATGGCCGCACGCTGCACCACGACGTTAACGGTCGCCACGGCGCCGGCAAGGTTCTGCTGCGCTCCGCCAAGGCTGGTACCGGTATCATCGCCGGTGGTCCGATGCGCGCTGTTTTCGAAACGCTCGGCGTTCACGACGTTGTTGCCAAGTCCACGGGCTCTTCGAACCCGTACAACATGGTCCGTGCAACGTTCGACGCTCTGAAGCATCAGGTTCATCCGAAGGACATCGCTGCTCAGCGCGGTCTCAAGTATGCAACCCTTCAGTCACGTCGCGTCGCATCCGGCGTCGCTTCTGAAGAGTAAGGATCTGGATCATGGCCAAGAGCACTACTGAAGCCAAGAAGACTGTTACGGTCGAACAGATCGGCAGCCCAAATCGCCGCCCGGAGATCCAGCGTCAGACGCTGATCGGCCTGGGTCTTAACAAGATGCACCGTCAGCGCACGCTGGAAGATACGCCTTCTGTTCGTGGCATGATTCGTGCGGTCCAGCATCTCGTTCGCGTCGTAGACGAGAAGTGAGACGGAGGAACCTATCATGAAACTCAATGAAATCAGAGACAACGAAGGCGCCACCAAGGACCGTATCCGCGTAGGTCGCGGTATCGGCTCCGGCAAGGGCAAGACCGGTGGTCGCGGCGTCAAGGGTCAGAAGGCTCGTTCGGGCGTTGCCATCAACGGTTTCGAAGGCGGTCAGATGCCTATCTACCGTCGTCTGCCGAAGCGCGGCTTCACCAACATCTTCGCTTCCGAATACGTGACCGTTTCGCTCGGCCGCGTTCAGGCTGCTATCGATGCTGGCAAGCTCGACGGCAAGGCAACGGTTGATGCCGCTGCTCTCAAGGCTGCTGGCGTGATCCGTCGTCCGAAGGACGGCGTGCGCATCCTGGCCGACGGCGAGCTGACGGCAAAGGTGGCTTTCGAAGTCGCCGGCGCTTCCAAGCCTGCGCTTGAAAAAATCGAGAAGGCTGGTGGCTCCATCAAGCTTCTCGTTGTTGCGCCGGAAGCTTCCGAGTAATATATGATCTCTGAACGCCCGGGGTGTTTTGCCCCGGGCGTTTCTCTTTACGCTACGTAAGTCTTTGAAAATCTAATCGATTTGACGGAAATGCGCAGCGACTCATTGCGATCTTGCATGTCTCGCGCTCAAAATGCCGCAGCGTGCAGCGCAAGTGAGTGCCTCACAGTCCTTGAACTCCCTTGGGGGAGGGGATAGGACATACGAAAACAAGGGTGAGGCATGATTGCGACGTTACAGTCGCTTTCCGTCCGAAGCCCGGTTTTTGAACCAGTATCTTTATGGACCCTGCCGGAGACGCCGTTCACCGTGCTGTTGGATAGGGTCATGCGGAGAATTTTATGGCTTCAGCAGCGGAACAACTGGCCTCAAACCTGAATTTTTCGACCTTCGCCAAGGCTGAAGATCTGAAAAAGCGCCTCTGGTTTACCCTTGCCGCACTTCTCGTCTATCGCCTCGGCACGCATATTCCGCTTCCCGGTCTGAACCCGGAAGCCTATGCCCAGGCATTTCGCGGTCAGGCGAACGGCATTCTCGGTCTCTTCAACATGTTTGCGGGCGGCGCTGTCGAGCGCATGGCGATCTTCGCGCTCGGCATCATGCCTTACATCTCCGCTTCGATCATCGTTCAGCTGATGACATCGGTCGTGCCGTCGCTGGAATCCTTGAAGAAGGAAGGCGAAGCAGGCCGCAAGATCATCAACCAGTACACGCGCTACGGCACTGTGCTGCTCGGTACGCTGCAGGCCTACGGCATTTCCGTCGGGCTCGAGAGCGGTGCTGGCCTTGTTGTCGATCCAGGCCTGTTCTTCCGCGTCTCCACCGTCCTTACGCTGCTTGGCGGCACGATGTTCCTGATGTGGCTTGGCGAGCAGATCACCTCGCGCGGTATCGGTAACGGTATCTCGCTGATCATCTTTGCGGGTATCGCTGCAGGTCTGCCGAAGGCTCTGGCCGGTACGCTTGAGCTTGGCCGCACTGGCGCGCTGTCCACGACGCTGATTCTCACCGTCGTCATCGTCGCCATCCTGGTGATTGCGTTGATCGTCTTCGTCGAACGCGCCCAGCGTCGTCTTCTGATCCAGTATCCGAAGCGTCAGGTCGGCAACCGCATGTTCCAGGGCGACACCTCGCACCTGCCGCTGAAGCTGAACACTGCGGGTGTTATCCCTGCGATCTTCGCGTCCTCGCTGCTGCTCCTGCCGGCAACGGCTGCGGGCTTTACCAACAGCACCAACCTTCCTTCCTGGGCGACGACGATCATTGCGTCTCTCCAGCATGGCCAGCCGCTCTTCATGCTGTTCTACGGCCTTCTGATTGCGTTCTTTGCCTTCTTCTATACGGCGATCGTGTTCAATCCAAAGGACACGGCGGACAATCTGAAAAAGCATGGCGGCTTCATTCCCGGCATTCGCCCCGGCGAGCGCACTGCAGAGTACATCGACTACGTGCTGACACGCATAACGGTTGTCGGCGCGATTTATCTTGTCTTCGTCTGTATCCTTCCTGAGACACTTATTGCCCGTACAGGCATACCGTTAGCCCTTGGTGGTACTTCGCTTTTGATCGTAGTCAGTGTAACTCTGGATACTGTTGCGCAAATCCAGGGCCACCTGATTGCTCAGCAATATGAGGGGCTGATCAAGAAATCGAAACTGCGTGGAGGAAAGAGGGGACGATGAGACTGATATTTTTGGGACCGCCAGGTGCAGGCAAGGGAACACAGGCCAAGCGTCTGACGGACAAGTACGGCATTCCGCAGCTTTCCACCGGCGATATGCTGCGTGCGGCTGTGACTGCTGGAACGGACATCGGCAAGCGCGCCAAGGCGGTGATGGATGCCGGTGGTCTCGTGTCGGACGATATCGTCAACCAGATCGTATCCGAACGGATCGAGCAGGCTGACTGTGCGAACGGCTTCATTCTCGATGGCTACCCGCGGACCGTACCGCAGGCCAAGGCTCTGAGTGAGAATCTTCAGCAGAAGAACATTCAGCTGGATGCGGTTATCGAGCTTAAGGTCGACGAAGAGGCGCTGGTGCGCCGAATCGAAAATCGTGTGGCTGAGACGATCGCTGCTGGCGGAACCGTTCGCTCGGACGACAATCCGGAAGCCTTCCGCAAGCGCCTCTCCGAGTATCGTGAGAAGACAGCGCCGCTCTCCGAATACTACCGCGAGCAGGGTGAACTGGTCGTGCTGGACGGCATGGCCGATGTGGATGCGGTGACCGCCGCAATCGCTGGCGCCTTGGAAAAAGACAACAGCCCGGCGGCCTCTGCTGCGCGGATATAAAGAATCTTGGCGGGGCCGGTTGCTTTTTTGAACCGATTCCGTTAAACACCGCGCCAACTCGCGACAACCCAAGCGACTGGCGCGGATTTTCCTTTAGGGAAGGAAAGTCCGGGTTCGGTCGTTTTGACTTGTGACGAACAGGAATTTGAACTGGCGGCAGCATCGTGCCGCTCAAATGGAAGCACCACTTGCCGGATGGCAACTGGAACGCAAGGAGAATAGACGTGGCACGTATCGCTGGCGTCAACATCCCGACGGCTAAGCGCGTTGTTATCGCTTTGACCTATATTCACGGGATCGGTCCGAAATTCGCGCAGGAAATCATGAACAAGGTTGGTCTCTCGGCCGACAAGCGCGTTCATCAGCTGACGGACGCTGAAGTCCTTCAGATCCGCGAAACCATCGACCGCGATTACCAGGTCGAAGGCGATCTTCGTCGCGAAACCGCGATGAACATCAAGCGCCTCATGGACCTCGGTTGCTACCGTGGCCTGCGCCACCGCCGTGGCCTTCCGGTTCGCGGTCAGCGCACGCACACCAACGCTCGTACCCGTAAGGGTCCAGCGAAGGCCATCGCGGGCAAGAAGAAGTAATTTTCCGTTTATGCGGAAGAGGAGGCTGGTGCGAACCGCGCCAGCCTTTCTGAGTTTGGCGCAATGCCCGCAAGCGGGTGGTGCGCCGGTGTAGCCGCTGGTGTTACGGCGGTGAAGAGATCAATGAAAGGACTATCATGGCCAAGGAAGCCGCACGCGTACGCCGTCGCGAACGCAAAAATATCACGTCGGGTGTAGCGCACGTCAACTCGACCTTCAACAACACGATGATCACCATCACCGACGCACAGGGCAACGCGATTGCCTGGTCGTCTGCTGGTGCCAAGGGCTTCAAGGGTTCGCGTAAGTCGACCCCGTTCGCTGCCCAGATCGCTGCTGAAGATTGCGCCAAGAAGGCTCAGGAACACGGCATGAAGTCGCTTGAGGTCGAGGTTTGCGGTCCGGGTTCGGGTCGTGAGTCCGCACTTCGCGCTCTGCAGGCTGCCGGTTTCCTCATCACTTCCATCCGCGACGTGACGCCGATCCCGCACAACGGTTGCCGCCCGCGCAAGAAGCGCCGCGTCTAACGCGTTCTGTCTGGAGGTTCCGCCTTTCCATCGGTCTGGCGGAATTTTCGCGTAATCGGCGTGTGGTTGCCGGCGTGGCCGGTGTGCTTACGCTTGAAACCCTCCGATGAACCTTTGCGGTTCCTCTCGGTGATCATGCTCGGTCCGCCACGATTGGATGGTGGCGGCGAACGGAAGGTTTAAAGATGATTCAAAAGAATTGGCAGGAACTGATCAAGCCGAACAAGGTCGAGTTCACGTCCTCCAGCCGCACCAAGGCAACGCTTGTTGCCGAGCCGCTGGAGCGTGGTTTCGGTCTGACGCTCGGCAACGCGCTGCGTCGCGTGCTCCTGTCGTCTCTGCGTGGCGCCGCTGTGACTGCCGTGCAGATCGACGGCGTCCTGCACGAGTTCTCCTCCATCCCCGGCGTTCGGGAAGATGTGACGGATATCGTGCTCAACATCAAGGAAATCGCCATCAAGATGGACGGCGATGACTCCAAGCGCATGGTCGTGCGCAAGCAGGGCCCTGGTGCCGTTACCGCTGGCGATATCCAGACGGTTGGCGACATCGAGATCCTAAACCCCGACCATGTTATCTGCACGCTCGACGATGGCGCTGAAATCCGCATGGAATTCACCGTCAACAACGGCAAGGGCTATGTGCCTGCAGAGCGTAACCGCGCGGAAGATGCCCCGATCGGCCTCATCCCTGTGGACAGCCTTTATTCTCCGGTCAAGAAAGTGTCCTACAAGGTGGAAAACACCCGTGAAGGTCAGGTTCTCGACTATGACAAGCTGATCATGACGATCGAGACCAACGGTTCGGTTTCCGGCGAAGACGCCGTTGCCTTCGCCGCTCGTATTCTTCAGGACCAACTTGGCGTGTTCGTCAACTTCGACGAGCCGCAGAAAGAAGCAGAAGAAGAATCGGTTACGGAACTGGCGTTCAACCCGGCACTTCTCAAGAAGGTCGACGAGCTCGAGCTGTCCGTTCGTTCGGCAAACTGCCTGAAGAACGACAACATCGTCTATATCGGCGACCTGATCCAGAAGACCGAAGCCGAAATGCTTCGCACGCCGAACTTCGGTCGCAAGTCGCTCAACGAAATCAAGGAAGTTCTCGCTTCCATGGGTCTGCATCTCGGCATGGAAGTGCCCGCATGGCCACCAGAGAACATCGAAGATCTCGCTAAGCGTTACGAAGACCAGTACTAACAAAGAAAAGGCAGGCCCTCAAAGACTGCCTTTCCCCGTCAAACAGCAGACCAGTCGTCTGCATGTGCCAGGAAACGGCAGGACCGGATAGGGAACCTGCACTAAAGGAGAATAGCAATGCGCCACGGAAATTCAGGCCGCAAGCTCAATAGAACCGCCAGCCACCGCAAGGCAATGTTTGCCAACATGGCGGCTTCGCTCATCACCCATGAGCAGATCGTCACCACTCTGCCGAAGGCGAAGGAAATTCGTCCGATCGTAGAAAAGCTGGTCACGCTCGGCAAGCGCGGTGACCTGCACGCTCGTCGTCAGGCCATCTCGCAGATCAAGGACCAGGACGCTGTCCGCAAGCTCTTCGACGCGATTGCAGCTCGTTACGCAAACCGTAACGGCGGCTACATCCGCATTATGAAGGCTGGCTTCCGTCAGGGCGACAACGCGGCTATGGCTGTCGTTGAATTCGTCGAGCGCGACGTCGACGCCAAGGGCGCAGCCGACAAGGCTCGCGTTGCTGCTGAGACGGCTGCTGCCGAAGCTGCATAAGCCTCGCGCTTAAGCATCAAGACTTGAGAAGCCGGGTGAGCGATCACCCGGCTTCTTTGCGTTCTTGCATGGTCGGGCGGGTGAAGCGGTCCGGCATGATGGGGAAGCGGTTGGATGACCGGTGTCGAAATGTCTAGCGCGCCGTGCGTCTCTATTGAATGCATAGAGGATGCTTCATCTTCTTTGATCTACGCATCGTGCTTTGCGAAAATCGATTTCGATTTTCGGGCAGATGCTGTCAGAACCTAATGGTTCATGCATTTATGTCTGAAGTCGCGGTGTGGCCAGCACTGTGACACTAACGCGGCTTGCATTGGCCGAAACAGGCTAGTGCAGGGACACTTTGAAGGGTCGCGGCTTTCTTGCCCAATGGTGGTCGAAAATGCCGATCGATGTTTTCGGTGCGTGGTTTTCTCGGGCCAGACGGTCAGGCGATGTCGGCAGGTGTAGTCTGAGGCCTCTCGCAATTAGTTCTGCTCGTTGCTGCTACGGGACAACGCAGCAAACACCAGTGGGTGTTGCTCATGCGGCGCACCTTCGTTGTGCGAATGACGCCATTGCGAGATACACCGGCGTCCGTCCATGAGAGGCTTTGACCTGCCTACTGCTTTTCTGGGAAACGCGCGTCGCAAAGGGTGACGAAGCGCTTCATGGAGTCGGGGTCTTTGGCGAAGATTGCGGACATCGTGTCGACATGCTTCTGCAGGTAGGTCCGGGCTTCCGACTTCGACATTCTGTTCTCTTCGAAAGACGCTTCCGCCATCGCAGCAAGTTTGTTGAACCTGCTCTCGTAATCCTGCGCCTGCGCTCTAGCCTTGGCGGATTTCGGACCATCCTGCAACGCGTGGGCGTTGATGATGAAGGTCGCTCCACACTGGAACATGTAATCCGTCTGGGACGGGCCAGGCTTGACAGTGGAGGCGGCTAAAGCCGGAGCGCTGGACAGGCTTGCCAGAAGAATGAAGATACCAATACGCAACGCCGGTTCCTTTCAAGAGAGGCAGAACGTTTCGTGGTCATCACGCAGATCTTCACGACGTCATGTCGGCGGCCGTTATCCGGCATAAGACTTGAAGATAGGCCTCATCTGAAAGGCTGTAAATTGTGGTTTCTCGTACGATTTTTGGGAGTGAAACCAAACCTTTAGGTGTGTTTGTAGTCTGTCTCTACTCCGGGATGAAGATTCTGTGTTTGATATGCTTCAAATGGCAGACGATGGTGAAGGTCATGATGACGAGCAGCGACCATGAACTCCATTTGCCTAGGCTCACTGCGGACCATGCGCCGAGTTGGTTGGGGTAGCTCCAGATGGCAAAGAAGGTAGAGATGTTTTCCGCCAGCCAGACGAAGAAGCCGATGAGGATGAAGGAAAGAAGCAGTGGCATCTCCCGATCCCTGTCATAAGGGCGGTAGGTCACTGTGGTGCGGGCATAAAGGCCCAGCGCGCATGCGGCGATGTACCAGCGATAGTCGCCAATATAGTGGTGGGTGAAGAAGTTGGCGTAGATCGCAAGCGCGATCAGCGTTGCCATCCAGTAAGGCGGATGATGGCGAATTCTCAAATCGAATAGCCGCCACGCTTGAATGATGTAGCTGCCGACGGCCGCGTACATAAAGCCGGAAAACAGAGGCACACCTAAGACTTTGCTGTAAGCGAAGTCTTGGTAGGACCATGACTGGATGGTGCCGGATGTCTTGAACAATTCCAGCGCGAAGCCGACGATGTGAAACAGGAAGATCGCTTTCGCCTCATCGAGCGTCTCGAGCTTGCTCCAGATCATGAAGATCTGGATCGTCAACGCAATGACGAGAAGAACATCGTAGCGCGGCAGACCGAAGAGGCCGGCACGAGGCACCAGAAAGATGGACAGGAAGAACAGCCCGGCAAATAGGCAGGCTCTGGCATTCTTGATACCGAAGTAGAGGAATTCAACGGCAAAGCGCCTGATGCCGCTCAAGCCTCCCCAAGGCCGCGCGTCGCAAAGATAATGATCCAGGAATGACAGACGGGTTGCCGGAAACATTGTATCGGATACCAAGGTCTATGCTCCTGTTTACCGGCGTCGCGAAATGGGATGAGGAATCGGCTTAAGGCAGGATGATGATGATCGATAGCGGCAAATTTTATGCGTCCCGATTGCTGATCCTGTCAGGCCTCATCCTCGTCATTCTGGCGGGACTGGCGCTGCGGCGTTACGGATACACGATCGGGCTGCCCTTCCTCATCGTCAAATATGGCGGTTCGGTGTTGTGGGGCGCGATGGTCTATCTCCTGGCGGCGCTGCTATTCGTGAACCGCAGAACGCAGCTTTTCATCATCGCCGCCACGTGCTGCTTCGCTATCGCTGTGGAGTTGTTGAGATTGGTGCATTTCCCAGCAGTAGATACATTCCGCGACACAGCGACCGGCACCTTGCTGCTCGGTCGCGTGTTCTCGCCGTGGAATATCCTTTGCTATTTCGCCGGTATCGGAATGGCTGCCGCGATCACGCGGCAGTCCGCGAAGCGGTAGCGGCTCTGCGGGCTCTGCGCCGCGCCATGATGGTTGGCCGGATCAGGCGATAGCCTAGGAGCAGGATCGTCAGGGTGATGTAGAAGGCGGGCTCCAGCGTCAGGCTCTTGCGCGCCAGAACGAAGTGAAGAACGGCGACGATGAGCACCGGATAGGCGAGCTTATGGAGCGTGTTCCATCGCGAGCCGAGCTTGCGGATCGACCAACGGTTCGAGGTCAATGCCAAGGGCAGAAGCATCGCCAGTCCCGCCATGCCGAACATGATGTAGGGGCGTCTCAGAACATCGCCGATGATGGAGCTGAAGACCAAACCGCGATCGAGCGTCAAATAGACTGCAAAATGCGCCAACACATAATAGAAAGCCAAGAGGCCGAGGGCGCGTCGATAGGCAATCAGATTGATGTTGAACAGATCGCGCAGTGGGGTCACCAGCAGCCCTAGGCAGAGGAAGCGCAGAGCCCAGATGCCAAGCAGATGCTCGAAATCCTTGACGGGATTAAAGCCAAGCCCACCTGTCGCGGCCAGGTAAAAATACCATAGGCCAGGACAGAGGCCGAGGACGTAGAGCGCCCAGATGGCGGCGGACTGGTAGCGTTTGGGCAATGAGGGCAGGGGCAGGGCGAATGCCATTTCAATAATTCGCCTTCAAGTCCAGGCCGGTATAGAGGCTCGCAACGTCTTCATAGCCGTTGAACATCAGCGTCGGCCGGTTCTTGACGCTGAAGAAGCCGCCTTCGCCGATGCGCTGCTCGGTGGCCTGGCTCCAGCGGGGGTGATCGACGTTGGGATTGACATTGGAATAGAAGCCATATTCCCGCGCGTTTGAGTTTTTCCACGTGGTTTCGGGCTGTTTCTCGACCAGCGAAATGCGGACGATCGACTTGATGCCCTTGAAACCGTATTTCCAGGGAACCACGAGGCGGATCGGCGCGCCGTTCTGGTTCGGCAACGTCTCGCCATAGAGGCCGACAGCCAGGATGGTCAGCGGATGACGGGCCTCGTCGAGGCGCAGGCCTTCGACATAGGGCCAGTTGAGCGGCTGGAAAAGCCCGCTTTGACCCGGCATCTCATCGGGGCGAACGACGGTCTCGAAGGAAACGAATTTCGCACTGCCGAGTGGCTCTACCTTGTCGAGAAGGCTTGCCAGGGGGAAGCCGATCCATGGGATCGCCATCGACCAGCCTTCGACGCAGCGCATGCGGTAGGGGCGCTCCTCAAGATCGAACTTCATCAACTCTTCAAGCCCGAACTCTCTCGGCTTGCCGACGAGACCGTCGACCTTCACGGTCCAGGGCGTCGGTTTGAACTTGCCGGAGTTTTCTTTCGGGTCGGATTTGCCGACGCCGAATTCATAGAAGTTATTGTAGCTGGTGACGGCATCAAGCGGCGTCAGTTGTTCATCCAGCTTGTAGGCGCCCGGCTTTGCCGTCAGTGGCGCCGCGACCGCTTCGCGACCCGTCAGCCCGATGGCCGCGAGCCCCGCCGCCGTGCCGAGAAAGCGACGCCTGGAGAGATAAACATCGCGCGGCGTGATTTCGCTGGAGGCGATACGGGGTGGGCGATAGACGGGCATCGAAATCTCCTGAGAAACACGTGCTGCACCGGACGTGCATGATGAGGCAGGTCCATATGATATGATCCTGGTTTACGGCAAACAACAGGCGTCGGTTCACTTAATCGCGCGAAAGTGAAAACGCGATGCGATATGTTCGTCTGCTATGACGAGCGAGCGCACTCCTTTGTAAAACAAGGTCTAGATTCTGGTCAGATAGGTGGACGAAGGATTGGTTCGCCGGGTACTGTAATGACGGAGATTTCGCCGATTTTTTTCCTTGGGCGCTGGACGAGATAGTGCATGACGCTCGGCGACTCGCCCTCGAAAAGATTGAAGGTTTCCTGGCCCCTAAAGGTGATACGCGCTTGACCTGTATGGAACGAGCAGGGCGAGGCGCAGGCAACGGTCAGTGTGTTTGGGTAGATACCGTTTGCCTGACCTAACTCGATACCCACCGTAATGCCGAGCTTTGGTTCCGAAATGATGGCGCAGTTCCTGCCGCTTTCGCAGGCTGCTGTCGCGATGAGCGGCTCCTTGGACGCGTCAAGGAGAACTGCTACCTGAACCTGTTGGACTTTTACTTCGGCTGCCTGGGACATGCAGGTCAATGCCAACAACGATGCTGGCGCTATTCTGAGTGTCCGCAGAAGCATCATGATCATTGAAATCCCCAACCCTGGATCGTCCTCACAGACAGTCGCGTCAACTGGCACCTATGCGTGTGACGCAACGTATCACGCTGATTACAGGTGAGAAACAACTGAATTGGCGTACCGTACCGCACCGTACTGTTTTGCCGCAAGGTGACAGTGACAGGAGTTTGCGAATGGAGTAGAAGACGCGTCAGATTTTAAGCGGGCAGGGCGCGTTGATGTGCCTGGGAGATATGCCCGCGAGTTTGAGAGAACCGAGGAATAACGAGATGCCTGTCTATCGCTCCAGAACGACAACCCATGGCCGCAACATGGCGGGTGCGCGTGGCCTTTGGCGCGCCACCGGCATGAAGGATGGCGATTTCGGTAAGCCGATCATTGCGGTGGTGAACTCCTTCACGCAGTTTGTGCCTGGTCACGTTCACCTGAAGGATCTTGGTCAGCTCGTCGCGCGCGAGATCGAGGCGGCTGGTGGTGTTGCCAAGGAATTCAATACGATCGCCGTGGATGATGGTATCGCCATGGGTCACGATGGCATGCTCTATTCGCTGCCGTCGCGCGAAATCATCGCGGACTCGGTCGAATATATGGTCAATGCGCATTGCGCAGATGCCATGGTTTGCATCTCCAATTGCGACAAGATCACGCCCGGCATGCTGAATGCCGCGATGCGTCTCAATATCCCGGCCGTCTTCGTTTCCGGCGGCCCGATGGAAGCCGGTAAGGTCGTTCTGCATGGCAAGACCGTTGCGCTCGATCTGGTCGATGCCATGGTCGCGGCTGCCGATGACAAGGTTTCCGATGAAGACGTAAAGATCATCGAGCGCTCGGCCTGTCCGACCTGCGGTTCGTGCTCGGGCATGTTCACGGCCAACTCGATGAACTGCTTGACGGAAGCGCTTGGCCTTTCTCTGCCCGGCAACGGCTCGACGCTCGCGACCCACTCCGATCGCAAGCGTCTGTTTGTCGAGGCCGGTCACCTGATCGTCGATCTGGCGCGTCGCTATTACGAGCAGGATGACACGACCGTGCTGCCGCGCACCATCGCTTCCAAGGCGGCATTCGAGAACGCCATGTCGCTCGATATCGCCATGGGCGGTTCCACCAATACGGTTCTGCATATTCTGGCAGCGGCCCATGAAGGTGGCATCGAATTTACGATGGAAGACATCGACCGGCTTTCGCGCAAGGTTCCTTGCCTCTCCAAGGTCGCGCCTGCCAAGCAGGACGTGCATATGGAAGACGTCCACCGCGCCGGCGGCATTATGCGTATTCTCGGAGAACTCGACCGCGGCGGTCTCATCAATCGCGATTGCCATACTGTTCATGAGCCCACGCTGGGTGATGCTATCGACCGCTGGGATATTACCCGCACCAATTCCGAAACGGTGCGCGAGTTCTTCAAGGCGGCGCCAGGTGGCGTGCCAACCCAGGTTGCCTTCAGCCAGTCTTCGCGCTGGGACGATCTCGATACCGACAGCGAAAACGGCGTTATCCGCTCGGTGGAAAAGCCGTTCTCGAAGGACGGCGGTCTTGCCGTTCTTTACGGCAACATCGCGCTGGATGGCTGCATCGTGAAGACGGCGGGCGTGGACGAGAGCATCTTGAAGTTCAATGGCAGCGCTGTTGTCTATGAAAGCCAGGACGCTGCAGTGAAGGGCATTCTCTCCAACGAAGTCAAGGCTGGCGACGTCGTCGTCATCCGTTACGAAGGCCCGAAGGGCGGCCCCGGCATGCAGGAAATGCTCTATCCGACGAGTTATCTGAAATCCAAGGGTCTGGGCAAAGCCTGCGCCTTGATCACCGATGGTCGTTTCTCCGGCGGCACGTCAGGTCTCTCCATCGGTCACGCCTCTCCGGAAGCGGCCCAGGGCGGCGCCATCGGCCTCGTGCGTCAGGGCGATCTCATCGAGATCGACATCCCGAACCGTACGATCAACCTCAAGGTTTCGGACGCCGAACTTGCGGCCCGTCGCGCAGAGCAGGATCAGCTTGGCTGGAAGCCGGCGGAATTCCGCAAGCGCAACGTCACCACCGCGCTGAAGGCCTATGCCGCCTTCGCATCCAGCGCGGATAAGGGTGCGGTGCGCATTCTGCCGGAGTGAGTTTTCTCCCGGCCTCAGCATGATCTCTTTTAAATGGAAAACGCCCTGACACGGGCGTTTTTTTCATTTTCTCCAACGGATTGGGAGGTTTGGTTATGAGATTGAATCAGGTCCTGATCACCATGCCGCTTCTGGATAAGGGCTGAGACTTCACCTTCATCTTCGGTCGCGGCTTTGAGCTTTTTCCCATGTCAGCCGCTCAAGCTTGTAACGGATAAGGGGCACCACCCTGCTACGCTGACAGCAAAAGGCTCTGGCGATGCCGTTCCTTTCAAACCCCAGCTTCTCCAGCAGATGACGAGATGCTTTGTTGTCCGCGATCGGGCTGGCATGAAGCGCGTCGATCTCCAGGCACTCGAAAGCATGGTTGATGACAAGACGTGCTGCCTCAGAGGCAAAGCCTCTGCCCCAAGCGCTGCGGCCGAGCCAATAGCCGAATTCACCCACAAGGCCGATCAGACCGACGAGTTGACCGGTGTCGATGGCCCAAACCGGGTTCTTCCTTTTTTGGGCTCGCAAGATCAGTTCTCTTGCACCGGCGGTGGTAAAAGGCATTGCGGTTTTAAGCAGATTGCGTGTGACCAATGGATCGTTTGTCATCCGCGCGAGCCCTGCCGCGTCCGTAATTTTCAGCGGTCGCAGCAAGAGCCGTCTCGACGTCAGCATGACACGATAGGTGGCAACCTTGTTCATGGACCTCATCATGCGCGAGACGTTCGTTGACGCAACCCTTGTTTCAGCATCGGAACAACCCGGCGATCGGAAACGTTGCCGCATGAATTGCTAGGGAGAAAATCATGAAGCGGGCAGTTGTGACCGGCGGCGGTGGCTTGATCGGAACGGGAATTATCGAGGCTTTGTTGGACGACGGCTGGACCGTTGCGTGCTTCGACATCAAGGACACCAAGACAGCGGCGCGCAACATTCTGTGTGACGTGGGAAATGAGACCTCAGTGCTTGCCGCCTTCGATCAGCTTGGTTGGAAAGGGCTTGAACTGCTCGTCAATAACGCCGGAATTGCAAGCCCGGTGAATGGGCCGATCCATGAGCTGTCGCTTGCCGATTGGCGCAAGGTCACCGATAGCCATTTGACGGGAGCATTCCTGATGACAAGGTCAGCCGTGCCGCTGATGGGCGAGGGTGCCGGCATCGTCAATATGGTCTCGACGCGTGCCTTCATGTCCGAGCCGGAAACCGAAGCCTATGCCGCGTCCAAGGGCGGGTTGGTCGCCTTGACCCATGCGCTGGCTGTCAGTCTTGGGCCAAAGATACGCGTCAATGCGATCGCGCCGGGTTGGGTGACCGATGAAACCGATCTCCGCAAAAAGGACCATGCGCAGCACCCGGTAGGGCGCGTTGGCAGGCCGAAGGATATTGCCGATGGTGTGCTCTATCTGGCGGGTGCCGGCTTCATGACGGGTCAGGTTCTGGTGCTGGATGGTGGGATGACGCGGAAGATGATCTACGAGGAATAGCGTTCGTGTTTCTTCAAAAAATGAATCAGGGCATTGAGGTTTTGGTTCAGGAAAGTGCTGAAACGCATTGTTTCGAAACTCCTTTACGCGATCGAAGCTTTGCGAGTCACAAGGTGGTGATGCTGCTTCCTTTGATCGTGGCAGCGCTTACCTAGGTAGACATGAAACGTCGTACAGCACTTGCGCTCCTCGCCTCCCTGCCTTTTGCCACAGCGGTTCGCGCGCAATCGTCAGGCACAGGCGCCAAGTTCGATCCCATCCTGGAAGGGGCGGGTTCTCTTCAGACGCTGAAGGCAGTGATCGTCAGCCTTGACGGCGAGGAGGTCGCCTCGCGCGCCTATAATGGTTCATCGCTCAACGGATCGACCAATATCAAGTCCGCGTCCAAGTCGATCGTCTCTGCCCTTGTTGGTATGGCAATCGATCGCAAGATTTTAGAGGGTGCCGATCAGCCTATTGCCTCGGTGCTGAGAGCCGACTTTCCCGTGAACTCCGATCCGCGACTGGAACGCGTTACGATCGGCAATCTGCTTTCGATGCAGTCTGGTCTCGCACGCATGTCTGGTCCGAATTACGGGCGCTGGGTCGCGAGCCGAAACTGGGTACGCACAGCCCTCGGCTCGGGCTTCGATGGCGAGCCGGGCGGTGGCATGCTCTATTCGACGGCTTCCACGCATCTACTCTCGGCCATTTTGACCAAAGCCTCCGGCCGCGCGACGCTGGCGCTTGCCCGAGACTGGTTCAAGCCGCTCGATGGGTTTGCCATCGGCAGCTGGGAACGTGATCCGCAGGGCATTTATCTGGGCGGTAATCAGATGGCGATGACGGCGCGTTCGCTGTTGGCTTTTGGAGAATTGTATCGGCGTGGTGGCGTTACCGCCGATGGTGAGCGCATCCTCTCGCAGTCATGGATTGACCAGTCCTGGACGCAGCGAACGAACTCGGTGTTCAATGGCGACGGTTATGGCTATTGCTGGTTCATCAAGGAGATGGCGGGAGAGAAGGTATTCTACGCCTGGGGCTATGGCGGTCAGATGCTCTATATCGTGCCGTCGAAAAAGCTCTCTGTGGTCATGACATCCCGGGAAGATGCGCCTTCAGCGCGCACCGGTTACCGGGATGCGTTGCATGGTTTGATGACGAATATCATCGCGGCGAGTTAGAGTGGGCGGTTGATGCTCTGGAATGCTTCGCCAAGTTTGACCATGCGCTCGTCATACGCCTTGGTCAGGCAGGCGACATCCGCTTCACAGGTCTGGCGACGCTTCAGCCATTCGCTCTGTTCGGTTTTCAGTGCATCACGAGACCCCATGGCCATTAGCTGAGTGAGAATGTCGAAGGTGGTGGCCATTTTCACGTCCTGATCATTCAGGGCGCGGTTCTCGCAGATGGTCTTCTCATCTGCCGCGAGATCAGTCTTGCTGCAATCGAAGCTCGCGGCTCCGACGGGCGATCCATGCGAATAGGAGGCGCAAACAATAAACAGGGCCAGAGCGTGTTTTCGAAACTGCATTTTTCTGTCTCATCTTTCATCAGATCTTGGCGGTTCAATTCTCAGACATCGAAACCAGTTCCAAAGAAAGTAAAGCGCTCGCCTGTAAAGCCGTGCGTCATGATATTGCCGCCCTTTGATTTATAGGCTGAGACGCTATAACTGCATCCTATTGATGAAGATGAGGAATCACATGCAGCGCGTGTTGAAATTCATGGCCCACGGCTTTCTTGCGGCGTTGCTTCTTGCGCCCTTGAGTGCGCAGGCGCAGGACGCTAAAGCGGTGCCGGCCAGCCGCATGGAGATGCAGCTGTCCTTTGCTCCGCTGGTCAAGCGCACATCCGGTGCCGTGGTGAACGTCTATGCCGAGCGCATCGTCCAGCGCCGCGCCTCGCCCTTTGCCGGCGACCCGTTCTTCGAACAATTCTTCGGCCAGCAATTGCCGAACCGCACGGAAAAGCAATCTTCGCTGGGCTCCGGCGTCATCGTTTCGGCCAGCGGCCTGGTGGTGACGAACAACCACGTCATCGAAGGCGCCGACGATATCAAGGTCGCACTTGCCGATGGCCGTGAATTTTCCTCCAAGGTCTTGTTGAAGGACGACCGTGTCGATCTCGCCGTGCTGCAGATCGATGCAAAGGAACAGTTCCCCGTGCTGCCGCTTGGCAATTCGGACGCGACGGAAGTCGGCGATCTGGTGCTTGCCATCGGTAACCCGTTCGGTGTGGGGCAGACCGTCACCAGCGGTATCGTCTCAGCCTTGGCGCGCAATCAGGTGACGCAAGGCGATTTCGGCTTCTTCATCCAGACGGATGCTTCGATCAACCCCGGCAACTCCGGTGGCGCACTGATGAACATGAACGGCGAGCTGATCGGCATCAATACGGCGATCTTCTCGCGCGGCGGTGGCTCCAATGGTATCGGCTTTGCCATCCCTGCAAACCTGGTCAAGGTGTTCCTGGCGGCGGCTGAAAAGGGCGACAAGAGCTTTCAGCGGCCATATGTCGGTGCAACATTCGATCCGGTTACCTCCGAAGTCGCGGAAGCTCTTGGGCTGAAGCGCGCGCGCGGCGCACTCGTCGTCAGCGTTGTGAAGGGTGGCCCTGCGGAGAAGGCGGGCATCGAGCCAGGCCAGGTGGTCACCGCCGTAAACGGCATCGAGGTGGAGCATCCGGATGCGCTGGGTTATCGCCTGACGACGGCGGGTATCGGCAAATCCGCCAAGATCGCACTGATCGACAAGGGCAAGGAAAAGACCGTCACCATCGCGCTCGATACTGCGCCGGAAACGGCACCGCGTGACGAGCGCCTGCTGGAGGGTCGCAATCCATTTGCCGGCGCGACGGTCGCCAATCTTTCGCCGAAGCTTGCCGACGAGTTGCGTATGGTCGGAACCCCCTCCGGTGTTGTTATCGTCGATGTCGCGCGCGGTTCGCCCGCTTCGCGCGTCGGCTTCCAGCCAAAGGATATCATCGTGTCGTTGAACGGCGCCGATATCACCTCCAGTGCCCAGATGGAGGAAGCGCTGCATGACGATCCGGGCTTCTGGCGCCTCGAGATCATTCGCGATGGTCAGCGCCTGCGGCAGTTCCTGCGATGAGCGGAGACCTCTTTGCACCTCAGATTCCAGCGGAGGTCGCCAACCGGCGGCCTCTGGCAGACAGGCTGCGGCCGACTACGATCGCACAGGTCACAGGTCAGCCGCATCTGACGGGCGAGGAGGGTGTGCTGCGCCGCATGATCGAAAGCGGCTCGCTGGGCTCGATGATCTTCTGGGGCCCGCCGGGCACCGGCAAGACCACCGTCGCGCGGCTGCTTTCGGGTGAGGCCGGTCTCGCCTTCGAGCAGATTTCCGCAATCTTCTCCGGCGTGGCCGACCTGAAGAAGGTGTTCGAAGCTGCGAGGACGCGGCGGATGAACGGGCGGCAAACGCTGCTCTTCGTCGACGAAATCCATCGCTTCAACCGGGCTCAGCAGGACAGCTTTTTGCCGGTGATGGAAGATGGAACCATCATCCTTGTCGGTGCAACGACCGAGAACCCGTCCTTCGAACTGAATGCCGCTTTGCTATCGCGTGCCCGCGTTTTGACCTTCAAGCCGCATGACGAAGAGAGCCTGATGGAGCTCCTGAAGCGTGCCGAGGAGGCTGAAGCCAAACCACTGCCGCTCGACGAAGACGCGCGGCTCTCACTGCTTCGCATGGCCGATGGTGACGGTCGCGCCGTGCTGACGCTCGCCGAGGAAGTCTGGCGTGCGGCGCGGGAAGGCGAAATCTTCGATACGGAGGGGCTGACCCGCATCGTTCAGCGTCGGGCGCCGGTCTATGACAAGGGCCAGGACGGGCATTATAATCTGATCTCCGCACTGCATAAGTCGGTGCGCGGCTCCGATCCGGATGCAGCGCTTTATTACCTGGCGCGGATGCTCGATGCGGGCGAAGATCCGCTTTATCTCGGCAGGCGCCTGGTGCGTATGGCAGTCGAGGATATCGGGCTTGCCGACCCGCAGGCGCTCGTCATCTGCAATGCGGCGAAAGATGCCTATGATTATCTCGGCTCGCCGGAAGGGGAACTGGCGCTGGCGCAGGCCTGCGTCTATCTGGCGACGGCGCCGAAATCCAATGCGGTCTACACGGCCTACAAGAGCGCGATGCGGGCTGCCAAGGAGAACGGATCGCTCCTGCCTCCCAAGCACATTCTCAATGCGCCGACCAAGCTGATGAAGGGCGAGGGTTATGGTGATGGCTATCGCTATGATCACGACGAACCAGATGCCTTCTCAGGCCAGGATTACTTCCCGGAAAAGATGGGGCGCACTACCTTCTACGATCCGCCCGACCGGGGTTTTGAACGCGACATTCGCAAGCGCCTGGATTGGTGGTCTAAGCTGAGACGGGAACGCAACCCTCGTTGAAGCGCAAAACCAGCTTTAGGGCTGGCTGTCTGCGCTTCGCTTCTGGGTCCTGCTGGACGGTTTATCAGGCGCTCTTGCGCTGGGCGGCGGCCTGGTTTGCCGGCAGCATCTTCACAGACGACTCCGCCAAGCCATTGTGGCCTTCACCATCAACGATGACATGCCAATGGCCGGTTTCGGGAATCGCCAGACGCAGCGGTGATTTTCGAGCAACGCCGCCGACATATTTGAAATCCAGAAGCTCTGTGAATCTTTGGAAATTTCCGGCCGTCATCAATCGTACGTTGGCGACCGCGTTGAGAGATACTTCAATAATGGTACCAGTACGGATCTCCTTGAGATCGTAGTGGGTGTAGCGAAAATTAGGTTTTGGCATATCGATCTCGTTTTATTCGGCGCAGAGATCATGATTCTGATTTCTTAATTCGAAATTACTTGATGCGTAGTCTGTGCGAACTTTTTTTAATATCGTAGAAGAAAAACTACCAACGATACTGCGAGCTGCAAACAGTAGGCTGATATCACAAACGTGTTGGATGAGCCGTTACCTTTCAAATTGTATTTCCACCTACCACCGCGTGCACTTTATGTTTTTGTCAATTTTTTAAGATTACCAGTAATTGATCACATTCGGGGGAATTTGACGTATGAAACATCTCACCATTTCCACACGGCTTTATGCGCTTGTCGCATTGTTTCTGGCGATACTCGCGGCGGCGCTGACATCTAGCCTGTTCGGTGGCTATGGCGGAATGGAGAGAGAGCGCAAGGCTGGGCTGGAAGCGTTGACGCATTCGGCTGTCGGCATTCTCGATCAATATTATCGTCTGGAACAGAGCGGGACGCTCACTCGGGAGGTCGCTCAGCAACAGGCGAAGGCTTCGATTGCGGCGATGCGCTATGACAATGGCAATGGCTATTTCTGGATCAACGATATGGGTCCGAAAATGGTCATGCATCCGGTGAAGCCCGAGCTGAACGGTGCCGATCTGACAAAAAACAAGGATCCGAACGGCAAGTTCCTCTTTGTCGAATTCGTCAATACCGTGAAGGCAAGCGGGAAGGGCTTTGTCGATTATCAGTGGCCGAAGCCCGGCGCGCCTGAGCCTGTGGGCAAGTTCTCTTATGTTGAAGGCTTTGCCCCCTGGGGCTGGATCGTCGGCACAGGTGTCTATGTTGACGATCTGAACGCCATGTTCTGGCGCGAGGCAACCCTCTATGTCGGCATTTGCCTGATCAGCGCTCTCGTCGTTCTTGCCGTCGCCACCGCGGTTGTGCGCAGCGTATCAGGCCCGATCGGCAAGCTGAAGACGAGCATGTCCAGCATCGCGGATGGAAACGCTGATGCCGAGGTGCCGTTCGTTGAACGTCGCAACGAGATCGGCGCCATGGCCAAGACGCTGCTCGTTCTTCGCAACTCCGTGAATGAGCGCAGCCAGTTGCAGCTTCGCGAAGCCGAGCAACAGAAGGCGATCGAGAATACGCGCCGGGAAAGCGAGGACGTGCTTCGTTCCGCCTCCGAGCGCCAGGCCCAGGCCATGGACTCGCTTGGTCAGGCTATGGAAAACCTCGCGCGCGGCGATCTTACCGTTCAAGTGGGGCAGGTGGGTGCGGAATATGACAAGCTGCGCGCCGACTTCAACAGCGCTGTTGGAGTCCTTCGGGACGTGATCGCAACGATCTCGCGCAGCAGCGATGTCGTCAACGCCAGCGCCTCCGATATCAGCGAGGCGACGGGTAATCTTTCCCGCCGTACCGAACAGCAGGCTGCGGCGTTGGAAGAGACGGCAGCTGCACTCGATGAGATCACGGCAACGGTTCGCACAGCCTCCGAGCGCGCAAACGAGGCGCGGCAGATGGTAACGGAGACGAAGCAAAGTGCGGGTCGCTCCGGCGATATCGTCCGCAGCGCAGTGGAGGCCATGAACCGGATCGAGGAGTCCTCCCGCAAGATCGGCCAGATCATCGTCGTCATCGATGAGATCGCCTTCCAGACAAACCTGCTCGCCTTGAACGCTGGCGTCGAAGCCGCACGTGCCGGTGAGGCGGGTCGTGGTTTTGCCGTCGTTGCGCAGGAGGTTCGAGAACTTGCTCAACGCTCCGCCAATGCTGCAAAGGAAATCAAGACGCTGATCAACAGCTCGGCAGAGCAGGTGAGTGGCGGTGTAACGCTCGTTCGTTCCACCGGAGAGGCGCTGGAGGAGATCGTCTCGCTGGTGAACCGTGTCGACGGCCACGTGAACTCGATTGCCACGGCTGCTCGCGAGCAGGCGACGGGACTGCAGGAGATCAACACTTCCGTCAACCATATGGACCAGATGACCCAGCAGAATGCCGCAATGGTAGAGGAAACCACGGCGGCGAGCGAAACGCTGGCAGAAGAGAGCCGCAAGCTGCATTCGCTGCTGGCGCGGTTCCAGCTTGGAAGCTTTTCTGCTGGAGGCTCGATGTCGCGGGCGGCCTGACTTTCGCTTCCACACCGATAGCGGGGCGTCGCTTGCGGCGCCCTTTCCGTTTTCGCATATGGGTGCAACGCTTCGGTCGCAGCTACGACGATGCGGTTCTCGGGAGCCTGCTGTTTCGTTTCAGAACATACAAGCCTTTGCCGGTCACTTTCTTTGCGTCGACACAAAGGGTTCGTTTACCAGATTTCTTTAGAATTTGATCTGATCGCCGCGTGTTGCGGTCGCTGAAGGTACAGGTTCTGGTATGGCGTATGTTTCCCTTCCGCGTCGTCTTGCGGCGTTGATGACAATGTCGGCGGTGATCGTGTCGTGCTCAGCGGAGGGGCTGGTGCCCCCCGCTGAGGTCGATGGCGCGACTCGGGTCAGTTCCATTCGCTCCTCCAGCCGGCAGAACTACAGTGCGCCGCCTGCACCTGTCAGTCAGGATATTCCCTTCAACGACCAGTCCGCCCTGTCGCAGCCGCTGCCGGAGGCGCCGGTATCGCGTGATCCGCTCTTGGCCTCCGGCGGGCAGGGCTACTCGACGCTCGATGCGCAGGCGAGCCGCCTTGCGCCTGTTCAGCCGCAATCGACCCAAATGCCGTCGCAGATGGCGGAGGGTGACGAGGGCGTGAACATGGATGCAGGACTGGGCGTGGCGCCGGGGCGCAGCCTCGCGGAGGAGCAGGATATGCAGGTGTCCGCTCCTGACAGTGCCGCTTCTCCGCCACCGCAAGCACCGCGTCGGCTTGCCAATCAATCCCGCCTTATTCCGCCGCCGCCAAGCGGTCAGCGTCAGGCGCAGCCCGTGGAAGAGGTGGCGATGCTGATGCCGGATAATCCGGCGCAGGAGCGGCGCATGTCTCAGCCGCCCGGCATGATGCCACCCTCCGAAGTGGCTTGTCGCACCGAGCTTCGCAGATTGGGTGTCGCCTTCCGCGATGTCGCGCGCATTGCCGATGGTCCGACCTGCGGTATCGATTACCCGATAGAGCTTAGCGGTCTCGATAGTGGCGTTGCGATCCGACCAGCGGTGAAGCTGAACTGCCAGGTCACGCTTGCCTTCGCCAAATGGGTGAAATTCGAACTCGTGCCGTCTTCTCGCTTCCGTTACTTCTCTGGTGTTGGCCGTATTACCCCGATGGGTGGCTACTCCTGCCGCAAGATGAATTCCAGGGCGAGCAACCCCTGGTCTGAGCATGCGCGCGGTAACGCCATCGACATTGGAACGATCACGCTGAAGAACGGCAAGGAGATCGACGTTCGCAAGAAGAGCTTCTTTGCCTTCCGTGAGAAAGGCTTGCTCAAGGCCGTTCGCTCCGACAGCTGCAAGTATTTCTCCACCGTGCTCGGACCGGGTAGCGACCCCAACCATTGGAACCACTTCCACTTCGATCTGCGCACACGCAAGTCCGGTTATCGCCACTGCGATTGATGGCCTTGCTCTTCGATCGGATGGTGGATGTCGACTGCCCAAAAACAGGGCCAAAAAAACAGGGCAGAGTGCGGGGGTAGCCTCTGCCCAAAATAATGTTTTTCAATATGACTGCCGTATGTCTCAAAATGTCGAGCGGTGCTGAAAACCGGACGGGCGCCCTGTGGTGAACAGTCCGGTACCCGTCACGCCGGTTTCTACGACATCAGCATCACATCTTCATGACAGGGACGATAGGAAGATGATGTCGTTGGTGAAATTTGCGGAACTGCAACCGGCGTGTGGTGTTTTCGCTCTCTCCAGCTGACTTTTTGTCTTGATCCTTTTCCGGATACAAAACGGACAACACTTTTGCTGGAAATGCTTTATATGAGCAGTTCAAGAACGTGCCGAAAGATCATTCATGACGCCTTCCCGCAAACCCATCGTTTCCATCCGCAATCTGACGAAATCCTACGCCAACGGCTTTCAGGCGCTGAAATGCGTCACCCTTGATATCTACGAGGGCGAGATCCTCGCGCTGTTAGGCCCCAATGGTGCCGGCAAGACGACGTTGATTTCAATCATCTGTGGTCTCGTCAATCCGGGCGAGGGCAGCGTGCTCGTCGGCTGCAGTGATGTCGTCAAGGATTTTCGCAAGACACGCGCTTTGATCGGGCTGGTGCCACAGGAACTGACGACCGACCAATTCGAGACGGTGTGGAACACCGTATCGTTTTCCCGCGGATTGCATGGCTATCGTAAAGACCCTCAACTGATCGAGCGCGTTTTGAAATCCCTGTCGCTCTGGGACAAGAAGGACAACATGCTGCGTGAGCTTTCCGGTGGCATGAAGCGCCGCGTACTGATCGCCAAGGCGCTGGCGCATGAGCCGAAGGTTCTGTTTCTCGACGAGCCGACGGCTGGTGTGGATGTGGCGCTGAGGCGGGACATGTGGAAGGTTGTCGAGGAACTGCGGTCGGCTGGCGTCACCATCATTCTGACCACCCATTACATCGAAGAGGCCGAGGAAATCGCCGATCGCGTCGGGGTGATCAATGGCGGCGAACTTCTGTTGGTGGAAGAAAAGACTGCGCTGATGCGCAAGCTGGGCCGCAAGCAGCTTTCGCTGGAACTCACGACGCCGGTCACCACGCTTCCCGAAAGCCTGTCACCTTTCCATCTGCAACTCTCCGACGACGGCACCTGCCTGACCTATGAGTATGACGGCAATGGAGAGCAGGGGCGGATCGCCGAGCTTTTGTCAGCGCTTGCCGGTGAGGGCATTCATTTCAAGGATATTTCGACACGGCAAAGCTCGCTCGAGGATATTTTCGTTGCATTGGTGGGAGGACAGAAATGAATTTCGAGGCCATGAAGTCCATCTACCTGTTCGAAATGGCACGCACGCGCCGCACGCTTTTGCAAAGCGTGATCTCGCCGGTCATCTCGACATCGCTCTATTTCATTGTCTTCGGCACCGCGATCGGCTCTCGTATCCAGGAGGTCGAGGGCGTTTCCTATGGGGCCTTCATTACGCCGGGCCTCATCATGCTGACCCTGCTGACGCAGTGCGTTAGCAACGGCTCCTTCGGCATCTATTTCCCGAAATTCACCGGCACCGTTTATGAAATTCTCTCCGCCCCGATCTCGATGACGGAGATATTGGCAGGCTACGTCGGAGCGGCGGCGACCAAGGGTCTGATGATCGGTACGATCATCCTGATCACGGCGTCCTTCTTCGTCGATATCTCGATTGCGCATCCGTTCATGATGGTCCTGTTCTTCGTGCTGACGGCCGTCAGCTTCAGCCTGTTCGGCTTCATCATCGGGATGTGGGCGTCGAATTTCGAGCAGCTCAACCTCATTCCGATGCTGGTTGTTCCGCCCTTGACCTTCCTTGGCGGCAGCTTCTACTCGATCAATATGCTGCCGCCCTTCTGGCAGACGGTTAGCCATTTCAATCCGGTGCTCTATCTGATCAGTGGCTTTCGCTGGAGTTTCTATGAGATCGCCGACGTCAACCCGCTGATCAGCATCGTGATGATCATCGGGTTTTTGACCGTGTGCCTCGCCATCGTCAGCTGGATGTTCAGGACAGGCTACAAGCTGCGCAACTGACCGGCCTTACCGATCTCTGAGCGTCAGCTGATCTGTCTGCATTTGCAACGATCCGAGTGTCGAGAGGAGGGTCATGCCAAGCAGGCTTTGATCCAGCTGGCCCTTCTGCGCCACGAGGGCAGGGACGTTACGCCGACCAATCGGACCGACCGCGATCTCCGATAGACGCACCGGGGCTGCCGATGTCCTCCCATTGGCGGTCATCACCGAGACGGTATAATTCAGATTGTCCGGATTGATGCCGACTGCCTCGGCGTCGGCATTGGAAAGGACGACGGAGCTTGCACCGGTATCCACCAGCATATGGACAGAGACGCCGTTGATCGTGGCATCCGCCTCGAAATGGCCGCCCATGGATTTGCTGAGGATGACTTCCTGGACACCGTCGGATGTTGTCGTGACCACGGCGCGACCGGGAATGAGGCCTGCCATCAGCCTATCGCCGAAACGCTGAAAGTCTCCCCGGTAAAGATAGCCTGCGGCGAGCCCCAAGATGATGACGAGCCAGATGGCCAGTTGTCGGAGCACCGTGGGCAGGTTGCCGCGACTGCCTGCCAGAATGCCGGCCGCTAGCAGAACGGCAATCGGCGTCAGATAGAGCGCGCTGGCGAATCGATCATTGTCGATGCCGAAGGTCTGTCCGCTGCTGTTGTTGATCAAGAGAAGTGCCAGGCCGATGCCAAGGATGAGAAGAACCAAAGTCAGCCTGTTCATGCACTCTCCATTCCTGTCGCCTTCGCCGTCTTGCGTCTGGGTAACTCACTCATGATCTTGTGCCTTTCAGCGACGGTAAAGCCGCTCCAGCCGGTGATTTCAGCGATTGTCCGGTGGCAACCGCTGCAGAGCCCTTCAGGGCTGAGCTGGCAGACGTGAATGCAAGGTGTTTCCATCGTCTTCATATCTGTTCTTCAGGCGAGGAGAGCAAGAGCGACCAGCATCACGATCTCGGTGATTTGCTGTGTTGCGCCAATCGTATCGCCGGTGTGCCCCTCGATCTTGCGCAGGCACAGACGTTTGAAGAGGTGCGCGACCGCGAAAGAGGCGGCGATCGCGACGATTGCCGCAACCACAGTGTAGGACAAAAACAGCACCATGCAGGCGATGCCGGCGCCGTAGGCAAGAGCGTGGTTTCGATCGGTCGTTCCTGGCTGGCCAATGGAGGCCGCGACGCCAGCTTGGCGGGCAGGTGGAAGACCATGCCAGTGCCACACCATCATGGCACGGCTGAAGCTTGCCACAGCGATCAGAGAGGCCGCACTTGCAGTCCATGGCAGCTCGCGGATCAGGACGGCGATGGCCGCAACTCTGACCAGGAAGGAAAGGATCAGCGCGATGGCGCCATAACTTCCGATGCGGCTGTCCTTCATGATGGTGAGGGACCGTTCCTTGTCCGCCCCGCCGCCAAAACCATCCGCGGTGTCTGCCAGCCCGTCCTCATGCAAGGCGCCTGTAAGAGCCGTGGTGACAGCCAAAGCCAATGTCGCGGTCAGCAACGGGTCGGCGTGCGCGTGATGCAGAATGGAGACGAGAATGGCGGATGGCAGGGCGATCAGCAGCCCGGCTATAGGGAAGACACCGGTGGCGGCCAGCATGTCTACCTTGCGACCTTGAAAGAAGCTGTCATGGACAGGGATGCGACTGAGAAAGCTGAGTGCGTGCATGACCCGCGTCAGAAAACCGTCCAGGATCAATCCGCTCTCCCGCATTTCGAAAGACCAATGTTGCGCTTTTGACGAGCGCAATAGTATCGCAAAACCGCGTCCTCGGTTTGCGCCACATGCTTTAGAGGTTGTCCCTCTGCCCGTCCCCGATTATGAGAGGCGCAACAAAGACCGATTTGCCGGAAAACACAAGTCTTCGGCATGAGAGAAAGATCGATACCATGAGCGTGAGCGGCCTGCCTTTCGACGATTTTCGTGTTCTTTTGCGTGATCTGCCGGGTCCGGATACCTATGCGCTGGTTGCCGCCAAGGAACGCAATGCGCAGCTGACCAAGCCTGCCGGTTCGCTCGGTCGTCTGGAAGAGATTGCGATGTGGCTTGCTGCCTGGTCGGGTCGCGCACCCGCCGTCAACCGTCCGCTCGTCGCGATTTTTGCCGGCAACCATGGTGTGACCCGCAACGGTGTGACGCCTTATCCGTCCTCCGTGACGCAGCAGATGGTGGAGAACTTCGCCGCAGGCGGTGCCGCGATCAACCAGATCTGCGTGACCCACGATCTCGGTCTCAAGATCTTCGACCTTGCCCTCGATTACCCGACCGGTGACATCACCTGCGAGGCAGCACTCTCCGAGCGGGACTGCGCAGCCACCATGGCCTTCGGTATGGAAGCGATCGCAGGCGGTACCGATCTTCTCTGCATCGGGGAAATGGGCATCGGTAACACGACGATTGCTGCCGCCATCAATCTGGCGCTTTATGGCGGCACGGCTGAAGAGTGGACCGGTCCTGGCACGGGCTCTCAAGGTGACGTCATGGAGCGCAAGATCGCCGCTGTGAAGGCGGCCGTGGAGTTCCACAAGGATCATCTCTCCGACCCACTCGAAATTATGCGCAGACTGGGCGGTCGCGAAATCGCCGCCATGGCCGGCGCGATCCTCGCAGCCCGTGTGGAGAAGATACCTGTCCTGATCGACGGCTATGTGGCAACCGCGGCTGCCGCTCTTCTGAAAGCCGCAAACCCAGCGGCTCTCGATCACTGCCTGATCGGCCATGTATCCGGCGAGCCGGGCCACATGGCGGCGGTGGAGCGGCTGGGCAAAACGCCACTTCTCGCACTTGGCATGCGTCTTGGTGAGGGTACCGGAGCCGCGCTTGCAGCCGGTATCGTCAAGGCTGCTGCTGCATGCCACTCCGGCATGGCGACCTTTGCGCAGGCCGGCGTCGATACCGGTGCTGCTCACCATTGAGGCGATGATGGACAACCTTCCCAAGAGCCCAGTGTCAGAGCCCGTTTTCCGCAAGGAAACCGGCTTTCGCCATCTGCTTGCCGCCGCACGCTATTCGCTGCAAGGGCTTCAGCGCCTCTGGCAAGAGGCGGCGTTTCGTCATGAAGTGATTGCCTTGGGTGCAGGACTTGTTTTGCTGGCGGCCATCAACGCACCTCTGGTGCATGATCTTATCTTCATCCTGCTGATGCTGCTGCTTTTCTGTGTGGAAGCGCTGAATACGGCAATCGAGGAAATCGTCGATCGCGTTTCGCCGGAGTTTTCCAGCGCTGCCCGCAACGCCAAGGATCTTGGCTCCTTTGCGGTCTTCTGCCTTCTGCTCGCCAATGGCGGCTTTATTCTCTACTCGTTGATTTCAACGGTGTTCTTCAGCGTGAGCGCGATCTGATTCAGGCAAAAGACCGCTTGCGTGGCTGCACCGCCTGCACGTCTTCAACGGCGGGGACGGTTTGCAGGATGCGCTTGGCGGGCAGGATCGCGATTGTTTCGGTCCCCTCGCGCAGTTTCGATTTCAGCACGAACTGACCATCATGCTTGGAGAGGATGGCCTGGACGATCGGCAGGCCAAGACCTGTGCCTTGTTCTGCACTCTTGATGGCAATCGATCCCTGGCCGAAGGCGGAGAGCACCACTGGAATTTCTTCTTCCGGAATGCCGGGACCGTTGTCCTTGATGGAAACATACTGACCGCCACGCGCGGTCCAACCGGCCTTGATGGAAATCTCGCCGCCCTGCGGGGTGAATTTGACGGCGTTGGACAGGAGATTGAGGATTACCTGGCGGAGCGCCTTTTCATCCGCCCAGACGCTCGGCAGGCTGCGCTCGAACTGCTGGACGATGCGGATATTCTTGCCGCGTGCGCGCAGCTGTATCATGCCGACGCAGTCTTCGGCGATTTCGAGAAGCGAGACGGCCTCTTCCTGCAACTCATAGCGGCCTGCCTCGATACGGGAGAGATCCAGAATCTCGTTGATCAGATCAAGCAGGTGCTGGCCGGAGCGGTGGATATCGCCCGAATATTCCTTGTAGAGCGGGTTGTTGAGCGGCCCGAGGATTTCCGATGCCATGACTTCGGAAAAGCCGAGGATGGCGTTGAGCGGCGTGCGCAGCTCATGCGACATGGATGCCAGAAAGCGGGACTTTGCGAGATTGGCTTCCTCCGCCCGGCGCCTTGCCTCGTCCGACATGGACTTTGCCACTTCCAGCTCGGCGATCAGGTCGTCCTTTTCCGACTGGAAGGACAGAAGCTTGATGCTGGAATTGTGCAGACGCCGGGTGATGTAATGGCAAAACAGCATGGCCATGAAGAACATCAGCGCCATGCCGATTGCCATCGGATCCTGCGAGGTGGCGGCATTGATGCCAAGCGCCATCAGCACTGGAAGAAAAGTCATCAAGATTGCCCGCCGCAACATGAAGTTGGACATGGCGGTGATGGAAAGCGCAATGAGCAGCGTGGCGCCTTTGTAGAACATCGGCAAGGCCGCGTCCTTGGCGCCCATCGGGTAGCCGGCAAAAAGCGCCCAGATCAGGCCAATGATGATCTGCACGGCAAGGAACGTGCTGACCCAGCGGTTGACGTTTGCGGGCGTGATGGTCTGCTTTTGCGCCTTGCGGGCAAAGATCAGCGCGAGGGCGTGGCCGCTCAGCGCCAGAAGGGTCCAGCCAACAATCTCGATGTCGCGGGTAATGTAGACGCCGATGCCGGTTGCCAGCAGGATGAAGAGCGGCATGATGGTTGCGCCGTACAGCGTCTCTGCGATATGCATCTGCAGCATTTCGCACTCGAAGGCCACGGTGCCGACACCGCCATATTGCAGCCGCTCGCGCGTCGACTTCACGGCATCGAACACGGCTTTGTTACGCCGCGTGCGAGACCGATCGACGATGTTCTTGTCGGCTATGTTGCTGGCGCTTTTACTCATCTACTGAACGAAACCGATGCGAGATGTTTGCACGTTACCGGTAAAGTCTTAAGAAGATGCTGCCGCGAAAGGATTTGTTTGCCATTTCTGCAAAGGGTTTGTTGGGATATGAGACGAAAGTCAGGCAGGAGATTTTCTCCGGTGAAGGACGGAATCATTCTGCTTTTGCTGATCGTTCTGGGAGCCTTGATCATGGCGAAGGTCGATGGTCTGAATGATCGGCAGTTCTCCGGTAGCTTCGTCGCGATTGATGGAGATACGCTTGCGCTCGGCGCTTCCCGTTATCGGTTGATGGGGATCGATGCGCCTGAGCTTCGTCAGGATTGCGGGGCGGGCGATGGAACTTGGGCATGTGGACACGCGGCTAAGGATTTCGTCAGAGAGGTTCTGGAGACAGGCGAGGTCGAGTGTACCGGCGGTAGCAAAGATCGGTATTCCCGTTTTCTCGTTCGCTGTTCGGTGAATGGTGCAGACCTGGGCAGCCTCATCGTCTCTGAAGGTCTGGCGGTGACCACGGAATATTTCCTCTACGCCAAGGAGGAGGATAATGCGCGACAAGAGAAGCTTGGTCTCTGGAGTGGAGCATTCGAAAACCCCAGGGACTGGCGACGGGAGCAGAAGACAATGGAATCCGATGCGCCGCGGGCAGGGCCTTTGACGGTGCTACGCCATGCCTTCGGCTGGTGACATGAGCGTGACTGTGGAGAAGCAGGGGGATATCCAAGAGGCGTTGATCGAGACGCTGCGCGACAGTATTGCGCGATGTCGGATCTGTCGGGACACGCCGCTGAAGGGCGAAGGCGACCGGCTGCCGCATGAGCCCCGACCGGTCGCGGTCATCTCGGCCAAGGCTAAAATCTTGATTGCCGGGCAGGCGCCTGGACTTCGTGTGCATGAAAGCGGTCTGCCGTTCAATGATGCCTCGGGCGACCGACTGCGCACGTGGCTGAATGTCGATCGGGACATGTTTTACGATGCCGATCGGTTCGCCATCGTGCCGATGGGCTTTTGCTTTCCCGGATATGACGAGCGCGGCAGCGACCTGCCGCCCCGGCGGGAATGCGCACCGCGCTGGCGCGATGAGGTGATGTCCGCCATGCCGCAGATCGAGCTTGTCCTGGCGATCGGTCAATATGCACAAGCCTATCATCTTGGTGACCGACGCAAGAAAAGCATGACGGAAACCGTGCAGAACTGGCGAAACTATCTGCAAAGCAATACGGGCATTCCCGTGCTGCCTCTACCGCATCCGAGCTGGCGCAATACCTCCTGGTTGCGAAAGAACCCCTGGTTCGAGCAGGAGATACTGCCGGCCCTCCGACAGCATGTGGAAATTCTCACGCGATGAAACAAATTTCTTTTTCTTCGTTTTTTTTAGTGTAAATAGAGGAAAATAATTCCGTAGGAGAGAAGATTGGACCGTCTCGACCGTAAAATTCTGCGTATTCTGCAAGAGGATTCCACACTGGCTGTTGCCGACCTTGCAAAGAAGGTCGGGCTTTCCACGACGCCCTGTTGGCGGCGTATCCAGAAGATGGAAGAGGATGGCGTCATTCGTCGTCGCGTGGCGATTCTGGATGCGGCGAAGGTCAATACCAAGGTCACGGTTTTCGTTTCCATCCGCACCGCGTCTCACTCCATCGAGTGGCTGAAGCGCTTTTCGGAGGTGGTTTCCGAGTTTCCGGAAGTGGTCGAATTCTACCGTATGAGCGGTGACGTGGATTATCTGTTGCGCGTCGTCGTACCGGATATCGCTGCTTATGATGCCTTCTACAAGCGGATGATCGCCAAGATCGAAATCCGCGATGTGTCATCGGTATTTGCCATGGAGCAGATCAAGTACACGACCGAACTGCCGCTCGATTACATGATCCTGGACAATCCGAAGTCCGGCGAAGAGTGATCGGCTGTTTCAGCTGATAGCTCATTCCCGCGCTGATCACGGGAATGAGTAGAGCCACGCTCAGCCCTTGAACTTCGCGATGACCAGATGGCCGGGTGTCGGCTCTCCATCCTGCATGCGCACATTGATGTCGGTGACCTCGATCACATCAAAGCCCGTCGCGGCGAGACGTTCGCGCACATAGGTTTCCGCATGGGCAAAGCGCTGATGCGCGCCGACGATATAGGGTCTTCCAGCCATTTTATCGTCGGGGAGGGTCTCTGACGAAAAGACGAAGATTCCGCCTTTCGCCATGTTTTCTGCGGCTCCGAAGAACAACGGTTCGAGGGCGCCGAAATAGGGCAGTACATCCGTCGCAGTGATCAGATCGAAAGCCTCGTCGTCATTGTCTTCGAGAAAATCCTCGACTTCGGCGACGTAGAGCGTCTCGTAGACATCCTTTTCATGGGCGATTTCGACCATGTTCTCGGAGATGTCTATGCCGGTGATGTCGTCGGCCATGTCGCGAAGCGCTTCACCCGTGAGGCCGGTGCCGCAACCAAGATCCAGCATGCGCTTGAAGGGACCGAGTTCAAGCGTCTGCAATCGCTGGCGCACCATCATCGGAACGGCGTAGCCAAGCTGTTCGACGAGAATGTCTTCAAAGGCTTCCGCGTGCTGATCGAAGAGCGTTTCGACATAGGCGTCCGGTGCCTTGGGCGGCGCTTCGCCTCGTCCCATCGATGCTATGCGCACGGCGGCACCGCCATGATCTTCGGGATCGATTGCAAGAACCTCTTCGTAAGCTTTCACCGCGGCGTCGATATCACCGGCCTTTTCGAGCGCAAGCGCACGGTTGTAGGCTTCTGCAAGAGCCTCTTCATCGATCTTGGCGTTCTTGGTCATGGCGTTCATCAGGCTCCGCTTCGTTGGAAGCCTGATTAAGCCGCAACGCTTTCGCGTGCAATGTTTTGTTTCATCGTTAGATTCAAAGCCGAAGGCGCATCCGTGCTGACATTTATGTCAGTGCAGGATGAATTCGCCCTTCAACGAGCGCCATTCCTGGGCCGATATCAGCTTGCGGTGGACGTAGCGCACCGAGTGCAGCGGGCCATCCAGCTTTTCCTGCCAGAATTTCAGGAAGCCGTGCATTTCCGGAAAGTCGGGTGCGAGATCATAGTTCTGCCAGAGATAGCTCTGAAGCACGGAAGGGTGATCCGGCATGCGATAAAGGATTTCGGCTGTGGTGAGACCATAGCCTTTCAGCATCATTTCCATGTCTTGGTTCATGTGGCTGTTCCCATTCTATTGATCGCCGACACACCGAGGTGTCATCGACAATGGGAACATGACATGGTTAATCAAAGCTTGCCAAGAAACCGAGATGTCACAAATTATTTATATTTCTCAGTGTGTTAGCATCCTCTCTCAGTGAGTGCTGCCAGCCTCTCATCTCTTCAGATGGCGTGTCAGCCGTGCCTCCACGCCTGCCCAGACATGGCGCAGGATTTCCACCATCGAGAGGTAGAAGATCGCCGCCCAGAGATAGGCCTGGAAGTCGAATGTGCGGGAATAGGCGTATCGGGTCTGCCCCATCAGGTCGAAGACGGTGACGATGGAAACGACCGCCGAGCCTTTAATCATCAGAATGATTTCGTTGCCGTAGGGGCGAAGCGCCACGATCAATGCCTGCGGCAGAACGACCTTCCAGAATGTCACCGGCTTGGAAATGCCAAGCGATGCGGCGCCCTCGTGCTGGCCTCGTGGAACGCTTTGGACTGCGCCGCGCAGGATCTCGGCCTGATAGGCGGCGGTGTTCAGCGTCAATGAAAGAAGCCCGCAATACCACGCGTCGCGGAAGAACCACCACAGGCCGACGGCCTCAAGCTCGGTCCGAAAGCCACCGAGGCCGTAATAGATAAGGAAAAGCTGCGCCAGAAGTGGCGTGCTGCGAAAGAGATAGACATAGGCGAACGCAATGGCGCTCACGATCCTATTCTTCGACATGCGGGCGAAAGCAATCGGAGCAGACAGGACAGCGCCAAGGATCAAAGCAAGGCCGACGAGGCTGACCGTCGTCCACAATCCATCGATATAGCGCCAGCCATAGCGCGCGATCTTGTCCGCGTCCCAGTCCAGGATCAGCGAAAGCACCAGACCGATGAACAGCATGGCCCAGAGAGTGACGATGACATAGCCCGCGATCCGCGCGGATGAGAACCGCCGCGCAGGAGCGGGTGGTGCGGGTCTCGCCTCAATCAAACGGTCGATATGGCTCATCTCTGCACCTCCGAGCGGCGCGCCCAGCGGTCGATATAGCCAATGCCGATCGAGGAAATGAGAGCGAGAATGAGGTAGAGCAGGCAGGCAATGCCGTAAAACAGAAAGGCATCCTTGGTCACGCGCGCGGCGATACCGGTCTGGCGCACGATATCCGCCAACCCAATGATCGAGACGTAGGACGTGTCCTTCAACAGAATGACCCAGAGATTGGTCATGCCGGGAAGGGCGATACGCACGAGCTGCGGGATGATGATGAGAACCATGGTGCGGCTGCGAGACAGGCCCAGCGCATCACCCGCCTCATATTGCCCCTTGGGAATGGCGCGAAACGCAGACAGCAGCACTTCGGACGAGTAGGACGAGAAGACGACCGAAAGCGCAATCATGCCCGCAACGAAGGCGTTGATCTCGATGGGGCCGGTAAAGCCGAGATAACCGCCGATCGTCTGGAGCAGGATCTGCATGCCGTAATAGACGATGAAGAGGGTCAGGAGCTCGGGTAGACCACGGAAGATCGTGGTGTAGATGCCGACGGCAAGGCGGAGGGATTTCTCCTGCGATTGCGCGGCTAGCGCGATCAGGAAGCCCAGGAACAGCCCGACGGGAAGTGTGGCGAGGGCCACGGAAATCGTCACCTTCACGCCGAAGGCAATTTCGTCGCCCCAACCATCGCCGCAGGCGAGCAGGGTGCCGTTGCCAAAGAGTGAGAAGATACCGACCGGACCACAGAACGGGTCGAACAGATATGTGAGATAGGTCCAGAACGAACCTATGGCGGAAAACACTCCGCTCATGCCAACTTCCCCCGCGGTCTGCGCCGCTTTCATATTTGTTTTATGAAGGTGTTCTCAAACAAAAATGGCGGAAGGGCAACCCTCCCGCCACGATATTTCAACATGAGAAACAGGCTTACTGGCCGTAGACGTCGAAATCGAAGTACTTGTCGTTGATCTCCTTGTACTTGCCATTGGCGCGGATGGCCTTGATCGCCGCACTGAACTTGTCGGCGAGAGCCTTGTCGCCCTTGCGAACGGCAATGCCCGCGCCTTTGCCGTTGATCTGTTCATCGACAGGCATAGCCGTCAGGATCTTGCAGCATGCGCCAGCGTCCGACTTCACCCACTGCGACAGAACCACGATATCGTCGATGACGCCATCGATGCGGCCATTGGTGATGTCGAGCTTGTACTCGTCAGCAGTCGGATAGAGCTTCAGCTCGGAATCAGCCAGGTGCTTTTCAGCATAGTTGGCGTGCGTGGTGGAGCCCTGCGCGCCGATTGTCTTGCCCTTCAGGTCTTCAACGGACTTGATCGGCGAGTCTTTCGGTACGGCGATCGCCGGAGGCGTGTTGTAGTACTTCTCGGAGAAGTCCACCTTTTCAAGGCGCTCAGGCGTGATCGACATGGAGGCAACGATGGCGTCGAACTTCTTCGCCTGAAGAGCCGGAATGATGCCGTCCCAGTCATTGGTGACGAAGGTGCACTCGGCCTTCATCTGTTCGCAGAGCGCCTTGGCGATATCGATATCGAAGCCGGTCAGCTTTCCGTCAGCCTCCAGAACGTTGAATGGCGGGTAGGCGCCTTCCGTGCCGATGACGATCTTGTCCTGCGCCATGGCGGAGCCAGCAAACAGCGACAAGGCTGCAATGGAAGCTGCAGCAAACAGACGGGTGGGGTTCAGCATTTAGATCCTCTCTTTCGGCGATACGACGCACGCCTCATTTATGTTCTGCGTGCGTGAAGATTTTGGCACTCCGCGCGCGGTCGAGGCCGGTTGCGGATGCTTGCCGGGATACTCATCCCGTTGCAAAAAAAATGCAACATCATTGTTTTGCGCTGCGACAGCCTCCTCAATAAATCGATTTGAATCGCTGCCACCTGCTCGAAATTCAGGGAACAAAATATGGCGCTTATGCGTAGTAAGGAAGCCTTATAATTTCAGGCGACAATTCATTTTTTTTAGACGACGGTTCCCGATTTTCGGCCTCCGCCTCCACCTCCAGGAGGAATTTTTATGGGTATCACACACAGCATTCAGGCGCTGACACCTGCGCAGCGCAACACCGTTATCGCCAGCTTCCTCGGCTGGACTCTCGACGCCTTCGATTTCTTCATTCTTGTTTTTGTCATCAAGGACATCGCGAAGGAGTTCAATACAAGCATCCCGGCGGTCTCGATCGCAATTTTCCTGACGCTTGCCATGCGGCCGATCGGCGCGCTCATCTTTGGCCTTGCATCCGACCGTTATGGTCGCCGCATCACGCTCATGGTCGACGTCCTTCTTTATTCGGCCCTTGAGCTTCTCTCCGGCTTCTCGACCGGGCTTACGATGTTCATCGTCCTGCGTCTGCTCTATGGCATCGCGATGGGTGGCGAATGGGGTGTCGGCGCGTCACTGACCATGGAAACGGTGCCGCCCCAGGCGCGTGGCTTCGTCTCCGGCCTGCTTCAGGCGGGCTACCCAGCTGGCTATTTGCTGGCCTCGATCGTCTTCTTTCTGCTCTACCCGATCATCGGCTGGAGGGGCATGTTCTTCGTCGGCGCTCTGCCCGCGCTGATCGTTCTCTATATCCGGCGCAGCGTCGAGGAATCCCCCGCATTCCTCCAACGCAAGAGCAGACCTCAGCAACCGTTCCTGACTGTCTTGAAGAAGAATATTCCACTCTTCATCTGGACTGTTATCCTGATGACGGCGTTCAATTTCCTCAGCCACGGTACGCAGGATATCTACCCAACCTTCCTGGAAACGCAGCGGGGCTATGATAGTCACACGACAGGCGCCATTGCGATCGTTTACAACATCGGGGCGATTTGCGGTGGTCTGTTCTTCGGCGCTCTGTCGCAACGAATTGGCCGCCGGAAGGCAATTGTGATCGCCGCGCTTCTGGCCATTCCAGCCGCCTGGTTCTGGGTTTATGCTCCCGGCGCCGTCCTGCTTGCCATCGGTGCTTTCGTGCTGCAGTTCTTCGTCCAGGGTGCATGGGGCGTTATCCCTGTTCATCTGAACGAACTCTCGCCGGACGAAGTGCGTGGCACATTCCCAGGCTTTGCCTACCAACTTGGAAACCTGCTGGCCTCTGGCAACGCAACCCTGCAAACGACGCTGGCCGCGCACTGGCAGGGGGACTACGCTCTGGCGCTGTTCAGCGTTGCCGTTGTCGTTGCCTGCGCGGTCGCCCTGCTGGCTGGGTTCGGATATGAAAAGCGCAACGTACAGTTTGGCGTCCCAGATGACCAACCGGTTGAACCTGCGCCGTCAGCCCGGGGAAGAACGGCTTGAAATTTGCGCTGGACGACGGCGGGTTCATCCCCGCCGTCGTTGCGATGTGATGGGCATGGCGGCTGTTGCCATAACCAGTTCTGTCAATCATGGCAGTCCTCCCAGAAAATGCCTTTATTCGTTCATTCCCGGTACAGGCCGGCATCTTCATCATTGGAACAAGACCGCATGCCGGGCGTTGTTTAGCGCCACGATGTGCAGACTGTGCCCCAATGCCGCAGGGCAGACGCAAATGAAGACGGCAGATGAGGAAGCGCCATGCTGAATAAGAATAAATTGATGACCGGGGTCGTTTTTCCCCTGATGTCGATTGCCATTGCAGTCGAGCCGGCTCTTGTGGCCACCGTTGCGCATGCAGCGCCGATGGCGCAGGTTGAGCAACAGGGAACCCTTTCCAACGGCAACGGAGCCATCATTCTTGCGCAGGCCGAAGCGCCGCCGAACCCAGAAGAAGAATTGTTGAAGCGCCGCCAGCGCGAGCAGCAGGGCGAGCCCCAGGCTGAGCCGAAGCGCGAGCCTGAGCAGAAGCGTGAGGAAGCCCCGCAGCGTCCGAAGCGCGAAGCAGCACCTGAACCGCAGGCCGAGCAGCCACAGGAGCGTCCACGCCGCGAAGCAGCGCCAGAAGGTGAAGCACGCCCAGAGCGCCCACGCCGTGAAGCCGCCCCAGAGGCAGCGCCGCAGGCCGAGCCTGAGCAGCAGCAGGAACGTCCGCGCCGCAAGCCCGCCGCAGAGGCTCAGCCTGAAGCCGAAGGCCAGCCACGTCCAGAGCGTCCGCGCCGCGACGCTGCTCCCGAAGCCGCGCCACAGGCCGAGCCCGAGCAGCAGCAGGAACGCCCGCGCCGAAAGCCCGCTGCCGAAGCGCAGCCTGAAGCCGAAGGCAAGCAGCCGCCGAAGCCGGAAGCGCCGGCAGCAAAGCCCGAAGCCCCGGCCGCCAAGCCTGCGAATGAACCCGCAGCCAATGAAGCTGCACCGGAAAAGCCTGCCAAGCCCGCAAAGCGTCCGGCAGCTCCAGAACCTGCTGAGGGCGCCGCGCCGGTGCCTGCGGAACCGCCGACACCCGGTCGCGCTCCTGCACCGACAGAGCAGCCGAACCCGGCCCCAGGCCAGCAGCCATCCGAGCAGCCACGCCCGCCGCGCGCGCAAAACGGCGAACCTGCACCAGCCCCTGTTCCGGGTGCGCCTGCAACGCCGCTGGACGGCGCCGCGACTGGCCAGGCACCAGCCGGTGAGCCGGTTCCAGCCCAGGTCGCAACGCCTCAGACTGAAGCGCCTACGACGACCAAGGAACAGCTGGACAAGGCTCGCGCAATCGCCAAGGACCCGTCCAAGTCGGCTGATACCGTCGTGCTGCCCGTGGACAAGGGAGCGGCCGTTCTCGACAGCGACAAGGAAGTCTATCGCAGCGGCAACGAGCAGCTTCGCGAACAGCGTCGTCGTGAACGCGAGCAGGGCCAGGACTTCAAGGTTCCGACCTCGGATGCCGAAGCCCAGGCGGGTGGCCGCCGTGACGGACAGCCCGCACCGCAGATCAATATTCAGAACATCACCAATATCCAGGGTGAGCGCATCGACCGCCGTCCGCAGTTCGACCGTCCCGACGGTGTTCGCGAATGGCGTCCCCGCGATATGCCGCGCGACCGCGACATGGGCGACCGCGTGTTCCTGCAGTTCGGTGACCGCGTCGTGGTGCGTGGCAGTGATGACGACCGCTTCGTCAGCGAAGGCGCGAAGCCCTACTATGAGCGCCTTCCTGACGATCGCTACCGCGAAACGATCGAGCGATCCGACGGAACGCAGGTGGTGACGATCCGCAATCGCTATGGTGACGTCATTCAGCGTTCCCGTATCGACGCCCGCGGTCGCGAATATGTGCTGTTCTACGCACCGGAACTGGCGGATGAACCTGACCGCGAATACGTCTATCGCGATCCTGGTCTCGACCTGCCGCCCCTGCGTCTGCGCATCCCCGTCAACGAGTATATCATCGATACGTCGTCTGACGATGATCGTGACTATTATCGCTTCCTGGAACAGCCTCCGGTAGAGCCCGTCCAGCGCGTTTACTCCATGGATGAGGTCCGCTACTCGGCTCGTGTGCGTGACATGGTGCGTCGTATCGACCTTGACACCATCACCTTTGCGACTGGCAGTGCGGAAATTCCCATGAGCCAGGCACGCTCGCTGCGCAAGGTTGCCGATGCGATGAACAAGGTGCTTGAAAAGAACCCGGCTGAAACCTTCCTGATCGAAGGCCATACCGATGCCGTTGGTTCGGATGAAAGCAACCTTGTGCTCTCTGACGAACGCGCAGAGTCTGTCGCCAAGGTCTTGACCGAAGTGTACGGCATCCCGCCGGAAAACCTGACGACGCAGGGCTATGGCGAGCGCTACCTGAAGGTCCAGACGCTTGGTCCGAACCAGGAGAACCGTCGCGTTACCATCCGCCGTATCACGCCGCTGGTGCGCCCGGTCGCGCAGAACTAAAATTTGTATCGATCAATAAGAAGGCCCGGAAGCCATCAGCTTCCGGGCCTTTTCTTGTGTCTTAGCAGCTGTTCAGACGAGTGCGACGGCAATCTCGGCTGCGAGGCGGGCATTGTTGCGCACCAGCGAGATATTGGTGTCGAGGCTGCGGCCTTCGGTGATCTCGAAAATCTTTGCCAAGAGATAGGGCGTGACCGCCTTGCCAGTGATGTTGTCTTCCTCGGCTGCGGAAAGCGCGCGCTCGATATAGATCTCCATCTCGTCGCGGCCGATTTCGTCTTCTTCCGGCACTGGGTTGGCGATCAGCATGCCGCCGTCGAGGCCGAACTGTTCGCGGGTCGTCTGGAAGTTTGCGATCGCTGCCGGGCTGTTGAGCGTCAGCGGGCTCTTTAGCCCGGAAGCGCGCGACCAGAAAGCCGGGAATTCTTGCGAGCCGTAGGTAACGACCGGAACGCCGTTGGTTTCCAGAACTTCAAGCGTCTTCGGCACATCGAGGATCGCTTTTGCGCCTGCGCAGACGACGATGACGCCGGTGCGTGCAAGCTCGGTCAGGTCGGCCGAGATGTCGAAGCTTTCTTCCGCTCCGCGATGTACGCCCCCGATCCCCCCGGTGGCGAAGACCTTGATCCCGGCATGTTCTGCCGCAATCATGGTGGCGGCAACCGTGGTTGCACCTGTCCGACGCTCGGCAATCGCGAAAGCGATGTCGGCGCGTGAGACCTTCATGGCATCCTTGGTCTGTGCCAGGGCTTCCAACTGATCCTTTTCGAGACCGATATGCAGCGTGCCGTGAATGACGGCAATGGTGGCCGGAACCGCGCCATTGTCACGGATCAGTTTCTCCACGCCTTCAGCCATGCGGATATTGCCAGGATAAGGCATGCCGTGTGTGATGATCGTGGATTCTAGCGCAACGATCGGCGCGCCGCGCTGCTTGGCGGCGGCAACTTCTTCCGAATAGACGATCGGCAGGAGCGGGGAGGTGGTCTTGGTCATGGTCTCTTCCAGTTTAATTAAGCGATCTCTTCACACCATTTCAGCCTGCGGCACAAGCGCCAGTGCGGCGGCAAGTGTCTCCGCATTTAATTCGCTGGCCGTTGCAAAAGGAGACTGGACGGTGATGGCAGCTGCGGCGGCACCATGGCGCAAGGCTTCGGTGATGGGTTTGCCGCTGGCAATGGCGGACAGGTAGCCGGATGCCATGGCATCCCCTGCACCGGTCACATCTTTCACATCCTCGATCAGCGGTGGTGTCAGCACGGCGGTCCCGTTCTGGTCGAAGGCGACGACGCGTTTGGCGCCACTGGTGATGACGCCGCCGCGTAGGCCGGCCTCTCTCAGCAAAGTCGGCCATTGTCTCACGTCGGTGACGTTCTGACCCGTCAGCGCGCGCGCTTCTGCCTCGTTCATGAACAGCATGTCGATCTCGGCCAATGCGGGCTTCATACGCACGACTTTGGCTGGCGAAATGGCAATGGCCGCGAGACGCTTTTCGCAGGCGCGCGCTGCAATGCCGATCGCGCTTAGCGTATCTTCAGGCAGGTTGGCATCGCAGAGAATGATGTCTGTTTTCTTGATCGCGTCGCGCACGGCGCGCACTTTGAGGCGACGCGGCGTGAAGAGCTTGTAGAGATCCATATCGGCAATGGCGATGACCAGATTGCCGTCGCGCTCCAGAATTGCCGTGTAACTCGGGGTGCTGCGGTCTAGGAAGGTGAAAGGCGTATCCTCGACCCCTGCATCCCGCGCTGCTGCAGCAACAGTCGCACCATTGCCGTCACCGCCACGCGGCGCGATGAGCCTCACCTCGAATCCCAGCCGGGAAAGGTTGCGGGCCGCATTGAAACCGCCGCCGCCGGCCTCCTCCATCCAGGAACCGGGATTGCTCGCGCCTTGCACCGTTTCCGTCTCGATCATGCCGCGCCGGTCGATATGCGCGCCGCCCAGAACGAGTATTTTCTTCACGCTGGCCAATCCTTCTTCACGCGACAAACTGCCAAATCCGATTCGGTGTTTTTCGGCTCTTTCCAACTGACCCTTTGGCCGTGGAAAATCCTTCAACAAAGAAAAACAAAAGCAGAACGAACGGCTTATCGTTATTTGTTTTCAACGGGCTGATGCGCTGTTGTGGAATGAGAACAAAAAGAGTACATACACTCTATACACTGCTTCGTTGCCTGTGCGGCTTCAATAACCTAAAGGTGGTTCAGATGGCACAAAATTCTTTGCGTCTTGTAGAGGACAATTCGGTGGATAAAAGCAAGGCACTGGAAGCGGCGCTCTCCCAGATCGAACGTTCGTTCGGCAAGGGATCGATTATGAAGCTCGGTTCCAATGAAAACGTCATCGAGGTCGAGACCGTTTCGACGGGATCTCTCAGCCTTGATATTGCGCTCGGCATCGGCGGTCTGCCGAAGGGGCGTATCGTTGAAATTTACGGGCCGGAAAGCTCGGGTAAAACGACCCTGGCACTGCAGACCATTGCAGAAGCCCAGAAGAAGGGCGGCATCTGCGCCTTTGTGGACGCCGAGCACGCGCTCGATCCGGTCTATGCCCGCAAGCTTGGCGTCGATCTTCACAACCTTCTGATTTCGCAGCCCGACACGGGCGAGCAGGCGCTTGAAATTACCGACACGCTGGTGCGCTCCGGTGCCGTGGACGTGCTGGTGGTCGACTCCGTTGCTGCTCTGACGCCACGTGCTGAAATCGAGGGTGAGATGGGCGACAGCCTGCCGGGTCTGCAGGCCCGTCTGATGAGCCAGGCGCTGCGCAAGCTGACCGCATCCATTTCCAAGTCGAAGACTATGGTGATCTTCATCAACCAGATCCGCATGAAGATCGGTGTGATGTTCGGTTCGCCGGAAACGACGACGGGCGGCAACGCGCTGAAGTTCTACGCCTCGGTTCGTCTCGACATCCGCCGTATCGGCTCGGTCAAGGAGCGTGAAGAGGTTGTTGGTAACCAGACGCGCGTCAAGGTCGTCAAGAACAAGATGGCGCCTCCCTTCAAGCAGGTCGAATTCGACATCATGTATGGCGAAGGCGTTTCCAAGACGGGCGAACTTGTCGATCTCGGAGTAAAAGCCGGCATCGTCGAGAAGTCTGGTGCCTGGTTCTCCTATAACAGCCAGAGGCTGGGGCAGGGGCGTGAGAACGCCAAATCTTTCCTGCGCGACAATCCCGCTGTCGCCAACGAAATCGAAATGGCCCTCCGTCAAAATGCCGGCTTGATCGCCGACCGGTTCCTTGAGAACGGCGGACCCGAAGCCGATGCGGATGGGGTAGAGCCGGACGCGTAATGATCCGCTGCCGGGGATTTTCCGGTATGTCACCCATCGTTGATTGATCCAAGGCCGTGCGATCCCGTCGCGCGGCCTTTGTCATTTTGCTGCCTCATTCTGGTAGAGCCCGGCGCTCTTTGGCTGGACAGGCAGGGTGGCGGACGATAAAAGCCTGTGACTTTTTTATTATCGCTGCGTGAGCGTGGCAATGAAGGACTTCGTATGAGCGGTGTGAATGAAATCCGGTCGACTTTCCTCGACTACTTCAAGAAGAACGGCCATGAAATTGTGCCATCCAGCCCGCTGGTGCCGCGCAACGATCCGACCCTGATGTTCACCAATGCGGGTATGGTCCAGTTCAAGAACGTCTTCACTGGTCTTGAAAGCCGTCCTTATTCGAAGGCCGCTTCATCGCAAAAGTGCGTTCGCGCGGGCGGGAAGCATAACGACCTCGACAATGTCGGTTACACCGCGCGCCACCACACCTTCTTCGAAATGCTCGGCAACTTTTCGTTCGGTGACTATTTCAAGGAAGAGGCGATCACGCACGCCTGGAACCTGATCACCAAGGAGTTCGGCATCGACAAGAACCGTCTTCTGGTGACGGTCTATCATACTGATGACGAAGCCTTCGACCTTTGGAAGAAGATTGCCGGTTTTTCCGATGATCGCATCATCCGCATTCCGACGAGCGATAACTTCTGGGCCATGGGCGACACCGGTCCTTGCGGTCCTTGCTCGGAAATCTTCTACGACCACGGCGATCATATCTGGGGCGGACCTCCCGGCTCTGCAGATGAGGATGGCGACCGGTTCATCGAAATCTGGAACCTCGTCTTCATGCAGTATGAGCAGGTGACGAAGGAAGAGCGCATCAACCTGCCGCGTCCATCCATCGACACGGGCATGGGCCTTGAGCGCATCTCTGCATTGCTGCAGGGCAAGCATGACAACTACGATACCGACCTTTTCCGCGCTCTGATTTCCGCCTCCGTCGAAGCGACCGGCGTTCCGGCTGAAGGCGAGAAGCGCGCAAGCCACCGCGTGATTGCCGATCACCTGCGTTCTTCGGCATTCCTGATCGCCGATGGCGTTCTGCCGTCGAATGAAGGCCGTGGTTACGTTCTGCGCCGCATCATGCGTCGCGCCATGCGTCATGCCGAGCTTCTGGGCTCCAAGGAACCGTTGATCTGGAAGCTTCTGCCGACGCTTGTCCAGCAGATGGGCCGCGCCTATCCGGAACTCGTGCGCGCCGAGGCGTTGATCTCAGAGACGCTGAAGCTTGAAGAAACCCGCTTCCGCAAGACGCTGGAGCGTGGTCTTTCGCTTCTGTCCGACGCCACGTCCGACCTTTCCAAGGGCGGAATGCTGGATGGCGAGACCGCCTTCAAGCTTTACGATACCTATGGCTTCCCGCTCGATCTGACGCAGGACGCACTGCGCGCCCGCGAAATCGGCGTGGACATTGCCGGCTTTACCGATGCCATGGAGCGCCAGAAGGCGGAAGCCCGCTCGCACTGGGCCGGTTCCGGCGACAAGGCAACCGAGACCGTCTGGTTCGAGCTGAAGGAAAAATTCGGCGCGACCGAGTTTCTTGGCTACGATACCGAGACTGCCGAGGGTGTGGTTCAGGCGATTGTCAAGGATGGCAAGTCGGTTGACGCTGCAGCCGAAGGAGAGACCGTCCAGATCGTCGTCAACCAGACGCCTTTCTACGGCGAGTCCGGCGGCCAGATGGGCGACACTGGTGTCATTTCCTCCGACAATGGCAGCGTCACGGTCACCGACACCCAGAAGAAGGGCGAGGGCCTCTTCGTCCATATCGGCAAGGTCGCCAAGGGCGGTGTGAAGCTCGGCGACGCAGTTCAATTGACCGTCGATCATGATCGCCGATCGCGCCTGCGTGCCAACCACTCCGCAACCCACCTGCTGCATGAAGCGCTCCGCGAAGTTCTGGGATCCCATGTGGCCCAGAAGGGCTCGCTTGTGGCACCGGAACGTCTGCGCTTCGACGTGTCGCATCCAAAGCCGATGACGGCGGACGAGTTGAAGATCGTTGAGGACATGGCGAATGAGATCATTCTCCAGAACTCGCCGGTCGTCACGCGCTTGATGAGCGTGGACGATGCGATTGCAGAAGGCGCGATGGCGCTGTTCGGTGAAAAATATGGCGATGAGGTGCGCGTCGTCTCCATGGGCACCGGTATCCACGGCGCCAAGGCCAACCGGCCTTATTCTGTCGAACTTTGTGGCGGTACGCATGTTTCCGCTACGGGACAGATCGGCCTCGTGCGTATTCTTGGCGAAAGTGCCGTTGGTGCGGGCGTGCGCCGCGTTGAAGCAGTCACGGGACCGGGTGCGCTTGCCTATCTTGCAGAGCAGGATGACCGCGTGAAAACACTTGCCTCGTCGCTTCGCGTGCAGCCAGGCGATGTTATCTCGCGCGTCGAGGGTCTGCTGGATGAGCGTAAGAAGCTGGAGCGCGAACTGGCCGATGCTCGCCGCAAGCTCGCCATGGGCGGCGGTTCGGCGGAAGGCTCGGCCGGCGATACGAGAGAGGTCGGTGGCGTGAAGTTCATGGCAAAGGCCATGTCCGGCATCGACGCCAAGGATCTCAAGGGTCTCGCAGACGATGCCAAGACCAATCTGGGCTCTGGCGTGGTGCTGCTGATCGCCGTATCCGAGGATGGAAAGGCCAGTGCCGTTGCAGCGGTCACCGAAGACCTGACATCGCGTTTCAGCGCGGTCGATCTGGTGCGTACCGCTTCGGCTGCTCTCGGCGGCAAGGGTGGCGGTGGACGTCCTGACATGGCGCAGGCTGGTGGCCCCGATGGATCGAAGGCTGATGAAGCCATCGAGGCAGTTGCAGCGTCGCTCGCGAGCTGATCTCGTTCAAGGTCGTGGGAAAGCAGCTGAGCTGCCCTGCGTTTGATTGCTGACATTCAAGGGCCGGAACTTCGAATATGAGGTTCCGGCCCTCTTTGTTTCAGTCATGGGTTCACGACCCCATAATGACAGCGTGACGGCGTACTGGTAGCCATCGAGTGATTACTTCGTCGTCCATTTGTGCTGGAGGGCAGGGTGATACGTCGACGTCTTTTATTTCGCTCTCACAGGCCGCTCCAGAGCGTCGGACCGATCCAACCGCATCCGCGTTGCAGTCCGATGATCGCGCGCTGGGTGACGACGCAGGGGAACTGGATGTATCGATGACGGTTCGATGGCTTGGTAGCTGACAGGCTACCCGAATGATGCTGTCTTCTCCAACCTGACCCTCCCTCGCGGGAGGGTTTCTTTTTGGCTTGGAGCGCCGTGCGTCCTATTGGACGCACAAAGGACGCTCTGTCTTCTTTGATCTACGTATCGTGCTTTAGGAACCGGTGCGACGCCATCCGCATTGTCTTCTTAACAAAGGAGACGACCATGGAAAATTATGCAGAACTTCGCGAGCAGATCGCGCAGGATCTCGACACGCTCAGCCGCACCGAAAGCCCGAAATCCATCTTTGAAATTGCAGATGATTATCTGCTGGGAAATCCTTCGCTGAAGCGCGAACTGGTCGAGGATATCGTCAAGGAAGAGGCGGACAAGCGAAACATCCCTATCCATTAAATGGATCGCCGAGCGTTTACACCGAGCTTCAGGAAAATCGCTTAGATAACTGAAGACAAAGAAAAACCCGCCGAAGCGGGTTTTTCTTTTGGTGCGGTCGAGAAGACTCGAACTTCCACGGGTTGCCCCACAGCGACCTCAACGCTGCGCGTCTACCAATTCCGCCACGACCGCATCGTGGTAGGGTCGACTTGCGCCGACGGGGGTGCATGTAGCAAAAGGATTTTGGGTGCACAAGAGCGCCGTGACAGTTTTTTGAAATTAAAAACAGGCCTTTGCCTTCCTATATGAAAGAAGCCCGCAAACGCTGGGCTTGCAGCCTCAATTTCATTCTGCCAGAAGGCTGTGGAAAGGACATTTCCATGCTCACACGCACCGATCTCACCTCCACGATGTACCCGAGCGCCGGTTCTCCTGCGATACGCTGGCGAATCTCTGACGGGCTGGTGCCCTATGAGCAGGCGATCGAGGAGATGGAGCGTGAGGTCGCAGCCATCGCCGCGGGCGAAGCGGACGAGCTTGTATGGCTCCTGGAGCATCCACCGCTTTATACGGCCGGTACGAGTGCCGATTCGTCGGACCTGATCGAGCCGGACCGCTTTCCAGTCTTCGCAACCGGACGGGGCGGGGAGTACACCTATCATGGCCCAGGCCAGCGGGTGGTCTATGTGATGCTCGATCTCAAGCGCAGACGCCAGGATGTCCGGGCCTACGTGGCGGCACTGGAGGAGGTCATCATCCGCACGCTCGACAAGATGAACGTCAAGGGCGAGCGGCGTGAGGATCGGGTCGGTGTTTGGGTTCGCAGGCCGGAAAAGCCGCTTCTGCCGGATGGCTCCATGTCGGAGGACAAGATTGCGGCGCTCGGCATTCGCCTGCGCAAGTGGGTGAGCTTTCATGGCCTGTCGATCAATGTCGATCCCGACCTGACCCACTTCGGCGGCATCGTTCCCTGCGGTATCGCCCAATACGGCGTCACCAGTCTCGTCGATCTCGGCCTGCTGGTGATGATCAACGATGTGGATGTCTTCCTACGGGAGGCCTTCGAGGAGGTCTTTGGCGATACCGCGAATGAGGGCGCAGGGGCGGCGTCTTAATTCGGTTTTGCTACACCAATTGTGTTTCCGAGAACCACTTGCGCATCATGCCGGATAACAGACAGTCTTCCAGCCTTCGCCGGGTTTCAGCTGTCTGTGCCTGTCTTTCCAATAGCCACGTCAGATAGGCCGAAAGGGTCATGAATGGCCGTTCTTGGCGAAGGGAGCGGTCGCTCGATGATACGCAAGCGGCCCGTCGCAAGGATCTGATCAAGTGACGCCGGCCGGCCGAGCAAGTAGCCCTGTGCTTCCCCGCATCCTTCTGATTCCAAAAGCGAAAGCTGTTCCCTTGTTTCTACCCCTTCCGCCAAAACCGGAATTTTGAGGCCCTTGCCGAGAGCCAATACGGTGCGGATGATGGTTAGCGCTTCCTGACTGCTGTGGCTTTCGTCGATGAAGGAGCGGTCGAGCTTGATCTTGCTGAAGGGGAAAGACCGTAGCGTATCTATCGAAGAATAGCCAATGCCGAAGTCGTCCAGCGCAATGGAGACTCCATAGGATTTGATTTGGCGAAGCATATGAAAGGCACGCTCGCGATCCTTCAGGATGGCGGTCTCGGTAAGTTCGAGCTCCAGTCGATGCGGGGGAAGACCCGTTTCGAGAAGGATGCTTATGACGAGCTTGGGCAGATCGCCGGCTGCAAACTGAACGGCAGAGAGGTTGACGGCAACCTTGCAGGCTGGCTCCCAGGAGGCCGCAGCTGCGCATGCGGTCCGCAGCACCCACTCGCCAAGTTGCAAAATGAAGCCGTTTTCCTCCGCCAGCGGAATAAAATCTGAGGGCGGGATGAAACCGCGTTCCGGATGGTGCCACCGCAGCAGCGCTTCGTAGCCGGTGATTTCGCCAGTCGAAACGGAGGTCTGTACCTGGTAGTGGATTGAGAGTTCATTGCGGGAGAGGGCTTTGCGCAAATCAGCCGCCATGCAACGCCTTGCTTTGACGGCCTCGTCCATGCCTGCTTCATAGAAACAGACACGCTTTTCGGTGAGTTGCGACTTTGCCCGATACATGGCGAGGTCCGCATTACTGACGAGCGTTTCCTTGGTGGTTGCGTCGTCGGGGTAGAGCGCGACACCGAAGCTTGCGCCAGCGACAATTTGGGCTTCGTCGATATTGATCGGAGTGAACATCACCGTTTCAAGACGTTTCAGAAACCGGTTTATGCCGACCATTTCGTCGTCCTGAATCCGGAAAAGAGCGGCGAACTCATCTCCGCCAACGCGGGCAACGAACTCGCCCTTGTCTTCCCGAACCAAATGCTTGAGCCGCAGACCAAGGTCGGTCAAGACGTCGTCGCCGACATGGTGGCCACGGGTGTCGTTGATCTCCTTGAACCGGTTGAGATCGATGCCGATCATGGCTAGCCGGCTTTTTTGCGCATCGGCGAGCGCGAGCTCTTCCTCCAGCCTCTCGTTGAAGTTGGCGCGATTGGGAAGGCCGGTTAGTGCGTCGTACAACGCCATTTGACGAAGATGCGCTATCGTCTCGGCGCGTGTGCCATTGTCGATAAGGTAGCTCACCAGACCGCAGGCGACGATGACGAAAGCCATACCGGAGATGGCGATGGCCAGAGTCCAGAGCGAGTCCGGGTTGGAGAAGGATCCATCGACATACATCGGTTCGACCTGGAACGCCGTCATCCCCGTGAAGTGCAAGACGGCGATTGCAAGCGTCAAGACCACGGCCATGACGTTGCTGCCTTTGCGCATGCCAAAATGCAGCGCAGCCGATGAAAGACCTACGGAAAGAACGATCGAGGCGACGAGGTAAGTCCTGTCCCAGGATACGATCCCTTGAACGCGGTAGGCCATCATGCCGGTATAGTGCATCGTGGAAATGGCGAGACCGACGATCGCGCCGCCCAAGGCGGGCATGATGGGATAACGGTTGCTGACTGCTGCGGCAAAACCGATCGCATTGCCGAACAGGACGACCAGAAGCGAAACAACCGTCAACGACAAATCGAAGCCGATGGGCACGCCTGCGTCATAGCCAAGCATGGCGACGAAATGTGTGCACCAGATCGCCACGCCCGCGGACAGCGCCGTCATCGCCTGCCAGCCGATGCGCTGCTTCCCGGTCGCGGTCGTCGTTTTACTGAAAAGCCGTGATGTCACCCACGAACCGGTGCCGCATAGTAGCACTGCCACAAGCACGAGCCAGATGTTGTGTTCGTAGACGATGCATCCCAGCACAGTCATCATTACAGTCGCCCCTTGTAGGAAGGCACCGCATTAGAGCAAACGCAGCAGCCGTTTACTGCGTTCGCAGGCCGGGTGGATGGCAATGTGATGGTTTACTACACAACGAGTTAATAATTTATATGGGCTACAACAAAATTCTACAACATGCACAATGGCTTAGATCAATCCTAGGTAGGTTTTAAGGGTCGTCTGACGCATCTTTTGATAGAATGAGATGCGCCAAAGGCCGTGCGACGTCAGGCTGTCTGCATTTTCTTTATGATGGAATCGTCGATCTCCTGAGCGCGCAGGAAAGCCGGGCGCTGACCGAGGCGACCGAGATAATCGGCAAAGGCCTGGCGCTTCTCGATCGAACCGAATTGCAGACCCCATCCAATATGCGAGCCCACATAGACGTCTGCGGCGGTGAAGCTGTCGCCAGCAATGAAAGGGTTCTGCGTCACGGCGTATTCGAGGGTATCCATCAGGTCTTCAAAGCGCCCGCATCCGGCCATGCGATACTTGTCTTCCGGAATCACCAGACCCATGGCGCGGTTGCTGACGCCCATTTCCAGGGGGGCGGCCGCAAAGAAGAGCCAGCGATAGTAAAGGCCGCGATCGTTGGTCGGAGGGGCAAGACCCTTTTCCGGGAAGGCGTCTGCCAGATAGGCGCAGATGGCTGCGCATTCCGTCACGACGACGTCGACGTGTTTGATCGCGGGCACCTTGCCCATGGGATTGATCGCCTTGTACTCGCCAGCCTTCATGTCGCTGTCGAAGCCGATAATTCTGGTGTCGTAAGGTGCGCCCACTTCCTCCAGCATCCAGCGGATGATGCGTCCGCGTGACATGGGGTGGGTGTAGAATGTCAGATCGCTCATGTCTCTCTCCCTTGTTGAGCAGAGTTTGCTCCGGCAGCATGACCTAATCAAGACATCGATTGGGTCCTAAAGCATGTCGCGATCTTTCAGTTTCGCGCAGACGCTTTCGGTCCTTGTTATCGCATGTCGTTATCGCAAAAACCGCTGCACAGTTTTGCGTGGACCATGCTTCAAAAGAAAACCCGGCGCGAAGGCCGGGTTTTCGAAGGTCTTTAAAGGGTAGATGCCGATCAGGCAGCCATGGCCTTCTTGAGGTTTTCGTCGATCTTGTCGAGGAAGGCGGTGGTGGAGAGCCAAGGCTGATCCGGACCGATGAGGAGCGCGAGGTCCTTGGTCATGTAGCCGGCTTCGACGGTGTCGACGCAGACGGTTTCCAGCGTCGTGGCGAACTTTGCCAGTTCCGCGTTGTCGTCCAGCTTCGCGCGGTGGGCGAGGCCACGGGTCCAAGCGAAGATCGATGCGATCGAGTTGGTCGAGGTTTCCTGACCCTTCTGGTGCTGGCGGTAGTGGCGCGTCACCGTGCCGTGTGCCGCTTCTGCTTCGACCGTGCGGCCATCCGGAGACAGGAGAACCGAGGTCATCAGGCCGAGCGAGCCGAAGCCCTGTGCCACGGTATCAGACTGAACGTCGCCGTCGTAGTTCTTGCAGGCCCAGATGTAGCCGCCGGACCATTTCAGCGCGGAAGCGACCATGTCGTCGATGAGGCGGTGCTCATAGGTGATGCCGGCTTCGTCGAACTGCGCCTTGAATTCGCTCTGGTAGACTTCTTCGAAGATGTCCTTGAAGCGACCGTCATAGGCCTTCAGGATGGTGTTCTTCGTGGACAGGTAAACCGGCCACTTGCGCATCAGGCCGTAGTTCATCGATGCGCGGGCGAATTCGCGGATGGAATCGTCGAGGTTGTACATGGCAAGAGCCACGCCAGCGCTCGGAGCGTCGAACACGTCCTTCTCGATGACCTGGCCATCTTCGCCAACGAACTTGATCGTCAGCTTGCCCTTGCCGGGGAACTTGAAGTCGGTTGCCTTGTACTGGTCGCCGAAAGCGTGACGGCCGACAACGATCGGCTGGGTCCAGCCTGGCACCAGGCGCGGAACGTTCTTGCAGATGATCGGCTCGCGGAAGATGACGCCGCCCAGAATGTTGCGGATCGTGCCGTTCGGGCTCTTCCACATCTGCTTGAGGTTGAATTCTTCAACGCGGGCTTCGTCCGGCGTGATGGTCGCGCACTTGATGCCGACGCCATGCTTCTTGATGGCGTGTGCCGCATCAACGGTTACCTGGTCGTTGGTAGCGTCGCGGTTTTCAACGGAAAGATCGTAATATTCGATATCAAGATCGAGGTATGGCAGGATCAGCTTGTCCTTGATGAGCTGCCAGATGATACGGGTCATTTCGTCGCCGTCGAGATCGACGACCGGATTGGCTACCTTGATCTTTGTCATGAATTCCTCACCTTCGAGAACGGTTGCGCCCAATCGAGCGCCCTAAGGGTCAATATCCCGTGGCGCTATAGCATTGCGAGCGGCAGAGGCAAAGCCATCGGTCAGCTTTTTTGGCCTTTCTAAAAGCCTTGTTACCGGATTGCCAAAACACATTCGCGGATTAGATTCAGGCGAATCGCTTACGTTGGGTAAGCTGAAGTTTCAGGACGTCATCATGCAGAAAGTTCTGCTCGCCATTGCCGCAATATTCCTTTCCTCCAGCGCCTTTGCCGCCGATCCCACCGAGCCGGTGAAGAAGGTCATGGATATTACGGTGAAGAACTGGTCCGGCGAGGCCGATGACTGGAAGTATATTTTCGACGAAGATCTGCTGACGACGCTGTTCAGCAAGGCGTTCATCGCCCAATATCGCGAAGCCTCGAAGAAGCCCGCCTATGAGGCGGAGGCAGGCGAGAAGGGCGACCCCTTCGGTTATGACGTGGTCACCAATTCGCAGGATGGCTGCCCGCTGCAGGACGTTAACATCTCTGCAGCGCCGCCCAAGGATGGCGTGAGCGACGTCACCGTCAAGTTCAAGCTCTGGGCCTGCATGGATGAGGCCGAAATGAAGGCGACCGTCGATCAGGTCAATTTCGATGTGATCGAAGAAGACGGCAAGCCGGTCATCAATGACATTCATCGTGTTGGCGATGAGGGCCGCGATTCCGTGCAGCAAGAGATGGCAAACATCATCAAGGGCGAATAAGCCGCGCGCAACACACGCCTTGCCTTTGATTTGCGCGGAAAACTGTGCCAGTGAAGCCTAAAAATTGGAAGGCGACTATGGCAGGTACAAACAGCGATCTCGAACTCATTGCCGAAGGCCCGGCGATCATTCTGGTCGAGCCTCAGCTTGGCGAAAATATCGGTATGGTGGCACGCGCCATGGCGAATTTCGGGCTGGCCGAGCTGCGTCTGGTCAATCCGCGCGATGGCTGGCCGAGCGAGAAAGCACGCGCGGCCGCCTCCAAGGCCGATCATGTCATCGATGCCACCAAGGTCTACGAAACGCTGGAGGATGCGGTTCGCGATCTGAACTTCGTCTATGCGACGACGGCACGCGAGCGTTACGGCTTCAAGCCGGTGCGCGCGCCTGTCACTGCGACCGAAACCCTGCGCGCCAAGTTCAAGGCAGGCGAAAGGACTGGCATCATGTTCGGTCGCGAGCGCTGGGGCCTGACGAATGAGGAAGTGGCGCTGGCCGACGAGATCGTGACGTTCCCCGTCAACCCGGCCTTCGCATCGCTCAACATCGCACAGGCTGTGCTGTTGATGTCTTATGAGTGGATGAAATCCGGCATGGAGGACCTTGCCGAGACCGCATTCCAGTCGGTGCAGCAACGGCCTTCCACCAAGGAACAGGTTTTCGGCCTGTTCGACCAGATCGAAGAGGCGCTGGATGCGCGTGGATATTTCCACCCGGCTGAAAAAAAGCCCAAAATGGTCGACAATCTGCGCGCTGTTCTGTCACGACGGGGATTTACGGAGCAGGAGATCAGCGTGTTTCGCGGCGTGATCAAGTCGCTGGATGCGTTTCCGCGCCGCTGGCCGAAACGGACAGAGAAAAGCGCCGAAGGCGAGGGGACACCAACGAATGGCTCTGGCGACAACGACTGATCTTCCCGTCTCAAAGCCGGTTCTCGTCTTCGATTCCGGCATCGGCGGGTTGACGGTTTTGCGCGAGGCGCGGGTTTTGATGCCCGAGCGTGGCTTCATCTATGTCGCAGACAATGCGGGTTTCCCTTATGGCGGATGGGAAGAGGACGGGTTGCGCCAGCGCATACTGTCGCTGTTTGCCCAATTGCTCGACACCTATCAGCCGGAAATCTGCATCATTGCCTGCAATACTGCTTTCACGCTTGCCGGTGCAGACCTGCGGGCCGCTTTTCCCGACATGACCTTTGTCGGAACGGTGCCCGCCATCAAGCCCGCGGCGGAACGCACGCGCTCCGGCCTTGTGTCTGTGCTGGCGACACCCGGTACGGTGAAGCGCGCCTACACGCGTGACCTCATCCAGTCTTTCGCCTCGCAATGTCACGTCCGCCTCGTCGGCTCGGAAAATCTGGCACGCATGGCGGAAAGCTGGATCAGAGGAGAGAGCGTCTCGGATGACGCCGTGCTGGCCGAAATTTTGCCGTGCTTCATCGAGGATCAGGGCCGGCGCACCGACATCGTGGTGCTTGCCTGTACGCATTATCCGTTCATGGCGAATGTGTTCCGCAGGCTCGCGCCCTGGCCGGTAGACTGGCTCGATCCGGCAGAGGCAATTGCCCGGCAGGCACGCCGCAAGGTCGAGGTGCTACAGGGTGCCGAGCATCCTGAGGGTTTTGATTTCGCGATCTTTACCTCAGGTCAGCCGGATTTCACGACGAGAAGACTGATGCAGGGCTTTGGTTTGAAGATCGAGCAAGACTGAGCGCCGAGCTCAGGAAGTAGGACGCGTCGATCAAAGACGATAACGCGTCCTTTGTGCGCCCGGTTAAACGCACGGCGTTCTAAGTCCATTGTGACATTTTTGCACTGATGAAAGCTCATTGATGCAATTCGAGATTGAACCTCTTGCAGGCAAATCGAAGATGTGTCAAGAAAATCGAGCCAGCAACTCAAGAAACAGGAGGCGTTAGATGACTACATTTAAGCATTTTTGCCTCTCTGGTATGGTTATGTCCGTAGCTCCGGTGATGTCCGGAATGATGCTTCGCGCATACCGACGTGGAATTGCTATCTAAGCTTTTCCCTGCCTTTGCGGGCGTTTTCACTATACATCACGGTGTGTCGATAGTCTTTTGACCTCGCAGTCTGTTGCTGCGCAGAACGTTTCCGCACGCCTTTTTTCCATCACAAGAGGACCTGGTTGCTATGTTGCGCCGGGACGGATGACCTATGTCTAAACAACAATCTTTGAGTGTAAGTGATCTTTCCAGGACCGTCGACGAGTTGGTTCGCCGCTTCGGTGCCTGGGCCACACTGAGGGCGGCAGTTCTGGGTGCAATGAAGCATCAGCAGACGAGAAACCATGCCACGCATCTTAGCGATCGGCTTCGGCGGGATGCCGGCCTTCCGGTGCGCGAACCGATGCCTGGCCAGCCGCTGGTGCCGCCCTGGTTCCCTAGGTTCTAAGTCATGGTCCACGCAAGCGGTTTTGCGATAACGACGTGCGAGAAAACAAAGAGCGAAAGCGTAATAAGCGAATCCTAAAGATTGCGACACGCTCTCGAGACCAAGCGTATCCACCGCTGCGCCATGCCTCATCGGTTTGCCGCAGCGGTTTTATTCCTGTTGAGGCTGTGCCCCTTTCAAGGCAGGATTTTTCAGGTCGATGCGGCTTGTCTCTTCCGGCAGAAACTGCGGGCCGACGATGCGCACCTTGCTGTTCTTCGGATCATATTCCCTTTCTTGGACGGGGGATGCCTTGGCCTCGAACTGCGGTGCGGGTTCGGGCGACGCCGGTGTGGGGCTTTCCGTCTTCGGGGCAGGGATCCGGGTGATGCCGGAATAGGACTGATCAGGAGAGGATTGTGGCGCGCTCGCTTGCTCTTCCTGCTTCCTCATCTCCTGATGATAGGCCGCCATGTTGCAGGAACATGATGGTGAGCGTGTCGAGGGTGAGCCGTTGCGATAGGCAAAAGCCGTTGGCATCGACTTGTAGGGCTGACCGGTCTTGGCTGAGACCATATCGGAACTCTCTTGCCCCACCATGGAATGGTAGAAGAGTTCCGTCTCGGTGCCAGGGCACATCCGCTCGCACTGGGCAGCCTGAGCACTGAAATCCATCGGCGTCGCGTTGGAGGATATGGGGAAGAAGGCTCCGTCGCAGGTGCGCACGCAAAGCGTTCTCAAGCCGCCCTCGGTCGGCATATCTGGCGTCGGGCCGTATTTGCCAATGTCCCTTTGATCGTCGTTGAAGGGGTCAGTATAGCCGCGGGGTTGGGCATCCAGGCCTGGGTCCGTCGATGCGTAATCGGGTGGCCGACGATCAAGGCAGCCCTCTGCATCGAGCGCTGCCATGATCCGATCCCAACGATCGGCGGCTTCGGTGCGACGGCTTGCGAGCATTCGATTGCGATCTTGCGCGATCATGTCCCGTTCGGCTTCCGCTTGCGCCAGTGCATCCGCAATATCACCGCAGATTTGTGCATTTGGATTTCCATAGACAATCATGCTACCGGACGAGCAGCCATAGCTCCGCAGATCGTTCTTGATGCGGCGGATCACGAGGTTCTGCTGTGCCAGCGCATTGGCGAATTGCCGGACCTGCGCCGTGGTGCCGATAACTTGCGTGGACTCTGCCGGTTGTCTCAGTTGTGCTTCGAGCGTTTCGCAGATGTCCTGAGCCTGGACCGCAACGGGTGCGACGAGGACGGCGGCCAACAGGGAACCGATGAGACGGTTGCGGCGCGGCGCCGGGCGCCCGTTTGATTTTAGCAGGCCCGTCAGCATTCAGTCGGCATCCCTTTCAACATCAATCACCAACGCTCGCGGCAGGATTAAGTTCAGGATAGCATACGGCTGTGCCGCAATGCGGCAACAGCAGTTTCAAAATTGCGTTAATTCGAAGTGACGCAATAACATCAGGCCTGAAGCGTGTCGCGATCGTTCAGATTCGCTCCTTACGCTTTAGGTCCTTGTTTCGTCGCATGTTGTCATCACAAAACCGCTGCACAATTCTGCTTGAACCATGCTTTAAACCCAGGCCATCACATCGAAGGATGCGATGCCTGGACGGCGGCAAGCGCTGCCATGTTGACCACGCCGCGCGAGGTGACGGTGGGCGACAGGATATGTGCGGGCAGGGCCGTCCCAAGCAGGATCGGCCCGACATGCAGACCTTCCGTCATGGTGCGCACGACGCCAAGCGAAATATTGGCCGAGTCCAGGTTCGGGAAGACCAAGAGGTTCGCCTCACCGGACAAAGCGCTGTTGGGCATGGCGCGCTTGCGCAACATTTCCGAGAGCGCCGAACCACCCTGCATTTCGCCGTCGATTTCCAAATGCGGCGCCCTGTCGCGAACGAGCTGGAGCGCTGCGCGCATCTTTCGGGCGCTGACGGAATCACGCGAACCGAAGTTCGAATGGCTGGCAAGCGCAATCTTCGGGGTGATGCCGAAACGCTTGATTTCCTTAGCGGCCAGGATCGCCATTTCTGCGACGTCTTCCGAGCTCGGGTCGTAGTTGACGAAGGTATCGGTCATGAAGAGCGCGCCGCGCTGGGTGATCAGCAGGCTGAGGCCGCCGAACGACTGAACGCCTTCGCGCTTGCCGATGATCTGGTTGACATCGCGCAGGTGACGGTCAAACCGGCCTTCCAGACCGCAGATCAGGGCATCGGCCTCACCGCGCTTGACGGAGAGCGCACCGATGACGGTGGTGTTGGTACGAACGATCGTGCGCGCCGCTTCCGGGTTGATGCCGGCACGGCCGACCAGCGCGAAGTAGTCATCGACATAGTCGCGGTAGCGTGGATCGTCTTCCGGGTTGACCACGGCGAAATCGGTATTTGGGCGGATGCGCAGGCCGAAGCGCTTCAGGCGCGTTTCGATGATCTGCGGACGACCGATCAGGATCGGGATGCCAGTCCCTTCTTCCAAAAGTACCTGAGCGGCGCGCAGCACGCGCTCGTCTTCGCCTTCGGCAAAGATGATACGCTTCTTTTCCGCGCTCTTGGCACTGTTGAAGATCGGCTTCATGATGAAGCCGGAACGCCAGACGAAGCGGTTCAACTGATCGAGATAGGCATCGAAATCGGTGATGGGTCGCGATGCGACGCCACTTGCGGCTGCAGCGCGCGCGACGGCGGGCGCGATGCGCAGGATGAGGCGTGGATCGAAAGGCGAGGGGATCAGGTAGTTCGGGCCAAAGACCGGCGTCTCTTCGCTATAGGCCTTGGCTGCGACTTCGGAGACTTCCTCGCGCGCCAGTTCGGCAATCGCGCGGACCGCCGCCATCTTCATCTCTTCATTGATGCTGGTTGCGCCGCAATCGAGCGCACCGCGGAAGATGTAAGGGAAGCAGAGAACGTTGTTGACCTGGTTCGGGAAGTCCGAGCGACCGGTGCAAATCATTGCATCCGGGCGTGCAGCGCGTGCTTCTTCCGGCATGATTTCAGGCTTGGGGTTCGCCAGTGCCAGGATCAACGGCTTTTCCGCCATCTTTGCCAGAAGCTCGGGCTTCAGAACGCCGGCGGCCGAGAGACCGAGGAACACGTCTGCGCCCTCGATGGATTCGGCCAGGACGCGTTTGTCGGTCTTCTGCGCGTAGATTTCCTTCCATTCGTCCATCAACGTATTGCGGCCGTCATAGACGAGGCCTTCAATGTCGTGGACCCAGATGTTTTCGCGCTTGGCGCCCATCTCTACCAGCAGGTTGAGGCAGGCGAGAGCTGCGGCACCGGCACCGGAAGCAACGATCTTGACGTCCGACAAGGCCTTGCCGGCGAGTTCCAACGCATTGGTGACGGCTGCCGCGACGATGATTGCCGTTCCGTGCTGATCGTCGTGGAAGACCGGGATGTTCATCTTGGCGCGCAGCTGGCGCTCGACTTCAAAACATTCAGGCGCCTTGATGTCTTCGAGGTTGATGCCGCCGAAAGTGGGCTCGAGTGCCGAAATGGTGGAGACCATATCGTTGATACCGGGCGCGTCGATTTCGATATCGAAGACGTCGATATTGGCGAATTTCTTGAAGAGGACGGCTTTGCCTTCCATGACCGGCTTCGACGCCAGCGGGCCGATGTTACCGAGACCGAGAACGGCGGTGCCGTTTGAAATCACAGCCACAAGGTTTGCGCGTGCAGTATATTGCGCCGCCGTTTCCGGATTTTCATGAATGGCAAGGCAGGGGGCAGCGACGCCCGGTGAATAGGCGAGCGCCAGGTCGCGCTGGTTGCCGAGCGGCTTGGACGCCTGGATCTCAAGTTTACCAGGGCGAGGATAGCGATGGTAGAAGAGCGCCTGCTCATCCAGATCCGCATTGCTGCTCTTGTTTTGCGTCGTGCCCTTGTCCTGAGAACTCATCTTTTTCACCGCTTTATTTCAATTGTCACGAAGGTCTTTGCATACAGCAAACAGTTCGACCGTACAGCCGTTTATTTGGCGGGTGGCATGCAAAAGCGAGAAAGGCGATATTCGCAAAAAGACCAGCGTCGGACCATGGAAGCGCCGCTTTGTCATCTTGCTGAAACACGAGTCTGGTTTCCCAAGAGTGAAAGATTTCCAAACGCCTTTCATGAGACGAGGGGACGAGACCATGGCCACGCAGACCGAAACCAGACACTTCAGGACGCTTTTCATTTCCGACGTGCATCTTGGCTCGAAAGCGGCCAAGACGGATTTTCTGCTGGACTTTCTGAAGTATCACGAGGCGGACACGATCGTGCTCGTTGGTGATATCATCGATGGTTGGCGCCTTCGCCGAAGCTGGTACTGGCCGCAGGGCTGCAATGACGTGGTGCAGAAGCTTTTGCGCAAGGCACGCAAGGGCGCGCGCATCGTCTACATCCCGGGAAATCACGACGAATTCCTACGCGAATTCCCCGGCACCCATTTCGGCGGCATCGAAGTTGCGGAGCGCATGATCCACGAAGCGGCGGACGGCAAGAAATATCTCGTGCTGCATGGCGACGAGTTCGATGTCGTCGTGCGCAATGCACGCCTTCTCGCTTACCTTGGTGACTGGGCCTACGATGCGGCGATTGCCGTCAACGTCGCGATCGCGGCTGTGCGCCGCCGTATCGGTCTGCCTTACTGGTCTTTTTCCGCCTGGGCAAAACTCCAGGTGAAGCATGCCGTCAACTTCATCGGCGAGTTCCAGCGTGTGGTGGCCGATGAGGCCCGGCGCAACAAGGTGGATGGCGTGATCTGCGGCCATATTCACCATGCGGTGATGGAGGATATCGACGGTATCCGCTACATCAATACCGGCGACTGGGTGGAAAGCTGCACAGCCATTGTCGAAAACCTTGACGGCTCGTTCGAGCTGATCATCTGGATGCAGACCAGCGACAGCGCGGAAGAGCCAACGGTGCGCCAGCTGGAGCCGGTGATGTTTCCCAAGCTCGTTGATACAAAAGCGGCCTGAGGATGTCTTTATCCCCACAGCTCCGGCTGTGGCGGATGAACGAGCGAACCGTCATAGACAAGGCCCGGCTCTCTATCGCGCGCCAAAAGCAGAGGGCCGTCAAGATCGGCAAAGGCCACGTCTTGCGCCAGTAGCACAGCGGGTGCCATGGCAAGCGACGTTCCCAGCATGCACCCCACCATGATCGTATAGCCGAGCCGCTCGGCCTCCTGCTTCATCACCAAAGCCTCGGTAAGGCCACCTGTCTTGTCGAGCTTGATATTGATCGCGTCGTAACGATCGCGAAGGGATTCAAGGTCTCTCGTGAGGTGGACGCTCTCATCCGCGCAGATTGCCACGGGTCGCTTAATCGTCGCCAGAAACGCATCGTTGCCGGCTGGGAGAGGCTGCTCGATCAAGGAGATCCCGAGCTCCGCTGCAACGGCCATGTGGCGCTCTATATTGTCTTCACGCCATCCCTCATTGGCATCGACGATGATTGCGGCATCTGGTGCTGCCGCACGAACGGCGCGTAGGCGCTCTTCGTCGTCCTCTGTTCCCGTCTTTATCTTCAAGAGCGGGCGATGGGCATTTTCTCTGGTCTTCGCCGCCATCGTCTGCGCATCGGCGAGCGAAATCGTGTAGGCCGTCATCAAGGGTTTTGGAGCAGACGGCAGAAAATGAGCAAAGGCGGGTCTTCCGGAGAGCTTCGCTTCCAGATCCCATAAGGCGCAGTCGACGGCATTGCGCGCAGCACCCGGCTTCATGGCCTGCTGAAGATGCTCCCGGTCGAGCCCCGAAGCGATTGCCTTCGCAGCTGCGTCAATATCTGCCAGGACGCCTTCGATCGTTTCGCCATAGCGCGCGTAGGGGACGCACTCTCCCTGACCTTGGACGCCGTTGTCGGAAATGGTGCAGGTCACCACATGGATTTCCGTGCGGCTTCCCCGCGAAATGGTGAAGCTTCCTGCAACCGGGAAGATTTGCGCTGTGGCTTCGAGGTAACGGCTCATCAAAATTGCCCTATAGTTGGGGGTAAAACCATGGAACCTGCAAAATATGTATCCATTTACGGTGCACCGCTGTGGCTTGCTGGTCCGGCAAAAGATATGAATCGTTAAGAGAATCTTTCAGTAAGCTGCATTCACGCGGAGAAATATGCAAGAACAGGAACCAGGCAAGCGGGTGGAACAGGCTGCAATCTCGGCGGATGAGAACGCGGAGCGCGGCGGCGCGCGCTACGTGCTGTCCGGTTCCTGGCGCAACGCGAACATCTCTCCCGTTCTGCCCGAACTCGACAAGATCGAAAAATCAGGTGCATCCGGGCCCATCACGATCGACCTGTCGGGTATCGACCATATCGATACGACCGGTGCGTGGATCCTCCACAGCCTGCGTAGTCGCCTGGAGAAGTCCGGCTCTAGTGTCAGCTTCGAGGGCAACGAGAAGGTCGAGGAGATCATCACCTCACTTCCCGATGAAGCGCCGCTGCCGCCGAAGGATACGCAGAGGCAGGGTATTTTAAGCCGCATCTTCGAGCCCGTCGGACGCAATGTCGTCCAGGCAGGATCCGACTTCATGGCCGGCATGTTTATTCTGGGCTCCGCCGTTCGTGGCGCGCAGATGAAGCTCGGCCGAGGGCGCGGCGTGTCGCCTGCTGCCATTGTCAACCAGGTCGATCACATGGGCGTGCGTGCGGTGCCCATCATTACGCTGATGTCGTTCCTGATCGGTGCGATCATCGCGCAGCAGGGCGCGTTCCAGCTCAGATATTTCGGCGCGGAAGTTTTTGTGGTCGACCTCGTCGGCATTCTACAATTGCGTGAGATCGGCGTTCTCCTGACCGCTATCATGATCGCTGGCCGGTCCGGCAGCGCGATTACCGCTGAAATCGGTTCGATGAAGATGCGCGAGGAGATCGACGCGCTCAAGGTCATCGGCCTCAACCCTGTCGGCGTCCTGGTCTTCCCGCGTCTGGTGGCGCTCACCATCGCCTTGCCGCTTCTCACCATCATCGCCAATTTCTCGGCGTTGTTCGGCGCTGCGATCGTCTCGCTTATTTATTCGGGTATCACGTTTGAAGTGTTTCTTTCGCGTCTTCATAGCGCCGTGGAAGGCTCGACGATCGCGTCCGGCATGATCAAGGCGCCGTTCATGGCCCTGATCATCGGCATTGTGGCATCCGTCGAAGGAATGAAGGTTGGCGGGAGCGCGGAATCGCTCGGTCAACATGTGACGGCCTCGGTGGTCAAGTCGATCTTTGTCGTTATCCTCGTCGATGCGCTTTTCGCCATCTTCTATTCAGCCATCGATTTTTAAGGAGAGGGCTGTGGATCAAGGACAAGCAGTCGAGGACAGGAAAGACAGCAAGACCGATCGCGAAGTCGTGCTTTCGGTGGAGGGCGTGACTGTCGGTTTTGGCGACAAGCTCGTGCTCGACAATCTCGATCTCGATGTCTATCGCGGTGAAATTCTGGGCTTTATCGGTCCGTCCGGTGCCGGTAAATCGGTACTGATGCGCACGGTGCTGCGGCTCTTGCCGCGCCAGGGCGGTTCCATCAAGATCCTTGGCACGGACTATGATAAGGCCTCGGACGAAGAACGCATGGCGCTCGACACGCGTCTCGGTGTCCTCTTCCAGCAGGGCGCGCTCTTCTCCGGTCTGACTGTGAAAGAGAATATTCAGTTGCCGATGCGCGAATATCTCGATCTGCCGCAAAAGCTGATGGATGAGCTTGCGGCCCTGAAAATCGAAATGGTGGGTTTGAAGCCGGATGCCGGCGACAAGTTCCCGTCCGAACTTTCAGGCGGCATGATCAAGCGCGCAGCATTGGCGCGCGCTCTGGCGCTCGATCCGGACCTCGTCTTCCTGGACGAGCCGACATCTGGTCTCGATCCGATCGGGGCTGCAGAGTTTGATATGCTGATTGCGCGCTTGCGCGATTCGATGGGTCTGACCGTTTACATGGTGACCCACGATCTCGACAGCCTGTTTTCAGTCTGCGACCGCATTGCCGTTCTCGGCAACAAGAAGGTGGCAGTCGAAGGTACACTCGAGGATATGTTCAATAACGACGATCCTTGGGTCCAATCATATTTCCGCGGAAAGCGGGCTCGCGCCGTCGTCCTTCCGGATGGCACGCAACAGATTCCGGGGAGTAACGGATAGGCATGGAAACCAAGGCGAATTACACCATTGTCGGTATTTTTACGCTCATCGTGGTCGCGGCGGCATTCGGCTTTGTCTACTGGATGGCCGAATTCGGACGCGGCGGTCCAGTGGCGCAACTGACGATCCGTATTCCAGGATCGGCCAATGGTCTGTCTGTTGGTTCGCCGGTACGGTTCAACGGCATACCGGTCGGTACGGTGCGTGGTCTTTCGATCGACCAGCAGGATCCTGCTTACTCGATTGCCTATACGGAAGTGCAGGCGGATGCGCCAGTCTTCCCGTCCACTCGCGCGGTTCTGGAAATCCAGGGCCTGACGGGCGCTGCCTATGTCGAGCTTTCGGGTGGGCGCAGCAATGAGGAACGGATTCTCCAGAAGTCCTTCGAAACCGGCGTGCCGGCAGAGCTGACGGCTGATCTGTCCAGTGTGACGAACCTGCTTGCGACCGCCGACAAGATTCTCAAGCGTGCGGATGGTGCGATCGGAGAGCTGCAGGGCTTCGTGCAGGATGCGCGCGGACCGCTGACGGAAACCGTTCGCAATGCCGAGAAATTCTCTGCAGCGCTCGCCTCCAACTCCGATGGCATCGAAAACTTTCTCGAGAGCCTGAGCTCATTGTCGACAACCGTTCAGTCGGTTTCGGTTCGTCTCGATGGAACGCTGACGGCCGTTGAAGATCTGGTCAAGGCGGTGGATTCGCAGAAGATCGACTCGATTCTCACCAATGTCGACAAGGTGACGTCCGACGTGGCGGCCTCTTCCAGCGGCATTCAAGCTGTAATGGAGAACGTACAGCGCACCTCGCGTAACTTCGAACAGGCAAGTTCGGACGCTCAAAACGTGTTGAAGCGCGCCGATGAGCTTCTGGCTTCGGTCGATACCGCGAAGGTGAGCAATACGGTTGAGGATGTGTCGGCTGCGACTGCCGACGCTCGCCAGGCGATTTCCACCTTCCGCCAAATCGCCGATGACGTTGGAACGCGCCGTCAGGATATCGACCAGGCAATTGCCGACTTCACCGACATGTCTCGCAAGCTGAACATGGCGTCGAGCCGCGTCGACGGCATTCTCGCGAAAGTGGACGGCATGCTGGGAACAGATGACGCGGATTCGCTTTTTGCCAAGGCACGTGAGACTCTTAACTCCTTCAAGGCGGTTGCTGACAATCTCAACGGACGTATTGGCCCGATTGCCGACAATCTCACTCGCTTCTCGAATTCGGGCCTGAGGGATCTTCAGGCGCTGATCAGCAGCACCCGTGATACGGTCAACAATCTCAACAATACGATCACCAATTTCGATCGCGATCCGCAGCGCCTGATCTTCGGCGGCGAAAATGTAAAACAATATGATGGCCGGACACGGCGTTGATGGAGGTTCCTGGTTTCATGATTTTGCAGATACCACGGCGGAAAATATCCCCGGTCTCCACGAAGTTTGCTGTGATGCTGCCCTTGCTTGGCGCGATTCTGGCAGGCTGCGGCGGTGGCGCTAAGAACGATACGTTCGATCTTTCCGTCTCACCCGCGCCGGTGACGCAGGCGCGATCCCTCAAGGGACGCCAGCTTCTGGTGGCTGAGCCAACCGCGCTGAAGGCGCTCGATAGCGAGAACATCGTGGTACGGCTTTCCAACTCGGAAGTGCAGTATCTTGCGAACTCGCAGTGGAGCGACCGCCTGCCGCGCATGGTGCAGTCGAAGCTGGTCGAAGCCTTCCAGGATACGGGCCGCCTCGGCGGTGTTGGACGTCCGGGGCAGGGTCTGGCGATCGACTATCAGGTCGTCACCGATATTCGCGCCTTTGAGGTCGACACCAAGAACAATGTCGCCAACATCGAGATTTCGGTACAGTTGCTGAACGATCGCAACGGCACCGTTCGGGCACAGGACGTGTTCCGTGCAAGCGCGCGCGTCAGCGGTACGGGCAACGCGAACTTTGTCAAAGCGCTCGACTCGGCGTTTGCGGCTGCCTCTCGCGAGATTGTGGCCTGGACGTTGAAGGCGCTCTGATCGCCATCCACGATGTAAAATCAAACGCCGCGCCATCATCCGATGCGCGGCGTTTTTCTTTGCAATCACCTGTGGGTTGAATCTGGTAGCCTTACTCGGCTGCTGCTTCCTTCTGCCATTCCGGCAGCGGGAAGATCGCGTCATAGGCCCAATTGAAGACGAAGGCGTAGACGACGTAGAAGAGCGCGAACGAGATATCCATGATCAGCGCGTGGATCAGGCCGATGCCGAGATACCATGCGATGAACGGCATCAGGACGATCAAAAGTCCAAGCTCGAACAGAACCGCGTGCGCCACACGGATAGCCGGTGTCTTGAGCGTGGTGCCGCGCAGACGCTGCAGGGTGTGGTCGAAGCCGAGATTGTAGAGATAATTCCACGCCGTCGCGACGGTGGCGCTGACGACGCCGACAATGCCGATGTCACTCATCGGCATGGCGAAGATGACAGTGCCGAGCGGAATGACCAAAGCGAGGCCAATAATTTCAAAGCTGAGAGCGTGGCGGATACGATCGCCTATGCTGCGCATGGGAAACTCCCGAGATAACCAAATCGGGCCGTCCCGAATGCTGTCGCCGCCATGGCCGAGGTCGTCCTCGCAAGGACGATATAAGCGGAAGTGGCTTTTGCTTCAAGTCTTCGGGTATCGCGAGGATGGATCGCCGAAAAACGCGCATAAAAAAAGCGCCTCGAAAGAGACGCTTTTTTGTCTGGTTGTCTCGACCGCAGATTAGCGCTTGGAAACCGGAACGTAGTCGCGCTTTGCAGCGCCGGTGTAGAGCTGGCGCGGACGACCGATACGCTGCTGCGGATCTTCGATCATTTCGTTCCACTGGGCGATCCAGCCGACGGTGCGGGCTAGAGCGAAGAGAACGGTGAACATGGTCGTGGGGAAGCCGAGCGCCTTCAGCGTGATGCCGGAGTAGAAGTCGACATTCGGGTAGAGCTTCTTCTCGACAAAGTAAGGATCCGAAAGGGCGATCTTTTCCAGTTCGAGCGCAACCTGCATGATCGGATCGTCGGAATTGCCGGTCGCTTCCAGCACTTCGTACATCGTCTTCTGCATGATCTTGGCGCGCGGGTCGTAGTTCTTGTAGACGCGGTGACCAAAGCCCATAAGGCGGAACGGATCGTTCTTGTCCTTGGCGCGTGCGATGTATTCAGGAATACGATCGACGGTGCCGATCTCGTTCAGCATGTTCAGCGCTGCTTCGTTGGCGCCGCCATGAGCGGGGCCCCACAGGCAGGCGATGCCGGCTGCGATACATGCGAACGGGTTTGCGCCCGAGGAACCGGCCAGACGAACGGTCGAGGTGGACGCGTTCTGCTCATGGTCAGCGTGAAGGATGAAGATGCGATCCATGGCGCGGGCCAGAACCGGGTCCACCTTGTACTCTTCGCACGGAACGGCAAAGCACATGTGCAGGAAGTTCGATGCGTAATCGAGATCGTTCTTCGGGTAAACGAAGGGCTGGCCGATATGGTACTTGTAGGCCATGGCCGCGATCGTCGGCATCTTGGCGATCATGCGCAGAGACGCGACCATGCGCTGGTGCGGATCGGTGATGTCGGTGGAGTCGTGGTAGAAGGCGGAGAGGGCGCCAACCGTACCGCACATGACAGCCATCGGGTGGGCGTCGCGGCGGTAGCCGGTGAAGAAGCGGCTCATCTGTTCATGCACCATGGTGTGACGCGTCACACGGGTGTCGAAGTCCTTCTTCTGCGCGGTCGTCGGCAGTTCGCCGTAAAGCAGCAGGTAGCAGGTCTCGAGGAAGTCGCCCTGTTCGGCAAGCTGCTCGATCGGGTAACCGCGGTGCAGCAGAACGCCTTCGTCACCATCGATATAGGTGATTTTGGATTCGCACGAAGCGGTCGAGGTGAAACCGGGGTCGTAGGTGAAGGAGCCGGTGTGTTTGTACAGGGTGCCGATATCGACGACGCGCGGGCCAATCGTACCTTCTCGTACAGGAAGATCGACCGTCTTGTCGCCGAGGGTCACTGTAGCGCTTTTTTCCGTCATACCATACCTCCGAATATGCAGGCGATGCGGGTTGACGCATCGGCCAATTAAGCGTCACGGATTTAGCTATATGATCCGCGCGACGATGCCAAGCTATCCAAAAGGCAAATTGTGCATCGCAGAATTGGAATAAGCCGTTCTGATCGGTTTTGCCACTTTACTGTTTCGTTTTAAGTCAATGCTTCCTTAATCTGCACACTGGATTGCAATCCGAATCGCAAGGCTGCAAATTGGTCCTAAGGGACCGAGGGGCGGCACTTGAACGACTACGGGGAACGGCAGCAGTTCCGCTTGCTGGAGACGGGCACGCCTGTGAAGGTGGAGCTCGACGGCATCAATGCGCCCGCCACTCTTACGAATTCGGATATCTTACTTTTTGCCCCACCGCGTCCTGCGCCTCAAGGCTTTGCGCAGCGATTGCAATCGACCTTATCGCGTTGCGTCATCGAGGAGCTTCAGTACCGGCAAGACTTCCTTTTCATCCCCGTGCTGGTTGGCGCGGGCGCGGCACTATGGTTTTCGCTCTCCTCTCCGCCATCTGACGTCGTTCTGCTTGTGAGCGGCCTCTGCGTTATCCCGATCGCCATCATCACGCGGCACCGGCAGAACGCACTGTCCTTTGTGTTGGCAACGCTTGCACTTCTGCTGCTGGGCATGTTGCTGGCGAACTGGGAGACGCGCCGCGTTGGGACCACAGTCCTAGACAGTGCCGTGACGACGACGATCACCGGCAAAGTGGAGCGGCGGGAGGTGGATGCCAAGGGCTACTGGCGCTACACGATCGCCCTGACTTCGACGGGTGGACCTTCTCTGACGCGTCTGCCAAACCGGATATCCGTTCTCTCACGCAGTCGCGAACAACCCATCGCGGTCGGTTCCGGCATCACCGGCAAGGCACGCCTTTCGCCACCATCCGGGCCGGCACTGCCGGGCCTCAACGACTTTGCCTTTTCCGCGTATTTCGACGGGATCGGTGCGACAGGATTTTTCTATAGCGCGCCAAAGGCCCTACCGACGCAGGCCGAAACGACGAACGAAGCGGGCTGGCTGGAAACAGCGGGTTCGTGGCTCTACGCGCTGCGTTCCGCTATTGCCGAACGGATCCGCAGCGTCATCGGCGGTGATGCGGGTGCTTTTGCGGCTTCGATCATCACGGATGAGCGGCGCGCGATTTCCGGCGAGACGATGGAGGCTTTGCGCGTGTCGGGGCTCGCCCATATCGTTGCCATCTCCGGGCTCAATATGGCACTCGCATCAGGCATCTTCTTTGTCGGTATGCGTATGGTGTTCAGCCTGTTTCCAGGGTTTTCGCAGCGCTATCCCGTCAAGAAGATTTCCGCCTTTGCCGCGCTGTTGATGACATTCGCCTATTATTTGATTTCAGGCTTTGCCGTCTCTGCCGAGCGGGCTTGGTTGATGATGTCGATCATGCTGGCAGCGGTTCTCGTCAACCGGCCGTCGATCAGCCTGCGCAATGTCGCCCTTGCCGCAATCGTCATCATCTCAGTTTCGCCACATGAAATCATGGGGCCGAGTTTCCAGATGTCCTTTGCCGCAACGCTGGCACTGGTTTCGGCCTATTCCTTTTGGAGCAGGTGGCGGGGCAATCGCGAGCGCCTTTTTATCGCGCGCGCACCCTTTTGGATGGTGGCCTCGTCCAAAGCGAGTGCCGTTATCGGCGGTGTCGTCATCACCTCGTTGATTGGGGGTGTCTCGACTGCGATCTACTCCATCGAGCATTTCCACCGTATCACCACCTACGGACTGGCCGCCAATCTTGCCGCCATGCCGGTCATGTCGATCATCGTCATGCCGTCTGCACTGATCGCCATGCTGCTCATGCCTTTCGGTCTGGACGCGCCCTTCCTGAAGCTGATGGGTTACGGCATGGCCATGGTGATCGACATTGCCAAAACCGTCGCCGGTTGGGGCGGAGATGCCACGATCGGGCGGCAGCACCCATGGTTTCTGGCCGTCTCGACGGTCGGATTTCTTCTTCTGACCTTGCTGCGGACCCACCTCGCGCTCTTGGGGCTTCCCCTGATTCTGGCTGGTCTCTTTCTGGTGCCGCTTGAGCAGAACAGAGCAAGACCGGATTTATTGATCTACGAGGATGGTGTCCTCGTCGCGTTTCGCACGGATCAGTTCGTTGCGACGACCAAGCGCCAGGCGAAGGGGTTCGTGTTTGATCAGTGGGCGAGGGCGGTGCCGCTGCCGGATACGCATGTGGCCCCTGTCATGGTGGATGACGACAAGGCGGGTGAACGAGAGGACACGGCATCGCCAACGCCGCGCCGACCGGCCGTTCTGACCGATCAGCAGAAGCAAGAGGCTCGCGACAAGATGCTTGCGGCTTTCGAGCGGACGAATCGCTTCTCGTGCCAGAAAAACGCCTGGTGCGCGGGACGTCATGAGAGCGGCGTCAAAGTCGCGGTCATTTCGAACACGGCGTTGACCGGGACAGCCTGTGATGTGGCGGACATTGTCGTGACGTCGCGTTTCGTGCCGTTTTCAAATTGTCGTTCGGGCGCGCTGTTGATCAGTGCTGCAACATTGCGAAAGACGGGCTCGCTGGAACTCTGGCTGAATGAGGCCGGAGCGCCCGTCGCAACTGCGCGCGCGGCGATGCAAGACGTTTCCAGACCCTGGTCGATCCACCGCGCCTATGACTGGCGCAGCAAGACCTCTGACGGAGAGGTGCCGCCGCATATCGAGACGATGCTGGCGGACCGGCCGTAAGTCTTTTGCTTCAATCTGCTGCGGAGCGGCGGTCTTCGATAATCTCGCCAGACGCCCGCGCTTCCTCTTCATGCTCGGCGTCACGCCACGGTTCCCGGATTGCTGCCTCCTCCCACTCCTTCATCGCCAGCGAGTTCAGGAGGCGGGTCTTGTAGGCCTCTGCCGCTGGAGAGAGTGCTGTGCCATAGGTCCGGAAGCGAAACGCGACGGGGCAGAAGAAGGCGTCGATGGCGGTGAAGTTGGTGCCGGCGAGAAACGGCCCGCCGAAGGTGTCGAGGCCTTGCTGCCATAGCGCGTCGATACGCGCGATATCCTTGCGGAGCGCCTCGGTTGCCGGAACCGGTCTGATCCGCAAGCCTACGCTCATTGGGTGCAGATTGCGGAGCGATTGGAAGCCGGAATGCATCTCTGCGGATGCCGAGCGCGACCATGCCCGCGCTTTGGCATCCTCAGCCCAAACACCGTCATGCCGTTCCGCCACATACTCGATAATTGCAAGCGAGTCCCAGATGGTGACATCGCCATCCACGAGGCAGGGCACCTTGCCGGTGGGGGAGAAGTGTGTGAAGCCATTCTTGGGATCGGGATCATTGAAGGGGACGAGATGCTCTTTGAAGGGAATCTCCAATGTCCGCATCAGCACCCAAGGCCGGAGGGACCAGGAGGAGTAGTTCTTGTTGGCGATGTAGAGTTCGTACATATTGTCTCCTTCTGGTGATATGGCGGCTTGCATCGCGTGCAATCGGCAAAAGCATCCATGCGTGTAAAGTGCGGATATTATTTCTCTGTCCATGGTCCTAACGCGTCACCGAGAGGACATACAGGCCGAGTCTGTCATGTCAGCTATCATATGAATTGATGCGTTCGCCCTTCTCACCTTTCCGAAAACAGAAGCAGAATGAACTTCACCGGCTCATCGCGGTTTGGTGGGAACGCATCAAGCAAATGGAGCGATCAAGATGAACATGGAATCTGGCGGTTGTGCCTGCGCCAGCGTGAGGCTTTCGATAGTCGGCGAGCCCTACCGTATCGGGATTTGTCACTGCATGGATTGTCGCAAACATCACGGCGCGCTTTTCCACGCATCCGCCATCTTCCCGCAGGATGCCGTTACCATCGAAGGAGAAACACGCAGCTACAGTGGCCGTTTCTTCTGTCCCAACTGCGGCTCGCCGGTCTTCGGAAAAAGCGACGACGAGATCGAGGTCAATCTCGGTTCCCTGGATTCACCAGATCAGTTCGAGCCGACCTACGAGCTTTGGACGATCCGCCGTGAGGCGTGGCTGCCGGACTTCCCGGCATTGCGCCGATATGAGCGTGACCGGGAATCGACAGGCAGAACGGAAAAGGGGCGGTGAGACTGTCCACTGTGTTGGATGGTAGCCTCGACGTAGATTGATTGCGTCTCTACGTCCCACTCTCAGAAGCAATGGGCGAGGGTGCACTCTGGTGGCATTGAAGGATTGACGCCGTTCGAAGGCCATGATCGGCATGCACCCGACGATCCGCCAATCTTTTCCTCATCCTCGGATCGAGAATGAGGATAACGAGAAAGACGAAGGCGAAGAAAACCAGCGTCGAGACCTCGGCGCGATCAGAGGCAGCCCCACATCGCCGCATCTGCCAACGAGGTCAGTGCGTCTTGCCTCAGCAAGAGCACGGGCAGCCAGTCTGAGCCGACTATAGTCCGCTCAGTGATAGCGACGAATGAGGCCGACCAGTTTGCCCTGGATCTTGACCCGATCCGGTCCGAAGATACGGGTTTCATAGGCTGGGTTCGCGGCCTCCAGGGCGATGGAAGCACCCTTGCGGCGGAAGCGCTTCAAGGTGGCTTCTTCATCATCCACCAGCGCGACGATGATATCGCCGGGGTTTGCGGTGCTGCCGTTGCGAATGATGACGGTATCGCCATCGAAGATGCCAGCCTCGATCATCGAGTCCCCCTTGACCTCAAGCGCATAATGCTCGCCCGTGCCCAGCATATCGACGGGTACGGCAACATCGTGAGTGTTGTTCTGGATAGCGGAGATCGGTACACCGGCGGCGATGCGTCCCATGACAGGAACGGTGACAGCGGAGGAGATTTGATCGTTTGCTGGCTTCGGCGCAGGAGCCGGCTCAGGCGGTTTGGCTTTTCCGAGGCTGCCCTCGATCACGCTTGGCGAGAAACCGCGCGGCGGCTTCTGTGCTGGTGCGTAATAGGCCTCCGGAAGCTTGATGACTTCCAAGGCTCTTGCCCTGTTCGGCAAGCGGCGGATGAAGCCGCGTTCTTCCAAAGCTGTAATCAGCCGATGGATGCCGGATTTCGAGGCAAGGTCGAGGGCATCTTTCATCTCATCGAAAGATGGCGGCACGCCGGACTCTTTCATTCGCTCATGAATGAAAAGAAGCAGTTCCTGCTGTTTGCGCGTGAGCATGAAGAAAACCCTTGGAATACGTGGCGAAGATTCGCGAAACAAATACAGAACGAACACTATATGTTCCATATGTGTTCTGCAATCCCTTAAAATTCCGCAAACGTCTCCGCCTCATCAATTCGCGGTCCTGTTATCCGCGCAATGGTAGAAGTTTATAGCTTCTTTACGGTGTTGGGCGTCTTTTTCCTCTCCAGGTTGATGATTTCATTTTTGCGGGTATCTACAAACTGCTTCGAGGATCACACGATCCGGTCATCCTGTGGGATGAAGGCCAAGCCATTCGAAGCATTATCAACAAAGTTATCATAGCTCTACGACGCTGCCTTGCAGCGTCTTTTCGGGGCAGGGACATTTTTATGAAGCTCGTTAGATTTACCCTTATCGGAATGCTGATTGCGCTGGCCGGTTGCCAGACCCTCGATCCAAATTCACCGGAAGCTTTAAAGCGCAAGGAGTATGACCGGCTGCTCCTGAACACGACGATGGCCAATTGCAAGCTCATCGTTCAACTCAATCAGAAGCGCGTTGCGCAGAACAAGGAGCCGACGCGCTACAATAATTGTGCACGGATCCTGAAGAACCACGCGCTTGGCGGCGTTCATCCGGCGAGCTTCATCCCCGATCTTGCGGTGAACGGCATTCCCATTCCGATCGGCGGACTGATCAAGCTTGCCATCGTTGCCGACCGAAACCAGCGCGAGAAGAAGGCTTGGGAGGCATCGCTACCGGCTTGGGTCTCCTCCGGTGGTGAGAACAGCGAGAACGTCTATCGCATGTTGCTGACTCAAGGCTTCAAGCCTGAAGAACTGGAAGGGCTGAAGGGAAGTGCTGGATTTTCCGACGCCGTGCGCGCAGTCGGGCCGTTCGTGCAATTTTCCGAGGCCAATCCCGATGTCGTCCGGAAGGCGAATGCCGGCTGAAGGGCAGGCGGTCGGTGTACCGGCCGCAGCTTCCCTCATCTCGTGACACATGGCACGCTTGCTGCTAATGCCTGTGCAACATCGCAAGTTAAGCGGTTGCCGGCGATGTCCGGCGCATGTGTCGTGAGGAATGAGATGACTGTGAAGAACAATTTGAAAGTGGTCGCTGGCGAAGGCAAAGGCGCTGTCGCCTTCTCCAACACGGAGCGGTTTTCGCTGATTGCCGGCCCGTGCCAGATGGAGAGCCGCGACCACGCTTTCATGATTGCCGGCACGCTGCACGAGCTTTGCGGCAGGCTCGGCATCGGGCTTGTCTATAAGTCATCCTTCGACAAGGCCAATCGCACATCGCTCTCCGGCCAGCGCGGCATCGGTCTCGACAAGGCCATGGAGATCTTTGCCGATCTTAAGAAGGAATATGGCTTCCCGGTCCTGAGCGATATCCATACGGAAGAGCAGTGCGCCATTGTCGCCGAAACCGTCGATGTTCTGCAGATCCCGGCCTTCCTCAGCCGCCAGACCGATCTTCTGATCGCCGCCGCAAAGACCGGTCGCGTGATCAATGTGAAGAAAGGCCAGTTCCTGGCGCCCTGGGACATGAAGAACGTGCTGGCAAAGCTCAACGAAAGCGGCAATCCGAATGTCCTGCTCTGCGAACGCGGCGCGTCGTTCGGCTATAACACGCTTGTCTCCGACATGCGCTCGTTGCCGATCATGGCCTCGCTCGGTGCGCCGGTGGTCTTCGATGCGACGCATTCCGTGCAGCAGCCAGGCGGGCAGGGTGGGTCGACTGGTGGTCAGCGCGAATTCGTCGAGACATTGTCGCGCGCAGCCGTGGCCGTCGGCATTGCCGGCCTGTTTGTCGAGACCCATGAAGACCCGGACAATGCCCCATCCGACGGACCCAACATGGTTCATCTGAAGGATATGCCGAAGCTTCTGGAGAAGCTTCTGGCGTTTGACGCCATCGCCAAGGCCGCCTGATTTTGGCCTAATCGATTTTTATAGGTTGGGCGACGCCTGATGCTGGGCGTCGTCATTGTAATTTCTCACGCTTCGTCTACAGCGAAGTGGCAATGACCTTTCACACTATTCAGAATCGCTTATCCGCCGTCCGGCTCGAAAACGGCTTCACAGTTTTGCCGGTGCGCTCTAAGACAAGCGACTGAAATTCATCTGTTCCAGTCCCAAGGGAGAGACCATGACAGCCATTACCGACATCATCGCACGCGAAATCCTCGATAGCCGCGGCAACCCCACGGTCGAGGTCGACGTGTACCTCGAAGACGGCTCCTTCGGTCGCGCTGCCGTTCCATCGGGCGCATCCACCGGCGCTCACGAGGCAGTCGAGCTGCGCGATGGCGGACAGCGCTATGGCGGCAAGGGTGTTGAAAAGGCCGTCGAGGCCGTCAACACTGAGATCTTTGATGCGCTTGGCGGCTTCGATGCCGAAAGCCAGATCCACATCGACCAGACGCTGATTGCGCTCGATGGTACGCCGAACAAGTCTCGCCTCGGCGCAAACGCCATCCTCGGCGTGTCGCTCGCCGTTGCCAAGGCCGCTGCCGAAACGACCGGCCTGCCACTCTATCGTTATGTCGGTGGCCCGAACGCCCACCTGCTGCCCGTTCCGATGATGAACATCATCAATGGCGGTGCCCATGCCGACAACCCGATCGACTTCCAGGAATTCATGATCATGCCGGTCGGCGCGGAAAGCATCCGTGACGCGGTGCGCATCGGCGCGGAAATCTTCCATGTTCTGAAGAAGGAACTGGCAGCGCAGGGTCACAACACCAATGTCGGCGACGAAGGCGGTTTTGCCCCTGGCCTGAAGAGCGCGCCGGAAGCGCTGGACTTCATCATGAAGTCGGTTGAAAAGGCCGGTTACAAGCCGGGCGACGACGTCGCTCTTGCTCTCGACTGCGCCTCGACCGAGTTCTTCAAGAACGGCAAATACGAGATGGAAGGCGAAGGCCGCACGCTCGAGCCAGAAGCCATGGCTGATTACCTCGCGGAACTCGCGGGCAAGTACCCGATCATCTCTATCGAAGACGGCATGGCCGAAGACGATTGGGAAGGCTGGAAGTACCTGACCGACAAGATCGGCTCCAAGGTACAGCTCGTCGGCGATGACCTCTTCGTCACCAACTCCGCGCGCCTGCGCGACGGCATCAAGATGGGCGTTGCCAACTCCATCCTCGTCAAGGTCAACCAGATCGGTTCTCTGACCGAGACGCTCGACGCTGTCGAGACGGCGCACAAGGCCCGCTACACGGCGGTCATGTCTCACCGTTCGGGTGAAACGGAAGACTCCACGATTGCCGATCTCGCGGTTGCCACCAACTGCGGTCAGATCAAGACCGGCTCGCTGTCGCGCTCCGACCGTCTGGCGAAGTACAACCAGCTGATCCGTATCGAAGAGATGCTGGGTCCGCAGGCTGCTTACGCTGGCCGCTCCATTCTTCGTAGCTGATTTGAGTTGTGATGATTTGGGGGCTTTCCATAAGCCCTGGTAATAGAAAACCCGCCGATGGCCTCGGCGGGTTTTTTGTGTCAGCGATGCGGTATTTGTTCTCGACGGTCGACGGGTCGGGAGCGGGTTTTACAGCGCCTGTTTGATCTTCTCTGCGTGAGCCTTCAGCATCTCCACATCCGCCATCGCGCCGCTATGCGGCTTCAATGGCTCTCCTTCCTTGCGCGGTACGATGTGGAAATGCAGGTGGAACACCGTCTGGCCAGCGGCTGGCTCGTTGAACTGCGCTACGTAGATGCCATCAGCATCGAAGGCTTCCTTGGCGGCGACGGCGAGCTTCTGGACGACGGGGATTGTCTTTGTCAGCACGTCTGGATCGGCATCGAGAATGTTGCGCGAGCCGGTTTTCGGGATCACCAGTAGGTGACCCGGGGCCTGGGGCATCACGTCCATGAAGCCCAGTGTATGGTCGTCTTCGTAGACCTTTACGCAGGGGATTTCACCCCGGAGGATTTTTGCGAAGATGTTATTGTCATCGTAGGCTGTCACGGGCTGCTCCCTCAAAACTTTAGTCGTCGTCTTCCTGCCGTTCGCCTTTGCGAAACGGGCTATGGTCTTCAAGATAGTCGTTAATCTGTTCGACTTCGCTGCGTTCCCGCTCCAGATAATCGGCGATGGCGTGGCGAAGGCCGGGATGGGCAATGTAGTGGGCGGAATGGGTGGTCACCGGCGTATAGCCGCGTGCCAGCTTATGCTCGCCCTGAGCGCCGGCTTCCACACGCTTCAAACCCTTGGAAAGCGCAAAATCGATCGCCTGATGGTAGCAGACTTCGAAATGCAGGAAGGGATGGTCCTCGATGCAGCCCCAGTGGCGGCCGTACAATGCGTCGCCGCCGATGAAGTTGATGGCGCCGGCAATATATTTACCCTCACGCTTTGCCATCACCAGCAGGATATCGTCTGCCATGCGCTCGCCGATCAGGGAGTAGAAAGCGCGGGTCAGGTAAGGCTTGCCCCATTTGCGGCTGCCGGTATCCATGTAGAAGGTAAAGAACTGGTCCCAAATATCTTCGGTCAGATCGCTGCCGGTGAGCCAGTCGATTTCGATGCCGTTTTCCAGCGCTGAACGCCGTTCTTTCTTCAGGGTCTTGCGCTTGCGCGATGACAGCGCGTCGAGGAAATCGCCGTGATCACGATAGCCTTCATTGATGAAATGAAACTGCTGATCGGTGCGATGCAGAAAACCCTCATCCTCCAGTGCTTCGATCTCATCTTCATTTGCAAAGGTCACATGTGCCGAAGAGATGCCGAGCTTCTCTGTCACCTGCTGGAGACCTGAGGCGAGGACCTGCTGAAAGGCCGCAGCGTCCAGTCCCGTCGTCAACAGGCGTGGACCGGTTGCAGGCGTGAAGGGGACCGAGCATTGAAGCTTGGGATAATAGCGGCCGCCTGCACGTTCGAACGCGTCCGCCCATCCATGGTCGAAGACATATTCGCCGCGGCTGTGGTTCTTGAGGTAGCCAGGAACCGCCCCCATCAATCTCCCGTCGCTGCGCGCCAGCAAGAGATGCTGGCCGAGCCAGCCGGTCTTTGCCGTGGCCGATCCGGATTCTTCCAGCGCGGACAGAAAGGCGTGCGAAATGAAAGGATTGTATGGCGTGGCCGACGGTAGTCTGGATGCTCCGGAAAGGCTGTTCCAGCTTTCCGCAGCGATGTCCTTGAAGGACTGTGCAACGCGAATGGTGTATTCGTCGCTCATGCGGTGGCTGACTGGTCCTTGCTGTTGGGGACAAACCCCTCGAACGTTATCTGGTCAGCATATGTATAGGACTTCTCCAAGGCATTTTCATCCCGCACGGTCCAGGTAATCACCGGGACGCTGAGTTTTCTCTGCGCATCGATGAAGCTGTTGGGCAGGTGACCCCAGAAGTAGGAGATGAAATCGAGGCCGATCTGCATCGCTTCATCGTGCTTGAAGAAATCTTCCGGATTGGCACCTTCCGCGGTCAGACCCAACGGCCAGGGAGAGCGTGCCGCCTTCAAATCCTTCAGCAGATGATGATCGAAGCTCATCAGTGCCACATGGCCCTGATAGCCCTCCAGCTCTTCCAGAACCGCTTCGGCAAAGCCGTCATCGACGCCTTCGCCCTCACGGCCCTTGAGCTCGATAACGAGCGGCACCTTGCCGGCGCAGAGCTTCAACAGTTGCTTCAGTGTGGGAACGCGATCCTTGGTCTGCCCGATCGACAGCATCCCAAGTTCGGCAGATGTGCGCTCGCGCACATCGCCTTTGATGCCGGTGAGGCGTGTCATTTCGTCGTCGTGAAAGACCACGGGAACGCTATCGGCCGCCAGCTGCACATCGCATTCGATGGCATAGCCAGCTTCGATGGCGCGGGTAAAAGCCGAGAGCGTGTTTTCCCAAACCGCCTTGTTGAGATCGTGATAGCCACGATGGGCGACGGGTTGGGCCGTCAGCCAGGATAGTTTCAATGTCATGCGTCGATTTCCACGATGGCATCGATTTCGACGGCGGCATTGAATGGCAGGGAGGCCATGCCGACGGCGGCGCGTGCATGCTTGCCCGCGTCACCCAGAACATTGGCGATGAGGTTCGATGCACCGTTGATGACGAGGTGCTGCTCGGTGAATTCCGGGACGGAGGCGACGAAACCGTTGAGCTTCAGCACGCGGCGCACCTTGGAGAGATCGCCGTTCAAGGCTGCCTTGACCTGCGCCAGAATGTTGACGGCGCAAAGCTCGGCCGCCTTTTGCGCGGTTGCGACATCGACATCGCGACCGACATGGCCCGTCACCGCAATCTTGCCGGATTCCATCGGCAGTTGTCCGGAAATATAAAGCAGATTGCCGCTGATCGTGAAGGGAACATAGTTGGCAGCAGGGGCTGCTGCGGCGGGAAGAGTGTATCCGAGTTCCTTGAGGCGAGCTTCGATGGCGTCTGACATTTTTCCGTTTCCGCTTTGGTTGTAAATCTTTCAAAAATCCGGCATTCAGGTCATGATGTCGAAAAGCCGGACGGTTGCTTGTACAGTATGAGCGATGAGTCCAACAGGAGTTATTGAATGATCGTCAGGAACCTCGCTCTCGTTCTTGCCGCTGGCGTGGGCCTCATGCCGTGCATCGCAAGTGCCGTGCCTGCCAGCGTTCCCAATCTGATCTCCCACCGCGCCGTCTACGATCTCGAACTCAAGGATGCGTCGGATCGCTCCGGCATCGAGGGCATGACCGGACGCATGGTCTATGAATTCACCGGCTCGTCCTGCAAGGGTTACAAGACCGATTTCCGTTTCGTCACGCAGATCAATACCGGTGACGCGGTGCGGATGACCGATCAGCAGACCACGACATTCGAAGATGCCGTCTCGAAGAAATTCACCTTCGAGACCAAATCCTTCACCGACGACAAGCTCGACAAGGAAGTCATTGGCTCGGCCGCAGACGTCGATGGCAAGATGAAGGTGGATTTGACGAAGCCCGATCCGCGGGAAATCGATCTTGTTCCTGGGGAATTTCCGACCGAGCACATGTATCAGGTCATCGAAAACGCCAAGCTCGGCAAGCGCATCTTCGAGTCGCGCGTGTTCGATGGCTCGGATGACGGCGACGAGAGCCTGATCACATCGACGCTGGTTGGCAAGCAGCAGGCGCCGAAGGATGGCGATGCCGAAGCGAGTGTTGCCGGCGATTTCGCCAAGGCACCATTCTGGCCAGTGACCATCGCCTATTACAACGACAAGACCGGAACGGATTCGCTGCCGATCTATCGCATGTCGTTCAAGCTTTACGAGAATGGAATCACGCGTGATCTGACGATGGATTACGGTGACTTCGTTCTGACAGGCAAGCTGGCCAAGCTCGATGTTCTCACGCCTGAGACGTGTGAAGCGCCGCCTGTACGCTGAAATGTGACGATATCGGCGTTTTTTGACGCCGCATGCTTGCAATTTGGCCAAGGCCGCTGTATGCGGCACACCATTCCACACGCGAAGCTTGGGGTGTTCCGGGAGAAATCCGGTTCATTCCGCCCGGTGGTACCGGTCAAACGGTGCTGTTCGCTTCGCGGGGGTTCAACCGGAAAAGGAGTAACAAGGCATGGCATTGCCCGATTTTTCTATGCGCCAGCTTCTGGAAGCTGGTGTTCACTTCGGCCACCAGACACATCGCTGGAACCCGAAGATGAAGCCGTACATTTTCGGCGATCGTAACAACATCCACATCATCGACCTGGCTCAGACTGTTCCGATGCTGTCGCGCGCGCTTCAGGTCGTTTCCGACACCGTTGCTCGTGGTGGCCGCGTTCTGTTCGTTGGTACGAAGCGTCAGGCTTCCGAAATCATCGCAGACAGCGCAAAGCGCTCCGCTCAGTACTATGTCAACTCGCGTTGGCTCGGCGGCATGATGACCAACTGGAAGACGATTTCGAACTCGATCCAGCGTCTTCGCAAGGTCGACGAAATTCTGAACTCGGATGCTTCCGGCTACTCCAAGAAGGAGCGTCTGAACCTTGAGCGCGAGCGCGAGAAGCTTGAAAAGGCTCTCGGCGGTATCCGCGATATGGGTGGCGTTCCGGACCTGATGTTCATCATCGACACCAACAAGGAAAAGATCGCGATCGAAGAAGCCAAGCGTCTTGGCATTCCGGTTGTCGCCATCATCGACTCCAACTGCGATCCGGACCACATCGATTTCCCGATCCCGGGTAACGACGACGCTTCGCGCGCCATTTCGCTTTACTGCGATCTGATTGCCCGCGCTGCCATCGACGGTATCGCACGTCAGCAGGGCGCTTCCGGCCGTGACCTCGGCGCTTCCGAAGAAGCTCCGGTCGAGCCTGCTCTCGAAGACGAAGCCAACGCCTGATATTGGCCTTTCGGCGGCGCGATCGCGCCGCCTTTTCCATCAGGATAAGACAAGGCCGTTCTGGACTGCACGTTCGACGGCCTTGTTCGTTTCAAGCCGCAGCACCCCGCCGATCCAGCGATCGGCGCCAACGGGAACAGCGGCTGGTTTCTCAAGTTTCGTGGCGGCTGTTTCATCAGCCTGTCACAGTTCCGGGTACATTCGTTCCCACAATCCGATTTCGGCCTGGCAAGACTGCCGTGACCGACCGAACCGACAAGAGGCACACAATGAGCGAAATCACCGCCGCAATGGTAAAGGAACTGCGCGAAAAGTCTGGCGCAGGCATGATGGATTGCAAAAAGGCGCTGGCTGAAACCAACGGCGACATGGAAGCGGCAATCGACTGGCTGCGCGCCAAGGGTATCGCCAAGGCTGACAAGAAGTCGGGCCGTACCGCTGCTGAAGGTCTCATCGGTATCGCGTCTGCCGGCCACAAGGCTGTCGTCGTCGAAATCAACTCTGAAACCGACTTCGTTGCCCGTAACGACGCCTTCCAGGACATCGTCCGTGGCGTTGCTTCCGTTGCGCTGACGACCAATGGTTCTGTCGACGCGATCGCTGCTGCCACCTATCCGGCAACCGGCAAGTCCGTTGCCGACACCATCAAGGACGCGATCGCTACGATCGGTGAAAACATGGCTCTGCGTCGCGCAGCTCTGCTTGAAGTCGAGCACGGCGTTGTTGCGACCTACGTCCACAACGCTGCTGGCGATGGCATCGGCAAGCTCGGTGTTCTGGTTGCCCTGAAGTCCGTAGGCGACAAGGCCGTTCTGACCTCGATCGGTCGCCAGGTTGCCATGCACGTTGCTGCGACCAACCCGCTCGCTATCCGCGCCGAAGAAGTCGACGCTGCTGTTGCAGAACGCGAACGCAACGTCTTCATCGAACAGGCTCGCGAATCCGGCAAGCCGGAAGCCATCATCGAAAAGATGGTTGATGGCCGCATGCGCAAGTTCTTCGAAGAAGTTGCTCTTCTGTCCCAGGCTTTCGTTATCAACCCCGACCTGACGGTTGAGGCTGCTATCAAGGAAGCCGAAAAGGAAGCCGGCGCCAAGATCGAAGTTGTCGGCATGGCTCGCCTGCTTCTCGGCGAAGGCATCGAGAAGGAAGAAAGCGATTTCGCTGCAGAAGTTGCAGCTGTCGCAAAGGGCTGATCCCTTTACCCAAATATTGGAAAACTCCGGGGCATCGCGTGACAACGCGGTGCCCTTCGTGTATCCGCGTTCCGGTTACAATTCGCATTGCCCGGAAAAAGTTTGCAGATGTTCTTGCAGCTCCGGACTTTTTATGTTTCGCCTGCCATTGCTGCAAAGCCGATCCCGGATCTTTGCGCGACCTGCTTAAAGGAGTCATGATGTCTTCCAAGCCGCTCTATAAACGTGTTCTGCTCAAGGCGTCCGGCGAAGCCCTCATGGGCGATCAGGGGTTCGGCATCGATGTCGCCGTCGCTGACCGTATTGCCTCCGATATTGCCGAAGCGCGGGCCATGGGCGTCGAAGTTGGCGTCGTTGTCGGCGGCGGGAATATCTTCCGCGGTGTGGCCGTTGCTTCCAAGGGCGGCGATCGCGTGACCGGCGACCACATGGGCATGCTGGCGACCGTCATCAATGCGCTGGCGCTTGCAACCTCTCTGCGCAAGCTGCAGATCGATACGGTTGTTCTCTCTGCCATCGCTATGCCGGAAATCTGCGAGAGCTTCTCGCAGCGCGCTGCCATCCATCATCTGTCGCAGGGCAGGGTGGTGATCTTCGCTGGTGGTACCGGCAACCCGTTCTTCACCACCGATTCCGCCGCAGCCCTTCGCGCCGCCGAAATGGGTGCGGAAGCCATCTTCAAGGGAACGCAGGTCGATGGCATCTATTCGGCTGATCCGAAGAAGGATCCGGCCGCAACCCGCTTCGACGAATTGACCCATTCCGAAGTGCTGGCCAAGGGGCTTGCCGTGATGGACGTGGCAGCGGTTGCGCTTGCGCGCGAAAACCATATTCCGATCATTGTGTTCTCGATCCATGAGAAGGGCGGATTCGCCCAAATATTGACGGGCGGCGGTCTCAAGACCATCGTGCACGACGCATAATCACCGGCGGCTCGAAAGGCGCCGGTCAAGATAATGGGCCGCCAAGGCCAGAACGAAATGGAGTATCAAGATGAGTGGTGTTGACCTCAATGACATCAAGCGGCGCATGGACGGTGCCATCAACGCGTTCAAGAGCGACATTGCATCGCTGCGGACCGGACGCGCCTCTGCCAACATTCTCGATCCCGTCACGGTCGACGCCTATGGTTCTCGCGTGCCGCTTTCGCAGGTTGCCAACATCACCGTTCCCGAGCCGCGCATGCTCGGTGTGAACATCTGGGACAAGTCCATGGTCGGCGCTGTGGACCGCGCTATTCGCGAGTCCAATCTCGGTCTCAATCCGATCGTCGATGGCCAGAACCTGCGTATCCCATTGCCTGAACTCAACGAAGAGCGCCGAAAGTCGCTCGTCAAGGTTGCTCACGACTACGCCGAAAAGTCCAAGGTTGCCATTCGCCATGTTCGTCGTGACGGCATGGAAGGTCTAAAAAAGGCCGAAAAGGACGGTGACATCGGTCAGGATGAAAGCCGTGGCAAGTCTGACAAAGTTCAGAAGATGACGGACGACACGATTTCTGAAATTGATCGCTTGCTCGCTGAGAAAGAAAAGGAAATCATGCAGGTATAATTGGCGTATCGCCGAGCCTCGCATTGATTTAGCTTGTTGAACTCCGCACTGCCTGAATGGATTGAGATGTCGGAAACCGCACCTTCCCTGTTGCCTGAACATGTCGCCATCATCATGGATGGTAACGGTCGCTGGGCCAAGCAACGCGGCTTGCCGCGCATCATGGGCCATCGGCGGGGCGTGGAGGCCGTGCGTGAGACCGTTCGGACTGCGGGCGAATGCGGCTTGAAATATCTGACACTCTTTGCGTTTTCTTCGGAAAACTGGCGCCGGCCGCAATCGGAGGTTTCAGATCTTCTCGGTCTCCTCAAGGCTTTTATTCGCCGCGACCTGGCCGAGCTTCACAAGGAGAATGTGCGCGTTCGCGTGATTGGCGACAGGGTCGGGCTCAAGGATGATATCCGCGCTCTGCTGGAAGAGGCAGAGCAGACGACGCGCGACAACACGGCGCTCACACTCATCATAGCGTTCAACTACGGTGCGCGGGATGAAATTGCGCGCGCAGCTGCGTCGCTGGCCCGCGATGTTGCCGAGGGTCGGATCGATGCGTCTGCGATCACGCCAGACGCGATTTCCGCGCGTCTGGACACGGCAGGCATTCCTGATCCTGACCTCATTATCCGCACCAGCGGTGAGGAGCGTCTGTCGAACTTCCTGTTGTGGCAAGCGGCCTATTCCGAATTCCTGTTCATTCCCGACTACTGGCCTGATTTCAATCGCCAGACTCTCGTGGCTGCGATCGATCAGTATATGACGAGAGATCGTCGCTTTGGTGGCCTGTCCACTCAAGTTGCGATGGCAGGCGCCTGATGAGCCGCGAATTAAAGCTGCGGATCATTTCGGGCATCGTGATGGCCGCGGTCATCCTGACTGCGACCTGGTATGGCGGGATCATGTTCCGCGCCATCGCCGGCCTTCTGTCGCTCCTCATTTATTATGAGTGGAGCACGATCACCAAGCTCTCCGACACCAATCCGACGGGTTATGCCTGGGGCTGGTTCTCTGTTGCCGTGATGAGCGGCAACACGATCTTTGGTGAGAGCTCTCTCGATCTCCCGCTGCTTTCCGGTTTTGCCATCACCGCAGCGCTGTTTCCGATTCTTCGCGGTCCAAACTGGTGGCTCGTTGGCGGGATCGTCTATTCGGCGCTGAGCGGCATTTCGCTTGCGGCCATTCGCGGCGAAGAATCAACCGGCCTTGTGGCCATGCTCTTTGTCTTCGCGATCGTCTGGGCAACGGATATTCTGGCTTATTTCGTCGGCCGCGCGATCGGTGGTCCAAAGCTTGCGCCTTCGATCTCGCCGGGCAAGACCTGGTCCGGCGCTGCCGGGGGTACGTTTTTCGGCCTGGTTGCGGGTGGCGCCGTCACGCTTGCCTATCATGGAAGCATCTCGCTGACGGTATTGTTGCTGGCGCTGGCGCTCTCCATTTTCAGCCAGATCGGCGACCTGTTCGAATCCTTCATCAAGCGCAGGTTCGGAGTGAAGGATTCCAGTAATCTCATCCCAGGCCATGGCGGGTTCATGGACCGGGTTGACGGTCTTGTTTTCGCCTGCTTTACCGTATTCCTGATTGCAGTGGTTCACGCGGCAGTAACCGGTGATGTGCCAGGATCGGGCGATGGTATCTTGCTCGGCTTCTGATCTGAGCAGATAGATGACGAGAGACGCGACATAGGGAATCGGGAATAATATGGACACTGTGATGGCTGCGGTTAATTTTCTGACCGGTTATATGGTGCCATTTATCCTCGTGATCTCGCTGCTGGTCTTCGTCCATGAGATGGGGCACTACCTCGTTGGGCGCTGGTGTGGCATTCGCTCCACTGCATTTTCCGTGGGCTTCGGCCCGGAATTGATCGGTTTTACCGACAAACGTGGGACGCGCTGGAAGATCTCGGCCGTGCCACTTGGCGGCTACGTCAAATTCTTCGGCGATGAGGATGTCTCCAGCAAGCCGGACAGCGATGGCCTTTCCGGGCTGACGCTGGAAGAGAGGTCGCACACGCTCGCTGGTGCCAAGCTCTGGAAACGGGCGGCGACCGTCGCTGCAGGCCCCATAGCCAACTTCATCCTGGCGATCCTGATCTTCACGGTGCTCTTCACGATCTATGGCCGGATGATTTCCGATCCTGTCGTGTCTGAGGTGCGTCCTGACAGCGCTGCCCAGACGGCTGGTATTCTGCCGGGTGACCGTCTGATCGCGATAGACGGGGAAAAGGTGCAGACGTTTGAAGACGTCCGTCGCTATGTTTCCATCCGTCCAGGCACGCAGATCAATGTCACCGTGGAGAGAGATGGCCGCGATCTGTCGCTGCCTATGGTGCCGACACGCACGGAAACGACGGACCAGTTCGGCAACAAAATCGAGCTTGGGATCATCGGCATCACCACCGACCAGACGCGGGGCAATTTCCGCCATGTGAGCTACACGCCGGTGGAGGCGCTGGTTGAGGGGGTGCGGGAAACCGGCCATGTCATTACGGGAACGTTCAACTATATCGGCAACCTCGTCACGGGACGGATGAATGCCGATCAGCTGGGCGGACCGGTGCGTGTGGCGCAGGCATCGGGGCAGGTGGCAACGCTTGGCGTCGGCGCGCTGATCCAGCTTGCCGCCGTTCTTTCAATTTCCATTGGGCTACTGAACTTGATGCCCGTTCCCATTCTGGACGGCGGCCATCTGGTGTTTTATGCGATAGAGGCGGTGCGCGGCAGACCGGTCGGGTCGGGCGCACAGGAGGTTGCATTCCGCATCGGCCTGGCGATGATTTTCAGCCTGATGGTTTTTGCGACTTGGAACGATATCAGCAGCTTGATCGGCTAAAGGGGCGTTTCGAGCTGTTTTTTTAAGAGGGTGTTTACCTTGTTTTGAAGCCAAAGTGGCGATTGGGCCACGGTGGCTTGCGAAGTAAACAGAAATTAACGGTCGGGCTTGCTTGTAGAGGAAAAGCAGGTAAAACGACGCAGATGGCCGGAGTCGGGTTCCGCCCGCTGAGGGACAACGGGAAAAGGTAAGATTTGAAATGAAGGCTGGTTCAAAGTTTTTGAACGCGGTATCGGCGGTTGCGCTGTCTGCTGGTGTTTCTTCGATTGCAGCTTTGGGGGTGCTTGCTTCTGCCGGTGTTGCCAATGCAGCTGTCGTCAGCAGAATCGATGTTCGCGGTGCTGAACGCTCCGGTGCGGATGCTGTTCGTTCCAACATTACGATCGCTCCCGGTCGCAATTTTTCCAATTCCGATATCGATGAATCGGTAAAGCGTCTTTACGCAACGGGCTATTTCTCCAACGTCAGCATGCGCGTGGCAGGCAATGCCCTCGTGGTGACGGTGAGCGAGAACAACCTCGTCAATCAGGTGGTCTTCAACGGCAACCGTAAGATCAAGGACGACAAGCTTCAGGCGATCGTCCAGACGCAGTCTCTCGGCCCGTATGATCAGACGATTGTGACGGCGGATATCGCTCGCATCAAGGAAGCCTACGCAAATATCGGCCGCAGCGACGTGCAGGTTACGACCCAGGTCGTGCCGGTTGGTCAGGGTCGCGTCAACCTTGCTTTCCAGATCAATGAAGGTGAGCGCACCAAGATCGCGCGCATCGACTTCGTCGGTAACAATGCCTACAGCGATGGGCGTCTGGCTGCCGTCATCAACACCAAGAAGTCCAACATGCTGTCGTTCCTGACACGCAAGGACGTCTACAATGAAGACAAGCTGCGCGCCGACGAAGAGTCGCTGCGCCAGTTCTACTACAACCGTGGCTACGCCGATTTCCGCGTCGTGTCCTCGAATGCCGTCCTCGACGAGGCGACCAACGAGTACACTGTCACCATTACGGTGGACGAAGGCCAGCGTTACGACTTCGGCAATGTGGCCGTTGAATCCACGGTGCCTGGCATTGATGGCTCGCAGCTCCAGGGCCTTGTCTACACGAAGTCCGGCTCTTACTACAGCGCCAAGGAAGTGCAGCAGAGCATGGAAGCGATTTCCAAGCGCGTTGCGGCGGAAGGTTATCCTTTTGCCCGTGTGACGCCGCGCGGTGACCGCGACCTGGCTGGCAACACGATTGGCTTGACCTACATCGTCGATCAGGGCGAGCGCGCTTACGTCGAGCGCATCGAAATCCGTGGTAACACACGTACACGTGACTACGTCATTCGTCGCGAGTTCGACATCAGCGAAGGTGACGCGTTCAACCAGACGGTGATCAGCGCTGCTAAACGCCGTCTCGAAGCGCTTGGTTACTTCTCCAAGGTCAACATCAGCACCTCGCAGGGTAGCGCTCCTGACCGCGTCGTGATCGTTGTGGATGTCGAAGATCAGCCGACAGGCTCCTTCGGTATCGGTGCGGGTTACTCACAGAACGACGGCGCGCTGCTGGAAGCCTCGATCGAAGAAAAGAACTTCCTCGGTCGCGGTCAGTACATCCGCGTTGCAGCTGGTGCCGGTCAGGATGACGCGCGTAGCTACACGCTGTCCTTCACCGAACCATACTTCCTCGGCTATCGTCTTGCAGCTGGTTTTGACATCTTCAAGAGCCAGAGCAGCAAGGAAGAGTTCTACAATTACGACGAACAGGGTTTCTCGCTCCGCGTGACCGCGCCGATTACGGAAAACCTCGGTACGACTTTCAAATACACCTATAAGCAGTTCAGCTATGACGGTAAGGGCGACTGGAACAATCCAGCAAATCTTGCCGCTCCTTATCGTGACCTGATCGCAGGTGGTGATTGGAGTCAGTCGATTATTTCGAACACGCTGAACTACAACACGCTGGACGACCGCAACATGCCACGCGAAGGCTGGCAGGCTGCATTGACCAACGAGTTTGCAGGTCTCGGTGGCGATTCCGAATACTACAAGATCTACGGTAAGGTCCGTTACTACCATTCGCTGTCGGATGAATATGACATCATTGGCTCGCTGACAGGTCAGGCCGGTTACGTCGTTCCAACGGGTGACAATCTCTACGTCTTCGATCAGTTCAAGATCGGTGGCCGTGTGATCCGTGGCTTCAAGAACGATGGTATCGGTCCGCGTATCGGCTCCGACGCGATCGGCGGCACAACTTACTTCGCGGCTTCGGCTGAAGTCACCGCACCTATGCCGCTCGTTCCGGAAGATGTTGGCCTGCGTCTTGCTGGCTTCGTCGATGCCGGCACGCTCTATGGCAACAAGGTTGCGAATTCGGCTGGCGTTCAGGACGATAGCTCGATCCGTGCATCTGCCGGTATCGGCATCATGTGGGCGTCTCCGTTCGGTCCGCTGCGCGTCGACTACGCTGTTCCGATTGCCAAGGAAAGCTACGACGAGGAACAGCGTTTCCGGTTTGGCATGTCCAACACTTTCTGATATCGGCAGTCCAGAACTGCGAGTTTGAATGTTCTGGAGTATCCGTTTGATGGACTACAATGCTTTTTTTCCGCCCCACGAAGGCCTGCGATTGAAAGAGATCGCGGTCCGTCTTGGGGCGGAACTGTCTGATGAGGCCTTTGGCGATCGATTGGTGAGGTCGATTGCGCCCGTCTCGCGCGCCAAGCAGGACCAGCTCTGCTATATCCTGTCTCGCAAGAACCGGGATGAGTTGCTGACATGTGATGCGGCCGCCGTCATCTGTGACGAGTCGCTGAAAAGCATCGTTCCGGATCATATTCCTGCTCTCATCTGCAAGAACCCGCACACGATCTTTGCGCAGGCCGGTGAGCTTCTGCACCCCTCAGCCATGCGGCCTTCCGCCGTCACGCCTGGAGAGACGGGGATATCGGCTTCGGCGCATGTCGATCCCACCGCAAAGCTCGAAGCCGGCGTCATCGTTGAGCCATTCGCCGTTATAGGAGCGAACGTTCACATCGGTTCCGGCACGCGGATTGGACCCGGCGCTATCATAGGTGCTGAGGTTCAGATCGGGCGTGACTGTACGATTGCCGGCGGCGCGAGCGTTCTCTCGGCTCTTATCGGAAATGGCGTCATTATCCACAACGGTGTGCGTATCGGCCAGGATGGTTTCGGCTATGCACCTGGACCGCGCGGCATGATCAAGATCGTCCAGATCGGTCGTGTGATCATTCAAGACCATGTCGAGATCGGCGCGAATACCACGGTCGATCGCGGGACGATGGATGATACCGTGATCGGCGAAGGCACGAAGATCGATAACCAGGTCCAGATTGGCCATAATGTCCGCATCGGTCGTCATTGCGGTATCGTCAGCAAGGTCGGCATCGCCGGAAGCACGCGCATTGGCGACGGCGTGATGATTGGCGGCGCGGCTGGGATCAACGGCCATATCACCATTGGTGACGGTGCACAGATCGCGGCCATGAGCGGTGTGGTGTCAGACGTGCCGGCAGGCGCGAAGGTCGGTGGGACGCCGGCGCGCCCGATAAAACATTTCCTGCGTGATATGGCCGATATTCTCGCCCGCGCAGAAGAACGCGATAGGAAAACAGGAGACAAGAATGTCTGAAGAGACGAAAACGACGCTTGGCGCGGCTGACATCCTTGAGGTGATGAAGCTGCTGCCGCATCGTTATCCCTTTTTGCTGATCGACAAGATCATCGACATTGACGGCGATAATTCTGCGATCGGCATCAAGAATGTGACGGTCAACGAGCCGCATTTCACCGGTCATTTTCCTGACCGTCCGATCATGCCTGGCGTTTTGATCGTAGAGGCGATGGCGCAGACGGCAGGTGCGATCTGCGCTCGTAACAAAGATGGCGGTGGATATCTCGTCTATTTCATGACGATCGACAATGCGCGCTTCCGCAAGCCCGTCGTGCCTGGTGACCGACTGGAAATCCATGTCGTCAAGCAGCGTCAGCGCGGCAATGTCTGGAAGTTCCACTGCGAGGCCAAGGTCGATGGCTCTCTCGTTGCCGAGGCGGATGTCGGCGCGATGATGATCCCAGAGGATCAGCAATGAGCGCGGTTGCGGCCTCAGCCAAGATCCACCCCATGGCCGTCGTGGAGGATGGCGCGATTATCGGCGAGAATGTCGAGATCGGCGCGTTCGCTCATGTCGGCGCGAAGGTGAGTTTGCGCGATGGCGTCAAGCTGTTGAACCATGCAGTGGTGACCGGTCGTACGGTGGTGGGTGAGGGGACCGTCATCCACCCCATGGCGGTCATCGGCGGTCAGCCGCAGGCGATCCGTCACGACGGTTCCGAAACGACACTCGATATCGGCGCGCGCTGCACGATCCGTGAAGGCGTGACGATCAATACGGGCAGCTCGGATGGCGGCGGCAGAACGGTTGTCGGCGATGACAACCTCTTTCTCGCCAATTCGCATGTGGCGCACGATTGCATTCTTGGCAGCGAGATCATCCTGTCGAACAATGTCATGCTTGCCGGCCATGTGCGCATCGAGGACAAGGCTATTCTCGGCGGCGGCTGCGCGGTGCACCAGTTCACCCGCATCGGTCGCCAGGCCTTCATCGGCGGGCTTTCGGCTGTCAGCTACGATGTCATTCCCTATGGAATGCTGAATGGCAATCCCGGCATCTTGAGTGGGCTTAACGTAGTCGGCATGACGCGTGCAGGCATTGAGCGGGCCGATATCCACACCGTCCGCCGGGCCTACAAGCAGATCTTCGAGAGCGAAGGCAATGTGCGCGCCAATGCGGCCGCCATTCGCGAAGACTATCTGGAATGCCCACAAGCGCTTGAGATCATCGATTTCATCGCGGCGGCCAATGACCGGGCGATCTCTTCGCCGAACCGCGGCAAGTAGCGCGTTGGCGATGGGTGACCAGCGTCTGGCGATCATCGCCGGCAGTGGTTCTCTTCCCCTTTATGTGGCGCTTGCCGCACGATCGGCGGGAGAGGACCCGCTGATCATCCGCTTGAAGAACGAAGCCGATCTCGATTGGTCAGAGTTCGAAAATGCCTCGATCAGTGTCGGCGATGTCAAAGGCCTGGGCCTGCTTCTCAGTGCGCATGGCATCGATCGCGTGGTTCTTTCCGGTGGCGTGGCGCGCCGTCCCGAATGGCGGGAAATCCGCCCGAACCTGAAGATGATCGCCAAAATGCCGTCGATCATCCGCACGCTTTTGTCGGGTGGTGACGACACCGTACTGCAAATGGTGATTGGCCTGATCGAAGCGCAGGGCGCTCGCGTCATCGGCGCGCATGAAATTGCGCCTGGACTTCTTGCAACCACCGGCCCGCTCGGCAAGATCAAGCCAAGTGATGAGGATCGTAGAGACATCGCAAAAGCGGCTCAAGCGGCGTTGGCGCTTGGCGTGCTGGATGTCGGACAAGGGGCTGTTTCCGTCGGTGGACGCATCGTTGCGCTGGAAGGCGTTGAGGGGACTGATGGCATGCTGGAGCGGGTTGCTGCCCTTCGTGCTGCCGGACGCATCTCGCAGCGCCGCAAGGGCGTTCTCGTCAAGCTCTGCAAACCGCAACAGGATATTCGCGCCGATCTTCCCACCATAGGCCCTTCCACTGTCGAGAACGCGGCGAAGGCCGGTCTTGCCGGAATAGCCATTGAGGCGGGCAGGGCGTTTGTTCTCGATCGTGACGCGATGTTGAGAGCTGCCGATGCGGCGGGCCTGTTCGTTTGCGGCATCGACACCGCGCTTGAGGGAGACATGATGTGAAGGAAGGCGTGCTGAAACTTGCGGTGGTGGCAGGCGAAGTCTCCGGCGATCTGTTGGGCGCCGACCTTGTCCGCGCGCTCAAGACACAATATCCGGGGCAGCTGGAGCTCTTTGGTGTTGGCGGTGAACAGTTGACGGCCGAGGGCCTGAACTCTCTGTTCGACTACTCCGAATTGTCGATCATGGGCTTCACCCAGGTTCTGAAGAAACTGCCGCAACTGATTTCCCGCATCAAGGAAACGGCGAATGCCATTATCGCCTACAAGCCGGATGCACTTCTGATCATCGACAGTCCCGATTTCACCCACCGTGTTGCAAAGCGCGTGCGAAAGGCGCTGCCAGACCTGCCGGTGGTGAACTACGTTTGCCCCAGCGTCTGGGCCTGGAAAGAGTACCGTGCGACGGCGATGCTTTCCTATATCGATCATGTGCTGGCACTGTTGCCTTTCGAACCGGAGGCCATGCAGCGCCTTGGCGGTCCGGCGACAACATTTGTCGGACACCGCCTCAGTGTCGATCCGGACGTTCTGGCGGTACGTGCACAACGTACTTTGCGTCCCGTGCCAGCTACCGGTGACACACGGACGATCCTTCTTCTGCCGGGCTCGCGCTCGACAGAAACCACGCGTTTGATGGAGCCGTTCCAGCAGGCTGCAAGCGCATTCGTGGAGCGGAACGGGTCGACGCGGTTCGTGCTGCCGACAGTGCCGCGACAGGAGCAGCGAATCAGGGAACTTGCCGCCTCCTGGCCTGACGCGATCCGACCGGAGATCGGCACCGACACGACATTCAAGTGGCGTTGTTTTGCAGAGGCGGATGCGGCGATTGCGGCCTCCGGCACAGTCATCCTGGAACTTGCGCTCTGCCATGTTCCGGTGGTTTCTGTTTACAAGACCGACTGGATTTTCACCATGCTCAGCAAGCGGGTGAAGACGTGGACCGGCGCGCTCCCCAATCTGATCGCGGACTACGCCTTGGTGCCGGAATACTTCAATGAAGTGGTCCGTTCAGGCTCCATGTTGCGCTGGGCCGAGAGATTGTCTTCCGATACCATTCAGCGTCGCGCCATGCTGGAGGGGTTTGAGCTGGTGCAGAAAAGGCTACAGACGGAAATCCCCCCAGGGGAGCAGGGTGCTGCTATTTTGCTGCAGACGATCAGGATGAAGACGGGCAAACTATAGGCCGGGTGCTTTGTCGAAGCTGCGCGCGGTTTCTATCGTCCAACGTGTTGGTCATCATCGAACTCTTCCGTGTTCGGACAGAAAATCCAAGACGACTCTGATGCGCGCAGGGAGCGGACCTCCTTCCCCAATATAGACGGCGTAAAACACCTCTCTGTCTCCCGTGTTGCAGTGAGACAGGACCGGCGCAAGTCGTCCGGCAGTGACGTCGTCGCGGACGGTGAAGTCAGCCAGCATAGCCAGGCCAGCACCTGCGACAGCGAGTCTTCGAACGCCTTCTCCATCGCTGATCTGGACACGTCCGGCGACGGGCACCACGACGGGGTGATTATCTTCGCTGAGCGTCCAGCCCGGCTCTGACCGTACATAGCTGAAACCCAGCAAGTTGTGGCTTTTCAGGTCCGCGACATAACGTGGTTGGCCGTATTGGTCGAGATAAGATGGAGCGGCCACAATCGTCCGAACCGTTTCTCCCAGCTTGCGAGCAATCAGGCTGGATGTTTTCAAAGGCCCTGTTCGAATGGCTATGTCGGTGCGCTCGGCTAATAGATCAACCAATGCATCGGTAAGCGAGATGTCCAGAGTGACAGCAGGATAGAGAGCCATAAATTGTGGCACGATGGGTGCCAGCACGTGATGGAAGTATGAAGCACTGGTGCTGATGCGAACACGCCCTGCCGGTCTCTCGCCCTGGCTTGCTCTCTGCTCCGCTTCGCTGAGGTCCGCCAGTATACGCTTTGCCGCCTCGTAGAATGTGCATCCTTCAGGCGTCAGCTGAAATTGTCGGGTAGAGCGATTGAACAGTCTGGTTTGCAGCCTCGCCTCAAGGCGTGCGATCAATTTGCTAATGGCGGAGGGCGTTAGACGCACCTGCCTCGCTGCAGCGGAAAAACCGCCCGTCTCAATGACGGTCACGAAAATTTCCATCTCCGTAAAACGATTGATCTCGTGTCGAGCCATGATGAATTCACGTCACAAGTGAGGTTCCTTCTGGTGCTCTATTTCATTTTATGAGGACTGTCTATGAATTGCGGTAGTTCTTAAAAAGGGAGACCAATATGGACTATCGATCACTTGGAGGGTCCGGGCTCAAAGTGCCTGCGTTGAGCTTTGGCGCAGGCACGTTTGGTGGGGCTGGGCCGCTATTCAGCAACTGGGGCAACTCGGATGCAATCGAGGCTCAACGTCTTGTCGATATTTGTCTTGATGCAGGTGTCAATCTTTTCGATACGGCTGATGTTTACTCCAACGGCGCATCGGAGGAGGTCCTCGGTGAGGCGATCAAAGGACGCAGGGACGAGGTTCTTATCTCGACCAAAACCAGCCTTCCAATGGGAGATGGCCCGAATGATGCCGGATCATCCCGCTTCAGATTGTTGCGCTCGGTGGATGATGCGCTGAGACGGCTTCAAACGGACTATATCGACTTGCTCCAACTTCACGCCTTCGATGCTGCGACACCGATAGAGGAGGTCCTGTCAACGCTGGACATGCTGGTCCGCTCGGGAAAGGTTCGATACGTCGGTGTCTCGAATTTTTCTGGCTGGCAAATCATGAAGTCGCTTGCAGTGGCCGACCGTTACGGATGGCCGAGATACGTCGCCAATCAGGTCTATTACTCGCTCATCGGTCGGGATTACGAGTGGGATCTCATGCCGCTCGGACAAGATCAGGGCCTGGGCGCAATTGTCTGGAGTCCACTCGGATGGGGTCGATTGACCGGGAAAATAAGGCGGGGCGTGCCGTTGCCTGAAACAAGTCGTTTGCATGCCACCGCGAGTTTCGGTCCACCGGTTGAGGACAACTATATGTACCGTGTTATTGATGTGCTTGAAACGATCGCGAACGAGACGGCGAAGACAGTGCCGCAAGTCGCACTCAATTGGCTGCTCAGTCGCCCAACCGTATCGTCTGTGATCATTGGTGCTAGAAACGAAGCTCAACTCAAGGACAATCTCGGCGCGGTCGGTTGGAGCCTGACACGTGAGCAGATTGCAGCCCTTGACCAAGCCAGTGCCGTGTCCGCTCCCTATCCCCACTTTCCCTATCGGCAACAGGCAGGCTTTGCGCGGCTTGATCCACCTCTTGTCGGCTAAAGGATCAAGGTGTGCCGGCCTTGAGTCTTTTCGAAAACAGAGGACAGAGTTTTCAAGCGTTCGGTAGAATTCCAAAGGCCCGGGATTTTACCGCTACGATGATAGTGCCTCAGATCTGGCGGATCACCGCTCCGATCGTGTTGACGAGAATGCGGGACGCTGTGAGGGCCGATTGGCCGTCAATGTCGGCGGGCGGATAAAACTCGACGAGGTTAAACCCGGCGATTTTCGCCTTGCCGGCAACACCAGAAATCAGATCGATAATCTGGGTGTAGGTGAGACCGCCCGGCGTTCTTGCGGCGACGCCCGGCATGATACTCGGATCGAGGCTGTCGCAGTCAAGCGTGATGACGACTTGAGCATCCTCCGGAATAGCACGAAGAGTTGCAGCCACGCCGTCAGCGTGAATTTCTCTCGCCGTCACAAAGTGACTGCCGTAGGCTTGTGCCGCATCGACATCGGCTTTTCTCGCGCTCCCGACACTTCGAAGTCCGACCTGCACCATGCCGACCACATGCGCCATCTCGCTCGCTCGGCGCATGGAGCTTGAATATCCGTAGCGTTCTCCCTGAACCTCGTCACGCCAGTCGATATGCGCGTCGATCTGCAAGACCCAGACAGGTCTCAAGGTCTCGAACGCAGCAAGAAACGGATAGGTCACGGAGCAGTCGCCGCCGATGAGGATGGGAACAGCACTGGAGGCCAGGATCTCGCGCGTCTTAACTTCTATGCGCTGTCGATTGCCTTCATTGTCACGCACCACGGTTTTGATGTTGCCAACATCGATGCAGTTTATCGGACCGCCGTTGAAGAGTAGGCCACCGAGATCGAAATCCCAGTGGGCGATCAACGGAGCATCTTCCTGGCTTGCCGCTCTGATCTGATCGGCCGCCATTTCATGGCCACCGCTGTCTTGATCCGGATAGGCGCTGCCATGTGCCACGCCGAAGATCACAATGCGTGCGGGATTGCCGTCGGCGAGTTTTGAAGGGAGCCCAAGAAACGAATTTGCAGCGCTCATTCTGTGACCAATCCTGCTCAAGTTGTCGCCAATTCGGCGATGATGTCTCGCGACGAATACGGTGTCAAACCGTGGGAGCCAATCTGGATGATCGCGACACGCGCCCACCATTATCTTCGAACAGAAAACGAAAACCCCGAGACTGGACATCCAATCTCGGGGTCTTGATTCTCACAGCTGTGGTTCAGGGCTTAGAAGAAACCCTTGCGCTGCCACCAGCCGCCCTTGCGGGGCTTTGGCTCTTCGCCATCGGGGCTGTCGTTCTTGCCGGAGGAGGTAACGACCGGTTCGGACGATGAGACGTTATCGCCGCGGTTGGCGCGGGTCGGCTTTGCAGCATCGTCCGCTTCCTCTTGCGTCGTCTCAATAGCAGCTTCAGCAGCCTGCGGAGCGGGTGCTGGCGCAGCAGGCGCTACGTCAGCGGTCGCTTCTTCCTGCGGAGCAGGGGCGGCGTCCGCAACTGGTGCCGCGGCGGCCGGTGCTTCTGCTTCAACCGTTGCCTCGACAACCGTTTCAGCCTTCTCCTTGGCCTTGCGGGTGCGACGAGGCTTCTTCGGCTTTTCGGCCTCTTCAACCTGCGGCGTTTCAGCCTCGACAGCATCGACAGCATCGACAGCGGCCGTCGGCTCTACGCCTTCGGCTGCATCCGCTACGTCGCCATCGTCAACGCCGTCATCGGCATCGCCCTGATCGCCATCGCCATTCTCGGCGTCCAGCAGGTTGCCATTCTCATCACGGTTGCGACGGCCGCCACGCTTGCCACGACGACGGCGCTTGCGCTTGCCTTCGTCCTGACCGGCATTGTCGCCTTCGGCGCGTGGCTCTGCGGCGTCAGCCTGATCGTCGGTGGCGTCGTCGCCATCTGCGTCATCGCCTTCGCCGGATGCGTCGTCATTGGCATCTGCCTGAACGTCGCCGTTCTGGCCGTTGCCCTTGCCACGACGGCGACGACGACGCTTGCGCTTGCGCTTGCCGTCTTCACCGGTTTCAGCCTGGGGCTGGCGTGGCTCGCTGGTCTGCGCCTTCGCTACGACTTCTTCTTCGTCTTCTTCCTCCTCCTCGGCTTCGATGACGATATCGTCTTCGTCTTCTTCGAAGGTCGGGAGAGCCTGCAGAAGGTTTTCGATTTTCACCGGATTTTCGACGGCTTCACCACGGTCGATGGCGAAGTGCTGAGCACCGACGCTGGCGTCCGCCGCGATGATGATCGAAACGCCGAAGCGTTCTTCATAATCAACGATGGTGCCACGCTTGTGGTTGAGCAGGTAGAGCGCCGTTTCAGGCGTCGTGCGCACCGTGATGTTGTGCGTCGTGTTGCGCAGCAGGTATTCTTCGACACCACGCAGCACGTGCAGCGCGATGGAGGATTCCGAACGCACATGGCCTGTGCCACCGCAATGCGAGCAGATCTGAGTGGTGGATTCGAGAACCGAAGCGCGGATGCGCTGGCGCGACATTTCCAGAAGGCCGAAATGCGAGATGCGGCCCACCTGGATGCGAGCGCGGTCGTTCTTGAGGCAATCCTTCAGCTTCTTTTCGACAGAGCGGTTGTTCCGCTTTTCTTCCATGTCGATGAAGTCGATGACGACCAGACCGGCAAGGTCACGCAGGCGAAGCTGACGGGCGACTTCTTCCGCAGCCTCGAGATTGGTTGCGAGTGCCGTCTCTTCGATCGAATGTTCGCGGGTCGAGCGACCGGAGTTCACGTCGATCGAAACCAGGGCTTCGGTCTGATTGATGATCAGATAGCCACCGGATTTCAGCGTGACCTGCGGCTGAAGCATGCGGTCGAGCTGCGCTTCGATACCGGAGCGCGAGAAGATCGGATGAATGTCGCGGTAGGGCTGAACCACCTTGGCGTGGCTCGGCATCAGCATCTTCATGAAGTCTTTCGCTTCACGATAGCCTTCTTCACCGGACACGATGATCTCGCTGATGTCCTTGTTGTAGAGATCGCGGATCGAACGCTTGATCAGCGAGCCTTCCTCATAGACGAGGCAAGGGGCTGTGGAGTTCAGCGTCAGCGTGCGAACGTTCTCCCACAGACGCATCAGATATTCGAAGTCGCGCTTGATTTCGACGCGGGTGCGGTTGGCACCGGCGGTGCGCAGAATAACGCCCATGCCGTTCGGCACTTCGAGATCGCGGGCAATCTCCTTCAGGCGCTTGCGGTCTGCAGGCTGGGTAATCTTGCGGGAAATACCGCCGCCACGTGCCGTGTTAGGCATCAGAACGGAGTAACGTCCGGCAAGCGACAGATAGGTCGTCAGTGCTGCGCCCTTGTTGCCACGTTCTTCCTTGGCAACCTGAACCAGCAGGATCTGGCGACGCTTGATGACTTCCTGAATGCGGTACTGCTTGCGCGGCTTGCGCATGGCGCGGTCTGGAACTTCTTCCATCGCGTCTTCGGCGCCGACCGACTCGATGACTTCCTTCTCATGATGATCGTCGTCGTCATCATCATCGTCATCGCCGACACGCTCAACGTCTTCGGAAATCGAGTCGGTGTCGACCATGGCTGCCATTTCGCCGCCCTTGGAGCCATCCTCATCGGCGGCTTCATCGGCAGACGCTTCGGCCGTAGCCTCTTCAGCCTCGGTTTTCTTCTTTGCGCGGGGACGGCGCGTGCGCTTCTTCGGCTTTTCTTCTTCCGCAGGCTGCTCTTCGGCAACCGCTTCTTCCGTAATAGCGACAGTTTCCTCGGAGGCTACGACCTGTTCGGAAGCAGCTGTGTCTTCCGCCTTCTCCTCAGATGTCGGCATAATGCCGATATCCGGCTGATCGGCCTTGGAAAGATCGATTGTGGGTTCGTTGGGGGCGTCAGCCGGTTCGAAGTCATCGCCACGGCGATGCTCTTCGGCTTCCGCCTTTAGAAGCGCCTGCCTGTCGGCCAGCGGAATCTGGTAATAGTCGGGGTGAATTTCGGCGAAGGCCAAAAATCCATGGCGGTTGCCGCCGTAGTCCACGAAGGCTGCCTGAAGCGACGGTTCGACGCGCGTCACCTTCGCCAGATAGATATTGCCGCGTATCTGTTTTTTATGTTCGGACTCGAAATCGAATTCTTCAATGCGATTTCCACGAACAACGACTACGCGCGTCTCCTCTTCGTGGGAGGCGTCGATAAGCATTTTGTCTGCCATGTAAGCTGTGCTCCTCGGCGCAGCCTTGTCATATACGAGAATAGGCCCGCCGCAGGGACAGGCCTTTCATCTTTTTCCAAGGGTGTGCCGGAAATGAAGTGTTCCGCCCGACGCATGTAAACTGGCAGCATCCGGACAACGTGCAAGGCAACTTGCCTGCTCCCTGTATCCGGTTCGTATGAAAGCTGCTGCAACGACATCATTGGCCAAGCGAGAACGACTATAATAAATAGACTCCTGAGAGTCCGATGAAAATGCTCTCCTCAGAGCGAGCGGTGGCATGCCACCGGGTATGTCTCCGGCCACAGCCGGATTGATCCAGTTTCAGGATAAAAATGAAGCGACGGCAGATGATTGCCCGAAATTCAGCGCCAGAGTCATTCTCGATTGGCAGCCGGCGGGAATCTATCCCGTCAACATTTTTAACCCTCAATCGTGTTGTATGGTTTCTCCGTCATAATAGCAATAGGCAGGCTAAATATGTCATATCATTGATGGAATTTCGCGGTTAAGAAATGCTTCATCAAGGCTTGCGAATGTTGCAGCCAAGCGCGAATAAGGCCATCTTCATCAGGGGAAGACGGCGATTTCGGCTGAGAAGCCGATGATTTTCGCATAGAACGACATAAAACTTAAAAGATATTGGCGACGATGAAAACTCAGGCGCGGGCGGCAGCGACATCAACTAAGCGAGCTTTGTTTTCGCGAATCACTCGTTATGCGCGAGCAGCTTTCCCCGTCCTGTTCCTTGCTTTTGTCGCAGGCGAACAGGCTCATGCGGCGCCTCAGCTCGTTGCGAACGCCGCTCGTATCATCGGCGACGAGGCGCGCACACGTGTCGTGCTCGATTTCAACGCAGAGCCTGAATTCGAGGTGCACTATCTCGATTCGCCAGCGCGGATCGTGGTGGACTTGCCCGCTGTCAGCTTTGCCTTTCCAACCAACGATCTGAAGGCGACCGGGCTTTTCAGCGACATCCGCTTCGGTAGCATGGGCGAGGGGAGCGCGCGTCTGGTGTTGACCGCAAAGAAGCCTGTTCAGGTGGCCATCGCCAAGGTTCAGCCTGAAGAAGGCGGCAAAATCTTCCGCTTCGTTCTCGACACCGAAATCGCGTCCAAACAGAAATTCGCCGATCTGTTGAAGAACCAGGATTGGCAGGCGCTCGCACCGGCGACCACTGCATCCGTTACACCCGATATCATCCAGACATCGCCGCGCCAGTCCGATTTCGTCATTGCCGTGGATGCCGGCCATGGTGGTATCGATGCGGGCGCGAAGGGCGGCGTCAGCGGCACGGATGAAAAGGTCATCACGCTTTCTTTCGCCAAGCAGCTCACAGATCGTCTCAACCGTCTGCCTGGAATCAAGGCCTTTCTGACGCGCGATGACGACACGTTCCTGGCGCTTTCCGAGCGCGTAACGATTGCGCGCCAGCACAGCGCTAATCTTTTCATTTCCGTTCATGCGGACACGCTGAGCCAGAAGGGCATCCGGGGCGCGACGGTCTATACGATCTCAGACCGCGCATCGGACCGCATGGCACAGAATCTTGCGGAGCGTGAAAACCTCTCCGACCAGATCGCAGGTGTGACGGTCTCCAATGCGCAGCCGGAAGTCGCCGATATCCTGCTCGATTTGACGCGACGAGAGACGCAGGCCTTCTCCGTGACGCTTGCGGAAAACATCGTTTCCTCCTTCGAAGGGCAGGTGGGGCTGATCAACAATCCGCACCGTTATGCCGGTTTCCAGGTGCTGCGCGCCCATGATGTGCCGTCGGTGCTCTTGGAACTCGGCTTTCTCTCCAATCCGGAGGACGAGAAGCTGCTTCTCGATGAAAGCTGGCGCGACAAGGTGGCTGAACGTCTGGCCGAGGCGGTGACGAAGTATCGCGCCCAGGCTCTAGCTAATGGCGGCTGAGCTATAAGTGCTGTGATGCTTTTGCGACGGTCATCAAAAAGCGGAGCAACTTGATCGCTTCGCATTCGCATTTGATGGGCAAAGCCCTATTTTACTCACATTCAACGCGTTACTCGGCATCAGGATTCGGCAGCAGAGCGGGACTCGCTTGCGATTGCGCGAACACTATCTCTCGATAACATGAGCGGGAATGCTTAATCCCCGACTTGTCATCGGTTAAGCGGTGTGCAAAACGGCACGCTACATGTAAAATTGCGCGCCTACGGGCAGGCGCAAAGTGCGATTCGAAGTATCGGTAGCCTCATATGATCAGACTGATTGGATATTTCTTCGGCTTGGCGAGCACGCTTTTTCTCGTGGTCGCGGCTGGCGTTGCCCTTTACCTGGTAACGATCACGAAGGATCTGCCTGACTATGCGGTTCTGAACAGCTACGAGCCGCCGGTGACGACCCGCGTTCACGCCGGCAATGGCGCGCTGATGACGGAATATGCCGAACAGCGACGCCTGTTCCTGCCGATCCAGGCTATCCCGGATCGCGTCAAGGCCGCATTCCTTTCGGCGGAAGACAAGAACTTCTATCAGCATCCCGGCATTGACGTGACCGGGTTTGCGCGTGCGGCCCTTGCCTATGTGACGGGCGGCCCGACGCAGGGCGGCTCGACCATTACCCAGCAGGTCGCAAAGAACTTCCTGCTAACGAACGAGCAGACGATGGAGCGCAAGGCGAAGGAAGCCATTCTTTCCTTCCGCATCGAGCAGGCATACAGCAAGGACAAGATTCTTGAGCTCTATCTCAACGAAATCTTCTTCGGGCTGAATTCCTACGGTATTGCCAGCGCCTCGCTGACCTATTTCAACAAATCCGTCACCGAACTGACCATTGCCGAGACAGCGTATCTCGCAGCGCTGCCGAAGGGTCCGGCGAACTACCATCCGTTTCGTCGCGAGAAGGCCGCCGTCGAGCGCCGCAACTGGGTGATCGATCGCATGGCCGAAAATGGCTATATCACCAAGGCGGATGCCGAAGAGGCCAAGCAACAGCCACTGGGTGTGAATGTTCGTCGTGGTGGCCCGCAGCTTGCCGGTTCGGATTATTTCGCCGAAGAAGTGCGCCGCCAGATCGTCGATCAGTTTGGCGCAGACAAGCTGCTCAAGGGCGGTCTTTCGGTGCGCACGTCGTTCGATCCGGAAATCCAGATGGAAGCGCGCAAGGCGCTGCAGGATGGTCTCATCGATTATGATGAGCGCCGCGGTTTCCATGGTCCAATCGATCAGATCGACATCAATGGCGACTGGGCAGCGGCGCTTTCCAAGCTGAAGCCTTTGCGTGATGTGCCCGAATGGCGCATGGCCGTGGTGCTGGCCGCAACGGCAGATGGCGTCGATGTCGGTCTTCGTCCGGACGCGGACAGCGATGCTGGCGATAAAAATGCGCGCGGCCGGATCAAGCCGGACGATATGAAATGGGCTTATCGCGACTCCAAGGGGCAGCGCAGCACGGCCAAGTCTCCGGCTGGCGTGCTGAAGGCCGGCGATGTCGTCTATGTCGAGCAAATCTCTGGCCAGGGCAATTCCTACCGCCTTCGCCAGCCGCCGAAAGTGCAGGGCGGCATGGTGGTGATGGATCCGCATACCGGTCGTGTTCTTGCGATTGTCGGCGGCTTCTCCTACGCGCAGTCGGAATTCAACCGCGCGACACAGGCCATGCGTCAGCCCGGTTCGTCCTTCAAGCCGTTTATCTACGCAGCAGCGCTCGACAATGGTTATACGCCGGCTTCGGTCGTCATGGATGCACCGCTTGAGGTTGTTTCCGGTGGTGAAGTATGGCGGCCGCAGAACTACGGTGGCGAGGTCGCAGGTCCGTCCACGCTTCGTCTTGGCATCGAGAAGTCTCGCAACCTGATGACGGTGCGTCTGGCGCAGGACATGGGCATGAACCTGGTGGCGGAGTATGCCGACAGCTTCGGCATCTACGACAAGATGCCGCCTCTGCTTGCCATGTCGCTCGGTTCGGGCGAAACCACCGTCATGCGCATGGTCTCGGCCTATTCCGTGATCGCCAATGGCGGCAAGCAGATCAAGCCGACAGTGATCGACCGTATTCAGGACCGCTACGGCAAGACGATTTTCCGTCACGAGGACCGCGCCTGCGAAGGCTGTAATGCGACGGTGTGGCAGAACCAGAACGAGCCGACCATTGTCGACAAGCGCGAGCAGGTTCTCGACCCGATGACCGCCTATCAGGTCACGTCCATGATGGAAGGCGTCGTTCAGCGCGGTACGGCTGCCGGCAAGATCAAGGTTGATCTGCCTGTTGCGGGCAAGACTGGTACCACCAATGATGAAAAGGATGCCTGGTTCGTCGGTTACACGCCGGATCTCGTGGCAGGGCTTTATATCGGTTTCGATAGCCCGGCACCTCTCGGTCGTGGCGGCACCGGCGGTTCGCTCGCAGCACCGATTTTCGGCGAGTTCATTTCCCAGGCAGCAAAGCATCTGCCGCACAGCAAGTTCATCGTACCGAACGGCATGAATTTCGTCGCTGTCAACCGCAAGACGGGCATGGCGACGATGGAAGGCGAGCCTGACACGATCATGGAAGCCTTCAAGCCTGGTACCGGTCCTGCATCGAGCTTCAATGTCATCGGCATGGATGGCAACATGTCTCAGGAAGACATTTTGCGGGAGTCCCCGCAGGCGCAGCAGGCCATTACTGGCGGCGGCGGCGGCCTTTACTAAATCAAATCAACACAAGGCGAGGGGCGCGGGTCTTTACATCCGCGCCCCTCGCATTTATTCACCCAAGCAGTTTTTCAAGAAGGCGAAGAATCTGCGAAATGCGCAATGAAATCGTAAACGTAGTCGACGAAATCAAGCAGGCCATAAGCCTGCTGAGGAGGCATCTTTGACTGGGACCAGGCGATAAGACGACTGGACTGGTTGAACAACAAGGCAGAGGATCCGAACCTCTGGAACGATGCCGGCGAAGCGCAGAAGCTGATGCGCGAACGCCAGCAACTGGATGAATCCATCAATGGTGTCCGATCGCTCGAGCAGCAGGTCAACGACAATATCGAATTGATCGAGATGGGTGAGGCCGAGGGCGACGAGGAAATCGTGCGCGAGGCCGAAGAGGCGCTGAAGGCGCTGCGCAGCGAAGCAAACCGCCGTCAGGTGGAAGCCATGCTTTCGGGCGAAGCCGATTCCAACGACACCTATGTCGAAGTGCATTCAGGCGCCGGCGGTACGGAAAGCCAGGACTGGGCGAGCATGCTGTTGCGCATGTATACCCGATGGGCCGAGCGTCAGGGCTTCAAGGTGGAAGTTCTTGAAGTGCATGACGGCGAAGAAGCCGGCATCAAGTCTGCGACCATTCTGGTGAAGGGCCACAATGCCTTCGGCTGGATGAAGACCGAATCCGGTGTTCACCGCCTGGTGCGCATCTCGCCCTATGACAGCAATGCCCGTCGTCACACGTCGTTCTCGTCCATCTGGGTTTATCCGGTCGTAGACGACTCGATCCAGATTGACATCAACGAAAGCGATTGCCGCATCGATACCTATCGCTCGTCCGGTGCGGGCGGTCAGCACGTCAACACCACTGACTCCGCGGTGCGTATCACGCATATTCCGACCGGTATTGCGGTTGCCTGCCAGCAGGAGCGCTCTCAGCACAAGAACCGCGCCAAGGCGTGGGAAATGCTGCGCTCGCGCCTTTATGAGCTGGAGTTGCAGAAGCGCGAAGAAGCGGCCAATGCGCAGGCCGCGTCCAAGACGGACATCGGCTGGGGTCATCAGATCCGCTCTTACGTCCTGCAGCCCTATCAGCTGGTCAAGGACCTGCGCACTGGCGTAGAAAGCACCTCGCCAAGCAGCGTCCTCGATGGCGATCTGAACGAATTCATGGAGGCAGCCCTTGCTCACCGCATCAGCGGTGGCGCGGGCGTGGAAGTCTCCGACATCGATTGATGGCGGCCGCGCCAATTTCGATAACAGAACCTCCCGTGGCGCTTGCTGCGGGAGGTTTTTTATTTACAGCATCGGCCCGAAAATCAGACTCGATTTTCTGGCCGATGTGTCGATTCAAAAAGCTTTAGTGCCATTCTAGGCTTGAGGAGATTGCGGTGAAACAGGCTCTCTATATTGTCGATGTGCAACCGAGCTTCAATCCGCCGTCACGCCTTGTCGAGGAGATCGCAACACTCGCCATCAGGATGCCGAGCATAGCGAGCGTCGAGCGGCATGATGAGAGCATCACGCCTTTTCAGCGGCAACTGGGCTGGACGCCCGGCCAAAACGACGAGTCGCTTGTGGTCGCGGACCGCGTCTTCATCAAATATGGCTATGCACCGCCAAGGGAAGCTGTCGATTATCTTCTGTCGCTGCAGCTCGATCGGGTTCTCGTTTGCGGGATACAGGCGGATACCTGTGTCCTCGCGGCTGGCTTTGCCTTCTTCGATGCGGGGCTCTCTCCCACACTGCTGCCTTGGCTGACGGTGGATCCAGTCTCGACCGAACGGGCGCGCTCGGTGCTCGTCTCTGGAAGCATCACTTTGGCGCGGTGCTGAGTGGGCCAGACGAGATTTGAGGAACGTGCGAGAGGGTGGGGGCGAATAGCTACGGCGCTATGCTGATGCTCTTGCCAGCCCGTCTAAGAAAGAGACGCCGAGGCACGGCGCCTTAGGTCTAGTTCGACGCTTTCTCGATTTTCATGTCGCCCAACTCATCGATGATAATGGTCCATGCGTCCGGCTCCTTTTGAGCCGGGTCGGTCTTCAGATGGACGGTGACGAACAGACCGGGAAGACTGGACGCGCCGGCCGAGCTTTCAGGGCGGATATCCGTCACATAGGCCTTCATCTGTGTGAATTCTTCGAGCTCGAGGGTCTCGACGAGGGAAGGGCCGTCCGCAGTATAGGCGATCTGCTGGAGATAGATTTTCGCTGTGCCATCTGGCTGGCGCATGGCGACGACCTTGTAATAGCCGCGCGTGGGCTCTGGACGCGTCGACGCGCCCGTATCCGTTGGCTGTGAGGACTTTGTTGCTGTGTCCTCCACGGCCTCGCGTTCCCACATGCCGTTGCTGGTAACAAAGATGGTCGACACGGGCAGCGCATCAATGCCCGGCGTCTGCGAGAAGGCCTGACTGACGCTACCAAGCAATAGGGCTGCGGCAAGGAGGGCTTTCATGGTCATGTCCTTCATCAGTTGGTGAACTGTTCGGCGAGAATCCGGTCCGACCAGGAGCGATCCGGATCAGAGAGAATTCTGGCCGTCCGATCCTGCGAAAGCGCGATTTTGACGCTGCGCACGGATTTCACCTCGCGGTGATCGGCAACGGCGTTTACCGGGCGCTTTTCGCCTTCTTGAACGTGGATGTCGACGGTCACCTTATTGGGCAGGAGTGCGCCGCGCCAGCGCCGCGGGCGGAAGGGGCTGACAGGTGTCAGAGCAAGAAGAGGAGATTCCAGCGGCAGGATCGGGCCATGGGCTGAAAAGTTGTAAGCCGTAGAGCCGGCGGGCGTCGCCACCATCACGCCGTCGCAGATCAATTCCTCCAGCCGCGTCTTGCCGTCGATGTCGACACGAAGCTTTGCTGCCTGGTGAGACTGGCGGAAGAGGCTGACCTCGTTCATCGCCAGGGCGGAGACTTCGTTACCATCCTCGTCCACCGTCGTCATTCTGAGCGGATGGAAATCATTGCCGGTCGCCACGGCAATGCGTTCGTGCAGCCGTCCCAGCCTGTAATCGTTCATCAGGAAGCCGACGGAGCCGCGGTTCATGCCGTAGACACGCTTTCCGAGATTCATCGTCTCATTCAAGACCTGGAGCATGAAGCCATCGCCGCCGAGCGCGACGATCACATCCGCTTCGTCGAACGAGGCATTGCCATATTCGCGGATCAGTTCTTCTCTCGCGGCCTGCGCGTGGTCTGCGGACGAAGCGACGAAGGAAATTTTATGCACTGAACGCGACATGCGGCCATCCCGATTGATGATCTCTGGTACATGAAGAGACACCTGATGGACAAGCTCTTTCGAGGCGCAAGCGGTTACCTGCCGCTTTCCATGGTGTCCTTCGCGCCACGGCCCAGGCCGCCAGAGGAAGCCCGTTCGCATTCGCGCCATAATTATTAACAACCGACCCGCGAAGGCCGGAACAAAAGCAAACTCTCCCCGTTCTTTCAGCACAATGGAGATTGTAACATGACCTCGCAAGGTACTTCTGGTCGCCGAAGAATTCTTGAGGCCGCGAACAAGGCCTCCATTACCACATACAAACCCATTATCGTCCCTCTTACAGGTACCTATGTGGCAATGATCTTCCGCAGGGGTCTTAAGAGTGCGTCTAAACTGGCAAAGACTTAGTCGAAACCTGGCGTGACTTGACGCTGCCGATGACCGGTAGCCGGAACGCCACAGAGATAGCGAAGGGGAATGACATGAAGAAAGTTCTCATCATCGCCGCTGCCATGGTTGTTTCCGCAGGCGCAGCGTTCGCAGAATGTGCAAAGGGCATCGAAACAACGGCCACCGCCCCGGGCGTCGACCGGGAGTTCAAGACGGCGAGCATCGCGCCGCCAACCGAGCCCGTTCAGAAACCGGTTCTAGTTTTGAGAAAAATGGACAGGCTGCCAGGCAATCTGGAAACCGCCGTTGTTGCCTCTCCTGAGAGCGCATTGGCGCGGATGCAGTGATACACCTGATGAGAGCGCAATGCGTCCTGTAGGACGCCCTAATGACGCTGTGTCTTCTTTGATCTGCGCATCGTGCTTGATACATCCCGCGTCCAAAGACATTTGGCGCGGGATTTTTATGTGTGGGGCTATTAATTGGCTCCAGCTCTCCGCGGACACCACATCAAACTGTGATCGCTTGCGTCTCTCTCAAGACAAGATATCGCTGCCTATCCCACGCACAACCTTTCACGACCCACGCGTCTCCGAGCGTGTCTTAGGAGTCGAGCTTCAGAGAAAGCTGCCGACCGCCATTCTTTTTCAGAATGTACAGAGGCTTTGCGATCATCTCCGTCTTGCGGCGCAAATCGCGGCGACGCGCTTCAGCACGTTCTCTCAAATCTCTGGATTGAGCAACAAGAGCGAGTGCCTGCTCAATGGATCTCTCTGACGTCGTCATCGTGAACTCCTGTTTGTTCTCTTTATGTTCTCATTTCGAGCCAGGATTGTCAAGGGATTCCGATTCGTGGACGCGTATGCCCAAATAGAGGTCGGGATCAATGTGAGAATTAGGATATTGTTTGCGAAGCGGCGACCCCAAGTAAAGGTCGGGACTTCGAAACGGACGGTTCGAGGTGAAAAAGAAAAAGGCCCGGCGTGGCCGGACCTTTCATCTTTCACACTGCAACTTTCCATTTCAGGAGAGGGCGCGGTCTTCCAAGAAACTGTCTTCGGACAGGCGACCGCTTGCTAGTGCAACAATAGCAAGAGCTGCGTGTTGACGATCCCAGCCCGCACTTTCGGCAACCTCAAGCAGCCCATTGATGGAAGGCTCGAGAGCGAACTGGCATTCAGCCTGGTAATCCATAGTGTCGATCTTGAGCGACGGTGGATTGATCAAAGCGCGCATTCAGCACTCCATTCTGGCGCATATCCTACTCCCCGATGCAGGGACATGCGTGAAATTCACAAGCTTTTGAAGCTCAACGTCGTAACGACGTCAAGCGATATCAAGCCACGAATCCCCCAGCGCGACGGAGAGTCTTTTATATTAGAGATTCTGTCAACCTCGAGCAGCAGGTTATGCGTCGCCCCTGCTTTGTCGAAAGGGGCGCTTTCGCCAAATAAGAAGGGCCATCACATAGAGCGCGAAGGTGACGAACCAGACGAGCGGAAAAGCAAGAAATACAGCGGCATATCCACATCCGCCATCAAAGCAGGTGCCGAAGGTGGCAGTCTGCACGACGGTCCTTGCCACAAAGAAGGAGACGAAGCCGGTTCCCGCAACGCCCGCAAGCAACAACACGATATTGGTAAACAGTCTCATGTTGGCGGAGTATGGATAAGAATAAGACGTCTTTGCGGACATCAGACAAGAAGCTGGTGTGGCTCGGATATTTTCTTGCTGAGTGCGTCTTATTTCTCGGCGCAGTGGCGGACGCCAGCCTTACATAACGCGCTGACGGTGAAAGTGGCAGCCTTCACTGGCTGAAGAATAGCTACTAGTTATCGGTCGGTCGGCGACTGCGGTCTTTTGACCTCTACGGACAGCAATTTTGGGAGAGCCGGGACACGTGCCCAGCCGTGGTAACCTTAAATCCTGTTATTCGAATATTCGTTGTCAGCTTAGGCTATAGGTGGGTCGTTAAGTCAATTTCCAAAAGAAGTTTAGGGAGCAATTGTCTTGTTCAGGTCAGCAAGCGGTTTCTCAGGGGGCAATTTTGAAGAGATATATTCGATTTCTGATCTATGTTGTCAGAAACTTTGTTATAGCGAATAGACGATTTGTTCGCCTATCACCTTTTGAACGGGGAAAAATCCCGTTCTACGATAAGCATACCAAACGGTTCTTGCACGTGTCGGTTCGAGATCACATCGATTCGATCACCGCGGATCAGGTTTTTACCGACAGTGATTACGAATTGCGCTTTCTGAGCCGCTACGACGAGTTGGTGGCGTTCTATGAGCGAACCCTTTCCCAGAATAAAACCCCTTTGATCATCGACTGCGGCGCCAATATCGGTTGCTCCGCCTTATTTTTTGCTCGAGAGTTTCCAGCCGCAAAGCTCGTGGCTGTTGAGCCCGAGCGCAATAATGTCGAGATGATTAGAAAGAACTGCGCGTCGCTAAACAACGTCATTGCGGTCAACAAGGCGGTTGGCTCGACCGATGGCCTCGTGACGATTGCTGATCCGCATTGCGATAACAACGCCTTCAGAATGACTCGCGAGCCGGATGGCACGGGTGACATCCCCGTTACATCGATAGAAAGCCTCCTATCCGATTACGATCAGTATGTGCCCTTCATCATCAAAATCGACATTGAAGGTTTCGAAGATGACCTGTTTTCGGCAAATACCGGCTGGATCGAGAAATTTCCACTGATGATCATCGAAACGCATGACTGGTTGCTCCCGCGCCAGGCAAATTCCAGCAACTTTCTCAAAGTCATCAGCGCAACGGGAAGGGATTTCGTGCACAGAAGTGCCAATGTCTTTTCCATCTCCAACGCGATCGAAATGTGAAGCCTGTCGCGATCTTTCAGATTCGCTTCTTGCGGTTCAGATCCATGTTATCGCCAGCGGGACTTGCGTTGAGGCACGGCAGTTCTTCGCTGATGTTTACGGCTTGGCGCCTTCAACGGCTCCGACTTTATCACGGCGTATAGAAAGCCGCTCGCAGTTCGACACTCGAATGTTGGGCCATCATATCGAACCGAACGCTGCCTGCCTTCGCGCACGTTCTGACTTCCTCTATCGTACGTTGACGATGTCGGTGGCGTGCGGATGATCCGCCGCGCGACGTTGCCTTGGGCCGAGAGTTGTCGTTCTCTGATGACGCGTTGGGGGAGGAAGAGTGCAAGAACGAAAAGCGCGAACAGAAACTGTCTGCAACGCGCCCGAAACTTCGTTTTATTATTGAGAGGTTTTGCAAAATTGTCTGAAACCTCAGACACTTGCGAAGAGAGAATGGTGGGTGATGTAGGGCTCGAACCTACGACCCGCTGATTAAGAGTCAGCTGCTCTACCAACTGAGCTAATCACCCGACCGGCACCGTGTGGCGGTGTGAGGGGGCGTATAAAGGGGTTCATTTCCCTTGTCTAGCGCCAATGACGAAATATTCCGATTTTTCTTTCGAGAGGCATATCATTTTCAGAAAAAAGCCCGGAAATCCGGGCTTCTTCCGTCAGAGATTTTTTTCGGCGACCTAGCGTCTTATTGCTCGCGCCACGGCGATCAGGATGCAGGCACCGATGAAGCCCGCGATCAAATATCCAATCCAGCCGCCCAAAACGATTCCGAACACCGACAGGATGGCGTTGGCGATCACTGCGCCCACGATCCCGAGGATGATGTTCATCAAAACACCCATATTGCTCTTCATGAACTGCTCTGCGAGCCAACCGGCGATGCCACCGATAATGATTGCTGCGAGCCAACCGATACCTGCAGATTCCATGATTACCCTCCATCTATGGACACTATTTGCTTGTGCGCACTTTAATGGTTGAGACGAGAAGAAGTTCCACGGCTTGGGTATGAGACTGCTGTTGAATTGCCTTATACGGCGATTATGTAGGCCAGAAGATTCGGCGGAAGCAAAAGGGTAGGTTCGATGACGTTTTCTATGAGTGAGAACAAATGGCTGCGTTCTCTGCTTCTCCTTCCGCTGATCTGCATCCTGTTGTCCTCCTTCGCTTTTGCGCAGCAAGACCCTGTCCAGGCGCCGGCTGCTGCAACCATGCCGGTTGTGGAGCGGTCGACGAAGGAACTCGATAAGTACAAGGCCACACTTTCCGATATCACCCGTCAATTGGAGGATGGAGGCAGAGACGATACCAGGCTCGTCGATCTCAAGGGTAAGGCGGATGATCTATCGACCTCCGTCAACAGCGTCGTCTCCACTCTGCGTGGACGGCTGGATGAGATCAACGGTCGCATCACCTCGCTAGGGGAGCCGCCCAAGGAAGGTGCACCGCCGGAAGCCAGCGTGGTGACCGACGAGCGCAACAGGCTGAATTCGGAAAAGTCGCAGATCAACGCCGTGCTCGGCGATGCCGAGGCCGTTGCCGGGCGCGCCACATCCCTGTCAAACAACATCACCTCCATTCGCCGTGCACTGTTTGCCGCCACGCTGTTCAAACGCACGGAGATTTCTCTGCCCGTGCTGGCTGAAGCGGGCCGGGAGTTTATCGACGAGGTCTCGACGCTCAGCAGCTCGCTGACCGGCTGGTCGGTCTTCGTCTGGAATTACAAACGGCTTTCCATGTTCGGTGCCGTCTCGCTTTCAGTTCTGGCAGCCCTTCTTTTCCTTGTCGGCGGGTACCGCCTTCTTGGACACCGCATGGAGCGGCGCGCCTTTTCAGGTGAGCCATCCTATCTGCGTCGCTTGTCCGTCGCCTTCTGGTCAACGACGGTGCAATCCATGTCGGTCTTCCTGTTCATGGTCACCTCGGGCTTCTTTCTGGACAATTTTGGCGTCTTGCGGCCGGATATTGCGCCGATCGTCTATGTCGCGATGTCGGTCATCGCGTTTGTCTATTTCGTCTCGCGCCTGACCTACGCGATCTTTGCGCCGACGCAGCCGGAATGGCGCCTCCTGCATGTCTCCAATAGCGGCGCGCATACCATCTCGTCCGCCATGCTGATCATGGCGATCGTCAATGGTCTGGATTACCTGTTCAGCACCATCAGCGAGACGCTGAATTCCCCTCTGATCTTGACCGTGGCGAAGAGTTTCGTGGCCTCGATTATCATCGGCGTCATCTTATTTGCCCTCTCGTTCCTCAAGCCGGTCATAGGCGAGGGCGAAGACGCCGAGAGCGGCCACAAACGCATGCCGCGCTGGCTTTCCATCCTGCTGCGTGTCGGTGGCCTGTTGCTCATCGGCGCTTGCCTGACGGGCTATGTGGGGCTTGCGCGCTTCCTCGCGACACAGGTCATTGCAACCGGCGCTGTGGTGGCCACCGTCTATATCGGTATTCTGTCCGGCAAAGCGATCTCGCGTCAGGGCGCTTTCGGCGAAACGCTGGCCGGTCGTTATCTCGGACGGCGCTTTGGGCTTGGACCGGTGGCGCTCGACCAGGCCGGCCTCGCCGCTGGTCTCGGCATCTACGCCATCGCGCTTGCCTTCGGCATACCGCTGGTTCTCTTCTCCTGGGGCTTTCAGCCCGGCGACATCGAGAACTGGGCATATAGCCTGCTGACGGGTTTCAAGGTCGGCAATACGTCGATTTCGCTCATCAGCATCTTTAGCGGCATCTTGGTCTTTATCGTCGGTTATGCGGTGACGCGCTGGTTTCAGAAGTGGCTTGATCGCAACGTCATGGCGCGCGGTCAGGTGGATGCCGGCGTTCGAAACTCGGTCGGTACCGGTATCGGCTATCTCGGTATCGTGGTTGCTGCGATCTTCGGCATCTCCTCGGCCGGTCTTGATCTTTCCAGCCTGGCACTCGTGGCTTCGGCCCTGTCGGTCGGTATCGGTTTTGGCCTGCAGAACATCGTCTCGAACTTTGTCTCCGGCCTCATCCTGCTGGTCGAGCGTCCGTTCAAGGTGGGTGACTGGGTGGTGACTGGCGCAGTCGAGGGTACCGTCAAACGGCTGTCGGTGCGCGCGACCGAGATCGAGACCTTCCGCGGGCAATCGATCATCGTGCCGAATTCGGAATTCATCAACTCGTCCGTCGGGAACTGGACGCACCGAAACCGCATTCAGCGGGCCGAAATTCCGGTGTCGGTGGCCTATGAAACCGATCCGCAGAAGGTCATGGATATCCTGCTGGAACTGGTGAAGAAGCAGACGCCGGTGTTGAGAAACCCCGAGCCGCATGTGGAATTCCTGCGATTTGGTGATTTCTCGCTTGATTTCGAACTCCGCTTCCACCTTGCCGATCTCTCCCATGGGCTGACCGTCAAGAACAATCTGCGGATGGAGATTTTGAAGCGTTTCCGTGAAGAAGGCATCAGCATCCCGATGCCGCAGCGCAATCTGAACATTCACATGGAAGGCGAGACGAACCCGCAAATCCTGGCGGCACTTCTTTCGGAGGAGGGCGACAAGGCCGTCGTCTCCCATACCGGCGCCGCGGCTGCGCCAAAACAGGATGCGGCGAAGTCCGAGGTTTCCAAGCCGCAAGGCGAGGAAGAAAAGCTCTCAGAGACAAAGGCGGATGAGCCGAAAGCACCAGCCGCGAAGCAGCGAAAATGAGCATTCGCGCTGCTTGAAAATCGTCAAAAGGCTTGCCGTCGCGGCGAGCCTTTTGCATGTCGTAATCAGGCGTTTGGGCGACGATGCGACATTGCATAGTCTGCGCCATAGGTTCGGAAAAAGCCGCGTTCATGCGGATGACATGCCTCAAGGGGAACTATGACTATGAAGACACATGCGCGGGCAGTGGTTATCGGTGGCGGCGTTGTCGGCGTTTCGACGCTCTACCATCTCGCCAAGAAGGGCTGGACCGATTCTGTTCTGATCGAGCGCAAGGAGCTGACATCCGGCTCCACGTGGCATGCCGCCGGCCTGCTTCCGCTGTTCAACATGAGCTATTCGGTTGGTCAGATCCACAAATACTCGGTCAAGTTCTACGAAGAGCTGCAGCAGGAAACCGGCATGAATGTCGGCTTCTCCAAGGTTTCCAACATTCGTCTCGCCCGCACCAAGGATCGCTGGGACGAATATATGTATTACACCGGCATCGCTGAAACGATCGGCGTCAACGTCAAGCTTCTGACGCCGGAAGAGGTGAAGGAAGTCTGGCCGCTCTGCGAGACCGACGGTCTGCTCGGCGCAATCCAGCATCCGGACGATGGCTATATCCAGCCGGCGGACCTGACCCAGGCACTGGCAAAGGGTGCGCGCGACAAGGGTGCGACGATCTACAGAAACACCACCGTCACCGCGATCGAGCAGACGGAAGACGGTCACTGGAAGGTGACGACCGACAAGGGCGAAATCATCGCCGAGCACGTCATCTCCTGCACGGGTTCGTTTGCGCGCAAGACGGGCGAAATGGTCGGCATCAATATCCCGGTCATTCCTGTCGAGCACCAGTATATCGTGACCGAGCCGCATCCGGACATTCTGGAGCGTCGCAAGCAGGGTCTGCCTGAAATGGGCGTTCTGCGCGAGTCGGACAGCGCATGGTATATGCGCGAGGAGGCCGGTGGTCTGATCCTCGGCCCTTATGAGGTCGGCGCGCCTGTCTGTTATGTCGATGGTCCCTCAGCCGATAGCGAATACGAACTCTTCCAGGAAGAGCTCGACCGTTTGATGCCGCATATCGAAAGCGCCATCGCGCGCGTTCCGGCCTTCGGCGAAGTCGGCATCAAGAAGGTCTATAATGGCGCGATCGCCTACACGCCGGATGGCAACCCGATCGTTGGACCGGCTCCAGGCCTCAAGAATTTCTGGCTGAACGAAGGTCACTCCTTCGGTATCACCGCGGCCGGCGGTGCCGGCTGGCAGCTGGCGGAATGGATCGTCGATGGCGAGCCTACGCTCGACCTCACCGGCGTCGATCCGCGCCGCTTTGGTCCATACGCGACCGAAGGCTATCTGATTGCCAAGAACGAAGAAGCCTATGCCAACGTCTTCACCATGCACTACCCGGATGAGGAGCGCTCCGCTGCTCGTCCGCTGAAGACGACGCCGATTTACGACCGCCTGAAGAAGCTCGGCGGCGTCTTCGGCTCCGTCTATGGCTGGGAGCGTGCCAACTGGTATGCGCCGGAAGGCTATGCGCTGAAGGAAGAAGAACTCGGCGTTGGTGCCGACGTCATCACCAACCACAATCATGCGCCGGCGCTGGAAGACGGCCGTATTGTTGAAAAGTGGTCGTTCCGCCGCTCTAACTATTTCGAGCATGTCGGCAACGAGGTGAAGAACGTCAACCAGAATGTCGGCGTTCTCGATATGTCGGCCTTCGCCAAGATGGAAGTCTCCGGTCCTGGTGCGCGCGCCTGGCTCGAATCCATCCTGGCCAATGCCATTCCGAAGAAGCGTGGCCGTATTGCGCTGACGCATCTTCTGACGCCGAATGGCGGCGTGAAGGCTGAGTTCACCGTCTATGAATGGGCACCGGGCCGGTTCTACCTGGTTTCTGCCGGTGGCCTGGAATCTGTCGATCACGACACGCTTCGCCGCCTTGCGCCAACGGATGGCTCCGTCACTCTGCAGCCGATCACGCAGAAATACGGCGTTCTGGCTCTTGCCGGTCCGAAGTCGCGTGACGTGCTGAAGAAGCTGACGCGCACCAGCCTCGAAAACAAGGACTTCCCATGGCTGACCGCCAAGGAAATCTCGGTCGGCGTGGCGACCGCGCATGCGCTGCGCGTCAACTTCGTCGGCGAACTCGGATGGGAACTGCATCACCCGATCGAAATGCAGAACTACATCTTCGATCGTCTGATGGAAGCCGGTGCCGAATTCGGGATCAAGCCATTCGGCATTCGCGCCATGGTGTCCATGTCGCTTGAGAAATCCTACCGCAACATGGGCCGTGAACTCTCCGTTGAGTACAACGCCTATTCGTCGGGTCTCGATCGCTTCATCAAGCCAGAGAAGCAGTTCATCGGCCGCGATGCGGTTGTGGCTGGCAAGGAGAAGGGTCTGCCCTGGATCTTCTCTACGCTGATCGTCAGCGGTAACACCACCGTCGACGCACGTGGTTCGGAAGCTATTCTGAACGACGCAGGTGAAGTCGCTGGCCGCGCAACGAGCGGTGGTTTCGGCTGGCGTATCGGCAAGTCCGTAGCGCTCGCGATGCTCGCGCCTGACTACGCGACGATCGGAACCAAGCTGAAGATCAAGATCCTTGGCGATCTCTATGATGCGGAAGTTGTCGGCGAAAGCCCGTTTGATCCTGACAACGCGGTACTGCGCGCTTAAGGCGTGGTACTGATGTGAAATAAAACGAGGGGGGCTCTGTTCGCGCGGAGCCCTTCGACGTTTAGGCGATATCTCGACTTTTCCTACTGGACCTGGAGTTCAGTAAGGCATTCAGGATGTCTTGAGAATGTGGTCCTTGGCTCAAGTCGACGTCGACGTCGGAGAGATTTGAGGACTCCCCGCCGAAAACGACGCGGAGCGCTCACGCTTCCGGTAAAGCCGGTGGTCAGTCTCTCAGTCGGATGGCCTTGCACTCTGCGCCAGCGGGCAGTTCAGGCGCATGGGGCGGGCGGATGATGAGGCAGTCGGATTTTGCCATGATCTTCATCATCGACGAGTCCTGCTTCGTGGAGGCCTCCGCAATCGGTTTGCCATCTTCCTCACCGACAAAGCGGGCGCGGAGATAATCCTGGCGCACGTCATTGGCTTTGAGGGCTGTGGCCGTCCTGACGGTGATCTCGCGAGCACGCCGCGCTTGGTGGCCAAGCTTGTGGATCAAAGGCTCCAGGAAAAGCAGGCTGCAGACAAGGCTCGCGACCGGGTTTCCAGGCAGGCCCAGCACTTGCATCGGACCGATATTCCCAACCATGAGCGGCTTGCCGGGTCGCATGGCAATGCGCCAGAAGTCCAGCGCCATGCCTTCTGCCTTCAGCGCCGCCTGGACGAGGTCGTGATCGCCAACCGATGCCCCTCCGAGCGTCACGAGAACATCGGCTTTGGCAGCGATGGCCTTGCCGATTGCCGCACGGATCAGTCTATCGTCATCCTGAACGATACCGAGATCCAGAATGTCTGCGCCAGCCTGGCGAGCGAGTGCGGCGACACCGAATGTGTTCGACGCGATGATTTGCGCGACCTGCGGTTCTCCGCCGGGTGGGACGAGTTCATCGCCGGTGGCCATGATCGCAACCAGAGGCTTGCGATAGACGGCAAGCTCGGCATGGTTCATCGCGGCCGCGACGGTCAGATCGGCGAAACTCAAGCGTGTACCGGCATCGAGCACGGTTTCATCGCGCATGAAATCTTGCCCGAGGGGTCGAATGTGTCGCCCCTGAGTGACATTGAAGGCGGTGCGGATGCGGTTGTCGTCTAAAACCTCCGCGTCTTCCTGGATGAGAACGCTGTCCGCGCCCTCCGGCACGGGCGCCCCGGTAAAGATGCGGACTGTCTCACGCGCTCCGACTTCGCCCTCGAAGGCATGTCCGGCGGAGGCTGTGCCGATCACCGTCAATTCGGAGCCGATTGCCGGCGCGTCAGCGGCGCGCAGTGCGTAGCCGTCCATGGCCGAGGCGTTAAACGGCGGCTGTGTGATCTGCGCCGTAAGGTCGGAAGCGAGCACCCTGTCAGCCGCGCCTGCGAGACCAATACGTTCGACCGTGGAAACCGGCTGCGCGGCATCCAGCAAGCGTTGAAGGGCTTCCGCGACGGGGAGAAGGGGTTTCATGTTCGTCCTCTTCGGTGGCTAGGATAGAAACCTTGTGCTTACCCATGACGATCATGGAGAAAGCCGTTTGCAGCCTCACGCCCTGTAGTCGCCAGACTTGCCGCCACTTTTCTCCAAGAGCCGGATCGAGCCGATTTCCATGCCCTTGTCGGCGGCCTTCGCCATGTCGTAGATCGTCAGGCAAGCAATCGAGACGGCAGTCAGCGCTTCCATCTCAACGCCGGTCTTGCCGGAGAGCTTTACGGTTGCCTGAACTCTCAAGCCGGGCAGGGCGGCATCCTCGGAGATATCGACCGACACTTTGGTCAGCATCAGTGGGTGGCAAAGCGGGATGAGGTTGGACGTCTGCTTGGCCGCCATGATGCCGGCTAGACGCGCGGTGCCGATCACGTCACCCTTCTTGGCGTTGCCCTCGCGGATCAACGCCAGCGTTTCCGGCTTCATTCTCACGGAGCCTTCGGCAATCGCGGTCCTGACCGTGTCGAGCTTGTCGCCGACATCGACCATGTGGGCTTCGCCGGAGGCACCGATATGGGTGAGTTTCTGCGTGCTCATTCCGCGGCCAGAACGCCGCTCTGGCCTGTGAGAAGTGCGCGCGTCGCAGCCGTGACGTCGTCTTTGCGCATCAGGCTTTCGCCAACGAGGAAGGTGCTGATGTTGCATGCCTTCAGCCGCAGGCAATCCTCATGGGTGAAGATGCCGCTTTCGCCGACCAAAAGCTTGTCGGATGGGACGAGCTTTGCCAGGCGCTCACTGTTTTCGAGACTGACCTCGAAGGTGCGCAGGTTGCGGTTGTTCACGCCGAGCATGGGTGAGGCGAGCTTCAGCGCACGCTCTGTTTCCTCTTCGTCATGCACTTCGACCAGAACGTCCATACCAAGCGCAAAGGCTTCGTCCTCAAGACGCTTTGCCTCGTCGTCGGAAAGGGATGCCATGATCAGCAGGATGCAGTCAGCGCCCCAGGCGCGCGCTTCATGCACCTGATAGGTTTCGAACATGAAATCCTTGCGCAGAGCGGGCAGGGCGCAGGCATTGCGGGCGGCGGTCAGGAATTCGGGCGCGCCCTGGAAGCTTGGCGTATCTGTCAGGACTGATAGGCAGGCCGCACCGCCGGCTTCATAGGCTTTCGCCAGCGCCGGTGGATCAAAGTCAGGACGGATGAGACCCTTGGAGGGGCTCGCCTTCTTGATCTCGGCGATCAGGCCGAAAACGCCTTCACTCTGCTTGCGCTTCAGCGTGTTATAGAAGCCGCGAGGGGCGGTCTGATCTGCCGCCATGGCCTTCAGATCGGCAAGAGAAACCTTTGCCTTTGCGGCTGCGATTTCCTCGCGCTTATAGGCTTCGATCTTTCTGAGAATATCGCTCATCTTCGCCTTACTCTTCGTTGGAGACTGCAACCAGCCTGTCGAGCGCTGTCGCAGCCTTGCCTTCATCCAGCGAGGCGCTGGCAATCTTCATGCCTTCGCTCAGCGTTTCAGCTTTGCCGGCAACGACGAGTGCTGCTGCCGCATTGCAAAGAGAAACATCGCGATAGGCATTTTTATGACCGGAGAGAACACCGCGAAGCGCCTTGGCATTGAAGATGCCGTCTCCGCCCTTCAAGTCGTCAATGGTCGCGGAAGAAACTCCGAAATCCTTTGGCGTCAGGTCGAATGTGCGAATCTTGCCATTTTCGAGCGCCGCGACATGGGTGACACCCGTGGTGGTGATCTCATCCATGCCGTCGCCGTGGACGACCCAGATCGATTCCGAGCCGAGATCGCGCAGTACCTCGGCAATCGGCTGGAGCCAGCGCGGTGAGAAGACGCCGAGCAACTGGCGTTTCGCGCCTGCGGGGTTCGAGAGAGGGCCAAGCAGGTTGAAAATCGTCCGGGTGCCGAGTTCTACCCGTGTCGGGCCGACATGGCGCATGGCGGAGTGGTGCAGTTGCGCGAACATGAAGCCAAGCCCAGCTTCATTGATGCAGCGGCTGATCAGCTCGGGCCCGATGTCGAGCTTCACACCGAGGGCTGAAAGGGCGTCCGCGGTACCGGATTTCGAGCTGAGCGCCTTGTTGCCATGCTTTGCCACCGGAAGGCCTGTGCCTGCAACGATGATCGCGGCGAGAGTCGAGATGTTGTAGGTGCCAAGACCATCGCCGCCCGTTCCGACGATATCCACGGCATGCTCAGGAGCGGATACTGGCAGCATGCGGGCGCGCATCGAAGAGACGGCGCCGACGATTTCATCGACGGTTTCGCCGCGCACGCGCAGCGCCATGAGAAAACCGCCGATCTGGGACGGCGTGGCCTCGCCGGACATCAGAATGTCGAAGGCCTGGCGGGCCTCCTCCCGGTTCAGACTTTCGCCATTCGCCACCTTGGCAATCAGCGGCTTCAGTTCGGCCATGTTTCCCGTCCCCCGGCTTATCAGTATGCGGTCATCGCCTGGTCTGCGAGGGCCTGGTTGATGCTGACACCATAGTCGTTCTGAAGACGAGTGAGCATCTGGTTGACCATGTCTTCGCTTGCCGACTGCGCTATGGCGGCAATCTCGCGGTCGGCGTTGTTCAGCGCATCGGCAGGAGCGTTGGTGTTGACTTCGGTGACCTTGAACAGGATGCGGCCGGAGCCATCTTCGTTGATCGCGGTGCCGGCCAGTCCGTTGGCGCCGGCAAAGATTGCCGAAACCGCCTGACGACCGAATAGAGCGTCATTGCTGTTGCGGCGCAGGCCCAATTTGGTTTCGACAGCCAGCCCCATTTCGCCAGCAATCGTCTGCAGGGTTTCGCCCTTCTCAAGACGGTTTTTCAGCTCCTCTGCCTTGGCGGTCAAGGCATTGCTCTGCTGCTCCGCCGTCCAGTCGGCCACAACCCGGTCGCGAACTTCATCCAAGGTGCGGTCGCGTGGCGGAATGATCTGGTCGACGTCGAACCAGACATAGCCTTCACGACCGATATTGACGGCAGGTGCTTCGGTGCCGGGCTCCGTTCTGAAAACTTCCGTCAACAGAGCAGGGGTGGGCAGGCCTTCGACCGGGTTGCCCTTCTCGTCTTCACCATTGGCATCGACGGCGTTGATCGTCACTGGTTTCAGGTTCAGCTGGGTTGCTGCATCGGCAAGCGAGGAGCCACCGCCACGCAGATCTTCATAGCGGTCGTGCACGCTGTTCAATTGTTCCGCAGCATTGGCTGTGGCGAGTTCCGTACGAATCTCTTCCTTGGCCTCGTCCAGCGTCTTCAGGCTGTCGCCTTTGATGCCGGTGACGCGCAGGATGACGGGGCCGAAGGCGCCGTCGATCACTGGTGAAATGCCACCGTCCTTCTGAACGGCAAACACGGCATCAGCGATGGATGGATCGGGCATGGTTTCCTTGGTGAACTCACCGAGAAGCACGTCGGCTGGCTGCTTGCCCTGGTCCTTGACGACCTGATCATAGGTGGTCGTGCCGGCGCGGATCTGAGTTGCGGCGGCTTCGGCCATTTCCTTGTTCGGGAAGACCAGCTGCTCGACGGTGCGACGGCCAGCAGTGCGGAACTTGTCCTTGTTCTTCTCGTAATACTCGGCAACCTGGGCATCGGTGATAGCGCTCTGGTTGGCGATATCGGAAGGCTCAAGCTTGACATAGGTAAACTTGCGGTACTCCGGAGCGCGATACTGCGCCTTGTGGCTTTCGAACCAGGCGGCCAGCACATCTTCGGCCGGTGCCTTGACCGGATCGATATTGGCGTTGGAGAGCAATATATAATCGATGGAGCGCTGCTCGTTTTCATGTTGCTTCAAGGCATCGACCAGAACCTGCGGCGGCGCGAAACCATCCTGGATGGCCTCCAGGATCTGGTTGCGAACCGCAAGATTGCTGCGATCCTTGATGTAATCGTCCTCTGTATAGCCAGCACTGCGAAGGCGCTCTCTGAACACCTGGCGGTCGAACTGACCTCCTGGCGATTTGAAAGCGGGATCTTCGGCAATGAGATTGACCAGGCGATCCTCTGAGAGGCCGAGTTTCATGTCGTCAGCCAATTGTTTCAGTGATGCCTGGGCTGCAAGCTCGCCCAAGACCTGGCGGTCAATGCCGAATGCCTTGGCCTGTTCCGTTGTCAGGCGCGTGCCGAGTTGCTGGCTGAGTAGCGCCATCTGACGCTGATAGGCGAAGCGAAACTGATTGGGCGTCACTGTCTGATCGCCCACGGTCATCACGGCGTGGGAATTGCTCGAGACGAGTGATGCCGACACACCCCAGATGCCGAACGAGACGACAAGAAGAAGAAGGAGCAGCTTTGCCGCCAGGGTTTTGGAAGCGTTTCTCAGGGAATCGAGCATCGTTATGCAAACCTCACACTATGCGCCCGTTATGCCGGGTCTATCGGGGTTCCTTAGAGCGTTTTATTGGTAAATGGAAGCAATTCTGTTGGTGCGGACGAGTCAACTGATTGTGCGAATTGAACGATGCCACCTAAAGGCTTCAGCCTGACTGCCTCTTGACTAGGACGGCGCGCTTTCGCCGTTAAAGCTTGGTCAAAGCAAGAGTGTGCAGTGGTTTTGTGATAAGGGCATGCGATAAAACAAGGACCCAAAGCGCATGAGCGAATCTGAGATCGCGACGTGGTTTGGCCCGCAGACAGGCGCTTATAGTCACGCTGTCACGACCGATTCGGTCACGGTGCGCTTGCGTGCAGACATTAAAAAAGCCGCCTCGTGTGAGACGGCTTTCCATGACAGTTAAAAGTGATTGGTCGCCGATCAGAACGCCTTGCTGCGTTCCATCACTTCCTTGAACTCCTCGTCCTCTTTCCGAAGTTCGGAAGCAACCGAGACCACCGATGCGACGAACATGACGCTTATCAAAGCGGATAGGACTGTCAAAACGGTGATCATCATTTGTTACTCCGGTCTGTTCGAGTTTCCCCGATGGATCAATAGTAGTTCGTATACTGGTAGCGAGACGTCAGCTGAGGGAAGCTTGCTTCCTGCTGCTGTGGCTTCTGCGCATAGAGGCTGAACGTTGTTGCAACCATCGCGATGAGAAGCATTGTCCAGGCAGTGCTGATGACGCCGATCTTCGCTGAGGTAGACCGATTTTCTTTTGCAAACATGTGATTGTTCCTTTGCCTGCGAACTGAACGCCTGACATCGAGTCGGGTTCCGAAATACTGTTAAAAATCGATTAGCATTGCGCCTCTGAAGCTTCCTTGAATGTCGCGTTCATCTGGCGTTCAGAAAATCGGCAGTCCACGTCAATCCATAAAGAGCTGCTCGACCACAAAGGACGAGGCGACTGTGAGGATCACCATGAATGCCAGCATTTCCATCTCCATTTGGGCCTCGGGCCCGGTGCGCTATCGATGCTTGACGTTATAGAGCATCGCTTTGAAGCTGCGCTGAATGCTGTATTCATCCGCTATTCACCTGACGTTTGACTGCATCAGTCTTGCAGATGCGATGCTGACGTGACAAAAGGCCCACAAAGACGGAAGTATCGAGAGCGGTATGACGATTGCCTTTTATCCCGGATCTTTCGATCCCATGACCAACGGACATCTGGATGTTCTCATCCAGTCATTGAATGTTGCGTCTGACGTGATCGTCGCCATCGGTGTTCACCCGGGCAAGGTGCCGATGTTCAGCTTTGATGAACGGGCCGATTTGATCCGCCAATCCCTGAACGATGTGCTGCCTGCAGCGAAAGACCGGCTGAAGGTTGTGTCCTTCAGCAATCTCGTTGTCGATGCGGCCAGGGAGCACGGCGCGACACTTCTCGTTCGAGGCCTGAGAGACGGAACCGATCTCGATTATGAAATGCAGATGGCAGGTATGAACCGGCAAATGGCGTCGGATATCCAGACGGTGTTCTTACCCGCGGGAACCGCGTCCCGGCCCATTACCGCCACATTGGTCCGTCAGATCGCAGCCATGGGCGGCAATGTCGAGGCCTTCGTGCCCAAAGCCGTGCTTGAAGCCCTTAACACAAAGCTGAAACGCTAGTTTCGGCACATAGGTGGAGCCAGTCCGAATGAAATTGCTGAAGTTTGCCTTTGCAGGCGCCATGTTCGTCAGCGCGATTGCCGCAAGCACGATCGCGTCTGCTGCCGATCTTCTGACCATCCAGCTGAAAGACGGCCCGGTCGTCATCCAGCTCATGCCGGACGTCGCGCCGAAGCACGTGGCGCAGATCGAGGCTCTTGCCAAGAAGGGCGCCTATGATGGCGTTGCTTTCCATCGCGTCATCGATGGCTTCATGGCGCAGACCGGCGACGTGCAGTATGGCAACATGAACAAGGGCTTCGATGCGCGCCGCGCAGGCACCGGCGGCTCCGACCTGCCGGATATCCCAGCCGAATTCTCCAAGGTTCCCTTCGAGCGTGGCACGGTCGGCATGGCCCGTTCGCAAAATCCCAACTCCGCAAATTCGCAGTTCTTCATCATGTTCGACCAGGGACCTTTCCTCAACGGCCAGTATACCGTGGTCGGCAAGGTCGTCTCGGGCATGGAATTCGTCGACAAGATCAAGCGTGGCGCCGGCGGAAACGGTGAAGTTTCCGAGCCTGACCGCATGGTCAAGGTGACGGTGACGAAGAAGTAACGTCGGGAAGATCACGTCAAACGGGCGTTCTGCCCCCTCAAGCCTACCCTAGCAAGGAGAGATAACATGGCCGAGATCAAGGATCCGGAAAACACCCTCATCATGGAAACGACGACCGGTAAGGTCGTCATTCAGCTTCTGCCGGACGTCGCTCCTGGCCACGTGGCTCGCATCAAGGAACTGGTGTCCGAGCAGGCTTATGACGGCGTTGTTTTTCACCGCGTGATCGCCGACTTCATGGCGCAGACCGGTGACGTGAAGTTCGGCAAGAAGAGTTCTGCCGATTTCAACCCGGCGCGTGCCGGCATGGGCGGCTCCGAGAAGCCAGACCTGAAGGCTGAATTCTCTGCCATTCCGCATGTCCGCGGCACCTGCTCTATGGCGCGCTCGCAGAGCCCGAATTCCGGCAACTCGCAGTTCTTTATCTGCTTTACGGATTCGCCTTGGCTCAACAAGCAGTACACCGTCTGGGGCCAGGTGATCGAGGGTATGGACGCCATAGACAAGATCAAGAAGGGCGAGCCCGTCAAGGATCCCGATTCGATCGTGTCGATCCGTCTGGCATCTGCCGCCTGATCAAAGTGAAGTCTCCCGCCTTGCTGATGGCAGGGCGGGATGACGTTTGCCGAGTGCAGCACGGCTAACTTTTGCCAACCATGACCCGCCGGCAGTCTCTGCGAGGCGGGTTTTGATATTCTGCTCGTTTCGCTGCCGATCTGGCAAGGCAATGCGAGCCGATCGAGACACTTGATAAGAGCCTTCAAATGCGCGTTGACCTGTTCGATTTCGATCTCCCCGAGGAGAATATTGCGCTGCGCCCAGCCAATCCGCGCGATAGCGCGCGCCTGCTTGTCGTGGATCCCAATACGGATCGTATGACCGATCATCAGGTTTTCGATCTTCCGAGCTTCCTGAAGCCTGGGGATGCCTTGGTTTTCAACGATACGCGGGTCATTCCTGCCCAACTCGAAGGTGTGCGGTTGCGCGATGGCGCGCAGGAGACACCGGTTTCGGCAACGCTTCACATGCGTGCCGACGCCAGCCGATGGAAGGCCTTTGCGCGGCCGGGCAAGCGCATCAAGGCAGGCGATCGCATCCGCTTCGGTTATGAGCGCGACAATGCCTGCGGTCTCACTTTCCTGGAAGCGACGGTCGAGGAAAAAGGCGACGAAGGCGAAATCACACTGCTCTTCGACGTCTCCGGACCGGTGCTGGATGAGGCCATTGCTTCTGTCGGCCATATCCCGCTGCCGCCCTATATCGCCGCCAAACGCGCCGAAGATGCGCAGGACCAGACGGATTACCAGACCATCTATGCCCGCGAAAAAGGCGCCGTTGCTGCACCGACTGCGGGTCTGCATTTCACGCCGGCACTCTTCGACGCGCTGGATAAGGCTGGGGTCGAGCGCCATTTCGTCACGCTGCATGTCGGGGCGGGGACGTTCTTGCCGGTCAAGGCAGACGATACCAATGATCACAAGATGCATCTCGAGATCGGTTATGTCTCGGATGAGACCGCGCAGAAGCTGAACGCGGTGAAGGCAAGGGGCGGGCGCATCGTCTGTGTCGGCACCACATCGCTGCGGCTGATCGAAAGTGCGGCTGGTGATGACGGGCAGATACGCCCATGGTCCGGCGCCACCGGTATCTTCATCACGCCCGGCTACCGCTTCAAAGCGGTCGATATTCTGATGACCAATTTTCACCTGCCGAAGTCCACGCTCTTCATGCTGGTTTCGGCCTTCTGCGGGCTGGGGACGATGAGGGCTGCCTATGCTCATGCCATCGAAACCGGCTACCGCTTCTATTCCTATGGCGATTCCAGCCTGCTGTTCCGGAAAGTCTGATGCACGAGAACTTCACCTTCACCCTTAAAGCAACCAGCGGCGGCGCGCGTCTCGGCGAAGTGGCGATGCCGCGCGGCGTCATCCGCACGCCCGCCTTCATGCCGGTTGGCACCGTCGGCACCGTCAAGGCCATGTATCTCGATCAGGTTCGCGAGCTTGGCGCCGATATCATTCTCGGCAACACCTATCACCTGATGCTGCGGCCCGGCGCGGAGCGCGTGGCACGTTTGGGTGGCCTGCATGAGTTGATCCGCTGGCCGCATCCGATCCTGACAGACAGTGGCGGCTTCCAGGTCATGTCACTGTCTGGCCTGCGCAAGCTGGATGAGAAGGGCGTGACCTTCAAGAGCCATGTCGATGGATCGCTTCACCACATGTCGCCGGAGCGATCTATCGAGATCCAGGGGTTGCTCGATTCGGATATCCAGATGCAGCTAGACGAATGCGTGGCGCTTCCTGCCGAGCGCAAGGAAATCGAACGCGCGATGGAAATGTCCTTGCGCTGGGCGGAACGCTGCCGGGTTGCATTCGGCGAGCAGCCGGGTAAGGCGATGTTCGGCATCGTCCAGGGTGGCGACCAGCCGGACCTGCGTATTCGCTCAGCCGAAGGGCTAAAAGAGCTCGATCTCAAGGGCTATGCCGTGGGCGGTCTTGCGGTGGGCGAGCCGCAGGACGTGATGCTTGCCATGCTCGATACGACGCTGCCGGTTCTGCCGACGGAAAAGCCGCGCTACCTGATGGGCGTCGGCACGCCGGATGATATCTTGAAATCCGTGGCACGTGGCATCGACATGTTCGATTGCGTGATGCCGACCCGATCCGGTCGTCATGGCCTTGCCTTTACCCGCAGAGGCAGGGTGAATATCCGCAACGCCCGCCACGCGGAAGACATGCGTCCGTTGGATGAGCAGTCCAACTGCCCTGCATCGCGCGATTATTCGCGCGCCTATCTACACCACCTGGTTCGGTCCAATGAAGCGCTCGGTGGCATGCTTCTGTCCTGGCACAATCTCGCCTATTATCAGGAGTTGATGCAGGGGATTCGCAAATCGATCGAAGAAGGTCGCTTTCCGGATTTCTATGCGGAGACCATTGAAATGTGGGCGAAAGGCGATATCGATCCGGTGTGACAACCATCATCGGATAGCTGAATGCTGAACGCGCCTTACGTTCTTTTTCGTGACGATACGACCGGCACCGTGACGCTGTTTACGGAGCCGGAGGAGATTATCGTTGCGCATGAGGCCAGCGACGTCTTTCCTGCGCTTGAAAGAATGCAAGCCGCCAGGGCAAGCGGAAAATATTTAGCCGGCTATATGTCCTATGAGGCAGGATACCTTTTCGAGCCCAAGATGAGGCCTCTCGCAGAGCAAGATCGGGCTGTTCCGCTATTGTGCTTTGGTGTGTTTTCATCACCATCCGGTGATACGCGTGCGGCATCCAAGCCATTGAAACTTATGGCGCCTGACGATTTTTTAAGCGATCTCACGGCGTCATGGACCTTTGCTGACTACGAGAAACAGTTCAATCGACTGCATCAGCATCTCCGCCAAGGAGATTGTTACCAGGCTAACCTTACCATGCCTGTCACTGGTCGGTGGCATGGCGATCCGCTTCTCGCCTTCTGGTCTCTGATCGAGCGACAGCCAGTCAAATATGGTGCGCTGGTTCATCTGGACGGCCCTATCATCCTGTCACGCTCGCCGGAACTCTTCTTCTCCATTAATGCGGATGGCTGGATCGAGACCCATCCGATGAAGGGTACGGTCAAGCGCGGAGCGTCGGCTGATGAGGACGCGGCGATCATTTCCGCTATGGGCAAGGACGAGAAGACGCTCGCCGAAAACCGCATGATCGTCGATCTTCTGCGCAACGACATTTCGCGGATCACAGAAGTCGGTACTCTGGATGTGCCAAAGCTCTTCGAGATCGAGACCTATCCGACCGTGCACCAGATGGTCAGCCATGTGCGCGCAAAGCTCCTACCGGACATGACGATCGCCGACATTTTTGCGGCACTCTTTCCCTGCGGCTCGGTAACAGGAGCACCGAAGATGCGGGCGATGGAGATATTGCATGAGCTGGAGGTCGGGCCGCGCGACGTCTATTGCGGCGCGATCGGCATGATTTCACCAAAGGGTGACATGCGGTTTTCGGTCGCGATCCGCACCATCACCCTTTTCTACGACGGGCGCGCGACCTTCAATGTCGGCGGCGGGATTGTCTTCGATTCCACCGCGCAGTCCGAATATGACGAATGCCTTCTCAAGGCAAAGTTTGCGGCAGGCGACCGGGAGCTCATCTAAACCCGCTAACGCCATAAGCCTCGGCCGTCATGCAAGTGTCATGGATCGATCTTAGAGACAGGTAACAGGGAGCAGGCTTCTTCACGAACCGGAACACGGTGCGCCCGCGCTACATGGTGTGTCGAAGACTTCGTCTTTCTTTGTTTTCTCAAGGATACCGTTCCATGACATCACTCCGTTCCTCCGCCTCTCGCCGGCTTGCTGCCGCCCTGGCGGCATCGATCTTCATGTTACCTGCCGCCGTAATGGCTGAAACCACCGCCGCTGCAAACGGCGTCAGCTACGCGAGCAAGGGTTTGGTCGCCGTCGGTCGTATTCCCGCGAGCCAGCGCGACAAGTTCGGCGAAACTTTTGGCTCCGGCTCGGGCATGGCGATCGATGTCACAAGCTGGAAGAAGGAAGGCGATGGCTATAGCGGTTCCCTCTGGCTGCTGCCGGATCGTGGCTACAATGTCGAAGGGACGACGGACTATAATGCCCGCATCAACAAGATCGACGTGACGCTGATGCCCGCGACGGGCGGCGATGTGGCTGCGGACAAGCAGGAGACAGGTGTTCAGGCAACGCTGGCCGATACGCTGCTTTTGACCGATGAGCAGGGCAAGAACATGACAGGCCTAGATCCTGAGGCCGGTACCCGTCCCGCGAGCGGTGCGACGCCAGTGCTGCCTTTCGCCTCTACCGGCAAGGTCTCTCTCGATGCCGAGGCGGTGGTGCGTCTGGCTGACGGCTCGTTCCTCATCAGCGACGAGTACGGCCCCTATATCTATCACTTCTCTGCCGACGGTAAGATGATCTCGGCCACGCAGCCGCCCAAGGCGCTGCTGCCGATGCGCAAGGGTGAGATCAACTTCTCTTCCAACAATGTTGGCGAAGGTGGCAAGAAGCCCGATCCGAAGGACCCCGAAACCGGGCGCCAGAACAATCAGGGTCTGGAAGGCATGTCGCTGACCCCGGATGGCAAATACCTCATCGCCGTTTTGCAATCGGCAACCCGTCAGGATGGCGGCGATTCCTCATCGACCCGCGATCACACCCGCGCACTGGTTTATGATGCGAGCGATGTCGACCACCTGAAGCTCGTGCATGAATATGTCGTGCCGCTGCCGAAGTTCGAGGGCAAGGACAAGAAGCTTGTCGCAGCACAGAGCGAGATCCTGGCTTTGTCGGACAAGGCATTCCTGATGCTGGCGCGCGACAGCAACAATGGTCAGGGCATGAAGGGCGATACATCGGTCTACCGCAGAATAGAACTGGTGGATCTCTCCGGCGCGACAGACATTGCCGGTGGCGAATTCGACGATGTGAAGCCGGTTGCGCCCAAGGGTGTTCTGGATAGCGCCATCAAGCCAGCCGTTCTGCATGACTTCATCGATCTCAACGACGCCAAGGACCTTGCTCGCTTTGGCCTGCACAATGGCGCCCCGAACGACAAGAACAACCTGTCGGAGAAGTGGGAGGCTATGTCGATTGCAAGCGTCCTCGATGCTTCCGCACCGGATGACTATTTCCTCTTCGTCGCCAATGACAACGACTTCCTCACGCAGGACGGTTTCCAGGTTGGGAAGTCTTACAAGGCGGAAGGTGATGCGGATGTGGACACCATGTTCCAGGTGTTCCGCGTGACGCTGCCGGGCGTTGCCAAGCGCTAAAAACAGAGCGCTTCGTGAGAGCCGCGCCGAAAACATTCGGCGCGGCTTTTTTACGCGTATCAATCGTCGTCGATCTCTTCGAATTCCTGCGTGCCGGACGTGGTGGAATGAAAAACGGGCACGAAGAGGCGCATATAGACGAGCCTGACGCTCCAGCCCTGTTCTAGGGCCTCCGCCCAGGCTTGCTTTCGACCAGGCTTCTTGAAGCCTTTTGCGATCGCCTTCTTCTCACTCTTGGCGAAGGTCTTCGGTTGAAGAATGTTTTCAGGCGAACACAGGGCAAAGCCCTTCTGGAAGGCCGGTGGCGGGTTGGGTGTGATTGTCATGAGTGTATCAGCCTGCGTGGAGGAAGCGGATGGCTTCGTCCCTGCGATGGAGATAAAGCAGGGTTCTGAGGTTCTTGCCGCGCTCGCTCACAAGCTCGGCATCTTTTTCTATCATATAGGCTGCATCCTTGCGGGCGATCTCCAGTAGATCGGCATGCGCCTCGAGGCTGGCAATGCGAAAGCCAGGCGTGCCGGATTGGCGAGTGCCGAGGAGTTCTCCTTCGCCGCGTAGCTTCAGATCCTCTTCGGCAATCAGGAAGCCGTCCTCGCTATCGCGCAGGATGGAGAGACGGGCCTTGCCGTTCTCACTCAGCGGACCCTTGTACAGCAATATGCAGGTGGAGGCCTCGTCGCCACGTCCGACACGACCGCGCAGCTGGTGAAGCTGTGCAAGGCCGAAACGCTCGGCGTGCTCGATGACCATGATCGTGGCATCCGGCACATCCACGCCCACTTCGACGACAGTGGTCGCCACAAGCAAGCGCGTTTCGCCACTTTTGAAGGCGAGCATTGCGGCATCCTTTTCAGGCCCGCTCATCCGCCCATGGATGAGGCCGATATTGGCGCGCAAGGATTGTGACAGCACCGCATGTCGTTCCTCTGCCGACATGAGATCCGATTCCTCCGATTCCTCGACCAGAGGGCAAATCCAGTAGGCCTTCTTGCCCTCTGCCAAAGCGCTGCGCAGCCGGTCGACGATGTCACCGATCCGCTCATTGGGAATGGTCACCGTCTGGATCGGCTTTCGGCCTGCGGGCTTTTCCGTCAGCTTGGAGACATCCATATCGCCGAAGGCGGCGAGAACCAGCGTGCGGGGAATGGGTGTCGCCGTCATAACCAGCATATGCGGTGTGATGCCCTTTGCGGTGAGACGGAGGCGTTGATGCACGCCGAAGCGATGCTGTTCATCCACCACCGCAAGAACGAGGTTCTTGTAGGACACGCTGTCCTGAAACAGGGCGTGTGTGCCGATGACGATCTGCGCTTCGCCGGATGCAATCCGCTCTTCGATCTCGCGGCGCTCCTTGCCTTTCGTTCTGCCCGTCAGAACCTCGCAGGAGATGCCAGCGGCTGCCGCGTACTTCGTCATCGTTGCAAAATGCTGGCGCGCCAGAATTTCCGTCGGTGCCATCAGTACGGCCTGGCCACCGGCTTCAACGGCAGTGGCCATCGCCATCAGCGCAACCAGCGTCTTGCCTGCTCCGACATCGCCCTGAAGTAGCCGGAGCATGCGGTCTTCGCCCGCCATGTCGGTTAGAATATCCTTCACCGCAGCGTTCTGGCTTGCGGTGAGCGAAAAGGGCAGGCCCGCGAGAATGCGCGCTGCATAATCTCCCTTGGCGCGGATCGGCTGACCAGCGACCTTACGTAGCCTCTGGCGAACCAGCGCCAACGAAAGCTGTCCGGCCAGGAACTCGTCATAGGCAAGCCTGCGGCGGGCAGGGGCCTGCGGATCGATATCGACAGTGTCGCGTGGATCGTGCAACTCGCGGAAGGCATCGGCCACATGCGGGAAGCTCTGGCGTGTGGCAAGCGTTTCGTCGATCCATTCGGGAAATACCGGCAGGCGCTGCAACGCGCTATCGATGGAACGCTTCAATATTTTGGGCGAAAGACCGGCCGTCATCGGATAGACGGCTTCGACCAGCGGCAGATTGTCGGCCTCCGAGACCTTCACCATGAAATCCGGATGAACCATGGAGGCGCGACCGTTGAACCAGTCGATCTTGCCGCTGACCATCACCTCTTCATCGACAGGAAGCGCCTTTGACAGCCAGTCACCGCGTGCGCGGAAGAAGGTCAGTGCCAGTTCGCCTGTCTCGTCGTGCAGGAAGACACGATAGGGCGCGGAGCGATTGCCGGGCGGCGCAGGCTGGTGCCGGTCGATACGTCCCTGAATGGTGACAATGGCGCCCTGCGGTGCAAGCGCGATGCCCGGGCGGTTACGCCGGTCGATGATATTGGACGGCGCATGAAACAGCAGATCGATAACGCGCGTGTCCTCGGCATTCTCCCGGCCCAAAAGTTTCGCCAACAGATCGGCAAGCTTCGGCCCGACGCCGGCAAGCGAAGAGACTGTGGCAAAGAGGGGATCGAGTATGGCGGGGCGCATGGGCTGCAAAATCGGGGAAGGCTGTCCCCATTGCAATAGCGCGACACCGATAAAGCGCGTTTATCACCGGCAGTTTTTATGCCCTGTGCCGCATATTTGCACAAATAGCGGTTCCCAAGCGTTCCTGTCCTGTTCTATAGGAGAACGAAAATCAACAATTTGTTGAATTTCCAACAAACAGGTGACTGCGATGACTGGACTGGTGCGCACGAGTGCCGACCTCGAACCGAGACGCCGGCGGATTCTCTATCGCTGTTGGCACCGCGGCATTCGCGAAATGGATCTGGTTCTGGGCCAGTTCGCCGAAGACAATATCGGCGATCTTTCAGATGCAGAACTCGATGAGCTGGAAGTGATCATGGCTGAGGAGGATAACGACCTCGTCAAAATGGTGACGGGCGCTTTGCCCATCCCTGAAAAATTCCAGACGCCTCTCTTCATGAAAATCGCCTCTTATCGCCCGGACTTCGATCCGGTCACATCCGAGACAACGAAAGCCTGATTTATGATCGCCGGGATTGATGTGAAGCTGGTGGCATCGGCCGATACGCCGCTGACCATTGGAAATGTGCCGTCCGGAGTGGAGGCGCTTCTCCTGGCAGATATGGCGCGCGGCGGAACTTCCGTTGCCTATGTCGTATCGGACGGACACCGCATTGCAGATCTTGAACAGATCCTTGGGTTCGTCGCCCCAGACATTCCGGTTCTGACGCTGCCTGCGTGGGACTGCCTTCCCTACGACCGCGTGTCTCCGAGTGCGGATACCTCGGCGCGCCGGCTGGCAGCGCTTTCCGGTCTCATCCAGCATCAAAAGAAGCCGCATCCGGCCATCGTGCTCGTCACCGTCAATGCGATGCTGCAAAAGATGGCGCCGCGCGATGTCATCGAGAGTCTGGCTTTTTCCGCCAAGCCTGGCAACCAGATCCGCATGGAAGAGATCGCCGCGCGTCTGGAGCGTAACGGTTTCGACCGTGTCGCGACGGTTCGCGAGGTCGGCGAATTTGCCGTGCGCGGCGGTATTCTCGATGTCTTCGTTCCCGGCACGGAAGAGCCGGTGCGTCTCGATTTCTTCGGCGATACGCTGGAGAGCATTCGCACCTTTGATCCCGCCAGCCAGCGCACCATTGGCCAGGCCCGCTCGCTCGATCTGAGCCCCATGAGCGAAGTGACGCTGACGCCGGATACGATCAGCCGCTTTCGCAAGAATTACCTTTCACTCTTCGGCGCTGCCACCAGGGACGACTCACTCTATCAGGCTGTCTCGGAAGGCCGACGTTATGCCGGCATGGAGCACTGGCTGCCGCTCTTCTACGAGAAGCTGGAAAGCGCATTCGACTATCTGCAAGGCTTCCGCATCGTCACCGATCACAACGCGCGCGAGGCGGCTGTCGAGCGCTCCAAGCTCGTGCATGATTACTTCGAGGCGCGGCGCAATTCCGGCCAGACAAAGGGTGCCACGCAGGGCGCGCCATACAAGCCGGTGTCACCCAGCCAGCTCTATCTCGGTGGCAAGAGCTTCGATGAGACGCTGAACGCCGTCAATGCCGTGCGGCTGACGCCCTTCAATGAACAGGACTCCAACGACAGGCCAGTCGCCACCCTCGATGCGCATGTGGGCCCCCGCTGGGCAAAGCCTCCGGCGGAAGGCGGCAGCGAAGACCGCGTCAATGTCTTTGATCTGGCAGTCAAGCACATTGCCGAGCGTCGGTCCAAGGGCTGGAAGGTTCTGATCACGGGCTGGTCGGAAGGGTCGCTGGACCGCCTCTTGCAGGTTTTGAACGAGCATGGGCTTGAAAAAATCAAGCCGATCTCGTCATTGAAGGAGATCGAAAAGCTCGGCAAGGGCGAGGCGGCATCGGCGGTTCTCAGCCTCGAAGCCGGTTTTGAGACGACCCTCGGCACGAGCAATCTCGCCATTATCGGCGAACAGGACATCCTCGGCGACCGTATGGTGCGTCGATCCAAGCGCCGCAAGCGCGGTGCCGACTTCATCTCCGAAGTCGCGGGACTCGATGAAGGGTCACTCGTCGTTCATGCCGAACATGGTATCGGTCGCTTCGTCGGGCTCCGCACCATCGAGGCAGCTGGCGCACCGCGTGACTGCCTGGAACTGCACTACGCCGACGATGCCAAACTGTTCCTGCCGGTCGAGAACATCGATCTTCTGTCCCGCTATGGCTCGGATGCGGCGGAAGCCCAGCTCGACAAGCTTGGCGGCGGCGCATGGCAGATGCGCAAGGCGAAGCTCAAGAAGCGCCTGTTGGATATGGCGGGCGATCTTATCCGGATTGCTGCTGCCCGCCTTGTACGCCAGGCGCCGGTTTTGACGGCACCCGATGGCCTCTACGACGAGTTTGCCGCGCGTTTCCCCTATGAGGAAACCGAAGACCAGATGAATGCCATCGACTCGATCCGCGACGATCTTGGCGCCGGCCGTCCGATGGACCGCCTGATCTGCGGTGATGTGGGCTTCGGCAAGACGGAAGTGGCGCTGCGCGCAGCCTTCCTTGCGGCCATGAATGGCGTTCAAGTGGCCGTCGTCGTGCCAACCACGCTTCTGGCACGCCAGCATTTCCGCACCTTCTCAGAGCGTTTCCGCGGGCTTCCGATCCGCGTGCAGCAGGCGTCACGCCTCGTCGGCGCCAAGGAGCTCAATCTCGTCAAGAGAGAAGTGTCGGAAGGCAAGACCGATATCGTCGTCGGCACGCATGCGCTTCTGGGGCAGGGGATCACCTTTGCCAATCTCGGCCTTCTGATCATCGATGAAGAGCAGCATTTCGGCGTCAAGCACAAGGAGCGGCTGAAGGAGTTGAAGAGCGATGTTCACGTTCTGACACTGTCCGCAACGCCGATCCCACGCACTCTGCAATTGGCGATGACGGGTGTGCGCGAACTGTCGCTGATCACCACACCGCCGGTCGACCGCATGGCGGTGCGCACCTTCATCTCGCCTTTCGATCCGCTTGTCATCCGCGAAACATTGATGCGCGAGCATTATCGCGGCGGGCAGAGCTTCTATGTCTGCCCGCGTCTGGCCGATCTGGCGGACATTCAAGCCTTCCTGCAGTCCGACGTACCGGAGCTGAAGGTCGCAGTTGCCCATGGGCAGATGCCGGCGGGTGAATTGGAAGACATCATGAACGCCTTCTATGACGGCAAGTATGATGTTCTTCTCTCCACCACCATCGTCGAATCCGGCCTCGATGTCCCGACGGCCAATACGCTGATCGTGCACCGCGCGGATATGTTCGGTCTTGCACAGCTCTATCAGCTGCGTGGTCGTGTCGGGCGTTCCAAGGTTCGCGCCTTTGCGCTCTTCACGCTGCCGGTCAACAAGGTGCTGACGACGATGGCCGAGCGCCGGTTGAAGGTGCTTCAGTCACTGGACACGCTCGGTGCGGGCTTCCAGCTTGCGAGCCACGATCTCGACATTCGCGGTGCCGGCAATCTGCTTGGCGAAGAGCAATCCGGCCATATCAAGGAAGTCGGTTTCGAGCTTTACCAGCAGATGCTGGAAGAAGCGGTTGCCGAGGTGAAGGGCGAGGACGACGTTATCGACACCGGCTGGTCGCCACAGATTTCCGTCGGTACCTCCGTGATGATACCGGAAAGCTACGTGCCTGATCTCCACCTGCGCATGGGTCTCTACCGTCGCCTTGGCGAGTTGACGGACCTCAACGAAATCGACGGCTTCGGCGCAGAGATGATCGACCGCTTCGGTCCGCTGCCGAAGGAAGTGCAGCATCTGTTGAAGATCGTTTACGTCAAGTCGCTCTGCCGTACTGCCAATGTCGAGAAACTGGATGCCGGTCCGAAGGGTGTTGTCGTGCAGTTCCGCAACAAGCAGTTTCCGAACCCGGCGGCCCTCGTTGGCTACATCGCCAAGCAGGGCTCTATGGCAAAGATCAGGCCCGACCACAGCGTGTTCCTCACCCGCGATCTGCCGACGCCCGAAAAGCGCCTGGCAGGCGCGGCGATGATCATGACACAGCTTGCGGAACTGGCAAAATCCTGACGCAAGTAAGAAAAATCGCGTCCTTGGGATTCCTTACAAGGAATTAATCAAACGGACATGTATCGGTAGTCTTCCGGGGCGTAGTCTCATCCTCATCAGCACAGGACGATGTGCTGACAGATTTTTAGGAGCAGGACTATGTGGACATTGAAGAACAGATTTGTCACCGCTGGTCTGGTTGCTTTGACAATTGCGGGCACCACAATTGCCACCACCAGCCAAGCTGAAGCACGCAACAATTTCGGCCGCGGCCTTGCCGCCGGTATTGCTGGTACACTCGTCGGCGGCGCATTGCTGTCTGCTGCACATGACAGGCCGGTTTACGGCACGCCAGTTTACGCCGAACCGACCTACTACGGCCCGCCCCCTGTCGTTTACGAGCCCGTCTATCCCCGTTGCCATGTTGCATGGCGTCAGGACGGATTTGGCGACATGTATCGCGTCCGTGTCTGCGATTGATGTGAATGATATTGCTGTTGATGTGAGCTGATATTGTAAGACGAAAATAAATAAAATTTTTCAATCAAGTGGTTATAAACGGGGCGGGCCGACTATCGGCCCGCCTCCGTTTTTTCATCCGGCAACATAACGGCCGTTACATTCTGGTCCGATGCAGCAACAGAGTTTGGCAGTGGCACGTTCCGCTGTTTTTCGCGCATCAGCGTCAGCAGGCCAGAGCCCACGATCAGTGCGATGCCGACGAGCATCCAGCCGTCTATCCTGTCGCCGAAGATCAGGTATCCGAAAAGAATGGCCCAGAGCATTTGGCTGTACTGCGTCGGGCCGATCACCGCTGCGGGCGCATATTGCGCGGCATACATGATGAGGACATTGGCAAGCGCCGCCAGCAGGCCGTAGCCAGCCAGCATCAGCCATTGTTCGGCGTTCGGAAGCGTGAAGGTGGGAATCATCAACACGCCGCAGACAGCAAGGCAGCCAAGCAGGCCCGCTCCATAAAGCGAGATGTTCTTTTCCCGTGGCCCGATCGCGCGGAAGATGACGATGGAGATCGCCCCGCCCATGCCGCCAATGATCGCCCCGAGATGACCGATGGAGAGTTCGCGGAAGCCCGGTCTCAAGATGATGAGAACGCCGGCGAAGCCGATGATGACCGCCGACCACCGCTTGATGCCGACCTGCTCCTTTAGAAAGATGACCGACATGATGGTGACGAAGGAGGGCAGGAGGAAAATCAGGGCAAAGGCTTCCGCCATGGCAAGATGGGTAAATGCGACGACGCTGCCGATGGTGCTGGCACCGGTGGCAAAGAACCGCAAAAGCCAGAGAGACCGGTTCGTCGTGCGGACGATATCTGTCCAGGCATCGTGACGCTTGCGGATGAAGGGGAGTGCGAGCAGCCCGAAGAACGCTCCGAAGAAGCCCGATTCGACGGGTGGGAGTTGCCCGTCGATAAGTTTTACGCTTGCATCGCTGAAAGCATAGGCCGCGAAGGCGGCAAAGGCGAGCAATATGCCCTTCAACCTGCTGTCTGGCACGAAATCACCGCTGGATTACTGGGTCGAAAATCGCAGCGGCGACGAGGCGCTACTCACGCCATTTCGGGCGCTGCGATCAGTTCATTGCCCTATGCTCTTCCGCTTTCATTTTGGCAACATCCCGCAGTGCATTAATAAGCACGTCCGGCGTTTGTGCGCCGCTGACGGCGTATTTCTGATCCAGGATAAAGAACGGGACCCCGGAAACGCCCATTTGCTGCGCCGCATCAATCTCGGCCTTGATCGTATCCTTATCAGCATCTGACGCCAGTAGGCGGGATACGAGTTCGCGGTCCATACCGCATTTACCTGCGACGTCGATCAGCACGGCATGATCGCCGATATTGCGGCCTTCTTCGAAGTTTGCCTTGAACAGTGCCGTGACGATTCTGTCCTGAAGCGCGCGGTCCTCGGCATGCGCCCAGAGCGAAAGCCGGTGCGAGTCAAGCGTGTTCGGACCGATTTTGATCGCCTCGAAATCATAGGCAATACCCACTTCACGACCGAGTTCGGTGAGCATCTTATGGGCCTGTTCGACGCGATCCTTGCCGCCGAGTTTCTTTTCCAACTCGACTTTCTGATCGACTCCTTCCGGCGGATAATCCGGGTTCAACTGATATGGACGCCAGTTGATGTCGACGCTGACTTCGTCCTGAACTTCAGCCAGGGCCAGATCGAGACGCGCTTTTCCGAGATAGCACCAGGGACACACCATGTCCGAGACGATGTCGATGACAATGCGTTGCATGGTGCTGTTCCTTCCTGTGTTTGAATAACGCCTCATCTAGATAGTCTGTGCTTACGGCACAAGGCGTTACCAAAAGGGAACCGTCACTGGTGGAGCGGCGCAAGCCTTCTACTGCGCGCGCGCGTCCCACCATGTCTGCTTCTGGTTTCCGGTGAGCGGGGTCTTCTCCGGCCGGTCGATATATTTCCAGCGGGCTACCCATTGTGCACCGATATAGTAGAGCGGAATCACATAGTGGCCAGCCGTCAGAAGCCGATCATAGGCGCGCACGGCAACCTCGAAATCTTCCGTCTCACGGGCCTGCAGCAAGGCCTCGATCATCCGGTCGACATCCGGGTCCGCAACGCCGGCATAATTGAAACTGCCGTTGGCATTTTTCGAGACCGAGCCCCAGCGATTGATCTGTTCTGCACCCGGCGACAAGGACGACGGGAAGGAACGGATGATCATGTCATAATCGAAGCTATTCGAGCGGGATTGATACTGCCCGTCATCCACGGAGCGGATCGCCATATCGACGCCGATCAGCTTCAGAGAACGCTGGTAGGCAAGCGCAATACGCTCCTGAGCAGGGTTTTGCGTCATGAGCTCGAAGCTCAGCGGCCTGCCATCCTTATCGACCATCTTGCCGTTCTTGATGGTCAAGCCAGCCTCACCGAGCTTGGAGACGGCTTTCTTCAGGACGGTGCGATCTGCGCCCGTTCCGTCGGTCGTCGGCATTTCGTAGGTGCCTGCCAGGATCTCCGGCGGCAGACGCTTTGCGGCGTCGCCGAGCAGCGCCAATTCCTTTTCGTTGGCCGGGTTGCCATAGGCACCGAGCTTGGAGTTCTGCCAGTAGCTTTGGGTTCGCTTGAAGGCGCCACCGAGAATGTTTCGGTTCATCCACTCGAAATCGAGCACGTAGGACAGTCCCTCACGCACCTTCTCGTCGGCAAACATAGGGCGACGGGTGTTGAAGACCAGACCGAACATGCCAGACGGTAGGCCCGGTTCGAAAACATCTTTCGAGATGTCGCCCCGCTGAACCGCCGGGAAATTATAAGCCTGGCCCCAGTGGGAGGTATCAGAGGTACCGTTGATTGCATCGCCTTCCGGATAGATGTCGATATCGCCCTTCTTGAAGGCTTCGAACATCGTCGTCACCTGCAGGAAGTAGGTGACGCTGATCTCGTCGTAATTGTCGAAACCGATCTTCGAGGGAATATCCTTGCCCCAATAATTCTTGTCCCGTTCCCAGACGATCTGTTCGCCAGGTCGCAGGGTCTTGATTCGATAGGGACCGGAGCCGATCACCGGCCCGAGGCCTGCCTGCTCGAAGGTTTTGGCATCGATGGCGTGGGCGGGCAGGATCGGCGTGGAGGATGCCAGGATGAGAGGTGTCTCGCGATTGGCTTTTTCATTGAAGGTGAAGCGAACGCTGCGCTCGCCCACCTTTTCCATCTTGGCAACGCCATTCAGGCGGCTGTCGAAAGGCGGACGACCCTTTTCCTTCAAAAGATTGAAGCTGAAGATCACATCTTCCGGCGTGACGGGCTTGCCATCCTGCCAGTGGGCTTTCGGATTGAGGTTGAATTGGATGTAGGTTCGCTCATCGTCCCATTCGGCGCTTTCCGCCAGCAGGCCGTATAGGGTGAAGGGCTCGTCATGGGAGCGCTGCATCAGCGGTTCATAAAGAAGATTGCCGAATTCCGGGTCCCAAACGCCACGCGCGGTGGTGCGCATACCCTTCAAAACGAAGGGATTGAGCGCATCGAATGTGCCGACGACGCCGTAGGAGACGCGTCCGCCTTTCTTGACGTCCGGATTGACATAAGGAAGGTTCTTGAAGTCCGCCGGCAGGGCGGGTTTGCCATGCATCGAAATGCCGTGAAGCGGTTCAGCCATCGCCATGCCGGAGATAAGAAGGGCGGGAATGAGCGCCAAAAGGCTTCGCATGTCACTATCCTGTCGCATTCGGGCTGTTGATTCCAAGGTCGTGGGACCTGAACTCAAATCGCCTGTCTTGTTTGATTCCCGCGCAAATCTATCACAGGGGACAGGGGCATCCGATCATGGAAATCTTGTCGGATACAAGGAAAAAGTAAAAGAAATGCTGGATATCAGGTCGATCGGGATGTAACAGGAGTCCCGAAACACTCGGGTCACGCATTTGCCTCATTTAAACGACAGTGGAACGGGCAGACGGATACCGGCGATGTTGAGCGGTGCTCACATGAAGCGCTGCTTCGCATAAATTCAGGAGACGGAACTCTTATGATGCAAACTGCAAACACATTCACCCGGGCGGCCCTGTCTGCTCTCGTTCTTTCTCTGGGCGCCGTGTCTGCACCGGCTGTTTCTCAGGCTCAGCAGGCTGCCGCTCCGGCAGGCGCTCCGCCGCTGGGCTGGTTCAAGACCTGCAGCAAGCAGGAAGACAATGATGTTTGCGTCGTGCAGAATATCGTTCTTGCCCAGAACGGCCAGATGATCACCGCCGTTGGCCTGATCAGCGTCGAAGGCAAGGTCAACCGCAAGATCCTTCAGGTGTCCGTCCCGACTGCACGTCTTCTGCCTCCGGGCGTCGTCATGCAGATCGATGGCGGCAAGGGCCAGAAGCTCGATTACGCCGTCTGCCTTCCAGACAAGTGCACCGCTGAAGTGCAGCTGACGGATGCGATGATTGCAAGCCTGAAGAAGGGCAACGAAGTCGTCTTCACCTCGATCAACTTCCGTCGCGCTCCGAACCCGATCAAGATTGCGCTGAACGGCTTCACCGGTGCTTATGACGGCCAGCCGATCAGCCAGTCTCAGCTTGCCGAAAGCCAGCGTTCGCTGCAGGAAGGCATGCAGAAGAAGGCTGAAGAAGCCCGCAAGAAGCTGGAAGCAGCACAGGACGCCGCCAAGGCCAAGCCTGCCAACTAATCTGATCTGCAGAGATCAAAAAAAGAACCGGCTTCGTTTGAGGCCGGTTTTTTCATGTCTTGGTTTTGGAGCTTGCCAGCTCAATGCGTCATGGCCGACTTTGGCCTGAGTTCACCATTGGGAGTGGTGTCGAATATTCGGGTGATATTCGGATTGCGCAAAGGCTGCTCGCTCTCGTCGTGCACAAGGTTCTGCTCAGAGACGTAAGCGACGTATTCTGTCTCATCGTTTTCCGCCAGCAGATGGTAGAAGGGCTGGTCGCGGTCAGGGCGGATCTCAGCCGGGATCGCGTTCCACCATTCCTCGGTATTTGCGTATTCGGGATCAACGTCGAATATCACACCGCGGAACGGAAACACCTTGTGGCGAACGACTTCACCGATCGTAAATTTTGCGTTTCGTTGTTTCATGGCATGTCATCCTTTCCCCGTATAATTTGGGGTATGATGCGGAAATATCAAGATGTAGCGGTCTCAAGCGCCTGTCAGCGGATTTTTCCCAAAGGTGCCGTTGCGAGAACCACGCCTCCTGTCACAAGTATAATGCCCACCGCATGATATGGTTCGAATGTCTCGCCAAGAAACACCACGGCCATGACGATGGATACTGGCGGCATCATGTAAAGCGTAATGCCGGCTGTGACCGGTCCGAAGACGCGGACCGTGTGCGTGAAGCAGTAGAAGGCTGCAATCGACGCAAAGAGAATGATGCCACCAATCTTTGCCCAGGCCGTCGGCGTCGAGGGTAAAAGGCCGCCGTTGAAGACTTCCATGCCAGCGAGTGGCGCAAGAACAAGAGCGCCGGAAAAGGCGATCGTGCCGAAGAGGCTCAGCGATGCGAGGTCGCGCGCGGCGGGATCACGCAGCAGCAGGGAGTAGATTGCGAAGGCGATGGCGCCGCTCAATATTGCGAGATCGCCAATGTTGAAATTCAATGCCCATAGTTGCGAGATATCTCCCTTCAGAACGATCTCCGCCACGCCGGCAAAGGCAATGAGCATACCGATGAGTTCAAGCCGTCTGATCGGTCGCGCCTGGAAGATGCGCTGAAAGATGATGATGAAGAGCGAGGATGTGGTGTAAATCAGCGTGCCGTTGGCAGCGGAGGTTTTTGTCAGCCCCCAATAGACCACGCCACCACACACCGCCATGCCAAGCGCGCCGAGCACAAACCAGAGCATTGTCTTCTTGCGGATGAAGGTGACGCAGGCGCGCCAGTCGCCCAGAATGAAGGGCAGTACGAAAAGGGTGGATAGTGACCAACGCAGAAAGGCGGTGGTGAAGGGTGAGACTTCGCCGCTGATGCCGCGCCCGAATATCACATTGCTGGAGAAGAAGAAGGGAACGGCCAGAAAGATCAGCCAGTCACGCAGGCGAGGGGACGGGGCGTTGCTCATGGGCATTTCCAGTTTTCGCATGTGAGCAGACTACTCATCGGCGACCTGTTCGTTGGAAAGAGAAAGGCGCCCCGCAGGGCGCCTCAAGTCGTTCGATGGGCATATATCCTGCCTGGATGGCATAAGGTTTGAGAAAGGCGCTCCGAAGAGCGCCTCACGCGAACCTTTAAGCCGAGTAGTACATGTCGAATTCGACCGGATGCGGGGTCATTTCGAAACGCATGACTTCCTGCATCTTCAGTTCGATGAAGGCATCGATCTGGTCGTCGTCGAACACGCCACCAGCGGTCAGGAACTTGCGGTCCCTGTCGAGGCTTTCGAGCGCTTCGCGCAGGCTGCCGCAGACCGTTGGGATCTTCTTCAGTTCCTTTGGCGGCAGGTCGTAAAGATCCTTGTCCATCGGCTTGCCGGGATGGATCTTGTTCTTGATGCCGTCGAGGCCTGCCATCAGCATGGCAGCGAAGCCGAGATAGGGGTTCTGGGTCGGGTCCGGGAAGCGGACTTCGACGCGCTTTGCCTTCGGGTTGGAGCCGAACGGAATGCGGCACGATGCCGAGCGGTTGCGTGCCGAGTAGGCGAGCAGAACCGGCGCCTCGTAGCCCGGGACCAGGCGCTTGTAGGAGTTGGTCGTCGGGTTGGTAAAGGCGTTGATCGCCTTTGCGTGCTTGATGATGCCGCCAATGTAATAGAGGCAGGTCTCGGAGAGGCCGGCATATTCATCGCCTGCGAAGGTTGGCTTGCCGCCCTTCCAGATTGACTGGTGAACGTGCATGCCCGAGCCGTTGTCGCCATAGATCGGCTTCGGCATGAAGGTTGCCGTCTTGCCGTAGGCGTTTGCGACCTGGTGGACCACGTACTTGTAGATCTGCATCTTATCGGCGCTGGAAACCAGCGTGTCAAACTTGACGCCGAGTTCGTGCTGCGCAGAGGCGACTTCGTGGTGGTGCTTTTCAACGACCACGCCCATTTCGCCAAGCACCGTCAGCATCTCGGAACGCATGTCCTGGAGGCTATCGACCGGCGGAACGGGGAAGTAGCCACCCTTGACGCGCGGGCGGTGACCAAGGTTGCCGGTCTCGTAATCCGTATCGTCGTTAGACGGCAGTTCGGACGAGTCGAGCTTGAATCCGGTATTGTAGGGATCGGCCTTGTACTTCACGTCGTCGAAGACGAAGAATTCAGGCTCGGGACCAACGAAAACCGTGTCACCAATACCCGACGCCTTGAGATATGCTTCAGCCTTCTTTGCCGTGCCGCGCGGGTCGCGGTTGTAGGATTCGCCGGAGATCGGATCGAGAATATCGCAGATGATGACCATGGTGGACTGCGCGAAGAACGGGTCCATATGAACGGTGGCTGGATCCGGCATCAGCACCATGTCGGACTCGTTGATGGCTTTCCATCCTCCGATGGAGGAGCCGTCGAACATGACGCCATCGGCAAACATGTCCTCGTCCACACAGGCCACGTCCATGGTGACGTGCTGCAGCTTGCCCTTTGGGTCTGTAAAGCGCAGGTCGACGAATTTTACATCGTTGTCCTTGATCTGCTTCAAGATATCATTGGCGGTGGTCATAGCAATTTTCCTTGAGTGGTAATGTTCAACCCGGTGAAGCATGAGCCTTTTTCGGCTCGTCTTTTTTTAAATGGCGTCAACACCCGTTTCACCCGTACGAATACGGATAACTTCTTCCACATTCGAGACGAAAATCTTTCCGTCGCCGATGCGCCCTGTCTGAGCAGCATTGCGAATCGCTTCGATCACAGCGTCCGCATTTTCATCTGCAAGCACCACCTCGACCTTCACCTTCGGCAGAAAGTCGACGACATATTCTGCGCCGCGATAAAGTTCAGTATGGCCTTTTTGACGACCAAAGCCCTTGGCTTCCGTAACCGTTATTCCCTGGAGCCCGACTTCCTGAAGGGCTTCCTTCACTTCATCGAGCTTGAAAGGCTTAATGATCGCTTCGATCTTTTTCATGAGAAAATATCTCTCCGCTTCTCCCGTTAAAGCGGTCTGTCCGCTCCGCCACAAGAATGCACGTATCGTGCCAGATCGGAAGCCGCTTTGGATAAAAAATCTGCGAAATCTGACCTTGAAGGGAACAATTCCGCGCGGTCTGAGCATCTTACTCCACAACATGGTCACCAACCGCGCCAAATATGGCAGAATTCCTCTGAAGCGGCCACAATTACAATTCGTTAGCCTACACGCCCCGATGTCGTGTGGTTGCTAAAAAAATGATCATTTGACTTATTTTTAGTCTTTCTTCCTTGCTTTAAAAAGCGCCGGTTGCGTTTCGTCGCATTTTCCGATGAGGTGCGGATTATGACTCATTCCGTTCAATATCGTCTCGTCGATCCGGTTGCTATGAGCCGCATCGATGCCGCCGCTGAAGCCAGCGGGCTTTCCATCATCTCGCTGATGGAGCGCGCAGGACAAGCGGTCGCTGCTTGCGCATTGCGGCACTATCCTGAAGCGCGCCGATACGCTGTGCTTTGTGGAGCAGGCGACAATGGCGGCGACGGCTTTGTTGCCGCTCGCGCTCTTCGTCAATCGGGAGCGGATGTCGCGGTGTTTGTGTTCGGCGATGTGGTCAAGCTCAAAGGTGCCGCCCAGCAGGCTCATGAGGCGTGGATCGAAGTTTCGGGCGATATCGGCAATCAATCGCTCGCTGCGTTTACGCCGCGCGATGGCGATGTGGTCATCGACGGGATTTTCGGGGCAGGGCTTTCGCGCGATGTTCCGCCGGAAGTTGCTGAGGTTATTCGCGCTGTCGAGCATGCAGGAACACCGGTCGTTGCGATTGATCTTCCTTCGGGGCTCTGCGGTCGCCGGGGTGTTGCCCTCGGCTCTGCATTCAAGGCTGCCCGGACAGTAACCTTCGTGGCAAAGAAGCCGGGCCATGTGCTGATGCCGGGACGAGAGTTTTGCGGTGCGCTGGAGGTGTTCGATATCGGTATTCCTCGACGCATCGTCGAAGCGAATGTCGGAGCTCTATGGGAAAACTCCCCCGATCTCTGGAAGAGTGATCTGGTCCATGATGATGTGGAAACGCACAAGTTCAAACGCGGTCATCTGACGGTCTTCGCAGGTCCGTCCCATTCGACCGGGGCCGCGCGGATGACGGCGATGTCCGGCTTGCGGGCGGGCGCCGGGATCGTGACGATTGCGGCTCCACAAGAGGCGATCCCCGTTCTTTCGTCGACACTCACGGCGGTAATGGTGACACCGATCGACGATCGAGACGCTCTCGGGGCATGGGCTGAAGACGAACGCCATGGGACTTATGTTCTCGGGCCCGGTTTTGGCGATCTGGAAAAAGCCAGAGCGTTCGTGGCGCTTCTCAAGGATCGCGCGCTCGTGCTCGATGCCGATGGCATCACGGCCTTCAAGGACGACACTCTCAAGCTCTTCTCGCTCTTCACCGAAGACGCGCCGAGGATCATGACGCCGCATGAGGGCGAGTTTGCACGACTGTTCCCGGATATTCATGCGGATGACACACTGAGTAAAATCGAAAAGGCGCAAGCCGCTGCCAAATGCAGCAATGCGGTCATCATCTACAAGGGAGCCGATACGGTGATTGCAGCTCCCGACGGTCGGGCAGGCGTCAACACCAACGCACCCTCATCGCTGGCAACGGCAGGATCTGGCGATGTGCTGGCCGGTATCTGCGGCGCGCTTTTGGCGCAGCAGGTGCCGGCATTCGAAGCCGCCGCTGCGGCCGTTTGGTTGCATGGGGAGATGGGGCAGAGGCTTGGGCCGGGCTTGATCGCCGAAGATCTGGCATCGGCGGTCCGGCCATTCGAGGCTTTCGAGGCGAGGGCCAGGGCAGGCTGACGATCGTGGTTACAGCTTGGGCGTATGGCTGGACCAGACGGGTTTGCTGATCGTCTGAAGTTCCGAGGTCGGTCTGCCTTCTATGCGTGCCAGGACGGCACGGGCAAGTTCGCGACCCGCCAGCTTGATATCCTCGTTCATCGTGTGGATTTCTGGTCGGAGCCAGTTGAGGAAGTCGGCGGACTGTTTCGACACGATATCCACGTCCGTTCCGATCTTCTTGCCACTCGCTTCGATCCCGGCCACGATCGCAATCGTTGAACTGCCACTGATTGACACGATGCCATCCGGCACATCGCTGCCGCTCATCAACCGTGCGGTTTCCTGCTTCAGCTCTTCCAAGGGGGTATCGTTGTTGATGTTGGGCAGGGCGAACTCAGTGATCCCAAAGTCTTTCAATCCACGCTCAAATCCGCGACGGGCAAAGTCGTGATAGGAGAACTGGCTTTGCGGTAGCAGCACGGCCACGCGTTTCCTGCCGCACTGAGCTAAGCGCTTCATTGCCTCGTAGACATAGGCTTCGTTATCGAAGTCATGAAAGGGGTGATCGATGCCCATGCTGCTTCTGCCATGGGTGGCGAAGGGCATGTTGCGCTCGGTCATCAGGCGCACGCGTGGATCTTCCGGGCGGACCTTGGAAATGATGACGCCATCTGCCGATCCCGTCTCCAGAATGTAGCGGATCGGGGTCATCGTGTCCTTGGCATGCGTGTGGGGTGTCACCACCAGATGGTAGGGTGTGTTGGTCAAAACCTCGGTGATGCCGAAGACCATCTGCGAGGTAAAACCCATCAACTCTTCGTCGACGCTGAGAACCAGCGCAATGACATTGGTCTTGCCGGTGCGAAGGCGAACGCCGGCACGGTTCGGCTGATAGCCGATCTGGCGGGCGACACGCCGCACGCGCTCCTTGGTATCCGCCCCGATATCGGGTGCGTCTTTCAAGGCGCGGGAGACTGTAGTGATGCCGAGACCCGTCATATAGGCAATGGTCTTCAGCGTCGGGCGTTCATTGGACGAAAGCGCTTGGCCGCCTGCTTCTATGTCCGTGCTATCGTTCATTTGCCGCCGCCTCCCATAACCGGACGGGCATCGTAGTGCGGTTTTATTCCATTGCAAAGCTCAAGGTGGCGTAACTGGTACGGCTTGTGACTTGGGACGTCTGAAACGATGCAGGTTGGATGGCGTTGAAGAGGCCAAAACGTGGGCATAGGGAAGCGCGATAGCTGGACATATGGACGCCAGCGCCGGCTTGATTGGTTCCTAAATGAACTTAAAAAATGCTTCTAATGATTTGATATGTATAACATATGTTGATATATCCTATCTGATATCGGCAGACATAAATCCCGATGTGTGTTGATCGAACTTTTCGGGCGTGACGGTCATAGTTTTTTACGATAACGTTTCTGCCCGGAGGAATTCTCGATCTGATTTTTCATGGCTGCGGAAAGAGCGACGACTCGTTTTTACCGCATTGCTGACAGTGGATGGAGTCGCAACGCCATGGCCGTTGCGTAATAAGCAGGGCAGTGAAAATGGCATCAACTTATGCAAGCGATCTCGTTATCGATCTTTCGGGCCAATGGCGTCTGGCATCGGCCGAGGGTGATCACGCAACCAACATGACGATCCCGGGTGACGTCCATACGGCGCTCCATGAGGCGTCGATCATTCCCGATCCCTACTTGGGCCGCAACGAGAACGACGTGCAGTGGGTGGCGCATCGCGACTGGATCATCGAGCGCCGTTTTACGGTCGATGATGTCGATGCCGACTGGTATCTCGATATCGACAATCTCGACACGGTGGCGGTGGTCTTCGTCAATGATGTGCCGGTGCTTGCAGCCGACAATTGTTTCCGGCGCTACCGACCGGACGTGTCCTCGGCTCTCCAGCCGGGTGAAAACGTCATCCGCATCCATTTCCATTCCAGCATCAAGGCAGGCGCCGATCGCCAGACGGCTCAGCCTTTTTATGTACCGTATCACCCGGGCAACTCACCCATCCCCAATGGCAATCTTCTGCGTAAACCGCAGTGCCATTTCGGCTGGGATTGGAACATCGCGATCGTGCCACTCGGCCTTTATGGAAACATCATGCTGCGCCGGCTTGAGACTGCGCGCATTGAGCATGTCACGACCACACAGCATCACAAGGATGGCGGTGTTGAACTGCATGTCGAAGTCACACTACATGCTGCTCATCCTGCCAGCCTGCCTGTGCATCTGTCGCTCGGCGATGAACGGCTACGCCTCGATTGCGGCGTCTCCGTCGGTGAGACGGTCATCCGCCACGTGTTCTTCGTCGAGAATCCCAAGCTCTGGTGGCCGGCAGGCAGCGGCGAGCAGACGCTCTATACGCTGAGCGTCGAATTGCCCGACGAGACGATGACCCGTCAGATCGGCTTGCGCACGGTCGAGCTTTTGACCGACAAGGATGAGGCCGGCAGCCGTTTTGCACTTCGCGTCAATGGCCGCGAGATCTTCTGCCGCGGTGCGAACTGGATCCCCTCGGACGCGCTGTTTTCGCTCTCAAGTGCAGAGAAGACTGAAGACCTGCTTCTGTCCGCCGTCGAAGCCAATATGAACATGATCCGCGTCTGGGGCGGTGGCTTCTACGAGCCGGATTGGTTCTATGATCTTTGTGACCGGTTGGGCCTGATGGTCTGGCAGGATTTTATGTTTGCCTGCAATCTTTACCCTTGCACCGAAGACTTCCTCGACAATGTCGAGCTTGAGGTCGATTACCAGGTGAAGCGGTTGGCCTCGCATCCATCGATCGCGCTCTGGTGCGGCGACAATGAACTCGTTGGCGCGCTGAACTGGTTCGAAGAATCGCGCAACAATCGCGACCGTTATCTTGTCGCCTATGATCGCCTCAACCGTACCATCGAGCGTGCCCTGAAGAAGGCGGCCCCGTCGGCCATCTGGTGGCCGTCAAGCCCGGCCTCCGGCTATCTGGATTATGGCGATGCATGGCACGCGGATGGTTCGGGCGACATGCATTACTGGTCCGTCTGGCACGAGAACAAATCCTTCGATGATTACCGGACGGTGCGTCCGCGGTTCTGCTCGGAGTTCGGTTTCCAGTCCTATACGTCCATGCCGATTATCCGCACCTATGCGGACACCAAGGACATGAACATCTCGTCGCCTGTGATCGAGCTCCATCAGAAGAATGCGGGTGGCAATGAGCGCATTGCTGGGACGATGTTCCGCTATTTCCGCTTCCCGAAGGACTTTGAGAACTTCGTCTATGTCAGCCAGGTGCAACAGGCGCTCGCCATCAAGACGGCCGTCGAATATTGGCGTTCGCTCAAACCCCATTGCATGGGCACGCTCTATTGGCAGCTGAACGACACCTGGCCGGTCGCCTCGTGGTCGAGTCTCGACTATGGCGGTAGCTGGAAAGCCCTTCATTATGCGGCACGGCGCTTCTTTCAGCCGGTCGCCGTGTCAGCCGTTCCGTCTGAAGACGGTAAGTCGGTTCGCTTCTCCATGGTCAACGATACGTTGGACGACGTCGAAATCGACATGAACATCTTCGCGATGGCGCTCGATGGCGTTCGGATTCCGCTGAAATCCGCCAATGGCACCTGCGGACCGGATGCCGCATCGCTTCTGACCGAGATCGACCTGGATCAAGTTCCAACCGGCGCGCTGCTTTCCTGGAATTTCATCGCCTCCAACGGCATGTTGGGCGAGGGGCATCACGTGCGTGACACCTACAAGGCGCTCGATCTGCGGCCCTCGGGTCTCAGCCATCAGGTGACGGCGCTGGACAATGGGGACTTCGAGCTGGAGGTTCAGGCGCAAGGCCTTGCGCTATTCGTCATGGTGGAAGCCGATACCGCCGGGCGCTATTCTGACAACCTCTTCGATCTGGCTGCCGGAGAAAGCCGTCGCATCGTCTTCTCGCCAAGCGACAAATCGAGGACGGGCAAGCCGTCATTTAAGCTCTTCGATCTGTACACGTCGCAGTCACAGGCTTGAAAGCCGACTATGATCTTCTAATCTGACTGCACCACGATCCGCCGCCTTCGCGGCGGATCAGCGATTCCACACAAGGGAGGAAAACCATGGCCTGGCAACCGGCTGAAAACCGCTACGCATCCATGAAGTACAATCATTGCGGCCGCACCGGCCTCAAGCTTCCGGCCATATCGCTTGGTCTCTGGCACAATTTCGGCAACGATTTTTCCCATAAGACGAAGCAGGAGATTTGCCGCAAAGCCTTCGATCTCGGCATCACCCATTTCGATCTTGCGAACAATTACGGTCCGCCTCCAGGCAGCGCCGAGAGCGCTTTCGGCGAAATCCTCAAAACCGATTTTGCCGGTTATCGCGACGAGCTTATCATCTCCTCCAAGGCGGGCTACAATATGTGGCCGGGTCCTTATGGCGAATGGGGTAGCCGCAAATATCTGATCTCGTCCTGCGACCAGAGCCTGAAGCGCATGGGTCTCGACTATGTCGATATCTTCTATTCCCACCGTTTCGACCCGGACACGCCACTGGAGGAGACCTGTGGTGCGCTCGATCACATCGTGCGGTCGGGCAGGGCGCTCTATGTCGGCATATCGTCGTATAATTCGCAGCGCACCCGTGAGGCTGCGGCGATCCTGAAAGATCTCGGCACGCCCTGCATCATCCATCAGCCGAGCTATTCGATGATCAACCGTTGGATCGAGGAGGACGGCCTTGTCGATACGCTGGAAGAACTCGGCATCGGTTCCATCGTCTTCTCTCCGCTGGCACAGGGCATGCTGACGACGAAGTATCTGAACGGCGTGCCGGATGCGAGCCGCGCCAGCCAGAACAAGTCGCTCAACCCTGCCTTCCTCAATGATCGCAACATCGAGAATATACGCGGGCTGAATGCCATCGCCGAACGGCGTGGACAGACGCTGGCGCAGATGGCGATTGCCTGGGTTCTGCGCGGCGGTCATATCACCTCTGCACTGATCGGCGCAAGCCGGCCTGAACAGGTGGAAGATTGCGTGAAGGCTCTTGAGAAGCCGGACTTCACCGCGGACGAACTGGCCGAAATCGATCGCTATGCACGCGATGCGGATATCAACCTCTGGGCCAAATCTGCCGAACTGAAAAAGTAAGGCAAGAGGACCGCTCGGACATTCTAGTCCGAGCGGCCACAGTCGACTTGCTCGTCACATTAGAGATCGTGAACTTTAATTTCTTCCTCTAAGCCATAGTCAACATTACGATATTGTAATTTCATGCTTCAGTTTCCATTCATCCTCGGCGCGGTAGGGTCATCCCATCAGAACAGGAAAGGAAACACCCATGAAAAAGCTCGTCACCGTTTTTCTGGCTGCGACAATTCTCGCAGCGCCGATGGCCCAGGCGCAGGGTCGCCATGACTACGGGCATGACCGCCGTGGGGTTCACGAACGGACTGTCACGACCAAGAAGGTGATCATCAAGAAGCACCGCTGGGACCGCGGTCAGCGTTTGACGCCGGCCGAGCGCCGTCACTTCGTCGACCGTCGTGAATATCGCCGCTATCACCTCAGAGAACCGCGCCGCAATGAGCGCTGGGTGCGCGTCGACAATCAGTTCCTGTTGATCAATGCCGTCAGCGGCCTGATCATCGGCCTCGCCGCAGCGCGGTAAGCAATAAACAAGAAAGCGGGCGCAGCGAGCGCCCGCTTTCTTTTACTGGGTCAGGCTGCCTGTCTGTTCCAATCGGGGAATGGATCGTTCAGCGTCTGCCAGGCATCCGGCGTAAAGCTTTCGGCATGTACAAGGCAGGCATCGAGTTCATGGCGCAGTGCTGCCTCGCTCATGGGGTCGGCGCCGATGAAGACGATCTCTTGTCGCCTGTCTCCCCAGATAGTGTCCATGTAAGGTGCCAGCATCTTCTCGAAGCTCGGATCATCCGGCCAACGTGTTTTAGGCACGGAGGACCACCAGAGCCCCATCTTGCCGGTTTTCACCAAGGCGCCCGCCTGGCTGATTTCGCCAACATGGCTGGGCCGTGTGGCTAGCCAGAAGAAGCCCTTGGCGCGGATGACACCCGGCCAGTCGCGGTTGATGAAGGCATGGAAGCGAGCGGGGTCGAAGGGCCTCTTTGCCCGATAAACGAAGGAGCGGATGCCGTATTCTTCCGTTTCCGGTATGTGGCCCTTGAAGCCATGCAACTCCTTGAACCAGAGCGGATGCGTCTCGGCCTTGGCAAAATCGAAGAGGCCAGTGCCGAGTACGTCCGCTGAATCGACCTGTCCGAAATCGGCTTCGACAAGACGGGCGTCGGGATTGAGGCCGACGACGATCTTGCGGGCAGCATCAAGCTCTGCGGGGCTCGCGGCCGAGACCTTGTTCAGCACCACGACATTGGCGAATTCAATTTGTTCGACCAAGAGATCGACGAGTGTGCGGTTGTCACCTTCACCCGCCGTTTCGCCGCGATCCGCCAGAAAGTCAGCCGAGCCGTAGTCCTTCAGCAGATTGGCGCAATCGACCACGGTGACCATGGTGTCAAGCTGCGCGACATCCGACAGGCTGTCACCCTTGTCGTCGCGGAAGTCGAATGTGGCTGCAACCGGTAGCGGTTCGGCAATGCCGGTGGACTCGATCAGCAGGTAATCGAAACGATCCTGCTCAGCCAATTGCCTGACCTCGTTCAACAGGTCGTCTCTCAGCGTGCAACAGATGCAGCCATTGGTCATCTCGACCAACTGCTCCTGCGTGCGCGACAGGTTTGCCCCGCCATCGCGAATAAGAGCCGCATCGATGTTGACCTCGCTCATATCGTTGACAATCACCGCGACTCGCAGTCCCTCGCGATTACCGAGAATATGATTGAGAAGGGTGGTTTTGCCGGCTCCAAGAAAGCCGGAAAGAACTGTGACAGGCAGCTTCTTTTTCATATCACAACCTCATTTGTTATAACATTACATTGATGGTCCGAAAGAAGGGCGGTCCGTGCCGCCCTTTGTTCTCCCGTCAGATCAGGACAGGCAGTTCTTCAGCGAATTTGCGATGCCGCGCATCAGCTTGAAATAGAGATCGGGTCCCGCTTCCAGCGTGCCGGCCTCCGGGTCAAGCGTACCGGATTTGGCGTTGGTGCCTTCGATGACGACGTTGACCAGTTTCGGCTCGAATTGCGGTTCGGCAAATACGCAGGTCGCGTTGAGTTCCTTGACCTTGGCCTGGATCTGCTTGATGCGATCGGCACCCGGCATGTTTTCAGGGCTCACGGTGATGGAGCCTGCCGTCTTCACACCATAACGGTGTTCGAAATACTGGTAGGCATCATGGAAAACGATGAAGGGCTTGTCCTTGATCGGCGCGACGGTTGCCGCAAGTTCCTTGTCGAGCGCGTCGAGATTGTCGACCAGCTTCTTGGTGTTTTCCTGGTAGGTCTTGGCATTGGCGGGATCGGCGGTCATCAGCGTCTTTTCGATTTCCGTCGCCATGGCCCTTGCATTGGCAGGATCCAGCCAAAGATGCATGTCGTATTCGCCGTGGTCGTGTCCGTCCTCATGCGCATGGGCGTGCTCACCCTCATGCGCGTGGTCGTGGCCTTTTTCGCCTTCATGCGCATGATCATGACCCTCGTGATCATGTCCTTCATGATCGTGCTTATCGTCGCCTTCATGGGCATGGTCGTGACCTTCCGCCTCCGCATGGTCATGACCTTCATGGTCGCCATGGTCATGGGCTTCGAAGGGGCCACCTTCGCGGAAACTCAGCTTTTCGATGCCGGGCGCGTCGTCCAGTTCGATAACTGTTGCCTTTCCGGCCAGCGATTCCAGCGGCTTTTCCAAAAACTTCTCCAGTCCGTCACCGACCCAAAACACAACATCTGCATTTTCGAGCGCCTTGGCATTGGACGGCTTGAGGCTATAGGTGTGGGGTGATGCACCACCATCGACGATGACCTGCGGCACTGCGACACCCTCCATGATGGCTGCCACCAGCGAGTGGATCGGCTTGATCGACACAACGACATTGGGTGCTGCCATGGCATTCGAAGCGCCGATCATGGCGGCAGAGGCGAGGAGGAGGGCGGCGAGTGACTTCATAGGGTATGCTCCACTTGTATCGAAGTGTAATGTTATTACATAAGTTGCGTAACGCTATAACGTATGCCATAGCCATGTGCAACAGCCGCAATCGGAAAATCCCATGCTTCATTCTCCGGCCAAAAACGACGGAAACCTCGTCTCCCTGTCCAGTGCAGGTGTGAGACGCAGCGGGCGTTGGCTGGTGCGCGGCGTCGACTTTTCCGTCCGTCGCGGCGAGATCGTGACGCTGATTGGACCGAATGGATCTGGCAAGTCCACGAGTGCCAAGATGGCGATTGGCGTGATGAAGCCGGATGAAGGAAAGGTCGAGCGTTTGGCTGGCCTGAAGGTTGGCTATGTGCCGCAAAAGCTTTCCGTTGACTGGACGATGCCTTTGACCGTCTGGCGGCTGATGACGCTGACCGGAGCCTTGCCGCCACGGGAAATCGACGCGGCCTTGAATGCCACCGGCATTGCGCATCTCGCCAAGGCCGAGGTCCAGCATCTGTCGGGTGGAGAGTTCCAACGTGCGCTTCTGGCGCGTGCGATTGCCCGCAAGCCCGATCTGCTCGTTCTGGATGAGCCGGTTCAGGGTGTGGATTTTTCCGGCGAGATTGCGCTTTATGATCTTATCAAGACTATCCGCAATTCCACCGGCTGCGGCATTCTCCTGATCTCCCATGATCTGCACGTGGTGATGGCGGAGACCGATACGGTCATTTGCCTGAATGGCCATGTCTGCTGCCGTGGGACGCCGCAGGCCGTGAGCCAGAGCCCGGAATATATGCGCCTCTTTGGCGGTGCGGCTGCCAAGGGGCTGGCAGTCTATAGCCACCACCATGATCATACCCATCTGCCGGATGGACGCGTCATGCATTCCGACGGCTCGGTGACGGACCATTGCCATCCCGATGACGGGCACCATCACGAGCATGATCACGCCGATGATCATGTCCACGCTCATGATCATACTCATGACCAACATGAGGATGCCTGCGGCTGCGGTCATCATCATGATCATCGCTCCGATGACACGACCCATGCGCCCGGAGTGAAACATGTTTGACGACTTCTTCATCCGCGCCATCTTTGCAGGCGTCGGCGTCGCGCTGACCGCCGGGCCGCTTGGCTGCTTCGTGGTCTGGCGGCGCATGGCCTATTTCGGCGATACCATGGCGCATTCGGCGCTGCTCGGTGTGGCGCTCTCGCTGCTGCTTCAGCTGAACCTGATCATCAGCGTCTTTCTTGTTGCCGCCGCGGTGTCTCTGCTGTTGCTCTTGCTGCAACGGCGTCAGGCTCTGTCAGCAGATGCGCTGCTGGGTATTCTGTCGCATTCCGCACTTGCCTTTGGTCTCGTTATCGTTGCCTTCATGACATGGGTGCGGATCGATCTTGTCGCCTTTCTCTTCGGCGATATTCTTGCCGTCTCGGTCACCGATATTCAGATGGTCTGGGGTGGCGGCATCCTTGTGCTCCTGGCGATCGTCTATCTTTGGAAGCCGCTTTTGGCCTCGACGGTCAATGCCGAGCTGGCTGAGGCGGAAGGACTGCGGCCGGAACGTTCGAAGCTTCTCTTTATGCTGCTGATGGCGCTTGTCATTGCCATCGCCATGAAGATTGTCGGCATCATGCTGATCACATCGCTGCTGATCATTCCAGCAGCAACGGCCAGACGCTTCTCGTCGACACCGGAAATCATGGCGGTGCTGGCGTCGCTCATCGGTGCTGTCGCCGTCATCGGCGGACTGATGGGATCGCTGCAATATGACACGCCGTCCGGCCCGTCGATTGTCGTTGCCGCCGTCTTGCTTTTCGTCTTGAGTCTTTTGCCTGTGCCGGGACGGTCGCGCAGTGCCGAGCAGGGAGTGAACTGATGAACATGAATACGAATGCGAAGAACCTCACGCGCAACCAGTCGCTGGTCTACGACGCGCTGTCCCGCTCGCAGGCACCGCTCAGCGCCTATGTGATCCTCGACAAGCTGAGGGACAGCGGCTTTCGCGCGCCCCTGCAGGTTTATCGTGCGTTGGAAAAGCTGATCGAGTTCGGTCTGGTCCACCGTTTGGAGAGCCTGAACGCTTTCGTAGCCTGCTCCCATACGAGCGCAGACTGCTGCACCCATCACCACGGCACGGTGGCCTTCGCCATCTGCAACGCCTGCGGCCAGGTGACGGAGTTTCACGATCACGAGATCGATCATCGCCTTGGCGATTGGGTCAAGGGACAGAAGTTCAGGGCCGAAAAGACGACGATCGAGATCCGTGGTCTTTGCGAGGCCTGTGCAGTTTAGTCTCAAAAGCACGAGGTTGGAGGGTATGCGGGCAGCCTAGACAGGCTTTAGTTCTTCGGCAAAGCGCTTCCAGTTGGCCACATATTTTTCTGCCGATTTTTTGATGCCCTCGGCGGCCTTTTCATCCAGTGTGCGGACGACGCGGGCAGGGGAACCGACGATCAGGGAATTGTCGGGGAACTCCTTGCCCTCGGTGACAAGCGCATTGGCGCCGACGAGGCAGTTTTTGCCGATCTTCGCACCGTTCAGGATTGTCGCTCCCATGCCGATCAGGGTGTTGTCGCCGATCGTGCAGCCGTGGATGATAGCGTGGTGGCCGATGGTGCAGTCCTCGCCGATCGTTGCGGGAAAACCCGGATCGCTGTGCACCATGACGCCTTCCTGAATGTTCGTGCCGCGGCCAACCGTCATTGGCTCGTTATCGCCGCGCAACGTCGCGCCGAACCAGATGCCGACATCGTCACCCAGGGTAACGGAGCCGATGACATTGGCATCCGGCGCGATCCAGTATCGATCCGCTGCTGGCAGGTTGGGCACTCTCGTTCCGAGGCGATAGACTGGCATAGGCGGATCTCCGATTTCTGTTCGGGTGTCAGACGACCTTGACCGTCAAAGTGCCGACGCCATCCACGCCGCACTCCATGATGTCGCCCTTGACAACTGGGCCGACGCCAGCCGGCGTGCCGGTCATGATCACATCGCCAGCGGCCAGCGTGAAGACCTTCGACAGTTCGGCGATGATTTCCGCAGTCTTCCAGATCATCTGATCGAGATCGCCGGATTGCTTGCGCGCGCCGTTCACATCGAGCCACACCGCACCCTTGTCCGGATGTCCGATCTTCGAGGCCGGAACGAGTGGCGAAATCGGTGCGGAGAATTCAAAGGCCTTTGCGCCTTCCCAGGAGCGGCCCATCTTCTTCAATCCGTCCTGCATGTCGCGCCGGGTCATGTCGATGCCGACACCATAGCCCCAGACGTGATCGAGCGCGCCGTCTACCGAGATATTCGAGCCGCCGCTTTTCAGTGCGACAACACATTCGACTTCGTAATGAACGTTGGAAGAGAGGGGCGGGTACGGAAAGTCTTGGCCGGCGGGCAGCAGGTTGTCCGGGTTCTTCTGGAAGAAGAAGGGAGGCTCGCGGGATGGATCATGGCCCATCTCGATAGCGTGGTCCGCGTAGTTGCGCCCAACGCAATAGACCCGCCGCACGGGGAAGGTTTCGTTCGTGCCTTCGACGGGCAGGAGAACGGGTTGGGGGGCGGGGATTACTGTTGCGGACATAATGGCACTCCTTCTTGGGAGAGGTGTTGTCCCGCAATTTCAAGGTGATTTCCAGTCCAATCTTTCTGCAATCTTCGCCGTCAGGACAGGAGCCACACGACACAGCCCCCTACGACAATGAAGGCGACGATGACCGCGAGCAGCCGGCCAACACCGGCATTGGTGTTGCTGTCGGCGCCAACGATGCTACAATAGAGAGACTTCTCGTCGCTCTTCTCACTCATCATGATCTCCCCAGAATCTTGTGACACCGTGTTTCACAAACCCTTTCGGTCATTGAGGGTTCCGCTTCGTGCATCGCGGATTTGAAAAGACGCGGGTAGATCGCTCAGCCATTCCGCCTTATATGGACCCGAAACGCTGTTCCTCTGAGCCTTCGATACGTCTATGTCACGCGAAGGAGACGAGGCGGCAATCAAGGATTGGCCGACGATTATGACGATGACTTCTCAACGCAAGGATGGCGCGTCGCATTATGCGCGTGGAAAAGTATTCGCCGTCGCGCCGATGATCGACTGGACCGATACGCGTTGCCGCTTCCTGCATCGCCAGCTTTCGCAGCATGCGCTTCTCTATACGGAGATGATCGTGGCCGATGCCATCATCCATGGCAAGCGTGACAAGCTGCTTGAGTATCACCCTCAAGAACATCCCGTGGCGTTGCAACTTGGCGGCTCCGATCCCGGAAAGCTTGCCGAGGCTGTCAAGATTGCCTCGGACTATGGCTATGACGAGATCAATCTCAATGTCGGCTGTCCGTCCGACCGCGTTCAGTCCGGCACCTTCGGCGCGTGCCTGATGCGCGAGCCTGAGACCGTTGCGGCTTGCGTCGAGGCGATGAAGGCCGTGGCGACCGTGCCTGTCACTGTAAAGTGCCGCATTGGCGTGGATGACCAGGAGCCGGACGCTGTTCTTCCAGACTTCATCGCACGTATGGTTGCCGCAGGGGCGGACTCTGTCTGGATCCACGCCCGCAAGGCATGGCTTCAGGGACTGTCACCCAAGGAAAACCGCGAAGTGCCGCCGCTGGATTATCAATTGGCTTATCGCATGAAGCAGGAATTTCCCGATCTCTTCATCGGCATCAATGGTGGGATCACCGATCTCGATCAGGCGGACGAGCATTTGAAGCATATGGATGGGGTCATGCTGGGGCGTGCTGCCTATCATAACAGCTCGATCCTTGCGGAGGTGGATCACCGCATCTATGGCGCGCCGTCCCGCGATCTCGATCCAGGCGCCTTGCGCGACGCGATGATGGCCTATGCGGAAGATTATATTGCCAAGGGCGGCCGCCTGAACCACGTCACCCGCCATATGGTCGGTCTGTTTCAGGGATTGCCCGGCGCACGGCGCTTCCGGCAAATCCTCTCCAGCGACGCGACAAAGCCCGGCGCCGGCTGCGAAGTCATTGCCGCCGCCTTCGACGCCATCGACTTCGAGCGAGCGCCAGCGGCAATCGACGCATAATCGAGCGTAAGGGTCAGATGAGGGTCTGCAGCAGCTGCGCGCCGTTCGGCGCGTTGACCTTGCCGCCGGTAATGAAAAAGGCGAAAACATCGCGCGGCGTCTTCTCGGCTTTTCGGTCGGGCGCGATCATCGGAAGATCGTCGGGCGCGCCGCCAGCTGCATAGGTCTTCAGGCGCTCGCTCCACGCCTTCACATCCTTCTCAGGATAGCAGGTCTCGATATCGTCATCGCCCTTTTGTAGACGGCAATAGACGAAATCCGCCGTCACATCCGGCAGCATTGGATAGTCGTGATGATCGGCGCAGACCACAGCAACATTGTGCTTGGCCAATAGCTCGATGAATTCCGGTACTTGGAAGCTGTCGTTGCGCACTTCGACGACATGCTGCAACTTCAACCCGTCCTGCTTTTCCGGCAACAAGGCCAGGAAGGCGGCAAAGTCCTCCGGCTCGAATTTCTTCGTCGGCGCGAACTGCCAGAGGATCGGGCCGAGATGCTCGCCAAGTTCGGTCAGCCCCTGCGTCAGGAACTTCGTCATCGATTCCTCTGCTTCGGCCAGAACCTTGCGGTTGGTGACGAAACGGCTGGCCTTCAGCGAGAAAATGAAACCATCTGGCACTTCGGACGCCCACTTGGCGAAGGTCGCGGGTTTCTGGCTGCCATAATAGGTGCCGTTCACCTCGATCGCCTTCAACTTGGAGCTTGCATATTCCAACTGGCGCTTCTTGGTGAGCTTCTCAGGATAGAACGTGCCTTCCCAAGGCTCGAAGGTCCAGCCGCCGATACCGGCGCGGATCGTTCCCGACTTGCTCATCCGTCTCTCCAATCAACGCGAAATTGCCATGTGAAGGGGGCGGATCACTCCGCCGCCTGAATATTCTTTTCCGGATGGCGCTCCAGCAGCTCCTTGAGGAACTGGCCGGTATAGGAGCGCTTCTCCTTGACGATCTGCTCGGGCGTGCCGGCTGCCACGACCTCACCACCGCCGGTGCCGCCCTCCGGGCCGATATCGATGATGTAGTCGGCCGTCTTGATGACCTCGAGATTGTGCTCTATGACCACGACAGAGTTGCCCTGATTGACCAGCTCATGCAGCATTTCCAGAAGCTTCTTCACATCGTGGAAATGCAGGCCGGTCGTCGGTTCATCGAGGATGTAGAGCGTCCGGCCAGTCGAGCGCTTGGACAATTCCTTGGCAAGCTTGACGCGCTGCGCTTCGCCGCCCGACAGCGTGTTTGCCTGCTGGCCGACCTTGATGTAGCCGAGCCCAACGTCGAAAAGCGACTGCAGCTTGTCCCTCACGGCAGGCACGGCGGCAAAGAACTCCACGCCTTCTTCCACCGTCATGTCCAGCACATCGGCAATCGATTTGCTCTTGAAGGTCACATCCAGCGTCTCGCGATTGTAGCGCTTACCGTGGCAGACATCGCAGGTGACATAGACATCCGGCAGGAAGTGCATCTCGATCTTGATCACGCCATCGCCCTGGCAGGCTTCGCAACGCCCACCCTTGACGTTGAAGGAGAAGCGGCCCGGTGCGTATCCACGGGCCTTCGCCTCCGGCAGACCGGCGAACCAGTCACGAATAGGCGTAAAGGCGCCGGTATAGGTGGCCGGGTTGGAGCGTGGTGTACGACCGATCGGCGACTGGTCGATGTCGATGACCTTGTCGATAAACTCGAAGCCATCGATGCGATCGTGTTCTGCCGGAATCTCGCGCGCGCCCATGACGCGGCGTGCGGCAGACTTGTAGAGCGTTTCGATCAGGAAGGTGGACTTGCCGCCGCCCGATACGCCGGTGACAGCTGTGAAGACGCCGAGCGGTACGGAGGCTGTGACGTTCTTCAGATTGTTGCCACGCGCGCCAACGACCTTGATCTCCTTGCCCTTCTTCGGCTTGCGCCGTTCGGCTGGAACAGGAACGCCCATTTCGCCGGAAAGGTACTTGCCCGTCAGCGAGTTCGGGTTGGCCATCACTTCCTGCGGCGTGCCCTCGGCAATGACCTGGCCACCATGGATGCCGGCAGCCGGGCCAATATCGACCACGTAATCGGCCGTGAGAATGGCGTCCTCGTCATGCTCGACGACGATGACGGTGTTGCCGATATCGCGAAGATGCTTCAGCGTTTCCAGCAGGCGAGCATTATCGCGCTGGTGCAGACCGATCGAGGGTTCGTCCAGAACGTAAAGAACGCCGGTCAGGCCGGAGCCGATCTGCGACGCCAGACGGATACGCTGGCTCTCACCGCCAGACAGCGTGCCGGAATTGCGCGACAGGCTGAGATAATCGAGACCGACGTCATTGAGGAAGCGCAGACGTTCGCGGATTTCTTTCAGAATGCGAACGGCGATTTCGTTCTGCTTGGCGTTCAGCTTTTCCGGCAGGCCTTCGAACCAGTCGCGAGCGACCTTGATCGACATCTGCGTGACTTCGCCGATATGCAGTGTGTTGATTTTGACGGCGAGCGCCTCGGGCTTCAGGCGATAACCGGCGCAGGCCGGGCAGGGGGCTGCCGACATGTAGCGCTCGATCTCTTCGCGCGCCCAGGCGCTGTCCGTTTCCTTCCAGCGGCGTTCGAGGTTGGGCACGATGCCTTCAAAATTCTTCACCGTCTTGTAGGAGCGGGCACCGTCCTGATACTGGAACTCGATCTTCTCGTCGGTGCCTTTCAGGATCGCTTTCTTCGCGGCATCCGTCAGGTCGCTCCAACGGCTGGAGAGCTTGAAGCCGAAGGCTTTGCCGAGTGCTTCCAGCGTCTGGTTGTAATAGGGCGAGGAGGACTTGGCCCACGGCGCAATAGCGCCATCCTTCAGCGTGCGCGCAGGCTCCGGCACGATCAGTGCCTCATCCACCTTCTGCTGCGAGCCCAGACCATCGCAGGTCGGGCAGGCACCGAAAGGGTTGTTGAAGGAGAAGAGACGCGGCTCGATCTCGGGAATGGTGAAGCCGGAAACGGGGCAGGCGAATTTTTCTGAAAACAGCACCCGCTCATGCGTTTCGTTGAGCGACTTGTTGGCGGAACCGCCGGCGGACGTTTCTTCCGCAGGCAGCGGCTTGTCGGCAAACTCCGCAACGGCCAGACCGTCCGCGAGCTTCAGGCAGGTCTCAAGGCTGTCGGCCAGGCGCGCGGCCATGTCTGGTCGCACTACGGCGCGATCCACCACCACATCAATATCGTGCTTGTACTTCTTGTCGAGGGCAGGAACGTCGGCAATCTCGTAGAACTGGCCATCCACCTTGACGCGCTGGAAGCCCTTCTTCATCAGCTCGGCGAGTTCCTTTTTGTACTCGCCTTTACGACCACGCACGATGGGTGCGAGAATGTAGAGACGCGTGCCCTCCTCGAAGGCAAGGATGCGGTCGACCATCTGGCTCACGGTCTGGCTTTCGATTGGCAGACCGGTCACGGGCGAATAGGGAACGCCGACGCGCGCGAAGAGAAGGCGCATATAGTCGTAGATTTCCGTCACCGTGCCGACTGTCGAACGCGGGTTGCGCGAAGTCGTTTTCTGCTCGATGGAGATCGCCGGTGACAGACCCTCGATCTGGTCCACATCCGGCTTCTGCATCATCTCCAGAAACTGGCGCGCATAGGCCGAAAGGCTTTCCACATAGCGGCGCTGCCCCTCGGCATAGATGGTATCGAAAGCCAGCGACGACTTGCCGGAACCGGACAGGCCCGTCATGACGATCAGCTTGTTGCGCGGCAAATCAAGGTCGATCCCCTTGAGATTGTGCTCGCGCGCGCCGCGGATGGAAATCGTCTTCAATTCACTCATGACAAGGCTCTGGATTTCAGCTGTTTGGACGGATCGGTTCTTATGTCATCATCTGGAACGGCGTGTCGAGACGATTGACGTTCCGGTATGGTCTTGCCCGGCGCGCTCTCGCCTAGGAATGCTTCTGGATATGCTTGACTCACTCACCACGCCTTAATAGAACAAAAAAGGAACATATTGCAACTATGCCCGTTGGCAAGAACATTCCTTGTGGATTGTCGTTCCACTCGCTGCCCATCGCGACGAGGGATGGTCTATGGTGCGCGGGACTTTTGAACAGGAAAAATGCCGTTCATGACGTTCGGCAGACAGGAAGATAAATATGGCTGGCAGCGTAAACAAGGTTATTCTGGTCGGAAATGTCGGCGCTGATCCGGAAATTCGCCGCACGCAGGATGGCCGACCAATCGCCAACCTGCGCATCGCGACGTCGGAAAGCTGGCGCGACCGCAATTCGGGCGAGCGCAAGGAAAAGACCGAATGGCACACGGTCGTTGTCTTCAACGAAGGCCTGTGCAAGGTCGTTGAGCAATACGTCAAGAAGGGCGCCAAGCTCTACATCGAAGGCGCGCTGCAGACCCGCAAATGGCAAGACCAGAACGGCAATGACCGTTACTCGACGGAAATCGTTCTCCAGGGCTTCAACTCGACGCTGACCATGCTTGACGGTCGTGGCGAAGGCGGCGGCGGTGGCCGTGGCGGAGACTTTGGTGGCGGTGGCGATTACGCCGGCGGCGGCTCCTATGGTGGGGGCAGCGGTGGCGGTTACGACCAGCAGCCCGCGCGTGGCGGCGGTGCGTCGCGCGGTGGCCAGCCCTCCGGCGGCAACTTCTCCAACGATCTGGACGACGATATCCCGTTTTGATGACGGCGGTTGAGGCAAGCGTTGTTTTGCGCGCTCATGCCAATTGATAAGACAATATGAAGGGGTGGCGGTTACGCTGCCCCTTATTTCTTTAGTCATTGAAGGATACGCATATGCCCGACCAGACATCACCTTCCCCGCAACCTGCCACATGGCGGATCGTCCTGGCCTTCATCCTCGATTTTTTTACGGCGTTCTGGGTGCTGGGCTTCCTCGTCGCGTCGATCCTGGGCGGCCGCACGGAAAACGGCTTCGAGCTGAATGGCCTATCGGCCATCGTCTTCTTCGCCTCCATCGTCGCCTATTTTGTTGTGTTCAACAAATATCTCGGTGGAACGATCTGGAAGCGTTTGCTGAAGGCGAAGCGGTGAGCGAGGGGTCCGTTTGAGGAATTATGAATGGAGCAGCTAGGTTTTCCGCCTTCAATTTCGGCACTCGTCAAAGAATGTGAAAGATTTTGCGAGAAGGAGTGTTGCGGCCCAAATGCCTTCAGTTTTTCTCCTTTTAATATGATTTATCATCTCACGAAGTATGGAGAAGATATTTCATGGACCGATATCGAGTCACTCCAAGAACAACTAAGTGATTTTGCGGAAATGGTCCGAAGCTCTTACATGCCATCCGAGAAACTCGAGGTGCTGGAGATCAATGCGATACTGACAGTAGATCAACTGGTATGCCTAGTTGAAGAGATAGGCTTCGGGTTGATTCAGGCCCACGCGATCTATGCTCCGTATCGTGACGAGATCGAGGACAGGGAGTGGGAGTTCTCAAGGATGCTGAGGGCAACAGCCTGAAGGACATACGCCAGTCGGCGCGGTGCGCCGGTTGCTGCTGGCACGCTGCTCCTTGCGATAAGGATCGTCATTTATAAGTGACGTGCTTTAGAGACATCAGGGATGCATCTTTGCACCCTTGCAAATCTTGTCGACGATCTTCTTATCGGACCGCAACGCGAGACCAACGAGCTTGGCATTGTCCGGAGTGAACCTAGCAAAGACCTCTCGATTGGCGTCGTCGTGACCCGTTGCGAACATCTCTTCGATGTGGGCTGATGCCGTGACATTTCGCTCCAGCGTCCGCCGGTGAATGGTTCTCAGTGTCTCTTGGTCAGCGGTCAGAACCACAATTGGCTGGATGGACATCGGATTGTAGACATTATCAGCGGCATCCCGATATGCTTCGCCGATGATCGCGGGCGATTGAGCGATGATACCGCTTGTCAGAAAAGCGGTGACGTTTAGCTTTTGCCACGTAGCAAGGTCATCGCGAATGATGATCGCGATTTTGGTGTCGAACATGTCTTACTCCTTTGAAGGTATCGAGGACATCGAGCAACTAGCGGTGCAGCGGGCGCTGGGTCTTGAACGTTCGTGCGTGGAATTTCAGCCTGGCGTGCGCGTGGTTGCGGAAAGTAGAGGGATCGAGCGGACCGAGGTGCGGTTCCACGGCAATGGGTTTACACCGCATCGACACGACACCTACGCATTGGGGCTGACCCTGCACGGCGTGCAAACCTTTCGCTATCGCGGCGTCGAGCGGTTCAGCATGCCGGGAAATGTGATCGTGCTGCATCCGGACGAGGTTCACGATGGGGCTGCTGGAACGGATGCAGGGCTGATCTATCGCATGGTCTACATGCCGCCCGAGTTGATCGGCGCTATCGACGGTTACTCTCGCTCCTTGCCATTCGTGCCGGATCCCGTTGTCGCCAATGCCGAGTTGTCCCGTACGCTTGCCTATATTCTGTCGGACCTCGATCACGAACCCGATGATCTTGCCAAGGATGATGCGATCCAGCGGATCGGGACGATTCTCTCTCGCGAAGCAGAAGCACCGCGCAAACCGGTGACCAAGGTTGCGCAATCAGCTGTCTTGCGGGCGCGGGATTTTCTTCTCAGCCATAGTGATGAGCCGGTGCGATCCGCGACGCTCGAGAACATCACAGGGCTGGACCGGTATGCCCTTGCAAGGCATTTCAGGCAGTTGCTTGGCACAAGTCCGCACCGCTATCTCGTGATGCGCCGACTAGGCCGAGCAAAACAATTGCTGTTGGCGGGAAGCAATCTGGCAGGCGCGGCAGTCGAATCAGGCTTTGCGGATCAAGCTCACCTCACGCGACACTTTCGCGATACCTTCGGCATCACGCCGGGCCGGTGGCTGGCATTGCAGGATCGCAAAGACTGAAAAGCGTTAACTTGCTTGCCCTGATGCGAGTGTCGAAAACACGGTCAACGGATGGTTAAGCAAATGCGGCTATTGTGATTCCAGTAGCGCGTTTGAAGGCTGTTTTCAGAGTATGTGGACAAAGCATCATAAGAAAAGACGGTTCGGCCGTCTCGTTGTTCCAGCGATCACGGTCGCCTTTCTTTCCTATTTCGGCTATCATTCCATTCATGGCGATTTCGGGCTGGAAGCCATGGAGCGCCTGGAGCGCCAGCGTATTGCCAGAACCGCTGAGCGGGACAAGATCGTCAAGACCCGCGTGGCGCTGGAGCGTCAGGTGGAGTTGATGAGCGATGGGTCGCTTGAGCGGGATATGATCGACGAGATTTCGCGTTATCAGTTGAACATGTCGAAACCGGACGAAATCGTCATCATGAACGGATATATGTGATTAACCTAATTTCGGTTAATCATGGAATTTATTTTTAAATACAGTCGTTTACTTAGAATATGTGCCATGCGTTTATGGCATTGCTGTGGCGACCTTTCTTGCATATGTTACGCGCCGATCCAACCATTCTAATTCAACTAGGGAGGGATGAATGGCGCCGCGCAAAAACGCGTCTGTATCCGGCCGCAAGACAACGGCAAAGACGCCTGCCAAGGAATTCACCGGCAAGAACGCCCCGGATTTCGGCAAGGACGAAGAACTCCACGCGTATCGCGAGATGCTGCTCATCCGCCGCTTCGAGGAAAAGGCCGGCCAGCTTTATGGCATGGGCTTCATCGGCGGTTTCTGTCACCTCTACATCGGCCAGGAAGCCGTCGTCGTTGGTATGCAGATGTCGCAGAAGGAAGGCGATCAGGTCATCACCGCCTATCGTGACCACGGCCATATGCTGGCTGCCGGCATGAGCCCGCGCGGCGTGATGGCGGAACTGACCGGACGTCGCGGCGGCCTTTCCAAGGGTAAGGGCGGCTCGATGCATATGTTCTCCAAGGAGAAGCATTTTTACGGCGGCCACGGCATCGTCGGTGCGCAGGTTTCGCTCGGTACCGGTCTGGCCTTCGCCAACAAGTATCGCGGCAACGACAATGTGTCGGTGACCTATTTCGGTGACGGTGCGGCCAACCAGGGTCAGGTCTATGAGAGCTTCAACATGGCTGCTCTCTGGAAACTGCCAATCATCTACATCGTCGAAAACAACCGTTACGCCATGGGCACCTCGACCAGCCGTGCCACGGCGCAGTCGAACTATTCGCTTCGCGGTTCCGGCTTCGGCATCCCTGGCGTTCAGGTGGACGGCATGGACGTTCGCGCCGTCAAGGCTGCTGCCGACGAAGCTCTCGAGCATTGCCGCTCCGGCAAGGGTCCGATCATTCTGGAAATGCTGACCTATCGCTATCGCGGTCACTCCATGTCCGACCCGGCCAAGTATCGTTCCAAGGACGAAGTGCAGAAGATGCGCTCCGAGCATGACCCGATCGAGCAGGTCAAGGCGCGGCTTATGGAGCAGGGCTGGGCGAGCGAAGACGAGTTGAAGGCGATCGACAAGGATGTCCGTGACATCGTGGCCGACAGCGCCGACTTTGCCCAGAACGATCCAGAGCCGGATGTATCCGAGCTTTACACCGACATTCTGCTCTGATCGGGAAAGGGAAAACAATGCCAGTAGAAATTCTTATGCCCGCCCTTTCCCCCACCATGGAGGAAGGCACGCTTTCCAAGTGGTTGAAGAAAGAGGGTGACAAGGTCACCTCCGGCGACGTGATCGCGGAAATCGAAACCGACAAGGCGACGATGGAAGTGGAAGCCGTGGACGAAGGCGTCATCGGCAAGATCCTGATCGATGCCGGTACCGAAAACGTCAAGGTGAACACGGCAATTGCCGTTCTCCTTCAGGAAGGCGAAAGCGCAGACGACCTGTCGTCTTCCGCCGCACCGAAGAAGGAAGAGCCGAAGGCCGAAGCCGCAGGCTCCGGTTCTGATGCCGCCGGCGGCAAGGCCCGCGAAGCCAACGAAGAACCATCCGCTTCGAAAGAGACGGCGAAGGCTCCGGCTGCACCGAAGATCGAAGTTGCTGCCGATCCGGATATTCCGGGAGGCACCGAATTCGTCAGCCAGACCGTGCGCGAAGCGCTTCGCGATGCCATGGCTGAAGAAATGCGCTCCGACGAAAAAGTCTTCGTCATGGGCGAAGAGGTTGCCGAGTACCAGGGCGCCTACAAGATCACCCAGGGTCTCCTGCAGGAATTCGGTGCCAAGCGCGTCATCGATACGCCGATCACCGAGCACGGCTTTGCCGGTATCGGTGTTGGCGCTGCCATGACCGGTCTGAAGCCGATCGTCGAATTCATGACCTTCAACTTCGCCATGCAGGCGATCGACCAGATCGTCAACTCTGCCGCGAAGACGCTCTATATGTCTGGCGGTCAGATGGGCGCACCGATGGTGTTCCGTGGTCCGTCGGGCGCTGCTGCCCGCGTGGCTGCCCAGCACTCGCAGTGCTATGCCGCATGGTACAGCCACATCCCAGGCCTCAAGGTCGTCATGCCCTACACGGCAGCCGACGCGAAGGGCCTTTTGAAGGCGGCGATCCGCGATCCGAACCCGGTCATTTTCCTCGAAAACGAAATCCTTTACGGTCAGAGCTTCGACGTGCCGAAGCTGGATGATTTCGTCCTGCCGATCGGCAAGGCGCGCATTCACCGCAAGGGCAAGGATGCGACCATCGTTTCCTTTGGTATCGGCATGACCTATGCGGTCAAGGCTGTCGCCGAACTGGAAAAAGAAGGCATCGACGTCGAGCTGATCGACCTTCGCACCATCCGCCCGATGGATCTTCCAACGGTGATCGAATCCGTCAAGAAGACCGGCCGCCTGGTCACAGTCGAAGAAGGCTTCCCGCAGTCATCGGTCGGTGACTTCATCTCCAATCAGGTTCAGCGCGCTGCTTTCGATTATCTCGATGCACCGATCCTGACCATTGCCGGTAAGGACGTTCCGATGCCTTACGCTGCAAACCTGGAGAAGCTGGCTTTGCCGAACGTTGACGAAGTCATCCAGGCTGTCAAAGCCGTCTGCTACAAGTAAGGGGAGGGCGTTTCGATGCCTATCAACATCACCATGCCTGCCCTTTCTCCGACGATGGAAGAGGGCAATCTGGCCAAGTGGCTGGTCAAGGAAGGCGACAAGGTTGCTCCCGGCGACGTGATTGCCGAAATCGAGACCGACAAGGCGACCATGGAAGTGGAAGCTGTGGACGAGGGCACGGTCGCCAAGATCGTGGTCCCAGCCGGTACCGAAGCGGTCAAGGTGAATGCCTTGATCGCCATCCTTGCAGGCGAAGGCGAAGACGTGGCTGAGGCGGCAAAGGGTGGCGATGCTGCTCCTGCCAAATCAGAGGCGAAGGCTGAAGCTCCCAAGCAGGAAGCCAAGGCAGAGGCCCCGAAGGAAGAAAAGTCTGAAGCTGCTCCCAAGGCTGACAAGCCGGTTGCAGATCAGGCTGCTGCGCCTTCCACGCCAGCACCTGTGTCCAAGTCCGGCGAGCGCCTTTTTGCCTCGCCATTGGCACGCCGCATGGCAAAGGATGCCGGTCTTGATCTTTCCGCTGTGTCCGGCTCCGGCCCGCATGGCCGTATCGTCAAGTCTGACGTCGAAAAGGCTGTCGCGTCCGGTGGCGCAAAGGCTGCGCCGGCTGCTGCACAGGCACCTGCATCGTCGGCTGCTTCGGCTCCGGCCGCTGCCAAGGGTCCGTCTGACGACAGCGTTCTCAAGCTGTTTGCCGAAGGCTCTTACGAGCTTCTGCCGCACGACGGCATGCGCAAGACGATTGCTTTGCGCCTGACCGAGTCGACCCAGACGGTTCCGTCCTACACGGTGTCAATGGAATGCGAGCTCGATGCGATGTTGAAGCTTCGTGCCGAGATCAATGCTTCCGCGCCGGTGAAGAAGACCGAGAAGGGCGAGGTTCCGGCCTTCAAGCTCTCCGTCAACGACTTCATTATCAAGGCCATGGCGCTTGCACTGCGCGATGTTCCGATGGCGAATGCTGCCTGGACATCGACAGCCCGTGTTCTTCACAAGCACGCCGATGTCGGCGTTGCCGTGTCGATCCCGGATGGCCTGATCACGCCGATCGTCCGCAAGGCCGAGGAGAAGTCGCTTTCGGCTATCTCCAACGAGGTCAAGGATCTCGCCAAGCGTGCCCGCGACAAGAAGCTGAAGCCGGAAGAATACCAGGGCGGCACGACATCCGTGTCGAACCTCGGCATGTTTGGCGTTTCGTCCTTCACGTCGATCGTGAACCTGCCGCAGGCTTCGATCGTCTCCATCGGCGCTGGCGTCGAGAAGCCGGTCGTTCGCGGCGGCAAGCTCGAAGTCGGTACGGTGATGACGGCGACCTTCGCCTTCGACCACCGCGTCATCGATGGCGCGCTGGGCGCGGAGCTTGCTTCCGCCTTCAAGCGCTACATCGAAAGCCCGATGTCGATGCTGGTCTGATAAAATGGTCGAGCCGGATGCTGGTGTCAGCCTTCGGCTCTTCTCCTTCTGGAGGCGGATGTGACGAAGACCGTTCTTTGCTATGGCGACAGCCTGACATGGGGATATGACGCCGAGAATCTCGGGCGTCACGCCTTTGAAGATCGCTGGCCGAGCGTGCTGCAGAAGGCCCTGGGCGGTGAGGTCAATGTCATTGCCGAGGGCTTGAACGGGCGTACCACCGCCTACGACGATCATCTGGCAGATTGCGACCGCAATGGTGCGACGGTGCTTCCGACGATCCTCCACAGCCATGCACCGCTTGATCTCGTCATCATCATGCTCGGCACCAACGACCTGAAGCGCGGTATCGGTGCAGGTTCTGCAGTTGGTGCGGTCAAGGGCGTGGAGCGGCTGGTCAGTCTCATCCGGCATCATGCGTGGTCTTTCGAGGATCATGACGAGCCGGAGATCCTGATCGTTTCGCCGCCGCATATTTGCGAAACGGCAAACGATATGTTTGCGGCCATGTATGCGGGCGCGATCGAGCAGTCGAAGATGATGGGTTCGCTCTATCGCGATCTGGCAGACGACAAGGGTTGCGCCTTCTTCGATGCGGCCTCCGTTGCGGTGACGACACCGCTCGATGGCGTTCACTTGGACGCTGAAAACACGCGTGCGCTGGGACGTGGGCTTGAGCCCGTGGTGCGCATGCTGCTTGGAATTTGATGTGAATTCGATTGACGCAGCGGCGCAGAAGTCGCCGTCAAAAAGATAAAGGCAGGATATAGAATGGCTCAATCCTACGACGTTATCGTCATTGGCTCCGGTCCAGGTGGTTATATTGCCGCCATTCGCGCAGCTCAGCTGGGCATGAAGGTTGCCGTCGTCGAGCGTGAACATCTCGCGGGCATCTGCTCCAACTGGGGCTGCATTCCCACCAAGGCATTGCTGCGTACGGCCGATGTGATGCACACGGCCACCCATGCGAAGGATTATGGCCTGACGCTGGAAGGCTCGATCAAGCCGGACGTCAAGGCGATCGTTGCGCGCTCTCGCGGCATCGCTGCCCGCATGAATAATGGCGTCGGCTTCCTGTTCAAGAAGAACAAGGTCGATATCATCTGGGGCGAAGCCAAGATCACCAAGCCGGGTGAGATCGTCGTCGGCAAGTCGACCAAGCCTGTGGTTCAGCCGCAGGGGCCTGTGCCAAAGAACACGCTGGGCGAGGGAACCTACACCGCCAAGCATATCATCGTGGCCACCGGTGCCCGTCCGCGCGCGCTGCCCGGCATCGAGCCGGATGGCAACCTGATCTGGACCTATTTCGAAGCAATGAAGCCGGAAGAACTGCCGAAGTCGCTGCTGGTCATGGGTTCGGGCGCGATCGGTATCGAGTTCGCCAGCTTCTATCGCACCATGGGCGTTGAGGTTACCGTTGTTGAAATCATGAGCCAGGTGATGCCGGTCGAGGATGCGGAAATTTCCGCCTTCGCGAAAAAGCAGCTGGAAAAGCAAGGCATCAAAATCCACCTCGAGGCAAAGGTAGCGAAGGTTGAAAAGGGTGCAAACTCGATTACGGCGACCGTCGAGATGAAAGACGGCTCGTCGCAGAAGATCACAGCGGATCGGATGATTTCCGCCGTTGGCGTCCAGGCCAATATCGAGAATATCGGCCTTGAGGCTGCTGGCGTTAAGACCGAGCGCGGCTTCATCGTCATCGATGGCTATGGCAAGACCAATGTTCCTGGCATCTACGCCATTGGTGATGTTGCCGGAGGTCCGCTGCTCGCACACAAGGCCGAGCACGAAGCCGTCATCTGCGTTGAGAAGATTGCCGGGGTTCCGAATGTTCACCCCATGGATAAAAGCAAGATCCCGGGCTGCACCTATTGCAATCCGCAGGTCGCGTCCGTCGGTCTGACGGAAGCCAAGGCGAAAGAGCAGGGCCGCGAGATCCGCGTGGGTCGCTTCTCGTTTGCTGCCAATGGCAAGGCCGTGGCGCTCGGTGAAGATCAGGGCATGGTCAAGACCATCTTCGACAAGAAGACGGGCGAACTGATCGGTGCGCATATGGTAGGCGCGGAAGTGACCGAGCTCATTCAGGGCTTCGTTGTCGCCATGAACCTCGAGACGACCGAAGAAGAACTGATGCACACCATCTTCCCGCATCCGACCCTGTCGGAGTCGATGAAGGAGAGCGTTCTGGACGCTTACGGACGTGTCCTGAACGCTTGATAATTGGCTTGATCGCTCCCACTCTTGAAGGGAGCGACGTCAAAGGAGAGCCGTCATGTCTATTGCAACAGAAGCCTGGATTGTTTTTCTGCTGATCGGTCTGGTGGCCGGTTTCCTCGCCAGCCTCATCGTTGGTGGTGGCGGGTTGATCGGATGCCTTCTGAGCGGTGTGATCGGCGCATTTGTCGGTGGCTATCTGTTCAATGCTCTCGGCATTTCGCTTGGTATTGAAAATGCGCTGGTGGTGCAGATCATCCATGCGACAGTGGGTGCGATCATCGTGACGCTGATTGCCAGGTTGATCGCTTAGCCAACACCAGGTGAAGCGGCGGGTTAAAGAAAGGGATCACGGATGGAAAGTGTAGGCTGGATTGCGGCCATCATCATCGGCGGCCTTGCGGGCTGGCTCGCGGGCAAGCTCATGGATATGCGCTTTGGCATCTTCATGAACATCGTTCTCGGCATTGTCGGCTCGGTGGTGGCAGTGGCCGTGTTGCGTACATTCGATGTCTTTGTTGAAGACAGCCGCCTCGGCTACTTCGTCACGTCTTTCCTGGGCGCAAGCCTTCTGTTATTCCTCGCCAAGCTCGTCAGGCGTTAGAGCCGCTTATAAGCGGTAGAAGCAGGTTTCTTATGGTCACTATTCTCGACAGGATGTCCCAGCCGGAAGAGAAGCGCATCCGCCATCCGGAGAAGGCACACAAGCCGGATACGGAAGTGGCGCGCAAGCCGGAATGGATCCGCGTCAAGGCGCCCACGTCCAAGGGTTACCACGAGACGCGCGAACTGGTACGCAGCCACAAGCTGGTGACGGTGTGCGAAGAGGCTGGCTGTCCAAATATCGGCGAATGCTGGGAAAAGAAGCACGCCACCTTCATGATCATGGGCGAGATCTGCACGCGCGCCTGCGCCTTCTGCAACGTCTCGACCGGCAAGCCCAATCCGCTCGATCTCAATGAGCCTGAAAACGTTGCCAAGGCCGTCAAGCAGATGGGCCTCAGCCACGTCGTCATTACCTCGGTCGACCGCGACGATCTCGCCGACGGTGGTGCCGAGCATTTTGAAAAGGTGATCTGGGCAATCCGCGCTGCGTCTCCGAACACGACCATTGAAATCCTGACGCCGGACTTCCTCAAGAAGCCTGGCGCTCTGGAGCGTGTCGTTGCGGCCAAGCCCGATGTGTTCAACCACAATATGGAAACCGTTCCCGGCAACTACCTGACGGTCCGTCCCGGCGCGCGCTACTTCCACTCCGTTCGCCTGTTGCAGCGGGTGAAGGAACTGGACCCCACCATGTTCACCAAGTCCGGCATCATGGTCGGTCTCGGCGAAGAGCGTAACGAAGTGCTGCAGTTGATGGACGATCTTCGCAGCGCCGATGTCGACTTCCTGACCATCGGCCAGTATCTGCAGCCGACGCGCAAGCACCACAAGGTGGAACGCTTCGTAACCCCGGAAGAGTTCAAGTCATATGAGACGGTTGCCTATACCAAAGGCTTCCTCATGGTCTCTTCCAGCCCGCTGACGCGCTCGTCGCACCATGCCGGCGACGATTTCGAACGTCTTCGCGCCAATCGTGAGAAGAAGCTTCTGGCCGCTGCTGAGTGACTGGTTGGCGCGCCAAAGCGCCGACCATGAGCTTTGTGAGGTGGATCCGAAGTTTCAATTTGATTTTGACAGTTAAAGCGCCGTGCGTCTCATTGGAAGCGCGGCGCTTTAACTTTTTGAAACTACGCATCGTGCTTTGCGAAAATCAAGACCGATTTCCGGGCCGATCCTGCAAGCTCCGGCCACGCCCTCAGCAGTTCTGCGTCATCCTTGGGCTTGACCCAAGGAGCCATGTTTTCAACGGCTGATTGAATGGTCGGGTCTCCTCGGACTTGATCCGAGTGGTGACCATGACGACGCAGCGGTTTGGCCTTTTGCCGTGAGTACCTTTGATCGCACAGGCACGTCAGGCTTTTCGGAAGTCTAGTCCCGATATCAATCAGATATCGAGGTTTTCCGCAAAGGCGGCTCTGTCCTGGATGAAGCGGAAGCGGGCGTCTGCCTTTGTTCCCATCAGATTGTCGACCGCCTCGCGCGTGCCTTCGAAATCCACGTCGTCGATTTCCACGCGCAGCAGCGTGCGCTTGGAGGGATCCATCGTGGTTTCCTTCAGCTGAGCTGGAAGCATTTCGCCAAGACCTTTGAAGCGGCTGATTTCGATCTTGCCGCGGCCCTTGAACTCGGTCTCCATCAACTCAGCGCGGTGGACGTCGTCACGCGCATAGGCAGACTTCGACCCTTGCGTGATCTTGTAGAGTGGCGGTACGGCAAGATAGAGGTGGCTGCCCCGGATCAGTTCAGGCATTTCCTGATAGAAGAAGGTGATCAGCAGAGAAGCGATATGGGCGCCGTCGACGTCGGCATCGGTCATGATGATGATGCGTTCGTAACGGAGGTCCTCGTCGCGGTACTTCGTGCGTGTGCCGCAGCCAAGCGCCTGAATGAGATCGGCGATCTGCTGGTTGGCAGAGAGCTTTTCGCGGCTGGCGCTACCGACGTTCAGAATCTTACCGCGTAGTGGCAGGATGGCCTGGTTGGCGCGGTTGCGTGCCTGCTTGGCTGAACCGCCAGCCGAGTCACCCTCGACAATGAAAAGCTCTGCGCCTTCGGCGGTGTTCTGAGAACAATCGGCGAGCTTGCCCGGCAGGCGAAGCTTGCGCACCGCAGTCTTGCGGTTGACCTCTTTTTCCTTGCGACGGCGCAGACGCTCCTCGCAGCGCTCGATCACCCATTCCAGAAGCTTTGCCGCTTCTGCGGGATTGCCGGTGAGATAATGATCGAACGGATCGCGCAGCGCGTTTTCGACGATGCGTTGGGCTTCGACGGTCGCGAGTTTGTCCTTGGTCTGGCCGACAAATTCCGGCTCGCGAATGAAGACGGAGAGCATGCCGACAGCCGAGATCATCACGTCATCGGTGGTGATCTCGCGTGCGCGCTTGTTCTGCGTCAGCTCGGCGTAGTTCTTCAAGCCTTTGGTCAAGGCGATGCGAAGACCAGCTTCGTGTGTGCCGCCTTCGGGCGTCGGGATGGTGTTACAATAGGAATGGACCTGGCTGTCGCCGCCATACCACGTGACCGCCCATTCCAGCGCACCGTGGCCGCCGGTCTTTTCCGTTCTGCCCGAGAAGATTTCGCGGGTGACGGTGAAGTCCTTGCCAAGCGTGGCCGAGAGGTAATCCTTCAAGCCGCCAGGGAAATGGAAGACAGCCTTTTCAGGGATTTCGCCGCCTGCGGGCACGAGGCCCGGATCGCAGCTCCAGCGGATTTCAACGCCGCCAAAGAGATAGGCCTTGGAGCGCGCCATGCGGAAGATGCGGGCGGCGTCGAATTTGGCATGTTCGCCAAAAATCTGCGCATCCGGATGGAAGCGTACGCGGGTTCCGCGGCGGTTATGAACATCGCCCAACTCTTCCAGCGGACCTTGCGGAATGCCGCGTGAGAAGCGCTGGCGGTAGAGCTTGCGGTTACGCGCAACTTCGACTTCCAGCACGTCGGACAGCGCGTTGACGACGGACACGCCCACACCATGCAGACCGCCTGAGGTCTCGTAAGCCTTGCCGTCGAACTTGCCGCCCGCATGCAGCTTGGTCATGATGACTTCAAGCGTGGACTTGCCGGGTACCTGCGGATGGTTTTCGACAGGAATACCGCGACCGTTATCGCTGACCGTCAGGAAACCTTCGGCGTCGAGATGCACTTCTATGAAGTTGGCATGACCTGCGACGGCTTCGTCCATCGAGTTATCGATGACTTCGGCAAAGAGGTGGTGCAGGGCTTTCTCGTCGGTACCGCCAATATACATGCCGGGACGCATGCGCACCGGCTCCAGACCTTCCAGAACACGGATCGATGAGGCGCCGTAATCATCGCCCGAAGACGTGACGGGTGCCAGAGCGGCCTTTGGCTGCACGGCCGCCTTGGCAACTGGTTCTACAACAGGTGCGGTTTCTCGCGGTTCTGCTTCAGCGCGAGTGGCTGCGGGAAGGCCGGAAAAAAGATCGTTGCTATCGTCCATAGGTCCAGTTCAATCAGATTTTGCCCGGATTTTGTCCATGCGAGCAGACAGGATTCAGACATCGATACCGGTGTCAGGCTACTCTAGCAGGGTACAAAGGGCTTGATGCTTTACCGCGAAGGATTGCGTTGCAGCAGCCCGGATGGCAAGACTTGTGGCGCAAATCAAACGGTTCCTCAAGGCATGTCCACAGCTCTTTTCACCTTTTGTACTCTTTTCTGCCTGTCTGTTGCAGCGATGCCCGCTCACGCTCAGACCAGCGGCGGACCACTGAAGCCCTTCAAGGATGATCTGTTCTCAAGTCAGGCAGTGCTTTCCACGGGGGATGGCGGTGCCTCGCAGGTGATCGACTACCAGGAATTGCGTGACATTAACGGGCGCGATGAGATTCCTGAGCAGCGGGTGAAGCGGCAATATGTCGATCTTGCACCGAAACGTGTGCAGGAAATGGAGACCATGTCCGTCGACGGACGGTCCATCGATGTGGGGCGCGTTGGTCCAGCGAACGGGCAGGCCTTTACCGTGATCTTCATCCATGGACGAGGTGGGGACCGCCGGCTTGCAATGAAAGATTATACATTCGGCGGCAACTTCAACCGGCTGAAAAACCTCGCTGTCGAAAACGGCGGGACGTATTACGCACCGAGCGTGAAGAGTTTCGATCAAAACGGCGTTGCGGATATTGCCGCGCTGATCGCGGACGCCAAGGTGAAATCCGGTGGCAAGCCTGTCATTCTAACCTGTGCGTCCATGGGCAGCTTCATCTGTTACGGCATAAGCCGCGATGCCGCTGTGGTCGCCAATCTCCAGGGGATGGCCATTCTCGGTGGTGCGGTCGATCCCGATTTTCCAAAGAGTGCATTTATCAGGGCGAAGAAGCCCGTCTATTTTACCCATGGAAGTGTGGATAAGGTCTACTCGGCCGATCAGCAGGCCGCGACATTCCGAGGGCTTTTGAAGGCCGGTGTTCCCACCCGCTTCACGCTCTTTGAAACCGGCACGCACGGGACGCCGGTTCGCATGACCGACTGGCGCGCGGTTCTTAATTGGATTTTGACCCGCTAGCTCGGAAAACCATGTCATTCACGAGAGGTTTTGTACGAAATTCACCAAATTTCGAACCAAAACCTTGCTTTTTCGTCTCAATTCCTGTCGCTGTCTCTTTGAGAAGACACTGCCAACAATAAAGAGGAATGATCGCTCAATGACCCCTGATATTCGCCCGCTCGTCGCTGGAAACTGGAAGATGAACGGAACGCGCGCCTCGCTCGATCAGATCAAGGCGATGGCTGAGGGGGTCAAGGGACCGCTTGCGGAGAAGGTCGAGTCGCTGATATGCCCGCCTTCGACGCTTCTCTATGTTGCGACCGCGCTTTGCGACGACAGCCCGCTCAAGATCGGCGCGCAGGATTGCCACCAGAATGCATCGGGCGCGCATACGGGCGATATTTCCGCCGAGATGATTGCCGACTGCTTCGGCACGCATGTGATTGTCGGACACTCCGAGCGCCGCACCGATCATGCGGAAACGGATCACCTCGTGCGGGCAAAGGCGAGTGCTGCCTATGCGGCCGATCTCATCGCCATCATCTGCATCGGCGAGACAGCGGAGCAGCGCAAGTCCGGCCAGACGCTTGACGTGCTCAAGCGCCAGCTCGATGGATCCTTGCCCGATGAGGCGACCGCCGCCAACACGGTTATCGCTTATGAGCCCGTATGGGCGATCGGCACGGGCCTGACACCGACCGTTGAGGACGTGCGGGAAGCCCATGCCTTCATGCGCGAAGAGCTGGTCAAGCGATTTGGCGGCGAGGGCAGGGGGATGCGCATTCTCTATGGTGGCTCGGTCAAGCCGTCCAACGCCACAGAGCTTATGGCGATCGAGAATGTCGACGGTGCCCTCATCGGCGGCGCGAGCTTGAAAGCCTCCGACTTCCTGTCCATCTATGCAGCTTACGAGAAATTGACGGCCTGATTTTTTAGGAAAAGCAGCCGGGCTTTCGATCCTTGGGGGCTTGGAATACGCTTTCGCCTCATGTAAAGAGCCGCAAACTTCTTCATTGTGCTCCTGATGGGGCATGGAATGGATTGTCATGCAGAACGTACTGATTGTTATTCACCTCATGATCGTGCTGGCGCTTGTCGGCGTGGTCCTGATCCAGCGTTCCGAAGGCGGTGGCCTCGGTATTGGCGGCGGCTCTGGCTTCATGTCCGCACGCGGCACCGCAAATGCCCTGACCCGCACGACATCGATCCTCGCGGCTCTGTTCTTTGCGACGTCCCTTGGCCTTGGTCTCCTGACCCGCTACGAATCGCGTCCAACGGACATCCTGGACCGCATTCCGGCACAGCAGGGGCAGGGTAACGGCATCCTCGATACGCTCGGCCCGTCCTCGACGACGCCTTCGCAGGCTCCAGCGACCAATGGCGTTCCGTCCACCACGAATGGTGCGACCAACCAGGCGCCTGCGACGACGACGCCAGCGGCACCGGCTGAAGGCGGCGCTGCCGCTCCGGCCGCACCTGCTTCGCAGCAGGCTCCCGCCAACACCAATGGTGTTCCCACCGGCCAATAAGGCGCAGGTGACGACTAACACTCCGGCAGGCCAAAAGCCTGCCGGTTTTCTTTTGTTTACATTCCGGCTGAGCTTCCACGCGTCATCAACAGATGATTTCGCGATCAATGAATTTGGGGCTGGCGGAATCATCTATTAAAAGGTAAGCGGTGACTCCCATGGCGCGATATGTATTCATCACAGGCGGCGTGGTATCCTCCCTTGGGAAGGGCATTGCGGCCGCGGCACTCGGAGCGTTGTTGCAATCCCGTGGATATCGGGTGCGGCTTCGCAAACTCGACCCCTACCTCAATGTCGACCCCGGCACCATGAGCCCCACCCAGCACGGTGAGGTTTTCGTGACCGATGATGGCGCGGAGACGGATCTCGATCTTGGTCACTACGAACGCTTTACCGGGCGTTCCGCAACCAAGACCGACAACATCACCACGGGTCGTATCTACAAGAACATCATCGATAAGGAACGCCGCGGCGATTATCTCGGCGCGACGGTTCAGGTCATTCCGCATGTGACCAACGAGATCAAGGATTTCGTTACCGAAGGCAATGACGACTATGATTTCGTCATCTGCGAAATTGGCGGCACGGTTGGCGACATCGAGGCAATGCCTTTCATGGAAGCCATCCGTCAGCTCGGCAATGACCTGCCGCGTGGTACAGCGATCTATCTCCACCTGACGCTGATGCCTTACATTCCGGCGGCTGGCGAGTTGAAGACGAAGCCCACACAGCACTCCGTCAAGGAACTGCAGGCGCTTGGTATTCATCCGGACATCCTGCTGGTTCGCGCGGATCGCGAAATTCCGGAAGCGGAACGCCGCAAGCTTTCGCTGTTCTGCAACGTGCGCCAGTCTGCCGTTATCCAGGCGCTGGATGTTGCGAACATCTATGACGTGCCGACGGCCTACCACAAGGAAGGCCTCGACAATGAAGTGCTGGCCGCCTTTGGCATCGAGCCTGCTCCCAAGCCCCGTCTTGAGCAGTGGGAAGAAGTCTGCAACCGCATTCACACGCCGGAAGGCGAAGTCACGATCGCCATCGTTGGCAAGTACACCGGCCTCAAGGATGCCTACAAGTCGCTCATCGAAGCGCTGCATCACGGCGGTATTGCCAACCGGGTGAAGGTGAAGCTCGAGTGGATCGAGTCCGAAGTCTTCGAAAAGGAAGATCCGGCGCCCTATCTCGAGAAGGTGAATGCGATCCTCGTTCCAGGCGGTTTTGGTGAGCGCGGTTCTGAAGGCAAGATCCGTGCAGCTCAGTTTGCCCGCGAACGTCAGGTTCCGTATTTCGGTATCTGCTTTGGCATGCAGATGGCTGTCGTGGAAGCGGCGCGTCATCTCGCTGGTATCGAGAAGGCATCCTCCACCGAATTCGGTCCCACACAGGAGCCCGTCGTTGGTCTCATGACCGAGTGGGTCAAGGGCAACGAGCTTGAGAAGCGCAATTCGAAGGGTGATCTCGGCGGTACCATGCGTCTTGGCGCCTACAAGGCGGCGCTGAAGAAGGATACCAAGATCGCCGACATCTATGGCTCAACGGACATTTCTGAGCGTCACCGCCACCGCTACGAGGTGAACGTGGAGTATAAGGATCGTCTGGAAAGCTGCGGGTTGGTGTTCTCTGGCATGTCGCCGGATGGTCTTCTGCCGGAAACGGTCGAGTATCCGGATCATCCATGGTTCATCGGTGTGCAGTATCACCCGGAACTCAAGAGCCGCCCACTCGATCCGCATCCGCTCTTTGCAAGCTTCATTGAAGCAGCATTGGTTCGGAGCCGTCTGGTTTGATCGGCCGGCTACCATAGGAATAGAGATTGAAAGGCCGCAGCAATGCGGCCTTTTGCTTTTCAAGCGATGGAGTGCGTGATGTTGAAACTGGATCACCTGGCGATTATCGCGCCCTCGCTTGAGGTTGGTGCCGACTATGTGCGCGACGCGCTCGGCATCGACATGCCGAAAGGCGGTAAGCATCCACAGATGGGCACCCACAATCTGCTGCTGCGGCTCGGCGGGGATGTCTTTCTGGAAGTCATTGCCGTCGATCCAGAGGCAGAGCGGCCTAAGAGACGACGCTGGTTCGGGCTCGATGATCCAGAGGCCGTTCAGGCGGCGTGGGACGAGGGGCGACGGCTCCGCGCCTGGGTGGCGCGGACCAGCGACTTTGCCAGCGTGCTCGCCCGGCATGGCGATTTTCTGGGACGTCAAGAGAAGGTGTCACGTGGAGATCGTGAGTGGCTGTTCGCGGTCGCCGACGATGGATCTTTGCCGTGCGGCGGAGTTGCACCTTCGGTGATGGACTGGGGAGCGCGGGGAACTCCCGCGCCATCCATGCCGGATTTTGGCTTTCGGCTAAAGAGCTTCCAGATCGAACATCCCGAGGCGGATCGCGTTCGAGAACTCTATGCTGATCTCGAGATTATCGATCCTCCGACTGTGATCAAGGCCAAGAATTTCCGCTACATCGCGGAGATAGAAACGCCCCGTGGCGTCGCGCTCATTAGTTAGGGTGAGACTTCTCTGTGATCTTGGCGCTCAACAATGCGCAACGTCGGAAAAGTAGTTTCTAATATTAGTATCACATCAGAACAAAAATTCGTGATCCGAGTTTACTGCTGAATTTGAACTCCAGCGCGCGAGATCAGCAGCATGTCCGTCAAAGCATTCCGTTTTTATGTGCTCCCTGCAATCTACTTAGGTGGAGTAGCGCTGGCGTTGCAGCCTGAGATCGTCCGCGCGCAAGACGCGCCTGCCGTTCCTGTCACGGTCTATAAGGCAAAGGTCGAGGAGATCGACAAGGTGATCAACGGTATCGGTACCGTGGACCCGTTACAGAGCGTCACGGTCAGACCGCGGATCGACGGGCAGGTGACCGATATCCGCTTCACTGAAGGCCAGATGATCGAAAAAGGAAGCGTCTTGCTGACGCTGGATGATCGTGAACTTTCATCCGCGCTCACCTCCGCCAAGGCGAAGAAGGCTCAGGATGAAGCCCAATGGAACAGTGCCAAGACAGAAGCGCAGCGCTATGCCTCGCTCGCCGAAAAGGGTGTGGCATCCGCCTCCACGCTTGAACAGAAGAACGCGTTGAGCGAGCAATACGCCGCGGCCGTCCAGTATGATGATGCCATGATCAAGAGTGCGGAAACGCAACTCGGCTTCGCAACCGTGATTGCCCCGATCTCCGGACGCACGGGTTTCAAGCAGGTCGATGTGGGTAGCGTGGTCAGCGCAAGCTCAACCGATGGCATCGTGACAATCACCCAGATGGATCCAATTGCCGTGTCCTTTGTCGCGCCGGGCGACAGGTTCGGCGAGATTCGCAAAGCGCTTAGCGAGAAGATCGCGGCAGTGACCCTGATCACGACCGATGGAAGCCGCGTCCTGGCAAAGGGCCAGTTGACGACAATGGACAACTCGGTCGATGCCTCCAACGGCTCTATTCATCTCAAGGCGCTCTTCGACAATGGCAACGGCGCTCTTTGGCCCGGGCTTCCGGTCGCAACCACACTGACAGTCGAGCACAAGAGCGGGGTGGTCGTTCCCGACAAGGCTTTGGCGAGAGGGCGTAACGGGCTCTACGCCTATGTGGTTTCTAAAGACAACAAGGTGGAACAGCGGAACGTCAAGACCGCCTTCGTGACCGGCGCCAGAGCACTGGTGACGGAGGGTATAAAAGAGGGCGAAGACGTCGTCATGGACGGCCAGTCGCGGATCGGCAATGGCGCGACCGTGACCGCTACTCCTTGGACAGGGTCGCCGACAGGCGAACTCGCCGAGAAGGCGAACTGACCATGAAAAACGTTCAGGACCAAAACCGTACGTCCAGTTTCTTCGATTTCTTCATTCTGCATCCGGTGGCGACCGGGCTGCTGATGACCGGCATCTTTCTGGTCGGCGCGATCTGCTATCCATTCATGCCGGTTTCGGCCCTTCCGCAAATTGATTTTCCGACGATTCAGATCGCGGCCAATCTCCCCGGTGCTTCGCCGGAGACGATGGCCTCCAGCGTGGCGCAACCCATTGAACAGGCGCTGTCACGCGTCAGCGGCATTACCGAAATGACGTCGAACAGTTCGCTCGGCACCACGTCGATCACGGTGCAGTTCGATCTGGACAAGAATATCGAGACTGCTGCAAGCGATGTACAGACGGCAATCAGCGAAGCGGCGGGTGAGCTTCCGAAGGACATGACCTCGCTTCCCACAGTGCATAAGGCGAACCCTGCCGATGCGCCGATCATGCAGCTTTCGGCGACCTCTGATACGCTGACACTGCCGCAACTCGATGAGTATATCGAACGCAACGTCGCTTCGAAAATCGGTCAGGTCTCAGGCGTGGCCTTCGTCAACATTGGCGGGAAGCAGAAACCGGCCATCCGCATCGCCGTCGATCCAGGTCGCCTGGCCCAGGCCGACGTGACGATGGAGGACGTGCGCACCGCCATCGGCAATCTCAGTCTCAGCGCGCCGAAGGGGAACATCGACGACCCGACACGCACCTTTCCGATCTATACGAACGACCAGATTTCCAGCAGCGCCGAATGGAACGACGCCGTCATCGCCTATCGAAACGGCGGGCCGGTGCGCATTCGCGATATAGGGCAGGCGACGGATGGTGCGGAAGACAGAAAGATGGCGCACTGGACCAATGGAGAGCGAGGCATCGCGCTCGACGTTTTTCGTCAGCCCGGTGCCAATGTGATTGCGGTCGTCAACGCGGTGAAAGAGCAATTGCCCGCACTCCAGGCCTCGCTGCCTCGTTCGGTCAAGCTGGAACTCGTCACCGACCGGACGACGACGATCAGAGCGTCCGTGACGGATATTCAGTTCACCCTCATGCTGACCATCGGCCTCGTCGTTGTCGTGATCTTCCTTTTCCTGCGAAACCTGCGCGCGACGCTCATCCCCGTCGTGACGCTTCCGATTGCTCTGGCCGGATCGCTAGCACCCATGTGGCTGTTGGGCTTCAGTCTGGATAATCTGTCGCTCATGGCGCTGGTGGTCGCCGTCGGCTTCGTCGTCGACGATGCCATCGTCATGCTGGAGAACATCACCCGCCATATCGAAGACGGGGTCGAGCCGAGGCAGGCGGCGCTTCAAGGCACGCGAGAGATCGGCTTCACGATCGTTTCCATCAGTCTCTCGCTGATTGCAGTCCTCATTCCGATCCTGCTGATGGGTGGCATCATCGGGCGCCTATTTCGGGAATTTGCCGTGACGCTGACTGTCGCGATCGTCATTTCCGCCATCGTGTCGCTGACGTTGACGCCGATGTTGGCATCGAAATTCATCCGCCCCATCGAGAAGGATCAGCGCAGCCGTTTCTATCTGGCGGGAGAGGCATTCTTCGACGGATTGACAGCACTCTATATCCGCAGCCTCAAGCCCGTCATTCGGCATCGCTTTTTGACGCTCTTCGTTTTTCTCGCGACCGTTGCGGCAACCGGCTATCTGTTCGTCGTCGCGCCCAAGGGCTTTTTTCCGGAGCAGGATACCGGGTTCATTGCTGGCCTTTCGCAGGCTTCTCCCGACATTTCCTTTACCGAGATGGCGAAGCTTCAGGAACGCGTCAGCGAGATCATCATGAAAGATCCCGCTGTCTATAGCGTCTTCATGGATATCGGCGGCGGTAACGGCGGCAATGCGCTCAATCAGGGCCATGTCAACATCACGCTGAAGCCTCTGGAGGAACGCGATGTCAGTGCCAAGCAGGTGATCGACCGGTTGGGCACGGCGCTGAATGCGCAGCAGGGCATCAAGCTCTTCATGCAGTCGGCACAGGATATCAATATCGGTGCGCGGCCGGCGAAAACGCAATATCAGTTCACACTTCAGGATGCCGATATCGCGGAACTCAGCGACTGGTCGGATAAGATCACCAGCAAGCTTTCCGGGCTGCCGGAACTGCGCGATGTCGGGAGCGATCAGCAAGCTGAAGCGCCCAATCTGACGATCAAGATCGACCGCGCCGCAGCGACGCTCTATGGCGTCCTTCCTTCCACCATCGACGAGACGCTTTACGACGCCTTTGGTCAGCGCCAGGTAGCCTCCTTCTCCAGTCAGACCGACACCTTCCGTGTCATTCTTGAGGTCTTGCCGGATCTGCAGCGAGATATCGCCACGCTTGACCGTCTCTCGGTCAGAGCAAGCAATGGAACGCTTGTGCCGCTTTCGGTCGTGGCGAAGTGGACGACGGATGGCACCTCGCCGGTATCGATTGCGCATCAGGGCCAATCGCCGGCTGTGACCATCTCGTTCAACCTGGCGCCCAATGTCGCTCTGGGGAACGCCACTGCCGTCATCGAAAATGCCGCGTCCAACATGCATCCTCCGGGGTCGCTGCAGACATCGTTTTCCGGCAGCGCGAAGGCTTTCAAGGACTCGCTTGGGACCATCCCTCTGCTCATCCTGGCATCGCTTGTCGTCGTCTACATCATTCTCGGCGTGCTCTACGAAAGCCTTATCCATCCGCTAACGATCCTGTCGACCTTGCCTTCGGCGGGCCTTGGCGCGCTTCTGGCTCTGCAGGTGGCCGGCTTCGACTTCGGGCTTGTGGCAATGATCGGGGTCATTCTGTTGATCGGTATCGTCAAGAAGAATGGCATCATGCTCGTCGATTTCGCCATCCAGGCAGAGCGGGAGGAGGGATTGTCGAGCGAGGAGGCGATCGTCAAAGCCGCTCAGATGCGTTTCAGACCGATCCTGATGACGACGATGGCCGCTCTCTTGGGTGGAATACCACTGGCGCTTGGTCACGGGTCCGGTGCTGAACTGCGTCAACCTTTGGGCTATGCGATCGTCGGCGGACTCATGGTCAGCCAAGTCCTCACACTTTATACGACCCCCGTCATCTACCTTTTGCTCGACAAGCTTCGGCGCGGAAAGGATATGCCCGCTCGGGGTGAGGTGGCGGCCGTATGATGACCAAGATTAGGCGCGGGGAAAACCGCAATAGAATCCTGTGCCGGTCGAAGAATGAGGCGCAATCAGGAGCCACAAGGACGTCAGGAAGGGCGATGAAGATGGATACGCCCGCCGCGACACGATAGCTCTGAGGCTTCCTGTGTCGCGCGGGCGTTGCTTTAAATCGTCACTATCGGTCGCGGGTGACCGACATCTCACCGAAGATGCGAGCCATTTCCTTTTGGACGTCTCGTTCGGCATCCGCAGGCGCTTCCGAAAACTTTGGATCGGGTTGCGGGTCAGGTGTCGTTGTGTCCAAGTTCACCGGCGGCGCCACGGCAAGCGGGCGCGGCAGATCGGTATTGGCATTGGCGCTCTTAGCGATCTCGGCTTCAAGGAAGCTTTCGAAATCACTGGTCAACTGGTCGCCGAAGACGGGACCATTGTCACTTGGGGCAAGCGGTTCCGGTTTTGCGACAAGCGGCGCCACAGGCGTTGCGGATGCGGTGGTAACGGACGGTGTAGCGCTGTAGGCGGGAAGCACGCGGTCGCGGGCAGCGTCGAGAAAATCGACTGCATTTCGCTCCGCTATCGCTGGCTCGCTATGCCCAACCGGCTCTGACTTTTCTTCCAATGTAGGCTCTGCCGTGAGCTTAGGCTCTGCGAATCTTCGGTCGTAGGTCGTGGATACGACCGGTGCGACAACCGGAGGAACGCTAGGGACCTGTGAAGGAAGAGGCGATTGTGGAGCGACAGGGGCTTCGGAGGCCACGGGAGCTTGAGAAGCCGGTGCAGCAGACCGGTTCATGTCCTCCTCCTGCTGCATAATGGCGGCGGCAACCAACGGCGGTACGACTGGAATGGACGGAGCGACGGGCTCGCGGGCCAACGTTCTGGGTGCTGGTGGTACGACCGCTTCAGGCGCCTCCCGGCTTGGAGTCGACGCCGAGGGTGCGACCGTCGAAACGGGAGGTGTCGCCGGCGTAGGCTGTGGCTTTCGGACTGCGGGCTGCGGCGGAACTGGTGGCGCAGCAGGAATGGGCCTGGACGCAACGGCGGGTGCTGGCAAAGGCGAGGCGGCTGGCTGAGGCTTCACGGGCGCGGTGCTCGCGGTTTGCTTCCTGGGTTCTTCGGGAGCCTCGCTCTTCAGTTCGGGAGCGGTAAATGCGCCTGCAGGGCGAACATCCTCTTGTGGTGCCTGGGCGAGCGTACGCTGTCGGTCGGCGGATACGCTGCGGTCGGCATCACGTGCGATCAGGGCGTCTTCCTGCGGATCGCGCACATCCTTCATGAACGGGATGGCGCCAATACCGCTTTCGATGACGATGTCCGTTGGCCCGCCAATCATCACCAGATGCTCGACATTGTCACGGCGCACGAGAACGAGACGCCGCCTTGCATCGACGGCTGTCGCGTCCAGCACCTGCAGGCGCGGCTGGCGGTTTCGGCCGCCACGGATGAACGGGGCAGAGCCACTGCGTCTGCGGATGAACCACAGGACGATGGCAAGCAGCAGGAGTGCCGCACCCACGCCAACCACTGCAATGATCAGGCGATTGCCATATGTGCCAATGAAATCTTCCATAACGGAGCCGGTCCCTTCAGCCATTTCGTGCAGCGGAAATGTACCCGCATTACATTTGTTCACAGAACGTGACGGGAAAAGACGATTTTTTTTCGCCCCGCACAAGAATTTATCCTGTTCGTCCACGAATTTGCTGCAAGTTTGACGAAAGGACCCGACTATAGAGCTTGTCTCAAAGCGCATAGATGGCCGAAATCGTTATTGGTTGTGCATGGGTGGTGCTTATAGATGGACGGAGCTTTTTGATATTTATGCAAATTGCTACAAGGAAATAGAAGCGATTCCGTTCGACGCGGCTGTTTTTCGGCATGTCGCAAGAGCTAGTGGTCTGATTTTGACATTTGCTACCGCTGGCAGAGGACTCGAGAGCAAGTGTCAAAATCTTCAAGACCACTAGTAAGTTTTTGTTTCTAGTGGAATTTACGAATTTGACATTTGATTCTCGAGATCTCCGCATGTGGGCATCAAATGTCAAATTCATTCCACTAGCAGAACTGCAAGGGTAAAACCTCGATGACCAAGGTGCGTCAATCCACTGATAACGACTTCCCCTTGGTGGACAGGCGTGGGCGCTCCGCCACCGTGCTTCGTATTCTATTGCTGGCGCTTGTGCTCGTCGCCGCTGCCATTGCTTTTGTTTACTTCAAGGACTCTCTCGAGAACGAGATCGTGCTCGGGATCCTCGGCGTTCTTGCTATGCTCGGGATTTTCTTCCTCGTCTCGTCCGTGATCGGTTTCATCGAGGTGATGCCGCAGTCTCAATCCGACGGGATGGCGCGGCGGTTTCTCTCGTCCCATCCTGAAGGCACGTTGATCACCGACACCAAGGGGCGGCTGGTTTATGCCAACGCTACCTATTGCCAGATGACCGGCGCGACCCGTGCGACGGACATCCAAAGCCTCGAACAGCTTCTGTCGCGAGACCGGGAATCCACCGAGGCACTCTATCGTCTGATCAACGGACTGCGCGAAGGACGGGACGGTTACGAAGAGTTCCGTCTTCTCAAACCTCTGAGCCAGTCGGCCGTCAGTCAGCCCGGGCCACGCTGGTTCCGGCTCAAGGCGCGTTTGCTGAAGGAGGTGAACGGGCAGGACCTGCACGTCTTCCAGATCGCCGACATTACCGCCGAGCGCGAAGACCAGGAGCGTTTCTTCCGCGAACTGCAGAACGCCATCGATTATCTCGACCACGCACCTGCCGGCTTCTTCGCCGCAGGACGCAAGGGCGATATCGTTTATCTCAACGCCACGCTGTCGGAATGGCTTGGCATCGATCTCGCGCAGTTTTCGCCGGGCTCTCTGAATGTCTCCGACATCGTCGCAGGCGAGGGTATGGCGCTGATTGAATCGGTTCAGCCGCATGCGGGCAGCAACCGAACGGAAATGCTCGATCTCGACATGCGACGGGTCAACGGCCAGAGCATGCCGGCCCGCCTGGTTCATCAGGTAACAGTGGCGCGTGACGGTGCGCCAGGTGAAACCCGGACACTCGTTCTCATGCGTCCCAAGGGGCAGGAGAACGCCGAATCCTCGTCCGCGATGCGGTTCACCCGCTTTTTCAACAATACGCCGATGGCGATCGCATCGCTGGATGGCGAGGGACGCATCCTGCGCACCAATGCGCCGTTCCTGAAGCTGTTTTCTGGTGTCGTCAGCCGCGATGACATCGACAGCGCCGTCGCGTTCGAAACCGTGCTGCACGACAATGAGAAAGCCAAACTTGCGCAGGCCATGAGTGCCGCGAAGGATCGCCAGGGCGATATTCCGCCTTTCGATTCCCGCCATCCGAAGGATGAGACGCGCCACTTCCGTTTCTACGTAAACGCCGTCATCGACCAGAATGACGAGGCGCCTGAAGAGGTGGCGATCGTCTATGCCATCGAGGTGACCGAGCAGAAGGCGCTCGAAACACAGATGGCGCAAACGCAGAAGATGAATGCCGTCGGCACGCTTGCAGGTGGCATCGCGCATGACTTCAACAATGTGCTGACCGCTATTCTGCTGTCGTCAGACCATCTGCTGCTGCAGGCGCGGCCGGCGGATGCAAGCTTTGCCGACCTGATGGAAATCAAGCGCAATGCGAACCGTGCCGCTGTTCTGGTGCGACAATTGCTGGCGTTTTCGCGCAAGCAGACGATGCGTCCTGCTGTTCTCAATCTGACCGACGTGATTGGCGATCTGCGCATGCTGGTCGACCGGCTGATTTCCGGCACCAACGTCAAGTTGGAAGTGGACTATGGCCGCGATCTCTGGCCGGTGAAAACCGACCTGTCCCAGTTCGAGCAGGTGATGATCAATCTCTGCGTCAACGCTCGCGATGCCATGCCGCAGGGTGGCAAGATCAAGGTGACGACCCGCAACTTACCGGCAGCCGAGGTCGCCGCATTCGGCAAGTCGGAGCTTCCGGCCGAAGACATGGTGATGGTCGAAGTCGCCGATAACGGTACGGGCATTCCGCCGGAGATCATGGACAAGATTTTCGAACCCTTCTTCACCACCAAGGAGGTGGGCAAGGGCACGGGACTTGGCCTTTCCATGGTCTATGGCATCGTCAAACAGTCCGGTGGCTTCATCTACCCGGAATCGGAAGTGGGCAAGGGAACGGCGTTCCGCATTCTGTTGCCGCGCCATATCGTCGAGCCGGTACAGCCTGTACCGGTCGCTCCTGAGGACGAGGGGAAACCGGTTGCCAATGCTGCTGTTGCGAAACCTGAAACCAAGGACGAGCCGCTTGATCTGACCGGGAAGTCTGCCGTGGTGCTGCTGGTAGAAGATGAAGAGGCGGTGCGGCGCGGCGGCAAGCGCATGCTGGAAACGCGCGGGTATACTGTCTACGAAGCTGGCTCAGGCACCGAGGCCCTGGAGGTGATGGAAGAGCTGGAAGGAAAGGTCGATATCGTCGTCTCCGACGTCGTCATGCCTGAAATGGACGGCCCGTCGTTGCTGCGTGAATTGCGCAAGTCCTATCCCGATCTCAAATTCATCTTCGTGTCCGGTTATGCCGAAGATGCTTTCGCCAAGAACCTGCCGGCGGAGGCCAAGTTCGGCTTCCTGCCCAAGCCTTTTTCGCTGAAACAACTGGCTGTTGCCGTGCGCGAAATGCTCGATAGTGAGGATTGAAGCGCCGCTTTTGCGGCCTTCAATCTGTGGCTTAACCATCTTCTTGTGACCGCGCGGCGACAGAATGCCGCGTAACTTTCGCACAACTTCCCCGCTGTAGCGTGAAACATGGGAGAAAGGCTCAGCTTTGAGCCTTACGCTTTCTGTCGTCCTTCTACTTTTCGCCGGACGCCAACAGATTATTGATTGCAGTGCCGCGTGAGGGGCTTAAAATCGACTGAGACAGACCTAAATAAGAAGAGGCGAAATTCTTGCTCGCACCCTTCACTGCTTGCGAGTTTGATTTTGGAGAATGATGAGAAATGATCGTTAAGTCGATCTACATGCAAGGCGACAGCGAAGGGGAGGACGGCGGAACGAACCGCGGAACGTCTGTTATCACCCGCACCAAGCCTAAGACAAAACGACCGAATTTGTACCGTGTTCTTCTCCTGAACGACGATTACACTCCCATGGAGTTCGTCATTCATATTCTGGAGCGTTTTTTCCAGAAGGACAGGGACGCTGCCACCCGCATCATGCTGCATGTCCATCAGCATGGTGTCGGGGAGTGCGGGGTCTTTACTTATGAGGTCGCAGAGACAAAAGTAAGCCAGGTCATGGATTTCGCCCGACAGCACCAGCATCCGCTACAGTGCGTCATGGAAAAGAAATGAGGATCGCAACGTGCCAACTTTTTCCCCAAGTCTCGAGAAGGCGCTGCACCAGGCACTGACCTTTGCCAATGAGCGTCACCACGAATATGCGACGCTCGAACATCTGCTTCTCGCTCTGCTCGACGACGTTGATGCAGCGGCCGTCATGGGCGCGTGCAATGTCGATCTCGACACGTTGCGCAAGACGGTGATCGACTATGTCGATAACGAACTTTCCAATCTCGTGACAGGATATGACGAGGATTCCAAGCCGACGTCCGGCTTTCAGCGCGTCATTCAGCGCGCCGTCATTCATGTCCAATCTTCCGGCCGCGAAGAGGTGACCGGTGCCAACGTGCTGGTTGCGATCTTCGCCGAGCGCGAGAGCCACGCCGCCTACTTCCTGCAGGAGCAGGAAATGACGCGTTACGACGCGGTGAACTACATTTCTCATGGTATCGGCAAACGTCCTGGCTCCTCCCAGACCCGTACGCCCCGAGGTGCTGACGAAGGCGACAATGAACCCAAGGCTGCACGCAATGGTGGCGCGGAAGAGGATGCGGCTGGCGCGAAGAAGCAGCCGGACGCGCTCAAAGCCTATTGCGTCAACCTCAATGACAAGGCCAGAACCGGTCGTATCGATCCGTTGATCGGTCGTCATGAAGAGGTCAATCGTACCATTCAGGTTCTTTGCCGCCGCTCGAAGAACAACCCGCTTTATGTCGGCGATCCCGGCGTTGGCAAGACGGCGATTGCCGAAGGTTTGGCAAAGCGCATCGTCGAAGGCAAGGTGCCCGAAGCGCTGATCAACGACACGATCTTCTCGCTCGACATGGGCACGCTGCTGGCCGGTACGCGCTATCGCGGTGACTTTGAAGAACGCCTGAAGCAGGTCGTCAAGGAACTGGAAGAATATCCGGGTGCCGTCCTGTTCATCGACGAAATCCATACGGTGATCGGCGCGGGCGCAACGTCCGGCGGCGCCATGGATGCGTCCAACCTTCTGAAGCCTGCTTTGTCGTCCGGCGCCATCCGTTGCATCGGATCGACAACCTATAAGGAATACCGGCAGTTCTTCGAGAAGGACCGCGCGCTTGTTCGTCGCTTCCAGAAGATCGACGTCAACGAGCCATCCATCGATGATGCTATCGAGATCATGAAGGGTCTCAAGCCCTATTTCGAAGAGTATCATCACCTTCGCTACACCAATGACGCCATCAAGGCTGCCGTGGAACTGTCGGCCCGCTACATTTCCGACCGCAAGCTTCCCGATAAGGCGATCGACGTGATCGACGAGACCGGTGCTGCTCAGATGCTTCTTCCGGCGTCGAAGCGCCGCAAGCTGATCACTGAGAAGGAAATCGAAGTCACCATCGCGACCATGGCACGCATTCCGCCGAAAACGGTCTCGAAGGACGACGAGATGGTTCTTGCCAATCTCGAGCAGGAACTGCGCTCGGTGGTCTACGGTCAGGACACGGCAATCGAAGCGCTCTCCACGGCCATCAAACTGGCGCGTGCGGGTCTTCGCGAACCCAACAAGCCCATCGGTTCTTACGTCTTCTCCGGTCCAACCGGCGTTGGCAAGACCGAGGTTGCCAAGCAGCTCGCATCGTCTCTCGGCGTGGAAATGCTGCGCTTCGACATGTCCGAGTATATGGAGCGTCATACGGTCTCGCGCCTGCTCGGTGCACCTCCCGGCTATGTCGGTTTCGACCAGGGCGGTCTTCTGACAGACGGTGTCGATCAGCATCCGCATTCCGTGGTTCTGCTGGATGAAATCGAAAAGGCCCATCCGGACATCTACAACATTCTGTTGCAGGTCATGGATCATGGCTCGCTGACCGACCATAACGGCAAGAAGATCGACTTCCGCAACGTCATTTTGATCATGACGACCAATGCCGGCGCTTCTGAAATGGCGAAGTCTGCGATCGGCTTTGGTTCGTCCAAGCGGTCTGGTGAAGACGAAGAGGCATTGAACCGCCTGTTCACTCCGGAATTCCGCAACCGTCTGGATGCGATCATTCCGTTCTCGCCACTGCCGACTGCGGTCATCCACAAGGTGGTCCAGAAGTTCGTCATGCAGCTTGAGACACAGCTATCCGAGCGTAACGTGACCTTCGATCTGCACGACGATGCGGTCGCTTGGCTGGCTGAGAAGGGCTACGATGAAAAGATGGGTGCTCGTCCGCTTGGTCGTGTCATCCAGGAACACATCAAGAAGCCACTGGCGAACGAGATCCTCTTCGGCAAGCTGAAGAAGGGTGGCGTCGTCAGTGTCAGCCTCGACAAGAAGGAAGACGGCACGGATGGCCTCAAGCTCGACGTGTTGCCTGAGACGGCGCCCGTCAAGCCAAAGCCGGAGGCCGAACTGAAGGCTGCGAAGTCTCCTGGCAAATCGAAAGCCAAGACTTCCAAGGCTGAAGAACAGGCTGAGGTTTTGGTGGCAGAGACCGATAAGAAGGACGAGGATGCCAAGCCACGTCGCAAGGGCAACACCGTTCCGAAGGTTCCGAAGAAAAAGTAAAAGGTGTTCGCTGGGACACCCGGATACATGGCGGCGGAGATCACTCTCCGCCGCCTTTTCTTTTGCGCAACTCTATGCGCCTACGTGCGTGATCGGGAGAACATATCGATTTCGACTTGGTATCCCGGTGCTCTAAGCGTGTCCAATCGTTCAGATCGCTATTTACGCTTAGTCCATTTGCTCTCGCGCACGTGGTCATCACAAAACCGCTGCATATTTTTACGCGACACGCCGTCGCGTCATTTTAGACACGCAGATTTCGAAAAGCGTGCTAGACAAGCGTCGGCTTGTGCCGAAACGTCTGGTACTTCGGTCAGGCCCCAGCGATTTGTCTATTCTTCCGGAACTGCCGATGTCTGCACATGGTGACACCCATTCTCTTCCTCTCTGGTTTGCCAGGGGAATGATGGGAATATTCTCGCTTCCTTCTCTCATTCTGATGACGTCTTTTGTCGGGTTCAGCGCCTTTGCTCTGGAATCCGGCGTCACGCGCGGTGAGGCCGTGTTCATGACGCTGACCATCTGGGCCTTGCCGGCCAAGATGATATTGATCGGCTCCATGGTGAGCGGGGCAGGGATGGCCGCCTGTTTTCTGGCGGTGACATTGTCATCGATCCGAATGATGCCGATGGTGGCATCTATCGTGCCGGATATGCGGACAGCGAAGACCCCCACATGGCTGCTGCTGTTTCTCTCGCACTTCGTTGCGATAACGGCGTGGGTCTACGCAACCCAGAACCTGACGAAAGTGCCTCGCGAAGCGCGTGTCGCATGGTTTGCGGGTTTCGGAATCACTCTCACGCTCATCAATACAGCAATCGTCGCAATCTGCTACGGCGTGGTTGCTGCCTTTCCGCCGCTTGTCGCTGGCGTCCTGTTCTTCCTAACGCCGGTTTACTTCATCTCTTCCATATGGGCCTCTGCGCGACACTCGGTCGTCAAGGTGGCCTTCATCATTGGGGTGATCGGCGGACCCTTGTTCGCTTTGATCGAGCCCGAGTTCGATATTCTCTATGCCGGCATCGGTGGAGGAACGCTCGCCTATCTGATCGATCGCTTCTGGTTTCGTCGCAAAATTGTCCCATCGTCGACGGAGGGCGAGCCATGACCGATGCCTGGTGGGCACCTTATCTTTTCATCGCGCTTGCTGGCTGGATCGCTACCGATATCTGGCGATGGCTTGGTGTTGTGGCAGGAAACAAGCTGAAGGAAGAATCGGAGGCATTGCATTGGGTGAGGGCAGTTGCCACAGCGCTGGTGATGGCAGTGACAGCGAAACTGATCGTGTTCCCGACGGGGGCGCTGTCGCACTCGCCAATGGAGCTTAGGATCGGTGCTGCCGTCATCGGCTTCATTGCGTTTCTGGCAAGCGGTCAGCGCGTCATTGTCGGGGTGGTCGTGCCGATTGTACTGCTGGCCTTGGGATTGATGCTTTTCGGCTGATAGAGCTTGTTAATGCCCGTTGAATATGATGTCGCAAGACAATCTGTGACATGGTGACTTCTGTTGCATTTCCTCCCCGTTGAACGCTTCGTGGCTTCGATCATAGCTGCGTTATTCGTCATCGATATCGCGTTGGTCGGATTCAAGGACATACAAATTGATGTCGTGGGCTACTGCCTTTCCATCGGTATCGGCAGTGGGCTTGTTTTCTTAGGGCAGATCTATCGCGCAAGAAAACGGGAAGAAAAAATGGCGGCAGCTCTTATAGCGGCAGGCCTTTTTTATTTTGTTTTCTATCTGCGGCTCGATCTTTAACTACATGTTCCTGCCAGTGCGTTTTCCGCTGATCGACGAGATGCTGATGCGGATCGATGGCTGGATCGGCTATGACTGGGCACGCAGCGTGACATGGGTCGCGAGCTATCCGTTTGTCGGGACGTTGCTATTCTTCGTATACGCCACGTCGCTGCCTCAACTTCTCTTCATCATTATAGTTCTCGGTTTCACAGGTAAGATTCGGCAGCTTCACCAGTTTCTTCTTACGGGAGTTTTAGGCGCGCTCATAAGTATAATCTTTTGGGTATTCTTCCCAACCTATAGTCCCAGCGCATTTCAAGAGCTGCCCGCGTGGGTCCCTCAAGCAATGCCGCTGGCTCTGGGACCTGAATATGGACGTGAACTCGTTCGTCTGGGTCACGAAGGCGTGCCATACCTAACGCCACGAAACGTAGAGGGGCTGATTGGTTTTCCTTCTTTTCATATCTTCATGGCGGCAATGTCAGTCTATTTTGTTCCACGTTATCGCGCGGTTATCTTGGTCATCGTGACGTTGAACCTCGTGATGTTGCCGGCTGTGCTAATTCAAGGGGCTCACCATCTATCAGACGTTTTTGGAGGCGTACTGCTCTTTGCTATCGTCTGTCCATTATCGATTCGTCTGGCGAACATGCTAACGTTTCGCGCGGGTGAGAGCCCGTCTGGCCGCTCCAACGTGTTGGTACGGAGCTTCTGGTCGTTCCCGGAGAAATAAAAAAGGCCGCTTATCGCGGCCAATGTCAGGGTGGTTTTTGAACGTTAGTGGACGGTCAGGATGTGCGCGCGGCTGCTCGCGAGCATGAAGGCTTCCCGGGCCGCCTCGAGATCGCAACGTCCTGCGACCGCGTCCAGGCATTGCTTTTTGGCTGCTTCGTATTCCGGACCGTGTTCCTTGGGCCAGCGATATGTGAGCATCTCCAGCGCTACGAGCGGGCTGTATATTTCCACGGCCGGGCACATGGGCAGATGGACTGCGACAGGCTTGCACCACTGTGCGTGATGGCAAGGTTCTGAGTTGTGAATAAGCATCGCATTCTCCTTTCTCACCGCGCACGAATAACCCCAGCCTCACGCTTCGGTTCCTGATCACGAAAAAAGTGAACACATTAGGGGTATCTTTTTTGTAAGATGAATGGAAAATGAACAAACACATGAACCGGAGATGAACAAATAATCTGTTCGCGCGTTAACACTGCTCTAAATGAAGGAGGCCCGATTATGTTCAATCTGTCTGGAATTCAGGAAAGCTTTTTCGGCGACCGCATGGCTGGCGTTTGCCAGGCCATTACATCTGCTCTGGCCTTCGAATCGGGCCTCGAGAAATCCAACATCTCAGCAACGGCTGAAAACGACGTAATCTACTTGCAGGGGACTGCTGATTCCGTCGAGGCGATCGAAACCGCGATCAGTCTGGCATCGTCAATTTCGAACTGCCGCATCCTTAGCCATGTAGAGCCAGTCTACTGAGAATCAAGAGCCGGGCCACAAGCGCCCGGCTTGATCTTGCCGATGTCTGCTCACGCGAGCTGATTGCATGTTCTCGGCCAATCTAGCTTGTCTACAGTGAGTGACAACGCTCAGCGCGATGATCCGAAGGATCTATTTTATCTGCGCTGCCTTCACCGCGTCGCCGACGGCCAACCCCAGCTTTCTCGCAGCGCCGCTATTCAGTTCCAGGACGTAGCGTACCTGTCCGTTTGAACTGATGATGTCTTCAGAATGAGGCACCGCATTCGGGTGGATGTGCGTGATTTTTCCAGCCTTGGAAATAAAGAGCATATCGAGAGGGATGAAGGTGTTCTTCATCCACATCATCACATCTCGGTCCTCTTTGAAATCGAACAGCATCCCGCGATCGTCACCCATGGATTTGCGAAACATCAGCCCCTGCTGCCGTTGACCGTCGCTACTTGCCACTTCCACAGTGAATGCGTGTATTTTGCCCGAGGTGCTAACGATTTCGAGCTTTTCGCTGGGAAACGTTTCCTGGGCCGAAGCGCCTGCGTAAGACGCCACAAAAAAGAGAAGCGCCACGAAGGCGCTTGCGACGGTGCGAATGTCAAAGCGGTTCATCAGTGCGCCATTCCAATTCTGGCTGGATTGTCGGGATGCACCTCAGCGGCCATCAGCCCCTTGTCGCCATCACCATAGCGAACCAGAACGACCTGACCCGGGCGGAGTTCCGCAAGGCCGAAGCGGCGCAGCGTTTCCATGTGAATGAAGATGTCTTCCGTGCCTTCGCCGCGCGTTAGAAAGCCGAAGCCCTTGGTTCGGTTGAACCACTTGACGATGGCACGCTCCAAGCCACTGTGAGGTGTTACCTGAACATGGGTACGCACCGGCGGCATCTGCGAAGGGTGAACGGCTGTCGACTGATCCATCGACAGAATGCGGAAGGCCTGATAGCCCCGGTCGCGACGCTGGATGAGTGCCACGATCCGTGTGCCTTCCAGGATGGTCTGGTAGCCGTCGCGGCGCAGGCAGGAGACGTGCAAAAGAACGTCCTGCATGCCGTTGTCCGGCACGATGAACCCGAAACCTTTTGCCACGTCGAACCATTTAACGACGCCAGTGATCTCGATCAGGTCAACGGCATCGCCAGAAAAATCTTCGAATTCGGCGATGCTCTTCGACGACATTCTATCAGCCATTTTGCCCAGCCCCTCAATACGCACCACTACCGGTCAACTGATTCCCTACTAAGAGATTAACATTGCAGTAACGGTTGTACGCAAGTCTTAGTTTTCAGTTTCCAGACCGGTTTTTAATGATCAGGGCTTGCTCAAGGCTGACGGGCATCGTCTAAAACGTTTCCGTCTTCGGGCCAAAGGCTTTAGAGTCTGCGCTCAAGCCGAATGCTACACATAAGAGGAATACATAATGCGTTATCTGCACACCATGGTTCGGGTCAAAGACCTGAAGGCGTCGCTCAAATTCTACTCTGATATTTTCGGCTTGCAGGAGATTCGCCGCATCGAAAACGAGAAGGGGCGGTTTACGCTCGTGTTCCTCGCTGCGCGCGACGACGTCAAGGCGGCGACGGAAAACAAGGCGCCTGCGCTTGAGCTGACCTATAACTGGGATACCGAAGATTACGCGGGCGGACGCAACTTCGGCCATCTGGCTTACGAGGTGGACGATATCTACGAGATCTGCGCTAAGCTGCAGGCCGCTGGCGTGACCATCAACCGTCCGCCGCGTGACGGGCATATGGCGTTCGTCCGCTCGCCCGATGGCATCTCCATCGAGATATTGCAGAAGGGCGCAAGCCTGGCACCAGCCGAGCCGTGGATATCTATGGAAAATACCGGCTCCTGGTAACGCCTGAGGTTTAGCGCATTCTCCGCGCTTCGTCTTGATCGCCCCATGAGCCGCGCATGTTTCGGGCTCGGCGCTGTGCTTTGCTCGAACTCACGGTTTCTGGTGCAGTCGAAGCGCAAGACGCGGAGGTTTTTCCTTTTGAAGATGGAGATGGGTCAGCAGCGACGACGATCGCGCGACGCAGCAGCGGCCGCGTCATCAATCGTTTTGGCGCTCCTGATGCTTTCTGGCTGCGTTTCAGCAAAGCCCGAGGGCAAGGATGTGGCAACCGTTCTTGATCCCGCAGCGCTCGCGGATGGGGAGGGCGCCGATGGTGCTAAAACCCAGGCCGCGGCGCCTAATGGCGTGCAACCCCCTCAGCCGGGCTATGTCGATCCGAGAATGGTATCGGCGGCTAACGGCAAGTCGGCAGCCAACACCATGCCAAGCGGGGCGCCACAGGCCCCGCAAGTGCTGGCAGCAGGGAACGGTGCGGACCAGCCGAATGGCGGCTATGCCATGCAGGCGACCGGGGTTGCCGCCGGATCTCACAGCATTTTCTCCAGCGGCACGACGTCAACGGGCCAAGCGGATATGGACAGTGTCCCTGCCTATGCTCCCACGCGGCGGATCGTGCCCGCGTTGAACAGTGTCTATTCTACCCAAGGCCACGCGCCTTCGGAACCCGTGCCCCAGCCCTCCCAAGATCAATCGTCCAACGCGGTTCCAGGCGCTTCCAGTCCCGCGCCCACAAACGCGCTTGCAAGTGGCAAGTCATCAACCAACGAAGAGCCGTCGCAGGGTCCGCAGAATATCCCAACGGCCGCAGCCTTATTTGCCGGCGTTCCCAAAAAGCGCGGGACGACCGGACAGGATGCTGCAGCGGCTCTGGGTGGCATGGCACAACCCGCCGTGGCCTCCCTCGGAAAGGCGGCTCCGTCTTTTGATGAAAGCCATTTGGACGACGAGGACGATAAGCCGACGGGCTTGATGAAACTTGTCTCCATGCCGGGATTGACGCGCATCGCGCCCAATGGGCTCGTCTTGCAGACGAGCCAGGTGAACGTAGGCTGCCTGAAGCCTGAGTTGGTGCATCGCATCAAGGAGCTTGAATCCCATTATCGCAAACCAGCAATCATCACCTCCGGCTACCGCCCGCCCAAGGGCGTGACGCATGGCTCCAAGCACTTCACCTGTGAGGCCGTGGACATACAGATCAAGGGTGTGTCCAAGTGGGATCTTGCAGACTATCTGCGATCTCTGCCCGGAAGAGGCGGCGTCGGCACCTATTGCCATACGGAATCGGTTCATATGGACATTGGTGAGAGCCGCGACTGGAACTGGCCGTGCCGCAAGACGGGTACCAGCAGCTGACCCCGTCAACGAATTGTGTCAGAGGCACCGGTATCACTGTTCGACGCTACCTTGTCGGCCAGCATTCCCACCAGCACATCCGATTGCGAAATAATCCCCGTCAGCTTCTGATTGGCATCTACGACCGGTAAGTAGTGCAGACCCTGCTCGGCGAAGATAATGATGGCATCCTCGATTGCCGTCGTCGGCGAGATCGTCTGTACCGGAGACGTCATGATATCCTTGACCGTATCGTTGGGTGCCTGTTTGCCTGTTGCAATCAGACGCAGCCTTTGGAGGAAGCCGATGCGCGGACGGCCATGGGTCCACGTGGCCTTGTCGAGAAAGTCCGTCTGCGTGACGATGCCCACGACTTCCGCCACATCATTCGTCACCGGCAACGCTTTGATATGGTGGTTGCGCATCAGGCTATAGGCGTTCTTCAGCGAATCGTCCGGCGCTACACCGATGACGTCGCGCGACATGATATTGGCGCAGTCGAGATGGGTGGCGCGCCGACGATAGGAGCGGAGTTCAGTGCGGCGCAGAATCGTTTCGAGATCGTCACGGTCGATGTCGAGAACCTGGTCGAATTCCTTCAGCACGTCATCCAGGTCGGCAGAGGAAAAACCAATCCGCTCGACGGGCGCTGGATCCTTCGTTCCATGACCTGCCGCTTGCGGACGGATGGCATGGGGGTAGGGCCGTCCAGTGAAATTGTTATAGACCACCGCAAGCGCCAGGAGAGCCACCGAATTGCCCAGCACCGGCCAGACAATGAACCCATAGCCGAGGTCGTGGATCGCTGGACCGCCCAGAACGGCAGTGAGCGCGACGGCCCCGCTCGGCGGGTGGAGGCATCGGAGGGTGATCATCGCAGCGATCGAAACGGCAATTGCCAAAGCGGCAGCAAGGAAAGGCTGTGGCACGAGAAGGCCGATGGTGACGCCGATGACTGCGGCAACGGTGTTTCCGCCAAGGATCGACCAGGGCTGCGCAAGCGGGCTGGAGGGAACGGCGAAGAGCAAGACGGCCGAGGCGCCCATGGGCGCGATCAGGGCGGGCAGCGCCAGACCCGCGTCGATGGCGATGTATCCGATCAGGCCTGTGACCAGAATGCCGATCCATGCGCCTGCGGCTGCGCGTAAGCGCTCCTTGTAGCTGACGGGCGTTGCCTCTGGCACGACGAACCGCAACAGGTTTTTCATAGTCTTTCCAAATACAGATGGCCTTTAGAGGCGGCTTCTATGCGGGAATGAAAATCCTGTCATGGGTCGATGTGTTCAGGACTCACATGTTCATGACAGATTTTATGCCGTCGACCACGAACTGGACGGAGAGCGCTGCGAGCAGCACGCCGAGCAGGCGCGTGAGAATGGCGCGGCCGGTATTGCCCAGGAAGCGGTCCAGTCGATCGGCTGCAAGTAGTGCGGCGAAGACGATCAGCATGCTGAAGGCAAGCAGCAATATGAAGAGAGCTTTATCGAAGCCCGTCTCCATCGTGCCGGAAATCAGCACAGTCGCAGAAATCGCGCCTGGACCGGCGATGAGAGGCAATGCCAATGGAAACACGGCGATGTTCTGGATGTGATCCTGAGTGACCGCGACTTCGGACGTCTTCTCCTTGCGCTCGTGACGCTTCTCAAAAATCATCTCGAAGGAAATCCAGAAGAGCAAAAGGCCACCGGATATCCGGAACGCGCCAAGCGATATGCCAAGCAGTTCGAGGATAGACGCGCCGAAAAGCGCGAACATGGCGAGAATGCCAAAACCGATCAGCGAACCGCGCAAGGCGACCTGGCCGCGCTGAGCGCGGGTCATGCCGATGGTCAGCGCCAGAAAGACCGGCGCCAGTCCAGGAGGGTCGAGCGTGACGAGCATCGTCGTCAGGGCATTGATAAAGATTTCTGCGCTTGCCATACCGTCCCCGTTCTTATGCCGCCCCCGTTGGTGGCGTTCACAGGTATCTGGCGACCTGTTTTGCGATGATGTTAGGCAAGAGGGAGCACTATTGGAACCCCGTGCTCCGGCTTTTGCCCTGACGCCTGCAGAAAACTGTGTATCGTCTTGTAAATGACGTAAAAGACTGTTCAAAACCGGCGCAGAAATTGGCGTGCGGACGCCGTTTCCGCTATAAAAATCCATCCGATTCTTAACAGAGAATGTGATCCGTTTTGACTGACCAGAGCCCCCCAGGCGGCGGAAAGCTTCCGCCAGGCATTGAACCAATTTCCATCATGGAGGAAATGCAGCGGTCGTATCTCGATTACGCCATGAGCGTTATCGTTTCGCGCGCGCTGCCGGATGTCCGTGACGGGTTGAAGCCAGTTCATCGCCGTATTCTTTATGGCATGTCCGAACTCGGCATCGACTGGAATAAAAAATACGTCAAATGCGCCCGTGTCACCGGTGACGTGATGGGTAAATACCATCCGCACGGTAACGCTGCGATTTATGATGCCTTGGCCCGTATGGCGCAGGATTGGTCTTTGCGCCTGCCGCTGATCGACGGTCAGGGTAACTTCGGCTCGATCGATGGCGATCCGCCGGCAGCCGAACGCTACACCGAATGCCGCCTGCAGAAGGCCGCGCATTCCCTGCTCGACGATCTGGACAAGGAAACCGTCGATTTCCGCGAGAACTATGACGGCACCTTGCATGAGCCAGTCGTGGTGCCTGCGAAGTTCCCGAACCTTCTGGTCAACGGGGCAGGCGGTATTGCTGTCGGCATGGCGACGAACATTCCGCCGCATAACCTATCCGAGGTGATCGAAGGCTGTATCGCGCTGATCGACAGACCGGAAATCGAGTTGCCGGAACTGATGCAGATCATTCCAGGCCCGGACTTCCCGACCGGCGCGTTCATCATGGGCCGCTCCGGTATCCGCTCGGCCTATGAGACCGGTCGTGGCTCCGTCATCATGCGCGGACGCGCCACCATCGAGCCGATGCGTGGCGACCGCGAGCAGATCATCATCACCGAAGTTCCCTTCCAGGTGAACAAGGCCTCGATGATCGAGAAGATGGCTGAGCTCGTCAAGGAAAAGCGCATCGAAGGCATTTCCGACCTGCGCGACGAATCCGACCGCCAGGGCTACCGCGTCGTCGTTGAGCTGAAGCGCGATGCCAATGCGGAAGTGATCCTCAACCAGCTTTATCGCTATACGCCGCTGCAGACCTCCTTTGGCTGCAACATGGTGGCGCTGAACGGCGGTAAGCCGGAGCAGATGACGCTGCTCGACATGCTGCGTGCCTTCGTCTCCTTCCGTGAAGATGTCGTCAGCCGCCGCACCAAGTACCTGCTTCGCAAGGCGCGCGATCGTGCGCATGTGTTGGTGGGTCTCGCCATCGCTGTCGCCAACATCGATGAAGTCATTCGCGTTATCCGCCAGGCGCCGGACCCGGCCTCTGCCCGTGAAGAGCTGATGACGCGTCGTTGGCCTGCGACCGAAGTGGAAAGTCTGATCCTGCTGATCGACGATCCGCGTCACCGCATCAACGAGGACGGCACCTATAACCTGTCGGAAGAGCAGGCCCGCGCCATCCTTGAACTGCGTCTGGCACGCCTGACTGCTCTCGGACGCGATGAAATCGGTGACGAGCTGAACAAGATCGGTGCCGAGATCAGCGAATATCTCGATATCCTGTCCTCGCGCATCCGCATCCAGCAGATCGTCAAGGACGAGCTTGCCGCCATCCGCGAAGAATTCGGCACGCCGCGCCGCTCGGAGATCATCGAAGGCGGCCCGGAGATGGACGATGAAGACCTCATCGCCCGTGAAGACATGGTCGTGACCGTGTCGCATCTGGGCTACATCAAGCGTGTGCCGTTGACGACCTACAAGGCGCAGCGTCGCGGCGGCAAGGGTCGCTCTGGCATGGCAACGCGTGACGAGGACTTCGTCAATCGTCTCTTCGTTGCCAATACCCATACGCCGGTTCTGTTCTTCTCCTCGCGTGGCATCGTCTACAAGGAGAAGGTCTGGCGTCTGCCGATCGGCACGCCGCAGTCCAAGGGCAAGGCGCTGATCAACATGCTGCCGCTGGAAGCCGGTGAGCGCATCACCACGATCATGCCACTGCCTGAAGACGAGACGACGTGGGAAAAGCTCGACGTGATGTTCTCCACCACACGTGGAACGGTTCGTCGCAACAAGCTTTCCGACTTCGTTCAGGTCAACCGCAACGGCAAGATCGCGATGAAGCTGGACGAGGAGGGCGATGAAATCCTCTCCGTCGAGACCTGTACCGACCGTGACGACGTGCTGCTGACGACGGCGCTTGGCCAGTGCATCCGCTTCCCGGTCGACGATGTGCGCGTCTTTGCAGGCCGCAACTCCGTCGGCGTGCGTGGCATCAATATGGGTGAGGGCGACCGGATCATTTCGATGACCATTGTCGGCAGCAGCGATGCTGAGCCTTGGGAGCGCGCAGCCTATCTCAAGCGGTCCGCAGCAGAGCGCCGTGCCGCCGGTGTCGATGAAGAAGACATCGCACTTGTGGGCGAAGAGGTGACGGAAGAGGGCGAACTGAGCGAAGCCCGCTATCAGGAACTCAAGAGCCGCGAGCAGTTCGTTCTGACTGTCTCCGAGAAGGGTTACGGCAAGCGTTCGTCGTCCTACGATTTCCGCACCTCGGGACGTGGGGGCAAGGGTATCCGCGCCACCGATACGTCGAAGACCACGGAAATCGGCGCACTTGTTGCGGCCTTCCCGGTCGAAGATACCGACCAGATCATGCTGGTATCCGATGGTGGTCAGCTGATCCGCGTACCCGTCAACGGTATTCGTATCGCCAGCCGCGCGACCAAGGGCGTCACCATCTTCTCGACCGCCAAGGATGAGAAGGTTGTCTCCGTCGAGCGCATCAACGAGCCGGAAGGCGAAGATGAGGTCGAGGCGCTGATCGAAGGCGCTGAGGATCTGACCAGTGGCGACGCGGCTCCTGCGTCCGACACGGACGGTTCTGCCGAGTAAGCTGTGGGATGTGGCGCCAGACGCCACATCCTTTTTCAAACGGCTGCTCTAGCATCTAACCCGTAAATGAAAAAACCTTGCGAAACGAAGGTTTCGCAGGGTTTCTTTTTGAGCGGTTGTTTCTTAGCGAAGACGGAGATGCACAGGCGCCCGGCCGGATGGTCCATCGATATGAAGATGGATCTTCGCCTCAGGCTGGTTGCTGCGCCAGGCACGTGCGCCATGGCAAAGCAGAAGATTGACCAGGTCGCGGGTCTTATGCCGAGATCTGTTGAGCCCAATGTCGGCAATTTTCATTGCCGCTTCGTGGATTGGATGAAGCACCGACGCCGACTGGCTTCTGCCTTTGGGGGCGATGTCCAAGTAGTTTTCATTGATTGCCATCTGTAAAGCCTCGTTACTCAATACAATTCGAGGAGTGGGCAGGCCGTGTTTTACAAAACGCCACGACCTGTCCTGGAACAGTCTGTTGGCCTACTGGAGCGAAGCCCAGCAGCTGACACCTTTCTTCTTCAGAGCATTGCATGCATTGACTGCATCATTCTGACCGTTGAAGCCGCCGAAACGGGCGCGGTACATCTGGGCGCCGTCCTTGGTGAAGGCGACCGTAAATGGCTTGGCGGTGCGCAGTGCATTGCCGCCCTTATCCTGCGCAGCCTGAAGCAGGTTGCGCGCGGAATTCTCGTCCGGGGATGCGCCGATCTGGATCACCCAACCTGCGCCAGCAGACGGTGCGGCTGCGCTGGACGGCGACGTGGAAGCGGTCACGATGTTGTCGACCTTCGTGGAGTTGGTCACCACGGAACGATCCGGCTTCATGCTGACGGGAGGAATAGGCTTTACCGGAGCGCGAGGACGTGTTGCGACATCCATGGCAGCAACAGCTGCATTGGCCTGCGCCGGCGCGAATGCGGAGACCGGGGCCTCGTCGCCGTAACGCTGCTGTGGAACAGGACCAGCATTCGGAAGACCGGAGGTGGGTGTGGTCGTGGCGACGACAGCAACGGGTTCTTCGATCGGAGCCGAAGGCGTTGCTGCAATCAGGTTGCTGTATCCGCCACGCGAGGCTTTCGGCAGATATTCCGCAACCAGCTTGCGCATGGTGGCGTCACGTGCGGCGCTCGAACGACCACCGAGAACGACAGCAACGATAGAACGGCCATCGAGCTGCGCTGACGTTGCGAGGTTGCTACCGGCAGCGCGGGTGTAACCGGTCTTGATGCCGTCAACGCCGCGAACCGTACCGACGAGACGATTGTGGTTGCCGATCACCTGCTTACCGAAGGTGAAGGTGCGGGTATTGAAGTAACCATAATATTGCGGGAAGTGCTGGCGCAGCGCGACGCCAAGACGAGCCTGATCGCGCGCCGTCGTCATCTGCGCGGTATTGGGAAGGCCGTTGGCATTGCGATAGGTGGTGCGTGTCATGCCAAGCGCACGAGCCTTTGCCGTCATCATCCGTGCGAAACGCTCTTCCGAACCGCCCAGATGCTCGCCGAGCGCCGTTGCCATATCGTTGGCGGAACGGGTGACGAGGGCGAGAATGGCCTGTTCGACGGTCACCGAACCACCGGCGCGCACGCCAAGCTTGGACGGAGGCTCCTTGGCGGCGTTTGCCGAAACCGGAACTTTGGAGTCGAGGGTGATGCGCCCGGCGCTCAACGCTTCGAACGTGAGGTAAAGCGTCATCATCTTCGTCAAGGAAGCGGGATAGCGCAGACCATCAGGATCTTCACCGTAGAGCACCTTACCCGTTTTGGCATCGATGACGATGCCAGCATATTTCGGGTCCGCCTTCGCCACTTGCGTAGCGGAAACGGTGGTTGTCGCCACGGCCGCTGCGAACAGCAGAGCCTTCACAAAAGAGGTCGCGCCTACTGCGCGACCAAGCGCCTCAGATAGTTTTTTCAACACTGTTGAACTCTTCAATCGCATGCCACAGATCCGTCCGACACGCCCCGCCAGACAATTTCACGTTTCGAAATTTAGGTGAATGACGTTACCAAGTGGTTTATGAATCGTATTCGCGAACCATAAAATGCGGCATTTCCGGTATTCGCCTTTTTCGAACAGAGTGAATCTTTTCAGAATCTTAGCGCCGCCTGCAATCGCCCCAACTCACGGAGGGAAATGTCAGGTGTGTGCGTCACTATTGAATCGCCCGCGTGCCGCTGCTACCTGATGCTGAAATCAAAGGACGAAAAATGGCCTCTCGCGATCGATACTCCCGGAAACTCGAATGTTCGCGCTGCGGGCATAGCGGATTTGCCGAAGCGTCTGAGATAGATGAGAAAGATTCTGCTCACGTGGATTTTCGTATTGATGAAATGCCACGTGGTTTCAGAGCGGAGCGTCCTTCAACGAACCCGGCGGATTACATGATCCGTTGTGCTCAGTGCGGCAATATTTTTCGCTTTCAGCAGAAGACAGCTTACGCGCCCGGCGGCGAGCCTCGCAACAAGCGGGCCTGAGTTGATCTTCACCCTTATAGAGGACCTTGCCGAAGGAGTTCGATGTGAGTCTCGACGCGCAGAGTGAGAAAAGGGAGCCGCCGCGCAAGCCGCTCTGGCCATGGCTTCTGCTGCTCGTGCTGACGCTGCTGGCCATCTACTGGTATAATTGGTTCACCCAGATGGTAGACGAGATGATCGTCAACATGCCGACAGCCATTGTCGAACTGCTGGACCAGATCCTTGGCGAGGAATCCCGTCGCGAGCGTCCTTTACCGGACCAAAACTGGCGGGTTGTCGCACCGTCACCCTAATGTGGGCACAAAAAAGCCCCGCAAATTGGCGGGGCAGGTTGTTCGCTCGGGGAAAGTTGGGCAATGCCCGGGAGCGATGGTGGAAAGCTAACGCTGAAAGACGGCGCCTGCGAGGTCATATCGCGGCTCATCGGTACGCTTGTCCAAAAAATGTCAGTAAGCGCGACCTATTTCCCAAAAAGAAACCCGCACGAGGCGGGTTGTCAGTCGAGAGGGGAACTAGAGACTGGGAGTCTCAGCCAAATAACGGCGGGCCGCCAAAAAAGTTGCGATGGAAAACAGATTTTCATTGAAATGATCGGGTCACATAGAAGATGGCGCGCTTCCATCCGGGCAGGCGCCTCCGCTTAAAGCAGCGAAGAAAAAAGCCCCACCTTCTAGGCGGGGCGAGGTGTTACCTGATTGGCTCTCAGGACTTGGGAGCTCCCCTGAAATAAGAGGAACGATGACTGGATTAGCGCGGCGACAGTCGTTGCGAAAGGTCAATGCGCTGGAGATCGGTACGCTGCCTCAAAAGAATTGACCGGACATGTTTTGTCGGCGTCGGTCGAGGTCTTGCTATGGGCTTCAGCATTCATCGCGTGTTCAGAGCTTCTATGGCAGATTGATCCTGCGTTGACTGGCAAGCTTCTGTGCCAGTTCACCTGGAGATTTCTGCCATGAAGAAAGTTATGCTTTCGATCCTTGCTGCCGTGCTGACAACTGGCACTCTGTTTGCCAGCGTTCAGACCGCTTCCGCGCAATATTACGACGGGCCTTATCGCTACGAACGCCGCGGCCCTCCGCCTCCGCCATATCGCGACCCTCCACGCAGGCATCGCCATAATGACACGGGCGCCGTCATTGCCGGCGGCATCGCAGCCGGTCTTCTCGGTGGCATCATCAGCGGTGCTATCGCCAATGACAGCGGTCCGCGCTACGTCGAGCCTCCGCCACCACCGCCACCCCGCTGCTGGTTGGAAGATCGCCGCGTGCCAAACTCTTATGATGGTGGTTGGCATATGGAGAGTTTCCGGGTCTGCCAGTGACCTGAAGCACGGTCCACGCAAAACTGTGCTGCGGTTTTTTGATAATGACCTGCGATAAAGCAAAGAGCTAAGCGCAGGAAGCAAATCTGAAAGATCGCGACATGCTTTGAATTTATCTACGAAAAAGCCGGCTGGAACGCCGGCTTTTTTGCATCGATCTCACAGGAGGGGAACGGTTTACGCGCTCGCTCGAACGTCTTCAGAACTCTTTGAATCAGCGCGGTCCGACAGTTTTTCCAACTCGTTCAACAGTTTTCCAGGCAGGCATGGTTTCTGGCAAAAAGCAGAAGCCTCGTAACGTTGCGCCAATTGCCGACCGTCAGCATGGCCGGAATGGAAAACGAAAGGAATGTTGCGTTCGGACAAGACGTCCGCGACGGGGAACACTTCGCCATCGATCAGGCGCACATCGAGGACTGCGCAGGTTGGCGTGTGATCCTTGAGATAGAGCGATGATTGCTCGATGCTGGCAAAAGGCCCTGCGACGTCCCATCCAGCCTCTTCAAAGGTCATTTGGAGGTCCAGAGCAACGAAGATTTCGTCTTCAACGATGAGTACCGATTTGCGTGTCATTTAATACCGAACGTGGCAGAGTCAGAATATGGTGGAGTTCGGAGCCTTCGAGCTTGGTGTCAATTGCGCCTCCCAATTGCCGTGCGGCGCTTGACAGCAGAAGAGTCCCAAATCCTTTTTCCCCGAATGCTACAACGGGCTTTCCTATTGTTTCGTTCCATAGCAGATAAATATTTTCGTTATCTTCGTTCCAGCTCACATTCAGCTTGCCTTGGCTTTGGCCGAGTGCTCCGTATTTCAGCGCGTTCGTCGACCATTCATGCAGGATGAGAGTCAACGGCGTGATGCATTTTGCAGGAATGGGTAGGGATCCTTGCGAGATTTTTATGCCTCCCTTCTGCTCATAGGGTGCAAGGATTGTCTTGACCAGTTCGGCAATCTCGACCGGACCAGTGCGCTTCTGGTTCGATGCAAGCGAATGGGCGTTGCCCAGCGCCAGAATGCGGCCTTCGACATCTGCGACGAGGCTTTGCACCGTGTCATGCTTTCGTGCCGCCATGCGCAGAATGCCGCCGATCATGGCGAAGAGGTTCTTCACCCGGTGGTTCATCTCGTTCAGCATCAGCTCGCGCGTTTCGGCAAGCCGATACTCGGCCGTCACATCGACGGTGACACCGATGATCCTCGGGGAATCCGTATCGCCAACGTAACGTCCGAACACCTTGATCCAGCGAGACCCTTGCGCGGAGGCAAGTTCGGTCGTCAGGTCGAAACCGCCATGGTCTTTTTCGGCCTGCTGGAGGGCTTCGAGCACCTGGATCCGATCATCTTGCCGAATTTTCGCAAGGAAATCTTGCTTGCTGAGGTGGTCACTCTGTGCTTGCAGCAACTCCCTTGTGGACCCACCGAGAAGAAACTCCTGCCGTTCCGGCAGATACTCCCACACGCCGATGCCTGCTGCTTCGACGGCAAGCTCATGCCGGTTCTGCTCTCGCTGCAACTGGGTTTCGACGCTGACCGCATGCGAGATGTCGGTCATGACGATGGTTGCGCCGGTGATAGTGCCATCCGTGGTTTTGTAGGGCAGGATTCTGAGCGTGAATGTCTTTCGCGTTTCTTCGTGCCAGACGGTATCCTGGTAATCTACGCCTTCGTCCATGACATGACGGACATGATCGAGATAGTCCTGGGTCAAGAGGCGCGTGGTGACATCCGAAATCGGGCGACCGCGATCAGATGCCTGCAGCGGGAAGATCTCGGTTGCCGCGCGGGTGAAGGATCGCACACGCAGGTTTCGGTCCAAAACGATGATGGCGAGGTTGGTGGAATCGAAGAAGTTGCGAAGATCGGTATTGGCGATCGTCAGTTGCTCGATCTTGTTTTTCAGCTCGTCATTGACCGTGGTGAGCTCTTCGTTCGTCGACTGAAGCTCTTCGTTCATCGACATCATTTCTTCGTTGGAGCTCTTCAGCTCCTCATTGGCTGTCTCAAGCTCTTCGGTCGCGGAGCGAAGGCGGTGCTTGGCCGAGCGCAATTCGCGCTCGAGGGCTTCGACATGCCCGTTGCTTGGTTCAAGGCTGATAAGGTCGCTTTCCTCCAGCGGCGTGAACTGCCCGGCATCCTGAAACACCAGGAGGAACCTGTCGTCGTCCACCGGATCGCAGATGATGTCTGTCGTCAGCGAGCCAAATTCTGTGATGACCTCGACCTTGCTGGATATGACACGCTTCTTCGCTGAATGGGCTTGACGCAGCAGAGGTCCGATCTGCTCCTTGACGCCGGGGCGCGCAAGCGAGGCAGCGCTGGTCTCGTTGGAGCGGGACACCGGAAAATCGAAAAAGCGGCTCAGCTTGCCGAAGGCTGCCATTATCTGACCTTCCTGGTCCAGAAGCATGCTGGCAGGCACGTATCTTTCAAGCAGACGCGATACGACGGTTTCGTCGTCGCTTCTGGCTGCGTCATGCTGAACATCGGAGCCGCCCGGTCGGCGACCCTGATCCTGGCGTCCTCCGGGAAGCGGAATGGGATAAGTCGGAAGACCCGGCAGTCTTTCGAAAAGCCGCGCCTTCTGATCGATGCTGGCGAAAACCGTCTCGAACCGACCAACGCTTTCGGAGGGACCAAGGAAGAGAAACCCGCCCGGTCGCAATGCATAGTGGAAGAGCGGCATGATCGTCTTCTGCAGCTTGTCATCAAAATAAATGAGCAAGTTGCGGCAGGAGATCAGGTCGATCTTCGAAAAGGGCGGATCCTTCACAAGGCTGTGGCCGGAGAAACGGATCATGTCCCGGATCTGGCCGACGAAGTTGAAGCGGTCCTTGTGCGGAATAATATAGCGCTCGTGCAACGCGGCCGGAATGTCGGCCAGTGCGGCATTCGGATAAGAGCCGGACCGGGCGATCTGCAGCATGCTCTCATCGATATCGGTCGCGAAGATTTGGACATCGCATAGAATCTGTAACTCGCGGGCTGCTTCGGCAAATAGCATGGCAATGGAATAGGCCTCTTCGCCACTCGAACAGCCGGGCACCCAGACGCGCACGCCTCCGTCGCGTGCTTCCTGGCTTTGGAGGAGGGGCCGGATCGCCCGATCGCGCAGAACGTCGAAAAACTCCCGGTCGCGGAAAAATCTCGTGACGTTGATCAGCAAATCGCGAAACAGCGCTTCGCATTCATCCTGATCGCGTTGCAGCCGGTGCAGATATTCCCTCGCGCGTTCGATGCCGAGAACATGCATTCTGCGTTCGATGCGGCGAACGAAGGTGGTCTTCTTGTAGCCGGAAAAATCGTGCCCGACTGAGCTTCTCAGCGTCTTGCACAACTCGTCTATATGATCTTCGACCAGAGAGGGCTGCTCATCGGCAAGCACCTTGGTGCGCCGGAAAAAGAAGCCGGCGATGCAGGCAAGAATCTTGTCGGGCGGCTGGATGAAATCCACGAGGCCGGTGCCAGCGGCAGCAAGCGGCATGCCGTCATATTTTGCCGTTTCCGGCTCCTGGGCGACGCACAGGCCGCCATTTTCCTTGACGGCGCGAAGACCTGTGGAGCCGTCCGCGCCCGTGCCGGACAGAATGACGCAGGCGGCATTGCCGTTCTGGTCATTGGCAAGCGAGACGAAAAAGTCGTCGATCGGGCGACGCAATCCGCGGGGCTGAGCGAAATTCGTCAGCTCGAGCGTTCCGTTGGAAATGGACAGACCGTGTCCCGGCGGAATGATAAAGACGGTGTCCGGCTGGATACGCTCTCCGCCCTGACATTGTTTCACGGAAAGTGCCGTGTGCCTGCCGATCAATTCTGCCAGCATGCTTTCATGATGCGGATCGAGATGCTGCACGACGACGAAGGCGAGGCCGGTCGGGACTTCAGCAGAGCTGAACATCTCGCGAAGAGCCTCCAGTCCTCCTGCAGATGATCCGATGCCGACGACGGGCACATCCTGGGCTTCTGCACGTTGGTCCAAACTCAATCCCTCAGGGTCCGACCAGACTGGCTCTGGTCGCTCTTATCAAGCTCGGCCAAGGTCACTTTTGCCTGCGCAATCGTAGTGGCGGAGCTTGCAATCGTTGCCAGGCTGCCTTCGATAATGACATTATGGCCCTCAAGCATGGGCTGAATACGCGTGAGGGTCGTGCCCAGATCAGTGTTGTATTTGTCGAGCAGGTCGGGTCTCGTCCGGCTGATATCGAATTGTGATGCGAATATGTATTGGACGTCGCCGGATGAGGAACTCAGCTTCGACATGAACAGCAAGTTGACGAACGGGCGGCCATCCTTGCGGAAATTGACGATTGGTGTGCGTATCACCGACGAGGTTGGCCGAGACAGGAAGGAGTGAATCTTCGCTCGCGCCTCTTCGTTCGAAGCGCGCTCACCGCCTGCGCCTTGCTGTAGCATCCGGCAATTCTTGCCCAGAACATCGGCGTCGTCATAGCCGGTCAGGGTTTTGAAGTGCTGATTGACGAGGACGAGTGCGTTGTCTCCTTTCGCTTCGGCGAGCGCCAGGGCAACTGTTGCGTTATCGAAAAACTCCCTAAGGGGAGGCAGAACAAATGACTTCGGCATTATCTCATCAACTCAATGTATTGCTTATCTAATTAAGGTAGATTTCTTGTTTTGATAAGGGCAAGGCGCGAGAAAGATGACTCGCATAACGAAAACTTGCCCTCAATCATGACCTTGATGTCGATGACGACCGACGCAATCCAGACGGTTTAGAGAAGACGTTCCGCGTGCCACTTCAGGTGATCGTCCATGAAGGTGGAGATGAAATAGTAAGAGTGATCGTAACGGTCATGAAGACGTAGCGTGAGGCCGATATCTGTTCCTTTGATGGCCTCTTCGAACAGCCATGGGCGCAGGCCGTTTTCCAGGAAACTGTCTGCTTTTCCCTGGTCGATCAGAAACTCTGGAAAGCGCGCACCATCTTCCACCAGTGCGCAGGCATCGTAGGCACGCCATGCGGCTTGATCTTCGCCGAGATATTTTTCGAGAGCCGGGCGCGACCAGTCCGCAGACGAGGGCGCGACGATCGGCGCGAAGGCGGAGCAGCTCTTGAAGCGGTCCGGGTTTTTCAGCGCGATCGTCATGGCGCCATGACCGCCCATCGAGTGGCCGAAAATGCCCTGTCGGCTCATGTCGGCGCGGAAGTGCTGACCGATAAGGGCATGAAGCTCTTCCGTGATGTAGCTATACATCTGATAATGCTCGGCCCAGGGCGCTTCTGCGGCATCGAGGTAGAAGCCGGCGCCTTTGCCCATCTGCCAGTTCGTCAATTCGTCAGCGACGTCATTGCCGCGCGGACTGGTATCCGGGCAGACGATGATAAGGCCGAGCTCTGCGGCGAGCCTTCGATACTCACCCTTTTCCATGACGTTGGCATGGCTGCAGGTCAGACCGGAAAGGTACCAAAGAACGGGGCAGGGCTCGTTGATCGCCTTTGGCGGCACGAAAACGGCGAAGGTCATCTCGCATTTGCATGTTTCGGACTCATGCGCATAGACACCCTGCATGCCGCCAAAAGCCGTGTTCTGAGAAATTACCTTCATGGTCTGCATCCTTTATAAAAGCGGTATCATCCTGCCAGCGACACCGCGGCGTTGACCGCCGCTGCCACCAGCACAGTGTTGAAGAAGAACGACACGATCGAATGGACGAGCGTGACCTTGCGCATGGCCGTTGTGGTGACGGCAACGTCTGAGGTCTGCGCCGTCATACCGATGACGACGGAGAAATAGAGGAATTCGTAAATACCGGGCGAGGCGGTATCGGGAAAGTCCATGCCGCCCTTCGGCTCCCGCTTTCCGCCGTCAGCAGATGGGCGCCAGAACAGATGGGCATAATGGACTGCAGCCATGGTGTGGATCGTGAGCCACCCCAGAATGACCGATAGAAAGGAAAGTGTCAGAGACAGCGCGGTTTCGCCGGAATGATTGAGCGCCATGAACAGCGACACCACAGCGACGACGACGGCAAACAGTGTGATGAAGATGATGGCGATGGCTGGAAGATCGTCACGGTCGGCATGGGCCTTGAGATGGGCTGCTGTCAGATAGGGAAGCCGGAGGGCGAGCAGGAAGAGATAGGTCAGAAAAAAAGCAACGGCGGCAGATTCGATGGCGAGCTTCGGTATGAGCATGAGCATTGCTGCCAACACCGCGCCCCCTAAGACGGCGGCAATTAGAAATGGCCGATGCCGTGCGTAGAGACTGATCTTTGTCTGTTCTTTTGTCTTGGGTGCGATCGCCATGCTCGATTACTTCTTTATCCGGCGGCAAAGCCGGTCAAGGGTTTCCAGGAATTGCGAACGGTCACGTGGGGAGAAGGCGGCATTGTAGCCCTTGCTCTCACCCGTTTCACGCAAATGCGCGCCAAGGTCACGCATGGCGGTGGCCATGCCGATATTGGCTTGATCGAAAACGCGGCCGGTCGGACCCGTGACCATGGCGCCATTCGCCACGCAGCGACCGGCCAGGGGAACATCCGCGGTGATGACGATATCGCCTTCGCCGGCACGCTCCGCAATCCAGTCGTCAGCCGCGTCGAAACCGTTCGAGACGATGACGTTTTTCACCTTGGGATCGCGGGAGGGTCGCAGCCCTGAATTGGCGACGAAGGTGACGTCGAGATCATGCCGTTCTGCGACTTTCAGTATTTCCGGCTTTACCGGGCACGCATCGGCATCGACATAAATCTGCGGCATTGAAAAGGCTCGTCCTTTTGGATCGTTCGTCGTGCAATCGCTTGGGTGCCCATTTGAGCTTTTTTCCGCCCCTGCGCAACATGTTTGCGCTTGCCCGCGTTTCACCGGACTATCGTCTTCGATCCATTTCACATCATTCATAAACGAAAGAGATTGCCCCTCATGAGCGACATCGAGCAGTCCCCGAAGATCAACCGTCTCGTTCTGCAGCACGTCATTGCGGGCTTGAGTGACGGTCTCATTCTGGTGGAGCCGGATGGCACAATCTCCTGGGCGAACAAATCCGCGCTTGAGATGCACCGGGTCGAGACGCTCGAGGAGCTCGGCACGGACATCGCGGCTTACCGGAAGAACTTCACGCTTCGCTATCGCAACAATCATCTGCTCGACGAGGGGCAGTATCCCCTGGAGCGGCTGGTGGCCGGCGAGGAGGTTGACGATGTGACCGTTGAAATCTCTCCGGCATCCGACCTCGACTTGACGTGGGTTCACACCATCCGGGGTTTGACGATCGAGGATTCGGGTGCGAAGCCGGACGTCACTGTTCTGATCATCCGTGACGAGACGCCGCTTTACGAGGCGGAAGAGCGCTTTGAGAGAGCCTTCAACGCCAACCCGGCGCCGGGCCTGATCTGCCGCATGGAGGACAAGCGCTTCATTCGCGTCAATCAGGGTTTTATGGAGATGACGGGGTTTACCCGAGAAGAGATCATCGGCCGCAGTGTTGAAGAACTTGGTCTCTTCTCCAACTGCGAAACCGGACAGGACGCGCTTGATCGGCTTGAGGACGGACGCATCATTCGCCACCGGGAAGCGTTGATCCCCATCCCGGAGGGTGACCGACTGGTGATCGTTGCTGGCGAGGTGATCGCTGTCGGTGAAGAGCCCTGCATGCTTTTCACCTTCGCGGATCTCGACGGGCGCAGAAAGGCGCAGAATGCCTTGCGCCAAAGCGAGGAGCGCTTCTTCAAGTCCTTCCGCCTTTCTCCGGCACCGACGGCGATTTCGCGGCTCGAAGACTTTGTCTTTACCGAAGTCAACGACGCGTTTCTGGAGCTGTGCGGACGCAAGGAACAGGAAGTTATCGGCAAGACAGCGAGCGAGTTGAAACTGTGGGATGACGTGAATGCACGCAGAGACGTGGAACGCCGCCTGAAGGGCAATGTGCCGATCCGCGAAGAGCCACTCAGGATGAACCTGAAGGATGGTGGCAGCGCTGAATGCGTTGTCTCTGCCGAACGCGTCGAGATCAACGACCAGCAATGCGTCATCTGGGCGCTTCAGGATGTAACAGAACGTCGCCGCTCCGAGGACGAGTTGATCGAGGCGATCGAAACCGTCATGGCGGATACGTCGTGGTTCAGCCGCACCGTTGTCGAGAGGCTGGCGGGCCTGCGCCAGACATCGAGGGGAACGGCATCAACGGCGTCACTCAGCGATCTGACCGAGCGCGAAGAAGATATTCTGACGCTGATCTGCGAAGGTTGCAGCGACAAGGAGATGAGCGACAGGCTCAACCTCTCCAAACACACGATCCGCAACCACATTGCCTCTCTCTATGGCAAGATCGGCGTGAACCGCCGTGCAGCCGCCGTCATCTGGGCGCGCGAGCGAGGCTTCAGCGGGCGCAAACTGCGCAAAGTTTGAATTTTCTGCTGATTTTATTGAAAAAAGGCCAGTTTGTACCAGTAGGACTAGTAGTTTTCTCTCTGATGCGGAGGCTTTCCTCGCTCTATCTTTTCACCATGGCGCCAATGACGGCGACATCATGATGAGAAGGAAGGAGTTCTAAAATGGATAACAACCGCATCGAAGGCGCAGTTCGCCAAGTCAAGGGCTCGATCAAGGAAGTCGTCGGCAAGATTGCCGGCAACACGCACATGCAGGCTGAAGGCCGCGCCGAAAAGGTCGCAGGCGAAGTGCAAAGCAAATACGGCGAGTCCAAGGACACCGTTCGCAAGACCTTCAAGTAAAGCCTTCGGCCAGGAGTTGATCGAGATGATGATTTCTTCCGACGAGGCACTCGCGCCCGCCGCCAACCCCCAGGACTGCAGCCTCTGCGCCGCACTTCAGGCAATCATCGCCTATGCGGACGGGCAGGAAGGTAGCCGTATCACGGTGTCCATGGAGAATGGGAGGGTCATGCTGACGGGTGAGGTGGAAACACTTGCCTCACTGGAATGCGCGGTCTTCATCGCGGAGTGCTTTGCCTCGCGCCCGATCATCGCCGATCTCTCGATCAAACCGACCATTCAATACCTGGCGCCTCCGCGCCTGACCAAGCCAAACCTCTATATCAACGACAACAGGAGTCCACTATGAAGAAGATCGTTCTTGCCACCGCAATTGCCGCTCTTGCCGTTGCACCCGTCGCACATGCCGAAGCAAAGCGCTCGCACAAGCACATGGCAACCGCACAAAAGGAGCGCGTTGGTACGCTGTCTTGTGAAATCGAAGGCGGCATCGGTCTGGTGATCGGTTCCAGCAAGGCGGTGTCCTGCGAATTCCGTCAGCGCTCGGGCGACGTCGAACGCTACACCGGCACGATCGGCAAGATTGGCCTCGACGTTGGCGTGACCGGCAAGCAGTATTTGAGCTGGATCGTCTTCAATACGGCTGAATCCCGCGTCGGCGATGGCGCGCTGAGCGGTAACTATGTCGGTGCTTCCGCCTCTGCCGCGGTTGGAGTTGGTCTCGGTGCCAATGCCCTGATTGGCGGTAACGCCAAGAATTTCGCGCTGCAGCCCTTGAGCGCCCAGGCAGGCACGGGCATCAACCTTGCCGCCGGTATCGCTAATCTGCAGTTGAAGTCTGCCGGTTAATCCGGTTTGCCAAAACGCCGAAAAGAGCGTTAGCGCATCACAGAATTGCGGGGCGGTGGGATTTCCACCGCCCCGTTTCTGGTTGACGGAATGGCTTCACGTCACATGGTCCTTTGCAAGCCGCCTGTGCCAGGCAGCCGCTGCCTCTCCTGCAAGGTTGCGCATCTCACGCAGAGCCGACTGGTCATTTTCGTTCAGTCGATGGCGGCGGTATCGCAAGCCGCTGAGGTCGTGCAGCGCAACTTCGACATCGATGCTCGCCAGTCCTGCGGCACGCTGTGCGGTGCGCACATCCAGCACAGGTCTTCCAGCCGTGACGCTTTCCAGATAGGCGCGATTTGCTTCCCGGCCTTTCACGATCAAAGTGTGGAGCGGCGGTCCGAAATCCGGCCAGAGAACCAGCACAGCCAACAGTGCGGCGATGCTGCCAAGCAGGTTGTCCACCACACGCGCTGCAGCAACACCGCTTCCCGGATGCATCATATCGGTGACGATGATGAAGAGCATGGTCAGGACCACGACGAAGATGGAATAATTGACCGCCCGCAGCGAAATCGTGACGCTGGCAAGCAGGATTGCCAGCACGCACAAGATGACGGGGTGCTGCGTGACGGAGAGCAGCGCCAAAGCCAGAAAGCCACCGAGCAGGGAACCGAAAATGCGTTCAAGCGATCGCGCCCATGTCACGCGAGCGCCGCCCTGAAGGCAGACGATCAGCGCCATTGTTGCCCAGTAGGGATAACCCAACTGAAAGATGATGGCGATGTAGTAAACGCCAATGACACCCGCAGCCTGGCGTAAGCCCAGCCGCAGCGCACCCCTCATGCGGTCCTTCCAGTTCGGAGCGATCTGATGTGGCGGTACTGCCAAGGCCTCGTTGGATTGCTCCGGGTTTTCAAGCACGAGCAACGCGTTCTTAAGCGCCAGCACGCAGCCACTCATGAGATCGTCTGTCAGATGTTTGGCTGTTCTGTCCAGCCGCTCGATGCAGCGGCGAAGGAGGTCCTTCTTACAGACATCGCCTCGCAGAGAGAGGCGGACTCCGAGCAGGGCGGTGGCGAACGCGCGCGCTGTTGTCGCGCGCTCCGTTGTCGGCCCCAATCTGTGGATATAGGCGTGGTCCAAGGCGACGAGGGCGCCGAAGATGATCTCTGTTGCCCGGAGCGCATCGTGGTATTGAGGCGCGTCTGCCGGGTGCCGAGCCAGCACCGTTCTCAATCGCTCCATCGACATGCGCACGGCGCGTCTATGTTCGGCATGTTCACTGTGCCACTGCGCGTCTCGATGGCCGCGATCACCAATCGAGGCCAGATCTGCTGCCATATCGAACAGCCGTGCAATGACCGCGCCCGCGTTGCGGTCGAGCGAGGCCCTTGGATCGATGCGCCAGACCAGATTGATGAGGAGAAAGGCCCAGCTTCCGCCAGCCAGGAATGTCAGCGACTGCGCTGCGGCGGCGGGAGCCGGGTGCGGGAAGCCGACGGCAACAACGGCGACCACAGCGAGCAGCGTCCCCAGCAAACTGTCGAGGGAAAAGGCCGCACCAGCCAGTATGGCGACGAAGACAAGGGCAGGGCCGACGGCGAGAGCAGCTTCCACCCCCGCTGATGCGCCCCAGGATCCGGCAAAGGCGAGGACGGTGCCGATCATGACGAAAAGTCCAAGGGTGCGGCGGCGCATGGCATGAGGTCCTGGTCCGTCGCAAAGGCATGTCCAGAACGCAGCGAAGACCGCCCAACCGAGTGAGGGCTGACCGGTTGTCAGCGCGATGATCAATGGCGCTCCGACGGCGAGTGCTGCGCGCGCACCTTCTTCGCCGTTGAATTGCTCGGGGAGCAGTCCGACGGCGCGCAATTCCAGCCGGCGGGCGGCCCGTCGAAGATGAGGCAGCGCCCATCTGCCTTTCAACCGGATGTTCCCACGGCGTCTTTGCTGTTCAGCGTCGGCCATAACGCATCCAGATAATCTGTTCCGCGATGGCATGTAGCGCTGCACCGACAGCGCTTCCGAGCAAAACTTCCGCGCCTCGATACATTCCAACTTCCCACAAGGGCGTCTCCGCGGTCGTTGTCAGGAAGACGATGGGACAGGTCCACATGCAGACCTTCAAGGATGGATAGCGTCGCACGATGACGGCTGCGAGCGCGACGGCAATGGCAATTTCCGCTACAGGACCGATGCCAAAGCCTTGCGCCGCCGTTCCGATGACAACGGCTATGATCACGCCGAGCAGCGTGCCGGCAAACCGCCCGATGGTGGCCTGGCGCGTATCGCCAAGCTTTTCCTGACCAACGATGATACCGGACATCGCGGCCCAGACGGGATGAGGAAGCCCGGCCGCCTCCGCCAGAATATAGGACAGCGTCGCGGCCCCCGAGCAGCGCAGGACAAAAGCCAGGTCGCGGACGCGTGTCTCGTTCACCGTCGTTCTCCTTACCTCAGCAGATTGGTACGTGCGAGTTCGACCACCTCATCGCCGCGGCCGCTGATGATGGCCTTCAGCATATAGAGGCTGAAGCCCTTGGCCTGTTCGGCCTTGATCTTCGGCGGCATGACGAGTTCCTGTTTCGCGGTCACGACATCCACCAGCACGGGTCCTGGATGGGCAAAGGCTGAACTCAAAGCCCAGTCGACATCGACGGATTCTTCGACCCGGATGCCTTTGATGCCCATGGCGTTGGCCATGGCGGCAAAATTCGGGTTTTCGAGGTCTGTGCCGGTATCGATATAGCCGGCCGCTTTCATTTCCATTGCCACGAAGCCGAGCGAGCCGTTGTTGAAGACAACGATTTTGACCGGCAGATTGAGTTGCGCCAGCGTGATGAAGTCGCCCATCATCATGGTAAAGCCGCCGTCACCTGAGAGTGACACGACCTGCCGGTCGGGGACTGCAGCCTGCGCGCCGATGGCCTGCAGCATGGCATTTGCCATCGAGCCATGATTGAACGAGCCGAGTAGGCGCCGCTTGCCATTCATCGCCAGATAGCGTGCCGCCCAGACGGTGGGGGTACCGACGTCGGCGGTAAAGATCGCGTCTTCTGCCGCAAGTTCGCTGACCCGTTGCGCCAGATATTGCGGATGGATCGGTTGGCCGGCCCCAGAGGGTTTCGCCAGATCGTCCAGTCCTTCGCGCGCCTTGAGATAATTGGCGCGGGCAGCGTCGAGAAAATGCGCGTTGGTGCGAGGCTTCAAGTGCGGCAGAAGAGCTGAGATCGTCTCGCCAACGTCGCCGACCAGGCCTTGCGTCAACGTCGCGCGTTTGCCCAGCGCGCCCGCATCGCGGTCGATCTGAATGATCCGCGCCTTCGTCGGATAGAAGGCGCGATAGGGGAAATCGGTGCCGAGCATCACCAGCGTGTCGGCATTTTCCATGGCGTGATAACCGGACGAGAAGCCGATCAGACCGGTCATGCCGACATCGAAGGGATTGTCCCATTCGACATGTTCCTTGCCGCGCAGCGCATGAACCACCGGGGCTTTCAGCGCATTCGCAAGCGCCACAACGGCATCGTGATGGCCAGCGCAACCGCTGCCCGCGAGAATGGTGATGGTCTTGCCCTCATTCAGTAGATTGGCAAGGCGGCTGATTTCTTCTTCGCGTGGAAGGATGCGGGGCAGGGCCGGGACGGCCTGAGGCGGGACTGTCGAAACGGGCGCATTGGCGAGAGCGACATCGCCCGGAATGACAAGCACGGCAACGCCGTTCTGGCCGATTGTCGTATTCAGCGCGCGGTTGAGGACGCCCGGCATCTGTGCGGGATTGGAGACGAGCTCGACAAAATCCGCGCATTCGCGAAACAGTTCCTGCGGATGGGTTTCCTGAAAATAGCCGAGACCGATTTCGGAGGAGGGGATGTGAGCCGCGATCGCCAGTACCGGAACGTGATTGCGCTTGCAGTCGAACAGGCCATTGATCAAATGCAGGTTGCCCGGGCCGCAACTTCCCGCGCAGACGGCCAGCTTGCCGGTGACTGCCGCTTCGGCGCCCGCTGCAAAGGCAGCGGTCTCTTCATGACGCACATGCATCCATTCTATTTTTCCAAGCCGCCTCAGGCTGTCATTCAGCCCATTGAGGCTATCGCCAGTGACGCCCCAGATGCGTTCGACACCGATATCGGCGAGGGTTTCTGCCAGTAGATCAGCGACGGTCATGGTCATGGATATCTCCTTCTCTGCTTTGCATCGGTGTCTGCCTTGAAAGCTGGGAGCGTTTCGATCTAATTTCCAATATATAAACAGAGGCTTTTTCATATATGATATTGGATGACATCGATATTCGGCGGCTTCGCTATTTCCTTGTCGTGGCGGAGCAAAAGCATTTCACCCGCGCGGCAGAGAAGATCGGCATTCGCCAGCCGCCGCTCAGCATGCAGATCCGTCAACTTGAGGAAACGGTGGGCGCACAGCTTTTTACCCGACATGCCAAGGGCGTGGAGTTGACGGCGGCGGGGAGGGTATTTCAGGAGACCGCGCTGGATATTGTCGCGCGCTTCGAGGACGCACTCACTCAGGTGCGGCGCCATGCGGCCGGCCAAACGGGACGCCTCCGTCTAGGCTTTGCCGGCGCTACCTATTTTCATCCGGCAATTCCGCTCATCATTCGCGCCTATCGTTCAGCCTATCCAGATGTTGTGCTGTCGCCGGAGCAGAGCAATACGCCCGCCCTTCTTGCGGGCCTGCGGGAAGGGAGGCTGGATGTGGCCTTCATCCGCCCGCCGGTCCTGGAGGATGGGTTACTCTCCGTTCGCGCCTGTCTGGATGAAGACATGGTGATCGCGCTGCCTGCCGATCATGCCTTGCGTGACCATGACGCGGTGCCGCTCGACGCCATTGCCGGTGAGAATCTGATTCTCTTTCCTCGAGACATTGGACCTGGTCTCTATGACAGCATCGTCTCCGCCTGCAACGAGGCAGGCGTCAGCCCCAAGCTCGGCCAGGAGGCGTCGCAGATCGTTTCCATCATCCCGCTGGTTGCCGCAGGCTTTGGCGTTTCGATCGTGCCGCGCTCGGTTGGTTCGATCAAAAGCGATGGCGCCGTCTACCGCCCGATCGCCGGGCAATCACCTCGCGCACCGATCGCCATCGCGACCAGAACCGATGACCGTGCGAAACTTGTGACATCTTTTATAGTGAGCGCAATTCAGACCGCGCGGCGCACTGCCCCGACCGATTCCGCCAACGCATCCGGATAAGGTGAGACGGGTGGAAGTGGCTTGTCGTGGTTGTTTAGTCATCTCTGATAAACTATTGATGCCGCGCTTGTGATCAGAAACTGCGCAAAGGCCATCATGACAATCCCCGACATCAAGCTTCCTCCGCGCCCCTTGAAACTAAAGCGCGGCGTGTTGTCCGTACCATTCGCCTACTACTTCTCTCCGCTGATTCTGCTGGCACTCGCCGTCTTCATGCTGTGGGCTGAAGGACCTGGAATCATCCGGGACTATAAGATTAGCCAGAACCCGGTGGAGATCGAGGACGGCGATCTCAACGGCAGCTGCAAAACTCGGAAGGCTGTCTTCACCACCTGCAACGCCAAGCTCGCCTACGATTATCAGGGCAAGCACTATAACAGCGACGTTGAGGTGATGTTCATCGATATGCACTCCGGAGACTATGAGGCGGGTCTTTTCATCTCGGGCTCTGATCCGCAGCTTGCGACGGTCTCGCTCGGCCTCGACATGCTGTGGAACCGGATTATCACCCTGGCGATCCTCTTTGTTCTTCTCGGCTTTGGCGGGATAGCCCTGCTTTCAGCTCTCGTTCGATTTTTCCGGGCAAAGGCCAAGCTCGGCAAAGCTCAGCCACTGACCCTTTTGCCTGTCGCTCTCAAGAATGCCACGAAAAAACGCGGTGGCCTTTTCCTAACCTACTCGGACACGATCCGCGACAACAAGACGAAGCGGCAGTCCTTCTCGCTGCTGGGCAAAGACGAGGTTCCGTTCATCATCGGACAATCCGAAAAACACGATATCGCGCTTGCCGCCTGGCAGAAGAACAGTCCGCTGCCAGTCCTTCTGGACGATCGGTTGGAGCGGATCGAATTGACCGATGCGGAAAGGGCACAGGCGCTGTCAGCTGTCGCTGCCAATACAGCCGTGTCGGAAGGCGCGAGGACGACAGGAACTCAGCCTCAAAAATCCGCTGGCGCTTCCGCTCTGCAGGGACTCAAGGCATTCGGCATCATCATCCTGCTGATGATCGTCGGACTCGGGGGCTATTGGCTTTGGTACGTTACTGCCGCGCCGTCGCAATTCACGTCACCGGCCATGGACATCAACAACCTCATGCCGGGTCCAATTAACAAGTGGGGATGCGCCCAACTGCAAAAACGCTTCGGCGATCAAAACGCACCATTTGGTTGCACGGCTGGAGATTATCGAAGCTGGAAGTAAGCCGCCTCGATGAGCCGAAACTGTCATCGGGTTTCGGCTCATTTTGCCGCTCATCCTCGGCGACGGACGTCGAGGTGCGAGGGATGAAACACCCAAATCTGGGGGCGATTGCGGGGAGGATCCAAGCTTGTGGGGAACGACCGGAGATGTGGTCCATGCCATGGCTTGAAGGGGCTGCGGATGCCGCCGACCGCTTAGTGTGATCGCCACACAAAAGGGCTGATTTACTCCAACAACTGAATAGAGATCGTGTCTGGAAAGCCTTAGGCTGGTGCCTTGGAAGCCCTTTGGATATGGCAAACGGCCCAGGGAGGCGATTGATCAGGTCGCATCCCTGGGCCGTGTAGCGTTGCAACTTAGCGAAGCGCGCTATCGGCGCCGATGTCTAAAGGCTTGTATTCAGCTGAAACGTCTGAAACCACAACGGTTTGTAATGTTTACCTCACGATGACGCGGTACTCTTGTGTGCCGCCATAAACCGGTGGGCGGTAGCGGTAGTCACGGCGCGGGCCGCGGCGATCACGCCAATCGCGGCGGTCGTAGTTGCGGTAGTATCGATCCCTTTCATAGGATCGGTCGTAAACGCCTGCCGAATAGTAGCCGCCGCTGCGGTAACCGCGGTCATCCACGCATCCACTCAGAATTCCGACGGAAACGAGGCAGATCGCTGCGCTTAAAAGCTTCATGATTTCTCTCCCAATGTCGGACATTAACATATGCCGATGCACAAGGTTCCACCGCGCTTGAAGGCGGTCATTCGAGACCACGAAGAAGAACGGTTCGGATCCCCAACTTCCAACACAAGCCAAGGCGGCGCTACGCCAGCATGTGGAGCCTAGCCCCTGCGAAAGCACCGATCAGAAGACAGCGGACGCCAAACCCGTTGCGTGGGTGATACAGCAAGTATTTGATTTTTTTGAAAATGGCGGATGGGGTGTCTGTCACAATGAAAGGAAAAAGGCCTTGTTTTCTGGGGTGGCGTAGGCCTTATTTCCGTTTCGATACCCGCAATCGTACCCGCAAAAATATTGTGATTTTCAGCCGGCTTTTTTGAAAGTGGGCTCGCTCTCGCGGGCGTCCTGCCACTCCTTGACGTCAGACACGCGCCACCTAGTGCAGTTCTCGCCCAGCTTCACCGGTCGCGGGAATTTACCCTCGTCCATCCAGCGATAGAGGGTAGACGTCGCAACCTTCATGATGGACGTGATCTCTCTCAGGGTGAGATAGCTGTCGAGCGATACGAGATTTGTGGGATTGTCGGACATTGGCAACTCCAAACAGGATGAGGGAAGCCGGCGCATGGCCGGTTTCTGTCCGCGTGGGAAAGTATGCAATGGTATGGGAAAGAATGTCAATGGATGGGAATAGGTCTACCCTAATTTACTGCCTCGGGAAGCCTCACATCGTGGCGTTGTCTTAAAGCGTAAAATTGGTCCTTGGTCATGTACTCGGTGAAGACATCTGGACAGTTGTTGCAATGCCAGTTGATGAACTCGAATCCCTCCGAATGCCCGCCGCCCCAATCAAACAACGTGCCCCCACAAGCACAGGGTCGGTTGGCGCGCCAGTCGTGCTCGTCCGCATCGTTTGCTTCGATCGAATATCGAATGGGAGAGTGACCTCTATGCCCGATCAGAACGTTCAATGCGGGATCGGGAACCTCACCAGCTAGAATTCTTTCGACGAGCGCGATGCAGCGATGTGGGTAATCGTTCCAGCCACTTTCCCATAGGCGGTATGCAGCTCTCACGCCAAATCCCTTTTCACGCAAGCGGGACTTCGCCCAATCTCCCGCGCTACTCCAGACGTAGAGAACGCCAGTTGAATTATAACCTCTTCCGACTTTGCAAGCTTCACCACAGCACGTAAGAACGCGTCGCTCGCCGAACCGAGGGATATAGAAACTATGGGGGTGGGCGGCAACGATGCGGTTGCCTGCCTCAACCCTGACTTTACATATTTGAGACCATGTGCGGCCACGGAATGAGTGTTTAAACGGCGCTTGGATGGCAGCCTCAAGTTCATCGGCGTTGGTGGCTGCGCGCATTCCTTCGAGATAGTCAGAAAGCTTCATTCTGCCTCTCCACGTTTTGGAGCGACAGCAAGAGCGGCATCGTACCGAGCTTGCATGGCGGCAGCGGCGAATGTCCCTGTGAGGTTCAGTTCTGCCGCCATCTCTGGCGTGAGCTTCTTGGGCACCAACTGCCAGCCATCTGGAACGGCTATGATCTGCGACTGCGCGGCGCACGATGCGGCAACTCGCCCCGCCATCTCGTCGAGCCGGTCCAGCTTGCCGCGAATTTCGTCAGTAAATCGCGCGACGTTCGCTGGATCGGCTTCGCGACCGTGGCGCTCTGGCAGGGTCAGGATGTCTCCCGCCCACGCTGCCGCGTTCTTCGCGATGTAGGAGCAGAGCATGGAGAAGTGGGCTTCGGTGAGCTTAGGCATCGGCATTCCTTTCGCTCATCGCTGTGCGACCAGCGTGGGTTAATCCGTATCCAGATCCATAGGGCTCGCCTTCTTCGGTGAAGGTCCCTCGTCTGAAAATGGCGAGACCCTTTGCAGCCAAGCTTCTTGTTGCCGCTGCCGCATCGTCGCGGGCCATCTGGGAGCCGTGAGCGATATCGTCGAAATTCAGGACGTCGTAATCGGCGTCGCAATCCTCCCATGCGGTCAGAACTTTTCGTTCTTGATCAGTCAGGTCGATCATTCGGGAGCCCCCTTCATCTGGGCCACTGCGCGTTGACGCTCAGTTATCGCGACCAGTCGCATAGCCGCTGCGCTGCCCGCATGATGCTTCGCAGCCGCAGCCGCTTTCGCTCTGCCGAGTTCGCCCGAACGAACGTCTTGTGCCATTTCCTTGAAGGTAGCGGCCTGCTTATCATGCCAGGCAGCGACGATCGTGAATGGCGAGCTGGTGTCTTTTGCGCGTTCCTCCCCAGGAATGAGGGCGCGAATTGCATTTGCAGCACAGGCTTCGCAGTCTTCCCACTCGAATTTTTTATGCGCGCACAGGTCATGTTTGCTGGCGATGCCGCGGTCGAAACCTTCTTCGACTGTCCGCGCAGCTTCTTCGAGCGCCATGCGTCTTATTCTTTTCGCGGCATCATCCTTTTCGGATAAGGCAGCAGCAGCGCGCTTGAGCAGATCTGGCATGCCATCGAGGCCCAGAGGCCATTTCTTCTTGGCCGCGTAGAAGCCTAGTTCGTGGATCAGGTTGGTCACTAGAAGGCCTCCTCAACAATGCGCGGTTTGGCAATAATGATCGAAGCGATGAGACGCTCGGTTCGCCTCTCTCGCTCATCTAATACCCATTTACGGCGGAGCGATCGGTACTCTTTCCACGCAGCCCGTGCGGCATTTTCCCCTTGCGGTGTGAGGTAGATTTCGTCGCCAAACACAGAGCAGTACCAGGTTATCATTTGCTCACGTTTGAGCTCCCTAGCATGAGCGCCACTGAGCAGATTAATTTGAGGGTCAACTTCCAGCCTGGAGGTGTTCCGCTCAAAACGAAAGCAGACTGGCGGATCAGAACGATTATGAGCCGCAGCAATAAGGACGCGGTTTCGCTGCTGCTCGTTGATGAATGAATCGACTTTGCCATCCCCGTAGCAAAAAATGCAGGAACGCGCCTCGTCGTAACAAGAGGGGCACTCTGCGAAGCCGTCTTCCTGGAGATCAATCAAATCTGTCTTCTTCCACCCCAAGGCATAAGCTCGCTTGGCTTTCACAGACCTATACCCCTCGCAAAGGTAGCAGTCAGGAACACTCGAGCCGGTACCTTTACATTCGAAGCACCGGACGTCACTCATTCTGCATCTCCCTTATCGGGGGTGGGGAAGGCCGGGAGAGGCATCCAGTGCGATGTTGGTCGTGAATAACCAGCGCTTGAATTTAGCACTACGCGCGCTGGAAGCGTCGTCCTGCCCACTTTTCTTTCAGGCTGGTAGACCAGATACTCACCCTTCTTCGGTGCGCTATCCAGGCTCCGCCACCCCTCCACGTCCTGCACCTGTGCGGAGAGGGCGGGAAGTCCGGCATCTTCGACGGCAATACTGAACGCATCAATGGCGCTGATGTTGCTCTCGCCATCGCCAAGTTCATTTCCGCTAAGATCGGTGATGATTGCGCTGTACAGGGGCTCACCCGCTGTTATTTTGCCCTTCGCGATATGCCAGTAGATCTCTGGGTGTTCGCGGTCGAAGGCCTCGACGGTCGCCGCCACGTCGTGCGCTGGTGCGGAGCGGTATAGAGCTGTGGTCAGCGCATTTCGAATAGCTGTTTCTCTGGCGGCAGGATCCGCTATCTTCGACAGGACCGATGCACCAAGCTCGATCGCGGCCCTTTCGTCGCAGTCCTGCACCTGAAAGGTGAGGATGGATCGAACCACGCGGGCTATATCCCCAGCTCGCACGTTGCCGATGATGCGGGCTTCAGGCACCCACGCTTCCGCGCACTCTAGAACGGCGCTAAGAACCGCTGTTGCTGTTCCGTTATCAGGGGCGGCCACGGCGGCGAGCTTCTGCTCTCTGATTTCTTCTGCGCTAAGCAGGGCTGCGTTCCAGTAGTGCCAGCCAGCGTTGATCACCTCGTCCTGATAGCCGTCTTCCGCCCTTATGAGGCATTCAGTGCGGATCTCGATTTCCAGAAAGCCGCTTTCCTTCACGCGATCGACGACGGCGGCTTCGAATAGTTCGCGGTGGGATTTGGCGGTGGCCGTCATTCTGATGTCTCCTGATCCGGCGTGGTGTCTGCTATGGTTTCGGTAGTATTGAGGAGCTTCTTGATGCCGTCGGCTATCTCGTCCAGCTCGTAGACGTATTGCTCCCCGTCGCCGGGAAACTCAGTCACGCCGGTGGAATGGTCATATGATCCGTGTTCCCGCACGTAATCGTCTCGTCGCGTTTCTACGAAGAGAGCCGCTTGTTCGATGCCAGCTTCGCGCGATTTCTCCACGTCTCGGATACCAAGCTCATATCCATATTCCTCCGCGGCGCGCAGCTGCTCGCCGTGCCGGGACTGCTGCGCATAGTAGGCCTTCGCCGCCTCGGTAGATTCGTTGTGGATCGCTGCCCAGGCATCTGCCAGTTCGTTCTCAGCTTTCCGCAGCGCGACCAGCAAGCTCTTCTCGGCGCCCATCTTGATCACGCATGCCGGATCGCTGCACTGATCCATACCGAAATGGAGCTTCGCAGAATGCTCGTCGGTGAATACCTCATCGCAGTGGAAGCATCGCCATTCCTTCTTGGCCGGTGCCGGGGATGGGTAAGTTTGGCAAGGGCAGGGCGTTTCGCCATCGGCCTGAAGGCCATCGACGCAATATTCGCAACCAGATTCGTTCGGAATATCGACCTGCGCCAAGCGCGCAAACTTGCGCATACGCTCGCACCATATCGAATAGTCCTTTGCCGACATGAAGCGGCGGTTGTTCCATTCGCACTCTCGAGCGAGGGCTTCCACCTGTTCCTCTGTTTCTATCGGCCATGTGTGAGAGGTCATCACTTGTTCCTTTCGCGATAGAGCTTCAGCAATTGCTCGCCAGCCTCGGCGTTGATGCGATCGAGTTGGCGCAAAGCCCAATTCAGACCGTCGGCGAATCCGCTGCGGCTTCCTTTGTGAAACTCGTCGATGTTACGCTGGGTGGCTTTGCGCTCTCGGTCGTCGATGATGGTCGTTACGGTGACGGCGAATGCTCCGCGGGAATGGGGTTCCGCGTTGTGGTAGGCGTTGTGCCCGGGTTGGCCTGAAATGGGTACCGCGCGCCACCATTCATGCCGGACCACGTTGATGTTGCCGAGATTGCGCGATACGACGTTCACGTAGCGCTGGTCGTAGTAGCAATCCGCACCCGTGTATTGATTGACCGCTTCCGCGAAGGCGTATCGATCGTGATGACCCTTCGCCCAATAACCCATCAAGCCGCCGCCGTCGCAGCCAGCTTCGCGCAGGTCAATGATTTCGATCGAAGGTGCCGGAGCGCCAACGAAAGACTTCAGATGTGATGCAGCTGCGCGCAGTGCATTCTCTTCTGCATCGTCCAGGTTGGGGGTTCCAGCTAGACTGCCGTCACTCTCTATCGTGAGGACCTGCTCACCATCAATCCGGACCTCGACGGCCCAATGTTTATCGCTCATCGTTTGGTCTCCGGTGGGGGTAAGAGGTTTTGCGCGGTCGCGCGCTGTAGGATCGTCTCGCCGGATGGCAACAGGATCTGACCGAGGAACGCGCCGTCGAATGTGAGAATGCCAGTATCGACGGCGGTAAGCTGACCTTTGATCCAGTCGCGCAGGACAGACCAGACCGCTATCTGTCCGCGCTCGAGCGCGAACTGCTTGTGCTGCTCTGCCGTCTTTTTCATTCGATTGTTGTATGGGTTCTCGCGGAGCCACGCCGCGGCGTAGCCGTGGGCGCTCGCTTCGATCTGCACCATGCGTCCGCGATATTCGAACTGAATGATGACCTTGCCGGCATCGAAGTCTTCCATAGGCGCGAACTTCGAGCAGCCGAAGGCCAGCAAGGTTTTCCGGATATCATCAGCGGCGGAGCGGCCGGAAGTCGAGCGTGAGTAGGGCAGTGTCATTGCTGCATGCCCTTCTGCTCTCGCAAAACGCTGGGGTGAAGGATGTCACCCTTCCGGCTGCGATAGGTGAGGGTGCCGTTTTCCGGCGCAAACGTGCCGTCGATAAAGGATTCGACGCCCACTTCTAGGAAACGCTCTGTGCACTCAGGAGAACCAGCCAGGACAGAGATAACGTGCCCTGCCAATTCCGATGCCGGTTCCCCCGCGCCAAATCCGACGTCGGTAGCCACCTGGGCGACTTTGCCGATGAAAGCATTCACCGCCGGCGTCCCGCTCGCAAGCGCCTTGTTCCGCTCGGCGTAAGCGTCTGCGAGCATATCCTCGGCCTCGTAGGCGCGCTCTTTCCATGTGAAGCGGCGCATGACCGTCTTGCAGTTAGGGCAAGGATCAGGTTCATCGTCTCTTACTGACACGCTGCCGTCATGGGCATTGAGCGTTCTCTGGTAGAGGCTGAACTTGCATTTGTCGCAGTGCCACTGGCCTGGAACGTATTGCTCTAACTCCAAGCGTGAAAGTTCGGATAGAGCGACCCCAGGCTTCAGCAAGATTTGGTCGAACGTCCACCCGGACGTTGGTGGTGTATTCGCTGCTTCTGCTTCCTGTTTTCGTTTCCTGTCAGCTGCCCACATGCCGCTGTCGAAGTAACCGTCCTTGTCCGGGTCACTGAAAGGATCTTCGCGCCAGAGCTTTGTGATGTAGGAGTGTATCTTATTCAGCAATGCCGTTCTCCTTCAGAAAATCCTCGAGGCCGACCGGGGGCTCGTTCGGGGATGTGAAATATCGGGTGATGTCTGCGTTCAGACGATTCCATGCGCGGTCGATGCGATCGACGATCCGGTTCCATTTGACGGGGCCGGTCTGGCGCTTCTGCATAGTGCGATGGATTTTGCGCCAGCGAGCGTTGAGATGCTTCCAGCGATTCCGCGTCCGGTCGGGGAGTGCTTTCCAGCATTTGGCGCAGATGATCCATTGCGAGCCGGGATGCTTATCCTGTGCCGCAGTGCGCCGGCATGACGGGTTGATGCAGGCGATGCGATCGGTCACGAAAGCGCCTCCGGGAACTGAAGGTATTCATCGCCGTAAATCTTCCGGCCGGCAGCCTTCTTGCCGACGCGGACCATTTTGACGGTGCCGAGGTTGGTCATGGAAAACGGGTTATCGTCGCGGCACACCTCCACTGACCGATAAGCCTCAATGTTCTTCACGTCTGACAGTTTGCGCGCGACGTCGTGTGGCACCCACTCTCCCCATTGCTTGAATAGCAGCGGTACCGGCCTACGGGGGTGCTGCCGCAAGGTGCACGCGTGCTTGATCTCGTCGAGCCATTCCGGGTGCATCGGGCGAGCATCTTTGCCGCTCTCGCCTCCGACAATCACCCAATCGATATGATCCAGCCATTCCGCCTTTAGCCGCACGCGCCCAAGCAGAGGCTCGAGGCTCAACCCGATCCACGGCAAACCGAGACGCTTCTTCAGATCTATGAGGCGAGGTATTTCGCGATCGGCTTCACGCTGGTTGGTGATGGAGAACATCAGGCCGATGTGTTTCGGCCAGGCGTCCAGCCAGCCGGGCGGTACCATCTTCGGGACGTTGGCGCCGCGCTTCGTCAGCAGGATGATCTTCACCCACCGTGCTTCCTTGGCTTCCGCGAACAGTTCGGCGCGCCAATCGTCGGAGACCTCGTTATCGAAGGTGTCCGACATCGATTGCATGAACACGCGGATCGAGCGGCTGTGATCGCTGAAAAACGTGGTCGCGGATTTGCGGTTCAACATGCGCAGCAGCGAGACAGCGCCCTTGATCTTCCGGCGAGGGGCGTTTGGTCCCCATTCGCCGGTGCCGCGGAAAGCGTTTAAGGTCTCGGCATAACAATGGTCGCAGCCGGGGGAGACCTTCGTGCAGCCCCACCAAAAGTTCACCGTGGCGTCACACCACTCGATCGCGGAGGTTTCAGCCATGGGCGATACTCCGCATAGGAGCAGGGAGGCCGGTGCCGATCGGCTGGAATGCGATGCCGGATGCGTCCTTGTCGATTTCGTGGGCGTTTTTTCTGTCAAGGCGCATTTCGTCCTTGCTGCCATGGCAGAAGACGGTGATCGTTATCGACATGTTGAGTTCATCCTCGTCGATGACTATGCGTTCGACAGCCTTCTTGCAGACGAAGCACATGATCGAGGGGAGCTTGTAGCCATCTGGGAGCGGCTCAGACATCGGCTGCCCCCTTCTTCGGGCTGGCAACGACGATGCCTTTGGTTGCTCCGCAGCTTGGGCACGCTGCACGCTTTGCAAGTTCTGTCGCTTTCCCCAACTCCATAGGGAGTTCGGCGACGAGGAAGACATGGCCGCTAGGGCATTTTCCGTAGAGACCGTTTTCAGCCATTGGCGGGCACCCACTCTTCCACCTGAAATTCAGGCAAGCGGCCTTCCTCAACGGCTTTGATGATTGACGGCATGTCCTGGCCGCGAAGCATGGTGATAAGCCAGCGTCCGCCCGAAAGAGGGTAGTGGTAGACCTCTGGAGCGCCGTAACCGAACGATGCGCACACAGCGTCCGGCCAATAGAGGTGTACAGAGGACTTCCAGGAGAAAAGATTGTGTGGAATGCCAGCTTCGGTCGCTGCTTCTGCCATCTCGTCTTCAGGCCTGTAATCCGTCCTCAAGTCTGGATCGAAATAATAGTGGCGGGGGCCGCGCGGACCCTCTTCACCTGTTGGCTGGCCGTTTTTGTCGCGACTGGTTTTGAGCTTATCCACGAGGATCTTGCGAAAACGCCCTACCGCCTGGTCGAACTCGTCGACCTCGGCAGCCGCGGCGTCGCTGTTGATGCCCGCAAGCCCAGAGGCGAAGAAGCCGCGCTCGCTGTTATCGCCGTTGTCAAATTTCGGGCTGCGCAGCGCGCGGCACCAAAGCTCGACGGCTCGCTCAATGAGGAGGTCGGAAACGGGGGCAGATAATCTCGCCATGCTCAATACTCCCCATATTCGAGGGACGGATCGAGCTCGTCCATGATGAGCTTGGAGCCGCAGGCATAGGCGGAGAAGATCATCTTCTGGTAGCCCCAATAGGAGCCGATGCCGACGACCTTGCTTACGTCACGTTTGTTGATGGAGAGGCTTGAGACGGCCCCGTCTGAGTTGACGTAGAACTGAGTTTCGCACTTGTAGCGTCGGTCGAGGTCTCCATCGGGATCGAGGCCGATGTGGTAGTGGCCCGAGAGCACCTTACTCTCGCTCTCCTCAATGAAGACGGCGATTTTCCCCCAGCCGTCACCCTCACTCTTCGCCTCCTCAGTCAAAGCCTCTATGACGCTTGAGAACTTAAGCTCCCGTGGTGCGATCTGGAGCATGCTCTGCATTTCGTCCGCCAGCTTCTTGTTGAGCAGCTCGGAAATGTTTTGGTCGAGCTTTTCGCGCAGCAACGCCATGACCATGACGCCATAAGCAGGAATATCCAGCTTGCCGCCTACCTGCAGCGCGCCGCTCACAGCCTCCGTTATCTGCTTCTTGAGCGCGCCGTTGTAGCTAAACTCATCATTGACCGCGCCTTGGATAGCCTCGTCGAGTTTCTTGTCGATCAGCTGGCGGATGTGATCTTCCGACGTTTTCGCTGAGACCTGCGCCAGAACGTAATCTCGCAGGTTTGCCGGTGCCGTTTCAGTCATGGTTCGTCCTCGGGAAAAGAGAAAAGGGAAGGGGCGCTGGCAGCACCCACAGGTGATACATGTCAGCCGCATCGATGATTTCTGCCTTTGGCGGGTAGACCTCGACCGCTGTGGCTTCCGGTCCGGCCAGCTCGTCCTTGATGCGCTGCATTTCCGGCCACGTGGGGCGGACGCCGGAAAGCGCCATGATACCGAGATGGCGGGTGCCGTCCGGCAAAGTCCGATCGAGGACGCTGAACACGCCGTTGCGGTGCGCCGTTGTGAACTCAGCGGTCCAGCCGTGCGGAGAGACGCTGCCGCGCGGGAAGGTGACGGTTTCCCACGCCTTCCACTTGCCGGACCTGCGAGCGATCGCCTCATCGCGAAGGATCAGGCGACGGTTGCGGCGGGGCAGGGTGTCGAAGTGAGCTTGTGCCTTCATGCCGCCACCTGGTCGATGTTCGCGTTGACGGTGACGAAGGTGTAGGCAATGACCCACGGGTTCATTTCCCATGGGTTTTTCACGTTGATGCCATCCCACAGCCATCCGAACACTTCGCGTGGGTTATGCGATGCGAGCCCGAAATACTGGTCGCCTTGGTCCACGACGTAGCGCCCGGAGGCGCGGAGCTTCTGCAAACCTTCCGATATGGCGTCGTCGGTGCTGATGTCTTGAAGCCGTTCGATGCGAACGTCCTTCACTTCCAGCGTCATGCGCGAGTGCTTCCGGAACATGAAACGACCCATGCGGCGGTGCCATGCCGGCGTCTGCGGGTCCGCGTTGTGCATACCCTTGCGGAAGACCAACGGTGTCTCGAATACGACGTCTGCCGAATCCTCGACGAAATGCCACTTCTGTCTACCGAGCGCGGTCTTGGCGTCGCCCTTCGGCTCCCAATGGCCGTACCGATAATGCGTCTCGCAGACATAGAAGCGGTCGCCCTTGGTGATGCGGGGCGGTGCCGCGATCGGGCCGTCGGGCTTATGACCGAAGGTAAACTCCCACGTCGAGTCATCCAGACGCCTGACCTTAGTCAGGTTCTCACTGTGAGGTAGCAAGCGCCGGGTCTGGGTCTTTCGCCCAGCCAACAAAGCATCGACCATCGACCGGCTGAAAAGAATGGGGCGGCTATTCATAGACCCGCACCATCTTGTCGTCAGGCTTGCCACCATTCGCAATGTGATCGTCAAACCATGCTTTCAGCGCTTCCGGATTCGCCGGGCTTTCGTCATCGGAATTGATGAACATGTCCGGGTTATCGACGAGGTCCTGATATGAGGGGGCGCACAGCAGGCACAGAGGCGTTTCAGCGGCGTGATACTGGTCGCCGGGGAAGATTGGCGTAGCGCACTGCTCGCACAAAATCGCATCCTGTTTCTGGCACTCTTCCACCACGTTTTGGAAAGCTGTCTGTGCCTCGAGCCATTCCTGCTGGGTCGGCTCTAAGATTTTGTAACGCCGCTGATCGAGCAGCTCGACGCGCTCATTGGCAGCCGCCCAGCGCTGTTTGAGATCGTCGTAGCTCATGGCTTTCTCGACCCCACTATCAGCTGAACGTCCTTCGAGAAGTTTTCTGGGGTGTTCAGCCCCTCATTGGAGACCTTCTCATCCAAAAACTTGATCAGGTCAGCCGAGTCAGAAAAGGCAGCAATAAGCGTAGGCACTTCTCGGAAGTCGCCCAGATGTTGAAGGACCCAGCCACCATTAGGAGCGACGTGACATGAGAATGACGCGTATGTTCTGTTGAGATTGTAGGGGCCATGAGGTGTTGTAGTATCGGTCATGTCGTTCTCCATTAGACCTGTTCGGGAAGCCCCGCCCCGAAAGGCGGAGAAACCAGAGCGGGTCAGCGCTTTGTGACCCTCAGCATCACGAAGGTGAGCCAAATCAATGTGAGGCCAAATACGAGGCGGCTAATGGGGCCGGTGATGATCATCAAAATGACAAGGATGATCGACGCGAATAGGTAGAGGTTCTCTGCCCGCTGCCGCACCCATGCTTTCGTACGCTGGATCAATTGCCGTACTCCGCCTTGATGCCTTGCGCTGCGCGCGCCGCTGCCTGGACGAAGCCGGGCAAGGCCTTGGCGTCGATGCGGTCAGTGTTCACGAAGACAGCGGCGGGCCACGAAATCGTCTTGCGAGACGCAAACCAGCCGGACTGCAGCGACTTTGGGTAGGTGCCCTTCGGGATGTCGCGATACTCATAGAGCGGGTCGCCCTTAATATCGGTCGCATCGTCGAAGTCGCGATCATTGGCGCCGGCGAGAATGACGGTATCGCCATAGGTCTGATCAGCTTCCGTCACGGTGCCGTTTCGCAGCCCAGCCGGGACGAGCATGCAAGTCGCTTCCCCGCTCGACACCGCCGATAAGGCGAGAACGCCACCCTCATTTCGGACAGGCACCTTCCCGTAGAAATCATCCTCTGCAATGATGTTCTGCCATATCAGCCAAGCGCCGCTGCCGGGTTCGCCGATCGCGATCGAGTATTTGGCCGGATCGTCGGGCAGGTCGGACAGATCATCGACGCCAGACTTCTTGCCGCACAGCACGTGCAGATATTCCCGGTGCAGCGTTGCGACCTGACGCAGCTTCTTGACCTTGGCAGGGGACGAGCGCCCGACATAGACCGGTCCGTCCGGCTGGCCGATCATGGCGTCGCAGGCTTCCGGGTTGGCCGGGTCGAGGTCGAGGACGCGCTCGAGGTTGTCGATCGTGCCTTCGGTCGGCACGTTGACCACGCTCGCGCTTTTCCCGGCCATCTTCGCGATGGCATCGCCAGCGGCGAAGTAAACACCGCTCTCCGATCCGGTGCAGAGGCGGATAGGTGCCGCCTTGGCCTCAGAGCTGATCGCGATAACGGCTATTGCCGCCATTAAAAACAATGGCTTCATAAGAAGTCCTCAAGTTGAAGGTTAAATTTCGTCGCTTGTGGTTCTGTTGGCGACGAGTTCGATCACGGTAAGAAGCTTCCGACGGGCGTCGCTGTCGCCGATCTTCAGCCACGCCTTGGCTAACTTCTGGCCGTCCGCTCGCTGCATGAACTCGGTCAGCGTATCTTCGCCCTCACTGCTGAAAGCAGCGACGCCATGGCTCGGGGCGTTGTGGAAGAAGAAGCTTGGAGAGACCGACAGGACCTCTGCGATACGATGAAGACGGCTCGCGCCGACACGGTTTGTGCCCTTCTCGTATTTTTGGACCTGCTGGAACGTGATGCCGAGGCCTTCGGCCAGCTTTTCCTGGCTCATGCCGATCGCGGTGCGGCGGGTGCGGATGCGACCGCCGACATAGATATCTACCGGGTTCGGGATCTTGGCGTGTTGGGCTCTATCAAGCATTGCAGTCTCCTTTGAGGGTTAAGCCCATGCGGGCGCGGTAATCACGTTCCGCCTCGGCCATCATGGCGTCGTGGCGGGCGATGCTTCTGTGGATCTCGTAAATCTGACGCTCAGTGCGCCGGCGCTCTGCCTCACGTGACAGACGGCCAAGAGCGACACCGATGGCGTAGACGGTGCCGGTGATGACGACGCCGCAGAGCAATGCCAGCGGCAAGGGGAGGTTCGTCGGATCATGCGGCACGCTCGATCTCCGGATATTCGATTTCAGGGCGGGAAAGCTTGCGGATGCGGCGCTTGTCGATGGTCTGCATCACGTGCATCACCGGGCCGCGCCGGTGCTGCTGGTGGAACCGGTACCAGGCGAAATTATCTTTGCTGTCGTGCTCGGTTTCGCTGAACCAGCGAACGCGCCCGATCGGGACAATGTCGGAGCACATCGACATGAAGTGCGCGCTCTGTAGATTGAAGGCGAAGTCGCTCTCGAGCAGCATCCACGTCGGCGCGATCGAGATAAACCGGCGCAGCAACGCCTCGAGGATCTTCCACGTGTAGGGCGGGTTGGTGATGATCGCATCGACGCGGTTGCGCAGCAGCCACGGGTCCACCAGCGCGTCAATGCCGAGCTGGATGTCGCCGCTATGGACGCAGGTCGGGCCAAAGCTCTCAATCCAGCGGATCAGTCGCCCATTCGCGCAGCACGGCTCCGAGAAGGTGCCAACGCCTTGCAGGAATGGCCGCAACGGTAATGCGGCCTCATAGGGCGACAGATAGCGATCGTGCTTGTTGCGGGCGAACGAAGAGTGCTTGCTCAAGTCAGAGCGCCCTTTCGCCATAGGCAGGCGCAACCAGTGCACCGATGACGTGATCCACTTCCACGTCACCAAAGATGCCGACGCCGTGGAACAGCGCTGACATGCCTTCGGCAAGATTGGGTGCAGGATAGGCCAGCACGAAGCCGAGCAGCGCGCCGCTTTCCTCGGGGTAAAGCGCCCGCATGGCGCGGAACGCGATGTGCTTGATCGTGTCCGGTGCCGGAGCAACGTCGGCCGCCGCGGCGAGAGCTGCAAGTCCGATGTCTTTGAGCGTCTTTTTCATGCCGCTACCCTCTTGGGTAGGACTTCCACGTACTCGATGTCGGCGGGCTGAAGGCGCCTCGTTTCAGTGCTCCAGCCCCCACTCACCCAAACGTGGCAGGTCCAATCCGTAGCATCGCCCGGCACGCGCTCGTGAAGTCGTAGCTTGTCGCCGTGCCGGTCAAAGACAATCAGTCCGGGTTCAAGTGCTTTGCGGCGGTCGTGCAGGATCAATGTGGGGGCGCCGCTCTTCTTCATGCCGCCGCTCCGTAGATCGCCTGCATCATCGCGATACGGTTCTGCAGGAGCAGATCGGCGATCATGTCGGCGTTGTAGACTGTCTTCGGTGCGCGCTCCTGCCAGAGGATCACGTTGGCCTCGGGGTCGCCTTCCGCTGCCGCATACAAGAGTTCGTAGCAATCGGTGATATCGGGATCATTCGCGGAGTTCGTGGTGCGGCCATCATCGCAGATCATGGCGCTGCCGCAGGATGAGCAGGCGTCAGGATAGATGTTAAGCTGTTCTACGTTGCCGCAATTGATGCAGGTCCATCTTCTCATCGCAGCACCTCAACGGTTCAGGGTGCTGTGGCACGTCGCGAACGACGCAGCCTTGGAGCAACGGGCGTACCCGTCGTCAGTGATGCTGAAAAACAGGACGAGCGAAATCGTCCCCGCTACGGCAAGCAGGCTCCGCATATGTCTTCTCCATCGGTGAAATCAGGTTGCGACGAAGCAACCAACGATGGAGTTCACAATATCCTCTATTGAGGACAAGTCAACAGGAGTATTCTCTATAGAGGATAAAAATCACTGAGCAGATAGTGCCATGACGCGTCTGTGCGCCCTGATAAGGATGTCCGGGTCGAAGGGATTCGAGGCGTTGGCCTGTATCAATCTCACTTCACGGTCCAGCGCGGTGTGGGCCGAGCTGCCGGTCGCATATTCAGGGTGCGCCTCGAGGAAGTCGGGCACGGTGATGTTGCGCCAGTAAGCCTCATCGGTACATTCCCGCTCTGGTTTGGCGCCGACAACCTCTCCCGTGCATCGGTCCACCACGACCTTCTTTTCGGTCTCGGATGAGGGCGTGGTGAGCTTGAATTTCTCCATCGCAAGATCGGTGAACACGAACATGTCGTTCGGCGGGGTCTCCAACACATAGGTGAGCGCGTCGGGATCAACCCCCATGGCTATGAAGTGGCGCAATACCTTCGCCGATAGCGCCTGCGCGATCTGCGCGTCCTTCGGTGAGTACCCGTCGTCCGACCATCTGAACTGATGTGAGCCGAGCTGTGACGAGGTGGGTACGTGGCGCTTTGTTCCGCCGATGAAAGCGAAGAGGCAGGCCGATAGGCACTGTCCTTTTGGGGCCACCATTGTCTCGATGTGAGCGTTGCGCACTGTCTCGCCCATGCTGATCGCAGTAGAGACGCTTCCACCCGGCGACGAAAGCACGACCATCGAAATTTCAGGGAGTGAAGCAATCATAGCTGAAAGAACGATTTCGTCCTGTGGACGAATATCGCCGGTGCCGAGGATGTACTGTTTATCTTCGCCTATCTTTCCAACGGAAAAATCCATTGAAAATCCGGGCTGGGCGGTCATTAAAAAGGAGACAAACACGCTCGTGGCAAGCCTGGCTGCATTCACCATTTCTTAAATATCACCTCTTCGCTACTTGTGTTTGTTCCCTCTCTGTTCCATTGTGGACGAAGGTTGAGGGTTAGGTCTGTAATGCGTGTATCCATGCTGGTTGAGACGTTAAATTCGCTCTCTGATAAAGAGAAGCAGGCATGCATTTCGAAGTTTAAGGACGCGAATTTCGAAGGATCTTTAAAAGTCCTTCGCGGGTCTCAGGAGAGCCTTCCAGAAGGGAAAGTATCTCAGCTGTCTCCGGTGACATCTCAATCCCGTAAATGATTTCGGCCAAGGTTACGTCGAGCACCTTGCAGACCGCGACCAGGTTGTCGACGGTGGGGTCTTTCCCCTCTTTCAGGATCGAGTGAACGTAGCCCTGGCCTTTGCCAGCAGCTAGCGACACTTCGCGCGCCGACATGCCGCGCCGATCCATAGCGTCGCGAAGACGCGCTCTCCAGTCCGCATTTTCCATGGCGCGAATATCCTCTATTTCGGATATTTTCGCACGTCCTTCATAGCGAGCGGTTGACGTGTCCTCTATCGAGGATATATTGCTCTCATCATGACTGAACAAAGCGCAGATCTCCTCTCGAAAATTGATAAGTTCCTGTCCGATACGGGCATGGGGGCTTCCTACTTCGGCAAACGCGCCGTTGGTAACTCCGAGTTGGTCGGTCGCTTGCGTAGCGGCGGGCAGGTCTATCTCGGCACTGGTGCCAAGGTCGACGAGTTCATCGAGAAAGAGCGAGCCCGGCGCAACGTCCCAGAGCGTGCTTCCGAAAAGGAGGCCGTCCAGTGACAGGTGTGACCGGCGACGACCTCCCAGAACTGTTTCAACAGAAGCACGATGATCTTGTGCGCGAGCTGAGCGCCCGCGCCATTGCTGACTGTATCGTGCCGGTGCCGCTGGAATACGCGAACCGTTTCTGGCCTGCGTCTGACATGGACGCATTAGCCCAGCATGAACTGGAAGGCCGCTGCCGGCACCGCCCACGTCACGTGTTCGACCAGAACCGCTTTGCAAAGTCCGAGGCGCGCCCATGACCGTCATCCCATTCCCATCCTCGCCAGCACTCCCGCCGAGTGTTGACCGTGGTCCCGAGGCGTCAGGTATTGCGTCCGCCTCGGGCAGTTCCCTCCTTTCACTCTTCCTGCGGAACATACGACAGGCCATGATCGCGGTTTCTGTCCGCAACAATCCTTGCCGCCTGATTGCCCTGTCGTCGCTCCGCACCGCCTCAACCCCTCATGATCGGTTCGTATTCGGTTTCGCCGAAGAAGAACCTCTACGTTTCGACATTGCTCCGAAACGTAGCGGCGGTTCCGCAGGAAAAATCCCGCAAAGTCGCGGGTATGGCCCCGCAACGCAGTTCGACGTTGAAGGCCTCATTGCCTGGCTAAGGCGATCTTTCCCCCGCGGCACGACGCATCACGTCGAGGCCGAGACGGGCATTCCCGCAGCCAGTGTCGAGAATTGGCTGCACCGGCGCTCTCAACCGTCGGTGCATCATTTTTCCATCCTCATATCCGCCTTCGGTCCGTCACTTCTGGCAGCGTGTTTCGACACGCCTCCTGATTGGGTGAGCGATGCGGCAGCGTTGGAACGTCGGCGAGAGATCGACGATCAGATAATGCGCCTTCAGCGTGAGCGCGCCAAATTCGGCGAGGTCGCGTGATGGCAGGACAATCGACTTCCGTCAGTTCATTGATCCGCGAAGCCGAAGAACGTCAGCTGCAGGAGGTGGTGGCGGGGGCTCGCACACCATCCCTCAGTGTAGTGCAGATCCGGCAAAGCCTGGGCGAAATGATCAGAAGTAAAGTGGGCTGGATACAGCGCTTTTCCGAAGGTCGAAACAAACGTCCCGATCATGAGATCGTCAAGGCTCGCGCTCAATTGGCCTCACTGGTGCAGGCAAGAGACCTTCTGAAGGGGGACCAAAATGCACCAGACCGCGGGGGATGACCGTCAAAAGGTCAGCTACCACGCCGTTGCCCGTTATGTGCAACGCATACTGCTCATTGATCTGCCGCAGGAATTTCCGACCGAGAAAGCGAAGGCTCAAGCCTTAGCGGAGGCGGCGGGCACCACTGTGGCCGACATCAAGAGCCTTATTTGGACAAGAGGCATGGCCGCAGCGTCTGCTCTCGGGCTTCAGAGCTTCGGGAACCGTCAGTTCGCGGCACAGATCGCACAGCCCGAAGGCGTCGTCGTCACGGTTTCTCCGGCGAGGCAAAGGCACGTCGGCAGGCTCAAGATCCTCTCAGAAACAGAACAGAAACACAGGACGAGCCGTATCGCTCGTCGTGAAAAAGCACGTCGCGCAACAAGGCAAAGTCTCGAAGAGGTCGAACAGTGAAAGACACGGTAACATTCACGCTTGAAAAGGGGCATGCCCCTATACTGAGAGACGCGGCCCGTCGATTGACAGAAGGGGCGATGGGCAAGGCCCACAAGCCTCGCGATCCTCTTCAGACCGAGGCATTCGACCGCGACGAGACCGGCGAGACAACGGTTGAAACTGTTGCCGCTGCCGAGCTGCGACAGGTCGTCGAGCGCGTCGAGCGCCTGGAAGAAGAGAAGTCGGCGATCAGCGACGACATAAAAGACGTGCTGGGCGAAGCAAAGAGCCGGGGCTTTGACACCAAGGCCATCCGCACCATCATCCGCATCCGCAAGAAGGACGCTAACGAGCGCATCGAGGAGGAGACTATTCTCCAAACCTATATGGCCGCGTTGGGGATGGAGTGAGCCATGTCAGCCCATTGGACCAACATGACCATTGCAGAACGGTGCGGCGCGATCGTCGAGGTTTATCCTTCCACCAAGGGGACAGGCAAAACGATTGCTGAAGCACTCTCAGCTCGATTCAAGTCGCAGATCACGCGCAGCTCCGTCATCTCGATGTACGCCCGCCATGCCGACAAGCTGAAGGCTGTACCCCTTACCGGAAGGCCGACCGCACGTATCAGCAAGCCAGTTCCCGGCGAGCCTGCCGTGAAGAAGATAAGGAGGCCATCGGCGTTGATGGTCGCCAGCGGCATGCAGTTCATCACACCGAAGCCAAAGCCTGCGCCGAAACCTAAGCCTGTCGAACATGCGGTGCCTGTTCGCCGTGCCGTGCAGCCCGAGGCCCATGCGGTCGCTTCGTTGCCGGTGCCGGTACCGAAAAACCTAGAGCTTTATCAGCTCGAGCGCTGCGATTGCCGTTGGCCGGTTAGCGGGGACAGGGAGAAGACGCTCTTCTGCGCGCATGCGACGCGGCTCGAGACGCCGTATTGCGATTTCCACGCCGCGCTTTCCGTCGGCACCGGCTCGAGGGCAGAGCGGTCGGCGGTACCAGCGAGGCTGCTGCGATGAACGCACATCTACGCTCGAGTTTCTTCGACCTCGACAATCGTATGACCGTCGTGCTGTTCGCCGGCATGGGCGGTAGCTGTGATGGCCTGGAACAGGCGGGCTTCCACGTCCACCTTGCCATCAACCATGACAAGATCGCCGTCGCGGTCCACGAAAAGAGACATCCACACACGCGGCACCTGCGCTGCGACGTTTTCGAGGTCTGCCCAAAGGAAGCGACGAAGGGCAGGGGAGTGCGCATTCTGCACGCCTCGCCCGACTGCACGCATTTCAGTGTCGCCAAGGGCGGTAAGCCCGTTTCCAAGCGCCGTCGCTCGCTGGCTTGGGTTGTCTGCCGTTGGGCCGGAACCGTTCGGCCGGAAGTGATAACGTTGGAGAATGTGAAGGAAATCCAGTCGTGGGGACCGCTGATCGCCAAGCGCTGCCCTACGACGGGTCGAGTTATGAGGCTGGACGGTTCCGTCGCTGCCCGTGGCGAAAGAGTGCCAGTGCAGGAACAGTGGCTCATTCCGGATCCGAGGCACAAGGGTCGCATCTGGAAAGCCTGGCTGAAGCATATGGCTGGGCTGCGCTATAACTTCGAAGGGCGGGAGCTGGTTTGCGCAGACTTCGGCATTCACACGATCCGCACACGCTATTTCGGTGTTGCTATGGCTGACGGCTCGCCGGTTGTCTGGCCCGAGCGGACCCATGCCCCCCGCAAGCTTGCGAAGAAGCTTGGTCTCAAGCCATGGCGTGGTGTTCATGAGGTTATCGATTGGACGCTGCCGGTCAGGTCCATCTTCGGACGCAAGAAAGATCTTGCCGAGGCAACGCTGCGACGTACCGCGCGAGGCGTGATGCGCTATGTCGTCGATGCGGCCAAGCCATTTATCGTGCCCATCACCCACTCCGGCAACCACGACCGGGTGCATTCGATCGACGAGCCGCTGCGCACCATCACGACAGCCCATCGGGGCGAACTGAGCATCGCCGTGCCGTCGATCACGAAGTTTCGTTCCGGATCAGTCGGAAGTGATGTTCTTAACCCGCTGCCGACGTTCACCGCCAACAGCTACCATAAGCGACCAGGTGGTGCCGTGCCGCTGGGCATTGTGTCAGCCACAATGATCCAGTCAGGCTACGGTGAACGGGAAGGGCAATTGCCCCGCATTCTCGACATCGACGAGCCTGTGCCGACCCAAGTCTCGGGTGGCGCGAAGCACGCTGTGATCGCGGCAAGCCTGCAACGGCAGTTCGGTCAAAGCTGCAGTGCTGATGTTGGAGAGCCATTGCCAGTATTCACTCCAGATGGGCAAGGTAAGACGGCGCTCGTTTCGGCCTTCCTTGCTCAGCACAATGACGGGCCACGCGCCGGCGCCAATGTGCGATCGGCAGAAGAGCCAGCATCAACGATAACGACGAGCGGCTCTCAACAGGGTGTCGTCGCCGCATCCATGCTTGCGCTGCGCGGTACCAACAAGGACGGCCGGGACATTCAAGAGCCAGGCGCAACCATCACCGCGGGCGGAAACCACGCCGGGCTCATTCTCGGATTCCTGCAAGCCTACTATTCGGGCAATGGCGGGTACGAGCAGACGCTCGAAGATCCTATCGGAGCGCTGACGCAGAGGGCACGGCACGGTCTCGTCATGGTGAACGTCAAAGGCACTGAATATGTGCTGACCGACATCGCCATGCGCATGCTCGAACCGGAAGAGGGCGCAGCGTCACACGGTTTCCCAAAGGGGTCGCTGCCAGACACCATCATTCTGGACGGCAAAGAGAAGCGCCTCACTAAGACGCAGAAGTACGAGCTCGTCGGCAACAGTGTGCCGCCGAAGATGATCAAGCTACTGGCCGAGCATAATGCCCGCCGCGTCTTTGCGGAGGCTGCAGAGTGAGCAGCAAGCCCCCAGACATTTTTCGGAAGGCTAAAAAGCGCACCACCATGGCGCGCCGCAACGCGAAGCGTGACGCAGCCGAGCCCGACATCGTCAAGGCGCTCGAATCTCTCGGCATGTCCGTCTTCCTCCTGCATGAGCCGACCGACGCTCTCGTCGGCTTTCGCGGGATCACTCATGTCGTTGAGTTCAAATCCGGTACGAAGGGCTATGGCAAAGCGCTGAACGACAATCAGCAAGCCTTCGCCAACGAGTGGCGCGGTTCGCCCGTCGTGACGCTTCACAGCCGCGACGAAGCCATCGCTTGGGCGCAGCAGATCAGCAGGGGGCAGCCATGTCCCACAGGTTAGAGCAAGCGGTCGCCGAGCTGGTGAAACATGAGATCGAACAGTTTGCCACGTGGTGCGCAAAGGAGTGGACCATCACGGCGGAAGTGTTCGACCGCGAGAACGTCGTCGACATGAAGCCTGAGGGCTATCGTGACGGCTACAACACCGCCTTGGAAGGTCTGCCGCTTGCGCTCGAGCACTATCTGGAGAGCAAGCTATGACGCGCTCCCTTGACGAACAGGAAATCCGGAATGCTGTCGTCGCTCGCCTGCGCGAGCTTCTACCTGGCTATCGTATCATTCACGAACTGAATGTTGCGGGGCAGGGGTCCAACCGCATCGACGTCGCGGCAATCGGTACCGAGCATATCGTTGGAGTCGAGATCAAGTCCCGCAAGGACGTGCTGAAGAGGCTAGATGAGCAGTGGGCGGCCTTCAACAAGGTTTGCCACTTCGTCGTCGTCGCGGCGCACGAGAAGCACTTCACAGGCTTCCGAGAGACGTACTGGAAGGATGACAGGGCTTCAGTCCCGCAGCTCAACCATCCTCTCTTCTACGGAAAATGGAAACATGACAACCATGTTTGGCGTTTTCCTAAGCCGCAAGAGAGTGAGTGGTCGAAATACCGCCCAGACGGGACGAGCTGGTCATTCGATCGCTTGAGGCAGTTCGACCGCATTCCGCACGCAACAAAATTGCTTGAGATGCTTTGGGCGGCGGAGCTGCAGGCCGAGTGCTACAGGCATCGCGTTGCATGCACATCACGCTCTACGCGCCCCGATATGATCCGCGCTCTAGCCTGGAACCTTACCGGCAAGGACGTGACACACGCTGTGTGCCGCCAGCTGCGCCAGCGCAGCTTTGCAGAGGCCGACGCCCCAATCTACCCCGAACAGACCGAACCGGCGCCACAGCCGGTTCAGGAGCCGCTTTCACTACCATTTGAAGGGACGCCAGCATGAGCCGCCGTACCATGCCTTATCACCGCCGGTATCATGGCGACGCGCTGCAAGGATATCGCAAGCTCACGCTCGAGCAGCGCGGGGCATACACGACGATCCTTGACCTGATCTACGACGAGGGCGGTCCCATTGATCGCAACGAGCGCTGGCTCGCTGGTGAGCTGAATTGCTCTCTCCGAAAGGCCAAGGTGTTGCTCGACGAGTTGATCCAGCTGCGCAAAATCTACGTCACAGCGGGTGGCAAACTGAGCAATCACCGCGCTGAGAGCGAGATAGAAAATTCGCTGAAAATCTCGCGAAAACGCGCTGAAAACGGATCGAAACGAAAGGATAATTCGGGTGAAAAGCCGAAATTACCAAACAAATTCAATGATCCGATTAAGCAATTGCTGACCAATTGCGCTGTAATACCAGTACCAGAGCCATATAAGAATAATAATAGCTCTTCGGAGTATGAGGATAGGCGGGCAAGGAGGGAACAGGTTTTAGCCGTTCCCGATGATCCTCCGCCAATCACAGCATCGCATCGATTGATCAACAGCCTGGACGGTAGAACCGGATCGGGTGCAGCCGCAGCTCAAGCCGCTCGTCGAGCGAGGGCAGGAGGTCGGTCGTGGTGAGCAAGAAGCCATCGAAGCCGGATGAGGTTTTGTCACCCCTAAAGCGGAAATCCCGGAATGGGAGCGGGTCTGCGAAGGCTGGGGGCAAGGTTGCAAAGCCGAAGGTGCGGAAAGCAGCGGTTGAGAAGGATGCCGAGCCCAAGCCGGTGAAGTACGACAAGCGGTTCATCGGATTGGCGCGGACGATGTTTCTCGCCAAGGTCTCGGATGAGGAGATCGCCGGCATCATCGGCATCGATGTCGAGGAACTCGAGTGGTGGAAGGAAGAGCACCCGGAGTTCGGCAACGCGTTCCGTCCAGATCCGCGCAATTACGGTGGCAGGCCCACGGTCTGGGAAGATCGCAACATTGCCATCGCTCAGTCGCTCGCCAGCCTCGGCGCCACGGATCTAGAGATCGCGCAGGCCTTCGAGGTCAGCATCCGTACAATTCACCGCTGGAAGCTGGACTATCCAGAGTTTCGTGAAGCACTCGAGCTGGGCAAGGACGCAGCCGACAAGCGCGTCGAGACCAGCCTCTTCCAGCGTGCCACAGGCTATTCGTTCGACAGCGAGAAGATCGTCGTCATCGAAGGCGAGGCGCAGCGTGTCGAGATCATCGAGCATGTCCCGCCAGACACCAAAGCAGCGATGTGGTGGCTGCAGAACCGGAAGCCGGGAACGTGGCGCGACGTGCGTCACATCAAGCACGATGTCGAGAAAGATAGCGAACTCGGATCGTTCCTCAAGCGGATCGGCGGCAGCACGTTTGTGCCTGTCGAGGAGCCAGCGACCACGCCCAATGCATTCTCGCCCGTCGAAGAAGATGAGGCGTAATGTACGAGCATCTTGCCGGTCTGACTGAAGAGCAGTTCCTTGAGAACCTGAAAGACCCGAACTGGCGCATCAGAAACCTTTACTACATCCTCGACAAGGATGGTCACACGGTCTTGTTCAAGCCCAACGAGGCGCAGGAGAAGTTTCTCAAGCGCATCTGGCACAGGAACATCGTACCGAAGGCACGTCAGCGTGGCTTCTCCACCGTAATCCAGCTGCTGATACTTGACGCCTGCCTGTTCAACGAAAACCAGCGCGCCGCCATCATCGCGCAGGACCAGTTCACCGCAAGCAAGATCATGCGCAACAAGATCGAGTTCGCGTATGAACGCCTCCCAGAGTTCTTGCGCGACCAGGTGACAATCGAAACCGACAACGTGTCGGAAAAGATATTCAGCAACGGCTCCTCGATTCAGGTGTCCACATCAGCGCGTGGTGACACGCTGAATTGGCTGCATGTCTCCGAATTTGGCATCATCTGCTTCGAGTCGCCGAAGAAGGCTGAGAAGATCGTCACCGGCGCGCTCGCAGCAGCCGGGCAGGGCATCACCTTCATCGAGAGCACAGCGAAGGGCAGGGACGGCGCCTACTACAAGATGGTGATGGAAGCGAAGGCCAATGCCGATTCCGGCAAGCAGCTCTCGCGCCTGCAATACCGGCTGCACTTTGCATCGTGGTGGGATGCTGACGAGTATGAGGTCGATCCGACCGGCATCACAATCTCTGCGAAGGACGATAAGTATTTCGACGAGATGGAGCGTGAGATTGGCCGTGAAATATCGCTGCGCAAGCGCGCTTGGTATGTGGCGACCAGGCTGAACGACTATTCCGACGAAGACGAGATGATGTGGCAGGAATACCCATCAACCGTCGAGGAAGCGTTCAAGGTTTCCACCGCAGGCGTGATCCTCGCCAAGCAGCTGACCAGAGCGAGAAGCGAGGGGCGTATCACTCGCGTTCCTTGGCGTCCGAACCTGCCGGTAAACACGTTCTGGGACCTGGGCGTCGATGACGACATCGCGATATGGTTTCACCAGTCCGTCGGCATGATGGACCACTGGATCAATTATTTCGAGTGCAGCAGCGAGCCTTACAGCTACGTCATCGCCGAGATGCAGAAGCACGGCTACGTCTGGGGGCATCACTTCCTGCCGCACGACGGCGACCAGCGCAGACCAGGCGCTATCATCATCGAGACGCCGCGTCAGATGCTCGAAGGCCTCGGCCTGAAGAACGTCCACATCGTTCCGCGAACGACTGATCTCATGGCGATCGGCATGCCAGCGCTGAAGGATGACATGGTCAACTATGTCTTCGACGAGCAGAACTGCGCGAAGGGCATCCTGCACCTCGATAACTACCGCAAGTCTTGGAACACCAACATGGGCGTGTGGTCCGAGACGCCCGCGAAGAACGGCCACCAGCACGCCGCCGATGCGCTGCGCCAGAAGGCGCAATACCGCGACGAGGTCGCACGCCTCTGCGGCACCGTCACCGCTTCTTCTTCCTCATCGCGCCGCCGAGCGCGTGACCCCATGACCCTCTGAAAGGCATCGAAATGGCAGCAGCTTTGGACCTCAATAAGCGTCACTGGACTTTCCGTAGAGACGGCCTTATGGCTATCGGTACTTGGATACGGATGGATGATCGATTCCGCCCGTGTATGGTTCTTATTCCAGCGGACAGGGAATATGACGACAGGCTGACACCATGCGTGGTCACTATGGACCGTGCATGGATATGGTCAGAGGAAGTCGGCGACCCTGCCCAAGCCGCACCAACGGCACTCCAGTTCGCAAACATCCTTGGACTATCAACAGACCGTCGCACCGTGATCCGGCTGGCAATGTTCATTGCCGACCTTTTGGGCGACCTCCTGTCTATCCCCCCTTACACGCCAGATGATCAGCAAACCGTGGCCGAAGTCACCATGCGTGACCCCAACTCCGGGCGCACGATCGAAGCCGAAATAAGGGAATAGAATGTTTTCACTCGACGCTGACGATGGATCGGTGCGGAAGAAGCGGTACGAATCGCCAATCCCGGCAGACACGCCAGCGTCGAAACGGCCACAGACGGGCAACGCGCTTGACAATGGCAAGAATACCCAGCTGCACAAGCGGCTGCTCGGCTTCTACACCCGCGAGCTGGACCGCCAGGCTGAGAACCGCCGCGACATGGCGATCGATGCGGACTTCTACGACAACATCCAGTGGACCGAGGAGCAAGCGGCTGTGCTGCAAGAGCGCGGCCAGTCGCCTCTCGTGTTCAACGTCACGGCCACGACCGTCGATTGGGTCATCGGTACCGAAAAGCGCGCACGCACTGACTTCAAGGTGCTGCCTCGCCGAAAAGAGGATGGCAAGCCTGCGCAGCGCAAGTCCGAGCTGCTCAAGTACCTCGGGGACGTCAACCGCAGTGGTTTCCACGTCAGCCGTGGATTTGAGGATGCGGCGAAGGTCGGCCTTGGCTGGATGGAAGACGGCTATCAGGGTGACGACGAGGGGGAACCGCTGTTCTCCCGCTACGAATCGTGGCGCAACATGCTGTGGGACAGCGCCGCAACGGAATACGACCTCGACGACGCCCGCTACGTAATGCGCATGAAGTGGCTAGACCTCGATGTCGCCCAGGCGATCTTCCCCAAGCGCAAGTCGCTTCTCACTCGGAGCGTGGATGACGCAGACAATTTCGCGATGATCGACGCCTACGGCGATGAGGCGATGGACGGCCCAGAGCTGGAAAATCAGGGAAGGGGCGAAGCCACGTACGTTTCCGATCGCGTCACCGGCTACCAGCGTAACCGCGTCAGAGTGATCGAGTGCTGGTTCAAGATGCCAGTTACGACTGAGAAGATTTCGGGCGGCACGTTCGCCGGCGACATTTACGACGACATGTCGCCCGGCCACCTTGCCGCGATGGAAGAGGGCGACGGTGAGATCGTCAAGAAAGCGACGATGCGCATGTATGTTGCGCTGTTCACCACAGCGGGGATGCTCTGGCTCTCCCCTTCGATCTACCGGCACAATCGGTACCCGTTCACGCCGATCTGGAACAAGCGCCGCGATCGCGACGGCATGCCTTACGGTCTGGTTCGCAACATCCGCGACATTCAGAGCGACATCAACAAGCGCGCATCGAAAGCGCTGCACATCCTGTCGACGAATAAAGTCATCATGGACAAGGGTGCTGTCGATGACATCGAAGAGCTGCGAACTGAGATCGCACAGCCCGACGCAATCATCGAGGTGAACGCCAACAAGCAATTCAAGTTTGACGTCGACCGAGAGCTTAGCCAGTGGCACCTCGAGCTGATGTCGCGCAACATCCAGATGGTGCAGCAGGTCGGGGGTGTGACCGACGAGAACCTTGGCCGGAGCACCAACGCGGTATCAGGCATTGCCATCCAAGCCCGTCAGGAGCAGGGCGCGCTCGCGACGGCCAAGCTGTTCGACAATCACCGGTTTGCCCAGCAGGTGCGCGGCGAGAAGATCCTCGCCAACATCGAGCAGTTCATGTCGGAAGAGAAGCAATTCCGCATCACGAACATGCGCGGCAATCCGGAGTATGTGACCGTCAATGACGGCCTGCCCGAGAACAACATCGTCCGGACGAAGGCGGATTACATCATCGACGAGCAGGACTGGCGCGCCACCGTGCGTCAGGCCCAGGTCGCCGAGCTGCTTGACCTTCTGGGCAAGCTGGCGCCGGTCAATCCCCAGATAGCGATCGTGCTGCTCGACCTGGTCGTCGAGGCGATGGACATCCCGCAGCGCGAGGAAATCGTAAAGCGAATCCGTCAGGTCACGAACATGAAGGATCCTGATGCCGAAGATCAGCCACCGACACCGCAAGAGCAGGCACAGGCGCAGGCTGCCGCGCAGCAACAGCAGCTGGCGCTCGAGACCGCCATGGCGCAGCTACGCAAAATCCAGTCTGAGGCCTCACGCAACGAAGCGCATGCTTCCGACATCAAGGCAAAGACAGTGGCGGCCAACGTCGGGGCGCAGAAGTCCGCACTCGAGGCGGCAAGCGCAGTGATCGTTGCGCCGGGCATTGCCGATATAGGCGACGTCATCTTGCACGAATCTGGTTTCGTCTCTCGCACCGAAGGCGAGCAGACCATGCAGCGGGCCGCGCTCGAGGCGCAGGCCGCACAGCAGCAGCAAGCAGCTCAACAACCACCTCAACAGCAACAGCAGGACGCCATGGCTATCGGCCTCGGCGCATAAGGAGCATTCCCATGGTTGGCAAACCAAATGCCGCAGAACTCGAAATGCTAACGGACGAAGAACGCGAAGGCCTGCTCGATGAAGACACCATCGACGAAGGCCTCGAGGAAGACGGCGACGGAGACAGCGACGGCGAGGGTGATGCCAACACGGATGCTGGGAATGGTGCCGACAAAGGGCAGGACAAAGGCGGCGACGGTGATGGTGATGGTGATCGTGAAGGTGATGGCGATGGTGACGATAACACCGGCGCCGGCGCCGACGCCGCCAAGGCCGCAGCAGATGCCGCAGCGGCGGCTGAAGCGGCAGCGGCTGCAGCTGCGTCGCAGGATGCCGAGCAGAATAACGTAACGCAGGAGCCGCAGGAGCGCGCACCTTCGTGGCGCATCGACCCAGCGGTACCGGACAAGATTACGGCACTGGACAAGCAGCGTGACGAGATTATCGCCAAGTTCGACGACGGCGAAATGACCGGCGCTGAGATGCGTGCCCAGCTCAAGCCGCTCGAAACCGAAATGGAGCAGCTTAAGACAAAAGTCATGGCGGCCGACATCGCGAAAACGAACGCGATCGACCAATACCGCGACGTCACCATCCCGAATTTCATGTCTGCGCATACCGAGTATCAGCCGGGCACGATCCTGCACACGATGCTCGACGCAGAGGTTCGCCGCCTGCAGCAGACCGCCACAAACCCGCTGAGCCCGAAGATCCTGGAGCAGGCCCACACGAATATCTCGTCGCAGGTCGAGAAGGCCTACGGCGTGAAGAAGACGGCGGCCAAGCAAGACGCTCCGAAACCGAAGCCAGACGGTGCAGGCCGTCAGGTGCCGCCGACTTTGGGGGCCGTGCCGGCAGCGGATGGCAATGACGCAGACGACGGCGGCGAGTTCGCCTGGCTGGATCGTCTCGCAAACTCTGATGTTGAGAAGTACGAAACCGAACTCGCGAAGCTCTCGGATGAGAAACGCGAGCGATATATGGCCGAATAGGAGCCTGAATGTTGCGACTTGCCGTGAAGCTGGGGGACGCGGTGCGGATCGAGGGTTTTGGCCTGATCCACGTCGAAGAGAAGTCGGGGCGCAGTGTGCGCCTCGGCTTCGAAACGGATCAAGGTCCGATCACGATTATCAAGCGGGAAGACACTGAGGCCCTCACACGGCGTCAGCAGCACATGGTCTATTAAAGGGGAACGGCAATGTATCCATGCATGGATTATCGATTTTCAGAGCGGCGCAGGGCACCACCTGCAGAACCAGTCGAGACACCGGCCAATGCCGAGATTGAAAAGTCTCCGCAATTGACGGGCGCAGAAAGCGAAGTGCTTTGGTGTCTGTTTAAGCATGGACCGACATGGGATGGAAACATACCATCAAAAACGGGGCGAACAGATCTCGTCTCTAAAGGATTGGTGGCTCAGGCCGAAGGTTGGAACTGGCTAACGACCGAAGGTGTCACATTGGCTCTTGCGCGGGGGTTGCACCTGCGTAAAGGTTTTTAGTGATGAAGGCGGTTACTGTCAGTTAGACAGGAGTCGAGAAGGTTGGGGCGCCCGGCCGTCCCTTCATAACTTCCCTTCGGGGGCTTGCGAGCCCGCTGTCTCTTCGTTGAGCGGCGGGCTTAAACATTTGATGATCTCTCTGTTTTGCTATCTCGCCAATCTCCGGCGAAACCAAAGCTGGGCGCTGGAACCGGCTCGCTAAACCAGAAATCAGTAAACGGCTTCACATCAGGCGCGCAGAACCAGTGCGCTTGACCATCTTTATCCATCGCCCACCATTGAGCGTTCTTCGGCGCCTTTTTCCAGTCAATCCTGTTCATCCGCAGGCCTCCACTTTCAGCCGTCTGAGGGTGGGGCGAACTATAATCCAAAACTCGACGTGGTGCATGACTGCTTCCGTTGACCGATGAGCGAGGGGCTTCAATCTATGATATGGAGGCTATACCGAATTTGAGGGTGTCAAAATGCTACCATTTCACATGCTTTCGAGAATCGAGCAGATATTGTGGGCCTGCCTGCTTGTATTTGTAGGCGGGGGCGGACCACTGCTCATCATGTACCTGCTTCATTAACGGCTGGCTTTTAATCCGCCAGCAGAAGTGTTATCAACGCGCACACCCCAAACACACGGCGCATGAGTGCCCTCGCAAGGATAACGCGATGGCTCTCCCCTCTGTTCACATTATTTGCGGCTTTGCAGGCGGCGACGGCAACCAGCTGACGTCGAAGCAGGCACTTCTGCGGCTTCCTCAGTGGTCGGAGGAGCCGGCGAGCGGCGTCGCAACGCAGCCCGCGACCGATAACGTCGGCATGAAGCCGATTTTCCGGATCACGAACACGGTGGACGTCTATCTCAGCATCGGCAAGACGCCGAACGCGACGGCGAGTCCTCGTTTTGCTCTGCGCGCGTCGGATGCTCCGCACGATATTTACGTCGAGCCAGGCGATAAGGCTGCTTGGGTGGCCGCGTAATGGTGGGGCTGCGCCGGGCTATTGGCCCCCTCACAATGCCGAGATCGTTGCGGAACCTCCAAAAAGGTAGGAGCAGCAAATCAGGCGCTGGCCCAGCGCCAAGTGCTGTAGCGCTGGATCCGCCATTAACGGCGGCTATGCTCGCAGCTGGGCTGGGGGTCCTGGCGTTCAGCCCGTACCGGCTATCCGAGAATTATCTCGGGAGCACCATACGTCTCATCCGCGTGTCGGACGGTGTCGAGCAAGACTTCGGCTTTGACAACGTCACAGGCGTTTTCAACGACCAGGCGGTCCACTCTTGGCGTGACGGTTCTGCCGTTCGGCCAAAAGAATGGATCTGTCAAATCACAGGTCAGCGCCTAGCCGTCGTACAAGGTACCCAAAATCTAATTGAGGCTGATGGCTCAGTCGGGCGGTTTGGAACGGACATGGCCCCGCTTGATGGTCAGCTCTCTCGCTCGCCAAACAAAGGAGCGATCGGGTTTAATCTGGCGGGGTTGTCCGCCCTGCAGTTGCTTAACTCCGGTATCAATGTCTCGATCGCTGGATGCGAGATGCATCTGCTTTGGAGCCCAAATAATCGGAAGAAGAGCACTATTGACAACACCGATCCTGTCTCAGGCGGCTCGACTACCCGAGAGAACATCATCTGCTACGGGGCCAACAGCACAAATCAGTTCTTCCACTATATAGCCGGAGGCACCACGGCAGACCTTGTGCGCGTTCAAGGCGGCGCTGCACAAGCTCAGCCAAATGGGCTGGGCATGCCAAACCATCGTTGGAAAGCAAAGAGCCAGTGGGTCACGGGGTATCTAATCGGGAACGCCGCATACTCAGAGTATTCTGCCGGTAGGGTAACAAAGTCGCCTACAGCTTATCCCGCTGCGACTGCAACCGCGATACAGGGAGGTTCCCTCGATAACGGGGCTCTTTGTATCGGTTCCGTTTTCTCTGGCGCAACAACAGCGCTCGGCACCACCAATCGGGGAGATTTCCTGTTTGGCGGATTGATTGTCACGAAAGCGCTCACCCCAGCGCAAAGGTGGCTTCTACAAGCTAAGCTTTCGGCAATAGGCCAAATGCATAGGGTCAAACCGAAGGCCGACATCGAGGCTTATTTCGATGAAATAGTGCTGATGAAAAATGCCAACGGCGCTGGTCGCGTGGTGGGTAATAAGTCAAAGCTCACGGTGGACTTCGACCTTACTGGCACGCAAACTGCCGGAACTCCTACTCCTAACGAAGGTCTTATCGGCATCAAAAACCCGAACGCCGCAACGCTTGGGAACTCCTATAAATCGACAGATAATTTCTTCGCGGAAGCCATCACGGGCACAGTCGTCAGGCTCGCATACCAGGAGCAGAACGGTAGCGGGACGATCGATGGCGGGCTTCAGTGGGACATTGCAATGTCGGCAGGCGATCCAAAAGTTGATACCCGTTCGGAGTGGTCATTCGGCCTCGGATATAACCACGCCACAAACTGCTTATGGACTAAGCCAGCAGGCAGCTACGACGGAGGCAGGGGCGGAAACCGTAAGACTTCAACTGGTGCTGATTTCGGCGTTGGTCTCTACGAGGCGCAGTCGGGTGGCGGTGGCAATCAGGAGCACGGCAAGTACTATCCTAACACCGTCAACCGCTCTTTCATTCACAACGAATCGTTCGGCTCGCCGAACCCTTACACGTGGACCGACGCCACCTGGGCGCAGACCGATCCCGCGCGCCCCTTCGACCTGGACGGACCGGTGATACCCAACTGCCCAGATGACATTTCCTATGGTTGGAGAGCTAACCATCTGGCGCTCCACATAGGTACGTTTGAAGCGCCCGCAGGCTACAATCGAAGTGAGCCATTTGCTGTAAACCTCTCTAAAATTGTCAGAGCAAAAGGGAGGTCTTGGGTGTCTGGCGGCGCGATACAGCCCATGGGCCATCTCGACGGCTCGTATGCCCGAAATGACTATACCGGGGTCAAGCACAGCGCAGACAACCATTGCATCCAGTCTGTCCCGTGGCAGTACCAGTTCCAGGGGACACGAGTGATGTGGGCGTTCAAGGCCGGAGAAGCCTTCACTGCCGAGAAGATCGAGGAGGTCCAAGTTAATGCCTACAAGCTCGTTGCCTGATCACCCCCTTGACCAAAATTCGAGAGCTAATACAAGTATCCCTTAATAAATCAAAAATTGTTTACTTGGGGGAATAACTTGCGCAAGGTGGTATTGTGGGGGGCGGCGTTCGTAGCTGCGGGCGTGCTTATTGTTGTCGGCGCTGTTCTTGATCAATCAAGCAGTTTCATCCGCGGTGGCGTACGTAAGGCAGCATGGGTCACACTTGGGCGACCTCTGTCGGAAGATCAGGTTCATGTCCAATACAAAGCGGTTTCCGCAAGCGGATTGCCTGCATCCCGGTTCGTGATGTTCGGCGACTCGTTAACGCAATTCGCGGACTGGCCTGCGATGCTAAACCGCTCCGATATTCTCAATCTCGGTCTGGCGGGAGATACTACAGCTGGTATGATCGAACGGGCCGAGCGCCTGAAGGTGACAGGAAACCGCATCCTCATAATGGGCGGCGTCAACGATCTCTTTCTAGGTGTCGGTGTCGACGAAATTGCAGAAAATCTTTCCCAGATTGTGCGCCAGCTCAGCCGCGATGGGAACGAGGTGTATCTTCAATCAACGATTATGACGCGGCGGCCAGCCATCAATAAACTGGTTACCCAACTCATCGAGAGGGAGCGTCAGATTTGCCAGACTGAGAAGTGCACGTTCGTTGATGTGAATACTGCGATCACCAACGGGCAGGAGCTGGCAGAGGGGCAGAGCGTGGATTACGTGCACCTCAATTATGATGGCTATCTGCTTTGGAAGAAGGCGGTGGAGTTTATCTTCCACGATAAGCAAGCCAGGCTAGTCCTTTAAGCCGATCGGGCCCAACACCACCTTCCAATTCAACACGGCGCAAACTATAACCGGTGCATCACGCCCGCGCATGAGTGCGGCTTCTCGATAGGAGCCCACGCATGCCAATCGTTATCGGACTCGGCGATGATGCCGAGTGGAAAGACCCACTCAACCTGTTCGGCGGCGAAGCGCCTGGGCTTTCTCCTTCTTCCGATAGTGTAGACTTACCGAAACAGCCTCAGAATGCGCGCGTTGCGATGCCAGAAGGCATGTCGGAACGCGACTGGAACGACACCGTCAACACGGTGATCGCCGAGGCTGCTGGTGAGGGCGATGAAGGTATGGCCGGGGTGGCGCATGTCATTCAGAACCGCTCGAGAATTCGCGGTCAGTCGATCGGCGACGTTGTCAGAGATCCAGACCAGTTCACTGGCTATTCCAAGCCCGGCCCTAAAGCGCAGGAAGCAATGCGCGACCCACAGATGCGCGCGAGGGCGGAGAACATTGTCCGATCGGTCATTGCTGGACAGGGCGCAGACCCGACCGGTGGCGCCGATCATTACCACGCCGACTATGTGAACCCGTCCTGGGCGAAATCCATGGCCGAGACCAAGCGCATCGGCAGTCACCTCTTTTACAATTCGAAGGCGGGCGATAATCCGCCCAGTTCCGCGACGGCTTTCGTGCCAGAAAATGATGACCTTGGCCTTTATGGTCCGAAAGGACAGTTCAAGGGCATCCTTTCCGGAGAGCCGACTGGCGAGACCAAGCCCAAGGGTCGCGGGCTTGCTGACTTGCTGCCAAAGGATACCTTCGAACAGGATCCGGACAGCGAAAAGAACTTCGATACGCTCTTGTCCAAACTTCAGCCGGGTAAGCCCCAGAGCTACATCACCGATATGCAGCCTCGTCTACGGACCGGGCTCACGGCGATGTTTCAAAATGCCCCTGACTTCGTCAAGGATGGTCTCGACCTGCTATCTGGCGCGCGATCGCCGGAACGCCAGGCGCAGATCATCTCGGACCATGCCGGAAAGTACGGCTTCGATCGCGCGGCGTGGGAATCGGACGTTGCCAAACTTGGTCCGGTGGAAGCGGGCAAAAAGTGGCGGCCGGAATTTCGTGCTCTCGGGCTGACAAAGAACATCGGTATGCCTGGCACCTCCAAGCATCAGACCGGCGACGCTGGAGATCTGGGATGGAAGGGTAAAGCGTTTTCGTCTGCTCCAAAGGAAGTGAAAGAGTGGGTTCACGCGAATGCAGGTAATTTCAACCTAACCTTCCCGATGGCGCACGAGCCTTGGCACATCGAGCATGCTGATGCTCGCAGCGGGCGTCCTGATCCGTCGTCAACGCTTGCAACCGCATTTGCCGACGAGAAGAGCGTTTCGGGCGATCTACGACCCTTCAGAGCAGGGGAGACGCGGCCAAACTCCGACGGGTCCTATTCAACCGAAATCAGCACAACTTGGCAGCTGCCCGACGGGAAGTGGGTCAACGTGCCGTCTCTGTGGATGAGTGCTGGCGGTCCGAAGCAATTCTCCCCGGATGACGAAGAAGGCATCCTCTCCACCATGCAGAAATACGAAGCCGCAAACGGTTCCACGTTTCCCCGGTTCGACAGCGAAGAGGCAGCGGAAGCGGCGGCAAAGAGCCGCAGCGCAGCTGGGGGTGCAGGCGCCGGTAACGCCATCGTCATGGACGATGGTTATCAGCCGGGCAACGGGCTTGGACTTTACTCAGGGACAACAAATCCGCTTGAAGCGGAAGCGAGGGCCGCGGCTCAGGCACGAGCCGATGCCGCAGCAGCGGATGCCCAGCGCGTCGAGCAAGAGCGCATCGCGGCAACAACCGCCGCGTACAATCAGTCCGTCGATGCGCGCATTGCTGAGAGCAATGGCCGCTATGCCGCGGTTAGCGAGAGCGAACTGCCGGAATGGCAGAAGCAGTGGGACGAAAAGAACCGTTCATCCGGAATCGCCGGCGACCTCGTACGGCGGTTTGGCATGGGGGCTGGCAGTACCTCTCAGTCCATCACCAACCTCAACCGGCTCATTGTGTCGAAACTGCCTGGTGGCGACACGATCAACGAAGCGCTGGACGGTATTGACCGTTGGTGGACGGGAAAGACGCAGAACGAGCAGGCGCAAGAGAGCATCGACCGCATGTCCGGCAGTCTCTCGCCAGAGGGAGAGGCGGCTCGCGAGAAGAAGTGGTGGAACGAAGACACCAAAACGCTAGGACCGGCCTGGAAGGATCCGCGCAGCTATCTTGGTACCATTGCCGAAAGCGCACCAGCCACTATCGCAACCATGGCGCCTTCCGGTATTCTCGCTCGAGGCGCGTTCCTGACAGCCAGAGCCACCGGCGCTACGCTGGAAGTTGCGTCAGCCACCGCGGCCAAGACGGCTACGATCGCAGGCGGCATTTCGGAGGGCCTTTTGGGCGGCGCTGATGCTGCCCTGTCGGTTAAGCAGCGCATTGCTGAAATCCCGCGCGTGCAGCTGCTCGCTTCTGATGCTGTGAAGCAGCTCGTCGCCGGAGGCATGTCGGAAGACGGTGCGATCAAAGCGATCAGCGAAGACGCTCAGACGCAGGCACTCCTTACCGCAGGCGTCATTACAGGCGCGTTTGGCGGCATGGGGGACCGTGCGCTGGCGAAGATCATCGCCGAAGGCGTGGAAGGTGGCATCGCACGAAGAATCGGCGTCGGCGCAGCCAAAGGCATGGTGGGTGAAGGCATCTTTGAGGAAGCCCCTCAGAGCGCCGGCCAAACGGTAGCTGAAAATGCCGCCGTTGCACGTGTGAAGCCGGATCAGGATCTGACGGAAGGTCTGGGCGAATCCGTGGCCAGTGGCGTAGCCGCTGGTGGTGCCATGGGCGGTGGTATGGGTGCTGTCGGTGGTGTCGCTCGCCCGGCCGCCGCAAATGAGGGAGTAGCGCCACAGACAGGGCAGGGACCAGAGCCTGTTGCGCCCGTTGAGCCAGATAACCGCGGCCCGCTCCGCCGCGCGGCTGAACACGGCCAGCAACGGCAGGCCGATCGCGGTGCGGCGGCGAACGCCGGCGTACCGATCGATGGTCGCCCCGGCGTCAAATCAACTGTGCGCGTCGAAGCCGAAGGCATCGAACCCTTCATGGGCACAGTTGAAGGTTACGAAGGGGACGAGGCCGTCGTCGTCGATAGCGGAAGCGGCGAGGTCTATCAGGTGCCGTTGGCGAATGTAACGGAGATTGCCCCTCCCGTCGCTGATTACCGGTATCCGGAGAAAGCCGACGACGGCATGCCGGAACACTCCGCAGACCCAGCGCTGGAGCCACTGCCGCCCATGTCGGCGGAAGTGACGTCGGAAATGCCGCCGCGGTCCGAAGACAAGCCCGCGACCGAAAAGCGGCCAACCAGACCGCAGGCAGGCCAGCGCGTTATCGTCGATGATCCAGCAGCGGGTCGTTTCTCCGCCCGTATCGAGCGATACGAGAACGGCGGTACCGAGGCGGTCGTCGTCAATGATGACGGCAAGGCGTATCAGGTGCCCCTCGAGTCAATGAAGGTCAACGGGCTGACGCCGGCGCAGGTAGAACAACAGGATCTCGAGCGTGATCCGCCTATCGAGCGCGAAATCGGCGATGCAGGGCCGAACAGCCGAAAGATCGGCGACAAGACGGTCTTGCTGCCGGATGAGAAGCACGCGGCTCTTTATGACCTTGCCCGCGAACAAATCATCGCCAAAAGGCTTGGGGGCACTTCCCAAATCGATATGGACAGCGTGTTGCCGCAGGAGCGCCAACGCATTGCGGACGAATTTCGCATCAAGGTCGCTGATCTGGCTACTTTGGCCGATGACTACCGGTACCGGGCAGAGCGAGCCGCCAAGCAGGCTAACTCGAAGCTTCCGGTCAAAATGCATGCGGTGAACGATCGCTTGCTGAAGCAGCGCCAGTCTGCACTAGCGAAGGAAGCAGGGCAGACAACGGCGCAAGCCGCGGACGACGGCGCGACTTGGTGGGACGTCGATCTGACAGCGCAGGACCGCAAGGGCATTCTTGAGCAAGCGGGCGTCAAGCGATCAGAGCGGCTGACATGGGCGAGCATGACGCCTGGCATTCGGAAAAAGCTGACCGACGTGCGGGACGCACAGCGCGCCGCGTCGGAAGATGTGGCCACGATGGCCGGGCAGGGAGAGAGCGTAACAGAAGCGGCAGTAAATGAAGCCGCAACTTCGCCGACCAACGACCGTCCAGAGCCAACAGAGGCTCAAAAGGAAGCGGGGAATTATAAGGTTGGCCGCCTGAAATTGGGTGGCCTCGATATCTCGATCGAGAACCCTGCAGGATCTACGCGCAAGGGCGTGTCCTCGTCCGGCAACGCGTGGGCGGTCGATATGAAGAGCCATTACGGCTACATCCGCGGTACCGTCGGACGCGACAAGGATCATATCGACGTCTTCGTGCGTCCTGGGACCGAGGCGCTCGACGATCCCTCGCCGATCTTTGTCGTCGACCAGAAAGACCCCGCCCGCGGTCGCTTTGACGAACACAAGGTAATGGCCGGTTTCGACAACGAGGCGCAGGCACGCGCAGCGTATCTCGAAAACTATACCGCCGACTGGAAGGGGCTTGGCGATATCAGTCAAACGACCCTTGGCGAATTTAAAACGTGGCTGAAGTCCGGCAAAACGTCAGAGCCTTTCGCGCCGAAGTGGTTCGCGTCGCAGGACAAGGCGGACGGTTACATCGCCAAGAACAAGATGGGCAAGACCCATGAGGTGGTGCAGCGGGGCAAGCGCTTCGAGATCTTGGAGCGCAACCGTGACACATCCGCCGTCCGAAGCGCGAAGGGCACCGAACTTGACCCAAGCGCTCATCCTTGGAGCGATGTGTGGGGCAGCGATGCCGATGCTGTGTCTGACGCACTCAGCCGCATCGCCAGCACCAATGGCGGCGACACGCCTATCTCGGATGCCGTCAAGGCGGACGTCGGCAACAAAGAACTATTGGAGCTGATCGAGAAGCGCTGGGGTGAGGGCGGCGCGGGTGGCAATCGCTACATGATCGAGACCCGCAAGGGACCGATCGTGACGATTACGCTCGAAAAGGACGAGGGCAACCAGCGTATCGTTCTGCGCGGCAAAGAGCTGGCAGATGCCATCCGCAAAGAGTTCGCTGTTTCGCTGGTGGACATGGAGCGTGAGGCTGCGGCTCGTGAAACGAAAAACGCCGCGGCTAAATCTCCTACGGTGAAAGACCGTGCTGGCCGGACTTATCCATATGACGGTGAGCCCCTGCCCAAAAAGGGCTTGGCTCCTGCCAATATCGGTGCCGACGGCGCGGTTTATGTTGGCGCGGTGGGAAGCCAGCACTTTGCCATCGCTGATAAGCATCATGATGCAGCGCCTTTCGATAGCGTTGGCTTCGTGACACCGGATGGCGAGTTTCTCGATAGAAAGCAGGCCTTCGATTGGGTCAATGCGAATGAAGCTCCCGTTCAGTCTCGCGACAGCATGCCGGGCGAGCTGGACGCGCTCGATTACAAGGAGAATTCTAAGCGTAAGACCAGCCCAGCGCGGCCAGCGTCCGAACAGGCAGTGCCAAAGCCTGCCATCTCAGAGAACAAGCTTTTCACCGAAGACGCCGCCGCCAAAGCCCGCGAGCTGCTGCGCAAAAAGCTGTCCGGCAACACGCTGAACAGTGGTATCGACCCCGAATTGCTTCAGGCGGGCATCACCCTTGCCGGCTATCATATAGAGAAGGGCGCTCGCACCTTCGCAGCATATGCATCCGCAATGCTGGCGGACCTTGGTGAAGGTGCGCGTCCTTACCTGAAATCGTGGTATATGGGCGTCAAGTACGACCCCAGAGCGGCAAGTTTCGAAGGCATCTCGAGTGCCGCCGAGGTCGAGGCCGCAGACGTCAACACCTTCACCGGAGCCACCAATGAACCTCAACAACTGGATCGAGCTGGGACGTCAGCACTGGAAGGAGTTCCTGCCGAACCGGTACCGGGAGCTGCAAGCGGCCGGAACGCTGGACGAGGCGCTGAAGCAGGCAGCGGAGCAGACGTATCAGGAAGCGGACCAGCTCGAGCAGAGCGGGTTCCAGGCGGACGAGGCGTGGCAGATGGTGAGGGAGAATTACCTGCTGCTGCCACCGGAAGGAAGCCAGCAGACCGAACCGCAGAGCCAGACGTCGCAAGATCTGATGAGCGCGGCCAGCAACGGGCAGAGAACCGTCGAGATCCGATAGAGCGCACAGCGGCGGTACCGGCCCAGCAGCGTCCTTCTGACTATGTCATTACCGATAGCGATGAGTTGGGCGAGGGCGGTCAAAAGGCTAAGTTCCGATCCAACGTTGCCGCGATCGAGCTGGTAAAGCAGCTCGACGAAGAGAAGAGGCCTGCGACCCGCGACGAGCAAGCTGTTCTCGCTAAATGGATCGGCTGGGGCGGCCTACGCGCTGCGTTCCCTCGAGAGGATGGCAGCGTCACAAAAGGTTGGGACAAGGAAGCGGCACAGCTGAAGGCGCTTCTGACGAAGGAAGAGTATAGCGCCGCCGAATCCTCGACGAGAAACGCGCACTATACCTCAACCGAAATCGTCGATGCGGCGTGGTCGATCGTGCAGCGCCTCGGCTTCAAGGGCGGACAGATGCTCGAGCCTTCGGTGGGGGCGGGCAATTTCCTTGGCATGATGCCGGGTGAGTTGCGCAGCGCCTCGCACATTACCGGCGTCGAGCTGGACCGGATCACGGGCAGCATCGCCAAGAACCTCTATCCGTCGGCCAATATTCAGGCTCCTATCGGCTTCGAAAAGCTGACGGTGCCCGATTCCTATTTTGATCTCGCGATCGGGAACCCGCCCTTCGGTTCCGAGCGGATCTATGACAAGCAGCGTCCGCATCTCAACAAGCTGTCTATCCATAACTTCTTCTTCGCCAAGGCGATCGAGACTCTGCGACCAGGTGGCATCCTTGCTATGGTCGTCACGAACCGGTTCCTGGACGGTCAGTCAGCAGCAGCGCGCAACCTGATCCACGGAAAGGCTGACTTCATCGGCGCGATCCGACTGCCAAACGATGCCTTCCTGAAAAATGCTGGTACCGAAGTCACGACGGACATTGTCATCCTGCAGCGCCGCGAACGCGGAGCCGCGCCCGCATCGAGCGATTGGCTTGAGGTGGTCGATTATCGAGGCAAGGACGGCAATCTCGTGCCGCTCAACAAGTATTTCGCCGATAATCCCAGCATGATGCTGGGCGATTTTGGCGGCTACGGCTCCATGTATGGACCGAACGAGCCAGCGCTGGTCGCTCGAGGCGGGCAGGACACCGCAGCGGAGCTGGCAAAGGCTATCGAGACGTTGCCACAGAATATCATGGGCGAGGCTCTGCCTATGAGGGTGACAGAAACTGTCACGGTACCGGAAACAGTGGGCGAGGTTCAGGTCGGCACGATGTTCTCGGCTCCGGACGGCTCGATACACCTCCGCACCCCGGATCACATCGGGCAGCCGACCTCGAAGGCGGTCGATTTTGCCAACGAGACCGCCAAGGAGCGCGTCTCCGGGATGGTCCGTATAAGAGATGCTTTCGCCAAACTGAGACGTGCGCAGATCAGCGATACGGCGTCGGATCAGCAGATTGAAAACCTCAGAAAGAGGTTGAATACATTCTATGATGCCTTTGTAAATAAACACGGACCTATCAATAGTGACGCGAACAAACGTCTTTTCCGCGATGACCCGACGTGGCCTCAGATCAGTGCGCTCGAGCAGTCATTCGACAAGGGTCTAAGCCCTGCACTCGCTAAAAAAACCGGCGAGAAGGCCCGCGCGCCCACTGCAACAAAGGCGGCAATCTTTTCGCGCCGAACGCAGCAGCCTTACAAGCGCCCTACCAGCGCCAGCAGTGCCAAGGACGCGCTTGCTACGGTTCTGAACGACTATGGCCGGGTCAACCTCGACGCCATGGCGCAGCTCTACGGCAAGTCGCCCGCTGCGATCGTCGATGAGCTGGGTCCGCTCGTCTTCAAGACGCCTACCGGAGCATATGAGACCGCGGAGCAGTACCTCTCCGGTAACGTCAAGCAAAAGCTTGCCGAGGCCGAGCGTGCCGCGGAGCAGGATTCGGAATACCGGCGCAACGTAAATGCGCTGCGCGACGTCATCCCAGCCGACATTGAAGCGATCGACATCGACGTGAAGCCAGGTGTGCCGTGGGTTCCCGCAAACCATGTCGAGGACTTCGTTTCACACATCAGCCAAGGTGCAGTGAAACCCCGCGCGTTCTATTCCACCGCCAACGCGCGGTGGGACATTAATGTCCCTCAAGTGACGCCGGCGGCGCAGACGCTTTGGGGAACTGATAGAGCGGGCGTGGGTACCGTTCTCAGTGCGGTGATGAACGGTCAGACCATAACGATTTCCGACAGAACCTCAGACGGCAAGCCCATCGTCGATCAAGCAGCAACCGATGCGGCCAATGAGAAGGTGGAGCGCGTAAAAGCCGAGTGGCGGAAGTGGCTCTGGCAAGACGACAAGCGCCGTGACGATCTCGCGCGGCTTTATAACGACACGTTCAACACCGACGTCATCCAGCAGTTCGACGGCTCGCACCTCACATTGCCGGGGAAGGTCGGCGACGACATCATCGAGCTTCGTCCAAGCCAGAAGAATTTCATCTGGCGCACGCTGCAAAGCGGTACCGCACTTGCCGACCACACGGTTGGAGCGGGCAAGACTTTCGCGGCAATTGCCTCTGTCATGGAGAAGCGGCGCACGGGCCAAGCTCGCAAGCCGATGATGGTGGTTCCGAACCATCTTGTAGGGCAGTGGGCCGCCGACTTCGTGCGCCTCTATCCCGGCGCCAAGGTGCTGGCCGCCACAAAGCAGGACTTCGAGAAGGAACGCCGCAAGCGCCTCTTCGCACGCATCGCCACCGGCGATTGGGACGCCGTCATCGTAGCTCACTCGTCCTTTGGCAGAATCGGCGTTGATCCGAACTATGAGGCGAAGTTCATCCAGCAGCAGATGGACGATCTGGAAGCGTCGCTGGCAGAGGTGCGGCGCGAGACGGGCCAGAAGAGCCGAAACGTCGCTCAGCTGACCAAGTGGCGCGATAACCTGAAAGCCAAGATGGAGCGTTTGCTCGATTCAGGGCGCAAGGATGACGGCCTCACCTTCGACGAGCTTGGTGTCGATGCTCTCTACGTCGACGAGGCGCACGAGTTCAAGAACCTTGCCTACTCGACATCGATGCAGCGCGTTGCCGGTCTAGGCAACATGTCTGGATCTTCAAAGGCCGCTGACCTCTACATGAAGTCTCGGCTGATCCTCGAAAGGACAGGTGGCAATAACCTGGTGTTCCTCTCGGGTACCCCGCTGTCGAACACCATGGCAGAAATGTACACCGTCCAGCGCTATCTCGACGAGAAGGCGCTGCGGGCCATGGGCGTGGCGCATTTCGATGCGTGGGCGCGTGTCTTCGGCGAAGTCGTCACTGATTGGGAACTGTCACCGTCCGGCCAGTACAAGCTCAATAGCCGCTTCTCCAAGTTTGTGAACGTTCCTGAGCTGATGCAGCGGTATCGCAGCTTCGCCGACGTCATCACCAACGACGATATCAAGGCGCAGCTTGCCGCACAGGGCAAAAAATTCCCTCTGCCAAAGGTCAAGGGCGGAAAGCCTGCCAACATCGTAGTGGAGCGCTCCCCGGATCAGGCAGCTTACATCGGCGTGGGGCAGTCCGATGATGCCGGCAACCTGGTGTTCCCGAATGGGTCTCTTGTCTGGCGGGCCGAGAACCTGCCGAAGAAGGCCGAGAAGGGCAAAGACAACATGCTGAAAGTCATGTCGGACGCCCGCAAGGCGGCGCTCGATATGCGTCTGATCGACCCAAGCTATCCGGATCACCCAAAGTCGAAGATCCATCGCGCCGCAAACGAGATGACGCGGATCTACAAGGCGTCAACAGATCAACGCGGCACACAGCTGGTTTTTATCGACCTCTCGACACCGAAGAAGGCACAGGCCGCAGAAGCTGCACGTCTTCGCAACCTCATGGAGAAGGCAGACAATGGCGACGAGGCGGCCATCGAGGCGCTCGACAAGATTTCTCCCGACGAGTTGCTCGCGCTCGAGAGCACGTTCTCCGTCTACGATGACCTGAAGCAAAAGCTCATCGATCGCGGCATACCGGAGAGCGAAATCGCCTTCATCCACGATGCCAACACTGAAGCGCAGAAGGAGGAATTGTTCGGCAAGGTCCGTTCAGGCCGCGTCCGCTTCCTATTCGGCTCTACCGCGAAGATGGGCGCCGGTACCAACGTTCAGAACCGCCTCGTCGCGCTGCATCACCTTGATGCACCGTGGCGTCCTTCCGACCTTGAACAGCGTGACGGGCGAGGGATACGCCAGGGCAATGAGCTATATGCTGCCGATCCGGAAGGTTTCGAGATCGAAATCCTCCGCTATGCCACTAAGAACACGCTTGATGCTCGCCAGTGGCAGACCATCGAGGCCAAGGCGCGGTTTATCCAGCAGGTGCGCAAGGGTGATATGAAAACCCGCGAAATCGAGGACATAGCAGGCGAAGCCGCGAACGCCGCTGAAATGAAAGCAGCCGCTTCCGGCAATCCTCTCATCCTCGAGGAGATGGACACGCGCAGGAAGCTGAGACAGCTTGAGGGCCAGTCTATCGAGCACGATCGTGAGCAGCATCGCGTGAAGGGCAAGATCAAGTCGCTCGAAGATGAAGCGGACCGGTTACAGCGTGGTCTCTCAAAGGTCGAAGCCGATGCCGATTTGGCGCGGAAGGTTCCCGAGGAGTTCGCCGGTACCGTCGGTGGTCAAACGTTTGAAAAGCGCAAAGACTTTGGCGCGGCCATCGTCGCGGCGATGCGAAAAGAGCTGATCGACAAGGAAGGCGTTCGCGAGATCGGCGAGTACGCCGGTTTCAAGGTCGGCATTGATCCTCTGGGATTTGGCAGAGCGTTCAACGTGACGCTCGAGGGCGCGCGGGAATACACTGTTCCAGTCGACGACGCTTCCGACGTCGATGCCGCTGGTCTCGCGCAGCGCATCATCAATACCGTGAAGCGCCTCGCAAACCAGCCAGCGATCGACAAAGAGCGCATCAGCGAGGCGAAAGCGCAGGTCCCCGCCCTGCAAAAGCAGATCGGCGCGTGGGAAGGCGCTCAGGAGCTTGCCGATACCGCCGCTCGCCATCGCCGGATTTTGGACGCGCTGAAGCCTCAGCCAAAGAGTGCCAAGACGTCGGTCAAGGTAGAAGCTGGTGACGTGGATGCCCCGATCGCGAACAAGCGTCCTGATCCTGTCGTTATAGCCATCGCCAATGATCTGCAAACCGTCGGCATACCGGCTGCGCCCAATAGCACGGCCATCTTCCAGTGGGCGAAGGACACGATCGCGCGTTTCGGCAAGTCGGGGCACGAGTATCTTATGGCCGTCGACGACGATGGCAGCGTTGTCGAGTTCGGTACCGCCAAGAAGAAGGCCGCGACCGGAATCAACAATAAGCTGTATGGCGCATTGCTCAATCCAGATCGTCGCCTCGTTGTGTTCCACAATCACCCCAGCAACAGCCCTCTGAGTGTTGCCGATATCTCAATGATGGGGATGCCGGGACTTCATTCGGTCTGGGCATTTGGAGCGAACGGCATGCAGATGCGCGCCGTTCTCACCCCCGAAGCAGAGGCCGTGATGCGCGCCGCGGCAGATCCCAATCAGACAGTGAAGGCGTGGAGAGACACATTGTCGTCGGCGCTTGAGCAGATCGACAACTTCTTGCGCCCGCTTGTTACAAGCGGCGTGATCGATGTGGCTACTGGCAACGCTGCCTATACCAACACCGCATCAATTCTGGCCCAAAAGGCAGGGCTTATCGACATTTCCTCAAATACCAACTATGATACCTCCGCCATCGAGGGCTTGAATGCCAAGCTCGATAAATTGGCGGTCGCTCTGAAGGAACAGATCAGCGATGGCACAGCAGGCAGCACCGATAAGGGGATTTCACGACGACCCGCCCGCGACGTTCGACACGTTGCAGAAGTGGAAGGATTGGCACGCATCGGTGAGCCAATGGTCGGCACGCGATCCGGACCGGCAGGGCTATCTGAAACAGGCGCGCCAGATTATCAGAGAAAAGAGCGCCGTTCAGACAAACAGCCAGGACGAGTCGAACGCGTAACCCAATCGCGCATCGTCGAGGAGTTGCGCGGTAAGCTGACCGATTTGCAGCCTGCGCTCCTGAAAACCATCCCCCTTAACTATTTCTCAGAACTTGCCCGATCGAATATGACGGCGGTTGGCGACTATCTGCGCGTCAAGCGCTTGATGGATGCCTTCAGGGGGACGAAGCATGCCGAGGCCGATTCCGTGGCACAGGATTGGTTGAAATACACCCGTCTTGGGTTTGCCGGCAAAGACAAGGCCAAGGCGCAGGAACTTGCCGACCTGATGCATGACGCTACCCTCGCGGGTGTCGATCCAGCCGCTACGGACGACGAGACCAAAGCGCTCTCCGGGTATGACCACCTGCGCAAGCGTTTCATGGCGCTGCCGCCAAAGGGGCGGGAACTGTATGTGAAAGTCAGGGACGCGTATCGGGAGCAGTCGCAGGAGCTTGACGAGATACTGCTCGACAACGTCCGCAAGGCACAGCAGATCGCTGAGAAAAACGCCGAGGATCGTTACAAGCTCACGATGCAGAAGATCAAGGACGCTGGACTGACCGGCATTGATCGCAAGAACGCCGAGGAAGATGCCACGAGCGCCTACAAGGCGGAGACGACGAAATCCCGATGGGCAGCGAAAGCCCGCCTGACCCGGATGCGCATTGCGTTCGAATCGAGCCGGGTGCAGCCTCCATATTTTCCTCTTGGCCGTTTCGGTCGGTATTTCGCGACCGTGCGGGACATCGATGGAAGGGTGCTGAGCTTCTCAAAGCACGAGACCGTCGCTGAACGCGATCGGATGGCGCGTGAGCTACGAGCTGAATATCCGGCCGGAAAAGTCGAAGTCGGTGTGATGGAAGCCAGCGGCGACATGCGCAAGGCTATGGATCCGCGCATCGTCGCAGAAATCGAGGAGATTTTGGGCGGCGCGAACATTGGCGGCGACGTCATGGATCAGATATGGCAGCGATACCTCGAGTCGATGCCAGACCTGTCTACCCGCAAGCGCTTCATCCACCGTAAGGGCACTGCGGGTTACAGCAAGGATGCGCTGCGCGTCTTCTCCTCGCACATGTTCCACGCCGCCCACCAGATGGCACGCCTGAAATACGGCCTCGAGCTTCAGGAGCTGGTCAATAACACGGTTGACCAGGCGAAGGAGAGCGACGATCAGACCCGCGCCATGACGTTGGCGAATGAGCTTTCCAGCCGCCACAAGTGGGTGATGAACCCGACTGGCAGCAAGGTCGCTCAGACGATGACGAGCACCGCCTTCGTGTGGTACCTCGCTGCATCCCCCGGTGCCGCTCTGGTAAACATGACGCAAACTGTCATGCTTGGTCTGCCTATTCTGGCTGCCAAATTCGGAGGCTTTAAGCAGGCAGCAGTAGCGCTCAGTAAAGCTTCCGCCGATTCTGTAGCTGGCAAGGGCAGTGTGGTGAGCGATCGCCTCGTACCGGACGAGCGGCGAGCTATGGACGCGTTCTACGAATCCGGGCTGATCGACAGAACACAAAGCCATGATCTCGCAGGGGTGGGCGAAACGGGTGTCGAATACACGCCTCTCCGAGCAAAGGTGATGGAGAAGATTTCATGGGCTTTCCACCGCGCCGAGGTTTGGAACCGTGAGGTGACTGCACTCGCGGCCTACCGCATGGCTCGCGCTGCAGGTCAGAATATGTCTGACGCGATCGACACCGCTCACGATCTGACGTGGAAGACGCACTTCGACTATTCCAACAGCTCAAGGCCCGCCGTTCTGCAGAACGACTTCGCAAAGGTCGCTCTCGTTTTCCGTCAGCACAACATCAACATGCTTTACCGGGTGGCGCGCGACATCCACCAGTCGGTTAAGGGCGAAACTCCACAGGCCCGGCGCGAAGCCCGGTACCAGCTCGCCGGCGTCATGGGCATGATGGCAGCTATGGCCGGCGTGACGGGAACCATGGGCTTCAGCATTGCTATGATGATTGCGGGCGCGATCTCGGGCGATGATGACGACCCGATGGCGTTTGAAGATCAGTTCAAAGCCGATGTCGTCGATATCCTGGGCCCGCAGCTGGGGGGCGTTCTTCTCAACGGTGTGCCGGGGCATTATCTGGGCATCGACCTGTCATCCCGCATTGGCATGCCGGATCTGTGGTTCCGGTCGCCGACGAGGGAGCTGCAAGGCAAGGACGAATACCAGTATTGGCTATCGCAGAGCCTCGGCGCGACGGTCAGCCTGGGCGAGCAGCTCTACACCGGCTTCAAGGTCATGACGGATGATGGAGACGTGGCGCGCGGCATAGAGATGATGGCGCCGAAGGCCGTTCGCGACCTTATGAAAGCCTATCGTTATTCGCAGGATGGTGTGGCGACGATCGGTAAGGATCAGATCCTTGGTGCCGACCAGATCGACGCGACAGATATTGTCGCGCAGGCCATGGGCTTCACCCCCGCCAAGATTGCAGAGACGTGGGAGCGAAACAGCGCACTGAAGAACGCAGAGACCCGCGTCAAGCGCACCCGTCAAGCGTTGATCAACAGATGGGCGATGGCGACGATGGCGGGCGACAAGGAAGCTGCGGCAGAGGTGCTGGAGAGCATCAAGCGGTTTAATTCTCTCCCCGTTCACGCTGGTTTCCCGATCAAGGGCGAAACCCTCAAGCGCTCGATCCAGACACGTGCCACCAACGCGGCGAAGAGAGAAGATGGGGTTCTGATCGGCAACAAGGCGCTGGGGGCGTCGCTGAGAGAGCGGTTGGCCGATCCGCTCTATCGATAACAAAAAGCGCCGCGAAGGCGGCGCTTTCTGCAAGATCGTAAGAGGAGCCTGCGGGGAGATATCGTTACGGGTTCAAACCGATCGCGGTCTGACGGCTGCGAAGCTGCTCCTGGACAGCTTTCGGCCACTGCCATTCGGGAATGCCCGCCTCGCTGAGCGCCGCGCCTATCCTTTCAGCAGGCACACCTTGTTCAAGTGCAGCGTTGGCCTGCGCCAGCGCTTGTTCGGGGCTCGGCGCGTTCGCCGCATGGGTGTCACCGCTGGCGGCAGCCTTTGCTTTCATGTCTTCGAAGCGTCGGGTCACGCCTTCTTGAGCGCGTGGAGACACCCCTCCTATGGTCCGCGTTTTGGGCTGCGAAGTTGCTTCGCCGTCTTTCTCCCGACGATCATTTGTTTTTGCGGGGGCCGCTTTCCCTTGAGCCTGCTGAACAGGTTTCCCGGTCGCCGTATCGACAAGCACCTTCCGCTCTGTGGGAGGTTTGGCACCAACGCCAGCTAGGCCCACCTGACCGTCCCCACGTTGCAGTGAAACCTCTTGCTCGATCAGCTTTTCCTTCTCCTCTGCCGACATGTCGTCGAACTTCTTGTCGGTACCGCCCAGGCCACCGTCGAACCTTTTGCGCAATGATGTGATGGCGTCGCCGCGATGCTTGTTATCGCCAACACCATACTGCCTATCGATCTTCTTCTTCTCTTCGTAATCCTGAAGGTCCGTGGCACGTTTATCAGCAGCAGCGCGCGCTGCGTTTTGGCTTTCCCATGCGGCTTCTGGATTGCCAAACGTCGCGATCAGTTTGGGAAGATCGGAAGATTGAACATCTTGTTTCACCTCTTTCCCGTCCGGCGTTCGGATTGAGAGACGGAAGCCCCGAGGGGTGCCGTCAGGAGTAACGATCGGCTCCTGACCCAAGACCTGATAACCATTGTTGATATAGCCCTTGGTCTGTCCAATCTTGATAGCGTCATCGATCGCGCCGGCGTAATCACCGGTTTGCGCCTTCGTGATAGCTCCTTGGAACAGCCGCGCGCCTGTCTTCGCGTCTTCGCTGTCTCCCCACTTCTGAACCCGATCAGCGTTTTCGAGATCGCCATTTAGGAGGTATGTGTTCTTCAGCTTGGGCAGCGTGTGTTTGGTGTACCAATTGTCAAAATTATCGGGCTTCTCGGTACCTGCCGCGACCTGGCTATCGAATGTCGTGCGAGCATCCTTATTGATCTGATCAACCGCGGTGCGTTGCTCGATCACGCGGTTATATTCCACGTCCTGCCGGTCGGCCAAAACCTTTGCGCGATCGTCAGCGACCTTTTTCCGTTCCTCGTTTGCCCAACCCTGCCGGATCTGCTGACCCTTGGCGAACCCGTCCATGAACCCGCCCAAACCAATAGCGAAACCGCTCATGCTGCTTTGTCCTTTTGATCTCTGACCTTGGGCATAGACCCTTTACTGGCTGGGGCTTCTGTGCCGCCCAGCCCGATAGCCTCGATAACCGCGTCCAGCTTGTTGTCGACGTCCTGGACGGCCTTCATGGTGATGCCGATCGCATCCTGCGCGGCGATGTTCTGCCCGTCGCCCAAGCCAGTCTGCTTGGTGAAGTCTTGGGCATAGGTGCCGATGTGGCGCCCTTCGTCAGCCACGCCTTCCTTATAGTCCCAAGCCTCAACAGGCATTGCTTTCAGCGCCTCGAGCGCTTCGCCGTCCTCGATAGTCTCTTTGTTCTCTTTCGCGTTTTCGTCGGATTTGAACAGCAGCCCACCGATACCGCCCAAAAAGCTTCCGATTCCCTGAGCGCTGGCGGCGTTCATCTGCTGGTTCGTTTTCCACGCGTCCAACTGCAAACCATATTGCTGGTTCAGTGTGCTGGCCTGACCGGCATAGCCCTGCATAGCGCCACTAAATCCAGAGTTCATGATCGTAGACGCAGCGAGCGATTGCCCGTTCGTCGCTTGGTTGCCAGACAGAGCAGTACCGCTCGCTGCCACGCTACCGCCTGCGCCTGCTGCGGCTTGCGCTGGAAGGCCTTTGCCGAGGTTCACGACATCGGCCTTCAGTGCAAGGGCCTTGTCCCTCACGCCCTGTCTTGCTGTGTTTGCTGCGCCAGCTTCAGCAAGTGAAACGCCGAGGTCGGAGGCCGCTTGCACGCCTGCGAACCGACCGCTGCCGGGCGTGACGCCCATAGAGGCGTTGGCACGCTCAGTCGCTGCGCGGTTGGTCGCTGCTGCGGTCTGAACGTCGGCGCGCGCCTCCGCTGCCGCCTCCGCCTGTTTGGCCTCGGTACCGTAATTCTTGGCCTCATTGATGAACTCGTCCTCAATGGGCTTGTAGACGCTCTCGTAGCGGGCTCGATCTTCTTTCGACCATTTAGCCTGATCAGTCGCGAGGCCGAGCTGCTGTTCGGTGATTTTGTTGGTGAGGGCGTCCAGCTCTTTCTGGCGAACCTCCGAGACAGCAAAAGCATCCTTGGCGAACGCGAGCCAGTTTTCACCGGTCTGCGCCTGCATGAGCGCGGCTTTGCCAATCTGAGGATCTGGTGCTGGTGCTGAATTACTGCTTTTGCCCATAGTGCTGCCTTCTGGTGAGGGTCAGCGCTCATGCGCAATTTGCTATCTATATATCGCGATGTCCGGTTTTTCCAGCGAAGCGTTCTGGTAGCCAGCGGCATTCCTCCCGCAACATACCGTAGACAATCAGATCTTCGCCGGCATCACCTGCCTTGCGCATGAGACCTTCGCGCTTGAAGCCGAAATGCTCATTGAACCGGATCGCATCGGCGTTGTTCACCGACACGAAGCTGTTGAGGCGAGGGTAGCCGAGTTGAAGAAATGGGTAAGCGAAAACCTTGATGATCAGCTCTCGTGTGATCCATCGCCGGCCGCCATCCGACACGACAGATACCCAACAGCCGCGGGTGGTGAAAGAATCGAAGACGACAATGCCGTGGACGTCCGCGCCGGTGCTTATAGCGATAGCTTTGGCGTCATCACGGAAGCGCAGCTTACCCCGGCTCGCTGCAAGCGCCACCAAGTCGTCATTCGGCGAGTAGACGACCTGCTTCATCATCTGATGATCTTCCGCTGCAACGCTTGAGCGACGGTATTCAGACGGTTCGATATTTCCTTGATGTCCTTCAGGAGGGAATTAAAGTCGTCTTGGGTCGGTGCCGCCGACACCTCTTCCGTCTTTACCTGCGCGAGCTGGAGAAGCTCACGTAAGTCTTCTAGTCGGACCGCTGCACGCTCACGAGATCCAGAGCGCGACCCGTCAAGCACTTCCAGTTTTTCAACGTGATTGGTTTGCATCGTCATACCCTCAGTTCATCGACTGATGTTGCGAGCGATATGTTCCCGATGGAGATGTTCGACTGCACAGCAATCTCCCAACACCGCGCGTTCTTTGCGGCCAAGCGGCATACAGCGCCTAGCTTGTTTGCGGTCCCGACAAGCACGCCGTCGGCAAACACGCTGATACTTGCTGACAATGGAGGGGGAAGGGGAAGCAGGGTATCTCCGCCAAACGTTAGTTCGCCGACGATATGTTCCGCAATTGCCGATCTTATGTCTCCCGATGCGAAAATCACGGAGTTTTCCGCTGCTATTCGCTCCCTCTCGGCTTCGAGGCGCGCGTTGTCACCTGTGTCATTGATCGAGCCCTGGTCCACAAGAATTGCGCCGAAGGTACCCGGCCTTGGAAGCCAAAATTCCTTCGACCGCCAAGAGTACCTTTCGGGGAAGCCCGCAGGATCATCGAAGCGATAGACGTTTGTGTCACCTGGTCTCTTGAAGAAGAGAGCAGACGTCTCGACATCAAAATAGACAGCATCCGCCGACTCTGCTGACCGGGTCAAAAACGGAGCCGCGTTGACGTTGATGAATAGTGCGCCGGCGGATCGCTCTCCTGAAGTGTCGGTCGTATCATAGAACATCAGGTAGACGTTGCCATGCTGGGCACCGAGAGCGGTCTCCGGGGAAAGTGCCTGCCATTCGTCTCGGCGGAAGAGCTGCTCAGTGACGAACGATACTTCCCCCGATGCTCTCACCGAAATCAGCCCATCATTGCTGGGGTAGCAGATCGCGAAGCCCAGATCGACGATGCCGCGGGCATTGATGCATGGGAAATTCGCCTCGAGCTTTACGCTCTGCATCGAGTCGGGATGCGACCCCGTCATCATGTACGGGTTGGCCTCCGTCAGCACCACCAGAACCGCCCCGATCGAGGCAAGGCCCACAACGTCACTATCGCACGTCATCACGTATTTTTCGGGCCATGCGTGTGGACGCCAGGGCTCGCAGAAATAGACGTCGCGACCGACGAATGCCGCCATCATGCCATTGGGCATTGACGTGATGCCAGACAGGCCGTCTTTCGGTTCATCCCATCCAGCGGACGGCAATGCTTCCTGGAAGGCGTCTACTGCAATGTTGTCAAGGAAGTCGGATGCCGATGCCGCTCTTTCATGAATGAGATAGAGGTAGGTGCCGCTGGAACCGGTCTGTGATCGATAGATCCGCTGCCGCGTGACTGAGCGTCCAGCAGGCGCTGCCGCAAAGCCGCTCAACGTCACGGTCTGGCCCGGTTTCCAATCTACGCTCGGAGATGCTGGAGACGGCGCTGTTTCCTCACCGAAGCTGGTGACAAAGGTGTAAACATAGGTGCGCGTTTGTGTGTCGCCGCTCCCCGCGCCGCCGATTGTTGCGGCAAGAGCAGAGGAAGGCCGGGGCACACGCAAGGGGTAAACAGCACCTGCGATGCGAACTTTCGGAATTCCATCACCGGTAAAATAGAGCCGGTCCTGTGCGACAGGGCCGGGCACTGCGTCAACCTCCGTAGACCATGATAGCCATTGATCTAGGTGACGATAGATCGTCTTTGCTGACGTCATGACGGATTCGCCTGTTTTCAGGGAACCGTTGATCGGCGTGAGACCGCCATCGTCCAGGCGAACGCCCACTGCTTCGGTCGCAGCCGTTTCCGGTAGGAGCCGAGGAAGGATAAGAGGCTTTTCTCCGGCGAATGCGGACAGGGTGATGCGCGCCATAAGTTTCTCTCCACGCGTGCCCGCGCTATTCTACAGCGCTGTTGCCTGGCACTAATTCTGACGGCGCAAGAATTTCAGCGGCGCGGACTTCGCCAAAGAGCGTCGCGGCTATCTGCTGAAGTAGCGGCCACAATTCATGATCTGAACGATACGAGGACGCGCTTTCGAAGATCTTGCGGGTGCGGAAGGGTTGGTTTTCCATCACGGTGCCTACTGCGTCTGCTTCCGCCTGTGTCATCCGCTCCCAAAGATGAACTGGATAGAGAACCGTGACCATATTCGGCATAGGCTCGACCGGTGGCTCTACTTTCACCCAGCCGCCATCCTGCGGGATATAATTGTCGCCGGGTTTAAGCGGGTATGGGATCGTGCCTTCAGGATAGGCGGCTAAAATTTCTTCGGAAGGCGCACTGGTGGTTTGCCAGTAACCAACCGAAGGATGAAAAAAACCGTGTTCTTCAATGCTCATTGGCTGGTTCCTACCTCAGTTCTAGCCATGCTTGCGTGCCAAGGAAATTATTGGCGACGGTAAGGCGGTAGTAATGCCCAGGCGGAACGACAAACATCGGATATGCGAAGTAATAGAGGGTATCAGACGAGACAACCTTCTCCGGGCGAGGTGGAGTAAACCAGTTGCTATTGTCGGCTGATACCTGCCCTTCGCAGAAGCCACTTCGCGCCCATCCTTGCGGAGCCACGATTATAGGTTTCCCAGAAGTGTTCTGGTAGACCGTCCCAGCGCCGCGACTCGGCAGCATGTCCTGCCATGTTTGGCCGACACCCAATCCCCCTGCTGCTGCAATGGCGGCTTTTACCGCGGGGGCGTCTGGGAACTTGTCACTCACTCCTGCCGCAATATCTGCCGCACTTGCCTTATTCCCAAGGCGAATGGTGTTCACCGTAGTGATGCCGGTCTTTCTTGAAATACGGAAAGGCCCGTCGATGTAGGTACCATCGTCAGCGAAGCGGAAGAAGCAGAGATCAGATCCTTCGTTCCCCGCGCTTTCGGGGTCGAGAGGCGCGCCAATTCTCCATCTATCTAGCCCCCCAGTGAGAAAACGAAGCATTTTTTCCGCGCCCGAGAGGCCGTCCAGCGCCAGTGGAGCTTTCATAGTATCGCCACCGGTCTTGGAGACCTTGCCTGCCAAGGCAGTCAGCACCGTTGTGGCAAAATTCGGATCATTACCAAGCGCGGCGGCAAGCTCCTTAAGCGTGTCGAGCGCGGCTGGCGAACTGTCGACCAACTCGGCGATATACCCCTCGATGAGGGCAACCAGACCTATGATGTCATCTGTGCTGTGTTGGTGAGGTGGAACAGTCTTCAGGCTCTCGATGGCAGCGACGGTCAACCTGACGTCTATACGGGACCCTGCTGTGAAGGCTTTAGCGGTGGTGCCTTCCTGCGCCCTGATCACGGTCAGTAGAGCACCAGCTCGTGCTGTGACCTTTACTATTTCAGAATTACCCGACGAATCCACGATGGTGGCGGGGTGCCAGTCGCCATCCGCTAATATGGGGAACTTGCCGGCGTCTGCCGCCTGAATTGAAAATGTGGTCGCATCGAGCGTGATTGACGAAGCCAAAGACGAGAGTGCAAGATTGGCGAGCTTGAGTGCCATTAAAAGTAGCTCCCTTTGGTTCGTGGGCGCGCACCCTGTTGGCCCTTGGTGACCTTCATGGGCAGGGTGTCGAGGAACGCGGCAAACTCGCTCTGCAGCAGAGTGCCCATTTGCGGGTTGGGTCCGTTGTCGTCGGTCGGAAGCATGAGCACACGGGCCGCGGCACCTTTCCCAATATCCGTGCCGTATTTCTCGACAAGGAAGTCCGGAAGGGTGGATGCCAATCGCGACGGCTTCAGGATCAGCCTAACCTTCAATGTTCCCGCATTGTACGGAACGACTTGGATCACGCCGGGCCTGATCTGTGTGATGAATCGAGACGCGGAGCCTGTTGGCTCCTCCGCATCCCAGCCGGGGAAGTTCTCATCGAGCCATTCGGGTGTTTGAGGAGTAAGCGAGATGCCGTCGAGCGTCGCCGTTTCGATGCGAACGATTTCAGCGTCCGGTACCGCCGTCAGAGCGCTCCCTTCGTCATCATCGATCGTGATCGAAGCACGCTCGCGCCAGAGATCGACCTTCTCGCAGACATCGCGTGCCGCTTCACGAAGGTAACGGACGGCGACAGGATCCGAGCAGTTCGGCGCGTGAATGAGGACTTCAGGGAGAAGGTCGTCGATGTCGCGCATCAGCGCCTCCTATTCGGATTGGCGGCGGATTCGACCTGTACCTTGATACCGACGGCGGTGGCGAACATCTGGTAATGCGAAAGCGCTTTGTTCGGATCGCCAGCGATATCGTCCTTGGAGAAGGCCCTGAACAGCACATAGTCGAGCAATGGGACCGAGTAGGGCTCTGGTAGGCCTGTCTCCACATCCCACGCGTCGAGCGTTGCCTCGTCTTTGTTCGGAAGAGGCGTGACTGCGGCAGGGAGGTACGAAATTGCCACTTCGATTATCCCGGTGCCGTCATTCCCGGGATAGGAGTAGAACTCCAGCGGCAAGTTTTCGTCGAATACGACTTGGCGCACTTCCTTGCGGAATGGTTGAGCCGTAGGGCTGTGCCAATTTGGCTCCTGCGCATCCAGCAGCGCTCGAGCTGCCGTCCGTATGACCCTGCCACCAATGCGGCTGGGGCCAGCGTCGACGAGATTGCGATTAACGCCGAGCAGCTGTAGCGGCGTCACGCCCTCAACAGTGCCGGGCAGCACATGGTGCGTCCCCGCGCTCAGCGAGAGGGGGGCCGTCATAGATGACGAAGATGGTTTTGCGAGGATGACTGCCTTGACGGCTTCATTCAGCCAGGCTGCAAGCTCTGGGAGAGGCCAGCGCACATGCTCCTGGTCGAGGAGCTGGACGCTGGCGTTCTTAAGGATGTCTTTCGCCTTTGGCATTGATCACGCTTTGCTGGTTGCGCGGGCCTTTTTCGGCTTGACTACGGGGGCAGGGGCAACACCTTCTTCGGTGCCTTCGGTGCCTTCGGTGCCTTCGGTGCCTTCGGTGCCTTCGGTGCCTTCGGTGCCTTCGGTGCCTTCGGTGCCTTCGGTGCCTTCGGTGCCTTCGGTGCCTTCGGTGCCTTCGGTGCCTTCGGTGCCTTCGCCCGGCGTAGTGCCGGTCAGGAACGCCGGTATTTCCGTTTCTGTCGGCTGTTCCGGTACGAGCGGCACTTCCCGATAATGCTGGACGTTCAGAAAGATCGAGCGATGCAGCACGCTACCAACGTCATTGACGAAGCGACCGTGCTCGTCGCGCTCGAAATAGTACGATGTGCCGCCGATGGTCTGCTCAGTGTAGCCGTTGGTGCACTCGATGACTGTCTTCATGGCAAGCTCCTTTGAAAAAGGGGGCTCGCGGCCCCCTTGTTAATGCGCCGTGGTGGCTGTTACTCGGAGACGAGGAAGACCGTCAGTCCCATCTGGCCCGCCACGAACGTTGCCGCCGCTGCCGTGAATTTTAGACCGATCGAGCGGTCGTTATTCGCGGAGCTGGTCCGGTAAGCACCTTTAGTCAACGGACGTGCAGCAACGCCGTTCTGAGCGATCGTCGAACCAGCAAAGAACTCATTGCCGCAAGTGCGCGCCTGGTTCTCTTCACCGAAAGAGCCGCTCATGATGCCGACGTCGAAGGCTATGGTCGGCGCGGCATTCGAATCGAGATCGTCGCTGTCAGCGATGATCTCAGCTACGCGGCAGTTGGAGGGGATGCAGGCAAGCTCCAGAATGTCGCCGATCGCTGGGTTGGCGGTGAGCTGGTGAGAGAAGCGGATAGCGACCACTTCGCCTGCGGTGGATGGGTAGGAAATGGCTTCCGTGCCCTTGGCGTATTTGCTCTGGATGAGCGTCATTTCGAAAGTCCTTCAGGTGGAAGGGTCGCTAAGACCGATGGAAAGATGAAAGCCCGACCTAAGCCGGGCTAACCGTTAAGGGGCGTTGGGGTCTTTCGCGGCGGTGTCGACAGAGATCACGCCATAGTCGCGGTTGTTGAACCGGGTCTTTTTGATGCCGGCGATCACGCCAGACGCAACGACGGGTTCATTACCGTGGTCCTTGGTCTCTTCCGTCCAAGTGTAACGGAAGCCGCCAGCAGAACCGAAGGCGATCACACCAGCCTGACGGCCCATGAAGAGCGCGCGGCCAGCCTGGACGTTCCCGCCAGCACCATAGTCCTTGAAGCGGATCGCCCACTCGTGGCTGTGCAGCACGGTGTTATTGACCATGCCAAGGCCACCCTTGAAGATGGGGTTGCTACGGCCTTCCGCCGTTGCTGCCGCCTTCTGGATTTCGAGCCAGCCGCCGGCGTCATTGGTGCGCAGGTCATGTTCCTGGAACGGGTTCATGACCATGACGTAGTGCGCTTCGCCATTGATCATGATCGGCATCATGTTGGCGTTCTTCGGGTCCTTGGCCGACATCATGCGGGCCTTGACCTGTGCGCGCTCGATGAGAGAGCGAGACATGATGTCAGAGGCGTCGATGGAAACCTTGGATGTGGCATCGCCGCCGTAAAGAATGTGGTCGGCGTCCGGAGCCTCGATCGGGTTTTCCGCGTGACCGGTCCACTCGACGGTTTCGATGAAGTCTTCGTTTGTGCCGCGCGAACCCGACAGGTAGATGAAGGTCATCTGGTCGTTGAACTTCGACCAGTAGTCAGAAAGGCGGTTCTTGCCGATCTGGCGCATGTTGTGGGCGGTACGTTTGCGGGACATTTTGCCGCCAGCAGAAACGCCGTGGCGCATCTGGTCAATCTTGAGCTGGTCGCTGAAGAAGCGCAGGCTCTCTTCCTTGCCTTCCAGGCGGTTGTCGCCGTAGGTGGGCTTGTTGCGGAGCTGGACGGACAGGTCGAAGGTGATGGTATCGCCGGCTTCCGATTCGAGATCGGTAAGACGCTGGATCGCGTATTCGTCAGACGTGCCGACGAACTTGCGGTCGAAGTAGCTCTTCTTGGTGATGTCAATGAAAAGCCCACCAGACCACTTTTTCTGGGCTTTCGGATCGCCAAAGGCAACCACGGTCTTGGTCATGAGTGATGTCTCCGGTTCAGGAACAAACAGCACTCATGCGCATTGATACTCTGATTACTGGAAATGCTGGATTGTTGCAACACGTAACGCGTGATACTGGAGGAGATCGCTAGCGCATGAGTGCGGCCTCTTCTTCGGAGCGCACCCATGACAGCAGCAATCACCAGCACATCCCCCAAAGGCCGGACCTTCATTCGAGGTCACGAAGGCAATCCTCTCACATGCTACCTTGACCCCGTTGGTATTCCGACGATCGGTACCGGCTACACCATGCGCAGCGCAGCGGTGCGACGCGCGTTGGCGAAGATCGGCATTACCAAGCTTGTCCCCGGCAAGACAAAGATCACAGCGGCGCAGTCCGATGCCATCTTTATCGAGGTCCTGGCTGACGAGTTTGAACCAGCCGTCGTCAAGAAGTCCCCAGAAAATCGCCAGCAACATGAGCTGGACGCTGGTGTCTCAGCTGTTTTCAATCTCGGCGTCGGCGCCATGGATTGGCAGTGGGCCAAGCTCTGGCGGAAGGGCCAGAAAGACCAGGCCTCTGATTATCTCGGCACCCATTACAACACCGCTGGCGGCAAGAAGCTGCCGGGGCTGGTTCGGCGTCGCAAGGAAGAAGCGGTCCTTTTCAAGCTTGGCATCTACACCGGCGCGGGGGAGGGCGTTCCACGTACCGCTATGGAGACGGCACCATCTCTCCCGGACCCCGTCGTGAAAGAAGCGCAGACGATCCTTTCAGCAAAAGGCTTCAACCCCGGCGCCATCGACGGGTGGATGGGAGAGAAAACCGCCTCCGCCGTCAAAGCTTATCAGAGTGTTCACCCGCATCTGGTCGCGGACGGTGTTATCGGCTCTGCAACGTTGGCTCAGCTTCGCCGCGACGCCGTCGCCACAAAGGAAGCCGTTCAAGAAGGCGCAGGTTCACTGATCGGTTCTGGCACGGCGGCTTGGGCAATGGGCCTGCCGTGGGGCTGGATCGCTGCTTTCGTGACGATCATCGTGCTGGGCATCTTCGTGTACCGGAAGCGGGACGTCATTACTCGCCGCGTCAACACGCTTCTGGGTCGCGAGGTGCCGGTTTGATCTCCCGGCTCACCTTCTACGCTCTCGCCGCGGTCGCCGCGGCGTCCTTCGTCGCCGCCGGCGTCATCGTCATCAGCCGCAACGCCACTGAGCGCACGGTCATCAAGATAGAAAGACAGAATAATGCTGCAGGTGACGAAGCGGATGGCGCTCGTGGTCGGTTTGACGATTGCGCTGGCGGGGTGTGGGATTTCGGGTCCGGCGAGTGTCGCCGGGCTGCGCCGAGTGGTCGGAACTGATCTGATCGGCGCGCGCGGAGCAACGCCAGCAGATCAGCGGCGTATTGATAGAACCATCGTCGGAATTTGCGCCGGCAAGGTCTGGACGCAGCGTGAATGTGCTAGACATGGGGAAGTCACTCGTACCGCCTCGATCGCGGGGGCTGAATGATGTCATTCTGGGACTGGCTTAGCACAAGTGAAGGCAAGGTTGCCTTGGCTGGCATTGCAGGCTCCGCGGTATCGGTTGCTATGGAGTGGACCGGTGCGCTATCCAGCCTGCGCAAGCTGTTCGTCGGCGCGGTGACGGCCTACTACCTGAGCCCGATCGGAACCACGCTCTTCCAGTGGGCGTTCGGAGCACTGAGCGTACCGGAAGAGCAATCTGCCAGCGTGGGTGGTTTCATTGTAGGAATCGGCGGTATCATCATCGTCGAGATCATTTTGAAGGCATTTCGCCTCCGCCACGCGGAGATCGGGAGAAGCCGACATGACCAGGCCTAGAGCGAGACACATCAAAGAAGCAGCCAAGCCGCAAGGCCGAGTCGTAGCCGTTGCGGCCATACTCGTTGTGGTCTGGCTGTTCTGCATGCACGTTTAGGCGGCGGACCGCCCGCGCGCCATCTTCGGCACTCCCGGACCGGTCTCGAGTTTCCCCTTCAGAACCTTGATCGGCCCCATCAGGAGTTGGCTCGCCGTAGGCGCGCCTTTCAAGATCCAGTCGGCATAGATCTGATACAGCTCGCGACGTCGGCGCATATGTTCTGCGCGATCGTAGGCGGCCTTCACAGCGTCTTTTGGCTTATGGGCGAGCATCAGCTCAATGATCTTTTCCTCGTGGGGGAAAGCTTCGTTCATGATCGACGAGAAAGACGATCGGAAGCCGTGGGGAACATGCCTCGAGTGGTAGCCAGCTCTGTTCAGCAAATACCCCATGGTGTTTTCTGACATCGGCTTTTGCGGCTTCCTGAGATTGGGGAATGCGAACTCGAATCTCCCCGTCACCTTCTTGAGCGCGGTGATCAGCTCCACAGCCTGATCTGACAGCGGGACGTGATGATCGTACGCTTCTTCCGTTTTCAGATGCAGCTTCAGCTTCATGCGATGGGCTGGGATGACCCATACCGGATTTGACAGGTCGATCGCATCCAGCTCGGCCCACGGTGTTTCTGCGAGGACACCTGGTCGAACCGCAGTCAGCGCCAGAAGGCGTATCGCAAGCTTCGTATAGCCGCGGCTGGGCGTGGATGCGACATCGGCGAGGATCTGCCTGACGCCGTCCAGGGTGATGATCGCCGGCTGGCGACCCTTCTTTAATGGCGCGAGCGCACCTTTGACGATCGATGCGGGGTCCGAGTCGGCGCGGCCGGAAGAAATGGCGTAGACGAAGACGCTCGAAATCCGCTGCCGCAAGCGCTTTGCGGTTTCGATTGCGCCACGCTTCTCAACAATCTTCAGCACCCCGAGGACGGTCGGCGCGTCAATGCTCCGGATCGGCATGTCGCCGACGAGGGGGAACACGTCTCGCCTCAAGGTGTCGAGTACGTCACTCGCATGCCTGTCGGTCCAAGTAGGCTTCGTCAGCTCGTGCCACTCTTCCGCAATGACCTGAAACGTCTCCTCGGCTTGCTTCCTGCCGATGACCTTTTCGAGCTTTTTCATAGCCGACGGGTCTTTACCGCCTTTGACGAGCGTCCTGGCATCGTCACGAAGCCGCCGTGCTTCGAACAGTGTGACCTCCGGGTATTGCCCGAGTCCAAGCAGCTTCTCCTTGCCGCCGAAGTAGTAGCGGTACCGCCAGATCTTCACGCCCGTGGTGGCAACAAATAGATGAAGGCCGTTACTGTCGGTGAGCTTGTAGGATTTCTCCTGCGCTTTGGCTTTTCTGATCGCTGTGTCTGTCAGCACGCTTGTTCTCACGATACCCGCTTTTGAAAATCAAAGTACCCGCATTTGTACCCGCTTTTTCGCGAGATTGTATCGGAACGCATGGGAACGGGCGGGAACAAAGAAACCCAAAACGATCCGCTGCGCAAGACAAAAACGGAACATATGGGAACGTATGAGAAACATTCATGGCGGATGGGGTGGGATTCGAACCCACGGTACGGTCTCCCGCACGCCGGTTTTCAAGACCGGTTCCTTAAACCACTCGGACACCCATCCTCGCCTGCCGCGGGTTTATAAACATTTGGGCCAGCGCGTCAATTGCCTCAAAAGCCTTATTTGCCAGTCGCTCTCATCGGCCCAGATTTAACCATTGCTTAACCACGTTGATTACAATTTTAGCTTTCCGGATCATATCGTTCGCATTTTCGCCATGTTGCGGGCAAGATTAGGCATCCGTTAAGTGCTTCGATGTGATGGGCGTGATCATCGAGGTGTGAGAGGGGCCGTGCACAGGCGCGGTCTAAAGCAGCACGGGGCAAGAATTTGAAGTCTACCGTTACGAAGCTTGGCGTCAGCGTCAAATGGGTCGGCATTGCCGTTCTCTGCGCCGCGACCGCATCATGTTCGACGACGTCGGAAACAAAAACGAAGCCGAAGCGCAGCAAGGAATATTTCGCCGAGTCGGAATATGGCGTGAAGGCAAGTCCGCGTATCGCAGAAGGTGCCAACGTCCCCAAAGGCGGTGGCCGGTTCCTCGTCGGTAACGCCTACACGGTCAAGGGCCGTCGGTACTTCCCGAAGGAAGATCCGGGCTACGACAAGTCGGGCCTGGCATCCTGGTACGGTTCTGCCTTTCATGGCCGCATGACGGCCAATGGCGAGGCTTACGACAAGGAACACCTTTCTGCCGCCCATCCGACATTCCCGCTTCCAAGCTACGCCCGCGTGACCAACCTCGAAAACGGCTCCTCTGTCGTGGTGCGCGTCAACGATCGCGGCCCGTTCCACGAGGGTCGCCTGATCGACGTCTCCAGCAAGACAGCCGATCTGCTCGACATGAAGGGTACGGGCACTGCCAAGGTTCGCGTGCAGTATGTCGGTCGCGCACCGCTTGACGGTCACGACATGCCATTCCTCATGGCGTCGTACATCCCCAAGGGCTCGCGTTCTCCGGGCGTCAATCCTGAAGGTCAGATTGCAAGCGGCGTGATGGTTGCCTCTGCATCGAAAAGCAATATTCCGATTCCATCCAACCCCGCTTACGGTGGCTCGGCGCAGACCGCACTGGTTGGCACGAAGAAGAACAATGCGCTCCAGGCCATGCCGTTGGTTGAGGGTGCTGCTCCGGCTTCCTTTGGAGGGCAGGGCAACGTTCAGTTCATCGCGCTTCCAGAGATTGGTCCGTTTATCAACGAGCGTCCGGAAGGCAACTTCCTGCGCGTTCCAGGCCCATCACCGCGCTATGCCTCTGCCTATTCCGAAGCAGCGCCGGCATCCAAGGCTGCTCACGTTTTCGACGCCGTTCTTGTCGAGCGTGGCGAGCTGACGGAACAGTCCATTCTGAACTACGTAAAGAACAAGCAGAACAAGGCCCGTTGAGCTTTGCCTCGGCGGCCTTGTGGCCCATAATCGCTGTGTCTGAGGACGATTCCATTTTACGGATCGTCCGGCGGGCGTGAAGCAGCAAAACAGACGGCGGGCCGGCGTTTCATGGTGACTTTGATACCAAAAATCTTGCGGCGTCTTAGCCTCGTCGCGCTGGCGCTTGCCTGCAGCATCGGGACCGCATCTGCCCAATCCGGTGGTCTCGCCGTCAAGGCGCAGCAGGCCTATATGATCGACGCCGAGACGGGCACGGTTCTGCTATCTCTGAGTGAGAACACCCAATTTCCACCTGCCTCTCTTGCCAAGCTGATGACGGTTGAAACCGTTCTGGATGCGCTGAAGAGTGGGCGCGTGACGCCGGAGACGGCTTATCCTGTCTCGGAATATGCTTGGCGAACGGGTGGCGCTCCGTCTCGAACGTCCACCATGTTTGCAGCACTGAAATCCTCCGTCAGCATCAATGATCTTGTGACAGGCATCGTGGTTCAAAATGCCAATGATGGCTGCATCATTCTCGCGGAAGGCATGACTGGCTCCGACGCGGCCTTCGCCAAGACGATGACGGAGCGGGCGAAAGCGCTTGGTCTGACGGGAAGCGTCTTTGCCAATTCCACCGGTCTTCCCGACCCGGCCAACAAGACGACCGCCAAGGACATGGTGACGCTGGCCAAGCATATGCGCGACACCTATCCGGATCGCTACAGCCTGTTCACCAAGCCGGATTTCGAGTGGAACCGCATCTTTCAACGCAACAAGAATACGCTTCTTGCCCCTGATCTCGGCATCGATGGTCTTGGGCTCGGCTTTGCCGAGGGCCATGGCTATTCCGCTGTCATCTCCGCCGAACGAGACGGTCGCCGTATCTACCTGACGCTTGCCGGAATGGAAGATGACAAGACGCGGCAGGAAGAAGCCCGTCGCGTCGTCGAGTGGGGACTGACGGCGTTTCAAAAGCGCGAGCTGTTTCAAAAGAACGAGACCGTTGGCAGCGTCAGCGTCTATGGCGGCGCGGCTTCGGCCATCGATCTTGCGGTGCATGAGACGGTAAGCGTGCTCGTGCCGCTCAACAACCCTGATCGGTTATCGGGGCGGATCGTCTACAACTGGCCGCTCAACGCGCCGCTTGAGCCGGGTTTCAACGCTGCTACGCTTCGCATCTTCTCCGGTGAGCGATTGTTGCGGGAAGTGCCGCTTTATACGACGGCGGCCGTTGCACCCGGCACGCTGACCCAGAATGCGGCAGGCGCCCTGAAAGAACTGCTGTTTTTCTGGCTCTGAAAAGGCCCGCGGTACGCCTGAAAAGGATGCGCAGCGTCGCCGAAGCCGTTTCGCGCCGCGGCGATATCGTCTAATAAGAAGCAAAGCTGAGACTATCAGGAAAAGACATTGCCCCAAAAAGGACTGTTCATAAGCTTTGAAGGCGGCGAGGGCGCTGGCAAGTCCACGCAGATCCGTATTCTGGCGGAAACCCTGCGCAGCCGCGGGTTGGAAGTTGTCGTGACACGGGAGCCCGGCGGTTCGCCAGGGGCAGAAGCCATTCGTCACGTGCTGCTCTCCGGGGCTGCGGAAGCATTTGGCGTGCGCATGGAAGCGATGCTGTTTGCCGCAGCACGAAACGACCATGTCGAAGAGGTGATCCGTCCGGCACTCGAGAGCGGCGCGGTGGTTCTGTGCGATCGCTTTCTCGATTCGTCACGCGTTTATCAGGGAACGACTGGAAACCTGGAGCCGGATTTTATCGAGACGCTGCAACGTATTGCGGTGGACGGCACCATGCCTGATCTCACGCTGATCTTCGATATTCCGGCTGTGGATGGTTTGGCGCGGGCACGCAAGCGCGCCGATGATGGCGCAACGCCTGATCGTTTCGAGAAGGAAGAGCTGGAAACGCATGAAAAGCGGCGCGAAGCTTATCTTGACATTGCGCTGAACGAGCCACGGCGTTGCCGGATCGTGGATGCCAAGCAGCCGCAAGAGAGGGTGACGGAAGACGTTCTGTCCATGGTCGAGCCGTTGCTCGAGCGTTTTGATCATCTTCCGGATGTGGCACAATGAGTGAGACGCCAGGCGTTCTCGATGGTGCCATTGCCCCTCAGGACAATACGCGCCTTTTCGGCCATGAAGAGGCAGAGCAATTTCTGGCGCAGTCCTATCGCTCTGGCAAAGGGCACCATGCCGTTCTGATCGAAGGTCCGGAAGGGATCGGCAAGGCGACGCTCGCCTTTCGCTTCGCCAATCATGTTCTCACCCATCCCGATCCGACTGAGGCGCCCGACCAGATTGCCGATCCTGAGCCATCCTCTTTCGTCAGCCGCCAGATTTCATCGGGCGCATCGCACAATCTCCTGCACCTGACTCGGCCAGTCGACGAAAAAACCGGAAAGACGAAGTCTGCCATCACCGTAGATGAGGTGAGGCGGGCAGGGCACTTTTTCTCGCAGACGTCGGGCACTGGCAACTGGCGGATCGTCATCATCGACCCGGCGGATGATCTCAACCGCAACGCTGCCAATGCGATCCTGAAAATCCTGGAAGAGCCGCCGAAACGGGCAATCTTCCTGGTGCTGTCCCATGCGCCCGGCAAACTTCTGCCGACCATACGATCGCGCTGCATGCCCCTGCGTCTCCAGCCTTTGGCTGATAGCGCCATGGAGCGTGCACTTGATAATCTCGGGCTGAGTGTCGCAGGCGAGACGCGTGAGGCGTTGCTGCAAGCCTCCAAAGGCAGCGTCGCGCAAGCGCTGAAGCTCGTCAATTATGGCGGCTCGGATATCGTGGACGTCTTCAACGCTGTGATGAGTGCGGAAGGGCCTTCGGCACGCAAGCAGATGCACAAGCTGGCCGATGCTTTGGCGCAGAAGGATGGCGATATCATCCTCGGATTTTTCATGGAACACGCGACCGAAGAGCTGATGCACCGCGCCAAAGCCGCAGCCATCGCCGGTGATCTGAGGGGCGCCGAGCGCCAGGCGCGCCTGTCGTCCTCGCTCTCCGAGCGTATTACGATTGCGCAGGCCTACAATCTCGACAAGAAGCAGATGGTGCTTTCCATTCTGGAAGATATGCGCTCGGTTTGATCGTACGAAATGTACGGCTTTTGCTTTCGCTTGTGCGAACAATAGGCTAAAGCGGTCTAACTCAAAAATCAGACCGTAAAGCCGATCGAGCGTCATGACAGACAAGACCCCTTTTTATATCACCACCGCGATTTCCTACCCAAACGGCAAGCCGCATATCGGCCATGCCTATGAGCTGATCGCGACGGATGCCATGGCGCGGTTTCAGCGCTTGGATGGGCGGGATGTGTTCTTTCTGACGGGTACTGACGAGCATGGGCAGAAGATGCAGCAGACGGCGCGTGCGGAAGGCATTTCGCCGGAAGAACTTGCGCAGCGCAATTCCGATCAGTTTCGCGAGATGGGCAAGCTGCTGAATGCCTCCAACGACGATTTCATCCGTACCACGGAAGAGCGTCACCACGAGACGTCGCGCAACATCTGGAACCTGATGTCAAATGCCGGTGACATCTACAAGGATAGCTACGCGGGATGGTACTCGGTCCGCGACGAGGCCTATTACGCCGAGGACGAAACCGAGGTGCGCGCCGATGGCGTTCGCTATGGGCCGCAAGGCACGCCGGTGGAGTGGGTGGAGGAGGAAAGCTACTTCTTCAAGCTCTCCGAGTACCAGGATAAGCTTTTGAAGCACTATGAGGAGAATCCCGATTTCATTGGTCCGGCCGAGCGCCGCAATGAAATCATCTCCTTCGTCAAATCGGGTCTGAAGGATCTTTCCGTTTCGCGCACGACCTTCGACTGGGGCATCAAGGTGCCGAACGATCCGAAGCATGTGATGTATGTGTGGGTGGATGCGCTGACCAACTACATTACCGCGACCGGCTATATTGAAGACAAGAATGGCCCGCGGGCAAAATACTGGCCGGCCGATGTGCACATCATCGGCAAGGATATTATCCGTTTCCACGCTGTCTATTGGCCAGCCTTCCTGATGAGCGCGGGGCTGCCGCTGCCAAAGCGCGTTTATGCTCACGGCTTCCTGCTCAACAAGGGCGAGAAGATGTCGAAGTCGCTCGGCAATGTGGTCGATCCGGTCAATCTGGTGAACCATTTCGGCCTTGATCAGGTACGCTATTTCTTCCTGCGCGAAGTCTCGTTCGGCCAGGATGGCAGCTATAGCGAGGAGGGGATTGCGACCCGCATCAATGCCGATTTGGCAAATGGTATCGGCAACCTTGCCAGCCGTTCGCTCTCCATGATCGTCAAGAACTGTGATGGGCAAATCCCTACACCCGGTCCCTACACCGATGAAGACAAGGCCATGCTTGCTGCGGCCGATGCGCTTTTAGCAAGCTGCCGCGACGAGATGAACAAGCAGATGATCCACAAGGCGCTGGCCTCGATTATCGCTGTCGTTTCCGAAACGGACCGCTATTTCGCCAGCCAGGAACCCTGGGCGCTGAAGAAAACCGATCCGGAGCGGATGGGCACCGTGCTTTATGTGACGGCGGAAGTCGTGCGCCAGATCGGCATTTTGCTGCAGCCCTTCATGCCGGCTTCCTGCGAGAAGCTTCTCGATCTTGTGGCCTCACCTGCAGACAAGCGGGATTTTGCGGCGCTTGGAGAAGCTGGCCGTCTGGTGCCTGGCACGCCGCTTGAGGCGCCAAAGCCGGTCTTCCCGCGTTATGTGGCGCCGGAGGCGTGAAGCACAGCATGCTGATCGATACCCATTGCCATCTGGACTTTGCCGATTTTGATGCGGAGCGCGACGACATCATCGCGCGCGCCCATGCGTCGGGCGTTGCCCAGATGGTGACGATCTCGACCCGTGTTCGGCGTCTGCCGGACCTCTTGAAGATTGTAGACTTATATCCTTCCGTTTTCTGCTCGGTCGGTACGCATCCCAACAATGCCGACGAAGAGTTGGATATTTCAACGGACGACCTCGTGCGGCTTGCCAACAGCCATGACAAGATCGTGGCGATCGGCGAGGCGGGGCTGGATTACTTCTATGATACGCAGAAGCCGCAAGACCAGAAAACCGGCCTGCAGCGCCACATCGAAGCGGCGCGCATCACCAAGCTTCCGCTCGTCATTCACAGCCGCAGCGCCGATGATGACATGATCGCAATCTTGCGCGAGGAAAGCGGGAAGGGGGCCTTCCCCTTCATTCTCCATTGCTTCTCAGCAGGTCCCGATCTTGCAAAGGCTGGTGTCGAGCTTGGCGGCTACGTGTCCTTTTCCGGCATTCTGACCTTTCCGAAGTCGCAGGACATCCGCGATATCGCCGCGACAGTTCCCCTGGACCGGCTGCTGGTGGAAACGGATGCGCCGTATCTTGCGCCGAAGCGCTGGCGTGGGAAGCGCAACGAGCCATCCTACGTCGTCAACACGGCTGAGGTGCTGGCCGAGGTTCACGGCCTCTCCTGCGAGAAAATGGCCGAGATCACCACCGACAATGCGTTTCGCTGTTTTTCGAAAATGACAAAGGTCTGATCCTTGGCATTATACCGGCGTCGCTTCACCATTCTTGGCTGCTCGTCTTCTCCTGGCGTTCCGCGCATCAATGGAGACTGGGGTGCCTGCGACCCGACCAACCCGAAAAACAGACGCACCCGTGCCGCGTTCCTGATCGAGCAGATCGCGCCAGACGGCGGTGTAACGACGGTCGTTGTCGATACGGGGCCGGATTTTCGCGAGCAGATGATTGCTGCCGGGGTCAAGACGATCGACGCCGTGATTTACACCCATCATCATGCGGATCATCTGCACGGGATTGATGACCTGCGCGGCTACTTCATCACCTCTGGAAGCCGGATACCGATCTATGCCGAGCCGGACACGATGCAGCGCATTCGCGACGGTTTTCCTTACTGTCTTGAGACGCCCGTCGGCAGCAATTATCCGCCGATCATCGAACCCCATCTGATCGAGGATCTGGATCAGGACATCGTCATCGACGGCGAGGGTGGTCGTCTGCGGATCACGCCGCACCTGCAGCAACATGGCGATATCATCTCGCTTGGATTTCGCATCGGGGATGTGGCCTACTGCACCGATGTCAGTGATTTTCCACCAGAATCCGTGGCAAAACTTCAAAATCTCGACACGATTGTCATCGACACGTTGCAGTATCGTTATCACCCCAGCCATCTTTCGCTTGAGCAGTCGCTCGCCTGGATCGAGAAGCTTGGCGCCAAGCACGCGATACTGACGCATATGCACACGCCGCTGGATTATGAAACCGTCTTGCGGGGAACGCCGGACCACGTCGAACCCGGCTATGATCAGATGCGTTTCGAAGTGGAATTGGCGGACGAGCGCCTGTAGCTGCAACAGAGGAATGCAATGTCGACCAAGCCCTTCCGCGCCCCCAGCATGGCGAGCTTTTTCGACAATATCCGCAGCGGTCGACTGCGTGCTCTGTTCCGTCGTGGCGAACTTGCGCTCGTCATTCTCGCGATCCTCGTGGGTGCCGCCGCAGGTCTTCTCGTTGCTTTGATCGGGGCTCTCAGCACGGCGCTTCATGTTTTCGTCTTCGGGGTCGAGAGGCTGAGCAGCAGCAATCTCACTGGTTGGATCGTGCTGGCCGGGCCGGTTGTCGGCGGCGTCGTTCTCGGCTTAATTCTCTTCATTCTCTCCCGAACCCGCAAAAAGCCGATGGTCGACCCGATCGAGGCCAATGCGCTGCATGGCGGGCGTCTGTCTTTGACCGACAGCATCATTGTCTGCGTGCAGAACATCGTCTCCAACGGCTTTGGCGCCTCTGTGGGGTTGGAAGCTGGCTATACGCAGGTCGCCAGTGGTGTCGCATCGAAGCTCGGTCTTAATCTGAAGCTGAGGCGAGGGGACATGCGCATCCTTGTGGGATGCGGCGCCGCCGGCGCCATTGCTGCCGCCTTCAATGCGCCATTGACGGGGACGTTCTACGCCATCGAGTTGATCATCGGGACCTATACGATCGTCACACTTGCACCGCTGATCGTCTCAGCGCTGGTGGCGAATATCGTGGCAGGTCTCGTTTCGCATCACGGGATCAATATCGATGTTGTCGGCTCCAGTACGGTGACGCCGACGGATTATGTGCCGGCCATCTTCCTGGGCGTCGTGTGCGCAGGCATCGGCATCGTTCTGATGCAGGCAGTATCCTTCATCGAGGAAACGGCACGCAAAAGCGCCATTCCACTTTGGCTTCGCCCAACACTCGGTGGTCTCGTCGTTGGCGCATTGGCATTGATTTCACCGCAGGTGCTGTCCAGCGGCCATGGCGCGCTGCATCTCAATCTCGATGCGAATATTACACTGTTTGGCCTTGTGGGGCTGTTTCTGCTCAAGGCGACGGCCAGTGCGGTCTCCATCGGATCTAGCTTCCGTGGCGGCCTGTTTTTCGCGTCGCTGTTCATGGGCTCGCTGCTGGGCAAGATTTTTGCGATCTGCGCGCCTTATGTCGGCTATGGGGCGACGCAACCTGTCGTCTACGCGGTTATCGGCATGAGCGCCTTTGCTGCCGCCATCATCGGTGGCCCTTTGACCATGACGTTTCTTGCCCTGGAGCTGACCGGTGATTTCCAGATCACCGCGCTTGTGCTGGCCGCCGTGATCACCACATCGCTCGTGGTGCGAACCACCTTTGGCTACTCCTTCGCCACATGGCGTTTTCACCTGCGCGGAGAAAGCATCCGCAGCGCGCATGACATCGGCTGGATCCGCGATCTGACCGTTGGCAAGATGATGCGTGCCGATATCCGCAAAGCCAACCTCAGCATGGGCCTGGAAGCCTTCAAGGAAAAGTTTCCGCTCGGCTCGACCCAACGCGTCATCATGACCCACGACGACGGCCGCTATGCAGGCATGATTCTGGTGCCGGAAATCTACGCCGACCCGATGGAGCGCGACGCTTCGAAGATCGGACTTGAAACATATCTGCATTACAAGAACGACGTGCTGCTGCCGACCATGAACGCGCGCCAAGCCGCGGCAGCTTTCGACAACACCGAAAGCGAAGCGCTGGCTGTCGTCAACGACAAGGTGGAGAACCGGCCTGTGGGACTGCTGACGGAAAGCCACACGTTGCGCCGCTACAGCGAAGAACTGGAGATGCGACGCCGCGAGGCTTCGGGTGAGATTTGAGGAGCAATTTCGTCAATTGGGCAAAAGCTTGCGCTTGCCGGCCATCATATCAAAATAGTTCCATAATCTATATTATGCGATCTTTGTGCTTAAGGCTATTTGGGTTTGAGACCTTGGGACCGGACAGGAATGCAATACTCCCCCCTCACTCACGTCGACCAACTCTTCTCTTTCTGCGATCGGGGCTCAATTTCGGTGATTAGTGACAGCGTAGGATTTTGCGTCAGATATTCGCTAAGTTCTGGGTCTTCCACGTACCGGATTTGCTCGTCACGTATCTCGTATTGATTGCCGAGTTCAACGCGCAGGATCGCTAGTAAACGGTCCACGTCATCATTAAATCGGTCACAAAGCGCTTGGCTCCACAAGCTTGGATCAGGCGGATATATAGGGTTGAGGTAGCGGGAGTGCTGGAAGTCCAACCGATCCCGAAGAGTTTGAGCGACTTCCGAAAGCCCTAGCGGCGGACGTACACTAACTCTTCCTTCGAGGTCGAAAGTGAATGCATCAACTGGCCCTACATCTAGACGAGCAAGTGTCGCTTCATCACCAGCCCACAGGCAGCCACCGGCACCATAGTCGAAGAAGAACCGTAGCACGCCTTTAGACATAGATTTCCTATCGTGAGCTTTATCGATGCTCAGGAACAAGGTGAGTCCACTTAGCTTCTGTTGGAACATCACCGGGTCTGTTGTGGTTTAAAACTGAGATTGAGCGGCAATCACGGGATCTAACGTAGCCTCGGGCTTCGGTCTCGAGATCAATTCCTAGTCTTACAATTTGCTCTTCAGTTACCCTGCTCCTCACATTTCGCCCCTCGCCTCGCCCTCGCGCTAGAAGGCGTTTCACCAAACGCCAGCTTGAACGACTTGGTGAAATGCGACGGATTGACGTATCCGACGTCGAAGGCGACTTCAGTGATTTCGCGGTCTGTGTTCGTCAGAAGCTCAAAGGCTCGCTCGAGGCGCAGTTGGCGGTAAGCGGCGGCTGGGGGCATTCCTATCGTTATTTCAAAGAGACGTTCCAATTGTCTGCGGGAGAGACCGACCGACTTCGCGAGCCGTTCGGTGTTTATATCGCCGGAGAGGTGTTGCTCCATCGTAATCAGCGAGGCGAGGACACGCGGCTCCTTGACCTGCATCTTCAGGGGTTGGCGGGATTGCGGCGCGTTTGAGCTTCGCACCCTATCCATCTGCAGAACCTCCAGCGCATTGCGGGCGGCGTCGCGGCCGATGTGACGCTCGACGATGACGTTTGCAAGATCCGCGGAACTGCTGCCGCCAGCACAAGACCCTCTTCGACCTTCAAGATGAAACAAGCGATCGGGTCGCACGACGAGATGCGGGAAACGCTCCTGAAAGGCCTGGTAATGGAGCCAGCTGACGCAGACTTCGTGGCCGTCAAGCAGCCCTGCTTCGGCCAGAATGAAAGAGCCGGTGCAAACACCGATCATTCTCACGCCCTTGGCTGCTGCAGATTTCAGGAAGGTCATGGTGGCGTGATCGACGGGTTCGGGCACGCGTAGCAAGCCGCCCACCACGACGATGTAATCAAAGTTGGACGGGTCGATGAAGTCGCTTGTCGGTGCGATCTGGACACCGCAGCTTGAGGTGATGAGGTGCCGGGTACTCCCAAGCACGTGCCAGTCGGCAAAGACGCGGCCCGAATGGTCCGTTTCATCACTGGCCAGCCGCAGCGTGTCAATGAACAACGCAAATGGTGAAAGCGTGAAGGATTTGGCCAGAACAAAGCCCACCTTCAACCGCTTCGCTGGTAAACTATCTTGACGATTTGGGAGGTGTTTCATCTTTGATCCTCCGAAATCTTGTCACATGATCTGAAAGGCCCGTGCAAGCAAATAGTGATGCTGCGCAAGGCGCGGGGCTGCCAACGGGACTAAGGTGTTCTGGCACCGTGCGCCTAAGCACGCGGGGGCAGAACGGGCTGTCATTCGGCAATCTTGACCAGCAGCTTGCCAAAATTGCCGCCGGAAAGCATGGCGATAAAGGCTTCGGGCGCCTTCTCCAGGCCCTCCACAATGTCTTCACGGTAATGGATGTCGCCAGAGGCCACACGAGGACCGATCTCGGCCAGAAACTCGTCGAAATGATCTTTCGCGAATTCGATCTGAATGAAGCCACGCACGAGGATGCTCTGCCGAAGGATCGTTGACATTGTGGCCGGGAGGCGATCCTTATCGCCAGCGCCGGCGCCATTATAGTGTGCGACCAGCCCGCAGACAGGCACGCGCGCAAACTGGTTGAGAAGCGGAAGTACGCCATCCCACACGCGACCGCCGACATTTTCGAAGTAGACATCGATGCCATCGGGGCAAGCGGTTTTCAGGTCCGCTTCGAAGTTCTCCGAGCGGTGATCGACAACAGCGTCAAACCCAAGCTCGTTTTTCACGAATGCGCACTTCTCCTTGCCGCCAGCGATACCGACGGCGCGGGCACCGGCAAGCTTTGCCAATTGTCCGACCATCGAGCCCACCGGTCCCGACGCTGCTGCAACGGCGACCGTTTCACTTGGCTTGGGCTGGCCAATGAACTTCAGTCCGGCCCATGCGGTGAAGCCTGGCATACCGAGTGCGCCCAACGATGTGGTGATCGGCGCGCCGTGGGTTTCGACGCGACGGAGTTGGTCGCCATTGACGACCGCATGACTGCTCCAGCCTGTCCTGCCGCGGACGATGTCTCCCGGTGAAAAGTCGTTGTGTCTGGATTTGACGACCTCGGAGATCGCCTCTCCCTCCATGACGCCGCCGACGGGAACCGGTGCTGCATAGGATTTCGCGTCGCTCATGCGACCACGCATATAGGGATCGAGGGAGAGATAGAGAGCCTTGACGGTGACGTCCCCCTCGCCTGCCTCGGGAAGTTCGAACGCCTCGGCGCGGAAATTATCAGATCCTGGTTGCCCAGCGGGTCTGCTTGCGAGAACGATACGGCGTGCAGAAGTCATCTGATGCTCCTCTTGTTCAGCATCAGACTTATCTAGGAAGCCCTGCAGCGTTTCCAAGTCGCGGCATAGCGAGCGAGCCCAGCGATCGCTCAAGATCGTCTCAGCGCACGCCAGATGGTTCTGCAGAGTGGGATTGCCAAGAGGACGCTGATCGTCGCCATAAGCCCTGCGAAAACCATCGCAAACTTTGCGTCGTAACAGTCGTTTCCATCGGGGCACTGAGATTGTGCCGCAGAGTATGCGGCAAGGCCAACAACACCAAACAAGCATAGCAATGACACGCCCGCCAATGCAGCAATAATGACAATTAAACTTGGCATTGGTCCCTCAGCACAATAGTCTTCAGACTATATCCATCATCATATGGTGCCCCGCCCAGTTCGCCCATATTAAAATGGGCGGGATCAGATCGAACTCAAGCGCCAACATACGAGACGAAAGCGGTTACTCCGGGACTGTAAGAACGATCTTGCCGCGGGTTCGACCGGCCTCCGATATTGCAAGGGCGTCTCGAACATCCGCAAAGGGCAAGACCGTATCGACATATGGCGTGAGTTTCCCCGCCTCAACCAAGCGGTTGATTTCGCTCAAACTTTCAGCATTGGGAACGGTGAAGGATCGTTTCGCACTGACGCCGTATCGCTCGGCCTCGTCCTGGGGAAATGCCACGACGGTGATCATCTTGCCGCCCTTCTTCAGGGTTCGCAATGCCCGATGGTAAACCTCACCGCCCATCGTATCCAGAACGACATCCATGTTGGTGGCAATGTCTTCCAAGTCCTGGCGGGTGTAGTCGATGAAGTGATCGGCGCCCAAGTCACGCACAAATTTTTCATTGCGGCCAGATGCGACTGCGGTCACCTGAGCGCCGCGCGCTTTGGCGAATTGAATGGCCAGAGAGCCGACGCCACCCGAGCTGTTGGTGATCAGCAGTCGTTGACCTGCCGAGAGTTTCGCCTCATCGAACAGTGCTTGCCAGGCGGTTGTCCCGGCCAGCGGGATTGCTGCGGCCTCAACGAAGCTCAAGTTTTTCGGTGTGAGCACCAGATGATCTGCCTTGATGACAGCGTATTGCGAAAATGCGCCAGATGGCACCATACCGAATACTGCATCGCCTTTTTGAAATTGACTGACGCCGGCGCCGCAGGTTTCTATCGTGCCGACGACTTCGCTGCCTAGCCGTATGGGTAGCGTCATTCCCATCCGTTCACCGGCGCCACCGCGGATTTTCCAGTCGATCGGATTGACGCCCGCAGCGTGCACCTTGACCAGCACTTCACCAGCCGCCGGTTCTGGCCGGAGAACGTCTGTGACCTCTACGACATCGTTGGAGCCGTATTCCCGGATCAGGACAGTTTTCATTTCCATCTATCAAACCTTGCCTTGATTGCCTTGTATTCCTCATGTTAGCCAACTTCTTCTTCGATGTGGCGCCAAATGGCATCGCGCAAAGGCCAAACCGACGTGCAGCAGCTTTTCACGATTCACCGTGCTTCAAAGCCAAGAGGCGCTGGCTTGCCGCTTCATACGCATGACGAAGCGCAACTGATCTTTGCTGCCTCCGGCATGGTGCAGGTGCATACGGAACGGGGTGTTTGGTTGGTGCCGCCGCAGCTTGTCGGGTGGATCCCTGGAGGCGCGTCTCATCGGCTCGACATCCTCAGCGATGCAGAGCTTTGGTTGGTGCTATTGCATAAGCAGGCATTGCAGGACTGGGCGCCCCCGTCTTTCCCCGACCGCGCCTTTGTTTCGCGTGTAGCACCTTTGCTTCGCGCCCTGCTTAATGAGGCCGTCGCTATCGACCCGGCGTCGGAGAAGGCCGAGCTCGTCGTCAGGCTGATATTTTATGAACTGACCGCAATGCAGGATGCCCCAACCTTCTTGCCTCTTCCACAAAGCGTTCTGGGTCGGCGGCTGGCTGAGATTGCAATCGCGGATCATCGCAACGCTCTTGATTTGAGCGACCTAGCATCGCGCGCTGCGACGTCTGTGCGCTCCGCCAGCAGGCTCTTTCCAACGGAAACGGGGATGACGCTCAAGGCGTGGCGACAGCGGGTCCGGATCGTCTGGGCGATGGAGCAGCTTTCTCGTGGTGAGTCGATTGCGCGCGTGGCAACACAGGCCGGCTTTGCCAGCACTGCGGCATTTTCGGCCGCCTTCCGGCAGGTCACATCGATGACGCCGACGGCCTTTATCGGAGATCCGACGTCCGCCTCGTGACGGGCCCTTGCCAAACCTGGCCACAGGTCAAAAGCGGCCGTTGCTGCTTCTACCGTCGCTTATGTCCGCCGAACAATTCTCCGGGATAGTGGCGTTGCTCCACTGGCCAAGCACGCTATGGTGGCCTCCCATTCCCTTATAGAACGCCACTCGATCCGATGACATTCCGCAGCCGCCTGATTCTCTACGCCTTGCTGACCTCCCTCACCTCGCTCAGCATCGATGCTTTGCTGCCGGGTCTGAGGCAGATCGGACTGGAGCTCGGCGTGGCGCCGCCACTCTCCACCCATCACGTGATCTCGCTGTTCATCTTCGGCATGGCCTTTGGCGAACTTGTCATCGGCCCTCTTTCGGATGCATTCGGGCGCAAGCAAGCACTCCTCGGCGGGCTTTGCGTCTATCTCCTCGGAACAGTCGTCGCGCTTTTTGCCCAGTCTCTGGAAATGGTGCTCATTGGCCGGTTCCTGCAAGGTGTGGGCGTCTCCGGTCCGAAGATTGCGACCCGCGCCATGATCCGTGACCAGTTCGAGGGCGATGCCATGGCGCGTGTCATGTCCTTCATGTTCACGCTGTTTATCCTGGTCCCAATGCTGGCTCCCGCTCTGGCGCAGGGACTTATCGCTATAGCTGGATGGCGCAGTGTGTTTGTCGCCTATTTCGTCATCGCCGTGGTGCTCGGCGCGTGGGTTGCTGCTCGGCATCCCGAAACGCTGCCTGTGGCACGGCGTATTCCATTTCGGCCACGCCTGCTGTTTCTGAACGCGCGGCGCATTCTCTCCAGTCCTCGCGTGACGCTGCTGATCGTGGCTACCGGACTGGTTTTCGGGGCGCAGCTCCTCTATCTCAGCACGGCTGCGGATCTCTTCTTTGAAGCTTATGGCGTGACTGAGAGCTTCCCGCTGTACTTCGCGGCTCTGGCTCTCGCGATGGGCCTTGCCTCCTTCATCAATGCAAGGCTGGTCCAGCGCCTTGGCGTGGTCACGATGGCGCGTGCCGGGTTTATTGGTCTAACGGCGGTGTCTCTCGTGATGGTTATTGCGACTTTGGGCGCAGAGGTTGCGTTGCCCTTCGAGGTATTCTTGACGCTGCTGTCCCTCGCCTTCTTCGCGATCGGCATCCTTTTCGGCAATCTCAATGCATTGGCAATGCAGACGCTTGGAAACGTGGCGGGGTTTGGGGCATCCTTGATCGCGTCGGGCTCAAGCCTCGTTGCCACACTGTTTGCAGTTGGTTTCGGCGACTTTTACAGCGGCGACACAACTTATCTCGCGGTCGGATTCTTTGCAGCCGGACTGTCTTCACTCGTCCTTGCCGAGATCGCCATCAGAAGAAGCGAGTCGCCGGTCGTTGGCGTCACCCTATGACGCGTCGTAACGGGCTTACCGGCTCCCAGGAAACAAGGCGGTCGCAAGCGTCGATGGTGCGGTTCGGTTCAGCTTAAACTCGGATATCACCCGCTCCGCCACGCCGAAGGCCAGATCACGCTCTATCGACGAGGCATCGATACCGATTGCCGTGACGGTGAATTTCGCCTCCGCGATGACTTCGCCCGTCTGCACCGCCGCTGCGCGCACCACGGCCTTCACCGAGGCACGTTGGCCTAGAAGCAAGGAGCCTCTGGTATAGGACTCGAGCCTAATGGTCAGCACGACGCGGGGTCGCGCACGCACCCTCACCGTATCGTTGATGGCATTTGCGACCTGATAATGGATCGACTGCATAAGCTCTGGCGAGATATCCGGTCGGGCGGCAACGAAAGCGCCCCGCACGTCATAGATCAGCCGGTCTCGCTCGCCCGGTTCAGGTCCGAGCCTGAAAGACATGAGTGCGAGCGACGCCAGCAAAACCATGCCGAAACGCTTCAGTTGCCGATACAAGAAAGACGCCTCCCCTAAGGTAACCCTCAGGGTGCATCTTCATCCATCGTGGTTAAAAATGCTCTAAGTCGTGACGACGACCTTTACCGCGCTGCAGCAAGAACCCGGGCGGCTGCGCGCATGTCGGTGAAGCGCACGGCGCGGCGCTGCTGCGCCTCTTCGTCTTCCCCCCACTGCTCAGCAGTCCAGTCTTCGTCGAGATGAGCGAGTGCCCAGACCTCTTCGAGGGATCTCTCCCCTTCGGCCAAGGCGAGCGCAAGGAGCGCCGATCCGGTGAGCGTGGTCATGGTGTGGAGAGCCGCAAGCTCGATCGGCGTATCGTATTTGCGCAGAGTGACGGCAAAGGCCGCCACAGCCTCACGCGGTTGTTCCTGGTGCATCACGCCTTCGATCAGGATGAAGCGTGCTCCGAGCGTGTTCGCAGCCCAGTCGATGACTTGGTCCCACTGCTCGCTCTGTCGTTCGACAAGGGCTTCCGGCTCGCCCGCGCGGTAGCACAGGAGGTCGGTGGAAGAGAAGCGAAGGATATCTTCGAAGACTGCCTGCGGATCATTGGCAATGCCATCAATCGCCGTATTGATGTGACGGGAGACCGGCATGGTCGCCGGGTCTATCACCTCCGCCTGCAAATCCCACTCATCGCGCATCAAGACGGCAAGTGCTTTCGTCGGTACGGAAAGTGCATGTTTCGCTGGGGTGCGCAGCGTCTTGCCGTCTAGACGGATTGTAAACGCTCCGTCGTCCAGTTCCTCAACGGTGACATCCTTGTAGAAACGCTTGGGCAGCGGCTTCTGCATCTGGATTTGCGCCCGGCGGATCGGGTCTGGATGGCTCAAGCCCTCCGAAAGATCGTTCAGCAAATCACGCATCTTCTATCCTTATCAGCCCGGAATGTGGCCGGGAATTTCGCTTGGATGGTTGACGATCGCATCCGCGCCTGCAGCCCAGAGCGCATCGACGGAGGCATAGCCCCAGGCAACGCCGATTGCCTTGGCACCGGCAGCTTTTGCCATCTGCATATCGTAGATCGCATCGCCGATGACGATCGTATCGGCCGGAACCATGCCGGTCTCGTTGCAGCATTCGCTGACCATGGCCGGATGGGGCTTCGAGGGGCAGTCATCGGCCGTGCGCGAGACGATGAAATGTTTGCGAAAGCCGTGCGTGTCCATGATGAGGTTGAGGCCGCGCCGGGATTTGCCGGTCACAGCACCCATCAGGAGTTCTTCCCGCTCGGAGAGCTTCGCGATCATCGCCATGATACCGTCGAAGACCGGTTCCTGAAAGCCAGCTTCAGCGCGCGTCTCGGCAAAGATCGCCTTATAATGCGCCGTCATGGCCGTCGCCTCGTCATCCACATGCGTCTTGCCCTGCATGCGGGCAATCGCGATGTCGAGCGTCAGGCCGATGATGGACTTCGTCAGCGACACCTCAGGGCGTGGATATCCAAAATGCACAAAGGTGCGCGCCATGACTTCATGGATGAGACCAACACTATCGACCAGCGTGCCATCGCAATCGAAAAGAACAAGCTTCATTGATCGTCCCTGTCACCATCGGCAACGTCTAGGCCGAGAAGATTCCACGTCTGCACCATATGCGGCGGCAAAGGTGCGCTGACCCGGAGGCGTCCGCCTGACGGATGGGGAATGTCGATGTGGCGCGCGTGCAAATGCAGACGCTTCTGGATGCCGCCGGGAAAATCCCAGTTCGGGTCTTCGATGTAGTACTTGGGGTCGCCGATAATCGGATGGCCCATATGCAGCGCATGGACGCGCAGCTGGTGGGTACGGCCGGTATAGGGCTCCATCTCCAGCCAAGCGAGGTTCTGCGCTGCGGTATCGATCACCCGGTAGTAGGAGATGGCGTGGTCGGCACCCTCCTCGCCGTGTTTGGCAATGCGCATGCGGTCGCCGTCCGGCGTTTGCTCTTTCACCAGCCAGCTTGAGATCTTGTCCTGGTGTTTGCGCGGCACGCCTTTGACCAACGACCAATAGGTCTTCTTGGTGTCGCGCTCACGAAAGGCCGCAGTCAGCTTCTGTGCTGCGCCGCGTGTGCGCGCGACGACGAGAACGCCCGACGTATCGCGGTCGAGGCGATGCACGAGACGGGGCTTTTCGCCCTTCTGGCTCGTCCAGGCTTCCAGAAGACCGTCGATGTGGCGGTTTACGCCCGAGCCGCCCTGCACTGCGATGCCGGCTGGCTTGTTGAAGACAAAGACCTTGTCGTCTTCATGAAGCAACATGCGCTTGAGAAGATCGCCGTCTTCCGAATGCTTCAAATCCTTGGAGCCGATGGGACCGCTCTTGACCTTGGCGTCGACATCGAGCGGCGGCACGCGGACCATCTGCCCAGGTTGAACCCGAGCATCGGTCTTGACCCGTCCACCATCCACACGAACCTGGCCGGATCGCATCAGCTTCTGCAGCTGGCCGAACCCCAGTCCCGGATAGTGGATCTTGAACCAGCGGTCGAGACGCATTCCGGCCTCGTCGGCCTCTACCTTGATGTGCTCGATACCTGCCATGGCAATTCCAGTCTTTCTTTTCTGATCTGCCGCCTCGTTCCTGTGCGGCCTTTGCCTTGCCTTTAAAACAAAGCGCGGCCCAAGGCCAGCCCGGCGAAGATCGCAGCAAAAGAAACCAGCAGGCTGGCCAGCAGATAGAGCGCTGACAGGCCGACTTCGCCACGCTCGAACAGCACCATCGTGTCCAGCGTGAAGGACGACCATGTGGTGAAGCCTCCAAGAATACCGGTGACGATGAAGGCTCGCATCTCGTTGGAAGCGTCGAAGCGGCGCGCGACCATTTCGACCAGAAGGCCGATCGCAAATGCGCCAACGACATTTACAGTCAGTGTGCCCCAAGGGAAACTCGGCCCGGCAAGACGCGTCGCCCAAAGCCCGACGAGATAGCGGCCGACTGAACCAATGGCGCCGCCGATTGCGACGAGAAGAATGTTCGACATGCAAAGACGCTCCGGTCCTAATGCTAAACTCTGATGACCCGTCAGCTTTAAGTCATGGCGATGGATTTAGAAATATGCTGGCGACAGTCGTCCGGCCCCAGTTGATTAAAATGCGTATCAAATTCAACCTGAAGGTTTAGCCGAAGATAAATCTCGCCTTGTTACATTGCTGTCCATTATTACTATCGAGGTCTGGCATGTGGCAGGTTTGGTCGGTTTCCGCGAATATCGCGGCGTATGCGTCTGAGGGCACAAAATCTCCGCAGCGCGCTTCGCGCAAAGCGGAAGTCGAAAAGGCTGCCAAGGAATTGAAGCAGATCACGCGTAACGATGGGTCGGAACATACATTGATGAACCTGACAGCCGCGGCGCCCTCCCTTTCCCTCTTCACATCCGGGCGGCAAAACCCTCAGGCGACATTGGAGCAGGCTCGCCACGCTTATGAGGAAGATTGGGACACGTCCGACTAAAGCCTGTCGCGATCTTTCAGATTCGGTCATACGCTTCAGGGCCATACTTTAAGCTTCGGCCTTCATAACGACGTTCAGATTCCTGTCAGGCAAATCACCCAACCTCTTTTCGTAATCACTGAAACAGAGGTTGATCATGAAGACCCTAGCAAAATTGACGATAGCGGCGGTCGCTGCCTTTACCCTCGCAGCTCCGGCATTCGCCGCAACCGCCATCATGGTTCATGAAGGCGGCGAAGGCGGGCAGCCGATGACGCTGACACTCGATAAGCCCAGCGTCAAAGCGGGAGAAGCCGTCTTCATGGTTCACAACGACGCCGTCTCGGAAGATCACGAGATGGTTCTCGTCAAGCTGAAGTCGCCCGACGAGGCGATCCCGCTCGACACCGCAAAACATCGCATCGATGAAAAGAAGCTGAAGAGCCTTGGCGAAGTGGCGGATTTGAAACCCGGCAAGGACGGTCAGTTGAAAGCCAAGCTGACGCCCGGCACCTACCTGCTCTTTTGCAACATCAAGGGTCACTACGAGGCCGGAATGCAGGCAAAGCTCACGGTTACGAAGTAAGAACGATTTGCGCGTCGAAGGCCGTCGAGATGCCGATGCATCCCGGCGGCCATCGTTTGAGAGCCGTCAATTGTGATTGTGCTTTGCCTCACCCGGATTGGCAGGACCGACGGGAAGCTCGATCGAGACCTCTCCGGCCTTCTCGAAAGTCAGTGTCACGGGAACCTTGTCGCCTTCGGCGAACGGCTTCTTCACGTTGAAGAACATGAAATGGAGACCGCCCGGCGAAAGCTCCACCGTCTGACCGGCCGGCACGACGATACCGTCATTCAGCTTGCGCATCTTCATAACGTCATTGGCCATGGCCATTTCGTGGATTTCGGTGCGACCCGCCAGGGGTGAAGAGACCGAAACAAGCCGATCGTCAGAGGTGCCCGTGTTACGGATGGTGACAAAGCCGCCGCCGACCGGCTGTCCGGGCAACATGGCTTTGGTGGATGCTTGAGACAGTTCCAGGTCCCCTGCTTTGACCACGCCCGCGGAAGCGCTCGTATCTGCCATGGCACCATGATCGTGGTGAGCATGCCCCTCGCCTTCACCATTCTGCTTGGCCGTGATGCGGATGACCGGTGCGGGATTGTCCAGTGAATGAGAGTCCTGGCCCTCTGCGGCGATCTGATCCCAGCTTGCGGTACCCTTATCGCCGCAAAGCTGCTTTACCTTGAAGGGAAGCGTCTTGCCTGGCGCAACACCTGCGATCTTCCCTTGGATGTTGAAGGTGTCATAAAAATCATCCGGCAGGTTGCCGCCTTTCCAGCGAATTTCGACTGGCCCGCTCGTCACCTCTTTTCCGTGGTTCTTGTAGGTCTTCTGGTAGTCGCCCTTGATGATCTCCAGCTCCCAGCCGGCTTTCGGCTGCGGTTTGGCGGAGATGAAGCCCTCGGGCAAAACGACCTGAACCTCTGTCGTCGCAAGACCGCCTTCGCAGCCATGCGGCACCTGAAGGGCCGCGACGATCGTGCTGTCTTCTTCCGCCGTGCCGTTGACGAAGCTCGTATGGGCGAAGGCGGAGGTGGTCGAGAGGGCGGCTGCAAAAGCTGCGAATGTGGCGTGCTTGATGGTTGTCATCTTTCGATCCTTGCGGCTGCTTTATCTGGCAGTCCGTCTTTTTGAGGTGCCGCGCTGCGGCATTGTTTGCGAAGGGATCAGAAAGCTGAGGATGGCGGTCCGCGGGCACGGTTGGTGCGCAGCTCTGAAAGAGTGAGCGCTTCTTGGTGTTGCGGAAGCGTATTTTCGAGCGACGCCGGATTGGGATTGAGGCCATCTTCTGCAAGTGGCGTTGGCAGAAGAATGGAGGATGCCAGCAGGCAAGCCTCGCAAAAGAGGATCGCACCGCCTTCGTGCTTGCCATGCTGCGATTGATTTTGCGGCAGATGCTCGGAGCAGATCTCGGCAAAGGTGCCATCCGGCAATCGATAGGCTTCATCCAGTGCAGCGGCGGGAGCAGCCTGAACCGGCTTATGCGCGAAGCCGAGAGACAGCATCAGTACGGCGCAGACCATGCGCAGCACAGACTCGATTGTCTTTACCCTGTTGCTTTCGAACACCCTCATGGTCATTCCGATACCGCGCTTTGATCCAAAATCAAAGGGCCACTCGGCGTGTCGCGGAACAGCTCACCATGGCTGGCGTTTTATCTGCAGGACGCAACACATCACCGAGGAGTTGAAACATGCCAGCAAAATCCAAAGCCCAGCAGAAAGCCGCAGGCGCGGCCCTCGCAGCAAAGCGCGGCGACATGCCGAAATCCCGTTTACAAGGTGCTTCAAAAAGCATGGCTAAGTCCATGACAGAAAAAGAACTTGAAGATATGGCCTCCACGAAGCGCAAGAAGCTCCCGGATAAAAAGGACGCTTAAGTTTCGGCGCGCTTTGGGAAACGCCGTGGTTGACCGGATGACAAGCAAATGACGCAGGTTGAACAAAAAACTGTTCACCTGCGTCATTTGGTCCTTGCCAATCTGAGAGCTTCACAGATAATGAGCTTCCATACCGTTGGGAGAAACCGCTTCGATGCGGTGCCGAAGGAGCAACCGCCCCGGAAACTCTCAGGCAAAAGGACCAACGGTCGAACGGAACTCTGGAGAGAAGCCTCCTTTCACTTATAAGGGCAGGCTCGCCGAAGGGATAACAATCTCAGGCGACAAGGACAGAGGGGGCTCTTGAACCCGACGCTCGCAGAGTGTCACGAACATGAGCCCGCGCGAACGCGCTACCCCGGAGGCATCCTTGGCCGATACAGCCGAGCTGAAAGTCACCCCACTCCATTCCCTGCATCTGTCCCTTGGTGCCCGCATGGTGCCCTTTGCGGGCTACGACATGCCTGTGCAATATCCGGCGGGCGTTCTGAAGGAACATCTTCATACCCGTGCGTCGGCCGGTCTCTTCGATGTCTCCCACATGGGCCAGGTAATCGTGAAGGCCAAGTCTGGCAAGGTGGACGATGCCGCCCTTGCTTTGGAAAAGCTGGTGCCGGTCGATATCCTCAGCCTCAAGGCTGGTCGCCAGCGCTATGGCTTCTTCACCGATGAGAATGGCTGCATCCTTGACGACCTGATGATCACCAATCTCGGCGACCATCTGTTCGTTGTCGTCAATGCTTCCTGCAAGGATGCCGATCTCGCGCATATGAAGGCGCATCTTTCCGACAGCTGCGAGATCACGTTGCTTGACGATCGGGCGCTAATCGCGCTTCAGGGTCTGCGTGCAGAGGCTGTTCTCGCGGAACTCTGGGCGGGCGTCTCCGACATGAAGTTCATGGATGTGCGCGAAATTCCGCTGCATGACGTTCCCTGCATCGTGTCACGCTCGGGTTATTCCGGTGAGGACGGTTTCGAAATCTCCGTTCCGGCCGACAAGGCCGAGGAGCTTGCCAAAGCCCTGCTCGAACATCCCGATTGCGAAGCCATCGGCCTTGGTGCGCGCGACAGTCTTCGGCTCGAAGCCGGTCTCTGCCTCTATGGCAACGACATCGACACCACAACGTCACCGATCGAAGCATCGTTGGAATGGGCCATCCAGAAGGCGCGTCGTGCCGGCGGTGACCGCGAAGGCGGCTTTCCAGGTGCCGATCGCATTCTTGGCGAACTTGGCAATGGCACGAGCCGTCGCCGCGTCGGTCTGAAGCCCGAAGGCAAGGCGCCGGTGCGCGGTCATTCCAAGCTGTTTGCCGATGCCGAAGGCAAGACCGAGATCGGTGAGGTTACCTCTGGCGGCTTCGGCCCCACTGTGGAAGGCCCCGTTGCCATGGGTTACGTGCCCACCGACTACACGAAACCTGGAACGGCGATCTTCGCCGAGGTGCGCGGCAAATACCTGCCGGTCACTGTCGCTGCCCTGCCCTTCATCACACCCACCTATAAGCGATAATCTGCGGAGAAACCCATGCTGAAATTTACCCAGGAACACGAGTGGCTGAAGATCGAAGGCGATGTCGCCACCGTCGGGATTACCACGCACGCCGCAGAACAACTCGGCGATCTGGTTTTCGTTGAACTGCCGGACGTCGGCGCGACCTTTTCCAAGAACGGCGAAGCCGCAACCGTTGAAAGCGTCAAGGCAGCGTCGGATGTCTATTGTCCGCTGGACGGCGAGATCGTCGAGATCAACCAGGCGATCGTCGATGATCCGTCGCTCGTCAACTCCGACCCGCAGGGCGCTGGCTGGTTCTTCAAGCTGAAGCTTTCCAACACCGCCGATGCCGATGCGCTGCTGGATGAAGCCGCCTATAAGGAGCTGGTTGCGTAATGAACACGCCCACTGAATTTCATTTCACCGATTACCAGCCCTATGACTTCGCCAATCGTCGTCATATCGGTCCGTCGCCGGCGGAAATGGAGGAGATGCTCAAGGTCATTGGCTATAAGAGCCTCGACGCGCTCATTGACGCGACTGTGCCCTCCTCCATCCGTCAGAAGGACCCGCTTGCCTGGGGTGCTGCGCTGACCGAACGCGAAGCACTCGACCGCATGCGCGAGACGGCGAACAAGAACAAGGTTCTGACCTCGCTGATCGGCCAGGGCTACTACGGCACGATCACGCCGCCGGTCATCCAGCGCAACATTCTGGAGAACCCGGCCTGGTACACGGCCTACACGCCCTATCAGCCGGAAATCTCGCAGGGCCGTCTTGAAGCGCTCCTGAACTTCCAGACAATGATCTCCGACCTGACCGGCCTCGACGTTGCCAACGCCTCGCTTCTCGATGAAGCCACCGCTGCTGCCGAAGCCATGTCCATGTGCCAGCGCGTGGCGAAGTCCAAGGCGAACGCGTTCTTCGTCGATGCCAATTGCCACCCGCAGACCATCGCGCTGATCGAAACGCGCGCCGCGCCGCTTGGCTGGAAAGTCGTCATCGGCAATCCGTTCACCGATCTCGATCCGGTAGATGTCTTCGGCGCGATCTTCCAGTATCCTGGCACGCATGGCCATGTCAGCGATTTCTCAGGCCTGATCTCCCGCCTGCACCAGACAGGTGCGATCGTCGCCGTTGCCTGCGACCTGCTGGCGCTGACGCTTCTGAAGTCTCCGGGAGAGATGGGCGCCGATATTGCGATCGGCTCCTCTCAGCGCTTCGGCGTTCCGGTTGGTTATGGTGGCCCGCATGCAGCCTTCATGGCGGTCAAGGATGCCCATAAGCGCTCCATGCCAGGCCGTCTGGTCGGCGTGTCTGTCGACGCCCGAGGCAACCGTGCCTATCGCCTGTCGCTTCAAACCCGCGAGCAGCACATCCGCCGCGAGAAGGCGACCTCCAACATCTGCACCGCACAGGTGCTGCTTGCCGTCATGGCATCGATGTATGGCGTCTTCCACGGTCCGCAGGGCATCAAGGCGATCGCCCAGCAAACGCACCAGAAAGCGGTGCTGATGGCCAAGGGTCTGGAGAAGCTTGGCTACAAGATTGAGCCGGACACCTTCTTCGACACGATCACGGTCGAGGTCGGCCACATGCAGGCGCTGATCCTGCGGGCTGCCGTTGCCGAAGGTGTGAACCTTCGCAAGGTGGGCTCCACCAAGATCGGCATGAGCCTTGATGAGCGCACCCGCCCGGCAACGCTGGAAGCGGTCTGGCGCGCCTTTGGCGGCAACTTCTCGATTTCCGACTTCGAGCCGGATTATCGACTGCCGAAAGATCTATTGCGTACAAGTGCTTACATGACGCACCCGATCTTCCACATGAACCGCGCAGAAAGTGAGATGACGCGATACATCCGTCGTCTTTCGGACCGCGATCTGGCGCTCGACCGGGCGATGATCCCGCTCGGTTCCTGCACCATGAAACTCAATGCCACAGCGGAAATGCTGCCGATCACCTGGCCGGAATTCTCCGACATCCATCCTTTCGTCCCAGCCGACCAGGCATTGGGCTACAAGGAAATGATCGACGATCTCTCCGCCAAGCTCTGCGCTGTGACCGGATACGACGCCTTCTCCATGCAGCCGAATTCCGGCGCGCAAGGCGAGTATGCGGGCCTGCTGACGATCCGCAATTACCATCTGGCTCGTGGCGACGCGCATCGCGATGTCTGCCTCATCCCAACGTCGGCACATGGCACCAACCCTGCCTCCGCACAGATGGTCGGCATGAAGGTCGTTCCGGTTAAGGCGAAGGAAAACGGTGACGTCGATATCGACGATTTCCGTGCAAAAGCAGAGCAGTATGCGGAAAACCTCTCGTGCTGCATGATCACCTATCCGTCCACTCACGGCGTGTTTGAAGAGACGGTTCGCGAAATCTGCGACATCGTGCACAAGCACGGCGGACAGGTCTACCTGGACGGCGCCAACATGAACGCCATGGTCGGGCTTTCCCGTCCTGGGGATATCGGCTCCGACGTCAGCCACCTCAATCTGCACAAGACCTTCTGCATTCCGCATGGTGGTGGTGGCCCCGGCATGGGCCCAATCGGCGTCAAGGCCCACCTTGCGCCTTACCTTCCCGGTCACCCGGCAAGCGACGGTCGCTCTGGTGCGGTCTCCGCCGCACCTTTTGGCTCCCCGTCGATCCTGCCGATCTCCTGGAGCTACTGCCTGATGATGGGCGGCGAAGGGCTGACGCAGGCGACCAAGGTGGCGATCCTCAACGCCAACTATATCGCTGCCCGTTTGAAGGGCGCATACGACGTCCTCTACAAGTCAGAGGCTGGCCGCGTGGCGCATGAGTGCATCATCGACACGCGCCCGCTCAATGACAGCTGCGGTGTGACGGTGGATGATGTGGCAAAGCGCCTCATCGACTGCGGCTTCCACGCGCCGACCATGAGCTGGCCGGTCGCTGGTACGCTGATGATCGAGCCGACGGAGTCCGAGACCAAGGCGGAAATCGACCGCTTCTGCGACGCCATGCTGACGATCCGTCAGGAAGCCCGCGACATCGAAGAAGGCCGTGCGGACAAACTCAACAACCCGTTGAAGAACGCCCCGCATACTGTCGAAGACCTCGTCGGCGAATGGGATCGCCCCTATAGCCGCGAACAGGGTTGCTTCCCGCCTGGCTCCTTCCGGGTGGACAAATACTGGTCGCCGGTCAACCGTATCGACAATGTCTATGGCGATCGTAACCTCGTCTGCACCTGCCCGCCAATGAGCGAGTATCAGGAAGCAGCGGAGTAAAATCGACTGACGAAGCCCGGAGCGATCCGGGCTTCTTTCGTTAGAGCCGGCCATGATTCACGATTTGATAGCCGTCGTTTCAACATGTCCGGCAGAGCCGTTGTGCGGATCACGCCATAGGCCGTATAGAAGCAGTCGACATCTGTTTCTTTAAAAATTTGGCTATGCTCTCTCCTATCGCAACATCGCTCAGCATTGTCTTCGTCAGCCTGTTCTTCGGTACAGCTCTGATCGTGGCATGGCGGCGTTTTGGGGTCCAATTCCACGCTGCGTTCTGGGCGTTGTCCTTCATGTTTTCGGCGGTCGGGCATGGGGTCCGGGTGTTTGGCGTCGTCTGGCCGGAGTATCAGAGCGTCATGGCGATGCTCGCCTGTCAGGCTTCCATCGGCAGTTTCGCGCTTCTGGCAATCGGGTTCCGTTCCCGTGCCGATCTCGATCATCGTTTGATCTCACTGCTATGGGCATTGTCTGCTGTCGCCATTGTGGTGTTCTGGAGCGGGCAGCCATTCGAGTGGCGCATGGCGTCGCGGATGATGACATCAGCGGCGGATGCGCTCTTCGTTGGAATTATCGTCTTCCTGCCTAGAAACCCAAAAGGCCTGTCATCACCGGTTCGCTTGGCGCTGGCATTCTTTGGGCTCTACATCCTGTCGGTCGGCATCGCGGCTTGGATGGCCAGACCGAATGGTGAAATAGCCGAGGCGTCTTTCATCCTTGTCCTGTCTCTCGGCACGCCGACGGGCATGATGGCGACGGGGATCTTGACGCTTTTCATCCTGGCGGCGGATCTTGCCGGAGAGTTGCAGAAGCAAGCGCAGTATGACTACCTGTCCGATCTGCTCAACCGCCGGGGCTTTGAGGAGCGGCTCGCGTCTCAGCGCTTGGCATCGAATGAAACCGGCTTTATCGTCGCAACCGATCTCGATCGTTTCAAATCCATCAATGACAAGCTTGGTCATGCAGCCGGCGACGAGGTCATCCGTCGCTTTGCCCGCCATCTGCAGGACGCGGCAGGCAATCACGATCTTACCGGCAGAATGGGCGGTGAGGAGTTCGCGCTTTTCATTGCTTCCGGCGACGGGAGAAAGGCGCTCGAGCGCGTTGAGCGCCTGCGCATGGGCGTGTCCTCTCTCTACCCAGACATTGATGTAGAGAACCCGGTGACGGCGAGCTTTGGTGTCGTGCGGCTAAAGCCAGAGGAAAGCTTTCACCAGGCTTATGCGCGCGCTGACGCAGCCCTCTACGCATCGAAAGGCGCCGGCAGAAACACGACGGTCGCGGATCTCGACGAAGCCGCCTAGGCTCTCGCCATCCTGTACCATGTTCGCGCCGTACTTTATCGCGTCAGCCTGATGTCCGCAGTGGTGACGGTGGGCCCATTGGCGCCGTCCTTATCCGTCGTGCGCAGCCTCAAGCCGTCGCGCCCAAGCTTGCTGATGGTCATGCCCGCCACGCGGTCGCCATTGATGTCGCGGTTCCAGCGGACAGTGAGGTTGATGTTGTCGCCTCGACGGCTGCCGCTGAGGGCAGATGGGCGCCCCGACGGGCCGACATAGTTTCCGCGGTATCGCGTGCCACGAGCCGTCAAGTCGGCGGAGATTGATCGGCGCACGACGACGAAGCCACGGCAGGTGCCGTTCATCTGTAAAGATGGTCCGGATGCTGTCGTCTGGAAGGTGCAGTTGACATTGACCGGGCGAGAGCCGATGCGCGTCGTGACCGTGCCGCTGCCTTTCCAGCTTCCACCAAGCGAGGATAAAAACGCAGTTTCGTCCGCTGCGGCGGGTGTGGAGATCATTGCAGCAAAGGCAAAAAGGCAGGCTGTCTTCAGTTTCATGGTGATCGCTCCCTATCGAGGAATGCGAACGGTAAAGACATCCATAGAGTTCCTAATTTAGATCGTTATGGTCCATAGCAACCAATAACGTTTTCGTGCGTTCTGGGCTCGCTTCATCTCCATCTGGAAACGCGCCGATGACATCCCTCACCTCTTCTGTCCCGGAACGAGCCTCTCTTGGCCGATCCAGCGGTATCAGCGACCGTGCATTATTCGCCCTCGCCATTTTGAATTTCTTTCTGGCAGATGCGCGCGATGGGCTAGGCCCGTTCCTCGACGCGTTTCTGGCAACCAATGGCTGGTCGCCGATGCAGTTGGGGATCATTGCGACCGTTGGCGGCCTTGTTGGTCTTGCCGCAACACCACTTTGCGGTGCGCTGGTCGATGGAACCACCTGGAAGCGGGCGCTCATTGCCGGGCCGGTCATTCTTGTGACCGCGGGCGCACTTTTGACATTGCTCTTTCCGACTGAGACCATCGTTTGGGGTGGTCAGATCATGACGGCGGTTGTCGGCGCGACTGTCGGTCCAGCGCTTGCTGGTTTGACGCTCGGCCTCGTTGGAGAGAAGCTGTTCTCCAAGCAAATCTCACGCAATGAATTCTGGAACCATGGCGGCAATTTTGCCTCGTTGTTTGCCACCTATGTCGCTGTCTCCTATTTCGGCATTTCCGGCGTTATTGGCCTGATGGTCATTACCGCGATCGGAACGCTGATTGCGATCACGGCAATCGACCCCAACCAGATCGACCATAAGGTGGCGCGTGGTCTAGGTCACGATGAGGGTGAGCCCGGGCCTTCCGGATTTGGCGTGTTGTGGCACGAGCGAGGCCTGATCCTGCTTGCTGTCATTCTGCTGATCTTCCATTTCGGCAATGCCCCGATGGGCCGATTGATTGCTCAGGATTTTGCCGTCGAACTCAACTCGCCCTTCAAAACAACGGCCATCATCACGGGCGTTGCCCAGTTCGCCATGATCTTCGTGGCAGCGCTCGCCCCATGGCTGATCCGCCGCTTCGGTCTTTCTGCCGTGTTCCTGATCGCACTCGCGGCCCTACCCATACGCGGATTGCTGGCAGCGTCCTTCGAACAGTTCTGGGTCGTCTATCCGGTCCAGCTCCTGGATGGCATCGGTGCTGGTCTTCTTGGCATTGCGACACCGGTTGCCGTGGAGCGAATACTGAAGGGCACCGGACGCTTCAATGTTGGCCTGGCAAGCGTGATGACTGTTCAGGGTATCGGTGCGTCGCTCAGCAACGGCGTCGCCGGATGGCTGACGACCGAGGGCGGGTTCGCGCTCTCGCATCTGGTCGGCGGTGGTGTCGCGGCAATTGCCATTCTGCTCTTCATTCTCTACCGGCGAGACATCGTCCCCGATAATGAGCCCGAGGACGCCTGACTCCAGACGGCGCTGAAACCAAAAAAGGAGGCACGTGGCCTCCTTTTTCTCAAGATATCAAAACGGTATCAGCCGACGAAGGCACGCTCAATAACGAACTCAGCGGGTTTGTTGTTGGCGCCTTCGGTCAGGCCAGCCTTCTCCAGAAGCTCCTTGGTGTCTTTCAGCATCGCCGACGAGCCGCAGATCATTCCGCGGTCAATCGCCGGATCGAGAGCTGGAACACCAAGGTCGGCGAACATCTTTCCATTGGCAATCAGATCGGTGATACGGCCCTTGAAGGGATATTCCTCACGCGTCACCGTCGCATAATGCTTGAGCTTGTCGCCGGCAATCTCGCTCAGAAACTCATGGTTCTTGATCTCTTCCACAAGGTCGAAGCCATATTTCAGTTCGGCGACATCGCGGCAGGTGTGGGTGAGGATCACTTCCTCGAATTTTTCGTAGGTCTCAGGGTCGCGAATGAGGCTTGCGAAAGGCGCAATGCCCGTGCCGGTCGAGAACATATAGAGGCGCTTGCCAGGGGTCAGTGCGTCAAGGACCAGCGTCCCTGTCGGCTTCTTGCGCATCAGCACGGTATCGCCGGGCTTGATCGCCTGCAGGTGGGAGGTGAGCGGCCCATCCGGCACCTTGATGGAGAAGAATTCAAGCTCTTCATCCCAGGCCGGGCTGGCGATCGAATAAGCGCGATAGATCGGCTTCTCGCCGACCATCAGCCCGATCATCGCGAACTCTCCAGAGCGGAAGCGGAAGCCAGCCGGGCGCGTCATACGGAAGCGGAACAGGTGGTCGGTGTAATGCTCAACCGAAAGAACCGTTTCGGCGTAGACGCCGTCCGGGATCTTGACCGCAAATTCTTCCGTTTTGGCAGGAGCGTTCATTCTTCTTCCGTCCATTTCACAAAAAGCCAGACATTCTTGAGGCGGGGAAATACACCATCCGCACTGCCTTTTGAAGGTACAGGAACGTCATTGGAGCTATGCAGGTAGAAATATGTATCAATAACTCATGTTTCGGCGCAAGACATCAAACTGCAGCACGGCGCCGCCAGCTATAGGTCTCACCCTCCGCAGCAGGTTTGGCCGTCGGCTGGTAATAGACATCGATGCCCGGCAAGCGGTTTTCCGACAGGCGGCGGATCGCCGTCTCGTTCGTGACTGCGAAGCTGGTGAAACCGGTTCTCAGCATCAATGGCACCTGGTCGATCAAGACGTCACCGACAGCCCGCAATTCGCCCTGGTAGTTCAAGCGCGTGCGCAGGAGCGACGCATGGCTGAAGCCTCGCCCGTCGTTGAAGGCGGGGAAGCTGACGGCAACAAGCGCGATGCGATCGATGAAGGGGGCCAGTTTCGTCACATCATCCGCCGGCGTGATGAGAACGCCAAGACCGACATCATTGCTCTCAGCTGCTCGCGTCAGAAAGGCATCGAGCGACAGAACCGCATTCTGCCCCTCGCCCGCCTTCACATCGTCGCTCTCGATAATCCAAGGATCGTTGTCAACGAAGCCTTGTTCGCTCCAGATTTTCGTCATTTCCATAGTCCTCAAGCAGCTTCTGCGGCTGCAGGATAAAGGGCATCCTTGAAAGGCTGCGGTCCAACCCGGCGGTAGGCTTCGAGGAAAGTCTCTTCCTTCGATAAGCGCAGGCCAAGATAGGTGTCGACAATCGTCTCCACCGCATCCGTCACCTTCTCCGGCTCGAAGCCACGCCCGATGATTTCGCCGATCGATGAATTCTCATCACCCGAACCACCCAGCGTGATCTGGTAAAGTTCGGCACCCTTCTTCTCTACGCCCAGCAGGCCGATATGGCCAACATGGTGGTGACCGCAGGCGTTGATGCAGCCGGAAATCTTGATCTTCAGCTCACCGATTTCAGCCTGACGCTCTGGAGAACCGAAACGTCTGGAGATCTCCTGCGAGACCGGTATGGAGCGCGCATTGGCGAGCGCGCAGTAGTCCAAGCCAGGACAGGCAATGATATCGGTGATGAGACCAGCATTGGCGGTTGCAAGGCCTGCGCCCTGGAGTGCTCGATAGACCGGCTCCAGATCGGCAAGTGCGACATGCGGCAGGATGATATTCTGCTCATGGCTGATGCGGATTTCATCGAAGGCATATTCTGCCGCGATATCCGCTACAACATCCATCTGGCCGTCTGATGCATCGCCCGGAATGCCGCCGATCGGCTTCAGCGAGATCGTCACCATGCCGTAGTCGGGGTGCTTGTGTGGCTGAACGTTCTGATCCACCCAGCGCGCGAAATCCGCATCCGCCTTCTTCCAGCGCGCAAGGCTTTCCCAGCTTTCCGGACGGTCCTTCAACTGCGGCGGCGCGAAGTAAGTGGTGATCGCAGCGATATCCGCGTCGGGAAGTTTCAGTTCGCCGTTCTTCAGGTGAACGAACTCCGCCTCGACCTGCCGCGCCAGTTCTTCCGCACCCGTTTCATGCACGAGGATCTTGATGCGCGCCTTGTACTTGTTGTCGCGGCGACCATGCAGGTTGTACACGCGCATGATGGCGGTGGTGTAGGACAGAAGGTCCTCTTCTGGCAGGAAGTCGCGGATCTTCTTGGCGATCATAGGCGTTCTGCCCTGCCCGCCTCCGACATAAACCGCAAAGCCGATGTCGCCCTTGTCGTTCTTTTTGAGATGCAGACCGATATCGTGAACCTGAATGGCGGCGCGATCGCGCTCCGCGCCTGTTACGGCAATCTTGAACTTGCGTGGCAGGAACGAGAATTCCGGATGCACCGACGACCATTGGCGCAGGATTTCCGCGTAGGGGCGTGGGTCGGCCACTTCGTCTGCCGCCGCACCTGCAAAGTGGTCGGCTGTGACGTTGCGAATGCAATTACCGGAGGTCTGTAGCGCGTGCATCTCCACGCTCGCCAGTTCTTCCAGGATGGCGGGCGTATCGGCAAGGCGCGGCCAGTTGTACTGGATATTCTGACGGGTGGTGAAGTGGCCATAGCCGCGATCGTACTTGCGGGCAATGTGGGCCAGCATCCGCATCTGCCTGGAGTTCAGCGTTCCATAGGGGATTGCAACGCGCAACATGTAGGCATGCAGCTGGAGGTAAACGCCGTTCATCAGACGCAATGGCTTGAACGCATCTTCGGCCAGCTCACCGGACAGGCGGCGCTCCACCTGATCGCGAAACTGCTCCACGCGACCTTTTACGAAAGCGTGGTCGAACTCGTCATAACGGTACATGATCTTCCTCAGACTGCGATAAATGCTGCGTCAGCAGGCTTATAGCCCGTGGCGTATTCGATGGTGGGGCCTGCCGCACGGATGCGTTCACGAAGACGCGTCGGCCAGAGCCGGCCGTCTTCTTCAGCCACGTCGATGATGTTGACGTCCACGACCTTGTTGGCGGAGAAATCTCGCTTGCCGATTTCTTCCAGCGACGCGACGGCTTCCGCATGACGCGCGACAAGCGACGACTGCAGATCCTCGTTCCATTGTCCGTTCGCGTCGAGCCAGACAGCAATGCCATCGCTCAGACGATTGGCGGTCAGTACCTTATCAACCATTTGCATACTCCTGTCCGATCGGGGCGCTGAGCGGCGAAACCGCCAGCGCTTCGGACCTTTCGAAATTCGCACCGGCGACCGCATCGCCGATGATCACCATAACCGGACCGGTCAACTCATCGCGATGCTCAAGATCCGGCAAATCCTTCAATGTACCGTGCATCAGGCGGCGATAGCTACGGCTGGCGTTCTCAATGACGGCAACCGTCGTGTCGGCGTTTAGGCCAGCACTCATCAGTCTTGTTGCCACCGACGCGGCGACGCTACGGCCCATATAGACGGCAATGGTCGCACCTGAGACCGCAAGACGAGCCCAGTCCGGCAAGATATCGCCCGCAAGATCATGGCCGGTGGTGAAGATCAGCGACGATGCAACACCGCGTAGTGTCAACGGTAACTCGAAGTCGGCCGCTGCAGCAAAGGCCGAGGTGATGCCAGGCACGATCTCGTACCCGATTCCCGCTTCACGCAGTGCCGCCATTTCTTCGGCCGCGCGGCCATAGACCAGTGGATCGCCAGATTTCAGACGAACGACGCGCTTGCCTTCCTGGCCGAGAGCCACCAACAGCTTGTTGATATCTTCCTGCGACTTGGAATGACAGCCCTTGCGTTTGCCGACCGAGAGACGCTCGGCGTCCCTGCGACCCATATTGACGATTTCCTGCGGCACAAGCGCGTCGTAGACGATCACATCTGCCTGCATCAGAACGCGTTGCGCCCGCAGCGTCAGCAGATCTTCCGCACCCGGCCCTGCACCCACCAGCCAGACATAGCCTTCCGGGCTTTCAGGCGAGAGAAGAAGCTTTTCGGCTGCGGCGTGAGCGGCATCGACGTCGTTCAGCGCGACAGCATCTGCCACGCTGCCGGAAAAGAAACGACGCCAGAAATTGCGGCGGAGAGCGCCTTTCGGAATGCTGGCTTCGGCGGCATCGCGATATTCCACCGCGAGGCGGGCGAGACGACCGAGCGACGGCGCCAGCATCTGATCGATGCGCGCACGAACGATCTGGCCGAGCACAGGTCCCGCACCTTCCGTGCAGATGGCGACGGCAAGAGGTGCGCGCGATACGAGGCCCGGCGTGTAGAAATCGCAATAACCCGGCTGGTCGACGGCGTTGGCGGGGATGGACTTTGCGCGCGCCGCATCCACGATCTGACGGTCGAGCGCTTCATCGCCAGTGGCAGCAAAGACCAGCGTCATGCCCTCCACCTGATGCACTGCGAAGGCTTCTGCGACCACCTTGATCTGTTCTTTAACGAGGAAGGCCGCGTAGTCGGACTGTGGATCGTCGGAGAAGGCAACGATCAGCGCATTGGTATTTGAAAGAAGTCGCGCCTTGGCGTAAGCCTCGTCGCCATTGCCGAAGACAGCAACGTGCTTGCCCTCCACCTTAAAGAAGGCGGGGAAGGTCGTCAGACGGTTTTCGGTGCGGGAAGCGGTTGTCTCAAACATGGTAGCAATATCGCCGATCGATGAAAAAGGTTGAAGGCACGAAAATTCCAACATCATAATGCCGTAGATTATTATTTCTCGGCAAGCGACGTTTTTGAGGAAAAGCAACCGTAGGGACCAAGCGGCCACACCGTGTCTAAAGGATGGTATTTTCTATCAAAATTCTATATTTCTCCATTGTTTCTGGCTGAAATCAGGCAGGAACCTTACTGCCACAGAATAAGGGTGCATATCTTGACAGAGCAATCTTTGGCCTCCCGCCTTCTCGACGTGATCGAACATGACATTTTGCCACTCACGAGCCGCGGTGTTGCGCTGGGAAACAAGGTGTTCGGAGCGGCCATTCTGCGCAAGTCCGATTTGTCGCTGGTGGTCGCCGAAACCAATAATGAGCTCGAGAATCCTTTGTGGCACGGCGAGGTTCACACCCTGAAACGTTTCTACGAACTGGGCGAAAAGCCGGACACGAAAGACCTGATCTTCCTTTCCACACATGAACCCTGCACCATGTGCATGTCAGCGATCACCTGGGCGGGCTTCGACAATTTCTACTCCTTCTTCAGCCATGAAGATTCCCGCGACGCTTTCGCCATTCCGCACGATCTGAAGATTCTGAAGGAAGTCTTCGGTCTGGAGCCTGGCGGCTATCGGCGAAGCAACGCCTTCTGGCACTCCTACTTCATTGCCGATCTGGTAGCAGCGGAAGGCGAACCGTTGAAAACGAAGCTGCAGGAGCAGACGGCGCGGATCAAAGCGGTCTATAACAACCTCTCCAACAGCTACCAGTCGGGCAAGTCCGACAACAATATTCCCTTGAACTGACAGTCCGGAAAGCATCGCCATGGAAGCCTCGACAGATATTTCCCGTCTCATCGAGATCATGGAGGCGTTGCGAGCGCCTGAGACAGGATGTCCTTGGGATATCGTCCAGACATTCGAGACGATCAAACCCTATACGATTGAGGAAGCCTATGAGGTGGCAGATGCGATCGAGCGCAACGACATGGACGATCTTTGCGAAGAGCTTGGAGATCTCCTGCTGCAGGTCGTCTTTCATTCCCGTATTGCCGAGGAGATGGGAGCATTCTCCTTTGGCGATGTCGTCCACGCCGTGACCTCGAAGATGATCCGCCGTCATCCGCATGTCTTTGCTGTTTCCGACGCGGACACGCCGGAATCGGTGAAGCTGCAATGGGATCAGATTAAGGCGGCCGAGAAGCGGGAGCGGCTAGAAAGACGCGCCTCGCGTGGCGTCAGCGAAGATCCAAAGGCAGGTTTTCTGGGCTCGATCCAGCGTAGCCAGCCGGCGCTGACAGAGGCGTTGAAGCTTCAGGAACAGGCGGCGCGTGTGGGTTTCGACTGGTCGGCGGCAGAGCCGATCCTCGACAAGATCGAAGAAGAGATCGTGGAACTGAGACAGGCGCTTGCCGAAGGCCGGTCCGAGAGTATCAGCGATGAGTTGGGCGATCTGATCTTTGCCATGGTCAATATCGGCCGCCACGTCAAAGTCGACGCCGAAAACGCGCTTCGTGGCACCAACACCAAGTTTCGCCGCAGGTTTCGTCACATTGAAACCTCGCTTGCCGCCTCCGGGGAAACGCTTGAGGCAGCAAGCCTAGAGCGAATGGAGGAGTTGTGGCAGGCGGCGAAGGCGATCGAGCGACAGCTCGGATGACCGTCGCACTGATGCTTCAGGTGTCGTTGTTTCTCCGCATAAACTGCTCATTGACGAAGTCTTCGGCGCGATAGAGCGTCAAACGGTTACGGCCGGCGGCCTTCGATGCGTAAAGTGCCATGTCTGCCTTCTTGAGAAGCGACATTGCGGTGCTCGTCTTCTCATCGCCCACCGCGATGCCCATGCTCAAAGTCGCCGTCACCGTTTGATCGTCCATCACGTGTGTGATCGAGCTCACGACCTTCTGGAGCGAGTCAGCAAAGGCCAGCGCCTCTTCCTTGCCAATATCCGGCTGATAAAGAATGAACTCTTCGCCGCCAAAGCGGGCAAAGCTGTCCACCGGACGGATGCGGGTGAAGAGTTCTCTTGCCACGCGCGCCAGGATCTCATCGCCGGCGAGATGGCCGAATGTATCATTGATCCGCTTGAAGTGGTCGATGTCGATCATCACGATGGCATCGCCATAGCGGATGGTCTCTGGAAGCCGCGAACGGAAGGAGTGCCGGTTCGGCACGCCCGTCAGAACGTCAAGCCCGACCAGGCCCCTCAACCGCTCTTCGGTGCGTTCCTTGACGAGCGCCATGACGAAGAACGCAATGGCGAAATGGCAAATGATGGAGGCGAAAAATGCGTTTCTTGCAATGTTCATTGCTTTCAGAGGAAAGGCGATCCCGACCGCTACGAGCAGTGTAAGAACAGCGGCGATGAGGATCGACATCGCCAGGGGCTTTCTGACGGGGAGCGGCTCTGTAAGGTTGTCGGCACGAACCGTAAGTGCAGACGCGAAAAGCAAGGCTGCGGCCGTAGTCTGGAACGCAATCGTTCTGCTATGTGGCAAATCGTAGAGGCCTGCGGCGATTATCAACAGGCAGATGACGACCGGCAGAGCCAGAACCAGCCATTCACGATTTCTCTTCCTCTGCCTGCTGATGCGGCACATGCCAATCCAGAAGACGGCGTATCCGACAAGGCCTGCAAGCATTCCCGCCATTGCGAAAACATAAGCGCGCCCCTGCAAAAGCGATCCAGCCCCAACCAGGATCGACGCCAGCGCAACAAGAAAGAAGCCCACCGCCAAAAGGCCAAGACCAACGCTTTCGCGGGATTGAGAGCGAACGTAGATGAAGCAAAGGCCGGCAACGACAAAGGAAAGCTTGTGGAGAATGAGGACAGTTGGAAGATCTAATTCCGGCAACATCAATATCCGCTCACATCATATTCGCCACGCGATTATCAGCTAATGGACATTCCCAACCTTAAGGCCTCGCAAAACGCGACCGTGACTGAGGACATAGTTGATATGCGATGCTGCTATCGATTCTAAAACGTGCCGCGATCTTTCATGTTCACGTCCACGCTTCAAGTTGTTGTTTCGCCCTGCTCCCACATCGCATAGTGGCGTCACACTTTATCAGAACGGTTTCGGCGAGATATCGCCGTCACCGTTCCCAGTCTTCCGACTGCGTCTTGGCACCGAGACCGAGCTTCCGCTCCAGCGCTGCCCCCTGCTCTCCCGAAAGCCGGATGTCGAGCGCAACAGAACCGTCTTCGCGGTCTTCGCGGCCATCGACGATGGCATTGTCGTAAACCCATGAGAGCAGCGGCAGTTGATCGACGCTCAACACGATCGTGGTTTCCGTCAGGACGCCCGACAGACGAACAGAAACATCGTCCATTAGCGCATCAACACCCTCGCCTGTCAGTGCGGAGACAGCACGGACATTCGCCCTTCCCTCTGCCTTCTGCATGATGGCGTCATGTGCTTCCGGCTCCAGCCGGTCCACCTTGTTCCAGACCTCGATGATCCGTTCCTCGGCAACCTTTTCGTCAATGCCAAGATCGCCAAGAATGCGCATGACATCGCCTGCCTGTGCAGCATTATCGGGATCCGACATATCACGCACATGCAAAACAAGATCGGCTTCGAGGACCTCTTCCAGCGTTGCGCGGAAGGCGGCGACCAGGTGGGTCGGCAGATCGGAGATGAAACCGACCGTGTCAGACAGGATAACGGTGCGCCCATGCGGCAGCTTCATACGGCGAAGCGTGGGATCGAGCGTGGCAAACAGCATGTCTTCTGCCAGCACGCCCGCGCCAGTGATGCGGTTGAACAGCGTCGATTTACCGGCGTTGGTGTAGCCAACCAGCGCTACGATCGGATGAGGCACCTTACGGCGTTTGGCGCGGTGCAGTTGGCGGGTCCGCACCACCTGCTCCAACTCGCGCTCGAGACGCACGATACGGTCTTGGAGAAGACGTCTATCCGCCTCGATCTGCGTTTCACCCGGACCACCCATGAAGCCCGCACCACCGCGCTGACGCTCAAGGTGGGTCCAGCTTCTGACGAGGCGGCCCTTCTGATAATTGAGATGGGCAAGATCGACCTGCAGTGTGCCTTCCTTTGTGGAGGCGCGGCGTCCGAAGATCTCAAGGATAAGACCGGTCCGGTCGATGACCTTAGAGTTCCACTGCTTTTCAAGATTGCGTTGCTGAACCGGCGTCAAGGGGTGATCGACGATCACCAGACCCGCATCCGTTTCATCGAGCAGATGACCGATCTCTTCGATCTTACCGGTGCCGAACAGGGTCGCTGGACGCGGCTGGTTGACGGGGACGATCAGGCCTTGTGTGACGGTGAGGTCAATGGCGAGAGCCAGACCTTTGGCTTCTTCGAGCTTGGCCTCCATGGACCGCAGAGGTGCTGTCGCCGTCGCCTCGCGATGGTCGCGCTGCTGCTTAAGCTGCGGGACGAGGACGACCGCGCGCATGTCATCGCGCCGCTTTTCGAGCTCGGGAATGATGGATTCGTTCGACGTATCGCGTGTAGAAATGTGCTGGCCCTTTCAATTGCTGGTGCCAGTTTAAAATATAGGCAGCTACACGACAAAAACAACGGAGCTCGATCGTGAGTTCCGTTGTCGATCGCTGCAGGACCGGGAGATTGGGTCCGTCTCAGAAGCGGTGAATCAGGCCGCGCCTTCTTCGGTCTCGAACATCTGCATGGGTTGGCCAGGCATGATGGTAGAGATCGCGTGCTTGTAGACCAGCTGCGAATGTCCATCGCGGCGCAGAAGCACGCAGAAGTTGTCGAAAGACGTGACGACACCGGTCAGCTTGACGCCGTTGATGAGGAAAATCGTCAACGAAATCTTCTGCTTACGAACGGTGTTGAGAAAGAGATCCTGTAGGTTTTGAGAACGTTCCGCCATGGCGCCGCTTCTTTCTTTTTTGCCCGGATGGGAGACCGGGAAATCAAACTATCAATAATGCAATCCCGCTGGCCGTGCCCCCTGCCAATGGGTGAAACTCTGGTATCAAATCACGCTCTGTTCCGCAATGTCGAAAAACTCATGCTACTTTTTGGCGGCCTGCCGACATAGTGCGTTTGTCGATAAATTAGAAATATTGCAACGACACCCTGAAAAGTTGTTCCACATCGCGCACGGAATCCGCCGAGGCGAAGAGAATGACCCGGTCCTTCGCCTTGATCTTCATGTTGCCATCAGGTCGCAAAACGGTCTTGTCGCGATAGACCGCACCGATACGAATCCCCTCGGGAAGATCGATCTCGCGAAGCGCTTGCCCGACGAGTGGAGAGGTTTCCAACGCCTCGGCCTCGATGATTTCGCCATTGCCGCGCTGCACCGCATAGACGGAGCGAATGCGGCCCTTGCGTACATGCTGCAACACGCGTGAAATCGTCACGGCCCGCGGGTTGATATAGGCGTCCAGCGCCAGCGATTTTGCCGCATCGTGGAAGGACGTGGCATTCAGCAAAGCGAGGTTCGATTTGCAGCCCATCTGCTTTGCCATCACCGCGCCCAGAATATTGGTCTGGTCGTTGTTGGTCAGCGTCACAATCAGGTCAGCGTCCTGGATGTCGGCCTGGTGAAGGATTTTCTGGTCGAGAACCGACCCGTGCAGCACGATCGTGGAATTCAAATTCTCCGACGCCGCAATCGCCTTGTCGCGATCGAACTCGATGATCTTGACCCGGGTTTTCGGCTGCAGTTCCTCGATGGAACGCGCGACATACTGGCCGATATTGCCTCCACCGGCGATCACGATACGGCTCGCCTCTTTCTCCACGTGGCCGAAAAGTCCAAGCGTGCGGCGGGCGTGCTGACGTTGACAGATGACATAGGCGAGGTCGCCGGTGCGCAATTGTTCGGAGGAATCGACCGACTTGAGGTGGCCGTTGCGGAAGACACCGACCACAGTCGCCACCAGATCAGGAAAGAGCTGGCTCAACTGCTGCAGCGGCGTGTTGACGACCGGGCAGTCCTCCATGCATTCGATCGCCAGCATCGAGACATTGTCATCGGCAAAGCGCACCACATCGGTGGCGCCCGGGAAAGCAATGCGACGAAGCACCATCTTGCCGACCTCGATCTCTGGAGAGATCGTCACATCGATCGACATGTTCTCGCGGCTGAAGAGATCGCCATATTCGGGCGCCAGATAGCTTTGATCGCGGATGCGGGCGATCTTGGTCGGCACGCTGAACAGGGCATGCGCCACCTCACAGGCGACGATGTTGATCTCGTCATAGAGCGTGACGGCAATGATCATGTCGGCCTGGTCGGCGCCGGCCTTTGCCAGCACATCCGGGTGCGAGCCGTGGCCGACATAGCCGCGCACGTCGAGAGTTTCGGTGATTGCCGAAATCAGGGCTGCTGAGGTATCGATCACCGAAACCTCGTTGTCTTCGCGCGACAGTTGTTCGGCGATGCCGTAACCCACCTGCCCCGCGCCACAAATGATAACCCTCATGCGCCCTCTCCGAGCCTATTTCTAAACCCTGCCGAGCGCATGCCCATCAGACGCCGAGAGATTTGAGCTTGCGGTGGAGCGCGGAGCGTTCCATGCCGACGAATTCAGCCGTGCGGGAGATATTGCCGCCAAAGCGGTTGATCTGTGCCACGAGATAATCCCGCTCGAACATTTCGCGCGCCTCGCGAAGCGGAAGCGTCATGATGTGTTGATCACCCTGTGCGGCAATCTTCGGCAGCATGTCGCCAATATCGGAGGGCAGCATGTCGGCGGTAATAGACGTGTCGCCGCCTTCCGGACGGGTCAGGATCATCAGGCGTTCGATATTGTTGCGAAGCTGGCGGATGTTGCCCGGCCAATCATGCGTCTGCAGGACGGCCATGGCGTCATCGCCGATCTTGCGCGGACGAATGCCGGCCTGTTCCGAAATCTGGCGGATGAACATGTCCACCAGGAAGGGGATATCCTCGCGGCGCTCGGACAGTGCCGGAACCTTGACCGGGACAACGGCGAGACGGTGGTAGAGATCCTCGCGAAACAGCCCCTCGGAAATCAGGTTCTCAAGATTGAGAGCCGTGGAGGAGATGATGCGGACATCGACCTTAACCCGCTTGCCGCCGCCCACACGCTCGAACTGCTGGTCGACAAGTACGCGCAGGATCTTGTTCTGCGTCTCGCGCGGCATTTCGCCGACTTCATCGAGATAAAGAACGCCGCGATGCGCCTCTTCCAGCGCACCGACCTTGCGTGGTTGCCCCGGTAGCCCCTCGGTGCCGAAAAGCGCGATCTCCATGCGTTCCGGTGTAATCGTGGCCGCATTCAGCGCAACGAAAGGCCCAGTGGCACGCGACGACTTCTTGTGAATCATACGCGCCACAAGCTCCTTGCCGGAGCCGGAGGGGCCAAGGATCATGATGCGGCTATTGGTCGGTGCTACGCGATCAATCGTCTGACGAAGCTGCGAAACGGCGAGAGACGCGCCGATGAGTTCGACAGCATCGCCAGTCCGCTTCTTCAGCTCCTGAACCTCGCGCTTCAGCTTGGAGTTTTCCAGCGCACGTTCGGCGATCAGAATGAGACGGTCGGCCTTAAACGGCTTTTCGATGAAGTCGAAGGCGCCGCGCTTGATGGCATTGACCGCGGTCTCGATGTTGCCGTGACCGGAAATCATCACGACCGGCAAGTCAGGGTGACGGTTCTTGATTTCATCGAGAAGCGCCAGACCATCCAGCTTGCTTCCCTGCATCCAGATATCGAGAAAGATCAGCCGCGGCACGCGCTCCGAAATGGCAGCGAGCGCGCTGTCGCTGTCATGCGCCATGCGGGTCTCGTGCCCCTCATCAGACAGAATGCCCGCAACGATCTCACGGATGTCGGCCTCGTCGTCGACGACCAGAATATCAGATGCCATATGCAACTTCCTTGTCAGTTTCGCTGCCAACGACGTCAACACGCGGTAGCAGCACCCTGATCATGGCACCGTGGCCATGATCGAAATCGGCCGGTGCATCATGCAATTCGAGATGACCGCCGTGTTCTTCAATGATCTTCTTGACGATGGCGAGACCAAGCCCAGTGCCCTTGTCGCGCATCGTCATGTAGGGCTCGAGGATGCGGTGACGGTTTTCGACCGGCAGACCTCTGCCATTGTCGATGACGTCCACCACGAACCGGTTGTTTGATTCGTCAAAATCCGCACGGACCAGGATACGGCCATCGCGACCTTCGGCAGGATCGACGGACTCGATTGCCTCGGTGGCATTCTTGATAAGGTTGCCGAATGCCTGGCCGAGCATGCGGGCATCGAACATGCCTTCCAACGGCCTATCGCCGAGCTGGGTTTTGAAGCTCACATGGCTTGCACCCATCTCTCTGAGGAAGGTGGCATCTTTGAGGACGGTGCGCAGATCGGAGCGTTCTTTGGTCGGCTTCGGCATGCGGGCGAAGGCGGAAAACTCATCCACCATACGGCCAATATCGCCGACCTGACGAACGATCGTGTCGGTACACTGATCGAAAACCGCGCGATCACTGTCATCGATTTGCTTGCCGAAGCGGCGCTTGAGGCGCTCTGCCGAGAGCTGGATCGGGGTCAACGGGTTCTTGATCTCGTGCGCAATACGTCGCGCTACGTCAGACCATGCAGTGGAGCGCTGGGCAATAACGAGATCGGTGATATCGTCCAAAGTGATGACATGGGACTCGCGGCCATCGCGGGCATCCTCGCGCGTGACCTGAACGCTCAAGGTGCGCTCCTTGCCGCGGCGCATGATGTTGATCTGCTGACGAAAATCTGCGCGACCGGATGCCGACGCCTCCGCCAGCACATGCTCGATCTCAGGTGCTGCCACGGAGAGCGGCGAACCGACGAGTTCGGAGGAAGGAAGAGCGAGAAACTCTTCTGCCGACGGATTGACGATGGTGATCACCCGGTTTTCATCGACGCCGATCACGGCGGCCGTGACGCCGGAGAGCACCGCTTCGATAAAGCGACGGCGATCATCGATATCGTCCTTCGCCTCGATGATCTCTTCCTGCTGGCTGCGGATCTCCGAAATCATCTTGTTAAAGGTTCGCGACAGACGGCCGACGTCACCATCAATGGCGCGCACTGGCACCAGGACATGCAGGTTGCCGGTTGCCACACTGTCAGCGGCGCTGATGAGCAGACGGATCGGGCGAACGATACGATCGGCGACCGCGATGGCCGTCCAGATTGCGGCGAGGAGCACAATCAGCGCAAAGCCGAGATAGAGAATGGCAAAGGCAATTTGAAGCGGCGCACGACCGGATTCCATTGCCTTGTATTCTGCGCGGTTCTCCTCCATCAGCCGCATGGCCGACATGACCTTGGGATCGACGGCGCGCACCGTATAGAGGAACGTTCCGCCGATCCCCTCCAATTTGATGATGGCGCCCACAAGGTTGGTCACACCCGGCGGAATGAGCGTTGGCTGGCCTGCTGCGGCCTTTTCAAGCGCATCTGCCGGGATTGCCGGTAGCGGGCGTTCAGTGGCGATATCGGCCTGCACGACCGCGTCACCATCTGCCTGGACAAGGAAGGCACCAAGCATGCCGCGACCTTTGGCCTGTCGCGTCATCAGATCGACGAAACCGGTGCGGTCGAGATAAAAAAGCGCACGGTTGCGGTCGAGGTCGGTCGCCATGGAAAGCGTCTGGCCCTGCAGATAACCGGCATTTTCCAGCATATAGGCCTGGGCGATATTGCTGGAGGAATCAACGATCGCCTGCGTACGAAGAGCGAACCAGCGGTCCAGTCCGACATTCAGCGTCAAACTGGCAAAAATCGCCACGAGCACAGCCGGCGTGATTGCGACAATGGAAAACAGCACGACAATGCGCACATGCAGGCGAGCCGCAGCCCTTCCCTTGCGGCGGGCCTTCAACAGCCGGCTGATTTCCCGGCCGATGAGATACATCAGGCCAATAACGAAGATGGAGTTGATGACAACTGAAGCGATGACGACGTTGGAGGTCGGCGCGATCGGCGTCAGCCCCAGCAGCACGATCAGCGTGACGATGGCGCAGATTAGCGCTACGCCGGCGAGAACGAGACCAGGCAGCGCAAAGGACATGCGGCGGTCGGCAATCAACATGCCCGCCGCTTGCTCGTCGGCTTTTCCTTCGACGACAGGTTTACGCATCGATCATCATTCCCAAGCCGCCATGATAGGCAGAGACGCCACAGCCAAACGTCGTTCGTCGCGGATCGCGAATCTATGACGTCACAGTGTTTTTCAAGCAACAGTTTGTGGCGAAAATGCAACGACGATCGTCGTATTGTCAATATCCTCAGGTGGTACGAGAGCTGCGATACACGGAAACGCCGAGTTCGCGGATCTTTTTCCTGAGCGTATTGCGATTGAGGCCGAGCAGATCTGCCGCCTTGATCTGATTGCCGCGCGTGGCGGTCAGTGCCGCAAGGATCAACGGATACTCCATTTCGTGAAGTACGCGATCATAAAGGCCGGGTGGCGGCAGGTTCTCGCCGAAGCTCGAGAAATACTCCCGCATATTCTCTTCCACCGCCTGCGAGATCGTCAGGTTACCGCTGCGAACGGTCGTGCGGTCGATCGGGCTGTCTGGAACATCCGACTGGAGTTCCTGCTCGATGATCTCGCGGGTAATGACTTCCTGTGGATAAAGCGCCATCAGGCGGCGGATCAGGTTCTCAAGTTCGCGGACGTTGCCAGGCCAGGCGTAGGCCTTCATCAGTTCCAGCGCCTCACCCTCGAAGCGCTTGCCCTCAAGACCTTCCTTCTCACCTGTCTGGATGAAGTGACGGACGAGATCGGGAATGTCTTCTGCTCGGTCACGAAGCGGAGGCAGGCGCAGTGGAACGACGTTCAAACGGTAGTAGAGGTCTTCGCGGAAAAGACCTTGGTTGATCGACTGCTTCAAATCCTTGTTCGTCGCAGCGACGATGCGGACATCGGTGCGGATCGGTGTGCGGCCGCCCACAGTCGTATATTCGCCCTGCTGCAGGACGCGCAGCAAACGGGTCTGTGCATCCATCGGCATGTCGCCAATTTCGTCAAGGAACAGCGTGCCGCCTTCTGCCTGTTCGAAACGGCCAGTTGAGCGGTTCTGTGCACCGGTGAAGGCGCCCTTCTCGTGGCCGAAGAGTTCCGATTCGATCAGATCACGCGGAATGGCGGCCATGTTGATGGCAACGAAGGGACCGTTGCGGCGCTTGCCATAGTCGTGCAGCGCACGCGCCACCAGTTCCTTGCCGGTACCGGACTCGCCGGTGATCATCAGCGTCAGGTCGGTCTGCATGAGACGCGCCAACACGCGGTAAATCTCCTGCATTGCGGCGGAACGGCCGACGAGCGGCATGCCATCCTGCATGTCGTCATCGAGCTTGGCAGGCTTGCGCTTCGGCTCCGACAGAGCGCGACCGATGATGGCGATCAATTCCGTCAGGTCGAAGGGTTTGGGCAGGTAGTCGTAAGCGCCCTTTTCCGACGCCTTGATGGCGGTCATGAAGGTGTTTTGCGCGCTCATCACGAGAACCGGAAGCTCGGGACGAGCCTTCTTGATGCGCGGCAGAAGATCGAAGGCGTTCTCATCCGGCATGACCACATCGGTTATGACGAGGTCACCCTCCCCAGCCGAGACCCAGCGCCACAGCGTTGCGGCATTGGACGTGATGCGCACATCGTAACCGGCGCGGCTCAGCGCCTGGTTCAGAACGGTGCGGATAGCCGCATCATCATCGGCCACGAGAATCGTTGCTGTCATGGATTGGACCCTGTGTTCGGTATAATGCTGTCGTCCGGTGCAACTTCAGGCGAAACCGGCATCAGGACGCGAAATGTTGTGCGATGGTTCTGGCTGTCGCACTCAACGATACCGCCATGCGCGCCGATCAGCTTTGCCACCAGGGCCAGCCCCAGGCCGGAGCCATTGGTCTTGGTGGTGATGAAGGGATCGAAGAGATGCGGCAGAAGATCGGATGGCACGCCCGGGCCATTATCGTGGACGCAGAATTCGAGCGGCAGAGAGATGCGCTCACGGCTGCCTGCCACCGAAAGGCGAATGCCCGGACGATAGGCTGTGGTCAGAATAATCTCGCCGTCTGTCTGGTTGCCGACCGCTTCGGCCGCGTTCTTCACCAGATTGAGGAAGACCTGCACCAACTGATCGCGGTTGGCATAGACCGGCGGCAGGGACGGATCGTAATTTTCGGTGATCTTGATGTTGCGGGCAAAACCCGCCTTGGCAACGGCTTTGACATGGTCGAGGACCGAGTGGATATTGACCGGAAAGCGGTCCACTGGACGCTCGTCGGAAAAAATCTCCATGCGGTCGACCAGAGAAACGATGCGATCGGTTTCGTCGCAGATCAGGCGGGTCAGCGCTCTGTCCTCATCCGGAACCGATGATTCAAGCAGCTGTGCCGCACCTCTAATGCCGGACAGCGGATTTTTGATTTCGTGCGCCAGCATCGACGCAAGGCCCGTGACGGAGCGAGCCGCCGCGCGATGGGTCAGTTGACGGTCGATTTTGTCCGCCATCGACCGTTCCTGGAACACTACGACGACAGAGCCCGGCTCGCTGACGACGGGAGCGACATACAGATCGACGAGCTTGTCCTGGCCAAGGCGTGGGGAGGACAGATCGACACGATACTCATTGACGGGAGCGCGGCGTTCCCGGACCTGATCGATCAATGCCAAAAGCGGGCTGCCAAAAGGGATGAAGGTAGAAATGCGATAGCGCGCCAGATGGGCGGCACTGGCGCCGAAGAAGGCCTCAGCCTCCCAATTGGCGAAAGCAACGAAGCCTTCGGCATCCACCAGAATGACGGGGTTCTGGACGGCGTTCAGAACGGCCATGGCCAAGGCGTTGCCACCCGGCGCAGAGGAATTTCCAGCGCTCATGCGGCCTTCCTTGAAGCATCGTCCTGCGCGCCGCGTTCAAGTGCGCCGCGCAGCACAGCGATGACCTCGTTCGTGTTCTTTGATGTCATGATTTGCACCTTCTCCTCCACCGTGGTTGAGGGAGCGAAACGATCGAGATACCAGCCGAGATGCTTGCGCGCATGACGCAGGCCTGCCTCCAGACCGTAAAAGTCGAGCATCATCTCGTAATGCTCAACCGCGATACCGGCGATCTCTTGCCGCGCAGGCGCTGCGTGACCGGCAAGAACGGCCGGCAACCAGGGCTGCCCCTGCGCCCCACGTCCCACCATCACCGCATCGGCGCCCGATCGGCGGAGGATTTCGGCGACATCGCTTTGCGTTTCCACGTCACCATTGGCGATCAGCGGTATGGAAATGGCGTCGCGGACGGCGCGGATTGCGTTCCAATCTGCCTTTCCTTCGTAAAACTGCATGCGGGTGCGACCGTGGATGGTGATCAGCTTTACACCTGCGGCTTCGGCCCGCGCCGCAATTTCCGGAGCATTCAGGGAGTTTTCGTCCCAACCCAGCCGCATCTTTACCGTCACCGGAACATCGACCGCCTTCACGGTGGCTTCGATGAGGGTCAGAGCATGATCGGGATCGCGCATCAGCGCGGAGCCGGAATAGCCGCCAGTCACCTTCTTTGCGGGACACCCCATATTGATGTCGATGATATCGGCGCCGTTATCGGCGGCGATTTTTGCAGCCTCAGCCATCCAGTGGGCTTCCCGTCCGGCAAGCTGAACCATATGCGGCGTCATGCCGGCATTCTTGAGACGAGCCCAGGACTCGCCCTTGTTGGCGACAAGCTCACGGCTTGCGACCATCTCGGTCACAACGAGGCCTGCACCAAAGCGCCAGGCCAGCTGCCGGAAAGGAAGATCGGTTACCCCGGACATAGGGGCAAGCACTGCCCGGTTACGAACAGCCACGCCACCGATCTGAAATGAGTCTGACAGCGCCGGGAGATGCAATTGGCGATCTTTCATGCAGATATAAAAGTTGCATTATTTTTAGACAGCGTTTTCGCGCTTGCCAAGCACCCACGCTGCTTTTTTGCGTGTTTTTTCATGAAACTTCATTGCGTAAGAGCAAGCCATGTTCAAATGACGAAGCAATAGGCGAATTTCAGCTCATAGCAGGCGCCAATCACGGCTGGTCATTCGGCTTTTGAAACGTTAGATCACGCATGTCAATCTGCAACAGCAGCAGATACGGCGTAGGGGAAACGCGGAAATCCAATATGAAAATCGGTGTCGTCATTGTCGCAGCAGGTCGCGGGGAACGCGCAGGCTCACCGGAAGAGGGTCCAAAACAGTATCGGTCGATTGGCGGCAAACCCGTTATCGAGCACACGCTAAGGACGTTCCTCGGCTGGCAGAAAGCCGCAAAGATAGCCGTCGTCATTCACCGCGATGATGTTGCTCTCTATGAGCCGATCGCGGCTCGTCTGTCTGCGCCTGAACGGATGATCGTTGTCACCGGCGGTGCAACCCGCCAGCAATCGGTTCTTGCAGGGCTCGAAGCGCTTGGCGCAGATGACGTCACGCATGTGATGATTCATGACGCAGTCCGACCTTTCATCGATGCCGACCTTCTGGAACGGGCAGCTGCGCGTCTCGAGAGCGGAGCCGATGCGGTGCTGCCGGCCCTTGCGGTCACAGACACGTTGAAGCGCGGCGAGGCATCGCTGGTGCGGGAAACCGTATCCCGCAGCGGCCTGTTTGCCGCCCAGACCCCACAGGCCTTCCGATACAGCGCTATCCTTGCAGCGCACCGTGATGCGGCCTCATCGGGCCGAGACGATTTCACTGACGACGCCTCGATTGCGGAATGGGCCGGAATGCCCGTCAGCCTCGTCGAAGGATCTGTCGATAATGTCAAACTCACCTTGAAGCGGGATATTGCCATGGCTGACGAAAAACTCTCTGCCGCACTTCCGGATGTGCGGACCGGCAATGGGTATGATGTCCATCAGTTGGAAGACGGCGATGGTGTAACGCTTTGCGGCATCTTCATTGCCCATGATCAAAAGCTCAAGGGCCATTCCGATGCGGATGTGGCGCTCCATGCACTGACCGATGCCCTGCTCGCCACGTGTGGCGCCGGCGATATCGGCGATCATTTTCCGCCATCGGATCCGCAATGGAAGGGTGCCGCCTCGCGGATTTTCCTCGAACACGCGGCAAAGGTCGTGCGCGGCAATGGCGGCACGATCATGAATGCGGATGTGTCGCTGATTGCAGAAGCGCCACGCATCGGACCGCATCGCCAGGCCATGCGCGAGAAGCTGGCAGAAATCCTCGGGATCTCGCTCGACCGTTGCTCAGTCAAGGCAACCACCAACGAGATGATCGGCTTTGTTGGGCGGCGTGAAGGCATTGCAGCGATCGCGACTGCGACGGTGGTTTATCAGCAGAGGCCGGCATGAGCATCTTCCCAGCGGATATCGAGGAACAGGCCCGTCACATCATCGCAAGCTTCTCTGAGGCAGGACATATGATATCGACCGCGGAGAGTTGCACAGGCGGTTTGATCGCTGGTGCCCTCACCGAGATCTCCGGCTCCTCGGCCGTCGTCGACCGCGGCTTCGTCACTTACACGAACGAGGCGAAGATGGACATGCTGGGCGTCTTGGAGCCGACCTTGAAAGCCTATGGCGCGGTCTCCAGAGAAACTGCGCTCCAGATGGCGCATGGGGCGCTATTTCGCTCCCGTGCACATGTCTCCGTCGCGGTCACGGGCATTGCCGGCCCCGGTGGCGGCTCCGCCGCAAAACCGGTCGGTCTGGTGCATCTGGCAGCGAAGAGCCGCGATGGCCGGCTGATCCATCGTGAAATGCGTTACGGCGATATTGGCCGCGATCAGATCCGTCTTTCAACCGTCAAAACGGCTTTAGAGATGGTTTTGGAGCTATCTCACTCCGCATAGATTCGGTCGGCACGGGCTTCGAAAGCTTCGGCGAACATGCGGAACGCACGATCGAACATAGAGCCCATCAGAGCGCCGAGAAGGCGGTTCTTGAACTCGTAGTCGATGAAGAAATAGACCGAGCACCCGCCATCATCGGTCGGCTCGAAGCGCCAACGATTGTCCAGATAGCGGAACGGCCCGTCGAGGTATTTGACATCGATGGCGCGTTCGTCCGGCTTCAAAAGAACCTGCGTGGTGAAGGTCTCGCGGATGGCCTTGTAGCCAACCGTCATATCCGCCACCAGCAGCGTCTTGCCGTCGCGCTCTTTCTTGGAGCGCACGGTCAGCCCGTCACAGAGAGGCAGAAATTCCGGATATTTCTCCACATCGGCGACGAGATCGTACATCCGGTCGGGAGAATGTTTGACAAGGCGGCGTGTTTCAAATTGCGGCATGAGCCGGAATTAATGTGCACTCCGCATAAGATCAAGGAGGCGGTCCGCCTCACGTCGAGATTTCACCTGAAATATCGGGACCTCTGGACCATAAAGATCGAAATTTCGCACGAAAAGTGGTGCGTGACGTTGCTCGAATGTCCAGATGTAGGTCAGGAATTCAAGATTGGGCAAAGGTTCAGCGCAACCGTCAGCCATGTCTGGTCGAACGCGCCCATAGTTGCGCATGACACGACGCCCAATACCGGCCAAACAGGTGAGGCGGGAAAGGCGCATCCAGATCACGACATCGGTCCGTGGCAAGCGAATATCGAAGGTGGAGGGATTGCTTCCGTCCAACACCCAGCGATCATGAGCAACGATATCTCGGATGATGCGATGCTGATCTCCTTGTTCGCGTTGCGTCCAATTTGGGAGCCAGCGCACATCTCGGTCGATCGAGAAGTATTGAGCTTGAAGGTGATGCGCGACCTGCCGCGAAAGCGTTGTTTTTCCGCCACCGGACGAGCCGACCACCAGTACGCGAGAAGCATGTCCCAATAATCTCGCGGCCTCTGCGATATCAGAAATATAATTCGGCATCCCTGCCCCCTGCTCTACCGCTTCAGTTCACCGCCAATCGCCGAGTCGAGATCACTGAGAAGGCGATTCGTATCCTGGTAGCTTGTGAGAATGATGACCGGTAAATCCCTCCGAGCAGCCTCGAGATGCTGAACGATCTCAGGCGACTCGGCCTTTTCGAAATTCCAGATATAGGAGAGAAATTTTGCGTCGATCTTTTCCGGGCACCCTTCAGCCATTTCCGGTCGCACTTTCCCGCGGTAACGAAGCCAGCGCTTCACAACGCTGGTCAACGACATCCAGCGGGGAAAGCGCAGCCAGATGACAGCCTCCGTCCGCGGCAGGCGAAGAGGCAACGTGCCTGGGCTGTTGCCATCGATAATCCAGCGGTCTTTGGCTGCAAAGGCGGTCATGCGCTCAACAATCTCCGGCCTCGGTCTCAGTTTCCAGCCAGGCAGCCAGAAAATGTCGCGGTCACATGATATGTGTGGCAGTTCGAGCCGTTCGGACAGACGGTTGCTCAGCGTGCTTTTGCCGTTGCCGGAGCACCCCATGACAAGAAGACGGCGAGAGCCCTTGATGATTTCAGAGGCTTCTTTAGTGTCATTGACGATGATCATCCTCATCACCCCTGCATAGCAGTTCTTAGAAAATCGCTATTGCAACCCTGCTGGGTGGATTGCTATTAAATTAGAAGATTGTTTGCAGCCATGAGATGCAACCGAGCCAAGATGATCATTTTTTGGCGCGGTTTCGTGTCTGGCGCATTTTTCAACCATAAACAGGACCTAGGGTCCAGCCGAGAGATACGATGGACGACTTTGCCAACATCATCAACCTTCTCGAATCCGCCAAGCAACTCGCCTCGATGAATAGTATGCCGGTATTGGCTTACCTTATCGATGTAGCAAAGTGTGAAGCACGAGAGAACAAGCCGGTTCTGCGCAAGCGCAAGCGTGGCGAATCGACGGTGAAGCAGGAGACCGAGGCCTGACCTACTGTTCAGTCCTTCATGCTTCATGCTAGAAAGTGGCCGCGAGGCCACTTTTTTTGTTTGAGGGAAGGAGAACGCCATGCAAGCCGCATCTGTCGATCTTCGTTCCTATTCAAAGGAATGGCCGGAGGAACGCCATGCCTTTGTCCAGATCGTCGTGCCACTGCAAGGCAGCATGGACATTGAGGTTGGCGGGTTGCAGCAGCGCCTCTCGACCTCCAAGGCCGTCCTGATTACCGGCAATATCAAGCACAGTATCGTCACATCGGACAACAACCGCTCCCTGATCGTCGATCTCGACGAGCGATACGTCCCAGAGGCGACGCTGGAGAGATTCTGCAACAGGCCGTTCATCGACCTCACCAATCGATCGTCTTCTATCGCGCGCCATATGCGACGATCCATCCACGATGGCGAACATGACGCATCCTCAACGAGGCTGTGGGCAGAGCTTCTGGTCGGAAGCTTCACGGACGAAGGGGCCGACGTCGCATCTCGACTGATGACGCTCAAAGCATTGATCGAGATCGATCCATTTCAACCTTGGGTGGTGGAGCGCATGGCGTCCGAGGTGGAGATCAGCACCAGCCGTCTGCACGCCCTGTTTCTCGATTACTTTGATGCCACGCCGCATGCCCTGCTCGCCGATGTCCGAATGAAGAAAATCTGCGCGCTTCTTTCAGGCTCGTCCTTGCCGATTGCAGAGATTGCAACACGGGCGGGCTTCTCCGATCAGACGGCCTTGACGCGCGCCATGAAGAAGTCGCTCGGCACCACGCCTGCCGCCTATCGGCGCAACGCCATTTCCTGAACCGTAAGAGTTTATGTCAAGACAGGCATTTCCTGCGCATGGCACATAGAGCGCCGCGCGGCCTATTGGCCGTGCCGAGGACGCTCTATCTTTTTGAATCTACGCATCGTGCTTTTCCGAAAATCGATGCCGATTTTCGGGCCGATGCTGTAGCCCGCCATAGACGCAAGGACATGACATGAACAAGACCGGGTTGGGGCTATTTTACGGAATGCTGGCGGGCGCGCTGTGGGGCGGGATTTTTCTTGCACCGAAGCTCATCCCGGCAGGCTTCACACCGTTGCAACTCTCCACTGCCCGCTATCTGACCTTTGGCGTTATCGCGCTTATGCTGATAGCGCCGAAGATCAAACGTGTCTCGGCGCAGTTCGGCCGTGCAGAGTGGATAGCCCTCCTGTGGCTTAGCCTTGTTGGCAACCTGCTCTACTATGTGTTCATCTCGACCGCCGTTCAATTGAGTGGGGTCGCCTTCACCTCCATCATCATCGGCTTTCTGCCGGTCGCCGTCACCATCATCGGCAGCATGGACCATGGCGCCGTCTCGTTGAAGCGGCTCTGGCCATCCCTCTTCTTCGGCGCCGTCGGTATCATTGGCATCTCATGGCAGTCGCTGATGCATGACGGGACACCAATGGATGCTCGCAAGCTCATAGGGCTTACAGCTGCGATCGGCGCGCTGGCATCGTGGACGGCGTTCGCGGTCGGCAACGCGCGCTGGCTCGTTCGCTTGCATGCTGTCAGTGCGGATGAATGGAACCTGATGACCGGTGTCGTCACCGGCGGCATCGCGCTTGTTCTTGCTGTCCCCGCTTTCGCCTTTGGCGGTGTTGCCCATCCGGCTTCGGACTGGATGCAGTTTACGATGGTTGCCGTCGGTCTTGGCATTTCGGCATCGATTTTCGGCAACGCGCTTTGGAACCGCATGAGCCGGCTCCTGCCACTTACGATGGTAGGGCAGATGATCCTATTCGAAACGCTGTTTGCCCTGCTCTATGGCTTCCTATGGGAAGGCCGTGGACCGACGCTGATCGAAAGCGTCGCGATCGTCTCCGTCGTTCTCAGCGTCTTGCTGTGCATGCAGGCGCATCGGCCGCGTAAGGTGCATGGTTGAGGGCACAGCCCTCACCCAGTTCAAACTGTCACGCAATCAGGCCAGCGCCGAACTGTGCTTCATAAAGCCGGCTGTATGGTCCTCGTGCGGCAAGAAGCTCCTGATGGTTTCCGCTTTCGACGATGCCGTTGGCATCGACTACGACAATGCGCGACGCATCTCTGATGGTTGCCAGACGATGGGCGATGATGAGCGTTGTGCGGCCTTCGGCAAGTTCACCAAGCGATTGCTGAATGGCGCGTTCGGTTTCGGTATCGAGTGCGGATGTCGCCTCATCGAGAATGAGGATTGGCGGGTTTTTCAGGAACATGCGGGCAATCGCGAGACGCTGCTTCTGGCCGCCGGAGAGCTTGACGCCACGCTCGCCAATCACCGTCTCCATGCCGTCTGGCATGGCTTCGATGACCTGATCGAGCCGCGCGCGCCGCGCAGCAATCCAGATATCCTCATCGCTTGCGCCAAGCCGTCCGTACTCGATGTTCTCGCGCACGGTGCCGCCGAACATGAAAACGTCCTGTTGCACGATGCCGATCTGACTACGCAGCGATGCCAGCGTCATGTTGCGAATATCGATGCCGTCGATGGTAATGGCGCCGTCCGTGACCTCGTAGAAACGCGGCAACAGCGAGCAAAGGGTCGTCTTTCCGGCACCCGAAGGCCCGACGAAGGCGACGGTTTCGCCGGCATCAATCGTCAGATCAATGTTGGACAAGACGCGCTTGCCATCGGCATAGCCGAAACTGACGTTCGTGTAGGCGATGTCTCCACGAAGAGACGGAGCAGTGATCGCATCCGGCGCGTCGGCGATATCCGGCTCGGTATCGATCAACTCGGTAAAACGACGGAACCCGGCGATGCCCTTGGGGTAGGTTTCGATCACGGAATTGATCTTCTCGATCGGGCGGAAGAAGACGTTGACCAGCAAGAGGAAGCTGACGAAGCCACCATTGGTCAGACCGCCGTGCAGGACGAGCCACGCGCCGCAGATCATGATGACCATCTGCGTCAGGCGCATGCTCATATAGCTCAGCGAGGTGCTGGCGGTCATGATCTTGTAGGCGTCGAGCTTGGTGCGGCGATAGCGCTGATTGTCCTTTTCGAACAAAGCGCGTTCGTGATCCTCATTGGCGAAAGCCTGGACCACCCGCATGCCGCCGACATTCTCCTCGATGCGGGCATTGAAGGCGCCGACGCGATTGTAGAGCGAGCGGAAATTGTTGGTCATGCGCGTGCCATACCGGCTGGTGACCCAGGCCGTCAGCGGCACAATCACAGCTGTGATCAGCGCGAGAGGCACATTGACCCAAAGCATCAGCAGGAAAGCGCCGATGAAGGTCATAATCGCGATGAAAAGATCTTCCGGTCCGTGATGCGCAACCTCACCGATCTCCTCCAGATCCTTTGTCAGGCGGCCGACAAGATGGCCGGTCTTCTGATTATCGAAGAAGCGGAAGGAGAGTTTCTGCAAATGGTCGAAAGCGGCACGGCGCATATCGGTTTCGATATTGATGCCCAGCATGTGTCCCCAGTAGGTGACGGTCGCCATCAGGGCGGTATTGAAGACATAGATCACCAGCAGGCCGAAGGATGCGGCCATAATGACCGGCCAGTTCGATGACGGCAGAAGAACATCGACAAGAAGCTTCACCGCCATGGGAAAACCGAGTTCGAGAAGACCCGAGAGCACGGCGCAGGAGAAGTCGAGAATGAAGAGCCCCCGATATGGGCGGTAGTAAGCAAAGAATCGGCGCAGCATGATCAATAGCCCAGAACGGAGCAGGAAACCTCAGAGGTTGTAAAAGTGCCTGTTCATTCTCACATTCATGTCAGAAGTCCAAGCTTGTTGCTCAATTTTTACCAAATTCGTTCAATATGTTTTGCGACAACATAAAAGCGAAATAACGGGGGAATAGATTGCACCCCATATCTCACCTGTGACAGTGTGACCCGCTGCTCCGGGAATGCGAAAGAGACTAGAGTGAATAAAGCCGACAATCATCATCCGGATGGAGAACCCCGGTGGCTGGGTGCTGCGACCCACGCCCGCATTGCCTTGGTCCCCTCTATTTCGGCGGCGCGCTGGCTTCTGCTTTTGATTGTCGCAGCCGGGATCTACTTCTTCTACGGCTTTCTCGTTCCTGTTCTTGCCGCTCTCGTCATCGGCTTTGCAAGTTGGCCGATCTATCGGCGCCTGCTGACCCGTGTGGGCGGCAACAATACGATCGGGGCGACGGTCGCAATCCTGCTGATTATCACCTTCCTGATTGTTCCGATCGTGATTGCTGCGTCCTATACGGCCGGTGAGATTCGCGAATGGTTCGGCTGGGCCGTCGAGGTCAACAAGACGGGCGCGCCCGTTCCACAATGGATCGCAGCGCTTCCAGGTGTCGGCGTCTGGATGAGCGAACAGTGGACACGCTATGTCGGAACCCCTGGCGCCATCGGCGAAGTGATCCAGCTCGTCAGCGGCGCCAATATCGGCAACATCTATCGCGCGATCGTGGCGGCAGGTAACGGAGCATTCCACCTTGTCCTGACGCTGCTCTTCATGCTGATCGCGCTGTTTTTTGTCTATCGCAACGGTGTGGGCTTTGCCCGCCAGGTTGATCTCGTCGGCGAACGCATCCTGCCAAACCGCTGGGAGCGCATCTCGCGCGTCGTTCCTGCGACGATCAGCTCCACCGTGACAGGCATGACGCTGATCGCTATCGGCGAAGGCATCATTCTCGGTATCGCCTACTGGATCGCCGGCGTCCCCTCCCCGGTGACGCTTGGTGTGTTGACGGGCGTCATGGCGCTCATCCCAGGCGGTGCGCCGCTTTCCTTCACGCTGGTCTCGCTCTACCTCCTCGCAAGCGGCTCGCCCGCGGCTGGTATCGGCCTCTTCATCTGGGGCTCGGTCGAGCTCTTCATCGTCGACAAGACGATCCGTCCGCGCCTTGTTGGCGGCCCTATCAAGCTTCCTTTCCTGCCAACCTTCTTCGGCCTTGTCGGCGGCGTGAAGACCATGGGTTTCCTCGGCCTCTTCATCGGTCCCGTGCTGATGGCGCTGCTGGTTGCCGTCTGGCGCGAATGGGTGCGCGAAGCCGAAATATCGGCAGGCGAACCCGTGATCGTCCATGACGTTCTTGAGGAGGAGATAGAGCTGGTGGAGGAACCTCCAAGGCCGCGAAAGGCCGTCAGCTCCGTTTAGGCACGCCGCTTAAAGACGAAGTTCCATGAACATGCTGAGCGGATCCGGCTTGTAAGGCGGGAATGGCTCGATCTCGACAAATCCGGCCGTGCGATAAAGGCCGATCGCCTCCGGCTGACTGATGCCGGTTTCGAGGCGAATGGCTGAAAGCTTTAGCGCCTGTGCGCGTTCAATCAGCGCCGCCATCATGCGTTTGCCGATCTGAAGGCCTCTCGCTTCGGGATCGACGAACATGCGCTTGATCTCCGCAGTGCCGTCTCCAGCCTCTACCAGCGCACAACAGCCGACAATGGCTCCGTCATTTCGCGCGACCAGGAATGAGACGGTGGGCTTTTCAAGCGCCTCGAGATCGACAAGGTGGTTGCTTTCGGCGGGATAGAGCGAGGCCATATAGGCATTCGACAAATCCATGAGGCGGGCGATTTCTGGCTGACGAGGTGATTCAGGATTGATTTCAACTGGCATGTTATTTCCATAAAAATTGGGCGGCTTCAGCCGCAATAAGACTGCAATCATATTGAATGACACGCTGAGTCAACCAGCTCTTTCGTCCGGAGAAAAGTGAAATGCGAACCGCGCTCGTCTTGATGACAATCCTTGGCTGCGACGACACGGCATCCGATTGCCGCTACATCGCGACAATGCAACAGCGGTGGACGAGCGTTGAACTCTGCGACGCCGAGTCGGAAAAGCAGCTCGGCCAATTCACCAATGTCTCCTATCCGGTTGTCGTTGCCGTGTGTCAGATGCCGGACGCCCCCGTCGAGCAGGCAACGACCGGGCAGGACGCTCCAAAGCAAACGCCGCAAACCGAGGAGCAGGAGGAGGAAAACCTTGCGCAGCGGGCGATTGGCCGCGTACGAAAAATCCTTCCCTCGACGGAAGGTGTAAGGGAGGTTTTGGGCAAACCGGTGCGCATGGTCGAAGACAGCTATTCCTGGATTGCCAGACGCCTATCCAAATAAGGCTTGCCACGCGGCCGTTGGACGACAGCATGTCATGCAAACGCGTGGAGCGGTTTTGCGATAACCACATGTGATAAACCAAGGGCATAAAGCGTATGAGCGAATCTGAAAGATCGCAACACGCTTTATGCGTCATAGCTGTCTGTTCCGAAGATCAGGCGGCCTCGGCGATCAGTTCCTCGGCGAAGGAGCGTGCTCTCTGACGTTGATCGACGATCAGAAGCTTTTCAATCATCGACATCATCTCGTAGACGCTTGGATCGCTCTCAGTATTGGAGAACGTATCCAGGAGCCTTTCGGCAACCCGCTGGACCGCTCCGCCATAGGGCATCTCGGCCGCCTGGCGCCACAGACGGGTCGCCTCGATAAAAACCTCAAGGGCGCGGCCGGACAGACCGGTCGACTGATAGAGCGCCTTGACCGCATGGTTTCTGCCTGTCGCAAGGATTGATCGGACACGTCGCTCCTCAAGCCCGGAGAGGTTGGACATGGCCTCGGAGAAGAAGTCGAGCTTTCCGGTGCAAAGAAGCTGCAGAAGAAAGGAAGGCGTCAGCTGTCGGTGCTGGCGCAGATGCTCGACCAGATATGATCTTTCCTGACCGGACGCCTCGCCGGCAATGAGCGTAACAGCTGCGTCCGATGCATCCTGAACGATCTGGCGGGCGCGTGCCACGGTGATGACCTGACCCACGATTCCAGCAGAGGCCAGCGCCTCTCCAACCAGAAGGACGAGGGTGTGGCGCACATCGGCGGGGAGATCGTTGCGATCCAGTAGGAGATTGCGGATTTCGGACTCTTCTCCGAAACGCTCAGAGACACGCCGCAGTGTGAAGGGTGTGATCTGGGCTGATAGGTTTTCCAGCATGATCATCACTTCACATTCGCTGCCGATTTCCGCCATAGCGGCGCAAACGCCAGCGCTCAGATCAGCACGTGCCGCAATCAGCGCTCTTGTGGTCGACGATCCTCGGCCGATCAGATCCACAAGATCCGATTCCCGAAGCACGGGGGAGTTGATGATCACCGGACAGGCAATCTCGGCCTGGTCTTCAGCCAGTGCGATAATGATAGGACGAGGAGCATCCTCAGAGCAGGCAAGCGCGTCTGCAAGCGCCTGACGGACTTTGGGAGATGGATCGTCCAGAAGGTACGACATCGCCATATAGGCGCCTGCCTGTTTGTCTTTGGGCAAGGATGAGGTGACGTAGGCTGCCCCCAAGGCCTTCGCAGCCTTGGCTCTATCGCCAGCACGCGCCTTATCCGTCCAGCTGAGAAATGCCTCTACGACCACCCTGCACCCCAAGAAATGTTCTTATGACCCCGCGGAGGTTATCGCGACTCGCTACCGAGCCGGTGATCACCTCCCATGGGTGAAACCTAGGGGGAAAAGGTTTACGATTGGTTCACCATGCTCCTTAACCATGGCGTAAATGGAGGCTATCAGGCCTTCGGGCGGGCCAGCTGGAAGACATCCGCGCCACCGTCGGCGTAGTCCATATAGCCCATCCGGGCGACGGGCCGCGCAAGGCCCATATCGATGCGACCATCGCGGATGATCGATTCATCGATATGAATGCCCATCACCTGCCCGAAGACCACCCAGGAGTCGGCCGCCTTGCCTTCGATATCCTGCGGCTGCACGATCTGCGTGACGCGGCACTCCAGCGCGGCAAGAGCCTCCGCCACATAGGGCGCATCGACCACCTCGCCCGCACGTGCGGTCAGGCCAGCCAGTGCGAACTCGTTGACGGCGTAATCGACAGGTGCCGACGAGGCATTCATCCGGTCCACGAGATGGCGGCTGACCAGGCTTGCGGTGAAGACACCGCTTTCGCGAACATTGCGCAGGCTGTCCTTCTGTCCGCTCGATGAGAACATCACCAGTTTGGGCTTGTCCGCGATGGCGTTGAAGAAAGAATAAGGGGCAAGGTTCAGCGTTCCATCGCTTCCCTTGGAACCGATCCAGCCGATGGGTCGCGGCGCGACGATCGCCTTGAAGGGATCGTGCGCCATGCCATGCTGGTTCGTGTCTGTGGTGTAGAACATCACGCTTCACCGACCCAGGTCACAACCTCGGCCAGTTCCGGGCGCGGACGCTCGACAGGCGGGAACGTCGTCGATCCGATATAGATAAACCCAGCCACCTTCTCTCCATCCTTCACGCCCAACTCAGGCAGAAACTCAGGATCGTAGGACACCCATTCCGTCAGCCAGTTGGCGGCATAACCAAGCGCGTTCGATGCCATCAGCAAGTTGAGGCATACGGCGCCTGCCGACATCACCTGTTCCCATTCGGGGATTTTCACGTGAGGACCAGCCTTGCTGACCACGGCGATGACGACCGGTGCTCTGGTGAAGCGGGCTCTTTCCACCGATTGGAAGTCGGCGCTCAAGTCAGGGTTCTTTTTCAGCGCGAGTGCCACTGCGGCTTCGCCCAATCTCACCCTTTCTTCGCCTCGGATAACGATGAAGCGCCAGGGTGCAATCTTGCCATGGTCTGGAACGCGGACCGTCAGGCGAAGAAGCTCCTCGAGCTCCTCACGGCTCGGACCCGGCTCCGTCAATTGCGGCGCGGGGGTCGAGCGTCGTACATTCAGATAGTCGATGAGCTTGATGTCAGTTGTCATGGTCGCACCGTTCCATTCGCATGCAATGTAAAGACAGGCCTTGAAATAGCCTTGCGGTTCGGATTGAAGTGGTCCCACAAAAACAAGAAGTCAATCCGGTCGAGAGAAATGACGTTTACCAAAATCGGAGCAGGTCTGTGCATCGCGCTCGTCTCGGCTAGCGCGCTACCCGGTATTGCCGTCTCGCAGGATGCCTTCAAGGAATTCAAGCAGCTTGGCGGAACGCCTAAAATGCCAAAGCTGAACGCTTTCTCCGTTCCCTCGCCTAGCGAGCCGGAGCCGGCCAAATCCCGTGATATCGTGCTGGAAGCAAAGCTGACCCAGCAGGGCGAGCCGATGATGGAGGGGCTTGCCTGGCGGGTCTTCAGCCCTATTCCGGGCGCCGATGGCAAGCTGCCGATGCTGGCGAGTTCCGAAGGCGGTTCAGCCGAGTTTCACCTTGAGCCGGGAGATTACTTCGTCAACGTCGCCTTCGGTCGCGCCGGTGTCACCAAGAAGCTCAGCGTTCCCGAAACCGGTAAGATCGACAAGCAGGTCCTCATTCTCGATGCTGGCGGCTTCGTCCTCAATGCCGTTGCCGGCAACGACAAAACCATTTCCGCCAATCAGTTGAAGTTTTCCATCTACGCCTCTGAAGCCTCCGAAAACGGAGAGCGGAAGCTGGTGATGACCGATGTGAAGCCGAACACCATCGTCCGTCTCAATGCCGGAACCTACCATGTCGTATCGGAATACGGGTCAGTCAACGCGGTGGTGCGCGCCGATATTCAGGTGGAAGCTGGCAAGCTGACGGAAGCAACGCTGCAGCACCATGCGGCACAAGTGACGCTGAAACTCGTCTCCGAACATGGCGGCGAAGCCATTGCCGATACGGCTTGGTCTGTGTTGACGGGCGCCGGCGACGTGGTGAATGAAAGCGTCAGCGCCTTTTCCACCATGGTGCTGGCCGACGGCGAGTATACCGCGATCGCCCGTAACAAGGACAAGGTGTACCAGCGCAATTTCAGGGTGAAGGCTGGACAGGATTCCGATGTCGAAGTGCTGATGAAGGACCAGGCACCGGAAGACGCGACGGGCGATTTCGAATAGCCGATTCCCCACAGATCCGCGCCGCTGCGGACGTCCCTAACAAGCCCCACAGCAGCATCTCATGAAAACGGCGCCCGAAGGCGCCGTTTTTTTTAGGATCAAGCAAGCTTGGCTTTCGCCTTTGCAGCGCGCTTGCGCTTGACGTCGGGCGGCATGGCCTCGTCGACCAGATTGGCAATCGCCTCATCCAGAGCAAACGAGGTCTGGGCCTGGGAACCGAGGCGGCGGATGTTAACCGTGCGTTCTTCGGCTTCCTTCTTGCCGCAGACGACGATGACCGGAACCTTGGTGACCGAGTGCTCGCGGATCTTGTAGTTGATCTTCTCGTTGCGGAAATCGGTTTCCACCGAGAGACCGGCTTCTCGAAGTGCCTCGGCAACTTCACGACCATAATCGTCCGCGTCCGAGGTGATCGTGGCGACGACAACCTGAAGCGGCGCGAACCACAGCGGCATGTGGCCAGCGAAGTTCTCGATCAGAATGCCAAGGAAGCGTTCCATCGAACCACAGATCGCACGGTGGATCATCACCGGCTGACGCTTTTCAGACGCCTGGTCGATATAGAAGGCACCGAAACGTTCCGGCAGATTGAAGTCCACCTGGGTGGTCCCACACTGCCATTCGCGGCCGATCGCATCCTTCAGGGTGTATTCGAACTTTGGACCATAGAAGGCGCCCTCGCCCGGCAGAATGCCGGTCTTGATGCGCCCGCCGGATTGCTCCTCGATGGTCTTCAAGACCTCGGTCATTACGCTCTCGGCGCGATCCCAAAGGTCGTCCGAACCAACGCGTTTTTCAGGACGCGTGGACAGCTTGACCACGATCTCATCGAAGCCGAAATCCTGATAGACCGACAGGATCAGATCGTTGATGCGCAGGCATTCCGCTGCCATCTGCTCTTCGGTACAAAAGACGTGGGCGTCATCCTGGGTAAAGCCACGAACGCGCATCAGGCCGTGCAGAGCACCCGACGCTTCATAGCGGTGGACAGTACCGAACTCTGCAAGGCGAACAGGCAGTTCTCGGTAAGACTTCAACCCATGCTTGAAGATCTGAACGTGACCAGGGCAGTTCATCGGTTTCAGGGCGAAGACGCGATTGTCCGCTTCCTTGTCCTCCGGATGAGTGAAGGCATAGGCGGATTTTACCGCGAACATGTTTTCCTGGTACCAGCCCCAGTGACCGGAGGTCTCCCACAGCGAAGCATCCAGAACCTGCGGTGCGTTCACTTCCTGATAGGTGCCTTCCAGATGGCGGCGCATATAGGCGGTCAGCGTCTGGAACATGCGCCAGCCCTTGCCGTGCCAGAACACCACGCCCGGACCTTCTTCCTGGAAATGGAACAGGTCCATCTCGCGGCCAAGGCGGCGGTGGTCGCGCTTCTCGGCTTCCGCCAGGATGTGCAGATACTGATCCAGCTGTTCCTGCGTGGCCCAGGCCGTGCCGTAGATGCGCGTTAGCATGGGGTTATTGCTATCACCACGCCAATATGCACCGGCAACCTTCATCAGCTTGAAGGCCGTACCGATCTGCCCCGTATTGGCCATGTGCGGGCCGCGGCAAAGGTCGAACCAGTCACCCTGATAATAGATCTTGAGATCCTGGCCTTCAGGAATCGCATCGACGAGCTCGACCTTGTAGTTCTCGCCCTTGGCGGCAAAGACTTGCTTGGCCTTCTCTCGCGACCAGATTTCGCGCGTAAAGGGCTTCGAGCGGCCGATGATCTCTTTCATCTTCTTTTCGATCTTCGGCAGATCGTCCGGGGTGAAAGGCTCGTTCTTGGCGAAGTCGTAATAGAAACCGTTTTCGATAACGGGGCCAATCGTCACCTGGGTGCCGGGCCACAGTTCCTGCACGGCTTCGGCCATCACGTGGGCGGCATCGTGGCGGATAAGCTCAAGCGCACGCTTGTCATCACGGGTGACGATCTCGATTGCGCCATTGGCAATCGTGTCGGAAAGGTCGCGCAATTGACCGTCCAGCGCGATGGCGACGGCCTTCTTTGCAAGCGACTTGGAAATGGATTCGGCAACATCACGTCCGGTCGTACCCGCGGGATACTGACGAACGGAGCCATCTGGAAATGTAAGGGAAACGGCGTCTGACACTTTGAATTCTCCTGTCCAGTCCCGCCAACGAATGCGGGTGGGGTAACGGTCAGCCGAAAGGACTGACAATGCAGCGCGTGGATACTGAAATTTGCCTGTTCAGTAAAGTCTATTCAATTTCGGTCGAAAAACCCCAGAAGGAGAGTGCATCCGGTGAAACGGATTTGAGAAAGCTCTTCAACTTCTCCTCGTCCATGTGGAGACGCAACGCTTCCGTCACATCTTGGATAGCCGTGTCTGGTGAAAGATTATGGTCTCGCCTGAACGACATGACCTCCTCTTGCATCTTGGGCCTTGTGGCGAAAGCAACGACGGGCTCATCCATCGTCCAGTCAGCGACGAAAAGCGCTCGCACGCCTGCTTTCAGCAGCCCGGCGAACGCCAGGCTTTGATCCGCCGTCAGACGCCGCCGGAAAACACGAAGCACCGCCTCAAGCGTCGTGAAGGCACGGTGTGTCGTGCTGACCATGGCTCTGTCGCGAACATCAACAAGGACAGCTTCAAAATCTCGCGATGCCTGAATGTATTCCTGGGGTACCGTCATAAACCAGCGTCACCCTTTGTGCTTTCCGACAGTCCAGAGTTTCCAGAGCTGCCAGGAGCGGACCGATCGGAGACTTTCTGGCACGCCATCATATCCGCTCGTTCCACCCGGTCCGCAACGTGCGACGCGAAACAGGCTCAGCCAACCGCCAGACCACAGGCCGTGGCGGCCAATCGCTTCATATCCATATTCTGAACACGTCGGAATATGACGGCAAGAATTCCCGATAAAGCCGGAAAGCGTCAGTTGATAGAGCCGAACAAGGCCCATGCCGAGTAGCCTGCCCGGGGTCTTTCTAAACGGGCCAGCCCAATTGCGGGAGCGGCTTACAGGCTTGTCCGATTTATGATGACAACCGGGTTGTCCGCACATGAGATCAACTCGCTGCGGACAGAGGCTGCTTCGCCTCCAACTGATCCAGGCAATCACAGACCGCCTCGAAGGTAAGCAGAGTGGAGGCGTGGCGTGCCTTGTAATCCTTGACAGGCTTTAGCACCCGCATATCCTCGAAACGTCCCTCAGGCCCCTCGCCGTTCGCCGTCAGCATGTCGATCATGTCCTGGCGAGCCTTGCGGATTTCTGCCCAGCTGGCACCCACCACATGATGCGCCATGATCGAGGAGGATGCCTGACCGAGCGCACATGCGCGCACTTCATGCGAGAAGTCGCAGACCTTGTCGCCATCCATCTTGATGTAGACCTTGACCTTGGAGCCGCACAGCTTGGAGTGCTTCTCCGCTTGCGCATCGGCATCTGCCATGCCGCCAGCGAGCGGAATATTGCCGGCGAATTCCAGGATGCGGTTATTATAGATGTCGTCCATGGTCGATATTCCAGGTAAAGGCGCGGGCGGAAGGTTATAGAGATGTCATCATTTTCTAAACGATGTGTCGCTCTGGGAAAAGCTTTCCTGCATTTGGCCACCGTAATATGTTAACTCATTAACCGTACATCAAGGTTTGATAAAATAATGGAGGCGAGACGCGCAAACTCTTGCCAAAATTCAGAAAAACAACCAGATAGCAGCAACGTGGCGCGCAAGCGTCGTTGCAGGGCGTGTTCAGGTGTGGCCTTGAACCATACCGGGAGATAAAAAATGGATGCAATCGTGAAGAATTTTCCTGGCGCAGGCGCGACGGACGATGTGACAAAGGCACGGCCAACGCAGGCTGAAGCCGAGGATGCCGTGCGCGTCCTTCTGAGTTGGGCTGGCGACGATCCAACCCGTGAAGGTCTGCTCGATACGCCGAAGCGCGTGGCCAAAGCCTATCGTGAACTCTTCTCCGGCTATGACCTTGATGCAAAGGACGTCCTCGGCACCTTCTTCGAAGAGGTCGGCGGCTATGACGACATCATTCTCGTGCGCGATATTCCGTTCTTCTCCCATTGCGAACACCATATGGTGCCGATCATCGGCAAGGCGCATGTTGCCTATCTGCCGAATGGACGCGTTCTCGGCCTGTCCAAGATCGCGCGCGTCGTCGAGATCTTCGGTCGTCGCCTGCAGACCCAGGAAACGATGACGGCGCAGATCGCCTCCGCTATCGAAACCACGTTGAAGCCACGCGGCGTTGCCGTGATGATCGACGCCGAACATATGTGCATGTCCATGCGCGGTGTGCAAAAGCAGGGCTCAACGACGTTGACGACGAGCTTCACCGGCGCGTTCAAGAAGGACCCTGCCGAGCAGGCCCGCTTCATGTCCATGGTGCGCAGCCGCTGAACCGGCTGCCTCCCTCTCACCCAGGGGATCTCATGTCCGCCATTTTCCCGGTCGCGCCATCCGACAAGACGGCGCTGGAAGCATCTGGACCGTTTACGCCGAAGTTCGACGCGAACGGTCTCGTGACTGCAGTCGTCACCGACATCAAGGACGGTGAATTGCTGATGGTGGCGCATATGAATGCGGAGGCGCTGAAGCTTACGCTGGAAACGGGCATTGCCCACTACTACAGCCGCTCGCGAGACAAGATCTGGAAGAAGGGAGAAACCTCAGGCAATCTCCAAACGGTTCGTGAGTTTCGCACCGATTGCGACCAGGATGCCGTGTGGCTCAAAGTCTCCGTCGCCGGACATGATGCCACCTGCCACACCGGCCGCCGTTCTTGCTTCTATCGCACCGTGACGATGGAAGACGGCAAAGCGGTTAATACCATCACCGACGACACGCGGCATTTCGACCCCGAAACCACCTATGGCTCACCCTCTTCGCCTTGATGAGGAGCTCAATCTTTTCGATTTCTTTGCCTTTTGCTACGATCATGCGACGAAGCCTTGAGGAGACTCAAGGGTCTCGGGAGATGCAAGTGGGAGACGTCGAATGCTTGGATGGGGAATGAACCGCGATAATCCATCGTCCGCGACGACACTCGGCACCCTGGAAAAAATCGCGCCCGCACCCAAACCGCAGCTCCCACCGAACCGCATCGCTCTGGCGCTTGGCGGAGGTGCGGCTCGAGGCTGGGCGCATATTGGCGTCCTAAGGGCGCTTGACGAAGCCGGAGTGAAGATCGGCATGATTGCCGGAACGTCGATCGGCGCTCTCGTCGGCGGCTGCTATCTCGCAGGCAAGCTCAACGAGCTGGAAGAATTTGCCCGCTCGCTGACGATGCGCCGCATTGCCGGACTTTTGGACCTGACGATTGGCGGTAGCGGCCTGTTCGGCGGCATGCGTCTAACAAAGCGCATGCAGGAGCATCTTGAAGGTCTCAACATAGAAGATCTCGAGCATCCGTTCATCGCGGTTGCGACCGAACTGCGCACCGGCCACGAGGTTTGGGTTCACCAGGGCAATCTGATCACGGCGCTTCGCTCGTCCTATGCCCTGCCCGGCATTTTCGAACCCGTGCGCTGCAACGGCAGGACGCTGATCGATGGGGCTCTTGTCAATCCGGTGCCGGTGTCTGTCTGCCGCGCCTATGAGCAGGCTCTGGTCGTTGCGGTAAACCTCAACTACGATATTTTCGGCCGCTCGGCCGTGGTCAAGCACGGCGCGGGTGCCGGCAGCAAGAGCGAAGCCGAAACGCCGATCAAGGCCACATCGCGAATGGGGCTGCCAGGCGTGATGGTTCAGGCCTTCAACATCATTCAGGACCGCATTTCGCGCGCAAGACTGGCGGGCGATCCGCCGGATCTGACACTGCATCCGCGCATCAGCCATATCGGCCTCTCGGAATTTCACCGGGCGGCCGAGGCGATCGACCAGGGCTATGAGGAAACACGGTCTAGAATTCCGGAATTGAAGCGCATGCAGCAGGTATTTCAACCCTGATAACGTGAAGGCAGGCTGGATGCCTGCCCTCGCTCTACCTGCTCAAGACGGACGACCGATCAGCCAGCAATATAGGCCTTGATGTGCTCGGCTTCCGTCTCGATCTCGCTGATGCGGGCCTTGACCACATCACCGATGGAAATGATACCCGCCAAACGCCCATTGGTCTCTACCGGCAAATGACGGAACCTGCCGCCAGTCATGATCTCCATGAGGTCGTCCGTGGTGGTTTCCTCGTTGCAGCGGGTCACACTCTTGGTCATCACGTCGGAGACCCTGGTCTCCAAGGCTGCGGAGCCTTTGGCGGCCACGGCACGCACGAGATCGCGCTCTGTAAAGATGCCCAGGACTGCGTCCATATGGTCGGTCACGACAACGGCACCAATCCGATGCTCGTAGAGCGTCACGGCAGCATCGGCAATCGACATACCTGGATCGACCGTTACGACCTCCCTACCCTTGATATCGAGAATTTCCTTTACAAAAATCGGCATGCGTACCTCCCTTATCCGTTGCAGCCCGGCTATCGCACCCAAGTCTCCTCCCTGAGAACGAAGCACCGTCTTCAAATTTTTGCGCTCCCTTGAAAGGGAAAGCAACAGGATTTGAGGTTCGATCAAACTTCAATCGATTGAGGCAGCATCGTCTCGCGAGGCGGCTTTGGGATCGAATAGGCCGAAGAAAAGGAAGCCGAAGAAGAAGCCGAAGATGTGAGCGTCCCACGCCACTTCCCCGCCGACATCACCGAATAGCGGGAAGCCCACGGCAATCAGCGCATTACCCGCAAGCCACGCGATCGTGAAGATCAAAACCGTTTTATTGGTCAGCGCCTGGACAATTCCCTGGCGCGGAAGAAGGTGGTCGAAGGAAGGATGATAACGCTGTCCGTGGGGCGGAAAGGCAAAGCGGCAAGCTGCACCCATCAGGGCTGAGACGACGCCGGACGCACCAATCAGAACCGTGATGCTGCTCCAATCAAGCGCCGCATGACCGAAAGCGGAAATCGCCGACGAAATTACCCAGAAGAGAATAAATCGTGTTGTGCCGAGGCGGCGCGCCACGGGCGCACCAAACGCCATCAGCCATAGCCCGTTGAACAGGATGTGCTCAACACCACCATGCAGGAAGGAATAGGTCACTGGCGTCCAGAGCCATTCCAGGCCCTGCTGCGCCAGGGCAATGGTGTAGCGCGCGGGGATGAAGCCGAAGGTGAAGAGGAAGGCTTCATAAGTCGTATCTGACATCAGGTAGGCTGAACCTATCTGGATGGCGATCATGAAGCCAAGGACAGCGACGATGATAAAGGGAAGGTTGAACACCGGTTGCTTCTGCGGCGGGGGGCGATCGTCTCGCGGTTCTTGCAATTCACCGCCGTCATGATGCGTCATTTCATTTCCATTTCATATCGTTCGACCCAGTTTCAGCCATATAGGAAGGGTCGACCAAATAAAAGCAGCCGCGAGATGCCAACACGGTCGATAAGGCTCTTTTTCAAAATCGTCGGACCCGCCAAGGAGACGATGAAAACGGGCATATTTTCCGCCTACAACAGTTTTGCTTCACAATGAGACAGTGGAGCAGAAGCTTTCGCTGATATCGCGTAATTCTCCTCAAATATTGCTGTACGACAAAACAGTCTGTTAACCCGCGCGTAGTAAATAGGGCTTGTCCTTTTCTTCATGCAACATAGCGCAGGCCATGTTTTCATCACATCTCGCACACGCCCACGTTTCGAAGTCAGTCGACACCGCCGAACCGCCGGTTACCGTCGGTCTTTCCGGACGTCTCATGTTGCCGACTGAAGATGAGTTTGACTGTACTGCCACAGAAATGACGGCGGAAAGTGCGCGGCTGACGTGCTTTGCCAGACCGAACCGAAATGACCGGATCATCATCTATCTGCAGCATATCGGTCGCGTCGAAGGCAAGGTCACGCATCTCACTGGCGACGGTTTTTCGATCGCTATTGCAGCGACAGAACGCAAGCGCGAGAAACTCGCCGCTCAACTGGCGTGGATTGCTAAGCGCCAGGCGCTCGGCCTGCCTGAGGACCGGCGGCATGATCGTCTCACTCCGCGCAACCCAAATGCCTCGCTTCTGCTGAATGACGGCAATACGGTCGGCTGCCGCATCATCGACCTTTCGCTCTCCGGTGCCGCTATCGAGATCGAACCTCGGCCAGCGCTTGGCACCACCGTCCGCCTCGGCAATATGGGTGGGCGCATCGTTCGCCATTTCATGGAAGGCGTTGCGATCGAGTTCGACAGTGTTCAGTCGAAGGACGCCCTGATCGAGTTTCTCTGACACTTTTTCACGATCGAATTTGAGGACCGGCAACGCTTCGCGTTTGCCGGTTTTTTCTTGCCTTTTGATCGTCAGTTTCCGCTGCAGATCTTGCGCATCAAGTGTGACAGGCTGTCACCATCTCGAGCGTACTCGTGAGTTTCGAGCCTTGTTTCCAACGATTTATCGGTCCAACTCCCTTCATGCTGCGTAAGCACGCTTTGCGAAAGACCTCCCAAAGGCTTGGATCAACCTGCTCCAAAGCGGGACTCCAAAGAAATTTCAGAAAAAAGCGCAGAAAAAGACGGTTGAAGTACGATTTTTTCTGCAATCAACACAGGAATTTTTGCCGCTTTCAGCCGTTTTGAGCGTGTTTTCGCCTCCAAAACAAAGTGAATGAATGGTTGAGTGTTGATCAACACTGGCTGAAATCAACGTGCCCGTTAACCCTGCTTCATCCACAGGGTGCCGGAATGTGGGCGGTTTGCAGCCTTCGGTCGACTGACGAGCTAATAAGATCGATAAAATTCTATTCAAATTCCATTCAAACACGAATCAAATAAGCTGTTGTTTTTGCTTAATTTAAGCTCGAATTTGAGCACGCTTTTTTGCGTGCGATCAAAGTGTCGCTGGCATTGTCCTCCTCACAACGGGGAGACAAGAAATGAAAAAACACAGCCGTTTGGGACTGATCATTGCTGCACTGGCAATTGGCGCATTCGCGCCGCAGGCAGAGGCCTCGCCAGGAGCAGCAATGCGCATCATCGGAAAGGCCAATCCTCCGATCGGGCATTATGAGTTCTGCCAGACCTACCAGAGCGAGTGCCAGCCAACCTCGGCCGATATGGGCCCGCTTCGGTTGACGGAAGAAACCTGGAAGACGATGCTGGACGTGAACTACACGGTCAACACCACGATCACGCCGGCGACCGATATGGAGATTTACGGCGTTGAAGAGCGCTGGGCGTATCCGACGACAGCAGGCGACTGTGAAGACTTCGTGCTCTTGAAGCGCAAGATGCTGATGAACAAAGGCATCTCCGCCTCCAACCTGTTGATCACCGTCGTGCTGCAGCCGAACGGCTCGGGCCATGCGGTGCTCACCGTCCGGACCGACCGCGGCGACTTTATTCTCGACAACCTCCGCAACAAGGTCATGGACTGGTCGGATACCGAATACACCTATCTCAAGCGCCAGGATTCGAACAATCCAGGCCGCTGGGTCAAGGTTCAGGATGGCCGCAACGTCAGCGCCGTCGCAGGGATCAAGAACTGATTGCTACGGACTGAGCGCCGGAACGCCTCCCCGCAGCCCGGCGCAGTTCAAGAAGCAGAAGTCGTGACGGCAAAGACGTTCGTCGCAGTGCTTCCAAGGTTTAGGCAGGTCGCTCTACCCCGTGTCGATCGTGCCGCAGAACCGGTTCCGTTGCCCCCGGAGCCGGTTTTTTCTATTTTGAAATGTGCTGGCGCTTAAGAACTTCGAAGGTCGCGCTAGAGAAGTCCGAGTTCCGCAAGTTCCCGTCGGAGATCGGAGGGCATGTCGTCCGCAAGGCCTGAGCCGCCCAGATCGCGCGGGGCCTCCTCATCTTTAAGATAACGCCAGCCCTGGAAGGGACGCTTTGGTGCAGGCGAAGTCTCGATGACTTCCGGTCCCAGAACCAGATCACACCGCGTGATGCCATCGCCACCGGTGAAGGAGCGAATATCGAGAAGCTTTTGACGCGCCTGTACCTGTCCCTTGATCACCCAATAGAGAGAGCCACCATCGAGCAACTCTTCAATGCGCTTCGGGATCATTCGAGTGGTGTGGACGCTGTGCGGTTCCAGGCCAGCCGCCATAGCGGTTAGCGAACGTTGGGATACCCATTCGCGCAAATCCTCGATGGAATCCGCGCCTACGCATAGCTTGATCAGATGTAGAGCCATGCCGCTATCAATGCCGTTTCGACGGACGCGTCAAGCGCCCGTCAAACAATCGCGCCGTCAAATATCAACATTCCACGACATTGACGGCGAGGCCACCGGTGGAGGTTTCCTTGTATTTCTCGCTCATGTCATTGCCGGTCTGGCGCATGGTTTCGATACAGGCGTCGAGCGGCACGAAATGTTCTCCATCCCCCTTCAACGCGAGCGAGGCAGCCGTCACGGCTTTCACCGCGCCAAGCGCGTTGCGTTCGATGCAGGGCACCTGCACGAGACCTGCAACCGGATCGCATGTCATGCCTAGATGGTGCTCAAGCGCGATCTCAGCAGCATTTTCCACCTGTGCGGGCGAGCCGCCCATCACCGCAGCAAGACCCGCCGCCGCCATGGCAGCCGCGGAGCCAACCTCCCCCTGACAGCCCACTTCTGCGCCGGAAATCGACGCATTATGCTTGATGATCCCGCCGATCGCCGCTGCCGTCAGCAGGAAGTCACGAACGTCGTCGACCGAGGCATCCTCGTGGAAGTGGCGGAAATAGCGAACGGTGGCGGGCACGACACCAGCCGCTCCATTGGTCGGAGCGGTCACGACACGACCGCCGACTGCGTTCTCTTCATTCACCGCCATGGCGTAAACGCTCAGCCAGTCATTGGCGAGAACCGGATTTAACCGGTTGCTGCGCCATTCGGCATTCAGTTTGTCGTGGATAGAGCGCGCGCGGCGGCGAACCTTGAGCCCGCCCGGCATGATGCCTTCGCCCTTCAGGCCGCGTTCGATACAGCCGTTCATGGCATCCCAGATCTGGTCAAGCCGGCTATTCAGCACGTCGCGGCTCATAACCGTCTCTTCATTGGCGCGCTTCATTTGGGCGATGGTGCGGCCAGAACGCGCGGCCATGTCCAGCATCTCTTTTGCGGTGGCAAAGGGATAAGGAACCTTGGGACCGCTATCGAGCGTCTTTCCGCGCTGGCGCATGGCGTCGAGTTCGGTGTCTGTGACAACGAAGCCGCCGCCGACAGAGTAATAGATGCGCTTCAAAAGCATCCTGCCCTGATTGTCATAGGCGGAGAAGGTCATGCCATTGGCGTGGCCGGGAAGCGGGTTCTTCTTGTCGAATACGAGATCTTCGTTCGGACGAAAGGCGTAGGACGGATGACCTGCCGGCTTCACAAGGCCCGTGCGCTCTACCTCAGCGATAATCCCGTCCATGGCATCCGGATCGACCTGATCCGGCTTCTCGCCCGTCAGGCCCAAGACAACAGCCTTGCCCGATCCATGGCCGATGCCCGTGAAGGCAAGCGAGCCGTGCAGGCTGACCTTGATGGCAGATACTGCTGCGCCTGAAGGCCTGGGCCAGTCATCCGACAGGATCAGTTCAAGAAAGCGGTTGGCAGCCGACATGGGTCCCATTGTGTGGGAGCTGGACGGTCCGATGCCGATTTTGAACACGTCGAAGACGGAAAGAAACATTCTGGGGTGCCCTATGTATAGACCTATTGGTGCGACTCTATCGGAAGCGCACGGCACGAGCCATATCAAAAAGCGGCCAAAACTGTGTCGGTAGCGCTGTGGCAACGACAGCATCGACGCGAAATCGGGACCGATTTCGGGAAAGCGCGATGCGTGGAGTCTAAAACGATGAAGCGTCCTCTGTGCGTCCAAAGGAACACACGGCGCTCAAGCGGTATCGCCAGACGAAAACAACGCGGCTCTTGGGAGAGGCCGCGCTGTTTTGCGAAAAAACTTTTTAAAAAGTGAGATGCTTACGGTGTACCAAAAAGATAGGTCAATGCGAGAAAAGCAGCGAAGCCTGCAAGTGCGCGTAACGTAACACCCCAGCAGGATTTCTGAGCGGTTTCTTCCATGATGACTCCAGCGTGTTCACTCTTCGGGCGGCTCTTGCAGCGCGTCCCGTGGCGCAACCATTTATTAAAAATGTATGACGAACGCAAATGCAAAAAGAGGCTAAACCAAGGCGAATCCTGTGACCTGCCATACGTCCAGCGCATAGGTATATGAAAAAACAAGCGCTTAAGAGACGATGGCCAGCGAGGTGCTGTCAGCTTTGTGACCTCAATTCGGACACGAGTGTAAATACTGCAAGACACGCCTTACTTTGGAAGCTGATCTGTCGTTGAAGAGGTGCTAGGCTTGGCGCACTGCACGAGGTCGCAAAGACCGCTTGAAAAGCATCTATCTCTGCACTACCGGAAGGACACTCAAGCAGAGCGGGGAATCATGCAGAGCGCGTCATCAGCCTTTCCAGACCGGGATACCGTGGCCTCGAAGATTTCGACGCTGAGCGCAGACGACCAGGCCTGGTTGCGACTTCTCTTAGAAAATCCACAGCAGGACGAAGCGCTGCTGGAAGGCCTTCTCGTCTTTTTAGACAGGGAATCTCAGTCGCGCTTTCTGAATGCTTTGAAGCTGGAAAAGTGCGGCAGATGGTTTGGTGACAATGCCCCTGCCCGCCTGCAGATCCGCCTTCACGAGGTCGCCAAGAGCAGCCAGCATCCCGCCTATAATGCGTTTAAGAGCGGGCTCGCCAAATCCGGCGGGCTTGAAAAAGCCTACCCCAAGTCACCTCTATAAGTCAGGTACCCGTTCCACGACAGCGATGATCGGGCCCATAGGGAAAAGACTATCGCGCCTGCCCGCTGCGGGGACGTCGACGCTTGAGATCGTGCCATCCAGATAGAGAGCGTTATCGGTCTTCAATCTGTCGCGGAACAGCGTGGCGAAATCATAGAAGCGCACAGGGTCTTCCGAGATGACGAAATGAACGATGCCGTCGGATGAGACGCCGACGCCGTTTCGGCGTTTGAAACTGTCGCTGTCGGCAAGGAAGCGCGGATGGAGTTTTCCATCGATGACGAGCATCGGGCCTGATTGCGTGGCAAGATCGGGTTTGAGATTGGCATTCAGGTAGGCGCTGGTTTCGCGCACGCCCGCTTTGCCGTCGGCAATGAAGAAAACGCCATTCGGCTGCATGTGGAAATTGCCCCAGCCCCCGGCAGTGCTGATCGGTGTCTTCTCAATCTTGTTGTCTATGTAGAGCCCGACTGGCGAGAGATCGTGGTGGTACATGCCGCCATTCATGGCGAAGACGATGAATTGATGCTGCCGCCACAGGGCCGACGACAATGCAGCAAAGCCGCCATAGGAGGCGCCCGTGACATCGTCACGGCTAAAAAGCCGGATATCGGCTTTGCTCGGGTCAAAGCTGCAAACCGTATAGGCCGCGCCGGCATGTTCCATTCTGAGACAGTAGGAAGGTAATTCACTACCGCGTGCTTGTGTTGCGAGAAGCAATGACAAAAAATATATTACAAAGCGGCGCATATTTTCCCTTGGCGGAAGTAAAGAATCATCGTTTCTATTGGGTGGGCGCCGGTGCGCCGCATAAGCAAGATTCAAAAGATCTGAGACGAGGCCACCTTCTTTCCAGACGGACTTTCCGCCTGAATTGAGGCCGCAGCAGTACAATCAAATAAGAAAATACGTTCCGTTTTATGATGAAGCGGTTGTCGATTGCGGGCGATGATACGGCTCGAACACAAGATCAGGGGTTCAGACAGTGCCAGTCATTACATTTGCAAATACCAAAGGCGGAGCGGGAAAAACGACGGCTGCCGTCATTATTGCCAGCGAGCTTGCCCGACTGGGACACCGCGTCACGTTGCTGGATGCGGATCCGCAACAGTGGACGTCCAGGTGGTACGGGCTGACGAAAGGCCAGAAAAACCTTTCCGTCATTTCGGACGTGAGCGATGAGACCATCGAAGGCCATATCAAGGGCTGCAAGAAGCGCGGCGGTTATGTTATCGTCGATCTTCCCGGCGGGCGGTCACCACTCATGGCGAAGGCCATTGGCTTTGCCAACCATGTGCTTATTCCTGTGCAGGGCTGCGCCATGGACGCTGTGGGCGGCGCCGAAGTTCTCGGTCTTCTGAAGGACCTTGCCGAGCGTTGCGACATCCATATTCCGCATTCGGTCATCCTGACGCGCATCAGCCCAATCATCACCACCCGCTCCATGCAGGCTGTGAAGTCGTTGCTGGCAGAGAAGATGGTGCACGTGATGGGAACGCCTTTGGTAGAACGCGCTGCCTATCGCGATATGTTCGTGACCGGCGGTGCTCCGCATATGATGGATCCCGAGCGCGTCAGCAACCTGGACAAGGCGTGTGAGAATGCTCAGGCGCTTGCTCTCGACGTCCTAAGCCTCGTTCCTGCAAAGACCGTTGCGGCCAAATCCGCCAAGGCTGCGGGTGCAAAGGCCGTCGCTCCGAAGCCGGCTAAGAAAGCGGCCTGAAGCAAGTCGCGCAAAAGTGCGACGCGGTTTTGCGATAACGACATGCGACAATGCAGGGATCGAAAGCGTGAGGAGCGAATCTGAAAGATCGCGACACGCTTGAAAAGCCAGCTTGGCACTTGCTGAAAACAGAAAAGCCGACGATTGCTCGTCGGCTTCATCATTTTCGTCAACCTACGGCACGCGGCGGTGCGATGATCGTGTCAACGGCGCGCTGCGCGGTCCACGCTGCGTCCTGCATCCTGCGTTGCATCCACGGCATTCGCTGTGTCACGGCCGACGCCGCGAATTGTGTTGCCGCAAGAGCTAAGGCTAGCGACCGTAACGAGAATGGCAGCAACGGTTGCGAGTGCACGTGTCGTCATATTTCAAAACTCCCCTTGAGCCTGCACCTGCAGGCGTGATCCGTGACGCACGAAAAACGCCGCAAACTTGCTCAGGTTCCACGCGTTTTCAAAAAAACGTGAGGGCGCAACCTATTTCACCCACGATCTGCACCGACCTGCGCGACATCGCGAAATGCATTGCGAATACTGTCTGCAACGGCCTGGATTGGACGGGACACTTTGTCGGTCATGATCAGGCGGATATCGAAACTGCCAAGCGGCGGCAGTCCCTCCTTCTCTCCAAGAATGACCATGTCGTTATGAACATAGGAGCGCGGAAGCGGCGCAATCGCCAGATCGGCTTCGATTGCCGCTCTTTGTGCCATCGTGTGACCGCTGAGATAGGCAACCCGGTACGGACGATTGCGCTTATCCAGCGCGTTGATCGCTTCTGACCGCCAAATGCAGCCATCCTCCCAGATCGAGATCGGCAATGGATCACGCAAATGCGCGGTGCCGCATTTCGCACCCGCCCAGACCAGCCGTTCCCGCATTAAGACTTCGCCGGTATCGCGCAAGGGATGGGACGCGCAATTGACCAGCGCCAGATCAAGTCGCTGCTCATCGATGCGCTTGTAGAGTTGCGAACTGGAGTCGATCGTGACGTCCACCATGATTGCAGGAAAGGCTTCTGCGAAGCGCTTGAGGATGCCGGGCAGCAATCCGCGCTGACCGAGATCATCTGGCGCACCCAGCTTCACGACGCCGGAGAGCTCCGGCATGACGAAGCGCGACACGGCCTCGTTCGACAGCGCGATCATTCGTCTGGCATAGGTCAGCAGGGTCTCGCCATGTGCGGTCAGCGTCACCGAACGTGCATCACGCAGGAAGAGCGTCGTCTTCAACTGCTCTTCGAGTTTCTTGATCTGCATGGACACTGCGGAGGGCGTTCGAAAAACCGCCTCGGCAGCCGTCGAAAAATTGCCCGTCTCGGCGATCGCGACGAAGGTGCGGAGGATATCGTTATCGAGCAAGGGAAGAGGCTGGCGAAATGAAACAGTCATGACCGTGTCCGTCAATTTTTCTGAATGATAGATCGATATCATTTCGTTTGATTGAATGTCAAGTGACGTCCATTCTTCCTCACATGCAGAAACGATCGCACCTGCCATCGGAATAAAGCAACACAAAATGTCATGGATGCCATCACCGTCATTCGATTGATTGATGATTTTGACAAGCGCATAGGTGTCGTGTCGCATTGACGACAGACGCTGAAACAAAAAGGAAGGAGCGTTAAAAATGACTATGATAATCCTGCATGAGGAGACCGGTAGCTGGCTTCGGCTACGCCCGCCATCCTGGATATCGCGCGTGGTCACCGCTGGGTTCGAGCTTCGTGCTTCCTGGCAACGCAGACGCAACCTGCGTACTCTCGAGAGCCTGCCCGCAGACACATTGAAGGACATTGGATGGCCTGCCAACGACACCATCCGCAAGTGACCAAATGCTGTCGACGCTGCGTCGAGATAAATGAGTAAATGGCTCGCCAGGATATTCCGGCGGGCCATTTTTTTGCGCTGCGGAACAAACGACAGACAAGCCAGTTTCACTCGGTCACTTCATCAAGAGGAAACCCATGTCAAAGTTCGGCTCTAGCATTCAGCCCGGCGATTTCACGCGCCTGGGCGCCAATTTCGATGGCGACGGCGTAAATTTTGCAATCTTCAGCGCATGTGCACAACGGGTCGAACTTTGTCTTTTCGATGAGACGGGCAACACCGAAATCGAGCGCATCACTCTGCCTGAGTTCACCAACGAAATTTGGCACGGCTATGTTCCGGGACTGAAGCCCGGCGCCCTTTACGGATATCGCGTCCACGGCCCCTATGATCCGGAAAACGGCCACCGCTTCAACCCCAACAAGCTGCTGGTCGACCCTTACGCGCGCGAACTGGTGGGCGACATCCAATGGGGCCAGGAGCAGTTCGGCTACGACCTGAACAGCGAGGACAAGGATCTGTCCTATAACGAGGCCGACAGCGCCTCCAAGATGCCTAAGTGCCGCGTGATCGATCCCAAGGATTATGACTGGAGCGGCGACAAGCGCCCGAACATTCCGTGGTCGAAGACCATCTTCTACGAAACGCACGTCAAGGGCTTCACCAAGCTTCACCCTGCCCTGCCCGAGGAGCTCAAGGGCACCTATGAAGGGCTCGGCCACAAGGATGTCGTTTCCTACATCAAAAGCCTCGGCATCACGTCGATCGAGCTTCTTCCGATCCACTACTTCCCCGACGATTCGCATCTGCTCGACAAGGGGCTGAAGAACTTCTGGGGATACAACTCCCTTGCCTTTTTTGCACCGGCTTCGCGTTACTACGGCCCGCGTGCTATGGCAGGTTTCCGCGATATGGTGCGGGCCTTCCACGATGGCGGCATCGAAGTCATTCTCGACGTGGTCTATAACCACACGGCAGAAGGCAATGAACTTGGACCGACCCTCTCATTCAAGGGGATCGACAACTTCTCCTATTACCGCACCCTGCCCGATCAGCCCCGCTATTACATCAACGACACGGGAACGGGAAACACCGTCAATACCTCTCACCCGCGTGTGCTGCAGATGGTGACGGACTCGCTGCGCTACTGGGCCGAAGATATGCATGTCGACGGCTTCCGCTTCGACCTTGGCACTATTCTGGGTCGCGAGCCGGAAGGGTTCGATCAGCGCAGCGGTTTCTTCGATGCTGTCGGCCAGGATCCGGTGCTGTCTCGCTTGAAGCTCGTGGGTGAGCCCTGGGACATCGGCCCTGGCGGTTATCAAGTCGGCGGCTTCCCGCCCGGCTGGGCGGAATGGAACGACAAGTATCGCGACACGGTGCGCGAATACTGGAAGGATGAAGATGGCACGGCCGGCGATTTTGCCGCGCGCGTTCTCGGTTCCGGCGACGTCTACGATCTTCGCGGCCGCAAGACCTGGGCAAGTGTGAACTTTATCACTGCGCATGACGGCTTCACGCTGAACGACCTCGTCTCCTACAACGAGAAGCACAACGAGGCGAACGGCGAAGACAACAAGGACGGTCACAGCGACAATCGTAGCTTCAACTACGGCGTCGAAGGCCCGACGGATGACGAAGGCATCACCGCCGTTCGTGATCGCCAGAAGCGCAATTTCCTCGCAACGCTTCTGCTTTCTCACGGCACGCCGATGATCCTTGCAGGTGACGAGTTCGGCCGCAGCCAGATGGGCAACAACAACGGCTATTGCCAGGATAGCGATCTGAGCTGGGTGCACTGGGAGGGTCTACCGGAAAGCGCCGAAACGTTGCGCGAGTTTACCCGCCGCCTGATCGAACTGAGGCAGACCCATTCCGTGCTTCGTCGCGACAGCTGGCATGACGGCACGCACGTCACCTGGCTGAACCCAGGCGGCGGCGAGCAGACGCAGGAACATTGGGCGGACGCGGGAAGCACATCGCTCGGCCTGCGCATGACCCGAGAAGGCGGCCCGGAAGGCGACGAATGGAATGATGTCCTCATTCTCTTCAATCCGCATGAGGGCGATGTCGAGTTCAAGCTTCCCGAAGTAGAGCATGGCTGGACGACGGAACTGACCACAGCCGACCCAACCGTTGCCGGCAACCAGATTGCCAACGCGCAGAACTATACGATGGAAGCCCGGAGCCTGGTCTTGCTGCGTGCCGCGTAATCATCGATCACAGGGTCTGATTTGAGAATGAAAGCCGGAGTGACCCTCCGGCTTTTTCTATACGGGCAGAACCGGTCGTTCACCGACCGGCGCGGCACCTTTAAGGGTCAGCGTGCCGCGGCGCCGACGAGGCGCAAACCGCGGCGCTTCTTCAACAGCTTTGCCTTGGCGGCGATAGTGGAGCGCACGGCAAACAGAATGTCGTCGAAGTGATAGGGCTTGCTGAAGAAGCGGGCATCTGCCGGAAGGTCCAAGCTTTCAGACGCATGTCCCCCAGAGGTGACGACGACTGCAATGTGATGTTGAGACTTGTCTAGTGTCTCGACGAGATCGAGGCCGGACAAACCGCCCGGCATGTCGATATCGGTCACCACGGCAGCGATCTGCTCGTTCTTGCCGATCACACCCACGGCTTCCAGCACATTGGATGCTTCCAAAACGCGGTAGCCCTTCTCTTCCAGGGCATCCACAAGGGCAAATCGAATGATTGGTTCGTCTTCGACAACCAATACCGTCACGCCAGCTTCCTGCATACGCAATACTCCGCTTTAAGCCTGGACCGCCAGACACAAGACTTGGCAGTTCACGTGCTGTGGCACCCGATGGGTGGCGGTGGCTTCGACGTCCGCCATTCCATCTTTCCAACAGAACGCGCAATTCGGCGACATTGATGAGAGCATGCGGGACAAAATTGAAAACAATATTAATAAAATGCAAAATATCTCGAAACGGCATGTCGCAAATTAGATATTGCCGTTTGTCAAGCCGGTCTCACGGATTGTTTTTTTGACGTGGACGAACCCGCGTCGTATTTCTCCTTCAGGCCGTCGCATTCAGAACATACAGATGATAGTTTCCAAGCAAGAAATTGCTTTTCCGCAAAATGGGGCATGGTCGTCATGAGCAAAACTCCCAAGAAACGTTCAATCGTATTTTTCATGGTTCCTCAGTTCACCATGCTTCCGTTTACGGCGGCGGTGGAAACGTTGCGTATCGCCAACCGCATGCTCGGCTACGATGCCTATGAATGGCGCCTTGCTTCCATTGACGGCCTCAAGGTGACCTCCTCCAGCGGTATTGCGCTGGAGGCGAACACCTCTCTTGCTGAAGAGCGCAAATGCATCGGCGGCGAGAACCGCCCAAGCATGGTGCTGGTCTGTTCCGGGATCGACATCGATCAATATGTGAACAAGTCGGTCAATGCGTGGCTGCGTGAAGTCAACAATCGCGGCATTGCTGTCGGTAGTCTCTGTACGGGCGCACATGTGCTTGCCCAGGCGGGACTGCTGAATGGCAAGCGCTGTGCGATCCACTGGGAAAATCTTCCAGGTTTTTCCGAGGCTTTTCCGCAAGTCGAAGTCTATGCCGATCTCTACGAAGTGGACGGCAACATCTATACCTGCGCCGGCGGAACGGCTTCGCTCGACATGATGCTGAACCTGATCGGTCAGGATTTCGGCGAAAACCTGGTGAACCGCGTGTGCGAACAGCAGTTGACGGACCGCGTGCGCAATCCACACGATCGCCAACGTCTGCCGCTCCGCGCCCGTCTTGGCGTGCAGAACGACAAGGTTCTCTCGATCATCGAGCTGATGGAAAGCAACCTCTCTGAGCCTCTTTCGCTTCTCGATATTGCCGAAGGCGCCGATCTTTCCCGCAGGCAGGTGGAGCGACTGTTCCGCCAGGAAATGGGCCGATCACCCGCGCGCTACTATCTTGAGATCAGGCTGGATCGGGCGCGTCACCTTCTGGTGCAATCGGCCATGCCGGTTGTGGAAGTCGCGGTCGCATGTGGCTTCGTCTCGGCCTCGCACTTTTCCAAGTGTTATCGCGAAATCTACAACCGCACGCCGCAACAGGAGCGGGCAGAGCGCAAACTCGTGATCAGCGCATCGAGAATGCTAGCAGCCAGCCAGGGCAAAGCCGCACATTGAATTTGCCGTTAGCACGCGCCGCGCTAAGTCAGTGCAGCGCGTTGTCGGTCGCTTCCAAAAAGTAAGACAGCCCAGATTTTCGACCCCGTGTCGGGACGGCGATCCATTGAAAGCTCGATGGTCGGACCAACCCCGGCCATGATGCCTGAGTGCGCTTCAACCGTTCATCGCCCCGAAAAAAGGCCCGCCGAAGCGAGCCTTTGTTCGTTATTTCGAGAAGATATCGAGGCCGCTGCCCCAAGGGCCGTGCGGTTTGTCGACGCCATCGGTCCGCTCAAAGCCATGCGCGCCGAAGAAGTCGCGCTGCGCCTGGATGAGGTTGGCTGTGCCGCGACCACGGCGGTAGGCGTCGAAATAACCGAGTGCGGAGGCAAGAGCCGGGACCGGCAGGCCAGACAGGATGGCGTGCGAAACGACATGGCGCAGCGGTGCGTCCGTGTCCTGAACCATCTTGGAGAAGGCTGGCGTCACGATAAGGTTCGCTACATGCGGATCCTTGGTGAAGGCCGAGGTGATTTCATCGAGGAACTGCGAGCGGATGATGCAGCCAGCGCGCCAGGTGCGGGCGATGGTGGGCATCGGCAGGTCCCAGTTGAACTCCTTGGACGCCGCAGCCATCACGGCGAAGCCTTGCGCATAGGCGCCGATCTTTGCGGCAAGAAGTGCGTTTTCCAGATCGTCGATGAAGGCCTGCTTGTCCGCGGGTGCGGCAAGCGCCTTCGGAACGCCGAAGATCTTCTCCGCGGCTTCGCGCTCGTCCTTCTGAGATGAAAGAATACGAGCAGCGACGGCGGCTTCGATAGCCGTTGCCGCGACACCCATATTCTGTGCCTCGATAACGGACCACTTGCCAGTGCCCTTCTGACCTGCCTTGTCGAGGATCAGATCCACCATCGGCTTGCCGGTAACGGGATCGGCGGCGCGCAGCACCTTCTCGGTGATCTCGATCAGATAGGAATTCAGGCGGCCCTTGTTCCACGTGCCGAAGACATCGGCAATTTCCCCGGCGCTGAGCTTAAGACCGTCGCGCAAGATGCCGTAGATTTCGGCGATCATCTGCATATCGGCATATTCGATGCCGTTATGGATCGTCTTGACGAAGTGTCCCGCGCCATCATTGCCGAGCCAGGCAACGCAAGGGTCGTTATCATATTTGGCCGAGATCGATGTCAGCACCTTTTCGACGCGCTTCCAGCTCTCTTCGGTGCCGCCGACCATGATGGACGGACCATGGCGAGCGCCCTCTTCTCCGCCGGAAACACCCATGCCAATGAAGGTCAGGCCGCTGTCTTTCAGAGTGTCGAAACGACGGATCGTGTCACGGAAGTTGGCGTTGCCCGCATCGATCATGATGTCGCCGTTTTCCAGATAGGGCTTGAGAATTTCCATCTGCTGATCGACGGGATCGCCGGCCTTGATCATGATGATGATCGGGCGCGGCGGGCGAATGGCGGCAACGAAGTCTTCAATGGTTTCGCAAGGGATGATCTGTCCCTGCAGTTCGCCGGCGTCGGCGTAAAATTTCTTCGTCGCTTCCGGGGTTCGGTTGAAAACGGCAATCTTGTTGCCTTTTTCCGCGATGTTGAGCGCCAGGTTCGAGCCCATGACGCCAAGACCGATCAAACCGATTTCTGCCTGTTCCACGGATGTGTCTCCATTTTGCATCTGATGGCGCCTGTTTTGGCACTCCCGCCTTCAAACGGCAAGGTGAGACCCAATTGAAACGGTTAAATTTTGATGACAGCGGTCACCTTTGGCGTCGCCGTCCCCAAAACCGTCAAGCGGACGGTTTGTCGTCACCATCCTCCAGCGCCCGCCAGGCGGAGCCATCCATATCCTCATACTGACCGCTTTTCAGCGACCAGAGAAAGGCGAACAGACCGAGCGCACCGAGAAGCAACGCAACGGGTATGAGGAACACCAACATGTTCATGCGATCTGCGCTCCAGTTGCCATCCCAATTTCGGCGGACCGCTGCTCAAGCTTCCGTGTCGCTTTCCGTTCGAAGCCACTGAGGCGAAGCGCGTTGGTGACCACGATGATCGAGGACGTAGACATGGCAATGGCTGCGATCATGGGCGTGGCGAGACCTGCGAGCGCAATCGGAACAGCGATGATGTTATAGCCAATCGCCAGCGCAAAATTCTGTCGGATGAGCCGCCCTGCCCGTCGCGAAATATCGACAGCAAAGGCCACGGACCTTAGATCCTCTCGCACGAAGACGAAGTCCGCGGCCTGGCGGCCAATGTCGGCTGCCGATGCCGGAGCAATGGACACATGGGCTGCGGCCAGCGCCGGGGCGTCGTTGATCCCGTCGCCCACCATCAGCACCTTGCGACCTTCGGCGGCAAGCTGCTCGCAGCGCCGCGCCTTGTCCACTGGGGTGAAGCCGCCGTTCCAGCTTTCGAGCCCGAGCTTGCCTGCCAACGCCTTGACGGCGGATGGTCTGTCTCCGGAGACGATCTCTGCGCTGAACCCGAAACCCTGCAAGGTTTTGATCGCCTGGCACGTGCCGGGCCTCGTCTGGTCCTCGAAGCGGAAGCAGGCAACTTCTTCACCCTCCAGTGACAACACCACCTCCGACGCGGTGTCTCCCTCGCTTCGCGGCGCCTCCGTCGGGCAGCAAAAGCGTCTGTTGCCCAGCCGGTAGATGCCTTTCTCTGTCCTCGCCTCCACGCCGCATCCGGGTATCTCGCTGACAGCATCGAACACTGGGAGCGCGCCGCGAACCGAGCCGTAGAGTGCTTGGGAAAGAGGGTGACGAGAATTGGCGGCAAGGCCTGCGGCAAGCAGCAAGGCATCTTCCGGCACATCCGCCATATCGAGCAGACGGGGCTCGCCGAGCGTCAATGTACCGGTCTTGTCGAAGAGCACAGTATCGGCCTCGGCAAGCCGCTCCATTGCCGAGCCATCCTTGACCATGACACCGTTCTTGAACAGTTCCCCCGCTGCAACAACTTGTACGACGGGAACAGCAAGACCCAATGCACACGGGCAGGTGATGATCAGAACGGCAATTGCGATCAGCATCGCCTGTTTCCAGTCTCCGCCAAATATGCCCCAGGCAACGAAGGATATGAGCGCCAGGAGGTGAACCACAGGCGAATAGTACTGCGCAGCGCGATCTGCCAGGCGCCGGTAACGCGCCCTGCCCCCTTCGGCCGCTTCCATCAAGCCAATGATCTCCGCCAGGAAGGACTCACGCGCAAGCGCCGTTGCCCTGATGGTCAGTGGACCGGTGAGGTTTAGGGTACCCGCCTGAATACTCTCGCCTGGCTGGACAATGCGGGTGGCGCTCTCACCGTTGACGATGGACATGTCCAGGTCGCTGGTGCCCGCTATGATCACGCCATCCACCGGCACCCTTTCGCCCGCTGCAACAAGGATGGTATCTCCCGGAACCAACTCGGCAATTGCCCGGTATTCGCGCGCTCCACCGTTGAGGAGAACCATGGCACCGCGCGGTGACAGTCTGGCAAGACCGGCAACGGCTGACCGGGCGCGGTCGCGCATGACGTGATCGAGCGTGCGGCCGATCAGCAGAAAGAACAGCAGCGAGACGGTCGCATCGAACCAGGCATGGCTGCCGCTATGCATCGTTTCCCAAATCGAGACGGCATAGGACAGCGTGATTGCAAGGGCGATCGGCACATCCATGTTGGTTCGGCCGTGCTTCAGAGCGCGATAAGCAGACTGATAGAAGAACCGGCCACCATAGATCAGCGCAGGTGCCGCGATCAGGGCGGATATCCAGTGAAACATGTCGCGCGTGGAAGCATCCGCGCCGGACCAGACCGACACGGACAGCAGCATGATGTTCGCGGCTGCAAAACCCGTCAGACCGACCGCCCGGATCAACTGGTTCCTGAGTTCGTCGGAGGCTTCTTCGGCACTGGTAAAGAGATGGGTGTCGTATCCCGTCGAGGCGACTGCCTTGGCAAGGATGCCCGGATCGGTGCGAACGTCGGCGACTTCCTCCCGCCAAACGATGGATACTCGTTTCGAGGAGAGGTTGACGCGGGCGCGCTCAACCTCGGGCAGTCTTTTCAAACAGGTTTCGATCGTGGTGATGCAGGTGCCGCAATAGACGCCGGGCACCGAGAGATCGATCTGTCGTAACCCCTGCCCGAGATCACGACTGGCGAGCATCATCTCTTCCGACGACGGCAAAGCCTTTCTCAATCCCGCATGGTCGAGAGCACTTTCGGTGCCAGGCGCGCAGCAACTCATCTGACGCCCCCGGCGATATCGATGCGGGTGCCTTCATGAACGATGATCTTGCCATCCTTGACGGCGACGGCCTCGACGATCCAGTCTCCTGGTGCAAGCTGATGGTGGGCCGCAAACCCATTCACCGATTGTTTTTCCAGAACCAGAGAGAAATCCTGTTTCTCCCCAACCGGGCGGCGAAAATTGAGCGTCACGACATCGGTCTCGACAGGCCCCTGGATGGGGTGGGTCACCTCGTAAGCGATGGTATCGCCATCGAGCTTGAGCTTGCCGACGATGCCGCTTGCAGCCCGCGCCTTGGCGGCTTCCGCCTTGCCGTTGAACTGCTGGCTGGCAACATAGGTGTTTTGCACCACAAGCCCGCTCCAACTCGAAACCGCATTCCACGCCATGGTGACATTGACCGCAATCACGGTGCCGAAGAACAGCACCATGATGGTGAGCATGTGCCAGCCGGTGAAGACAAAACCTGGCTTTTCCTGTCGCTCGATCGTCATTTCTTTGCTCCCGGCCCATTGAAGACGGCCTTGTGGTGTGCGGTCTCTGAGTTTTCAGCGTCCGACGCGAGGAAGGTGAAATCGCTTGCTGTTTTGGTGGCACCGGCGGGCGTGGTGACGAAGAGCTTGAGGCTTGTGACTTCGTCGGGCTTGACCTTGATGTCGAAGCTTCGCGCAGGCTGATCGATCAGACCGTTGATCTTCATCACGGCGCCTGGCAACCCTTCCAGCGACAAGGTGATGGTGCGCGGCTGTGCGATCATGTTGAGAAGCCGGACGGTATATCCGTTGCGGATCGAGCCATCCGATTCCAGCACATATTGCGGATTGCGATCGTGAATGACGTTGACCGCAAGGCGCTCGCGGGTGGCCAGCGTCACCAGCATGACGACACCGACAAGGCACCAGACTGTCATGTAAAAGATCGTGCGTGGACGCAAAATGATCCGCCAGTTGAAATGGCGTATGGCATTGACGAAGCGGCCATCTGGATTGCGGACCGCACTCGGCTGAATTTCATGCGCGCCATTGCCGGTCGCCAGCGCCATGTTTGCATCGTATTCCTGAAGCGTGGCATAGGCGATCAGGCCGCGTTGCTTACCGACCTTGTCCATAACGCCATCGCAGGCATCGATGCACAGCGCGCAGGTGATGCACTCCATCTGCTGCCCGTCGCGGATATCGATGCCCATGGGACAGACGGCAACACAGGCATTGCAGTCCACGCAGTCGCCCACCGGCTCACCTGCGGCAACCGCCTTTTTGGCGTGACGCGAGCGGGGTTCGCCGCGCCAGTCATTATAGGTCACCACCAGCGAATGCTCGTCCAGCATCGCGCCCTGGATGCGGGGCCAAGGGCACATATAGGTGCACACCTGCTCGCGCATCAGACCGCCAAAGACGTACGTCGTCGCCGTCAGGATCGCCACGGTGTAATAGGCGACCATCGGCGCCTCGCCCGTCACGAACTGCTTCAGCAGTGTCGGAGCATCGGCGAAGTAGAATATCCAGGCACCGCCCGTCATCACACCGATCGCCAGCCAGACGAGATGCTTGGAGACGCGCTTCCGCAGCTTGTCGAAGCTCCACGGGGCGGCCTCGAGCTTCATGCGCGCGTTTCGGTCGCCCTCGATGGCGCGTTCTACAACGAGGAAGAGATCGACCCACACCGTTTGAGGACAGGTATAGCCGCACCAGGCGCGGCCGATTGCTGACGTGATGAGGAAGAGGCCGAAACCTGCCATGACCAGAAGCCCGGCAACGTAATAGAACTCCTGCGGCCAGATTTCGATGAAGAAGAAGTAGAAACGCCTGCTGGCGATATCGACGAGCACCGCCTGATCGGGCGCATAGGGACCACGGTCCCAGCGTATCCAGGGGGTCAGATAGTAGAGGCCGAGCGTGATCAGCATCACGATCCATTTGAACCGACGAAACTGTCCCTCCGCCCGCTTCGGGAAAATCTTCTTGCGCGCCTCGTAAAGCGGCTTCCTGTTTTTCGCAGAATTGACCGGTTCGGCATTCAATCTCTCGACAGGCTCGGAGCCATTGCCGGGGTCGCGGGCGGTATAAGGGTTCATGATCGCAAGGTCCGTTTCTGTCCTTGCGTTTTGACATCTCGAGGGTCCATCATCCTTGACTTAGGTCAAGTCGGGACAATGGGGCGCAGGCGCTGCGGACGGGAGAAGAATGATGTTGACGATGATCTCGCGGATCGTGCACTTGGCAATCGATCGGCCATGGCGGGAGGTCTACGCCTTTGCTTCAGATCCCAACAGGATGCCGCGCTGGGCGGCGGGTCTGGCAAGTGGATTGCGACAGGATGGTAAAGACTGGATCGCTTCAGGGCCACTCGGAGACGTCCGCGTGCGCTTTGCAGAGCCGAATGATTTTGGCGTCATCGACCACGTAGTGACGCTGCCGGATGGGATGCAAGTCTACAATGCGCTTCGGGTGACACCGAATGGTGACGGGGCGGAAATTGCCTTCACCGTTTTACGACTGCCGGGCATGACGGAAGAGGATCACGACCGGGATGCCGCCGCCGTGTTGGCGGATCTGAAGACTTTGAAGGGCCTTCTGGAGCATCAATGAAAAGGGCCGCACGACGCGGCCCCTATTGCTGTTTAAGTCACCTATTCGCCGCCACCCAGCGAGTGGACGAAGAGCGCCAGTTGCTTGACCGTGGTATCTCCCAGACGCTCGCCCCAGGCGGGCATGACACCATGCTTGGGCGCACGGATCTGGGCGACGATGCCCTCTTCGCCATGCGCCTTAAGCCAGATTGCGTCAGCGAGGTTTGGCGCGCCCATATCGCGGTTGCCCCTGGCATCATCACCGTGACACGAGGCGCAGTTGTCGGCGAAGATCTGCTTGCCCGGTTCGATCATGGCCGGATCATGCGGCGTTCCTGTCAGGCTGACGACGTAGGCCGCGACGGCACGGATTTCATCGCTCTTCAGCACGTCGGCAAAGGCCGGCATTTCCGACACGCGTGTTTCCGGATTCTCGGTGAAGCGTATGCCGTGGGTGATGGTCGTGTAAACATCCTCTGCCTTACCACCCCACAGCCAGTCATCATCGTTCAGGTTGGGATACCCGTTGCCGCCCTCAGCACCAGAGCCGTGGCACTGGATGCAGTTGACCTTGAAGGCCGCGGCACCACCGGCAACGGCAAACTGCATGAGTTCGCTGTCGGCCTGGATATCATCGAGGGACAAGGATGATATCTTGTCGAGGTAAGCGTTTTGGCCTGCCGTGGCATTGGCCATCTCGGTTGCCACAGTGGCGCGACTGCTCCAGCCGAGAACGCCATGCGTCGCACCGCTGATCAGCGGCCAGGCGGGAAAGGCAATCGTGTAGCCGATGGCCCAGATGATGGTGGCGTAGAACGTCCACACCCACCAGCGGGGCATGGGGTTGTTCAGTTCGCGAATGCCGTCCCACTCGTGGCCGGTGGTTTCGACGCCGCTGATCTGGTCTATGTGTTTGTCCGACATGGTATCAATCCTCCTTGAGAGGAATCTTGGCGGCATCGCTGGCGGCCTTTCCGCCACCGGGACGCAAGGTGAAAAGGACGACGCAGAGGAAGAAGAGCGTCATGACGAGCAGGCCCCAGCTATCGGCGAAGTGGCGCATGGCGGTGTAGGTTTCCATCTCGTGCTCCTCCTATCGGTAACCGGCCGCGTCATCGTAGGTCGAGAAATCGACCAACGTGCCGAGCATCTGCAAATAGGCAACCAGCGCGTCCATTTCGGTCAGCTTCGCCGGATCACCGTCGAAATCTCCAATCTTTGCCTTGGGATAACGCGCCTCCAGGGCCGTCGTGTCGGCGTTCGGATCTGCCTGCGCCTTCATGTCGGCCTCGGCGTTCTGCAGCATGTCGTCGCTATAGGGCACGCCGACGGCCCGGTTGGCTTTCAGCTCCATCGCCACATTCGTCACCTGCAGCGGTGTCGTCTTCAGGAAGGCGTAGCTCGGCATGACCGATTCCGGCACGACGGAGCGTGGCGCGCTTAAATGCTGAACATGCCATTCGTTCGAATAGCGATCTCCCACACGCGCGAGATCCGGTCCGGTTCTTTTCGAACCCCACTGAAACGGATGGTCGTACATGCTTTCTGCCGCAAGGCTGTAATGGCCGTATCGCTCCACCTCATCGCGGAAGGGGCGGATCATCTGGCTATGGCAGACATAGCATCCTTCGCGGATGTAGATGTTACGCCCCATAAGCTCCAGCGGCGAGTAAGGCCGCATGCCCTCTACCTTCTCGATCGTGTTTTCGAGATAAAAGAGCGGGGCAATCTCCACGATGCCGCCGATCGAGACGACCGCCAGCGATCCGACGAGAAGCAAGGTGGCGTTGCGCTCGATAATGCCGTGTTTGTCCAGAATAGACATGATCGATCTCCTTACTCGGCCGGTTGCAGCTTGGGCGCTGCAGCCTTGCCGGTGTTCTCTTCGCGCATATGGCCGAGAATGGTTCTGGTGACGTTGTAGGCCATGACGATTGCGCCACTGAGGAACAGCAGGCCGCCCATTGCGCGCAGCAGATAGTATGGGAACATGGCAGCGACGGTTTCAGCGAATGAATAGACGAGGAAGCCCTGCGCATCATACTCACGCCACATCAGGCCCTGCTGGATGCCGGCAACCCACATGGAAGCGGCGTAGACGACGATACCGAGCGTGGCGAGCCAGAAGTGCCAGTTGACCAACACCAGGCTGTAGAGCCGTTCGCGATGCCACAGCTTCGGGACGAGGAAATAGACCGCGCCGAAGGTGATCATGCCGTTCCATCCAAGCGCACCTGAATGCACGTGGCCGATGGTCCAGTCCGTGTAGTGGCTGAGAGAATTGACGGCCTTGATCGACATCATCGGCCCTTCGAAGGTCGCCATGCCGTAGAAGGCAACGGCCATGATCATCATGCGCAGGATCGGGTCGGTGCGCAGCTTGTCCCATGCCCCAGAAAGCGTCATCAGACCGTTGATCATGCCGCCCCATGAGGGCATCCAAAGCATGATCGAGAACACCATGCCGAGCGTCTGTGCCCAGTCGGGAAGCGCTGTGTAATGCAGGTGGTGCGGACCAGCCCAGATATACATGAAGATCAGCGCCCAGAAGTGGATGATCGACAGACGGTAGGAATAGACCGGGCGGTTCACCTGCTTGGGAATGAAGTAGTACATCATCCCTAAGAAGCCGGCGGTCAGGAAAAAGCCGACGGCATTGTGGCCGTACCACCATTGCGTCAACGCGTCCTGGACGCCCGAGAAGACCGAATAGCTCTTCACGCCAAGGAACGATACCGGCACCGCCAGATTGTTGACGATGTGGAGCATCGCGATGGTAACGATGAAGGAAAGGTAGAACCAGTTCGCCACATAGATATGCGGCTCCTTGCGCACGAAGATGGTGCCAAGGAAGGTGATCAGATAGGCCACCCAGACGATGGTTAGCCAGATATCGACATACCATTCAGGCTCGGCATATTCCCTGCCCTGCGTGATGCCGAGCAGGTAACCGGTCGCTGCCATGACGATAAAGAGATTGTAGCCCCAGAAGACGAACCAGCCGAGATCGCCGCCGAACAGGCGTGCGCGACAGGTGCGCTGCACCACGTAAAAGGAGGTTGCGATCAGCGCATTTCCACCAAAGGCGAAAATGACGGCGGAGGTATGTAGAGGACGGACGCGGCCGAAATTGAACCATGGCTGGATATTCAGGTCCGGATAGGCAAGTTGAAGCGCAACTATGACGCCCACCAGAAAACCGACGACGCCCCAGAAGACCGTGGCGATCACCCCATAGCGGATCACGTCATCGAAATATTCGGTCTTCCTGCGTGCCTGGACTGCCGGATCGACAGGCGCGAAGGAGACGCGGCGCAGCATCACCACCGTGCCGACCAGGAGCACGAAGAACAGCACCCACATATGGGCGGCGAAAAGATTGTCGTGAGCGAAAGCCGCCCCGAGCAAAGCGAGGAAGGCCCCCGCGGCCACCATCGCTATTCCTAAAGTAGAGTTCATTGTTGGCTTCCCCCAACGTCACATCAGATATGACGCGGAGCGAAGGAACCGGAATCAAAGCGGCAAACATGCTTTCGCGTCGTTTGCAGCTTTGCCACCCGCAACGGCAAGCGACCTTGATCCAAATCAAGACCTCAGCCTCAAAGGGCGGCGCGAGGTGGCCCGATCAGCGAGCGATAGCGGGCGGCGGGAAGCTCAGGAGCGCAGCTTTGTAGTTCTCGATGACGAAGCTGATCGGGGTCCCATCCGGCTTTGTGAGAACGGCTTCATTGGTGATCAGAGTTTGAGGGATTTCCAGTGCGGTGCTGAGGCCGGCGGGAATTGCCTGTCCCATTTCCCAATGCTCTGGAAGAGGCTGCCAGATTAGCTGGGAGGACACGGTGTGGCGCTGGAAATGAAGTGGTAGCACGACCTTGCCGAAGGGCGTATCCGTGGTATCCAGCGCCTCGTTCATGTCCGTCGTCAACCGATCCGGCACATACCAGTTATCCGCTTCCGAAAGCACCAGATCGCCGCATTTCAGCAAAACGTGCCGGTAGCCGAGCGGGTCGGAGGCGGTAACATTCAACTGGTGGCGCACCTCATCCGGCGCTGTCTTGGTGTCCTTAAGGCGGACCGCCGAGATTTTCGCGGGTTCGGCAAGCTTATGGTCGGCGCACCAATGCTCCAGTGTCAATGTCGCGCTGTCCTGGCTGAGCAGCTGGACGCTGAGGTCCTGAACGGTGGCCAGCGCCGCGAGACGGCCGACAGGCGTGTCCGGCCAACTTGCTTGCGCGGCAAGGGCGTGCCCGGAGATGGAGATGGCTAGGCCGCAGAGAAGGGCTTTGAAGGCGGAGGATGACATGTGCTGCTGGCTCCGGATCGATTTGATTGGATAGAATCGCATCAAGCATTCGGCATCAACACGATGCAGACGCAGCAAATCACGATGCCTCTGTGGCGGATTTGTGGGAGGCTGAGAGAGATACCACAGCATCGGCCCGAATAACGAACTCGATTTTGGGATCAGCACGACGCGTAGATTCGAAGAATTGGAGGCCCGCGCTGCGAAGCAAACCTGGGCGTGCGGTGCGCGACCTACCCTTTCATCTTCAAAGGCAAGCCAGCCGCTATGAAATAGACTTCCGAGGCCGCAGCAGCGATCTTCTGATGCAGCCGGCCAGCGTGATCGCGAAAGTCTCTCGCCATGCGATTCTCGGGCACGATGCCGAGGCCTACCTCGTTCGAAACGAAGACAATCTTCGCTTTGGCTTTTGCCACATGTTCAATGAGTGGAGGAAAAGCTGCTTCAACGTCCCGCCCCTCTTCCATCATCAGGTTCGTGACCCAAAGGGTCAAGCAATCAACAAGGATGGTGTTGGACACGTCATCCAGTCGTTCCAGCGTGTCGACCAGATGCAACGGTTCCTCATGCGTGATCCATTTATCCCCGCGCTGAAGACGATGGCTGGCGATACGAGATTTCATTTCCTCATCCCAGGCGCGGCCCGTTGCCACGTAATGAGCGACACCCTCAGACGATAGCACCAGCCGTTCAGCAAAGGCGGACTTGCCGGAGCGTGCGCCGCCAAGCACCAGGACGGCACGAGATATGTCACTCATTCAGAACCTGCAGGGAAAAGAATTGAGAGCGATCCGACCGCCAGTTCGGACTGTGCCGAAAGCCTTGAGGCGCCAGACATGAAAAGAGAACGATTCGTAGATATGGAGGCGTTCTCCCGGTCGATCATGCTGGATCGTCGCGGTAACCGTCATAAAAGACTGATGCCCGTCCGCGCTGCGCGGTCAAGTCGACATCGGCTCTCATGGGGAAAGCGTCGGATCGCTGAAATGAAGGTAGGATGCGATGCGGCTCTTGTCAAATTTCGAGAGAGGAAAAAGCCGCTGAAGACACGCTTTCCGCTCTCGGAATGAAGGGAAACAAGAAGAAGAGGCCCGGTACTCAATACCCGCTCCGGAGCCCCGCCGATCTGTCTAATGGTATAAGCTTACCGGATGGTTAGCGCGCGCTAAAATGGATCGGATTTTTCCGCCAGCATGTCTCGATTGCCTTGCAATCATTTCTTGGTATGACAACCTTTGAAAACACGCCAGGTCGTTGCCTGGCGGAACAGGCGAGAAGCGGGTTACGGGCGGGACCGACATGACGACAATGGACTACATCGCGCTCGTCATATTCTTGGTTCTGTGGGTGTCCTACGCCTATATCACGACCGCACGATCGCCCTTTGGCAGAACCAGCCTTAATCGAGCCATGGCCGACCGCCGCAGACGGTGGATCTACAACTCTCTTTCGCGCGATCTGAAGATGATCGATACGCAGATCATGGCAGGCCTTCAAAATGGCACGGCCTTCTTCGCATCGACCTCCATCTTCGCGATCGGCGGGTGCTTCGCGCTCCTCGGCGCCACCGACCGGGTCGAATCGGTGTTTCGCGACATGCCATTCGTCTATTATGGCGGACGAACCGCTTTCGAGCTGAAGGTAATCGGGCTGACCTGTCTTTTCGGCTATGCTTTCTTCAAGTTCGGCTGGTCGTATCGGCTGTTCAACTATTGCACCATCCTCTTCGGTGGAATGCCGATGATGCATGAGGCAAATGCGGATAGAAAAGCGGCCGAGCGCGCGGCGGAAAACGTCATCCGGATGAATGTCATTGCGGCAAAGAATTTCAATGATGGCCTCAGGACCTTCTTCCTGTCGATCGGTTATCTTGGCTGGTTTATCAACGCCTATGTCTTCATCGTCATGACCGTCATCATCATCGTCGCGCTGTTGAGACGCCAGTTCTACTCGGAAGCGCGTCTCGCCATCATGGACGATCATTAATCGCCTGTCATGAAATCGCCCCACTTTGCGGGCGAAGCGCAGGCAAAGCCCCCTCACCGTTGCGAAGGAAATCACAGAATGAATGAGGCAACCGCAACGGTTACCAAGTCCGGCCGTATCGGCTTTCTCGACACATGGCGCGGTATCGCGCTCATCGCCATGGCGAGTTACCACTTTACCTGGGATCTTGCGATGTTCGGCTATATCCCGCCGGAAACGCCGACCGAGGGTTTGTGGCGTCTTTATGCGCGGGCGATTGCCAGTTCGTTTTTGTTTCTCGCAGGTTTCAGCCTGTTTCTGGCGCATCGAAAAGGTATAAACTGGCCGGCCTTCGGCAAGCGGTTTGCGATGGTCGCGGGTGCAGCGCTGCTGATCTCGGTTGCGACATTCTTCGCCGTTCCGGGTGGCTGGATCTTCTTCGGCATTCTGCACAATATCGCGGTCGCCAGCCTGATCGGTCTCATATTTCTGCGTTTGCCTGCGGTCGTGACGTTTGCCGTCGCTGTTCTCGCCTTCCTCTCGCCGATCTATTTCTCGTCGGACGCCTTCAACTCGATCTGGCTGTCCTGGATCGGATTTGCCACAGCACCTCCCCGTTCCAACGACTATGTGCCGGTGTTACCGTTCCTTGCGCCGTTTCTCGTCGGTCTTGGTGTCGCGCAAATCGCCTTGCCGCGCGGGTGGCTGGATCGGTATCGCAAGCCCAGCGGTAAGCGTAACCTGCTTGCCTTCTTCGGCCGCCACAGCCTGTCCTTCTACCTCATTCACCAGCCGGTGCTGATCGCGCTGGTCTATCTGGGATCGATCACTTTCCCACCCCCGCCGGTGGATCAGGTCGAGCTCTATAAAAACATATGCGAAGCAGGCTGCAACAAACAGGAGAACAATCTTGAACTATGCCAGCGTTTTTGCGGCTGCAAACTTGAAAAGCTTCAAGCCGAAAACGTCTTCGATCCAATGATGTCGAGTGCCATCACTGCTGAGCAAGAAACAAAGATCCGCGACATAGCGGTTCAGTGTTCTTCCGAGATTCAGTGAGACTGCCTAAGGGCAATAGAAGCCGCCAATGCGCAGTTCTTCAAATTACGCGCAGACTGCCTCCGAACGGTAATGCTGAGCAGTGTGACGCTCCGACATCCAACGGATGAGAGCGTCCGCAGCAATCGGCTTTGACAACCAGTAGCCCTGGAGCTCATCGCATCCCATAACGGTCAGCAGTTCGGCTTGCTCGCGCGTCTCCACACCTTCCGCCACGACCTCGTAACCGAGCGAGTGGCAGAGCGTGATCATGGACTGGACGAGGGCGCGCTCTCTATTGCCTTCCTGCATATCGTTGATGAAGCTGCGATCAATCTTGACGGTTTTGACCGGTAGCTTTTGAAGATAGGATAGGCTGCTGTAACCAGTGCCGAAGTCGTCAATTGATAGCTGAATGCCCGATGCGGCAAGCGTTTCGAGCAGGTCCTGCGACCCTTTCGTCTCCATCATCATCGCCGTCTCAGTTATTTCGAATTCGATCTGGTCGTGATCGACGCCGAAGCGAGAGAGATCGACGCTCAGCCGATCCCAGAAGTCGGCCTCCTGAAGATTGGTGGCTGACAGGTTGATGGAAAGCTTGATGGGAAAACCTTTGGAATTCCATTCGGAAAGTTGCTGTAGGGATGTCGCGATGACCCACATGGTCAATTCACGAGCATAGGCTGACGCTTCGATAACCGGAATGAATTCGGCAGGCGAAATTGGGCCAAGCTCTGGATGGGTCCAGCGCAACAGAACTTCCGCACTCTTGAAAAGACCACTGGCGGCGTCCACCCGTGGCTGAAATACGAGCGACAGCTGCGCGTCGTCGATGATCGCCCGTGGAAACTCGCGCTGGATCATGAAGTTGCGTTGATGCTGCACATCGAGAGATGGGCAAAAAAAGGCGATTTTCGATGGATGAATACGCGCGTCCTGCACTGCACTTTGCAACGACCGTAAAATTTCCTCGGCACTGGTCTCGCCAGGGCGGAAAACCATCGAGCCGATGGACGGCGTCATGGTGATCTGGAACTCGACCTCATTATAAAGCGCACGCATGATCTGCTCTAGAAACGGTCGATAGTCTTCGACCTTCGTACCCTTGGGGACAATGAATGCGAATTGTGTCGGGCCGATATGGTAGGCGAATGTTCCTCCATCCAGATGCTCCCTTAGAATGCGCGCCACCTTGGTCATCAGACCATCGAGATAGGAAATGCCGACCACGCGCATCATTCGGTCGAACTGCGTGGTCTGCGCAAGGTCAATCAGGCTGATGATCTGCTCTGAACCTTTTTCGTGAAGAGCAAGGTCAGAGAGATCACTCATCAACTGGTGACGGTTTGGCAATCCGCTCGACGGATCAATCCGTCCCATCGAATGGTGCAACTCAATCTGATCCATGACCATAGCAGCAAGATCGGAGAGGGTCGCCATCTGCTCATCGGTGACTTCGAAAGGCTCGATCCCCAAGATACAGAGTGCACCAAGGCCGTAGCCATCCGGTGTTACAAGTGGAACGCCGCAATAAAAACGAATTCCGGCCTGACCTAGCGTACTGTCGGCATAGTAATCGTCTTTCTGCAAATCCTTCACGACCACAGGACGCTTGTGTTCCGCTACCTGCGAACAAGGCGCCTTGTGTCGAGGTATCTCATTGTGGTCGACGCCCACTTTCGACTTGAACCATTGGCGGTCCGTGTCCGTCAACGAGATGGCTGCAATCGGCAAACCAAAGTAATTTGCCACCAGTCGCGTGATACGATCGAAGTTCTCGCTCGGCATAGTATCGAGTAAGCGCATATTCTTAAGCGCGGAAATACGCGCATGCTCGTCCGACATAAATCTATATACCCATGCCACGCACGAGGATGGCGCGGCGTCGCCGTTGATCAGGGAAACATTTTTTATCAGCCCTGCGTCACGCGAACCGACAGACACAGTCGGTTGCAGTCACCATTGCGAGCATCATGCCCGGGCTTGAAGATCCGATTTAAAACTAACGCTATAAAACAGTTATATGACTTAACCGTTCCAAAGGGTCTTCAAGCGTGGTTAGCGAAGGATTAATTACGACGGTGGGGAGCATGAAGCTAGAATGAAGGTGGGCGCCAGATTGGCGCTACTGACAGATTTCAGTGCCCAACTCTCAACAGCAAAAGGCGAAGCGGTCCGTCAGGTTCCGACGCCGATTTCTGCCAATCGTGTGAGGCAGGCTTCCTCAACATTGTCGAGCTCAGCAAGCGTCTCTTCAATGTCGCGGCGCTTCTGGCGAAGGTCGGCGCGCTTCTCATCGACCTTCTTCATCAGAAGCTCGAGCTGGCCGGATTCACCCGGCGGCTCCTTGTAAACCTGGATGATTTCGCGAATTTCGGCGATCGTAAAGCCGATGCGGCGGCCACGGAGGATTTCCTGAATGAGCCTGCGATCGGCGGCGCGGAATAAGCGCGTACGGCCACGGCGCTCCGGATGGATCAGGCCCTCATCCTCGTAAAAACGAAGAGTGCGGGTGGATACACCGAATTCGCGCGTCAGTTCCGTAATGCTATAATACTTATTCAAGGCTTTGTCCGATTCTGGCTGCCGGACATTATGTTTGACCTTCACGTAAAAGTCAATTTTCGATCATCATCCTGATATACCGAACCACCAGGTTGCCAGGCCGAGGAATGAGAAGAAGCCGACAATATCGGTCACTGCCGTGACGAAAACGGCGGAAGAAACGGCCGGATCGGCGCCAAACTTATCGAGGAACAGCGGAATAAGAATGCCGGCCAGAGCTGCTGCAAGCATGTTGATCAGCATGGCTGTTGCGATGATGCCGCCAATGTTCACGTCGTGGAACCAGATGCCGGCAATAATGCCGATCGCGCAGCCGAAGAGCGCGCCGTTCAACAGGCCCACACCTGCCTCACGTCGGATGATGCGCGCCGCATTATGGATATCGAGGTTCTTGGTGGCGAGAGCGCGCACCGAAACGGTCATCGTCTGCGAGCCGGCGTTTCCGCCCATGCCCGCCACGATCGGCATCAGGATGGCAAGTGCCACGACCTGCTGAATCGTGGCGTCGAAAAGTTCGATCACAGAGGCTGCCAGGAAAGCCGTCATAAGATTGATGCCAAGCCAGGGAACACGCGATTTGGACGTGCTGGCGATACTATCGGACAATTCTTCATCGCCGACACCGCCGAGGCGAAGCAAGTCTTCCTCCGCCTCTTCCTGGATCACGTCCACCACGTCATCGATGGTGAGCACGCCCACGAGGCGACCGTTGCTGTCCACGACAGCCGCAGACAGAAGGTCATATTGCTCGAAGAGCTGGGCTGCCTCTTCCTGGTCCATCTCCGCTGGAATGGGATGGTTTGTTTCGTGCATGATGGTCTCGATCTTCACCTGCCGCTTTGAGCGCAGCAGCCGATCGAGATCGAGCGCGCCGACAAGCTTGAAGGTGGGATCGATAACGAAAATCTGGGAAAAGGATTCGGGCAATTCCTCCTCTTCACGCAAGTAATCGATCGTCTGGCCGACCGTCCAGAATGGCGGCACGGCGACGAACTCGGTCTGCATACGGCGACCGGCCGAGCTTTCCGGGTAGTCCAGCGCCCGCATGAGCCTGACACGTTCGGTGAACGGCATCTGCGAGAGAATGTCTTCGCGGTCCTCGCGGTCGAGGTCTTCCAGAATGTAGACCGCGTCGTCCGAATCGAGTTCGCCGATACCGGCAGCAATCTGCTCGTTCGGCATCTGCTCGACGATATCGAGGCGGATTGCTTCATCCACCTCGGTCAGTGCCGTCATGTCGAAGTCGGTGCCCAGCAGGCGCACGAGGGCGTGACGCTGTTCCGGCTGGATCGATTCCAGCAGGTCGCCGAGTTCGGATTCATGCAGGCGGGCGACGTTTTCGCGCAGGAACAGCACGTCGCGATCGGCGATCGCAGCGCCGACCATGGCGAGAAAGTCCGACCGGATCGAGCCGTCTTCGGCATAGATGTCGGCCATCACTTCCGGACGCTTGGCCTCTTCCGTTGCGGGATGATCGTGGTCGGCTTGTGTCAACTTGCGCCCCCTTCTCCGGTCATTGGCCTGCTTTGCAAACGGGCTGGAGATTGTCGTTTAGAACAACAATGTCAACAACCCGTTAGGCAAGAACTGGTTTCATCTTCTTCCTCGCCATCATCGCACCGCAGCGACGGGTGGCTCCGTGTCGTCAACGCGCGGACAGGGTGTCGCTAATGGGAAAACGAAACGCGCATCCGTGCAACGCAGAGAATTGATATATGCTAGGTAAGCGCCTATCTGAACAGTTATGCTGCAGTGCAAACTGAGGATCGGGTGAGTCTGTCTTGGCACCGATCGAGACTAAGCCTTCAAGGAGAGACGTTATAATGGGCAAGATGGATTTCATCGGCAAGCCCTCATCCGCGGCCGGCGGCTGGGGAGCGCTGAAAAGCGTTGGCAAGCGCCTGCTGGAATCCGGAGCACCCTTGTCCAATGCGAAGGCGCTTCTTAAGACCAATCAGCCCGATGGCTTCGATTGCCCCGGCTGCGCCTGGGGCGACCCGGAGCATGGCTCATCCTTCGAATTTTGCGAAAACGGTGTGAAGGCCGTGTCCTGGGAAGCCACGGAGGCACGCGTTCCGCCGGAATTTTTCGCCGTGCATACGGTCTCCGCGCTGACCCAATGGTCGGATTACGAACTTGAGAAACAAGGCCGCCTGACGAACCCTCTGCGTTACGATCGTTCGTCCGACCGATACGTGCCCGTGTCCTGGGACGATGCATTCCACGAGATCGGCACCATCTTGCGCGGCCTCGACAGCCCGGATCGCGCCGAGTTCTACACATCCGGTCGGGCCTCCAATGAAGCTGCCTTCCTCTATCAGTTGATGGTCCGACTTTACGGCACGAACAATTTTCCAGACTGCTCCAACATGTGTCATGAAGCGAGCGGCGTCGGTCTGAAAGCCTCGATCGGTGTCGGCAAGGGTACCGTGCTTCTGGAGGATTTCGAGAAGACCGATGCGATCTTCGTCATTGGCCAGAACCCCGGCACCAACCATCCCCGCATGCTGGGTGATCTGAGGCGAGCGGCACTTCGCGGCGCGCGCATTGCCGTCTTCAATCCGATCAAGGAAAAGGGTCTGCAGCGCTTCAGTGATCCGCAGGACAAGCTGGAGATGATCACCGGCAGCAACACAAAGATTGCCACCAATTACTATCAGCCGCGCCAGGGCGGTGACATGGCCGCTATTCGCGGTATCAGCAAGGTGGTGTTCGCGGCCGATGAGGCGGCGCGTGCGGCGGGTCAACCAGCCATCATCGATTACGACTTCCTCGCTGACCATGCCGTCGAGTTCGAGGCATACCGCGCTGCCGTGGATGCAACGAGCTGGGAGACCATTCTCGACCAGTCGGGTCTGACACGTGAGGCGATCGAGGAGGCGGCCTCCATCTACATGAATGCCAGTTCCGTCATTGCCACCTGGGCGATGGGCGTCACTCAGCACAAGCACTCCGTCGCTATCGTTCGCGAGATCACCAATCTGATGCTGCTGCGGGGCAATGTCGGGCGGCCCGGTGCTGGCCTCTGCCCTGTCCGCGGCCATTCGAACGTGCAGGGCGATCGCACTGTTGGCATCGACGAGAAGGCACCGCCTGCCCTGCTTGATGCGCTCGAAAAGGAAATCGGCGTGACGATGCCGCGCAACCGTGGGCACAACACGGTGGAAGCGATCAGCGCCATGCTGGATGGCAAGGCGCAGGCCTTCATCGCGCTTGGCGGCAACTTCCTGCGGGCTACGCCCGACAGCCCGCTGATCATCGAGGCGTTCAAAAAGCAGAAGCTGACCGTCAACATCGCGACCAAGCTCAACCATTCGCATCTTGTGCCGGGAGAAACCTCGTTCATCCTGCCATGTCTTGGCCGCACCGAGATCGATCGCAATTCTGCAGGCCTGCCGCAGATCGTGACGGTCGAGGATTCCATGAGCATGGTCCATGGTTCTGGCGGCATAAACGAGCCGGCATCGCCCGAACTGCGTTCAGAAGTTGCCATCATTGCCGGTATCGCGGAAGCCACGCTTGGCAGTGATCGCGTCAACTGGAACGCCCTTGCCGATGATTACGATCTGATTCGAGACATGATCGAGCGGGTCATTCCAGGCTTCCACGAATTCAATGAGCGCGTGCGGGTGCCGCGCGGCTTCCATCTGCGCAACGCGGCAGCTAAGCGTGAATGGCATACACCGGAAAAGAAAGCGGTCTTCTTTACCGGCCCCTTGCCGGAAATGACGGAGCATCAGGCGGCGTTGTCGAAAGATGGTCTTTTCGTGCTCCAGACCTTGCGCAGCCATGACCAGTACAACACCACCATCTACGGCCTCGATGACCGCTACCGCGGTGTTTACGGCGAACGTCAGGTGATCTTCATGAACCCGAAGGATATGGAGACGCTCGGTGCCCACGCCAAACAACGGGTGGATGTGATCGGCGAATATGGCGATGGCGTCGAACGGATCGCGAAGGATTTCCGTCTGGTGCCCTATGACATACCGCAGGGCAGCGTCGGCGGTTACTATCCCGAGCTTAACGTTCTCGTGCCGCTCCATAGTTATGGCGAAGGCAGCTTCACCCCAACCTCCAAATCCGTGCTGGTGTCGGTGCGACTGCGGGGCGAGGCCGCGGCGGCATAATGGACGAGAAAGACACCGCAACGCGCTTCATGGCCGCGGTGGACGAACTGCTTCAGATCGCGCCCGCTGGACTTCAACCGACAGGCGCTGCGCTCATTGTCGCGGTCCATAGCGGTCTTGGAAGTGACAGTCGCAGCCTTTCAAACAAACTTGGTATTGCCCATGCTTTGGTGCTACGGGAGATCAGCGCGCTTTCCGGCACACTGCTCCATATCATTCGCCGCGAAGCCCGAACACAGCGGACCTTCGTAGAGCTGACGGAAATGGCGAAAGCGCTTGCGACCGCCGCATCCACCACTTTGAAGCCTTCATCTTTGAGTTCCAAGACGTCATGACCGTTCGTACCATCGTCCGATACCCAGCCCCCGCCCTTGCCACCCCATGCGAGCCGGTAACGACGTTTGGCCCAGATCTCGTCACCCTACAACAGGACCTAGTCGAGACCATGCGTGCAGCACCCGGTGTCGGGATCACGGCGGCCCATATCGGCGTCTTTCAAAGGGTCTTCGTGCTGGAGCTTGAGCCCGGCAAGATTCTAACCTACGTCAATCCCGAGATCATCAAGAGTTCGACAGAGACGATGCGCCATGTCGAGGGCAGCGTTTCCATGCCGGGCATCACCGAGGAACTGGAACGTCCCCGGCAGGTGACGTTACGGTTTCAGGATTTGACGGGCGCTGAACATGAAGAAATTGCGGATGGTTTTCACGCCGTCTGCATTCAGCATGAGATCGATCAGCTCGACGGCATCTTCTGGATCAAGCGCCTATCAAAGCTCAAGCGCGACCGGCTGATCCGCAAATGGGAAAAGGCTCAGCGCTGATTGATGGCCAGCAGTTCGGAACGGTATCAGGCGATAGCCAGATGAAACTCCGCCTCACCGCGCAGCGTATTGCTGACGGTGCAAATTCTCTCCGCTTCATGGGCAATTGCCTGCTTCGTCGCCTCGTCAAAATCACCGCTGATCGTCAGCCGCATGTCGAAGCGGAGAATGCGGGCGGGTTCACCCTCAGACTTTTCTCCCGTCACCTTCGCCTCGACCGCCTCGAACCTGTTAAGCACGCCCATGCGGCTGGCGGCAATGCGCGCGCTCAAGGCCAAGCAAGCGGCGAGCGAGGAATAGAGAAGGTCGAGCGGATTGAAGCCAGGCCCCGACGCGGCCGTCACCACGGAGAGATTTCCGCCGGTCGGTGTTGCAATTTGCGGATGACCATTGCGTCCCAAAAGGGCTGTCGCGCCGACGTCCCGCTTCTTAACACGTAGCTCGCTCACACCATCCTCCTTATGCAGTGTTACGATCTTTCCGATTCGCTACCACCGCTTCCATCTGTGTCCTGTCGCATTTTGGTATCGAAAGAGCGCGCAGACGTTTTGCGCGGCGTGCTCTCAATCTCCATTTCCCGCAAATTCATTTTGCACAATGGAACCAAATTCTAAATTGCGGCTTTTACTCACGCAACGGTGATCGGGCCGTTCATCGAAACGGAAATAGGAGCTGGGACATATGGTTACCTCGACGCTAGTCAGCATTCTGATCACCTTTCTGGTCATCGTACTGGTGCTGTGGCTTATCGCACGCCTGCCGGTTGGCGGCAGTGCAAAGCAGATCGCTCAGGTCATCGTGATCATCATCGGTATTATCTCGCTGCTGAAGTATCTCGCAGTCTTCTGATAACGATTTTGTCCGACCCGCTGCATCCATATGCGCGGGCAAGACTTGGAAAAGCCCGTCGCTCCATCGGCGGGCTTTTGCTTTTTCGGCATGAGCTTCGAGGAAGACGCCTCAATAAGAAAGGGCGCGCAAAACGGATTGCGCGCCCTTTCTCATGTAAAACTTCGACTTACTGCGGCAGCTTGTCGTCTACGCCTTCAACGTAGAAGTTCAGACCGAGCAGAACGCCGTCTTCAGCCTTCTCGCCAGCCTTAAGCCACTCCGTGCCATCCTGCTTCTTCACAGGACCGGTGAAGGGGTGAAGTTCGCCGGACTTGATCTTCGCCTCGGTGTCCTCAGCCATCTTCTTCACGTCGTCCGGCATGTTGGTGTAAGGCGCCATCGTCAGGATGCCGTCTTTCAGACCGTCCCAAACCGACTCCGACTTCCAGGTGCCATCAAGAAGCGCCTGTGTGCGCTTGATGTAATAGGCGCCCCAGGTGTCGACGATCGCGGTCAGCTGTGTCTTAGGGCCAGCCTTGATCATGTCGGAGGCCTGGCCAAACGCCTTGATACCGCGCTCTGCAGCAACCTGCATAGGCGCCGTCGTGTCGGTGTGCTGCGTCAGGATATCGACGCCCTGGTCGATCAGAGCCTTGGCCGCATCGGCTTCCTTGCCGGGGTCGAACCAGGTGTTGGCCCAGACGACCTTGACCTTGAAGTCAGGGTTGACGGAACGTGCGCCGAGCAGGAAGGCGTCGATGCCCATCACCACTTCCGGGATCGGGAAGGAAGCGATGTAGCCGGCGACACCCTTCTGCGACATCTTGGCAGCGATCTGGCCTTGGATGTAACGGCCTTCGTAGAAACGGGAGTTATAGGTCGCGAGGTTCGCCGCCGTCTTGAAGCCGGTTGCGTGTTCGAACTTCACCTTCGGGAACTTCTGCGCAACCTTGACCGTGGCATCCATGAAGCCAAACGACGTGGTGAAGATCAGGTCACAGCCGGAACGGGCCATGCGCTCGATGGCGCGTTCGGCATCAGGGCCTTCCGGAACGCTTTCCAGGAACGGCGTCTCGATCTTGTCGCCGAAATGCTTCTGCAATTCCTGACGGCCGATATCATGCGCCTGCGTCCAGCCGCCATCCGTGCGCGTACCGACATAGACGAAGCAGACTTTTTTGGCGTCGGCAGCTTGCGCTGCCGGAACGACGCCGATGATGGCCGCGGCGGACGCGGCCAATGCGATGATGAGTCTTTTCATTTTTACCCCTGCTTGGTTAGGCATGACTTTTGGATTTTTAGCGGTCCGGCACGAACGGTTTGCCGAGCGATGCCGGTGTATTGATCAGCGTCGTGCGCCGATTATGGGAGATGATAATCAACACCACAATAGTTGCTACATAAGGAAGCGCTGAAAGTAGCTGTGACGGCACCCCAATACCGAAGGCCTGCGCGTGCAACTGGCCGATCGTCACTGCGCCGAAGAGATAGCCGCCCGCCAGCACCCGCCATGGCCGCCAGGATGCGAAGACGACGAGTGCCAGCGCAATCCAGCCACGACCGGCAGACATGTTTTCCACCCATTGCGGCGTGTAGACGAGCGAGAGCTGCGCGCCCGCAAGACCCGCACATGCGCCGCCAAACATCACGGCAAAATAGCGCGTGCGGATAACGTTGATGCCAAGCGCATGGGCTGAAGAATGGCTGTCACCGATCGCGCGGATTTTCAGCCCGGTGCGGCTTTTGAACAGGAACCAGCTGATACCGAAGACGAGCGCAATCGAGATGTAGAAGATCAGATCCTGGCGGAAGAGGATCGGGCCGATAAATGGAATATCCGAAAGCACAGGAAAGACGATGTTCGGCAGCTTGACGCCGGGCACGCCAACGAAGCTTTCTCCCAACATGCCGGAGACGCCAAGACCGAGAATGGTGAGCGCGAGGCCGGTCGCCACCTGGTTGGTGACAAGCGTGAGCGTCAGGAAACCGAAGAGCAGCGAGAACAGCGCACCCGCCGCGATCCCGGCGAGAATGCCGATATAGGGCGAACCACTCAGATGCGCTGCGGCGAAGGCGCAGACCGCACCGATGACGATCATGCCTTCGACACCGAGATTGAGGACGCCGGCGCGCTCAGTGACGAGTTCGCCAAGCGCTGCAATGACCAGCGGCGTTGCGGCGGTAATGACGGTGAGGAGGATCGCCTGAAACATATCCATCATGCGGCTCCTTCACGGGCAGCGCTGCGCGACCAGCGGATGCGGATTTTGTAGAGGATCAGCGTATCGCAAGACAGGACAAAGAAGAGCAGCAGCCCCTGGAAGACCCGCACGACCTTGTCTGAAATCTGCAGCGACATCTGCACCGCCTCACCGCCAAGATAGGTCAGCGAGAGAACCAGCCCTGAGGCAATGATGCCGAGTGGGTTCAATCTGCCGAGAAAGGCAACGATGATGGCGGTGAAGCCGTAGCCCGGCGAGATCGAGGGCTGCAGATGACCGATGGAGCCGGAGACTTCCGAAATCCCGGCAAGGCCTGCCAGCGCGCCGGACAGGAGCAGCGAAAACCAGACCATCCCGCGAGAGGAAAAACCGGCAAAGCGCCCTGCCCGCGCCGATTGGCCGAGCACGGTGACCTCGAAGCCCTTCAGCATGTAGCGCATCATGAACCAGAGCGCGACGGCGGCGACGAGCGCAAAGACGACGCCCCAATGGGCACGCCCCGAATCCAGTAGTTCAGGCAGAACGGCGCTCTCGTTGAAAGGCTTGGTTTGCGGGAAGTTGTAACCCTGTGGATCGCGCCAGGCGCCGCGCACCAGCCAGTCGAGAAAGAGTTGCGCGACATAGACCAGCATGAGGCTGGTCAGGATCTCGTTGGTGTTGAACCGCGTCTTCAAGAGCGCCGGAATACCGGCGTAAAGCGCTCCGCCTGCGGCGCCCATGACAAGCATCAGCGGCAGGATCATTGGCGACTGCCAATCGGGGTTCAGCACGGGCAGGATGGAGCCGGTGATTGCGCCGATGGTGAACTGACCTTCCGCGCCAATATTCCAGTTGTTCGACCGATAACAGATGGCAAGCCCGACCGCGATCAGAATCAGCGGCGCGGCCTTGACCGCGAGTTCATGCAGGGACCAGACTTCCAGCAACGGCTCGATGAAGAAGCTGTAGAGTGCTCCGACGGGCTCTTTGCCAAGCGCTGCAAAGATGATGGCACCGACGATAAGCGTCAGCACCAGAGCCAGAAGCGGCGAGAGAATGGCAAAGAGCTTGGAGACCCCTGCGCGTTTTTCCAGTTCAATGCGCATGAACGACCTGCTCCGTATGCTCTGCCTGCCCTGTGCTTCCTGCGTGTACGCCACCCATCAACAGGCCAATCTTCTCACGCGTCATTTCCTTTGCCGGATAGGCGCTGGAGAGCTGCCCGTCGGAAATAACGGCAATGCTTGATGCAACCTCGAAGATTTCGTCGAGATCCTGGCTGATCACGATGACAGCGGATCCGGCCTTCGCCATGTCCACGAGCGCCTGGCGAATACGGCTTGCCGCCCCCGCATCCACCCCCCATGTCGGTTGATTGACGACGAGAACCGATGGCTGTCGATCGAGCTCCCGACCGACGATGAATTTCTGCAGATTGCCGCCGGAGAGCGAACCGGCGAGTGGGTCTTCGCCGCTCTTGCGCACATCCATGTGTTCGGAGATGCGTTTGGCGGCGTTCTTGATCACCGAATGACGGACAACTTTCAGGAAACCGCAGCTGAGGAATGCCTTCTTGTCGGATCGACAGCGCGCCAGGAGAAGATTGTCAGAGAGGCTCATATTCGGCACGGCGGCATGGCCATGGCGCTCTTCCGGGACGAAGCCTGCCCCCAGCAACCGGCGGCCATTAATCCCCATGCGACCGACAGGCTTGCCACGCAGGAAAATCGCGTCGTCCTTCGAAACGGGATATTCACCGGACAGCGCGTCGAACAACTCGCCCTGCCCGTTGCCAGCAATACCCGCGATGGCAAGCACCTCGCCCGCGCGCACCTTCATGGCGATATTTTTGAGTGACACGGCAAAGGGCGTGCGTGCCGGAACAGAGAGACCGATGATTTCAACGGCGACATCGCCGATTGTGCATTCGTCGTCGCGCTGAATGCCAGCGACATCGGAACCGACCATCATGCGCGCCAGAGAGGCGGGCGTTTCCTGGCGCGGGTCGCAGGCCCCCGTCACCTTGCCATGGCGCAATACAGTGGCGCGATCGCAGATACGCTGTACCTCTTCCAGACGATGGCTGATGTAAAGCACCGAACGCCCTTCGGCTTTCAGCTTCTCCAGCGTTTCGAACAGGCGGTCCGCCTCCTGCGGTGTCAGCACAGAGGTCGGTTCATCCAGAATGATAAGCCTTGGGTTCTGCAAAAGAGCGCGAACAATCTCGATGCGCTGGCGCTCACCCACTGAAAGATCGGCAACATGGGCGTAAGGGTCGAGCGGCAGGCCGTAGGCCTTGGAGAGTGTTTCAGCTTCCCGCGCAATTTCCTTCAGAGAAATCTTGGGATCGAGCGAGAGCGCGATGTTTTCAGCGACGGTAAGCGCTTCGAAGAGCGAGAAATGCTGGAAGACCATGCCGATGCCCAGCTTGCGGGCTTCTCCCGGCGAACCGATTCGAACAGAATTTCCGTTCCAGACGATCTCTCCGCTGGAGGGTTCCAGCACGCCGAAAAGCATTTTGACGAGGGTGGATTTTCCGGCACCGTTCTCACCGAGAAGAGCGTGAATCTCGCCAGGTGCAATATCGAGATCGATCGCATTGCATGCGGCGAATGTTCCAAACAGCTTGGTCAGCTGGCGCACGGACAAGAGGGGCAAAGCCCCAGACGCAACCGTTTCCGTCACCTGTTCCCCTTTTCACCGATCGCCGCACTTCTATGAGGCTTAACGAGCGGATCGACACCCTTGCACTAAAATTGAGCACTGCTCTTTATGCGTACTAAATCCTTTTTTGTGACGCTGTACAACTGAAAAACAACGATCCAGGGATGGTTTTAAACCACTGTTTTTCTCAGCGGGTTTTCGCCCCAAGAGACGGAGCGAACTGCATAATACCGCCAATGCAATAGAGGTAGATGCCCGTGATCACGACCCCGGCAACGAGCCAATCAGGCGACTGAAAATGCAGCAGAAGCGAGTATCCGCTCAGCACGCACCAGAGCAGGAAAACCGCCATGTTCAGCCACCGGAGCCGCTTCACCCTCACCGGATGCAGGAAGTTGATCGGCAGGAAAGTCAGGATCACCGACACCGTCACGATGATCATGGCCGTGGTGGCGCTGGCATCGATGACGAAGAGCGTGAACACCACCATATTCCAGACGACCGGGAAGCCCGAGAAGAAGTACTCGTCGGTTTTCATGCCCATATCGGCATAATAGATCGCGCTTGAGACCACGATCATGCCGGCGGCGGCGAAGGACCATGGCTCCCCGATCATGCCACTCTGATAGAGAGCGAACGCAGGAAGCAACACATAGGTGACGTAGTCGATGATGTTATCCAGCGTGTCACCGGACCAGTTGGGCAAGACTTCCTTGACCTTCACCTTGCGGGCGATCGGCCCGTCGATGCCATCGACGAGAAGCGCGAGACCGAGCCACCAGAACATGTCGACGAAACGATGTTCGGCGGCGGCAACGACACCAAGGAAGGCAAGAAAGGAACCGGAGGCTGTTAGGATGTGAACGGAGAAGGCCCGGATTTCGGCATAGGGTACGCGTCTGTAGTTGAAGATCTTCATGACAGCGTAACGGCCCCGCTCGTATTCATTCTCTCTATCCGATATGCGACCATTCACCGCTCTTTGCAACCATGTGGGAATGCTTATCCTCGAACTTAATCAGCATCCGGCTGCGCCGATATGGCAATCTCTGACCAGATGGCTTCTGGATTCGACGGCGCAAAGCCACTATGTGTTGAGCCTCGACTGCAGGAATGGAACAGGACGATGAAGAACTTCGAAGTTGCCGTTGTCGGCGCTGGACTTGCAGGACAAATCGCAGCTCTTGCCATTGCACGCGCTGGCCGAAACGTCGCGCTCATAGCGCCCCAAACCGACAGGACCGATCGCCGCACGACGGCTCTGATGGATCAGTCCATCCGCTTTCTTGACCGGCTTGGGGTTTGGTCCAAGATCGAACCATCCGCTGCACGGCTCTCTACGATGCAGATCATCGATGGCACGGACCGTTTGCTGCGCGCGCCGACGGTCGCCTTCCGCTCGTCGGAGATCGGGCTTGCTGCCTTTGGTTGGAACATGCCGAATAGCGCACTGCTCAGCGTTCTTTCGCAAGCTGTTATGCAGGAGAACAACATCACCCTCGTCGATGCCAGTGTCGATACGGTGGAAGTCGGATCTCATGACGTCTCACTCATGCTGACAAACGGAGAGACGGTTTCGAGCAGCTTTGTCATCGGCGCGGATGGCAGACATTCCAAGGTTCGCGAGGTGGCAGGGATCGGCGTTCGAAGCTGGTCCTATCCGCAGACTGCCGTCGTTCTCAATTTCTCGCATACCCGCCCACACGGCAACATCTCGACAGAGTTCCATACCCCGACCGGACCCTTTACCCAGGTTCCACTACCCAGCGATCGATCCAGTCTTGTCTGGGTCGTCAAACCAGAGCAGGCAGCCGAACTTGCAGCGCTGCCGCTGGAAGCGTTAAGCAAGCGCGTTGAAGAGCGCATGCAGTCCATGCTCGGCACGGTTTCTGTCGAAGAGGGTGTCCAAACATGGCCGCTTTCCAGCATGACGGCCCGCGCCTTCGGCAAGGGACGCGTGGCGCTCATTGGCGAGGCTGGGCATGGCTTTCCACCGATCGGCGCGCAGGGGCTCAATCTCAGCCTTCGCGACATCATCGTCTTGACCGACATGCTCGGCACATTGACCGGCGGCGCGATCCCGGCAGATGCCGGCGCGACATTCGATCGCCGCCGCCGCGCCGACGTTTTCAGCCGCACGCTGAGTGTCGATCTTCTCAACCGGTCGCTGCTGTCCGGTATGCTGCCGATGCAGATGGCCCGTGCGGCGGGACTGCATGTTCTTGGCAATGTCGGGCCGCTCCGCGGTCTCGTCATGCGCGAGGGCATCGAGCCGGGCCGCGGTATCAAGGCCCTGCCCTCGCTCATTATGGGAAGCCTCAGACGCTCGTTGCGCGAATGACATAAAGCACGAGCGAGACCGTGAAGACGGAGAGCACGGTGGAGATCAGAATGGTCGCCGATGCGCGTTCCTGCCATACCTGATAATGCTGACCGATGACGAAGACATTCGTGGCCGTCGGCAGTGCTGCCAGAAGAACCGCCGTCGACACCCAGATGGGGTCGAAGTTGCCAAAAGATGACATCAGAACGTAAGCCAGCAGTGGATGCAGGATCAGCTTGGCCGGCACGATATAGCTGATCTCTATCGGTACCCGCTTGAGCGGCCGGAGCGCCAACGTCACTCCCATGGCAAAGAGTGCGCAGGGTGCTGCCGATTGTGCCAGATAATCCACCAGTTGCTGCACCGGTTGAGGTGGCCGCCAGGAAAACAAGGCAGCGATGAAACCGACAATCACCGAGATGATGAAAGGGTGCGTCAGCACCTTGCGGGCGACATCGCCTGCAAGTTTCAAGCGGAATCGCTTGTCGCCGCCGGCAATAGCCATCAGGGCCGGGGCAGCGATGAAATGCGCGGCGTTTTCGAGGCAGACAATGAGCGCGACAGGAACAGCCGCGCGCTCTCCAAGTGCCAGCAAAGCAAGCCCAGGGCCCATATATCCAATATTGCCATAGGCGCCTGCGAAGCTCTGTATGGCGCAATCGGCAAAACTGTTGCGCCGTACATAGTAGCCGATGAGGAAGAGGCAGAGAAAGATCGTATAGGTGGCGGCGAGGCTGAGCACGACAAAATCCATCCGCGCCAATTGATCGACGGGCGTGCGGGCAACAAGCTTGAAGAAGAGTGCCGGAAGTGCGGCATAAATGATGAAGGTGTTCAGCCAACCGAGTGCTTCGGCGGGCTGGCGAGTGACCCGCGCCGCCACATAGCCGATCAGGATCAGCCCGAAGAACGGAAACAGCAATCCGGCGATTTCAGCCATGGCCCCCCTCGCCGTGCAGCTCGTCTCCTAAGAGGGTCTAGCCGATTTTCATCAGGATTGGAAAGCTCTCCTGAAACCAGATCGCCACATTGGTGATGAAGCCGGACATGAAGGCGATACCGGTCAGGATCAGCAGGACGCCCATGACCTTTTCAACAAGCCCCAGATGGCGGCGGAAGCGAGCAAGAAAGCGCATGAAACTGCCGGAAAAGGCAGCGGCAATCCAGAACGGTATGGCAAGACCAGCGGAGTAGACGGCAAGCAACATCGCGCCCTCGCCGACCGTGTTGCGCGAGGCTGCAACACCGAGGATCGCACCAAGCACGGGACCGATGCAGGGCGTCCAGCCAAAGGCGAAAGCCAATCCCATGACATAGGCGCCGGAAAGCGTGGCGGGCTTGCCGCCGCTTTGGAAACGCGCCTCGCGCGAGAACACGCCAATACGGAAAACCCCAAGAAAGTTAAGGCCCATCAGGATGATGATCAGACCGCCGATCTTGGCGAGAATGTCGAGATTTTGGCGCAGCACCATTCCAATGGTGGACGCACCGGCACCAAGCGCCACGAAGACCGTGGCGAAACCCAACGTGAAGAACAGCGCCGCCAGAAGCACCGCCTTGCGAACCTGCGGCTTTGCCTCGAAGCGCTCATCCCTGAACTGCTCGACCGAGATGCCCGCCATGTAGCAAAGATACGGCGGCACGAGCGGCAGCACGCATGGAGACAGGAACGACAACGCACCGGCGAAAAGCGCTGTGAGGAGGGAAATATCGGCGATGGACAATGCGGCACTCCGGACGGTTCACGATGCCTTGTAGCCCCACCAAACTCTTGCCACCAATCACCTTTTTGCGGTTGCGGCAAAAAAACGCGGAAAGATGAAATAATCCTGTTTTTTTGGGTTGACCGCAAACGTGCCTCTACCTATGTTCCGCCCACTTCCGAGGGGCGCTTCGCCCCCATTTGGGAGAGCGTAGCTCAGCCGGTAGAGCAACTGACTTTTAATCAGTAGGTCCAGGGTTCGAATCCCTGCGCTCTCACCAACAATCCTCAATAAAAATCAGCTACTTCAGAGACGATGACTCCCTTCTTTGGGCTTTTTCGGTATCGAGGAGTCATAAAGGAAGTCGTCCGTAGGTGAGGCTTAACGTCGGCCTTTTTGACCAACCGGCCGTCTATCAGGACACAGTGGAGCTTCGCTTTCAAGCCTGTCTGAAGCCGCATATTTGGTTGGCACTGAAACCATCCAGCAGATCTGACATCTGATCCTGGTCCCACTTTTCATCATCAGAACCCTCCGCAATACTCGCAAAACGTGTTTCAGGTTGTGTATTTACAATCCTAAATTCTTCACTTTACATCAACCTCCCGTCCGTCCGCTGGAGACTCAATGATGAAAGCACGCCTCCTTAGTTTCGCTCTTCTTTTCTTCCCGGCCTCCTTCGCGTTGGCCGACTGTCCGACGCCAGCCGACGCTAGTTTCGCGGCGGCCGCCAAAGCGAAGTTCGACTGTTCCAGCAGCCTGCCGCTGAAGGGGCACGAGACGGATCGCAAGTTTCAGATCCATTATGATTTTCCCAAGACATTGCCAGACAACAGCAAGCTCCCCTGGTTGGCCGTCGATCCGTTCAAGAATCCTGCGGACTATATGCAGTCGATCCTCAACTACGTTATGAAGGTCAATGCGCGGCCGGATGTGGATTGGCGGATTGAGGACAATAAGTAAGAGCAGTGGTGCGATGCGCCGTGGTTCTTCATGTTGCGCGAGCCCCTGCGCGGGATGACGACCGAGCGGTGGTCTCGGCCGAAGGAACTTCACGCGCTACAAATGGACTGGGAGCGCAATTTTGCGGTCGGCATCTATAATGATGTGGCGTGCTATGGCTTCGGTCAGATCTGGGGTGATCCCGCCTTCCCAAAGACTCGGGATTTTGCGTTTGCGGAAGGTGCGGTGTCGGCGAAAATGCTGTTCACCACCGCCACACCTTCCAGCGTTCCTTATCTTGCAGGCTCGAAAGAGTGGGATGTTGCCGGGCAGAAGGATGGCGGGGTAATGACCATGCGCCTTCTCCAGCTGGACCTCTCGGTGAAGGACAAGCGCTCGCCGAATGGCTGGTTCTTCGGGACCTTCATGTACAACGCCATGCAGCCGGGCAACACGCCTTATGAGCGATTGGTGCCTGTCGGACTGATCTGGGGCAGCGACCCGGGGCTCAATGCCAAGGCTTATCTGGAGCAGGCAGCGACGCCGAAGGAAAGCTGGGTCAATCCGGATGTCGCCTCCATGTTCTATGCGCTTCCCCGCCAGAACCTCGGCCTCTTCGGCCGCGCAAATGGCCCTGTCGATAATCCCACCTCGGCATGCATCACCTGCCACCAGCGTGCCAATGACTGGGGCACGGCCGTGCTGCCGGATACGCCTGAAGCGACCCAAGCGGCAGCACTTTTGCCTGATGTGCCAGCCAACCCTTACGACGACGCAGCGATTGCCGCCTACTTCCGCAACATCGGAACGAACTCGCCAGTCGCAAACACGCAGTCGCTCGACTACGTGCTGCAGGTCTCAAAGGGAATTGCGGCATTTCGCAACTGGGTGAAGACCGATTTCCCCGATCACGCTGCGTCGACGACCGATGTCACGCCCTACCCGTTCAAGCCGGCTGAAGCGCACCTGTTGGCACCAGCAGATGCCAACACCGCACGGCCGGACGAAAATGAGCAGGATCCAACGGGAAGGCTTTTCCTTCGCTAATATGACCTGATATGCATAGGTGTGATTTGCCTTCGGAGGGCGCGCCTATGCTGTCGTTAAACGTCTTTGGTCGATTCGGGATCGCTGATCCGGATGGGAATGACCGGGGTCCGCGATCGGCCAAGGCTCGCGGCCTCCTCGTTCTTCTGGCGACGGCGCCGCATTACTCCCGAAGCCGTGTATCGCTGCAGGACAAGTTGTGGAGCGATCGCGACGCCAAAAAGGGTTCGGACAGTCTACGTCAAACGCTTGTCGAAATTCGAAAGGCGTTCGGGCCCTATCAAGACATCTTGCAGGCCGACCGCGAAAAGGTCGCGCTCGACTCGTCACGGTTCAAAGTCAGTTACCGTCTTGTCGAGTCACCGGGCGATTGGAGTGACGAGCAGGACGCCTTCGCCGATATCGACGTCCCTGATCCGGAGTTCGAGGAATGGATTCGCGATACGCGATCGTCACTTGCTGAAAAGGCCAAAGTCAGCGCTTTTGAGGCGCCGCGTCAATCAGCACCGCCGAAGCCAGCCATCTTCTTTCAGTTTCACTCCGACAATCAGTCGGCGAGCGAGTTGATCAACGCCCGCATGATGACGCTGACGACGGCGTCGCTTCATGACTTGGACGACTTTCAAATCTTTCCCCATATCCCGCATGCATCGCCGGCTGTTGCGCGTCAGCCTGTCAGCGGTCTCGCCGTCGCCATCCGGACCGCGACGATGGGACGGCATAGCCATATCACCTTCACGATCAGCCATGCAGAGACCGGCAGACTTTATGCTTCCCGTACTGAAAAGCTCGTCAGTTCCTCGGAAGAGGCGTTGCACCATTGGTGCGGAACGTTGGTTCAGGCCATTCTCATCACCTTGCGTGAAAGGAAAGATGACCTCGCCATCTCGAACTGCGCAGCGCTCCTGGCAAGCAACGCTCGCAACCTCATCTTCCGCTTCGACCGTCAAAGCCTGTCTGAGGCAGACAGGCATCTGAGCTATGCCTATGAGCGCGATCCTCGTCCGCAATATGTCGCGTGGCGGGCTTTTCTGCGCAACATGGCGCAATTCCAGCATCGCAGCACGGCATTCCTGGGTGACGAAATCACCTCCACGGAACTCGTACAGGAGGCATTGCGCCAAGATGGCAATAGCCCGGGCATCCTCAGTATCGGTGCCCACCTGGAATATCTGGGTGGAGGATCCAGCCGCGGATCTCTGAAGCTTGCCGAGCGGGCCGCTGAGCTTGATCCGCTCAACCCAATCAACATGGCGATCCTGTCCAATGCCGAACTCGTGCTCGACAAGTTGAAGGCAAGCCGCAGGTCTGCAACAAAGGCGCTGGAATTGACCGGAGGTGGGGAACATCGGGCATTCGTCGAGTTCTTTTGCTGCATGTCAGCCGCCGCTGTCAGTGACTATGATGCAGCCATCGGCCATGCGGAGGCTGCGCTCATTCTGCGACCTGCTTTCCGCGCGCCCTTGCGCTACCTGATTGCCCTCTACATCCAAAAGGGGATGACGGCGCATGCGGCACGAGCGATCGAACAGTTGCGGCTGCTTGAGCCAGACTTTACGCCAGCTCGCTTTCTTGACGACGATTATCCTGTCACCACGATGCGGCGCATCCGATTGATCGACACTATTCCCGTGTAAGCTCACATACCCCTGACACCCTTGGTTGATTCACGCTGCAATCACGATGATGCGCTAATTTTAGCGCGTTAAGACATATGAGGGCAGACTATGAGTGACACCAATATCGTGATGGACCATTTGCGCGCAGCCTTGCTTGCCACGCCGAAGGAGAGCACGTTTCTCACCTATCTCATTCAGATGGCGTTGATCGAGGGAGGAACCCTCTCCCAGGGTCGTGTCGCAAACCAGAGCATCGCTTTGGATGATGAGGCAGACCCCAGCCGCTCGACATACTCGATTGCGTCGGACCCAAGCTATCGCGCTCCAGCCTACGCGTCGTAAGCAGACGGCGACGCTGACCTGAATCGATCTTGGCGATCAAATTTCGCCAAGAGCTTTTTGATCGACATCTTCATAGCTGAGCGACAAGGCGCAGGCGTGCGCGCTTTTCTCATCCTCCGAAGCAACTTGTATGAAATAGAAAAAGCCCGGGGAGCACATGCACCCGGGCTTTTTATCAAAAATGTCTGTATTACCAACACAACCTTAGCCAAGCCAAGGCGCTAAGCCTCACGTGCGCTCGATGCGGATCACTTGTGGTTCGCTCACCAGATACTTTTCGCTCTTGATCGCTTTGACTGCCTTGCGGATCGCATCTTCCATAGTCGCATGGGTGACGAGGATGATGGTCTGAGCGCCCTCCTCCGTCGGCACCTGAGAGCGCTGAACGATCGATTCGAGCGAGATATTGTTTTCCGCCATGCGGGTCGCGATGGAGGCAAACACGCCAGCCTTGTCCTTGACCGTCAGACGGATGAAGTAGCCGCCTTCGTGGCTCTTCATCTTGGCACGACGATAATCCGTCAGTGACTTGGCTGGTCGACCGAGAACCGGCACCTGCTGGGCACCTGGGCGGCTCTTGGCGATATCGGCGACATCACCCAGCACCGCAGATGCCGTCGCATTGCCGCCAGCACCTGGACCAACCATCAGCAATTCGCCGAGAATATCGGATTCCACCGCAACAGCATTGGTGACGCCATCGACCTGAGCGATGACGGAATCGAGCGGCACCATGGTCGGGTGGACGCGCTGCTCGATGCCGGACTCGGTCAGTTGCGCGACACCAAGAAGCTTGATGCGATAGCCAAGATCGGCAGCGGCCTGAATATCCTCAATCGAGATATTGGTGATGCCTTCAAGATAGATATCGTCGGCGGCAATCTTGGAGCCGAAGGCGAGCGTCGTCAGGATCGCAAGCTTATGCGCCGTGTCGTTGCCTTCGATATCGAAAGCCGGGTCCGCCTCCGCGTAGCCAAGCCGCTGCGCTTCCTTGAGGCAGACTTCGAAGGACAGGCCTTCCTTCTCCATCTTGGTCAGGATGTAGTTGCAGGTGCCGTTCATGATGCCGTAGATGCGCGATACGTGGTTACCGGTCAGGGATTCACGCAGTGCCTTGATGATGGGGATCCCGCCTGCAACGGCCGCTTCGAAGTTGAGCAGAGCGCCCTTTTCTTCGGCCATCTTTGCCAGTTCGACGCCATGCTTTGCCAGCAGCGCCTTGTTTGCTGTCACCACATGGAGACCGCGCGAGAGAGCCGCCCGAACGGCCTTTTCCGCAGCACCTGAGGCGCCACCGACCAGCTCGACGAAGACATCGATATCGGCCTTCTCGGCCATGTCTTCCGGCGTATCGAACCAGGTAATACCCGAGATATCAATGCCGCGGTCGCGCGAACGGTCGCGCGCGGAAACAGCAATAATCTCAATTGCGCGTCCGCAGGTAATCGCAAGTTCGTTGCTTCTCTGCTGGAGGATGCGCACGAGCGAAGAGCCGACAGTGCCGAGTCCCGCTATGCCGATTCTCAATGAATCTGCCATGGGTATATTCCTGATTTGCTTTAATGAAAGAGGTGGCCGGAACCGGCCACCTTGGCGGGTTGCCCTTATCTGTGGGCGTTGAGCGAGACGACATTATGCAACGTATCGTCCGCAGTCGACAGGAAGCGCTTGAGATTGCGCGCGGCCTGACGAATTCTGTGCTCATTCTCGACGAGCGCGAGGCGGACATAATCGTCACCCATCTCGCCGAAGCCGACACCCGGAGCAACCGCAATGTCGGCCTTCTCGATCAAGAGCTTGGAAAATTCAAGCGAACCGAGATGACGGAATTTCTCCGGGATTTTCGCCCAGGCGAACATGGTGGCAGCCGGAGGCGGAACCTCGAAGCCGGCCTTGCCGAATGTATCGACCATGACGTCGCGACGGCGGCGATAGACATTGCGCACTTCTGCAATATCAGAGCCGTCACCGTTCAGAGCGTGCGTGGCAGCAACCTGGATCGGCGTGAAGGCGCCGTAATCGAGGTAGGACTTTACGCGGGTCAGTGCGGCGATCAAACGTTCGTTGCCGACAGCAAAGCCCATACGCCAGCCGGGCATGGAGAAGGTCTTCGACATGGAGGTGAATTCCACCGATACATCCATGGCACCCGGCACTTCCAGGACCGATGGCGGCGGGTTCTTCTCATCGAAATAGATTTCCGAATAGGCAAGGTCGGAGAGCACGATCAGATCGTGTTTCTTCGCAAAGGCGATCACGTCCTTGTAGAAATCCAGAGACGCCACATGTGCCGTCGGGTTGGATGGGTAGTTGATGATCAGTGCCAGGGGCTTCGGGATCGAATGGCGCACGGCGCGCTCAAGAGGGCCGAAGAAGGTTTCATCCGGCTCGACATTCATCGAACGAATGACGCCGCCTGCCATCAGGAAGCCGAAGGCATGGATCGGATAGGTCGGGTTCGGACACAGGATCACGTCGCCGGGTGCGGTGATTGCCTGCGCCATATTGGCGAAGCCTTCCTTTGAACCAAGCGTGGCGACAACCTGTGTATCCGGGTTCAGCTTCACGCCAAAACGGCGCGCATAATAAGCGGCCTGGGCGCGGCGAAGGCCTGGAATGCCTTTGGAGGAGGAGTAACGATGCGTGCGTGGGTCCTGGACGACTTCGCAAAGCTTGTCGACGATTGCCTTGGGTGTCGGCAGATCCGGATTGCCCATTCCAAGGTCAATGATATCCGCGCCACCCGCTCGCGCGCTCGCTTTCAAACGGTTGACCTGTTCGAAGACGTATTGCGGCAGACGCTTGACCTTGTGAAACTCTTCCATCTCTTTCCTCATGGAAATGAACCGGATCGTCCGGCCCACAGTAGCGTTCGTTTTTTGGTTTGAAACATAAGCCGACACGAACAAATCGGACCTGTGCTGTTTATTGTAGCGCAAGCGTTGGAAAACACGAATTGGTTTTCCCTTAACGCCACGCGATCACCGTGCTTCGCCGAAACATGTGTCGTGACGAGTCTGGCGCAGAACGCGGCTTGCGCCAGTCGTGCTTGCATAACGCCAGATTCTGATAAAATGCAAGGCAAAGCCGCCGCGCGAACGGCGGCTCAATTCAATCAGCCACGTTCACCCCGCACAATTGCAGAGCGAATAACCGACAGCACACGATCCGGCTCGATCCTGGTGCAGACTTTCTGGCTTGGATAACCGTCCCAATTGCCCGGTGGGAAGGTGACGCCGTCGGGCTTCTGGATGGTCTGCCCGTCCGCGAGACCACCACAAACGACACGGATTGCGCCGCTTCGTGTTTCGAACAGCTCAGGATTTGTCAGATAGACGCAGGCACAGGAATCGTGAACCACCATGCCGTCGCCGGTGCGCATGTTGTAGAAGTTGATATAGAACTGCGAGAGATCCGACAGAAGCTGCACGGCTGCGCCATTCTCCTTGACCATGTCCGCCAGGAAACCGGAGGTCATCACGGTTTTCGTCGTGACGTCCAGGCCGATAACGGTGACGGGCCAAGCTGCGGTGAAGACGAGATCAGCCGCCTCCGGATCACCGTGAATATTCGCCTCTGCCGCAGGGCTGACATTGCCATTGATATCGAAAGCGCCCCCCATGATGATAACCTCTTTCACCAGAGCAGCGAAATCGGGATCGGTCTTCAAGGCGAGCGCCAGATTGGTCATGCGACCGACCGCGATCAGCGTCACTTCACCGGGATTGGCCTTGACCGTATCAATGATGAAATGATGGGCCGCGCGCGGATCGAGCGGCACATCGACCGTTTCAGGCACGCCGATATTGCCAAGCCCATCATCGCCGTGGATGAAAGTGGGGAAGTGGCCGTCCGGACGCGAGGGATCGAACGTCTTGCCGGCGCCCTGTGCTACGGGCGCATCAATCATCCATTGCTGTTTGAGGAACTGCGCATTGCGAGTGGTAATCTCGATCGGCGCGTTGCCGAAAACGGTCGTGACGCCGATAAGATCGATATCAGGGTGGCGGTGCAGAAAAAGCAGCGCCATTGCATCGTCAATACCCGGATCCGTGTCGAAAATTACTTTATGCATATGTGTCCTCATTCAAATGCGTCGGCATGCTTCGCGTTAGCGTTCGGCGCACAATAGCTTCCTTCGCGGCCTGCGCAATCATTTCCATTCGCTCAATAAAGCGCCGCGCATCCTATTAGACGCACGGCGCTTTATATTTTTGAGTCTGCGCATCGTGCTTTCCGAAAATCGAGTCGGATTTTCGGGCCGATGCTGTAGCCTTGCCCGCAAAAGCGGTTGCGAGACAAGGCATTCGGTGCGAGAAGCGGCCAGCAAAAACCCTCCGGATCCCTCCCCAGTGCAAGACGTCGCTCTCCAGCTTTTCATCATACTGTTCTTTGTTGCCGTCTTCGCCGGCTTCGTCGATTCTATTGCTGGCGGCGGAGGGTTGATCGTGCTGCCGGCCATGCTGATCATGGGCATACCGCCGCTGGAAGCGCTCGGGACCAATAAGTTGCAGGCTCAGTTCGGCTCCGCCTCTGCGACGATTGCATATGCGCGCAAGGGCCACGTCAATCTCAGAGAACAATTTCCGATGGCGCTGATGGCCCTACTCGGGGGGATGGCTGGAGCATTTACCGCATCCTTTGTTCCGGCCGACGTTTTGAGGGCAATCATGCCCTTCCTGCTCGTCGCCATCGCCGTCTACTTCGCCTTCAAGCCAAACCTCAGCGACATTGACAGCCAGCGCCGTATCACGCCGTTTGTTTTTGGTCTGACGGTGGTTCCATTGATTGGTTTTTACGATGGCATTTTCGGTCCAGGAGCTGGCTCCTTCTATATGCTGTCATTCGTCGCGCTTGCCGGCTTCGGCATGCTGAAGGCGACCGCGCATACGAAGCTCTTGAACCTCGGCTCAAATTTCGGTGGCTTCCTGGTGTTCACGCTTAATGGTGCGATTCTTTGGAAGCTCGGGCTGGTCATGGGATTTGGGCAGTTCCTGGGAGCTCAGATCGGGTCCAGACTGGCTATGAGGAATGGTGCAAAGATCATTCGCCCGCTACTGGTGATATCCTGCCTCGCCATGGCGGCCAGGCTTATTCTGGATACGAATGCGCCCTACTCGCTCGGTTGGATCATCGGTAAGCTCAGCGGCGCGTGATAACGACGCAAAGCGAGGGCTCAGGGCCCTCTCTCAACCACACTCCAGTGTCGCCATCTCATCGACATTCCTTAACACCACAACGGCACCCATGACGTGATTTTTGGGTCCGCGCAGCGGCGTCATCCGGCATCGGGTGGCAAATCTCTGCCCGTCCCGGTACGCATGATGAATGTATCCGATCTCCTCACCGGCAAAGCAACGATCAAGGGCGGGCTTTGCCTGGAGGTAAAACCCATCTTCACCAATGAACTCGGTGACGTGGCAACCGATCAGCGATAAGCGGGTTCGGTTCTTCAATTTTGCGTAGGCATTATTGGTATAAAGATAGCGGTAGTCGTTTGTGACGACGATGATCTGATCATCCAGACTATCGAGAATTGCTTCGTTAAAAAGCGGCTGCTCATAATAGGCCGGTGCTGGAGCCCTAGCTGGTCGCGCGATTGCCGGAGACAAATCCACATCGGACGAATCCGAGTGATCACGGAAATATCGGTCGATCAGCCCGGACATCATCACGCTTCGGCGCACAACCGCCAGCCGGTCGTCGGCTTCGTCACGAACCAGCGTGCAGAGAAACTGGAATTGTCTGTAGAGCTCTTCGCGGCTAGACGCCTGGTAGGCCATAATGTCGTTGACGATCGCCTGAAGCTCCCTGTCAAACAACTGAACCAGTTCATCCTCACTTTGGTTGATGGCGTATCGCAATTGACTGCTTTTGATCGCAAAAGCTTGAAAAAAATCCTGGAGCACAGTGTCCATCCACGCTTACTCCGAAAAACCGGAACTATCCCCCGGCCAACCTCAGGCCGTACAACTACGGTACACCAGTACCGAGTGTTTCTCCGCCGTCAATATACGATTTATAGTAGTGCCGCGATAAAAAGCGCATTGTGGACTGCAATGCGGCATTCGCGGCACATCTTGTGCGTTACGCAACCACGCGTGTACGACGATCTTCCAACTCCTTGACCACCACAATAGCGCCAACAAGTTTGTAGGAGGGAGAATAGCACGGCGACATCTCGAAAGACTTCACCACCGTATGCCCAAGGGCATCCTCAGCATAGGTATACTTCTCAGCCTCTCCCTTGAAGCACGCGTCGAGCTTCTCGCGAAATGCCTGCTGGAAGTGATGGATACCGACAAACTCGGCAATATGCTTGCCGATGATCTCACTGCGATCCGAATGGAGTGACGCGGCATTGGCGGAATTGGTATAGTTGATGCGGTAACCGGGAGACACGACGACGACGCGATCGTCCAGGTCTTCCAGCCGGTCTTCATCCAGAATGATATAGGGGCTCCACGGCGCGTCCTCGCCATCCGGAGTGCTGCCGTCGCGCGGAAGGCCAGCACCGATGTAGCGATCGACAAGCTTACGCAGAACGTCGGCGTTTCGCTGGACACAGCCGATGTCCTCGGCTTCCTCGTTCAGGAGGTCGATGGCGAAACGAAACTGTTCGAGAATTTCCGACGACGAAGCGTTCTTTCTGCCGATGATGCTATCGAGCAGAGTTTCGAGCTCTTTATCAAGAGCGGCAACCTTGGGCGCTTCATTGCGAATGACTGCGCTTTTCAGTTCCGCGTAGTTCTGCCAGAACAATTCGATTTTTCTTTTCAACCCAAACACTCCCGAGACGCAGGCATTGCAGTTGCCCAATCCTCCCCGGGCGCACGCGCGACTATCTGCACGATGTGCCCGTAAAGCATGATGTAAGGAGTTGCAAGATCACCACACCAGCACTTTCACCCATATCACAATCGGCTATGTTATTACAAATCCGAGAAATAGTAAGGAAGAATAAGCACGGTATTGTCTCGCGACACGCCGACTAAATCATCACATCACGTTAACTGGCCGGTATTTTGTGGTTTAATAATACCCCACCGATCGATCAAAGTTATTAAAATTGACCGTTTAGTCTTCAACCGTCCGTCTTGACCTGATCCTTGATATGCCAACGGTCGTGGTACCACAACCACTGGCCGGGATATTCGCGCACCCAGCTCTCGACCTTGTCATTCAAAAGCTGTGCGGTCTTTTGGATATCGACACTGCCTTTTTCATTGAGCGGTATCTCGACCTTGGGTTCGATTTCCAGACGGTAGCGATTGTCCGGCAGGCGGATGCATCTTGCCGGATAGACGTCGCAACCAAACTGGCGCACCAGCTTGGCGAGCAGAGGATTGGTCTGGACATTATGTCCGAAGAACTTGGTGAGGAGCCCCTTACGAAACTTCTGATCGACCAGCACGCCGACGCCCGCACCACGTTCCAACTGCCGTGCAAGCGCGAAGGACGAGCCGGCATGCGAGGGAACGAGCTTGCCCATGCGCTCCTTGCGGAAATTGTAGATCTTCTCTGCCACGTAAGGATTGTTCGGCGGGCGGAACAGCACCGTCACATCGAGGCCGAAGGCAGATCCTGCCACAGGCAGAAGCTCAAAGTTTCCGGTATGCGCCGTAAAGACGATGAATGGACGCGGATTGTCGCGCAGCTCCAGAAAGTTGTCGATGCCGACGACTTCGATACGACCGGGTTTCGTCTGCTCCGGATTGTAGTCGAACAGGCGGTCGAGGAAAACATATTCTGCGGCGAGACGCCCCATGTTTCCCCAGCTGTCGAGCGCGATCTCCAGGCGCTCTTCTTCGGTCTTTTCCGGATAGGCGCGAGCGAGGTTGAAGAGCATCAGCTTATGACGCGGAGTCTTGGGCCCGAGTTTACGCGCAAGGCGATCAGCAAAGTGAATTGCTGGATCGGCCGGCAACAATTTCAGCATGTTCAGAAAGCCGAACGCAATAGTCGCGTTCAGCCACTGGCGAAAGTTCTCAAGCGCCAGAACAATGCGCGTAATAAAAAGCTTCACTGATCAATCCATTCGCAGAACGATCTTACCGAAGACCTGACGGGTCTCCATGCGTTCCAGAGCCTTGTCGATATCGTCGAAGGTTACTTCGGTATCGATCACCGGATGTACAAGACCGCGCGCCATTTTCTGCATGGCATCGGCCATGTTCTGCATGCGGCAGCCAAAAGAGCCGAGCAACTTGAGCTGCTGCTGGAAAAGCATCATCAGGTTGATTTCGGTCGAGACACCGGAGGTCGAGCCGCAGGTGACGAGACGACCGCCGCGCTTCAGCGAGAACATGGAACCCGCCCAGGTATCTTTGCCGACATGCTCGAAAACGACATCGACACCCTTCTTCTTGGTAATCTTGCGCACAACGCCCTCGAAGCGGTCCACGCGGTAGTTGATGACGTGATCTGCGCCCAACGCCTTGGCGCGTTCGATCTTGTCGTCGGAACCGACCGTGGTGATGACCGTGCAGCCCATCTTCTTCGCCAGCTGAATGGCGGCTGAGCCGATACCGGAACCGCCGGCATGGACAAGGATCGTTTCACCGGGTTGAAGTTTGGCATTGTCGAACAGCATGTGTTCGACGGTGCCAAAGGTCACAGGGGCAAGGGCGGCTGCCACGGCATCGACGCCGGGCGGAGCCAGTACCAGCTGGCGGGCCGGAATATTGATCTTTTCCTGAGCGAAGCCATCCAGGTGGAAACCATGAACGCCGCCGACATTCTCACAAAGGTTGTCTCGTCCGGCGACACAGTGGTGACAACGACCACAGATGCGCGCGCCGTAAATCGAAACAAGCTGGCCGGGAAGAACGTTGGAGACACCAGGACCGATGGCTTCCACCACGCCCGAGGCTTCCGCACCAATCGTCAAAGGCATCTTGCGTTTGGCAAAGGCCATGCCGCGCCAGCCCCACACGTCGATGTGGTTCAGCGCAACGGCTTTCACGCGCAAGGTGACCTCACCCGGCGCCGGCGCTTCTGGCTCCGGCAGATCCACTTTCTCGAGCTTACGGTCGTCGACGAGTTGAAGAGCGCGCATAATAGAAGTCCTTCGCCCGGAGGCGTTAAAGCGTTTTCGATTGAGAGCGCCGCTCATCCAACTGGGACACGCGAAGACGGCTCTCCTTCACTCAAATAGACATCGCCCACTTGCGGACAGATGCGTTGGGGAACCGCTTAAGCCGGTTCCCGCGTCATGACAAGGCTTGCGTTCTGGCCACCAAAGCCGAAGGAGTTCGACAGCACGGCGCTGACCTGAGCATCACGCTTCACATTCGGCACAACATCCAGCGCGATGGTCGGATCGGGATTGGTGTAGTTAATCGTTGGCGGAAGGGTACCTGTCAGCATGGTCTGCAATGAGAACACGGCTTCGACCGCACCTGCTGCTGTCAGCGTATGGCCGATCATCGACTTGTTGGAGGAGACCGGGATCACCTTCAGACCTTCACCGAAGACCGCCAGCATGGAGCTGTACTCCATCTTGTCGTTTTCCGGCGTGGACGTGCCATGTGCGTTGACATAGCCGATATCGCTTTCGGAGAAGCCAGCATCGGCAAGCGCTGCGCGAATGGTGGCAATTGCCGGGCCGCCATCGGGCGACGAGCGCGTGCGGTGGAAGCTGTCTGCCTTTTCGCCTGCGCCCTTGATAATGCCGAGCACCTTTGCACCGCGAGAAACAGCTGCTTCCAGCGATTCCAGAACCAGGGTCGCCGCACCTTCTGCAATCACGAAGCCATCGCGGTCCTTGCTGAAGGGCTTGGATGCCTTTTCGGGCGGATCGTTCTGTGTCGACAAGGCAGATAGGAGTGAGAAGCGGATCAGCGCTTCGGCGCTGACCGATCCGTCCGTCGCAACGGTCAGCGCGCGATCGGTGCGGCCCTGGCGGATGGCTTCAACACCGAGTTGGATGGCAGTCGCACCCGAAGCACAGGCCGTTGAAAGCGTGACCGGGAGGCCGCGTGTACCGAACTGATCGGATAGACGCTCCGAGATTGCACCAAAGAGCGCGGCTTCCTGAAAGGCTGGATCGGGACGCTGACGAAGAGCGGCCATGAAGCGATCATAAGCGTCGCCCGGCTTTGCAGCAGGTGGAGACCGATCGGCAAGCTCGAAGCGGGCGCTCCATTCCGGTTCGATCGGCGGCGCAGCCAGAAACAGCGGACCGTTGAAATCGCCGGATAGTCCTGCTTGAGCCAAAGCTTCGATCGTGGTTTCGCGCGCAAATGCGAAGGACCGCTCTACGGAATTGGGTGCAGGGATATCGATGAAATCGACTGTACCGCAGATCTTGGTCGAGAGATTGTCGGTCGGGAAGCGGGTAATCTTGTGGATGCCGGATTTACCGGAGGTCAAAGCCGCCCAGTTATCCGAGAGCCCCTGCCCCAAGGATGTGATGATGCCTACACCGGTGACGGCAACGATGGGGCGTCCAAGGTGATCCTTGAAATTGCTGGATGCCATGGTCTGAACTCCTCAAGCGTCTTTGGAAAGAACGGCGACACCTTCGCCGCGCACATGGCCAACCGTGGTGACGACCGCTTCCGTTGCGGCAGCCGCCATCGGCTTTTCGACAGCGCTATCAAAGGCCGGAACCATCGCACCGCTTTCAAGCGCAAGAGCTGCAAGCGCAAGACCCAACGGAAACTGCGCTTCAAGTCCATGGCCGGTAACACCGCCAAAACCGCGAATTGCAGCATGTGGCAAGGTCTTTTCGAGAATGTCCTTTTCACGAGACGTCAGGCCGTCATAACCGCTGGCGCCGGAGAAGACGACGGTTTCAGCCGCATCCTTCGCAGGCGCGAGGAGGCGTTCGAGACGCGCCTCTAGCTTGCCATCGTCGCGGTTGCCACGATCGCCTTCGATCGCGTCGATACGCGCGTAAATCTTCGCGCCACGCGCTTCGGCGCGCTTGCGCGATTCCAGCACGAGGAAGGCGCCGACGGATCCGGTGATCATGCCACCGCCCTCGCCTTGCGTGCGCGACCAAAGCGGCTGCCAGCCACCTTGAGCATGCGCGCCGACGGCTTCGAAAAGCAGTGTCATGTCCGGGCGTTCGGCCGCAAATGCACCGCCCACGAGGGCATGGCTCGATTCGCCCGAGCGAATACGATAAAATGCGGTCTCGACGGCGGAGATACCGGCACCTTCTTCACCCATGAAGGTGCGTGAGGAGCCAGTGACCTTATGCACGATCGAAATATTGCCAGCCATCAGGTTGGAAAGCTGGGCGAGAAACAGCGTCGGGCGAAGCTCCGTCGTCAGCTTTTCATTGAGCATTACCTCGCGGTCGTTGCGCTTGAGGCCTTCGTCGACAATCAGCGTATCGACATTGATGTCGCGTTCGCCGCCACCAGCAGCGACGATCATGTCCATCGTGCCACAGGCGTCCGCATCTTCCTTCAAACCAGCATCGTCCAGCGCGAGACCGGCTGCAAACACGCCGAGGCGCTGCCAGTTTTCCATCTGACGCTGATCCTTGCGACCAATTTGCGCAGACCAGTCAATCTCCGGCAGCGGATGGATGGGATAAGGCGCAAACTTTTCCGTCTCGACGGTCGCCTCTGGCGTCGTGGTGCTGGAGAGCAGCGCGATATGGGCATCTTTACCGACACCATGACAGGTCACGATACCGACCCCGGTAATCACCACATCATTGTCAGACTTCATCATCCGTGATCCTTCGTCGCTTTTTCGGAACGCAGTCCCGGGCCAGCTCTCAAAAACGGCAGGGACGCCGCACTTGCCATGCGGAATAATGCGCGCGATGCGGCTTTGCAATGGCGAAAGCCTATCGGACCTTCCGCATCGCATGACTTTTCAGCATTTTAAACGCGAAGATAGCGCTTTTTCGATCAGGCGGAGGTATCGGCAGCGATCGCCGCCATAAGGCCTACTTCCTCGGCGCGCTTCTTGACGATCGGCGCAAGCGGAATTTCAGAGAAAGGCATGGTGCGAAGCTTCAGTTGCGCGTCGCAGACCTTCTTGCCGCCTGAGGTAATCTTTGCCTTGGTGACGGCAAAGCCCGATCCATCATGCTCGAGATAGGCCTCGATATCGAGAACGGCATTTGGCTCGACAAAGGTCCGCATCTTGGCACTGTCGACCGACATCAGGAATGGCATGGCGGCAAAATCCGTCATGGCGAGAACCAGCATGCCGGACGTCTGTGCCATTGTTTCGATCAACAGCACGCCTGGAACCAGCGGCATACCCGGAAAATGCCCCTCGAAAACCGGGCTCTTGTCCGGCACGACCGATCGCGCCTTCAAGATGCGGGCTGATCTGTCGATAGACTCGATTCGGTCCACCATCTGGAAATATTCGAGAAGCATATCTTGTCCGTGAAATAGTTTCGCCCCAAGACAGCGTCAGATGGGCAAACGTCCTCAGGCAAGTCCTGAGGATCGAGCTCTGTCAAAAAGCAGCATGCAGGTCCCATTTTGCTGGAACCCGCAGAAGCGGAACGAAAAAGATCAGCCCTTGGCTGCCTTCAACTCGTCAATCTTGGCGCAGAGGTTCTTCAGAACGAAGTATTCTTCGGTCGAAACCTTGCCTTCGTTGACTTCCTGCGTCCACTGCTCGAGCGGGATCTTGATGCCGAATTCCTTGTCGATGGCGAAAACGATATCGAGGAAGTCGAGGCTGTCGATGCCGAGGTCGTCAATCGTATGGCTTTCCGGCGTAATGGTTTCGCGATCGATTTCGCTGGTATCAGCGATGATGTCGGCAACCTTATCGAATGTAGCTGTCACGCCCGTAATCCTTTGTGTTCTTAATTATAAAGGTCTCTTCAGACGCACCACATAGGGAAGTTGCACCAAAAAGCCAATGCTTTCGTGATGCTCCGCTCTATTTTGGGCGATGTGTGTTGCCTACACCCTACACTCAAACCGCCAGAGAATGACGCCCTCGCCCATTGGAGAGATAGGTATCAAAGGTTGCGGCAATGCTGCGAGCAAACGGCTTGCCCGTTTCCGTCAGGGCAAAACGACTGGCCTCGAGATGGACAAGCCCGTCGCGGTCACCTTCTGCAAATTGCTGGGCTTCCTCCACGGCTGAAAGAGCCGCCGGACCGAAGAGCGCGGCAAGCGCCGAGAGATCGAGCGAGAAATCGCACATGATCCTTTCAATCACGAAGGCCCTCACCCGGTCTTCGACAGAAAGTGCAATGCCACGGGCGATGCAGAGACCATCGGCTTCAGCCATGCGTTCATACTCCCCCGTCGCAACCATGTTCTGGACGTAGCCTTGCGGCAACTTGCCAATGGACGAGGCACCAAGCCCGATCAGAGCGTCGGCGCTGTCGTCGGTATAGCCCTGGAAATTGCGGCGCAGCTCTCCCTCTTCCATCGCTTTCGCCAGTGTGTCACCTGGCTTGGCGAAGTGATCGATGCCGACCGCCTCATAACCCGCCTGCACCAGCATTTCGCCTGCGGTTTTCATCTGCCTGTATCGCGCGATCGCATCCGGCAGCGCCTCTTGCGGGATCATCGTCTGGTGCTTTTTCATCCACGGCACATGGGCGTATCCAAAGAGAGCCACGCGATCCGGGTCCAAAGAGATGATCTTGTCGACGGTATCGCGAAGCGTCTCGAGCGTTTGATAAGGCAGGCCATAGAGCACGTCGCAATTGACAGAGTGCACTCCACGCTCCCTGACCGCATCCACCACCGATCTCGTCTGTTCAAAGGTCTGTATGCGGTTGATTGTCTTCTGCACTTTCCGGTCAAAATCCTGCACGCCAAGGCTTGCCCGCGTCATGCCGATTGCAGCCAGGGCATCGTAACGCCCCTGATCGAGGTCGTTCGGGTCCATCTCGACGCTGATTTCGGCGTTCTCCGAAAATGAGAACGTCGAGCGCAGAGCATCCATCAGCGCAATCAGGTCCTGCGGCCTGACCATCGTTGGCGACCCGCCACCGAAATGCACGGCGGTAACGCGGACGTCTTTCGACACCAGCCGCCCGACCGCTTGAATTTCGCAGTAAAGCGCTTTGAGATAAGCGGCAATCGGCTCGTAACGAAGCGTGTGTTTGGTGTGGCAGGCACAGAACCAACAGAGCCGGTCGCAATAGGGAATGTGGATATAGAGCGACAGGCGATGCTGCGAATCAAGGGCCTGCAGCCAGGATGAATATTCGTCGGCCCCTATACCCAGATGGAAGTGCGGCGCCGTTGGATAACTCGTGTAGCGGGGAACGGCCGCGGAATATTTCTTCAACAAATGCTCAGCCATCGCGCTCGCTTCCTGACATGTATCAATTCTGCGACTTAGGGATACATGCTGCGACAGTTTGCAACTTTGACTTCGATCAAATTAGCTAATAAACAAAGGTATCAGAAGCGATGTGGGGACATGGGCTTCGGGGGCTTGATTTGACGGGGATTTTTGAGATCGCGCCTGCGATCGGACCCGTTCGACTTGGACGTGATGCGATGGACGCGCTGCAGAGAAATATCCACAATTCGGACATGCCCGTCGTGTGCCGTTCATGCGAGGCGCGCCATGGCGGCCTTTGTGGAGTTCTTACGCCGGCGCAGCTTCTGGAGCTCAACCGTCAGTCCAGCCGCAAGAGGTTCGAGACCGGCAACGAACTGCTTGGCCAGGGCGAACTCGTGCCCTACTACGCCAATATTCTCAGTGGCGTCATCAAGCTGTCGAAGATGATGTCGGACGGCCGTCAGCAGATCGTCGGCCTCCAGTTCGCACCTGATTTTCTCGGGCGCCCTTTCAATGCCGAAAGCAGCATGACCGCCGAAGCCGCCACCGATGTGGAGATCTGCCTGTTTCCACGGCGTGTGGTGGACCGGATGATCGGTGAAGTGCCGAACATGGAACGCAAGCTTCACGGCCAGTCACTGAAGGAACTGGACGAAGCGCGGGACTGGATGCTGACGCTCGGCCGTAAATCCGCGCAGGAAAAGGTCGCAAGCTTTCTGCATCTCATCGCCACGCACATCGATCCTGAAAAGGGTGATGTGTCCTGCTTCGACCTGCCCCTGTCACGCGCCGATATTGCGGACTTCCTTGGCCTTACGATCGAGACCGTCAGCCGTCAGATGACCAAGCTGAAAAAAGAGGGCATCATTCAGATCGAAAACAACCGGCATATCACCGTGCCCGATCTCGACGCGCTTAACGACGCCGCCGGTAACGACTGACGGGGCCTTACTTATCCCAGTGCAAATGTGTCAGCGAGGCGCCAAACATGTAAGGCGCCTTGGCTTCTGCTGGTGTAAACACCGTAGCGGTCAGGATCAAAACTACAAATAAGCACTTCATCATCACGCTCCCCAGCGCCTGCCATCAAGTGGCCTCCCTGGAAACAAGTTTTAGACGATAAGATACTCTTTTCGTTTAAGAAAATGGGTTATCGTCAGATTGGCGGGATGGGTCAAAAACAGCAGATCCGAGTAGGATTTCGTTAACGGACAGCGACGGTGCTTCAGGCGTTTCAGCAAAACGATGCCGGTTGCAGCACGTCCACATCTCGATTATAGAGCAGTTATCCACAAGGACCCGGTGAAAATCCGGGTGGCTCTTCTGGCCGCCGATCCGCCAGACAACACAGCAACGCAACCTGTTTCATCTTTTGAGGACCGAGTTCTGCTCGGCCCGTTGCATCAACTGTGGTAACTCATCCATGCGAACTTTTTCACACTACCGTCAGGAGTGGTTCTCCAATATTCGTGGAGACGTGCTCTCCGGCATCGTCGTCGCGCTTGCGCTGATTCCGGAAGCGATCGGTTTTTCCGTCATCGCCGGCGTCGATCCCAAAGTCGGCCTTTACGCCTCGTTTGCGATTGCCTGCGTCGCAGCTTTCGTCGGGGGACGTCCCGGCATGATCTCCGCTGCAACGGCTGCTACAGCCGTCGTCATGGTATCGCTCGTCAAGGACCATGGGCTTCAATATCTTTTCGCCGCAACCATCCTGATGGGCCTGATCCAGATCGTTGCAGGCTGGCTGAAAGTCGGACGCGTCATGCGCTTCGTCTCTCGCTCGGTCATTACCGGCTTCGTCAATGCACTCGCCATCCTGATCTTCTTGGCGCAGTTGCCTGAACTGATCGGCGTTCCGGCATTGACCTACGTGATGATCGCGGCGGGCCTCGCCATCATCTATCTCTTTCCCTACGTCACGAAGGCGATCCCCTCGCCGCTCGTTGCCATTGCCGTACTGACCGCGATTGCATGGTGGACCGGCATGGAGCTTCGCACTGTTGGAGACCTTGGCGAGTTGCCATCGACCTTTCCAGTGCTGATGATTCCGCAGGTTCCCCTGACATGGGAAACGCTGCAGATCATCTTTCCTTATTCCGCCACGCTCGCAGCCGTCGGTCTTCTTGAGTCCCTTCTTACGGCTCAAATCGTCGACGACATGACCGATACGCCAAGCAACAAGAGCCAGGAATGCGTCGGCCAGGGTGCGGGCAATATTGCCTCCGCCCTGATCGGCGGCATGGGTGGCTGCGCCATGATCGGCCAGTCGGTGATCAACGTCACGTCCGGTGGCCGCGGGCGGCTCTCGACTTTCGTCGCCGGGGCGTTCTTGCTGTTCCTTATTGTGGTGCTGGACGACCTCGTTCGCATCATTCCGATGGCGGCGCTCGTTGCGGTGATGATCATGGTGTCGATCGGCACCTTTTCCTGGCGCTCTATTCTCGACCTGCGACGCAATCCGCTGCCCTCGTCTGTCGTCATGCTGGCAACGGTCGTCACCGTGGTAGCAACCCATGACCTTGCCAAGGGCGTTATCGTCGGCGTGCTGCTGTCGGGCATCTTCTTCGCGGGCAAGGTCTCCAAACTCTTCCGCGTCACGCGAAGCGAGGATGTGGGCGCAAAGACGGTCACCTATGTCGTCGAGGGTCAGATCTTCTTTGCCTCAGCAGAAAACCTCATCGGTGCTTTCGATTTCGCCGAGCAGGCCGAGAAGATCGTCATCGACGTTTCGTCCGCGCATCTCTGGGATATCACCGCAGTGGGCGCACTGGACAAGGTCATCTTGAAGTATCGCAAGGCGGGCGTCGAGGTCGAGGTCATGGGCTTCAACAAGGCGAGCGCCGACATGATCGACAAGTTCGCGCTCCACGACAGACAGGAACGTCTGGCGGCGAGTGCATCGCTACATTGATCGGTGATGGGGCCGTGGCAACGGAGCGGCCCCTTCTCATCTCCGGCTAGAAGCGACGAAGAATGTTCATTTCGTTCACTTACTGGGAGGCGGCGGGCGTTGCCGTCGGCTGCTGCTGCGCTGAAAGCGCGCGAAGCTCCGCAACGCGGCGCTTGTATTCAGCCTCGGTGATCTGACCGCGGCGGCGGGCAGCGCCAAGTGCAGTCAGGTTCTGCTCCATGGTGGAAGCTTCGTTTTCTTCCATCTGCGGCATGGCAGCCGTCATCGGCTTGGCAAAGGTCGGAAAATTGCCGGTATCACGCTTCTGCAAAGGGCCGCTGCTGACCGGCTGCGGGCCGACGATCTGCGCTTTGGGTCGCTCCATATGGGCCGGATTGACGAGAGGCTTGGGCGTGGTGCAGGCAGCCAAAGGAAGGACCAAGCCGCAAACCAACAGCACAGATGCTGTTTTTACGCTTCCCGAATGCTTGCCCATTTTCCTGCCCCACCTGTAAGGTATCTATCGTGTGTCGAACGCACTGTCCCGGCGCCCGTGTTGCTGGAACTTGTATTCGTTTTCGTACAGAATGTGCAAATACAAAAATTGCCGCGGAGGAGAACGTATGGCCGGCAGTCGAGGCGGACCCGACGATGCTGAGGACAAAGGGTTCAGTTTCGATCCCAAATCTGCCGATGCCTATATTCTCCGCGATCCGCAGGCCTTTGCGATGAACATTGCCAGGGCTGTGGAAAATCTCGGCAAGGCTGCTTCCGAGTGGCTCGCTCCCAGAGAGCGCGGCGAGATTCCGCAGACGAGCCCAACTCCGATGAGCGATGTCTTCCAGACATTGTCTGACGTGGCCGAATATTGGATGGCGGAGCCGCAGCGCTCCGTCGAGGCGCAGACCCACCTTCTGTCGAACTATTTCGCAATATGGCAAGAATCGGTAATGCGGCTGTCCGAGCAACAGACCAAAACAGGCGCGGAAAAATCACAGACCGAAACCCGAAGCGCCCATAAACGGTTTGCTGATAATGACTGGCAGGCGAACCCCTTTTTCGATTTTCTGCAGAAGGTCTATTTCGCCACCGCCGACTGGGCGGAAAAAATGGTCACAGAGGCCGAGGGGCTGGATGAGCGGACCCGCGAAAAGGCGCGCTTTTATATGCGGCAGGTCACGGAGGCGATCTCACCAGCCAACTTCGCCTTCACCAATCCCCAGGTATTTCGCGAGACGGTTGCTACCAGCGGGGCGAACCTCGTCAAAGGCATGGCACAGCTGGCGGAAGACATGGCGGCTGGCAACGGACACTTAAGGCTTCGCCACACCGACTACAGCCATTTCGTCATCGGCCAGAACATAGCAGTCTCTCCAGGCAAGGTGATTGCCCGTAGCGCGCTCTGCGAGGTCATCCAATACGCCCCCTCAACGGAAAGGGTGTTCAAGCGCCCTCTTCTCATCATCCCGCCATGGATCAACAAGTTCTACATTCTCGATCTCAATGCGCGAAAATCCTTCGTCAAATGGTGCGTCGATCAAGGCCACAGCGTCTTCATGATCTCCTGGGTCAATCCAGACGCTTGCCATGCGGAAAAAGGTTGGGACGACTATATTCGTGAGGGCATCGATTTTGCGCTTGGCGCGATCGAAGAGGCGACGGGAGAACAGGACGTCAATGCGGTGGGCTACTGCATCGGCGGCACGCTTCTTGCTGCCACCCTCGCCCTTCATGTCCAGGAAAAAAACGATCGCATCCGCAGTGCCACGTTGCTTGCGGCACAAACCGACTTCACCCATGCGGGAGATCTGAAGATCTTCATCGATGAGCCTCAGCTTGCTGCGCTTGATGTGCATATGAAAGCGGTCGGATACCTCGATGGCGCGATCATGGCGAGTGTGTTCAACATGCTGCGCGCGTCCGATCTGATCTGGCCCTATATGGTGGACAACTATCTGCGCGGTACCCAGCCTCCACCTTTCGATCTGCTCTACTGGAACTCCGATTCCACCCGCGTCGCCGCGGCCGTTCATTCCTTCTATCTGCGCAACTGCTACCTGGAGAACAATCTGGCCGAAGGGCGGATGGTGGTGGATGGCAAGGTGCTGAACCTCAGGGACGTCACTATTCCAATCTACGATCTCGCCACGCGCGACGACCATATTGCTCCGGCAAAATCGGTATTCGAGGGCGCAAAGCCGTTCGGCGCGCCGGTCGAATTCGTGCTGGGTGGTTCGGGCCATATTGCAGGCGTGGTGAACCCGCCTGACGCTGGCAAGTATCAATACTTAACCGGGGCATCACCTGTCGGTGACTTTGACGACTGGCAGCGGGAAAGCAGCGTTTATCCCGGATCCTGGTGGCCGCATTGGCAGAACTGGCTTGAACGACAGAACAAAGACATGGTCGGAGCGCGCATTCCAGGAGATGGTGGACTCACCCCGCTTTGCGATGCCCCGGGCACCTATGTCCTTGAATGACCGACGCCATGGGAAGACACTTGCGCCATGCGCTTTGATTCTCCTCTCGTGCCCGCCACGCTCGTCTCCCGCTATAAACGCTTCCTCTTCGACGCCGTTCTGGATGAAGGAACAGCGATCACCGGATCATGCCCGAATACGGGCTCCATGCGTGGATTGACGACCCCCGGGTCCAGGATTTGGCTCTCCGAGCATGACAGCCCGACGCGCAAATATCGTCACATGCTGGAAATGGTGGAAGCGGATCAGACGGTGGTGGGCATCAATACAGGGATGCCGAACCGGCTTGCGGAAGAGGCAATCCTTGCAAATCGAATTCCTTCCCTGCGCGGCTACGACTTGCTGAAACGCGAGCAGCGATATGGCGTCAATTCTCGTATCGATTTCCTGCTGTCGGCGTCTGGAAGACCGGATGCCTATGTTGAGGTCAAGAACGTGCATTTCATGCGAGAAGCCGGGCTCGCGGAGTTTCCGGACACAGCGACGAAGCGCGGTGCCAAACATCTTGAAGAACTGGGTGATGCGGCAGAAGCCGGTTACCGCGCCGTCATGCTCTATCTGATCCAGCGTTCCGATTGCCATCAGATGCGAATCTGCTCCGATCTCGACCCGGTTTATGCTGTCGCGTTTCAACGTGCGATGCGGCGTGGTGTGGAGGCCTATGCCATAGCTTGCGAGGTCTCGCCGACGGAAATCGTCGCGAACCGGATGGTTGCAATAGACGACTGGCCCCCTGCTGCTTTATGAACGCAGGTGAAAGTAAGACAGAAAGCGATAGAATGGTCACCTATATCGAAGCGGCATCCGCCCCCATGAAGAACACGGGCGTCATCCGCCTCTATAATGCCGAAGACTTCGAGGGCATGCGAAAGGCAAGTCAGTTGACGGCACGTTGCCTCGATGCGCTTGCCGACATGGTCAAGCCGGGGATCATGACCAACGCAATCGACCGCTTCGTCTTCGAGTTCGGGGCCGATCATGGTGCGCTCCCCGCGACGCTGAATTACCGCGGCTATACCAAATCCGTCTGCACCTCCATCAACCACGTGGTCTGCCACGGAATTCCAGACGACAAGCCGCTACGCGAAGGCGACATCGTCAATATCGACGTGACCTATCTGCTCGATGGCTGGTATGGCGATTCGAGCCGCATGTATCCTGTCGGACAGATCAAGCGGTCCGCCGAGCGCCTGCTCGAAGTCACTTACGAGTGCCTCATGCGCGGCATTGCTGCGGTGAGGCCTGGCGTGCGGACCGGCGCCATCGGTGCTGCCATCCAGGCCTATGCTGAAGCGGAACGCTGCTCGGTGGTGACGGATTTCTGCGGCCATGGCGTCGGGCGCCTTTTCCACGATACGCCGAATATTCTGCATTACGGCAAGGAAAGTGATGGCCCGGAAATTCGTGAGGGCATGATCTTCACCATCGAGCCGATGATCAACCTCGGCAAGCCGCATGTGAAGGTTCTCTCAGACGGATGGACGGCGGTGACGCGTGACAGATCGCTGTCCGCCCAATATGAGCACGCTGTCGGCGTGACGGCGACAGGCTGCGAAGTCTTCACCTTGTCACCGGGCGGCTTCGACCGACCCGGCCTACCACCGCTCTAACGAGAGAGTTATCGCCAGATGGCAAAAGGTCCCTCGCCCGACACCGGAAAAGCATCAGCATTTGGCGAAACCTCTGGGGCGGGTGACCTGTTTGGCACCCCGGTAAACCCTGGCCTTCCCAGCGAGACCTCACCTGCCCCAAAGTCCGCCAAGACAAAGGCCGGAGGCGATGAGGAGATCGCCCATTATCACGGTCACCGAGAGCGACTACGAGCCAAGTATCGCGATATTGGCGATGTGGCGCTCGCGGACTACGAACTCCTTGAGCTTCTACTCTTCAGGCTCATTCCGCGCCGCGATACTAAGCCGATCGCCAAGGCGCTGATCGCCCGATTTGGAACACTAGGCGGTGTTCTGGGCGCACCGCCAGCGCTTCTGCAGGAAGTCAGCGGCGTCGGAGAGGCTGTGGCACTGGATCTGAAACTCGTCGCGTCGGTCTCGCAGCGGATGCTGAAAAGCGAAATCCGCAACAAGCAGGTGCTCGGTTCGTGGTCGTCGGTCATCGATTACTGCCATGCCGCCATGGCCTACGAAACCCGAGAGCAGTTTCGCATTCTCTTTCTCGACAAGCGCAACGTGCTCATCGCCGATGAGGTGCAAGGCTATGGCACGGTGGACCACACGCCCGTCTATCCACGCGAGCTCGTGCGGCGCGCGCTGGAGCTTTCCTCAACGGCTATTATTCTCGTCCACAATCATCCCAGTGGAGACCCGACACCGTCCAAGGCCGATATCGATATGACGAAGACCATCATCGATACAGCAAAGCCGCTTGGAATTGTCGTGCATGATCATATCATTATCGGCAAGGACGGGCATGTGAGTTTCAGAGGCCTGCGGCTGATCTGAAGACGAAGACTGCTGTCCGCCTGTTATGCCGGATAACCGTTACCCATCATCTTCGCTACCTATGAAGGCATATTGGGACCATCCCAAAGTGGCACACAACCCAAAGATTTGCCATTAAGAAAAAAACAACCCGCTTGAATTAGCATATCCGAAAATAACGCAACAAGCGTATCGGAGGGTGCCGTGGGACTTATGGCAAGAATGCTTCGTAATCGTGCTGGCTCGTCCGCCGTCGAATTTGCGATTATTGCCCCTATCTTTCTGCTGGTTCTGCTGACCATGATTGCCTACGGCATCTATCTGATGACCGCCTATTCCGTGCAGCAGGTGGCAGCCGATGCCGCCAGAACCGCCATTGCCGGATTGAACAACAACGAACGCGAGGCGCTGGCAAAGGACTTCGTGTCCAGAAGCGCTCTCGGCTACGCCTTCATGGACAAGCGCTATTTCCATGTGACGGTCGGCAGCGATCTCAGCAATAGCAATCAGTTCACCGTGACCGTGGAGTATGATGCGACGGAGCTACCGATCTGGAGCCTGTATTCCTACGCCCTTCCGGAAAAAACCATCAAGCGTTTCTCGACAATCCGGATCGGAGGGGTCTGACATGGACAAAGCAGGATTTCGGCAATCGCGTTTCTGGCAAAACACATCTGGCAACATTGCCATCATGGCCGGGCTCACCGCACCGCTCTTTGCCGGCATTCTGGCACTCGGCGTCGATTACGGGGCGCTGACGCTGCAAAAGCGGGAGCTTCAACAGACGGCGGATCTTGCCGCTATTTCTGCTGCCGGCGCTCCCAATCCGGAACAAGCGGTGTTGCAGCACTTCAAGCTCAACGGCAAAAAGCTGGGCGTCAAAGTTCCGGCCGGCGTGCTGACGGATACGGGAATCGTGCCTCCCGATATAAACGGTGAAGTGCCTGGGATGGATGGCTATGCCGAGATTACCAAGGGTCGTTATGTGCCTGACCCGAATACTGAGGTCGGCCAGCGGTTTGTTGCAAATGCTACACCGCCCAATGCGGTGAAGGTCGAGATAGTTGAACGAGGGGCGCTCTTTTTTGCGTCGAGCTTCACCACGCCACCCAAGGTTTCGGCAGTCGGAACGGCGGCCGCACAGCGCGTAGCGGCCTTCTCCGTAGGGTCGCGTCTGCTGTCACTCAATGAAGGCATCCTCAATTCGCTTCTCAGTGGACTTTTGGGTTCCTCCGTCAGTCTCAAGCTGATGGATTATCAGGCGCTCGTCAGCGCCGACGTCAATTTGTTGAAGGCCATCGATGTCCTGGCGGTCGACCTCGGCTTGCAGGCTGGCACCTATCGCGAGGTGCTCGCCACGGATGTGACCGTCAGCAAGTTTCTCAGCGCCCTTGGGCGCACCAGCGGCCTGTCGCCCTCCGTCGCGGCTGCCATCAAGACCCTGGAGCGGACGGCAAACAAAAGCAGCATCAGCCTTCCTCTTGAAAAGATCGTCAATCTCGGTCCATTTCTGGACTCGATGGTCGGAAACAGCGAAAACCTCAAGGTCACGGCAGGTGTCTTCGACTTGATCTCCGCTGCAGCCGTTGCCGGCAACGGAAGCAAGCAGATTGCGATCAATGCGGGCGCGTCCGTTCCGGGGCTTGCGGGAACCAAAATCACGCTTGCCGTGGGCGAGCCTCCGGTCAGCACCCCGCCCTTGGCCGTTGGCGCATCTGGCACCGTCGTACGCACGGCACAGACACGCCTAGCCGTCGATACTTCCGTGGTAGGATTGAAAGCACTTCTCGGCCTGCAGGTTCAAATCCCTCTTTACGTCGAGGTGGCGAATGCGGAGGCACGGCTTGCCGACATCCGTTGCATGACGCCCGGTAATGGCGCGGTGGATATCGATGTGGTCCCGGGTCTTGCTGAGATCTCGCTCGGCACTGTCGACACCAGTGCATTCAACAATTTCGGGCGCACGCCACGCGTTACCAAAGCGTCGATCGTCGATTCTGCCGTGGTCAGGATCAACGGCATGGCGCAGATCAACAGCGGCAACATGACGAAAAGCCGACTGACCTTCTATCAATCGGAAATCCAGCTCGGCAAAATCAAGCAGGTCTCGACGAAGGATGTCACCACATCGCTCGTCACCTCGCTTCTGAAGAAGCTCGATCTCGATATCAACGTGCTGTTCCTGACGATTGGCTCACCCACGGTTCTCCAGGCCGCGCTTGCCGATACGCTGGGTGCTGCGACGAAACCGATCGATGAGCTGCTCTACAACACCTTGCTCGTGATGGGCGTGAAGATTGGTGAAGCGGATGTGCGGGTGACGGATCTGCGCTGCATGCAGCCTGTTTTGGTTCAATAACTCTGCTTAAACAAGAAAGCCGCCGGATCGCTCCGGCGGCTTTTGTATGTCTGCCTGTCAACGAGATCAGGCGTTGGCGACGGCCAAGCGCTTTTCGTCGCGACCGCTCTTCATCCGCTCGGACAGGAGGAACGCCAGTTCCAGAGCCTGGTCTGCATTGAGGCGCGGGTCGCAGTGTGTGTGGTAGCGATCGGACAGCGAGTCGGCGGTCACGGCGCGCGCACCGCCGGTGCATTCCGTGACGTCCTTGCCGGTCATCTCGATGTGGATGCCGCCTGGATGCGTGCCTTCAGCGCGGTGGATCTGGAAGAAGCTTTCCACTTCCGACAGAATGCGCTCGAATGGACGCGTCTTGTAATGGTTGAGCGTGATGGTGTTGCCGTGCATCGGGTCGCAGGACCAGATGACCTTGCGACCTTCCTTCTCAACGGCGCGGATCAGCTTCGGCAGATGGTCGGCGACCTTGTCATGGCCAAAGCGGCAAATCAGCGTCAGGCGTCCTGCTTCGTTGGCAGGGTTCAGCGCGTCAATCAGCTGGATCAGATTGTCCGGCTGCAGCGACGGGCCGCACTTCAGACCGATCGGGTTCTTGATGCCGCGGAAGTATTCCACATGCGCGTGATCGAGCTGGCGCGTACGGTCACCGATCCACAGCATGTGGCCGGAGGTCGCGTACCAATCGCCCGAGGTGGAGTCGATACGGGTCAATGCTTCTTCATAGCCGAGAAGCAGCGCTTCGTGGCTGGTGAAGAAGTCCGTTTCGCGGAGGCTCGGATTGTTTTCGGCGCTGATGCCGATCGCCTTCATGAAGTCCATGGTTTCGGAGATGCGACCGGCAAGCTTACGGTAACGATCTGCCTGCGGGGAATCCTTGACGAAGCCCAGCATCCACTGATGCACGTTTTCTAGATTGGCATAGCCGCCCATGGCGAAAGCGCGAAGCAGGTTCAGCGTTGCAGCCGACTGACGGTAGGCGTCCAGCTGGCGCTCGGGGTTCGGAATGCGCGAGGCTTCGTTGAACTCGATACCGTTGATGATGTCACCACGGTAGGACGGCAGCTCCACGCCATTTTGCGCTTCGATGTTGGACGAGCGCGGCTTGGCAAACTGACCGGCGATGCGGCCAACCTTCACGACAGGCAGTTGCGCGCCATAGGTCAGGACAACGGCCATCTGCAGGAAGGCACGGAAGAAGTCGCGGATGTTGTCGGCACCATGCTCCAGGAAGCTTTCGGCGCAATCGCCACCTTGCAGAAGGAAGGCTTCGCCTTCTGCAACGCTGGCAAGCTGCTTCTTCAGACGGCGTGCTTCGCCGGCAAAAACCAGCGGGGGATAGCTTGCAAGCTGGGCTTCCGTTGCTGCAAGCGCAGCAGCGTCCGGATATTGCGGAACCTGCTGGATGGGCCTCTGTCTCCAGCTACCGGGCGTCCAATTCTGTGCCATTCTACTCACCTATCTCCCCGCCCGAAAAATTGCGCGGGCGTGCGCACCTTTAAAAATTGAGCGGCTTATAAACCTTTGCAGGGAGCTTGCCTAGTCAATTACCGATGCTTTTGGACCTGCGGAAAGTGCTTGGAATTCTGGATTATCCTAGAATTGAAGCTCGTGTGCTTCACGTCGTTGTTTCTGCAGCTAATCGCGACTGCACAACCGCTGCACGACGCGCCAGAGAAACAAGCCGAAATGGTCGAGACGGGTCGATGGCCATGTCTTCCATCGGTGATCATCACCACTGTTCCTCTCTGTGACCTGGTTACGCGTCATCCTCTCCATTGCAAACATCGTTTCCGGCAACATGATCTTTCTCCTGTGTTCCCGACAGGAGGTAAGGCAGAGGCTGCGACGGGCGTAGATGCAGGAATGAAAGGCGCGTTTCACCGGCAAACGATGCAAAGCCAGACTCATCCAGCTATAAATGCCCTATCAGCCGGAGAGCTTGCCATGACAGACGTAAACTGGGACGATCTGAAACTCTTCCATATCGTTGCGACCGAGGGTGGTCTGGCAGGCGCGGCAAGCCTGACCGGCATCAGCGCGCCGACGATCGGCCGAAAGATGCTCGTTCTCGAACGGATGATGGGACGCACGCTCTTTATCCGCAGCCAGCAGGGCTATAAGCTGGCGCCCGACGGCGTGATCCTGTTTGAACGCGTTCAACATATGAGGCGGACGGCAGCAGAGATCAGCCAGTGGCACGGCGACGCCTTCTCGCTACCCATCGTTTCGATCTCCTCCGACATATGGCTGATGGGTTTCATTTCCGAAAACACGAGCGCCATTCGCGGACCGGATGATGCCTTTCGACTTTGCTGCAAGCACTTCGGTCCCGACGATGATCTGACCTACCGACGCGGAATGATCGGGGTCTTTGACGCATCCCCGCAGCATGGCAATTTCGCGGTGCGCAAGTCCGTCACGGTCAACTACTGCGCCTACCGGTCGAAGGAACTGGCACCGACTGCATCGACGCCCTGGATTTCAATCGGCACGGAAGTCGCGGCGTCGGATGCGGAGAAGTGGGTGTTTTGCAATCGGGAGCAGATGATCCACACATGGACAAATGCGCCAGCGCTCTTGCCGCGCCTGATCCAGAGCGGCGCCGGCAAGGGCGTGTTGCCCGCCTATATCGGCGACACTCTGCCAGGCGTGGTGCGAGACGGTGAGATCATTGAGGAACTCGGTCACAACCTGTGGATCACCGTCAACGACGATGATCGACACACAGCGGAAATGCGGGTTGCCATCGACCGGCTCGCTGCGCTGTTGAAGCGCAACGAGCGACTATTCGAAGGCATGCAAGCCCAGCCTGTCGAACGGCAGAGCCCGGTTATACTCTTTCCCCGTTCTTGATGCGGTAGCTTGGCGAATACATCGTCACCAGTTCCTCGGCAGCCGTCGGGTGGACGGCCATGGTGGCGTCGAAGTCGTCCTTGGTGCATCCGGCCTTCAGCGTGATGCCCAGAAGCTGCGCCATCTCACCGGCCTCATGCCCCAGTATATGCGCGCCGACGACCTTCCGATCGGCAGCGTTCACAAGAAGCTTCATGATCGTCTTTTCCTGCCGACCGGAAAGCGTTGCCTTCATCGGGCGGAATTGCGCGCGGTACACCTCGACCTCTTCGAACTTCGAAACCGCCTGCTCTTCCGAAAGCCCAACCGTGCCAATTTCGGGCTGGGAGAAGACGGCAGTCGCAATCAGGTGATGATCGGGCTTTGTCGGGTTGTTCTTGAATTCCGTCTCGATGAAGCACATCGCTTCATGAATGGCGACAGGCGTCAGCTGTACCCGGTCGGTGACGTCGCCAAGCGCATAGATATGCGGGACAGTGGTGCGCGAATAGTCATCGACAATGATCGCGCCCTTCTCATTGATCTCGACTCCTGCCTTTTCAAGCCCGAGCCCCTTGGTGTTGGGATCGCGACCAAGCGCCAGCATGACGAGACCAACATGGACCGACGCGCCCTGCTTGGTGCGGGCCACGAAGCCGCCTGCCCCATCCTTGCTCACCTCCTGGATCACGTCTTCCAGGATGATGCGGATGCCCTTGGCCTCCATCGCTTCATGCAGGCCCTTGCGCATGTCGCCATCGAAGCCGTTCAGGATTTCCTTGCCGCGATAGATCAGCGTCGTTTCGACCCCGAGGCCATGGAAGATATTGGCGAATTCGACAGCGATATAACCGCCGCCGGCAATCAGGATGGATTTCGGCAGCACCTCCAGATGAAACGCTTCGTTGGAGGAAATTGTCAGTTCATGGCCTGGCAAGGATGTATGAGCATTTGGCGTGCCGCCGACGGCAATGACGATGCGTTCAGCCGTTACCGTCTGTCCGGTGCTGAGAAGCTTTACCGTGTGTGCATCGACAAGCTCTGCACGGCTATCGAATATCTCGGCCTTGGCGTTTTCCAGACCCTTGCGGTAAAGACCCTCAAGGCGCTCGATTTCCTTGTCCTTGGCAGCGATCAGCTTTTTCCAGTCGAAGGTGCTTTCGCCAACAGTCCAGCCAAAGCCTTTGGCGTCTTCAAAATGCTCAGGATATTGCGATGCGTAGACGAAGAGCTTCTTCGGCACGCAGCCTCTGATCACGCAGGTGCCGCCATAGCGATATTCCTCGGCAATGCCGACACGCTTGCCAAGCGATGCTGCCACACGAGCGCTGCGCACACCGCCGGAGCCGCCGCCAATAACAAAAAGATCGTAATCATAGGACGTCATCATAAACCCCTGTCATCGGCCGAGCCGCTCGAACGACGTACATTATCGACTGTCGCAGCGTGAAAAATCAGCCTGTTAAGCGAAGCTGAGCGCCTCATGAGCGCGCGATGCCGAGGCATCTTCCTGATGCTCATATAGGTGCGGGTAGCGGCAAAAGAAAAGCCCGGAATCTCTTCCGGGCTTTGAAAAATACTGAATGATCAGCCAGCGATCATGGCTTTGGCGCAGGAGCTGCAGGTGGAGCAGTTGTCGCTCCGGGAGCGCCGCCAATGTTGGATGCGTTTGCAGGAAGTGGCTGCAGATCAGCGCCAGCAACCTTCTGAAGCTCTGCCATGCTGGAGGCGTTGAGATCGCGGTTGATACCAGCTGCCCAGATGTCGGCGGCCTTCATCAGCTCACGCGTGGCGATCGGTCCATCCTTGAGGAGCTTCTTGCCGGCATCGCTGCTGTAGAAGGTGGAAATGGCCTTCAGCTCTTCGACCGAGAAGGCGCGCGCATAGGTGAGCGCTGCTTCGCGTTCCAGATCGGCACGGCGTGGTGCGAGTTCCAGTGCCTTGGCGTCGACCGTCGCAGTGATCTGGTCTTCGACGTTTGGCGACGACTGAATGAGTTCAGACTTCAGACGCTCAGCAAGACCCGGCAGAATGTTGTCGAAGCGATCGGTCACGCCCAGTGCCGTGATTGCCTGCTTTGCAGCAGCGATATGCTCTGCAGAAATTTCCTGCGCACGTGCGGCAGTGCCGAACACGAGGCCGGAAATAAGGATCGAAGCAGCGGCAGCTTTGCCCAGTCCCGCTATTTTACCCATGAACTCTCTCGCTCCTATTATATTTTCGCCTGCATAACGCGGGCGCCATCCGGCCCTGCTATGATGGCAAGCGATGCCAAATTAATGAAAAGTCCGTGCTCGACGATCCCGGGAATCGTATTCAGCTGACGTGCCAGCGCTTCTGCATCAGGAATACGGCCAAATGATGCGTCGAAAATGAGATGACCACCATCGGTTTTGAACGGTCCGTCCTCGGAAGAACGCAGCTTCAACTCGCCCGAAAGGCCCATTTTGGAAGCCAGTTTCTCGATTGCGATGCGGGTTGCGATCTGGCCGAAGGCATTGATTTCGATGGGAAGCGGAAAGGCTCCCAGCGTCTCGACCACCTTCGTCTGATCCGCAATCACGATCATTCTGGCCGAAGCGGCCGCAACGATCTTTTCGCGTAGCAGAGCACCGCCGCCGCCCTTGATCAGACGAAGACCGTGATCGACCTCGTCGGCGCCATCGATCGTCAGATCGAGTTCTGGCAGTTCATCCAGAGATTTCAGCGGAACACCAAGCTCGACGCAAAGACGCGCGGTGCGTTCCGATGTCGGGACCCCCTGGACTCTCAAACCGTTCGATACTTTTTCGGCAAGCAGGCGGACAAACTCTTCCGCGGTGGACCCTGTACCGATGCCAAGACGCATGCCGTCTTCAACTTGGGCAAGGGCAGCCTCTGCTGCCTTGATCTTCATTTCGCGGGCATCCATACGCCTGCAACTCCGATTGACTCATGGGCTGCGCGGTGACTATCCGCATCAATTCGCCCTGGTGGTTGTGCGTCGGAGAGGACAGATGACTGGTCCCGACCTTTGCGACTGCGTGTGTTTACACGTCTAGAAACTCAAACGAAAGCCCCTTTTGCTGCTTCGAAATGGACCATTCAAGGGTTTCGTTCGAAACGAGATCGCGTCCTGCACTGGATCGGTGAAGAGGAAGTCCCAAAGCTCTGTACAGACCTTGAAACGACGCATCGTGCTTTTCCGAAAATCGGTTACGATTTTCGGGCCGATGCTGTAGGTTCTCGCTATATTGACACAGACAGACGAGGTTTCCTCTTTGACTTCACCCCTTGTTATTTTCGATCTCGACGGCACACTGGTCGACACCGCCCCCGACCTGATCGACAGCCTGAACCACACGATCGCTGCCGCAGGCCTTATGCCCGTCACCTTCAACGACCTGACGCATCTCGTCGGCCAAGGCGTTCGTGTCATGGTCCAACGCGCCTTTGCGCTGAGGAACAAGGAGTTGCCGAAGGAAGACGTGGAGCCGCTGCACCAACGGTTCATTGCCCATTACAAAGAAGAGATGCCGGGTCAAAGCAAAACTTATCCCGGCGTTCCCGAGGCTTTGGATCGGCTGACTGCGTCAGGTTTCCGACTTGCCGTCTGCACCAACAAGACGTCTGATCTGGCCCTTCCCCTGCTTGAAAAACTCGGACTGAAGGACCGCTTCGCGACGATTACCTGTGGAGACACCTTCGAGTGGCGCAAGCCGGATGCTAGGCATATCCTCGGAACCATCGAGAAAGCCGGTGGCGATGTGGCGCGTAGCGTGATGGTGGGCGACAGCGTCAACGATATCCTGGCGGCCAAGAATGCCAAGATCCCCTCCATCGGCGTGACCTTCGGCTACACCGATGTTCCCATGGCAGAGCTCGGACCTGATGTGACGATCGATCGCTATGAAACGCTGGATGCAGCACTTGTCGAAAGACTTCTGGCGCAGCGCGTCGCCGCGGCCTGAAGGCGCGGCCGACCGTGAAAGTCCTTGGCCTCGCGTCAAGGACTGAAATTTCTCATCAAAAAATGCGCACAAAAAAGCCGGCCACAGGGACCGGCTTTTTTGCTGAACTTGGACGCGGATTAACGCGAGTAGAATTCGACGACCAGATGCGGTTCCATGATGACGGCATAAGGCACGTCAGCAAGAGCCGGTACGCGAGCAAACGTCGCGGTCATCTTGTTGTGATCGACTTCGATGTAGTCAGGCACGTCGCGCTCTGCGAGCTGAACAGCTTCGAGAACGATTGCGAGCTGCTTGGACTTCTGGCGAACTTCGATAACGTCGCCAACCTTGCAGCGGTAGGAACCGATGTTGACGCGAACGCCGTTAACCGTGACGTGGCCATGGTTGATGAACTGGCGAGCCGCGAAAACGGTCGGTACGAACTTGGCGCGGTAGACGATGGCGTCCAGACGCGACTCGAGCAGACCGATCAGGTTCTCGGAGGTGTCGCCCTTGCGGCGGTTGGCCTCGTCGTAGGTTGCACGGAACTGCTTTTCGCGGATTTCGCCGTAGTAACCCTTCAGCTTCTGCTTGGCGCGCAGCTGCGTGCCGAAGTCGGACATCTTGCCCTTGCGGCGCTGGCCGTGCTGGCCGGGGCCGTATTCGCGACGGTTAACCGGGGACTTCGGACGACCCCAGATGTTTTCACCCATGCGGCGGTCAATTTTGTACTTGGACGATTCGCGCTTGCTCATCGTATTTCCTTCTCAACAGTTTATACCGATCCGTTGCCAGATCGGATTAAGGAAACACGCCCTCCTCTGAGGTTCTGTTAAAGAACCTCTGACAGGCTTCTCACATGCGATATGGAGAGACCACGGGACATGTCGGTGATGTTGACCGCCAAACGTCAGCTATTTACTGCAAGGCAGTCAACGAAACACACCGGGCATTGCTACCCGGCGTTGGAGCGGCTTCTAGGGGCGCTTCATAAAAATGTCAACGATAAAACGATAAAAGCCTCTTGAAACCTGCGCCGCGCCTCCCATTTCATCCTGGTGATCAGGACTCGGGCCCCTCTGGCGTATTACCGGACAATACGCGATGTCGAGTCTCCAAGGTTGGGGCGTCGTCTATTTCTCATCACGTTCCCGACCATTGAGCCAACCTCGTCCGGACAAAGGTTGACTGATGGACTTTCTGTTTACGGATTTTCTCGGTACCCCCACATGGATGTGGGGCATTTTCATCACTCTCGTTTTAGGCCTCCTGGCGCTCGATCTTGGCGTTCTGCATAAGAACTCCAAGGAAATCGGCATCAAGGAAAGCCTGCTGATGTCAGGCTTCTACATCGCCATCGGCTTGGCCTTCGGCGGCTGGATCTGGTTCCAGTCCGGTCAGCAGCCGGCGATGGAATATGTCACGGGCTTCGTGGTGGAAAAAAGCCTGGCGATGGACAATATCTTCATCATCGCCATGATTTTTTCCTATTTCTCGATTCCGCGCCAGTATCAGCACCGCGTGCTGCTCTGGGGTATTCTCGGCGTCATCGTCCTGCGCGGTATCATGATTGCCGCCGGTGCTGCGATCGTCGAAAACTTCCACTGGGTTCTCTACCTCTTCGCCGCCTTCCTGGTGTTCACGGGCATCAAGATGCTGTTCTCGGCAGATCACGAGGAACAGGACATTGGCAAGAACCCGATCCTGAAGTTCCTGCGCTCGCGCCTGCCTGTCACAGAGAAGCTTCATGAGGAGCGTTTCTTCGTCAAGCAGCCCGACCCCAAGACCGGTCGGTTGAAGACCTTCGTCACGCCGCTTTTCCTGGCGCTTATCATGGTCGAAATCGCCGACCTGATCTTCGCGGTCGACTCGATCCCTGCGATCTTCGCGATCACCACCGATCCGTTCATCGTCTACACGTCGAACATCTTCGCGATCCTTGGACTGCGCGCCCTTTACTTTGCGCTTGCCGCCCTGATCCACCGCTTCGCATACCTCAAATACGCCTTGGCTGCGGTTCTGGTCTTCGTCGGCTCGAAGATCTTCCTGGCGGACATGCTGGGCATCGCAAAGATCCCGCCGTCCATCTCGCTCGGTATCACCGTTGCGATCCTTCTGACAGGCATCGTCGGCTCGCTGTTTGCCACGAGAAACGACAAGAAGGTCATCGACGAAGTCTAAAAGACTTCACCTTCACGACCTGGAAAGGCGGGGCGACCCGCCTTTTTCTTTGGGCCGGCGATTCTGGCTATTTGGAGATTTACAAGGTCGACGTCATTCCGCGGCCAGGCTCACATCACCGTCGGGCGCATCTGCGTCGCCGGGCGCGGTCTTGGCGTCAAGCTCAGGGAAAGCCACGATGCGCTTGCCGGAAAAGTCCGCATGCACCACGACCAGTTCCTTCTCCTCGAAGTATCCAAGCAGTCGTCTTGCGCGGCGCGCCGAATGGGTACCGTAGGCGCGTGCAATCCGCGCATCAGAGGGGCATGGCTCTTCCGCAAGAGCTGCCTTCACCAGAAGCAGGAAGACGCCCTGCAGGTCATCGGAGACGCTGCGGGACAGCTCCAGAGCCTTCTGCCAATTTTCGCTTGCTGCCATCTCCGCATCAACACCCGAGCGGGTAATGGCGATCTGGCGACGGAACTCCGATAGCGCCATGGGCGTGCCCGGAATACGGCGCATGCGGGCGCGAACGAGAAAGTCCTGATAGAGGACGGCGTCGGTGCGATAGGCCGATTGCGGGTCATCGAGGATTTCGGTCAAAACAGCCGCGATCTTTTCCTCACGCTCTTCCGGCGTCAATTCCGGCTGGCTCGAACGTGAAGGTTGTTCGGAGGCCGGTGCGATGGCCGCTGGCGTCGAGCGCGAGAGTTCGGCGAGAATGTCAGTCGTCGGCCGCGGTGCTGGCGGCGTGCGACGAACAACAGGACGATTGAACTCTTCCGGGTCTGGCGTGAAGATCAAATCCTCCACATCCTGCGGCGCGTCCGGCAGCGGCATGAGTTTCGGCGACGAGGAGCGCGCCGAGGTTTCCACTGGGCCGATAACGATCGGCAGCGGACGGCGCGACAGCGCCGGTCCAAGGGCAACAAAATTGCCGCGCTGAAGATCGCGGAACATTTCCGCCTGACGGCGATCCATGCCGAGAAGATCGGCGGCGCGCGCCATGTCGATATCGAGGAAGGTGCGGCCCATCAGGAAGTTGGAGGCTTCCGCCGCCACGTTCTTGGCAAGTTTTGCCAATCGCTGCGTGGCAATCACACCGGCAAGACCGCGTTTACGCCCGCGGCACATGAGGTTGGTCATCGCGCCGAGCGACGCCTTACGGGCATCTTCGGTGACTTCGCCACCGACGGAGGGCGCAAACATCTGCGCCTCATCCACGACGACCAGCACAGGATACCAATATTCGCGATCGGCATCGAACATGCCATTGAGGAAGGCGGCGGCGGCGCGCATCTGCTGCTCGATATCGAGCCCCTCCAGCGTGAGCACGCAGGAGACACGGTGCTGGCGAATGCGATTGGCAATACCTGCAAGTTCGGCTTCGGTGCGCTCCCCATCCACCACGACGTGACCGAACTTGTCGGCCAGCGTGACGAAATCACCCTCAGGATCGATGATGACCTGCTGCACCCAGGGGGCCGATTGCTCTAGCAAACGGCGCAGCAGATGCGACTTTCCGGAACCGGAATTGCCCTGCACCAGCAAACGCGTGGCGAGCAGTTCCTCAATATCGAGCTTGGCACTCTGCCCGCCCGAAAGCGTTCCCATGTCGATACCGACCTGCACGTTGACCCGTCCCTGCACTGCAATGATCAAAAGCGCCGCGTCACCGCGCGGCGAACACTCTCTTTACCAAAGTTTTCCACAAATGCCCCGCCGCATCGCAACAATGCACAGGGAATTGCAGATCGCTCTCACGCGTTGCCGGACGGCGCACGACCGAAAGACAGCCGACGTCCGAACACATTGAGTGCCAAACCGGCAACGACGAGCGCACTGCCGACGATTTCCAGCGTGGTGATGTGTTCGGCGAAGGCGAAGTAGGCGCCGAGGAAGCCGACGATCGGCACCAGCAGAGAAAACGGCGCGACGGTTCCTGCCGGATAACGCAGCAGAAGAAAGCTCCAGATCCCTGCCCCGACAATCGTCGCGCCATAGGCCATATAGGCAACGACGGCGACCGTCATCATGTTGGCATTTGCCAAACCTTCGCCGATCGCCTGCGGGCCTTCGAGCAGCAGCGAAAGCGCGATCAGCGGCAGAACCGGTGCGAGACTTGTCCAGGCAACGAAGGAGATCGCGTTGACCCGTCCGACCTTGCGATTGACGATATTGCCGATGGCCCAGCTGAAAGCGGCACCAACGCACATGAGGAGAGGCACAAGAGCGGTCAGTTCCAGACGTTCAAGTCCGATCACCGCAAGACCGGAAAAGGCAACGGCGGCACCAGCGATATGGGACTTCAGCGGAATTTCACCGAGCATCGTCACGGCCAGCGCCATGGTGAAGAACGCCTGCGACTGCATGACGAGCGAGGCAAGCCCTGCAGGCAGGCCCCACTTGATCGCCGTATAGAGCAGGCCGAATTGCGCGCAGCCCATGACCATGCCGTAGACGACCATGTGCTTCCACGGAACCTTGGGACGCGGCAGAAAGAAGATCAGCGGCACGGCTGCGAAGAGGTAGCGCAAGGCTGTGAGAAACAGCGGCGGCATATCCATGACGCCGACCTTGATCACCACGAAGTTGAAGCCCCAGAGGAAGACGGTGACCAAGGCAAGAAGGATGTGCGGCACTGACATTGATATATTCCAGAACTCGGCGCCGCACGGATTGGCGACGTTTTAAGCGACGGCTTTCTTCCAGCCCGCTGCGAGCAGTCCGGCACCGATCAATAGTCCGCCACCGGTGCGATTGACGACGCGCTGGACGGAGGGCTTGCGGATGGTGTTGCGGGCCGCACTTGCCAGCAACCCATAAAGAGCGGCGTTGCAAGTCGCAAGCACTAGAAAAGTAACTTCGAAAATAAGCACCTGCGGCCAGAAAGGCAGGGTTGGCACCAGGAACTGCGGCAGGAAGGCGACGAAGAAGATGATGCTCTTCGGGTTCAGCGCCGTGACGATGTAGGTGTGGAGGAAGATCTTCAAAGGACGCTCACGACCCGTCACGTCGCCCTCGCCTTCAGCCGAGGTGCCGACAGGCGCACGCCAGAGCTTGATCCCGAGATAGATCAGATAGGCAGCACCCACCCACTTCAAGACCGTGAAGAGAGCGGCGGAGGTCGCGAGCAGTGCACCAAGACCAAGCATGGACGCCGTCATGGCGGTAAAGTCGCCAAGCGCTACACCGGCAACGGTGGCGCTGCTTGCCTTGCGACCGTGACCAAGGGCGTAGGAAATGACCAGCAAGATCGTTGGTCCGGGAATGGCGAGCATAATGGCGGATGCGGCAACGAAGGCCAGCCAGTTTTCAATCGGCATAATATGATCCCCTCTCAAAATGAGAGTGAACTAAGCCACTGGCCATGAGGACTGGCAAGTGGATTTTTGGGCGCCAGGAAAGCAAGCTGCGCGCGGCGGAGCCTGCCTATTTCTCGCCCCACCGGTCTTTGAAAATCAGTTCGTCCAGCGGCAGACGTTGACGCCAGCCCTTCACCGCTAACTCAGGCTCGGCATAGAGTTCCGAGACATAGCCGACACAGAGCCATGCGACGATTTCGATATGCTCCGGGATACCAAGGATTTTTCGAATATCGTCGTCATGGAAGATGCTGACCCAACCGACGCCGACGCCTTCGGCGCGTGCCGCCAGCCAGAGGTTCTGCACGGCGCAGACGGTGGAGTAGACATCCATGCGCGGATTGTGCGTTCGCCCCAGCACGACATCGCCACCCCTTGTCGGATCGCAGGTGACGCAGATGGAGAGCGGCGCCTTCCGGATGCCCTCCAGCTTGAGGCTTCGGTAGAGCGACTGCTTATCGTCGGGAAACATCAAGGCCGCTTCCTCATTGGCGCGACTGAAAGCCTGCCACACGGCATTTTTGATGTCTGCATCGCTGACGAGAGTAAAATTCCATGGCTGCATGAAACCCACCGAGGGCGCGGCATGGGCGGCGGAAAGCAGCTTGTGGATCAGTTCATCAGAAAGCGGATCGGATAAAAACTCGTTGCGGACATCGCGGCGGGTCTCGATGGCGCGGTAGACCGCAGCCTTTTCGTGCCTGGCAAATTCATAGGCCGGCACCGGGCCATGTGCAGTATCATCAGGTCGCATCGTCAATCCCCAACAATGCAGAAAGACCACGTGCGCGCCTGTCAGATAGGCACAAACGCTCTTCCTCACAACCTGCCGCCGTCCGCGCGGACTGGTCTATCGTGTCAGGCCGGTCTTCTGACTTGGCTTCGTCTGCCCGTTGCCGCCTTCCCGATTGCTCAGTGGCTTATGGCAACATGCATCCGCCTCACAGCGTTGGGCACGTTGCGGTCTTGCACCGCATTCCCGATTCTCCTGCCGAAAGCAGGCACCTAACGACGTTGCGTATGGGCAATTGCAGATCGGAAGGCAAGCGCGCTACGTCTATCCAACCGGAAAATATCGCACATAGGCGAACTCGTCACCATCCGGCGACCAGTTGGGCGAGTTCATCGTTCCCTGCCCGCCAAAGAGGTCGAAGAGCGTTTCGACGTTGCCACCATCCGGGTCCATCAGTCGCACGCGAACATCGAGATCACGCGGGTGGTCGAAGACGTCGCCGTCATAGGAAATGAAAACGACCTTGTCTCCCTTGGGAGCGGGATGCGGAAACCAGTCGCCATATGGGCTATCGGTAATGCGCTCGACGCCCGTTCCATCCGGTCGCACCCGCCAGATCTGCATCTGTCCTGTGCGGCTGGAGTTGAAGTAGATCCACTGACCATCAGGCGAATAATCCGGACCGTCGTTTCGCCCCTCGCCATGGGTCAGACGTGTTTCGGTGCCGGTCTCGATGTCCATGGCATAAATATCGAAAACCTGGTCCCTGATCCCGCAATAGGTGAAGCCTTTGCCGTCCGGCGCCCAACCATGCCAGTAGGACGGCAGGTTCCGCGTCATCAGTTTCGGCGTGCCGCCGATGGATGGAAGCAGATAGATCGCGCTCTTGCCGAACTCGACCTTGTCGGAAATGGCATAAAGAGATCCGTCGGGCGAGATGCCGTGGTCGTTGTTGCACTGATCCGCGAAGCCGGTGTCTACCTTATCGACCGAGATGTCTCCAGCAAGGGACAGGCGGTAGAGCACGCCATCGCTGTTCAGCAGCAGGTATTGCCCATCTGGAGACCAGTTCGGCGCTTCGAAAAGCTTCTCGGTCTGCCAGACGATCCGATTTTCACGGGTACGGATATTGAATATCTCGACTGAACTTCGCATCGTTCCTCCCGCTGCGATTGCCCACTACCCGTCGGACCTACCTGTCGCGGAACCGATTGGTAATAGGATACCTGCGATCGCGACCGAAGTTCTTCTTGGTAATCTTCACACCAGGTGCAGACTGCCGGCGCTTATATTCGGCCAAGTACAACAGATGCTCGATGCGATGGACCGTTGCGACGTCGTGACCGCGCGCCACGATTTCGTCGACGGACATTTCCTGTTCCACCAAGCACTCGAGAATATCGTCGAGAACCGGATAGGGTGGCAGCGAGTCCTGGTCGGTCTGATTGGGCCGCAATTCGGCGGATGGGGCCTTGGAAATGATGTTGGCCGGGATGACTTCGCCCGAAGGCCCAAGCGCGCCAGGCGGCACATGGGCGTTGCGCCATCTGGAGATGGCATAGACCTGCATCTTGTAGAGGTCCTTAATGGGGTTGAAGCCACCATTCATATCGCCATAGAGCGTTGCGTAGCCGACGGACATTTCCGACTTGTTGCCGGTGGTTACCACCATCGAGCCAAACTTGTTGGAAACGCCCATCAGGATCGTACCGCGCGCGCGGCTCTGCAGGTTTTCCTCGGTGATGCCCTCTTCCGTTCCTTCGAACAGATCCGACAGCGCCGTCATGAAGCCATCGACAGGTTCGGCAATCGGAACGATATCATAACGGCAGCCGAGCGCCCTGGCGCAATCGGCGGCGTCCTTCAGCGATTCGTCAGACGTATAGCGGTAAGGCAGCATGATGCAGCGCACCCGCTCCTCGCCCAGCGCATCGACCGCGATCGCTGCGCAGATGGCCGAGTCGATGCCGCCGGAAAGGCCGAGAACGACGCTCTTGAAGCCATTCTTGTTAACGTAGTCGCGGAAGCCCAGCATGCAGGCCCGATAATCGGCCTCCTCGCCTTCGGGAATATGGGAAACCGGACCATGGCTGCAGTGCCAGCCATTCTCCGTGCGTTTCCAGTCCGTGACCGCCAACGTTGCTTCAAACTGGCTCATCTGGAAGGCCAGCGTCTTGTCGGCATTGAAACCGAAGCTCGCGCCGTCGAACACCAGTTCATCCTGGCCGCCGAGTTGGTTGACAAAGACCAGAGGCAGGCCACTTTCCATGACCTGGCGGAGGGCGACCTGATGACGGACATCGACCTTGCCGCGATAATAGGGCGAGCCATTGGGCACCAGCAAGATTTCGGCGCCGGCCTCAGCCAGCGTCTCGCACACGCCGAAATCGTTCCAGATTTCCTCGCAAATTGGAATGCCGATGCGAATGCCTCTAAAATTATAGGGGCCGGAGATAGAGCCTTCGCTAAAGACGCGCTTTTCGTCGAACTCGCCGTAATTTGGCAGGTCCACCTTGTCGCGCAACGCGACGATCTTACCGCCATCGAGCAGAGCTACCGAATTGTGCCTGCCCGTTTCGCCCTGGCGCGGGAAGCCGATAATGACGCCCGGCCCGCCATCCGCGGTGTCCGCAGCCAACTCCTCCACGGCCTTGAGGCAGGATTTCAAAAATGCCGGTTTCAACACCAGATCTTCTGGCGGGTAGCCGGAGATGAAAAGCTCCGTCAGCAGAAGAAGATCGGCGCCTTGCGCTGCCGCATCGGCTCTTGCCTCGCGCGCTTTGGCAAGGTTGCCTGCGACATCGCCGACGGTCGGGTTGAATTGTCCAACCGCAATCCGGAACGCGTGGGGAATGGTCTGTCCTGTGCTCATGCCTTCCTCAATATCCTGCCGGCTCTTACAGTGCAACGCGCCGCATAAACTGTTTCAAAACAATGGCCAGTCAAGAAGGGTCTGGCGGGTTCATGCGCGAAATAAACGGCTCACACGATGGTTATTCTCGAGACCTGTGAATTTTGCATAGTTCATGTCGCGTTCATTGCGCGCATGTGACAGTTAGATGACGCTTATATGACAGGTGATTCACACCTGCTTTCGAGACTGCCGGAGTAGAATCTTGACGAAATCGGTGCCTAGAACAACGGTTGCCGCAAGGATGAAGCTCGTCCTTTCAAAGCCGTGGACACGGTCCCCTGCCCGCCTCGCAAACGATGCACAAACGCTGGCCAATCTGGTCCTCGCAGCGGTCCTGCTCGTCGTCTGCCTGGAGTGGATCGCGCGCGGCACGTTGCATGATGTCGGCTCCTTTTTGCTGTCCCCTGCTCGACCCGGGCTGACGACGGTCGTCGCAGTCATTGTCGGCCTCATGGCGCTTGATGCCGTCTTCGGGCGTCATTACCAGTCGCTTCTGGTTGCCGTCCCGCTCCTGATCCTGCCGGCTTTCATCTCGAGCCAGAAGCAGCTTTACCTTTCCGATCCGCTCTACCCTTCTGACCTGCTGTTCGGCCGCCAAATCCTCCAACTTCTACCCGCCATGCTGAAGGCTCAGCCCTTAACGGCACTCGCCCTTGCGGCTGCGCTCGCGCTCGCTGCCTTTGCCATTGTGATGCTGTGGCGCCTTTCGCGGCGTGCCATGCCTGTAATGTCGTTCAAAGCAAGGACGTTGCGGCTGGCGCTTGCCGTTCCACTCTTCGTCAGCTTTGGCTCCATGATGGAATACTCCAGCTATTCCTGGATCAGAGACCGCCTCAACATCATTCCGATGATGTGGGATCAAAAGGAAAACTATCGCCACAACGGCTTCCTCATGGCCTTCGCCTTCAATATTCCGATGGCGAAAGTGACAGCACCTTATGGCTATGGCGAGGCGACGATCGCGGACATTGCGTCCGACAGTTCCGCCTTCGCGGTCAACCACTCCAAGCGTCCCGACGTCATCATGATCATGAGCGAATCGCTGTGGGATCCGACGCGCCTGGAGAATGTCACGCTCTCGAAAGATCCGATGCCGCGGATCCGCGCGATGCAGTCAGGCCATGTGTTTTCACCCGAGTTTGGCGGCATGACGGCAAATGTCGAATTCGAAGCGCTGACCGGCTTCAGCAATGCGTTCCTGCCCTATGGCAGCATTCCCTATCAGCAATATGTGCGCCGCCCTGTTCCCTCACTTGCGACCTTCTTTCGGTCGGAGGGATACTCCGCAGTCGCCGTCCACCCATTCCAGGAATGGTTCTGGAATCGTCGTGAGGTCTACAAGCATTTCGGCTTTGAGGAGTTTCGCTCCGAGGAGACCTTGCCACCGATGGAAAAGCGTGGGGCGTTCGCCTCGGATGCGGCACTGACGAACGAAATCATCCAAACGGTTGATGCAGCCGAAAAGCCGCAGTTTCTCTTTGCCGTCACGCTTCAAGGACACGGCCCCTATGAAGCGAACCGCTATGTTGAGAAAGCCGTCTCCGTCAGCGGTGATCTCTCCGACAATGCACGCGATGCGCTCGCCACCTATGCGCAGGGCGTTTCGGAAGCCGACGACAGCTTTGCAAGGCTTGTCGCCTGGGCCAAGGGTCGCGAGAGGGAGACCGTGATCGTGCTTTTTGGTGATCATTTGCCGCCGCTCGGGCAGGCCTTTGTCGAAAGCGGCTATATGCCGGGCATGGTGGCAACTCGCCGCGCGCCGCTTGCCACGATGAAGACGGAGCATGAGACGCCTCTGGTGGTCTGGTCTTCGAAAGCCGGATTGCAGAACCGGATCGGCACGATCAGCCCCTCGTTGCTGCCCTATCACATCTTGAAAACCGCGGGCTTCGACGATCCCTTCTACACCGGCGTGCTGGGCAAGGTGCATGCGTCCTACTCCGTCATCGATCGCCATATGCTGATGCAGCGAAACGGGTCGGGAGTGCCGGACTGGTCGATCGCGCCTGCGACGCTACCGTCGGCACTCAGCGAATATCGGCAGCTGCAGTTCGACATGATGTTTGGCGACCAATTCGGTAAAGAGCGATTCTTCCCCGGCTTCAACTGGATCCATGAGACCACGCCATCCAGTTAAGACGCCTTCGAACCCGCGATTTCGTTTGAACTTGCCGGCACCTTGGGCTTATCTCCAGCCAACGCATTGCCGGAGATGAATCATGTCTGCCATTCCAGATTACGTCCTGTCCCACTTCAAGCGATCCTCACGACAGATCGGTGAGGTTGAAAAGCGGATTCTGGAGGTGGCGCATCAGAAGCAGCTGATTTCCACTGACACGAACGCTGAGTTTTCGAAAGGATCCACAGTCGGCGAGAGGCTGGCGGACAGCATCGCCCGCGTCGGTGGCTCATGGGGCTTCATCATCAGCTTCCTGGTGTTTCTGGCCGTATGGGCCATCATCAATACAATTGTTCTGACGACGAAGGCATTCGACCCCTATCCCTTTGTGTTCCTCAACCTCATTCTGTCCATGCTGGCCGCCATCCAGGCACCCATCATCATGATGTCCCAGAACCGGCAGGCCGAACGCGATCGGTTTGAGGCAGCCAAGGACTACGAGGTCAACCTCAAGGCCGAGCTTGAGGTTCTGTCTCTTCACGAGAAGATCGATCTCAAGGTTCTCGCCGAACTCGCCGCATTGCGGGAAGACATCGCAAAGCTGCACCAGCATCAGAGCCAGCAAAGCGACCGCCCCTCATCCTGATCGATCAATAGCCGATTTGCGGCTTTTTCTGTGCCGGTTACGAATCCGTCAGATTTCTGCGCTACAGATTGACGCAGGCATTTGTTGCATTGCACTCTGCGGTCTCACGACATCCAGATGTGCGAATGCGGAGATCATTTCCGCAAGCTGAGGGCATCACGCTTTTCGCGGCAAATCCTCACATCGGATATTCACACATCCCGGCATTTTACCGGGTTTACGTCCAGAGGCTTTTTCATGAACCAGTACGATCTCATTGTTGTTGGCAGCGGTCCCGCCGGCAGACGTGCTGCCATCCAGGCGGCAAAGCTCGACAAGAAGGTCCTGGTCATCGAAAAGGGCAGCCGCGTCGGCGGTGTCTCTGTTCATACCGGCACCATCCCGTCGAAGACGATGCGCGAGACGGCGCTCAATCTTTCCGGATGGCGCGAGCGCGGCTTTTACGGCCAGTCCTATCGCGTCAAGCAAGAGATCAGCGCCGAAGATCTGCGCCAGCGCCTGCTGATCACTCTCAACCACGAAGTCGAAGTTCTGGAGCACCAGTTTGCCCGTAACCGCGTGCAGCACGTGCGCGGCAAAGCGAGCTTCCTCGCGCCCGATACGCTCCAAATCACCAAAGACGATGGCGAAGTGATGCATGTGTTGGGCAAGAGCATTCTGCTTGCCGTCGGCACTCGCCCATTCAGACCGGACTACATGCCGTTTGATGGCAAGACCGTCATCGACAGCGATGAATTGCTGCAGATGGAGAGGCTACCGCGCTCCCTGGTGGTTATCGGTGCCGGCGTCATTGGCATCGAATATGCGACGATTTTCAGCGCGCTCGATACCGCCGTCACGCTGATCGATCCCAAATCCACAATGCTCGATTTCATCGACAAGGAAATCGTTGAAGATTTCACCTACCAGCTCCGCGACCGTAACATGAAGCTGCTTCTCGGCCAGAAGGCCGAGAAAGTGGAACATACGCCGGAGGGCAAGGTGTCGATCACACTGGATAATGGCCGCACGATCGTGACCGAAATGGTGCTTTTTGCTGCAGGCAGAATGGGCGCGACCGACACGCTGAACCTCGCGGCAGCCGGACTTGAGGCCGACAGCCGCGGCCGTCTCTCCGTCAATCCGGAAACCTTCGAAACCTCCGTACCAGGAATTTTCGCCGCGGGCGACGTTATCGGCTTCCCGAGCCTTGCTTCCACCTCCATGGAACAGGGCCGTATTGCCGCTCGCGTCGCGGTCGGCGCCATTGGCATGGAGCCGCAGAAATATTTCCCGTACGGCATCTATGCCGTACCGGAAATCTCCACCTGCGGCCTGACGGAAGAAGAAATGAAGGAGCGCGGCATTCCTTACGAATGCGGGATTGCCCGCTTCCGGGAAACCTCTCGCGGCCACATCATGGGTCTCGATACTGGTCTTCTGAAGCTGATCTTCTCATTGAAGACGCGCCGGCTTCTCGGCGTTCACATTGTCGGCGAAGGCGCGACCGAACTGGTTCACATCGGTCAGGCTGTGTTGAACCTCAAGGGCACGGTCGAGTATTTCGTCGAAAATACCTTCAACTACCCGACGCTTGCCGAGGCCTACAAGATTGCCGGACTGGATGCATGGAACCGCATGGGTGACATCAAGAACAGGAATGAAGCGGTCAAGTGAGCCGCTTCACCACCTGATCTTGTAGTTTGCATGCACCGCCGGGCGGAAACGATCTTCAAAGCCCCGGTCGAAACTGCCTGTTACGGTCAGATTTTCGGAGAGCTTCTGTTCGAGCGCGACGCTTGAACTGAACTCGTCGAATGTTTCGCGGCTGGCGCCGGTCAAAACGACGGCGGTGCCGGTCGCAGAGCGGGTCAGTCGCAGCGACTGCGACACATCGAGCCCACTCCACTGCTGGCTATGGCCGTCATAGCGCAGCGTGACGTTTCGGTTGGATTCCACATCGAAATCGGCTGTGGCGACGCGCTTTTGCGTCATCGTCATCGTCACGGCGGCCGAGCCCGTCAGCGCATTCATCAGAATGCCGACGTCTCTGGCGATCTTGACGCCCGGCAGATTGGTGGACATCAACGTCATGTCACCCCAGAACTTTACAGGCGTATCAACCACCGCACCACCCTCAGACGCGCTCATGCCCATCTCAAGGCCGGCGCGCAGCGGCGTTTCCGTCGGTAGCTTCGCACCCAGCCGCGCCGAATAGGAGCGGTCGGAATTCTTGGCGGGCGCCCAGATCAATCCCCGCTCCTGTGCCTTCACCTCTACCGGGGACAAAAGGATGAGCGAGGCAGCGGCGAGCGTGCCCAGTATCTTGACCAACATGTCATTTCCTCAAGCTTTAAAAAGACCAGCCGCTCTTGGGAGGAAACAGCAGGTCTCGTTTCGGCTTGGGCGATCCAGAAAACGGAGATCACCCGGACTCAATTCTGCCGGCGCTGGGCGCCAGACTTAACCGCACTCGCTGACAGGCGACGCGAATCGACAAGCGCGACATCACACCCGCGCTCGAAAGAGAGATGAAACTGAAGGCTTAAAGCCAAGCCGCGTTTGGCGGCGGATCGCTCTCGACGCACAAGCGCGTCCGGCAAATCACTCCCAAAGGGTGCCAGATGAACGGGAGATGAACAAGAGCAACTGCAGCAAAAAGTCATTGTGCACTGCATTGTGACCGTCTGAGCACAGTTGGTGGGCGTGCTGTGCCGTCGGAAATGCTGGAATTGCTACGCGTTGGTATGGGGTAACAACTCCGCAACAACTGCTTTGACGGGCTGGGTGGAATCGATTGCGATGCCTTCCTTCGGAACGTCCTGTCCGCTCTCGTGGAGCGCCAGGATGAACGCTTGCTCCTCAGCTTTGCCACCGAACTCGTCTTCTGGCCTCGCGGACAGGCGCTTTTCCAAGGTGGCTCGATCAAGCTTGAGAATGAACACGGCGTCAAAGAGGCCGATGAAAGTGGAAATGTTGCGGGCGCCGCCGCAAAAGAAGGTCACAGCATGGCTCTGATCGGCTGCCAAATCTTTTACTCTCTCGACACACCAGAGGTGATGACGGTGAGCAAAAGCGACATCCGTGGCCCACGCGCCACCCTGCCGCCCTTCCAAAGGTAAACCGGTCTTAGGGTCACCTTTATAGGCGAGTTCCCTGTCGCCATGAATGACATGGTAACCTTGTCGCTGAAGCTCTATTGCCACAGACGTTTTGCCCGAACAGGACACACCTTCAACGAGATAGTTTTTGACGCCCATGAACCTCTACTTTCAGCGAGATGCAGCAAAGGTCGCCCATATACTCTTCGAATGACGACAGGATGTCTTTTCGGCGTGAACGCGAACGCCTCTCGACACTCCCAAATGAAAAGGCCGCAGCTTTCGCCGCGGCCTCTTCTAAACAAATATGAGAAGAGCAGATTACTCTGCGTCGCCTTCTGCTGCCTTCTTCTTGGCAGGCGCCTTCTTCTTCGGAGCGGCCTCTTCGCCTTCAGCGGGGTCAGCCTTGGCTGCAGCCTTCTTCTTGGCCGGAGCCTTCTTCTTGGTTTCTTCGCCTTCTTCGGCGTCGTCAGCCAGAAGCTCTTCCTTGGAAACCGTCTTGTCGGTAACGGAGACTTCGGTCAGCAGCTTGTCGATGACCTTTTCTTCGAAGATCGGTGCACGCAGCGAAGCGGAAGCGCCAGGCGTGTTGCGGAAGTAATCGAGGATTTCCTTCTGCTGGCCCGGGAACTGCTGCAGCTGCTGGAACAGAGCGCGCTGCATTTCTTCTTCGGTGACTTCAACGCCAGCCTTCTCGCCGATTTCGGAGAGAACGAGGCCGAGGCGAACGCGGCGCTCAGCGAGCTTGCGATATTCTTCGCGCGCTTCTTCTTCGGTCGTGTCTTCGTCAGCGAAGGTCTTGCCGGACTGTGCGAGATCCGTGTTGATCTGGCGCCAGATGTTGTCGAACTCGGCATCGACGAGACCGGCAGGCGTGTCGAACTTGTAGAGTTCGTCCAGCTGGTCGAGGATCTGACGCTTGACCTTCTGACGGGTCACGTTGCCGTACTGGCTTTCGATCTGGCCACGAACGATTTCCTTCAGCTTTTCAGCCGATTCGAGACCGAGCTTGGTTGCCAGTTCGTCGTTGATTTCAACGTCGGCGGCGGCAGCAACTTCCTTGACGGTGATGTCGAAGGTGGCTTCCTTGCCAGCCAGCTCAGCAGCCGGATATTCGCTCGGGAAGGTAACGGTGATGGTCTTCTCGTCGCCAGCCTTGACGCCAACGAGCTGGTCTTCGAAGCCTGGGATAAAGCGGCCGGAGCCGATAACCAGCTCGGCATCTTCAGCAGCGCCGCCATCAAAGGCTACGCCGTCGACCTTGCCGAGATAGTTCATGGTAACGCGGTCGCCTTCAGCGGCCTTGCCCTTCTTCGTCTCGTAGCTACGAGCGCTTTCGGCGATCTTGAGGATCTGCTCGTTGATTTCGTCTTCGGTCACTTCAACGACTTCGCGCGTGACCTTGATGCCGTCATTCGACTTCAGTTCGATCGGCGGGATGACTTCGTAAGCAATATTGAATTCGAAATCGGTTTCGGCGGCGAGGATCTTGTCGGCTTCCTTCTCGTCTTCCGTCATGGAGATGGAAGGCTGAGTCGCAGACTTTTCGCCACGGCTGGAAATGATCTCGGAAGGCTTTTCGCGAACCAGCTCGTTGACGAGGTCAGCCATGATCGACTTGCCATACATCTTCTTCAGATGAGCGGCAGGGACCTTGCCCGGACGGAAGCCGTTGATACGAACCTTATCCTTGGCTTCGGCGAGGCGCTCGTCAAGGCGAGCCTTCATGTCAGCGGCCGGAATAACGACCTTGATTTCGCGCTTCAGCCCTTCAGCGAGCGTTTCGATAACCTGCATTTTCATACCTTCACATCATGGCGGCAGTGCTCAGACAGCCGTCGGTTTACTTTCGAGCACAGCGCCGGAATCTGAATTCACCGGCCGTGACTATAAAACTTGCATGCACAGGCGCGTTGCGGAGCAATTATGCCTGAGCCAGGGAAAGGGCAAAACGAAACGCTTTACCTGGCTTTCCCGGCGATTTGTGGTGCGGGTAGAGGGACTCGAACCCCCACAACTCTCGTCGCCAGAACCTAAATCTGGTGCGTCTACCAATTCCGCCATACCCGCGCTCTTTAAATCCTGCATAAACAACATCTGGCACATGAGGCCTTCCGGAGCGCGGCGTCTCTATATCACCCGTTTTCAGGAGCGCAAAGGAAAAATGACGCCGTACAAGCCCTATTTCCATGGGTTTTAAGGACTCTATGACAATGGCGAGCAGGCCATCTGCGGAATCAAGAGGCTCGCGGTCCACGCAGTTCGATTTCATTGGCCGCCCATGAAAGCCCCTCCCCGATGGAATACTATACCAACGCGCCCACCTCTTGCCGCGGCAGTTGATGAGAGTTTGTGAGGCCCATTAAGATTTCGACTGGCCCGGAGACGAGCTTAAGAGCGTGACTGCTGCTGTTTGGGCCTGAAAATCCACTTCTGATGCTGTCAAATTATGCATTTGTTAAGGAAGTAGGCGCCGATTCGGGGCTTGCCCTGCGTTAAGCGCATAGGTGTCATCCTTCTTTGTCTGTTTTTGAAGCGCAGCGAAAGGCATATATTCAGTCCCAGAAACGAAGCCGAGTTGATCCCAAGCAACCGGCGAACCGAAACGAGGAATAAGACCATGAACATTGCACGCTCGCTGAACAACTGGCGCAAGTATCGTCAGACCGTAACTGAACTGGACCGCATGAGCGATCGCGAACTGAGCGATCTCGGCATTGGCCGCACCGACATCCGTCGCGTTGCTCGCACTGCAGTCGGTATGTAATAGATCGATAACACCGGCTGGCGATCCTTCGTCTGCTCGAGGTGTTACCCTCAAAAGGCCCTGAGCACCCGCTCCGGGCCTTTTCTTTTTGCGCTCAACGCCCCTGCCCGCCTTGCAGCATCGGCCTGAAAACCGGAACCGATCTTCGAAAACACAATGCTTGAATGCAGCGTCCTCCCTGTACCCAAAAAGACGGACGGGATCGTAACAGCACGTCACCGACTTTCGCTCAAATAATGCGCATATCGATCCACAAGCTGCGAAAATAGACGACACATTGCACAAATGCATGGCAGTCGCTCAAAATCTGCACTCCAAATCATCGCTATGAATATGTATATACCACTCAACAGCCGAGAGCGCAGATCACCAGCGGCCCGGCAGACTGAATTTTAAAGATCACACACATCAAAGATTGAGGAAACCACCATGAACCCGCTTCGCATCGCAAAGAACTGGATCAGCTATCGCCGTACGCTCAACGAACTGGGCAGCCTCTCCAACCAGGCTCTCAGCGATATCGGTCTGACCCGTTACGACATCCGTAACGTCGCATCCCGTTCGTTCCGCTAATCAGCGTACAGGGTCATTCGCAAGAGCCGACCTCCCACGGCACCGGATGGCTGAGCGACAGGCAAAAAAACGGCGCCACGAGCGCCGTTTTTTGATTCTTATGAACAACAACTGTTCCCGCGAGGTGTACAGGCGCGCGATGCAGATGCGTTACGGCTTTGTCTGCATATCCGTTTCTTCAAGTGAAAGGCGGGTGAGTTGGTGAACGAAGTCTATGAGGTCGGTAAGCCTCGACGGATCTAATCGCAGCGCCTCTTTTGTAATCTCGAATGAGTGAATGCGCTTCGAATATTCGAGTTTGTTTTCGCTGATTTGAGAAAACAGGTCTTTGAGTAGGTTCGCCGCATCGACCGCTTTAAGCCAAGCGCTGTCCTCAAGAGACCCATTCCATAGTCCCTTCGCTCCGTATCTCTCCGTCGCCGCCAGGTTCTCAAGCGCGGTCTCGATATCTCCTTCATTAAAGTCTGTATCCAACTGCTTATTAAGCACTGACGCAATGGAGATCGGTGAGAGGAGAAAACATTCATACAGCCGACGTGGCAGAAACTCGACGGGATTCGCGCTGCGCTTCTTGAGGTCGGTAATCTCCTGCGCTGTCAAAAGTTCAGCATCAAAGGCAAACACCGTTGAGTTCGCTATAGGCGCTGCAGCCTCGGTCAGTCTGGAGTAGATTTCAAACACCAGTTCTGCGCGGTTGCGTTTTTTCGAAAAGTCGCCCGTTGATACAACTGCGGTAAATTGAGGCGCTTGCGTAGCGAGGTGCTTCGGAAGTTGCTCCCGAGTTTGCTCAAGAATGTAAGCAAATGAAGCTTCCTCCGTCGGACCTTCGACCCATATGATGCGATCCGCAGCGAAGACGTCGGTCAACGAGACACCGAGTTCGCGTGTGATTTTACGCAGGCCTGAAACGCTTCTGGGATCAACTGCTGAGATAGTCGAAGTGTAACCGCCCTTTCTTATTAGATGCACGGTCGAAGGCGAACAGGCGCTCATGACTTCGGAAGAATGGGTCGAAACAATGTATTGGTGATTTGGATAGTGGCTTTCCAGTATACGAACGAGAGCCTTAGACGCCGCCGGGTGAAGAAAGCTGCTTATCTCGTCGATAACAATCACCCCTCTCTCAAATGTCATCGCTATCGTAAGAATTGCAAGAACTTGTGAGATACCAGTACCCGATTGATTTAGGCTTACGCTAAGCTCTCGGTGATTTTGCTCCAGGGTCGGCCACACTCTGATTTCAACATCTTGCTGATCCCCGACAGTGACGCTCAGATTTTGGACTGTGGGAAAGATATCCCGCATGTGCTGCTTCAATACGAGGAACTTATCACCCTGATCACCGTTAAGCCTAAAAAGAACTGCCGGTAAATTTCTGGCATCAGAAAAAAGTAGCGCCGGTTCCGCAATTCCGCAGTTTCCAATGTTGTAGCGTTGAGCGTTGAATAGAAACACTCTTGTGCCCCAGAGGCGCACGAGCAATTCCGGCAGATCCGCTTGTGGCCCTCCGACATCACTAGCCGACCACTCTCCATCACGCATGACAACTTGAGTCATCGAGCCAGCGGTGGGATGAGGCCAGCCCTCATTGATCCACAAGACGTTACCCGGCTTTCGTGAGACTGAGAATTTGTGATTCTGTCGCGAGAAAAATTGACTTGCGTGATATACTGCTGTTCCTGTCGTATTAGATTGTCCGAATTGGACAGGCCAAAAAATGTATGCCCCCCTCTGGATAAAGGACCCCATTAAATCGTCGCCCGAGAATGTAACGAACGCGTCCTGCGATGATTGCGGAAGCCTCTCTGTTCGGTGCTCATCGGAACTTCGGTAACGATTATCAATCAGATCTTTAATCGAATTAAGCAGGACTGATTTTCCCGAGTTATTTTGCCCGACGATAAAATTCATCCCCTGCGAAAGATTAAACCATCCGCTGTCCTTGAAGCTTCCTAGACTTTTTAGCTTCAACCGCTCAATTTGCACGAAATTGCCCCCAGTGACCGCTTACGCGAATAGGCCGGAACTCCATTGTGGCCGTCAAGCGCAAAGATTGGCTAGTTCAGAAAGAAGCGCCACGGTCGACCGGGCGTGTGAAAAAACCGGTAACACGGTATTTCAAATGGTGTCGAAACAAAGCCGCCACAGAAATCTTATTGAAATGCTTTAGGCAGAGAGTATCACACCTCATATGACGCACGCCGCGCAAAAGCCGAAAACATTTGGCGCTCCCTATCGCTCGTGATACTGCATCGGGCAAATGCCTCCTCAGAGTGAGGCTAAGCCAATCAAGAAAGATGGTCGACCCGCAGCACCCTTTGTGCCGGTTGGCAACGTGAGCGCGCGATGCAAGACAATATGAACTCTCCCATCCACGTCATTGGCGGCGGCCTTGCCGGCTCGGAAGCGGCCTGGCAGATCGCCCAGGCTGGCATTCCCGTCATCCTGCATGAAATGCGCGGCGTTCGTGGGACGGATGCTCACAAGGGTGACAGCCTTGCTGAACTTGTCTGCTCCAACTCCTTCCGTTCCGACGATGCGACGGCCAATGCCGTCGGTGTCATTCATGCGGAAATGCGTCTGGCGGGCTCGCTCATTATGGCCTGCGCCGACAAGCACAAGGTTCCGGCCGGCGGCGCTCTCGCCGTCGACCGTGATGGCTTTTCCGAAGCGGTTACGGCGCAACTTGAGGCGCATCCACTCATTACCATTGTTCGCGAAGTTGTTCCGGGCCTCCCACCGAAGGAATGGGGCAACACGATCATTGCCACGGGCCCGCTCACCGCGCCCGAGCTTGCCGCCGCCATCCAGGCGGAGACAGGCGAAGATGCGCTGGCGTTCTTCGACGCGATCGCGCCGATCGTCCATCGCGACAGCATCAACATGGATGTCTGCTGGTATCAGTCCCGCTACGACAAGGTGGGCCCTGGTGGTAACGGCAAGGACTACATCAACTGCCCCATGGATGAGGCGCAGTATCATGCCTTCATCGATGCGCTGATCGCCGGCGATACGGTGGGCTTCAAGGAATGGGAAGGCACGCCCTATTTCGATGGCTGTCTGCCGATCGAGATCATGGCGGAACGCGGACGCGAAACGCTTCGTCACGGCCCGATGAAGCCGATGGGTCTGACCAATGCCCATAACCCGACAGTCAAGCCCTATGCGGTGGTGCAGCTGCGTCAGGACAATGCGCTTGGCACGCTTTACAACATGGTCGGCTTCCAGACGAAGCTGAAATATGGCGCCCAGGCGGACGTCTTCCGCATGATTCCAGGCCTGGAAAACGCCGAGTTCGCGCGTCTCGGTGGCCTGCACCGCAACACCTATATCGATTCGCCGCGGCTGCTCGATCCGTCGCTGAAGCTGAAGTCCCGTCCGGACATCCGTTTTGCCGGCCAGATCACCGGCTGCGAAGGCTATGTGGAGAGTGCGTCCATCGGGCTGCTCTGCGGTCGGTTCGCCAGTGCCGAGCATAGAGGCGAGCCGGTCCGCCTGCCGCCTGCGACGACAGCGCTTGGCGCTCTGCTCAACCACATTACAGGCGGGCATCTTTCCACCGACGAGGAACCGGGCAAGCGTTCATTCCAGCCGATGAACGTCAATTTCGGCCTGTTTCCTGAGCTTGCGCCGGGCTCGATCGTCAAGCCCGAAGGCGTGAAGCGCTTCCGCGGCAAGGACAAAACCATCATGAAGCGTCAGTTGATGTGCGCCCGCGCGCTGCAAGATTGCGCGACATGGCTTGGCGTCGAAGCGCCGGTTCTTAATCAGGTTGCGGAGGAAGGTGAGGAGCTGGCGTCAGCTTCCTTAGGCTGATCGGGCTCTGCATCCGCTGCTTCCAGATAGCTGCCAAGCAACCAGAGAGACACTTCTGCGGCCTCCCCAATCGTCTTGAAACGATAGGCACCGCTATATTTCGGCGTGTCGATGAAGGTGACGACAAAACCGTCGCCGCTTTCCAGATGTTCCACCGTGATCCGCTCCGGGTTCAGCATCATGCAGGCATTGTGCTTGCCCATGTTGCGCATGAAGCCAGCCTTGTTGTCATGCAGCCGAACGAAAACGGCGTTGCCGTCGGCGGTCATATGCAGGCTGCGGATCGCCTCATTGGGAAACGCCCGGGCGAAATCCAAAATGGCCTGCCCCGTATCGTAGCTGCTTTCGCCTTCCGAGAAACGCTTCAGGCGCCAGAGATATATCGCGACCGCGATCAAAAGCGCGAGGATGATGATCCAAATGGTAAGGCTCATCTCTGTCACTCCTTGGAGCGTCGTCAGCCCTTCGGGACCTACAAGACACGCTCTGACTTCTCGAAATCATGTATTGGACAATGCTTTCGTCCATACCAGCTCATCAAGCGGCTTAGCAACCAAGACTTGCGCGGAGGTGAAGCGCGCCTCAAGCATCGTGCTCAGAATTAAAGACGGTAGAGCGCCCTAAAGACCCACTGCGCTTTAAAGGCATGTCGTTATCGCAAGGCCGCTGCGGCTTTGCGTGCCACGCTCTAGAAACGCTTCAGGTAGGCGGCCTTAGCGAGCAGCCACTGGCGACGGAGCAATGAGAGCTGGATGCCGTTTTCAACAACGTCCGCGCCTGCGCGACGTGCCGCCTTCAACACAGCCTCGACCTGTGCCACGGGTAAGAAAGCGGGAACGACCGCTTTAGGCAAGGACGTCTGGCGCGCCCTGTTCAGATGATCCTGTGCATGCGCGCAGAATATCTCGATCGCCGCACCGACCTTCTCACGGTCCTTGCCTTCCAGAAAACTCTCGCGGTTCAATCCGGCTGCCGACAGAACGTCCTGCGGGACATATACTTGACCTCGACGGCGATGCAGCGGCATCAACAGCAGCATGCCAGCCATGGCCTGGGCAACGCCTGCGTGGCCCGCGGTCTCGGCGTTTCTCGCTGCATCATCCGGCGAAAGCACGATGCTGGAGAGCTGTATCAATGCAGACGCCGTCTCGCCCGCATAACCCTCGAGAGCGTTGCGATTCTCGAAGACGTCATCATAGAGATCGAAGATGCGCGCTTCGATCATGTCGATCAAAGTCTGCCGCGGTAGATTATGGGTGGCGATCGCGTTGAGCAGTGCTGCGGCAACGGGATGGCCGACGCTGTCCCCATGCGGATTTCCCTCCAGGAGATCGCGCCACCACTGCATGCGCACTTCGCCTGGAAGTGGCTCACGAACGACATCGCGGATACGGGCAATCTCGGCGTTGAAAGCGTAAAGGGCCGCGAGATCACCGCGCTTGTCTTCCGGCGCAAGAAGGCATGCGAGATATCGGTCGCGATCCATGTCACGCAGCATCGTGAGGCACGCGCCCTTATCCGCCGGAAGGTCTGTCATCGATAACCGTTCTTCAGCCTTCCACCGCAATCAGGGCGGCAGCCACTGCCCGCGATTCGGAAAGCATGATGTTGTATGTTCTGACCGCGGCACCCGTGCTCATCGGATCGACAGAGATGCCAGCCTCTTTCAAGGCGGCCTTCAACTCCCTCGGGACGGCCCGCATGGAGTCGCCCATGCCGATCAACAGAAACTCGATGTCGGCCGCTTGTTCCAGAACCTTGGTGAAGTTTTCGACCGAAAGCTGCGAGGGATCGGTCACGTCCCATCCGTGAATGCCGGAAGGCAGGCAAAGAAGCGAGCCGCGATGCGACATCTCGGCGAAGCGAAAACCGCCATTTCCATAAGCATCAATGGGCGCCCGGCCAGGAAAATGGGCCGGGCGTATTTCGATTCCGCCAGCCATCAGACTGCCGGTTTGCCGCTGATCGAATTCGCCTTCTGCTCGTCCTTGTCATCGGCATCCGTGCTGGTCGGACGCAGATTGAAGGCGATCAGAACAGGAGCCGCGATGTAGATCGACGAGAACACGCCGATACCGACACCGAAGAGCATGGCGAAGGTGAAGGAGCGAATGACTTCACCACCGAAGAGATAGAGCGACAGCAGTGCGAGCATCACCGTCAGGCCGGTCAATATCGTACGCGACAGCGTCTGGTTCAGAGAGACGTCGATGATCATGGACAGCGGCATCTTCTTGTAGCGCCGCAGGTTCTCTCGAATTCGGTCATAGATGACCACCGTATCGTTCAGCGAGTAACCGATAATGGTCAATATCGCCGCGATACTGGTCAGGTTGAACTCGATCCCCAGGAAGACGAAGAGGCCTATGGTGAAGACCACGTCGTGCACCATCGAGATGATCGCACCGAGCGCAAACTGCCACTCGAAGCGGAACCAGATGTAGATCATGATCGCGATCATGGCGAGCGCGATGCCGATGGTCGAGGTGACGGTGAGGTCGCCCGAGACGGCCGGTCCCACGACTTCCACGCGGCGGAAGTCATACTTATCCTGCAACTCACCGCGGATCATCGTGATTGCAGACTGCTCGGCATTCTCGCCGCCTTCCTGCGCCTGGATGCGGATCAGAACGTCGTCCGGAGAACCGAAGCTTTGAGCCTGAATTTCTCCAAGGTTCAACTGGCTGAGGCGCTCACGAATATCTGCGATATCGGCAGGACCGCTTTTCGACTGAACCTCGATGATAGAGCCGCCCTGGAAGTCGATGCCAAGGTTCAGACCCTTGGTCATGAAGCCGCCAAGGCAGGTCAGCATGATGACGCCGGTAATACCGAAGACGATGCGACGGTACTTCATGAAAGGAATATCCTTGCCGTCAAACATGCCGGTGCGGATGCCTTTCGGCAGATGCTTGGGACGGCTGCGACGAACCCAGACACCAAACAGCCAAGCCGTCAGCGTATAGGCGGTAAAGACAGTCGTCACGATACCGACGGCGAGCGTGACCGCAAAGCCCTTCACCGGTCCGGTACCCATATAGAAGAGTACGCAGGCCACGATAAATGTGGTCAGGTTGGCGTCGATGATGGTGGCGAAAGCGCGGGTAAAGCCGTTCTCAAGCGACGATATCAACGGTTTGCCAGCTTTGACTTCCTCGCGGATACGCTCATAGATCAGAACGTTCGAGTCCACCGCCATACCGATCGTCAAGACGATACCGGCAATACCCGGCAATGTCAGCGTCGACCCGATGATGCTGAGAATGGCCAGCAGCATGACGATGTTGACGACGAGAGCGATATTCGCCAGCAGGCCGAAGAAGCCATAGAAGATGAACATGAAAAGGACGACGCCGATGGCGCCGATGGCGCTCGCAGTCAGGCCGGCATGGATGGAGTCACTGCCGAGGCTTGGGCCAACGGTCCGCTCTTCGACCACCGTCAACGTCGCAGGCAGGGCACCGGCACGCAGGAGAACCGCGAGATCATTTGCACCCTGAACGGTGAAGTTACCGGAAATCTGGCCCGAACCGCCAACGATGGGCTCACGGATCACGGGGGCGGAAATAACCTGGTTATCAAGAACAATGGCGAAAGGTTTGCCCACATTCTGCTGGGTGGCCTGCGCGAAACGCTGCGCACCGCGGCTGTCGAAGCGGAATGTCACAACAGGCTCATTGGTCTGCTGATTGAAGCTTGCCTGCGCATCGACAAGATTGTCACCGGACACGAGCGCACGGCGCTCGACAAGGTAAGGAACCGGCGGGTCGTCCTGCGAATAGAGGATTTCATCCGTCGCAGGCGGGCGTCCGTTCAACGCTTCCTGAACCGGCATGGATGTATCCACCATGCGGAAGGAGAGCTTGGCCGTCTGGTTCAACAGAGACTTCAAGCGCTGCGGATCCTGGAGGCCCGGAACCTGAACGATGATACGGTCATTGCCTTGGCGCACGATCAGCGGTTCAGTCGTGCCGAGTTCGTCGACACGGCGGCGGACGACTTCGATCGACTGGGCAACGGCAGAAGACAGGCGATAATCGATGCCTGCATCGGTGAGGTTCAGGCGCAGGAGATTGTCGCCGCCATCACTCATCGTCACTTCCTGCACCGATCCACCGGTCAGCGTACCGACGGAGACTGGCAGCGTCAGATCTTTCAACGCATTCTTGGCCGCCTCATACTGAGCCGGATCGGTGATACGAACCTGGATCTGCTGGCCGTTACCGGCCAGACCGGAGTAGCGGATATTGGCGTCGCGCAACTGGGCGCGGACGTCACCGACGATGGTTTCGAGACGTTCCTTGACGATATCGGAACGCTCGACTTTGAGCATGATGTAGGAACCGCCCTGAAGGTCGAGACCAAGCGTCACCTTGTTGTGCTTGTACCAGTTTGGCATTCCCTCCAGCTGCTTGTCCGTGAACAGGTTGGGGGAAGCGATGACGGCGCTTATCAGCACGATCAACCAGATGAAGACTGTTTTCCAGCGGGAAAAATGAAGCATTTCGGTCTCGGTCAGGGTTGGGTTAGAAAACCCAGGCCGCGTCGTTGCGCAGCCTGCTTATTGTTACTTCGCGTTAGCAGGAGCTTCGGTCTTGACCGGCTCACCCTTGACACGAACCTCGGCGATATAGGTGCGCGATGCGCGGACCTTGACGCCTTCGGCAATTTCGACTTCAAGTTCGTTATCGTCGATAACCTTGGTCACCTTGCCAACAATGCCGCCGCCCAGCACAACCTGATCGCCACGACGAATGTTGGTGAGCGTCTCCTGACGCTTCTTCATTTGCGCGCGCTGCGGACGGATCAGGAAAAAGTACCACACGACCATGAGCGGGGCGAAAAGGAAAAGCATTTCCAGGCCGGACCCGAAAGCCGATGGTGCGCCTGCTGCATCCTGAGCAAAGGCTTGGCTAATGAACATAAAAAACTCCTCAGATTTCAGGCACAGTCTTAAGCCACTGGCCAGCTTTCAAGCCGCCGGAATATAGTTGCGATCCCCTAGAATGCAACAGAAAGACTTCGCCCCCCGTACCGTTTCCACGGCTCATACTCTTTCGGGGCATGAAACACCATGCTAGGCCGCGCAAATTCCACGTCTGTTCCGGCATTTGACCGGGTTCAATGAGCCGTGGAAAGTCGACAAGGAGCATCGATCATGACGTCAGAAGAAACCAGCGCACTCCTGCTTCTCGAACTTCGCCGTCTTGCCGACGCCGTGGAGCGGCTCGTAGGCCCCGCACCTGCGTCAAATGACTGGAATAGCGCCGATTGTTTCGTCTGGACGCCTGCCAATGCCTGGCTGCAGCCCGTGCCGCGTCCTAACCGAATTGCGCTGACGCTGATCCGCGGTGTGGACCACGTCCGGGATATCCTGCACGAAAACACGTTGCGCTTCGCAGAAGGCTTTGCTGCCAACAATGTGCTGCTTTGGGGCGCGCGCGGTATGGGCAAATCATCGTTGGTGAAGGCGGTTCACGAAGACGTGCGCACCGCAAGCGGTACGTCGTTGAAGCTCGTCGAGGTGCACCGCGAAGACATTCACACCTTGCCCGTCCTCCTCGATATCCTGAAAGCCGCTCCGCACAGAATCATCCTCTTCTGCGACGATCTTTCTTTCGACCATGACGATACGGCCTATAAGTCTCTGAAGGCGGCACTGGACGGCGGTATTGAAGGCCGACCGGAGAACGTGCTGTTCTACGCGACTTCCAACCGCCGTCATCTCCTGCCTCGACACATGATGGAAAATGAGCAGTCGACTGCCATCAATCCATCTGAAGCGGTCGAGGAGAAAGTCTCGCTGTCCGATCGTTTCGGCCTATGGCTTGGGTTCCATAAATGCAGCCAGGATGACTATCTGGCGATGATCGATGGCTATGCGGAACATTTCGACCTCGGTCTCGCTCGCGATGTCCTGCACCGCGAAGCGCTGGAATGGGCGACGACACGTGGCGGCAGATCCGGTCGCGTGGCCTGGCAATATATTCAGGATGCAGCCGGGCGTCTGCGCAAGCCTCTGGACCAGCGATAGACAGATAAGGGATTGATCACAACCATAGCGATAGGCGGCAAATCAGAGACACTTCAGTATCCGCGATAACTTAGTGCGCAATGGAACAAACGGATGGAAAGGCCGTTGCTCGGCATGCGCAACCATCGCGCGATACATTAGGAGAGTCTCAAATGGCCGATCAGGTCCGCTATGCAACATCGACGGTGGCCGCGCGCAGCGCAGTCTTGCCGGAAGCCGTGACACGTATTTCCTGGGGTGGCGTTTTTGCCGGTGTCGCCGTGGCACTGACGCTTCAGTTGGTTCTCAACATTCTCGGCGCCGCCATAGGTGCTGGCGTGATCGACCCCGCGCGTAACGATACGCCATCGGCGATGTCGCTTTCGACCGGCTCCGTCATCTGGATCATCGCCAGCGGCATCATCTCGTCCTTTGTCGGTGGCTATGTCGCAAGCCGCCTGTCTGGCCGCGCCGTCCGTTCCACTGGCGCCCTTCATGGCCTGACCACCTGGGCCGTAACCACGCTGATCGTCTTCTATATGCTGACGACCTCGGTTGGCGCGCTGATCGGCGGCGCATTCACCGGCGTGACGAGCGTCTTCTCCGGCGCAGGCTCGACAATCGCAACCGCTGCGACGACTGCGGCCCCTGCACTTGCCAACACCTCCGATCCCTTGGCGGGTATCGAGCAGCGCATTCGCGATGCGAGCGGCGGGAACGATCCGCAGGCACTGCGTGATACAGCCGTCAGCGCCGTCCGCGCCGTGCTGACTGGCGACCAGGCTCAGGCTGAAGATGCACGCAACCGTGCTGCCGACGCCCTTGCCCGCGCGCAGAATATTCCGGTCGATCAGGCCCGCCAGCAGGTCACAGATTACGAAAATCAGTACCGTCAGGCTGTGGAGCAGGCCAAGGTTCGTGCGACCGAAGCTGCTCAGGCAACTGCGACCGCCGTGTCGACAGCCTCTTACGTTGCCTTTGGCGCGCTTCTGGTCGGTGCGGTCGCCGCTCTCTTCGGCGGCAGCGTTGGCACAAGCCGCGCTTACCGCGAGGGCGACGTCGTCGTCGAATAATATCGATCGAAAGGTCGTCTGGAATGCCCGCGCAAGTCGCGGGCATTTTTATGAGGACATGAGAAAGGCGGCCTCATTTCTGAGCCCGCCTTCCAATCGTCATATCTGATAGCACTGACTACTCGTCGCGGTACACTTTTTCGCGACGCTCGTGACGCTCCTGCGCCTCGATCGACAGAGTTGCGATCGGGCGAGCATCCAGACGCTTGATACCGATCGGCTCGCCTGTTTCCTCGCAATATCCGTATGTTCCGTCCTCGATGCGCTGAAGGGCGGCGTCGATCTTGGAAATCAGCTTGCGCTGACGATCGCGGGCTCGAAGTTCGATGGCTCTGTCTGTTTCGGATGAAGCGCGGTCGGCCAGATCAGGGTGATTGGCACTTTCCTCTGCGAGATGACCGAGTGTCTCGCGCGCTTCTCGCAAAATGTCGTTTTTCCAACCGATCAGCTTGGCCCTGAAATAGGCGCGCTGGTTGGCATTCATGAACTCATCGTTTTCCGAGAGCACATAGTTACTAAGATCGATCTTCTCACTCAACGCGATTCTCCTCGAAGAACATCTCATATGGCGGGGGTATACTCCAATGCCGTGTAGCCATTCAAGTCTGGAGATTCGTTTTTAGGCATTTTTAAATCTGTCATAAAAATCATCTAAACGACTATTTTTTATACATTATTGCGACGTCACGGATTATTTCTTCAATCACTTTATCTAGACTTGCTTCGCGATCGACGCCTCTTGCGAGTTTGCCCCCTCCTCCTGTAAACATCGTTCTCCCTCTTTGATTGCATTAGGATGCTCCGGAATGGCGCCGTCTCCACAGCAAACTTTCCGGCTTTATCTGTTGCGTCACGCCCAGGCAGGATGGGCGGAACCCGGCGAACGCGATTTCGATAGAAGGCTGACCGAAGAGGGCAAGGCCGAGGCCGCTCTCATCGGCAAATCCGCCGTAGAAAAAAACTATCGCCCGGAGCTCGTGATCAGCTCCGCTGCCATCCGATGTCGCGAAACCACGCGGATTTTCCTGCATTCATTCGGGGGAGCCATTGAAGCGTCCTATCTGGAGGAAATGTATAACGCGCAGGCTGAAACCTATCTCAATCTCGCGCTTGCACGGGACAAGGTTTCCTCCCTCATGCTTGTGGGACATAATCCGACCATGGAGGCCGTTGCTGAAGCCCTGCTCGGCCGCGACATCCTCGAAGCGTCGCTGCCGCATGGGTTTCCCACGGCCGGGCTCGCGGTGCTGGACTGCGCGTCTAGGGACAAAGCCAAGCGCGACTCCTGGCGCCTCATCGACTTTCTGACGCCATAGCCAAGATCGAAGGCCAAGCAAAACTTTCTTCAGCGCTTCTTTTTTGAGCATGCAACAACCCTATATATTTCCGGGAAACCGATTATTTTTAGGAAGAGTCATTGCCACCATCCCTGACATCCTTCACCGACAGTGCCTTGATTGCCCTCGACAACCTTGCCGACCGGGCAAATGCGCTGGCAAATCCAACATTGCGGCTCGGTGTGACGGGACTTTCGCGCGCGGGCAAGACGGTGTTCATCTCGTCGCTCGTCCATAATCTTCTGAATGGTGGACGCCTGCCACTCTTCGAGGCGACCCGGTCCGGCCGGGTCTCGAATGTGCGCCTGGAGCCGCAACCTGATGACGCCATTCCGCGCTTCCAATACGAAGATCACATCCAGGCACTGGTGCGAGACCGCGTCTGGCCGGACTCCACGCGCGCGATTTCGGAGCTGCGCATCACGCTGGATTACCAGAGCGCGAGCGGCTGGGGACGGTGGTTCTCCCCTGGCAGGCTGTCCATCGATATCGTCGATTATCCAGGGGAATGGCTGCTCGATCTGCCGCTGCTGGCGCAGGATTACAGGACCTTCAGCGGCAACACGGTCTCGCTGGCGCAGACAGGTGTGCGCGCCGAGCTTGCCCGCGATTGGCTGGAGATTGCGTCCTCCCTCGATATTGATGCACCTGCCGATGAGATGACCGCCAAGCGCCTGGCAGAAAGCTTCGCGGCCTATCTCAAGGCCTGCAAATCCGATGAACGTTCGCTTTCGACACTGCCGCCCGGTCGCTTCCTGATGCCGGGTGATCTCGAAGGTTCGCCTGCCCTCACCTTTTCACCTCTTCCCGGTATCGGCACCGAGAAGGCTGCCAGAGGATCGCTCCGCGCCATGATGGAGCGGCGCTTCGAGGCCTATAAGTCGATCGTGGTGAAGCCGTTCTTCCGCGAGCATTTCGCCCGTCTCGACAGGCAGATCGTGCTCATCGATGCGCTGCAGGCGGTCAATCGCGGACCGGAAGCAGTACAGGATCTGGAGCGCGCGCTTGGCGATGTGCTTGCCTGTTTCCGCCCTGGCAAGAACAGCCTGCTCTCGTCACTCGTCGGACGGCGAATCGACAAGGTGCTGGTGGCCGCGACCAAGGCGGATCATCTGCACCACGAAAGTCATGATCGGCTGGAAAATCTCGCAGCGCGTCTGGTCGATCGCGCCGTGACGGCGATCGGCATGAGTGGGGCGGGTATCGAAGTCATGGCGCTTGCCTCAGTGCGCGCGACGAAGGAAGCAAGCGTGCGCCAGGATGGCGCGTCATTGCCGGTCATCGTCGGGACGCCGATTGCAGGCGAGACAATAAATGGTGAGGTCTTCGATGGCAATCGCAGCACGGCAATCTTTCCCGGCGATCTGCCGGAAGACCCCGAGCCGCTGTTTCGCCAGATCGACGCGCAGGGCGCTTCGGCAGACTTGCCTGACGTCAACGTCATCCGCTTTCGTCCGCCGAAGCTCGAAGAAACGGCTGGCGGCATCAAGCTCTCGGTTCCGCATATCCGGCTCGACCGCGCCATGCAGTTCCTGTTTGGAGACAAGCTCGCATGAAAGACGACACTAACGGCTCTTCCCGCAGACCTGCCGCCTTCACGCTAGAAACGGAAGCGAGACAAGACATGCCGACGGCTTTGCCACGGCGCCAGCCACGTAGCTTCGACAGCGATGTCTCAATGGTGCCGGATGAAGAGGATCCATTCCTGGCACCGGAAGAGATCGATGCAGCACCGCTTCCCGTGGCTGAACCGCGTCGTCACCGCTTCTCCTTCGGCAAGCTTGCTCTCAGCGCAGTTGGCGTTCTCCTGTCACTTGCCTTCGGGCTGTGGGCGGACCAGTTGATCCGCGACCTGTTTTCGCGCTCTGACTGGTTGGGTTATACGGCAAGCATCGCCCTCATCGTTGCCGTCTTCGCCGTCCTCGTGCTTGTCGGGCGAGAAGTCTTCGGAATCATGCGGTTGAATGCGGTGCAGTCACTGAAAGCCGATGCGCAAGACGCTGCCAGCCAAAAGAAGGCGTCTGCCGCGCGCTCGGTTATCACAAAGCTGACGGCTGTCCTTTCTCACCGGGCGGAGACAGCAAGAGGTCGCGCTGCCCTGAAGGACACCGAAAACGATGTGATCGACGGCCCGCATCTGATGGAGCTTGCCGAAAGGGAGCTTCTTACCCCGCTTGACCGCCAGGCGCGTGCGCTGATTCTCAATTCTTCGAAGCGCGTCTCCGTCGTGACTGCCGTCAGCCCTCGGGCGATCGTCGATCTTGCCTATGTTCTGTTTGAAGTGACCCGGCTCGTTCGTGCCATGGCAGAACTTTATGGCGGACGACCCGGCACGCTCGGCATGATCCGGCTGCTGCGTGATGTGATTGCCCATCTGGCAGTGACAGGCTCGATTGCGGTCGGTGATGGGCTTGCTCAGCAGGTGCTTGGACATGGTCTCGCCTCGCGCCTGTCGGCCCGTCTCGGCGAGGGTGTCATCAACGGACTGATGACCGCACGGATCGGCATTGCCGCAATGGACCTCTGCCGCCCGCTTCCTTTCCGGGCTCTCAAACGGCCTGGCATCAGCGACTTCATGTCTGATCTCACACCGGATCTGAAAGGTGGTTTAAAGACGGAAAAGCCCTAATTTCAGGGCTCTTCAGGACGAAATGGTTACAATTCGTTATCCTTATTTCAGCGAAATATACCAAGCGTTAACCATTCGCGACATAGATTGCTCCCACACAAAGCGACCTACTCGCCAGGGAAAGTATCATGTTTTCGCGCTTCTTTTCGCTTCTGGGCGGGCTTGCCGCCGTTATGTCCGTGAGCAGCGGGCTTGCAGTTTCCGACGTTCAAGCCGCATCGCGTGACGATGTCTTTTTCGGATCGGTCGCCGGCACGTGGTCCGGCCCAGGCGAGATCGTCGCGGGCAAGTACAAGGGCACCAAGTTCAATTGCGATCTCACCGGCGAACCGCTGGGTGAAAAAGAGACCGGCATCAAGCTTGGCGGCACCTGCCGCGTTGGCGTCTTCAAGCAGCCCATGTCCGCCATCATCGCCAAGAAGGGCAGCGGCTATGAGGGCAAGTTCCTCGACGGCTCCGAAGGCAAGGGACTGGATGTCACCTCCGGACAGGTCAGCGGCGACAAGGTGGTGCTCGGCATCAACCGTGCGAAGCTCAACGGCGCCATGGTTGCCCGTGTGATGGAAGACAACAAGTCGATGAACATCACGATCTCGGTGAAGGTCGCGGACCAGATGATTCCCGTGATCGGCCTGACGTTGGCGCGCAATGTCGACTCGATGGCGGTCGGCTCCATCAAGCCGTAAAGCGCCTCAATCCAATTCTGATTGCTACAGCATCGTGCTTTCCGAAAATCGGAGTCGATTTTCGGAAAGCACGATGCGTAGATCAAAGAAGATAGAGCGTCCTTTGTGCGTCCAATAGGACGCACGGCGCTCTAAGCGGGAGTGGCCCACCATTCCCGCTTTTCGTTTGCGCGCACGATGCCCGTCTTGTCCGCATCTGCCAGCCACTCGATCACCCGACTGCCCTTCACCACCAGATCCGGCGCAATATCGGCAAGCGGCATCAAGACGAAGGCTCGCTCCGTCATTCTGGGATGGGGAATTTCGACGCGCTCTGTCAGGATCTCAGCGTCGCCATAGGTCAGCACATCGATATCGATGGTGCGCGGGCCCCAGCGCTCAAGGCGAACGCGTTTCATCCCGCGTTCGATATCAAGGCAGAGATCGAGCAAGGCCTCGGCAGGCAGCGCCGTTTCGATCAAAGCGCAGCAGTTGAAGAAATCGGCCTGATCGGTCTTGCCCCAGGGCGGTGTGCGGTAGAGCTCGGACACAGACACAAGGCGGCAATCGCTACGGTCGCTTAAAGCAGCCAGCGCATTTGCCATGGCCGCCCTCGGGTCACCGATATTGCCGCCGAGACCGAGTGTTGCGGAGGTCCACATCTCAGGCATGCTGCTCGACGCAGACCTGAGCGTAATCGAGGATGCCTGGAACAGGCGCCGAGGGCTTGCGCACGGTGATCTTGACCCGCACGATTTGCGGGTAGCGCTGCCGAAGCGCCGTGGCAATATCGTTGGCCAAAGCTTCGATCAGATAGCGCCGTTGGCCGACGACGATCTTTTCGATGACGGCGAAGGCCACACCGTAATCCACGGTGTTGCCGATCTCGTCCGTCTCGAGCGCATCTCCGGCCTCGACATCCATTTCGGCGTCGACGAAGAAGCGCTGGCCCAGAACCTCTTCCTGCTCCAACAGGCCATGGCGAGCGAAGAACGAACAGTTTTTCAATAGGATCGTGTAACGGCTCAAGCGCGTGTCTCCTGTCGCTTCTTCTGGTCGAGGACAGCATCGGCGACAGCCAAGGCATCCCTTGTCATGGACACGTTATGAACGCGGAAAATGACCGCGCCTGCAAGACGTAAGATCGTGGTTGTTGCCGCCGTTCCCACATCGCGCTCATCCGCTGCTTCCCGCCCGGTCAGCGCGCCGATGAAGCGCTTGCGGGACGTGCCGGCAAGAATAGGCAGGCGGAAGGCTGCAAGCTCATCGAAACGCGACATTAGTGCGACATTTTCATCCACATCCTTGGCAAAGCCGAAGCCGGGATCAAGCACGACACGATCGCGCGCAATACGGGCAGCATCGGCGATCGCGAGAGAGTGGTTCAAAAAAACGAATTGGTCGGCGACGACGTCGTCCAGCTTCTGACGCTCTCGGCCTGTGTGCATGATGCAGACGCCTGCCCCGGAGCCCGCTACGACATTGGCCATATCAGAATCTTTCTGCAGGCCGAAGACGTCGTTGACGATGTGAGCCCCCGCCTCGATTGCCAGGCGCGCCGTCGATGCCCGGTAGGTATCGACGGAGATCAGCGCATCCGTTTCCCGAGACAGCCGTTCGATCACCGGAAGAACGCGATCCTGTTCCTCCGCATCTGTGACACTTGCAGCCCCTGGACGGGTCGATTCACCGCCGATATCAACGATGTGCGCGCCGTCTTTTACGCAGGCCAAGGCGTGCTGGACGGCCTGGTCCACGGTCGCAAAGCGTCCCCCATCGGAGAAAGAATCCGGCGTGGCGTTGACGATCGCCATGATAAGGCCATGTCCATCAAGTTTCAGGAAGCGGCCATGGGCCGCTTGCCACAGATTACTGCTGGCTGTTATCAAGTAACATACGCCTTTCCGAATTCGTGGAGTGCCTTGCCATCTATACCGATCCCGCTCCGTTTTCCGCATCGGTCGTTGTCAGACCGGTATCGACTTTCTCCAGGCGCGGTACGTTTTACGAAGGATTGAAGGGTCGTGTTAACACTTCCTCGGCCACCTTGGGCTCTATGCCGCAATCCTCCGGCAAGTTCAACATGAAGGCCGGAAAATGAAGCAGCTTTCACCTGTCTGCCGCGCGCTCCTCGCGGGCGCCCTGTTGCTCTCATGTCTGAACCGTCCGGCTGCCGCCGAGGCCATCAGCACCAAGACCTATTCCTATTTCACCATTGGCGGGAAGACGGCTGAAGATCTGGATCGCGAGCTTTCGCAGCGCGGCCCGGTCACCAAGTCCACGGGCTTCCGCCATCCGGGTGCGACAGAAATCAAGTTCGGTGGCGAACTCACCTATGTGGAGAAGAATGGACGATGCGGCGTGGGCACAGTGAAGGTCACGCTGCACACGAAGATTCTTCTGCCGCGCTGGTCGAACCGGCGTCGCACCAATGCGGATCTGGCACTGATCTGGGATACGCTTGCCGCCGACATCAAGCGCCACGAGGAACGGCATGCCGAGATTGCCCGCGGCTACGCGCGCGATCTTGATCAGAAGCTGCGCGCGCTTCGTCCGCAAGCCGATTGCGAGACCATGCAGAAGATGGTCGCGGAAGTCAGCCAGGAGGTCATGGATGCACATGACAAGGATCAGGTGCGTTTCGACAAGATCGAGTCCAAGAACTTCGACGCCAGAATGACGCGGCTTCTCAAGAACCGCATTCAACAACGTGCAGGCTCGCGTTGATGACGGCATGAAGCACATGGCGCTTGCGTCAACCATGTCATCGACCAAAAGGTTTTGCCGGATAATCACCGTTGATTTCTTGCCATGGCCGCTTGAGGCAGACTCACGTATTGGTGAAAGCACCAGATAACAGACATATTCGAAGACTTGAAATTCACGATCGCACGGGCTCTCCCGGTGCGTATGAAGCCGCAGGTGTCTTCCTCTCCGCCTGCAGGTAACGCGCCCAACTGGAGCGGCAGGTGGAGTGACTATGGCCACCGCCGCTCAATCTTTTCAAAGACTTCCAGTGATTTTTATCAGCCTTGGCGCTCAGGCACGTGAACGACCAGACCGTTGAGGTCGTCGGTCATCTTGATCTGACAGGAAAGACGCGAGGTCGGACGGACGTCGAAAGCGAAATCGAGCATGTCCTCCTCCATCGGTTCGGGCGGCCCTACCCGCTCCGTCCATTGATCATCCACATAGACATGACAGGTGGCACAGGCACAGGCGCCGCCACATTCAGCATCAATGCCGGGAATGGAATTGCGAACAGCGTTCTCCATCACGGTGGAGCCGTTGCTGACGTCAAGTTCATGGGACGTGCCGTCGAAAGCAACGATAGTCAGTTTGGTCATTTCAAAAGATCCAGGCAGAGTGTTTGAGAATTCTTCTAAACACATAGAAAGGCCGGCTGCGATTGGCAACCCGTCAATGTGGTTGCGAACCGAACCGGCCCTCGTCAACTGTTGTGTTCCGGGCGCAGATTTGCCCGGATGCCATCCGTTTCGCTGAAGATTATCGGCAGAGCTTCAGAATGAAGTTTTCGGCTTCCAGAACGGAGGCTGCTAGCTTTGCAAGCGACGCACCGTCATGCTGGCCGTTTTCGAGGGCTTCGGCGGCAGCGGAGACTTTGAAGGCGCCAACGGCATCGGCCGAGCCCTTAAGACGACCGGCAATGGTGCGCGCCGAGGGCTTATCGGCAAACGCTAGCTCCTGCAGGACGGACCGTGCATGCCGCGAGAAGAGCTGGAGAACAGCGATTTCAAGGTCCTTGTCCCCCTTCGTCTGAGCGGCAAGGAGAGCGAAGTCGATCGGTTTCTTTCCTGTAGCGGTGTTGCCGCCATGATTGTCCGGCGCTTCGAACGCGATACTCAGCGCAGCCATTTCCGTTATCCTTCATTATCTATGGGTAGAAGTTGCTTGAATGTGTTTCACATCAAAGCAGGCTATTGTCGCTTTCCGCTAAAAATGCGGCGCCTATAACGGGAAAATCTTTCGCTATGGTTAATTTATGTTAAACTTCTCATAATTCAGGGTTTCCAGGCCTTTTACGGGTTTAAAAACTGTTAACAAGCAGGCACTTGGACCGCCTTCCCCGCCCGTGTTAATTGTTTAAAAGCTGCAAATGTGTCACTACCGTTATTCGGTGCCGCATCACCTCTTCCCCGGTTTTGCGGATTCGGCAAGCTGATGTATTTTTTGCCTTAAAGCTGGGTGACCACTTTCAGGTGTTAGTAAGGAACAGGCCACCGGGCAACCATGATGGTTCAGGGTGTCTTGCAGGCATGATGGCGGATATTCGTTTGCAGGCGGCGGGCGAATGAACGGCATGAGCCGGGCGTATATGTAACGAGGCGTAACCGCATGGCGAACAACAAGTTTAGCGACTCGATCGACGAGACTGCGTATCAGGCACTTGAAGATGCTTTGCAGCTCGGCGCATACGAAAACCAGCCGGAGCCTCGTAGAAGGTCCACTCCCAAGCCCGCGGAGGCAAGAGTGCCAGAACAGAATAGACCGCGTAAGAACGACCAGCAGGCACAGTCTTCGGCTCAAGCAGCGGCAGCGCGTGCGGCGAGCGAGCAGCAGTCGCGAGCCGGGGGGCTTGAGGCTGCCAATGACGGCACCAAGCGTAGCCCCGCGATGATCCTGCGATCGCTGGAGGCTGGCTCGATGACGGGCGCCATCCGCAATGCATCGATCGTATCGGTCTTCTGGGCGATTGCCGGCGTCGGTCTTGCACATGCCATCTATGGCGGCCAGATCTGGAACGTAGGCTCGATTGCACAGCTTTTCGCGATTCCCGGCCTGATGGCGATAATGGTCGGCATTGTCGTTCCGATCATGCTGTTCTTCGCCTTCGCCATCATGATGGCGCGCGCCAAAGATCTGCGCAATGCCGCACGCTCCATGGCAGAAGTCGCGCTGCGTCTCGCAGAGCCGGAAACGATCGCATCCGAGCGGATCATGTCGGTTGGCCAGGCGGTTCGCCGCGAAGTGTCCGCCATGAATGACGGCATCGAGCGCACCATTGCCCGCGCGACCGAGCTTGAGACGCTCGTTCATTCGGAAGTCAACGCGCTTGAGCGCAGCTATGCCGATAACGAACTGCGCGTGCGCGGCCTCGTTCATGAACTGACCGCAGAGCGCGACGCCATTATCAGCCATGCGGAACGTATCCGTTCCTCGATCTTCGGCGCTCAGGAGCAGCTCAAGGAAGAACTGTCACTGGTTGGTGAAGAGCTTTCCATGCGTCTTGCCACAAGTGGTGAGGCGTTCGCGTCGATGATCGACACGCGCTCCGCAGCGCTTCTTGAGAAATCCCGCGTTTCGACGGAAGCCATGGGCACGCTCATTGCTGCGAAGACCGAGAATCTGCTGAATGCTCTGAACAGCTCTGGAGCGGCGCTCAACAACGAATTCGATCTGCGTCTCCACGATCTCTCCAATACGTTCGACGAGCGTGGAAATGCTCTGATCGAGAAATTCGCAACGCATGCCACCGCTCTTTCAAGCGGCACGGAAATGCTCAACCAGTCCATGGACGAGCATACCCGCCTGCTCAACGACACGCTGACCAAGCGCACGCAAGAACTGTCGCAGAATATCAGCCGCGGCCAGCAGGTCATCGACGGCTCTCTCGACACCGTGCTCGGCAAGCTCTCCGCGACGCTGGAAGAGAAAGGCATGTCCTTCCGCCAGAGCCTGCAGAGCACGGCAGACGATGCGATCATGGATCTCGATCTGCGTTCGGGCCTCTTCGAAGAGAAGCTCCAGACGACCGTCGGCCTGGTGAACACGGCGTTCGACGCGCATGTTGCAGAGTTTGCCAGCGCCTTCGATCAGCGCGCCGGTACGCTCGACAGCAAGCTGATGGAGAGCCTCGCCCGTATCAACGAGACGGTTGCAGGCGGCACGGATTCGCTCAGCGGCATTCTCAGTTCCAATATCGATCGCCTGAACAGCACCCTCACCGACCAGTCCCTGGCTCTCGCGACATCGCTCGGCGCTGGCCAGGAAATGCTGGAAAGCTCGCTCGAAACGCGCACCCGCGAACTGACGGACGCCTTGAGCGCCCGCACCAACCAGATTTCCAGCGCGATCGTCGGCACGCATGAGAAGATCGATGCGGTTCTTGCCGAGCGTAGCGCCCAGCTTTTCGGCGCGCTCACCGAAAGCCAGAACCGTTTCGACAGCGCGCTTGCCAGCCGCTCGGAAGCCATCACCGCATCGGTTGCCGGTACCGCCGAACACCTTGCCGCACTGCTGGATGAGCGAGCCGCCGCCATCAACAACGTCGTCGCCGATGTCGAGCGTCGCCTGGCCGAAACGCTGGATAGCCGCGCTGCCGCCATTACCGGCGCCGTCTCCGGCGTTGAAGACCGCATCGCCGACACGTTGGACAGCCGCACCGCAGCGCTCAGCCACGTCGTTGCCGGCGTTGAAGAACGTATCGCCGATACGCTCGATAGCCGCACCATGGCCCTCGACATGGCGTTCTCAACCGCTGAAGAGCGCATTGCCGAGACACTCGATACGCGGACCTCTGCTCTGACGACCATGGTCAACGATGTTGACAGCCGTCTGGCGGAGACGCTGGACAGCCGCACATCTGCACTCGGCACCGTCGTTGCCGGTGTGGAAGAGCGCATCACCGATGCACTCGATAGCCGCACCATGGCGCTCGACATGGCATTCTCCACCGCTGAAGAGAGAATTGCCGAAACGCTGGATACCCGCACGTCCAATCTCACCAACCTCGTCAGCGGCGTCGAAGGCCGTTTGGCCGACACATTGGACAGCCGCACGTCTGCCTTGGGCAATGTCGTTGCGGGCGTGGAAGAACGCATTGCCGATGCTCTCGACAGCCGTACTATGGCGCTCGACATGGCATTCTCCAGCGCAGAAGAGCGCATTGCCGAAACGCTGGATACCCGCACGTCCAACCTGACCAACCTCGTCAGTGGTGCCGAAGGCCGTTTGGCCGATACGCTGGACAGCCGTACGTCAGCTTTGGGCAATGTCGTTGCGGGCGTTGAAGACCGTATCGCCGATGCCCTCGACAGCCGCACCATGGCGCTCGACATGGCATTCTCTACAGCCGAAGAGCGGATTGCGGAAACGCTCGATACCCGCGCGTCGAACCTCACCAATATCGTCAGCGATGTCGAAGGCCGTTTGGCCGACACGCTGGATAGCCGTACCTTGGCGCTCAACAGCGTTGTTGCAGGTGTTGAAGAGCGCATCGCCGATACACTCGACATCCGCACCATGGCCATCGACATGGCATTCTCGTCCGCTGAAGAACGGATTGCAGAAACGCTCGACAGCCGTGCAGCCTCATTGACGTCGGCCGTTTCCGGTATCGAGACCCGCATTGCCGATACTTTGGAGAGCCGCACTCAAGCACTGAACGATGCCGTCAATGGGGTCGAAGGCCGCATCGCCGACACGTTGGATGGCCGGACGATGGCGATCAACATCGCCCTCTCCAGCGCTGAAGAGCGTTTGGCCGAAACTCTGGATGGTCGCACCAACGCCCTCACCTCCGTGGTGTCCGGCGTGGAGGAACGTCTCACCGATACGCTTGATAGCCGCACCATGGCTATCGACATGGCCTTCTCGTCGGCCGAAGAGCGTCTTGCTGAAACCCTGGATGGCCGCACCAACGCCCTCACCTCCGTGGTGTCCAGCGTGGAAGAGCGTATCACCGATACGCTCGATAGCCGCACCATGGCCATCGACATGGCCTTTTCTTCTGCCGAAGAGCGTCTGGCCGAAACCCTGGATGGCCGCACCAGCGCCCTGACTTCCGTCGTGTCCGGCGTCGAAGAGCGTATCACCGATACGCTAGACAGCCGCACCATGGCCATCGACATGGCATTCTCTTCTGCCGAAGAGCGTCTTGCTGAAACCCTGGATGGCCGCACCAGCGCCCTCACCTCCGTGGTGTCCGGCGTGGAAGAGCGTCTGGCCGATACGCTCGACAGCCGCACCATGGCTATCGACATGGCATTCTCGTCGGCCGAAGAGCGTTTGGCCGGAACTTTGGATGGCCGGACGGGTGCTCTCACCTCGGTTGTTTCCGGCGTGGAAGAGCGGCTGGCCGATACGCTCGACAGCCGCACCATCGCCATCGACATGGCGATCTCGTCGGCCGAAGAGCGCCTTGCTTCTGCTCTCGATGGCCGCGCTGCGAGCCTTGCCCGCACGGTCTCGGATGCAGAAGAACGACTGACATCGACGACATCCGCCATGGAAGAAGCACTATCGGTCGGCCATCTGCGTCTCGACACGATGCTTGGCACGCAGGCCTACACCATCAGCCGGACCGTCGAGCGCAACAGCGAGCTGATCGAGCAGACGGTTGCCTCTGCAGCGACGCGCATCGAAACCGCAGTCGAATCCGGTGCCGGTAACTTCGCCAACACGATGGAAACCGGCGTCCAGCGACTGGAAAACAATCTCCAGACATCGCACGACGCCATCCGCACCACGTTGGATCAGCACCATTCCGCTCTTTCCGAGACACTGGGCTCTGCCAGGGAGCAGCTCGGCGATCTTCTGTCTGACCAGACCATGTCGCTTGCAACCACCGTTGCCTCCAGCACCAGCATGCTGGAGATGTCTTTCGAAACGCAGCAGGAAGTTCTGCAGCGGACGATCGACACGGCGTCGGAATCGCTGACCTCGCGTATCGAAAATTCCGTCAACACGGTCTCCAACCGTCTTGGTGAAACCGGCACGCGACTGGAAAACAATATCGGAGCTCTGCATGGCAAGCTCCAGTCCGATCTGACCAACGTCAATGCAACGCTTGATGACGCCACGCAGAAACTTGAGGGCGTATTCGTGACCGGTACGGCTCGGATCGACGAGCGTCTCGGCACGATGGATCGCGCGCTTAATGTCGGGCTTGAAAACGTCAACCGCACAATTGAAGGCAAGGCTTCCGGCCTTGCTCGCACGCTTCGCGATGCGGTGGCTGACGCCGCCCAGAGCATCGATCACGAGGCGGTGCGGTCCACCGAGTTCATCAGCAAGACTGGCCTTGAGTTTGCAGACCAGATCAAGTCCCGCAACGACGAGTTCACCCGCACCATCGAACAGCGCTCCGATGAGATCGTTGGCCGGATTTCCGATGCGCAGAGCAGGCTTTCTGGTCAGGCGGCTGCGGTTGCGCAGACCTTCTCCGATGCTGGCAACGCCATCATCAACAAGGTTGCCGAAGCAGAAGCTGTCGTCCGCACCCAGGTCGGCGCCATTTCCGAGACGCTGACCAATGTGGAAAGCGCGCTCGATGCCCGTGGTGAGTCTATCCGCCATACGCTCGACAGCCGCACCCGCGAACTCAACTCCATGCTGGCAAGCCGTTCTGCCGAACTGTCTCGCCTCATCGAGGAGAAGGCAAAGCCGATCGTCAACGAATATGCTGTGGTCGGCCAGGATGCGGCTGAGAAGATCGTTACTGCTGCTCAGCAGAGCGCAAACCTTCTGTCGGAAACCAATAGCGGCATGGTCGGCATGGTCGAGCAGGCCATCGACGATTATGCTCGCGCCAGCAGCGATGCTGCCAACAAGCTGGTTTCGGCGACGCGTCAGAGCACCGACATGCTGTCGCAGAGCCATTCGAGCATGACGGATGTGGTCAATGGCGCTACCGACAGCCTGAACGTGGCCGTGGCACGTGCGACGCAGGAATTCAAGCAGGCTGATGTGGCTCTCAACAGCGCCACCACAAGCTTCTCGGAATCCGCATCACGCGCATCCGACCTGATCACCACCTCCAGCCGCCTGCTTGAGAGCAAGGTCGATCGTCTGGCCAATGTGTCCGGTACCACGCTGTCTCAGGTCGCCGGCATTGTGGCACGCTTCGACGAGCACACTTCGGTTCTGTCGCAGGCAGGCGAGCTTCTGACCTCCGCGCAGGCCAACCTCGTCGGCACGCTGGAGGAACGTCAGGAAGCGCTTCGTTCGCTTTCCGTGGGTCTGTTGCAGCGCTCCGAGGAAATCGAAAACTCCATGCGCGGCGTTATGTCCGTCGTGGAGCAGACGTTGGGCGAAGCCGAGCAGCGCTCCACTAAAGTGGCGGGCAACCTGCGCGAAAACCTCAACTCCTCCTTCGACGATATTGGTCGCTCGCTGGACGAGACCGAACAGCGGGCGCGCAGTGCTGCGCAGAACATGCGTGGCGCGCTTCTGGCAGCCAGCCAGGAAGCGGCACGTGCGATCGAGGGCACCATGTCCGAGACGCAGAAGTATTCGGACGAGCTTGCCGGTCGTCTGCGCAACGGTGTCGCCTCGTCGCTGTCCGACGTCGACAAGCTGATCAATACCGCCACCGACAAGTCGAATGCGGCGGCCACAGTCATGCGCGAAACCTTGCGTGAAGCGGTACAGGAAGCGGTCAATCGTTTCTCCGGCGCGACGGAAGAGATCCGCCGCTCCAGCCAGGATATCCGCCAGGAACTCGATGCCACCCGCGCCGAACTGAAACGCGGTGCATTCGACCTGCCGGAAGAAGCCAAGGAAAGTGCAGCCGCCATGCGTCGCGCCGTTTCCGAGCAGATCAAGGCGCTGCAGGATATTTCGCAGCTGGTGGGTCGCTCCACGCAGCAGTTTGAAATCTCCGAGCCGGCAGCACGGGCGATTGCCGCCACCAAGCCCGCCGCCCCGCAGCCTCAACAGGCGCACGTAGAGCCACGCCCGCAACCGCAGCCGCTGCCTACACCGGCAGCAACGGCAGCTCCCGTGCAGCAGCAGCCAGCCGCACCGGTCATCCGCAACGTCGCTCCCGTCGAGCAACGTCCCGCGCCTTCGCAGCCTGGTCTTTCGGCGCCGCTTCAGCGCCGGGAAGAAGGCGGTGGATGGATTAGCGATCTGTTGCGCGGCGCCTCTCGCGACGGTCAGGACGGTGCAGCACCGATGGCACCTGCCCCATCTGCAGCCCGGCCTGCAGCGGAACAGCAGACGCGTGCCGCCGACAGCCGCAACCCGCGCCATGTCGTCGAGTCACTGAATTCGCTTTCCGTGGATATCGCACGGGCCATCGATCACGATGCGTCTGTCGAGTTGTGGGGTCGCTATCAGCGCGGCGAGCGCGACGTCTTCACGCGTCGCCTCTACACTTTGAAGGGCCAGCAGACCTTCGACGAGATCAAGCGCAAATATGAGCGTGAGTCGGAGTTCCGCACCGCGGTCGACCGGTACATCTCCGATTTCGAAAAGCTTCTGGCGGATGTTGCCCGCACGGACCGTGACCGCACGGTGACACAATCCTACCTGACGTCCGATACCGGCAAGGTTTACACCATGCTGGCCCACGCAGCCGGGCGCTTCAGCTAAGCAAGCGCTTCGATAAGCTCTTGGAAAACGCCCTCGCCACCGCGGGGGCGTTTTCGTTTGGGTTTACACCGTCGATCTCGAGCGACGTGTCTTCACACGAGACTGAGCGGAACACCGCACAAGAAAAGCATTTGCAACAATTCAGGCAGAGTGAATGAATGGCTGAAGCGCTGTGCGTCCTACTGGGCGCACGGCGCTTTACCTTTTCGATCTACGCAGCGTGCTTTCTGAAAATCGAGTCCGATTTTTAGGCCGATGCTGTGGTCAACACGTCATCATCTTGCGATTCGGAATTTGACCCAACTCTGAGGTCGATCCATATCGCGTCGTGGTTTTCCTCTTCGCCTTTCTGCGGAGTCGAGTACCAAGATCACTTATTGTCGGAACCGAAATCGACAGTCTCTGGAACTTTGCAGAAGGCACGGTTGAATAAGCTTCGCTGTACAGCCGTGATGACGCGCCCTGACAAACGACGCTGCGGCAGATGGCGTTAAGCGTCCGCGCAAACGAAGCATGTAAAAGCGAAAGCCGCTGAGGAGATCATCTCCACAGCGGCTTTCTGTATCAACGAAAGGTCATCATGACCTCAAGGTGACCCCGTCCCGGCACGGTCAGGAGAAAGGTGCAGCCTTCCTCCAACGTGCATCAACGACGAGGACCACGCGCAACGCGCTCGATTTCTTCACGAACCATACGCTCGACCATCGTCGGCAGGTTGTCTTCCAGCCATTCCTGCAGCATTGGGCGCAGCATGTCCTGGGCGACAGACTCGATCGTCGGGTTACGCACGCCGTCAAATACTTCAGCAAGAGCGCCGAAGGACCGGGCGATCTGGGCGCCGGCCTCGGCGGACACCAGGTTCACCGGCAGATCGAGCTTGGGCTCGCTCTTCTGAACGGCAGGTTCGGCCATGGGCTCCTGGCGAATGTCGACAGCGCGAGATACGGGCTTCTCTTCTTCCACCGCGCCGCGCAACTGCATCGTTTCCCAAACGGGGACAGGCTGTGGTGCTGGCGCAGGTGCCGCGGCTTGCGGCGGAGGATTGAACGTCGGCATTTCCCGGAGCGGCTGAGGTGCTGTGGCAGCCAACAACGGACGCACATCCGTAGGGCGCGCAGGCTGTGCTACCTGTGGGCGCTCAGCCTCCAGAGAGGATTGCGTTGGCGCTGGTGCAGAGGTGGGCGCCGGCGTCACGCCCTGCCCGTGAACTAGGCTACCCTGGGGCCCAAGCGTTGCATTGCGATCTGCGGCTGCGCGAACCCGTGCTGCCACGTCCGCCAGCGACATCGACTTCTCGGCGACAGGCTCTTCTCTTTCGACGACAGGCGCGAAATCGTTGAACTGGCGCGCGCCATAGCCCTGATTGGCAGCCGGAGGAACATGGGCTGGCGGGCTCGGGATCTCTGCTGAGATATCCTCGGCAAAATCCACATCCAGCTCGACCTCGCCAAGTTCGAACTCCGTAGCCGGCTGACCTGGAAATCCATTCGACGGCGCAGGTTCGTTGCTTTCGATGATCCTGCGGATCGATGCCAGAATCTCTTCCATGGATGGTTCACGCGCTACACTCGGCTGAGCCATTTTTATCCCCGATTTTCACATTCAAGACGGGCCGGAGCAGAACACGCATGCTCCGAATCATCTTGAGTGTAGGGCACGAGCGCTCAGAAGAGAATCCATGCGGGTGGCTGAATTGCGCGATACACAGCTTTATTTACAAACAAAAATGGCCCGGCATTCACCGGGCCATCTGTTAACCATCTGCTTTTGCAACCGATTTAGAAAACGAATTCCTTAGCCTTGGCAAAGGCCGGAAGAGGCTTCAGCGACGCATTGAAGAAGGTCGCCGCCGACACACCCTTGCCGTCCCGGCGATAAACGCTGGCTTTGGCTGCATTGCCATAACCCACGACGGCAATCAGACGACCACCATCGGCGAGCTGGTCGAGAAGCGCCTGCGGCACCTCCTCAACAGCGCCATTGATGAAGATCACATCGTAGGGTGCCTGGGCGGCATGTCCCTGCTCCAGCGGGCCAGCAACCGTAACCACATTGACGTAACCCAGTGCGGCAAGCGTTTCGGTCGCCTTCGCAGACAGTTCAGGATCGCTTTCCAGCGAAACAACGGAGCCTGCGAGTTCCGAGAGGATTGCGGAGACGTAACCCGTCGCACCACCAACTTCCAGCACCAAATCATCTTTGGTGACAGCCACGAGCTGCAGCATCTTGGCAATGGGCGAAGCCTTCAAGAGGTAGCGCGCCGCAAGCCCATCCTTGGCAGGACAGATTTGCAGATCTTCGTCCATGTAGGCGACTTGTTTGACGTTGTCTGGAACGAAGGCCTCACGCGGTACGGAAAGAAACGCCTTGAGCACCGAATGGGACGTTACATCCGTCGTACGCACCTGGCCGTCCACCATTTTCGCGCGTGCGGTTTCAAAATCCATCATGTCGTGCTTGCCTCGAGTAAAAGCCTGGCAGACACAGCTGTGTCCACATTTTGCTAATCGTCTTAATGGGCTCCGCTCGTGCTTTCAAGCACAAGCATGCATCAGTGGGCTAAAAAGAAACGCTCGCGCGCCTCGGCATATTAGGCCGCCAAAATTACATCCCCTGATACCGCGTTCGGGAACTTTTTTATCCGCCTAATCATTATTGAGTTACTAAGGCATCATCAACGGCTGGAGGCAAACATGCTCGGCACAATCCTCGTCATCCTTCTCATTCTGTTCCTCGTCGGAGCACTTCCAAATTGGGGCTACCACAACTACGGATGGGGCCCGTCGGGCGGCCTTGGTCTCGTGCTGGTCATCGTCCTGATCCTCGTTCTAATCGGACGAATTTGAACGAATAAACCATAGCCCCGCTGAGATCATTCGGTCCGGCGGGGCTTTTTTGCGCAAATCAGCTGCACAACGAGCATATGCAGAAGCGCCAAAACTCATGCTTTGGCTGCAGGGATTCGATATCTAATATGTGGAGGATTTTATGGAGGCCTCGCCCGGAATTGAACCGGGGTACAAGGATTTGCAGTCCTCTGCGTCACCACTCCGCCACGAGGCCTCACACGCTCTGTAACGTCGAGCGATGGCGGGGATTTAGAACGAATCCATTTTCCGCGCAATAGGTAAGTTTCAAAAACTCGGATAAGATATTCTGCTCACGTTTCCACTTGCTCAGCGTTGTGGAACCTGTGCACCGGCCCAATGTTTATTCCGATCACCCACTGCGACGACATAGCGTCTGATCCAAAAGGACTGTATCATGAAAGCCAAGTCCCTCATCGCAGTTTCCGTTCTGGCTCTGGCGCTTGCAGGCTGTACGACGGGAATTTCGAATGCCAATCTCGAACCAATTCCAGGCAGCATTACCTATAATGGCCAGCCGCGCACCAAGCTGACCAAATCCCCTGTTGGCAGCACCTTCACGCACAATTTCAGGCGCTGGAACGGCGATCGTGTGATCGAAACCTATCAGATCCAGCCGGATCGCTCGATCAAGATCATCGACCGTCGCATCATTCGCGACTGGCTGATGTTTGGGCGCGACGACTGATCCACACCGTTGATTGATGCACGCTCTCGGGTTAGAGGCATCTTTTGATCGAATGGGGCGGCGAACGTGAAGATGAATACGAAATGGAGCAAGCCGGTTCTTGTCGCGCTCGAAGAGCCGGGCAATTACACCAGCATTGAAACGACCCAGGCCGCGTCCTGGGCGATGATCGAAGACTGGCCAGTGGAAGAGGGTGACGCGCTCGATCACGCTCTGCTCGTCTTCGCCGCTGTCGGCGTTGGTAAGAAGAAGCCAGAGGATGCCAGGCGCGCCTTTGTCGCGGCCGCGCTCGAAGCGGGCCTCGACATCAAGGCATAATGTCGCAAGTGCGCAGATACGGGTTATCGCGCGCTCTTCTGGTGTGTAGAAGATGTCGACCGGTTCATCCACAGCATGTCGTGCCAGACATCGGATGTGCGATGCCGACGTACTTCAGCACGAGAACTTGAAGTCGATATGATGGATTATCAAACGCCTTGGAAAGTGCAAAAGACGATGAAGAAGCCCCTGCTCCTGCTGTTGATGACCTGCCTTGTGGTGGGTATCGTCGGCCATCTTATCATCGCCTTCGTCATTACCGGCTGACCGAAACACGGGATAAGAGATTTTCTTTACCGTCCATTAAGATTCGCATCGTTGTCGCGGAACTACGTTATGTTTTCCACGTTTTCCTGGTACGGAAATCTGGAGGGTAATGAGATGCGTGACGGCCTAAACAGTTTGCTCGAAATATCGCTTCTGGGATTTGTGGTTGTGACCTGCCTGATCATGGTCAACCCGCTGGTCTGAAGCTCGTAAACAATTCGATATCTCAGCTGCCCCTCACGGCAGTTATGAAAATGCGGCCTCACGGGCCGCATTTTCGTTTTGTCTATGAGGCTTAGGCCGACAGCTTGGCTGCGAGCTTGGCGACATGCGCGCCCTGGAACTTTGCGCCTTCCAGCTCGACTGCCGAAGGCTGGCGCGAGCCGTCACCATCGGTGATGGTTGATGCGCCGTAAGGCGAGCCGCCCTTGATTTCGTCCACGCCCATTTGACCCTGGAAGGCATAAGGCAGACCTGCGACGACCATGCCGTGGTGCAGGAAAGTCGGGATGAAGCCGAGGATGGTGGATTCCTGGCCGCCGTGCTGCGTCGCCGTGGAGGTGAAGGCCGAGCCCACCTTGCCGATCAGCTTGCCGCTGAACCACAGGCTACCCGTCTGATCCCAGAAGTTACGCATCTGCGAGGCAACGGTGCCAAAGCGTGTTCCGGCCCCAACGATGATCGCGTCGTAGTCTGCAAGCTCTTCGACGGTCGCGATCGGTGCCTGCTGATCCAGCTTGAAGTGAGAGGACTTCGCGACGTCTTCCGGAACGAGTTCGGGAACGCGCTTCACGACGACGTCGGCGCCTGCAGACTTTGCACCTTCTGCAACGGCGTAAGCCATTGTTTCCACATGACCGTAGGACGAGTAATAGAGCACCAGAACTTTTGCCATCGTTGGTCTTTCCTCATTGTTTGTTGTTCAGCATCAGGATCGCGGACGATTTCTACGCCGCTGATGTAACAGGACGCTAACAGAGGAATGGGGCGAGAGCGAGAGGTGCGGAAAGGACGCACCGTTCTCGATTTGCGAACGACGGCAGTACGTCGGTATACAGTCCTATTTTATGACCTTGCATATTGCATTCGCCGCTGGCGGGTTTAACGTCTGCGGACATCGTGTCGCGTGAGTATCGTTCCATGTCTTCTGCCTCTCCCTCCTCCCCGGTTACGGCCGCCATGCTCGCCATCGGCGATGAGCTCTTGTCTGGTCGCACCAAAGACAAGAATATCGGGCACCTTGCCGATGTCCTCACAATGTCTGGCATCGACCTGAAGGAAGTGCGGATCGTCGCCGATGATGAGCCAGCCATTGTCGAAGCTTTGAACGCTCTTCGTGCTCGCTACGACTACGTGTTCACCTCGGGCGGGATCGGCCCAACGCATGACGACATTACGGCCGATGCCGTGTCCGTCGCCTTCAACCTGCCCTGCGAGCATGATGCGGATGCCTTGCGGATTCTCGCAGACATGTATCGCGCCCGGGAGATGGAGTTTACCGAGGCGCGCAAACGCATGGCACGCATGCCGCGCGGTGCACAGCACATCGCCAACCCTGTCTCGGTCGCGCCAGGCTTCATCGTCGAGAATGTCTATGTCATGGCGGGCGTCCCGCAGGTTTTCCAAGCCATGCTCGACAATGTCGTGCCGACCCTCAAAACGGGCGCGAAGATGATGTCCCAATCGGTGACATCGCAATTTGGGGAAGGTGACATCGGAACGCCCCTGAGCGAAATCCAGAAGGCTCACCCTCAGACCAGCATCGGTTCCTATCCGAAATATGACGGGCAGCGCTTCTCTACCGAAATCGTGGTCCGCGCGCGCAATGCACACCTGTTGGAGGCAGCAGCAAGAGACGTGGCGGCGATGATTGAAAACATTGCGAAAGCGAAGGCGTCCTCCACGTTTGCGTGAACTCCTTTGGGCGCAATACGTTTAATCCGTGCAGATTTCGTCTTGATAAGGATCAAGGCGACGAGCGAATGACAGGTTCATCTTGGACCTGTCATTGATGCGTCACAAGGAGAATGGCCATGGGCTACAGAACGATCCTCGCTGTTGTCGACACCGCTGAAAACACGCGTCATCTGGACGCGTTCGTGACTCAGCTGGCGCAACAATTCTCTTCACATGTGATAGGGCTTCATATGGAAACGCTGGCGGCCGTACCGCTTGTCGCGCCTATGGAAATCCCCGATCCCGCCACCGTGCAGGCGGTACAGGATGTGGCCCATAAGGAAACCGAAGAGTCCCAAAGAGTCTTTGCCGAAGGCATGACAGCGAACGGTATTTCCAGCGAATGGCGCAGCTTCGCCTCTTCGGTCGGTTACTCGGCCAAGTCTTCGCTTCAAAGCGCGCGCTGCGCCGATCTGATCGTCGCAAGACAGCATGCTTCGTTTGCCTTGTCGGATAGCCGCGCCGATATCGACAATTTTCTCTATGAGAGCGGTCGTCCCGTCCTTCTCATCCCAAACATTTTGACCGAGCCGAAACCGATCCGCCGGGTGCTGATCGCGTGGAATGGATCGCGGGAAGCAACACGCGCTACCTTTGACGCCCTGCCCTTCCTTAAGGCAGCAGAGAGCGTCGAAGTGTTCTCCGTCGACATGGAAGACAATGATTCGCAGACCGCGGCCTTGGCGGGTTCTGAGATCGCCGCAACGCTTGCACGCCACGGCATCAATGCCACCGTGACCTCGCAGGAAAAAATTCAAGGTGTCGCGCCGCATACGGCGATTGAAAATCGACTGGCGGATACCAGCATCGATCTGCTGGTGATGGGTGCCTATGGTCATTCCCGCTGGTGGGAAATGCTGTTTGGCGGCGTGACCCGCACGCTCCTCGACTCGATGACGGCGATGACCTTGATGTCCCGCTGACGCGAAACATCCTCCAAAAAGAAACCCGCCGGGCGACCGGCGGGTTTTTTGTTTCTTTAGTCGCAAGAGGACTAGTGCAGGATCTGACTAAGGAAGAGCTTGGTGCGCTCATGCTGCGGATTGTCGAAGAACTCCTGCGGGGCGTTCTGTTCGACGATCTGACCCTGGTCCATGAAGATCACGCGGTTGGCCACCTGGCGGGCAAAGCCCATTTCGTGGGTGACGCAGAGCATGGTCATGCCGTCTTCGGCAAGGCTCACCATGGTGTCGAGCACTTCCTTGACCATTTCCGGGTCAAGTGCCGATGTCGGCTCGTCGAAGAGCATGATCTTGGGCTTCATGCACAGCGAGCGAGCAATCGCCACACGCTGCTGCTGGCCACCGGAAAGCTGGCCGGGATATTTATGCGCCTGCTCGGGGATCTTGACGCGCTTCAGATAGTGCATCGCGATCTCTTCGGCCTCCTTCTTGGGCATCTTGCGAACCCAGATCGGCGCCAGCGTGCAGTTTTCCAGAATGGTCAGATGCGGGAAGAGGTTGAAGTGCTGGAAGACCATGCCGACTTCACGGCGCACTTCATCAATCTTCTTCAGGTCGTTGGTCAGTTCGATGCCATCGACGACGATGCTGCCTGACTGGTGCTCTTCCAGGCGGTTGATGCAGCGGATCATCGTGGATTTACCGGAACCGGAAGGACCAGCGATAACGATGCGCTCGCCCTTCATGACCTTGAGGTTGATATCGCGCAGCACGTGAAAATCGCCGTACCACTTGTTCATGCCAATGATTTCGATCGCGACATCCGTCGCCGAAACTTCGAGCTTCTTTGCTTGGGTTTCTGCCATGAGATTTTCCCTTACTTTCTATGTCCGGTGTCGAGATGGCGCTCCATGAACAGGGAATAGCGCGACATGCCGAAGCAGAATATCCAGAATACGAACCCGGCAAACACATAACCCGTGACAGGTGTCACCGGTGTTGCCCAGTTCGCATCCGACTGGTTGAGGTTGACTATACCGAGGAGGTCGAACATGCCGATGATCGACACGAGCGACGTATCCTTGAAGAGACCGATAAAGGTGTTGACGATGCCGGGAATGACGAGCTTCAGCGCCTGCGGCAAAACGATCAGACGAGTCTTCTGCCAATAATTCAGGCCAAGCGAATCCGCACCTTCGTACTGCCCCTTCGGAATGGCCTGAAGGCCACCGCGAATAACTTCCGCCATATAGGCGGATGCAAACAGCGACACCCCGACCAGAGCACGCATGAACTTGTCGAACGTCACGCCTTCGGGCAGAAACAGCGGCAGCATGATGCTGGCGAAGAACAGGACAGTGATCAGAGGAATGCCGCGAATGACCTCGATGAAGGTGACGCACAGTGTCTTGATCACGGGCATCGTTGAACGACGACCAAGCGCCAGGAGAATGCCAAGCGGCAGCGATACGGTGATCCCGAAGAAGGACAGGATCAGCGTGACCATCAGCCCGCCCCAGAGCTGCGTCTCCACCCGCGGCAGGCCGAAGTAACCGCCAACCAGCAGGAAGAAGGAGACGAAAGGCAGCACGAGGAAAAGCAACACGGCATTGGCCGTCTTGAAGGGTGCCTTCGGGATCAGCATCGGGATGAGCAGAATGACAAACATTGCTGCGACAAGAAGCGGACGCCAGCGTTCATCAAACGGATAACGTCCGAACATGAACTGTTGGAACTTGGCCCCAACGAAGGCCCAACAGGCTCCGGCCTGGCCATCCGGCAGAGCGCCGCCCTGCGCGACGGTCAGGCAAGCCAAGCGATCGGTGCCGGTCCAGACAGCATCGACGAACAAGAACTGCACCAGAGGCGGAAGGATGTAGGCGAGCAGTGCGATGGACAGCACCGTCATCACGACATCCTTCGGCGTGGCGAAGAGTTTCGTTTTGAGCCAATGCGCGACACCGACCTGGCTGGATGGCGCCGGCTGAGCCGGCACCAATTCGCGGCGGATATAGGAAACGGAAGTACTTGTCATACCGCTTATCTCTCCACCAATGCCATCTTCGCGTTGAACCAGTTCATGAACAACGCCGTCGTGATGGACAGCGAAAGATAGACGATCATCCAGATCGCCACGACTTCGACAGCCTGACCCGTCTGATTGAGGATGGTACCGCCAACCGCCACGAGATCTGAGAAGCCAACGGCAACCGCCAGCGACGAGTTTTTCGTCAAATTGAGATATTGGCTGGTGAGGGGTGGGATGATGATGCGCATAGCCTGTGGAACGACGATGAGGCGCGTCGTGGTGCTGGAACGGAGGCCGAGTGCCTCGGCCGCTTCCGTCTGCCCCTTCGCGACGGCCTTGATGCCGCCACGGACGATTTCAGCGATGAAGGAGGCGGTGTAGAAGGAAAGCGCCAGATAGAGCGACATGAATTCCGGTGCAATAACCGAGCCGCCGGCTAGATTGAAGCGACCAAGAACGGGCACGTCAAAAGTCAACGGTGCGCCAAGCGCCAGAAAGGTCAAGATTGGCAAGCCGATGATGACCACAGTGCCGACCAGACCGGTACGGAACGGCTGCCCGGTGCGCATTTGGCGGGCCTTTGCCCAGCGATAGACGAAGAAGGTAATGATGATACCGACGAGGAATGCTACAGGAACCATCCAGGCACCCTCACCCCAGACGAACTTGGGGTAAAAGAAACCGCGATTGTTCAAATAGGTATCGAGTGGGAGAGCAAGCGATTCACGGGCCTGCGGAAGAATTGTGATGACGCCCTTGTACCAGAAGAAAATGACGAGAAGCGGCGGCAGATTGCGGAAGATTTCCACATAGGCCTGTGCAAGTTTCGAGACCAGCCAGTTTTTGGACAGGCGTGCAATACCGACCAGGAAACCGATGATCGAGGCCGTAATGATGCCTAGCACTGCCACCTGCAAGGTGTTCAATATACCGACGATCAGTGCGCGACCAAACGTGTTGTCATTGTTGTAGTCGATCAGCGTCTGACCGATATCGAAACCGGCTCTTCCGTTCAGGAAGCCAAAGCCCGAGGCGATGTTGGCTCTCTGAAGATTCTGGATGGTGTTGTTGGTGATGAACCAGACGGCCAGCACCAGGATGATGAGCGTCACGGTCTGATAGAAGATGGACCGCATGCGCGGATCGTTGATCATGGACGTCGCGCCGGATGCGCCGGACGGTCCAGAACGGATCGTCTTGCCTGCCATAGGCACCTTTCCCTCTATATGCTCTTTTCGAGCTTATTTTATGAAGAAGAAGGAGGCAGAGATGATGATCCCCGCCTCCTGCACAAGCTTTTAGGCTTTACAGCAATCAGCGAACCGGAGGCGCGTACTGCAGGCCGCCCTTGTTCCACAGAGAGTTGAGGCCACGCTCGATCTTGAGCGGGGAGCCAGGACCGACGTTGCGGTCGAAGACTTCGCCGTAGTTGCCGACAGTCTTGATGATGTTGTAGGCCCACTCGTTGGTGACGCCGAGATCGGTACCGATCTTGGTGCCTTCTTCAGTGCCGAGAAGACGCTTGACGTCCGGGTTGGCAGAAGCCTTCTGCTCGTCGACGTTCTTGGAGGTGATGCCAAGCTCTTCAGCATTGATCATGGCGTAGTGAACCCAGCTGACAAGGTCGAACCACTGGTCGTCACCTTGACGAACGGCCGGTCCGAGAGGCTCCTTGGAGATGATTTCAGGGAGAACCATGTTTTCATCAGGGTTCTTCATCTTCAGACGGATTGCGTAAAGGCCGGACTGGTCCGTGGTGTAGACGTCGCAACGACCGGAGTCGTAAGCGGAGGTCGCGTCGGATTCCTTTTCAAACACAACCGGGTTGTACTGAAGGTTGTTGGTCTTGAAGTAGTCGGCGAGGTTGAGCTCGGTCGTCGTGCCCTGCTGAACGCAGACGGCAGCGCCGGAGAGCTCGAGAGCAGACTTCACGTTAAGGCTCTTCTTAACGATGAAGCCCTGGCCGTCGTAATAGTTGACGGTGCGGAAGTTGAAGCCGAGAGACGTATCGCGGCTGATCGTCCAGGTGGTATTACGTGTGAGAACGTCGACTTCGCCGGACTGGAGAGCCGGGAAACGATCCTTCGAGGTCAGCGGAACGTACTTGGCCTTGGTCGGATCACCGAAGACAGCAGCAGCGATACCGCGGCAATAGTCAACGTCGATACCGGACCATTCGCCCTTGTCGTCGGGGTTCGAGAAACCCGGAATGCCAGAGCTGACGCCGCAGGTGACGAAGCCCTTTGCCTTAACATCCTGAAGAGTAGCGGCAGATGCAGCCGTTGCAGCTCCAAATACTGCTGCGCCAATAGCGGCTGACAGAAGTGCCTTTTTCATTTTTCCCAACCTTTGTCTCTTTTTTCTCGATTGGAGATGACCGACGCATGCCGTGCGCTCGCGACAGTCTCTCCGCTTCACCTCCCGGTGTGCGCCCCTATCACAATCGCAATTGCCGCCATGGTCAAGACTTTCGCTAAGCAATTGTGTCTAAAAAACGGAATTTTCAAATTTTCGGCTTTTAAGTAAGCATATGACTATTTTTTGCGCGAAAAGAGCTCAAAATCTGTTCATCCTGTCTGACAGATAGACTGGTTTTTCCCTTGCTCAGATAAGCGGCTTGACCGCAGGCGCAATTCTTCGGCATCTTCCCGCATCACATTAATGAGAGACTTCCAGCATGAAAAACAAGAACGAAATCCTCGGCGCCTCGGGAGTGAATACACGCCTTGCCCATCTCGGTAACGAGCCGTTCGACTTTTTCGGCTTCGTCAATCCTCCGATCGCCCGTGGTTCGACCGTTCTTTTCCCGGATGCTGCAACATTGATGTCGGGTGACCAGCCATACACTTATGGCACTCATGGTACGCCGACGACGGACGCGCTCTGCAAGATGATCGACGAACTGGAAGGTTCGGCTGGAACGATCCTCCTGTCGTCCGGGCTTGCTGCAGTGACCGTTCCGTTTCTTGCTTATCTCTCTGCCGGCGACCACGCGCTAATCGTCGATTCGGTGTATTTTCCGACCCGCCGCTTCTGCAATACGATGCTCAAACAATATGGTGTCGAGGTCGAATATTATGATCCCGCGATCGGGGCCGGCATCGAGGCGTTGATCCGCCCAAATACGCGGCTCGTCCATCTTGAAGCGCCCGGCTCGAACACTTTCGAAATGCAAGACGTGAAGCTGATTTCGTCCATCGCGCACCGCCACGACTGCGTCGTTACCATGGATAATACCTGGGCGACGCCGCTCTATTTTCGCCCGCTCGATCATGGCGTAGACGTCTCCATCCATGCTGCGACGAAATATCCGGCAGGCCATTCCGACGTGCTGATGGGCTTCGTATCCGCCAATGAAAAGCACTGGAAGAAACTTTGGGACGCCAATACCAATCTCGGCATGTGCGTGACGTCCGACGATGCCTATCAGGTGCTGCGCGGGATGCGCACAATGGGAATCAGGCTGGAACACCACCAGAAAAGCGCGCTTGAGATCGCTCAATGGCTTGAAACGCGCGACGACGTCGCCAGCGTCCTGCACCCCGCCCTGCCCAGCTTCCCGACACACCATATCTGGAAACGCGATTTCAAGGGATCCAGCGGCGTATTCTCGTTTGTCCTGAAGGCCGATCCGGAAAAGTTCAAAGACAAGGCCCATGCCTTCCTTGATGCCCTGTCCATTTTCGGGCTTGGTTTTTCATGGGGCGGCTATGAATCTCTGGCCGTCCTCGTCAATCTCGCCGATCGGACGGTAGCGGCTGGCCCGAGCGGAGGACCGGTTATCCGGCTTCAGATCGGGCTTGAGGATGTTGCGGATATCAAGCGCGATCTGGAAGCAGGGTTTGCCGCGGCGGCGAAAGCCTAAAGCCCTTCTGCGCGGTAGCCATAGAGCCAGTCGAAGTCCGCAAGGAATTTTTCCGGCGGACGCAAAGACAGCAGAACATCACGCCCGATCCGCAGAGGGCCTCGGGCGTGATAGGCAAAGCTGTTCAGTTTTGCGCGTCTGCGCGCCTGCTCGATGCGTGGCATGCGATGCGCCTCAAAGCTCTCAAGTGATGAGCCCAGCGAATTCCCTTGCGCAACGAAATTGGCCAGTTCAAAGGCATCCTCGATTGCCATTGCCGCTCCTTGAGCGGCAAAAGGCATCATCGCATGGGCTGCATCGCCGATGAGAACCGTGTCCCGCCCGTTCTGCCAGCGGCCAGGGCCAGCTTGGAAGAGTGGCCAGAATGTCGGTGTGGAGGGCCGCTCCAGTGCGGTCGAAAAAGCCGGATTCCAACGGCGAAACTGCTGGATGAGAAATGCCTTCTGCTGACCTTGCGCTTCCGCCTTCCACGTGTCTCCGGGATTTGCGCCGACAGCAATTGCGACGACGTTGAAGCCGCCCGTTTCCGCCAGCGGATAGGCCACGACATGCGCGGATGGGCCGAGGAAGGCCGTCACAGCGTTACGATTGAGAAACTCAGGCGCGTCATCGCCAGACAGCGTGAAGCGCCAGGCGATGTTGCCCGAGAACGCCGCGACGGGGCTGTTCGGTACGGCATAACGTGTGCTCGACCAAACGCCATCGGCACCGATGATCAGATCCGGCTCAGTGAAGATTGTCTTGGCAATCTCGGATTTGCTGGCGGTCTCCAGCCTTTTTCCAAGATGCAATCGGCACAGAGGATTGTTTCTGACGGTCGCAAGAAGTGCCTGCTGCAGGCTCGCCCGATGCAGCACGCCGTAGGGTGCGTGCCAACGGCTTCTTGCCACACTCTTCATCGGCAGAGAGACGAGTGTCTTGAGCGAAAGGCCGGACGCCAGATCGACCGTATCGGGCTCGATCCACGTCTCTTCAATCAGCGGCAGGACATCGAGGGCGGACAGGATATGGGCGGCATTGGGCGAAATCTGTAGCCCGGCGCCGACCTCTGCGAGGTCGGACGCCTGCTCGACGATGTCACTTGCAATGCCATGACGGGCAAAAGAAAGGGCGGCGGTGAGACCGGCTATACCGGCACCGACAATCGCCACGGATTTAATGGGCATGGAGAGCCCCGATATTTATGGGGTTACGCTGCCTTCACGTGGAAGACGCAGCCGGGAGGATTGGTCTGCGTGGCCTTCAGCGACGGATCGTAGCGATAGAGCGTGGAACAGTAGGAGCAGACCTTCTCGTTCTCGTCGCCCATATCGATGAAGATATGCGGGTGATCGAAAGGAACGGATGCCCCAGTGCACATGAATTCCTTGACGCCGATCTCGATCATGCGGTGTCCGCCGTCGTTCTGGAAGTGAGGAATTGTGTGGCCGGCCATGTTCGTCTCCAAATGCAAATTCGTCTCTGAGCCAACGCTCGTATTGTTCGAGTATGTAGCGTTAAATCACTCCAACCTCCATAGAAAAGAGCGTTGAATATTCCCAACACCACTATTTCCTGACATATGGTCGGCAAAAAAGGAGGTCCTTGATGAATCTCAACCTGCCGCACTTTTTGTCCTTCCAGCGCGATGGACTTCAACTCGCCTATTTTGACGAGGGCGACCCGTCCGGCGTACCGGTTCTTCTCATTCACGGATTTGCATCCAGTGCGGCAGTGAACTGGGTTCATCCCGGCTGGGTGAAGACGCTCGGCGACGCCGGCTATCGTGTGATTGCACTCGATAATCGCGGCCACGGGGCCAGCGACAAGCCACATGACCCGAATGCCTACTACCCGGCCGTGATGGCTGAAGACGCGGTTGGTCTGCTCAACCACCTTGGCATCCCCGAAGCGCATGTGATGGGTTACTCCATGGGCGCGCGTATCTCCGCTTTCTTGGCGATGGCACACCCCGATCGCGTCCGCTCGCTGGTGTTCGGCGGCCTTGGCATCGGCATGGTGGACGGCGTTGGGGACTGGGATCCGATTGCGGATGCGCTTCGCGCGCCATCGCTCGATGTCGTCACCCATGAACGCGGGCGCATGTTCCGCGCTTTTGCCGAGCAGACGAAAAGCGATCGCGTCGCGCTTGCCGCCTGTATCGAGACATCGCGCGTTCTGGTCACCCGCGAAGAAGCAGCCAAGATCGAGGCACCGACGCTGATTGCCGTCGGAACGAAGGACGATATTGCAGGGTCGGGCCAGGAGCTCACCGATCTGATGCCGCATGCAAAGGCCATCGACATTCCCAACCGCGATCACATGTTGGCGGTGGGAGATCGCGTCTTCAAGGCGGCGGTATTGGAATTCTACGGCGAACTCGACCGATCGGCGTGATCAAGACATGCCGTTCCACAAAGCTGTCAGAAAAACTGATGCTTTGCCACCTTTAACGCTGCTCGCGCATACCCATTTCTGTGCAACGCATTTTTCTGTATACTGAAGCAAACCGGTTTTAAGGACAGCTGACATGGTCGCACTGATAGAGACCCGCCAGAATGATCAGATCACCGTCGTCGATCCGATCTGGGGCAGCCTGTTGAACGAAGCGCGCACAGCCGCCGCGCAGGATCCCCTGCTCTCGGCGTTCTTCTATTCCACAATCCTCAATCACCATTCGCTGGAAGAAAGCGTCATCTATCGCATCTGCGAGTTGCTCGACCATCCTGACATGCAGGCCGTTCTGTTGCGCCAGACATTTTCAGAGATGCTTCACGACTGGCCGGAATGGGGTGCAATTCTGCGCGTCGATATCCAGGCTGTCTATGACCGCGACCCCGCCTGCACGCGCTTCATCGAGCCTATTCTTTACTTCAAGGGTTTTCATGCCATCCAGACCCATCGTCTGGCCCATTGGCTGTGGTCGAAGGGACGGAAGGATTTCGCGCTTTATCTGCAGAGCCGGTCCTCAAGCGTTTTCCAGACCGACATCAACCCGCAGGCCAAGGTTGGCAAAGGCCTGTTCCTCGATCATGCCACCGGGCTTGTCGTCGGCTCGACTGCGGTTATCGGCGACAACGTCTCCATTCTCCAGGGCGTCACGCTCGGTGGTACAGGGAAGGAAACGGGAGACCGTCACCCGAAAATTCGAAGCGGCGTGCTGATTGGAGCGGGCGCCAAAATTCTTGGCAATATCGAGGTCGGAAGCTGCTCTCGCGTTGCGGCTGGCTCGGTGGTCTTGAAGCCCGTTCCCCCCAATACCACGGTTGCCGGCGTGCCCGCCCGGATCGTTGGCGAAGGCGGCTGCAACGAGCCTTCCCGCATCATGGACCAGATCATCGGCGCGGATATCTGATCAACCTCAATGCGATAAAATCACCCATGTGGATCACCTAGTGGACCGCATGCGCGATTTGCCTCTTTGACTTTACTTTGGCCTTTAAGCCGTGCCACAAGCGGCGCAGATTGAAAATCACGATGTCCGAACGACGCGTCTTCAAGGACGATGGACGACGTGAGAACCGCACAGGAGAAGACTGGTGAAAGCCGACGAAATCAAAAAGCTCGACGCCTATTTCAAGCGTACTTTCAACGACAAGATGGCCGTCAAGGCACGTCCGCGTAAGGATGATTCCGCTGAAGTCTACATGGGTGAAGAGTTCCTCGGCGTCGTCTATATCGACGACGAAGATGGCGATCGTTCCTACAATTTCTCCATGGCGATCCTCGACGTCGATCTTTGATCGCGTCACACAAATCGCACGATATCAGCCGCCCGAGACAATGGTCTTCGGGCGGTTTTTTGTTGCTGCAAGAGGCGGCACGATAACCGGCGAAGCGATTTTTTGTCGTCCACCTCACAAGGCTGGAACCAAATTGTTAACCGCTCGTTTTTTCGCTGTCCCCCCGATGAAGCGTGAGGCGGCGATCAAAACGGGAAGCCCCTGATCCCGAGCCACCTCACGCTTCCCCTTCCTTCCTTCGCAATTCGTTCATAGCCATAGGTGTGGACCAGCTTGTCCACAGGGCGCCCGCTCCCTCGCCAAAAAACATCGTCTAAAATCAAAAAAATCGAAATTGCCGCTTGCGGAGAATCTGCGGCCTGACTATAAGGCCCCCACCACAGCGCACGCGCCCTTCGTCTATCGGTTAGGACGTCAGATTTTCATTCTGAAAAGAGGGGTTCGACTCCCCTAGGGCGTGCCACTTCCCCTATATGTTCATGACCTTACGCGCAGAGCTTGATCAAGCGCTTTAACCTACTCGCAGTCTATGCCGGATGGTCACGCGGACGATTTCGCGTGTTGAGGCTTCAAGACATGCATCGCCTGTCATAATGCGCTACGGCGCAAAGGCCGCGTCCAGAACGCGCAGTTGTACCCGCTTCTGTCCCTGCCAGTGCTCGGCCCCCAAGGTGCCTGCGACATGGATCTGGTGGCCGCGTGCTGCCATCAGCATCTGGCCGAGAGGCGCATCCGCGGCGCGGAAGGCAATACCGTCGAGGCGCGAGCCATCCAGAGCTTCCAACGTAATCTTGATATGCGAGGTACCGACGATGCGCACATCGCGCAGCCGGTGCGCCGGCACGGCGAAGATCGGCTGGGAATGGCCCGATCCATAGGGGCCCGCCTGCTCCAACTGGTCAACCAGCGCCAGTGTGGCACCGGATGCACCGATCGCACCGTCGATTTTCAGCACGCTGTTTTCGACGAGCTGGGAGACCGTCTTCTGTGCGGCTTCCTCGAAGAAGGTACGCAAGCGCCCGAGATTGGCACGCTCCACGGTGAGGCCGGCTGCCATGGCGTGGCCGCCACCCTTGATCAGAAGACCCGCGTCGACGGCATTGCGCACCATGCGCCCCATGTCGAAGCCATTGATGGAGCGTCCCGACCCCGTGCCTCGTCCTTGCGAATCGAAGGCAATGGCGAAGGCAGGACGGCGAAAGCGATCCTTCAGCCGTGAGGCGAGAAGACCGACGATGCCCGGATGCCAATTCTCCCTGGCGGTGACAATAACGCCGGCACCGGAGCCATCACCATATTCGAAGAGCGCCTCTGCTTCGGCTTCGGCGAGCATGGCCGCCTCCATTGCCTGGCGCTCGCGGTTCAACTCGTCCAGCTTCTCCGCAATGACGTCAGCCTGCGTGCTGTCATCCAGTGTCAGAAGACGGCTTCCAAGGGCTGCGTCCCCGATACGTCCGCCGGCATTGATGCGGGGGCCGATCAGAAAGCCGAAATGATAGGGCGTGACAGGACCACCAAGTCCCGCCTTCTTGAAGAGGGCTGCCAGCCCGACATTGTTCATGTGGCGTGCCGCAACCAGTCCCTTGACCACATAAGCGCGGTTCAGGCCCTTTAGCGGCACGACATCACAGACCGTCGCGAGCGCCACGATGTCAAGATAGGTTAGAAGGTCGAGCAGGAAAGCCTGGCGATTATGCCGCTCTTTCAGCACCCGAAGCGTTGCCACCAGCACGAGGAACACAACGCCTGCGGCGCAGAGATGCCCCTGTCCCGACAGATCATCCTCGCGGTTTGGATTGACCAGGGCGACTGCGGGCGGAAGCACGGTTCCGACCTGATGGTGGTCGATGACGAGCACATCGGTTCCGGCAGCGCGCGCTGCTTCGAGCGATTCATGGCTGGTTGAGCCGCAATCGACGGTGATGATCAGCGTCGCACCATTGGCGGCGAGTTGCTGCATGGCGGCGGGGTTGGGACCGTAGCCTTCGAAGATGCGATCTGGAATATAGATTTCAGGATTGAGACCGAAATGGTGGAGGAAGCGGTACATCAGCGCCGAGGATGCGGCACCGTCCACGTCGTAATCGCCGAAGATGGCTATCTTCTCGCGCTTTTCGATCGCGTCGGCAATACGCCTTGCGGCGTTCTCGCAATCCGTCAGCGTGTGGGGATCGGGCATCAGCGAGCGAATTGTCGGATCGAGAAAAGCAAGCGCGTCATCCACGCCGACATTGCGGCCCGCCAGCACGCGGGCGATCAGCTCCGGGATACCATGGACCTGCGACATGGCGAGCGCACGGTTCTGCCCGGCCTGATCAAGCCGCGACATCCATCGCTGGTCCGTTGCCGATCGCTCCACCCCGAGGAAGGCCCTCGGAACGGCATCGACCGTTTCAATCATTACCATAGTCAGCCCGTACCGCCGTTCATGCTCTGCTTAACGGGCTAACGACCGATCCGGTCTTTTTCAAGCTAAAACCGGCGCTTGTGTCCCCTGTTACCAAAGCGGCAGGAAAATGAAGGCAGAAAGCCCACATATGATCGCACCGACAAGACAGAAGAGACGCCAGTCTCGCTCTTGACCCATGGTTTCGAATTCCAGGCTCGGGACATTGTCGTTTGCGCCGACGCGAGGAATTTTGCGGCGGGATACCAGACCCCGCGGATGATCATCTCTGAAGAGCATTTTCGATTTCACGGCAGCGCCTCCCTTCGCTTAGGTGAATTCTGACAGGATCATATCACCAGAGCCGAAGGTTTTGCAAAGCCTACCCAAGGGCGAGGATGATCTTAAAGCGTGACGCGAGGGTTAGAGAAGGCCTTGGGCAACCAAAGCCAGAAGCACATAGCGTCCTGCCTTGGCGAGGGTCACGATGGCGACGAAGGATGGCAGAGGTTCACGCATCACGCCTGCGACCACCGTCAAGGGATCCCCCACGACAGGAAGCCAGCTTGCCAGCAAAGACCATCGTCCGTAGCGGGCGTACCAGCCTTGCGCCTTTTCGAGCTTGTCGGGGGAAACCGGAAACCAGCGCCGATCACGATAGTGCTCGATGCCTCGTCCCAGATACCAGTTGAGGATGGATCCCAAGACGTTGCCAAGGCTTGCGACGGCGACGAGCAACGAAATGGAATAGTGTCCAGTCGTGATCAAATAGACCAGCACCGATTCCGACTGAGCAGGGATCAGCGTTGCCGCAAGAAAAGCAGACGCGAAAAGGCTGAGATAGGCTCCGATGTCACCGCTCATCGCGTGGCCGCTAGCGTGACGTCAAAACCACCTTCGCGCTTATTGCAGCAGAAAAGCGCGGAAGTCGTTGACATTGGTGCCCGTCGGACCCGGTGCAAAGAGGTCGCCCGCCAGGGAAAAAGCCGACCACGCATCGTGGCCCGAGAGAAAGGAGCGGGCATCGCCCCCGGCCGCACGGATGCGCGCCACGGTTTGTCCGTCACAAAAGGCGCCGGCATTATCTTCCGATCCATCAATCCCGTCCGTGTCCGCTGCGAGCGCCGTTATATCCTCGATGCCCTGCAAGTCGAGAGCAGCCGAAAGCAGCAGCTCGGAATTTCGACCGCCCTTTCCACATGTACCGCCGCCGATCGTCACCGTTGTTTCGCCGCCGGAGAGAAGCACCATGGATTTCCCTGCTGACGCGCGGCTTGCAAACTCCCGCGCCAAGGCAGCATGCATTCTGCCGATGTCCTTCGCCTCCCCTTCGATACAGTCTGAGAGGATGAGGGGTTCCACGCCCCGTTCCACCGCAAGGTTCGCAGCCGCTTGCAGAGAGACGCGAGCCGAGGCAATGACATGCGCCTCGTGTCCGGCAAAGGTTGCGTCCGAAGCCTTCGGTGTCACCTCTCGGTGAATAAAATCGACGATCCTCTGGGGCAGCGCGATTTTGTAGTTGCGGATTGCTCGCAACGCTTCGGAGGCGTCGCCTGCGTCCGGCACCGTCGGACCGGAGGCGACGAAGGCCGGATTGTCCCCTGGCACGTCCGAAACGATCAGGCTGACGACGCGCGCCGGATAGGCAAGAGCAGCTAACCTCCCCCCTTTTATGCGGGAGAAATGCTTGCGCACTAGGTTCATGGCGGAGATCGGCGCCCCGGAGGCAAGCAGCGCCTCGTTAAGCGCAATTTCGTCTGCGAGCGAGAATCCCTCTGGCGGTGCAGGCAGCAGCGCCGAGCCACCGCCGGAAATAAGAGCGATGACGAGATCATCCTTTGTCAGGCCCTGGACCGCGTCGATCAGTGCTTGAGACGCGGCAAGGCCGGCCTCATCTGGAACGGGATGGGCCGACTGCAATATCTTGAAGGTCTGACAGGCCGCGACAGGTCCATGACGCGCGACCACGACACCTTCGAATGGGTGGGGCCACAGCCGTTCGAAGGCTTCTGCCATCTGGCTTGCCGCCTTCCCGGCACCGATCACGACGGTCCGGCCCTTTGGTCTTTGCGGAAGATGTGCCCGGATCGCCTCATAGGGGTCTGCCGCGCGAACGGCTGCGAAAAACAAATCTTCCAGAAATGCGCGCGGGTCGGCAATCACGACTCTCTCCCAAAGAGCAATAGCAACACTCTGGCCTAGCATGTCTTGCGCGGCGACCCGCGACAAGGTCACTTCACGGCAAAAACAGGGACACAACTTCATTCGTGTGTCTTGATGAAACCAGCGATGCGGTTGAAGCGTTCGATGGGTGACAGCTATGGATTTCAACAGGCGCGGGAGAGCCACCATGACAAACACGGAAAATCTCGGTCCGGAATATCAACACCACCACAATAAGAACCGATTGCTTCACCGCCGCTTCGTTTGGTCTCGCCGCAAGTCCAAGCCATGGGGGCTGACGATTGCGGTCATCGGCACGCTGATCGTCGCTGCCGGAATCGTCGCCGTCACCTATCTGGTGACATCGCATCCCGGCATGCCCGAGCCTAATCCGGGGATCGAAACGCAGGCGATGCGGTAGGCTTGATGATTGACACTGGCCGGCGGCCAAAGAACGAGGGATGGGAGCCATCGTGACGGGGATCTTCATTACGACGCTGCTCGTGGTCGTCTCCGTCATCGCTGCGCTCGTTGCTCTGTCGCGCGGGCAGGAGCGGGCTATCGCGAAGATTGCCTCCACGGCACTCCCCAAATCCGACGACGCCACGCCGCTAGACCGGCACTGGGCGGGTATTCGCAAGGGTGACGATGACGCGAGACTGACGGCATTGGCGCTGGTGCAGTCCAACATGGGTGCTTTTGCCGTTCGCGTCGCAACCGCTCGCGCTGCCGGTCGCAGTCTCGATCTCATGTACTACATGTGGAATGCCGATCTCACCGGTCGGCTGATGATGCGGGAGGTTCTTGCCGCGGCGGACCGAGGTGTTCGCGTGCGGCTCCTGTTGGACGATCTTGGTGTCACCATGTCGGACAGGATTTTTCACGCAATTGATAGCCATACCAATATTGAACTGCGTCTGTTCAATCCGACGAAGGCGCGGGAGAACATGTTCCGGCGTAGTATCGAGCTTGTCCTGCGTTTCCGCAGCGTCAACCGACGAATGCACAACAAGGCCTGGATTGCAGATGGTCGCGCGCTGATCATCGGTGGACGCAATATTGGCGACGCCTATTTCGGTGCGGCTGAGGCTGCGAATTTTCGGGACTTCGACGTGCTTGCTCATGGCAAAGCGGTCAGCGATGCCGAAGAGATCTTCGACGACTATTGGAACAGTGCCGTTGCCATACCGGTGCGATCACTGCTCGCCAAACGCCCGAGCAGACTTGCCAGGCTGCGGCGCAAGCTCGATCGTCTTGCAACAAGCGACGCTGCACGGCCCTATCTTCAAAAGGTCGAAAGCCTTCATCACGACGGCCAGTTCCTGATGGCCGACCGACTTCACACCGTTTCGTCCGCAACCGTTTTGGCGGACCCACCAGAGAAAGCCGCTGGCAAGCGCCGCAGCGGACATAATTATCTGATGGAGAACCTGCTGCCGGTGCTGGAAGGCGCCAAACATAAGCTCAAGATTACCTCGCCCTATTTCATTCCTGGGCAGAAAGGCGTCGAGACGCTGTCACGCCTCTCGGCCAGCGGAGTTTGTGTTTCTGTGTTGACCAACTCGCTCGCCGCCACCGATGTCGCCGCAGTGCATGCCGGCTACGCACGCTACCGCCGCCCTCTCCTGTTGAATGGCGTCAAAATCCACGAGCTACGGTCGCTTGCGGACCAGCATAATGCGTTGTCTCTTCGAGGTTCTGGACAGGCGAGCCTGCACACCAAGGCCTTCACCCGTGATGGAGAGACCGGTTTCATCGGATCGCTCAATTTCGACCCGCGCTCGATGTCGCTGAATACCGAAATGGGTGTGCTGTTCAATTCGCCGGAACTGGCGAGCGCAATGGACGACATATTCAAACAGGAAACCAGCCGCGAGATGAGCTTCGAGTTGGCACTCAACCCTAAGAGACGGCTGATCTGGACCGGGCTTGTCAAAGGCAGGCCCCGTCTTTACGGCAATGAGCCCTATGCCAGCCTGTCGAGGCGCGGGATCGCGCTCATCATGGGCATTCTTCCGCTTGAGTCCCAGCTTTAAAATGAAAAGCCGTCCTTGATGCAAGGACGGCTTGGATGACTGTGATGCGCGCGCCCCTCAGGCCGCTGCGGCTTTCTGGCCATTGCCCCGGGCCGTCTTGATCTGCACCAGGGTATCGAGGTTCTGGTTCACGCGGCAGTAGAACTCCTCCTCGATGAAGGGGCGCAGCATGAAGTCATTGCCGCCGGCCTTCAGGAAGCGTGCGGAGAGCAGACGATTGGTCGAAGAGGACACACCGATGATGCGCAGCTCGTGCGAGCCACGCATTGTGCGAATGCGGCGGGTCAGTTCGAAGCCATCAATGTCCGGCATGTTATAGTCGGTGACGACCAGACCGATGTCCGGATTGTTGCGAAGAATCTCGAGCGCCTTAGCGCCGCTATCGGCGAGGCTGACGCGAAAATTATAGCGCTTCAAACGACTGGACAACAGCGCGCGGGCAGTTGGGCTATCATCGACGATCAGAACGTGGTGACGATGGTTGGTCAGGAAGCGGCAGACCGATTCCGTCAGCATGTCGACTGCAAAGACATTGTCCTTGAGGATATAGTCGACAACTTCCTTGGTGATCAGCTTCTCGCGCGTATCTTCATGGAAGGTGCTAGTGAAGACGATCGTGGGGATTGACAGATCCACCAGATATTCCAAGGCCTCGCCGTTTTCCGCACCTGGCAAATTGATGTTGGAGATGGCGAGCGTGACCTCCTCGCTGGAGTGCTCGTAGCACTCTTGCAGCTCTTCGAAATTGCGGCAGACTTCTACAGTCAGCCCAAGCAACTCCTTCAAACGTGCTCCGATCATCTGAGTAAAGACGTTTGAATCTTCCGCGAGCAATATTCGCGTATCGTGGAATGGAACGCCGGAATATTGCATACCTGTAATGCCGAGAAAATTCATGTAGTCCCCCAGAGCCAAATCTTGAAGAGACAATAGAAAATTTTATTTTCTGAAAAATTAATGCGAATTTTCGACGATTATCTTGGTTTATAACCCGTGAATTTCGATGCGTTGCGTGCACATGTTCTAAAGTTTCGACGGGGACAGCGCCATCAAGCCGCAAACTTTCGCAATACCTCTGTCACGATGTTGAGGTCGTATGGCTTGGGAAAGAAAACGCTGCGCGGTGGCAGGGTTTCCTGGTCAAGACGATGGTGTCCGGAGGTCAACAGAATGCTGATCGGCCTGTCGGTCTGGCAAGCGAGATGCGCAAGTTGCACCCCGTCCATGCTGCCTGGCATGTCGATATCGGTAAAGAGCACGCCGACGTCGGTGCGCGCCTGCAGGATTTCCAGTGCCTCGTCGGCCCCACCGGCCTCGACTGCACTAAAACCCGCATCTTCGACCATATCGACTGCCATCATGCGCAGGAGTGGATCATCCTCCACGACCAGTACGACATGTTTGGCGAATGGCTGCTTCTGTCCCATCGTTTACGCTACCTGTTGCAGTTGAACCAGAGACGCTGTCATTTCGACCTCTAGTCCTTGGTCTAAGTAACGCGTCGATACACCGCCGGTTCCTAATAGCCCCATCGAAATGAGGCGCGAGCCAAAGCCCTTTGATTGCGGCTGGACAACGGGCGGCCCGCCCGTCTCCCTCCAGATCAAACGGAGGACGGCATCCTCCCTTTCGCCGTGAACATCCCAGGATACCAAGACCCTGCCATGAACGGACGAGAGACTTCCGTATTTTACCGCATTCGTCGTCAGCTCGTGCAAAAGCAGCGACAGGGACAGCGCACCCTTGGGATTGACCGAAATATCCTTGCCCCGGATCTCCACCTGCTCTGTCATTCCGAGCGTATCGACAACACGCAGAAGCGCCGTGCGCACATCGGCATTTGCCCAGTTGTTGCCGAGCAGAATGTCGTGGGCGGAACTCAGCGCCTGGAGGCGCTGCTCGAAATTCAACACCGGTCCCCGGTCCTGAACGGGTCGCAAGGTCTGCTTCGCAAGCGCCTGCACCATGGCGAAGGCGTTCTTCAGCCGGTGGCCGATTTCTCGGTTGAGCATGTTCTGCTCCGCTTCCGCACGCAAGCGGCCGATCGCGCTCTGGATGCGATCGCCAAAGCTCCTGACAAAGGCCAGATCGTCTTCCATCCATTCGAAGAGTTCGCAATGGTGGACGAAAACGACGAGGGCAAATTTCCCCTGGTCGAAGATTGGGACGTTGACGAGTTGACGAATGCCGAGCGACAGCAGTGCGTCGGCTTTGTCCCTGGTTCTGGCATCGGTGGTCACATCTGAAATGACGACGCTCATGCCGCCCTTCAAGTCATCGATATAGGAGCCGTAGTCGCGAAAATAGTGCTTGCCCGACAGTGACGAGACGCCTGGCGCGCGCCATTCCGGCTGCATCATCACCGTCTCTCGAACGGGATCGACAACGCCAAAGCCGGCGCGCGTCGCATCCAACGCGTGCGCCATCAGTTCTGCGGCAGTCAAGGCGATCTCTTCGACGTCGTTCAAATCGCGAAGCCTGTCGCCCAACTCCAAGAGAGTCCTGATGCGTTGGGTCGCACGCCTTTGCTGTGTGATATCCTGAACGGTGCCCAACAGCTTGAGAGGCTTACCACTTTCATCCCGCTCGAAGGTCGCCTGTCGCGACACCCAACGAACACCGCGCGAGGCGGTGACGATGCGGTAGTCAACCGTGGTGACCGCCGTACCGTTCTTGCGCGTCTCTTCCGATGATTCGCGACCGCGATCGTCGGGATGGAGCATCTTTTCGAAATCGCGCGCATGATAGCGGCCGACGGGAGGAACGTCGAAAATCCGGCAAAATTCTGCGGAGACCTTAATGTTTCCCGTTTCGATATCGAGTTCGAAGGTGCCGATGCGCCCGGCTTCCTGCGCCGTGAGCGCTGTGCGAACGCTATCGCGCATCATGGCGTTGATCTGTTTTTGACGCTCAAGAAGTTCGCGCTGACGGTTTGCTGCGCGGCGAAGTTCCAGATGAGCGGAAATCTGTCCGGCGAGAGCCTTTAACACGAAGCGCTGCTCCTGCGTAAGGCCCTCCGGGCGCGGCACGTGGTCGATAACGCAGAGCGCGCCTACCGCCACGCCATCCGATAGAATGAGCCGTGCGCCTGCATAAAATCTGATGAAAGGGGCTTGAGTGACCAAGGTATTGTTAGAGGTGCGAGGATCTTTCGTCAGATCAGGAATGATCAGCAGATCCTCGGAGTTCAAAGAATAGCGGCAGACCGATTGATCTATCGGTGTCTCGGTCGGCGGAAAGCCGATACGCGCCTTGAACCACTGACGCTCTTCCTGAACGAAGCTGATGAGGGCAACTGGCGCTTTGCAAACGGTGCTCGCGATTTGCACGACATCATCGAAAACCGGCTCAGGCCCGCTCTCGATGATCTGGAGCTCTTCCAGAGCCTCCAGACGTTCCATATCCGACGCCGAGAATACGGACACTTCCGGCTCAGAATCGCGAATCATGTGAACCAAGTCCATTCCCCAATTCATTAAAGGGCGTGGCGTCCATCAACTCGCGACGTCCATGTGGCATCGAAAACAAAAAGGACACTCCCCCGCGTCGCTACAACGCTGGGGAAGAAGATCAGTTCCCGGGCCGAGAAAAAAGTTACACGGAGCGCGTCAGGCCACCATCGACCTTCAGGTTTTGCCCGGTGATGTAGCCTGCCCCCGCCGACGCCAAAAAGGCGACGGTGGCCGCAATTTCCTCGCTTGTGCCATAGCGCTGCATAGGCACCATTTCACGGCGCTGCTCGGTTGCTGGAAGACTATCGATCCAGCCCGGCAGAACATTGTTCATGCGGACATTGTCGGCGGCGTATGTGTCGGCAAAGATTTTGGTATAGGCGGCAAGACCAGCACGGAAGACCGCGGAGGTTGGGAACATGTCACTTGGCTCGAAGGCCCATGCCGTCGAGATATTGATGATGGCTCCGCCCTTCTGTGCGACCATTAATGGGGCGATAATACGGGTCGGACGAATGACATTCATCAGGTAGACGTCGAGACCCGTGTGCCACTGGTCGTCGGTGATGTCGAGGATCGGCGCGCGAGGGCCGTGTCCGGCGCTGTTGACCAGTACATCGATGCGGCCGAATTTTTCCAGCGTGAGATCGGTGAGGTTCTGGATATCGTCGTTGGACTGGTTGGAGCCGGTCACGCCCACGCCGCCGAGTTCAGCTGCCAGTGCCTCGCCCTTACCGGACGACGACAGGATCGCCACCTTGTAACCGTCCTGCGCGAAGCGCTTTGCAACGGCGGCACCCATGCCGCTTCCTCCCGCCGTCACGATCGCCACTTTATCCATCGTCATCTCCTCTCTCACGCGCTTGCGCGTCAATCCTGTTTCAGCCAGGCCGCAATGCGGCCCACGGCCTCGGCAATGTCCGAGACCGAACCCGCATAGGAAAACCGCATGGCACGATGCCCTTCCAGCGGATCAAAATCCAGTCCCGGCGTCGCGGCCACATCGATTTCCGCCAGCATGCGCTTGGCGAACTCCATACTGTCATTGGAATAGCGGCTGGTATCGACATAGGCGTAGAAGGCGCCGTCCATGGGGGAGGCAAGTGGCAGGCCGAGTTCCGGCAGGCGGCTCATCAGAAAGTCGCGGTTGGTGCGATAGCTTTCCTTGTAGATATCGAGCTCCGCTTGTGCGGAAAAAGCCGCAGCCGCAGCAAGCTGGGAAAGTTCGGGTGCCGAAATATACATGCTTTGCGCCAGACATTCGACAGGCCGGATCAGCTCTTCCGGCAGCACCATCCAGCCGACTCGCCAACCTGTCATGCAGTAATATTTGGAGAAGGAATTGATGATGATGGCCTTGTCGGTGACTTCGACAGCGCTGGTCTCATCGCCGACGAAGGTGAGGCCATGATAAATCTCATCCGAAATAAAAGCGATATCGCGGCTGTCGCAATAGGTCGCAAGCCGCTTCAGCGCGTCTCTGCCGGTCACTGTACCGGTCGGGTTGGCGGGGCTTGCAAGCAGCACGCCCTTCAGCTTGCAGCCCGCCTTGGTCTCGGCCCGCTCCAGGCTGGCCGGCGTCAGCGTATAGCCCGTTTCTGCCGTGACCGGCACTTCCACCACATTCAGCCCAAGCGCCTTCAAGATGTTGCGGTAGGCTGGATAGCCGGGTCTTGCGATCGCGACTGCATCACCGGCATCGAACAGCGCCAGGAAGGCAAGGTTGAAGGCTGCGGACGAGCCGGTCGTTACCGCGATCCGGGCTGGATCGATGATCGCCTGATGCCGCAGCCGGTAATGGGCGGAAATCGCCTCTCGCAACTCGCGAAGACCAAGCGCATCCGTGTAGCCGATGCGGCCATGTTTCAACGCGATCTCGGCCGCTTCCAGCGAAGCCTTTGGGGCGGGGTGGGAAGGCTGCCCCACTGCCATGGAAATCACAGGCCGCCCCGCCTGTCTTCGCCGGTTGGCCTCTGCCAGGATATCCATGGCATGGAAAGGCTCGACGGCGCTTCGCTTGGACAGTGTGATCAAAGGCATGGTCTTTCTATATGCTGTGACGGAGATTTGCCGCATTGTTGCGCTCTTCACAATGACGAGAGAGCAACGAACGCAATTTATTTGCGATATGGCAATTCCTTTAAATTACGGTAATTGGCTGCACCATGAACCACGACCAAACCCAGTGAGGACCGCAATGGCACTTTCCATCCGATCAGCAACACTTGCCTGTGTCACGGCCCTTGCCACCCTTGGCGCAAGCCTCCCTGCTCATGCGCTGGATGCCGACCAGAAGAAGGAGATCGGCGCTTTCATCAAGGAATATCTGGTCGAAAATCCTGAAATCATGCTTGAGGTCCAGGATGCTCTGGAAAAGAAGCAATATGCGGCCCGCAACACCAAAGCAGCCGAAGCCGTTGCCGACAATACCAAAGCGATCTTCGGCTCAAAATACGATCTCGCAATCGGCAATCCTGACGGCGATGTGACGCTAGTCGAGTTCTTCGATTACAATTGCGGCTACTGCAAGCGCGCCATGGCCGACATGGACAAGATCCTGAAAGAGGACAAGAACGTCCGGGTGGTGTTGAAGGAGTTCCCGATCCTCGGACCGGAATCGGTCGAGGCGCACAAGGTGTCCAATGCGGTGAAACTGCTTGCACCGAAGAAATATCCGGAGTTCCAGCGCACGCTGCTCGGCAGTCGTGGCCGCGCCAATGAGGCCAAGGCGATGGAGGTGGCGACATCGCTCGGGCTCAAGGAAGCCGACATCCGCAAATCCATGGCGGACAACCCGAATGACGCGCAGGTTCAGGAAGCCTATACGCTTGCCAGCAATCTCGGTATCTCCGGTACGCCTTCCTACGTGATCGGCAACGAGGCGGTCTTTGGTGCGGTCGGCGCCGAACCGTTGAAGGAAAAGATCGCCAATATGCGCAATTGCGGCAAGGCAAGCTGCTCATAAGACGCGCGCTTCGGCTGGGTAGAAAGCCCAAAAGCCACTGAATAACTTCGACTTACGCTGCCTCCGGCCCTCTTTCGAGGCTCCGGGGGCTTTTCCTTGACGGTCGCGCAGTCTATAGGTGGCGCTGATTTTTGACGGAACCGCGAATGAGCAACACGATCTTCGTCCTGAACGGCCCCAATCTCAATATGCTGGGAAAACGGGAGCCGGGCATTTACGGCGGCAAGACGCTGAAGGATATCGAGAACGACTGCGTGGCGGCTGGTGAAGGGCTTGGCTTTTCTGTCGAGTGCCATCAGTCCAATCATGAAGGCGTTCTTGTGGATCTGTTGCATGAGGCGGGCGAACGCGCCGCCGGTATCGTCATCAATCCCGGCGCCTATGGCCATACATCGATTGCTCTGCATGATGCCATCCGCGCCATTTCCGTTCCCGTCGTGGAAGTTCACATCTCCAACATCCACGCCCGCGAAGAATTCCGCCACAAATCGATGATAGCGCCCGCTGCAAAAGGCATGGTCTGCGGCTTCGGGCCTTACGGCTACATCATGGCGCTCAACGCCTTGAAGAACATCACGGCATAAAAAGAAACAATCAGAATAGGGTTTGTCATGTCTGAAAAGAAAAACGGTATCGACAAGGAACTGATCCGCGACCTCGCGAACATCCTCAACGACACCGATCTTTCCGAGATCGAAGTCGAGCAGGACGATCTGCGCATCCGCGTGTCGCGCTCCGCACCGCCTGCAACCGTCTATGCCGCGGCTCCCCAGTATGCCCCTGCACCTGCCGCAGCGCCTGCGGCTCCGGCAGGGGCACCTGCTGCCGCCGCTGCACCGGCTGCTCCGGCGCGCAACCCCGCAAACACCGTCACCTCTCCGATGGTCGGCACGGTTTACCTGTCGCCGGCACCAGGCGCCCGCGCCTTTGTTGAAGTCGGCGCTACCGTCAAGGAAGGCCAGACCATTCTCATCGTTGAAGCCATGAAGACCATGAACCAGATTCCGGCTCCGAAGTCTGGCAAGGTGACGGAAATCATTGTCAATGACGCGCAGCCCGTGGAGTATGGTGAAGCCCTCGTGGTCATCGAATAAGGGCAGCTCACATGGTTTCCAAGATCCTCATTGCCAACCGCGGCGAAATCGCCCTTCGCGTGCTTCGTGCCGCCAAGGAACTCGGTATCCCGACGGTTGCCGTTCATTCCACGGCTGACGCGGATGCCATGCATGTGCGCCTCGCCGACGAGAGCGTGTGCATCGGCCCGCCGCCATCGCGTGACAGCTACCTCAACATCCATCAGATCGTTGCGGCCTGCGAAATCACCGGCGCGGACGCGGTTCATCCCGGCTACGGCTTCCTTTCGGAAAACGCCAAGTTTGCCGATATCCTTGACGCGCACGGCATCACCTTCATTGGGCCGACCGCCGAGCACATCCGCATCATGGGCGACAAGATCACCGCCAAACAGACCGCTCAGGAACTCGGCATCCCGGTCGTTCCCGGCTCCGATGGCGAGGTAAAGCCTGAAAATGCGATGGAAATCGCGCGTTCGATCGGCTTCCCGGTTCTGATCAAGGCCACAGCAGGTGGTGGCGGTCGCGGCATGAAGGTTGCCAAGACCGAGGCCGATCTCGACGAGGCCGTCTCGACTGCGCGTTCCGAAGCGCTTGCCGCCTTCGGCAACGATGCCGTTTACATGGAAAAGTATCTCGGCAAGCCGCGCCATATCGAGGTGCAGGTGTTCGGCGATGGCGAAGGAAAGGCAATCCACCTTGGCGAACGCGACTGCTCGCTGCAGCGTCGTCACCAGAAGGTACTGGAAGAGGCCAACTCCCCTGCCCTCACCGTCGAGCAGCGCATGGAGATCGGCGAGATTTGTGCCAGCGCCATGCGCAAGCTCAAATATCGCGGTGCCGGCACCATCGAGTTCCTTTATGAGAATGGCGAGTTCTATTTCATTGAAATGAACACCCGTCTTCAGGTGGAGCATCCGGTCACGGAAGCGATCACGGGCATGGACCTCGTGCAGGAGCAGATTCGCGTTGCGTCCGGCCAGGGCCTTTCCGTCACGCAGGCCGATATCGAATTCCATGGCCACGCCATCGAATGCCGTATCAATGCCGAAGACCCGCGGACATTCGTCCCCTCTCCCGGGACGCTGACCTATTTCCACACGCCCGGCGGTCTCGGCGTTCGTGTGGATTCGGGTGCCTATCAGGGCTATAAGATCCCGCCTTACTATGACAGCATGATCGGCAAGCTCATCGTTCACGGTCGCGACCGTGACGAGTGCATTCGCCGCCTGCGCCGTGCACTCGACGAGTTCGTCGTCGATGGCATCAAGACTACGCTTCCGCTGTTCCAGGATCTGCTTCAGAACGAAGACATTCTGAACGGCAATTACGACATTCACTGGCTGGAAAAATATCTGGCCGGCGACGCGCACTAGGGAATGGGGCGGCGCAGCAGGGATAGCGATATCACCGTCGATATGCTGCTGCGCGCCTATTCCATCGGCCTCTTCCCGATGGCCGAGGCGGCTGATGACCCCGAGCTATTCTGGGTCGAGCCGGACCTGCGGGGCATCATCCCGCTCGACGATTTTCACGTCTCAAAAAGTCTCGCAAGAGCGATCCGAAAGAAGCCTTTCGATATTCGCTTCGACACGGCCTTCACTGCCGTCATGGCCGGATGTGCCGCAGAAGCGCCGGACCGCCCTAACACCTGGATCAACGAGACGATTCGCAAACTCTATACCGAGTTGCATGAGATCGGCCACGCGCATAGCGTGGAGGCGTGGGAGGGTGATGAACTGGTCGGCGGTCTCTACGGCGTGTCGCTGGGTGCTGCCTTCTTCGGCGAGAGCATGTTCTCCCGCCGCACCAACGCCTCGAAAATCTGCCTCGTTCATCTGGTTGAGCGACTGCGCGACAACGGATTTGTGCTGCTCGATACGCAGTTCACCACCGAACACCTGAAGACCTTTGGCGCGATCGACGTTCCCAAGGATGAGTATGCAAAGATGCTGGACTTGGCTGTGAACCAGGTGGATTTATATTTTTAGTCCGCATCAACAATACCTAGGGTCTGTAAGGTCAAACCGACAGAGCCACAAAACTCTTCGCTTGCCGACGCAATAAACATGACATAAACAATCAACTTATTTTGTATTATTTGAGGATGTCATGCGCTGGATAATCGCGTTCCTTATCGCCATAAGCTTGAGTTCTGAGGCCGCTGCGGAGCAAGCCACTCTTACGAACGAGCAAATTATCGTCCGACAAATCCATGCCGAAATGTATAAGCTCCGTTTGAATTCCGACCTGCCGGCACTCCAAGACCAGCACATGTTTGTCAGCTTTACAATCAACCGCAAAGGCGAAATTGAGTCGGTGAAAGTAACAAACCACAAGAACAGTTCATGGAAAACATTGAGCGCTGTTCAACAGCTTTTCACTACGCTCAAGCTAAAATATGTGCCAGTCGCAATGCGATCGAAAAAATTTGTGGTTCCAGTTTTTGTGGCTTCGAGACAACCGACCGTCTTGGACATGTTGCAGAACAATGGGCAAAAGTCAGGCAATTGAATTTCAGTCGATCACGATATTGGACCGTTACTTGCTCGCCGTCGATGGCGGCGGGACGTCGGAGTCCTGCTTGCAGCCGGTGAGCCAGACGTCGTAGATCGGGTGCTCGACGGCGTTGAGGCCTGGGCTGTCGGCGAACATCCAGCCGGTGAAGATACGGCGGATCTTGCGGTCGAGGGTGATTTCATCCACTTCGACGAAGGAATCGATCTTCTGCGCTTCTGTGTCGTCGCGCGAATAGCAGACCTTTGGCGTGACCTGCAGCGCACCGAACTGCACCGTCTCGTTGATGTAAACGTCGAAAGAGGTAATGCGGCCGGTGATCTTGTCGATCCCGGAGAAGACGGCAACCTTGTTTTCAAGGCGGGCGGCGGAAGCTGGAGACACGAGACCCACAGCCGGAAGAAGCGCCAGAAGCGAAACCGCCAGTGCACGCAAAGATACATCCCGCGTGAATGTTCTCATATCAAACCATCTCCAGAAAACTGCCCCGCTTATCGAAGCGCCCATCACGCCTAAAGATCGAATGTGGCAAAAGCGGGTGGCGGCCATGATGAAATGCCCGCCCTTTTTCGCCCCGATGCACACGGAGCCTCGGGTGAAATTGATCAGCCGCCGGGCGTCCAGGCGTCGTAGTCACCGGTCACGCGCGGGCGCTCGCCGGGAACAGCGATCGAACCCTGAGGACGGTAGGCCTGGGCGGAACCGGTCAGGTTTGGCTGGTGCGGCTTCTGCCAGTCGCGTGCGACATAGCTTTCCTTGCTAGGCGGCGTGTCGGTGCGGTAATGCATCCAGCCGTGCCAGCCGGGCGGAATTGCCGACGCTTCCGCATAGCCCTTGTAGATCACCCAACGGCGCGGCATGCCCCAGGAGGTCGTGCCACCTTCGTAGTAGGTGTTGCCGAACTCGTCCTGCCCCACCTTCTTGCCGAAGCGCCAGGTATGGAAGCGCGTTCCGATTGTCTGGCCGTTCCACCATGTGAAGATTTGCAGCAGAAGAGTCTTCATTATCCGTTCCTCGGGCTTTTCACATGCGTCGCTTTCGCATTCGCACAGCCAGAAGCTTATGACGTTGTCACCAACGATTGTCCAGCTTTTCCAACGGAGCGACGATTATTTCAGCTTCAGCCGGAAGCCAAAATGACGCTTCTCGAAGCCTAGCTTCTCATAAAAGCGATGGGCATCGATCCGCGCCATATTGGAGGTCAGTTGCACACCCGAGAGACCACGCTTCTCAGCTTCAGAGATGCAGTATCGGATCATCGTTGCGCCGATACCGCGACCGCGCATATCCTCTCTGGTCTGCACCCCTTCCACCACCATCCAGACCGCGCCACGGCCGGCGAGCTTGGTGAGAATCACCGTCTGGAAGGTGCCGATCACTTGGCCGTCGAACTCAGCGACGTAAAGCGTTTCGAGGGTCGACATGGCGATCGCCCTGAAGGCCGCAAGATAATCTGGCATCGCTGCTTCATCGGTGGTGTCGCCATGCCCGCCCACATCATCGGCAGCGAACATTGCAGCGATTGCCGCGATATCCGCTTCGCGTGCTTCGCGAATGATCAGACCATCCATTCTCTTACCGCCTCAAGCTCTTTTCCATCACGATTCCAGGCATCCCCTCGACGCCTGCCATGCGCTCGATTCGATCGACTTCGGAGAAGCCGACGCCTTCATAGAAGGCAATTGCGACAGTATTTTTAGGCTCGACCTCAAGGCGCATGATTTCCGCGTCGGGAAAGCAGGTTTCCAGTTCGGCAAAGAGATCACGCCCCACCCCCTGACGCTGGAACTGAGGATCGACATAGAGCTGATAGAGAAGTGCTGTTTTCGCCATACTGGTCGACATGAGAGCATAGGCCATGCCACCGATACGCTTGCCATCATCGGCAACCAGAAACTCGCCACCCTTTTTCTCGACGCGCTCCTTCAAGGCCTTTGGCGTATGCCAAAGAGCGATCATGTCGTTGACCTTGTCTGCGCCATAGATTGGATCATAGGTCGCGTGCCAGGTCTTCGTCAGCAAAGACCGGACAGGCTCGATATCGCGCTCGCTTGCGGTGCGAATGAAGAACACCATCATTACTCCCATCAAAACAGAAACGCCGGGAGTGATCCCGGCATTGCTTGTAGTCTCTTGTCGTCACTTCGGATTCACAGGACGGTGACGAGGCAAAGTGTCGCGGGCCTCTTCTGCAAAAAGCCCGAAAGCGACTTATTCCTCGATACCGAGCTTGGCTTTCACCAACTCCTGCACGGCCTGCGGGTTGGCCTTGCCGCCCGTCGCCTTCATCACCTGGCCGACGAACCAGCCGGCTAGCGTTGGCTTTGCCTTGACCTTTTCCACCTGATCCGGGTTCGCAGCGATGATTTCGTCTACGGCCTTTTCGATGGCGCCGGTGTCGGTCACCTGCTTCATGCCGCGGCTTTCGACGATCTCTGCCGGGTTGCCGCCCTCATTCCAGACGATCTCGAACAGATCCTTGGCAATCTTGCCGGAGATCGTGCCTGCCTTGATGAGATCAATGATGCCACCAAGCTGGTCGGGCGAAACAGGCGTTTCCTCAATCGACTTGCTGGACTTGTTCAGCGCGCCGAGCAGATCGTTGATAACCCAGTTGGCAGCCGCCTTCGGATCGCGTCCGGCAGCCACGGCCTCGTAATAATCGGCGATCGCCTTTTCCGATACGAGGATCGAGGCATCGTAAACGGAGAGGCCGAGTTCAGCCACGAAGCGGGCCTTCTTGTCGTCGGGCAGTTCCGGCAGACCGACCTTCAGACTTTCCACGAAGGCATCGTCGAATTCCAGTGGCAGCAGGTCGGGATCGGGGAAGTAACGATAATCATGCGCATCTTCCTTGGAGCGCATGGAGCGCGTCTCGCCCTTGCCCGGATCGAAGAGACGAGTCTCCTGGTCGATGACGCCGCCATCTTCGAGAATGGCGATCTGGCGGCGTGCTTCATACTCGATGGCCTGGCCGACGAAGCGGATGGAGTTGACGTTCTTGATCTCGCAACGCGTGCCGAAACCCTCGCCCGGGCGACGCACCGAGACGTTGACGTCGGCGCGCATGGAGCCTTCGTCCATGTTGCCATCACAGGTGCCGAGATAGCGAACGATCGAGCGCAGCTTGGTCAGATAGGCTTTCGCCTCATCGGATGAGCGCATGTCCGGCTTGGAAACGATTTCCATCAACGCGACGCCGGAGCGGTTCAGGTCGACGAAGGACATGGTCGGATGCTGGTCGTGCATCGACTTGCCGGCGTCCTGCTCGAGATGCAGACGCTCGATGCCGATCTCGATATCCTCGAAATTGCCCTGACGGTCCGGACCGAGCGAAATGGTGATGGTGCCCTCGCCCACGATCGGATCCTTGAACTGCGAGATCTGATAGCCCTGCGGCAGGTCGGGATAGAAGTAGTTCTTGCGATCGAAGATGGAACGGTTGTTGATCTTGGCCTTGAGACCAAGCCCGGTACGAACCGCCTGCGCCACGCACTCCTCGTTGATGACCGGCAGCATGCCAGGCATGGCCGCATCGACGAGCGACACGTTGGAATTCGGCGCATTGCCAAAGGTCGTGGAAGCGCCGGAGAAGAGCTTCGAATTGGACAGAACCTGCGCGTGGACCTCCATGCCGATGACGATTTCCCAGTCGCCAGTGGCGCCGGGGATAAAACGCTTCGGGTCGGGTGTGCGAACGTCTACAAGTGTCATATCAAGCTCATAAGATACGGAATTTCTATCCGTGGTGAGGTAGAGCAAATGGTCCGGAGGTGCAAGACTTGTAAGGCGCTTACGGACAAAGGCCTGCCTTTTTCGCGATCCGGAATGCCAAGCGCGCGGGATTTGGATTATAGAGCCCATCATGACATTCATCCCCGCGGCTCTTGGCCTCTACACCGTTCTCAACATCACAACCTTCTTCCTCTTCTGGTGGGACAAGCGGGCCGCAAGGCAAGGCGACAGGCGCATTCGCGAAAGGACATTGCTCCTCTTCGCGCTCATGGGCGGAAGTCTCGGCGCGGTGACAGCACAACATATGTTGCGCCACAAGACACGCAAGCAGCCGTTTCGCGGACTGCTTCTGGCTATCATTTTTCTTCAGCTCGCAGCGGTGGTCGTGTGGGCGTTATTTGCCGGAACAGTGTAACCATCTCCATCAGCGAAACTCCGAGCCGGAAATTGGTGGCGAGTTTGCAGCCGCTGCTCCTCGCGATATGCTGGGTCGATGATAACCACACCGTGCCCCATATATGTTTTTAGAAGTGCCAGATTCGCTTCCTCAGGCGACACAGTCGTCAGCGTCGCGCCGCAAGAGTATGTTGCCTCCGTGTATGGTGCCGGCGGAGACCTCGGTGAGGATGGTCTGTCGTCGGCCTTTGGAGGATCGGTGATTTTCAAGAACGACCAGACTGGGGAACGCTTTGTCGGTGTGTGGGGAGCCAGGAATGCCTCACGCTTTCGCAGCGATATTAGAGCGCAGATGCTAGTCGTCATTCACAAGCGAGAACCAAATGCTCGGCTTTATGCATGGAACACGAAGAGGAAGCGTTCTCGACGGAATGTACGCGGTGAGGTCAAGTAGGTGCTGACCCTCATGTTGCCTGCAGCCGGCAGAACAAGCCCTATAGAGTGCTTAAGGGTCAAAGCGCGGTCCGAGCAGAAAGGCGATTTTGCGACAACGACATAGAGCGTATGAGCGAATCTGAAAGATCGCGACACGCTTTAGAAAGAAGGGCCATAGGTCGTCGTGTCGAACTCTTTTAGCTCCTTGCGCAGGCCGATGGTCTGGACTTCGCGGTCGAGCTTTCGCGCGTATTTCATCGACAGCCAACTGACATTGTAGCCATTCTTGCGAAAGAAGGAGAGCGCCCGCTCGTTGCTGGCGTGGCTTTCAAGCCTGATCGAGTAGAAGCCAGCCGCAAGCACCTGCTCTTCCACCGCACTGAGGAGCTTGCCGCCAAGGCCTTGCCGATGAAGACGCGGATCGATCCAGAAGTCCGAGATCATATCGTCGGAGTTTTCGCGCGCCGCCCATCCTGCGGGCATGCCGTGTCTTTCGACAACGAGGATGCGATGCCAGAAGGATTGCGTGAAGCCTGCAAAGGCTTCTGCCGCGTTCGTTTCCAGGACAGCCGTCAGCCCCAGCGCAGAGCTTGCGACCCGCCATGCCTGCAGGCCGATGGCCGCAAGATGTGGCGCATCCTGTTCATTTGCGTTGCGAATGACGATCACGTTCTGGTTCCTATAACCCGACGAGATAAAGCATCGGCCCAGCGATTCTTCCAGTCGTGTCGGAAATGACCGGGTGGATTTGGCCGATTCTTGACTGAAAGGCAGCAAGCTCCTAATCAGGAACGACCAACTTTGGAGTTTTGATGTTCTCTCAATCGGAGTCCCGGTAAAGGCCCTGCCCGCAAGTCTCTTGCGTGCCGGGCCATGTTGAAACCGAGCCGGATGCCAATGGCACCCGGGTTTGTTTTCACGCGTCCATATGGACGCAAGCCGGATTCCAACCATGGACATTTCACGCGCGGAACAGCGCATCCTCCACCTGCTCGCGCAGGGTGGCAAAATTGAACTGACACGAGACGAGAACCACAAGATCGAGAAAGTCGTGCTTTACACGCGCGACGGCTGGGTTTTCAGCGGGCTCGACCTCATCACCTTCCGCAAACTGAAGAGCAAAAGAGCAATCTCCTCCTCCAGAAGCCAGCCTTATCGCATTACCACGCGTGGGCTGGAACTGGTGAGAGGCGAACTCGACAATCGCTGAGAGAACACGGGGCGGCGGTCAGACACCCGCCGCTCCTATCAAAGCCTCGCGTCGTCATGCGCTGGACGACAAGCAACGTGGCTTCGGAGGCCTCATGCTAGATAGTCGCAACGAGTGCTGCGAGTTGATCTGTGGCAGCGCCCCAGCCTTCATGAAAGCCCATGGCCTCATGCGTCTTCTTGTCTTCTTCCGTCCAGTGGCGTGCCATGGCTGTGTACTTGGTCTTGCCATCGCCTAGCGGTTCAAGAAGGGCAATGCCGGTCATGAACGGCTTTTCGGATGGTATCCAGGCGGTCTTGAAAGCGTCGGTAAAGACGATCTTCTCATTCGGCACGACTTCCAGATAAACGCCGCGGTTGTCGACCACCTCGCCGTTTGGTCCGGTCATGACGATGACGCTTGAGCCGCCTGTGCGAACGTCAAGTTCAGCGTGAGACACGCCCCAGGGCTTTGGACAGAACCATTGTTTCAAAAGCTCCGGATCGGTCCAGGCGCGAAAAATCTTCTCCCGCGGCGCGTCGATTTCGCGCATCAAAACGAGTTCATGCCTTGCTGTTTCAGATGACATCATTGCCTCCCGTGATGGTCTGAAGAACAGCATAGCAGAGGATCACTGGAGAAAAAGGAGGCTCTTACAGAGGCTTCTCTAGCTGCACTTTCTGAAGCTCCACCTTCATGCTCTCCGACCACTGAGTGCCCTGCCAGACGATGGCAAAACCGCAACGTTGGTAGGCGCGGATGGCGTTGACGTTCCTGGCATGCGTGGCGATTTTTGCCGTCGAAATATCTGCGCTGCGCATCTCTTCCAGAAAATGCTCAACCAAGGAACGACCAATGCCTCTGCCTTGGTGCTCTGGATCGATCCAGATATCGGATATGTAGTCCGGCTCTCCAGCGCGCGCGCCCCAGCCGACGATCGTGCCGTCGATCTCTGCAACCACGAGATCGCAGTTGGTGTCTTTGGCAAAGACTTCAAACTCGCCGCGCACCCGTTCGATGACAACGGGATCGAGATAGGTGTCTTCAAACGCACTGCTTGATTGCCAGGCGCGAAAACCGATGAGGCCGACCGCATCGCGATCGGCCTCTGTCATGGCTCGAATTATGAGGCCGCTTACCACCACTTGGCGGGCGTGAACTTGCCCGCTGCCTGCTCGATGGCATGCGCCGTCTTGAACAGCGTTTCTTCCTCGAAAGGCTTACCGATCAACTGAAGGCCGAGTGGCAGGCCCTTGCCGTCAAGGCCGGCCGGTACGGAAAGACCAGGCAGTCCCGCCATGTTGACAGTGATGGTGAAGACGTCCTGCAGGTACATCTTCACGGGATCGGAGGCGAGTTCCTTGTCGCCGATCTCGAAGGCCGAAGATGGCGTGATTGGTGCGAGAACCGCGTCGACGCCTTCGTGGAAGACGTTTTCGAAGTCGCGCTTGATCAGCGTGCGGACCTTCTGCGCCTTGAGGTAATAGGCGTCGTAATAGCCGGCAGACAGAACATAGGTGCCGACCATTATACGGCGCTTCACTTCCGAGCCAAAGCCAGCGGCGCGGCTCTTCTCATACATATCGGCAATATCCTTGCCATCGACGCGAAGGCCGTAGCGGACGCCGTCATAGCGAGCAAGGTTGGACGATGCTTCCGCGGGTGCCACGATGTAATATGCGGGCAGCGCGTATTTGGTATGCGGCAGCGAAATATCCACGACCTCGGCACCGGCATCCTTCAGCCAGGCAACGCCCTGTGCCCAAAGCTTTTCGATTTCTTCCGGCATGCCATCGACGCGGTACTCCTTCGGAATGCCGATCTTGAGACCCTTCAGCGACTGGCCGATGGCCTTCTCATAATCCGGCACCGGCAGATCGACGGAGGTGGTATCTTTCGCATCGACGCTTGCCATGGACTTCAGCAGGATCGCAGCATCGCGAACATCGCGAGCAATCGGGCCGGCCTGATCGAGCGAGGACGCGTAAGCCACGATGCCCCAACGCGAGCAGCGGCCATAGGTCGGCTTGATGCCGACGGTGCCGGTGAAGGCCGCGGGCTGGCGGATGGAGCCGCCGGTGTCTGTTGCCGTTGCACCGGCGCAGAGATGCGCGGCGACGGCTGCGGCCGAACCGCCGGAAGAACCGCCGGGAACGAGGTTCTTGTCAGAACCCTGCGCGCGCCAGGGGTTTACGACGGGGCCGTAATAGGAGCTCTCATTTGACGAGCCCATTGCGAATTCGTCCATGTTCAGCTTGCCGAGAAGCACGGCACCGGCATCCCACAGGTTCTGGGTCACGGTGGACTCGTATTTCGGCTTGAATCCATCCAGCACATGCGAGCAGGCCTGGGTGTGGATGTCACGGGTGGCGAACAGATCCTTTACGCCAAGCGGAATACCCTCAAGCGCGCCGCCGTTTCCAGCGCCAAGCCTCTCATCCGATGCCTTCGCCATCTCGCGCGCCTTGTCATGCGTCGTCACGACATAGGTATTGAGCTTATCGTTGGCGGCATCGATGGCATTCAGATAGGCATCCGTCAGTTCGACGGCGGAAAATTCCTTGGCCTTCAGTCTGTCACGCGCTTCGGCAATGGTGAGGCTGGTCAGTTCGGTCATATCGGCAACAGCTTTCGAAACTTTTGAATTTTCAACGTGGGAGCAAGTGGGCAGCGCTTACTCGACCACTTTCGGTACCATGAAGAAATTGCGGTCGGTGGCCGGCGCATTGGCAACGATGTCATCGGCTTTGTCGCCATCCGTCACCACGTCGGCGCGCTTCTTCATCGCAACTGGCGTCACCGAGGTCATGGGCTCGACGCCATCCACATTCACTTCCGACAGCTGCTCCACGAAGCCGAGAATGCCGTTCAACTGGCCAAGCATGGTGTTGGCTTCGTCTTCGCTAACGGCAATGCGGGACAGGCGCGCGACGCGCTTCACGGTGGCAAGATCGACGGACATGGTTCTACTCCGGTCAAGAATTTTCTACCCGCTATAATGACCATGCCCGTCCTTCGCAACGGTAGAAAGCGTGTCGCGGCCCTCTGCGGCGCAGTTTTGGGCCAAGACACGCCGATGCCGGGTCATCAGAATGTCAGGACTTGACCAACCTTCGGCACGTCCACCCGTGTCTGCGAACCATCCATACCCGAGACAAACTTGTCCGCCGTCTGGTCGACGATCGGGAATGAGCCGTAGTGGCAGGGAATGGCGTGGCGGAACTTGAAGAAGCGTTGGCAGGCAAGTGCAGCTACAGCGCCCCCCATGGTGAAGCGATCGCCGATGGGAATGAGGCCGACTTCCGGCTCGTGCAACTCGTTGATCAGCCCCATGTCGGAGAAGATATCCGTGTCTCCCATGTGATAGACCGACGGGCCGTCTTCGAAATGAAGCATCAGGCCATTGGCATTGCCGAGTGCATGCGACACACCGTCCTCTGTGATCTGCGCGGAGGAGTGCAGCGCATTGGTGAAGGTGACGGAAAAGCCGTCGAAGCCCACCGTGCCGCCGGTGTTGCCCATCTCAAGCTTCTGGACACCCTTGGAGCCAAGCCATGCGGCAAGATCGGCATTGGCGAGTACCGTTGCTCCCGTTTCTGCCGCCAGCTTCACCGTATCACCCACATGGTCACCATGACCGTGGGTCAGGAGAATATGGGTGATGCCGCTAGCCGCATCCTTGGCGTCCTGTCCGGCGAAGCCTGGATTTCCGGTGAAAAATGGATCGATCAGGATCTTTGCGTGGCCTGTTTCAAGACGGAAAGCGGAATGGCCTAGCCAGGTGATTTTCATCGAAGTTCTCCTTTGTGTTCCTGCCATCTTATGAGATAGGACGACCCATAAAACCCAAAACCTTACTTTGGAGTGATAAGATGGCCGCAGATAATGACGACTATGTGTATGACGAAGCGACCGGCGAATGGCGCCCTGCCTTGGAAGTCGCAGCCGCGGCGGCCAAGGCCAATGAGGTTCGCGATGCCGCAGGCAACCTGCTTGCAGATGGTGATTCCGTCACGCTGATCAAGGACTTGAAGGTCAAGGGTACGAGCACCACGCTGAAGCAGGGGACCGTGATCAAGTCGATCCGCCTGACCGACAATCCAGAAGAGATCGATTGCAAAAGCGATGCGGTCAAGGGTTTGGTGCTGCGTACGGAATTTGTCCGCAAGAGATAAAAAGGGTCACCGCATGGCGACGCTGACGATAGAGGAACTGGCTGAGACCCTGGGGGCAGGACGGGCAATAGCCGGTCTTGATCTCGGCACCAAGACGATCGGTCTTGCCATGTCGGACCTGTCACGACGATTTGCCACCCCTCGCCCGGTGCTGAAGCGGATCAAGTTCACCCAGGATGCAGCGCTGCTTCTGGATTTTGCCGCGAAGGAAAAGGTCGCCGCCTTCGTCATCGGTCTGCCGATGAATATGGATGGCTCTGCCGGTCCGCGCGTTCAGGCGACTCGCGCCTTCGTTCGCTCCATGAGCGAGAAGACCGATATCCCCTTCGTCTTCTGGGATGAAAGGCTTTCCACAGTCGCGGCCGAAAGAGCACTTCTGGAAATGGATGTCTCGCGGGCTAAGCGCGCCGAACGCATCGATTCCGCCGCCGCAAGTTTCATTCTTCAGGGTGCCTTGGATCGGCTTTCCATGCTGGCAAGAGATGCGTCCATAGAAGGCTGACGCGCACGCCACCATGCGGCAATTGCCTTGCGCTTACGAAATCCGATGATCGCGAAAACGAGCAGGCTGTCCACCGCGATTGCGCGCGCCACGAGCGGCGGAATCGTCTCGGGAGGAATGCCGAGCACATTGCCATAGATCTGGAAGACCAGATCATGGGCCTGCCGGGTCAGCATGAAAAAGCCGAAACTCATGTCGTAGTAGGACAGGAAGTACCAGCTGCCGAGCAGCAGCACGGGACACGCCCACAAAATCAGAAACCACTTCATGCCATCCGCTCCCCTGCCAGGGCCGCTCCAGCCGCCTGCTCGTCAGGCAGCGCTGCTATGACAGCCCAGCGCAGTAACCCCATGATGCACAGGTTCAGCGTCGGCGCATTCAGATCGAGTGGTAGCAGGGCGAAAAACGTCATCATGACGCTCAAAGGTATCCAGCGGCTCACAGCGCTTCCTTCTCATCCAGCTCTTCATTCGTAGTTAACAAATCGTTAACATCATGAACTCACGGTTAACGCGGAGCAAACGAAACCTGCATTTATGGTTAACGCGGGATGCAGGCTGTGGACAAAGCGCAGCGGTCTAGCCGCCATCGGCACGGCCAACGGCGTCTGGTCGATCGACAGGGGAGCGATTAAGTGCGGGCCGGATCAGCCGTAAAGGGCGCGAACGATGCGCTTGACCGCAACGACGATCTTGTCCCAATCCTTGTCACTTTTCAGTGATACGCCTGAGAACTGGCCGTTGGTTGTCCCGGCAATCACTAGATGCTGGATGGAGGCGAAGAGGAGAGCATTGAGCACCACAGGATCGGCGCCCTTTGGCGGCTGCAAGGATCCACGCATGCGGTCGATCCATTTGACCAGCGCCTTCGAGCGCGAGTCAGCCAGTTGCTTGACCTGCTCCGTTTGTTCGGAGAGTTCCCAGGCAATGATCTTGCAGACCAGCGGATCGGCGCGAAGCGCATCGAGATAGGAGAGCATCAGCCGTTCCATCAGGTCGCCATAGGTCAGCAGGAACATGCCGCCTGTATCTTCCGGAATACGGTCCTGCACCCAGGAGCCAAGATCCTCGCCGATGGACGAAACCAGACCTTCGAGACCACCGAAATAACGATAGATCAGCTGCTTGTCGCAACCGGCGCGACGCGCCACGGCATTGATGCCGAAACCCTGGAAGCCCTCCTCCGCCAGGAGGGACTTCGCCGCAGCAAAGATCGCCTTCTCCGTCGCGGCGCGATCCTTGACACGCTTTTCCGGCGTAGGCGAATGTAGGGGGGCAATGCCATCGATGGCGAGCATGGCTTTTCCGAATCTCCGATTGGTGACGTATCATGCGCGGTTAGCAAAGAGTTAACAACACCACAATCGATCATGTCCCTGGAGGACCTGCGAAGTTTATTCATGATGAGGCGTAAGCGTGGTAGAACAGTCGCAAAAGCAGCTTCCCGCAGGCGTAGAGCAGGCTCTCGTCGATTTGGGTAATAGCCTTTGGACGAGAAACTTTTCCGGGACGCAGATCAAGGACATCGTCGCGGGCTTAGGAGTACTGCCTGCTCAGGCCATTATTTGGGCCGATGCCAAAATTGCAGATGTGGCGGGATTGCATCAACGCGGCATTTCGAAGCCTTCGTTTTTAGCTCGAGTTGGGCTGAGTCATAGGAAGCCGCCCATGTCGGGGCTTGATCTATTGGTAAATACGCCGGATCTGGCTCCGCTTTTTTTGTTTCATAGGGATGGCTATGTACGAGAGGCGGCCCTCCATCGTTACTCGGACCCGCCTGATAACGCTTTTTTCTTGGCCGCACTTGTCTACAGACTCAATGATTGGGCTGAGCCTGTCCGCCGCGCTGCGTTTCGATGTAGCGAGCAATTGTTTCCAAGAGTATCGCCTGAGGTGGTGGTCGCAGCCGCGCCGTTCTTACTCGGCCGTTGGCGCTTCTGGGGTAGATGGGAGCAGAAAGAAGCATCGCTGGTCGATGCAATTTTCGAGCGAGAAGACGTGAATGCCCTGCTCGTAGAGAGGTTTTTGCAAGAAACCAAAGGACCACTGGCAACTGAATTGCGTTACCTGTTGCGAGGACGCGGCTTTGATCGCTACTTATCTCAGATATCGCGGTGTGCTGTACAGCCTAGTGTCCGGGCCGTTGCTTTGAAAACGTTGATCAATGGGCAGGCGACGTGGCCTACCGGATTTGGCAGACAGTGGATCGACAAGCGCTACAACCTCAGCAGGCGAGTAACAGTATACTCCCAACGCTCGCTGACCGAACAACCAGCAATAGAAGGTTCAATATTGCAAGGAATTCGAGATAGGTCTGTGGCTGTAAGGCGGGTTGCTGCCGACGCGCTCGTCGCGAATCGAGCGACGTTTCAAGGTTTAGATCATGCTATTGCCGAGCTCGCCGGGGATACGAGCCCGGCAATCAGAGAACGTGTAAATTTTCTTTCGCGAGATTAGCGTAGGTCGCACTCCCGTGGATACTCTCAGGCGTCCAACGACATGCCGAACCATGCGGTGCCGGCAGGCATGCCGGCAAGCGGCGAGAAGCCACGCGCTTGCCAGAAGGCAATGCCATTATGGTTTTCAGGATTGGCGCCGAGATGGATGCCTCGAATATTGTTGCTGCGCGCCATCTCCACCCACATCGACAAAAGCCGGCAACCGCCACCGGTACCGCGAGCCCGCTCCAACAGGTTCATGTGGATATGGGCGGGGTAGTTCTGAAGCACTGCAGCGGGCATGGGCGACGGCTGGTGAATAAAGGCAACGCGCTTGCGATGTTCCTCGGGCAGAGCGTTGGCCTCGTCCTCCGCGAGCGGATAAAGCTCGCGCAGCTTCGGCCACCAAGCCTGCTCCAGCCGTTCTTGGTAAGCTGCGGTATCGGTTGCGCCGACGATGTAGCCGCAGACGCCCTTCCCGTCTTCCGCGACGAAAGCGTTGTCTGGACAAAGATGGAGATAGGGAACGGCATAGATGTTACCGACGATCTTGTCGTCGGCGTAAAGATGCGAGGCGTCCTTGCCTGCGTCGCCCGTTGCAAGGCAGATGGCGTAAAGCGCCTCCTCGTCCTGTGGAACGGCTCTGCGAAAAGTCAGCATCACGACACCGGCGGGTAAAGCAGATCGATGATGTAGGTGGGATCAAAGCGGCTATCGAGCATGCCGTACGTGTGGCGCCATCCGCCCGCCAGGCGGGTTTCAAGGAAGGCATCGGCGATGCGCCCTGCCCCAATGCGGCAGAGTTCGGCAGCAGCTGCGGCAAGAGCAAACTGCTCCACCAGCAGGCGGGCAGCGCCCTCGTCACGCTCACATAGTGCAATCGCGGCGCGCAGCACATCGGTGGTCTTCTTGCCGGATGGGCCAAGGTCGCGTTCAAGCGTTTCGAAGACGAGATCGAACAGATCCTTCCCGCGCTGCAGCACGCGCAGCACATCGAGCGCCATGACGTTGCCGGAACCTTCCCAGATGGCGTTGACCGGGGCTTCGCGATAGTGACGCGCAATCGGGCGCTCTTCGACGTAGCCGTTGCCGCCAAGGCTTTCCATCGCCTCGTAGATCAGGGCCGGCGCGATCTTGCAGCACCAGTATTTGACGATCGGCGTCATCACGCGTGCGTAAGCCGCTTCCGCCGGGTTGCTGCGGGCGCTGTCGAAGGCAGTTGCCAAGCGGAAGGACAAGGCGGTTGCAGCAGCCACATCCAGCGCCATGTCCGCCAGCACGCGCGTCATCACCGGCTGGTTGACGAGCGGCTTGCCGAAGACCGAACGACCGCGAGCGAAATGAACCGCTTCCGCCAGCGAGGCGCGCATCATGCCAGAGGATGCCAAGGCGCAGTCGAGCCGCGTCAATGTCACCATGTCGAGAATTGTGCGAATGCCGGCACCGGGCTCGCCCAGCAGATAACCGAAGGCATCGCTGAATTCGACTTCGGCCGACGCATTGGAACGGTTGCCGAGCTTGTCTTTCAGCCGCTGGAAATGGAGGCCGTTGGCAGAGCCGTCTTCCAGAAAACGCGGCACCAGGAAGCAGCCCATGCCATCGCCCATCTGCGCCAGCATGACGAAGCCGTCGCTCATGGGCGCCGAAAGGAACCACTTGTGGCCGGAGAGCCGATAGATGCCCTCACCCACACGCTCGGCGGCGGTGCGGTTGGCGCGCACATCCGTACCGCCCTGCTTCTCGGTCATGCCCATGCCAATGGTGACGGCTGTCTTCTGCATGGCGGGCTTTTGCGAGGAATCGTACTTGCGCGAGAGGATTTTCGGCGCCCATTCGTTCTGGACTCGCGGCGATGCCATCAACGCTGCAACAGATGCATGAGTCATGGTCAGCGGGCACAGATGGCCTGCCTCGAGCTGCGCCGTCAGATAGAATTTCGTGGCGCGGGCTTTATGTTCGCTGCCGCGCGTATCGGCGGAATTTTCCCATGCGGCACTGTGCAGGCCGGAGGACATGGAGCGGCGCATCAGAGCATGCCAGGCGGGGTGGAACTCAACCTGATCCAGACGCTCGCCGCGCGGGCCATGGGTATGAAGCTGCGGGGTGCTGCGGTTTGCCATGCGCGCCAGTTCCTGGGCTTCGGCAGAGGTGACATAGCGACCGATCTGGTCCAGCTCGTCGCGAAGCGGACGCGAGAGATTGGAGGTCAGATCGACGATGAGCGGATCGGACCGGTAGGCATTGATCCCGGACCAGAGGCTAGGCTGGTTCAGTTCGGCAAGCTGTTCTTCAGTCCGGTTCATATCTGTCATCGTGTACTTTTATCGGGATTCGCAATTAAATGCCTATATAGGCTCGTTCCCGGCTTATCCCATGCTTGCCGACAAAGCCACCTGTCTTTATAGACCGCGACTGACTATTCCGGCCCGGAGGACAGTTCCATGGTCTATTTTCCCCACCGCCATCTTCTTGGCATCAAGGGGCTTTCCCATCAGGATATCACGCTTCTTCTCGACAAGGCCGACGAGGCCGTGAAGATCAGCCGCCAGCGTGAAAAGAAGACGTCGACGCTTCGCGGTCTGACACAGATCAACCTGTTCTTCGAAGCCTCGACCCGCACGCAATCCTCCTTCGAGCTGGCCGGCAAACGGCTGGGCGCGGACGTGATGAACATGTCCGTCGGTAACTCTTCGGTGAAGAAGGGCGAAACGCTGATCGACACCGCAATGACATTGAATGCCATGCGCCCTGACGTTTTGATCGTGCGCCATTCATCCGCCGGTGCGGCAGCGCTTCTGGCGCAGAAGGTTGCCTGCTCGGTTGTCAATGCCGGCGACGGCCAGCATGAGCATCCGACGCAAGCGCTGCTCGACGCGTTGACGATCCGCCGCGCCAAGGGAAGCATCTCTGGCATCACGGTTGCAATCTGTGGAGACGTGCTGCATTCCCGCGTTGCCCGCTCCAACATCATCCTCCTGAACCAGATGGGTGCGCGGGTGCGCGTCGTCGCTCCGCCGACGCTGCTGCCCTCCGGCATCGCCGACATGAGCGTCGAAGTCTTTCACGACATGAAGGAAGGCCTCAAGGGCGCCGATGTGGTCATGATGCTGCGCCTGCAGCGTGAGCGCATGGCGGGATCCTTCGTGCCTTCGATCCGCGAGTATTTCCATTATTACGGGCTCGATGCGGAAAAGCTCAAAGCCGCCAAGGAAGATGCACTTGTGATGCATCCCGGTCCGATGAACCGCGGCGTGGAAATTTCCTCGGAAGTGGCCGATGGACCGCAAAGCGTCATCGAAGCCCAGGTGGAGATGGGCGTCGCCGTGCGCATGGCGGTGATGGAAACGCTTCTTCTTTCTCAGAACATGGGAGAGCGCGTATGAGTGTCGCGACCGTCCTCAACAATGTCCGCATCATCGACCCGTCGCGCAATCTCGACGAGACCGGAACGATCTTCATCGGCGATGATGGAACGATCCTCGCGGCTGGCAAGGATGCGCAAAACCAAGGTACGCCGGACGGCGCGACGGTGCGCGATGCAAAGGGGCTGGTTGCCGTTCCAGGGCTCGTGGACGCCCGCGTCTTCGTTGGAGAGCCCGGCGCAGAGCACCGCGAAACGATCGAGTCCGCCTCGCGTGCGGCCGCCGCAGGCGGCGTGACCAGTTTCATCATGATGCCGGATACGGATCCGGTCATCGATGACATTGCGCTGGTGGAGTATGTGAAGAAGACCGCGCGCGACAAGGCCGTGGTCAACGTGCATCCGGCAGCGGCCCTGACGAAGGGTCTGCTGGGCGAGGAAATGACCGAGTTTGGCATGCTGAAGGAAGCCGGTGCGGTTGCCTTTACCAATGGCCGCAAGGCGTTGTCCGATACGCTGGTGCTCCGCCGCGCCATGACCTATGCGCGTGAGCTCGGGGCCGTCATCTCGCTTGAGACGCGCGACAAATATATCGGCAACGGCGATATGAATGAGGGGCTGCTGGCAAGCTGGCTCGGCCTTCCCGGCATTCCCAAGGAAGCCGAAATCATTCCGCTCGAACGCGACCTGCGCATCGCGGCACTGACGCGCGCCAACTACCACGCCGCCAAGATTTCCGTGCCGGAATCGGCAGAGGCCATCAAGCTTGCGAGAGCACGCGGCGTGAAGGCCACCTGCGGCATTTCGATCAATCATTTGACGCTCAACGAAAACGACATCGGCGAATACCGCACCTTCTTCAAACTCTCGCCACCGCTGCGGTCGGAAGACGATCGCGTCGCTATGGTCGAAGCATTGAAGCAAGGGACGATCGATATCATCGTCTCGTCGCATGATCCGCAGGATGTCGACACCAAGCGCCTGCCCTTCTCGGATGCGGCAAGCGGCGCGATCGGGCTGGAGACCATGTTGGCCGCAGCGCTTCGGCTGTATCACAGCGATCAGGTGCCGCTGATGCGCCTGATCGACGCGCTGTCGACGCGACCGGCGCAAATCTTCGGACTGGATGCCGGAACGCTGAAGCCCGGCGCCAAGGCCGATATCACCCTGATCGATCTCGATGAGCCATGGCTGGTTTCTGAAAAGAAGCTGGTATCGCGCTCGAAGAACACACCATTCGAGGATGCACGTTTCAGCGGTCGCGCCGTCAGTACATATGTTGCGGGCAAGCTTGTTCATTCACTGCAGTAAAAATGGTGGTGCGTAGTAACGCACCTGAAGAGGGGACATAAACATGACTGCATTGACCGTTTGGGAGACAGCGCCGGCATTTCTCTTGGCTGCGGCTGTTATCGGCTACCTGCTCGGCTCCATTCCGTTCGGCCTGCTGCTGACGCGGGCGGCGGGTCTTGGCGACGTACGCCAGATCGGCTCGGGGAACATTGGCGCGACCAACGTGCTGCGGACCGGCAACAAGAAGCTCGCCGCGGCAACCCTTCTCTGCGATGCTTTCAAGGGTACGGCAGCAGTGCTGATCGCCAATGCGCTCTGGGGATATGAGGCCTCGCTGGTGGCGGGCTTCTTCGCCTTTGTCGGCCACCTCTTCCCGGTCTGGCTCGGCTTCAAGGGCGGCAAGGGTGTGGCGACCTATATCGGCGTGCTGCTCGGCGCCGCTCCGCTGATGATGCTGCTTTTCGCCGCCATCTGGCTGATCACCGCCTTCGTTACCAAATATTCCTCTTTGTCGGCGCTGGTCGCGATGCTGGTCATCCCGATCGTTCTGTGGATTTTGGGACCGGAAAAGACCGCGCTTCTGGTCACGGCCCTCAGCATCATTTCCTGGTACATGCACCGCGAAAACATCAAGCGGCTCCTGGCCGGTACGGAAAGCAAGATCGGCAAAAAGGGCTGAGACGGATTACTCTCCATGACCGGGGGCAGCTATGCCGTATGAAGGCGAAAATAAACGCGGGATTGCCCTGACGGAGAAGCAGAAGCTTTCCTGGCTTCGGCTGATCCGAAGCGACAATATCGGTCCCGTTACCTTCCGCGATCTGATCAATCACTTCGGCAGTGCTGAAGCGGCGCTGGATGCCCTGCCCGATCTTTCCCGTCGCGGCGGCGCGGCGCGCAGCCCACGCATCGCGACACTTGCTCAGGCCGAGCGCGAGATGGAATCAGCAACACGGTTTGGCGCCCGCTTCGTCGGTATTGGCGAGCCGGACTACCCGCCCGCTTTGCGAGAGATAGACGGCGCACCGCCCTTGATCGCAATGAAGGGCTCGACTACCACCGTCATCCGCCCGTCGCTCGGAATCGTCGGCTCCCGCAACGCCTCGATCAACGGCGCGAAGTTTGCGGCAATGCTGGCACGGCAATGCGGTCAGGCGGGCTACACCATTGCTTCCGGTCTTGCGCGCGGCATCGACGCCGCCGCTCACGCCGCCAGCCTTTCGACCGGTACCGTCGCCATGCTGGCTGGTGGACTCGACAAGCCCTACCCGCCCGAGAATTTCCGCCTGCTGGACGATATCTACGCCAATGGCGGTGCGACCATCAGCGAAATGCCGTTTGGCTGGGAGCCGCGTGCGCGCGATTTTCCACGGCGCAACAGGTTGATTGCAGGCGTGTCACTCGGCGTGCTGATCGTGGAGGCGGCTGAACGCTCCGGCTCGCTCATCACTGCGCGGCTGGCTGGCGATTTTGGCCGGCTCGTCTTTGCGGTGCCTGGCTCGCCACTCGATTCTCGTTGCCATGGCACCAACCGGTTGATCAAGGACGGCGCCACACTGGTGACGGAAGCCGCCGATATTCTCGATGCACTCTCGCCGATGATGGAGCCGCGACTCGACCTGCAGCACGTCGTCCGAGAAGACACCGGGGATCAACCCATCTCTCAAACCGGAGATCGCGCAGGAGACAAGGAGCGCGCCATCCTTGCCGAGGCGCTCGGCCCCTCGCCGGTTGAAACCGACGACATCATCCGCCACACAGGTTTGCCTGCGGCAACCGTTTATCTTCTGCTTCTCGAGCTCGATATTGCCGGAAAATTGAACCGGCACTCCGGTGGACGAATTTCGATGATCATGGCGGATTGAGACGCCAAGGGGTCGCTCAAGGGAAGCGTGCGGATGATGGCGGACGGGAGCATTCCGCCAATCAAAAATTGTCTTCCCATCAGAAAAATTCCACAAGTTGCATATGGGCGTGAAGACAGAAAAACAGGCGTTCCCCCTTGACCGCAGCGCATTACCTGTCCATGTCGAAATAAAAGGAAGGCGTTGTTGCGTGCGGAATCAGCGACGATGCCGGTTAACGGACATGTTTCCAGAGAAAAAAATATGAATGTCGTCGTCGTAGAGTCTCCGGCAAAAGCCAAGACGATCAACAAGTATCTTGGCCCCGGCTATAAGGTTCTTGCATCGTTCGGCCACGTTCGGGATCTTCCCGCCAAGGATGGCTCGGTTCTTCCCGACCAGGATTTCGAAATGTCCTGGGAGGTCGATCCTGCCTCACAGAAACGCATGAAGGATATCGCCGATGCCGTGAAGGCATCCGATGGCCTGTTTCTGGCAACCGACCCTGATCGCGAAGGTGAAGCGATTTCCTGGCATGTCCTCGATCTTCTGAAAAAGAAGAAGGTTCTGGGCGACAAGCCGGTCAAGCGCGTGGTGTTCAACGCCATTACCAAGAAGGCCGTTCTGGATGCGATGGCGGAACCGCGCGACATCGACATTCCACTCGTCGATGCCTATCTCGCCCGCCGCGCACTCGATTATCTGGTCGGCTTCAATCTCTCACCGGTTCTCTGGCGCAAGCTGCCGGGTGCCCGCTCCGCTGGACGCGTGCAGTCCGTGGCGCTTCGTCTGGTCTGCGACCGTGAATCGGAGATCGAGCGCTTCGTATCGGAAGAATACTGGAACATCTCCGCCCTTCTAAAGACACCGCGCGGTGACGAGTTCGAAGCAAAGCTCGTATCCGCAGACGGCAAGCGCCTGCAGGGCAAGTCCATCAAGACGGGTGACGATGCGACCCGGCTAAAGACGTTGCTCGAAGGCGCAAGCTATGTTGTCGACACGGTCGAGGCAAAGCCCGTCAAGCGCAATCCCGGCCCGCCCTTCACCACCTCCACGCTGCAACAGGCCGCGTCTTCGCGCCTCGGCTTCTCCGCCTCGCGGACCATGCAGGTGGCGCAGAGACTTTACGAGGGTATCGATATCGGTGGCGAGACCGTCGGTCTGATCACCTATATGCGTACCGACGGCGTGCAGATGGCACCGGAAGCGATCGACGCTGCACGCAGCGCCATCGGCGACCAGTTCGGCGATCGCTATGTGCCGGAGAAGGCACGCTTCTATTCGACCAAGGCAAAGAATGCCCAGGAAGCCCACGAGGCGATCCGCCCGACGGACTTCAATCGCTCGCCGGACAAGGTGAAGCGTTACCTCGATTCCGATCAGCTTCGCCTCTACGACCTGGTCTGGAAGCGCGGTATCGCAAGCCAGATGGCTTCTGCCGAGATCGAGCGCACAACCGTTGAAATCCTAGCCGATAACAGGGGCGAGAAGGCTGGCCTTCGCGCCGTTGGCTCCGTTATCCGTTTCGATGGCTTCATTGCCGCCTATACGGACCAGAAGGAAGACGGCGAACAGAGCGACGATAGCGAAGACGGTGGACGTCTGCCGCAGATCAATGCCCGCGAGAACCTCGCCAAGCAGAAGATCAATGCGAGCCAACACTTCACCGAGCCGCCGCCACGCTATTCCGAAGCATCGCTCATCAAGAAGATGGAAGAGCTCGGCATCGGCCGCCCTTCCACCTATGCCGCGACGCTGAAGACCCTCAGCGACCGCGAGTATATCGTCGTCGACAAGCGCAAGCTGATCCCGCATTCGCGCGGTCGGCTCGTGACGGCTTTTCTCGAAAGCTTCTTCACCCGCTATGTGGAGTATGATTTCACGGCCGACCTGGAAGAGAAGCTCGACCGGATTTCGGCCGGCGAACTTGATTGGAAGCAGGTTCTTCGCGACTTCTGGAAGGACTTCTTCGCTCAGATCGAAGACACCAAGGAACTGCGCGTTACCAACGTTCTCGACGCGTTGAACGAAGTGCTTGCACCGCTGGTGTTTCCCAAGCGCGAAGATGGCTCCGATCCGCGCATCTGCCAGGTCTGCGGTACCGGCAACCTTTCGTTGAAGCTCGGAAAATACGGCGCTTTCGTCGGCTGCTCCAACTATCCGGACTGCAACTACACCCGTCAGTTGACCTCCGATGGCGCCGAATCCGAAGCCGCAGCGCTGAACGAGCCGAAGGCGCTTGGCGCCGATCCGATGACGGGCGAAGAGTTGACGCTGCGCTCCGGTCGCTTCGGGCCCTATATCCAGCGCGGCGACGGCAAGGAAGCCAAGCGCGCCTCCCTGCCAAAGGGCTGGAAGCCGGAAGAGATCGATCATGAGAAGGCGCTGGCGCTGATCAACCTGCCGCGCGACATCGGCAAGCATCCGGAAACCGGCAAGATGATTTCCGCCGGCATCGGCCGCTATGGTCCTTTCCTGATGCATGACGGCGGTTATGCCAATCTGGAGAGCGTGGAAGACGTCTTCTCCATCGGCCTCAACCGCGCCGTGACGGTGATTGCCGAGAAGAAGGCAGCGCCTGGCCGTGGACGCTCCTCCACGCCTGCTGCGCTCAAGGCGCTTGGTGACCATCCCGATGGCGGCGCAATTACCGTTCGCGATGGCCGTTTCGGTCCCTATGTGAACTGGGGCAAGGTCAATGCGACGATCCCCAAGGCGCAATCTCCAGATACGGTGACGCTGGACGAAGCGCTGGTGCTGATTGCCGAGCGCATTGCCAAGACCGGCGGCAAGCCAGTCAAGGCCAAGAAGGCTCCGGCAAAGAAGAAGACCGAAGGCGATGCAGACGCCAAGCCGACAAAGGCGAAAGCGGCAAGCAAGACCAAGGCCGCAGCCAAGCCTAAGGCAGCGGCAAAGCCCAAGACAGCAGCAAAAACCAAAAAGGCAGCATCGTGAGCAAGACACCGCGTCAGAAACAGAATTCCGCCAATGACGGTTTCGGACGCACCGCTCGCTCAAAGCGCGTGAACCAAGGCGAAGGCATCATCCATGGGGAGGTGCCTTCGCGCGAAGTGCTACTGAAGTTCATTGCCGAACATCCGCAACAGGCCTCCAAACGCGAGATCGCCAAGGCTTTTGGCCTGAAGGGCGACACCCGCGTGGTGCTGAAGGCGCTGTTGAAGGAACTTGAAGTTGACGGCATGGTGCAGAAGAATCGCAAGTCGCTGATGCGACCAGGCGGCCTGCCGCCTGTCACGGTTCTCGATATCACCACGCGTGACAAGGATGGCGAATTGATCGGCCGCCCTGCAGAGTGGCCGGAAGATCAGGGTGCGGCACCCGCTGTCCTTATTCGCCAGTCATCGCAGGACCGCGGCAAAAAAGGACCGGCGGCCGGTTTGAATGACCGTGTGCTTGCCAAGATTTTCCCCTCCAAGGATCGTGCCGGGCCGGCCTATACCGCCCGCGTCATCAAGCTTATCGATCGCCGCCAGAACGCGCTGATCGGTGTCTTCAAGGAAAACCCGGGCGGCGGTGGTCGTTTGATGCCGGTGGACCGGCGCGGCGAAGAACTGGTGATCGACCCCGATGGCGTCAACGATGCCAAGGATGGCGATCTGATCGAGGTCGAAGTCTCGCGCAATAGCGGGCGCTACGGTCTAAAGCGTGCCCAGGTGCTTTCCGTCATCGGCTCGGTCGCGTCGGAAAAAGCCATTTCGATGATCGCGATCTACGGGCACGGCATCCCGCATATCTTCCCGCAGGATGTTCTGGCGGAAGCCGATAAGGCGAAGCCCGCCAGCATGGCGCATCGGGAAGACTGGCGCGATCTGCCGCTCATCACCATCGATCCGGCGGATGCCAAGGACCATGACGATGCCGTCTATGCAGAGCCCGATCCGTCGCCGGACAACCCCGATGGCGTGATCGTCACCGTTGCGATTGCCGATGTGTCTTACTATGTACGTCCGGGTGCGCCGCTCGATCGCGAAGCGCTGAAGCGCGGGAACTCTGTCTACTTCCCCGACCGCGTCGTACCGATGCTGCCGGAGCGGATTTCCAACGATCTCTGCTCACTGAAGGAGGGTGTTGATCGCCCTGCCCTTGCGGTGCGTATGGTGTTTTCGAAGGAAGGCCGCAAGGCGTCTCACACTTTCCATCGCATCATGATGAAGAGTGCGGCCAAGCTTTCCTATCAGCAGGCGCAGGCGGCCATCGATGGCAAGCCTGATGACAAGACCGGCCCGATGCTTGAGCCGATCCTAAAGCCTCTCTGGCATGCCTATGAGGTGATGAAGCGCGGGCGCGACCGTCGCCAGCCGCTCGAACTCGATATGCCCGAGCGCAAGATTCTGCTGCGTGCCGACGGCACCGTGGACAAGGTCATCATTCCCGAACGTCTCGACGCCCATAAGCTGATCGAAGAAATGATGATCCAGGCCAATGTCGCAGCCGCGGAAACCTTGGAAAAGAAGAAACAGCCGCTCGTCTACCGCATTCATGATGCCCCCACGCTTGCCAAACAGGAGACGTTGCGCGAGTTCCTCGCGACGCTCGGTATCTCCATGGCCAAGGGCGGAGAAGTTCGCGCCAATTCCTTCAACGGAATTCTGGCCCGCGCTCAAGACACTGAACATCAGATCATGGTCAACGAGATGGTGTTGCGCTCCCAGAGCCAGGCGATCTACAGCCCCGAGAATATCGGGCACTTCGGTCTGAACCTGATGAAGTACGCCCACTTCACCTCTCCTATTCGCCGTTATGCCGATCTGATCGTCCATCGTGCGCTCGTTGGGTCTCTGGGACTTGGCGAAGGCGGCATCACGCCACAGGAAGAGGCAACGCTCGACGATATCGCCGCCGAGATTTCCACCTTCGAGCGCCGCGCCATGGCGGCCGAACGCGACACGATCAACCGTCTGATCGCGCACCATCTGTCCGAGCGCGTGGGAGAAGAGTTCGAAGGGCGTATCGGGGGTGTCACCAAGGCGGGACTATTTGTCGCGCTTCCGCAATTTGGCGCAGACGGTTTCGTTCCTATATCTACGATTGGGACCGACTACTTCATCTATGACGAAGCGCATCAGGCACTGACGGGTGAGAAGACCGGTCTCGGCTTCCAGCTTGGCGACACGGTTCAGGTTCGTCTGGCAGAATCCGTACCGCTGGCAGGCGCGCTCCGCTTCGAGATGTTGAGCGAGGGGCGCAAGATGCCCACAGCAACACGATCCTTCCACAAGACGGCGCGCCGGGGTGGAGGGCGCACGGCGACACCGGGAACGAGGCCGCCGCGCAGGAAACGCTGAACGAGCACCGTAGCGAGATCGAGCATGATCTTGCAGCGACGCTTCAGCGCCGCAATCATTTGGAGGAACGGTCATGAGCGAGACGCAGACAGTGCACTATGGCGGCGAGAAGCAGGAACGTCCGCTGGGACGCTCGATCATGCGCGGCATCGCGTGCCGATGCCCCGCCTGCGGCAGCGGTCGGTTGTTCAAGGCCTGGCTGAAGCCGGTGGATCAATGCGCAGCCTGCGGCGAAGACCTCCATCACCAGCGATCTGACGATCTGCCGCCCTATATCTCGATCATGGTTCTCGGACACGTGGCGGTGGGCGGCTTCTTGATGACTGACCTGATCCTCATGGTGCCAATGTGGGTACATTTTGCCATCTGGGTGCCGATCACGATTCTCGTGGCTTTGCTGACGATCCAGCCGATCAAGGGTGGCGTCATTGGCCTGCAATGGGCGCTGAGGATGCACGGCTTCAGCAATGAGCCCGAGAAGACGCAGATCGACGGGTCATCACACTGACAGGCGATCACTCCCTTGCCTGCTGATTCCCAAGCTGAAAAATCACCCTACCTGCGTCCGAGGGATGCGGCCTGCCTGATCCTGGTCGATCGTTCGAACGGCTCTCCACGCGTGCTCGTCGGCAAGCGCAGCAGCAGCCATGTCTTCATGCCCGACGTGTACGTGTTTCCCGGTGGCAGGCGCGACCCACGCGATCGCGCCCTGCCCTTTGGTGTCGATCTCAATCCTCTCGTCATCGACAAGCTCAGGCGTTCTGCCTCGCGTGCCGTGACGGTTGCAGGGGCGCGGGCCTTGGCTCTGGCGGCAGTGCGCGAATTGGAAGAAGAGACGGGGCTTTGCTTTCGAACCGAGCGGGCGCAACAGGGACCGGACCTCTCACCACTGCGTTATGTCGCGCGTGCGATCACGCCGCCGGGGCGCATCAGGCGATTCGACACGCGATTCTTCTTCTGCTTAACCGACGACGTCGGCATTGAGCCGGCAAATATAAAAGACTCCGCTGAGCTCCAAGACCTTCAATGGCTTGACATGCGCGACAGTTCCGGTGTGAACATGGCGGCGATTACACGGATGGTTCTCGAAGATGTCACAAACTTCATGATAGGTGATCAGCCACTACAATTTGAAAGCCGGGTGCGACTTTACTTCGAGCGTCGCGGCACATTCATTCGCGGCTTTCTGTAAAAGGTCTCCATGTCACATCCCAACTGCGACGCCGACAATATCCACTGGCCATCGCTTATCGCCGCCATATCCGCCATCAGCGCCGTGGGCATCGCCATCGGCCTCGGATTGCCGCTCTTGAGCCTCATCCTCGAGCGTCGGGGCATTTCGTCGAGCATGATCGGATTGAACTCTGCCATGGCCGGTGTCGCTGCCATGATTGCAGCGCCCATCACCAGCAAGCTTGCGCATGATTTCGGCGTTGCAAGGACCATGTTGACGGCGGTGGTCATCTCCTCCGTCAGCGCCATGGGCTTTTATTATGCCGCGGACTTCTGGATGTGGTTTCCGCTCAGAATCGTCTTTCATGGCGCAACGACCACGCTTTTCATCCTGTCGGAATTCTGGATCAATGCTGCAGCGCCGCCGCGCAAACGCGGGCTCGTGCTTGGCGTATATGCGACAGGCCTCGCAGTCGGCTTTGCAGTCGGACCTCTTCTCTTTTCCACCGTGGGAAGTGAAGGTATCACCCCGTTTCTCGTCGGCTGTGCCATCATCCTCCTAGCTGCAATTCCGATCTTCCTGGCGCGCAAGGAAAGCCCTGCGCTGGACGAAAAACCGGCCCACCATTTCGTACGCTATATCTGGCTGGTGCCCATGGCCTCTGCTGCCGCCTTCGTTTTCGGCGCGGTACAGGCTGGTGGTCTTTCGCTCTTCCCGATCTACGCCACGCGTGAAGGCTTTAATGAATCGCAAGCAGCGCTCCTCCTGACCGTCATGGCAATCGGCAACATGACCTTCCAGATCCCGATTGGCCTGCTCTCCGACCGCATCACCAATCGCCGTCTGCTGCTTGGCGTCATGGCCTTCATCGGCCTTTGCGGCACGCTTGCGCTGCCGCTCCTCGTCAACAACTGGATTATGGTCGCGGTACTGCTGCTGCTGTGGGGCGGCCTCGTCTCGGGCATGTATACGGTCGGCCTGACGCACCTCGGTTCGCGACTCACCGGATCCGACCTTGTTGCAGCCAATGCAGCCTTCATATTCTGCTATGCGACGGGCACGATTGCCGGCCCACAGACGGTTGGTATTGCGATGGATATCTCCGGAAGCCACGGCTTTGCCTGGGCATTGGCGCTGTTTTTCGGCTTCTATGTCGTTCTTTCCATTGGGCGTTCGGTTTTCGGCTCAAAACAGACTTGACTTTTCGGGCGCGATCCGTAGTTTCGCGCCAGATTTAGCCGGGATCGAACAGGTCCGCGGCTCACTTACTTGTTAAAGGCAGGACGACCATGGCGAAAGCTACAACAATCAAGATCAAGCTGCTGTCGACGGCCGACACAGGTACTTTCTACGTCACCACGAAGAACAGCCGTACGTTCACGGACAAGATGACGAAGACCAAGTACGACCCGGTCGTTCGCAAGCATGTCGAATTCAAGGAAACCAAGATCAAGTAATCAACTTGATCTTGTCCTTAAAGAACGCGCCCTTGAGGCGCGTTTTTTTGTTTTTGACGATCGTTTAAAAAACTCGACCTAGATCCTGTCGCGATCTTTCAGAGTCGCTCCTTACGCTTCAGGTCGTTGTTTTGTCGCATGCCCGTATCGCAAAACCGCTGCTCAGTTTTGCCTGGACCATTCTTTAAGTGCCAACGGATTTTCAGGCCGATGCTTGAATGCGAGATCTGGCCACGGCGGTCGGACGCGCGTCAAGAGAAGCCGCGAAACGCAGACGGTCGAGTTGTACTACATGTAGCTTGAGAGATCGTGATGGCGTGGGGTCGGCCGGGATAACCACGATAGCACGAGGAACCATCAATTGGCATCGCCGGCCGACCGACCCCAAGACCCAGGAGATGCGGCGGACCTGAGCATCAAGGGGTATTTGGTGCACGGCTCCCTGAAAAATAGAACCGCGCGGTCTGTTAAAGTGCTGGGGCCTTCTATCAACTGATATGTCGGCATAAAGTTATTTGTATGAACAAAGTTTCGCTCAAGACGCCAAAAAGTTCAACACTTTATTAAGGTGCAGCCATTCTTGCTTTGAAATATGGTTAAGTGTGCCATGCCGGGACAGAGACGCAAAGCCAGCTTAGTGGTAGCAACGCGCTACTGAGGAAGCCTCGAGGGTCGGTGAGTCTATGGAACTTTACTCAGGCTGCGGCAGCAACGACGCGATTTCGGCCGCTTCTCTTCGCCTCATAGAGTGCCCGATCTGCCTGTCGCATCAACTGCTCTGGACTTTCGACGCCCGTTGCATTCGAAGCGATGCCGAGCGACGCGGTAATCTTCAAGGATTGCCCGGAGCGCAGCACGAAAGCGGTGTCCTCAATGATCGAGCGCAGGGACTCGGCCACCACCGAGGCAGCCTCCACCGAGGTGTCCGGCATCACCACCACGAACTCTTCACCGCCGTAACGGCAGGCGAGATCCGCACCGCGCACCGTGGAGCGCAACCGGGCGGCAAATTCCTGCAGCACCTCGTCGCCGGCCTCGTGGCCGTAGAGATCATTGACCTGCTTGAAGCGGTCGATATCCGTCATGCAGACGGACAGATGACGGCCTCGAAGGGCCGCACGGTTGAACAAGGTCTTTAGATGAAGATCGAGATAGCGGCGGTTGTTGAGGCCGGTGAGCCCATCGATAACCGCAAGCTCCATGGTCTGAGCCAGATTCTCGCGCAGCCTGTCATTGAAGCGCTTGCGCTTGATCTGCGAAAGCGTGCGCGCCACCAGCTCATTGGGATCGATCGGACGAATGATGTAATCATTGACGCCGAGATCCAGCGCCCGGACCACCATGGCATCATCGTTCTGCTCGGTGATGATCAGAAGCGGCAGGAAACGCGTTCTCTCGAGCGAGCGCAATTGCGAACAAAGCCTTAGAGGATCGCAGTCATCGAAGTTGGAATTGATGATGACGAGGTCATAGGCGTTTTCCGCGGCCTCGAAAATAACGTTGGCAGGATCGCTCCAGGCGATCACCTCGCCAACCGGCTTCAACGCCTTGACGATACGCTCCTGCGAGCTGGCCCTGCCATCGACAAGAAGAACGCGACCGGGCTTTTCGATATGGCCGTCGACCCCGATCGATTCCTGGATGCCCATGGTTTCTGCGGTCATCATACGACCGCGTAGCTCGTCGCTCATGGTCTTGAGACGCGCAAGGCTCTTGACCCTCGAAATAAGTTGGAGGTCGTTCACGGGCTTTGTCAGAAAATCATCCGCGCCAGCCTTTAATCCGCGGACGCGATCGGCCGGTTGATCGAGCGCCGTCACCATGACGACGGGAATGTGGGCTGTCGCCGGGTTGGCCTTTAGGCGCTCGCAGACCTCGAAGCCATCCATTTCCGGCATCATGATATCGAGAAGAATGACATCCACCTGACCATCCGCGCAGATTGCCAGCGCATCACGGCCATTATCGGCGCAAACGACGTCGAAGTATTCGGCCAACAAACGGGCTTCCAGAAACTTCACATTGGCTACAATGTCATCGACGACCAGGATTCTAGCAGTCATTCGGTCGCCCCTATTACCTTAAGCATCGCCCAAATATGTCTTGATCGTCTCGATAAACTTCGGAACAGATATTGGCTTGGAAACATAAGCTTCGCAACCACCTTGGCGGATGCGCTCTTCGTCTCCCTTCATAGCAAAGGCTGTGACAGCAATCACGGGAATCACATGAAGTTCATCATCTTCCTTGAGCCATCGGGTGACTTCAAGTCCAGATACTTCCGGTAGTTGAATATCCATAAGAATAAGGTCGGGTCTATGCTTACGAGCAAGCTCAAGGGCTTCCATACCATTGCGCGTCTGTATGGTCGTGTAACCGGATGCCTCAATCAGATCACGAAAGAGCTTCATGTTCAGCTCATTGTCTTCAACTATCATGACCTGTTTGGGCATGGCGGCAGTCCTTGTTACGCTTTGAAACCGTCCGCCTGACATATAAGTTGCCGAAGAACCGATTCCATTATCCCCTGTCGAGGGAGGTTAAAGCGATTTGGTTGAAAAATAGGTAACTTCCGGCAAGAAATGCGGTGTGAGATGAAATACGGCAAACCAGTCGTCAAAGACCCCGAAGAAACCGTTGCCGCCATTCTCGGATGGTTGGCAAACGAACCGGATATTCTTGCCCGCTTTCTGGCGCTCTCCGGACTACAGCCGAACATGTTGCGCGCGGCCGTACAGGACACCGGTTTTCTGGCAGGGCTTACGGACTTCATCATGAACCACGAGCCAGACCTCATGGCGTTTTGTGAAGCCTCCGGGTTCAAGCCGGAAGACGTGCAGGCTGCGTGGCATAAATATTCCGGCCCCGGCCTCGATTCCGGAGTCTACTGAGATGTATAGCATCAAGTCGCGCTCTTGAGCGACTTCTGATTTACCACTATGGTCATGGTCGTTCTCTTTTTGTTTCTTGGCCATGGCTGCAATCTCAAACGACCATCCCGGTTTCTGTCGTGACTGTCTGGCTGGCCAGCCGGAGGGAACAAAACGATGCCGTCAGTGCGGCAGCCCCCGCCTCCTCTACCATGATGAACTCTACGACCTCAGCATCGCCCATATCGATTGCGACGCCTTCTACGCCTCTGTGGAAAAACGCGACAATCCGGACCTCATCGACAAGCCGTTGATTATTGGTGGCGGCAAGCGCGGCGTCGTGTCCACGGCCTGCTACATCGCCCGCATCCATGGCGTTCGCTCCGCCATGCCGATGTTCAAGGCGCTCGAAGCCTGCCCGGACGCGGTGGTCATCAAGCCGAACATGGAGAAGTACAGCCAGGTCGGGCGCCAGGTTCGAACGATGATGCAGGATCTGACGCCACTGGTGCAGCCGATTTCGATCGATGAGGCCTTTCTTGATCTGTCCGGTACCGAACGGCTGCACCACGATCCGCCGGCACGGGTGCTGGCGCAGTTTGCACGCCGGGTGGAAAAGGAAATCGGCATCACAGTTTCCGTCGGCCTCTCCTATTGCAAGTTTCTGGCGAAGGTCGCGTCCGACCTGCAAAAGCCGCGCGGCTTCTCTGTGATCGGTGAAAGGGAGGCCACCCGTTTTCTTGCGACGCGTCCCGTCACCACCATATGGGGCGTCGGTAAGGCCTTTGCGGCCACGCTGGAGGCCGACGGCATCCGCATGATTTCCCAGTTGCAGGAGATGGAGGAGACGGACCTGATGCGCCGTTACGGCACGATGGGGCAGCGTCTCTATCGGCTTTCGCGCGGCATCGATGACCGTGAGGTTCACACCAACGATCCGGCAAAAAGCGTTTCCGCCGAGACGACCTTCTTCAACGACATCTCACGTTATGAAGATCTCGTGCCTGTCTTGCGCTCCCTGTCCGAGAAGGTCGCGTGGAGGCTGAAAAAGAACGCCACAGCCGGGCAGACCGTGGTGTTGAAGATGAAGACCGCGGACTTCAAGTCCCGCACGCGTAATAAGAGGCTGGAAGATCCGACGCAACTGGCAGACCGAATTTTTCGGACAGGCCTTTCGCTTCTGGAAAGAGAAACGGACGGCACGAAATTTCGCCTGATCGGCATTGGCGTGACCGATCTGTGCGATCCGGCCCAAGCGGATCCTCCCGATCTTGTGGACAAAACGGCTGGCAGAAGGGCCGCAGCGGAAGCGGCGATGGACAAGCTGAGAGAAAAGTTCGGCAAGGGCACGGTGGAAACCGGCTACACATTCGGCGCGAAAAAATGAGTGATCACACGGCTTCGTGACCGCATTTAAAAGCTTCCTTAAATAGCCAAGCCTATGCTTGGCCTTCTGACTGGCGCGGTTTCAAGCGCGCCGTAAGTCTCCCTTGCCGCTGCCTCCTTGGCGGCATGTTGTGTATCGCGTTGGAGCAAACATGATGTTGCGTAGCTTTGTGGGAGCCTGTCTCCTTTCCACCTCCGTTCTCGTGCAAGCGGCAATCGCCGGTGATGCGCGCAGTCTGCAGGTCGTCGTCTCGAAGAACGACCAGTCGCTGTCCCTTTATGAAGACGGAGAGGTCGTCGCCACATCGCGCGTTTCCACTGGCAAGTCCGGCCACGAGACGCCGAGCGGCATCTTCTCGATTCTGGATAAGCGCAAATATCACGAGTCGAATATCTATTCTGCGGCCCCCATGCCGTTCATGCAGCGGCTGACCTGGTCTGGTATCGCCCTGCATGAAGGAAATGTTCCGAACTATCCGGCCTCGCATGGCTGCATTCGCCTGCCGGCAAAATTCGCAAAGTCGCTTTACGGCATGACGAGCCGCGGCGTTCACGTGATCATTTCGAGCGCGGATGTCTCTCTGCAGCGCATCGACCACCCCACCCTTCTTCAACCCAAGGCAGCTGACGAAGGCCGTCTGCTTTCCGATATCGAGATGCGGCCTGCCACCTTCGATGCATCGCTGAAGCTGGTGGAAGTCGCAGTCAATGAGAAGACCAGCTCCGTTCCCGCCAAGGCCACATCCAAGGTGACAGGTGCGCCATTGCGGATCCTGATTACCCGACGTGGCGAAAGGGAGAAGATCATGGATGTCCAGCGTCTGTTGACCAGCATCGGCTTTGACGCAGGTGTGGCCGATGGCTATTCGGGTCAGATGACGATCAATGCCGTCAACGGCTACAAGCGCTGGAAGGGCATCAAGACCACCGGCCCGCTCGTCACCGACGAGTTCCTCGACGCGCTTTATGCATCCACAGGCGCCGATGCACCGCCCAATGGGCAACTCATGGTGCGGCAGAATTTCAAACCGCTTTTCGAAGCGCCGATCCATATCAAAGACCCGCAGGTGGCGCTCGGTACGCATTTCTTCGAAGTCATCGACATTGAAGGCGACAGGGCAGAGTGGAACGGACTGACACTGGAAAACCACATTCCAATTGCCGCACGAAAGCGTCTTGGGATCGACGTCGCGGATGCCCCAGGCGGTCATGATCAGTTGCGCGAAGTGCTTGATCGTATCGACATTCCGGCAGACATTCGTGGACGACTTGAGGAGCAGCTTGCTGTCGGAAGCTCTATCACCGTTTCCGATCTCAGCCACGGCTTGGAAACCGGTCAAGGCACTGACTTCGTCACCATCACGCGCGACTGAGCCTTCGATATCGAAAGCAGTGCTGGTATCTGTGCATCGCCCCTCGCGAAGATCGGCACCGAGTTCGGGCCGATGATACCGACGCGGCCGCGCAAGGAACCACTGCGCTGCGTTAACGTTTAAAGGCTCATCAAGCTTGTTTGGGGAGCCTGCCTATGAACGTGAAATATCTTGGCGCCGCTGTCGTTGCGCTTGCCTGTGAGTCTGCTGCTGAAGCACCGAAAAATTACAGTGTCTATGGTGGCCCGGCCGTCGATAGCGACCCCGTCATTATGAACGTGTTCGATCACGCGCTTGCACGATGCAACGTCGAGGCGAGCGTGCCGCCGCGCGGCACGACATTCACCAATTCCTATTATCATAATGCGGCGCTGCGCGCTTGCCTCTCGCGTCACGGCTTCATCGATAACGGTGCTTACGCCTACCCGGCAAACAGCCTGTTCTAAAGGTTCGCGATCTTTCAGATACGTGCCTTACGCTTGAGCTCTTCGCTTTATCGTACGTCGTTCCCGCGTAACCGCTGCAGAGGCTCACGCAACATACAATAATCGTGGTGCGGGTGAACCATGTTCGCCCGCACATCAATCATACAAGCTCGACGTCCACCACACCGGGAGCCGAGCGAAGCGCGGCTGCGATCTCCGGTGAGATGCGGTATTTCTCCGTCAGTTCAACTTCGATCTCGCGCTGCCCATCATCTTTGATAACGACGAAATAAACCGAGCCATCGCCCTTGGCATTCAGGTGTCGCGCAACGGTTTTCAGAGGACCGGAATCACGGACATAGACGCGGAGCGCCTTCTGCATCTGAACGGATTTCTCCTCAAGCGACTGGGCTGTCTGGATGCGCAGACCGATCCCCTCGGGCCGCTCTTCCGCCTGAACCGTAATGACCAACGACTTGCCGACTTCGAGCAGGTCGCGATATTGTCCCAGCCCTTCTGAAAACAGAACGGCCTCATACTGACCCGACGCATCCGAAAAGGTCACGATACCCATCTTGTTACCGGTGCGAGTCTTGCGCTCCTGCTTGCCGGTCACCGTGCCGGCCAGGCGTCCAACAGTTGCCCCCTGCTTCACCGCCGCGGAGAAATCGGCGAAGCTCTGAACGCGAAGCTTGTCGAGCACGGTGCGGTAGGTGTCGAGCGGATGAGCCGTCAGATAGAAGCCAAGCACTTGATACTCACGCAGTAGCTTTTCCGAGGCGAGCCAGGGCTGATAGGCTGGCAGCACCAGCTTTTCCGGCCCTGTCGCGGCACCTGAGCCGAACATGTCGTGCTGGCCGGTGACACGGCTTTCTTGCGCACGCTGGGAATATCCGATGATACGATCGAGGCCGCCGATCAGTTCGGAACGGTCCCTGCCGAAGCTATCGAAGGCACCGGCATTGATCAGGCTTTCCAGAACGCGGCGGTTGACCTGCTTCGGATCGATCCGCTGGCAGAAATCTTCGAGGCTGGCAAAAGGTTTGTCGCCGCGCACCTCAACGATGTGATCGACCGCACCTTCACCGACGCCCTTCAAGGCAGCCAGCGAATAATAGATGCGGTTCTCACCGGTTTCGAAACGGCGGAAGGACGTTTGTACCGAAGGCGCGACGATCTCAATCCCCATTCGCGCCGCATCCTGGCGGAAGTCGTTGACCTTTTCGGTGTTCGCCATATCGAGCGTCATCGACGCGGCGAGGAATTCCACCGGGTAATGCGCCTTCATGTAGGCGGTCTGGTAGGAGACGATGGCATAGGCGGCGGCGTGAGACTTGTTGAAGCCGTAATTGGCGAACTTGGCCAGAAGATCGAAGATCGTGTCGGACTGGGCCTTGGACACGTTGTTACGGATCGCGCCTTCAACGAAGCGCTCGCGCTGCTTGTCCATTTCCTCCTTGATCTTCTTGCCCATGGCGCGGCGCAGAAGATCGGCTTCGCCGAGCGAATAGCCGGACAGAACCTGGGCGATCTGCATCACCTGTTCCTGGTAGACGATAACGCCCTGCGTCTCCTTCAGGAGGTGGTCGATCGTCGGATGGATCGACTCGATTTCTTCTTCGCCATGCTTGCGGGCATTGTAGACCGGGATATTCTCCATTGGGCCCGGACGGTAGAGCGCCACCAGCGCAATAATGTCCTCGATGCAGTCTGGACGCATGCCGATCAGCGCCTTACGCATGCCGGCACTTTCCACCTGGAAGACGCCGATGGTCTCGCCACGCGACAGCATCTCATACGTCTTTTGATCATCCAGCGGAATGGCGGCAAGATCGACATGGATGCCGCGCTTGGCAACGAAGTCGACCGCGACCTTCAGCACCGTCAAGGTTTTGAGGCCGAGAAAGTCGAACTTGACCAGACCGGCGCTTTCCACCCATTTCATGTTGAACTGGGTGACCGGCATATCCGAGCGCGGATCGCGATACATCGGCACGAGCTTCGACAGCGGGCGGTCACCGATGACGATACCGGCGGCGTGTGTCGAGGCGTGCCGGTAAAGACCTTCGATCTTCTGGGCAATATCCAGGAGCCGCGCGACGACCGGTTCCTTGTCCGCCTCTTCCTGAAGACGTGGCTCTTCTTCGATGGCCTTGGAAAGCGGAGTGGGATTGGCAGGATTGTTCGGCACCAGCTTACAGATGCGGTCCACCTGGCCATAGGGCATTTCCAGCACGCGACCCACGTCACGCAAGGCAGCGCGCGCCTGCAGCGAACCAAATGTGATGATCTGAGCCACCTGTTCGCGGCCATACTTGCGCTGGACATAGCGGATCACCTCTTCGCGGCGGTCCTGGCAGAAGTCGATATCGAAGTCGGGCATCGACACGCGTTCGGGATTGAGGAAGCGTTCGAAGAGCAGCGAGAAGCGTAGCGGATCGACATCGGTAATCGTCAGCGCATAGGCGACCAGCGATCCCGCACCCGAACCACGACCAGGGCCGACCGGAATATCATGCTGCTTTGCCCATTTGATGAAGTCGGCAACGATCAGGAAGTAGCCGGGAAACTTCATGCGTTCGATGACGCTAAGTTCGAAATCCAGCCGATCCCGATACTCCTGCTCGGTGTAGCCAGGGGCCATACCGAGAGCGGCAAGGCGCATATCCAGCCCCTCGACAGCCTGGCGTCGCAACTCCAGCGACTCGGCGCGTTCTGCCTCTTCCGGGTCGTCACTCGCACCGGTAAAGCGCGGCAGAATGGGGCCACGCTTTTTCAAGACGTAGGAGCAGCGCTGGGCGATCTCGACGGTATTTTCGATTGCCTCGGGAATGTCCTTGAAGAGCGCCACCATCTCGTCGCGGCTTTTCAGATAATGGTCAGGCGTCAGACGGAAGCGGCTGTCATCCGAAACCATGGCGTTGTGCGCCACCGCCATCAGAGCGTCGTGCGCCTCATAATCCGACTTGGATGGAAAGAAGGCCTCGTTGGTTGCGACGAGTGGAATGTCGTGCTCGTAAGCGAGCGCAATCATGCGACGTTCATGGGCACGGTCAAAATTGCCCTGGCGCTGCAACTCGATATAGAGCCGATCCCCGAATATGTCCTTCAGCGCAAGAAGCCGGCTCTTTGCCTGAGCCGCATGTCCTTCTTTCAGTGCCATATCGACAGGGCCGCCGGACGCGCCGGTCAATGCGATCAATCCAGCATTGCTGGCCTCTTCCAGCCAGGACTTGGCAATGTTGACCGCGTGACCGCTGCCTTCGCCATCGAGATAGGCGCGGCTGATCAAATCCACCAGGCGCTCATAGCCCTCTGCATCTGCGGCAAGCAGCACGATGGAAGGAAGCTTGGAGAGATTGTTGCCGCCTCGCCTGTCCTCGACGGCATCTTGCATGTCGATCGAAAGCTGGCACCCGATGACCGGCTGCAGCCCCTCTTCTCGCGCCTTCTCCGAGAATTCCAACGCAACGAAAAGATTGTTGGTGTCCGTGATGGCGATTGCAGGCTGGGAATCGCCGACAGCCTTCGCCATGATCTTTTTAAGGGGAAGCGCGCCCTCGAGAAGGGAATAGGCGGAATGAACACGCAAGTGCACAAAGCCGGGAGATTTCAAGAGCATGCCCGAGTGGTTTTGCTCCGTAAGATGATCGCCCATTGTGCTGCATTCCCGTCATTCTGAATCGGGCTGATTTTGATCCCTTCGAGCAGCAAAGTCCACCGGCAAAGGATGCCTGTGCACCGCTATCGCCGGCAAGACCGAAGGGTCTCGAGTCACATGGATGTGAGGATTACAGAGAAGCTCGCAACAAAGAGAGCGATGGAGGCAAAGGCGGCAAGGTCACGGATAAAATCGGTCATTTGTCTCTCCCTACTTGTTATGTTCCAATTTTGTTCTCATTTTGTTTCCGTGTCAACAGCTTTTTTGGGCTGGCATATTGCCAAGATAATGCGACTCAATCCGGTTCCGTAGTTCTGCCTCAAGCGAATTAGCGCATAAACAAAACCCCGCCTGGCGGGCCAGACGGGGTTGATGGGGATAAGTGTACTTGAAGCGCCGTGCGTTCTATCGGACGCACAAGGGACCCTTCACATTTTTGGATCAACGCATCGTGCGATCGATCAGAACTCGACGATCTTGCCTTCGGACAGCGTCACGCGGCGATCCATGCGTGCTGCCAGATCGTGATTATGAGTCGCGATGAGGGCCGCAAGGCCCGACTGGCGCACCAGCGCTTCCAAGGCGTCGAAAACGTAGGATGCCGTCTCGGGGTCGAGATTGCCGGTTGGTTCGTCTGCCAGAAGCAGAAGCGGCGCATTGGCAACGGCTCTTGCAATCGCCACGCGCTGCTGTTCACCGCCGGACAGTTCCGCCGGACGATGATCGCCTCTGTGGCCGATGCGCATATAATCCAGCAACGCCTTGGCACGCACCTGTGCTTCCTTTGGCGCGAGACCGGCGATCATCTGCGGCATCATGATATTCTCAAGCGCCGAGAACTCCGGAAGCAGATGGTGGAACTGGTAGACGAAGCCGATATCGCTGCGGCGAATGGAGGTACGCTCCTCATCGGAAAGCGTACCGCAGGGCTTGCCACTGATGAAGACCTCGCCCGCGTCCGGATGCTCCAGCAGTCCCGCCAGATGCAGCAGCGTCGACTTGCCCGTGCCCGATGGCGCGACAAGCGCGACGATCTCGCCGCTTCTCAATTCGAAATTCGCATCTTTCAGGATGGAAAGGCTCGTTTCGCCCTGACCATAGGTCCGTTCCACGCCGGTAAGCTGTAGAGCCATTTTCTTTGCCATGGTGTGAAGCGGGTCCTATTCGTATCTCAGGGCCTGGACGGGGTCGAGCTTCGACGCACGCCAGGCGGGGAAGATCGTTGCCAGGAAGGACAGGGTCAGCGCCATGACGATGACGGTGATCGTTTCGCTCAAATCCATCTCCGCCGGCAGCTGGCTCAGGAAATAGAGCTGCGGATCGAAGAGCACGGTTCCGGTAATCCAGGAGAAGAACTGGCGGATCGACTCCACATTCAGACAGACGAGAACGCCAAGTGCCACACCTGCAAATGTGCCAACGATGCCGATCGCAGCGCCGGTCATGAAGAAGATGCGCATGACAGCACCGGAGGTTGCCCCCATGGTGCGCAGAATGGCGATGTCGCTGCCCTTGTCCTTCACCAGCATGATGAGGCCGGAAATGATGTTGAGCGCGGCGACCAGAACGATCAGCGTCAGGATCATGAACATGACGTTGCGCTCCACCTGAAGTGCGGAGAAGAAGGTCTGGTTGCGCTGTCGCCAGTCGGTGATATAGACCTGCCGCCCTGCCGCGGTTTCCACCAGCGGACGAATGCTATCGACATCGTCGGGATGGCTGACGAAGAGCTCGATGGATTGGACGATGCCCTCAGAATTGAAATAGAGCTGCGCTTCGGTGAGCGGCATGTAGATCATCGACGCGTCATATTCAGACATGCCGATCTCGAACACACCGGAGATCGGGTAGGACTTCACCCGTGGATTGACGCCCATGGGCGTCACGTCACCTTCCGGTGAAATGAGGGTGATCTGATCTCCCACCGTCACGCCGAGCTGTGCGGCGAGCCTCGAGCCGACCAGAACGCCCTGCCCCGACATGAAGCCCACAAGATCGCCGGCTTTGACGTTGCTGGATATTTCCTTGATCTTTTCGAGATCTTCAGGACGCACGCCACGCACCAGAGCACCGCTGCCTGCGCCGTTGCGTCCAGAGGCGAGCGTCTGGCCTTCCACGAGCGGCAAGGCCATCGTCACGCCGGGAATAGCGCCAAACTTCTTCGCCAGTTCATCGTAATTGTTGAAGGGCTGATCGATCGGCTGAACGATCATGTGACCGTTGATGCCGAGAATTCGGGAGATCAGCTCGGTGCGGAAACCATTCATCACCGCCATGACGATGATGAGCGTCGCCACACCCAGCATGATGCCGACGAACGAGAAGCCTGCGATGACCGATATGAAGGCTTCCTTGCGGCGCGAGCGCAGGTAGCGCCAGGCCACCATGCGTTCGAAAGCCGAAAACGGCCGTGCCGCCCCATCCTTCACGGATGCAACTGCACCGTTGTCAGCCTCGGCTTTTGCCATGTCCACTCCTTGTCGGCCTTTCAGCCGAGAACCCTGTTCATTGCCGCTTCGACCGTGACGTTCTCACGCGCGCCCGTCTTGCGGTCCTTCACCTCGACTTCACCGGCAGCAATGCTGCGCGGTCCGACGATGATCTGCATAGGCACGCCGATGAGATCGGCCGTCGCGAACTTCTGACCTGCGCGGTCATCGGTATCGTCGTAGAGAACATCCTTGCCGGCGTTGGACAGCGAATAATAGAGCTTCTCGCATGCCGCGTCGCAGGCCGCATCGCCAGCCTTCATGTTGATGATGACGACATCGAAAGGAGCAACCGACGCCGGCCAGATGATTCCGTTCTCGTCATGCGAGGCTTCAATGATGGCGGGAACAAGGCGTGTCGGACCAATGCCATAGGATCCCATGTGGACGGGATGTTCCTTGCCATCGGGACCCTGAACCTTGGCACCCATCGGCTCGGAATACTTCGTGCCGAAATAGAAGATGTGACCGACTTCGATACCGCGCGCGGAAAGACGATCGCCCTCGGGAATCGCGTTGAAGGCAGCCTCGTCGTGCATCTCCGAGGTTGCGGCATAGTCCGCGGTCCATGTATCGAAAATGCCCTGCAGACCGGCAACGTCATCGAAATTGGTGTCGTCGCCAGGAATGCCCTGCTCCAGGAAGCTCTTATGGCAGAAGACTTCCGATTCACCCGTATCGGCCAGAATGATGAATTCGTGGCTGTGATTGCCACCGATCGGGCCGGTATCGGCGCGCATCGGAATGGCGCGCAGGCCGAGGCGAGAGAAGGTACGCAGGTAGGCGGCGAACATCTTGTTGTAGGAATGGATCGCAGCTTCCTTCGTCAGGTCGAAGGAATAGGCATCCTTCATCAGGAACTCGCGCGAGCGCATCGTGCCGAAACGCGGACGAACTTCGTCGCGGAACTTCAGCTGGATATGATAGAGGTTCAGCGGCAGGTTCTTGTAGGACTTCACATAGGAGCGGAAGATGTCAGTGATCATCTCCTCGTTCGTCGGGCCGTAGAGCATCTGACGGTCCTGGCGGTCCTTGATGCGCAGCATCTCCTTGCCGTAGTCGTCATAACGACCGCTTTCCTGCCAAAGCTCCGCCGATTGCAGCGTCGGCATCAGAAGCTCGATTGCGCCGGAACGGTCCTGCTCTTCCCGGATGATGCGGTTCACCTTGTCCATCACGCGCTTGCCGAGCGGCAGCCAGGAGTAGATGCCCTGGCTCTGCTGACGGATCATGCCCGCACGCAGCATGAGGCGGTGAGAGACGATTTCAGCTTCCTTGGGATTTTCCTTCAGGATGGGCAAAAAATAACGGCTGAGACGCATGACTATGTCCTGGGTGCGACGACTCGCCATCTACCGGGAATCGCCAGAATTAAAGGATATTTGCGCCGTACATAACCGTTTCTCCTGCAGAAGGAAACCCGCACTATGGGCGTCCCAAAAACACCATTCACATCCGCGTGAGAACAGGACGTTCGCTCCTGAACGGTTTCAGGAGAAATAATTTTGCGGGCCACCTGCGACATAATGTTCATGAGGAAATTTTTTGCTGACTGTAACAAAAATGCAAAAAACGTGGTGACAAGGTGGAATCTTTGGGCTAGTTTTAGCTCACAAAAGAGGCAGGGAGTTTAAATTTCTGCCGTCTTCGCGGTCAGTCTTGGGAGGATGAGATCTTAGGCGCGCTAGTTCGCAGCCCCGGAAACGGAAACAGATCACGCGAAACTGAAAAACAAGGCTTAACCGCCTTGTTTTTTTTTGCCCTGAAATCGATTGTCTTTGAGTAGGTTGGCGGAAGGCAGCGTACCCATCCGCGTCCCGCTTGTGGCCGAAAAGCGAATCACCGTCTATCCAAATGCAACATTCTTATGACGGAAAATGACGCCACGGCGCGTGGGCGCGGCCCGTCCACCTGCTGAACTCAGTCATAAACCGGGATAATACGGGGCAGATCATCGAGGCTGACACCGAAGTACCAGGTGGCGCCGTACCAGATCGCGCAGAGCAATATCGAGATCAGCGTGGTGGCGATCAGGATTTTCGCACCCTGGAAACGCGTTGGCGCGCTCGCCACGGTTCCCAGCGCCACGTCGCCGTCGTCCATTTGCGTTCTGAGCCCAATCGGCAGCACGACAAACAGAACCGTCCACCAGACGATGAAAAAAACGGCAACAACCGACAGCCACTGCATGTAGAACCTCCCCGAGCAGAACCCGCATCTCCTGTCTCATTCAGGGCTTGGAGAAGCGCAAGAACAGACAGAGCAGCGGCAAACGATTCCTACAGCATCGGCTCGAAAATCGGAATCGATTTTCGGAAGGCACGATGCCTAGATCAAAGCAGATGACATCCTTTGTGCGTCCAAGTAGACGCAGGGCGCTCTAAGCAAAGACGCGCGCCTTAGAAACACGACCCGCGATCAAATCTCTTCCAACTCCACCAGCGTGCCGCAGAAATCTTTCGGATGGAGGAAAAGCACGGGCTTTCCGTGGGCGCCGATCTTCGGCTCTCCATCGCCAAGTATGCGTGCGCCAGCGGCTTTCAAACTGTCGCGGGCGGAGATGATGTCCTCCACCTCGTAACAGATATGATGCATGCCGCCGGACGGATTCTTTTCGAGAAAGGCCGCGATCGGAGAATTGCCATCCAACGGCTGAAGCAGTTCGACCTTGCTGTTTGGCAGGTTGACGAACACCACCCTTACCCCGTGGTCCGGCAGGTTCTGCACTTGCGAGACCGCAGCACCGAGCACATCGCGATAGGTGGCAGTCGCTGCCGCAAGGTCGGGCACAGCAATGGCGATGTGATTGATCCGTCCAAGCATGGTCATCCTCCCAATTTCTCAGCCGAATATAGCGACATATCGCGCAGGACAGACCGGCTTCAGTACTGCACCTATGCTGATACGCGCAGTACCGAGCCTATCGTCAAATCTTCGTCACGAATACCGTGACGATGGGCTTTTTGCCCCAGGTCTGGTTGGCGGCGGCACGAACGGCGCGGCGGACCGCTTCGCGCAGCAGGTCCAGATCCTTGCGGCGCGCGCGCGGGATGCTTTCAATGGCGCCAAGAACGGCGTCATAGAGCGTGTCCTCCATCGCCTCGCCCTCGTCGTCGAATTCCGGCAGACCGAAGGGTACGACATCCGGATCGCCGTGGAAGTCGTAACGGCTGTCCAGCACGACATTGACCGAGACGTGACCAGCAAAGGAGAGCTTGCGGCGGTCACCGATGCCCATTTCTTCGAAATCGCCAACCAGACGGCCATCCTTGAAGACGCGGCCATGCGGGGCATCGTCGATGACTTCGGCAGGGCCAGGCGCCAGACGCAGGACGTTGCCGTTGCGGACCTTGGGGACCTGCTTGATACCGGCCTGCTCGGCCAGTTCCTTCTGCGCCACGAGATGCGCTGCTTCGCCATGCACCGGCACGAGGATTTGCGGCTTGGTCCACTCATACATGCGCAGCAGCTCGTTGCGGCGCGGGTGGCCGGAAACGTGCACCAGGGCTTCATTATCGGTGATGATATGGATGCCCTGCTCGATCAGGCCGTTCTTGATATCGAGAATCGCCTTTTCGTTGCCAGGGATCGCGCGTGAGGAAAAGACCACCGTGTCGCCCCTGGCGAGCGCCACATTGCGCATCTCATCGCGCGACAGTTTCGCAAGTGCCGCACGCGGTTCTCCCTGCGAGCCGGTGAGAATGACAACCACCTTGTCGCGGGGAATGTAGCCATACTCATCTTCGGCCAGGAATGGCTTGATGCCTTCCATGATGCCGAGATCCTGCGAGACGTTGACGACACGCTTCAGCGACGAGCCGAGCAACAGCACTTCGCGACCCGCGCGCTCCGCAGCCTGGGCGATGGAGCGGATACGGCCGACATTGGACGAGAAGGTGGTGATCGCCACGCGCCCTTCGGCATTTTCGATGATCTGGCGCAGACCTTCGGAAACCTGTTCCTCCGACGGAGATACACCATCGCGCACCGCATTGGTGCTGTCACACAGAAGCGCCAGAACGCCTTCCTCGCCAACGGCGCGGAAGCGTGCCTCATCTGTCAGCGGCCCAAGCGACGGCGCGTCATCGATCTTCCAGTCGCCTGTGTGGACGACATTGCCAAGCGGCGTGCGGATGACGAGCGACATGGGTTCGGGAATCGAGTGGTTGACGCCGATGGCCTCGATCTCGAACGGGCCGAGATTGATGCGATCGCCCGCCTTGAATGGCGAGATCGGGATCTCGGCGCGCGTGCCCTCATAGTTGCGCTTGGCTTCCAGCATGCCAGCAGTGAAGCCGGACGCATAGACCGGGACGTTGAGGCCAGGCCAAAGATCGTTCAGCGCGCCGTAATGGTCCTCATGGGCATGGGTGATGATGATACCCTTGAGGTTCTGTCGCTGGGCTTCGATGAAGCGGATATCGGGCAGAACGAGATCGACGCCGGGCAGATCGAGGCCTGCGAAGGTGACGCCGCAATCCACCATGATCCATTGCCGCTTGGCGGCAGGACCATAGCCATAGAGCGCCAGATTCATGCCGATTTCGCCAACGCCACCAAGCGGCAGGAAGACCAGTTCGTCTTGTTGAGACATGTCATTATCCAATCTGCAACGGCAATGGCCGCGCGCTTGCGCCACGCTCCACCATTACCTTCAACCGCGCCGGACTTGATGAAACGCCGAGATGCCGGGCCGACGCGGACCGGATGGACGCCCTGATTCTACGAGCAGCAGGGATGCTCCAAACTCAAAAGCCGAGGCCGCGCGGGTCGACCGCGCGAGACGCTTCAGCCGAAGAAAACGTCGCCGGCGGCGATCGCCCGTCTCGGGCCGTCATCCTCATCCAGCAACAGAAAACCTTGATCGTCTATCCCGGCAAAGCGTCCGCCGATGGAGCGATCTGGAAAGTTGACGGTGATATGCTCACCAATACCGCAGGCGGCTGCACGCCAGTCTCTCATGACGTCGCTCACGCCCCTGCCCTCGTTCCAGACCGAGAGAACCTCGGCAGTCTCGCGATAAAGATGAGCAAAGAGTTCATCCGGTCCGCAGGACGCGCCATGCTCCGACAGCATGGTGACGGGATAGAGCGGATTGTCGGGCTTGTGGGCGATGTTGATGCCGATGCCGATGACGATCGCGCGGCGCCCATCGGCAAGTTGCTCCGCTTCCATCAGAATGCCGCAGGTCTTCATTCTGCCGATGAGAATATCATTGGGCCACTTGATTTCCAGTGGTGCGCCACCGAAGGGCAGGACGGCGCGGATCGCGCGGTAGACGGCAAGCGCAAAGGCAAGAGGCAAGGAACCAAGACGGTCCGCCGGTGCGGGATCAATCAGAAGAAGAGAGGCGTAGAGATTGCCCGGCTCAGAGACCCATGGCCTGCCTCGGCGGCCCTTGCCGCCGGTCTGGCGGACTGCGGTCATCCACAGATTGCCGCTATCGCCCGAACGCGCCCGGGCGAGGCATTCGACATTGGTGGAGGATGTCTCCACCAATGCCTCGTGCCGGAAGTCGTCGAGGGACATCCGGCGCTGTTTCATGGCGTTTTCGCTCAAAAGAACGTCTTTGCCGCAGCTGTCACGGCGTTGCCGAGCATGCCACCGAAGAAGATGAAGGCAATGACGAAGAGGCCGGAGAGTGCGTAAACGATCCGCAACTCGCCAGCGGCCTTTTCAAAGCCACCCTTGGCATCATCGAACCACATGAGCTTGACGATGCGCAGGTAGTAGTAGGCACCGACGACCGATGCGACCACACCGATAACCGCCAGCGCATAGAGCTTGGCTTCGATGGCCGCGAGGAAGACATAATACTTGGCGAAGAAGCCTGCGAGCGGCGGAATACCAGCCAGCGAGAACATCAGAGCCGTCAAAACCAGCGCCATGAAGGGGTTGGTCGAAGAAAGCCCGGCCAGATCGTCGACATTCTCAACATTGCCGACTTCCTTGCGACGCATTGCAAGAATGCAGGCAAAGGTGCCGAGCGTCATGCCCATGTAAACGGCCATGTAAATCAGCACGCCGGCGACGCCAGATTCGTTTCCGGCAGCGAGACCGACCAGGGCGTAACCCATGTGACCGATCGACGAATAGGCCATCAGGCGCTTGATGTTCTTCTGACCGATTGCGGCAAAGGAGCCGAGCAGCATGGATGCGATCGACACGAAAACGACGATCTGCTGCCAGTCGGCGAAGACAGGCTGGAAGGCGTCAACAACGACGCGAACGAAAATCGCCATGGCGCCTATCTTCGGTGCTGCTGCAAGGAAGGCCGTGACCGGGGTCGGCGCGCCTTCATAGACGTCTGGCGTCCACATGTGGAAAGGAACGGCGGAAATCTTGAATGCCAGACCGGCCAACACGAAGACCAGACCGAAGACGACGCCAAGCGAACGGGTTTCGGCGGACAGTACAGCCGCGATTTCCTGGAAGCCAGTATTGCCTGTGAAGCCGTAGATCAGCGACATGCCGTAGAGCAGCATGCCCGAAGACAGCGCACCAAGAACGAAATACTTCAGACCGGCTTCGGTCGAGCGCAGGCTCTCACGGTTGATCGCGCAGATAACGTAGAGTGCCAGCGACTGTAGCTCCAGCGCCATGTAAAGCGAGATCAGGTTGTTGGCGGAGATCATCAGCAGAATGCCGAGTGTCGCCAGAACCAGAAGCACCGGATATTCGAAACGACCGATCGGCTCGACACGGCTGTGGCCAACCGCGAGGATCATGGCGACGATGGAACCGATCAGCGCCAGGATCTTCATGAAGTTGCCGAAGGCGTCGGCGACGTAGACGCCACCGAAGGCTTCTCCGCTTGCAGGAGCGAAGATGATCCACAGGCCGACGACGACCAAGAGTGCGACGGCAAGACCCGTCACAGTGTTGGTCGACTTGTCGCCGGAGAAGACGCCGATCATGAGCAGCGCCAGCGCACCGACCGCAAGGATCAGCTCGGGCGTCGCGATGCGCAGACTGGCAAAAAGAAGTTCAGCGGTCATATCCAACGGGTCCTGTCGTCAGTTCAGCGAGAGCGCAACATTCTGCGCTGCCTGCAATGCGGCGGTATAATTATTGATCACGAGATCCACCGATGCCGCCGTCGCATCGAAGACCGGTGCCGGGTAGACGCCGAAGAAGATCGTCAGCACCACCAGCGGATAAAGGATGACCTTTTCACGGGTGTTGAGATCGAGCATCGCCTTCAGGCTTTCCTTCTCAAGCGCACCGAAAATCACGCGGCGATAGAGCCACAGCGCGTAGGATGCCGAGAGAATGACGCCCGTTGCGGCAAAGAGAGCCACCCAGGTGTTGGCGCGGAAAACGCCAATGATGGTCAGGAATTCGCCGACGAAGCCCGAGGTGCCAGGCAGGCCGACATTGGCCATGGTGAAGACCATGAAAGCCACGGCGTATTTCGGCATGTTGTTAACCAGACCACCATAGGCCGCAATCTCGCGGGTGTGGAGGCGATCATAGACGACGCCGACGCAGAGGAAGAGTGCACTCGACACGATGCCGTGAGACAGCATCTGGAAGATCGCGCCCTGTAGACCCTGCACGTTGGCCGCGAAGATACCCATCGTTACGTAACCCATATGGGCAACCGAGGAATAGGCAATCAGCTTCTTGATGTCTTCCTGCATCATCGCCACCAGCGAAGTGTAGATGATGGCAAGCACCGACAGCGTGAAGACGAAGGGCGCGAAATGCTCGGACGCCAGCGGGAACATCGACAGCGAGAAACGGATAAAGCCGTAACCGCCGAGCTTCAGCATGACGCCCGCCAGGATGACCGAACCTGCGGTCGGCGCCTGAACGTGTGCATCCGGAAGCCAGGTATGAACCGGCCACATCGGCATCTTGACGGCAAAGGCCGCGAAGCAGGCAAGCCATAGCCAGGTCTGCATGCCAGCCGGGAAGCCGTGCTTGAGAAGCTCGGTCATATCCGTCGTGCCAGCCTGCCAGTACATCGCCATGATGGCGAGCATGGTCAGAACCGAGCCGAGAAGCGTGTAGAGGAAGAACTTGTAGGATGCGTAGACGCGATCCTTGCCGCCCCAGACGCCGATGATGATGAACATCGGGATCAGCGTCGCTTCGAAGAAGACGTAGAAGAGAACGGTGTCGAGCGCAACGAACACGCCGACCATGACGACTTCCAGAAGAAGGAAGGCGATCATGTATTCCTTCAGGCGCTTCTGGACGGAGTCCCAGCTTGCGAGAACGCAGAAGGGCATGAGGAACGTCGTCAGGATGACGAAGAGCATGGAGATGCCGTCGACGCCCAGATGATAGGCGGCGATGTTACCGAACCAGTTGTGCTTCTCGATCATCTGGAAGCCGGGGTTCGAATTGTCGAAGCCGATCCAGATGAAGAGCGAGACGATGAAGGTGAACACCGTCGTCAGAAGCGAGACATTGAGAATGTTGCGGCGCCCGAAGGGGCCGTTCTCATTCGTCAGAAGCAGGAGCACCACGCCGACGAGCGGCAGGAAGGTGACCGTGGAAAGAATGGGCCAATCGGTCATCAGAGGGCACTCCCGAGCATCATCCAGGTGACTAGTGCTGCGATGCCGATCAGCATCGCGAAGGCATAGTGATAAAGGTAGCCGGACTGCAGACGGACGACACGGTTGGTCACATCAACCACGCGCGCTGCAATACCGTTGGGGCCATAGGCGTCGATGACGGCCACGTCGCCCTTCTTCCACAGGAAGCGACCGAGCGCCTTTGCGGAACGAACGAAGAGGAAGTCGTAGAGTTCGTCGAAGTACCACTTGTTCAAGAGGAACTGGTAGAGGCCGCGATGGGTCTCTGCCAGACGCTTCGGCGTTTCCGGCGACTTGATGTAGAAATACCAGGCGGTGACGAAACCGAGAACCATAGCAATGAAGGGGCTCCACTTCACCCAGAGCGGCACGTGGTGGAACTCTTCGAGGATTTCATTGGACGGAAGCGTAAAGAGCGCACCCTTCCAGAATTCCGCATATTCATGGCCGAAGAAGTAGCCTTCGAACACGACACCGGCAAAGATCGCACCGATCGTCAGGACGAAGAGCGGGATCAGCATTACCATCGGCGATTCATGGACGTGGTGCATGACATCGGCGGAAGCACGCGGCTTGCCGAAGAAAGTCATGAACGCCAGGCGCCAAGAGTAGAAGCTGGTGAACAGCGCTGCGACCACCAGCATGGTGAAAGCAAAACCTGCGAGCGGGCTATGCGACGCAAACGACGACTCGATGATCACGTCCTTGGAGAAGAAGCCGGCAAAGCCGATCATCGTTCCGGGGATACCGACGCCTGTCAGTGCAAGATTGCCAACGGTCATCGTCCAGAAGGTGATCGGGATATGCTTGCGCAGACCACCCATGTGACGCATGTCCTGCTCACCATCCACCGCGTGGATAACGGAACCGGCGCAAAGGAACAGCAATGCCTTGAAAAATGCGTGCGTGAAGAGGTGGAAAATAGCCGCGCCGTAAGCGCCGACGCCGAGCGCCACGAACATGTAACCGAGCTGCGAGCAGGTCGAATAGGCAATGACGCGCTTGATATCGTTCTGCACCAGACCAACGGTCGCTGCAAAGAAGGCCGTGATGGCACCGATCAGCGTGACGAACATCAAAGCGTTCGGCGACAGTTCGAAGACCGGCGACATGCGCGCGACCAGGAACACGCCGGCCGTCACCATGGTTGCGGCATGGATCAGCGCCGACACAGGCGTCGGGCCTTCCATGGCGTCCGGCAGCCAGGTGTGCAGCAGGAACTGAGCCGACTTACCCATCGAGCCCATGAACAGCAGCAGGCAGACCGCCGTCAGTGCATGGGCCTTATCGAGCTGCATGCCGAAGAGGTTGATGACCGCTTCGGTAGAGGCTGCGCCGTCGGCAGGCAGGTAGGAACCAGCAGCCGCGAAGATCGTTTCGAAGTTGATCGAGCCGAACAGCACGAAGAGACCGGAAATACCGAGAATGAAGCCGAAGTCGCCGACGCGGTTGACGATGAAGGCCTTCATGGCGGCAGCCGATGCGGACGGCTTCTTGAACCAGAAGCCGATCAGCAGGTAGGACGCCAGACCCACGCCTTCCCAGCCGAAGAACATCTGCAGCAGGTTGTCGGAGGTCACCAGCATCAGCATGGCGAAGGTGAAAAGCGAGAGATAGGCGAAGAAGCGCGGACGATGCGGATCGTGATGCATGTACCCGATGGAGTACAGATGCACGAGACAGGACACCGTGTTGACCACGACGAACATGACCGCGGTCAGCGTGTCGATGCGGAACGCCCACTCGACGTCGATGCCGCCGGACTGGATCCAGCGCAGCACCGGCACCTTGATGACCTCACCAGCCTCATGGGTCAGAAGCGCGACGTCGAAGAACACGATCCATGACAGGATCGCCACCACGACCATAAGGCCGGTGGTGACATATTCCGAGGCCTTGGCGCCGATGGACCGGCCAAAGAGACCAGCGATCAGGAAGCCGATCAGCGGAAGAAAGACGATAGCCTTGTAGATCATAGCCTTATCAGCCCTTCATCATATTGACGTCTTCCACGGCGATCGATCCGCGGTTGCGGTAGAAGACTACGAGTATTGCAAGACCGATGGCCGCTTCTGCAGCAGCAACAGTCAGAATGAACAGGGCGAAGACCTGACCAACCATGTCGTTGAGCACCCATGAGAAGGCGACGAGGTTGAGGTTCACCGCCAGAAGGATGAGTTCGATCGACATGAGGATGACGATGACATTCTTCCGGTTGAGGAAGATACCGAAGATGCCGATCGTGAAGAGGATCGCGCTGACCGTCAGGTAATGGGAAAGACCGATTTCCATATTCTATGTTCCTTGGATCCGTTCGCGCCTCAGAGGCCCTGACCCGGCTTGACCTTGACCGTCGTAACGGCGGTCTTCGGATCGCGGGCGACCTGCGTTGAAATGTCCTGACGCTTGATGTCCGTGCGGTGACGCAGCGTCAGCACGATGGCGCCGATCATTGCCACAAGCAGCACGAGACCTGCCAGCTGGAAGAAGTAGACGTAGTTCGTATAGAGGACGTCGCCCAAAGCGGCAGTGTTGGCGCGTTCGACCGGGTTCGGGATCGGCATAGTAATCGACTTCGCCGCCTCTGGGTTCAGCACGCTACCGCCAATGACGACGATCAGTTCCGCGGCCAGGATAACCCCGATCAAGGCACCGATCGGCGCATATTGCAGCACACCGGAACGCAACTCGGCAAAATCCACATCCAGCATCATGACGACGAAGAGGAACAACACCGCCACAGCGCCGACATAAACGACCAGCAGGATCATGCCGAGGAACTCGGCGCCCGTCAGCAGGAAGAGCGCGGCCGCGTTGAAGAAGGTCAGGATCAGGAACAGAACCGAGTGAACCGGGTTCTTGGATGCAATGACCAGAAACGCAGACGCCACGGCGACGAAAGCGAAGATGTAGAAGAATACAGCGTGCAGACCCATGTTGGTGCCTTTTTGTCCTCACCGGACAAAAGCGGCCTTCAGACCGCCCTGCCCGTTTCGTTCCCGCCAGCGATCGCCGACAGGCATTTCATCTTTTTTGATCCCCGGAGAGAAGCTCCGAAGACATGGAGTGAGCCTTAACGATAAGGCGCATCCAGAGCGAGGTTACGCGCGATTTCACGCTCCCAGCGATCGCCATTGTCGAGAAGCTTCTGCTTGTCGAAATAGAGTTCTTCGCGGGTTTCCGTCGCAAACTCGAAATTCGGGCCTTCGACGATCGCGTCCACCGGGCAGGCTTCCTGGCAGAAGCCGCAATAGATGCACTTCACCATGTCGATGTCGTAACGAACCGTGCGGCGCGTGCCATCATTGCGGCGCGGGCCGGCTTCGATGGTGATCGCCTGAGCGGGACAGATCGCCTCGCACAGCTTGCAGGCGATGCAGCGCTCTTCGCCGTTCGGATAGCGACGCAGAGCGTGCTCACCACGGAAGCGTGGGCTGACCGGGCCTTTTTCGAAAGGATAGTTTACCGTTGCCTTCTGTTTGAAGAAGTGGCGCATGGTCAAAAAGATCGCGCCGACGAATTCCTTGAGGAACAGCGAATTGACGGCTTGGGAAAGACTGGCCATCTCAACCTCCAAATCTGCAAGCGCGGAGTTCGGACATCATCATGCCCCTGCCGTCAGCTTGAGTACGAATGCAACAATCACGACCATGGCAAGCGACAGCGGAAGGAAGACCTTCCAGCCGAGACGCATCAGCTGGTCGTAGCGGTAACGCGGGACGAATGCCTTCACCAGGCCGAACATGAAGAACACCATGACGCCCTTCAGCACGAACCAGACAATGCCCGGAACCCAGTTCAGGAACCACACATCGACGATCGGCAGCCAGCCGCCAAGGAACAGGATGGTCGTCAGGCAGCACATCAGAACGATGGCGGCATATTCGCCCAGCATGAACATCATGTACGGGGTGGAGCCATACTCCACCATGTGACCGGCCACAAGTTCCGATTCCGCTTCCGGCAGATCGAAAGGCGGACGGTTGGTCTCAGCCAGCGACGAAATGAAGAAAACGATGAACATCGGGAAGAGCGGCAGCCAGTGCCAGTCGAGGAACGATGCCGGCAGACCGAGCGATGTACCGATACCCGAATGCTGGGCATTGACGATATCCGTCAGGTTCAACGAGCCAACGCACAGCAGAACGGTCACGATGACGAGACCGATCGAGACCTCGTAGGACACCATCTGCGCGGCGGAACGCAGCGCGCCGAGGAACGGGTACTTCGAGTTGGACGCCCAGCCACCCATGATGATGCCGTACACTTCGAGCGACGAAATCGCAAAGATGTAGAGAATGCCGACATTGATGTTGGCAATCACCCAACCCTGGTTGAACGGGATGACGGCGTACGTGGCTAGAGCGAGCGTCACTGCGACGAGTGGCGCAAGCAGGAAGACTGCCTTGTTGGCACCGGACGGAATGACCGGCTCCTTGAGGATGAACTTCAACAAGTCGGCAAAGGACTGGAAGAGACCGAAGGGACCAACGACGTTCGGGCCACGGCGCAGCTGAACGGCAGCCCAGATCTTGCGGTCCGCCAGAAGCAGGAACGCAATCGCGACCAGAAGTATAACGAGAAGCAGCAGAGACTGGCCGACAATAATCAGCGCTGGCCAGACATAGCTCCAGAAAAACGAGTCCATAATCCCCTACCCTTACTCTGCCGCAGCCTTGAAATTGTTGCGGGCCAATGCGGAGCATTCGGCCATCACGGCGGACGCTCTCGCAATCGGGTTCGTCAAATAGAAATCCTTAACCGGCGTTGCAAAACCCGCCTTGTTAAGAGCGCCGGTCTTGCCAGAGAGCGCCGTGAGGTCGTGGACGTTGCCCGCAGCAATCTCATCGGTATCGGCAAAATGCGGATGTGCAATGTAAAGCTGTGCGCGCAGGCCAGACAGGCTGTCGAATGGCAGCTTCTTGCCGAGAACATCGGACAGCGCACGCAGGATCGCCCAGTCTTCGCGCGCTTCGCCGGGAGCAAAGCCCGCGCGGTTACCGAGCTGGACGCGACCCTCGGTGTTGACCCAGATACCGGACTTTTCGGTATAGGCAGCACCCGGCAGGATCACGTCGGCATTCATCGCGCCATTGTCGCCATGCGAACCGATATAGACGGTGAGCTTTGCAGTCTTGTCCGAAAGATCGATCTCATCGGCGCCAAGCAGGAAGAGCACGTCGGAAGAGGCAACGATAGAAGCAGCGTTCGCGGACTTGTCCGCCGGAACGAAGCCAAGATCGAGACCACCGACGCGCGATGCTGCCGTGTGCAGAACGGAGAAGCCGTTCCAGGCTTCGGAGACAGCGCCGATGTTGCCAGCAAGCTTTGCCGCATCAGCCAGAATTGCTGCACCATCTTCGCGCGTCAAAGCGCCTTGGCCGACGATGATCATCGGGTTCTTGGCCAGCTTCAGCTTCTCGAGGAAGCTTCCCGAGCCATTGACCAGATCGGTCAGCGTATCAGTACCAGCACCAAGATATTCGTAGTCGTAACGCAGTTCGCCCGCTTCGCCGATCACGCCGATCGGGAAGCCGCCACGGCGCCAGCGCTTGCGGATGCGAGCGTTGAGGACGGCCGCTTCGAAGCGCGGGTTGGAGCCAATGATCAGCAGCGCATCGGCCTTTTCGATGCCCTGGATGGTCGTATTGAAGATGTAGCTTGCACGACCGAGCGACGGATCGAGTGCTGCACCGTCCTGACGGCAATCGACATTGGTCGAGCCAAGCGACGCAAGAAGCGACTTCAGCGCAAACATTTCCTCGACGGAGGCAAGATCGCCGGCAATGGCACCGATCTTTTCGCCAGACGTCGTCGAAACGGCAGCCTTGATGGCACCGAAGGCTTCGCCCCAGGTGGCAGGCTGCAAACGTCCATCCTTGCGGACATAAGGACGATCGAGACGCTGCGTCTTCAAGCCGTCCCAGATGAAGCGGCTCTTGTCGGAAATCCACTCTTCATTGATCGATTCGTTGACGCGCGGCATGATACGCATGACTTCACGACCGCGGGTATCCACACGGATTGCAGAGCCGAGCGCATCCATCACATCGATGGTTTCGGTCTTGCCAAGCTCCCATGGACGCGCCGTGAAGGCGAAGGGCTTGGAGGTCAAGGCGCCGACCGGGCAGAGGTCAACGACGTTGCCCTGCAGCTCGGAGGTCATGGCCTGCTCAAGATAGGTGGTGATCTCGGCATCCTCGCCGCGACCGATCAGGCCGAGTTCGGAAATGCCGGCAACTTCCGTGGTGAAACGAACGCAGCGCGTGCAGTGAATGCAGCGGTTCATCACCGTCTTGACGAGCGGGCCGATATATTTGTCTTCGACCGCACGCTTGTTTTCAGAGTAGCGCGAACCGGCGATACCAAAGGCCATGGCCTGGTCCTGCAGGTCGCACTCACCGCCCTGGTCGCAGATCGGGCAATCCAGCGGGTGGTTGATGAGCAGGAATTCCATCACGCCTTCGCGGGCCTTCTTGACCATCGGCGTGTTGGTGAACACTTCCGGCAGTTCGCCATTCGGGCCGCCGCGAATATCGCGCACACCCATGGCGCAGGAGGCTGCGGGCTTGGGCGGTCCGCCCTTCACCTCGATCAGACACATGCGGCAGTTACCGGCTACCGACAAACGCTCATGAAAACAAAAGCGCGGAACTTCGGCACCAGCCTCCTCACACGCCTGAAGCAGCGTGAAATGATCCGGAACCTCGATCTCTTTACCGTCAACCTTGAGCTTTGTCATGGTTCTACTTACGTCCTGTTGCCTGTCCGTCCCGCCAAAACCGCGGTCCACGACAAATCCCGATCGCATCCTGCCGCATCATTAAGATTCGACCGGATGCTTAAATGATTTTCGGGATCGGTGAAACCCGGTCCCTGGCCTTGTCAGCCGCCGTACACGTTACTCGGCAGCTTCCATTACAGCGCCATCATCCATGGCTCTGTAGGTATATTGGTCGATGCGCTTTTCGATTTCCGGACGGAAATTGCGGATCAGCGCCTGAACCGGCCACGCGGCCGCATCGCCGAGCGCGCAGATGGTGTGGCCTTCGATCTGCTTCGTCACTTCGAACAGCATGTCGATTTCGCGCTTCTGTGCGTTGCCCTTGACCATGCGCTCGAGAACACGCCACATCCAGCCCGTGCCTTCACGGCAAGGGGTGCACTGGCCGCAGCTCTCATGCTTGAAGAAGGCCGCGATACGGGCAATCGCCTTGATGACGTCGGTCGATTTGTCCATAACGATCATGCCGCCGGTACCGAAGGACGACTTCACTTCGCGCATGCCGTCGAAGTCCATGATGGCATCCTTCATGTCCTCACCGCGAACGATAGGGCAGGATGCACCGCCTGGAATGACGCCGAGAAGATTGTCCCAGCCGCCGCGAATACCGCCACAGTGACGCTCGATCAGTTCCTTGAAGGACACACCCAGCGCATCCTCGAAGGTGCATGGGCGCTCGACATGGCCGGAGACCATGAACAGTTTGGTGCCGACATTGTTCGGACGGCCAATCGACGAGAACCAAGACGCACCGCGGCGCAGGATCGTTGGCGCAACGGCAATCGATTCGACGTTGTTGACCGTGGTCGGGCAGCCATAGAGACCCATATTTGCCGGGAATGGCGGCTTCAGGCGCGGCTGGCCCTTCTTGCCTTCCAGGCTTTCGAGCAGTGCGGTTTCCTCGCCGCAGATATAGGCACCTGCGCCGTGGTGAACGTAGATATCGAAATCCCAGCCGTTCTTGTTGTTTACGCCAAGCAAGCCGGCGTCATAGCACTCGTCGATGGCTGCCTGAAGCGCTTCGCGTTCACGCATATATTCGCCGCGCACATAGATATAGGCCGTGTGAGCGCCCATGGCGAAACCGGCAATCACGCAGCCTTCGATCAGCGTATGCGGATCGTGGCGCAGGATTTCGCGGTCCTTACAGGTACCGGGCTCGGACTCGTCAGCATTGACGACGAGGTAGTGCGGGCGGCCATCGCTTTCCTTCGGCATGAAGGACCACTTCAAGCCGGTCGGGAAGCCTGCACCACCACGACCACGAAGGCCAGAAGCCTTCATCTCGTTGATGATCCAGTCACGGCCCTTTTCGATGATCTGCTTTGTGCCATCCCAATGGCCACGCGCCATGTTGCCCTTAAGCGACTTGTCCTTAAGGCCGTAGAGATTGGTGAAGATACGATCTTGATCTTTCAGCATGGTTCAACCTCTCACTGCGACTTCTTGGCATCGCTGTTGGTGTCGGCAGCCTTGGCATTTTCCGCTGCAGCCTTAGGCTCCGTCGCAGGTGTCTTCAGCTTCGGATCTGTTTCCGGTGCATCCGTCTTCGGCTTTGCGGCGTTGGAAGGCGGCGTTTGCGCAGCGTCTGGAGCGGGCTCGTCCTTCTTGTCGAGATTGGAGCGATCCGGCTTGGTCTCTTCCGTCAGCGTCGTCAGCGGACCAACAGGTGCCGACAGATGACGGTCGATCTGCGGACCGGGCTTGACGGTATCTCCCTTGCCTGCTTCGAAAGCATCGATGATCTCTTCCAGGCGATGAGGTGTCAGATCCTCGTAAGCGTCCTTGAAGATCATGACCATCGGCGCGTTGACGCAGGCGCCCTGACATTCCACTTCTTCCCAGGAGAGCGTGCCGCTTTCATTGGTGTGCAGCGGATCGTGATGGATCTTGTGGCGGCAGACATCCATCAGCGCTTCAGAGCCACGCAGCATGCAAGGCGTCGTGCCACAGACCTGGATATGAGCCTTGGTGCCCACCGGCTTGATCTGGAACTGCGTATAGAATGTCGCCACTTCGAGAACGCGGATATAGGCCATATCCAGCATCTCGGCGACCTTCTCGATGGCGGCACGGGTGACCCAGCCGTCCTGCTCCTGGGCGCGCATCAGCAGCGGAATGACCGCAGACTGCTGGCGTCCTTCCGGATATTTCTTGATCGTCTTTTCCGCCCACGTCGTGTTCTCCGCATTGAATGCGAAGCTTGCGGGCTGGACCTGATCTTCGGCTAGTCGACGAACGGACATACTTCCTCACGCCTCATCAATTTAACGACTCACACCGCGATCTCGCCACCGTGACGAACTCGCAAGCATAAGCCGCTTTGTCTTTTTGCATAAACACAATGAATTTGCTGCCGTTGGGAAGCGAGGACTTGATCTCGTATCCCAGATCCAGCAGCTGCTTGATGGTGGAACTGCCGCCGCTTGCGCCTGACGAAACCTCGTTCGTCGCCGTTTGGGCGAAGAGCGGTCCCGTGGCTGCAAGCAAAGCCGATATGGCGAGCGGCAGACGCATCATCAGCGATCGACCTCCCCGAACACGATGTCGAGGGAGCCGAGAACAGCGGTCACGTCAGCGAGCTGATGGCCCTTGCAGAGGAAGTCCATCGCCTGCAAGTGGGCATAGCCAGGAGCACGGATCTTGCAACGATACGGCTTGTTGGTGCCATCGGCCACAACATAGACGCCGAATTCGCCCTTCGGTGCTTCGACGGCCGCATACACTTCACCAGCCGGAACGTGATAGCCTTCGGTATAGAGCTTGAAGTGATGGATCAACGCTTCCATCGAGCGCTTCATCTCACCACGCTTCGGCGGCACGACCTTGCCGTCGAGCGACGAGACCGCACCGATGCGATGCTTGCCCGAGAGAAGCTCGACGCACTGCTTCATGATCTTCACCGATTCGCGCATTTCCTGCATGCGGATCAGGTAACGGTCGTAGCAGTCGCCATTCTTGCCGACCGGAATATCGAAGTCGAGATCGGAATAGCACTCATAGGGCTGCGCACGGCGCAGGTCCCAGGCAGCGCCCGAACCACGAACCATGACGCCGGTAAAGCCCCAGGCAAACGCATCTTCGAGCGACACGACGCCGATATCGACGTTACGCTGTTTGTAGATACGGTTGTCGGTGAGCAGGCCCTCGATGTTGTCGAGAACCGTGATGAACGGATCGCACCACTTGCCGATATCATCGACCAGTTCCTGCGGAATGTCCTGATGGACGCCGCCTGGACGGAAATAGGCAGCGTGCATGCGTGCACCCGAAGCACGCTCATAGAACACCATCAGCTTTTCGCGCTCTTCGAAGCCCCAGACCGGCGGAGTCATGGCACCAACGTCCATGGCCTGGGTCGTGACGTTCATGATGTGCGAGAGGATGCGGCCGATTTCGGAATAGAGAACGCGGATCAACTGACCGCGCATCGGGATTTCAAGCCCGAGCAGCCGTTCGACGGCAAGCGCAAAGGCGTGCTCCTGGTTCATCGGCGCGACGTAGTCGAGACGGTCGAAGTAAGGGACAGCCTGAAGATAGGTCTTGGCTTCGATCAGCTTTTCCGTGCCGCGATGCAGCAGGCCGATATGCGGATCGACGCGCTCAACGATTTCGCCGTCGAGTTCCAGAACGAGACGCAGCACGCCGTGCGCGGACGGATGTTCCGGACCGAAGTTGATCGTAAAATTGCGAACATTATGTTCAGTCATCAGTGTTGCTCCGCCGACGTGATCATGGCGATGAATTCGGGGCCGGTCATTTTCTTGGTGGCCTCGGCGAACGAATAGCTTGTCGGCTTTTCGTCAATGAAGATCTCGGATGCCAGCGTGAAGCTGGACGGATCGTTGAAGAGCTGGGCGGAAACGGCAAAATGCGCGCCATCCTTGGAGCGCCACATCACCGTGCTGCCGCATGTCTTGCAGAAGCAGCGCTCGCCCCACTCGGACGACGAATAGACGCCGAGCGCCTCGGCATTCTCTACAGAGACGGACTTGCATTCAACAGCGAGGAAAACACCGCCGGACCAGCGACGGCACATGGAGCAATGGCATGCACCCATTTCCCGGGCGCCGATCGTCGCTTGCATGCGAACGGCGCCGCAAAGACACTGTCCCTGCTCTGTGGAAACTGCTTGGCTCATTGCTTGGCCTTTTCATCACCCGGAAGAACGTAATCCGTTCCTTCCCAAGGCGAGAGGAAATCGAAGCTGCGGAATTCCTGCTTCAACTCCACGGGCTCGTAAAGAACGCGCTTTTGGACGTCATCGTAGCGCACTTCGACGAAACCGGTGAGCGGAAAATCCTTGCGAAGCGGATGACCTTCGAAGCCATAATCCGTCAGGATCCGGCGAAGATCGGAATGGCCTTCAAACGGAATGCCATACATGTCCCAGGCTTCGCGCTCGAACCACTCAGCGCCGTAGAAAACGGACGTCGCAGACGGTACGCCTTCGTCCTCGGCCACTTGAAGCTTGATGCGAACGCGCAGGTTCTGGCGCGGAGACAGCAGATGATAGACGACATCGAAGCGCTTTTCGCGCTGCGGCCAGTCAACGCCACAGATATCGATGATGTTGACGAACCCGCACTGCACATCGTCACGCAGGAAAGTCAGAAGCGCGATGATGTTTGCCGGCGTCGTGTTCAGCGTCAACTCGCCGTAAGCGATGGCATGCGACTCGATAAGAGAGCCGCGCGCTTCCTGCACATAGGCCGCGAAATCGTTAAGAGCTTCGCTCATTCTTCAGTCCTCTGCCCTTAACGCTCGATCGTGCCTGTGCGGCGGATTTTCTTCTGCAGCAGAAGCACGCCGTAAAGCAGCGCTTCTGCCGTGGGGGGACAGCCCGGCACGTAAATATCGACTGGCACGACACGGTCGCAACCGCGAACGACGGCGTAGGAATAGTGATAGTAGCCGCCGCCATTGGCGCAGGAGCCCATGGAGATGACGTAGCGCGGCTCCGGCATCTGGTCATAGACCTTGCGCAGTGCGGGCGCCATCTTGTTGGTGAGCGTGCCGGCAACGATCATGACGTCCGACTGGCGCGGTGAGGCGCGCGGGGCAACGCCGAAGCGCTCCATGTCGTAACGCGGACCGGAGGCCTGCATCAGACCTTCGACGGCGCAACAGGCCAGACCGAACTGCATCCACATCAGCGAGCCGGTGCGCGCCCATGTGATGAGCTCGTCGGTCGAAGTGACGAGAAAGCCCTTGTCGGCCAATTCGTCATTGATTTCGCTGAAGTAAGCGTCATCGCTACCGACCGGCTTGCCGGTCGATGGATCGATAATGCCCTTGGGCTTTTGCGCGACAAGCGTCGAGTCGTTTTGAACTACGCCCATTCCAGCGCTCCCTTCTTCCATTCATAGATGAAGCCGATGGTCAGAACGGCCAGAAACACCATCATGGACCAGAAACCGAACCAGCCGATTTCACCGAAGGAGACTGCCCAGGGGAACAGGAAGGCGACTTCCAGGTCGAAGATGATGAAAAGGATCGAAACGAGATAGAATCGAATGTCGAACTTCATGCGCGCGTCGTCAAACGCGTTGAAGCCGCATTCGAATGCGGAAAGCTTCTCAGGATCGGGATTCTTGTAAGCGACCGCGAAAGGCGCGATCAACAGCGCCAGGCCGATGACGAGTGCGATACCGATGAAGATTGCGATCGGAATATAGGAACTGAGGAGTTCAGTCATTGTCTCTTCCTTGCCCGACCGAGCGTCGGGCACCCATTTGGAACTGACGTTCCGCAGGGCCGAATTGTGTTGCAACGCCGCAGTGGTTAGCGCAGCCGCGCCATCTCTGCAAGGGTTTAAGCACCTTTTCGCGCCAATCCCGCCACGGATTAGACACGGTAATGTCAAACAGCCGATGCCCTGGCCATTCGACATATAGCTAAATACTTAAGAAACATCGACAAAAATCGTTTAAACCGCTCTTTTAAATCGTCACATATTTTTGTGCCATGCGGTAACGTTTTATGACACCAGGGAAGAGCGAAAACTGGACTTTCCGGCGGAACAATTTGCCAGGTTGAGTGAGGCGGAATGGGCTAAATCTCGCGGTGCAAACCGCGCCCTGCTGATTGCAGATATAGCAATGGAGGTAGAAAAAAAGTGGCGCGAGTGACGGGGCTCGAACCCGCGACCTCCGGCGTGACAGGCCGGCACTCTAACCGACTGAGCTACACCCGCGCATGACGAACGCTTGGCGTTCGTTGAGTTCCGAGGGACAGGATGGCGCGAGTGACGGGGCTCGAACCCGCGACCTCCGGCGTGACAGGCCGGCACTCTAACCGACTGAGCTACACCCGCATCTCCTGACAGGAGGCTTCCACCTCGCTGCACGAACCGCCTCGGCTGTTCGTTGAGCGGCTAACTAAGGCGTTCGTGTGGGGGTGTCAAGCAGCTTTCACGACAAAAGGATAAGCTTGTGCATTTTGCCATGGGACCAGCTTCCAAAAGCCCAGCTTTCCGGGCCATCGACGAAGCAACCGCAATTGTGCAACTCAAACATCTTATCCACAGACCGCGCTATTACTCTTGGAGACCATTCTCGAGTCGCCTCCTTTGACGCGAATCCATGACGAGGGCTCCTCCCCTTTTCTCCTCCAAACATTGTGCCGTTTCGGACCTTAGCGCGTCCCGATTGTCTTGGGCCTGACTCGTCATCGCGCGGAAAAGAAAGATAGGTCCATCCGAGGATAGAGTGGTGGCTCCGCTATCGCAGGCTTCGTAGGTCACTGGCGTCGGGCGGTTGGGTTTATCAGAAACAGCTGGTTGGTCCCTGGACGGTAAACAGCTGATATAGCGTAGGAAATTTGCGTGGCCGCCAAATCACTCGCCTTTCGCACCGCGACAAAAAAACGGAAAAAACAAAAAAACTTCACAAAGGCTCTTGCGGTTTCCATCCGATCCGAATAGATCACGGCCACCGACGCGGCGGACACGATCTGCAAGACGCGAAGGGCGATTAGCTCAGTTGGTAGAGCGCCTCGTTTACACCGAGGATGTCGGGAGTTCGAGTCTCTCATCGCCCACCATTTTCTTCCCAGATGTCACGACTTAAACTTAAATGGCTGTCTCTTCGACAGCCCTGATCTCGCACTACCTTTGTCGAGCTCTGCTGGTGCTGGTGTGTGTCGCTCGCTGATGATCCGAGCAACCGGCGATGCTTGAGCCAGCTCAGTTTGACTCCGCGTTTGTTGCTCCACGCCCTGTCCCAGAATCGGACAGTCCACTCATCGAGCGATTCAAGAATTATAAAGAGGTTTCGCACCATAAGTATCTCGTCGTCCTCATGATGAAGACGCGAGTAATGGGATGAACCATGTCAGTACACACGCTCGCCACCCTGGCGCTTATTGCCTTGCCGATTTATTTCTTTTTCCGATGGGTTCAGTACGATTCGGAGAATCAGGACAAGCAGCGATGAGCTTATGAAACTCACCTCACTTTAAAAAACGACGCCCTTTCCGACAGACGTTTTCGCACTGATCGAAGGTCATTCGCATGTGCCTTGTGGACGGCTTGCTGCCGCTCATGTCCTATGCGTGCTCTCCCCTCGGCGAATCCCATCGGAGAAGAGCACCTTCGACGCCTGACGAGCGGTTGGCGCGACATGCGTCCTATGGGGCGCACAGAGGACGCGTCTCAGTCTTTGACTTTATGCATCGTGCTTTTCCGAACATCGATTTCGATGTTCGGGTCGATGCCTTAGGCGTTTGGCCATGGCAGCGGGCGTAGCGCGCCCGGTGTGGTTGCATTTTCCGTCACGAGATGGGCACCGCTTCCTTGCCGGCTTCACGCAGCATGAGGAAGAGTGACGCGAGGAGGATAAGAGTGGCACCGAGCCAGAGATAGCCGCTCGGCGCGTAGCCAAACACCAGCCAGCCTGCGAAAACGTTCAACGGTAGCTTCAGATCGTCGAAGGGCTGCACGTAGGCCGCATCAGCGGCGTTGTAAGCGAGCGTCAGGAGATATTGCCCAAGCGCCGTCAGCAGCCCTGCCGCAAGCAGCAGCCAGAGCGCAAGACCTTCCGGAACAGCAAAGCCAGAGGCTGCGGCAAGGCCCGCATTGATTGGCGTCAGCAGGACAAGGAGCCAGACCGTGACCGTCTCGGGCGGTTCGTGATGCGTGAGGTTTTTCATGATCAATGACGATCCACCCCACAGCAATGCGGAAAGCACAGGCAGCAGCGCGGCCATGGTAAAGCTGTCCGACCATGGCTGCAGGATGATCATCGCGCCGATGAAGCCCGTGAGTGTTGCAAGCCATCTGTCGCGGCCGACGGTTTCACCCAGGAAGAGCCGAGCGCCGATGATGATGAAGAAGGGCGAGGTCATGACAAGCGCAATGGCCTGCCAGATCGGCACTGTCACCAGTCCCGTCACCCAGGCCTGAACACCGAAAGCAGCAAGCAGGACACGGAAGATGTGGCGGAAGGGATAGTCGGTCTTCATCGCGCGCAGGCCTAGCCGAACCAGCAAGGGCAGCGAAAGGATGAGCGCGAAACCATATTGCCAGAAAGCTGTGGACGCCGGCGGAAAGCCGAGCGTCATGGCAAGCTCCTGGGTGACGACGTTAAGTGCGGCAAAGGCGATACCCGCCAGAACCATAAAACCGGCGCCGAGAACGGCCCGGGAGCGGAAGAGCGAAACGGAGCTCTGATTCATGTCATGTTTCCTTTTCCAAAGGACCAACACAAATCAGGACAGATGAGGACGACGGAAACCGCATCGGCAAGGACACGATGAAACGCGCACTGCGTCCCCCTGCTTTCGCAGATGAAAGCGCAGCCTGACCTCATTCTCTTTCATCCGGACTATACCGTCGGCTCCGGAGTTGCACCGGATCTGCTGACCCTGCCCTCTTTCGAGAACAGGCGCTCGCGGGCTTGGAGGTTTCCCTCTTACCGCCGGTGGGGAATTACACCCCGCCCTGAGAACGAATGCCGGAAGGACCGGCGGAATAGAAATATGGTACGCCAAGCCACAACGCAAGATGGTCAAAAAGAAAGCCCGGCGCGGAGGCCGGGCTTGCAGGATATCGAATTGTCATTGACTTCATGCGAGATGAGGTCGGGACGGATCAGCTGTTGACCGCGTCCTTCAGGCCCTTGCCTGCAGAGAACTTCGGGACGTTGCGAGCAGGAATATCGACCTCTTCGCGGGTCGCCGGGTTGCGGCCCTTGGTTGCCTTGCGGTGGCTGACGCTGAAGCTACCGAAGCCAGCGAGACGGATGTCGCCACCAGCCTTCAGTTCGTTCTGTACAGTTTCAAATACGGCGTCAACGGCAGAAGCGGCATCAGCCTTGGACAGGCCAGCCTTCTCGGCAACTGCGGAAACGAGCTCGTTCTTGTTCATGTTTCCATCCCTTTCAGTGGTATGAAACGACTCAAAATCAGGTCCGCGCAGAATAGAGTTCTATTCGCGCACCGCCACCCAAAAGCGACGGAATCGCCTGAAAAACAAGAGGTCTCGTGGTTTTTTCACAAAAAAGGCCGGCATTTCCGCCGGCCTTCCAGAAGTTCTGTGCTAATTTAGCATCATAGATCGCTCAAAATCTTAATGTGCGATCGTCTGGCCGCCGTCATCAACACCTTCAACAGTCGCAATCACCGGCGTTTCGATGCTGCCGTCCCACTCGATCGGCTCGGGTTTACGGGTCAGAGCATGCTCCAGAACCTCACCCATGCGGGACACTGGAATGATCTCCATGCCGTTCTTCACATTGTCCGGAATGTCCGCCAGATCCTTGGCGTTTTCTTCCGGTATCAGCACCTTCTTGATGCCGCCGCGAAGCGCTGCAAGCAGCTTTTCCTTCAGTCCACCGATCGGCAGGACACGACCGCGAAGCGTGATTTCGCCCGTCATCGCCACATCCTTCGAAACAGGAATACCTGTCATGATGGAGACGATGGCCGTCGCCATGGCGACACCTGCAGACGGACCGTCCTTCGGTGTTGCGCCTTCCGGCACGTGCACGTGGATGTCGCTCTTGTCGAAGCGTGGAGGCTCGATGCCGAAATCGACCGCGCGCGAACGGACATAGGACGCCGCCGCCGAGATGGATTCCTTCATCACTTCCTTCAGGTTACCGGTCACGGTCATACGACCCTTGCCCGGCATCATCACGCCTTCAATAGTGAGCAATTCGCCACCCACTTCGGTCCAGGCCAGACCCGTGACGACGCCGACCTGATCCTCACGCTCGGCCTCGCCGTGACGGAAGCGCGGCACACCTAGATAGTCGTTGATGTTTTCAGCCGTGACTTCGACTGACTTGGTCTTGCCCTTGATGATCTCGGTGACGGCCTTGCGGGCGAGCTTCATCAGCTCACGTTCGAAGTTACGAACACCGGCTTCACGGGTGTACTGCTGGATGATGGCCATCAAGGCGCCATCCGTCACGGAGAACTCCTCCGGACGCAGGGCATGTTCCTTGATTGCCTTGGGCAGCAGGTGCCGCTTGGCGATCTCGCGCTTTTCGTCTTCGGTGTAACCGGCAATACGGATCACTTCCATACGGTCCATCAGCGGACCAGGAATGTTGAGCGTGTTGGCGGTCGTCACGAACATGACGTCGGACAGATCGTATTCCACTTCCAGGTAGTGATCCATGAAGGTGGAGTTCTGTTCCGGATCCAGCACCTCGAGCAGAGCCGACGATGGGTCGCCACGGAAATCCATGCCCATCTTGTCGATTTCATCGAGCAGGAAGAGCGGGTTCGCCTTCTTGGCCTTCTTCATCGACTGGACGATCTTGCCCGGCATGGAGCCGATATAGGTCCGGCGGTGACCGCGGATTTCCGCTTCGTCGCGAACGCCACCAAGCGCCATGCGAACATATTCGCGACCAGTTGCCTTGGCGATGGACTTTGCAAGCGAGGTCTTACCGACGCCTGGAGGGCCGACGAGGCATAGGATCGGTCCACGGATCTTCGTCGCACGGGCCTGTACGGCCAGATACTCGACGATACGTTCCTTGACCTTGTCGAGGCCAAAGTGGTCGAGATCCAGAACCTGCTCGGCAGCGTTCAGATCAACCTTGACCTTGGACTTCTTGCCCCATGGCAGACCAAGCAGCCAGTCCAGATAGTTGCGCACGACGGTGGCTTCCGCCGACATCGGGCTCATCTGGCGAAGCTTCTTCATCTCCGCTTCGGCCTTTTCCTTGGCTTCCTTGGAGAGCTTGGTCTTGGCGACGCGTTCTTCCAGTTCGGCCATCTCGTCACGGCCATCTTCGCCGTCGCCGAGTTCCTTCTGGATCGCCTTCATCTGCTCGTTCAGATAATATTCGCGCTGGGTCTTCTCCATCTGGCGCTTGACGCGCGAGCGGATGCGCTTCTCAACCTGCAGAACGGAAATTTCGCCTTCCATGAAGCCGAGAGCCTTTTCCAGGCGCTGCTTCACGCTCACCGTTTCCAGCATTTCCTGCTTTTCGGTGATCTTGATGGAGAGATGCGAGGCAACGGTATCGGCGAGCTTGGAATAGTCGTCGATTTGCCCAGCCGCACCAACGACTTCCGGCGAAATCTTCTTGTTGAGCTTTACGTAGCTTTCGAACTCGGACACGACGGAACGAGACAAGGCCTCGATCTCAACGGCATCTTCCTCCGGCTCGTGCAGGATCGTTGCGGTCGCTTCGTAGAAGTCTTCGCGGCCGGTGTATTCTTCGATCTGCGCGCGGCCCTTGCCTTCGACAAGAACCTTGACGGTGCCGTCGGGCAGCTTCAGCAACTGAAGAACGTTGGCAACCGTGCCCACTTTGTGAATCGCAGACGGATCCGGATCGTCATCGCTCGCGTTGATCTGCGTGACAAGCATGATCTGCCTGTCGGAGCCCATGACCTCTTCCAGTGCGCGAATGGACTTTTCGCGTCCGACAAACAATGGAACGATCATATGTGGGAAAACGACAATGTCGCGCAGAGGAAGTACGGGATAGGTACCGCCAGATGCAGCAGACGTGATGTTCGTCATATCATTTCCTTTCCATGGTCCCTATTCGGGACGCTTGCCGGACGTCTTGGGAAGTTTCCGGCATATTCTTATTCGTGACTGAAAGTGGAGTTTCGCACTGTCATTTTCAAGTCACGGAAACCAGCAACCCGCCGTCTATCGTGGGGCCGCATACCTTTGAAAAAACGATGGGCGTGAATACGCTTTTTACTCTCCACCCCCGCCGGGCCCCGCGAAGGTGGATTCGATGAGCGACCTTCACCAAAAGGTCACGCCATCACACAAATCACTGGTAAGACTCTATCAGCAAAGCATAATCCGCTCCAACTCAAAATCGGACACGGGCACGGTTATTCGCTACTTCGAGGCTCAAAACAGAAAAAAGGCCCGCCAATGGCGAGCCTTTTCCATTTGATTGCGATCAGCCCTGGTAATCAGGCCGACACATTCGCCTTTTCGTCCTGACGATCGGCGTAGATGTAGAGCGGGCGAGCGAGGCCGCTGACGACCTCGTCCGAAATCACCACTTCACGGACGCCTTCCAGCGTCGGCAGGTCGAACATCGTGTCGAGCAGGATCTTTTCCATGATCGAGCGCAGACCGCGGGCACCTGTCTTACGGGTGATGGCCCGGCGGGCGATTTCACGAAGCGCGTCCTCGTGGAATGTCAGCTCAACATCTTCCATTTCGAACAGGCGCTGGTACTGCTTGACCAGAGCGTTCTTCGGCTCGGACAGGATCTGGATCAGCGCATCCTCGTCGAGATCCTCGAGCGTTGCCAGAACCGGCAGACGACCGATGAATTCAGGGATGAGACCGAACTTGACCAGGTCTTCAGGCTCCAGTTCACGCAGCACTTCGCCAACGCGGCGATCGTCTTCTGCCTTGACCGTCGCGCCGAAGCCGATGGATGTCTTCTCGCCACGGGCAGAGATGATCTTGTCGAGGCCAGCAAATGCGCCGCCGCAGATGAAGAGAATGTTGGTCGTATCCACCTGCAGGAATTCCTGCTGCGGATGCTTGCGACCACCCTGCGGAGGAACGGATGCGACCGTGCCTTCCATGATCTTCAGAAGTGCCTGCTGAACGCCTTCGCCCGATACGTCGCGCGTGATGGACGGATTGTCCGACTTGCGGGAAATCTTGTCCACCTCGTCGATATAGACGATACCGCGCTGGGCGCGCTCGACATTGTAGTCGGCAGCCTGGAGCAGCTTCAGAATGATGTTTTCGACATCTTCACCGACATAACCGGCTTCGGTTAGCGTCGTTGCATCCGCCATGGTGAAGGGAACATCGATGATGCGCGCCAGCGTCTGGGCAAGATAGGTCTTGCCGCAACCGGTCGGGCCAACCAGCATGATGTTCGATTTCGCCAGTTCGACATCGCCATTCTTGGAGGCGTGCGCAAGGCGCTTGTAATGGTTGTGAACGGCAACAGACAGGATCTTCTTCGCCTGTTTCTGGCCGATGACGTATTCATCGAGGATCTTGATGATGTCCTGCGGGGTGGGAACACCCTCACGCGACTTCACCATCGAACTCTTGTTCTCCTCGCGGATGATGTCCATGCACAATTCGACGCATTCATCGCAGATGAACACTGTCGGCCCGGCAATCAGCTTCCGGACTTCGTGCTGGCTCTTGCCGCAGAATGAACAATAGAGTGTATTTTTCGAGTCGCCGCCGTTGCTGCCGCTGACTTTGCTCATATCTCTTTCCTTCCAGCACGCCGCAGGTCCGCAAAGCGGATCGCGGTCAACTTACCGCCTGCAAATGCGACTGCCATTTCGGGCTTTCGCATCCGCTTCGTTCCCGGGGTACTAGCCGTATCAGATATATGAACTGACGCACGGCGGCAACGAATTCCCCTTAAAACCCCGGAACACGCGTGCTCCGGTATGTCTTCCGATGCTCTCCCTTAAAGCTTTACGTCGTTCGGGAGGGCTTGGTTCAGACTACGTCATAAAAATTCAACATAGCCTTAATATGTACTATTATCGCTTTATTCGCCGGTTTAAAGCCCAGAATCACGATCAGGCCAATAAACCGGCATCGTCAAGCAATCGCCTTAATTCGCGGAAACGCCTTCGATTTCCTGGCGGGAGGTGAGGATCTTGTCGATCACGCCCCAGTCCTTCGCCTCTCCGGCATCCATAAAGTGGTCGCGATCGAGCGTCTTTTCAACGTCTTCCAACGTACGGCCGGTGTGCTTCACATAGACTTCGTTCAGGCGACGCTTCATCTTGATGATGTCCCGGGCATGACGCTCGATGTCGGATGCCTGGCCCTGGAAGCCGCCGGACGGCTGGTGAACCATGATGCGGGCGTTAGGCGTTGCAAAGCGCATGCCCTTTTCGCCGGCTGCCAGAAGCAGCGAGCCCATCGAGGCCGCCTGGCCAACGCAAAGCGTGGAGACGGCAGGACGGATGAACTGCATCGTGTCATAGATCGCCATCCCGGCGGTTACGACACCACCCGGGGAATTGATGTAGAGCGCGATTTCCTTCTTCGGGTTTTCGGCCTCGAGGAACAGAAGCTGGGCGCAAACGAGCGAAGCCATGTGATCTTCGACGGGACCTGTCAGGAAGATGATGCGCTCTTTGAGAAGACGGGAGTAGATGTCATAGGAGCGCTCACCGCGGTTGGTTTGCTCCACGACCATCGGCACCAGAGCCATGGCGGTATCAACTGGATTTGTCATGTCCGTCCTTTATCCAATTCTAGCCCGGAAGCTCCGAGCGCCCGGAATCATTATTCGTCAACTCACTACATAGAGTGTCCTTGGTCGGCACTTCAAGACTGAGGCAGCGGATATCCTTAATAGCGAGGACAATTCTTGCTCCCGCTTTAAAGATGAAATCCCTTGCAGACCAGTCTTTCGTGGCTTGCCCCGCTCCCTCATCAACGACGAACAGCCGGACTGGTCAACAAGCGGTTAAGCGGAACGAGGGGTGACGAATTCTTTACGTAACGTAAGGAAGATACTTTGCGTGAGAGTTTTTCGTTGAAAGTTGCCTTTCGCAGGACTACACGTCGAAGTGGCGTTCTCGACCTTACTCTTCGATCACACTCGACGGTCAGACGAAGCGACTCATTGAAATTTAACTAGGATTGCGCTGTGTTCCAGGCCCAAACAGGCATGCTTCTCTGGTCGTTGGAAACATCGACTCTCGCTGCATTGCTGGCCGTGCTCTGGCTTCATTCGTCCTCCAAGAAACATCACCTGTTTTTCGCCTGCGGTTTTGCAGCGGTGGGCGCCGGTTCTGCGCTCGTAGCGCAAAGGGGTTATCTCGCTGACTTCTGGACGATCACCGTTGGCAACACGCTTGCACTTTCGGCCTTCGGCTTTTGGCTCGCCGGCCTGCTTCGCCTTGAGCAGCGGAAAATCGAGGGGTGGATTTTCATTCCACCGCTTTTGTGGCTGGCATTCATGTTCCTGCCGGCGGTGCACGACAGCATGCTGGCACGCGTTCTCGTCTATCATGGCTGCGCGGCAGTCGGTTACTTCACCATCGCCGGCGTCGTGCTGACCTCCAAAGAGCCGGTCTCAACGACGCGCAAGATCTTTGCCGTAGCCCTCGTCGTGCACGCGCTGATCGGTCCTCTGACCGCAGCCCTGATCATTCCCTACGATTCGCTTGCCGGCCAGACGCTGCCTCTGACCGCACCGGTCGCCTACTCGGCCGCTTTCAGCTTCGTCGTGCTGATGATGATTGCCTTGAAGATGTTCATGGAGGACAACGAGCGGCGACTACACCGTCTTTCAATCACCGATCATCTGACAGGCGTTTTCAACAGGCGCGGACTGATGGAAGCCTATTCTGAGATCAGGAAGGCGCCGGAACATCGTTCATCACAACTCCTGCTTGCTTTGTTCGACATAGATCATTTCAAAAAGATCAACGACCGCCATGGTCACCAGTGCGGCGACGAAGTGCTGGTTCAATTCTGCGATCTCGTCAATCGCATCGTCGGCAGCAAGGGCATCTTCGTGCGCATGGGTGGCGAAGAGTTTGCCTATCTGTTGCCCCATGACGATCTGAACGCTGCGCTGAGGGTCGTCGATGGCGTGCGTGTCTATTTCGCTCGTCTGTCCACCGAGGGGAGAGAGGAAAGCTTTACCTCCACGGTGAGTATCGGCATCTACTCCGCCCCGATCGCGGAGGCGGAACTGGATCTGATGCTGAAGATGGCGGACCGGGCGCTCTATGCAGCGAAATCCGCAGGCCGCAATCGCACGGTCGTCAATGACGGCATTGCCAATGTCGTGCTCCCGGCCGACGACCGCGGCGAAGACCCGCATGACAACAATGCCGACCGGCAGGTCGCGGCACTCAACCGCATCGCGGCTATGGGTAGCAACTGACTGTCTATTCTCAGCCTTGCCTCCCTTTCCCGTCGGCTTTGTTTTCGCTAGAGCGCCGTGCGTCCTTTAGGACGCACAAAGGACGCTCTAACTTTTTGAATCTACGCATCGTGCTTTCCGAAAATCGATTCCGATTTTCGGGCCGATGCTGTAGAGGTTGGGCATGAACACCATGCCCGACTTTATCCACATCGACGCGCAACAGCGCTCCGTTTCGCTCGACGCCCGTAACCCGGCGTTTTATGGCAATCCAAACGCCACATACGCTCTTCTCCACGCACACTGTCCAACCTTCTACTGGGAGGAACAGAAGCAATGGTTCTTCACCGGTTATGATCACGTCAACGCGCTGTTGCGTGACCGTCGCTTCGGGCGGCAGATCCTCCACATTGCCACACGAGAAGAACTTGGCCTGCCCGAGCCGCTCGAACACACTCAGAATTTCGATGCGGCAGAGCGTCATTCCCTGCTCGAGATCGAGCCACCGGAGCACACCCGGCTGCGCACCCTGGTGAACCGTGCCTTCGTCTCCCGCCACGTGGAGAAGATGAAGCCTGAGATCGAGACGCTGGCCCACGGGCTTATCGACCGCTTCGAAAAGGACGGTCAGACGGAGCTGCTGTCCTCTTTCGCCGATATCATTCCGGTAACGATGATTGCCCGGATGATCGGGATCCCTGAAGAAATGGGGCCGCAGCTACTCAAATGGTCGCATGCCTATGTCGGCATGTACATGTTCAAGCGCAGCCGCGAAGATGAGCTTGCCGCCGACCGCGCGGCCAAGGAATTCGCCGATTATGTGCGTATCGTGATTGCCGAACGCCGGGCCGAGCCGAAGGACGATCTGCTGAGCCACATGATCCATACGGAGCATAAGGGCCAGTTTTTGACCGATGATGAACTCATCTCCACAACGATCGTCCTTCTCAACGCCGGCCATGAAGCAACCGTCCACCAGATCGGCAACTCGGTGCGCGTCATTCTGAAAAGCGGGCTCAACCCTCAATCGCTCTTCGGCGACGAGAAAACGACCGAACGGACCGTGGAAGAGACGCTTCGCATCGGTGCACCCGTCCATATCTTTCAGCGCTGGGCTCTGGAGCCGGTGGAAATCGATGGCGTAAAATTCGAGCGGGGCGACAAGGTCAGCCTCATCCTCGCCGCCGCCAATCTCGATCCGCTAAAATTCAGCGATCCCCTCAACTTCAAGCCGGATCGTGCCGAGGCCCCGAACCTCTCCTTTGGTGCGGGCATCCATTTCTGCATCGGCGCACCCCTGGCGCGGCTGGAACTGAATATCGTCCTGCCTCTGCTCTTCCAGCGCTTGCCGCATCTCACGCTGGCGAGCCAGCCGAAGGTCAAGGACGTCTATCACTTTCACGGTCTGGAACGGCTCGACCTCACTTGGTGAGGTCGTCTGCTCCCTGCGCGTAACGGTGCATCAACGTTTCGATCGCTTGACGCATGGCGTCTCGCAATTCCGGCGGGTCGATCACTTCGACCTCCGGCCCCAGTTTCAACATTTCATGGACGGCCATATGCCTATGCGCCACCGGCAGCCGCACCGTCTGCCACCCAGCCTCGTCGGCCTCTCCAACGAAACCGATATTGGCGCGGACGTAAGGTGGAGCGGTATGCTCGATCTCTTTCAAGCCGTGGGGTGAAATTCGTATCGTCGCCCAGTTCGGATAAAGATCGAGTTCGAGCCTTCTCGTGTTCTCGTTCCAATAGGCCGCCAGATCGAAACCCTTCGGCCAGTCGAAGCCTTCATCGGTCACGATGAGATCGAGGACGCGGGATATGCGATAGGTGCGGGGTGTGTTGTCAACGCGTGCGACAACGTACCAGGCACCCCCCTTCATGACGATGCCAAGCGGATCTGCGACCCGTTTTTTTTCAGCCGTCCATGACCGATAGCGGATGCGGATGCGCTTGGAACTCCAGACGGCACCGGCGATGGCTTGCAGGTAATGCGGCTGCTCTCCTTCGGCGAGCCAAGCTGGTGCATCAAGATAGAATTTCGTCTGCAGGCGTCGCGCGCTTTCGCGCAAATCCTCGGGCAAGGCGGCCGTCAGTTTCTTCTGCGCGCCCGCCATCAGCGCTCCCAAGCCGAGATCGGCGGCAGCGCCGGGAATACCTGACAGAAACATGGCCTCCGCCTCGGACGGTGTCAGCCCATTGAGGCGCACACGATAACCATCAAGAAGACGATACCCGCCATCCGAGCCTCGTTCGCTGTAGACTGGGACACCTGAGAGCGAAAGCGCATCGATGTCGCGATAGATCGTTCGCACAGAGACATCGTTCTCCGCAGCCAGCACCTCAGCCGTCACCAGCCCTTTCGCTTGAAGGGTGGTGAGGATGTTGATCAACCGGCTCGCACGCATCGAAAAAATCCTGTTTCTCGATTTATGTCTACTCCAACCTGACATGATCTGACAGGTATGGAAGCGCAATCTCTCGTCATCGCGAAATCGCGAGATTAATCAGTACGGAGACGACCGATGACGATGAACCAAGAAATCACACTCTTCTACTCACCGCAGACGCGGGCCACCGGTACCCGCATCTTGCTGGAGGAGTTGAACGTGCCTTATGAGCTGCACGTCCTGAACATGAAGGCAGGCGAACAAAGACAGCCGGAGTATTTGACCATCAACCCGCTTGGCAAGGTGCCAGCGGTGCGCGCCGGTGATACGCTGATCACCGAACAGGGCGCGATTTATCTCTATCTGGCCGACCTCTTCCCACAAGCCGGGCTCGCCCCTTCCCTCACCGACCCGGATCGTGGCGCCTATGTACGTTGGCTGTTCATCTATGGCAGCTGTTTTGAACCGGCCATCTATGACCGCTACATGAAACGCGAGCCGGGCTCTCTCAATGAAACACCCTATGCGAGTTACGACTCGCTGATCGACATGCTGGAAGTGCAGCTGGAGAAGAGACCCTACCTGCTTGGCGAGCGGTTCACGGCCGCCGATCTTTTGTGGGGGATCGCGCTTACCTGGACGACGATGTTCGGCCTTGTGGAAGCCCGACCCGCCTTTCAGCGCTACATGGATCGCATCGGGGCTCGTCAGAGCGTGCAGACAGTGAATGCCGAGGACGCCACCATGGTCGCAGAGCATGAAGCTGCCGCCGCTGCGTTGAGCAAGCCAATCTCGTGATGAGCAAGGGAGACGATGCGTGTGGCCCCGGCTGGTCTAGAGCCGAACCACATAGTCCTTTCGCGTCGTCTCCACCACTTCCCAGGTGCCTTTAAAGCCAGGACGGATGATCTGGCGATCGCCCGCTTTCAGGTGGATAGGCTCTCCACCATCCACCGTCAGAATCGAGTGACCCTCCAGAATGTTGAAGTACTCCCACTCATCATACTCCACCCGCCACTTGCCGGGTGTCGATTGCCAAATGCCGGCATAGAGACCGCCTGCGGCCTCCTCCAGATTCCAGCTGGTGAATTTCGGATCGCCAGCCATCAGCCTGTCGGGCGCCGGAGCGCCCTCCTCCGGTTGAATGGTGGAAAGATCGCCGTCAGGCTTGAAATTCAGTGTCAGGGCCATGGGCGATCTTGTCCTTTCAGGTTGCTGCTTCTCAAGTTTTTCAATCGTCAGATTTTCGCCAGCGACTGTTCCAGGTCAGCGATGATGTCCTTCACATCCTCGATGCCGATAGAGAGACGCACCACGTCTGGGCCTGCACCGGCCGCAACCTGCTGCTCGGGCGTCAGCTGAGCATGGGTCGTCGATGCAGGGTGGATCACGAGAGAGCGGGTATCGCCGATATTGGCAAGATGCGAGAAGAGCTGCAATCCTTCCACCAGCGATTTACCGGCCTGGTATCCGCCTTTCACACCGAAGGTGAAGACCGATCCTGCACCCTTTGGCGAGTAGCGTTGTTGCAGAGCGTGGTTGTCGCTGTCTTCCAGCCCCGCATAATGCACCCAACCGATCTTCGGATGCGCCTTCAGCCATTTCGCGACCGCAAGCGCATTGTCGGAGTGGCGCTGGACGCGCAGCGGCAGCGTTTCGATACCGGTGAGAATCAGAAAGGCGTTGAAGGGGGAAATCGAAGGGCCGAGATCGCGAAGGCCGAGAACGCGTGTGGCAATGGCAAAGGCGAAATTGCCGAAGGTCTGGTGCAGGACGACGCCCGAATATTCCGGGCGCGGCTGCGAGAGAGCCGGAAACTTGTCCGATGCGGACCAGTCGAACGTGCCGCCATCGACGATGATGCCGCCCATGGAGTTGCCATGGCCTCCGAGAAACTTGGTCAGCGAGTGGACGACGATGTCGGCACCGTGTTCGATCGGCCGAATGAGATAGGGGCTCGCCATTGTGTTGTCGACGATCAGTGGCAGCCCATGCCTGTGCGCCACCTCTGCAATGGCAGAGATATCGACAAATGTGCCGCCGGGATTTGCAAGGCTCTCGATGAAGATCGCCTTCGTCTTCTCATCGATTTGGGCTTCGAAGTTCGCAGGATCAGCGGCATCCGCCCAGCGCACCTGCCAGCCGAAGTTTTGGAAGGAGTGGCCGAACTGGTTGATCGAGCCGCCATAAAGCTGGCGGGCGGCCACGAAGTTGTCTCCGGATTGCAGGAGCGTGTGGAAGACCAGCAACTGTGCTGCGTGGCCCGACGCCACGGCGAGCGCCGCGGTTCCGCCCTCAAGGGCTGCAACGCGCTCTTCGAGAACCGCCTGCGTCGGGTTCATGATGCGCGTGTAGATATTGCCGAACTCCTTCAGGCCGAAAAGCGCTGCCGCATGGTCGGAATCACGGAACGCGTAGGCCGTGGTCTGGTAGATCGGCGTGGCGCGCGCGCCAGTGGTCGGGTCTGGCTGCGCACCGGCGTGGATAGCAAGGGTAGAAAAGCCCGGCGTATGGTCTGACATGGTGTCCCTCCGACTGTCTTTTTAAACGAGCACAGAAAGGATCATATCGCTTCGACGGCGAAAGATAAGTGCGAACTATCCTAACTATCGTCCGATATTGAGACGAGGATGCTCAATGGCCGGGCAGCGATCCATGATCACTTCCACGCCGTAATGCTCCCCCTTCGCCGCGGCATCATAATCTTTCACGCCCAATTGTGCCCAGACGACCTTGGGGCGGGGCGACATGTGGATCACCTCTTCCATGACGCTGGAGAGATATTCCAATGCGCGGAACACATCGACCATATCGAGGGGCTCAGGAATATCAGCGAGCTTGGCATAGACCTTTTGCCCAAGGATTTCCTTGCCCTCATGGCCAGGATTGACAGGGAAAACCTTGTAGCCCTTTGAAAGAAGAAACGACATAACGCGATGGCTGGGGCGTGCGGAATTCGGTGAAGCGCCAACCAGCGCGATCGTTGCCGTGTCGGTCAAAATGCGACGAATGTCTTCGTCGGCATAATTGTCGTGATCCATGATCGTCATCCTCCCTTTGGTGGCTGATCCAACTCTAGATCGAGATGGTAATGGATAAAGCATGAATTCTCTGGCGCAGAAAAGGATGCGTAAATTTGCATCTCGCGCTGCCCTTTTATACGGCAACAGGGCAAATGCCCGATCGTACCACCTTTGTTCGAACTTCGTTCACCATCACTTTAGCAACTACTTATAGTTACATTAGCAATTTACGTCGCGTCTATAACAAATCCCGATCTGAAACGTTTGAGCTTCAATAAAAACAAAGTTTTAGTGAAGATCTTATTTTTTTGGATGTTTGATGACGCACTTCATACATTCTTGGGTTGCATAATCTGCGCGTGTCAATGACGCACCGCGGCGCTTCAGAACACAACGTTTTCGCCAGATTACCGGCTGTCCTGGCTCATAATTCCAACAACTCCGTTCAGCAGATATGCGGCCTCATTTATCGGATGACGAAAGGATCGTCGCTTTTGACGACCTCATTTCAAACCGAACTCGTCGACAATGGCGTCAACGAAGCTCTTCACTTTTACTGTAGGACGACGCCCTGCGGGATAGAGAACATGCATGGGGCGGGAGGGGCCCTCGTAATCTGACAGGACTCGCACAAGCCGGCCAGCCGCGATTTCGCCGCTGAGGACGCCCTCCGGTCCGAGCGTGATGCCATAGCCCTCCACTGCAGCATGCAGAAGCGTTTTCCAGTCGTTGCTACGGATCCTCCCTGTCGCCTGAATTTCTTCCACCTGCCCTGCGCGCGTAAACTGCCATCGGCAAGGGATGGAGGGTGACCAGTAGGCATAGGCCAGACAATCGTGGTGCTGAAATTCAGATGGTGTTCGCGGCGTCCCGCGTTTGGCTAGATAGTCCGGCGACGCGCAGGCAATCAACCGATAGGGCGCCAGTGCATGTGCCACAAGAGAGGTGTCCTCGACCTCCCCGATCCGCACCATTACCTCGAAGCCTTCTTCCAGGGGATCGACGAACCGGTCGTTGAGTGTCAGATCGATTTGCATCTGCGGATATCGCCTGAGATAGCGCGTCACGAAGGGTGCCAGGCTAAAAGCACCAAAGGTCATCGGCGCATTGACCCGCAAGACGCCGCTCGGCAGAGACCGCATGTCCTGGGCCAGCGTTTCCGCCGCCTCGGCCTCTGCCAGAACCAGCTTGCAGCGGTCGTAATAGGCGCGACCGACGTCCGTCAGGCTCTGCCGTCGCGTCGTGCGGTGGAGAAGCGTTGTGCCGAGCCTGTCTTCGAGAAAGACGACATGCTTGGCAACCATTTGCGGTGACATGCCCATCGCCTCCGCAGCGGCAGCGAAGGACCCGACTTCAGACGCCTTGACGAACACCGCCATGCTGGTGAGCCTATCCATGATTGCCTCTTATTGGTTGGGAATGTCATCTCATCATGGTGATTTATCGCATATCTGACGTGAATTAAACCTACCTCACCATCAACACGGAGACGAGATATGAAAATCGGAATCATCGGTGCGGGCTTTGTCGGCAGAGCCATAGGCAAGCTAGCCGTTCGCGCGGGCCATCAGGTTATGTTGAGCAACTCACGCGGACCGCACACCTTGTTCAGTATGCGTCACGCCGTGGGTTGCGAGGTCGGAACGGTCGATGAGGCAGCGGCATTCGGCGACATTGTCGTCATCGCCATTCCCCTTGCGGCCTACCTCTCGGTGCCCGTCGCAGTTCTCAATGGCAAGGTGGTCATAGACACAGACAATTATTATCCCGATCGTGATGGGCGGATCGTCGAACTCGATGACGGCAAGATCACAACGAGCGAATTGCTTGCACGGCATCTCCCGCAATCCAGGATCATCAAGGCCTTCAACGCCATCACCATGAACGATCTGGAAAAGGACGGCCTGCCTGCGGGGGCTGGCGAGCGTCGGGCTCTGCCTCTCGCCGGTGACGATGAAGAGGGAAAGACGATCGCCAAAACGCTCTATAACCAGTTCGGATTCGATGCGGTGGATGCCGGTGGTTTGGCCGAAGGCTGGCGTTTTGAACGTGGCACGCCAGCCTATTGCGTGCGAATGACCGCAGCCGAGCTAGAAGCTGCTCTTGCCAAAGTGGAGCGTCACGTCGTGGACGCGTGACGCCGTCTATTGCAACGGCATAAGCCGTTGAAATCGAAATCGATCGCCGGAAAGAACGATGCATCGTTTCAACAGTTAAGAACGTCCTTGTGCGTCCCGGTGCGAAAACCTCTCGGTGGTCGTCAACTCTAGCGAGGACCACCGAGAGGTTCAACCTTGTCGCAACTTTGTTCGGAAGCGGACCTCCCTCACCCCGTTTTGACAGAGTAGACGGCCAAGAAATCATAGGCGTCGCTCGCTGTTTTCCGCTTCGCTTTGTAAGCTTTAGCGCCTTGCTTTATCGCATCTCATCATCGCAAAACCGCGTAACACTTTCGCGCCACATGCTCTAAGGTCGGATTTCCATCCAGACGCTTCATGAGTCGCCCGTGTCCCTCGATGTCCTGCTTCTTGTCCTCTTCGGCGCCCTTCTGCATGCCTCGTGGAACGCCCTCGTCAAATCCGGATCGGACAAGGCGCTGGATGCATCGTTGATCGCTGCGGGTGCCGCCATCTGTTGTGTTCCCTTCCTGCCGTTCCTGCCCCTTCCCGGGCTCGTCGCGCTGCCCTTTCTGGTGGCGTCCGCCATCCTGCAGTTCGCTTACTTCCGGCTGGTCGCCGCAGCCTATACGGTCGGTGATATCGGCCTCGTCTATCCCGTCATGCGCGGCGTTGCGCCTCTGATCGTGGCAGCGAGCAGCAGCCTGTTTCTCGATGAAAGGCTGAGCACCGCTGCCTTCGCCGGCATTGCTGTCATTTCGGCGGGCATCCTTACCCTTGCCTTCGAGGCGCGCCGTGGCGGTCGAAAAGCCATTTTGCTGGCGCTCGCCAATGCAGTGGTCATTGCAGGCTACACATTCGTCGATGGCGCTGGTGCACGGACCTCGGGCAATGCCATTTCCTATACGCTGTGGATGTCCCTGCTCCCGCCTGTCCTGCTCTTTTCCTATGCCTTCTATCAACGTGGTTATCTGCCGGTCGTGCAGCATGTCAGGCGCAACTGGTGGCGCGGTCTTGCCGGTGGCGGCGGATCGATTTTGTCCTACGGCCTTGCATTGTGGGCAATGACGCAGGCGCCGGTGGCGGTGGTCGCAGCACTGCGCGAAACCTCCATTCTGTTCGCCATTCTGATCTCGGTTTTCCTGCTCAAGGAGAAGGCCAGCCTCTGGCGCTACGTCGCCGGCGGCATCATCGCGATGGGCGTTCTCATCATGCGCTTAGGCTAAGAACGTCATGATTTTGTGTGGTATTATAAAACCACATAATTAACCTTATGATTTTTATACGTTATTTTTGAAGGTTGCGTTTTTGCGCCTGTTGACGGTTTGCGGCGCACCGCTTATAAGCGCGCCAGACTGAATTCTCATGGAATACATGTCTTCCGGCACGCGCAAATGCGGCCAAATCAAGCAACAAGAAACGCCCGCATCCAATCTGGCAACAGCCGGATGACGGGTCCTAAAGAAAGTGAAAAGAATGTCTACTTTCGTTCAGAAGCCCGCTGAGGTGGAGAAGAAGTGGGTCATCATCGACGCCGAAGGCCTCGTTGTTGGTCGTCTCGCCACCCTCGTTGCTACCCGCCTGCGCGGCAAGCACAAGGCAACCTACACCCCCCACGTCGATGATGGCGACAACGTCATCATCATCAATGCGGAAAAGGTTGTCTTCACCGGCAAGAAGTATTCCGACAAGAAGTACTACTGGCACACCGGTTACCCGGGTGGCATCAAGGAGCGTACGGCTCGCCAGATCATCGAAGGTCGCTTCCCGGAGCGCGTCGTTGAAAAGGCTGTCGAGCGCATGATCCCGCGTGGTCCGCTTGGTCGTCGTCAGATGAAGAACCTTCGCGTTTACGCTGGTTCGAACCACCCGCACGAAGCACAGCAGCCTGTCGCTCTCGACGTTGCATCGCTGAACAAGAAGAACGTAAGGAGCGCCTGATAATGGCCGATCTTTCCTCCCTGAAAGACCTCGCCCCGGCATCGGAAGCTTCGGCTCCCGTACACGTCCGCAAGGTTGACACTCTCGGTCGCTCCTACGCGACCGGCAAGCGCAAGAACGCTGTAGCCCGCGTATGGGTCAAGGCTGGTTCCGGCAAGATCATCATCAATGGCCGTGACTTCACTGCCTATTTCGCACGTCCGGTTCTGCAGATGATCCTGCAGCAGCCGCTCGTTGCAGCAGCACGTGCAGGTCAGTTTGACATCATCGCGACTGTTGCCGGTGGTGGTCTCTCCGGTCAGGCCGGCGCCGTTCGTCACGGTGTTTCCAAGGCTCTCACCTACTTCGAACCGGGCCTGCGCCCCGTTCTGAAGAAGGGTGGCTTCCTGACCCGCGACAGCCGCGTTGTTGAACGCAAGAAGTACGGTAAGGCCAAGGCTCGCCGTAGCTTCCAGTTCTCCAAGCGCTAATCGCTTCTGGAATACACGAGAATCGAAAAGGCGGGGCCTCGGCTCCGCCTTTTTCTATTGATGCTTGTCTCTTAGCAGTGATGACACAGGCTGTTAGTTCAGCGGCAGCGGTATGGATCCGGTTATGCCATCGGCTCCAAACAATTCGTCCGCGACTGCGGCGGCAATCCGTTCGGCCCCTGCTCTGGTGTAATGGCCTCTGTCGGCGATATAGGCCACACCGTCCAGGCCAAAGTAACAGCCACCCTTTGAAGTAGGATCACAGAAGAGCTGCTCCGGCAGCACCTTGCTCACGTCCTGAGGCAGACCCAAGTTCAGGAGCTGGTAGGCGCGACCGGTGTTCGCCTCGAAATCGGCTTTCGAAAACTCGAAGCTTGGCGCAGGGTCGCCCCGCAACATGCGCGAGGCCATAAGGTCCACCACCGGCTTATCGAAACGCGGAGCCGGATAGACGATCACCACCTGTTTTCCGGTCGCCTCCAGCCGCTGGACAGTCTCACGAAGATTGTCGGCAATCGCCTGAAGCGGGATTGCTCCATTGGCGTATGTCTCGCTGTCGATCTGCATATAGGGTGCCGCGAGGAAGCTGACCCACGAGGCCGACAGGATGACGGTTTCGACATTGCTGGCCGCCAGATAATCCAATGCGCGCCTGTTGAACTCTTCACAATTGGCAGCGCCTTCGTCTCTTGCAACAGAAACGCCAAGAATAGGCGCGCAGAAGCCATGGGTCAGCTGCACCATACCGATGTTGCGGCGCTTGAACTCCTCCTGCAAGGCCGGAGAAATCGACGCGCCGATGGAATCGCCCCAGACGGCAATCGTCCGGCCGCTGCCGATATTGAACATGCATTCCATGCTCGGCAGTGCAGGAATGCCGTCCTCCCTCTGGAAGAGACAGTTGTCGTTCCAGGTGGTGCGATCGACGAATTCCCTGACATTGTTGGGCAGCCTGGAGGGCAGACCCTCTTTCACATCGCCCCAGGCGCCGAAACCAACCAGCCCGATAGCCAGTGCGCAGGCCGCACATGCGAGTTTGGCAAAGCGTACCCGTTGACCGCGAAATGGCTGTTCGACGAAATACCAGCTCAGGGCCGAGAGCAGAAGAACAAGAGCGATCAATCCGCACATGACGATCGTCGATGGCGGTTCGGGGCTGCGAATGCGCCAGAACGCAAAGACGGGTTGATGCCAGAGATAGGCACTGAAACTGATCCGGCCCAGCCAAACCAAAGGAGACAGGGCAAGGATGCGCCCGACGACGCTGGTCTGCGAGGCAAACAGCAAAATCAGAGCTGTGCCTCCCGTGGGGAGCAGAGCCACCAGCGAAGGAATATTGAGCGAAGGATCGAACAGAAAGATCGATAGAATGACGAGGGACAGGCCCGCTGCCGCCAGAACATCGCTTGTGCGCCGGTCTTTGCCAAAGACCTGGAATGCACAGATCGAGCCGAGAAGAATCTCCCAGACCCGGGTCGGCAACAGGTAGTAATTGGCGACGGGAAAAAAGCGCGAGCCGGCTTCGCTCAAGAGCAGGCTGCCTAAGGCAAGAGCGAGCACAATGGAGAAGATCGTCCTGATCTTCAGCCGGAACAGAAAGAGCAGCGGGAAAAGCAGATAGAACTGCTCCTCAAGACCGAGGCTCCATGTGTGGATCAGCGGGACTTCCGCCGTTTCGGGGGAGAAGTATCCGGTATTTCTCAGGAAGTAGATGTTGGAAAGTGAAAGCGTCGCCGCCATCAGGCTCTTGGAAAACTGCTCATAGGCGTCCGGTAGTAACCACATCCAGGCAAAGGGTATGGTACAGAGGAGGACGAAGAATAGTGCAGGAAGAATGCGGCGCACGCGGCGCGCGTAAAAACGGCCGATCGAAAAACGCCCCTCCGCATATTCGCGCAGAATGACCTTGGTAATCAGATAACCGCTGATGACAAAGAAGATATCGACACCGATATAGCCGCCGTCAAAGGCTGCGAAACCCGCATGGGCAAAAATGACGGCCAGCAATCCCAAGGCGCGCAAACCGTCAATTTCGGGTCGATAGTTCATAAAAACCACATGTCACGTTGCGTATAGCTAGCCTTCGAGAAGCGGCGGTCACAGAGTCAGGCGCAGTTCCGAACCCCTGAAGCGCCAGGGCGATCGGCAACGACGCATGGCTTGCTGGAAATGCCGGGGACAAAAAGGCCCGAACACGACGGTGAAGCTGTCGGATATACTATCAGATTAGTTGTTTACGAGGTGTTTACCACGAGGCAATCTTATCCCGAACTGCTTAATGCGATATTGAATATTCTCGATATTTCCACCGAAGGATGAGCAATGGCTAAAAAGACGATCGATCACGCCTTCATGGCCCCTTCTCTCACCTCGGCGGCCAGCGATCCGACCCATGCGGGCGTGCTGTCCTTCATGCGTCGTCGCTACAGCAAGAACCTGGAAGGCGCTTCCACCGTGGTCTGGGGCATTCCTTTCGATGCTGCCACATCCAACCGGCCCGGCGCTCGTTTCGGACCTCAGGCGATCCGTCGCGCTTCAGCCATTTTCGACAACGATCCGCAATATCCCTTCGCACGTGATCTCTTCGAGTCCATGCCGACGATCGACTATGGAGACTGCCTGCTGGACTACGGCAATCATTGGCAGACACCCGAGACAATCGAGCAGGAGGCGCGCAATATCATCGCCAATAGCGACTATCTGCTGACGCTGGGCGGCGACCACTTCATCACCTGGCCGCTTCTGAAAGCGCATGTGGCCAAACACGGTCCTTTGGCGCTGGTGCAGTTCGACGCCCATCAGGATACATGGTTCGATGATGGCAAGCGCATCGATCATGGCTCCTTCGTTGTGCGCGCCGTGCGTGATGGGTTGATCGACCCGGATCGTTCGATCCAGATCGGTATCCGCACGCATGCGCCCGAAGATTGCGGCATCAAGATCCTCTATGGCTACGAGCTTGAGGATATGCGCGCCGCCGACACTGCCTCACTGATCGTCAGGCACACGGGTGGCCTGCCGACCTATCTGACCTTCGATATAGACTGCCTCGACCCAGCCTTTGCGCCCGGCACCGGCACGCCCGTGGCTGGTGGGCCATCGAGCGCGAAAATCCTGTCGATCCTACGCGGCCTTGGGCAACTCGATATTCGCGGTTCCGATGTGGTGGAGGTGGCGCCGGCTTATGATCATGCGGATATCACCGCCATTGCCGGGGCAACAGTTGCGATGTATATGCTTGGGCTGCGTGCCGAGCGGCTTGCAAGGTCAACTTGATCCGCATCCCACGCGCTAACAAATCGAGTCTGAAAACTCCCATAACATATTGAAAATTTAAGGTTAAGGACATGACAGCGAAAATCTTCATCGATGGCGAACACGGCACCACAGGCTTGCAGATCCGCACGCGCCTGGCCGACCGCCGCGATATCGAGCTGCTGTCGATTCCTGAAGCCGAGCGCCGCAATGCTTCCATGCGCGAGGATATGCTGAACAGTGCCGATATCTCGATCCTCTGCCTGCCGGATGATGCGTCCAAGGAAGCTGTTTCCATGGTGTCCGGGAACAACAAGGTTCGGATCATCGATACCTCTACCGCTTTCCGTATCCACCCGGACTGGGCCTACGGCTTTGCCGAGATGGACAAGGATCAGGCGGAGAAGGTTCGCTCCGCCCGCTTCGTCGCCAATCCCGGCTGCTACCCCACCGGTGCCATCGCCCTCATCCGTCCCTTGCGTGCCGCAGGCATTCTGCCGGATGGCTATCCCGTCAGCGTCAACGCTGTCTCGGGTTATACCGGCGGCGGCAAGCAGATGATTGCGCAGATGGAAGATCAAAGCCGCGAGGATGCAATCAGTGCCAACAACTTCCTTTACGGCCTGACCCTGAAGCACAAGCATGTGCCGGAAATGAAGAGCCATGGGCTCCTGGACCGCGCACCGCTCTTTTCACCATCGGTCGGTCGCTTCCCGCAGGGCATGATCGTTCAGGTTCCGCTGTTTGCCGCCAACCTCAAGGACGGCACGACTGTGGAAACGGTTCACGCCGCCCTCACTCAGCATTATGCCGGACAGGACATCGTCAAGGTCGTGCCTCTGGAAGAGAGCAAGTCGATCGCGCGTATCGATGCGGAAGAACTCGCAAACCAGGATATCATGAAGCTCCACGTCTTCGGCAATGCAGAGCACATCAACCTCGTCGCGGTTCTCGATAACCTCGGCAAGGGCGCTTCGGGTGCGGCCGTTCAAAACATGGAGCTGATGCTGTCGGCATGAGCGAGAGCGTTCTCACGTCAGACATTCCGGACGAGATCAAAAGGCGGTGGAGCATTTCCTCCGCCTTTTTTCTTGCCGATACGGCGAGCAGCATTGTCCACCGGGTTGGTTTGACAGATGGCTCCTCAGCGATCTTGAAGCGATTGAAGCCGCGGGGAATGGGCGAGCTTCCCGGTATGACCTTCCTGGAGTGGCGACAGGGCCAAGGTGCTGTGCGCCTCCTGCAGGGAAAGGATACAGAATGCCTGCTGGAAGATGCGGGTGATCTGACGCTTCGCGCCTACCGTCTTCAGCATGGGGAAGATGCCTCGAATGCAATCATCTGCGGGGTTCTCCAGAGACTTCACGCGTCAGGCGGAGATCCCCCGGTTGGGTTCACGACGTTGGACCAGCATTTCCGCTCTCTCTTTGCCCGGGCCGAGACCGAAAGCGATGAGCGCCTGCGTGAGCCTCTGCAGTACTGTGCCGAGATCATTCGGGAATTGCTCGCTCATCAGCAGATGGTAAAGCCGTTGCATGGAGACCTGCACCACGACAACATCGTTACGGGTGGCCCACGCGGCTGGCTGGCAATCGATCCTCAGGGGCTTGTCGGTGATCCCGCCTATGATGTCGCAAACATCTTCGGTAACCCGCTGAACGCCCTGCCGGATATCGTCGATCCGCAACGGATCAGAAGTCTCTGTGACATTTTTTCAGAAACGCTGGACTGCTCGCAAGAAAGAATTCTCCGCTATGCCATTGCGCATGCGGGAGCATCGATCTGCTGGTCCCTCGAAGATGATGGTCGCCTCGATGAGAGCGAGAACGCTTTGGAGCGTCTCGCCTTCCTCACGGTTGCGCGTGGCCTATTAAACGATCTCAGTCCCTGACTTCGACGGATACCGGCGCAGGATATTCCCCGATGAAACCGCGCCAGTGGGCAATGGCGAAACCAAGGACGATCAGCGCCATGCCCTGATGGGCGAGCGCCACATGGATATCCACGTGGGTGAGAAGCGTGGTGATGCCGAGGCACGCCTGCACACAGACCAGAACAAAGAACAGCACGGAACGTCTCGCATGTGGCGTGTTCGGCAATCTGCGGCAGAGGCTTACCATGTGCCAGAGTGTGGCGGCAAACAGCGTATAGGCACCCAGTCGGTGGACAAATTGCACCGTTTTCGGGTTCTCGAAGAGATTGATCCACCACGGTTGCTGGATGAAGAGATCGCCCGGAATGAGTGAACCGTCCATCAGCGGCCATGTGTTATAGGAAAGACCGGCATTGAGGCCGGCAACGAGCGCGCCGAGATAGATCTGGACGAGACAGAGCACCGCCAAAAGGGCCGCAAAGCGCCTGCCCTCGCGCTCATGCGATGCTTCTGGAGAATGGTAGGAAAGACAGCGCAATATCCACATGCAGCCCGCAAAAATCAGGCAGGCGATCGTCAGATGGGTCGCGAGCCGGTACTGGGACACGTCCGTGCGGTTGACCAGGCCGGACGAGACCATCCACCAGCCGACGAAGCCCTGAAAACCTCCAAGCGCCAGAAGACCGACCAGTGGCAGGCGCAGGCGTTTCTCGATGCGCCCCGTCAGCCAGAAATAAGCAAGCGGCAGGGCAAAGATCAACCCGATGGCCCGCGCCAGCAGACGATGCGCCCATTCCCACCAGAAGATGGTCTTGAACTCGTCCAGCGACATGCCGCGATTGATTTCCTGATATTGCGGAATGCGCTTGTAGAGCTGGAATTCTTCTTCCCATTCGGCGACCGTCAAGGGCGGGATGGCGCCGTGGATCGGCTTCCATTCGGTGATCGACAGACCCGATTCGGTCAGGCGTGTTGCACCGCCCACGAGGACGAGACAGAACAGCGTGAACAGCACGACGCGCAGCCAGACGCGCAGAAGCTTGCGGTTGCTCTCCTGCTTCTGCAAAGCCGTTTTCACCCGTTTTTCGACAGAGGCATCCGCCGTCGCCAGCGTATCGGATCGCATTCTTGACACTCCACAATTCCTAACATTGGTTTGCCTCAAGCGGCTGGGCAAAACAAGGGGTTAGCCTTTGCGGCATCGGGTCGCGGCAGATGCGCTTGCGAAAAGCGATACCGTTTTTGACGGGCGCTGCTATAGAGGAATCCCAGGAACGTGACGGACGAGACATCAGCCATGCATCCCCGCCTTAGATCATTCATCGGCACTATCATCATCATTCTGCTGGTCGTGACCTATGCGGTTGTTGCCACAGCCTTCGCCTCGGCAACGCTGGCGAACTCGCCGTGGTGGGTTCACCTTGGCTATTTCGTGCTGTCCGGTCTTTTGTGGATCTTGCCAGCCATGCTGATCATCAAATGGATGGCCGGTCCGAAACGGCAGAAATAATTCGTTTCGCTGGAAGCGTGAAAAACGACGCGTTTCAGGCTGTCAGTGTTGCGGCCTGGTCAGGCCCTTGCTGCCGATACCATCGGAATGATCTGGCTGTGTCCGCTTGCGCGGAACGCCGTCTCTGCCTGACGTAGCACGTCAGGATCACCATCCGGAACGGAAAGGACGATATCCGCATCGACATATTTCAGGATGCGCGAGATTTCAGCGGGATTGGCTGCGCCGAACTCAAGCAGCACAGTATCGTAACTCCCCGACAATGCACCGAGCACCATCACGAGCCGCTCGAGTACTCCGCTAACGCGATGTCCCGAGCCCACGCCTTGCGGCACGATATGCGCCGTGGAGAGCCTGTCACGATGGATGGTTTCGCCGAAGGCTGCATCCCCCGTCAGGAGATCCATGATGCCCGGGAGCGATTCGTCCGACACCATCAGCCGCGAAGGAGCCCCCGTCGCAGTCATGTCCACAAGCACCACGGATCGCGCCAGCTCGGCAATCGCTCTTGCCAGCATGACGGTCGCTGTCGATCCATCCGCCCCACTGGGTGACGCAACAACCGCAACGGGCTTGGCGCCAGGCATGACGAGAAGATCCGCAACATAGGCTATCGGAAGCCCAGCTTCCGCAGAGGCGGGATCAAGATCATCCTGTGGTTCGGTCGCATTGTCGTTCGCGGTCATGGCGCCTTCATTTTCCTTATCGCTGGCAGCTTTCGCTCGCACGGCCACCGTTCTTCCCTTCTAACCGCGTCGCAGTAACACAAGCGTTAAACAGTCGACGCCACGCGAAACTTCAGACGGTCTTAAGCGAAATTCTTGCAAAAGCACTTTTCTTTACCGGGAATTAACCATGACGAACGGATAACTGGGGTCAAGAAATGTCCCCGGAGCATGATTGCGAATGAATTTCGCCATCCCACGTTTGATATCAGCTTTTGCCCTCGCCGCGACGATGACGCTTGGTGGTTGCGCTGCTTATCAACCCGCACCCTCCGCCATCAATGCCGCTGCCCTACAGCCCTATCGTCTCGATAGCGGCGACAGGTTGCGCGTTACCGTTTTCGATCAAGCCGGCCTCACCAACACCTATACTGTCGACCAGGCAGGCTACATCGCCTTCCCGCTCGTCGGGCAAATTCCGGCACGCGGCCGAACGGCCAAGCAGGTTGAAGCAGCGCTCGCCGCACAGCTCCGCAAAGGCTATCTGCGCAATCCCGATGTCAGCATTGAGGTCGATCGCTATCGCCCAATCTTCGTGATGGGTGAAGTGGGCAGACCGGGGCAGTATTCCTACGTCCCCGGGATGACGATCCAGAACGCCATTGCCATTGCGGGAGGCTTCACTTCACGCGCAAACCAGCGCGACGTCGATGTGACGCGTAAACTCAACGCCGAGGTCAACACCGGACGCGTGCTGATCTCAGCACCTGTGCTGGGGGGTGACACCATCTATGTGCGGGAACGTTTCTTTTGAGGAAACTGCTTCTTAGTGCTCCCTGGCTTCACCAAAGCTAAAGCCAGAAATTCAAGTTCAGCGGCAGAAGCGGCAGGCGCCGATCCGGCAGCCTAAGCCTCTGTCCATAGTTGCGGGTAAACTGGTATTGCGTATCCCGCCCCCTTTACTGCTGTAGCGGCCTGATACTTCTTGTCAGCGCTTCAGTGAAATCAAAAGTGTGAAGCGATTCCTTGCATGGCAGTCGTCAACGCTTCTTTTAGTATCTATGGCTTATCTGTATCTGAAAATGATGGCGGGATAAGTCTATGGGCGATCAAGAAAGAGACGGACGAAGCTCCGATCTCGATGTCGTGCGGTTGCAGCTCTCTCAAAAGATGGCAGGCGACGGCAATAAGCCGACCCTCAATCCCCTCGCCCGGCAGGTCGCCAATCAACTTCGCGATACCAGCCACTCACCGAATATGGTGATCGGTCAGCTGCGCCTCTTCGAGTTCATCGGCCTTTCGATCATTGCGCTCGTCCTCAACGGCATGGAAATCTCCGGCAGCTGGCGGGTCCATCTGGCGCTTGTCGTCACCTGCCTCTTTAACGCAGGTTTCACCGCTCTTCTGCTTCAGCTGACCGATACCTACCAGCTCCCCTCGCTGCGCCGCCCCTTAGCCATGGCTGCGCGCATCGTCGGTTCATACGTCACCGCGTGCGCCGTGACAGCCGGCGCAATGTACATGTTGTTGAGGGAGGATGGCTACTCCTGGGCAGGCTTTGCCTGGTGGGTCGCCGCGGGATCAGTCTTTCTTCTCCTGGAACGATCGATCGTCGGGCTCGCTATCCGGCACTGGGGCCGCAATGGGGTCATGGAGCGCCGCGCCGTCATCGTCGGCGGGGGTCAGGCAGCCAAAGATCTGATCCGCTCTCTGGAACGCCACGATAACGATATCCGTATCTGCGGCATTTTTGACGACCGCACCGGTAACCGCTCGCCCGATATCGTCGCAGGTTACCCGAAGCTTGGCACGTTCGGAGAACTGGTCGAGTTCGCGCGACTGACGAAACTCGATATGCTGATCATCGCGCTGCCCATCAGCGCCGAAGCGCGCATCATGGAGCTTCTTCGAACGCTTTGGGTGCTGCCGGTCGATATCCGCATTGCGGCCCATGCCAACAAGCTGCGTTTCAGACCCCGCTCCTATTCCCGCGATGGCGGCGTGCCGATGCTCGACGTCGTGGACAAGCCCATTCGGGACTGGGACGGCGTGGCGAAACGGATGTTCGACATTATCTTCAGCGTCATCGCTCTGCTCCTGCTCTGGCCTGTAATGATCGGAGCCGCGATCGCGGTCAAATCAACGTCGAAAGGTCCGGTGTTCTTCAGGCAGAAGCGCCACGGCTTCAATAACGAGACCATCAACGTCTGGAAGTTCCGGTCGATGTATACCGAAATGAGCGATCCAAGCGCTGTCAAGGCAGTGACCAAGAATGACCCGCGCGTCACGCCGGTGGGACGTTTCCTACGTAAGTCCTCGCTGGACGAACTGCCTCAGTTTTTCAACGTGTTGGCGGGAGATCTGTCCCTCGTCGGTCCCCGGCCACACGCCGTCCATGCCCAGACGGGCGACCTGAAATATACCGAGGTCGTGGAACACTATTTCGCCCGTCACAAGGTCAAGCCAGGCGTTACCGGTTGGGCACAGATCAACGGCTGGCGCGGCGAAATCGACAATAGCGATAAGATCAAGCAGCGCACCGCTTTCGATCTCTACTATATTGAAAACTGGTCTCTTTGGCTCGACCTCAAGATTCTCTTCCTGACACCGATCCGCCTGTTGAAGTCAGAAAACGCGTACTGATGGGCCTGTAGCCGATTACCACCCCCCCAGTGGAACCGGGCAGGATTTTCCGCGTTGTTCAGCCGTACATCTTCATTTTCAGGGGAAATCCGAATGACGCGGTCTAACAATCTCTACTTCATCATCGGCGCGCTGGTCGTACTCGTCGCCGCTCTTGGTATCTATGTGTGGCACGAAGAGTCGAAGCCTAAGGGTATCGAAATGAACATCGGACCAAACGGCGTGTCCGTTCAGGAAAACTGATCGTCTTCGGGAGGGGCGCAGCACGCTATCTTGCTGCGCTACCTCGCGCGCATCGGCGCCTCATATACATCAGAGACGCCTGTCCTGTCAGGCCAAGCCCACGAAAGACAGGATCATGCCAACGACTACAACCAGACCGACAATATAGATAATGCTGTTCATTTCTCTCTCCATCTCTTTCGAAGCATCCCCAGCGATGCCTTGTCTTGTTACGATGGACTAACACGTCGCCCCACTTGAGCGTTCCATTAGAAATTTCAAAAATGAACGGTTCGGTGGATTAATGGGTGAAGATAAAGAGCCGCGCCATCTCCATGCGGCGATGGTCAAAGGGCTGATCCCAAGGTATTTCTCAGAAAAATCGAGGCTTGGGGAGAACCTCAAAAATGGTCGGAGCGACAGGACTTGAACCTGCGACCCCTTGACCCCCAGTCAAGTGCGCTACCGGGCTGCGCTACGCTCCGACACAAGAGACGCGTTTATATAGAAGGCGTGTCGCACGCAACCCTAAAAATAAAGTCCGCAGGACAAAAACGGAAAATCTGCGTTTGCAGCCGGTGAGGCTGGCAAGTCAATTCGTTTCCGGGAAATCCAGCCAGCGTGCGGCGCAATCGGGTGCTGACGCTATGTTCGATGGTGCCGAAGGTTGGGCGACAGACGATACTTTTACAGGCGGTGGGGGTATGAGGCCACCCGCGCCGACCGATAAGGTGGCGTTGTCGATCTGCCAGCTTGCTTTGGGATCGAAGCGCACACCGTCGAACGTCACTTCGAGCGCGTGGGCAGCATCATAGCCTCGGAGAACCAGCGTTCCTGTCTCGCCGGTTACACTGCGCAGCAGAATGTCTCGATAAACCGGTATCTCCGAGCCGTGAGCCTGTTTGTCGTAACGCGTGTCGAAGTCGATCGGGCGCAGATTTCCGCGCAGGCACACATTCTCATATTGGATGCCAGTCAGGAGCCCACCCCGACTGATGTCGCTCTTGATACGCAGTCCCGACGTCGCACCGTCGATCGTGACGTTTTGGACGAGGACGTTGCTCACACCCGATTCGGTTTCGCTGCCGATCGACAGGCCATGGCCCCAATAGAGGTGACTGTCTATAATCGAGACATATCGGGTCGGAGCGCTTCCACCCTTGATGGCGATATTGTCGTCCCCGGCACGAATGAAGCTGTGAGCGATGGTCACATCCTGCGAACCGGCAGGATCGATGCCATCCGTGTTGCGCGCATCGGCGGGTGTATCGATGCGCACGCCCCAAAGCGTGGCGCCTTTCACACGGTTCAGTATAATGTGGAAGTTCGGCGCATCGCGTAGCGTCACGCGGTAGAAAACGATGTCTGCGCCGTCATCGACCTGGATCAGCCGGGGATTGTTCTGCTTGCCGCCCTGGCTTTGGGCTCTGCGCGCAAGTTGCCACCAGGTCTCCTTGCCTCCAGCAATGACCTCCCCACCCTGACCATCGATGAGGCCGTCACCGACCAGAGCCGCGCCTTGCGCTTTCTCAAACAGAAGGAAGGGGCGGCAGCCATCCCCTTTCGCATCGATCGTTCCGCACGTGCCGCTGCCGCGGTCATAGGCTTGAGGATCAGCGACTGCGGCCAATATTACGCCCTGGTCGAGCCAGAGGGTGACACCGGAGCGAATTGTCAGCGGGCCGCTAGCGAACCGGCCCCCAGTATTGCCGGCGACCAGCTTGATGGCCTGACCTGCGGGGCATGCATCAATTGCCGCCTGAAGCCGCTGTGTATCCAGCACCTGTTGCGCCGGTGCACTTTGCGCCGCTGGCTGCGGTGAAAGCGTGGCGCAGATCTGTGTGGGCAAGGTCGGTTCCGATACCACGCGGCGATCGCCGGTCACGGCCGCACCAGCCGCCGAGCTCATCACAAGGGTCAGCCCAACAGCAAGGCAAGCGGCCGTGGGGCGTAAGGCGGGTATCTGATACTTGGTCATGGGCGCATCATGTTTGGCAAGACCTCTATGCGAGGATCGTTGCGTCACGTCATGTCGCACATTTTTATGATTGGATGCCAAACCTGCAAGTCTAACCCAGCTTACCGCGACAGATTGTTCGCGCAATCAACCACGCTTGGGTTAGGAAGGTGCTTCAGCGAAAGACGGGTAAAGGACGAATAGACCCGCCACTTGGAGGCTCTGTCTTGGCGAACTTCCCGGACACGGGATGAGTCCCGCTCTTGAAAAAGGCGCAAAAGCGAGATGTGAAATTTATGGAGATGAGCCAATCGCAGCGATGGCACTATGGGTCGTTGCGGTTACATTTGCGCCAAACCATTTTCGATCCGCTCCCAGCTCTCATCCATAGGATAAGCCGCGGAAATGACCGGCACACTCAGGTGGCCATAGCGAATGGACAATTGCTTTTCCGCGGTTTCAGGATCGACACCGGCGATCTTGCCCAGATAAATCGCGGAGGCGAGGCCCGTACGATCGGATCCCGAGCGGCAATGGATGAGGATCGGCTTCGGCGATGTGCGCATGATTTCGACAAGCGCTTCGGCCTTGTCCATCGACAGCGTCTCACGCGCCGACATGGCGAAATCGACATGGTTTACGCCGAGTGCTTTAGACTCGGAGACCTCGTCCTTGTACCAGGTCGAGCCATCATTCTTACCGCGCAGGTTGATGACGGTCTTGATGTTGTGCTGCTTCACATAAAGCGCCAGTTGCTCGGCGCTGGGCTGGTTCGAACGATAGAGTTCGCCGGCCAACACCTCATGAAAATTCCCGGAAAGCTGCAGGAAGCCCAGATAGGCGAAGAAGCTCAATAGCGAGACCGCAAAAGCGCTCCCAAGCGTGATCATTTTTTTGCGCATTCTATCCATCTTCCAACTGCTATTGACGGAAGGGATAGATGCTGAGGCTGACATCAAGATGAACGTTTCTGACCTGCGAGCACGCAGGCGCAGACGATGTCACCGCACGAAGATATAGACGGCGTAGACGGCAATCAGGGCGCTGGCAACGAGTGCTGCGATCATGCCCAGACGCTTCTCGATGAAGTGCCGGATGCTTTCGCCGTAACGCTGCAGAAGACCCGCCAGAATGAAGAAGCGCGCACCGCGCGTCACGATGGCCGTCACGATAAAAAGCCCAAGGCTGATATTTGCCGCACCGGACAGGATTGTCACCACCTTGATCGGCGGGAGGTGCGCAAGTCCTGAAGTTATCAATAGGAGGACGATCGTTTCATAATCCACCGAAGCCTTCAGATGCTCGAACGCATCCAGCTTGCCGTAGAACTCCAGGAGCGGACGAGCAACGCTTTCGAAAGCGTAATGGCCGAGATACCACCCGGCGATTCCGCCAAGAACCGATGCGACCGTTGCGACCGTCGCATAGAACATTGCCTTGCGGGGCTTTGCCAGAACCATGGGCAGGAACAGGACATCTGCTGGCAGGAAGAAGATGGAGCTCTCGACAAAGGCAATGATGGCCAGCCACCAGACGGCGGTTTTGCGTGCCGCAAGGTTCATCGCCCAGGCATAAAGACCCTTCAGCATTTTCTTCTCCGTTCAATCCAGCAATTTTTGCATCGGGTCGGCCCAACCACGGCCTGCGCTTTTCGCCGCTGCGACTTCGTAGCGGCTTTTGTGCCTGCCTTACCGATCAAATGCACGAATGGCAAATGATGCAGCGCAGCATCATTACGCTCGATATACAAAATTGCTGCGGCGCGAAAGGTCGAATTACTTTCAGTTATCGAATATCTGCGGCAGTCCTTGCTGCAGCGCAGTCTGAATTCCTTTTATTCTGGCGTTTCCGCCGATTCGGCGTAGAATGGAGGAGCGAGGACATACTGAGGAGGAGACAGTTATGGACTACGTTAATTTCTTTACTTCGCTGAACCCGTTTATTCTCGGCATCTTGATGGTTGTTCTTCTGCTGGGTGCTTACAACAAGTGGGTTTCTCACTGACGAATTTAAGTCGTCCATTCCCGTAAGTGTGACGCTGACCGCTTATGCCCTGAGCATTTGCGGATAGTCACTTGCGGGAGCGAATGATATCAATCCCGGAGTTCAATTGATTTCGGGAGAAGGCATGACGCAGGACTTCGCGTTCAAAGACACGTCTGAAAATCTAAGTTCCGTTTTGCAGAAGCTGATCAATCAGCTTGGCGGAAAGACGATCACTTTGCGGGAATTGATGGAGGCCATCGGAGAACAAGGCCTCCTTCTGATGTGCGCCATCGCCTCCCTGCCCTTCCTGATCCCTGTTTCAATTCCAGGCGTCAGCACGGTGTTTGGGGCAGCCATCATCATGATCAGCCTCGCCATCATTCTGAACCGGCTGCCGTGGTTGCCCAAACGCATTCTGGATCGGCAGATGGAGACGGCGCGCCTTGTCCCTGCGCTGCAAAAGGGCATCAATATCGTGTCCTGGCTGGATAAGTATATCCGCCCACGTCTGCTCTCCTTGACGACCGGTGCAATCATGAACCGGGTAAACGGCATCGCCATCATGGTGGCAGGCCTGCTGCTGATGATGCCGCTCGGCTTCATCCCCTTCTCGAATACCCTGCCGGGGATCGCTATCCTGTTGTTCTCCGCGGGCATGATCCAGCGTGACGGCGCGACCGTGCTTGGTGGCTACCTGTTTCTTGCGCTGACGACGATTTACTTCGCAGCATTGGCCTATGCGGCGGTGTGGGCCGGCCAGGGCCTCAGCAACTCGCTTACGGGCGCTTGATGCCTTCAGCGTCTTCGCGGCGCGCCTGGCGGGCGCGCTTGCGATATTCCCACCAGATGGCCAACTGGCGGCGCTTGCGTCTAACGAAGCGCAGATCCTGAGACAGCACCAATAGGCCGAGCGGAACCATCCAGAAGCCGAGGACTGGCAAGAAGCCGAGAAGGCCGCAAATCACGAGCACCGTGCCGATAACGATGCGTCCGATACGCGAGCGCGGCATTGCCACGCTCCATTTGCCCATGTGAAGCCGCCCCGTTTTGGGGTGAATACCGAAATTCACGCCAGATCACCTCAGCTCGACAGGGTTGGGAAAGTTTTTTTCAACATCGTCATGCCCGGAAACGTGGGGCCTTCGGTGGATAAAACAAGAGGAATTCATTTTTTTTGAAAAAAGCGCTTGGCAAATCGTCAAAGCGTTTGTATTACCCCGCTCACGCCACGCCAAGCGGCGTACGTTCCCTGGTAGCTCAGCGGTAGAGCATTCGACTGTTAATCGACAGGTCGCCGGTTCGAATCCGGCCCGGGGAGCCATTTCTTCTTGTAAGTATCTTATTTTACTCGAAGACTTTGATACCGCTGACATTTCTCCACATTGCCTCCCCGCTTTTCGGACCAGTTGCCGGCTGTGGAAAACCTTGTCATCGACTGCCCTTCTCATAGAACCTTGTGAGATCCTCCTCATCATCGTAGCTGATCAGAATGGGGGTTGATATGGTTGACCGGTACACGAAGTGCATTCTCACAGTGATAGCATTTTTTTTGGCAGTTATAGCTTTGAAGGGTGAACCTGTGACCGCATGGGCTCAATCTCGTTTGACTGGCGAAGTCACCCTGTTGAATGGCCCCACTCCGATTCAAGTCATGATCGTGGGAAAAGTTTCGACACAATAGAGGCTGGCAATTTGCTCAAATAAACGTCGGACACTTATGCAATTGGTCGTAGAGTATGTTCACCGACTTTTGGGATACCGATGCGGGGAAGTTTATAAGTAGGGCGAAGTGCTTCCTAGAAGCGGCTTCTGTCCTTGATTACAAAATGCATGACGGTCAAAGCGGCATGCTCTTCAGTCCCACGCTCCACCTGATCGGACACGGCCTTGAGTTGTTGCTAAAGGGTTGCTTGTTACACAATGGGATGGAGAAGAAAAAAGTCGTGGCGTTCGGTCACAACGTGAACGAGATGTGGGATCATGACCTTGTCGCGTTGGTGCGGCAGTCAACGCGGGAGAATGCATGGATCAGCTTCCAGATAGCACTGGACAGCAAGCGATTTCCCGACGCTCACAAAGTAGATGACCCCGTTGCGCTTTTTGAAGATTACCGTGCTGCTTTAGGCGCTTTGCACGCTGAGCAAAAACATTATCCAATAAGATACCCCACGGACAACGACCGGGTCGCGCCAAGGAGCCCTATGCTGGTGGCAGTGCTCTGGAGGACCGCCGACGACTATGTGAAGCGCCCCACGCAGTTTAGCATTTGAGTCCTGGGAGTCTTAGATAAAATGAAATAGAAAACATGCCGACTTGGTAGGTCGAAGGGCGCGCCTGCAGGAGTGCCGGGATAACCGCCCCCACCTTTCACGACCTCCGCGGTACCTCCGTAACGAGGATGGCACTGGCTGGCTGCACCGTTCCTGAGATCGCGGTCGTCACTGGCCATAGCTTAAGGGATTTCGAAGCCATGCTGGATCTGCACTATCTGGGTGACCGGGCGGAGTTGGCAACGAGCGCGATGCGGAAGATGGCTCAGCTCGACTTTTGGTTGTTCTTATGTTTTTTTACCCGTTGAACATGAGGTTAAGCACCGATGAACGAGACATTCCTGATTTTCTACAACGTAGGCCCGGAGCTGACGCTTGGGACTAGAGGTCAGAAAGCGAGCCTTTCGCTCAATGGCTCATCAATCACGCTGTCGGGACCTACGGAGAGTTTGACTCTGAACGGCCAACATTTCCGCAGCATTACTTTGGCCCGCCCGCACAAGGTCGGCACCATTATCAAAATCGATATCGGCAAAGGATACCTCTTCCTTGCTGTGAGGCGACTGGCCATCGGGCAGTTCGTGATTATAAATTACGTCAGTACCATGCGTTTGTTCGAGAAACTGTCAGCAGTATGTCCTGGACCATCCACGACCTCAGGCATCAAACCGCGGTACTCGCGTGCAAGGAAGCGGTTGGTGCTTTGGTCCTTTGCTTTAGCTATCGTGCTGGTAGCGGTAGCAATTAAATCGATAGGCAACCAGTGAGATGCTCGATGTTTCCATAAGGCTTTCGGCAGAGATCGACTTATCTGAAAGAGTAAAGGAGCTTTATGCCTCGTTCTCTTCTTACTCTCCGCCGACAAAGCTTGACGCATCTCCGCTCCGCGATCCGGCAAAAATCTTAGCGGCGCTGAATTCTGCACCACTTGCGGAGCTCGGTGAGGAGGCTCTTGGACCGTTCGCTGTGTACGCTTTGACCACTGTCGGGGAGGTATCGGACTACAAATATTACCTTCCGAGGATATTAGTGATATCTACTATATCTAACTCCTGCGTTGGTTTTGACCCCGTCGTTATTGCGGGAAAACTGCGCTTGGCTGAGTGGGTTAAATGGCCCTTAAATGAGCGGTCAGCAATTGCGAGCTTCATCTATTCTGCGTGGGCCTATGAGCGGCTCCAAGCCGCCAGTCTGCGAAATTCGTGCTGGAACTGGATCGCGGCAATGGCACTTTTGAACCTCCAATTCGAAGCATGTCTTCATCTTTGGACCGTTTTGCCGACTCCTGACGCTATGCTTCAACTTGCTGAGGGAGTGACTGAGATTAAGCACCTCAGGAAGGGCAAAGGGCGCTGGGAAGATGTCTCGGCAGTCAGTCGCGAGGCAATCCTTCAATGGATTGCGAGCACAGAGGTCGAGACCGCGCTCATTGAATCTATAGACGCTATTGAGGATGAGGAACGATGGAAAATCGAGACGATGCTAGATGAAGTCGAGGACCTGAGGCGCCTGGTTTTCTCAGCTTCGAGATGACTATCGAGTGAGGAAGTGCGATTCAATAGACATGACAGCTAACCCGAAGTCCCACCTAGTACTAAGGTTTGCGCCGCGAACGAAAAGAAATCATCACACTCCAGCTCAAAGCTTGGACCGCCCATATCGAGACAGAAAACTCCGGGGCCTAGTGACGGGCAAAGGCAGTACCACCACGAGGCTCCGCCATCCGCAACGGCAACCGCGTCTGAAGGAAACGGATTCCCTACCGCTTCCGGGCGTCCGGTCAGTGTTCGATAACTCGCAGATTGATAAGCTTGGAACGAAGGATGCATTTCAGCTTTTGAAGCAGGTTCCGGCTCGTAAACGTATTGACCTCGTGTCGTCGAGCCGACACCAATCTTTTCAATAAACTCGAGGTATTGGCTAGATATGCCTGGAAATCGCGCGGCGATTCCAGCAACCCGCTCATTCGAAAGCGGCGTTAAAGAAGACAACTCTCCTGCCTTGTCATGAGCCATTAGGCGCGCGATGTTTTCCAAAATCCCGCCACTCCCTCACTTACTGAGATATCAGACCCGAACTCTTCGAAAGAATTCTGATACAGTCCGCGCACCTGAAAAGACTAGGAAAATTATAGGGACGGCGTCGGTAAGCGCAAGTGAGTTTTGATTTGCCAACCTCTTGAAGGTTTCGCCGGCAGAATAAATCACAGGCGCAACGAATACTCCCCAGCGAAGCTCTTGGTCCCTAGTCTCTTTGCTCCAAGAACAACCAATCAAGCGAACTGTATACCCCACATACTTCGCTCTCTTGAACCAAACGAAACCACAAGAAATTATTCCCAGAAGGGATATTGCTTCAATATTGGACTCCGCAACCACGAGATATAACGGCGAGGCATTCGCCGCCATCATAATGCTTGCCTCTCTCCGACTTGCTCCGTTTATATTGAACATTCGTGGTCGAACTTCCCCTTCGGAATTAGCTTCCTCAACGTTAGGGCTTCGTTGTGCTGATAGTGGCACTTGACTGCCGTGGTCAGATCGCTATTCGTCTACCCGTACGTGACCGCCTTCAATAACGACATGACGGCCATGAATTTCGACAAAACGCCAATCCTCCTCGAATGAACCGTCCGGGAAAATCTGCAGGCGGTAGCCGCCAGACAGCGACAGGTCGGCCCCGCCGTAGTTGTCGGTGTTGACCGCTGTGACGAAGAGTTGCTTCGTGGCGTTCACGAAGGATTTTGTCTCCGCGTCGTAACCTTTTAGCAGAGATGCAATTTTGATGAGCTGTCGATTTCCCGATTTGTGGTCATCATCATCTACTTCTGTCCCTTCAACAGGACCGACAAAGCGATCTGATGCCCCAGTAAATACTGTCTCCTCAGCAACCAGACGCCACGGGCATTGAATATGTAGCGCGTACGAGCCTACAGTTCCTCTACCTGAGGCATGCGGCACTATCTGTCCAAAATGGAAGACCTTCATATCCGCAGCGTTACGGGCAATGCTCAGTTGCAGCCCCACGAGAACCTGAAGACAGCTTTCTAGGCGAACTTGATTAGTAGTCTCGGGCATCCGACTTCAACTCGTCAACATGAGAGATGATACAATCTTCGCGGATCATGACACAGGATAAAGCGTGAATCTATCGGCCCAATTTACGCGTGTCGAATCCCCAGTTTGAATATCAGTTTTGGCATGAAGCGCCTTTGCGCTGACCTGGTCGCCTACGGCAAAAGCAAAGCTTCGATCTATCGCCCCCTCAATCCCAGCATCCACGATTTCCCCGCTATTGGTATGTGCCAATATTCGGCTTCGTGGGCGGAATGGTCAATTATCTTGCTGAATTTAAATGGCTTTCCTGGATATGAGTTTACGATATGGTCATTAAAGTTGCTAAAAACTATCCGGCCCAGGGAGCCATTTTTACAATCGACCGCGTTGTAAGCAAGATATCTCTCCAAAAAATACCGCTGAAAAATCTCCGACCATCAACGTCTGGAGCGCACACATCGTTGCGACGCGATCGCATATTCGTTACGACGAATAAGGATCAAGGCAGCCGCTTCGGTCATCTGTCGCAATGGAGACTGCGGATATGTCGATCACCGCTTCGCAATGCAGAGCCGCGCGCGCAATGCTTGACTGGTCCCCGGAAAAGCTCGGCGAGGCTGCCGGGGTCGATCTAGCGGACCTGGCGTCTTTCGAGAGCGGCCAAAGCGGATCTGCTCCTCAGTTGAGCGACAAGCTTCGTACTGCTTTGGAGAAGGCCGGGATTTCCTTCATCGACAACAATCAGACATCTGCAGCCGGCGGTCCGGGTCTACGTCTTCTGAAGTCGCCCGGCGAATTCGATACCGATCAGTCTGAGACAGTCCAATATAAAGAACATCTGGCGCCCGATGCGCCGACCGGAGCGGGAGGCTGATATGTCCAAGAAAGAAAAGTTGGAACACTCTGAATTTTCGGGAGAGTTCGAGGATGACGGCATCACCGTCCTCGTGGATATCTTCCGGCGTGCTGGAACGCAGCAGGACTGGCAACTGGAGGTCATCTCCGAAGAGGACGACGTGACGACCTGGGACGAGCCCTTCGCCACCGACAAGGACGCCTGGGAAGAGTTTCTCGCAACTTGCGAACGGGATGGCATCAGGAGCTTTCTCGGGGATGAGGAGCCGGCCGTCCACTAAGGCGTGTCGCAATCTTTCAGATTCGCGCCTTACGCCTTAGGCCCTTTGTTATCGCAGCAACGCGGCACGCTTTTGCGCGGACCATGCTTTAGGACACCTTCGTCGCCGGGAGGTGTCTGATCGCATACGAAAAAGGCGACCGCGGTGGCGATCGCCTTAATACTTCGGACATCCAGCTTGGGTTGAAACCAGCTGGATCTCAACGCTTGCCGGCACTGCCGGAAACCGCTGTGGATGTGGCGGAGACCGGGTCGCTCGCTGGGAAGGTATCTTCCAGACCTTCTTCAAGCTCGTCATCGGACTTGCTATTGTCTTGCGACTGCTCACGGTTCAGAGAGACGACGGCAGGCGATTGACCCGATGCGTCTTCATCTTCCACGCCCAACACAGATGTGTTGCGTGTCGCATCGATTTCCAATTCTGCCTCTTGCCAGTGGCGCTCGTGGTCGCCATCGCGTCGACCTTCGCTTTCCCACTTCTCATAGGCCTTGTTGCGTATTTCGGATTCACGATCGACTTGCATGGTGCTTCTCCCGTTTTCGATATCGGGAAAACAATCGGCACTCTTATTTGGTTCCTGCGCTCCTGCTTGTCATACGGGGTGTAGTGGTCACAATAAGGAACGAAGCAGCGCCCTGCCCGTTTCCCTCCCAGACAATCATTCACCATCGATGGGAGCGTACGATGACCGACGATAAATCGACGATCGACAAGAAGAACCACCTCGACATCAAAGACGAAGATGTCGCGCGTTTCGAAACGGAAGGCGACCTGACGCAACATCAGCAGGAGTTGGATCCCGACGAGCTGACCAGCCTCAGAGCACGTCGACAGGCAGCACGTCAGCACGAAGATGCTTTTATCGTTGCGACGGATCTGGAAGATGACGACCAGCGCGATGCCGCTCCAGGCACACGCGAACAGCCGTAGTCCGCGTGCCGACAGGGAATCTAGGGTGACGTCAAACCCACCATAGATTCTCTTGTGACCGCCATGCTGCCACCCACGCTTTCGTGGGTGTACCTGGGCGTACTTTAACTTGAAGCGCGATTACCGACGAACAGAGACGATGGACTTGCGGCTGAAGTTGGAGACCTGTACGCGGCCGGACTGGTTGCCGCCGAGGATTTGAGCAGTGGCACCACTCATGCTCTTCAGGATGCCTGCGTGATATCGCTTGCCGCTTCTGACGACCACAACGTCACCGGGTTTGGCGGCACCGACCGGAACAGCGTAACCGAAGGATTTCCAGGATTTGGCGAAGCCGGAGGATTTCGGCGGGGTACGTCCTGATTTCTCGGCCACAACGCTGAGGAAGTGGCCGCACCACGGAGTTTTACGAGGGTTGACGCCCAAAATTGCTTTCAGCGTCTTGTTGTTCTTGCCTTCATGAAGGCCGGCATATTGCTCGGCTTGGTTCAACATGCCCGCCGAGGCGGGCGTTATGACCGCGGCACACAGACCCACAGCCAAAAGAAACGCAGATACTCTCACTCTCTTGCCCTTTAAAAGCACAGGACAACTTGGCTCCAGCCCGCGCCGAAGTGTCCTTGCGCACATTCAAAGTAGGGCAGTCTTAGCAGCGAAACTTCTCGCTCACGACGACTGCTGTTGAGCCGTCTATGCTCCGAATCTAGCCAGAATTTGACGAGACATGGGCGATTATGGGTATGTTATGCCCCAAAATCGCCCTTGGAGTTATCAAAATAGTGAAGCCTGTTCGGGTTTTGGCTGAATTTTGAAAAGACCTTCCAAAGCCAGCATTTGCAGCTTTGTCTTCACGCCGCCTTCAGCAGAAAAGCCACCCGGCTTACCGCCAGCGGCAAGAACCCGATGGCATGGGATCAGAAGTGGCAGCGGATTTTTTGCCATCGCCTGCCCAACGATCTGAGCAGCTTGCGGGGGAGCATTTAATTCCTTGGCGATTTCACCATAGGTTTTCGATGTTCCCCACGGCATAGCCCGAACGATTTCATAAACCGTTGAAAAGAAATCACTTTTAGGGCCGACATCAAGTTGGATATCCAGAAATTCGACCGGTTGACCTGTGAAATAGGCTCTCACCTTTTCCAGCAGATCCATTGCTTGCGCACTCGGGTCGGAATGTTCGGCGTCGGGCAGACGGCGTGTTAGATGAGCCCTCGCATCATCTTCCAAATCAACGGGCAAGTGAAAACGGCAGATGCCGCCTTCATGCCATGCGAAGGCGCAAAACCCCATGGCAGTAGAGAAGGTTGGGTAGCGGATTTTGCGCGTCATCGGCCTGCCCCATTTCAGTCCCATTCGGCCAAACGAGCGTCGGCGTTAACGTTTCAGCAACCATTTTTTTGAGGTTAAGTCGAGGCTTGATCAAAGATTTTTAGGCGAAGATGTGTCCGCAGAGGGCTGTCTCACCCCGATATCGAAGTGATAGAGCGCAGCAAAAAGCCACCCGGCGGGAACGCGGCGGGTGGCTGAAGAGGTCTTCTTAATCTGAAGATCGAACAGGTCGCTTACGATGCGAGCTTAGGCATCTCCACGAGGCGGTTTGCATCCCGGCTCGCCTCAACGAAAGCGGTCCGTGCGATCTCGCCGGAAACGCTTCCCAGAAGCGACGCCCTGCAAAGGCGCAACGCCTGCTCATACGCCTTGCCATGGCGGCTGGGCCACTCGTGTTGGAGAAAATCAAAGGCTTCATAAACGCCGTTGAAGGTGCGAGGCGCGCCGTTCTCAAGAGAGATCACAACAGGCGCATCCCATTTTACTTCATTCAGCATCATTGGTGGGTCTTCCATACTCAATTCACGTGCCTCCAACGTCACTTCCGGCATATGGTTCCACCTGTTTTGATTTAAACCCAACAAAATTTACCCTTCAAAAACCATAGGTATCGCACCACCGTATTACCCTCGTTGCAGGGGAGCAAAACCCCCTTACGCGCGTTACAAATGAAAGCAGAAGGAAAGCCAATGACGAAGCAGGAAAGCCCCATAATTCTTTGGTTTCGCAAGGACTTGCGCCTTTCTGACAATCGCGCCCTTGCAGCCGCGCGGGAGCATGGCGGAGCGATCATTCCTCTCTATATACGCGAGGATCGACAGGGCTCAAACGGCCCCTTGGGTGGTGCGCAGGAGTGGTGGCTTCATCACTCGCTGAAAGCCCTTTCCGACCAGTTGGAAAAGCTTGAAAGTCGCCTCATCCTGCGCAGTGGAGACCCCAGCAAGATCCTCAAGTCACTTATTGGTGACGTCGGTGCGAGTGCCGTGTTCTGGAACCGTCGTTACGACCCCGATGGAATGGAGATCGACAGCCACCTCAAGAAGCAGCTTCGCGATGATGGATACGAGGTCGAGAGTTTCTCGGGCCATCTCCTGCACGAACCATCCAAGGTGAAGACCAAGAGTGGCGGACCATACCGCGTCTACACGCCTTTCTGGCGCGCCATCGAAGGCGGAGACGAGCCACCTGAGCCCACGGGTAAGCCGCGCCAGATATCAACACCTTCCAGTTGGCCCACGTCGGAAAAGCTGGACAGTTGGAAGCTCCTGCCGACAAAACCGGATTGGGCAAAGGATTTCTCGGAAGTCTGGACGCCGGGCGAAGCGGGAGCCAAAGAGCGGCTGGACGATTTCATCGATAGCGCGCTCAAGGGCTATGAGAAGGGTCGTGACTTCCCAGCACAGCCTGCAACCTCGATGCTCTCTCCGCACCTAACCCACGGGGAGATCACGCCTGCCCAGCTCTGGCACGCCACCAAAGGCCTTTCCTCCCACATCGCCTCGAACGACATCAGCCGGTTTCGCAAGGAGATCGTCTGGCGCGAGTTCTGCTACCATCTTCTCTTCCACTTCCCCAAACTCGACGAGAAGAACTGGAACGACAGTTTCGATGCGTTCGAATGGAAAACGGACACGGCAAAGTTCAACGCCTGGAAGAAGGGCATGACCGGCTACCCGATCGTCGATGCTGGCATGCGGCAGCTGTGGAAGCACGGCGTCATGCACAACCGCGTGCGGATGATCACGGCGTCCTTCATGATCAAGCATCTGTTGATCGACTGGCGCAAAGGAGAGAAGTGGTTTCGTGATACGCTTGTGGATGCCGACCCGGCCTCGAATGCTGGAAACTGGCAGTGGGTGGCCGGATCGGGTGCCGACGCCTCACCGTTTTTCCGCATCTTCAATCCTATCATTCAGGGCGAGAAGTTCGATCCCGACGGAGACTATGTCAAAACTTTCGTGCCGGAGCTTTCGAAGCTCGATGCCAAGTACATTCACAAGCCGTTCGATGCGCCAAAGCAGGTGCTGGACAAGGCCGGGATCGAATTGGGCAAGACCTATCCAAAGCCCGTCGTCGATCATAATGAGGCACGCCAGCGTGCGCTTGAGGCCTACTCTCATATCAAGAAGAGTGAATAACCGAGGCATCAGCAAGATTTTGCGCTGGAACCCTCTTCGCCAGAAGATAATTTCTTGTCACAAGGCCGTTAGATAACGACATAACGGCTTTGAATCGCTGACTGGACAGAAGGCCTGATCATGACCATCCATTCTTCCGTGCTGACCGCAATTGGGAACACCCCGCTCATCCGCCTCAAGGCAGCATCCGAGGCCACGGGCTGCGAAATTCTGGGCAAGGCCGAGTTCATGAATCCGGGCCAGTCGGTCAAGGATCGTGCCGCGCTTTTCATCATCCGCGACGCGGAACGACGCGGGCTCTTACGTCCCGGCGGCACGATTGTGGAAGGTACGGCCGGCAACACCGGCATTGGGCTTGCGCTGGTTGCCAACGCGCTCGGCTACAAGACGGTGATCGTTATCCCGGAGACGCAGAGCCAGGAGAAAAAGGACGCGCTGAAGCTTCTTGGCGCACAGCTTGTCGAAGTGCCGGCCGCCCCCTACTCCAACCCTAACAACTATGTGAAGGTCTCCGGTCGTCTGGCAAAGCAGCTTGCCGCAACCGATCCGAACGGAGCAATCTGGGCAAACCAGTTCGACAATATCGCCAACCGTCAGGCGCATATCGAAACAACCGCACCGGAAATCTGGGACCAGACGGATGGCAAGGTGGACGGTTTCATCTGCGCCGTCGGTTCCGGCGGGACGCTAGCCGGCGTCGCGGACGGTCTTCGCGATTTCAACCCCGATATCAAGATCGGCCTTGCCGATCCAGAAGGGGCAGCGCTTTACGAATTCTACAAGAACGGCGTCCTGAAGTCGGAAGGATCCTCGATTACCGAGGGCATCGGCCAAGGTCGCATAACGGCCAATCTCGAAGGCTTTACACCGGATTTTGCCTATCGAATCTCGGACGCCGAGGCGCTTCCGATCATCTTCGAACTGATCACCAAGGACGGTCTGTGCCTTGGCGGCTCTTCAGGCATCAACATTGCCGGCGCAATTCGGCTTGCTCGCGACCTCGGACCCGGGCATACAATCGTCACGATACTTTGTGACTACGGTAACCGTTACCAGTCCAAGCTCTTCAACCCCGACTTCCTGCGCTCCAAGGGGCTTCCCCTTCCGGCGTGGTTGACGGAGAAGAAAGAGATTTCGGTTCCGTACGAAACCGTCTGAGGTCAATGCAATATGCCTGTGAATGCCCTGTTTCGTGATGATTTTTATCTTTCAACTTGCGAAGCGGTGGTCACGGCAGTGCATGAAGATGGTGGCATAGAGCTGGATCAGACCTGCTTCTATGCCACGTCTGGCGGACAGCCCGGCGATACGGGCTTTCTCGAACGGGCCGATGGCTCGAAGATCGAACTCGGCGTAACGCGCCATGGCGCGGACAAGAGCGTCATCGTCCACGTGCCCCTGGACGGTCAGCCCTCCCCGGATGTCGGCGAAAAGCTGACACTTCATATCGACTGGCAGCGACGCTACAAGCTGATGCGGATGCACACCGCCTGTCATCTCCTATCGGTGGTCTGCTCTTGGCCGATCACCGGTGCTGCCGTTGGTGAGGATGAATCGCGGGTCGATTTCGACATGTCGGAGACGATCGACAAGGATGCGATTACCGCCAAGCTGATGGAACTGGTCGAGCAGAATCACCCCATCTATCTGCAATGGATCACCGACGAGGAGCTGGCGGCCAATCCTGGCATCGTCAAGTCCAAGCATGTCCGGCCACCCGTCGGGCTTGGCCGTGTCAGCCTCGTCTGCATCGGCGAGAATTCTTCGGTTGACAGTCAGCCCTGCGGCGGCACTCATGTGTCGGAAACGCAGGAAGTCGGCGAGATTTACATCGCCAAGATCGAAAAGAAAGGCAAGGAAAACCGCCGTTTCCGCATTCGCTTCGGCAAACCCGCCGACGCCGCCTGATTTCTGGGAGAAACATCGTGAGCACCGATAAAAGCCGTTTCGTCGTTTCGGCGGATTGGGTCGAGCAGCAGCTTGGAACACCGCACTTCCGCATCGTCGATGCGTCCTGGTATCTGCCGGCACATAAACGCGACGGAAAGCAGGAATACGCCAGCGGCCACATTCCAGGCGCCGTCTTCTTCGATCAGGACGCAATTGCCGATCATGAGACGGGCCTTCCGCACTCCCTGCCCTCCCCTGATTTTTTTGCCGAGGAAGTCGGCAAGCTTGGGATTACCGACACCGATACGATCGTGGTCTATGATGGCCCCGGCTTCTTCTCCGCGCCGCGCGTCTGGTGGATGCTGCGCGTCATGGGTGCCGAAACGGTTTATGTGCTGGATGGCGGCCTCGATGGGTGGAAGGCTGCCGGCAAACCGCTTGAGACGGAAGCTCCGCAGATCGAGCCGGCAGAGTTTCACGCCGAGTTCAAAGCGAACCGTGTGACCTCGTTCTCCGATATGCGCGCTGTCGTCGAGACAGGCGAAAAGCAGGTGGCGGACGCCAGAGGTGCCGGCCGCTTCACCGGAGACGAGGCCGAGCCGCGCGCCGGCATGCGGTCCGGCCATATGCCTGGTGCCCGCAGCCTGCCTGCCACTGCCTTTTCGGAAAACGGCCACTTCAAGGATCTGCCAACCATCCGCAAGATGATTGCAGAGGCCGGCATCGATCTGTCCAAGCCGGTCGTTACCAGTTGCGGTTCCGGCGTGACGGCCGCCGTCGTGACACTGGCGCTCGAGTCGCTCGGCCATTCGGACAATTCGCTTTATGACGGCTCATGGTCGGAGTGGGGATCGAAAGAGGACACGCCGGTCGTGACTGGCCCGGCGGAGCCTCTGCAGACGGAACCACACGGTCCGCTCAAAGCCCATGTCACACAGCTTGAAATGACATCGGCGCCAAAGGTCAGCCTGGCGGTGCCGGTCAATATCCAGACGGCTATCATGCGAACGCATGACATCCCGCTGCATTTCTATCGCTATCTCTACTGGCGCGTCGGCAAGCGCTGGCACTGGCAAAAGCGCATGCGCATGAGCGATGCCGAGCTTACCGCCGTGCTGCGCGACCCAAAGAACTGCGTAACAGTGCTCTATCTCAACGGTTCGCCGGCTGGCTTCTTCGAGTTCAACAGAGGCAATGACGACGTTACCGAACTATCCTACTTCGGTCTGATGGAAGAGGCGATCGGCGCTGGTGTCGGAAAATGGTTCCTGCTTCAGGCGCTTTACTCGATCTGGCAGGACAACCCCAAGAAGGTCACCGTCTCCACCAATACGCTGGATCACCCACGCGCCTTGCAGCTCTACCAGATGATGGGCTTCTCCCCCGTCAGCACCTATGAAGCCTGGGTGGAGCCACTGACCGACAGCGAATATCTGGAAATTTCGCGCCGCGGCTAAGCTGCCACGTCAGCGTCCGCCTCACCTGGATCGGATGAGGCGGGCTCATTCAGCGTGGCATTATTTCGCCTTCGCTGTAGGCGATCGAGACTCAGCTCTTAAAGCTCTTGGCCAAGATTGACGGCGGTCGGGATTTCTTTCGCAGGCGCGTCTCCGCGGTCGCCATTGGTTGCAAGAAGATGGGCAGCGATCAGCTCGCCGTGAAATCTTGCAAGCTCATAGCAATAGGTGATCTCGCGGCGTTCCTCGGACCAGTAGGCATCCGGCCGACCGCAGCTTCTGGCCGTCAGCTTTACCGTTCCCTTGAGCTCATAAGCACTAAATTCGCGGGCGATGAGATCGAGAACCTTCGATTCCTTCACCATCGTCGCATAGATATCCAGAAACGGATCGCGCGCAGGCTCATATCGTATGTCGAATTTCGTCGTGCCCGGCGTCTTCACATGGGGTTTGAGTAAGTCGCTCCAGCGCGCCACGGTCTGCGGATAGGCCACTTCGCAGGCCTTCCACTCGTCCTTCGGCAGCCCCATCAACTCTGCAAGATCGCCGTAGCCTTCATTGTCCTTGCCGACCATGAGGCAGGCCATCTGACGGTCGCGGGCGACATTCGGGACAAGAACGCTATAGAGCGGCGCATTATGCTCGGGAAGCTCTCCTGAGTTACGCGCGAGATACCAGCTATCGGTTGCATTGACGATGGCCGTATCCAGCCACTCCTGGTTGGCTTCCAGCATGATCGTGCCGGCAAGCTGGTCTGCGGTATTGCGACCGTCGTCCGCCTCGGGAAGGCTGAAATCGGAGATCAGCATCTTGGCGGCTTCGTGATAGACGCCGAACACGGCATTGCCGATGACGAAATTGACCGTCTGCTGCAACTGCTCGTCGGAAAGATCGTCAAGTGCGGGCGCAACCTGCGCATGCGCAGACGGCAAGGCGGACACTAAAAAAGCGACCGAAAGAACGGTTCGAAACCTTCGCAGCATTGACGTCAACTTTCCAGAACGAGGACGCAGCATAGATCGCTAAACAGAACGGTCCACGCAATGGGTTGGTTTCGCTTACCGGCAAGAAACGGGTGGATAGAGATTTGTTTGGCAGCCATAGCGACAAAGAAGCAACTGAACGAAGTCGCAAGGAGCCACCATGACCGCCATCCTATTCACCGCATTGCCCAAAGACCATGTCGACGCCATCAGGCTTGGAGAACGAGATTCGAACGGCCAAGTGCCTGAACGAATGATCGCCTCGGCAGATCTGCCCTGCCGCGCCTGTCTCGGTCTGATCAAGAGTGGCGAGTCGGCCCTGCTGATCTCCTACCGACCCTTCCGTCATGTGCAGCCTTACGCCGAGACCGGGCCGATTTTCATTCATGCCGAAGACTGCGGGTCTTATGATTCCGCACAGGTTCCACCGACAATGCTGAACAGTTCGGACTACATTGTCCGGGGCTACGATGCTGGCGACCGCATCGTCTACGGCACGGGTGCAGTCACACCCACGGCTAAGATCGTGGCGCGCGCGCAGGAACTGCTTGAAAGGCCGGACATCGCCTATGTGCATGTACGCTCGGCACGCAACAATTGCTTCCAGTGCCGCATCGACAGAGCATGAGGCAGGACGAGGCCGGTGTGGGATACATTAAATTTCGCTCATGCGACCGTAGGGATGGGTTGCGTCATACACGCGTCATTTTGCTGGTAGACTCCTCAGCAATTCGTTTTACCTTGTCGCCGTTGAGACAGGTCATCGTATTTTGAGATCAGGAGTTTCCATGTCTTCACTTATCGGCCTTCACCCTATCACGCGCCGTTCGCTTCTCAGCGGCATTGCGGCTTCGTCCGCCTTCGTCATGCTGCATCCTTTTGCGGCGCGTGCTGCGGGCAACCAGGCGCATCTGCGCATAATGGAAACCACCGATATCCACGTCCACGTCTTCCCTTACGACTACTATGCCGACAAGCCGAACGACACGCTGGGTCTGGCGCGCACTGCATCGCTGATCGATGCCGTGCGCGCCGAAGCCGGCAACTCCATGCTGGTCGATAATGGCGACTTTCTTCAGGGCAACCCGCTTGGCGATTACATCGCCTATGAGCGCGGCATGAAAGCGGGCGACAAGCACCCGGTCATCAATGCCATGAACGTGCTCGGTTATGATTGCGGCACACTTGGCAATCACGAGTTCAATTACGGCCTCGATTTCATGTTCAACACGCTGGGCGGGGCAAAATTCCCCTATGTCTGCGCCAACCTGACCAAGGGTCAATTGGCGTCCGATCCGAAGCAGGACGAGCTCTACTTCAAGCCCTATGTGATCCTGGAAAAGCAGATTCGCGATGGGTCCGGCGCGACAAGCCCGATCAAGGTCGGCATCATCGGCTTTGTACCGCCGCAGATCATGATGTGGGATGCGAAGAATCTTGAAGGCAAGGCGCAGACGCGCGACATCGTCGACGCTGCAAAGGCCTGGGTGCCGGTGATGAAGGAACAGGGCGCCGATATCGTCATTGCGCTTTCCCACTCCGGTATCGAGGGCAAAGGCCAGAGTGAGCGTATGGAAAATGCGTCCCTTTATCTCGCAGGCGTTCAAGGCATCGACGCGGTCTTTACCGGTCACCAGCATCTGGTCTTCCCCGGCCCGAAGACATGGGACGGCATCGAGGGCGCCGATCCCGTCAAGGGCACGCTGATGGGCAAGCCCGCAGTCATGGCGGGCTTCTGGGGCTCGCATATGGGCCTCATCGATCTCCTGCTCGAAAAGGACGGCAAGAGCTGGAAGATCGTCGACTTCACCTCGGAAGCCCGGCCGATCTACCACCGCGACGACAACCGCAAGATCGTGGCCGATGTGAAGGACAAGCCCGAGGTCATCGAAACGGTCAAGACCGATCACGAGGGAGCACTCGCCTATGTGCGCCGTCCCGTCGGCAAGAGCTCTGCGCCGCTCTATTCCTATTTCGCGCTGGTGGCCGACGATCCGTCCGTGCAGATCGTCTCCAATGCACAGACCTGGTACATCAAGGATATGCTGAAGGAAGGCCAGTACAAGGACCTGCCGGTGCTTTCCGCAGCCGCGCCCTTCAAGTCCGGCGGTCGTGGCGGCGCCGACTATTACACGGATGTCCCCGCCGGTGACATTGCGATCAAGAATGTCGCCGACTTGTATCTTTATCCGAACACTGTGCAGGCCGTCCTCATCAACGGCGCGCAGGTCAAGGACTGGCTGGAAATGTCGGCTGGCATGTTCAACACCGTCAAGGCCGGCTCCAAGGACGCTCCCCTGCTGAGCAGCGACTTCCCGTCCTACAATTTCGACGTGATTGATGGTGTCACCTACCAGATCGATGTGTCGAAGCCTGCGAAGTTCGACAAGGATGGCAAGGCTGTCAATCCGGACACCAGCCGCATCGTCAATCTGCAGTTCCAGGGCAAGCCGATTGACCCGGAACAGAAATTCGTTGTTGCCACGAATAATTACCGCGCCAGCGGTGGCGGCAAGTTCCCGGCGATCGGCAGCGACAAGATCATCTTCGTCGCCCCCGATACCAACCGGGATGTGATCGTGCGCTACATCATGAATCAGGGCACGATCAATCCATCGGCTGACGACAACTGGTCTTTCGCAAAGGTGGCGGACACGACAGCCATCTTCGAGACAGGCCCGAAGGGCCGTCAATATGCCAAGGATGTGAAGGGTGCCAAGATCGAAGACGCCGGCGATGGCGCCGAAGGCTTTGCCAAGTTCCGTCTGATGCTCGGCTAATGGTCGTGGCGGCGGCAGTTTTGTCGCCGCCACTTCTCGACGCTGTGGAGCTTCGATTTTCTGCTGAGCAAGAAGAAGCCTCTACTCGGCGGCGTCTTTCAAGGGCACGGGGCGGACGATGTTCAGGAAGCTCTTATTGTCCGGGCATTTCGACAGGCGCTTTTCAAAGCCCTCGATCAGCCACTGGCTTGCCGGACCGGCAGGTGTATCAGCCTTTCGCAAAGAATAGAGCGGATATTCGCCGAGTTCGTAGGCGTCGAGGTCGAGCACCTTGAGGCTGCCATTCATGATGTCAGTCCTGACCAGCGATGCGGGCAGCCCACCCCAACCAAGACCACCCTTGATCAGCTGGTATTTTGTCGCGATGTCGCTGACCCGCCATGTCTTGTAGGACAGGACATTGAAGTCGCGGCCGTTGGTCAGCCCCGACATGTCCATCACCACCATCTGCACCTCTTCACGGACATCGGCGAGTGTCACCGAGCGGTGCAGTTTCGCCAGGGCGTGGTCACTGGCCGCGACGGGTACCATGAAGGAGTGGCCGATCTTTTCCAGCACAAGACCATCATCCTGCTGCGAGACCGCCCCACCAATGCCGATCAGCGCTCTACGGCTTCTCACCATCTCCATGACCATGCCCAACTCACCGACATTGAGGGTGAGCGATACGGTCGGGAATTCCTCCCGGAATTCGCGAAGAACCTCAACCACGGCCTCGGCTGGAACCATGGTGCTGAGAACGAGGGAGACCTCCGCCTCCAGGCCCTGCTTCAGCCCTTTGGCGCGTGATCGCATTTCCTGCAATCCGGCAACGATTCTGCGCGCATCCTCCAGCATGGCGCGGCCCTCGTCGGTCAGTTTCGACTGGCGGCCGCTGCGCTCGAAAAGGCTGACCTCAAGCTGCGCCTCGAGATTGGCAATGGTGTAGCTGACCACCGATTGCGCGCGGTTGAGCACACGCGAAGCGGCTGAAAAGCTTCCGGTTTCGGCGACGGTCAAGAAGACCTGCAACTGGTCAAGCGTCGGGTTGGCGTCCATGTCCCATCCATTTTATCGATAGATAGATTTCAGATTATCACAGTTTTCTAGATGGCAAAACTGGCCGATAACCCAGTCAACCAAGCGGGGCCGCGCCCCGCACCTTCCTCCCAAGACTGACCAAGAGGCACCAAAATGTCGAAGATCCTGCTCGTCACTTCCAGCCCGCGTGGCAATGAATCGCTCTCCAACAAGTTCGCATCCGATCTTGCCGAGAAGATCAACGCACAGTCGAACGGCCAAATCACCCATCTCGATCTCGGCCAGAACCCGATCCCGCATCTCGACTCCGTCACAACCTCTGCCATTCGCAAGCCTGCCGAACAGCGCACGCCGGAAGAGGCCTCCGCTGCCGATTACTCCGACAAGCGCGTGGCTGAATTGATGGAAGCCGACACCGTCATCATCGGCACCGGCCTCATCAACTTCTCGATCTATTCGGGTCTGAAGTCCTGGATCGACAATATCGCGCGCGCCGGTATGACCTTCAAATACACCGAATCCGGCCCGATCGGCCTTGCGACCGGCAAGAAGGTCTACATCGTTCTATCCGCTGCCGGCGTGTATTCCGAAGGCCCTGCCGCTTCGCTCGAGCACGCCGTGCCTTATCTGAAGACGGTTCTCGGCTTCATGGGCATGACGGATGTCGAAGTCATTCGTATCGAAGGTCTGGCATTCGGTCCGGAAGCTGCCGAAAAGGCCATTGCTGCTGCCAATGCCAAGGTCGAAGAACTGGCGAAGGCCGCATAAAAAAGCGGCCGCTCCGGCCGCTTCTTTTCGAAAGATACCAACGGTCGCGCTTGTCGCGGCCGTTATTTTTTGTCGGCAAACAGGTTCGGACCGTTCTGGTCAATGATCAGCTTGCCCTTGCGTACCGTGCATTCCACCGCATCATCCATGCTGGTGAACACGTCGGCGCGAACGAATTCATGCACAAGCACCTCGTCTCCAACGGTCTTTTCGATGCGGCCTGCCAAGCGGTACTGCGCACCTTCCTTCATCGGCGTGGCGTAGATGGTGTATTCGCCATGCTGATGCGGTTCGGACGTCTCCGCCTTCTTTGGCGCATTCGACTGGCCGGAGCCGAAGCCGGAAAAGAGTTTCGAGAAGAACGAGGCCATGCTTTACCCTTCCTGTTGTCGTTGCGCCGAGCGCTTGTACCGCTCCCGGCGTAATGATGCATTCGATCAGATAATGAGGTTCGCGAGGATTTCGTTCTCGGTTATATCCTCATAGCCGAGCCCTGCCGCCTCGAAACGCTCGAACAGCGTGGTAAAATTGTCGCGAGACGTGGTCTCGATGCCGATCAAGATCGAGCCGAAGTTGCGGGCCGATTTCTTCAGATACTCGAAGCGCGCGACGTCATCATCCGGGCCGAGCATATTGAGGAAGTCGCGAAGCGCGCCGGGACGCTGCGGAAGACGCAGGATGAAGTACTTCTTTACCCCGGTGAAGCGCATGGCGCGTTCCTTCACGTCCGGGAGACGCTCGAAGTCGAAATTGCCGCCGGAGACGACGCAGATCACGCGCTTGCCCTCCAGCCTCTCACGGCCGAGCTTTTCCAGAGCAGCAATCGACAGTGCGCCCGCTGGCTCAAGCACCACACCTTCGAGATTGAGCATGTCGATGATGGTGACGCAGATGGCGTTTTCCGGGATCAGTTCGACCTGCTCCGATGGGAAATCTTTAAGTGCCTGGAAGTTGAGGTCGCCGATGCGGGCAACAGCTGCCCCATCGACGAAGTTGTCGACCTTGTTCAGCGTGACGGCTTCGCCCGCTTCGATGCTCTTCTTCAGGCTTGGCGCACCTTCCGGCTCGCAGAAGACGAAGTTGTTTCGCGCGACCGTACCGGCAAAATATCCGGTGAGACCCGCAGCTAGGCCGCCACCGCCGACCGGCATGACGACCAGATCGGGCTTTGCGCCATCGGGAAGCTGGTCCATCACCTCGGCGGCAACGGTTGCCTGACCTTCAATGATATCCTGATGGTCGAAGGGCGGCACCATGTAGCCGTCATTTTCTTCAACATAGGCACGTGCTGCCGCATAGCACTGGTCGAAAATATCGCCGATCAGCTTGATGGTGATGAACTCGGCACCGAAAATGCGCGTCTTGTCTATCTTCTGCTGCGGTGTGGTGACCGGCATGAAGACGACACCCTTCACGCCGAAATGGCGGCAGGCGAAAGCGAAACCCTGGGCATGATTGCCGGCTGACGCACAGACAAAGATCTTCTCCTTGCCGGCACCGGCAACGGCCTTGCGCAGGAAATTGAACGCGCCTCTAATCTTGTAGGAACGAACGGGCGTGAGGTCTTCACGCTTCAGCCAAATCTCGGCTCCGTACCGACGGCTGAGATGTTCATTCAACTGCAACGGCGTCTCGGGAAAAATTTCCCGAACTTCTCGCCGTGCGGCTTCTACAAGCAGTTTGTCCACGATTTTCAATCCATTGAAATTCCAGATGGCACCCGCTATGCCATAGGAACAAGCCCGACACAAAGACTCTTTGCGCCACTTCGGTACGCGTTACTCGATCAAGGTTTGATTTTTTTGAACGCCAATCTCCTGCGCGCCGTCGTCTATATTACGTCGATCTTCGGCCTCTACATGGCAACCTCCATGGTCGTGCCGGCCATGACGGACCTTTACTACGGAAATAACGACTGGATCGTTTTTGCCGCTTCCGGCTTCATGTGCGGCGGGCTTGCTCTTGCCTGTGCGCTTGCCACACGCGGTCCGATGCCGACCTTCAACAAGCGCTTCGGCTTCCTGCTTGTGAACGTCTTATGGCTGGTCTTCTCGCTCGTCGGTGCCGTGCCGCTCTATCTTTCCGAACTCAACCTCTCCTTTGCGCAAGCCCTGTTCGAATCCATCTCCGCGATCACGACCACAGGCTCAACGGTCATCTCCGGTCTCGACAAGGCACCACAGGGAATTTTGATCTGGCGCTCGCTTCTCTGCTGGCTCGGCGGTATCGGTATCGTGGCGCTCGGTCTCTTCATCCTGCCACTGCTGCGCGTGGGCGGCATGACCTTCTTTCGGATGGAATCCTCAGACACGGCCAGCGACAGGCCTTTCGCTCGATTGGCGAGCTTTACCCGCGCCTTTGTCGCCATCTATGTGGTGATGACGATTGCCTGTACCATCGCCTTCGATTTTGCCGGCATGACCCATTTCGATGCGGTCAATCACGCCATGTCGGCGGTGGCGACGGGCGGCTTCTCCACCCATGACGCATCCTTCGGCTATTTCGGCGACAATGTCGCGCTGCTGTGGATCGCGACGTTCTTCCTGATCCTCGGCAGTCTGCCCTTTTCGGTCATGATCCTGCTCGCCGTGCGCGGCAGGATGGATATTCTCTATGACCCGCAGATCCGCGTGTTCATCGGCTATCTCTGCGCGATTTCGCTGGCAGTCGGCATCTATCATCACATCCACAGTGGCGTGTCGCTTCACATTGCGCTCAGCCATTCCTTCTTCAACATGACGTCGATCCTGTCGACCGGCGGTTTTGCCAGCGACGACTATACCCTCTGGGGTGCGTTTGTCGTGGTCGTCGCCTTCTTCGCCACCTTCATGGGCGGCTGCTCCGGCTCGACGGCTGGCGGCATCAAGGCCTACCGCTTCGTCATCGTCTATAATGTGGTGAAGACCGGGCTGCGCAAACTGATTTATCCGGATGCCGTCTATCCGGTGCGGTATGGCGTGCAGGTCGTCGACGCCGAAACCATTCGCAACGTCTTCCTGTTTCTCAGCTGTTTCATCGCCCTGTGGATCGCCGGCAGCCTGGCGATGAGCGCGATGGGCTACGACTTCCTGACGGCGACATCGGGGGTGGCCACGTCGCTTGCCAATGTCGGCCCTGGTGTCGGTCCGATTATCGGCCCGGCCGGCAACTTCTCCACCATCAGCGATCCCGCACTGTACCTGCTGTCGCTGATGATGCTGCTCGGCCGTCTGGAAATCCTGACCGTGCTCGTGTTGCTGATGCCACTGTTCTGGAGAAGCTGAAGATTTGGTACGGGCGGCGGGACTCGAACCCGCACGCTTTCGCTCCGGATTTTAAGTCCGGTATGTCTACCATTCCATCACGCCCGCTTGCATTTCCATCTACACAGCGTCACCGCATCCGGTCAACTGCATGTCTATGGGGAATTGAATTAACCGCACCAGGATGGGCTTGGGGAACCAGCGCGACGTGCAAGCCCTTCGCGAATCAGCTGGTCGGCAAAGGACGTGCCTGACCTGGACACTGCTTTTACTTCGGCACCCTGCCCGCCAGCCGCCACCTGGAAGCTGCCGGAATTGAGCATATCACGCAGGCGCACCTTGGCGGTAAAGCCACGGGCACGCTCTTCCATGCAGCGGGCCTGATCTGTCTGAGGCACCTCGATGCCGGCAAGCTTCATCTTCACGCCCTTCATCCAGAAGGTGCTGCCATCCATGACGCAGTTGTTGAGGCCGGAGCGTCCGCAAAAAGCAAATGTGCCGGCCTTTGCGCCAAGCGAAACATTTTCCACCTGCGGCTTTGGCGAAGGCAGCGTTGCGGGTGGCAATTGACCGGCACCTGCCGGCGAACCCACCATCGCGATGGAGCGTGGTGGAACGGGTGCACCAGACGCTGGCAGGGCAACGGTTTGCGTCGGCTTCTGCACGGACTGGGGCTTGGCAGAAGCCGTTTCTCGGGTTGAGGGTGCGCTACTCTTGGACGTCGAGGCAACGACGTTCTTCATCTTGGGCAACAGGGTGTCGCGATGCTCATAGGCCTGAATCCCGCCGACGGCCACGCCAAACAGGATCAACCAGGACCAGACGCTTCCACCCTTGGACTTGGATGAGGCGCGGCGGCTTGAAGGTTTTCTCTTGCTCACAGAACAACTCCTTTTCAGGCGGGCATTATCCGCTGAAGGAGTTTCCGAAAGGTTGGCATTTGAGATAAATTCGATCTGCGATGGACAGCCGCGGCGTTATCCACAACTCTCTTACCAGCCAAAACTTTGACGTCTTTGGCGGCGGTTGTCATGGAGACCGCCGCTCTCCATCCGTCCCCTCGCCGTTCAACGCACCTGATCGAGCAGGCGCTTGCACTCCAGAAGGTCGAAGAGCGCCTCCTGCAACAGGGCGCGATCATCCTTGCTGATGCTGGATTTGCCGATGGAAATTTCCGGCGTGTCGTCGGATGACCCTCCACCGAAGCCGAAGAAGCGGCCGCTCGGCCTCGCCTTGGGGCGCCCGACGACTTCGTCTTCGTCCGGCTGCACGACGCGCGGCTCGGCGGTCTGCTTCTCTCCGCTGGCAGCCATGATGGCTTCCATGGTCGCCATGTCGCCAGACGCGATGGCCGCAACGAAGCGGTTACCATTGGTCTTGAGAAGTTTCTGCACGCCCTTGATCGTGTATCCATGATCGTAAAGCAGATGCCGGATGCCTTTCAGGAGATCGACATCGTCCGGGCGGTAGTAGCGTCGTCCGCCGCCGCGCTTCATCGGCTTGATCTGGGGAAAGCGGGTTTCCCAGAAACGCAGCACGTGCTGCGGCAGATCAAGATCGTCCGCAACTTCACTGATCGTTCTAAAGGCGTCTGGACTCTTATCCACGCTTAACTCCCACCCGACGAAATGACAGGTTTGCAAAACACACGACAAGGTATGATGCGAATCGTCTTTATTTCAACGGCTTGACGGTTGAAATTCAAGTATGTTCACAGGAAGAAAAGCGGTGAGGTATCAGAATAGGCTTGGATAGCGTCGAAAGAAGCCTCTTTATGAGCCAGGCTTCTGGGTCTTCTGCTTCGCCTTGCGCGATGCGTGGGCCTTGAGGATGCGCTGTTTCAGAACGTTGGAGGCCTTGAAGGTCATGACGCGACGCGGCGAAATAGGCACTTCTTCGCCGGTCTTCGGGTTGCGACCGATACGCTCGTTCTTTTCACGGATCTGGAAGGTTGCGAAGGAGGAGAGCTTCACCACCTCGCCACGGGTGATGGCATTACAGATCTCGTCGATGACGGTTTCGACCAGCTCGGCGGATTCAGTTCGGGACAAACCCACCTTGCGAAACACAGACTCGGCCAAATCCGCACGTGTCACAGTTTTACCGGCCATTTTTCCCCGCGCTTATCTCTGTTGTGTTCTGGAAACCGCCTGAGACTATTGCCGTTGACGGCAGCGGTCAAGGAATGTTTCCAGAATCGTTTAGGGATTTACGGCAATGATGGCAAGGGTTTACATTAAAGCGCCGTGCGTCCCACCGGACGAACAAAGGACGCTTTACCCTTTTTGAATCGACACATCGTGCTTTTCCGAAAATCGATTTCAGCTTTCGGGCCGATGCGGTCGATCGTCACCGAAACGTTACCAGCGCAGAAGCACCGAGCCCCAGGTAAAGCCGCCGCCCATCGCTTCCAGCATAACGAGGTCGCCCTGCTTGATGCGACCATCGGCAGCAGCGGTTGCGAGCGCCAGCGGAATGGAGGCCGCAGAGGTGTTTCCGTGCAGATCGACGGTGACGACCACCTTCTCCAGCGGAATGCCAAGCTTCTTCGCGGAGCCATCGATGATGCGGCGGTTGGCCTGGTGTGGAACGAGCCAGTCCAGATCCTCAGCCGTGGTGCCGGTTGCCTCAAAGGCTGCCTCGATCACGTCCGTGATCATGCCGACGGCATGTTTGAAGACTTCTCGGCCTTCCATGCGCAAGTGGCCGACAGTGCCGGTCGTCGATGGCCCACCATCGACGTAAAGCTTTTCCTTGTGCGCGCCATCTGACCGCAGATGGGAGGTCAGCACGCCCCGGTCGGACGTCTTGCCTTCGCCCTCGCCTGCTTCCAGGATGACGGCACCGGCGCCATCGCCGAAAAGAACGCAGGTGGTGCGATCCTTCCAGTCGAGAATGCGCGAGAAGGTTTCGGCCCCAATGACCAGCACGCGCTTTGCCATGCCGCCACGAATGTAGAGATCGGCCGTCGCCATCGCATAGACGAAGCCGGAGCAAACGGCCTGAACGTCAAAGGCAAAGCCGCCAGTGATGCCAAGGCGGTTCTGGATGTTCACTGCGGTTGCCGGAAACGTATTGTCGGGTGTGGATGTGGCAACGATGATGAGATCGATGTCTTCGGGCTTCAGCCCGCCATTGTCCAAGGCCGCGCGGGCCGCAGCCTCGCCGAGCGACGCCGATGTCTCGCCCTCGCCTGCAATGTAGCGCTGCTTGATGCCGGTGCGCTGAACGATCCACTCGTCCGAGGTCTCGACGATGCCTTCGATTTCCTGGTTCGTCACAACCCGCTTCGGCAGCGCCGCTCCGAAGCCACGTACAATAGAGCGGATCATTGGTTATTCCTCATCAACCACGAGAGCTTCAGGCGCCGGAGGCGGAAGTCTTCTTGCGTGGTATGCTTTCAAATCATTTTCGATCTTGGCGGTCAGGCCGTTATGCACCATGTCGTAGCCGACATCGATGGCCGAGGCGAAGCCGAGTGCATCCGTACCGCCGTGGCTCTTGATGACGATACCATTCAGCCCCAGGAACACGCCGCCATTGACCTTGCGGGGATCCATCTTCTCACGCAGCACATCGAATGCGCTCTTGGCCAGAAGATAGCCGATCTTCGCGATGAAGCTGCGGGAAATCGCTTCGCGCAGCAAAGTCGTGATCTGGCGTGCAGTGCCTTCTGCGGCCTTCAGTGCAATATTGCCGGTAAAGCCTTCGGTGACGACGACATCGACCGTGCCCTTGCCGATATCGTCGCCTTCGACGAAACCGCGGTAGTCGATGGTGGCGAGATCGGCTTCACGAATGAGGCGACCGGCTTCGCGGACCTCTTCCTGTCCCTTGACCTCTTCGACACCGACATTGAGAAGGCCGACCGTCGGGCGATCGACATCGAACAGCGCACGCGCCATGGCACCGCCCATCAGGGCAAAATCCAGAAGCTGCTGGGAGTCCGCACCAATGGTCGCGCCGATATCGAGAACGATGCTCTCGCCACGCAGCGTAGGCCAGATGCCGGCAATTGCGGGACGCTCGATCCGCGCCATGGTGCGCAAACAGAATTTCGCCATGGCCATCAGCGCACCGGTATTGCCGGCAGAAACGGCCACATCCGCCTCGCCCACCTTTACCGCTTCAATGGCGCGCCACATGCTGGAGACGTAACGACCGCGACGAAGCGCCTGGCTAGGCTTTTCATCCATGGCAACCGAGACTTCGCAGTCGAAGAATTCGGACTTCTCCATCAGACGAGGATATTGCGCCAGAATAGGATCGCACTTGCTCTTCTGCCCATAGAGCAGGAATGTCACGTCGTTGTGCCGCTCGAGTGCCTTTGCAGCACCGGGTATGACAACATCAGGGCCGTGGTCCCCACCCATGACGTCAATTGCTATTCTGATCACTCGTCCCTGATCCTTCTGACCGCCGCGCGGTAATTTTCGGGCGAAAATACCGTTTCCGCCCAGCCTTACAACTGAATTGTTCGCTTCTTACGAAGGCATTCAGTCTTTTTTCCAATCTTTCAACACCGCGAAGGGCGAAGGTTTTTTGTCTTCCATCGGCGTCTTATCGCCGTATCCGTCGAAATCGATACCGTCTTTTCGCGGATAGGGATCAATTGCCAGAGCGGCAAATTCCGCAACGACCACGCCGACATCGATCGTGTCACCGACAAACTGATCGGGAATATCCGGACCGTCCGGATCGAGCACGATCTCACCGTCTTCATTCGTCGTCATGCGCGCAAGCTTCGAACCTTCCGGCACGAAAATCTGCTCGACCTTTTCGTCGATCACGCTCGGCACGGGCTCAAGCGTTACCACACAAGCCTGCGTGATACCGGCCTGCACCTGACCCTTGATCCTGATCCCGTCCCTTTTCCAACGGGTGACCTGCAATTCGCTTTTGAGATAATCCACCGACAGCACATCCCAGAATTTTGCCAGCGCCTTCAGCTCTTCCGGGCTTGCCTCGAGACCAATCCTGACCGGATTGGCAGAAATATGACCTACCTTGACGGGATAGGAAAAGGGCGCGTCATCATTGGCCGCATAGGGCGATTTCATTGAAAACCTCACAAATCCGGTGAAGGCAGCGTGACAGTTCCCGTCGCTACAGCGTCTTCCGGCTGCGCAGACAGCATCTCCGACGCCGACATCATCCATTTCGAAAGCGCGCGCATATCCGGCGCGGCCTCATCTGCCTGGGGATATATATTGCGACGGAGCGCTGCCGCAAGTGCATCGGCATCCGCACCGTCGATTGCAGCGGCATAGGATTCCAGCCTGCCATAAAACATGCCTGCAAATTTCTTCATCCGCTTCGGCACGCCCTGGTCGCCGATCCCCAGTTCCCGCATAGAATGATCGAGATCCTGGAAGAAGGCATCGACGATCTCCTGGGCGATTTCCTGACCGCTGACCGATGCGCCTTTGGTGCGGCGAAAATACAGAATCATCACAACCGCCAGCATTTCAAAACGGCCCATGACCGTGTCCGGAACGCCCATGTGCAGATAGAAGCCCGGCTGGCGAGCGGCCTGCGTCAATATAGAATATTGGCGATCAACGATGGCGCGATTGTTGTTTTTCTTTCTGAAAAGCCCAAAAACCATCGAAAAATCCGAATATCGACCGACGAAATCGTGTCTCGCCCATCGCACTTGTTGCATGATTGTCAAAGCTGGTTTACCGAAGCATCCGAGAATTGCAATGCCGTGTCAGTCACGTTCATCATCGTGCTGAAACAGTCAAGGATAGGCGCCAGGAGGCGGTGCCGGTTTCTGAAACATGTTGCATTCCATGGTGAAACGGGGAATTCCTGTCCCCGGATTGACATAATCGTGTGTACAGAAGCGGTACGACACGCAATGCCGGAAGGTGCCATTCATGATCGCAGTCGGGGAAACGCAGGTGAACAAGCAGAAGTCGGCCGGAAAGACCAAGTTTCTGAGCAAAGCCGCCATCGCCGTTGTTGTTGCCTCGAGCCTGCTGACGGCCTGCTCCAGCACCACGGACGTTTTCCATAACGGCTATGTGCTGGACGAACAGTCGCTGCAGCTGATCCCCGTCGGCTCGAGCCGCGAACAGGTGCTGCTGACCATGGGTACGCCGTCGACGACGGCAACGTTCGGCAATGAGGTGTTCTACTACATCTCGCAAAAGCGCGTTCGCAGAGCAGCTTTCATGAAGCCGCAGCTCGTCGAGCAGAACATTCTTGCGATCTATTTCGACAAGAACGGCGTTGTCGCCCAGAAGGCGAACTACACGCTTCAGGACGGCAAGGTCTTCGACAGCATCTCGCGCACCACGCCGACGGGCGGCAAGGACCTCACCTTCTTGCAGCAGCTGCTTTCGGGTGGCCCTGCCGGTGCCGGCATCGCCAAGAGCATCCTCGGCGGCAACAACAGCGCCTTCTGACGCGAGACATACCGATGGTTTCGAAAAGGCCGGCGCCAAATGGACGCCGGCCTTTTTTATGTTCGGCCGTAATCCCTGTCACAATACAGGACGTTCGCTGCGCGCCGCGATCAGCCACAGGATCAGCATGAGGAGGACACCGGCATCGCGCCACGTGACGGCTCCGTAGGCTGACCAGAACGTCTCCGCGACACCAATGGCGGCAGCGCCTGCTGCGGATTTCAGCGGGCTCGAATATCCGCCGGCAGCAGAGATCAAGACGACTTTCAAGCCGAAGGTGAGACCCGCGCCGAAATCCATATTGCCGTAATAAAAGGTGGCGAGCACCCCGCAAACCGAGGCAACGAGCGCTGCGGCACAGTATGAAAGCAGAAACACCCTGCCCGCATTCACTCCCATCATTTTCGCTGCGAAGGCATCTTCGGAAACGGCCCTCCACTGCCTGCCGAACTGAGACGAGCGAAGGAACAGCCAGCCAGCCGCGATCAGAGCGCAAAAGCAGGCGGAGTTCAAAATCTGCATCGGCGTCATCGTGACGAGAAAATCCCCCTGTTGCCAGAGCCGGACAGGATCGTTGAAGAGCGGAGGCAACCAGAGCGAACGGGTGTCAGCTGCAAGTCTTGCACTCTCCATAAGTGCAATCAGCGCCCCGATCGATGCCACCGTGACCGCGTTGGGCGTGGCTCGGGCAAGAGGTCGCATCACCGCGCGGCCAATCAGAAAGCCTGCCCATAGTCCGCCGAAGAGACCAGCGACCGCCCCGAAGGCCAATGTGGCAGCAAGGGTCAACCAAAGCCGGTTCCAGCCAAAATCGGCAAAGAGCAGACAGGTCAGTCCGGCAAAAGCAAAAATTCCCCCGAAGGTGACATCCGCCCGCTTGGTGATGGCAAAGGCAATGGCATAGCCGAAGGCCAGCGCGGCATAGAGAGCTGCAATCGGAACGGCGTTCAGGATCTGCTGCAGAAAATAGGCCATCTCAGCCCTCCCTACCGCCAATCTAACTGGTAAAATTTGTTTTACCAGTTATAATTATTTTATGACCTTCACCTGGACACCGCATCGATTTTCCGGCGGAGCGCTCGCTCTGGATGTCGCCAACACCGTTATTCTCCGCGGTGATGCCGACCGCTCTATCGACCGTTTCGCCAGCAGCGAGCAAATCGAAAGCTTTTGCGAGGCGGCCGGTGCGATGTGTGCCGAAAGAGAAGGCATGCCCACTGCCTTACGACCGCCGCCTGTGGAATCGGAAGATGTGCTGATTGATCTGAGGGAGGCGACAGATCGCTACTTTCGCACTGCGATTGCGACCGGGGCGGAAGACAATGCGCTGCTTGCCGATCTTCTGAGCGCCTGCGCCACGGCGCTGAGGACGGCCAAAGCAGACGAACTGGCCGCGGCAACGGCACATTCCGTACTGCACTTGATTCACGGTCCTGATCGCAGTCGCATGCGCATTTGCACCAATTGCGGCTGGTTGTTCCTCGACCGCAGCAAGAACCGCAGCCGGATCTGGTGCGACATGGCGGTCTGCGGCAACCGGCGCAAGGCGAGCCGCCATTACAAGCGCAAGAAGGAGACCGCAGAATGAGATGGTTGGCCCTACCCTTCATTCTGCTTCCGCTTGCAGGATGCCAGCGTCAAGAACAAAGGGATGTCGCAAAAATTTCCGGGCGTATGTTCGTCTTCAACTACCGCGTCGCGGTGGCAACCTATCTCGTCACGCTTCAAGCACAGGTGCCGATAGAAGAAGGAAGCGTGATAGAGGCGGAGTTCGAGAACCCGCGTGGCGGCGATGCACTGACGGTCTCCGAACGACTTTTTCCCAAAAATTCGAAGATTGTTCTTCAGAGCCCACCGGTGGAATGCGTCAGGCAGGACAGGCCCTACACGGTAACGATCCGATTGAGAGCGCCCGATGGGCATGTGATGCAGACACTCGAAACCAAGGTGACCTCCGACACGGATCAATCGCTGCTTCCGGCAAAGCCGCTTGTGGTCGGCCCCCTCTACACGCCGAACCCAGAGGTGTTTCGCAGTGACGGCACGACGGACATGAAGCCGGTTCAAAACTGCCCGGCGTCCTAGAATTGGCCCGATCAGCATCTGCGGCAGAGAACGAAAACAAAAAAACGGGGCCGTTGCGGGCCCCGTTTTCAGAAACACTCAGCCTTGCAGCCGATAGGATCAGCCGACGATTTCGGTTTCAGCGAACCAGTAAGCGATTTCCTGGGCAGCGGTTTCCGGAGCATCCGAACCGTGGACCGAGTTTTCGCCGATGGAGAGAGCGAAGGTCTTGCGGATGGTGCCTTCGGCAGCCTGCGCAGGGTTGGTTGCGCCCATGATTTCGCGGTTCTTGAGGATGGCGTTTTCGCCTTCCAGAACCTGAACGATGGTCGGGCCGGAGGTCATGCCTTCAACCAGTTCGCCGAAGAAAGGACGTTCCTTGTGAACAGCGTAGAAGCCTTCTGCTTCGCGCTTGCTCATCCAGACGCGCTTGGATGCGATAACGCGCAGGCCGTTTTCTTCAAAAACCTTGGTGATGGCGCCAGTGAGGTTACGCTTGGTTGCGTCCGGCTTGATCATCGAGAATGTGCGTTCAATCGCCATTATTGCGGTTCCTTGTCATAGAAAGAAAGTGGGCGGTGTTTACCCGCCCAAACGCCCGAAAACAAGGGGGCTTTCCGTAATTGGCATGCGCCGGGCGACATTTCACGCCGCTGTCACACTGCGCCCCTTCGCGCCGTGCAGATCGAGGCAGCGCTCGAACCAGTCGCGAACCGGATCCTTGGCGGCGAAGAGGTCAACGCCGCTTGCGACCCTCGACCACTGAAGCGCGCCGAAGACGATGTAGTCGGCAAAGAGCGGGCTTTCACCACCAAGGAACGGCTGGCGGCCGAGCATCTTGCGAATGGGTTCAAGGCGAGCAGGAAACGCAGCAATCTCTGCATCGCGTTCGGCAATCACCTCTTCCAGTGCGGCACCCAGCGCTTTGGTCCGGCTCTCGCGGAAATAGGCCTGGTCCTGGTCATCCAGCATGTCGTGAATATCGAGAAGTGCGATCCTGACGATGGCCGGATGGAGCTGCGTCTGCGACCAGCTTTCGACGAACCGAGATAATGCCTTGCCGCCCTCCCCGTTGAACAGTGAGGGCTGATCGGGATAGGCCTCATCGAGATAGACCGCGATTTCGAAGCTGTCCTTTACCAGCCTGTCTCCGTCACGCAGGACAGGCACGGTTTTCGAAAAACCGTTTTCGATGCCGGGTATGGCGGTGAAGGCGAGCGGACGCTCTTCGAAATCCAGCCCCTTATGCGCCAGCGACAAAACGGTTTTCCAGCAATGGGGCGAAAACGGACGGCTGATGTCACGGCCGCAGAGCGTGTAAAGCGTAATCGACATGGTCACTCCTGTTTTGATTGCCCCATTGAACAGGCTGATGCGGCGAAAATCAAACCACGAGTCTTCATGCCAGCCATCACGGTGTTTGAAGAGACGTTGTTCTCGTGAAGCGAAGGTCAGAACCTGTAGAGGAAAAGCCTCGTGCGACGGGCATCATCGACCTCCAGGATCGTGAGCGGCGCCACACCCGGGACCTCGAAACTGTTGGAGACCAGGAGTGTTCCCGGACGCATCTCCGCCTTTGCCTTTTCATAAAGTCCGGGCATCGGTACGGGCGACAGGAAGCAGTAGACCACATCATATTGGGAAAGATCCGCATCCCACAGGCTCTTGTAGCGGATCGCCGCATTGGGCCGACGGATGAGCGCTACCCAGAGCTTGGAGACCAATGTCAGCAGCGGTGCCGTCTCATAGCCTTCCACCTGAACGGTGGGATGATGCTTCGCCAAGAAGGTAACGATGCCGCCGGCACCACTGCCCAGATCGGCGACGCGGCGGGCATTTTCCCGCGCCACAAGATCGCCGATTGCCTTCCAGGTCTGGCGATTGGTCATGTAGAACGGCACTTGTTCCTTCGCGCCATTCCAGAAGACCAGTACGCAGGCGATGAAAGCCAGGCCGTAAGCCCAGGCCGGGACGACGTCATTGTAGACGACGGCGAAGGGCAGAAGGATTTGTACCGGTACCCAGAACCACCAGAGACCAAGGAGCCGCCCGATCAGCGCCGACAGAACGCCCTGTATCAGCAGGATTTCGAAAAGCCCGAGCGGCAACCGCCAGCCCATGCGCTGCACGAGGACGAAACCACCGAGCACGATCGCCTGAGACAGGACGAGCCTGACAAGGTTCAAGATGGGCTGGAGAATTCGGCTCATGAATGGGTTCTTTGTGACGGCATGGCAACCTCCCCTGTCTAGAAGGCCATGATGGCGCGGGGCTTGCCTCTCTCCCATCTTGCAAGCGCCGGGAAACTCGGCCAAAAGGCTGGCATGATTACGATTACCGACCTTTCCGCCCGTATCGCAGGCCGCCTGCTTCTCGACAATTCCAGCGTCTCGCTGCCTGATGGCGTGAAGGCTGGTCTGGTGGGGCGCAATGGCGCTGGGAAATCGACGCTGTTTCGCGTCATCACCGGCGATCTCGGCTCTGAAAGTGGCAGCGTCACCATTCCAAAGCATGCGCGCATTGGACAGGTAGCGCAGGAAGCACCGGGGACGGAAGATTCGCTGATCTCCATCGTACTTGCGGCCGACAAGGAGCGGGCAGCGCTGCTGCAGGAATCCGAAACGGCGACGGATCCGAACAGGATTGCGGAAATCCAGATGCGACTTGTCGATATCGACGCGCATTCGGCAGAGGCGCGCGCGTCGGCCATTCTCGCCGGTCTCGGTTTTGATCAGGAGGCGCAGTTGCGCCCCGCCTCTTCTTTCTCCGGCGGCTGGCGCATGCGCGTGGCACTCGCCTCGGTTCTCTTCGCCGAGCCCGATCTTCTGCTGCTCGACGAACCGACCAACTATCTCGACCTTGAAGGCACGCTGTGGCTGGAAGACTATATCCGCCGCTATCCTCACACCGTCATCATCATCAGCCACGACCGCGATCTTTTGAACAATGCCGTCAATTCGATCATCCATCTGGATCAGAAGAAGCTGACCTTCTATCGCGGCGGCTATGATTCCTTCGAGCGGCAGAAGGCGGAAGCCGACGAGTTGCAGATGAAGGCGAAGGTGAAGAGCGATGCCGCGCGCAAGCATCTGCAAAGCTATATTGACCGTTTCCGCTACAAGGCTTCCAAGGCCAAGCAGGCGCAAAGCCGCATCAAGGCGCTGGAGCGGATGGGCACGGTTGCCGCCGTTATCGAGGATCACGTTCAACCCATCACCTTTCCAGAGCCGGAAAAGCAGCCCGCCTCACCGATTGTCGCGATCCAGAGCGGTGTCGTTGGCTACGAACCGGGCAAGCCCATTCTTAAAGGGTTGAACCTCCGTATCGACAATGACGACCGCATCGCCCTGCTCGGCTCCAACGGTAACGGCAAGTCCACCTTCGCCAAATTCATTTCCGGCCGCCTGCCCGCGCAGGCTGGCGATCTGCGTATCGCGCCAGGCCTGAAGATCGGCTTCTTTGCCCAGCACCAGTTGGACGATCTGGTGCCCAACGAAACGCCAGTTGAGCATGTGCGCAAGCTGATGCCGCAGGCGGCGGAAGCGCAGGTGCGCTCACGCGTTGCGCAGATGGGCCTTGCGACGGAAAAGATGTCGACCGCTGCCAAGGATTTGTCGGGTGGTGAGAAAGCCCGTCTGCTGATGGGGCTTGCGGCCTTCCACGCGCCGAACCTGCTGATCCTCGACGAGCCGACCAACCATCTCGATATCGACAGCCGTCGCGCGCTGATCGAGGCCCTAAATGATTACGATGGTGCCGTGATCCTGATTTCGCACGACAGGCATCTCATCGAAGCCACCGTGGACCGTCTCTGGCTGGTCAACAACGGCACGGTGACGAGCTTCGAAGGCGATATGGAAGAGTATCGCGACATCGTCATCGCCTCCGGCAAGAAGAAGGATGAGAAGGTCGAAACCGCAAGTGATCAGGCGTCCAAGGCGGATCAGCGCAAAGCCAATGCCGAAAAGCGCGCGCAACTTGCGCCGCTGAAGAAAAAGATCAACGAAATCGAATCCTTGACGGCAAAGCTTGAGAAACAGATTCAAGCCCTCGACACGGAGCTTGCCGATCCGACTCTGTATGAAAAGGCGCCGGCCAAAGCAGCAGAAAAGGTCAAGCAGCGCGGTGAAGCGGCTGCCAAACTTTCCGCGGCAGAAGAACAGTGGCTGTTGTTGTCCAGCGAATATGAAGAAGCCATGGCTGGATAAATCAAACGTTACTTTCGAGGATGGGAAGTAACGCGCCGTTAACCATAATCATAGAAAGCTCGGCAACAACGTCACCCCTGATTTGCCGAGCTTTCATGCGCTTCTCATCACTCTTCGTGTCCGCAGCCATTGCGCTGTGCCTTTCCAGTTGCGCAGGCAAGCCGCAGGCCGAAGGGTCGCTGAAAAGCTCCTTCGCCGCCACCATGCCGGAAAAGCCCGCGGCAGGCGCACATGATCCGATCGCGCTATCGCCAGCGGCGTGGATGCGTCCTCGCAATCCGATGGGCCTGGCCGGTCGCGACATCGAGGTGTCATCGCTGAGAGACATCGCGCTTGCCAACAAGGAAGTCGTGCTGAGTTTCGACGATGGCCCGGTGCCGGGGAAAACAGAGCGGATTCTTGCGACACTGAACGAGTTCGGCGTGAAGGCCACCTTCCTGATGGTTGGCGAAATGGCGCAACACTATCCCGATATCGCCAAGAAGGTCGTCGCTGAGGGACACACGATCGGCAGCCACACCTTCAGCCATCCCAACCTGCGCAACCTGACCTTCGACCGTGCGCTGGCGGAAGTGGCAAAGGGTGAAAAGGCCGTGGCGAAGGCGACGGATACGGATGCGATGTTCTTCCGCTTCCCATACCTGTCGGATAACCGCAACCTGCGGCACATGGTGTCCGAGCGCGGTCTCGTCATCATGGACGTCCAGGTGGATTCCAAGGACTATTTCTCCGATACACCTGCGCTCGTCGCGTCGCGCACGATTGCTGCCCTTCGCCATCGCGGCAGCGGCATCATCCTGATGCATGACATTCACAAGCGGACAGCCACCATGCTGCCAGCACTGCTGACCCAGTTGAAAGCCGAAGGCTACAAGGTGGTGCATCTGGTCTACAAGAAGCCGGCCCACAAGCCGCTGCTCGTTGCATCCGCCAGCTGATTTTGCCCTAGCAGCACCGTGCGACGGCTTGCCCGGCCGCCTGTTTCTGATACAAGGCATAAAGTATTATTTTTAGAGCATCACACGGGTCTTAAAAGCATGTCAGCCATCAAGCTTGCCATCGTCGGCGTCGGCAAAATCGTTCGCGACCAGCATCTTCCAGCCATCGCCGCCAATGCGGATTTCGACCTTGTCGCAACGGCCAGCCGTCATGGTACCGTGGAAGGCGTCCCGTCCCACCACACGATCGAAGAACTGATCGCTGCCGTGCCGGAAGTCACCGCCGTATCGCTCTGCATGCCGCCGCAATATCGCTACGAGGCAGCCTATACGGCGCTCAACGCGGGCAAGCATGTTTTTCTTGAAAAGCCGCCCGGCGCAACCCTTTCGGAAGTGCAGGATCTTGTTCGCCTGGCGGATTCGAAAGGCCTCTCGCTGTTTGCAAGCTGGCATTCGCGCTATGCGCCCGCCGTCGAAGCAGCAAAGAGCTTCCTGGCCTCCACCAAGATCAACAGCGTTCACGTCATCTGGAAGGAAGATGTGCGCCACTGGCACCCGAACCAGGAATGGATCTGGCAGGCCGGCGGTCTCGGTGTCTTCGACCCCGGCATCAATGCGCTGTCGATCATCACCCATATCCTGCCGCGCGCGCTCTTCATCACCAAGGCGACGCTGGAGTTTCCGGAGAATCGCGACGCCCCGATTGCCGCCGACATCCACTTCTCCGACGTGACGAAGATGCCGGTGCATGCCGAGTTCGACTGGCGCCAGACGGGCAAGCAGAGCTGGGATATCGTTGCTGAAACGGAAGCCGGTCAGATGGTTCTCTCCGAAGGCGGCGCAAAGCTTTCGATCAATGGCGAACTGAAATTTGCAGAGCCGGAGCGCGAATACCCTGCCCTTTACGAGCGCTTTGCCGAGATCATCAAGGCCAAGACATCCGACGTCGATCTCGCACCGCTGACCCACGTCGCCGATGCGTTCCTGCTCGGTCGCCACAAGTTCGTTGATTCCTTCTACGACTGATAGCGGTCTTCGACGAGTTTAGCCGATGGACAAATGGCCGGGACGAACCCGGCCATTTTCTTTATGAATGATCTTGCTTAGAGCGCCGTGCTTTCCGAAAATCGACTTCGATTTTCGGGCCGATGCTGTAGGGCCCTGCCCGACGGTCAGCGACCGTTTTCCTTGCGCCATGCTGCAAAAGCGGTCTGGTGCTCGTCCTTGGTGCAGGGATAGAGGCCGATAATCGTTTCGCCTGCCTTGACGCGTTCCACGACAAAGTCCTCGTATGCGGTCATTTCGACGGCTTCGATCGCAATTTCATCGGCAATACCGGCGGGGATGACGATGACGCAATCCGCATCGCCAACGATGATGTCGCCCGGGAAGACCGGCGCGTCGCCGCAGCCGATCGGGCCGTTGATCTCGATTGCCTCATGCTTGGTGAGGTTCGTCGGGCTGGACGGGCGGGTGTGGTAGGCCGGGATATCCAGCTCGGCGATGGTCGCCGCGTCGCGAAAGCCGCCGTCTGATACGATACCGGCACCGCCACGCACCATCAAACGGGTGACGAGAATATCGCCGGCAGACGCAGCACTTGCATCCTTGCGGCTATCCATGACCAGCACGTGGCCCGGAGGGCAGGTCTCGATCGCCACGCGCTGCGGATGGGCAGGGTTGCGGAATTCGACGAGCTGATTGCGGTCTTCACGGGCCGGCATGTAGCGCAGTGTGAAGGCCGGGCCCACCATGTTCTTGCCCTTGTAGCCAAGCGGGCGCACACCCTGGATGACCTGGTTGCGCAGGCCGCGCTTGTAAAGCGCCGTTGCCAGTGTCGCGACGGAAATCGTCGATAATTTTTCGCGGGTTTCGCTGTTCATAGTGTTCTCCTCGTCGTGACGGATGAAGGCTTTTCACGCCTTGTGAATGGGTTCGTCGATGAAGACGCCGCCCTGATATTTTGCGATGGCCGCTTCTGAATTTGGGCGCGGCACGGTCCGTTCGATTTCCTCGCGGAACCGCGCGGCATTGTCGCGCCGCTGCCAGCCGAGAAAATCGACATGAGAGTTGTCCCACCAGGCATCATCATTGGCAGACACACCCCAGATCACCGGGCAACCAAGCTTTCGCACGCCGAAAACGGCCTCGATCAGCGAGACAAAATCGTCATGGCTGAGCCAGGTGGAGAGCATGCGCCAATCCATCGGCTTTTCGGTGCAGGAACCGATCCGGACGATCGCCGTCTCCTGGCCAAACTTGGAATGATAGAGGCTCGCCATCGCCTCGCCGAAAATCTTCGACACGCCGTAAAGCCCATCCGGCAGGAAGGGCATGTCTGCAGTGAGCTGAGTGCCTTGGGGATAATAGCCGATCGTGTGATTGGTCGAGGCGAAGAGAATGCGTGGCTTGCCGTTCGCCCGCGCCGCTTCATAGAGATTGTAGACTCCTCGCAGATTGGCGTCCTCGATCGGATCGTATGCCTTCTCGACCGAAATGCCGCCCAGATGAACGATGCCATCGCAATCCTTCACCAGATCGTGGACGGCCTCAGCATCCTCCAGCGCGCAGCGCACCACTTCCTCATGCGGTCCGGCGGGCGGGGCAATCTTCGCCACATCCGAAAGGCGGACGATTTCGGCAACCTGGCCGAGACGCCCGCGCAGCATTCTGCCAAGCTGGCCGCCGGCACCTGTGATCAGCAAACGCTTCATCATCGACCCAATCCTTTAGTAGATGTCCGGCTCGCCAGCGCTGCGGCCGAAATCCGTCTGGAGGAAGTCGAAGTCGCAGCCCTCATCCGCCTGTGTCACGTGCTTGGAGAAGAGATAGCCATAGCCACGCTCATAACGCGGCGCTGGCGGCTGCCAGGCGGCACGGCGGCTTTCGATCTCCTCTTCGCTGACCAGCATATCGAGGCGACGTGCGGGCAGATCGAGGCGGACGATATCACCTGTCTTCAGAAGCGCGAGCGGGCCGCCAACAAAGCTTTCCGGCGCGACATGCAGCACGCAGGCGCCATAGGACGTGCCGGACATGCGGGCGTCGGAAATGCGCACCATGTCGCGGTGGCCCTTCTTGATCAGAGCTTTGGGGATGGGCAACATGCCCCATTCCGGAAAGCCGGGGCCACCCAGTGGTCCTGCATTGCGCAGCACCAGAACATGATCAGGGGTAACGTCAAGATTTTCATCGTCGATCGCCGCCTTCATTTCGGGATAGCTATCGAAGACGAGCGCTGGACCTTCATGGACATGGAACTTGGGATCGCTGGCCGCAGGCTTGATCACGGCACCATCCGGGCAGAGATTGCCACGAAGGACAGCAAGCGAGCCCTCGGCGTAGACGGGATTGTCGAGCGAGCGAATGACATCGTCATTATAGACCTTGGCGCCTTCCAGGTTTTCACCCATGCTGCGGCCCGTCACCGTCAAGGCTGAACAATCAAGACGGCTTTCGATCTGCTTCATAAGAGCGCGCAGACCACCGGCAAAGTAGAAGTCCTCCATCAGATAGTCTTTGCCCGAGGGACGGACATTGGCGATCAGCGGGGTGACGCGGCCGAGCGCATCCAATTCGTCCAGCGTCATCGGCACGCCGGCGCGCCTAGCCATGGCGATCAGATGCACGACCGCATTGGTGGAGCAGCCGGTTGCCATGGCAACGATCGCCGCATTGCGGAAGGCTGCCGCACTCAAAATCTTGTTCGGCGTCAGATCTTCGGCCACCATTTCCACGATGCGACGGCCGCAGGCAGCCGACATGCGCAGATGAGCTGAGTCCACGGCAGGGATCGAAGATGCACCCGGCAGCGTCAGACCGAGCGCATCGGTGATCGCGGTCATGGTGGAGGCCGTGCCCATGGTCATGCAGACGCCGGCGGAGCGCGCGATGCCGCCCTGGACGCCGCTCCACTCTTCATCGGTAACATTGCCTGCGCGGCGTTCGTCCCAGTATTTCCAGGCGTCGGAGCCGGAACCGAGTGTCTTGCCGGCATAATTGCCACTCAGCATCGGGCCTGCGGGCAGATAGATCATCGGCACGCCAGCGGAGATCGCACCCATGACGAGACCGGGCGTGGTCTTGTCACAGCCGCCCATCAGCACGACGCCATCGAGCGGATGAGAGCGGATCATCTCTTCCGTCTCCATCGCCAGCATGTTGCGGTAAAGCATGGAGGTTGGCTTGGTAAAGCTCTCATCGACGGAGAGCGATGGCATCTCGACGGGGAAGCCGCCAGCCTGAAGAACGCCACGCTTCACATCCTTCACCCGTTCGGGAAAATGCGAGTGACAGGTGTTGAGCTCCGACCACGTATTGAGGATGCCGATCACCGGCTTGCCGGCAAAATCCTCTTCGGAATAGCCAAGCTGCATCATGCGCGAGCGGTGGCCGAAACTGCGCAGGTCGTCGGGGGCAAACCAGCGGGCGGAGCGAAGCTTCTTCTCGGTCATGTCAAACGTCCTGCTTGAGCGTCAAGCCGCTCGTCGTATCGAAAAGGTGAACGTGCTCGAGCGGCGCGGCCATGCGGATCACCTCACCGGCGGCAGTGGAGGTTTGCCCGGACAGATGCAGCGTCACGGGCGTACCATCGCCCATATTGCCGTAGAGATAAGATTCTCCACCGAGCTGTTCGGCTGTGCGCACCGACATGGTCAGCGGTCCCTCACTGCCGTGCTTCACATGGTTGGGGCGAATGCCGAGCGTGACCTTCTGGCCGGGCGCATAGGAAAAACCGGTCTGCGGCAGCGGGATCAGTTCTCCCGTCGCGATCTTCAACTGCGGCGTCGGTCCGGAAATCACCTCGCCAGCGAAGAAGTTCATCTTTGGCGACCCGATGAAGCCTGCGACGAAGAGATTGGCAGGGCGATTGTAAAGATCAAGCGGGACGCCGAACTGCTCCAGCTTGCCGGCACGCAGCACGGCGATCTTGTCGGCCATGGTCATGGCTTCCACCTGGTCGTGGGTGACGTAGATCATCGTATTGCCAAGCCGCTTGTGCAGAGCGGAGATTTCGCCGCGCATATCGACGCGAAGTTCTGCGTCGAGGTTGGAAAGCGGCTCATCGAAAAGGAAGACGCGCGGTTCACGCACGACGGCGCGACCGATGGCAACGCGCTGGCGCTGTCCGCCCGACAGATCCTTGGGGCGGCGCTCCAGAAGCTGGTCGATCTGCAGCATCTTGGAAACCTGAGCGATCTTTTCGGCGATCGCCTTCTTCGGCGTGCCGATGTTTTCAAGGCCGAAGGAGAGGTTCTCGCGCACCGTCATATGCGGGTAAAGCGCGTAGGACTGGAACACCATGGCAAGACCGCGGTCGGCGGCCGGCACCGTGTTGACCACATCGCCGCCAATGACGATATCGCCATCGGTCAGGGCTTCCAGGCCTGAAATCATGCGCAGAAGCGTTGACTTGCCACAGCCGGACGGTCCGACGAATACGCAGAATTCGCCGTGCTTGATATCGAGATCGATACCCTTGATCACATCGAGGGCGCCATATGTCTTTTTGACCTGACGAAGCTCAATACTTGCCATTGTCGTGTCTCCTCCCGAAGGATTATTTGCCGCCCGTCGATGCAATGCCGGTGGCGATGTATTTTTGTAGGAACATGAAGACCAGCGCGATGGGCGCGAGCGTCAGCACGGTCATGGCAAGCAGGTTGCTCCACTCCGTCGACATCTCTCCCTGGAAGGAATTCAGTGCCAGTTGCAGGGTGAAATTGTCGTTGCGGGTCAAAACGATCAGCGGCCAGAGGAAGTCGTTCCACCGCCACATGACCGCCAGGATCGCAAGCACCGCGAGTGCCGGTGCAGAGAGCGGCAGGATGATGCGCCAGTAGATCTTCCACTCGCTGGCCTTATCCATGCGTGCCGCGTCGAGGATCTCATCGGGGATCGTCAGCATATATTGGCGCAGCAAGAACACCCCGGTCGGCGTGGCGGCACCGGGAATGATCACGCCCCAGAGACTGTTGATCATGCCAAGCTGGCTGGTGATGAGAAAGAGCGGCACAAGCACGACCGTCTGCGGGATCATCAAAGTGCCGACGACCATGGCGAGAACGGCACCCCTGCCCTTGAACTGATACTTCGACAGGGCAAAGGCCGCCATGGAATTGACGATCAGCATGATGACGGTGGACGTTACCGTAATGAAGACCGAGTTCCAGAAGTAGAGCGGGAAGTTGAAGCGCTGGAAAAGCTCGGTGTAGTTCTCCGTCGCCAGAGACACGCGCTCAGCCGGCTTCAACTCGTTGAAAGGCATTTTTTGGATTTCGGTCGGCTTGGCCGGGTCGATGACCTGCGCTACCAGCCCGATGCGCCGCACCATGCCAACGGTCTGGCCGTCCTTGGTGGTGTAGGCGGGAAGCGGCGCTTGCTGTCCATCCACAACGACGGTCTCCTGCGAATAGGGTAGGAAACGCGGAGGAAAGCGCTGAAGGTCCGCTTCCGTCTTGAAGGACGACAGAACAAGCCAGACGACCGGACCGAACATGATCAGAACGGCCATGCCAAGATAGGCGTAGGACAGCCAGTCGGTCCAGTGCAGCTTGCCATTGCGGCCGCGCGTGCGGGTCAGAAATGCACCAATCCTAGCCATCGACCTTGCTCCTGTTTGCCCGGAATTGCAGTGCGGTCAGCACCACGAGAACGACAGCGAGAAGCAGCGAGGCTGCGGCTGCAAGGCCGAAATTGCGGGGCGTGCCGGCAAAACCGGTCTGATAGATGTATTGAATGATGAAGGTCGTCGCCGAGCCTGGACCACCGCCGGTGAAGGCGAAGATTTCGTCGAAGGTCTGTACGCCCTTGATCAGCGACAGAACCAGCACGACGAGCATGGTCGGCGCCAGAAGCGGCATGGTGATGCGGCGGAAGATGCGCCATGGGTTGGCCTTGTCGAGTTCTGCGGCCTCATAGACATCACGCGGGATCGCCTGCAGACCGGCGAGCAGGATGAGCGTGTAAAAGCCCATATGCGCCCAGACCGAGAGAAAGACCGACCAGCCGAAGGCAAGGTTTGCTTCCAGCATCCAGTCGACAGAGCTCAAGCCCATCCCTTCCATCGCGGCGTTCAGCACGCCGAAGCGCTGCAAGATCCACTTCCAGATCAGCGCAACGACGACGGGCGACAGAAGCACGGGGAAGAAGAACACGGCGCGGAAGAAACCACGAGCGCGGATATCGCGATTGAGGATGATGGCGGTGATCAGCGAGAACCCGACCATGAAGCCCACCTGCAGCACGACGAAGAGCAGCGTGTTCCATACCGAGCGCCAGAAAAGATCCTGCTGACAGGAATTCGGGTCGAGATAATTGGCGCAGGACATCAGCGCCGAGAAATTACCGCCGCCGACGAAGGGGCGATCTGCAAGCATGATCTGCTCGGTGCCGGTGACCGAATAGGCGACGTTCAGCAGGATCGGCAGAAACGCGAAAACAGCAAAGAGTAACAGGTTGGGGGTGAGAAACACCCAGGCAATCCGTCGATGGCCGAGAACCTTCTGCAGGAAGGCGAATGGCAGTTCGACGATGCCCATCACTGGCGCAATAAATTTATACATGGGGCTCCTCCTTCGATCCGGCGCGGCGCGGGATGCGCCGCGCCGGAAGGCGATGGATCACTTCGCCTGTTTCAACATTTCCTCGGCGTCCGTCTTAGCGCGTGCCATCGCTTCATCGACCGTGAGTTCGCCGACGATGGCCTGCGTGATACGCTGGACAGAGATGTTGAACATGGCGCGATTGTTCTTGTAACCCTGGTAGGCGTAAGCGATCGGGCTGATGCCGGGGATCTGGTCGAGCCAGGCATTCATGGCCTTCTGCGTCGCAGGGGTCGCACCGGTATAGGTCACGCCCTTTTCCGCGATGGACTTCTTGGCCGGAACGTTGCGGGTGCGAACCGTAAAATCGAGATAGTTCTCGTCTTCAGCAAGGAAGTTCAGGATATCGGCAACGATCTTCGGGTTCTTGGTCTGCTTGAAACCGACAATGCCGGTACCACCTGGCATGCCGGTGCAGGCAGCACCACCGCAAGGCTGCGGTACGACTTCCCAGTCGAAGGCATCGCCTACCTGGCTGTCGAAGCGCGCGGTCTGCCAGCTGCCAGAATAGTAGTAGGCGAGCTGGCCGTTGATGAATTCCTGCGCGGCGTCGCGATAGGTGTTGCCGCCCTGCCCGGCCCAGACGTCACGCGCCATGGTGCCGTTCTTGTTCCACTCGACGAACTTCTTCACGAAAGTCGTAAAGCCTTCATCGACCAGGATCGGTTTGCCTTCCGCGTCGAAAATCTTGGCGCCGTAGGAAATGGCCGGGCCGGCAATACGGTGGCCGGAACGGTCGATCGCCATCGGGTAAGGCGTGCTGGTGGCCTTGGCAACGGCAGTCGCAGCCTTTGCCCAATCGTCCATCGTCGCGTCCTTGCCGGGTACGGCAACATTGGCCTGATCGAAGAGCGTGCGATTGATGAAGGCGCCGGTGATGGTCAACTGCGTATGCATGCCGTAGATGCCCTTGTCTTCAGGGCCGCTGCGGTACCATTTCAGCACGTTGGAGAAATTGTCTTCCCAGTTCTTCGCGTCCACATAGGGCGTGAGATCGAGGTAATAACGGTTCAGGCCGCCAAGGTCGGTGACGGTGGCGAAGTCAGGGCCGCTGCCACCAGCGAGCTGAACGGGCAGACCTTCCAGCAGTGCCTTGTAAGGAACCACGTCGGTCACGATCTTCACGTCGGGATGCTGCTTTTCATAGCGTGCGAGAATGTCCTTCAGGATTTCGCAGCCATTGCCGTCATAGGCGCAGGTGAAGCGAACTTCCTGGGCAGCCTGAGCGCCACCCGCGAAAGACGCTGTGCCCAAGGCCAACGCCGCGAATGCGATTTTGTATTGACTGATCATCTGGTTTCCTCCCGTTCGATGATTATGCTTTAGAGCGCCGAGCGTCCTTTGGGACGCACAAAGGACGCTCTACGCTTCAGATTTACGCATCGTGCATTCCGAAAATCGCTCCGATTCTCAGGCCGATGCTGCAGCTGGTGCTGGCTGTGGAGCCCAACCCTTGATCCACTGACCTTCCGCCGCTTCTGCCAGACGCACCAACTTGCCTTCCCGCGCCGAGCGATAGATGGCCGTGACGAGTTCGATCGATTGCAGACCGTCCGTTACGGTGACTTCCTTGCCGCCGCGTCCCTCCATGGCGTCGGCGATCGCCTCGACAAAACCGGTGAAACCGTTTTCGCCGTCGCCAACCGTCGCAAGAACCGCGTCGATCTGAGCTTGAGTCGTTGGCGCACGGGCGATAAAGCGCCATTTGTCTTCCGCAGGACGATAGGGCAGCGAACCGCTTTCGGCAGTGAACCCTTCAAAGCAGAAGCGTAGACGCGACGTATCTTCGGCAGCACCGAGCGTGACAGAACTTGTTGCCAACGCGCCGTTCTTCATGCGGAAGCTGAGGGCCGCGCAGTCTTCGGTTTCGATCGTGTTGACCCGGGTATCGGCCATGGTGAAGACTTCGTCGACCGGCCCAAGCACGTAGCAGATCAGATCATGCGCATGGATCGCATGGCCGAGGATCGCGCCACCGCATTCGCCCTTCCAGGTGCCGCGCCATGGAATGTCGTAATAACCCTTGCCACGGTTCCAGTGGACTTCCGAGCTTGCAACATAGGCCTTACCAGCAAGCCCGGCATCGATTAGCGCACGAAGCTGGCGCATGGCCGGACCAAAGCGATACTGGAAAACGGGGAAGATGCTGCGGCCGGTTGTCTTGACGGATTCGAGAAGCGCATTTGCCTCTTCCAGCGAACGCACGAGCGGCTTCTCGCAGACCACGTCCTTGCCGGCGGCATGCGCCTTCAGCGTGATCGGAAAATGCAAGTGCGGCGGCAGGCAGACGTCGATGAGCTGGATGCTCGGATCCGCCAGAACCTCATCCAGATCGGCCGTGACGTGGATGGACGTGCCATTGGCAACGCCACGCGCGCGTTCCACGTCGAGATCGCAGATCGCCTTGACGGCGAACCGCTCCGGCAAAGCGAGATACCCCTTCAGATGCTCGGCACCAATACCGGCACCGACAATGGCGACGCCTATCATGCCTTTGCTCCTTCAGCCTTGGCCTGTGCCTGAAGCGACAGATCGCAAACCTTGAAGACATGCTCCTGCGTCATCGCCGTTTCGGTGCGGTTGCGGATGTCGTCGCATACGCGTCCGAAATATGGGAGGCCAGCGTCGGAGGCATCGATATATTCGCAGCGATCACCATTGACGAGGATCAGGCGGTCGGTGCCTTCGCTGTTGCCGACATCGACGTATTTGCGCAGTTCGATATAGCCCTCGGTGCCGAGGATCGTCAGGCGGCCATCACCCCAGGTGGGCAGCGCATCCGGCGTATACCAATCGACGCGGATGTAGCCATGGCCCTTGTCACCGCGCAGCAGCACTTCGCCAAAATCCTGCAGGCCCGGATCTCCCGGGTTGGCGTAATTGGCAACCGAAGCAGACACGATTTCCACCTCGGTGGAGCCGGTGAAGAACATGAACTGGTCGATCTGGTGGCTGGCGATGTCGGTGATGATGCCGCCGTATGCTTCACGCTCGAAGAACCACTTTGGACGGATCTGGCGGTTGAGGCGATGCGGACCCATGCCGATGGTCTGCACGACGCGGCCGATGGCGCCGGCTGCGACCAGTTCCGCAGCCTTGGTGACGCTCGGCACTTCGAAGCGCTCCGAGAAGTCGACTGTCCAGATGCGGTTGGTCTTCTTGACCGTCTGGCGAATGCGCTCAAGCTGTTCAAATGTGGTGCAGCCTGGCTTGTCGGTCATGACATCCTTGCCGGCCTCCATCGAGGCGACCGCAAGGTCTGCGCGCTTGGATGGGATATCGGCAATGACGACGAGATCGACGCTGTGATCCGCCAGAAGCGCTTCCTTGGTTGCCGAACGCGGCACCTCGGGAAAACGTTTGACGAAGCCTTCGACCACGTCGGGCTCGCCTTCGGTCCACCAGCCGACGAACTCCGCACCGGCATCCATCAGGTTCTGTGCCATGCCAAAAATGTGGCGGTGCTCTATGCCCAGAGCGACGAACTTAATTGCTTTAGTCATTGTTGCAGTTCCACTTCCTTGCCGGTTTCGGCCGAGTTAATGATCGCGTCGATCAATCTGTGAGACAAAAGAGCCGCTTCGCCCGTGACAACCGGTGGACGTCGGGCGGTTATGCTATCGGCGAAATCCTCGAAGACGCCTTGGTGCCATTCATGGGTAAAAGCCATCGGATCGGCGCCGCCACCGGTGCCGGAAGCCGCCCCACCAAAGACCTCCTGGCGTCCGTCGCGCCAATCGACATGCAGGAGACCGGAAGCGATCCGGAGGCTGGCATTGTCGAAGTGCAGGACGATCGATTCCGCCGAGCCTGGAAAACTTGCCGTGCTCGCGACAAGCGAGCCGACCGCGCCATTTGCAAAGCGAAGGCCCGCAGCAACGTAATCTTCGGTTTCCATACGATGGAAACGAGTCGTTGCCGCCATCGCTTGAACGCGCGACACAGGACCTGCGAGGCTGAGGGCAAGATCGATGGTATGAATGGCCTGGGAGATCAGAACGCCGCCACCGTCACGCGCCAAAGTGCCGCGACCGGGCTCGTCATAATAGGACTGGGCACGCCACCACGGCACGGAAATCTCACAGAGACCGAGCTCTCCAAGCGTTCCGCCATCAACAAGTGCACGCGCCTTCTGTGATGCAGCCCGCATGCGGTGCTGGAAGATGATACCAAGCGTGATGCCTGCTTCTCGACAGATAGCAACCAGATGCTCCGCCTCATCGGTGTTGCGAGCAACCGGCTTTTCCATCAGAATATCTTTGCCGGCGCGGGCGAAAGCCTCGACGATATCGAGGCGGGCGTTCGGCGGTGTGGCGATGATGGCGAAATCGACGTCCCCATCGAGCGCCGCGTCCTCCACCGAGGAATAGACTGTAACCTCATATCCTGCATGCTTCGACGCTTCCTCGGCCAGCGCCTTGGCGCGACCAGAACCGCTGTCGACGATACCCTTCAATCGAATTTTGTCAGGACTTGCTGCACAGGCGAGCACGTGGGTCTTCGCCACCATTCCGGCGCCAATAATGACGCAGGTTTTGATCTTCTGCATTTCGGGAGCCTCCCTTCCCATTAAGAAGTAGTTTGCATACCGGTATGCCGGTTGTCAACAGACTTGTGTTCCGGTATACCGGTTAAAAATCGCTGGAGTGCAAATGCCCAAAATCCCGATGACAGGCAGCTCTGTTCCGACCATGGAGAGACTGGATTTGAACCGGCCCGTGGTGGATCAGATCTACTTGGCGCTGAAGTCCGCCATTTTGTCGCGCGAGCTTTTTCCCGGTCAGGCGGTATCCGAAAACGAGATCGGCCAGTCCTTCAATTCCAGTCGCACGCCGGTGCGTGAAGCCTTGAGCCGCCTTCGCGACGATGGCCTGATCGTCACGCTTCCCAGCCGCGGGACCTATGTCTCCAAACTGTCTGAGAGAAATATCCGCAGCTCGCAGTTCATCCGCGAAGCTCTGGAAGTCGCGGCCGTCGAGAAACTGTGCCAGATCGGCTTGTCCTCAGAAGCCGAGCAAGAAATCGAGCATACGCTGAACGGTCAGCGCAAGGCGATGCAGCGCGCGGACCGCAAGGCCTTTCGTATGCATGACGACCAGTTTCACAGCGCCCTTGCCGCCGCCACCGGCATGGAAAGGCTAGAAACGCTGCTCATCCGCGAAAAGGCAGGCCTGGATCGTCTGCGGGCTCTTGCCATTACCGATGAGGCGCATATGGCCGGGCTGCTTGCCGAACACGAGGCAGTCTATGCAGCGATTCAGGATGGCAATGAAGCTCTTGCGGCGGAGGAACTGCGCAAACATCTGCGCCGCGTTCTTGGCATTCTGGCGCAGGTCTTCGACAACCATCAGGATTATTTCGAGTAAATCCGCGGCACCACCGACACTGGATACCCCATCATGACGACTGCACACTCCAGATCGCTGCCTGCCGAAACGCTTGGCACGTCAGAGGCAAAGCTTCTCTGCGACACAATCAGCACTCTCGCCGAATCGCCCGTTTGGGACGAAAAGCGCCAAGTGCTGTTCTGGTGCGATATTCTCGGCAAGACGGTGCGCTCTGCCGCGCTAACACCCGGCCAGTACCGTGAATGGTCTTTCCCAAACACGGTGTCCAGCCTTGGGCTTTGCGACAATGGTGACCTCATCATCGCCTGCGGCCTGGATATTGTTTTCCTCGATCCGGAAAGTGGCGCCACCCGTACGCTTTGCAGCATTCCGGCGCCGGAAGGCGCACCTTTCCGACTGAACGACGGACGGATCGGGCCCGACGGTGCCTTCTGGGTCGGCACGATGCATAACTTGCCGCTGGCGCAGATGGAGCCGCGCGGCGAACTTTGGCGCGTCACGGCGAGTGGTGCCGAACGGATGCAGACCGGCCTCACCTGCCCCAATGGGCTTGCCTTCTCGCACGATGGTTCGGTCATGTGGCAGAGCGATTCTGTCCAAAGATGGATCCGTCGCCGCGCCTTCGACAAGAGCCGCGGCACTTTCGATGAAGGCATTCTGGTTGCGCAGATGACAGAGGAAACGGGCAGGCCCGATGGCGGCTGCGTCGATCATTCCGGCGTTTATTGGAGCGCTGGCGTTTCTGCCGGACTGATCAACGCGTTTTCGCCCGACGGTACGCATCTCGGTGCGACTGCGGCGCCCATCCCGCACCCCACCATGGGCTGCTTCGGTGGGCCGGACTTCAGCACGCTTTTCCTGACGTCCCACCGTCACAACATGTCCAACGAGCGGTTGCAGAAGGCGCCATCATCGGGCGGTGTGTGGATGATCCCGACCAAGACGACCGGCTTTGCCGGTTTTCGTTTTCGTCGCTGATGCGCTGGAGGCTCACGCCTTTTTCTGCCAGCGGCCTTCAGGCGATTGCTGCCAATAGGTGAGTGCATGGCCCTCGCCTTTCAGCTTCTTCCACTGCGCGCGTGCCGCGTCCAGCTGCCCGGCGTCATAGCCATCGAACATGAAGACGATGCGCTCATAGGCATCGAGTGCCGGCGGCTGCGCGCCATCGACGAGAAAGCGCACCGTCGCCTGATTGGCATTGCCATCGCTTGAGGTGAGCAGCACCGGCTGTTGCGCAGATGTTGCGGCGGCATCAGTGGCGTGCGGCAGAAAGCTGTCGTCGCGGAACGTCCAGAGAAGTACGTCAAGCGTATCTCGCTTCTCATCACTTCCCGTCTGGACCGCGACCTTCCAGCCGCGCTCCAGCGATTTTTCCAGAAGCGGCGGCAAGGCATCCTCCAGCTTGGATTCCGTCAGATGATAAAACAGAACTTCCGTCATTGGGAGATTGCCACCTTCATGCTTCTATCTCAATCCTCGTAGTGCGCCCGGACCAACTCGTCCAGAAGGCGCACGCCATAGCCGGAGCCCCAGGACTGGTTAATCTCGGTCAGAGGCGAGCCCATGGCCGTTCCGGCAATATCCAAATGCGCCCATGGCGTCTCGCCGACGAAGCGCTTGAGGAACTGGGCGGCCGTGACCGAGCCCGCCAAGCGGCCGGCGCTGTTCTTCATGTCGGCAAACTTCGAATCGATGATCTTGTCGTAGTCCTTGCCAAGCGGCATGCGCCACAGCTTCTCCTGTGTCGTGTCGCCCGCCTCGACCAATTGACCGGCAAGTTCATCGTCATTGGAAAAGAGGCCTGCCTGAAGATTGCCAAGTGCAACTGTGATTGCACCTGTGAGCGTGGCGAGATTGATCATGAATTTCGGCTTGAAGCGATCGTTCGTGTACCAGAGCGCATCCGCCAGAACGAGGCGACCTTCGGCGTCGGTGTTGATGATTTCGATGGTCTGGCCGGACATGGAGGTGACGATATCGCCCGGGCGCTGGGCATTGCCGTCCGGCATGTTTTCGACCAGCCCGATAACGCCTATCACATTGGCCTTTGCCTTGCGGGCCGCAAGCGTGTGCATGAGACCGGTCACGGCAGCAGCGCCGCCCATGTCGCCCTTCATGTCCTCCATGCCGGCACCTGGCTTCAGAGAAATACCGCCGGTGTCGAACACCACGCCCTTGCCGATGAAGGCGATCGGCTCGTCTTTCTTGGAGCCGCCGTTCCATTGCATGATGGCAAGCCGTGGCGGGCGAACAGAGCCTTGCGCCACGCCGAGAAGTGCGCCCATGCCGAGCTTCCTAATTTCCTTTTCGCAAAGGATTTCAACCTCTACGCCGAGTTTCTTCAAGCCCTCAGCCTTCTCGGCGAATTCGACCGGACCAAGCACATTCGGCGGCAGATTGACGAGATCGCGCGCCAGAATGACGCCATCGGCGACGGCCTGAGCAGCCTCGAACGCCTTTTCTGCCTCCTTGTGGCTAACCGTCACAATCGTCACATCGACACGTTTGGGCTTCTTCTCTTCGTCGGACGGCTTCTTGGTCTTGTAGGCATCGAAACTATAGGCGCGCAGCAGAAGCCCAAGGGCGAAATCGGCGGCGGTCTTGCCATTCACATCGAGGCCCGGAACATCGACATAGACGACGACCTTTTCCGCTTTCTTGAAGTTGGCAGCAGCGATACCGCCTGCCCTCAGCCAATCATGCGCGGTGAGCTTCGTGGCCTTGCCAAGGCCGATCACGGTGATGCGATCTGCCTCAGAACCCTGGGGCGTCAGAACATCGAGAACGCTCATCGACTTTGCCGAAAAGCCTGCCACCTTGGCGGCCTTTTCCAGCACGCCAGCCGGATCCACATGCGCCTGACCCGCCGCCCCTTCGTCGCCGGAAGCGCGCAGAAGAATGGCCGTGGCATTTTCACATGAGGCGGAAGCGGCGAAGGAAATATCGAAACTGGCGGACATCTTGATGCTCATCTTGCTGTTTTTTAAAGGGTGTGCGGATCATGGGCCTTTCCGCCCGTGACGCAACCCCGGCATGGCGACTCGCAGTGTCAAATTTGTGGATGGTCGCGGTAACGACTGAGGTTCGACGAAAAGTTTTTTCGCCAGCTCTCCACAAAAAGCCACAGCCACAGGAAAAATGACTGCGTGAAAGAAATTTGTGGTCCATCGAGAGTCGCCAAGCGGGATCGATGCGATTACATAGGGCCGGTTCCCTGCACGGGAAAAAAGAATGAAAAACGTTACCAGGGACTAAATGGCGCTTCTCGAACGGTACATATTGCGACGCACGACGCAGATGGTTCTCGTCGCGCTGATGCCCGTGCTGGCAATCATCTGGACGATCCAGGTTCTGCAAAGAATCAACCTCGTCACGGATAGCGGCCAGTCGATGGGCTCGTTCATGACGCTCGCAACCATGCTGTTGCCGACGCTCATTCCCGTCGTTCTACCCTTCGCGCTTGTCATTGGCGTGACGCAGACGCTCACCGCGATGAACACCGACTCGGAACTCGCCATCATCGATGCGTCGGGCGCGCGCCGCACGATCATCTACAAGCCTGTCCTCATTCTCGGCGCGGTGCTGAGCCTTGTCTCCTTCGGTATCACCAATTTTGCCGAGCCGCCGGCACGTGCCGCTGCGCGCCAGATGGTCGCTGCAGCCTATGCCGACCTGCTCTCCTCGGTGATCGAAGAGAAGACCTTCCGCACCATTCAGGATGGACTTTATGTGCAAATCGGCCAGCGTCAGGGCCGAATCCTTCGTGGGCTCTTCGTTGCCGACCGTCGCGATCCGAATTACGACCTTATTTATTACGCCAAAGAAGGCATGATCGACGAAGGCGGTACCTCGCTCACCATGCGTGACGGCGAGGTTCAGCAGAAGACGCCTGACGGCAAGGTTTCGGTCGTCAAGTTCCTGTCCTACGCCTTCGATCTCTCGACCATGTCGGAGAAGTCCGATAATGAGCCGTCGCTGTCTGCCAGCGATGCCAGCCTCGCTTTCCTGCTATCTCCAGACGAGAACCTGGAAAGTTACAAGAAAAATCCTGGAAGCTTCCGTTCGGAACTGCACCGGCGTCTCGTCGACTGGATGTTCCCCTTCGTGTTCGCTTTAATCTCGCTGGTCGTCGCAGGGGACGCACGCTCTCATCGCGAGGCACGGCTACATCCCATGGTGGTTGCGCTGGTCACGGCCTTCATGCTGCGCTGGCTGGGTTTCTATTTCACCAATCAGGTGAAGCAGAGCGCTGCCTTCATTCCCTTCGTCTATGCAGTTCCGGTGGTGAGCGGCCTCATTGCCGCCTATCTGCTGACGACGGGCCGCAAGCTGCATATGCCGGCCTTCCTTCATACCGCAACCCAGGCGCTCCAGCGCCGCGTCAGCCGGCCAAAGGCGAACGGTAACGGGGGACAGAGCGCATGATGTTCGGCACACTCGCCCGCTATTTTCTTCGTCGCTATGCCATGACGACCTTCTGGTTTCTGCTTGGCGTCTCGTCGATCATCTTTCTGGCCGATTTTAGCGAAACAGCGCGACGCATGTCCGGCCTTCCCGGATATTCCGTGCCGGCTGCACTGGGACTGACGGCACTTCGACTGCCGCTCATTCTGCAGCAGACGGTTCCTTTCGTTGCCCTCTTCGTCGGCATGACGACGCTGATCTCGCTGAACCGCCGCTACGAGCTTGTGGTGACGCGCGCGGCGGGCATTTCCGTCTGGCAGTTCATGCTGCCTTTCATCACCGGCGCGATTCTACTGGGCATCCTCTGCGTTACCGCGCTCAATCCGCTCGCCGCCTGGGGTGAAAGCAAGTCGCTCTCCGTTGAGGCAGGATGGCGTAACGATGGCAGCGGCCCGCGTCAGCAACAGGTGATTCCATGGCTGCGCCAAAGCAGCGGTGGAGAGGACACGATCATCGGAGCCAAGAGCTTCGAGGATAACGGCGCGCTGCTGAAAGATGTGGTGCTGATTCACCTCGACAAGAACGGCAACATCCTTTTCCGACAGGACGCCGCCTCGGCGAAGTTGGAAGATGGTTACTGGCTTCTTAACAACGTTTCGGAGATTCGGCCGGGTCACGTCCCCACCCATCAGGCGACGGCCAGAATCAGTACCAATTTGAGACAGGAATTCGTTCAAGAGCGTTTGACTCAGGCGGAAACCGTTGCTTTCTTTGATCTTTCTCGAAAAATCGAAGTGGCGAAATCCTTCGGCCTGTCATCCAAGGCACTCGAAACGCAATATCACTTCCTGCTCTCCATGCCATTTCTGCTGGTGGCGATGACGTTCATTGCGGCAACTGTTTCTCTAAAGTTCAGCCGTTTTGCACAGTCCCGTTCAGTGATTCTGGGTGGAATCCTTTCCGGCTTCGTGCTTTATGTGGTAACCGTGCTCGTAAGGGCATTCGGGAGTAGCGGCGTTGTTCCGCCCTTCGTTGCGGTCTGGATTCCAGTCGTCGTAGCGTTGGCATTGGGGGCAACCATTCTGCTTCATCAGGAGGACGGCTAGTGGCGGTATTTGACCGCGGGAATATCAGACGGCTTGCGGCAGCCCTTCTGACAGGGGCTTCTGTGTGCGCATACGTAGCTACCGCATCCAGCGCTTTTGCTGATGACGGGGTGATTGTGGGCGACGCTCAAGACCAATCAAAACTCCTGCTTACAGCAAATGAACTCACCTATAATCGTGACGCCCAAGAAGTGATCGCGACGGGTGGCGTGCGCTTGAAATATTCGGGCTACCGCATGGTGGCCCAACGCATTGAATATAATCAGGGCACCGGCCGCGTCGTTGCCCGCGGAAACATCGAACTCATCGAGCCAAGCGGCAACCGCATCTATGCCGATGAGTTGGACGTGACCGACAATTTCTCGCAGGGCTTCGTCAATGCTTTGCGCGTGGAAACAACCGACAACACGCGCATTGCCGGCGAAAGTGCTGAACGCGTCAATGAGGATGTTATGATCCTCAACAACGGCGTTTATACGGCCTGCCTCCCCTGCTCAGAGCGTCCCGACAAGCCACCACTTTGGCAGGTCAAAGCGGAACGCGTCATTCAGGATGGCAAGAGCCAGACGGTTCGGTTGGAGAAGGCTCGTTTCGAGCTTTTTGGCAAGCCGATCGCCTATCTTCCGTTCCTCACCGTTCCCGACAACCGGGTAAAGCGCAAATCGGGCTTTTTGTTCCCGCAGATGAGCATAACCGACAAGCTCGGTTTCGGTATCGGCGTGCCCTATTATCAGGTGCTTGGCGATAGCGCGGATCTGACGGTCACACCGACCTTCTACACGGCGCAGGGTCTTCTGCTTCACGGTGAACTGCGCAACCGTTTCGAGATGGGAACGCACACGCTGACATTTGCCGGCATCGACCAGCGCGACCCGGAACGATTCGACTCTGGCACCAGCGACGCGCTGAATGACCGTCGCGGCATGGTTGCCAGCAAGGGTGACTTCAAGATCAATCCCCGCTGGTCTTTCGGCTGGGACGTCATGGTGCAGTCCGACAACAACTTCGCCCGCACCTATGACCTCAAGGGCTATAAGAGCGAAACCCAGACCAACAAGCTTTACCTCACCGGCCTCGGTGATCGTAACAGCTTCGATGCCAATGCCTACTACTTCAACGTCCAGGACAAGGACGACTTCGAGTTGGAAGAGCGCAGGCAGGCGATTGTTCATCCAGCCGTTGACTATCGCTACTTCCTTCCCGATCCCGTCTATGGCGGCGAGCTTTCGCTGACGACGAACCTCACGAGCCTGACGCGCCGCAATCAGGATGCCTATGCGCTCGGAACCTCCAACCGCTTCCCGGGCCTCGAAGGCACCTATACGCGCCTGACGACGGAAGCCGAGTGGAAGAGAACCTACACCTTCGACAGCGGCCTTCAGCTGACACCGCTCGGCGCCCTTCGTGGAGACATCTTCTCCACAGATATGGCGACGCAGGGTCTCACCTATGGCAGTTCGATCGACGATGACGCGGCCTTCCGCGGCATGGCGACGCTTGGTCTCGAAGCACGCTACCCGATTTTGTTCACGGCGCAGAACAGCAGCCACGTGATCGAACCAATCGCTCAGGTATTCCTGCGTCCGGATGAGCAATTCGCCGGCCGCCTTCCAAACGAAGATTCCCAAGCCTTCGTCTTCGATGCGACCAACCTGTTCGAACGCGACAAGTTCACGGGCTTCGACCGTGTCGAAGGCGGCACGCGTGCCAATCTCGGTTTCCGCTATAACGGCACCTTCGACAACGGCTACGGCATCCGCGCGATTGCGGGTCAGTCCTTCCATCTGGCCGGCGAAAATTCTTTCGCGTCGCCGGATCTGGTCAATGCCGGTGCCGATTCTGGACTGGAATCGGACCGCTCCGACTACGTGACGATGGCGGCAATCGATGCGCCGATCGGTCTGTCCTTCTCCAACAGCTTGCGTCTCGACAAGGATAACTTCGAGATCAACCGGATGGAGAACAGCGTCCACTACACGGACAACCGTTTTACCGGCAAGGTCAGCTATACGCAGGTCAAGGCACAGCCGAATTACGGCTATGACCGTGATCGTGACATCATCCAGACGTCGGGCAAGATCCGTCTCGACGACAATTGGGCTCTGTTCGGCGCGATCAACTACGATTTGAACAACAAGTTCTCGAGCGAGCGCCGTATCGGTGTTCTCTATCAGGACGAGTGCACGATCTTTACCGTCAGCTACTCGGATGAGGGTAACCTCAGCACCGTGCGCGAGGCGGCAAATGACTGGTCGATCAATGCCCGCCTCGCCTTCCGCACACTCGGCGACATCAGCGTCGGCTCGGCTGCGGAAGACTGGGACAAGGCCGATATTGGCTGGCAGCCAAATAGCTACTGATAACCTAGACCTTACAAAACAACGGCGGGATTTTCCCGCCGTTTTCATTTGTAGCGACACCTCCACCGGGTGTGGCGCTCGATATCATGCGATCGACAGACTGCCGTTAAGGTCACGCTTTTGCCGCAGATATCGACGATCTGGTTGTGACGGACGATTGCGGTGGTAATCATTCCAGTGATATACACGGGCGCGTTCATATTTAAGATCGCGGTGGAAGGCGGAGCATCACCGTAAGGTGAGCACACAAGCTTCATGCCGCGAGAGTTTCAAAAGCAATGCCGTGGCACCGGTCCACTGGCTTGCCGAGAGGGAGAGACCAGGATGAACTTCGGAAAGAAGGCGATGCGCAGCGTCGCGTTTGCCTTTGCGATCTTCGCAGTTCCCATGATTGTCACGCCGCAGGCGAATGTCGCTTTTGCCGACAGCGCGGTGAAGATCGTCGTCAACAAGACACCGATCACCTCTGACGATATTGCACGCCGCGTGGCCTTTCTGAAGCTGCAGCGCCAGTCTGGCAATCTCAACGAGAAGGCCCGTGAGCAACTGATCGAGGAGGCTTTGAAGCGCGAGGAAATCGCCCGCGTCAAGGCTTCGGTCAGCACCACAGATGTCGATGCCGCCTTCGGCCGTTTTGCTGCCAGCAACAAGTTGACGAAAGACCAACTGACCAAGGTGCTGACACAGGCTGGCGTGGGTGCCGACCACTTCAAGTCCTTCATCGCCGTGCAGATGAGCTGGCCGCGCCTGGTCAATGCGCGCTATGGCGGCAAGAACCGCATGTCGACACAGGACTTCATCACGCGTCTCAAGGAGCGCGGCCAGAAGCCTGTGACGTCGGAATACTTCCTGCAGCAGATTATTTTCGTCGTACCGGAATCGAAGAAGTCCATCATCGGCAAGCGCAAGAGCGAAGCGGAAGCGTCCCGCAAGCGCTATCCCGGTTGCGAACAGGCAAAGACCTTCGCAGCCACGATGCTGGACGTTTCGATCAAGGACCTTGGCCGGATTCTCGAGCCGGAACTTCCCACAGAGTGGAAGGATCTGGTTACCAAGACGCCTGAGGGCGGCACCACCGCTACGCGCGTGACCGAGAAGGGCGTAGAGTTCCTGGCTGTCTGCAAGAAGCAGCAGGTTTCCGATGACTATGCGGCGGAAGTGGTCTTTCGTGCCGAAGACCTGAGCAAGGCGGAAAAGGGTGAGAACCCGAACGAGAAGAAGTATCTGGACGAGCTTCGCAGCAAGGCACAGATTACTCAAACCTGATCCTGGTGCGGCACCCTGATGCGGTGCCGCTATGGTTTCCGAGATATCAAAATGCCGCTGATCGGCAGGGTCGCACCTTTCGAGACCAGCGCAACAGGTGAAAGATCCGAACGTCGTGACGTCGCTTGAACTGCCTCTCGCTTTGACACAGGGCGATCCCGCCGGCATCGGTCCCGATATCGCGCTTGCAGCCTGGGCAAGACGTGATGAACTCAACGTTCCGCCATTTCTCTTCGTCGGTGATCCAGACGTGCTGACGAGCCGGGCAAATATTCTTGGCATTCCGGTCAACATCGTCACCTGCGAGGCTGAAGAAGCAGTTTCTGCATTCACCAACGGCCTGCCCGTTTTGCCTGTTCCTGTCGGTTTTGACGTACAGGCAGGCCAACCTCATGTCGGCACCGCCATCTCCACGATCAAGGCCATCGAGACCGCTGTCTCGTTGACGATGGCGAGGAAAGCGGCAGCCGTCGTTACCAATCCGATTGCCAAGGCCGTGCTGTACGAAGCCGGCTTCGGCTTTCCCGGCCACACAGAATTCCTTGCGGATCTCGCGCTCAAGCACACAGGCCAGGCAGCGCGGCCGGTCATGATGATCGCCGGGCCGAAGCTGCGTGTCGTGCCTGTGACGATCCACATTCCCATCAAGGATGTGGCATCTACTCTGACGGAGGAGCTCATCATCGATACCTGTCGGATCGTTGCCAACGATCTGAAAAGCAAATTCGGCATGGATGCGCCAAGACTGGCGGTCGCTGGGCTAAACCCACATGCGGGCGAAGACGGCGCGATCGGCACAGAAGATCGCGATATCATCCATCCGGCGACCATGCAGTTGCGCAAGGATGGCATCGACGCTTTCGGGCCTCTGCCGGCCGACACCATGTTCCATGATGCCGCGCGCAAGCGTTACGACGTTGCGATCTGCATGTATCACGATCAGGGTCTGATCCCGGCGAAGGCACTCGGCTTCGATGACTCGGTCAATGTGACGCTCGGCCTGCCCTTCATCCGCACGTCGCCCGATCATGGCACCGCCTTCGGTATTGCCGGACAGGGTATTGCCAACTGCTCGAGCCTTGTGGCGGCGTTGAAGATGGCAGCCGAGATCGCTGTACGGCAGGTTTCCTGATATGGCAGCAATCGATGGTCTTCCGCCGCTGCGCGACGTCATCCAGCGCCACGGCCTTGATGCGAAGAAGTCGCTCGGTCAGAACTTCCTTTTCGACCTTAATCTGACGCAGAAGATTGCGCGTACCGCCGGTCCTCTAGACGGTGTTACGGTCTTCGAGGTCGGGCCTGGTCCAGGTGGCTTGACCCGCGCCATTCTCTCGCTTGGCGCAAAGAAGGTCATCGCCGTAGAGCGAGACAGCCGCTGTCTTCCAGCACTGGCGGAAATTGCCGATCACTATCCCGGACGGCTGGACGTGATTGAAGGAGACGCGCTCAAGACCGATTTCGAAGCTCTTTTTCCCAAGGGCGAACCAGTCCGCATCATCGCCAACCTCCCCTATAATGTCGGCACCCAGCTTCTGGTCAACTGGCTTCTACCGCAGCAATGGCCGCCATTCTGGCTTTCGATGACGCTGATGTTCCAGAAGGAGGTCGGACAGCGCATTGTTGCCGAAGAAGGCGATAACCACTATGGCCGCCTGGGTGTGCTCGCCGGCTGGCGCACCGTGCCAGAAATGGCTTTCGACGTGCCGCCACAAGCCTTCAGCCCACCCCCGAAGGTCACCTCGACCGTCGTGCATCTCCTGCCCAAGGAAAAGCCGCTGGCTTGCGATGTGGAGAAGCTCGAAAAGGTCACGGAAGCCGCCTTTGGCCAGCGCCGCAAGATGCTGCGCCAGAGCGTGAAAAGCATCGGCGGAGAAGCCTTGCTTGAAAAGGCGGGCATCGACCCGACGAGACGCGCCGAGACGCTGTCGGTAGAAGAATTCGTACGATTGGCGAACAGCTTGTAATCCTGCTACGGGCATTACCAAGCCGACATTGATCTTGTTTTAGATCCTGCCGAGAGGGCCGCCATGAACGATGCCGGTTTCCAATACGAGCTTGCTCTCCCATCAGGAACCGCAGACTGCGTCGTGGTCCTTCTCCATGGGTCAGGACGGGATGAGAACGACCTCTTGGCATTCGGCCGGGCGGTGTTTCCCAATGCCGTTCTTTATGCCCTGCGCGGCGCTGTGCCCTGGGAAAATGGTTATGCATTTTTCCGCAGAAAGCCCGACCGGCAAATCGACGTGGACGATCTGAAAGCGCAGGCGACTAGGCTCTGCATGTTCATGGATTTTGTCATCCGTCAGACAGACCAGATGCCGTTCCTCGTCGGCTATTCAAACGGTGCAATCATGGCGGCTGAGGTGCTGTGCCAGAATGGCAGCCTGGCGCGGGGAGCCATCCTCTTGCGGCCGCTGTCACCCAGAAAACAGGAAGAGCTCCCTAGCCTCTCCGGCTTTCCCGTCCTGCTACTTGCAGCGAGGGAAGATGAAAGGCGGGCGGAGAACGATGCGCGTGATCTGGCAGACCAGTTCACTAGTGCTGGAGCGGATGTTCGTCTCGAAATGCTCGAGGGTGGTCACGGCTGGGCGGAAGACGCAGCCGATGAGAAGCTGTCGCGTCAGTGGCTGGCAACAAAAGAACCGGGCTGATTAAAGCTGCGGCTCTTCCTCCAACAATCCCCTGACGAAATCGAACATGCCGTGGCGACGGTTGCGGCGGACACGTTCGGCCTTAACGATGGCTTCGACAGCCGAAAAGGCGGCCTGAAGATCGTCATTGAGGATCACATAGTCATAGTCGCGCCAATGCTCGATCTCGGCGCGGGAATTGGCGAGGCGTGTGCGGATCACCTCTTCGGTGTCTTCGGCACGGCGATGCAGGCGCGACTGCAGTTCGGTCATGGTCGGCGGCAGAATGAAGATCGACACCACATCTGCCTGCATCTTGTCCTGAAGCTGTTCTGCGCCCTGCCAGTCGATATCGAAGAGCATGTCGCGACCTTCACACATGGCCTGCTCTACCGGCGCGCGCGGCGTTCCGTAGAAATTGCCGTGCACTTCCGCCCATTCCAGCAGTTGATCGCTGTCTCGCAGCACCTCGAATTCACGCTTGGTGATGAAGTGGTAATGAATGCCTTCGATCTCGCTCTGCCGACGCTGGCGCGTCGTGACACTCACCGACAGACTGATATTCTTGTCTCGATCCAGCAGGTTTCTGGCGATGGTGGACTTGCCCGCACCCGATGGCGAGGACATGACCAGCATCAACCCTCTGCGGGCGATATGAACGGGAGAGCTATCTGCTGGTACCATGGAGCCTACTCCAGATTTTGAACCTGTTCGCGGAATTGGTCGATCACGACTTTCAATTCGATACCAGCAGCGGTTACAGCACTGGCATTGGATTTGGAACAGATCGTATTCGACTCCCGGTTAAATTCCTGTGCAAGAAAATCGAGCTTACGCCCGACAGGACCGCCGACGGCGAGAAGCTCACGCGCGGCTGACACATGCGAGGTCAGCCGGTCAATCTCCTCGCGCAGATCCGCCTTGGTGGCCAGCAGTGCGGCTTCCGCATAAAGGCGCTCACGATCGAGGCTTCCATTACCATCGCCGATCAAAGCGATCTGGGCCTCCAGCCTCACCCGGATGTGCTCCGGCTGACGGGAGGGATCGGCTTCGATGACAGATGTCAGTTGCTCGATCCGATCGATATGGGTGGAAAGCAGCGTGTAGAGCGACGCACCTTCCCTTTCGCGCATGGCTTTCAACGAAGCGACGGCCGCAGAGAACCCATCGACGATATCGGCATTGCAGGCAGCTTGCGCATCTTCCGTCTCCTCCGGCTCGCGGAACTCCACGAGACCGCGCACGGACAGCAACGTATCGAAGCTGAGCGGCGCGTCGCTGACCGCATTGCCCAGTTCCTGCTTCAAGGTAAGGACCGCATCCAGCGCGTCACGGTTGACGACGGCCTCAAGCTTGGTCTCTGAGGTAGAGACCGAGAGCCCGGCCTGAATGTTACCGCGCGACAGGCTTTTCGATGCGATGTCACGCAGCGCCGTCTCCAGTGCCTCCATGCCCGATGGCAGGCGTAGCCTTAGATCCAGCCCCTTGCCATTGACGGAGCGTAACTCCCAGGCCCAGCGGTATCGTCCGGAGGAGCCTTCGCTGCGCGCGAAGCCCGTCATGGATTGCAATGTCATTCGAATGTCCCCCAGACGCTTGAGTGCGGCCACGCAGCCGCAGCCAGCCTTCTATTAATTCGCCGGTTTCTCTGCCTGATTGCCGCCTGGCTGACCGTCGACAACGGTTTCGGAGTTTCCGCCGCTGGCAGCCTTTTCGGCTTCGATCTTTCTCCAGCGACGGACATTGGCGTTATGCTCGTCCAGCGTCTTGGCAAAGACGTGGCCTCCGGTGCCATCGGCTACAAAGTAGAGATCGTCTGTCCGCCAGGGATTGGCGGTCGCCTCAAGCGCTGCCCGGCCGGGATTGGCGATCGGATGCGGCGGCAGGCCACGGATGATATAGGTGTTGAACGGCGTCTCTTTTTGCAGATCCGACTGATAGATCGGTCGGTCGGATGGTTTGCCCTCACCGCCGAACAGACCGTAGATGATCGTCGGGTCGGATTGCAGACGCATGTTCTTCTTCATCCGGTTATAGAAGACGGAAGCAACGTGTCCGCGCTCATCATCCTTGCCGGTTTCCTTTTCAACGATGGAAGCGAGTGTGACGAATTCCTCGACGGTCTTCAGCGGCAGGTCCGGGTCGCGCCGCTGCCACAGCATGTCGACGAGCTTTGTCTGCGCTGCGCGCATCTGGCGCACGATCTCTTCCCGCTTGGTGCCGCGGGTAAAGGGATAGGTGTCCGGACGCAGGCTGCCTTCCGGTGGTAGTTCGGTCGGAAGATCACCTTCGAGCACCGGGTCGGAGGCAAGGCGTGCGAACATCTGTTTGACCGTCAGGCCTTCCGGGAAAGCGACTGTGTAGAGGATCGACTTGCCCGATTCCAGCAAGGACAGAATATCCTTCATCGATGCATGGGCCTTGATCTCATATTCGCCCGGCTTCGGCGTCTGACCGGCTTCCATGTAACGATCCGCCATCAGGCGGAAGATGCGTCCGTTGGAAATGGCATCGCTTCGCTCCAGCGTATTGGCGATTTCCGCCAAGCCGGCACCATTGCGCACCGTAATGGTCGTGTTGGTCGGCAGCGGGCCTGGCTCATGAAACGAATGGATCATGTAGTAGAAGCCCGCGATACCCACCACGGTGACGGCCACGATCAGCGTCATCAAAAAATTCAGGAAGATCACTGTCTGGCTGTGGGCCTTGCGCGAGCGCTTCGGTGGCTCAGGCACTTTTTCAGGTCTCAGAGCCTCGGTCGGCGATTTGGGAATGATCGGTCCACCCTTGCTCTCATAGGAGTTGTCGCGGTCGTAGGGCGGCTGATTGTTCTCTCTGTTATCGCTCACCGGCGGTCCTTTTCAGTTCGGCATTACAACGGCTTATTTGAGCAGGCAATGCGGCAAAAACAGGTTCGGCAGGCTATTCTGCACTCTCAACCGGTGGACGGATCAAACACATCTTCGTTGACGAAGCGAGGTTCCTCCACCGTTCCAGTTCATCGAAAACGGACGCGCTCGCATCCTTGGTTTCGAAGAGCTGGCAGATCAGGCAATCCCAGCATCTCGCCGGAAAAGCTGAAAACGTTCTGATCGATTCTTGGAAGGGCGGCAAGTGGCCGCCCCATGCTGACAGACTTAGAGGGTCAGTCCAGACACTCAGCCTTCGTAACGGCGCAGGACCAGAGATGCATTCGTGCCGCCAAAGCCGAAGGAGTTCGAAAGCGCCACATTGACGTCGCGCTTGCGCGCCTTGTGCGGCACGAGATCGATCGCGGTCTCGACATCGGGATTGTCGAGATTGAGCGTTGGCGGGACGATATTGTCGCGGATGGCGAGCGTCGCGAAGATCGCTTCGATCGCGCCTGCTGCGCCGAGAAGATGGCCTGTTGCCGACTTGGTGGACGACATGGATATCTTTGAGGCAGAGTCACCCACCAGGCGCTCAACCGCGCCAAGCTCGATCGTGTCGGCCATGGTGGAGGTGCCGTGGGCGTTGATGTAGTCGATGTCGGCTGGCGTCAGGCCGGCACGCTTCAGCGCCATGGCCATGCAGCGATACGCACCTTCGCCGTCCTCGGACGGAGCGGTGATGTGGTATGCATCGCCGGAGAGACCATAGCCGACGACTTCGGCATAGATCTTGGCGCCACGTGCCTTTGCATGTTCCAGTTCTTCGAGAACGACAATGCCGGCGCCCTCGCCCATGACGAAACCGTCACGGTCACGGTCATAGGGGCGCGATGCCTTTTGCGGATCGTCATTGTGCTGGGTGGACAACGCCTTGCAGGCGGCAAAGCCAGCAAGCGAAATGCGGCAAACGGGCGATTCTGCACCACCTGCAACCATCACATCGGCGTCGCCAAGCGCGATCAGACGGGAAGCATCACCAATGGCGTGCGCACCGGTGGAGCATGCCGTCACGACCGAATGGTTCGGGCCGCGCAGCTTGTGCCTGATGGACACCTGGCCGGAAACGAGATTGATCAGACGACCGGGAATGAAAAAGGGCGAGACGCGGCGTGGGCCTTTATCGCGAAGCGTGTAGCCTGCTTCCACGATGCCTTCGAGGCCACCGATGCCGGAGCCGATCAGCACACCGGTCATGATCTGGTCTTCATCGGTTTCGGGGTGCCAGTTGGCGTCGTTCAGCGCCATCTCGGCGGCCGCCATGCCATAGATGATGAAGGGGTCGACCTTGCGCTGTTCCTTCGGCTCCATCCAGTCATCGGCATTGAAGGTGCCATCAGTGCCGTCACCGACAGGAATGCGGCAGGCAATTTTCGCGGGCAGATCTTCGACTTCGAATTCCGTGACGAGACGGGCGCCATTCTGACCGGCCAAAAGCCGCTCCCAGGTCACTTCCGTTCCACAGCCAAGGGGAGATACCATGCCGGTACCCGTGATAACGACACGTCTCAAAGTCAATTGTGCGCCCTCATAGTCCAATCATAGGTGTTTGGTATATGTCATCTTGCGTGCGACAAGCTTCATCCGGCCCAAAGAGACCGCATGATAAAATATTGGCCCGGACAGGCCGGGCCACATCGGGAAGGCTTTGCGGCCTTCCCTTGATCCATTCAAAGATTAGGCCTGAGCCTTTTCGATGAACTTGACAGCGTCGCCAACAGTCAGGATCGAGTCAGCTGCGTCGTCTGGAATTTCAACGCCGAATTCTTCTTCGAACGCCATAACCAGTTCAACGGTGTCGAGCGAGTCAGCGCCCAGGTCGTCGATGAAGCTTGCGCCTTCAACGACTTTGTCGGCGTCAACGCCAAGATGATCAACTACAATTTTCTTTACGCGTTCTGCGATATCGCTCATGTCGGTTTCCTCGACCTTTACTTTGAAAGGAATGCCCCTTCAGGCACCCTGCCCTGTTAAAACCCCCAAGCGCCCCTTTTAGGCAGGCACCGTGGGCAAACCCGTTCAACCCGGTCAAGCTAACATCGTCGCAAGAAATCGCAACGGTCGCCTGTCACTCCGGGACGACTGTTCACAGTCTTCGCCCGCTTAACATGGTTTCCTGCGGGAAAAAAGCCTTAAAATAGCGCTAACACACGCGCTCTACAGGCAATTTTCTTATCGATACATGTCAGAAGTCGAAGTGTGCAAGCGCCACTACAGCAAGATGCAAGGCGCTTTCACCTGTTGGATCGTCCAATAACCCCTCACGAAAATCACAGCGGATTTTCATGCAGGATGGATCAGATCATGGCCATACCGCCATTTACGTGCAGCGTCTGACCGGTCATGTAACCGGCCTCGTTGGAGGCAAGATAAAGCACGGCAGAAGCGATTTCAGCGCCCGTACCCATACGCTTCATCGGGATCGCTCCCATGATGCCTTCCTTCTGCTTGTCGTTCAGCTTGCCTGTCATCGCGCTTTCGATGAAGCCTGGTGCAACGCAGTTGACGGTCACGTTGCGCACAGCAATTTCCTGTGCCAGCGACTTGGAAAAGCCGATCATGCCGGCCTTGGAGGCACAGTAATTCGTCTGGCCCGCATTGCCGGTGACGCCGACGATGGAGGTGATGTTGATGATGCGGCCGAAACGGCGGCGCATCATCGGGTGGGTCAGCTCACGTGTCAGGCGGAACATCGACGTCAGATTGACCTCCAAAACATTGTCCCAGTCCTCGTCGCTCATGCGAACGAAAAGGCCGTCCTTGGTGATGCCAGCATTGTTGACAAGAATGTCGACGCCTTCGAGTTCGGCTTCGGCCTTCTCGCCAAGCGCCTTTACCTCTGCACGGTCAGCCAGGTTGGCCGGAAAAATCTTGACGCGCTCGCCAAGCTCGGAGGCCAATGCCTCGAGTTTTTCGACGCGAGTGCCGTGAAGGCCAACGGTTGCGCCCTGCGCGTGGAGCACACGGGCGATTTCTTCGCCGATGCCGCCGGTCGCGCCGGTAATGAGAGCCTTGCGGCCAGTCAGATCAAACATGCTGTTCGTCCTTTTATTTTTCTCTTGAACTCAGCCGAGAAGCGTCTGAAGTGCGGCTTCGATATCCGCAGGGGAATTGACGGCAACGCCGTTGACGGTCTTGTCGATACGGCGAGCGAGGCCCGTCAGAACCTTGCCGGAGCCGATCTCGTAAAGCGTGGTTACGTCATTGGCGGCAAACCACTCCACGGTTTCGCGCCAGCGAACCTGGCCTGTCACCTGCTCGACCAGCAGGGAGGCAATCTCATCGGCATCCGACACGGGTGCTGCGCGCACATTGGCGACAACCGGAACGACCGGATTGTTCTTCTGGACCGAAACCAGCGCCTCGCGCATCGCCTCTGCAGCAGGTGCCATCAGCGCCGAATGGAATGGTGCGGAGACCGGCAGCATGATGGCGCGCTTGGCGCCCTTTTCAGAAGCAAGGGCTGCTGCCTTTTCGACCGGTGCCTTCGCACCGGAAATGACCAACTGACCGCCGCCATTGTCGTTGGCAATCTGGCAGACGCCACCGGCGGCCGCTTCGGCGCAAATGGCCTCCACATCGCCATGCTCGAGGCCGATGATCGCCGTCATGGCGCCCTGACCTACGGGAACGGCAGCCTGCATGGCATTGCCACGGATGCGCAAAAGACGGGCGGTATCGGCCAGCGAGAAGGTACCGGCTGCACAAAGCGCCGAATATTCGCCAAGCGAATGGCCCGCAACGTAGGATACTTTTTCAGCGAGCTTCAGGCCACGCGCTTCCAAGACGCGCATCACGGCGACAGAAACCGCCATCAGCGCCGGCTGCGCATTGGCGGTCAGCGTCAGCGTCTCTTCCGGACCATTCCACATGATGTCGGACAGTTTCTGTCCTAACGCTTCATCGACTTCCTCGAAAACGGCGCGGGCTTCTGCAAAATTCTCCGCCAGATCCTTGCCCATGCCGACAGCCTGGCTGCCCTGACCGGGAAATGTGAATGCGATAGCCATGGAATGCGGTCCTTCTTTTTTGGCCTGTTCTCGGGCCTTCCCTTCCATTGTGGGGCTTTCCATTCACATTCCGGCCCGCAAAGTCAAGGCTTTGCGCCGCTTGCGACGCCTTTGCCATCTGTTTCGCCGTCCTCTTCCACAGAGATTGAGACGGAATGTTTTTTCTTGCGCTGCGGCAATTCCGCATTACTTTCTGCCCACCTTCCAAGCAAAACGAGACATTTCCATGAAACAGAACACGTTGGGACGCACGGGCATTTCCGTGTCGGAAATCTGCCTTGGCACGATGACATGGGGCACGCAAAACACCGAGGCCGAAGCCCATGAGCAGATGGACTATGCACTCGAGAACGGCGTGAACTTCTTCGATACCGCCGAGCTCTATCCGACAACGCCAGTCTCCGCCGAAACCCAAGGCCGCACGGAAGACTATATCGGGACATGGTTCGAAAAGACCGGCAAGCGCAGCGACGTGGTTCTTGCCACCAAGGTTGCCGGCTCCGGCCGTGATTACATTCGCGGTGGGCGCGATATCGACGCCGCTTCAATCCGCGAAGCGGTCGATACCAGCCTCAAGCGCCTGAAGACCGATTACATCGACCTCTACCAGATCCACTGGCCGAACCGCGGCACCTATCATTTCCGCGGGGCCTGGAGCTTCGACGCGTCCAAGCAGAACAAGGCAAAAACCCTCGAAGAGTTCAACGAGAAGCTCGAAACTCTGGGCGAGCTGGTAAAGGCCGGAAAGATCCGCGCCATCGGCCTTTCCAATGAGAGCGCCTGGGGCACGCAGAAATATATCGATATTGCCGAGGCCAAGGGGCTCCCACGCGTCGCCTCCATTCAAAACGAGTACAATCTTCTCTATCGCAGCTTCGACCTCGATCTGGCCGAATTGGCCCACCACGAAGATGTCGGCCTGCTTGCCTATTCGCCGCTTGCAGGCGGCATCCTGACTGGCAAGTATCAGAACGGTGCGCGCCCGGAAGGATCGCGCGGGTCGATCAATCACGACATCGGCGGACGGCTTCAGCCTCTGCAGGAAGCGCCAGTGAAGGCCTATCTGGAACTTGCCTATGAGGCTGGTATCGATCCTGCCCAGCTCGCGATTGCCTTTTGTCTTACTCGCCCCTTCATGGCGTCGGTCATTATCGGCGCAACGACGATGGAGCAGTTGAAGACGGATATCGCCGCGGCCGATGTCACGCTCTCCGACGAGGTGCTGAAGGGCATAGCCGATATCCATCGTCAGTATCCGATGGCAATCTGATCGAGGCCCTTAAACCAGGCTTTTTCGGGCAGCGCGCTTGCATTCGCAGCAAAATTCAGTATAAGCGCGCTGTTCACAACACCCGGTCTTATGGCTGGTGGCTGAACGGAGGGCTGGTTTCGGTCTCGAAACAGCAGGAACCATAAGGTTTTTCCGGCCTCCCGTGTCTCCGCTCTCGACCGTCTCGAACAACGCTTTTCTTGCCTCCGGTTTTCCGATCAAGAGCAGTCGTTGAGGCTTAGCGCCGTTGCCGGGTGATGAATGAAACGCAAGAAAGGCAAAGCTTAAATGGCTCTTTACGAACACATCTTCCTTGCCCGGCAGGATATCACTGCCCAGCAGGTCGACGCACTTGTCGAACAGTACAAGGGCGTTATCGAATCGTTCGGCGGTAAAGTCGGACGCATCGAGAACTGGGGTCTGAAGTCCCTCACCTACCGCATCAAGAAGAACCGCAAGGCTCACTACGCTCTGATGGACATCGACGCTCCGGCGGCTGCTATCCACGAAATCGAGCGCCAGATGCGCATCAACGAAGACGTTCTTCGTTACATGACCATCGCTGTGGAAGCTCACGAAGAAGGCCCGTCTGCCATGTTGCAGAAGCGCGACCGTGACGACCGCCCGCGCCGCGACGGCGACCGTCCTGACCGTGGCGACCGTGGTCCCCGTGATGGCGCACCGCGCGAAGACCGTCCGCGCCGTCCGCGCGAAGACCGTGCATAAGGAGAAACAATAATGGCTGACGCATCCTCTTCCCAGGCACGCCGCCCCTTCCACCGCCGTCGCAAGACGTGCCCCTTCTCCGGCGCAAACGCTCCGAAGATCGACTACAAGGACGTTCGTCTCCTGCAGCGCTACATTTCCGAGCGCGGCAAGATCGTTCCTTCGCGCATCACCGCCGTTTCCCAGAAGAAGCAGCGCGAACTCGCTCAGGCGATCAAGCGTGCACGCTTCCTCGGCCTGCTGCCTTACGTTGTAGCGTAATTCAAGTTTCGAGGTCGCGGTTTCACGCGACCTCGTTCTCCCTCTCGAAGCAGCCGACTCTCAGTCAGCTTCTTCAAGAGCTTCAATTCCTTCCGCGTTGGGCGCGGATCGACTGACACCAAACCCCATGTTGGGGACGACGTTCAAACGAACGGTCCTCTAACTGCTAAGACAAGCAGGACAGCGACGTTGAGACAATTGAACCAGACAGTGCTGATCGCCGGCATTCTTGCCGGCATATGCGCCGCGTTTCTAACGCTTGGCGCAACGGCACAGTCGTCGATGTCCTTCCTGCTCTATGCGGCTTCCGCCATGCCGGTTCTCGTTGCCGGTCTCGGCTGGGGCAATGCCGCGGCCATCGTTGCCGTTCTTTCCGCTGGCTTCCTCGGCGCCCTTGCCGTCTCCCCGCTTTTTGCCGTGACGATCGCGATCTTTACGCTGATCCCGGCTGGCTGGCTGTCTCACCTCGCAAACCTCGCGCGGCCTGCGGCTGAAATCGGCGGCCCGGAAGACCTGATGGCCTGGTACCCGCTATCCGGCATCGTTCTGCATCTTTGCGGCCTGATCACAGTCTCGGTCATCATTCTCGGCACGATGATCGGCTACGGTCCCGAACTCGTTTCGCAGATGGTCGACCTGATGATGGCCTCGGTCCAGGCAAGCGAATCCACCTTCAAGCCAGATCCGGCAGCCCTTTCGCAAACAAAGTCGCTTCTGGTTCTGATGCTGCCGATGATCCAGGGCGGCCTTTGGGTCATGCTTTTGTTTGCGGCCTACTATTTCGCAAGCCGCATGGTGCGCTCTTTCGGCAAGGGTCTTCGTCCACGCGAAGATATTGCAGCCGCACTTCGCATGCATCGCAACGCGATCTTCATTTTCCTTGGAGGCATCGTCCTGACCTTTTTTGGTGGTGTTCCCGCCATGGTCGGCGCGGTTCTCTGCGGCACATTCGGCGCGGGATTCATCATGGCGGGTTACGCCTCGCTGCATCACCGTTCCAAGGGCAAGGACTGGCGGCTGCCGGTTCTCATCCTCGCATACCTTTCAGCGATCTTCATGTTTCCGCTGTTCCTCATCCTCCTCCTGGGTCTCAGCGACGTGCGCAGCACGATCTCTCTGACACCTGCGCGGAGCTCCGATAAATCGAACGAAACCAACTCCAAATAAGAAAGGATCAAGAAGATGGAAGTCATTCTTCTCGAGCGTATCGCAAAGCTTGGCCAGATGGGCGAAACCGTAAAGGTTCGCGACGGCTACGCACGTAATTTCCTGCTGCCACAGGGCAAGGCACTGCGCGCCAACGCTGCCAACAAGACCCGTTTTGAAACCGAGCGCGCAACGCTCGAAGCCCGTAACCTCGAGCGCAAGTCCGAAGCCCAGAAGGTTGCCGACGCACTCGAAGGCAAGAGCTTCATCGTTGTTCGTTCCGCTGGCGAAACCGGTCAGCTCTACGGTTCTGTTGCTGCCCGTGACGTCGTTGAAATTCTCGGCGCTGAAGGCTTCAACGTTGGCCGTAACCAGGTCGAACTCAACACGCCGATCAAGACCATCGGTCTGCACAACGTCACGCTTCACCTGCACTCGGAAGTCGAGCTTCAGGTTGAACTGAACGTTGCCCGTTCGGCTGAAGAAGCTGAGCGTCAGGCCAAGGGTGAAAACCTCACCTCCGCTGACGCCATCTACGGCGTTGACGAAGATGCACTTCGTCCGGAAGACTTCTTCGATCCGGAAGCTGACCGCGACGGCGACGACGACTGATATCTTGAGGCCTTTTGGCTGAAAGACAAAACCCCGGATGGCGACATCCGGGGTTTTTGTTTGGGCGTTGCGAAAACTATTCGCCTATGGCTTTCGCCGCTGTCCTTACTCTAGTCGGCATCCGTGACGGCAGCGTCATGGCGATGACGCCAGCCAGAATGCACACAAGCCCGATCATCGTGCTCACCTGCAGTTGCTCACCAAGGAAAACCACGCCGATCGCCACGCCTACGGGCACGCGCACATAGGCCTGCGCCGTCGTTCCGAGAGATCCAAGCGTGCGGACCAGGCGGAAGTAGATGGTAAAAGCGAGCGCGGTGGAGAATATCGAGAGCCCAATCAGGGCCGCAATCGAACGCGTTGAGGGTGCAAGCTCCCACGGGCGGTCCACCACCAGGCTGACAGGAATGAGAATGATCGCCCCGCAGATCAGCGAGGCTGCAGCGGGGATCATCGAATCGATGCCCTTGAAGTTCTTCCCAAAGATTGCCGCGCCTGCATAAAAGGCGGTGGCAAGAATGACAGCCATTTGTGCCAGCACCACATCGCCGAGACCATTCAGCGCCTGAACGCCGATCATGACCACGGTTCCGATAAGACCGATCATGACGCCGAAGAGCTTCCGGCCATTCACCACCTCATGCCGGGTGATGATCGCCGTCAGCAGAAAGGTGAAGACCGGTGTCAGCGAGTTGAGAATGACGGCAAGCCCGGCATCGATGTAATGCTCTGCCCAGGCGATCAGCGTGAATGGAAGAACGCTGTTCAGCACGGCCTGGATGGCAAACATCTTCCACAGCGCTGGATCCTTTGGTAGCCGCAAGCCTCGCGAGAGAATGATGATGGTGAGGATGCTGCCGGCTATCGCGGTGCGAGCCGCAATCAGCGTCAGCGGCGGGATCGTCTCGATGCCGATCTTGATGAAAGTGTAGGAACTGCCCCACAGGCACCCCAGCAACACAAGCAGGGCAAGTTCGGGCAGCAGCTTTTTGTCGGTCATTCTGTCAGTCTTTCTGTCGAAGCGATCCCTCTTTATAGAGTTGCGCTGCGATGGGAAGTTTCGGTATCGGCCGAACAATGGCCCGCTGACGAAGGCATACTCCGATGATAGTCTTTCTCCCATGACCGGTATCGCCTCCCCCAACACCATTGCCGCCATCGCCAACCTGATTGGCGATACCACGCGCGCAAACATGCTCTGCGCGCTTATGGGTGGGCAAGCGCTGACAGCAGGTGAGTTGTCCCGGGGTGCGGGTGTAACGCCGCAGACGGGCAGCGAACATCTGGCGAAAATGGTGGACGCCAATCTGCTGACGACGGTGAAACAAGGCCGCCATCGCTACTACCGGCTTGCGTCTGCGCAGGTTGCCCATGGGATCGATGCGCTGATGTCGATTGCCGCAGCCGGGCCGAAACGGCATCATCCCGTCGGGCCGAAGGAAAAGGACATGCGGCTTGCCCGCAGTTGCTACGACCACATCGCAGGCCGGCTTGCGGTGGCGATGGCCGACAGTCTCAGCGGCAGGGGACACATTCTGCTTTCCGACGAAGGTGCACTGGTGACGGAACAGGGCAAGGCCTTCCTGGCGGATTTCGGCATCAATCTCAACGATGGCACCCGGTCGAAGCGACCGCTTTGCCGCACGTGCCTGGACTGGAGCGAGAGACGGCACCACATTGCGGGACACGTCGGTACTGCGCTTTTTCAGCGCACGCTGGATCTTGGTTGGGTGACGCGCCGGACCGATAGCCGCGCATTGAGGATCACGCCTGCTGGCGACAAAGGATTTCGAGACATCTTCTGCCTTCCCACTGAGTGGCGGGAAGGCTGAGCGGACGTGACCAGATAAACAAGATAAAGCCCTCCAACTCTCGATTTGAGCTGAAAGGCTTGAACGTGAAAGGCTTGCCTAAGACTACTTGGCCGCCGCTTGTTCAGCCACGGGCGCCTTGCTCGTATCGACGCGCACTACCACGGACAGTCCGGGAGACAGTTCCGTCGCGGCCGGCTGATCCGGATCGATCGACACGCGTACGCCGATTCTCTGCGCGATCTTGACGAAATTGCCCGTGGCATTATCCGGCTTGATTACCGCAAATTCTGAACCCGCGGCGGGCGAGAAACGCTCGACCCTGCCCTTCAATTTGCGATGATGCAGCGCATCGACAGAAATCGAGACAGGCTGCCCGACTTCCATACCCGCAAGCTGGGTTTCCTTGAAGTTGGCAACGACCCAGACCTCATGCGGCACGACCGCCATCAACTGGCTACCAGCGGCGACATATTGGCCGACACGGGCGCCAACCTCGCCCAGTTCGCCATCGCGTGGGGCCTTGATCTCGGTATTTTGCAGATCGATCCGAGCGAGTTCGACCGCGGCTTGCGCATTGGCGACGGCGGCCTGAAGCGAGCTGCGGTTGACGATGATGGTCTGTAAATCCTGACGCGCGACTTCGAGCGCTGCCTTGGCCTGCGACAGCCCGGCACGGGACTTTTCGAGATTGGCTTGCGCTTCTTCCTGAAGACTTGAGGTACCGACGCCGCTGCGGATCAGGTTGTCCTGACGATCGGCAGCAAGCTGCGCCTGTTTCAAGGACGCTTCGGCACTATCCACTGCGGCCTGACTGGACGCGATATTGGCGCGGGCAGCGTTTTCCTGCTGGCGGGAATTATCCGATGCTGCCGTCTGGCCGGCGAGTGTGGCCTCGGCCTGAGCGAGTCTTTGGCGGAAGATGCGGTCATCGATCTTGACCAGCAGGTCACCCTGCTTGACCTCCTGATAATCCTTGACCGGCACGTCCACGACGTAGCCGCTGACCTGTGGGCTCATCGTGGTGACGTAACCGCGCACATAGGCATTGTCGGTCATTTCGACATGGCTCGAAAAAGGTGGCAGGCGCCAGGCATAGAGAACCAGCGCGACCCCGGCGATGCCGCCGAGAAGAACGATAAGAGTAACGGGTGTGAAAATCTTTTTTAGCATTTTGGGGTCTCTGAAGGATCAGGATTGGGAAACGGCGGCGGTACTCTCGCCGCCCGTCATCAATGGTTTGATACGCAGCCACGCCAGGTGAAGGAGCAGCATCACGAGAGCTGCGGCGGCGCAGACGGCGATCAGCAGGAAGGTATCGTTATAGGCAAGAATATAGGCCTCTCTCGATACTTGCTGTGCAAGAAGGGTCAGACCTTCTGCCCGTAAAAGCGTCGGGTCGGTCAGCACATGGCTGTAGGCACCGGAAAGCTGGCTGATACGCTGCGCGACCTGCGGATTTTGCAGAAGGATGCTTTCCACCAGAATATTGGAGTGGAATTTTTCCCTCAGCGTCACGAAGGAGCCCAGTAGCCCTGTCGTCAGCATCGATCCGGTAATCTGGGTGAACAGGAAGATGGTGATGAAATTGACCAGATAGGGCGGGCCTTTCGCCAGTGCGGCACCAAAGCCCTTCGCCATCACCGGCGGCAGGAACATGGCAGCACCGAAGGCGATCATCGCCTGGCTCAGATACATTTGTTCGGGACGCGTCAGGTTCGTCGATGTGCTGTCCATGAAGGCGCCAACCGCTATACAGGACAGCGCGATAACGTGCGCAGTCTCGACATATTTCGTCAGCATCAGCAAAGCACAGGTCGCGCCGCCAAGGACGGTTGCCAGAATGATGAGACCGTAAAGGCCCGTGGTCTGGTCATTGAGGATGCCAAGCTGCTGATAAAGGCTGACAGCTGTGGAGGATTGTTCCGACGAGACGGCGCGATAGACCAGCAGGACTGCGATAAGATGCAGATTGGTGCGCGAGAAGATCCAGCGCAGATCGAGCATCGGGTTCTTCCGCGGCAATTCGATCATCGTCATCACGGTCAACAGGGTGATTGAGGTTGCCAGCAGAACGCCGAGCCACCAGGTCTCGAACCACCAGTAAAAACGGCCGAGCGTCAGGAACACGGCAAGGCAACCCAGGCCACCGGCAAACAGCAGGTAGCTTAAGATATCCAGGCGCTCGATGACCTTGACCCGGGGTGGTGCTGTCAGTGGCAGAAGATAGATGATGGGCAGAACCGCAAGCGCTAAACCCACTTCCATGCTGTAGAGCGCGTGCCAGCCATCGATCTGCAAGAGAGGTGGCGAGACGATACGAGCAAGGGGTGCTGCCAAAAGCGTTCCCGTCAGGGCGATGCTGAGGCCGAGAGTGAGCTTGCGCTGCACGGGGAAGGCTTCGAGAATATAGAGGAAGCCGAGAGATGACAAAGGTGCGGCCGCCATGCCGCTGACGAAGCGCACGACGATGGCGGAGTGCAAATCCGTGACGAAGAGGTTGAGACACGACGCCAGGACGAAAGCGATGATGCTGATTTCCGCGAAGGGCCGCAGGCCATATTGCTGGCGTACCTTGAAGAGCGCAATCGAGAAGGTTGCATAAGGCGCCATATAGGCGGCCGACAGCCCCGCCACTTCCGCCACCGTGCCGGAAAACTCGCCCTGCAGCTGATACAGATTGGCCATGACGATGTTCATGCCCATGCCTTGGGTGATGAAAAAGGCAAGACCGGCAGCGATGTACATCAGCTTTTCGCGAAGCGGCTTTTCGGAAGGCTGCGCTGGCGGCACCGGTACAGCCTCCTCCGGCGCAGGCGCTGTCGCTGCGGGCGAAGCGGCTTGCTCACCTGCTTCATCCATAGGCGCGTCGCGCGTGCTCGTTATGGCAGTGCTCACGGCGTCACCTCTTCTTCCGAGAGTTTCTGTAGATTGGCCGTCAGGCGTCTCACCACGTTGAGCGCGACGCGGATCTCATCGGTCGAGATATCCAGCGCGATCTCGGCTCTCATGGCTTTTGCCTGCGCATCCACATCTTCGAATGTCTGCAGTCCGGCGGGTGTCATGTGAATTCGTTTCGCCCTCCGGTCGATCTCATCAGAACGCCGTTCGATGAGCTTTTGTTTCTCCATGGCATCCAATAGCCGTACGAGCGTCGGCGTTTCGATTTCCAACTCCTCAGCAAGCTCCTTTTGCGTCAACGAACCCCTCCTCGACAGCGCAAACAATGTCCGCGCGCGTGCCAGCGTCAAGCCTTTCTCAGCAACGCGGGCGTCGAAGAACGAGCGGAGCTTGCGATTGAAGGCCGCCATCTCATCGAAAAGCTGTTCTTTCTCAGTAATGCGGGACAACGTAATTAAACCTTATAATTAGGTAGCTACTTGTTTTGCTCCTATCTATTTCGATCCTTGCTAAATTTCAAGTGTCTTTGGTGGATTGGAGCCATGCCTTAAAATCATGGCGGACCATGCCTGATTCGCTCGGCGCCTAAGACGTCAGCCGAATCATCCTGTGGATTAATGGGGACAACCCGTTATGTTGGGCCCCCCGCCTCTCTTTAGGTAAGGTGAGGCGCGAGTGTTGCCTTCAGGTCATTGACGGCCGCGCCTCCAGGCTTCAAACCGGCAGGCTTGCAGAACAGAAGATAAGGCTAAAGGGAGATCACGAGACCATGAATGACGCCGTGAGAAAGATCACCCCAGCGCCCGCCGCCGAACCGCTTTACCGCGAGGCGCCCAACAACATTGAGGCCGAGCAGGCGCTGCTGGGCGCCATCCTCGTCAATAACGATGCCTATTATCGCGTGTCGGACTTTTTGAAGCCGGTGCATCTATATGAGCCCCTGCACCGCAAGATTTTCGAAGTCGCGGGCGATATCATCCGCATGGGCAAGACGGCTAACCCCGTCACCATCAAGACCTTCCTTCCCGCAGACGATAAGGTCGGCGACCTCACCGTTGCCCAATATCTGGCGCGTCTTGCTGCCGAAGCGGTTTCGATCATCAATGCCGAGGATTACGGCCGGGCGATCTATGACTTGGCGCTTCGCCGCGCGCTGATTCAAATCGGTGAGGATGTCGTCAACATCGCCTATGACGCGCCGCTCGACATGCCGCCGCAGGCGCAAATCGAAGACACCGAGCGCCGCCTTTTCGAACTTGCCGAAACCGGGCGCTATGATGGCGGCTTCCAGTCCTTCAACGATGCGGTGGCGCTCGCCATCGACATGGCCGGCGCTGCCTTCGAGCGCGACGGCAATCTGTCCGGTATTTCCACCGGTATCCATTCGCTCGATGCCCGCATGGGCGGCCTGCAGCGTTCGGACTTGATCGTGCTTGCAGGACGTCCAGGCATGGGCAAGACCTCGCTTGCCACCAACATCGCCTATAACATTGCAGCCGCCTATGAGCAGGAAGTGCAGCCGGACGGCACCTACAAGGCAAAGAATGGCGGCGTCGTCGGCTTCTACTCGCTCGAAATGTCATCCGAACAGCTCGCAACCCGTATCATCTCGGAGCAGACGGAAGTCTCGTCCTCGAAAATCCGCCGAGGTGACATTACCGAAGCCGACTTCGAAAAGCTCGTCGCCTGCAGCCAGATGATGCAGAAGGTACCGCTATATATCGACCAGACCGGTGGTATCTCGATTGCTCAGCTTGCCGCGCGCGCGCGCCGTCTGAAGCGTCAGCGCGGTCTTGATGTTCTGGTGGTCGACTACGTTCAGCTGATGACCGGCTCCGGCAAGGGCGGTGAAAACCGCGTGCAGGAAATCACCCAGATTACCACCGGCCTGAAAGCGCTCGGCAAGGAACTCAACGTTCCGATCATCGCGCTCTCACAGCTATCCCGTGCGGTGGAAAGCCGCGAAGACAAGCGCCCGCAGCTCTCCGACCTTCGTGAATCGGGCTCCATCGAGCAGGACGCCGACGTAGTGCTCTTCGTGTTCCGTGAGGAATACTATGTGAAGAACATGGAGCCGCGCGATCCCGCAGACCCGAAATATGCCGAGTGGGAATCGCTGTTTGACAAGGTCAAGGGCACGGCCGACGTCATCATCGCCAAGCAGCGTCACGGACCGACCGGTACGGTGAAGCTCGCCTTCCAAGCCGAGTTCACCCGCTTTGCGGATCTGGCCGATCCATCCTTCAGCCAGTATGAAGAGCACTAACAGTCCCTCCGCCTCATGTTTCAGCAAAGATGAGGCGGAGTCTTTTCAAGGGGATAGCGGCGGCGGTTCAGAAACTGAATCGCCCGCCTCAACCGCTTTCAAGGCAATGACCTGATCCTGCGGCCGAATGGAACTCTGGCGGTGTGTGATGGCGATAATCGTCAGATCCCCGTCCAGTTTGCGGAGCTGATCCATGATCTCACGCTCGGTTTCTTCATCGAGGGCCGAGCTCGCTTCGTCGAGAAGCAGGATTGACGGCGCGCCGTAGAGCGCGCGTGCAATCGCAATGCGCTGGCGCTCACCACCGGATAGTTTCAGTCCCCTCTCCCCGACAATCGTGTCGAAGCCATTCGCCATTCCTTCAATGCGCTTCAAGATGGCAGCTTGGTCCGCGACCTTGCGCAAGCGCTCTTCGTCATGCGGGCGACCGAGAATAATATTTGTGCGCAGGCTGTCATTGAGGAGTTGAATCTCCTGCGGCACAATGCCGACCACCGCCTACCAACTGCTTTTGCCGACCTCGCCTAGCTCCACACCATCGACGAGGATGCGACCCTCCTGTGGCGTCATCGTCTTTTGCAGGAGCTTGAACAGGGTGGACTTACCGGAACCAGTTTCGCCGGTAATGAAGGTCAGACGTTCCCGTGAGGCGGTGAAAGAAACGTTATTGACGCCACGGCCATTGTCGTAACGGAAGCAGACATTTTGAAGTTCGATGTTCTTTGCAAGCGCAGGTGCAGGCTTGGCTCCTACCTCCTCCCGCTCCTCCGGCGCCATCCATATGCGGGCGCAGGGCATGAAGCGGGCAAGCGACCGCATGGCTTCGCTGACCGATTGCCCGATCATCTCAAAAGGCGTGTTGAGTTGAAGAAGCAACGTATTGAACAGAACGATATCGCCGACGGAAATGACGCCTTGCTGATAGCGCGGAAGGAGCAGCCAGAAGCTGAGGATAAGTTGAACGCAGAGCGCCAAAGCGATCGTTGAAACGAAAGCGATCCGCCGGAGCGAATAAAGCCGCCAGTTCTGGTAGATCGCAGTCGCATTGTCGCCGAAGCGTTGCTGCATCCATGCTGTGCTGCCAGTGTGCCGAAGAGGTTCGATCATATTCAACGCGTTGCCGACGAATGCAGCATTGTGCTGCCCGGCATCTATTGCCTGCTCCAGATAGCGATTGGTGAAGCGGTTGGAGGCAAGTGTCAGGCGGATGAAGAAGACGCCGTAACAAAGAACGATCAGAACCAGCTCCAGGCTTATCGCCGCGCCCAGCACGATGGTGCTGAACAGAAAATTGGCCAGTCCGGGCACGAAGTAGATCAGGCCGATCTGCATCAAAATCGACGCAGCGGATGCGCCCTGCATCTGCGCCTGCTGGATTTCCACCGGATTATGGTCGGTGAAAAAGGCAGTTTGCTTGCGCGTGATTCTTTCGAAAAAGCGCGTGGTCGCCACCAGTTCCAGCCGTTCCGAATGGATCACAGCGAGATATTGCGTACAGCGCTGAATACCGGTCGCCACGGCTGTCAGGATCGCATAGAGGGAAAATGCCACGATCCACGGACCGGCCTCTTTGGGCACGTCATCGATGATGCGCGAAAATACATAAGGGCCGGATACTGATAACAGCGCGCCTGTGAATATCGTAACGATCAGAACGACGATCGAACGCCAGGAAGTCCTCAGATCGTCCTGATAAATCCACAGCAAAGGCCGGAAGGCGATCTTGTAGTCTTTGAACAAAACGGTCCTCCCGCTTTTCACAAACTAGAAAGTCGTCGTTCCGGACATAGCGCCGTTGTTAAGCCTGCACAACCCTGGGGTCGCTGGACTACAGCCCAAGCGCGCGTAAAACCGCCACGGTTACCACACCCGCAGCTGCGGCAGGTAGAAGCGAAAGGCGCATCGCAGCCAGCGCGGTGACAGCGCAGCCGATGGTTTCGGCAAGGCCGCTCGTCAATGCGGTTGGGGTGACGACGGCCATCAGGACCGCAGGCGGCACGGCGTTGAGCGCGCGTTTGGCTCGATCCGTCATCTGGACGTGACGGATGAGAAGGAGACCGCCGAAGCGTGTTGCGAGTGTCGCTGCGGCCATGGCGAGGATGGTCAGCAGCGTGTTGGCGTCGATGCTCATTGGGGCATCTCCGCCTCATCCCTGGCGAAGGCAGCAATGGCCAGTCCTGCGAGAGCACCGGCAGCGATGTACCATGCGCTAGGTACGTATCTATAGGTGACGAAGGCGGCAGTCGCACTCGCCAAAAGAATGAAACCCGTTTGTCTGCCCTTCCAAAACCCCATCAGAAGCACGATGAAGACCGCCGGGAATGCAAAATCGAGGCCGATGACGGTCGTGTCGCCCATGACAGAACCGAGCAGAGCGCCCGCCAGCGTTGACAGGTTCCAGACGACATAGATCGAGAGAGCAGCGGCGGCGAAAAATGCCGGACGGAGCGTGCTCGTCATGCTGCGAAATTCCGCCAACGCCCAGGATTCATCCGTCAGCACCGGCATGGCAAGCCAGCGCTGCCAGGGCTTGAAGCCCTCCATCTTCACGCCGATCGAAGCGCTCATCAATATGTGTCTGAGATTGACGAGGAGTGCTGCAAAACCGAGCGCTCCCCAGCTTGCCGGGTGGGTCCACAGGTCCATCGCGACGAATTGCGAACCGCCGGCGAAAACGAGGAGTGACATCAGGCAGGCTTCCAGCGGCGACAGACCTTTACTGACAGCGATCGCGCCGAAGACAACGCCAATCGGCACCATGGCAACCAGCAGCGGGGACGCAGCTTTGAGGCCGGCGATCAATTCCTGGCGTCTCTCAGGTTTGGCTTTGCTCAACATGTCATTCTCCTTTTTCAGGAGATGCATCTAGGGAACAGCGGGTGCGCCCGTATTGAACGAAAATGATCTGCCGGTCATGCGGCGCGGAATTGACCCGGCGTTACGCCCGTGCGAGCCTTGAAGTGGCGCGTAAAATGCGCCTGGTCGGCGAAACCGCATTCGAGCGCAACCGAAGCCGGGCTTTCTCCCTGACGCAACAGGTGCCTTGCTCGGCGGATGCGGATATCGGTGAGATAGGCATGCGGCGTGATGTGGAATTCGCGGCGAAAGGCGCGGATCAAATGCGCACGGCTGAGCCCCGCCATACCCGCCAATTCTTCGAGCCCGACATCCGTATCGAAGTTGTCGTTGAGATATTCGCGCGCCTGATAGACCGCGGTTTTCTCGCGTGTCTCGACCGGTAAAATGATGGCGCTGCCGTGCCGGGAAAACAGTTCTGCCAGAACCGAGAACATGCCTTCATCCGCCTCCAGTGCCCCTGCCCCGTTTTCCAACCTGCGATGGGCAATCTGGAAGGCCTGCGCCATCTTGGGATCATGCGGCAGGAAACTTGGAAAGGACGGCGTGCCGTGAAAGGCGCGACCCGTAATGTCTTCGATGACCTCAGACAAAAGCGCGATATCTGGATAGATCATGCGGTATCGATAACCGTCACCGCCGGGGGCACCGTCATGTATCTGGCCGGGATCGATCAGATAGAGATGACCGGGACCGGTGCGCTCCGTCGTGCCCTTGATGGTCGAAATCTGCGAGCCGTTTTCGATGGCGCCGATGGAAAATGTATCATGCGCATGCGGCGAAAACTCATGCGTCAGGAACGTAGCGGTCATGCATTCCATGCCTTTGAAACGCTTGTCCCGCCAGAACCTGGTGGTTTCTGCGCGCGAAAGCGGCATGTGGTCGGTGGCCTGTTCCTGCGAAACATTGTGCATAGCTCGGGTTTAACCCAATCCGTCATGACCGTCTTGAACAAAAGTGATAGACCACGGCGACATTCAAAAGGTGCAGACCATGACAGACGACCTCGATGACAGCTTCTCCGAGATGGATGCGGATGCATTCGAAACCGCGCCACTTCGGCTGACCATAGATCTTGCCGCACTTGCAGATAACTATCGCGACATGCAGCGACGTTCCGGCAAGGCACGCGCCGCCGCCGTGGTGAAGGCGGATGCCTATGGCATGGGGATCGAGGATTGTGGCGCGACGCTCTATCACGCCGGTGCCCGGGATTTCTTCGTCGCCAGTGTGTCGGAGGGCGTGACGCTTCGTCCCCATGCGACGGAAGCGCGCATCTTCGTTCTTTCCGGCATCTGGCCGGGCCAGGAGCGCGATGTCTTCGCCCATGATCTCGTGCCGGTCATTGCCTCTGAAGAACAGCTTTCCTTCTGGACGAGCGCTCTGGCGGAGCGCGGTGATCATCCCTTTGCGCTGCATGTCGATACGGGCTTCAACCGGCTTGGGCTTCCACTCGAAGACGCGCTTTATCTCGCCGATGACCCGACACGTCCGGCAAGCTTCGACCCCGTGTTGGTCATGTCGCATCTTGCCAGCGCCGATACCCCCTCTTCGCCAATGAACAAGGCGCAGCTTGAATCATTTCGCAGAGTCAGCGCGGCTTTCGAAGGTATCGAATCAAGCCTTTCGGCCTCTGCAGGAATCTTCCTCGGCGCGGACTACCACTTCGATCTGACGCGTCCGGGTATCTCGCTTTACGGCGGCGAAGCGGTCAACGACATGAAGAACCCCATGCGCCCCGTCGCCAAGGCGGAGGCGCGGATCATCCAGATTCGCGAGGCCGGTGAAGGGCAGACGGTGAGTTATGGCGGCACCTATCAGTTGAAGCGTGCGAGCCGTCTGGCGATCGCGGCCGTGGGTTATGCCGATGGCTATTCGCGATCGCTCTCAGGCTCCGGCATTCCGCTGCGCGAGATGGGCCGCGGCGGCGCGGAAGGATTCATCAATGGCTATCGCATCCCGGTCGCCGGTCGCATCACCATGGACCTCACCATTTTCGACGTCACCGACGTGCCGGAACGTGCCATTCGCGCAGGCGACTATATCGAGCTCTTCGGGCCGAATGTTCCCGTCGATGAAGTGGCGCGGGCTGCGGGCACGATCGGCTACGAGATGCTGACAAGCCTCGGGCTTCGGTATGAGCGGCAATATCTGATCGGCGACGAGTAACGATTTCCACCTCTTGGAAAGCTCGAACGATCCGTGCTAGATGAGAACAAAACGGGATCGAAATTCTTCGCGACCCCGCTCGTCACTCTCTAAAGAAAAAGACTGACATTCATGGCCAAAGCCAAGACACAATTCGTCTGCCAGAACTGCGGCACGGTGCACACCCGTTGGGCCGGAAAATGCGAGGGCTGCGGCGAGTGGAACACCATCGTCGAAGAAGACCCGATGGGCGGTATTGGCGGCGGCCCCGGCAAGACGCCGAAGAAGGGCCGTCCCGTCACCCTCACCTCGCTTTCCGGTGAAATCGAGGAGGCACCGCGCATTCCAACCGGTATGAGCGAATTGGATCGTGCGACCGGCGGGGGCTTCGTGCGCGGATCGGCGGTGTTGATCGGTGGCGATCCGGGCATCGGAAAATCCACCCTTCTGATGCAGGCTGCGGCGGCACTCTCCCGCCAAGGTCATCGTGTCGTTTACGTATCGGGCGAAGAAGCTGTGGCACAGGTGCGCTTGCGAGCGCAGCGTCTTGGTGCGGCGGACACCGACGTGTTGCTGGCGGCTGAAACCAACGTCGAAGATATTCTGGCGACGATTTCCGAGGGCAAACGGCCCGATCTCGTCATCATCGATTCCATTCAGACGCTGTGGAGCGATACCGCTGATTCCGCCCCGGGGACTGTAACGCAAGTGCGCACCGGCGTTCAGGCGATGATCCGGTTTGCCAAGCAGACGGGCGCCACCATGGTGCTGGTCGGCCACGTAACCAAGGAAGGCCAGATTGCCGGTCCGCGTGTGGTGGAGCACATGGTGGATGCCGTGCTCTATTTCGAGGGCGATCGTGGGCATCATTACCGCATCCTTCGTACCGTCAAAAACCGTTTCGGGCCGACCGATGAAATCGGTGTCTTCGAAATGTCGGACGGGGGTCTGCGCGAGGTCTCCAATCCATCGGAGCTTTTCCTTGGAGAGCGCAACGAAAAATCCCCGGGTGCGGCTGTTTTCGCTGGCATGGAAGGCACGCGTCCAGTGCTGGTGGAGGTTCAGGCCCTGGTGGCGGCCACCTCGCTCGGCACACCGCGCCGTGCTGTGGTGGGGTGGGACTCTTCACGCCTTGCCATGATTCTTGCCGTGCTCGAGGCCCATTGCGGCGTGAAGCTTGGCCAGCACGATGTCTATCTCAACATCGCCGGTGGCTACCGGATTTCGGAGCCCGCGGCAGACATGGCGATTGCTTCTGCACTGGTTTCCTCGCTTGCCGGTCTTGCCCTGCCTGCCGATTGCGTCTATTTCGGCGAAATCAGCCTGTCGGGCGCAGTGCGGCCGGTTTCCCAAACGGCGCAGCGGTTGAAGGAAGCCGAGAAACTTGGATTTTCCGCCGCATTTCTGCCTTCCGCGTCGGCAGAACTCCCGAAGGGCTCAAAGGGGCGCTGGACGGAGATAGAAAGCCTCCCCGATCTCGTGGCGCGCATTGCCGGCTCGGGCAACCGCTTCAGACAGGCTGAGGAAGACGAATAATGATCCTTTCGCTGGTTACCCGGCTAGTGTAAGAGGATCGCAAATTGGCACAGCGGCTCCCTGTTTGGGTGCTGCGACCTCCGGAGTTGGTAAATGCCCATTACGATTTTCGACGGTATCGTTCTTGCCGTTGTGCTTTTCTCCGCCGTTCTCGCCATGGTGCGCGGGTTCTCGCGTGAAATTCTGTCCATCGCAAGTTGGGTTGGCTCCGTTGCAGCTGCTTACTATCTCTACCCGCTGCTGCTTCCCTATGCGCGCAACTATACCGATGACGACAAGATCGCGATTGCTGGTTCGGCGGGTCTGGTGTTTCTCGTTGCGCTGATCATCATTTCCTTCATTACCTCGCGCGTCGCCGACTTCATCATCGACAGCCGCATTGGTGCGCTGGATCGCACACTCGGTTTTCTCTTCGGTGCAGCGCGCGGCCTGCTTCTGCTCGTCGTCGCGGTCGCCTTCTGGAACTGGCTGGTCGACGTCAGAACCCAGCCCGAATGGGTGACGCAGGCCAAGTCCAAGCCGTTCCTGGATGGTTTGGTCGGAAAGCTTGAGGCGGTTCTGCCGGATGATATCGAGCCTCAAATCCGCGCTCGCATTCTCGGCAAAAAGACAGAAACGACACCTGAGCAGGCGCCCGCGGAAGACGCACCGGCGACCACGGCACCGGTACCAGCGAATTGATGCGATAGCGCGCCTTGCAATAGATGCAAGGCGCGCTATTTGTGCTAGATACTTCGACATAGGCAGCAGACAGGCCAAACCGGCAAAGCAATTCGTCGGGGCGGTTTTTGTTTTTGGCAGTAAGCAAAGGCAAGCCAGATGAATGAGCCGCTTTCGCATTCCACCTTCAATGACATTATCGATGGCGATACGCTGCATGAGGAATGCGGTGTGTTCGGCATCCTCGGTCACGCGGATGCGGCGGCCCTGACGGCACTCGGCCTGCATGCTCTCCAGCATCGCGGTCAGGAAGCGGCCGGTATCGTTTCCTTCGATGGTAAGCGCTTCCATCAGGAACGGCATATGGGTCTGGTGGGCGATCACTACACCAACCCCATGACACTTGCCCGCCTGCCTGGCTCGATCTCTATTGGTCACACCCGCTACTCCACCACCGGTGAAGTGGCGATGCGCAACGTTCAGCCCCTGTTTGCCGAATTGGAAGAAGGCGGTATCGCCATTGCCCATAACGGCAACTTCACCAACGGCCTGACGCTTCGCCGTCAGATCATCGCAACGGGGGCGATCTGCCAGTCCACGTCCGATACCGAAGTCGTGCTGCATCTCATTGCGCGCTCGCGCCACTCCTCCACCGCCGACCGTTTCATCGACGCGATCCGCCAGATGGAAGGCGGCTATTCGATGCTGGCGATGACCCGCACCAAGCTGATTGCCGCGCGCGATCCCACGGGCATTCGCCCGCTCGTCATGGGCGATCTCGACGGCAAGCCGATCTTCTGTTCGGAGACCTGTGCGCTCGACATTATCGGCGCGAAATTCGTGCGCGACGTGGAAAACGGCGAAGTCATCATCTGTGAGATCCAGCCGGATGGATCGATCAGCATCGACGCGCGCAAGCCGAACAAGCCGCAGCCCGAACGCCTCTGCCTGTTCGAATATGTCTATTTCGCCCGTCCCGACTCGGTCGTCGGCGGTCGCAACGTCTACACGACGCGCAAGAACATGGGCATGAATCTCGCCAAGGAAGCGCCGCTTGAGGCCGACGTCGTCGTGCCGGTGCCGGATGGCGGCACGCCTGCAGCGCTTGGTTTTGCGCAGGAAAGCGGCATTCCGTTTGAATACGGGATCATCCGCAACCACTATGTCGGTCGTACCTTCATCGAGCCGACACAGCAGATCCGCGCTTTTGGCGTGAAGCTGAAGCATTCGGCCAACCGGGCGATGATCGAGGGCAAGCGTGTCGTTCTGGTGGATGATTCGATCGTTCGCGGCACGACATCGGTCAAGATCGTACAGATGATCCGCGAAGCGGGCGCCAAGGAAGTCCACATCCGCGTTGCCAGCCCGATGATTTTTCATCCCGATTTCTACGGTATCGACACGCCGGATGCCGACAAGCTTCTCGCCAACCAGTGTGCTGACGTGGATGCGATGGCGAAGTATATCGGCGCGGACTCGCTCGCCTTCCTGTCGATCAACGGACTTTATCGTGCTGTTGGCGGCGAAGACCGCAACCCTGCCCGTCCGCAGTTCACCGACCATTACTTTACCGGTGAATATCCGACCCGCCTGCTCGACAAGAATGGCGAGTCGATGGGGAGCAAGATTTCCATGCTCGCCAGCAACGGCTGATCGCTTCAAGCCCGCATCGAAAGTGCAGGCTTTTGTTTGCGGCCACCTGCGACCCTGAAGCCGCTTGCCGGACATGTCCTCCCTCAGTAAGAGAGAGCTGACGACCGAACGACATTCAGGGGGGACCATGACCATCGACCTTAAAGGCCGGATCGCACTCGTGACCGGCGCTTCACGCGGTATCGGCTATTTCACCGCGGTCGAGCTGGCGAAAGCCGGCGCCCATGTCATTGCCTGCGCGCGCACCGTCGGTGGTCTTGAAGACCTGGACGACGCCGTCAAGGCGGTCGGTGGGACAGCAACGCTCGTTCCCTTCGATCTCGCCGACATGAAGGCGATCGACGCGCTCGGTGCCTCTATCCACGAACGTTGGGGCAAGCTGGATACTCTGGTCGCCAATGCCGGGATGCTTGGCGTCATTTCACCAGTCGGCCATATCGAGGCCAAGGTGTTTGAAAAGGTGATGAACATCAACGTCACCGCGACATGGCGCCTGATCCGCTCGGTCGAGCCGCTGCTTTTGAAGTCCGACGCCGGGCGTGCGCTGATCCTGTCGTCCGGCGCGGCCCATTCCTGTCGTCCGTTCTGGGGTGTCTATTCCACTTCAAAGGCCGCCGTCGAAGCGCTGGCACGCACATGGGCTGCCGAAACCGAGCAGACGCATCTGCGCATCAACAGCATCAATCCGGGCGCGACGCGAACGGCGATGCGGGCTCAGGCAATGCCAGGCGAAGATCCCGATACCCTGCCCCATCCATCGGAAGTGGCCAAAGCCATCGTTCCGCTTGCCTCTCCGGAGCTTACCGAGACCGGCAAGATCTATGTAGTTCGCGACCAGAAATTCGTCAGCTACCGCGCGCCGGAATGACTTGCAACCCGACGTGAATCTGAAAGCGATGCTCTTGACCGACAACGGGCATCGTTTCATAAAGCAAGCCATGAAAATAACGATCTGCCGCTGCTGCTGAGTTGAATTTTGCTGGTTTAACACCCGGCCAGATCGTTTTCGTCTCCTGAAAGGTCAAAGCAGACAAACGCTCCGGTGGGGTCAATCTCCGACACCCGAAGGAAATACGCATGTCCTTGCGCTTGAAGCTTTACAACACGCTGACCCGCGAAAAAGCCGAATTCCAGCCGATCGATGCGAAGAATGTGCGCATGTATGTCTGCGGCCCGACGGTCTATGACTACGCCCATATTGGCAACGCCCGCCCTGTCATCGTCTTCGACGTGCTTTATCGCCTGTTGCGGCATGTCTATGGCGAAAACGGCATCATCTATGCGCGCAACATCACCGACGTGGACGACAAGATCAATGCGCGGGCGCTGCGCGATTACCCGGACCTGCCGCTGAACGACGCGATCCACGCGGTGACGGAAAAGACCGCCAACCAGTTTCATCAGGATGTCGCAGCGCTCGGCTGCCTTGAGCCGACGGTGGAGCCGCGCGCGACCGATAACATTGCCCAGATGATCGACATCATCGAGAAGCTGATCGCGCGTGGTCACGCCTATGTCGAAGCGGGCGAAGTGCTGTTTGATACCAAATCCATGAGCGACTACGGCCAGCTTTCCAAGCGCCCCTTGGACGAGCAGCAGGCCGGCGCACGCATCGCGGTCGACGCGCACAAGAAAAACCCCGGCGACTTCGTGCTGTGGAAGCTTTCAAGCCATAACGAACCCGGCTGGGAAAGCCCGTGGGGTCGCGGCCGGCCCGGCTGGCATATCGAATGCTCTGCCATGTCGGGACGCTATCTTGGCGAGGTCTTCGACATTCACGGCGGCGGCCTCGACCTGATCTTTCCCCATCATGAAAACGAAATTGCCCAGTCGCGCTGCGCCCATGGCACGCATGTGATGGCCAACGTCTGGATGCATAACGGCTTCGTACAGGTCGAAGGCCGCAAGATGTCGAAGTCCGACGGCAATTTCGTTACCATCTATGATCTCCTGCACAGCGAAGCCTTTGGCGGGCGCAAGTGGCCCGGCGAGGTTCTGCGTCTCGCAATGCTGATGACGCATTACCGTGAGCCGATCGACTTCTCGGTGAAGCGTCTGGAGGAAGCCGAGCGGCTGCTGGCGAAGTGGCCGGCGGCGGAAGCGGGCGACGCCGAGGTCGACCAGAGCGTGCTCGACGCGCTTGCCGACGATCTGAATACCGTCGCCGCCGTCCAGGCACTGCATGCTCTGGCCCAGGCCGCCAACGCCGATCCGGAAAAACTTCCCGTGTTTGCGGCAAGTGCCGCACTTCTTGGCGTGCTGCCGAAGAAGACGGAAGTGGATGAGGCAATTGCTGCTGCTGTGCATTCTTTGGTGGCTATGCGGTTGGAGATGCTGAAGGCGAAGAATTTTGCCGAGGCGGATCGGATCAGGGACGAGTTGTCGGCCAAGGGCATTCAGTTGAAGGACGGCAAGGACAAGGAGACGGGAGAACGGGTGACGACTTGGGAGTTGAAGCGGTAGGGTTTCAAACTGCCGTTCTTACTTTTCGTTCGCAGCTTACCCCCCTCTGCCCTGTCGGGCAGGTCGCTACGACCGGCAAAGAACAGAAACTCTCCAGCAAAACGGCTGGACCGTCATCCGCTTCTGGAACGATGACGTCCTCCAGCAGATAGACGATGCCTGCCTCAACATCCTGCGATCGATACCAAAGGAGCCATCATGACCACTCACACCGGCGGATGCCAATGCGGCGCAATACGGTTTCGAGCAGAAGGCGTTTTGAAGGATAGCTCGATCTGCCATTGTCGCATGTGCCAGAAAGCGTTTGGGGCCTATTATGCCCCACTCGTGTCCGTGCGAGGCGCAAAGTTTGAATGGACGCGCGGTGAGCCGAAGCGGTTCCAATCCTCCAACCATGTGAGGCGGGGCTTTTGCGGTGACTGCGGGACGCCGCTGACCTATGAGGCGCCGGATGGTATGGCGATTGCGGCGGGTGCCTTCGATGATCCAGCGGCGCTACCGCCCGTCATCCAATGGGGCGTCGAGAACAAGATCGGCTTTGTCGATCATCTTCACACTCTTCCGCAAGAAGAAACCGAGGCGGATTTGACGTCTGCAAGTTTCATCGCCGGCCTTGTATCCTATCAGCATCCGGACCACGATACGGTGGAGTGGCCAGAGGAGAAGGGTTGATGAGCGAGGCAGGATATTCAGGTGGGTGCCAGTGCGGGGCAGTCCGCTTTCATGCGGGCAAGCTTGGCCGGCCGTCGATTTGCCATTGCCGCATGTGCCAGAAGCATTTCGGCAATTTCTTCGGCGCGCTCGTCACGGCTGATCAGGCGCACCTCACATGGACCCGCGGCCAGCCCAGCCTCTTTCGGTCGTCGACCAAGATCCATCGCGGCTTCTGCAACAAGTGCGGAACGCCGCTGACCTATCATTATCCGGGTGGCGTCGAGATCGCCATTGGCGCCTTCGATCACCCCGATCAGATCGAGCCGCAGGTGCAGGTCAACGTGCATATGCAGATGCCTTGGATCAAGGCGCTGTTCGACAAGCCGGAGATCAAGCAGAGCGTCGACGAAAGCACGATCATATCCTATCAGCATCCAGACCACGATACCGCGGTCTGGCCACCCGAAGACGAAGCAAACAAGGCATAGCATCAAGGACTGAATTCCATGACTGAAATACTGCGTGGCCTCTATCCGGAGATCGAACCCTACGAGACCGGCTTTCTCGATGTCGGCGATGGCCACACGATTTACTGGGAGCGCATCGGCACCAAAGGCGGCAAGCCTGCTGTCTTCCTGCATGGTGGCCCAGGCGGTGGCGTCAACCCGACGCAGCGCCGCGTCTTCGATCCCGCCCTCTATGACGTGGTGTTGTTCGACCAGCGCGGCTGCGGACGCTCGACGCCGCATGCGAGCCTCGAAGCCAATACAACCTGGCACCTGGTCGCGGACATCGAAAAGCTGCGCCAAACGTTTGGCTATGACAAATGGCAGGTCTTCGGCGGCTCCTGGGGCTCGACGCTGGCGCTCGCCTATGCCGAGACCCATCCTGAGCATGTCAGCGAGCTGATCGTGCGCGGCATCTATCTGCTGACCAAGCGGGAACTGGACTGGTACTACCAGTTTGGCGTCTCGGAAATGTATCCCGAGCGTTGGGAAACCTTCATCGCGCCTATCCACGAGGCGGATCGCGGGCAGATGATGGCGAGCTATTATCGCTATCTCACTGGTACGGACGAAAAGAAGAAGCTGGAATGTGCCAAGGCCTGGAGCCAATGGGAAGGTGCGACAATCGCGCTCGTGACCGATCCGGCACGCGTGGATCAATTCGGTGAAGATCACTACGCCATCGCCTTTGCCCGTATCGAAACCCACTTCTTCGTCAATGCCGGCTGGCTCGACGACGGACAGTTGCTGCGCGATGCCTACAAGCTGAAAGACATTCCGGGCGTCATCGTGCACGGCCGCTATGACATGCCCTGCCCGGCAAAGACGGCGTGGGACTTGTCCAAGGCGTGGCCGAAGGCCGACCTCCACATCATCGAAGCCGCAGGTCACGCGATGACCGAGCCCGGCATTCTCGATCAACTGATCCGGGCAACAGATCGCTTCGCTGGAAAGTGAGACCAGCCCTGCCGTCGCTTGATGTTCAGCCTTAAGCGTCACGCGACGCCGATAAAATTGAGCAAAATCCGGAGGTGTTTCAGCTTCTTACGGCCATCACCTCTCAGACTGATTTATCTCGCGTAGGCTTGCTGTTTGAGCATTCGCAGCTTTTCTAACCAAAGCTTCACGGAAATGAATTGGTACATCACGCCAAAGGGGAATACTGCGAAGAGACCCCGATCATATTGGCAGTATTCCCATGGCAATGAACCCCACCATTCAGGCTCCCCAGGCGGGCGATAGCGTCCGTGGCTTCGTCTACGCACTGACGGCCTATCTTCTTTGGGGATTCCTGCCCTTCTACATGAAGGCCGTAGCGCATATCTCGCCGCTCGAGGTCATCGTTCATCGCGTCGTCTGGTCAGTACCGATTGCAGCCATCGTGCTGATCGTGCTCGGTAGAACCGCCGAAATCCGCCAGGCGCTGACCACGCCTCGCATGCTTGCCATGGCCTGCCTCACCGCATCGCTGATCAGCGTCAACTGGGGCATCTACATCTGGGCTATCGGCTCGGGTCACGCGCTGGATGCTGCACTCGGCTACTTCATCAATCCGCTGTTCAGCATCCTTCTCGGCGCCTTGATCCTGAAGGAGAAGCTCAGTCGCATGCAGATCGCTGCCATTTCGCTGGTTGCGATTGCCGTGGCGCTTCTGACATGGAATGCCGGTGGCCTGCCGTGGGTGGCTCTCGCGCTGACAGTATCCTGGGGCTTTTACGCCTTCTTCCGCAAGACGCTGCCGATCGGACCGACACAGGGTTTCCTGTTGGAGGTGCTGCTGCTCACTCCGCCCGCTCTTGCCTTCATCGTCTATCTGGCCTTCACCGGGCAAGGGCATTTTTTCGCGGGCACAGCGCAGGATAGCTGGCTTCTGGCGGCAAGCGGACTCATCACCGCCGTCCCTCTGATCTTCTATGGCAATGGCGCCAAGCTCTTGAAGCTCTCCACCATCGGCATCATGCAGTATATCGCACCATCGATGATCTTCGTCATCGCGGTTTTCGTCTTCAAGGAACCGTTCGACATGGTGCGCATGATCGCCTTTACGATGATCTGGGCGGCACTGGCGGTCTATACCCTGCCGAGCCTGATGAAAGGCAGAGCTGCGGGATGACCGGCAGCTTTAAGCTTTAAAGCTTCGCAATCACCGAAGGGTCGCCTTCCGGATTTTGCTGTGACACGGCACGCTCGATGATGGCCGGCACGATATCGTCGATCCGGTCGATCACCAGCGGGTTCAGCAAATGAGCGCGGTGGATGAAGCCCTGGTCGCGCATATGGCGGATCAGTTCCAGCATAGGGTCCCAGAAACCGTTGATATTGGCGAAGACCATGGGCTTGGCGTGACGACCAAGCTGCGCCCAGGTCATGATCTCGACGATCTCTTCCACGGTGCCGATACCGCCGGGCAAAGTGACGAACGCATCCGCGCGCTCGAACATCATGTGCTTGCGCTCATGCATGTCCTTGGTGATCACAAGTTCGTTCAATTGGCCAAGAGAATGGCGTGTCGCTTCCATATCCACGAGAAACTCGGGTATGATACCCGTTACTTCGCCGCCGCTTGATAGAACGCCGCTTGCGACCGCACCCATGATGCCCTTGGTGCCGCCACCGTAGACGAGGCGAATGCCGTTTTCGGCCAGGGATTTCCCAAGGTTGCGGCCTGCTTCCATGTAGGCGGGATCGCGCCCGGGCTGAGAGCCGCAATAGACGCAGATGGATCGAATCGAATGGTTTTCATGTGTCATGGCCGGCACCGAACTACGCAGGGTCAATTCCGTCAAGAAATTTTGGGGGAAGATACGACAAACGCGGCGCTTTGGCGGAGGTGACGCTTGTATGAAAAGCGCTAAAACGCTAGCAATCCACGATAATATTGCGAAGAATGATCTGGAGACACATAATGAAAAATAAAAGAGCTGGATTGTTGGCGCTTGTCGTGCTCGGCATTGCCACGCTGCTCATGGTCTTCTTCGTTCTTCCTCGCATGTCCGGTGATGACAAGCCGATCGGTGACGCCATCAACGAAGCCAGCAATGCCGTCAAGAACAGCGTTGAGATGGGCAGTGAAAAGGCGGGCGATCTTCTGTCGGATGCCGCCAAGGACACGACCAATATTGCCGAAAAGGTTGGCCGCCTGGCGGAATCCGCCAACAAGTCCATCAAGGACATGAGCAACCTCTTTGCCGACAGCAAGGTGCCCTCCAATGAAGAGTTTGCTACCGCCCGCAAGCAGGTCGAAGACTCGCTTCGCGAGTTGGAAAACATCGACATTCCGGAATCGCTCGACGAGACGACCTCGCGTCTGATCACCACTGCGCGTACGGCAGCCGAGCGGACCACGGCCTATCTTCGCAGCTTGCCGACAGATGCCGCAGCGGCCGCAGCTCAAGTCCGCCGTCTTGCTGGCGTGTTCGCCGGCACGGATGATGGTGCCCCTCGAACTGAGGCGCCTGCCGCCGCCCCTCAGCCGACCCAGACGCCTGCACAGCCCGCAACACCATCGGCACCGGCAACCACGGGCGATGCGGCCCAGCTCCCGACATTCGACGTTTTGCGCGTCGAGCCAAATGGTTCGGCGGTGATTGCCGGCAAAGCGCAACCGGGTTCGCAGCTTGAAATCGTCAACAAAGGTGAGGTTATCGCCAAGACACCGGTTGAGGGCAGCGGCGATTTCGCAGCCGTTCTCGACAATCCACTCCCCCCCGGCGAGCACGAACTGGTGCTGCGCGCAACCGGCAAGGACGGCAAAGTCTCCGAGTCCAGTGAAGTGGCGACCGTGTCGGTCCCCGCCCAGAAGAACGGCGATCTGCTTGCCATGGTCACGACGCCTGGCAAGGCCAGCCGCGTTCTGACCATGCCGGAAGCCGCTCCGCCTGCCCTGCAAGCGCAGGCCACACCACCTGTTGCAGACGGCACACAAACGCCTGCGAACGCCGCTCAGAGCGGCAATGCAGCGCCGGCCAACGCCGCACCTGAAACTGCGTCCGTGCGCGTCACCGCCGTCGAGTTCGATGGCTCGAAAATTTATATCGCCGGCTCTGCGCCCGCGGGCACGACGATCCGCGCCCTGGTGGACGATACGCGTGTTGGCGAAAGCAAGGCAGAAGCTTCCGGCAGCTTTGTCGTTGAAGGCGATGTCCAGCTTTCGGTCGGCAGCCACATCATCACGGCGGAAGCGCTCGATGCGTCCGGCAAGGTGACGGTGCGTGTCCGCGTGCCGTTCTCCCGCCCGGAGACCGATCAGGCTACGGTTGCCATGCAGCCATCCGGCGCACCTGCCGCCCAGCAGAACGCGGCGGCATCCGGCAAGGCTCCGGCCGCGGTCACCGATCAGGCTGCGTTCGAAGCGCTTCGCACGGAAGTGTCGAAGGCCTTTGGTATCCTGTCCGGTCTCTTTAAGGACGGCAAGACACCGACGCTGGACGAGGTCGCGGCAGCAAAGTCTGCAACGGTTATCGCGCTTCGTTCGCTTTCGGAGTTCCGCACCGCGGCGTCTGCCGACCCGGCCTTTACCGCATTCGTTGCAGGCATCTCTCACAAGGCGCGTTCCTTGCTCTCGCTCGTTGAAGCGCTGCCAAGCGATGTCGCGGCTGTCGGCAAGGCCATTTCAGGCCTGACAGCTCGTTTCGAGGAGCTGAATGCAGCAGCCCCCACAATATCTGCATCTGCGCCGGCGAATGCTGGCACTCCGGCTACCGACGCGTCCGGCACAAAGACCTTCGAGCAGGCGCCGCTTGCGCATAGCGACAGCGCGGTGATCATTCGTCGCGGCGATACGCTGTGGCAAATTTCGCGCCGCGTCTATGGTCAGGGCGTGCGTTACACCACCATCTACCTTGCCAATCAGCAGCAAATCCAGAATCCGGATCTGATCGAGCCAGGCCAGATTTTCGACGTACCGGAAAAGGCGCTACCAAATGCCGAAGAGATCCACCGCAACCGGTTGAAGACGCGGTAAGAACAGGACCCAAGGCATTGCAAATGCCCTGTGAGGACATTATCTAATTTAGACAACGGCGGCTCATCAGGGCCGCCGTCTTGCTGTCTGCATCCCGGCAGACGCCGGAGCAGAGCATGGCCGACAAGAAGAAGACGATTTCAGCGGATTCCAGCAATCCGATGCAGACCATTGTCAACCTGTGGCCCTATATGTGGCCCGAGGGCAGACCCGATCTGAAGATGCGGGTGGTCTGGGCCACCTTCTTCCTGCTCGTTGCCAAGCTGGTGCTGATCTCCGTTCCCTATTTCTTCAAATGGGCGACCGATGCACTGAATGGCAAGGTCGATATGGCGGGGCTCCTGCCCGTCTTCCTGCTGGGTGCGGTCGCGCTGGTCATCGCCTATAACATTACCCGCATTATCCAGATCGGCTTCAACCAGCTTCGGGATTCACTCTTTGCCAGCGTTGGTCAGCACGCGGTGCGCCAGCTTGCCTACAAGACCTTCGTGCACATGCACCAGCTATCGCTGCGCTTTCATCTCGAGCGCAAGACGGGCGGCCTTTCGCGCATCATCGAGCGTGGCACGAAGGGCATCGAAACCATCGTCCGTTTCACTATCCTCAACACCGCCCCGACATTCATCGAATTCCTGCTGACGGCGGCGATTTTCTGGGTGTCCTACGGTTTCTGGTATGTCTTCGTCACCGTCGTGACCGTCTGGGCCTATATCTGGTTTACGGTCAAAGCCAGCAACTGGCGCATTTCCATTCGCCGGTCGATGAATGACAGCGATACCGACGCCAACACCAAGGCGATCGACTCGCTTCTCAACTTCGAAACGGTAAAATATTTCGGCAATGAGGGCATGGAAGCCCAGCGCTTCGATGCCTCCATGGCGCGTTACGAGAAGTCCGCCGTCGCCATTTGGACGTCGCTCGGCTGGCTCAACTTCGGCCAGGGCGTCATCTTCGGTCTTGGTTCGCTCGTCATGATGGTGATGTCGGCGCTTGCGGTTCAGCGCGGCGAACAGACCATCGGCGACTTCGTCTTCATCAATGCGCTTCTTCTCCAGCTTTCCGTGCCGCTCAACTTCATTGGCTTCGTCTATCGCGAAATCCGCCAGGGTCTGACGGATATCGAGCAGATGTTCGATCTTCTGGAAGTCGAGGCTGAAGTGGTGGATGCACCCGATGCCAAGCCACTCCAAATCGGCGCGGGCGCTGTCAGCTTTAAGGACGTGCAGTTTTCCTACGATCCTGAGCGTCCGATCCTCAAGGGCATCTCCTTCGATGTGCCGGCGGGCAAGACGATCGCGATTGTCGGACCGTCAGGAGCGGGGAAATCGACGATCTCCCGCCTGCTCTATCGTTTCTACGATATCCAGGGCGGTTCGATCACCATTGACGGCCAGGATATTCGCGACGTGACGCAGAAGAGCCTGCGCGCGGTGGTCGGCATGGTCCCGCAGGACACGGTGCTGTTCAACGACACTCTGGCCTACAACATTCGCTATGGACGTCCCGACGCACCTGACGCCGATGTCACGGCTGCCGCCAATGCCGCGCAGATCAGCGGCTTTATCAGCAAGTTGCCCGACGGGTTTCAAACCATGGTCGGCGAGCGCGGCCTGAAGCTTTCCGGCGGGGAGAAACAGCGTGTTGCGATTGCTCGCACCATATTGAAGGCCCCGCCGATCCTCATCCTCGACGAGGCGACATCGGCGCTCGATACCCACACGGAACAGGAAATTCAGAGCGCCTTGGATGTGGTCTCGCAAAACCGCACCACGCTGGTGATCGCTCACCGCCTCTCCACCGTCATCGGTGCGGACGAGATCATCGTGCTGAAGGATGGAAACATCGCCGAGCGGGGCACTCATTCGTCATTGATGCTGGCCGGTGGCCTCTACGCCTCGATGTGGAGCCGTCAGCGCGAAGCGATCCAGGCCGAGGAAAGGCTGCGGGAAGTTCGCGAGAAGGACGACCTTGGCGTCGTGGATCGCGGCGAGCCCGCGCATTGACCGCGGTATAAACCGGCCCAGCCGCTGCGCACCATTGCTCGTGACGCGGTTTGCCTGTAGTCACCTATGCGTGTTTTGTCGCCTTGAGACGTGAATATTGTCGAGAAACGACTATATGGTGCATGTCTTGCAGGAACGAGCCAAGTTTTCGCCCTCGGGCGTGCAGGCAAATCGAGGTCCCAGTGGGAGCGCCCTTCGTGGCGCATATCGCAAAGGCCGATAAAGAAACTTCGGAGAAGAAAGACCAATGAACCTGTTCGATACCATTCGTAACACCCTCGTTCCGATCCACAAGGAAGGCTACATTTTTGTCGCCGCCTTCTTCGTGGCATCGCTGGTGCTCGGCTGGATCGCCGAACCTCTGTTCTGGATCGGCATGGTTCTGACCGCCTGGTGCGCCTACTTCTTCCGCGATCCTGAACGCGTCACGCCTCAGGATGATGAGCTGATCATCAGCCCGGCCGATGGCACCGTATCGGCGATCCAGACTGTGGTTCCGCCACTGGAACTGGAACTCGGCAAGGAGCCGATGGTACGCGTTTCAGTGTTCATGAACGTGTTCAACTGCCACGTGAACCGCTCGCCGGTGCGTGGACGCATCGTCAACGTCGCCTATCGCCCGGGCCTCTTCCTCAATGCCGATCTCGACAAGGCATCCGAAGACAATGAGCGCAACGGTCTCGTGATTGAAACCGCGCATGGCCGCGTCGGCGTCGTGCAGATCGCCGGCATGGTCGCGCGTCGCATCGTCTGCTGGGTCAAGCCGAACGAACCAGTCGATGCTGGTGAGCGCTTCGGTCTCATCCGCTTCGGTTCTCGCCTCGATATCTTCCTGCCGGAAGGTTTCTCTCCGCGGGTGTCCGTCGGTCAGACGGCGATTGCCGGTGAAACCGTTCTCGCCGAATTCGGCTCTGCCAAGGGAGCCGTCATCAGCCGCCGCGGCTGATGACACATCAGGGAGAGCGTTCGATGGACGAGCCAGCGCCACAGCCAGGCATCAACGGCAAGCATGAGGTCAGCCAGGATAGCGGACGAGGCCCGAGGCTTCGCGAAATTCCGCTTCGTCTCGTCATCCCAAACCTTGTCACCGTGCTGGCGATCTGCGCGGGCCTCAGCGGCGTTCGCCTTGCCTTTGAAGGCCGCTTCGAGCTTGCAGTTGCCATGGTGCTGCTCGCCGCCTTCCTCGACGGCATCGACGGACGCCTGGCGCGCATGATGAAGGCGACGTCCAAGTTCGGCGCCCAGATGGATTCGCTGGCCGATATCGTCAATTTCGGCGTTGCCCCCGCCCTCGTCGTCTACGCCTATCTCCTTGATCAGGCCCGCTCGCTTGGCTGGATTGCAGCCCTCATCTACGTCATCGCTGCCGGACTGCGCCTGGCGCGCTTCAATGTGATGATCGAGCGCGAGGTCAAGGCACCCTGGCAGAACGAGTTCTTCGTCGGCGTCCCCGCACCAATGGGTGCGATGCTGGTGCTGCTTCCCGTCTATATCGGTTTTATCGGCGTCGAGCCGAGCAGGACATTCGCTCACATCGCTGCCGCCTATACGGTGCTGATCGGTTATCTGCTGATCAGCCGCCTGCCCGTCTGGTCGGGCAAATCGGAGAGCCGCATCCGTCGCGATCTCGTGCTTCCAGCGATTCTGATCGTGGTGCTCTATGTGGCACTCTTGATGAGTTTCACCTGGGAAATCCTGATCCTCACCGTGCTCGCCTATCTGACCTTCCTGCCCTTCAGTGCTCGTATCTGGCACAAGCGCTATGGAACGTTGACGATCGAAGAGCATGACCATGGTGACAGCGGCGACGGTCTCGACCGCGGCATCTGATTTTTGACGAGACTGGATCATTCTTGCCGTGACAACGGATGGTTTAACGTGCGTCTTTTTTCAGGCGATCCCGAACACGAAATGTCGCAGTCTGCAATTTTCAATTGATTGAATCCGCCTCGAATTCGTCACGATTGACCCCGAGAGAGCTTGTCAGAAAGGCCGACGAATCATGGGCCTGACAAGCGATCTGCGGAGGGTGGAATGACTGAAACGAAGAAAATCGAGATGCCGGCAAAGCCGGATTTGAAGGCGCATTATCAGCCGCTCGGCCTGAAGGCTGTGGCAGCTGCCGCCATGATGGTGGCGCGCAAACCCAAGCAGGCAAAGACTGCCTGATCTCTTTCATATTCAGCAGGCAATGTGGGGCCTGCCGACTTTGCAAGTGGCGCTTCCGGGCGCCATTTTCGTTTTCGACGTCAAGGCGCAATTCACAAGAGGCGTATCCGTTCTCTAAAACAACGACAGTTGCCCGCTCTTCTTCTTCACCGGAGCAAGAGGTGCTGCCTCCTCTACCGGTGCGATGAGATCAGGACCGACATTGGCGACCTTGTTCACCTTATCCGACACCGGGATCATTTCGAAAAATTCGTCATCCGCTGCCCGCATCAGGCTCGAAACCTCGCGTGGCTCCTGCGTCTTGCAATCCAGCCACCGGCTGAAATCCTCCGGCGCAATCACCACCGGCATCCGGTCATGGACACGCGACATCGCCGCGTTGGCGGCGGTGGTCAGGATCGCGCCCGTATCGACTTCCGATCCATCGGCAGAGGACCATGTCTCCATCAATCCGGCGAAGGCAACAATGCCGCCGCGCTTTGGTCTGATGTAATAGGCCTGCGGCTTACCTCCATCTTCTTTGGCCGGTCGCTTCCATTCATAGAAACCGCTTGCCGGAACAAGAACGCGGCGATGGCGCATGGCGGCGCGGAAGGAGGCCTTGCCGATGGCTGTTTCGGAGCGGGCATTGATCAGAAGCGGGAAGGTCTTGGGGTCTTTCACCCACCCCGGCATAAAGCCCCAGCGCACGAGCATGGCCTGACGGTTCGGCAGATTGCTTCCCAACTCCTGCCGTTCACCCTCGACGATGATGAGGATCGGCTGCGTCGGCGCGATGTTGAAACGCGGAGGGAAGTCCTCCAGCCCTATCAGGTCGAGATGGTCGGCAATCTCTTCCGGCGTGGCCTTCAAAACGAAGCGACCGCACATAAGCTTATCCTCTCGGCGCAAACAGAATGAGCGAGGCGCCAGCCAGGCAAACCACGCCGCCCGCCAGATCCCAACGATCAGGCGCATGACGTTCCACGATCCAAAGCCATAGCAACGACGCCACGATATAAATCCCGCCATAGGCAGCATAGGCCCGGCCAGCGGCCTCGGTCGGCACAAGCGTCAAAAGCCAGGCGAAGGCCGCAAGCGACACCATCCCAGGTATCAACCACGCCACCGATTTGCCCATGCGCAGCCACGCCCAAAAGGCAAAGCAGCCGGCAATTTCAGCAAGCGCTGCCATTGCGTAAACGAGGGTGAGTTTCATGCCTGTTTCCTGCACCTGCTTCCGGCAATATCACGGTGGACTGTTCGAATCCGTCGGCGCATCATAGCGAAAAGCATGACCTTGGTGCATTTTCCTTCAGCCTTCCGAGCATCCAGCCACAGTTTCCTTCACCTCAAGGAGAGGTTACATGACCCTGAAGCTCTATATGCATCCCCTCTCGTCCTTCTGCCACAAGGTGCTTGTGGCGCTTTATGAAAACGGCACATCTTTTGAGTCGGTTATCGTCGATTTCTCCAATTCTGATTCAAGAGCGGCGTTCTTTGAGAAATCGCCGATGGGGAAAATGCCCGTGTTGCAGGATATGGAATCCAACGTAATCCTGCCGGAAAGCAGCATCATCATCGAGTATATCAACACTCATTATCCGGGTCATTGCGGCCTCCTGCCGCAAGATGCGGACGAACAGCTCCAGGTGCGGCTCTGGGACCGGTTTTTCGACCTTTACATCCATCAGCCCATGCAACGTATTGTGGGGGAACGTCTGCGTCCCGAAGGTTCTCTCGACCCGCATGGCGTGTCCGAGGCGCATGCGACCATCGACAAGGCCTACGGCGTTCTCGAGCAACACCTTGCAGGCCGCCAATGGGTTGCGAGCACGACGTTTTCGATGGCGGATTGCGCGGCCGTCCCGGCGCTCTTCTACGGGTCGATCGTTCATCCGTTCGACGATGACCTTAGAAACACCCGTGACTACTTCGAGCGGCTGGTTTCGCGGCTCTCCGTCAAGCGGGTCATTGATGAGGCGCGCCCGTATTTTCAGTATTTTCCCTATAGAGAGAAGATGCCGCCACGTTTCCTGCAAGGTTGACTGCATAATAAGAAGCAGATTCTTGAAGGAAACCGCATGCTTCTTCCCCAGCCCGCATCTTCCGCCATCATCAAGCGTGGCAACCTATTGTTGCTGGTGCGTCGTATCAACCCGCCATCGCAGGATATGTTCGCCTTCCCGGGCGGCCGCGGCGAGCCTGGCGAGACGCCGGCGGATACTGCCCTTCGCGAGTTGCAGGAGGAGACCGGGATCGTCGCTCGTCATCCACAGCTTTTCGCCACCTATGATCTGCCGTCGCGCGACAGCGCGGGGCAGCTGACGAGCCACTTCCTGCTCTCCGTATTCCTGGTGGAAGCGGATGAGCAGACCGCGGCCCTTGCTGCGGACGATGCCGCCGATGCCGGGTGGTTTACGCTGGAGGAAATACGCCGCCTTCCCGCACCCGAAAGTGTCGTCGAATGCGCCGAGCGCCTTTTAGGCCAGTTGCATGAACAGTAGAATCACAGCTATCTGGACGAGGTGTGTCACGAGTCGATGTTGGGTTGCGCGTAAAGTCATGGGTCGACGGGTTTGTTTTTTGTCAGCACTGTTGGTGAGCGTGGCCATGCCCGTTTCCTCCTACGCTGCCAGCCAAAAACCGCCGCAGCCTCCTGCCCCGCCACCTCAGGAAAGCAAGCCAGCGCCCTATGACGACAAGCTGGCGCGGCTGTCGGAAATTCTGGGTGCGGTCCAATATCTGCGCACGCTCTGCCCTTCCACGGGGCCGCAGGAATGGCGCAAGGCGATGGGCGATATTCTGGCGGCGGATACGGCAAACGAACCGCAGCGCAAGCAGCGAATGACCGCCGCATTCAACCGCGGATATCGCACCTTTGCCGCCGTCCATACCAGTTGCACGCCTGCCGCACTCTCGGCAGAAGAGAAATACCGTAACGAAGGCGCAACACTCGCACAAGAAATCACGTCCCGGTTCGGAAATTAGAGGATTGTTAACCTCTTTTCGCCGTGGGGCGTGCCGTTTTGATAAAAGACTGTTAGAGTTGTTAACAGGGTGGTAACGACTTGAACGCCCTGTCGAGGATGAAATATGCAAACGAGCCGTAACGAAATCCACGATATGATCGCGCATGAAAAGATGCAGGTCGCTCTGGAACATCAAAACGAAGCCTGGGCCGATGGTATGGCCGATGGCATCGAGCCGGAGATCATCGCAGATGCCGCTATTGCCTTGGCCATGCGCGAAACCATTCGCATGCATGGCGAAGCCGGCGCAGAGGCCATGCTCGAATCACTGCGCCAGCGCATGCTCGCTGGCGAATTTTCCCCGCAGCGGATCATCCAGTAAGCGGGAGTTTATCGATGCTGTTTTTCCGTCATGACACCGCGCGGTCTTCCGCCGCGTTTGCTGCTGTTTTTTCTGTCGTGGTTTCCGCCACAGCCCTGCCGCACTCGGCCTTTGCTCTCTCTGAGTTGAAGCCCGGCCCAGGCGGCCAGACCGAACAGGCCCAGGCATCCGAAGCGCCAAAGGCGTCGGAACCGGCGCAGGTCGACGAAGGCCGTGATGGCATTCCGATGCCGGATCCGTTGGTGAACCGCCAGGGCGGACAACAGCAGGCCGCGCCTGAGCAGAACGATGCGCCGCAGATTTCCGCACAGATCGAGCATGATATCAGCAAGGCGCCGGAGCCTGTGCGTCGTCTGCGTCAGTTGATTATTGACGCGGCTTCCACCGGTGACATCGAAAAGCTGCGACCGCTGATCAATGCCGGTCCGAACCAGACACGCGTTGACGGCGAAGGAAACGATCCTATTGCTGCGCTGAAGAGCTTCTCCGGTGATCCGGAAGGGCTGGAAGTGCTGGCGATCATCCTCGACCTGCTCTCTACCGGCTACGCCCGTGTGGATGCTGGCACGCCGGATGAGATGTATGTCTTCCCCTACTTCGCTGGCAAGTCGCTCACCACGCTGACCAAGCCGGAAAAGGTGGACCTGCTACGCATCATCACCGCCGGGGATCTGGCCGACATGCAGGAATACGGCAATTACAGCTTCTACCGCATCGGCATTTCACCCGACGGACAGTGGAAGTTTTTCGGCGCCGGTGACTGATCGGGCACCCGACCAGGCTCTAACGCTTGCCCTTGAGCAGCGAAAATCCTAACTCTAGAGGGTCCCTTTTTCGTGCTTTCGGGCCAATAGGGGACGCTCTCAGTTCTTGAAGCCACGCAGCGTGCTTTTACGAAGATCGATCCCGATTTCAAGCCGATGCTGTGGGGTGAACCCAGCCGAACGGTAGTGCCATGTCCTCCGCCTTTTTAGCCAACCGTCGTTTCATCCGCATCTCCGGCGAAGCTGCGTCCGACTTCCTGCAAAATCTCATCACGACAGATCTGGAATTGCTTGGACCGGCAGAAGCGCGCGCAGGCGCCCTGTTGACTCCGCAGGGGAAGATTCTGTTCGACTTTCTGATTTCGCGCGACGGGACGGATTATCGACTGGAGACGAGTGCGGACCAACAGGAAGCACTGCTGCGCCGTCTCACCATGTACAAGCTGCGCGCTGCCGTCGATCTCAAAGCCGAAGACATCGACGGCGTCAGTGTCTACTGGGACGAAGAGGCACCGAAGCACGGTGTCACCGACGGTCGCTTTGCCAAGGCTGGCGTAACGCTCTATCGTGTGCCTGGACAATCCACCGATGGCGATGTTTCCGGTTATGATGCCCTGCGCATCGCCAACGGAATCGCAGAGTCAGGGTGCGACTACGCGCTTCAGGATGCCTTTCCGCATGATGTGCTGATGGATGTGAATGACGGCGTGTCCTTCAGGAAAGGCTGCTTTGTCGGACAGGAAGTCGTCTCGCGCATGAAACATCGCGGCACGGCGCGCCGGCGCGTCGTCCTCGTCTCTGCGGCGAGCGCCCTTCCGCCTTCCGGCACCGAGATCATGGCAGGCGGCAAACCGATGGGAGCCCTCGGCACCGTCATCGGCCACCAGGGCCTTGCCATCATCCGTGTCGACCGGGCTGCGGACGCCATGGCATCAGGCAGTGTGATGACCGCTGGAGACACGACTATCACCGTCGCTCTGCCGGCCTGGACCGGCCTGAGCTTTCCTTCCGTCGATCCGCTTGCCGACGCCGAGGATTGAGCGGTGGCACCTTCCAAGGCTCCGCGTGCATGGCAACGCATGCTGTCCGGCAGGCGTCTCGACCTTCTCGATCCCTCTCCTCTCGATGTCGAACTTGCCGATATCGCTCATGGTCTGGCGCGCGTGGCGCGTTGGAACGGGCAGACGCGTGGCGACCATGCATTCTCCGTGGCGCAGCATAGCCTCATCGTCGAAGCGATTTTCTGTCATCTGAACGCCTCCGCTTCGCCGGACGATATGCTGATGGCGCTGCTCCACGATGCGCCGGAATATGTGATCGGCGACATGATCTCTCCTTTCAAATCCGTTGTCGGCGGCGGCTACAAGAGTGTGGAAGCCCGGCTGGAAGCCGCCATCCACCTGCGCTTTTCGCTGCCGCCTCACCCCACACGAGAGCTGAAAGACCGCATCAAGAAGGCGGACACGGTCGCGGCCTTCTTCGAGGCGACGGAGCTTGCGGGCTTTTCGCTCGCGGAAGCCCAGAAATTCTTCGGCCTGCCGCGCGGCATCAGCCGTGACATGATCGCGATCGATCCGGTTCCGGCACTTGAGGCGCAACGCCGTTTCATCGAACGCTTCGAGGCCATCGAAGCACTGCGCAAGGCTTCATCATGACTGCAATCGTCGTCTCGCCCCTCTCCCGCATCGGAGAAATGGCCGTTCGCCACAAGGCGCGTGAAATGATCACTCTGATTGCGAAGGAGCAGGCATTCCATCGTCCGGCCGTGATCGCTGCCGAGCGGCATCTGACGCTGCAGATGAACGACATCGCCTTCAAGGGGAACGATACGCTGGTCGCGCCGGATGACGCCCATGTTCTGCGGCTGATCGAATTTGCCCGGGAATGGGATCAGTCAGTGCCGCTTCTGATCCATTGCTGGATGGGCGTGTCCCGCTCGCCCGCAGCGGCCGTTGTTGCCGCACTTGCGCTCTATCCGGATCAGGATGAAACGGCACTTGCACGGCGGCTTCGAACCGTGTCGCCTTATGCCACGCCCAATGCCCGCATCATCGAAATCGGCGACAGGCTGCTTGACCGAAAGGGTCGATTGGTGAGCGCAATCAAGGCGATCGGCCGTGGTGCCGATACCGATGGGAACGTCCCCTTCGTCCTGCCGCTGACCGACATGGACCCGATTTAGCGGGAACCCGAGCCGGGACCCATCGTTACCAATCCTGAAACCGCAAGATCATCAAGGGACGATCCATGGAACAACAGGCAACGGATATCATCGTGGCATCGCAGGCCGCGCTCAGGCAGGCGAGCGCCTTGGCGGTGCAATATTCCTTCTCCGTCATCGGCGCACTTATTCTTCTCATCATTGGCTGGCTGGCCGCGGCATTTCTTCAGCGCTGGGCGTTCCAGGGCCTTTCCCGCATTCGCGGCTTCGACGCGACCCTTGCCGGCTTCTTCGCAGGCGCCATCCGCTATGTGGTGCTCATTCTGGTTATGGTCATGGTGCTTGGCCAGTTCGGGGTTCAGACGGCTTCCATCCTCGCAGCACTCGGCGCCGCAGGTCTTGCCATCGGTCTGGCACTGCAGGGCACGCTGCAGAATATTGCAGCTGGCATCATGCTGCTTGTCCTTCGTCCGTTTCGCGTCGGCGAGTATATCGAAACGAGTGCGGTCTCCGGAACCATCATCGAAATCGGCCTCTTTGCAACTGAGCTGAAGACCAGCGACGGTCTCTATCGCCTGGCGCCAAACTCGACGCTGTGGAACGTGCCAATCACCAATCACAGCCGTTTCCCAACCCGTCGCCACGAATTGAGCGTGACGGTGCCAAAGGGTGAGAGCATTGCCGAGACGCAGGACATGCTGCTGCAAATTGCTCGGGGTGACAGCCGCGTGCTGCTGGACCCGGCACCCGCCACCTTCGTCGATACAGCCAGTGCCGATAGCGCGACCGTCAAATTGCGTTACTGGGCGCAGAGCTCAAACTGGTTTGCGACAACACGCGATATGACGAAGGCTTTGAAGCTCGCTTTCGATCAGCGCGCTGCAAAGGTCGAGGCGGAAGAAACCTCTGCTCCCACATCCTGAGCCTTGACACTCCGCAGACAATCAGAATACGGTTGCATATTGCAACTAATTCCGGTTTTCTGTCATGGCGTCATCCGAACTGATTGTCGATGAGATCCGTATCCACTCCCGCAAGATGGTGCGGGAGCTTGGTTTTACCGGTCGGGGCTTTGCAGGTACCGACCTGTCGCCATCCTCGGTTCACGCTCTTCTAGAGATCGAAAAAGGCGATGTGGCAGCGCGTGACATTGGCGATGCTCTGCATATGGATAAATCGAGCGTCAGCAGAATGCTTCGCAAGCTGATCGATGCGGGCTGGGTGGCAGAAGACCCCGGCGAGACAGACAATCGGGTCAAAAGTCTCTCACTGACATCGGCCGGAAAAAGCCAGGTTGGCCAGATCAATCATTTTGCCCGGCAACAGGTGCGGACGGCGATCGAGCGACTGACACCGGAGCAGCGCCACATCGTCTCGAACGGTTTGCGCCTTTATGGCGAAGCGTTGGCCCAGACACACACGCCTGCCGCCATTTCCATCCAGACGGGCTACAGGCCCGGAATCATGGCGCGCATCACGGAATTACACGCGCTTTTCTACGCCAGAACAGCGGACTTTGGACAGGCATTCGAGTCGGTGGTCGCTGGCGGTCTGGCGGAGTTCGGATATCGTCTCGGCAACCCGAAAAACGCTATCTGGACGGCCATTCAAGACGGCCAGATCATCGGTTCTATCGCGATCGATGGTGAAGATATGGGGTCGGGAAAAGCGCATTTGCGCTGGTTCATCGTCGATGATTCAGCGCGAGGCAGCGGCATTGGAAAACAGCTTCTCGACACCGCTCTCGCCTTTGTGGACGCTCAGAGCTTTACAGAGACGCATCTTTGGACCTTTTCCGGTCTGGAGGCTGCCCGCCATCTCTATGAGAGCCGCAGCTTCAGTCTTGCCGAGGAGCGCCCTGGATCGCAATGGGGCAGCAAGGTTTTGGAGCAGCGTTTCGTCAGGCCAGCGAAACCTGAGAGAGGTTAACCTTAAGCGTGCCGCGATCTTTCAGATTTGCTCCCACGCATTAGGTTCTTCTTCTGCCGCATGTCGCTATCGCAAAACCGCTGAACACTTTGCGCGGACGATGCTTTACCGCCGCCCGCCCGCGCCTCTTCTCTCTTCCTGCCTCACTGCCCCATAGTGGAGCGGTGCGCCCAGCCGGTCATGCGTTTTTCCACCCAAGCCATGATGGCATACATGACGATGCCTTCGACCGCGAGCATGAGCAGGCCGGCGAACACCAATGGTACGTTGAACTGGCTCTGGGCCGAACTCATCATGTTGCCAAGACCATAATTGGACGCCACAGTCTCCGACACGACGGAGCCGACGAAGGCAAGCGTGATGGCGATTTTCAGCGAGCCGAAGAAATAGGGCATACAACGCGGAATGCCGACTTTCAGCATGATGTCCATCTTCTTGGCACCGAGCGCGCGCAGCACATCCTCGGTTTCCGGCTCGATGGTGGCAAGACCGGTCGCGACATTGACGACGATGGGGAAGAAGGAAATCAGAAAGGCCGTCAGCACGGCTGGCACCGTTCCGATGCCGAACCAGATGACAAGAACGGGAACCAGCGCCACTTTGGGGATGGCATTGAAGCCGATCATCAATGGATAGAGACCTGCATAGATGGTTTTCGACCAGCCTATGAAGAGGCCGATGCCAAGGCCCGCGACCACTGCGATGGCAAAGCCGAGCGTCGTGGTATAGAGCGTCTGCAGCGAGTTTTTCCAGATCGGCGACCAGTATTGGACCACGGCCTGCCCCACCCGGGTCGGCGACGGCAGCACGGTCTGCGGCATCTTCAGCGCATAGACCAACAACTCCCAGGCGACGAAGAGCGCCAGCGTATAGAGCCATGGTGCTGCCTTGACCCAATTGACGCGGGCGATCAATGGCTTTGGTGGCGTTGCCACGACCTGGCCTTCGACAACCGCACTCATGCCGCTACCCTCGCCTGAGCGATTTCGCCGTGCAGTTCCTGAACCATGTCGTTGAAGCCTTTTTCATACATGAGGGACAGTTGGCGCGGCCGCTCGAATGGTACGCGGTGTTCCGCCAGCACCCTGCCCGGCCTTGCGCTCATCACGAAAATTTTGTCGGCCAGGAAGACTGCCTCACGCAGATCATGGGTGACGAGAATGATCGTCACGCGCTGGACCGCATGAAGATCGCGGATGACGCACCACAGTTCCTCACGGGTGAAGGCATCGAGAGCGCCGAACGGCTCGTCCAGCATTAAAAGTTCCGGCTCATGGATGAGCGCGCGGCAAAGATTGGCGCGCTGCTGCATCCCGCCGGAAAGCTGCCACGGGTACTTCGATCCGAAGCCTTTCAGCCCGACGATCTCCAGCAGCCGTTCGGCTTTGGCGACATACTCCGCCTTATGGGCGCGCAGCCTGCGGCGGTGCTTCTCGACGATCTCCAGCGGCAGGAGGATGTTTTCGAGCGTGGTGCGCCACGGCAGCATGGTGGGGTTCTGGAAGGCCATGCCGACGATGGAGACCGGTTCGGTCACCTGCTTGCCGCCGACAATTACATTGCCACGCTGGGGAATGTGCAGCCCGGTCACGAGTTTCATCAGCGTCGATTTTCCGCAGCCCGATGGGCCGACCACGGCTGCGAATTCTCCGCGATCCACCGTCAGCGTCAGGTTCGAAACGGCGAGCGTTCCCGAAGCGCCGCCATAGCGCATGTCGACGCCGTCGATTTCCACCAGATGAGCCATATCTCCAAGTTCCTGTTATATTTCAAAATGCGTGATGGCCGCGCATGCGAGGGACGAACTCCATGGAGCGATCGGCCCCATCGATGGATGCTCCGGGTCGCGCCCGAGCATGACGAACGTTAAGTCGTCCTATTCTAAAGCGCGTCGCGATCTTTGAGATTCTCTGCTCGCGCTTTAGTCCTTGCTCATCGCATGTAGTCATCGCAAAACCGCTGCACAGTTTTGCGATGACCATGCTCTAGGCCGCCGTTATGGCAGCATGCGCTCTTCCTTGGGCGGCAGGTAGCTTGCGTCGAAAACCTGTTCAGCCTTGACGTTGCCCTTGAGGCCGATTGAAACCTTCAGCGTCTCCATGGACGCCGCAAGGCGTGCCGGATCGACGCCACCCATGCCGTTTTCGATCACGTAGGGCGTCTTGATGTTCATCGAATTCGCCATATTGAGGCGCTGCAATTCGATGTCAGGGTTCAGCGTTTCGTTACGCTTCAGAACTGCAGCAACGCCTTCTTCCGGGTTCTTGACGGCATCGGCAAAGCCCTTGGCAAGCGCCTTCAGGAAACCTTTCACCGCTTGCGGATTTTCTTTAGCAAAATCAGTGTTTACCAGCACGGCGTTGCCATACAGATTCAAGCCATGCTCTGCCATGAGGATCGTGGCGATATCGTCGTCGGAGATGCCTTGCGCCTTCAGGTTCAGGATCACCGAGAAAGCGAAGCCGAAGACGGCATCGACATCACCCTTTGCCAGCATCGGTTCGCGCACCGGGAAGCCGATGGACTGGATCGTGATCTTGCTGTCATCGATCTTGGCGACTTCCTTGAACGCCTTCCACTGGGCGAAGGCGCCGTCCGGCGGCGGCGCACCAAGCTTCTTGCCTTCCAGCGACTTCGGGTCTTCCGTGACGCCCAAGGACTTGCGCCCGACAACTGCGAAGGTCGGCCGCTCATAGACCATGTAAACGGCCTTCACCTTCTGCGTTGGATCTTCGTCGAGAAACTTCATGACGGAATTGATATCGCCGAAGCCCATCTGGTAGGCGCCGGTTGCAACCCGTGGAATGGCTTCGACGGAGCCGTTGCCGCTATCGATGGTGACATCCAGGCCCTCGGCCTTGAAATATCCCTTATCCAGCGCCAGCAGAAAGCCTGCGGACGGGCCTTCGAATTTCCAGTCGAGCGTGAATTTGATCGGCGTATCGGCGAAAGCTGCAATGGGTGCGACGGAGATGCCGGCGAACATGGATAGAGCGGCTAAAGCCGCTGTCTTTGAAAACAGCCTTCGCGTGAACATTCAGAAATTTCCTCTGGAGGTTTTTTTGTGTCGTTGCCGTCATACAAACCAATTTCATTCCTGATGGCAAGAACTAATAGCTTATAAATTGCGCAAATTTTATTTTGACTATTTTTTATCCTTTTAGGGCTTTTGCTGGAGGCATGACGCCAATTGAATAGGCGAAACATAGATGTCGCACTGGCAGTGCCAAGGATATGAACACATCGTTCTTCCGCTCATGGATTGCGAAATCCACCGAGACGATGAAGATGGCAGCATCAACGACAGTCCGGAGAGACGCATGACATCGGCCCTTGGCATCCACCACATCACCATGATCACGAAGAAGGTTCAGGCAAATGTGGATTTCTATGCGGGTTTTCTCGGACTGCGACTGGTCAAGCGAACAGCCGGCTTCGAAGACGCCATGCAGCTCCACCTGCTTTACGGCGACTATGCCGCCTCCCCTGGATCACTGATGACGTTTCTTGTCTGGGAGGATGGCGGACAGGGGCGCGTCGGTTACGGACAAACACTGGAGGTGTCTCTCGCCATCGATCCCGCGAGCATCGGCTTCTGGCTCACGCGCGCCTTGCAGGCGGGCGTCCATACCGAAGGACCGATGGAGGAGTTCGGCGAGCCTGTCATCCGGTTGAAGGATCCGGACGGCATCATCATCAAGCTTGTCGGCACCGGCGCCTTTCCTGAAGCCCAGCCGCATGATGCGCCCGGCATTCCGCTGGAACACGCCATCCGCCGCATCCGTGGCGCTACTGTACTGAGCGAGGTACCGGAAGAGACCGAAAGCTTCCTCTCCAACTATTTCGGCTACGCGCGCCAGGACAAACAGGGCGCAATCCGCCGCATGTCGTCCGAAGCCGGCGACATTATTGACGTCCGCGATGCAACGGGCTTCTGGTCCAGTGCGCCGGGCACAGGCACCGTGGATCACATCGCCTTTCGCGCCAAGGACATGGATGAACTGGACGAGACGCTCAAGCGGCTGAAGTCCCTGAATTCTTCCACCACCAATGCACATGACCGGAAGTATTTTCACTCGCTCTATGTCCGTGAGCCGGGCGGCGTGCTGATTGAGATGGCAACCGACGCGCCGGGCATGACCATCGACGAGCCGCTGGAAAGGCTCGGCGAGGAACTGTTCATTCCGCCGCTTTTCATGCGCGATGAGGAAGACGTGCGCGTGGCGCTGCCGCAATTTTCCATGCCGGGAGAGGAGCGCGTCATTTACCGCGACCTGCCCTTCATCCATCGTTTCCACACGCCTGCGGACTCTGATGGCAGCACCATTGTCCTGCTTCACGGTTCGGGCGGCAGCGAGACCAGCCTGATGGCACTGGCACATCGGGCCAATCCCAACGCCACGCTGCTCGGCGTTCGTGGCCGGAGCACTGAAGAAGATGTGGCGCGCTGGTTCCGGCGCTTTGGCGATCTCAACTTCGACCAGAAGGATATTGCTGCTGAAGCCGAAGCCTTCGCCGCCTTCATGGAAGGCGCGGCCAAGTCTTATGGCATTGATCGCGCGAAGCTGCGCTTCATCGGCCATTCCAACGGCGCCAACTTCCTTGCCGCCTTCTTCACGCTCCATCCTGATTGGGCGGCCGATGCCTTGCTGCTGAGACCGATGCCGGTTCTGGAGCATTGGCCGGCCGTGGATTTCGCCTCCAAACACTTCCTGCTGGCTGCCGGAGAGACAGATCGCCATCGCGACAAGGCCCATGCGCTTGCCGACATTCTGAAAGGCAGCGGCGCCGAGGTGGAGGTCAGGGTTCTGCCGAACAATCACGACCTTGGATTTGACGACGTCGAACTGGCCAAGGAATGGATCGCGGCGCGCGCGGCCAATTAGCCGCCAAGAACGACCGCGGCGGGAACCAAAAGACGCCAAGGCGCTTGCAGATACCGCAATAAAAGGCTTTAAAAAACAGAGCTATACGCGGAGTGCTTATGACATCTTTCCTGCTGCTTCTTATCGTCGGCTATGTTGTTGCGTTTTTCTACACGCTACGCGCCAGCATCAAGAACTCCCGACGCCTCGCAGAGCTTGAAAAGGAAATGTCCAGCCTCAAGGCCCAGATGGCGGCGGGTGTCGTGCCGGTTGCCAGTTCCGCCGAGGCTGACGAGCAACTGCAGGAAGCAGTAGACGTGGCCGCTGAAGGCGCGGCGCCACCAGCTTTGCAAACTGAAGCCGCTGAAGCGGAGCAAAACGTCATACCGCCGCCGCTGCCAACTCCGTCAAAGACAAAGGAACTTAGGCAGGAAGACGCTGTTTCCGTCCACGTTACAGCCACCCAGGCGACCCCGAAGGAAAGCTTCGAAAGCAGACTTGGTGCGCGTTGGGCTGTCTGGCTCGGCGGTATCACGCTTGGTCTTGGCGGCATATTACTAGTCAAATACTCCATCGAAAACGGCCTGCTGAGCCCCGCTGTGCGGCTTGCCATGGCGGCCCTCTTCGGCCTTCTGCTTGCTGCTGCCGGCGAAGCCATCCGCCGCCGGGCCGTTCCAGGCATTGCGGCCGCCTATTCCAATGCCATGATCCCCGGCGTATTGACAGCCGCCGCCTCGCTGACCCTCTTCGGTGTGGTCTTTGCCGCCTATGGCATCTACGAGTATATCGGACCGACGACCGCTTTCATCCTGCTTGCGCTGGTGGCTTTCGCAACATTAGGACTGTCGCTGCTTCACGGTCAGGCGCTCGCAGGGCTCGGGCTCTTCGGCTCGATGATCACGCCTGCTCTTATTGTTACCGAAACGCCGAACATCTGGGCGCTCTTCGGCTTCCTCACGGTCTCATGGGTGGCAACGGCGCTAGCAGCGCGGTACCAGCGATGGAAGGTTGTTCCCGCTCTCGCCAACATAGGCCTTGGTCTCTGGGCTATCGGCTATACCATGGCGTCGAACACGGTTCTTGCCGAGCCCGTCATGTTCGCCCTTCTTGCGATGATCGCGGGCTTGATCTGGATCTGGCCTGGCAAAGTCTACGAGCATGTCGCAGATGAAAAACCGCCTGTGACCGAGGGGGATGCTGCAAAACCCGCAAACCGCCTTCTCGTGTTCCTGGCAAGACCGCCGGTCGCGATCAATCTTACCGCCTCCCTTGCGATCGTTCTCACCGCGTTTGCCATGCTGGCCAGCAGCGCCGGCATCAGCATGCACCCGGCTTTCGTCGTTGCCGTGCTCATCATCGGGCTTGCGGCGCTGGGTGCCGGCCGCTTCAATGCGGTGTGGCCCGCCATCTTCGCTTCGCTCGCAGCACTTGGCTGCGCCAATATCCTGGCGCAAAACAACCTCGAATTCCTATCGACCTTCGGCAGCGTCGCAACACCTGCCTCGATCGCCGTCGATCACAGCCTTCAGGCTTCGATCACCCGCATCATGGGCATCGTCTTCCTCCTGTTTGCCGTGGAAGCCATACGGCGCAGAACATCGAGGGATGCGGGTTTCGGCACACTCTGGGCGTTGATCGGCTCCATCGTTCCGGTCGGGCTCGGCGTCATCAGTTTCGTGGAATACGGCAATCTGACGCGGGACTGGCTGCACGCGGCCTATGGCCTGGCGATCGGTCTTGTTCTCTTTGGCGCTGCCTATCGTTTCGACCGAAGCTCTGAGCCTGCCTTCCAGCGGCCCGTCAATATTCTCGCTGTCGGCTCGTTCCTCGGCTTCCTGTTGACGATCCATGCCCTGACAAACGGGCTCGCAACCACCATCCTTATCTCGCTTCTCGGCTTTATCTACGTTCTCGGAACGCGGCGTCGTTCCTGGCCGGCTCTCGCCTGGGTCATGGCACTTGCACTTGTGATCGTGCTTGGCAGGATTGCCTGGGAGCCGACGATCGTCGGTCCGCAAAACCTTGGTACCACACCCGTCTTCAATGCGCTTCTTGCAGGCTATGGCATTCCTGCCCTGCTTGCCGTGCTTTCGGCATGGCTGTTGCGCCACTCACCCGATCTTCGAGTCCGAAACTTTCTGCAAGCTCTTGCAAGCCTGATGGTGTTGCTGACGCTGGCGATCCTCGTGCGGCACGCGATGAATGGCGGCGTATTGAACGACGCGGTGCCAACGCTCGGCGAACAGTCGATCTACACGCTGCTGACGATTGGCATGTCCGGTGTGCTGATGACGCTCGACATGAAAAGCCCAAGCCCGATCTTCCGTTACGGCTCGATGCTCGCTGGCTGCCTTGCCATGGTCAATGTGCTGGTTGCGCATTTCTTTGTGCTGAACCCCTACTTTACCGGCGAGAACACCGGACGCTGGCCGTTCTTCAACCTGCTTCTCATCGGCTACCTGCTGCCAAGCGCGGCCTATGCGGGACTTGCTTTTTATGCCCGAGGCAAACGCCCTCAGCCTTATGTTGCCTTGCTCGCGCTTGCGGGCGCAGTTCTTGGCTTTGCCTGGGCAACATTATCGGTCCGCCGCTTCTGGCAGGGAGAAAACATCGCGGACTGGAAGGGCTTTCTCCAGGGAGAGACCTACAGCTATTCCGTCGTCTGGCTTGCCATCGGCGTGCTGCTCCTGGCGCTCGGCTCTCGCTTTGATGCCAAGAGCCTGCGGCTTGCCTCCGCTGCACTGGTGCTGCTTGCTGTTGCCAAGGCGTTCCTTATCGATATGAGCAATCTGGAAGGGGTGTTGCGCGCCCTCTCATTCATCGGACTTGGCGTGGTGCTGATCGGCATCGGCCTCTTCTACCAGAAGATCCTGACCGCCAAGCCGAAGGATGCCGCGGCGCAGCAGTGATTGCGCCGCTGCCTCACCCACTCTAAAACGCGATTTCATGAGAGTGGGGAATCGCGAATGCATGCTGGGTCCTTTGCGCCATATGAAGCGCTTGCCGAAACGCTGATACCGCATGCGGCGGAAGGCGATGATGGGTCGCATGATCTCGCGCATATTCACCGCGTCTTCCGAAATGCCATGCGCGTTCATGGGCAAGAGGGCGGGAACGGCACGGTGCTGGCCGCAAGCGTTCTGCTGCATGATTGCGTGGCGGTCGAGAAGAATTCGCCACTGCGCTCACAGGCTTCGCGTCTGGCTGCCGAGAAGGCAAGTGTCGTTCTTGGCGGCCTCGCCTGGACGGAACGAGATATCGAAGCCGTGGCCCACGCCATTCTGACGCACAGCTTTTCCGCCAATCTGACGCCCGAATCGCTTGAGGCGAAAATCCTGCAGGATGCGGACAGGCTGGATGCCATCGGCATGGTGGGTGCGGCCCGCTGCTTCTACATTGCCGGGCGCCTGGGCTCGGCCCTATACGATCCGGCCGACCCACTGGCGAAAGACCGTCCACTCGATGATCGCCGCTTTGCCATCGACCATTTTGAAAACAAGCTTTTCAAGTTGGCCAATGGCTTTCAAACCGAAACCGGGCGACAGCTTGCAAAAGAACGACATAAGCGTCTTCAACAGGTGCTCGATATGTTTCTGGACGAAATCTGAGGAAACGGCGATGCAGATCACCCAATTGAATATCTACCCTGTGAAGAGTGCCAGAGGCATTGCACTTTCGCAGAGCGCCATTTCCGCTGAAGGCCTGCCAGGCGACCGCCGCGCGATGCTGGTGGACCCCTCCGGTCATTTCATCACGCAACGCGAACTTCCTGCAATCGCCAGCTTGAATGTGGTGCCGGAAGCCGGCGGCTATCGCCTGTCCATCGATGGCAAAGGCGAAATCCTCGCCGTTCCGTCGCCCGCGCGGCTCGAAGTTACCGTCTGGAAATCAAACGTCGATGCCGCTCTGGCGACGGATGACGTCAACGGCGCGCTGTCGCAGTGGCTTGGGAAAGAGATGAAGCTCGCCTTCTTCGATGACCAGTCAACGCGCCTTGCCAATGTGGAGTGGACCGGCACCGAGACGCCCGTCACCTTTGCAGATGGCTACCAGATCCTCGTTGCGACCACTGCCTCGCTTGAGGCTCTCAACGCGGACATGATGGCCAATGGCGAAGACAGCATCGGCATGGAGCGTTTCCGTCCCAACATCGTGCTGGAGACGGATGAAGCATGGGCGGAAGATCGCTGGGCGGCGATCGATATCAACGGTATTCGCTTCGATCTCGTCAAACCTTGCACCCGCTGCATCATGACCACGCAAGACCAGAAAACGGGCTCACGTGATGTTCCCTCCCCCATGAAGGCCATGGGCCGTATCCGCATGTCCGCAGATCGTCGCGTCCCCGGCGTGCTCTTCGGCTGGAACCTGACCCCTCGCGGTGCAGGGACGATCAGCCTCGGCGATGCCGCCACGGTCGTGGAGTGGCGCGACGAGGCTTGGCCGATTAAGCGAAGCGGCTAGATCTTACGCGCAGCCACGATGAGGAAGATCGGGCGGCGGTTCTCGTGCACGAGTTCCGGGCGTTCGGACAGAAGAGCAGGATCCGGCTTCGGTTCCGATAGCCGCTCTACCGCAAAGCCCGCATCGATCAGCGAATTGATGATGCTCGACAAGGTGCGGTGATACTTGATGACGTCATCCGCCATCCAGTTCGAATGGCGCTCGCCCTCCTGTTGATAATTGTCGAGCGGCCAATGAAGAATGTCACCGGCTTCTCCGTAAAACCAATCCTGCTGCTCAAGTGCAGTGAACACGGGATGTTCGATCGAGAAGACGAAAGCACCGTCCTTCTTCAACAGCTTAAAGACGCGCGCAAAGACCGGCTCGAGCGACGCGACATAATGAAGAGCCAGCGAACTCAACACGACATCGAAGCTATCCGCCTCGAAGGTCGCATCTTCGATCGCCTCACGCCGGTAGCTGATCCTGGGATGCGCATTGATCCGTTGCGCCCTCTCCAGCATTTTCTCTGACAAATCGAGGCCGACGACGTTTGCCGCGCCTTGCTCAACCGCGTAGTGGCAATGCCAGCCAAAGCCGCAGCCGAGATCCAGAACCGATTTCCCCTCCAGCGGCGGCAAGAGCGCACGGAACACGTGCCATTCCCCAGCTTGTGCCAATCCGCCTTCCGAACGGGGCATGGCGCTGTAGCGTTCGTAGAAATCCTCATCGTCATAAATGTTCTGTTTCATCCCAGGCTCCATTTTATCGATGATCGCTTGTCGCAATGGTCCATCAACCTCGCTGATGCACCTGTCAAGAAAAGTCGCTGGTGTCCTCACGTGCGGATGAATAATGTTCTTCTCCTATCCGGAGGAACATCATGGCCACATTATCCAGCGCATCTACCAGCCGGCCCATGCCGTGGCTGATCATTCTGGCTGGATCGCTGATCGCCGTGATGACCTTTGGGCCGCGCTCGGCCATGGGTTTCTTCCAGCTGCCGATGCTGGCAGATACGGGCTGGGATCGCTCGACATTCGGGCTCGCCATGGCGCTGCAGAACCTCTTCTGGGGTCTGGGACAACCTTTCTTCGGCGCACTGGCTGACAAGTACGGCACCGGACGGGTGCTGGTTCTGTCTGGCTTCCTCTATGCGCTGGGGCTCCTGTGCATGTCCTTCGGCACCTCGCCCTTCTGGCTGCATTTCGGCGGTGGCGTTCTCGTCGGGCTTGGCATTGCAGCAGGCTCCTTCAGCGTTATCCTGTCGGCCTTTGCCCGGCATGTGACGCCTGAGCAGCGCTCCATGGCCTTCGGGATCGGCACGGCTGCGGGATCGGCGGGCATGTTCATCTTCGCGCCCATCAGCCAGGGATTGATTTCCAATTACGGCTGGTCGGACAGTCTCGTCTTTCTCAGCATCATGATGCTTTTGGTGCCGCTTCTGGCATGGCCGCTGCGCGGTGACTCGTCGTCTGGCTCACAGTCGCAGGCACAATTTCAGCAGACCGTCGGTGCCGCTTTGAAAGAGGCGCTTGGTCACAAGAGCTACTTGTTGCTGACCACAGGCTTTTTCGTTTGCGGCTTTCAGGTAGCTTTCATCACCGCACATTTTCCCGCCTATCTCGGCGATATCGGTATCGAACCGCGCTATGCGGTGATCGCCATGGCGCTGATCGGCTTCTTCAATATCGGCGGATCACTTGCAGCCGGCTTCATCGGGCAGCGCTATTCGAAGCCGCATTTTCTGGCCTATATCTATATCGGCCGTTCGATTGCGGTGACTGCCTTTCTCCTTCTGCCGCAGACGCCCGTTTCCGTCGTCATCTTTGCCGCGGTGATGGGAATCTTATGGCTCTCCACGGTGCCACCGACGAATGGTCTAGTCGCGATCATGTTCGGTACCCGTCACCTCGGCATGCTGGGTGGCGTGGTGTTTCTGTCGCATCAGGTAGGCTCGTTCCTTGGCGTATGGCTCGGCGGCTTCCTCTACGACAAGCTTGGCTCTTACGATCTCGTCTGGTGGCTTGGTGTTGCGATGGGTATTTTTGCCGCCATCGTGCATTGGCCGATTGAAGAACGACCCGTCATGCGGCCTGCGGCGGCTTAAAGCCAAGAGACGAATTGATCAACCGGGTTGACCGACTGGTCCTGCCCCGCCTGCCGGCTCATTCAACTTCCGCTCCAAGGCCTTTAGAGCCGCCTGGACGAAACCGTCGCGCGCGGCATTTTCTTGAATCCCTCTCGGCTCATAGACGTGTCTGTTGAGAAAATGATTCGTCAGGCGAAAGGCCGCAGACAGGCTTTGGCAATCCGCCGAAGGTGCATGTGCTTCGCCAAGAAAGGGAGGCAGCGCCAGCATCCGCTGCGCATAGGGCGCGCCGGCGGCACGAGAGACAGCTCTGCCTGTCTTTGGAGAAACATAGACAAGGTCGCTGCGAATTCCGGTCGCTGCACACTCGGTGAGATCGAGACCAAAGCCGAGATCGTTGAGCACGGCCAGTTCGAAGCGCACGAACAGTTCGCCCGCGTCAGCCGGGTCGGAGAGATTGTCGAGAATGATATCGAGCGCGCGATAGAGATGCGGGTGCGGATCGCGCTCCGGCAAGAGCCGCAGCAGCGCCCCCATGGCCTGTACGCCATACACGGCAGTCGCCGTTTCCATCAGTTGCGCGGCGCGCAATTGAAGCGGCTCGATCCGGTATTCACCCAAGTGATCATCAAGGCGGGCGCGCCAGGTGACGTCGACGCGATTGCCGGCCTGTAGGACGGGCTGCATGGATCTGGACCGGCCACCCCGTACCATTCCGAGATGGCGCCCACGGGCGCTCGTCATCACCTCGGCAATGACGCTCGTCTCGCCATGACGCTTGACGCCAAGAATAATTGCCTCGTCCTGCCACTGCATGAAGATATCGCCCAGAGCTCAAACGCCACGACAGATAATCGTCGCATGACTAAAGCGTGTCGCGATCTTTCAGATTCGCTCCTTACGCTTTACAGCATCGGCCCGAAAATCGGAATCGATTTTCGGACAGCACGATGCGTAGATCAAAGAAGATCGAGCGTCATTTGGGCGTTCAACGGACGCACGGCGCTCGAGGGCTTTGTTTTATCGCATGTCGTTATCGCAAAACCGCTGCTCACCTTTGCTTCGACCATGCATCAAAGCACCATAGTCTGCGCAAGTGGTTCAGGTCCAATGTTTACGCCATCAGGCGTGCGACGAACGACTTGAGTTCGGGCTCGGCAAAAGGCTTGTCGAGAAGCGGCGTATCGGCGAAATCCTCGGGGAACCCGCTGGTATCCCCATATCCGCTGACAAAACCGAACGGGATCGCGTGATCTTTCAATCGTCTCGCCAATTCATAGCTCATCCCGTCCGAGAGATTGACATCCAGCAGGACGCAGTCCGGACGCGCACGCTCCAGCGCTTCCTGGGCTTGAGCAAGAGTGGTCACGATGTCGACAGTTTCGACCCCCATAGACTGAAGGCAGGCTTCGGCGTCCATCGCAACCAGATACTCGTCCTCGATGATGAGAACCCGTTGAGGCACCATGTTTATTATATTCTCCGGGCCGGGCCTCAAATCGAAGGCCGATTTCATTAAATTAGCTTTACGTGTTCCTGACATCGCAGATCAGCTTCGCTGCGTCATTTAAAAAAGACATATCAGGATACCGGGTGAAGCCCCAGAAATCATGATTCAAAACTCGGTGAGAGCACGCTCGTAGCGTCGTGCACACCCTTGTGTGATGTGTGTCTCTTCACCCAAAAGCCCGTCGCGATCTTTCAGATTCGCTCCCCACGGTTTGAGTCTTTGTTTGATCGCATGTTGCTATCGCAGAACCGCGGCACAGTTTTGCTCGGACCATGCTTTAGATGAAGGGGCGCTTGCTGCGCGAATCGAGATCCCATCTCGCAAGGTTTGCAAGCCCCTCCTGATCCAGCACGAGACAGCCCTTGTCGATCCAGCGGATGAAGTTTCGTTCCGCAAGTTTCTTCAGCGTCTTGTTCGTGTGCACGATGGAAAGTCCGAGCGTATCTGCCACATGTTGTTGTGTGACGGGAATGGGCACGCCCTTTTGCAGCAGTCCGACGCGTGTCGCCCTTTGATGCAGGAATGCCAGAAGATAGGCCGCGCGTTCGATGGCCGTTCGCCGGCCGACACTCAACAGATGACTATCGAGCATGCGCTCTTCGCTTGCAGCGATCCAGGTGAGGTCGAAGGCAAGCGAGGGGTGATCGGTGAAAAGGCTGTGAAGCCGCCCCCGCTCGAAGACGCAAAGCGTTACAGGCGACAGGGCCTCGACTGAGTGCTGCATCTCTCCCATCACAGTGCCCTGCAGACCGACGAGGTCTCCCGGCATCAGATAGTTCAAGATTTGCCGCCGCCCGTCCTCCATTGTCTTGTAGCGAAAGCCCCAGCCTTCCAACACCGTGAAGAGATGGGCGCTGTGCGACCCCTCCATCAGGATCAGTGCGCCGCTTTCGACGCTCAGTTCACCCGTCTTGAAGTGCGAAACGAAATCAAGCTCCGGCGGAGTGAAATCACGGAAATGCGGCATGTCGCGAAGCGGGCACTCTTCACATGGCGTAGTGGAAACGCCGCTCGGCTTTTTTGGAGACATGACAATCCGTTAGAGGCAAGAAATGGGGTCGAGGTATCAGACGTATCAGTCCTATCACAAGACCTCTTTCCGCATTCTTGCGACCAGTCTCATAAAGGCATGACACGATGATGAGCATTTGCGACTTGATCCATCGCCTGCCCACCTTACTGCTTGTTTTTATGCATGTCTCATTCGCGAAGCGGTTATCCGCTTCGCTTTCGTTACGCTCAATTGCGCGGAAATTCCAAGCCCATCTCGCGGAAGCGCTCCGGATCGTCGCCCCAGTTCTCTCTTACCTTGACGAAGAGGAAAAGGTGAACCGGCTGTTCGAGAATTTCCGAAAGCTCCTTGCGCGATGCGGATGAGATGGCCTTGATCGCCTCCCCTCCCTTGCCAAGCGCAATCTTCTTCTGGCTGTCGCGCTCGACATAGATGACCTGCTCGATACGCACAGAGCCATCCTTGCGCTCTTCCCATTTTTCCGTCTCCACATGGGAGGCGTAGGGCAGTTCCTGGTGCAGACGCAGGAAGAGCTTTTCACGCGTGATTTCCGCCGCGAGCTGGCGCATCGGCAGATCGGAAATCTGATCTTCGGGGTAGTACCATGGGCCCTGCGGCAGTTCGCTCGACAGATAGTTCATCAGGTCATCGCAGCCGGAGCCGTTGGTAGCGGAAATCATGAAGGTGCGATCGAAGGCAACGATGTCGTTTGCTGCAGCTGCAAGCTTCAGCAGGTCTTCGCGCTTCACCTGGTCGATCTTGTTGAGGCACAGGATCTTCTTTTGACGAACATCCTTCAGGCCTTGCAGAATGGTTTCTGCGTCACCCTTTAGACCGCGCTCGCTGTCGATCAGCAGCAAAATGATGTCTGCGTCCTTGGCGCCACCCCAGGCAGAGGTGACCATAGCGCGGTCCAGCCTGCGGCGTGGCTTGAAGATGCCTGGCGTATCCATGAAGACGATCTGGGCATTGTCATGAATGGCGATCCCGCGCATTACCGCACGCGTCGTCTGCACCTTGTGGCTGACGATCGAGACCTTGGCGCCCACCAGCCGGTTGACCAGCGTCGACTTACCCGCATTGGTCGGCCCGATCAGCGCAACGAAACCCGAGCGCGTCGGGGCAACTGCCTTGGCATCATCATCATTGCCCTCACCGGGCACTGCGGCGAAATCATTCTCAGTCATGGGTGTCCAATCAGTTTGCGGCAGATGGTTTCTGCCAGACGCCTTCGCGTTCCAATAGTTTTGTCGCGGCGACCTGTTCTGCCGCACGTTTAGAGCGATCGACGCCTGTTTCCGGCGCAACGCCTGGAATTTCCACCGTCACTGTAAAGCGCGGATCGTGATCCGGTCCGGAGCGATCGTCAACCCGGTAGTTGGGGGTCGCAGCGAACTTCGCGTGCGCCCATTCCTGCAATTCGGTCTTTGCATCGCGACGACCGGCATCCGCACCGTTGGCGCGGCCTTGCCAGTACTTCAGAATGAAGCTGCGCGCAGCCTCCAAGCCGCCATCCAGATAGATGGTGGCGATCAGACTTTCCACCACATCGGCACGCACGTTCAGCATGGCCTTGCCCGTCAATTTCTTGACGTCGGAGCCCGTGCGGATGAAGAGGTGCAGTCCCATTTCATCGGCAATTGCCGCACAGGAATCGGCGCTGACAAGCTGGTTCAAGCGAACGGAAAGCTCGCCTTCCGTCGCGTTGCGGAAGGTAGAGAACAGCAACTCAGCGACACAGAGCCCGAGAACCCGGTCGCCCAGAAACTCCAGACGCTCATAGTTACCGGCTTTTGCGGAGCGGGCACTTGCATGTGTCAAGGCCCGGTCAAGCCGGGCCTTTTCCTTGAATTCATATCCGATCAACGCTTCCAGACGGGCGATCTCGTCCGTCTGGAGCGGCTTGGCCTTACTCATTTAACAACCTTGAAGATGCGATCCCAGCGCATATTTGCGGGCCATTCCCAGATATGGCTGAACGGCGTGTCGTTGCCGAGCGAGAAGAAGATGAGGCTGGCACGACCGATGAGGTTTTCAGCGGGCACGTAACCGACGTCGAAACGGCTGTCGAGCGAGTTGTCACGGTTATCGCCCATCATGAAGTAGTGACCTTCAGGGACGATGAACTCGCGGGTATTATCGCCACGGCTATCCGGCGACTGATCAAGCGTGTCATAGCTGACGCCATCCGGGAGTGTTTCGCGGAACACCGGCACGTCGGTGCCCGGATCGGCACGGTAATCGGAGGTGAAGAAGCCGTCCGGCTCCTTCGGAACGGGATTGCCATTGATATAGAGCACGCCGTTCGTCACCTGAATGCGGTCACCAGGCAGACCGACGAGCCGCTTGATGTAATCCACCTCCGGGTTCGGCGGCAGGCGGAAGACCACCACGTCGCCGCGCTTCGGCTGGCTGAACTCCAGAATACGACCGGAAAACAGGTCGGGCGAGAAAGGCAGCGAGTATTTGGAATAGCCATAGGAGAACTTGTTGACGAACAAATAGTCCCCGACCAAGAGCGTCGGCATCATGGAGCCAGACGGAATGGTGAAAGGCTGAAACAACACGGTGCGAATAACCATCGCCAGCAGAAGAGCCTGAACGATGACCTTGACGTTTTCCCAGAGGGCGTTCTGCTTCTTTTCTGCTTTTTCGGACACTTAGAGACCTGTCTGCTCGTTCTTCGTCGTTGTCATAAAACCGCTCAACGGTCTTCTGAGATGCTTTAGTGCCTTTCAGGACCAAAGGGAAGCTTTTCTATCGACATGCGTACCGGTCAGCCCGTTGCTGCTCTGACGTCATCTAGAAAGGGGAAGCGCCTCGATAATGACGAAGGCCTGCGCATAGGGAAAGTCATCGGTAATCGTCAGGTGGATCACCGCCTCATGCCCTGCCGGCAACATGGACTGGAGCCGCTCACCTGCGCCGTTGGTCAGACGCATTGTCGGCTTGCCACTTGGCAGGTTGATGACACCCATGTCCTTCCAGAACACGCCTTGTGCCAAACCGGTCCCCAGCGCCTTCGAGCAGGCTTCCTTGGCGGCGAACCGCTTGGCATAGGATGCGGCGCGGTTCTTGCGCCGGTCGGATTTTTCTCGCTCGATATCGGTGAAACAGCGGTGGGTGAATCTGTCGCCAAAGCGTTCGATGGAGGCCTCCACCCTGCGGATATCGATGAGATCGCTGCCGAGCCCGATAATCATTCAACCACGTCCATGATGGCGTTACGGTTTGCGGCACGCGCGGCAATCTTTTGATGCTTGCGCTGACGAAAACCACTGATGACTGCATAGACCACAGCGTAGGTAACGACGGCCGAAATAGCAGCGGGAATCAGCGAACCGATCGTCATTGGCTCCAAAACCGGCTTCCACAGCTGCAGGAAGTTCATATGCGCGAATATTTCCACGAAATCCACGCGCGCCGCCACCTCGCCGCCATTGCGGCCAAGAATGAAATGACCGAGCTCCCAGGTGGACGCCCATATCAACGGAAATGTCAGTGGGTTCGCGAATGTCGTTCCGAGTGCCGCAGCAACGAGATTTGCACGCAGAACAAAACCGATCATCATGGCAATCAGAATATGGATACCGAGAAAGGGTGTCCAGGCAACAGCCACGCCTGTCGCCGCCCCCGCAGCCACCGCATAGGGTGACGCCGAAAGGCGGACCAGCTTCAATTTCATATAGCGAAGAGAACGGCGCAGCCCCATACGCGGCCACAGCGCAGCGAGGAGTCTTTCAGAGAGTTTTGCAGGACGGCGGCGGCGAAATGGCATGTGCGGACTTTATGTCATCGCCTGCATTCCGCCAAGTGGCGAAAAAGGCGCCGTACCGAAGGCGCATCACGATCCGTTGGACCCGTTTCCTGCGCTTCAATTATCAATTCTCTCGCACGCCTTACCCAGAAACTTTGAACGATGTTCCGCGGCGTGCGTTAACGGAGCCACATTTGGCTCCGCATGAGCGTGGCGGCATGGCCGCCATGCATTTTTGTCTTATCTACGGAACATGCCGCGGTCGACTTCACGCTGGCGCAGTTCGAGATCCACAGTGGAGACCGAGCCGCTGAGGTAATCGAATTCGCGTTCCTGAACCGACTTGCCACGAACAGCGCGGGCGATCTTACGAAGCGGTGCAAACATTTGCATTTCCTTTCCAGACTTGAGGTTTTGTCTTCAACGACAGGATTGCCGGAGGAAACCTCTGTTGCTCTTTATTTCTGGACTGAAGATAGCTGCATGGCCGCGCAATGACTACGGATAAGACAAGGCCGCTGCCATGCATTGAACGCATAGCAACAGCCTCGAAGGCATTTATTTAAGCAATAGGTGCATCAATCGAAGGCACGTTTCACCGTTGAAACGCAGTCGAGGTCCTTCAATTGAGACAGAAGCTGGTTCAGCTGGCGCAGATCCCAGACCTCCACGTCGAGCGACAGTTCGGAAAAGTCGGTGCCGATCCGCACCATGTTAAGCGCCCGTATGTTCACATCCAGCGTCGCGATGGATTGAGCCACGGAGGCCAGCGTGCCCGGCTCATTCAGCGCGTTTATCAACAGCCTCGCCATGAAGCGGGACTTGTTCGCCTCATCGAGATCCCAGCGCACATCGATCCAGCGTTCCGGTTCATCGTCAAACCGTTGAAGCGCAGGAGACTGGATCGGATAGATGGTGATCCCCTTACCCTTTTCCATGATGCCGACGATCCGGTCACCCGGCACTGCCCCTGTCGCGCCGAAATGGACTTCGACATTGTCGGACAGACCGCGGATCGGCATCGGATCGGGGCCATCCAGCACTTCGGTGGCGCCATCATCTTCGAGTGCGGAACGTGATTTTCCGGGGATCTTGAAGATCATGCCCGAGGCGCTGCGCATATTGAACCAGCCATCGTCGCCCGTCATCTTCACGGTCACGCGCTCGTCCTGATAATCCGGGAAGACTGCACGTAGTACATCGAGAGACGACACCTCGCCGCGACCGACCGCCGCAATCGCATCCTCCGCATCCTTCTGAGCCAGACGGTGCAACACAGGCTTTAGCGCCTCTCGCGAGAAGGTCTTGCCGGCACGTTCGAAGGTGCGCTCCAGAATACGATATCCCAGGCCCGCATATTGCTTGCGGATCGCCATGCGGGTTGCACGGCGGATGGCAGAGCGCGCCTTGCCGGTAACAACGACCTCTTCCCAGGCGGCAGGCGGGACCTGGACGCCGGAGCGAATGATTTCCACCTCATCACCATTGTTGAGGCGTGTGACGAGCGGCATGATGCGGCCATTGATCTTCGCACCGACGGTGGTATCGCCGATATTGGTGTGTACGGCGTAGGCAAAGTCGATGGGGGTCGCACCACGCGGCAGAGCAATGAGCTTGCCCTTGGGCGTGAAACAGAAGACCTGATCCTGAAACAGCTCGAGCTTGGTGTGCTCGAGAAATTCTTCGGGGTTGTCGCCTTCGGCAAGCGATTCGATCGTATGGCGCAGCCAGGAATAGGCGTTGGTCTCGGTCGAAAGCTGTTCCGTGTCGCCCGTTTCGCCATCCTTGTAGAGCGAATGCGCGGCAATACCGTATTCGGCAATCTCGTGCATGCGGCGGGTGCGGATCTGCAGCTCGATACGCTGGCGCGACGGGCCAACGATGGTCGTGTGGATCGAACGATAATCGTTCTGCTTCGGCGTCGAGATATAGTCCTTGAAGCGGCCAGGGACCACACGCCAACGCGTATGCACAATACCGAGCGCGCGGTAGCAAGAGGGAATATCCTGTACAAGAAGGCGGAAGCCATAGACATCCGACAATTGCTCGAAGGACAGCGACTTGGACTGCATCTTGCGAAAAACCGAATAGGGTTTCTTCTGCCGCCCCTTGACCATGGCACCTTCGACGCCATTGGCCAGCAGCAATTCGCGCAGCTCGTCCTCGATCTTCTTGATCAGGCCCTCATTGCGCTCTTCCAACTCCTGCAGTCGCTTGGTGACGGTCTCGAAGGCATCGGGGTTGAGATAGCGAAACGAGAGATTCTCAAGCTCGTCGCGCATATCCTGCATACCCATGCGACCGGCAAGCGGCGCATAGATTTCCATCGTCTCTTCGGAGATGCGGCTGCGCTTATCCGCTGGCATATGCTCCATGGTGCGCATATTGTGCAGGCGGTCGGCAAGCTTGACCAAGAGCACACGAACATCGTCTGAGATGGCAAGCAGCAGCTTGCGCAAATTCTCGGCCTGCTTGGCCTTCTTGCTGACGAGATCGAGCTTCTTCAGCTTCGTCAGCCCTTCGACCAGCCGGCCGATATCTTCACCGAACATCTCGTCGATTTCGGCACGTGTCGCGCTGGTATCTTCGATCGTGTCATGCAGGAGAGCGACGGCAATGGTCGACTCATCCAGATGCATTTCGGTGAGAATGGCCGCGACCTCTAGCGGATGGGAGATATAGGGGTCGCCATTGGCCCGCTTTTGCTGGCCATGCTTCTGCATGGCGTAAACATAGGCCTTGTTCAACAAGGCCTCATTCACATCAGGCTTGTATGTCTGAACCCGCTCCACGAGTTCGTATTGTCGCATCATGAATGGGATGCCCCGAAAAAGAAAGCGCGCCAACTGACGGGGACGACCCCGTCGGACTGGCGCACGATGATACATAATCCAGGATCAGATTATGACGACAATCAACTCCTAAGCGCAACCGGAAAAACGCCGGTCTGACGCTAAGCTTAGTAGTCGTCGTTCTTTTCCGGCGGAACGAGGCCTTCGATGCCGGCCAGAAGCTCCTCTTCCGACATCTGGTCGAAAGTGATGGTTTCCGGTGCGTCGTCGTCTTCGTTCTCGGTTGTCGCGTTGGCGGCAATCGTAACCGGATCGGGTTCTGGCTCATCCACTTCCACATGCTTCTGCAGCGAGTGAATCAGATCTTCCTTCAGGTCGTCGGGCGAAAGCGTTTCATCGGCAATCTCGCGCAGAGCAACGACCGGGTTCTTGTCGTTGTCGCGATCAACCGTGATCTGAGAGCCTTGCGAAATCTGGCGCGCGCGGTGGCTTGCCAGGAGAACGAGCTCGAAACGGTTGTCTACTTTGTCAATGCAATCTTCTACTGTGACACGGGCCATTGCCTGTCCTTTGCGGGTCGTGATGTCGCTGATTAATGGTCCCGATACAGACATTGTCCGAGAATTTCAAGTTTTTCCTCATTTCACGTGGTTTGTCTCCCAGGAGACGCAACCACCCGCCCTTTTATTAGTTAGTGCAAATTGTAGCGGCAGGTCTGGACTGCGGGCCGAACGAGCTTATATGAATGCTTAATAATGTATCGCAGACCGAGATATTAGCTGATATCCGATACTCTTATTATATTCGCGGCTGGGAGCCGCTTTGGAGGAAGCCCACTTTATGTTCGACCCACGTGAGAAAATTGCGCTCTTTATTGATGGGGCGAACCTCTACGCTGCATCGAAAAGCCTTGGTTTCGACATTGATTACCGCAAACTGCTGAAGGCCTTTCAGAAGCGCGGCTACCTGTTGCGCGCCTATTATTACACTGCCCTCATCGAAGATCAGGAATATTCCTCCATTCGGCCGTTGATCGACTGGCTTGACTATAATGGCTACAAGGTCGTCACCAAGCCTGCCAAGGAATTTACCGACGCGATGGGCCGCCGCAAGATCAAGGGCAACATGGATATCGAGCTTGCCGTCGATGCCATGGAACAGTCCGAGACAGTGGACCATCTCGTTCTCTTCTCCGGCGATGGCGACTTCACGACACTGGTGGACGCGCTACAGCGCAAGGGCCGCAAGGTTTCCGTTATCTCGACCATGTCGACACAGCCGCCTATGATTGCCGACGATCTGCGCCGCCAGGCCGACCATTTTATCGATCTTCTGTCTCTCAAGGCGGAGATTGGGCGTGATCCCAGCGAACGTGCGCCTCGCCCGCCGGTCGAGACCGTTGAAACTGTCGACTGAAGACTTACTCATTGTTTTGCTTGTGACAGGCGCTCAGGATCGATCCTGGCGCCTGAACACTACCCCTACCAAAGGTTGATTTATTACTTTAGCAGATAATTAACCATGGTTGTGTTTTTCTGTCCTTATTGATTTTTTACGTGCAGTTGGGGAACGCGCACGAACAGTAGGGGCTGTTTTACATGACGGGGCTGCACAACAATTCTCAATTGACCGAGAGACTTGATTTCCTCGGTCTCGATGCGGAGCAAAGGCAAGATCTTGCCGCTCTGAAAACGACCATCACCGGCACGCTCAGCAGTTCGCTCGATGCCTTCTACAAGAAGGCGCGAGCCGTTCCAGATACGGCGAAGTTCTTTTCCAGCGAAGCTCATATCCAGCACGCCAAGAGCATGCAGGTCAGCCACTGGACGCGCATCTCATCCGGCGTTTTCGACGCTGATTATACCAAGGCGGTGAGTGCCATCGGGCGCACCCATGCGCGATTGGGGCTTGAGCCGCGCTGGTATATCGGCGGCTACGCCCTTGTGCTGGAAGGCATCATCAAGGCCATTGTCGAATCCGAACTGAAGGGCTTCCTCGTCGAGAAAAAAGGCAAGAAGGTTGTCAAAGGTATCAGTGCAACGGTCAAGGCCGCGATGCTGGACATGGATTACTCGATCTCCGTCTATCTCGACGTGCTTGCAGACGAACGTGCGAAGATAGAAGCAGAGCAGAAGCGCATGAAGGCAGAGCAGGACCACGTTCTGGCGCTGCTCAACAGCGCGCTCGACCGGATGGCGCAGGGTGATCTTACCTCGCGCATCGATGGTCCCCTGCCCGCAGAATTCGCCGGTCTCAAGGAAAACTTCAATGCGGCGATCAGCCGTCTTTCTGGAGCCTTCGCCGAGATCGTCGACGAATCCCACAAGATCGCCAACAATACGAGGGAATTGACATCGGCAACCGACGATATGGCGCGCCGCACCGAGCAGCAAGCTGCCTCGCTGGAAGAGACAGCCGCTGCCATCGACCAGATCACCACCATCTCCAAGCAGTCGGCATCAAGGACGGAAGAAGCGCAGGCGATCGTCAAGAGTTCGGCGGATGAAGCCGCCCGCTCCCGTCATATCGTCAGCGAAGCCGTCGAGGCCATGAGTGCAATCGAGGGCTCATCGCAGAAGATTACGCAGATCATCAGCGTGATCGATGAAATTTCCTTCCAGACCAACCTTCTGGCGTTGAATGCCGGCGTCGAGGCCGCACGCGCTGGTGAGGCGGGCAAAGGCTTTGCGGTCGTCGCCCAAGAAGTTCGCGAACTGGCCCAGCGGTCGGCTTCCGCCGCCAGGGAAATCCGCACGCTGATCGACAAGTCGTCTCAGGACGTGGCTCAAGGCGTTTCTCTCGTCAACCGCACCGGTGAAGCGCTAAACTCCATTGGCGGCAAGGTCGACGACATTCACGAACATATCGGCGCGATTACTCAAGCGGTGCGCGAACAGGCCGTCGGCATCCAGGAAATCAACATGGCCATCAACAGCATGGACCAGCTCACCCAGCAGAACGCGGCGATGGTGGAAGAGACCAATGCCTCTACCCACGGCTTGAGCGACATCAGCAGCAATCTGGCAGCGCTGATTTCGCGCTTCCAGGTCGAAAAGTCGATGACCTATCCGCAGCATCGCGCGGCGTAACGCAGCAGGCCTTTAGAGTGCCGTGCGTCCTACTGGACGCACGGCGCTCCATCTTCTTTGAGCTACTATCGGCCCGCCGCTCAATCAACGTCCGGATCATATTCGCGCGGTCCATCGTCCTTGGCGAAAAGGACGCAGGGGCCACGAGATCCCCGAGGATCATAGGCAAATCCTTTTTCCGCCAGCGCTTGGGTGATATCGCGAACACCCGAAAGACCATAGAGATGGTCGTGGAGCTCGACGAAAATCCGCTCCACGCCCTCCAGCTTGGCATCGCGCAACAGATCGCGCTCCGCCCCTTCGATATCCATCACCAGCACGTTGATGTCATGCCGCTGCATGAAGGCGTCGATATTCTCCGAGCCGATTTCGATGCGGCTTTCATAGGGGCCTTGCTTCTCGTCCATGGATGACATCCACAGATCGCGCCGAACGTAGAATACATGCGTGTCTGGATCCCCTGCGGTCAAAAGTCCCTGAGAGAACCGCACATTTCTTGCGCCATTGGCTTCCAGAATTCGTTCGGCAAGACGTGCCGTCGATGGGTTTGCCTCAAAAGCAAACACCGACACGTCCGGAATGCGGGCAATGACAGAAGTAATGACACCAATGCCTGAGCCAAGCTCCAGCACACGGTCTCCGGGCCTCACAGCCCGCGCCACGCTTCGGGCTTCCTTCGCTTCATAACTGCCATCCTTGAGAGCCCGCCAGATTATCGGCGAGACTTCGTCTGACGACAAACGTAACAGGACGCCGTGTATCTCAAACGCTTCCATATTGCGTCCTTTCATAGTCCTTTAGGGAGAGCTCAGCTTGTTGGAGTGGATTGGCAGGCGGCCCGAGAACCTTCACGCATAGATGCCGTAGGCCGTGAGTTCGCTTGCGGGAACAGGCTTGCCGATCAGATAACCTTGGATTTGGTCGCAGCCGAGTTGGCGCATGTGGGCGAACTGTTCTTCCGTCTCAACACCTTCGGCAATCATCGTCATGCGCAACTTACGGCCGAGCCCAACGACGAATTCGACGATGGCCAACGCGTCCTGACTGCTGGTAATATCAGACAGAAAGGACTGGTCGATCTTAAGCTTGTCAAATGGAACGCGGCGCAGATTTCCAAGCGATGAGTAACCCGTGCCAAAATCGTCCATGGCCATGCTAATGCCGACCGCCTTGAGGTTGTCGAGGATGGCAAGCGTCTGGTCGCTGTTGCCGAGAAGCACGGATTCGGTGATTTCCAGCTCGAGACGCGCGGGATCGAGATTACTCTTTTCCAGGGCTTCTACGACGTTTTGAATGAGATTGCTGCTGTGAAGCTGGACAGGCGAGAGGTTGATGGCAATCTTGATATTCGGCTTCCAGAGTGCCGCCTCTTTGCAGGCCGTCTCCATGACCCATTTTCCAAGCGCGTTGATAAAGCCCGTTCTTTCCGCAACAGGAATGAATTCCGCCGGAGGCACGCGTCCGCGCACAGGATGCGTCCAGCGCAGGAGCGCTTCAAATCCGCAGACAGCGCGCGTCTCTGTCGATACTTGCGGCTGGTAGAACACATCCATTTCGTTGTTCTGGAGAGCCGCCTGCAGGTCAGCTTCGAAAGATCGTTTTTCTGCCAGCTGGCTCTGCATATAGGGTCTATAAACGCTGAGGCTGCCAGCCCCCGCGCGTTTGGCCTCATAGAGCGCGAGATCCGCGTGCTTCAGCAGCTCATCGGCATGGGATTGCCTATGGGAGATCGCAATGCCGACACAGGTGCCGATCTTAATCTCCATGTCCCCGATATGATATGGGCTGGCGATCCTTTCGACTAGGCAGCGAGCAAGATCGAGCGCTTGATCTTCGTCGAGATTGTCCGCCACAAGGGCAAACTCGTCGCCCCCCAGCCGACAGATCAGCTCGTGGTTTTTTCTGATCGGCAGTATGCGCGCAGCCACGGCCTGGAGGAGGCTATCGCCGACGTCATGGCCGAGCGTGTCATTGATCTCCTTAAACCCGTCGAGATCGAGGAGAAGCAGCGCAACCTTATCGATGCCGGATGGAGGGTCGAGCCGGCGCACGAGTTCACGCCGGAAAAGTGCGCGGTTGGGAAGATTTGTCAGTGCGTCATGATAGGCATCATACTCAAGGCGAAGGTTGTTAGACTGCAACTCTAACGTTGCAGTCTGTAATTCTTCCGTCAAAAGTGTGAGCTTTGTCTGGGCGCGATCAAGCAGCTGGTTGTGCCGCAAGAGAAGAAAGATCAGCGCCATGCCGCAAAGGATCAAACCTCCGGCAAGTCCGGTATAAATAATGTGGAGCTTGCGGACCTCTGCGTGGGCGGCGTCGATGATCTCGACGTCATTGGCGACGGATTCCGCAGCAACCGACGTAAGCTGTGGAACGTGGCCGCTGATCACCGGAAGCAGCGCCCTTGCCTCAGCAGGGCTCAAGTCTTCCAGCCTTTTATCGACGTCTCCAAGGAGATGGTCGACTTCTCCAATGACCTTGCGCATGTCCGGCTTTGCATCGATGAAGGCGGCCAGGCTCCCTTCTCTCAGAGAGTTCATTCTGCCAAGCACGATATCGAGGCGAAGTCGCAGCTCGTCCTTGTCAATTCCTTCTATGCCAAGAGCATATTCAGCAAGCAGGCTTTCAAAACGGACATATTCCCCCACGGTCTGGCTGACAGCCCATGAGTCGTTGTAGCGAGCAAATTTCTGGAGCGCGTTCTGCCGCTCAGCTATCACATAAGCGATGTAGCCGGTGGCGAGTATGAAGCAGCAAACAACGACTGCCAGCGCCTTTCGCAAATGTCACCTTTATTCAACTATGAGTTTGGCCACTTGCCAAGCGGAGCGCGTGTAGTAGGTCTGCGACTGAAGTTCTTGCATGCTATCATAGGGATATATGATGAAGAGCGGCCCTTTATCCCTAACCTGCATATATTCCCCGTCTCGCTTCATGGCAAGAATGACATTGTACTGGGTGAAATCCTTAACAGGAATCGTGCTGACATAGTCGTTCAGCGCCACGGCCTTTACGGTTTCTCCCTTGGCGCCCACGAACTCCATGAGCTTCGCCATGGAAACACCTTCAAAACGAACACGCGTCTCGTACCATGGAGTCTGGGTTTCAACGGTAACCAACCCCATCTCTTCCAGCGCGTCACGATCGAACTGGGCCGTGCCGTTGACGTTGGTGTTGGCGATATTGCCTGAGATGGTGAGGATCGGCTTTCCCTTGGGCGCCGGAAAGTCTTTGGCATATACGCCCGTAGAGGAGACACCGAACAGCAAGAGGCAGAGAATGAAGCGAATGATAGTCATTGGAGCACGCCCTTCTAGCCGGATTGAGACGGAGGCGAGACCGCTCCACAGCCTCCGTTTTTTAGGTTATTATAAATTAGAATGTATTGAACTATCTTCGCGCAGTTTCGATCCATAGAGACAAGGCGAAAGGTCGTATGGCTCATAATACGCGTCTTTACATTACTTAGACACCGGGAAAAGAATCATCCTATGCGAGAAGCCTTGAGGCACTCTCTCCTAGCGTTTCCTTTTCCAATGGTAACAATGAATTTAGTCAGCCGACTTTAAACTTTCGGCCATAGATAATGATCTATTAACAAATAGACGCCGAGCTGCGAGGCTGCGGCTCGATAGGCGCGGCCTTAACGTTAGCCGCACGTTCCCCTCAACCGCCTGTTTTCAGCAGTCTGGATTTTTGCCGGTTCCAGTCGCGCTCCCTCTCGGTCTCGCGCTTGTCATGGAGCTTTTTGCCCTTCGCCAAGGCCAGTTCGAGCTTCGCGCGCCCCTTGTCGTTGAAGTAGATCTTCAACGGCACCAACGTCATGCCATCACGGTTGATCCCGGCACGCAGACGATTGATCTCCCGCTTATTGAGGAGCAACTTACGACGGCGGCGGGGCTCGTGATTAAAGCGGTTCGCCTGGAGATACTCAGGCAGGTGCGAGTTGATCAGCCAGATCTCATCGCCTTCGTCGGACGCATAGGATTCGGCAATATTGGCCTTGCCCTCACGCAGCGACTTCACCTCGGTGCCGGTTAGCACCAGCCCCGCCTCGTAGGTGTCGAGTATCTCGTAATTGAAGCGCGCCTTGCGGTTTTCCGCGACGACCTTGTTTACGATGCGCTGGCTGCCTTTGGGGGCCATATCCTGATCCACTTCTCTGCCCGCACATCGAGTAATGTGCGGCTTCCGGCGCTTATGTAATCAAAGCGGTGCCAAAAGTGAAGATGCGCGGCTTGCGCGCATCCGTCTTATCACATCCACACAGACGCTTTGGCGTGCTCAGTTCAACAAGCCTGCATGCTTAAGGGCTGCATCGATTGCCGCTTCTGTCGATGGCTCCAACGTGTCCATCAGTGGCGAGCGGACCTTGCGGCTCCCATTGCGCGTCCGGGAGATCGCGTATTTTGTGCCACAGACACCAGGCTCCATGAAGATGGCCCTATGGAGCGGCATCAGACGATCCTGATAGTCGAGCGCCAGTGCGTAGTCGCCAGAAGCCATGGCCGCCTGAAACTCGGCACAAAGGCGCGGCGCAACGTTGGCAGTGACCGAGATGCAACCGACGCCGCCATGGGCGTTAAAACCGAGCGCCGTGCCATCTTCTCCCGACAATTGCACGAAGTCCTTGCCGCAATGAATGCGCTGCTCGGAAACGCGATCAAGCTTGCCGGTGGCATCCTTGACGCCAACGATATTTTTGTGCGCCTTGACGAGCGCACCCATCGTCTCCGGCATCATATCGATCACCGAGCGTGGCGGAATATTATAAATGATGATGGGGAGATCGACCGCTTCCGCGACAGCGGAGAAATGCGCGAAGAGCCCCTTCTGCGTCGGCTTGTTGTAATAGGGCGTGACAACCAGAAGCGCATCTGCACCGACTTCCTGCGCGTGCAGTGCAAGCTCAATCGCCTCACTGGTATTGTTGGAGCCAGCACCGGCAATGACCGGGACCCTCTTCGCCGCGACCTCGACGCACAGCTCGACCACACGTTTATGCTCGTCATGCGACAGGGTCGGTGACTCTCCCGTGGTGCCGACGGGCACAAGGCCGCTGCTGCCTTCGGCAATCTGCCACTCCACATGGGCGGCGAAAGCCGTTTCGTCCACTGCGCCATCGGCTTTGAACGGCGTAATCAGGGCGGGAATAGATCCCTTGAACATGCAAAACTCCTTGCGGTAAGCCAGTCCATGCTTCAGCCGCATTCCGTGGTTAAAACGGTTGTCACATTAGTTGGGAGCCAGTCGCCCCACAAGCGTTTAACCGAGGCTTTCGTCCAGGAAACGTAAATAGTTTCTTGGCCTGGGCCGGCATCCAGCGTCATCACACAGATGATTGGTTTGAAGCGTTTGATGAGCGCAATGTTACCGAAATTTGATCGAATGCGAGACGTTCGCTTAAGGTTTCGTTAAGGCTGCGAGCAGCTAATGGATGCAAGGGCGACATTCTGTGGAGCTTCGCGCGCATGGGCGATGGGAAACGCGGATGGCGCTACAGCATCGGCCCGAAAATCGAAATCGCTTTTCGGAAAAGCACGATGCGTCGTTTCGAAGACTTAGAGCGGCCTTAGTGCATACAAAAAGGACGCACGGCGCTCTGAGGCACAGCTTCTTGTCTTTTGAGATAAAGCTGCACTCGTGTTCGGTATGGTCCGCTGGTGAGTAAGGGATGAAGAAAACAGCAGTTTTTGGTTTGATGGCAGCGGGCGTGGTCGCAACCGTTTGGGGCGCGTGGGCGGGACCGGCGTCAGAAGGTGTCGTTCCCCTGCCCTTTGCGCGCCCTAACGCTCCTGCCGTTCCGGCGTTCCTGCCCGCTTCGCCTGAGGTCACGGGCTCGATCATCCGGCCGGCAAACCCGATTGACGTGTCTCAACTGAAAGCGGGCCTCGACGCACTGTCCAACAGAAACGCCAGTGGGGCAATTGCTATTCGCAACAGCCTGCCGGCCACCAGTCTTGATCGCCACATCCTGACGTGGGCTATCGCCATATCCGGCCAGAGGGACGTTTCCTCGGCGGAAATTACGGCCGCTCAACGGGAGCTGGAAGGCTGGCCGGGCCTTTCTACACTAAGAGCCAATTCTGAACGCGCGATGCTGCGAGAAAATCCCTCCGCTGCGCAGGTGCTGACCGCATTTGCTTCGTCCAGACCCGAGACGCCGGAGGGCACAATTGCGCTGGCTCAGGCGCTCACTTCATCCGGCAATACCCAGCGTGCCCAGCAGCTCATCCGCCAGCTGTGGGTGAGCGAAGGCATGGATACCGATCTGGAAGATCGGGTGATCACCGAATTCGGTGGCGTCCTGTCGCCCGCCGATCATAAGGCCCGGATGGACTACCTCATGTATCGCAGCCGTGTCAGCCAGGCCAAGCGGTTTGGCGATCTCGGCAAGGCGCAGTCGCTGTACAAAGCCTGGGCTGCCGTTCTTCAACGCGCCAACAATGCGCCGGCCTTGTTGAATGCCGTCGAAGCTTCCTGGCGGAACGACCCTGTCTATCTCTTCGCCCAGATCGAAAACCTCCGTCATCAGCAAAAATACGACGATGCTGCAAAACTTCTGGCGCGCGCGCCGAAGGAGAGCGGCAAGCTTGTCAATCCTGGAGAGTGGTGGAACGAACGCCGGATCATCGCCCGAGGACTTGCGGATCTCGGTGATTTCCAGGGCGCTTATCGCGTGGTGGCCAACCATTCCGCAGCCTCGCCCGTCGATGTTGCAGATGCGGAGTTCCATGCTGGGTGGTACGCTCTACGCGCGATGCACGACCCGGCACTTGCCGCACGTCACTTCAACGCCCTTCTTGCCGCGTCCAATCGACCTCTTTCCGCCTCCCGCGCCTATTACTGGCTTGGACGTGCTGCCGAGGCCGGCGGACCAGGCCAGGCGCGGGACTATTTCTCCAAGGCCGCATCTCATCCAGGTACATTTTACGGCCAGCTTGCTGCCGCACGCATCGGCGTGACGACTCTCAATGTCACCTACCCATCGCCAAGTGCTGCCGACCGCGATCGCTTTGCTGGCCGCGAAGCGGTGCGTGCCATCGAACGGCTGGAGGCGGCAGGCTATAGCTGGCGCGCCGACGGGATTTACCGCGCGCTGGCTGAGCAGATCGACAGCCCCGGTGAATTGGCAATCCTCGCGTCACGCGCCGAGCGTAACAACAATCACCAGGTCTCTTTACAGATCGGGAAAACGGCCTTCAGCCGCGGCATTGATGCCGCAGCCCTCGCCTACCCCATCGGCGTCATCCCGGTGAGCGCCAATATTTCCGGATCGGGTAAGGCCCTTGCCTATGCCATTGCCAGACAGGAAAGCGCCTTCAACCCGGCGGCCGTTTCGCCTGCCAATGCGCGTGGTCTTCTTCAACTTCTGCCGGGAACGGCTAAGGGTGTCGCCAGCCGCCACGGCATGGCCTATACACAAGCAAAACTGACAACGGACGCCGGATATAACGCCACGCTTGGCGCTCACTATCTTGGTGAGCAGATCGACAGCTTCGGCGGCTCCTACATCCTCACTTTCATCGCCTATAATGCCGGGCCAAAGCGCGTACCGGAATGGATCGCCCGCTACGGGGATCCGCGCGGAAAACCGATCGATGAGGTTGTGGATTGGATCGAACGAATCCCGTTCCCCGAGACACGCAACTACGTTCAGCGTGTGATGGAAAACTATCAGGTCTACAAAACTAGGCTTGGCCAGCAAGCGGACATCGTCAACGATTTGCGCAACGGTCGAGCAGGTTGAGGGCGGAAGATTCCTGATCCGCTCATCATCCGACGATGATTCCGCAGCTTGCGAAGGGAATGAAGCGCGTTGCATTGTAATTCATTACGCGCGCACGAGCTTCGTATTCTGGCGCCTATCAAATTGATGGATCTGTGACACATTCAGCGCAATGTGACGAAGAGGAGCGTGACGGCTTTCATATCCGCAAACACGCTGATCCGCCGCCCGGCCATAGATGGCCAACTATTCAAGCCTCCCAAAACAAAAAGCCCGGCGCGAGGCCGGGCTTTGTCATAGCGTCGTACCTAAAATTAGAAGTCGCGCTGAAGACGAACGAAGCCTGTCCAGAATTCCGGACGGTTTTCTTCGTCGTAATAGTTTGCCGTCACCTTGGTGGTGAAGCCTTCCACGACCTTGTAATCAACCGTCAGACCTGCGGTCCAGGCATCATTGTTGGACCAGCCGGTGTTGACGATGTCGAATGCCGTATCCTTCGTCGCTACGTTGCCAAGCCATTGAACGCCTGGTGTGATGGTCAGCTTGTCGGTGACCTTGTACGCGTATTCTGCAACAACCGCCCACTCCGAGAGCGCGTAATAGGCGTTGACGCCGGAAGCATAAACGCCAGCAAAGCTGAATGCTCCGGGGCCGACATCGAAAGCACCGATCAGGCGGACAGCGCCGTCTTCGCGATCGGTATCGTAGCCGCCGATGAGCGACAGGCTGCCACCGCCGAATTTGCCAGCAAGGCTTCCAGCGATACCGACGTTATTGTCGCTGTTGGTGTCACCAACAAAAGTGATACCTTCCAGCTCATCAACCGAGATACCAGCCGTGAAGGCGCCGGCATCGTAGGAATAGCGGATGGAGTTGAACAGCGTGTTGGAAGAGAGAAGATCCGTCTCGCCGGAGAGATCATCATCCCACCAGCTGTAGAACTTACCGACCTTCAGGCCGCCGAGTTCGATGAAAGCTTGGTCGACGAAAACGCCAGAACCCAAGTTACCCGATGTACCCGCAGTCGCCCCACCAACGCCGGAATCTGCGTTGCCTCGGAAGCCGATAAAGCCACGAAGCGCGCCAAGCTCGGTGTCTGAACGAACATCCATTTCGAATTGCGCGCGTGTGAAGCTATCCCAGTCCGACGGACCAGATTCGTCACGGCCAAAGTCCGTTTCGAAGCGGATGTAACCGCCGAATTTCAGGCAAGTCTCGGTGCCCGGAATGTAAAAGAAGCCCGCGCCAAAGGCGTCGCAAACCCGTACGTATTCCAAAGGCTCAGGCTCAGCAGCGACGATGGCGTCGGCGGCATGTGCGCTCGACACGGTTGCAAGTGCAACAGCGGCACCAAACAAAAAGCTCTTGATGTGCATATCGATCTCCAAGCGAATCAGGAGAAGCAGCGGCCAAATCGCAAACATGCGTTGCTTCATGAACTCGATTAGATGCAAAGACGTACGGCCGCGCAACAAGCATTGAGTTAATTCGGAAACCTTACGATCTGCTTCTTTTGGAACTGTGGCCCACGCACAACAAAATGTGATCATCCTTAATTGCGCAGGCGGCAAAGCTTCAATCAAAAAAAAAACCCGGCTCGAAAGCCGGGTTTTCATAAGTGAACTAGTCAGGTCAGATTAGAACGAACGCTGTAGGCGAACAAAACCGGTCCAGAAGTCAGGACGATTGTCTTCGTCGTAGTAGTTCGCGGTAACCTTTGTGGAAAGACCTTCGGTGATCTTGTAGTCAACGGTCAAGCCAGCAGTCCAAGCATCGTTGTTAGACCAATCAGCATTCACGATCGAGTAGCCGTCAGCTGGGTTCTTGACGGCGACATTGCCGAGCCACTGAGCGCCGGGGGTGATCGTCAGACGATCGGTTGCCTTGATCGCGTACTCAACAGCAACTGCCCACTCGGACAGAGCGTAGTAGGAGTTCACGCCAGAAGCATACACGCCAGCAAGACCCAGGGTACCAGGACCGATGTCGGCGGTTGCGATCAGACGGACTGCGCCTTCTTCACGGTCAACGTCGTAGCCGCCAATGAGCGAAGCCGTTGCGCCACCGATCTTGCCAGCGATGCTGCCGGAGATGCCAACGTTGTTGTCAACGTTGCCAAGAGCGACATCGTTGCCGAAGGAGATGCCTTCAAGCTCGTCAACCGAGAGACCAACTGCGAATGCACCGGTGTCATAGGAGTAACGAACGGAGTTGAACAGGGTGTTGGAAGACAGGAGATCGGTTTCGCCGGAGAGATCGTCATCCCACCAGTTGTAGAACTTACCAACCTTCAGGCCACCGAGTTCGATGAAGGCCTGGTCGACAAACACGCCAGAACCCTGGTTGCCGGATGTACCAGCAGTTGCACCGCCGACGCCGGAGTCTGCATTACCGCGGAAGCCGATGAAGCCGCGAAGCGTGCCAAGCTCTGTGTCAGTCTTCGTATCAACTTCAAACTGAGCGCGTGTGAAGGAGTCCCAGTCAGACGTACCAGAAAGGTCACGACCGAAATCAGTCTGGAAACGAACATAACCACCAAACTTGAGGCAGGTCTCTGTACCAGGAATGTAGAAGAAGCCAGCACCGAAAGCGTCGCAAACGCGAACGTATTCCAGTGGCTCAGGTTCAGCAGCAACGATCGCGTCAGCGGCCTTTGCGCCAGATACTGCTGCAAGAGCTGCAGCGGAGCCGATGAGAAGGCTCTTGATGTTCATATTGACCTCCAGTCAAAGAGTCGAAGGAGCGGGTGGGATAGCGTGGACTACTGTGCTCCTGTGAGGCTGATTAGAGACAAGGTGAAGGATTCGCGCAATTGATAAGGAAACATTTTCGTCACAATTACATCTGCCTTTCGCCGCACCGTTGCCGTTTCGCTACACAGTTCGCGAACAAAGCGGAACCTATTAAGCGATCCTTAACAGTCTGGCACCGTTGACTCACATCAGCCTAATAAAAAACCCGGCTCGAAAGCCGGGTTCTTATTATTCTCATACGTTAGTTCAGATTAGAACGAACGCTGAAGACGGACGAAACCGGTCCAGAATTCAGGACGGTTGTCTTCGTCGTAGTAGTTCGCTGCGATCTTAGCAGAGAGGCCCTGTGTGATCTTGTAGTCAACAGTCAGGCCAGCGGTCCAAGCGTCGTTGGAAGACCAGTCAGCGTTGACGATTGCGAACGTGTTGGTCTTCGTTGCAACATTGCCGAGGTACTGAACGCCGGGGGTGATGGTCAGCTTGTCGGTTGCCTTGATTGCGTATTCAGCAGCAACAGCCCACTCAGACAGAGCATAGTAGGAGTTGACGCCAGACGCCCAGACGCCAGACAGGCCGAGGGTACCAGGACCAACGTCAGCCGTTGCGATCAAACGAACAGCGCCGTCTTCACGGTCGATGTCGTAACCGCCAACGAGCTGCAGAGCAGCACCGCCGAGCTTGGTGCCAACAGCAGCGGAGATGCCGACGTTGTTGTCCGTGGTGGTGTCGCCAGCGAAGGAGATACCTTCGAGTTCATCAACCGAGAGACCAGCGTAGAAAGAGCCAGTGTCGTATGTGTAGCGAACGGAGTTGAACAGTGTGTTGGAAGAGAGAAGATCGGTTTCGCCAGAGAGACCATCATCCCACCAGTTGTAGAACTTACCGACCTTCAAACCACCGAGCTCGATGAAAGCCTGGTCAACGAATACGCCAGAACCGAGGTTGCCAGAAGTACCTACAGTCGCACCACCAACGCCGGTGTCAGCGTTGCCGCGCAGGCCAATGTAGCCACGAAGCGTGCCAAGTTCGGTGTCGGTCTTCGTGTCGATATTGAACTGAGCGCGCGTGAAGGAATCCCAGTCAGACGTACCAGAAGCATCACGACCGAAGCCGGTCTGGAAACGAACATAGCCGTCGAACTTGAGGCAGGTTTCGGAACCAGGAATGTAGAAGAAGCCTGCGCCGAAAGCGTCGCAAACGCGAACGTATTCCAGTGGCTCAGGCTCAGCAGCAACGATCGCGTCAGCGGCCTTTGCGCCAGATACTGCTGCAAGAGCTGCAGCGGAGCCAATGAGAAGGCTCTTGATGTTCATGTTGACCTCCAGTCAAGTTTCATAAGGGTCTGGGTTCTTAAGCTGAAGGACAGCATTCCCTGCCCCATTCCCGTTTTTTCGAAAACGAGCGATCCACCGCCGCGCTTCCGTTGCTGAAAATACAAAAGCTTTCGCCGGGCGCAATCGGCAAAGAGATTTATGACCGCTATAACTAGATGCTTCAGATAACCATGTTGCTTAAACAACACATTTAGTGGCGCGGCACTATCCAATGATTTAACAAATAGTTAATAAAAACAACGATAAACCTTGAGTATTAGAGACTTAACATGGACCGCGACCAACATTGCCACTTCGGCCGAAGACAGCGATGGCCAACACCTGAAGGGGAACTTGACGGCCTTTCTGATGGCCAGTGCGGTAAGTCCCGATCCCTATGTGCGAGTGAAAATCGCATGAATCGCGATCTCCATCAGCACGGAATCATATCGAGCATCGACTCGATTCGTTGCGGACGTAGGGATTCGGACTTACCGTTGGAGTTCTTAAGAGCGAAAACTGGCTTGTCAGCGGGTCTTTTTCCACACTCTCATTAAAAGCGCTTGCATTCGTTTTTCTTACGCAATAATCAGGCGGCACCGGAGAGGTGGCCGAGTGGTCGAAGGCGCTCCCCTGCTAAGGGAGTATACGTCAAAAGCGTATCGAGGGTTCGAATCCCTTCCTCTCCGCCATCCCCCAATTTGTCCATACCGAAGATATAGGTAACAGTTTGTACCTAGACATAGGTGACAATCTCGTGCCGAACGGATTGTCGATGGTTTGCGGCGCTCTTTTTTTCGGATCGATATATCCTAGATCATAATGCATGAAGCTGACGAGCCAAATGCCGTCTTCGACCTCCTTTAATCCCAGTTTCTGTCCGGCTAGCACGGTCGATATGTTGATCTTCTTGCGACAGAGGCAGGCGCGCCCGCAATTGGTGATGATGATGCCTCGATCGTGAAAGGGATACTCGATCTCCGGCAGGCCAAGGTAGGGCCGCAGAGAGGCGGTATAGAGATCGGCAGGCACTTTCATGCCGATCGCCTCATACGGTCTCTCGCCATTGAATTCGCTGACGAATGCATCGAAGCGTACCTGTTGCTGAAGAAGGTTACGTTCCGGCGGTCTCGTTGCCTCCTTCTTCAATGTCAGATGCATACGCTCATGCCGCCCGTTCTGCTGAAAGTGGCCCGGTTTGATGCGCTCGATTGCAATCCCAAGCCTCAACCAGAAGACCGACAGCTTCGACAGATTGTAAAGCCCGTTTGGTGAAGCGAACGGCAGCCCATTGTCCGAGCGTATCGCCTGAAACAGCCCATGTTCGGCAAACAGGCGGCGGAAGGCTTCGATCACAGCCTGCTCGCGTGTCGATTCGAAGGCTTCGCAAGCCAATAGATAGCGTGATGCCTGATCGGTTACGGTCAAAGGGTAACAATAACGACCATTCCCGAGCTTGAACTCACCCTTGAAGTCGGCGCACCACAGATCGTTTGCATTGACGGCTTGCGATAGCGTAGTGCCCATGGCCTTGTTTGCCCGGTTCCTCTTGCGGGCCTGGCGCACAAGGCCATGGCGGTCGAGCACCGCATGCACGGTGCTGCTCGCCGGAACGCGGACGTCGCCGGCGAGCTTCTTCACCAGCAGTGCGCGGATCTTGCGTGCACCCCAATGCGCCTTCTCCTTTTTGAGGCGCACGATCACGGCCTCGACGGGATCGGGAAGTTGGTTGGCGTAACGAACAGGAAGGCGTCGGACACTGTTTCCAACAGCGCATTTGGCACCCAAAACACTGGGGCGAACGTTAAGGACTTGAATTTTTTTTACGTGCGTGGTCCCAAGGTTATGGACGCATCAGTTTACAACTTTTTGACGGCTCATCGGCACTTTTCAGCCACAGCGCGTAGGGAGCTTGTCAAGCTTACATTTTTGCCAGTCCTATCTTATTCCGCAGCTATCAGTCAGCGGCGCAAGGTCTCGAAGGGAGCGATCGTGAAGTCTCGAATTCTAGATATTTTCGGTCGGATTGGCATGATTTTAGTCGCGCTTGCGTTCGTTACCTTGATTATTTCATTTATTAGCTGGAGCTTTTTGGGACCCAAAGGAAACAGACTGAGCTATTATCAATACTCATGGGAATATGTCGAAACGGACGGACCGCCGGACGGCTTTAAGTTCACACTGGATAGATCTTGCGCGCTTCCGTATGCCCAGAAGCGGCTTGATGCGTCGTCTCAAGCTTTGTCTCATCACCTCGCGACCCGCCCCAATCCCGAAGTTGCATCGCTGGAAATCCTTAAAAAAATGAGACAAGATGCCTGGATCAGAGAGCGCGAGATGCTCAGAAAAGATGTCGCTGGCTCTGAATGGCTGGTAAGAACGATTGGAAGTCAGACCACGTTCGAAGAGGCCAACGAACCGGAACCAGATTTCACAGGCCGACTGCGCTCAGTCGAGAGATACTTTCTTGAAAAGTATAACGATGGTTTCTATCGCGAGCCCGTGTCGGCGGAAGATCTTTTGGGCGCGCGCCTCGGCCTGTTGCGCTTTGAGCCGCTTATTTCGGAAGAAATTATGTCCAAGTGCGTCGTTAAGTCGGCCATGCGAAAAGTGGACCTACCCCCTCTAGCCAGTACAGACATTGCTCTATACGGAGATGAGAATGAAGTCTTGCTTGGCTTAGTGACGCTTCTTGCCGGAATTGGCTTGTTTCTGGCATTTCTGCTCGCCCCGACATTGCGCGTCTTATCCTATGGATGGTCGTGGCTCTTGCGGGGTCGTTAAGTCCGAATTCCGGATCACCTGCGTTCCCCGTTGGCGTTGATGGTTGTGCGGTATGCTGCATGAGGAACTGTCTCTCGCCTATGGAACATTATCGAGTTTGGTCGCGTTATCGCCTCGGAAACAACATGAGGTGATTTCAGATGGCACAGACCAAATTGAACGTTGTTGATGATTCTCTCGAAAGCCAGATCTCGGAACTTCGCTCCCAGATCGCGTCTCTTTCCAAGTCGGTGTCGTCCCGCGCAGGCGCGATCTCCGAAGAGGCGTCCGACTTTGTGGATGAAGCAAAGGGTCGCGTACAGCGTGCAGCACACAGCGCGGCAGAAACCGTGAAGGCGCAAAGCCAAAATGTGGTGGAAGCGGTCAGGGAAAACCCCGCGACAGCAACATCCGTTCTGACAGTTGTTGGCGCGCTCGGCTTTGCTCTCGGCTATTTCGTGGCAAATGCCTCGACCCAGCACAAGAGCAGCAGCCTGTATCGCTGGCGCTAACGGCGTCCAGTTCAAGGGCAGGAAGGCGACGCCTTCCTGCCCTATTTTTATTTGGAATGGAGGAGTGACGTGCAATTCTCTCAGGAGATCGAAAACGCCCTGGCCGCCTTTGCGCGAAACAGCGGTGTGACTAAGGATGAAGCAATCGCTCGCATTCTCCGCGAAAGGCTGATTGCGGAAGGACATCTGGCGTCCGGCCAGGAAGGCATTCCGCCGGAAAAGCTGAACGCCACAAATGATGACTGAAGTTTAATATCCGGACGGCTTCGGCGCCGCCGTGCCACCCTTGTAGCGAGATGCAAGTTGGCGGAGCACATTCGAGAATTCGAAGACGTCGGCACCCACCGCAACAAATGACGCACCCAACTCGAGATAGCGCTTATTGTAGGTCTCGTTGAAGGTCAAAATCCCGGCAGCTTTGCCTGCAGCGACAATTTTGCGAATCGCTCCCTCAATGACGTTCTGGACCTCCGGCTCATCGATCTTGCCGAGATATCCCATATCCGCCGCCAAATCGGCCGGGCCGATGAAGACGCCATCCACACCCTCGACCTGAAGAATGTTATCGAGATCGGCAATTGCGGCGCGCGTCTCCGCCTGAATCAAAAGGCAGACATTGTCCGAAGCCTTTTGATTGTAATCACTGACACTGCCAAACGCCGATGCACGGGCAACAACCGCACCCATGCCGCGAATGCCACGCGGCGGATAATGCATGGCGGATACAAGAGCGCGGGCCTGCTCCGCCGAATCCACCATCGGGACCAAAAGCGTGCGCGCACCGGCATCGAGCATCTGCTTGATAATCCAGCTTTCACCCGTTGGCACCCGCACGACGGGTTCGGCCGGTGATGTCGAGAGGGCGCGCAACTGCTCTATAATGCTGCGCAGATCGTTGGGACCATGCTCGCCGTCGATGACGAGCCAGTCAAAACCCGCCGTGCCAGCGATCTCAGCGGTAATCGCCTCGCCCATATCCAGCCAAAGCCCGATCTGTGGTTCACCCCGGTGGATAGCGTTCTTGAAGCGGTTCTCAAGGGTCGGCATGGCAGTCCTCATGTCAAAAGCAATTTCAGGTCGGCGGTATGGTCATCAAGCACAGCGCGGTTCGGCCGCGCGCCAGCGTCGAGCAGCTTCTTGCCGGTGACGTAGGCTTTGGCATCATTGATGGCATCGACAGCGATGAAGCGGCCTTGCCTGAAATACCAGATGGAGTGGCTGCCTTCTCGTTGACCCGGGCGCAGCACTGTTTCGTCATAACCTGCGTTGAAGCCGGCGATCTGCAATTTTACGTCATACTGATCCGACCAGAACCATGGCTTCGGTCGGTAGGGTTTCTCTTCCCCTGCGAGCACCAGCGCTGCGGCTTCCGCCTGATCGACCGCGTTCTGTACCGATTCGAGGCGAACGGAAGCACCCTCCATCGGTAGAAGCGTGCAGTCCCCCATGGCGTGGATGTCCGGGTCGGATGTGCGGGTGAATTCATCCACAACGATCCCATTGCCGACCTGCAAATCCGACTCACGAGCCAGGCGGTCGTTCGGCGTCACGCCAATGCCGGCGATAACGAAATCGACGTTGAGCGTTGAGCCATCGGAAAGCTCCGCCTTCGTCACGTGCCCATCCTTGCCATCCAAACGAACGAGGCCCGTGCGCTCGCGAATGGAAACGCCTTTTGCGATGTGGATGTCGCGCATGATGGTCGCAGTTTCGGCTGAGGCGACGCGCTGAAGAATGCGATCCGCCATCTCGATCAGCGTCACCTCAAGCCCAAGCTGGCGCGCAACCGCTGCCGCCTCCAGCCCGATGTAACCGCCACCAATCACCAGCAGTCGGCGGCCGGGCTGCATTTCTTCCATCAGACGATCGGCATCGCGCTTATCGCGCACTGTCAGAACGCCCTCCAGATCTCCGCCCACACCTGCGGGAAGCTCACGCGGCGCAGCGCCTGTCGTCAGTGCAAGCTTGTCATATTCCAGCAGAGAGCCGTCCTGCATCCGCACGGTCTTAGCCTCACGGTCGATCTCTTCCACCCAGGTCGACAGGCGGATATCGACATTGTTCTCAGCAAACCATTCTGCCGGGCGAAACTCCAGTCGATCGAAGGTCATCTCGCCCATGAGATATTTTTTGGAGAGCGGCGGACGCTGATAGGGAAGCACGTCTTCCGAGCCGATGATGGTGATAGGGCGATCGTCCTTCAAAGAACGAAGCTTGGCAGCTAGGGCGAAGGCTGCCTGTCCAGCGCCAACAATGACCAATCTGCCTGCCATATGAGATGCTCCACCCAAACCGTCGTCTCGATTACCAGCGAAGGCGTAACGGCAAGTACGCTTCACGTCAACCATGCGCTTACGCTCTCGCCTGCGTGGATCAACCAGCCCGGCGCAACCTTCTGCATGCAATAGTGTTTTAGCGATGAGACAGGTGAGACTGATGGCGGGGTCGCAAAGGTCCGAAACGAAACAGAAGGATCGATTCCTAGTGATTTCATTCAGGATCCGGCAAGGTCGCAGGCGTATCATTCAGGAACGAGAAGAGACAATCGGGAGGTTGTCATGACACTCAATATCGATATCAAGGCAAAGGATACGGTTCCGCAAGACGAGATGTATGAGAAGTATGTGATCGACCGTCCTGGCAAGATCACATTCATCGGCCATCATCTCAGTACCAGCAACACAATGCGCTGCCTCATCCGCAAAATCTCTCTTTATGGCGCGGATATCGAAGTCAGTCCGCATCTCGACCTGCCGAGTAATTTCTACCTCGAAATTATTGGCATTCGCGATGAGATCGGTTGCACATTGATCCGCCGGGAAGACGAGAATGCATCCGTCGGGTTCAACATGCTGATTGACCCCGAGTTTCTGCACCATATCCGCCGCTTGAGTTTCGAGACATCGCTCTGATAAGCCCGGACTTCGGCTGGCGCGAAAAACTCGCCCAAAACCGTCGCATTCATCCCGGCCTGCCTTGCGCAGGCCGATTTTGTTTCTATTGTGAGCCCGTCCGCCTCAAGAACCACGGAACGTACTGAAATGTCCGCCTTTTCGCGTTTTACGCCTCTCAGCTCCTCGCTACCCTCCACCGTCCCATTCGTCGGCCCGGAGGCCATCGAGCGGACCCGTAAATTGGCGGTAAAAGCGCGGATCGGCGCCAATGAAAGCGGCTTTGGTCCCGCCCCATCCGTCCTGGAAGCCATGCGCAATGCTGCGCATGAAACCTGGATGTATGCCGACCCGGAGAATTACGAGTTGCGTGAAGCGCTCGCCATCCATCATGGCATTTCGCGCGGCAATATCGCCATCGGCAGCGGCGTGGATGGACTTCTCGGCGAAATTGTCCGGTTGGTGGTTGAGCCGGGTACACCGGTAGTGACCTCCTTCGGCGGATATCCGACATTCAATTATCATGTGAATGGCTATGGCGGCCGGCTGGTGACGACGCCCTATCTCGACGACCACGAAAATCTCGACGGTCTACTCGATCTCGTCATCAAGGAAAATGCGCCGCTGGTTTACTTCGCAAACCCGGACAACCCCATGGGAAGCTGGTGGGATGCAAACGAGGTTCTGACATTTGCCAAGGCCCTGCCGGAAACCTGTCTGTTGATTCTGGACGAGGCCTATTGCGAAACGGCGCCCGAGAGCGCCGTTCCCAGCGTTCGCGCCATGATTGGCATGCCGAATGTGCTGCGCATGCGCACCTTCTCCAAGGCCTATGGTCTTGCAGGCGCACGCGTGGGCTACGCGATCGGTACGCTGGGCAATGCTGAAGCCTTCGACAAGATTAGAAATCACTTTGGCATGTCGCGAGTCTCCGTCGCGGCAGCGCTTGCAGCCCTGAATGACCAGGCCTATCTGCGCGACGTCGTCAAGCGTATCGCCAATGCACGTGAGCGCATCTCCACCATTGCTCGCCAGAACGGCCTGTCGCCCCTGCCCTCCGCCACGAACTTCGTTGCGATCGATTGCCACAAGGACGGCGCTTATGCGAAGTCGATCGTGGATGGCCTGATGGACCATGGCGTCTTCATCCGAATGCCAGGCGTTGAGCCGCTAAACCGCTGCATCCGTGTCAGCGCTGGCCCCGATGACAAGCTCGATCTTTTCGCTGAGGCTCTGCCCAAGGTTCTCCAGTCACTCGGCTGATATCAAGACAAGAAAAAACCGTGCCAGCCTTGTTTCTGCCGGTCACGGTTTTGATCTCGTTGCAAGCGTGCGGCTTTACCGTCTTCGTTTGCGGGTATGGCTGGTGTTCCGACCGGGACTGGAGGGACCAGTCGAAACGATTGGCAATCTTTTGATCGCTCCGTCTTTTTGAATTGTCCTGGAATTTAGTGTGTGGTCATCCAATCTCGAGCGGCGCGAAGGGCTGCTGCGAGGTCTGCCTTGGTCATGTTCCGGGCAAGATCGGCGCGCAACGAGGCTGCTCTTTCCGAACCCTTGATGGCTGCGATGTTCAGCCACTTATGGGCAGCAACGAGGTCCACCGGGCATCCCCGGCCTGTCGCATAGATCAGGCCGAGATTGCAGAAGACATCCGCGCGGCTTTGTCCACCGGCAACTGCCAACTCGATATCGCGCATTTCAAATCTTGCCATTTTTCTAGTCCCTGTTTGCCCGTATTCTTCCTGTTTTGGTGCTTCTCTGCGGAAGCTTTCAGCCTGGGAACGCTGCCGTCTTCTGCGGCTTTTTCGTTTCCTGCTGTTGTCAGGTTGTCCCTGCTCTTTGTTGACCTCACTATGCCAAACGGCTTTCAACGGGCGCTTAAAATCCATGATTAACGGGGGCCAAACAAAGTCCAAACGATTGGTAAAGTTGGATTTTTGTTAAATATGGGAAGGCCTGCAAATTAAGGATTTTCCACGCAATTTTACGAAAAGTTTACGGATGGATTTAAACGCTTTGCTAACCACGGCAGAAGCTCGCGATTTTTCGGTGCAGCAATCTTCGGCGTCGAGCGCGTCAAAAAATTCGTCACGAGGCTCCACCCCATGTTTCCTTTTACGTGAACGTCAACTATAAAGATTGGCATTCGCATGGGAGTTGCGAAGGCGGACGGCGACGATGCGCTGTCGCGCCTGGTTTGGATTGGGAGGTCCATATGAAGAAATTGACGATTCTCGCAGGTCTGGCATTTCTGATCAGCAGCAGTGCCTTTGCTGCCGAAGCCATCGAAGGCAACTGGAAGACGGCAAGCGGCGAGACCGCAGCGATTGCCAAATGCGGCTCTGCCTTCTGCGTGACGCTGAAGACCGGAAAACATGCGGGCAAGCAGATCGGCAAAATGACCGGAAGCGGCGACAACTATGCCGGCGAGATCACCGACCCTGCCAACGACAAGACATATAGCGGTTCCGGCACCGTATCGGGCAACTCTCTCAGCATGAAGGGTTGCGTATTGAAGGTTCTGTGCAAGTCGCAGACCTGGACAAGACTATAAAGACCTGGGGCAGCCAAGCGCTGCCCCTTCTTCATTTAGGACGGTGAGTCGGTTTCCAAATGTTCACTCTTCCCATCAGGGATGAGGCATGAGAATTAGCCGAAGTGCGAACCCGATCAATAGGGTGGCGAAAGTCCAGCTCTGTGCACGCTGGGCAAGTGGACGTCTCGACATCCAGCCGCTCAGCAGCGAGCCGGCGGTCGCATAGGTCAGGTCGAAGGCAAGGCCGACGACCACCAACGTCATTCCCAGCATCAGAAACTGAACGCCCAGCCCCTGCTCGCCCGGTACAATGAACTGTGGCAGCAAGACAGAGCAGAACAGCAGCGCCTTCGGATTTAGAATATTGGTCAGAAAGCCCCGCCACAGTGCCGTTCCGTGCGAGGATGGTTGTTTCGGCCCGTTGAGCTGAATCGCGTCATCTCCACTATATTCCGATCTCAGAATCTCCAGACCAAGCCAGAGAAGATAGGCGGAACCGACAAAGCGCACCACTTCGAATGCCATGGGGCTCGTCGTCAACAGGGCTGCCAGCCCCAAGCCGGCGAACGCCACATGGGCGGCTCTTGCAAGCGCCAAACCTGCGCCTGTTGCGATAGCTGGACCGCGCCCTGCACTCGCACCGGTTTGCAGGACAAGCACCATGTCTGGCCCCGGCAACAGATAGACGACGAACAGCGCGCCGACGAACAGAATGAACTCGCTCATGATCAAGCCTCAAGATAATGGTCGGCGCAAACTAGATCAGGGACTTGAGGCGTGTCCTTGCGAATTGTATCAATAGGGTGGCGGTGAAGCACCGTATGTGCCAATAATAGATCGATTTGTGGTGATTTATGCCAAATCTCAAACTTGATGCAATTGACTGCCGAATTCTCACTGCGCTGCAGCGGGATGCGCGTCTGACCAATGTCAAGCTTGCCGAAGAGGTTGGATTGTCGCCATCCCCATGTCTGCGGCGGGTTCGTGCGCTGGAGAAGGCAGGCGTCATTCGGGGTTATCATGCGAGCCTGGACCGCGCCGGCCTCAGTCTTGGGTTGACGGTTTTCGTTAGCGTCAAAATCGAGCGCCATCAGGACGCCTCTGCCGCCGCCTTCAGAGAGGCTGTCTCCGTGCTGCCAGATGTCATTTCATGCCATCTTGTCTCCGGCGAGGCTGATTTTCTTTTGCAGGTCGTCGTGCCCGATCTCGCGGCTTATGAACGGTTGCTGGTAGACCGCCTGCTGAAACTTCCAAGCGTCAGTGACATTCGCAGCAATTTTGCCATCCAGACGGTCAAATCTGAAGGCCCTTTGCCGCTGAGTCACCTGCCCAGCACGGAGACTTAAACAGGAGGGCCAATACAACCCTAAGACGTTTCGTCTCTGCGGGTCTGTCATATCGCTGTGATAAACCCGCTTTAGTTGCCCTCTCTAGAATTGTTCGAAACGACGACAATGGAGAGCGCCATGACCAATATCGACACAAGCAAGCTAAGCTGGGACGAGTGGGACGAGCTGCAAAATCCGCCCCCAGCCGTGACCGATTTCGACCGCGTCGTCGAATCCGCCATTTCGCGCCGCGGTTTCCTTGGCGGTGTGCTCGCCTTTGGGTCTGCCGCCGCGGCGCTCGGTACGCTGGGCAATCTCGCGACGTCCACGTCGGCTCAAGCCCAGGAAGCAGCCTCCCGCTTCCCGTTCAAGCCGGTGCAAGCGGCGACTGATCATACCGTTCATGTGCCGGAGGGTTACGGCTGGAAACCGCTTGCCAAGTGGGGGCAGCCACTCTTTCCGAACGTGCCGGATATCGACCCCGCGAAGGGCGTCAGCCTGGAGAACTCCGACAAGGTCTTCGGCGAGAATACCGACGGTATGGAACTCTTCGTGGTGGGTAGCCATCAGTTGATCGCCGTGAACCACGAATATGTGAACAACGAAACCAACCTCCCCCACCGCGAAAAAGGCATGCCCGCCAATCTGGATGAGGTGAAGATCCTTCAGCACATGCAGGGCGTGACTGTCATGGAAGTGGCGGAAGGCAAGGATGGCTGGGAGATTGTCGTCGATAGCCCGTTCAACCGCCGTATTCACCACAACACACCGATGAAGCTTTCGGGACCCGCTGCCGGCTCCGATCTCGTCAAGACCGCAGCCGACCCGAAGGGTGTCGACTGTCTTGGCACCTTCAACAATTGCGGCGCCGGTCGCACGCCTTGGGGCACCTATCTGACCTGCGAAGAAAACTTCAACGGCTATTTCGGCTCCACCGATGCCAACTTCAAAATGCCGGATGACTATAAGCGCTACGGCATCGCCGCCGAGACACGCTACGGTTACGAGAAGTTCGACGAGCGCTTCGATGTGTCGAAGAATCCCAACGAGCCACGTCGTGCTGGCTATGTCGTGGAGATCGATCCGTCCAACGCTTCTTCCACGCCGATCAAGCGCACCGCACTTGGCCGCATCAAGCATGAAAATGCTGCCGTGGTCATAGCGCGCGATGGCCGCGTCGTCGTTTACATGGGCGACGATGAGCGCGGCGAGTTCCTCTATAAGTTCGTCTCCAATGGCATCTATGTGCCAGGCGGTGACACATCGAAACTTTTGGACGAAGGCACGCTCTACGTGGCGAAGTTTGCCGATGACGGCAATGGCGAGTGGGTGGCTCTGTCGCCGGAATCGACCGGAATGAAGCCGGATGAAATCTGCGTCTTTACGCGCCAGGCAGCCTCCAAGGTCGGCGCCACGACTATGGATCGCCCGGAATGGGTCGCAATCAACCCCGTCGCCATCGAAGCCTATTGCGCGCTGACCAACAACAGCCGCCGCGGCGAAGTAAAGGACGGCAAGATGCGCACCAATGCCGGTGGCGACGTCATGGCTGTCAACGCCGCCAACCCGCGCGAGAAGAACGAATATGGCCAGATCGTTCGCTGGTATCCTGCCAGTGACGATCACGCCGACGGTAAGTTCAAGTGGGATCTCTTCTGCATGGCCGGCAATCCGGATGTGCATAAGGACGCCTATGCGGGCTCCTCCAACATCAACTCCGGCAACATGTTCAACTCGCCGGACGGCATGATGTTCGACTCTACTGGCCTTCTCTGGATCCAGACCGATGGCGAAGACAGCAATGAAGGCCAGTTCGCCGGTCAGGGCAACAACCAGATGCTGGCGGGCGACCCGGTCACCGGCCGCATCGAGCGTTTCCTGACAGCGCCAAAGGGTTCGGAAGTGACCGGCCAGACATGGTCGGCCGACAAGCGCACCCACTTCGTCGGTATCCAGCATCCGGATGCCCCCTTCCCGGATGGAGAAGGCAAGCTGCCGCGTTCGACCGTTATTGCGATCAAGCGAAACGATAATGCAATGATTGGCTAAGGCTCGAGAAGACGACACGACATGGGGGTGCCGTTCATTGCGGCACCTTTTCTCATTTTGCTCAGCAGACCAACGACTATGCCAAGTCTTGACGTTTTCAGCACGTTGGAGGTTCGTGAGGCTTGGGATCTTCGACGGGTGGACAATGCCACGCCGCTCAGGTCCACACGTAAATCAGAACATTCTAACGCATTGAACTCTCGAGGTTGATCTGCCAGTCTCCGTCCGGGGGTATTTGAACTGGAGGAGAATGAGTTGCGTTTACTTTTGCCCTATATTCTTGTCGCCACCTGCATCGTGAGCGGACCTGCCATGGCAATCGATCCACCCGCGGCGCCACCTGCCGACCGGCCCTTGAATGAATTCGTGACCGCGGTCGAACAGGACGGCTCCATAACCTTCCGTCTCTTCGCGCCATCGGCGAAAACGGTCTCTGTCGTGCTCGGCTCCCGTGCGCCGATGGAAATGAAGAAGGCCGACAACGGTCTGTGGAGCGTAAAGACCGAGACGCTAAAGCCTAACCTCTATGAGTACTACTTCAACATCGATGGCTTCCGCAGTATCGATACCGGGACAAATATGCCGAAGCCCCAGCGTCAGGTGAACACCAGTCTTGTTCTCGTGCCGGGGAGCCTTCTCGATATCCGCGATGTGCCCCATGGCGAGTTGCGCCGGGTGACGATCCCATCAAAAGCGCTGAAGTCGCAGCGCCAGACCTATGTCTATACGCCGCCAGGCTATAACGGGGAGACTAAACCGCTGCCGGTCCTCTATCTCTATCACGGTTTTGGCGACACGGTGGACTCGTGGGTGACGCAGGGTCGCGCGCCGCAGATCCTCGATAATCTGCTGGCGGAGAAAAAGATCGAGCCCATGATCGTCGTCATCCCGGATACCGAGGCGGATATCCCGGAGGCAATCGCGGAAAACTTCCCCGCTGCCGATCGACGCAAGACCTTTTACCCTATCAATGCCGACGCCATTGATCGCGAACTGGTAGAAGACCTTATCCCCTATATGAAGGCGCATTACCGCGTGCGAGACGATGCGGATGGGCGGGCGATCGTCGGCCTGTCGCAAGGCGGCTATCAAGCGCTCGTCTCGGGTCTGACCCATCTCGGCACGTTCGGCTGGATTGCGAACTTCAGTGGCGTTTCCACCACCACGGTGCCCAACAAGGCCGTGGAAGCCGCGCTCAGCACGCCGGAAAAAATCAACGAGGGCCTGCGCAATTTCACCGTCACCGTCGGGACGGAAGATCAGGTCACCGGCAAGGACATCGCCGGGCTGAAAACCATCCTCGACGACAGGAAGATCAAACACGAATACGTGGAATATAAGGGCCTCGGCCATGAGATGGATGTCTGGCGTCCATCGTTCGAGGCCTTCCTGCAGAAAGTCTTCAAGCAGTAGGGCACCCTGCGTTCTTCTGGGCGCGGAAGGGATGCTCTCGCTGTTTTGAAGTGCGTCGTCTCTTCAAAAATCGTTTTCGGTTTTCGGGCTGGTACGATAGCGACCCGTGATAGTACCAGTCGTCTGGACATCTTTTTGCGCGCGACGGCTGGTCCAAACGATGCGATATGCGAGCGGCTATGGGAAAGTTTAAGAGACTGTTTCTGGCGCTGATTTCCATTCCGTCCTTGCAAAACCGAAAATTGAGCCTATATTGAATTTATCGACCATTGCTTGTGACGTCGGTCCAGAGCCTAGCTCCCGTCGGATTTCCTCTCAAAACATCGATCTAATCCCGCAAGGTATTTCGGGACAAACAACGATTGCTACGAAAGGAAATCGTTATGAACACTGGTACTGTAAAGTGGTTCAACGCCACCAAGGGCTTCGGCTTCATTCAGCCTGACAACGGCAGCACGGACGTTTTCGTTCACATCTCCGCTGTTGAACGTGCGGGCATGCGCTCGCTCGTCGACGGTCAGAAGATCAGCTTTGACATTGTCCAGGACCGCAAGTCCGGCAAGAACTCTGCTGACAATCTTCAGGCGGCATAAATTGTCTCTCGCTGACGCTGACCACGGATGTACTGGCAGCAGACGCTGAGTGACTGAAGAAAGGTCGGGCCTATAGCTCGGCCTTTTGTCTTTATGGCTTAGGAGAACCCTGATGCCAAAAACGCCTTACAAAACCGGCAATATCATCGTCTTGAAGCCCAGAAGTAACGGCGGTCATGCCTCCCAGCAGAGCGCCCGGGTTATCGCGGCAATGCCGGAAACACAGGGAAGCAGACGTTACCGTATTCGGCTCGACGGCGAAAATTTTGATCGCACGGTCAGTCAGGACGATATCGATCTTGCGGCAACGGCCAAGCAGACGCCTGTTGCCGTTGCTACCAAAGTCTCCGAACCGGGCGGTTGGATCAACCACGACCTCGTCCGAACACGAAAATAGCGGTGTAGAACCGAGTTAGGAAAAGCCTTTGCAAGTCCTCGTTAGAGATAACAATGTCGATCAAGCGCTTCGCGTACTGAAGAAGAAGATGCAGCGCGAAGGCCTGCTACGCGAAATGCGTGCGCGCCAGTCTTACGAGAAGCCTTCGGAGAAGCGCGTTCGCGAACAGGCCGAAGCCGTTCGTCGCCATCGCAAGCTTGCGAAGAAGAAAATGCAGCGTGAAGGTCTTCTGCCTGCACCGAAGAAAGCTGTCCGCACGCGTTGACAGCAACCGCATCGGTTCGAAAATCGAGCTCGATCTTCGGAAAACACGATGGGTAGATTGAAGTAGGAGCGTCCTTTGTGCGTCTAGAGAGACGCACAGCGCTCTATCGCAATGAAAGGGTTTCAAAATGACCGCTACGAAAGATGAATTCTTCAAGCCCGGCAAACTGACCCCTCAGCAAAAAGCCTCCGCAACCAATGATGCCGTTTCTCAGATTCTGGCTGCGGAAACCGCACAGCGCCTGAAGAAGACCGAACGGCTGCGTGAAGCGCGCCTAGCGCGCGAAGCCGAGACCGTCATCGTCACGCCAGCCGCGCCGGCGAAGAAGAAGGCTAAGGTCCGCGTGTGAGCGTTTCGCCTTTGAGCGGAACGCGCTTTTCACGCACAAGGAAAGCTTCTCAAGCTTTAATCACACGTCTTGTTCTTCCAGAATATCAGTCCAACTTTTCAGGGTGCGACTGGTAACCCCAGTTTCCCCTGCTTGGCATGTCTTGCGTAAGCAACGATACGCCCTTCTTAAGTGCCGAGACGAGCGAAATTTTCAGTATGTTTGAGATGGCCAGTTTGCCCTACAGCGCTCAATAAGCCACAGCTAAAAAGTAGAAGTTTTTGGCCAGTCGTTGCACTGATGCACCGTTGATCCGGCCAATTTCCTTTTCTGTCCTCTCGGACGGATCATAGGCTACGAAGTATTCTTCGGTGGAGCCTGCTATCCCGAAGCTCCCCACCCAGAATAGCATTTCACCGTTTTCATTCAGCGGCTCTCGTTTCACTTGCTCCAGGTAGCCGCTCTTGTGCAGCAGGAAGTATGGCATCACGGGATATGACGACACAAACAAACCAACGGTTAGAAAAAGTGCCGGAAACGGCCCAATAATCATCGACAAAATATTGCGCCACCGTCTCATGCAGACGAGGAATATGAAGATCGCGATATGGGCTATAGCGACAAATAACACGAGGAGAAAGGTCAGTAAAAGTGGCAATACCGCGTCTACGTTTGGGAAGAACGGGGCGATCATGGCGGGAGAAAACACCGCGATCCAGACCCAGCTAAAGGCCAACGTCCACCCATCGTCCGAATCCGCACACTCTCGTTGAACCGCGGCGCCAGTGTCCAATGTCGTTGCTGAATGATGTGCTCCGACGGAGCTATCATCTTCCACGTCATTAACCTCCCTGAACCCCACATGAACCTGCCTCTCAGGGTTGGTTCAGTCCAACTGTGGCAATGTCATGTCCAGAGTAAGGGATGGCAACAACAAGGGGAATGGACATGGCAATCTTGATACGTCGCTTCAGCATCATCGTTCTTCTGATGGCGATTTTCGCCATCTCGTTCGCCGCCCTTGTGGTCAATCCCAATCGCAGCTTCCAGCGCATCAGTGTCGGCACTGCCTATACCTGCCAGCATGGCTTTTCGCCCAGCTGCCACGTGACCTTGTGAGGCCGGCAATGAACAGAAACTTCTCCAACGCCCTCATCTCCGGACTTCGGGTGTTCATCATGGCGTCGGTTTTTCTAGGTCCATTTGCAGGACTTGCCGTCTACAAGGCCGATCCAAGGCCGGTGTCCAAAGGTGTCGGCTTTGTGTTGCTGATGAGCTTGCAGCGCGGGGCTATCGGCTGAGCCGGTTTTGCCAGCTTTTTCAAAATGCACATATTTCTGTCGCTTGCCTGTCGAAATAGGCCTCCTATAATGGGCCATGACAATAGCAAAGCACACGATTCCGCCCCTCGCCTTCATAACGCCAGAACCTTTTGCGCCACGGACTTTCGATGATCCGAAAGAGGCCGTAGACGCGCTGACGGCGCTCTATGATCGCAACACTGATTTCCTCATCAAATCCTTTACCGATCTTGCCAAGGGCGCACCCATTGAGGGTCGCTACCGCGCTTGTTATCCGCAGGTCAGCATGGAGACCTCGACATTCGGGCATGTCGATTCCCGCCTCTCTTATGGCCATGTAACCTCGCCCGGCGTCTACACGACCACGATTACCCGGCCGCAGCTTTTCCGCCATTACCTGAAGGAACAGCTTGGGCTTCTGATCAAGAACCACGGCGTCCACGTCACCGTCTCCGAATCGGCAACGCCCATTCCGCTGCATTTCGCCTTCGGCGAGGGCGCCTATGTGGAAGCGTCCGCGGCCTCCTCGCTGTCAGACGTGCCGCTGCGCGACCTCTTCGATACACCGGATCTCAACAACACCGACGATCTGATCGCCAATGGCGAATACGATCAGGTGCCGGGCGAGCCTGCACCGCTGGCGCCGTTTACCGCCCAGCGTATCGATTACTCACTGGCGCGGCTCAGCCACTATACAGCGACCAGTCCGAACCACTTCCAGAACTTCGTGCTCTTCACCAACTATCAGTTCTACATCGACGAGTTTGCCACATGGGCGCGCAAGTTGATGGCTGATGGGGGCGATGGCTACACCGCCTTCGTGGAGCCCGGCAATATCATCACCCATGCGGGATCGGACCGGCCCGAGACGGACATGACGCTTGGACGTCTGCCGCAGATGCCTGCCTACCATCTGAAGAAGAAGGGGCACGCGGGTATCACGCTCGTCAACATCGGCGTTGGTCCGTCTAACGCCAAGACGATCACCGACCATATTGCCGTTCTTCGTCCGCATGCGTGGCTGATGGTCGGCCACTGCGCGGGCTTGCGCAACAGCCAGCGTCTGGGCGACTACGTGCTGGCCCATGCCTATGTGCGCGAAGACCACGTGCTGGACGACGACCTGCCCGTCTGGGTGCCGATCCCGGCGCTTGCTGAAGTGCAGCTTGCTCTGGAGGGCGCGGTGGCGGAAGTCACCGGCTATGAAGGATTCGAGCTTAAGCGCATCATGCGCACTGGCACGGTCGCGACCATCGACAACCGAAACTGGGAGCTACGCGACCAGGCGGGCCCGGTGAAGCGTCTGTCGCAATCGCGCGCAATCGCGCTCGACATGGAATCGGCAACCATTGCCGCCAACGGTTTCCGCTTCCGCGTGCCGTATGGCACCCTGCTCTGCGTCTCCGACAAGCCTTTGCATGGTGAGTTGAAGCTTCCCGGCATGGCAACGGAGTTCTACCGCACCCAGGTGGCACAACATCTGCAGATCGGCATTCGCGCCGTCCAGAAACTCGCAGCCATGCCCACGGAAACGCTGCATTCGCGCAAGCTGAGAAGCTTCTACGAAACGGCGTTCCAGTAGGTCTCTGCTCTGGCGCTATTTTCGCGTCGGCACGAAAAGCGCCAGAGCCGTTCCAATCAGCGACGACAGGATAACCAGCAGGTGGAGGTTGACGGCCGCTTGGCCGAGTACCGATAGCGCGTGCTCTTCCGCCGACGCTCCGAAACCGATCGCACCTGCCGTGATGCCTGCCGGGTAGGTGCCGACGCCGCCTGGTGCATGAACCGGCAGCACGGAAGACAGTTCACCACCGAGGGCTCCGCCAAAGCCCGCCGGGAGAGTGATCTCCCCCATCAGCATCAACACCCAAGCCAGCACGGCGATCTTGACGAACCAGTTGATCAGTGTGGCACCCCACGCTCGTAGAAAGGCGTTACCGTCCACCGGCAGGCCCGCCCTTAGCTCTGCAATGACCTTGGCAAGCTTGGTCGACGATCTTCGACCGACGAGACCGAAAGCGAGGTCACGCGCGAAAAATCCCAGCGCGGGTAGAAGCAGAAATGCCAGCCAACCGGTCCATATCCACAGGCTTCCTTCTTCCAGCGCCCAACCCATTCCGGCTGCAGCCAGAAGAGCATGGAGATCGAAGAGCCGCATGACCAGAAGGGCCGAAGTGCCGCGCAGAAGATTGACGCCGAATTCTCGCCTCATCAGCAACGGAAAACTGGTCTCACCACTTCGAAACGGCAGCATGATGTTGAGAATGTTGTGGAGCTGGACCACACGAAAAAGCGTCGCAAAGCGGCTTTTCGTTTCCCGCGGGAAGTAGTCGTAAATGCGCCAGGTGCGTAGAAGATAGGTGGCGACGAGAAGCAACAGAGCAAGAGCAATCGTTCCCCAGCCGGCGTGAGACCAAAGGCCGATAATCGTGCCCCAACCCCACACCCATTGAATGAACGCGGCGTAGGCGACGATGACGACCACCATGCCGAGCGTCATTGCGTTGCTTGCAAGCAACGCTGCCGGTTTGATCCTGTGTGAATTGTCTTTCAAATGACGGCCTAACTGGACAACTGGCGTGGTGACGCATATCCCGAAATTGAGCGTCTTAATAAAGTCTTACCGGGGAAGCCTCGTGCCCACACCGACAGCCCTTCGAAGCGAAATCCCGACGAGCACTGCGCCGGAATTATCGCTTGTCGTGCCAATTTTCAATGAGCAAGAAAGCGTCTGCCCTCTGATAGAGCGCGTTCTTGACGCGATGACAAGCTATCCTGGCACGTGGGAACTGATCCTCGTGGATGACGGCAGCACGGATGCGACGATCGTCAATGCCAAATCCTATCTTGGTCGCGATGGGCTCAATCTCAAGATCGTTGCCCTTCAGCGCAATTTCGGCCAGACGGCCGCGATGCAAGCGGGCATCGACACCGCAAAAGGGCGACTGATCGCCACCCTTGATGGCGATCTGCAAAACGACCCAAAAGACATTCCGATGCTGGTGGCCGAACTCGAACGGCGTGAGCTCGATCTTCTCGTTGGCTGGCGCAAGAACCGCCAGGATGGGCTGGTGCTCCGCAAAATCCCGTCCTGGATTGCCAACCGGCTCATCGGCCGCATCACCGGCGTGCGTCTGCATGATTATGGCTGCAGCCTGAAAATCTATCGCACCTCGGTCATCAAGCAGGTCAAGCTGATGGGCGAGATGCATCGCTTCATCCCCGCCTGGGTGGCGGGCGTCGTGCCGAGCAGCCGGATCGGCGAAATGGCGGTCACCCACCATGCGCGCCAGTTCGGCACATCGAAATACGGGATCTCCCGGACCTTCCGCGTCATCCTCGATCTATTGTCGGTCATGTTCTTCATGCGCTACAGGGCGCGGCCAGGACATTTCTTCGGTTCTCTCGGCCTTGGCCTCGGCGCGCTTGCTGTCGTCATCATGGCCTATCTCTTCATCGAAAAGTTCATCCTTGGCAATGACATCGGCACACGCCCGCTTCTGATGGTGTGCGTGGTCCTGTCGCTCTCGTCCCTGCAATTCATCACCACGGGGATCCTGGCGGAAATGATCGCCCGCCTCTATTACCGCGACGACCGCACGCCGAATTACATTGTCAGCAAGACCTTCACCTCAGACGAGACCTGACACGATGCGCAAGGTTTTCTCCCGCAATCTCGATTTAACGTTGATCCTGATTGCAGGATATTTCCTCCTTGCTTTTATCGTCCGCATTTTCCGTTCCTCGGCGCTGGAAATTGACGAAACCCAACAGGCTCTTCTGTCCCAGCATCTGCTGCTCGGATACGGCTCTCAACCCTTCCTCTACACCTGGCTGCAGCATGGCGTAAACGTGCTCGTCGGCCCGTCGATCGCGTCGCTCAGCCTGTTGAAGAATGGGCTGCTTTTCCTCTGTTGCTTGTTCTTCTGGCTGACAGCCAGGCTTTTGCTGCGCGATAGGACACTCGCCAATATAGCAACGCTCGGCGTGCTGACGATGCCCACTGTCTTCGTCATGGCGCAGAGGGATTTGACCCATACGGTTCTGGCACTGTTTTCCGTCGCCCTGTTTTCTTACGCGCTTTTCATGACGCTGAAGGCTCCGAATGTTGGCGGGTATCTCCTGACAGGGCTTGCCATCGGCATCGGCGCGATTGCCAAATATAACTTCGTCTTCGTTCCACTTGCAGCCGTCGTTGCCATCGCAATGGACAAGGAACTGCGTCAGCGGCTCTTTGACTGGCGCATGCTGCTGACGATCGGCGCAGCCGTTGCGCTTGTGCTACCGCACTGTCTTTGGGTGGTGAATCATTTCGATATCGCCACCACACAGACAACACGCGAAATGCGCGACATCAGCGATAGCACCACGCTTTATGCTGTCGATGGATCGCTTGATCTCCTTCTCGCCTTCCTGAAGGGCGTCGCTCTGCCCTCAGCAATCTGTGCCGCTCTCTATTTCCGCGACATCAAAACAATTTTGCGAGCGAGCGATCAATCCACACGCCTCGTCGGTCGTATCATTCTTTTTTCGATGATCTTTGTGCTGTTGATGGTCTTGGCCATGGAGATCACGCATATGCGGCAAAAATGGCTTGCCGTTTATGTGCTGCTATGGCCGCTATACCTCTGTCTCAAAGTACAGGCCGCAGGCTTGTCCGGTGAGCGAAAGCTCAAGCCAATGCTGACGTCCACCTTCACGCTGGCCATTGGTTTCCTCGGCGTTCTCCTCGCACGCGGGCTTGTGTCTCCCCATTTCGAGCGATACTCGCTCGTCCACATTCCCTATGACGGATTTGCCGAAACGCTTCGCCATGAGGGTCCGTTCAAGCCTGACTATGTCATTGCTTTCGGCGGGCTTGCGGGTGGAAACCTGAAAATCCAGTTTCCCGATGCGATGGTGGTAACGACGGATACCGATATCGAGACGATCCCCGCGCTCTGGCCGGCTGGCGCAGTTATCCTGTTGGTCGATACGAAGGACGACGGGGAATCGCCCGAGGATTTCAAGGACGCACTTGCTTCGCTTGCTGAGCGCGTTTCACTTCCGGCGCCGACAGACATCCGTCATGTCAACGTGCCCTATGGCGCCTCTGGCCGTAGTCACACGTTCTACTATTCGCTCGAGACTGCCCAAGCCAATTAACGCGATTTGATCGTTGGCTCCACGCGGATGGGGAAATTGACGGAGTTGGCGATAAAGCATTTTTCATGCGCATCGGCGTGGAGTTCTCGTGCGGTCTGCGGATCTCCCTTTGCGAGGGTGATCACAGGCTTCAGGATCACCTCGGTGAAATGACCCGCGCCGTCCCGCTTCAAAACCATGGTGCCCTCGGGCTCATCCACATAGTCGCTGACCACCACGCCTGAGACAGCGCAGAAATGCAGATACCAGAGCTTGTGACATGCGGAGATGGAGGCAAGCAGCAGCTCCTCCGGATTCCAGCGTGCCGGATCGCCGCGAAAGGCCGGATCGGAAGAGCCGGCAATATCCGGCTTTCCATCTGCCGAGATGACATGATCGCGGTCATATTCCCTGTAGCCGGATGTGCCCGTCCCGCGGTTGCCCGACCATGTGACCTTGAGGGTATAGCGATGCTCGTGATCGGCCATCGTCAAACTTCCGTGGTGTCGCGCAGGTGGTCCAACCCCTTGCGCAGTGTTTCAATAATCTGATCGACCTCGCCGCGGCTGATGGTCAAGGCGGGAGACGCCAGCATGCGATCGCCGGTGGCGCGCATCACCAGCCCATTGTCCAGGCAGTGATTGCGGACCATGGCGCCAATATCGTCCGGCTCGTCGAAACGCTTGCGCGTCGCCTTGTCTGCCGTCAGTTGCAAGCCGCCCATCAGGCCGACATTGGCCGCCTCGCCCACGACCTCGTGGTCCAGCAGGCTCTGCCAGCCTTGCGTGAAATACGGGCCGATATCATCCCGCACCCGCTCGACCAGTCCTTCCGCCTCGATGATGCGAAGATTTTCGAGAGCGGCTGCAGCACAGACCGGATGGCCGGAATAAGTAAAACCATGGTTGAAATCGCCGACCTCGGTCAGCATCACCTCGGCCACGCGGTCCGACACCAACACACCGCCAATGGGCAGATAACCGGATGACAGGCCCTTGGCGATCGGTGCGAGATCGGGCTCGTAACCGAAGTGCTGGTAGCCGAACCAGGAGCCCAATCGCCCAAAGCCGCAGATCACCTCATCGGAGACCAGCAGAATATTGCGCGCCCTGCAGGTGCGGGCAATCTCCGGCCAATAGGTTTCTGGCGGGACGATGACGCCACCTGCTCCCTGTATGGGTTCGGCGACGAAGGCAGCGACATTCTCCTCGCCCAGTTCATCGATCTTGGCGTCCAGCTCACGTGCCACCTTGAGGCCGAACTCCGCTGGTGAGAGATCGCCGCCTTCCGCATACCAGTAGGGCTGGCCGATATGGCTAACGCCTTCGATCGGCAGATTGCCCTGCTCGTGCATCCAGGTCATGCCGCCAAGCGAAGCACCGGCAACCGTAGAGCCGTGATAGCCGTTGCGCCGTGCAATCACCTTTGTCTTCGTCGGGTGACCAAGCGCCTTCCAATAGACCCGCGCCATGCGAAACCACGTGTCTGTGGCTTCAGAACCGGAATTGGTGAAGAACACGTGGTTCATCGTCGGCCCGGCATGGGAGGAGATCTTCTGCGCCAAGAGAGTCGCGGGCGGTGTGGTGGTGCCGAAGAAGGCGTTGTAGTAGGGCAGCTCGTTCAGCTGCCGCGCCACGGCATCGGCAATCTCGCGGCGACCATAGCCGATGTTGACACACCAGAGACCGGCAAAGGCATCAAGATATTTCTTGCCGGTGCTGTCATAGATGAAAACGCCTTCGGCACGCTCGATGATGCGCGTGCCGGTCGCATTCAGCTTCCCCATGTCTGAAAAGGGATGAAGATGATGTGCAGCGTCGATGGCAGCGAGGTTGGAGACTGGTCTCGATAAATCGTTCACGCCTTGTGTGCTCCCTGATCTGGTGACAGGAAGCATGGCCGCTGGTTGTTGATTTTGCAAGCGACGGCTACGGCATCGGGCCAAAAATGGGTATCCCCTTTCGGGCACGCGCGGTGCGTATATTCAAACATTTACGGCGCGCTTTTGCCTGCTAAAGGACGGTCTAAGGCCCGGATCAGACGTTGGCAAAGTCCTTGGCGACGATGACCTTCAGTTCACCGGCGTGAATTTTGAGCTCGACATCGCGCTTCATCGGCAAGAGTTCGCCGTCGATGACGCAGCGCACGTCATGCCGCCTCTTTGGAAAATGCAGCTCGGCACGTTCGACCGTCATCGCCGTGACCGCCGCGTTTTCCTTCAGCCTGCCTCGCATGATATCGATCGCAAGGCGCGCGACACCAGAGGGGCTCAAGGCGTCAGCGACATAGAATCCGAGCCGGCCACGGGTAATGTCATCCGCTACCAGCAGAGGGTTGGGACCGAATTCATTGTTGGAGGCGGAGATGGCACAGACCTTCCGGTGCTGGGTTCCACCGGCAACAGTGAATTCCACGTCGAATGCCGGCGGATTTAATACGACGCTCACGGCAGCGCGGATGTTGGCCCGGATTTTCCCAAGCCGCGACGCATATTGCATGCGGTCACGGTAGCGCACCATGCGCGCGTGCAGTCCCGCGGAGAACTGATGCACGAAGGGATGGCCATTGGCACTGGCGATATCGACGTTCTGCACATGGCCTTGGGCCAGCGTGTCCACCGCTTGCCAGATATCGAGCGGCAGTTTCAGTGATCGCGCAAAAAGGTTCATGGTCCCCGCCGGCACCACACCAAGGGCAATGCCGTGTTTCCAGGCGATACCTGCCGCAGCAGATATGGTGCCATCGCCGCCACCGGCAATCAGGCCGTCGAGCCCTGCATCATCGGCAGTCCGCTCCATCTCCTGAACGATATCCTTGCCGGAAACCAGACGGCATTCGATCTGGTGACCCGCCTCTGAAAATACCTTCCGCGCATGGTCGCAATAAGCGTCCAGATCGGTGGTCTTGAACGTTCCGCCATCGCGGTTGAAGATCGCAACCAGCCTCATCTATCCATCCAGTTCTTGTGCACGAAGCGCGACCTAAATCGCCGAGCGTCAAAACGGTTCCATCGGCAGTCGGTCAATCCGGAATTCGTAGAATCAAACACTACCGCGACGCACAAAAACATGATAGAAGCAACATAAGGTCATTTTGGTGACCAGCATCTCCAGTCAGGGCAGATCGGCAATGTCGATCTTGCCCTTTTTTCTTCGTGAACGTCTCTTTGTATGGGCAGCGTTCCGTCGCAGCCAGGAAACCCATGAGCCAAAGCAGTCCACGCGAAAACCGTTCCGAAGCGGCAGACGATGCTGTTGCGCCGTCGGCGCAGACCAGTCTATCACCCCTTTCCATCGCGCTCATCGAACTGGCACTTGCCGCCGGAGGCTTCGGCATCGGTACGGGTGAATTTGCGATCATGGGCCTCTTGCCGGAGGTGGCAACGACCTACGGGGTCAGCGTCCCCGTCGCCGGCCACGTCATTACGGCCTACGCGCTCGGCGTCGTCATCGGCGCGCCAATCATCGCGGTTCTTGCCGCGCGCCTGACACGCCGTGTGCTTCTGCTTTCGCTGATGGGCCTATTTGCTGCCGGCAATATCCTAAGCGCGCTTGCGCCGGACTTCTGGACATTCACTGCTCTGCGCTTCGTCTCCGGATTGCCGCACGGCGCCTATTTTGGCGTTGCTGCGCTTGTGGCCGCATCGATGGCGCCGATTCACAAGCGTGCTCGTGCCGTCGGTCGGGTCATGCTGGGCCTCACCATCGCCACGCTTCTCGGCACGCCGCTTGCGACCTTTTTCGGTCAGCTGTTTTCCTGGCGGGCAGCCTTCTTGATGGTGGGCGGCATTGCGCTGTTGACTGTAGCGCTTCTCTTCCTGTTCCAGCCCCGCGACAAGGTGCAGGACGGTGCCAGTGTCTGGCGCGAACTCGGCGCCTTCCGCCGTGTCCAGGTGTGGTTGTCGCTGGCCATCGCCGCCGTCGGCTTCGGCGGCATGTTTGCCGTGTTCAGCTACATTGCCAAGACCACCACGGATGTCGCCATGATGCCGGTTTCCGCTGTGCCCATCGTGCTGGCCCTGTTCGGGATCGGCATGAATGTCGGCAATGTCGTCGGCTCGCGTCTGGCAGACCTCTCCTTGAACGGCACGATCGGCGGCATGCTGGCCTTCAACGTCGTCCTGATGACGATCTTCGGGCTGACGGCGCATAATCCCTATATGCTGTGCCTCTGCGTCTTCCTGATCGGCTGCGGATTTGCCGCCTGCCCTGCCGTCCAGACCCGATTGATGGATGTGGCAGCCGATGCGCAGACGCTTGCCGCCGCCTCCAACCACTCGGCCTTCAACATCGCCAATGCCCTTGGTGCATGGCTCGGCGGCTTGGTCATCGCGCTTGGATATGGCTACGCGTCCACCGGCTATGTCGGCGCTATTCTGTCCTTTGCCGGTCTGCTGGTTTTCATCGTTGCTGTTGCTCTGGAGCGGCAGGAAAAACTCCGCAGCGTCTGAAGCGTGTCGCGACCCTTCAGATTCGCTCCTTACGCTTTCGCTCTGTGTTTTGTCGGATGTCGTGATTGCAGAACCGGAGACCAATTTTGCGCGAGATGCTGTAGGAATCGAATTTCCTAGAAATTGACCGTAAGGTTAGCAAGGGCAGCGTTCGAGCTGTATGCTTTGGCGAAGTCGCCGCTGTAGCTCAGCATCAAACGCGCCGATTTTGACAAATGAACGGTAACACCGGCCTTCACCACCATCGTATCCTCCGGCACACCGATCCCTTCCAGCATGAACGGACTGCCACCATCGAAGCGCGCCACCGCGAAGGATGCCGTCTGGCCGAAATTGTGGCGCCAACCGACCATGCCTGACAGGAGAACCGGCACTTCGCCCATATCCAGATCGGTCGAGAAGCGCAGACCCAAGGTGGAGGTGGTCGTATCGAAAGACCTGTCCTCGATGGCGAGTGCTGCCGCTCCTCCGTCCTCGCGGATCTCTCCTCCGTCGATTGCCGTGTAGGCTAGACCCGCGAAAGGCTGAAAAAGAAGTTTATCTGCCTCGAAGGTCCAGCCCACGTCCGCGAATACCTGCGACGTGGAGCGGGAGTAGTCGGCCTTCAGCACATCGGAAAACGTACCGAAGGCGACGTTCCTGCGTGTCGCGATCTCGTTTCGCGTATAGATGGCGCCGCCGGTAAAACTGAACGGCTCCATCTCGGCATGGGTGTAGAGTCCAATGTGGTAGGACTGGGCCTCTGCTCCGGCGGCGGCGTCAAGCGTGCTGTAGCCCACGACACCGCCGAGGCGCCAATCGTCTGAAATCGGAACGTCGCCACCGATCACCATTCCGGTTCTGTTGATATTGAGGGCGCCCGCTGTATCATTGCCCGCGAAAGCCTCTCTTGAGGCAAGGCCGGTCGCCCATATGCTGGCGTCCGCAACTTCGGCTTCGCTCGTAAGGCGGTTGGTCTTGTCGAGGATCGCTTCGCGCAGCAACAGATTGTCCGAGACGAGAGCGGATTTGAGCGAAGCGTGGATCTCGCCGTTGAGTTGGGCAAAAGCACTCTGTGCAGTCTGGATATCCAGAGGCAGGATCGCCTGAAACAGTGTGTTCGAAATCCCCGCCTCTTCAATGGCGCCTGCTGCCGCGCGGTCGTTGGAGGTGCGCGCAACATCCGCAAAGCGAACCGCGTTGCGGTCAAGGTGGAGATCAACAGATGTTAACCCGTAGGTGAGCGTCGGCGACAGAAAGGCAAAGTCGCTGGTCACTTGATCGAAAGCGCCGTCGACCAGGCCAGCCGTTAGGATCTGATAGTTTGTCGAAAGGCCATAAGTGCCGCTTGCTGCACGCAATTCGACCACACCGCCCTGCAGACGCGCCGTGCCGGAGACATTGAGACGATCGGAGCGACCGGTGGAATCGATATCGACATCATAAATGGCCCCCGCCTGAAAGGTTGCATCGCCGCTGACAGTCATCGTCGCGATGCCGGGTCCCGGCGCGAGCACCCCGCCAGCGCGAACCAGCAGACCGCCCGACACACCGGTACCGCTCAACAGACCGCCATCGAAGATGTCCACGGTGCCGGAAATCGTGCCGTCGTTTGTGATTTCGCCTCCTGTGATGGCGGCCTGACCGGCGATGGTCCCTGTGTTGGTGAAGCGCCCGGCGGCGTTGGTGAGAGATGCGACCGTGCCGTCATTCGTCGCCGCTCCTTCATTCACGACGGCATCCACTGTCGCACCGAGGTTGTTGATGAAGCTGCCACCTGCTCGGTTCTGAACATTCCCGAGCCTGTCGTTATTGACCACGGTACCGCCACTGATCGTCGTCGCCCCAGTCACCGTTCCACCCGTATTGTTGGTGAAGAGCCCGGCCTGATTGTCGAGTGAGGCGACCGTCCCGGCGTTGGTGGTCGCGCCCCGGTTGGAAACGGCCCCGGCGGAGGCTCCGGTATTGTTGACGAAGGCGGCGGCGGCCGCAACATCGACATCCGTGACGACGAAATTGTTGGTAACCGTGCCTCCCGCAACCGTGGTCGTGCCGGTGATCCTGCCGCCTGCATTGTTGGTGGTCGTCCCAGCGTCGTTCCGTAGCGAGGAGATCGTTCCGGCATTGGTGACGGAACCGGAATTGCGAACATTACCAGCCGTCGCGCCGGCATTGTTGGCAAAGGCCGCCGCCGCCGCAACATCGACATCCGTCACCACGAAGTTGTTGGTGACCGTCCCGCCAGCAATCGTCGTCTGGCCGTTGATCCTGCCGTCCACATTGTTGGTAAAGCTTCCGCCATCATTTTGAAGCGAGGCCACAGTGCCGGCGTTGGCGACAGTGCCGGAGTTGCGGACATTGCCAGCCGTTGCGCCAACATTGTTGGTGAACGCCGCGGCGGCTGCGACATCCACATCCGTCACCACGAAATTGTTGGTAACGCTGCCGCCCGATACCGTCGTCTTGCCAAGAACCTCACCGCCGGCATTGTTGGTGAAATTGCCGCCGGTGTTTTGCAGCGTTCCGACACGACCCGCATTCGAAGCTGTACCAGCGTTGTTCAGAGTAGAGAGTGTCGCGCCGCCGTTGTTGGTGAAGGTGCCGCCGGAGGCGACCGAAGCGCCTGTCATCGTGCCGTTGTTGGAAAGCGAGGTTCCGTTTCCGACGACGGCATCGCGGAGCGTACCATTCACAGTCACGCTGCCATTTTGAAGTGAGAGCTTGCCGTCCAGAGTACCATCGACAGCAAGGCTGCCGCCGACAAGATCGACATCCGATGTCAAAAGGCCACCAGAATTAATGGTGACGCTGCCCGACGTCATCGTGGTGCCGCTGGTAACGGACAATGCGCCAGTATTGGTGACGGTGACGTTGCCACCGCCAACGTTCATCCGGTCGATTGTCTCGCCTGTCGATACTTGCGGCGAGCCGGTGTTGACCGTGGCGCTATCGCTTTCGGCGGGGGCGCCTGGCGTCCAGTTCGCGTCATTCTCGAAGGCGTTATCCGCCGTGCCCGTCCAGACCGATTGTGCGGCCGCATAGGTCGCCATCAGGGCGACGGGCGCAGTTGCGGCAAGCAAGGCTAAAAATCTGGGTGCTACGAAGAGCTGGTGGCGAACCATAAGCATACCGACAGTCGTCACGTCGCATCATGCCGACGTTGTCGCCAACCCTATCGAGGTTATAGTTAATCAACGATTAAACCCGATCGGAGAGAGGCACGTATCCCCTACCAAAATAATGCATATTAGCCGCTTTTCAGGGCAATGCAGGCGGTGCGAAACAGGAAAAGCTTTCGATCGCCAAGCGGATTCTACATTGGCGAAAGGCGTGGCCGGACGTCGTCCGGTCGCAACTCAGGCTGCTGATTTCAGAGGGAAATCCGCTCTGCTTGCCGGAGAGATCAACCTTGCCAAAATTTCATCTTTGGACCGCTTGACTATGACGCGGTTCAGGCGCACCACACAGATCACGTGCAGGGGCTCAACAGCCTTCTGGCACGGATATCCACGGAGCATCGTTTGATGTCTAGCGACAGTAGTAGTCGATTGCCTTTGCCGAGACCGGCGAGACGTGCTCTGATCTGACTCCTGTCGGCTCACCACGGCCCGCCGAGATCGGCGGATCGACTCGAAGGTGAGCAATCATGAACTTTCACACCCTCTCCCAGAGAGCCAGCAAGGCCGCACGTCTTTTTCGCAGCGGTGATGCAGGTCTTTCCACCATTGCAGAACGTGTCGAGCAACTGAACGCACTCGACGTCAACGACGCCGTCGACGCCCTGCTGAAGATGCCGCAGCCCAAAGCCGTTGCCATTCTGGACCGTCCGGAACTGCACCACGCTGCCGACATCATTGCCGCCATTCCGCTGGAACAGGCCACTCGCTTCGTCAACCTGATGTCGGACGACCGCGTGGCGGACGTCATGGCCGAGATGGACGAGGCGCACCGCACCAAGCTCTTCTCGCGTCTGGACCGGGCAACGGCTGCTGCCATTCAGCATCTGATGACCTATCCGCCGCGCACGGCCGGCTCCATCATGACGACGGAGTTCGTCAGCGTACCGGACAGCTGGACGGTGGAACAGACCCTTTCGCACATTCGCGTCGTCGAGCGTTCGCGTGAAACGGTCTATGCCATCTATGTGCTGGCCGAAGACGGCACCTTGAGCAAAGTGGTGACGCTGCGCCGCCTCGTGACCGCCGATCCCCAGGCATCGATCCTGTCCGCCGCATCGCGGGAAAGCGTCGTCTATGCCCATCCTCAGATGTCGCAGGAGGATGTCGCTCGCCTCATCCGCAAGCACGATCTTCTCGCCATCCCGGTGGTCGATGAGCATGCCCGCATTCTCGGCATCGTCACCGTCGATGACGTGATCGACACGATGATTGCCGACACGACGGAAGATGCCCACAAGTTCGGCGGCATGGAAGCGCTCGGCAAGCCTTACATGGCCATGGGCTTCATGGACATGATCCGCAAACGTGCCGGCTGGCTATCTGCCCTCTTCCTGGGTGAAATGCTGACGGCAAGCGCCATGCAGCATTTCGAAGGGGAACTGGAAAAGGCCGTCGTGCTGACGCTCTTCATTCCGCTGATCATGTCGTCTGGCGGTAACTCGGGCTCTCAGGCTACGTCGCTCATCATCCGTGCTCTGGCGCTTGGGGAACTGAAGCTTTCCGACTGGTGGCGCGTGCTCCTGCGCGAACTCCCGAGCGGTCTCGCTCTTGGCGCGATCCTCGGCGCCATCGGCTTCCTGCGGCTCACCATCTGGCAGCAGGCAGGGTTTTATGACTACGGCGAACACTGGCTGCTGGTTGGCTTCACCGTCTTTGCAGCGCTGATCGGCATCGTCACCTTCGGCTCGGTCTGTGGCTCGATGCTGCCCTTCATCCTCCAGCGCCTGCGTCTGGACCCGGCAAGCGCATCGGCCCCGTTCGTCGCGACGCTGGTGGATGTCAGTGGTCTCGTCATCTACTTCTCGGTGGCGCTGGTCATCCTCAGCGGCACGTTGCTCTAAACCTGCCATCAGCCCGGCCGCCTCCGGCGGCTGGGCTCCACATCGCGCGTCATCATTGCGCAGGATTTTCAATTGCTTGTAGACTTGCCCTCGTTTTCTGATTCAGGATGATGAGGCTTCACATGCAGATATCGAACCTTCGCCACCAGCCATCCTTCGCCGATACGATCGCCCATCGCGGCTGGAATGCTTGGTGGACGGAAAGCGGCGTACCGCTTGAAGATTATCGAGCCCATCTCGATCCGATGCTGGGAACAGATGCCATCCCGTTCGCGCTCGTAGCGCATGACGGCGACACCTATATCGGCTCCGTACTCGTCATCGACAACGATCTCGACGCGCGACCAGACTATGCGCCCTGGATTGCCGCGCTCTGGGTCGATCCCGATTATCGAAAGCGGGGTGTTGCCGCTGCTTTGATGACACAGGCCCGCCAGCATATTGCGAGGCTCGGCCATGGCACATGCTATCTCTGTGCCACCGCCGAAAAGCGACCCTACTATCTGAAGCAGGGTTTCAGCCTGCTGGAAGAGAACGTGACCGGTCTCGATGTATTTTCAATCGAGACGCGGTAGGTCTCACGACGCGTAGATCAAGGAAGATGGAGCTTCCTTTGTGCGTCCGATAGGACGCATGGCGGTCTAAAGAGCGCGTAACGCTCCGGCGACCTTGTGGATGTGGGCAGCACCAATGCCGCAGCATCCGCCAATCATCGTCGCACCGGCGTCAGCCCATGTGCAGGCAAAGCGGGAATAGATATCGTCGGTCAGATCGGCGCGGGTGCTGTGCAGCCCCTCGTTGGCGGCGGTCTCTCCCTGCTCTCCTTCGAAGGCATTGGCATAGACGCCGATCTCGAGCGAGGCGTCCTTTTCCTTGAAGGTGGCGGCGGCGGTCTCGACGGCAGCCTTCATCACCTCGGGCTTGCTGCAGTTGAACAGCAAAGCGGCAGCGCCTGAACCGGCGGCCCATTCGGCAGCGGCACGCACGGTCTCACCGGAGCGCAGCTTCGGCTCGGCGCCGTTTACCTGCTCGGTGTCGTCATCCAACGTGAAGGAAATCCAAAACGGCTTGCCGGTCTTTGCCACCGCCTGGCGCACTGCCTCGCCTTCGGCGATCAGGCTCAGGGTTTCACCAAGCCAGACGTCGACGAAGGGATCGAGATTTTCGACGAGCACGCCGAGATAATCCTGAACGCGGGACGCATCGAAATTCTGCGGCTCGTAGGAGCCGAAAATCGGCGGCAGCGATCCGGCCACCGTGACCTTGCGGCCAGACGCATCTGCTGCTTCACGCGCAAGGCGTCCGGAAAGTGCGATGAGCGACGCGCCGTCTTTGCGGAACCGGTCTTCGCCGATATGGAAGGGCACCAGCGCGTAAGAGTTGGTGGTGACGACATCGGCACCGGCCTCGATGAATTCGGCGTGAACCTGACGGACAATGTCCGGCGCGTTGATCAGCGCAAGGGCGGACCACTCCGGCTGCTTCAATTCCGCGCCCAACCGCTGCAATTCGCGGCTCATGCCGCCGTCGAGAATGCGAATATCGCCCATGAAGAAACTCCTTGAATTGGCGAAGCTGAACGAGCGTCGCCCGTTTAGCGTCGTACTGGCACCTGTGCTTCGATGATGCCGAAGCAGCGGGCAATGATGGCTGTGAGAATGAGATAGAAGACGGTGACGACCAGAAGCGGCTCGTAGACCAAAAGCGTGTCCTGACGGACCTTGTAAGCTACGGCATAGAGATCCATGACCGTGACGGTGAAGGCCAGCGGCGTGGCTTTCAGCTGCATGACGACCTCACCTGCGATGGTGGGAAGCGCATTGCGAATGGCGCGCGGCAGCCAGATGCGGCGGGCAAGCTTGAACGGGCTCATGCCGAAGGCCCGCGCGGCCTCCAACTCACCCTTCGGGACGCCGAGCAGCGCACCGCGCAGCACTTCCGCCTCATAGGCCGCGTAGTTCAACGTGAAGCTGACCGCGGCAAAGAAGAAGCCTTCCCTGAGGATTGGCCAGAGAAAACTCTGCCGCAGACCGGGGATCATCGGCAGAAACGAACCGACGCCATAATAGAGCAGCCAAAGCTGGATCAGCAGCGGCGTACCGCGAAAGAAGGTGCAATAGCCCCGCGCCAAAAGCCGCGTCACTCTGCCACCACTGACCTGAGCAAAGGCAAGGCCGATTGCCAGAATGAAGCCGAAACTGACGGAGATGACGAGCAAGGCGACGGTCTGCCATGCTCCAGTGAGGAGAAGCGGCCAGTATTTCTCAATCCAGGAAAACGTCATCGCCCCTCCTCACGCAAGTGCCGGCTGGCCACGGCGCACGCGCCGTTCGAGCAACCGGAACAGAAAGTTCGAGACAAGGGTGATCGCCAGATAGATCAGCGCGGCGGCCATGAAGAACAGGAAATAATGCTTGGTGCTGGCTCCGGCGAGACGCGTGGCAAGCGCCAGTTCCTGATAGCCAACGACCGCCACTAGAGCGCTGTCCTTGGTGACGGACAGCCAGAGATTCGAGAGCCCCGGCAGCGCATTCGGCAGGAGAGCGGGAAGGACGACGCGGCGAAAGCGCAAGAATGGCGACATGCCGAAGGCCTTGGCGGCCTCGATCTGGCCGTTTGGGATCGCAAGGATCGCGCCACGCAGTACTTCCGTCATATAGGCGCCCTGCACGAAACCAAGCACGGCGACTGCGGCGACGAAGCCATTGACTTCGAGCGGCGGCAGGCCCGCCATCTGTAACAGACGGTTGAGGCCGTCCGTTCCGGCATAATAGAGGCCGACGATCAGGATGAGTTCCGGTACCGAGCGGATCAGCGTCGTGTAAAGATTGAGGAAGACGCCGAGGGCCCGATTGTCGGAAAGCTTGCCGAGGGCACCGGCCATGCCAATGACGATACCAATCAGATAGGCACCGGCAGAAATGGCAAGCGTTGCGGCGGCACCAGACAGCAGCGTGCCGCCCCATCCCGGAGGATAGGGAGACAAAAGCTCCAGGATGCTGTCAGGCGTTGCCATCTGCGATAAGAGCCCGGCTTACTTCGCGCCGTAGATATCGAAGCTGAAGTATTTCTTGGTGATCTCGTCATACTTGCCGTTGGCGCGAACGGCAGCGATCGCAGCATTCAACTTCTGCTTCAGTTCCTGATCGTCCTTGCGCACGCCACCGGAAACACCAAGGCCCATGATCTCAGGGTCGTCGGCAACATTGCCAGCATCGGCGCAGCAATCTTTGCCGGTGTCGGTCTTCAGGAAATCGTCGAGCACCAGCGAGTCGCCGAAGACATAATCGATGCGGCCGGCGGCCAGATCCTGAAAGGCTTCGTCCAGCGTCTGGTAGGTCTTCTCGTCGGCCACATCCTTGAAGTATTTGGCGTAGTAGTTGGACTGGATGGTAGCGACCTGGATACCGATCGTCTTGCCCTTCACGTCTTCCGCTGTGGCACCCGGCTTACCGTCTTTCGCGCCGATCAGCTTGCTTGGCGTGTTGTAGTATTTGTTGGTGAAGTCGATGACCTTCTGGCGTTCTGCCGTATTGGACATGGACGACCAGATCACGTCGAATTTCTTGCTTTCGAGTGCCGGAATCAAGCCATCCCAGGAGAGTGCGACGATGGAGCATTTTTCCTTCATTTCCGCGCAAACGGCATCCATGAGATCGATTTCCCAGCCATGCCACTTGCCGCTGGCATCCTGTGCGAAAAAGGGCGGGTAGCTTTCATTCATCACACCGAAGCGAACTTCGGCGCTGGCGGTGAAGGCCGACAATGCGAAAGCCGTACCGGCGAGCAGAGATGCAACAAATTTCATATCGAACTCCTGTGAGATTATCAGTTGGCGAGCGCGCCGGTAAATTCTCGGGTCCGCGCGCTCACGGGATTGTTGAAGACCTGCAGTGGAGACCCCTCCTCCTCCACCCGGCCCTGATGCAGAAACATGACGTGGCTCGAGACGTCGCGGGCAAAGCGCATTTCGTGGGTCACGAGGAGCATGGTGCGGCCCTCTTCGGCCAGATCGCGGATCACCTTCAGCACCTCGCCGACCAGCTCCGGGTCGAGCGCCGATGTCGGCTCGTCGAACAACATCACGGCAGGTTCGACGCAAAGCGCGCGAGCAATGGCGGCACGCTGCTGCTGTCCACCCGACAGGAACGCCGGATAGGCATCCTTCTTCTCATAGAGGCCGACTTTGTGCAGCAATGCCTCTGCCTTTTCGACCGCTTCCGCGCGCTTGACGCCCATGACATGCACGGGCGCTTCGATGACATTTTCCAGAACCGTAAGGTGAGCCCAGAGATTGAAACTCTGAAAGACCATGCCGAGGCCGGTGCGCAGGCGTTCCACCTGACGCCAGCTTTGCGGGACGGACCTGCCATCGCGCCTACGTGTCACCGCCACCTCTTCGCCATTGACAGTGACGCGGCCGCTATCTGGTGTTTCCAGGAAGTTGATGCATCTGAGAAAGGTGCTCTTTCCTGAACCGGAAGAACCGATGATGGAGATGACGTCGCCCTTCTTTGCCGTCAGCGAAATGCCCTTCAGAACCTCGTGATTGCCGAAGCTCTTGTGGATGTCCTCCACAGCAAGGGCGCAAGGAACGTCGGCGGTCATTCATTCTTCCTGACAGGATCGAGGGGTCACAACAGCCTAAGCGGAGGTGATGTTGCAGCGGAAATAACCGCTCTGTCACATTATCGAAAGGAAAATCATTCTACGCGGGACGAAAGACATAAAAATAATCCGGCACGGGGGGCCGTGCCGGATGAAACCGCTCGCCGATCTCACGCTAGACGCGTCAGATCGGATTGATGACACCTGTAAAGAGCAGGCCCAGCAACGCGACGCCAATGACGATTCGATACCAGACGAAGGGCATGTAGCTCTTCGTCGAAACCAGCTTGAGGAAGACGACGATGACGGCATATCCGACGATGAAGGATATCAGCGTCGCCAAGGCCGTCTGGCCCCAACCGACCGGGTTCTCCTGCCCGATGCTCTTGAAGAGTTGGTAGAAACCCGAGCCGAAAACGGCTGGAACCGCCAGAAGAAAGGAGTAACGGGCAGCGGCTTCGCGCGTGTAGCCAAGCAACAAGCCTGCGGTGATCGTTCCGCCGGATCGCGACACGCCGGGGATCAGCGCCATCGCCTGGGCGAAACCGAAGATGATGGCATCACGCCAGATCAGCTTCTTGATCGGATACTTCTTTTTGCCGATGCGATCGGCAAAACCCAGAATGATACCGAACACAATGAGCATGACGGCGGTGATGTAGAGATTGCGCAGCGAATGCTCGATGGCGTCCTTGAAAAGGAGCCCGAGCAGCACGATCGGTACCGAACCGACGATGATCATCCAGCCGAGGCGGACATCCGCCGGATCATATTGTCCGCCGAGCCGCAAATGATGACGAAGCCAGGCAAGGGCGATCCGCATTATGTCGGACCAGAAATAGACCAGGACGGCCAATTCCGTGCCGATCTGAATAATTGCAGTGAAGGCGGCGCCGGGATCTTCCCCTGTCCCTAAAAACTCGCCCGCGATTCTCAAATGTGCGCTGGAGGAAATTGGCAAAAATTCCGTAAGCCCTTGAATAAAGCCGAGGATCGCGGCTTCTATCCAACCAATACCCATGCTGGTCCGTCCCTGAACTGACAATCACTGCGCGCGAAATTATGAACCAATCCGGGCAGTTCGATGTTGCGGTGCAAAAAAATGTGAATGATGAAGAGCCGGCGAATGCCGCGGCAAAATCCTTCCTCCTAAATTGTGCGAAAATCAAGGGTGCATCCGCAAATGGAACAGGCATAAGAGCAAGCAAAAAATTCGGCCTTGCGGTTAATCTCCAATCCCTAAAGTAGGGCCTTAATAATATTGAGATCTTCGTCATAAGCATCTTCAAAGTAGTGCGGTTTAATCAAGCATTTTATCCATTAGACATTTAAAGGCAGGATGCCTATATCTTCCAGATATTGCCGTTGTCGCAGACACATGGCCTTCTTTTTCGGGATGGACTGGGCCGTTGATAAACACGCTGTCGGTAACGTCGGATCTTCTCACGGCAGAGCGGGATATTCTGTCACGCGTCGCACTTGGCGGCCCGCTGAAAGATGTGTTGCGTGATATCGTGCTTCTCGTGGAAAAGCCTGCGGGCGGCGAGTTGCTGGCGTCCGTCCTGCTCACGACGGAGGATGGCAAGCATCTGACCCAAGGGGCGGCACCGAGCCTGCCCTGCGATTACAACGACGCGATCGAGGGCATCGCCGTCGGTCTCGGTATCGGATCCTGCGGCACCTCGGCCCATACGGGCAGCCCCGTCATCGTCAGCGATATTTCAACGGACCCACTTTGGGCAGATTTTCGCAAACTCGCCCTCTCCCACAATCTCCATTCTTGTTGGTCGATGCCGATCCGGGCGGCTGATGGCCGTGTTCTTGGGACCTTCGCCAACTATTACCGGGAGCCGCGCAAGCCCTCCGAACGCGATCTCGAGGTCATCGGCATGGTCTCACGGACAGCGGCCATCGCGATCGAGCGTTCGCAGAACGAGAAGGCGCGCGATCGGGCCGAAGAGCAGCGTATGCTTCTTTTGCGAGAATTAAACCACCGGGTGAAAAACGTCTTCGCGCTGGCCGATTCGATGCTGGCCATGACCGCGCGAACCGCTACGAGCGCCGAGCAGCTTTCCTCCACCGTCCGAGGCCGTCTGCGCGCCCTGGGGCGTGCGCATGACCTCGTTCAGCCGACGTTTTCGGCCGAACATGTGGCCTATGCCCCTGACGTTCCCTTGCGCCAGATCATCGGCGACATTCTGGCACCCTATACGGATGCGGCGACCGACCGGGTCGCCTTCGTCGGCACCGATGACGTGCGCATCCGGGCCGATCACATTACCAGCGTCGCCCTCGTCTTGCATGAGCTTGCCACCAACGCAGCCAAGTACGGATCGCTCAGCAGCGAAGAAGGCCGGCTCGTGGTCGCCTGCACGACAGGTGAAACGATGCAGATCATGTGGAGCGAGCGCGGCGGACCCGTTGTCCGCGCTCCGACCAGCAAAGGCTTCGGCTCGACCCTCATCCAGCGCACGATCACCGGCATGCGCGGAGAGATTTGCTATACTTGGTCGCCGGATGGGCTGGACATCACCATCTGCCTGCCCATCAACACGATTTCCGCCTCGCCTGATCGCACCTCCTTATCGTAGCAGGTGATCAAGCCCGGCTTTGACCATCCGCCCGAAAGGCGGGCGTAGAAGGCTTGGCACGCTGAAACGTCCTCGCGAAAACACGCCCTTGGCATGGCTCATGCGGCGAAAGCCTTCTATCCCGTGATAGGCGCCCATGCCGCTTGGCCCCACCCCGCCGAAAGGCAGGTCATCCTGCGCCACATGCAACACCGTGTTGTTGATGCCGACATTGCCCGACGTCGTGCGGGACAGGATCGCTTTGCAGTCGTCGCCATCCGCCTCTCCGAAGACATAGAGCGCCAGTGGCCTTGGCCTCTCGTTGATATAGCCAATCACCTGCGAAACATCGCGGTAGCTCAGCACCGGCAGGATCGGCCCAAAAATCTCTTCCTGCATCACGGCCATGTCGTCGGTCGGGTTGATGACGAGCGTCGGCGGAAATACGCGGGTTCTCGTTCCAGCCTCCGTCTCTATTCCCACCCGCCGCAACGTCGCGCCTTTGCTGACCGCATCATCGAGCAGCCCATTCAGGCGAGAGAAATGCTTCTCGCTGATGATCGAAGCGTAATCGCGGCAGGCTAGCCCATCTGGGTAGGATTGCGCCACCGCCTTGTGGAACGCATCGATAAAGGCATCGACCTCCGTTTCGTGGACAAAGACGTAGTCCGGGGCAACGCAGGTTTGGCCGGCATTTGCGAGCTTGCCGAAGACGATGGAGGCCACCTTCCTGGGAATGACGTGACCGGGCAAGATAATCGTCGGGCTCTTGCCGCCAAGTTCCAACGTGACAGGAACGAGGTTTTCACTTGCAGCCTTCATGACCTGGCGCCCGACGTCAGTGCTGCCGGTGAAAAACAGATGGTCGAAGGGTGAGCCGCTGAACTCAGCGCCTATGCTGGCATCGCCGAGAACCACCGCAACCTTTTCCTCCGGGAAGGCCTCGGCCAGCATCGTCTTCATCAAGGCGCTGGTTTCCGGGGTGAGTTCGGAGGGCTTCAGCATGGCCCGGTTGCCTGCTGCGAGTGCTGTGGCGAGTGGCACCATGGTCAGCAGAAACGGATAGTTCCACGGCGACAGAATACCAATGACGCCGAGCGGCTGATACTCCACCCAGGCCCTTCCGCTTTGTGACAGCGTTTCAACTTTTCGTCGCTCCGGTTTCATGAAGCGTTTCAGGTTCCGGTCGAGGTAATCAATGGCGTTGACGACGCCGACCAAGTCGAGAAGCGCAGTCTCATTCGGCGAACGTCCACCGAAATCCGCATCGACCGCCTGTTCGATCCTGCTTCGACGAGATGTGACAGCTTTGCGCAAGGCCTTGAGATCGGCGCGGCGCTGGTCCAGCGACGGCGGTCCATCCTGGAGAAAAGCATGACGCTGTCTTCCCAAAAGATCAGCGATGGTGCTCATTCGGCGGCGGCGAGCGTTGTGACGCGATCCGCAGGAACGGCGAGCGTCTTGATACCGTCCTTGCAAACCACATGGGCTTCGCCCCAGGATTTGAGCGCCGATATGACCGGCGCCATGCTCTGGCCAAGCGCTGTCAGGCTGTAATCGACCCTTGGCGGCACGACGGGAAAGACGGTGCGGGAAATCAGGCCTGCCTCCTCCAGTTCGCGAAGCTGTTTCGTCAGCATCCGCTGCGTGACGCTTGGAATGTGGCGACGCAGTGCATTGAAGCGCAGAGTTCCCTCGTTCAGCAGATGATAGAGGATCACGCCTTTCCACTTGCCATCGAGATAACAGAGTGTCGATTCCACCGGGCAGCCGGGAAAATTATCCTTCAATTTGGCGCGAGGACGGGACATGAAAAGCTCCGTTTTTCAGGATCTGCAGGCGGCCACAGTATCCTTTTTGTCAGTATAGAAACAAAATGTGCATTCTTGCAGCCTTAGCTCATAGCTATCAAATAGACGCCGAAGCAACAAGCGAAGGAGAATGAACATGCGCGCTGTCGGTTACAAGAGCTGCAAGCCCGTGACGGAAGCAGACGCTTTGGTGGATTTTGAACTGCCCGCGCCAGAGGCAAAAGGCCTCGATCTTCTGGTGGACGTGAAGGCGGTCTCGGTCAATCCGGTCGATACCAAGGTCCGTCGCAATCAGGCACCTGAGGCAGGTCAAACTCGGGTTCTCGGCTTTGACGCCGCGGGTATCGTCAAGGCGGTGGGTGAGAAGGTCAGTCTGTTCAAGCCGGGTGACGAAGTCTTCTACGCCGGCGCCATCAACCGTCCCGGCACCAATAGCGAGTTTCATCTCGTGGATGAGCGCATCGTCGGAAAGAAGCCGAAAAGCTTGACCTTCGAGGAAGCTGCCGCCCTGCCATTAACCGCCATTACTGCCTATGAAGCGCTGTTCGATCGCCTCAAGGTAAAGGACCCGGTTGCGGGCGGCGCCAATGCTGTCGTCATCATCGGTGGGGCTGGTGGCGTCGGTTCGATCGCGATCCAACTTGCGCGGCACCTGACGGATCTTACCGTCATCGCCACAGCATCGCGGCCGGAAACAAAGGAATGGGTCGAGCAGTTCGGCGCGCATCATGTGCTCGACCACAGCAAGCCGCTTGCGCCGCAGGTCGAAGCGCTCGGTCTTGGCGCGCCAAGCTTCGTCTTTTCAACCACCCATAGCGATCTCCACCGCGCCGACAGTATAGAGCTGATTGCGCCGCAGGGGCGCTACTGCCTGATCGATGATCCAGAGGGTGGGTTCGATATTCTGCCTTTCAAGCGCAAGGCCATTTCCGTTCACTGGGAGATGATGTTTGCCCGTCCGGTCTTCGAGACCGCCGATATTCTGGAGCAGCACAAGCTGCTGAATCATGTGTCGGAGTTGGTGGACCAGGGCAAAATCAGAACGACGCTGACGGAGACGTTCGGCACGATCAATGCCGCAAACCTTATCAAGGCTCACGCGCTGATCGAAAGCGGCAAAGCCAAGGGCAAGATCGTGTTGTCAGGCTTCTAAGCCAAGAGTTTATACGGCCCTGTGACAGGCCAGTCGGACCATTGTCCGGCTGGTCTTCTTGGTCAGTCATCTTCCGGATCGGCGGGACAAGGCCACGTGGCTGGCTTGGTCAAGCCTTGTGGCAGCTTGGTCTTGTCGTCGCCGCAGGCAATATCGATCTGTTTTTGATCGAGCCCGGTGGCTGCGGATAGGTCCAGTCCTTCGATGCGGGCAAGCAGCAGGAACGAGTCGGAGAAATCGATCGGCCCGGTGAACTTGGCGCCGGTGAAGCTGGCGCGCGAAAGATTTGCCTTGGTGAATTTGGTGCCCGTCAACACCGCGCCATTGAAATCCGCCCGCCCGAGTTCAGCCTTGGAGAAATCGGCATTGACGAGCTTGGCGTTCTCGAAGTTGGCGCGCTGCATTTCAGCGCTGTTGAATTTGGCGTTCTCCGCATTGGCATCGCTGAAATCGCTGCGATAGGCCTCGATCTTGATCAGGTTGGCACCCTCAAGCTGGGAGGACGCAAGCGAAGTGCGGATCAGCTTGGCCTTCTCCAAATTGGCCTTATTGAAGGAGGAGCCGCGCAGATCGGTATAGGTAAAGTCCGTCCCGTGCAGATCAGCACCATCCAAGACGCTGCCACCCAGCATCAGGAGACGCTTGTTGCATTCGCTCCAGTCGATGCCAGCCGATGCATCGGCGCGGCAGCTTGCCGCAATCGCGGGTTGGCCGCTCGTCGATATCGTGCCGATCACTGCTGCAACCGCGGCCAGCAGATGATGGCTGCGCAAAGCCGAGACCATTCCGGCAAGTTTCCTCATTGGCTCACTCCCAACCCCTTCAGGGGTACATTGATCCTCTTGATCTAAGAGGTACCCTCTTAACATATAGGGGTTCCGCTACTTTTAAATGATCCAGCCTGCGACTGTAAACGCCTCCCTGATGACCATCATTGGGAGCCTAACCCCAAAGGTTGCAGGTTGTTCACTCGCAATATCTTTCTGAACGGTCAGATGACCTCATAGGCTCTTCAACATCGCAACGCGACGCTCTGGATCAAGACCAGAATCGATTTGAGCCTTCAGCCTTCTGCGGAGAAAGGCCGGGGTCTCCGCAGCCTCCAGGATGCGAAAGCCAAGCCTTGTGTAAAAGGGTGCATTGAAAGGTACATATCGATCCGTGGTGAGAGCGGCTTCGGCAAAGCCTCGTTCACGTCCACGATCCAGCATAGCGGAGATCAGCGCAGTGCCGGCGCCCTTACCCTGTGCCGCACGCTCCACATCGACCTCGACGATATAGAGGGTACCTCCCTCATTCAGCCCAAGCGTAAAGCCGACGACACGTCCCGCTTCCTCAGCCACGAGAAGCAGTTCCTCGTGCAGGCTCTGTTCAAGGAGGAATACCGGCGCGGAGACAGGCTCCTGCGTCACCCCGCAGGCTTCTGCCCAGACAACAAACGCATCCAGTTCGGTTTCCGCAAGACGCGGAAAGTCTTTCCTCCGTCCGGCGCGGATCGTGACCAAATGGGCATTCCCTCTGTCTGCTTTGCCGTCTCATTCCCCATGAGAAAGCGGGCCTCGCCAATATTACATATTGGCGTAGACCGGCCCTTCACCGCCTTGCGGCGGTACCCAGTTGATGTTCTGGTTCGGGTCCTTGATATCGCAGGTCTTGCAGTGGACGCAGTTCTGCGCGTTGATGACGAAGGTCGGTTCGCCTTCCTTCTCCACCCATTCATAGACCCCGGCGGGACAGTAGCGCTGCGATGGGCCGGCATAGACGTCATGCTCGGAGCGCTTCTGCAGCTCCATGTCCTTCACCTGAAGATGGACCGGCTGGTCCTCTTCGTGATTGGTGGAGGAGAGGTACACGGACGACAGACGGTCGAAGGTCAGCACGCCATCCGGCTTTGGATAGGCGATCGGCTTGTGATTTGCCGCGGGCTCCAGGCTTTCTGCATCTGTCTTGCCATGCTTCAGCGTACCGAAGATGGAGAATCCGAACAATTGGTTGGTCCACATGTCGAGACCGCCAAGGCCGACGCCAATGGCCGTGCCGAACTTCGACCAAAGCGGCTTGACGTTGCGGACCCGCTTCAGGTCCTTGCCGATATCGGTGCCACGCCATTCGTTCTCGATCTCGATCACTTCATCGTTGGCGCGACCCGATGCGAGGGCCGCAGCAATCTTGTCCGCCGCCAGCATGCCGGAGAGAACCGCGTTGTGGCTGCCCTTGATGCGGGGAACGTTGACGAGACCTGCCGAACAGCCGATCAGGGCACCACCCGGGAAGGTGAGCTTCGGCACCGACTGATAACCACCTTCGGTGATGGCTCGCGCGCCGTAAGAAACACGCTTTCCGCCTTCAAAAGTTGGGGCGATCGCCGGGTGCGTCTTGAAACGCTGAAACTCTTCGAACGGATAGAGATAGGGGTTCTTGTAGTTCAGGTGAACCACGAAGCCGACGGCAACGAGATTGTCTTCCAGATGATAGAGGAACGAGCCACCGCCCGTCTTCATGCCGAGCGGCCAGCCGAAGGAATGCTGCACGAGGCCTTGGCGGTGGTTCTCAGGCTTGACCTGCCACAGTTCCTTGATGCCGATGCCGAACTTCTGAACGTCGCTGTTCTTCGACAGATCGAATTTCTTGATGAGCTGCTTGGCAAGCGAGCCGCGCACGCCTTCGCCGATCAGCACATATTTGCCATGCAGTTCCATGCCGCGGGTGAAGGCAGGGCCGGGCTCGCCATTCTTCTCGATGCCCATGTCACCGGTGGCAACACCGATGACGGCGCCTTCGTCATTATAGAGGACTTCGGTTGCGGCAAAACCAGGGTAAATTTCAACGCCAAGCGCCTCCGCCTTCTCCGCCAGCCAGCGACAGACGAGACCGAGCGAGACGATATAGTTGCCGTGATTGTTCATCAGCGGCGGCATCAGGAAGTTCGGCAGGCGAATCGAGCCGGCAGGTCCCAGGAACAGAAACTGGTCGTGCTTGACTTCGGTCTTGAAGGGATGCCCCTCTTCTTCGCGCCAGCCGGGCAACAGACGGTCAATACCGATGGGATCGACAACTGCGCCGGAGAGGATATGCGCACCCACTTCCGAGCCCTTTTCCAGCACCACGACGGACAGATCCGGATTGACCTGTTTTAGCCGAATAGCTGCAGAGAGGCCAGCAGGTCCCGCGCCGACGATAACGACGTCGAACTCCATCGATTCACGTTCCGGCAATTCCATTTCTTCCGTCATAAGATCCTCGTCGGTTCGCCGGTCCCGTCCGGCTTTTCGTTATCCTGCCCTACACCATCACGCAGCCAAAGACGTGTGAAAAAACGTCGTCGCAACAAGCAGTTCGCGTCATCTGTCTTGGCAAAGGACAAGCGCTTTGTCGAGACCAATAGCAAGCAAGCGCGGTCGCAGCCATCGAATTGTCTGACAACCTGATGACAAACGCTTACTTTTACGTGCACGTAACAAGAAGAATAGGATTGGTTGATGAGATGGTCAAGAGAAGAAGGTGGGCTGAGGAGTTGCTTTAGGCATCGCGTCTACAGGTAGCGAATCGCGCTGATTGCGAAGCTGCTTTGGAGGCATCCAACAATCGAAGACAATTTGCTGACCGGAACGCTTGGCAGTTCCAGGAGAGACTATTAAACCTGTTCCCGTGAATGGCATGACAAAACGGCAGTGGAGATAATGGACGTACCGACGCTTACGACGCAGCGCTTTACTATGCGGGGCTTGATTGAAAGCGATGCAAAAGCTTTGTTCCCAACTTTTTCAAGTGCCGACCAGTGCCGATTTATGTCTCAGCCTCACTTTGAAGATATCGCGACATTTTCCGATTGGCTGAACGATAAAGAGTGGCCCGGACAAACCTGGATCGCCATTGACCGCGTGACCGAGGAGGTTGCAGGTCGCTACGTCGCTTTTCCTGGTCGCGACGACGCCGTTCTCGAGCTTGGATATATCACAGCCACTGAGCGGCAGAGACAAGGAGTGGCGCGCGAATGTATGACCGCGCTCATCGCCCATATCTTTACCATGGGCCGATATCGCAAACTTTACATGGAGATCGACGCCGAAAACCGCTCCTCCATTGCTCTGGCGGAAAGTTTGGGCTTCCTGCGCGAGGCGTACCTTCGCCAGCACGAAACAACCCATAACGGCGTCTGCGATCTGCTTGTCTATGGTCTACTCATCCGCGAGTGGCGCCAGCGGCAGGGAGAAGCAAGCTAGAGCGTTCCCCGCTCAAATTTCCAGAAGCGTCGATGGGCTTAGCCCGGTTAAAGCCTGTCGAACACGGAACCTGCCCCTGGTGAAAAGAGGCGCTCATAGGTCCTGATGAGATAGCCATCCGTCATTCCGGCAACGAAATCGCAGATGACACGCAAATCCCCGCCTGATTTTTCATAAAGGGGGAAGACATCGTCTGGCAGCAGCCGTTCGGGATCGGACTGGAGCGCTTCAAACACGGCAACAACCATTCCCTGGCCTTTGAACTCCATATGCTGAACACGCGGGCTTTTGATCACGTGTTTGCGCACCACATCCTGAAAGGCTTTCAGCAGTCGAACACGGTCCGCTCCAAGCTTCACACCGTGACGCAAGAGTGGCGTTTCGAACCGCTCGTCGTCCGCAAAGCGCGCATCCGTGATGAAATAGCCGACCAACATGCTGATGAACATTTTGCGGTCGCCGCTATTATCGAAGAGCCCATCCACGATTTCGCGATGGACATCGTTGCCGCGCTTATCCTTGTGGTTCTTGTTGAGCATCGCGATGAAGCTCTCGCAATCCTCCGCCGTCACCTCCTTCTCGAAGGCATCTCGGGTAATGAGCTGCATGGCGATAGCGTCCTCAAGATCGTGGACCCCGTAGGAGATATCATCTGCAACATCCATGATGGTGCAATCGAGCGATTTGTAGAGCGACTTCGCGTGCTTGCCGTCTTCACGCGTCAACGTCTGGAAAAGATCGCGGTCGGACTGCGGCAGAGGATCAAGCACCCAGTCCACCACATCCGTCTCGCAATCCATGTAACATTTTGGCGGTTTGGAAGCCTCCGTATCGATGATGCGCAGCGTCGAAGGTCCGTCGTGCAATTTTGGCACGCGCGCGGGATGGGCGGCTTTCGAATAGGCTACGGGGTACTTCAGGATACCCAGCAGCGTGCGGCGCGTGAGATTGGCGCCATCGGCTTTTGAAAATGCCTCAAGGCGACTGAGAATGCGTAAGGTCTGGCCGTTTCCTTCAAAGCCCGCCTTGGCGATGTCGGTAATAACGCCATTGCCGTTTCGCCCTGCTTCATTCGGATTTGCCGCCACGCGCATGCAGTAATTCAGCGCGACTTCGCCACCGTGACCGAAGGGCGGATGGCCAAGATCGTGGGCGCTGCCGATCGCCTGGATGAGGCTGTGCTCTGGCAGTTCAGCCGTCACCGGATGGTTGGGAAAGGACTTGCGCAGGTGCTTGGCCAGACCCGCTGCGATCTGCGCCACCTCGAGAGAATGCGTGAGGCGGGTGCGGTAGAAATCGCTGTCGCCGAGATTGAGTATTTGCGTCTTGCTCTGCAGGCGCCGAAAAGAGGTGGAGTGAATTATCCGCCCATAATCGATGTCGCTTTCGCTGCGGGCGTCGTCACTCTTGCGGTTTTCGACTTTCTGACGCTCGTTCCACACGTTCAAGCCCGCCTCTCCAAGCACAAAATTCACGGGGCTGTCTTACCGAGGCGCAACAGCCCGCGCAAGCAAACGGGTCAATGCCCAGCCGATCAACACTTTTCAGGTCCGGACGCAGGCGCTACAAGCGTGGGCAATCGTCATGAGCATGAAAGGACACCGTCATGGATTTGGGTATTTCCGGCAAGCGCGCATTGGTTCTGGCGTCATCTCGCGGCCTAGGTCTCGGCATCGCGACGGCGCTTGCGAATGAAGGCGTCAACGTGCTGATGGTGGGCCGTAGCGGCGAAAAGCTGGACGCCAATGCCAAGGCGATTAATGCGCTCGGCAAGGGCAAGGCAGAATGGGTCTGGGGCGATCTTGGCGAAGAGACGTTCGTGCCGTCCATGATCGAGGCGGTGAAGACGAAGCTCGGCGGTATCGATATTCTCGTCAACAACACGGGCGGCCCGACACCAGGGCTGGCGCAGGACATCACCCCTGACAAGCTCGATACGTTCTTTCAATCCATGGTGCTGCGCGTCATCACCCTGACCAACGCGCTTGTGCCGCAGATGAAGGAGCAAGGCTGGGGCCGTATTCTGACCGTTGCTTCCTCCGGCGTGTTCGAGCCCATTCCAAATCTTGCGCTCTCCAACACGCTGCGCGGCGCACTTGTTGGCTTTAACAAGACGCTGTCCAGTGAAGTCGCAGGCCTCGGTATCACCGCCAATATGCTGCTGCCCGGTCGCATCCACACCGATCGTATCGATGAGCTGGATGGCGCAAACGCCAAGCGCCTTGGCAAGAGCATGGAAGAGGTTCGTGAAGCCTCGGTCAAGAGCATCCCCGCCGGCAGGCTTGGTACGGTGGAAGAATTCGCCGCAGCAGGCGCATTCCTGTGCTCGCAGCCAGCGAGCTACATTACCGGCACCATGCTGCATGTGGATGGTGGAGCGGCAAAGTCGATCTGATCATCCCGATCGGCAATAGGTAACGCTTTGAACTGGAAGCCTTTCCGGATAGCATTCGGAAAGGCTTTGCTTTTGGGAGACGATCATGCAGGCACTTCGCACGATTTTAAGCATACTGGGTGTTCTGATCGTGCTGATGGGTCTTGTCTGGATCGGACAGGGCAGCGGCTATTTCCCCTACCCCGCCTCAAGTTTCATGATCAATCAAAGCCCGTGGATGCTGCGCGGCGCGCTGACAGCCGTGGCAGGCATTATCCTCATCGTTGTCGCGCGCAGGGCGCTTCGCTGATCGTCATTTGACGCGTTTTGGTAGATCGGCAATCAAAGCGTCACGGGTTGCAAAACTGATCGGCTCTTTACTCTTCCAATCATCGATATTCAGGCTGGCAAACACGACCTTGCGTTCGCCCTTCTGCGCCCAACCGACAAACCAGCCGAGCCACCAGTCGCCATCATAGGTGTTGGCTTTGGTGCGCATGCGCCCGGATCCCGTCTTGCCGTAAACCTGCCATCCATCCGCGGCTGAAAACTGCGGAATGATCGCCTCCGTTTTCGCGATCGCCTCCTTCGATACGGGCAGCTTTCCAGTGACGAAGCGACGGACGAAATCTGCCTGCTGATCGGCGGAGATTTTCAAAGAGGACATCAACCAGGATTCCGTCAGGCCATCCGTCTGCCCTGGCACTCCGCGGACATCGGCATTGCCATAACCGAAGCGCTGCACATAGTCAGCAAACTTGGCCTTGCCCAATCGCCGGGTGATTTCCTGCGAATACCAGACGATCGAATCCCGCTCCCATATTGTTGGATCGACAGATTTCTGTTCGCGCTTGGGTCGTTTCCATTCCGTCTTGTAGTTCCAGCGCGGGTTGGTCGCGTCCTTCAGTATTCCGGCGTCATATCCCATGATGGCGAGCGGAAGCTTGAAGCTGGATTGTGGGGCGAAAGCTTTATCGCACGTGCCGTCGCGGTGCAGAACGCTGCCGCTTTCGGCATCCAGCACAACCGTGCAATGCAGCTTTTCGGCTGCTTTGGTTTCCATCGAAGCAAGGCTTGCCACGGCCAGCGTCACGACGAAAGCCGCTGTTCTTCGCTTCTTCAGTACCATCGGACGATGCATGACTATCTCCTCTATGCGTCAACGCTAAAGTTTCGATGAAAGAGACTTACGGTGGTTTGCGCGGGTGGGACAAATGATGATATCTGGCTTCAGCCATGAATTAAACTTGGCCTTCATTCCTCTGGAGCTGATCTTTCATGGTTCGCCCTCACCTTCCGCTGAATGCACTGCGCGCCTTTGAGGCCGCTGCCCGGCACCTGAGCTTCACCCGTGCGGCCATCGAGCTTTGCGTGACGCAGACTGCGATCAGCCACCAGGTCAAACTGCTTGAAGAGCGTGTTGGCGCGACGCTGTTCAAGCGCCTGCCACGCGGACTGATGATCACCGATGAGGGCCTGGCGCTTCTGCCGACGCTCCGCGATTCCTTCGACCGCATGGCCGATATTCTCCAGCGTTTCGAGGACGGGCACCTGCAGGAGGTGTTGAGCGTCGGCGCTGTCGGAACCTTTGCCGTGGGCTGGCTCCTGCCCCTGCTCGCTGAGTTCCAAGACCTCTATCCCTTCATCGATATTCGCCTCTCCACCAACAATAACCGCGTCGATATCGCTGCCGAAGGGCTCGACTTTGCAATCCGCTTCGGCAACGGCGCCTGGCACGACACCGAGGCTGAGGAATTGTTTTCCGCACCGCTCTCGGCGCTCTGCATTCCAACGATGGCCGCGCAACTCAAGAGCCCCCATGACGTGGCGCAACAGACGTTGCTGCGCTCCTATCGCGCCGATGAATGGCCGGACTGGTTTTCCGAGGCTGGCGTTGCCTCGCCAAGGATCAAGGGCATCGTCTTCGACTCATCGGTTCCCATGGTGGAGGCGGCCCTGCAGGGATCTGGCGTCGCGCTTGCGCCACCCTTGATGTTCCAGCGCCACCTCTCCGCAGGCGATCTCGTCCAGCCCTTCCCGGTCTACGTGTCGAAGGGCTGCTATTGGCTGACACGGCTCAAGTCGCGACCTGTCACCAGTGCTATGACAACATTTGCTGCATGGCTGAAAGAGAAGGCTGCCGCGATGCCACAGCACGCCTGAAAAATCTGCACCCGCGCGCTTGCCATTCACAATTCGCTGTGCCATCACGCGCCCTCTTCAAAACAGGCGGGCGCGGTTGCGCCTTTTATTGCCCGGATGCCTGCATTCCGGGAATGCTCTCTCGTTGACTGACAAGGATCCTCTCCATGGCACGGACACTCGGGCTCGATTTTGGCACGACCAACACAGTTATGGCGCTCTCGGACACCGGCAGCAGCAGCCACTCCATGCGCTTCACCTCCAGTGCCGGAACGACGGACAGCATGCGCACCGCGCTGTCTTTCATGAAGGACAAAGGACTTGGTGCAGCAGCGCTGCATGTCGAGGCAGGCCAGGCAGCGATCCAGCAATTCATCGAGAACGCCGGGGAATGCCGCTTCCTGCAATCGATCAAGACGTTCGCTGCCTCGCCTTTGTTTCAAGGCACGCTGGTCTACGCCAAGCGTCAGAGCTTCGAAGATCTGATGGAGGTGTTTTTGCGCAAGCTGAAGACCTATGCAGGCGACGAATGGAAAAACGATGTGTCGACCGTGATTGCCGGTCGCCCCGTGCGTTTTGCCGGCTCCAACCCGGATGAGGCTCTGGCGCTTACCCGCTACAATGAAGCCCTGACGCGTGCCGGCTTTCCCGAAATCCATTATGTCTATGAGCCGGTGGCAGCCGCCTATTACTTCGCCCAGAGCTTGAAGAAGGATGCCAATGTTCTGGTGGCGGATTTCGGCGGCGGCACCACCGACTACTCGCTGATCCGCTTCGAGACGCATGCCGGCAAGCTCTCCGCCACTCCGATCGGCCATTCGGGCGTCGGCGTTGCGGGCGATCACTTCGATTTCCGCATGATCGACAATCTGGTGTCGCCGGAAATCGGCAAAGGCAGCAAGTTCAAAAGCTTCGACAAGGTTCTGGATGTGCCATCCGGTTACTACGTTAATTTCGGTCGCTGGAACCAGTTGTCCATCTTCAAGACGTCCAGAGAGTTTTCCGATCTGAAGTCCTTGCTGCGCTCGGCGCTTGAGCCGGAAAAGCTCGAGCTCTTCGTCGAACTGGTCGAACATGATGAGGGCTACCCGCTCTACCAGGCAATCTCTGCCACCAAGATGGCGCTATCCTCACAGGAAGAGGCGGAGTTCAACTTCTCGCCGCTTGGCGCCGCAGGCAAGAAGATGGTGAAGCGGTCGGACTTCGACCAATGGATTGCCGACGATCTCGCCAAGATCGAAGAGGCTCTGGACGAGGTCCTGACCAAGACGAACACCGCGCCGCAGACCATCGACAAGGTCTTCCTCACCGGCGGCACCTCCTTCGTTCCTGCTGTGCGACAGCTCTTTACCCGCCGGTTCGACGCCGACAAGATCGAAAGCGGCGGCGAACTTCTTTCGATCGCCCATGGTCTGGCGATGATCGGCGAAAGCGGCGACGTTGCGCGCTGGACGGCGTGAGAAACGTTTTGCAATAGCAGGCTTCGACAGATCGAAGGGCGTTTGGCGAGTGGCCTATCCAAAGCTACGGTCGAGCATGTCGGCTTTAAGCCCGGCAGAAACATGCCTGGCGGAACTGCTTCCATTTCATAAGGAAACGCTCTAGTTTGCGGGTCATGATCTCGGCACAAGACCTCTCCCCGGCAGAACTGGCGGCGCTTCTGCATTTCCATGCGGATGCTGGCGTCGACTGGCTGCTGGAAGACGAGCCGATGGATCGATTTGCCGAATTTGCGGCAGGGCGTCAGGCGCGTGCTCCACAGAGAAGCAGCGAGCCGCAACAGCCGGAGATACGAAGCGCACCGCAGCAGGCCGCCCCCTCTCCCCGGCAAGCTGCCCGTGCGCCTGCATCTGCGCCCCCCGCGCCGGTCAACGTTGCACTGCCGGACGATCAGGCGATCGCTTCGGCACGCTTCGCGGCCGAGAGCGCGCGATCGCTTCTCGAACTGAAAACCGCGCTCGAAAGCTTCAACGGCTGCAATCTCAAAAACAGCGCCCGCAACACGGTGTTTGCGGAAGGTGATCCTTCATCCGGCATCATGATCGTCGGCCCCATGCCGGATGCGGATGACGATCGGGAAGGCCTGCCCTTTACTGGAAAGACTGGCCTCCTTCTCGACCGCATGCTGGCGGCGATCGGGCTTGATCGCAGCAAGCTCATGCTCACCAATGTCGTTCCCTGGCGTCCGCCGGGCAACCGTTCGCCGTCGGGTCCGGAGATGGAAATCTGCCGTCCGTTCATCGAGCGACAAATCGCTTTGGCCGAGCCGAAAGTGCTGTTGCTTCTCGGCAACTTCACAGCGCGTTTTTTCTTTGGCGGCTCAGGCACGATCCATACGATGCGCGGACAGTGGCGTGATGTCGCAGTTGGCCCCAGCACAGCACCTGCCATTGCAACCCTGCATCCACAGGAGCTTTTGAATGCTCCGGCGAGTAAGTCATTGGCCTGGAACGATTTATTGGCATTCCAGGCGCGCTTGCGCGATTTATGAATGCTTCCTTTTTGATCATTGTAAATAGAATGAAAAAAGCCATGCAAATGGCGCATAACAGCGACGCATTCGGTTGGATTGCCGAATCTATGCCGCACTGCAATAAGGACCCTGTCTTGGGAGGAAAAGGTTTAAGGAACCAAGGCAATGACCACGCGCTACCGTCCGGTTCATTCCGGCTTTGAAACGCTTCGACTGGCGGGCCTCGGCCCACGCTCCAGTCAGGGCTACCACCGTTTCGGTGTTACAAACGAACAGCTGACCGCTCGTGCTTCGACGCAGCAGGTCCGCACAACCCGTCCTTCGGCGGTTTTTGCAGACTTTCGCGAACGCTGAGACGATCTTTGTGCGGTCACGTCCGCACACGCTGCATGCGTTGCCATGCTGATGAGGCGCCTTTCATGTGGAAGGCGCTTTTGCATTTTCAGACGGTGAGTTTACGCAGCAGCCCTGCCCAATGGAGCAATAGACCCGATTATTCGTGGGCGCTAACCCGTTTCTCGGGCGGAGAATGCTTCTCGAGCCGTCGCGCTTCACCGCGCCACGTTCACTTGGTCCCGTAGCAGTGATTTCGCTTCGAAGAACGCGTCTTCCACGTGCGTGAACTTCCTCGCTTGCCAGCCACAATACTCGCTAAGATAGTCGCGCGACAGCCACATGGGGCTGCGTGGTGTATCATCCACCCAGCCGACGCTGCCTTGGTCGGCGGCTTTGTTCAGAAGCCTTTGCAAATGCGTGCGCGACATCATGAATGTTGAGGCCATCGCCCGAACATCGACATAGCCGATATCGATCTGCTCGTTCTCGGTGTCTCGAACACGACTGACGATCTCGTCCATCACCAAGCCGCCCGCTTCCACCCACTGGAATTGTCCGACGCGCTTTGGCGGCTCGACCCAATGCGGGTCAGCAAGGCAAGCGCGCGCTGCGGCGGGTTGCGCATGCACGACGATCTCGGGATATGCCATCAGAGTTGCAGCGCGGTTTCCATTGTCCATGCCGTCGATGGCGGAGAGGTTTGCAAGGTACCAGTTGAATATTCCCTGCTCGCTGATCTGCGTGGCGCGGTACCGCTTAGGTCTCGTCGCGGCAGAGCGGTTTACCTTCTCGAGATAGCGATAGATCTCAAGCTGATCCAAATAGTTCTGCACCGTGTTGCGGCTGGCAACACCAGTAGAGGTGACGACATCGCGCAGTTGCGCGACGGTGAAACCCTGAGCCCGCTGTTCGGCGCTGAGGCCCATCGCCATTTGTGTCAGCAGCCATTTCTGATGGGCGGAGAGCAAGCGCGCAAGACGGGGATTTTCATCGAAACGTCCGCGCAACGTGCGCGCCAGGTGTTGAATCGCACCTAGAAGACCTGGATGAGCAATGAAGTCGTTATAGGAGAAGCTCATCGGCGCGTCTCCGGACTCGATGAGCCTGCGACACTTCTTTCAAACGGGAAAAGAGGGCGCATGACATTTTTCCCGCCCCGTTGATTGATTTTCCTTGGCTTGAAATCCCAACGCAAGATGCATCACCCAAAACCCACAACCTAGAAGGTACATACCACATTTTTGCGTGTGACTATGATTTTTTCTTAAAATTCACAGGTGTTTATTCATAGTCAGACAGGGTCAGCCGGATGGTGTCGAGGCCTTGCGTGCAGCCTTACGCTGAAGCCCCAGTTGGTGCTCGCGGAAGATGATGAAGATACCTGCGCAGACGACAATGCTGGTTCCGATCAGCATGGTGAGGGTCGGCACATCGCCGAAGAGCACGTAGGAAACGCCGATACCGAGAAGGATCGAGCTATATTCGAACGGCGCGATGGTCGACACTTCCGCGTGACGATAGCTTTCTGTCAGCAGGATTTGGGCTATCCCGCCGGCAATGCCGGCAGAAATCAAGAGAACGGCCTGCCGCATATCCAGCCACTCCCAGCCGAACGGCATGCTGAAGGCAGAAATGAGCGTGCCGGTCAGCGAGAAGTAAAGCACGATCGTCGGGGTACGTTCTGTCACAACCAGTTGGCGCACCTGCACCATCGCCAGTCCACCGAGGACGGCACCAAACAGAACCGCGAGAGCCCCGATGCTTTCCCTCGCCTCAAGGCCGCCATTCTGAAGCAACGTCATTTTCGGCCACAGGATGATGACGACGCCCATCATGCCGACGACAACCGCTGACCAGCGGTAAACGCGCACCGTTTCGCCCAACATCACGGCGGCGAAGACAACAGACATCAGCGGCGAGGCGTAACCGATTGCAATGAATTCCGGAAGCGGCAGCAAGGTGAGGCCGTAAAATCCGCACATCATCGACAGAATGCCAAGAAAACCGCGCTTGAAATGGCCGAACAGATTGCTTGTGTGAAAGGCCTGCGTGAGGCTGCGGAGCCATGCCAGATAAAGGATGATGGGAAGGATGGCGAAAGCCGAGCGGAAGAAGGTGATCTGTCCCGCAGGAACATCCGGCCCGGCTGCCTTGATGCAGGTCTGCATGACAAGAAAGAAAGCGACGGAGGTGAGTTTGAGGACAATACCCCGGACGGGATTGTACGTATCTGCACTCATGGGAATTTGCGATCGGGATTTGCAGACGAGATGCCCGCAGATTGGAGTTTGACCCGAGCGCACAGCACAGCAGATCGACTTTCATATTCATTAGATCATGCTGGCCAACGGAGGTAAACCGATTCTGCGGCCCCTGCCTGCCGGTCTCATCATCTACAGCATCGGCCCTACAATCGGAATCGATTTTCGCACAGCACGATGCGTAGATCAAAGACGATAGAGCGTTCCTTGTGCGTCCAATAGGACGAACGGCGCTCCAGGGTAGCTGTGGCTGCGCGGAGCGAGCCTCTTTTTCAAGATATTCTCTTTCTACGTGTCCGCAGCTTCAGTAATCGTTCAACATTTCATGAAATCATGCACCGATCAGAAATGCTCAGACGCGGGTTAAAACTTCTGTCTGGTAGTATTTTAGGGACGCATGTCCCCCGCCTCTCCATGATGGTGACGCGTGTCGACAAGTTTACTTTCACCCATCATGCCCGCATGATGGTCAGGCAGCGGCAGAAGCAAGGTTCATTCGGGAATAGTTATGCGAACAGATACGGGTCAGATTGTTCAGTTGGCGGATTATCGTCCAACGGATTTCGTGCTTGAACGGGTTGACCTCACATTTGAACTGGACCCACAAAACACAAAGGTGGAAGCGCGACTGATCTTCCATCGCCGCGAGGGCGTAGATAAGGCCTTGCCGCTTATTCTGGACGGCGACGAACTGACGCTTTCGAGCCTGCTTCTCGACCAGATCGAGATGCCGACGGGACAATATGACGTGACGCCAGAACGACTGACGATCCGCGATCTTCCTGAAGAGATCCCCTTCGAAATCTGCGTCACCAATTACATCAATCCGGAAAGCAATACCCAGTTGATGGGTCTCTATCGCACCAATGGCGTCTATTGCACGCAGTGCGAGGCAGAAGGCTTCCGCCGCATCACCTATTTCCCGGACCGGCCGGATGTGCTTGCCCCCTACACGATCACCATCATCGCGGCCAAGGAAGGCAATCCCCTCCTCCTGTCGAACGGCAATTTCCTCGGCGGCGGCAATTATGATGAAGGCCGCCATTTTGCTGCCTGGTTCGATCCTCATCCGAAGCCGAGCTACCTTTTCGCACTGGTCGCTGGCGATCTTGGCGTTGTCGAAGACAGCTTCACGACCATGTCGGGCCGCGAAGTCGCGCTGAAGATCTATGTCGAGCATGGCAAGGAGCCGCGCGCGACCTACGCCATGGATGCGCTGAAACGCTCCATGAAATGGGATGAGGAGCGCTTCGGCCGCGAATACGATCTCGACATTTTCATGATCGTCGCCGTATCCGACTTCAACATGGGCGCGATGGAGAATAAGGGCCTCAACGTCTTCAACGACAAATATGTTCTGGCCGATCCGGAAACCGCGACCGATGCCGACTATGCCAATATCGAGCGCATCATCGCGCATGAATATTTTCACAACTGGACCGGCAACCGCATCACCTGCCGCGACTGGTTCCAGCTTTGCCTGAAGGAAGGTCTGACCGTCTATCGCGATCAGGAATTTTCCTCCGATATGCGCTCGCGCGCGGTCAAGCGCATCGCAGACGTTCGCCACTTGAAGTCGGAACAGTTTCCCGAAGATGGCGGCCCGCTGGCGCATCCACCGCGTCCGGATAAATATCGCGAAATCAACAACTTCTATACGACGACCGTCTATGAGAAGGGCGCCGAAATCACCGGTATGATCGCCACGATCCTGGGAGAAGACGGCTTCCGCAAAGGAACCGACCTCTATTTCGAGCGTCACGATGGTGATGCGGCGACGGTTGAGGATTTCGTCAAATGCTTCGAGGATGCGACCGGGCGCGATCTGACGCAGTTCTTCCGCTGGTATATCCAGGCCGGAACGCCGCTTGTCAGCGCCTCCACCGCTTATGATCCGGCGTCCGCGACCTTCACCCTGTCGCTGGAGCAGACGGTTGCACCCACGCCCGGCCAGAGCCGCAAGGAGCCGCTGCACATTCCGCTCTCGACCGCTCTCATTCTGGATAATGGTCAGATCGCCACGCCGATCAAGGTTGAAGGCGGCGAGTTCAAGGACGGTGTCCTGCATCTGACAGAACGCAGTCAGCGCTTTACCTTCACCGGCATTTCGTCGCGACCGGTTCTGTCGATCAACCGCAGTTTCTCTGCCCCGATCAACCTGCATATGGAGCAATCGTCGGACGACCTCATCCAGATCGCCCGTCACGAGACAGACCTCTTCTCGCGCTGGCAGGCACTGACGGCCCTTGCCTTGCCCAACCTGATTGCGGCAACACAGGCCGTGCGGTCGGGCAACGAGGTGAGCGTCGACCCGGCCTTCATCTCGACCCTGATTGAGATCGCCGGCAATGATGAGTTCGAACCGGCCTTCCGCGCCCAGGCGCTGACTCTGCCAAGCGAGGCGGATGTTGCGCGCGAGATGGGCAAGGACAATGATCCAGACGCCATCCACAAAGCGCGCAATGCCGTCATGCGTGCGGTCGCCAAAGCCGGTGTCGAAACCTTCAAGGGCCTCTTCTCCAGCTTCGAAGAGAAAGAAGACTATTCGCCGGATGCGGCAAGTGCCGGACGCCGTTCGCTGCGCAATATTGCCATGAGCTATCTGTCCTATGCGGAAGAGACACCCGAGCGCGCTGCACAGGCCTTTGCCAACGCCTCCAACATGACCGACATGGCGTATTCGCTTAGTGTCCTGACACAGCGTTTCCCTGACTCGGCCGAGGCCTCCGACGCGCTGGCGACATTCGAGACGCGCTTTGCCGACAATGCACTGGTGATGGACAAGTGGTTTACGCTTCAGGCTGCCATCCCAGGTGATGGCGCATTGGCACGCATAACGTCTTTGATGGCGTCCAAGCACTTTATCGCCACCAACCCGAACCGTGTGCGTTCGCTGATCGGCACCTTTGCCTTCGGCAATCCCACTGGCTTCAATCGTGCAGATGGCAAGGCCTACGACTTCCTGGCCGAGCAGATCATCGCCATCGACAAGCGCAATCCGCAACTGGCAGCCCGCATTTTGACATCCATGCGCTCCTGGCGGTCGCTAGAGGCAGTGCGCGCCGATCACGCGCGCGAGGCCCTCACCACGATCGAGCGCAGCGCTGGGCTCTCCACCGATGTTCGCGACATTGTCGAGCGTATGCTCAAGGGCTGAGAGGCTCCCCTCCTCTATGTGAAAAGGCCGGACGTCCGGCCTTTTCTTGTTTTAGATCAAAAACAGCATCGCCCTCTCCTCGTAGATTTGCCTGATCGATCGGCATAGAGGAGACGCGACATGACCATCAGCCCAGCATTTCAGAGTTTCGCCAAGCAAGCGCCCGCCCACCACGCAGCCTGGCTACAGGCCGTGGCCGGGCTTGGCACCGCGTCAGCGCTTGACGGCAAAACCCAGAGTCTCGTCTACATTGACATCCTCGCAGCCGCGCGGTTGGAGAGCGGCCTTGCCTTTCACGTTCAGGAAGCCAAGGTGCATGGCGCCTCGCGAGACGAGATTATCAGCGCCGTTCTTGCCGGCCTCCCGGCCGTCGGAAACTGCGTCGTGCAAGCCCTGCCGATCGTGCTTGACGCCTTCGACCACAACTGACGTAAGGGCAGTCAAAACCGTCTTTTCGGACGTTCGAAAAAAAGCGCGAGTCGGTTCAAAGGGTTAAAAATCTTTTAACTTTCAGCTCTGGACAAGGCGAATCAGCTTTGATTCATTAGGCGCAGATTCGAGCAGCGGCGCTTCGAATTTACACGAGGGACATCAAGGCGGGACAATGACGAACGTGCGGCGGGCGACTGCGGGCGATGAGCGACCGTATGCCAGATTTGCTGAAATGGCGGCGTTGGTTCACAGAACGGCGGAGAGCTTCTCCTCAGCCGGAAATCTGCTCGCAAGGTTGTGGCAGGTCCGCAGGCTTGAGACACTGCTCAAGCGTCTCATCCCCATTCTCATTCTGGCATTTCTGGTCGTCATCGCAGCATCGCGCATGTTCGGCATTACCGCGGAATATGGCCGCATGGAGACTGCCGCCCGGCAGACGACGGCGCTTTCCGCGCTGACCGCCCGTGCAGCCCTTTCCGGCGTTGAGACCCTGGCAGCCACGCAGGATCGGGCAGCCGTCGAGCGCCGCCTCAATCAATCCTTCCCCGCTGGCAGCATGGATGACGACACCGTCGTATTGGTGGCCGGCATAAATGGTCGCGTCTTCGGTGGCGTCGGTCTGCATGCCGCATCCTATGTCGGCACGTCGCTGACCGCCCTGCTTCCCGAAATCGCGATCGTTCGCAGATTCCCCGGTGCGCCAGGAACGATCGAGACGAATATCGACAACACCCCGCATTACGCCACGATGCTGCCCCTTGGTTCCGATGGCGGCATGATCATCACGGCCCGGTCTTTGGAGCCGATGCGCGCATTCTGGCGCAGCGAAGTGGCGATGAATGTCACACTCTTCGCCGGCATCTCCTCCATCCTGCTCGTCATTCTCTATGCCTATTACATGCAGGTGAAGCGGGCACGCACCGCTGACGAGGTTTTTGTTGAATCCAACCTTCGAGTCGAGACGGCCCTGTCTCGCGGTCGTTGCGGCCTGTGGGACTTCGATCTTTCCACGCGCCGCATGTTCTGGTCCACCTCGCTTTACGAAATCCTCGGCCTCCCACCGCGTACCGAACCGCTCTCCTTCAGCGATGCGGCGCGGATGATGCATTCCGAAGACGGAAACCTCTATGAGCTTGCACGCTCGGTCGGCTGCGGTGATCTGCGCCAGATCGATCAGATTTTCCGTATGCGCCACACCCATGGTCATTATGTCTGGCTGCGCGCCCGTGCGCAGGTAATCCACACGGCAAACGGCCCGCGCGTCATCGGCATCGCCATGGACGTGACCGAGCAGCACCGTTTGGCACAGCGTTATGCCGAGGCCGATCAGCGCCTTGCCGACGCCATCGAATGCACGTCCGAAGCCTTTGTCCTATGGGACAAGAACGACCGCCTCGTGATGTGCAACACGCACTTCCAGCAGGCCTATGGTCTTCCCGACAGCGCACTTGTGCCTGGCACGGAACGCTCCGTTGTCTATAGTGCGGCAGCCCGCCCGATCGTCGAGCGCCGCGTGGCGGACTCCGATCAATCGGGACTGTCGCGCACCACGGAAGTGCAGCTTGCCGATGAGCGCTGGCTGCAGATCACCGAACGCCGCACCCGCGACGGCGGTCTCGTATCCGTCGGTACGGACATTACGCTTCTGAAGCGCCACCAGGATCGCCTGCGCGAATCCGAGCGCCGCCTGATGGCAACGATCGGCGATCTCTCCGCCTCCCGCCACAAGCTCGAGCGGCAGAAGACCGAGCTTTCGGATGCGAACGCGCTCTATCAGGCGGAAAAGGAACGCGCGGAAGCCGCCAACAAGGCGAAGTCCGAATTCCTTGCCAATATGAGCCATGAGCTGCGCACCCCCCTCAACGCCATTCTTGGCTTTTCCGAAATTCTCGTCGCCGAAATGTTCGGCCCTGTCGGCTCGCCGAAATACAGCGAATATGCCCGCGACATCCATGATAGCGGCCAACATCTACTGAACGTCATCAATGACATTCTCGACATGTCGAAGATCGAAGCAGGCCATATGCGCATCAACCGCGAGAAGGTCGATCTTGCGCCCTTGGTGGAAGAGACACTGCGCCTGACTGCCATTCAAGCAGCGCAGAAGAACATCACCATCCAGCAGCGGCTATGCAGGAATATGTATATGAGCGGCGACCGCCGTGCCATGAAGCAAATCATGCTCAACCTGCTGTCCAACGCCGTCAAGTTCACCGACGAGGGTGGCCGCGTCGAGCTTCGCACCCATGTGCACGAGAACGGCTTGATGATGACGATTGCCGATACCGGCATCGGTATTCCGACAGCAGCCATCAACAAGATCGGTCAGCCATTCGAGCAGGTGCAGAGCCAGTATGCCAAGAGCAAAGGCGGCTCGGGCCTTGGTCTTGCCATTTCCCGCTCGCTGGTCAGGCTCCACGGCGGCAAGATGAAGATCCGCTCCTGCGAGGGGAAGGGAACGGTGGTCACCATCCTCATCCCGCATGTGCATGTTGCCAAGGATATGCCCTATCTCGCCTATCAGGCGAGAAACAAGCTGGAGCTCCTGCGCTCGCACAAGCTGAACTGACGGCTTTCGCTTGACCCGTTTGGGATCGCAAAGCCGCCGAACGGCTTAGCGCGACCGCAAAGTGATCCTGGTCAGTTCGGAGGGAATGCCGAGCCGCAGCGCAAAGCCTGGCCAGAGCGCCGTGCCGTTGTTGACGTAAAGCTTCATGCCCCCGACATCGTAGAAACCGGAGACGAAGCCGTTATTGGGCCGTGCCACCATGCGATCGAGCCCAACGACCATGCCCCCATGCGTATGGCCGGAAAGCTGGACCGCGACACCCAGTGCTGCATTGGCTGCCGCCTGACCGGGCTGGTGATCCAGCAGGATCACAGGTGCACCGGCAGGCGCGCCTCTGAGCGCCGCCGCCGTGTCATGCGCGGGAAACGCCGTTCTCGTGGATGAAAGATCGGTGACGCCTGCGATTACAAGCTTGGCGTTGCCGCGCTCGATGACAGCGTTGCTGTTGGCAAGTGTCGTCATGTTGAGGCCCTGATAATAGGCCATCCACTCCTTGTAGCCGAAGAAGTATTCGTGGTTTCCGGGAATGGTGTAGACGCCATCGCGAGCCTTCAGCTCTGCCAAGGACGCAATGTCGCTGCTTCTCGCTTCAACCTTGCCGTCGATGAGGTCACCAGTGATAACGATCAGGTCGGCATTCAGCGCGTTGGTCTTTTCGACCACAGCCCGGGTCCAGGAGGCTGGAAAGAGGCGACTGATATGCAGGTCCGTCAGCTGCACGATCTGATAGCCGTCAAAAGCCGGATCGAGACCCGGAACGGCAATCTCAATGTCCTTCAGCGGCGGCACACGGATTGCCTGGCTGACGGCGAAGGCGGAGAGAGCCAGAGCAACAGCGGCCATCCCATAACGGACACCGGCCGGCACCAGCGGGAAGTGCCCCTTGAACAGCATCAAGACCAAAGACACCATATCCAGCACAATCTGGAAGACGGCAAGCAGCAGCATGAAGCCGAAGAGAAGGTTGAAGCAGATGATCAGCGGTCTTGGAAATTCGGGCGAGAACACCGAACCGGACGAGAGGCGACTGAAAAGGTGATATTGCGAAGCGGCGAGTAGCAGCAGCGCTAGGGCGAGCTTCAACGGCCAAACCCAGGGCAGTGGCTGAATGAAGCGGACAGCGACCACCAGCCATGGAATTCCGAAAATAAGGTGAAACATCAAGACGCTTTCGTTTTAGCTTTCGCCATAGGTGGGGATGCCGCGTTCATCAATCCAGCCCGGCAAAATCCGTTCCACTGCCGCGAGCGCTCCAGTATTCTTTTGAAGCGCAAGGAACGGATTATCTCCTTGCGCCTATCGATCATGCGCTGGCTTCACGAATCCCCTTTTGAGGACACCAATGACAGGAAAGCCTTGCGGACGGCTTTCGACAGACGCTTTATCTCGCCCTCCAGCGTCGCAATATCGGGGCAATCCCCTGCCCTGCACACGAGATCGATCAAGCCCGCAGGCGCCTGTTTCGGATCGAAATCCGTATCGATGCACAGCCTTATGATTTGCGACAGTTCGGTGAAGAGCCGCATCGCTTCGATACAATCGTCATGTGTCTGGGGCTCCATCGCTTCTGAGGCCATGCGTTTGAGCGCATAGGACGTGCTCTCTCCCGGCTCATGCGGAGGCAGACCTTTAGCCGGCGCGACCAGTGTCAGATATTGGGCAATGAATTCCAGATCGACCAGTCCGCCGGGGATGAGCTTGAAATCCCAGAGGCTTTCGGCAGGCTTTTCCTTGTCGATCAGCTGGCGCATCTCGCGAACGTCGGCGGCGACCTTGGCGACGTCTCGCTTTTGCGACAGGACCGAGGCAATGATCCGACCGGCATCTGCAATCAAGGTTGCGTCACCGCAGATCAGTCGGGCTCTGGAGAGGGCGAGATGCTCCCACGTCCAGGCTTCTTCGCGCTGGTATTTTTCGAAGGTCGAGATGCGGGTCGCCACCGGTCCTTTGTTGCCGGAAGGTCTGAGGCGCATGTCGACCTCATAGAGCACGCCTTCGGCTGTCGGGGCGGAAAGAGCCGCGATCAGTCGCTGGGTGACCCGTGTAAAGTAGCGCACCGAATCGAGCGGCTTGGCGCCATCGGATTCGGCAGACCCGTCGTCGTAATCATATAGCAGAATGAGATCGACGTCGGAGCCGGCGGTCAGCTCAAAAGAGCCGAGCTTACCCATGCCGATGACGGCGACGCGCCCGCCCGGATAGGCGCCATGCGTCGTCGCCATTTCGACCAGGACGGCATTCAAAGCCGCTTCGATCACGAGATCGGCAAGGTGAGTGAAGGCGCGGCCCGCCACCTCGCCGGTGATCGCACCGGTCAAGAGCCGAACGCCGATCAGGAAGCGCTGCTCTGCAGCAAAAATGCGCAGCCGGTCGAGAATGTCCTCGTAATGCCGCGCAGGCGAGAGAAAGCCCTTCATGCGCTGGGAAAGATAATCACGCGTCGGGATCTCGGTCATCAGCGCCGGGTCGAGCATGCCGTCGAAGACATGCGGTCGTGCCGCGATGATTTCTGCGAGCCTCGGGGCAGACGACATGATCGTGACCAGCAGCGACAGGAGCGCCGGATTGTTACCGAGAAGGGAGAAGAGCTGGATGCCCGCCGGCAGCCCGGAAAGGAAGTTGTCGAAGCGGAGCAGCGCCTCGTCGGCGCGTTTGCTCTCGCCGAAGGCCTTCAGCAGGTCCGGCGTCAACTCGGTCAGCCTTTCGCGCGCCTCGACCGATTGTGTCGCGCGGTAGCGGCCATTGTGCCAGGTGCGGATCACCCGTGACATGTCTTCAGGACGTTCAAAGCCGAGCCGCTCCAGCGTCTTCAATGTGTCGGGGTCATCCTTCTGTCCAGTGAAGACAAGGTTGCCGCTCTCGCCGGACAGCTTCGTTTCCTGCTCGAAGAGGGCGGAATATTGGCGTTCCACCAACCGCAGCACGTCCTCCAGTTTTTCGGAGAATGCTTTTGTGTCGGCAAAGCCGAGCATGAAGGCGATGCGCTTTAATTCGGTTTCCGTATCCGGCAGGATATGCGTCTGCTCGTCGCGAACCATCTGGATGCGATGCTCGACCTCGCGCAGGAACCAATAGGCTTCCGTCAGACTGTCCCGCGTCTCCGCATCGATCCATTTTGCGTCCGTCAGCGCCGCAAGCGCTTCTTCAGTCGAGCGGACACGCAAGGGCGCCATGCGCCCGCCTGCGATCAATTGCTGCGTCTGGGCGAAGAATTCGATCTCGCGAATGCCGCCGCGTCCAAGCTTGACGTTATGCCCCTTCACCGCAATCGCGCCATGGCCCTTATGCGCATGAATTTGTCGCTTGATGGAATGGATATCGGCAATGGCGGCGTAATCGAGATATTTGCGGAAGACGAAGGGGGTCAGTTCCCGCAGGAAGCCCGCGCCTGCCTTGATATCGCCTGCCACAGGTCGCGCCTTGATATAGGCCGCCCGCTCCCAGTTCTGCCCCCTGCCCTCATAGTAAAGCAGCGCCGCATCGACCGGTATGGCGAGGGGTGTGGAGCCAGGGTCGGGGCGAAGACGAAGGTCGGTTCGAAACACATAGCCGTCGGCGGTACGCTCCTGCATGATGCGGATCAGCCGCCGCATCATCCGGCCAAAGATTTCCAGCGCATCCAGCGGATCGGGCACGATGCCAGCCGTGGGCTCGAAGAACACGACAGCATCGATGTCGGAGGAATAATTGAGCTCGCGCGCGCCGAGCTTGCCCATGCCGAGCACGATGAGGCCTGAGCCTTCGCTCGGTGCTTGCGGATCTTTGAGCGTAAGCTTGCCGCTATTATGGTTGGCGAGAAGCAGATGATCGATTGCGGCCGACAGCGCTGCGTCAGCCATGTCGCTCAGCCATCGTGTCGTATCGCGGGCGGTAAAGATGCGGCCGAGGTCGGCCAAGGCTGCAATGAAGGACAGGCGACGCTTGGCGACGCGCAGCGTTGTCATCACCTCCGCCTCCGTCGGAATGGCGCCATCCTCACCCGGTCGCCAGCAATTGCGGGCCTGTTCGACTAGTCTGCCGAGCGATGCCTCGACCGGCTCAGAAACAGCGAGCGTCAGCAGCCCCTCGTCGGCGCTCGCCGCATCCCGCAGGTAGGGAGACAAGGTGAACGCGTTGGCGACGAAATCCTTGAGCGGGCTGTCGCCCGCCATCATTTCGGCGATTGCGGGCTCGCGCTTGGCAATGTCTTTCAGAGACGACAGAACGGATTTCAGTTCGGTTTGGGTGAGCGCACGGATGGCCCCTGGTTGCACTTCATCAAGCCGCATTGCCGCGGATGCCGCATCTGTCATGGTCACTCCTCCTGCATGTCACCCTGTTGGACGGGCTTTTTCTCTCCCTTCACCACTGTGCGTGCCACCAGCTTCAGGGAAAGAGACATAACCTTACGGCTTGGACGCCGGAAAGACCATGGATACGGTGAGACCAGGCGACGCTGGATTGCCCGGATCGGTATCCGAGAGACGCAGTTCACCGCTATGAAGCTCCATCACCGCTTCCACCAGCGAGAGACCGAGGCCCGTTCCGGGCTTGGAACGGCTTTCATCCAGTCGCACGAAACGTTTGATCACTTCGCCGCGCTTTTCAGCTGGAACGCCCGGGCCGGTATCGGCAACCGAAAGTATGATGCCTTCCTCGCTTCGACCAAGCTTTACACAGAGCCGCTTTTCACCGTCATGCCCGGCCGAATATTTGATGGCGTTGTCGATGAGATTGGTCAGTGCCTGACCGATCAGTTCGCGATTGCCCTGTACGACCAGTCCAGGCTCGATGGCCGCAGTCAAGGTCAAGCCTTCCTCATCGGCCACAGGTTCGTAAAGTTCAGCGCTGTCTTCGGCAATGGCAGAGATATCCACGTCGGTCATCTCTGCGGCAATGGAGCCGGCCTCGACGCGCGAGATCATCAAAAGCGCATTGAAAGTGCGGATCAACTGGTCGGATTCGGCGATGATGCCTTCCAGCGCCGCGCGCCGCTTGTTGTCGTCGGGATCATCAAGCGCATCAGCCGCCCTGTTGCGCAGTCGCGTCAGCGGTGTCTTTAGGTCATGGGCAATGTTGTCAGAGACCTGGCGTAGGCCCTCATTCAGCTTTTCGATGCGGCCGAGCATTGCATTCAGCGAACCGGAAAGCCGATCGAATTCGTCGCCGGACCTGCCCTCTGGAAGCCGTTGCGAGAGATCGCCCGCCATGATTTTCTTCGTTGCGGCCGACATGCGATCGAGGCGCTTCAGCGCATTTTGCCCGATGGCAAACCAGATGATGAGCGCACCGCCGCCCATGATCGCCAGCGCCACCATCAGCGCGCTGCGCACCAGCAGCCGGAACTTCGTCGGCTCGCCCAAATCGCGACCGACGAGAATGCGCAGCCCATTGTCGAGGACGAAGATATTGGCAGTGGCAAGGTGTTTTACGCTGTCGCCGCTTTCGGAGTAGCGCTCATAGGTGAAGGGAAATTCGGTCCAGCCTTCATTGTCGAACACGCCGGGCTGTACCGAGGCGACGTTGCCGCCGAGGATTTCACCATTGGGTCCGGCGATGACGTAAAGGCTTGCACCCGGCTGGCGGGCGCGTCGTTCCATCATCCGCAAAAGCGGATTGATCCCGCCGCGCTCATAGACGCGCTGAACGTCGTTGACCTCCTGCAGCACGGCATCGCGCGTTTGCTGGTTCAGCAGACGTTCCGAAAGTGCGGTGACGTAGAAGACGAGAAACGCCGCGCAAAGCGCAAACAGCAGAATGTAGAGCGCGGAAAGACGGACAGCAGTGGAGCTGAAAAGAAGGCGCAAGCGCGAAGGCATCGTTTAGCCTTCGTCCTTCATCATATAGCCAGCACCACGGATCGTCTTCAGCAAAGGCTTGTCGAAATCCTTTTCGATCTTGGAGCGCAAACGCGAGACGTGAACGTCGATGACATTGGTCTGGGGATCGAAGTGATAATCCCAGACATTTTCCAAGAGCATGGTGCGGGTCACCACCTGCCCGGCATTCTTCATCAGATATTCCAGCAGGCGGAACTCACGCGGCTGCAGCAGGATTTCCTTGCCGTTACGGCGCACGTCGTGTGAAAGCCGGTCGAGTTCGAGATCGCCGACGCGATAGATCATGTCCTGCTCGGGCTTGCCCTTGCGGCGACCAAGCACCTCGATCCGGGCAAGCAGCTCGTTGAAGGCATAGGGCTTGGGAAGATAATCGTCGCCACCGGCGCGAAGGCCAGTCACGCGGTCGTCCACCTGACCGAGCGCCGAGAGAATGAGTACCGGAGTCTCGACACCCTTCCTGCGCAATTCTGAAATAACGGAAAGGCCGTCGCGACGCGGCAACATACGGTCGACGACCATAACGTCGTAGACATTTTCGCAGCCCATAAACAGGCCGCTTTCGCCATCACTGGCGTGGTCGACAACAATACCAGCTTCACGGAATGCCTTCGTCATATAGGCGGCGGCTTCCAAATCATCTTCAATAACAAGTATTTTCATGTGGGGAACATTAACGTCGATATCATCCAGCGCACAACTGGAAAGAGGTTCGCCCGCAGCATTATGCAGATGACTTTCCACGGATTGGCTTATGAGTTCGGCCATGATGATGTCTCCTGTCTGCCTGGCCTGCCACCGTCGCAATAAGCGGCGTGCCGCTCCAAGTGACTTCGGCCTTGGATGGCCGAGCGCCGGCCACCGGATTATCGATCGTAAAATACGAAGCCGCCGCAGATATCCGCGGCTTCCTTGCTGTTCTACGGCTTAAAAAAAAGAGAGGGGCAAAGCGCCCCTCTCGTATCTCTTCCCTATCAACCCTGATCGATGTCGAGGGCGATGAAGCGGCTGCCTTGCTCGGTTTCGATCTGGAACAGGGCCTTGGTGCGGCCGTCCTTCTTGGCCTGATTGATCACCTTCTCGACATCGACGGCGGATGCGACCTGCTGGTTGTTGACCGAAGTGATCTTTTCGCCCGTCTTGAGCCCGCGGGTTGCGGCGTCGGAGTCCGGATCGACATCAGTGATGGCTAGACCCTTGCCATCTTCAGCAGGAGCAACCGTCAGGCCGAGGCTCGAAAGAGCCTTCTCGCTGGAAGACTGACCGCCGCGATCATTGTCGTTTTGACCCTGGGCACCTGCAGACGCGTCATCATTTGCCAAATCACCCAAGGTGACGCTGACCGACTGCGACTTGCCATCGCGCCAGAGCGACAGTTCGACCTTGGTGTTGGGTGCCAGCGCGCCAATGCGACGGGACAGTTCGCGTGCATCCTTGATCGGATCGCCATTGACCGCGGTGATAATATCACCCTGCTTGATGCCGGCCTTGTCACCGGGAGAACCCGGCTGCGGAGCCACGACGAGCGCACCCTTGGCTTCGGAGAGGCCGAGCGATTCGGCGATATCCTTGCTGACGGGCTGGATCTGCACGCCAAGCCAGCCGCGCTCGACCTTGCCGTCCTTCATCAGATCCTGAACGACATCCTTGGCAACGGATGCGGGAATCGCGAACGCGATACCGACGTTGCCGCCGGAAGGTGAGAAGATCGCGGTGTTGATGCCGACGACTTCCCCATTGAGGTTGAAGGCGGGGCCACCGGAGTTACCACGGTTCACGGCCGCATCGATCTGCAGGTAGTCGTCATAAGGACCGGAGCCGATATCACGGCCGCGGGCCGAGACGATACCGGAGGTGACCGTACCGCCAAGACCGAAGGGGTTACCGACAGCCACGACCCAGTCACCCACGCGGATTTTGCTGTCATCGGCAAATTGCACATAGGTGAACTTGCGATTCACATCGACCTTCAGCACAGCCAGGTCGGTGCGCCGATCGCGGCCAATAAGCTTGGCGTCGTATTCGGTGCCATCGTTGAGCACCACCGTGTAGGCGGAGCCGTCATCGACGACGTGATTGTTGGTGACGATGTAGCCGTCTTCCGAGATGAAGAAGCCGGAGCCCTGAGCGACGGGGCGCAGCGGGCCTTTACCTTCGCGGTGGCGATTGGGGCCACGCTTGTCTTCGTTCGCACCAGGACCACCGAATTCCTTGAAGAAGCGCTTCAGCGGATGGTCGTCAGGAAGCTGATCCAGACCGCGACCGCCGAAGGAAAAACCGCTGCTATCGTCAGAAACCGGCTCGACATTGGATTTGACGCGAACTGAAACGACCGCGGGAGAAACGGCGTCAACGACACTGGCAAAGCTCGGCACCTGGGGTGCATTCACCTCGACAGGTGCTGCAAAGGAACGGGCGATTGGGCCAGCGACGCCGGTGGTCAGCATCAGCGCGGCAAGACCGCCGACGGCCGAAGACTTCAGAACTGTCTTCAACGAAGAGCGTCCGTTTTGCATTTGAGACATTTGATTTCCTTCTTTCTTCATCTGACTGGAGCCTCCGAGGAGGATCGGAGCAGCGGTGGATGACAAAAGATATAGGAACTCCCACCTTACAGCGAAGTGGCTGCCTTATGAAAAATTAGTAATATTGCCGCATTGAGCGATATGGCGGTGCAAACCTCAGCGTTCCAGCAAGTCGCGGATCCTGGCTTCTTCATCCGCCGTCAATTTCTGGCCTTCCGAGAGCGCGGCACGGCGACGGGAAAAGACGAAGACCGCCACTCCGCCGACCAGAAGAAGACCGATCGGCGCCCCCCATAGAGCCAGAGTCCTTGCGCTGAAGCGCGGTTTCAACAGCACGAACTCGCCATAGCGCGAGACGACATAGTTGATCACCGCATCATCGCTGTCGCCCTTGACCAAACGATCGCGCACGAGAAGACGCAGATCGCGGGCAAGCTCCGCATTGCTGTCATCAATCGACTGGTTCTGGCACACCATGCAGCGCAATTGGGCCGTGAGGTTGCGCGCCCGTGCTTCCAGCGCAGGATCGGAAAGCACCTCGTCCGGATTGAAAGCGAAGGCGGGAAAGGCGCTGAGCGACAGAATGATGAGCAACAACAGTCTTGCGAGCATCGCTCTCATTCCGCCGGCTCCAGGCTTGGCGCTTTCGCAGGCTTTGACTTGCGGCTTGGCGCGCCCACACGCAGGCGACGGTCGGAGAGCGAGATAAAGCCGCCCAGCATCATGAACAGCGTACCGCCCCAGATGCAAAGGATGAAGGGCTTCCACCAGATGCGCACGACGATACCGCCATCCTGCATCGGATCGCCGAGGGACACATAGAGTTGTGAGAGGCCGAAGGTCATGATGCCGGCTTCTGTCGTCGGCATGCGGCGCGCGGTATAGAGGCGCTTTGAGGACCAGACATCGCCCACCTCCACACCCGCCTTGCGGGCGGTGAAGTGGCCGCGATCCTCGGTGAAATTCGGGCCGACGTGATGGCGGATGCCGTCAAAGGTCAGGCTATAGCCGCCCGCGTCCACCACCATGCCCTGCTTCATCTCGACCACGGTTTCCGTCTCGAATGTGGTGACGGTGACGATGCCAAGCACCGTGATGCCGAGGCCGATATGCGCAAGCGCCGTGCCGAAGGCCGAGCGAGGCAGACCTTTCAGGCGGCGAAACGCAACACCAAGCGTCAACTTGCCGAAATTGGCGCGGTACCAGAGATCGGCAAGCGCGCCGAAGATCAGCCAGAAGCCTGCAGCTATGCCAAGCGCTGCCAATACCGGGCCGCCATTTTGGATGTACCAGAGCGCCAGTCCTGCGAGAGCCGCAAGAGCCGCGGCCACGTAGAGCCGCTGGAAGGCCCCTAGGAGATCGCCACGCTTCCAGGCAAGCATCGGCCCGAAGGGGGTGACGATCAGGATTGGGATCATCAACAGGCCGAAGGTAATGTTGAAGAAGGGCGCACCGACGGAAATCTTCTCGCCTGTCAGGGTTTCAAGAACCAGCGGATAGAGCGTGCCGATCAACACCGTGGCGGTGGAAACCGTCAGGATCAGGTTGTTGAGAACCAATGCACCTTCACGCGAAATCGGCGCAAACAGACCGCCTGCCTTCAGCGTCGGGGCGCGCCAGGCAAAAAGCGAAAAGGCGCCGCCGATGAAGATCATCAGGATGCAGAGAATGAAAATACCGCGGCTCGGATCGGTGGCGAAGGCGTGCACCGACGTCAGCACACCGGAGCGGACGAGGAAAGTGCCGAGCAAGGACAGCGAGAAGGTCATGATCGCCAAAAGCACGGTCCAGATCTTCAGTGCCTCGCGCTTTTCCATGACAAGCGCCGAATGCAAAAGCGCCGTTCCTGCAAGCCAGGGCATGAAGGAGGCATTTTCGACCGGGTCCCAGAACCACCAGCCTCCCCAGCCAAGTTCGTAATAGGCCCAGTAAGAGCCCATGGAAATGCCCGCCGTCAGGAAGGTCCATGCGGCCAGCGTCCATGGACGCACCCAGCGCGCCCAGGCGGCATCGATGCGGCCTTCCATGAGGGCGGCAACGGCGAAGGAAAAACAGACGGAAAAGCCGACATAGCCGAGGTAAAGCAGCGGCGGATGAATGGCGAGACCGAAATCCTGGAGGATGGGGTTCAGATCTTGTCCCTCAGCTGGAACAGGGTCGAGCCGCAGAAACGGATTGGAGGTCAACAGAATGAACAGCAGGAAGGCCGTGCTGATCCAGGCCTGGACCGAGAGCACATTGGCTTTCAACGTATCGGGCAGATTGCGGCCATAAACGGAGACTAACGCACTGAAAAACACCAGGATCAGCAGCCACAGAAGCATGGAGCCTTCATGGTTGCCCCAGACGCCGGTCAGTTTGTAGATCATCGGCATCAAAGAATGCGAGTTCTCGAAGACGTTCTTCAACGAGAAGTCTGAAACCGCATACGCGTGCGTCAGCGCACCGAAGCTCAGACCAACCAGAAGAAACATCAGAAGAGAGCCGGTGGACGCGACATCCATCAGCCCGCGATCGTGACGACGAACGCCGATAACCGGCAGGATGGAGACGACGACGGAAACCGCGAGCGCGAGGATGAGACAGTAGTGACCGATTTCACTGATCATTTGGTCGCCCCGGTCTTGTTGCCATCTTGCGTCTGCTGCCAAAGACCCTTGTCTTTCAACCGGTCGGCCACTTCCTTCGGCATGTAGTTCTCGTCATGCTTTGCAAGCACGCTATCTGCCATAAAGGCATGGGTTGCAGCATCGAACACGCCTTCCGTCACCACGCCTTGTCCCTCGCGAAACAGATCCGGCAGGATGCCGGTGTAGCTCACCGGAACGCTTCCAGAGCCGTCGGTCACGGTGAAGCTGACGGTGCGGCCTTCCCCACGCTTGACCGATCCTTCGGCTACCAGGCCGCCGAGGCGGATGCGCGTTCCTGGCGCAACAGAGGTCTTTTCGAGATCAACCGGCATATAGAAGTAAGCAATGGACTGGCCAAAGGCGAACATCACCAGAAAGACAGCCAGCATGATGAAACTCACGCCACCGCCGATGATCGCCAATCGCTTCTGTTTGCGCGTCATTGCGTCACTCCGTCGGCGGGAATTCCAAGTTGCTGCGCCAGGGCGAGCAGTTTCTTGCCCTGCTCGCCGTCCGGCGGAAAGGCCTTCAGCCCGTTTTGCAGTGCTTCCTTCGCCTTACCGTCATTGTTCAGCATGGCATAGGAGCGCACAAGCCGCATCCAGCCCTCAAAATTGTCGGGTTGCTCACGAAGCTTGCCGTCCAGACTTTCGACCATACCGGCAATCATCGCCTTGCGATCCTCTGGTGCCATGGCGTTGGCAGCCTTTATATCCTCAGCCGTCGGATTGCCCGGTGCTTCGGGCTTCGGCACGGCAGCAACTGCCGCATCGCCGCCGGTTGCCTCAAGATGGGCCTGAACGAGCGGTATCCAAGGCGCGCCGACTGGAGAAGCCTTCAAGATAGCTGCGAAGGCGTCGCGCGCCTCATCCTTCTTGCCAGCTTGCTCCAGCGCAAGCGCCAGATAGAACCGCGCTCGCGGATTGCCGGGCCGCAATTTCTCCGCATCGGCGAAAGCGGATTGAGCTTCCTGCGTGACGATGCCCTGATTGGCTGTGACAAGTGTTTCAGCCAATCCGGTCAAGCGCTCGGGGTTATCGCCCAGCAAGCGGATGGCGTTTCGGTAAGCCATTTCAGCATCGCCAAAGCGCATCGTCTTGAAGTAGATCGGCGCCAGCACATCCCATCCCGCGCCGTCCGCAGGGTTCTGCGCCAGATGGCGTTCCGCCTTGGCGATCAAAAGGTTCATGTCGCTGCCGGGATTTTCCAGCCGTGCTTCCAGCGGCATGTCCGGATGATTGGGGCTACCCATGAACAAGTATAGACAGAGCCCCGTAATCGGTAAGGCCGCCGTCACAAGGCTTGCGATCACACTATGTCGGCGAGCGGTCAAGGCAGTGTCCTGCTCACTCTTTCCCGACGCCGCAGCCAGAAGGCGTCGCCCGATCTCGGCGCGCGCATATTCCGCTTCCGTTTCTCCGATCAGTCCGGATGCGCGTTCGCGCTCAAGTTCCGCCAGCTGATCGCGATAGACGGCAACCTCCCCTTCTCCATCGACAATGGCAGATTGCTTGCTGCGCATCAGAGGATGGGTGAGAATAATGGCGACAGCCGCCGTCAATATGGCAACGAGAATCCAGAACATTCCCACTCAACTACTCGAATGCGCGCTGCTTTGAAACAAGCCGCAACGGGATGACACGAATTTGAGGCCATCGGCCGCGCGACGTTCTCTCACAGGAAGACGTACGACTTCCTTGACACAAGTCAAATGGAAGAATTCCCTTCCGCCAGGACGATGACCCAGGACCCTGTCGCGAGCGCCGACAGCAAGGGGAAAAACCGAGAGCACTCGCTATCGAAATGATCCCGCGAGGCAGACGTCAGGTGAGCGGCGTCCAGGTACCATCCGCGTTGCGGCAGGCCGCCCCGCGCACCTTCGCCTCGCGACCATTGTCGTTGATGGTGTGGGAATATTGACGGCAATTCTGGTTGCCGACTTGATAGGGCGCGTTGGCGATGACCTCGCCACTGGCGCTACCGCTCCAGGTCACCGCCTGTCCGCCGGGCGCGGTCTCGAGTGCGCGATACTCGGCTTCCAGTGCCTTGTTGTAATCGCCGCGGCTCAACTGAATGCCACTGCGCGACACGATGCCGCCCTGGAGGTTGGCGATATAGGACACGGAAGACGATCCGCGACCGCTGAAAAGGCCTCCGCCGCTTGCAGGTCCGCGCGTGTTGGATGTCGTGCAGGAGCTTAAAACGGAAACGACAATCAGGGACAGAACGGCAGGTCGCGCCAAGCGAGACCCTGTTGCTCTCACACCTGCACTGCACATCGCTTCCATCAAAATACTACTCCTTGCCAACGCTCAACTGCTAAACCCTGCTGAGTGACGGCAGCGCGCCACGCATCATCAGGCACATCGTCATCACTCTTCCGGCTTGAATTAATTGCCTTTTCGCTTGTCTTAAGCAAGCTCTTTCGACAGGCCCGGCAAAAGCAGTGTGGCCTTCAATCCACCGAGTTCGCTGCGCGACAGGGTGAATTTTCCGTGATACTCGGAAACCACTTCGCTGACGATCGACAGTCCAAGACCGGTGCCAGGCCGGCTTTCATCCAGCCGTCGCCCGCGCTTCAGCGCCTCGGTGATCTGGTCGGGCTCTAGACCCGGCCCATCATCCTCCACCGTCAATTCGATCCAGGCGCGGCGGGTAATATCGGGATCGGAGGACGGATGGCTGCCGGTTGTCATGCGAACGACGATACGCTTGTCCGCAAAGCGGGCGGCATTTTCGAGAAGGTTGCCGACGACCTCCTCCAGATCCTGCTGCTCCATGGCCAACAGCGTGCCCGGCTGGTGAAGATCAAGTTCGAAGGCCTTGTCCGGGTTGAGGCGACGCATCACACGGATCAGGCGCTCCAGCGCCGGTTCGGCTTCGGCCCGCGCCAGGATCGAGCCGCGCTGGGCGGCGATACGGGCCCGCGACAGATAGGACTGGACCTGCGCCTGCATGGCGTCCACCTGGGATCGCACCAGATCGCCATGCTGATTGTCCAGCGTGCGCGCCTCGTTCAACAGCACTGCGATCGGTGTCTTCAGAGAGTGGGCCAAGTTGCCAACCTGCATGCGCGCGCGTTCGACGATGCGGCGGTTGCTTTCAATCAGCGCATTGATCTCATGCGCCAGCGGCTGGATCTCGCGCGGGAATTCACCCTCCAGCCGCTCGGCCTCACCGCCGCGAATCTTGCCGAGCGCCACGCGTGCATGGTCGAGCGGACGAAGACTGTAGAGGATGGCGAGACCGTTGACCACGAGACTGCCGACGCCGAAGACGGCGAGCGCCAGATAGAGGCTGTTGGAAAAGTCGCGCACATCGTCCTCGACGACGTTCAGGTTGCCGGTCACGCGAAACCGTGCCGCCCTGCCCTCACCATCCAGCACGACTTCGGTCTCGGCCACCTGAATGCGGTTTCCGGCCTGATCGGTCAGAGTATAATAACGTTCATAGCGGTTGTCGAAAGGCACATCGAGAATGCTGGGAACGGCAAGCTTGGAGGCGCCAAGTGATGAGGAGACCAGCGGTGCAGTCTGGAAGTTGCCGAGCGGCTCCACGAGCCAGTACCATCCCGTATCCGGCTGGGAGAAACGCAAATCTCCGAGCTGCGGACTGCCGGCCAGCGTGTTCTCATTGGAAATCGTCACGGAATTGATGACGTTGTAGAGCTGGGCACGCAACAGATCGGTAAAGCTGCGCTCGACACCCTGGCGGTAGAGCGTCGAAATCACCACCGCGATCACCACCAGCGCCAGCACAGACCATGCCGAGGCCAGTAGCAGAACGCGGGCGGTGAGTGAATTACTTCGCATCTTGCGGCGCTTGCATCCGGTAGCCAAGACCACGAATGGTCTCGATGAGGTCAACACCCAGCTTCTTGCGCAAACGTCCAACGAAAACTTCGATCGTGTTGGAATCGCGGTCGAAATCCTGATCGTACATGTGCTCGACCAGCTCGGTGCGCGAAACGACCTCACCCATGTGATGCATGAGATAGGAAAGCAGCCGGAACTCGTGCGAGGTCAGCTTCAAGGTCACGCCATTGACTGTTGCCTTGGACGACTTGGTGTCGAGCCTGACAGGACCACAGACAATCTCGGAAGACGCGTGGCCTGCAGCGCGGCGGATGAGCGCACGAACACGCGCAAGCACTTCTTCCACATGGAAAGGCTTTGTCACGTAATCGTCGGCGCCTGCGTCGATACCGGCCACCTTGTCGCTCCAGCGATCACGTGCCGTGAGAATCAAGACGGGCATGGACTTGCCGGCAGAGCGCCATTTCTCGACAACGGTAATGCCATCCATCTGCGGCAGGCCGATATCGAGCACGATCGCGTCGTAAGGCTCGGTATCGCCGAGGTAGTGACCTTCCTCGCCGTCGAACGCCTGATCGACCACATACCCCGCTTCTTTCAGCGCGTCGGTCAGTTGTCGGTTGAGGTTGGTATCGTCCTCGACCACGAGAATGCGCATCGTCTGCCCCTTTTCAGTCCAACCGGCAGCAGAGCCGGCATTCGATACTTGTCTATCGCAGATGTATGGAGATTTCGATCAAGGTTCAACTACATCGGCACGCGCATCGTGACCTTGCGGGGGCGCTCGCCATTGCCCTGCACCAGAACTGTGACGACGCAGGATTGACCGTCGCCGGACGGATAGACGGACAGGAGTTGTCCACCGGTTTCGCGAACGACGCGGGAGACGGCGCCGGTGCAGTCGCTCGCAACGCGAACAATCGGCGCCTCGACGGCACCTGCCCGCAAATCAGCCTGCGGCGCGGGGAAGCCGGACATTCCGGCTGCAAGCGTCGCGATGATTAGAGGTGATGCCATTTGCAAAAACTTCCACAAAAAGTCGGATGCACGTCGAAATAGTTTGTTGAGGCAATATTTAGCCCAAAGCGTCTGAATGGCAAATGAATGTGGGCTTTTGCGTCCGTTCAAGCTGGGGATAGCAACCCGACCGAAGCAGCAGCGCCAACATCTTTTCAGAGATATGTAACCATTGCTGCGTAGAATGAAGAGAGTTCTTATCGCGGCAGCCAAGAACCCCGCGGCGGCTTTCCTTTGCCATTTCGTTGAGTCTTCTGAATCACTTGCGACCGGGACTTAACAGACAGAATCTCCTCGTTAAGAAACCAGTTGAGCACAACCCCAAGCGCCGACGTGCTTTCTGAAAATATTATATCTCTCAGTCACTTATGACTTTGATAAATAGCATTCCCTACGGTTTACCTCGCAGAGATAAGTCTTATCTGATCGGAGAGGTCACCGCTTTATCGGCATCGAAGTCCGCTGCAATTCGCGTATCGCGAAGAGGCTTTACGGTTCTGGTGGATAGATCATAGGCTGGGTCGGCCTTATAGGCGGCGAGCGCCTCTTGGCTCTCGAACTCGCCGTAGACGATGAAGTCGACCGAGTTGCCCCACTGGTCCTTCTTGACGTTCTCGCCGATCTCGAGCTTGGAAGCGTGGGGAATGGCCGTCAGGCCTGAAAGCCCCTTGCGCACGGCGTCTCGATTGGCTTCCGGAACGGTGAAGAAAACGATGTGGCGGATCATGGACATGCACCTGTCAATTGAACGTCGTGGCAGAACACTGGAGCAATCGCCTATCATCCTGTCGCAACGGGTTCAATCCAGCTTACCGGGTGGATGTCACGCGACGCCCTTTCTGACCCGGCCTGTTCGACACGAAGCCAGCGACTGCCCCCTTTTGCGGAGCGGGTTTGAGTGCTGGCAAAACGGCTTGTGACGACCGGGAATCATGGTCAGCGGATGATCGGATGGGGTTTTCGAAAAGCGACCTTCGGCAAGTTGCGGATTTTCCACATGCTGGCAGCGCCAGTTAAATCGATTTGAAAATTTCTTAATCGATTTTAATATCTGCGAACCGATTTAAGAGAAAATTATTGCTTGAATCTGGGAACCTCTCGCCCTCTTACTTGGTTTCAGAGCCCGCTAATGGAGCTGCATCAACCCAGTCAGGAGGAATGCCATGACAGCGACAATTCCCCAGAACATTTACGACCGCCTCGAGAGCGAATGGCGGCAGATGCGCGAAGGTGGCAGCCAGCCAAAGCCTTCGCAGTCTCCAAAGAAGTGATCGCCTCTTGCACGCCTTAGGGCGTGCTCCGGCAGATGGAAATAGCCCGCGACATGACGATCGTCTGTCGCGGGCTTTTTGTTGGGCGTGATTCTTTCCACCGTCGCAAAGCTCGTATTAGACTGGCGCTTAGACCGCAAATCACGCGGTCGGCTGGGGCCGGTCTCCCGTGGTGCCCAAGGTCCTTGGAGGAACATATCATTGCGGTGGATCAGGCGCTTTTTCGGACCGCTGTCCAGCACCGGCATCGTCTTCGGGACATTGCTGTTTTGTGCGTCGCTGACGCCCTCGCTTCTCCCGCGCAGCTTCGTCATGCAAGGCGTGCTCTGTGGCTTTTCCTTTGCCATCGGGTACCTCATCGGCGTGGTGGTGAAGGAGGTCTACCTCTATTTGGAGCTGCCGCATCTTTCCCGGCATGATCGGCGCGGTGTCCACTTCGTCCTGTCGCTTGCCGCCGCCATCGCTGCGGTCGGCTTCCTGTGGCAGGCGGCCACCTGGCAGAACTCCATCCGTATCTTGATGGAGATGAGCCCGCTCGATAGCAGTCACCCGTTCAGGACAGGCGCGATCGCAATCGCCGTTGCAGCAATCCTGATTGGTTTCGGGCGCCTCTTCCAACTCGTTCGTCGCCTGTTGGCCTTGCGCAGTCGTCGCTTCCTGCCTCGCCGGCTGGCGAATGTCGTGAGTGCCGTTGCGGCGATCGCGCTTGCTTGGATGGCACTGAACGGGCTGATCTTCGACATCGGCCTGCGATTTGCTGACAGTTCGCTGAAACAGGTAGATAGTCTGATCGAGCCGGACGTTCCGCAACCGACGGACCAATTGAAGACAGGCAGCGACACCTCCCTGATGACGTGGCAATCGCTCGGCCGGCGCGGACGGGAATTTGTGGCGACGGGCCCTACAGCGCAGCGGATTTCGAGCTTCACCGGCAAAGCCGCGCTTGAGCCGATCCGTGTCTATGCCGGGCTCAATTCCGCGGATACGCCGGCTGCGCGGGCGAAACTTGCGCTTGAAGAGTTGAAACGCACAGGCGGCTTCGAGCGCCACGCCCTGCTCGTCGTCGTGCCTACCGGCACAGGCTGGATCGATCCCGAGGCCATGGATACCGTCGAGTATCTGCACAATGGCGATATCGCCAGCGTTTCGGTGCAGTATTCCTATCTCTCCAGTTGGATCGCTCTTCTGACCGAACCGGATTACGGGGTCGAAACGGCACGCGCGCTGTTCGAGGAAATCTACGGCTACTGGACGACGTTGCCGAAAGAGACGAGGCCGAAGCTCTACCTTCATGGGCTTAGCCTCGGCGCGCTGAACAGCCAGAAGTCGTCCGACCTCTTCGACGTGCTTGCCGATCCGTTTCAAGGCGCGTTGTGGAGCGGGCCGCCATTCGCAAGCGCCACGTGGCGGATGGCGACCAACGGGCGGGTGCCCGGCACGCCGGAATGGCTGCCGAAGTTTCGCGATTCGTCCGTCATCCGATTTGCAGACCAGTATCAAACAGCGACGATGCCGAACGTTGCCTGGGGGCCGATGCGGATCGTCTATCTGCAATATGCAAGCGACCCGATCACCTTCTTCCAGACCTCATCGGTTTATCGGCGACCCGAATGGATGAACCAGCCCCGTGGCCGTGATGTCTCCTCCTCGTTCCGCTGGTTCCCGCTCGTCACCTTTTTGCAATTGACCCTGGACGTGGCTGCCGCAACCACCGCGCCCATGGGCTACGGCCATGTCTACGCTCCCGAACACTACATCGATGCATGGATGGAGGTGACAGCACCGGAAGGCTGGAGCGCGGACGATCTTCAACGATTGAAGGTGTTCTTCAAGGCCCGCCGCGGAAGCCTCGACGAGGCATAAGACCTTGGAGAACAACGGTGTGAACCGGGCTGGATAGCGCCTCAGCGGGAGATGCGCGTCGACAGGATAATCGATGAGAGCGTCCGCTCCACTCCATCCAGCGCGCCGATCTTGTCGATCAGCCCGTCCAGGTCGGAGATGGACGGAGCGGCAAGGATTGCAATCAGGTCGAAACTGCCGCTGACGGAATGAAGTGTCGTGACTTCCTTGATGGCGGACAGTGCGACGGTGACGGTTGCCAATGCCTTGGGGCCGATCGTGATCAGCACATGGGCGCGCACCAGGCCGGACAAATAGTTCTCCGACAGTCTCAGGCCGTAGCCGGCAATGACGCCTTCCGCCTCCAGCCGCTCGATGCGCGCCTGGACCGTCGTTCGCGACAGGCCAAGCTTACGCGCCAGTTCGGCAACGGGCATGCGGGCATCGCTTCCAAGCAGCGACAGCAACGCGCGGTCCTTATCAGTGATTGTCATTATGCGCATTCCCTTTGGCGGTATGCACAAATTTATACGGCTATGTGAACAAAGTGAAGCTACGAATCGTCTCGCGAAAGCGGCATTCTGTTACCTCAACACATGTCTTGAGGGGACGGATCATGAAACATATCGTTGTCGTTGGTGCTGGCAATATTGGCTCGGCTATTTCCTGGATGCTTGCGGTTACAGGCGACTACCGCATTACCGTCGCCGACCGCGCGGTCGATCAACTGGCCAATGTCCCATCCCATGAGCGGATTGACACCGAGGTGGTGGATATCACCGACCGACTGAGCCTTCAGGCCTTGTTGAAGGACAAGTTCGCGGTTCTTTCAGCCGCTCCTTATCATCTGACTGCGGGCATTGCCGAGGCAGCCGTCGCGGTCGGCACACACTATCTCGACCTCACAGAGGACGTCGAATCCACCCGCGAGGTCAAGAAGCTCGCCGAAACGTCGGAGGTGGCTCTCATTCCCCAATGTGGCCTGGCACCGGGCTTTATTTCCATTGTTGCCGCCGATCTGGCATCGCGCTTCGACAAGCTGGACAGTGTGCGCATGCGCGTTGGCGCCTTGCCGCAGTATCCGTCCAACGCCTTGAACTACAATCTCACCTGGAGCACGGACGGCCTTATCAACGAATACATCGAGCCATGCGAGGCGATCGTTGAAGGGCGCCTGACGGCCGTTCCAGCCTTGGAAGAGCGCGAGGAGTTTTCCCTCGACGGCATGACCTACGAAGCCTTCAACACGTCAGGTGGGCTCGGCACGCTCGCCGCCACGCTGGAAGGCAAAGTGCGGACCATGAACTATCGGACGATCCGCTATCCCGGCCACGTCTCGATCATGAAGGCGCTTCTCAACGACTTTAACCTGCGCAACCGTCGTGACGTGCTAAAAGACCTGTTCGAAAACGCCCTTCCAGCCACCATGCAGGATGTGGTCATCGTGTTCGTCACCGTCTGCGGCACCAAGAACGGTCGGTTCATGCAGGAGACCTACGCCAACAAGATCTATGCCGGTCCCGTCTCCGGGCGCATGATGAACGCAATCCAGATCACCACTTCCGCAGGCATTTGCACGGTTCTCGATCTTCTTGCTGGAAACAAGCTGCCGCTGCGCGGCTTCGTGAAGCAGGAGGATGTGGCTCTCGATGCTTTCCTCGCCAACCGCTTCGGCCAGTATTACGTGCCGCGAGAAGGTCTGGCGAAGGTCGGCTGACAGGTATCCTAGCCTCTCTCAGCAGAAAGTTGGAACAAACATCCGAGGCTGGCGCGATCGAAACTTCGCTCCAGCCTTTTTGATTGCGTATGACCGCATTCGGCAACTCGCTCCAGAAACGCAAAAAGCCGACCCTGAGGTCGGCTTTGTGTCTTCGCCAATGCTGATTGCGAAAATGATCAGCGGCCGGACTTGCGGCGCTGGCCGAGGCCCATTTCCTTTGCCAGACGCGAACGCGCTTCTGCATAGGCCGGGGCAACCATTGGATAATCCACAGCAAGATCCCACTTTTCGCGGTATTCTTCCGGGGTGATGTTGTGATGCGTCGTCAGATGACGCTTGAGCGACTTGAAAGAACCGCCACATTCCAGGCAGATGATCTGATCATCCTGCACCGACTTGCGAACAGAAACCGCAGGCTTCTGCTTTTCGACGCTGACCGATGCCACTGCCGGGGCAGACGTGCCGTTCAGCGCGTTGTGGACGTCGGAAATCAGGCTTGGAAGTTCCGCAACCGGAACGACGTGGTGGCTAACATATGCGGCAACAATGTCCGCAGTCAGCTCAACGAGCAGATTCTGCGCTCCGCCATATGTAGTTTCCGTCATTTAATGTCTCCTGTTCATGTCACGCGTAGCGACGGGCAAAGCCACATGCGCCAGTAAAGCAAAGTAGGCCAGCGAAACTGCACTTGTGTCTGTGACACGAAGCCAGCCCCGAGCCTCATGCAGAAAAGATGGAATATACTGACGCGATTTACGTCATCCGTGACTGTATTTCCGGCAAATCGCCTAGCAAGACTTCTCAGTCCAATGTAGGCAGCGGCGGAACGCCAATAACGAAAAGCAAATCAACATCAGCAACTTTGCGTATCGTGGATAGCACCAAACCAAAAAAAGTCCAGATATTATTTTGGAACAACTCAGGCAAGTTTCACAGAAACTCATATATAAAAAATAACGGGTAACAAAATTTTTCAGTAGAAGAAAAGCATACAAGTTTAGGGCGAAGATGTTTTTCTAGTTGGACTTTCGATCTGCTTCCAGGTCGTCTTTGACAGCGTGAAAAGACAATTTATATCCAGCGAGATGCGCGGATTTAGCAAGCAAATGTGCCGATATTGGAGCAGTCAAAACAACAAACAGGAAGCCGACGAAAGCGCATCCAAATACCGCAAGCTCTTGGGAATAAAGGCCAACTGCCAAAAGAAGCAGACCGGAGCCCACGGTGCCTGCTTTTGAGGCAGCGTGCATGCGAGTATAGAAATCCGGAAGGCGGTTGAGACCGATCGCGGCGGTGAGCGAAAACAGAGCTCCGCCAACACACAGCACAGCCACAACCAGAGCGATTGCCCAATTCATTTCGTCTTGCCCTTCGCTTTTTTTCTTCGACCTTTGGCTGACCTATTTCGGACTTCACCCGTTACATTTCGTAGTGCCGGAGGCGCTGCAAAAACGTCTGTGCCGTCAAGAATTTGTCTTTTCCTCAGCCCATTTTTAGGTTGGCGCGACAAAATGAAGCGTGCAAAAGCCACTGTCGCCAGAAAACCGACCAGGCAAAGTGCGACCGCGATATCGACATAAAGGTTGAAGCCGGTGCGAATCGCGATCACTGCAATGAAACCGATGGCGATTCCCACCAGCATATCGAGGGCGACAACGCGATCCGGTAGTGTCGGGCCGACAGTCACCCTGTACACGGTGAGCAAGAAAGCGACGCACAGTATCAGCAGAGCCGCAAAAGAAGCGTAGGAAACGAGGAGTTCCGGCGTCATCTCGTAAAGGCCTCCATGATCTTGCGCTCGAACCCGTCGGCAATCGACCGTCTCGTCGCCTCAACATTGCTGCAGTCCAGCGCGTGGACATAGAGCACCTTGCGATCCCCGCTCACATCGACCGACAGCGTGCCGGGTGTTAAGGTGATGAGATTAGCCAGAAGAGCGATTTCGAAATCGCCCTGAACGGCGAGCGGATAGGCAAAGATGCCGGGCTTCAATTCCATCCTTGGCTGAACGACCAGCTTTGCGACAGTCCATGCGGACAGTGCCAGTTCTTTGATGAACAGCACGATCAGCCCCAGAAGCGGAAAGAGATGGACCCGTCTGCTATCGCTCCTGAGCAACTGATGGCGGACAAGGCCGAGCGACAGGGCCGCAATGACAGCGCCGAGAAGCAGATTGGGAAGCGTGTAGCTGCCCGAAATCGCTAGCCAGATGATGACAAAAAGCGCGCCTGTAAGGAAGAGATTCATCGAAGCGCCCCTTCCGGAAAGACAGAGCGGATATAAGCGGATGGATCGCCAAGTGTCGCAGCGGCATCTTCGCTGAGTTTCATCAGGGGTTCCGGGAAAAGCCCGACGGCGATGATCAGCCCCGTCAGAACTGCGACGGGCATCAGGGACGGCCCTTTCATATCCGCGACGGCACGTGGCGCGTTGCCTGTTGATGGTCTCCAGAAACAGAGAAGAAACGCCCTTGCCAAGGCGATGGTGGAGATGAAGCCTGCGACGAGAATGGCGGCAGCAAGCCACCATGCACCGATATCGATGGCGGATTTCGTCAGCATGGCTTTTGGCCAGAAACCGGAAAAGGGCGGCAAGCCCGCACCGGCGAAGAAGAGTACCAGCACCATGGCCGAGAACCAGGGGGCCCTGGCGTAAAGCCCGCCGAGGCCGGACAGTGTCCAGGCACCGCCAAGCCGCGCGGTGTGGCCGATAGCGAGGTAGAGCGCGGTCATCAGCACGATCGAGTTCAGCGCATAGAACACCACGCCGCTGAGTGCCGCCTGAGTGCCGATCGCAATACCCGCCATCATGTAGCCGATGCCGGAAATGACAATGTAGCCGAGCACGCGACGCAGATCGTTCTGGGCAAGAGCGCCCATGGCGCCGAGGATCATCGTCAAGGCAGCTGAGATGGCAATGACAAAACTCAGCTCCTCCCGCTGGACCGGAAACAGCATGACCATGACACGCAACAGGGCATAGATGCCGACCTTCGTCAGCAGGCCGCCAAAGAGTGCGGAAACCACAATTTTCGGCGTGTGGTAGGACGCGGGTAGCCAAAAATTGACCGGAAAGGCAGCCGCCTTCATGGCGAAGGCCAGCGTGAACAACGAAGCCAGAGTGATCAGCGGCGCGGTCTCGCCGACTGCCGTGGACTTCATGGCGATGTCGGCCATGTTGAGCGTGCCGAAGATGGCATAGAGATAACCAACCGCGATCAGGAACAGCGTCGTGCCGATAAGATTGAGGATCGCATATTTCAGCGCACCATCGATCTGTTCGCGCGTGGAGCCAAGCACGATGAGGCCGAAGGAGGAGACGAGCAGCACCTCAAACCAGACATAGAGGTTGAAGATGTCGCCGGTGAGAAAGGCTCCGGTGACGCCCGCCATCAACAGCATCAGGAATGGGTAGAAGCCGTACCGCCTCCCCGATTCATCGATATCGCGCGCCGCGTGAATGGCGCAAACCAGCGCGACGATACCTCCGGCCAACGCGCACAATGTTCCCGTCAAATCCGCGGTAAAGGCGATGCCGAAGGGCGGAAGCCAGCGGCCCATGACCATGGTGAAGGGGCCATTCAAAGCGACACGCCAGGCAAGTGCGGCATCCAACCCGACGAGGATGCCAAGTCCTGCAATCGCAATCGGTGCGTGGAGGCGGGTTTGGTGGCGGATCAGCATCAGCACCGCACCAAGACCGATGCAAAGCGCCACGGGCAGCACGATCAGCCAATCGGCAAAGGTCGTCGGCTGCATGACGAGTGCAGCCGAGAGATCCACACTTGCTGTTGGGCCGGATGCGGTGAGAAGCAATTGCGCGGGCATTCAGTACCCCACCGGAGGACGCGGTTCGGTTTGCGGTTCGGCTGCGCGCATCTCGTCCGTGTCGTCGGTCTTCAACTCCTGGAAGGCCCGCCAGACCAGCACCAGCAGGAAACAGAAGAAGCAGAAGGAGATGACGATCGCCGTCAGGATGAGCGCCTGTGGCAATGGATTGGCCGTATCCGGTGGCAATGCGTCAAGGCCGGCGGGAATGATGGGTGGCACCTCGCGATGCAGGCGCCCGGCAGTGAAGAGCAGAAGATTGACGGCGTTGCCGAGGATCGCAATGCCAAGCAGAAGGCGCACACTGTGACGCGACAGCATGAGATAGATCGCAGTCGAGAAGAAGATGCCGACGAGGATAGAGAATATCGCTTCCATCAGTCGCGATCCTTTTCTTCCAGCGCAAGTGCGATGGAGGTGAAGCCGCCGACCACGACGAGATAGACGCCGATATCGAAGGAGATGACAGTCGCGAGCGGCACTTCGACACCGAAGAGGCTCGGATAGATCCAAAGGCCGGTCATGAAGGGAACGTCGACGACGAGGGATATCATGCCGGAAAGCGTCGCGATCAGCAGGCCAAACCCGGCAATCGACAGCGGATGGAAGATGATGGCGCGCCGCACGGTTTCCACGCCGAAGGCAATACCGTAGATCGCCAGTGCCGAGACTGCAATCAATCCGCCGATGAAGCCACCGCCTGGCGCGTTATGGCCGCGCAGCAGAACGAAGATGGAAAACAGCGTCATCAGGCTGGTGATCACGGGCGCCGCGGTTCTGAAGATCAGCGTATTCATGCCCTGCCCTTCCCCACTCGTTCATATTCATCATCCGGATTGTTGTCGCGAGGGCGCAACGGCGCTCCCGGCCGAATACGGATCAGCGCCAGAACGGCAAGTGCCGTGATCATCACCACCGCGATTTCGCCGAGGGTATCGGTTCCGCGAAAGTCGACGATGACGACGTTCACGACATTGTTTCCATGCGCGATGATCTTGGAATAGGCGTTGAAGAAAGCCGTCAGGCTGTTGTCGAAGCTCTGCTCGGTGGATTTCAACAGCATCAGAGCAAAACCCGTGCCGCATGCAATCGCGATCGTTCCATCGAGAAGCTTCTGGCCAAGTCCACGGTGATCGGATGGCGATAGACGCAACCGCGTCATGACGAGCGTCAGGATCACCACCGACAGTGTCTCCACCATGAACTGGGTGAAGGAGAGGTCCGGCGCGCCAAACAGCAAGAAAAGAACGGCAACCGCAAAGCCCTGGATGCCGAGCGCGATGATCGCCGTTAATCGGCTCGCCGCCACCAGCACCGCGATGAGGCCAATCACGGCGATGGCGATGAAGGTCAGTTCATGGATTTGCGCATCCTGTGGCCATGTGGGCATCGCGGGCAGTTCGCCATAGACGAAAAGTGGCACCAGCAGTGCCACGGCGATCATGGCGCAGGTGGCAGTGATGTAAAATTCCAGTCGGCCGGGTTGAAGCACGCGGGTCAAGACGAAGGAGATGCGGACGAGCGCGGAGATGAAAGCGTCGAACCCCTTGTCCGGCCCGGGGCCGATGGCCCGCAGGGTGCGATCCATCAGCGAGCGTGCCGTGCCCAGCATCGTGAAGATCATGATCCCAAGGCCGATGGTGAAGAGTGAGAGCGCCAGTGGGACACCGACATGCGGCATGAGCGATATGTCCACCATGCGTGGCTCGTCGGCGATCGCCGTTGCCATCGGCGTGGAGACGGCCGCGTGAAACGCACTGGAAAACACCGCCGCGAGAAGTCCTGAAAGGGCCAACACAGCCGGTCCAAGCCACAGAAGGACCGGCGCCTCGTGTGCCATCTTCGGTGTCCGCGGCGCGATGCCGATAAAGGGTTTGAGGCCGACGGCAAGAGCGATCGCCAACATCAGAGCATTGCCGATGACCGCGACGCCGGTGAAGAGGATGGCCCGCGGATTGGCATGCGCCAAGGCATAATAGATTTCCTCCTTCGCCAGGAAGCCTAAGAAGGGTGGCAGTCCGGCCATGGAGAGTGCTGCGGCTAGAGCCGCAACAAAGGTGATCGGCATCACCTTTCGCAAGCCGCCGAGTTGACGCACATCCCTGGTTCCGGTCTCGTGATCGATGATGCCGGCGACCATGAAGAGCGCACCCTTGAACAATGAATGCGCCACCAGATATAGTACCGCTGCTTCGAGCGCATGCTCCGATCCAAAACCGATCAGCATGACCAGAAGGCCAAGCGAGGATACCGTCGTATAGGCGAGCATCAGCTTGAGGTCGGTCTGGCGGATGGCCATCAGCGCACCGGTCAGCATTGTCAGCCCACCGAAGAAGGGCAGCAGAATTTGCCAGGCCGCCGTGTCGCCGAGAACAGGATTGAGCCGCATCAGGAGATAGACACCCGCCTTCACCATGGTGGCGGAATGCAAATAGGCCGACACCGGTGTCGGCGCTTCCATGGCGTTGGGGAGCCAGAAGTGAAAGGGAAACTGCGCGGATTTCGTGAAGGCGCCGCCGAGGACCAGAAGCAATGCCGCAAAGTAGAACGGGCTTTGGCGCAGGACATCGCCGCCATGAACCAGCAGCGAAAGCTGGGTCGTGCCGCTCATGTTCCAGATGAAGATGAGGCCGGCCAGAAGCGCCAGACCACCACCGCCGGTGACGACGAGCGCCTGAAGTGCTGCCCGGCGTGACGCTTCTCTCTCATGATCGAAGCCGATCAGCAGGAAAGAGGTGATAGACGTCAGTTCCCAATAGACGAACAGCATCATCAGGCTGTCGGAGACGACGACGCCAAGCATCGCTCCCATGAAGAGAAAAAGGAAAGCAAGAAAGCGACCCTGCTGCGGATGCCCGCCCATGTAGCCGCCGGCATAGAGCACGATCAAAGTGCCGATGCCGGTGATCAGCAGCGCAAAGGTCAGGGACAGACCGTCAATGAACCAGGAGAAACTGAGATTGAAGCTCGGCACCCAGACGTAACCGCCCGTCACCACCTCGCCCGCCGCGATCTCAGGAAGGAAGCCTAAGAAATGGACAAAGGCAAATGCGGGAATGAGCGCCAGCAGCCAGGCGGCCTTGACGCCAAGTTTTCCAACCAGCGGGGGCGCGAGCAGCGCCGCCAGGAATGGCGAAAAAAAAGCGATGAATGTCAGCGACGTGACACCGAATGCCATCTGGCCTCCCCTTAAGAGCCAAAAGCTGACTCTCTATCAGAACAGACTGAATTATGGGAAAGGTCGAGACCTCTCAAGCCGTTGAGTAGCGAAAACGACAGACTACACGCCGATTTGTCCCTCTTTTAATAGCAAAGCAGCATCCCTATATCTTCGGCAACAGAAAGGGGCCTCTGATGAGCGATCTCAAATCTCCGAAAATTACCAAGACCGATGCCGAATGGCGCGAACAACTCACGCCGGAACAGTATCGAATCCTGCGCGAACACGGCACCGAACGCGCCTTTACTGGCCCCTATTGGAACAGCACTGAAAAAGGCCTGTACCGTTGCGCTGCCTGTGACGAAGCGCTGTTCATCTCCGACACCAAGTTCGATGCCGGTTGCGGTTGGCCAAGCTATTTCGAGCCCGTCAAGCCGGATGCGGTCACAGAGCATCGCGATATCAGCCATGGCATGGTGCGCACGGAAATCCGCTGCGCCAACTGCGGCGGTCACCTGGGCCACGTCTTCCCTGACGGCCCACCACCGACCGGCCTGCGTTATTGCATCAACGGCCACTCCATGGTGTTCGAGCCACAAGCGTAAGAATGATTGTGAGGGCCGGCGTGCGAGCGCCGGCCTTTTACTTTTTCTCGGGAATGTCCAGCCTTCAGGCAAACAGGAATCCCTTCAAAAAAGGCGCACTTCTGTCGCCGATGCTCCTCCGGGGCGCACCGTCGCTTTAATCAAAACCATTTGGACGACGTCTCCCAACGAAAGTTGCCGAGCTCTCGCGTTCAATCCGCGAGACGTATTCGCCTCGGCATCCTGCTCTTCCCGTATTCAAGCACTCCCAGCTCCATTCGCCACGCTCCTGGATCGGACCTTCTGTCTCCGTTCAAATGCACACCTCTCCGGTCAATCAAATTTTATAGATAATTTTGCATTTTCAGCCATTTCTTAGCGCCTTGACTCTTTCGAGACTCTCATTAAGCTAAATTCCATCGATTAATTATCTATAATTTGAGAGTGCCATGATCAGAACTGATATATCTTCCTCCCTTCCCGCAACACGCAGCTTGCCTCGCCAAGCTCTTATGATCGTCGCGGGCGTGGCGCTAATGACGCTCGCGGCGAAGACGCAGGTTCCCTTTTGGCCGGTGCCGATTACCCTTCATACTCTGGCGGTGATGGGCTTTGCCGTTGCATTTGGGCCTCGCATGGCCTGCGCGATCTTCATCGCCTATCTGGCAACGGGTGCTGTAGGACTGCCGGTCTTCTCAGGCTCCCCCGAACGCGGTATCGGCCTTGCCTATATGATCGGGCCGACCGGCGGATATCTTGCCGGCTTCCTCGTGGCATCCTGGCTGACGGGATGGCTTGCCCAGAACGGGACATTATTGCGGCGTGTGTTTGCCATGCTGGCGGGACTTGTCGTGGTCTATGCCTTCGGCATGGCATGGCTGCTGGCCTTCGTTCCTGCCGCAAAGGTGCTATCCGTCGGCGTTGCGCCATTCATCCTTGGCGACCTCGTCAAGATCGGCGTTGTCGCGGCTGCTTCTATGCTTCTTCCCAAGGTCAAGGGATTGGAGAAAGCCGCCAATGACTGAGGGCGCGAAACAGGACGGCGTCATCCGGCACGACTGGAGCGTCGACGAGATTGCCGTGCTCTATCGGCTTCCGCTTCTGGAACTCGTGGGCCGCGCCAATGCGGTTCACCGGCAGTATCACGACCCGAACCGGGTGCAGAAGGCGAGCCTCCTGTCGATCAAGACGGGTGGCTGTCCGGAAAACTGCGCCTACTGCCCGCAATCGGCCCATCATCGCGAGGTGGATCTGACCCGCGACCTGCTGATGGAGCCTCAAAAGGTGCTGGCGATGGCAGCAACGGCCAAAGCTGCGGGTGCGGAGCGCTTCTGTATGGGGGCTGCCTGGCGGCAGGTGCGTGACGGCAAGGAGTTCGATGCTGTCATCGAAATGGTGGAAGGCGTGCGCCGCCTCGACATGGAAGCCTGCGTCACGCTCGGCATGCTGAAACCGCACCAAGCCGAGCGCCTGGCCAAGGCGGGTTTGACCGCCTATAACCACAATCTCGATACCAGCCCGGAATTTTATAGCCGCATCATCACCACCCGAACCTATCAGGATCGCCTGGAGACGCTTTCCACCGTTCGCGCCACAGGAGTCGAACTGTGCAGCGGCGGGATTATCGGCATGGGCGAAGGCATTCGCGATCGCGCCGCCATGCTGCAGGTTCTGGCGGGCTTCGCACCTCACCCGGAAAGCGTGCCCATCAACGCGCTGGTCCCCGTCGAAGGCACGCCGCTTGCCAAGCGAGAACGCATCGATCCGCTGGAACTGGTGCGCATGGTGGCAACCGCGCGCCTCGTCATGCCGCAATCCACCGTGCGCCTGTCGGCCGGTCGCTCCAGCCTGACCCAAGAGGCACAAATCCTCTGCCTCATGGCGGGCGCCAACTCGATCTTCTATGGCGATACGCTGCTGACGACGCCGAATGCCGGCATTGGTGAGGATGCCGAATTGCTCGCCGCTATCGGGCCGGTCAGTGATGATGCGGAACGAGCATCCGCCGCTTAGCCAAAGCATTTGAGACGGGCAGCCCTTTTTGCTGCCCGTCTTCTTCAGGCGGTCATGAAGGCAAAACCTTCATCTGCCCAGCCGGTCATTCCACCGATCATGATCTTCACCTTGCGCCCGAGCCGGGCGAGGTTCAGAGCCGCCCGATCCGCGCCATTGCAATGCGGGCCGGCACAGTAGACGACAAAGAGCGTGTCCTGCGGCCATGCCCGCATGCGTTCTGCCGTCATATCCACATGGCGAAGATGGATGGCGCCCGGCAGGTGACGCTTTGCAAATACCGCCGGCGAACCGACGACATGCAGAAGGACGAAATCCTGTTCGCCCTTCTCCATGGATGCAAAGACATCCCAGCAATCGGTCTCGACCGAAAGCCGCTTCGAGAAATGGTCGATAACGATCTCAGCGGGAGCCGCTAGTATTTCAGTGACATAGCTCAAGGTTCGTCTCCTTCTTATCAAGCGTCCCCAAGTTTAGATCGTGTTTTTCCTCCTTGGCAGATGGCAGGATTGCCATATATCGTAAAGATCATGACAAACCATCCAACCACCAGCAGCAATCCGAACCGGCTCGTCGTGGCGCTTGCCTATGACGGGCTTTGCACCTTCGAATTCGGCGTTGCCGTCGAAGTCTTCGGTCTTGCTCGTCCCGAAATGGGAGGCGACTGGTATCGCTTTGCGGTGGCCGCGGTGGATGACGGAGAAATGCGCGCGACAGGTGGGGTGCGCTTTACGGCCGATGGCGGCTTGGAGCTTGTCGAACAGGCGGGCACTATCATTGTGCCAGGCTGGCGCGGAATGGATGCGCCCGTTCCAGACGCACTTTGCGCGGCGTTGCAGAGGGCTCATGCGAAGGGCGCGCGGCTGCTTTCCATCTGTTCCGGCGTCTTCGTTCTGGCGGCAAGCGGGTTGCTCGACGTTAAACGCGCGACCACCCATTGGCGTTACACCGAGGCACTGAAGGAGCGTTATCCGGCCATCACGGTTCTGCCGGATGTGCTCTATGTCGATGAAGGCACGGTGCTAACCTCCGCCGGAAGTGCGGCAGGCATCGATCTCTGCCTGCATCTGATCCGTCGTGACTTTGGTACGAAGGCTGCCAATATGGTGGCACGTCGCCTGGTGGTGCCGCCGCATCGTGACGGCGGACAGGCGCAGTTCATCGATAAGGCCGTGCCGGAGCTTCATGAAAAGGCAAGGCTTGGGCCACTGCTCGATACGATGCAGGCCGATCTCAGCCAGAGTTTTACGGTTGCCCAGCTCGCGGATATGGCAGGCATGAGCGCACGCACTCTTCTACGCCGCTTCGAGGCGGCAACAGGCACCACACCGGCAAAGTGGCTTTTGCTGCAGCGACTTTCAAAGGCCAAGGATCTGCTGGAAACATCAGCGCTGACTATCGAGGCAATTGCCGAGAGCTGCGGGCTTGGCTCTACCGCCAATCTGCGTCACCACTTCCGCCAGCAGTTTTCCACCACGCCTGCCGCCTATCGCGGCAGGTTCAGCTCTACAGCATCGGCCCGAAAATCGGACCCGATTTTCGGAAAGCACGATGCGTAGATTCAAAAAGGGAAAGCGTCCTTTGTGCGTCCGTTAGGACGCACGGCGCTTTAGCCGCTTATGAGGGCACCCTGAGTTCCATCGTGGTGAGGTCCAGCCATCTGCCGAATTTCTTGCCGACTTCCGAATATTGACCTGCAATGCGGAAGCCGAGCTTTTCGTGAAGACGAATGGAAGCGACGTTTTCGGACTCGATGGCCCCGATCAGCACATGCACGCCGGCGGCCTTGGCGTGTTCGATGAGCGACAGCATCAGCAGCCTGCCAATACCGTGGCCGCGTGCGTCCTTATGCACATAGACCGAATGTTCGCGCGTGTGGCGGTAACCGTCAAATGCGCGCCAGTCGCCAAACGAGGCATAGCCTACGACAGCGCCGTCCTTGATCGCCACGATCACCGGAAAGCCGCGCTCCTTGCGCAGCTTGAACCATTCCTTGCGGTTATCGAGATCCACCAGGATTTCGTTCCATATGGCGGTCGTATTCTCAACGGCATCATTATAAATTTCCATGATGCCGGCCAGGTCTTCGACGGTGGCGTCGCGCAGTTGAATGCTCATTCTCGATATCCGCTTCGTATCAATGTCTACCCCGACCATAGGGATCAAGGCAGAGCGTGTGAAGCGATTTTCGGAAGGCTTCAAGCGAATGGCAGGATCAGGAGCCGAGCACCGGCGTGAGGCTGAAGCTCGTCATCACCGCGGAGTAATGGACCGCGGCGGCCACCACCACGAAGCCATGCCAGATGGCGTTCTGGAACCGCAGGCGTTCCCAAACGTGGAAGATCACGCCCATCGAATAGATCATGCCGCCAATGACGATCAGCCACATGGTGATCGGTGCCAGATGGTTCGACAGAGGCTCTGCCACCATCACCCCGCTCCAGCCCATGCCAAGATAAAGCAGAATTGCCAGCCGGTCATATCGTCCGGGATAGAAGCATTTGAGGAAAATGCCACCGAGAGCCGCCATCCAGATTCCGGCGAGCGTCAGCGCAATCAGAGGATCTTCGATGCCGCGCTGAAGAAACGGCGTGTATGTCGCGGCAATCAAGATGAAAATTGCCGAATGATCGAGCCTGCGAAGCAGCCACTTCGCTCGCGAATGCGGCCAGATGTTATAGGTGAAGGAAATCGAGAGACAGAGAATAAGCCCGAGCGCATAGATCCATGCCGCTGCAATCGCGCTGAGGCTGCCCCAAAGGGTTACGTAGAAGATGAGCGCGGTTGCCCCCACAAGGGCAAAAGCGATGCCGACGCCATGCACGATGCCATCGGCTACAATTTCATGAAGGTCATACCGGCGGCCAAAAGGCCAAAGCTCGCTCATTTCGTTTTCCCGTCTGTCGTCACCACATCATGACGCCATTATGAGACGGGAACAAGACGACGGGCGGCCTCAGACTTCACTTTCCGTTCCTGCCTGTTGCAAAACAGGATACGGGTTTAACGGTCCACCAGTACCGAGCACTTGGCATGACGCACCACGCGATCTGCGGTGGAGCCGATGAAATAGTTGGTGAAATCCGGTGTGTGCGAGGAGATGATGATGAGATCCACACCGATCTCTTCCGCGAACGCCAGAATTTCACGGGCTGGAGCACCGCTTCGAATTTCCGTCAAAGAAATATGCGGCGACTTCGCCTTCAGAACGGCGAGCTGGCTCTTGGCGTCCTTCACCGCATTTTCGATGATGTCCATCGGCACATCGATTGCCAGATAGCCCGGCAGATCTTCCACCACATTCATCAGCACGATCTGGCCGCCTTGATCGAGAAGCGCCTCGGCCTTTTTCACCGCGCGCTCTGCCTTGTTGGCGTTGCTGAGATCGACAGGTACCAGAATTTTTCCGTACATTGCATGCTCCCTTGGTTTGGAAGCAATTCTGATGCTTCCTGGCTGCAATTATAGGCTCTCCAGGAAAATTGCGCCATAACGGACGTCAAGTCCGAACGCGTTGCTGTCAACGATTATTAGACAGTTTATCGCCGAATGGTGAGCTTCTCGGAACGATCGACTGTCTCCATATTGAGGTCAACAACTTCGCGGCCTAGCGAACGAAATGGAGACGGTCCAATGGACACTGAAAAGCAGTTTGCCTTCACCCGCCCCGGCTATGTGGGACAGGCGCATCTGGTGGTGAAAGATCTCGGTCAGGTCTCCCGCTTCTATCAGGACATCATCGGCCTTTCGGTTATCGACAAGAGTGCCAGCGGTGAGGTTCTTGGCGTCAATGGTCTGCCGCTCTTGACGCTAACAACGTCCAGCGGTGCCGAGAAAGCGCCGGCCACCGCAGCCGGCCTTTTCCATACCGCCTTCCTCCTGCCAAGCCGCAATGCCTTGGCAGACTGGCTAGCGCATGTGGCGCACAACAATATCCGGCTAGAGGGTGCGTCGGATCACCTCGTCAGCGAGGCAATCTATCTGTCCGATCCGGAAGGAAACGGCATCGAGGTCTATCGCGACCGGCAACCGGATGAGTGGAACTACCAGCCCGACGGAACGGTGGAGATGGCAACGAAGAGGCTCGATCTCCAGTCACTTTATGAGAGCGCCGGCAAAACCCCATTCCGACAGGCCGCCGAAGGCACGGCAATCGGCCATATTCATCTTCAGGTCGGCGCACTGCCGCAAGCGGATGCGTTTTATCAGGATGTTCTCGGGTTGAAGATCATGGCACGTTATCCCGGTGCCAGTTTCTTCGGCTACGGTGCCTACCACCACCATGTGGCAGCCAATATCTGGAACAGCAGGGGCTCCGAAACGCGCAAAGAGAACATGACAGGACTGTCGAGCTACTCTTTGAAATTCAACGAAAAAGAGACCCTCGACACGGCACTTGCCGCACTGGACCGACTGGAAATTCCGACTGAGCGTCAGAGCGACGGGATCGCCGTAAAAGATCCATGGGGCATCGGTTTGAAGCTGTCTGCCTGACGCATGGCCACGTGAAGCGAATTTGAAAGATCGCGACGCGCTCTGACCGCTGGAAAAGGGCATAAATCGCGTGCTCTTTCCTTATTTTAGCGGTTCTGGAACTGCGACCCGCACGGAGAGTTATAGCTCTCCATGAGGGGTCGGGAAAAAGATGAACAACCACGTTTTCAGCCGGAAGAAAAAGAAGAAAGCCGAAGCGCTTCCCATTGAGCAAAATCGCGACCCGGTTCTCAAAAGCGCGCTCGCCACGGCGCAGGACGATGCCCGCAGCCAGCAGCCGCTGGGGCGTGAAGCGCTCGATGTGGCCGTCGCATGGTCGGTCGTCGGCCTCTTCGTCATCGTTCTGATGAGCGTGATCCACGCCTTGTCTCTCGTCCTCATTCCCATCGTCATGGCGATCGTGGTCGGGATGATCCTCGGTGTCGCGGCGGAAAAGCTCGGCTCCTACGGCATCCCAGGTTTCGCTGTCGCCCTCATTCTGTCGTCGGCGGTCGCGCTCGTTCTGTTTCTTGTCATCAACTCGTTGGTCGAGCCGCTATCGGCGCTTGCCAACGAAGGTCCGGCGCTGCTTGAACGGACGCTTGATCGCTTCCTGCCCTACCTGCAAGGCTGGCGATGGGTGAACATTTCCTCAGCGACATTCAACCTCGGCAACATTTCGATGGAATCGCTGATCTCGCGCAGTGGCGAGATCATATCCGTGGTGGGTGCCAACCTGACGCCCGCTATCGTACAGGGCCTGATGTTCTTCGCGGCATTGCTGCTTTTTCTCTACAGCCGTCTGCGACTGCGCAAGGCCGTCATCATGGCCTTTCCGCAGCGCCATCAGAGGCTTAGAACCATCCGCACCATTGCCTCCATCGAAAACGTTCTGGGCTCCTACTTCGCCACCGCATCGCTGCTATATGCAGCTCTTGGCGTTTCCATGGTGGTGATCGCGTTCCTCGGTGGTCTGGCCATGCCGTTTCTCTGGGGGCTGTTCGCGTTTCTCTCCAGCTTCGTCCCGTTTATCGGCATCACGGCGATGACGCTGGCGCTGGCGATTGCGGGCATCATCACGCATGACAATCTGTTTCTCGCGCTGCTTCCCTCCATCGTCTTCTTCACCGTCCACTTGCTGATGGAAAACCTTGTCTTCCCGGCGGTCGTCGGCAAGAACATGGAGATCAACCCATTCCTCGTCTTCGTTGCCATCATCTTCTGGACATGGATGTGGGGCGCCGCAGGCGCGATGCTTGCACTGCCGCTGTCGCTCATCGGCATGACGATCGCGCGCGAACTCTTCCCATCGCGTCGGGTCGTACCAAACCTGCCAGACTGATTCGTTAGCCCACTTGGTCAGTTGGAAGGTGGATTGAAGGCCGGATCGTCCAGCCGCACGAAGGTGACTCCGCGCGCTTTCAGAGCCAGTAGACCTTTCACCACACCCTCGCCTGCCTCATGAGTCGGCTGATTGATGTGCGAGATCACCACATCGCCATCCTTCGCGCCAGCAATATGCTTTGCCGTCATCGCGCTTCCAAGAAGTGATCCGCCATCGCCATTGATGGAATAGCCGGCGACGCGCTCGCCGAGCTGATTGATCGTGGTCATGGAGGTGTTGGTATATTTTGCCGTGGCGCCGCGAAACCATTGCGGCTGCCTGCCGGTCGCAGCAAGAATGGCCTGCCTTCCGCCCTCGACCTCCTGAACGACGGCCTGCTCGGAACCGGCCGCTGCAATGCCGTAGATCGACACCGGCTTGTCCACCGCCGGGATATGATTTTCGCCGTGGTTTTCCAGTTCGAAAAGATCCGGGTGGGCCATAAGGATGGCGAGAGCATCGCTATTGTGTTTCAGCCAGCGGGCCGTAACGAAGATGGTCGCCGGAATTTTTTCCTGCACCAGCGTGTTGAGAATGCGAAAATCGGTCTTGCCCATGCAGGCATCCAGCGTGATGGCGACGCGCACCGGCGCACCCTTTGCTTGCGCCTTCAAAACAGGAATTCTGAGGCTCGGCTCCAGAAGCCCCGTTCCCGCAAAGGCTGGCATGGCGAGGGTGGCAAACAGAGCGGCAAGGGCAATAGGCTTCAACATATCAGACGGGGCTTTCGATCAAATGTCACTTGGCAATGCGGCTCTCAAAACGCCGGAATTATGGCGTTGCTGCCGGCAGCGCGTCCAGTTCGGCGAGCTTCGCCAGCGCTTCCTCCACGCGTTGCGTATCGCTGACACCAAGCGGCATGATGGGCAGTGGCGGCTGGCGGTGGGTGAGCGAGAGGAGATTTGCAGCCGTGTAGATCATGCGGTAGCTGCCAAAGGTCTTGAAGAGCGCCCAGAGCGGTTCAAAGAACGCCTGCAAGCGCTGTACCTCCGCCTTGTTGCCCGCCTTGGCAGCGGTGAAGAGACGCTGCGCCGGAACGGGCAGAAGCCCGGCAATCACGCTATACCAGCTATCCGCCCCCTGAAGCAGCGCGTCGGCGCAGCCCCAGTCTCCGCTGTAGCCAATGGCAAAACCCTCTCCGAGGCGTGGACGTAGTCGTTCCAGTTCTGCCTTGAACTGCATGTCCGACGGCAGCGGCATTTTCACCGAGAGGATATGGGGAATATAGGCAAGCCTCACCAGCAGCTCTTCACCAAAGGTGAAATGTGTGGTGGACGGGTTGTTGTAGATGCAGAGCGGCAGCGCCGTGGAGCCAGCGACCGCGGCGAAGTGATGATACGCCTCTTCCTGCGTCAAAGGCGTGTAGGAGACAGGTGCCAGCAACAGCGCATCGGCGCCCGCCTTTTCCGCATCCTGCGCCAGTGCAAAAGCCTCATCCGTGCGCAGCGCCCCTGCCCCGACGATGAGTGTTCGCTTGCCTTTCAGGCATTCGACGGCTGCCTCTACCGCGCGTAAGCGCTCTTCGCGGCTAAGATAAGCATAGCTGCCGGTACTGCCGAGAAGTCCGATGGAATCGACGCCTGCCGCATCCAGCCTTTCGATCAGGCGAGACAGCGCTTCCACATCGACGCGGCCATGCTCATCTGCTGGCGTCAGCGGAAATGCCGAAAGGCCATGAAACCTGCTGCTCATACGACGTCACCCCGAAATCCCTCTTCGAGAAGGATTACGGGGCAAATGACGGAACGACAATAACGATATGAAATCATTGAGATATGGTTGCAGATAAGCAACTACTATCCCATTGGCTTTCTCAGGTTCCGCAAAAGGTTCTGAAGACCCTCTCATGGTTCATCGGCGCCTGCATGTAGACGGAGAATTCCGGCAGTTCTTCAAAAGGACGGGCAGTCGCCTTTATCATCTCGTGGAACGGCGCAAAATCATTATCCTCGACGGCCGCGGCAATCACTTCCTCGATCCTGTGGTTTCGCGGAATGATGGCCGGGTTGACGGCGCGCATGGCGTCTGCACGCTCCTCGCCTGAACGGCTCTCCTGGGCGGCGCGGTTCCTCCAGCGCTCCAACCATTCGTCCGCAGCAGTAAGGTCGATGAACATGCCGCGGAACGGCTCGGTGTCGCCGCTTGCGGCATCACAGAGCCTGCGGAAGGTCAGGGTGTAGTCCACCTCCGACCGCTGCATCAGCGCCAGGAGATCCTGCACCAACTGCTCGTCACCCTCTGCCTCAGTCTGAAGCCCGAGTTTGGTGCGCATGCCGGAAATCCAGCGCTTCGGAAACGCCTTGGCGAAATCCGCCAGGACGCCATTGGCCATATCGACGGCCTTGTCCTGATCCTCATCCAGTAGTGGGATCAGGCATTCGGCGAGCCTTGCGATATTCCATTGGGCGATGCCGGGCTGGTTGTTATAGGCGTAACGGCCCTGGGCATCGATCGAAGAAAACACTTTGTTTGGATGGTACTCATCCATGAAGGCGCAGGGACCGAAGTCGATGGTTTCACCGGATACGGCCATATTGTCGGTGTTCATCACCCCATGGATGAAGCCCACCATCAGCCAGCGGCAGATCAGGTCGCATTGCCTCTCGGCAATGGCCTGCAGCATGGCGAGATAGGGCGTTTCCGATTGTCGGGCCTCTGGATAGTGCCGATCGATGACGTAGTCGGATAGCGCCTTCAACGCTTCGGTATCTTCGCGCGCGGCAAAAAACTGGAAGGTGCCGACGCGGATGTGGCTCGCTGCAACGCGGGTAAAGACGCCGCCTGGCAGGCCAATTTCGCGCTGAACGCGCTCACCTGTCGTCACTGCTGCCAGAGCGCGGGTCGCGGGAATGCCGAGCGCGAACATTGCCTCGGAAACGATATATTCGCGAAGGACCGGTCCTAGCGCCGCACGGCCGTCTCCCCTGCGGGAGAAGCGCGTCGGACCAGAACCTTTCAATTGAATGTCGCGCCGCCTGCCCTTGGCGTCGATCACCTCACCTAAAAGAATGGCGCGGCCGTCCCCGAGCTGGGGGACGAAATTACCGAACTGATGTCCGGCATAGGCCATCGCCAAAGGTTCGGCCCCCTGGGGTACGGCGTTGCCGGAGAAGATCGCCGCCAGCCGTTCGTCGTCCATGCCCTCCACGTCAAGACCAAGCTCTTCGGCCAAGGGCCGATTGAAGGCGATGAGTTGCGGTGCCTTGACCGGCGTAGGAAGAACGGCAGCGGTAAAGCGCTCCGGCAGGCGGGCATAGGAATTATCGAAACGGATCACGGGCTTGCTCCCTTTTGCCCTTATATTGGGTCTGGAGCCCGGCTTCGCCAGTGTTCAAGATGATACCAATATCCGAACAGGTCAGCCAGCGGCACCTATGGATTGGTCTTCACCACGCGGGAATACTGCCCGGCCGTTTTTGAGGATGAACTTTAACCTGCCATTTTCATTCCTATTCTGAGCCTGGTTTGCAAAGAAAGGATAGTGGAATGAATGACATCGCTGCGCCAACCGAGAGCGAAAGCGCGATCCGCACCATTCACACCGATCTTCCCGTCAATGCCACATTCCATGTCTGGCTGAAGGCGAAGAAACCAGATGTTGCAGGTGCTGTCTCGTTTTCAAACGCCAATGGCAAGTTCGGCGAAGTCTCCACCTCCAATCTGGAAGAGTACAGTTTTCGCATCTATCAGGTGTTTGGCGGCGGGCGCGTCGATATCGCCTATGACACGATGACGACCGCCGTCTCGGTGATATATTGGTTCACCGCCTCCGATGTGCTGGAGACAGGCATTACCGTCGTCCACACCAAGCCGGACAATGCCCCACCGGATCTGCCGGACAGCTATCACTTCCGCCCACCTTTCGGCTGGATGAATGACCCAAACGGGTTTGGACGGTTCGAGGGCCACCCGCATCTTTTCTACCAGCATTATTCGCACGGGCTTCGCTGGAACACGATGCATTGGGGCCATGCGATCTCGTCGGATTATCTGCGCTGGCGACACCTGCCAATCTTCCTCTTCCCGTCGGAAGATCTGACGACGCGGCCGGACAAGCGCGGCGGTGCCTATTCGGGATCTACCATCCCGCTTGTGGAAGGGACCGGTATTCGCGTCTTTTTCACCGAACAGGTGCAGGACCGTGTGCCTGAGCAACAGATCCAGCTCACCGCCACCTCCTCCGATCTGATCATGGCGGGCCAGGCGGAGGTCATCCTCGGCCACCGGCCCGATGGGCAAGGGCTGACGCCGGACTTTCGCGACCCTTATGTGGTGCGCGGCCCCGATGGCATCTGGAAGATGCTACTCGGCAGCCAGAGCGACAGCGGCGGCGTCATCCTGCTTTATGAAACGCAGGACCCAACAGCCGCTTCCGGCTGGACCTATGTGGGCAAGCTCTGGGTGGAGACCCGCTACAAGACCACAGCGATTGAGTGCCCCTGCCTGCTGCCGCTCGATGGACCGGCCAATGCCCGTTCCACGCGCTGGGTTCTGACCTATGGCCTGATGCATTCGGAAGATCCGGCCACGGGACGGAAGAACCTGACCATGGCCGATGTCGGCTGGTTTGACGGCAAGAAGTTCGTCAAGGAATTCGGCCAGGAGCTCGATTTCGGCACCGACAATTATGCCTTCCAGGCGTTTCTCGATGGCGACAGCATCGTCGGCATTGGCTGGTTGGCGAATTGGGCGGATGCGACACCCGAGATCGACTTCCCCACCTCCATGACCTTGCCGCGGCGGCTGCATTTTTCCAACGGCGCACTTCTCACACCGCCGATCGGGGCGGCGGAGAGCCTGCGGCACCGCATTCTGGACCGCACGAGACTGGCGGCTGGCGACCGGGTCGATCTCTCAACGGGTGCGGTAGAGTTGCTGTTCGAACTCAACAAGCCAGGCCTGCCTTTCGATCTGGAACTCGACCACCCGGATGTCAGGCTCGGTGTCGTCTGTGACGAAACCGGTCTCTGGATTCGCCACGAGGACGGTCGCGACGGTCCATCGCCGCGTTATGTCTCGGAAGGGGCACGCCCCTATCGCCTGCGCATCTTTGTCGATTACGGATCGATCGAGGTGTTTGCCGACCGGGGACGCTACGTCGGCACAAAGCGCATCGCCAGCTTCAAGCCGGTGCGCGCAGCCCACCTGAAGACTCTGGAGGGGGCAGTCGCGCATGCGACAATCTGGAGTCTCAAACAGTAAATATAGGAACCTTTGCTGCTTTGGCGCCTTTCCTGAATGACGAGATTTTCAAGAAGGGCGATCAGATGACACAGATTAGAGAAACAGATCCGGTCCATTTTCCCACGCAGGCGAATGAGAACAAAGGCGAAAAACGCAAGGCTGGCAAAGGCATCGTCCTGGTGATCGCAGGCATCGGCATCCTCGCCTTTGTCATCTACATGGCGGCGATCCTGATCGCCTCGACCCAATCCTAAATCAAGCCCGCATATTGAGAGGAAAACCCATGGACCCGCGCGAACCACTTCTGGAAAGTGAAGACGCACTCGATCAGGCAGTTTCAGACCTCGATGTCGAAGAGCTGCCATCGAAAGGCGAAATCCCGCAAGAGCTGGAGCATGAAATCGAGGAAGACGAACTCGAAACGGAAGACGACCCTTACCAGGAGAGCGACGAAGCCCTTCCAGACGACGAAGAGGAGCGCGTCATCGACCGCAATCCCTCCCGCGAAGGTGGCGCTTTCGACGAGGTTTGACGCTAAGCCTTTGTAGCTAACATCGTGCCTGAGCGAGCTGATTTATGCGGCTCGCTCAGGCGTGTAACCCACTTCCTGCATGGCAGCGATCGCAGTGTCAGCGTCGCCGTCTACCACGACCTTGTGCGATGACAGATCGATACTCACTTCAGCACCGGGCAGTGCCTCGCTCAATGCATTTCGGATGGTTTTCTCGCAATGTCCGCAGGTCATGTCCGGCACGGTGAATGTAGTCTCAGTCATGGTCTTTCCTTTCTTTTATCAGTTTTGATGGTTCGGCTTCCGGCCAGGTCATCCAGGATCGGGCAATCCGGTCTGTGGTCGCCGCCGCAGCAATGGGCGAGGTGCGACAGCGTTTTCACCATGCTCCTCATATCCTCGATCTTGCGCTCCAGGTCGGCGATATGGGTGAGAGCAATTGCTTTCACCGCGCCGCTTTCTCGCGCCTTGTCCTGCCAGAGTTTCAGCAGAGCTTCGGTTTCCTCCAGTGAAAAACCGAGGGTTCGGGCGCGTTTGATGAAGCGGAGATTATGGACCTCCTGATCGCCATAGAGCCGGTAATTGTTATCAGCACGGGTCGCGGGAGAGATCAGGCCGATCTGCTCGTAATAGCGTATCATCTTCGCAGAGACGCCGGAGGCCTCTGAGGCTTCGCCAATATTCATGACGTCACCTTTCCACCCGTGACGCTTATGGTCTTGAGACGCAGCGCATTGCCTACGACGAAAACAGAGGACAGCGCCATGGCACCTGCTCCGATCATTGGTGACAGCGTGATGCCAAAAGCCGGGTAAAGCGCGCCGGCGGCGAGTGGGATCAGCGCGACGTTGTAGCCGAACGCCCAGAATAGGTTCTGGCGAATGTTGCGCATCGTTGCGCGGCTCATTTCGATTGCATGGACGACACCGATCAGATCGCCACCGACCAGCACCACATCCGCACTTTCAATCGCGACATCGGTGCCCGTCCCGATGGCGATGCCGATATCGGCTTCGGCAAGCGCCGGCGCGTCATTGATGCCATCGCCGATGAACGCAAGGATTTTCCCGCCCTGGCGGAGGTCGTGGATGGCTTGCACCTTGCCTTCCGGCAGAACGCCGGCGATGACCCTGTCGATGCCGACCTCATTAGCAATCGTACGCGCCGTTGCCCCATTGTCGCCGGTCACCATCACCACCTCGATGCCCATGCTGCGAAGCGTTCTGATCGCCTCGACGCTTGAGGGTTTCAAAGGATCGGCAACCGCTATGACGGCGGCAAGCACACCCTCGATCGCGGCATAAATCGGAGTCTTGCCTTCACGGCCCAAGCGCTTTGCGGCGTCGGCGAAAGGTGCGACCGAGAGGCCGAGCCTCTCCATATATCGATCCGCACCGACATCGACCTGGCGGCCATCAACGACTGCGCGGATGCCATAACCGGTGATGCTTTCGAAGTTCCGGGCATTCATCGGTTCGAGTCCTGCAGGAGCTGCCATTTTTTCCCGTGCGGCACGGGTGATGGCCTCCGCAATCGGATGCTCTGATTGCGCTTCGACCGCTGCGACCAGACGCAGAACGTCGTCCTGTTCAAAGCCATCCGCGACGATCAGGTCAGTCAGTTCCGGCCGGCCTTTGGTCACCGTGCCGGTCTTGTCGACCACGACGATCTCGGCACTGCGCAGCTGCTGTAGCGCTTCGCCCTTGCGGAAAAGTACGCCGAGTTCGGCGGCACGGCCGGTACCGACCATGATAGAAGTCGGAGTTGCGAGCCCCATGGCACAGGGGCAGGCAATGATGAGCACGGCAACGGCGTTGATCAATGCAAATGTGTAGGCTGGATCGGGACCGAAGACCGCCCAGATGATGAAGGTCAAGAGCGCGATGCCGATAACGACCGGGACGAACAGCGCGGTGACTCTATCGACCACCAGCTGAATGGGAAGCTTCGAGCCTTGTGCCTGCTCCACCAGACTGATGATCTGCGACAGCATCATATCCCCGCCGACCTTCGTCGCCCGATATTTGAATGCGCCGGTCTTGTTGATCGTGCCGCCCACAACCCCAGTGCCCACGGTCTTTTCCACCGGAACAGGCTCTCCCGAGATCATCGATTCGTCCACATAGGAATGACCGTCGACCAACTCTCCATCGACCGGCAACCGCTCGCCGGGACGAATGACGACAACGTCGCCTGCCCTGACCTCTTCCACGGCCAAATCGACAATCTCACTGTTACGCTCGACGCGAGCGGTCTTGGCCTGAAGGCTCGCAAGCTTTCGGATCGCATCGCCCGTTTTGCCGCTGGCGCGGGCCTCAAGCAGCCGGCCGATGAGGATGAGCGTGACGATGACGGTGGCAGCTTCGTAATAGACATGCCGTGCATTTTCCGGCAGGACACCCGGCGCGAAGGTCGTGACCAGGGAATAGAGATAGGCTGCGCTGACACCGAGTGCCACGAGCGAATTCATCTCCGGCGCTCCATGGAAAAGGGTAGGAAAGCCGCTCTTCAGGAAGCGTCGTCCCGGTCCAAAAATCACCGCCGTCGCCAACAGGAAATAGACGTAGTAAAGGTTCTGGGTATCGATCACGCCCATCAACCAGTGGTGCATCGGCGCATAGATATGCCCGCCCATCTCCAACACGAAAAGTGGCGCGGTCAGCACGGCCGCGATGATCACATCGCGCTTCAACGTCGCTTCATCACCCATATGGTGGGCGTGATCATGTGCACCATGCTGATGATGAGCAGAGTGGTCATGCTGCGTGGCCTTTGCCGTGGCAGGTGGGAAGCCAGCGGCTTTCGCCGTTTCGGTCACCATCTCGCGCTGGCGCAAGCCGCCCACACCCTCGACAACGACCTTGCCGTCAGCCTCGACCTTTGCGTTGATGACCGTCGCGACGGCCTCAAGCACGCCCTTCAATCGTGAAGCGTCCGCCTCACCTTTCACGCCATCGACGGAAAACTCGGTTCGTGTAGGCTCGATCTCATAGCCGATCTTCTTGACCGCCGCCGCCAAGGTCTTGGCAGAAAAGCCTTCTGCAGGCTCCACCGTCAGCTTCTTCGTCGCGAAGTTGACAGAGCTCGAGGCGACACCCGGAACCTTCGCCGCCGCCGTTTCCACACGACGAACGCAGGACGCACAGGTCATGCCTTCGACGGGAACCGACAAAGGCTCCTGCAATTGCTTGGGTCTGACCATCTCGTTCATCGCTCTCCCCTTTCGAGGTCTGTCACTGTCATGGTTATGACGGGCGGAACTTCTAAATAGTTCCGACGTGAAACAACACCAATGTAGGGCTTCCCATCATGGGAAGGTCAAGGGAGGAAATTGCGTTTTATGGCTTGTTCGCCAAAACAGGCAGCCGCGATCCAGAAGCACGCTCTTCGTGGGGAAAGCTAGCCGCCGCTACGTCTTGCCAAATAGACCGTCGCCCCACCACAGTTCTGGTCGTCGATCTCATGTGCGATGATCTGAAAGCCACCGCCAGCAAGGATCACCCGATACTCCTCAAATGCCAGGCTGGCGTGATAAAGCGGTTGGCCACAGAAACGTCCAAGCTTTTCCCGACGGTCTGGCCCCGCCGTAAACATCAAGACGGCCTCTTCTGCTGCCAGGCGCATGCATGTTTGGAGGACAATTTGCTGGTCGTCCGGCGTCAGGTGAAAGAGGCTGTGCCAGGCGATCAGGCCATCAAATCGGCTATCCAATCTCATATCGCGCATATCTCGGACCAGCCATCGATGGCCGGGAAAGCGCGCACGGCAAAGCGAAATCAGCGCGGGAGAGGCGTCGATGCCAGTCGCCTCGTGACCGTTTTCGATGCAGTAGCGCGCGATGGGCTCCCCGGCTCCGCAGCCAATGTCTAGTATCGAAGCCTTCGGCGGCAGATATACGAGAAACCTGTCCAGCCAATGCTTCTCCATCAGCGCGCGGCTGCGCGACCGATCAAAATCCTCAGCATATGTCTGGTACAGCGCGATGATATTGCTTGCCGCATCAGCAGACATGGCCGCTTCTACCGATGGGTGGCGTAACGCTGAATATCGCGCAGGAACTCGCCGCGCACCACCTCGCCAATTGGCTGCTCCGAGGGCTTGTCGCCCACGCGCAGGCGAACGAAGACGATGTGCTGACCTTCGCGTTCGGCCCAGCCGACGAACCAACCGAAGGGCCGATTGGGATCTGGCTTACCATCCGGCCCTTTCATGGTGCCGGTCCCGGTCATGCCATGAGCACTCCAGGCTTCCGCACCATCAAACACCGGAACGATGGCCTTGGTCTTGTTTTGCGCATCACGAGAAAAAGGCAGGTTGTTAGCCAGCAGTCGGCGCATGAACCCCACCTGCTCGACCGGAGAAATTTCCAGGGAGGTGTTCACCCAGGCGTCGGTCAACCCATTGTCCTTGCCCGGCTCTCCGGCCACGTCACCATTGCCGAAACCGAGGCGCCGGACATAGGAGACAAATTTCTCCTTTCCGAGACGTCTGGTGATTTCGCGCGAATACCAGCGGATCGACTCTTTCTGCCACGTCGTCGGATCGACTGTCTTGCGCTCTTGCGGGGCTGCATCCATGCCCTTCTGCCAGTCCCAGGCCGGATTGAACTCGTCCTGCAGAATTCCGGCGTCATAACCGATCAGCGCAAGCGGCACCTTGAAGGTGGAGGCTGGCGAGACGCGCCTGTCGCAGGCGCCCTGCTGGTTGATGACGGCACCGGTTTCCACCGATGTGACCAGCGTGCATTCGAAAGGCTGCACGGCCTGAGCGCGCGCGGGCCCGACACCGGATAAAAGAACGCAGATCGGCGCAAGAAGCGTTAAAGCACGCCGCACTCTTTCAGATGCGCTTTTCACGCTTGAGCTCCTGGTTTTGTCGCATGACGCCGTCGCAAAACCGGGTCACGTTTTTGCGCTGGCCACGCTTTTGACTTCGGCGCATGCGGGGTCCTTCATTGTCTGGCCGATCATCATAGCCGGGAACGGGCCTAAGAAAAGCAAGGTAGCGAGATACAGAGGTCATGCGGCAGGAATAGGACGGGATTTTGCACGGGCTGACGAGAGCGCACAGGTTTGTACTCAACGCGGTTTTTGCGCCTCCGGTCGCTCTCCCACCGTCAACGGCCAGTCCACCACGTAGTCCTCAAAGTCGTCCACATCGACGTCATTCTCATTGACGGTGCGACCACGTGCGGAAATGCCCGCCAAGTGAACGGTTTCGGGATCACCCGACACCAGATGGTGCCACCAGTAGAGATCCTGCCCGTCCCGCACCAGCGCATAGGCGCATGTCGGCGGCAACCAGCCGATCTCATCGACCAGCTTCAGATCGAGCTGGATACAGTCGGGCACGGTGGCGCGGCGGTTTTCATAATCGGAACAGCGACAGCTCGTGCCGTCCAGCAGCTGGCAGGCGACGGAGGTAAACACCACCTCGCCCGTATCCCAGTCTTCCAGCTTGTTGAGACAGCAGAGGCCACAGCCATCGCATAGGCTCTCCCATTCGCTGTTACTCATTTGCGCCAGCGATTTGGTTTTCCAGAACGGCGCGTCACTCATCGTTAAGATTTCCGTTTCATTTTGCATCTTCGGGCATCAAATAGGAAAGCCCGTTTTGTCGTATCGCCATAGGCTGGATTATAAGATAATTCTTAAATCCGGCGGAGTGGTGGTGAGGAATGACCCGCGCAAGCTTATCGCGTCAAGCGTTCACTCACCACATCGAACAGGAATACGTTTCAGGTGCAGGAAGACAACAACAAGAAACCGGCGCGCCGTGAACGCCATATTCTGCTTCGCATCGATTCCTGGATCGATTCGAGCCTGTGGACAGCCGCATCCCGTGTGTTCGATTTCTGGGAAGAGGTGACGATCGCCTCTCGCAAGCTGCATGTGCGCGGCTGGAAGAAATTTCTCGTCAACATGACCTGCAGCGCGCTGACCGTCGGTACGGCCGGCTCCGTCGTCATGCTGGCGCTGGCGCTGCCCGCCTTCGAGGAAACCAAGAAGGACTGGCGCTATCGCGGCGACTTTGCCGTGACTTTCCTCGATCGCTACGGCAACACGATCGGCCATCGCGGCATCATTCACGAAGATTCCGTTCCAATCGACCAGATGCCCGATCACTTCATCAAGGCGGTTCTGGCAACGGAAGACCGACGCTTCTTCGACCATTTCGGCATCGATTTCATCGGCCTTGCCCGCGCCATGAGCGAAAATGCGCGTGCCGGTGGCGTCGTCCAGGGCGGCTCGACGCTGACGCAGCAGCTTGCCAAAAACCTGTTTCTGACCAATGAGCGCTCGCTGGAGCGCAAGATCAAGGAGGCCTTCCTGGCATTGTGGCTGGAAGCCAACATGTCGAAGAAGGAAATCCTCGCGCTCTATCTCGACCGCGCCTATATGGGCGGCGGCACCTTCGGTGCGGCGGCGGCGGCGCAATTCTATTTCGGCAAGAATCTGACGGACGTCACCCTGGCGGAATCTGCCATTCTTGCCGGCCTGTTCAAGGCTCCGGCGAAATACGCACCGCATGTGAACCTACCGGCGGCACGCGCACGCGCCAACACGGTTCTCTCCAACCTCGTTCAGGGCGGCTTGATGACCGAAGGCCAGGTGGTCGGCGCACGTCGCAATCCGGCAACGGTCATCGACCGCGAAGAGGTCCAGGCACCCGATTACTTCCTCGACTGGGCGTTCGACGAAGTGCAGCGCCTGGCCAGAGACGGCAAGATCAAGGATCATACCGTGGTGGTGCGCACCACTATCGACACCGGCCTGCAACAGGCCGCAGAGCAGGCCATGGAAGGCAGCCTTCGTGAATTCGGCGAAGGCTACAAGGTCAAGCAAGGCGCAATGGTGATGATCGAAAATGGCGGCGGCATCCGCGCCATGGTCGGCGGTCGAGACTATGGTGAGAGCCAGTTCAACCGCGCAACAGCGGCCCTTCGTCAGCCGGGTTCATCCTTCAAGGTCTACACCTATTCCGCTGCGATGGAAAAAGGCTATAAGCCGGAAACGCTGATTTCCGACGCGCCTGTCACGTGGCGGGGCTGGTCGCCGCAGAATTACGGCCGCTCCTATGCCGGCAAGGTGACGCTGCAGACCGCGCTGGCGAAATCCTACAACACTGTGCCGGTGCGGCTTGCCAAGGATGTGCTCGGCACGCAGATCATCGTCGACACCGCAAAGGCCATGGGCGTTGCCACGCCGCTTCGCAGCGACAAGACCATTCCGCTCGGTACTTCTGAGTTGACAGTGCTGGATCAGGCGACGGGCTATGCCGTCTTCCCGGCGAATGGCATGCAATCGCGCCGCCATGGCATCGAGCAGGTTCTCGATTACGAGGGCAAAGTTCTCTACGACTTCGATCGCGACGAACCGCCGGCGCATCGTGTGCTTTCGGAAGAAGCGACGTCGAAGATGAACCGCATGCTGGTCACTATCCCGGTGGAAGGTACCGCACGGCGTGGAGCGCTCGACAATGGTATAGTCTCCGGCGGCAAGACGGGAACGTCACAGGCCTATCGCGACGCCTGGTATGTCGGCTTTACCGGCAACTACACGACGGCGGTGTGGTTTGGTAACGACGACTTCACCTCGATGAACAACATGACCGGCGGCGCCCTTCCCGCCACGACCTTCAAGCGGCTGATGGACTATGCCCATCAAGGCATGGAACTGCGTCCTATTCCCGGCATCCAGAACCCGCTGCCAACCGGCTCGCGCCCGCAACCTTCCGCCAATGGCGCTCAGGTGGCCTCAGCTGACGCCAATGCGCTTCCGGCTCTCACCCGCCCTCGCTCTCTTTCGGCAGAAGCCACCCGTATTCTTCGCGCAGTCGGCCAGCAGTTGAAGGAGGCTTCCGCGCCGACCTTGTCGCCGCAGAAGGTGGCGGATGTTGGCGGTGATGGGGTGAAGCGTTGAGAGGCTGACACCTTCAAGCGACCGAAACCCGCTGATGGTTTTTGAAGTGGCCGAGCGCCAGCATCAAGCCTAGCGCAGCTCCGCTGCAGACAATCATCAGCGAAAGCATAGCGGACGGGCCCGCAGCTGCCATGAGGAATGACAGAAGCGGCGGCGCGGTGGCATTGACGAGATTCATCGGCAACCCGATCATCGACATCGCTGCGGCGTAGTCTGATTTCTCGTAGAACTCCAATGGCATGGTCGCCCGCGCAACGGCGAAAGCACCGCTGCCAATGCCGAAGATCACGATATAGGCAAGGATAGCTCCACTGCTGGCACCGAAAATCACAGGTATCAGCATAGCCACGGGGATCATGGCTCCTGAAAAGATTCCGGCCCGAACCGCGTTCCATCTTTTGCCTCCTATCAATTCTATCAGCCGCCCGCCCACTTTCAGAATGCCCATGAGGGAGGCCAGGCCAACCGCCAAAGTCAGGTCTGCACCCAGCGCCTTGAAAAGCTCTATGCCGACCGCTTCCATTCCCAAGGTGACAAAGCTGTTCAGCGAGATGGCGGCGACGAGGAACCAGAGAATGTGGCCTTTCCGACTTGTGGTTCTGCTGGAGACTGAAGCGGCGGGATGGCTTCTGACATCCGGCAGGCTCACGGCGATCAAGGGGAGCACAAGAAGAAGAACGCCGCCCGCATAGTTTTGCGTTGCGCCGCGCCAACCGACGAGGTGATCAAGCCACTCCGTCAGCGGCCAGAAGACGCTGCCCGCAAGGCCGGTAACCAGCATCAATGACCCGATCATGCCTCGCGCTCTGTTGCCTGCGAACTCCGCGAGATAGGCATAAGTAGACGTGGTGAGAAACATGGCGCCGCCAAAACCGATGGCGCACCAGCTTGCCAAGTAGGCCAAGAGTGAGTTGACGCTCCCCATCGCAGCAAGACCGATACAGATCACGCTTGCACCGCATAGCATGACGTGTTTCACCCCGAACCTCGCGAAAGCTTTCCCCGCAACAGGTGCGGACAGGCCCATCACCACATACATCGCTGTCACACCGAGGAACGCCGTCGGTTGGTCGATTTGAAGATCTTTAGCAATGGAGGATGCCAGCACCGGCAGGATGCCGACCACACCCCATCCAGCGATTTGGGTGATGGCCAGAGTTATAAAAACAAGGACGCGCGATCTCATTGCCGCACGCTAATGCGATCGCGTGTCAGTCACGTAACATTCTCTACTGACAATCGCGCTTTTGGAATTCAGCGGCCGTTTGTCGCAGAGAAGGTGCCGCACCCGCAGCCAAGTCATCCATCTGACCTGACCGCCAACCCGCACGTCAAAAGAGCTGCAACCAAATCGCACCTCCAACCGTTTGCAAGAGCACAAAAGCGCCCATCGGGACTTGGGCGCTCCCCTCAATACCGGTTGGAGCCAAGACATGAGTGATGCATCCCACGGGGAAGCTTCCGCCTATCCTTTTCAGTTGCTGTTCGTGCCTTTTCCCTTTGTCTGCTTTTCGCTGACGCTTGCGACGGACATTGCTTATTGGCGCACCGCCAACCTGATGTGGTCGAATTTCTCGGCTTGGCTTCTTTTCGCGGGGCTGGTCGCCGGCGGTCTGGCAATTCTTGCCGGTCTTATCGATCTGCTGCGTCGGCGCACACGACCGATGCGTCCGTCCTTCGTCTCCATCATCCTTTTTATCGTGATGCTGATCCTCGCCTTCATCAACAGTCTCGTTCACGCCGGTGACGGTTGGACGGCTGTGGTGCCTTACGGGCTGCTGCTTTCGGCCATCACCTTCGTGGTGTCGTTGATGGCTGTTTCCGCCTCCTCCCGCAAATATGCCCGTCTGGCCTGGAGAGTATGATCATGGTTTCCCGCATTTTAGCCCCCGTCCTGCTGCTTGCAGGTGTTGCACTCATTCTGCCGGCCTGCAGCGACCAGAGCGATAATTTCGATATCTCCCAGCAGATCGGCCCAGACCCTGTTCTTCCCGAGCCCTCCATGAGCCTGATTCCTGACCTGAAGGTCGCAGAGGTGGTGGGCTGGAAGGACGGTGAAATGCCTACAGTGCCGGAAGGCCTGAAGATTTCCGTGTACCAGAAGGACCTCGTCAATCCGCGCACCGTGCATACGTTGCCGAATGGCGACGTTCTGGTCGTGCAGTCGCGAGCACCGGAAGGCGGGCAATCATCGTCGCGTCCCAAGGACATCATTCGCGGCTTCATCATGTCGATTGCCCATGGCGAAACCGGTGGACCGCCGAAGGAAAGCAACATCATCACGCTGCTTCGGGACACGAACCGAGACGGCATCGTGGATGAGCGCCACGATCTTCTGAAGAAGCTCGACTCGCCGTTTGGCGTCGCCTTTGCCGACAACACGCTTTATGTCGCAACGTCCAATGAAATCCTCGCCTACCCCTATCAACTGGGTCAGAACGAAATCACCGCCGAACCGCGCGTGCTGACCCAGCTTCCGGGTGGCCCGATCAATCACCACTGGACAAAGGATCTGGCACTGAGCCCCGATGGCAAGTTCCTCTATGCCTCCGTCGGATCGAACTCGAACATCACCGAAAACGGGCTGGAGGCCGAGAAGAACCGCGCCGCAATCCTGCAGGTCGATCGTGAGACGGGTGCATGGAAACTCTTTGCGTCCGGCTTGCGCAATCCCAACGGTCTTGCCTTCAACCCCGAAAGCAAGGAGTTGTGGGCCGTCATTAACGAGCGCGATGAGCTCGGCCCGAACCTTGTGCCCGACTACATGACCTCGGTGAAGGAAGGCGGCTTCTACGGCTGGCCTTGGAGCTATTTCGGCAACCATGTGGATGACCGCGTGCATCCTCTCCGGCCGGATATGGTGGAGAAGGCGATCAAGCCGGATTACGCGCTGTCCAGCCATGTTGCTGCACTCGGCCTTACTTTCTCGCTGAACTCCGCGCTGCCTGCCCCCTACCAGAACGGTGCCTTCATCGGCGAACATGGAAGCTGGAACAGGACGGCCTTCAATGGCTACCGCGTGACCTTCGTGCCGTTCGAAGACGGCAAGCCGGTCGGCAAGACGCAGGACGTTGTGACGGGCTTCATTCAGGGCGACAAAGCCAGAGGCCGTCCCGTCGGCGTCGGCATCGACGGCACCGGCGCGTTGCTGGTAGCAGATGATGCGGGCAATACGGTGTGGCGTGTCGCAGCCGCAGATGGCGCTGTCTCACCGGCGCCGATTGCGACCGATGATGTCTCCGGCACATCGTCGGGCCCTGCCCAAGCGGGACAACCGGCAGCACCCGCTGCTCCCGCCCAGCCTGCGGCACCCGCACCTGCACAGCCCGCAGCTCCCGCATCGCCGGCACCGCCCGCCCCTGCGAATTGAGAAATATCGATGATAAGGAATGGCTGGCCACCTGATCGGGTGGCCGGCCCTTTTATGACGTCCGCGCGGCCTTACGCCCGCGCACCTTGGCGTCGTTGAATGCAATCGCGGACCGGATCAGCGCCGATAGCGCATCGTCATCAATGTCATCACCTTCGCGAAGGTCGATCGCACGGCGTGTCCCTCCGTCAAGCGAGGCGTTGAACAGACCGAACGGATCCTCCAGCGAGGCGCCATGAGGGAAGGTCATTTTTACGGTGGAGCGATAGGTCTCCCCGGTACAGATGATGCCGTTGCAGGCCCAGACGGGCACGCCACGCCATTTCCAGTCCTCCTCCACACGTGGATCCGCACTGCGAATAATAGATCTGATGCGCGACAGCACCTGCCCACGCCAGTCCGTCAACTCGGCAATCCGTCCGTCGATCAGCCTCGAAGCCGGAGAGCCTTCCTCATCCTCTGTCGGATCGATGCTCACAAGGTCGGCGACGTCCATCTGCATGTGCTCTCCTCCACCAGCAGCATTAGGTAGCACAACCTATCACATGCAACCTTTATTTGAAATTTAGAAAATACTGAAAAACACGACACGCGCACAGAAAGGCTGCAGAATATTGCGGGTCCTTCAAAGCCAAAAAAGTCTTTACCTTTCAACGCGAAAGACAACAGCGGCAGGGGTGGGCAGCTTGGATATCCCCATCGAAGGTGAGCAATTGCACGCGAGGGACATCTCATCTAGGGGGAACTACTATGAAGAAACTCAATCCAGTGCTCGCCGCTCTGTCAGTGTTCGTCTGTACATCCGCAATGGCACAAGCCGACGACCTGACGTTTACGCTGAAGAACGGTACCAAGTCCGTCCTGACGCGCTTTTACACATCGCCGGTTGGCGTCAATGAATGGGAAGACGACGTCTTCGGCGAGCAGGTTCTCGAGCCAGGCGAAAGCATCGACATCACCATTGCCGACGGCCGCACGGTCTGTCGCTACGACATGCGTTTCGAGTTCGAAGAAGGCTCCGGCCTCGACACGACGGAAGACAGACAGGATCTCTGCAAGCTCGGTTCTTACACTATCCACGAATAAGCGACGGCTCGGAGGGCACTGGCATTATCGATCAGCGCCCTACGGCATCAGCCCAAAAATCGAGAACAATTTGGGGGCGCTACCTGTCGATCCAAAGAGCGAGACACGTCCGTTTCGCGTCCAAAGGGACGTACGCGCCCTGGGAACGAACACCGATTTAGGGTGTCGCTTGCAAAAGTCTGCGCGACACTCTCTTCGGAGTCGGCGCAGATGCACGCCTGGCTTGTCTAAGCCGCCAAGAGGGCGATACTTCGACCCGCCACCAGAGTTTCCCGACGCAGCGCATATCTAAGAACCGGAATATTCCCGTACAGGTTTGTCCATCCCTCAAGCAGGGCATTTCCCCGAGTCGAAATCAATGCTAACCGTGACGCTGCTCCAAATCGGGAAAGCAGTGTGTTTCGAGTTCCGTTTCTTGTCGCCATCTCGCTCGTCATTGCCTTCGGCGGTGGCATCGTCTCCACGCTCGTGGCGCTGGAAGCCACATCCGGTTTCGGGTCGATCAAGATCGGCGCGTGGAACGCATTTCCCGAATCGCAAACGATCGAAGCGGACCCTTATGCCAAGGCGCACCGGGCGGATGCAGGCAAGCTTCTCTATGGAACGGCCGAAGGTTTGGCCTTTACCGCGGCGAGTGACAGCAGCGGCCAGCGCTTGACCGGCCAGTGCCGCTACACGCTTACCGGCAACTTGCCGCCTGCTCGCTTCTGGACCATCTATGTTGCCGATCAACAGGGTAATCTTTTGGATGACGGATCTGGACGGCCGATCGCCCTAAATTCACGCAACCTTCTACACGGCCCTGAAGGTGGTGTCTCCATCACGCTTGCGTCAACGGCAACGCCGTTCAACTGGCTTGCCGTGCCGACAAACGGCGATTTCAAGCTGGTCCTGACGCTGCTCGATACCCCGATTGCTGGAAGTGCGGGTCTGATCGACATCACCATGCCGACGGTCAACAAAACGGATTGCGGCAATGCTTAGGCTCATTTTGGCGATCTTCACGGGCCTGGTGGGTGCAGCTGTCCTCCACCTCGTCATCCTCTTCTCGATCCCGCATTTTTCCAACCGCGATGCCTATACGCGCGCAGAATTTCAGTCTGTGCCCAATCGTTTTCATCTGGTCGACAAGGGTGGTCACCGCAAGGGTGGTCTGAGCAGCGAAGACCCTTTCATGCGGGTTGCCGTGTGTACCTATAATGTCGAAGAGAAGCCGGTCAGGCTGTCGGCCTTCGGTGCCGTGCCGTTCTGGTCGATCGCAATTTTCGACAGTGCATCCAATGAGATCTTCAGCATGAACGACCGCACATCGGCGGGGGGTGAACTAGATATTCTGATTTCCACCCCGGAGCAAAGTGGGGCCATTCGCAAGGCGGAAGTCCAAGCGCTATCGAAATCAATTTTGGTGGAAGCAAATCGCAACGAGGGCTATGCCGTTTTGCGAACGATGGTACCGCAGGCAAGCTTCCTGGAAGAAGCTGAGCGGTTTCTCGGAGAGGCTACATGCGAGCCCGCACCGCTGAAGTAGGCGCACTTCAGAGCATCATAAAAAGATCGGTCAGGCGTTGAGAGCCGTTTCGGAAGAAGCCGCCGCATTGCCCTTCCGCTTGCGCGTCTTGGTCTTCTCGGCGAAGTCATAACGCTCGTAGCGCACACCGGTAAAAAACAGCAGCTGCGCTGGGCCGGCTGCGATTGCGTTCGCGTCAGCCGCCTTGTGAGGACGGCGCGTCGCTGTCGAAATCGAAATAATGTCTGCCATTGTCATCTCCTTTCACAGGCACGACGGATGTTGTTGACCGGATCGCGATGCATGACTTTCCATCCGACGATCCAGTATGAGGAGGCGCCACATCGAGCTTTTCAGCAAAAATTTCTTTTTGATCTGCGTGCCGGAGTCTTCAGGACGGCGGCATCAAGCCGATATGGAATGCCAGTACCACTACATCGGGCATCACCAGTCCACGGACTGGGCATTAACTGAGGCTTGGACATTTCGTCCGTCCCTCATAAGCGAGCTCATGTCAGAACTTTAGCACCGAATCTCGGACTTGCCCACGACATTAGAATCATCGGGAGGTTAAGCAAAGGTTAATAATAAAATGCGGCTTGCAGCCTTCCCTCCAATGTTGAGGTTCATTGCGCCCCAATTACGGTTCATGCGAGAGGAACGCCAAAGTTGGCTTGCGGTTCCAGCGGCATCGAAAATCCTTTCGTTAACAAAACAGCTGTGAATAAGCTGAAAAATCCTCTTGCCGACGCCCGTGGTTAACAGGGCGTCAACGCATTCGTTATAGTTTGAGCGCTCCTGTAGTTTTGCGTCTGGTTGGGTATTGCGTTGACAGACCGTTTTCGAGAACTGGAACGGCCAAGGGCCGAGAGGAAGAAGGACGTGGTATTGATGGCAACCGTCTCGAGTTTCGAAGGCTTGCCTTACCCGTCGAAATCAGAATTGCGACAGTTCGCAGAACTGTTCATGCCGCTGTTTTCCGCCTCCACCGCCGAAGCGAAGAGAGAGGCGATTGCGGCGCTGTCGCAGAACCCGAACGTACCCTCGGCCGTCGCGTTCTTCATCGCCAGCCAGCCGATTTCGCTGTCCGCACCGTTTCTCGTCTCTTCGAAGGCGCTGGATGACGAGACGCTGATTGCGATTGCACGAACGCAGGGCGCTGCGCACGCTCGTACGATCGTCCGGCGCGAGGACCTCTCCCCCACTGTCGTCGATGCCCTGGTCGGCTTACGTCACTCCCGCCACGCGACCGGCCCAACGCACGAAAGTCTTCAAACCTCTACGTCTCAAGCGGCGCTGACCGAAAGCGCGGCGCGTGCCGAGCGGGAAGAGAAGCTGCGCAGGCAACTGCGCACCATGGCGCGACAGATGCACCGCCCCGTGGGCGACACGCTTGGCGTTCGCCGCCTGACCGAAGTACAGGAAGCCCTGCTTGTGCGGTTTGCACGTGAGCGCGATGCAAGCCGTTTCGCCGCCACGCTCTCGGACTCGCTGTCTGCAAGCCACTGGCTGTCGGAGCGCATCCTCCTCGATATTTCCGGTCGGCAACTGGCAACAACGCTTGTCGGCATCGGCATGGATACCGACGACGCCATCTTTATCCTGGAATGCTTCTACCCGCATATGCGCCAGCTCGTTGGCGATATCAGCCGTGCAGAGTCCATGCTGGAGTCGTTGGAGACGGCCGAGTGTGAGGAACGGATCGAAAGCTGGCGACGGGCAGATCGCTACACCACGAGCTCCGGCAGCGATGCCGACGAGCGTCGTGAAGAGCCCACTCCAGCCCACAAGCTTGTTGTACGCCGTTAAGGTCGATCGCTGGATGCGGTAGAAGGAAAGGATCTGTCACCCAACGATGATGAACAGGTCTCCGATATCGTCGGTTTCAAGTTCGACCACCCAGAGATCGGCGTCAAAGCGACGCTCCTTTTCCAGAAGCGTCTCCACCTCCTGGGCTTGCGCTTCAGTGAGACGCCGCTCGAAGCGGCGCTCGGCCCTCACCTCCTCGTCTTCGGCGAAGCTCTGGGGTGCAGGACCATAGAGATTTTCGCGCCCATCACGCAGGCGTTGGCGGATGAAAATCGCGCCCGCCTCTTCTGCCCCCTTGCGTTCGACAGCAGCAAAATCACCTGCAGCGAAGACGCGGCGCGTGAGGGCGGAAACGAAGATTTCGGATTTGAGGCGCATGGGACAACTATAGGACCTCAGGGACAATGGGGCCATGCTTTTGTGAGCCGCGAGACTGGTCCTTGCCGCCATGTGCCAAACCGTGGAGGGAAGGGTGAAAGTCCCAATGGATTGAATGTTTTGGCGTCAAGCGCTCGTCCTTTGAATCGCAAAAGGACGGCAAATCACCAAGAGGCTCAGTCAGAGATTCAGCTGAGGCTCACAAGGCCCCGATAGATTTCAGCTTTTTCAGCACCGCTTCGCTCGGTTCGCCTGTTTCCGGCAGGCGATAATGCTTTTCGAAATTGCGAATGGCCTGACGGGTCTGTTCGCCGGCAACGCCATCCACTTTCACATCGGCATAGGCGATATTGACGAGGCCCTGCTGGATCTTGGAAACCAGCTCCCTGCCGACCGGCTTCGCACCACTGTCGGACGTGAGGGACACATTCTGCGCCTTCGGCGGATGTACCTCCGCATTGCGAATGGCGGCTGCGACGGGATCGATCGCCACCCCTCCCCCATTGGCTGCTGCGGGTCGATCCTTCGGCAGGGCTTTGGGAATGGCGGCAACGGTTGTCGCGCTGTCGATCTTCAAAGCCGAGAGAATGCGGCCGGTCGGCTCCCCTGTCTGTTCCATGCCGACTGTCTCTTCGAAGAAGAGGATGGCCGCCGTCGTGCGTGGTCCCGTCAGACCGTCGGCCGGACCATCATAGAGGCCGCGGCGCGCGAGTTCCCGCTGGATTTCTGCGACGAGTTCGGATGGCGGATGGGTGCCGGCCGGCTGTGCCTGGCCTGGGGGTACCGCTGCCCCCCCCTGCCCTGCCGGAGGCTGAGCCGCAGTCTGCTGCGTGGGTTCTGGAACATCCGTCTGGCGCTCTATGCGGAACGTCGTGACATTGCCGTGCTGGCCAAGCGTCGATGTCATGCGATAGCCGGCAATGCCGTTTGGATCTTCCTCATCACGCGTGCGCAGGAACGGGGATGGATGGTGGCCGGGTTGATACCAGAGAGCATTGGCAGCGACGAAGCCGAAAACGATGAGGAACGCGGTCGAGCCGCCGACCAGTTTGGGATGGCTCAGAATCTGCTGGCCGAGGGCGCGTGCGGCCACGGACAGCAAACCCGGCTCCTTCCGGACCGTCTTTTTCCTAGGCGATTTTCGCTTTGGCGCGGCCATCCGCAGTGTCCTTCCTTTTCATCATGTCGGCGCCACCCGCCGTGTCTTTCAGGCGCGGCGGAAATTCCACCGGCGCATCGGCGTCTTCACAGCTGCTCAGCGGCTGGCCGGAGCCATCAGCCGGCATCAATATGGTGACGACCGTTCCCTCGCCCGGCTTGCTGGTGATGACAAGGCTTCCGCCATGCAATTCCACAAGTCCTTTGACGAGCGACAGTCCAAGCCCCGTGCCCTCATAGCGACGGGTATAATCATTCTGAACCTGCATGAACGGGCGGCCCAGAAGTTCGATCTTGTCGGCGGCAATGCCGATGCCGGTGTCGCTGACGGTCAGCTTGAGCATCTCGCCCTGCAGCGCGGCATCGATCACCACCACACCACCGGATTCGGTAAACTTGATGGCGTTGCTGGCAAGATTGATCAGAACCTGCTGGATGGCGCGCTGATCGGCAACGACTTCCGTCAGATCGCGCTGGATGCGGCTTGTCAGCGTCAAGCCCTTCTGCTTTGCCTGAAGACCCAGCATGCCTTCGCAGGACGCGATGACATCGCCGATACGGAAAGGCTCCATCATCAATTCGTAGCGACCGGCCTCAAGCTTGCTCATGTCCAGCATGGTGTTGACGACGGACAGCAGGTGGCCACCCGACTGGCGAATGAGTTTGACGTATTCGCGCTGGCGATCGTTCTCCAGTTTGCCGAAATATTCGCCGGCAAGAATATCGGAGAAGCCCAGAATGGCATTCAAAGGTGTGCGCAATTCGTGGCTGACAGCGGCGAGAAAGCGCGATTTCGCTTCCGTCGCCGTCTCTGCCTCGATCGTCCTGCGGGCCGCTTCCCGGCGCAAGGCTTCCATCTCGCTGACATCGATAAGCTGACCGACGACGCGCACCAGCCGACCGAACTGGTCACGCTCTGCGGTCATATCCATGCGGGCATAGACGAACTGAATCTGCCGATTGATGGAGCCGGTCTCGAAACGCAGATCGACGCTGGCGCGATCCTCACCCTGGCGCAGCGTGTCGAAAGCCTGCATCAGGGCGATGCGATCGGAAACATGGACCATCTCGGCGAGGATATGGCCGGCGCAGTTCTGCAGCTGAAGCGGAAACTGCCGCAGGTCGCGACCTGATACCGCGTGAACGATGCCCTGCTCGTTGAAGAACAGCAGGAGACCTGGCACCTGCGATGCAAGCTGCTCACGGTCGATGACAGCGTCCTGAGCCTCGCGCGCGGGCTTATAGACCGTCAGGAGCACGGCGCAGGATGCCAGAAACAGGGCAACGACGAGGGCTGCACCGAGCGGCAGCGCCACGGATGCCGGCAGGACAAAGCAGATGATGGCGGGAACGATGAAGAGCGCCACAAGAGAGAAAGCAACGAGGCGGCGCAGAACGGCGATGATCGCCGAGCTTTCGCTGGCATCGTCTTCCATGCGCGATAGCCACATGCCCGCGACATGATCGACCAACGCAATCGCTTTTTCCGCTATGTTACGCAATACCAGTACACCGCATTCTAAAAGCAGCAGGCTCGAACCTGCCTTGAAACATGCCCCGACAATAGGGCTCCGCGGCTTAAGGAATGGATAAAAGCAGGCGCGCCAAAGCCGCCTCCAGCACCATCAAGTCCCATTTCGGCGCAAATCGGAAGCACTTTGTCTGTTATGGTTAATGACGGGTAAGCAGAGGATTTCCTTGTATTTTTTCGGTACCGTTAAGATTTGTGGCGGGAGTTATCGCCGCTAACGCCTGCAATTGCGCAGGCCTGCCGCAATTATGCTTAACATCGGTCGCTAAAATCCGACCCAAATCACAATCGTCACCAGCGGCGGGAACAAGTCGCTAAAATTTGAATTAAATCACGCGGTTTTTTGCAAAGGGGTGTTGGTCTCTTGGCTCTAGGGTGTTTGCAAGCCCGGACAACAGGGCAACAGCGGATGATCCGAAAAGGGCGCCGGTCAAACAGGGTAGTCTTGCAATGTGGTTTCTGATCAAAGGAACAATCTGGTTTTCGCTGGTGCTGGTCGCACTGTCCTATTTTGGCGGCAACACCACCGATAGCCAGAACTCGCAAATGAACGTCGCAGGCGCGGTTTCCGCTGCCAGCGAAGCCTACCGTTATGTCAGCGCCATCTGCGTCGAAAAGCCGGACGTCTGCGTCAAGGGTGCGGAGACCTTCCATGCTCTGGGCGAGCGGGCGCGCGAAGGCGCCAAGGTAGCCTATGAGTTGATCGACTCCCATCTGAACGCGGCCGATGAACCCAAGGTCGCACCTGCTGGCGAGGCTGTCGCCAAGGTCGAGACCGTCGCAGTCAGCGACGATATCAAGACTGGAACCATCAAGGTCGAGAACACCATTCCCCTGCCGCAGAAGCGCCCCGCGCTCTGACGGTAGAGGGAAGCGATCAAGCCTAACGAATTCGAGAGATGCCTCTCAAAACCCCTTGTGGCTCATCCCGCTATAGATGAGCTGCCTGACTGCCCGACTCCTGATGCCCTGCCCGAAGCTCATGCTTCGCCGCAGGGCTTTTTTCTTGGGGTAGCGGTTCAATTCCCTTCGTCATTGCCCTATATCGAGGCAGCAACATGGATGGCAGGCAAATGGCTTCTCTCGACAAGATCATGGACGACTTCTCCTTCCTCGACGATTGGGAGGATCGCTACCGCTACGTGATCGAACTGGGGAAGGAACTGCCGGATCTGGCGGACGAGAAAAAGACCGCAGAGAACAAGGTCCAAGGCTGCGCCAGCCAGGTCTGGGTCGTCAGCCACAGCGATGGCGGACCTGACCCGATATTGACCTTCGAGGGCGATTCGGACGCGCACATCGTGCGCGGGCTGGTGGCTATCGTGCTCGCTACCTATTCAGGCAAAAAGGCCTCGGAAATTGCCGCCCTCGACGCCATCGAAGTGTTTGGCAAGATCGGTCTGGTCGAACATCTCTCCTCGCAGCGCGCCAACGGCCTTCGTTCGATGGTCAATCGCATCCGCGAGGAAGCGCGGCTGCTGGCCGCCTGATCGCGGCGGGCAAAGCCGCCGCTCTCCTCATTTTTCTCAATCGTAGAGATAGTGCTTCGCCCACTGCGATTCCGGCACCTTGTCGCCCACCTTGTAATCGAAGTTGCGGATGCCGAGTGTGGTCGGTGCTACCTGGCATTTGTATCTGAGGCGGTACCATTCGCCACCACTGCGGAAGACCGCGCCGGACGCCTTGATCGAATCCTTGGCGACATCGGGATCGCCAAAGGCATAGGCAATCACCTTGTCGGGCTTCATGCCTTTCTGCTCCTTGGCAATGCGCTCCATCGCTTCGATATCGCACCGTTGCTCCAGGCGCTCCTCGGGCGCAAGCTGGTTCAACTGTCTTATGACATTTGCATCGATGGCGTAGGACGGAAGCGAGAACGAGAGGACGGAAGAGGCGGTCAAAAGGGCGATCAATAGAGGCTTTTGCATCGGATTTAATGAGGCTTTCTCAAGTCTTCTTGGCATTCTTCGGGCGGGGAAACGCCTGCCGCATCTCCTCGAAGCAGCACGCGATGGCGTCGTCTACCGCCAGAATGTGATCGAAACCCGACGAAAATGTGCCCTGCTGATATTCCGTCGGGGACAATGAAACTTGATAGCGCCGCAGGGGCACTTTACATCATGAAAACGCAGAGTGATTTTCCTATGAAAGCGAGTTTGTCTTGACCATTTTCAAGAACCTGCCCACCCCGCCCCATGCAAAGAAGAAGCCGGTGACCAATACGCATCACGGCATCACGCGCACGGATGATTACGCCTGGTTGCGGGCGGATAACTGGCAGGCGATGTTCAAGGACCCTTCCCTGCTCGACCCCGCGATCCGCACCCATCTGGAAGCGGAAAACGCCTATATGGAAGCCGCGATGGCGGATACGAAGCCGCTTCAGGAAAAGCTCTTCGAAGAAATGAAGGGCCGCATCAAGCAGGACGATTCCTCGGTTCCGGTCAATGACGGGCCCTATGCCTATGGCACGCTGTTCGTGACCGGCGGTGAGCAGCCGCATTACTTCCGCACCCCGCGCGATGGCGGCGAGAAGCATGTCCTGCTCGACGGCGACAAGGAAGCGGAAGGCAAGGACTATTTCCGTCTCGGCGGACTCGATCAATCTTCCGATCATAGCCGCGGTATCTGGAGCTATGACGACAAGGGCTCCGAATTTTACACGCTGCGCATCCGCGATCTTGCGACCGGCGTCGATCTCGATGATGTCGTTGAAAACACCGGCGGCGGTGGTGCCTGGGCGCCTGACGGCAAGAGCTTCTTCTACACACTTCAAGACGAAAACCACCGCCCGTCCAAGGTCTTCCACCATATTGTCGGTCAGCCGCAATCGTCCGACCGGCTCGTCTATGAGGAGAAAGACCCCGGTTTCTTCATGGGCGTCGGCGCCTCGGTTCTCGATGACTTCATCTTCATCGATATCCACGATCACGAGACGAGCGAATACCGCATCCTCTCCACCAAGGATCTGATGGCGGAGCCGCAGATCGTGGCCGAGCGTGAGGAAGGCATCGAATATTCGTTGGCGGAAGGCGGCGATGTCTTCTTCATTCTTACCAATGATGGAGACGCCAAGGATTTCCGCATTGTCGAAGCCCCGATAGAGGCGCCGGGCAAGGAAAACTGGAAAGAGGTCGTTCCGCATGAGCCGGGCCGGCTCATTCTCTCCGTCGATGCCTATGCCCGCCATCTGCTCTGGCTGGAGCGCCGGGACGGCCTGCCGCGTATCGTCATTCGCGATCGCTCCACCGGTAAAGAACATGCGATCGCCTTTGCCGAGGAAGCCTATTCGCTCGGGCTGCATGGCGCTGCCGAATACGACACCGACGTCATCCGCTTCAGCTATTCATCCATGACGACGCCAAGCCAGTTGTTCGACTACAATATGGTGACGCGCGAGCGCACGCTTCTGAAAACCCAGGAAGTGCCATCCGGCCATAACCCGGACGACTATGTGACACGGCGCGTCATGGCGCCTTCGCATGACGGTGCACTGGTGCCGGTGTCGCTGCTTTACCGCAAGGACACGCCGCTCGATGGTTCCGCGCCTTGCCTGCTCTACGGTTACGGCGCCTACGGCATCACCATTCCGGCCTCCTTCAGCACCAACAACCTGTCGCTTGCCGATCGCGGCTTTATCTATGCGGTCGCGCATATACGCGGCGGCAAGGATAAGGGGTTCGAGTGGTATGAAACCGGCAAGATGGAGCACAAGCAGAACACCTTCAAGGACTTCATCGCTGCCGCCGACCATCTGGTGACGGAGGGTTTCACGTCCTATAGCGGCATTATTGCCGAAGGCGGATCTGCCGGCGGCATGCTGATGGGAGCTGTCGCCAATATAGCGCCGGAGAAATTCGCCGGCATCATCGCCGCCGTTCCCTTCGTCGACGTGCTGACCACGATGCTCGACGACACGTTGCCGCTGACGCCGCCAGAATGGCCGGAATGGGGCAATCCGCTGGAGTCTGAAGAGGAGTATCAGTGGATCGCCGCTTACTCGCCCTATGACAATGTCGGCGCCAAGCCATACCCGCCTCTCCTTGCGATCTCCGGCCTGACGGACCCACGCGTGACCTATTGGGAGCCGACAAAGTGGGTGGCAAAGCTGCGTGAGAAGACCACGGGCGACGCGCCAATCCTGCTCAAGACGAACATGGCCGCAGGTCATGGCGGCAAGTCCGGCCGCTTCCAACGGCTTGAGGAGATCGCCTTCGAATATGCCTTCGCCCTTAAGGTTGCGGGCAAGGACCAAGTCTAAGGCCGTTCAGCCATTTCGGAGAGATAGGCGGTGCGCTCGGGCGCACCGCTGATTCTGCCAATTCTCAAAGTGATTCCCCGCGTAATGCAGGTTCGAACGGCGTCTGATCGTCAAAGAATCGGCATTTGCGGGGTTTTTGTTATTTTGCAAGCCCCTAAAGTGCAAAAACGAAGCAGGGGTTTGCACCCTGTCAAGCACCGTCAACGCATCTGAACAACGTGTGACAAGCTTCGCGCAAGCTTCAGCGGTTAAAAAACCGTTAACAGCTTGGTGAGGCTAACGATGAACATCGACAACAACATTGGCGGGGCGCCCTATCAAAGTCGCTCACAACCTATTGAGAAAGTGCAAACAGACGCCGCTGTCTCGGAGGTTTCTTCGCCTGCCTTTTCCGGCAGCACGATTTCCTTCGTCAACGCCCTGCAAGCAGGCGCGCTGGCAAGCGTGCTCTGGACCGTCAACCGCGACGCGGTGAAAGAGGCTGCTGTGGCGCCATCGACCGTGTCACAGGGACCTTCAGAAGCCGCTGATGCAGCATGGGTCTATCAGGCCTATACGGAACACTGATACCGCCGGATGCTTTCGGCGGCGCTCACTCTACGGGCTGTCGCGACTTCAGGCAAAACCCCGAGCCATTGCGAGAGCGCGTTTCGCGCGTCGATCACGCAGCCGCGTTGATCTCGACCGTCACATGCGACAATTCTTCAATCTCTAGAAGCTTTTCCCGATAGGCTGCAGCTGGTGTCTCGCCTCTCGTGGACAAGGACACGATGGCCGCATGATGGCCGGGGCCGACTTGCCAGACATGTAAGTCGGTAATGTTTTCTTCGCCCGTTTCGACCACGCCGCGGATTTTCGCCACGAGTGAGCGCTGCTGCGGCATCGCATCCACCAGCACTGCACCCGTGCTGCGAAGCAGCCCCCAGGACCAGCGGGCAATGACAATCCCGCCGACAATGCCCATCGCCGGATCGAGGAAGGTCCAGCCGTTCCATTTGCCGAGAACAAGGGCTACGATGGCCAGCACCGAGGTCAAGGCATCTGCCACTACGTGCAGATAGGCGGCGCGCAGGTTGTTGTCGCGGCTCCCATAGTGCTCGTGCGATCCATGAGACTCCGAGTGATGAACGTGGGTGAAATGATGGTGGGCGTGGCTTTCATGCGGATGGTCATGATCCTCGGTATCATCGTGATGATGCCCGTGATGATGTCCATGGTGATGGTGATCGTCCTTGAGGAGCAGGGCGCTGACGATGTTGACGACCAGACCGATCACCGCAACGATGATCGCCTGGTTGAAGTCGATCTCCACCGGCGAGACGAAGCGCAGAGCGCTCTCCCAGGCAATCAGCAGCGCGACGACGCCCAGTACCACTGCACTGGCAAAACCGGCGAGATCGCCAAACTTCCCCGTACCGAAGGTGAAGCGCGGATCATGCGCGTGCTTGCGAGCATAGAGATAGGCAAGCGCCGAAATCAGCATCGCGCCCGCATGGGTCGACATATGCCAGCCATCGGCTGTCAGCGCCATGGAGCCGAACCAGTGACCTGCCGCGATCTCCACCACCATCATGACGGTGGTCAGAGCGATGACCATCCAGACGCGCCGCTCGTTGCGCTCGTGATCGGTCCCTAAGAAAACGTGGCTATGCGTGCCATCCGCGTGGCTATGTTCCATCGTTGCCATCATCGTCACCTTATCGAATGTAGGTTTTGAGAACCTGGGCCAGCTCTTCCGCAGCCTTGGTGCGTTCCTCGTCATTTGCGGCGTGCAGCACATGCTCGTGCAGATGCTCCTGCATGACTTCGCCCGTCAGGCCAGAGAGCGCGCCGCGAACCGAGGCGAGTAGTTGAAGAACATCGCCACAGGGCTTGCCGCTTTCCAGCGCCCGTTCCACCGCTTCCATCTGCCCCTTCATGCGCCGTATACGGGCTAGAAGCTTATCCTTGTCGCGGATCGTATGGGACATCTGCCTATCCTCACTATAGTATAGGGGGGTATACTATTTTCTCTTGAGGCCGACGGCAAGCCCCCTATGCTGCTTGAGAAGATGCAGATGGTGGCAGAGCGTTCGATCAGCCCTTCAGGGCATCGAAGAGCGGCATGCTGATGAGGGCCGCGGTTGCGATCATCCCATAGCAGATGCGGCGAAAGGTCTTCTCTTTGGCAAGGCCGAACATTCTACTGCCGAGCCATACACCGAGGCCGTAAACCGGGGCGACCAGAACCGCTAATCCTAAGAGCTTCACCGTGATGAGACCATTCCACAGATAGGCCGTGGCGTTCAACACGGTAGAAATCGCAAAATAGAGAATGATATTGGCCCGAACGATGACCGCCGGCACAGCCCCACCCAACCAATAGGCCACGACCGGCGGCCCGCCAATCTGCGCCACGCCGGAAAACACACCTGCGATCAGCCCGACGACCGCCGTCAAAATTGCCTTCGGCCGGTCCCTATAGCGCCAACCGGACATCAGGAGCGACAAGAGCACAACAACGATGACGACGATAGCCCAGCGGATGGTGACGGGATCCAGTGTCATCAGGAGGTGGACGCCAAGTGGTACGCCGATGATGGCGCCGACCGCCATGGTGAGCACGTCGTGTCGATCCGCCCGACGGACTGCCCCTGGTATCATGCCGAGCGTCATCACTCCATCGACCACTAGAAGAAGCGGAACGGCAATCTGCGGGCCCATGACCGAACTGGCGAGCGGCACGAAGATCAGCGCCGCGCCGAAGCCGGAAAAACCCCGCGCGAGACCCGCGCTCAGAGCGACGAGCACCAGAAATGCCAGGGCGGAGAGGGAAAGATCGGTCGATAGAATACTTGGCATGACGCGTGATCATTGAAGGGAGGCGTTTTCGCTTGCGCCATACTCCATCAGCGCCCGTCAATAGCCAACTGCTTTTCTCGAATGCCTGACGGTGGAGACCGCGAAACAATTGCGTTCCCATCTGCCGAAACCTATATCTCTACAAGCTATAGCTATGAGGATGAGGCCCATGTATTCCATCGGCGATCTATCGAAACGGACAGGAGTGAAAGTCCCGACTATTCGCTACTACGAGCAAATGGGACTGCTTAACGAGGCCGACCGCTCCGAGGGCAACCAGCGCCGCTACGAAAAGACCGATCTGGAACGTCTCGCCTTCGTGCGCCACGCCCGCGATCTCGGCCTCAACATCGATGCGATCCGCGAATTGATCGCGCTCAGCCAGCATCGCGAAATGCCGTGTGCGGGTGCGGACCGCATTGCTGCCGACCATCTCGCCACCGTGCGGGAAAAGATCGCAAAGCTGAAGAAGCTGGAGCACGAGCTGGAGCGTATCGTCTCGCACTGCGACGGACATTCCATCGAGGACTGCTATGTCATCCGGGCGCTGTCAGATCATGGTCTGTGCGATCACGATCATTGAGACGTCATGCCGGGAAAGGACAGTCACCAGCGCAGGCGACTGTCCTGTGCTGCGCCCCTAGCGGTTATAGACCGCTGTGATCTTTGCCGTGGCAAGGGTGTTGGCGCTAATCATAAATCCTGCAAGCGCGTTGCTGGCATTGTCCGGCAGGTCCAGATGCTCCGTGCCAAGCGCATGGACGGTGAATATGTAGCGATGGACTTCACCGGGCGGCGGGCATGCCCCGCCAAAACCGGCTACACCATAATCATTGCGGATTTCCTCGGCGCCTGCAGGCAGTGTCTTCTCGCCGCTTGCGCCAAGTTCGAGCGACGTTTGCGAGGCGGGAATATTCACCACGTTCCAGTGCCACCAGCCCGAGCCTGTTGGCGCATCCGGGTCGTAGGCCGTAATGGCAAAGCTCTTCGTGCCAGCCGGTGCGCCAGACCAGGATAGCTGCGGCGACTGATTTCCGCCCTCGCAGCCAAAGCCCTTGAACACGAATTTCGACGCAAGTTGCTGACCCTCGGCAATCGATGTGCTCGACAATTTGAAGTCCGCGGCACTTGCTGTCGTGGCGGTCAGAAGAGTCAGAATGACGCCGGTCGCAACGTTCTTTTTCAGCATAATGTGGTGTCCTTTCCAGACGTTGATCATGCTAAAAGACATAAACCGGCCAGGAATTTCGAGCTTCCGGCTCGCGATCAAAGACTATCGAAAAACGATCAGAATTCGGCTGTCCGGATAGAACGTGGCTTAAGACCAAATCTCTTGCGGAAGGCCTCGGAGAAATGCGAGGGCGTCTTGAAGCCGCACTCCAACGCGATACTGGAGATCGGCGTATCCGTCGATTGCAGCATCCCTAGCCCCTTCTCCAGCCTCGTGTTCAACAGGATCTGCGAAAATCCCGGACCGGATTTCGCCAGCCACCTGCGAAAGCTGGCTTCACTCATGGCAAAATGGTGCGCGACGTCTTCGGCCCGCCAAGGCTGGCTGATGTCGGTCTCTATCAGCCGCCGCACCTTGTTCCAGGGTTGATCTTCCCCTCGCCGCGGCAGGTGAACACCGTGGTGGCGGAGCCAGACCAACGGCTCCAGAAGCCGATGGCGTTTGACCGACAAGGGGAGAGTGTCATCATGCAGGGCCCGCCGCGTGACCTCCACCACGTCATAGTCCGCGCTTGCTGTCTGGCGAACGATCTGGACACCGGGGGACCTTGACGCCCGCGGTGGACCGGCGAAGACCTCGTCAATCAGTTCATGATCGAAGTAGATGCCGGTCGCCCGATAATTCGTAGCGCTGACAGGACGGTTTTCCAAGGTGACGATAGAACCAGAGGGGAAAATCAGGAGGTCACCCGCCTCGCCCACGAATTCTCCATTCACGGGACACACGACCCTTTTGCTCCCCGCGCAGATGAAGCACAGGAAGGTCACGCCGATAAAAAGATCCGTAAATGTCGCGGCCGTGGCTTGGGTAATGGGAAAACTCGAGACGCCCGTGCCTTTAAAACCCAACTGCTCTGCAGATTGCGCCGCCATCGATGCTTTTGTCCCTGCCATTGACTTATCGAGCGCGAGAGCACGCCGCGCAGACACATAGCGGACTGACGACGACCGATGTCAATGCGCCACTTGCCCTCGTGGCATGCATCGAGACGGACCCATCCAAAATGCGAGAACCGCCCCTTGACAGCTTTCCAATTCGAGCGCATTGAATCGCCCATGATCAACGAACGCGCACCCATCTCCTGCACGTATTTTTGGGCCTACCTGTAAAGGGCGGCTCGACAGATCACTTTGTCAACAAGCCGCCGTCAGGCGGCTTTGTTGTTTTCCAAGCGTCCTGACGGCAAAAAACCAGACAACCGAAGGACCAGGCCCATGACCGAAGATAGCCTCCTGACACTGCCAAGACCGCCCGTCGTCACCATTCGTGGTGCGCGCGCAGCCGATCTGCCTGAACTCAACGAGATGATCACCCTGCTCGCCGCCCATCATGGCGACGCCGCCGCGATCACGCCGCAAAAGCTTGAGCGCGATCTGTTCGGCCAGGTTCCCTGGATCACCGCACTGGTGGCGGAAGCGGCAGGCGAACTTATCGGCTACGCCATTCTCGTGCCGCTCTACCGCGCCCAGGAAGGCCGCCGCGGCATGGAGTTGCACCACCTCTTCGTGCGTGACGGCCATCGCGGTCACGGCACCGGTCAGCACCTGGTGGCGCGCGCGCGTGACGTCGCAAAACGCTGCGGCTGCGACTTCCTGTCTGTCGGCGCTGCGACCGGCAACTTCGCCGCACACAAGTTCTACGAAAACATGGATTTCGTTCCGCGTCCCGTCACCGGCATGCGCTTCATGCAGGCAATTGCCTAAGCTTCTTCGCTTCTGGAGGATGACATGACTCGTATTGCCATTGCGCTGGCGCAAGACTTTGCCGACTGGGAGCCTGCACTGCTTGCCGCTGCGGCCCGCAGCTATCTCGGTGTCGAGATCGTCACCGCTTCACCCGACAGCCAGCCTGTGACGTCTATGGGCGGGTTCAAGGTGATGCCGGACATGTCCCATGACGCCCTCGACCCGATGACGATCGACGCGCTGGTCATCCCGGGCGGCTTGAGTTGGGAAAAAGGCACTGCGCCGGATTTTAGCGATCTGGTCCATCGCTTTAGGGCAAAAGGCCGCGTGGTTGCAGGCATCTGCGCTGCGGCCAGCGCGCTCGCCGGTACCGGCATCCTGAACAGTGTGGCCCATACAGGCAACGCCCTGGCGTCGCATCAAAAATACGCCGGCTATGACGGAGCAACGCTCTACCGCGATCAGCCACAAGCCGTCAGCGATCAGGGTGTTGTCACAGCACCGGGCAATTCACCGGTCAGCTTCGCGAAAGAGGTGTTGAAAGCCCTCGGTCTATGGGGACCGGAAGCCGAAGCCGAACTGTCGGCATTTTCCGCGGAACACATGCCGATTTAACGATCCAGCACACGGCAGAGGCGCGCCGGTCCTTGCGCGTCTTCTGCTGTCATGGCTCGGCGAAGATCGCGGCTATTGATATGGAGGCTCCGCTCGAAGGGGATACTCAGCCGCTCGATCTTGTTGGTGGCCGCCGCGAGAAATGCTTCGCGGTTCGCCACGAAGTAGGCGCGACAGGTCTCTTCTGTCAGCGCATAATCTATCAACACCTTGAAAGCAAGCCGATGCATGGCGCAGGGCGCGCCATGACCGGGAACGGAAAAACGCAGGCAATCGAGGTCATCGCTCCAATCGACTGCGTTCTCCTCTGTCATCATATCACTTTACAGCGTCGAAGCGCTTGAGGAACAGGCCGCTGAGCGAGCCCAAGATCAGCCAGAACACGAAGCTGGTGACGGTGGCGAGCACGACGAAGCGGCGTTCCAGCGGCAGCGGCGCCAGCGCATCTTCACCCGCAGGCGGCAATGGTGCGCCGACGACATGTGGCGCAACGATCAACACGACGGCAAGGATCACCGCCCACGGTTCCGAGCGGCGGAAGGCGAGGAGCGCGATGCCTCCGGCAGTCGCGGCAGCGGTTGCGATCCACCAGACCTGGCGCGCACCAAGATCGGCAGCGGGGCTGCCCGGCAGTTCCGGCGGCAGGCCGATCATCGGGGCCAGCATGACGGCGGCGAAACCGGCGAGCCCCCAGAATAGACCTTCGCGCCAGCCGCCTTGAGAGCCGCGGAGCGAGATCAGACCCGTGAGCACCAGCGCATAGCCGATGGCCGTCAGGACATTGGCGGCAACGGTGTAGGCGTTGCGCTCGAAGCCATCCGCAGGTGCCCAGGCTTCCGCGTCATGGTGATGATCCGCGGGCGTGGCGGCATCATGGGAGTGACCCGCTTCGCCACCCGCACTCTCGAAGGTCTCCGCCTGCAGGATCAGTGGCGTAGTGCCGACCGCCTGCATGGCGCTGACGGCAAGACCCGCGATCAGGCCGACGAGGACTGCGGTAAAGACGATGTTTCTGAAAAACGGCATCTCATCTCCCCTCAATGGCAGGGGAAAGCATTGGCGTGACGCGTATCATGCGCCGCATTGTGCATGGCCTCGACATGCGAGAAACCAACGAAACCGACAATGAACAGGCCAAGTGCAACGGCACTCAGCGCCTGCAAGAGTTTCGATGTGGTCGAGGACACGGCGCTCGACGCCGTATTCTGTTGGATAGACATGGTGACCCTCTTCTTCAGCGGCGCGCTGCTTTCAGGCAGCCGGACGCACGCATTCAACCTTCACCACGGGGAAAGACAAACAGGGCTTTTCGGACGGATGCTGCCAACCCGAAAACCGTGCTCTTCCGGACACCCCGCCGGCATTGACGACACTTCGTGATGGCAGGTCTCCTGGCTCGCGGGTCGTAGCCTTGAAAACACCTTCCCGATGCCAAGTTTGGCATCAGTGGCTGTTGTTTTCCGGCTCACCGCTCACAGTTGCGGGGGCAGCCACGAATGAGAGCGAGGCTCCTATCGTGTTCCCTTTTCACTTTCCGGCAGAACCGGAAAGACCATCACGCCTCTGTTATCGGTCAGGGGTTGTGGAGAGTCAATGCGCGAAGCTTGAGCCTCCCGTATTCACAGATGTCAACGCGCCGGAATGGCCTTGAGATAGGCGGCGATCGCATTGCGATCTTCGGCCGAAAGCTTCGCCATATTCTGCTGCACCTTGACCATGGAGCCGCCGACGCTATCGAAATCCGGGGTAAAGCCCGTTTCGAGATAGCTGGCGATATCGGCGACCGTCCAGGAACCGATGGCTTGCGAGCCCGGCGTGATGTCGGGGATCGTCCCCTCACCCTCTGGGTTCGGGCCGCCTGCCAGCCACTTGTCTTTGCTCAGACCGCCAAGTGCCGTGCGTGGCGTGTGGCACTCGCCGCAATGGCCTGGGCCTTCCACCAGATATTGACCGCGCGCCACATCGGCGCTAGCATTGGCAAGCTGCACACGTGGCGCACCCTTGTCGAAATAGAGGAATTTCCAGCCGCCGAGCGCCAGTCGCATGTCGAGCGGGAATGGCAAATCGTGAGGAGGCGCGTCGTTGGTGCTGGCGGGCAGCGTCTTCAGGTAGCCGAAGAGATCATTGATATCCTGCGCCGTCATGCGGGCATAGGACGTATAGGGGAAGGACGGGTAGAGATGCTCGCCGTTCTTTCCGACCCCTCGGGTCATGGCATCGCCGAACTCGGCCACCGTCCAGCTTCCGAGACCATGCTGTGGATCAGGTGAAATATTGGGAACATGGAAAGTGCCAAAAGGTGTTGGCAAGGCCTGGCCGCCGGACAGCGTCTTCAAGGCATCGCCGCTGGCATTCGGGGCGGCATGACAGCTTGCGCATCCGCCTGCCCAAAACAGCGTTTCGCCATTGGCAAGATCGGGTTCACCCAGATTGGCCCAGTGGCTTGGCGGCTGGCGCTCAGGTGCTGTCACCCACATGAAAATGCCGAAGCCGGCGAGACCTGCGACCGCAATACCGCCTGCCAGCTTTCCCCAGATGGATGCCATCCGCCTCTCCGCTATCGATAAAATATCATTGAAGGAAATAGCCCGCCGCTGAACCGGCGGGCTTGTCTTGGTTGTCTTACTTCTTCAGGCGATAGGCCTGATGGCAGGAACTGCAATCGGCGCCGAGCGTCTTGAGGGCAGCGCCCGTGCTCGCCTGATCGGTCGGCAACTGTGCAAGAACGGCATCGGCATCCGCGCCGAGCTTTTCCGACTTCGCCTTGAAGTCCGCAAAGTTCTGCCAAATGGCAGGCGACGCTGCACCGCCTTCGGAGCCCGCCGGGAACTGGTCCGGGAATGCCTTGGCGTTGGTGCTAATCGTGGTGACAGCTGTCTTCACGGTCTCGGCGTCATAGGGCTTTTCGCCCTTGGCGATCGCGCCGAGTGCGCCCATGGCGCCACCGATCTGTTTCATCAAGCCTTCGCGCTTTTCAACCTCGCCGGCCGCGGAAACCGCTCCGGCGCAGAGACAGCCTATGAGAATGGATGCGGCAATCGTCTTGAATTTCATGCTCTCTCTCCTTGTTCCGGTGGCACCGGAGGTGGTTATTCGCCGTTCCGCATCGATTTCACGACACGCGGATATGTGCCGGGCGGCACACCGAGTCGAACAGAAATGAAGATGCAGGCTTCACATGGCAAAAAGAAGTCACATTCAGGTGATTTTCCAGAGGAAAATCAGATACCTAAACTTGGCTTTTTCAGTTTCCTTTGCGCCCATGGCAAGCGGCGAGAAAGGCCGCCTTACTGCGCCGACAGATCTTCGACAATGACGGGAGCGGCCATATGATCGTGACGTCAAAACATCAGAACGCGGTTTGTCTCCCGGCCATAGCCACGCAGGGTGATGCGGTCCGGATAGACATCGGCGATGGCAAAGGCGTTTTGGTCCGGCGTGTCCACCATGCCTTTGACGTTGACGAAGTGGGTATTGCCGATCACGCCGTAATTGCCATCGTGATTGTGCCCGCAGAACCACGCCCTGACGCTGTGATGAGCGGCCAGCAATTTCAGCACCTCTGGCGCGTCCCACATATTATGCGCGTTCGCCGGATAGAGCGGATAATGGCAAAAGAGGACGACCTGCTCCTGCACGGCATCGGCCTTGGCAAGCGTTGCCCGTAGCCAGGACAGTTGCTCATTGCTGAAAGAACCGTTCCAGTCCTGCGCGTTCAGGGCTCCGGCCTCGCATAGCGCCTCCAGACGAGCCCTGGCAAGCTCGCGGCGCGGATCGCCAAGCGCAGGCGCGAAGGTGCTGACATCATTGCCGTCCAGCACGATGAAACGGAATTCGCCGAGAATGAAGTCGTACCACTTTGCCGGCATGCCGAGCCGATCGTGGACCTTTGGCAAATGCTCCGGCTCGACAGCGAAGTCGTGGTTTCCGGGTAGCAGAATGGAGCGATGCCTGAGGTGATCGTAACAGCCAAGGATCGCGTCGAAGCTCTCCCAACTGCGGTCGATCAGATCGCCGAGGGTGACGACGAACGCCAGATTCTCCTGGTTGAAGGCGTCGATCGCAGCCGTCAGCTTTTTCGTGCTCTCCGCGTAAAAGCGATTCATCTCCGGTCGGGCTGGGATGTCGGCATATTGCGGGTCAGCGACGATGCCGAAGGAAAATAGAGGTGTGGAGGATGTGGCTGTCATGATCGCTACCGCTTAGAAGCGCCGCATGACAGAGGTGTGACAACCGCCTGCAAGGATCGGAAGACGCCGCAAAGCAAAACACCCGGCGCAAAGGCCGGGTGCTGCTTATCCGATCGGGCGGAAAATTACTTGGAAGCGGCTTCGTAGCGCTCCAGAACGTAATCCCAGTTGATGAGATTATCGACGAAAGCTTCGAGGTACTTCGGACGCAGGTTGCGATAGTCGATGTAGTAGGAGTGTTCCCATACGTCGACGCCGAGGATCGGCTCTGCGCCGTGGACCAGCGGGTTTTCACCGTTCGGGGTCTTGGAGATTTCAAGCTTGCCGTTCTTGACCGAAAGCCAGGCCCAGCCGGAGCCGAACTGCGTGGTGCCGGCTGCGATGAAGTCAGCCTTGAACTTGTCGTAACCGCCGAGATCGGAGGCAATCGCCTGTTCCAGCTTGCCGGGCAGCTTGTTGCCGCCGCCGTCCTTCTTCATCCACTTCCAGAAATGGACGTGGTTGTAGTGCTGGGCAGCGTTGTTGAAGAGACCAGCATTGGTGCCGAAGGACTTCTTCACGACTTCTTCGAGCGACAGGTCGGAAAGACCGGCTTCTGCAGCCAGCTTGTTGCCGTTGTCCACATAGGCCTTGTGGTGCTTGTCGTGGTGAAACTCCAGCGTTTCGCGCGACATGTAAGGCGCAAGCGCGTCGTAGTCGTATGGGAGTTCGGGAAGTTCAAAGGCCATGGTTTTACTCCTTGTTGCAGCGGCTGGGCCGCTCCTCGAAACCTTGTGCGCGGACCATAGGATCAGCAGTCAATTCAGGCAACCTGTGAATTGTCAAAATGTTCCAGCAAAAGAGAAAATTCCTCTCACGCCTCTTCAAAAACATGATTGCGACCCAGTTTGCCGTACCGATTCCGAGCGATCCGTTCGGCTGATCCGATGAGAGACTATCGAAAGGACATGGCAGTGAAACGACAGGCTTTGGTTTTGATCATGGCATCCCTTGTGGCGCTCCCCGCAGCCGCATCCTCCGATAGTGCCTGGGAAGCGTTCGTCGCCGACGTGCAGGCAAAATGCCTCGATGCGGGCGCAAGGCTGATGGATGACGCGAAGGCCGTCGTCGATCCGACAGGAAGCGAGAACTACGGCTTGGCGATCCTGACCGGAAAGGCGAAAGGAGCAGATGCAACCGTTAGTCACATCTGCGTTTACGACAAGAAGACCAAGGCTGTGGAACTGGGCAGCGAGTTGTCGGCCGATTCCGTCAAGGTCGAGCTTCCCGGCTCCACCAAGCCCTGACAGCCTGTTCAAGACTTTTCGCTCGTCTAACGAACAGAGTGAATTCAAGAAGCGGAGCGCTGCTTACGTAAAGCACGTAAGCAATGGCGATCATTGGATAGAACTTTAGATTTACACTCTAGGCGTTCTGTCCGCCTCGCCCAATGGTCGCTGCATGAGAACGATGTCCAGCCAGTGGCCGTGCTTCCAGCCGACGGATTTCAGGGTTCCCACCATCTCGAACCCAGTGGCGCGGTGAACGCCGATAGAAGCGGCGTTCTCGGAATCGCCGACAACCGCCACCATCTGGCGAAAACCCCTTGCCGCCGCCTCTTCGATCAGTGCAAGCAGCAGGGTCTTGCCGATCCCCAAGCCCTTTCTGTTCGGATCGACATAGATGGAGTCTTCCACCGTTGCTCCATAGGCCGGGCGGGCACGATGGGGTCCGGCATAGGCGTAGCCGACAACCGCACCTTCCATTTCCGCGACGATATAGGGGAAGCCGCCGGCAAGGAGCGTTCTCCAGCGCTCGCGCATAGCATCGGCCGTCGGCGGCTCGATTTCGAAGCTGGCGCTGCCATAGAGAACGGCGTCGCGGTAGATTTCAACGATCGCAGGGATATCCCCCTCTTCGCAGGGGCGGATGATCATGGCGGTTCTTGTGGCGGAAGTCATTGCAGAAAATCCTGAAGGGGTATGCGGGTCGCTGCAATCTGCACCAGAGACATATCAAAATAAAGATTATAGATCTTATGCAGAGCATAAGGGATTCTTTGATATGGATTTCGACCTCCGACAGTTGAAGAGCTTCATTGATGTCGCGGATCTCGGTAGTTTCTCCGCGGCGGCGGAGAAGGTTGGACTGACACAGCCCGCCATCAGCCTCCACATTCGGTTGCTTGAAAAGCAGCTTGGCGTTCGGCTCATCGAGCGCGTAGGGAGACGGGCGCAGCCAACGCCCGCAGGACGCGATCTTCTGGTGCATGCACGGCGCATTGCCGACGAAGTGTCTCAGGCCATCGAGACCGTCGCGCCGCATCGGGGCGGCCAGAGCGGACGCTTGCGCATCGGTACCGGTGCGACAGCCCTCATCTACTTTCTGCCGACGATCTTGCGAGAGATCCGTCGGCACATGCCCGGAATCGAAATCCGTGTGGAGACCGGCAACACGCCGGATATCGTCCGCCTCCTGGAAAACAATGAGATCGATGCCGCGATCGTCACGCTTCCCGTCACCGGTCGCAGCCTCGATCTGCGCGAACTTCACCGCGAAGAACTGGTCGCGGTCTTCCCACCGGACGTGTCTGCCATCCCGGAAGACATTGACGCCGATTATCTCTGCGGCCAGCCCTTGCTCCTCTATCAGGGTGGCAATACCCGAAAGCTTGTTGATGGGTGGCTGAAAGACAGCAGCAGACGAGTCCAGCCCGTCATGGAGCTTGGCAGCGTGGAGGCGCTCAAGACATTGGTCGAGTCAGGCCTTGGTGTCGCCATTGTACCCGCGATGGCCGTTCGTGACGCGGCTTCGAAAGGGCTACAAACGCGCTCGCTCATGCCGAAACTGGAACGTCATCTGGTGCTAGCAATGAGGCGCGACAAGCACATGACGGCGCCGCTGCGCGCACTTGTCGCTGCCCTTAACCGCCAGTGAGAAGTGTGAGTGCGATTAGCCACATGACAAGCGCAATGACGCCTTCCAGGATGCGCCACGCCGCCGGATTGGCGAAGACGGGGCGCAACCAGCGGGCTCCATAGCCGAGCGAGAAGAAGAAGACACATGACGCCGTGGCGGCACCTGCACCGAAGACCGCTTCCTTGCCCGGAAACTGCGTCGAGATCGTGCCGATCAAAACGACGGTGTCGAGATAGACATGCGGGTTCAGCCATGTCAGTGCCAGACAGGTAAGAAGTGTGGGAGCAAAGGGCGTGACCGTGCCGGATGCAGCGGCCAAGGCCTCTGAGGACCGAAGTGCCGACTGCAGGCTCTTTGCGCCATACCACACCAAAAACGCGGCACCCGCATAGCGCATGGCGGGTTCGATCGCCGGCATGACCATGGCTATCTGCCGGAAGGCAGTCACGCCGATGGTGATCAGGATCGCATCCGAAAGCGCGCAGGCCAGGCAGACGGCGAAGACATGATCGCCGCGAAGGCCCTGGCGCAACACGAACGCATTTTGCGCGCCGATGGCCATGATAAGCGTCAGCCCCATAGTGAAGCCTGTGAGATATACTGAAAATTCCATACGATGCCCCTTAAGCCCTGGCACCGAATAGGTGGCGGCAACGGTTTAATCGAGTTAAAGATGCTTATCTCGATTAAGCAGGGCTAACCCTATGGATTACGCAGGGCTTCGCGCGGTGGCGATGGTGGTGCAGACCGGCAGTTTTGAAAAGGCGGCACTGGCGCTACACGTCACGCCGTCGGCCATCTCTCAACGGGTCAAACAACTCGAGGAACGGCTGGGTGCCGTTCTCATCCTGCGTGGCAATCCCTGTACGGCGACGGAAAAAGGCGAATGGGTCTGCCGCCACATGGAGCATGTGGGCATGCTGGAGTCTGAGCTTTTCAGCCAGCTTCCCGCTCTTCTATCTTCCGACGAAGTCAGCAGCCGCGTGACGCTGCACATCGCAACCAATGCCGACAGTCTCGGCACATGGTTCCTAAAGGCAGTTTCCGCTTTCACACATCAGTCGGGCTTTCTCCTGAATGTGGCGGTGGATGACCAGGATCACACGGCGGAATGGCTGCAGCGCGGACGCGTCCTCGCGGCGGTGACCAGTCTTGAAAAGCCGGTTCAGGGCTGCCGTGTCACGCCGCTCGGCTTTCTGCGCTACCACGCAACAGCAAGCCCCGCTTTTATCGACCGATACTTTCCCAAGGGCGTGACGGAAACCGAACTTGCACAAGCTCCTGCCCTCACCTTCAACCAGAAAGACCGGCTCCAGCAGCAATGGATCAGCCAGGTTTTCGGCGCGTCCATCGTCCACCCGACCCACTGGCTACCATCTACCCAAAGCTTTGTGGATGCCGCGCTGCTTGGCATGGGTTGGGGCATGAACCCGGCACTTCTGGTGCGCAATCATCTGGCGGAGGGGCGATTGGTGGAGCTTGTGGCGAGAACGCCGTTCGACGTCCCGCTGTTCTGGCAGGTCAACCGGCTGGCTGCGGATCGGCTAAAGTCGCTGACGGATGCGGTGATAGAGGTGGCGCGTCATGAGTTGGTGCAGATCAAGAGCGAATAGAACTCCCTGGGACACCGTAATCATGCGACATCCACAAGGAGTTCCAATGTCGTCTTTTTACTCAGCCGACACCGTCGATTTGGCCCAGTCCATGTAAAGGTCCAGCGCCTTGCGCGCCACAGGGCCGGCCTGGAGTTCGCGTTCGTCGAGCTTGATGACTGGGGAAACCTTGGAATAGTTCCCGGAGCAGAAGATTTCGTCGGCGTTGCGGAAGTCTTCGACGGAGAGCGTTGCCTCACGCACATCGAAACCAGCCTGGCGCAGCAACATCATGACGCGAGAGCGGGTGATGCCTGCCAGAAAGGTGCGGTTCGGCATCGGCGTATAGACGATGCCATCCTTGACCATGAAGACATTGGAGGATGCGGACTCGGCCACATTGCCGTTCATGTCGCGCATCAGCGCGTTGTCGAAGCCGCGCGAGCGGGCTTCAATGATGGCACGACCGCTATTGGGATAGAGGCTACCAGCCTTGGCATCGGTCATGGCCGTTTCCGGCGATGGACGGCGCAGCGGCGAGACGGTCAGCGTCAGTGGCACGCCAGCATCCATCGGTGCCTCGAACAGGCAAAGCGCGAAGCGGGTGGACTCCGCGTCCGGAGCGACGACGGAGCCACGCATGCCATGCTCGGCCCAGTACATCGGCTTGATGTAGATCGCCATATTGCCATCGAACTTCTTCACGCCTTCCAGCGCCAGTTGCTCGATCTCCTCCGGCGTCATGGTCGGCTTCATGCCCATATTGACGGCAGAGCGGTTGACGCGCTGGCAGTGCAGATCGAGATCGGGTGCCAGGCCATCGAACCAGCGTGCGCCATCGAAGACGGTCGACGCGAGCCACATGGCGTGGGAGGTGGGGCCGATCAAGGGAGGATTGCCGGGAAGCCATTGACCATCGACGTAGGTCCAGGTTGTGGAACGGGGTGCGGTATCGACGGACATGGCATTCTCCTTCTTGAATGCAGCGGAATGAATGCCCGCTCGGCCATGAGGTCAAGATGAAATTCCCCGCGACGATCAAAAGGAAGGAATATTGCCCGAGGATTGCCGTGAAAAGCGCATTTATTGCGTGCAGCCAAGAATATGGTCCCCGCGTTGCTACGCCAATCGAGGTGATCTGGCAGTCGTGAGGACGCTGTGGCATCTTCAATAAGACATAAGCGCAGGGAGGCCTGAAATGGCATGGTCGGCACAGCAATATCTGAAATTCGAGGACGAGCGGACGCGGCCAGCGCGTGACCTTCTGGCACAGGTCCCACTGGAGCGGGTCATGAAGGGCTTCGACCTTGGCTGTGGCCCCGGAAACTCCACCGAGCTTTTGACGGAGCGCTATGGTGTCAACGTCATTACCGGCGTCGATAGCGATGAGAATATGCTGGAAGAAGCCGCACTCAGGTTGCCGACGACCGAATTCGTGCAGGCCGATCTGTCATCCTGGCTACCGGATGCGCCTGCCGATCTGTTATATGCCAATGCGGTATTCCAATGGTTGCCGAACCACATCGACCTTCTCGACAGGCTGATGGACCATCTGACCCCCGGTGGCGTCCTTGCTATCCAGATGCCGGACAACCTCAATGAGCCGGGTCACTTGTTGATGGAGGAAACGAGCCGCTCCGGTCCATGGCGTCAGAACTTCGAAGGGCGACAACTGCGTCGCAAGCCGCTGCCCTCCCCCGCCGACTACATCGATCGCCTGTCGCCGAAAGCGCTCCGCGTCGATGTGTGGCACAGCATTTACAATCACCCCATGGCGGATGCCGGGGCTATCGTGGAGTGGGTGAAAGGCACCGGTCTTCGTCCTTATCTGGCAGTTGCTGGCGCTGAACATCAAGAGGCGTTTCTGGAGGATTACCGACAGCGTATCGACGCCGCCTATCCGCGACTTGCGGATGGACGGCGCCTTTTGCGATTCCCACGACTGTTTATCGTCGCAGTGCGCGGCTGAGCGTGACCGGACAGACATGGCTTGATGCCTGTCCGGTCAACACAGTGAGACGTCAGCCGTGAAAGGCGTAGACACGCAGCCGGTAACCATCCGGATCTGCCGCAAGGAATGTGCGGCCGAAGTCCATGACGGTTGGCTCCTGCAAGATCGGTAGGCCCTTGTCGGTCCACGTGCGATGGCAGGCATCGACCTCACTGTCCGTCTCTTTGATGAAGGTGATTTCGGCGGCGTTGCCGTCGGAAGACAGTGGCGGCTGAACGGTGTGGCGGGACCAGAGACCAAGGCGCATGCCGCTTTGCAAATTGAACAGAGCGAAGGTGTCGGAGAGTTCGACAGGCTCTGCGCCGAGCAAATCGCCATAGAATGCAGCGCTATGGCGCGGGTCGTTGACAAAGAGAATGACGAAGTTCGGGTGGTTCATGTTGGTCTCCTTTTGTTGATGAGGAGACCTTAGCGAGGCGCAGTGTCAGTTTCTGTCAGTAGTCTCCTGGCGTGCCTTCATCATCTGCCGCCAACCTTTCAGCAGGACTTCGCGGCGTTTGGGATAGCGCGCGTCCAGAAGCGTGAAGCAAGAAATGCGATCGGCGCGAAAGCTGCGGTAGTCCTGTCTCAACTCACACCATGCCAGCAGCACACGAACCTGATCGAAAAACGCCAGCGCAAAGGGCCACACAATCCGGCGAGTGTCGCGCCCGCGCTCGTCGGCATAGTCGATCTCGATTTTTGCCTGACTTCTGATGGCACTGCGAATATTGCTAAGATCGATATGCGGCATATCGATCACCTTTCCGGGTCCCACGAGAAGTGTGGAATTGTCCAGTTCCTCCGCCAGCGTCTTTGGCAGAACTGCGGCGATCTTCGCAAGCCCGGCGCGCGCGGCATCGGCCAACGCGCCATCCGCCCTGCCCGCCACCCAGCGGGAGCCCAGAACCAAAGCCTCGATTTCCGCTTCGGAAAACATCAGAGGCGGCAGAAGATAACCCGGTCGCAGCACGTAGCCGACGCCGGCCTCGCCTTCGATATTGGCGCCTTGCGCCTGCAGGGTAGCGATGTCGCGGTAGAGCGTACGCAGACTGACACCTGTCGCGGCAGCCAATTCTGCGCCACCCACCGGATTGCGATAGCTTCGTAACAATTGAAGCAAATCAAGCAGGCGTTGCGCGCGTGACATGCATTTCCCCAGGCAACAGGCCCGCCCTATGAGTTTTAATCATCTATTTATACGTGTTGTGTAAAACCTTAGCGATTAAAGCCACCTGTTATTATTCATTTTAAGCCATCTATTCTCAATATCAGGTCGCGACAAAGCTTCATAAGATTTTTCAGAGGCACCAATGCTTAATTTTTGGCGAGACAAAGGCGGCAATTTTGCCATTCTGACTGCACTCCTGGCCGTACCGCTGTTTGGAGCGGCAGGCCTAGCGTTAGACTTCAGCCAGGCGCTCGCCGTCAAGGAAGATCTGCAGCAGACGGCGGACGCCACCGCACTCGGCGCCGTCTCCAAAGATTCACCATATGTGGCGGAGGCACGCAAGATGAGCGGAGATGGCCCCATCACCGTTCCTGGTCATTCCGGCCTGGATTTCGGCAAGAAGGGGGACGGCAAGAAGAACGACTTCGAGATCGAGAACGCCACCCTGCTTGTCAAGAAGACCGGAAATATCGTTGAATCGTCCTTGGAATTGAAGGCCACGGTCAATACCACGCTCTCAGCGATCTTGGGTAAGGACTTCTTTACCGTAAGCATTAAATCCACGGGTCGATATCAAACAGAGAAGTACATGAACTTCTATCTGTTGCTGGATAACACACCATCCATGGGTGTGGGTGCAACGCCCCAGGATGTCGCAACCATGGTGGCGAATACACGCGATCAATGTGCCTTCGCGTGTCACGATGTTCAGAGTGGCAAAAATAGTTACTACGAGCTTGCGAAAAAACTGAAAGTGACCACGCGCATCAATGTGGTGGGGAAAGCAACGGCCTCCCTCATGGACACTGCAGCGGGCACCCAGACCGTCTCAGACCAATTTAGAATGGCAGTCTATACCTTTGGTGAAAAAGCCGAGGACACAAAACTTCTCGAAGTTGTACCACTCACGTCCAATCTCTCCGACGTAAAAAACAGGTCGAACAAGATCGACCTCATATCCATTCCGTATCAAGGCTACGATAACGACCAGCAGACGGATATCGACCGCGCCTTGACGCAGATCGCCTTGAAAATGGGCCCGCAGGGGAACGGCAACAGCTCCGCCACGCCGGAAAAGGTTCTCTATTTCGTATCCGATGGTGTTGGCGACAGCTACAAACCGACAAGCTGTACCAAAAAAACCACGAATGGCCGCTGTCAGGAGCCGATCGACACCCGGCTGTGTACCGCCTTGAAGAGCCAGGGCTACCGTATCGCCGTCCTTTATACGACTTATCTGCCACTTCCGACAAACGGTTGGTATAATGACTGGATCCGCCCCTTCCAGTCTGAAATCTCCACCCGTATGCAAGATTGCGCTTCCCAAGGGCTGTTCTTCGAGGTGAGCCCGACGCAAGGCATCAGCGATGCCATGTCGGCACTATTCAAGCGGGTGGTTTCCTCTCCTCGCCTGTCGAGCTGATCAACTCGGTTCGATTCTTTCAACGAGGAAATCGATAAAGGCGCGGATGCGGGCAGCCAGATGCTCGTGTCCGGCGTAAACCGCATGGACGAGTTCTGTGTCGCCGCCGTTATAATCCTCCAGGATCGGGACAAGCTGGCCCGCCTCGATATCGGGGCGGACATGAAATTCCCCAATCCGACCGATGCCGACTCCCAGCAGGCAGAGTTGCCGTTTGATCGAGCCGCTCGATACCTGAATGTTGCCGGTAATGGCCTTGATATAGACACTGTCGTTCCCGGGATCGCGAAACGGCCATTCGTCGAGGCTTCGCCGGAAGTTAAAGCCGATGCAGTTGTGCTGGTCGAGGTCTTCCGGAGTCTTCGGCGTTCCATGCTTCTTCAGGTAGTCAGGCGAGGCGACGATGACGCGGCGACTGGAAAACAGGCGCCTCGCCATCAGTGAAGAATCCCGCATCGGTCCGACGCGGATTGCGATATCGGTACGCTCCCCAATGAGGTCGATTACGCCATCGGTGAGTGTCAGATCGAGCCGCACCTTTGGATGACGTTCGGCGAATTCCCCCAGCAGAGGCAGGATGCACCGCTCACCAAAACCGACCGAGGAGTTGACCCGAAGCAATCCCCTCGCCTCCTCCCGACCGCCGGCAACCAGTTCTTCCGTCTCATCGATCTCTTTGAGAATACGGCGGGCGCGACGGAGATAGATGTCGCCTTCGGGCGTGAGTTCCAGTGTTCGCGTCGAGCGCACCAGCAGCCGCGTGCCAAGCCTCTCCTCCACTCTTGAGACAAGCTTGCTGACAGCGGAGGGCGACAGCTTCAAGCGTCGTCCTGCGGCGGAAAAGCTTTTCAACTCGGCAGCCAGAACGAAGACTTCCATTTCGCCAGCGCGATTGTCCATGACATCACCTATGACTTCAATTCAAAGATGATTATCGATTAACCGGGATTATCAAACAAGTGCCCGGTGCCGATATTCAGGCTCGACACATCAACACCTTCTGGACGGCCACCAGAGTGGCCGGAAAGGCACAACCATGCCCCTTGCTCTCTTTGCCTTGACGATTGCAGCCTATGCAATCGGCACCACGGAATTCGTCATCGTGGGTCTTCTGCCCACCGTCGCCAACGATCTTCACATCACGCTGCCGCTTGCCGGCCTCATCGTCTCCGTCTACGCACTCGGCGTTACCTTCGGTGCCCCCATCCTTACCGCACTGACCGGCCGCATCGAGCGCAAGCCGCTCCTGCTCGGCCTGATGGGTCTCTTCATCCTCGGCAATAGCGCCGCAGCGCTCAGCCCCAGTTACGAGATGCTGCTGGTCGCGCGGGTCATTTCCGCCTTTGCCCACGGCGTGTTCTTCTCGGTCGGCGCAACCATTGCCGCCGGCCTGGTCGCAGAGGATCGCAGGGCCTCCGCTATTGCCATGATGTTCATGGGACTGACGGTTGCAATCGTCACCGGCGTTCCGCTCGGAACGCTCATCGGTCAGATTTTCGGCTGGCGCGCCACCTTCTTCGCAGTCGCCGCACTCGGCGTCGTGGCCTTCATCGGCATTGCAGCACTGCTGCCAGCGACGCTTCAAAAGGCACCGGCTGCCGGTCTCATGGAGCAGGTGCGTGTTCTCGGTTCCGGCCGTCTTCTGCTGGCCTTTGGCATGACGGCGCTCGGTTATGGTGGCACCTTCGTGACCTTCACCTTTCTCGCCTCGATCCTGCAGGATATCACCGGCTTTGCTGAAAGCACCGTCAGCCTTGTTCTGGTTCTCTATGGTCTGGCGATCGCCGCCGGCAACCTCGCCGGAGGACGGATTGCCGACCGTAATCCAGCGAAGGCTCTTGGTTGGCTTTTCGGGCTTCAGGCGCTCGTTCTGCTGATCTTCACCTTCACCGCTCCGTCCGCCCCGGCTGCTCTGGTAACGCTCGTTGCACTCGGCTTTCTGTCCTTCGCCAATGTACCGGGCCTCCAGCTTTACGTGGTGCAGCTTGCAAAGCGCTTCAGGCCGAACGCGATCGATGTCGCCTCGGCGCTCAACATCGCCGCCTTCAATCTTGGCATCGCCGTCGGCGCCTGGATTGGCGGTCTGGTCGTCGCCTCGCCGCTTGGACTTGGTGCAACGCCATGGGTGGGAGCGCTGCTGGTTTCAGGAGCACTGGTTCTGACCCTGGTCAGCAGCAGTCTCGACCGCCGCCAGGCAGATCTTGCCCAGACCTTGTGAACCAAATCACGTCCTCAGCACTTAGGGTGAGGACCCTTCTGCCCCGCGGACTTGCGGGGCTATCATCCTCAACGGAGACAAAACACGATGCAAACAGTCAACGCCAATGGCGCAAACATTCCTGCTCTCGGCTTCGGCACATTCCGCATGCCGGAAGAGGACGTTCACCGCATTCTGCCGCAGGCGCTGAAGCTGGGATTCCGCCACGTGGACACGGCGCAGGTCTATAAGAACGAGGCAGCAGTCGGCGATGCTATCGCAAAGTCCGGCGTTTCGCGCGGCGACATCTTTCTCACCACCAAGGTGTGGGTTGATCAGTACAAGCATGATGACTTCATCCGCTCCGTGGATGAGAGCCTGACGAAGCTGAAGACGGACTATGTCGATCTGCTTCTTCTGCACTGGCCGAAAAGCGATGTGACGCTGGCGGAGCGGATTGGCGCGCTGAACGAACTGCACAAGGCGGGCAAGGTGCGCAACATCGGCATCTCCAACTTCAACGTGGCGCTGATGGATGAATCGGTCCGACTCTCCGACGCTCCGATTGCCAACAACCAGATCGAGTACCACCCCTATCTCGACCAGACGAAGGTGATCGAGGCTGCCCGCAAGCACGGCATTTCGATCACCGCCTACTATCTGATGGCAGATGGCAAAGTGCCGAAGGATGAGGTGCTTCGTGATATCGGCGCCAAGCACGGCAAGACCGCTGCCCAGGTCGCGCTTCGCTGGGCCGTGCAGCAGCCGGACGTGATCGCCTTGTCCAAGACGGCAACGGAAAGCCGCCTTCCCGAGAACTTCGATATCTTCGACTTCGACCTGTCCGACGAGGAGATGAAGGCGATCTTCGCTTTGGCCAAGACGGACGGACGCATCGTCAATCCCGGCCATCTGGCTCCGGAATGGGACGATTAAAGCGCCGTGCGTTCTGGTGGACGCACAAAGGACGCTTCACCCTTTTTGAATCGACGCATCGGCCCGAAAATCGAGTCCGATTTTCGGGCCGATGCTGTAAGTCACTCAGCGCTGCACGAAGGCCAGTTTCAGGCCAAGTATAACAAAGGCTGCGGCAAAACTTCGCCGCAGCCAGACAAGCACCGAAGGCTGCGACACGATCTGGCGCCTGACAGACGCGGCAAAGCAGCCATAGACCGCGAAAATCACAAATGTCATCGCCATGAAGACGAGACCGAGAGCGGTCATTTCGCGGGTCGATGATGAGGAGTCTGCCGCAACGAACTGCGGCAGGAAGGCAAAGAAGAAGATCGACAGCTTTGGATTCAACAGGTTGATGAGGACAGCCTCGATCACGATGCGGCCAGGCGTTCTTGCAGGCTGCGTCTCGTCGACGCGCAGAGCGCCATTTTCTTTCAGTGTGTTCCAAGCCATGTACAGCAGATAGATCACGCCGGCATATTTGATGAGGGTGAATGCCGTCGCACTCGCATGAAGGATTGCAGCAAGCCCGGTGATCGCTGCCAGCAGATGCGGGACGATGCCGAGTGTGCAGCCGAAGGCGGCGATCAAGCTTGCGCGCGCGCCCTGCGTGAGACCGGCTGCCAGCGTGTAAACCACGCCTGTGCCAGGAGATGCCACGACGATGGCCGATGTGAGAAGAAATTCGAGTGTCATGAGGGCCTTCCTTGAAAGAAGGCTTCACTCTGCTGCGATTGGACGGATCGGTCTTGGACGAAATTGCAGGTTTCGATCAGGAGAGCGCGTGCCTGTAAAGGGCGGGTGTCGTGCCGAAGTGCCGTACAAACATTCGGTTTAAGTGACTTTGATCGCAAAAGCCGGACGCGAAGGCCGCTTCGGCGGGGGCAACGCCCTTTGCCAATGCTTGCCGCGCCAGATGCAGCCGGCGCTGCATCAGATAGCTATGCGGTGTCAGCCCTGTGAGGGAGGAGAAAGCGCGCAGAAAGCGGAAGCGGCTCATTCCCGCTTCTGCCGAAAGTTCGGCGAGGCCTAAGGGCGTCTGTGGTACCTCGTCCATCATCTGCCTGACGCGATACAGACCAGCGGTAGATGCGGCCTGATGACACACAGCGCGGGGGCGCTCCAGCGTTTGCGACAAGAGCAGAAGGAGGGCTTCCTCGCCGGGTAGAACAGCCTGTTTCGATGTCATGGCTTGAAAGAGTGTACGGAAGCGATCGGCCAAGGGTCTCGGATCGACGGGATAGACGAACTCGAAATCGCGGCTATCGCGTTCGCGAATATCCGACAGTGCCTCATGCACGATTTCGGTGTCGAGATAGAGCATCGTCCAGGCCCGCCCGCTTTCGCCCAGCGCTATGCCGTCATGCACCTCACCCGGATTGACGGTGATGACGCGCCCTGCCCCGGCCTCCACGATGCCACGTCCGCTCGCCGATTTCTGCGCGCCACGTTCGATAACACCAATGCCGAATTGATCATGCATGTGACGGGGAAAGCTGCGGTCGCTGTCAGCGATCACCGCAGCCACGCCCGGCATTGTCGTTTTCGGCATCGTGAACTGGTGTCTGCCCATAGACCCTGCGCCCCTATCAGGAGCGCAAGCCTATCACGGTCGATCCGGTTCAGGAATGCAGGCTGTTCACCATGCCGAAGACCTGATCGAAATTGCCGTTCTCGGCGGCAAATCGCAATGGCTTGCAGCGCTCCACGATCACTTCCTTCGCATCAGGCCTGTTAGTCAGGATATCCATGACTTCCGCAATGAAGGCATCGAGTGGCATGGCGCGCTCGTCCTTGGCCTGCTTTTCACCCTGAAGCGTTGTCTGCACATAGGGTGGTGCAATCTCGATCACCTCGACAGAAGTGTCCTTCAACTGCTCGCGCAGCGCCATCGAATAGGCGTGGATGGCAGACTTGGTAGCGCTGTAGGTGGGCGTTGCTACCATGGGCACGAAAGCAAGGCCGGATGACACGGTGAGGACGGCAGCATTCTCCTTTTTGAGAAAATGCGGAAGCAGGGCCGCGGTCAATCGGATCGGGGCAAGCAGATTGGTGGCAATCGTTTCCTCCGCGATCTCCAGATAGTCCGGGGCCGCGGTGATGTCCTCGTTCTTCATGATGCCGGCGTTGTTGATGACGACATTGAGATCCGGATGGTTGCGCGTCAGCGTTTCGGCAAAGGTCCGAATGTTCTCCGCCTTTGTCGCATCGAGCACGACCGATACCATGCCGGGGTTGGCGCTGGTCACTTCGTCCAGCGCGGACTGGCGTCTACCGGAAATGATGACCTTGTTGCCAAGTGCATGGAAGGCTTCGGCAAGCGCGCGGCCGATACCGGAACCACCACCGGTGATGAGTACTGTGTTTCCTGTCATCTTCATCTGGTTATCCTCTCTTGTTGGATGAAACCAAGTTAGCTACGATACTCTCCAATCGAAAGTAGGCACCCGAAAGATTTATACTTACCCAAAGGAGAGTGTCGGAATGAAAAGGCATCTGGCAGATCCCGTCATCGAAGAGAAGCGCGTTCACCCGCCGCCGGAAGAGACCGATCCCGTCATTGAGGCGCTGGTTCAGGACATCATCGCCAAGGTGGCGGACAAGTGGACGATGTTGATCCTTGAGGCTCTGGAGGAGCACGGGACGATGCGCTTTACGCAAATCGGCAAGGTCGTCGGCGATATCAGTCAGAAGATGTTGACCAAGACGCTGAGGCAGATGGAGTGCGATGGGCTGGTGAAACGCACCGTGCACCCGGTCATCCCGCCACATGTGGATTACGGCCTGACGCATCTTGGCAAGACGCTGGGCAGCGCCTTTTGCGGCGTGTGGATATGGGCCGAGACGCATCACGCGGAAATAGAAAAGGCGCGGAAAGCCTTTGAAGAGCAATCCCCACGCCTCAAATAATGGGCCTGAAATAATGGAAGCGCTTCCCATGGGAGCGCTTCAAATTGTCTGGCCGATCAGGCGAACTGGCTGAGGCCCGGTACGGACGCGATCACCTTGTCCACAACCTCGTCGCCGGCATGCTGGCGCGCAATCGAAATGGTGGTCTTGGCAAGTGCCGAGATTTCACCCATGCCGAGGCCTTGGCTCATCAGCTGCTGGCCAAGACCCATGATGCCACCGCCACCGATGGCGCTCATCAGGCCGCCGAGCAAGCCACCGCCGCCCTGGCCTTCGCCATTGAAGCGAGCGACGAGATCCGGCCCGCCGGGGATCGATTCGATCATCTTGGCAACGGCCGCGTCATCGGCTTCGCGCTGGAGGAAACCCAGCATCATGCCGAGAGCCTTTTCCGCCTTATCCGGCGCAATGCCCACTCTATCTGCAACCTGGGTTACGATTTCGCTCATAAACTTCCTCCTGAATGCGAAATTACGTTCACGTCAACGTAAAACAATTGAAACACAGACTCAAGACCGCGCAGCCCCTTGAAACAAAGGTTTTTCGATCCGCTCTTTTCAACCTTATCAAACAGTTGTTGAGGGCCAAAACAGTTCCTATAAGTATAGTGCGGAAATTAAAAACAGGGCGCCGCTGCCCGGATCATTGGGAAGGATCGCCATATGCTGCAGGACGGAAAGCTCTATATCGGCACGAGCCGCAACCCGGACGACAGCCTCAACAAGGGCGAATATCTCGACCTCCGCTTCGGCAACCGCCATGGGCTGATCACCGGCGCCACCGGCACGGGCAAGACCGTTTCCCTGCAGGTGCTGGCGGAAGGTTTCGCCAAAGCCGGCGTCCCGGTTTTCTGCGCCGATATCAAGGGCGATCTTTCCGGCATTGCCAAGCCCGGCGAAGCCAAGGACTGGGTGACGAAACGGGCTGAACAAATCGGCTTTTCCGACCTCTCCTTCGAGCAGTTTCCGGTAATCTTCTGGGATCTCTATGGCGAAAAGGGCCACCGTGTCCGCGCCACCATCGCCGAGATGGGCCCTCTCCTTCTTGCGCGGTTGATGGATGCCTCGGAAGCGCAGGAAGGCGTTCTCAACATCGCCTTCAAGATCGCCGACCAGGGCGGCTTGCCGCTGCTCGACCTGAAGGATCTGCAGTCACTGCTGAATTATATGGGCGAGCACGCAAGCGAACTCTCCAGCCAGTTCGGGCTGATTTCGAAGTCCTCGGTCGGCTCGTTGCAGCGCGGTCTGCTGGTGCTCGAACAGCAAGGCGCACAGCACTTCTTCGGTGAGCCGGCGCTGAAAATTGCCGACATCATGCGCACCACCAGCGACGGGCGCGGGGTGATTTCGGTTCTCGCCGCTGACAAATTGATGATGAACCCGCGCCTCTACGGCACCTTCCTGCTGTGGATGCTTTCCGAACTCTTCGAAGAGCTGCCGGAAGTGGGCGATCCCGCCAAGCCGAAGCTCGTCTTCTTCTTCGATGAGGCGCATCTTCTCTTCAACGATGCGCCGCGCGTGCTGATCGAGCGCGTCGAACAGGTGGTCCGCCTCATCCGCTCCAAGGGCGTTGGCGTCTATTTTGTGACGCAGAACCCGCTCGATGTGCCGGAAACGGTTCTCGCACAGCTCGGCAACCGCGTGCAGCATGCGCTTCGCGCTTACACGCCGCGTGAGCAGAAGGCAGTAAAGACAGCCGCCGACACATTCCGCCAAAATCCGGCCTTCAGCACTGCTGAAGCGATCACCACACTCGGTACCGGCGAGGCGCTGGTCTCCACCCTTCAGGATAAGGGTGCACCCTCTATCGTGGAACGCACGCTGGTGCGTCCGCCATCCGGTCGAGTCGGCCCCGTGACCGACGATGAGCGCCGTAGCCTCATGGCCTCCAGCCCGGTGGCCGGTCTTTACGACCAGGATATCGACCGCGAATCCGCTTTCGAAATTCTGGGCGAACGCGCCCGCAAAGCCGCCGAGGCGGAAGCTGCCAAGCGTGCGGCAGAAGAGCAGGCAAGCGGGCAGCCCGACAGTGCCGCGGGACGCTGGAAACTGCCGGGCTTCGGAGACGAGGAGCCGAAGCAGGCATCGACGACCGGCGGCAGCAGACGCACCAGCGGTTACCAGCGCGAAACGGTGATCGAGGCCGCGATGAAGAGTGCCGCTCGCTCCGTCGCGACATCCGTCGGACGCGCCTTGGTTCGCGGCATTCTGGGAAGCCTGCGCCGCTGATTTCGCGCTTCCCTTCCACCGACATGTGAGGAAACGCCGGGGTCCGCTTGTCTAAGCTCGCCCCGGCCACCAGATAGGCCAAGGCCTTTTTGCTTCCAAGCGGGTCGCGATCCTTCGGATTCGCGCCTTACACTTCAGTTTGTTTTTGTCGCATGTCCTTATCGCAAAACCGCTGCACAGTTTTGCGCGGACCATGCTCCAGGGAGACGCATGATCACGTCCATCTCACTGCCGGCAGAAACCGAGCGCCTTGTTCTTCGCCGTTTCGTACCTGCCGATTTCAGCGCCTATGCCGATTATCACAGCCGTCCTGAGGTCTATCGGTTTCTCTATGCAGACGCGCCAAGCGGCGATGCGTTAAGGACGCAATTCGATACCGTCCTCTCGGCGCCGTTCGGTAAGGACGGCGATGTTCTGCGGCTGGCGGTGACGCGTCGCGACGATGCCGCGCTCCTCGGTGAAGTTCTTCTGAAGATCGCCAGCACGGAGGCGTTGCAGGCGGAGGTCGGTTATATCTTCAACCCGTCTTATGCGGGCAAAGGTTACGCCACGGAAGCGGTGCGTGCCATGATCGACATCGGCTTTGCGGACCTCGGCTATCACCGGATTTTCGCGAGACTGGATACACAGAACCAAGGCTCAATCGGCATTGTCGAGCGGTTGAAGATGCGCAAAGAGGCCCATCTCATTCAGAATGACCGCTTCAACGGAGTGTGGGGCGACGAGTTCATCTACGCCATTCTCAAATCGGAATGGAATGGGCTGGCGTCGCGATGATTGAGGCGATCCGCGTCGTCGCGGGTTAGACCTTCAGAAGCCCTGCAATCCGCGGATCGGCGGAAAAATCGCTCAAGGAAAACCCGATACGCTGGACCGGCTGCTCGCACAGCGCCTGTATGCCCACTTTCGACAGGCGAATGCGCCAGCTGGAGCGAGCCACTGGACGCTTCGACTTGAAGCCGAGTGGCGTTAACAGAGCGATGTTCTTGCCTTTTCCAGGATCGCGCACCGAGCGATAGAGGATGGCCTGAAGGTCGGCCTCACGCGCCGCATCTGCCAAAGCCTGGCATGGTGCGTAATCGTTGAGGTCGGTCCAGAGAGAAGCATCGCGCGATAGCGCAGGCTTGGTCAAATCGATTGCCGCATCCGTCTGAATATCTGCAGCAAAAGCGGTGTATTCGGCCGCATTGACGGGTATGGGCGTTGCAGGTGACTCGACGTAGAACAGCAAGCGGTAGAAAGCCATTTCGGCCAGCGCTGTCTCTATTTTCTTGGCGGCGTAAAAGACGCCTTTGGTAAAGCCTGCGCGACGAAAGCGAGAGCCGTAAGGATAGGCAGAATCATAGCGGAAGGGTGTCGCCAGCAGATAATCGAGGCCTTCGCATTCCGGCGGAAAGCGCCGCTTGCTGTTTTCCAGAATATCTTCAAGCAGAGATTGCTCATCAACGGTATCGACGAGCTTCATGGTCGATACACGGTGCTGCGCCTCGACGAGGCGCCACCAGCGTCCTGATGACGGGCGGCTTTCAGAGAGGAGCGCGTCTGGCGTCCAGGTAGGAGAGGACATCGAGCAATCCGGTGATCGAGGTGAGTTTTTCGGCAGGCACACCCGCGAGCGCGTCATTGTGGTTTTGAAGCCAGGCACGCGAGACTGTGTCATCCCCGCCAACGATGGCGTCGAGCGAGCGGAAAACACGGATCAGAAGCACGGCAAGTTCGAACGGCTTGCTGCCAGGCTCCAAACAAAAATCCTGCCTCTTCATCCTCGATACAGTGGGCGCGGAAATGCCGAGAATATCGGAAAGGCGTGCTGCGGTTAGGCCAAGTCGCTCCGACGCCGCGAGAGCGGCTTTCGTGATGACCCTTCCCTCTTGGGAGGCCGCCGTCGGCTTGAGCTGAATGTTCATCGCCAAATCCTTTCCTGAGAAAGAATATAACGGATCTCTTTCAGAAAACAAGAACGGCCGGTTGGGGGCAACCGGCCGCTCGAGCAGACGCCACCAGCTGAACGGTGGCAGTCAAAACCTTTATTCAACCGAAACCGGCACTTCCGTGGAGGTGCGCAGAGCGTGCGAATATGGGCAGACGATGTGTGCCTTCTCCACGAGATCTTCCGCGGTTGCCTTGTCGAGGCCTGGGATGTTGACCTTGAGCGACACGTCGATGCCGAAACCGCCACCATCTTCGCGTGGGCCGACGCCAACGCTTGCCGTCACGGCCGTATCATCGGGCAGCTTTACCTTTTCCTTGCCAGCGACAACGCGCAGAGCGCCGAGGAAGCAGGCAGAGTAACCGGTTGCGAAAAGCTGCTCTGGGTTCGTGCCGTGAGCACCGTTACCACCGAGTTCCTTTGGAACCGTCAAGGTTACGTCCAGAACACCGTCTTCGGTCTTGGAATTGCCTTCGCGTCCGCCACCGGTTGCGGTCGCCTTGGTTGTGTAAAGAATTGGCATGTCATGTACTCCCTTGGTTTGCGTTGGGTATCTTGTAGCGCGTTATTCAATTGCGCGCAATACAATTTTGCGCATTGAAAAATTTTCTTGTCTCTGCGATAAGGTTAATAAGATTGCTCGGCCTTCGCATGCAGCAGGAACCGAGTGACGGGATAAAATGTTCCCTAGAGCGCTTCCCTGCCGCGCGGAATTGCCTCGCCGGAACGGAATTTCGCAGAATGGAAAAACATGGGCAGTCGATCTCCAAGAGATGGACGCCAAGATGCTTCTATTCTGGTGAAACTCTTTCCGATGAAAGCTGTCCGAGCAGCAAGAGAGCGCTTCAACAGCGCATTTTGGAGCTCACACGAATGGACGACGGGACAATGGAAGGCCTTTTAAGGCTGGACGTGCAGATATGTTTCGCGCTTTACGGCGCAGCCCATGCGTTTACGCGGGCTTACAAGCCATTGCTGGAGCCGCTTGGCCTCACATACCCGCAATATCTGGTGATGATGGCGCTGTGGGAGGAAGACAACGCCACGGTGAAGGCACTTGGCGAAATGCTCGGCCTCGATTCAGGCACCCTCTCCCCTCTCCTGAAAAGGCTGGAGCAGGCAGGTCTCATCACCCGCAAGCGTGGCAAGCAGGACGAGCGGCAGGTCGTGATCAGCCTGACGCCGGAGGGCGCCGACATGAAGAAGAAGGCAGTGCACGTCATGCGCTCCATCGGCGAAGCGACAGGATGCAGCCTGGAAGAGCTCGGGCAAATTCGGGATCGGTTGAATTCTTTGAAGGACAATCTGGCGCGGGCGTAATGTCGATCACGCCGTCCCTCGTCGCAGCACCTTTTCGCCATTCAAGCTGGCGAAGACGGGAACAGGCCTGTGCTGTTGCAGGACATGTTTGCACCACCCTCAAAGCCAAAGCATGAGGGTGGTGGATGATCGAAACGAGCCGGCTTACTGCCAGACGACCACACGCGCCTTGTTTGGAACGCGATCATAAAGGTCGATAATGTCCTGGTTCATCAGGCGAACGCAGCCAGACGACACGGCCTTACCGATTGAGTTCCACTCCGGCGAACCATGCAGACGATAGAGCGTGTCCTTGCCGTTCTGGAAGATGTAGAGCGCACGCGCACCGAGCGGGTTTTTCAGGCCAGGCTCCATGCCGCCATTCCTGGCGGAATATTTGACCAGTTCCGGCTGACGCGCCACCATCTCATCCGGCGGCGTCCACTTCGGCCATTTCTGGCGCCACTGAATGACGCCCTCGCCCGACCAGGCAAAGCCTTCGCGACCGATGCCAACGCCATAACGCATCGCCGTACCGCCTGGCTCCACCACATAGAGGAAGCGCGAGCGCGTATCGACGACGACCGTTCCCGGACGCTCGCCTGTCGGGTCCACGACCCGCTGGCGGTAATAGCGGCGATCGATTTTCTGATACGGCACTGCCGGGATAACGAAACCGCCATCCTCAACCGTGCCATACATCACCGCCAGCTCAGCGTCCGAAATACCCGAGGAGAACATTTGGCGGAAGTCATTGGCAACGCCACCGGCGAAACCGAGCGGCTGCGTGCTGTCATAGGGGCCGACACCGGATGATGCACAACCCGCCAACAGCGACGCGGAAGAAAGGCCCAGAAGGGAAAGGAAAGTCCGTCTTGAAAGATCTCTGTCGGTGCTCATCATAAGTCCGGTTTTCTCACATCGGAGGCGAAGAGGGAGGCACTGTACCGAAGCGTGCAGAGCCTGCGTTTCAATCTCGCCGTACGTCGTTTGTTCCACGATACATCAGCTATTGCTATAGTGGTTAAGACATACTGAAAACCAGTTGCAGCCTTGCAACATTCGCACCGGCGGGATGCTTTTACCGGTGGTCGTGTTCACATCACCACAATCGGCGCGCCCTGCGGCACGCGATCGTAAAGATCGATCACATCCTGATTGAGCATTCTGACGCAACCGGACGAGGTCGCCTTGCCGACCGATTGCCAGTCCGGCGTTCCATGCACACGGTAGAGCGTGTCCTTGCCGTCCTTGAAAATGTAAAGAGCCCGCGCACCGAGCGGGTTGTTCAAACCGGGGACCATGCCGCCGCGCGCCGCCGAGATCGACGCGAGCTCCGGTTGTCGCTGCACCATTTCATCGGGTGGCGTCCATCGCGGCCACTTGGCCTTCCACTGGATGGCGCCCCGCCCTGACCAGGCATAGCCCGATCGTCCAAGCCCGACACCGTAACGGACCGCTTTGCCGCCCGGCTGCACCAAGTACAGGAAATGCTGTCTCGTATCGACGACGATGGTGCCCGGCGCTTCCGCCGTCTGGTAGCTGACCTCCTGGCGCAGAAACCGCGGATCGATGCGACTGTAGGGAATGGCGGGCAGCGTATGACCGTCATCCGACAGCACATCATACATGGCGCGATGAAGCGGATTGGAGACCGGCAGGCCATATCCCATCGTCCTGTCGCGATAGGCAGGAGATAGCGCTGGCCCAGGGCGTGCCGTCGTTGGCGGGCCATAAAGCTGCTGGAACTGGGATCGGAAAAGATCCGGCGGTCGGCTATTGATCGAGCCTGGCGTCTGCGGCAGCGGCTCGCGCGGGATGGAGCCGACATTGTTGTAATTGAAGACGGGTGCTGTCTCCTTCACGAAGACATCGGCGTTCATGCGACTGGTGTCAGTGATGAACAGGCAACCGCTCACAAGCGGGGCTGTCATCAACACGCAGGCAAATCGGCGGAGGGTCTTCAGGGCAAATACAATCATCGAACCGCTTCAAGATAGATCACTGGCGGCACAATGACTCGCGCGGCTGGCGCGAGGCTGGATAGATGGGTGATGACGGCGCCGTGCTACCCGCGCAAAACTTCAGACAAAATTGTTGAAGAAGCGAATGCTCTCGTCCACCGCATGCGGCACGACGCCATTATGCGTGCCGGGCAGCAGCCTGTGGCTGATTTTGGCACCCACGGCAGTTGCGCGTTCGACGAGAAGCTTATGATCAGCATCGAACGGTCGCTCCTCAGTGCCGCGCAGCAACAGGGTCGGGCATTTGAGGCTATGACCGAAACAGACCGAGGAGCGCATGATGAACTCCTGCTGATTGCTCTCGTCGAAACACAGTTCATCCGTATAGCGGTTGAAGTAGCGCCAGGAGTTGACACCCGCGGAGACCGGTACGGCTGCGCGGAATTTCCGCGTCATCGCCGCAAGCAAGGAGAGCGTGCCGCCATTGGAGTGACCGGCCAGGAAGAAGCGATCCTTGTCGATGCCAGGCAGGTTCTCGAGAAACTCGGCGGCGGATAGCGCATCGGAGGTCTCGTCGTAGAAGCCGGAGTAATATCCCTTCTGGCCGTTTTCGCCGCGGAAGGATGGCAGCATCACCACAAAGCCTGCCTCCCAGTAGGGCTTCATCAACGCCCAGTGACCATCACCGGTCGCGTTGCCTCCATGGAGGAAAAGAACGGCAGGCTTGAGCTTCTTCTCCGGAACATATTCCGACAACCAGGCAACAAGCTCTATGGAGCCGTTCGGCCCACCCGGATATGTGACGCGCCGTGCACCAGGTGGTGTGCCGAGCGGCTCGGATTTTTCAGGCGCAGACATTTTGCGCAGCAGGTGCGTTTGAAATCTTTCGCGCGCCCTGGCGTAGTCCTCATTTTCCAGCGGCAGGACTGGCGGCAGATCCACTTCAGAATGCGCGCCTTTCGGCATCAGAGCCGCTGCACCCAGCCCGAATGTACCCGCCAGCAAGGCGCGGCGTGTGGGGGAAAAAGGAAAAATCTTATCCATGCGCTTATCTGTCATGTGGGAATCCGATCAGCGTTGCACAGCACAATTTCAGCACCGGAATGTCCAATTGTCTACTTAATGTTTCTCTTTAATAACGTCATCTGCATTCAAGCCTCCCGTTCATCGACCATCGCCATCAGAGTGACCAACCGATCGGCTTCGGAGGGGAGTTTGTCTGCACGCAAGCGTGCGATTCGTGGAAAGCGCATCGCCACGCCGGATTTATGGCGAGCCGAGCGATTGATGCCCTCAAACGCAACTTCCAGCACGAAACCGAAGGATGGCGTGGCGCGCACGGCGCGTACCGGACCAAAGCGTTCGACGGTGTTGTCGCGGACGAACTTGTCGAGAATCTCAAGCTCCGCATCGGTGAAGCCGAAATAGGCTTTGCCGACGGGCACGAGTTGTTCGCCATCTTCACCATCTGCCCAGACGCCGAAAGTGAAATCGGAATAGTAGCTTGAGCGCTTTCCGTGGCCGCGCTGCGCATACATCATCACCGCATCGATGTTGAAGGGATCGCGCTTCCATTTGAACCACGGACCCTTGGCGCGTCCCGCCTGATAGACGCTGTCCTTGCGCTTGATCATCACGCCTTCGATCACCAGATCGGGTGGCGCTTTGCGCAGATCGTCAAGTTCCTGCCAGTTGGTGAAGGGCACCAGTGGTGAGAGATCGAAGCGGTCGTGAGGGGCGGTTTCGATGAGATCGGTCAGGTGCTGGCGTCGGTCGAGATAGGTCTCGCCGCGGATGTCCTCCTCGCCTTTGAAGAGCAGGTCATAGGCGCGGATGAAGGCGGGATACTCCTCCATCATCCGACCGGTGACCGTCTTGCGGTTCAGCCGCTGCTGAAGGTCTGAGAAGGTTCGCGTGGCGCTGTTGGAGCGCGCCGTTCCACCGATCAGAAGTTCGCCGTCGATCACGCCGTCGAAATTCGCGGCTTCGAGAATATCCGGGAAGGCTCCCGAAATGTCGTCGCCGGATCGCGAGTAGAGCTTGCGGGTATCGCCGGCGCGGGAGAGTTGGACGCGGATCCCATCCCATTTCCACTCCGCCGCGAAATCCTGCGGATCGAGATTGGCAAGATCGTTGTCGCCGACTGGCGTCGACAGCATGACGGAATGAAAAATCGCAGGCGTTGCGAGAAGCGGCCGGTCGGTCTTTCCCTCAAGCCAGGCGAAGAGCGGTTCGTAAGGCGGCTCCAGACCATGCCAGAGCGTTTCGATCTCGGTAATGTCCTTGCCGGCGAAGTCCGCAAGCGCCTGCCGGGCAAGACGCGCAGACACCCCGATGCGCAAACCGCCGGTGACGAGCTTCAGAAAGGCGAAGCGCGAGGATGTATCCAGCCGATCCAGAAGCTCTCGCACTGCGCCGCGCACTTCAGTCTTGCCGAGCGCGTTGATCTTGCGCACGACTTCGCCGAGGCTCGGATCGTTGGCCTGGGGCAGATCAGCGTTCTGGCTGGTATCCCAGACGAGCGAAATCGTTTCGGCCAGATCACCGACATAGTCGTAGGAGTAGCGGAACAGAACCTCGTCCATGCGCTCCAGAACCAGTTCGCGAAGCAAGGCCGGTTTGACGCTTTTCAGGTCGAGGGTGCCTGCAATCGCCGCAAGCCCGTATCCGCGATCGGGATCGGGCGTATCACGGAAGTAATCCGTCAAAAGCGTCAGCTTGCCATTTCTGGATGGTGTGAGGACGAGACGGTCGAGAAGGGTCGCAAAGGCTTTCACGCTCAATCCCCCTCATCTTCATAGCCGACGAGATGCAGCGGACGGGCCGGAATGCCCTGAAGTTCGCACCAGCGCACAAGTGCTTCCTCACGGCCATGCGTGACCCACACTTCCGATGGCGCGACCTCCTTGATCGTTTCCAAGAGTTCGGGCCAGTCGCAGTGATCGGAAATGACCAGCGGCAATTCGACACCGCCCTGTTTGGCGCGCTGGCGCACCATCATCCAACCCGAGGCAAAGGCAATCAGCGGTTCGTTGAAGCGACGCGCCCAACGCTCCTGAAAAGCCGAGGGCGGTCCGACGACGATCGCGCCCTTGAACTGCGCCGGGTTGCTCTTCTCCAATGTCGCTGGGCGAATATCACCAAGATCGATGCCCTGGGAGACGTAGTAATCGCAGAGCTTTGCCAGAGCGCCGTGAATATAGACCGGCCCGGAATAGCCGTTGTCGCGTAGCAGTCGCAACACGCGCTGGGCCTTGCCGAGCGAATAGGCGCCGACGAGATGCGTACGCTCCGGGAACTGGCGAATAGACGTCAGAAGCTTGGCAATCTCGCGGGCTGGCGCCGGGTGATGAAAGACCGGAAGCGCGAAGGTGGCTTCGGTGATGAAGACGTCGCAGGGAACCGGCTCGAAGGGTGCACAGGTGGGATCAACGCCGCGCTTGTAGTCCCCCGACGCGACGATGCGCAGACCGTCATATTCGATGGAGATCTGGGCGGAGCCGAGTACGTGTCCCGCCGGATGAAACCCGACGGTCACGCCATTGACTTGCGCGGTCTCTCCGAAGTCGATGGCCTGTTCGCTGACGGTAAAATCCTCGCCATACCGCAAGCGCATGATGTCGAGCGTCTGTCGCGTAGCCAGCACCTTCTCATGCCCTGCCCGCGCGTGATCCGAGTGGCCATGAGTGATCAACGCCTTCGGCACCGGCTTCACCGGGTCGATGTAAAAGTCACCCACCGGGCAATAAAGCCCCTTCGGTGTCGGGCTGAGCAGTTTTTCTGGTTTCATGGCGTCGGGATCGACCGAAATTTACGATGCTTCAAAACTTCTTGCGCAAGACAAAACGAACCGTGCGGAATAAGGTTCATTCTGTGCGAAACGGTTTGGCGGGGGAAGCGGTTTTGCCGACAAAAGGGGTATCGGCGCAATGAAGGGATTCTGGTCACGCATCATCTTTCGCGCCACGCTCGCAGCTGTCGGATCTCTGGCGGCGTCCCTATTGATCGTTTCAGTCCTCGTTCCGCAGATGGGTGGCACCGTGGAAGGTGTCGGTCTTTTGATGGCAATCATCTGCCCGATCGCCATTGCCGGACCAGCCAGCGGCGTTCAGTTCTATCAGCTAGAGCGTTTGAAACAGGCCCGCGCCGCCCTCACCCGCTCTCATCTGGAGCTCGATAGTCTGCATCGCGATCTGGTTGCCGCCCACGCTGCCGCCATAGAGGCGTCCCTGCGCGATCCCATGACCGGGGCCTATAATCGTATCGGCTTCATGCAGCACATGAGCGAGAGTGCTTGCACGGAAGGCACCGTGCTCTTCATTGACGCGGACCACTTCAAGTCCATCAACGACCGTTTCGGCCATCGGACCGGGGATCAAGCCTTGCAGACGATTGCCAAGGCGCTGCGAAAAGGTCTGAGACCAGAAGACTTTCTGGGGCGGATCGGCGGCGAGGAATTCGTCATCTTCCTTGATGGCGTCACTTCACCGGCGGAGATCGACCGCATGGCTACCGTGTTCCTGAAATCGGTGTCCTCGACGCCACTTCTAACGGAGTCCGGCGCGATCGTGGAGCTCAGCATCAGCATAGGGACAGCGAGTTTTTCCGCACTTTGCGATGCGGACGTTCTCCTCAGCGAGGCGGACTTGCGTATGTATGAGGCCAAACGAGACGGCCGCAACCGGGCCGTCATCGGTCGGGACATATCGATACCGGTGCCGCCAGATTTCAGTCTTGCGGCGCCTTCTGTTCCATGCTGATCGGCAGCCGGATATTCTTCAGCATCACCGCAGCGACCAGACCGATCACCGCCGTTGCAGCCGCGACGAGGAAAAGCGGGGTGAAAGCGGCGGCATAAAGATCGGCCACGGCGTGTTGCGAGGCGGCAGGCAATTGCGCCAGCATTTTGGGTGTCAGTTCCTGAATATTGCCAACCCCTTGAATATCGGCGCCGGTCCCCTTGAGACTTGAGGATATGACCGCGCCGTAGATGGAGATCGCAAGTGCCGCACCGCCCATGCGGGTCAGGGTAACGGCGCCGCTTGCCGCACCGATATCGGCTTTCGCCGCGGAATTCTGCACGCCGATAATGGGCGCCTGCTGGCCGAGGCCAACACCAAGTCCCTGCAGCAACAACAGTGCAGCGATGATTGCCAGGGGTGTACCAGCATGGACCTGCGAGAGCGACAGCATCGCAACCACGGCAATCGACAGGCTGATGATCGAAAACGGCTTGTAGCTTCCCGTCTTCGAAATCAGCCGGCCTGCCGTCAGAGATCCCATGACGATGCCACCGGTGACGGCGATGAAGAAGAGGCCGGCTTCAGAAGGCGAAAGCCCGGTCGTCGTCTGCAGGAAGAGCGCGTAATAATTGACCATGCCGATGCCGAGACCACCGCTGACGATCGAAATGATCATCAGCAACGGAAAGGTCGAATCCTTGAACAAGCGCAGCGGCACGATTGGCTCGGGTGCCCGCTTCTCCACCTGTACCCAGAGAGTGGCGCAGACAATGGCGAAGGCGATGATCGCAAGGCTCTGCCAGGCGATCAGCGAGCCGAAGAGTTCAGCACTGTCAGCCCAAAGCACAACGCTGGAAATTGCGGCGGCCAGCAACACGGCGCCAATGTAATCGATTTTCGGCTGACGGTCGGGTCGACGATACGGCAGGAGAAAGGCGAGACCCAGCAGCACGACAATGCCGATGGGCAGGTTGATGAGAAAGATGGAGCGCCAGCCGAAGAGATCGCTCATCGTGCCGCCCAGAATCGGTCCGACACTGCCGGATGCCATGATCACGAGGCTCGAATAGCTCTGGTAGCGGGCGCGTTCACGCGGGGCAAACAGATCGGCGTTGACGGAGAAGATCGAAACCATGATACCGCCGCCGCCAAGGCCCTGAAGAACGCGGGCTGCGATCAACGAATCCATCGACCAGGCCAGGCCGCAGGCAAGCGAACCGATGGTAAAGAGGACGACGGCAAAGATCATCACATATTTGCGGCCAAAGAGGTCGCCGAGCTTTCCATAAACCGGCATGACGGCGCTGGTGGCCAGGAGATAAGCGGAGCCGACCCAGCCGAAACGTTCAAGCGCGCCGAACTCGCCCACGATGGTCGGTAAGGCGGTGGAGACGATCTGGTTATCCAGCGTCGCCATGAACATGGCCAGCATCAGGAATAGAAACACAATAAGTCTGCGACGGGGCTCCGTCACGAGTGGAGCCGCAGAGTTCACCGACATATCCATGGAAAGGCCTCGCGTTAGGCGTCAATTTATGTGCTTTTGGCACATATATGTCAATGGCATCTTTCGAAGGATTGTTGTATGTTGTATTCGGTTAGGAGCGAGGGCATCACATGAACAATCAGATCCTCAAGCGCGCCGATAGGAGCGTGTCCGTTCAAGACGACGTGCTGGCTATCAGCCACACGATGACACGCATGCGCATCATGATCGGCCGGCGTGTCATCGGTCGTACGGCGATTGCGAAGTTAGCACCAGGGCTTGATCTCTCGCATCTTGATGTTCTGGATGTGGTGCATCGGACACAAGGTGACGCGACAGTCGGGTCGATTGCCGAAGGCATGCGGCTTGATCCATCACGTGGAAGCCGTCTGGTCGCAGATATGGTTGGCAGGGGATTGCTGCAACGGGATGTGTCGCAGGAAGACGGCAGGCGCAGCATGATTGTTGTCACGGCACTGGGCCGCAGTATTCTCGAAGATATGCGCGACGCCAAGATCGCAATCATCCAAGATGTGGTCAGTGACTGGCCGCAGGAGGATGTGGCCGCTTTCGCCGCGCTTTTCGACCGCTTCATCGGACGCTTCGAGACGCGCCTTGCTCCGGATGCGCGCCCCTAGAGCGCTGGCCGTCCAAGGCCTGATACGTCTTTCGCGTTATGCGGCGTTTCCAACCTCTGGCCCGGCTTTCGCAGCGTCTCGACCAGCCCTCTTCGCCTCGTACATGGCGGTATCAGCGCGGGCCAAAAGGTTCTCCGGCGTCGTTCCATCGGTCGGATAGAACGCCGTTCCCATCGAGCAGGTCACAGTAATCGCGCCTGTTGAAATTGCGATCGGCTCCTGCACCGCTTGGCGAATGGCTTCAAGCCGCGTCATCACCCCGGCTTCATCTCGTTTGGGATTGCTGAAGATGATGGCGAACTCGTCACCACCAAGGCGCACCGCAATATCCGAAGCACGAACGTTTTTGGTGATACGTTCGGCGATGGCACGAAGAACATCGTCCCCTGCTGCGTGTCCGTGAAGATCGTTGATCTGCTTGAACTTATCGACATCGAGATAGGTGATTGCCACCAGACGACCCTCCCGCTTCGCCTCGTGAAGGGCTCGGCGGAACTGGCCCCAGAAGAGATTGCGGTTCGACAGACCAGTCAGCGGATCGTGGTGGGCCATGTAATGCACACATTCTTCGGCGCGGCGGCGGTCGATCGCGATCCCGGCAATATTGGTTGCCATGTCGATGATTTCTTTTTCCGTCTCAGTCGGCATGCGAACCGCTTTGGAGTAGAGCGCGAATGTTCCGAGCAGAACGTTATTGTTGCCTATGACAGGCGTGGACCAGCAGGAGCGAAGGCCATGGGGCTTGACCGCTTCGACATAATTGGCCCAGAGCGGATTTTCCAGCGTGTCGCTGACATAGACAGGCTCTCTGAGAAAAGCGGCCGTGCCACAGGAGCCGTTCGTCGGCCCGACGGGAACACCATCCACTTTCGACACATATTCTTTCGGTAGCGACGGTGCCGCGCCATTGTGCAGCAGGGCGGTCTTCTCGTCCAGCAACAGGACGGAACCGCAGACATGGTCCAGCAGGCTTTCGACCTCGCGCACCACGGCGGCGAGGATATCCTTGAGGGGCTTTCCCTTGACGATCATTTCCAGGAGAGCAGCATGGCTCTTGCGCATGGTTTCTTGACGCTTGGTCAGGGTGATCTCGCGTGAAACGCCGGCAAGCCCTACCGGCGTACCATCTTCATCGCGTAGAATGATGCGTGTGCCGGAGTACCAGCGTGTTGTTCCGTCGTCTGCGGCGATCGGCTCTTCGGCATCGTAGACATTGGTATTGTTGGAAAGGATGCGGCGATCCAGGCGATCGATACAATCAGCAACTTGCTTCGGCGCGAGGTCGAAGATCGTCAATGTGCGCCCGCCGAGGTAATCCCGCTCGTGGCCCAGTGAGGCAAGGGCGGCAGCGTTCATATACTCGTACCGGCCTTCGCAATCCTTGATGAAAACCATTTCGGGTACATTATCGAGCAAGAAAGTCAGGCCGTGCCGGTGGATGTAAGACATCGGGATTTGGAGAGATGGCGCCGATGAGCTTGACGGTATTGGACCGTTTTCTTCACGCATCTTATAAAACTCCATTAAAATTCTTCAGTCTGGTGAATTTACTTATGATCGACGGTCAGCACAAACGGGCTGGAGAGCAATGGGATTTAGCCTATAGAAGATATACTTATACTGAATTAACAAAATTCAGTCTCTACCGTCTGCCGTCAACGCGGCGCTCTCCTGGTAATACTGTCAATATTGCCTGCTTTTTATTAGAATACCTACATATATCAGAATCTCGCCGGCCGAACTACACCTCCTGTCGAAACGTGACATAAACGTTGGATTCGGCCAGAAATGGCTCTAACGTCCTATAAACATCAGAGGGTTTTGCAGTGCTGACAATTTATGGCGTCTATCGCTCCCGGGCCACGCGGACATTATGGCTTGCAGGAGAACTGGATATTGCGTTCGACCATGTGCCCGTCATCCAGGCGCGGCGGCTCGCCGACCCGATGGCAGCCGATGCGCCGCTCAACACGCTGACGCCCTCCTATCTGGCCATCAACCCGATGGGAACGATCCCCTGCATCGACGATGACGGCATGGTGCTTTACGAGTCGATGGCGATCAATCTTTATCTGGCGCGGAAATACGGCACGTCCGTCGCGCCAAAAGACGCGGCGGAAGATGCGCATATGCTGCAATGGTCCTTCTTCGCCGCGACGGAAATCGAGACGAATTCGCTGAAGATCTCCTCGACCTTTGCCGAGGGCCTGGCCGACAGCGAAACCGGCAAAGCCGTCATCGAGGTAGCAGCGCGCATGTTGCGCCGGCCCTTTCGCGTGCTGGAACAGCACTTGGCGGACAAAGACTATCTGGTCGGCGACCGCTTCACCGTTGCCGATCTGAACGCTGCGGAAGTGGTTCGCTACGCGCAGGCGCACGCGCCGCTTTTTGATGCGCATCCTGCCGTGAAGGCATGGCTGGAGCGTTGCCAGTCCCGCCCGGCCTTCAAGGCAATGTGGGATGCGAGAGCTGCCGAACCGGCTTAAGCGCTCAAGCATCGATCCGGAAATCGGAATTGGTTTCCGGAAAGTACGATGTGTTAAATCAAAGCGTTAGAGCCGACGTCGCACGGATGTCACCGACATGGATGCCGTTCCAATTCTTCATGGAGCGGTTCGCGATCGCGTCGAGAGCATGCGCTTCCACGCTGTCCTTATCGAAATATCGCGCCAATAGAGCGGCAATCATCGCCTCGGCGGCACGGGTCGTGCCGTCCTCGCATTTGACCGCGATGGCCAATCCCTTCTCCGGCAGGATACCGACGAAAACCCCTTCGGCGCCGGTCTTGGCGAAAATCTTACCCGGGGCGATTTCCATGAGCTTGGTGCAGATGCGGCCAGTTCCCGCAACGTAAAAGGGTTCGGCCATACAAGCCTCGATCAGACGACGCGAGGCCTGAGCGCGGATCGGCTCCAGCCCTTGCCCGGTCGCCATCTTGGCAAAACCGTGCGCCAGTGATTTCAGCGGTACGGCATAGGCCGGGATGGAGCATCCATCGATGCCGCAACTGTCCTCGGCGATGGCAGCGCCCGTGAGGCTTTCCATCGTCGCGCGGATTTCGCGCTGCAACGGGTGCTCGGCATTGACGTAACCCTTCGTCTCGATCCGATTATGGCTGCAGGCGCAGATGAAGCCGGAATGTTTGCCGGAACAGTTGTTGTGCAGCGCAGTCGGCTTCTCCATGCTGCGCGCCTGGCCTATCAGCGCCTTCTGGTCCAGCGACCAGTGCGCACCGCATTCCAGCGCGCTGAGATCATGGCCCGCCCATGCGAGCATCGATGCTGCCAGTTCCACATGCGCCTCTTCTCCCGAATGGGATGCGCAGGAGAGTGCGAGCTCTCGGTTGCCGAAACCGTAAGCATCCGCAGAACCGCTTTCCACCATGAACAAGGCCTGCATGGCCTTACATGCGGAACGCGGGAAGACCGCGCTCTCGGCATCGCCTGCCGAAAAGACAACCTTGCCATCGCCATCCACCACGACGGCCATGCCTCGATGGCGGCTTTCGACGAGGTTGCCGCGGGTGACCTCAACGATAACGGGGTTGTGCATGATGCCGGCCTCAAAAAATTCGAAATGCGATCCCTATCTAACCCTATTGTTCGCATCATGCACGGGGCACTCCATTGAAATTTGCCAAACGGTTTCTGGCCGTCGTTTTTCTCGTCTATCTCCTGCCTGCCCTCGCCTCTGCGGGTCTGTGGGTAATGAAGGACCATCCCACCGGCTACCGCAATGCGCGCTGGTCTTCCGCGCGCATTCTGCCGGAGGCGGCAGCGGACAAGCCTGCGGCGATCTATGTCTACTCGGCCATGACCGGCGGCTTCAAAGGCTCGATTGCCAGCCACGCCTGGATCGTGATGAAGCCGGAAGGTGCTGCGAGCTATGAGCGCTACGACAAGGTCGGCTGGGGCTCGCCCATCCGCCGCAACGCCTACGCGCCGGATGCCTACTGGTATTCGAACATGCCCCGCAAGGTTCTGGAAATGCACGGTGAAGAAGCCGAGAGGCTGATCCCGAAAATCCAGCAGGCGGTCGCCGACTATCCTTACGCCAAGGCAGGCGGCTACCGGATTTACCCCGGGCCCAATTCCAATACCTTTATTGCGCATGTTCTGCGCAGCGTGCCGGAACTCGGCGTGGTGCTGCCACCCGACGCCGTCGGCCGCGACTACCTGCCGAACGGCGAGTTCGTCCATATTGCCGAGGATTGGAAGGATGTCAGCATTTCGCTCGGTGGACTGTTTGGACTGTCCGCCGGTTTACGCAGCGGCTTTGAAATCAATTTCCTCGGCCTCGTCGCTGGCATCGACATCCAGAACCCCGGCATCAAAATCCCGGGGCTCGGTTACTTCGGCGTCAACTCGTTCGAACCGGCGCCGGAGCGCGCACCCGGCTCCGCCTGAGCATCGCTTTCGTGGTGCTCGGCTTCGCTCGCGCGCCTCGCCCTGATTCCCTGCGCGATGAAGACGCGCGACAGGCCATGGTAGAGGGGCTCAGGAGAGATCATTCGTGAGGTCAGGTAGCCCAGCATCGACGCGGCCATGATCGCGATGACGCCGTCATGATTGCCCGTCATTTCCAGGATGATCACGAAAGCCGTCATCGGGGCCTGAACGACACCGGCAAAATAACCTGCCATGCCAAGGATGGCGCCGAGCGCGATGCTGCTGCCAAGAAGAGAAGAGACGGTGCTGCCGAAGCCCGCACCGACGGAAAGCGATGGGGCGAATATGCCGCCGGGAATGCCCGACAGCATGGCGAGGAATGTCGTCATCAGCTTCTCGGCAAAGAACAACATCGGCGCGGGCTCACCCTCGACGGCCGCCCTCGCCTGCTCATAGCCAGTGCCAAAGGTCGCACCACCGCTGAGGACGCCGATGATGGCTGAGGCCAAGCCGCAGACGGCTGCAACAATCAGCATGCGCTTCAACGGAACCGTATGCGCCCACCGGCGAATGCGCTGCGAGGCACGAAGCGCGCCCGCGCTGAAGATGGCACCCAGAAAGCCGCCGCCGATACCGCAGATGAGAACGAGGCTCCAATCCTTCCCCGTTTGCATCATGACGGTGCTGGTGCCGAAATAGGTGTAGCTGCCGACAAGTCCGAGCGACGCCAAACCCGAAAGGATGACGGCGGTCAGCACCAGGCCGTTGGCGCGGGACTGATAGGACCGGCTCATCTCTTCAATAGCAAAGACGACGCCGGCAAGTGGTGTGTTGAAGGCCGCAGCGATCCCTGCTGCCGATCCGGCGAGGATCAGCCCCCTCGCCTGCGCCATGCCGCCAACCCGTGCGGCCAGAAGCATGATCGAGGCGCCGACCTGTACCGTTGGTCCCTCGCGCCCAATGGATGCGCCGGACATGAGACCAACAACCGTCAGCACGATCTTGCCGACGGCAAGCTTGATCGACAACAGGCGAGACCGGTCTTCGTCATGATGGAAATGGCGCGCGGCGATGGCTTGAGGAATGCCACTTCCGCCGGAATTTGGAAACACCACCATTGCCAGCCAGGCGCAAAGAACGAAGCCAAGCGGCGTGATAATCAGCGGCAGAAGAAATGCCCACTCGCCTGACGTTGTGGTCGCGGAAAAAACGTGCTGCGCCCAATCTGCCGCCTTGGCAAAGGCGACGCTGATCAGCCCTACCGCAATGGCCCCGAGCCAGAAGACGGCTCTTGGCTTCCAGATCCGCCACGATCCCCACATGACGCGGGAACGGCGGACCATTTTCATGTTCTTGTAAGTGGCAGGCATGGTACGTTTCTGCATTTCAAAGGGCAAGATTTCTTATCGGACCCAGGCGCGTCGATTGCAACCATGTCTTTGACAAATGCTATGGAAAGGCGCAGATTTGCGTATCGCAATTGCAATGCAGGAGCCATTCCGATGAAAAGCGCGACGCTGCCGCCCCTTCGGGTCGAACCGGAATTTCGAGAAAAAGCACAAAGCGTGCTGAGAGAGGGCGAGACCCTGTCTAGCTTCATCGAAGAAGCCGTGCGCAAACAGGTGGAAATCCGCAAATCGCAGGCGGAATTCATCGCCAGAGGTTTGGCGTCTTTGGAGGAGGCCGAACGCACAGGGGTATATTACACGACTGAGGACGTATTATCCTCGATGCGGCAGAAACTTAAGACCGCTAAAGCGGCGAGAGCTTCCAAGCACAAATGACTTATACTCTGCGTTACACCGCTGAAGCGCTGGAAGACTTTGAACGCATTTACGGTTACCTGATCGAATATGACATCGAGACCGCCGAACGGGCCCTAAGGGCAATAAGCGCAGGGCTTGGTATTCTTGTTGATTTTCCATTCAGCTGCCGCCGCGCGGATGGTGGAACCAGCGTTATGCGCGAGCTCCTTGTTCCATTCGGCTCATCAGGTTATGTGGTTCTCTTCCGTATCGACGGTCCGGAAACCGTTACGATAGCCGCAGTCCGCCACCAGCGCGAAGACGACTATCATTGAGCCCTACGCATCGTGTTTTCAAAGACATAGAGCGTCCCTCGCATCCAAAAGGACGCGCGGAGCTCTAGCGATCGCTGACCGCCGCCCGCGGATTGACCCAAGGCTCCTGATTGGACCGCGGCAATGGCTGTCGACCGAGAATATGATCGGCGGCCTTTTCACCTGTCATGATCGAGGGTGCATTGAGGTTGCCATAGGTCACATGCGGGAAGATCGAGCTATCCGCCACGCGTAGGCCATCGACCCCAATGACGCGGCACTCCGGATCGACAACGGCCAAAGGATCGTCTTTGGCACCCATCCGGCATGTGCCGCAGGGGTGGTAGGCACTTTCCAGATGTTCACGCAGGAAGGCGTCGATCTCCGCATCGGACTGAACCTTTTCACCCGGCTGGATTTCAGGACCGCGGAACTCGTCGAAGGCTTTCTGGCTGAAAATCTCGCGCGTGAGGCGCACGCAATGGCGGAATTTCTCCCAGTCTTCTGCATGGCTCATATAGTTGAAACGGATCACCGGGTCGTCCTTCGGATCGGACGATCGAAGCTTAACGTCGCCGCGGGATTTCGACAGGTTGTAGCCGACATGCACCTGGAAGCCATGGCTCTTGGCGGCAGCCTTGCCGTCGTAGGAAATGGCGACGGGGAGGAAATGAAATTGGATATCCGGCTGCTTCAATCCTGGTGCGGAGCGCAGGAAGGCGCAGGCCTCGAACTGGTTGGAGGCACCAAGCCCGCCCTTGGTCATCAGCCACTGCGCACCCGCCACGCCCTGCCAGAACCATGGTAGCCATGAATAGAGCGATACAGGCTTGGTGGAGACCTGCTGGAAGTAGAATTCCATATGGTCCTGCAGATTGGCACCGACGCCCGGGCGGTCCACTTTCACCTCGATACCCATGTCCTGCAAATGCTGCGCCGGACCGATCCCGGAGAGCATCAGCAGTTTCGGCGAGTTGAAGGACGAGGCCGCAACGATCACTTCGCGGTTTGCGCTTATCGTCTCGACGGCACCCTTGCGTTCAATCTCGACGCCTGTCGCGCGGCCATTGGTGATCACGATCTTGCGCGCAAAGCCGTGCACGAGCGTAACATTGCCGCGCTTCAGAGCCGGCCTCAGATACGCGTTTGCTGCGGACCAGCGACGACCGTCATGGATCGTCTGTTCCATCAGGCCGAAGCCTTCCTGCTTCGAACCATTGTAATCATCGGTCAGTTCAAACCCGGCCTGTGCGCCCGCCTGAATGAAGGCATGAAACAAGGGGTTCTTCACTGGACCACGCTGCACATGCAGAGGCCCATCCGTACCGCGCCAGCCTTGCTCACCGCCATGGCTATGTTCCATGCGCTTGAAGTAAGGCAATACATCCGCATAGGCCCAGCCCTGCGCACCCCGTTCTTCCCAGCGGTTGAAGTCTTCCGCGTGACCACGGACATAGACAAGTCCGTTGATGGAGGATGAGCCGCCAATGACCTTGCCGCGGGGTGCGGTGATGCGGCGATTGTTGAGGTTCGGCTCCGGCTCGGAGAGATAGCCCCAATTGTAGCGCTTCATGCTCATCGGCCAGGCCAGTGCCGCCGGCATCTGGATGAATGGCCCGAAATCCGATCCGCCTGCCTCGATGACGAGGACAGAATACTTGCCGTCTTCCGACAGGCGATAGGCCATAGCTGAGCCAGCGGACCCGGAACCGACAATGACGAAATCTGCCTCTAGCATCTGTTATCTCTCTTGGTGTTAATTACCCGCCGTCAGGGCCGAAAGGCGACTGGCGGGTAGCCGGATCGATTGGATACTCCCTGAGCAGGGGAGCAGCGCCCCATCAATAGGGCGCTTCGACTTTGCCTGTTGCCACGTAGATCGTCTTCAACTCACTGTAATGATTGAGGGCTGCGGCCGAGTTTTCCCGACCGAAGCCGGATTGCTTGGAGCCGCCGAAGGGCATTTCGACCGGGCACAGATTATAGGTGTTGATCCAGAGCGTGCCGGCCTCCAACTGGTCGACGACGCGATGCGCACGCGACAGATCGGCGGTGAAGACACCGCCCGCGAGACCGAATTCGGTCGCATTGGCGCGGGCAATGACCTCGTCTTCATCGTCGAAATCCAGCACGCACATCACCGGCCCGAAGATCTCCTCGCGGGCAATCGTCATGTCGTCCTTCACATCGGCAAAGACGGTGGGCTGCACGTAATAGCCCTGGCCGGAGACATTGTTGGGAATGCCTCCCCCGCTCACGAGCGTTGCGCCTTCGGCCTTGCCCTTCTCCATATAGGCCAGCACCTTCTCCTGCTGCGCCTTCGAGACGAGCGGGCCGATCTGGGTTGTCTCATCCATGGGGTCGCCAATGATCATGGCGTCGGTGCGGCTTTTGAGATTGTCGAGGAAACGCTGTTTTGCACCCCGCTGAACGAAGACGCGCGTCCCATTGGAGCAGACCTGCCCCGAGGAATAGAAATTGCCGAGCATGGCGCCGCCAACCGCACTTTCGATATCGGCGTCGTCGAAGACGATGAGCGGCGACTTGCCGCCGAGTTCCATCGTCACATGCTTCAGATGGCCCGCAGCCGCGGCAGCGACCTTGCGGCCCGTCGGAACCGAGCCGGTCAATGACACCTTGGCGATATCTGGATGGTTGACGAGGAGCGGGCCGGTGTCGCGATCCCCCTGAATGACGTTGAAGAGACCTTTCGGCAGTCCCGCTTCGATGAGAATTTCGGCAATCTTCAAGGCGCCCAGCGGGGTGTTTTCCGATGGCTTGAAGACCATGGCGTTGCCGGCGATGAGCGCGGGGGCCGCTTTCCAGCAGGCGATCTGCTGGGGATAGTTCCAGGCGCCGATCCCGAAGCAGACACCCAACGGGACACGCTTGGTATAGGCAAAATCACCGCCGAGCGGAATGTAATCGCCGTTCAACGCAGATGGCGCGATGCCGCCAAAGAATTCGAAGCAATCAGCCCCGGAGGTCGGATCAGCAACGATGGTTTCCTGAATAGGCTTGCCGGTGTCGAGCGTTTCAAGTTCGGAAAGCTCGCGGTTGCGCTCGCGCATAATGTCTGCAGCGCGGCGCAGGATACGCCCGCGTGCCGTCGGGCTCATCGCCGCCCATTCTTTTTGCGCGCGCTTCGCCGAGGCAATTGCCCGCTCGACAATGGCAGGGGTCGCGGCATAAAGGCGCGCGATGACTTCACCGGTCGCCGGATAGATGCTTTCGATCAGCGCTCCCTTGTCGTCTTCAACATAGTCGCCATCGATGAAATGCGAGGCTTTCGGCTGGGCTTTCAACGTCATGATCAGTATCCTCAAAGAATGCGGGTGGACGGCTTGTTGTCCAAAAAGCGTTTCAGCTGCACGTCGAAGTAATCTTCGACCAGAGCGCCTGCGGCGGAGATGCCAAGCGGTGCGGCATGCAGACTGTGGCGAATATAAAGCCCGTCGATCAGCGCTGCCGCCCCTTCCGCAATCCTTGCCGCGTCGTCGGGCGGACAAAGACGACCGAGGCTATGCATGATGTTGGAGCGAAGGCGCTTGGTATAGACGACGAGAAGACGGCGGGTTTCTTCCGAGCGCTGCGCCTCGACATAGAAGGCCAGCCACGCCGCCACCGTTTCCTGGGTGAACTGGTCGCTTTGAAACGACACCCGCACGATGGCGCTGAGGCGCTCGCGCGCGCCGGAGGCCCGTGTCAACGCCGCAACCGCATCCCGCCGCAAATCCCGCAACAGGCTGCGGATCGTCTCCAGCAGGAGTTGCTGCTTGCTGCCGAAGTAATGGTGCGCGAGGGCCGCCGAGACCCCCGCCTCTCGTGCGATGTCCGACATCGTCACATTCAGCGAACCATGATGGCCTATGGTGCGGAGAGCTGCATCGACCAGCGCTTTGCGCCGCAATGGCTCCATTCCGACTTTGGGCATACCGATCTCCTTTGGGTCTTTTTTATTATTGATTGACTGATCAATCAATAAAAAATGCGACGGGTTTTCACCTGGTTTGCGCCATGTCAATGAGAGGATCGATCACGTGTTCGACACTCTTCTAGCTCTGAGTATTTTTAGCGGGAACCAAGAATAACTTCCCACGTTCTATTCGACCGCCGCCTTGCGATCCGCAGAATATGCATATGCTGCAAAGTGAGTTTACGACGGCAAATGCGGCTGACGGGAAAAATCCCGCAGCTAGGTAATAGGGAGGACCACCATGCCAGTGTTGACCGTATCGATCTCTCCGGAACAGGCCGCGAAGATGCACGAAGCCGTGGCCTGCGGTGCCTACGCCTCCAGCAGCGAAGTCGTGCGCGCTGCGCTGAAGCTCTGGGCAGAGACACAGCAAAGAGACAAGGGCGGCTTTGTCGAGCGACGCAAGATGGATAGCGAGGCCGTCAATGTGGCGGAGCTTTATGCCTTCCACAACACACATAGACGCTGAGCGACATCCGCTTTGACGCCGCGTGACCGGACATGAAACTGTCACCAAAGTTTCATCTGCCGTAAAGTTTTCATTTAGGAGTTCTCTCCACACTCCCGCCTAAAAACATAGGGTCGGGCAGGATTGCTGCAAACGATCGATCCTGCAATGGTGGAGAAAACGCCTGGTGTCGATAAGTGCCGAGCCAAATATCATAAGACGGTTTTCCAGCGGCCAGATGATTTCCATGGCAAAGCTGGTGCTCGAATGCGCCTTCCAGCCGATCGTCGAAGCGACGACCGGCACGGTCTTCGGTTATGAATCCCTGATGCGCGGCTATGACCGCATCGGCTTTTCCAACCCTCTCGAACTTCTCGATCATGTCGAAGCGGACGGCCAGCTCATCGAACTGGAGAAGATGATTGCGAGCCGCGCGCTCGCCAAGTTTTCCACGCTTCCGGATTTGGCCTCCGCCACTCTGTTTCTCAATCTCGATGTCAGGCTCATTCCCCACGGCGACATCATTGTCGACAAGCTGCTGGAACAATTGGCGCAGGCAAAGATCCCGCCCTCCTCCATCTGCTTCGAGCTGTCGGAACGCTTCGACAATACCAGCGTGCCGGAATTCAGCACCCTCATCAACCGTATGCGCAAGGAAGGCTTCAAGCTCGCCATCGACGATTTTGGCGTCGGCCACGGCGAGATGAAACTGCTTTGCGATTTCGACGTCGATTATCTGAAAATCGACCGCTACTTCATCCAAGATGTCGAGCGCAATCCGCGCAAGCGGCACATGGTCAAGAACATCGTCAACATCGCCCATGTGCTCGGTGTGCGCGTCATTGCCGAAGGCATCGAGACGGAAGGGGAATTCCTCGCCTGCCGGGAGATGGGTGTGGATCTGGTCCAAGGCTGGTTTGTCTCTCGCCCTACGACCTTCGTCAAGGAATTGCAGACATCGTTTCCGCATCTCCAAATTCTCGGCGAAAACCGGCGCAACCGTCAGACGCTCGATGAGATCCTGATCCGTCGCCAGATCGAGCATCTGCCCACTGTCTATGAGAACGACAGCATCGACAGCGTGTTCGAACTCTTCCGCCGCAATCCGGAGCAGGCTTTCTTCCCCGTTCTCAACGCCAATGGCGAACCGCGCGGGGTGATCAACGAGTATCACCTGAAGGAATACATCTATCAGCCCTTTGGCCGCGATCTCTTGAAGAACAAGGTCTATGAGCGGACGATCTCGCATTTCGTCGATCGCGCCCCGATCGTCGGGCTGGATGCGGATGCGGATCGGCTGATGAATATCTTCGCCAATATGGGCGGCAGCGCCTGCGTGATCCTCACCGAAAACATGCGCTATGTCGGCGTTGTCTCGGCCGCATCGCTGATCAAGGTCATCAACGAAAAGCAATTGAAGCTGGCACAGGAGCAGAACCCCCTGACGGCGCTTCCCGGCAACCGGGCGATAAGCGGCTTCATCGAGGAATCCTGCCGCGACAGCGATGAGGATCGCTTCTTCTGCTATTGCGACTTCGACAACTTCAAACCCTTTAACGACAAATACGGCTTCCATGTCGGCGACCACGCGATCAGCCTGTTCTCGGCGCTGATGAAACGATACTTCTTCTCCGGCGATTGCTTCCTCGGCCATATTGGTGGCGATGATTTCTTCATCGGCGTTCGTGACTGGACGAAGGACGAGGTGACGGAAATCCTGGAGCGGTTGCTCAGCGATTTCCACGACGATGTCATTTCGCTGTATTCGGAAGAAGATCGTCTCGCGGGACAGATCACGGGCTTCGACCGCTTCGGCAACGAGCGGGAATTTGCCCTTCTGCGTTGCTCCATCGGCGTCCTTCAACTGCCAAAGGGCATGTTGATCGGCAATCCCGAGGGGATTGGCGCCGAAATCGCCAACATCAAGAAGGCGGCCAAGGAAAGCGATGCCGGTCTCGTCATTTGCAGCCATGGCGAAATGAAATAAGGGGAGCGGCATTACGCCTTCTTTCATAAGCCACACGGGTCACCTAAGTTTAGCGGACCGTAAGAAAGCTTCGAGGAGGCCACCCGTGTCAATGCCGTCCACCATGCGTTTTGTCGATCTGCCGAGCTTTGGCGGACCTGAGGTCATGACGTTTTCAAACGGGCCTTTGCCCTCACCCAAGGCCGGGGAACTTCTAGTCAAGGTTCAGGCAGCAGGGATCAACCGACCGGATGTGGCGCAGCGTCAGGGAAACTATCCCGCGCCGAAAGACGCAAGCCCGGTTCTTGGTCTTGAAGTCGCCGGTGAAGTCGTCGCGCTCGGTGAAGGCGTCAGCGATTTCCAAGTTGGCGACCGGGTCTGCGCGCTTGCCAATGGCGGGGGCTATGCCGAATATTGCGTCGTGCCCGCTGGCCAGGCCCTGCCCTTCCCCAACGGTTACGATGCGGTCAAGGCGGCAGCGGTGCCTGAAACCTTTTTCACCGTATGGGCCAACCTTTTCCAGATGGCGGGCCTGACCGAAGGCGAAAGTGTTCTGATCCATGGCGGCAGCAGCGGTATCGGCACCACGGCAATCCAGCTTGCAAAGGCCTTTGGTGCCGAGGTCTACACCACGGCAGGCTCGAAGGAGAAATGTGACGCCTGCGAGAAGCTCGGCGCCGAGCGTGCGATCAATTACAAACAAGAGGACTTCGCCGCCGTCATCAAGGATGCGACCGGCGGCAAGGGTGTGGATGTCATTCTCGACATGATCGGCGCTTCCTACTTTGAAAAAAACATCGCCTCGCTTGCCAAGGACGGCTGCCTGTCAATGATCGCGTTCCTCGGCGGTACGATTGCCGAGAAGGTGGACTTACGCCCCATCATGGTCAAACGCCTCACCGTCACCGGCTCCACCATGCGGCCACGCACGGCTGACGAGAAACGCGCCATTCGCGATGAACTCGTCGAGCAGGTTTGGCCGCTGCTCGAAGCTGGCAAGGTGGCACCTGTCATCCATGACGTGATCGACTTCGATCAGGTTTCGGAAGGCCATAGGCTGATGGAAAGCAGCAGCCATATCGGCAAGATCCTGATGCGTATCAGCGAGTAATATCAGAGATTTGAGCTTGTCGCTGGCGGGCTTGGCTGCTTTTCCGGCGCCGCACTGCCGTTTGCGGCTACAGCATCGGCCCGACAATCGGAGTCGATTCTCGGAAAGCACGATGCGTAGATCAAAAAAGATAGAGCGTCCTTTGCGCGTCCAATAGGACGCAGGGCGCTCCATCGCGGCTTGTTCGGCTTACGGCATCGATATAAGCGCGCCCTCTTGCAATCGGCGCGAATCGGATTACCTTCATACTATGTTCAACGTAGAGAAAGGAAGGTGATCCAATGTCTAATGAGATTTCGGTCTTGGCAGCAGGCAATGGAAAGGATTTGATTTTGACGAGGCAGCCCTCGGCCTGATCCGCCTTCCCTTCGAAGCGTTGCAAAACGTTTCGGGTCTGAGACAATGACCAAACTCATGGAAGGGCCGCTCGAAGCGGCCCTTTTCCTTTTCTAACTTTTTACGTTCTAAAAACCCGCCAGCGGGTGGGACGAAAGCGCACGTCGTTACCGACGGAAACAGAGGCATCCAGCGGCACCTCGATTTCGAGATGATAGGGCTCGTGCCCATCATTGGCGATATCGATTTCCGCAATGCGCGTGCCGGCCAGGCGGCGACAGGTGGTCACCTTGCCGTAAAGTGCGTCGCGCTCATTCGTCAGCACCACGTCTTCCGGACGGAAGAACAGGTCGCCCTCCCCATCTCCGGTCTCAGCGAGGCCGATGCTCTCTCCCTGAAACACGACTTGGCCGTTCTGGATCTTGACCGGAAGGTTGGACGATTCGCCAATGAAGGAGAAGACGAAGGGAGAATTCGGCGTGTCATAGACATCATCCGCCGTGCCGACCTGTTCGATCTTGCCTTGGCTCATCACCACCACGCGGTCTGCCAGTTCCAGGGCCTCCTCCTGGTCGTGGGTGACGAAGACGGTCGTGTGGCCGGTACGGTCGTGAAATTCGCGAAGCCAACGACGAAGCTCCTTGCGCACCTTGGCATCCAGTGCACCGAAAGGTTCGTCCAAAAGCAGGACCCGGGGTTCAATGGCAACGGCACGAGCGAGCGCAACACGCTGGCGCTGGCCACCGGAAAGCTGGTTGGGATAGCGCTTTTCCAGCCCGGACAGATGCACCATGTCCAAAAGGTCCGAGACGCGTTTGCGGATTTCCGCCTTGGCCGGTCTCGTTGCAGAGGGTCGCACCTTCAGGCCGAAGGCGATGTTTTCCGCCACCGTCATGTGACGAAACAGCGCGTAGTGCTGGAAAACGAAGCCGACATTGCGATCCTGGACGGAGCGGTGCGAGGCATCCTCATCGCCAAAGAAAATCTGGCCGGCCGTCGGCTGCTCAAGGCCCGCGATCAGGCGCAGAAGCGTCGTCTTGCCGGAGCCGGAAGGACCCAGCAGTGCAATCAACTCGCCGGAGCGGATGTTGAGCGACACGTCGTTCAACGCTGGAAAGCGATCAAACTGCTTGGTGATGCCGGAAACTTTCACTTCCATGAATATGCCCTTCAATGCTTGCCGGCAGCGTTGCCCGCGCCAAAGCGTATTTCGAGAATGGTTTTGAGTACAAGGGTGACGAGCGCCAGTCCCGCCAGCAGTGTGGCCACCGCAAAAGCGGCGCCCATATTGTACTCGTTGTAAAGAATTTCGATATGCAGCGGCATGGTGTTGGTTTCGCCGCGAATATGACCCGACACCACTGAAACGGCACCGAATTCGCCCATGGCGCGGGCGTTACACAGAAGCACGCCGTAGAGCAGACCCCATTTGATGTTGGGCAAGGTAACATACCAGAAGGTCTGCCAGCCAGAGGCACCAAGCGAAATCGCGGCCTCCTCGTCGCCGGTTCCCTGATCCTGCATGAGAGGGATCAGTTCGCGGGCAACGAAGGGAAACGTGACGAAAATGGTCGCAAGGACGATGCCCGGCACGGCGAACAGGACCTCGATGCCATAGCTCTTCAGCCAGGGCCCAAGCACGCTGTGGGACGAAAACAGGATGACGTAGACGAGACCGGAGATCACCGGCGAGATCGAGAATGGCAGGTCGATCAAGGTGATGAGGAAGGCCTTGCCCTTGAACTCGAACTTGGCGATGGCCCAGGCAGCTGCCACGCCAAAGATCAGATTAAGTGGAACCGAGATGGCGGCGACCAGAAGCGTGAGGCGGATGGAGGCAAGCGCATCCGGCTCGACGATCGCCTCCCAGAAGGATTCCATACCTTTGCGGAAGGCTTCGACGAAGACTGCCACCAGAGGCAGCACGAGAAAGAGCGCCAAGAACAGGAAGACAATAAGAAAAAGGGCAAGCTTTGCTGGCAGCCCCTCGCTTGCCGGATCGCGGAACGGCCTCGCGGGAAGGGTTTGAGCTTTATCAGGCATAACCATACCTCTTACGGCTCCAGGCCTGAATGAGATTGATGACGAAGAGCATCGCAAAGGAGATGATCAGCATGATGGTGGCGATGCCGGTCGCGCCCGCATAGTTGAATTCCTCAAGCCGGATGACGATCAGGAGCGGAGCGATTTCCGATACATAGGGGATGTTGCCGGCGATGAAGATGACGGAGCCATATTCCCCGACGCCGCGGGCAAAGGCGAGCGCGAAACCCGTGAGGATGGCGGGAACGAGGCCCGGCAGCAGAATGCGGGTGATCGTCTGGAAACGGTTGGCACCGAGCGTCGCTGCAACCTCCTCAACCTGCCGGTCGATTTCCTCCATGACGGGCTGCACCGTGCGCACGACAAAGGGCAGGCCTATGAAGATCAGGGCAATGACGATGCCGATCGGCGTGAAGGCGATCTTGATGCCGAGCGGTTCGAACAGCGAACCGATCCAGCCGCGATTGGAGTAGAGCGTCGTCAGCGAAATGCCGGCAACCGCGGTCGGCAGCGCGAAGGGAAGATCCACGATCGCATCGACAAAGCGGCGCCCCGGAAAGCGATAGCGGACCAGAACCCAGGCGATGATGACGCCGAAAAAGGCGTTGACGAGCGCTGCAATGAAGGCCGTGCCGAAACTGACACGAAGCGCGTTCAAGGTTCTACGATCGGTGGCGATCGCGACGAACTCGGCAAATCCGAGATGGGCGGTGGACCAGATAAGGCCACCGAGGGGAATGAGAATAATAAGAAAGAGATAGGTAATCGTGTAACCGAGCGTCAGGCCGAAACCTGGCAAGACGCTAGACTGACGCCACTTCCATCCGCTTTGCGATGGGGTATTGCTCATCGATGCTCCGGGTAAACGAATGGCTTGAACCAGCCATCATACGCGCTTTCGACCGGCGGTGAAGCCAGTCGATCCATTCTGCTCCAGGCCGGACGGCACTTCGCCACCCGGAGGTTCGCACATCATCCACTTACTGGGCGGGCTTGTAAATCTGGTCGAAGATGCCGCCATCGCCGAAATGCTCCGGCTGCGCCTTGGCCCATCCGCCAAAGATCGGATCGTCGATCGTGACGAGCTTGATATCCGGCAGTTGCTTCAAGAGATCCTTGGAGACGACAGATGGGTTGCTTGGGCGATAGAAGTGCTTGGCCGCAATATTCTGACCCTCGTCGGAGTAGAGATATTGCAGATAGGCCTCTGCCACCTTGCGCGTACCCTTGGCATCGACATTGGCGTCAACCACGGCCACCGGCGGTTCCGCTAGGATCGAGATCGGCGGGACGACGATATCGAAGGCATTTTCGCCAAATTCCTGGCCCGCAAGATAGGCCTCGTTTTCCCAGGCGAGCAGAACGTCACCGATCTGACGCTGTGCGAAGGTGACGGTCGAACCGCGAGCACCGGTATCGAGCACCGGAGCGCGCTTGTAGAGATCGCCGACATAGGCCTTGATCTTTTCCTGGTCGCCCTTGAATTCTTCATTCGCCCAGGCCCAGGCCGCGAGATAGTTCCAGCGTGCGCCACCCGACGTCTTGGGGTTTGGCGTGACGATCTGCACATCGCCCTTCACCAGATCACCCCAATTGTGGATGCCCTTCGGGTTTCCCTTGCGGACGAGGAAGACGATGGTGGACGTATAGGGCGAGGAATTATGCGGCAGGCGGGTGCGCCAATCGGGATTGATCTTGCCGCTGTTCTTGACGATGGCGTCGATATCGCTCTGGAGCGCCAGCGTGACGACATCGGCCTCGAGTCCGTCGATGACCGAGCGGGCCTGCTTGCCCGAGCCGCCATGCGACTGCTGGATGCTGACATCCTCACCCGTATCGGCCTTCCACTTCTTGGCAAAGGCCTCGTTGAAATCCTTGTAAAGCTCGCGTGTCGGATCATAGGACACGTTCAAGAGCTTTGTGTCGGCCAATGCCGGCCCGACTGCACCCAATGTGACTGACAGGCTGAGCGCAATGGCGCTGAGGCTGGAAAGAAATTTCGACATCACTACCCTCCTGGATGCGTACGGCTTCACAGTAGCGTTTAAGAACTGACGGTCAATCAGCTGCGATTTATTCGCAAAAGTGTTTCCCTGTGGCATGCTACGGCAATAAGAAAAACGCCGCGATGCGAAAGATCGACGCAACAACTCATGCGCGGAAATCCCTCAACGCGCAAAACCAGTTCGCAATATTGCCCTCTTTGACGACTTCTTGCACGCAAAAATTATGTTACCGGAATGGTATTGCGCTGAAACGGGCTGGTCTCCGACGCCCTCAAACGAAAGAATGAGAACAGCACGCAGCAATATTCTACAAAAATTACAGAAAATATCTTGATCCTCTTGCAATTCGAAACGGTTGAGGTTTTATTGCCAGGATTGGTTTGGGAGCTATCTTGTCCTCTTGGGAGTCTTTTGCGCGTAACGTCGTCGCAGGAGAGATATTTGCTCGCGAGCGACCGACAGAAGCACGCGCGTTTCTGTAAAAGATGACGCCTTTCGAAGATTATCGAGACAGTAAAGTTTCGGAATCGAGAAATGACGATCAACACGCCTCCGCAGACCCTTTCCCTACAGGATGTGAGCTCGCTCGATGCGACCTTGAAGGATCTTTCCCTCGCGGAGAGACTGGCCTTCGTCGCGGGTCTTGGATCGCGTTCAGTCTTTACGACCAGCCTAGGTATCGAAGATCAGGTGATTACCGCAGCGATCGGCACGCATCGTCTACCGATCGACGTGGCGACGCTTGAGACCGGGCGTCTCTTTGCCGAAACCCTCCGCCTGATCGAAGAGACCGAAGATCGGTATGGGATCACCATTACCCGTTTCTATCCCGAACAGGATGACATCGACGCCTATGCCGAGAAATATGGGCTGAACGGCTTCTATGAAAGCGTGGAAGCGCGTCACGCCTGCTGCCATGTGCGCAAGCTCATTCCCCTTGCCAAAGCGCTCGAAGGCGCCGGCTTCTGGATAACCGGCCTGCGCCGGGGGCAATCAGGCAATCGAGCCTCAACGCCATTTGCCGAGTATGATGCCGAGCGCAACCTCATCAAGATCAACCCGCTTGCGGACTGGGACATCGATGCGATCAAGGCCCATGTCGCGGCGGAGAATATTCCCGTCAATCCTCTCCATGCACGCGGTTACCCGTCTATCGGCTGTGAGCCCTGTACCCGCGCCATCAGGCCCGGCGAACCAGAGCGTGCCGGTCGTTGGTGGTGGGAAAATGACGAGAAGCGCGAATGCGGTCTGCATGTGGCCGAAGCCGCGCAAAGCTCGATCAGTCCCGCCCCACAAAACTAACAGTTCAATTCAGTACATTGCCGGAGTTTAAAATGTCCAATGCAGTTCCGGAAACGGAAGGCACCAGCGTCAGCACACCCAAGCAGCCGCTCGATCCCCATCTGAAAGCCCTCGAAAACGAAGCCATCCATATTTTTCGTGAAGTTGCCGCAGAGTTCGAGCGTCCCGTGATGCTCTACTCCATCGGCAAGGATTCCTCCGTGCTGCTGCATCTGGCGCGCAAGGCGTTCTTCCCGGGCCGCATCCCGTTCCCGCTTCTGCACGTCAATACCGGCTGGAAGTTCAAGGAAATGATCGAATTCCGCGACAGTATCGTCAAGGAGTACGATCTGGATCTGATCTCGCACACCAACCCGCGTGGCGCTGTAGAGAATGTGACGCCATTTACCCATGGCTCTGCGCTCTACACCGACATCATGAAGACGGAAGCACTGCGTCAGGCGCTCGACGCCGGCAAGTTCGATGCCGCTTTCGGCGGCGCGCGCCGCGACGAGGAAGCCAGCCGCGCCAAGGAGCGCATCTATTCCTTCCGCACGCCGGACCACAAATGGGATCCGCGCAACCAGCGTCCTGAGCTCTGGAACATCTATAATGGCATGGTGCGCCAGGGCGAGAGCGTGCGCGCCTTCCCGCTCTCCAACTGGACGGAAGTCGATATCTGGCGCTACATCCAGGCGGAAAACATCCCGCTTGTTCCGCTCTACTACGCCAAGGAGCGCCCTTATATCGAGCGCGATGGCATGATGATCCTGGCCGAAGACGAACGGCTGGAACTGCAGCCCGGCGAAGAGGTCAAATATGATTCGATCCGCTTCCGCACGCTCGGCTGCTTCCCGCTGACGGGCGCGATCCATTCCGAGGCCACGACGCTGGACGAGGTCATCGCCGAGCTTGAGATCGCCACCGTCTCCGAACGACAGGGCCGCGCCATCGACCGCGACCAGTCGGGTTCCATGGAAAAGAAAAAGCGCGAGGGCTACTTCTGATGACACAGACCTCCACGGCGCAATCCGCCACCATCCTGCCCTTCGTAGAGCCGGCGAAAGCCGTCAAGGATACAAGACCGCTTCGCCTCATCACCTGCGGCAGCGTGGATGACGGCAAGTCGACGCTGATCGGCCGTCTTCTCTGGGACACCAAAGCGGTAAAGGAAGACCAAGCCGCAACGCTGAGGCGCGACAGCGGTAAGCAGAACGACCTCGGCCTCCCCGATTTCGCGCTGCTTCTCGACGGTCTCCAGGCCGAGCGCGAACAGGGCATCACCATTGATGTCGCATACCGCTATTTCGCCACCGACAAGCGTGCCTTCATCGTCGCGGATACACCCGGTCACGAGCAATATACCCGCAACATGGCAACCGGCGCTTCCACCGCCGATCTTGCTGTGCTTCTGGTGGATGCCCGCACCGGCATTCTCGAACAGACCCGCCGTCACGCCACGATCGCGGCGCTGATGGGCATTCGCCAGTTCGTGCTCGCCGTCAACAAGATCGACCTGACCAATTACGACAAGGCCGGTTTTGAGCTGATCGCGCACGACTTCAAGGAATTTGCTCTGTCGCTCGGCATCAAGCAGATCGTCGCCATTCCGATGTCGGCACTGAAGGGCGAGAATGTCGTGCTCTCCGGCAAGGCCTCCATGCCTTGGTATGATGGCCCGACGCTCGTCGAGACGCTGGAGCTTGCAACGGTTCGCTCCACCCAGACCGGTGGCTTCCGACTGCCCGTCCAGCGCGTCTCTCGCCCAGGCGAAAGCTTCCGCGGCTACCAAGGCACCGTAGCTGGAGGCGCCGTGAAGCCTGGTGACTCTGTCGTCATCCTGCCGTCGGGCATGGTGGCGAACGTCAAGCAGATCGTCACCTTCGATCTGGTGCGCAACGCCGCCGTTGCCGGTGACGCGATCACGCTGGTTTTGGATCGTCAGGTCGATGTTTCGCGCGGCGACATGATCGTGTCCATCGACGCCCAACCCCAGACGGGTCTCGCCTTCGACGCGCAGATCGTCGCACTGCAGCCGGGTGGCATCGAGCCGAACAAGCGCTACTGGCTTAAGAGCGGCAGCCGCCGCCAGCGCGTCAGCGTTCAGCCGGTCACCCAGTTGGACCTGAAGAACGGTCACTGGCAGGCCCATGCCGAAACGCTGCCGATGAACGCCATCGGCAAGGTGCGGCTGAGCTTCGACGAAACGGCGATCTTCGACCCTTACGAGCAGAACCGCTCCACGGGCTCCTTCATCCTGATCGATCCGGACACCAACAACACGGTGGCGGGCGGCATGATTGTCGGCAAGCGTAGCGACACGGGCAAAATTTCCGACGGCGAACGCGTCATCCTCTCGCTGCCGGCCGACCTCGCGGAAGCGTTGCTCGCTGGTGAATTGCTCGCGTCCCGGCGTGATGAGATCGAAATTCGAAGGACGAATGCAAAATCCGCATCCAGACTTCTGGACGAGCTGGAATAAACGAAAAGGCGCCGGATTGTCCCGGCGCCTTTTTCGATTCCTTGATCGTCTCTGTGGTGCTTAGAATACAAACATCCAAAGCAGAACGACGACAAAAAACGGGACGCCCAGCGCCCACAACAGCAATCCTTTTAGCATGACATCTCCTCCTGTTTGTCGAGGGGAAAACGTCTGCGACTTCTGCGTGTTCCAAAAAGAATCGATATCTCCCATACCCGATGGATGCAACTGTCCGGCAAACCTATTGTTGGATGCCACAGAAGGAGAAGCGACTCGTACGTCGCAGGCATTAAATGCGCTACGCAACACGGCGCTATGGATTGTGTTCGCGCGGATTATCACGAACCCCAGAGCAGCAGCGCGCGTCCCACCTATTATAATCGACGCATCGTGCTTTTCCGAAAATCGAATCCGATTCTGTAGCAGATGTCAGGTTGGCGAGGATCTAAAGAGCCAAACAAGTCCAGCGCGGTTGAGAATATCCAACAAGTCGCACTGGTCTTGCTTGGTTCATGAGGTGATTATGCAATTCTCCGGACAGAGAATTTTGCACCTTCAATGTTTTGAACACCCAGAGTGTTGCCGTCTGCGCCGAGCGACAGCAGATCGACCATGTCCCGGCCGTTCCACTTCATAGCTCCCGCTCCGTTGGCCATTGGGAACCATGCACCTGCGGGCGCACCGCCGACACTGAATGAATAGTTGTTGGAAAACGTGATTTCTTGTCCAGTGTCTGTTTGCCAACTTCCAACCAAAGGACCGATCTTCGGGAAGAATTTTTCAGTTCCAGGCATGTTGGTAATAACGCAGGCGATGCGATCTGGGCGACCTGGACGAGTAATGGTAGCGACCAGACGATACTCATGAGAAATCGCCTTGAATAATCCGAGCCACTGGCCCGGATGGAAGACAGAGCAATGACTATGGCCATCGTCGTAGCAGGCGATTACGTGGTAGTTATAGCGCGCAGCCTGATGAAGCTTCTCCAACAATGGCGGCAAGGCGCTAGGCTCGAAATGCTCCAGTACGTCAGCGGAGACGCACACGTCGCCTTGCGGAATTTCGTCCTTCAGAACGTCGGCCGTTCTAAATTGAACGTTGTCCGGAATAACCGAAAGTTGAGGAGAGCGCGCCCAGTCCAAGCCAATTACATTCGGGACCATAGGGGAAATCTTGCGTAGAAATCGACCGTTGCCGCAACCGACCTCGATGACCAATCCAGGCCTCGTCGATGCGACGACATCGCAATGATCGACCAGCCAGTTATTGTCCTGATAGCCACGGTCAAAATCATGCAGCTTTTGATAATCGGAGGCACTGCGATTTTTGTGCGCAAGCGTCGGATCCGTACCAGCGGCGTATCCGGATATCAGCATTTCCGACTCAACCTGGCCTTTCAACTCCGGTGCTTGCATGGCGGTGATAGCCATATTCGCATAGGCTGAGTAGGCTGAACGGATTGTTTCTGCGAGAACGGTCTCACCGACACTGGCAGCCATGGCGCCGCCATAGAGAGACTTCGACACCGCTATCGCTTGGCCCAAATTCTGAGCAGCGTTGCGCGATTGAGCGCCCGATGTGTCACCGGATTGTTGCTGCAGCCGGGTTGCGAGTTCTACCGCTTGCGTGGCGACTGTACGAAGGTGGCTGTTCTCTGATTGTGCGCTTTTGAGAGCGGACCGTAGCTGCTCATTCTCCTGCAGGAGAGTTGCGTCATCCGATGCGGGTTGAGCCTGAACGCCAGAGATACTTGCAAGCACACGGCCAACCTGTCGTTGTACCGTTGCGGTGTCGTAGATGGAGAAGCAGCACTGCTCCAAGTAGTAGTATAAATACTGCGCAGCGCGAACCGAAGTGTCCGGAAGCTCCGCCGCGAAGGCAACCTCCAACTCTTGAAGTGAAGTGATCGGGGTCGTTGCAAGCTCATATTCACTGGCAGCGAAAGAGAATACCGGCTTTGCGTACATCAAAGCCTCCATGCCAACGCCCGAATTGGCTACGATCACAGATCGGCATCCATTCAGATGCTGATGGATTGATGCGTTGGAAATAATAACCGATGGAAAAGCCTTTTGAATTTCGTGAAGAACCTCGGCAACTTCCTGAGAGCGACATAGTGGATGACGCTTCACCACGAGCGGATAGCCACTCTCTTCCGCCAGCTCTGCGGCCTTCACCATGACATCGAAGGGGTTGATACGGCAAAACTCGCTGACAGGATCGTCGATCAGTTGCAATGGAAAATATACATAGGGCTTATCGACGTAAAACTCTTCCGACGACTGACTGTACTTAGAGACGTTTTTGCGCTGGAGTTCTTCTCTCAGGTGCGAGACATAGGCGCGACTGATGCTTGGGTCCAGCGATTGCATACGAGCCAGGTGAGGTGCCGGAAACTTCGCAAGTGAACTCCAACCCGAAAAGCCATTCGCATCAACCGAGTACCAACCCGCAATCGGCGTTTCCTTGATCCGCCAGACATTTGGCTCTGTACCAATCGAGTGATAGGAAAACACCACGCCATTCGGCCGCGCAAGGCGTGCTACATGATGCATACCATGCGCCACGGGCTTGAGGTGGACATCCAAGTGATGGGACGCGAGCACGGTGCAAAGCTGCGCAAACATCGCCCTATGACGCTCGCCATCTAGAACCGAGGGAAACCAAGTCGTCGGAACTTCAAGATCGACTGGGATTCTCTGCAATCTGACTTCACCCATCGGCAGATCGGCAGACGCTGACGCGAGAGGGGAGTTCAACTTCATTATCGCTTCCATAAACAACTTCTCCATCCGCGAGATACCGACGCAGTTAACAGACCAGCCTTGCACAGGACTGGCGACATGCGTTCATCAAATGAACTGATCGAGATAGGTGGAAACGTCGAAGCCCGCATCGCCGCGTTTCATCGGCTCACCAAAGTTCGGGTCCATTCGCAACCATGCATGAGGACCGCTTTCGCTGGCGGGTATCTGCCGTGTCAAGCGTCCCTTCAGACTTGCCGGCAACAGGTTGACGATCTCGTCGGTAAGCATCGGGTCGACAATAACCGGCTGGAGGCTGTAGGCTTCCGCCTCTTTGGTGGCGACGAACAGGCCGGCCAGTTTCTTGATCGTGTCCGGCGAAGAGCCTGAAATCGGCAGGTTCGCGTAAGCCGACATGCGGTGGTAGAGGATGTAGGCCTCCGGCCAATTCCCGGTTTCGATATGCAGCCTGAGCGCGACGCCCTGGCGGTTGATCATGAACTCCATCAGCTTTCGCATAAACTCTTCGCGCTCGAAGGAGGACGGCGTTTTATCGCGCCACATCAGCGATGCGAGGTATTCCAGCCCGCCGCGATATGTGTCCCACTGGAACATGCATTCATTATTGCCCTGCTGCATGCGCGGGTCGTCGGATACGGCGGTCACACGCGCGAATGGCTCGGGCATGAAGAGGATGTCGGTCTTGTCGAGCGCTCGTCCGGAATAGAGATAGGCCCAGAAAATGAAGGGCGTCGCACTGGAGATCGATTTTGCCAAAACGTCGCGTCGAACGATCAGGAATTCCGGGAATGCGTGATTGGCGAAGATGAAATTGAGAAAGGCAGAATAATCACCTTGCGAGATCCGCGTGGGCCCAGGGACGCGGTAGAAGGGCCCGACGTCTCGTTGTCCACCGCGTGCATCCACCAGCATCCACGGTGCCTGCACCATGCCGATGCCGGGATCGCGCTCCATGATCTCCACATATTCCTTGACCTTTTCCGGGATCAGCAGGTCGTCATCGCCGAGAAACACCGCATAGCGCCCACGGGCGCGGCGCATGGCGAAGGCGTAATTGCTGACGAATCCGGAATTCTTCACCCGGCGATAGGCATTGATCTCGGGGATACCCTCGAGAGACTGGATATAGGCCGCGGTGTTATCCGTCGAACAATCGTCGACGAGGACGATTTCGAAAGGTACCTGCAGTTCCCGGAATCGCTCCAGATGGAAAGATACATTCCGCTCCAGCAGGAACTGGCGATTATAGGTGGGAACACAGATAGACAGAAGAATTTCAGAATTCGACATCGCGACGACCGCCTGCAAACAACGATGACATCGACCAACAGGACGAATTCGCCTTGAGGCAGGAACACGGCTTCAACGCCTCAACTGCCGGGGAAATTCGCAAAGCCCGAAGACGGATGCGGATTGATCTTTGGTTCGACCCACCCTCTTTCGCCCTGTAACAAAAGCGGGAAGACGGATCATCAGGACAGCCATAGCGCGTCCGGCTTTTGCGAAACTTATGGTCCGGTTTTCATGCATTTTCGCTGATCTGCAATCGCGGTAGCCCTTGCAGATGCGGCGACATTTGAGGATTCGATTAAAAACGACCGCCCTGCTTGGGAGCTCCGCCCTTACCTTTTCCTTATTGGGTGCCGCCCAATTCGCAATCGAAATCCTACGTCGATCAGCCCTAGATCAGGGTCTGTTCAACAAAAGTGAATTTCATGGCACACGGCGAACTCTCACTGTTCGATCTGAATGATCGCATTCTTCTTGGCGGGAAAGTGCGGGAAGAGCATGTCTGGTCCTATGTCAAACTGAGCGAAAGTCCCCTCTCAAACCGGCATGACCCATCCAGCAAGCGCTTCGGCGCCCTACTGGATGCCGGCGCAATCCTCGAAGCCCTCCTTTTTCTGGCGCAGGACCTGACCTCGCCAGCCGAGCTATGCTCGTTTCAACGGGTCCGCCATGGCTGGATTTGCGCTGCGGCGGCAAAGCCGCCGTCGAAGCCGGTCAAGGCACTGCATCAGACGCTTGAGGGAGCGATCTTTCTCACCTTGTTGAAGCTCTCCAGCGCAACCACCCGCCCCGGCATTCCTTCCAAACAAGGCGCAATATCGTGAGCACACCACTTCTGAACGGCGTCATCACGCCTCTCATCACTCCGTTTCGGGGAGGCGAGATCGATTATCTCGCCTTCGACCACCTCGTCAAATGGCAGGTGGAACAAGGCATAGCGGGCCTTCTTCTGCATAGCCTGACGGGGGAAGGCCCGACGCTATCGGCCAGCGAACGGCGCGCTCTGATAAGCCGCGCTGTGCAGCTCAATAGAGGCCGCGCGGTCATCATCGTGCAGACCGGCACCTATTCGACGGAAACGACAATACGCCAGACCGAAGAAGCGCATGAACTGGGTGCAGATTTCGCACTCGTCGTACAGCCCTATTACAACCGGCCAACGCAGAAGGGCATCATTCACCACTTCGAGCAGATCGCCCGCGCGACCCGTATCCCACTCATTCTCGACAACGACCCGCAGCATGCAGGCGTTGCGATGAAGGTTGAGACGATCGAAACGCTCCTGCAGATCACGAACATCGCCGGCATTCTCAAGGATACGTCGGATGCGCGCACGGCGCCGTCTCCGTACCAAGCCATATTTGGACGGCCCCTCCATATGACCGGGGGAGAAACAAGTTCCCCCCTCACGCACCGACAGCGCGCCTGCTGCATCTCACCCGTGGCGAATGTCATACCCGATCTTATCGTACGTATGCAGGAGCTGGGTCAGGAAGGCGACGCCACTGGTTTCGGCGTCCAGTTGAAACGGATCATCGAACTCGCCGCCGCTTTGGAAAATGGCGGCGATGTGGCCTCGCTGAAATATGCCGTTTCCTGTCTTCGCGGGATCGATAACGCGGTGCGGTTGCCATTGACGCCGGTCGATCCCGAGGCCGCCAGATCGATCGAACGCTCCCTGCGCAGTCTTCGTGTTCTGCGGCGTCAGCGCTTTGCCAGCTCACTGGTTCAGGAAGCGCGCGTTGCAAGAGCCGTATTGCAGCCTGCCATCTCGGCCGAAGCCCTGATCTCGAAATCATACTCATCGATCCTGTGAGGACAGCATGACCCTACCGCTTGGAATGTACTACCGGCTTCGTGAAGAACGGCAGAAGAAGGAAAACGAGGCGCTGCTGAAGCACAGTCGCCCTCGCCCGAGACGCGAATCCGAAGGCATCATGTTTCTTCGGCTCATCGCCGTGACAGGCGGACTGCTGCTTGCGGTCTCGCTCATCATGCAATCGGTTCAATGACAACCCAAACACCAAGACCACCTGGAGCATCAGAAAGAAGATGTCGCAAATGCTGCGCAACGCAACACTCACGCAAAGAGCTCGATCATTGCCGTGTCGTTTCCTTGTCGGCCCAAGTCGCAACGGTCGCTGGATCGTCGCGGACCGTATGGGCCTTGTCGGTGGCCTCTTTACCAATCGTGAAGCCGCCCTGCACTTCGTCAAAGTCGAAAGTGCCGACGTTGCGCCAATCGACATTTCCGTCGCGGAAGTCTCGCGACTGGAATTAGCCGACCTCTTCTCCCCCGCCGAAGAGCTGAGAGGAACACGACAGTGACCATGATTTCCGGCGGAAAAATACAGCCCGATCACAAGAGCATTCTCGCGCTGACCCTCCATGCCTTAGCGGAAATCTTCGCGATTGCGGTGATCGCCTCGCTCGCCATCGGCCTCGTCGTCGCGCCGACGATCTATCTGGCGATACGGTAATCCCAATGAGACAAGACCTGATTGGCTATTGCCTTGAGAGTGGTTTCGTCGACTGGACGCTGCTGACAAGCTGCAGCGCCTACCGCAAGATGCTCTCCGAGAGCTTCTGCCGCGCTGAAGAGCGGCAGGAACGTGCCCACCGCCTGACAGCCATCCACGATTTCGAAAGCCTATACTGGGATGCGATCGACATGGCACGGAGCATGGGCTCCGACGGACACTTCCTGAAAGAACCTCATATCGGCGTCCTGCCATCATCGGGCCAACAGAGATACTATCTCATCTGGTCGGATGACGATCACGGCAGCATCTTCGTCATTTCACCGGTGGAGATGCCATGGCTGGGCAAACCGCAAAAGCGCTAGGCCGCAGACGCCTGGATATTGACGTGCGACGACAATGAATGCTTCGTCCAAGACACGATAAGTGTTTGAGGCATTGTGATAATAGTCTGCTTTGATTTGGAAGAGTGTCCAGATCGGACAGTGTCAAGCTGGTCGGAGTGAGAGGATTCGAACCTCCGACCCCGTCGTCCCGAACGAGATTAAAAATACAAGGAAACCCGGTTTTCTGGGCTTTTTCTGTGCCGTTCTGCAATGAAAAACACGCTTTGTTCCGTTCAATCGTTGGCAATCGTTGCCGTAGACGGGCAACTGGCCCGCCGCGAAGGTGTCGAACCTTCGACACCAATTTTCTTCGAAAATAACTCGAGACAAATCAACCATCAACGCGTCCGGCTCTGCCGGCGAAGGAGAGACGGTGAACAGTAAGAATGAGGAGTCGTCATACTCTCCTGACTGGCGCGGTAGCGTGATCTACACAGATGAGCAGCGGCGAGTGATTGCTTATCACGAAGCAGGCCATGCCGTGTTCGCCGCCTACGCTCATCTTGAATTGACCGGGGAACCTTATTTCGCGGAGCGTGTAGCTGTCGCAAGGTTTGAAGGAGGCATCGCGTCCACTGCTTACGACGGACGCAAGGGCTACTGCAATGGGGTATGTCGGGTGAACTCGACGGTGCTGGGGCTTTATCTCCGCATCAATGACAGAACGCCGCGAATGCTCCGGGTCGAGCGAAATAAGGCCATCTGGTCAACCGCATTCTTTTTAGCAGGGCCATATGCGGAGCTGCGATATTTAAACTCCAAAGAGAAGTTCGCATCTCGATACTCCGAGGACCTTGGAGGTCGATCTACAAATGACTTCGACAATGCAGAGCGGTTGTATCAGCTAATCCAAGCTTCGCCTGGAAGAAGGGTTTCCTATGAAGCAATACATGGAAAATCTCGCGATTTGATAGCTGCTAGATGGGAGGCGGTAGTAGCGCTGGCCGAGGCGGTTTTCGCTTGTGATGAGCTTTTTGCATCTGACGTGGAACGTGTGATCGAGCCACTAATGGACCGAGGCCTTATTCTCACCGGCTAAACTCAACGCAATTTTGCACCCAGTGACACCAACAAACCTGCTGTCTTTCGCCGGCGGGTCGCGCCTTTGTGCGCCGAACGGAGAACCTATGAAGATTTTGTATTGCCACCCCACGGGCGAGCAAGGCGCAAAGGACTGCGTCGCTTTCGTTGACGTCGAGCTCAATGAGCACATTCGCCTATATGGCTTGCGCCTGGTCCGGCAGCCAGACGGTGCACACTTCCTTTTCGCGCCCCAGTCAGGGCCGCGCCGCACGGCAACTTTCTCAAAGCCCCTTGCCGAACGTTTGACCGTCCTTGCGCTCGAAGCGCTGGAGGCTGCGCATGGATGATGGCCTTGAGAACAAGTTCAGGCTGGCTACCATTGCACCCCTTGATCGTCGAATGAAGCGCAAGCACCTGGCCGTGTATGGCTTCCTGCTGGACTGGTATCACCGCAAGTACGGAGATGCTCTTGCCAGCGTGCGTCACATCGTTGCGCAGCTTAAAGAACGCGATCCTGCTGGCATCGGCCTCTACACTGGCGACGTGCATTCGGCCCTCAAAGATCTCGAAGCGTGGGGCTACATCACGGCTGACGTCGGCATCGGTAGGCGTGCCTCACGCTATGTGCCCGTATGGTTGCACGGTCGTAGCGTTCATAAAACTCCGAACACTACAGAAGATGAAATTAGCGTTCGAGAAAACCAGAACACAAGCGTTCAGGAAACTCCGAACACTACGAGCGATAGCGTTCATAAAACTCCGAACGAAGACCCATCTACCGTGACCCGTCTACAAGACGGGGTTACGGGGATAGATGGAGATGATTGCGCCCCGGCTACGCCGCCGCTTCCGGTTGGCCTGAGGGCCACCGGCGCGGGTGGTGCGCAAGGGGGATTTGAAGAGCTATGGAAAACCTATTTCCCGAAGCGCGGCCAAGGCGACAAAAAGAAAGCGCGATCGGCATATGAAGCGCTAGCGCCAGATGCTGACCTTCATTCCTCTATGCTGGTTTCGGCGAGGGCATGGTTTGAAGCATGGCAGGCGCAGTGCAAGCCTGAGGCACCACGCAAGCACCTCGATACATGGCTAACCGGTGAACACTACGACTGCGAACCGCCAACGGCGTACAAGGCGAAGGAGCGCAAAGCCAAGGCGCCAACAAAGGCCAGCAATGACAACGATCCGGACGAAACACAAGCGCCTGATTTCACGGTACACCCTGACCAGCCGGCGGAGGGCACGATTGAAAAGGTAGAAGATTGGACCGATCCGGATGACGGTGCAAAGGCGCTGACCATCCACTACCGAACCCATAGCGATGAGTTGGTTGAGCAGTTCTTCGTCTATGAAAGCGACAACGAACGGGAGCAGCTGGACGGCCAAGAAGAACTGCGCACTGTTCTCGATGCGGTGAGCCTGGACGGTATTGATAGTGCCAAAGAGCTTATAGGAAGAAAAGTGGACCTGATGATCAATAACGGGAAATTCGTGTCTTGTTCAAAGCCATGGGTGCCGGCGCCGAAGGAACCGCGCGTGCAAGTACGGTTCGCTGATGTTGTTAAAAACACGCCGTTTGGTGGATGGTCGAAGATGATTGGCACTGCGCCGATGGATGACTAAGCTGGCGCGTCTCGCGCCAAGGCGTGGCAGGAAACCGGCCGTCAATGAGGACGGCCGGGACTGGTTACCTATCTTAGCTGGAGCGCTTCCTGCGCATGTACGCCCTGAGCTTAATGATAGACAGAACGATTGAGAGAAGGCCCGCCGTGGTCGTTACGACCACCGCAATAATATCCATGAGTGTTTCCTTGGCTTGCGTCAAAAAGCAAGGAGCGCTATCACGATGCTGCAACACTACCGTCCTAGCGATGGCTCGCCGTTCGCGGCAAGCCTAACCGCTAAGGGCAACCCATAACGGCTTCAGATTCGTCTGGAGCCGTTTCCTTTAGTGCTTGTCTCATTTCTTATTTCTGAAAGAAAGCAGTTAGGCATAACAATCCACAAGCAATTTTACAGTAATCATTACGCTTTTTAGTGTCTTGGAAAAGTTATCCACAGCGCTTGACATTGTTTTTAAATAACATTCCTAACGTGCGGGGTGGATTATTCACAGTCGATCGCATCCGTGCCCGAGCGATCCGGCGAACTGGGGAATTGTTGAAGCAGATTGAGCCGGGACAAGGTGCGCGGGATGGCAAACGGGGTGAGGGCGTCCATACCCCGTTGTATCGTGAGGCAGCTGCGCGCGCAGCTGGCCTTTCCAAGCATCAACAGGTCCAAGCCATCCGCGTTGCGTCCGTGTGGTAGTAGAACGACCCAATCACGATGATCGGTAGCGTGCGACTTAGTTGGATTCTCCGACAGCCGAAGATTGATCGTGAATAATAACCAAGATCTCGCCTAGCAATAGATCAAGGGAGTTAGATACATCTACTTGCGTTATGGTCGGCAGCACCTCTTTCCTCCTGATATGGGAATGCAGATATAAATCGGCGATATTTCTCGAGGTTGTATCAAGGTTCTTGAATTCTTTCTTTACCGACGCGGCGGTCGCGTAGTGATTTGCCACATCGCCAAATGACTTCATACCAAAAATAGGGGGAATGTGGTCTATAATAGCTCGCGTCAGCATCGCCATCGCGAGATACGACTCGGTTGCGAACGCTAGGTTCATTTCCTGGCAAAGTCGAACGAGCTTACTCAGATCAAAATCTGGATGAGATGCGTTTTGAAGCGCTTGTATCCTTGCTGGATCGACAATCGCTCTAGAGGTTAAAGCAAGTTTTACTTCCCGCCTACCGCCTTGCAAACTGCTCTCACTTGCTATCTCGGGCATCGTGAGTTTTCGTATTGCAACATGATTTGGTAGGCTTGCAAGCCATCGCAGACGTTGATCGACGTTCAGCTCGGCCATTCCACGCGTGAAGCGGCTCGGCGTGTCTTGAGGCGGGCCAAGATCTGACGATTGTAGCGAAGCCCATTCTGCTCGCAAGCCGCTGTCAGGAAACATGTCGGACAACCACTCAGCAACAACAGCAATCCACCCAGCATGAACCATGGAGAACTCTATCGGAGCTGCAGTTCTAGCGAGCGTCTTCACGCTATCGCCTCGTTTCGCCATGTCATCTAAACCGCGCATTACACGTGCCTCCGTACGTACATAAAGCAATCAATGCCCAACATGCAGCGCCACAGCAGCCATCACATAGGACGCCGCAATCATGATGTAAGTGATCTGGAGAAAGGTCATTTGTCATCCCTTTGTTGGAGGTGACCTTCGAACTATCCCCATAGATCGGTGCCGTCACGGAAACATTTCGCGGATTTATTTCCTTGACTTTCGTTTGTCAGGTCGAGCGACGGATATCGTCGAAAGTCAAGCCTCCTCCACAGCGGCTTGGGAACAGTGCGAAATTAGATCATTCCGTTCCCCCCAGGCCCGCGGAAGGAAATTCTCTTCATTGCCCACCTTTAATTAGCCAAAGAACGATCGGCGGCACTGTTGCAAGCACGAACGGGTGAGAGAAGAATGCACCAATAGCGTCAAAGATATCCGAGTACGACATAGCGACCCCGCGAATGTGGATGGAACGGAAGACGCTAGAGGCAGGTATCCTGGCTACGGGTCGTCACATTCATCTCGCCTTCCCGAAACCTTATGTTTCAGTGGCTGCTGAGAGAATGCTCGCCGCTTACAGTTGCGGGGGCAGCTGCGGCATTGCTCCACCATTGCTGGCTTCGCGCACCGTATTCCCATCTTAGCTTCCGACCGAATCGGAAGACCTCTAACATGTATATGATCTGGCAATGGGCGCTTGTCGTCAACAAAACTTTCCACACAATCCAAAGCATGCAAAAGTTGTTTCGCCCTCCCCCGGACTTTTTCGCGCGAAAAGCCTATATACTTGGTGGACGCTTGTCCGCAGCAACTCCTACACATTCCTCCATCGAAGGTGACGGCCTTATGGAAAAAGATATCCCGGTCTTTGACCGGCGCGACACACCGACTGCAATCCAACTTGATGAAGGCGCATGGTCGCCTAGACGCACGCGAATGAGGCGCGGGGACGTAGTTCTCATGGCAGGCGATCCCCTGCCGAAAATCTTCCTCTCGATTGCCACTCAAGCTGAACTCGGGCAGTTCCGCACCAATGGGACGGCCTGGTATTCGTCCGAGCGTTTCAACGGCCAGGCAGCGAACGACAATGAAGACTGGCCGCTTCAAAAGCTGCTGCGCACTGAGAAGAATGACCATTGCCTTGAACTCGCTAACCGCTACCGAGACCTGCACGACACTGCATCGCGGCCAACACAACTGATCGGCAAGGAATGCGACAACCTATTCCTCGTCGAGAACCACGACGAGGAAGGCAGGCCCAAAGGCGTGAAGGTTGTCACCGGCAAGAAAGCACAGGTCGATACCCAACCGCGTCGAAACATGGCCGCACCTGTCCCTAAGAGATGGAACGGAGATTGGCCAATCCTTGCGGCGATCGACGCTAAGCGGGAATTGGCAATCGTCCGCGCCAAGCTGGCGTATGTCCCGGCCATCCTTGATGCTTTCGAGTGGTCCGTCGTCGACGGCCTTACGCTCGATGAAATTGGCAAGCGGCTCGGTGCCGGAAGCAAGGGCGCGAAGGGCGAGGCGCGCGCACGGATATTCGACGGCTTCGGCATCTTGGACCGCTACTGGCGCACACAAGACAGGCTAGCTGCGTAGGGGTACCCCATTTCCCCGCGCCAAAGGGTAAGGGAGAGAAAGGCTCGCAGCGATGCGGGCCTTTGTCGTTTCTGGCAGCCGTCACTGCCATGATGGTGGGTTGCCGCGCGCGGTGGCTCACCCCAGTTTCTAATCACCGTGACCGTGGATGTATCGGCACGTTGAAATCCCGCGACTGGTATCGCGGTTTGATCGCGCGCTCTGCTTCGGCGTCTCCTCAGGCCCAGGCAGAGCGCCAGCGATTTTTTTAGCTCCTTTAATCCCAATTTCCCAAAAATAGGAGGTGCACTATGCGCCTGTACGAATGCGTGCACCTTTTTGCGCGCCGCCTTGGCGTGAAGGTAGGTCGAGTTCAGGCCATCGCTGGCAAATTGCAAGATGATGGCAAGCTGCAGAAAACTGAGGGAAGCCGTCGTTTTCCAATTGATATCTCAGAGCCGGAAGTCGTGACACTGCTTCTGGCCCTGCTCGGCGAAAGCGGAATCGGCACCGGTCCGCAAGCAGCAAACCTTTTCGGCGCCCTGACCACATCCGAAGGCGAGCGCTTCGACGCCCTCATTGAGGACTTGCTTTTCGGCCATCCACGGCACGTGCGGCACATCATGGTCAGACAGAACCCAGCTGGCGTGTCGGTCACAGCCGGTGGCACGCACCTTATGTTTGGTGAGCCGCCATCGCGTGGCAATGCCTCACCCGCACGCATCGTGCCAGGCGAAGCAATCACCGCGATCGCAGCCGAGCTGCAAGGCCAGTCGCCGGAATCAGCCGACGCTATCGCCGCCCTTCACACAATCGGAAAACTCTAAATGGATCTCAAAGACCTCATCTCGGCTGCAGCAGACGCGGCAGAAAAAGACGCGGCAAGCCAGCAATCCCCCGCGGTTGATGTCGAGGCCCTCAAAAAACATGGGCTCGATGCTCGCCGCCATGTCTGGGAGCGGCATCACGCCAACGAGTACGCGCGCGAGATACTGGCGCAAAAGCTAGCGGCATCGACCCCAGAATTCCAGCTAGCCGTGGCCTTAACAGAAAAAATTCTGGCCGACGAACTGGCCGACGACAATGTGCGCCGCGCTCGCGCCCTCGCTGAAAACCCCTCAATTATTAAGGATTGAAAATGACTGATCTACCTGCAATGATCCGCCAGGTTGGCGACCAATTCAACGCAACCGCTGCCGATCTCGGCGGCCGATTGGCTGACATCGAAAAGCGCTTCGCGCGCATGAAAGATGAAGACTACCACGCCGTCATCGACGACAACCCACTGGCTACTGCCATTGCAAACTCCGACAAGATCGGCGAAATCTCGTCGTCGTTCCGCGACGCAAAGGCAATCATCAAGATCGCCGGCGAAAGTGCCGCCATCACATCGGCAAACACAACCGTAGGCACCGGTCGATCTCCGGCAACTTCGCTGGTTCCATCGCAACGGCTGCCTGGCATCATCACCCCATACGAGCGAGAACTTCGCGTCCGCGACTTTATCGGCTCCGCCCGCACGACTGCAGGCAATGTTGAGTATCCGCGTGAAACAGGCTTCACCAATAATGCGGCTCCCGTACCAGAGAACACCAAGAAGCCGGAGTCGGATCTCACATTCGATCTTTCGAGCGCACCAGTTCGAACGATTGCTCACACATTTAAAATCAGCCGCCAGATGCTCGATGACGTCCCTGCGCTCGCAGCCTATGTCGGCATGCGCGGCACCTACGGCCTGAAGCTCGAGGAAGAACGTCAGCTTCTCAAGGGCGACGGCACAGGTCAGAATATCCTCGGTCTACTGCCGCAGGCGACCGCATTCGCGCCCACATGGGCTGCGCAGGACGAAACCCCCATCGACCGCCTGTTGCAGGCTATCAGCCAAGCCGAAGATTCCGAAATTCCAGTCAACGCGATTGTTCTTCACAGCCGCGACTGGCGTAAGATCATCGGCACAAAGGACAATGAGGGCCGATACCTAGCACCGCAAAGCCCGTTCGGCTTGCAGGCTCCATTGCTGTGGAACCTGCCTGTGGTTGCCACCAACGCGATGACCGCAGGGACATTTCTCACCGGTGCTTTTGGTGAAGGTGCTCAGATCTTTGATCGTCTGGAGGTCGAAGTGATGATTTCCACGGAGAACGCTGACGACTTCGAAAAGAACATGGCGACCATCAGAGTCGAGGAACGCCTGGCATTCGCGGTTTATCGGCCACAGGCTTTCGTAACCGGCGCCCTGACCGCTGCTTAATCCATCCCGATAGTGCGGGTGATCGAATGACCGCACTGTCATCGGCCTGCCGCAGAGCCCCCGCGGCAGGCCACCCCCCTTTCCCAAACATTAGGAAGACACACATGCCTTCAGGCAGAATTATTAAATGGATGACGGACCGTGGTTTCGGTTTCATCCAAGAGGACGGCGAACGCGGCAATGCTGGCGACTTCGTACATATCAGCGCAATGCCTGACGCAGATGCACCCCACGTCGGTCAGCGCTTCGACTACGACCGCGTGACCGGCATGGACGGTCGCACCAAAGCGGTGAATGTCCGCGAGGTGACCACGTGGGGCGAAGCTGCTTATATATAGACGGGTACCCCAACACTCGCGGCTCGCCTCTCACATCGGACCGGCGAGGGTCATTTGCGTACAGCGCCACAATTCAAAAGTTGAGGCACGGGGCTAATCCGAAGTGTCAGCCTCTCCGGCCTCGGACCGGTCGGGGAACGCAACATCAATGCTAACACAGATTTTTGCCTCGTGCGTACGCGCAAGCGCGCGCGAGAAATCATTGAGTTTTTTGCGCTTCTTCAGTCTCACTTTTTATACGGTTGAGGTACGGATCCCATATTTCGGTAGTGTGTAGTTGGTAACTCTCGATGATGTGATCGTCGCAGTGATGGGCACCAGTTAATTTGAGGGCGGTTGCAACGTCATCGCCAGACAGTTTTGCAGATAGTTCTTCTGTTTCCCATCGAGCGTACCGATAAAAGGACGCAGCTCGGGCATATATCGTAGCCTGGCCTAACATTCTGGTTTCGATAGTGGGCTGACCAATTATTTCACGCCGCCGCTGCTGTTGAATAAGTCCTTCAATCCTTGAGCTTTCGATTTGAATGTCGACAAGTAACTGCCGAAATGCCGGCCTTTGACCCGAATCTAGTGACTCTATCATGTCCTTTAGTGACGCAATCGTTCCTGAAGGAACTGATGCGAACTTCGCTTCTGGTGTTGATGCCGGCAGCAAATGGTCAACGCACTCGCACCATAGGTCTTGAAGAACTTGGACATTGGCCTCGGCGTATTGGCTTAAAGCGGCTAAAGAAAGCGGCAAAACGGACCTGTTGGCATCCCGCCTAGCAAGTAGGCGCTCTCGCTCTGTGTGACTCACATGATCAATTTGTCTTTGAACTGCACGGTCCGACGCTTCGATCTGGTTTTTCACCGCTCTGATGCTGAACACTGCAGCCGCCACGGCCGCTAGACCGGTCACCAACGTTGTATCGACCCAACTCAGCTTTCCGACGCTGCTGAGCCCGTCGCTGAACAGCTGCGGCCACGACCGCGTATCAAACGCAATTTCGCGCCCCACCGCGAACAGCAACAACCCTAAGACAAAACTAAAAGCACCGGCAGCAATCTTCTTCATCAAAAGAAGAAGCGCCTGATCGCGATTCGCGTCGATCTCTGTCGCTTGCAATCCACAAGGAATTTCCATGGCAACAGATTTGGAACGCCTCGTCGTTCAGCTTTCGGCTGACGTGAAGGGCTACGAACGCGCACTCAATAAGGCGATGGGCACGACCCAAAAGCGCGCCAACGAGATTGAGCGCCGGTTTGCGGCAATGAATTCGAAGGTGGAGAGATCGTTTGCCGGAATGGGCACCCGCATCTCTTCGTCCCTCGACGGCGCCTTGAAATCAACTGTCGCATTGGGCGGAACGGTTCTGGGCGTCAGCGAGATTGTCAAATACGCCGACGCCTGGACCGAGGCGGGCAACAAGATCGGTGCGGCGGCCACCTCGGCGGGCGTGCAGGCACGATCGTTGAATGAGCTGAAGGACGGTGCCAATGACGCAAGAACCGCATTCGGCGACTACGTTGACCTTTACGCGCGCCTGATACGTTCCGCTTCTGGCGTGGCTCAGTCTGAGCAGGAAATAGCAACAGCGACTGACATTGTCTCTAAGGCATTCAAGGCCGGCGGTGCCTCTGCGCAGGAGCAAGTCGCGGGCATCTTGCAGCTTGGCCAGGCGCTCGGCTCCGGCGTCCTCCAAGGCGACGAGCTCCGTTCGCTGAGAGAAAATGCACCCATCTTGGCGAAGGCAATTGCCGACGAGTTCAAGGTTTCAATCGCCGGTCTAAAGCAGCTTGGTGCCGAGGGGAAACTCACGTCAGACCGCGTATTCAAGGCCATCTTGAACGCTCAGAAGCCTATCGAAGCGCAGTTCAAGGCGACCAACTCCACAATCGCCGACGCGATGACCCGCATCAACAATGAATTTACAGCCTTCGTCGGCAACGCTGATGCGTCGGCCGGAGCTACTGGCAAACTGGTCGAAGCGCTCAACTACCTTGCCGACAACTTCCAGGAAGTCGGAAATGTCGTTCTCGAGTTTGTGACCATCCTTGTCGGCGCGCTTACTGGTCGAGCTCTCGTGGGCGTGGTTGCTGGCCTTGGCAATGCTGTCGTGGCACTCGGCACCTTCATTACGGCCGTGCGTAGCGGATCTCTTGTTGCGGGTAGTCTCGCAGCGGCGTTAGGACCGATTGGCGTTGTGGCAGGCGCTGCTGCCGCTGCACTTTACCTCTATGGCGACGGCCTGTCGTCGGCGGAGCGGTCAGCAATCGCTACTGAAGATGCTATCAGGAACAATGTCACTGCACTGGACGCGGCAAAGGCTTCTTCCGAAGGCTACACAAGAGCTCTGAGGAACCAGATTGCCATGCAGCTGGAAGTGGCGAAGTCTGAGGCGACGGCCGCCTCCGCTTATGCTGATGCTGCGACCGAAAGGGCGGTGGCGTTCAACAAATACTCCAAGATGCTGGGCGTCGATGCGCGTTTCGCGCCGTTTGAATATGCAGCAGATGAAGCTGAAAAGGCTGTGGTGCGGACCGCAAACGCCGCAACCGCTCTTCAGAAGCAACTCGATCAGGTCGACTCCAACATGTCGAAAGACAGCGGCTTTGGTGGCGGCGTCGGTGGAGTCGAGGACGGAAAGAAAAAGAAAACGCGGCTGAACGAATACCAGCGCGAGGTCGAGCAGATTCAAAAGCGCACTACCGCTCTCCAGGCTGAAACCGAAGCCCAAAAATCCCTAGCGCCCCTCTTTCACCTTTAAGGAATACCATGACCGCATTTGTTCTAAAGCCGTATCACGACCGCGTCGAAATCCTAACGGACGGCGCAACGTACACACCCGACGGCATCCTGCTCACCAAGTCCTATAAGGTCCATCTTGCCCACGAAGCGCCCCTCGCGATCGTCGGCAGCGGGTCGGTCATTGAGATCAAGCAGGCAGCAGACGTTATCCTGGCGCTTGCCGACGAGGCGGGATCTGTCGACGAAACGTTAAAGCTGCTCGCGAACGCTCTTGTGCAGGTGGCCGCCAGCCCAAACCGAGATGCGGGTTTTCGCATCGGCATCGCGGCGATTTCTGAAACGGCCGGCCCCGTGTGCCTGCACTTCAGTTCCTTTGATGAGGGTGATGTGCCAGCGTTTCAGCTCGTGTATGCGCCAACCGGCTTTGGACAGGGTAGCATGCCTGATGCCGAGACGATGGTCGCGAACCTAGCGCACCTCCAAGGTACCAAGGACGGTCTCGCCGCGGATGGTCCCTGGCTGTTTGAGCAGATGCGCAGGAAGAAGAACATCAATCCCGCGTATCCTGAAAAGAAGCCGATCTACAGCGTCGGCGGCCATGTCGACCTCACGATTGTGCGTAAGGACGAATACGAACACCAGCGGCTTGTGACGTGGCCGGATGCGGTCGGGGAGAAGATTGAGCCAGTGGCGTGAGGGCGACGTGGTGCCGCCTCACCCGTTTCAAATGAAAGGAAATCAAAATGTGCGTTCAGAAAGAGGAAGCCAACAAAAAGGTGGATACCCTTATCCTGTCTTTGCAAAAGCTCCAGGAATCAATCGACCGCTTGATCAGTCAGCTACCAGCTCAAAATGGCAATCGAGCGTGATAGGCAACTGCGGAGAGGTAGCGGTCGCATGAGCGCTATCCTCCGTATATGTACCTGATAATGACACTTCTCCGCCCTCTCTACCGAAAAGGTATTCCATACTTGGGTGGAAGAAGTGATTACGGATCGACACTTGGGCTGAGAACTGCCCATTTGTTGCAGAGTAGGTTCCTCGATAGAAAGAGCCTGAATCACCCCCTCTTACTTGGCCGTCTTGCAGAACAACTACCCCGGCACCACCTCCCTGGCCTTGGGCTGAAAACTTAACGCTGTATAGTCCGTTCTTCATGCGACAGATCCTCCATAAGTTCTGACTCATACTGGAGCAGAAACACAATCAAGAGTCGAGTCTCACTACCCGCTATTCAACCACTCAAGCAGCGAGATTTCCCTCTGCGGCTGACCAGTGCCGCGACACGCCATGCCACGGACTTGGCACGCTCATAAGAGCAAGCATAAAGCTCGACTCGAATCTATTGCTTGCAAATTAGCAGCAAGCATGCTTATTGATGACCAAGCAAGCAAAAGGATTCTCTTATGGCCAATGATGCGAAGGAAAGCCCTCAGAGTAAGGGCGGGCGTGTTCGCGCTTCGAAGCTTTCTGACGAACGTCGCAAGGAAATCGCGCAGAGAGCAGCTGTTGCGCGATGGTCCGAGGATTTACCATTGGCGGACTTTGAGGGCACGTTCAATGTGGGCCCGACCGAGCTATCCGCTGCCGTACTGCGAGATGAAACCCGCGTGATTACTCAAGCCAGCTTCTTGAGAGCTCTTGGTCGGTCACGGTCGCCTAAAGCTGGGACCGGCGTATTATCCACAGTCGACGAACTACCATTTTTCTTACAGGCTGATGCCCTAAAGCCATTCATAACCAACGACTTGATCATGTCGACGAAGCCAATCTTTTATCGCACTAGAAGCGGCGGAAAGGCGGTTGGATACAATGCGAAGTCTATAAAAGGCGTAGCTGAGGTGTATCTGAAATTTCGCGATGCCTCCTTACGTTCAACTGGGCGCGTGCCAGCCCGCTACGAAAAGATGATTGCCGCGGCGGATATGTTTATCCGCGCATTGGCAGAGATAGGTATCGTCGCGCTTGTTGATGAAGCAACAGGATTTCAAGAGGTTCGACAGCGTCACGCGCTTCAAGAGATCCTAGACGCATTCCTGCTGAAAGAACTGGCAGCCTGGGCGAAAAGGTTTCCAGACGATTTCTACAAAGAAATTTACCGACTGCGGGGGTGGGAGTGGAAGGGAAGAAAATTCAATCCTCCGCAAGCCGTTGCGGGTTACACGACTGATTTTGTTTACGAGCGGCTCGGACCCGGCATTCGTGAAGAATTAGAGACCAGAATGCCAAGAGATGCGGAAGGTAGACGTAAAGGCAAACTCCACCAGCTATTTACTGACGACATCGGCCATCCTGCTCTAGCGCAACATATTCACGCGGTAACTACACTCATGAAGGCGTCGAAAAATTGGACGCAATTTAAAATGATGCTAGATATGGCGTTGCCAAAGCGTGGATCGACATTGCACCTCCCCTTTGTCGAAGAAGACTAAATGGCGCTGTAACTTGCGCATTGCGATCCACTTCACCCACCTTGTCGAGATCGCGCACCAGGCTACGCGCGCTCTGCTCCAGACACGACCAATATTTGTTTCGTATGTCTGTCGGTGACATCCAGTTATTCGACATCTTAGCAATCTCCTGCCTACGGAAACTTCATAATGCCAGTCGCATCAACGAGCTTCATCAAGCGCCGAGATAGGATCCTTCAAGTCATCGGGCTATTAGTGGTCGGGATGCAGCAAACGGAAGATCTCATCAACACGTCCTTGCAGCTCGCTCTTCCTGACGGCAATGTTCTGACAATTGACGGCTTGATGAAGGACAAAAAACGTCTTCGCAAAGCCACGCTCGGGCGATTAATAACTGTGATGAAACAGCGCACCGCGCTTAGTTCCGATTTCGAAGAAGTTTTGGAGGCTTATCTCGAGGACCGCAACATCCTTATTCACGATCTGAGGCGAATGGGCGGCTTCGATTACAAGTCCAAAGAAGGTCTGGATCGAATGGAGCGATTCGTCGGTAACCTCAACCAAAACTATGAGGTTGTGACGAAAGTGTTCCTGTCGCTTCTGTGGGAATGGTCGGGCCAGATTGGAATTAACGCTGACATGGACCATGAAAGGGTGAAGCGTGTGCTAGGCGACCTCGACGGTATCGCCGACCATGTCTTTATTGCAAAGGCGTAAAGCGTTCCCTGCCCTTTGAGCTTAACCCGCATTTTCCCTCATCCATTTCTCGTATGGATCTTCGTTGTCATTGCCACCCAATCCGCTGATCTCGTCGATCCTGGCGTCTATCGCTTTCCTGTCCCATTTGCGCGTACCGGGGATCGGCGGCGGCATCTCGTGGGATGACACCCACGAGGAGAAGGTGGACTCGGCGATGCCGAGATAGGCGGCTGCATCTTTTCGGCCGATTAGGCGTGGTTGTTCAGACATGGTACGGTCTCTGTAAGGGCGCGTTGCGCGCGGTTAACATTCCCGTTCCGTGGTGGCAGGTGGGCGGCCTGCGGGTGGTGAGCCTTAGGCAAAGGTTAGAGGCATAGGGTCGCAGGCGTCAAGCGCGCAGCGTCACCCCTGCTCCTTGCGCAACTTCGCCAGCGCTGATGAAGATTACGCCGGCGGCTTCGAGTGCTGACTTAAGCGCGTCTACAGTTCGCGTCTTCAAGGCTTCTCCACCCTCAAAACGAGTGACCGTATTTGTGGAAACACTGGCAGCATCGGCAAGCTCGCGCACTCCCCACTCGAGTGCAACACGCGCCATACGGCACTGCATCGGCAACATTTTTTAATTCCTGTAGCGATTTCGCATTGACGTAGCGAAAATAGACCCTTATTGTTGACACAGTAGCGAAAACGCTACGAAACAGCAACTGAGGAGAATACGAAATGGCCGCAGCCGCGGAAAGAATTCTTGCGCCATCACGCAACGCCAGAGAGACCTTGCCGCGCTCGCTGGTCGGCAGACCGAGCGACAGACGCGACGAATTCCTAGAAATATTCGAGAGTGACAACCCGCCGCGTTTTTGCGTCGGTGACATGCTGAAATTCTTCAAGACGGATGGGTGGTCGCACGTCGTCACTATCCTCGGCTTCAAAGAAGACGGCAATGTCGACATGATGTGGTACGATGGTCGGCCGCACCATTTTGAGTGCTTCGCGAGCGAGCTTGAAAGCTTGCGTATCGTCGAAATCAGATCCCTGCCCCTTGAAGATGTTCGCATGTATCGCGATTGCCTCGGGCTGGATCCCATTCAATAAGCTGATTTGCTGGTGGCACTCTGTAGCCGCTCCGGCCTTTCGTCCCGCTGTGAGGCCCGCCCTGCCCCACAGCCTGCCGGTTCCTTGGCCGCATCGGGGAACCGGCATCCCTTTTGGTTATCGAGATAGCGGCGGTGTAGTCACCACCTAGGCCTCACCAGCAACAACCCGCCGCGGCCCCGCTCCTTCGCTGTCGAGTGGGGCCAAACTTTATTTTGAGCCCGCCGTGGACTTTTTGCAGGTGAAAACCAAAAGTTTCCTCAGATGTTGAACGGGAGAAGAGATGCGAGCAGACAATGATAACTTTCCGCCAGACGCACCGGTTCGCCTTGCGGATGCGGCGAAGCTCGCCTTCCCGTTCGGCGGCATGACCGCAAGCGGCCTACGACGAGAGGCCCAGCGTGGCCGATTGGTGATCATGAGGATCGCAGGAAAAGACTTCACCACGCTTTCAGCAATTGAGGAGATGAAGACAGCATGCCGCGTCCCCGCAAACCAGCCAGGCTTTGGCTGCGGCCAGCCAACAAAGACAGAGCCGCGTCCTGGGTCATCCTCGACGGTGGGAAGCAGTTCGGCACAGGCTGCGGCGCTGATGCTCGTACAGAAGCTGAAGCAGCGCTAGCCAAACACATTTCTGAGCAGTTCCTTGCAACGCCGACCCGAAAGAACCGCGATGCATCTGAGGTCGAAATCGCCGAAGTCATCGCTCACTACCTCGCCATGAAAGGCGAGACCGTCGCGTCGCCGCGTGACCTTGCTTCGCGCGCTGGGTTCCTTTTGGAATTCTGGGGCGGCAAGACGCTCGACGACATCACCACCAAAACCTGCGCTGAATACGTCCGTCAACGAAGCACGCCAAACAAGGCACGACGGGAGTTGGAGGACTTGCGCGCCGCCTGCAACATGGCGATAGCGGACAAGGTCACGCGTCACGCAGTCATCGTCACCCTGCCAGCGAAGCCCAAGGGCCGCATGACGCATTTAGACCGCAAGGCGGTGGCACAGCTCATCTGGGCCGCATACCGCAAGCGAGAGGTGCAGCGTGGCAAGCCGACGAAAAAGAAATCGATGCTTCACGTCGCGCGCTTCATTCTCACCGCCCTATACACAGGCAGCCGGTCGGCGCGTGTCTGGCAAGCTTCGTTTGTCCGTGAGCCGGGACGACCGTTCGTCGATCTCGACGAAGGCGTATTCTATCGGGCAGCGCAAGACGAGGTAGTGGCGCACAATAAGCGCGCGCCGCCTATCCGCCTTCCCGACCGTCTCCTCGCTCACATGCGTCGATGGCACAGGGCTGGCGCGCGTTATGTCGTCGAGTACCAGGGCGCACCTGCAGATCCCAAACGTGCCTTCCGTAACCTAACCAATGAGACGCTAGGAGAAGCTGCGGCAGGCGTGGTGCGACACACGATGCGGCATACCTCAGCAACGTGGCTTATGCAGGCTGGTGTCGATATGTGGCAGGCCGCTGGCTATCTGGGAATGACAAAAGAAACGCTCGAAAAAACTTACGGCCACCATCACCCCGACCACCAAGGCGACGTCGGAAACGCATTCACGCACGGAAAGGCAGGCCGTAAGAAATGACCGTTTCATTGCCGTTATCGTTGCCGTGGAAGATTAGGAGAAGCTTGAAAAGCCTGATTTCGCTGGTCGGAGTGAGAGGATTCGAACCTCCGACCCCGTCGTCCCGAACGACGTGCGCTACCAGACTGCGCTACACTCCGTGACCAGCGGCGTTTCTATAGACCAGCATCCGGTTCTCGACAAGCGGCGGTTACGAAAATTTTGTGACGTGCGCTTCGGAAAGAAATGAAGGGGTTAGGGGCGCAGGAATCGTTACAAAAAAGCAATTGTGGCAAGAAATTTTGGGCAAAGCTTCACTTGGCGCTGCCCAGTTCCTGTAAATCTGTTAGGGGAACGCATTTCCCGGCGACGATGCCGGACAGGCACAAAGGACCTTTCACCATGCGTTTGCGCATCGCACTGCTCGCGGGCCTCTCCATCGCCCTCACCGCTTGCACCACCACGCCCTCCATCGCCACGAAGAGCCCGGTCGAGACCCGTTGGGTCGGCCAGTCAGCTGGCATCTTCTTTGCCAAGTTTGGCCCGCCGCTTAGCGATGTGTCCAATGGCAGCAGCACGACCTATACATGGCGCGGCGGCTACAAGAAGGCGAAGATCCCGGCGAAGTATGAGGAAAAAGACGGCAAGCGTGGCCGGCAGATCTCTCCAGCTCGCAGCGCCTCCCTGTCCTGCACCGTTCAGTTGACCGTCGATTCGAGCTACAAGATCAGCTCGATCCGCACCGTGTCCGATCGCCCGGGCGTCAACGGTCCGAGCTACTGCGCGGAATTCCTCGCCAGCGAATAAAGGCTGGATGCCGTCTGCATGGAACCGCCCGCCTGATTTCGTCAGGCGGGTTTTCTTTTTTGCGCCGAAAACGCAGCTTATCGACGCTTGAGGCGCCCTGCATGCCAGTCATGCAAAAATGCATACCTCTCGACTAAACCGATTAAATTTAGTCATAGCTTTAACATCGCCGTCTCAACCATAGCGAAGCGGCATTGCCTATGTCCCCGGAAACGCTGGCAAAATGCCTCAGCAGCAATTTGTCGCACCGCATCTGTTGTGCGGCGCTCACATTTCCCTGACATCAAAATGAACGATTTCGGCCACGGCTTGACCATGTTGTGACATGGCGGTCGATGGTCTATTGCGGCGCACAAAATCTGATGAAGCGCAATAATTAAGGTAGAGACGTGATCAAAAACGATAAGGGCAGCACACTGCCAACCGAATTTTCCCACGACACCTTCACGATGAACCGCCGTCAGGTGCTCGGGACCGCGTTCGCGGGCCTTGCTGCCGCCGCGTTCCCCAGCGTTCCGGCTTTGGCCCAATCAGCCGACAAGAAGGTCGATGTGCTTCTGATTGGCGGCGGCATCATGAGTGCGACGCTCGGCATCTGGCTGCGTGAACTCGAGCCGAACTGGTCGATCCAGATGCTCGAGCGTCTGGATGCGGTGGCTCTGGAAAGCTCCAACGGTTGGAACAATGCCGGTACCGGTCACTCTGCACTTGCGGAACTGAACTACACGCCAGAAACCGCCAATGGCGGCATCGATATTTCCAAGGCAATCGACATCAACGAGTCCTTCCAGATCTCGCGTCAGTTCTGGGCCTGGCAGGTGCGCAATGGCGTTTTGAAGAACCCGCGCTCCTTCATCAACCACACGCCGCATATGAGCTTCGTCTGGGGCGATGAGAACGTCGCCTATCTCGAAAAGCGTTACGAGGCGCTGAAGGCAAGCCCGCTCTTTGCCGGCATGCAATATTCCACCGACCCGGAGCAGATCAAGAAGTGGGTGCCGTTGATGATGGAGGGACGCGATCCTTCCCAGAAGATCGGCGCAACATGGTCGCCGCTCGGCACCGATATGGAGTTCGGCGAAATCACTCGCCAGTTCGTCTCTCACCTGAAGAGCACGCCGAACTTCGACCTGCAGGTTTCGAGCGAAGTCGATGCCATCGAGCGCAACTCCGATGGTTCGTGGCGCGTCAGCTACACCAATTCGGCGAATGGTTCCGAGCACACCATCGATGCGAAATTCGTCTTCATCGGTGCAGGCGGCGGCGCGCTTCATCTGCTGCAGATGTCCGGCATTCCGGAAGCTGAAGATTACGGCGGCTTTCCCGTCGGCGGCTCGTTCCTGGTGAACGAGAACCCGGATGTCAGCATGCTGCATCTGGCCAAGGCATACGGCAAGGCGTCAGTCGGCTCTCCGCCCATGTCCGTGCCGCATCTCGACACCCGTGTCATCGGCGGCAAGCGCATCGTGCTGTTCGGGCCGTTCGCAACCTTCTCCACCAAGTTCCTGAAGGAAGGTTCCTATTTCGACCTTCTGACGTCTACGACCATGAGCAACATCTGGCCGATGATGCAGGTCGGCGTCGAGGAATATCCTCTGGTCGAATATCTGGCAGGTCAGTTGATGCTGTCCGACGAGGACCGCATTGCGGCACTGCGCGAGTACTTTCCGAAGGCCAAGGCGGATGAGTGGCGCCTGTGGCAGGCGGGCCAGCGCGTGCAGATCATCAAGCGCGACCTGGAAAAGGGCGGCGTTCTGAAGCTCGGCACGGAAGTGGTTGCCGCCAAGGATGGCAGCATTGCAGGCCTGCTCGGCGCTTCACCGGGCGCCTCCACAGCCGCCCCGATCATGCTCGGCGTGCTGCAGAAGGTGTTCAAGGACAAGGTGGCTTCGCCGGAATGGCAAGCGAAACTCCGCGAGATCGTTCCAAGCTACGGCACGAAGCTGAATGCGGATCCGGAGAAAGTTCAGCAGGAGTGGGACTACACCGCCGAACACCTGCAACTGCCGACACCGCCACGCATCGACGTGAGCGCGCTGAGCACATCTGCTCCGGCGGACTCGCCGGTTAAGAAGACGCCGGACATGGCGCTCTGATCGAAGCGACGCATCGCTTTTTCAAAAGCCGCGTACCCTATGGGCGCGGCTTTTTTCTTTTGCCCGGAGAAAGAGAGTGGCGCTGGAGAGACAAGACTCTGTGCAAGCCTTAGCATCCGTTCAGTACCTGAATGCGCTCCGCGGTCCACCGTCAAAAATGAAAGAAAAAATGGCTGGGGCGCCAGGATTCGAACCTGGGAATGCCGGTACCAAAAACCGGTGCCTTACCGCTTGGCGACGCCCCAACGAAGCAGGTGGGCGAAACGCCACTGCCTGAACGGCGCCTGATTAGCAAAGCATGGCGGCAGCGGCAATCATTAAGTTTGGGCTGGTCCAGATTTCTTGTGGGTGCTGATCGATCTTCGTGTTAGGTCGTGAACCATCAGCATGACACGCATTGGACCCCAAGCGGTTTCGCGATGAGCCGATGCGCGACAAAACAGCGTGAGGTGTGTCGCGACCTTGACGGATCGCGTTTCGCTTTCCAGGCATTGTGAAGAGCTTTCGAACCATGGCAGACCCCGCATTTGATCTTGAATTTCAACCGGCCTATGGCACGGCGGTGAAGGTGGCGGAGAATGTTCAGCGGCTGACCGTCAACAATCCGTCAGCCTTCACCTTCCACGGCACCAACAGCTATATCGTCGGCGGTCATTCGGTGGCGGTCATCGACCCGGGGCCGGAGGATGAGGCTCATTTTCAGGCGCTGATGCGTGCGCTGGAAGGCCGTGAGGTGACGCATATCTTCGTCAGCCATACGCATCGGGATCACTCCCCGCTGGCGAAACGGCTTAAAGCAGCCACCGGCGCAGTAACCGTGGCCGAAGGGCCGCATCGCGCGGCGCGACCGTTGCATGAAGGCGAGCGCAATCCTTTCGCGGAAAGCGCCGATAGCGAGTTCGTCCCGGATCTGGCGCTTGGCGACAATGAGAGCGTTACCGGCGATAACTGGGCGCTGACCGCGCTTCACACGCCGGGCCACACGGCCAATCATGCTGCCTTCGCGCTGGATCGCGATGGCATCGTCTTTTCCGCCGACCACGTGATGGCCTGGGCAACCACGATTGTTGCGCCACCGGATGGCGCGATGAGCGACTATATGGCGTCGCTCGACAGGTTGCTCGAACGGGATGACAGGCTCTTCCTGCCTGGCCACGGCGGCCCGGTCAACGATCCGGCAGCCTTCATGCGCGGGCTTCGCACCCATCGCCGCATGCGGGAAAAGGCAGTGCTGACAAGGATCAAGGCAGGCGACCGGACGATTGCAGAGATGGTCAAGGTGATCTACCGCAGCACCGATCCGCGCCTGCATGGCGCAGCGGCGCTTTCCGTTCTCGCCCATATCGAAGATCTGATTGAAAAAGGTCTGGTTGAGACCGATGGTCCGCCGTCGCTGACCGGTATCTATCTGCCGAGACAGGGGGTTGTATGAGCGCCGCCTATAGCTATAGCAACGACCCTTCCGTCCCGGACTTCCCCGACGACAAGCCGCTGATCATTTTCGATGGTGAGTGCGGGTTCTGCTCTCGGGATGTCGATTTCGTACTTCGTCATGATAAGCAGGGGCTGTTTCGCTTCACGCCGGCGCAATCTCCGCTGGGCACCGCGCTGATGCGCCATTACGGTTTCCGCACGGACGATTACGAGACGAGCCTGCTCATCGAAGCCGGCGTCGCTCACATCTATTCCGACAGCGTGCTGCGCGTGGTCGAACTGCTTGGCGGCATGATGGGGATGACGGCGACGGCGATGCGCCTTGTGCCACGCTTCATTCGCGATGGCGTCTACCGTGTGGTTGCTCGAAACCGCATGAAGATTGCCGGACGACGGCAGACGTGCCGGGCACCGACGCCGGAAGAGCGCGAGCGCTTTCTATAAGCGCGGCCCGCTTTTAGTTATCATTGAGACCCTGCATTTCAGCATCCAGCGCATCGAGATAGCTATCGGCGATCTTCTTGCCCATGCCGAGATCATGCGGGCCGAAGCGAGAGGCGACGCGCACGTCAACCAGCGTCGTCTCCGTATCTTCGCGCAGGCGGATCAGCACATCAAAACGTGCGCCCCAGATCAGCGTGCGCATATCTCCCTGCATCATGACCGTGCCGCTGCCATTGAAGAAGGTCGGCGCCGGCGCTTCCGCCGGGCGCGCCAGTGGTACAGGCACGATGGCGGGCAAGTCTTCGACGGGCGTGTCTGCCGCACCGTCATGGACGTCCTGCTTCGGAGCACCCGGCTGCGCGTCCGGCAAGGCGCCGATCAAACCGTCGGTGTGCAAGATGCGGATGTGCTGCGCTTTCGCCACCTTCCGGGCGGCGGTGTAGACCCGGTCAATCGCACCCTCGTAGCGGTGCCCGAGGAAGCCGGGATAGGCCTCCAGCTGTGCATCGCGATCGGCCTTCGAAACCGCCGCCGGGCGCGGCAGCCATTGCTGGTTGGCCGAGGGGATCGACAGCCAGTTTGGAACATCGGCCGTGTCGGTCGTCACATCATAGATTTTCGGGTTCTGCCAATAGAGGAAGCCGCCATAGGCGACCACGCCAAGCGGAATGGCAGAGAGCAGCAAGGCGTAAAGCGACCACACCCCGCCCCTTGCGCCGACAGACCAGAGACGCTGAAGACCAATGAGGGCAAGCACGACTGACACCGCGGCAATGCCAGCGGAAATCAGGGTCAGCGCGATGAAGTCCGGCGTCGTCAGCGGACCGAAACGGTGCAAGGGTGCCGCTATCAGAAAAAGCAGCAGCGCCGCAAGGCCGAGATAGCGGGAGAGATAAGCCGCATGGGAAACGGGTCTAACGAAACGCACTGTCATGAAGCAGCACCCGCATACACATGCATTGCCAAAAAGCGCCCCAGAGAGATTTGTCTGCCTGAATCACCGATACCGGCTTGTCATAAAGCGTTTTCGAAGGAAATGGAATCGCTCTACCCGCTTTGCTTAACCGGGTACCGCAACCTTTCCCGAAAGCGGGACTTTTACACATCACCAATTGGGCGTATCAGAGCAAGAAAACGGCAAGCTGGGATCAGGGCTTGCACAGGAGTGATGACTATGCGTGTTTCGATCGTTCTCGGTTCACTTGCCGCTATGCTGGCGCTGACCGCCTGCCAGACGCTGACACCGGAAGAGCGCCGCGCGCGCGACGAAGCGACCTGCCGCGGCTATGGCTTCCGCCCCAACACCGACCAGATGGCGCGCTGCCTGCTCGAGCTCGATCTCGACCGCCGCGCCGATAATCGTGCGTGGCAGGCGCAGGTCAACCGCGACATGTTCTGGTCGCCCGTTGTCGTCGAACGGCGCGTCATCGTCGAAAACCGCTAACTCCGAGCTTAAAGCGCGACCACCTTCTTCGGAGAGGTATTTGGCTGCTTTTCCGCCTGGGATAGCGTGGCCTGAGCAGCCGCCAGCCGAGCGATCGGCACGCGGAAGGGCGAGCAGGATACGTAGTCCAGCCCGACATTCTCGCAGAAATCGATGGAGGTCGGATCGCCGCCATGCTCACCGCAAATGCCGAGCTTGAGCTCCGAGCGCGTTTGCCTGCCACGCTCCGCCGCAATGCGGATCAGCTCCCCTACCCCGTCGAAATCCAGTGAGACGAAGGGATCGCGCTCGATGATGCCCTTGCGCTGATAGGTGTTCATGAAGCGCGCGGCATCATCACGCGAAATGCCGAAGGTGGTTTGCGTCAAGTCGTTGGTGCCGAAGGAGAAGAATTCAGCCGCCTCGGCGATGACATGGGCGCGAAGAGCAGCGCGTGGCAACTCGATCATCGTGCCTGTCAAATATTCCAGCGTCATGCCGGTTTCGGCCGCAACTTCCGCTGCAACACGGTCGATCACGCCACGAACATAATCCAATTCCGAGCGGAGGCTGACGAGCGGCACCATGATTTCGGGCACCACGGGGGCGCCCGTCCGACGGGCTGCTTCCACCGCTGCCTCGAATATGGCGCGGGCCTGCATCTCGGCAATTTCCGGATAGGAGATCGCCAGGCGGCAACCGCGGTGGCCAAGCATGGGGTTAAATTCGTGCAGCGCATCGAGCCTCTGGCGGAACAGAGTCTGCGGCATGCCCATGGCGGCAGCCACTTCAACGATCTCGCCGTCGGTCTTCGGTAGAAACTCATGCAGCGGTGGATCGAGCAGGCGGATCGTCACCGGCATCCCATGCATGATGGAGAAGAGTTCGGTGAAATCCTCCCGCTGCATGGGGAGCAACTGGTCGAGTGCGGAGCGTCTGCCCGCCTCATCCTCGGCAAGGATCATTTCGCGCATCACATGAATGCGCTCGCCTTCGAAGAACATGTGCTCAGTGCGGCAAAGGCCGATGCCTTCGGCACCGAAGGCGCGGGCAGCACGTGCGTCGGCTGGCGTATCGGCATTGGTGCGCACCGTCATGCGGCGCGCGCCATCGGCCCATTCCATCAGCTTGCCGAAATCGCCGGAAAGCTCCGGCTGCGTCATCGGCACTTCGCCCCTCAGCACGCGTCCGGACGAACCATCGATGGTGATGACGTCACCCTTGCGCAGCATGCAGCCGATGCCGATCAGCACGCCATTGCGCAAATCGACGCGCATGGAACCCGCGCCAGTGACGCAAGGGATACCCATGCCGCGCGCAACCACCGCAGCGTGGCTCGTCATACCGCCCCGGGTGGTGAGAATGCCCTCGGCCGCATGCATGCCATGAATATCCTCAGGACTGGTTTCCATGCGCACCAGTATGACGCGGCGACCTTCCGCCTTGGCGGCAACCGCTTCTTCGGCGCTGAAAACAATCTCTCCAGATGCGGCGCCAGGGGACGCCGGAAGGCCGGAGCCGATAATGGGTCTTTCGATGGAGGAATCGATCGTCGGATGCAGCAACTGATCAAGCGATGACGGATCGATCCTGCAGACCGCCTCATCGGCAGTGATCAGGCCCTCCTCGACCATATCGACAGCGATCTTCATGGCAGCGCGCGTCGTGCGCTTGCCGCAACGGGTCTGGAGCATCCAGAGCTGCCCTCGCTCGATAGTGAACTCCATATCCTGCATGTCGCGGTAATGGGTTTCCAACTGCTTGCAGATCGCGAGGAATTCCTGAAATGCCTCCGGCATCAGCTTTTCCATCGACGGCTTGTCGGAGCCGGATGCAAGACGTGCCGCTTCGGTGATGGATTGCGGCGTGCGGATACCGGCGACGACATCCTCGCCTTGCGCGTTGACGAGGAACTCGCCGTACAGTTCCTGTTCCCCTGTCGAGGGGTTGCGGGTGAAGGCAACGCCTGTCGCGGAGGTGGAGCCGAGATTGCCGAACACCATGGCCTGGACGTTGACTGCCGTTCCCCAGTCGCCGGGGATATTGTGCAGATGGCGATAGGTGACGGCGCGTGTGTTCATCCAGCTTGAAAAGACAGCGCCGATCGCGCCCCAGAGCTGGACTTCGGTATCCTGCGGAAAGGGTTCATCCAGCTCGTCTTCGACCAGTTTCTTGTAGCGCGATACCACATGCTGCCACTCGGCGGCGGAGAGTTCCGTATCGTATTCGTGGCCGAGGCGGCTCTTCTCGTCCTCAAGGATTTCCTCAAAGACTTCATGGTCAAGACCCATAACGACGTCTGCATACATCTGGATGAAGCGGCGATAGCTATCCCACGCGAAACGGGCGTCGCCAGAATCCTCGCAGAGCGCCTGCACCGTCTCGTCATTGAGACCCAGATTGAGGACGGTATCCATCATGCCGGGCATGGAGGCACGCGCACCAGAGCGAATGGAGATCAGGAGTGGGCGCGGACCTGCACCGAATTTGCGGCCGGTCATCACTTCCATCCCGGCAATGCCGCTTGAAACCTGGAGCTTCAGATCATTGGGGAGTTGGCGTCCACCCTGGTGGTAGCGACCGCAGACTTCGCTGATAATGGTAAAGCCGGGCGGAACAGGCAGGCCAAGACTTGCCATTTCGGCAAGATGCGCACCCTTGCCTCCCAATATGGCAACGTCACCAGCACGGCCTTCGGCAGCACCGTTGCCGAAGGTATAAACCCATTTCTTCATTATACGCTCTCCACCCAGAAGCGTTCTTGTTTTTCAACCCATTATAGCATTGTCACACTGTTGGGAACGCCAGAGAACACAAGATGACAGTGCAGTGCAGCATAATTGCGGCACTCGGAGAGCGATGGGGTGTGGCGCTTTCGAAATCCGAACGACTCAGCGATCAGATTTTTTAGACGGCTTCCGCCAGCCTTTCAGCCATTTGCAGATCGACCGAAACCAGCTGCGAGACGCCCTGCTCTGCCATGGTGACGCCGAAGAGGCGATCCATCCGGGCCATGGTGATCGGGTTATGGGTGATGATGACGAAACGGGTTTCGGTGGAGGCCGCCATTTCATCCATCAGGTTGCAATAGCGCTCGACATTATGGTCATCAAGCGGCGCATCCACCTCGTCCAGCACGCAGATGGGTGCCGGGTTTGTGAGGAAGACGGCGAAGATCAGCGCCATTGCGGTCAAGGCCTGCTCACCGCCGGACAAGAGCGTCATGGTCTGCGGCTTCTTGCCCGGTGGGCGGGCCAGGATTTCCAGCCCCGCTTCGAGCGGATCATCGGACTCGATCAGTTGCAGCTCCGCCGTGCCGCCGCCGAAGAGATGGGTGAAGAGCCGCTGGAACTGGGTGTTGACCACATCGAATGCAGCGACCAGACGCTCACGACCCTCGCGGTTGAGATTTTGAATACCAGCACGCAGCTTCCTGACGGCATCGATAATGTCGTCGCGCTCCTTGATGAGGGCGGCAAGCTTGGCGGAGAGTTCCGCCTGCTCCTCATCGGCGCGCAGATTGACCGCGCCCAGACGTTCACGCTCGATCTTCAACCGGTCGAGATCGCGCTCAACATCGCGCACTTCCGGCAGCGGCGCTCCCGGTGGCAGTCCGGTGAGACGCAGCGCCACATGGGGTTCGACGTTCAAAGCCTCGCGAATGCGGTGCTCGCTTTCCTGCCGCTTCTCGCGGGCGGACACCAGTCGCTCTTCAGCGCGGCCACGCTTTTCGCGCGCTTCCGCCAGTTCGGAGAGCGCCGTCGCGGCAGCCCGGTCCGCATCCCGCTGGAGATTTTCGGCCTCGACCAGACGGTCTGCCGCGGCACGGCGCGCCTCCTCCATCTTCTGCAATTCGCTCAGCAGGTTGCGGCGCTTCTCGTCGAATTCCTCAGGCGCGATATCGAGTTCCGCCAATTCGTCGCGCGCTTCCTCCTCGCGCTCTCGCAGCGTGGCGATGTGGTCGGCAGCACTTGCGGCGCGGGCGGCCCAGGTGGCGCGCTCCTGTGCAATGGCGTTGATGCGGCGCTGGCGGGCATCCGCCTCCCGGCTCAAGCCTTCATGGCGCGCGCGTGCTTCTGCCAGAAGGCTGCGATCGGTTGCGACCTCAAGCTGGCTGTCGCGCAAGCGTTCATCGAGGCTGGAGAGATCTGCACTGTCTTCGAGCTCGATCCGGGCATTCTCTTCCTGAACCGCGATCTCCTCAATCTGGCCGCCGATCTGGTTGAGAGCCTCGGAGACGACATCGCGGCGGCGAAGGAGATCGCCGGAGGCGCGCTCAGCCATGGAGAGCGCATCACGCGCTTCGGTCAACTGCCGAGCAGCAAGGCGACTGCGCTCGCGCGCTTCATTCAGGCCAGCCTCCGCCATGCGGATTGCATCCGTCGAAACAGAAAGCCGCTCCTGCGCCTCTTCCAGCGCGAACCGGGCTTCATCGATTTCGCTCTCTATCTCCGCAAGCCGGTTCTTCTGTGCCAGCCGAAGGGCCGCACTTCCCGGTGCGTCGGCGCTTGCCACGTGACCGTCCCAGCGAAAAAGCGCGCCCTCTTTCGTGACCAGGCGCTGGCCGGGCCTCAGGAGCGGCATCAGTCGCTGACCCTCTTCGACGCTCGCAACGATGCCGATCTGGCGAAGACTACGCTTCAAGGCGTCGGGGCCGGAGACGTGCGATATCAACGAGGAGAGGCCCTGTGGCAGGGCGGGATCGTCTGCGCCTTCTCCATTCGCTGTCCAATAGGCGGGGGCGGTTCGATCAAGAGGGCTTTCCAGATCGTCACCAAGGGCTGCACCGAGGGCTGCCTCGAAACCGCGATCCACCTTGAGTTCGTCCGCCACTGGCGTGAAGGAGCCGGAAGCAGCACCGGCGGCCAGCATTTTGGCGATGGTGCGTGCTTCGGTTTCCAGCGCGTTGAGACGGTTGCTGGCCATATCGACGGGTCCGCGTGCCAAAGCCTCGGCGGAACGGGCCTCAGCCACCGCCGTCTCTGCATCCTCGGCTGCAATCAACGCGTCTTCCGCCGCTATTTCCGCCGCTTCCACGCTTTCGCGTTTTTCAGCGGGATCAGGCAGTTCAGCCAGCTTGTCATCGATCGTTTCAATTTCGGAAGCAGCCTCGGAAGACTGGCGTTCCAGACGCATCTTGCGGTCGGCAAGGTCACGAATGGAGCGTTCCAGCTGAGCGCGAGACGCCGCAGCCTCCGCACGTTCTGCCGTCAGCGCGGCAAACACCCGCTCGCTTTCGGAAAGCCTGGCCGCGGCCTCCTCAAAAGCCTCGCGCGTTTCTTCGGCATAGCGACCCGAATCGGCCAGGATGTCGAGAAGCTCGGCTTCTTCCGTATCGAGGCGAGAGAGAATGTCGGCATTGTCCGAAACGAGCCGCTCTTCGCGCTGAATGTCCTCGCCAAGTTGCGAAAGGCGGCGTGCCAGTTCATCGCGGCGGCGTAGCAGACGGTTGGCCTCGTCATCCAGCTGGGTGCGGGCGATCTGCAATCTTTGCAAAGCGGCAGCGACCTTGGCTTCATTCTCGCGCAGTTCGGGAAGCTTGAAGCTGGCGACGCCCTGCTCTTTTGCCGCTTCCATCTGTCGCTGCGCCTTTTCGGCAACCAGATTGGTGGCGATGTTCAGCGCATTGTCGGCTTCGCGCTCTGCCTCGCTGGCATCCACCCAACGGATATGCAGAAGGGTGGCTTCGCGCGCGCGGATATCGGCAGAGAGCATCTTGAAGCGGTTGGCCTGGCGGGCCTGGCGCTTGAGGCTCTCAATCTGGCTTTCCAGCTGTGCGGTCACATCCTCAAGCCGTTCCAGATTGGTTTCGGCGGCACGCAGGCGCAGTTCCGCCTCATGGCGGCGCGAATGCAGGCCGGAGATGCCCGCCGCCTCTTCCAGCAATTGCCGGCGCGCCTGCGGCTTGGCATTGATCAACTCGCCGATGCGTCCCTGCCCCACCATGGAGGGCGAGCGTGCGCCGGTGGAGGCATCGGCAAACAGAAGCTGTACATCCTTGGCGCGGGCTTCCTTGCCGTTGATCCGATAGACCGAGCCGTTTTCGCGTTCGATGCGGCGCGTCACCTGAATTTCGTCGGCATCGTTGAAGGCTGCGGGCGCGGTGCGATCGGAGTTATCGAGATAAAGGCCGACTTCCGCGGTGTTGCGCGCAGGGCGATTGCCGGAGCCGGAGAAGATTACGTCATCCATGCCGGATGCACGCATGTTCTTGTAGGAGTTCTCGCCCATCACCCAGCGAAGGGCTTCGACCAGATTGGACTTGCCGCAGCCGTTCGGTCCGACAACACCGGTCAGGCCTGGCTCGATGATGAATTCCGAAGGTTCCACGAAGGATTTGAAACCAAGCAGGCGCAGCTTGTTGAACTTCATGCCGCTGCCTCGGTCTGCCGGCGGCAAGACATCAAAACGGGCGCGCGGAAATGTCCGGCGCCCGTCAGAATGCGGTGGCGTCGATTAGAGAAGTTTGTCGATAAGGGCCGACATGGTTTCAACCGACATGTCTCCAGAGTACTTCTTACCGTTGATGATGAAGGTCGGCGTGGAGTTTACGCCGAATTCCGTCGCACCGCGCTGCATCGTTGCGTTCACATCATCCAGAAGTTTCTGGTTCGTCAAGCAGGCCTCGAAGCTCTCCTGTGAAAAACCGGCCATTTTCGACATTTGCAGCAATGCTGCGCGGGCATCCTGCGCGGTCGCCCAGCTCTGCTGCTGCTTGAACAGCATGGAGACGAAGGGGAAATACTGCTGTTCAGGCGCGCAACGGGCCAGCATGAAGGCGGCGGCAGCGCGCGGATCGAACGGGAACTCGCGGATGATGAAGTAAACCTTGCCGGTGTCGATGTACTTCTTCTTGATCTCGTCAAACACCGTGTTGTGGAAATGCGCGCAGTGCGGGCAGGTCATCGACATATATTCGACGATCTTCACAGGCGCGTTCGCATCGCCAAGAGCACGATCCGGCAATGCACCGGGCTTCAGCACCGCGGCCATGTCGACATCACCGGAGGACTCCGGGACATCCTGGGCAAAGGCGCTGCCTGCAAGCATCGGCAATGCGGCCACGACGGAGGCCATGGCAACAGTGCCGAGAAGAGCGCGGCGGGTGAGGTTCAGTTCTGGGAAATGCATGGAAGCACCTGTTTGTGAAAGACGCAAATGTCTATGATTCCGATATAGCCACACATCGTTTCCAACAAGCGGCGCGTTCACCTGTTCTTGTCAAAGAATTGTGACCAGTCAAGGACTGTTCTTTGCAGTTTCCTGCTTCACAGTGTCCGACCCTTGGTCCGCTTTTGCATAACAGCCGTCCCAAGCCGCTCTACCGCTTTGCGCAGCGCTTCGCTTTCTATCCCCTGCATCATGTCGTCGAGCCGTTTTGCCGCCTCACCTCGCAATGGTTGCGGCTTTCGCCGGCGGGTGGACGCCGTCGACACCGGCTTTTGGACGATGCGGATTTGACGAACCGCAGGAAAACCGAAGAAGCCATTGATCCGGGCAATCAGCTCACCCTGCGCATGGGTCAGAAAAAGCGCGCGTGCGCCCTCACAGGCAATCGTCAGAACACCCGCCTGATAACCGCCGCGATCCGGCCCCTCGTCGCGACGCGGCCAGGTGATCTTTTCCGGACGGGTGCAATCGGCAAAATCATCGCCGGCGATCTCGTCCCAGGAACCGAGAAGTGCCGTGCTGATTCCGGCTCTCTTTGCTAAAACGGGATCGATGATGCCGTTTGCAACTTCGGCAATCTGAAGGACACCTTTACGGGGCTGTCGCATGGTCACACAACTCTGAACTCGCGGCTTGATCGGGCGAAGCGTATGGACCAAGTATAGGACGTTTCCATGTCAATTGGAAACGCCATCAGCCAAATCGGAACAGACTGCACATATGCTTCATAAAATCGAAGGGCCGGCTTACGCTGAGCTATTGCTGGCGTGGTATGATCGCCATCATCGCGACCTGCCGTGGCGCACCTCCCCGCCCATGGCGGCAAAAGGCCTGCGGGCCAATCCCTATCATGTCTGGCTGTCCGAAGTGATGCTGCAGCAGACGACGGTGCAGGCGGTGAAGCCTTACTTCACCAAGTTTCTGGCGGCATGGCCGACGGTCAACGATCTGGCGGCGGCGCCCACCGAGGACGTCATGGCTGCCTGGGCGGGGCTCGGTTATTATGCCCGGGCACGAAACTTGAAGAAATGCGCCGAAGCGGTTGCTCATCAGCATGGCGGTATTTTCCCCGATACGGAGGACGGATTGAGAGCGCTTCCGGGTATCGGCGATTACACCGCAGCGGCGGTGGCTGCCATCGCCTTCAACCGACAGGCCGCGGTTATGGATGGCAATGTGGAGCGGGTGATCTCACGCCTGTTCCTGATCGATTCGCCCCTCCCCGGCTCGAAGCCTTTGATGAAAGCCCGCGTCGCGGAGATTACGCCAAACGACCGACCGGGCGATTTTGCCCAGGCGATGATGGATCTTGGCGCCACGATCTGTACGCCGAAGCGCCCCGCCTGCGCACTCTGTCCTTTCAACGGCCACTGTCTGGCACTGGCGCAGGATGAACCTGAGCGGCTTCCGGTCAAAGCCAAGAAGAAGGACAAGCCGGTGCGGGTGGGCGCAGCCTTCGTTGCGGTCAACGACGAGGGTGAAATCTTGCTGCGGCGGCGCATCGATAGCGGCCTGCTCGGCGGCATGACGGAGGTGCCGACGACGGCCTGGACCGCGCGTCTGGATGGGGGAACGGAAAAAGCCCATGCGCCTTTTGACGCGGACTGGGAGCCGGCCGGCACCATCGTGCATGTCTTCACCCACTTTGAACTCAGACTATCGATCTACCGGGCGAAAGTCGGAAACGACGTCAAAGCCGATGACGGATGGTGGGAGCCGGTCACAAATCTTGATGCCCAGGCACTGCCGACGGTGATGAAAAAGGCCATCTCTCAGGCTATTCCATTGGCGTTTGCGGCAAAGGCCGAAAAAACGCAGCAGTCTTCGAGAAGCAGGAAAGTTTCATGAGCAAGATCAATCATATTGTTTTCGATATCGGCAAGGTTCTCATTCATTACGATCCGCATATCCCCTATAGCCGCCTGATCCCTGACGATGCCGAACGCGCCTGGTTCTTCGAGAATGTCTGCACCCATGACTGGAATCTGGAGCAGGATCGCGGTCGCAAATGGGCGGATGCCGAAGCCTTACTGCTGGAAAACCATCCGGACCGGGAGGAGCATATCCGCGCCTTCCGCAAACATTGGCACGAGATGGTTTCCCACTCCTATGACGATTCCGTCGTCATCCTCAAAGGTCTGATCGATAGCGGCCATGACGTGACGATGCTGACAAACTTTGCCTCCGACACCTTCCGCGAGGCGCAGAAGATGTATCCGTTCCTGACCCTTTCCCGTGGCGTGACGGTCTCGGGCGATGTCGGTCTGATCAAGCCGGATGTTGCAATCTACAAGCTGCATGCCGAGACCTTCGGTCTCGATCCTCAGACCAGCATTTTCATCGACGATTCGATTGCCAATGTGGACGGCGCGAAGGAAGCCGGCTGGCAGGCTGTGCATTTCACCGGTGCAGAAAAGCTGAAGGCCGATCTTGAAGGCTACGGCATCAAGGTTTGAGAATTCCTGGCGCAGGCGGGAATGGCGGTCCCCATCCTGCGCCAGTCCAGCCGCGAACGGCCAGATCTGAAGAATCGTCAAACAGGGAAGCATCCGTCTTCTTGGCTTTGCGCATCTGTTCGATGCGCCAGCGGCTCGCCCTCGTCCCTTGGCGAGATTGATTAAGGCGGCTTACTTGCTCCAGGCTTGCCAGGCAATTGAAATATTTTGGGAAAATTCTTTATCCAAAAGAACTCACAACAAGGCCCGGCGTCCAGTGGACGCCGGGCCTTGCTTGTTCTTCATCCGGGACTGAAGGTACTAAACCAGATGAAGCCTGTGGCGAAAGCAACATAAGGCGGTGGATCGCAGATTAGCCGGCTTTAGCCAATTCCATACGGATAACGCTTCTCAGATCATCGATCGGCTTCAGAACATCGCCATCCTGATAGTGCCAGAAGGTCCAGCCATTGCATGCGTCAAGACCCTGTACCTTGGCACCCAGGCGATGGATAGAACCTGCGTCGCCGCCAGACGACACGGTGCCGTCGGCACGAATGATCGCGGTGTAACGGCGCTTGGCATCCGTCAGGACCTGACCGGGGCGTACGAGACCGCTTTCGAGGAGAACGTTGAAGGCAACCCGCGGCTCAGCCTTCTTACCGGTCATCACCGTCAGCTCCGCCTTGCCGAGCGGCTCGACCGCAGCGATCCGCGCGGATGCCGCATCGATGTAATCCTGCTCGCGCTCGATGCCCACGAAATGGCGACCGAGACGCTTTGCCACCGCACCCGTCGTGCCGGAGCCGAAGAACGGATCGAGCACCACATCACCGGGCTTGGTCGAAGCCATGATGATACGCGCCAGCAGAGCTTCCGGCTTCTGGGTCGGGTGGATCTTCTTGCCGTCATCGCCCTTCAACCGCTCTGAGCCGCTGCAGATCGGAAACAGCCAGTCGGAGCGCATCTGCACGTCGTCATTCGACGCTTTCAGCGCTTCGTAATTGAAGGTGTAGCTTTTCGCTTTCGCATCGCGGCTGGCCCAGATCATCGTCTCATGGGCGTTCTGGAAACGTCGACCCTTGAAGTTCGGCATGGGGTTGGTCTTGCGCCAGACGATATCGTTCAGGATCCAGAAGTTCATGTCCTGAAGGATGGAGCCGACGCGGAAGATGTTGTGATAGGAGCCGATGATCCAGATGGTGCCGTTCGGCTTCAAGACGCGGCGGCAGGCCAGCAACCAGGCGCGGGTAAAGGCATCATAGGCCTCGAAAGAGGCGAACTGGTCCCACTCATCATCCACCGCATCTACCAGCGACTGGTCCGGACGATGCAGCGTGCCGCCAAGCTGGAGGTTATAGGGCGGATCGGCGAAGATCGCATCGACGGACTGGCTCGGCAGCGCTTCGAGAGCGGCGACGCAGTCACCCTTGATGATGCTGTCCTTCCAGGCATCACTCTCGCCTGCAAGATCAAAACCGGCGCGCCGAAAATCGGCCAGTGGAAACACTGATGCCATGGGTACTCGCTCCATACGCTTACTCAACTGAACTGGCCTTATGGTTACCGAAGATGGTTATCAAAGGCTGAACGAGTGAAAGAAAGTTCTGGGTTAAGTGCATAAAAATGCGAGAAAATAGATTATCGAGGCCCAGGTGCGAGATCGGCAGGCGGAAGCGGCCGCAGCTAGGGGATGATGAGGCCCCCACAATAGTGAAGCACATAGGATTCCTCACCGCCCACCATGATCACCTCACGCCCGTGGAAATGGCGGGCGTCCCCCTCGCTCCTGTCGATGTAGGTCCCGTATTCACCCGTCCATTCGAAACCACCGAGGAACCGACCGCCTCGATACATCCTGGACAGAGCGGCCTTGATCGTGGATCCGGCTCGCTCACCATCGATCAAGTCCGGACGGATGATGAAGCCGTAATAGTTCATCGCCCAATAGGGTGTGCGCCTGAGCCAGAGAACCTCCTGCCCAATGAAGTTCGTACCGCCGAAATAGCTGTCGCGGTACTCCCACTCAGCATCAGACCAGATGAGGTCTTGGGAGCCTCGCCTGCTCGGCTCTCCCTTCGCTCCACCTCCGACGTAACAGGCCGCTTTTGCACGCACGATGACATCATTGAGCTTGTCCACACCAGTCTCTCCTAAAAGAACATATAGTGAACAAAGCGCATTTTTCGTCAAGACGAAAACCCATCTTCACGTTGCAGAAACGGCTAATGGAACCGGATGTTATTTTTAACGTTTTGATTTAGGAATTTTCCACGCTGGCGGTATTATGGTGCCAGTGACGGGTGCAGGGGTTAAGTTACAAAATGCGCATAGCTTTGATGATCGCCGCGACGCTTTATGCCAGCGCCGCCTTCTCGCAGCAGCCTGCTCCGCAGGCTCCAAAGCCACAGGTGAATGTGCGCACGGACGCCGTCATGTTCAAAGGCGGCCCCTCGCTTGGCGATAGCGACAAGGTTCGATGGGACTTCTACAAGGCGGACAGCGCGGGCGGCCGCAGCGACGACAATGTCGGCGGTGCCTATGATGCGACCTTCGAGGAGAAAATTCCGCCGGGCAAATATGTCGCGGTCGCCGCACTCGGCAATATCACCCGTGAGATCGCTTTCGAGGTCAAGGACGGCGCCGTCGCCGAGCTTGCGGTTGATTTCGAAGCAGCTCAACTTACCCTCGTGCCGAAGCGCAGCCCCGATAGCAAAGAGGCCGAGCCGCTTGCGCGCGTAACGGTAACGCAGGACGCGTTCAGCGACAGTGTCTATGGATCGAAAGAACTCTTCGTGCCGGCCGGCGAGTTGAAGCTCGAGGGCCGCATCGGTCCGGCGGTCGCAGAGGAAACGATCACTGTGAAAGCCGGCGACACCGTGAGCCACGATGTCATCATTCCAAGCGGCGTGGTCGTGACGAATGCCGTCTACAAAGAAGGCGGTCGCCAGGTCGAGACCGATAGCATTCGCTTCGAGGCGCTGGCCGACACGCAAACACTGGACGGCACGCGCACGACGATCACCGGCACTTACGGCCCCGGCAAGATCATGCAGATGCCGGCTGGAAACTTCATCATGAGAGCGAAGCTCGGCAAGGTCACCGTAGAAAAGCCCTTCAGCGTGACGGCGGGTCAGCGCACCGATCTCAGCATCGATCTGGACGCAGGCGTGCTGGTTGTCTCAGCACCTCAGGCGGAGCGGATCGACATCGTCGAAACCACCAAGGACTTGCAGGGCACGCAGAAGGAAATCTCTGGTCGCTACGGCACAACGCACCAGGAGACGCTTCACCCAGGCACCTATGCGGTGAAAGTGACCTACGACAAGAAGGCCAATCGCGATCCGAAGGAAGTCAGCGCCACGGTGACGGCATCGGAGCGCACCGAGATCAACATCACCGATTAATTTTTGAAAGCCGCGCTCGAGCTTAGCCGACAATGGCGAAAGCGTCGCGCGTGGATCCCGTTGGTGTGCGCACGGCCGTCCGGCCAATCCACTGCACATGCCCGTGGAGAATGCGGATGGCCTCTTCGGCCCGCTCGCCGCGAAGTGCGTCTATGATGGCACGGTGATCAGTGTCGGTGCGGCGCTCCCAGCCCGCACGCCAGGCGGAGAACAGGAAGCGGGCGCTGGCTGCATGCAGGCCGTCGATCGCTTCCATCAGCCGGGGCATGTCGCAGGGTGCAGTGATCAGCCGGTGAAAGCGTCGGTTTGCCTCTTCCCATCGGCGGACGTCCTGCGCATCGTCACCTTCATGGGTCGCGGCCTCCGCCTCATCGAGGATGGCCTGGGTCAGGTTGGGGATGGCGTTGCGGAGCGCCAGCACTTCAAGTGCCGCACGCATTTCTGCGACCTCTCGCACATCTGCAAGGCCGAAATCGGCCACGCGAACGCCGCGGCGTGGAATGCTGACGGCAAGGCCTTGCGCTTCCAGCCTTCGAAAGGCTTCCCGCACCGGCACATGCGAGGCACCGAATTCCTCCGCAATATGATCCTGCCGCAGCCTTTCACCAGGCGCAAATTCACCGCGCACAATACGCTCGGCGAGCGTGCGGCTGATCTTGGCGGCAATCGTATCATCCGGCTTGGCTTTTGGAATCTTGACCATGACCTGACATAGGGCGAGGTTGGAGAATTGTCGAGCGATGCGATAAGCCGCAAGCTCCCCTGCATTCCAACCGGTTGAGCTTGTACCTCAATTGGTCTAAAAGCCGCCAACCCCATCCCATTCCTTCATCGACATCAAGGGAGCGCATATGAGCGGCTTCGACCTTATCATTTTCGACTGCGACGGCGTTCTGGTCGATTCGGAAATCATCGCTGCACAGGTCGAATCCCGCCTGTTGACGGAGGCCGGCTACCCGATCTCCGTTGAGGAAATGGGCGAGCGCTTTTCCGGCATGACCTGGAAGAACATCCTGCTTGAGGTTGAGCGCGAGGCGAGCATTCCGATTTCAGCCACGCTGCTCGAAAAATCCGAAAAGCTTCTGGATGCGCGTCTGGCACGCGACGTCAAAGTCATCGAAGGCGTGAAGTTTGCGCTGTCGCGGCTGACGACACAGCGTTGCATCTGCTCGAATTCGTCCAGCGCCCGGCTCGACATGATGCTGACAAAGGTCGGCCTCAAACCCTATTTCGAAAGCCATGTCTATTCCGCCAAGGATCTCGGCGCAGACCGCGTCAAGCCGAAGCCGGACATCTTCCTTCACGGCGCCAAGCAATTCGCTGTCTCGCCCGACAGGGTGGTGGTGATCGAAGATTCCGTCCATGGCATTACCGGCGCACGCGCCGCTGGCATGCGGGTCATCGGCTTTACTGGCGCATCGCACAGCTATCCAAGCCATGCGGACAAGCTAACCGATGCGGGCGCGGAAACCGTCATTTCGCGTATGCAGGATTTGCCGGCAACGATTGCGGCATTGTCCGAGTGGGCGATCTGAACCCATCAAAAAAAGCCGGACCGCATAGGGCGATCCGGCTTCGATAAAAACTTTCCGGCAGTCGGGTCTGATCTCAGCCCCTGCGACCGCTCTTCTTGCCACTCGCCTTGGCGCCACCTTCATCAAACGAAATGAAGACATTGGTCTGCTTCGATGCGCCGCCCGGGCCATTCGGAATGGTAACGTTCGGGTTGTTGAAGATGAACTGGGTGCCTGCGGTACCTGCCGGAACATCGACGCCGAGGCTCGTAACCTGCGAGAAGATTTCGCCATCGCCATCCTTGACCGTCACGCGGATTGGGAGATTGACGCGACCTGGCTTGGAGAGAGGTCCTGGAACCACACGGCCTTGCGCGAAGACGTTTACGGTCAGCGTGGAGTCATTCATGCTGCAGGAGCGCGTGGTGTCCGACAAGGACGCCTGATAGACGAGCTTGCTTGGATCGCCCTTGGTTCCGGCATAGACCTGATGGACGGCATTGGTATCGAGCACAGTAATGGGTGGGCAGTTCGCCTGCACGACGGGGGCGGTTGCGACCTGCGCAGCCGGCGGATTGACCGCCAGCGAGTCCGACGGATTGGAAGAATTGCAACCCGCAAGCATGGCAAGCAGCGATGCTGCGGCGGATAAACGCAAAATAGTCCCTGTCACTGTGTTCCACCCTCTAAAACAATTCCGCAACAGGCCGGAGATGCTATTTATTGGCCTTCCTTGCCTGTCGGCGATGGTCTATAGCAGCGGCGCCGGAAAAAATCGATGGTTGCATTCGGATTTGCGCCATTTTTGCAAAATGGACGAAATTCCCGCACAAGGCGGTTCCTACGGCTTGACTGGTGACGACGACGAAGGACGATTTCCGTGAAATATGTTTCGACCAGGGGCAGCGCCCCTTCGCTTGGTTTCTCCGATGCGCTGCTGGCTGGCCTGGCGCGCGATGGCGGCCTCTATGTTCCAAGCGAATGGCCGACGATGAAAAAGAAGGAAATTCGCGCCCTTCGAGGCAAGACCTACCAGGAGGTCGCTTTCGAAGTTCTCTATCGCTTCACCGGCGGCGAAATTCCAGAGAAGGATTTCCGCTCGATGATCGATGAGGCCTATGCGACCTTCCGTCATCCGGCGGTCGCCCCTCTGGTCCAGACTGGACCGAACAGCTTCATCCTCGAGCTTTTCCACGGCACGACGCTTGCGTTCAAGGACGTCGCGATGCAGCTCCTCGCCCGCCTGATGGATTACACGCTCGCCGAACGCGGGCAACGTGCAACGATCGTCGGCGCGACATCCGGCGATACGGGCGGCGCGGCCATCGATGCCTTTGCCGGTAGAGACCGGACCGACATCTTCATCCTGTTCCCCCATGGCAAGGTGTCGCCGGTTCAGCAGCGGCAGATGACCAGCTCCACTGCCTCGAACGTGCATGCGCTTGCGATCAACGGCAACTTTGACGACTGCCAGAACCTCGTCAAGGACATGTTCAACGACACGAAATTCCGCGACAGCGTCAAGCTTTCCGGCGTCAACTCGATCAACTGGGCGCGCATCATGGCGCAGGTGGTCTATTACTTTACCGCTGCGATTTCGCTCGGTGCTCCGGACCGTAAGGTTTCCTTCACGGTCCCGACCGGCAACTTCGGCGATATTTTCGCTGGCTATGTGGCCAAGCAGATGGGCCTGCCGATAGACAAGCTGGTGATTGCCACCAATGACAACGATATTTTGGCCCGCACGCTGAAGACGGGTCGTTACGAGATGCGCGGCGTTCAGGCCACCACCTCGCCCTCCATGGATATCCAGATTTCGTCAAACTTCGAACGCTTGCTGTTCGAAGCCTATGATCGCGAACCAAACGAGATCAAGCGCTCGATGGATGGTTTGAAGCAATCTGGCGCCTTCCAGATTTCCGAAGCGGCCATGAAGATGATCAAGCGCGACTTCCGCGCAGGTCGCGCGACCGAGAAGCAGGTCGCGGCGACCATTCGCGACACGCTGAGCGAGACCGGCTATCTGCTCGATCCGCACACGGCAACGGCAGTCTACGTGGCGAAAAAGTACGAAAAAACAAACAGTCCGATGGTCGTTCTTTCGACCGCGCATCCGGCGAAATTCCCTGACGCCGTAAAATCCGCTTGCGCAATCGATCCTGCCCTACCAGTATGGCTTGCTGATCTTATGAACCGGGAGGAGCGTTTCGACGTCCTGGAAGCAGAGCTTGACGCCGTGGAAACTTTCATCGGCAAGCATGCTCGCGCCAAGGACTGACCAACGCGGAAAGACGTGGAAATGAATGTGAACGTAACCCGGCTTTCGTCCGGGTTGACAGTCGTCACCGAAAGAATGCCTCACCTCGAAAGCGTTGCTCTCGGCGTGTGGATAAAATCAGGTTCGCGCAACGAGACGGATGACGAGCACGGCATCGCGCATCTGCTCGAGCATATGGCCTTCAAGGGTACGGCGCGCCGTACCGCCCGGCAGATCGCCGAGGAGATCGAGAATGTCGGCGGCGAAGTCAACGCCGCGACATCCACCGAGACAACATCCTATTATGCCCGCGTGCTGAAGGATCACGTACCGCTGGCGGTCGACATCCTTGCCGATATCCTGACCGAGTCCGCTTTCGACGAGGCGGAACTGGAACGCGAAAAGAACGTCATCCTGCAGGAAATCGGTGCTGCCACCGATACACCCGACGACGTCGTTTTCGACAATTTTTCCGGCGTCGCCTATCGCGACCAGATGATCGGTCGTCCGATCCTCGGCACACCGGACACGGTGCAGTCCTTCACCACCGCCCAGATCCGTCATTACCTCGGCCGCAATTACACGACGGACCGAATCTTTGTCGTCGCGGCCGGTGCTGTCGATCACGAAGCCTTCGTCAAGCAGGTGGAGCAGCGCTTTTCCAGCCTGCCGCAGAAACCAGACGCCACGCCGATCATCGAGAAAGCCATCTATACCGGTGGTGAGATCCGCGAGACGCGCGATCTGATGGATGCGCAGATCCTGCTGGGCTTCGAGGGCAAGGCTTACCACGCCCGTGACTTTTACTGCTCGCAGATTCTCGCAAACATCCTCGGCGGCGGCATGTCGTCTCGCCTCTTCCAGGAAGTGCGTGAATATCGAGGTCTCTGCTATTCGGTCTATGCCTTCCACTGGGGTTTTTCCGATACCGGCATTTTCGGTATTCATGCAGCAACCGGCAGCAGCGATCTGGCGGAACTGGTTCCGGTCATCACCGAAGAACTGCGCAAGTCCTCCGAGGTCATCCATCAGGAAGAAATCGACCGCGCTCGCGCCCAGATCCGCGCGCAGTTGCTGATGGGCCAGGAAAGCCCGGCAGCGCGTGCCGGTCAGATCGCTCGCCAGATGATGCTCTACGGTCGTCCGATCCCCAATGACGAGATGATGACGCGTCTTGGAGACATCACCCGTGAGCGCTTGACCGATCTTGCAGGGCGTCTGTTTTTCGATAAAGTTCCGACCCTGTCGGCAATCGGCCCCCTGGAAAATCTCGCGCCGCTGTCTGACATCACGGCGGGGCTTTCCGCGGCGCCATCCATGAAGATAACGGCAAACGGCTGACGGCAGAGACTGATCCGCAGCATGGTGTTGGATGACTAGATGCTGCGTTTTCTCTCCCGCAACAGCGATACGCCGGAACTTCGCAACGCACATTATCTGCTGAGACTGCCGCGATATTCCGATTACCGGCAGTGGCACAGGCTGCGCTCGGACAGCCGCAGCTTTCTTCAGCCATGGGAGCCGACCTGGCGCAGCGACGAACTGACCGAAAGCTCGTTTCGGGTGCGCGTGACCCGCAACAATCAGGAATTTTCCTCCGGCACGGCCGTGTCGCTTCTGCTGTTCCTTGCGGATGGAACGCTGATTGGCGGCATCACCATCGGGTACATCCGCAGGGGTGCGGCGCAGAGCTGTATGATCGGATATTGGATGGGTGAAGCCCATGCGCGTCACGGCCATATGTCTGCCGCATTAAAACTGGTAATACCCTATATCTTCAATGGACTTCAGTTGCACCGTATTGAGGCAGCCTGTATTCCAGACAACTTCAAAAGCATCCGGCTGCTCGAAAATGCCGGCTTTCAGCGGGAAGGCCTCTTGCGCGAATATCTGAAAATAAACGGCGAGTGGCGGGACCACGTCATGTTTTCGCTGATTGCCGATAAACACGGTTCCGGCAGGACTGAGCGAGATTGATGACATATATGAGCCTCGTGTCGCGCCTGTTGAAACATCTACCGGCGAAAGCATGTGCCACGGCGCTGTTGTGCTTCTGCGCCATCTTCTCCAGCCAAGCTCTTGCCTTCGAGCCGGTCAAGATTTCCCGAGACGACAATGCGCTCGATCTGACCGCCACCACCGATATCTACGCCAACCAGGGCGAGGCCTTTCAGGTTTCGACCGCCCCCGGGCCGGACGGTATTCGCCGGCGCATCGAAGTGCGGGCAAGCTCTCCCGCCCACCAGGGCGATTGGGCGGTGTTTGCGCTTGCCAACGTCTCGGAAGAACAGCTTGAGCGCGTCATCGTCGCGCCGCACTTTCGTCTCGTCAATTCCAAGCTCTTCTGGCCCGATCTCGGCTCGCAGCGCATCATCGCCATCACCCCGAGCGAAGGCTTCGCGCTGGATCGTCAACCAAGCCCCGATGCCGACGTCTTCCGCATCACGCTGAATCCGGGCGCTGTCATCACCTTCGTGGCCGAGCTTTCCACGCCGCAACTGCCGCAGCTCTATCTTTGGGAGCCGGAAGCCTACAAGGACACGATCAACGCCTTTACGCTTTACCGCGGCATCGTGCTAGGGATTGCCGGTCTTCTCGCCGTTCTTCTCACCATCCTTTTCGTCGTCAAGGGCACCTCGGTTCTGCCGGCTTCGGCAGCACTCGCCTGGGCGGTTCTTGCCTATATCTGCGTGGATTTCGGCTTCCTCGAAAAGTTGATCACCGTGACTTCAAGCGACGAGCGAATGTGGAGGGCGGGCGCCGAAGTGGCGCTCGCCTCCAGCTTCGTGGTCTTCCTGTTCACCTATCTGAATTTGAACCGATGGCACGCGCATCTCGGTTACGCGACATTCGCCTGGATCATCGGGCTGGGCGCGCTTTTCGGCGTGGCAATCTATGATCCGTCCATTGCGTCAGGTATCGCGCGTGTCTCCTTCGCGTTGACGGCCACCGTCGGGATCGTGCTGATCATCTATCTCGGCTTCAACCGCTACGACCGCGCCATTCTGCTTGTGCCGTCCTGGGCTTTGATCCTGGTCTGGCTCTTCGGCGGCTGGCTGACGGTCACCGGACAGCTGGACAATGACATCATTCAGCCGGCACTTGGCGGCGGTCTCGTTCTGATCGTGCTCTTGATCGGCTTTACCGTCATTCAGCATGCCTTCGCCGGAAGTGCATATCAACAGGGCTTGTTCTCCGATCTCGAGCGGCAGTCGCTGGCGCTCACCGGTAGCGGCGATACGGTGTGGGACTGGGACGTGACGCGTGACCGCATCGTCACGACACCTGACGTCTCGATCAAGCTCGGACTGCATCCCGGCACCATGCATGGTGCTGCGCGCAACTGGCTGCCTCGCCTTCATCCGGACGACCGCGACCGGTTCAAGGCAACGCTCGACGTGTTGCTGGATCATCGCAAAGGGCGGCTCAATCATGAGTTCCGCATTCGCGCCGAAGACGGCCACTTCCATTGGCTGCAGATCCGCGCGCGGCCCGTACTCGGCTCCAACGGTGAAATCATCCGCTGCGTCGGGACCATCACTGACATCACGGAACAGAAGAATTCCGTCGAGCGCCTGTTGCAGGACGCGCTGAACGACAATCTGACCGGCCTTCCGAACCGTCAGGTCTTCCTCGACCGTCTGCAATCCATGTTGAACCTGGCGCCAGATGGCGACACGGTTCGCCCCACGGTGATGGCGATCGATATCGACCGCTACAAGCTGGTGAACGATACGCTTGGGATTGCTGCTGGCGACAACATTCTGATCGCGTTGACACGTCGATTGCGCCGCCTTCTGAAACCGCAGGATACGCTAGCCCGTCTAGGCGGCGATGAATTCGGCCTGATCCTCGTCTCGGAGCGCGACCCACAGCGCGTGGCCGACTTTGCCGATGCGGTGAACAAGGCCATCATGGTGCCGATCAATTTCGCCAATCGCGAGATCATTCTGACGGCTTCGATCGGCCTCGTCTCCTGGATTGACCAGCAGGAAAGTGCTGCTGGGTTGTTGAGCGACGCAGAACTTGCCATGTATCGCGCCAAGCGCGCTGGCGGCAACCGCGTCGAACCGTTCCGGCCTGCCTTCCGTACCTCCGGGACCGACCGTTTGCAGATGGAAAGCGACCTGCGCCGCGCGTTGGAACGCAAAGAGCTCACGCTCGCCTATCAGCCGATCGTCAAGCTGGACAATGGCGATCTTGCCGGATTTGAGGCGTTGATGCGGTGGGAGCATCCCAAGCGCGGCAACATCCCGCCAAGCGAGTTCATTCCGATTGCCGAAGCCTCCGGCCTTATCGAGCCGCTTGGCATGTTTGCACTGGAACGGGCGGCGAACGATCTGATGGATTGGCAACATGCCATCGACAAGCTGCCGATCTTCATCTCCGTCAACATCTCCAGCGCGCAACTGCTAAACAACGAACTCTACAATGACGTTCGCAGCATGCTGCAGCGGACACGCTGCAACCCGCAGCAGCTAAAGCTGGAGCTGACGGAATCGATCGTCATGGAAAATCCTGAGCAGGCACGGCTTGTGCTGGCGAAGCTCAAGGAGACGGGCCTCAGCCTCGCGCTCGACGATTTCGGCACGGGTTACTCGTCGCTCGCCTATCTCACCCGCTTCCCCTTCGACACCATCAAGCTCGACAAGGCACTCATCGCCAATACCAGCGACAAGCGGAATGTGCTGCTCCGCTCGATCATCGCCATGGCGCGTGCACTTGAAATGCAGGTGGTGGCGGAAGGCATCGAGACACCTGAGGATGCAGCAGAGCTTGCCCGCATGAATTGTCATTACGGGCAAAGCTTTCTTTTCGGGACGCCGGATACTCCGGAAGCCGCTCTTCGCCTGCTACGCGAGCGCTTTCAAGTCTTCAAACGCGCCTGATTACTCTGCAGCCTGCGGCTGAAAAGCTTGGTTGTTTGAGACTGGCGCCGGTGCGTTGAGGTCAGAGTTCGCCGGAATTTTACCATGCACAAGGTCATGGATGAATTGCAGCTTCTCGACCACGGCGGGCGTCAGCACGAAGGGGTAGAGATCGGCTTCACCCATGCTGCGTTGCATGGAGTTCAGCGCGACGCTGAGAGGCACCCAGGCATTGACGAGACGCTGCGCACTGCGAGCACGGTAGGGGTCGAACGCCACTTCGGTAGCCATGTCTTCATGGCCTTCCGGTTCGATGGCAATGCCGAAGGCATGGGCCGTTTCAAGCGTATCGACGATATGAAGATAGTGGGCGAAGCACTCTGCAAAGTCTTCCCACGGATGAACCGAGGCGTAGGAGCTGATATAGATTTCCTGCCAGCCCGGCTTCGGCCCCTCTTCGTAATTTCGTTTCAGTGCTTCGCCATAATCTTCACGTTCATCACCGAAAGCGGCGCGGAAAGCTTCGAGACGGCCGGCATCACGGACTAGCTTGTTCCAGATGAAGTGCCCGACCTCATGGCGGAAGTGGCCAAGCATGGTACGGTAGGGCTCGTTCATATTGGCACGAACCTGCTCACGCGTCACATCATCCGCTTCGGCCGCACGGATGGCAATGAGGCCCTCGTCATGGCCCGTCATGGCGGGGATCACGGATCCATCCGCAGCGATCTCGTCCACCAGGAAGTCGAACACCAGGCCGCCCTGCGGATCGGCATCACGGTTCGGGTGGGGCAGGTTAAAGCGCAACATCGAGTAGAAGAGATGCCGCTGCGCCTGACTAAGGCGTCGCCATTGCTCAATGCCGTCCTGGGTGGAGGTATCCGGAACAAGACGGTTATGGTTACAGGCGGGGCAGAAAGGCGTTTCGCTATCGGCTGGGACTGCCCAGTTGCAGATGTCGTTGACTTCATTGGCGCAGAAGCGGACCTGATGATCCGGCTTCGATACCAGCGTCCAGAGTGGGTCGCCGACTGGATCCAACGCTTCCATTGAAAGCGTCTCCGGTACGAAAGCTAACCTATGGCCGCACCGAACACAGGAGCGGTTGTCGAAGTGAACGGGCTGTCCGCAGGCAGCACACGAGAAAAGTTGCATCCCTATCTCCTGGGCATCACGATTGATTGGGGAATTGACTGCGCAAGCGAAGAGCGCATGTGTCGGATTTCAACACATGCGCTCTGTGACCTTTGAGGTCATTCAGGTGCGGCCTCCTCACTGAGAGGAAGCGCGTCTCCTGTTACATTCTGTCGACTGTGTCCTTGACGGCATCCTTGGCCTTGCCAGCAGCGGTCTGGACCTTGCCCTTGGTTTCCTGCGCAGCACCTTCGGCGCGCATGCGGTCATTGCCGGTAGCCGAGCCAACGCCCTGCTTTACCTTGCCAGCAACTTCATTTGCCTTACCAGCGATCTTATCGGATGTGCTACCCATGACTATTCTCCCTAGTTTATGCCAGGCTCGGTGCTGGCTACCGGGGAGAAAACGTCATGAATATAATTTTGTTCCTCGTCATCTTACGCTTTCAAAGCGAAGATCACGCATGCCCTGCTTCGGCCGAAAGCATGCGGGGGTCGACCCCCATCAAAGCAAGCGCGCGCTCATACTTGTCATCCAAAGACCGGTCGAAGATCAACTCTTCCGAGGCCGGGCAATTCAGCCAGCCATTATTGGCGATCTCGTTTTCAAGCTGACCCGGCGCCCAGCCGGCGTAACCCAGCAACATGGTGGCGCGCTGCGGCATTCGGCCATTGGAAATGGCGCGCACGATGTCGAGTGTGGCGGTCAACGAGATGTCGTCGCTGACAGGAATACTGGATTCGCTGGAGTAATCATCGGAATGAAGCACGAAGCCTCTGCCCGTCTCCACCGGTCCACCAAACTGGATGGGAAAGTCGCGCGTGCGGTTTGGCAGCATGATCGCGTCATTGCTGTCCATGATCTTCAGATGCAGAAGAACATCGGTGAAGGTGATCTGCTGGCCGCGGTTGATGATGAACCCCATGGCACCGGCCTGGGAATGCGCACATATATAAATGACAGAGCGCTCAAAGGCGCTGTTGGCGAGCCCCGGCATGGCGATCAGAAACTGACCATCCAGAAAGCCCCGTTCCTTCTTGTCCATGAGGGTCGAAAAAACCAAGAGCGCCTCCCCTTTCAGCGCCCCATAGCGACGCCGGTGTGGTTTCACCTTTTGGTAAGGATGAGGCATAGCGACCCATCAATCAACCGAAAATGATGAATGAGACAAAATCGTAACTGGTCGCTTCACCCCGGTTGCGCTAGACGAAGAGTATGACCCGTTCGATCTCCTCCCCCCTTCGCACCGTTCTGATCGCCTTTATCGCGGTTGTCTCAACGATAGTCATTGAAGAGGCTGCCAAGGCCGACACGACCGAATGGGCAACGAGCGAAGGCGGGCGCATGCGCGTCGTAAGCCTGCCGCCTGACGGCAGTGGAAAAATCGAGGCGGTGCTTCAGATCGATCTCAAGCCTGGCTGGATCACCTATTGGCGCGAGCCGGGGGAAGCGGGCATACCGCCGCAGTTGAAGCCCGACCCGGCAAGCGGCGTGACACTGTCTTCCATGTCGTTCCCCGTGCCGAAGCTGATCAAGAATGACGACATCACCGATATTGGCTACGACCAGCCGGTGAACTTTCCGATCACCTTGCAGTCCGGCGCAGGCCATGACACCGACACGGCAAAGCTGACGGCTTTCATCGGCGTCTGCCTCAATATCTGCATCCCTTTCGAAGCAAGCTTCGATATCGACAGGAAGGCAGAGGCCACGCAAGACGAGGTCGCCTTCATCCAGTCGAGCAAGGCAAATCTTCCAGAGGCGCCATCGGACGATTTCAAGGTGGTCAACTTCCACATTACGCCGGACAAGACCCTGCTCGGCGTGGAGCTGTATTTGCCCGAAGGAGCGCCGAAGGAGGCCGATATCTATGTCGCCGGGCCATCCGGCTATGCCTATTTCGAGCCGCAGAACCTGGTGCGCGACAAGCGCAAACTCTCCTTCTACATGAACATCAAGGGTCTGCCGAAGAGCTACAATCCAAAGGGGCAGAGCTGGCACATTCTGGTCAAATCTGGCGTGCGCGCCATGGAAGCACCGCTGAATTTCCCCGCTCAGTGAGGGATCTCGGATATCCGAGAAAACGGCTTCACAGTTTTCTCGATCATGCTCTATAGTCGCGCCGTCATTGCCACAGGAGCGATATTATGACCATCAAGATCGGCGACAAGCTGCCCTCCGCGACCTTCAAGGAAAAGACCACGGATGGCCCTGTCGAAACAACGACCGACGAGCTTTTCAGCGGCAAGAAGGTTGTCGTCTTTGCCGTTCCAGGCGCATTCACACCAACCTGCTCTTTGAACCACCTGCCCGGCTATCTGGAAAATCGTGACGCCATCCTTGCACGTGGCGTGGACGATATTGCCGTCGTTGCTGTCAACGACTGGCACGTCATGGGCGCATGGGCGCAATCGAGCGGCGGCCAAGGCAAGATCCACTTCCTCGCAGACTGGGACGCGTCCTTCACCAAGGCGCTTGGCCTTGATGCAGACCTTTCCGGCGGCGGTCTCGGCGTGCGCTCCAAGCGCTATTCCATGCTAGTGGATGACGGCGTGGTCAAGTCTCTGAACATCGAAGAAAATCCCGGCCAGGCAACGGTGTCTTCCGCTGCCACGATGATCGAACAGCTCTGATCTTTACGGTCAATACGTCATCGAAATTGGCCCGACATCGCGTCGGGCCTTTTGCGTTCAAGGGGCATCGTGACGCTCGAAGAAACTGGTAAAGCCCGCCTTTCTTCCGCCTCAATTGTTACACCATAACAGTAACGGTATAACATTTTTGTGAGCGCGCCATGTTGCGTTTATTTTTCCCGTCTCCCCTGCTGCGCCAATCCGCAGTGCACCGAATTCTTCTGGTTTCCCTGCTCCTCCTGCCTCTTTGGGCCGCGATCTATTGGGCTGTGGTTCTGCCATGATCGATACACCCGTTCTAACGATCGAAAACCTCACCGTGGTCTACGAGCGGCATCCGGCGGTTCATCATATCTCCGGTGCGTTTCATGCCGGAAGCCTGACAGCCATCGCCGGACCAAACGGTGCAGGCAAATCCACACTGCTCAAATCCATCGTCGGCGAGTTGCGGCCATCGGAGGGGCGGATCATCCATTCCTTGAAGCGCACTGATTTTGGCTACCTTCCGCAAGCCGCTGATATCAACCGGCGCTTTCCGATCTCCGTTCTCGATACCGTATTGCTCGGAGCGTGGAAGGTGGCGGGCGCATTTGGGCGCGTCACGGCTGAGCAGTTGAACGCAGGTCGCAACGCATTGTCGGCGGTCGGTCTCGAGGGCTTCGAGAGACGACCGATTGGCTCGCTGTCGGCCGGGCAGTTCCAGCGTGTACTTTTCGCACGGCTCCTGGTGCAGGATGCCAAGGTCATTCTGCTCGATGAGCCCTTCACCGCCATCGATGCCAGAACGACCCGGGATCTGCTCGACATCGTCGCGCGCTGGCATGGCGAAGGGCGCACCGTGATTGCCGTCCTGCACGATTTCGATCAGGTGCGGGCGCACTTCCCTCAGACGCTACTGATCGCCCGCGACCTCGTTGGCTGGGGTGCGACTGCTGATGTCATGTCACCTGCCAATCTCTTGCGTGCTCGCGCCATGGCCGAACGCTGGGACGAGAATAGCGACATCTGCGAGCCTGCCGCATGACGGCCTATGATCTCTTGATTGCGCCGTTTCAGGATTACGGCTTCATGCGTCGGGCACTCGTCGCCTGCCTCTGCCTCTCGGTTGGCGCAAGCCCCATCGGTGTTCTGCTTGCCCTGCGGCGGATGAGCCTGATGGGGGATGCCCTGAGCCACGCGATTCTGCCGGGTGCGGCAATTGGCTATCTGCTGGCCGGCTCGCTGTCTCTCACAGCCATGGGGCTTGGAGGTCTCGCTGCGGGGCTTTCGGTCGCACTTCTTTCCGGCATCGTCAGCCGCGTAACGCCGCTTCAGGAAGATGCGAGCTTTGCAAGTTTCTATCTGGCGTCGCTGGCGCTAGGGGTCCTGATCGTTTCCCTGCACGGCTCAAATGTCGATCTGCTGCATGTGCTCTTCGGCACGATCCTCGCGATCGATGCGCCAGCGCTCTATCAGATCGGTGCGATTACCTCGCTGACGCTGGTGGTAATGGCAATCATCTACCGACCGCTGGTGACCGAGTGCTTCGACCCCGGCTTCCTACGCGCGGTTGGCGGTCGTGGCCCGATCTATCACGTGGCATTCCTGCTGCTCGTCGTCATCAATCTGGTTGCCAGTTTCCAAGCGCTTGGAACGCTGATGGCTGTCGGCCTGATGATGCTGCCAGCCGCGATCGCCCAACTTTGGGCACGCAGCCTGCCCGCCATGCTGGCGATTGCCAGCGGCAGTGCCGCAGCTTCCGGCTATCTTGGCCTCGTTGCTTCCTACCATTTCGAGACGGCGTCCGGACCGACCATCATCATCGCGGCCACCTGTCTCTACGGGCTCTCCATTCTGGTTGCGCCAGCGGGCCTTGGTTCCCGTCTTTTCACCCGCCCTCATCTGAAGGGCTAATTTTAGGAGAATGCCAATGTCACCACGCCTCTTCCTTCTTTCGACCGCACTTCCCATCGCCATGGCCTTTTCCACCGCCGCTTCTGCAGGAGAGGTGAAAGCCGTCGCCTCCTTCACCGTGCTTGCCGATGTGGTGAAGCAGGTGGGCGGCCAGCATGTGACCGTTACCAGCCTGGTGAAGCCGGATGGCGACCCGCATGAGTTCGAACCTTCGCCTACGAATGCAAAAAGCCTGAATGCGGCAGATGTCGTGTTTGTCAGCGGGCTTGGTCTGGAAGGATGGATGGACCGGCTGATTTCCGCGTCAGGCTACAAGGGAACACCTGTCGATGTGTCGCAGGGCATCAAGACGCGCGAGATGGATGAGGACGGCAAGACCGTCACCGATCCGCATGTCTGGAACAGCCCGGTCAACGTCAAGGTATGGGTGAAGAATATCGAGACGACGCTTGCCGCGGCCGACCCGGCCGACAGGGATGATTTCAAGGCAAATGCTGCCGCCTATCTTCAGAAGCTTGATGAATTGGATCGATACGCGCACCAGAAGTTCGATCCCATCCCGCAGGATCGCCGTAAGATCCTCACAAGCCATGACGCCTTCGGATATTTCGGCCGTGAGTACAACGTCACGTTCCTTTCGCCTCTTGGTGTTTCGACGGAAACGGAAGCCTCTGCCGGCGACGTGGCAAAGCTGATCGAGCAGATCAAGGCGGAGCACGTCAAAACCTATTTCTTCGAAAACTCGAATGACCCGAGACTGGTCAAGCAGGTGGCCAAGGCAACGGGCGCTGCCCCAGGCGGTGAACTCTATGTGGAGTCCCTCTCCAAGGCGAATGGCCCTGCACCAACATATGAGAAGATGTTCCGCTACAACGTCGACAAGATCGCCGACGCCATCAACAAGTCCAGTTGATTTGAAACGGAATGGCCCTCGTTACCCCAAGCCGGGTAACGGGGGCCATTCATCATCGATGCCGGAAACTCGGCTACGTGTGGTCAGACAGCCATGTCGAAAACGAGGATACCGGCCAGGCCGCCATCGGTCAGGCCAGCCAAGCGTTCGCCAACCTCGATGTGTTCCGGATGCACGAGATAGTCGTCGCGCGCTTCGGTGCTCTCAAAGGTGACGATGAAGCCATCCAGGAACCCACCATTCAAGCCTTCCGACGATACGTTCTGGCCGCACTTGATGTCGGAAATGCCGGGAATGACGTCCTTGAGCGCCATGATTGCCTCATAGATCGCCTGCTTGTCGGACGTGGTGGTTGCGGATTTAAACCGCAGGAATACGCAGTGAAGTATCGTCAAGTGTCTCTCCTCTTCGACTGTGCAGCTTGATCCGAGACTACACCATCGCTTCATGACCGCCGTTTGAACGGTTCCATGCCTTTTCGCGCCAGTTCATCGGCGCGCTCGTTTTCCGGATGTCCGGCATGACCCTTGACCCAGTGCAGCGTGACCTTGTGTCGCTCGCGCGCCGTCTCCAGCGCCTGCCAGAGTTCGACATTCTTGACCGGTTTATTGTCGGCGGTCTTCCAGCCCTTTTTCTTCCAGCCGAAAATCCACTTGGTAATGCCATCCTTGACGTAAGCGCTATCGGTGTAAAGATCGACCTCGCACGGGGCCTTCAGCGCATTGAGCGCCTCGATGGCCGCCATCAGTTCCATGCGATTGTTGGTGGTGTCCGCCTCGCCGCCGTTCAGTTCCTTTTCCACCTCGCCATAGCGAAGTACGGCACCCCAGCCGCCCGGTCCGGGATTGCCCGAACAGGCGCCGTCGGTGAAGATATCGACATGCTTCATTCTTCCACCAGACCATATTCGGCCACATGGCCAATGGAGCGGTGAAAGCGCAGCTTGCGCAGATATTCAAGCGGATCCTTTTTGACCACCAGAGCGCCGGCGGGTGTCGTGAGCCAGTCATAGAGGCGGGTCAGGAAGAAGCGCAGTGCGGAGCCACGCGCCAGAATCGGCATGGCTTCCAACTCGGCTTCGCTCATCGGGCGTACTGATTGATAGCCTTCAAGCAGCGCCTTGCCCTTGGTGACGTTATAGGAACCATCCTTCTCGAAGCACCAGGCATTGAGGCAGATCGAGACGTCATAGGCGAGAAGATCGTTGCAGGCAAAATAGAAGTCGATCAGGCCGGAAAGCTCATCGCCCAGGAAGAAGACATTGTCCTGAAAGAGATCGGCATGGATGACGCCGGATGGCAAATCCTTCGGCCAATGGGCGGCGAGGAAGGCGATTTCCGGATCGATCTCGTCCTTCAGACCGCTTTCGACTTCGTCGGCGCGGGCTTCGGACTTCTCCCACAACACCTTCCAGCCCTCGAGCGAAAGAGCGTTCGGCCGCTTGATGTCGAATCCTTCGCCTGCCACGTGCATGGCCGCCAGTGCCTTGCCGACTTCCCGGCAATGCTTAGCCTCAGGCTTTCTAAGCCACATGCCTTCCAAAAACGAAATCAGCGCTGCCGGCCGGCCGGACAACTCGCCCAGCAACTCACCATCTTTTCGCGGCAGGGGCAGCGGGCAGGACAGACCCTTGTCGGCCAGGTGCTGCATCAGTCCCAAAAAGAAGGGCAGATCAGACTTCTCCACGCGCTTCTCGTAGAGCGTCAGGATCAGCGGGTCTTTCGTTGTGTGCAGCAGAAAATTGGAGTTTTCGACACCCTCGGCGATCCCTTTATAGGAGGTCAATTCGCCGACGTCATATTGGCTAAGAAACTGTCTCAGCTCGTCTTCGGTGATGTCCGTGTAAACTGCCAATGGAATTCTCTTGAAAAGGAATGAAAAAGGATCAGCCGTTCAGCGCGGCTTTCGCGGGAAGCGCGTCGCTTGCACTGCCGTTGACGAATGCCATGTCTTCGATGGTGAGTTCAATATTGCGAAGCTCGCGATTCACCAGAAAATGCTCGGTCTCTTCTACCGTTACGGCGAGATCAAGCGTCGTGTCGAAGCGTTCCTTAAAGGCCTGGATGATCTCATCGACGATGACTTCCGGCGCGGATGCACCTGCCGATAGGCCGACGGTACGCACGTCGCCGATTTCGCTCCAATCGATTTCTGCAGCACGCTGCACCAGCACAGAACGCTGAGCACCGGCACGCAAGGCCACTTCCACCAGACGCTTCGAATTGGACGAATTCGGCGCGCCGACGACAATGAAGAGGTCGCAGCCGGGGGCTGCCTGCTTCACCGCGTCCTGGCGGTTGGTGGTGGCGTAGCAGATGCTGTCGGCCGCTGGCGCCTGCATGGCCGGAAACCGTTCCTGCAGCTTGGCGATAACGCCTGCCGTATCATCGACGGAGAGCGTCGTCTGCGTCACGAATCCGAGATTTTCGGCATCAAGCGGCTGATAAAGCGCTGCGTCTTCCACAGTCTCGATCAGCGATACGGTGCCCTCGGGCAACTGCCCCATGGTGCCGATGACTTCCGGATGGCCGGCGTGGCCGATGAGGATGACATGGCGACCAAGTCGCTGGTGGCGCATGGCCTGCTTGTGGACTTTGGAGACAAGCGGACATGTGGCATCGAGATAGAAAAGGTTGCGCGCCTGAGCGTCTTCCGGCACGGATTTCGGCACGCCATGGGCGGAGAACACCACAGGCTGCTGGCGATGTTCGGCAGGGATTTCGTTGAGTTCCTCGACGAAGATCGCGCCCTTGGCTTCCAGCCCCTCGACCACGTAACGGTTATGGACGATCTCGTGGCGCACATAGACCGGAGCGCCATAGGCTTTCAGCGCCAGGACCACGATCTGGATCGCACGATCCACACCGGCGCAGAAACCGCGCGGGCCACAGAGCCTGATGGTGAGAGGCGGCTTGGACACGGCCATGTTCATTCCTGCTCCTTTGCCTCCCGCATTTCATAGACACCGCAAGCGTTGCCAGATGATTGTCGCCTGCCAGCAGCAAGCCGTGCAAGCGAGGCTGCCCTACTCCTTCGGGCCTTTCATGCTCCGCACATAGGCAAAACCGGCCACGAAGACAAGGGCGGCTGCAAGACCGTACCATGTAATCGCATATTGCAGGTGATTATTGGGCAGGTCGATCAGCGTCACGCCGCCCTTGGGCCAACCGCCCGGATTGGGTGCGTCATTGGCATCAATGAAAAAAGGCACGAGCTTTTCAGCAGGAACGCCGGCACTCTTCGCCATCGCTTGAATATCTTTCCAGTAGAAGATATTCTTGGCGAGGTCGTTGTCGGGCAGCATCATGGATGGCTTAGCCGCAAGCTGCGCGCGCGCCAGCCCCTCGATCGTAACGCGACCAGCGATCTGCCCCTGCTCACGCTTGGCTGGATCTTTAATGTCGTAAGGTACGAAGCCACGATTGATGAAGATCTCCCGACCATCATCCAGCGTCAGCGGCGTATAGACATAATAGCCCGTCTGCCCCTGATGCGTGGCGAAGAAGTGCCGCTCCTTGGCGTGATCGAAAACGCCAGAAAGCCGAACGGTGCGATATTCGATGTTACCACCCGACGAGGCGATCGTCTCGATTTCGCTCAGTTCAACAGGAGCGGAATGGACCCGGAGGTCAATTTCGCTCAGCAGGGCTTCCTTCCAGTAGAGGCGCTTCACCTGCCATGTGCCAAGCGACAGCAGAATAATCAGCAACAAAAGCACCAGCGGACCGGCAAACCATAAGCGCCGGTGAGATGGCTTGAGACCGGCGGGGTCAGCCATGGTCGATTTTACCTTCACTGGCATTGTTGCGATATTGCAGTGCCACCATGATACCCTTGAACTTGCGCAGCAGAAGCAGTGAAACGATCACCGTCAAGGGAAGCCAGATCAAGGCATGAAGCCAGACGGGCGGCGCGAAAACGGAATCGAACCAGAGTGCAAGGCCGATGATGAGAAAACCGACGATCAGCATGACGAAGACGGCCGGACCATCGCCAGCGTCGGCGAAAGCATAATCCAGCCCGCACGCGCTGCAACGTGGTTTTAGCTTGATAAATCCATCGAACAGTTTGCCGCGCCCACAGCGCGGGCAGCAGCCTTGCAGTCCGACCTTGATAGGATCGACGGGAGGGAACTCTCCAGTATCGTGCATCCTAGCTCCTCCATCCCTGGATACAAGAAGCGCGGCAACCTGCCGCGCTCATTTCGCCGCTAGATGAAGCGACACTTGCCCTTCGCCATCAAGCGTAGGGCGGCAATGCGCCGCCCTCTACAAGCCTCGTCAGTGGCCAGTCTCCGCCAATGGCGCGCCCCAGCCGCCCCAGATGTAAATGGCGAAGAAGAGGAAAAGCCAGACAACGTCAACGAAGTGCCAGTACCACGCTGCTGCTTCGAAGCCGAAGTGATGCTTCGGCGTGAACCCGCCGGCGATGGCACGGAACAGGCAGACCAGCAGGAAGATCGTTCCAACGAAGACGTGGAAACCATGGAAGCCCGTGGACATGAAGAATGTCGCGCCGTAGATCGAATTCTTGAAATCGAACGGAGCGTGGACGTATTCGTAAAACTGAACGGCCGAGAAAAGCACGCCAAGCGCAACGGTCAGAGCCAGGCCGGTTATCATGCCCTTGCGGTCATTGTGCAGCAGAGCATGGTGCGCCCAGGTAACACACGTTCCCGACAACAGCAGGATGACGGTGTTGTAGAGCGGCAGATGCCACGGATCGATCACCTCGATGCCCTTCGGCGGCCACTGACCGCCCGTATAGGCAAGACGCGCTGCCTGGATGGCTTCATGCGGATAGAGGCTCGCATCGAAGTACGCCCAGAACCATGCCACGAAGAACATGACTTCCGAGGCGATGAACATGATCATGCCGTAGCGCAGATGCAGCGAGACGACCGGCGTATGGTGTCCCTCATCGCCTTCCTTGATCGTATCCGCCCACCACGCATACATGGTGTAAAGAACGATCACGAGGCCGATATAGAACATCCAGGGATTGGCAAGTTCGAAGCCGAACAGCTTGAAGGAGCTGCCGTTCAGGTAGCGCATGTAACAGATGCCGCCAAAGGTCAGCACGAAAGCGCCGATCGATGCCAGAAGCGGCCATGGGCTCGGGCTTATGATATGGTAGTCGTGGTTCTTCTGATGCGTATCGGCCATGTGATCAATCCCCGAAGGCTCTTCCCAATTTCGCTGAACCCGTCTCGCTGACCTGATATCAGGCGACCAGTTCATTCCCTGGCGCGGTCTTGCAACCACACCTCCCTCTCTCAAAGTCTCGTTTCGTCACGTTCCGTCTTTGCCGGCAAGGACGCAACTGGTTTTTCCGTTTTCGACGGGTAAAATGTATAGGACAAGGTCAGTGTATGAATGTTCTTCGTTTCCCGAGCCTTGACGATTTCCGGATCGATGAAGAAAACCACCGGCATTTCCAGCATCTCACCCGGCTGAAGCGTCGTCTCGGTGAAGCAGAAACACTGCACCTTGTTGAAATAGGCGCCGGCTTCCATCGGCGTCACGTTGAAGACGGCGGTCCCAGTCGTTGCAACAGGAGAACGGTTGGTCGCCTTGAAGGTCACCTGGATCGTCTCGCCAATCCGAGGCTCGACCATTTTGTTCACCGGTCGGAAGTCCCAGTTCAGACCGTTGGAGGTGTTGGAATCAAACGTCACCTTCATCGTCTTGTCGAGGATGACATCGGAATATTGCTCGACGCGCTGGGTGGTGCCGTTATAGCCGGTGACCTGGCAGAACAGGCGGTAGAGGGGCACAGAGGCATAGGCCATGCCGACCATGCCGCAGACAAAGACAAGACACAGCACAAGGATCGAGCCGTTGCTCGTCTTTCTGCTTCCCGTCGTCTTTTGAGCTGTTGCCATGTCTCCCTCCTCCCGAGCGTCGTCCGGTCTAGTGACCGCCGATCTTGATGATGGTGATGATGTAGAAGAGCACCACCAGGGCCGCGAGCGTGAGGCCTAGCGCGATATTTCTCCCGCGCCTCGACCTTTTCTGCGCTTCGTTTAGCTTTACGGTCTCGATCATGCCGCACCCCCAAACATCGTGACAAAGGACGGTACGAGATGATCGGCCAGAAGCGCGGAGAAAATCGCAAACAGGTAGAATACCGAGTAAGCGAACATCTTCTTTGCCGGCATCATCTTTTCATCGCCATCCGGCATGAGCCGAACCGAGATGGAACAGTAGACGAAGATGACGCTCAGCACGGCAGCGAAAATTCCGTAACCCAATCCGGCGAGACCGGAGAAGTAGGGCGCGACGGCAACGGCCATGGTCAGGACGGAATAGGCAATCATCTGGTTCTTGGTCGACCGTTCACCAGCGACATTCGGCATCATCGGGATGCCGACAGAGCCGTAGTCGTGCATCTTGAAGAGCGCCAAGGCCCAGAAATGCGCAGGCGTCCACAGGAAGATGATCAGAAACAGGATGGTGCTGTCGAGGGACACGTTGCCCGTGACGCAAGCCCAGCCGAGCATGGGCGGGAAAGCACCTGCAGCACCACCGATCACGATGTTCTGTGGCGTCGAGCGCTTGAGCCACATCGTATAGACGACAGCATAGAAGAAGATGGTGAAGGCCAGAAGACCGGCAGCAAACCAGTTGACCGCGAGACCCAGAATAGCAACCGAGAAGACAGAGAGCGTCAGTCCGAAGGCAAGCGCCTCACCCGGGGCAATCCGGCCGGATGGAATGGGGCGCTTGGCCGTGCGGGACATGACCGCATCGATATCGGCATCGTACCACATATTCAACGCGCCAGACGCGCCTGCGCCGACCGCGATGCAGAGGATCGCAATCACGCCGAGGATCGGATTGATTTGACCAGGGGCGAGAATAAGTCCGGCAAAGGCCGTGAAAACCACGAGCGACATGACTCGGGGTTTCAAGAGCTCGAAGTAATCGCGCGCGCCGGCTTCCGAAAGCGAGGCGGAGTCGATTGCCAGCGTGTCGCGATTGTCAATAACGGTCATTATTTCCTGCTTTCCCGAAAGACGCCCCATCGCAATGCGGCGTCATTTCTCATTTCGTCCGGCGTAAAACTGACATCTATCATGTTACGCCGGACAAAACGCTCGGACAAAATGCCTCAGCGGATGCGCGGAAGCTGCTCCCACTGGTGGTAAGGCGGAGGAGACGACAGCTGCCATTCCAGCGTGGTGGCACCTGGACCCCAGGGATTGTCGCCAGCGATACGCTTCTTGGCGAAGGCTTCCCAGACGCCGAAGAGGAAGATCAGGACAGCAACCGCCGAGATGTAGGAGCCGTAGGACGATACCAGGTTCCAGCCCGCATAGGCATCCGGATAGTCGATATAGCGGCGCGGCATGCCGGCCAGGCCCAAGAAGTGCTGCGGGAAGAAGATCAGGTTGACGCCGACGAACATGACCCAGAAGTGCAGATTGCCGATTTTCTGGTTGTACATGTAGCCGGTGATTTTCGGGAACCAGTAGTACCAGCCAGCAAAGATGGCGAAGACGGCACCGAGCGACAACACGTAGTGGAAGTGCGCCACGACGTAGTAGGTGTCGTGCAGCGAACGGTCGAGACCCGCATTGGCGAGCTGAACGCCGGTAACACCACCCACCGTGAAGAGGAAGATGAAGCCGATTGCCCAGATCATCGGTGTCGTAAAGGTCAGCGAGCCGCCCCACATCGTTGCGATCCAGGAGAAGATCTTGATGCCGGTCGGCACCGCGATCACCATGGTGGCAAAGACGAAGTAGCGTTGCGCTTCAAGCGAGAGGCCGACGGTATACATGTGGTGTGCCCACACGATGAAGCCGACCGCGCCGATCGCGACCATGGCATAGGCCATGCCGAGGTAGCCGAAGATCGGCTTCAGCGAGAAGGTCGATACGATGTGGCTGATGATGCCGAAGCCGGGCAGGATCAGAATGTAGACCTCCGGGTGGCCGAAGAACCAGAAAAGGTGCTGGTAGAGGATCGGGTCGCCGCCGCCGTCAGGAGAGAAGAAGGTGGTGCCGAAATTGCGGTCCGTCAGAAGCATGGTGATGCCACCTGCCAGAACCGGAAGCGACAGAAGCAGAAGGAAAGCGGTGACAAGCACGGACCAGGCAAACAGCGGCATCTTGTGCAGCGTCATGCCGGGCGCGCGCATGTTGAGGATCGTGGTGATGAAGTTGATCGCACCAAGGATCGAGGATGCGCCGGCAACGTGAAGCGCGAAGATCGCAAGATCGACCGCCGGCCCCGGCATACCGCTTGTTGATAGCGGTGGATACATCGTCCAGCCGCCACCCACACCATAGGCACCTGCCGGACCTTCGACGAAGAGCGAAAGAAGAAGCAGAATGAAGGCGGGTACGAGCAGCCAGAAGGAGATGTTGTTCAAGCGCGGGAAAGCCATGTCCGGCGCGCCGATCATGATCGGCACCATCCAGTTGGCGAAACCGCCGATCATGGCCGGCATGACCATGAAGAAGATCATGATGAGCGCATGCGCGGTGGTGAACACATTGTACATGTGCTTGCCACCGTCGATGGCGGCATCACCTTCGAAGCCATAGACCATGGTTGCCAGACCGTGGAAAATCTGGATGCCAGGTTCCTGCAGCTCCATGCGCATGACGACCGAAAGGCCGCCGCCGATGATGCCGGCAATGATTGCGAAGATCAGATAGAGCGTGCCGATATCTTTGTGGTTGGTCGAGAAGAACCAGCGCTGCGCAAAGCTCGGCGTATGATCGTGATGCGCATGATCGTCGCCATGAGCGCCATGGGCGACACGATCATGAGAGTGATGGTCGTCGTGTGCGGAATGTCCAGCCATTGTCCTCACCCCTTGCCTTAGTTGGTTTCATTTGCGGCGACGCGAAGGGCGCTTGCGCCATCCACAGAAGCCATCAGCGCCCGGTTGGCACCGCTCAAGTCAGACGCAGCGGCAGCAGCCCAGGTTTTATATTGCTCTTCGGAAACCACCCGTATGGCAATCGGCATGAAGGCGTGATCCTTGCCGCAAAGCTCGGAACACTGACCGTAGTAAAGTCCTTCTTTTTCCGTCTTGAACCAGGTTTCGTTCAGACGGCCCGGAACGGCATCGATCTTGACGCCGAAGGCCGGCATCGCAAACGCATGAATGACATCCGTTGGCGCAGCGGTGACGAGAAGACGAACCGTCTTGTTCACCGGAACGACCATTTCATTATCAACGGCGAGAAGGCGGGGATAGATCGCGCGGTTTTCCTTGCCGGCAGCAGCGCGGTCGGCATCCTTCAACAAGTAGCTGTCGAAGGCCAGAGGCTCGGAGCCTTCCGCCGCCTGGTATTCATAGTTCCACTGCCATTGGGTGGCGGTTGCCTTCAATGTCAGGTCAGGATTTTCCGGCTGCGTCAGCTGCGCGTTGAGCAGGTTGAAGGACGGGAATGCCAGGAAAAGAAGAATGAGAACTGGAGCCAGCGTCCAGATGATTTCGATCGCCGTATTGTGGCTGGTCTTGGACGGTACCGGATTCTTGGATGCCCTGAACTTCGCAACAACGAGAATGAGCAGGACGAGAACGAAAAGCGTGACGGGAACGATAAACCACAGGGTATATTGTTCAAACCAACGAATTTCGTGCATGATTGGCGTTGCGGCCTCCTGCAATCCCATCTGCCAATCCTTCGGCTGGTCAGCGCGGGCGCCGACAGCCGAGAGCAGACAGATCATGCCCGCAAACGCTGCGTTAATCCTAGTAATCACGGTACCTCTCCCTCACGCACCCGGTCATGATCAATCCCAGGCGCAGAATCCATGCTTATAGTATTAGACTCAAATCATAGTTTGCCCGCCGCCGCAATATCGCCCAGCTTTTGCAGAGTGGCATTTTTCTTCCCCCTAATTTTTCCCACGCATGCATCGTTGAAACCATATCGATAAACCGAAGACAGCACTCATCATTCCTGAGGCCCTATTGGATTTAAGCCGCCGCAGGTCCTATTTTGGCCGTACTCACTTGGAAATGAGAGACCCGGCTCTTTCATTTCCAGCACCGGACGTCAAAATAGCCGCACTGATTCGAATTCCAGAGGTATCCATGCGTCTGCCCCCGATTGCGCGCGCCGCTCTTGTCGCCGCCGGTTTCTCTCTTCTCGCGTCCGGCGCGAGCGTCGCCCAGCAGCCGCCTGGTACGCCGAAGTCGACCCACGGCTCATGGTCAGTCATCTGCGACAAGCCCGCAGGCGCGTCCGAAGAGCAATGCGCATTGATGCAGAACGTCATTGCCGACGACCGCCCGGAAGTCGGCCTTTCCGTCGTCGTACTGAAGACCGCCGACCGCAAATCCCGCATCCTTCGCATCCTCGCACCGCTTGGCGTGCTGCTGAAGGATGGAATGGAACTCTACATCGACAATAACAATATCGGCCGTGCCTATTTCACCCGCTGCTTTTCCGAGGGCTGCTATGTGGAAGTCGACATCGACGACGAGCTGATGAAGGTTCTGCGTGCGGGAAAGCACGCGGTTTTCGCATTGCGTGAATCGGTCGACCAGGATCGCGTCGGCATTCCGATCGAACTCAGCGGCTTCGCTGAAGGCTATGACGCGCTTCCTTGACATATGGTGGCTGGCGGACAGATGCGCTGCGCCCGATCGACAATTCCCAAACAGACCCCTGAGGCGGCTTGCGCCGGCTCATCCCAGCACCTAAATCTCACATGAATAGATGATGGATGCTGACGCCTGGAGTACGCGATGACCCAAGACCTTCTGACGCTTTTCGATTGCGATGAGGGGACCTTGCGGAGCCGCGTCGCGGACGCCCTTGCAGGCGCCGATGACGGCGAACTCTTCGTCGAACATGCCCAGGCGGAATCGCTCACCTTCGACAATGGCCGCCTGAAAGGCGGCAGTTTCAATACCGATCAGGGTTTTGGCCTTCGCGCCGTTGTCGGCGAGACGGTCGGTTACGCCCATGCGGGCGAGCTTTCGACTGCCGCGCTGCAACGCGCAGCCGATGCGGTCGGCGCCGTCACCAAGGGCTACTCCGGCTCCTATGCGGCGGCACCCCAGCGCACCAACAAGAAGCTCTATGGCGACGAAAACCCGATCGGCTCGCCCTCCTTCGAGGAAAAGGTCAAGCTTCTGACCGAGATCGACACCTATCTGCGCGACAAAGACCCCAAGGTTCGCCAGGTGACGGCATCAGTTGCGGCAAGCTGGCAGATCGTCGACATTCTGCGCGCCGATGGGCACCGCGTCAGTGACGTTCGCCCCATGACACGCATCAATATCTCTGTGGTCACCGGTGAAGGCGATCGCCAGGAGACCGGTTCCTACGGTATTGGCGGACGTGTCGGCTTCGGTGATTTCATTACAACCGAGAACTGGCAGCGGGGCGCTGACGAGGCGCTGCGCCAGGCGCTGGTCAATCTGACGGCAATCGACGCGCCTGCCGGCACGATGGATGTCGTGCTCGGCTCCGGCTGGCCCGGCGTCATGCTGCACGAAGCGGTCGGGCATGGTCTCGAAGGCGATTTCAACCGCAAGAAGACATCGGCCTTCGCAGGCCTGCTCGGTGAAATGGTCGCCGCACCTGGCGTCACAGTGGTGGATGATGGAACCATCGACAACCGTCGCGGCTCTCTGACGGTGGACGATGAGGGCACACCGTCCGGCTACAATGTGCTGATCGAAAACGGCAAGCTTGTCGGCTATATGCAGGATCGTCAAAACGCCCGCCTGATGGGCATGACGGCGACGGGCAATGGACGCCGGCAGGGCTATTCCCACGTTCCCATGCCGCGCATGACCAACACCTATATGCTCGGCGGAGACAAGACACCGGACGAGATCATCGCGTCGGTCAAGAAGGGCATCTACGCCGTTTCCTTCGGCGGTGGTCAGGTAGACATCACGTCGGGCAAATTCGTCTTTGGCTGCACGGAGGCCTATCTCATCGAAAATGGCAAGATCGGCGCACCGGTCAAGGGCGCCATGCTGATCGGCAACGGACCGGATGCGATGAAGCGGGTGACCATGATCGGCAACGACATGAAGCTCGACACTGGCATTGGCAATTGCGGCAAGGCCGGCCAGTGGGTGCCGGTTGGCGTTGGCCAGCCGCATCTACGCATGGACCAGATCACGGTCGGCGGCACCAAGGCCTGAGGTCTGCAGATGGGGACGCTCGTCAAGATCGTTCCCTATAATGCTGATTGGCCGCGCCTCTATCGCGAGACCCAAGACCGTCTCGAAGCGTTGTTGGGCGAGATCGCCGAAGGCATAGAGCATGTCGGCAGCACAGCCGTTACCGGCCTCGCCGCCAAGCCCTATATTGATATCGACGTTGTTCTGAAACATTCCACGCAGATGGAAGACGGCAGGGCGCGCATGCAAGCCGCTGGCCTCGAACCGCGCGGGTCTCGCCACGGTGACGGGGTGTTTGCCTTTCTGCTTCGGGATCCCTTGGCGGGTCTACGCGTTTATCTTTGCCCGCCCAATAGCCTCACCCATCAGAACAGATTGCGTTTCCGTGATAACCTTCGCCAGAACCCCTCTCTTGCCAATCACTATGCGACGCTTAAGATGGCTCTCGCCGAGCAATACACGGACGATGGCGATGCCTACACCCGCGCCAAGTCCGACTTCATTCGCGAGACGCTGAATAACACGTCCCCCGCATCCGCGCCCTAAGCGCCCTCTCCCCCGATCAGGAAAAGATGACCTTCGTTTCCAATGCACTCGTCCCCGAACTGGCTGTCACCGACTGGCACAAGAGCCGGACATTTTATTGTGACCTGATCGGCTTTCATGTCGTCTATGAGCGACCGGAAGAAGGTTTCGCCCATCTTGCGCTCGGCGACGCCCAGTTGATGATCGACCAGATCGGCGCCGGACGCACCTTCGAGCAGAAGAATGCGCCAATCCACTTTCCCTTCGGACGGGGCATGAACCTGCAACTCGCCGTTCCATCCCTTCAACCCATCCTCGACAGGCTGGAGCTTGCGCGCGTGCCCCTTTTTCTCCCGCTCGAAGAGAAATGGTACCGTAAAGGAGAGCTGGAAGATGGTAACCGGCAGTTCGTTGTCGCCGATCCGGATGGCTATCTCATTCGCCCTTTCGAGAGCCTCGGCGAACGCGTCTTTCGGTTCGGGTAAGGCATGGACATGACACTACCTCGCATGCCCAAAGCAGTCGTCTTCGATATGGACGGCGTTCTGATTGACACCGAAACGCTTTATCGCGATTCCTTCCTGGCCGCCTCACAGGATGGCGGGCACGATTTGCCTGTGGAACTGTACCAGCGTGTCTGCGGAAGTCCCTGGGATGTCATCAGCGGCACGATCCTTACCGAACATGGCGCTGATTTTCCCATGGATGCGTTTCGCGACGCGTGGCTGCGTCATCTGGCCGTCAGCATGGCCGGCGGCGTAGAACTCAAGGCCGGTGTCGTGAAGATGCTCGACCTGCTGGACGATCTTAAGCTACCACGCGCCATCGCCACCTCATCCCGGCACGAATCCGTCAATCGACATCTTGGGCCTCATAATCTCCTGGCTCGCTTCGATCACATCGTGGCGCGCGAGGATTATACCCAGCCGAAGCCCTCCCCCATGCCCTATCTAACCGCTGCCCAACGTCTTGGCGTCGATCCTGCGGAATGCTTGGCGCTGGAAGATTCCTATCACGGCGTTCAATCCGCCTCCTCCGCCGGGATGATGACGGTGATGGTGCCGGATGTCGCGCCTGCGACCAAGCGGATGCGGGAGACGTGCATTGCGATCTGCTCCGGTCTGTCAGAGGTCGCTGCCCTGCTTCGTGATGAAAGGACGCTCGGCTAGTCGATAGCAGCTGGATCGAAGCGCCATTTGCGTTCGATCGAACCGATGAGATCCAGCTGGTTGTGATGGGCAAGCAGAAGGACATGGCCGAGCAGGTCTGCGACCTCGTCGGAAAGGTCTTGCCTCATTTCCTCTGGCGTTTTGCCCCTCGCCCGACCGCGCGCCGTCAAACGGTTCCACGCTTGCGTCACCTCGCCGACCTCTTCCTGCAGCTTCAGCATGAACCAGTCAGGATCACGCTCGATACTGTTTGACGCAGCATAGGACGCCGAAGCTTTCTCGAATTTTTGCATCAGGTCAGCCAGCATCACGTTCCCCCTTCGTTCACGCGACACTGACCACGATTCGCCCGCCACTGTCGACGGCCATTCCGCTTACAGCATCGGGCCGAAATCGGACCCGATTTTCGGAAAGCACGACGCGCCAATTTAGAAAGATGACGCATCCCCTTGTGCGTCCAACAAGACGCACGGCGCTTAGGGGTACATGCGGACCTTCGTCCATGGGGCGTCGGTGGATTCACGCCGGAATTCCACCCGGTCGTGGAGGCGGAATTTTCGGTCGTGCCAGAATTCGATGGTCAGCGGGTTGATGCGGAAGCCCGACCAGTATGGCGGACGCGGGATTTCACCCAGCGCATATTTGGCGGTGTATTCCGCCACCGCCTTTTCAAGTGCGAAGCGGCTTTCCAGCGGTCGGGACTGCTTGGAGGCCCATGCGCCGATGCGGCTGCCGCGCGGGCGCGAGGCATAATACTCATCCGCCTCTTCGTCCGACACCACCTCTACAAGCCCGCGAACACGCACCTGTCGGCGCAGGCTCTTCCAGTGGAAGCACAAGCCAGCTTTCTGTTGTCCAAGAAGCTCGCGCCCCTTGCGGCTCTCAAAATTCGTGTAGATCACGAAGCCGCGCTCGTCTGCCGCCTTCAGCAGCACCATACGCACGCTCGGCATTCCGTCCTCATCCACAGAAGCGAGCGCGACCGCATTCGGATCGTTTATCTCGGACGCGGTTGCATCACGCAACCATTCGGCGAAAAGCGCAAATGGTTCATTTTCTTCCGTGAAGTCACTAGATGTTAACCCCGTTTCCGACATATTGAATAAAATGCTCCAAAGCTGATTTGCGTACCAGAGATGAGTTCTGGGTAAGAGATGGTGATCGTCATAGCAAAGTCGAACAGTCGCACAAAGAGCTTCCTGTCATCGGTCGTCAATGTTTTTGCCGCCGGCTTTCTGGCCGTTGCACTGACCGGCTGTGTCAGCCTTGATCTTTTCGGTGGCGAAAAAGTCGACCGCTCGCTCTCCACGGCTTCCGTGCCAAACCAGCCGACCCAGCCGGCGCTCTCCGATGATGCCACCATTCGCAATGCCGTGACATCTGCCGACCTGGTGAAGGTTGCCGAATCCCCCGTTCCCTGGGCAAATGCAGCGACCGGCAGTGCCGGTGTCGTGACGGCCATCCGCGAAGACAGAACGACGGGCTTCGTCTGCCGCAACTTCAATACCACGCGCCATTCCTTCGAGGGCGTGGCGAGCTATACCGGGCAAGCCTGCCTTTCTGAGACAGGCGAATGGCTGATGACCCGCTTCGATCAGAAGTAAAGCATTTACCTTATTCTGCGAGATGAGACCTGCGACACGCTCAGTCATGCGTGTGTAAAGGTCTGGTTAGCAACTTCTTGCCACAGTCCCATCCAGTTCAAGACACTGATCGTGCAACATTTTCGAAGGTTGGCACGTTCAGGTCTCGAGTTTCTTCTGTTTCAGGTCGCTTCAACAGGCGGCTGCAGTCTCGGGCGTAACTGGTGGTTCGGATGCGTGATCCCTATTCTATTCTCGGCGTCAAGCGCGATGCCGATTCGGACGAGATAAAGGCCGCCTGGCGTTCCAAGGCGAAGACAGTTCATCCCGATCACAATCGCGATGATCCGGATGCCAACGCGCGCTTCACCGAGATCGGTCAGGCCTATGATCTGTTGAAGGATCCGAAGAAGCGCGGTCTCTATGACCAGGCGCGCCGGGCCTCAGACGGCAAGCAGCGTGAACAAACCATCATGCAGAAGCGGGAAGCCGCGCGTGAGGCCGCCCGCCAGGCTGCCGAACGAGCAAAGGCCGCCGAGAAGCTGATGGAAGAATTGGCTCGGGCGCAGGCGCGCAACGAGAAAGCGACCGCTGAAAGCGAAGAAGGTCCTTCGGCCACCACCACGAGCGGAAGCACCAAGCCGGAAACGCCCGAGGATATGCTGGAGCGTATTTTCGGCGCGGAAGCCAAGGTGAAGGGCGGCGTGGACTCGGGCAAGAGCGGTGTGGCTGGATCTGCCGAAGACGCATCCGCTCAGGAGACGGCGGAAGCCGGAAACTCTGTTGCGCTCGGCTTTTTCAATGCACTTATCCGGCGCTTCAAACCGGCTCCACCGGTCGTGGAGAAAGCACCCGACATGACGGCCGAAGCGATCGTAACCGTGAGCGATATTATCGCTCAGAAGCAGGTGACGCTTCGCATGCCAGACGAGCGTGACGTGCGCTTTCAATTGCCAGTCGGAGCTACGGATGGACATGTGGTTCGGCTCAAGGGTCAGGGCCTCAAGCTGCCGGACGCACCACGTGGCGATCTCGTCGTCACGGTTTTGACCGCACGCGACGACGCGTTCACCGTGAAGGGCTACGATATCCACACGAGCCTACCGATTGCACTGGCTGATGCAGTGCTCGGTTGCGAGGCCAAGGTTCAATCGCCTCGCGGAGAACAGCAGCTTTCGGTACCGGCCTGGTCTGGTTCGGATAAGGCTATTCACGTGCCTGGAAAAGGCTTGCAAAAGGACGATGGCACCTTCGGCGATCTTGTCGTCGAGCTGCGGATCGTGCTGCTTGAAACACCGGATGCTAAAGTGACAGACCTGATGCGCCACATGCGCGAAGGCCTTTACCTGTGACCACTCCGTGAAAGCGGTGAACAACGCACCCTTTGTTACGATCCCTTACATGAGATGATCTGAGGCCTTCTTGAACAGTGGTTCTGCCTATGCCATAGGCAGGATCATTTTGGAATATGAGGGAGCATTACATGGCTCAGACATCCGGCCTGATGGCTGGCAAGCGCGGTCTCATCATGGGCGTCGCAAACAATCGTTCGATTGCCTGGGGCATTGCCAAGGCCTGCGCCGATGCGGGTGCCGAACTTGCCTTCACCTGGCAGGGTGACGCATTGAAGAAGCGCGTTGAGCCTCTCGCCCAGGAACTTGGCGCCTTCATGGCTGGCCATTGCGATGTGACCGATCTCGAAACGTTGGATACCGTTTTCTCGAATCTCGAAGCGCATTGGGGCAAGATCGACTTCGTCGTGCACGCCATCGCCTTTTCCGACAAGGACGAATTGACGGGTCGCTACCTCGACACGAGCCGCGACAACTTCAACCGCACCATGGACATCTCCGTCTATTCTTTGGCCGCTGTCGCAAAGCGCGCCGAGCCGATCATGAATGACGGTGGCTCGATGGTGACGCTGACCTATTACGGCGCCGAGAAAGTCATGCCGAACTACAACGTCATGGGCGTTGCCAAGGCAGCACTTGAGGCCAGTGTGCGCTATCTGGCAGTCGATCTCGGCAATCGCGGTATTCGCGTCAACGCCGTCTCCGCCGGCCCGATCAAGACGCTTGCCGCCGCCGGTATCGGCGATTTCCGCTATATCTTGAAGTGGAACGAGTATAACGCGCCGCTGAAGCGCACCGTTTCCATCGAGGAAGTCGGCAAGTCCGCGCTTTACCTGCTGTCTGATCTCTCCACCGGTGTGACCGGCGAAGTGCATCACGTGGATTCGGGCTATCACGCGATCGGCATGAAGGCTGTAGACGCGCCCGATATCTCCGTCGTAAAAGACTAACATTGTTCAGCAATAACGATTGGCGCCGCCTCATTTTTGACGTGCGGCGCCGTCACGTCTTTAAAGGACAGAGTTAAAAAAGCAGGGGTGTGCAGTGCTGGTCTATGTTATCCGCCACGGACAGACAGACTGGAACGCGATCAGAAGGCTTCAGGGCCAAAAGGACATTCCGCTCAACGACTTCGGCCGCTCCCAGGCCGTCGGCAACGGCAAAACTCTCTCCGCCATCCTGGGCCCGACAGCCAAAGAATTCGACTACGTGGCAAGCCCCTTGGGCCGCACGCGTGAAACGATGGAACTACTGCGCGGCGCCATGGGCCTCGATCCCACAGCCTATCGCACCGACGAACGCCTCGTTGAAGTGTCATTCGGTGATTGGGAAGGTTACACGCTGCCCGAGCTCAAGCTTTCCTTTCCCGACCGCGTCAGGGCCCGGAAAGCTGCAAAGTGGGACTTTATTCCGCCGGGCCAGAATGCCGAAAGCTACGAAATATTGTCCTGGCGCATCGGCGCTTGGCTTTCATCCGTCGAGCGCAAGACCGTCTGTGTTTGCCATGGCGGCGTGATCCGCAGTATGTTCCGGCTGGTCTCCGGCATGGACAAGGACGAAGCGGCCGAGATTCCTATTCCGCAAGACAAGATTTTGAAGGTCGAGACCGACAAGAATCTGGCCGAATGGGTCGATGTCAGAGAGACTGTGTAAAGCATATCGCGATCTTTCAGATTCGCTCCTTACGCTTTAGGTCCTTCTTCTGTAGCATGTCGTTATCGCAAAGCGCTGCACAGTTTTGCTTGGGCCATGCCATCTTGCCAAGGAACCGAAGCTCCTCGCCGCGCTCACGTCAGGCGCCGATTGGGCAAGCCTCTCCACATCCGGAGCGCGAGTGGAATACAGGACGGGTTTCGAATTGACCGCCGCGCCAAAATTGATGTCGGATCTGCGTGCCCAATGCTTGCGATAGCTGGAAATGCCGAAGTAAACCGTGCTTGGTTTAATAGCATAGCCAAAGCAACGGTCTGAACGCGGCAGAAGCTTACTGCACGACCTCGAGATCGTCCACGACGCGCTTGCCGTCGACTTCGGTGTAGAACACCAGAACCTTCACGCCGGGCTGCAGGCCTTCGAAGTTGAACTCTTCCGGCACTTTGTAATTCTTGCCGTCGGCAAGCGTAATGTTCAGGCCCCTCACGTCGACCTTGCTGATGGTCGACTCGACATCGACGCTCTGGGCAAAGCTGTTCAGAGGGGCAAACAGATTTGCAGTGGCTAAAAGTGCGGCAATCATCAAGCGCATGGTTCTAGCCTCCTTCAGGCTCTTTACGAGTTTTGCATGCGACAAGATTTCTCTCCCGAATGTGGCGGAATTTGCCCGTAACAATGTCAATTTCGGTATAATTGGTGAATGGATTTTAACCAATATCAAGCGCTTAGACTTTTTTTGTATCTTGGCCCCTGAAAACCAGCGCGCGCGTTCTGCTATACTATTTGTTTTAGATTATCTTTTAGAGTTGTCCGCAAGAATTGTTTTCCAGGCATGGACTGAGGACTCTCCGACGTGGCATCAGCATCAACATTTTCGCGTAGTGTCCGCGAGAAGAGTACACGGAAAAAGATGCTGTTTGGAGCTTCGGCGGGAGTATCGCTTGCGCTGATCTACTTTATCGACGCCGCGTCCTTCTGGATTGCGTTGCCTCTGACGATCATTCTGCTTCTGGTTGCCGAGCGAAACCACAATCTGACAATGATTCACATTCGCGAGAGCAAGCTTCTCGAACTCTCCCAACGCTTCAAGCTCGCGATGGATTCGTCCAATATTGGCCTTTGGGAACTGAATGGTAACGACGCATGCTACCTTGATGGGCGCGCCGCGGGACTGCATGGGTATCCAACGACGGAGAACGAATTTTCTCTATCACGATGGCTGGAAGCGGTCGTTCCGGAAGACCGAATAAAGATCACGGACTTTCTGACCCACTGCACTCAGGGAGAGGAGACCCACTCCGAAGTCTACCGCGTCCAATTGCGCTCTGGCGAACTACGCTATCTGCGAGCGGCAGGCTCAAACTACAGCACAGCGGATGGCGCGCGGCACACGAGCGGGATCATTTGGGATGTGACCTCGGATATGCAGGTGGCGGAGACACTAAAGAACTCCGTCTATAGCAGTCACGTGAAGAACGCCGAACTCGAGCTTGCGCTTCAGGAACTGTCTTCCCGTGAACACGATCTCATGGAACTGTCGCGGCGGCTCGACTTCGCGCTCCAATCCTACAATTGCGGCATATGGGAAGCCAATCTCTCGACCGACCATTCCTATTGGGACCGCCGTATGCACCAGCTCTACGGGCTGGACTATACCACCGGCTATACGGATCGAGCGACGTGGCTGAACTGCCTTCATCCAGATGACCGGGAGAAGGCATCTGCGGACGCCGACCGATGCGCGGCCAACAACGAACCCTTCTCCAGCATTCAGCGCGTGCTGCTTCAAGACGACGAGGTGCGCTACGTTCGCTCCGTGGGCAGCATCCATATTGACCGGGATGGACTTCGCAAGGTCATCGGCATTGCTTTCGACATCACCGCAGATGTGCGCCTTGCCGACGAACTGAAGGCCGCAAAGGAAGAGGCCGAGGCACGCAATGCGGAGCTGATCGAGGCGAAGTCACACATCGAGCACAACGCGCTGCACGATCCACTGACCGGGCTCGCCAACCGGCGAAAGCTGGATCTGGAGTTGGACTATCTGACGTCCTCGCCTGTCGCGGCTGGCCGGGCACGTTTTGCCATCCTCCACCTCGATCTCGACCGCTTCAAACAGATCAACGACACGCTGGGGCACGCAGCAGGCGACGCAACACTTGCCAGGGCAGCAGAACTCCTTCGCCTCAATGTCGGCGATGCTGGTGTGATCGCCCGTATTGGCGGGGACGAGTTCGTCATCCTCATCTCTCAGGTGACGGACAAGTACATCGTCACGTCCATCGCATCGAATATCATCGCAGCTTTCCAGCATCCCTTCGATTTTCAGGGGTTTACCTGCAGATGCGGCGTCTCGATCGGCATCGCCTTTGGTGACGCCCAAGACAATGATGCGCGCAAGATTCTCATCAACGCCGACCTTGCACTCTACCGTGCCAAAGCCATGGGCCGGAACCGCTACGAGTTCTTCACGCAAAATCTTCAAGCCGAAATCGTCAATCACAAGCGCACTGCCGATGAGATCCTGGCGGGGTTGGAAAAGGGTGAATTCGAAACCTGGTACCAACCGCAACTCTGCGCCAGAACCGGCGAGATCGCCGGCATGGAAGCGCTGGTCCGCTGGCGTCACCCCACGCGCGGCCTGCTGACGCCGGACAAGTTCCTGGGTATCGCAGAAGAGCTGGACGTCGTTCAGGCGCTCGACCGCCTGACGTTGCAGAGCGCCCTGCAAGACAGACGGCTATGGAGCCTGAAGGGGTTGGAAATCCCACGCGTCTCGGTCAACGTTTCAATCCGTCGCCTGCACGACGCGCAGTTGCTCGAAAGCCTCCACCAGCTTTACATCATGCCCGGCGAAGTCGTCTTCGAACTGGTCGAATCCATCTTTCTCGACGATAGCGACGAGCAGGTGGTTCAAAATCTCGACCATGTCAAAGAGCTCGGCATCGACATCGAGATTGATGATTTCGGCACCGGACATACCTCGCTCATCAGCCTGCTGCGCCTCAAGCCGAAGCGCCTCAAGATCGACCGTCAGCTCGTCATGCCAATCCTCGGTTCGCCGCAGGAACGGGCGCTGGTCCGCTCGATCATCGACATTGCCCGCTCGCTTGGTGTCGAGACTGTGGCTGAAGGCGTGGAAACGATGGAACATGCCGCTATGCTGAAAGACATGGGTTGCGATATTCTGCAAGGCTATGCCTTCGCAGCACCTCTACCGGCTCAAGAATTTTCAGCCTATGCCATGCAACAGGAACTGCGTCGCGTGTCCTGATGCAAGCGGCCCTATTCCGATCAAAGAAAGGCTTTTGCCTTCCAGGTATTTTCCACTAAGGAGATGACCGCGCATTTTTGTAAATTTCGCGTCTCTCCATAGGAAACGCTGCCTGGTCTGGTTTTATTGTCATGTCGCATAACACGTTCGGTCACCTCTTCCGCGTTTCAACCTGGGGCGAAAGCCATGGTCCGGCGCTGGGCTGTGTGGTGGATGGCTGCCCTCCCGGCATTCGCTTCACGCTGGCGGAAGTGCAAGCCTGGATGGACAAGCGCAAGCCTGGCCAGAGCCGCTTCGTCACGCAAAGACGCGAAGACGACATCGTTAAGGTCCTTTCCGGCGTGATGCTGGATGAGGACGGCGAGACCATGATCACCACCGGCACGCCGGTTTCCATGCTGATCGAAAACACCGACCAGCGTTCCAAGGATTACGGCGAGATCGCCAAGCGCTACCGTCCAGGCCACGCAGATTTCACCTATGACCTCAAATACGGCATTCGCGACTACCGCGGCGGCGGGCGCTCTTCTGCACGCGAAACCGCGGCACGTGTCGCCGCCGGCGCCCTTGCCCGCAAGGTGGTGCCGGGGATGACCGTTCGTGCAGCACTCGTGCAGATCGGCAAGCACAAGATCAACCGCGACAACTGGGATTGGGCACAGGTCAACGAGAACCCGTTCTTCTGCCCGGACGCCGAGATGGTGCCGATTTGGGAAGACTATCTCGATACGATCCGAAAAGCGGGCTCTTCAATCGGTGCTGTGGTAGAAGTGGTCGCCGAGGGCGTTCCCGCAGGCATCGGCGCGCCGATCTACGCCAAGCTCGATCAGGATATCGCCTCCAGTCTGATGTCGATCAACGCCGTCAAGGGTGTCGAGATCGGCGAAGGTTTTGCGTCTGCGGAACTCAGCGGCGAGGAAAATGCCGACGAGATGCGCATGGGCAATGACGGCCAGCCGTTCTTCCTGTCGAACCATGCGGGCGGCATTCTGGGCGGCATTGCGACAGGTCAGCCGATCGTTGCACGCTTTGCCATCAAGCCCACCTCTTCGATCCTCACCGAACGCCAGTCCATCGATGCCGATGGCAATAATGTCGATGTTCGCACCAAGGGCCGTCACGACCCATGCGTCGGCATTCGCGCCGTTCCGATCGGCGAAGCGATGGTCGCCTGCACCGTGGCCGACCATTACCTGCGCGACCGCGGCCAGACCGGCAGACTGAAATAAACAGGAGAAACAGCATGGCATACGATCAGAAACGCGTCGTTGAAGCGATCCGCGCCTTCGAGGCAGGCGAGATCGTTGTGGTCATGGATGATGACGGGCGCGAGAACGAAGGCGATCTCATCGTTGCCGCCGTGCATTGCACCGGTGAAAAGATGGCCTTCATCGTACGCCACACCTCCGGCATCGTCTGCGCCCCCATGCCGCGCGAGGAAGCCAAGAGGCTGAACCTCAACGCCATGGTTTCCGAAAACGACAGCGCCCATACGACCGCCTTCACGGTCTCGGTCGATTTCAAGCACGGGACCACGACAGGCATCTCGGCGGATGATCGCACCCTGACGGTGCGCAATCTTGCCAACCCCAATGTCGGCCCCGCGGACTTCACCCGTCCCGGCCACATCTTCCCGCTGGTGTCACGCGAAGGCGGGGTGCTGATGCGCTCCGGTCACACGGAAGCAGCTGTCGATCTCTGCAAGCTTGCCGGACTGCCGCCAATCGGCGTCATCTGCGAACTCGTCAATGACGATGGCAGCGTCATGCGCGGTCCGCAGGTTTCGAGCTTTGCCGAAACCCACGGTCTCAAGCAGGTCTCGGTTGCCGACCTGATCGCCTATCGCCAGCGCAAGGAAACGTTGGTGGAGATGGAAAGTCAGGTCACCATCGACACGCCTTTCGGTCCGGCCAAGGCGCAGACCTATTCTCTGCCCTGGGATCCGATGCAGCATATGGCGGTGATCTTCGGCGATATTCGCGATGGCGTCGATATTCCGGTCCGCCTGCATCCGGAGAATGTGGCCGACGATATTTTCGGCAGCAAGCAGCCGGTGCGCCATTACATGCAGAAGATTGCCGAAGAAGGCCGCGGCGTCATCGTTTACCTTCGCGAGGGCTCGGTCGGCGTTGGCAAGGTCGAGGGTCGGCGCAAGTCGCGTGATGCGGACGAATCGCACGAACAGGCCCGTTCTCGCGAAGAAGAATGGCTGGAAATCGGGCTTGGCGCGCAGATCCTGAAAGACCTCGGCATCAGCTCCATCAAGCTCTTGACCACGCGCGAACGCCACTATGTCGGCCTGGAAGGTTTCGGCATCAAGATTGCTTCGACGGAGCTTTGCTAATAGCGAGACCGGCAGGCGCGGTATCATCCGGGCCTGCCAGCCAGCCATCGAGATACCGCACACTCTCCACACCGGTGAATTTTGCCAGCCGATTCAATTCGGCATCCAGCTTTTCCAACCGACCGGATGACGGTCGCACGCCCTTTTCCAGCCAGAGCCTTCTGACGTCGAGCGAACCGTTCTTGCGCTCGGCCTTCATGTCGATGCGTCCGATCATGCGATCGCCTTCGAGAAGCGGGAAGACATAGTAGCCATATTGGCGCTTCGGCTCCGGCACGAAGACTTCGATACGATAGAAGAAACCGAAAAGGCGTTCGGTGCGGGCGCGGTTGCGCAACAGCGGATCGAAGGGGCTGAGAACCCGGACCCGCTGCGGCGGCTCGAGTGACGCCTCTACCTCCATCTCCTGTGCGAAACTCGAAAAGGCGTAGGATGCGCGCTCTTTGGCGCCATTGGCAGAGGTCAGCGAGACTTCGACCAGTTCGTCCCGGTGAGACATCACCCAGTCCTTCGCCTCATTCGGCGTTACCAGATCGAAGAAAGCGGAAATCTCTCCCGATGTCGCAAAGCCCAGCCGGGACAGTGCCTCACGGCAGGCCCAATCGATGAACCCTTCGTGGCTGACGTCCCGATCGTAATGCTCCTTCAGAATGACGCGTTCTGAGAGATCGTAAACCTTCTGAAAGTTCACACGGCGGGCAATCGAAAGCCTGCCGGTGTGCCACATATATTCAAGCGCCGTCTTGGAAGGATGCCAGTTCCACCAGCCACCGGATTGATGATCCTCTGCCTTCATGTCGCGCGACATGACGGCACCGTTTTCGGCAATGTGCCGATAGGTTTCCTCAAAGGCGGAATCGAACCCCTCCCCGTGCCATTTGCGCCAGCGCTCCTGCATGATCGGCTCGCGGCGACGGAATCGATGTTTCCAATAGGGATAGAAGGCTGTCGGAACGATCGACGCATCATGCGTCCAGTGCTCGAAAAGCGTTCGGTCTTTTTCCAGGAGCGCGGTCAGATGCTCCCGCTTGTAGGTCTGGTTTCTGGAAAAGATGATCTGGTGGTGGGCCCGCTCCACCGTGGCGATGCTATCCACCTGCACGAAGCCCAGTGTCGTAATAAGTTCGAGCAATCCATCCTTCGACAGTGCCCTGTTCGGCGGCGCCGAAAGACCCTGTCTCGCCAGGAAAATACGCCGTGCTGCTTCGTTGGAAACCAGAATCGCCATGCTCTGAACTCTAGGAGTCTCGCGCCTCGAAATCAATGTTCTTTTTTTGTTCTTGATTTCGCCGGGGCGTCTTTGTGTTTATAGAAGCGCAACGGACGATAAGGGAAACGGCGTGGACATTCAGTTCCAGAATGCAGGTGTGACCTTCGAGGGGCGAACAGCGCTTGCGCCACTCGATCTCTCGCTATCGGAGCGACGCATTGGCGTGATCGGCCTGAATGGCTCGGGCAAGACCACCTTCGCCCGATTGATCAACGGCCTTACCAAGCCCAGCACCGGCAGGGTCATCGTCAATGGGCTTGATACGATCAAGGATGCCGATGCTGTCTTGAAACAGGTGGGCTTTGTCTTCCAGAACCCGCAAAACCAGATCATCCTGCCGATCGTCCGCGACGACATCGCGTTTGGACTGAAGAACCGCGGCGTCGGCAAAATCGCTGTCGATGAGGCTGTGGCGGCAACCTTGCAGCGTTTCGGCATCGCCCATCTTTCAGATCGCCGTGCCCATGAACTATCGGGGGGCGAGTTGCAGCTTGCGGCGCTTGCGGCGCTGTCCATCACCGGCCCAAACATCCTGATCCTGGACGAGCCGACGAACCAGCTCGATCTGAAGAACCGCGCGGTGGTGGAGCGGACGATCCTCGGCTTGGAGCAGGATGTGCTCGTCATTACCCATGACCTGCCCCTGCTTGAGACGTTCGACCGCGTTCTGCTCTTTCATCAGGCTACGCTTGTTTTGGATGGCGAGCCGGAAGATGTGATTGCGCGGTACCGGGAGATCGCGCTCCCATGAGAAGCCTTTACGCCGAGGGAACGGGCTGGCTCTACAGGCTTTCACCCTGCGTGAAGCTGTTGACGCTGGCAGCCTTCAGCGCTGGCCTTTTCCTCACGCGTGATCCGTTGATCCTGAGCATTGCGGTCATTCTGGCAGGCTTTGTTCTCTGGCAGGCGCAACTGGGGTTGCGCGAAACGCTCTCCCGCCTTCGCCCGATCTTTCTGACGATCGCGATCATCGCGACGTTCAGCTTCCTGCTGATCCCTGCGATGGATGCCACCGTCACGCTTTTGAGGTTGAGCGCTCTGACATTGCTGGCGACCGCCGTAACCGCAAGTGTGAGCATCTCGCAATTCATGGACGAGATCACCTATGCACTTCGCCCACTTGAGAAGCTCGGCCTGGCAAAGGCAGCCGATGTGGGCCTTGCGGTTGGCCTTGTGGTTCGCTTCGTCCCCGAGATCGTCAGCCGATACCACACGTTGAGCGATGCACACCGCGCACGCGGCAGCCGTATAAAGCTCAAAAGCATACTCGTCCCACTCATCATAATGACGTTGAAGGATGCCGACGCGATTGCGGATGCCATTGACGCGCGCGGCTTCAGACGTCAAACCTCACTCATACAAAAGGGAGACGCCCAATGACCACCCGTGACCTGGTTCTGATATCGCTGTTTTCAGCCATCATCATTGCGCTTGGCCTGTTGCCTCCCATCACACTCGGCATCATTCCGGTTCCCATCACGGCCCAGTCGCTGGGCGTTATGCTGGCCGGCGTCGTCCTTGGCGCAAAGCGAGGCACCCTTGCCGTGCTGCTGACGATCCTGATTGCGGCGATCGGCCTTCCGGTGCTGTCCGGCGGCAGAGGTGGCCTTTCGATCTTCACCACCCCGACCACAGGCTATCTGATTGGTTGGATCGCCGCCGCTTTCGTGACCGGCACCCTTTCCGAGCGCTTCGTCAAAGCGGGCCAGCCCGCACTAACGCAAGGCATTGGCTTTTTCCTCGCCAGTGTCGCTGGTGGCGTCGTCGTTCTTTATGCCTTCGGCATCACTTATCTCGCTTTCGCAACCGGTATCGGTTTCAGCAAAGCGTTCATCGGCTCCATGGCCTTCATTCCGGGTGACCTGATCAAGGCCGTCTTGGCAGCCCTCGCCGGGCGCGCGGTCATGGCTGGCTATCCGTTGCTGCCGCAGCGGACATAATCCAAACCTTCACGCGTTTCAGGAGTAAGCGACCCATGGCCACACGGCTTTACGAGCATCCGATCTTCGTGGAACACATTACACCGAAGGGGCATCCCGAGCGGCCGGACCGGCTGCGCTCGCTGAACATCGCGCTTGAACATCCGAATTTCGAGCGACTGGTTCGTAAGCAAGCCCCGCAGGCCAATGAGGATGCGGTGCTTCTCGCCCATCCCGAAAGCCATCTTCTTTCCGTGATGCGCCAAATTCCGGAAGAAGAAGGCGAGATCAACCGCATTGAGGCGGATACCTATGCCTCGCCGAAAAGCCTGCAAGCGGCGCTCACCGGCATCGGTGCCGCGATGGCCGCCGTGGATGACGTGTTCAAGGGCGAGGCTGACAATGTCTTCGTCGCAAGCCGCCCACCCGGCCACCACGCGGAAACCGAAAAGGCCATGGGTTTCTGTCTTTTCAACAACGCGGCGATTGCTGCCCGTCACGCGCAGAAAGTCCATGGTGCGGAGCGAGTGGCTATCGTGGATTGGGACGTTCACCACGGCAACGGCACGCAGGATATTTTCTGGAACGACACGTCGGTGCTTTTCTGTTCCACCCACCAGATGCCGCTTTATCCCTGGAGCGGCGACAAAAACGAAACCGGTGTGAAGAACAACGTGGTCAATGCGCCGCTCTCGCCCAACACGGGAAGCGACCATTTCCGTGAGGCGTTCAAATCCAGGGTTCTGCCAGCCATTGCCGATTTCTCGCCTGACCTCATTATCATCTCGGCCGGTTTCGATGCCCACCACCGTGATCCACTCGCCCAGATCAATCTGGTGGGTGAGGATTTCGATTGGGCAACGGGGCGAATTCTGGAGATGGCTGATAAATATGCCGGCAACCGGGTCGTCAGTCTGCTGGAAGGCGGTTATGATCTGGAAGGGCTGGCGGAATCGGCGGCCATGCATATCTTGAGAATGATGAAGGGTTGAAGATGACGGAAAATGCCAACGCAGCCGATGTCAGCGGTTATTCTTTCGAAAAGGCCGTTGCTGAGCTGGAAAGCATTGTTGCCCGCCTGGAACGCGGCGATGTCGCCCTGGACGAATCCATTGCCATTTACGAGCGCGGCGAAGCCCTGAAGAAGCATTGCGAAGCACTTCTGACGACCGCCGAAAAGCGCATCGAAAAGATCCGTCTGGATCGTGCGGGCAAACCCCAGGGCGTCGAGCCGCTGGACGGTGAATGATGCCCACGGTTGGAAGACTTCGCTGAAAACCTTCGCGACGTGCGTCTAGGCTGACTGACGGCTCCTTACGATAGCTGGTAAACCCGCATCACCGCACGCAGCATTGATCAGAGAGCACTCACTTACGGCACCAAATCGTGTTAGTCTGCGGATCAACAAGCCGTGGAGGAGCAATCCATGTCGTTTTTCCCAGGCAATGATCCCGCCGCCGGCGACGCCTTCGCGTGTGATGCCATCGAGAACCTGATCGTTCCCCGCGCAAGCGATATTGGCGGCTTTTCCGTGCGGCGCGCCTTGCCGACGCGCGACCGCCGTTTGGTCGGCCCTTTCATTTTCTTCGACAGGATGGGACCGGCGATCCTGAAGGCTGGAGAAGCACTCGACGTCAAGCCGCATCCGCATATCGGGCTCTCCACCGTCACCTATCTCTTCGATGGCGAAATCAAGCATCGCGACAGTCTGGGGACGGAGGTCGTCGTTCGACCAGGCGATATCAACCTGATGACGGCCGGTCGCGGCATCGTGCATTCGGAGCGCACACCGGAAAACCTGCGCGGGCATCCCCTATCCATGTCGGGTTTGCAGACGTGGCTTGCGCTGCCGGACGACAAGGAGGAGATCGCTCCAGACTTCTCTCACACCGAACGCGAGGCCATGCCGCTGATCGACATTGCTGGTGCAACCGGACGTGTCGTCATTGGGGATTTTGCAGGCCTTCGCTCGCCGGTAAAAACCTTTACCGACACGCTCTACGCCGATCTTTCGCTCGCGCCTGGCGCAAAATTCCCCTTCCCTGCCGATCACGAGGAACGGGCGATCTATATTCTCTCCGGTTCTCTTGAGGTTGCCGGCGATGTGTTTGCCGCGGATCAGTTGCTGGCTTTTCGCGCCGGCGACGACATCACGCTGAAGGGTGGCGTCGATGGTTGTCACATCATGCTCTTCGGAGGTGCCGCGTTGAATTCACGGCGTTATATCTGGTGGAATTTCGTCTCGTCATCAAAAGAACGCATAGACCAGGCCAAGGAAGAGTGGAGAACCGGACGTTTCGACATCGTCCCGGGGGATGAAGAGGAATTTGTGCCTTTGCCCAAAGGTTGAAATCCGTTAGAGCGCGGTGCGTCCTTTCTGACGCATAAAGGATGCTCTAATCTTTTGAACCTACGCATCATGCTTTTCCGAAAATCGATTTCGATTTTTGGGCCGATGCTGTAGAACGGGAACATGCTTGCCGAAGGCTGCGCCCTCCCCATTTGGAGGGTGCGTTTTAAAGAAAACACGAAGGCCGAACGATTGACCGGAATGCCAGACACACCATTGCTTGACCGGGTGAAATTCCCATCCGATCTGAAAGCCGTCGAGGATCGCGACCTGCCGCAACTGGCAAGGGAACTGCGCGACGAGATGATCGATGCGGTCTCGAAGACCGGTGGACACCTCGGTGCTGGCCTCGGTGTCGTGGAACTGACGATCGCCATTCACAAGGTATTCAACACCCCGGACGACCGCTTGATCTTCGACGTTGGCCATCAGTGTTATCCGCACAAGATCCTGACCGGCCGTCGCGATCGCATCCGGACGCTACGCCAGGAAGGTGGCCTTTCCGGCTTCACCCGTCGCGCCGAAAGCGAGTATGACGATTTTGGCGCTGGCCACTCCTCCACCTCGATTTCCGCCGGCCTTGGCATGGCGGTTGCGGCAGAGCTTGACGGCAGCGACCGCAAGGTGATTGCGATCATCGGCGATGGCTCCATGTCGGCCGGTATGGCTTTCGAAGCCCTCAACAATGCCGGCGCGCTGGATGCACGGCTGATCGTGATCCTCAACGACAACGACATGTCGATTGCGCCGCCGACGGGAGCCATGAGCGCTTATCTGGCGCGCCTTGCATCCGGCCGCACCTATATGGGCTTCCGCGATTTCGGCAAGAAGCTGACGGCCTATCTCGGCAAGACGATCGACCGCGCCATCACCCGCGCCGTGACCCATGCGCGCGGCTACGTGACGGGCGGCACGCTCTTCGAGGAGCTGGGTTTCTACCATATCGGTCCGATCGACGGCCATTCCTTCGACCATCTTCTGCCTGTGCTGCGCAATGTCCGCGACAATCAGAAGGGTCCGGTGCTGATCCATGTCGTGACGCAGAAGGGCAAGGGCTATGCCCCGGCTGAAGCCGCCGCCGACAAGTATCATGGCGTCAACAAGTTTGATGTCATCACCGGCACGCAGGCCAAAGCAAAGCCGAATGCGCCGAGCTATACCAGCGTCTTCGCCGAAGCGCTGGTGCAGGAAGCAAAGCTTGACGACAAGATCGTCGGCGTGACAGCTGCCATGCCAAGCGGCACGGGGCTCGATAAGCTCGCAGGGCTGTTCCCTAAGCGCACCTTCGATGTCGGCATTGCCGAGCAACATGCCGTAACCTTTGCCGCAGGGCTTGCTGCGGAAGGCTACAAGCCTTTCTGCGCGCTCTACTCCACCTTCCTGCAACGCGGTTACGACCAGTTGGTGCATGACGTGGCGCTACAGGGCTTGCCGGTACGTTTCCCGATCGATCGCGCCGGCTTCGTTGGCGCCGATGGCCCGACACATGCGGGCTCCTTCGATACCACGTTCCTTGCCACCCTCCCCGGCATGGTGGTCATGGCTGCTTCCGACGAAGCGGAGTTGAAGCACATGGTGCGCACCGCCGCTGCCTATGACGAGGGCCCGATCTCCTTCCGCTATCCGCGCGGAGAAGGTGTGGGCATCGACATGCCGGCCCGTGGCGAAATCCTCGACATCGGCAAAGGCCGCGTCGTCAAGGAAGGCTCGAAGATCGCGCTGCTCTCCTTCGGCACGCGTCTCGCCGAATGCCTGGCGGCCGCTGAAGATCTGGATGCGGCAGGGCTTTCCACCACCGTGGCCGATGCACGCTTTGCCAAACCGCTCGATCTCGACCTCATCCGCCAGTTGACGAGCCACCATGAGGTTCTTGTGACCATCGAAGAAGGTTCATCCGGTGGCTTCGGCGCGCAGGTGCTCCAGTTCATGGCAGGATCCGGTCTTCTGGATACCGGCATCAAGGTTCGCACGCTAACCCTGCCCGACCAGTGGGTGGAACAGGCAAAGCCTGAAACCATGTATGCGGAAGCGGGCCTCGACCGCGCTGGCATCATCAAAACTGTTTTTCAGGCTCTGGGCCAGAAACAGGTCGGCGTCGGCTTCGCCGGATAAGCCTCTGCTTCGAAAATGGAAAATCCGCGGGAGTGATCCTGCGGCTTTTGTTTGTCTGGTTGGCTGATGGAGCTCAGTTCCCTGGCTTCTGCCACAGACGGCGATCGTAGGGGATAGGCGCGTAGTCGTGGAGTTGGGCGAGCTTCTTGAGGTAGCGGTTACGATAGCTCTGCTCATCCTCGAATTCGATATTCTCAAGCACGGCTTCAGCCCCCACTTCGTAGTAGAGATCGAGATTGGTGAGATCTGGAACCGGCGTCTCGCCGCGCTCGCACTCGCCCTGCATCTGCCAGAAGAGCTCCTCAAGACGCCGCGCCAAGGCGGGAATGTCGCGCAGGACACATGTGTCGCGCTGTCGCGCAATCGACTCTCGAACGGCCAAAAGGCTTTTGCGGTCTCGCTCGAAAGCTATGGCGCGCGCGACATAGTCCTCCGGGGAAGAACAAATCATTTCCGGCACGCCGGCTGCTTTCACGATGCTCGCGCAGAAACGCGCGGCAAAGGTTTTGCCCGGCATGGTGAGGACCGGAAGACCGGATGTGATCGCGTCGGAAGCCGTGGAATGTGCACCATACGGAAAGGTGTCGAGAAAGAGATCTGCCACGCCGATGCGAGCGATATGATGCGGGTTCGGAACCTTGGGGGCAAAGATGAGCCGATCAGCCGAGATCCCTCTTTGTTCGGCAAGCTCGCGCAGACGCTGGTTGGCTGACTCATCCCCCGCCAGAAGCCACAACAGGCTGCCGGGGGTCTCGGACAGGATCGTCATCCAACGCGCAAAACAGGTCTCCGTGATCTTCTGCATCCCGTTGAAGCTGGCATAAACAAACGCGTCGTCCGGCAGGCCGACGTCAGCGCGGCTGGGCCGGGCAGCGATGGGACGTTTACGGTCGAGCGGCTGGTCGCAGGCGATGCGAAGCACCTTCTCCGAAAAGTAGATCTCGTTCTCCGGCGAGATCATGTAGCCGTCTGAAATCAGATATTGGTGGAATGGGCTTCCCATCGATCCGGGATAGCCGCAGAAACTGACGATGACTGGCGCAGGGCGGTAAGAAAAGATCTTCGCGCGCGCGTCTTTGGTGTAGCCATTGACGTCGATCAGAATGTCGATCTCGTCGGAAATGATCAGCGACGCTGCCGCTGCATCGTCGAGATCCTGAATATCCCGCCACGTATCAACCACAGCCTTCATCCGGGCCTGCGTGCCGTCGGTGGTGCGGATTTGACCGCAGTAATAGGCAAAGACTTCGACGCTGCTCTTGTCGTGCAGTTCCAGAACCTCACAAAGCGCGAAGCCAACGGCGTGATCGCGCAGATCAGACGACAGGTAACCGATGCGCAACCGCTGACCGGTGCCGGATTTTTGTTTCGGTTTTCTGCGCGGGAAGCGCGTGAGGTCGGGGCGACCGACCAATGTCTTGCTGTACCGGTAGGCCTTCGCGAGCTGGAACATCGGGTCGTCGGCATAACAGCTGAGCGTCAGCGAGGACATGGCGTCGAGCATCTTGCGGGCGGGCACGTATGTCGAGGGCTCGAGGACGGGCCATTTACACTGGCGCTGACGCAAGGATATCCAGTGCTGTCCTGATTCGAGCGCGTCCGGCCGAAGCTCAAATGCTTGACGCAATGTGCTTTCCGCCTCGTCCAGCCTGTCTGTGCCTTCCAGAACACGACCGATGTTCTGCAAGGCCATATGCCGATTGCCAACCGCTTCAGCATCGACGTTTTTTGCTGCCTGAGCGTAGCGCGACCACTGCTCCACCGCGTGGCCGATCATCCCTGCATCCTCCAGCACACGCCCGAGATTGATGTAGGCTGGCGCAAAGTCCGGATAGGCCTTGATGGACGCGCGGAAAGCCTGGATGGCACCTGCACGATCGCCGAGTTTGTTCAGCGTGACCGCGTAATTGAAATAGGCCATGTGAATGACAGGATTACCGTCGTTGAAGGCGACCCAGGTCTTATAGAGCTCTGCTGCCGCAGCCTGCTGGCCGGCGGCATTCAGGGCTTCCGCTATGCTCATCAGATCGAGCAGGCTCAAACGTTGATGCCGTGCCAGATCAAGAGCGGACGGGGCGACGAGATCGTTCGAAGATGAGACGGGACTGACGGTCATGGCATCCTGCGACAGAGCGGAAAGGGCTAGGAATAGCTGATCTTCAGCTACTCTAGAGAACTTGCCTGTGGCTGGATGTATTTTTACCGCGTGTGTTGCTTGGGTTGCTTGCGACCGATGCTTCTATTGTCACGGTTACTTTGATGTTTGTCCCCCATCGTAGCGACGGAGATATTCTTGCACGCGCCGTCGGTATTGTCGGCTATGAAGATCGTGGTGAAAGGGGTCGCGAGCTAAGAAGGCATACGAACGTGCGGACGTCGCGGGGTTCATTTGCACGCGACGGACGAACATCACTTGCCTTGTAAAGCAGGTTGTCCGGGAGCTCCTCTGCCTGCTGCAGAAGCGCGCAATGCCGACGTCACGGAGGCGGTTCGTAGCATTTGTTCATTCTGAGCTGGAGATCGACGACGCGGCTATTGGCCGCGTCGTAAGCTATTGGGTCAGGGCGTCATCTGCACTTGCCGATGCCCCATGTCGTCATGTCCTGGTTTCGAGATATCAAAGATTGATCTCGACTTGGGACAAGCGCCAGGTCTTAGACCCCGTTATAGGCCTTGATGACTGCTTCGACCTGGGCGTCGCTCATTGCCTGCAGTTGCTGTGCCGTGATGCCACGAGCCGTCGACGTGCTCAAGCCAGAGATGGCTGCCGTGGACAGACCGGAAACAGCCTTTGCACTGAGTGCGGTGATCTCACCCGTAGTGAACAGGCCGAGTTCCGTGCTATTCAGCGTACCAACCTGAGCGGCGGTGAGGCCAGCAACCTGCGTGGAGGTCAGCGCCTGGATCTGGTCGGTCGTCATCGCTGCAAACTGCGTCGTGGTGAGCGCTGCTGCCTGGGTCGCGCTCAGGTTTGCGATGTTACCCGTGGTCAACTTGCTGGCCGTGATACCGGAGAGCGCATTGGCGCTGATGGCTTTCACCTCCTCGCTTGAGAAGGTGTTGAGTGCATCAGACGACAGAGCGTTCAGCTGCGTCGAAGACATGACCGCGATCTGTGCCTTTATCAGCGCTGCGGCGTTCGTGCTGCTCAAGTTTGTCAGAGCCGCTGCAGAAAGGCCGGAAAGTGCCTTGGTGCTGAGTGATGCAACCTCTCCCGTAGAGAAGAGAGCGAGTTCGGCGCTGTCAAGCGTTGCCAGTTGGGCAGAGCTCAAGCTGGCGATCTGAGTGGAGTTCAGCGCATCGATCTGGCTGGTCGTCATCGCTGCAAATTGCGTCGTGGTCAGGGCTGCTGCCTGTGTCGCGCTCAGGTTTGCGATGTTGCCCGTGGTCAACTTGCCGACCGTGATGCCTGCAAGCGCCTTGGCGCTGATAGCCTTGACTTCATCGCTGGAGAAGGTGTTGAGCGCGTCGGATGACAGAGCGTTCAGCTGTGTCGAAGACATCACTGCGATCTGTGCCTTGGTCAGTGCGGCTGCGCTTGTGCTGCTCAGGTTGGTCAGAGCCGCTGCAGAAAGGCCTGCGATAGCCTGGGTGCTGATGGACCCGATTTCAGCTGTTGAGAAGAGAGCGAGTTCGGCGCTGTCGAGCGTTGCCAGTTGGGCAGAGCTCAGGCCAGCGATCTGAGTGGAGTTCAGCGCCTGGATCTGGTCGGTCGTCATCGCTGCAAACTGCGTCGTGGTGAGCGCTGCTGCCTGGTCCTTGCTCAGGTTCGCAACGTTACCGGTGGTCAACTTGCCGACCGTGATGCCGGCGATCGCCTTGGCGCTGATGGCCTTGACTTCATCGCTGGAGAAGGTGTTGAGCGCATCAGACGACAGCGCGTTCAGCTGCGAGGTAGACATGACGGCAATCTGCAACTTGGCCAGGGCTGCTGCGCTCGCGCTGCTCAAGTTGGTCAGGGCTGTTGAAGAAAGGCCGGAAAGTGCCTTGGTGCTGAGCGCCGCGATCTCTCCCGTAGAGAAGAGAGCGAGTTCGGCGCTGTCGAGCGTTGCCAGTTGGGCAGAGCTCAAGCTGGCGATCTGAGTGGAGTTCAGCGCATCGATCTGGCTGGTCGTCATCGCTGCAAATTGCGTCGTGGTCAGGGCTGCTGCCTGTGTCGCGCTCAGGTTTGCGATGTTGCCCGTGGTCAACTTGCCGACCGTGATGCCTGCAAGCGCCTTGGCGCTGATAGCCTTGACTTCATCGCTGGAGAAGGTGTTGAGCGCGTCGGATGACAGAGCGTTCAGCTGTGTCGAAGACATCACTGCGATCTGTGCCTTGGTCAGTGCGGCTGCGCTTGTGCTGCTCAGGTTGGTCAGAGCCGCTGCAGAAAGGCCTGCGATAGCCTGGGTGCTGATGGACCCGATTTCAGCTGTTGAGAAGAGAGCGAGTTCGGCGCTGTCGAGCGTTGCCAGTTGGGCAGAGCTCAGGCCAGCGATCTGAGTGGAGTTCAGCGCCTGGATCTGGTCGGTCGTCATCGCTGCAAACTGCGTCGTGGTGAGCGCTGCTGCCTGGTCCTTGCTCAGGTTCGCAACGTTACCGGTGGTCAACTTGCCGACCGTGATGCCGGCGATCGCCTTGGCGCTGATGGCCTTGACTTCATCGCTGGAGAAGGTGTTGAGCGCATCAGACGACAGAGCGTTCAGCTGCGAGGTAGACATGACGGCAATCTGCGCCTTGTTCAGTGCTGCTGCGTTCGTGCTGCTCAAGTTGGTCAAAGCCGCTGCAGAAAGGCCGGAAATTGCCTTGGCGTTGATTGACGCAACCTCTCCGGTGGAGAAGAGAGCGAGTTCGGCGCTGTCGAGCGTTGCCAGTTGGGCAGAGCTCAAGCTGGCGATCTGAGCCGAGTTCAGCGCTTCGACCTGGTTGGTCGTCATCGCTGCAAACTGCGTCGTGGTCAGGGCTGCTGCCTGTGTCGCGCTCAGGTTTGCGATGTTGCCCGTGGTCAACTTGCTGACGGTGATGCCTGCAAGCGCCTTGGCGCTGATAGCCTTGACCTCATCGCTGGAGAAGGTGTTGAGCGCGTCGGACGACAGAGCGTTCAGCTGTGTCGAAGACATCACTGCGATCTGTGCCTTGTTCAGTGCGGCTGCACTTGTGCTGCTCAGGTTGGTCAGAGCCGCGGCAGAAAGGCCTGCGATGGCCTGGGTGCTGATAGCAGCGATCTCATCGGTGCTGAAGAGAGCCAGCTCTGCGCTGTTGATTGTCGCGACCTGAGCCGAGCTCATGCTAGCGATCTGGGTGGCGTTCAGCGCCTGGATCTGGCTGGTCGACAATCCTTCGATTTGGGTGGTGCTTAGTGCGACGACCTGTGCCGCACTAAAGCCGGTAACTTGGGCGGTGCTTAGCGCTCCCAGCTGGCTCAACGTGAGCCCCTTGACGGCGGGCGCCGAAATGGCGCGGACGTCATCAGAGCTCAGAAGAGCGACATTGGCAGTCGTAAGGGATCCAACTTGCGCGGAGCTCAGCGCCTTGATCTTGGTGGCGTCGAGAGCATTCACGTCCGCCGAGGTCAAGCTCGCGATCGTCGATGTGGAAAGCTTGGAGATCTGCGTAGCAGACAAGGAGGAGATAATGGAAGTCATGAACGTGTCCCTTACCGAATGGCGACTGGTCGCGCCTATCTGCCGTCCGACACCGTCCCCACTGACGGGAATCCGACACGCGCAAATAAAGCGAAATTGTTGAGAACATGGCTCATGTGAACCTGCGTAGGAAACGCTTCATGCAATTCGAGCTGGAGAAGCTCGGATTTTCCACGCTAGCTATTGCGAATGCCGCTAATAAACGATGCCGCTTGAATAACTGACTATGGCTATTTCGTAGCAGGCAAACCTTTAAAACCGGGTTAACGCTCCGCGCCATCGCGGACACTTATTCTTCAATTTCATGTATTTTTGAGAGAAATTAGAAGGATATAATGTACCATTTTTTTTGAAGATTTGACTCGACTACAGGTTAAAAACATAGATTATGCGATTTATCTAAAATGTATTGGTAGCCTTCACCCACTATATTTCACATCAAGAAGCAAAAAAATCCAGTAACATTCGCATCCCAATAAAAGAAAGGTAATTTTAATCTGATGTTTTTTGATCAGGGCAGCGTCGACGTCTTGGATGGATGGGATATTGAATAGCGACAGAAACTGGTCGTTTTTTTCTTCTTCCTCGAATATAGCGAATGAATACGTCCCGCCAGCGCCGCAAATTATAATTTTAACCATGTGACAAAGCGCAAATTAGGAGCCTTCTTTATCGCGATACTCTGCGTTTTCGGCATGAAAGCATCAAACAGCCCGTATTTCGAACGTCGTGGAGAGTATCGTTTTTACCTCGCCGTCTAGTAATTGTTCGCGCATCGGCTCCATAAAGCAATTGCTCCACGACAACGATGATATTCTTCACTCGGCAAGACAGTACGGACACGCGCAGCGACCACTCGCTGCCACCGAGTGCGCAATTCTCCGACGTGCAAGCACTGTCCAGTGCAAGACGACGTCTGAAGGCTCTGACGCTATTTGCCTAAGAGGCGGCGGCACCCTTGCTCCGTCACAAAGAAACAAACATGGGACGCTTGCAAAGACATGCTGTAAAAACTGCGGATCGAGTATCGTCTTGAGCAGCGTGGAAGACGGCTTTTGGGGGAACTGTTCTTTGAGACCTTGATCGGTCATTTCAGCAGGGCTTAGACGGACTTGTACCATCAAGCCTTGCGACAAGTGAGGGGGCGGAACCGTGTCCGCCCCCGCAATAAGAGATGTGGATAGCCGGTTTCGGGTGCAAGAACCACCCGCATTAAAATCCAAGTCAGCCTACAGCATCGGCCCGAATATCGATTCCTATTTTCGAAAAGCACGATGCATCGATCAAAGTAGATAGAGCGCCACTCATGACTTAGAAGCGGCGCGCCCTATTCTTAAAACTCTTCCCAGTTCTGTTCGCTTGCCTTCAAGACAGGTGTCTCAGCTGGCGCCCCGAATGCTTTTGCAAGCGTGTTACCAAGTGCGCGCGCAGGCGACGCGACCGGGCGGGCCGTTGGCTTGACTGCGGCCGGTGTAAAGCTTGGCTTCGTCGAATAGACGGGCTTTGCTGCAGCCGCAGGCGCGGCGCGTGGCGCAGTCGGAGCCGGACTTGATGTAAAGGACGCAACGCGTGTGGTCGCACCTGCGCCCAGATTGAACTGGCCGATCAGGCTCGTGAGCGCTTCGGCCTCGCGGGCGAGCGAGTGGCTTGCGGCCGTCTGCTGTTCGACCATGGCTGCGTTTTGCTGCGTCCCCTGATCCATGGTGTTGACGGCGGTGTTGATTTCCTGCAGGCCGGTCGACTGTTCGCGCGAGGCAGTGACGATCGCGCTCACATGGGTGTTGATCTCTTCCACCTCGGCGACGATCATCTGCAGCGCCTTGCCGGTTTCGCCGACGAGGCCCACGCCATTTTCAACATGCTTGCTGGAGTTGCTGATCAGCGACTTGATTTCCTTCGCTGCATTGGCGGAGCGCTGGGCCAATTCACGCACTTCCTGAGCGACGACGGCAAAGCCCTTGCCTGCCTCGCCCGCACGCGCTGCTTCCACACCCGCATTCAGTGCGAGCAGGTTCGTCTGGAAGGCGATGTCATCAATGACGCCGATGATGTTGGTGATTTCGCCGGAGGATTTCTCGATTTCCTGCATGGCGGCCACGGCGCGGCGCACGACTGCACCGGATTGCTCAGCCCCGGCACGGGCGCGCTGCACGAGAGCGCCGGCCTCTTCGGCACCCTTGGCGCTGTCGCGCACCGTCGTGGTCACTTCTTCCAGCGCCGCAGCGGTCTCTTCGACGGAAGCAGCCTGCTGTTCGGTGCGGCGCGACAGGTCGTCGGCTGCAGACAGCATTTCAGCGGCACCGGCATGGATTGCGGCAGCATTCTCGCCGACCTTACGCAATGTCTGCTGCAGGCTGTCGAGCGAGGTGTTGAAGTTCAAACGAAGCGGCTCGATGAACGGCGTGAATGGCTTTTCGATACGATAGTCGAGATTACCGTCGGCCAGTGCCTGGAGACCCTTTGCAAGTTCCTCGCGCGCAAAAACCTGCTCCGCTTCGGCGCGCTCTTTTTCAGCCTCGTTGCGCAGACGATCGGCTTCTGTTGCGGAGCGCATGCGATCTGTTTCACCCGCCAGACGCTGCTTTTCGATAGCGGCATCCTTGAAGACCAGAACAGCCTTTGCCATTTTCCCGACTTCGTCACTGCGATCCAGGGCGGGAACATCGACATTGTTATCGCCGTTTGCCAGACGGCCCATGGCATCCGTCATGCCGACGATGGGCGTGACGATGGCGCGTGATAGCGCCCAGATCAGCAGGACAGAAACGAGGCCCGCCCCAGCGCCACCGCCGAGCAGTGCATATTGCAGGTTGGCCTGGGCGCTTTGCTGAGCCGCGATCTCCGACTTGGTAAGCGCGTTGAGCTGTTCCTTGATCTTTTCTGCTGCAGCGCGGAAGCCATCGACCTGGCCCTTGGCCTGGTTGCGGCCAATTTCGATGATTTCGGAAACCGGTGCCTCCGTCGTCTTGCGGGCTGCCATCTGCGGCTCTGCCAGTTGCTTGTAAAAGACGGTGGCGGTCGCTTCCATCTCATCGATGGATTTCAGAATCTCGGGCTGGTCGGCAGCGTATCCGCGTGCCTCCTTCAATTTCGCGAGCATCACGTCGCGCTGGGCAAACACATCCTTGTAGGTGCTGTCGCTACGGAACAGAAGAAAGCCGCGCTGATTGACGACCTGCTCGAGCATAGCTGCCTTCGCTTCGTCCACCGTCTGCATGAGCTGCGCCGTGCGGGTTTGCGTTTCGGACAGGCGCTGTGCGTCCAGCGTCTGAAGAAAGACAACTGCCGAGGCCACAAGGCACACACCCATCAAGGCGACGAAGGTCATGATCAGCTTGATATTGATAGGCAAATTTTTGAGAGACATCGACAACTCTTTTTCGACACGGGACCGCGCATCAATCATCAGAGCGCGAACCAGAAATTTTCCGGCTTAACCTTCATGTCAGCGACGGGATTTTCAGCTTCGCAAATTGCTGCAAAGCGGTTGATTTTTACTTAAATACGATGGTTCTAAAAAAACAAACCCAGGCAGTATTTCGTAGGGTAAACGAAGTCTTCCTCAGCAGCGGGCCACAAACCGCTTGCGCTGCGCCCGATTGGCCGTCATTGACACTCTCCATGACCAAAACATCCGAAAATCAACGCCTGGACCAGCTTCTGGTCGCCAAGGGACTGTTTGCCAGTCGCTCCCGCGCGCGCGATGCCGTATCGCGCGGCACCGTCAGCGTGAATGGCAAGATCGTGACCAAGCCGAGCCTCTGCTTTGCCGAGAGTGCGGTTATCGCGATCGACGATCCGGCGCAGGATTATGTCTCGCGCGCCGCCCTAAAGCTCGTCGCAGCACTCGATCACTTCACGTTGGACCCGAAAGGCCACGAGTGTCTGGATGTGGGCGCCTCTACCGGCGGTTTTACGGAGGTGCTGCTGGAACGCGGTGCGGACCATGTCACCGCAATCGATGTGGGTCATGGACAGATCCATCCGCGGGTGGAGAACAATCCGCGCGTGACCAGCATCGAAGGGCTGAATGCGCGGTTTTTGACGCAAGACGATATTGACGGCCGCGAGATCAGCTTCATCGTCTCGGATGTCTCCTTCATTTCATTGAAGCTTGCCCTTGCGCCGGCGCTCGATCTGGCGACGAGCGGCGCGTTCGCCGTCCTTCTCGTCAAGCCGCAGTTCGAAGCCGGCCGGGATGCGATTAGCAAGGCTGGCCTGTTGAAAGAGCCGGACACTGCTCCACAGGTTGCCGCAGAACTTGAGCGCTGGCTCACCGAAGACATGGGCTGGGAAAGCCTTGGCCTTATCCCCTCCCCCATTGCAGGTGGAGATGGCAATGTAGAATTCCTTCTCGGAGGCAGAAAGCCATGAGCACGCAGACCGTCAAGATCCAGAGCCTCGGCGCGCAGGGCGATGGCATTGCGCACTGTCCCGACGGCACGGTCTATGTGCCTTTTACGCTTCCAGGAGAAACGGTCGCGATTGCCAGGGTTAAGGACCAGGGCACCATCATGTCGATTACGGAAGCATCGCCGGATCGGCGCGAGCCTGCCTGTCGCCATTTTGGACCGGATGGCAAGAACGGCACGTGCGGCGGCTGTTCGTTGCAGCATGTTCAAGACGAGCCTTACCACGACTTCAAACGGAATCTCGTCGTTGCGGCCCTCCGATCGAAGGGTCTGGATGTGGAGGTCGATCCGCTGGTGATCTGCCGGCCAGGTGAGCGACGTCGCGTTGTCTTCACCGCGCGCAAAACCGAAAAGGGACTTCTTCTCGGCTTCAGCCAGGCCAACAGTCACCATATCGTTGCGATCGAGGAATGTCCCATCGCCGCCCCGGCCATCGTGTCGAGGCTCGATGCGATCCGTGCGATCGGTTTGCCCCTGGCATCCAACGCGGAGCCTTTCCGCGTCACAGTGATGGAGACGCTTTCAGGGCTCGATATTGCGGTGGACGGCATCAAGTCCGTCAATGACAAGCAGCGCCGCGCACTGACGGAAACGGTTCTTTCCATGCGCGGCATCGCCCGTGTATCGCTCTCCGGCGAAATTCTCATCGAACCGCAAAAGCCGGTGATCGAATTCGGCAGCGTCAAGGTCGCCCCTCCCGCCGGCAGCTTCGTCCAGGCCACGAAGGTGGCGGAGGAGGCCATGGCCGAGCGCGTCGTGGCGCATGTTGGCAAATCGAAGCGGATCGCCGATCTGTTCTGCGGCACCGGTACCTTCACGTTGAGACTGGCGCGTGTCGGCAAGGTGCATGGCGTGGAAGCGGAAGACAAGCCGTTGAAGTCGCTCGATTTTGCCGCGCGCAATACACCCGGCTTGAAGCCGGTCACCATCGAGCGGCGCGACCTGTTTCGTCATCCCCTGATTGCCAAGGAACTGAAGCTTTACGACGCCGTCGTCTTCGATCCGCCAAGAGCGGGTGCGGAAGCGCAATGCAAGGAGCTTGCCCGCAGCACGGTCAAGAAGATCGTTGCCGTCAGCTGCAATCCGCTGTCCTTCGCGCGCGACCTCTCCATCCTGGTCGAAGGCGGCTATCGCATCACAAGCGTGACGCCGATCGACCAGTTCCTCTGGTCGCCGCATGTCGAGGCGGTCGCGACGCTGGAAAAGTAAAGCGCTTTACCACGCCGTATCGATACTGCCGCTGCCGACGACTCCGGAGCAGCGGCAACGGCCACCGACGCGGCCCTGCTGAACCGGGCAGACATAGGGGCGTGAGCGCTCGGCGCTGTCTGGTGGCGTGATGACGCAGACGAAACGCGGCTGGCGGCGATCCCACCCGTTATTCTGGTTCTGATTACTGCGTGGTGAGCTGCTATTGAAGTCCTGCACCTGAACGACATCGCTCTCTCTTGGGGACGACATCATCGGCGAGGACAGCATCCCGGCATCCGCGACGCCGGATAGCGACAGTATAGCAATCATTGCAAGAGCGGTTTTGCGCATCATGGCGGCCTTCTCCCAAGTAAAGATGTCGATCGAGTAACCGGAAACACTTCCCGTTCCGTAAAGACCGAGACCTTCTTCTCAAGAGACTTAACGGCGCATGAATGCCTCAAAGGCAGCGCGCGCCTCACGACTCTGAAGCTGAGCGGCGAAGTGAACGATTTCCTCGTCGATCCGGGCTCGGATCGCATCGACATCGCCACGCACCAGATTGCGGGCAATCTTCAGCGCCTGTGGTGGCTTCGACGCCAGGTTGGCAGCGATCTTCAAGGCTTCCGCCTCGACATCCGCCTCGGGAACGACCTTCCAGATCAGGCCCGCCGCCATAGCCTGCTCGGCCGAGAAGCCTTCACCTGCCGCCAGAAGCGCAAATGCCCGCTGGTGGCCGGCAATGCGCGGCACGAGAAGGCTGGAGGCGGCTTCCGGCACAAGTGCCAGATCGACGAAGGGCGTCTTGAACAGGCTGCGGCTGGAGGCGACCGTCAGATCGCAATGCAGGTTCAGCGTCGTGCCGATACCGATCGCCAGGCCATCGACGCCAGAGACGATGGGCTTTTCCACGCTGACCAGCGTGTGCAGGAAATCGGCTGCGGCGAGCCGCCCCTTGCCGCCCGACATCGCAAATCCAAGGAAATCAGCCATGTCATTGCCGGCGGAGAAGCATCCCGGCGTGCCGAGAAAAACGATTGCGCGGATGTCTTCATCCGCATCGGCGGCCTTCAACGCCTCGATCATGCTGCGATACATCGCGTCGGTGATGGCGTTCTTCTTGTCCGGCCGATTGAAGCGGATGACCTGCACGCCGGCTGCGACTTGAGGCCGCTCGAGGAGGATATGATCTTCGGACATCTATACTTCCTTCATCCAAGAACGACGCGTGCAGCTTCGAGGCTTGCGGCACCCGAGACGACGCGATCCTTTAAAGCAGCCGTTTCTGCCAAAAGGTTTTCCGCAGCGAAACGGCAAAGCGAGGCACGCTTGGTGCCCTGCCCGTCTTCCACGGCTGCAAGCGCGCCCTTGGCCAGATAGACGCCCGTCAGTGCAAGGCCGAACAGCCTTTGGTAGGGTGTCGCACCTGCCAGCACGGAGGCTGCCTCTCCCTTGGCCTGGGCGTCCAGCAGCCAGTCGGTGGCAGCCTCGAGATCGGCGATGCTCTGGTCGAGGTAGCGCGCAGTTTCGCCCAGTTCCGGCTTGTTCGATGCACGTACGTCTTCGGCAATGGCCTTCAACTCTTCGATAAAGCCGCGAACGTGGTGGCCTTCGGAGAGTGGAAGCTTGCGCATGACGAGGTCGATGGCTTGAATGCCGTTGGTGCCCTCATAGATCGGGGCGATGCGGGCGTCACGCAGATAGCGGGCCGCGCCCGTTTCCTCGATGAAGCCCATGCCGCCATGGACCTGGATGCCGAGCGAGGCAACGTCCACACCGGCGTCGGTGGAGAAGGACTTTGCAATCGGTGTCAAAAGGGCCGCACGCTCCTGCCAGAACTTCTGCGTGCCCGCATCGCTTTCCGCATGGCTCATGTCGATCGCGTGGGCGCAGGCGAAGCTGATGGCGCGCGAGCCTTGCGTCAGTGCCTTCATGGTCAGCAGCGTTCTGGCAATATCCGGATGCTCGATAATCGGGCTCATGCCCGTTGCCGTCGTTCCGGGCGCCTTACCCTGCGTCCGCTCTTTGGCGTATTGGATCGCCTTCTGGGTTGCGGCTTCGCAAATCGCCACGCCCTGCATACCGACGGCCAGGCGGGCATTGTTCATCATGGTGAACATACAGGCGAGACCCTTGTTCTCTTCGCCCACGAGCCAGCCGATCGCGCCTTTCTCCTGACCGTAGCGGCCATCCCCGAAGATCATCGTGCAGGTTGGCGAACCGTGAATGCCAAGCTTGTGCTCCAGCGCATGGCAGAACAAATCGTTGCGCTCACCCGGATTTCCGGCAGCGTCAGGCATGAACTTTGGCACGAGGAAGAGCGAAATGCCTCGTGTCCCAGCCGGTGCATCGGGCAGACGGGCCAACACAAGGTGGATGATGTTTTCGGCGGCGTCGTGTTCACCCCAGGTGATGTAGATTTTCTGGCCGAAAATGCGGTAGGTGCCGTCGTCGGCCCGTTCGGCCCTGGTCTTGAGTGCGGCGAGATCGGAGCCTGCCTGCGGCTCGGTCAGGTTCATGGTACCTGTCCATTTGCCGCTGACGAGATTTTCGAGATAGACGGCCTTCAGCGCGTCGCTGCCATGGGCGGTGATGGCTTCGATCGCACCCATCGTCAGCGTCGGGCAGAGCGCAAACGCCATGGAGCCGGAGTTCCACATTTCGAGCGCCGCAACGTTGAGCATATGGGGCAGACCTTGCCCGCCAAATTCCTCTGGCGCCGTCAGGCCGTTCCAGCCGCCTTCGGCCCAGCGATGATAGAGACCGGCCCATCCATCGGGTGTGCGAACCTCACCATCCACCATACGCGAGCCCTGGCGGTCGCCGATTTCGGCTAGCGGGGCAACCTCTTCGGTGGCGAAACGTCCTGCCTCATGGAGAATGGCATCAACGAGATCTTCATCGAGATCACCGAGCGCACCGCTCTGAAGAGCATCACCCAGCCCTGCAACGTGTTTCAACGTAAAAGCGATATCGTCTACCGGCGCGGTATACATCCTGCCTCCTCCCGAAGCGTCTGCCTACAATGCAATGTCCTTACGGGCTAATTGATTTTTACGTAAACGTCAATTTGAAATTTCCCTGGAACGGCGTGTCCTTTGGGCCGTGCGAAGGACGTTCCATCTCTTCGAGTGACAGCTATAGCACCTCGCGATCTTTCAGATTCGCTCACAAACTTCAGGTCCTTGTTATCGCATCTCGTCATCGCAAAACCGCTGCACACTTGTGCTTGAACCATGCCGTAGGTCGAAGAATCGATTGCGATTTTCAGGGCTATCGGTCGGCAAGATCACCCTTGTTATGAAACTGTCATAAAACTCTGTTCTGCATGTCCGACCCTTCGAGCAGCATGGCCTCTGGCGTAGACAGGCCCGCCTTTCAGGAACGAGACATGGATATACAGTACCCAGCCATTCCCGGCCTCGTCTGGGCCTATCGCTTCGAGCCAGGGAGCCAGCTCTGTACACGCCTCGCACCAACCGCCCAGTGGAGCGACATGGAAAGCAGCGAAGGCTTCTTCTGGCTGCATCTCAACCTGGCGGACACGCGGGTCGTTGCGTTCTTGGACTCTATTCCCGGTTTCGATGAGAATATTCGCGCGATCCTGACGACACATGAGACGCACCCCTCCATCACCGTCGATGAAGGCGCGCTTTACGGTACGCTGGTGGATTTTCAGCGCGAGTTCGATCAGGAAACCCGCGACCTGGGCTGGCTGCATTTTGCCCTGACGGATCGCTTCGTCATCACCACACGGCTTCAGCCGCTACGGTCGGTGGATCGGCTGCGGGCTGCCATCGACAAGAATCCGAAGCGCTTCAGCACGCCGTCCCACATCTTCGAGGGACTGGTGGCGGAGTTTCAGCGCAGCCTGATCAACCTGGTGATGGAGACGACGGAAGAACTCAACGCCATCGAGGATTACGTCTACGCCGCTGCCCCGCGCGACGAGCGGAGAAGGCTGGCACCCGTCCGTCGCACCGTCGTGCGGCTGCATCGTCATCTTCGAACCGTGCTGACATTGATGCGGCGCGCTTCAGCCGCGGATGAGGATGAAATGCCGGCTGGTTTCGAGGAGATTGCCGGACGGCTGACGAGCCGGCTGGAGTCCGTCGACTACGATGTCTATGCGCTTCAGGAGCGGGCCCGTCTGCTGCATGAAGAAATCGACTCCAAGCTTTCGTCGGAGACGAACCGGCATCTCTACATCCTGTCAATCATGACGGCGTTTCTATTGCCGCCAACGCTCGTCACAGGCTTTTTCGGCATGAACACCAGCGCCCTCCCCTTCATCGATGGCGGAAACGGAACGCTCTATGCAGCGGGCTTCATCGTCGCCTCCAGTCTTCTCGCCTGGTTTCTGCTGCGGCGCGTCGGCATCATCTAAACCATGTCCCAAGCAAAACTGTGCAGCAGTTTTGCGATGACGACGCGCGATAGAACAAAGAGCTAAAGCGCGGGGAGCAAATCCGAGAAAATCACGATGCACTTCGTCGTGGGTGTCTTGTGTCTCTTCGCATATGTAAAGGGCCGCCCAGCAAGTGCGGGACGGCCCTCATAAACTATATATTTTCATTCAATCAGCGGTACGGCGAGTAGCAGGTCTGCCGTGGGCCGTGATAGGGCTGGAACGTGTTGCTGTAGGCGTCATAAGAGCGATAGCGGCCATAGCACCAGTTCACATGCGCCTGGCTCATGCCACCGCGGACGACCGGACGATATTCACGATAGACCGGGCGCGGACGATACTCCGGAACGGGGCGATAGACCTCACGCGGCTGCGACAACGCACCGCCAATGATCGCGCCGGTGGCGAAGGCCGCAAGCGGGAACCAGTAGCCGTTGTGGCGACGATAGCCAGGACGGTAATCGCGGTAGCCGCGGTGGCCGCGATAGTAGCCCGGGCCGTAGTCGCGATAATAGCCGCGGTCGCGCCAATACTGAACGTTGACGATATTGTTGTCCGCCTGAGGTGCAACGGGCGCAGCAGGCACGATGGGCATAGCCTGAGCTGGAACAATAGATCCAACAGCAACAATAGCAGAGAGGCCAGCGGCCAAAGCAGCTTTCATGTAAGTCTTCATCTTACCTTCTCCATTCACATCCGGATACACAAACGGACGGGGTGAACTACGACGATTATTCTCCTGTTTATCCAGTTTTTAACGGCGTGGACTCGCCTTATATTCAAGTTAAGAAATTCAGCCTGAATGCAGCATTAACGAAATGATCACAGATACTTGAACGCGTTGCTGCCCCAAGCGACGGAAGGCCCGGCTTAGCCGGGCCATCCAAATCATGCATCTTAGCTATAGGGCGACACGCACTGTCTGCGCGGGCCGTTATTCGGCTGATAGCTGTTGTCATAGGCCCGGTAGGAACGCCAGCGGTTGGCGCACCACTGCTGGTGGTTGCTACCGTAAGACGGACGGGCCTGATTGGTGGCACCACCGATGATCGCGCCAGCCGCGAAGGCTGCGAGCGGGAACCAGTAGCCATTGTGATAACGGTAGCCCGGACGACGGTCGCGATAGCCGCGGTGGCCATTGTAGAAGCCCTGGCGGCGGTATTCGCGATGGTTGCGCCAGTCACGACCGTGACGCTGACGCCATTCACGACGGTCGCGCCAGTCGCGATACTGGATATCTACGACCTGATTCTGAGCGGCAACGGGTGCCGGAATGGGTGTGGGAACTTGAAAGGCCTGCGATGGCGTAAAGCTCGTCAGGACCATGACAAAAGCGGTGGCGAGGCTCGTCTTCCGCAAATTCAGCATGAATTTCCTCCGTTTCTCTGCACATTGATGTTGTGCTGTTTTTATATCTTTCGGCAGAAATGCGGAAACGGCCCGCAGTGACACAGCCTCAGACATTTTAGAAACGGGAAAACTACAAACTCGTTCCATGGATCACCGCAATGAATGCCGACTGCAGGAACGAAAAGGTAGGAGGAGGAGGCTTTACGCCTCCACCTTGACGTCGGTCAGCGGCCTGGAGCAGCAGGCCAGAATATAGCCCTCCGCAATATCTTCATCGAGAATACCGCCATTGTGGTTCATCTCGACCTCGCCGGACAGTTTCAGCACGCGGCAGGTGCCGCAGATGCCTGATTCACAGGCCGCACCGATGCGAACACCAGCCGCTCTTGCAGTCATCAGGACGGTCTGTCCCGGCTGGCATGGCACATCCTTGCCGGAAAGCGTGAAGCCGACCGTCGTCAGCGCCTCGCCATCGGCCTCGATCGCCGTTTCACCAACGGCCACTGGTGGCGCGGCCGGCGCGAAGCTTTCCTGGTGATAGCGTGTCATGTCGAAACCGGAGGCTTCGAGCATAGAACTCACCGCGGCCATGAAGGGCTCGGGACCACAGCAAAACACCGTGCGGTCCATGAAGTCGTGAGACAAAAGCGCAATCTTGGCTTTGTCGACGAAGCCCTTCAGGCCCGACCACAGATCGGTGCGACCGCAGGACTCCACGATGAACCCCAGAGACAGGTTCGGCATGTAGCGTGCGAGATATTCGAGTTCATGGCGGAACACGATATCGGCGGGTGTACGCGAGCAGTTGATGAACGAGATATCGCTGTGTGGCGCGCGATCGCACATGTCGCGCACCATCGACATCATCGGCGTGACGCCAGAGCCTGCGGAGATGAACAGATACTTGTCGCCCGGATGCTTCACATAAGAAAAGTCACCCAGGGGACCAAGCGCGCGGATCTTCATCCCCGGCTTGAGGTTGTCGAACATCCAGCGGGTGCCGATCGAGTTCTTCTGTGCCTTGACCGTGACGGCCACCGCATAGGGACGAGACGGCGTGGAAGACAGCGTGTAGGTCCGAAACAGCGGCTCGGGGCCCACTGGCAGTTCCAGCGTCACGAACTGGCCCGGAATATAGCGGAACCAGTTGGTGTCAGTGGAGCGGAACAGGAACGTCATCACATCCGGCGTTTCGGGGGTAACCGAAATGCATTCCAGCATGTGAAGCTTGTCGCTCCAGGGCTTCATCTCATCGATATGCTTATAGGTCACGGCCATGGTCATCTGCATCAAGCCACTGCGGAGAGCTTCTTCTTGTCGCCGGACAGCCGGTCGATCATGAAGTCTGCATACCAGTTGACGAACTGCATGACGCCGCCTTCGTCCTCCATGGAGTAAGGACCTGGCTCATAGGCGGGCGAGCGAATGCCGAAGGCGTTTTCCTCGACGATCTGGCGATCCTGATCGTTGGTCTCGTTCCAGACATGCGTCAGGTCTTCGAGATTGTAGTCCACGCCTTCCACGGCATCCTTGTGAACGAGCCACTTGGTCGTGACCATGGTTTCCTGCGGACCGAGCGGCAGCACGCGGAAGGAAATCATGTGGTCGCCGAGGAAGTGGTTCCAGGTCGTCGGGTAATGGAAGAGCAGCAGCGCACCGATATGGCTGATGGTGACATCGTCAGATAGCGGGCGACGAACCGCAGGCTTGCCGGACATGGTGTAGCTTTCCGCTTCACCGATCAGCGGCATGCGCGCCACGCGGAACTGGCCTTTGGGGTCGATCTTGAAACGGCTTGGCAGACCTGCCGCTTCGCAGCGCGCCCAGTGGCCGCCGATTTCAGGGTCGCTCGCGCCGCCATCGGTGCCGGTGACGCTCGGGTTTTCCGGATAGGTGCGGCAAAGCTCGGGGTGGTTGGCCGCGCAATGGTAGCATTCGCGGTTGTTTTCCCAAACGAGCTTCCAGTTGCCCTTTTCGATAATGGTGCTCTCATGCGCCACCTTGGCTTCCCAAACCCGGTGCGGCTTCATATAGGCTTCGACTTCCGCACGAACCGGCGCGAAATCCATGGGCTGTTCTGCAAGGCAGATGAAGACATAACCGGCAACCGTTTCGCAGGCGACCGGCTTCAGCCCGAAGTTTTCCTTGTTGAAGTCTTCGCCCATGTGGCGGGCAAAAAGGAGCTTACCATCCAGATCGTAGGTCCACTGGTGGTAAGGACAGACGAGACGGGCGGACTGGCCTTTCTGGCTGGTGCAGACGCGCGAACCGCGGTGGCGGCAGGAATTGTGGAATGCGCGGATCGTGCCATCCTTGCCGCGAACGATCACGACAGCATAATTGCCGACCTGAACGGTAAAATACATGCCGGACTTCGGCACTTCACAGTCGTGACCGACGAACAGCCAATCGCGATACCAGATGGTTTCCATGTCGAGCTGGAAGTAATCCTGATCGGTATAAAATGGCTGCTCAAGGCTGAAGCCTTCGCGGCGATTCTTCAATTGGCGCAATACGGTTTCACGCAGTTCCATGGCCATGTCCTCGAGTAATACTGCAGCCGCCCAACAATCCCGGCCGCATGGTGTGATTTGATCTAATCATTGACGCCTTTTTCCAGCACCACATTGCGCGACATTCTGTCCCGCATTGGCGACAAATTGCGACATCGTCCGCAAAAGTACTGCTTTATTTTTTTTGAATTTAAAACAGTGGCTTAGAGGGTAATTCAAACGATTGGTCGTCGCAATAAGACTTCGGCTTCCAGCGCGCTGCAACACACGCCACCGACAGACCGGAAACGCGATATTAACTCTAGTCGGCTAAAAAGCGTATATCTTTCAAAGAGGATATGGCCGTGGAGAAGGAAACTCGTATCCGCTACGTAGACACAAAGTCCGGCAAGGTCGCCCCCCCGACAAGGTCGAAAACCGCGCATTCCGATTTTTTGCGCACCGGGCGCATCGGTCGCTTTGAAGAGACGTTGCCGCAAGGCGGCAAGCGATATCTTAGCCACGAACAGGTCGCGGAGATCACCGCTCGCCGCTTGCAGGATGCCGGCTCCAAGACGCATTCACGACTGAACGGCTTCCACCCCAGCATCCGGTTCCCCAATATGGTCTCTCACAAGCTGATCGAGAGCACTCCCCATCTCGGCTACTGCCATGTGACGGCCTCCACCACCCGTTTCGACAAAAGCAGACCGGTTCTGTGGTCTTTTTACCTCGCCAATTTCTTTGCGGAACTGTGCGGCGACGAGCATTTCTTCGAAAAGATCGACCAGACCCGGTCGCGGATGTATTTCGCCGTTGCGATGCAGCCGCAAAGTGGCGGCAAGTCCGTGGCGATCGACACATCCATTCATCGCGGCGGCCTGCTGTTCCAAACACAGGACCCGAAAGAAGCCTTGAAGAACGTGTTGATGTTGGGCACGCGTTCGGAGGAGTTGCGCAAAATCATCCGTGCATTGTGAGGCCCTGGTCCGATCGTTCGAATTCGCCATTTGCGCTATAATCTTTATCGTTTTCGCCTGTCACTATCGCAAAACCGCTTCACACTTTCACGCTACATGCTTTAAGAGCCTTTCCCAAGGAAAGGGCCTTCAGAGATGGCGCGACAAATCCATATCGAGCATCAGCCGGAAGAGGCGTTGGATGAAGCGGTCCGCGTAATCGAGGCAGGCTTCCCCGTCGCCATACCGACGGAGACCGTCTACGGCCTTGCAGCAGACGCGACCAATCCCGCAGCCATCACCCGAATCTACGAGACAAAGGGGCGTCCGCAGTTCAACCCGCTGATCTGCCATATGGCAAACATGGCGATGGCGGAACAACACGCGATCTTCGATCCGATCTCACGCAAGCTCGCAGACGCTTTCTGGCCGGGACCCCTCACGCTGATATTGCCCCTGAGACAAGAGAGCCCGATCCATTCCCTGGCGACAGCCGGTCTCGACACCGTCGGCATTCGTATTCCCAAAGGCTTTGCCAGTGCGCTGATCGAGAGGCTCGGTCGGCCGCTTGCAGCCCCCAGCGCCAACAGCTCCGGCAAGATCAGCTCGACAAGTGCGGCCCATGTCGAGGCGGACCTGGGTCAAAAGATAGAGCTTATTGTGGATGGCGGCTCAGCACCCGTCGGCGTCGAATCCACCATCATCAAGGTCGAGAGCGACGGCTGCGTCCGCCTCCTGCGGCCCGGCGGATTAGTGGCGGATGAGATTGAACGCGTGGCGGGGGTCGAGATCGTCAGACCGGCAACGGCATCTGCGGCAATAGAAGCGCCTGGCATGCTGGCCTCACATTATGCACCGGGCGCAGCGGTGCGTCTGAATGCGACTTTCGTTCACAAAGGCGACGCTCTGATCCGCTTTGGCGGCAAGCCGCTAACGGGAGAAGCCGATGCGGTTGCCGTGCTCGATCTCAGCCCAAGCGGTGATCTTGCAGAAGCCGCGGCCAATCTTTTCGACCATCTGAAACGTGCCGATGCGAGCGGTGCCACCACCATCGCGGTGGCGTCTATTCCCATTAGGGGGCTTGGCGAAGCCATCAATGACAGGTTGGAGCGCGCGGCTGCGCCGCGATCCTGACCTCGCCTGACACGATACCGGAGGAATTCTCATGACGCCAACTGCCCTGTCCGACGAACTGCTCTCGCGCTTTGCCGCCATCGTCGGCGAGAAAAACGCGCTACGTGACGCTTCTGATCTGGCACCGCATCTCGTCGAGAACCGCGGTCTTTACCACGGCACCTCGCCTCTTCTGTTACGTCCCTCGACGACTGAGGAAGTTGCCGCGATCATGAAACTCGCGAGCGAAACGGGCACCGCGATTGTGCCGCAGACTGGTAACACCGGCCTTGTTGGCGGGCAGACCCCGCGCAATGGCGGAAGTGACGTGATCCTGTCGCTGGAACGCATGAACAAGGTTCGCGATATCGACCCCGTCGCCAATGTGATTGTCGTCGATGGAGGCTGTATTCTGGACGAAGTCCACAAGGCGGCAGAGAAGGTCGAGCGGATGTTCCCGCTTTCGCTCGGCTCGCAAGGTTCGTGCCGCATCGGCGGCAATCTCGCCACCAATGCCGGCGGTACGGCGGTGCTCGCCTATGGCAATATGCGCCAGCTTTGCCTTGGCCTGGAAGTCGTTCTGCCCACCGGCGAGATCTGGAACGGCCTGCGCCGGTTGAAGAAGGACAATACGGGTTACGATCTGCGTGATCTCTTCATCGGCTCAGAGGGGACGCTCGGCATCATCACCGGCGCGGTCCTGAAGCTCTTCCCAAAACCGCTTGGCCATCAGGTGGCGTTCGCCGGTCTCAATTCACCGGCGGATGCGCTGAAACTCTTCGAGCGCGCATCCACTCTTTGTGGCTCGGCGCTGACCGGCTTCGAACTCATGCCGCGGATCGGCGTCGAATTTACCGCAAAACATATTCCCGGCGTGCGCGACCCTCTCGAAACGCCGCATGCGTGGTATGCGCTGATCGATATCTCCAGCTCCGACTCGGCTGACACTGCGCAGACCATGGTGGAAACGCTGCTGGAACAGGGTTTTGAAGCGGGGATCGTCCAGGATGCCGTGATCGCGTCCTCGGAGGCCCAGCGTCAGGCGCTGTGGCACATGCGCGAAAGCATGTCGGATGCGCAGAAGCCGGAAGGAGGCTCCATCAAACATGATGTGTCCGTTCCGGTTTCCCATGTTCCGGCCTTCATGGACGAAGCGGAAAGAGCCGTCATGACTGCCATTCCCGGCGCCCGCATCTGCGCCTTCGGGCACCTGGGCGATGGCAACATCCATTACAATATCTCCCAGCCGGTTGGTGCCGACAAGAACGCCTTTATTGCCCAGTGGAAGGAGATTAACGAGATCGTCCACGGTATCGTGCTGTCCTTCGGTGGGTCCATCTCCGCGGAACACGGCATCGGGCAGTTGAAGCGGGACGAGCTGGCAGCCATCCGCCCGGCAATCGAGATAGACCTGATGCGTCGTATCAAGACAGCCTTCGATCCGGCAGGCATCATGAACCCCGGCAAGGTCGTGGTCTCTTAAATCACAAAGCGTCTTTCCGGGCGCACGAACACTCTACCCGTTTCCATCTCAGCATCGTGCTTCGATGCTGTAGAGCGGTCGTCCACGCTCATTTTTGGCTCTCGCCGCGTTGGCTATTGCCGCTTTCCCTCACACCTGTTGAAGTGCTGGTCAAGACATGCGCTCAGGCCGATCCCTGGCGTTTTTCTCAAGACTTCGTCGAGCCGTGCCACCTGTGGGGCGAACGACGCGCTACCGTCCCAATTCAGGAATCTGAAACCTTAAGCGGCTGGGTTTTGCTAACCATTTGGGAATGCAAAGTTTTCTTAACCTCGATTTTTAAGCTGTTTCGAAGATGCGCTGGCTATCTTCCCCCTATCAGAGGACGAAAAGTCCCGGACGAGGCCATGAAACGGCTCTCAGGTAAAACAAGGATAGCATGATATGAACAACACCGTTCTGAAGCCCGAATGGGCAGGCGCAACTCTCCGGCTCGATCCGACGCGGTTCCCGCAGCAGCTGACCTATGGCAACAGCAATGGTTCGTCAGATGTCGATATCACGCTTGACGAGCGCGGTGCCGTTCTGCGCAAGGTTCTTCATTCCAGCGGTCTGCCGCTGTCCTTCGCCCTGCCTGCACGGGCATTCAAGGGTGTTGCAGCCCGCGCCATCGACCATGGCGATGGCGGCGTGACGGTGACGCTTGAACTTCATCACGACGATCCGGATCTCTGCATCCCGCTCTTGGTGGCGCATGACCTGTGCGACATCGCTGCCGATTGGCGCAGCTGGTCGGAAAAGTACAACATTCCCATGCTGATGGTGGAAGCCGACGGCGTCGCCCGCCCTCTCGAAGAGCATATCGGCCACGTGCGGACGAAGTCGACGCGCCCGCGTCGCCGCCATTCCTACTTCGCCGATCGCCGTCCTCGCTTCCTCGTGCGCCGCAGCACCGGTTCGCTCGGTCTGACAATGCGGATCGAAGGCAAGGAAATCATCGCCCGCAACTGATCAACGCAGCGCCGTCGTTCAGCCGGCGTTTCGAATGCGGACGAAGTGAGCCCGGCACGCTTGCCCCGCGTCCGGGCTTTTCGTTATCCAAAAATGAGCGGCAACATCAGGCCTGCGAAAATAAACAGGCCGACGCGGTTGTTGGATTTGAAGAGTGCAAGGCACTTTTCAACGTTGCCGATGTCCAGAGCCTTTATCTGATAGAAGAGCATCGCGGTGGCGGCGATGAGACCTGCATATCCGAGCGGGTTAATATTCGTGATTGCGAATGCAAGGAAGAGAAACACCGCGGCTGTGCCATAAAGGGCCACCAGCCAGCCATGTGTCCTATCTCCGAACAGAAGGGCTGTAGAGCCGATGCCGACGGCCACGTCGTCATCCTTGTCCATGTGCGCGTAGATCGTGTCATATCCGATCGTCCAGACAATGGCCGCACCGTAAATCAGCACGGGAGCGACATTCAGCGATCCGAACTGAGCGGCCCAGCCCATCAGTGCGCCCCAGGAAAAGGCAAGCCCCAAGAAAAACTGCGGCCAGTTGGTAAAGCGCTTGGCGAAGGGATAGATCGCCACGAAAACGAGTGACGACAGGCCGAGCAGGATGGCAAAACTGTTGAAGCACAGCAGCACCACCAAGCCCGCAAGCGCCTGCACAACGATGAAGATTTTCGCCTGCATGCGGGTGACACGGCCGGAGGGCAGCGGCCTCGACCGGGTGCGTGCCACCGCCATATCGATCTTGTGATCAACCAGATCGTTATAGGTGCAGCCGGCACCGCGCATGGCGACCGAGCCTGCAAAAAACAGGAAGAGGTGGAAGAGCAAGGTGGACCAGGAAAAGGTACCGATCTGCTGCGCCGCATTGGCGGCGACCGCCGCCGACCAGAAACACGGCCACATCAGAAGCTGCCAACCGATGGGCCGATCCCACCGGGCAAGCTGCGCATAGGGCCAAAGGCCTCTCGGCAAGATCCGATAGACCCAATTGTTGGATGGCGCGTCCGAAACGCGGCCGGAAAGATCGCTGTTATGAACCATGCTGGACTTCTACCGCATCGGCTGGCGGGGCGGTAGCTGGATTCAGCTTTTGTTAGAGTCTGTCCTTATGTTCGTTGAGGCAGCAAAAGCGCCGCTCAAAAAACCACCTTTTCCAGGGGTTCCCGCGTCTTCTCGAACTCCATCAACCTTGCCTCGTTGCGGGCGATGTAATCACGATTATCGGGCACCACCCCACCGCGCTTGGCAAGCTGAATCTGGAAGATGTGGAAGTTCTCATGGGTGAAGGCCATTTCGGAGCCAGCCAGATAGAATTCCCACATGCGGAAGAATCGATCATCGTAAAGCGCCACAGCTTCTGCCTTCCTTGCCACAAAACGCTCGCGCCAGTGGCGCAGCGTGTGCGCGTAATGCATGGGGAGGATTTCGATGTCCTTTACGAGCAGACCCGTCTTTTCGATGGCTGGCAGAACCTCGGCCAATGAGGGAATATAACCGCCGGGGAAAATATATTTTTCGATGAACGGGTTCGTGGCAAGTGCCGGATAGGGTTGGCCAATGGAGTGCAACAGCATGACGCCGTCATTCTCCAACACTTCCGCTGCCTTCTGGAAGTACTCCTTGTAATGCGTCGGGCCGACATGTTCGAACATGCCTACGGAGACGATACGATCATACTTCTTGTCCGGCGGAAGGTAGCGGTAATCCTGCAGCTCGAAGCGGACGATATCCGTCAGGCCCCGCTTCTGCGCCCTATCCCGCGAGACGCGGAGTTGCTCCTCGCTAAGCGTAACGCCGGTGACATCCACGCCGGAGCTTTCAGCCAGATACATGGCCATGCCGCCCCAACCGGAGCCGATCTCAAGCACCCGTTGCCCCGGCTCGGGCATCAGTTTGGCGACGATGTGGCGCTTCTTTGCCACCTGCGCCTCATCCAGCGAAATGCCTGGAGGATTGAAATAGGCGCAGGAATATTGCCAGTCCTGATCGAGAAAAAGATCAAAGAGCTTGGCACTCAAATCATAATGGTGTGCGACGTTCTGCTTGTTGTGATTGACGGGCAGATGCATCTTGATGCGTGAGGCGATGATGCGTGCCATGCCGCGCCAGACCATGCCGAAGGTCAAGGCCTCAGAGAGCGTATTGCTTTTGACCAAGGCCAGGAAGTCGTAGATGTCGCCTTCGACGACCGACATTCGGCCTTCCATGTACATTTCGGCAAGCTTTAGTGCCGGGTCGGCGGCGATTTCGTCCATCGCCTGCTCATCACTGAAGCTCAGTGCGACGCGCTTGCCGCGTCCGTCTCCGAAGGACTGAAGACCGCTTGGACCCGTGACGATCAGGTTTCCGGTCTTGACGATTTTATCAAGCAGGGCATGCAGAGACGAGGCCATATTACCCCCAATAAGCTAAGTCTCACTTATCAAGTGCCTGTTACCGTATCTCTTTCCGCCAGAGTTGCAAGACGGGGTAGTTTCAAAAATACTGATTGATTTCGTGGAACAAAACGGCCCTTGCTCAGTGGGTAAGAGCCGTTTTATGCAAATCAGCGGCGCTTCATGGCCTCTGCCAAAGCCGCTGCCAACGCGCCTCCGGATTGCGCAGGCTCCGCACGGTCTTTCGGCTTTGCGCTGGCGTGGCGCATGGCGTTGGCATTGCCCTTTTCGCGCATCGGCTGAGGCGCTGCCTCGCCACCGTCCTTTCGCATCGTGAGCCCGATCCGCTTGCGCTTTACATCGACTTCAACCACACGAACTTTGACGACGTCTCCGGCCTTCACCACCTCATGCGGATCCTTGATGAAACGGTCCGCCAACTGGCTGACATGCACCAGCCCATCCTGGTGAACGCCAATATCGACGAAGGCGCCAAAGGCAGCCACATTGGTGACAGTGCCTTCCAGCAGCATGCCAGGCTTAAGGTCGGTGATTTCGTCCACACCGTCCGCGAAGGTCGCGGTCTTGAAGCTCGGGCGTGGGTCGCGGCCAGGTTTTTCCAGCTCCGCGATGATGTCCTTGACGGTCGGCAGGCCGAAGCGATCATCGATGAAACGCTTGGGGTCGAGCGCCTTCAAAGTTGTGCTGTCACCCATGACGGTTCTGAGGTCGCGCCCACAGGCGGCGACGATCTTCTTTGCCACATCATAGGCTTCCGGGTGGACGGAGGATGAATCGAGTGGTTCCTTGCCATTTGGTATGCGCAGGAAGCCGGCGCATTGCTCGAAGGTGCGCTGACCAAGACGCGGCACCTTCAACAACTCCTTGCGGCTGGCAAACGGCCCGACCTGATCTCGATGCAGCACGATGGCATCGGCAATCGAGGTTCCAACACCAGAGACCCGCGCCAGAAGCGGCGCGGACGCCGTATTGAGATCGACGCCGACGGCGTTCACCGCATCTTCTACCACCGCATCGAGAGAGCGGGACAGCTTGCCCTGATCGACATCGTGCTGATACTGCCCGACGCCGATGGACTTCGGCTCGATCTTGACGAGTTCGGCGAGTGGATCCTGCAGACGACGGGCAATCGAAACGGCACCGCGTAGTGAAACATCGAGATTGGGAAATTCGGCCGCAGCGCGCTCAGACGCGGAGTAAACCGAAGCTCCAGCTTCCGAGACGATGACCTTCGTGGGCTTTGGCCCATTGATCTGGGTCAGCATGTCGGTCACCAGCTTTTCGGTTTCGCGGCTACCTGTGCCGTTGCCGATGGCGATCAGTTCGACGCCGTGCTTGCGGATGAGCGAAGCCAGCTCGGCCTGCGTGCCGCGGATATCGTTCTTCGGCGGAAACGGATAGACCGTCGTGGTTTCCAGCAGCTTGCCGGTGCCATCCACGATGGCAACCTTGACGCCGGTTCGGATGCCTGGATCGAGACCCATTGTCGGGCGCGAGCCGGCGGGTGCCGCGAGCAGCAGATCTTTCAGATTGCGGGCAAAGACATGGATCGCCTCTTCTTCCGCCCGCTCGCGCAACTCGCGCATTAGGTCGAGCGACAGCGACATGGAGAGCTTGACGCGCCAGGTCCAGCCCGCCACCTCCATCAGCCACTGGTCGGCGGGACCGGTATTGCGGATGTCGAAAGTCGCGGCGATGGTGCGCTGCGCAGGCTTTACGGGCGACGGATCGTCGGCATCCACGTCGATCGTCAGGGTCAGAACTTCTTCGTTCCAGCCGCGCAGCATGGCAAGCGCCCGGTGGCCCGGCACCGTCGCCCATTTTTCCGTGTGGTCGAAATAGTCGGAAAATTTCTCGCCTGCTGCCTGCTTGCCATCCACCACCTTGGCGCGGAGCATGGCGTTCTGGCGCATATAGTCGCGCAGCCGCTTCAGGAGGTCGGCGTTTTCCGTCATGGTTTCAGCGACAATATCGCGCGCACCCTCAAGTGCTGCCTTCACATCGGCGATTTCGCCCTTCACATAGGCTTCCGCAAGCTTTGCCGGATCGGCTGCACGGTTGTCCCAGATCGCTTCTGCCAGAGGACCGAGGCCACGTTCGCGCGCAATTTCCGCTCTCGTGCGGCGCTTCGGCTTGTAGGGGAGATAAAGATCTTCCAGTTCCGCCTTGGTCACCGCTTGCATGATCTTCAGCATCAACTCATCAGTCATCTTGCCCTGACCATTGATGGATTCGACAATCGATGTGCGGCGGGCATTCAGTTCCCGCAGATAGGACAGTCGCTCGGCGAGAGTACGCAACTGCGTATCGTCCAGACCGCCGGTCACCTCCTTACGATAGCGCGCAATGAACGGAACGGTTGCCCCCTCATCCAAAAGCTGGATCGCCGCCTTCACCTGCTCAGCGCGGGCGTTGATTTCGGAGGCGATAAGGGACGGAAGGCGGGCATTGTCTGCGGACATAAGGGTCTCTGAACTGTTCTTGAAAGCTGGCTGAACATAGAGGCTGATTGTGGCATGACAACACAGAGACAAGGCGATTCCACAGAAAAGCGGCGGCCTCTGATTGCCTTTTGCCTTGACCTTTCGCCCCCCTGCCCTTAACGCCGCAGGAAATTGGAAACAGGGGTGTCGAGCATGAAAGTTCTGTTGATCGGTTCCGGTGGACGCGAGCATGCGCTGGCATGGAAGATTGCCCAGTCCCCTCAACTGACCAAGCTCTTTGCCGCCCCCGGCAATCCAGGCATTGCCGAACATGCGGAACTTGTGTCGCTGAACGTCGAAGACCACGCTGCAGTGGTGGCGTTCTGCCGTGAACAGTCCATCGACTTCGTGGTGGTCGGCCCGGAAGCACCGCTGGTTGCCGGTCTGGCGGACGATCTTCGCGCGGCAGGCTTTGCCACCTTCGGTCCGTCGAGAGGTGCGGCACAGTTGGAGGGCTCCAAGGGCTTCACCAAGGATCTCTGTGCCCGCTACGACATCCCCACCGGCGCCTATCAGCGCTTCAAATCAGCCGAGCCGGCAAAGGCCTATATTCGCGCGCAGGGCGCGCCGATCGTCATCAAGGCCGATGGGCTCGCTGCAGGCAAGGGCGTGACCGTCGCAATGACCGAAGCGGAAGCGCTCGCCGCCGTCGACGATTGCTTCGACGGTGCCTTCGGCGCTGCCGGTGCTGAAGTCGTGGTCGAAGCCTTCCTGGATGGCGAAGAGGCAAGCTTCTTTTGCCTGTCCGACGGCAAAACGGCGCTGGCACTCGCAACCGCACAGGACCACAAGCGCGTCGGCGACGGCGACACCGGACCCAACACGGGTGGAATGGGCGCTTACTCCCCCGCCCCCGTGATGACCGACGAGATGGTTCAGCGCACGATGCGCGAGATCATCGAGCCGACGATCAAGGGCATGGCAAAGGACGGCAATCCGTTCTCAGGCGTTTTCTTCGCAGGCCTGATGATCACCAAGAAAGGCCCGGAGCTCATCGAATACAATGTGCGCTTCGGCGACCCAGAATGCCAGGTGTTGATGATGCGCCTCAAGAGCGACCTTCTCCCAATGCTTCACGCCACCGCCACTGGTACACTTGATCAGGTCACGGCCGAATGGCGCGACGACCCCGCCCTGACCGTGGTTATCGCCTCCAAAGGCTATCCTGCAGCATACGACAAGAACACGCCCATCGCCTTCATTCCCGAGGAGAGCGAGGACGCCAAGGTGTTTCATGCCGGCACCGCCCTCAAGGACGGACAACTCGTTGCCACCGGCGGGCGCGTGCTCAACGTCACGGCGTTTGGCAGCACGGTCAGTGAAGCGCAGGCCCGCGCCTATGAGCTGGTCGATGCGGTCAAATGGGAAAACGGCTTCTGCCGCCGCGACATCGGCTGGCAGGCCGTGGCGCGTGAGAACGGGTAGAAATCGGCCTTTCGTTCAATTTTTACCAAATATCCTGACCGGATGGAAAGGAAGACTCCGTAGGATTGCTGTTGTTTAAAGCGGCGATCAGACCGCGGGCTACGGGGTTGCGTATGTTTAGAATTGTTTTGACGGCGGGCATGATGTTCATCGGCGGCACGGCGATGGCATCCTCGATCGAGGTTCTGCATGGCGGCAAGACATCGAATGGAAGCGTGCTGATCATTACCTGCGACGCATGCTCTTCCACCCCCGTGGCGAGCAAGGCGCTCACGAAGGCTGTTCTGAAGCGCGGAACGCAAAACATATCGACGCGTGACGTTGATGGTCGCAAGGAGACGGTTCGGACCGAAGCGTGGCTCGGCGGCTCGCCCGTAACCTTCGTCAGCAGCAATCCTCTATGGCTGCCTCAAGACCATTCCCAACCAGTTGTTGCTGAGAACACGCCTGCCGTGGTGGAACACCAGATCACGCTTGAAGGCAATCCCTTGCTCACCCAGCACGACCAGCCTGTCTTGGCGGGCGCCGATGGACTGGACAACATCACTTTGATGTCGATACGTCCCTCTCACTGATCGTCCCAGGGTTTACCCTTGTCATCTCGGCTCACGATTGCGGCGTCAAAAGATATAATTGACGCTTGAACTCCCGGTAAACTGTTTTTCCGACGCATATATTTGAACATTTATCAATTCTAAAGCTGTTTGTGAGACTTCTTTAATAGGCGAAGTCGCAACGCGGATGGCGTTCTTCCCTGATGACAACCATTCAGTTTTAGGGCGCCTCGAAGGGCCGCCCGTCATTTCGAGAGCGCCGATGAAGAACCTCCCAATCTCACGCCAGTTGATCCTGCTTGTCATCGCACTCATGGCGGCGTTTACACTGGCGACCTATTTCCAGATCAAGTCCTCGGTCAACGCCATCTATGAAGAGCGTTACAATATGCTGAGGACCCAGGTTCAGTCCTCGATTTCGATCCTGCAATCCTACTATGATAAGGAAAAAGCAGGGACGTTGAGCCGCGAAGAGGCACAACGCCAGGCTTTCGCCATCGTGACATCGATGAAGTTCGTGCCGGACGGCTATATGTTCGGCTATGACTACGATGTGAAGATGCTCTTCCATCCAGATGCGAAGCGTGTCGGTCAAAGCTTCAAGGGTAAGCCGGATTCTCAAGGCTTCAACTATCGTGACGAACTGGTGCGACTTGGCCGTGCAGGTGGCGGTGAGACAAGCTTCTACGGTCCAAAACCCGGCCAGGAAGGCGATACCTTTCTGAAGAGCTCCTATGCCATGGCCTTCGAACCCTGGCAGGTCGTTGTCGTCACCGGCGTTTACGTCGATGATCTTCAGGCGCAGGTTCGTTCGACGGTCATCAAGGCTGTTTCGCTTGGGCTCGTCGTGTTCCTGCTTGGCATTGCTCTCGCCTTCTACGTCATCAAAGGCATTACCGGTCCGCTCGCGAAAATCCATCGCGCCCTGGGAGACGTTGCCAATGAGAACGTGTCGATCACCATTCCTCACACTGAAATGAAGAACGAAGTGGGCATGATGGCGAAGGCGATCGAGTCTCTTCAGCAGAAGATCCGCGAGCGTCACGCGATGCAAAGGCGCCAGGAAGAGCAGCAGTCGCAGCTCGATGCCGAACGCCAGACCAATATCGACATGCAGCGCGATGAGGCAGAGCTTCAGGCCCGCGTGGTCTCCACCATCGGCGAGGCCCTGGAAAAGCTGGCTGCGGGTGATCTCACGGTTCGCTGTGGCGATCTCAGCGCACGCTATGCAGATCTGCGTGCCAACTTCAACGAGGCGATTTCACATCTCGATGCGGCGATGGCGAAGGTCAATGCCAAGAGCATCGATATTGGCGGCTCGAAGGAAGAAATTCGCAAGGCCTCCAACGAACTGTCGCAGCGCACCGAACGGCAGGCCGCAAATCTCGAGGAAACATCCGCAGCTTTGGACGAACTGACGGTGGCCGTGCGTCAGACCTCCGATGGTGCCAGCGAGGCGGCAAAACGCGTCACCTCCATCAGCAGTGATGCAAGCCATAGCGACACCATTGTCGAGCAAGCAATTGGCGCGATGAGCGGCATCGAACAGTCGGCGAACGAGATATCCAAAATCATCGGCGTGATTGACGATATCGCCTTCCAGACGAACCTCCTCGCGCTGAACGCAGGTGTGGAAGCAGCGCGTGCTGGCGAGGCAGGCAAGGGTTTTGCTGTGGTTGCGCAGGAGGTGCGCGAGCTGGCACAGAAATCCGCCGCCGCCGCCAAGGAAATCAAGGATCAGATCGCTCGTTCTTCAAGCCAGGTGAAGAACGGTGTTCATCTTGTCGGTGAAGCTGGCAACGCGCTGAAGCGGATCTCCGATCAGATCAAGTCGGCGAGCGACATCGTTAGCAAGATTGCGCATTCTGCTGCCGAACAGGATACGACGCTACGCTCCATTTCCTCTTCGCTCAACCAGTTGGACGCCGCCACGCAGCACAACGCCGCCATGGCCGAAGAGACGACGGCGTCTGCCGAGGCACTTGCGCATGATACCGAAGAGTTGCTGACGCTGATCCGTACTTTCCGCGTATCACAGCACCAGTCCGGCTCGTTACACGGCATGGCGCACCAGATGCGCATGGCAAGCTGATCGCGATAAATACAGTTGATTCAAAGGACGCCGGGGAGACTTCTCCGGCGTTTTTTATTGGGTGATGCTGTCGAGACGGTCGATGTCCGTATGGGAGAATACCTTGATCCCCGCTTGTGACAGCAGGGCCGCCGTCACGCCATGTCCCGCATGTTTGACGCCAGAAAACGTCCCGTCATAGATGGCGATCGAGCCGCAGGACGGGCTTCCATCGATCAGCAGGGCATAGGCGCAGCCGTGCTGTTTCGCGAAGGCGAGAGCCTTGTTTGCCCCAGCAATAAACTCGTCCGTTACATCCGCACCGGTGATCTCCAGCACGCGCGCCCTGCCCTCCAGAACATCCAATCCGGACGCGCCGTTTTCGATTTCCGCGGGAGGGCGTGGAACAGGCATGCCGCCTGCCATCTCCGGACAGATCGTCACGAGACGGCCCTCACCCTGCCATCGCCCGATGGCCGGGTGATGAAGCGGCTTGCCCTTGCCGTCATATCGGACGGCGTGGCCGAGAAGACAGGCGCTGATGAGGATGTTGGACGTCATCAGCGCTGAACCTTCTTATCCCGTGATCTTGGAGAAATCCACGACTGTACCGGTGGCTTCGCGGATCGCTTTCAGCAGGGCCAGACGGTTGGCACGGATGGCAGCGTCTTCGTCATTGACGAGAACATCGTTGAAGAAAGTGTCGACGGGCGCACGCAGCGTCGACAACGCCTGCATGGCAGAGCGGAAGTCTTCCGCCGCGACGGCCTTGGCGGCATCGGCAGAAGCCGTCTTGATCGCCGCATGAAGCGCCTTCTCGGCATCGAGCTTGAGGAGGTCGTCCGCTACGCCATCGGCGACAACGGTGCCCTTCTTTTCTTCGGCGGCCAGAAGTTGCGTCGCGCGCTTGGTCCCGGCCAGCAGGTTCTTGCCATCCTCACCGGTGATGAAGGCGGTCAGAGCCTCCACACGGCGGGCGACCATCAGCAGGTCATCGGAGTCCGGGGTCAGCACCGCCTCGATCAGATCGTAGCGAGCGCCAAGATCGCGCAGATAGACCTTCAGACGATCATGGAAGAAGGAGAGAAGATCGGCGTCCTTGATGACCGTCAACAGCGGCAATCGAACGCTGCGCTCCAGTATAATGCGCACGACGCCGAGGGCGGCGCGTCGTAGCGCAAACGGGTCCTTGGAGCCGGTTGGCTTTTCATCGATCGCCCAGAAGCCCGTCAGCGTATCCAGCTTGTCAGCCAGCGCCACGGTGATTGCCACCTTGTCGGACGGCACGCGATCGGACGGGCCTTGCGGCTTGTAATGATCCTCGATTGCCGCAGCGACGCTTTCGTTTTCGCCCTGCAGGAGCGCATATTTGCGTCCCATCAGACCCTGCAGTTCCGGGAATTCGCCGACGGCTTCGGTGCGCAGATCGGCCTTCGCCAGAACCACGGCGCGGTCGACAAGGGCGGCATCGGCGCCGATGACGGGCGCGAGTTGCTTTGCCAGTTCGCGGATACGCGTGACGCGCTCGCCCTGCGTGCCGATCTTGGCATGGAAAGTGACGTTCAGTGCGTCGAGCTTTGCCATGCGCTGGTCGAGCGGCTTGTTAAGATCGAGGTCGAATTTCTTCGCGGAGTCCGTCAAGGTTTCGAGGTCCGGCAGATCGCCCTGGTCGCGCGTCCAGAAGTGCTTGGCGTCCGACAGGCGTGCACGCACCACCTTGCCGTTGCCGTGAACGATTTCCGTGCCGCCATCGCTGGCCTGGATATTCGACACCAGAATGAAGCGGTTCGACAGACCTTCTTCGGCGCCTTGCGGACGGGTGACGAAGCATTTCTGGTTGGTCTTGATCGTCAGCCGGATGATCTCCGCCGGAATCTGCAGATAGTCTTCTTCGAAGGTACCGATCAATACCTGCGGCCATTCGACCAGACCGGAGACCTCTTCCAGCAGGCCTTCGTCTTCCACGAGGTCGAGACCATTGGCGAAAGCCAGGTCCTTTGCATCATGCAGGATGATATCCTTGCGGCGTTCCGCATCGAGAATGACCTTCGCCTTTTCAAGGCTCGCGACATAGTCATCGAAGCGGCGCACGGTGATGGCGTCTGGCGCGTGGAAGCGATGGCCATAGGTGACATTACCGGCAACGATGCCATCGATCTCGAAGGCAATGACCTGCGTCTCATCATGTTCTGGTCCGAACAGGCAGACGATGGATTGCAGCGGGCGCACCCATCGAAGGCTTTCCGAACCCTTGCCTTCGATGCCGCCATAGCGCGAACCCTTCGGCATGGACGCAGCACCGGAGCGCATGGATTTCGGCCAGGGGAAGGTGCGGATAATACCCGGCATCACATCGGCGATGATCTCTTCAGCGGCGCGACCCGGCTTGTTGATGATGGCGACATAGAAGTCGCCCTTCTTCGGATCGGAGACGACCTGCGCCTCAGAAATATCGCTCAGGCCCGCGCCACGCAGAAAGCCTTCGATCGCCTTTTCATTGGCGTCGGTGCGCGGTCCCTTCTTCTCCTCGCGCACATCGGCAGAGCGTGCGGTCAGACCCCGGATATCCAGCGTCAGGCGGCGCGGCGTCCAGTATTCGCGTGCACCCTCATAGGTCAGGCCCGCTTCCACCAGCGCATCGGTGACGAGCTTCTTCAGATCGCCAGCCGCTTTCCGCTGCATACGGGCAGGAATTTCCTCGGAGCGGAGTTCAAGCAGAAGATCGGGCATATTGGTTTTCCGGTGTCAGAGATATTCGGGTTCGGATTTTTCGGTTGGCCTCTGCTAGCAAAATTTGCGACGGATGCACAATGTAAATATCGGAAGGAGCGTCGCGAGACGGTACTCTGCTCTACCGCTCCAGCGTGACGGAAGTTCTTGACCCGCAACCCTTGCCATGGCACCTGTCCGCAATCGAAGTAAGTCCTTACTTACCCTCTCTTGACCCAAGATGACCGCAATGACCGACGTTCCAGACCATATGAACCCCAAGCGTTCCTTTCAGGCGCTGATCCTGACGCTGCATAATTACTGGGCGGACAAGGGCTGCGCCGTGTTGCAGCCGTATGATATGGAAGTGGGTGCGGGTACGATGCACCCAGCAACTGCTATGCGCGCTTTAGGGCCAAAGCCTTGGAAGGCCGCTTATGTGCAGCCATCTCGTCGCCCGTCCGACGGGCGCTATGGTGAGAATCCCAACCGTCTGCAGCATTACTATCAGTACCAAGTCATTCTGAAGCCCAACCCGTCCAACCTTCAGGAACTTTATCTTGGCTCGCTGGAGGCGATCGGGCTCGACCCACTGCTGCATGACGTGCGCTTCGTAGAGGACGACTGGGAGAACCCGGCACTTGGTGCCTGGGGCCTCGGCTGGGAGTGCTGGTGCGACGGCATGGAAGTGTCGCAATTCACCTATTTCCAGCAGGTCTGCGGCATCGAATGCTCGCCGGTGTCTGGCGAGTTGACCTATGGTCTCGAGCGCCTAGCGATGTATGTGCAGGGCGTCGACAATGTCTACGACCTGAACTTCAACGGCCGCGAAGGCGATGAGAAGATCTCGTATGGCGATGTGTTCCTGCAGGCAGAGCAGGAATATTCCCGCCATAACTTCGAATATGCCGACACCGCCATGCTGCACAACCATTTTGATGACGCGGAAAAAGAGTGCAAGGCTCTACTGGCAGCCGGGGCACCTAAGGGTGACGCGAACCAGATGCTGCACAAGTGTGTTTTTCCCGCGTACGATCAAGCTATCAAGGCTTCCCACGTATTCAATCTGATGGACGCACGGGGCGTGATTTCAGTCACCGAGCGCCAAAGCTACCTTCTAAGAGTACGCACACTGGCAAAGGCCTGCGGTGAAGCCTTCCTGATGACGGATGCCGGTGGGTTGAACTGGAACAAGGCGGCCTGACGCCTTTAAGCGCGACGCGTTATGAAGATCGATCTCGGTCTTCATTGTCTTGCGCTCAACAGTCAGGTGGTGAAGCGGGGCGCGTCTGATGGGTGCGGCTCGCCGGATTTCGTGAGGGGGAAGCTTGCATGTTCACCGCATTGGCCATCGTTGCGCTTGTCGCGCTCTATGTCGTCTTCACCTATAACGGCCTCGTCAAAGCGCGGCAGATGAAGGAAGAGGCGTGGTCCGGCATCGACGTGCAGTTGAAGCGACGCGCCGACCTTATCCCCAATCTCATCGAAACGGTGAAGGGCTATGCGGCCCACGAGAAAAGCACCTTCGAAGAGGTCGTCTCCCTGCGCAACCAGGCGCAGGCGGTGCCCGCCGGGGATGTCGAGGGGCGCGCCAAGGCGGAAGGCCTGCTCGGTCAGGCTCTCGGAAAGCTCTTTGCTCTGGCAGAAGCCTATCCCGACCTCAAGGCCAACCAGAATTTCGTCGAATTGCAGCGCTCGCTAGAGACGCTGGAAAGCGAAATCCAGATGTCTCGCCGCTATTACAACGGTGCTGCACGTGACCTGAACGTCAAGGTGGAAAGCTTTCCTTCCAACCTGATCGCCGGCCAATTTGGCTTCGCGAAAGCGCCCTATTTCGAAATCACCAACGAGGCGGATCGCGCCGTTCCCTCCGTGAAATTCTGAGACTTGAAAGCCAGTCTGCTGGCGAGAAGACGATAAAAACATGATCGAACTGACCATCACCCCGCCCGGCCAACCGCTTTCCGGAAAGGTTGAGCCGCCCGGCTCCAAATCCATCACCAATCGTGTGCTGCTTCTGGCGGGCCTTGCCAAAGGTACGAGCAGACTGACAGGCGCGCTGAAAAGCGATGACACGCTCTACATGGCGGAAGCCTTGCGGGCGATGGGTGTGACGGTCACGGAGCCGGACGCGACCAGCTTCGTCGTTGAGAGCTCGGGCATTCTCACCGCACCGGAAAAGCCGCTCTTCTTGGGCAATGCCGGCACGGCGACGCGCTTCCTGACAGCGGCGGTCGCATCGGTGAACGGCACGGTCGTCGTCGATGGCGACGAGCATATGCGCAAGCGTCCGATCAAGCCACTGGTGGATGCACTGACAGCCTTGGGTATCGAAGCGGAAGCAGAGACCGGCTGTCCGCCTGTCACGGTCAGGGGCAATGGCCGAGGCTTCACCAGGGACAGTGTCACGATCGACGGCAATCTTTCCAGCCAATATGTCTCGGCGCTTCTGATGGCCGCCCCTTGCGGCGCGCAGCCGCTCGACATCATTCTGGCCGGAGAAGATATCGGCGCGAAAGGCTATATCGATCTGACGATTGCCGCGATGGAGGCCTTCGGCGCCAAGGTTGAGCGCGTCAGCAATGCCATATGGCGCGTATACCCGACCGGCTACAACGCGACGGATTTTCACATCGAACCCGACGCGTCTGCTGCGACCTATCTCTGGGGGGCGGAGCTGCTGACCGGCGGCAAGATCGATATCGGAACGCCAGCCGAGGCTTTCACCCAACCGGATGCCAAGGCGCATGCGGTCATGGCGCAGTTCCCCAACCTGCCCGCCGAAATCGACGGCAGCCAGATGCAGGACGCCATTCCCACCATTGCCGTGCTGGCCGCCTATAACAACACGCCGGTGCGCTTCGTCGGCATTGCCAATCTGCGCGTCAAGGAATGCGACCGGATCCGCGCGCTGTCTCTTGGTCTCAATCAGATCAGGGACGGTCTTGCGCATGAAGAGGGCGACGACTTGATCGTTCACGCCGATCCGGCGCTGGCGGGACAGGCGGTTCACGCTTCCATCGACACATTCCACGACCACCGCATCGCCATGAGCTTTGCGCTGGCGGGGTTGAAGACGGGCGGTATTGCCATTCAGAATCCCGCCTGCGTGGGTAAGACCTATCCGGGATATTGGAAGGCGCTCACCTCCCTCGGCGTCACCTATCAGGAAGTGGAAAAGCCGGTTTAAAACGCGCTTGGCGCAACGGATCGGCTCGAGAAGCACACACCATCTGGAGAGATCGCACGTGAAGACCATGTTCGCCAGACTTCTCGGGCTTTGCCTCTTGCTCGCATGGGTGCTGCCCGCCTCCGCAGAAGAATTCATCAGCTCCTATCATTCCATCGTCGATGTCGCCAAAGACGGGACACTGACGGTGACGGAAGCCATCACGGCACGGGCTGAAGGTGACCGTATCAAGCGTGGCATTTTTCGCGACTTCCCGCTTTATGCGCTCGACAAGGACGGCAATCAGACAAAGGTCGGCTTCAAGGTTCTCTCGGTGGAGCGCGACGGCGCGCCGGAAGACTGGCACACAGAGAACATCGACGGTGGCATTCGCATCTTCACCGGAAATGCCGACCGCATTCTCCCCACCGGCGAGCACATCTTCCAGATCACCTACACAACCGATCGGCAGATCCGCTATTTTGATAGCTACGACGAACTGACCTGGAACGTCACCGGCAATGGCTGGCAGTTTCCGATGCGTGAAATCTCCGCGACAATCTCTTTGCCGGAGGGCGCGAGACCCGGCGATACGGCGGTCTTCACCGGCAAGTTGGGTGCAACGGGCAAGGACGCGCGTATCCTGACCGAAGGCAACGATGTGTTCTTCGCCTCGACCCGCCCCTTCTATCCGGGCGAAGGCATGACGGTGGCCGTGAAGCTGCCGAAGGGTGTGCTGGATGCACCCTCCGCCTCGCAGCAGCGGGAATGGTGGCTTCGCGATCGCCTCGCCCTCATCATCGCCGGCCTCGGCCTGCTGATCGTTCTTGCCTATTACTATAGAGCATGGGCGGCCGTTGGTCGCGACCCGGCAGCGGGCGTGATCGTGCCGCGCTGGCATCCGCCAGAGGGCCTGTCGCCTGCGCTTGTCAATTATGTCGATGGCCGCGGCTTTGCAGACGGTGGCTGGACTGCGCTGTCTGCCACAGTACTCGATCTGGCGGTCAAGGGCTTCGTCACGATCGAAGATCTCAAGAACGGCCTGATCATTCGCCGCACGGAGAAGAAGATCGAGAACAGTTTGCCGGTCGGTCAACGGACACTGCTGTCCTCCATCGGCGCTCCCGGCAATAGCCTGACCATAGACAAGGCGAATGGCGAGACCGTTCAGAAAGTCGGGTCGGATTTCCGCTCATCCATCGAGAAAGAGCATCGCGGGAAATATTATAGGAGCAATAGCGGCTATATCGTTGGCGGACTTGTCCTCAGCTTTGGCGTCATCGTCGCCGCCTTGATCTTTGGCAGTTTCGATGAAGGCGATATCGGCACCATCATTTCGCTGTCCATGGCCGCGGTGTTCTTTGCCGTCAGCGCCACGATCTACGGCAAACAGCGCCGTCGCGGACGCGGCGTCCTCTCACGCCTTGGCGGCATCGTCTTCATGGCCATCTCCGGCTTTCTGACCTTTTCGCTGATTGCGGGCGTCGTCGGCCGCATCTTTTTCGCTCACGTCCATGATGCCAACACATTGGCGGTCGTTGCGCTGGCGCTCATCGTGCTTTTGAATGTGCTCTTCGTTCTCGTGATGGGCGCGCCGACACCGCTTGGCCGGCAGTTGATGGATGCGATAGAGGGCTTACGGCTTTACCTCACCGTGGCTGAGAAAGACCGCATGAACATGCAAGGCGCGCCGCAGATGTCGCCGCAGCATTTCGAGACTTTGTTGCCCTATGCAGTGGCGCTTGGTGTGGAGAAGCCCTGGAGCAAGGCGTTCGAGACGTGGCTTGCCGCCGCTTCTGCCGGTGCTGCGGCCTATGCGCCGACCTGGTATAACGGCAACTACAACAGCTTTGGCGACCGGATCGGCGGATTTTCCTCCTCCATGGCCTCCACGATTGCCTCGACCATTCCGGCACCGCCCAGTTCCTCGTCATCGAGCTTTTCAGGCGGCGGCGGGTCTTCCGGCTCTGGCGGCGGCGGCGGCGGTGGCGGCGGCTGGTAAGACGCCAAGGCCTCGACATTTCGGACGTTGCCTCGCAGGGCGGATGTCATGTCAACAGTACGCCGACGGGCACCAACCGCTTCCGCTGCTGAGAAAGCCTGGCGCCATCCACCTTTTCTATACGACCTGACAACAGCCGGACATCTGGAGACGACTTTACGTGACGACCACTTTTGCCAGATTTCTTGCACTGTTTTTCTTTCTCGCCACGGTGCTGCCGGCCTCCGCCGAAGAGTTCATCCTCTCCTACGATTCGACGATCACCATCGCCAAAAATGGCGAGCTGACCGTGACCGAAACCATTAAGGCCAGGGCGGAAGGGGATCGCATCAAGCACGGTATCTATCGGGATTTTCCGCTCTACACTTTGGATGCTGACGGCAAGCTCACCAAAGTCGGCTTCAATATCGTCTCGGTAAAGCGTGACGGTGCGGTGGAATACTGGGATACGAAATGGATTGATGGCGGTATTCGCATCTATGTCGGGGACGCCGATCGCCTACTGACGAAGGGCGATCATGTCTTTCAAATCACCTACACCACGGACAGACAGATCCGCCACTTCGACACCTATGACGAGTTGACCTGGAACGTGACAGGCACTGGCTGGGAATTTCCGATGCGGGATGTTTCTGCCACCATCTTGTTGCCGGAAGGAACAAGCCCGAGCGAGACCGCATTTTTCACCGGCCCACTCGGCGCGGTGGGCAAGGATGCGCACGCCTTCACCAAAGGCAACAGGATCTCGTTCGTATCGACCCGCCCCTTCAGCAAGGACGAAGGTATGACAGTGGCGGTGAAGCTGCCGAAGGGTGTGCTTGATACACTGTCCACTGTGCTACAGCGTGAATGGTGGATGCGCGATCATAAGACGATGATCATCGGATGCGTCGGTCTGCTGGTCGTACTGGCCTATTACTTCAAGGCGTGGCACGCGGTTGGCCGAGATCCTGCCGCGGGGATCGTCGTGCCGCGCTGGGACCCGCCTGAGGGTATCTCACCCGGGCTGATGAACTATATCGACCATCAGGGTTTTGAAGAAGATGGCTGGACGGCCGTTTCCGCCAGCGCGCTCGATCTTGCCGTCAAAGGCTATGTCGAGATCGAGAATCTGGACGACGCCATCATTATGCATCGCACGCACAAGCAAATGGACGACAGCCTGCCTGTCGGCCAGAAAACACTGCTCACGACCATCGGGCCACCCAGTCATAGCTTCACCATTAACGAGGATACCGGCAGGGCCGTTGAGAAAATGGGAAAGCGTTTTTTCGCTGCTGTCGAAAAGGAACATAAAGGCAGGTACTTCAAGAGTAACATCATCTACAGCGCGGTAGGCTTCCTTGTCAGCGCCGCCTTTGTAATTGGAACGGTGTATTTCTCTCAACACAAAGACAACATGTGGGAGTTCATGCTCGTCGCTTACGTATGTGTGCCAGTAATGATCGCGCTATTGACGATTTGGATCGGGGACCTCCTGCACCCTAAGGCATCGCTCAAGGATAAGCTCGGCGGGATTGCGCTGTTATCGCTGCTGGCATACGGGATCGTCGCATTTGGCGGGTACATCATCGGCGCCGTCTGGTTCGAGATCACTCACGATCCAAACTCGATTGGCCTCGGCGCCGCCGGCCTTATCGTCCTGATCAACCTACTCTTCTTCTCATTGATGGGTGCTCCGACACCGCTCGGGCGCAAAATCATGGATGAGATTGAAGGCTTGCGTCTTTATCTGCGTGTCGCGGAGAAAGACCGGATGAACATGCAAGGGGCGCCGACAATGTCGCCGCAGCATTTTGAAACGCTGCTGCCCTATGCGGTGGCGCTCAATGTCGAGGAACCTTGGACCGAGGCATTCGAGAGGTGGTTTTCAAAAGCGACAGAGGATTCCGAAAACTATGTGCCGGGCTGGTACTACGGTCTCGTGAAAGGCCCCAGCGACTGGATCGGTGCGTTCTCGTCCTCCGTGGCGTCAACTATTTCGGCAACAATTCCGCAGTCGTCATCATCGAGTTTCTCAGGAGGCGGCTTTTCCGGCTCTGGTGGTGGCGGCGGCGGTGGTGGCGGCTGGTAACCGCCGTTGGCTTTCACGCTTGTCGGTTCGTCGTGGAGTAGTTGTGACAATGAGCAAGTATGGCAATCATCGCGGCCAGCGAACCGCGCACAGTTAAACCTCGTCTTCTCTCTTGACGCGATATTCGCCCGTCGTCGGGTCCTTGACCAAGGTGCCGGTTGCGCCCGTCTGGCGCTCCTTCTCCTGCCGCTTCGACTTGGCGGACAGCTTCTCGGCATCCGTCACAAAGCGCCGGTAGAGGATGATCGCCCCGATCACGAGCAGGGCGAGCGTTATCAATTGGGCCATTTAAATCGCGTCCATCACAATCCGTATCTGGCCCACAATGCCTTTTCTTCGGCAACTTCTGCAAGTCCCGAAGCGGCGGAGGCGGCGATTGCCTGTGCGCAAAGATCGACACCCGGCACCTTTTTGCCGAACAGGTTTCTTGCACCGCTGATCAGTTGCAGTTTAACCTTTTCACCATAGCGTCGGCGCAGCACGTCCTTCATGTCGCCGAGCCCATCGACGAGGCCGAGATCGACGCCGCGCATGCCCGTCCAGAACAGGCCCGAGAACAGAGCCGGATCGTCTTTCAATTTCGCGCCACGGCGAAGCTTGACCATGTCGATGAAGACATTGTGGATTTCAGACTGGAGCGACTTCAGATACTCGATGTCGCCTTCCTTCTCCGGCTGGAAGGGATCGAGGATCGCCTTGTTCTCACCTGACGTATAGACGCGGCGTTCCACCCCGATCTTGCGCAGCATTTCCGGAAAACCGAAGCCGCCGGAGACGACACCGATGGAGCCGACGATGGATGTGGGATCGGCGATGATCTCGTCACCGGCCAGTGCAATCATGTAACCGCCGGAGGCTGCGACATCCTCGACGAAGATGAGAACCTTCTTGTCCTTCTCTTCGGCAAGCTGGCGAATGCGGTTGTAGATCATCCGCGACTGGACCGGCGAACCGCCAGGAGAATTCAGCGAGATGGCGACGACCGGCGCATCCTTCATGCCGAAGGCTTTGTCGAGCAGCGGCGCATAGCCTGCAAGGTTGAGAGCCGGGCGAAGCTGGCTGCCACCTGCCATGATCGCGCCATGCATGCGCACCACCGGCACGACCAATTCCTGCTTGCGAAATCGCTTCGGAACAATGCGCTTCAAAAACCCGGCCATCTTCATCCTCTTCGTCGTTTATCTTGAAAAGGGATGTATGTATCGCGCTCGCAAACGCAATGGTGGCCCTGGAAATTCGTTTTGCCGGATAGCGTTTTTCGCCAGCGGCTTCAGCCAGAAGAGCGCACAGTTTTGTGATTACGGCGATAGGCGGCTCGTCCGTTGTTCAGATCATCGACAACGGCTGAAAAGGCGTGACTGTCCTCTTCATGCATGATCAACGGCGCGCGGAAGGTCAGCCGCGCGCGGGAGCCCTTGATCGCCGTCACGAGCATTCGCACGGCGTTTTCTCCTTGTCTTGGACAGATAAGGGTAATCTCCATCCCACCAAAGCGGCGCCCGCATGCGGAGATGATATCGGCCACCGATTGGGGGCGGGCAATAAGGGAGAGCTGCCCACCCGGCGCCAAGATGGCACCTGCCGTTCTGATCCAATGCTCGAAGAGATCATCCGTCATGGCATGGGCCTGCGCCTTCAAGGCATCGGGTGTCTTGCGATCTCCCGCATCATTGTAAGGCGGGTTCATGATGACGTGATCGAAATGATCATCGATAAGGCCGGCTTCGGCACGGGCACCGGCGCGCAGCGTCACATCCGCCTGACGGACGGTCAGGCGGTCTGCAAGCTGTGTGTTTTCCGGAAGCGCGATGCTGCGCCTGGCGAAATCGACCATCTCGGAGGCATATTCGAAAAGCGTGACTTCCGCCTTTTCCAGACGGGCTGCAACGGCAAATCCGGCGGCACCCGCGCCAGCACCAAGATCAGCCACGCGGCACGGCTGGTCATCGGCCACTAGCGAGGCGAGCAGCATGGCATCCATGCCTGCCCTGTGTCCCCTGCCCTTCGGCTGGACCAGGTGAAACCGGCCCCGGTGAAATGCGTCGACGGTCTCCGACGTCATCGTTGATCAGGCCTCGTCTCGCAGTTCGTCGGCAAGGCCCGCATCGATGAGGATGCGGCGCGCCTGCTCTGACATGTCATCCTCGACAAGGAAACGGCGGGGCAGAAGCCCAAGTGAACCCTCAAGAATGCTCATGCCCTGGTCGGCAATCATGCAATGAATGCCGGCATCTTTCATCAGGCTTTCTGCGAAAGAAAGCAGGACAGCATCGTTTGTTCGGATCAATTCACGCATCAATGAGTTTCCACATTCCCATATTTTTGAAGGTCATGAGGCGATTCGACACTTGCCGCCATCATCGTCGCTTTCTATTGTCAAAACCGAAATCGAATAGGAGTCCGTTCCGTTGGGCGTCGTCATACCGCTTGAAGAAAGCAAAAACAAACTCGCATCCGTCAAGCCGCTTGTCGATCTGACCCGTCCGGATATGGAACGCGTCAACCAACTGATCCTCTCGAAGGCCGGATCGGATGTGCAGATGATCCCGGAAGTGGCGAACCACCTGATCTCTTCCGGTGGCAAGCGGCTGCGCCCGATGCTGACTCTCGCCTCCGCCTCGATGTTCGGTTACGATGGCGACCACCATATCAAGCTCGCCACCAGCGTCGAGTTCATGCACACCGCAACGCTGCTGCATGACGACGTGGTGGATGAAAGCGATCTGCGCCGCGGCAAATCGACCGCGCGCACCATCTGGGGCAACCAGGCGAGCGTCCTGGTCGGCGACTTCCTGCTCGGCCAGGCCTTCCGCATGATGGTGGATGTCGGCTCGCTGGACGCGCTTGACGTGCTTTCCACCGCCGCTTCCGTGATTGCAGAGGGCGAAGTGCTGCAGCTTTCCGTCGCCAAGAACATGGAAACGACGGAAGACGACTATCTCCACGTTATCCGCGCCAAGACCGCGGCGCTTTTCGCGGCCGCTGCCGAAGTCGGCCCGATCGTTGCCAAGACCGACAAGGCGACGCGCGGCGCGCTGAAATCCTACGGCATGAATCTCGGCCTTGCGTTTCAGCTTGTCGACGACGTTCTGGACTATGGCGGCAAGTCTGCCGATCTCGGCAAGAACACGGGCGATGATTTCCGCGAGGGCAAGATCACCCTCCCGGTCATTCTGTCGTATCGTCGTGGTACCATCGATGAGCGGGCTTTCTGGAAGCGGGCGATCGAGAATGGCGAAAGCACGGATGAAAATCTCGAGGTGGCGCTCGGTCTCATCAAGAAATATAACGGTCTGACGGACACGATCTCTCGCGCCAACCATTACGGCACGATCGCACGCGATGCGCTGGCACCACTGCCGAAGAGCCCGTGGAAGGATGCGCTGATGGAAGTGATCGACTTCTGCATCGAGCGCGTCAACTGACGGCGCGGCAGAGTTTTCCTCGAAAGGGAAGCGGTCGGCGAAATGGAGAGCGGCAGCAGAATTTGTTGCAGGCCTGCTTCAAAAAAGCCATTCTATCGTGACGTGATGCACCGCTTTCTGAACCGATTCCGGTTTCCGATGGCGTGTCTATCTCAACCTTAACAGTCATCAAGGGCAGATGTGGTGCCTGGCGCTGTCGAGTTTGAAGCTGATTTTTCAGTGCGGAAGCACACAAGCAAGGGTTCCTTCATGCGGCGCAATCCAGCATTTCGTCTTTTCTGCAGCGCGGCCTTCATTGCCGCACTCACGCTTGGCGCAGGCTCTGCCGCGCTGGCAGAGACGAAGCCCGCCGAAAAGGCGGAAGAGGCCGTCAAGTTCGATCCAAATCGGGTCACCACCTTCTCCGGCGCATTTCTGGCTGCCCGCACCGCGGATGTCGACCAGGATTACGCGACCGCCATCACCCTTTACCAGAAGGCTTTGGATTTCGATCCGGCCAATACCGAGATTCGCCAGCGCCTGATGATCGCGCAACTGTTGAGCGGCGACTTCGAGGCCGGCGCCAAGATTGCCGACAGCCTGAAAGACGACAGCTCGGTGGAGCGCGTGACGACGATCGTGCGTGCACTTGCCGCCATCAAGCACAAGGAATTCTCCTCCGCCGAGAAAATCCTGAAATATAGCGGCCCGAACGATCTGGACCGCATGGTCAATACGCTTCTTGCTGCCTGGGCGCGCGCTGGTGCCGGAAAAGGCAAGGAAGCGCTCGCCATGGTCAATGGCATGAAGGGTCCGGGCTGGTTCTCGATCTTCCAGAAATACAATGCGGGCGCCATTGCGCTCGTGACCGGCAACACGGAAGCGGCTCGCAAAAGCTTGAGCGAAGCGGTGGCCGACCGTGAAGGCGGCGCGACCGCAACCGACACCTATATGCGCGCCGTCATGGCACTGGCGCGGCTGGAGGCGAAAGCCGGTAACAAGCAGAAGGCGCTGGACACTATTGCCGTCGGTGACGGTTTTGCTCCGAATTACGCGCCCTTGAAGGCGCTGCGACAGAGCATCGAAAAGGGTGAAAAGCCGGACCAGCAGGTTCAGACAGCCGTTGAAGGCGCTGCCTCCGTCATGTTCTCGATTGCCGGTGCACTGAACCGCGAAGGCGCAGAAGAGATCGTGACGCTGTATCTCCAGGCGTCGCGCGCACTCGACCCGAAGAGCGCCGACACGCTTATTCTCCTCGGCGGCTTGGCCGAGGCGCAGAAGCAGGCCGAGCGCGCCATCGAATTCTATCGTGAGGTGCCCGCAGACTCGCCGATGCATCGCATTTCCGAGCTGCAGCTTGGCCTGACACTGGCACAGACCGGCAAGGTCGATGAGGCGCGCCAGCATCTGAAAGCGCTGCTCGAATCCGATCCTGACGATATTCGCTCCTACCTCGCCTATGGCGCCGTCCTGTCGGACGCCAAGGATTATGCCGCGATGGCTGCCAATTACGATAAAGCCGTCGAGGTGATCGGTGCCGTTCCGAAGAAGTCCGACTGGACGATCTTCTTCCAGCGCGGCATTGCCTATGAGCGTCTGAAGCAGTGGGACAAGGCCGAGCCCAACTTCAAGCGTGCGCTGGAGCTCAACCCGGAACAGCCGCAGGTTCTGAACTATCTCGGCTATTCCTGGGTCGACAAGAACATGAACCTCGACCAAGGCATCGACATGATCCGCCGCGCGGTGGAGCTTCGCCCCAATGACGGCTACATCGTCGATTCGCTCGGCTGGGCGCATTATCGTCTTGGCGCTTTCGATGAAGCCGTGACCGAACTGGAACGTGCGATCGAGCTTCGCGCCGGGGACCCCACCATCAACGACCACCTTGGTGACGCCTATTGGCGTGTCGGTCGCAAGCTGGAGGCCGTCTACCAGTGGAACCGTGCGCTGATCGGCGATAGCGACGATGTGGACAAGGCGAAGGTGAAGGAAAAAATCGCCAATGGCCTGCCACGATTGGAAAAGGACGCGGAGAACACCGCGAAGAAGGATCAGGCTCCACCGCCACCTGCACCGCCTGCCCCTGCCCCGGACAAAAAATCCTGACATCGGATGGGTCCGAGTGATGGGAAGGGAGCGGTCGATACTGTTGAGGCCGCTTCGGCAAAGATCAACCTTTCCCTGCATGTGACGGGGCAAAGGGAGGACGGCTACCACCTCCTCGACATGCTGGTGACCTTTACGGAAGCAGGCGATGTCGTCCGCATTCGCGGTGCCGCCGAAGACAGCTTTTCGATCTCCGGGCGATTTGCCTCGGAGCTTCTTCAGTCGGATGCGAGCAACAACCTTGTGCTGAAGGCGCGCGATCTCCTTCGCGGCCATGTGCAGAAAAGCGGGCTCACACCAGCGCCCGTTGCCATTCACCTGGAGAAAAACCTGCCGGTCGCCTCTGGGATTGGCGGCGGTTCAGCCGATGCCGCGGCAGCCTTGCGCGGATTGATCCGCCACTGGCAACTGGAGATTGACGACAATGCCTTGGTGGACATGGCGCTGATGCTCGGTGCGGACGTACCGATGTGTCTTGCCAGCCAGCCACTGATCGCACAGGGGATTGGGGAAGAAATTACCCTTCTTCCGCAGTTTCCTCAATTGTCGCTGGTGCTGGTCAACTCGCTCAAGGGGGTTTCAACGCCGCATATCTTCCGGCTACTGGAGGACAAGCAGAATGCACCCCTTCCCGCACCGCCTGAGGATCAAGGCCAGTCCTGGCTTTCGATGATGGACGCGCTCAGAAACGATCTGCAGCCTCCAGCCGTGAAGCTTCTGCCGGAGATCGGCGATATGCTATCGATGCTGCATTCGGCGGGCGCGGATGTTGCGCGCATGTCCGGTTCGGGCGCCACATGCTTCGGCATTTTTTCCGACTGGCAACAAGCGGAGGCCGCAGCAGCATCGCTTCGGGAACAGAAGCCCGGATGGTATGTTCAAGAGACCAGAACGATTGCAGGGAGAGCGTCATGACTGAGAAGAACACGGGTGGAGAGCGGCAATTCATTCCGGTCGGTATCGCCGTCCTGACCGTCTCCGATACGCGCACCTTGGCGGACGATAAATCCGGCAACACGCTGGCGGCACGGATCGAGGAAGCAGGCCACCGTCTTATGGATCGTGCCATCGTGCCTGATGACATCGGGGCCATTCGCGAAAAGGTGCAAGGCTGGACGCTGTCGGATGAGATCGATGTGGTCATTACCACGGGTGGCACGGGCTTTACCGGGCGCGACGTGACGCCGGAAGCCCTGGAGCCTCTGTTCGACAAGCGCATGGACGGCTTCTCAGAGGTGTTCCACCGCATCTCCTATGACAAGATCGGCACATCCACCATCCAGTCACGCGCCACCGCCGGGCTTGCAAACACAACCTTCGTCTTCGTTCTGCCGGGGTCACCAGGCGCCTGCAAAGACGCGTGGGACGGCATTTTGAAAGCGCAGCTGGATTATCGCCACATGCCCTGCAACTTCGTGGAAATCATGCCACGGCTGGACGAGCATCTGCGCCGCACGAAGGGCTGATCCCTATCGCGTTGGACGCAGCGCCCATGCTGGCACCAACTCCGCCGTAAGTCTGCGCGGCTTCTGGGATTTTGAAAACTCCTTCGGCGGAAGGCCGGATTTTGCGAGTTGGAGAGCATCCTGCTTGCGCAGCAACAGGCCGAATTCCAGTGGCGGACCACGGCGAAGCAGTCGCTTCAGAAACGGCTTTTTATAATAGCGCGAGGGGGAAAATTGCGCGGGCCGCTCGTTCAGCGCCATGTACTCGAGAATATCCTCGATCCAGCCTCCTTGCGGACGGCTGCCCGGCTCGATCAGCAACACCCACTCGCCGCGGATCGATTGAATGACATCGCCGATCTCCCAGCGCTGGTGGAAGCGGCAACCGGCAGCTTCGGCGACCCGCGCCGAGCCATCGTGTGAGGCGTGGTCGAGAATAATGACGTCGCTGATCAAACCCTTCACGGCGCCCGTCACCAGCGCCGAAAGCGTATGCGCAAGCTCAGGCTCTTGGTTGCGGCATTCCATGATGACTGTCAGCATGTTCTCGTCACTTGTGGTGCGTTCCAGACGATAAAGTTCCTACAGCATCGCCATGGAAACCCAAATGGATTTTCTGTCGCGGCACCTGGCAAAATGATGCAATGCAGCAGGACAGTTCCTTTCTTTCCTAATTTGCAGCGCTCCTCCTCGCGCCGCACACCGCGCGAGAAAGCGCTATTGGATTCTTTTGTTCTTGTATTGTTCTCATATTTAGCGTAGGAATCGTTTCATCCAATTCGCTGGCGCAGGCCGGTCAGGAGCATCAGATGAGACACCAAGTGCTTTCGGGGCAGGCTGCCTATCAGCCGGGCCATACGCCGGATATTGCCAATGCTCTGGCAGATGACTCTGGCCTGAGGATCGAGATCGATCGTCGTCGCGGCAGAGGTGCGGGCATCAATCCTGGCGGTCGTTTCGAGACGTTGCAGCATGAAGCCTTTAACGATGGCTGGGACATCATCGAAGAGCTGCCGGAGTTCAAGACGGATGTGCAGGTGGAAAAGCCGCGCACCATCATTACCCGCAACGAATCGCCCGACATCCCCTTCGACCGGTCGATCAATCCCTATCGCGGCTGCGAGCATGGCTGCATCTATTGCTTCGCCCGGCCGACACACAGCTATATGGGACTTTCGGCTGGCCTCGACTTTGAAGCGAAGCTTTTTGCCAAGCCGGACGCTGCCAAACTTCTGGAACGCGAGCTTTCCAAGCCCGGCTACAAGGCGCGGGTGATTGCGATCGGCACCAATACCGATCCTTACCAGCCGATCGAAAAGGAATGGCGGATCATGCGCCAGATCCTCGAGGTTCTGGCCAAGGCGGAACATCCGGTCGCCATCGTCACGAAATCGGCGCTGATCACGCGCGACATCGATATTCTGGCGCCGATGGCGAAGAAGGGTCTCGTCAAGGTCGGCATCTCAGTGACGACGCTCGATCGCAAACTTGCCCGCAGCATGGAGCCCCGCGCCTCGACGCCATCGAAACGGTTGGAGGCAAGCAAGACGCTGACGGAAGCTGGCATACCCGTGGCCGTGATGATGGCCCCGGTCATCCCAGCACTGAACGATCACGAAATCGAGCGGGTGCTGGAGGCTGGTAAAGCCGCCGGTGCAACAGAGGCCTCCTATGTTCTGCTGCGTCTACCCCTTGAGGTCAGCCCGCTGTTTCGTGATTGGTTGCTGCGCAACTACCCGGATCGCTACCGCCACGTCATGTCGCTGGTGCGCTCCATGCGCGACGGCAAGGAATATGACTCGGAGTTTGGCAAGCGCATGAAGGGTGCTGGACCCTATGCGTGGCAGATCAGCCGCCGCTTCGAAATGGCGACTAAAAGGCTCGGTCTCATTCGCAGGGGCATCCAGCTGCGCGATGATCTCTTTGCCCCACCCAGCGGTGCCGGCGTGCAGCTCTCCTTGCTTTGAAGGAAGGAGACGCTCGGTCCAGCTACCGCTTACGACATGGGTTCTTGGCGCGCCTCCACAGAGCTGCGCCGAAACCACGGCTGTGAAGCCCCTCTTCGAAGAAATGTTCGGTGCGCGTCCCTGACGTACCGGCATTGCCCCCGGTTCCGCCGCCTCGCGTGCGATTTCTCGTTTTCCGCCGCCCTATAGGAAAACGACCCTGGCCTCTTGAGCCATGGATGACAGCCACGCCCTACGGGTTGTCGATCGCCGCACCGGGGGCTTGCGGGAGATCGGGTGTCTGTGCAAGTTTCCGCCGCATGAAGCGACGCACAGCATCCGATTCTCCTGCCCTGTTCGATCTTGCTCCGGCGAGCCCCGACTTCAGCATGGAGCTAGAAGCACGCCAGCGCGGCCTGTGGCCGGTGGCAGGGACAGATGAGGCTGGTCGAGGCCCTCTGGCCGGTCCGGTCGTTGCCGCAGCCGTCATTCTTGATCCCGATAATATTCCCGACGGCCTCGACGATTCGAAGAAGCTCACCAGGGCAAAGCGGGAAGTGTTGTTTACGAAGATCGTGGAAACCTCGATCGTCTCTGTTGCGTCATCAGGCCCGGTGCTGATCGACCGGATCAATATACTTCGCGCAAGCCTCGATGCCATGCGCCGCGCCGTCCTTGGGCTTGAGCTTGCGCCTCGACTGGTGTTGGCCGATGGGCGCGACCAGCCGCCGGGCATGTCCTGCGAAGCAAAGGCCGTGATCAAGGGGGATGCGCGATCTCTCTCGATTGCTGCCGCGTCGATCATCGCCAAGGTCACAAGAGACCGGATGATGGAGCGGGCCGGGACTGTGCATACCGCCTATGGCTTCGAGCTTCATGCGGGTTACGGAACGCCCGTGCACCTTCGGGCCATCGAAGCCCATGGCGCCTGCTCACTTCATCGAATGAGCTTTCGGCCGCTTCGGCAGGATGCTGCCGAAGCCGACGTCGCCTGATAGGCTGGCACTCTCCCCGGTGGTTCAAGAGCGCCTTTCCGTCCATCAACCGGCCATACGCATATAGCCGTCTCGGTTGGCACCTTGCTGCGCGTGATCGGCCAGCTTGAACTGCTCGAGTAGCGCACGCAGCCTCTCGCTTTCTGTCGCCAGTGCAGAGGTTGCGGTGGTGGTTTCCTGCACGAGGGCGGCATTCTGTTGCGTCGTCTGGTCCATCTGGTTGACGGCCGTGTTCACTTCCGAAAGACCCGTCGCCTGTTCCTGGGACGAGGTGGCAATCGCGCCCATGTGCTCATTGACGGCTTCGACGTGGTGACTGATCGTCTTGAGCGCATCGCCGGTCTGCTGAACCAGCTTCACGCCGCTCTCCACCTCATGCGACGACTTGCCAATCAGCTCCTTGATTTCCTTGGCGGCCTGGGCAGAACGCTGCGCCAATTCGCGCACCTCCTGAGCAACGACTGCGAAGCCCTTGCCAGCTTCGCCAGCGCGTGCCGCCTCGACGCCGGCGTTCAGCGCCAGCAAATTGGTCTGGAAGGCGATCTCGTCGATGACCACGATGATATTGGAAATCTGGCCAGAGGAATGTTCAATACGCTGCATCGCGTCGACTGCCGCTGCAACGACATTGCCGGAGACCTTCGCCGCCTGGTTGGCTTCGCTTGCAGCACCTGTCGCCTCCCGAGCGCGCTTGGTGGAGTTCGCCACGTTGACGGTGATCTCATCCAGTGCCGCAGCGGTCTGCTCCAGCGTTGCGGCCTGCTGCTCGGTACGCCGCGACAGATCCGCGGACCCTTCGGCAATTTCCCGGGTTCCGCTGTTCATGGTTTCTATGGCGCGCGAAATTTCGGTGAGCGTGTTGCCAAGCTGCTGAATGGACTGGTTGAAGTCGGTTCTGAGCGGCTCGAAGTCAGGAGCAAACGTCTCGTTCAGGCGAAACGCCAGATCGCCTGAAGCTAGGCGACGAAGTCCCGTTGCAAGACCGGATGTCGCAACGCGCAGGCGTTCTTCGGCGTCGGCCTCAGCCTTACTCTGAGCCTCCAGTCGTGCGGTCTCGGCGCGCGTTCGGCTTTCCTCAGCCTCCGCTTCAAGTCGCTTGTTCTCGATGGCGCTCTGCCGGAAGACTTCGACGGCATCCGCCATCGATCCGATCTCGTCCTTGCGATGACGACCGGGAATATCGATCTGCGTATCACCCGAAGACAGCTTGCGCATGACACCCGTCATCTGCACGAGCGGCCTTGCGATATAACGGTTGCCGAAGAGCGCTGCGCCGAGCCCGATGGTCAGCGCAACCGCAAGGGCGATATAGTTAAGCGTGATCGCGGCGCCAGCGGTCGCGGAGGTGACATTACCCTCACCGCGGACGTCCATTTCAATGTCATCGACCGCGTCTTGAAGCGAGGTCTTGGCTTGGTTGTAGGCGGTCAGCGCGCCGCCCGCGAACAATGATCTCGCCTCGTCAATCTTGTTGGCATCGACAAGTGCTTGCACCTGTGCCCACTTACCTTCGGCTGCCGTCCAGCGTGCGCTAAAGCTCTCAAAATTCTGCTTGTCTGCGTCATCGACGAGATATTCCTTGTATTCCTTCAGCCTCGCAACAAGCGCAGTTTCGGCCTTCGCCAGCTCGGCTTGAAAATCAGCCCTTGCACCCTGATCCGCGATAACGATCGCGCCCTGGGCGTTTCTGATGCTGCCGATGTCGGCATTGATGGCGCCAATGACGATGAAGCCAGGAACGCGTTCACGGACAATGACATCGACCCCATCCTGGATATGCGACATCGATATGATGGAGGAGACGCCTTGCACACCTGCCACAAGAATCATGACCCCGGATAGAGCAGCCAGAACCTTGCCGATCGATAGTTTCATAGCATCTTCCTCAAATAAATATCCTGAACTGATGTCGGGCACGTGTCCCCAAACGCCCGGCGCCTTACCGAAAGTCACGCTCAGTAATTTTAGCCACAATATTTCTGCGAGCGGCGCAAAACACTTAAGGCTAAATATTATAAAATAATGTTTATATTTATTTAAGCTGCATCTTACGATAGTATGCAGCCATAGCTTTTTCATTCCAAAATGAGTGTGAGTACCGATACTGATGTCAAAGAGCAATACCGGGCGTATATCTACCACCAGAGCTACGCTCTTACCCAAAGCGATGTAAGCATAAACTAATACTTGGGTATCATCCGGCTTCACAGCAAACCTGCCGAATGCATACTACGGGCTACATTGTAATCTATGCGACATCCCGGCGCGGAGCTTTCAGCACATCTTGGAGGGAGCATGCAATGGATGAGAACCGAGGATATCCGGCTCGATCCATGTATCATTCCACCGCCCATCCTCAGCGCTAGTTTAAAGCTCTACGGCCTTCGCTCCCAAACTCTCAAAAGCCGGCCAATAAAAACCCCTCCCGGTAAAGACCGGAAGGGGTTTTGGATACTCGATGCGACTAAATCGTCTCTGGCTCAGTTCAGACGAGACTTAACTTCACCGACGGCAGACTTGAACAGCTTGCCCTTGGCAGAAGCCGTCGTCTTTTCGGCGATCAGCTTTTCCGAGGCTGCGATCGCAATGTCGACTGCGGCGGAGCGAACAGCGCCGATTGCATCGGTTTCGGCCTGCTTGATCTTCTGCTCGGAAAGCGCGGTACGGCGAGCGACAAACTCTTCCGTCTTCGCCTTGGCTTCGGCGGTCAGAGCGGCGGCTTCGCGTTCGGCAGCGGCAACGATGGCTGCTGCGTCCGCTTCCGCTTCCTTGCGCTTGCGCTGATATTCCGCCAGCAGGTGCTGGGCTTCTTCGCGCAGGCGCTTGGCTTCCGCCAGTTCCTCGGTGATGTTGTTTGCGCGCTCGTCGAGCGAGCTTGCCAACATGCCTGGAACCTTGAGGTAGGCAATCAGGACAAAGAAGAGAATAAGGCCTACGAGTGCGTAGAATGATGCATCAAACGCCATCTCAAGCTCCCTTCACATCGGATACCGCGGCAACAGCTGCCTTGGCATCGGTGTCCTTGACCTTCGTGCCGATCAGCTGATCGACGACAGCGGTCGCGGTTTCTTCAGCAATTGTGCCGACATCGGCCAATGCCTGCTGCTTGATGGACGCGATCCGCGCTTCGGCAGCGGACAGCTTCTCAGCCAGTTCCGCTTCGACTGCTGCACGGTCCGCATCGGCCTTTGCCTTTGCAGCGTCGCGGGCAGCGGACGCGATGGATCCAGCCTTGGCGCGTGCTGCGGCAAGTTCTTTTTCATAGGTTTCGATCGCGGCATCAGCCTCGGACTTCAGCCGGGAGGCTTCATCGAGATCCTGTGCGATACGGCCATGACGATCCTCAAGGATGCCACCGACGCGCGGCACGATGAATTTCTTCATGAGCACGTAGAAAAGGCCGAACGAAATCGCAAGCCACAGAAGCTGGGATGCGTAGGTCGACGAATCGAATGGCGGAAATACGCCGGATCCGTGACCGGCGTCATGCGCCACTCCGGTTTCCGTATGCGTTGCTTCCGGGGCCGTCTGGCCGACAGCGGGTGTTTCCGTCGTCGTTCCGGTTGACGGCGCTGCTGACTGGGCAAGAGCCTCGGTCACGAACATGCTCACCTCCAGGGGTACTGCAAATGCGAAGGATCACGGCACGCCGTTTGCGAGCCGTGATCCAAACCTGATGCTGTTATTAGACAGCGAACAGGAGAAGGAGAGCAACGAGCAGCGAGAAGATGCCCAGAGCTTCCGTAACGGCGAAGCCGAATACCAGACGGCCGAACTGGCTGTCAGCGGCAGACGGGTTGCGCAGTGCGCCGGAGAGGAAATCGCCGAAGATACGGCCGAGAGCGAGGGACGTACCAGCCATGCCGAGGCATGCGAGACCTGCGCCGATGTACTTTGCTGCTTCCGCTTCCATATTAAGCTCCTTGAAATGGTTGTTGCGGCTGTTTTTTGACACCCGGTTCCGGGGCCAGCGACTTTACTTCTCAGTGACCACCATGCACGGCGTCGTTCAGGTACATGCACGTCAGTACCGCGAAGACATATGCCTGCAAGAAGGCGACGAGAAATTCGAGAGCGGTCATGGCGACCGTCATGAGGAGAGGCAGGATCGCTCCGCCGACACCGATCGCGCCAAGCGCGCTCATGGAAGCGACGAAACCTGCGAACACCTTCAGCGTGATGTGACCTGCCAGCATGTTCGCGAAAAGACGAACGGAAAGGCTGATCGGACGCGAAAGGAAGGAAATGACCTCAATGGAAGACACCAGAGGCAGAAGGACTGCCGGAACACCTGACGGTGCGAAGATACCGAGGAAGTGCAGACCATGCTTATAGAAACCGTAAACGACGACCGTTCCGATGACGAGGCACGACAGCGCGAAGGTGACGATGATCTGGCTGGTGACCGTGAAGAAGTACGGGAACATGCCGAGAAGATTGGCGGTCAGCACGAACATGAAGAGCGAGAAGACGAAGGGGAAGAAGACCATTCCCTTCTTGCCTGCACCTTCACGCAGCATCGATGCGATGAACTCGTAAGACATTTCAGCAACGGACTGCATGCGACCTGGGATCAGACCGCGGTTCGACGTTGCGAAATAAAGGAAGCCCGACGCCGCAGCGACCGTTGCGACCATGAAAAGCGACGCATTGGTGAACGAAAAATCGACGCCACCGATGTTGATCGGGATAATCGGCTGCACCAAGAACTGATGAGTCGGATCGTTTGCCACCGGCTGCCCTCTTTACCTGTTGCCGCAAAACCGCGGCACCTCGCATCTATATTCCATGGAAAGAACGGCTTTAGCCGTTTTTCTCCCCACCCTGATCTTTCCCCAGCCCGTCCTTGAGAAGCGGCGACTTGGCCACTACCCCTGCGGACCGCAGGACATTCAATACGCCCGCACAGAAACCGAGAAGAAGAAGAACGATCATCCCCCACGGCGACGTGCCGGCAAAATAGTCCAGAAGATAACCCAGCATCGCGCCGACAATAATTGCGGAAATGAACTCCGAAGAGAGCTTGATCGCCATCGCAAAGCCTTTCCGGCTTTCCTCCGCGCTCTGCTCCGTCCGCCTCTCCGCCTCGTCCTCCGCATGAACCTTGGCCAATCCCTCGGCAAGGCGCTTGCGGCGCTCGTCCAGACTATCGTTACGGTTGCCGGTCATTTTCAAATCCTGCCCTTTATCTCCGTTCCAGCGATGCCAGAACCCTTTGGAGTTGTAAACGGCAGGGCTTTTAGCCTGTTCCAGCCCGCTCTGAAGTCGCGCGCAACATAGTTTTAGGGACTTCGCTAGTCAAGGCACCGTCGGCGCTTGTTTCAGCACAAATTTTACAAGTAAAATCAGTCGCTTGAACGACAAGCACGGATTCTTGGCACGGTTTGCCGATGGAATCGGCATTTTTGACACGAGTTTTGCAGGCAAATCCGCGTGATCGCGACAGCGCGCCCTCGTGAAATGGAAACGTTCTAGCTCCAGCCACCGCCATAGGTACGGTAGAAGACATGCAATCCGATCCTGCCGACCTTCTTCATGGATTTTCCCCAGGCGGGTCGGACATAAATGGCGTGATAATGGGTTGCAGAGCCCACTTCGCTCAGCCAGATCTTGCCGGCTGTCGTCGCCATGGCAACTTCACGCGCCATCTTCCAGTGCCGCTCGGAATTGACGCGGTCCTTGATGTTGTCGCAGGCGAAGGAGAACTGGCAGCGGTTACGCCAGTCCTTGTTCTGATAGACCACGCCGCAGATGGTTTTCGGATAGGCGGGGTTGCGCACACGGTTTAGAATGACCTGGGCGACGGCCGCCTGGCCTTTGGTCGACTCGCCTCTGGCCTCGAAATAGATGCCGGAGGCCAGGCACTGCTGCTCTGCCGCGGAGAAGGCTTCCGCTGGCAGCGGTGTCGCAGCCCAGGCGTGATCGTCTGGCGTGATCGGCGGGATGAAGCGGCCGGTATCCGGCTTTTTCAGGATGGCGTCGAAGGGCGACTCGCGGGCGAAGTCTGGCTCCGGCGGCGCATAGGCTGTCGCCAATATATCCGGGGTGCGGTTGGTGACCAGATCCGCCAGCATCGGCGAGACCGTCCTGTCGGCCTTCTTCTCATCGCGACGGAAATAGAAGGAGGCCAGCTCGATCTCCTTGCTCTTCTTCGGCTTGACGAAGGCGGTGCGATCCTTGCGCTTCAGCGGCTCGATGTCGATCATGCTGGTGCGTTGGAGAACGGAGCCGGCGGTGAAGGCTTTCGGCGGCTGCATGACTTCGGTGGCGATTACCCTGCCCTTCTTGGCGGCGCGATTGACGCGCTCGCTATCGGGCGTCGTCTCATGGCCACCCTTTTTGGTGACGAAAGCAACCTTGCGGCCATCGGGAAGCGTCATGCCTGCACCGGTGATGGCGGCGGTATCGCTCGCATCATTGAAGGCCAGCGAAGCATTGTGGACGGAACCCGCTGGAGAGTTGGTCAGCACCATGCGCCACTGTTCGCCGCCAGCATCAAGACCGGCAAGAAGCGAAGCCAGATCGGCGCGCGCTGCAAGGGAAGGAAAGGCAAGCCAGGCCACAAGGCCAAAGACAACAGGCGAGGTCCACTTCTCATAGGCAATGAGGGGCCCGCGACGCGATACTTTTCTTGAACGCAAAACCATGACTCCGGACACACGCAAACGACTTGCTACACAACCGGATAATCTCTCATTAACCTTGATGCTTGGTTAACGAGGCGCCTCTGAAAGTCCCCTCACATTAATGTGTGACCAGATACTAAAACGCGCCGCTCTCCATCGGAGAGCGACGCGTTCAATGGCTTTTACAACGAGGTCTCAGATGACCACGTGTGAGCCCAGTTCGACAACGCGGTTTGTCGGCAGGCGGAAATAATCGGATGGGTCCGCCGCATTCTCCGCCAAAGCGATGAATAGCCTGTTCTGCCAGCCAGGCATGGCAGACTTCGAATCCGGCACCAGTTTTCGGCGTCCTAGATAGAAGGAGGTCGACATGATGTCGAACTTGTAGCCGGTGCGTCGCAGATAGCCGAGTGCCTGGGTGACGTTCTGGGTTTCCATGAAGCCGAAATGCAATTCCACCACGACGAAACGCTCGCTGACCTTGGTCATGGTGTAGCGCTTGTCCGGGTGAACGCGCGGCGTATCTTCCGTGCGGATCGTCAGGATGACGTTCTTGTCGTGCAGAACGTGGTTGTGCTTGAGGTTATGCAACAAGGCGGCGGGTGCCGTCTCGGGATCGCCCGTCAGGAAGATTGCCGTGCCGGGGATGCGCACCGGCGCGTGCGCGCTTTCCTTCTCTACGGAGGCGACGAAAGCCTTCAGCGGCACGTCGGTTCTGCGGGTCTTGGCAAAGAGAATTTTAGAGCCGCGCTGCCACGTCATCATAATGACGGTAAACGCGATCGCCAGCAGAACCGGCACGTAGCCACCGTCGTGGATCTTCAAGAGGTTCGCACCGAGGAAGATCAATTCAAGCGTGATAAAGGGCAGAACCACCAGGAGGGTAAGCGGCAGCGACCATTTCCAGTGGCTGCGGGCAAACTGGAAGAACAACAGGCTGGTCACGACCATCGCGCCGGTAACGGAGATGCCATAGGCGGTGGCGAGCGCATCGGAACTCTTGAACGTGAGCACCAGGGCGACGACGCCAAACAGCAGCACCGTGTTGACGGACGGCAGATAGATTTGCCCCGTGTTGGTCTCCGAGGTGAAGAGGATTTCCATGCGCGGCAGGTAGCCGAGGTTGATCGCCTGACGCACCATCGAAAAGGCACCCGTGATAACCGCCTGGCTGGCGATGATCGTGGCAGCCGTCGCAAGGATAACCGCCGGCAGCAGCGCCCATTGCGGGAACATCAAATAGAAGGGGTTGGACATGGTCGACTGGTCCTTCAGAACCAGTGCGCCTTGGCCGAGATAATTGAGGGTAAGTGCGGGAAAGACCAGCGCGAACCAGGCCCATTGAATGGGCTTGCGTCCAAAGTGACCCAGATCGGCATAAAGTGCTTCGGCACCGGTGATCGTCAGGAAGACTGCGCCCAGCACGACGAGGCCGTAAAAGCCCTCATTCATCAAAAATTCGACGGCATGGACCGGATTGAACGAATAGAGGATCCTGTAGTCATCGGAGATGTGCAGGAGCCCGACAAGGCCCATTACGATGAACCAGACGGCCGTGATCGGGCCGAAAAACTTGGCGACGATTTCTGTGCCATGGGACTGGATGGCAAAGAGACCGACCAGAATGACTAGCGAGATCGGAATGATGAATTCATCCATCTGCGGCGTCACGAGCTTCAGGCCTTCCACGGCGGAAAGGACCGAAAGCGCCGGCGTGATCATCGCGTCGCCCAGGAAGAGGGCCGCACCAATCAGGCCTAGCATGATGAGAAAATTGCGTCGCGCGCCTGCTCTCTTCATCAGCAAAGCCAGAAGCGAGAGCGTGCCGCCTTCGCCATCATTGTCCGCCCGCAGCAGAAAACAGATGTACTTGATCGTGACGATGATCGTCAGCGACCAGATCATCAGTGAGATAAGGCCGATGACTTCAGCCTCCGTCAGCCCGTCCTGGGAGATCGGCTTCAGCGCTTCTCTGAACGCATAGAGCGGGCTCGTGCCGATATCGCCATACACGACGCCGATGGAGCCGAGCATGGCCGCAAAGAGGCCTTGCTGGTGGCGGTCCTCGACCTCAGGCTTATCGAGCATGTCTTTTTCAAACGCATTAGGCATATGAATCCTGGCCCTTTAAAGCCAGCCCTTCCAGCGAAAAACGATAAACGGGATGATCGCCGATATCAGCATAACGAAGATTGCAAGCGGATAGCCATAGGCCCACTGCAATTCCGGCATGCGCGCGAAGTTCATTCCGTAAATGGAGGCCACCAGCGTCGGTGGCAGAAAGACCACGGACGCGATGGAGAAAATCTTGATGATGGCGTTTTGCTCGACATTGATAATGCCAAGCGATGCATCCAGCAGAAAGGTCAGATTTCCGGAAATGTAGGACACGTGCTCAGACAGCGAATGGATGTCTCGCGCGATCGACGCTCCCATTTCCTTGGCATCCTTGTCCTCCTGAACGAGGGTCGTCGCGTGCAGGAAAGACTGGACGCGCGCAAGTGACGTCAGACTGTCGCGCACTTTCGAGACCAGGCGATGGAAGGAAGCGATTTCAGCAATCTTGTCTTCCAGATAGCGAGGTTCCTTGCGCTTGCTGCGCGCCTCGCCGCCGAAAATCCCCTTCGCAACGTGATCGATACCGACCACAGTGTTCTCGATGATTTCGGCCGTCCGGTCGACGATCGTTTCGAGCAGCTTCAAAAGCAGAACCGCACCGCTGCGGATTTCATGCGGCGTGCGGGTGATGGCGGCGATGAAGAGATTGAACGACTTCGGCTCCGCATAGCGGATCGTCACCAGCCGGTTGCCGACGAGAATGAAAGCAACGTCGGTCAATTGAGGATCGGACGAATCTGCCTTCCAGACGAGCGATGCCGTCATGAAGACATTATTGTCTTCCGTATAGAGGCGGCTCGAGGGCTCTATGTCTTTCAAATCCTCGCGCGTCGGAAGCTCGGCGCCGAGCAGGGCTTCGACACGCTTTTCTTCGTCACGGTGAGGGTTTATGAGATCGATCCAGACGATGTCGTCGGATAAATGCGCAAGATCCCCGTCAGCAGACAGGCTGATCGCCTCGCAATTCGAGCGATAGGCTTTTATCAATCAGTTTCTCCGGTCCGCGGCGCCAATTGTCATCGGCTGGTCGATCTAACACATCATCCGTAGCGTCCGCAAACGCATGAGTAAGACTGCGGTTCAAACGGCGCCGGGCTATGCTCCCAACAGGGTAAAGAATCAAGCGGTATTTTCGTCTAAGGCTTTAGGCTGTGCTGCGTCTGCACTCGTAACAATTAAGAAAAAATCATTAAATACAAGCTACTAATAGGCTTTTTACTCAGCCTAAATCTTGCGGGCCTGCTTGCCGTGCTCGATAGATATGCAGTCAGTGCATCGATATCGGCCCGTTTTCCGTAAGATTTTCAAGGTGTTCTATTCAAATATGATCTTCGGCGCCGTGCGGGCGGTGCCTCTTCCGATCTCTGTCCACACCTTTTGTGCAATCTCCCTGTAGGATTGCGCCTGTGGGCCATCCGGTTCGGAGACGACGATCGGCGTCCCCGCATCCGACGTTTCGCGGATCGACATGGTCAGAGGTACAGCGCCCAGGAATGGAACGCCGATACGCTCCGCCTCGGCCTGCGCACCGCCATGGCCAAAAATGTCGTAGCGCTTGCCGGTATCCGGCGCGATGAAGTAGCTCATATTCTCGATCACGCCGAGGAGCGGCACCTCGACTTTGCGGAACATGGTGATGCCCTTGCGCGCATCGATGAGTGCCAGATCCTGAGGCGTGGAGACGATGACAGCACCTGCCAGAGGCACCTGCTGGGCGATCGTCAACTGCACGTCACCGGTTCCGGGCGGCATGTCGAGAACCAAGACGTCCAGGTCTCCCCAGACGACTTCGCGCAGCATCTGCATCAGGGCCGATTGCACCATAGGCCCGCGCCAGATCATGGCTGCTTCCTCATCCACGAGGAAACCCATGGACATGACTTTCAGGCCGTAATTTTCCATCGGCATGACGGTGCGGCCTTCGCCCTGCTTTGGTCGGCCTGATATGCCGAGAAGCCTCGGGACGGAAGGGCCATAAATATCGGCGTCGAGAACGCCTACGCGCAAACCCAGCGCCTGCAAACCCAAAGCGAGATTGACGGCGGTGGTGGATTTTCCAACCCCACCCTTGCCGGAGGCGACCGCAATGATCGACCCGATGCCCGGAACGCCAGCCTTTGCCTGCTGCTGTGGCGCAGGTCTCGGTGCTGCCGGTGGGGCCTTTGGCGACGGGGTATGGGAGGCGTTGCTCGGCCTGCTATTGGCGGTCAAAGCCACCACGGCTGCCTTGACGCCAGGAACGCCAAGTGTCGCCTTTTCCGCCGCAAGCCGCAGGGGCTCCAGCTCCTTGGCGCGATCTGCGGGCACGGTAAGGGAGAAGTAGGCTTTCGAATCGCTCAGGAAGATTTCCGAGACCATGCCGAGTGCGACGATGTTTTTGTCGCTCCCTGGATAGATGACCTGCTCCAGAGCCTGTTCGATCTGTTTTTTATCCGCCTGTGTCATGCCCAACCCCCATCCGCTTCAGCAAGGGTTAGATAAGGGAGCCCACGCTATTCGCCAATATCAGAGCATCGGGTTTAACAGAGAAACGCATCGCCGTGCAAATCGGCATGCGTCATGAGGCCCCGGGGGCCGGTCGCTACCAAGACGATCTCAAGCGAAAGCGCCATCAGCTTTCGTGATGGGTGGCAAAGCTCTCCGGATCGAAGATCTCGCCGTCGAAGAAAGTATCCGGCCCGAGAAGAAGCGGTGCGCGATCGGCCCCGACATAGACCCGCGTGTTGAGCGTTCCTTCCAGCTTCATATTCGCAGCCGGTACCGGCGCAAAGAGCGGTCGCACGGCCCTGCGGAATATGTCCGGCCGGAAGACTTCAGCAGCGGCGTCTCGAACGCTCTCAGCGGCGGCGACCTGTGGCGGGCATTCGTTCCAGCGGATCATCTGGTTGAAGAACCAGAGAGCCTGGCTTTGCCAGGGGAAGTTCGCAGCATTCCCACTCACGCACAAAAAGTCGTGGCATTCCAGCAATCGGGCGGGCGAGTGCGGGATGAAACCGGATAGCGAGGCAAGAACGTGCTCGATCTCGCAGGCAAGATAGGTGGGCGACGCTAAAAGATCGGCCAGTTCCTCCCTGTTTGCGGCGGAGGCACACCATTCGCCTGCGCGATAGAAGGCGCGAATTATCGCGTGCAGCGTCTGCTCATTCGTTTCTGCCCACTGCCTCGAAACGGCAAGACCCTTTTCGGGTCCATTTTGCCAGATATGCGATTTGGTCGTAACGATGCGCCCCTCCCCTTCCATCGTGACCGCGCTTCCATAGGGCTCACCCACATAGAAGCCGTCGATGCTGCCGTGTCGCAGCAGGCTTGGCATGTTGGCGGGTGCCGCTTCCATGATCGTCACATCGTCTTTGCCGATCAGGCGGGTGCTGGCGATGAGATAGAGAAGCTCGTAGGTCGATGTCGAGGAGGAGTGTTCCGTGGCGAAGATCAGGGGCGGCAGCTCGGCTTTTTGACGCGCCATGGCAACGCGCGAGAGCGCACGGGCAACCGATCCTGGGTCGGGGATCTTCATACCCTGCTCGACCAGATCATCATACAACAGAGGGCTGACCACGAGCGTAGAGCCGCCGGTCGCGAGAATGAAGGGAACGATGAGATCGGCTTCAACGTCAGCCGATGGTAGAGCGAGAGCAACCGGCAACGATACGGATAGATGTGCGCCATCGAGTTCGGCTGAAGACCACGCGTCCAGAATATCGCGCGGTCCGTTCATTCTGATCAGTTCAAGGGCGACGCCTTCGTCGGCGGCAAAACCCTTTTCAAACGCTGCGACGAGAATAGCGCAGTCTACGGTAGGAGAAAACGCTGCCCTGAAGCGCCGTGTTCCTGCCAAATCAGTCTCCTCTTTGCCGAGAGACGCAGGATCACCCACACCGCCACGGATAACAACAGGAAAAAGAAAAAATCCCTATTTTATCAAGCCGACGCGCAGTGCCTTGGCGACAGCCTGGGTCCGATTGACGGTATCGAGCTTTTTTGTCGCGCGATTGAGGTAATGATTGACGGTATGCTCGGAGAGCGTGAGAATATCGGCGATCTCGGCACTTGTTTTTCCCGCCGCGGTCCAGTTGAGGCAATCGATTTCGCGGTCGGTCAATGTGTCGCTGATTCGTGAGTCCAGGCTGCGGACATGGGCGAGATGGCCGTACACGTGTGCCGCCAGGTAGAAGATTTCCGCCACCTCTGAGCGAGAGAAGGATGACTTGGCTCCCGAGAGCGACACCGCACCGCGCATGCCTGTCATATCCTGAACCGGACACCAGACCGAATTCACCATATCGAAGCGGGCAAACAGGTCTTTGAACTTGTCTGCGACGACCGGGCGCAGACCATGACCCCTGAAGTCCTGATTGACCACGAAAGGCGCGCTCGCCTTCTTCAGAGCACTGTAGACGTTACTGTCAACGAGAAGCCCATCATTGTCATACTGCTGCAGCAGGTCCGCCGGCCAACTGGTGATGACGGTGCACTGCGACAGTGTCAGCGACATCTGCATGGGCAGGTTCATCACCATGAACGCCTTCATGCCCCAGCTTTCCGTCACGCGCTTCATGAAACGGAACACATCATACTGACTTTCCAGGCACGTCAGTTCGGAGACGCTGTCTGCCCCCATAGGAGAAAATTTTTCTGGTTCGGCGACCGGCATTCGCAAGTTCTTTATAATAGGCTACATTAAGAAAGGGCCAAGAAGAAAAAGATGACTGCTATCGTTAGCAAAATACAAGTCTAACGCAAATGAAAGTTGGTACAGGTTCGTACATCGCCTTTGCCGGGTTGTAAGCCGTTATGAAGATGAGCAAAATTCTACCTCAGGGGGTGGGTGCAAGCCGAAGTGCCGCGTCAGCGGAAATAAGTCTCGCAATCTCTTTCACGAGCGGAGCCCAGCTTTCCAGTCGTTCCCTCGTCAACCGGTACGCCGGGCCGGTCACGGAGATCGCGGCATAGAGCCCCGGCCTGTTCGTCTCGATCGGGACCGCGATGCACTGGATGCCTTGCTCATGCTCTTCAAGATCGAAGCCATAGCCGTGCTCGCGTATTGTCTGGATCTCCTCCAGCAGGGTCGGTACGCTGATGATCGTGTTTGGCGTGAAAGACTTCAGCGACAGTGCCTCGACGGTTTTGAGCAACTCGTCCTGCGCAAAGAGTGACAGGGCCGCCTTGCCGACGCCGGTGCAATAGAGCGGCGAGGTGCGGCCGATCTGCGAATACATCCGCACCGCGTGCTTACCGTCGATCTTGTCGAGATAGATGATCTCAGAGCCGCGAATGACGCCAAGATGGACGGATTCGCCGGTCTCTTCATGCAAGGCACGCAAGTGAGGCGCTGCCACCGAGCGCAGATCGCTCCCGCTCCAGGCTTTGGCCGCGAATTTCAGCAGCCTGATCCCGGCACTATAGGATTGATCGCCGTTTTGCTCGAGAAGCCCCTCCTCTACCAGATGGGATAGTTGCCTGTGCAGTGTCCCACGAGGCTGGCCGGTTTTTTTCAGGATCTCGGTAAAACGGGGCGGCTCGGGCGCCATCACTACCATCTCGAGAACGGAGATGGCTTTGCCGAGCGTACCCGTCGAACTGTCTTTGTTTCCATCGTCACTAGAGGTGGGCACCAGATTTTCTCCGAAGACCGCACGCCTGCGCTTGACATAGCCAGCAACAGAGGGCGATTATTCCATTTAATAAAACTTAGTTCCAAATAATGGAACTTTCAACCTCTATGTTGATGTCGTCATGAACAGCCATTTCAACCCGTCACCAGAATTTTCCAACAGAGGTGTTCTGATCACCGGAGGCGGATCCGGTATCGGTGCGTCCCTGGTGGAGGCATTTGTTCGCATTGGCGCCAAGGTCGCTTTCATTGATATTGATGCGCGCGCAAGCGAAGCGCTTGTCGACAAGCTTTCGCCGGGAGCCAGCACTGCACCACTTTTCCTCAAGGCGGATTTGAGGAACCAGGCTGAACTTTCAGAGGCCGTGAAAGCGGCCGGGGAAGCGCTCGGTGGGATCAGAGTTCTGATTAACAACGCCGCCTGGGATGACCGACATGATATCGACACCGTCACCAGCGACTATTGGGACGCGAACCAGGCCGTCAATCTGAAGCAGGTCTTCTTCGTCACGCAAGCCGCACTCCCCTATCTGAGAAAAGAACAGGGGGCCTCCATCATCAATTTCTCATCGATTTCCTATCTGCTCAATATGGGCGATCTCCCTGCCTATACGGCGGCCAAGGCGGGCATTATCGGATTGACGAAGAGCCTTGCAGGAAGGCTTGGTCCTGAAAACATCCGCGTCAACGCCATCCTGCCCGGCATGATCGTGACCGAGCGGCAGAAGGATCTCTGGCTCACCGACGAGTCCATCACCCAGACCGTCAACCGACAGTGCCTCAGGCGGACCTTGACCGGTGAGGACCTCGTTGGTCCCTGCCTCTTTCTGGCTGCGGATGCCTCCGCCGCCATGACCGCACAAACAATGATTATCGATGGAGGTCTTCTATAATGTCAGATGCTGCATTCGTTGCCGTAGACTGGGGTACGACGAGCTTTCGCCTGTGGCTTTTGAGCCGGTCGGGCGATGTTCTTGCCGAGCGCCGCAGTTCCGAAGGGATGACGACGGCGATGCACACAGGCTTTGCCGAGGTTCTGGCATCGCATCTTGCAGCCATCTCCGCGCCAGAAGGCCTGCCCGTGATTGTGTGCGGCATGGCAGGGGCACGGCAGGGCTGGATCGAGGCAGGCTATGTGGATGTGCCCGCCAATCTTTCCGAAGTCATGGATCGTGCGACCCGCGTTCCGGAGCAGAAGAGCGATATCCGCATTCTTCCCGGTCTCGCACAAAGGGCAGAGGGTATGCCGGATGTGATGCGCGGCGAGGAAACCCAACTTCTCGGAGCGCTATCGGCCGATCATCGCACCGGCGCGCAACTCGTCTGCATGCCCGGCACCCACTCCAAATGGGTTCGCGTCAGGGATCTCAACGTCACGCAATTTTCGACCTTCATGACCGGCGAGATTTTCGATGTCGTCTCGAAGCACACGATCCTGTCCCACGCCATGGCGGACGCAGAGCCCTTCAGCGGCGATCTTCCCGCGTTCAGCAATGCGGTGATCGACATTTACAACAATCCGCAGATGGCGACGAACCGCTTCTTCACCTTGCGTTCCGGGCAATTGCTGCATGGTCTTTCTGCGACGGATGCGAAAGCCAAACTCTCCGGAACGCTGATCGGCCTGGAAATTGCCGGTGCGCATGCCAGTGCACCACGTGATTCCTCCGTCATCCTGATCGCCTCAGGCGATCTGGGTGAACTTTACAAGGCCGCGTTCAACGCGCTTTCCATCGACTTTATCACCATTGACGCCGATGATGCGGTTCGCCGGGGGCTGATTGCCGCTGCGATATCCATCTGGCACTGAGGAGTTTCAAACCCGTGTACGTTCCCTTTCCCGAAATGAAATACCCGCTCGTTGCCATTTTGCGCGGCATTCGTCCTGAAGAGACCGAGGGCGTCGTTGTCGCCCTGCTGGAAAGCGGCCTTCGCGCCATCGAAATTCCCTTGAACTCGCCGGATGCTTTCCGCTCCATTGAAATCGCAGCCAAGCTTGCGCCCGCCGATGCACTGATCGGTGCCGGTACAGTCCTGACCGTCGATGACGTGGCACGGCTGGATAGCGCCGGTGGAAAACTGATGGTCAGCCCGAATGTCGATACTGACGTGATCACGGCGGCGCGCGACAAAGGCATGGTGACGATGCCGGGTGTTCTCACGCCGACCGAGGCCTTGCTCGCATTGAAAGCCGGTGCGACCGGCCTCAAATTCTTCCCCGCAAGTGTGCTTGGGCCGTCGGGCATCAATGCCATTCGCGCTATTTTGCCGAAGGACACGTTGGTCGCAGCGGTCGGCGGTGTGTCAGACAAGAACTTCTCCGATTACACGAGTGTCGGTATCAAGGCGTTTGGCCTGGGAACAAGTCTCTACAAGCCTGGTATGAGTGCAAGCGAGGCCCGCGAGCGGGCAGAGATCACCATCAAGGCCTATGACGTGGCAGTGGGAGGATAAGATATATGGCGACCAATCATCCGTTTCAGGGAAAGGTTCTCGACAGCACGCAATTGATGCTGGGTGAAGGGCCAAGCTTCGATCCGATCTCCAAGCGGATCGGCTGGCTGAACATTATCGGCAAGGAGTTGCATGAACTCGACCCGGCATCGGGCGAGAAGACCGTTACGTCCCTGCCCTTCATGGCAAGCGTGGTCGCCGCCATCGATGCGGAGCAGCAGTTGCTGGGAACGGAAGATGGCCTCTTCATCCGCAACCGCTCCACCGGCGAACTTTCGCTGCATGTCGATTTCGAGCCCAACAAGCCCGGCAACCGGTCGAATGATGGCAGAGTGCATCAAAGCGGCGCGCTCTGGATCGGCACCATGGGCAAAAAGGCCGAGGATGGCGCAGGGGCGATCTATCACGTCGCCAAGGGCGTGGTAACGACACTTTTCGACGCGATCAGCATTCCCAATGCCATCTGCTTTTCGCCGGATGGCGCGACGGCCTACTTTGTCGACACCAATGTGAACCGGTTGATGAAAGTGGCGCTCGATCCCGCAACCGGACTTCCGACCGGCGCTCCAAGCATCTTCCTCGATCGATCCGAGGACGAAGGCGGCATTGACGGGGCGGTCTGCGATGCCGAGGGCAACATCTGGAACGCACGCTGGGGCGAAGGTGCTGTCGATCGCTATGATCCAACCGGCCGGCACACCGACCATTACGAGCTACCGGCATCTAGAACGACCTGCCCGGCCTTCTTCGCCGCTTCGGCGGACCGCCTGCTGGTGACGTCCGCATGCGAAGGACTGGAAGACGACGAGATCAAGGCCAACCCAATGCACGGCGCCACATTCGATCTCGGTATTACCGTCAAGGGCAGGCTCGACGGGATCTACAAGCTGTAAGGTTTGCGAGCTCAAGCATGTCGCGCAAAAGTGTGTAGCGGTTTTGCGGTGCCGACATGCGACAAAACAGAAACTCAAAGCGTCTGGAGCGATCTGAAAGATCGCGACGCGCTTTAAGAGGGCGCCAGGTTCATCAATGGCGCTCTCCAAATTAAGGCAGATACGTCAAGGAAATCGGCTTCGCGCGATACGATAAAGACGAATTGACCGCGAAGGCCGCACTGGTCAAAGACCCCTCGCCCCTAAAACAATCAGCTCAGTTCAGATCTGCGCTGGCTACGCGATAGCTGTCGTGCAGGTAGCGACGGGTAGAGGCGGCATCTGCCGGGCGTCCGTAAAAATAGCCCTGCCCCATGGCGCAACCAAGCACGCGCAACTTTTCGGCCTCGCTGCCATCTTCAATCCCCTCGGCGACGACCTCGAGGTCGAGACCATCGCACATGGCGACGATCGCCTTGATGATGTGCTCCGAGGGGCGGTCGGTACTGATGCGGGAAACGAAGGCGCGGTCGATCTTGACCTTGTCGAAGGTGAAGTCACGGAGGCGACCCAGGCTGGATTGTCCGGTTCCGAAATCATCCAGAGAGATGCGCACGCCCGCATGCTGAAGCTCCGAGATAATGCGCTGCGCAGTATCCGCCGAACTCATGACCGCGGTCTCTGTAATTTCGAGCTCCAGGCGCCGGGGGTCGAGGCCGACGCGACGCAGACTGGAAAGAATATTGGCCGCTGTCGATGGGTCCATCAATTGAGCGGAGGAGAGATTGAAGGAGAGAAAGAGTTCGCGCGGCCAAGACAACGCGGTTTCGGCGGCCTTTCGCAGCAGGGTCTCGGATAGCGCGTCGATAAACCCACGCTCCTCCGCCAAAGGCACGAATACATCCGGGGGCACGAAACCGAGATCCGGATCGTGCCATCGCGCCAAAGCTTCGAAACCGATCACCGTGCTATCGGCCAGTCTGACAATCGGCTGGAAGTGCACGTCGATGGTGTCGCTGATGATCGCGTTTCGAAGTGCCTGCTCCAGTTGCGTGGCGCGCTTCATCTCCTGGGCGATCTCGCGGGAGTAGACGGTGATCTGGCCGCGTCCGCGACGCTTGGAGCGATAGAGCGCGGTTTCCGCACTCTTCATCAAATCCTCGAACTCCTCGCCCGCGAAGGGATGGATGGCAAAGCCAAAAGAGGAGGACAGGCGCACGTTTCGATCGCCAAGATCGTAGGGTGCCGACAACACATCCTTGATCATCTGCCCGATGCGCTCTGCACCGCTGCGCTCGAAAATCAGCGGCAAGATGAAGGCGAACTCGTCGCCATCGTGGCGCGTGACGATCGAGCCATCCATCATGCAGGCCTTCAAGCGATGCGCCACCTGGCAGAGAATTTCGTCTCCGGCATGCGCGCCGAATAGGTCGTTGATGGGCTTGAATCCGTCAATATTGACAATGCCGACAGCAAACGGCGCGGGATCGGCGGCCCGTTCAGCCGCCAGCAGCTTTATCTTGTCGCGCAGGCGATACTTGTTGCCGAGCCCCGTGAGCGGATCGCTATACGCCATCGCCTGCAATTCATGCTGGCTGATGAGCGGAAGAGTCGGCGCGGGCGGGTTCATTCACATATCCTGTGGGCCTGTGGTGGTCGCTATTATCGGTGGCCCGCAATTAACAAAGAATATCGCCGCGAATACGAGATCCCACCACCACGAACATGTGTGCGGTCATCCATGAAGGCTGTGAGAGAAACGCGGCAGAAAACGCTTCAGCAACATATCGATTATATCTGGACTAATTGGTTTGAGCAACATTTCATCCATGCCCGCATTGAGGCAGGCACGCTGATCTCCCTCGAAAGCCAAAGGAACGACGCCGATCAAAGGTGTTCTTTCGCCCGTCGAGGATTCCAGCCTGCGGATTTGTCGAGCAACCTCAAAGCCATCGATATCCGGTAGCGTGGTATCCAGGAGCACGACCGACGGCTTTTCCGACTGGAAGAGCGCCAGCGCTTCATTGCCGGATTGCGCCAGCCTGTATTCGATCTGCAGACCTTCCAGTATCTGCGAAAAAACGATCTGGTTGATCTTGTTGTCCTCGACGACGAGAACATCGAGCCTTGGTCGGTTGAGCGATTCGTCGTCGCTGTTGATCACGACCCAATCGTCGTCCTTGCCCCTGCCCTGCTGCGTGTTTTCGAGCGAGCGAAAATGATGCGTCAGCATATTGACCAGCGAACTGCCGATCTCGAACTCATCCGCCATCATCACGCCGATGCCAAATGTCGTCGGCAGATCCAGACATTCGAGCGGCAATTGCACGTCAACCACAACGAGGTCGATCTTGACACCCATGGATGCGGAGAGGCTCAAAAAGGCTTCCTGCTCCTGGAGGCCGACGGCAACGGCGCAATCCACACCGATCGTCGACAATCGCTTGCAGGCCGCTTGGCCCGCCTCGGCATTCGGCATGACGAGAAGGACGCGACGGCCTTTCATCACCAGTGAAGCCTGGTGGTTTTCGTCGTCCATGTAGGAACTGCGCAGGAAGGACAGATGCTCCAGCCCGGGGATGATACGCCTGCCATCCGGCTGGGTCACGGCAAAGGCTGTGACGTCATCCATCGTCGTCACGAGAAAATATTGACCGGGTTTGCCGACCCTGTGCTTTCTGGTGATGACGAGAATCTCGTCGCCCGTCAACAGCGTGACCATTTCCGGCAGGATGGCCGGCACGCCGGTCTCAAGCACTTGCCTGTCCATCGCGTCGATGCGTGTAGCAAGCTCATCCGAATGAATATCGAAGACGTTGCGACCGAGGATCAGGTCCGGTGAGGTTTCAATCAGAGAACAGCCAGCCTTGTTGACGGCCGAGTAGATGCGGTTTTTGTCCTTCACGAAGATAGACAGTGGCAGATTGTCGAGGATTTCCTCGGTGATCTGCACGCGTTCGATATCGGCGCGCCAATGTTCCTCGCGTCTTTTCTGCTCGGTGATATCGGCGATGGCGCAAATGCAGAAACCGGAAGGAACGCGCCGCTTGGTGAAACGCAGCCATCTGTCGCCAGGGCGCTGCTCTACCGTTTCGGATCGTTCTGACCAATGGGCGGCAAGGCTCTTGGCGATCCACTCTTCGCGATCAACACGGTTGCCACGCGAAGACGCCTCGCCGAAGCCGGCGCGATCGTAGATAGCGCCTAAAACATCCTTCAGTCTTGCGCCTGGTGCCACCTCTGCCTTCTCGAGCGGCAGAAGCGTGAAAAGACGGTGGCTGGCGAACACAAGGTTGTCGTCACGATCATAGATGAGAATCGCTGCAGACATTGCATCGCTAATAGCGTCTAGCATCGCTGCTTGAATGGCCACGCCGTCTGGCGCTAAATCATTCATGACAATTCCCTACACACGTTTCGAGAACGCGCTCAATTCATCTTGAAAACCTGCAATAGCAATAGGCTTTGGATATAACGGGAACATGCGGGCAAAATGCTCGACAGTCCTTCGGGATCAAACAAGACGGCCCCTGCGCTTCCGTCCTGTCCTTATCAAGCATCCTGAAAAGACAAATAAATCACTCATTCAAGCAGGATCAGTGATATCGTTTCGGGATTAAAGACCTCTTAAATTTGAAAAAAGAACAATCCTAGATTGGCGAGACAGCGAGCGTGCTTTCCGTGGAGAGGTGCGATTTCTCTTTCGTTACGCCCACGAATCCGCGAGAATGGCAGCATGTCCATCAAGCAGCTTTCAGAAACCCTGATCAACCAGATCGCCGCGGGTGAAGTGATCGAGCGCCCGTCGAGCGCCGCGAAAGAACTCATCGAAAACGCCATCGATGCCGGAGCGACCCGGATCGAGATCGCCACGGCGGGCGGTGGAAAAGGCCTGGTCCGAATCACGGACAATGGCTGCGGCATGTCCACGCCCGACCTCGAACTCGCGATCCGCAGGCATTGTACATCGAAGATTTCTTCGACACTCGACGATATCCGCACACTTGGTTTTCGAGGCGAAGCCCTCCCCTCCATCGGTTCGGTCGCCAAGCTGACGATCACCAGTCGCGCGCAAGGCGCGACCGAAGGCGCGATCATATCGGTTACCGGCGGCAAGATCTCGACGGTGCGACCGGCGGCAGCCAATACCGGTACGATCGTCGAAGTGCGCGACCTGTTCTTCGCCACTCCGGCCCGGTTGAAATTTCTCAAGACCGAGAAGGCGGAGGCTGCCGCCATCACAGAAATCGTCAAGCGCATGGCGATTGCCTTCCCGCACATCCGTTTTGTGCTTTCGGGCACGGATCGCTCGACGCTGGAATTGCCATCGACCGGGGACGACCATCTCGCCCGCATGGCGCAGATCCTTGGAGCCGAGTTCAAGGATAATGCCATCGAGATCGATGCCGTGCGCGAAGATGTCGAGCTTACCGGCTTTGCCGGCGTTCCCACCTTCAACCGGGGTAACTCCGCGCATCAATATATGTTCGTCAACGGTCGCCCGGTGCAGGACAAGCTGCTGCTCTCGGCCATAAGGGGCGCCTATGCCGAGACGGTGCCGCATGGCCGATACCCGGTTGCGGTACTGTCGCTCCGGCTCGATCCGGCGCTGGTGGATGTCAACGTGCATCCGGCGAAATCAGATGTGCGCTTTCGCGACCCTGGCCTCGTCCGAGGATTGATCGTCGGCGCCATCCGCCAGGCCCTTTCCCGCGAGGGCGACCGCGCCGCGACCACGGGTGCCTCACAGATGATGAGCGCATTTCGGCCTGGCTATAGCCCGTCGGCAGTCAGACCCTTTGCGTCACAGGCCTGGACACCCGCCAACTCCCCGTCCCGACCGCTGGAAATGTCGGATGGGCTGGCTCTGCGCGAACCGGCGCAGTCGCAATTTATCGACATCACCATGCCGACGGCCCGGTCGGACGTTTTTCACGCGGATGAAAAGCCGGTCGCTACTACCGTCGAGCCGTCGCGCTATCCCTTGGGGGCAGCGCGCGCGCAGGTGCATGCCAATTACATCGTTGCCCAAACCGAGGACGGGTTGGTGATCGTCGATCAGCATGCCGCGCATGAGCGGCTCGTCTTCGAAGAGATGCGCAAGGCGCTGCACGCCAAACGGCCCGCTTCGCAGGTGCTGCTTATCCCTGAAATTGTCGATCTTCCCGAAGAGGATTGCGACCGGTTGATGGAGCATGCGGAAGGCTTCGACAAGATGGGGTTTGCCATCGAGCGTTTCGGACCGGGCGCGGTCGCGGTTCGCGAAACGCCAGCCATGCTGGGCGAAGTCAATGTTCAGGGGCTCGTTCGGCAACTGGCCGATGAGATCGCCGAATGGGATACGGCAAGCAGTCTGTCCGGCAAGCTGGAATATGTTGCCGCCACCATGGCCTGCCATGGCTCTGTCCGCTCAGGCCGACGGATGCGGCCGGAGGAAATGAATGCGCTTTTGCGGCAGATGGAAAACACGCCAGGCTCCGGCCAGTGTAACCATGGCCGTCCGACCTATATCGAACTGAAGCTTGCCGACATCGAAAAGCTCTTCGGCAGAAGCTGAGGCTACTAGAATTACAGGCTGCGTAGGAATAGAGATCGCATCCCAAGATGAGAAGACCGAGGAGACGCACGCGCATGAACAGATTTGACGGTGGACAGAGGGAAGCGAAGATCGAATATCTCGATGGCGACCTGCGTATCGTCCAGACCGGCTCCTACGTGGTTTGCGCCATGACGGGCGTTCAAATTCCGGTTGATGAATTGCGCTATTGGAGCGTTGTACGCCAGGAGCCTTACGCGGATGCCGCGGCCTCCGTGGAGGCGGAAAAACGGGCGGGCGCTCTACCGAACCAGAAGCGCGCTTGAAGCAAAAAACACACGCGCCTTAATGTCCAACTCGTCATTGTGAGAGAGCCTATATGTTCGGATATGTTGCGGGACTGCCTGCATTTCTAAGCTACTTCGTATTCGGACTGCTTGCCTATGCGGTGTTTGCCGGCATCTACACGCGGCTGACGCCGCATGACGAAATGAGGCTGATCCGTTCCGGCAATCTCTCCGCCACGATCGCATTTCTGGGCGCGCTTGCAGGCTTTGGCCTGCCGATGGCATCGGCTGCTGCAAACTCCGTCAACATTATCGACTTCATCATCTGGTCTATCATCGGCATCGTCGTGCAGATCCTGGCCTTCTATGTGGCGCGCGCCAGCCTGCCCGGCATTCATGAGAAGATCGGCAGAGGCGAGGTTTCCGCGGGCGTGTGGGGCGGCGGCATCGCGCTTATCATCGGCATCCTCAACGCTGCCTGCATGACCTACTGAGGAGACTTCGCATGAAAAGACGGATGCGAAGTCATGCAAGGCCGGTTCTTGCACTCGGAACGATCACGGTATCGGGGCTGGCGCTCGCAGGCTGCGGCGAGCAACCGCCGGATGCCTTCGTCTTCAAGTCGACGCAGCAATGCGTGATGAGCGGGATCGGCGCGGATGTCTGCGATGTGGCCTTTCGCGATGCGACCACCGACTACAAAGCGAACGCGCCGCGCTTTGCCGACCAGGCGAGTTGCGAAGACAGCTTCGGCAGTGGACTTTGTACTCGATCTCCACGGACAGCGCAGGATATCGCGCCCTTCATTCCGGCACTGACCGGATTTTACTTGGCGCGCAACGTTCGCTCGGTTTCAGATTACTATGCGGATCGCAAGCGGCAGGAAGAAGAAGAGGAAGCCGCAGCAAGCTCCGGCGGTGGTGGAGGCAGCAGCGGTGGCGGCGGTTCATTTCGCTCCGGCAGCGGCTCGGCCGTTTATAAGGATCGGCAGGGCACCGCCATGGTTGCGCGAAGCCAAGGCGACCAGGCTGGCAGCAACTCCTATCGCTTTCTGAAGAATGTCAGCTACGGCGTCCCGGAAACAACCGCACGGAGCGGTTTTGGCCATTGGAGTTCGTCCAGCCATCATGGCAGTTAAATGAAACGCATCGCCCTTCCTGAAAGACCCGACTGGCGCGAACAGGCAAAATCCGTCGGTTTCGGGTTTCACGAGATGTATGGCGAGCCATACTGGGTCGACAATGCAGCTTACCTTTTCAATTACGAGCAGATCGAAGAGGACATAGAGGCGCCCTCGCAAGAACTCCATGAGATGTGCATGGACCTTGTGGCGGATGTCGTTACCAGCGAAGAGTCGCTTGAGAAGCTTCAAATTCCAGACGAGATGCGAGACGCGGTAAGGCAGTCCTGGCTTCGGGGCGACCGGCATCTCTATGGCCGGTTCGATCTCGCCTATATGGGCGAGGGTCCGGCAAAGCTCCTCGAATATAATGCCGACACGCCGACCTCGATCTTCGAGAGCGCCTATTTCCAATATGACTGGCTGACCGACCAGATTGCTGCAGGCACGCTCCCCGAGGACGCCGATCAGTTCAATTCCCTTCAGGAATGCCTCGTGGAGGCGTTTCGCCAGTTCCCGTCTGAGGGCGTTTTTCACTTTTCAACGCTCCTGGACAATGAAGAGGATCGCGGCACCACGACCTATCTGATGGACTGCGCCATACAGGCCGGTCATCAGGTGGAACTCATCGATATACGCAACATCGGTGTGGATCGAACCGGCCGCTTTACCGACCTCCAGGACCGTCTGATCGAACGCTGCTTCAAGCTCTATCCGTGGGAAGTGATGTTCAAGGAGCCTTTTTCGGTTCACCTTCCAACGGCAGGCAGCGCGTTCGTCGAACCTTTATGGAAGTCCATTCTCTCCAACAAAGGCATCCTTCCGCTTCTGTGGGAGCGCCATCCAGGACATCCCAATCTCCTGCCGAGCTATTTTGCCGACGATCCGCAGGCGCAAAACCTTGCCGACTACGTCAGGAAACCTCTTTTCTCGCGGGAGGGCGAGAGCGTCTCTTTGTTTGAAGACCAGAAGCTGGTTGTTGAAAACCCAGGCATCTACGGCGCTGAAGGTTACGTCGTGCAGGCGCTTGCGCCGCTTTTCGATGTCGACGATGTCCATGCCATTCTCGGAAGCTGGATCGTTGGGGATGTGGCATGCGGCCTCAGCATCCGCGAGGATGAAAGCCGTATCACCACCAACCTCTCGCGCTTCGTGCCTCACCTTGTCGTCGATTGACGCAAAAGGCGTCACTCACCTTTAACTCTTCTGGCTATCTCCGGAACCATCAACGGGCGCCGATGTTCGGTGTGCCGTGCGATCATCAGCACCAACACTTGGGAGATACACATGGCAGAGAAACAACTCGACGATCTTTTTTATGACACGCTGAAGGATATCTATTTTGCAGAACGCCAGATCTTGAAGGCGCTGCCCAAGATGGCGCGGGCGGCCCGCAGCGACAAGCTGAAGGCCGCATTCGAGAAGCACAAGGAAGAAACCCAGGGCCAGATCGAGCGGCTGCAGGAGATCTTCGAACTTCTCGGCAAGCGCGCTCAGGGAAAGACCTGCGAAGCAATCCAGGGCATTATCGCCGAAGGCGAAGAGATCATGGAAGACTTCAAGGGCAGCCCGGCTCTCGATGCCGGCCTCATCTCCTCGGCACAGGCCGTCGAACATTATGAGATGGCCCGCTATGGCACGCTGAAGGCATGGGCAGAGCAGCTTGGTCACAAGCAGGCAGTCCAGTTGCTGGACGCGACGTTGAAGGAAGAGACAAAGACCGACGCAGACCTGTCGTCACTTGCAACAGCGTCTCTCAACGCATCTGGCAAGAAAGCCGCCTGACACCGGTGCAGCCATGAAAAAAGCCGGGGCATTTGCTCCGGCTTTTTTGTTTGTTGAAGGATGTCCCTTAATCATTTACCGACCTCGACTCTCGTCAAGATTGGCTAGTTGCCTTACGGCGCCTGTGTCGAAGGGTTACGATCAACACCTTCCGTCGGCGGCGTTGCGCCGGATGGCGGGTTGTTATCGAAAGTCTGGCTGCCCTGCGCGCCCGGATTGACCGTCTGGCTTGACGTTGCAGGCCCCGGAGGCGGTGGTGTTTCCGTTGTCGCGGGTGCTGTGCTTTCACCCCAGATTTCTGCGGCCAGCCATACCGCCATTGCTAGAAACAGGCTGACGACAAGAATAACCAGGACCGGTTTACCCTTGAAGCCCTGACGGGTTTCGCGCGGGGTGAATGTTTTCTTCTCCACATTCGTATGCTGCATAATCTCTCTCCTCCTCGGATCAGAGCCCAAATCGTGCTTCACTGAGAGGTAAAAGAGTTGCAACGGTCGATTGTTCCTTACACTCGCTGATGCGCGTGACAGGGAAGCGCTTTATTTCTGCAAAAGACGCCGCGTCCGGCAGTTTTCGACGGCCGCATCGATCATTGTCGACGCTGCCATTGGATCGTCGAAGACCATATCGATCTCGACCACCTGGCCGCTCCAAAGAAGCTCTGCTGCTTGTCCGGGAAGGCCCGCAAGGCGCACGGCATCTTTCGCTGTCGTTACCGGCAGCAGATCAAGATCCTTCGCCTCCTTCACCATATCGGCAAGCTCGTCCTCGCTGAACTGATGATGATCGGGAAACGACCGTTCAATGACGATCTCGCCCCCCAAGGTTTCGACGGTGCGATAGAACTTGCTGGGATCGGCGATACCGGCGAAGGCCAGAACGCGTTTTCCGGCGAAACCTGGGAGCGGGCGGGGCTCGGTCGATGCGACAAAGACCGGTTTTGCCGCGCGGGCTGCCGTTCGGATAATTGCATCCGCGGCACTTCCATCCCCGACTTTCAAAATAGCGTTGGCCTGGCGCATCTGTTCGGCCAAAGGTGCGCGCACCGGACCACCCGGCACGAGATGGCCGTTGCCAATTCCCCGTCGTGTGTCGATGACAAGCAAGGCGTAATCGAGCGTCAACCTCGCGCTTTGAAAGCCGTCATCCATGATGATCAGATCGACGCCTTCCTTGACCAGACGCTCGGCGCCCTCGACGCGTTTGCGCGAAATCACCGTCGTCGCCTCGCGCGCAAGCAGGAGTGGTTCATCGCCCACCGCGGCAGAGCGATGATGATCCGGATCGACCAGCGTCGTTACGTCCAGCGTGCCGCCATAACCTCTGCTGAGGAAGCCGGGCTTCAGTCCCTTGTCGAGTGCTGCGCGTGCAATGGCAATCGCCGTTGGCGTCTTGCCCGCCCCGCCCACGGTGAAGTTGCCAATGCAGATGACCGGAACAGGAACCGAGGCTCGTCTTGCCGTTTTCATGCGACGGCCCGCCACCCGGCCATAGAGATAGGAAAAGGGGCTGAGAGCCCAGGCTTCCCAGCCAGCTTTTCTCCACCAGAAGGGCGGCGCTTCCGAAACCATTGGCCTATGAATCCCAGTTACATTTTATGGTAGCAAGAGCTAAAGCATGTCGCGCAAAAGTGTCCAGCCCTTTTGTGACAAAGACATGCGACAGGGTGAGGATACCGGCACAGCCGTCCGAAATCAGACGAAAGCGCGGTTTGGCAGCAGGGCTTCGAGCCCGGTAATATCATCGAAACAATAATCGCCATCGGCAGCCAGGCTTTCGCGCGATCCGGTGCCCGTCAGCACAGCAATGCGCAACCCCGCCCCCGCATTGCGGCCCATATGCAGATCGTGATTATTGTCGCCGACGACCGCCACCTGCTCAGGCTTCAAGCCGGTCGCCTCGCAGAAGCCCAGCACCATGCCCGGCTGCGGCTTGACGCCATGGCCGCTATCATAGCCCGCGACGAAATCGAGATAGACATCGAAGCCGAAGCGTTTTGCCAGTTCTCGAATGGAGGCCTCATTGTCGCTGGACGCGACACCGAGCTTGTAACCTCTGTCCTTTAGCCGTCCAAAGAAGGCTTGCAGATCCGTCACGGCAACGGACTTGCCCGCCGCCTCGGTAAACAGCCGATCCAGCCGCTCCGTCAGAGGTTGCAGGGCGCAGGGGGATCCGGCCGCAATCAGGCCGGCTGCAATTTCCGCCGTATTGCCTGCTGCCAGCAAGCTGTCCGGTTTCACATGTCCGGTGACCGGGTCCATGCCGCAGGCGAGAAGAAGACGGTCCGCAAGCTCTGCGTCGCCTTCAGCGGCGATCGCTGCCAGCTCGCGATTGACCGGACCCCAACTGGCGTCATAGCCGATCAGGGTGCCGTCCTTATCGAAAAGAACGGCGGCAATGTCGGCGGCGGACTTCATCGAATTGTTCTGGTCCAAGGCGTCAGCCCACCGCGCTGCGTGGCTGGAGCTTGGCAGACACCGTCAGTGGATTGATGTAGGGCTCGAGCGCCTTCAGCGTCAGTGACAGTGCGCCGCGCATGTCCTGGATGACCCGGCCTCCGGCATCGATCATCTTGTAGCGCTCATTATCATTGGCCAGCAGGTAGTGTACCGCCTTTGCCAGCATCTCCACATCGCGGATGATACGGCCAGCGCCGGAGCGCAGAAGTTTCTGATAGGCTTCGCGGAAATTCTGCACATGGGCGCCGGACAGAACCGCACAGCCAAGCATGGCGGGCTCCAGCGGGTTCTGACCGCCTTCCGCCATCAGCGATCGTCCAACAAATGCCAACTCCGTCAAACGAAGATAGAGCCCCATTTCTCCGATGCTGTCGCCGAGGAAGATATCGGTTTCCGGCGTGATCACATCGTTGCGGCTTCTGCGGGCCACCTTGAGGTTCATGCCCTTGAGCATGGCCTCGATCTCATCCGCCCGTTCCGGATGGCGCGGAACGATGATCGTCAACTGACCATTGCGGGATTTGATCGCGGCATGAACGGTGGCTGCCGCTTTCTCCTCACCGTCGAAGGTAGAGATCGCTGCCCAGGTCTTCCGGTTGCCGATCTGGCGCTTGTAGATGTCCAACTGCGCCTGATCGCAAGGCGGCGGATCAGTGTCGCCCTTGAGATTGCCCGACGTGATCACCGGCCAGGAGCCGAGGTCTCTGAAACGTTCCGCATCCACATCCGACTGGACGACGACCAGCGCCAGTTTGCTGAACAACGCTTCGGCAAAATCGGAATAGCGCTTCCACCGGTCGAAGGACCGGTCGGAAATGCGGGCATTGACGCGGATTTGCGGAATGTGCCGACGCTCCAGTTCCATCATCGTGACCGGCCAAATCTCAGATTCAGCGGTGATGGCGGCGTCGGGAGCCCAATAGGTGAGAAAGCGATTGATGCAGATCTTGATGTCGAGCGGCACATATTGGTGGATGACATCGTTGCCAAGCCGTGTGCGGCTGATATCGGCCGAGGTTACCGTGCCGGTGGTCAACAGCACATGGATGTCACGCTTGCGGATTTCGCGAATGAGCGGGATCAGCGCCAGGGTTTCGCCGACACTTGCCGCATGAAACCAGACCAGCGGGCCACGTGGGCGTTCGGCACTCGAATAGCCGAACCGTTCAAGACGCCGCTGCTTATCCTCTTTGCCTTTCGCGGCCCGGTAGGACAGGTAGGGCCGGGCGAAAGGATAGGCGGCCATTCCCGCCATTCTGTAACCCGACAGGGCAAAACGTGCGATCCGGCTGTTCATACGATGCTGCCCTCGATCACTCTGCGCAATGCTTTTCCCCCGATTAACGTGGCCGGCTACTTCTGATGAAAATGCGTCTTTTTTGTTATGATCGGGTCTCGGCAAAAAAATTGTCGCTCAATACCCAATATATTGTGCACCCCCGACCGGGGGATGCACTACCAATATGCATGCCGGATTATAGTGGAGAACAAGTGGGTGGAAAGCCGTTATTTGCTCTCGGGGTCGAGAAGACGGTGCATATGCACTATAAAATAGCGCATGTGGGCGTTATCGACAGTCTGCTGTGCCTTTGACTTCCAGGCGCCGAGTGCCGTCGCGTAGTCCGGGAAAATGCCGACAATATCGAGTGCTTTCAGATCGCGAAACTGCACTTCCTGGAGATTGTCGAGTTCGCCGCCAAATACGAGGTGAAGGAGCTGTTTCTTGTTATTCGCTTCGGTCATGTCCTGTCGTCTCTTCTTTCTTCTCAAAGGCGTTCAAGGAAGCCTTCATCTGCTGGATTTTGACGTAAAAATCAACCTCTGGCCGATCGCCCAAGCTGCATCAACAGGGTCGGCAGGATGTGGTTCGCCGCGGCACAGAGAGCGCCGTGTTTGACCTGCGCGCGATTGTAGATCAACGGCTTGCCGTCAAGATCGACAAGCTGACCGCCCGCCTGCTGCAGGATCAAATCGGCGGCGGCAAGATCCCAGTCATGCGAATTCGGCAGGACAAGCGTCCCATCGATCCGCCCGTCGGCTACCATGGCGAGGCGATAAGCCAGCGAGGGTACGTGCGGGATGCGCCGAACCGATGGTTTGAAGTCTGACGGAAGGCGCGCGATCACTTCCTCGGGAGCGGCAAGCTGGATCGGTCCACTGGCGGCTTCAGTGGTCCGAAGCACCCCACCATTTTTTTCAGCACTCGCATCATGAAACGCCGTGAATTCCTCACCCAGCGCCGGCGCCACGAGGGCCGCGACCACGGGTCTGCCCCTATGAACCACGGCGACACTGACGCACCATGTGTCCTTGCCGTTGATGAAGGCGCGGGTGCCATCGATCGGATCGACCACGAAGAGCGTATCGCGCGACAGGCGCTTGTCATCATCGGTGTTTTCTTCCGACAGCCAGCCGTAATCCGGGCGAGCCGAGCGAAGCAGTCTCTCAAGGATGTCATTGGCGGCATAGTCGGCGGCACTCACCGGCGAGCGACCGCCATCTTTCCACCAGACCTCGGGGTCCTTACGGAAATGCCGTAGGGCCTCCTGTCCAGCCTCGCGGGAGGCGTTCAAAACAAGGTCCAGATCGGAGCGCCAATCGGCTCCAGAAGTCTCAACTATCATACCGTCGTTCTGCGCGTGTCGCACATTTCCATTTGTGCTTTCACATGCGCATGAGCAAGACGCGAAAGCAACCGCCGAATGGCGATGTCAGCGTCCCGCAATCGTCATGCCTTCGATGGCAAGCGTGGGTGCTGCCACACCATATTTGCGGTCCACGTCGTTAGCGGGTGTAACACGCATGAACATGTCCTTGAGGTTGGACGCGATCGTCACCTCGGAGACGGCGAAAGAGGTTTCCCCGTTCTCGATCCAGAAACCGCTTGCGCCACAGCTATATTCGCCGGTGATCATATTGGCGCCGTGGCCGATCAGTTCGGTGACATAAAAACCCGTGCCCACCTGACGGATCAGGTCATGCGGCGAGATGTCGCCAGGTTCCAAAGCCAGGTTGGTGGACGCAGGCGATACGGAGGTCCCGCCTCGCACGCCACGACCATTGGTTTCAAAGCCGATTTCCCGCGCGGTCGAGGTGGAGAGGAACCAGTGGTTCAAGACACCATCCTCGATCATCACCAGCTTTTCACCCCGCACGCCCTCGCCATCGAACGGACGCGAGGACGGGCCACGGATGATCTGCGGATCGTCAGTTATGGACAGGCCCTTTTTCAGGATCTGCTGGCCCATCTTGTCGCGCAGGAAACTGGTTTTACGCGCCACCGATGCGCCATTGATCGCGCCCGCAATCGAGCCGACAAAGCCACGCGCAATGCGGGGATCGAAGACGACCGTGATGTTGCTGCCGGTATCGACCTGTCTTGGATTAACACGCCTGACAACCCTTTCGCCCGCCCGGCGTCCGATGTCTTCCGGGGCATCGAGGTCGGCGAAATAAAGACGGCTGTCGTAATCGTAGTCGCGCTCCATCTTCGTACCTTCGCCAGCGATCACGCTGACAGAGCGGCCGAAACGGCTACCCATATAGCTGCCGGAAAAGCCATGAGAGGTGACGAGAACCAAGCCGCCCATGCCGCTCGAGGCACCGGCTCCGGAGGAGTTCGACACGCCCTTCACCGCAAGCGCTGCCTCTTCTGCTGCCAGCGCCGCATCGCGAAGCTGGTCGGTGGAGACCTCCGTGGGATCGAACAATTGAAGGTCGTCATAGGAGGTTGCAAGACGCTCCTTGTCGGCAAGACACGCAAAGGGATCTTCAGGCGAAACCTTGGCCATCGCAACGGCGCGCTCCGCAAGCGTCTTCAGGTCGAAGCCGGGATTGGCCGAAACGCTCGCAACCCGCTTTCCGACGAAGACACGCAAAGAGAAATCGTCGCTCTCGGAGGATTCTGTGCTTTCGACCTTTCCGAGCCTGACGCCCACCGACTGCGAACGGGAGCGCACGATGACGGCATCCGCCTCATCGGCACCGGCGCGCTTGGCCAGAGTGACGAGTTCGCTTGCACGGTCGAGAAGCTTGGAAGAATCGATTTCTGAGGACATGAGGCGGGCCTTTCGTTGACCTTCATTTATGGCCGAGCTTTTGCCGCATCAAGGTCAAAGCGCCATTTCACCTGCATTTGAGCAGAAGCGCTCAGATATCCAGGCCACGCCCCCGATGAAACAGCTCAATCTGCATGTCGATCTGCCGCTTCAGGTCGTCCTTGATGCCATCCGATTCGGCCAGCACCTCATGGGCCTTGAGGAAATCCAGCACACGAAAACGGTTGACCGGCGGGCGCAGGAAAATATGCGGCGGGCGCATGCGCAGCTTCAGGCCGATGGCCGATTGCATCATCAACTGGCTGGCGCCGAAAAGGCTTTCGATTCGGTTTGGCATGGTGGTGCCGTCCCCCTCCGGTCCGCCCACGACATCGACAGCAATAACGATATCGGCATCGTCGAGAAGATGCTCGTAGGGAACGGGGTTGAATATCCCGCCATCGATCATGATGCGGTCATTCATTCGGATCGGCATGAAGAGAGCTGGAATGGCGGCGGAGGCCGCAAGCGCCTGGCGCAGATCGCCGTCCTGGCAGATGACTTCCATCTGTGCGTAGTAGTCGGTTGCGATCACCTTCAGCGGAACACCGAGTTCGGCAAAATCGCGCGGCAGTGCGGAGGGTAAAAGCGCATCGAGAATGAGTTCAAGATTGAACTGGCCCAAACGAAAGCCGAAGGCGGCATGGCGCATGGAGGCAGGGCCAAGGCTCCAGAGCTTGTTGGCCACGCTGCCCTTTTTACCCATCAGCGCCAGCGTGTAATCGCGGATGTCCTTGCCGCTCATCCCGGCGGCCATACCGGCGCCCATGATACCGCCGATGGAGGCTCCAGCAATGGCGCTTGGGCGAATGCCGAGTTCATCCATCGCTTCGATAACATTGATGTGGCAGATGCCACGTGCACCGCCGCCACCGAAAGCGACCGCAAAGGTGGGATCGCTTCTTTCCGTTGCCGTTTCTTTGCGCTTACGCTTTTTGTCGGAGAGTTTCTTTTTCTTCGCAGCCACGAGAACAGCCTCATTTCCTGTCATGCGGTCGCGTCTCAGCAAAGCATCCGGGCAAAGCGACGCGACGGTCATCCTGAGACTGGCTCTATGACATAAAGACGACAGGACAGTGACGCGGAGGACTCCTCTCGCGTCCACTGGGGTGCTTCAGGGCTCGTAGCGGTAGAAATGCATTTTGGTATCGCCGAAGGTGCGGCTTTCCAGCGGCTTGAAGGCGGGATCGACCATCACGGCCACATCGCCTTGTTCTTCCAGAATTGCCAGCGCACCAGGCACGAGCCAACCGCCGAGATGGGCGGCCTGGAAGGCCTTCTCACCTAACGCCTGACCGTAGGGCGGATCGGCGAAGAGAAGGTCGAAGGGCTCGATATTGTTGACCCCACCAAGCTTCGTCGCATCGCGGCGCAGGATCCGGGCCCGGCCATGTAGACCGAGCGCATCGATGTTCTCCCACAAAAGCCCCCTGCCCTCGACGCCGTTTTCGACGAAAAGGGCAACACGACAGCCACGCGAGAGCGCTTCCAGACCAACGGCACCGGTACCTGCGAAAACATCGAGAATACGGGTGCCGTCCAGGCTTTCGGGGTAAGCATGGCTCAGAATGTTGAACAGGCTTTCCCGCGTCCGGTCGATCGTGGGTCTGATGGCATTCGACTTGGGCGCGGCCAGACTGCGGCCGCGAAACTCACCGCCAACGATCCGCATTACGCGCCGTTCCCTCGCGAGCCGCCTCTTGGACCGGACGGTCTACCGCCCGATGGCTTGCCACCGGGACCACGACCGCCGCCGCCTGATGGTTTACCACCTGGACCTTTACCGCCGGAACCTCTGCTGCCGCCCTTACCGCCAAAGCCCTTCGGGCCGCTGCCGCCTTCGGAGCGTTCACCGCGCGGCTTGCCGAAGCCAGGTTTGCCGCCCGATGGTCTTCCACCGGAGGGCTTGCCGCCGAAAGGCTTTGCGCCACGGGGCTTGTCACCAAAGGGACGTTCACTGCGTGCCGGACGATCGCCGTCCTCACGCGGCTTGCGATCACCAAAGGAGCGGTCAGTACGGGCAGGACGATCGTCGAACGAACGGGCTGGCCGATCCGAACGCTCGCTTCTGTCGCCGGAGGACTTTTCGCCGAAGGATCTTTCGCCCCGGGGGCGGTCATTGCGAGGGCGTTCGCTGCGCTCGCCATCTTCGCGCGGCTTGCGGTCGCCGAAGGGACGATCACCGAACTTGCGCTCGCCACGAGGCTTATCCCCGAACGAACCGCGTGCGGGACGATCGCCCGCCTCACGTGGCTTGCGATCGCCGAAGGAGCGATCACCACGGCCACGACCGCGACCTTCATCGCGCCCGGCCTCGTTGCTCGAATCGGAACGAATCCATTCGCCCTCATCATCGGCGTGGCGCACGACTGCGCGGCGGGCCTCTGCCTGTGCCGATGGCTGCTTGAAAGCGCTTTCGGCTTCGGCACGCGCGGAGAGCTTGCGGGCCTTGCCATCACGGGTCGGTTTGGCGCCAGGCGCCATCCAGACATTGGCGGTGCGGTTGCTACCAAGCGGCGGACGCTTCGGACCGCGATCATCGGTCTCGGCTTCGTCCCCGCCCTTCCCAGCAAACTTGCCGCCGGGCTTGCCGCCTGCCTTGGGCGCGAACTTGCCAGCAGGCTTGTCGGAGCGCTTTCCATCAAACCGACCGGAAGAACGCTCGTCGCCATCGCGCGGGTTGCGGTCGCCGGCAGCCTGCTTGCCCCACTCGGCTTTGGCCGGCTTGGCGGGCGCCTCTTCCTCGTCCTCTTCGGACTTGTGATCGTAGATCGGCGCATCGAAATTGGCGCCGGCAGCCTCGATCAGGCGCGGTCCGAGCTGGTCGCGCAGCATGCGACCGCGAACCTCAATGACATGACCTTCCGGCAGATCGCCCAGCTGGAACGGACCGTAGGACACGCGGATCAGGCGGTTGACCTCTAGACCAAGGGCGCCGAGCACGTTCTTGATTTCGCGGTTCTTGCCTTCACGAAGGCCCATGCTGATCCAGACATTGTGACCTTGCGTGCGGTCGAGCGTCGCGTCGATCGCGCCGTAAAGCACGCCGTCCACGGCAATGCCGTCCTTCAGCTTGTCAAGAGCTGCCTGATCGACCTCACCATGGGCGCGCACGCGGTAGCGGCGCAGCCAGCCAGTGGTCGGCAGCTCAAGCACACGGGAAAGGCCGCCATCATTGGTGAGCAACAGCAGGCCTTCGGTGTTGATGTCGAGACGACCGATCGAGAGAACGCGCGGCAGTTCCTTTGGCAGGTTGTCGAAGACGGTCGGACGACCTTCCGGATCGGAGTTGGTGGTCACGAGGCCCGCAGGCTTGTGATAGAGCCACAGGCGCGTGCGCTCAGCGCCACGGATCGGGACGCCATCGACTTCGATCTTGTCATCCAGCGTCGCATTGACGACCGGGCTATCCAGCTTGACGCCGTTCAAAGACACGCGGCCTTCCATGATCATGCGCTCGACATCGCGGCGCGAGGCCACGCCTGCGCGCGCCATGATCTTGGAAATGCGTTCCGGCTTGGAGGCGACCGTTTCTACCACGGCTGCTGCTTCCGGCTTTTCTTTGAAAGTCTTTTTGTCACGTCCCGCCGACGCGTCAGATGACGGCTTTGCCGATGATTTCGGCTTCCTGTCACGGTCGAACGTCTTGCCACCGGCGCGCTTCGGCTTGTCTTTGAATGTCATTTGTTGTTTGCCTGTTGTTTGCCGTGTCCTATCAGGTCACGCGGCGACGGTTAAGAGGAAATTGCAAGAAGCATGGCGGAAACGACGCATTTCATGGACATTGCGCTGGAAGAAGCGCAGGCAGCGGGTGCGCGTGGCGAAGTGCCGATCGGTGCCGTCCTCATTTATGAAGGCCGCGTACTTGCCCGTTCCGGCAATCGCACGCGTGAATTGAACGACGTTACCGCCCATGCCGAAATCGCCGTGATGCGCATGGCCTGCGAGGAGCTTGGCCAAGAACGGCTGCCCGGTGCCGATCTTTACGTCACGCTGGAGCCCTGCACCATGTGCGCGGCGGCAATCTCGTTTGCCCGCATCCGCCGTCTCTATTATGGCGCGAACGACCCGAAGGGCGGCGGCGTGGAGAGCGGCGTTCGCTTCTACAACCAGTCGACCTGCCATCACGCACCGGAGGTCTATTCCGGCTTTGCCGAGGTGGAGAGTGCCGAAATCCTGCGGGCCTTCTTTCAAAACAAGCGCGACTGAAGGCGCTGAACATATCAATCGCCTGAGGCAAAAGCCTTGAGCGCGTCACCGGAAAGACGGTACCGCACCCATTCGTCCTGCGCTTCGGCGCCAATGGCCTGATAGACGCGGATGGCCGGCTCGTTCCAATCCAGAACGCTCCACTCGAAGCGACCACAGCCTTTTTCCACTGCAATGGCAGCCAAACGCTTCAACAGTGCCTTCCCAGCGCCAGAGCCACGCGCATCGGGCGTGACATAGAGGTCTTCCAGATAAAGTCCATTCCGGGAAAGCCATGTGGAGTAGCTGAGGAACCAGACGGCAAAGCCGATCGGCTGGCCCTCGCGTTCGCATATCAGCGCAGAGGTGACGGAGCCGTCACCGAAAATGGAAGCCGTGATGCTTTCGACAGTGGCCTTCACCTCGTGCTCGGCGTTCTCGTAGATGGCCAACTCACGAATGAAGCGCAAAATGGTGGGCGCATCGGCGGCAACCGCGTCCCTGATCAGCAGCGTCACGACAAACTCCGTAGACAAAGATACCGAAAACAAAAACGCGACGTCGGAGGCGTCGCGTTTGTAAGATGAACCTTGGGAGGATTACTGGAAGGGGTTCCACCAGCTTTTGCCGGTTCCGGCCAGAGCGGCGTTCTTCTTGCGCTCTTTTTCCTTCTTCAGCTCAGGCTCGCCGAGATCGGCCAGTTGATCCTGGGAAACATTGCGGTACTCGACCGGAGGATCGGTCAGATATTTGCGCGTATTTGTGTTGACCACCGTACCACCCTGCGCATCGGCCTTTGCCTTGCGGAAGGCTTCCCACTTCTGGGTTTCCGTCATCTGGCCGTTGGTGCCGTTGCCAGCCAAGAGCGGCGAACGATAGTTTGGGTTGTCCTTGTTGGCCTCGGCTTCCGCACGAAGACGCTCACGTGCCTCTTCCGGTGTTTCCGGCCACTGCGGATTGGTCTCGCGGTTGGCAAGGCTCTGTTGTGGCTGGGCCAGTTGCTCGGCACGGGCCTGGGCCGGCACGACAAGACCCGGGCGCGGATTGTACTTCACATTCCGCTTGGTCTGATCACCGGTGATCGAGGTGGCGTTACCAAGATCGTCCAGGAGCTGTTCGCTTGCAGACTTGCCCGTACCATAGGTCGGGCTGGTGCACGCGCTCAGCGCCAGGCAGGCAAAGGAAATGCCTGCCACGGTGCGATACATGCGAAAACTCTGCGTCATGCTCATGAAACCCTTCCGCCCAAGAACGCCGCGCGGCACGAATGACGCAAAACAGACGCTCTACATATTAAAACCACGCGATATGCCTCACGAAAATCACCCTGATCTTCTTATGCGCGCGCGGCTGTCCCGACGACCGGATGCACCCCTTGATGCGTAATTCCGACCATTTTCAGGCAGGTTTACCGGATGAAGGGCAAAAGCGCAATTCATCCGGCAATTTTCTTGAGCAAACGAGGTCTTAGACGCCGACGCCGAGTTCGCGCAGTGCTGCCGCGTCCCGGGCCGAAACGTCCGGGTATTGCGGGTCGGAACCAACATCGGTCGTGATCCGCCAGGAGCGAGCGCATTTCTGCCCTTCCGCCAGCTTCTGCTCAACCGCGACCTTCTGCACCTCGCCCAGACGGAATGCATCCGCCGGACCTTCGCCCGCAACCACGGAAATTGCCGAGGTGATGCAGATTTCTGCGAAGTCCTGGCCCTCCAGTGCCGCCATCAGCTCCGGATCGGCAACATGAACCACGGGTGCCGCTTCCAGCGAGGAACCAATGCGCTTTTCCCGTCGCTCGACTTCCAGCGCGCCGGTGACCACCGTGCGAACCTTGCGGATCTTCTCCCATTTGGTATCGACTGCCGGGCTGTGCCATTCTGCCGGGATGGTCGGGAACTGTTCAAGATGAACAGACTCGGCACCCGGATGGCGCGAAAGCCAGGCTTCTTCCGTGGTAAATGGCAGCATTGGAGCCAGCCATGTCACGAGGCAATCGAAAAGCTTGGCGATCACGTAAAGCGCGGAGCGGCGCTTCAATGAAGACGGCGCATCGCAGTAGAGCGCATCCTTGCGGATATCGAAGTAGAAGGCCGAGAGCTCGACGTTGGAGAAATCCACCAGCGCACGGGCGATCTTCTTGAACTCGAAACTGTCGTAGCCTTCGCGTACCACCTTATCGAGCTCGCTCAAGCGGTGCAGAACGAGCTTTTCCAGTTCCGGCAGATCGGCATAGGCGATCTCCTCGCCCTTGTCGTGCGCGAGCGTGCCGAGCATCCAGCGGATGGTGTTGCGCAGTTTGCGATAGGCATCGACATTGGTCTGGATGATCGCCTTGCCGAGACGCTGATCGTCCCAGTAGTCGGTGGTCATGACCCAAAGGCGCAAGATATCGGCGCCTGCATCCTTCATCACATCCTGAGGAGCAACGACGTTGCCCTTGGACTTCGACATCTTCTCGCCCTTCTCGTCCATCGTAAACCCGTGGGTGACGACGGCGTTGTAGGGCGCGCGGCCACGCGTCGCGCAGCTTTCCAGCAGCGACGAATGGAACCAGCCGCGATGCTGGTCAGAGCCTTCCAGATAGACATCTGCCGGCCACTTCAGGTCCGGGCGGTCTTCCAGCGTGAAGGTATGGGTGGAGCCCGAGTCGAACCAGACATCGAGAATGTCCATGACCTGGTGCCACTTGGCGTGGTCATGGTCGTTGCCCAGGAACCGCTCCTTGGCGCCTTCGGCAAACCAGGCATCGGCACCTTCGGCTTCGAAAGCATCAAGGATGCGGGCGTTGACGGCTTCGTCCAAAAGCACCTCGCCCTTTTCATCGGCAAAGACGGCGATCGGAACGCCCCAGGCGCGCTGACGCGACAGGACCCAGTCCGGGCGGTTTTCGATCATGGCCCGCAGGCGGTTCTGGCCGCCAGCTGGAACGAAGCGCGTGTCGTCGATTGCAGACAAGGCTCTCGAGCGCAGCGTGGTGCCATCGCCCAGTTCCTTGTCCATATAGACGAACCATTGCGGCGTGTTGCGGAAGATGACGGGCTTCTTGGAGCGCCAGCTATGCGGATAGCTGTGCTTCAGGCGTCCACGGGCAAACAGGTTGTTGGCCGCAATCAGCACCTTGATGACGCGCTCATTGGCATCGCCCTTCTTGCCGTTGTCGTCCATCACCCGGGCAGCACCACCCTCTGCCGAGGGGCCGAAGCCAGGGGCATCTTCCGTGTAGAAGCCATCATCACCGACGGTGAAGGGGATCTTTGCCGAGATGCCGCGGACTTCCAGCTGGCGCGCCTGCGCCATCCAGGCGTCAAAGTCTTCGCGACCGTGACCGGGAGCGGTGTGCACGAAGCCCGTACCGGCATCGTCGGTGACGTGATCGCCATCGAGCAACGGCACCTTGAAATCGTAGCCGAGACCAGCAAGCGGATGGGCGCTGACGAGATTGCCTAGCTCGTCGGAAGAAACGTCCCGGACGCGCTTGAATTCCAGCTTCGCCTTAGCAAAGCATTCGGCTGCCAGCTTGTCGGCAAAGACGAGCTTCTCGCCCGGCTGCGGACCAAAATCATTAGCAGCAGCCGTAACTTCATAAAGGCCATACTGGATGCGCGACGAGAAGGAGATCGCGCGGTTACCCGGGATCGTCCATGGCGTTGTGGTCCAAATGACGATCGAGGCGCCTTCAAGCTCGGCCGAACCCTCGACGACCGGGAATTTCACCCAGATCGTGTCGCTTTCGACATCGTGATACTCGACTTCCGCTTCCGCCAGCGCCGTGCGCTCGACGACCGACCACATGACAGGCTTGGACCCGCGATAGAGCTGGCCGCTCTTGGCGATCTTCAATAGCTCGCCGGCGATGCGCGCTTCGGCGTGGAAGTTCATCGTCGTATAGGGATTGTCGAAATCGCCTTCGATACCGAGACGCTTGAACTCTTCCGACTGAACCTTGATCCAGCCAGCGGCGAAGTCACGGCATTCCTTGCGGAATTCGTTGATCGGAACCTCGTCCTTGTTCTTGCCCTTGGCGCGGTAGGCTTCCTCGATCTTCCATTCGATCGGCAGGCCGTGGCAATCCCAACCGGGGACGTAGTTGGAGTCGTAACCACGCATCTGGAAGGAACGGGTGATGACGTCCTTCAGGATCTTGTTCAGCGCGTGGCCGATGTGGATGTTGCCGTTTGCGTAAGGAGGGCCATCATGCAGCACGAACTTCTCGCGGCCAGCGGCAGAGGCGCGCAGCTTCTTGTAGAGATCCATTTGCTGCCAGCGCTTGACCAGCTCCGGCTCTTTTTGCGGCAGGCCGGCGCGCATCGGGAAGTCCGTCTGCGGCAGGTAAAGCGTTGCGGAGTAATCGATTTTTTGTGCGGTGTCGTTCATGATCGTACCATTATCGCGGCGCCGAATAAGGCTCGCGCCGTCTCATCAAAAAAAGAGGGCTTAGCGAAGGCGCCTGGATTGTCTGACGCATGTCCGGACGACATGCTTGAGACAAGCGCCAAAATCCCGGACCTTCCGGCTCTCAGAGCGGGCGGAAGGCCGGGCCAATAATTCGGGTTATGAACGTCGACCGATATTGGTTCATGGCCGGTTGTTTAGGACGTTTCAGCCTGTTTGAAAAGGGAATTGATCACGGGGAGCGACCCGCTTCGTCAAAAAGCGATCTTGGCATCCACTTCGCTGAGCGGGGTGACGCCTGAAAGAAGCGCTCTTGCCTCCTCCTCGTCCTTCTTCATCTGAACGACGAGCGGCTCCAGCCCATCAAATTTCAGCTCATCGCGCAGGTGGCCGAAGAAGGAAACCGAGCAGACCTGGCCGTAAAGATCGCCGCTGAAATCGAAGACGAAGGTCTCAAGAAGAGCTGCGCCATTCTCCGTTACCGTCGGGCGATAGCCGAAGCTTGCAACACCGTCATGCAGCGTTCCGTTGGCCTGTCTGAAGCGCACCGCATAGATTCCAGGCTTCAACTCCGTTTCGGGTGGCAGCGCCATATTGGCTGTCGGGTAACCAAGCGTGCGGCCAAGCTGCTGTCCGCGAATAACCTCTGCTTCCACCGTGAAGCGATAGCCAAGAAGACCCGCGGCACCGACCACATCGCCCTTCGCCAGACAGTCCCGAATACGACTTGATGAAATCACGTCCGAACCCTCATCACGAAACGAATCTACCAGCGTCACATCGAAGCCATGGCGCTTACCTGCCTGCATCAGAAAGGCCGGACCACCCTCGCGGCCCTTGCCGAAATGGAAGTCGACGCCGGTGACGACACCGCCAGCACCCAGCCAGTCGACCAGAATGGATTTGACGAAATCTTCCGCCGAACGCTGCGAAAATGTCTTGTCGAACGGATATTCGATGACGGATTGAAAGCCCTCAGCCTCCAGAAGACGGGCTTTCAGCGGCGCCGGCGTCAGACGAAAGACCGGCGTCTCCGGCCGGAAAACCGTGCGCGGATGCGGCTCGAATGTCAGGACAAGGGCCGCAACGCCGCGCGATCTTGCAAGCTCCAGTGCCTGATCCAGAACGGCGCGATGGCCGCGATGCACACCATCGAAATTACCGATTGCGACAACGCCACCCTTCAATGCGTCCGGAAGCGGTTCTTTCTTCTCATTGCGATGGAACACGGTCATCGGAAACTTTCTAAAGCGTGTCGCGCAAAAGTGGCCACCGGTTTTGCGATAACGACATGCGACAAACAAGGACCTAAAGCGTAAGAAGCGGATCTGAAAGATCGCAATTCGCTTTAGGCCAGACGCGGCATCCACCAGCCGGGCGCCGCATTCTGGCTTTTCAGGTAGCTATTGAGAAGCGCCTCATCGATCTCGCCATTCAACGTGTATTCCGCCGCATGAATGCCACCGCTAATGTAGAGGAGATCGAGACCGGCGGAGATGGCGCCCTTGACGTCGGTCGGCATGCCGTCGCCGATTGCCAGAACGCGGTCCTTGCTGAACGCGCCACGCACTTCCTTTGCCGCGGCAAAGCAGGCCTCGTAGATCGGCGCATGCGGCTTGCCGGCAATGCGCACTTCGCCGCCCAGCTGCTCGAAGTAGGCCGCCATGGCGCCTGCGCAGGGGATGATGCGCTCGCCACGCTCGACCACAAGATCAGGGTTGGCGCAGATCATCGGCGCGGAGCGGGCGACGAAACCCTTTAGCATCTCGGTATAATCTTCAGGCGTTTCGGTTTCGTCGTCGAAGAAACCAGTGCAGACAACGGCTTCCGCATCGCTCTCATCCACCACCGTCACGTCGAGACCATCAAACAGCGGCATATCGCGCTCGGGACCCAGCAGGAAGACCTTCTTCGGTCCCTCGGCAATCAGCTCGCGGGTCACGTCACCCGAGGTGACGATGCGGTCATAGGCCTCATCGGGTACGCCAAGCGCACGCAGCTGCGGAATGACGCCGATGGCCGGACGCGGGGAATTGGTGATGAGGACGACAGTCTTGCCGTTCTTGCGCGCTTCGGCCAATGCGACACCGGCCGCGGGAAACGCGGTCACGCCATTGTGCAGCACGCCCCACACATCGGAGAGGATGACATCGAATTGGGAGGTGATGTCGCCAAGGGTGGCAATGCGGTGGGCCATGAATCTTCCAACTCTTTCCATCATTTTCAAGCCCGTGACATCGCAAAGGCTGGTTGCGATGGCAAGCGAAAAAGACAGCGGGTGCCTGTGCGAAACTAAGACCTCAGCCGAGCCAAAGCCGGATGAAACCTGCCCCAATACACAGGCCAAGCACCGGCAGCATGCCGAATTTCAGGCGAAACAGCATGATGGCCGAGACGACGAAGAGCGCAAGCGATGCAAGGTCGAGCGAATGCCAGTCGGGCAAGGACATGCCGAAATTGATCTGAGGCAGAAGTTCAACCCTGTCGACTTTGCCAAAAAGCACACGCAGGCCAAACCAGACCGAAAGATTGAGAATGACGCCCACCACCGCGCCGGTAATGGCGGACAAGGCGCCGGATAGAGCCGCATTGTCTCTCAGCCTTTCCACATAGGGTGCACCGAGAAATATGAAGATGAAGCTTGGGACAAATGTTGCCCACGCGGCAACACTTGCCCCCAGAACACCCGCGAGCATGGGGTCAAGCATGCCCGGATGCCGAAACGCTGCGAGAAAGCCGATATAGGAGAGAACCAGAACGAGCGGTCCGGGCGTCGCCTCTGCAAGCGCCAGACCGTCCAGCATCTCGCTTGCCGTCATCCAGTGATGCGTTTCCACCGCGACCTGCGCCACATAGGCAAGAACCGCATAGGCGCCGCCAAAGGTGACGACTGCAAGCCTTGAGAAGAACTCTTGCAGTTCGATGAGAGAGCTTGGCGCGGCCAGAAGCCAGAACAGCAGAAGCGGCAGTTGCCAGATGAGAATGCCGACGAGAACCCCTCGGATCTGCCGCAACAGGGGTAGCGCCTTGCTTTCGACATCAGGCTCTTTCGACCGCCCTCCTCGGGCTTTCAGGAAACCCGAAATACCAGCAGCGAGAATAACAAGCGGAAAGGGAACGCCGAAAAAGAACAGAGCGATGAAGGCTGCGGCCGCAACACCGATCAGAAAGCGGCTCTTCAGCGCGCGTTTCGCCACGCGCAGCAAGGCTTCGATGACGATGGCAAGCACGCCGGCCTTCAGACCGAAGAGAAGGGCGGGCAGCCAATGCGTATCCTGATAGAGCGCATAGGCTGCCGCAAGCGCGACGATGACGAGGAAGCCTGGCAGAACGAAGAGCGTGCCGGCGATGATGCCGCCGCGTCTGCCATGCAGGAGCCATCCGGCATATGTCGCCAGTTGCTGGGCCTCCGGCCCTGGGAGAAGCATGCAGTAGTTCAGCGCGTGCAGGAATCGCTCTTCGGAGAGCCAGCGTTTCTCATCGACCAGCACACGGTGCATCATGCCGATCTGGCCCGCAGGACCGCCGAAGCTCAACAGGCCGACACGGCCGAAGACGAGAAAGAGGTCCGATAAAGTCGGAGGCGGGGCGGAAGTTTCGGAGCGCAAAAAATCTGTCATGCAATCGCAGTAACCATTTTACATGAAATTTTTCCGACAGGCCGTTCTTGACAGCACCCGACACCCTGCTTATCTCCGTCTCGCTAGCACTCGGCAAATGAGAGTGCTAACATCAATCCAGGCGGGTCGTTTCCGATCCGCGAATGTCATTTGATCGAGGGAATAGACAATGGCAAGCACCAATTTCCGCCCGCTGCACGACCGCGTTGTGGTTCGTCGCGTTGAGTCTGAAGCTAAGACCAAGGGTGGCATCATCATTCCTGATACCGCCAAGGAAAAGCCGCAGGAAGGCGAAATCGTCGCAGTTGGCTCCGGCGCACGCGATGAGTCCGGCAAGATCGTCGCTCTCGACGTCAAGGTCGGCGACCGCATCCTGTTCGGCAAGTGGTCCGGCACGGAAGTAAAGCTCGACGGCGAAGACCTTCTCATCATGAAGGAAGCCGACATCATGGGCATCATCGGCTGATTTAGCCGCCTTCCCCATTTCCGTAATCTGAAGCCGGACACTGTTCCGGCCATTCGAAACCAGGAGTTTTGAAACATGGCAGCCAAAGAAGTAAAATTCGGCCGCTCGGCGCGCGAAAAGATGCTCAAGGGCGTCGACATTCTCGCTGACGCAGTGAAGGTCACGCTCGGCCCGAAGGGTCGTAACGTTGTTATCGACAAGTCCTTCGGCGCACCGCGCATCACCAAGGACGGCGTTTCCGTCGCCAAGGAAATCGAACTGGAAGACAAGTTCGAGAACATGGGCGCACAGATGGTCCGCGAAGTTGCTTCAAAGACCAACGACATCGCCGGTGACGGCACCACGACTGCAACCGTTCTTGCCCAGGCGATCGTTCGCGAAGGCCAGAAGGCTGTTGCAGCCGGCATGAACCCGATGGACCTGAAGCGCGGTATCGACCTCGCTGTTTCAGAAGTCGTCAAGGACCTGCAGGCGAAGGCAAAGAAGATCAACACCTCTGAGGAGGTTGCTCAGGTCGGTACGATCTCCGCTAACGGCGACACGCAGGTTGGCCGCGACATCGCGGAAGCCATGCAGAAGGTTGGCAACGAAGGCGTCATCACCGTCGAAGAAGCCAAGACCGCCGAGACCGAACTCGAAGTCGTCGAAGGCATGCAGTTCGACCGTGGCTACCTGTCGCCTTACTTCGTGACCAACCCTGAGAAGATGATTGCCGACCTGGAAGACGCTTACATTCTCCTTCACGAGAAGAAGCTCTCCAACCTTCAGGCCATGCTTCCAGTTCTCGAAGCCGTTGTTCAGACCGGCAAGCCGCTCGTCATCATCGCTGAAGACGTCGAAGGCGAAGCTCTCGCAACGCTCGTCGTCAACAAGCTGCGTGGCGGCCTCAAGATCGCTGCCGTCAAGGCTCCTGGCTTCGGCGACCGCCGCAAGGCCATGCTCGAAGACATCGCGATCCTGACCGGTGGTACGGTGATTTCCGAAGACCTCGGCATCAAGCTCGAAAATGTCACGCTTGACATGCTCGGCAAGGCCAAGAAGGTTTCCATCTCCAAGGAAAACACCACGATCGTTGACGGCTCTGGCCAGAAGACCGACATCGAAGGCCGCGTTGCCCAGATCAAGGCTCAGATCGAAGAAACCTCTTCCGATTACGACCGCGAAAAGCTGCAGGAACGCCTTGCCAAGCTCGCTGGTGGCGTTGCCGTCATCCGCGTCGGCGGTGCAACGGAAGTTGAAGTGAAGGAGCGCAAGGACCGTATCGACGACGCTCTGAACGCAACCCGCGCTGCTGTTCAGGAAGGCATCGTTGCCGGCGGTGGTACCGCTCTGCTTCGTTCCGCTCAGAAGATCACCGTCAAGGGTGTGAACGACGACCAGGAAGCTGGTATCAACATCGTTCGCCGCGCTCTGCAGTCTCTGGTTCGCCAGATCGCAGACAACGCCGGTGACGAAGCTTCGATCGTTGTTGGCAAGCTTCTCGATAAGGATGACGATAACTTCGGTTACAACGCTCAGACCGGCGAATATGGCGACATGATTGCCATGGGCATCGTCGACCCGGTCAAGGTTGTCCGTACGGCTCTGCAGAACGCAGCTTCGGTTGCTTCGCTGCTGATCACCACGGAAGCCATGATTGCCGAGCTGCCGAAGAAGGACTCCGCAATGCCTGCAATGCCGGGCGGCGGCATGGGCGGCATGGACTTCTAATCAGTCCATTCCCTCTGGAATACGAAAGGGCGGTCTTCGGATCGCCCTTTTTGTTTGTGCCGTTCCGCCGTCACGATCAAATTCCCCTCAGCTCAGTCCAGCATTGCGAGCCATCCATCAGCGGCAACACTCTAAGCCTGCTTGATCTTGGAACGTGCTTACCGCTACACAAACGTCGAATAAAGCATCGCCCCCGATGCGAGCATGTGGAACAGGTGTCCCGTGAACAGTGCTGTCGAACTTCCGGTGCAGAAACAGCTCGAGGCCTATAATGCCCGTGACATCGATGAATTCATGAGGTGGTGGGCTGACGACTGTCAGTACTTTGCTTTTCCCTCGACGCTCTTGGCGCGCAACGCTCTCGAAATTCGCGAGCGCCACATCGAGCGCTTCAAAGAACCAGATCTTTATGGGCGACTGCTATCGCGCATAATTCTCGAAGACATGGTCATCGACCACGAGACCGTGACGCGCAATTTTCCCGAAGGACGTGGCGAAGTCGATGTTGTCTGTATCTACGAGGTCGCTCGCGGCAAGATCGCAAAGGCGTGGTTCAAGATCGGAAAACCGAGAATCTTGTAGTCCTACCCATAAAGCCCAGCAATAAAGGGCTATGAATGCTCGTTTAACTTCGGCTGCATCATGCCTCAATATCCTTGCGGAAGAAGACGACGCGTTGTGACTCCGCAAAACCGAGAGCAGCATGAAACTTTCGGCTCACCTCATTCTCAAGCGGGGCGTCGGAGGCAAACTCCAGGCATCCTTGAGACTTACCCCAGTCCCCAACCGCATTACAGAGCAGCCGCGCGATTCCTTGCTGCCGATGCGACGGCAAAACGTAGATACCTTCCAGGAAGGCCACGGGCGACGTCTTGCAGCCGTTGACATAATCGTTGCGCAGACTGCCCTCGGCAAAACCGACGATCTCACCCTCCTCGCTTTCACTGAGAAAAGCGACGGCCCTATCGGCTCCCTGTAAAAAGGTGATGATGATATCCTCGCGGTGTTGCTCGACGGAGCCGTCTGGCCAGAGTGCAGCGCGTAAACGGGCCCACGGATCGACATTGTCGATGGTGCCTCTAACGATTTTCATCCTCTCTCCCCTTGTCATCTATCTCGCAGCGTCTCAAGCATAAGCAGAGGTCTGTCACCATGCTCGATCGGCACAACGCGCCCGGCTGATTGTTCACTTTTTGAAGACGAACAGTCTTCATGCGTTTATCTTTCGTCAATTTAAAAAATCCGTCAAAACTGACTCCAGAGTTCACGCAACGGCTTGAACGAAAGCTCACAACGGAGACATCGAATGTCCAGCAGTCAGAACGCTCTCGTGCTCGTCGCACGCATCCTTCTTTCCTTCATTTTCGTCTATTCCGGCTTCGGCAAGCTGATGGACCCTGCCGGCACGGCCGGCATGATCACCGGCGCTGGCTTGCCTGCGGCAACCGCTCTTGCTTACCTTGCCGGTTTGTTTGAGCTCGTCACCGGCCTTGCCGTTCTCGTTGGCTTCCAGACCAAGATTGCCGCCTTCGCACTGGCTGCATTCTGCGTCTTCACCGGTCTTGTCTTCCACAGCGGCACGGTTGCCGTTCCCGGCTGGCCAGATGCGGCTCTCGGCTGGATCAACACGCTGAACGGTATCATGCTGATGAAGAACATCACGCTGGCTGGCGCCTATATCCTCCTCGGAGCCTTCGGTGCCGGTGCCTATTCGGTCGACGCGATGCGCAGCCCGAAGCTTGCCCACGCCTGAATTTCAAAGCGGATAAAATGAGCCGTCGGAGCAATCCGGCGGTTTTTTCTTTATGTTCGTTCCTTGGGAAAAGCGGGGATCGCGTCGAGATGGTCGACCCACGCGGCCTTGGAGCGCGCCCAGATCTGGACACTTGGTTCCAACGCGGCCCGTTCATTGATCGAGCCCCACCGTATGCCCCAGGTGCCGTTGTCCTGTTCGGCGCTGCTGAATAGCGGCGCGCCGCAGTCGCCACAGAAATGCATCAGACGGACATTCCCATTTTCCGCTTTCTTCCTGTAAAGCTTCGGCTCCGCTCCGGTCAGGCTGATGTCCTGGCGCTTCGCTCGCAAGGTCACGCGATAGGGGGAACCCGTCAGACGCTGGCAATCCGTGCAGTGGCAGATGACCACATGCTCCGGATCGGCTTCCGCTTCATATTGAACGCTGCCGCAGTGGCACTGGCCTGTGATGCGCATGACATTCTCCTTCATAAGGAGAACAGCATAGACAAAATATGTCGTCAGCCAAGCGCCGTCTTGACGCGCGAGATGATCTCCTGAACGACAGCATCGCCTTCGTGCTCCGCCTTACGGGCACGAACGAAGCAGGCTTCCGACCTCAAAATGATGCCGTCGGTCAGGATCTTCAGGTGGTTCGCCTTCAGCGTCGACCCGGTGGAGGTGATATCGACGATGATATCCGCCTGACCGGCTGCGGGCGCGCCTTCTGTGGCGCCTAAGCTTTCGACGATACGATAGAGTTGAATGCCATGCTGGCGAGAGAAGAACTGCTGCGTCAGGCGCCAATATTTGGTGGCGATCGCCAGACGGCGACCGTGGCGGGCGCGAAACTCGGAGGCGACGTCGCCGAGATCGGCCATGCTATCCACATCGAGCCAGATTTCCGGAACCGCAACCACCACATCGGCGTGGCCGAAACCGAGCCGGGCACAAAATTCGACACGTGTATCGACGTTGCTCAGATCTTCGCGCACGAGATCTTCCCCCGTCACGCCGAAATCGACAGTGCCGTTGCCGATCTCACGGGCGATCTCGGATGCAGAGAGATAGGCGATCTCGATATCGTCTCGTCCTTCGACACGACCGCGATAGGAGCGGTCGCTGCCGATTGCGGTGATCTTCAGTCCGGCGCGTTCGAGAATGGCCGAGGAGTCGTCCTTCATGCGTCCCTTGGAGGGCAGCGCTATGGTGATGGTCATGCGGAAGTCCTCGCAGCTTCGATGCGGTCCAGCCAGAGCGAGAAACCAACGGCAGGAATCGTGTCCCTGGCGCCAAGCAGCGTCATCAGCCGGTCGAAACGTCCGCCCCCTGCGAGTACGGCCGTTTGCCCCTCTTGCGTGATTTCGAAGACGAGGCCCGTGTAGTAGTCCAGTGGACGGCCGAAGGCGGCGCCATAGGTCACCGAACCAAGATCGACGCCGCCATTGGCAAGGGCCGCCACGCGGGCATCGAAATCGGCAAGGGCCACCCCGAGCTTCAGTTTTGCTTTTTCAGCGAAGTCCGAGAGCGTTTTCGACGCCTCAGACAAAGGCGCCTGGAGGCTGAGGAACTGCTTCAGCAGTTGGAAGCTGTCATCCGGCAGACGGGTGGCGGCAAGCGCCAGCTTCTCGCGAAGGCGTCTCGCAATCTCCTGCGGTGAGCGACTTGCATTGGTGGAGTAGCCGGTTTCCTGCATGACGCTGTCGATATAATCGACAAGAACCTTTTCCTCGCCAGTCGCGAGCAGCCCCGCCACGCGGGCATCGAGCCCAGTCATCGGCTTGGGGCTGACAAGGCTTTCGAGCAGCGCATCGAGTTGCGCGGTGTCGCCAAAGGCATGAACTAGGCGCTTCTGCCAGCCAAGAGGCAGACCGAGTGCGGCAATCACGGCTTCGAAGACCTTCTGATCTCCCAAACGAGCAGAAAGCGTCTGCCCTGGAAGAAGCCGGTTCAGAATGCCGAAAGCGTCGCCTATCGCGCGCGCATCGGCGGCGGCGACATCGCCATCGCCCAGATCTTCGATCCCGGCCTGATAGAACTCGTTTCCACCTTCCCGGCGCTGACGAAACACTTCGCCCAAATAGGCGTAACGCTTCGGCGTGCCGGTTGCCGTTTCGATATGGCGAAGGCAGACGGGAATGGTGAATTCCGGACGAAGGCACAGGCTTTCGCCGGTCTCGCTTTCGGTCAGGAAAATACGACGGCGCAAATCCTCGCCAGCCATATCCAGGAAGGGCGCGGCAGGCTGAATGACGGGCGTGTTAACCCGCATCGTCTTGCGCGCCGCGAACTCGTCCAGCAACTCTCCGGAAAATTCCGGCATGTCGATCAGGGGCATGAAGCAGTACTTTTCGTCACGGTTCGAGCGGTTGCATCATTTCGATGCGGTTTCCGAAGGGATCATACACATAGAAGCGGTCATACCCTTCCAGTGGCTCATCCTCAACCACAGGGCAGCCTGCGGTTTCAAGTCTTTTTCGAAGCTCTGACAGATCATCGACCACAAAGGCGGGGTGCGCTTTGCTGGCCGCGACGAAATCTCCGGCAACGCCGAGATGCACCCGAACATCGCCAGCCACAAACCAGCATCCTCCGCGCCCTGCCAGGTTGGCAGGCTTCTCGACCTCTTCGAGACCGAGAAGGCCGGCATAAAACGCCCGCCCCTTCTCTTCACCCCCTGCCGGGATCGCCAGTTGGATGTGATCCAGACGGAGAATGGTCACGGCTGATCAGCCTTCTGCCCGGCGTCGGTCTTCCGCCTGCGCTTCGAGGATTTCCTTCACCTTCGCGACGAGATCGGCTTCGGACACAACGTCCTGCGCCACACGCGCTTCGCGCCATGTCGCATTGTCTTCGATCTCGCCGGACAGGCGCTTGCCTTCGATCAGGTCCTTGATCTGCACAACGCCTTCAGCACGTTCGTCACCGCCCTGGATGATGGCGATCGGCGCGCCCATGCGATCGGCATATTTCAGCTGGTTGCCGAACTTCTTCCAGTTGCCCTGATACATTTCGGCACGAATGCCTTCGGCGCGCAGCGCCTGGGTGAAGCGTTGGTAGCGGCCCATGCTCTCCACATCACCATCCATGACGGTGATGAGAACAGGCGCGAGTGGCTTTGCCTGACCAAGCTTGCCGAGGTTCTTCAACGCCGTCATCAGGCGCGAGACACCGATCGAGAAACCGGTTGCGGGAACCGGCTGGCCCATGAAGCGCGACACGAGACCATCGTAACGGCCACCGCCACCGACCGAGCCGAAGACGACCTTCTCGCCCTTTTCGTTGGTGACATCGAAACTCAATTCGGCTTCGTAAACGGGACCGGTGTAATATTCGAGGCCGCGCACGACCGATGGATCGATTTTGATGCGATCTGGACCGTAGCCCGCAGCTGCAAAAAGTGCGGCCATATCGAAAAGTTCGTTATTGCCCTCCACAGCCGATCTTATTTCACTCATTTCTTTGCCAGCAATTTTGAAAACTGACTGAATAAGCCCGAGTGCAGATGCTGCGGATCTATCGATCCGGTCGAGTATAGCGCGATCTTGCTCCGATACAGGCAGCTTCTCTGCTTCTGAGATCGGTAACAATCGAATTTGAGGCTTAGACTTATCCTCTGTAGCGATGGCGACTGCCACATGGTCATCGGGGACAATACTAAATTGAGCAAGCAGAGCAGAAATTTGTTGTTCTTCAAGCCCCGCACCCTTGGTAAAGTCGCCGGATTCATCCTTGCGTCCGGGGCCGAGCAGGAGCTTCACGCCTTCAGGCCCGAACTTGTCGAGCTTGTCGATGGCGCGCAGAACGTTCAAACGACGACCGGCATTGTCTTCGCCGCCGAGACCGATGGCTTCCATCACGCCATCCAGCACCTTGCGGTTGTTGACGCGAATGACATAGTCACCGCGCTTGATGCCGAGCGCTTCCAGCGTGTCGGCCATCATCATGCACATTTCGGCATCCGCCTGGACGCCAGCGGCACCGACGGTATCGGCGTCGAACTGCATGAACTGGCGGAAGCGGCCGGGGCCGGGCTTCTCGTTGCGGAAGACATAGCCGGCGCGGTAGGTGCGGTACGGCAGCTGGATTTCGTTGAAGTTTTCCGCGACGTGACGGGCAAGCGGCGCTGTGAGATCGTAGCGCAGGCTCATCCACTGTTCGTCATCGTCTTGAAGCGAAAACACGCCCTCATTCGGCCGGTCGCTATCGGGCAGGAACTTGCCCAGCGCATCGGTATATTCAAACAGTGGCGTTTCGACAGGATCGAAACCGTAAAGCTCATAGACTTTGCGGATCTTATCGATCATCTCATTGGTGGCATGGATATCGGCAGCCGAACGGTCCACGAAGCCGCGCGGCAGGCGGGCTTTCAGTTTCTGAGGCTTTTTTGCTTTTTCGCTCATGATGCCAGTCCAATTGTCTCTTGAAATCAAGTGGGTGTCTTAGTGTATGCGCCCCTATGCGGCAAGGGCGGGCGCTTGCGGATTTGCCACAACTCTCTCACTTGAAGCGGCGACCAAGCCTGTCGAGCGCTTGCAAGGCAAGAGCGGCAATGTTAGCGTTGGGTCGTCGTCGATTTCGACCGTAAGCGTCTAACGTCAAGCAACGCGCCTTAACCCCCTCGTGCTTTGGGGGCGCGAACAAGGTGCGCTTTTGAAGACGACGTTTAGAAAGACGTGTTTCATGACATTCTCACGCTTACCCGCGCGCTACGGCGCCATTCTCATGCCTATGGTGCTCTCCATCCTGATGACGTTCGTCGTGTCTCTCATCGCGACGATCCGCGCCATCGGCCTTACCGAGGATTTCCTGGCGCGCTGGCTGCCAGCCTGGGGTCTTTCCTGGCTCGTGGCCTTCCCGACGCTGCTTCTGGTGCTGCCCTTGGTGCGCCGCATCGTCAACGCTCTGGTCGAACCGCAGCGCAGTTGATACTGCGATAGGCTGTGCAGGCGGATTGAGCCTGCACAGATACCATGCACTCCAGAGTGAAGCCTACATGATCCTCGAAGCCTTGAACTACGCCGGGACCTACTGGAAGACCGAGCCGGCATTTCGTCCGCATATTCGCTACTCGGTCAATCTATGGGCGCGCGCCAATCGATGCGCGACGGCTTGGGGAGAGCACGAAGAAAACAGCAAGCGCTTCATTCTTTCGACAGCCTCGAGTTTGAAGCAGCGACGCACGGCGGTCATCCTTGGCTCCGGCCTTTTGCGGGATGTGCCCTGGCGGCAGCTTTCTGCAGCGTTCGACACACTCGTTCTCGTCGATCTGGTGCATCTTTCCAGCGTGCGAGCGAAGCTTTATGGCCGGAAGTATCGCAATGTCGTTCTGAATAGCCGCGATCTCTCCGGCTATGACATGTTGGAAGAGGGCCGTGAGATCGAGCCGTTGAGTTTTCTTCGGCAGGTACCTTATCTCGACCTCGTCGTGTCGGCCAATCTGCTGTCCCAGATCGGCACCGGCGCGCGCCATCGGATGGAACAGGATGCGACGAATGGCATGCCAAAGGACGCGCTCCATCGGCTCATCCAGGCCCATGTCGATGGTCTTTCCGGTCTACCCTGCAAAGTCTGCCTCCTGACCGATACCGGCTTCGACCTCATCGACGAGACCGGCAAGGTGCATCAACACGAGGACCTGCTGCATGGCGTGCAGGTGTCGAACATTGTGCAGCAATGGGATTGGCCGGTCGCGCCGTTCGGCGAAGAGAGCAAGGACTACCAGATCATTCACAGAGTCGTTGCCAGCAACCTCAGATAACCCATTTCCTGGCGTGGCTTGATAGGCTAGAGTGTGAGCATGCGCCTTGTCGTTCGCACGTTGATGTTTCTCGCTTGCCTGCTTTATGGCGCCATGCCCGGCACGGCTGCGATGGATATGTCGATGCCGCCTGCCGGGGCGCTTGCTTCCGGCCTTGCTTTAGGCGAGCACGCCGGTCACGGCGTAGTCAAAACCGCTGAGCATACAGAGAGCCAAGGCAATCCGTGTCCTCACGAAAAGAGCATGACGCACGCGCCATTCTGCGCGGCCTGTCTTGTTCTACTTCCAGACCTCGTCTTTGCCGAAAAAGGGCGATCGCCGCACGCAGCACCCTTGCCAGCATTGCAGGCAAGTTTGCTCGGCAACATGCCCGCACCCCCTCTGCCGCCTCCCCGTTCCTGACCGGATTTCGACATTCAGATCCAATCGAAATTTTCCGACAAAGGAAGGATATCCCATGTCTATTAAGACCATTTCCATCGCCGCTGCCATTAGCGCGCTTTTGGCCGTACCGACGCTGTCACAGGACGCTTCCGGCCATTCGGGGCACAGCATGCCCAAACAGGCGGCTTCGGAGAACGCCTCGACGAAGGCCTTCATGGATGTTTCCAAGAAAATGCATGCTGCGATGGAGCAGGACTATACCGGCAATGCCGATGTCGATTTCGTCCGTGGCATGATCCCGCACCATCAGGGCGCGATCGATATGGCGAAGGTCCAGTTGCAATATGGCAAGGACCCCGAAATCCGCGAACTGGCCGAAGAGGTGATCAAGGCCCAGGAAGCGGAAATCGCCATGATGAAAGCGTGGCTGAAGTCGAAGGGCTACTAACCAGACTATGGGGAAGTGCTTTCGGGCGCTTCCCCTTCAGTCCAACAGACGATCAAAGCCCGGTCAGGCCCGCCTTATAGCTGCCGGCGAATTCACGGCTCAAGCGTTCCAGCTCCATCGATGCGCGGCTCGGATGCCGTTCCTTGTGCATCAGGAGCGCAAACTGACGCGCGGGCAAATCGATGCCGACGCGGGTGAGCAGTCCTTGACGCAGCATCAAAGCCGCGACGGAGGCCGACACCACTGCTGCGGCACCCCCTGCACGCGCGGCTGCGACGACGGCCTCGTTGGATGGCAATTCCAGCGTGACCTTTAAATCAGCCAGAGACATGCCCATGGCTTTCAGCGCTGCTTCAAAAGCCGACCGGGTGCCCGACCCCTGCTCGCGCAGAACCCACGTCGTCGAGCGAATATCCTCCGCCTTTAACTGACGACCGTCTGAAAAGGGATGAAGCGGACCGACAACGACGAGCAACTTATCCGATACGACGGGCCGAACCGAGAGCGCCGGCTCATCGATGTCACCTTCAATGAAGCCTATTTCCGCTACGCCCTTGAGCACCGCTTCGGTGACCGTGCGTGTGTTTCCAACGTCGAGCGTTACCGTCACGCCGGGGTAAAGCTGTTTGAACTGCATGAGAATAGACGGAAGCCAGTAGCTGGCGATTGTCTGGCTGGCGAAGACACGGATCTCACCGCGGGTCAGGCCGCCCATCTCGGAGAGAATAAGTTCAGCGCTGCGCACCCGGTTCAAGGTCGAGCGTGCTTCGTCCAGAAATACCCGACCGCTTTCCGTCAACTCGATACCCCGGCCGACGCGGTGAAACAGCTCGACATTGTAGTAGGCCTCAAGTGTCTTGATCGACGAGCTGACGGCGGAGGGTGTCAGGCCGAGCGCTTCGGCTGCCCGTGTCAGATGCTGTCGTTCCGCTACGGCGACGAAGATCTTTAATTGTTCAAAGGTCATCTTATATCATTCGATTTTTCCGAATAAAACATGCCACATTATTTGATGGAATGAAATGGATGTCTGTAAGATGATGTCGGTCATGGCACATCACCGTTCACTCACCTCATCGCTTTCTTTCTTTCGCGTTCCCGCATGGCGCTTCGTGCCGGGGATTGCGCTCTGTGGCGCCATCAGCCTTGCCGCCATTCTTGCAGAGAGTGCTCAGGTGCGACTGGCCGGCCATGCCTGGCTTGGTGATCTGGTGGTCGCGATCGTGTTCGGCGTGCTTCTCAGAAGCTTCGCACGTCTGCCAGAAGCAACTGGAGCTGGGATCAAGTTCAGCGCCAAGACTCTGCTGGAGGTTGCGGTCGTTCTTCTCGGCGCTTCGCTGAGCCTGTCGATCCTCAAAGGGGCCGGCGGATTGCTGATCCTCGGCATTGCCATCATCGTGGGCCTGTCGCTCATCGGCAGCTACGCGATCAGTCGCGCGATCGGTCTTGAGCCGAAGCTTGCCATTCTCGTTGCCTGTGGCAATTCAATCTGCGGCAATTCCGCCATTGCCGCGGCGGCGCCCGCCATCGGTGCTAAGGCGCAGGATGTCGCGTCTGCCATTGCCTTTACCGCCGTCCTCGGCGTTGCCGCCGTCATCATCATGCCGGCAATCCCGGGCGTTTTCTCCATGGACGCCGTCCACTACGGCCTGTTTGCCGGCATGACCGTCTATGCCGTGCCACAGGTTCTGGCAGCGACCGCGCCCATGGGTGCCGTCGCGGTTCAGACCGGCACCGTCGTCAAGCTCATCCGGGTGTTGATGCTGGGTCCCGTCGTCACCACGCTTTCGATCATCCACGGCCGGGGTGCGAGCGGTCGGCTCGATCTTCAGCGGATGGTGCCCTGGTTCATCATCGGCTTCGTGCTGATGATCATGGCCCGCTCCTTCGGCCTCATCCCGAACATTGCACTGGCACCCATCAGCGGCCTTGCCAATGTGCTCACCATCATGTCGATGGCAGCACTCGGTCTTTCGGTGGATATCCGCTCTCTGCGCCATGCAGGCGGCAAGGTCATTGTCGCCGCCACCGCGTCGCTTCTGCTTCTCTGCGCTCTTTCCGTCGGGCTGATCGCGATCGCCGGTTGATTGGCTTACGGTTGGCGCTCGACCGTGATCGTATAATTGGTCCCAAGTCCGCGGCGTGACGAACTCAGCACCAGGATTGGCCGGATCAGCCACTCGGTGTCCGCCGCAGGCGTCAGCGTCGTGGTGTTGTTTCCGGTATCGCTGAAAAAGATCGCATCGTCGTCCGGCTTGCCGAAATCGAAAATCGCCATGACGACGAATTCGCTGCGGCTCGCGAGCGAAACCTTCAACGTTTCGCCAGCCTTCACCTTCAGCCGATAAACCTCACCCCTGCCCTGGCGTGTCCAGCCGTTCAGCTTGAGATTGCCAGAGGCCGGCATGTCCACGGCCTTCAACTGTTCCCCATCGTCGAGCCACATGCCGTCCACATTGCGCTGTTCGGCAACCGCCGGCACGGAAACGGACGCGATCAGCAAGCAGGCAAGAGCACATCTCAAAAATGTCTTCACGGCCGTACAAACTCCTGCCGCATCGCTTCTATCCGTGGGCGACAATGGCAGCCCTCGATATGGTCGTTGACCATGCCCATCGCCTGCATGAAAGCATAGACGGTCGTCGGCCCGACGAAACTCCAGCCGCGCTTCTTCAAATCTTTGGATAGCCGCGTGGACGCAGGGGTCGTTGGGTTGGCGCGCAAAGTCGCATAATCGAAGACCTCAGGTCGTTCGTCCTGCTTCGGCTCGAAGCTCCAGAAATAGCGCGCCAGCGAACCGAACTCGTCGCGAAGGGCAACTGCACGCCTGGCATTGTTGATGGTGGAAACGATCTTGCCGCGATGGCGCACGATGCCCTTGTCGGCCAGGCAACGTTCTATATCCGCGTTGTCGAAGCTGGCGACCTTGTCGAAATCGAAGCCGGCAAAGGCGGCGCGAAAGCTCTCGCGCTTGCGCAGGATCGTCAGCCACGAGAGACCCGACTGGAAGCCTTCGAGACAGATCTTTTCGAACAGCCGCTTGTCGTCGGTGACGGGATAGCCCCACTCGTCATCGTGATAGCGGCGGTAATCCTCCAGCCCCTGCTGCCAGAAGCAGCGGACCTTGCCATCCTCGCCCGTCAACAACCCGTCTTCACTCATGCGGCACCGTCTCTTTCCGCCCGGTTCTTACCATTGATTCACCCTGTTTTAAAACTGCCTGCTAACCTTATTGAAAAGTTTCAGCAAAATAGCGGAATTGACCGACGTCTCTTTACCATTCGCTGGTCGGCACATGCGAACGTGGCAATCATTTTCCGGTGTCATGTAAAAGAGTCCACCCGATGTCGATCAGAACCGTCTTTCTAGCGTTGAGCGCCGTATGTGCCGCTCTCAATCCGGCAATGGCCAATGACCGTTATCGCGAGCGTCCGCCGATCGTCGTCAGCCCCGATCTGACGGCGCCGTGGGTTACGCAGTTGGGTCGTGGCAATGTGCGCCCCGTCGTCTATCCGCAGCCGCCACAGCGCCAGCCACTGTTCCAACGTCGCGACGTGCAGCAGCGCCCCCAGGTCGTGGCCGCCCGCCCGAATGCACCTCGATTGAGGATCGATCCGCAATTCCTGCCGCAAGTCGTCAATTACGACACGAGCGAAGCCCCGGGCACGATCGTCATCGATACGCCGAACCGGCTGCTCTATCTTGTCCTGGACGGCGGCAAGGCGCGTCGTTACGGCGTTGGCGTCGGCAAGCCGGGCTTCGAATGGGCGGGCACGCATTCCATCACCCGCAAGACGGAATGGCCGACCTGGACGCCGCCAAAGGAAATGATCACCCGCGAGGCCGCGAAGGGCCATTATCTTCCGGCCTTCATGGAAGGCGGACCGGAAAACCCGATGGGTGCGCGCGCCATGTATCTGGGTTCGACGCTCTACCGCATCCACGGCACCAACCAGCCCTGGACCATCGGCAGCAACAATTCCTCCGGCTGTATTCGCATGCGCAACGAGGACGTGACGGATCTTTATGAGCGCGTGAAAGTCGGAACGAGGGTTATTGTGATCTGATAGCAACGCCAAAGTATAAGTTTGAGATCGGGAACCCCTCGATTCGACACTTATACTTGCGGCCTCCAGCGGAAACGCTAGATTGCGTTCCACAAGCTTGGCGGGGGATGCCAGGGGGAACGGTAGCGCTTTTAGCAGCCACCGATGAGAAACGAGCGGCTCAACCGCTCGTTTTTTATTTCAGGCTACAGCATCGGCCCGAAAATCGGAATCGATTTTCGGAAAGCACGATGCGTTGATTCAAAAAGTTAGAGCGTCCTTTGTGCGTCCTAAAGGACGCACGGCGCTCTAAGCTTTCTTGGCTTTTCACCGCCATAGGCCCAATCCAGCAACTCGACGGTGTGCAGGATCGGCATCTGCGTGCCCGTGGCAATCTGCGTCATGCAGCCGATATTGCCGGTTGCGATGATATCGGCCTTGGTCGCCTCGATGTTCTTGATCTTTCGCGCCTTCAGCTGGCCGGAGATCTCCGGCTGCAGGATGTTATAGGTCCCGGCCGAGCCACAGCAGAGATGGCCTTCCGCTGGATCGCGCACCACAAAGCCCGCTGCCTTCAACAGCAGCTTCGGTGCCATGGTAATCTTCTGGCCGTGCTGCATGGAACAGGCAGAGTGATAGGCGACAGACAGCCCATTGCGCTCCAGAGCGGGCAGCTCCAGCGTGGCGAGATATTCGGTGATGTCCTTCGCCAGTGCCGAGACCCGTTCTGCCTTTTCCGCATAGGCGGGATCGAGCCGCAGCATGTTGCCGTAATCCTTGATCGTCGTTCCGCAGCCGGAGGCAGTGATGATGATGGCCTCCAACCCGCCATCTTCCACCTCGCGCATCCAGACATCGACGTTGCGGCGGGCAAAGGCGAGTGCCTGTTCTTCCCGGCCCATGTGATGGACCAGCGCCCCGCAACAGCCCTCGCCCTTTGGTGCGACAACCTCGATACCGAGACGGGTGAGAAGCCGGACGGTCGCCTCGTTGATGGCGGGATCGAGAACCGGCTGCGCACAGCCGGTGAGGATCGCAACGCGGCCTCGCTTTTCTGCAACAGATGCGTGAATCGCAGGTCGGTCTGCCTGCGGTGGAGCGGCGTTCGGTGCGAGATCGAGCATGGCCGCAAGCGGCTTCAACGCCAAGACCTTGCGCAGCAGCGGGGCGAATGGTCGGCCGATCTTTGCGAGCTGCAATGCGAGCCTGAACCTGCCGGGATATGGCAGGACGGCGGCGAGAAGGCTGCGGATCAACCGGTCCATTAAGGGACGGCGATAGGTCTTCTCGATATGCACCCGCGCGTGATCCACCAGGTGCATGTAATCCACGCCCGAGGGACAGGTCGTGGTGCAGGCCAGACAGGAGAGACAGCGATCGATATGGGTCACCACCTCGCGGTCGGCGGGACGGTCGTTTTCCAGCATATCCTTGATGAGATAGATGCGGCCACGCGGACTATCGAGCTCATTGCCGAGCGTCACATAGGTGGGACAGGTGGCGGTGCAGAAACCGCAATGGACGCATTTGCGCAGGATCTTCTCGGATTCGGCAACCTGCGGGTCGGCCAACTGGTCAGGCGTGAAGGAGGTTTGCATGGTCAGATCCCCATTCTGCCAGGATTGAATATCCCTGCCGGATCGAGCTTTTGTTTGATGCGCGATGAGAGCGCGACTTCGACGGCATTCAGCGGTTCGAAAGCCGGAATTGATCGGCGGACTTCGTCACTCGCGCGCAGAAGTGTGGCGTGGCCGCCTCCGAGCGAACGGATGTAACCTCTGAGCAATTGCGCTTCCGGATCGGCCTCCATCTGCATCCAGACAAGGCCGCCCTGCCAGTCGTAAAAGGCATCGATACCAGCTTCCAGCCGCAGCGCCGCGACAAGCTTGTGGCCTTGTGATGGCGCAATCGACACGCGCCAGAGCGGTTTGGAGGGGTTGTCTGCATAGGGCGCGACGTCCCGGATCTCCCGCCAGAGTGCACGGCTCTCGTCACGCTCAAGAGAGACGACTGGCCCGAAAGCGGCGAGAAGCGTCTTCAGCTTATGCAACCGGGCCTCGACCGATGCCGCAAGACCTTCCAGGCGCAGCACGGTGGCCGCACCTTCCGGCAGTGATCCATTCAGAAAGCGCGACTTCACACTTTCGGGCAGATGGGCCGCGCCCGAGACTTCGAGGCTGGTTGCCATCGCCGCGGCCATGGCGTTGGTCGCGGCCTCATCCTCCAAGCCCGAAATGACCATCGTTGCTTCAGCAGGCGGAACCGGCAGCACGCGGAAGGTGACTTCCGTCAGAAACCCCAGCGTGCCATAGGAGCCCGCCAGAAGCTTGACGAGATCGAGTCCGGTCACGTTCTTCATCACACGCCCGCCGGCCTTGATCGCCTCACCCCTGCCGTTGATGAAGCGGATGCCGAGCAGGCTGTCTCGCGCAGCACCGGCCACGAAGCGGCGCGGACCGGAAACGTTGGCGGCAAAGACGCCGCCGATTGTGGGCTCTCCCACCGTTCCCATGATCGCGCGGTGATCCATCGGCTCGAAGGCCATCATCTGCCGGGCGTCGGACAAGGCGGCTTTCACCTCATCCACTGGCGTTCCGGCCTGGACCGTCATCACCATCTCGGCAGGATTGTAAGAAACGATACCGCTCAAACCTCGCGAAGAGAGTGTCGCATCCGCGTCAACGGCATTGCCGAAGCCAGAGCGCGTGTTGCCGCCGATGATGGCGAGCGAGCGACCCGCTTCCGCGCGGTCGCGAATGAGGTCTGCCGCCTCCGTTTCCGATTGCGGCGTGAGGACGGGGAATGTGTCGTCCATCAACCTCTGCCCTCCAGCGGAAAGACCTTGGACGGATTCATGATCCAGCCTTCATCAAAGGCCGCGCGGACCGCCATTTGCTGCGCCAGATCGGTATCGGAATACTGATGACGCATCAGGTCGCGCTTTTCGATTCCCACACCGTGCTCGCCGGTCAGGCAGCCGCCCGCATCGACGCAGAGTTTCAATATCTGGTTGCCCGCCTCTTCGGCGCGCGCCGCATCATCCGGATCATTGGCGTTGAACAGGATCAGAGGATGCATGTTGCCGTCGCCCGCATGGAACACATTGGCGACGCGAAGACCGAGAGCGTCGGTGATCTCGCTGGTTTTCTTCAGCACATAAGAAAGCTGGCTGAGTGGCACCGTGCCATCCATGCAGATGTAATCGGCGATCCGACCCGTGGCACCGAAGGCGGATTTCCGACCTTTCCAGATCGCCGCCGCTTCCATCGCCGACTGGCACTCGCGCACCGTCTTTACCGCATGTTTGCGGGCGATCGCGACGATGTCCGCCAGCATGGCATCCATTTCGTCTTCCGAGCCTTCGACCTCGACGATCAGCAGTGCAGCGACATCGAGCGGGTAACCCGCCTTGGCAAACGCCTCGCAAATCTCGATCGCCGGCTTGTCCATGAATTCGATGGCAACGGGAATGATGCCGGAGCCGATAATATCGGCCACACAGGAGCCCGCTTGCTCTGAGCTTTCGAAACCGAAGAGCACCGGGCGGGCGCCTTCCGGCTTGGCGATCAGTCGCACCGTCGCTTCCGTGACGATGCCGAGTTGGCCCTCCGAGCCGCAGACGAGACCAAGAAGATCATAGCCTGCCGCATCCAGATGCTTGCCACCAAGCTCCAGTACCGTGCCATCCACCAGCACCATCTTTACGCCGAGAAGATTGTTGGTGGTCACGCCGTACTTCAGGCAGTGCGCGCCGCCCGAATTCATGCCGATATTGCCACCAATGGTGCAGGCAAGCTGCGAACTCGGATCAGGCGCGTAGAAGAAGCCTTGAGGACCTGCTGCGTCGGAAATCGAGAGATTGGTGACACCCGCCTGCGCGGTTGCGGTGCGGTTGAAGAAGTCCAGTTCAAGAATGGAGGACATTTTTGAAAGGCCGATCACTACGGCATCTTCCTGCGGGATCGCGCCGCCGGACAGCGACGTGCCGGCCCCTCTCGGTACAACAGGCACGCCATAGCGATGACAGTATTTCAGAACCGCCGCAACCTGGGCCGTCGTCTTCGGCAACGCGACAGCCAGCGGCATGCGGCGATAGGAAACGAAGGCGTCGGTTTCGAAGGGCATGAGCTCTCGCGGCTCATGCACAAGACAGTCTGGCGGAAGCAGGTCTGCGAGGTCGGAGACGATCCTGTCCCGAGCGGAAAGCACCGCGGCGCGCGGCTGCAAAAATTGAATGGATTGCGACATGGTCTGCAGATGCTCCCTCATCTACACAATCCTATGCGGCGTTTGCGACTTGGTTGCAAGCCTCACAAATGCTAGAGATTGTTTCCAATCCGGAAAGAATGGGGTGCACCGATGACGAATCTCGGCGATCTTGAAGTCTTTGCCAGCGTCGCTGCCTCCGGTAGCATGTCGGTTGCTGCGAAGGCATTGGGCTATTCTCCAGCCGTCATCTCCAAGCGGATTAAACGGCTGGAGGAAAAGCTTGGCGCGCGGCTTTTTCAGCGCACGACAAGGCAAATCTCCCTGACCGAAGCTGGCCAGGGATTTCATCAGAGAATTCTCGCCGTGCTGGAAGGGCTGGAAGAAGCGGAAGACTTCGTTTCCGGCCGATCCAATATGTTGACCGGAACATTGAAGGTCTCGGCCTCCACGTCTTTCGGACGCATGCATGTCGCACCGCATCTCAAAGGTTTCATGGACCAGCACCCGTCGCTCTCCATCAACCTGACGCTCAGCGACGACTTTATCGATATCGTTGCGGGTGGCTATGATCTTGCCATTCGCATCGCCGACCTCTCGGATTCCAGCCTCGTTGCGCGACGACTGGCGCCAGTACGTCGCGTGCTTTGCGCCTCACGTACCTATGTCGAGGAACATGGGCTGCCGCAAACGATCGAGGACCTGAAAAATCACCGCTGCCTGCCCGCACATAATAACGATCTCTGGCGCCTGGAGGGACCGGAGGGTGCGTTCAACCTTCGGCCCGAGGGCCTCCTGGTAACGAACTCGTCGGAAGTCATCCGCGAGGCGGTGATCTCGGGTCTCGGCATCGCGCTGCGCTCGACATGGGATATCGGGCCCGAGCTGAAGTCCGGCGCGCTGGTTCAGGTTTTGCCCGCCTATGAAGGATCAAGGAACGTCGCGCTTTCGGCGGTCTATTCCAGTCGCCGGTTCCTGCCCGCCAAGGTTCGACTGTTCATCGATTACCTGGCGGGACTGTACGGCCCCGTGCCCTATTGGGACAAGGACGCGCTGTAGATGTCAATGCGCGCCGTCCGCGTGCCGCTTGCGGATATTGCGTACCACCCACCAGACACCAAGGACCGCTACCGGCACGGAGGCACCCGTGACCACCGCCGGATCGACCGGCAGGAGATCATGGGTCACAGCCTTTATCAGGTACCCGATCAGCCCCACGACATAATAGGAAATGGCCGCGACCGAGAGGCCTTCGACCGTCTGCTGCAAGCGCAATTGCATGGCGGCGCGCTTGTTCATGTTGTTCAACAGCACCGTGTTCTGGCGCTCCAGTTCGACATCGATCCAACTGCGCACCAAAGCTGTAGCGCGATAGAGCTTGCGCGACAGGTTCGCCTGACGCTCTTCCACCGACTGGCATGTGCGCATGGCGGGTGCCAGTCGCCGCTCCAGAAATGTCGCCATGGTCTCATGCCCATGGATCGGCGTTTCGGCCAGTGTGCGGATGCGCTCGCGGACGATCACGTCATAGGCGCGGCTGGCGCCGAAGCGGTAAAGGCTGAGTGCCGCATTGGCTTCCAGCTCCGCGGCAAGGCGGGTCATCTCGGCAAGAAGCGCATCGGCTTCCTCCCGCGCTCCGTTCTTCATCCGCTGGGTGATTGCGGTCAAACCGTCCTCGATCCGGCGAATTTCCGGCGAGAGCGTCTGCGCCAATGGCAGGCCGAGCATGGCAAGGGTGCGATAGGTTTCGATGTCGAGCAGTCGCTGCACGATACCGCCGCGTGCGGAATCCGTCAGCCCACGGTCGAGCAGAAGAAACTGGGTCAGCCCGTCACGATCCTGGCGAAAGTCGGTCAGAATGGAGGCCTGCCCCTCGCGCACCGTGCTGTGACAGAGGCTGATTGGATCGAAATGGCTCTCGGCGTCGACAGTCTCCGGACCCTCGGAGCGGATTTCCAATCTCACCGCGGAAATCAGCGAGCCAGGCGGCGAGAACCCGTCACCGAAGGGATCGCCGATGATATCCCCGCCGATCTTATCCGGTGCCGGACCATCCCAGAACCATGTGGAGAATTCGGTGTGCCGCTCCCATCGAAGCGTTCCCAGGCCGCAGGGCATGGCGTGGTGGCGCGCGTCGCGCTCCGGCGGCGCAACGCCGCGGCTGCGCGACATTTCCGCGATCGCCGAGTGATGGACCGACGCACCGCCATCCATCATGAAGGCCAGTTGGACGATGATGCGTGACGGACCGAGCAGCACGGTCGGTCTGGCATGAATTTCCCCTAGCGCCAGCGCCCTTTCCGGTGCGCTGGCAAATGCAAATCGTCCCCTGGCCATTCGGCATTCTCCGTCTCGATCAACCTGATTTATCAAATGAAAAGATGCATTGGCAGGTGCCGAGTTGACGCAGGGCAACTGCTAAAATACGACGGTTCAGAGGCGCCATCTTTCTGCTTCCAAAGAACGAATAATCCTAGTTCAGCAATTTTTCCGGGAACTTTATCAACTTCAAGACGTTCTTGACGGGTTATTGGAAATTTCTACCAAGATGGGACGCGATGACTACCACGAGCGAAACTGAACGCTATCCACGGATAGCACTCATATCGACGCATGGCTATGTAGCCGCACACCCGCCGCTTGGCGCAGCCGACACCGGAGGACAGGTGGTCTATGTCCTCGAACTTGCAAAGAAACTCGGCCAGCTCGGCTATACCGTCGATCTTTACACCCGCCGCTTTGAGGACCAACCGGAAATCGATGAGGTGGACGATCGCGTCCGCGTCGTTCGCATTCCCTGCGGCGGGAAAGAGTTCATTCCGAAGGAATATCTCCATCGCCATCTGCTGGAATGGTGCGAAAACGCGCTGCGCTTCATCAAGAAGAACGACCTCTCCTATTCCTTCATCAACAGCCATTACTGGGACGCCGGTGTTGCGGGACAGCGCCTTTCCGAAGCGCTGAAGATTCCCCACCTCCATACGCCCCATTCGCTCGGCATCTGGAAAAAGCGCCAGATGGAAACCGATTATCCGGAAAAGGCAGACACGTTCGAACTGGAATTCAATTTCAAGGAACGCATCCAGCACGAACTGATCATCTATCGCAGCTGCGACATGGTGATTGCGACGACGCCGGTGCAGCTCGATGTGCTGCTCGAAGATTACGGACTGAAGCGCAAACAGGTCCATATGATCCCGCCAGGATATGACGACAACCGCTTCTTCCCCGTGTCGGAAGCCTCGCGGCAAATGCTGCGTCAGCGTTTCGGCTTCGAAGGCAAGACCGTCCTGGCGCTTGGTCGTCTGGCCACCAATAAGGGCTACGACCTTCTGATCGATGGCTTCTCGGTGCTGGCCGAGCGCGAGCCGGAAGCACGTCTGCATCTCGCCGTCGGCGGCGAGAATATGGACCAGCAGGAGATCACGATCCTCAACCAGCTGAAAGAGCGGGTGAGCGAGTTAGGTCTGGAAGACAAGGTGGTCTTCTCCGGTTACGTCTCGGATGAGGATTTGCCGGACATCTACCGCGCCGCCGATCTTTTCGTCCTGTCCAGCCGTTACGAGCCCTTCGGCATGACGGCGATCGAGGCGATGGCAAGCGGCACGCCGACCGTGGTGACCATCCATGGCGGTCTCTTCCGAGCCGTCAGCTATGGGCGCCATGCGTTGTTTGCCGATCCTTTCGACAAGGAAGATCTCGGCATCACCATGATGAAGCCGTTCAAGCACGAGCGTCTCTATGGTCGACTGTCGCGTATGGGAGCCCATAAGGCCCGCAGCCTGTTTACCTGGACGGGTATTGCGCAGCAGCTTTTGTCCGTCGTCGAAGGCCGCACGATGATGCCCGTTCTGGAGGAATCCGATTGGGCCGAACCATGGAATGACGGCGATTGAAACCTGTTCGCCTTTTTTCCACTGATCTGGATGGCACCGTCGTCGGCAATGATGAGGCGACGGCGCGCTTTCGCGAGTTTTGGGGCTCGCTTCCGGAAGAGACACGTCCGCTCTTGGTCTTCAACAGCGGGCGACTGATCGACGATCAGCTCGAACTCCTGGACTCTGTGCCTCTGCCTCGCCCGGATTATATCATCGGCGGGGTGGGCACCATGTTGTCACGCCAGGACGAGCCGAGGCTTTCGCAAGCCTATACCTCGCAGCTTGGCGCGGCGTTTGACGCCGACAAGATCGCGTCGGTGATGAAAGATGTTCCGGGCATCAGTCTACAGCCTGACCGATACCAGCATGGGCTGAAATCCAGCTGGTATCTGCACGATGCCGATGACGACATGCTGGCAGACATCGAGCGGCGGCTCAACGACAATGGTGTTGCCGCGCGGATCGTCTATTCCAGTGCGCGCGATCTCGATGTCCTTCCTCTAGCGGCGGACAAGGGCGCGGCGATTCGCTGGCTCTGCAATCATCTTGGCATCGGGCTCGATGAAACCGTGGTAGCGGGCGATACTGGCAACGATCGGGCCATGTTTGAACTGACAGGCGTGCGCGGCGTGGTCGTCGCCAATGCACTTGAAGAGCTTAAATCTTTTGCCACCGGTAAACATAATATGATCATCGCGCCCAAAGAAGAAGCAGATGGAGTTATAATGGGACTGGAGCACTGGATTTCTTCGGTCGAGACCCCAAAATAGCCTATAAATACTGGTGTAAGAGCGGGATATCTGCATTGACCCGCTCTTTTCACAGGCAGACAATGAAACTTGCCGAACGCTTCGTGGTTCGGCCCTTACACCTTCACTTTGAAAGGAATACCCCGCGTTGAACCTTCTGAGCCGTCTGGCCCAAGACGTCGGCCTGATGCTGCGCCGTCCCCCTCGACAGCAATATGGTGCCATATGCCACCGCCGTAACAAGAAGCACGGCGATGTGGAGGTATTGCTGCTCACCAGCCGGGACACCGGACGGTGGGTCATCCCCAAGGGGTGGCCGATGGAAGGCAAGAAGGCCCATGCGGTTGCCGAACGCGAGGCTTTCGAAGAGGCAGGCGTGCGGGGAACCGTGCAGAAGGAGCCCTTCGGCTTCTTCCATTATGAGAAAAAGCTGAAGAACGGGGTGAAGGTCACCTGCCTGGTGCAGGTTCACCTTCTGGAGGTCGCAGACCTCACCAAGAATTTTCCCGAACGGGAAAGCCGTAAGCTGGAATGGGTTTCGCCCGAGGAAGCGGAAAAGCGCGTCAACGAAATCGAGTTGAAGCAGCTTTTCGTCGCTTTCGGCAAGCACACGGCGAGAACCGCACCACCACTGCCGCAAAAGGCCGCCAATTCTTAGGGCGTTTCCTTGTTTAACGGAAACGCTCTAATGACGACTTCGTGTCGCGAATACGCCAGCCAAGCGCTTTCAATGTCGCTATAAAGCGTTTCCATGACGCAATTTCCCGAAAACCGCAAAAAGCCGACACTCGACAAGGATCTCGACAAGATGACCCGCGTCGAGGAAGCAGTGAACCATCTCGGCCAGCGGTTCGTGGCGCCGGGCGCTGCACTCCTGTTCCTCGTGGTAACGGCCCTGGTCGCCAGTTCCTACGCCGGCGGGACGCCGGGCGCGGTGATCACGCTCGCCGCGGCCATCATCGGCGCCTATATGGCGATGAATATCGGTGCCAAGGACGTCGCCAATAATGTCGGACCGGCCGTGGGCTCTAAGGCTTTGCCGCTGACGGCAGCACTCATCATCGCCGCGATCTGCGAGGTGTTCGGCGCTCTCATTACCGGCGGTAATGTTGTCGAGACGATTGCAAGCGGCATCGTTGACGTCAGGACGGTGCCTGATCCTCATGTCTTCGCCTGGGCCATGCTCGGCGCCATTCTGGCAGCAGCTCTTCTGGTCAATCTTTCCAATCTGCTCAAGGCGCCGATTTCCACCACGCACAGCATCGTCGGTGCGGTGGCAGGGGCCGGCACGGCCGCCTTCGGCGTCGGTGCGGTGGACTGGGCGTCACTCATGGGCATTGCGTTGACATGGGTACTAACGCCGTTCATCAGCGCCTTCTTCGCGGTCGCCCTGCTCGCCTTCATCAACCAAGTCATCATCGACCGCGACGACAAGATCGACGCCGCCCGCAAGTGGGTGCCAGTGCTGCTCGGCGTGATGGCCGGTGTCATGACCGCCTATCTCATGCGTTTTGGCTTGCATCGGGTGATCGATGTGCCGAGCGGCGTTTCCCTGGCAACTGGCCTGGCCGTCGGCCTCATCGCCTGGCGGCTCTGTATCCCGCTGATCCGCAATCAGTCCGAGGGTCTGGAAAATCGCAACCAGTCGCTTCGCACGCTGTTCCAGTGGCCCCTGATTTTTGCAGCAGCACTCATGTCTTTCGGCCACGGCGCCAATGACGTGTCCAATGCGATCGGCCCGGTCGTTGCCATCGTCAGGGCCGATTACGGCAACCTCAACGATGTGTTCGCGCCGGCACCGCAATGGGTGATGCTGATCGGCGCGTTCGGCTTGTCTTGCGGCATCCTGCTGTTCGGGCCGCGCCTGATCCGGCTCGTTGGCGAGCAGATCACCAAGCTCAACCCGATGCGCGGCTTTTGCGTTTCAACCTCAACGGCACTTACCGTCCTCACCGCCTCGCATTTCGGCATGCCGGTCAGCACCACCCATACCGCGATCGGCGCCGTCTTCGGTGTCGGCTTCTTCCGCGAATGGTATACGGCACAGGGCCGAAAGCAGCAGGAGGCTCTGCGTAAGAGCCTTGCGCCGGTCGATCCTTCAACTGACGAGCCGGACGAAAATGCTTCGGAGACGCGGCGGCGCTATCTCGTGCGCCGGTCGCACTTTATGACGATCATCGCGGCTTGGATCATCACGCTTCCGGCAAGTGCAGCACTTGCCGCCGCGCTCTACGCAATTATCCATCTTCTGTTTATATGAGCGGACAGATCATCAACGTATCGAAGTACTGACATGCGTGCCAATTTCAGAATGCAGCGGCTTTACGTCGGCCAGTCCTTGCGGGCGGGAGTGAGTATCGAAGCCGATAGCGACCAGTTCAACTATCTGGCCAATGTGCTGCGCATGGGCGACGGCGCGGAAATCCTGCTCTTCAACGGGCGCGAGGGCGAATGGAAGGCGAAGCTCTCTTTCCCAACGCGCAAGAAGATCATGCTTGTTCCGCTGGAGGAGACGCGGCCCCAGCCGGAAAAGCCGGACCTGCACTATATATTCGCGCCACTGAAGACCGGGCGCCTGGATTATCTGGTGCAGAAGGCGGTGGAGATGGGCGCCGGCGTTCTTCGCCCCGTTCTGACCCAGCATGTTCAGGGCAAGATCACCAATCTCGACAAGCTACGGGCCAATGTCATCGAGGCTGCGGAACAATGCGGTATTCTCGCCGTTCCGCATGTCGAAGAACCCGTGCGGTTGAAGGATCTGATGCAAGACTGGTCGCCTTCACGCCGCATCATCTACTGCGACGAAGGCGATGCCGGGCAAAATCCCTTGCCTGCCCTTCAACAGATCAAGGAAAAGCAACTGGCCCTTCTCGTCGGACCAGAGGGCGGCTTTTCGGAGGAGGAACGACAGTTGCTGCGCAGCAAGGCCTTTGTGACGCCGATCCCCTTGGGACCGCGCATCCTGCGGGCCGATACGGCAGCGGTCGCAGCACTTGCGGTCATTCAGGCAAGCATCGGTGACTGGAAATAATTGAGCGGCTGATGTCGCGCTCGCGCAAATTCGCAGCATGAGTTCATGCTTAAAAGAAATTCATTTGCTTGCGCAGGCACGGCACCCTATCAGCGATGGCAATATCGCTGCGCAGGCAGCAAAGACAACAAGGTAATTTCATGGCCCGCGACACGACCGACCAGACGCCAATTTCCTCCGTGCAGGAACTGACAGATTATCTGGCCGGAGGCTGCAAGCCGAAAGACAAATTCAGGATCGGCACGGAGCACGAGAAATTTGCCTTCTTCCGCGAGGGCAATAAACCGGTTCCCTATTTCGGTGATGCCAGCATTTCAGCGCTGCTGAAGGGCATGCAGGAAAAGCTCGGCTGGGAGCCGATCATGGACGGCGACAATATCATCGGCCTCGGCGAGCCGAGCGGTATGGGCGCGATTTCCATCGAGCCCGGCGGCCAGTTCGAGCTTTCCGGCGCGCCTTTGGAAAACCTGCATGAAACCTGCCGGGAATCCAACCAGCATCTGGCGACGCTGCGCGACATTGCCGAGCCGATGGGCATTCGTTTTCTCGGCATTGGCGGAAGCCCGCTCTGGACGCTTGAAGAAACGCCGCGAATGCCGAAGTCGCGCTATGCGATCATGAGCAACTACATGCCCAAGGTCGGCACCAAGGGCCTGGACATGATGTACCGGACCTGCACCATTCAGGTTAATCTGGACTTTTCTTCCGAAGAAGACATGCGACGCAAGATGCGCGTTTCCATGAAATTGCAGCCGCTTGCGACCGCTCTTTTTGCGTCCTCACCCTTTACCGAAGGCAAGCCGAACGGGCTTCTCTCCTGGCGCGGCGATATCTGGCGCGATACCGACAATCAGCGCTCCGGCGTTCTTCCCTTCACTTTCAAGCCGGATTTCGGCTTCAAGGATTATGTCGAGTGGGCACTCGACGTGCCGATGTATTTTATCGTGCGCGACGGCAAGTATCGCGACTGTACCAACATCACCTTCCGCCAGTTCATGGCTGGCGCCTTGAAGGGCGAGATCGCCGAATGGGAACCCAATCTGGGCGACTGGACCAATCACCTGTCGACGCTTTTCCCCGATGTGCGCCTCAAGCGCTTTCTGGAAATGCGCGGTGCCGACGGCGGCCCATGGCGGCGCATCTGTGCGCTGCCGGCCTTCTGGGTCGGTCTGCTCTATGACGACGAGGCGCTGGCCGCAGCCGACCAGTTCACCGCAGACTTGCAGGTGGACGATGTGATCGGACTTCGCAATGCCGTGCCGGTGGAAGGTCTCAAGGCGACGATTGCCGGGCGTGATCTCCTGGGCGTTGCGCGCGATGTAGTGGCGATTTCGCGCAAGGGCCTGCAAAACCGCGCACGATTGAACCGTGAAGGACAGGACGAGAGCGTATTCCTCTCGCCCTTGGAAGAGGTTCTTGCCAAGAAGTCGACGCTCGCTGACGATCTTCTGGCGCTCTATCATGGCCGCTGGCAGCAGTCGGTTCTGCCCGTCTTTGAAGAGTATCAGTATTGATAGCGCTGCCCCTGGCGGTCAGAGGCAGCAGCCCAGGCTTTACAGTCTGAACGCAAAAAAGCCCGGTGCGGCATGAGCCTGACACCGGGCAAAGGCAGGGCTATTGGCAATCACCCTGCGGGGAAACTTGACGCTGGGTCTAAACCCGGCGTTTGGAAATCAGCGGCTGCGAATGCGCGTGAAGCGGGAGCTTGCACGCATCTTTGCGGCGCGCGCCAACTGCAGGGTTGGATCGTCGAGCAGGCCGATCTCAAGCGCTTTCGTCACATCGCTGCGCACCAGTCCGATATCGGCCAGCTGTTGATCGGTCATCTCCGTCAGCTTGTTCACGGCCAGACGGTTCATGATGGAACGCGCGAGTTTCGCCACACGATTGATAGCCGTGGTCCAGCGCGTCTCGAGCGAGATGGCGGGGGCTATAATCTGCAATTCCATTTTCCGTTCTGCCGTGCGCATGACACTGTCCTTCCTTGGAGGCACGTGAAGATATCGCTTCGCGCTTTCGCACGAAGAGTGGTGAGGTTGAGGCCGCAGCGGGTTAGCGTCGGCGGGTTGATCGGATGTCTTGAGCGTCAAAATGTCGCAAGACTATTGATCAGTCCAACGAATGTTTCTAATGTCAGATATCAATTGCTCTTATGGATGACCATCATGTCCGCTCCGCTCGATATCGATCAGCTCCACACTTTCATCGCCATTGTCGATACGGGCAGCTTTACCAAGGCGGCCGACCGGGTGTTCAAGACGCAGTCGGCGGTCTCCATGCAGATGCGCAGGCTGGAAGAGCGGCTCGGCAAGCAGCTTTTCGCCAAGGACGGACGCGGAAACAGGCTGACCGCTGAAGGCGAGAAGCTGATGCACTATGCCCGCCGGATCATTCGCCTCAACAACGAGGCGGTCGCAGCCTTCGACGACAACCGGCTGGAAGGCACACTACGCATCGGCACGCCGGACGACTATGCCGACCGCTATATGCCAGAGATCATCGGGCGCTTTGCCAAGACCCATCCCAATGTCGAGCTCTATATCGTCTGCGAGCCGTCGATCAGCCTTGCGGAGAAGATGGCACGCGGCGAACTCGATATCGCGCTCGTGACGCATAACCCACGGACGCGCGTGTCGGATATCGTCCGCACCGAGCCACTCTGCTGGGTCACCTCGGCAAACCATCCACTGCGTGACGATGCGCCCGTGCCGCTTGCCGTCGGGCGACGCGACTGCCACTGGCGGCAGCTTGCCTGCTCGGCTCTCGATGCCGACGGGCGCGACTATCAGGTCCTTTTCACCAGCTGGTCTTCGACCGTGATCGCCGCTGCAGTTCTTGCCGGAATGGCCGTGTCGGTTCTCCCGGAATCGACGCTTCGGACCGGCATGCGGGTGCTGACCTCCGCTGACGGCTTCCCACCTCTGCCGCCGGTACAGATCGGGTTGATGAAGCGTCCGGGCCTGTCGCCCTCGCTGGTCAATGCCATCACCGATCATATTACCGCCTGCCTCGACAACATCACACTGGGCCCTGTCCCGGAGGATATGGACTCACGGGTGAAGATGCTGCCCGGCATGCAGAAGCTCAAAGCCAACTATATCGCGCCGGGCTGGTAATTTCGCGCTGCCCGTCCTCGTTCAATAGTTTGATCTTTCCGCGAGAAGCGGAGGGTGATAGGAAAAACCTATCATGCTCACACTTCGACAGATGCGATATTTCGACGCCTTGGCGCGCACCCTGCACTTCGGCAAGGCTGCGGCGGAGGCACATATCAGCCAGCCGGCGCTTTCCGTACAAATCATGGATATGGAAGAGCATCTCGGCGTCAAGCTGGTGGAACGCAGCCGCGGTGACATCACCATCACGCCAAAGGGCGAGGAGGTGCTGCAGCATGTGCGGGCCATTCTTCTGGAGGTGGAGCGGCTGGAAGACGCCGCGCGCAAGACGTCAGGCGCGCTGGAAGGGCTGGTGCGGATCGGGATCATTCCGACCATTGCGCCCTATCTCGTTCCCAAGCTCGTGCCGCATCTGCGCGCCCATCACGCTCTGGTCGAGATCGAACTGAAGGAGACCGTCACCGACCGTCTTCTGGCCGATCTCGCGGCACGCAAGCTCGATGCGGTGATTGCAGCCATCCCAGTGGTCGGCGAAGGGTTGGAGACCTGCCACCTTTTCACCGATCGCTTCTTCATGGCGACCGCAAAGAGCGACGACAAGGTGCTCGTCTCTCCTGTCAATGAAGGCCAGGTTGACATGGACCGGCTGCTCCTTCTGGAGGAAGGCCACTGCCTTCGCGATCAGGCCCTGGCGGTCTGCGATGCGGCGGGAAAGCGCAGCCTTGTCAATTACGGCGCAACCTCGATGGCGACGCTGCTGCAGATGGTGTCCCATGACATGGGAATGACGCTGATCCCGGAGATTGCCATTCCGACCGAGACGATGCGCAATAATCTTCGCATCGTTCCTTTTGCCGATCCGGCCCCTGCAAGGGAGATCGGTCTCGTCTGGCGCATGGCCAGCGGCCGTAAAGGCGACATCGCCGCCCTTGCGGACGCGATCCGGCAGTGTATCCGTTAAGAACTGACGTCCTATTCCAGCGCGAGCCAGATGAGGAGCCAGCCCCACATCAAGACGAGAGCGACAAAGCCGGTAATGAAGGCCGGGCCACGGTAGCGCAGACGGTTGCTGGTGACGTGAATGTAGGAATGAAAGACCCGCGACAGAACGAAAATCCAGCCGAGCACGACGGTAACGATATTGTCCGCATCGGTGATGTAGAGCAGCAAACATGCCGCGTGGAAGAGCATCGGCAGTTCGAACTGGTTGGCGATGTTCTTGTTGACCAGCTTGCTCTCGGGCGCTTCTTCGCCAGCATCGCGGAAGCGGCGCACGGCATCACCGTCGAGGAAGGTGAATTTCTTTCGGCGATACGCCAGCAGACCATAGAGCCAGAAGACGAGAAAGGCATGAGCAATCATTGGCCAGAACATTGCGCTCGTCGTGGACATGCGGTTTCTCCTTCTTACAAAAAGACACTCCCCGAACCGGGTTCGGAGAGCGTGAAATCATCTTTATCGTCTATTCGCAGGAAACGGAATATCAAACAGCCCCGGGATAGTTCGGGCTCTCGCGGGTAATCGTCACGTCGTGGGCGTGGCTTTCACGCAGGCCTGCACCTGAGATGCGCACGAACGTCGCGCGTTCCTGGAAGTCCTTGATCGTTCCACCGCCGACGTAACCCATGGCCGCCTTCAGACCGCCGGCAAGCTGGTGCAACACGCCGGAGACCGGACCCTTATAGGGAACCTGGCCTTCGATGCCTTCGGGGACGAGCTTCAGCGTATCGCGCACTTCCGCCTGGAAGTATCGGTCTGCCGAGCCGCGGGCCATGGCGCCAACCGAGCCCATGCCACGATAGGCCTTGAAGGAGCGGCCCTGATAGAGGAACACTTCGCCTGGGCTTTCATCCGTACCGGCCAGCAGCGAGCCGATCATCACGGCGGATGCGCCAGCAGCGATTGCCTTTGCCAAGTCACCGGAGAACTTGATGCCGCCATCGGCAATGACGGGGATATCCGCCGCCTGCGCCGCTTCGACAGCGGACATGATGGCAGCAAGCTGCGGAACGCCGACGCCTGCGACGATGCGCGTGGTGCAGATCGAGCCCGGACCGATACCGACCTTGACGGCATCCGCACCCGCATCGATCAGTGCCTTGGTGCCTGCCGACGTCGCGACGTTACCGGCAATGACGCGAACCGAGTTCGACATCTTCTTGACGTGGCTGACAGCATCGAGAACACGCTGCGAATGACCGTGTGCAGTGTCGACGACCAGAACGTCAACACCCACCGCAATCAGACGCTCGGCGCGCTCGATGGCATCGTCGCCCACGCTGATCGCGGCAGCGGCGCGCAGGCGGCCCTGCGCATCCTTCGTGGCGTTCGGGTTCAGCTGCGACTTCTCAATGTCCTTCACGGTGATGAGGCCGACGCAGTTGCCCTTGCTATCAACGACCAGCAGCTTCTCGATGCGGTGCTTATGCAGAAGCTGGCGGGCTTCCTGCTGATCGACGCTGCTTTCCTTGACGGTGACGAGGTTTTCACGCGTCATCAGCTCATAGATTTTCTGGCCCGGATCGGAGGCAAAACGCACGTCGCGGTTGGTCAGAATGCCGACTAGACGGCCAACCTTGTGCCCGCCGCTGCCACCGTTTTCGACAACCGGAATACCGGAAATGCCATGGGCCTTCATCAGTGACTGAGCTTCGGCCAGTGTCGCATCCGGGCCAATCGTGACGGGGTTGACGACCATGCCGCTTTCGAACTTCTTGACCTGGCGGACCTCTTCGGCCTGCTCGACCGGCGTCAGGTTGCGGTGAATGACGCCGATGCCGCCGGCCTGCGCCATGGCAATTGCCAGACGGCTTTCGGTCACGGTGTCCATTGCCGAAGAGAGAATGGGAAGGTTGAGCTCGATATCATGCGCGATACGTGTCGCGATGTTCGTCTGGCCGGGCATGACTTCAGAATGCCCCGGCTGGAGGAGCACGTCGTCGAACGTCAGCGCGTCGAGACCAGTGGGAGTTTCAATGATGCGTGCCATGGCCAAATTCCTTCATTATGAAATGCATGGCCGATCCGGAACGAATGTTCACCCCGGCGGTCCTGCAAAGGATTGCTTGGAAGTTGGCGAGGGCTGGTAACACGGTTATGACGGGAAGGGAATAGAAAAAACCCTGAAAGCTGTGCAATGCACCATAGGGCGACGAGCCGCGATGGTGTCGCCGCGGCTCGAAATGCTTTTGATGATCGATTATGGGTCAGATATCGAATTGGTAGGACTTCGGCACGAACCTGTATCCGGTATCGAGTTTTTCCGCGTAACCGACAGATGGGAAAGGCATGTGGTAGCCGAGGAAGGCGACACGATCTGTGGCCACCATGTCGAAAACCTTCTTGCGCGTCGCGGCAGCCGCCGCCTTGTCCATATCGAAGCGCACCTCCCACTCCGGGCGCTGCAGCGACAGCACGAAGTGGTTCGCGGTATCGGCCGTCAGGATCAGCCGCTTGCCGCTGGACTCGACATTGAAGATCATGTGACCCGGAGAGTGACCGAAGGCGGCAATCGCACTGATGCCAGGCACGACGTCAGCACCATCACCGATGAAGGTCGCCTTTTCCGCCAGTGGCTTCACATTGGCAAGCACCGCCTTATGACCATTTTCGGCAGGTGTGCCGACACGCTTTTCGTCGGTCCAGAAGTCGTATTCCTTCTGGCCGAAGACGTAGCGTGCCTTCGGGAAGGCTGGCTTGCCCTTCTCCATCAGGCCACCAATATGGTCGCCATGCATATGGGTCAGAACCACAACGGTCACGTCTTCCGGCGTATAACCGGCCGCGGCTAGCCCTTCGAGGAGCCGTCCATTGCCGGATTCACGTCCCTGCTCGCCAAAGCCGGTGTCGAACAACACGAGGTCGGAGCCTGTGTTGATCAAGGCGGGCGAGAAGCTGTTGACGAATTGATCTGTCGGCAAAAAGTTCTTCTGCAGCAGCTCGCTGACCGCATCCGGACTTTGGTTCGTGCCGAAGGTTTCACCGGGCTTGCCGGAAGGACGCGCACCGTCCTTGACGACCAGAACCTCAAAGTCTCCAAGCTTGAAACGATTGGTTTCGGGCGGCATTGCGTGGTTGATCTCCATGGACGTCTGGGGCTGGGTTGTCTGGGCACTTGCTGCGCCGCTGAGCACGAAGGGGGCCACTGCTCCGGCGCCTGCGGTGCCGAGCAGCACGCGCCGGCTGATGTTCATCCTGTCCGTCATGACTATCTCCACTTGTTGGGGTACCAAGGGGCTTAACGAGCATCTGCGGCATTCGGTTCATTAGCAGTTCCTCACAGCGTCGTGAGGAGGACAACGGCCCTTTTCTTGCCAAATGTTTAGTTGGCAAGTGATCGACGCGGGAGTAGTAAGTGGTCCGAACTTTGTCGATGCGGGGTGGGCCGCAGTCAAGCCATGAACAGAATCATTCCGCTTATCCTCGCCGTCGCCCTTTTCATGGAGCAGATGGACTCGACCGTAATCGCCACGGCTTTGCCGGCGATCGCCAGGGATCTCAATGTCGGCCCGATCACGCTGAAGCTCGCGCTGACCGCCTATATGGTGTCGCTTGCCATCTTCATTCCGATCAGCGGCTGGATGGCGGACAAGTTCGGCGCGAAGAAGATTTTCCGCGTTGCCATCGCGGTCTTCGTCATCGGTTCCATCTGCTGTGCAGTGTCCGGCTCTGTTGTGGAATTCGTCGTCTCACGCTTCCTGCAGGGTATCGGCGGCGCGATGATGACGCCCGTCGGGCGCCTCGTTTTGTTGCGCACCACCAAGCGCACCGATCTCGTTTCTGCCATGGCTTTGCTGACCATTCCGGCGCTTGTCGGACCGCTGACCGGTCCACCCATCGGCGGCTTCATCACCACCTATTTTTCCTGGCACTGGATTTTTCTGATCAACGTCCCGATCGGCGTGATCGGCATCTGGCTCTCGACGATCTATCTTCCGGAGATCGAGACCACCAACCCACCGCCCATGGACTTTCTCGGCTTCATCCTGTCCGGCCTTGCCGCATCCGGCGTGGTGTTCGGCTTTTCGGTGGTCAGCCTGCCTGCTCTACCGCCCTTTGTCGGCATTGCAGCGATCATTATCGGCTTCATCTGCGGCGCGCTTTACGTCCGCCACGCCAAAATCCACCCGGCGCCGATCCTGGATTTCAAGATTTTCCGGAATGCCACATTCCGCACCGCCTCCATCAGCGGAACGGTCTTTCGCATCTCGACAGGCGCCATTCCCTTCCTGATGCCATTGATGTTGCAGATCGGTTTTGGCCTCAACCCGTTTCAGTCTGGCATGATTACCTTTGCCGGGGCGATCGGCGCCATCACCACCAAGTTCATGGCGCGCCGTGTCTTTGCCGCGACCGGCTTCAAAGCGACTTTGATCAGTGCTGGCGTGGTCGGCGCCTGCACGACGGTCGTGAATAGTTTCTTCACGCCGCAGACGCCCTATTCGCTGATCATGATCTGCCTGGTGGTCGCCGGCTTTGCCCGCTCGTTCTTCTTCACCGGCACGAATGCGCTCAGCTACTCCGATATCGATGACCATCAGGCGAGCCAAGCCACATCCATGGCCTCCGTGCTGCAGCAGATCAGCCTGGCGCTTGGTGTCGCCTTCGCCGCGACGATTCTGGAAGTCAGCAGCTACTTTTCCGGCGGCCATCTCCAGCTTGCCGATTTCCATCTCGCCTTCGTGGTGGTGGCGCTGGTCTCGCTGTTTGCCACCCTGCCGCTGATTGCGATGGACAGGGGTGCCGGCGCTGAGGTTTCCGGCCATAGAGGCAAAGCCACACAGCCGGCTGAATGATCCTGTTAGGGGGTTCTATTCGTCGGGCGCTTCAGCCGGGGCTGCCTTGCGGCCCTTGAAGTGCTTGGCAAGCAGGAACATTTCCACCGATTCAGAGCGCGACGAGGCGGGCTTGATATGAAGGACCTGCTTGAAGTTCTGCTTCAGCATGTCGAGTAACTGCTTCTCCGTGCCGCCCTGGAAGGTCTTGGCAAGGAAATGCCCGCCTTCCGCCAGAACCTGAACGGCGAAATCGGCCGCGACTTCGCACAGATGCATGGTGCGAATGTGATCGGTCTTCTGGTGGCCGGTCGTGGGTGCCGCCATATCGGACAGAACAAGATCGGGCGTACCGCCAACAGCTTCCATCAGAAGATCAGGCGCGTTTGGATCGAGGAAGTCGAGTTGCAGGATTTTTACACCGGGAATCGGATCGAGTTCGAGGAAGTCGATCGCCGCAACGCGGATATCGTCTTCGGTCGAATCCGTCACCTTCGCGGCAATCTGCGACCAGCTGCCGGGAGCGGCACCCAGGTCGATGATGCGGTGCGCGTCTTTGAGGATCTGATGCTTGTCGTTGATTTCCAGAAGCTTGAAGGCCGCACGGGCGCGGTAGCCTTCCAGCTTGGCGCGCTGCACATAGGGGTCGTTGATGTGCCGCTCCAGCCAGCGGCGGGACGATGCCTTCAGCTTCGTCTTCTTCACCTTCTGGCCGATCTTGCGTCCGGTACGGTTGGTGCTCGTGGGCGCCTTGCTCATATCAACCCTTCCGCTCTGTTTTGCCCTGCGTCTGGGCACGGCGTATCTTGTTGCGGCGCCATGCGCCATCATCTGCCATCATATCCGTCAACAGGCCTTCACGCAGCCCACGATCTGCCACCCGCATGCGCCGCGCAGGCCAGCGCCTGCGGATCGCTTCCAGAATGGCGCAACCGGCAAGAACGAGGTCCGCACGATCCGGCCCGATGCAGGCATTGGCGGCGCGTCCGGCAAAATCCCAGGCGAGCAACTTGGTCTGCATGGCCGTGACCTCGGCATCCGACAGCCATAGCCCATCGACCTTGCGGCGATCATAGCGCGGCAGATCGAGGTGGACACCGGCAAGCGTCGTCACCGTGCCGGAGGTGCCGATCAGATGAAAATCATCGAGTGTGGACTGGTCAGACAGTGGCGGGCAGTGGAACGCATCGAGCAGGCCTTCGACTTCCGTCACCATGGCCTCGAAAATCGCTGGTGTCACATCGCGACCGCCGTGGCGCTCCGAGAGCGTCACCACGCCAACAGGAAGCGAGGTCCAATGGGTGATGTGGTTGGCAAGCCGGTTTGAGCGGTTTTCATTCAGCCGAATGACCGCGATTTCCGATGATCCGCCGCCGATATCGAAGAGGACGACGGAGCGAGCTTCTCGTCCGACAAGCGACGAACAACCGGAGACGGCAAGGCGCGCTTCCGTCTCACGGCTGATGATTTCAAGATCAAGGCCGGTCTCACGCGTTACACGGGCAAGAAATTCTTCGCCGTTGGCAGCCGCACGGCAGGCCTCGGTCGCGATCAGCCGCATGCGGCGAATGGGCCGTCCCGCAAGCTTTGCCGCGCAGACCTTCAGCGCTTCGACAGCACGATCCATCGCATCATCGGATAGTCGTCCGGTCGACACCAGGCCCTCTCCAAGGCGCACGATCCGCGAGAAGGCATCCACCACGCGGAATTGGCCCGGTCGCGTCGGCTGCGCTATCAGAAGGCGGCAATTGTTTGTACCAAGGTCGAGCGCCGCATACATATCGGAACTGGGCTCGAAAGCCTCCCGACCGGCGCCATGCCGCGAATGTGCAAAGCCCGCGGGCTCCACAACAACCGCTGCACCATTGGCTCCCTGGCCATTTTGCTTGGCGGCGGTTCGTGGCGCATGGCTTGGCACCAGTGGCCTGCCCTGCGGGTCGCGGTGCGGGCGCTTGCGATTGCGCGCTTTTCTTTTGCTGGATGGCTGCTGCTCAGGGCGCGCCGATAGGTCCGGCTTCTGACCTTCTGCCGCAATGCCTGGAGGTGTTTTCTGAGCGCCCTGCCCGCCGGAACGCCTGCGGCGTTTGCGCTTGCGCGGCTCTGCTCCAGGCTCGATACCGCCTGGGGGTGGAGGCTCCTGACGGGAGTCGGCAACAAGCAGCTGCGGCAAAGCAGAAGCGGAACGGTTTTTGCCGCCTCGCTTGCCCTTGCCACGACGGGAACGCTTCGCCTTCCCTTTTTCTGCCACCGACGCCCCTGGTTCCGACGGCTTTACGCCGTTGCCGGGGTCAATCACTGTTTTTTCCATTCCGCCGCGCAAAGGCCCGAAGGCATGCCGCTGGCGTCTATAAGGTTACGTTGGCGTGACCTTACCAGTATGTGACATTCTAGCCAACCGATTTTTGGCCGCGTGGCAGATCGCACATGCCATTTCGGATGGGGATAGGCAGTTTTTAAGGGGGGATCGAAAAGAGAAACTTCTCTTCTCCCCGCAAGTCGGTGTGACGAAATGACTGACGGGGAGAAGAGAATGGTACGGTTGAGTGGGGTCGAACCACCGACCTCAGGTGCCACAAACCTGCGCTCTAACCAACTGAGCTACAACCGCACAAGAGACGCTTGCGCGTCACGGGGCTCACATACGGGGAGTTTTTCCCTTTTGCAAGTCCTTCTCTAATTTTTGCGAAAAAACATATAGAAAGCAAGCGCGTTTTCCCATGCTCATCCAGCACCCGGATCGGCGGCATTCCGGTCCACATGATATTAACTCTATTTCCCAATTCCCTAAGGCGATTATGGACCCGGCGGCCCTGTGAAGTTATTTAAGATTCTGTTAACGTCACGCCGATGCAGGCTGTGTGGTGCCTCATGAGGAGGCCGTGCGGCAGCGAAGGTCACGTAGTGCCAAAGTAGGTTCCGACATGCCCGCCGTTCAATACCCGTTTATCGACATAGCCGTGCATGAGCGCGTTCGGGAGAAATTCGCCAAGGGTGAAGCGCTTGCGCTGTTCTCGATGGACCTCAAAAGCGCGCTCTGGGCGAACGGACGCGGTGCTGCTCTTTTCGGCACGCCGATGATCTATGATTTCATCGAGCATGGGCCGAAAGCGCAGGATGTGACCTTCCGTCAGGTGGCGGGTGCTGCGAGCCGGCTGCAGAAGATTGGCGACCGCCAGCAATTCATGATCCGCGTTCCGTCGGGCTTTCGCAGCGTTGCCGTCTCTGCCGCCCTCGAAGTGATCGAAGTCGAGCGGCAGCAGCCGGTGCTTCTCTTCTCCGCTATGTTGGATCAATCTGGCCTGTCACTGGAAGAACGCGCCTGGAGGATGATCGAAGGATTCGATGATCCCGATATTCATATGGCCGTGATGGATGAGAGCGGCGCGATCATCGCTGCCTCTGGAAAATTCGCCGATCTCGAAATCGCGCCGCAGACCGCCAGGACTTTGATATCGATGGCGGCGCGCCATGCCAGCAAGCTGGTGAAGCGCCCTGTGCCAACGGGCAAGGGCTACCTCCCTGCTGCGACCGCGCAACTGACGCAGGAGCCCGTTCTCAATCTCGTTTTCGTGGTCGAGACCGCGCTCGGCAGACTCGATCCCTCCTCCGAGTTCATCGAGGAGCGGCCTGAACCAAAGGCTATTCCTGTCGAAGAACAGGCTGAGTTGGCACCCAATCCATCGCAGCAACTGGCGTTCGAAAGCGTTCTCGACGCGGTCGCTCAGATCGAAGAGACGGATGACGAGCAGCAAGAGGCGGACGAGCACGGCGTTGCGGAGGCTATCTCGAACGAGGACCAGTCTGTTTTCCTAGCCTATAAGCAGGATACGGACGAAGAGCTCGAAATCGTTGAGGCGCTTTCGCCTGCAGACGATTTTCTTTTGGCAAAAGAAGAAAAGCCGGCAGCGGTGTCGACACTGGATGAAGAGCCCAGCTATAGCGCCACGGCGGATAACACCGACGACGCACATAGCCTGGAAAACGGTACGTCCGAGGCACAGGAAGCGCATTTCCCGGAGGCCGCCGAGCCCCAGGCGCTGACGATTGACACGCACGAGGCAACCGACGAACCGGCACACCCGTCGTCTTTCGTGTTCAATCCGAATGGCCGGGCAAGCCGTTTCGTCTGGAAGATCGATGCTGCGGGTTGCTTCAGTTCCATTTCGCATGAGTTTGCCGAAGCCGTGGGGCCGAAGGCTGCGGCGGTCGAAGGCATGAGCTTTTCCGACCTTGCTGCTCTCTTCAACCTCGATCCGGAAGGCAAGATCGCCGAACTCTTGAAGCGCCGCGACACGTGGTCGGGCAAGACGATCTACTGGCCTGTCGAGGGCACGTCCCTCGCCGTGCCGATCGATCTTGCCGCCCTTCCGACCTATACTCGGGCGCGTGAATTCGACGGTTTCCGCGGTTTTGGCATCGTGCGGATCGCCGATGCGGTCGAAGACCCACATGCGGCAGGCCTCGTGCTGGCGGGAGAGAGCCATCCCGACGGCGAGCTAACGATTGCCGAGGAGGAGCAGGATGACGCGGCGGCGGTAGAGCCCGATGTCTCCGCTGACGCCACCCCAACCCACGTCGAAGAACCCGTTCCTTTCTCCTTCGTGGATGAGGATGAGGCAGAAGCCGACGCAGATGCGGTTGAGGCGGGAGTGCTCGAAACGGATTCCGTGCCGGAAGAACCGCAGCCGCAGCGCTTCCACCAGCCGCCGGAACATGAGATTCCGGTTTTGAAGATTGCCGAGAAGCCGGTTCAATCCTATTCCGACAAGGTCGTGCATATCGATGAACATCGCAATCGTCGCGACGGCCTGACGGCCAGCGAACAGGCGGCATTTCGTGAGATCGGCCGGACCCTGAAGCCTGTCGAAGACGAGGAAGCGACGCCGGTTGTTTCTGAACACGCGCCGTCAGACGATGGAGCCGAAGAGAGTTCTGTCGAGGCGGAAGCAGAAGACGCTGTTGCGGCTGCCGTTGAGACAGAAGACGCCAAGGGTGAAGCCGACGAACCGGTTGCCGCCACCGATGCCGTCGACGCCGATCAACCAGCCGCGCCGACCGAGGACGATGCATTTCACGCTTATACGCGTGGTGACGAGCCTGTGGCCTTTACCCATCCGCCTATCGGCACCCGCATGGAAGGCGGCCATGATGAGGATGAGGATGAGGATGAGCACGACACCGCTGCTGCCGAGGAACCGGCCACGCAGGATGAGGACGTCGATCACGCCATCGATGAGGAGGAGGTTGCACTTGCACCTTCCACCCGTCTTTCAACGGGATTGACGCCGGAGACTGTCGATCAGATGCCGGTGGCGCTTCTTATCCACAGCGGCGATCGTCTGATCCATGCCAACCCCGAGTTCCTGCGCCTGACCGGCTATACGGATCTCAACGAATTGACAGCAGTAGGCGGTCTGGATGCGCTGCTGCAGCGGGAAGAATTGGACAATGTTTCCGAGCGCAGCGGCGGCATGGTCGCGGTGAGCGCCGAAAACGAACTCATTCCCGTGCGGGCAAAGCTGCAGTCGGTTCGTTGGGAGGAGGCAAGCGCTTTGATGCTGTCGCTTATCCCGACCGAAACGGCACGAGATGCTGCGCCCGTTCACGCGGCTGATGTGACGGGTGAAGAGCCGACAACTGACAACGCAGAAGACTCCGACCGGATGAAGGGCGAGATCGAGGAGTTGCACTCCATTCTGGAGACGGCGACCGATGGCGTGGTCCTGTTGGACGAGGATGGCAGTATCCGCTCGCTCAACCGCTCGGCCAGCGCGCTCTTCAATTACGACGGTGCCGAAATCGCCAACAAGCCCTTCGTGACGCTGTTTGCGCATGAGAGCCAGCGGGCCGTGCTCGATTATCTTTCGGGTCTCGCCAATAATGGAGTGGCAAGCGTGCTGAACGACGGTCGCGAAGTGATCGGTCGTGAAGCCTCCGGCGGTTTCCTGCCACTCTTCATGACGATCGGCCGGCTGAAATCCACCAATGGTTATTGCGCGGTGATCCGCGACATCACCCAGTGGAAGCGCACTGAGGAAGATTTGCGCAACGCCAAGCGCGCGGCAGAGACCGCGAATGCGCACAAGACCGACTTCCTGGCGCGTGTCAGCCATGAAATCCGCACACCGCTCAACGCGATCATCGGCTTTGCCGACATGATGGCGACGGAGCGTTTCGGGCCGATCGGTCATCCGCGTTACATCGAATACTCCAACGACATCGTCCGCTCCGGGCGCCATGTCCTCGATATCGTCAACGATCTTCTGGATATCTCCAAGATCGAAGCCGGCCAGATGGATGTGGATTTCAAGGCGGTGGCGCTGAACGAAACCATCGCGGAAGCGGTCTCGCTGGTTCAGCCGCAGGCGAACAACCAGCGCGTCATCATCCGAACTGCCTTGTCGCAATCGGTCCCGCCGGTCGTTGCGGATCTGCGCTCGATCAAGCAGATCCTGCTCAACATCCTGTCGAATGCCATCAAGTTCACGCCGTCTGGGGGCCAGATCGTCGTGTCTACGGCCTATGAGGCGAATGGCAGCGTCGTGCTGCGGGTGCGCGACACCGGCATCGGCATGACGCGCTCGGAACTGGAGCAGGCAATGAAGCCGTTCCGCCAGGTCTCGGCTTCCAGCAGCCGTGTTCGTGGCGATGGAACGGGTCTCGGTCTGCCATTGACGAAGGCGATGGTGGATGCCAACCGCGCCAACTTCTCCATCACCTCCACGCCGAATGAAGGAACGCTGGTGGAAATCAGCTTTCCATCGCAGCGGGTTCTTGCGAACTGATCGGCTCAGCTGTTAGCAACATCCGTGGCCGACACATACCGGTCACGGAAGGATAAACGCCTTGCATCCAGCCGAACATCCAACCGCCGCGTCGATGCGGGCAGGATCGCGCGTCAGTCCGCTGGCGATCGCGGCCATGCTGCTTTCCGCGCTGGTCGCGATGCCGCTGATTGCCATTTTCGTCATCGCTCTGACGGGTGGCACCAACGGCTGGCAGCATCTTCTCGTCAATGTCCTGCCGCGGTCCGGCGCACAGACGCTGCTTCTGCTCGTCATGACCGGCGCCTTCACCACGATCACCGGTGTCACGACGGCTTGGCTCGTGACCATGTTCGACTTTCCCTTCCGCCGGCTCCTTTCCTTTGCTCTGGTGCTGCCGCTGGCAATCCCATCCTATCTCGCAGCCTATTCGTTTGGGGAGTTTCTAGATTTTGCCGGCCCGGTACAGAGCGGTTTACGCGCGCTCTTCGGCTACCAGACCATTCGCGATTACTGGTTTCCCGATATTCGCTCGCTTGGTGGTGCCGTCCTAGTTCTGGGCTCGGTTCTTTATCCTTACATCTATCTCTCCACCCGCGCGGCCTTCGGGTTGCAGGGGCGGTTTGCGGCCGATGCGGCGAGGACGCTCGGTGTCGGCCCTTTGCGGCTTTTTCTCTCCGTCCAACTGCCGATGGCGCGTCCTGCAATCATCATCGGCCTCGCATTGGTGATGATGGAGACGCTGAACGATATCGGCGCGGTGGAGTATCTCGGCGTCCATACGCTGACCTTCACCATTTACGAGACGTGGCTCAACCGTGGCAATCTCGCCGGCGCAACACAGATCGCCGCGTGCCTGGTCCTCATCGTCGGGGCGCTTATCGTCATCGAGCGGAGAGCCCGCAGGCGACAGCGTTTTGTAGCCGGTAAAGCGACGGCGATGCATCAGCGCTCCGCGAGAGTGCCCCTTTCACCAGCCCGTGGGTGGCTCGCGACACTTCTCTGCGCGCTGCCCTTCTTGTCCGGCTTTGCGATCCCCGTCCTCGTGCTCGGCAGCTACGCTCTCAAAAGGCTGAACGGGCTGGCCGATCCCAAGCTCCTCAAGGCGCTGCTTCACAGTCTGGAAGTCTCGCTACCAGTGGCGGTTATCACTTTATTCGGCGGTTTTCTGCTGGCCTATGCCCAGCGGGAACGCCCCTCATGGCCGACGCGCTTTGCCGTTCGCGTGGGCTCGCTCGGTTACGGCATACCGGGCACCGTGCTTGCCATCGGGGTTTTGCTTCCACTTGCCGGTCTCGATAATGCGGTGGATGGGATAGTGCGGAGCCATCTTGGTATCTCCACCGGGCTTCTTTTGTCCGGCACCGCCTTTGCGATCATCTATGCGCATAGCGTGCGCTTCATGACGCTTGCGGAAGGCACGGTCGACGCCGGGTTCCAGAAGCTGTCGCCCCATCTCGACATGGCATCGCGCACACTTGGCCGAACCCGGCTCCAGACGTTGGTCGGCGTGTTGCTGCCCAATATCCGGCCTGCCGCGATTACAGCATCGCTGCTGGTGTTCATCGAGTCGCTGAAGGAACTTCCAGCCACGATCATGCTGCGGCCATTCAACTTCAATACGCTGTCAACGATGGTCTATGAAAGTGCGTCGCGCTCCCGCGTGCAGGATGCAGCACTTCCAGCGCTCGTCATCATTGCGGCCGGGCTCGTGCCTGTCATCCTCGTCTCACATTCGCTGGACGGTGACGCTTAAAGTGTTCTTGCTTTTCCGCATCGTGCATTCCGAAAAGTCGCGTTCGATTTCCGGGCTGATGCTCAAAAAAAGAGGCAGCTGACGCTGCCACTAAATTTGTGCTTTCAACGAGAGTAGGATCGAAAATACATCATGTCTTTTTGGAGCCACCGGCTCTCCATCCCGTCATCGAATGGACCCGCGTTAGATTCATTTTTGGACAATTCACTTTAAGAGAAGGTTAAAACCGCATCCCACCTTTGACGGGCGACAATTCCTATCAGTCGTCGCGCGATGGCTAAATCCGGGGCGCGATTTCCCGGCATCATCCGCCCCAACACTCAGTTCTGAAGCGCTGCGATACCTTCGAAGAGGGCAAGCGCCTCTGGATTGGCAAGCGCTTCCTTGTTCTTGACTGCCCGCCCGTGGACCACATCGCGCACCGCCAATTCGACGATCTTGCCGGATTTCGTTCGCGGGATATCGGCCACCGCGATGATCTTTGCCGGAACGTGACGGGGCGATGCACCTGTTCTGATGCGGTTCTTAATGCGTGAGATCAGCGCATCATTCAGGCTTGCGCCATCCTTCAGGCGAACGAACAGCACGACGCGTACATCGCCATCCCAATCCTGACCAATGCAGAGCGCTTCCAGCACCTCGTCGATCGTCTCCACTTGGTTGTAGATCTCCGCCGTACCGATGCGCACGCCGCCGGGGTTCAGCGTGGCATCCGAGCGCCCGTGAATGATCAGCCCGCCATGGGGCGTCCATTCAGCGAAATCACCGTGGCACCAGACATTGTCGAAGCGGCCGAAATAGGCCGCACGATACTTTTCACCATCCGGATCGTTCCAGAACATGATGGGCTGGCAGGGAAAGGGTGCCGTGCAGACCAACTCGCCCTTCTCGCCACGAACCGGCTTGCCCTCGTCATCCCAGACGTCCACCGCAAGACCAAGACCCGGCCCCTGGATCTCCCCTTTCCAGACCGGCTTTACCGGATTGCCGAGCACGAAGCAGGAGACGATATCGGTTCCGCCCGAGATTGACGCAAGCTGGACGTCGCTCTTGATGCCGTCATAGACGAAGGAGAAGCCTTCCGGCGATAGTGGCGATCCGGTGGACGTGACAAGCCTCAGCGCCGAAAGATCATGGGTCTTGCCCGGTTCCAGACCGGCCTTGCGCACCGCATCGATATATTTGGCGGAGGTGCCGAAGACAGCAAAACCCTCTTGTTCTGCATAGTCGAAGAGCACAGTGCCATCCGGCGCGAATGGCGAACCGTCGTAAAGACAGAGCGTCGCGCCCGAAGCGAGGCCCGTCACCAGCCAGTTCCACATCATCCAGCCGCAGGTGGTGAAATAGAAGAAGCGCTCGCCCTCTATCAGCGCACAGTGAAAGCGATGCTCTTTCAGGTGCTGGAGCAGCGTTCCGCCAGCCGAATGGACGATGCATTTGGGCACGCCGGTGGTGCCGGAGGAGAAGAGGATATAGAGCGGATGGCTGAATGGCTGGCGGACGTAAGTCAGCGATTTTGCCTGGAAAGGCTGAATGACATCATCATAGTGGAGAATGCCGGCTTCATTCTCCTGGTCGGTCTGCGTGGTTCCCGCATAGGGCACCAGCAGCAGCGGAACGCCGAGTTTCTCGGCAACCGCCTTGGCCTTATCCGCCACCGCCTGCCGCTTGCCATTATACCAATAGCCATCGCAGGCGATGAAGAGTTTCGGTCCGATCTGCCCAAAACGATCCAACACGCCCTGTTCGCCGAAATCGGGCGAGCAGGAGGACCAGACGGCGCCGAGCGATGTGGCGGCCAGCATCAGCGCCACGGTCTGCGGCATGTTCGGCATCATCGCGGCAATGCGGTCGCCAGCTTCTACGCCCCTCCCGGCTAAGGCCTGCTGCAAGCGTGAGACCTCTTCGCGAAGTCGATCCCAGGACCAGCGCGCCTCGGCCTTGTCTTCACCGCGGAAGATAATCGCATCCTCCGATCCGCTGCGGCTCAGCAGATTTTCAGCAAAGTTCAGCTCCGCATCCGGGAAGAACCGCGCGTGGAGCATGTCATCACGGTCGATGAGAACGCGTTCCCCCGCCTCTCCGATCACGCCGCAATAGGTCCACACCGCACTCCAGAAATCTTCTCGCGCTTCTACAGACCAGCGGTGGAAGGCGTCATAATCGGCAAAGTGTACGCCATAGCGGTTGGCGCACCAGTCGATGAAGTGCGTCATGGGCGAGTGCGCGATACGCTCAGCCGACGGTGTCCAAAGTGGGTTGGTGTCAGTCACGGTGGCCTCCTCCTGCCCCCAAATCTACTCAGCCTTTTGCAGCGGCGTGCTCATCCCTCATGCGCTGGAGTTCGCTCCGCTTGGAGGTAATGGACGCGCAGATCACCCCGATCGTGACGAGGCCAATCAGGATCGTGCAGACGGCGTTGATCTCCGGCGTCACCCCAAGACGAACCTGGGAGTAAATCTTGATCGGCAATGTGGTGGCGCCCGGTCCCGTGGTGAAACTTGCGATGACCAGATCGTCGAGCGACAGGGTAAAAGCCAGCATCCAGCCTGCGACGACAGCCGGCATGATCAAGGGCAGGGTGATGCGGAAGAAGGTCTTGACCGGGGGGCAGCCGAGATCGAGCGCCGCTTCCTCCAGGCTGCGATCGAAGGTCAGAAGCCTGGACTGCACAACGATCGCGACATAGCACATGGTGAAGGTCGTGTGGGCGATGACGACCGTCCAGAAGCCGCGATCCACTCCGATGGAAACAAAGAGCAGCAGCAACGACAGGCCGGTAATGACCTCCGGCATGACGAGCGGCGCATAGATCATGCCGGAGAAGAGGACCCGGCCCGGGAAGCGGGCAAAGCGTGTCAGCGAAAGTGCAGCTAACGTTCCAAGAATCGTGCCGATGGTAGCGCTCAGCACGCCGACGCGCAGCGTAATCCATGCGGCGTCCATCAGTCCCTCATTCGACCACATGGACTGATACCAGTGCAGCGAAAATCCGCCCCAGACCGTCACCAGTTTGGAGGCATTGAAGGAATAGATCACCAGAATGAGGATCGGAATATAGAGGAAGGCAAAGCAGATGGTCAGGATCGTGGTGTCGAACTTGCCGCGTTTCATGGCTCAACCCACCTTTTTCTGCTGGTTCTGGAAGATGGCGATCGGCACCACCAGCAGGAGGAGCAGGATGACGGCCACCGCCGAGGCGAGCGGCCAGTCGCGGTTGCCGAAAAACTCCGTCCACAGCGTTTTGCCGATCATCAGCGTCTGAGCGCCGCCGAGAAGATCGGGAATGACGAACTCGCCGGTGATGGGAATAAAGCAGATCATCGAACCTGCCACGACACCCGGCAGCGACAGGGGGAAGGTGATCTTCCAGAAGGCTTTCCAAGGCGGGCAGCCAAGATCGGCAGCCGCTTCCAACAACGTGTTGTCGAGCTTTTCCAGCGCCGAATAGAGCGGCAGCACCATGAAGGGAAGATAGGAATAGACGATGCCGATGAAGACGGACGTCTCGGTGCGGAAGATGTTCACCTGCTCGTCAGGGCCGAGAAGGCCGAGCGACTGGAACAGTACGGTGAGCAAACCCTCCGGCTTCAAAATGCCGATCCAGGCGTAGACGCGGATAAGAAATGACGTCCAGAACGGAAGGATGACCAGCATCACCAGCGTTGGGCGGACGTGGCTCGGGGCGCGCGCCATGGCCAGTGCCATCGGATATCCGACAAGAAGGAGCAGCACCGTTGAGATGACGGCGATCCGCAGCGACGACAGATAGGCTTCGATGTAGAGCGGGTCTTCAGTCAGGAAGATATAGTTGTCGAAATCGAGCTGAGAGAAGAACTCACCGATCCGGCTGAAGCCTTCGAAAACCGGCACATAGGGCGGCATGGCGATCGCGGTATCGGAGAGCGAGATCTTCACGATGATGAAGAAGGGCGCTGCGAAGAACAGAAACAGCCAAAAATAAGGAACGGCCACCACCAGCCATTGCAGTGGGTTTCGGCGGTTTTCAGGAGAAGGGATCGCCATTTGTCGCTCTCCTATCGCGTCAGAACCAGGCCGGAATCGGATTTCCAGGTGAGCCAGACCTTGTCATCGAAGGTGATGGGGCGATCGACCAGGCGCGAGACATTGGCCTGGGCGGCACGCATGATGCGGCCGTCATCGAGCTTGACGATGAAGATGGAGAAATCGCCGAGGTAGCCGATATCCCAAACCTCGCCATGTGCGACATTTACCGTTTCATCGGCCGGCGCGTCGAGCGAGATGCGGACCTTCTCCGGTCGAACGGCAAAGGCCACTTGGCTGCCGACGGCGGCCTGGCATTCCTGCTCCACCGTCACCTTCAGACCTTCGCAATCCAGCACGACCTGAGCGGGCTTGCCTTCTGCGGGCGCCTTGCTCTCGACCTTCGCTTCGAAAATATTGATGTCGCCGATGAAGTCGGCCACGTAGCGACTGTTCGGCGCCTCGTAGATTTCGGCAGGCGTTGCGACCTGCACGACAATGCCCTTGTCCATCACCGCAATACGGTCCGAGACGGTCATCGCCTCCTCCTGGTCGTGGGTGACGATCAGGAAGGTGAGGCCGAGCGTCTGCTGCAGATCCATGATTTCGAACTGGGTTTCTTCGCGCAGCTTCTTGTCGAGAGCGCCGAGCGGCTCATCGAGGAGCAATACCTTGGGACGCTTGGCGAGCGAACGGGCAAGCGCCACGCGCTGACGCTGACCACCGGAAAGCTGGCTTGGTTTGCGCTTGGCAAACTCGGTGAGCTTGACGAGGCGCAGCATCTCCGCGACGCGGTTTGCGATATCAGCTTTCGGCAGACCGTCCTGCTCCAGACCGAAGGCGATGTTCTTTTCCACCGACATGTGTGGGAACAGCGCATAGGACTGAAACATCATATTGGTCGGGCGCTTATAGGGAGGCACGCCGGAAATGTCTTTTCCCTGCAGCAGAATGCGCCCCGAGGTCGGCTCCTCGAAGCCCGCCAGCATGCGCATCAGCGTGGTCTTGCCGCAACCGGATGGCCCGAGCAGCGAAAAGAATTCGCGCTCGTAAATATCCAGCGTCAGATTATCGACAGCGGTGAAATCACCAAATCGCTTGGTCACGTTTTCGAACCGGATGAAGGGGACCGAGGATGGATCTGTCCAGGGAGAGAATTTGCGTTTTACCGGGCCGAGTGATTTCGCCATGACCTGCTCTGTTTGATTGCGAAAGTGCCGAACGTGAAAGGGGCAGGCTGTTACCGCCTGCCCCCTGTCCAAATCCGATCAGGTGCCGGTTTTTATCTGGGTCCAGATACGGTTCAGAACGCGCTGTTCGCGCGGCCCGTATGGCGAGATGGTGAAGAGCTTCTTCATCGTCGCCTCGTCTGGATAAACGGAAGGATTCTTCGCAACCGCCGGGTTCATCAGGGCCTGGGACGCAAGATTGCCGTTGGCGTACTGAACAAAGTCAGAAGCCTTCGCAGCCACTTCCGGCTTCATCATGTAGTTGATGAAGGCATGCGCCTCTTCAACATTCTTGGCATCGGCCGGAATGGCGAAGGAGTCCATCCAGATATAGGTGCCTTCCTTCGGGATGACGTAGTTGACCTCGACGCCGTTCTTGGCTTCTTCGGCGCGGGTCTTGGCCTGCAGGACGTCACCGGACCAGCCGATGGTGATGCAGCTGTCGCCATTGGCAAGCTCATCAATATAGGCGGAGGAATTGAACGTCTTCACATAGGGACGGATCGCCTTGTAGACATCGCCGCCAGCTTCCAGATCGGCTGTCTCCTTGCTGTCCGGGTTCTTGCCCAGATAGTTCATGGCAATTGCAAAGGTCTCGTCCGATGCGTCGAGAATATTGATGCCGCAGGACTGCAGCTTCTTTGCGTTTTCCGGCTTGAACAGAATGTCCCAGCTATCCACCTTCACGTCACCGAGAGCCGCCTTCACCTTGGCGACATTGTAGCCGATGCCGGTCGTGCCCCACATGTAGTTGACGGCGTATTCGTTGCCGGGGTCGTACTGCGCCAGACGCGTGGTAATTTCCGGCCACATGTTCTTAAGGTTTGGAAGCTTGGACTTGTCGAGCTTCTGATACACGCCCGCCTTGATTTGGCGTGCGAGGAAAGGCGATGTGGGGGCCACGACATCATAGCCGGAATTTCCCGCCAAGAGCTTCGTTTCCAGAACTTCGTTGCCGTCATAAACGTCATAGACGACCTTAATGCCCGTCTCCTTGGTAAAGCCCTCAAGGATCGAAGGGTCGATATAGTCGGACCAGTTATAGACGTGGACGACCTTTTCCTGGGCAAAGGCAGCGCCGGCAGAGAGAACGGCCGTGGCAAAAGCCAGGATGAAACGAAGCGATCGATAACTCATGATTTCTCCTGATGTGGCGCATGACGAGAAACTGCGCAAACCCCTTTGTTTTGGCAGAGACTAAGAAGGAAAATCAGCCTCCGCAAGCAGAAATGTGCAGTGCGAAAATTTCAGGCAGATGACATTTCGGCGAGGTGGCTGAAGACCTTTACAAAAGCCCGGCAACGCTGGACTCTTTGAGCCAAGTTATTGAAAATCGAAGACGCTGAGGCCCGTCACCATTTCATCGAGACCGAGCGGACGTGTCAGCGGCGCCTCCGCCCGCGACAGGCAGCCCTGTCTTTCGCACAATCGGCAAGACGGTCCGATGGCAACTGCACTGGCCGAAGCAGAGAGCGCTTCGCCATAGACGATATCCTTTGCGTGCGCCGTTTCTGTCACGATCATCAGAGCCGTACGGCGCACCCGTTCGCCGAAACCGGCCTGAGGTCCTTCGAGCGTGCGTGAGATGGTGATGTAGGAAGCGCCATCCGGCATTTGTGCGCTCTCCACCAGTATCTGACCGGGATGGGCGAAGGCCGCATGAATATTGAGCCTGGGACAGAGACCACCGAATTTCGCCTGCGGAAAGCCTTGCGCGCCGGCCTTGCGAAAGCGGTTTCCGGCACTGTCGGTTTCCATCATGAAGAAGGGAACTGCCGACGATCCAGGCTTTGCCAATGAGACAAGACGATTGGCTGCCTGTTCGAAGGAGACGTTGAAGCGCGCGCGCAGCACATCGATATCGTAGCGCGCCCGCTGGGCCGCAGCCAGATAGGCGGCATAGGGCATCATCAAAGCGTGGGCGGCATAGCGCGCGAGTTCAAAACGAGCGATGCGCTTTGCCTCTTCATTTGAAAGCGCAAGCGCCTCCAGTTCCTGCGAGATTTCATCCGTCAGCGCAAGCAAAGACACTTCCATCGCCAGTTCCCGAAGCTGGTCATGCATCGAAAGCCGCTCGGACAGAAACAGACGCATGGAGTGCCGGTCGTACCGACGGCGCAGATTCGGCATGACATGCACCGGCAGGCTGCGCACGATGATGCCGTGGTTCTTCTGCAACCAGGATTTCAAAGCCGATGCCAGATCGTCGCTCGCTCCGAGTGCCGCATGGAAACTCTCCGCCGCGCCATCCAGAAGAGCGAAATGGGCGGGCCTGCTCTCGAATATCTGCCGGACCTCGTCGATCGGCAGGCGTGTGGCCGACAAGGTCGTCTGATGGCCCTCGCGCGCCAGAAGGTCTGACAGATCGCTAAGGCGCTTGGCCTGTTCGCTATAGGCCCGATAGAGCTTGACCACGCCCATGGCGGCGTTGGGTGCGGCTTCGGCCACTTCGACAAGTTCCTGCGGCGAGGGAATTTCCCCTGCCAGCAGCGGATCGGCGAAGATCTCCCGCAACTGGCTGGCCGTGCCGCCGCTTTCGCCCTGCAGATCGTCGAGATCGACCTTGTAGACGGAGGCGAGCTTCAGCAGCAGTTGCACCGTCAAGGGACGCTGGTTGCGCTCGATCAGATTGAGATAGGAGGGCGAGATCGATAGCGCTTCCGCCATGGCGGTCTGCGTCAGGCCCAAGCCGTTTCGCACGCGGCGCACGCGGGGCCCTGCAAAGATCTTGGTTTCCGCCATCATCCCTCCCCTTTGACAAAAGCTCACAAAAGATGAGCGCTCTTCTACTTTACAAAATTTACATTTTTACAAAGACATTCTGTCAAAGACGATACAGCATAACCCGTTTCAAGTCACTGTTTTTCCTTTTCATCTAGCCACAGAAAACCGATAAATGTAAATTCAGTCACATCAGATCGCTGCTATCGATCCAAAGCAGAAGCAGCGGGAAGTGACAGCACATAGATACGGGAGAGAGATGTGACTGATTTTTACAAGCTTGTTCCAAATGCTCCGAAGGGACGCTTCGACGGCATCGAGCGCACCTACACGGCGAACGATGTTTTGAAGCTGCGCGGCTCGGTCGATATCCGCTATTCGCTGGCCGAAATGGGCGCCGACCGCCTTTGGAAGTTGATCAACGAAGAAAGCTTCGTCAATGCACTCGGTGCGCTTTCCGGCAACCAGGCCATGCAGATGGTTCGTGCTGGTCTGAAGGCCATCTACCTTTCGGGTTGGCAGGTTGCGGCAGACGCAAACACCGCATCCGCCATGTATCCTGACCAGTCGCTCTATCCGGCGAATGCCGCACCCGAACTTGCCAAGCGCATCAACCGCACGCTTCAGCGCGCCGATCAGATCGAAACCGCCGAAGGCAAAGGTCTTTCGGTCGATACATGGTTCGCGCCAATCGTTGCCGATGCCGAAGCCGGCTTCGGCGGTCCGCTCAACGCCTTCGAAATCATGAAGGCCTTCATCGAGGCGGGCGCGGCGGGCGTTCACTATGAGGACCAGCTGGCATCGGAAAAGAAGTGCGGCCATCTGGGCGGCAAGGTTCTGATCCCGACGGCGGCGCATATCCGTAACCTCACGGCAGCGCGCCTTGCGGCAGACGTCATGGGGGTTGCGACGCTGGTCATTGCCAGAACCGACGCGGAAGCGGCAAAGCTTCTGACATCCGATATCGACGAGCGGGACCGCCCCTTTGTCGATTACGATGCCGGTCGCACGGTCGAAGGTTTCTATCAGGTGAAGAACGGACTGGAGCCCTGCATCGCCCGCGCCAATGCTTACGCGCCCTATTGCGATCTGATCTGGTGCGAAACATCCAAGCCGGATCTGGAGCAGGCCCGCAAGTTCGCCGAAGGTGTTCACAAGGTTCATCCAGGCAAGAAGCTTGCCTATAACTGCTCGCCATCCTTCAACTGGAAGAAGCACCTGGACGATGCGACGATTGCGAAGTTCCAGCGTGAGTTGGGAGCGATGGGCTACAAGTTCCAGTTCATCACACTTGCCGGTTTCCACCAGTTGAATTACGGCATGTTCGAACTGGCACGCGGCTACAAGGATCGCCAGATGGCAGCCTATTCGGAGCTTCAGGAAGCGGAATTTGCAGCCGAAATCAACGGCTACACCGCAACCAAGCACCAACGCGAAGTCGGCACGGGCTATTTCGACGCGGTCTCGGTCGCGATTTCCGGCGGCACCTCATCCACCACCGCCATGAAGGAATCGACCGAGCACGACCAGTTCCGCCCGGCCGCAGAATAACATCCGAAGTGTGAAACGCTTCAGGTACTTGTTTTAACGCATGTCGTTATCCGCAAACCGCTCGACAGCTTTGCGCGGCATGCTCTTTGAGGAGGAAAGACAATGGCTTCGATTTCGAGAGTTAGAGAACGGGCAGAAGAACAGTCCTCTGCCATGACACAGGACCAACAGGCTGCCATCCGCATGCTGGCAAACGACCTGCACCGCCTCAACCAGGCGGTCATGAATGCGGTCGAGGCGGGAATCTCCGTCGAACTCGTCCGCTCCGCCCGCCACCATGGCGGCGATGGAAACTGGGGCGATCTGCTGATCCCGGTTATCGTCGCCCAGAGCAAGGCTGCGGCCTAGTCCGGTATGCCGCGTCCGGCATAAAGGTCGGAATGCTGCTTGATGAGCCTGACCATTCGGTCCGCCACCGTCCGTATATCGCGGCGGTGGCGGTCTTCATTGTTCATGACCAGCCACTGTCGATGACGCAGTTCATCGATCTCCGCTCCCTCTCGCACCAGCCGCGCATCCGCATCGCCGATGAAGCATGGTAGCACTGCCGTGCCGGCACCGGACAGAATGAGTTCGCGCAGACCTGAAGGCCTGTTCACGGTGACGACGATGTGCTCCGCCCTCGCCTCATATGGCCAGCGCAAATAGGCGGAAATCGCATTTTCTTTGTCCACGACAATCCAGCGATCCGCCAAAGATTGCGGCGCATTGCGCAGTCTGTAGGCGGCGTAGGCGACATTGCCAGTCTTGATCGCAGCGAGATTGCGCTCCTCCGGCTCGAAAGCGCGGATACCGATATCGTTCTCGCGATGGGTCAGCGCTGCTCTCTGTTCGGCGATAAAAAGATCGATGCGAAAGCGATCTCGCTCACTGCAAATGGCGGAGAAATTGCTCATGATCAGTTGAGCATTCCATGTGCCGAGCGCAACGCGCACCAGCGAAGAGGTCGCGCTGGATTTTCGCCAGCCTTCGATCGAACCCGCAGCGTTTTCCATAAGATGAAGATTGTCGAGAAGCATGCGCCCATCTGCCGTCAGGGCGTAGCCCGTCTGGCTTCTGACGAAGAGAACCTTGCCGATCCGCTGTTCGAGTTCCAGCATTCTGCGACCGATCGTTGCCGGGCTGAGGCCCGATGTGGCCGCCGCACCCGTCAGGCCGCCGCCACGCGCAACGTCGAGGAAAAGCTGATAGGAATCCCATCCGATGTTTTTCATAAATGAAAAACGTAAGCCAATGCTGGCGGCAGATAAAGCATAAATTAGGGTGCAGAGTCAGATCGACCGATCAACGGAGATCACCATGCACGGACTCTACCTCGCCTATGGCATGATCAAGACACCCGAACCTGAAGGTCCAAAGGCGCGCCGCGAAGCGGAGGAAAAATTCTATGCTGAATTTTGCATGCCGGGCATCTTAACCCGCATGGTTTCAGCCTTAAACGTCAGGCGCAGATCAGAACGCGATTGCGATCAGGGCGGCCAGAGCGCCAGCCGCGATCAGGCTGAGGCGAAAGGTAATGAGGAGGTTTTCATTACGCGTGCGGGCAATAGCGACGGCGTGGGCGCGATTTCTGGACATCATCATGAGCGGCTTCCAACGAAAAACTTGACCGATCAATGCCGGGTTCCGGCGTCCAGCGAGACCTCATGTTCCAACTCGCGTTGTGCTGGCATAGAGGTCAGCATGACTCGCGCCTCTTAACAAGATGTTAAAGCATCGCCGCGTTGCAACATTTCTGGCGAGAGTGGTTTGCGCTTTGCACTCAGAATGCGTCAGAGGACGCCGTTCGAGCAAATTCGGCGGACACAGGCTGACGGGATTTGCTCTAAACGGACTCGCCTGCGGCGTAACCGGATGCCCAGGCCCACTGGAAGTTATAGCCGCCGAGCCACCCCGTGACATCCACACCTTCGCCGATGAAATAGAGCCCCGGAACAGCTTTTGCCTGCATAGACTTCGAATCGAGATGACCGGTGTCGACGCCGCCGAGCGTGACTTCGGCGGTGCGGTATCCTTCCGAGCCGGAGGGCCTGATCTGCCAGTCCTGCGCGCTGGCCGCCAGAGCCATCAGCGCCTTGTCGGAAAGGTCGGCGAGATGGCTAGTAAGGCCCGATTGCTCCACCAGATATTGCGCAAGCCGCTTCGGCAAAATCTCGCCAAGCGCCGTCTGGGCGGATTGACGGCCATTGGCTTTCTTGGCGGTCTTCAGCTGTTCGGCAATGTCCTGTTCGGGTTCGAGCTTCAGGCGAATGGCATCGCCTTCCCGCCAATAGGATGAGATCTGCAAAATGGATGGGCCGCTCAAGCCGCGATGGGTGAAGAGCAGCGCTTCGCGAAACGTCGTTTTCCCGTGTGAGATATCGGCCGGGACCGCAACGCCGGAGAGAGGCGACAGCCGCTCCAACTGCAACGGGTCGAGTGTTAGCGGCACCAGACCGGGACGCGGCTCGACCAAAGGGAGCCCGAATTGCTCGGCAAGCTTGTAAGCAAAGCCAGTGGAGCCCATCTTGGGAATGGATTTGCCGCCGGTGGCAACGGCCAGGCTCTTTGCCTCGATCGTACCTTGCGAGGTCGTTACGCGAAAGCCACCTGTTGCCATGCCCTCGACCGATGTGATCTCAGTCTGTAGTCGCAGCTTGGCACCAACAGCCTGCATCTCCGTCAGCAGCATGCGAATGATGTCTTTGGCGCTGTCGTCGCAGAAGAGCTGGCCGAGTGTCTTCTCGTGCCAGGCGATCTTGTGCTTCTCCACCAGATCGAGAAAGTCGCGCGGTGTGTAGCGGGCGAGCGCCGATTTGGCGAAATGCGGGTTTTGCGATAGATAGTTCTTCGGCCCGGCGTGGATGTTGGTAAAGTTGCAGCGCCCGCCGCCGGAGATGCGGATTTTCTCTCCCGGCGCCTTGGCATGGTCGAGGATGATGACGGAGCGGCCGCGCTGACCGGCACGGATGGCACACATCATGCCTGCGGCGCCTGCGCCCAAAATCAGCACATCACATTTTTCCGTCATGGATTTTCCTTATCCTTGTTGCACTCCCTCTTTTCGAAGTCAGGCTTCTTGTCAATGCGCATTCCCCTCTCGCCAATTGTCAAAGTCTGACTATTATGCCCCCAGTCGAAACAGACACCGGTGATTTATGCCCCCCAAGAAAACCATGCTCCGCCCGAAGAAACCGGCAACCATGGCGAAGAAACCACCCGTTGAACTCTCCTCTACCCGCGGCGTCTCCACATGGCGTGAAGCGGCGCAATGGCTGAAGGTACGCGGGATCGAAGACATTGAATGCATCACCCCCGATCTGGCAGGCGTTGCGCGCGGCAAGATGATGCCGACGGCAAAGTTCACGGGCGACACCTCGCTCGCGCTGCCCTCCGCGCTTTATCGTCATACGATTTCCGGTGATTATCCGGATGAGACCGCAAATTTCCGCTATGAGCCTCGTGACAGCGATCTGAAGCTGGTGCCCGATCTTTCAACGCTCTCCGTCGTGCCGTGGGAAAGCGATCCGACCGCGCAGGTCATCTGTGATGTCGTGGACCAGGAAGGCAAACCCGTTTCCTACACGCCACGCAATGTCTTGAAGAATGTGCTGTCTCTTTATCAGGACAAGGGCTGGAAGCCGGTGGTCGCGCCGGAAATCGAGTTCTATCTCGTGGCGATGAATGACGACCCGGATTATCCGCTGCATCCGCCAAAGGGACGCTCGGGTCGCTCCATCGTCGGTGGCCAGAGCTACTCGATTGCCGGCATCAACGAATTCGACGAATTGATCGACGATATCTATCATTTCTCGGAAAAGCAGGGTCTGGAAATCGATACCCTCATTCATGAGGAGGGCCCGGCGCAGCTGGAAATCAACCTGCGCCATGGCGATCCGGTCGAGCTTGCCGATCAGGTGTTTCTCTTCAAGCGGACCATTCGCGAAGCCGCGCTGAAACATGGCATCTATGCCACCTTCATGGCCAAGCCCATGCAGGCTCAGCCCGGTTCGGCCATGCACATCCACCAGTCCGTCATCGATATCGAGACCGGCCAGAACGTGTTTTCCAACAAGGATGGCACCCCGTCCAAGGAGTTCTTCTCCTTCGTTGGCGGCATGCAGCGCTATGTGCCGAATGCGCTGGTGATGCTGGCGCCTTACGTGAACTCCTATCGTCGCCTGACGCCGGATATGGCCTGCCCGGTGAACAATGCCTGGGGTTACGACAACCGCACCACGGCGTTTCGCGTGCCGATCTCCGGACCGCAGGCACGGCGCGTGGAAAACCGGCTGCCGAGCTCGGATGCCAATCCGTATCTTGCGCTTGCCGCATCGCTCGGCTGCGGCTGGCTTGGGATCATGAACAATATCGAACCGACGGAGCCGACCTACGAGACCGCCAATGAAGGCTCCATCGAGCTCCCACGCGGTCTGCTCGAAGCCGTCTCACTTCTGGAACAGGAGCAGCAGTTCGAACGCATCTTCGGCAACGAGTTCGTGGGTCTTTATGCCGGCCTGAAACGCGGTGAGTTCGAAACCTTCATGCAGGTGATCAGCCCATGGGAGCGCGAGTTCCTGTTGCTGAACGTGTGAGGTGACCGATATGGCATGGCAGAGCCCGATAGCGCCGGGCGTTTCATGGTATCAGGAGACTGTTGCGGAGCGTCCGGAATATCCGACGATGGATGGCTCGCGCACGGTCGATGTCGCCATTATCGGCGGCGGCTTCACCGGCCTTCAGGCGGCCTATAATCTGGCGCGCGCCGGCATTGCCGTCACGTTGATCGAGGCACATCGCTTCGGCGATGGTGCGTCAGGGCGCAATGGCGGACAGTTCGGTACCGGCCAGCGCGCCTGGCCGGACGAGCTTGAAGAAAAGATCGGTTTTGAGCGCTCCAAGGCACTGTTCGATCTCGCGGAAAACGCCAAGCACTATGTGCTCGACTTTGCCCGCGACAACCAGATCGACATGGAGTTCCAGCCCGGGCAGTTGAACGTCTCGCATAAGCGCGCCTATGAAAAGAGCTATCGTGATAGCGTCGAGGCCATGGTGGGCCGCTACGGCTATGAGCAGATTGCCTTCATGGAGAAGGCAGAAACCGCAGATCGGCTGGGATCGTCGCATTATCATTGCGGCGTGCGCGACACCGGCACCGGTCATATTCACCCGCTGAAACTGCTGGTGGGACTGGCAAAGGCTACGAAAGCGGCGGGTGCCGATATCTTCGAAATGACACCGGCCAAGTCTATCCGTCAGTCCGGCGGCAAGACGCTGATCGAAACGCCGTCTGGCACCATCACCGCAACCCAAGTGCTGATTGCGACCAACGCCTATATCGGCAATCTGGAGCCGGTCACCGCGGCGCATGTGATGCCGATCCGCTCCTTCATTGGGGCTACAGCACCGCTCGATCAGTTTCCATCAATCATTCCGGACAAGGAAGCGGTGGCGGATTCACGCTTCGTGGTGCGCTACTTTCGCAAGACGCCGGACAATCGCCTGTTGTTCGGTGGGCGTGAAGCCTATACGGCAGACTCGCCGCGTGACATTTCCAAGCATATCCGCAAGCAGATTTCGGAAATCTACCCCGCGCTTGCGAATATCGAGATGACCCATGCCTGGGGCGGGTCCGTCGGCATTACGCTGACACGCCAGCCTTTCGTGCGCGAGGTCATGCCGGGTGTGCTCTCCATCGGCGGCTATTCCGGACACGGTGTGATGCTCTCCAACTATTGCGGCAAGCTTTACGCCGACATGGTGATCAATAAGGACAAGGCACTCGACCAGTTCGCGGCGCTCGATGTTCCATCCTTCCCGGGCGGTGCATCGCTGAGGGCGCCACTCTTGCTCCTGGCGCTGACGTGGTATGCATTACGAGACAGGTTTTGAACGCGTCTGCCTTCGCATTGTGCAAAAGCAACGATTGGACACCTTGCTGGCATGACGGGCCAGCAGCAAAATTCATTATTTTCGTACATCAACTCTGGCATTTTTAAATCGATTAGATTATGGATGCCCCTAACGTGTAGAGATCGAGAGAATCGACATGAGCAGTCAAATTATTCCCGTTGACCCCTTTGATTGCGTCGTCTTTGGCGGCACCGGCGATCTGGCAGAACGCAAGCTTCTGCCCGCCCTTTACCACCGCCAGGTGGAAGGCCAGCTGACCGAACCGACCCGCATCATCGGCGCTTCCCGCTCTGTCATGACGCATGAGGAATACCGGAAGTTTGCGCAGGACGCCCTGAAGGAGCATCTGAAGTCCGGCGAATATGACGAGGAGCAGGTCGCCAAGTTTTGCGCGCGCCTCTTCTACATTCCCGTCGACGCCAAGTCCGACGATGGCTGGGACAAGCTGAAAAAGCTTCTCGACGAAGGCAAGGATCGCATCCGCGCTTTCTATCTTGCCGTCGCACCGGGAATTTTCGGCGACATTGCCTCCAAGATCCGCGATCACAAGCTGATCACCAAATCCACCCGCATCGTGGTGGAAAAGCCGATCGGACGTGACCTCGCCTCCGCGTTGGAGCTGAACGACACGCTCGGTAACGTCTTCAAGGAAGAGCAGATCTTTCGTATCGACCATTATCTCGGCAAGGAAACCGTTCAGAACCTCATGGTTCTGCGCTTTGCCAACGCGCTCTTTGAACCGCTGTGGAATTCCACCCATATCGACCACGTGCAGATCACCGTGGCGGAATCCGTCGGGCTCGAAGGTCGTGCAGGTTACTACGACAAGGCCGGCGCGCTTCGCGATATGGTGCAGAACCATATTCTCCAGCTGCTTTGCCTTGTCGCGATGGAGCCCCCCTCCTCGATGAACGCCGAAGCGGTGCGTGACGAGAAGCTGAAGGTTCTGCGCTCGCTGAAACCCATCACGCAAGCCAATGTCGAAAAGAACACTGTGCGTGGACAATACCGCGCCGGCGCCTCGGCAGGCGGAGCGGTGAAGGGTTATCTGGAAGAGCTGGAAGGCGGCGTTTCCAATACGGAAACCTTCGTCGCTCTCAAGGCGGAAATCGGCAACTGGCGCTGGGCGGGCGTGCCTTTCTACGTCCGCACCGGCAAGCGACTTGCAACCCGCGTTTCGGAAATCGTCGTCACCTTCAAGCAGATCCCGCATTCGATCTTCGACGATACGGCCGGCAAGATCGAAGCCAACAAGCTAGTGATCCGTCTGCAGCCGGACGAAGGCGTCAAGCAGTCACTGCTCATCAAGGATCCGGGTCCAGGCGGCATGCGCCTGCGTCAGGTGTCGCTTGATATGAGCTTTGCCCAAGCCTTCAACGTGCGCAATCCAGATGCCTATGAGCGTCTGTTGATGGACACGATCCGCTCGAACCAGACGCTCTTCATGCGTCGCGACGAAGTGGAAGCCGCATGGAACTGGGTCGATCCGATCCTGAAAAGCTGGGAAGCGGTTGGGCAGGGCGTACAGGGTTACACCTCCGGCACCTGGGGACCGAGCGGCGCAATCGCGCTGATCGAGCGCGACGGTCGTACCTGGCATGAAGCCGACTAAAGGAAGATGCGGATGGAACCCAACATGCACATCTTCAAGGACGGTCCGGAACTCGCCGAAAAGCTCGCAGGCGATGTTGCTGCGCACCTGAAAGCGGCCATCGAAGAACGCGGGGCGGCCAGCATGGCCGTCTCCGGCGGCTCAACGCCAAAACTGTTCTTCCAGACGCTTTCCAAGCATCAGCTGGAATGGCCGCGCATCAGCATTACGCTGGTCGATGAGCGCTTCGTGCCGCCGGATAACGACCGCTCCAACCACAAGCTGGTCGCCGAGAACCTTTTGCAGAACGAAGCGAAGGCGGCCTATTTCGTGCCGCTTTATCAGTCTGCCGCCTCACCTGAAGACGCGGCAACGCTGGCAACGGCAAGAACCGCCGATATCTGCGACCCGTTCGATATCGTCATTCTGGGCATGGGGACCGACGGACATACCGCCTCCTTCTTCCCCGGCGGCGACAATCTCGAGGAAGCGCTCGATCTCGATGAGCCGCGCACCGTGCTGACCATGGCTGCGGAAAATGCCGGTGAGGAGAGACTGACCTTCAACCTTGCGGCGCTTCACGACGCCCGTTTCCTGGTGCTGCACATAGAAGGTGCGGCGAAGAAGGAAACGCTCGCGAAGGCGCAGTCCGATCTCGATGAGGACGAAATGCCGATCCGCTCCGTGCTGAACCGTGCGGATTCGACGGTCAATATCTACTGGGCGCCATAACGTCCCGCATTCATGCGGCGGCGGTGCCCGGCATTTGAATGAAACATGATCGTTGGCCCGGTCTCCCAAGCCTGTGGCCGACGCTCAACAGAAGGACAGGATGAAGCCCATGGCTGCCGACTCACGCGTTCAGGACATTACCGCCCGCATCGTTGAACGTTCGAAACCCTATCGCGAAATCTATCTCGAGCGGCTGCGGCTGCAGATCTCCAAGGGCGTTCACCGCTCCACCCTGTCCTGCGGCAACCTCGCCCACGGCTTTGCCGTCTGTTCCCCCGCCGACAAGGACATCCTTGCCGGCGATCGAATTCCCAATCTTGGCATCATCACCGCCTATAACGACATGCTTTCCGCCCACCAGCCTTACGAGATCTTCCCGCAGATCATTCGCGATGCGGCGAAAGAGGCAGGCGGCATTGCACAGGTGGCAGGTGCAGTGCCTGCCATGTGCGACGGCGTCACGCAGGGCCAGCCCGGGATGGAGCTCTCGCTGTTTTCCCGCGACGCGATCGCCATGGCGGCCGGTATCGGCTTGTCACACAACATGTTCGATGCTGCCGTCTATCTCGGCGTCTGCGACAAGATCGTGCCCGGTCTGGTGATAGCAGCACTCACCTTCGGCCATCTGCCAGCCGTCTTCATTCCTGCGGGACCGATGACGACCGGCCTTCCGAATGACGAGAAGTCGCGCATTCGCCAGCTTTATGCGGAGGGCAAGGTCGGCCGTGCGGAACTGCTGGAGGCCGAGTCCAAGTCCTATCACGGTCCTGGGACCTGCACTTTCTACGGCACGGCCAATTCCAACCAGATGCTGATGGAGATCATGGGCTTCCATATGCCTGGCTCCTCCTTCATCAATCCCAACACGCCGCTGCGCGATGCGCTGACCAAGGAAGCTGTGAGGCGGGCGCTGGCGATTACCGCGCAGGGCAACGAATTCACCCCTGCCGGCGAGATGATCGACGAGCGCTCCGTGGTCAACGGCGTGGTCGGACTGCATGCTACAGGCGGCTCCACCAACCACACCATGCACCTGATTGCCATGGCACGCGCCGCCGGGATCATTCTGACCTGGCAGGATATCTCCGACCTTTCCGACATCGTGCCGCTTCTCGCACGTGTCTATCCGAACGGTCTCGCCGATGTGAACCATTTCCATGCCGCCGGCGGCATGGGCTTCCTCATCAAGCAGCTCCTGAAACAGGGCTTCGTGCATGATGATGTGCGCACCGTCTTCGGCCACGGGCTTGAGGCCTATACGATTGATGCCAAGCTCGGCGAAAACGGCGCCATCCAGCGTGAGGCAGCACCCGAAGAGAGCCACGATCCGAAGGTTCTCTCCCGCATTGAAACGCCGTTTCAGCCAACCGGCGGACTGAAGATGCTGACCGGCAATCTCGGCAAATCGGTCATCAAGATTTCCGCAGTCAAGCCAGAGCGTCACATTATCGAAGCCCCTGCCATCGTCTTCCACGACCAGCAGGAACTGCAGGATGCCTTCAAGGATGGCAAGCTGAACCGCGACTTCATCGCCGTCGTCCGCTTTCAGGGGCCAAAGGCCAATGGCATGCCGGAACTGCACCGGCTCACCCCGCCGCTCGGCGTGCTGCAGGACCGCGGTTTCAAGGTGGCGCTCGTCACCGATGGCCGTATGTCTGGCGCTTCGGGCAAGGTGCCCGCCGCCATTCACGTCACGCCGGAAGCCTCCGATTGCGGGCCGATCTCGCTCATTCGCGATGGCGACATCATCCGTCTCGATGCCGTATCGGGCACACTGGAGGTTCTGGTGTCGGCAGCGGAGTTGTCCAAGCGCGAACCTGCGCGGGCCGATCTCTCCGGCAATGAGTGGGGCATGGGCCGCGAGCTTTTCGCGCCGTTCCGTCGCAATGCCGGAACCGCAGACCAGGGCGCCAGCGTCTTCCATTGATCTGCTGCCCAATGGCGGTCCGTTTGGGGCATCCGCCATGCCCGACAAAACCGGCACGAAACTCGACACCGAGTTTCGCAAGAGCGCCGTGCGAATATTGAAAGAATGAGCGTCCTTCGGGCGTCCGAAAGGACGAAGGACGCTCCAGCACAATGCCTTGACATCCCCTCTCCATTTCTCCCCTATTGACGTAAAGGCTAGCGCCTCTGCTGTCATGTGGCTGTGATGATCGCCCTATAGGGCCTGTGCAGCCAGCCGCGGGGGCGGTGGCACAGTCTACAGTGACGGGGCCAAGTATGACGATTTTCTCACGCACACGCCGTAATTTGCTGAAGCTCATGGCCGGAACTGCCATGCTGCCGCTGCTGCGTTTTCCGGCAGTTGCCGACCAGCAGTCTCCGCTGCGCGCCATCGTCATTTCCGACCTGCACTCCGCCTATGAGCGCATGGGCCAGCTTCTGGCAGCCATCGAGACGCGCATTTCCGCGGACAAGAGCCCGCACATCATTCTCCTGAATGGCGACCTGTTCGAAAGCGGCAATACGGTCGCGATGCGGTCGCAAGGTGAGATCGAGTGGAGCTTCCTCGCAGCCCTCGCGAAACTCGCCCCGACAGTGGTCAATATCGGCAACCACGAGCCGGATATTGATACCGACCTTGCCCATTTCATCAACCGCGCTGAAGGGCTGGGAGTCACCGTCCTTTCCAACATCATCGACAAGCGGAGCGGTGCTCCTTACGCGCCGGCGAGCAAGACATTCGAGATTGGCGGACAAAAGGTCGTCGTGGCCGGGCTCGCCACCAACGCCATCAACACCTATCCGAAAGCGACGCGCGAGGCGCTAACCATTCCCCAGCCAGTGGAATGGGCAAAGGCAAACCTTCCCGAAATCGTCAAGCCGGATGCGATCAACATCGTGATGAGCCATGCCGGTGTGGTGGCGGACCGCGACATCCTTCCTCTGCTGTCGGACGGAACGCTGGTCGTAGGCGGTCACGACCACCTGAACTTCGTGCATGAAGCCGGTGCCACGCGCTATGTCCATACCGGCTCTTGGGGCACGTCGATGGCGGTTGCAAGCATTCCAGGCCCCAGCCAGGCCGCAACCATAGAAACGGTGGCAATCGATCGCGGTGCGAAGCCCTCCACGGCGCTGGGCGCGCTGATCGAAAAGACGCTCGCTCAGCATCTGACACCGGAGGAACGGGAGATCGTCGCCAAAACGGCGAAGGCCATGACGGTTGATGAGGCGGGTCGGCAGGTGGCCGAGCTTATTGCCGCAAAAGCCGGTGCAGATGTCGCCTTCATCGGCCATACCTCTTTCGGTGCCGGGTTGCCGAAGGGGGAAATCCGCCGCTACGATTTCAACGCATGCCTGCGCTTCGAGGGCAAGTTGATGGTCACCGAGGTCGATGGCGAGGTGCTGAAACAGATTCTCAGCCGCTGCAATCAGGATGGCGATATTCCACTGGCCAAACGCACCGGCGACTATCTCTATGCGATGCCGGACAATCCTGCGGCGAAAGACCGTTACAAGCTTGTCTGTAACGACTGGTCGGCCACCAATCAGAAATCCTATTTCGGCCGTGACGATCTGACCTTCAGCGAAGTGCCCGATGTGAAGTTGAAACAGACCGTTCTTACGGGGCTCAGCTGATCACCGGTGAGCTTTACAGCATCGTGCATCCGGTAGGACGTCCAGCGCTCTGAGAGACACGTAGAGAGTGAGCGCAACTCAAGCGGCCTCGCGGCAACTGGATTGCTCCCACCCTTTTTCGCATGTCCCAATGGTCTGAGCTGCAACCACGCCAGCTGAGTTAGCGGCGATAGGTTTTCCCCAGCGCGTCGAAAAGGTGAAGCTTTTCCGGCGGCGCGGAGAAGCGCAACGTCTGACCCTTCTCCACCGGCGCAATGCCTGGGATCTTGACGATGACCGGCTCCTCGCCCGCGGGTGCCTCAAGATAGAGCAGCGTCACTTCACCGAGCGCTTCAACGATAGACACCTTGCCCTCTAACAGATAATCGTCGCCGTCGGCGACGAACAAGTCTTCCGGACGCACGCCAAAGGATGCTGCCTTGCCTTCTTCGCCCGATGGCGTCGGAATATGCACGGCGAGTGTCTTGCCGCCCGCAAGATCAAGCGTGGTAATTTCGCCGGTCGCCTTCACTGTGCCCGCGATGATGTTCATGGCCGGGGAGCCAATGAAGCGGGCGACGAAGAGGTTAGCGGGGTTCTCGTAAAGCTCCAGCGGTTCGCCCACCTGCTCTACGCGGCCGCCATTCAATACCACGATGCGGTCAGCCAATGTCATAGCCTCCACCTGATCGTGCGTCACGTAGATCATGGTGGTATCGGCCATCTTCTCGCTGAGCTTGGCGATCTCGATACGGGTCGCGACGCGCAAGGCCGCGTCGAGGTTCGAGAGCGGCTCGTCGAAGAGGAAGACCTTGGGGTTGCGGCAGATGGCGCGGCCAATCGCAACGCGCTGGCGCTGACCGCCGGAGAGCGCTTTCGGCAGGCGCTCCAGATATTGGGTGAGCTGCAGGATTTCGGCAGCAGCGCGAACGCGGCGGTCAATTTCCTGCTTGCTTTCCTTGGCGATCTTCATGCCGAAGGCCATGTTGTCGTAGACCGTCATATGCGGGTAGAGCGCATAGGACTGGAAGACCATGGCGATGCCGCGCCGTGATGGCGGGATTTCGTTGACCAACTGGCCGTCAATATACATTTCGCCGCCGGTGATCTGTTCCAGACCGGCAATCATGCGCAAAAGCGTTGACTTGCCGCAACCGGACGGGCCGACAAAGACGATGAACTCGCCCTGCTTGATATCGAGGTCGATCCCGTGCAGGACCTTCACCTCACCGTAGGATTTACGGATGCCCTTGAGAATAAGGCCAGTCATGCGGTGCTCCTCCCTATGGTGTTACGCGTGGCGGGCGAAAAACGCGCCCCATGCCGGAAGTTCTACAGTTGTGCCATTCCGTTCGGCCGAAAAGCCATGGCCTTCCAGCTCGTTCCACTCGCCATCCGGCAGCGTTGCCGGTGCTGGCACGGCCGAGAGATTGAAGAGGCAAAGCACTGTTTCGTTGCCGAGTGTGCGGGTGTAGCTCAAGACGGTCGCATCCGCGTCCTGGAACTCGATCTTGCCCTTGGCGAAAGCCGGGTGCTGCTTGCGGAACGCCAGGAAGCGACGGTAGTGTTCGAGAACGGACGCCTCATTGCCCTGCTGGGCACTGACCGCGCGCTTCTTGTGTTCGGCAGGAATGGGAAGCCAGGTCTTATCCGAGGTGGAAAAGCCCGCTTGCGCGTGGCCAGCATCCCAAACCATCGGCGTGCGGCAGCCGTCGCGGCCCTTGAATTCCGGCCAGAACTGAATGCCATAAGGGTCTTGCAAATCTTCGAAGGCGATATCGGCTTCGGTCAGGCCAAGCTCTTCGCCTTCATAGATGCAGACAGAGCCGCGCTGCGTCATCAACAGAGCCGAAAGCACCTTGGCAAAGGCATCCTTGTCCTCGACCGTCTCACCCCAGCGCGTCACATGGCGCACGACGTCGTGGTTGGAGAAAGCCCAGCAGGCCCAGCCTTCAGGTGCGGCTTGAGCGAAGGCTGCCTGAACCTCTGCGACGCGGGCGGGGGTAAGCGCATCCGGTGCCAGGAATTCGAAGGCATAGCACATCTGCATCTTGTCATCGCCGGAGGTATATTCGCCGACGATTTCCAGACCGCGCTGGCTGTCACCGACTTCGCCGACGGCGGCAATGTCCGGAAACTCATCCAGTACGGCGCGGAAGCGCTTGAGGAATTCCAGGTTTTCCGGACGGTTCTTGTCGTAGATATGTTCCTGGAAGTTATAGGGGTTCACCGCAGGCGCGGTGGAGGCGTTGCGGCGTTCCGGCGCAAGTGCCGGGTTGTCGCGCAGTTCCTTGTCGTGAAAGTAGAAATTGATCGTATCCAGACGGAAACCATCGACGCCGCGCTTCAGCCAGAAGCGGGTGATGTTCAGCAGCTCTTCCTGCACTTCCGGATTATGCAGGTTAAGATCTGGCTGCGAGGTCAGGAAGTTGTGCATGTAATATTGCATGCGGGTCGGGTCCCACTGCCAACCGGAACCGCCGAAGATCGATAACCAGTTGTTGGGCGGCGTGCCATCCGGCTTGCCATCGCTCCACACATACCAGTCGGCGCGCGGATTGCTGCGGCTGGAGCGGCTTTCGACGAACCAGGGGTGCTGGTCGGAGGTGTGCGACAGAACCAGATCGATCATCACCCGGATGCCCAGGCGATGGGCTTCTGCAATCAGACCGTCGAAATCGGCGAGCGTTCCGAACATCGGATCGACATCGACATAGTTCGACACGTCGTAGCCGAAGTCCCTCATGGGAGAGGTGAAGAAGGGCGAAATCCAGATTGCATCCGCGCCGAGATTGGCGATGTGCTCAAGCCTGGAGGTGATGCCCTTCAGGTCGCCGATGCCATCGCCGTTGGAGTCCTGATAGGAGCGCGGATAGATCTGATAGATCACAGCACCGCGCCACCAATCCTTGTCCGGAGTAAGGGCAGAAGAAACGGTCGCGGTCATGGTAGTGTCCTGTTGATTGAAAGCATTCATGGGTTCGATCAGCCTCCCTTGACGGAGCCGGCCAAGAGGCCGCGCACAAGGTAGCGTTGGAGCGCGAAGAAGACGCAGAGCGGCACGATAATGGTGACGAAGGCCGACGCGGTGAGAATTTCCCAGTTGCCGCCGCGCGAACCGAGCAGCGCGTTCAATGCACCCGTCAGCACCAGTTCATCCTTCTGCGTGCCGAGGAAGACCATGGCGACGAGCAGGTCGTTCCATGTCCAAAGGAACTGGAAGATGGCGAAGGAGGCAAGCGCCGGGAAGGAGAGCGGCAGCACGATCTTGACGAAAATCTCGAAGTCGCTGGCGCCATCGACACGGGCGCTCTCGATGATTTCCTTCGGCAGACCGGAGATATAGTTGCGCAACAGATAGATGGCGAGCGGCAGACCGAAAGCGGTGTGCGCCAGCCAGATCCCGGCATAGGTCTTGGAGGGTATGCCGAAGATGTTGCCGATGGAGTTATAGAGCTGCAGCAACGGAATGAGCGACATCTGCAACGGCACGACGATCAGACCGACGACCAGTGCAATCATCAAGGATCGACCGCTGAAGCGCATCCAAGAGAGCGCGTAGGCGGCGAAAGCGGCAATCAGGATCGGGATGATCGTTGCGGGGATGGCAACCGTCAGCGAGTTGACAAACGACTGGCCGATGCCTTCGGAGAGGAGAACGGTACGGTAATTGTCGAGCGTGAAGATCGGTGGCGTGGAAACCACAACATAGACGCGTTTTGCGCGCGATCCTTCGAAGCTGGCATTCTTGCTATATTGATAGCTGCCGTCCTCGTTGAGCTGAAGCGTTTCGCCATCACCGAGATCGGCGGACGTCCCGGCCTTGAAGGCTGCTGGTTCCTGAACGCGCACGCCGTAGGCCGAAACATGGCCGCTCTTGCCTTCACCGAAGACGTTGCCAGCAATGACGAAGCGATCGCCCTGCTGGGTCTGTGTCGATGGATCGCCAAGGCGCAGCGCCTGCGTCTGGTTGGAGCTGGAGAAGGCCGTCCACCAGCCGGAAACGACGATCTGGTCCTTGTCTCGCAGCGAGCTGACGAGAATGCCGAGCGTCGGCAGAAGCCAGAGCAGAACGATGAAGAGGACGCTGGCGTGAACGATGAGGCGGGGCAGGCCAATACGGCGCAGACGGGTTGCGATGTTCATATCAACGGCCCTCCATCTCGCGGTTCGCCTGGCGGATATTCCAGATCATGATCGGTGTGACGGCCGCCATGATGACGAGCGCAATGACAGCACTTCGCCCGCTATCGCCACCACCGCGGAACATCCAGTCAAACATGAGGTTGGCGAGAACCATGGTGTTCCACTGGCCATTGGTCATGGTCAGCACGATATCGAAGACCTTGAGGACGAGAATGGTGATGGTGGTCCAGACGACCGCGATGGTTCCCCAGATCTGCGGCACCATGATCTTCCAGAAAATCTGCCAGCCATTGGCGCCATCGATGACCGCCGCCTCGATTGTCTCTTCCGGAATGCCACGAAGCGCGGCCGACAGAATGACCATGGCAAAGCCGGTCTGGATCCAGATCAGGATGACCATCAGGAAGAAGTTGTTCCAGAAGGGCATGGAAATCCACACCTGCGGATTGCCGCCGAAGAACTCCACCAGCGCATTGAGAAGGCCGATCTGCGTCTGGCCCTCACCGCGATACTCATAGATGAATTTCCAGATGACGGAGGCGCCGACGAAGGAGATCGCCATTGGCATGAAGACGATGGACTTGGCGATATTTCCCCACCAGATGCGGTCGGTCATGACCGCGATGACGAGGCCGAGAAAGGTGCAAGCCGCGGGCACGACGGCGAGCCAGAGAATGTTGTTGAAGATCGACTGGCGGAAACCGGCGTCGTAGAAGGCCCAGACGTAATTGGCGAAACCGACGTAATTGGCTCCTGTCCGATCGTAGAAAGACAGGATGAAGGTCGCAACGACCGGGTAGACAAGATAGACGGCAAGCAGCAGCAGGGCCGGTCCGACGAAGAGCCAGGGACGAATGGCCGCGCGCCGGTTGAGATTGCGCGACGCATGAATGACATCGCCGTCCCGCACCGGAAAAATAAACTGCAACGCCTTGTCCGACAGCCAGTAATAGGCGGCGCAGGCAAAGACGCCGACGATAACGACACCCAGCGCGGATACGATTTGCGTGATCATCATTCCCTCCCCGATCTTACTTATATTCGGCGCGTTTCCCGCGCCGTTCTATCGATGACAGCCCGGCAGCGATAACTACCGGGCTGGATCTGAGGATTACTTCAAGCCGTCCCAGGCCTTCTGAATATCGTTGGCAACCTGCTCGGCAGATTTGCCGCCGACATAATCGACCATACCGGTCCAGAACGCACCAGCGCCGATCTTGCCAGGCATGAGGTCGGAACCGTCGAAGCCGAAGGTGGTAGCCGTCGTCAGAATCTCGCCCTGACGCTTCACCTGATCATTGGCGTAGGCGTCCTTGTTGACGCCCTTGAACGGTGTCAGGAAGCCGGACTGCGCCATCCACACTTCGTGGGCGATCGGCGTCTTCAGGAATTCGACGAGCGCGCGCGCAGCCTTGGAATCCTTGGTGATGGTGAAGAGCGTTCCAGCACCCAGAACCGGCTTGCCGAGATCGGCCTTGGAGGCGAAGGTCGGCATGTAGAAGAAGTCGACGTCCGTTCCGACTTTCGTTCCCTCGGGGAAGAAGGATGGGATGAAGGAAGCCTGACGGTGCAGGTAGCACTTCGGTGGAATGTCGAAGAGACCCTTCGGGCTGTCACGGAAGTCGGTAGAGGCAACAGCGGCAACACCGCCCGAAACATACTTGTCGTTCTTGGCGAACTTGCCGAATTCCTCGATGGCGGCAACGACGCGCGGATCGTTGAACTTTACCTCGTTCGTCGTCCACTTCTGGTAGACATCGAGCGGCTGCGTGCGCAGCATGAAGTCTTCCACCCAATCAGTTGCCGGCCAGCCGGTCGCGCCACCAGAGCCGAGACCGATGCACCATGGCGTGCCGCCATCGGCCACGATCTGGTCGCTGAGCTTGACGAGATCTTCCATGGTTTCCGGCACCTTGTAACCGGCTTCCTCGAAGTTCTCAGGAACGTACCAGACCAGCGACTTCACGTCGGCCTTGAACGGGAAGGCGAAATAGGCCTTGTTGCCGTCCTTGTTCTTGTACATGCCAAGATCGACCCAGGACTGGCCCGCGCCGTAATTTTCCTTCACCCAATTTGCCGTCTCGTCACCGAGCGGAGTGAGAAGTCCCTTGGCGGCGAGATCGGCCAGAAGGCCCGGCTGCGGCAGGATCGCGACGTTTGGCGGCGAGCCAGCCTGCGTGTCGATGACGATCTGCTGTTCGTAATTTTCCGAAGACGAATAACGGACATTGACGCCGGTCGCATCGGCGAAATAGGCGAGCACGGACTGGAACAGCGCTTCGTCTTCGCCGCGCCACGGTCCGAAGATCGTCAGCGTCTCGCCCTTCAGGCTGGAATTGGCGGTCTTGAAGGCCTCGTAGCTCTTCCAGTTGAACTTGCTGTCTTCACCCGGCTTGAATTTGAGTTCGGCGGCAAAGGATGCGCCCGACAGAAGCGTGGCTATGGCAACGGTCGTCAAAAATAATTTTTTCATGTGATCTACCTCCCATCACATTAATCGGCTTCGGCGTGTCTTTTCAAAGCGCTTTGGCTGCCTATTCATCTCATTGAGAATTGCTCAGAGTCAAGAGGGTTGATGATCATCCCAAATTTGGTCCTCTTTTGCTGTGCGGGAGCCTGTATTTGCGCTGCAGCAGAGTTTTTTGAATTGTCTAGCGCTTCAACACTTGCTAGCCTTCAAAGCGGTTTGGAGACGGTGGAGGAGCTGTCCCTTTCCAAGGTCCGCGGGCTTGAGCAGCAGAGGGAGGCTGGGCATGAATCTGAAACAACTATCGCAGTTGCTTGGCATCTCTCAGACAACGATCAGCCGCGCCCTGAACGGCTATCCCGAAGTCAATGCCGAGACGCGCCGGAAGATCATCGAGGCGGCGCGCCAGAACGGTTATCGACCCAACGCGGCAGCGCAGCGGCTGGCAACCGGCAAGGTCGGCTCCATCGGTCTCGTGATGCCCACGGGTGCAGAACATCAATCCGACGTGCACTTCGGGGAGTTCCTCAACGGGCTTGGGGAGGTCTCGGCAAGAAACGGGTTTCACCTCGTTATCATGCCGACCGATCCGCGTGACGAGGACGAAGCGTTGCAGGATCTCGCCGCCAATGGCACGGTCGACGGCATCTATCTCGCCTATATGAAAAAGAACGATCGTCGCATCGCGATGATGAAGAGCCTGTCGATCCCCTTCATGGTGCATGGCCGCTCCTGGGGGATCGAGCCGGATTACCCCTTTCTCGATGTCGACAATGAGGGCGCCTTTCATGACGCCGCATCGCTGCTGCTCCAACTCGGCCATGAAAATATCGCGCTGATCAATGGGCCGGAGGGTTACGACTTTACCTTCCGTCGCTACCGCGGTGTGGAAGCGGCATTGGCCGCTCAGGGCCATTCACTTGACCCCGACAAGGTCAGCCACAGCGTGATGACCGACGAGGCCGGGTTCTTGATGATGGAGCGGCTGCTTGACCAGCCGCAACAGCCGACCGCCGTTCTCTGTGCCTCCACCGCACTTGCTCTCGGCGCCATCCGGTCGCTCAACCAGCGGGGCCTGCGCCCCGGGCGGGATATTTCCCTGATCGCCCATGACGACGTCCTGCCACTCTTGAAGCCGGTGAACTTTTCCGTGCCGCTGACCACAACACGGTCTTCGCTTAGAGCAGCAGGCATGCGCGTTGCCGAACGGCTGATCGCCCAGATCAAGACCGGGCAAAACGAGCCGTTTCACGAGCTTTGGAAAGCGGAACTGGTGGTGCGTGCCTCCACTGGGCCCGCTCCTCGGTAACTGGATTAGAACGTCGGCGCGTCTTTGCCGAGCGCGCGGTGCGCAGCAATCACCGTGTTGGCCATCAGCATGGCAATCGTCATCGGGCCGACGCCGCCCGGGACAGGCGTGATGGCCGCAGCGACCGCACTTGCCTCTTCGAACGCCACATCGCCGACGAGCCTCGACTTGCCCTCGCCCTTCTCGGGTGCGGGAATGCGGTTGATGCCGACATCGATGACGGTCGCGCCGGGCTTGACCCAATCGGCCTTCACCATTTGCGCGCGACCGACGGCGGCAACCAGAATGTCGGCGGACTTGCAGACGGAGGCCAGATCCCTGGTGCGCGAATGCGCCATCGTCACCGTCGCGTTAGCGTTGAGCAGCAATTGACCCATCGGCTTGCCGAACAGGTTGGAACGACCGATTACCACGGCGTTCAGGCCGGACAGATCATCCCCATGGATGCTGCGAACCAGAAGCATGGCACCGGCCGGGGTGCAGGAGAGCAGGCCTGTCTTCAGATCACCAACCGCGAGCTTTCCGGCATTCAAGACGCTCAGACCATCGACATCCTTTTCCGGCAGAATCGACTGGATGATCGGATCGGAATCGAGGTGCTTGGGTAGCGGTAACTGAACGAGAATGCCGTGGATCGATGCGTCGGCATTCAGCGTTGCGACGAGGGCAGCAAGCTCCTGCTGTGTCGTTTCTTCCGGCAGCGTATGCTGGACCGAGTTGAAACCGCATTGCTTGGCCATCTTGCTCTTGGAGTTCACATAGGCATGGCTTGCAGGATCATCGCCGACGATGACGACAGCGAGACCGGGCTTCTGGCCGGTCTCATTCTCCAGACGCTCAGCCGCGTCTCGCACAGCATCCGTCACGGATGCCGCCTTGGCCTTGCCGTCGATCACAACCACCATATGCCTGCCTCCTGAGAACCCGCAAACCAGCCTTGAGGGGTAAGACCCCTAATGCTGCGCGAAGCTACAGATTGCAAGGGAAAATCAGTGGATCAACCGCGACGCCGCATGTCGTCTTCGACAAAGCCGTTCAATCTTTGCTTGAGCGAAGCGAGTTCCTGTCGAAGCGTTCGTAGCTCGTCCGTTTCGGCCTGCGCATGATCTGCCTTGCCTTCCAGTGCGGCGGCCAGCAAAGGCGGCAGACGGAAGCCATCCTCCCTTTGTGCCGTCTCCGCATACCGGACGCGGTTGGCGAGCAGGACCTGACGGACACGTTCATCAAGCGGGATATCATTGGCAGGCTCATCGTGGAGATCGTACTCCCACGTATCGTCTTCAGTCACATCGTAGCGCTCTCTGGCGTAGACGGGCTCGACATCGTCCTCGACCAGATCATGGAAGATATCCGGCTCGATCTCGAACCGTTCATCATGCGCTTCAGCCTTTGCAGGGGCGGCCTCAAAAGCCGTCTCCGCCTCTATTGCCATTTGAATGGCGGCCCCGACCCGGTCTTCCGTCTCCGTGCGGCGGAAGCTGATGAGGAAGAGAGCGAGCAGCATGCCCACCAGCGCGCCTCCCGCTGCCATTGCGCCAGGTATCATCTGCGGCAGAATACCCTCTTCCTGCAGAACCCCGGGTGATGCGGGCTTGGCGATCGCGGCCGTCACGGTCGGTGCTGCGAAGGGACCGGCCTTTTCGCTTGCCGCCAGATATTCGCGCCGGGCTTTTTCGAGAGCCGTTTCCAGCTTGGCAAGCTCTTCCGGTGCGTTACCCATAGCGCGCAATTGCTCTTCAACGGCGGCTTTCGCGCGGGTCTCAGCGTCAAGCGTGGCGGCAACGTCCTTCAACTCCGCCTTAGCACCGTCCAATGCACGACGCAGAGCCGGCATGGCGGCAGATCTTGCGGCGTCGACAGCGCCCTGGGCCGCAATGGTGCGCGGGTGTTTCGGTCCGTGATCGACATTGACGTCGTCAAGCGCAAGCTTTGCAGTGGTGTAGTTGTCTCTGACAGGTGCGAGAGCTTCGAAGACGGGAAGCGGCGGCAGTGCTTTCGTCAGCACGTCGTCCGTCTTCATCGCCGAGACTTTGGTCACAGCCTGGGCGAGGTCGTGCTCCTTCTCGCCCAAAGCCGCAATTGTTGCGTCCGCCTCGTGAAGCGACTGCTGCAGGCCCTGGATACGCGAGACAATATCGTTGCCGTGGCGCATCTGAAATCCTGTCAGGGCGCCTTCCGCCGCGTCGAGCGCGGTGCGTGCTTTCTCTACCGCCTGCAAAGCGGGTTCGGCATGATCGCCGCCCACGCCTTTGACGACCTGGCGAGCAAGATAATCGACGATCCGCTCAGCGGCCTTCGGCGTTGCGGCTGTAACACCGACACCGATGTCCGTCTTCGATGCAGAGGTGATTTTGACGGATTGACGAAGCGCGTCTTCGATGGCGTTGACGGGGGTCGCTGGCTGCACGTCGCCCAAAAGCAGGTTCGCCAGCATGGCGAGGCGTCCCTCTTCAACAATGCCCGTAACATCGCCAGGCTTGAGCTTCAGCTCTGAAATGGCAAGCGTCAGGGACACCGGGGACAGCAGGCTCTGCTGCATGGACGCAGCTACCCGGCCGGTATCGACTGGGTTTCCGCCTGGGGCTGAAACTCTGACGACGGCATGCGAGACATATCCTGCAGACGGCGATGGAAGGAATGCGGACGTCAGGATAGCACCCGCTGTCGCGAACATCAGAACGAAAGCCGCGGGAACGACGACGCGCCGCCATCTGCCTGCCGCAGGCTGCTGCGTAACCGAACCGACATATGTTTCTGCATGAAGAGCCATTGCGAACCCGCAGGGATGTAAGAGCCGTCCGTCTGGCGGAAATATCAATGAAATCTAAAGCGCCATGGCAAACAAATGGTTAATGCCACGGCGAATTGTGGAAGTGACGCCCACCCAATGAGTGCCCGACCCGCGGGTAAGTCCCGCGCAAGATTGTGGGTCTAGACCGGAGGCAGATTAAACACGGAGAATTGTCATGCAGCCCATTCAGCTGTTTGCGCTGGCCTCCCGGCAGGCCGAGTGGCTTTCAATCCGTCAGGAAGTTGTCGCCACGAACATCGCCAATGCGAGCACGCCGCAGTATCGCGCCAAGGAAGTCGTTCCGTTCGAAACCGAACTGAAGACGGCTGGCATGCAGATGGCGCGCACGAACCCGGCGCATATGGAAATGAGCGTGACCGGCGCTGGCAAGATCGGCCTGAGGGACGCTCCACTGAACAATGAAATCGGTGTTCAGGCATCCGGCAACACCGTTTCGCTTTCAACGGAAATGGCCAAGACCGGCGAAATCAAGCGCCAGTTCGAACTGAACACGCAGCTCGTTCGCACCTTCCACTCAATGATGATGACCGCGGTGGGCAAGTAAGATGGACTCATTATCAACCTCGCTGAAGATCGCAGGCAGCGGAATGGAAGCACAGGCAACGCGCCTGCGCATCGTTTCGGAAAACATCGCCAACTCCCGCACGACAGGTGACGGACCGGGCGCCGACCCCTATCGCCGCAAGACGATTACCTTTGCCAATGAGCTGGATCGCGCGTCGGGGACCAACCTCGTCGAGGTGAAGAAGCTTGGCTACGACCGCTCCAACTTCATCGAGGAATACGACCCGGACAGCCCGGCGGCCGATGAAAAAGGCGTGGTGAAGCTGCCGAACGTCAACATGCTGATCGAGATGGCCGACCTTCGCGAAGCCAACCGCAGTTACGAAGCCAATCTCCAGGTCATCAAGCAGACGCGTGATCTGATTTCCTCAACCATCGACCTATTGAAGGCTCAGTGATGATCGAATCTATCAGCAACATCAAATCGCTGACCAACAACTCCGCGACAGACAGCATCAAGGGCATTGCCAGTGGCCTGACCTCGCTTGCGGGTGCCGCCGTTACTACGGCCACAACCGCGACCGTTGGCCCGACATTCGCCAGCGTTCTTGGCGGCGTTGCGCAGGATGCGGTCGATTCGCTCAAGAACAGCGAAGCCATGTCCTTTGCCGGCATGCAGGGCAAGGCCAACACCCGCGAAGTGGTCGATGCCGTCATGCAGGCCGACCAGACCCTGAGGACCGCTGTTGCGCTCAGAGACAGGCTCGTTTCGGCCTATCTCGATGTCGTTAAAATGCAGATTTGACCCGTGAGGACCTAAGAAATGAGAGCTCTAGCAATCGCAGCAACGGGCATGGATGCCCAGCAGACAAACCTTGAGGTCATCGCGAACAACATCGCGAACATCAACACCACCGGCTTCAAGCGTGGCCGCGCCGAATTCACCGACTTGCTCTACCAGACCGAGCGTGCGCAGGGCGTGATGAACCGCGCCAACCAGGCCATGGTGCCGGAAGGCGCCAATATCGGTCTCGGCGTGCAGACGTCTGCCGTGCGCAAGCTGCACATCCAGGGACCTGTGTCCCAGACGGGCAACACGCTCGATCTCGCCATCGTCGGCAAGGGCTGGTTCCGCGTGCAAGGTCCGGACGGCGCGCCGCTTTACACCCGCGCAGGCGCGTTCAACATGGATTCGACCGGCCGTCTGGTGACGACGGATGGCTACCCGGTTCTGCCGGCCATTACCATCCCGACCGACTCGACCGAAACCAAGATCACCGACGACGGCATCGTTTCGGTGCGTATCGGCCAGTCGAACCAGATGACCGAAGTCGGTCAGCTGACGATGAGCAACTTCGCCAACGAAGCGGGTCTGCGTCCGCTCGGTGACAACCTCTTCGCCCAGACGGATGCCTCGGGTGCGGCTGTCGACGGAACGCCTCAGTCGGTTGGCTTCGGCTATCTGAAGCAGAGCTATCTGGAAGGGTCCAACGTCGATTCGGTCAAGGAAATCACCGACATGATTTCCGCCCAGCGTGCGTATGAGATGAACTCCAAGGTCATCACCACCGCCGACCAGATGGCTCAGATCGTCAGTCAGAACCTAAAATAAGTGGAAGGTAGGGTAACATGAAGTTCCGCCCGAAAATCATGCCTGTTCAAGGTTACAAGGTGACGTTCGCGTTGGCACTCGCTTTTGCGATGTGCGCTCCGCACGGTGCCATGTCGCAGCAGAAGTTCGCTGTCGTCCCAACGGTCACGATTCTTTCGGGCGAGATCATTACCCAAGGCCGGGTGACGGAAGTTCCCGTCACCAACCCCAACATCGCTCCCGGCTACTCGCAGTCGATCGAGGAAGTGGTGGGCAAGGTCTCCAAAAGGACACTGGTTGCCGGGCGGACCATTCCGATCGGCGACCTGCGCGACCCTTATGCGGTGGAACGCGGCGCTGCAGTGCGCATCACCTACAACAATAACGGCATGAACCTTTCGGCCTCCGGCGTTGCCATCGAAGACGGCATGGCCGGCGATATCGTTCGCGTGCGCAACAAGGACACCGGCGTGACGGTGAGCGGAACGGCGAAGCTCGACGGGACCGTGGAGGTTTTCCAAAAATGAGTTTTCGTCAGCGTTTTTTCGCCGCGGCAGTTGCGGCAATGGCTTTTCTCGCAGCCGCTCCGGAAGGCTTCGCCCAGACGATGGCGCGCGTGAAAGATATTGCGTCACTCCAGTCAGGGCGTGAAAACCAGTTGATCGGCTATGGTCTTGTCGTCGGCCTGCAGGGGTCCGGCGACAATATGCGTGCCTCGCCCTTTACCGAGCAGTCGATGCGCGCGATGCTGCAAAATCTCGGCATCTCGATGCAGGGCAACCAGACCTCCTCCAAGAATGTCGCGGCCGTCATGGTCACTGCCAACCTGCCGCCTTTCGCAAGCCCCGGCAGCAGGCTGGACGTCAATATCAGCTCGCTTGGCGATGCCTCTTCGCTTCGCGGCGGAACGTTGATCATGACCTCGATGTCCGGCGCAGACGGCCAGATCTACGCTGTTGCTCAAGGCTCCGTCATCGTCTCCGGCTTCAACGCCGGCGGCCAGGCGGCACAGGTGACGGAGGGTGTGACGACGGCCGGTCGCGTCCCAGGCGGCGCGATCATCGAGCGCGAGCTTCCCTCGCAGTTCAAGGATTCCGTCAATCTCGTCCTGCAACTGAGAAACCCGGACTTCTCCACCGCCATTCGCATTGCCGATACGATCAACAACTACGCCCGCACCTCTTACAATGAGCCGATCGCCGAGGCGCGCGATTCTCAGGTCGTCTACATCCAGAAGCCCCGCACAGCCGACCTTACCCGCCTGATGGCAAGCATCGAGAACCTTGCGGTGGAAACCGATACTCCGGCGAAGGTCGTCATCAACGAACGGACCGGCACGATCATCATCGGTGCAGATGTCCGAGTATCGAGGGTTGCCGTCAGCTACGGTACGCTGACTGTCCAGGTTACCGAAATGCCGCAGGTCGTGCAGCCAGCGCCCTTCTCACGCGGACAAACCGCGGTGCAGGAGCAGACCGACATCCAGGCTATGAAGAGCGGTGGCCCGGTTGCTATCCTCGAAGGTCCAAGCCTCCGGTCGCTGGTGGCAGGTCTCAACAATATCGGCGTCAAACCGGACGGCATCATCGCCATCCTCCAAGGCATCAAGTCCGCAGGTGCGCTCCAGGCAGAATTGGTACTACAATGACGATCGCCATCTCCAAGATCTTTACGCCTCAACGCGTTCTTCTGGCACTCTTCGTGGTCGCTGGTTCGCTTCCTTCGGCGCGTGCGCAGGAGCAGGTGCGCGTCACCACCGGCGAGACCAGCGGACAGGAAATCCAGCAATACTGCACCAACATCGTCGATCAGGCGCGCGACCAGCGCTATCTGATGCAGAAGCAGGATCTCGAGAAGCTTCAGGAAGACATCAACGAGCGTGTTGCCATTCTGGAAGCCCGCAAGGCCGAGTATGAAGACTGGCTGCAACGCCGTAACGACTTCCTCAAGCAGGCAGAAACCAACCTCGTCGAAGTCTATAAGACGATGAAGGCGGATGCGGCTGCTCCCCAGCTTCAGGAACTCGATCCGGGAATGGCTGCGGCCATCATCATGAAACTGCCACCGCGCCAATCCGGGCTGATCCTCAGCGAAATGAACGCGAAGAAAGCGGCGACCGTCGCTTCGATCATGGCCAGCGCGACCGATAAAACCACATCAAGAGATCCGTCATGAACAAAGCGCTCATTCTCGCCCTTTCAGCCGCGAGCATCCTCACGGGGTGCCAGAGCGTCACGGAAAACCAGACCCTCAAGGAAATCGGCAATGCCCCGGCAATGAGCCCGATCGGCAGCGGCCTGCAATTCAACCAGGCACCGCAGCTCGCGTCCTATCCGAAGCAGCCGCTTCATACGGCAAGCGGCTATTCGCTCTGGAGCGACAGCAAGGCGGCGCTCTTCAAGGATTCACGCGCCCTCAATATCGGCGACATTCTGACGGTGAACATCCAGATCAACGACAAGGCGTCGTTTGACAACCAGACCGACCGCAGCCGCAAGAACAACCGAAAGACCGGCTGGAAGGCAGATGCGGAAATCCTTGGCTGGAAGCCGAAGGCGGACTCGTCTCTCAGCTTCGACAATGACAGCGAAGCCAATGGCAAGGGCTCCATCAACCGCGCGGAAAAGCTCACGCTCCTCGTCGCAGCGGTTGTGACCGGCATTCTGGAAAACGGCAACCTGCTGATCAGCGGTTCGCAGGAAGTGCGCGTCAACCACGAGATCCGCATTCTCAATGTCGCAGGTATCGTCAGGCCGCAGGACGTCAATTCCGAGAATACCGTGTCCTACGAGAAGATCGCGGAGGCCCGCATTTCCTACGGCGGTCGCGGACGCATCATGGAAGTGCAGCAGCCACCGGTGGGGCAGCAGGTCGTCGACCTCTTCTCGCCGATCTAAGACGCTCGAAATGCGATGCTGATAAATCGCGGCACGATCTTGTGAGGCGTTCGACATGGCAGATGAGGTTGTCTCGTCCAGCCGGGTACAAATTGAGAAACAGGCAACAGACCTATGACCGACCAGTTGGCACTTGAAGGACCGGCACCGAAGAAGAGCTCGCCTATCCCGGCCATCGGCGCGATCGCAGTGCTGTGTCTTCTGGGTCTTGGCGGCGGCTGGTTCGTCGGCAAGATGCTCTTTGTGCCCGCCCCACCGGCTGCGGCCGCACCGGCTCATGAGGCTCCAGCAGAAGTTGCAGCAGCGGGCGAGCATGGCGAAGCACCAAAAGCAGAGGCTCATGGCGAGCCCGCCAAGGATGGCCATGGCGCGCCCGTAGGTCCGAGCCTAGTATCCCTCGATCCGATCATCACCAATCTCGGTTATCCTGCCGAAAATTGGGTAAGGCTTGAACTTGCACTGCAATTTAATGGTCCTTCAGACCCGGCCGTGGTTCAGGAGCTCCATCAGGAGCTCATGGCCTACATCAGAACCGTTCCTCTCCAGCAAATTCAGGGTCCGCGCGGCTTTCAATATCTTAGGGATGACCTGAGAGAGATCGTTGACCTCAGGACGAAAGGGCGCGTATCCAAGGTTTTATTCAAAACCTTCGTGATAGAATGATTCGCACCCTTATCTGCCTGATTGCTTTCGCCCTGATCCCAGGGATTGCTTTTGCGCAGCAGTCACCGGCAGATTTGTTAAATCTGCCTGTCGACGGCTCCGCCGCGGCATGGATCATTCGTACCTTCGGATTGCTGACGATCCTTTCGATCGCGCCCGGCATCCTGATCATGGTCACGAGCTTTCCCCGCTTCATCATCGCCTTTTCCATTCTTCGGTCCGGCATGGGACTTGGCACGACGCCATCCAACATGATCCTGACGAGCATGGCGATGTTCATGACGTTCTACGTGATGGCGCCAACCTTCGAGCGCTCGTGGAACGATGGCATCCAGCCGATGATGCAGAACCAGATTACCGAGGCGCAGGCAATCGAGAGGGCGGCAGAACCCTTCCGCACCTTCATGCTTGCCAATACGCGCCCGAAGGATCTTGCACTCTTTGTCGATCTTGCAAGCGAGCGCGGCCAGGAAACGATGAATGGCACGCAGCCGCAATACCGCATCCTCGTGCCGGCCTTCATGCTGTCTGAAATCCGCCGCGGCTTCGAAATCGGCTTTCTCGTCATCCTGCCCTTCCTTGTCATCGACATGGTGGTGGCAACGATCACGATGGCCATGGGCATGATGATGCTGCCCCCGACCTCGATCTCACTGCCGTTCAAGATATTGTTCTTCGTGCTGATCGATGGCTGGAACCTGCTGGTCGGCTCGCTGGTGCGGTCCTTTTATTGACGCACGTCGTGCGAGGTCGAGCCGCAGCAGCAGCTTGGCCGACGCCCGCCACTCCCACTTTTTCATCTGCCTCGGCTGGCAGAGCAAGAGTCAGACAGCCCCTATCATTGATGCGCGAGTGCAGCCTCTGCCAACGCGCCCCGAGAAGATGGATTCCGCCCTTTGGGACAGGCGGTCTGAATAAGCATCGCCCGGGAACGGAGCTTCCGTTACCGGGCGGAGTTGAGAAGACGAGGAGCGTTTGCGGAGGGAACCATGACCCGCCCGACCGCTCCATGGCCGTCAATGGGATGGGCTGGCTGCTGCCGCCTTTGGCGGCTCGGGATCGGTGTTGATCACGATCTTTTGCGGCTTGCGGGTGGAGTCCCTGGCGTCCAGGATCTCCTTCGTAATGTAATCCATCTGCTGGATCATCACGTCGCGGACAAGCGGCTTTTCCATACGAGCGTTGATGCCGTCTTTGATCTTGGTCTTGAAGCCTGCGACATCGAACTTGCCGACCTCCTTGACGTCGAGGATCTTGTCGCCGACCAGCAGGCCGAAAAGCTCGTCCGTCATGTAAGCCGTCATCGGTGCCTTGACGTCCTTCATGATGACGGAGTCGACCAGAAGCGTAGAGCGTATCAGGAAGTAGCCGGCCACCGCGCCATTGGAAAGGACAGGCAGCGTCATCAGATCGCCCTGCACATATTGCGGCGGCGGCGGCGCATCGACCTTGTGATCATCCGCGGGGGGCTGGCCGAACTTGACGGCGGCGAAGACCCCGCCAAGGGTCATGACAAGCACCAGGACCCCTGTGGCAATCAGCTTTATCATTGCGCCTCACGAGCGAACTGTTGCAGCGAATAGGTGCCATCGTCCTCGGCATTCTTCTGCGCATCCTTCAGCAGCTCAACGACCGCCTTGACGGCCTTCATGCTCGCTTCGACGCGGCGGGTATTGATGGCGAGCTTTTCCTTGATGTCGAGGATCTGCTGGCGATGCACTTCGGCAATCTTCGGGCTTTCGACGTCGCGGATCAGCATGGTGAGTTCGTAGAGGCAACGGCTCTTATGGGCGTTCGACAGTTTGAAGTCGAAGTCAGGTTCTTTGCCGATCCGGGCGTTCTCGTTGTCGATGACCGCTTCGAGACGACCGAGCACAGCCTGAATTCTGTAGTCGTTATTGACAATTTCCATGTTACTTCAGCGCTCCGCCTGACTCAGCTATTGGTTTTTTTGGTTTCGGTGTCGGAGAAGATGCGTCGCTGGAAGTCAGTGACCATGCTCATGGCAATCTTCTTGTCGTCTTCATTAACGGCAGAGACGGGGGCGGCATTGCGCTGGCGCTGCAGCGCCTGCGAATAGACCTGCTCGGCGATGCCGATGCCGCCCTTCTTGGACATCTCGTCGGCCATCTGTTCGGACATCATGCCTTTCCAGAACTCGCCTGCGGAGCCCTTGCCGTAAACCTCTTCGGTATCGGATGGCATCATGTTCTGGATAAACGTGTTGAGAACGCTCGCCTCGAACTTGCGGTAGGTTTCAGGGATCTTTTCGTGATGCTCCGGCCTGTGGATGTTTCCGAGGCCCGCCTTGCTTGCTGGTGTCTCGATACTGTTGATCGCGGACTCAAAGCCGGCATTGCTGGCAGTCAGGACCGAAGCTTCCCGCGTCGCGCTCACCGCGCGCAGCTTTTCACGGGCCGCGGAGACCTGCATCGGGTCGGCCGCATTGACCACATCAAGCACAAGATCGCTTGGAGGAGAAATCGCCACGTCGTCATCCTTTCCGTTTTGATCGGATGACGATAGGCGCCTAACCTTGCTGGAGGCTGGAGGCCTTCATGCTGATCTGCAGATCGATCAGCTCATAAATGCTGTTGTCGTCACGCACCCTCGCCTCGTCCTCGCGGGCACTGTCGCGCTTGTCTTCCAGCTTCTCGCCTTTCTTAGTTTCCTTCAGAAGCTGCGTTTCCTGCGCTTCCTGGATGGATTCAAGACGGACATCGCGGGCCATCAGTCGGCTATGTCGCATGACGTAATGTTTCAGCATGTCCTGGTGCAGCGGATCATAGGAGGTCAGATACCCAGACAGTGTCTCAATCTTCTCGGCAAGCTCGGCGCGCTCACGCGTGGTGATGGCAAGTTCATTCTCGACCATCTTCGTCAGATGTCCCTGCACCTTCACCAGCCTGTCGAGTTTCTTGGATTTGGAAAGATCCGCCATCTCACTCACATGTTCGAGAAAACGAGGAAGAAGCCATTGACGAACTGGTTAATCACCGCGGCAATGCCGAAATAGAGCAGCAGCAGACCGCCGGCCAAAGCATAGGGGGTAGAGATGAAGTAAACCGGAATCTGCGGTGCGAGCTTGTTGATCAGGCCGATCGCCACGTTGAACAGAAAGCCGAAGAGGATGAAGGGGCTTGCCACCCGGATCGCCACATTCATCGAGGCCACGAGCGTATCGGTCAGCGTGATCAGCATGCGCTGGGCCGAGATCGGTCCGCCGAGCGGGATCGACGAGTAGGATTCCACCAGCGCTTTGAAGATGACGTGGTGAAAATCCAGAATGAACAGCACAAGCAACACGCCGAATGTCAGCATGGCCGCAAGCTGACTTTCGGAGGTATCTTCCAGCACGTCCTGCGCGGGCGGGCCGGTGAAGGAAATGGCCGTGCCCATAACGGTTGCGGCAAACTGCATTCCCAAGAGATAGAGATGGGCGATCAGGCCGAACATCGTGCCGATGAAAGTCTCATAGAGCATTGCGCGGAAGAACGTCACCGTGTTGCCCTGCGTGACAGGATAGATGACATCCCAGAGCAGCGGCAGTAGGGCAATGGAAAGCGTCAGCGCAAGGAAGAGCCTGATCTGGACAGGAAGCCTGGCAGAGGAAAAGCCAGGCATCGCCATGAGGCAGGAACCGATCCGGCAGAAAGCCAGGAACAGCGCCATGATGGTTCCTTGCGGGTCAGAGATCATGAAATGGAGCCGAGGATCTTGATTTCCGTACCCTTTGCCAGTTCGACATGCGACAGCACCGGCAAGGTGCTGAAGAGTCGTTCCGTAATCATTCTTACATATGCGCGCGTTTCAGGCAGCGTGACAAGCACGAATGGCAGACCGACATCCATGTATTCACGGATTACTTGGGTCGCCTCGTTGGAGAACTCTTCCACCTGGCGCGGATCGATATCGAATTCGATGACATCGCCCTTCGGATCGCGCTTCAGCGCCTGCTGGAAGATGACGTCCCACTTGGTGCCGAGACGCAGAACGCGCAGAACGCCGTTGTCGGAGAGGTCGCCGCAAATCTGCTGCGCCATACGGATACGGACATGCTCGACGATCTGTTCGGTCTTGCGCAGATGTGGGGCCAGTTCCGCCACGGCTTCGAGGATCAGGTGCAGGTTTCGAATGGAAACGCGCTCCGCCAGGAGAAGCTTTAAGATTGCCTGAAGGCCGGAATAGGACATGTGCGACGAGCAGATCTCGTCGGCGAGCTTCTTGTATTCCGGATCGAGCCGGTCGATCAGGACCTTGACGTCCTTGTAGGAGAGAAGCATCGGCAGGTTGTTGCGGATGACTTCGCTGACATGTGTGAGAAGTGCCGAAATGTTGTCGATCGGGTGGAAGCCTTCGCGCCGCAGATCTTCGACGAAATGCTCCAGCACCGAAACCGCCGGCATGCCGAAAGCGGGCTCTCTGACATCGTCACCTGGAACCGATGGACGTCTGCCCTTGCCGGTGATGACCAGCACTTCCCCGACACGCAGCGTATTGGCCGCGACCGTCGTGCCGTGGATGCGGATCTGGTAGGATTTGTCGGGAATGGCGATATCGTCGGTGACCTTGATTTCCGGCACGACGAAGCCGTATTGCGCGGCAAACTTCTTGCGCATCTTGCCCACCCGGAAGCCCAGTTCCTGGTGCGCGCCAAGAAGGCGTGGCGAGACCTGTTTGCCAAGTGCGAGCTCGATTTCGGTGGTGCGCAGAACGCTCTTCACCGTCTCGCTTTCGGCCTGCGTGGCGTCAGCTGCCTTCTGGTCCTCTTCCGCACGAGCAACATCCTGTTCACGCTGCAACTGGCGAGGAATGAACCAGGCACCCAGCGCCAGGAGGCCGCTGAGGAACATGAAGGGAATGAAGGGGAGACCCGGAACGAGGGCAAGAATGAACATCAAGCCGGCAGCAACGGAAAGTGCCTTTGGATAGCCGCTCAACTGGTTGATGACGGCAGTATCGGTGGAGCCGAGCGTGCCGCCGCGCGTGACGATAAGACCGGCCGCGAGCGAAACGATCAGCGCTGGAACCTGCGAGACGATACCATCACCGACGGAAAGCTTGACGAAAACGTCCGCCGCTTCGCTGACCGGCATGCCGTGACGGAAGACACCGATGATGATGCCGCCGCAAATGTTGATCATGGTGATGAGCAGGCCGGCGACGGCGTCGCCACGCACGAACTTCGACGCACCGTCCATCGCACCGTAGAAGGAGCTTTCTTCTTCCAGTTCGCGACGGCGAAGCTGCGCTTCCTTCTCATTGATGATGCCGGCGGACAAATCCGCATCGATCGACATCTGCTTGCCGGGGATGGCGTCCAGGGTGAAGCGCGCGCCGACTTCGGCGATACGCGTGGCACCCTTGGTGATGACGATGAAGTTCACCACGATGAGGATAAGGAAGACGATCAGACCGATGACGAAGTCGCCGGACATGACGAGGCTCGAGAAGCCGGCGATCACGCCGCCGGCGGCATCGTGGCCCTGGTGACCATGGGACAGAATCACGCGCGTCGTCGCAATGTTGAGCGCGAGACGGATCATGGTGGAAATCAGCAGGATCGTCGGGAAGGAGGAGAAGTCGAGCGGACGATGAATCCAGAGCGACACCATCAGGATCAGCACGGAGAAGGCAATCGAGAATGCCAGTCCCATATCGATGATAAAAGGCGGGATCGGCAGGAACAGGATGCACAAAATGGCAACGATGCCCGCTGCAAACCCAATGTCGCGCCCTCTGGGGGCGACTTTCGGAAGTGGCATTACGCTGGGCGGGGTAGCCATTCTAACTCCATCTCATCATGAGAACCGGCAGGACGTCCGGACCCTTTCCATCATGAAAAGGCCTTGCCGACCCGTTGGACGCAGATCAACGACCGAGGCTTAATGGGTCAAGCTTGCGCGAGAATGGAGACAGGGCGAGCAATGGGCGCGAGACCCGACAAGGCGCAAAAAGCCCGCAATTTCCGCATTTCAATGAGCTGAAATGGATTTTTAGCTTTGGTCAACCGTCATCTTGTAATATGATCGAGTTCAACATTTGCGCCATGACCGCGTATCCGTCGACCATGAACGGTCTTCAACGAACTAGGGCTCGTCATGGTTCTGTCGACATACAGCAGTTATCTCACCGTCAATCGGGATATGAAGGCCTCTCTCTCCAAGGTCGAGAGCCAGGCTCCGGTGAAGCGCGATACCGAATATTACGAAGCCAATATCGGCAAGGTGAAGACCGTCGACGACTTGCTCGGCGATTACCGTCTCTATTCCTATGCGATGCAGGCCTATGGTCTTGGGGAAATGACCTATGGCAAAGCGTTCATGCGCAAGGTGCTGGACAGCGATCTCAGCGACAGCAAGAGTTTTGCCAATACGCTGACCGACAAGCGCTACCTTCAAATGGCCCAGGCCTTCAACTTCAAGGGCGATGCCAAGGTGGCGCAGAGCACGGCGCAGGCCGATAGCACGACCGATGCCTACAAGGCCTCCTTCCAGACCGAAGAGACCAATATCAAGACCGAGGCTGCCTATTTCGCTTCGAAGATCGGTGCGATCACCAATGTCGACGATCTGGTCAACAACACGCGGCTTCGCACCTATGTTCTGGATTCGGCCGGTCTCGATACGACCTTCACCTCCAAGGCCTATCTGAAACAGGTTCTGACAAGCGATCTCGCCGATCCCGACAGCGTTGCCAACCAGGCGAAAAATCCTGCCTGGAAAAAGCTCACGGGGTTCTTCAATTTTAACGCGGACGGCACGGTCAACGGCCAGGCACAGACCGCCGACCAGACGGAAGATCTGAAGCTCGATTACGTTGCCAGCATGTCGACCTATCCGTCAGCCACATTACTGGATGCCAATCAGCGCTACTGGGACAAGCATGTTCCCCAGGTCCAGAGTGCGCAGGATCTCGTCAAGGACAGCCGTCTCGTCGCTTACGTCAAAACGGCTTTCGGCCTTAACCCCACCATGCTTGCAAGCAGCGTGGCGAGCCTGATGTATAGCCAAAACTTCGCTCAGACCTACGGCAACACCAAGCTGCTCGACGCCTTCGAGTTTTCCAGCGATGGCACTCTTCCTGCCGGCACGAGCGCGCAGACGCCCGCACAGATGTCAGCGGTAGCAAACCAGTACACAACTGAGTTCAGGAAGGACGCGGACAAGAAGATCGCGGATGCGGTCACCAATTACGAGACCCGCATCGCCAAGATGACGAAGCTGGACGACTTCTTCGTCTCCAACAAGAAAGACGACGACAAGAAGAATGACGAGGTCAGCGAAGTCTGGGACGTGGCTTTGCGCGCCTTCGGCATCAATCCGGATGAGGTCTCCAAGTCCGAACTCAAGAAAATCCTCTCAAGCGACGTGACCGACAAGAAAAGCTACGTCAACAGGCTGGACGACGACCGCTATGTCAACCTCGTCAAGGCCTTCAATTTCACCGCCGATGGGGGAACGGAAGCACCATTGACCGCGCAGTCTCAGCGCATGGTGGCCCAGGTGACTGCAGATTACAAAGCCGTAAAGCTCCGAGCTTTGACCGGTACCGCCAAGGAGAATGCCTCCAAGGCCGCGGACAAGGAAATCGCCTATTACACCTCGACGATCGGAGGGATCAAAACCGCCGATCAATTCCTGGCGGATAGCCGACTGACCAAATTCGTGCTGGAAGCCAATGGTCTCGACCCGAAAGAGGTCACGGCCACCGATCTGCGCAGGATGTTCAAGTCGGACCTTTCCGATCCGAAAAGCTTCGTCAACACACAGAGCAACGGCAAGTTTGCAGAAATCGTCGCGTCCTTCAATTTCAGCGCCAAGGGACAGCTGGATGCAACGGCGGCCGAAGGCGTTCAGCAGCGCGGCGCGATTTTGGAGACGACCAACCAGTATCTGCAGCAGACACTGGAAGTACAGCAGGGCGAGCAGAATGACGGCGTTCGCCTGGCGCTGTACTTCAAGCGCAAGGCACCGGAAATTACGAGCCCTTACTCCATCATCAGCGACAAGGCGCTCTTCACCTTTTTCAAGACAGCCTACAATCTGCCGACTGCCATTGGCAATATCGACGTGGCCAAGCAAGCTGATCTGGTGAAGAAATACATCGATGTTGGGAAGCTCGGCGATCCGGACTATGTCGACAAGATCGTCAAACGATTTACCGCGCTTTACGATACGCAGAAGAACGGTCCGACCTCAACGTCGCTCAGCCTCCTGGGACGGTCGGCCTCCATCAGTGCGGATACGCTTCTGGCGGTCGCTCAGCTTAGAGCGGGTTGATAGGATCCGGCTGAACTCGCATTGCGTCAGCGCCCCTCGCAAAGCGAAAGCGGCTGCGATAGCAGCCGAAGCCACGCTCAATAATCGCTGTCGTTATCCGTGCGGCGCTGGTTGTCCGCAAGCTCTTCGTCATCAGCGACGGGAATGGCATAGGAGCCGTTCAGCCAACGGGATAGATCAAGCGACCGGCAGCGATCGGAACAGAATGGATAATCTTCTCGGGTCGAGGGCCTGCCGCATTCGGGGCATGGCTGTGCCTTGCGAAGAGGCGTAACTTTAGGATCCGACGTCATGCTTCTCAGCCTTCCTGCCAGCCCGACGTGACTTCGAAGCCTTCCCCCGCCAGGAGTGCGGCCGTTTCGTAAAGCGGCAATCCCACCACATTGGTGTAGGAGCCCGTCAGCTTCTGGACGAAGCAGCCGGCGATACCCTGGATAGCGTAGGCGCCAGCCTTGCCGCGCCATTGGCCGGACGCGATGTAGTTTTCAATTTCGAACTGCGACAGACGCTTGAAGCGGACCTTGGTTTCGGCCACCTTCTGACGCACCTTGCCGTTCGGGGTAATCAGGCAGATGCCCGTATAGACCCAGTGGCTTCTGCCGGAGAGGAGATGGAGCGCCGCCGAAGCGTCCTCGATATATTCGGCCTTGCCAACGATCCTGCGACCGACGGCGACCACCGTATCGGAACCAAGAATATAGGCATCCCGCCAGGCCAGTTCGCCCTTGACCGCTTTGTGAGCGGCCTGTGCCTTCTGTAAAGACAGGCGGCGGCAGAGTGTGCGGGGATGTTCGAGGCGTGCGGGTGTTTCGTCGATGTCCATCGGCATCAGGCGCGTGGGTTCGATACCCACCTGATGCAGGAGCTCAAGACGGCGTGGCGATCCGGAAGCCAGAATCAGCTTTTGTTTTGGGTCTGTCATGCTCTGCCAGCCGTCCGATCTATCGGGCGATTACTTGAAACGGTAGGTGATGCGGCCTTTGGTGAGGTCGTAAGGGGTCATTTCGACCAGGACCTTGTCGCCAGCGAGAACGCGGATACGGTTCTTGCGCATGCGTCCTGCCGTGTGAGCAATGATCTCATGCTCGTTTTCCAGCTTCACACGGAACGTCGCATTGGGCAGGAGTTCGGTCACGACGCCCGGGAATTCAAGGACTTCTTCTTTTGTCATATAGGTTTGTTTCTTCCTGTTGATGATGCCAGGCGTAAAGTGCCCGGGAAAATTGCGCGGAAACTACACAATCGCCGCACATTTGTGAACCTAAATTGTCGTCCGCTTTAAAGCGTTTCCGAAAATGGCTGCGCGCGTTGCGGCAGGCGCTCGGAAATGAGCTTTTTCAGGTGATCGCGAACCTCGCGATAGGCTTCCAGCCTCTGTTCTCTGGAGCCCGTTTCCACCGTCGGATCCATGGTCGGCCAATAGACGACGTCAAGCGCGTTATACCGCGTCAACTCGAGTGCGGCGTGATGGGCCTCTGGCGTCAAGGTAATGATCAGATCGAAGAAGTCGTCCTCGATCTCATCCATGGTGCGCGGTTTGTGCTTGCCAAGCGTCAGGCCGGCTTCGTCCAGAACCGCATCGACAAAGGGGTCGCGATCGCCTGCCCTGACGCCAGCGGACTGGATATAGATGCCGGGAGCGACGATCTGCTTGGCGATGACCTCTGCCATGGGAGAACGGATGGAGTTCATGCCGCACATGAATAATATGGCGCGCGGGGCCTTGTCTTTCAAGTCTGGAGCGGCCGGACCTTCCATGCCTAGCCTCGCCAATAAAGGACACAGACGAGGGTAAAGAGGCGGCGTGCGGTATCGAAGTCCATCTTGATCTTGCCCGAAAGACGATCCATCAGCGTTTGCGATCCATCATTGTGGATACCGCGCCTGCCCATATCGATCGCCTCGATCTGGCTGGGCGTCGAAGACCGGATCGCTTCGTAGTAGCTCTCGCAGATCAGGAAATAATCCTTGATGATGCGGCGGAAGGGCGTGAGCGACAGAATGTGCGTGGCCACATCTGTCCCCTCCTCCGTGGTGATGGAGAAGACGAGCTTTGCATCCACCAGGGAGATGTTCAGCCGGTACGGCCCGCCCACATGCCCAATTGGCTCAAAACTGTTTTCCTCGATCAGATCGAAGATCGCGACGGCGCGCTCATGCTCCACATCAGGCGTGGACCGACCGATACTCTCATCCAGCACCACGTCGCAGAGTCTGAAGTCGCCTGCCGCCATCTGCTACCCTTCCGGATTGAGGCGAATGCCGACGGACCGTGCATGCGCATCGAGCCCTTCGGAGTTGGCAAGCGTGATGGCAGCGGATGCGAGCTGACGCAGCTGATCCGGCCCTAGCCTCAGGATCGATGTACGCTTGACGAAATCGAGGACCGACAGACCGGATGAGAAGCGCGCCGAGCGGGCGGTGGGCAAGACGTGGTTCGATCCGCCGACATAGTCGCCGATCACTTCAGGCGTATGGCGGCCAACGAAGATGGCGCCCGCATTGCGAATGCCCGCCATCAGCGCATCGGGGTTATCGACGGCAAGCTCCAAGTGTTCAGCGGCGATGCGGTTGGCAAGCGGGATCGAGGCAGCAAGATCGTCCACCAGGATAATCGCGCCGAAATCGCGCCAGCTGGCGGTGGCGGTCTGCGAACGGGAAAGCTGCTTCAGTTGACGCTCGACAGCCTTTTCGACAGCGCGGCCCAGTTCCGCATCATCTGTGATGAGGATGGATTGCGCGCCCGGATCATGTTCGGCCTGCGCCAGAAGATCGGCGGCGAGCCAATCCGGATCGTTGTGTCTGTCGGCAATCACCAAGACTTCGGAGGGTCCGGCTATCATGTCGATGCCAACGGTGCCGAACACATGGCGCTTGGCCGCAGCCACATAGGCGTTGCCCGGTCCGACGATCTTGGCGACGGGTGCGATGGTCTGAGTGCCGTAGGCAAGCGCTGCGATGGCCTGTGCACCACCAATGCGGTATATTTCCTCAACGCCTGCGACGCGCGCTGCAGCCAGCACCGCCGGATTGATCTTGCCGGCATTGGCGGGAACGACCATGACGATGCGTTCGACGCCCGCGACCTTTGCCGGGACGGCATTCATCAGCACCGAGCTTGGATAGCTTGCCGTGCCGCCTGGAACGTAAAGACCGACAGCCTCAATCGCCGTCCATCTGGAACCGAGGCCGACCCCGATATCGTCTTCGTAGATATCGTCTTTCGGCATCTGCCGCGCATGGTGCTTTTCGATACGCTGGGCTGCAAACTTCAAAGCATCGAGAACGGCAGGATCGACTTCGGCAAGGGCGGCGTCGATTTCCGCTTCCGTGACGCGCATCGAGATCTTCGAGAAATCCAGCCCGTCGAACTTCAGCGAGTAATGGGCCAGCGCCTCATCCCCACGCTTTCGAACATCTTCGATGATATCACGAACGACAGCGTTCACATCTTCCGAAACCTCGCGCTTCGTCGTCAGGAACGCGGCGAAAGCCTGTTCGAAATCAGAAGAGGATTGCTCCAGCCAGATTGCCACTTCACGTCACCCTTTTCGAGAGCCTCGCGTTTGATGCGAGGCGAAATTCTCTGCAGCCTCAACGATGAGACGGCACATGGGTATGTGGCATAAATCGAAACATGCGGGCAAGGCAATTCCCTGCCCGCTTCGTCAGCTCAAGATTTAGTCTGCCGGATGGAAGGGGCGGGATTCGGTTTCCCACGCACCGCTGAGATCCGTCAATTGCGCCTCGATGCATTCCACGTCGAGCGCGATCGCTCCTCCGCCGGAGAGTGTCAGCTCGATCGTTCCATCGGGACCCTCTCCCTTCTGGATGAAGCGGATTGCGAGAAGGGAATGAACCTGCTCCTTGTCGGTGCGGTTTATACCGCTGGAGCGGACGGCCGACACGCGTTTGAGAACCAGGGCGGAGCGGCAGCGTTCTGGCGGATGGTTCTTCTTGGCGCCGTGTTCCCAGACGAACCGGTTGGCAGAGAGAACGAATTGGCCGGGCCGAGGTTCGAAGGACACGTCTTTCAACTTGAAGACACTGTCCTGCATGTGGGTAGAAATGATGGCAAGGTCTTCGCCATCCAGCGCCATGAGTTTAAGGCCGCTCATCGTCTCTTGGTCCTCATCTCGCGGACAGGTCCGCTATCTCGCGTTCAACATGTGTGAAACACGACGCGTGCCGCACGCGGCATTTGCGTCGTCGTTCAAATGGTTGATCTGGAGATAGGCAGTCGGGGCCGGTTCTTCAACGGACACGGCCCCCTCATCGAGAATCGGGATGAAGGATCAATCGCTGACGCGCTCGACTTTCGCGCCGCAGCGGTTCAGCTTTTCTTCGAGACGCTCAAAGCCGCGATCCAGGTGATAGACGCGCGACACCATGGTTTCGCCCTCAGCCACCAGTCCGGCAATGACCAGCGAGACGGAGGCGCGAAGGTCGGTCGCCATCACAGGCGCGCCGCGCAAGCGGGAGACGCCTTCGATACGCGCCATCTGGCCTGACAGAGAGATCTTGGCGCCAAGGCGGGCAAGTTCCTGAACGTGCATGAAGCGGTTTTCAAAGATGGTTTCAGTGATGTGCGAAACGCCATCGGCACGCGTCATCAGCGCCATGAACTGCGCCTGCAAGTCCGTCGGGAAACCTGGGAAGGGCTCGGTGACGACATCGACCGGGCGGATGCCATTGCCGTTGCGCACGACGCGCAGGCCACTCTCCGTTTCGGTGATGGTTGCGCCGGCAAGGCGCAACGTATCGATGGCGTTGTCCAGCAGCGAAGCGCGCGTGCCTTCCAGAAGCACGTCGCCACCTGTCATGGCCACGGCCATGGCATAGGTGCCCGTTTCGATACGATCCGGAAGGACCCGGTGACGGGCGCCGGAGAGCGACGTCACACCTTCAATGGTAATGGTCGAGGTGCCGGCACCTTCGATCTTCGCGCCCATGGCACTCAGGCACTGGGCAAGGTCAACAACTTCGGGCTCACGAGCCGCGTTGTGAATGATCGTCGTGCCGCGGGCGAGCGTTGCCGCCATCAGCATCACATGCGTTGCGCCAACGGAGACTTTCGGGAAGGTATAGGTGGCGCCGATCAGACCGCCGGCAGGCGCTGTCGCGTTGATGTATCCGCCATCGATTTCCATGGTGGCGCCAAGCGCCTCCAGTCCTTCGATGAAGAGGTCGACGGGACGTGTGCCGATGGCGCAGCCACCGGGCAGCGAAACGCGCGCCCTGCCCTCACGGGCAAGAAGCGGGCCGATGACCCAGAAGCTTGCACGCATCTTGGAGACCAGCTCGTATGGAGCGGTCGTATCGACGATCGTCCGGCAGGTGAAATGCACGGTGCGGGAATAGCTTTCGCCTTGGCTTTCACGACGGCCATTGACGGAAATGTCGACGCCGTGGTTGCCGAGAATGCGGATCAGCTGTTCGACGTCTGCCAGATGCGGCACGTTTTCCAGCGTCAGCGTATCGCTGGTCATCAGCGATGCGATCATCAGCGGCAGTGCTGCATTCTTGGCGCCGGAAATCGGGATGATGCCGTTCAGCTCGTTCCCACCTGTGATTCTGATGCGATCCATTCGTCCCTTACGAGCTTTGCGCTCGCCTTTCCTTGGTGCCGTCGAGGCATGTGTTGGTGCCGGCGTGCCAACAAGCGGCAGCACAGCTGAAAAAGAGTTGATGCCGCCCACTCAGACAAGAGTCGGCGCGAAAGATGAAACCCCTGTCCGTTTCAATTTCCCCGGTCTGTTCTTGTCAGCACGATTCGTTCGTTTTTGCGGCAGGAAGTCCGATTGTATCGTCTTCGTCACCTGCACGGCGGGCGCGCAACTGCTGTTTGCGGCGAGCAAGGTTTTCACGCAGCTTTTTCGCAGCCCGCGCCTTGCGCTCCGCCTCTCGCTGCTTTGCCTTTTCGCCGGGTCCAGTTTGCCCGGATGCCAGCGGCTTTTGCAGGGTTTCATCGTGATCATCGTCCATAAGCGGTGTCATAAACGAATTTCGCGCGGTCCAACAGTGTCCGTCGCTTTTTTCAGAAAGGTATGGTGAAGTCGCACTTTGATGCTTGCGCTCATCAAAAACCTATGGCAATAGGCGCCCACTTGATGTCGAGGCAGCGCTTCGACGACAGATGCTGCGGTAGCTCAGTGGTAGAGCACTCCCTTGGTAAGGGAGAGGTCGAGAGTTCAATCCTCTTTCGCAGCACCATTCAATTCTCCCACTGTACAAATTTTTTCGCTCGATTGCTGGTGAAGCGCGACCGTCGTTATGCTTTGGGCTTAACGGGATTGCCGAAAAGATCGACGGGTTCAGGCTCTGGAGAAACGCCACTCTTGTGGCCCGAAAGGCGACCGCTAAACGATCGCAGGCTGTTCGGGCGTCCTGCCCAGAGCGCGAACTCGACTTTCTCTCCTGCCTCGATATCGCGGTCTGCGATGAAATAGCCGCGATGGTCAGGAGCGGTTTCGTGCCCAGCCTTTTCGTTTTCAAACAAACAAACATCTCCAGGCTTTGCGTTGTAAGCCATTCAGCGTCCTCCCTTTCAATTTGAGTCACGGCTTCGGATGATGGATCTATATGGTGGATGGGGAATGCTGAGGCTAGGCTAAGCTGGTGTGACGCGGGCTCAATACGCCCGCGGGAACCCCGGTGGCCGAAGTCTCGTCATCGCGTGCCTTGGCGGTTCGATACGAGATTCACGCGCCCATCCACGCGCAGAAGAGCGCAGCCCAGGAAACCCCGAAAGCCTTCCTTCCAAAGTCTGGACATGACAGGACGCGCACTTGAAAGCTCATGCGGCCATCATCACATGAACGTAGAGAGAACATTCATAGGAGCAGTCACAATGACATCTGGTGAAAAGCAGCTTTCACGAAGTGCAATCCGCTCGTTGTCGGCGATCCACCAGTATCGTTATCAACGGCGTTCGGGTCGGGTCTGGCTGGTTGGCGACAAGCGCATCTCGACCTCAACCGTCGCTAGCCTTGAAAGAGAAGCCTTCGTCCGAGAAATCGCTTCGAATGGCGCACCTCGCCTTGTTCTGACGGACGAAGGCAAGCGCTTTGTTGCTCATGGCGGCGGTATGCAGAGACGATCACCTACATGACAGAATGGGGACCGACCCATCTCTGCTGCAGTTAGCGCTGAGGCACGAAGGACGATTGCGTTACCTATCTAAAAGCGAGATGAGCAGTACCGCGTCACAACTCTTTGGAAACGCACCACCTTCTCTTGGAATGGAAATCTCAGCGAACACGCAGCCTTCAGCGTTCGAAACGGCCGCGCTGCCATCACACGATAGAAACGCCGATCGAGACACCAACGAACGCAGTCGCTTGGTCCAGATCAGAATCCCGACTGGATGCGGGAGAAAACAAGATTGGTGAAGAGAGAGATCTGCGCACCGACAAACGGCGCTGAAAAGGCGATGGCGACCATGACGGCGATGATCTTCGGTACGAAAGTCAGCGTCATTTCCTGAATCTGGGTCAGGGCCTGCACGAATGCGATGATAATGCCGACTGTCATTGCGGCAAGAACCGCAGGACCCGATGCGATGAGCACAGTCCATATCGCATTTTGCATGATATCGAGAGCGTCTGCCTCGTTCATCTCGGTCCGCTCGTCTCATTCGGCTAAAGGATGCCGAACCTGAAACGGTGGGCATGGCCGCATGATGCGACCATCAAAGATGCTATATGATTCGACAGAAGGCGTTAAGACGCCGTCTGCGAGATTTTGATGCCCTGGCCGATTGCAATCGTCGAGCCGGCAACGGTGGTGGCGGAGAGGCCCTCGGCGGTGACTTCCACCGACTTCACGACACCGCTGGTCTGGCCGTCGGCGCTGGTGATCGTCTTGCCGATATAGGAAGACGCGTTCGACAGCGACGATGCCGAGATCAGGCTTTCCAGATTGGTATTCATCTTGATCGACTGCTCGACCTGCGAGAAGGTTGCCAACTGGGCGACCTGCGCACTCGGATCCATTGGATTCGTCGGATCCTGGTTCTTCATCTGGGTGATCAAGAGCTTGAGGAAGTTGTCGTAATCCAGCGACGCCTTTTTGGAGTCGGTTTTCGATGCAGAGGTCGTCTGTGTCGATGTGGCACTCGCTACAGCGTCTACCATGGTGCGATTTCCCTTCGCAATTCGTTGACAACGGCCGGCGTGATTTCATGGCTGTTGAGAATGGTCTCTTCCTTGGCGTAAAGACCACGGATGGTCTTCAGCGCGTCGAAGGGACGGCCAGACGAGACGGTGGCGTCGATGCGCTTCAGCTCAGAACGGATCTCTTCGTTCTTGAAGGTCGCCAGCAGCATGGTGATCGACTTGCGGAAGAGTGTCAGGGACTGCTCCTTGCCTTCCGGATTGATCAACATCATCTGTACGATGAAGTACAGCTGCCGCAGAGGTGTCGTCGTATCCTCAAGCTGCAACACATGGTTCTCAAGGAGAAATGTCACATCATTGAGGAATTCCAGGGAAACCTTCCTGTCGACGCGAAGAACAGCGCCGTTGATGAAGATCTTTTCCCCAGACTTCAAGGAAATCCGCAGTGTACTTTTCATTTAAGTCCATCCTTGATGATGGTTGTCACGTCAATAATGCCTTGGTAGTTCGTCGAATTACGCTTGCGTATCTGCTCGCATTCTTTGAGAATCCAGATGGCGATGGAAATCAGGTTGGCTTTGAGTTCAACCGGCAGTTCATTTTCTGGCTGCTGGAGATCATCTACGAAGCGCGTCCAGACCCGCCTGGTGTAGAAAATCGCCTCGATCCCGTCCTTGCCATATTTTTCCTGTCGCTTGGCGACCTCCAGGAGTTCGATAGATCGCTCAAGGACCTGTCTCTCCCTGTTGCGGGCAATATGGGGGTCATCCTCCATGATCTCCGCATATGAAAACTGGAACATTTATCTTTCCTTCATGGCCCGATGTGCCGCCCGTCATCGGCGGAATTATTCCTGCTAGATGAAATTGACGAGGCTAAGCCCCTGAATCTTCGATGTAATCGTATATGACGTCTCGACCTGGTTCAGAAGGGTCGTAAGGCGGGTCGACGCCTCGTAGGTGTCGATGCCGACAAGACCGGTCAGCTGGGTATCGATGATCGTCTTCTGCGCGCTCATATAGGTGTTCGCCTTCTCCACTCGCTCTTGGGACAAGCCGATTTTGGCGCGCTGCGTATCGATGTTGGAGATGGCGGAACCTGCGAGCTTCGTCGTGGTGTCATTGACGACCGAAAGCGCGCCGGGGCCGAGACCGGCATCGACCAGCTGCGAGGAGATGACCGTCGCCAGGACAAGGTTCTTGAACCCGGATTCATTGGCGCTGGCGGATGTCGAGACGGTCTCCGAGGTGCTGATCCGGCTGCTCATGGCCGTATCGGAAGCGTTCGTCCAGGACGGCCAGTCGAAATTATCCTGGTAGTTCTGCAGGAAGGATGCAACGTCGCTGGCAGAGGCCGTCGATGGGTCTGGAAAGGCAGTGTCGAAAGCCGACTTGAAGTTGCTCGTGATGTTGCCGATGAACCCATCATCCAGCGTCTGCGCGTCGGTGTTGATGCCCGAAAACAGAAACTCGCCGTTGACTGCGGTGTTCGCGTAGCTCGTGAAGTTTTCCAGCACCGACATCGCGGTCGTCTTCGCCACACCGAGGCTGCTTGCGTCGGTATTGCCGCTGAGCGCGATGACCGAATTTAGCAGAGTCTGGGCGGAATCCGACATGTTCTTCATCGCCAGCTGCGAAGCATCCATGCGCTGCTCGGCCACGGAGTTCGAGTCGACGATGGACTGAAGGCGTTTGCTTTCACGCGTGTAGTCCAGGCTCGTCGAGGTCCGCGTGCCAAGTTCCACGCCGACATCGGAATAGGTACCGGTGACGGCTTCCTTCTGCAACTTGCTGATTTCAGCCTGCGCATTGGACACCGTCAAATGCATGGCCGTGCTAACGCTTTGGGATGAGATCGAGGTGGTTTTCATATCAGTTCGCCGTCGCCAACAGTGTCTTCAGAAGTTCATCGACCGTCGTCATCAGCTTCGCCGCAGCCTTGTAGGACTGCTCGATGTCGAGAAGCTGAATCAACTCCTCATCGAGATTGACGCCGGTCGCGTTCGAGTAGGCCTCTTTCGATTTCGTCAGCATCGCAGAGGTACTATCCGCCGCCGACGTGGCGTTGCTGCGATACTCTTCAGCAAAGCCGACCGAATCCGTCGCAAAGCTGAGCAACGTCGTATTTCTCGAAATGCCTGCCGCCGGATCGAATTCGATCGGCGTGTTCATTGCGGTCGCATATTTGTACAGGACGTTGGAATAACCGCTCGATCCGTCCACGTTCGGGCTGACGCCCGCAATGTCGCCATCGCGCAGCTTCGTCGGGGTCGTAACCGCATCGGCTGAAACAGAGATCAGGCCGGCAAGACCCGGGATTTTCTGTGGTGTTTCGAAATCGACGGTCGAGCCGTCACGGGTGGTGAACAGGCCGGCAACCGGATTTCCACTCCCATCCTGTTCGGCAAACGTCCCCATAAGGCCGCGGGCGATTTCGTCAAGCTGTGCCTGATAGGTTGGATAGACTTCGTCACGCAGCTGCAGAAGTGCCGGAAGGCTACCCTTCGCCGTGGTGTTGCTGCCAGAGCCGGTCTTGACCATCACGCCGTCGATGAAAATCCCGGAACCCGTCGTATCCGCATCATAAGCGGCGCGGGACTCGAAGGAGATTTTTCTTGGCGTCGTTTCGAAAAGTGTGGTGCCGTCCGTCGTGTAGATGGCGACATCATTGCCCGGACGGGTCGCGGTGGAAATGCCGATGATCCCGGATATTTCCTTGAGCAGGCCTTCACGCTTATCGAGCGCGTTGTTCGGGTCGCGTCCAACCTGGGTCGCATATTTGACCTGATCGTTGGCGTCGCCGAAATCCTTCAGCAACTGGTTTAGCCGCGTGATTGTCGAATCGATTTCGCTGTCGGCATCCACCCGCAACTGTTGAACAGCCTTGGTGGAGGTGTTCAACGCATTGGTCGTATCGGTAGCGGCACTGACGACAGCAGAGGCCAGCGTGATGTCCGTTGGCGATGCGGCGTAGGTATTCAGGGCATTCTGCAGGGATGCGAGATAGGTGGACGGGGCCGCGGTGTATTCCTCACCGCCCATCACCACGCTCAGCGACTTCATACCCGCCAGGAACTTCTGCTTGCCCGCATCATCGGAAGCGGCGGAAAGATACTGCTTCAAAAGAGCGCTATCTTCGGCACGCTCGATCTTGACGGTAATTGCTCCCGTCAGCGTATTGACCGTGGTGACAGCGGCGCGGCGGTTATAGTCGCTTGAGCTTGCGTTCGAAATGTTATTCGAAACGACGGCACTTGAGAGTGACGTGTTACCCAGAGTGGCCTTGGCCGTGTTAAGTGTCGTACTGAGCGCCATTCACCCGTCTCCAGAAACCGTTATCGTGCCAGATTGATGAGGACGTCCATCATATCGGAGCCTGTTTGGAAGACTTTCGAGTTGGCGGTGTAGCTGCGCTGCGCCTGGATCATTTCCGTCAGTTCGTTGGCGATATCGACGTTCGACTGTTCCAACTGCTTGGACGCAATGGAGCCGTAGCCTGTCTGACCGGCGAAGCCCAAGGTGACCACGCCCGATTCGGCGGTCGTCTGGAACGCGTTACCGGAGAGAACCTTCAGATTGTCCGGGCTTGCCACATCGGCCAGCGGCACACGATAAAGCGGACGCGGCGAGGACTTGGCATAGGTCGCGTATACCGTGCCGTCAGCCGTGATGGAGATCGACTGAACCGCTTCAGCCGCGTTACCATTGACGCCACCCTTGGAGATGGTCGACTTGTCTGCACCGAGCTGAGACATTCCCGAAAGATCGAACGTCACTTCCATGTCGTTGGTGGTATCGTCGAGGGTGATCGTCGGAGGATCGTTTTCCAGCTTCCCAGCATCATACGTCAATGTCTCGGTCAGCAGGGCTGGTTGAGTGTACGGGAAACCACCTGGATCTGTCGCGAACTTGGAGTCGAAAACGGCGACTTCCCACTGGTTGTCTGCGGTCTTCGTGAAATAGAAATCATATTTGACTGAGTTACCCAGCGGATCATAACCGGTGACGGATGTTTTCAGCGTGCTAATCTGGTCGACATTCACGGAGGATGCGGTTGCACCGGGCGCTGACGGGCGATTGGCGGCAGCCACAATCGGTGCCGACGAGGCCAGATTGCCCGTTAGCGAACCAAGCGTCGATGCCGTTGCCTGCATGCCGTCGGCAGACGCATTGACAGGCACAAGACCGTCATAGCTGTTGACGACGGTGGTTGGCGTGGTGCCATCATACTTGTAGCCCAAGAGCTTGAAACCGGAGGCATTGACGAGGAAGCCGTCTTCGTCGGGAACGAACTGGCCTGCGCGGGTCAGGAAGACGTTTCCGCTCGGGTCCTCGACCACGAAGAAGCCATCGCCCTGGATGGCGATATCGGTCGGCGACTGTGTCGACTGCAACGGTCCGTTCTGCGTGATGGAGTAATTGACCTTCGTCATCACGCCGCCGGAATTATAGGTGCCGCCGTTCGCGCCCAGAACGAGCGTCGAAAAGGAGGTCGACGCGCTCTTGTAGCCAGTGGTGCTGGCGTTGGCGATGTTATCACCGACGGTCCCGAGCTTGTTTGCCTGAGCGCCCATGCCGGATACAGCAGTTTTCATCGTTCCAAAAAGGCTCATGTCGAATCCTCTATTCCTGTTCCTGATGACGTTAGGATGCGGGCCTTGCGTGAGGCTGTCTGTTTTCTCCGCCACGGAAAATTTCGGCGCGGTTGGGGGACATGGAGACGTAGCGAAGCCCAAAAACGAAAAAGACCGGCGCGGGCCGGTCTTCGAGAATGATGTTGCTGAAATGAATAAACAAAAATCGCGGGCGTTTTGAACCCGCGATGACGTTCAGGACCAGTCGATGCAGTATCCGAGGAACCGCTTGGAGTCGATTGGATCGAAGCCGAGCTTCTTGCGCAGCTTCTTGCGAAGCTTGCTGATGTGGCTTTCCACCACGTTTTCTTCGACTTCCTCGTCGAAGATGCCGTAGATCGCGTTGAAGATCTGCGCCTTGGAAACGCGACGACCGCGGTTCGCGATTAAATATTCCAGGATGCGTCGTTCACGACGCGGGAGTGGGAAGACCTCGCCCGTCACTTCCGGATCGCGACCATCGGAGAAAACCCGGATGGGACCGACATCGGTAAATTGCGTGATGACGTTGAGCCTGCGGCGAATTGCTGCCGCCCGTGCCAGGATCTCACGTGGATGTACTGGCTTGCGGACGACATCGTCGACGCCGCAATCGAACAAGGCCAGTGTTGCATCGAGAGAATGCTGATCGCTGACCGCAATGACAGGTGCCTGGGAACGATCACGGATCGTTCTTGGCAGTTCATACGTTGTATCCGCCTGACCAATCAAAAATGCTTCAATCGCAGCGATGTCCGAATCCGCTGCGGTGTTCACCCATTCTCCAAATTCTGCTGGATCAAATCCAGTCGAGGGTATCCCCTCTCGTCCAAACAGGGCTGTATACCCTTCCTTAACGAGCTTGCGCTCATCAACTACCACGATCATTCGTCCGCCTCCGAATCAGTGTAGCTCACCTACGTCCTAGGGTGTACGAATCGGGCGAATCTCTCACAATTACAGGAAAACACAGGTAATTATTAATAGTTGATTAACCATACTGTGCCGATTTGGACTATATCTAGTATGCGTTAACCAAAAATGGGATATTTTTTCATGGGATAAACCTGTGGAAGATAATAGGGGGATTGACTCACCTAATTTGGCCCATTCTTGCCGCAATTCAAAAACGGGCAAAAATGAAACTCGGTAATGCAACTTAGGGTTGGTTAAGCCTGGCAAAATTTGCGAGCGTTGGCGGTCCATTGACCGTAGCCCGTTGCGACCAGATTGCTGATGACCCGGCAGACATAGCGCTGTTGCGCAGGGTCATTATTGGGGCCGGCATGGTATCTTGCGACCGCCATCGTCCAGGTCTCATGCCGATCGTGGAGCTGCTTTAGGAAGCGCGCGGCATAGGCGACGTTCTTCGCAGGCTCGAACATCTCGCCAATCGACCTGAACTCCGCCCCATGAAAATAGACGTTGATCTGCATGCATCCGACGTCGATCAACTTGGCGCCACGTGCCCGTGCCTCCTCCACCAGACGATAGGCTTCCGCCCTGCTTTCCGGAAAAAAAGCCTTGCCTTCGATGTTGATCGCATAGGGGCTGAGCGAGCCTTTGCGTCCCGTTTCCGTCAGCCCCACCGAATATAATATTCCTTCTGGAATACTATACTGGCCTGCGGCATCATGGATCTGTCGCTCACATTCGACCGCTGCGGCAGGCTGGGAAGCCTCACAGGTAAACGTGGTCAGGACGAGCGCTGGTATCGCGAGGAAGTGTTTCAGGCTGAGCCGAAATATCATTGCCATTGACCTCTTCGGGCGCGCTCTGACGCGTCTGCCGATAGAATTGCTCCTGCGATCGATCGTCGTTGCCACGCTGGCCCTGCTGTGCGCCTTGCTGGTTCAGATCGTTCGGCTGGCGATTGGTGTTGCTGTTGGTGTTATCCTGACGGTCGGATGTGGAGGAAAGCGACACGGTCACCTGGTCAACGCTGAAGCCCTGGGACTTCAGGGCATCCAGAATGGCAGAGCTGTCTTTCTGCAGCTCGGCATAGCCCTTCAGCGTATGGGCCGTCAGGTGAACGCTCAACTCATCGCCAACCAGCTTCATGGCGGCCGTCACATGACCGAGTTCGACCGGGCTCATCTGAATCTTGAGCGTGTGAACGACCTGCCCGGTGGACGTCACCAGAGGCGCTCCGCTGGTCTTGGCCGCCATTGCGGTTGCCCAATCCGGGTCCGTTGCCATTGACGCCGTCACGTTGGCGGCATTCGAGGTGGGCGAGAGAGCAAGATAGCGCCTGCTATCAAGGACCTGCACCACATCGACGTTCGGAGCAGAGGATAGGGATGCATCCACCTTCAGCGATCCATCCTGATGCGAGGCGATGTGGAGATCGATCGCCGGGGCATCCCCCTTGGAAAGCCTTACCACGGTCGTGGGCATAGCCAGATCGTCTTCGGATGGTGGAGCCACGGGAAGCAAGGCTGCGCCATCAGCAGGCTTGGCCTTTGCCTCGGCGTGCACCGGCACCACAGGCTGGTCCTTTGGCGCGGTTGTGGCTGCGAGAAGCGACATCAGGTCGGCACTCGTGCTGGCAACGTTGGTTAGATCTGCATCGTCTGCAGGTTTGTCGCTGTCCGTATCGTCCTTTTCGCCTTCGACCGGCACTTCGCTCGTGTTCGTGGCCTTCGTCAGCGTCTCGATGAATTTGACCAGATCTGCAAGTGACGTAGCAGGCTCCTCAGTCTCGGTCGGGGCTTCCGCGACGACAGGTGCAACAGGCGCAGTTTGAACGCTCACGCTCGTATCGACGAGCTTCAGCAGGAGAGCAGGTTTGCTCTGCGCCGCCTCATCGACAACCTCGCCTTCAGCGGGTGGCTGCTTGTCGTCTGCGCTTGTGGAACGGGCTGGCGCAGCATCCTGAGATTTATCGGCAGGGCGATCGCTGACCGTTTGCTTCGTATCGGTCGGCGCGGCGCTGGACGAAGCGCTCTGGGCCTTATCGCTATCTTGCGCCTTGGAATCGGCGTTGGCGTTGTTCGCCGGTGCAGGTTGCCGCGCAGTGCGGTCACCCGCAGCGCCAAGCGCATCCGAGAAGCCCGATCCGCCTTGTTTGGACGATCCGCCACGGTCCCGACCATTTGTGACCTTAACGGCGTCGGCGTGGCTCGGCACCAAGTTGCTCAGGACGTTCATATTATCCCCCTTCCTGCTTCAGCATGGAGTCGATCTCGTTCAATCGAGCGCGGTTCTTGTCGAAAAATGTCTTTAGCGGCGCCGCATCGGCTGCTTGAGACGCAGTCTCCTCGGTCTTTCCGGCCGGGACAGGAGCCCTGCTACCCTCGGTCGCAGGGCCGCTACTGCTCGAAACAGTTGTCGCGGCTGCAAGAGACGGCGGCTGCATAATCTGTTCCGCAATGGTTTTTGCCGCGTTGCGTAGCGCGAGGTCACGCGGCGAAAGTTCCGATTCCGGGATGCTCGCCAGCTTTTCCTGTGCGGACAGAACATCCTGTCCTGATATGTCGGACAGCCCCGAATAGAGCTTGGAGAGAGGCTCACGGGTGGTGTCGCCCGTGTCCTCAGCAATTCCATTGGCTTTCTCTGCCGCAAACTGGGCAAGCTCCATCTTGCCTTGCAGGGATGCTTGCCGCGCGATGCGCAGATAGATTTCCTGCGCCCGCTCCGCATCCATCAATTCGGCGATCTCACCAATGTCCTTGGTCGTCACAGGACCGAAGCTATCGATGGCGAGGCTGACAAAGAGATCGGCAAACTGCGACGCATAAGGGGAATGCAGAAATCGGACGGCGTATTTGCGCGCGTAAACCATCCCCTTCTCGGGCTGCTTCAACTGCATCGTCGCCATGATGGAGCGGCGTAGCGCGGCTTCCTCGATGATCGTGCCTGGCGCGCTCAACCGGGCATCGTCGAAGAATGGCAGGGCTGCAGCCGGGTCTTTGGTATAGGCGATATTGCCCGCAATCAGCATGAGATAAGGCCCCAGGCGATTGTTGCGATATTCCGGAATGAGGTCGGAGACGACTTTGTCCACCAGGCCGCCACGACCGCTCAGATATTTTTGCAGCACGTTGACCACGCGTGAATCGAAGTATCCCTGCACGTCCTTGGCGACGAGATAGTTCAGCGTCGCGGGATTTCCGCCGCTCATGATGTAGATCAGCGCCGCGTCGGCGTTCTTCGTGTCGGAAAAGACCGACATGTCCGAGGTGCGCAAGGTGGTGTCGAAAGCGCTCAGCAGAAATTTCTGCATGTCGCGTGCGGAATGATCGCCCATGACGACCGAATCCTGCACGAACTGCAGAGACCGCAAGATCTTGGCGGGCGGCAGGTCGCTCTGGGCCTCGGCATGGCCAGCCGCCAGCAGCCAGGACACCCCCATCAACAATCCAGCAATATGAGTGGCTCTCATCATCCGCTGGCCTCAACCATCCTCAAGCAATATCTCGATGCGACGGTTCGCGCCGTTCATCGGGTCGTCGGTGCTTTGCAAGCGACGGTCGGCAAAACCAGACAGCTGCTTGATCCGTCCCTCATCCAGTCCGCCGCGCACCAGCATGTAATAAGCCGCATGGGCGCGATCCATCGATAGCGTCCAGTTGTCCTTGCCGCCGCTACTATAGGCTCTGCCATCGGTATGGCCGCGAATGACGACGGCGCCCTTCTGCTTGCTGAGAACCTCGCCGATCTTGCCCATTGCCAGGACGAGGTCGCGCTGGGGTATGGCAGAACCGACACTGAACATCGCAGTGCTTGCCTTTTCCGAAATGGTGATCAGCGTGCCGCCTTCGGCAGGGGTCACGACAATGCCCTCGGCAAGCTTGCCGGCCACGCCGGAAACCTGTTGCGAGATCTCCGCGCGGAGCGCGTCGGCGGCCTTCTCGCTCTTCTGCGATACCTTGACGGGCGTGGCAGGCTCGCTTTCAGAGTCCTGCTTCACCTCAGCATCCTGTTTGTTTGGTTGCTTACCGGATGCCTGGTCGGGCTTGGGGCTGGGCACGGGAATGGCCATGGCCACCTCCGTGGGCTTTTGAGCCTCCGGATCCAGATCGTCTGCGGCAACCTGTTCGGCCTTAGCCGTCTTAGCATCAGGCGGTGCCCCAAGCTCGTTCGGGTCGCCGATAATGCCTGCGACATCTTCCTTCGGTGGCGTTTGTTTCGCGCTTTCAGACGTCTGCTCCTTTTCCGGGAGCTTGGTGTCCTGGACCACAGAAGGGTTCTGCTGAGCGGTATCGATCTGCTTGCTCCAGAAATCCGGATCGAAGGGATCGCGATAGGCCTCACCGCCGGAGGCGCCGGTGGAAGGGCCGGATTCGCTTGCACCGCCCTCACCCTTGGCGCTGACATTGGCTTGCTGGCCGACCTCCTGGGCAATCTCCGCAAGAACCGCATAGGGGTTTTCGAAGAACGCCGCTTCGGAGAAATTGACGTTCTGGCCGGACGTCGTGGTCGAATCCTCGCCGCTTGCCGCCGCACTGCCTTCCGTCGATTTGGTCGACTTGGTGTCGGACTTTGCGCTGTTCTCCTCGCCTTGCTCCTTCTTGGCGGGCTGCTTCAACCCACGCTCGGCCGGCTGCTCATCCGTCAGCTTGATGGGATTGAAATAGCTGGCGACCGATGCGGTCGTCTTCTCATTGGAAGCGTTGACGAGCCACATGACGAGAAAGAAGGCCATCATCGCGGTCATGAAGTCAGCAAACGCGATCTTCCAGGCACCACCATGCGCACCGTCATGCCCACCCTTGTGACGCTTGACGATGATGATTTCATTCTTGCCGTGATGGTGATTTTCGCTCTCACTCATCCGACAAGCCCCTCAAACCTTGGAAAAACTCCGACAGTCTCGTCATTAGAACTGAATTATCCATTTGAACCTGAATATCGATGTCGTCCGACACCTCGTAATCGACAGGATGGTCAATTTCTTCCAGGCCTTTGCGCATCTTGGAAAGCAGTTGCTCCGGCCCGCTGATCTTGACCGTGCCAGCGTAGCCGTCGCGGATTTCGCGAAGAACTTGAGCCGCCATTTCGGCTGCCGTCTTCTGTGCAAGCTCCTGCTCGACAAACTGGCTGAGAACCTTGAGACAGGCGGCCTCGACGTGCTCATTCATGACCTGCTTCATGGTGATGACCGAGGTCGCAAGGTGACCGGCAATCTCTTCCTCGAACCGGACGCGTTGGGCCTCGAGCTCTTCCTCATGGCGCAGCTTCAACGCGTCGAGTTCGGCCTGATGGCTTTCTTCGAGAGTCTGTCTTGCGGATTGCTCGCCATCCTCGAAAGCCTTCCGCTTCTCTTCCTCAAGATCGACCAAAGGCTCGGGAGCCGCCGCCCAATCACTTTCAAAGGTCACCGCCGGCAACTCGATATCGATTGCCACAGGTTCTTCAGCCGGCACGAACTGGCTGAAATCCTTCAAATATTTTGTCAGCGCTGCACTCATCGACGCACCTGATGACAGACATTACATCTGTCTTTTTCAATCCGGGAAGCCTTACGGGAGAACCGCAAGGTATTCGCTACTGCCTCAGCGAAGGAGGAAGAGTCCTGCCATGACAGCTTTTCATCCGGCAGGGTAAAGAGCCAAACTTGTGCGAGGGTGAACCTCTCCACCATTAGCGCGACCGACCGACGATATTGCGGAAGAGGATAGGTCTACTGCGGCAGACGAATGGGGTAATGGCCATGATATGTTGCGGCATTTCAGGCAGAACGACGTGGCTCTTCTCGTGACAACGACACGCGTCGGGCGCAGAATTCGAGCGGACATTCGCCTGCGAGATCAACAGCGTCAAGGCAAGCACGCCGCTGAGCTATGCGGTCTTTGGACTGTCCTTACGCCACTCGTGGGATCGCTCCCACCTGAGGGCCTTCTTGTGGTCCAAACCTTAGCCTTGGAACAGACTTGCAAGGCTCTTTCGGAAGCTATTGGCCATCGAAACGACCTCGACCGCCAAATCACGCTGCGATTTATAGGCGGCAAGCTTGGTCGATTCTTCTTCCATATCCGCGTCAACAAGACGGCTGACGCTTTTGTTCAAGGAATCGCCAAGCGCACCCACGAAGGATTGCTGCTGATCGATGCGGTTCGACATGGTCCCGAGAGAGCTGCCGAGCCCCTTCAACTTGGCGGAAAGCTGGCCGACGACTGCCACCATGTCGTCAAGTTCTTCCTTCGTCGTGCTCGACGAAATGGCGATTTCCTGACCGCCCGGGGGCGTCGCCCCGTCGGGGCTCATCAAGTAGTACTCGCGGGGCGTGCCGGAACCATTGGGGTTGAGCGTGTCAGCATCAGTCGCCTTGGTGAACAGACCACGGCTCGGGTCGCTGGAATCGATGAGGACGGTGTCGGAGGTCTTGATGCTCAGATACTGCAGGCTGACCGCACCGTCTGCTCCCTTTTTGTAAGAGAAAGGGATGGACTTGCTGTCTGGCAGTTGCGGGGTGGTATTCAGGAGCCAGTTATCGCCGGAAAAGGATGCCGCCTGGGCGACCGACGCCAGGTTCTTCTTCAGCGCTGCGATCGACGCATTGATGGTGTCGCGGTCCGTGCTTTCCTCGTAACCGGTGATCAGCTCGGTGTTGATCTTGTCGAGAATGTCGATTGCCGAGGAAACGCCTTCGTAGGTCGTGTCGACTTTGGAGGCCCCGAGGCTCAGCGCATCGCCAACGCTGCTCAGAACGTTGCCTTCAGATTTCAGGTTCTTGGCGGTGGACCAGTATCCGGCATTGTCCGCAGCCTTGCCAATCTTCAAGCCGCTACTTGTGATCTGCTGGGTCTTATCCAGGTTTTCATTGCTGAACAGCAGCGTTTGAAGGGCGCTCTGCACGTAGCTAGAGGTCATGATTTTTGTCATGTCAGCGATCTCAAGGCGAGGGAAGAACATGCCATTTTTGGCGGTCGCGGCCTCATCGTCATGAAGAGGCGAAGGTCATGGGAATCAAAGCAGCCAGACAGGCGATCAAACCATGGGCAAGCTTGCGCGAAACTGGAGAAAAACCTCTTTGATCGTCACATGCCTTGAATGACGAAGGCCGCGCTTCCAGAAAACGCGGCCTTTGCCATAGATTGAAGCGAAACCTTACTGGCGGAAGAGCGAGAGGAGGTTCTGCGAGCTGGAGTTCGCAATCGACAGCGACTGGATGGCGAGCTGCTGTTGCGTCTGGACAGCGGAAAGCTTGGCCGATTCTTCTTCCATGTCCGCATCGATCAGACGGCTGACACCAGCCTCGATCGCATCGGAGAGCTTGCTGGAATATTTGTCCTGAAGTTCGACGCGGATCTGGAGAGCACCGATCGCCGCAGCGGAATCGGTCATCTTGCTCAGTGCCTTTTCGACGATATTCATGAAGCCATCGATTTCGCCCTGGGTCGAGATGCTGGTCAGCGCAACCGACATGATCGAGCCGAGAACACCACCGCTTCCGAGGCCGTTGGCGCCGATCGTCGAGAATAGGGCGTAGGTCCCGACATTGAAAGTCGCCACGGTAACCTTGACCGTGCCATCGGCCTGGCGAACAAATCCATCCACGACATTGGCTTGCGAGCTTTGGGTGACCAGCCAGTTTTCGCCCGAGAAGGAGGCGCCCTGGGCGATCGCCGAAAGCTGTTCCTGCAACTTGCTGATTTCGAGCTGAATCTGGCCCTTATCGGTGGATTTTTCGCTTGCCGTCACAAGCTTCGCCTTGATCTCGTTGACAGCACCGATCGCGCTTTCCATCGCGGCGTAAGCGGTGTCAACCTTGGCTGCACCGACGCCAAGTGCGTCAGCAGCGGCGTTCAAGGCCTTTTTGTCGGAGTTCATCGTGGTGGAAATTGACCAATATGCAACGTTGTCACTGGCCTGAGAAACCTTGTAGCCGGAAGAAACCCGGTTCTGAGTGTCGGACAGGCTGGTATTGATCGAACGCAATGTCTGCAGAGCGGACATAGCGGATGTATTGGTCAAAATACTTGTCATCTGAATTGGCCCCTTTGGCAATCTCTGGAAGAAGGGACATTCCGGTCGTACCGGGAAACGCGGCAGGTAGCTTCATGCTTACCGAATGGTTGGTCCGGTGCGCTGTTTCGATGGCCGCAGAAAACCGCTTTATGGTTAATAAAGCCTTAAATTTAGGGAAATTTTTACTTGAATGAACGCCGTATTAACGGAGATGCCGCCCGTTAACATTGACTAACAGATTGATAATAAATGATATTTTTGGTTTTGTCACGGCGAAATTTTGTTGTCGAAACAAACAAAAAAAGCCGCGCTGGAGCGCGGCTTTTATCGTTGAAGCGGAAGCGATTAGCCTCTGAAGAGCGAAAGCAGCTGCTGAGAACCGGAGTTCGCAATCGACAGCGACTGGACGGCCAGCTGCTGCTGGGTCTGAAGTGCCGAGAGACGGGCAGATTCTTCTTCCATGTCTGCATCGACCAGGCGGCTGACGCCGGACTTGATGGCGTCGGAGAGCTTGCTGGAAAAGCTGTCCTGCATGTCGATGCGGGTCTTCAGTGCACCAAGTGCTGCAGCGCCGTCCGTAAGGCTATCGAGAGAGGTCTGAACCGTGTTCAGGAAGGTGTCGATCTGGCCCTGCGTGGTTACGCTGGTCAGTTCGATGGTCATGATGGCGCCCAGAATACCGCCGCTACCAACACCGCTCGCGATGGTCGAGAACATGGCGTAGCTTCCAGCCTGGAACTCGGCCGTGTTGACCTTGACCGTGCCGTCTTCTTTACGGATGAAGCCATCGACAACCGTCGTCTTGGTGTCGTTGACCATCCAGTTTTCGCCGTTGAAGGAGGCAGCCTGGCCGATCGCCGTGAGCTGTTCCTGAAGCTTGTCGATTTCAAGCTGGACCTGCTTCTTGTCGACGGAGCTTTCACTTGCGGTCGTGAGCTTTGCCTTGATTTCATTGACGACGTCGATCGCGCTATCCATTGCAGCATAGGCGGTATCGACCTTTGCAGCGCCGACGCCGAGAGCGTCCGTGGCGGCGCCGAGAGCCTTGTTGTCGGACTTCATGGTCGTGGAAATGGACCAGTAGGCGACGTTGTCAGATGCCTGTCCTACGCGAAGGCCAGAGGAAACGCTGCTTTGAGTATCCTTCATATTCGAGTTGATCGAACGCAGCGTCTGCAATGCGGACATTGCGGAAGTATTGGTCAGAATGCTGGTCATAAACTGCCCCTTTGGCAAGTATAGGGAAGGGACATTCCGGTTTCACCGGTTAAACGACGTATAGCCTCATGCTCGCTGAGCCAATCCATTAACGCTGCAGCCGTCGTTTTGATGGATTTATCTAAAGCCATTAAGGTTAACACCGATATAATATTGAATTAACAGATAGTAAAATTTGAAATTAATTCGTTAATACTCATTAACTGAGGTTAATAAAAAGAAAAGGCCAGGTCTCTCGACCTGGCCTCTTTAACATTTTCTTTACCGCTTGGCTTAACGGAAGAGCGACAGAATGCTCTGCGAGCTGTTGTTGGCAATCGAGAGCGACTGCACTGCGAGCTGCTGTTGAGTCTGCAAGGACGCCAGACGAGCGGACTCTTCTTCCATGTCGGCGTCTACCAGCTTGCTGACGCCAGCCTTCATGGCATCGCTGATCTTGCTGGCGAACTTGTCCTGGAGATCGATACGCGTGGACATCGCGCCAAGGGCCGCCGCACCCTTCGTCAGTTCCTTCAGAGCGGTTTCGACGGTAGAAAGGTAGGTGTCGATCTTGCCCTGTGTCGCCGCGCTGGTGAGTGCGATGGTCATGACGGCGCTGAGAATACCGCCGCTGCCAACGCCGCTGGCGATCGTCGAGAACATGGCATAGCTGCCAGCCTGGAACTCGGCCGTGTTGATCTTGACGGTGCCGTCTTCCTTGCGAATGAAGCCATCGACAACGGTCGTCTTGGTCGAGGTGACCATCCAGTTTTCGCCGTTGAAGGATGCAGCCTGGCCAATCGCCGTTAGCTGCTCCTGCAGCTTACCGATTTCAAGGTTGACCTGATCCTTGTCGACAGAGCTTTCGCTCGCTGTGACCAGCTTGGACTTGATCTCGTTGACGACGTCGATCGCGCTATCCATTGCGGCATACGCCGTGTCGACCTTTGCAGCGCCGACGCCGAGAGCGTCCGTCGCAGCGCCAAGCGCCTTGTTGTCGGACTTCATGGTGGTGGAGATCGACCAGTAGGCGACGTTATCCTTGGCGGACGAAACTTTCAGACCGGTAGAAACGGTGTTCTGAGTGCCCTGCAGCTTGCTGTTGACGTCACGCAGAGTCTGGAGAGCGTTCGTCGCGCTGGAGTTGAAGTTAATGCTAGACATGATTGCCCCTTTTAACGAGATACATGATAGGGACATGCCGGATTCCACCGGCGTAAACGGTTCGGCCTCATGCCACTCGGGTCCATTTTCTGAAGGACACCAAACCCGTCACGTGAGGATGAAAATGACCCTCAACGATTGCCAACTTCTTAATTTGAACGATCGAATCCCCCCTTCCCGGACCTATGGTTAACCCCGTGTGAAATCCTTTCCTCAGACTGGGAAAGCAACGTGAAGGTGTCCCGTTTCGAGCAAGGTTCATCCTGTAGCGTTTGGTGAATTTTTCTATCGCCGCAGATCGGCCGCGCCCCGACAAGACCTGCCGAGCAAGAGGACGCAACGTATCCATGTTAAATGAAATCAGCTATTCAGCCGCCTCCAAGCACTTCAAGACAGGGCGCTACACAGACGCGCTGAGGACGTTGAACCGGCTGATCGACATCAACCGTGACGCGCGCACCTATGCCCTGCTTGCCAAAACGCTGCTGCAACTCGGACTGAAAGAACAGGCCGCAACGTCCTACGAACTTGCCTATCAGCAAAACGGGCTGGATGCAGAGACCTATCTGGTTGAAAGCATCAAGCTCTTCTACGAGTGCGACCAGAAGGACAGGGCACTCGCTCTTTCCAACAAGCTCATTCACCGTTTTCACAAACATCCGGATATTGCCTATATCGTCGGTTCGCTGTTGATCGAACGTGGCGAAAATCGTATCGCCCGCACGCTAAAAAGCATCCTGATGAAAAGCGAGGATATCGAGCACATCAAACTCGGTGCGCGTATCGCCATCACGACATGGGATCTTTTCGATCCAAGCGACATCGAAACGGCGCGCGTTTTATTGTCCAAACTGCCGCGCAACAACCCGGTGCGTCTCATGTATCTGGTGTTCAGCCGTGAACACAGCAAGTTTGATAATATCGAGAAACACCAGCCGATCATCGATGCGGCTGTTGCGGCAGGCGATACGTCCTTCGTTTCACTCGACGGCACCTTCTTCAACCTTCACTGGAGCGGCGACGAGTACATCAATCAGCTGGCGCGCTCGAACACGCCGGTCTTCACGCCTGACATAAAGGAGCGCCGTCGCGCGATGCCGCATGAATGGGGCAAGAAGATCCGCATCGGTTATCTTTCTTCGGATTTCTTCGACAAGCACGCGACGATGAAGCTGATCCGCCGGGTCCTGGAATTGCATGACCGCGATCGTTTCGAAGTCACGCTCTTCTGCCACTCCGATCCTAAGCTTCTTGGCACGAACGAGGCCGATCGCAGCCTCTGGGGCGATGTCGTCACCATCCGCGACATGACGGATGAGGAGGCACATGCGGAGATGCGGTCACGCAACATCGACATCATGGTGGACCTGAAGGGTCACACTGCCGGCAACCGCACGGCAATCCTGAACATGGGCGCCGCCCCCCTTCAGGTGGCCTGGATCGGCTTCCCGGGCTCGGTCGTCAATATCGATCTGGATTATGCCGTCGGCGACCACTATGTGCTGCCGGACAGCTCGAAGCCCTTCTATCACGAGAAGTTCGTTCGCTTACCCGAGACCTATCAGCCGAACGATCCGGTCAATCGCCCCCTGGCAAAACAGGTGACGCGCGCAGAAGTCGGGCTGCCTGAAGACGCCTTCGTCTTTGCCTCTTTCAACGCCAACCGCAAAATCACGCCGCGCGTGATGGATTTGTGGTGCGATATCCTGAAAAAGGTGCCAGACAGCGTTATCTGGGTGCTGCATAACAGCCAGGTCAGCGCCGTGAACATCATGAAGAAGTTCAATGAGAACGGTATCCCCGCCAAGCGCGTCTTCCTGATGGGCAAGTTGGACTTCGAACTTCACCTCAATCGTATCACAGCCGCCGATCTCGGTCTCGATACCTTCCCCGTGAATGGCCATACGACGACTTCGGAACAGCTCTGGTCGGGCCTGCCTGTCCTCACCGTCAAGGGAACGAACTTCGCTTCACGCGTCAGCGAAAGTCTGTTGAATGCCATCGGCACTCCGGAACTCGTGGCTGAGGACGAAGAGGACTATGTGAACCAGGCGGTCTTCTATGCCCGGAATCCCGATCGCCTGAAAGAGGTCCGCGAGCGGGTCGCGACAAATCGCTTCGTCACGCCGCTCTTCGATGCGGAGCGCTTCTGCCGTCACCTTGAGAGTGCCTATGAGATGATGGTCGAGCGCGCCAAGCAGGGGGCTGAACCGGATCATTTCGATGTTCCCGCACTTCCAAAGCGCGACGGCCCCTTCCTCGAACGATAATGCCGGACACGACAAAGGCCGCCTCGAGAGAAGCGGCCTTTTTTTACGTGATCTTAAAAGACCCGTATTCTCTCATGCGAATAGGCTGCCGGTGTTAACGGCGCTCCATCTTCTGTAGATTGACGAACTGTACTTTCCGGCAATCGGGCTATTTGCGCTCCAATGTCGTCGGACGATCTTTGTCGTCCGTTGCCTCCGACTTTATTCGGAGTAGAGTTCGCCAGCAGACGTCACGATCTTCCATCGTCCATCCACTTTGGTCATCGAGAGAAGCTTGCTCTCATCTGGCAGGACCGAGCCTATCTGCACCAGGAACATGCCTGACTTGTCCTCGATCAGCGCCCGTCCGTTCGAGACATGCAAAAGCTTGAAGTTCACGCCACCCGGGAAGGGCTGCTGCACCGCTGAACTGTCTGAAATGATATCCTTGTCGATAGCGGGAACCGTCGCGGTAATGACGTTATCAACGACCGCATCCTTCGGCTCGATGGCGGCGGAGTCGTCGGCATGGGGAATGACCGCCTCCCCACCGCCGCCGCCGCGTTGTGGGACATTCATCAACGCTTCCCAACCCCGGCCGCTCATGCCGAATTTCTCCGGGTTGAGGAAAACGTACCAGGGGAGAGCCGCTGCCGCTGCCGCAACGGCAATAAGCCCGCCCGTCAGCACCCGATCGAATTGTCTGGCGGCATCGGCCGCGGTGGTGGTCTTGTCGCGCTTTTTGAACTTCATGATCAGGGTCCTCGCCGCTGTGCAGCCGCCTGGTTGTTAACGGGCGCATTTCTCAGCGCGTTTGCCAGTTCTGCGTAGGCGTCGATCACCGTCGGATCGCCCGGCGACTGCTTGAGAACTTCATAGACAAAAGGCACCTGCTTGACCGCCATATCGAGTTCGGCATCGACGCCCGGCCGATACCCGCCGATAAGGCGCAGATCCTTTGTTTCCTCGAAATTGTGAATGAGCGATTTCAGCCGCGAGACCAGCTTCTGCTGATCGGGCGTCCAGGCCTTGTGGGAAAGACGCGAGATGGATGCCAGCGGATTGATCGGCGGATAACGCCCCTCATCGGCGAGCGAGCGATCAAGCACGATGTGACCGTCGAGAATGCCGCGGGTGGAGTCCGCAATCGGATCGTTGTGATTGTCGCCATCGACCAAGATCGAGATGATGGCGGTGACCGTTCCCGTCCCCTCCTCGCCCGGCCCTGCCCGTTCCAGAAGCTTTGGAAGTTCGGTAAAAACGGAGGCAGGATATCCACGCGCGATCGGCGGTTCGCCGGCAGCGATCGCCACCTCGCGGATGGCATGGGCAAAACGGGTGATGCTGTCGGCAATGAAGAGGACATTCTCGCCCTTGTCACGAAAATGCTCGGCAATGGTCATCGCGACGAGCGGCGCCATCTTTCGCAGCATGGGGCTCTCATCGCTGGTGGCAACAACGGCAATCGACTTCCTCATATTGTCGCCGAGCGTGTCTTCAATGAATTCGCGAACTTCACGACCGCGTTCGCCGACCAGTGCGATGACCACCTTGTCGAAGGCATCCGCCTTGGCGAGCATGGAGAGCAAGGTGGATTTACCCACGCCCGATCCGGCAAAGACACCGAGACGCTGGCCCAAACACAGCGGAGTGAAAATATCGATAGCTTTCACCCCGGTCCGGAAGCCGGAAATGACGCGGCTTCGGCTCATGGATGGTGGGGGCAAGGCCATGACGGAGCGCTTGCGCGCACCTTTCATCAAGGGGCCCTTACCATCGATCGGTTTGCACAGCGAATTGATGGTGCGACCGCACCAGCTATCGTCGGGCTGAACGCGAAATTCGCCCTCTCTCAGCACGACGTCGTTGACGCCGATCGGCTCGCCAGGTTCGATGGGGCAGACATAGATGAGGTCCGGCTCCACGCGCACCACCTCACCCAGATGCAGGCCCGTCGCGCTTTTGTGTACGACAAACTCGCCAAGCCGCACGTGTTCCGAAAGCCCATTGACCGTGTAGTGCCCGGCAGCGATGGTGCGCACACGCCCACCATGCGAAACGGGCGCGCCAGAGGCCAGTTGAGCGGCCGCGATCTGCGCGAGGGCATCCAGTTTGTGAAACGGCGAAGGCTGCGGTTGGCTATCCATTGGGGTTCATGCCGATTACTGACCGCCGCCCAGCGTGCGCAACGCCTGAGACAGGTTCTCCTCGGTCGATTTCATCATCGACGAAATGCCTTCGAAGGCCCGGTTGACCTGAATAAGCTGCGTCATCTGCGAGACGCCGTTGATGTTGGAAGATTCCAGGAAGCCCTGCACGACCCCGGCGCGATCTGCATCCACGACTGGCTGTGGCGCCTGAGAGAAGATCACGCCGCTGTTTTCATAGCGAACGAAACCCTTTTTCGCATCGGCGGTGAACAAGCCGATCTGGCCCATCGTCCTGCCATTCTGGGTAATACGACCGTCCGAGCCGACCGTTGGCTCGCCTGCAGCGAGATTGAGCTGGATCGGCGCACCGCCTGGATCGAGGACCGGATATCCCTTGGTCGAAATCAGTTCGCCCGTCGTCGACATGGAGAAGCGGCCATCGCGTGTGAGGACCTGACCGGACGGCGTGTTGATGGCGAACCATGCATCGCCCTTGACGGCAAAATCGAAGGGGTTTCCTGTCCGCTCGACTTCGCCATTGACGGTCGACAGATAGTCGTTGCCCTGCGTCACGAAGGCGATATTGGCACGCAAATCGTTCTTCGTCTCCGCCATGACCTGGTTGAACTTCACCTCGGTGCCACGAAAGCCGACCGTATTCATATTGGCGATGTTATCCGCGATGGTCGTCAGGCGGCGTTCCAAGGCGATCTGGGACGAAATACCAACATAGATACCAGATTGCATGTCGTTCTCCTGTTCGGACTTCCAGCCAAGGACGTGCGGCCAAACTCGGCGCATCATGGCTTCAAGACCTAGAGGGGTTTGCTTGCGCGAAACTTTTGGGTGCGGCTCTGAGACCAGCCTGCAAAGAATGAGCAGCGCTAACGATCCCAGAGCGCCACAACATGACGCGATGACGTTTCAGACAATGTAGTCCCTGCGGCGAAACACCTCAAAGCCAGCCTCGCGCAAGGCATGATGCCTAACCATTCAGGAGGAAAATTGGCTGCAGGTGTGAGCGTCAGATGAATATCGTTATTGGACTGGTTATTACTTTCGGCTGTATTCTCGGCGGCTTCATGGCCATGGGCGGCCATCTGGACGTCCTTGTTCAGCCGTTCGAGCTCGTGATCATCGGCGGTGCGGGTCTCGGCGGCTTCATCATGTCCAACCCGATGAAGGTGGTGAAGGATTCGGGCAAGGCGCTTGGCGAAGCCTTTAAATTCGCGGTGCCGAAGGAACGTCACTATCTCGACGTGCTTGGCGTTCTCTACGGGCTGATGCGCGATCTGCGCACGAAGTCGCGCAACGAGATCGAAGCCCATATCGACAATCCGGAAGAATCCTCCATTTTCCAGACGGCACCGTCGGTTCTCAAGAACAAGGAACTGACAGCCTTCATCTGCGACTATGTCCGCCTGATCATCATCGGCAACGCCCGCAGCCACGAGATCGAAGCGCTGATGGACGAGGAAATCGAGACGATCCTTTACGACAAGCTGAAGCCATACAACGCGATCACCGCGATGGGCGACTCCTTTCCGGCCATCGGTATCGTCGCGGCCGTTCTCGGTGTTATCAAGGCGATGGGTAAGATCAACGAGCCGCCTGCGGTTCTCGGTGGCCTGATCGGTGCCGCGCTCGTGGGCACCATGCTTGGGATTCTGCTTTCCTATTCGATCTGTAACCCTCTTGCCTCTCAGGTGAAAATCGTCCGCTCGAAGCAGCACAGACTGTATGTCATCGTGAAGCAGACCCTGATCGCCTATATGAACGGCTCGGTTCCGCAGGTCGCGCTCGAATACGGACGAAAGACGATTTCCGGTTACGAGCGTCCGTCCATCGACGCGGTCGAGCAGGAAATGATGAACCCTGGCGGCGACCAGAAGGCGGCTTGATATGGCGATTGCTGCGGACCACAGCTCTTCCTTGGGAATGGAACCCTCCTTGCTCGCCAAGCTCACCGGTGGGCTTGGTGACAGCAAGACGGTCACCAAGATCGGCAACGAGATTGGCCAGGTCTATGGCACATTCCTTCCCGATGTTTTTCACAGCCAGACCGGCATCACCATCGAGGTGGATTATGAGGCTTGCGAATCCGGCCTCATGACCGATCTCATTGCGAAGCTCGGCAAGGATTATGCTGTCGCGGACTGTTCGCTTCGCAACTGGTGTAACAACTTCATGCTGGGTGTCGGCAACGCTTTCGTCATGGCTTTGATGGAGCGCATGTTAGGGGCTGCTCCCGATACAATCATGGAACCGGAAGTCCGCGCGCTGTCGGCGATCGAGCTTGATCTTGCAGCTCTGATCCTCGACCGAATCGCTGGCGTGCTACGCTCTGCGGTCAACGCTCCCGGTGGCTTCGAAGTGACGATCGAGCCACCCTTCAATGCAACCGGAAAGAGCACCTATGAGGAGGCCATGTTCGGCCAATTCGGCATGCTGATCCGGTCGACGATCACAATCGGCAAGGTGACCTCTGAATTTGCGCTGATTATTCCTCAGCGCACCCTTCTCAAGACGAAGATCGTCACGCCGAAGCCTTCGGCTGGAGCCTTGAAGAAGCAAGAAGAGTGGATGGAGATGATTTCCGAGCAGGTCAAGCGTTCCCAGGTGACGCTTGAGGCGAAAATCAGACTGCAGACACTGACACTGAAGACGATATCACGGCTCGTGGAAGGAGACGTCATTCCTTTCCGGGACGCGAAGCAGGATGATATCTGCGTCGAAGTAAGCGCAAACGGAGCAAAAATGTACAATTGCGAGTTTGGGCGAGCCGGGGACCGTTACACGGTTCGGGTCAAGAACAACGTCTCTACGGATGACGAAATCCTAAGACACCTGATGGGTTGAGATCGCTCGATACTACCTTAGGTTTTAGGCAGGCTGACGCAAGTTTCAAAAGGAATAATTATCGCATGGCTACGAAAAAGACCCCTGTAACCGACGACGACCTGATGCCTTCGCTCGATGACACGGGCGAACTGGATCAAGCTATCGGTGGGCTGCGTGACGTCTTGAAAAGCGACGCGGATGGTTCGCTCTCCAGCTTCGGCGATTTCGGCGACTTTGATGGCGCCGCTGCAAGCCCGCTGGGCGATGACCTCGACGCGTTTGGCTTTGACGCGGGCGCAACCGCTTCCGCAGCGCCGCTTGGCAGCGGACTGGCGGATAATCTGGACCTGATCATGGACATCCCGATCGATGTCCAGATCGTTTTGGGAACCAGCCGCATGCTGGTATCAGGTCTGATGGGCCTGGAAGAGGGAGCAACAATTGCGCTCGACCGACGAATCGGCGAACCTGTTGAGATCATGGTGAACGGTCGTTGCATTGCACGCGGCGAGATTACCGTTCTAGAAGACGACGATACACGTTTCGGTGTGAAGCTGATCGAAGTGCTGAGTACTAAGAAGACCTGATCCCTGTGGGGACGGAGAGGAAAGACCATGATGGACTTTGAGGATTTCGGTAACCCGGTCTTAGGGAAACCGTTGTCTCAAGCTGAAAAGGCTGCCGCCGTGCTCCTGGCAATGGGCAAGGGCGTGGCTGGAAAACTGTTGAAGTTTTTCACCCAGGCCGAGCTTCAGACCATCATCAATTCCGCTCAGACTCTCCGTGTCATCCCTCCGGACGAACTCGCCCAGATCGTTGCCGAGTTCGAGGACCTCTTCACCGAGGGAACCGGTCTCATGGACAATGCCAAGGCGATCGAAGCCATCCTCGAAGAAGGACTCACGCCAGACGAAGTGGATGGCCTTCTCGGCCGTCGTGCGGCGTTCCAGGCGTTCGAAACATCCATCTGGGATCAGCTGCAGGATTCCGATCCGCAGTTCATCGGCAAGTATGTGATGCGCGAGCATCCGCAGACGATCGCCTATATCCTTTCGATGCTGCCCTCCTCCTTCGGTGCCAAGGTTCTGCTGACCATTCCCGACGAACAGCGTGCGGACATCATGAACCGTACGGTGAACATGAAGGAAGTCAGCCCGACTGCCGCGCAGATCATCGAAAAGCGCGTCTTGGCGCTGATCGCTGAAGTCGAGGCAGAACGCAACGCAACCGGCTCCATCAAGGTCGCAGACCTGATGAACGAACTGGAAAAACCCCAGGTCGATACGCTTCTCAGCTCGCTCGAAACCCTCAGCCGGGAATCGGCGAACAAGGTCAAGCCGAAGATCTTCCTCTTCGAAGACCTCATGTACATGCCGCAGCGCAGCCGTGTTACGCTTCTCAGCGATATTACCAGCGATGTCCTCACCATGGCGCTGCGCGGCGCCACGACGGAAATCAAGGAATGTGTGCTGTCGAGCATCAGCCCACGCCAGCGCCGCATGATCGAGTCCGACCTTTCTGCCGGCGGTCCGAACATCAACACCCGCGAAGTTGCAGTGGCACGCCGCACCGTGGCGCAGGAAGCCATTCGCATGGCCAATTCCGGTCAGATCGTCCTCAAGGAAGCTGCTCCAGCCGAGGGTGAGCCAGCAGCGGCATAAGCTTCCCAGTTGATAACACTTGCTGCAGGACGCTGCCGTCTTGCAGGTCGTCTCCCAAAACTGTAGCTTCTTTCGTAGACCTGCCAGGACAAGGCGGGTTTTTTCAGTTTGAGCGTCCCGCGATCTTTATGTTCGCGTCTGACGGTCAAGTCTTTGTCTTAACGCATTCCGTTATCGCAAAACCGCTGAAGATTTTGCGCGATATGCCTTAGGGAGGTCTTGCCTTGGCAGACGACGACAAAGACAGCAAAACAGAAGAACCATCAGAGAAAAAACTTCGCGACGCGGTCGAGAAGGGTAACGTCCCCGCGTCAACGGAAGCGTCTCTGTTTGCGTCTTCGCTCGCTTTCTACGTCTATCTCGTTTTCTTTGCGCCGGATGGCGCAAGGCGCCTCGGCGAATCCCTGAAGGACGTGATCGAGCGGCCGGAACAGTGGCGCCTGAATACGGCAGGCGATCTCGTGTCCCTCGGCCTCCATCTCGCAAAGGAAGCAGGCTCGCTGCTTCTGCCGGCGGCGATCATGTTCATCATTTTCGGCCTCGGCCAGTCTTTCGCTCAGAACCTTCCGCAATTCGTTCTCGATCGAATCACACCTAAGGCCGAGCGGATTTCGCCCGTAAAAGGCTTCAAGCGAATCTACAGCGTCGACGGTCTGGTGATGTTCGGCAAATCGCTGTTCAAGGTCGCCATCGTCGCCATCATCATGACAATGGTGTTGAAGGGGGATTACTTCCGGCTTCTCAACGCGCTCAACACCGACCCTCAAATGATCGTTCCGACAGGCTACGAAGCGTTGAAGAAGATGATGATCGTCATTCTCTTTTCGACGGGCATCCTCGCGGTCGCCGACTACTTCTGGACCAATCATCGCTGGTACAGCAACCTCAGAATGACCAAGCAGGAAGTCAAGGACGAGCACAAGCAGTCCCAGGGCGATCCGGTCGTCAAGGCCCGCCAGCGCTCGATTGCGCGCGATCGCGCCCGCCGCCGCATGATCGACAGCGTTCCAAGAGCCACGCTCATCATCACCAACCCGACCCACTATGCCGTGGCATTGCGCTATGTAAAGGAAGAGAGCGATGCACCGATCGTCGTCGCAAAGGGCCAGGATCTGATTGCTCTACGCATCAGAGAGATCGCCACGGAACACAATATACCAATTTTTGAGGACCCGCCGCTCGCTCGCTCCATGTTTGCGCAAGTCTCGGTCGATAGCGTCATTCCGTCAGTATTTTATAAGGCTGTGGCGGAACTCATTCACAAGGTTTACGCCGCACGTCAGAACAAAAGACGGGTAAACTGATCGATATGAAAAAATGCCCATATTCGGCTCAACGAGAAGAGATAGTTGCACGCGCAATCGGTCCCGTAGCGGCCGAGCTTCGTCTGATTGACGCTGCTGATCTGATATCTCTTTTAAAGTTTGAATATTACAACAGCTTGTCGGATCTCGTGGATTCGGCGGCCGAACTCTACTTCCACCCGGGTACTGTTCACTTCGGCATCGGGGGCGACTACACGCTTGACTGGGACACCTATCCTGAGATCACGCTCGATCTCGAGATCAAGCCGAAAGGTGTCACGATCTATGCGCAGTTGATGCTCGGCAAGGACCATGCCGGCGTCAATATCAACTACATCAACTTCCAGAATCCCTCCACCGATCCGAACGAGAATACCGCCTTCCTGGCCGATAGCCTGCGCTACGCCACCTTCTACAAGAATGCGGACTCCGCTGCGATGAATGCAGCGCACTAAAATCCTGACCGTTACACCCGTATAGTATTTTCATCCTCAGACGATAGACGAGGTGCATGGGACAATGCGCCTCTTTTGTCCTGTGTGATAGAGCGTTGTGCGTCCTTCGACCGCACAAAGGATGAAGCTCGCTTTTTGATTCTAAACATCGTCCCGAACATCGATTTCGATGTCCGGGACGATGCTGTAATCGTGGTTGCGGGTCGTTAACTCAGGCGTGAAAACCTCACGCTGACTTCTTCAAGATGTAGTCCGACAGTCTCTCTGCGGCATCGGCAATCTGCGCCGGATCACGCAGGAAGCAGGCGCGCAGGAAGAGTTCTCCGCCCGCGCCAAATGCGTTGCCCGGCGCCAGTCCAACGCCGACCTTATCGACGATGTTAAAGGCCGCCGCGCGCGTATCCTTCACGCCATCGATCTTCAGGAAAGCGTAAAGCGCGCCATCCGGCTTGAGGGTTTCAACCCGATTGGTGGCAATCAGCGCATCGCAGAGAATGTCGCGAGACTGCGCCGCACGGGCAAAATTCTTCGCCAGGAAATCATCGCCATGGTCAAGTGCCGCAATTGCGCCGCGCTGCATGAACTGCGCAACACCCGAGGTGGAGTACTGGATCAGGTTTTCGATTACCTGACCGATTTCCGGCGGAGCTACCAGCCACCCGACGCGCCAGCCGGTCATCGACCAGTTCTTGGAAAATGAATTGGCGAAAATGATGCGGTCGCCCTCTTCCATGATATCGAGGAAGGATGGCGCGCGGCCACCTGCATAGTGATAGAGCGCATAGATCTCGTCAGCCACGATCCACAGACCATGCTTTCTCGCCAGTGCCAGAATATCGCGCAGATTGTTCTCGGTTGCCGTCCAGCCGGTCGGATTGGACGGCGTATTGATAAACAGCGCCTTGGTCTTCGGGGTGATGGCGCTTTCGAGTTTGCCGAGATCGATGTCCCATTTGCCCTGGGTGAAGTCGATCCCGACGGGCACGGCCTTGGCACCGGCAATCCCGATGGCGGACACGATGTTCGGCCATGTCGGCGTCAGGTAGATCATTTCATCGCCGGGCGAAGTCAAGGCCTGAACAGCCAGCACAATGGCCTGCATCCCAGATCCGGTGACGTAGAAGTGCTCAGGCGACAGCAAAGCGCCGAAATGCCGCTGATAATAGCGGCCAAGCGCGTCGCGAAGCTCCGGAATGCCGCGCTGCCAGGTGTAAAATGTCTCACCGGCATTCAGCGCATCAACGGCGGCCTTCGAGATGAAGTCCGGCGTGGGAAGATCGCCCTCACCCACCCACAGGGGCAGAAGATTTTCGCGGGCGTGGGCGTATTTCTTGACCTCGACGATACCGCTTTCCGGCGCTGCCAGAGAGCGGACACTGAGACTGTTCAAAACCGACATAGAAGGCACTCCGTTTGAGTGCCTTTTTAACGCATCGCTTGCACCCTTTGCATGATATTCCGTGAAGAAACCACGGATTTTGCTGATGGGTGGAGGCTAGCTGGCCGAGCCTTGCTGCGTCTTCAACAGATCGCGGATCTCGCTCAGAAGCTTGATATCCTCCGGCGGCGGGGCCGGCGCCTTCTTCTCTTCCAGCTTGTCACGCTCGACGGAGGCGCGGATCTTGTTCACGCCCTTGACCATAAGGAAGATGATCCAGGCGAGGATAAGGAAGTTGATGACGATGGTGATGAAGTTGCCGTAAGCGATAACTGCGCCCTGCTCACGCGCGGCGGCCAGCGATGTGGCGGTTACGGAAGAACTCAGCGGAATGAAGTAGTTCGAAAAATCGAAGCCGCCGAAAATCGCGCCGACGAGCGGCATGATCAGGTCGTTGACGACGGAATCGACGATCTTGCTGAACGCCGCACCGATGATGACGCCGACGGCCAGGTCCATGACGTTGCCGCGCGCGATGAATGTCTTGAATTCGTTGAGCATAAAGATGTCCCTCTTGAAGCCCTCTTGCCTGCCGGGACGAGACGCCACCGACGCTCTGACAATAGCAGTCCGGTTGCCATTGTGCAGGTATTATGACGCGCGATCCGTGTATTTCGTTCCATGCATCTGCCGGTTGATTTCCTACCCTGTGCCTGTCTGTTGAACTTTATGCCAATGCGGTGCCAATTCTCATTTCACTGGAAGTGTCATAAGCTTCTTGGGATTGTGTGGAGGGGACACCGCATTGCTGCCTGGGTGGATCATATTCGTCTCGGCCTTCGCCTATATTCTGCTGCTCTTTGCAGTAGCGAGTTACGGCGACCGCAAGGGACGACGCAAGACCGCTCCCAACAAGGGGCGGCCTATCGTCTATGCGCTCAGCCTTGCAATCTATTGCACATCCTGGACCTATTTCGGTGGCGTGGGTCTTGCCTCCGAACGCGGGCTCGAATTTCTCGGCATCTATACCGGCCCGATCCTCGCCTTCACGCTGGGAATGCCCATCATCCGGCGTATCGTGGACCTGGCGAAGGCCGAGAAACTGACCTCGGTCGCGGACTTCATCGCGGCGCGCTATGGCAAGAACCCGACCGTTGCCATGATCGTGTCGATCATCGCGCTGGTCGGTGCCGTTCCCTATATCGCGCTCCAGCTGAAAGCGGTCTCGAGTTCGGTCGCGACCATGGTGGACCCGCGCGATTATGGCATCGGCAGCGGCAATCTCCATTTCCTTGACCTTCCCCTCATCGTAACGGTGGTGATGGCAGGCTTCGCCATCATGTTCGGCACGCGCCACACCGATGCGACGGAACATCAGGACGGGTTGATCCTGGCGATCTCGATGGAGTCTGTCGTCAAGCTGTTGGCAATCTGCACCGCGGGCGTCTACGTCGTCTTCTTTCTCTTCGACGGGCCAGCGGAGCTCTGGCGGCTTGCTTCCGAAAATTCCCAAGTGATGGAGGCGGTCTCCTACCAGACGCCCATCAGCCGCTGGATTGTTCTGACGCTTCTCTCTGGCTTTGCCATTATCCTTCTGCCGCGGCAATTCCATGTCACGGTGGTGGAAAACCGAACGCCGAAGGAGCTGCGCACAGCAGGTCTTCTGCTGCCGCTCTATTTGATTGCCATCAACATTTTCGTCCTCCCGATTGCGGTCGCCGGCCTCCTGACGATCGGAAATAATGGCAATGCCGACCTTTATGTCCTGCAACTGCCGCTGTTTAACGGCATGCCGGTCGTTTCGCTGATCACCTTCATCGGCGGCTTCTCCGCAGCAACGGCAATGGTGATCGTCGCTTCAGTCGCGCTGTCGATCATGGTCTCCAACGATATTCTGATGCCGATCTTCCTGCGACAGAAGCTGCTGACCCGTTCGCCTCACAGCGACGACTTCGCCAAGACGCTCCTCAATATCCGCCGCACCGCGATCTTCGTCGTCCTGCTGCTTGGCTATTTCTACTACCGGGCAGCAGACAGCACATCGGGTCTCGCCTCCATCGGATTGCTGGCCTTTGCGGCTATCGCGCAGATGGCGCCATCGCTTTTCGGCGGATTGCTATGGCGGCGGGCCAATGCGCGCGGCGCGATCGCCGGCCTCAGCTCCGGCTTCCTCGTCTGGGCCTATCTTCTCTTTCTGCCGAGCCTTGGTGGCCCCGATTACTCCTACGTCGCGGCGGGCGTTTTGAGCTTCATTTTTCCCGGAACCGAGATGTTCAGCGGGCCGGGCGCCGATCCGCTCGTCAATGCCGTGACGCTCAGCCTGCTTATCAATACGCTCGCCTTTGTGCTCGGCTCGCTTTCGCGAAACCCTCGTCCCGTCGAGCGCATCCAATCCGGCATCTTCGTCAAGCGCCACTCCAAATCGCAATTTGCCACACGCGGGTGGAAGACGCGCGTCAGCGTTGGCGACTTGAAAAGCGCGGTCGCCCGATATCTTGGCGAAGAGCGGATGCTCCGCTCGCTCTCCGCCTACGAGAAGACTGCCGGTCGAAAGCTGGAGGATGAGCAGCCGGCCGATATGGCGCTGATCCATTTTTCCGAGCAACTGTTAGGAAGCGCTATTGGCTCCTCCTCAGCGCGTTTGGTGCTGTCCCTCATCCTGCAAAAGGCAGAGGACACCAGCGCCGACACGGCTTGGCTGCTGGACCAGGCGAGCGAGGCCCTGCAATATAACCAGGATATGCTGCAGACCGCCCTGGCGCAGATGGATCAGGGGATCGCAGTCTTCGATGCCTCGGAGCAGTTGACGATCTGGAACAGACGCTTTCGCACCCTTCTCGACCTGCCGGAGCATTTCGGCCGCGTCGGCCTGCCGCTTGGGGAGATCGTCGCGCTTTTGGAAGAGCGCGGCGATATCGAGCCTGGCGACCATGTCGAACGTATCAATCAGTTCCTGACGATGGATCGTCCCTTCTCCCTGGTGCTGAGTGGCGGCGCGCGCATTATCGAAGTGCGCTCCAATGCCATGCCGGACAAGGGCGTGGTTGCGACCTTCACCGATATCACGCAACGGGTTGCAAGCGACCAGGCGCTCAAACAGGCCAACGAGACGCTGGAGCAACGCGTGGCGGAGCGCACCGGCGAACTAACGCGGGTCAATCGCGAGCTGGCGGAGGCGCGCGCGGCTGCCGATGAGGCTAACATTGGCAAAACGCGGTTCTTCGCCGCAGCCGGGCACGATATCCTGCAGCCGCTTAACGCCGCGCGGCTTTATTCCTCGGCGCTCGTGGAGCGTATCGGCCATTCGGAAAATACCAATCTGGTACAGAACATCGACTCCGCGCTGGAATCGGTCGAGACGATCCTGGGCGCAGTACTGGATATTTCTCGCCTCGATACCGGCTCGATGAAGCCGCGCATGGCGAGCGTGCCGCTGAACGACCTCTTAAAGCGGATCGAAACCGATTTTGCGCCCATGGCGCGGGAGAAGAACCTCGAATTCGTGGTCATGCCCACATCCTTGACGGTGCGCTCCGACATCAATCTGCTGCGCCGCCTCATCCAGAACCTAGTGTCCAATGCCATCAAATATACGATGTCGGGCAAGGTATTGGTAGGCGCGCGCCGTCGCGGCGGCGATGTGGTGATCCAGGTGATGGATTCGGGCATGGGCATTCCCGCCTCGAAGTTCCGGACGATCTTCAAGGAGTTCACCCGTCTCGATGGAGGCATGAAGGCGGCGGCGGGTCTCGGTCTCGGCCTTTCGATCGTCGATCGACTTTCGCGTGTGCTGCACCACCCGGTCCAGCTATCTTCAGTTGTCGGCAGAGGCACCTCGTTCCAGGTGCAGTTGCCGCGCGAAGCGCAGAGCACCAAACGGGGCAAGGAGGCGGGCGTCGCTACCGCGTCCCCTCAACAGACGCAACTCTCCGGCTTTCATATTCTCTGCATCGATAATGAGCCAAAGATTCTCGAAGGCATGTCGGTGCTGCTGAGCGGCTGGGGCTGCGATGTCTCGCAAGCGGCCTCAGAGGGAGATCTCGATGCCGTTCTCGGCAAAGTGGGCATCCCCGATATGGTCGTCGCGGACTATCACCTGGCTGAAGGCACCGGTATCGATCTCATCTCGCATCTGCGCGAAAGGCTGAAGGCACAGATCCCTGCTCTGCTGATAACGGCCGACCGTACCCCGGAGGTCCGCGCCGAAGCCGAGAAGCACGGTATCGGCGTTCAGCACAAGCCAGTGCGCCCCGCGGCGCTACGCGCTTACGTCACCCAAGTGTTCAACACCCGCCGAGCCGCAGCGGAGTAGACTATCCCGGCGCGCAAATGATGGCTGTGCCGGCACGCGGTTACAAAAAAACCGCCCTCCAGATGAAGGGCGGCTCCTATTGTTAAGGTCTCATGTTTGTTCAGGCTGCCCGGCCATACTGGCTATGTCGCGCAGCGCCGGCATGAGACTGCTCCATGCGGAACCGCTGGAGGAGACCAAGCAGTGCTTCGACTTCATCGGCGAGCATCTGGCTTGCTGCGCTCGACTCTTCCGCCATGGCAGCGTTTTGCTGGGTCATCTGATCCATCTGGTTAACGGAGCTGTTGACCTCCTGCAGCGCAGACGCCTGGTCATTGGTGGCCGTGGCAATGGTTTCGACATGCTTGCTGACGGTCACGATCTGCTGGCTGATCGAGGAGAGAACCTGACCTGCTTCCTGCACCAGCAGCGAACCGGAGTTGACCTCCTGCGTCGACTGGTTGATCAGCGCCTTGATTTCGTGAGCGGCATCTGCGGAACGCTGGGCGAGTTCACGCACTTCCTGCGCCACGACGGCGAAGCCCTTGCCCGCTTCGCCGGCACGTGCGGCTTCGATGCCGGCATTCAGCGCGAGAAGATTGGTCTGGAAGGCAATGTCGTCGATGACTTCGATGATCTGTTCGATCTTCTGCGACGCTTCCTCGATGCGACCCATGGCGTCGACAGCGTTCTTGACGACCGAGCCGGAGTTGTCGGCGCTTTCCTGCGTGATGCGAACGGCCTTGTTGGCTTCCCGGGCACGTTCAGCGGAGGATTTCACGGTGACTGTGATTTCCTCCACGGCGGCGGCCGTCTGTTCCAGCGAAGCGGCTTGCGATTCGGTGCGGCGCGACAAATCATCGGATGATTTGCGCATCTCGGCGCCATTGTTCTGAATGATGAAGGTGCGCTCACGCACCTGCTGAAGCACATCCTTCAGGTTGGCGAGCGAAGTGTTGAAGTCCACGCGAAGCTGGTCGAGACGACCGGAGAAAGGAACGTCGAGCGTCTGGGTGAGATCGCCATCGGACAGGCGCGCGAGACCGGCAGCGAGTTGGCCGACAGCGAATTCGATCTGGCGATCGGTGTCCAGCTTCTCGGCATCGTTGCGAGACCGTTCGGCTTCCGCCTGAGCACGCTCTTCCACGCTCTGGCCTTCGATTCGAAGCTTCTCGCGTGCATTGTCGCGGAAGACTTCGAGAGCCCGGGCAATATCGCCGAACTCGTTTTTCCGTTCCATGTAAGGAATGTCGGTATCGAGCCTGCCCTGAGACAGGGATCTGATCGCATCCGTCAGGTTACCGAGAGGGCGCATGCTGCGCTTGATCACGAAGTAACCGAGAATGCTGAAAGCAAGAATGACAGCCGCACCGACGACGAGGATCATGTTGCGCAAACCGTCAATATGGCCCTGGTAGAACTCCAAGGGCACGCCGACGAAAAGAATACCGACCGGTGCTCCCTTTTTGGACAGAACCGGCATGTAGCCCGACATGTAGTCGCGGCCAAACAGAGTTGCGGGACCGAAGTAGGACTCGCCCTTGGTGATCTTCGCATAAGCAGCACCGTCGACGGCAAGCTTGGTGCCAACGGCGCGCTCGCCCTTTTCATTCTTCAGGCTGGTCGAGATGCGAAGGAAATCGGTGCCCTGCGCCTGGAAAACGGTTGCCACGCCACCATTTGCCATACCGACACGATCCACCAGATCGAAGTCGAGCAAGGTGCCGATGCTGGGACGGCTGACCGATTTCAACTCACCGTTTTCGATCGCGAGCGTGGTTCCGCCGACCTTCATCTCATAGAGAATGGCCATGCTGCGGACGGCACGTTCCGTATCCATCAAAGCCGTCTGCATGACGTCTTCTTTCAACCGCACATAGGTCGAAGCACCGACGGCAACGATACCAAGGAAGATGAGACCGATGGCCAGACATACAATCTGCACCACGATGGATCTCGAAACGAAACGCCCCATTGCTAAACCCCAATCTTAACGAGTTTAGGCAATTTGAAGCAAAAGGATTAATTTTCAGGGAATTCTACAACAGCCTAGACTAAGCTAACGCGATTTTGGATCAACTCTAAGGCGCTGATTTAACGTCTAAATGTCTTCAAATGCACCAACGAGTGATGCGAAAAAGAATGACTATTGTCAAAAACTTATGATTCCGCGCGGTGCGCGCGTTTCACAAAAAGCACAGCACCAACGGGCTTTTCAAGCCATGTCTGCATACGTGTCGGGCGCTCAGTTGACTGTACAAACGGCACGAGACTGAGGCTCGACTTAGCACTGCGACGCGTGTCAGTGGATAAAACCAAGCCGGATAGCCTTGGCGATCGCCTGGATGCGATTGACGGAATCCAGCTTGATGGTGGCGGAGCCGAGGTAAGCATTGACCGTGTGAACGGACAGACCAAGCTTGGTTGCTATTTCTTCGCTGATCCTGCCATCGCCTGCCAGTTGCAGGCATGCGACTTCGCGCTCGCTGAGTGCCTCTGACGGCGAGACGCGACGCTCATCCATGGCCAGGAGATCAATCATGATCTGCGTGGATTTGACGTGCTGCTCCAGCATGAGTTCATTGTCGAGCAACAGGTTGCCACCGCAAAAAATGACGAAGCCGTTGCCCATCGTACCAAGCCGCACGGGAAAGCCAACACCGGAATATCCGAGGTTCTCGTTGTCGAGGCGAATGAGAAGGGCGGGAACGTCCGGCAGATCGGCGAAGCCCGATTCTTGCTCGCTCGTCCAGGCGACTGGGAGCAGGGACGATTCAAGATGATCGAGCAGACGTTCGCCGAGAACCTTCACCAGCTGAGCGCTTTGTTCGCCGGCAGCCAGACCCAGATTTTCAAGTTCGCAGGAGAGCTTCCTTTTGTTGGGGAATCCAGCTGCAACGGCACGCAGAACGATGAAGTTTTTGGCGCCAAGACTTCTCTGCATGGCAACCAGCTTGGGGAAGAGGTCGGAGCGCGTCACGGAGGGAATGGTCTTCGACGCTATCGGCTGACCCGATCCCTCATTGCTCAAATCCTTGACGAAACCCATGATGCGCCCTTTAGACAAGGTTGTTACGGACCGCGTAGGCAATGGCCTCCGAGCGGGTCTTGGTTGCTGTCTTGCGCATGACGCTGGTGATATAGTTGTTGATGGTGTTGCGCGAGATGCCAAGGATCATGGCCATTTCATCGCTGGTCTTGCCTTCGGCAATCCAGAAGAGGCATTCAAGCTCTCTTTCGGTCAGATCGATATCGCGCTCGGTTTTCGTGCCTTCGACGATGCCAAAGCTTGCAAAGTAACCGGCCAGCATTCCAGCTTCACGAAGACGATCTTCTGCCGGCAGAACGCCTTCGGCAAACATCAAAAGCAGCGAGAAGCGGATGCGTCCAACGCAAAAGGTAATCGTCCAGTACTGGCGATCGATCCCTGCTGGCGCGACCGCATCGTCGGGAAGAGACAGGACGCGTGGCTTGAGCAGGGAAAGGCATTTCTCCATTTCACTGGATCGGCTCTGTGTCCCGGTCAATTCGTTGGCAAGCTTGCGCACAAGATCGAAGGGCCAGTCGGAGGTGACGATGAAGCTCAGGCTTGCCTCCTGCAAGAGGTCTTCACGTGACAGCAGATAGTGCGAAGCGCCGACATAGGATGTCAGATGCTCCATCGCACCAATGATGTCACTTTCCGCCGCTGCGGCTGCAATCTTGCGAATGAGCTGGTTGCGTGGCAAGGGCCTCGCAATCGTTTCAGCTGGCGCGGCAGACAGCCTGCGAATATCGACATCCACTTTCAATAGCCTACGCCCTCTCGTTCCCCGGACGGGGATGCCTAAACGGGATGGAACTCATTTCCATTCAGAAGCGCCGCTTTTGACGAACACCCCTGGCGACCGAATCGTTGTAGTCTAGGAGACGCTTGAAGAAATGTACCCGTCTGTAACGACCTATCCACTCTTTTTCACGTGCACTACAACCCTGAACATATACCTGTTCGAATTTGCGCACATCCGCCTTTTCAACATACCCCACCTGAAATCGGCGATTTGATGAACAAATACTAAATCACATCCGCCATACGCCTACAGCAAGAATTTTCGAATAAACGAAAAAGGCCGGAGTTGATCCAGCCTTTATTCTTATCATGCTGCTTTTTCCACTGCCCATTTGCGGAGGATCTTGGCAGCGCGTTCTTCGCTGATTTCCACCATGCGCGAAAGTCTGCGTTCCGGCCCTTCGCGGACCCGGCGGTTGAAGTCGCCCTCGCCTGTGTCCCCACCAAGAAGATCGTCTGTGCTGTCGAAGCCGAAGTCCGCTCCGAAGCCTTCCATGAGGCCCCCGGCAGCGCCACCGCCCATGGCAGGAGAGAAGTCCGGCAGTTCAAGCCCGGCCGAATCCTGGGCCAGTTCCGCCGAGGCAGGAGCCCCACCGGCCGACATGGAGCGGACGACCGGACGGACACCAAGCCAGACGACCAGGAAGGCGACCGCGACGAAGGCGAGCGAGTTGATGATGCCAGCGGAGTTGCGGCTCAACACTTCGGTGAAGCCTGGGCCGGCAACAGCCTCGTCCAGAAGCTGCGTCTCAAGGAAGTCCATGGCGGTGATCGTCACCACGTCACCACGCTCGGTCGAGGTCCCGGCAGCAGAGGTAACGATCTTCTGCATCTCCGCGAGATAGGCGTCGATCTTGGCCTGGTCGGCCGGATCGCCGATCATCTTCGCAAGGCGGCCCTTGTTGACCACGACCGCAACGGAGATCTTGTCGATCGAATAGCCGTTGCGAACGGTCGCCACGGTCTTCGAATTGATTTCGTAGTTGGTCTGCTCTTCCTTCTTGGCCGTCTCATCGGACGACTTCGGACCGGCGCCACCGCTCTGGGGAGCCGCCTGCGGTACGTTCTGCTCGACAGTGGCTGCGGAATCCTGCTGGGTTTCCTGGGATTTCTGATCTTCCTTCGTGGAGCGAACGGAACGCTCGACACGCGAGTTCGGATCGTAGACGGTTTCCTGGATCTGCTGGCTGTCGGTGTTAAGCGACGCGGTCACGCTCGAGCGGAAATTGTCCATGCCGAGGAAGGGCGCGAGCGCCTTGTCGATCTTCGTCTCAAGCTCCTGCTGCACGTTCTGCGCCAGCGTCAGCGACCGGCTCATCGCGCCGTTGCTGACATCGTCGCCCGACGCCAGAAGCTGGCCGGTGGAGTCAAGAAGGGTCACGTCATCGACTTCAAGACCGGGCACTGCGGATGCAACGAGGTGCCGAATGGAAGCGGAGGCCTTTCGGCCCGCGGACGCGCTCGCCCGGATCATGACGGAGGCAGTGGGCTTCTGTTCCCCCCGCCGGAAGTTGCCGACCTCGGGCATGACGATGTGAACTCGGGCAGCCGCAATCCCGTCGATCTGCTGGATCGAGCGACCGATCTCGCCTTCGAGAGCGCGCACCCGCGTCACTTCCTGCATAAAGGAGGTGAGACCCAGAGAGCCGACATGGTCGAACAGTTCGTAACCGGCATTGGCGCTGTCGGGCAGGCCGCGTTCGGCCAAAAGCAGACGAGCCTTGCTTGTCATGCCAACTGGAACCTGGATGCTCGTTCCATCCGAGCCAACCTGAAAATCGACATTGGACTCGGCAAGCGCAATGCTGATCTTGTTCAGATCCATGGTTTCCAGGCCGACATAAAGCGTCTCATAGGCCGGCTTGTTCACGTAAAGAGCTGCAGCGAGAATGATTGCCATGGACAGAACGCCCACACCACCCAGCACCAAAAGCCGCGTCTGGCCTAAGGCCGCGAAGTTTTTAAAAACCTGAGGGAGTTGATTTAACAGATTCATTCTGTTCCGCACCGTCATTCATGGGTTCGAGACCTTCTGGTCCCGATGCCACCGTAGAGGACGAACCTTGCGCGAGGATTTCTCATAGAACGCCCTGCGTCCTGATGGACGCGCAAGGGACGCTCTATCTCCTTAAGTCTGCGCATCGTGCTTTCCGAAAATCGCGTCCGATTTCCGGGCCGATGCCGTAACTGATGCCGCCCTCCGGGTGGAGGGCGGTATAAAGCCGCTGAAAGTGCCCTTTTAGGCGGCCAAATAGGTGGAGATGACGGCTGCGACCTGATCGGATGTCAGCGCACGCATGTGGGTGTTGAGAAGTGCCGTGACCTGGGCACTGGAGAGGCTGACCAGTGTCTGGGTGGAAAGCCCTGCGACGCCGCTGGAACTGAAAGCGGCGATGTCCTCGGTCGAAAACTTGGCAATATTCTCCTTCGAAAGCGACGCAACCTGTGCGGCGGTCAGCGCCCCGACCTGCGCGGGCGTCAAAGCCTCGCTCTGGCTGGTCGTCAGCGATGAGATTGCGCCGGTTGTCAGGCCAGACACCGCGCCGCTGCTCAAGGCGACGATCTCCTCGGTCGAGAGAAGCGCGATGTCGTCGGTGCCAAGCGCTGCGGCCTGAACTGCATTCAGACCGCCAATCTGCGCGGTGGTCAGCGTAGCAATCTGGCCCGTACTCATCGCCACGATCTGGTTATAGCCGAGATTGCCGATCTGGCTTGGGCTGAGAACCGCAATGTCGGCACTGGTCAGGGAGGCGATAAGCGCCGTGGAAAGACCGCGGATCGCACCTGTGCTGATTGCCGCAATGTCAGCCGTGGAGAATGTCGCCATCCCGGCGGCGGAGATGCCGGCAAGACCATCGGCGCTCAATGCCGCGATCTGACCCGTCGAGAGCGCGCCGATCTGATCGGGCGCCATGGCAGCGATCTGCTTGCTGGTCAGCCCGGCGATCGCCCCCGTTGCGAGGCCCGCGACTTCACCGGTCGACAGCGCAGCGATAAAGCCGGTCGACAGGCCTGCAATGGCGGACGCATTGATCGCCGACAGTCTCTCAGGGGTAAAGGTATCGAGCATCTGGGATGTCAATCCGGCAATGGCGCCAGATGTCAGGGCGTTGATCTGCGTTGTCGATAGCGCGTGCACCTGTTCGAGGCTGAGCGCCCCCACCTGCTCGCTGGTGAGCCCCGGGATGCTCCCGGTGCTAAGTGCCAGAATCTGGGCAGTGGAAAGCGCTGACAGATCCGCCGTCTTCAGGCTGGCGATCTGCTTGGACGACAAAGCACCGATCTGGCCGGTGGAAAGACCGACGAAATGATCGTGGGAGAACGCCGAAAGCTGCGTGGTAGACAGGCCGGAGATGCCGAGTGTGCTCAGCGCAGCAATGGTTTCAGCCGAGAGCCCGGCTATCGTTTCCGTCGACAGACCAGCAATACCCGTCGCACTGATCGAGCCGACGTCCGCCGTCGAGAAGGCGCGCAACTGGACTGCGCTCAGAGCACCAATCTGTCGCGATCCGAGAGCGGTCACCTGGGTTGGGGTGAAAGCCTCGACCTGATCGACACTCATCGCTTTGATCTGAAGCGTCGTCAGTCCGGCAATTCCGCCAGCACTCAGAGCGCCGACCCTGTCTGGCGAGAGAAGAGCAATCGCGTCCGTCGACAAGCCCGCTATGGCACTGGATGTCAGCGCCGCAAGGTCTTCGGTCGAGAAGCGCGCGATATCGTCCGTCCCCATGGCTGCGATCTGCGTGGAGGTCAATGCGCCAACCTGTGCAGGGTTAAGCGCTTCTACCTGATCGGCCGACAGTGCCGCGATGGCTGCCGAAGAAAGACCCGAGATGGCCGCAGTGCTCAATGCGCCTATCTGCTCGCGAGAAAGGGAGCCGATGCTTGCGGTGCCGAGAACGGAGATTTGGCGTGAGCCGAGAGCGCCGATCTGAGCCGTGGTGAGAGCTTCGAGTTGCTCTTTCTTCAAGACCGCTATTTGAGCGGTCGAGAGGCCGGCAACGCTGGCCGTTCCGAGTGTCGCAATGCGATCGGCGGAAAGGCTGGCAAGGGTGCCGGTGGAGAGGCCGGCAACAGCCGACGATGTCAGCGCCGCCAGTTCCGCGGTCGAGAAGACGCCGAGATCGTCTGTTCCAAGAGCGCCGACCTGAAGGGAGGTAAAGGCGCCGACCTGCGCGGTGTTGAATGCCTCGACCTGGCTCGTGCTCAGGGCGGCAATCTGGTCGGAAGACAGGCCTGTGATGCCGGTCGTGCTCAGAGCAGCGATTTGCGCAGTCGTCAGCGCTGCCATGTTGGCCGTGGAGATGGCCGCGACCTGTCTAGAGCCAAGCGACGCGATCTGCGACGTCGTCAAGCCAGCAAGCTGGGCGGAGGTCAGTGAAGCCATCTGGCCTGTGGAGAGACCCTGAATGCCCCCGGTCGTTCCTAAAACGGCAATGCGGTCGGCGGACAGGCTGGCAAGTGCCGTGGTCGAGAGGCCCAGGATTGCACTCGAACTCAGCGCCGCAAGCTCTGCGGTCGAGAGAACGGCCAAGTCATCCGTTCCGAGAGCCGCGACCTGCGTCGAGCTAAACTGTGCCACCTGTGATGTTTTGAGCGCTTCGACTTGCTCTGTGGTGAAGCTTGAAATCTGCGCTGCGGTCAAACCCGAGACGCTGGCGTCGTTCAATGCGGCGATCTGTGATGTGCTGAGCGCTGCAATGCTGGCCGTGCCAAGAACGCCGATATGGCGCGATCCGAGAGCGCCGACCTGCGACGTTGTCAAGCTACCAACCTGGGCCACGCTGAGCGCCGCCACCTGGGCTGTGGTCAAACCTGAGACGCTAGCAGTGGACAGAGCAGCGATGGTTCCAGCTGGCAACGCGGCAAGGGTTGCCGGTGGCAGGCCCACAATGGCGGCTGCAGAGAAAGCCGCGATGTCTCTCAACGAAAACGCCTTGATATTATCGACCGACAACGCCGCAACTTGCGAGGAATTGAGCGCACTCACCTGCAGGCTCGTCAGCGCTTCGGCCTGGACGGCAGTCAGCTTTTCGACCTGAGCGGAGGAAAGGCCAGGCACCGCATCCTTGTTGATGGAGGCGATCTGGTAAGCATCGAGGAGCGCAATGCCGGTTGTTCCCAATGCCGCAACCTGCCGGGAGGACAAGGCTGCCACCTGCCGGGTGGTCAGCGACTTCAGCTGGTCGGAGGACAACGCAGCGATCTGGCCCGTCGTCAATCCGGAGATCCCAGCAGGGCTGATCGCCGCCAAATCTTCGGTTGGCAGTTTCGACATCGCATCGGTGGAGAGACCAGCAACTGCCGACCCATTGATTGCCCCAAGGGCGGCGGCGGACAGCGCACTGATATCGTCCGATCCGAGTGCTGCGATCTGCTGTGACGTCAATGCCGCGACCTGCCTCGTGGACAAGGCGGCAACCTGGCCGGTCGTCAGCGCGCCGATCTGGCCAGTGGTGAGAGACGACACCGCCGCGGTTCCCAGCGCTGCGATCTGACCAGTCGTCAGTTCGGCGATAATGGCGGTCGAAAGCCCACCGATCGTGCCGGGTGCGATGGCACCGATATCGGCCGTCGAGAACTTGGCCATGGCCTCCTTGCCGAGAACGGCCAGTTGCGCCGACGTCAACGCGCCGACCTGAACAGCGGTCAGCGCTTCCGCCTGAAGTGTGGTCAGTTTAGCCATTTGCGTGGCCGTGAGCCCCGATACACCATTGGTGCTCAAAGCCGTCACCTGCGCTGCCGACAGTGACGCGATGTGGTCGGTGCTCAGAACTTTAATCTGGTCAGCCGAAAGCGATGCGATTTGCTTTGTCGTCAACGCGCCGGTCTGGGCTGTCGTCAGCACCGAAACCTGCTTCGTCGTCAGATTGCCGAAAGCGCTGGCGTTCAATGCCGTCACCTGGGCCGTGGTCAGCGCTGCGACGACAGCTGTAGAGAGACCGCTGATCGCGCTCGATCCGATGGCGGCAATATCGCCTGTCGAAAACTTGGCGATGTCATCTGCGCCGAATGCTTCAAGCTGGTCGGCAGAAAGGGCTGCGACCTGACGGGTCGTCAGTGCTTCCGCCTGATTGGGTTTGAGAGCGGCGACCTGCCTTGCGGAAAGGGCGGCGATGGCAGCCGTATTGATCGCCGCGATTTGGGCTTCCGAGAGAGATGCGACCTGGGCCGTCCCTAACGCCGCAATATGCGACGACGTGAAGGCAGATATCTGGGATGTCGTGAGAACCGCAAGCTGCGCGGTAGTCAACGCAGAGATATGATCGCCAGGGAGATTGGTGACGGCGCTCGTTTTCAACGCTGCAATCTGATCGGTGGAAAGTGCCGCAAGGCCTGCAGAACTCAACGCAGCAGTTTGAACGGAACTTAACGCGGAAACCTGGTTGATGGTCAGTGCTGCCAGCTGGCTCGTTTTAAGTGCTTCGACTTGGCCAGCGGTCAGTGCCGCGATAGCGCCTGTGGAGAGGGCGGCGATCTTGTCACTTGTCAGCGAGGCGATCAGAGCGCTCGACAGCCCGGAAAGGCCAGACGCCGACAAGGCGGCCATGTCGCCGGTGGAAAATGTGGCAATGTCATCAAGTCCCAAAGCCGCAGTCTGCTCTGAACCAAGTGCGGAGATCTGCCGCGTCGTCAAGGCGTCCAACTGCGCGGTCGAGAGCGTGGCGACCTGCTCTGCCGTCAATGTCGCGATAGCCCCGGTGCTCAGCAATGCAAGCTTATCTGTGGACAGAGCGGCAATCACCTCTTTCGAAAGACCGGCGACCGCCCCTGCCCCGAAAGCCTGTATGCCAGCGGTCGAGATGGCGGCGATATCGTCTGTACCAAGACCTGCCAGTTGGGTGGATGTCAGTGCCGCAATCTGTCCCGATGACAGCGCAGACACCTGAGCCGGCGACCACGCGACGATCTGCTCGGAGCTCAATCCCTTCAGCGCCGTGCCGGTCAATGATGTGATCTGGTCGGTGGTCAGCTTGGCGATGAACGCAGGCGTCAAAGCTCCGAGCTGGCCCGATCCCAGGGCGCTCATCTGCTCTTTCGAAAGGGCGGCGATTTGGGCGCTCGACAGGCTGGTCATTTGCTCGGGCGTCAGTTTTGCAACCGCGCTCGGGTTCAGGCCCGCTATCTGGTTTGTCGTCAGCGCCGCAATCAAGTCGGTAGACAGACCCGGCATTGCCTTGGTGCTCAAGGCGGCGAGGGCCGCGGTGGAGAGGCCGGCGATCTGAACCGGCTTTCCTGCGCCTTCGGCGGGCAACCAGACATCTTTGACCTGGTCCGGTTTCAATGCCTCGACTTGTGCAGAACTCAGGACGGCAACTTGGGATGACGAGAGTTTGAAGAGTTGCGTGGCGGACAGGGCCTCGACCTGTTCCGTCGTTAGCGCCGCCACGGCGGCGGTTGCCAGAGCGGCCACGCGGTCCGGCGTCAACAGGGCGATGGCGTCAGGGCGCAACCCTAGAATGGTCCGGGCACTGATCGCGTTGATATCTGCCGTGGAGAAGGCATTGATACTCGCTCCATCCAGAACCGAAAGCTGGGCAGAGGTCATAGCCCTGACTTGAACGGATGTAAGCGCCTCAAGCTGCGCCGTCTCCAGATTGGCAACCTGATCGGTGGTCAGATTTGCAACGGCTTCTGTGCTGAGCGCGGCAACCTGCGCAGTGGTAAGAGCCGCAATGTCTTCAGCCGCAAGCGACTTGATCTGAGCCGCCTTCAAAGCATTGAGCTGGACGGCTGTGAGTGCTTGGAGCTGCGTCGATGTCAAAGCCTTGAGCTGGTCGGTCGATAAGGCTGAAAAGGCTGAGCTTGACAGCTTCGCGACCTGTTCTGGAGTCAAAGCTCCAATGGCTGCGGTGCTTACGCCGAGTATCCCTCTTGAGGAAATTGCAGCGATCTCATCGGGGGTGAATGTCTGAATATCATCGGCGTGAAGCGCCGTCATCTGGCTGGAGCTGAGGACCTTGATCTGCAGCGCGGTCAAGGCTTCGACCTGGCCGGTCGAAAGCGCGCCAATCTGGTCGGAGGACAGGCGCGATATAATCGTCGTGCTCAAACCTCCGATTTGTGCCGTCGTCAAAGCCTTGATGACTTCAATGCTCAGTCCTGGCATGGCCTTGGCGGAAAGCGAACCAATGGCAGTCGCTTGGAGCGACTGGATCTTGGCCGATCCGAGCACGGCAACCTGAGCGGAGGACATCGCCCCAAGCTGGCTGCTGGTGATGGCCCCCAGTTGCGTTGACGTCAGTGCATCGATCTGATCGGTGCTGAGCTTGGAAAATGCCGCGCTACTCAAAGCGGCAATATTCTCTTTCGTGAGATTTTCAAGAATGGTCGGGCTCAGGCCGGCAACTGCGGCACCGTTGATGGCGGCCATGGCGGCAGCCGAGAAAGTGTTGATCTGCGCCGATGTGAGCGCCGCAATCTGATCGGAATTTAATGCCTTGACCTGTATTGACGCGAAGGCCTCGACCTGCGCCGTTGAAAGTTTTTCAAGCTGTTCGGCGGTCAGTCCAGCCATCGCGCGGGAGGATAGCGCTGGAATCTGTCCAGTGGTGAAGGCGGCGACAGAGTTCGCGCTTAAGGCGGCCACCTGAGTAGAGGTCAGAGCCTTGACTTGCGATGAGGTTAGAGCCGCCAGCTGAGCGGTTGAGAGGGCACCGATCTGCTCCGTCGACAAGGACGCTATGGCGGTCGTAGATAGACCCTGGATGGCACCGGACGTCAGATTGACGATATCATCGGTATCGAATGCCGCAAGCTGCGTGGGCCTCAGTGCCCCCAGCTGTAGCGATGTAAGAGCCTTCACCTGAGACTCGCTCAGGGCTTCGAGTTGTTCGATCGCCAGACGCGGAATAGCCTTCTGACTGATTGCCGCGATCTTCTCTGGAGATAAAACCTTCAGCAATTCAGGCGTCAGTCCCGGAATCGCGCGGCTGGAGATTGCCGCGATATCCTCGATAGAGAATGTCTTGATGTCGTCCGGGCTCATCGCCGCCAGTTGATCGGACGTCATCGATGCGACTTGAGATGCGGTCAAAGCTTCGGCCTGCGCGCTTGTCAGCCCTTCCACTTGCTCGGTCGTCAAGGCGCCGACTTGCCGTCCGGTAAGGCTTGCAATCGAGATGCTATCGAGGACCGCAAGTTGCGTAAGCGTCAGACCGATAATGGCGTTGGTCGAGACAGCGGCGAGCTGGTCAGGCTTGAAGGCCTTTAGATCCCCCGTCTCCAGTGCTGCAACCTGCTCGGACGACAGCGCTCGTATCTGCTGGGAGGTAAGAAAGGAGATGTCTTCGGTGTTCCAGTCCTCGATTGCTTTTGTCGTGAGACTTCTGATCTGGTTGACGCTCAGCGAAGATACGATCGATGTCATTGATAAACCTGACCAAAGCTCAAACGGGCAGCATGCCCTCTTTTCTACCTCGGATACATCCCATCGACGGAATACGTCCGGCTATAACAATCCTAGGTGTAGTTCCTTGTGCGAAACTGTCAGCTTTCCGAAGCACGACCTCGATTACAGCGGTGGGTTCAGGAAGGCAGGCATCCTCTCTTGCTTGTCGTGGAGGTCGAGGAAAAGCCTTGCAGTATCCAGCGCTTCACGGATCGTCACGTCCATGTCGAGATATCGATAGGTACCCAGACGTCCCACGAAGCTGATGCCCTCTTCGGCGTTCGCGAGAGCAACGTAGTCGGCCAGCTGTTCTTTTTCCTTCACCAGCCTGATGGGGTAGTATGGTGTGTCGTCCGGTCCGCATTCGCGAGCGTATTCACGGTAGCACACCGATCCGTCATGCTTTTCCCATGGCGAGAAATGCTTGTGTTCGGTGATGCGGGTGTAGGGGACGGAGGTTTCCCCGTAATTCATCACCGCGCAGCCCTGATAGTCGCCCTCATAGGTGAAACGTTCGAAGTCCAGCGTGCGATAGCCGAGGCGGCCTTTCGCATAGTCGAAGTAGCCGTCCAGCGCACCCGAGTAAAAAGTGTGGTCATAATTGACCGTTTCCGCCCGGTCGAAGCCGGTCTTCAGCCTGACCGTGATGCCCGGATGATCGAGGATGCCGTCCACCATTTCGGTGTAGCCGTTTTCCGGCATGCCTTGGAATTTGTGGAAGAAATAGTCGTCGTCATAGTTGAAGCGGACCGGCAGCCGCTTGAGAATGGAGGCCGGCAAATCCCTCGGCGAGCAACCCCACTGCTTTTGCGTATAGCCTTCGAAGAAGGCCTCATAGAGGTCGCGGCCCACAAAGCGCAGCGCCTGCTCCTCGAAGGTCTGCGGATCGGTAATCGACGTATCGGCCTGCTCCTCGATGAAGGCCTTCGCCTCATCCGGGCGCAGGGTCTTGCCGAAAAACTGGTTGATCGTGTGCAGGTTGACCGGCAGGGAAAAAACCTGGTCGCGGCTCGTGGTCTTCACCCGGTTCTTGTAGGGCTTGAAGGTCTGGAAGCGATTGACGTAATCCCAGACTTCGGCATCGTCGGTATGGAAAATATGCGGACCGTAGACGTGGACCATCACGCCGGTCTCTGCATCGCGCTCGGTATGGCAGTTGCCCGCAATGTGATCCCGCCGGTCGAAAATTACGACCTCGTGCCCTGCTTCCGCCAACTCACGGCCGATGATCGCACCGGAGAGCCCGGCGCCTACGATTGCAATCTTCTGTCGGGACACGGCGGCTCTGCCTCTGTTCAAGCGGTGGCGGATGCTTGCGTGGTCCACAAGCGGTTGTCATGCTGGATGGGCGAGAAAGCGTCCCACTCCCGCAGCTTTTGAAGATAGCGATCGCGGTACGAAGCCTCATCGACGAAGTCGAGATTTTCCGACACAAGCTCGCTGCCGATCTCGTAGTAGACATCGAGATTGCGAAGATCGGGGACAGGTGTTTCGCCCCGTTCGGCTTCGCCCTGCATCTGCCAATAAAGGTCTTCGAGCCTTCGCGCGGTGGCGGGAATATCGCGCAGAACACTCTTTTCCCGTTCCGCGCCCAGCTTCTTCCTCACGGCCTTCAGGCTCGCCGGCTTCTTTGCGAAGGCGATGGCCTTGGCAACGTAATCCTCGGGGTCAGTGCAGATAAGCTCGGAACATCCCGTCGCGGCGACGACGCTGCTGCAGAAGCGCGCCGGGAAAGACTTGCCGGGGAATGTCAGAACCGGAAGACCGACGGTCAACGCATCCGCTGCGGTCGAGTGAGCACCATAAGGGAACGTATCGAGGAAGAGATCTGCCACCGCTATGCGGGCGAGGTGCGTGGCGTTCGGGGCTTTCGGCGCGAAGAGCAGACGCTCCGGCGCAATCCCGGCGGCCTCTGCCAGATCGCGCAGGCGCTGATCGGTCTTATCGCTACCGGTCAAAAGCCACAGGATGCTGCCCGGCGTTTCATTCAAAATGCGCATCCACTGCGCGAATGTGGATGGTGTGATCTTCTGCATGCCGTTGAAGCAGGCGAAGACAAACGTGTCTTCCGGCAAGCCCGCTTCCTGGCGAGACGGGCGCTCGGCAATAACGCGCTTTCGGTCGAGCGGCTGATTGCAGGCAATCCGCAACACCTTTTCCGAATAGTAGATCTCGCTTTCCTCAGGCACGATCACCTCGTCGGCGATCATGTACTGGTGGAAAGGTGTCGCCATGGAGCCCGGGTAGCCACAGAAATTGACGATGACGGGCGCGGGGCGATAGGCGAAAATCTTGGTACGGGCGTGCTTGGTGTAACCATTCACGTCGATCAGAATATCGATCTCGTCGCTTGCGATCTGCCGCGCGGCTGCTTCGTCGGAGAGCGCGGCGACATCTCGCCAGCAATCCACGACCGCCTTCATCCGCGTTTGTGTCGGATCGTTGGCAACGGCTTCTCCGCAGTAATACGCGTAGATTTCGACGCGTGCCTTGTCATGCAGTTCCAGCACTTCCCTCAGCGCAAAGCCAACGGCGTGATCGCGCAGGTCTGACGACACGTAACCAACACGCAGCCTCTGGCCGGTGCCCGTTTTCTGCCGGACGGTGGCGCGGGGGACGTTTCGGATATCCGGTCTCCCAATGAGCGTCTTGCCGTATTGATGGGCGTTGGCCAGCTGAAAGATCGGATCGTCGGCATAGCAGCCAAGCGTGAGCGGCGGCATGGCGTCGATCATCTGGCGCTGGGTGACGTGATTGGAGGGCACCAGGATCGGCCATTTGCATTGGCGCTGGCGCAAAGCGCTCCAATGCTGTCCGGATTCCAGCTTGTGCGGGCGAAGCTCCATGGCCTGCCAAAGGGCTGCCTCCGCCTCCTCCATCAGTCCGGCATTTTCCATGACACGACCGATATGCTGGAGCGCCAGATGACGATAGAGCAGCTGATCCGGCGTCGTTTCAGATGTTTTCTCTGCAAAGCCCTGCCACTGCTGAATGGCAAGCGTCGCCATTCCGGCATCCTCATAGGCCAGGCCGAGATTGATGTGGGCGGGGCCGAACATCGGATCATGCTTCAACGCCGCCTGCATGGCAGTCACGGCACCGGCAAGATCGTTCATCTGCCGCAACAGAACGGAGAAGTTGAAGCAGACCATGTGCTGGCCGGGATGGGGATCGTTGAAGGCGAGCCAGCTCTTGTAGAGCTCTGCCGCCTCCTGGCGTTTGCCTTGCGCCGTCAACGTTTCTGCGAATTTCAGCAGGTCCACCAGCGAAAGACGCTGGGTTTTTGCAAGCTCCAACAAAGTGGGGAGGAGCGAATTCTGGGCCGTGCCGCCAATCGATGCATTCATTGCATTCAGAACCTTCAAGCCGGCCGCCCCGCCGGAGGCGGAATCATGGCCGTGATAGACTGACAACCGATTATACAATGAAGCTTGTGCGGCGCTTTACGCAACGAGAGGGGGATGCGGTCCAATCCATCAACCGGCCATGGCGCTTACAACTCATCGAAGCTGTCGTTCAACATCTCGATCTTGCGCAAGCGTTTGCGACCGGATGGGCCGGCTTTTTCGAGGCAACGCGTAATCAGCAAATGGCAAAGCGCCATGATAGCCGTGTGGTTGAACAGCGGACCCGGCGCGAGCGTCTGGCATCGGAAATGCCAAGTGGCGCCGCTATGACCGGGTGCCCCCTCATCGGTGACGTAAATGAGCTTGGCTTCCGACGCCTTGACATGGTCAAGGATGGTATCGATCTGGGCAACGCGACGTCGCATGGCAAAAACAACGACGATATCGGCGTCCTGCAGACTGGCGAAATGTTCCCCCAGTGTCTGGCCGGGGCCAGGGATGGCGACGATGTTTTCAATGACCTGCGTCAGTTGCCATTGAAAATAGGCTGCGAATGGCTGGCTGCTGCGAAACCCTATCACCCAGACTTTCCGTGCCTGAAGCAGACAATCGGCAGCGCTTTCTATCTGCCTGTCCGAGATGGCAAAGAATGTCGCCTCGATATTCGCAATATCCTGTGCGGCATGGGCTTTGACGGACTGCATTGTTTCGCTCTCGTCGGAGCGTTCCAGAAAGAGGCGCGAGCCGGTCTGTTTCTCCGCGCGCGCATGGCGCCGCGCCTCCTCGTAGCTGTCATAACCCAGCCGCTGGATGAAGCGCGTGACGGTCGCCTTCGACACATGGGCCAAAGCGGCAAGTTCCTGGGCGGAATAGCTCGCGAGCTCGCCCGGAAAATCGCAGACGAATTCGCCGACGCGTTTTTCCGCTGGATGAAGGTCCGGAAGGGCCTGCCTCACTCGAAACAGAAACGATTTTTCCTTTACCACAGCGCGCTCCGGCAAACGGTAGATGGGCGACTTTCTGCCGCCCGAATGACGCTTGCAACAAAAAACAGCGCGTCGATGAAAGGACAGGCAGCCTCAACCATGGACGGTCGAGGACTGGCCTTCTTAAAGCGCTCGGACCATCCACTCCACGGCCGACCTGATCGGCGCGATAACCGGAGCGGGAAACATGCCCTGCAACTGTTCCGCTGCCTGCCCGAGAGGCCCTCCGCCAATAATGACCGCCTCAGCACCGTCCTCTTCGAAACATTGACGCGTTGCGACCCCCAATGCTGCAAGCAGTGCTTCGGGTGCTAAGGCGAGTTGCTGCGGATCGCCTGTCGTCAGCCGCGTTCCGGTAAAAAGAGATGCGACGCCAAGAGCTTTCGCCTTGGCAAAGAAACTCCCCACGAGGTCCGGCGTGACGGTGGCGATGCCGAAGCGCCGTCCACCCGCAGACGCCTCCATCATGCTTGCCTGACATATGCCGATACAGGGTATGCCGGACGTCTCGATGAGCCGCTCCAGGCCGGGATCGCCGAATGCACAGATGATGAGGCCGTCGCTGCGTCGGGCAAGCTCCATTCCCATGGACATGACGCCCTCTTCGGCAGCGGCCAGGGCTTTTTCATCAAGGATCATCGGCACGCCTTGCTTTGCCGTCAGGCCTTCAATGGCAAAGCCCTGCGGCAGGTAGACGCGCGCAATATCCACCATCATCGCAGTCGTTGCCTGCGATGTGTTGGGGTTGATCAATCCTATGCGTTTCATGACTTTCAAGGTGCCGCCAAGACACACTCGCCCCCTATGTTCCTGTCATTTTTCTCGACGAGCGCCGAGCGTTCCGAGGCTTTCAGTGCGCGAGAATACAGGCGACCTGTGAATCGGCGGACAGATGCGTGAGCGCAGGAACATCCGAACGACACTCTTCACGCGCCAGCTCGCAACGCGGCGCGAAGGCGCAGCCCGGCGGCATGGCTGCAAGATCCGGCGGTGCGCCGGGAATGGTAATCAGCCGGTCCCGGCCTTCGGCCAGTTCCACGCGCGCGCCCAGCAAGCCCTTGGTATAGGGATGGCGCGGGTTGCGGATGAGATCGCCGACACGTCCTTCCTCGACGATGCGTCCGGCATACATCACAGCGATCCGGTCTGCGACTTCCGCCGCAACGCCAATATCATGCGTCACGAAGACGACAGACAGGCCATATTCCTTCTGCAACTCGCGGATCAGCAGCAAGATCTGAATCTGGACAGTTGCATCGAGCGCCGTGGTCGGCTCATCTGCCAACAGCACCTTCGGATTGCAGGCAAGCGCCATGGCGATCATCGCACGCTGCAGCATGCCGCCCGACATTTCATGCGGATAATTGCCAAGGCGCCGCTCCGGTGAAGGAATGCGAACCTTCTGGAACAGTGCAAGGGCGCGTTGAGCAGCGACGGTGCGCGAGACGTTTTCGTGGCGCATGATGGTCTCTTCGATCTGGCTACCGACCGTATAGACCGGATCGAGCGCCAGACGCGGTTCCTGGAAGACCATGGACACCACGCCTCCCCTGAGATCGGACAGAGCGCGGCTGGAAAGCCCCATGATGTCGCGCCCGTCGACCGACATGGCACCCTCAACAAGCGTTCCCTTCGGGTGCAGCCGCAAGAGCGAGCGCATCGTGACACTCTTGCCAGAGCCGGATTCCCCCAAAAGGGCCACTACTTCGCCCGGCTTGACGACCAAGTTCACGCCGTTGACGGCCTTGACGGATTTTCCGCCGCGCCGAAACGTGACCGAGAGGTTGCGGATATTGATCATATCGTCGTTCTGCATCGTCATGCCTCCGTCAGTGCTGGTGCACGGCTGTGGCCGGAACCGGGCTTTGCCATCAGGCAGGCGGCTGCCTGGCTAGGAGACATCTCGGTGAGCGGCGGCAGCACCCGTTGACAGACATCCTCGGCAAAGCTGCAGCGGGTGTGGAAGCGACAGCCGGGGGGCGGATCGATGGGGTTGGGCGGATCACCTGTCAGTGGCGGCGCTTCGGTGCGTTCTGCGGGATCGATTTTCGGCATAGAGGCCAGAAGTGCTGCCGAATAGGGATGACCGGTATTGCCGTAGATGGCATCGCGACTCCCGATCTCCGCCACCTTGCCGAGATACATGACCATGACCCGGTCGCACATGAAGCGAACGACGTTGAGATCGTGGGAGATGAACAGATAGGTCAGGCCGAAATCGCGTTTGAGGTCGAGCAACAGGTTCAGCACCTGCGCCTCCACCGATTTGTCGAGAGCCGAGACCGCTTCATCCAGAATGACGAGGCGTGGCTTGAGCGCCAGAGCCCGGGCGATGTTGACGCGCTGGCGCTGACCGCCGGAGAGCTCATGTGGATAGCGACCGGCAAAACGCGACGGCTCTAGGCCGACGCGGTGCAGCAGATCATGTGCCGTTGCAATCGCCTTTGCCGCTGGCGTGCCGTGGACCTGCGGTGCGAAGGCGATGGATTCCTCGATCGTCAATCGCGGATTGAGCGAAGCGTAACTGTCCTGAAATACCATCTGCACCTGACGGCGATAGGCAGAAAGCGGCAAGACGCCGCCAACCGTTTCGCCGTCGAAGAGGATTTCGCCCTGGTCGGGTGCGATCAGTTGCATGAGAAGCCGCGCCGTCGTCGATTTGCCGCAACCGCTTTCACCGACAACGCCGAGTGTCTCTCCTTTCAGGATATCGAAATCGACACCATCGACGGCGCGCACGACCTTTTTCTGTTTCAGGAAGCCGCTTCCCTTGACGGGAAAGTGCTTCAGAAGCCCGCGGGCGGAAATCAATGGCTGGACCGGTCCACCCCTTTCCCCGATAGGCAGTTCAAGGCTTGGTGCTCCAACGACTTTCATCATGACTTCACGTCCATGGCTGTGCGCAGCCCATCTGAGAATAGGTTGAAGCAAATCGAGGTGATGAAGATCATCGCGCCGGGCAAGGCTGCAACGAAGGGGTTGGTATAGATGGCGGTGCGCAGAGTGTTCAGCATCAGCCCCCATTCGGCATCCGGCGGACGAACTCCAAGCCCGAGGAAGGAGAGACCTGACGCAAGGATCATCGATACGGAAATCAGGCTCGTGGCGAAGACGAAGATCGGTCCGAGCACGTTGCCGAGAATATGGACCCTGACGATGGTAAAGGCGGGAGCCCCGGAGGCGCGGGCGGCATCCACATAATCAAGCTTACGGACCTGGGTGGTGACGCTTTCGGCGACACGGGCGATTTGCGGGATGAAGACGACCGTGAGGGAAACGAGTGCATTTGTGAGGCCAGAGCCAAGCGCGCCGGACAGTGCCACGGCCAGCAGCACCGACGGGAAAGCGTAGAACACGTCAACGGTGCGCATGATCAGCGTGTTGGTCAAACCGCCCGCGTAACCCGCGATGATGCCGATGGCCGAACCGATGACGAAGGCGATGGGGACCGGGATGACGCCCATGAGGAGCGACAGACGCGCGCCGTAGATCAGGCGTGAAAGCATGTCGCGTCCAAGCTCGTCGGTGCCGAGGATATAGCCGGGTGTTCCGATGGGTTTGAGCCTGCGTATGACGCTGCCCTTCGCCGGATCGTAGGGCGCCAGATAAGGCGCGAAAACGGCCATGAGGATGAGAAGGACGAGGATGCCAAGCGCCACCATGGCAACGGGATCACGACGCAGTCGCGTCAGAACGCCGCTCCAGAAGCCGGGAGATTTGGCGATTTTCTCGACGGCAATTGCGGATGCTTCAGCTATTGCGGCCATTGTCAGCTCCTCTGGATGCGCGGATCGATGGCGCTTTGCAACACGTCGACGATGAGGTTGAGAACGACGAAGAACATGGCGAGCACGAGGATGGTGCCCTGCAGGATGGGCAGGTCACGGGTGAAGATCGCGCCGTTGAGCAGGAAACCGGTACCCGGCCATGAAAAGACCGTTTCGATCAGGATAGAACCGCCGAGAAGATAACCCAGTTGCAGACCCATGACGGAGAGAGCGGTCGGGGCGGCATTGCGCACCACATGGCGCAGGATACGCCCGCTCATCAGGCCCTTGGCAGCCAGCGCCAGCGTGAAGTCCTGCGCGTATATATCTGCCACCAGCGAGCGGATGGTGCGGGCGATGATGCCCACGGGAATGACGGACATGGTGACGGCCGGCAGCACGAGATATTGAATATAATCCCAGCTGAAGCTGCGGCCCGCAGAGCCGCCTGGTCCTCCACCCATTGCCGGAAGCCATCCGAGTGTCACGGAAAAGGTGATGACCAGCACCATGCCGAGCCAGTAATGCGGGACGCTGACGCCAAGCATCGAGATGCCGGAAGCGATGCGGTCGACCCATCCGCCGCGAAACACACCGGCGAGAAAGCCAAGTGTCGCGCCGCCGACAAATCCAATAACCGCTGCAGACACGGCGAGAATAATCGAATTGATGGATGCATCGATGATCTCGCCGAGAACAGGCCGTCCGGTAGCGATCGAGGTACCGAGATCGCCATGCAGCGCATGCCACATCCAAATTGCGTATTGGACAGCCAGAGGACGGTCCAGACCGTAGAAAGCGCGCATTTGCGTCTGCATCTCAGCCGAAGCGTCCGAGGGAAGAACGGCGGCCAGCGGATCTCCCGGAGCGATATGGATGAGCATGAAACAAACCATGCTCACGCCAATTGCCACCGGGATGACGTGCAGCAGTCGCTTGAGCGCGTAGAGAAGCATGAAACCCTCTTGATGTTCGTGGCAAGGATCGAAAACGGCAGGCCGGGCGAGAACCCGGCCCGCTATCGTTTGGGATCAGCGATCAGGGATCGACGGTGACCGGCGAGAAGTCCTGAAACCAGTTCTGTGCCTGCACGAAGCCCTTCACCTTTTTCGACATGGCGCGGGGGTTGACGTCATGCGTGACCATCAGGAACAGCGCCTCATTGACGTATTTTTCGTGGATTTTTCTCAGAACCTTATCCTGTTCCGCCGCATCGAAGGTGTTGCGCACTTCGGCAAACAGCGCATCCATTTCGGGATCGCAGTAATAGCCCCAGTTGGTGCCATTCGGCGGAGCAAGGTTGCACTGCGATTGACGGATCAGCGCCGTGAAGGGGTCCTGAATGAAGTAGCTATAGTTGACGGCGGTGGCGCCCTTCGCGCTTGGATCCTTGGCGCCGGCGCGCCAGATGTTGATGACCGTATTCCAGTCCGCGACCTCGTATTCGACATTGATGCCGATTTCTGCCAGCGTCTGCTGGATATATTCGTTCATCGCCAGAGGCAGCATCTGGCCCGATCCCGATGAGGAGATGACGACCTTGGTGTTGATCGGCTTGTCGGGACCGTAACCGGCCTCGGCCATCAACTTCTTGGCCTCCTCGATATTGTATTCCAGCTTGAATGTCGGATTGCCGAACCATTGGTGGCCGGGGGGCAGGTATCCTTGTGCCGGGACGGAGAGACCGCCGAGCAGCTCGTTGATCCCTTCACGGTCAACGGCAAGATTGGCGGCCTTGCGCACGCGTACGTCGTTCCAGGGTGAACCTTCGACGCGCGACAGGTGCCAGGTCCAGTTGTGCGGGTAGGAATTGGTGACGATGTCGAAACCCGCATCCTTGAGCGATTTGACGGAATCGGGCGCAGGCGCCTCGATCCAGTCGACCTGACCGGAGCGCAGGGCGGCCACACGGGTGTTGGGTTCGGGAAGAGGCACCAGAACCAGCTTGTCCAGCTTCGGCACGCGCGCCTTGTCCCAGTAGTCCTTGTTTGGTGTCAGTTCGGCGCGCTCACGCGGCGTGAACCCGTTTTCCAGCTTCCAGGGTCCCGTACCGGACGGCTTCTGAGCCACTGCATCCCAGCTTTTACCCTGTGCCTCCCAGTTCGCAGGCGACGACATGAGGATCCAGCTCAGCTGATAGGGGAGCGTCGCATCGGGCGTTTTGGTCACGATTTCGACCGTCAGCGGATCGATGACCTTGTAGGAGGCCACGGCTGGAATACGCGATTTTCCCTGTGCCGACTGGCGCTTGTCGAACTGCGGTGAATCCGGCACGAGGATCTTGTCGAGGTTCCAGACCACAGACGCTGCATCGAAAGCACTTCCATCGTGAAACTTCACGCCGTCGCGCAGTTTGAATGTCCACTTGGTCTTGTCGACGGGATCCACGGACCAGGACGTCGCGAGGGATGGAATGAGGGTCGAGGGTTTGTCGGCACTCGAAAGGTCCCACTCGATCAGAGCGTTATAGAGCGTATAACCCATGAAGCGCTGACCCTCGCCGCCCTGATCGGTCTGGCCGGTGGTCAGGGGTATATCGGAGGCCGTCATGCCAATGCGGAGCGTACCTTCGGCCAGGGTTTCGCTTGCCGTCATGGCCAGAAACGCCAATGCAGCAGAGCCCATCAACCGGGCGCGGCGCAATTTCTCGATGATGCCCGCAGCTGCCGGTGTTTTTCTGAAATCGTTTGTCATGCGTTCCCTCTCGTTCGATAGGCTGAGTATGTCTCAGTCGGGATACGCAATGCAGGTTTCGTGCCAGATGATATGAAATCACAGTTTCATATGTTTTTCAGTGAGTTGCGCTTTCGTGCAGTCTTGCGAATGCTTTTTTTCTCGCAAAACCTGCTGTAATCGTATGCGGCAAATGCATCGGTGCCTAAAAATGGCGTGTTCGACGAAGCGGCGCATAGGATGCCAAAGGCGCGGATTTTACGGGTTTACGGTCGTGGAAGCAGGTTCCGGCAAAGCGGCAGAGAACGCGTATCGTGCTATATGAGAGGCGGCTTGCACCAGTAGCGGGTTAAGAGCGAGGGAAGACACTCTGCGCTTACACGACAGCATCCCCCCGAAATCGGAATCGATTGTCGGAAAAGCACGATGGTTGAAAGAATGAGAAGTGCCGTTAATGCGTCCAGAAGGACGCAAGGCCGCTCTAAAACAGATCGAAGTCGCCGGATGCCTTGTCGATCGGCTGGGAGTGCCCATGGCGCAGACCAGCGCCAAGTGCCTTCTGCATTTCGGCGAGCTTGACGAGGCTGAGAGCCGTTGTCACGTCCACGGCCCATTCCACAGGGATGGAGCCGGTGATGGTGTCGATGAACTCGGCAAGTCCGCGGGCCTTCTGGACCGCAAGATCGATACCCTGCAAGAGTTTCAACCCGTCATCCGTGACTGCACCATTGGTGGCCTCCAGAAGCTGGGGCTCGATGCGTTCGATCAGATAGGCGACATCATGCAGTTCTGAGACGACCCGCATCAGGATCGTGGGCAAAGCCTCTTCAAACATTTCAGGTCCAGCACGCTCAGCGATATGCATAGGCAACTCCGTTGTCAAAAAAATTCGATATCGCTTGCCGCCGGCTTTGCAGCCGGAACCGGACGGGTTTCCAGCGCGACGGTCTTCTGGGTTTCGGCACCGCTCAATGGGTGCTGGCGCGCCCTGCCCGACACCGGCCAGAACTCCACCTTTCGGCCATGCTCTCCGCCCGTGGAGCTGCCGACCACCCGAATGCCTTCATCCTTCAAGAACTGCATCGCGAAGATTGCGTTCTGCTCCCCCACATTGGAGAAGCTGGCAATGGTCTTTGCGCCACCAAAGACCTTTGCCTCCAGACGATCACGGCGCGCGCCCTGCTTGAGCAAGCCGTTGATCAGAAGTTCCATGAGATGCACCCCATACCGGGTCGCATCTCCGCCCCCCATACCCCCTGTACCCGGCAGCAGAAAGTGATTCATGCCGCCGACGCCCGCAACAGGGTCTCTGAGACACGCAGCCACGCACGAGCCGAGGATGGTCGACAAGACCACGTCGGGATCATTGGCGATCTTATACTCGCCCTGAATTATGTGTACGCGCTTGGCTGCGGTTTCGATCATTTCAGCGATCCAAATACGGCTTCAATAGCCGCCCTCATCTTGTCGATAGAAAACGGCTTGGCCAGCACGTTGTTGGCGCCGAGTTGGGCTGCTTTCTGCACCAGAGCGCGGTCTCCCTGCGCGGTCAGAATGATGAAGGCGGCCTTCTTGGTCGACGGGTTCGTGCGAACCGCCTGAAGGAAGCCGAGGCCATCCATCTTCGGCATGTTGAAGTCGGAGATCACCAGATGGTGGGGCTGTTGCTCCATGATCTTCATGCCCTGCTCACCGTCGCCGGCGGCAGTGATTTGCTTGAAGCCAAGCTGCGTGAGCGCATCACTTAGCAACAGGCGGCTGGTGACCTGATCGTCAACGATCAACACTTTTATCTTTTCTGCGAGAGACATTTAATCAGAACCTTCTTTTCGGGCGGCAGTTAGTTTCAGAATTTCTTCGCCGATGGCGTTCAGCGGAAGTTGATGTTCGACCGCGCCAAGCTCGTAAGCCACACGCGGCATTCCATAGACCACACAGGTTTTCTCGTTCTGTCCGACAGTGCGGGCACCGGCATGGCGCATCTTCAAGAGACCTGCGGCACCGTCACGTCCCATCCCGGTCAGAATGGCGCCGACGGCGTTGCGACCGGCAAGCTCGGCCACTGAATCGAACAGAACGTCTACCGATGGCCGATGACCATTAACAGGCTCGCGTTCGATCAGCCTGCAGCATGGCGCGGCATGATTAACAACCTGCAAATGCCGGTCGCCACCAGGTGCGAGATAGACCTTGCCGGTCTGAAGCCGCGCGCCATCCGTCGCCTCTTCCACCACGGGCGCGCAGAGCCGGTTCAGGCGCTCGGCAAAGCTCTTGGTGAAGGTTGGCGGCATATGCTGGGTAATCACCGTCGGCGGGCAATTGATCGGAAACTTCTGCAAGACGGCGATCAGCGCTTCCACGCCACCGGTAGACGACCCAATCGCAACGATCTTGCGACCGACGCTGTAATTGGTGACCGCAACCGGCTGCGGCGCGGCTGGTCGTTCGGTAACGGCGCTGCGATAGGTGCGGTGCTGCGAGCGGGCCGCTGCCTTCACCTTCTCTGCAAGATCGGGAAAGGGCTGCGCGTCGCCCGGCACCGGCTTGCCAACGCAATCGAAGGCGCCGATTTCGAGCGCGGCGAGGGAAGCATCCGCGCCGCGATGGGTCAGCGTCGAAACCATGATGACCGGCATGGGGCGCAGGCGCATGATCTTGTCGAGAAACTCTAGCCCGTTCATCTCGGGCATCTCGATATCCAGCGTCACCACGTCCGGATTGAGTTCCTTGATCGCGGCGCGCGCTTCCATGGCGTTGCCAGCCTGACCGATGACCTCGACATCCGGGTCGGATTGGAGGACGGCGGAGATCAGGCCACGCATGGTGGGAGAATCATCGACGACGAGAACGCGGGCGGGCATGCTCATGCTCTCCTCCCGGCGGACTTGCCGATGTATTTGTAGGTGGTGATGCCGGTATTGTCGAACTGCTCCTTGGCTTCGCCGGAAACGCGTTCGGAATGACCGATATAGAGGTGACCGCCCTGCGGCAGCAGGCCGGCAAAGCGCGACCAAATCTTCACCTGCGTCGGCTCGTCGAAGTAGATCACCACGTTGCGGCAGAAGATCACGTCGAAGCCGCCCTTGAACGGCCACTGCGCCATCAGGTTCAGTTCGTTGAAGGTGATCAGACGCTTGACCTTGTCGCTGATCTGGTGCTTGCGGCGTCCGCCGGCATCCACTTCCTGGAACCATTGCTTGCGCATGGCGGGCGATACGGTTTCCAGCGCGCCGTCGTCGTAAAGACCCGCCCTCGCCTGAGCGAGAATCTTCGGGTCGATATCGGTTGCCAGGATCTTGAAGTCGTAATCGGTAGCGTTCGGGAAGAGACCGAGCACGGTCAGTGCGATCGAATAAGGCTCCTGGCCATCCGAGCAGGCTGCGGACCAGATGCGAACGCGTCCGCCACTCTTTGCCCGTGCGATAAGGCCCGGCAGAACCTCGTCGCGCAGGTGATCGAAATGGTGGTTCTCGCGGAAGAAGCGGGTGAAGTTTGTGGTGAGATGCGACAGCATTTCCCGGCGGGCGGCAGCACCCTGCTCCGAGGAGACCAGGGCGCAATATTCCTTGAAGCCGGAAAGGCCGAGATTGCGGATGTGCTTGGACAGGCGCGAATAGACGAGCGACGCCTTGGTATCGTTGAGGTAGATACCGGCATCCGCGTAGATCATTGCGGCGATATCCGCCAGGTCGCGACGCGTCAGCGGGTATTCGCCGCTGACGAGCACTTCATCCTGGGGTCCACGCTGTTCGTTGAACTTAAGCGCTGTCATTCATCACCAACTTTTCAGCCTGTTGCCGCGAGCGACATTTCTTGTTTCAGGGACTGCCCGCGCGAAGCGCCGACCACGGCATCCACATCAAGGATCAGCGCTACGCGGCCATCACCAAGGATGGTTGCGGCAGCGATGCCCGGAACATGGGTGTAGTTGGCTTCAAGGGATTTAATGACCACCTGACGCTGTCCCTGGATGGCATCGACCATCAGGGCGCGCTGGCCGCCGCCTTCGGATTCCACGAGAAGCGCCACGCCATCGACCGGGTTGGCCTGTGTGGCACGGAAGTTGAGAATGCGACCGACATCCACCAGCGGGCAGAAGGAGTTGCGGATCGAGATCAGCCGCTGATTGGAGCCGAAGGAATGGATGTTCTGCGCTTCCGGCTGCAGAGTCTCGACGATTGCCGTCAACGGTACCACAAGCGTCTGGCCCGCAACCGTGACCACCATGCCGTCGAGAACGGCCAGCGTCAGCGGAAGGCTCATGGTGAAGGTCGAGCCGAGGCCAGGACGGGACGAAATGCTGATGCGTCCACCGAGTGCCTGGATCGAGCGCTTGACCACATCCATGCCGACGCCGCGACCGGAGATGTCCGAAATCTTGTCGGCGGTGGAGAAGCCTGGTGCGAAGATCAGGTTGTCGATTTCCTCATCCGTCAGATTGGCATCTGCCGAGATCAGATCATTGTCGATCGCCTTCTGGCGGACGCGCTCGCGGTTGATGCCGGCGCCATCGTCCTGGAGTTCGATCAGGATACGGCCCGAACGATGCTTGGCCGTCAGCTTGACGGTACCTTCCGGGTTCTTGCCTGCGGCTTCACGCTTTTCGGGTGTTTCGATGCCGTGGTCGACGGCATTGCGGATCATGTGGGTCAGAGGCTCGGCCAGCTTGTCGATGACCGTCTTATCCACTTCGGTGTTTTCACCCTCGGTGATGAGGCGGATCTGCTTGCCGATCATGTCGGCAACTTCGCGGACGATACGTGACATGCGCTGGAAGACCGGCTTCACCGGCTGCGCGCGGATGGCCATGACGCTATCCTGGATTTCACGCGTCAGTTGCTGAAGCTCTTCCAGACCCATGTTGACGGCAGATGTGCCCGTCGTATCGTTTTCGATGACGCTCTGCGACAGCATCGCCTGGTTGATGACGAGCTCGCCCACCAGATTGATGAGGCGGTCGACGCGGTCGAGATCGACGCGGATCGTCTGACCGGCGCTGGCGTTGTTGGCGGCATTGGCAGCGTTTGCCGCAGCGGCGGGCGAAGCTGCCTCGCGCTTTTCGACGGCAACAGCCACGGCCTGGGTGACTTCCGTTGCAGCCGATGCGGTGGCGACAGCCTTTGCAACGACCGGCTCGTCGATGGAGGCCGGCTGAACCGCTGGCTCATGCACATCGTCTTCCAGCGCGGAAAGATCGAAGGGCACCGGAATCATTGGTAGTTCTTCATCGGCCGAGGTTTCGTCTTCGGCCATCACGATGTCGAGTTCGCAATCCCACTCGGCAAATTCGAAGACGGAGCGGATGCCCTCTTCGCCCTTGTCGGTCTTGATCGCGATCTTCCAGAAGAAGTAGGCGCCTTCCGGGTTCATCTCGTCAAGCGACGGCAGCGTGCTCATATCGCAATTGACGTTCATCTCACCGATGCGGGCGAGATCACGCAGCAACAGTGCCGATTCATTGCCCTTGGAATAAAGGGCTGCCGATGGTTTGAAGGTGATATTGAAGGTTGGCGCTTCCATGAGCGGAATGGCCGCGTCCTCGAAATCGCCAAAGGAGAAGGCGATCGGCTGGAAGCCGCTGTCATCTGTCGGCGCTGGCGCCGGTGCCGGTGGGGGCACGACGGCTGCCTTGGCTGCCGGCTTGGGAGCTGCAGGTTCTGCTGCGGACGGCGTGATCGTCTCACCGTTGGCAAGAGCCTCCAGTTCCTTGACGAGACCGCGGGTGCGGCTTTCATCGACGCTGCCGCCATCGCGGGAAGCATTCGTCAAATCGGCGAGAACATCCGCCGATTTCAGCATCACTTTCAGGACATCCTGATTAGGATCGAGCTTGTTGGATCGAACGCAATCGAGCGTGGTTTCGAAGACGTGCGCGAAAGCCACCAGTTCATCGAGACCGAACGCACCGGCTCCACCCTTGATGGAATGAACGGCACGAAAGACGGCATTTACGGTTTCCGGGTCGCGGTCGCCGTCATTCAGTTTAAGAAGTCCCGATTCCAGTTCGGCGAGCTGTTCCTCGCACTCCTGGAAGAAGATTTCTTTGATTTCGTTCATATCCATCGTGAATGATCCCGTATCAGGCAGTTACACGTTCAATGGCATCGATCAGTTTTACGGGGTCGAACGGCTTGACGATCCAACCGGTCGCGCCAGCCTGGCGGGCACGGTTCTTCTTCTCGGCGTCGCTTTCGGTGGTCAGAACGAGGATTGGAACGGCACGGTACTTTTCGTTGCGACGAACGCCCTCGATGAAACCGAAACCATCAAGGCGCGGCATGTTGATATCCGTGACGATGACGTCGGGATTGCAACCTTCCAGGACTTCCAGACCTTCGACGCCGTCTTCGGCCTGAATGGTCTCAAAACCGGCATTGTTGAGCGTGACCAGCAACATGTTGCGGATCGTGCGGGAGTCGTCGACTGTGAGAACTTTTTTCTTCATTCCTATATCTCCTTCGGGAGCATATGACCGATATCAACGCCGATCAGTTTAAGGGTTTTATCAAAGGCTTCAGAAGCCTTTGAAAATGTGAATTGCTTGCCATCGGCCTCCCAGGCCTTGATGCCAGCCATCAATATCTGGACGCATTGTGCGCCGACACGCTCGACCTCGGAGGCATCGACCGTAACCGGCTTGCCTCTGAGTTCTTTCAATTTTCCGTGCAAGACGGATGCTTGATTGAGGTCCAGCACAGGTGACAATTTCAGTGTCGAATGCGCTGCTGTCCTGCCTGCCATCAAATGACTCCTTGGCGTTTGTATTGTTGCTGCGCATGGCCGTAATCCATGCGCTCGGGACGCATGACGGTCGCATTGGCTCTTCTCGGCTCCGGCGCGATCGCCTCTTCGGCATAAGCCTGGCGGGCGATGCGGAACTCGCGCACCGTACGGCCGAGTTCGAGAATGACGGTGTGAAGATCGTCGGCCTCATTCGCCGACGAGGACAGGCGCTCGGCGGCGCGATGCGCGTCGGTTCCGATGGCCTCCAGTTCGACGGAGACGTGGTTGAGATGACCGGAATGCTCACCCGTGCGGCGGGCGACATCGCCGATCATGTCGCTGATGCCAGAGACCTGACGCACGACACCTTCGATGGCTTCCTGGGTGCGATGGACCATGCGCACGCCTTCATCGACTTGCGTCTTGGTGCCGTTGACGAGGTTCTTGATCTCACGCGCGGCTTCGGCGGAGCGTTGTGCCAGCGCCCGGACTTCCTGCGCGACGACGGCGAAGCCGCGTCCGCTTTCCCCCGCACGTGCGGCTTCGATGCCGGCATTCAGCGCCAGGAGATTGGTCTGGAAGGCGATTTCGTCGATGGAGCCGATGATGCGGCCGATCTGTTCTGCCGATTGCTCGATATCGGACATGGCGCTGATCGCTTCGCCAACCGCCATGCCGCTTTCGGTGGCAGCATTGCGTGCCTGCGACACTGCGGATTCGGCCGCCGAAATCCGGTCACTGCTATCACGGACATCGTGGATGACCGCGCCGAGGCGCTGCGAGGCATCGCCGAGGCGACGGGCCTGTTCCGTCGAGCCAGTGGCAAGGCCCGAATTTTCGCGCGACATGCGCTCCGCGACGGTTTGCGTCTTGTGAACGCTTTCTTGCGTGGCGGCCATCGAATGACCAATCCGCGCCATGGCAGAATTGAACGCTTCGGCGATCTCGCGGTAGGCTTCCGGCAGTTCGCCGGCGATGCGGGCTGTCAGATCGCCGGCGGCAAATGCATTGAGCGCGTCGCCAAACAGCGTCACGACCTCTGCCTGATCGCTCTCGCGCTGACGGGCAAGCTCTTGCGTGTGGCGGATGCGCAGTTCGTTGAAGCGCAGGGAGACGGCAATTTCCGTATCGACCATCACCAGCCGAACGACGGATTTGACCGCCTCAGCCAATTCCTGATGGCGTTTGCGCGCACCCGGCAGCAGTGAGCGAGGCGGATGCTGCGCAATCAGGCCTGCGAGCAGATTTTCCAGCACGACCGCACGACCGGCCACACTCCAGCGCGGATCGAGGCCCATGCGGCTTTCGGTGTCGGACAGAACCTTGACGCGTTCGGCGTAGAGCGCATCGAAACGAGCATCGGTCAGCACCGACCAGTGCGCCGTCTGCATATCGTGCAAACGTTCGATCTGATGATCGCTCTCGAAGGATGGCGAACAGTCCGGCATGGACTGGAAGCGCACCATCAGGTCGCGGAGTCCTGCCTTCAGATGAGGCTCGAGCATGGTGCGGTAACGGCGCAGCAGATCGCACTGGTCCTGATCAAGACCAGCAAAACGCAACCGGCCAGCCAGGCTGCCGCCCGTTGCCCTTCGCGAGTGATCTGTTGGCAGGTCCTGCCCCAAGTGACGTCCCCAATGTTTTACCGGCCAGACCGGCAGATGACGGTTAAGAGAACGCCAGTATCCTTGAGGGATGTCACGACATGGGCATCCGTAACGGACGCCTCACAAGCGTTAGCTGAGCCTTCTGCAACCAAACGGAATACCGGATCGACCCGGTACGGCAGCGCGGCATCATGCCTGGAAGGAGAGTCGCTCTCCATTTCGCCGTGAAATACGACTAATCTTTATGGTTAATTCCTTGCCTGAAAGTTAAGAATCTTCGTTTCAGGGCATGATTATTAAAATTTGTGATTGATTTGCAGGAGAGCGTGCCACGGTGGCAGGTCCTGCCTCCGGCGTTTTGGATATCTTGCCGGTTTTTCATCTTTTTCGGCCTCGCGCGCTGGACAAGCGTTGCGCCATTACCCTAAGATAATCAATATGATATTTGCTTCACGATGGCGCTGTAAAGCGTGCCGCTTACGAATGTCGGGCGGTTTGCGATGACATCGCACGTTGAAACAAGATGCGGGAGCATATCTGAAAGATCGCGACACGGTTTAGCTGAGGCGCACATACGTAGGAGGTGACGATTTTGCCATGGATGGGACGACATCGCGGTCTTCCGCACCATCCTGTCAGGTTGATCAACCTTCTTGTTGCCGGCATGCTGGTTTTCTTCGGCACGCCCGCCTTGGCAAATTCAAGTCCCGCCCTCAAGCCGCAACGACTGGAACGATCGTGCCCCTCCAGCGAAGAGCGGGCTTTCTCAACTCTGGAACGCTCTCTCGATCAGCCCGGCCTCAATCCTTGCCGCTACGCCTACACACTGCCCGTTCACGATTTTGTTGACGCATTTTTATCCGCTCCGGGGGTGGTAACGGCATACATCAGAGCCCAGATTGGGTTCGACCCGGCGCAATCGATTTCGCATCGGGTTCAGCCCGTCCGCGTGGCTTCGCCGCGTGGGCCTCCCCTAAAAGACTTCTCCTAGTCCGCCGGACTGCCGTTTCTTTGTTGGAAGGATTGGCGTCTCTGGTGGAAACAACCGCGGAATATTTTAACGCCAGAGAAAATTGCCATCCTTTATGAGACTTGACGTTATCCTTCCCATTTTGATCGCTCTTCCCTTTATTGGCAGCCTTTGCACTGCCATGATGCCGCGCAATGGCGCAGCCCGGGGGCCGGCAGCCGTCGCGGGCGGCATCGCGCTTTTCGGTCTCGTCTCGACGATTTTCCTCTACACCAGCGTCACCAATGGCCAGGTGCTCAAATATCACGTGGAATGGCTGCCGCAGCTTGGCCTGAACTTCACGCTCCGACTGGATGGCTTTGCGTGGATGTTCATGGTGCTGATTACCGGCATCGGTTTTCTCGTGGTGCTCTATGCCCGCTACTACATGTCGGCAGACGATCCAATTCCGCGCTTCTTCGCCTTTCTTCTGGCCTTCATGGGGTCGATGCTCGGCATCGTGCTGTCTGGCAACGTCATTCTGCTGTCGATCTTCTGGGAGATGACCAGCATTTTCTCCTTCCTGCTGATCGGCTACTGGCACAACAATGCCGCGGCCCGCGATGGTGCGCGCATGGCCTTGACCGTGACGGGCATCGGGGGCTTTTGCCTTCTCGCTGGCCTGCTGGTCTTAGGACACATCGCAGGAAGCTATGATCTCGATGCGATCATTGCCGAGGCGTCCAATGTCAAAGCCCACCCGCTTTACCTCACGGCCCTCGTCCTGATCCTGATCGGTGCACTGACCAAGAGCGCGCAGTTCCCCTTCCATTTCTGGCTGCCCAATGCGATGGCGGCGCCAACGCCGGTTTCGGCCTATCTGCATTCCGCCACCATGGTGAAAGCAGGCGTCTTCCTGCTGGCCAGGTTCTGGCCGGTGCTTGCGGGCACGCAGGAGTGGTTCCTGCTCGTCGGCTTTGCCGGCATGACCACACTTCTGCTCGGCGCCTATTTCGCCATGTTCCAGCAGGACCTAAAGGGGCTTCTGGCCTATTCCACCATCAGCCATCTCGGTCTGATCACCACGCTGCTCAGCCTCGGAAGTCCGCTGGCAGCCGTTGCGGCGATCTTCCATATGGCAAACCACGCCACCTTCAAGGCATCGCTGTTCATGGCGGCCGGGATCATCGACCATGAGACCGGCACACGCGATATGCGGCGATTGAGCGGGCTTTACCGCTATCTGCCGGCGACTGCGACCCTTGCCATGGCCGCAAGTGCTGCCATGGCAGGCGTGCCGCTTTTCAACGGCTTTCTCTCCAAGGAAATGTTCTTCGCCGAGGCGATCGAGACCCATGCGGATTCGTTCCTCGACAAGGCGCTTCCCTACGTGGCAACGCTTTCCGGTGCCTTTGCGGTGGCCTATTCGCTGCGCTTCATCCATACGGTGTTCTTCGGGCCTCCGCCGCATGACCTTCCAAACCCGAAACCGCACGAGCCGCCGCGCTGGATGCGCTTTCCGATCGAGTTTCTCGTGCTCGCCTGCCTGATTGTCGGTATCGTGCCGAGCCTTTCGGTCGGCCCCTTCCTGCACACTGCCGTGGTATCGGTTCTTGGTCCAGAAACGCCCTATTACAGCCTGGCGATCTGGCATGGTTTCAACCTGCCGCTCACCATGAGTATCGTTGCGCTGATCGGTGGCGTCGCGATCTATGCGCTTCTTGGAGATTACTTCTCCAAATGCGATGACGGTCCGCCGATCTTCAGGCACTTGAAAGGCCAGCGCATCTTCGAGCGCATCATCGTCACCGTCTCGTGGAAATGGGCGCGCTGGCTGGAGAGCACGCTTGGCACGAGGCGGTTGCAGCCACAGTTGCGCATCCTTATCTTCGTCGCGCTCGTTGCCGGATTCTCGCCGCTGGTATCATCGCAGTTCTCGCTCACCCTTCCGAGAGTTACCTCATTCGATCCGATCTTTGCGGTTCTCTGGGGCATCGGCATGATTGCGGCCATGGGTGCTGCCTGGCAGGCAAAGTATCATCGGCTGGCCGCGCTGGTCATGCTCGGTGTTTCCGGTCTCGTCACCTGCCTGACCTTCGTATGGTTGTCCGCGCCCGATCTTGCCATCACGCAGTTGCTCGTCGAGATCGTCACGCTGGTGCTGATCCTCCTTGGCCTGCGCTGGCTGCCGAAGCGCGTGGTAAAGGTCGATAACAACAACGAACTGCCCGCCCAGCTTCGTCGTGGCCGCGACTTCCTGCTCGCCGTTTTCTGCGGTATCGGCATGACGGTGATTGCCTATGCGGTGATGACGCTGCCTGTACCCAACACCATTGCCAACTACTTCCTTGAGCGGGCCTATAGCGAAGGCGGCGGCACCAATGTCGTCAACGTGATCCTCGTCGATTTCCGCGGCTTCGATACGATGGGCGAGATCGCAGTTCTGGCGATTGTCGGTCTCACCGTCTTTGCCCTGCTGCGTCGTTTCCGTCCAGCGCAGGACAGTGTCGGCCTGCCTGAGCAGCAGTTGATCCAGAATGCCTTCGATGCCGAAAGCCCCGAGCGCAGCAAGGGCGATACGGTGCGCGACTATCTGTTGGTGCCGTCAGTCATCATGCAGTGGATGTTCCCGGTCGTCATCACCTTCTCGATCTTCCTCTTCATGCGCGGCCATGACCTTCCAGGCGGTGGATTTGCCGCAGGCATCACCATGGCGATTGCCTTCCTGATGCAATATCTGGCGGGCGGCACCCGCTGGGCGGAAGATCGTATCCGCATCCTGCCGCTGCGCTGGATGGGCTTCGGCCTGTTGATGGCAGCCTCTACCGGAATGGGCTCGTGGTATTTCGGCTATCCGTTCCTGACCTCGTACTTCCAGTATACGGAGATCCCCTACATCGCGAAGATGCCGACAGCGTCTGCCCTGCTCTTCGATCTTGGGGTCTTTTCGCTCGTGGTCGGCTCCACGGTTCTGATTTTGATAGCACTGGCGCACCAATCACTGCGTAACTACAAGGTACGCACACCCGACGCCGCCAAAGCGGAGGATGTGTAATGGAACTCATTCTAGCCATCGGCATCGGTGTGATGACAGGATCGGGCGTCTGGCTCATCCTGCGTCCGCGAACCTATCAGGTCATTGTCGGCCTCTCGCTGCTGTCCTACGCCGTCAACCTCTTCATCTTCGGCGTGGGCGGCATCAAGACAAACGCGCCGCCGGTTTTGCTGGACGGCGTTTCCGTGTCGCAGCTGGCCGACCCCGTGCCTCAGGCGCTGGTCTTGACGGCCATCGTCATCGGCTTTGCCACCACCGCCCTCTTCCTCGTGGTGCTTCTTGCCGCGCGCGGTCTGACGGGTACAGACCATGTGGACGGGAGGGAGAGCAAGTGAACTCATTCCCATCCCACATCGTGATCGCACCCATTCTGGTGCCGTTGATCACCGGCGCGATCCTGCTCTTCATCGACGAGCGCAAGCGCAAGACGAAGGCGGCGATCAGCTTCATTTCCACGCTGGTGCTGCTCGCGGTCTCCATTGGCCTCTTCATCGAAGTCAATTCGACGGTGAACACCGAAATCGCCGCGATCATCTCCACAGGCGTCTATCTCCTCGGCAACTGGCCGGCCCCTTTCGGCATCGTGCTGGTGGCGGATCGTCTCTCAGGGTTGATGGTGCTTCTGGTGTCGCTGCTGGCGATCCCGTCGCTCGTCTATTCGCTGGCGAAATGGCACAAGTCGGGTGCCCATTTCCATTCGCTCTTCCATCTGATGCTGATGGGCGTGAATGGCGCGTTTCTGACCGGCGACCTCTTCAACCTCTTCGTTTTCTTCGAAGTCATGCTTGCGGCATCCTACGGTCTGCTGCTGCATGGCTCCGGTCAGCTGAGAGTGAAGGCCGGCCTGCATTACGTCGCGATCAACCTCGTTGCCGCACTTTTCTTCCTGATCGGCGTCAGCCTGATCTATGGCGTGACCGGCACGCTCAATATGGGTGACCTGGCACAGCGCATTGCGGGCCTCAATCCGGACCAACGCATGCTGCTGCAAACGGGTGCGGCCGTGCTCGGCATCGCCTTCCTCGTCAAGGCCGGCATGTGGCCGTTGAATTTCTGGCTGCCTGCCGCCTATGGCGCTGCCTCTGCTCCTGTCGGCGGAATTTTCGCGATCATGAGCAAGGTCGGCATCTATGTCATTGCACGGCTTTCCTTCCTCCTCTTCGGCCAGACGGCGGGGGATTCTGCCGGGTTCGGCCACGATGCACTGCTGATCGGAGGTATTGCCACCATCGTCTTCGGCACGATCGGCGTTCTGGCCTCCCAGGCGCTCGGCCGTCTTGCCGGTTTTTCGGTGCTCGTCTCTTCGGGAACGCTGCTTGCCGCGATGGGCACGGGCAATCCGATGGTGGCGGCAGGTGCGCTCTACTATCTCGTCAGCTCCACGCTGACCATCAGCGCTTTCTTCATGCTGATCGAACTGGTGGAGCGCGGCCAGGATGCTGGGGCGAACGTTCTTGCCGTGACCATGGAAGCCTATGGCGATGGTGAGGAGGAAGAGGAGCAAGAGGAGGTCGGGGTGACGATGCCCGGCACGATGGCGGTGCTTGGTACCTGCTTTGCCGCCTGCGGCATTCTGCTTGCCGGATTGCCGCCACTTTCGGGCTTCATCGCCAAGTTCTCAATGCTCTCCGCCATTCTCAATCCGCAGGGGATGGGCGCTGACACCGAAATCTCGACCCTCTCCTGGTGGCTTGTGTTCCTTATCGTTTTCTCCGGCCTTGCGGCTCTGATCTCGATGACGCGTGCCGGCATTCGCACCTTCTGGAGCTCTCTCGAAGGCACGGTTCCCCGCGTCTTCGTCATCGAAATCGCGCCGATCATGCTGCTGATCGGTCTGACACTTGCGATGACCGTGCAGGCTGGGCCGATCATGCGATACATGCAGGAGACCGCACGCATTCTCGACCTGCCGGAAAGCTACATCCAAGGCGTGATGACGGCGCCGCGAGCCGGCAATCCTGGGGAGGCAGCGCAATGATCCGCCGCATTCTCCCCTACCCGCTGTTGACGCTGTCGCTGATCATCTTCTGGATGACGATCAACAGCTTCTCGCCTGGGCATCTCGTGCTAGGAACAGCCGTGGCGCTCATCGCCTCCTGGTCGATGGCCTCACTTCGACCGGCAAAGCCTCGCATCCGCAGTTGGAGCGCGGTGGTGAAGCTTACTTTCATCGTGCTTTACGACATCATCCGGTCGAATATCGCAGTCGCCACCCTCATCCTGTTCGGGCGCAAGAGAAGCAGCAAGTCCGGCTTCCTCACCATCCCGCTCGACATTCGCGATCCGCTTGGACTTGCAGTTCTGTCCATCATTTTGACAGCCACGCCGGGCAGTGCATGGCTGGAATACAATTCCTCGCAGGGCACATTGCTGATCCACGTGTTGGACAATGTCAGCGAGACCACCTGGATCAACCTCATCAAGAACCGATATGAAAAAATGCTGATGGAGATATTCGAATGAGTTCGATTATCCTTTTCTGGTCATTCTCTTTGGCCCAAATCTTCCTGGCAATTGCCATGTCGATATCCGTCTATCGCATCGCGATCGGCCCCCGCGCGCAGGATCGCGTGCTGGGCGTCGATACGCTTTATGTCAGCTCCATGCTGCTTTTGATGACCTTCGGCTTGCGCACCGGCAACGATATCTACTTCGAGGCCGCACTACTGATGTCGATCCTGGGCTTCGTCTCGACGGTGGCCCTTTCCAAATTCCTGATGCGTGGTGAGGTGATCGAATGATCAATACTGGCGAATTTCCGCTCTGGGCGGCCATTCTCGTTGCTTTCTTCGTCCTGCTCGGCTCGTCGCTGACGCTGATCGGCACGATAGGCTTTGCCAAGCTGCAGAGCTTCTATGAAAGACTGCACGCGCCGACACTCGGCACAAGCTGGGGCACGGGCGGCATCGCCATGGCCTCTATCATCTATTTCTCGGTGTCCGGGGGCCGCTTCGTCTTCCACGAAATCTTCATCGGCATCTTCATGACCATCACGACGCCGGTCTCGCTAATGCTTCTCGGCCGCGCAGCACTTTATCGCGACCGCGCCGAACAGAATCCGAGCAAGCCGGACAGGCTGTAACAGCTAGAAGGATCGCGGACGCGGCAGTTTGGCCGCGCCCGTACCGTTCGATCAGACGCCGCTTGCCGGAATTCCGGAGCGCTGCACCTTGCGCGGTGCGGTCAGTTCCTTCCAGGTGGAGAGCGCTTTTGCCGGTGCCGTCAGCGGCGGACGGGAAACGAAGCGGCCGTGTCCTTCCCGGCTCTTCATCGCGCCTTCCTCCACAGCCACCTGACCGCGCGTCAACGTGTAGCGTGGCATGCCCATGATCTCCTTGCCCTCGAAGACATTGTAATCGATCGCCGATTGCTGGTTCGTAGCCGTGATCGTCTTGGCCAACGCCGGATCCCACACGACGAGGTCGGCATCCGCACCCACTAGGATCGCACCCTTCTTGGGATAGATGTTCAGGATCTTCGCGATATTGGTGGAGGTAACGGCAACGAATTCGTTCATGGTCAGGCGGCCAGTGCTGACGCCGTAAGTCCAGAGCATCGGCAGCCTATCTTCCAGTCCGCCGGTGCCATTCGGTATCTTGCGAAAATCTCCAAGACCTGTGCGTTTCTGCTGCGTGGTAAAGGCGCAATGGTCTGTCGCCACGCATTGCAGCGAGCCCGCGGCAAGGCCAGCCCAGAGGCTGTCCTGATGCGCCTTGCTGCGGAAGGGCGGAGACATGACACGGCGTGCGGAATGATCCCAATCCTTGTTGAAATACTCGCTCTCATCAAGCGTCAGATGCTGGATCAGCGGCTCGCCATAGACGCGCATGCCCTTCTGCCGTGCGCGGCGGATGGCTTCGTGGCTCTCCTCGCAGGAGGTGTGGACGATATAGACGGGGCAGCCGGCCATATCGGCGATCATGATCGCACGATTGGTGGCCTCGCCTTCCACTTCCGGCGGGCGGGAATAGGCATGCGCCTCCGGACCGTCATTGCCTTCCGCCATCAACTTCGCCTGCATCTGCGCCACCACATCGCCGTTTTCGGCATGGACGAGCGGGAGCGCACCGAGTTCTGCACAGCGCTGGAAGGACGAGAACATCTCGTCGTCATCCACCATCAAGGCGCCCTTATAGGCCATGAAATGCTTGAAGGTGTTGATGCCCTTGTCGCGAACGATCGTCTCCATCTCGTTGAAGACCTGCTCGCCCCACCAGGTAATCGCCATATGAAAGGAATAGTCGCAGGCCGCACGTGAGGTCTTGTTGTCCCACATGCTCAGTGCTTCAAGCATCGACTGGCCGGGGTTTGGCAGCGCGAAGTCCACCACCATGGTCGTCCCGCCGGCGAGTGCAGCGCGTGTGCCGCTATCGAAATCATCGGCCGAATAGGTGCCCATGAAGGGCATTTCCAGATGCGTATGCGGATCGATGCCGCCCGGCATGACGTAGCATCCCGTCGCATCCAGTTCGCTACCGCCCCTGAGGTCTGGTCCGATCTCGACGATGATGCCGCCCTCGATGCGGATATCGGCCTTATAGGTCAGGTCGGCGGTGACGATGGTCCCGTTCTTGATGATGGTGCTGCTCATGGCTGTTCCCTTATCATTGTGTTCATGACCGGCACCGCCTCCCCGATCGGTTCCGGCTCCATCTTGCGTCTGTTTCGCCGCCACACCCATCCGTGTCTTTCCGCACGGTGTGGGCGCGCGACCGAGCTACTGCACCACGCCTGCCGTTTCGACGACCGCATGGAAAAGCACGTCGCAGCCGGCAGCAGCCCATTCCTTGGAAATCTCTTCCGCTTCATTATGGGAAAGACCGCCGACGCAGGGGCACATGATCATGGTGGCGGGCGCGACTTTCGCCGCCCAGCAGGCATCATGCCCGGCACCTGAGATGATATCGCGATGCGAATATCCAAGCTTCTCCGCCGAACGGCGGACTGTATCTACCAGAGTGGGGTCGAAGGTGACCGGATCGAAGTGGCCGACTGCTTCAACCGAATAACCGACGCCGATGGCTGCGCAAATCTCAGCCGCCTCTGCCTCGATCCGCTCGCGCATGCGGTTCAGCTTGGCGAGATCGGGGGTGCGAATGTCGACGGTAAAGACGACTTTGCCGGGTAGAACGTTGCGGGAATTGGGCGAGAAAATGACCTGGCCGACGCCGCCGACCGCGTCGGGCTGGCTCTCCATTGCTACGGTCTGCACCATCTCGATAATCCGCGACATCGCCAGTCCCGCATTGACGCGCATGGCCATCGGCGTGGAGCCCGTATGGGCCTCCTTGCCGGTCAAAGTGAATTCAAGCCACCACAGCCCCTGGCAGTGGGTCACGACACCGATCGTCTTGTTTTCGGCTTCGAGGATCGGCCCCTGTTCGATGTGATATTCGAGATAGGCGTGCATCTTGCGCGCACCGACCTCTTCCTCGCCCAGCCAGCCAATGCGCTGCAACTCCTCGCCATAGGTCTTGCCGTCCATATCCTTGCGCGAATAGGCGTGCTCAAGCGTATGGACGCCAGCAAAGACGCCGGAGGCGAGCATGGCGGGCGCAAAGCGCGCGCCTTCCTCATTCGCCCAATTTGTGACGACGACGGGATGCTTGGTTCGGATGCCGAGATCGTTCATGGTGCGTATGACCTCAAGGCCTGCGAGAACGCCCAACACACCATCGAACTTGCCGCCTGTCGGCTGGGTGTCGAGGTGCGATCCGACATAGACCGGCAGAGCATCGGGGTCTTCGCCGGTGCGGGTGGCAAACATTGTGCCCATCTTGTCCACGCCCATCGTCATGCCCGCCGCCTCGCACCAGGACTGGAACAGGGCGCGGCCCTCAGCATCCGCATCGGTCAGCGTTTGGCGATTGTTGCCGCCGGCGATGCCGGGGCCGATCTTCGCCATGTCCATCAGCGCATCCCAAAGCCGGTCGGCATCAACGCGCATATTTTCACCGGGCGCAGCCATAGCGTCTTCCTTCCATTACTTTTGCCAGCATTCAGCCTGCTCGGCCAATACCGTGCGTCGTTCCCATTTTTGGCCTCTTCGGCCTTTCTTGTTTCGTGCCGTGTTTGCCACGGTTACGGCGCTCGTACAGTGGACGACGGGAATTGTCCCGACGTTCTCATTTTACGATTCGCCAGCTCCGAAGATACATGATGTCGTCACGCTGAAAAGCTTTGGCCTGAGCAGGCATTGCGAAGATTATTCGGTTCACGCGTCTTTTCCCGACAGGCTGTCGAGGATCGCGGCAGCCACCGCAACCTCCGTTCCCGCAAGACCAACCGAGCAAAAAAGAGTGGTCTGGTCCGATGATGTCCGGCGCGCGGTGCGCCCTGCGACAATATCCGAGAGCTCCACCATGCGTTGCTCATGACTGGAACCCTGAAGGAAAAAGGGGGAAGCGTAGGAGCGGGCTTGTTCTGTGGAATCGGTCGCGATGATACTGGCGGCAGCGGCAACATCCACTCCCAACTCATGGGCGTCGATTGTTTTAGGCCCCAGTGTGTTAATGTGCGCTCCGGGCTTGAGATCGGACCTATCCAAGACAGGCCGGCGGCTCGATGTAGCGCAGATCACGATATCCGCCTCCATTGCCGCATCTTTTGCGCAAGCAACCGGGTTCACCTCGAGGCCAAGCTGCGCCTGCATGTCCTCGGCAAAGGCCGCACGATGCCTCGCATCGCGGCTATAAATATAGGCCTTTCTGATTGGCCGAACGGACGCTGCGGCAGCCAACTGCATGCGGGCCTGAAGTCCGCTTCCTATCAAACCAACGACTTTGGCGTCCGGCGGACTGAGGTGCCTTATGGCCACGCCACCGATCGCCCCTGTTCTGATGGCTCCGAGACGCTCGCCTAGGATGACGCCCTTGAGCCGAGCATCGTCGGCCGACCAAACCGCGACGATCTGGGTCTGTTCGTTCCCGGTGAAGGTGTCGTAGACACGGAAGCCAGCGAGCGGCCTGTCACCGGTTATACCGCCTATCGTGAAGACCAAATCTCCGTGGCCATCGAATGGGACATGATGTCGAGGTGGAGACACCGTCTTGCCGTCAGCGCGCGCCACCATAAACGCTTCAACAGCCTCAATCGCCGTCTGCATGAAGGTGTAACCACTCAATTTTTGGTCGTCCAAGATTGTCGTCATGATAGCCACTCCATCGGTTTGGGTGACCTTGCGATCTCAACCACGGTTGAGGTCAATATGTTTTTGGCAAAGCTTCTCGGATCAATCGTGCTCTCGACCTGACCGCTTACGCCGCTGATCTTTATCTTTTCCTTATGCGCACCCGGCATCTTCCCAATCGAAATATGACGGCGATCGGCAGCATCATGCTCTCCTGACATAACAGGAGAACACCATGCCCGATGTCCTTTTTCTGGCGCTCGGCTTCGGCACGCTAATCGTGCTGGCGCTTTACGCGCGCGCCCTCAACCGGTTTTGAGAGGTGCTGCCATGCTGGAACCCATCTTCGGCCTCGTCGTGGCCATTGCGCTCGGCGTCTATCTCATCATCACCCTGCTGCGTCCGGAACGCTTCTGATTTTCCTGGAGAATCCCCATGACCATTCTCGGGTGGCTGCAAATCAGCCTCCTTTTCATCGCCGTGCTTCTGGTTATCAAACCGCTCGGCCTCTACATGGCGCACGTGTTTAACGGTGAGCGGACCTGGCTGACGCCGGTCCTCGCTCCCGTCGAACGCGGTCTTTATGCCGTGGCGGGCGTCGATATCAAGAAGGAGCAGAGCTGGCTTGGCTACACGCTCTCCATGCTCGCCTTCTCGATTGCCAGCTTTGCGGCACTCTATGGCATCCTGCGCCTTCAGGCTTTCCTGCCCTTCAATCCACAGGGCTTCGGCAACGTGGAACCGGGCCTCGCCTTCAACACCGCCGTCAGCTTCGTAACCAACACCAACTGGCAGAACTATGCCGGCGAAGCGACGATGAGTAATTTCAGCCAGATGGCTGGATTGACGGTGCAGAACTTCCTTTCCGCGGCAGTTGGCATGGCACTCGCAATTGCCTTTACCCGCGCCTTCGTCCGTTCGCAGGCAAGCACGCTCGGCAATTTCTGGGTGGATATGACCCGCGCCACGCTCTATGTGCTGCTGCCGATCGCGATCATCGTGGCACTCGCCTTCGTCGCCATGGGCCTGCCGCAGACGATGGATGCCAGCATAACAGCGACGACGCTTGAAGGAAGCCAGCAGGTCATTTCGCTCGGGCCCGTTGCCAGCCAGGAAGCGATCAAGCAGCTCGGCACCAATGGTGGCGGCTTCTTCAACGCCAATGCCGCCCATCCTTTCGAGAACCCGACAGCGCTTTCCAACTATCTCAACATCTTCTCGATGCTCGCCATCTCGGCGGCCTTCATCTACACCTTCGGTCAGATGGTCGGCAGCCGCCGCCAGGGCTGGGTGCTGCTTTCCGCCATGGCCGTTCTGCTGATCGCGGGTGTTGCCACCGTCTACTGGGCCGAAAGCGCCGGCAACCCGATCCTCACATCGATTGGCGTCGATGCTGCGCAGGGCAATATGGAAGGTAAGGAAGTTCGCTTCGGCCAGGCCATGACCGCGCTCTATGCAGCTGTCACCACCGGTCTTTCGGATGGCGGCGTCAACGGCATGCACGGCTCCTTCACCGGCCTTGGCGGGCTCGCTCCCATGTTCCTGATCCAGCTTGGCGAGGTTCTGCCGGGCGGTGTCGGTTCCGGTCTTTACGGCATGATCGTCTTCGCGCTTCTCTCGGTCTTCGTCGCCGGCCTGATGGTTGGTCGCACGCCGGAGTTTCTCGGCAAGAAGATCGAAGGTCGCGAAATGAAATTCGCCATGCTGGCGGTTCTGATCCTTCCCACCGTCATTCTCGGCTTTACCGCCCTTTCTGCCATGCTGCCCTTTGCGGTTGCCAGCATCGGCACGGCCGGTCCGCACGGCCTTTCGGAAATCCTTTATGCCTTCACCTCAGCAGCCGGTAACAACGGATCGGCCTTCGGCGGCCTGTCCGGCAATACCGACTGGTACAACACCACGCTTGGCATTTCGATGCTGCTTGGTCGTTTCGCCTATGTGGTGCCGGTGATGGCGATTGCCGGATCGCTTGCGGCGAAGGTCCGCGTCCCGGCCTCAAATGGTACCTTTCCGACGGATGGCCCGCTCTTTGTCGGCCTTCTCGTCGGCATCATCCTCATTCTCGGCGGGCTGCAATTCTTCCCCGCGCTCGCACTCGGCCCCATTGTCGAGCATTTCGCCATGCTTGCCGGCCAGACCTTCTAGAAAGCAAAAAGATGTCCACACATCCAAACTCATCGGCTCCAGCGAGACCGGGCCTCTTCGACCCCGCTATCATCGGTCCAGCCATCAAGAACGCTTTCATCAAGCTTGATCCCAGGCAATTGATGCGCAACCCGGTGATCTTCGTTACCGAGATCGTCGCGGCGGTCGTCACCATCTTCTTCATCCGCGACCTTCTCGCTCATAACGGCACGGCCGTCTTTTCAGGCCAGATCGCGGCATGGCTTTGGTTCACGGTGCTATTCGCCACCTTCGCCGAAGCGGTGGCTGAAGGGCGCGGTCGCGCCCAGGCTGACAGCCTGAAACGCACCCGCTCCGACCTTTCCGCGCGCCGGCTCAAGGCGGACGGCAAAGAGGAGAACATCGCGGCCACCATGCTTAAGGTCGGTGACATCGTCATCGTCGATGCGGGCGAACTCATTCCCGGTGACGGTGAAGTCATCGAAGGCGTGGCCTCGGTCAATGAAAGCGCGATCACAGGGGAATCTGCGCCCGTCATCCGCGAATCCGGCGGCGACCGTTCGGCGGTCACCGGCGGCACGCAGGTTCTGTCCGATCAACTCAAGATTCGCATCACGACGCCGCCCGGCGCAAGCTTCGTCGATCGGATGATTGCATTGATCGAAGGGGCGGAGCGCCAGAAGACGCCAAACGAGATCGCGCTTTCGATCCTGCTCTCCGGCCTCACCCTCGTTTTCCTGATCGTCGTCGTCACCGTCTGGGGTCTGGCGGGCTACTCCGGCACGCTGGTGTCCATCACCGTTCTGGCAGCCCTTCTTGTTACCCTCATCCCCACCACCATCGGTGGCCTGCTCTCGGCCATCGGCATTGCTGGCATGGATCGCCTCGTGCGCTTCAACGTCATCGCCACGTCCGGCCGCGCGGTGGAAGCCGCAGGTGATGTCGATACGCTTCTCCTCGACAAGACCGGCACCATTACCTTCGGCAACCGCATGGCGGCGGATTTCATTCCGGTGCCAGGCGTGACGGCTGAACAGGTGGCAGAAGCCGCACTGCTCGCCAGCCTTTCGGACGAAACACCGGAGGGCCGCTCCATCGCGGCACTTGCGACTGGCGAGTTTGGAATCGCCTCGCCAAAGGTTACCGTCGATGCTGTTGTCCCCTTCTCGGCACAGACGCGTCTGTCGGGCGTCGATACGAACGGTAAATCCTTCCGCAAGGGCGCAATCGACGCCATCCTGAAGTTTGCCAATGCCACTGATGGCAAGGCGCCAGCGGAGTTTCATCAGGCCGTCGACCGCATTGCTCGCACCGGCGGCACGCCGCTTGGCGTAGCCGAAGGCAACCGCCTGCTTGGCGTCATCCACCTGAAGGACGTGGTCAAGCCCGGCATCAAGGAACGTTTTGCGGCACTTCGTGCCATGGGCATTCGAACCGTGATGGTCACGGGCGACAATCCCGTCACCGCAGCGGCGATTGCCTCAGAAGCGGGCGTGGACGATTTTCTTGCGGAAGCGACGCCTGAGGACAAGCTCGACTATATTCGCCGTGAACAGAAGGGCGGCCGGTTGATCGCCATGTGCGGCGACGGCACCAATGATGCGCCAGCGCTTGCGCAAGCCGATGTGGGCGTTGCCATGCAGACCGGGACGCAGGCAGCACGTGAAGCCGCCAATATGGTGGATCTCGACTCCAGCCCGACCAAGCTCATCGAGATCGTCGAAATCGGCAAGCAACTGCTGATGACGCGCGGTTCGCTGACGACGTTTTCGATTGCGAACGATGTGGCGAAATACTTCGCCATCATCCCGGCACTCTTCGTCACGACCTATCCGGCTCTCGGCACCCTCAACATCATGGCGTTGTCATCACCGCAATCGGCCATCCTATCCGCCGTCATCTTCAATGCGCTGATCATCATCGCTCTCATCCCGCTGGCGCTGAAGGGCGTGGCCTATCGCGCTGCAGCGGCGGCATCGCTTCTCAGACGAAACCTGCTTGTCTACGGCCTCGGCGGTCTGCTTCTGCCTTTTGCCGGGATCAAGGTCATCGATATCGCGGTCTCCGCACTTCATCTGGTGTAATCATGCTGAACCAAATTCGTCCCGCCATCGTCATCCTGGCCTTCTTTATCGCGCTGACCGGTCTCGGCTATCCACTGGCGATCACCGGTATTGCGCAATCGCTGATGCCTGCACAGGCCAATGGATCACTGATCCGCAACGGCGACGCGGTCATCGGCTCCAGCCTGATTGGACAGAACTTCACCTCCGATCGCTACTTCTGGCCGCGTCCCTCCGCGACCAGCCCAGATGCCTACAACGCCGCCGCTTCCTCGGGCTCCAATCTTGGTACCACATCTGCCAAGCTCAAAGACCGGGTTGCTGGCGACGTTGTACGGCTGAACGGCGCGGGTATCGCTTCGCCGGTTCCAGCCGATGCGGTGACCACCTCGGGCTCGGGTCTCGACCCGCATATCACGCCGGATTTCGCTGCCGCGCAGGTGGAGCGGATTGCCAAGGCACGCAGCCTTTCACCTGAGGCCGTAAAAGCGCTGGTCGACCAAAAAACCGAGGGACGGCTCCTCGGGATTATCGGCGAGCCGCGCGTGAATGTGCTAGAGTTGAACCTTGCGCTCGATGCGCTGAAGAGCTGAGACGAATGGCGTCACATGACCGTGAGGGCTTGAACAGGCCCGATCCCGATGCATTGCTTGCCCTGGCGGAGAAAGACCGCCGGGGCAAGCTCACTATATTTTTAGGCGCAGCGCCAGGTGTCGGCAAGACCTACGCCATGCTGGCGCGCGCACGCCGACTGAAGACCGATGGGGTCGAAGTCGTGGTCGGTCTTGTCGAAACCCACGCACGGGCGGAAACTTCGGCGCTTCTTGAGGGCCTCGACGTGCTGCCGCGCCTCGAGGTCGATTATCGCGGCAAGATGCTCAAGGAATTTGATCTCGATGCAGCGCTTGCCCGCAAGCCGCGCGTCATCATTGTCGACGAGCTTGCCCATTCCAACCCTGAGGGGTTTCGCCATCCCAAGCGCTACCAGGATATCGAAGAACTGATCTCCGCCGGGATCGATGTCTGGACGGCGCTCAATATCCAGCATCTTGAAAGCCTCTCCGATCTCGTCTCGCAAATTACCGGTGTCACCATCCGTGAACGGGTGCCGGACACGGTGTTGAAGCGTGCCGACGATGTGGTGCTGGTTGACCTTCCGCCCGGCGAACTGATCGAGCGGCTGAAGGAAGGCAAGGTCTATTTGCCGGACAGTGCCAGGCGCGCCACCGACCGCTTTTTCCGGCTCGGCAATCTGACAGCGCTTCGCGAACTTGCCCTTCGCCGCACCGCAGACCGGGTGGACGACCAGATGGTCGACTATCTGCGTCAAAACGCCATCGAAGGCCCTTGGGCGACTGGCGAGAGGCTGCTGGTGTGTATCGGTGCTGATGCGCTGTCCGACAAGGTGGTGCGGGTGGCAAGCCGTCTCGCCTCCGGTCTCAACGCTCCCTGGACCGTCGTCAGCATGGCGCGAGACGACCAGGAGACCATGGATGAGGATAGCCTGCGGCGGATCGATGAGGCCTTTCGCTTTGCCGAAAAGCTGGGAGCTGAGACGCGTCACGTTACGGGCAATGACTTCGTCACAGAAATTCTGAAACTCGCGCGGCGCGAGCACGCCACGCAGATCGTTATCGGCTCTCAGCGCCGCAGGTGGTTTTCCAATCCATTTCGGCCGAGCCTTGCCGACGCTCTGGCGAAAGAGGCAAGCGGCATTGGGCTTCATCTCGTCACTGCGGATGCGGCCAAGGTTCCGGGTGTGCCCACCCGAAAGAAGCGGGGTTTTCAACTGTCCGCCTTCTCCCGGTCCCTTCTTTGCGCTATCGGCACGGTCGCAGGCGCAACGCTTGCTGGCCTTGCACTGGACCAGTTCACGCATTTGCCGAATATCTCGCTGCTGTTTCTGCTGGCCGTTCTGGCGGCTGCATCCGCCGCTGGTTTCATGGCGGCCCTGATGGCCGCGATTGTATCCGCGCTTGCCTATAACTTCTTCTTCATTGCTCCGGTCGAGACCTTCACCATCGCCTCGCCGCATGAAGTCTTTGCGCTTGCGGTCTTCATCGTGGCGGCCCTGATCGCTGGCAGCCTTGCATCACGCATTCGCGAACAGGCGCAGGCCGCCCGTCAACGCGCCGCCGACATGCAGGCGCTTTATGATTTTTCCCGAAAGCTTGCCGGGACGGCAAAGCCGGAGGAAGTCCTGTGGGCATCGGTCACACAGTTGCAGGGCAGCCTGGGCCGCCATGTGGTCATGCTTCTGCCAAAAGGCGACGATCTGGACGTCGTTGCGGCATGGCCCCCGGACACCGAACTTGGCGTTTCAGAACTGACAGCGGCGCGCTGGGCAAGCAGCCGCTCGGAACCGTCAGGATCTGGCACCGGTACGCTTCCCAACGGACGCTTCCAGTTCCGTCCGCTGACCAGCCCGCATGGCGTTGTCGGTGTCTGCGGTTTTGAACCCGGAACGAGCGGGCTTGATTCCAATGCCGAGCGGAAGCTCGCCGCCATTCTCGATCAGGCGGCAACCGCGATAGATCGCGCGCGCTTGTCGTCCGAAAGTGCTGAGCAGGCAGCGAGGCTGGAAGGGGAGCGCTACCGTGAAGCACTGCTATCCTCCATTTCGCATGATTTGCGCACGCCTCTCGCGACAATCACCGGCTCTGTTACCAGCCTTAGGGAATTGGGTGATCGCATGTCGCCGGAAAGCCGCGACGATCTTCTGCAATCCATCGAAGAAGAAAGTGCGCGGCTCAGCCGTTTCGTTGCCAATCTTCTCGATATGACCCGCATCACCGCCGGCACCTTGCAGGCCAAGCGGGACTGGGTGGACGTCGCCGACGTGATCCGCTCTGCCGTGGAGCGGGCGCGCAAATATTTCCCCTCGCAGAGCTTCGAGACGGGCATTGCCAAGGATCTGCCGGTCATCCGCGCCGATTCGGTTCTGCTCGGCCAGGTTTTGTTCAACCTTCTCGACAACGCCGCCAAATATGGTGGCGGCGACCCAGTCAATGTCTATGCGAGGCGCGACGGGGACGAAATCGTCGTTTCCGTCACCGACAACGGCAAAGGCATTCCCGGCGAAGACCTCGACCGAATCTTCGAAAAATTCTATCGTCGCTCCCGCTCGGATGGTCGATCTCCGGGAACGGGACTTGGTCTTTCCATCGCTCGAGGTTTTATCGAAGCCATGGGCGGGCGCATTCATGCGGAAAGCCCGGCGGTGAAAAAGCGTGGCACGCGCATCGTCATGCGCTTTCCGGTCACGGCATCGGCGCAAAAATCGGAATCGATTTTCGGAAAGCACGATATGTAATGGCGGAGAATACTCTCTCGAACGCGTAGAAAGCAGGCAGAATCAATGACCTTGGGACGCATTCTGGTGGTGGATGACGAGCCGCAGATCCGGCGCTTCCTGCGCCCGGCACTGGCTGCTGCTGGTTACGACGTGATCGAGGCAGAAAACGGCGCTGACGCCATCAAAGCTGCCGCCACGTCCGCTCCCGATGTGATCATTCTCGATCTCGGCCTGCCGGATATGGACGGCAAGGATGTCATCGCCAACCTTCGCGGCTGGTCGACCCTCCCGATTATCATTCTCTCCGCTCGCGACCGCGAGACCGAGAAGATCGCGGCACTGGATCTAGGTGCCGACGACTATATCGAAAAGCCCTTCGGCATCGGCGAGTTGACCGCCCGCATCCGCACAGCCATGCGCCATGTCGGCAAGTCAGAGAGCCTGCCCTCGTCGATCGAGGCCGATGGCCTGTCGATCGATACCCAACGCCGCATCGTTGCGCGTGACGGCGCCAGCATCAAGCTGACGCCGAAGGAATATGATCTCCTGACGCTCCTGGCGCACCATGCTGGTCGCGTGGTCACGCATCGCACGCTCCTGACCTCGGTCTGGGGCCCGGCGCATGGGGAGGATCTGCACTACCTTCGAGTCTTTATCGGCCAGTTGCGACAGAAGGTCGAACGGGATGCTGCGCAGCCGAAGATCATCCAGACGGAATCCGGGGTCGGCTATCGTTTCGTGACGGAATGAGCGGGAAGATTTGAGAGTACCAGGCGGTCTTCTTGAAGGAAGTTTGGCAGTGCCTGCCCATCAGCCTAGGGGGGCTGATGGGCCTTGACTGGAGTCAACAGACGAAGCTTTTGGCTGTGGATCACGCCTTTTGACTGAGGACATGATGCATAGAAAAATCTGGCTTGTCTAGTATTTTTTAGGCTTTTCTAAAATAAAAAAAGCCCGGCGATGTGCCGGGCTTTCTTAGTCAATACAGTCGGTTAGACTATATTAGAACGAACGCTGAAGGCGAACGAAACCGTTCCACTGGTCGGTGTCTGCACCGTCTTCGTCGTAGTAGTTAACTGCAACCTTGGTGGAGAGACCTTCGGTGATCTTGTAATCAACCGTGATACCAGCCTGCCAGGCGTCGCGGTTCGAGAAGTCGTTCGTGATGATGCCAGAGAACTCGTCGCCACCGGCCGTTACGATCGTTGCACGATTGGCAACGTTGCCGAACCACTGGGCACCAGGAGTGATCGTCAGACGATCGGTCGCCTTGATGGCGTATTCAGCAGCAACAGCCCATTCGGACTCTGCGTAGTAAGCGTTTGCGCCAGAAGCCCAAACACCAGCCAGGCCGAGCGTACCAGGACCGATTTCAGCCGTTGCGATCAGGCGAACTGCGCCTTCTTCCTGGTCAACGTCGTAGGAACCGATCAGCTGCAGCGCTGCACCGCCGAAGTTTCCGCCGATGCCGCCAGTGATGCCGACGTTGTTGTCAGCTTCCTGCGTGCCAATTTCGAGACCAGTTACCGGATCAATAACGCCGGTCGCAGTTACGAAACCAGCGTTGGTGCCTTCCAGTTCGTCAACCGAGATACCAGCCCAGAAGGAACCAGCGTCGTAGGTGTAACGGATGGAGTTGAACAGAGCGTTCGTGGAGAGAACGTCAGCTTCGCCAGAGAGGCCATCGTCCCACCAGCTGTAGAACTTACCGACCTTCAGGCCGCCGAGCTCGATGAAGGCCTGGTCAACGAATACGCCAGAACCCTGGTTGCCGGACGTGCCAGCAGTTGCACCGCCAACGCCGGAGTCTGCGTTGCCGCGGAAGCCGATAAAGCCACGCAGAGCGCCAAGCTCGGTGTCAGTGCGGGTGTCAACTTCGAACTGAGCGCGTGTGAAGGAGTCCCAGTCAGACGTGCCCGAACGATCACGACCGAATTCGGTCTGGAAACGAACATAACCGCCGAACTTCAAGCAGGTTTCAGTGCCAGGAATGTAGAAGAAGCCCGTGCCGAATGCATCGCAGACGCGTACATATTCCAGGGGCTCTGGCTCAGCAGCGACGATAGCGTCAGCAGCCTTTGCGCCAGATACTGCTGCAAGAGCTGCAGCGGAGCCGATGAGAAGGCTCTTGATGTTCATAATGACCTCCAGTCATGTTTCGTTACAAAAGCGGCGACCAGGAACATGCCCTTGAGGTGCCCCCCGCTTCACGAACCAATAGACAGAAAGCCCCCTGCTCTCGCAATCTTATATCACTAAATTAGCACGTTTTCAGATTGTGCGAATTTTAGCGTGTTGTATTTTAGGCACAACTTACGTTAGGTCGGACGAATATGGCGGTGGAAATTTAAGACCCTGTTAAGGTTTGGCAGGTGGTCGTCACCAAAGGCCTCGCTTGTGAGAGCACGACAGCGTGAGTGACGATTCGCGCGAAGCGTGTGGCGCGATCATTGGAGACGACGATTCGCAAGCGCCCTCTTTTTGCTGACTTGACGCAGATTTTGCGCAAGACCGCGCTCCTCACGAGCGCAGTCTTGCGGCGGAGGTCAAATCAGACGGGGGACCTCGTTATATAATGAACGGATCTCTTGAGCCCTGACAGTTCAGTCGGCCGCGAGCCTCATGGTGTTTTCCAGGTCTTGAGGAGCATCGCCACAAATTTCTCCGCCGCGGGTGAAAGCGCACTGCTTCTTCTTTGTACGATCCCGATGGTACGCGAGACCACCGGATCGACAATAGGGCGGGAGACGAGATACGGATGATCTTCCTGTGGGGTCGCCAAGCGCGGCAGAACAGAGATGCCGAGCCCTGCCTCTACCAATCCCAATGACGTGTTGAGGTGCGTCACCTCATAGAACCAGTTGAGTTTGAGATTGTGTCGTGCCAGCGCTCCATCCAACAGGGTTCTGTTGCCGCTGGAGCGATCAACAACCACCAGAGGATAAGGCTCGAGCTGATTCCAATGAATGCTATCGTATTTCGCCAGCGGATGGTCCTTCCGCATGGCCAGAACGAAGGGGTCATCTATCAGTGGCTCGAATGAGAGATCGGGATCGGAATTCCCCATGAGATTGATGCCGAACTCCACCTCGCCGCGCGCCACAGCCTGCAAGCCTTCATTGGCCGTCAGATCACGGATGCGCAGTCTTATATGCGGATACTGCTCGCTGAATGTCTTGATGACGGTAGGCAGGAAGTAGAAGGCGGCCGTCGGAACACAGGCCATGGTGATCAGGCCACGGCGAAGCGCACCATCCCTCATGGCAAAAAGAGAACCATCAAATTCTTCCAGCATGCGTCTGACCAAGGGCATCACCTCTTGTCCCATGGCCGTTGGCGCGACATGGCGTGTGGTGCGCTCCAGCAACGGGGCACCGATCGCCTGCTCCAGCTTCTGGATGCGCCGGGTCAACGCCGGTTGCGAAATGTGCAGTGCCTCGGCTGCCCGATGAAAACTCTCCAGTTCCACCACCGCCTGAAACGCCCGAAGATCAAGAATTTCGCAATTGATGCTCATATCGCAATAAACCTCTCGAAAATTGCATTTAACAAATAAGCCTTTCTTCCTCATATTGCAACAACTGGACAGATTGATCCATGAAATGCAAGATTGAGGCGAAGATGAACGATCTCCTTAGGATACCTTGTGTGCTGATGCGCGGCGGAACCTCTCGTGGGCCGTTTTTCCTGGCATCGGATTTGCCGCGCGATCCAGCCCAGCGAGATGCCGCTCTCCTCTCTATCATGGGGTCAGGCCATCCACTTCAGATCGACGGCATTGGCGGTGGCAATCCGGTCACCTCGAAGGTCGCGATCATCGGACCGTCGAAAGTGAAGGGCGCGGATATTGACTATCTCTTCGCTCAAGTTCGGACCGACCGGCAGTTCGTGGATTACTCTCCCAATTGCGGTAACATGCTCGCAGCCGTCGGCCCATTTGCCATTGAAGCGGGTCTTGTAGCGGCCAAGGAACATGACACACTGGTGCGCATTCACAATGTGAATACCGGCAAGTTGATCGAAGCCAAGGTTCCCACCCGCGGCAGTGACGTGATCTACCTGGGAGACGCATCGATCGACGGCGTACCCGGGCTTGCAGCACCGATTGCCTTGACCTTCGTCGACTCGGCTGGTGCCAAAACCGGCAAGCTTTTGCCGACTGGTAAGCCGGTCGATGTCATTGATGGCGTCGATGTGACGGCGATCGACTGCGCCATGCCGATGGTTTTGATGCGCGCTGCCGATCTCGGCGTCACGGGATATGAGGATTCTCAGGCGCTGACGGCCAATCGCGCACTGATCGATCGCATGACACGTATCCGCCTCGAAGCGGGCAAGTTGATGGGCATGGGCGATGTGTCCGACATGGTGATCCCCAAGCCTGTGCTGATCTCGCCCGCGCGAAAAGACGGAACGATGTCGGTGCGCTATTTCATGCCGAATGAATGCCACCCGGCATTGGCGACAACCGGTGCCGTCGGCATTGCGACCGCTGCCGTCACCCCCGGCACGGTGGCATTCGAGGAAGCTGGAGAGCCCAGCGTCCCGACACTCATCCGGATCGAGCATCCGGCAGGACGTCTCGACGTCCAACTTGAACTGCGAAACGGCGCCATTGCGGCCGGTCTTGTGAGAACCGCGCGCCGTCTCTTCGAAGGTTTCGCCTTCGCAAAACCAGCAGCCGCGATTGAACACGCAGCATAGACAACGCCATTATGGCAACAGCATAGAGAAAACCGGGAGGAGACCCACATGCGTAAATTCCTGCTAGCCACTGCGGCGCTCTGCGCCTTCGCAGCCACCGCCAATGCCGAATCCGTCAGAATGAGCGTTGGTTCCTACAACCTCAACAACCTGCCTTTCCCCGTTGCAGCCAGCCTCGGCTATTACAAGGACGAAGGTCTGGATGTGACCACAGAGAACTTCGCCCAGGGCGGCTCCAAGGTGCTTCAGGCGCTGGTCGCAGGCTCCACGGATGTCGCGGTCGGCTTTTACGACCACACGATCCAGATGCAGTCGCAGAACAAGCACGTCGTCGGCTTCGTGATGCTGGCCCGCAACTCCGGGCTGGTTCTGGCTGGCAAGAACGACACCGACTTCGATCCGGCAAAGCCTGAGACGATCAAGGGCAAGAAGGTTGGCATCACCTCGCCGGGCTCGTCCTCAGACTTCTTCATCCGTTATTACATGAAGGAACATAATCTCAGCGACAACGATATCTCGATCATCGGTGTCGGCTCCGGTGCTGCAGCCGTCGCCGCTCTTCAGCAGGGCAAGATCGACCTGCTCGTCAATTACGACCCGGCTGCAACCATCGTGGTCGAACGCGGTCTTGGCAAGATTCTGATCGATGCGCGCAGCGACCAAGGCGCCAAGGATGTCTATGGCGGCATCTATCCCACCTCTGTACTTTACGCGACCCAGGACTATATCGACGCCAACCCTGAAGTGATCCAGAAGGTGACCAACGCCACGGTGCGGGCGCTGCACTGGATGAAGGCGCATTCGGCTGAAGAGATCGTTGAAAAGCTGCCGGACGATTTCGTCTCGGGCGACAAGGCGACCTACATCAAGGCTGTCGAAGCGGCGAAGGCCATCTTCTCCGAAGACGGCAAGTTCGAGCCGAAAGATCTCGAGACGCCGCTCGCCGTGCTGAAAAGCTTCAACGAGGCTGTGGCCAAGGCGACGATCGATCTCAACACCACCTACACCAACAAGTTCGTCGAAGCCGCCGCTTCGAAACCCGCAAACTGAGGGTCCGTCCATGTCTTCACCAGTCAGAAAGCTCACGCCGGTGGCACAGTCAGAACCAAAATCGATGGTCGCCATCGATAATGTGACGATGGCATTTGGTTCTTTCACCGCCGTTCAGGATGTCAATCTCGCGGTTGGCGATGGAGAATTCCTCTCCATCGTCGGCCCGACAGGCTGTGGCAAATCCACCATCCTCAACGCAATCGCCGGCCTGTTGAAACCCGCCAAGGGCTCCGTCAGCATTGATGGCGCGCCCGTCAACGGCGTGCAGAACAATATCGGCTATCTCTTCCAGCAGGATGCCCTGCTTCCCTGGAAGACGGCCTATCAGAATGTCGAGCTTGGCCTGATGTTCCGCGGCGTGCCGGAAGCGGAACGCCGGGTAAAGGTCATGGCCTGGCTTGAAAAAGTCGGCCTCAAGGGCTTCGAGAGCCGCTTCCCGCACATGCTGTCCGGCGGCCAGCGCAAGCGCGTGCAGATGGCCCAGGCTCTGATCACCGAACCGAAGGTCATCTTGATGGACGAGCCCTTCTCGGCACTCGATATCCACACCCGCCATCTGATGCAGAACGAGCTTCTGCGCCTATGGCAGGAAGATCGCCGCGCGGTCGTGATGATCACCCACGATCTGGAAGAAGCCATTGCGCTTGGCGACCGCGTCGTCGTTCTGGCCGCTGGTCCGAAGAGCCGCGTGATCGAAAGCTTCCCTGTCGATCTCGAGCGTCCGCGCAATGTCGCTGAAATCAAACTCGATCCGAAATTCATGACTCTGTACCGCGACATCTGGGCATCCCTGCGCGGCGAAGTGGAGAAAAGCTATGCACGCCATTAACATTCGCCTCATCCAGGTCGTCCTTCTGGTCGTCATTCTCGGTGGATGGCAGCTTGGCGTATCGACCGGCGCCATCGACCGCTTCTTCTTCCCGGCCCCATTCGATATCGTCAAACAGGTGATCGACTGGGTGGGCGACGCCGGCTTCTACAAGCATGTCGGCATCACGCTCAGCGAAACGGTTCTCGGATATCTGATCGGTACGGGTCTCGGCGTCGGCGCTGGCGTCTGGCTCGGTCTCAGCCCCTTCGTGGCACGCGTCCTCGACCCGTTCATCAAGGCCGTCAACGCCATTCCGCGCGTCGTTCTGGCACCGATCTTCGTTCTCTGGCTCGGTCTCGGCCTGTGGTCCAAGGTGGCGCTGGCCGTAACGCTGGTGTTCTTCGTGACCTTCTTCAACGCCATGCAGGGCGTTCGCGAAGTCAACCCGGTCGTTCTGTCGAACACCCGCATCCTCGGCGCCAAGCGCTCCGATCTTCTGCGCCATGTCTACTTCCCGGCCGCAGCAAGCTGGATCCTGTCTTCGCTGCGCACCTCCGTCGGCTTTGCGGTCGTCGGTGCCATTATCGGTGAATATCTCGGCGCATCCGCTGGCCTTGGCTATCTGATTGCCCGCTCGGAAGGCAACTTCGATGCTGTCGGCGTCTTCGCAGGCATCATCATCCTGGCCATCTTCGTCCTCATCATCGACCTCATCCTCGATGTCGCCGAGAAGAAGCTGATTACCTGGCGTCCAAATGCCGGTGAAGAGCGGCCTGCCTGAGACGGCACATGCTGCGACAGAGTTGGAAGGGGCGGTCGATTGGCCGCCCTTTTTGCATTAGCAGGAAGAGCATATCGACGGCGTGCGACGAAGGTTTTGATCCGCTCTACAGGCCAAGTTCCTCAGCAGTACTTCGCCCGCGCGTATAAAATTCACGTCGCCAGCACGCACTGGCCCTTGCCATTCCCCTTTGCGCTGTAGAGCGCTTTATCCGCAAGCACCATCATTTCGGTCAGATCTGTATCTTTGCCGCCAAGCGCTGCGCCAATGCTGGCGCCCACATGGGCCGTCCCCATCGAGCCGATGTCGTAGGGAGCAGAAAGCGACGCAATCAGCCTAGTGCCGAGATTCTCGATGCCCTGAACGGTCCTCTCCTTGCAGAGAATAAGAAACTCGTCTCCACCCAGACGACAGGCCACCGCATCAGGACCGATCGTCGATGTCAGGCGCCGTCCAACCTCTTCCAACAGCAGATCTCCCACACGATGTCCGTGCCCATCATTCACCTGCTTGAAGTTGTCGAGATCGAGAAACAGAAGCGATGGCCGAGCGCCATCCACGGTCAGGCTTTCGAATGCGCGTTCCATGCCGCGGCGATTGAGGAGACCCGTGAGAGGATCGCGAAAGGATTGCGCCCGGCTTTCGATTTCTGCGATGATCGCACGCACGGTGACGCTCCGCTGCTGCTCAATCATCGTCAGGTTCATCAGAAAGAACAGCACGGTCTGACAGAGGATGAGCGGCAGAAACTCGGGATAAAGAAAGCTGAAACTCGCCTTGAAGCTCAAGTCGAGGAGCAGGACCTGCGTCATGGCGTAGCGCGGTGCGGCGAAGTTGCGGCCGATGATGCTGCCGATTGCAGCGAGACTGGAGGCCAGCACGATGATTGTCATTGGAATGTCGCGCGACAGCACAACAAGCGAGATCGTGAAAGCCTGCGTCAAAGCCCATGTCAGCCCGACCACGAAGAAGGGAGCCTTGCTCCGCTCCACCGTTCGAATAGCCGCAAGTCTGGCGACGAGGAGCATCACTTCCAACGCTATGATGACCAGAAACACAGGATCACCGATCCTGTAGAAGGCAACACTGAGAACCGCGGTGGAGTTGGCCGCTCCAAGAAAAAACGGCTTGGTGGAGCTGAAGAACATGTCCCCGAGACGCTTTCGCACCTCATGGGGCAATGCCGGATCAATAGATGCAATCCAGCGTAATGGCGCAAAGTTTAAAATCGCGCCCGACGACAACCGCCGCATCAATACCTCCATGTGTGGGAAGCGATGATGCCCGACATCAATTGAAAAGCCATTAATATTCGTCTTCGCTACACTTGGAGAAGCGCCAACATGCCCCGCATTTCTTCAGATCTTCTGCAATGCCGGCTCCTGTTACCGCAGTGTCTCCCTCGGTTTTCAAGGCGGATAATCGTCCCGATGGCGATGGCTACCCTGAGTAGGGCTGGCTTTTTCACATCCAATCGGAACGCGATCCGCCTTCGATCCGTTGGACCGACATCGATAATCAGTCCAAGGAGGAAACATCATGAGCATCTTCGGCAAAATCAAAGACGCGATCTTCGGTTCGGCCCATGCCGAGCAGACATCCCCGTCCGCCACGGAACCGACACCTGCCCCCTCATCCATCCCTGAGCCCGCCGCAACCACCGCACCGCCCGTTGGAGGTACAGGCCAGGCCGTTCCCTCCACCTCCGGCAGCTCAGCACCCGTCCCGTCGGCGCCAACCTCTGCATCCACCCAGCAGGTCGATGTCGCGTCGCAGCTCGACGCCGCAGTTAAGCGCAGCGGACATCGCCTCGACTGGAAACATTCGATCGTCGATCTGATGAAGGCGCTCGGCATGGATGCACGCCTTGCAGAGCGCAAGGAACTGGCGCAGGAACTCGGCTATACCGGCGAACTCAACGGCTCGGCCGAGATGAACAACTGGCTTCACAAGGCTTTGCTTAAAAAACTGTCACAAAATGGCGGCAAGGTACCCGCAGAATTACTCGATTAAAATTTGGAACCAAACGCGCCGCCCCGCATTTTCTTCACCGAGTGGCGTGGCGGCGCCACCGCTTGCACGTTGACCACGGATGTACTGGCGGCAGATGACAAGCGACAAGAGGTCGGTGCGAATTCGCCCCGGCCTTTTTTGTTGGGATGATCTAGCCACAGAGTGTCTGACGCCGTTGTCGATTTTCTACACCGACGATTTCAACTATACGCACACGATCAGACGGAGTGGAAGCTGCCAACGATCAATTAGGAAATCTCGACCACGGCCTATCCACCGGGCCGTCCCGCTCGACATCCACCTTGCACGGCGTCGTGGTTGGTCCCACCGGCACAGACGCCTCGCTTCTTCGTCCGAAGGACCTTGGCTGCCAACTGGACCACGTGCAATTGCCTCAGCTTGCCCTAAGGTTGAGCGACGTAACTAAAATTTAATCTTCTTCACAAATCCTCGAGCAGAGCTCGACGTCGCCCAGATGTGGTGTCTCATTAAATGATCGAAAAGCCTAAAGCTAATTAGCCAGTCCTCCCTGTCAATTCTGTTGCGAGCAAGGTACAACGTCCCGGGCGGATCTAGTTTATAAATTGCTCACTCACCAAGCTCAGAAAGTGAACTCATGACGATTGCGGTGAAGCCCTTAAGGCCACGTGTTCCCGACACGTGCGGAGGGAATTCTGAACAAAACACGGCACCCGTCGCCTTGAACGACTGGCTTTCCGGTCGCAATCCATTTCACCTTTCTACCAACTCTGGTACACCTCTCGCTGCATTTCAAAACTGGCGAAACTTCAAAGAGGCATTTGGAGCGTTCTCGGAATAAAGTCTCCCTCAACGATGTTACATGCGAGCACAGCGTTGCAATTTGGTTTTGAACTAAACGTTGAAAAAAGATCTCCAGCCTTTGCGGCAAAAACGGCATCGACTGATCCTTCTGGACCGTCTACCACTAAACTTCCGCCGCTTTTACCCAAGACGGCTACTAACACCATCCGGAAGATAATGTCTAAGTAGTCCCTTTGCGAGAGCGAAACTTGATCCGCCTTCCTTCTAATATAATCGCCGTGAGTAGCGCCGGAAGTCATCTCGACTTCAAATGCCGGGAACGCAAATTGCTTACCCGCCTGTCCGATTCTCATCTCTCTCGGAGAATAGACAAGTCGAACTTGTTCAGCAAAAAAGGGTTTTGCTGTCGCATCAAAATTAGCCTGCAACGCGCCACTGATCTCTTCGGTTTTCTTTTTAAGTTCGTTGAGCAGCGCCTGTATTTCGTTTTCTGCTACAATTCGCTGTTGCTGAAATTCTTTCATCTGCTCAAGAAATGTATTGAGCCTCGATTGTTCTTTTTCAAGCCTCTCGGCATCACCTTGAGGTAGCTGTTTGCCTAGTTTGCGAGCTTCTGCGTGTAGCTGCTCGATGTCTTTTCTAACATTCATAAGCGATCGATCAACGTTCAAAGCTCGCTTAGCACGATCGTCGTATGTCAAAGTGTTCTCGTGAAGACTGCTCCTTGCGCTTTCAAGCGCGGAGTATGCAAGCTCAGCGTCCTCACGCCAATTTTCGTTCTTGGGAGTATTATCGCTACCTCGATGCGCCTCACCGCAAACGGGGCATCGATTACAATCGATGCGATTTCGGATGGCTTGAGCGGCTTCTGGCGCTTCTTGACCGCAAGCGAAGCAAATCTTGTCCGTCGCCAGCTTGAGAAACAGATATTGCTGTGTAGGAGTAATTCCCTCGAAGGCGGCTTTCAGTGTCCTAAACTTTATTAATTCGTAATTCCTGGCAGCTTCCGCGGACTCATTTTCTGCTCGCTTAAGCTGCAATCGGGCATCATCTCTTTCCTCTTCTAGAGCGTCGAGTTCTATGCGGAGGTTCGCCTCATTGACAAATGCCTCGTTTAGTTTTCCTCTCACCGACGCTAGCTGAGCACGGACTTCACCTGCGCTCTGCTGCTTGCGTGCTTCTTTTTGCTGATCTTTTTGGATTTTGAATATGACCGCGCTCAGGTTACGAGCACTACTGTCAGCAGAGACGATCCTAGCTTCTAATGCGCGAAGCTTTGCCGAGTCAGCCGGCGTTAGCAGTGCTCTGAAAATTTCGAACTGCGCAGCGTCATCCCAAACCAGTGCGCGTCTCGCTTCAAGGAAAAACGATACGTGATCGATGACACGCAAGCAGTCTTCAAACGTCTCCAGACCCATTAGCCGGGCGATAGCTGCGCGGTATTCCTGCTCAGTCTCGATCTTACTAATTGAGCCGTCTGCCTTCTTCACCTCAGCTGAAACTATGTTGAGGTTCGATAGCCGCCTTGAGACGGTTACAACGCTGTCGCCGAAAGACACCTCAAGTAACGCAGTTGCATCCCGTGCGTCATCCCCCACGCGAACTGCAAAAAATCGGTCGCCTATCGACTGGATGTCGCTCCGGTCACCTGCGAAGCCCGCTTGACGGGCTCTTACAGCCCCAGCCAGAAGGTTTCTAGCTAGGTGGAGTAGAGTGCTTTTGCCTAGACCGTTCGCTCCAAGGATTAGCCAAGAGCCTTCACCGAAGGCGAGGTCCATCACGTTGTCTTTTTTTGGACCAGGATACAACAAATACTTGTCGGATCTAACACGGCGAAGGAACGGGAAATTTATCACTGTAGGATGTCCGACGGTTCCAGCTCATGTGCTCCCATGAATCCCTCCTAGACGAAATCATACTATGTATAACGAGATATTTTCTCGAGACACTCGTGTCAATTGCAATTTAGGAACGCATAGATAATAAAAATACGGACTTAAGGAGCTAAGCTGTCGCTAGCACAAACTCGTTCGCTACCTTTTAAAAAATGTGGCATCGAGAGTATCCGCTTTCCAGCGCAAACTGCATAAACTGGCGTGCGACGGCACCAGACCACGACGTTAGTGCCATCGCAAAAGAACGCTTGCGTAAGAGAGATAGTGACTCTTGGCAGAGGCAGCTTACGATACAGAAGCTAACCTACATGACGCACGAACTGAACCCCAGACTGACAAAAAGACCAAAGCGTTCGAAAAGCAAAAAATGTAAAAGCTGAATATCACAAATATATTAGAATGGTGCCCGGAGGCGGATTTGAACCACCGACACGCGGATTTTCAATTGAAAATTCTCGCTCTAAACAATTGATTTAATTTACTACATGAATGTGTGCGCTACCATTGTGCTAAAACTCTAGCCCTGTTGCCGATTGCGGCTGCCGATACTTTCTACAAATCGGATCGTCGAGACATGCGAACCCGAGGACACCTAGGAACGCGAAGCCTTACTTGCGCAAATCTTTAAACAAGCGAGAGCGACGCGGAGCTAGCAACGGCACGGGCTTCATACGCGCCATGGCCTTGCCCGAGGATAGACAGGCACGAACGTTGGAGGCATGTAGGAAGATGAGGCTTGCTGCGGGCCAGATGTGACTGCCACCGCCAACCACCTCCTCAGCGGCCCCGATTCGACTGGAAAGGCGAAGCTTGCGAGAGTCCCTAGATTGTGAAAAAGGTGTCCGAATGAGTGAATCGCATGACGATGCAACGCAGGCAATTGCTGGCCGTGGGATCAATTAGGCAGTGCTTAGTTGGAATAGTGGCCTGCGCCGCGAACAAAAAATGAAGGCACTTCGCACAATGTGGGCAGAGGCCAAAGGCTTTGGTCGGCTACGAGATAAGCCGGAACAGCACTACCGGGATAGCTCCGACCAGTCCAAGTGGAGTTTCAATCTTCGCAGGATCGTCAGTTTGGTAGAACAGTATCGGGGCAATCTGGTGCAGATCAATCCACCGCTAACGAGCAGAAAACGGCTAGGGGGTGCGCCGTGATGGATGTGCATTCCACTGCGGCACCTTCGTTCCGGCCCATCCAATATCTAGGGAATAAGATCAGGCTGCTCGACGACATCGCCGGGGCGGTCGCCTCCGTGGTCAGTCCCGGCGCACCGGTGGCTGATCTCTTCTCCGGCACTTCTGTTGTCGGTCGACGATTATCACTTCGTAACCCAGTCATAGCGGTGGACGTGCAGGCCTATACGGAAGTGATCGGACGCGCCATGCTGCTCACTCGGCGCGACGACCTGGACCGTTTCGAGATTGCAGAATTCCTCTCCCGCGCTGACGAAGCAGAGAGTTCGCTCCGACGCACTTTTGCCCCGTTGATCCAAGAAGAGGAACATGCACTCGAAGCGTTGCGCAACGGCGATCCCCTTCCAATGGTTAGGATCATAGAGAACGGCTCGCCGCTAAGCATAGCCGCTGGGTCCACGGCAGTTACTAATTTACCTTCTGGGGTGCGCCGACTGCTGGCCGCAACGCCCGGCCCCAGCGATCCGACAGCCACGCTCGCTTTCGGCGGTGTCTATTTTTCTTACGCGCAGAGCATACAGCTAGATGCCTTGTACCATGCGGCGGCCGGTGAACCCAGAGCTCTGCATGACGTACTAGTTGCGAGTATGCTCGGAGTTGCCAGCGAAATCGTAAATACAGTGGGAAAACAGTTCGCGCAGCCAATCCGACTTCTAGACCGTCATGGCGGCGAAAAGCCCATTCTTGTTGAACGTACTGTCCGCGACCGAACTCTAAACGTTCGCAATCTATTTGTTACCTTCTATGAACGTTGGCGCCTGCTGCTACCGAAGGAGTTACGCTCATGCCGAGTAGCACGGCAGGAGGTGGATGAGTTTTTGAGAGACGAATCAGTTTGGGAAGCGGCTTACGCGGACCCCCCCTATACGATTGATCATTACAGCCGTTTCTATCATGTCCTGGAAACTCTTGTGCGCCGGGACAGGCCCGTACTGGCACGGATGCGTAAGGGTGGTATTCCGACAATCATGCGGGGGCTTTATCGCGAGGACCGCTTCCAGTCCGACTTCTGCGTACCTTCGCGAGCGCCTGATGCTTTTCGTCGACTGTTTGAGGGTGTAGCTGCGCGAGGTGCTCCGTTGGTGCTCTCATACTCTGGTCACACCGATACACCGTCTCAGCGTCCGAGACTTCTTCCTATCGGCGAACTGGTTGCAATAGCCCGGCGTAATTTCAGTTCAATCGAAGTGACCGAGCCGCAGTTCGAAGGACATCGCAAGCTCAACTCTCACCGTCGCAACGTCGGTATGGAGCGCGGCTCCGAACGCTTACTTATATGCAGGAGCTGACATGGAAAAGTATCTTGGCAATAAGACAGTTCTTTTACCACTCATCGGCTCTTTTCTGCGAGATCGAGTACCTGAGGCGACCTCAATCTCAGACCTTTTCGCCGGTACGACGAACGTCTCCCGATATTTTCGACGTCAAGGTCTGGCCGTCGCGACGGGCGACCTGAATCGATTCAGCTACGTTCTGGCTCGCGCATACCTAGGATCTAGCAGCTGGCCAACCATGGATGGGATCGATGGTCCCTACGACCCAACCGTTTTCCAGGCGCAGCGCTTCCTGGCAGAAAAACATATTCCGGCATCCGCACGGCCAGAATACCGGCGCTCAGTTGCACCTCTCTCTCGCGCGCTTGCGATCCTGCAATGGAGCGCTGCAGAGAATAAACGCCCCGGCGTTTTTCACGCAAATTTTTGTTCACAAGGAGCGCGTTCGCAGTACGTCAGCGTTCGTGGCGGCAGTGGACGTCGAAATTACTTCTCCGAAGGGAACGCACTCTCCCTCGATGGTGCTTTGCAGCAGTTGCGTTCATGGCATCTCGCTGGAAATCTAAATTCGCAAGAACTCATGATCCTGCTCGCGTGCGTGATTGAGGAAGTGGTAATCACAGCTAACGTAAGTGGTACCTTTCACGACTTTAATCGCGACAGGCTTTGGCCTAACGCGTTACAGCGGTTCAAGCTGCGTATGCCGCCCGCAGTTCTTTCCGATGAACGCGCGGAAGTCTTAAATGCAGACGCCATCGCGGCAGCTGGGGCGATCGCAGCACACGATATCTGTTATATCGACCCACCCTATAACTTCCGGCAATACGGCGCTTACTATCACCTTCTTAATTTCGTGGCAGCCTACCCCTTCCTAGAGGACCCAGAGGCCTACGCAGCAGAACTGACTTTTGTACGCGGCCAGAATATGATGGACGACCACTCCAGCGCCTTTTGCTTTCGCGACGGCTTCATTGGTGCGCTGACAACCTTGATTGAGCGAGTGCCCTCCAAGCATGTTGTGCTGAGCTATTACGGCGGTCGTAACCATTGGAACCATTGGTCTGCCACTGAAGAGCCAACTGATCGCGGGCTCCGCGAACTCTCAGCGGTTTTCCAAGATCGCGGATTATTCGACGAGTGTGAGATCGTGCCAGTGCTCAGCGTCCGCCAGAATTATCAGAGCCGAGTAGGCGAGCGAAAGCGGCTGGTCGATGAGTATTTGCTGATGGGCAGCAGAACGAAAGTTCCCCCCGAAGGCCAACAGCAACTGCTACCGTTACCCGCGAACAATACGCTGGGCCTAGCGAAGCACTTCTGCCACTTCGTCACGAGCGGCAGCGAAGATCTGTCGAGCGCGCGTTCTACGCCTCATATCGCTAGTACCGTAGTCTGAGAATACCCAAGTAGGATCGGCAGTCCATGCCTCAATGGGTGGGAACGCGCGTGCAGCTTGTTCGATGCGCAGGACACTAGCGAGTGCAAGTGCACGCCCGGCCCTCGGCAAGAGAAAGCCATTTCGAACTAGCCCGCCGGCGTCTTGGACGATCGTTTCCGCATAGTAGACTTGCTTGATGATGTCTGCCCAACCCGGTCGCGAGAGCGGGAAGGGAAAGTGATACTTCGCATCGAGCAGAAGGATTTCGTTCCCATTACGGATTAGAAGGTCGAGCCTACGGGCGGGGGCCTCTTTAGGAGCGGACAAAACGCCGCCCTCAAGATCATACCAGTTCGCTTGACCAAGGAATTCGCCTTCTGCATCATCGCCAAATAGATCACGTAAAGCGTCCTCCCAGACGAGAGCGAACGACGTTGTTCCGTAAAGTTTGGCTCCTGCAATGCCACTGATTTTTCGGTGCCCAGAAATAACTGCCTCTAGCACGTTCAGCAGCCTCAAGTCACCAGTTAGGTAGGTTACCGCGCGCTCTCTCGCAAGAAGTAACAAGTCGAGCTCAGCTCGGTCTGTTGACATGCGGGCTTCGACATCCATGCCCCCCACTGCTTCTAACAAGCCTGGATGCAAAGGCGCCTGAAACCGTCGCGCCAGCCAGACCGTCACTGCGGCCTGAAGCCGGCTTATTTCGTTCGTCTCTGCCCGCCTCTGCCATCGCCGAGGCTCAACATAAATAGGCTGGCCGTTCGAGATGATAGGCTCGCATTGGGCCAGCGTCCCCGACCAGTCGATTGCACCCGATCCCCGGATGGTGGATGAAGTCACAGACCTGCGATATAGGCCTCTGTCGGAATAGATACCCATGAGGGTCTCAAGTGCATCGATTTCGCGAAAAACAGAACTGTCGCGATAGTGTAAGTCAACTGCAGCATCCTCTCGTGAGCGGCGACCTTCACGGCCAAAATATGCCGCCAGTACGCGACGAAGCCACCTAGCGGCATCTCCTGTTTTAATTCCGACGCGAGGCATGCAGGTAAGCAGGCTTTCAGGAAGGCCCACAAATCCTACAAAGTTAAGACTTATGTCTTTCTGCAGGCCGCCCCGGACGGAAGTGAAGACGCCCTGGGCGAATAGTTCTTCCCACGTGCTCTGATCAAGGCCTAGATCGCGTTGCCAAGCATCGGCGCTGCGTCGTTCACCCTCAGTGAGATAGACGAGACTCAAGCGCTTTGTCCGGAAATCGGTTCAAACCCCGCAACCTCAGCCACCTCCGGAAGGCCGTCATCTTCTTCCGACGCGCCCCCAGTGGATTTTTCGCCTGGGCCCACTTCGCTCGCTACCTCAGCCCCATCTAGGTCCAGTATCCCATCAATCAAAGGATTACCTTCCCCACCCTTCCACATTCGTGCCACTCCCGCAAATGAGTCGGCAGAGAACAACTCCCGCTGCCGGAACCGAAGCACATCGTCCCAGAGATAAAGTAGCAGTTTTGTCAGCACGTCATCTGGATTGCTTAGTTGGGAGGGCGTAAGGAAGTATGGACCTAAGAGGCGATCTTCCACGACCTCCAGCCTCTTCAAGTGATGGTTCAGAGCAGTGCGGAGCTTGTCCCAGTCAAGATTGCGTCCGGCGAAACGAACTACGCGATCGGCGGCTGCGTAGAGGCAAGGCTGGGCATAACCTAGGTATCTGTAAGCCCAGCGCCGGCGGAACGCAGTGTCGATCGGGAACACGCCCTGATCGCCACTGTTCATGGTTGCCCAAAGATGCAGGTTCGCTGGAAAACGCAAAAGGCCATCTACATCAAGGGCTTTGTACAATTGTAACCAAGCGCTTGCTTCGGCACCCAAGGTCACCCCGTAGCGGCTGCGACCATCTTGGGAACGATCCAGCAATTGAAACAGCTCGCCGAAAATCGCGGCTGCGTTGCCACGATTCAGCTCTTCGATCAACAAGACCACGTTCCGGGTTGGCTCTTGAACGGCCGCAGCAATAGCATTTAAGGCCGGTCCGGGAACAAAACGATAATCGATCAGCGGACGCCCCAGTACGAACGAAGCGCCTGAGGCCTCCGCGAGTCCGGAAGTAGTCTCGTAAACCGGAACCGGTCGATAGGCCCCAACGAAGGAAGCGGTAGTAGTTTCAGAATGAAACTGAGTGCGGATGACTATCGCACCATGCGCTGACTTATCAGCAAGATCGCTCTTTCCTGATCCAGGGCAGCCGGAGATTATTACTTGGAGCGGCAGTGGGAGAATAGGACGCTCCTGTGCACCAATTGCCGAAGCCATCGCCACTCCTCTGTGGCTGGCGGTTTGGGTAGGTATACTCGGCTGCAGCTGCGGCGAGAGCCTTGGGAAATCGTCACCGAACTTGCCTCGAAGGTTCAAGAACGCCTCAATAAACCCAGCAACCCGAAATCGGACATCGCGCTGATAGCCCCGCATGGCGCTCGCATAGCTCGCAGCCATCTCAAGTTCACGATCACCACCCGTCGCCTGCGATTTGTCAAAGTTGGACCGCAGGCGTAGAATCAGGTCCTGTAAGACCTCTGCCTGCGGAGTCTCAAGGCGAGCATATCGCCAGGGCTCGGTACCGACCGAGTTGATGTATTGCAGTACCTCAATCTCTTTCAGTTCAGGCTCAGCGAGAGCTTTCCGAATGCGCTCTTCAGGGAGGTGGTCGAGCAAATCCTGGACATTAAAGAAGGTTTCCCGCCAGAGCTCGTTGACGAATCCGACTTTATCGCTCATCAGGCGTTCGAGCTGATACTGAAAGAAGATCTGATCCCCTTCCCGAGAATGTTGCCGCCAGTATGCGGGACTATTATCGCCGGCTGCGGCAAGTGCGAGGAGTTTTTCGCCCGCAACACCAATCTCTTTACCACGATTGCCGCCTTCCCAGACTCCCAAGTTCGAGAGCGTGTTCCCATAGCGCTGTGCGGTACCAGGTTCCTCGGCAAGGTCGACCCCTTCGAACGCTCGAGCGACGGCAGCCGCAACCTGCGTCATGTTTTTCAACTCGCTAGAGTACATGGAGAGAGGTCGAAGTCGCGGAAATCCCTTGCGACTCAATTCAGGCTTGGTCTCTAGCACTTGTAGGAGCAGGCTCCGCTCCGCCTCATCCAATTGAATCATTTTAGGTCCCTTCCCTGCAGGCAATGTATCGCCGACATGAGTTGGTTGCACAAGCAGAGAAGCGCACTTTTGTTTGCCGTACGATTTTGCCGGACATGCGCAGGGGGACCGTCTTCGCGTGGGTGCGGCCTGGCCCGACATCATAAATTGCACATTTTGTTAGGTTCAAGCTGTCTTGAGCACTAACCAGCTGCGCCCGCAGAACAATTTCCTACGCGCAATCTCTGCTCGCCCTTTCTCCTCATCGGCAACATAACGAACGGCATGAAAACGCCGCTTTTTATGAGGTTTAGGTGAAGCAAGCTCGGGTTTTAACAGAAACAGAATTTAAACGCGTACTGGCTGTCGTCGCGCAGATGAAACATGGCAGGCGCAATAGACTGATGTTGATGCTCTCCCATCTCGCAGGCTTGCGTGTAGGCGAGATTGCGGCGCTAACGGTGCGCGATGTCTTCGACGGTGAAGGTAAGGTCCGGGAGCAATTGCGGCTTCGGGCTGAAACCACCAAAGGCGGCTATGCTCGGACAGTCTTTTTGAATGATCGGCTGCGACGCGAGATCGAGCGTTTCAGCATGGATCGGCCCGGGGACGGCGATGCTGATGCGCCGTTGCTCCTTACACAAAAGCGCACGCCCTTTTCCGCGAACACGCTCTGCCAGTTGATGGGCCAGATTTACAAGCTGGCCGGGCTTGAAGGTGCGACATCGCACAGCGGTCGCCGCTGGTTCATCACCCGGCTTGCACATTCCGGAGTCAGTCCGAAGGTCATCATGACGCTTGCCGGTCATCGAAACCTCACCACCACTCAGCGCTATATTGATGTGCGGGACGACATGATGAAAGCCGCCGTCGATTTGCTGTGAGGCTAAGCATGCCTCATCTGATTGTTTTCGCTGTGGTCGTTCTGTCCACCTGGGCAGGTGGCGGCTCGTTCTATCACATGTTCGGCTCGTTCTATATCGTGATCCTCCTCGCGTTAGTTGTCAGCGGCGTCACTGCAATCCGCGTGACCGCGTGGGCGGGACTATGCGCATATTGTTGGTTGATTGTCGTCGGGCTCATCGGGCTTTCCTATATTCTCGGAGCGACCTTTCGTTTTTGGGCGCTAGATCTGCCTACGTACAAGCTCACTGAAAACGTGCCGATCAAGATAGAGATATTGCGCAATAACGGTCGCGCGACCGGCGCTGTCCGCATCACGAATGTTGGCAAAGACCCGATGATCTCTGCCAACGTGGCGTGTCGCATCTTTCCCGATAACGGAGAACCGGTCGCCAAGCTGCTCAGCGGCGGGTTTGGCCGCTTGGCGCAGCTTGATACTGGCTACGGCAAGACGACACTTGTGGCGACACCGACTGAATTCAGACGCTACCGCAGCGACCGGAACCTCATGGAGTGCTGGCCGAAAGACGCAACGTTCGTCTCGCCATTGCCATTCAAGCTTGAGCTGCGCTTCGAACGGAACGTCAAGGACGGCCGGACCGATTTTTACGTCACCAATCGCGATCAGGTTCCGTTGAAGAACATTCAGTTCAATTGTGTCAACGACCGGAACGAGCCTACGAAGGTGGCGGCCTATCCGGCTTATCAGCCGAACGGCTTCGCCAATACGATTATTGATGTAGGAGAGACCGTGAAATTTGTCTCAGACAGCGCGGTGTGGAATCTCCGCAGTTGCCGTGTGTCGAATGCGACAGAGGCCGATTGATGCCAGCAAGCGCCGCATCGCAGACCACCAGACGCGGGTGTAAAGGCACTGTCTCGACTTGTCCGTTGAGAGCCGTTCAAAGAGCAATTGGACAACGAGTTTTCGTTGATACTGCTGAGCGCGGCACCGCAGATGTTCAACCTCAAGCTCTTTGATACGATGATCTGCTGACTCGGTATCAAGCTCAAGGCGCTCAACCAGCGAACGGAATACTGCTTCAGGAACCTGTCGCTCCCGCGCACTCATTGAAGTAAGGTAGCTCGCACCTTTGCCCAACAACTCAGTTGAGAATTCCGCCTTACTTTGCACCAATCCGGCGTTTGATAGCCGTTGATACAGCGCCTCAAGCAATTCGACATCCAACCCCATAATACCCTCCTTCGAAAACCTTTCTCAGCGCGCCGCCGTGTGCTGCTGAGGCATAAATAACTTTGTTATTTATCAACGGTCGCTGCTGAAGGAGCAGCAGGGAGAGGGCATGACCCAGGACAATCAAGCACGGCGTCAACTTTTGCGAGACAGCTATGTGCAATTCGTTGAGCAGATGAAGCCAAATGCATTCGTTACGCTGGCTGTCAACGACGTCGGTGGAATAGCGGAAATGACGAGGCTCATCGGAAGGTTTTGCGGCATGATGGATCGGGAAATCTGCGGGCATAAGTTCCACACATACTCGATCGATAAGCGCACGAACGGAGTCTTTTTCATCGAGCATGTAAAGACGAACATACACGCCCACGGACTGCTCAGGTTTCCCGACAGCCCGACACTTGACCTTCCGCTCCTGACAGCACGCAAATGGAACACTTTGACGAACGCCGGAACAACATGTTTCCGACCCGTTTATGATGCCGCTGGCGTTGCTGGCTATTGCACGAAGGAGGTGTCGAGCTTTTCGTTCGATGGCGATCAGGTCGTGCTCGTCAGCCAGTTTATGAAGCATTGAACTATAGATACGCGGAAACCCGTGTGGCCACGCCTACGAAGCATTTGCGCGCATTGCATGTCTAATCGTCCTGCTGCTCCTTAAGAGCGGCAATGGAACTCTATCAATAGATAACAACGTCAGTGGAACGGACGACAACTTTTGGCTCATCCAAAGAGCATTGAATGAACTAAGGTCATAGATGCTCAAACACCACGACTATAAATCCCACCTAACACACGCCATTATGCACAATTCTCTCGCAGATAACTTCCTCTTAGAGGAAGACTTGGCCGAAACTTCCCTCATAATCCATAAAAATTAACCTGATCACGTATTTTTTCGTTGACAACTTTGCATGTTCCCTTCATCTAATTTTCCATCGTGGTTCCGGCTTTTTGCCAGCCGGAAGACTGCTTTATGTCAAGAGCAGTAAGTGGAAAGGGGCGGCAGCCCTGAAACCAACTCGCGGTGCGGCCTAAAGGCAGCTTCTCTGTTTGCGGCAGTTGAAGTTGGTTATACCAGCATTGTGAGGCAGGCAGGTGTAGCTCCGAGAGGGGCGCGGTTCAAAAGAACAGCTAAAATTTCCTTAACCGCTCGTGGTTGGAAATCTGTCCCCCGCAGGGGCTATCGGTAACGATAGGAACCGTCAGTATAGAGGCGGCACCAACAAGAGACCGTTCTGCGATGCGGCTCACCAACACCGGTTAACTCCGGGGGTGAGCTGTTGTGCGCAAACGCAAAATGCCTCGGCTCACCTTTCGTTTGAAGGGTGAATTCATGTCTACGACCTCCCAAAAGCTTACTTCGACATCGAGTGCCGCGATTTCAGCGGCCTATAAGTCCGACGTCCAGCTCACCTTAACAAACATCCCCTCGCTTGGGTCCACTCCCGGTGCTGCCGACGCGGATACTTGGCATGAAGCCACCAAGACCTGTGCGGGTGAAGCCATCACATTTGCTGACAAGAAACGAGACGCGACCCGGCAGACGCTCGTCATGATCGTGATGGACGCTCAACTCCAAACCTACAGCTTCTACGAAACCAAGCTCAAAGAGGCGGGCTTGGGGCTTCCGGCGAAAAAAGAAACGCTGACATATGCCATGGCGTGGCACCTAAAGCTTGATGTATCCGATACGGACAAAAAGAAGGCTACCGACAATTCCAAGACGCTCAATCGTCTCGTTTCAGCGGGTCAGCGCCTGATCGCTCTTGGTCGCAAGGAACTTGGCGTCCAGCGCGGTCAGATCACCGTCAGCTACGATGCCAAAGGAATTACCGATCTTCTCAAGATCGTCCTTCGCGAGGGTGGTATAAATGCCCTGGCCCTCGCAAACGGTAATACCGTAGATGAGAAGCTAAAGCCGATCGTGCTTTCATCAGACCGTCTGGCGAGTCGCCGGGAACGACTTCTCATCGGTCGGGGTGAGATCGTTCTAGCTGTTACCAAACCGGGGGAAGACGAAAATGCAATGGTGACGCAACCTTTGTCATTACCGCCGGAAGCTATGGTCTTCATTTACCCGCAGCTGAAGCTGGCCGATCCCCGAATTCGGTTCCTGGCGGAATTGTTCGCGATCGGTGAAGCAGTTGTTGAGGAGAAAACCGACCATCTCGTCAATCCGGAGACAGATGATCCGAACGATACCTATGCTCCGCGCCGCTTGGCATCGCGCCAGTATGTCTTCCACCCCGATGGGAAAATGACAATATCCCCAATTTTGAGGGATGCGAGCGTCGTCATCGTTGTTGAGCCAAAGCTTGACCTGCTGGATGTCACTGTCAAAGGCCACATCAAGTTCCACACAATGGGACGGCGCCGCGCTGCGATTAACATTGCAGGCGCGAGGCAAGACGCGTTCGATTTCGAATGGGTCGATGCGACCGAAACAGAAGGCGTCAGGCGTATCAAACTTACGACACCTGCTGCAAATTCGGATGGCGAAAAGATGAAGGACGTGGGGATGCTCATTGAGCGTGTTCGTTCGAAGCAGGGAAATCTCCCGCTGATCATCGATCCCGTCTTCTCCCCAAAAACTAATCTTGGCGCTGTCCGGGGGCTGCTAGACAAGATGGATGCAGTGTCGCAATCCGTAAAAAAGATGCGGAAAAGCGACATGTCAGTAAAAGTCACCGCCGAAGCCGATAAGCTTTTGCTTTCTGGATACTCCAAAAATGAAGCGATCGACATCAATCCAGTACAAAGCAAGACGCTGTTTTATGTTCGCCCTGACGATTTCTATGCGGTCACCAATGCGATCAAAACGGTCGAAGTTCAGGGCGATGTCGGTGTGGCCATCGACCCAGACATGCTGGTGATTTCGTTCAAGACCGAGTTCGCCCACTACACCATTCATATTCCCTCCATGTTGCAAGAAATGGTTCGTTCGAACCGGCACATCATGAAGCTTGATCCCGTGCCATGGCTGGAGCCGCAGGACGTTGCGGGAGCGGATGTCGAGACGGCTGAGAACGACTCAGGGGCGTCACCAATCGCGGCGGAGAGTGCTGCTCTCGGCCTTCCTGTCTTCCTCTAAAAGGAACTCTTCAATGGATTTTGCGAAAAAATGGGCGGATTATGCCCTTTATCTACCCGCGCCTAGTCAAAACTACGCGCACTTTGCGGTCAAGGCTGCAACCACCGAACTATCTGCACGACTTCCCCATGGGGTGAAGCCGAAGGATTTCGATTTTCTCGGCTCAGGGAGCAAACTTTTTAGATGGCCGAACGCTCTTTACACGGCGGCAGCCGCAGTCGGTGACAATCAGCCCGATATGATCGGCAAGCGCGACCGGAGCGCAAGCTTCGTAATCGGAGACAGCGGCGGCTTTTCGTTGATCAGCGGAGCAGTGAAGTCTTCTCAGGTGTCATTTCGGAAGCAAGTTCTTCTTTGGCAGGAGCAGTGCTGCGATGTCGGTATCATTCTCGACGTTCCCACCCGTAGTCTCGATGTGCCGAAAAGCGGCGTCACCTCGCTTGAAGAATGTCTAATGCGAACAAAGGATAATCTGAGGTTCGCCAAAGACAACCGGTCAAGCTCGAACCTTCGCCTGCTGTCAGTTCACCAGGGGCGGAACCACAAGGAGGCGAAACACTGGTGCGGTGAAATCGCTGATCTGCCGCTTGAGGGGCTTGCAATCGGTGGTCATACGAGACTGGACATATGGTTTTGGGCTGCTCGATTTGTCGAAATGCTTGACGCGGGCAAGTTCGATCACGTCACCCATATTCATTTCCTCGGAACCAGTCAGCCGACCTTTGCGGTTCTCGCGACTGCCTTGCAACGTGCCTTGCGGAAATATGTGCGGGCGGACATTTCAGTAAGCTTCGATAGCTCTCTAGGTTTTGCGATTGCGCAGCGCAACGGTCAGATTACCACCGGCTTGGTCGCGACTGAGAACGGCTTTCGTTTGAGCAGTCATACACTGCCTGCCCGCGGTGGTGAGTTCAATCCAAGAGCTCCGTTTCCATACCGTAGCCCTTTGGCCGACCTATGTTCTATTGGCGATTTTATGCCAGGCAACGATCCTTCCAAAGCCGCAGTAGATACTATCGGCAATATGATGGTGTCTAATCATGCCGTTTACAGTGAGCTTTCCGCAATCATGCAGGCGAACCGCCTAGCAGACATGGCCCAGCAGGGAAAAAATTCTGTCGTACCCTATCGCCTGCAACGCTGCATCACACTGATCGACGAGATATTCGCTGGCGGACAATCGGGGAAGGCCCTCAAGAGCTTGCGTGAAATCATATCGAAAAGGCCACTGAGCCTCGATGAGGACGCAGGCGGGTCAGATGGCGACGTCAGATAAATTGCAGCTCCTCGCCACACACCCTCCGCAAAAATGAAAGTCTACCAATGCCTACAATCGATAAAACCTACGGGAGCATACCCGTTAGATTTCCCGACACGCCGTATTCATCCGTTGGTCTTTTCGCGGCCTATATCGTCTCCTTCATGCCGAACAACCAGAAGCATCAGAACTCGCGGCGGCTCGATCTTGAAAAGCAGCTACGCTGGTGGGAGCTGATGACTGACATCCCTATTCACGTCATCGCCTCAAACTGGGGACCTCTTGCTTTGGAGAACGCGCCGGACCTTTGCCGTCTAGCCACGCGTGGCGGTGGTGTAATTCAAGCGCCCGCGCAATCCGTTGTTCTCAATCGGAATGCTGCTCTGCAAGCATTTTATACAAGTGACTATCCTTGGGGGATCATCATGGATGACGATGCTATCCTCTATGATAGTCCCAATCATAATAGCGGCGCAGCATTCTTCTCGGAAATGGCAAAGAACGATTCCGACGCGTATGAGGACATCGACTTTTTCTTTCCAATCAATTCGGGAAAACCGCCCGGACACAACACGATATGGTCAGCTAATCCGGTCCTGTATCGGGACCACCATGTATTTTCCGGTAATTACGATCTCAAGGGGAGCATGTTTATCGTCAGAAACTTCCGGCTGTCGGGTCGGCCTCAAATTCTTACTCCACCCCATACCGGGCTTGGGGAGGACACGTTGCTCGCTATGGAGGCCGTCAGCCAAGGTTGCACGGTTTATCGATGCGACAACATCGTGCTGAAGGAGTTGCCCGGTAAAAGCCATTTTCGCCATACAACAGCTAAAATGAAGAAGGGCAACGAAGTCATCGCGGCGAAGTACGCGGATCAAGGTCTGCGGATGGGGTCGGAACATTTGCTGGATCGCCGCGACTTTGTGAGGAACTGCCTATCTGGTCGTCCGGGTCGAGTTGTCGTAGCAAAACCATAGGCGGTGGAGGCTAGAACCCATAATCCTCGTAGATTGTCCGCCCACGCAGCTGTTCCATCTGTGGATGCTCTCTACATTGCTGGTCGAAGATGCGGGAGGTGACCGGTGGAGGCTGTGGCGATGGGAGCGACGGAACAGTGTTGGAAAGATCCAGTTCAGATAATTCAGGCGTATCGAGAATGCGGCCAGTCTTGGCCGCTGCCTTGATATAGGTGCTGATCGGTAAGGTGGCGCTGAAGGTCTCGTCGCGAACGAAGTCGATGCCAAGCATCGGGCGTAGCGCCATGATGTCGGAAATCCACAATGGCTGGAACACAGGTTTGCCGTCTCCGAGACTGTGTAGGGTATCGACAGCATGACCGCAAAAGCGGCTGCGGGTCAGCAACATCACGGCATTCCCGTTCGGATCATAGAGGCGGGCAACGGGCGGGAAATCCGCATCCGGTCGCGCATGCCAGTATAGGCGGCGCATTAGAGTTCTCGGAAGGAGCCGCTGATATCGGCCCGGTCTGTCCATCTGATGAACGGTAACGTTCTTGCTGTCGTCAAGAGCGAACAGCATGATCGCACGCCAGGACAACGGTGACAGGTAGCTTCGGCGGTGAATAACCTCGTCTATCTCGTAAACAATGTCCAACGTCGAGCCCTTGGCCTTTTGCTTATGAAAGGACAGCGCGCCCACATGTAGGTCGGTCATGAATAGCAGAGCGAGATCGATCCGCGCCTGCTCGATATTCTTCCCATTGTCGTTGTCGCCATGGCGGCGCGATATCCTTTGTTGCTCTCGCATGTAGTTCCGGCCTCTGTTCCGGCGGAAGAAAACTGCCTTTGGCCTGAAAGAGCGAGCTAAGAAGCGGAGGGCGGTCAGAACATGCAACGCGGTCGGACTAGGGCGATAGCGCCGGGGACGGCATCGGCGCTATCATGCAGAAGCACAGACATATCAAAGAGTGCGGTCAAGACCTGAAGTGCAGCGTGAAAGCAGTCAGCGGGAAACGCGTACTGTTGACGCTCCATTGGACCCGTAGGCCGAAACGCGAACCCCATGAGATGGTACCCATCTCATGGGGTTCGGACTTAATTTGAAGAAGACTGCGCGGGTTACTTCGCCTTGCGCAGCATCTTGCCTCGCTCGACAGCGGCGGCGCTCAACTGCGCATCAAGTTCGCCAGCGCGTACCGCCTCGACCAGCGTATCAATGATCGCGGGAAGAGCTGCCAGCTCTCCGACCTCGATCGCGTTCTTATCCTTGGCGACGTCGATGGATTTGCCCGCATAGCGAAGCACGAAGAAAACCTTGCCGGCTCCGTCGGTGAACCATCCCTGACGGATGCGCTTGAGGGTTTCAACCTCGACGCGGTGCCCCTCGGCATTCTTGCGGCGAACCTTATGTGTGGGCGCGAACGCTCGACCGGCGATCTTGGCCTCTGCCATCTGCTTCTGCTCGGCGAGCGTTGCGATCATTTTTTCCCTTGCACGCTGCACAGGATCGACAGTTGCACGAACAGGTACGGCTGACGTGAGCTTGAGGCCTTTAAGATGCGACATTCTGTGATCCTTTCCGAAACTCTTGAACTTGTTTCCGGGATACAGCCGTCTGCCAAAAGGGCGAGCAAAGAGTTCCCAGGTGGGAGACATAGTGCACGGATTTGGTGTATCTAGAACACCAAAGGAGTTGCAGATGGCAAAGCAATTTTACTCGGTGAGAACAGGAAAAAACAAGAATGCAGCGGGGTTTCCGCTTGAGGTCATCAGGGACTTGTTTATTCGTATGTATCGCGACATCCGAGCTGAGGGCTATTTCAGTGAGTACCTAGGGTGGTACTGCGTCGATCAAGGGGATGTGCCCGGCCTCATATTATCTCCCGATCTCGACATGATGCTTAAGCTTCGAAAGGATGGCCTCTGGCCAATTGAGGAGAAATACCCCTTCTTCAGTGAAGACGACTTGCTGGACGTCATCGAATATCTCTTTTCAGTCGTTTCAAAGCCAATCGATGGGACGTATCACTCGTTTAATGACTGCGGCATGCATTGGGAAACCTTTAACAAGCACGAGGGCGAGAAAGTCTTCCGTGAAAAAATCAACGATCTTCTCGACCTTTATGAGGGAGAGTTTGAATTATCGGAAACCGGTGACGTCTTGCGCAAGGCCGAACAGGGTTTCGAAGCGATTTTTGCTGCGGACACCCCCACTAAGGATGAAAATATTCGCGGTCGCATTGACACGGCTGTAGCTCAATATCGGCGTCATGGGTCGAGTATCGATGATAGGCGGCAAGCTGTTCGCGATCTCGCAGACGTACTCGAATATCTACGTCCACAAGTAAAGAGTGTTCTCGAAAACAGGGATGAAAGCGATCTGTTTAATATCGCCAACAATTTCGGGATAAGACATCATAATGAGAAACAGAAGACAGGTTACGATGCCGCCGTCTGGTTAAGCTGGATGTTTTACTTTTTCCTATCGACCATTCACGTCGTTCTGCGAAAGATTAATGGTACGAATGAAGGGCGCCGGAACACAAGAAAATAAACCGGTTCGCTTCCTCAAACGGATAGCCTGAGTTTAGTGCACAAAGAATCCGCTCTCACTTACCAATCTTTATGATCTGGCCTGAGCTGATCCTTGCGGCGCTCGGTGCTCACCTGGCCGTAATGCTTGTCGATCATCGCAATAGACGTTCTCGTATTTCGGGCGATATCGTAGACATCGACGCCCCTCGCAATCATCTCGGAGATGTAATAGTGCCGTAGCGAATATGTCGTGCGCGCCACGCCACGAAAATCCGCTTGTAGATTGCAGACCTTCAGAAGCTCGGAAAATCCTTTCTTGAAACTCTGAATGCGTTGCCCATTCTGATCGGCAAAAACGGGATCGTTATCGTCTGGCTCCCGGCCCAACTCTCGCTCAAAAGCATCCCAAAGCGTGTGGAGCCATGGAATGACGGAAAGTTGGGGCACAACAGCGCCATGCTTACCTTTCCCCTGCACCTGAAACCGCACATCCTGATCTGCCAGCTTGCTAAGACGCACAGAACGGAAGCCGACGACATGGCCCCAATTTAGGTTCTTGAGTTCCGTCGGTCGCATACCTGTACCGGAGGCGATTTCGATGTGCGCATGGAGTTTCAGCCTGTCGGAAATCACATGCATGTTCTGCCGAAACTGCCGCCATACCCGGCCATCACGCCCTCGGATCAGCGTTCCCTGCCCGCTGTGATCAGGATAAATGCGCTGAAGGCTGGTGCCGATGAGCGTTTCGAATTCTTCCGGCGTGAAGCTAGGGCGACTGTTATCGATCCGCTTGCGAACCTTGATGTCAGGAATATCGAGCTTACCGCAATAACCCCATTTTACGGCCTGCTGAAACAAAGCCCTGACGATGGTCAACTCACCTCTCTGCCTGCTTACCGTCGGGACTTCATGACGTGCCGAACGTCGCAGAATTTTACCGTTGCGTTCATATCGGATGAACTCGATATCCTTGCCCGGACCAGACACCCAGTAATTGCGCCGCCACTCCATATAGCGTTCGATGTCGGGTTCACGGATGGTATCAATCGGCTTGTTTCCAAAGAAGCCGACAAGGTAGCGTCGGATAACGGGAGGCCAGTCGCGGGGGTGATACTCGCTGCGGTCGTTGCGTTCGCTCTCCGCGATGACGAGCTTGACAAATTCCTCAGCCACTTCCGAGAAAGGACGGACAACCGCTGTAAAGCCGTTCTTTACGCGATAGTTCGCCTCACTCCAGATTTGATAGGCCTTGTGATGAGCCTCTTCAAAATTCTCAGTTTCGAGACTTTTTCGGACCTGCCTGCCACCCGCTGAGAAGCGGACCGACCATATGGTCCCACCGGGGCGTTGAAACAGTGCAAATGGCTGCTTGGTACGCTGCAACATGAAACTCTCCGAAATCGGTTACGTTGGTAGCACGCCTGCGTTAAAGCTGCGCTAATTCAGGCCGTGCCGGGCAAGACGAGCCTTGAAGCGAAAGAGCAATTTTGTGGGGTGTGCTAGATATGCGCTAGCGTATTTCCAGCACAAGCAGGATCAAAGAGCTTTTCAAAACACCAATGATTTTAAGGGCTTAATGGTGCCCGGAGGCGGATTTGAACCACCGACACGCGGATTTTCAATCCGCTGCTCTACCAACTGAGCTATCCGGGCACTACAGGCTCTTGAAGAACCTTCGCTTTTTTGAAGCGCCGGGGAGTGTTCCGCCCCGGAAGTGAGCGGGGTTATAGCATCTTGTTCGGACATGGCAAGCGCCCGGACGAACTTTTTTGACAGTTTTTCTTCAGCCCATTTCGAAGCTTCTGACGCTATCAAAAAGAGGGGAGCGAGGAACCAGATGTTCCTCGCTCCCGCCCCGTAAATGCGGCGCTCTGCACGCTGATCAGAGGCTTATTGTTTCGATCCGGCAGTGAGGCCAAGTGCGAACGGAACGGCCGCCACCAGCAGTGCGATCATCGGCGACGAGGCGAAAATCCGGCTCGCGAGCGACGTGATGGCGACGGATTGGACGACCGGGAGCCAGTTCGGGGTGTCATATGAACTCGAGCGAGATGGCGCATTTCGCGATGCGCTCAGCTTCTCCACCTCGCGACGGACCTCGTCGAGATCACGGCGCAGGTCTGCGATCTGTGCTTGCAGCGATGCTTCTTCCGCAGGTTTTCTTCCGGGCTTTGGCGGGGCTGGACGACGATCGAGCGCTTTCGGCTTTTCGTCTGCCCGCTCTTCGTCCAACTGAGCCAGTTCGTCTTCCAGGTCGGCCGGCTTGTCGAAACCGTGGGATCGTGCGGGCGCTCTCATTCACATCTCCTTTTGGAATATCCTTGGGCTCCCGATCATGCTCAGGAGAACTCCTTCTCCAAACGCCGGAGGGGGCAAAAGGATGCAGTACCGCCTGGAGGAAGCGCGCCGCGCTCGCACAAAAGAAAAAGGCGACCGGATGGCCGCCTTTTCGTTGTTGTGACCTGTTTCGCTCAAGCGGCCTTGGCAGCCTTGGCGTAGGGGTCGAAGCGACCGTAGAAGGTCTCGCCCTTGGCAGCCAGATCCTTCAACAGTGGCGTCGGGGCAAAGCGCGGGCCGTATTCAGCCTCGAGCTTTGCGGCCAGTGCCACGAAGTTCGCAACACCCATGCCGTCGATGTAGGACAGCGCGCCGCCGGTATAGGGCGCGAAGCCGAAGCCGAGGATGGAGCCGACGTCAGCCTCGCGCGGATCGGTAACGATGCCCTCTTCCACGGTGCGGGCCGCTTCCAGTGCTACGGTGACGAGGAAGCGCTGCTTCAGCACATCCATGTCAACGTCCTCTGGTGTTTTCTGCGCGTAGAGGTCTTTCAGACCGGGCCAGAGGGACTTTTTGGCGGGCTTTGGCGGATAGTCGTAGAAGCCCTTGGAGTTCTTGCGGCCGAAACGGCCTTCGTCTTCCACCAGCTTCTTGACCAACTCCATGTGGCGCGGATCGACGGCCTTGTCTCCAAGATCCGCCGCCGTGGCTTTCAGGATCTTGTAGGACAGATCGATCGCCACTTCATCGTTCAGCGCCAGCGGGCCCACCGGCATGCCGGCGAACTTCGCGGCGTTTTCGATCATCGTCGGCGGCACGCCTTCGATCAGCATTTCATAGCTTTCCGCCATGTAGCGCAGCACGCAACGATTGACGAAGAAGCCGCGCGTGTCGTTGACGACAATCGGGGTCTTCTTGATCTTGGCGACGTAATCCAGTGCGACGGCGAGCGCCTTGTCGCCGGTTTCCTTGCCGAGGATCACTTCGGTCAGCATCATCTTCTCGACGGGCGAGAAGAAGTGAATGCCGATGAAATCCACCGGGCGCTTGGAGTTCTTCGCAAGGCCGGTGATCGGCAGCGTCGAGGTGTTGGAGGCAAAGATCGCGCCTTCCGGCAGGACTGCTTCCACCTGTTCGATGACGGCCCTCTTCACATCGCGGTCTTCAAAGACGGCCTCGACGACCAGGTTTGCGGTCTTCAGTGCGTTGTAATCCGACGTTGGAGTGATGCGCGCGAGAATGGCGGCACCCTCCTCCGGCGTCATTCGGCCCTTGTCGATCGAACCCTTGACCAGACCTTCACAGGTGGTCTTGCCCTTGGCTGCGGCTTCCTCATCGCGGTCGATCAGCGTGACGTCGAGGCCTGCGACAGCCGTGACATAGGCAATGGAGGCGCCCATGAAGCCGGCGCCGACAACACCGACATGCTTCAAGTCGCTCTTTGGCTGACCGGCAGGGCGGCGTGCGCCCTTGCCCAGTTCCTGCATGGAAATGAACAGCGAGCGGATCATCGCGAAGGCTTCCTTCGAGCGAAGGATCTCGGTGAAGTAGCGCTGCTCGACCTTCAGTGCGGTGTCGAAGGGCAATTGCAGGCCTTCATAGACACATTTCAAAATGGCGAGCGCGGCCGGATAGTTGCCGGCGCTTTCACGGCGCAGGATCGCCGGTGCGGCCGGCCAGAGTTGCGCGGCCGCCGGCGTCCAGATGCCGCCGCCGGGCGCCTTGAAGCCTCTTTCGTCCCATGGGGCGATGGGTTTCAAACCGTCCTTGATCATCTGCTTGGCAACGGCAATCAACTGATCCGGCTCCACGACCTGATGCACGAGGTTCATCGCCTTGGCGCGCTGGGCAGTCAGAGACTGGCCGGTCGTCATCATCTGCAACGCCGACTGCCCATCGGTCAGACGCGAAACGCGCTGCGTGCCACCGGCGCCGGGGAAGATGCCAACCTTGACTTCCGGAAGCGCGATTTTGACGCTCTTTGCGCTCGAAGCCACGCGGCCATGGCAGGCGAGCGACAGTTCGAAGGCGCCGCCCATGCAGGTGCCGTTGATGGCGGAGACCCAAGGCTTGCCATTGGTTTCGATCTTGCGGAAGAGACCATTCATCTTGCCGACGAGATCGAAAAGCTTCTGGGCTGCTTCATCCGGGTTTTTCGTCTTCTCTTCATGGTAGAAGGAGAACATCGATTTGATCATAGAAAGATCGGCGCCGCCGGAGAAGGTGCTCTTGCCGGAGGTGAAGACCACGCCCTTGACGGCTGCGTCCGCAACCGTTGCATCGACGATGGCGTTCAGCTCTTCCATCACCTCGGCGGTAAAAACGTTCATGGATTTTTCCGGCATGTCCCAGGTCACGAGGGCAATGCCGTCTGCATCGGTTTCGATTTTGAAATTGGTGTAAGTGCTCATTGTGGGATTCCTCTTCCCTGAATCGTAATGGCCGCTTCGCTTTCCTCGTCATCCTCGGGCTTGACCCGAGGATCCAAGCGCCGGGGATGGATCCTCGGGTCAAGCCCGAGGATGACGGAGGGGCCGGCGCAGTTTCAGCCTCAGCCTATCAAACCCGCTCGATCACCGTCGCCGTGCCCATGCCTGCACCGATGCAGAGCGTGACCAGCGCGGTGTTGAGATCGCGGCGTTCCAGTTCGTCGAGAACCGTGCCGAGGATCATGGCGCCGGTGGCACCGAGCGGATGACCCATGGCGATGGCGCCGCCATTGACGTTCATCTTGTCGTGGCTGATGTCGAAGGCCTGCATGTAGCGCAGAACGACGGCGGCAAAGGCTTCGTTGAGTTCGAAGAGGTCGATGTCGGCAATCGACATGCCCGTCTTCTTCAAAAGCTTTTCGGTCACGTCCACGGGACCGGTCAGCATCAGGGCCGGATCGGACCCGACGTTGGCGAAGTGCCGGATGCGCGCGCGGGGCTTCAGACCCATGCTTTCGCCACCCGCCTTCGAACCGACCAGAACAGCAGCAGCACCATCGACGATGCCTGACGAGTTGCCGGCGTGATGGACGTAGGTGATCCGCTCTACTTCCGGATGCGCCATAATGCCGACGGCTTCAAAGCCGCCCATTTCACCCGGCATCTGGAAGGAGGCGTTGAGCGAGGCGAGCGCCTGCATATCTGTGCCGGGGCGCATGTGCTCGTCACGGTCAAGAATGGTGATGCCGTTCTGATCCTTTACGGGAATGACGGAATTCTTGAAGTAGCCGTTCTCCCAGGCGTGCGCGGCACGCTTCTGGCTCTCCACCGCATAGGCATCCACGTCGTCACGCGAGAAGCCGTATTTCGTGGCAATCAGATCGGCCGAGACACCCTGCGGCATGAAATAGGCCGGGAAGTTGACCGAAGGGTCCATGTACCAGGCACCGCCCGACATGCCCATGCCGACGCGCGACATGCTTTCCACGCCGCCTGCAATGACGATTTCGTCCGATCCTGCGGCAACCTTGCCGGCGGCGAAGTTGACGGCGTCGAGTCCCGACGCGCAGAAGCGCGAGATCTGCATGCCCGGCGCCTTGGTAGAGTAACCGGCCTCAAACGCTGCGGCCTTCGGGATCACCGCACCGGCATCCATGACCGGATCGACACAGCCCATGATGATGTCATCGACGGTCGCCGTATCGAGCCCGTTGCGGTCGCGGATCGCTTCAAGCGTCTTGGCGGCAAGGCGAACGGACGGCACCTCATGCAGGCTGCCATCCTTCTTGCCGCGTCCGCGCGGGGTGCGGACGTGGTCATAAATAAAAACGTCGGTCATGTCTCATCTCCCTGTGGCAGGTGACTGCCTGAAAATTGTTGGAGGCCGCATGCGGCCTCCTCATCCGTGTCAGAACGCTTCGGCAGCGAGTTCCATCATCGTGTCGCTGCCAGCTTCGATGCGGATCTTGCGCAGCGCCGTTTCCGGCATCAGGCGTTCCATGAAGAAGCGGGCCGTGACGAGCTTGGCCTTCAGGAATTCCTCGTCGGAAGAACCGGAGGCCAGCGAAGCCTGGGCCGCCTTCGCCATACGCGCATGCATGTAGCCGAGGACCACCAGACCGAAGAGATGCATATAGTCGGTGGAGCCGGCACCAGCATTGTCCGGCTTTGCCATGGCATTCTGCATAAACCACATGGTTGCAGCCTGCAGATCGTTCAAGCCCTTCTTCAGGCCCTTGGTGTAGACAACCAGATTTTCGTCCCCGCGGTTTTCTTCGCAGAAATCGCCGATCTCCTTGAAGAGCGCCATGACGGCCCGGCCGCCATTGAGACCAAGCTTGCGACCAACAAGATCGAGCGCCTGGATGCCGTTGGCACCCTCGTAAATCATGGTGATGCGGGCGTCGCGCACATATTGGCTCATGCCCCATTCTTCGATATAGCCGTGACCGCCATAGACCTGTTGAGCGGCAACTGCGTGGTCGAAGCCCTTGTCGGTCAACACACCCTTGACGATTGGGGTAACGAGGCCGAGCAGGTCGTCTGCCGCCTGGCGTGCCGCCTCGTCGGTCGAACGATGTGCAATGTCCGATTGCAGTGCGGTCCACAGCAGGAAGGCGCGGCCGGCTTCGTTATAGGCGCGGATCGTCAACAGCGAACGACGGATATCGGGGTGAACGATGATCGGGTCCGCCTTCTTGTCCGGATGCTTAGCACCGGAGAGCGAACGGCCCTGAATACGATCGCGGGCGTAGTTTGCAGCATTCTGGTAGGCGATCTCGCCGATCGAAAGACCCTGCAGACCGACGCCGAGGCGCGCCTCGTTCATCATCACGAACATGGCCGAAAGGCCCTTGTTCTCCGCGCCGATCAGGTAGCCGGTCGCATCGTCATAGTTCATGACGCAGGTGGCGTTGCCGTGGATGCCCATCTTGTGCTCGATCGCACCACAGACCGCGCCATTGCGCTCGCCAAGCGAGCCATCGGCATTGACCAGGAACTTCGGCACGATGAAGAGCGAGATGCCCTTGGTGCCTTCCGGTGCGCCCTCGATACGGGCAAGCACCAGATGGACGATATTGTCCGTCATCGAATGTTCGCCGGCGGAGATGAAGATCTTCTGGCCGGAGATCTTGTAGGTGCCGTCACCCTGCGGCACGGCCTTGGTGCGCAGCAGGCCGAGATCGGTGCCGCAATGCGGCTCGGTCAGGTTCATGGTGCCGGACCATGTGCCAGCCACCATGTTGGGCAGATAGGTCTGCTTCTGCTCATCCGTGCCGTGAACGAGGATCGCGGCGATCGCGCCCTGCGTCAGGCCGGGATACATCATCAGCGACAGGTTGGCAGACGACATGAACTCGCCGACGGCGGCGTGCAGCGTGTAGGGAAGCCCCTGCCCGCCATACTCGGCAGGCACGGCCAGCCCGCTCCAGCCGCCTTCGCAGTAAGCGTCATAGGCCTGCTTGAAACCGTCCGGCACGGAAACCGTGCCATCTTCGGCGCGCTTGCAGCCTTGCTGGTCGCCGGAAAGATTGAGCGGGAAGAGTTGCTCTTCGGCAAGCTTTGCAGCCTCGCCGGTAATCGCCTCGATCATATCTGGCGTTGCGTCTTCGAAACCGGGCAGGTTGTTGTAGCGCTCCAGACCCAGAACGTCGTTGAGAATGAAAAGAGTGTCCTTAACAGGGGCCTTGTACACAGGCATTACCGATGTTCCTCCGCATCGTTCGCCGGACCTTATCCGGCCTCAAGATGAGCTCACAATATTTGACGTGCGCGTAAACGTCAAATGTCTTTGGCGAGAATTTTCCCCTCATCTCCATTTGCAACAATATCGTGTATCCCGCATCAAGTTTCGCGCAAGGATAATCATGAAGAAAGTATTAAAGCAGTAAATTCTAATTAACTCTTAATTAACCATAGATAGGCAATTGTCCTGTTTTAAGGAAGTGCTTCGGAAACGACGCAGTTCCAGAGGAGAAGAACGGCATACCCCTTTCCAGTCGGTGGACAGGTCAAACGGCAAAGACGAAGCGAGCAGGAAGATGAGCGGATTGCGATCGAATTCCCGAGGACAGAGTGACAGATCGTCGCTGGACGCGCTCAATCGCACCATCGAAGGCCTGGAAGCACGACTTGAAGACCTGCTGGGCGGGCCGATGGAAAGAAGCCGTCGCGAACCACCTGGCGAACGCCCGCCGGAGCGCCCGCCCGCACCGCCTCGTCCCCAGCGCGAACTAAGCTCTCGCCGATTCGATCCCGTCGATGAAGTTCGCCGCCGTCAGCAAGCGCTCGATGACCGCTGGAGCCGCGACGCTTATGAAGCGCCGCAGCCTGCCCGCAGCGCGATGCAGCAGGAACAGCGCCGTTATGACGATCAGGATTACCGCGCCTCCACCGCCATTCCGGCCTATCGCGCGCGACCGGCAGCCCCGGTAGAAGCGCCGCGTGTCGAGCGCAGCCGCCCTTCACGCGCACCAGCCGCCCCAGCACAGACCTCGCAGGGCGATGCGGCGTTGCGCGAAGTGGCCGAAGCACTCGTCAACCTGCGACAGGAATTGAAGAACGAACTCTCCGAAGGCGTTGCGCGCGAGATGCAGGGTGTGCGCAGCGAATTGCGCAACATCCGCTCCTTTGCCGAAAACCAGGATTTCGCCGAGGATATTCGCGAAGACGTTGCCCGTCTTGCCGCGAGCATCGACCGCCTCAGCACGACGTCCGGACCGGATTCCCAGGCACTGCGCTCCGAGGTCGAGGAACTGCGCTCGCTGGTCGAGCAGATGGCGCGCCAGGACAGCATGCACAAGATGGAGCGTCGTTGGGAAGAGGTCGAAGACACGCTACGCGGTTTCGACCAGACCGCGCTGAAGGAAGAGATCGTCGCGCTCGCCTATCGTCTTGACGACATCAAGAGCGACCTTGGCAATGCCAATAACAGCCCGGCCATCCGCGCGCTGGAAGACAAGCTCATCACCATGGCGGGCTTCGTCGAGCAGCTGGGCCGCCGCATTCAGCCGAACGAGAATGTTCTCACCGAGCATTTTTCCGGTGTCGATCAGCGTCTGGACGAAATCAGCCGCGCGATCGCCGCGACCTCCAATCGTGCTCACCATTCGCCAGATGCCGCGTTGATGGAACGGCTTGAGAACCGCCTCAACGGTCTTTCGGGCCAGCTTGACCAGCTGAAGGACATGAGTGCTGAGAAGGACAAGCCGTCCGACGCACTGACGGGGCGTCTCGACGCGCTGGCAAACCGCATCGAGGAGCTGTCATCAGATCGCCACATCTCGAAGCTCACCGAGCAACTCGACCAACTCTCCGCCTATCTGGAGCAATCCAAGCGCACGCCGGCGCGGCCTGAACTGACATCGTTCCTCACCGATATCTCCAAGAAGATCGATCTACTCGGCAATGGTGCGGTGAATGACAAGCTGGCCGAGCGGCTGGACAAGATTGCTCGGCGTATCGACGATATCGATACGCGTCCGGCATCCGGCAAAAACGCGGCCTATGATTCTGCATTCCTTCGCCTTGAAGACCGTCTCGGCAAGATCGCCGCCAAGCTCGACGAAACAACCCGCTCCAGCAATACCGATCCCGGCGCGCTTGCGAGCCTCGAGAGCCACATCGCCAATCTGTCCTCGATGCTGAACGAGCAGAGCCACGCCCAGCCCATGGGTATGCCGCCTGAGCTTGATGCGCGGATGAGCGCAATCGAAGACTATATGGCGTCCAATGACGAATATATCATCGAGGCGGCACGACAGGCAGCGGAAGCGGTGCTGGAAGCGCACACGCGCAACAATCTGGCGCAGACCGCCAGCCCCGCGGACATGGTGGTGCTTTCGGAGCTGGCAAACGACCTTCGCAAACTCGAGGGCCTGAGCCGCAATACCGATGAACGCACCCACCGCACCTTCGAGGCGCTACACGAAACCCTGTTGCAGATCGCAAGCCGTCTGGATGCGCTGGATGATCGCCGCGCCCCTGAGCCCGCCTATGAGCAAGAGCATTCGGCCTCCAATTCTCCTATGCCATTTGCCAGCTTCTCGGAGGAAAGTCTCTCCTCGCTGGCCGCTGCGACCGCCACATCTTCCTTTGATACGGATACGGCTACCGCCTTTGCGCCTCCCGCAGCGGCCAAACCTGTCGCCGAAGAAAAGCAGGGCCTCCTTGCCAGCCTGACCCGCCGGTTCAAATCGGGCGCAGCGAGATCTGAGGGTGACGCGTCTGCCCCTGCAAACGGGCGCACCAACGTCAACCCGGCGCCGGCTCTCGATCCGATCGATTTTCTCTCGTCCGACGATGAGAATGAGCTTCTGGAGCCCGGCACCGGTGCCCCGGATGTGAAGAAGATTCTGGAGCGGGTTCGTGCCAGCCAGAACGCTCAGCGTGCCGGCGACAAGGACGGCGACAACCGCGCCGATTTCATCGCAGCCGCCCGTCGTGCGGCCCAGGCCGCCGCACTTGAAACCATGCCGGAAAGGGCGACAAACTCCGGGTCGGCAAAAAGTGGCCGCAGCCCCAAGGGCGCGTCCATGCTGGCGCGCTATCGTCGCCCACTTCTGCTTGGGATTGGCGCCATTCTTCTGGCGATGATGGCCATGCCCATGGTCAAATCGCTTGTCGGTTCCGACACACCGCCTGCTCAACGGGTGACGACGAGCACGATCGACGCTGAGCCCGGCGTTGTATCGTCCGCAATTCCGGACGTTACCAATCAGGCCGTTACAGAGCCCTCCACCGCCCCGGTTGACGAAACCGCTCAGGCGGCAACCGACCGGATGCAGAGCGATGCCGACAGACAGGGGCATTTGATCGACACGCGGCCTATTGGCGGCGCACCCCTGCCGCAAGAGGCGCCTGCCATCAATGTCGCAGCACCTCACGGCGAGATGGCTGTGGCCGAGCAGCTAAAGCAAAGTGTGACACCACAGACCGACACCGTTGGCGCCCACTCCAGCGAGGCCGCACCGCAGACTGAAACGACCATTGCCGTCCCGGCTGGCATCACGCCGGCTTCTCTGGCAGAGGCGGCGGGCAGAGGCGATGCGCTGGCGCTCTTCGAAATCGCTGTACGCTATACTGATGGCGTCGGCGTTCAGGCGGATCGTGCAGAGGCGGCCAAGTGGTATAAGCTTGCGGCGGACCGTGGCTTCGCACCGGCGCAATATCGTCTCGGTAACATGTATGAGAAGGCAAACGGCGTCGAACGCAATCTGCCGGAAGCCAAGCGCTATTATGAGATGGCCGCCAGCCAGGGCAATGCCGGCGCGATGCACAATCTCGCCGTCCTGCTGACATCCGACGCGGCTGGCCAGCCAGACTACAAAGCCGCTGCAGACTGGTTCATCAAAGCGTCCGATCTTGGCGTTCGCGACAGCCAGTTCAACCTCGCCATCCTTTACGCGCGCGGCAGCGGCGTTCAGCAGAGCCTGGAAGAGTCCTACAAGTGGTTCGCCATTGCTGCCCGCGATGGTGATGCCGATGCAGCCCAGAAGCGCGACGATGTGGCCAAGGCAATGAAGCCGGAGCAGCTTGCCAGCGCCAAGGCCAAGGTCGACGCCTGGAAGGTGACGCCGCTCAATGAAGACGCCAATTCGGTGATCCTTCCCGATGAGTGGACCAATGCCGGCGGCGTGAAGACCTCTTCGGTCGACATGCAGAAGGCGATCCGCAACATTCAGGCCATCCTCAACAATAACGGCTTCAAGGCCGGTGTGCCGGACGGAAAGCTTGGCAAGACCACGGTCGCGGCCATTCGGGAATTCCAGAAATCCGTCGGCCAGACTCCCGACGGTCGCATTACCGACGAACTGGTAACGGCGCTGCTCGCCCGCAACAAGTAATCGGACGAAAACCCACCTATCGGAAGGGCCGGGACGACAATGTCGCTCCGGCCCTTCTTCTTTTCAAATTATCAACGTATTTGCCGTTGAATGATTGACAGGTCGTGGCCTGCCGGGCATGACCAATGAAGGCCCCAAAGCCTTCTTTCAGGACAGAGATTTGAATTGGCGGACAGGTGGCTTTGAGCCGACCGGGACGCCCGGAACCATTGCCCGAGGTCCGATTGTGACTGTCTATCTGCCCATCGCGGAATTGTCGGTGAATGTCTTCATCATCCTCGGCATGGGCGCGGCTGTGGGGTTTCTCTCCGGCATGTTCGGGGTGGGCGGTGGGTTCCTCATCACTCCCCTTCTGATCTTCTATAATATTCCTCCGGTCGTGGCCGTTGCCACGGGCGCAAACCAAGTCGTTGCTTCCTCGGTCTCCGGCTCCATTACCCATTTTCGCCGCGGCACGCTGGATGTGAAGCTCGGCTCCATGTTGCTTATCGGCGGCCTTTGCGGGGCGACCGTGGGTGTGTGGCTGTTCACCCTGTTGCGCAGCATCGGTCAGCTCGATCTGATCATTTCACTACTCTACGTCATTCTGCTATCGACCGTCGGCGGGCTGATGCTGAAGGAAAGCATCTCTGCCATCCGCCGCACGGCGCGCAATGAAACCATTCCGCTGCGCCGTCCCGGTCACCATAACTGGGTGCATCGCCTGCCCTTAAAGATGCGCTTCAAGAAGTCGAAGCTCTATCTCAGCGTTATCCCGATCATCGCGCTTGGCTTTGCCATCGGTATCCTGACATCGGTGATGGGTGTCGGCGGCGGCTTCATCATGGTGCCGGCGATGATCTATCTCCTGCGTATTCCGACCAACGTGGTCGTCGGGACATCGCTCTTCCAGATCATTTTCGTCACCGCCTATACGACCATCGTGCAGGCGGCGACGAACTATTCCGTCGATATCGTACTGGCCTTCATTCTCATGCTGGCGGGTGTCATCGGCGCCCAATATGGCGTGCGTGTCGGGCAGAAGCTGCGTGGCGAACAGCTGCGCGCGCTTTTGGCGCTTCTGGTTCTTGCCGTCGGCATCCGCCTTGCCATCGGGCTTGTGGTGCGACCGGAAGATCTCTTTTCCGTTGCGGTCGGAGGGCTCGGCTATTGATCCGCGCTGCCCTCCTGGCATCGTTGGTGGTTTTCTGCGCCGGTGCAGCTCTGGCGCAAACGCCCCCGCTCGCGGTCTCTCCAGACGCTCAGGGCAAGCCGCGGACGCTTCAAGAGAACATCGAGATCGGTGCATCGACGAATGAAATCTCGATCGCGTCGGATTTTCGCGGTGCGGATTTCACCATGTTCGGCGCCCTCAACAATGCCGACCAGTTGCTGCTTGCCATCGGGCAATACGACATCGTCGTCACGCTGGAGGGCCCGAACGAATATACGACCGTGCGTAAGAAAAGCCGGGTGGCCGGAATCTGGATCAATACCAGCGCCATCACTTTTGCACCGCTGCCGGAATCCTATTCCATGGCCAGCACACGCAACATCAACGACATTGCCTCGCCTGGCACGTTGAAGGCTATGGGCCTAGGCGTCGAGCATCTGCCACTGAACAGCGCGGTATTTTCCGGCGTGCCGGACAATGTCTATGATTTTCAGGAGGCCTATCGCCGCCTGAAGCTTGCCAGCGGCATCTATCGCAACGACACGACCGGCGTGCGGCTGGAGCGAACCGGCCTCTTCTGGGCAACGCTTCGCCTGCCTGCCAACGTGCCGAATGGCGTTCACACAGCCAGAGCCTACCTCTTCAAGAGCGGCATGCCTGTCGCCCAGCGCGAACTCAAGTTGCGCGTGGTGAAAACCGGCATGGAGCAGGCGATTACGAATGCCGCGCATCAGACGCCGGTTGTCTACGGTATTCTCTGTGTGCTGACGGCTGTGATCACTGGCTGGGGCGCGAGCCTGTTGTTCCGCAGGGACTGATTGTCACCTATCCCAGCAGGCTTCCAAACCGAACCGAATAGATCCGGTCGCGTCCCATCAGATGCGCAATCAGGTCCGCGTGGTCAAAGAGGCCACGCATGGCCTTGTGGCGCAGGTCCAGCCCGCCGCTCATGACGCCGAAGGCGGGCATCAGCAGGCGTGCGCCATCGGTGGCGAAGCATGGGCGGCGCACTGTCTTGTCACGGCGGCGCACGGTGGCCGATGGATGAAGGTGGCCGGCGATTTCGCCTTTCGTGTCCACACCCTTCAGCTTCGGCTCATGGCGGAAGACGAGGTTGGCGTAGACCATCTCATCAACCGAAGAGCCCGGCAGATCCACCGTTCCATCCGGATCATGGTTGCCGTTGATCCAGATCCATTCGCGGCCTCTTGCCATCTCCTTGATAATCTCGCGCAGCGGCAGCGGCAGATGTTCCGATCCCTTGCGGTCGTGGAAATTGTCGCCGAGGCTGACGACAATCTTCGGATCGTAGCGGGCAATCAGCGAGGCGAGGATCTTCAATGTCGCGATCGTATCGTACGGCGGCAGCATCATGCCGCGCCGCGCGAAGGCAGCGCCCTTTTCCAGATGAAGGTCGGAGACGACGAGCAGCGACAGATCCGGCATGTAAAGGCCGCCCAGCGGATCGCAGAGGGCCGCAACGCCATTGATGGCGGTTTCGGCTCCGAAGCATTCAAAGCCGGTGGACAATCTTTCACTCAAGGCAAGGCGGCTCAGCACAGCGTCTCGAATTCCCTGAGAGCACTCTTACTGCTCTCTCTTTTGTTTCCACGTATCTTACGGCGCGGCCTTCGAAACAAGCCTACGCCATCGCCTCGGCAATCAGCTCGTCGGCGGCTTCGGCCAGCACATCGTCCTGCGCCTGTCCCACCACCGTTTCGCGGCCGATTTCCAGCATGACGGGAACGGCAAGCGGGGAGACATGGTCCAGCGCGCGGTGATGCGTGTGGCCCTTGATTCGCCTTAGCATATCGCCAAGTCGAGCAATGTCCAAAAGTCCGGCCGACGCATCGCGTCGTGTGGCTTCCAGCAGGATATGGTCCGGCTCATGGCTGCGAAGAACGTCATAAATAAGATCGGCTGAAACCGTGACCTGCCGCCCGGTCTTTTCCTTGCCGGGGTGACGGCGTTCGATCAGTCCTGCGATGACAGCACAATTGCGAAAGGTGCGTTTCAAAAGATAGGATTCGTCCAGCCAGGCTTCGAGGTCGTCGCCCAACATGTCCTCATCCAGAAGGTCGGAGAGGGACAGCCGGCGCGATTGCAGGCGTATGCCCATATCCTCCATCGCCCAGACGGCGAGCGAATAGTCGGTTGCAACAAATCCCATGGGCTTTGCCCCTGCCCTCTCAAGCCGGCGGGTCAGAAGCATGCCAAGCGTTTGATGCGCAAGCCGCCCCTCGAAGGGATACATGACCATGAAGAAGCGCTTGCGAAACGGAAATGTCTCGACCAGCAGCTCGTCCCGCTTCGGGATGATCGACTTCTCTTTCTGGATCGCCAGCCAGTCGCGCACCTGATCGGGTAGCGTATGCCAACGCGAGGGGTCGGCGAGCATGGAGCGCACCTGATCTGCCAGATAGGTGGAGAGCGGAAACTTGCCCCCGGCATAGGAGGGGATCTTCGGGTCCATCGAAAATGCCTGGCTGACAAGGCATTCATTCTCTCGGATGCCTTCGAAGCGTAGCACCTTGCCGGCAAAGAGAAACGTGTCGCCTTGGACCAGTTGCTCGAGGAAATGCTCTTCCACCTTGCCCAGCGACATGCCGCCACGGCCCACCGTGCCTTTGGCGTTGCGCTTGACCATCCGCACATTCAGCTCCGCCGCCTCGACGATGGTGCCGAGGTTCAGGCGATATTGTTGCGCGACTTGCGGATTGGAAACGCGCCAGCGCCCGTCCTTCATCTGGCGAATGCGGGCGTAGCGTTCATAGGTGCGCAGCGCATAGCCGCCGGTTGCGGTAAAGTCGACCACGCGGTCGAACATCTCGCGCGAAAGATCGGCATAGGGCGAGGCGCTTGTGACTTCGCGATAAAGCTCGTCCGCATCGAAGGGCTCGGCGCAGGCCATGCCGAGCACATGCTGTGCCAGCACATCCAGCGCGCCTTCGGCAATCGGGGGCGTATCCTGCGCGCCGATGTAATTCGCATCGAGCGCCGCACGGCATTCCATCACCTCGAAGCGGTTGGCGGGAACGAGGATCGCCTTGGAGGGCTCATCCATGCGGTGGTTGGCGCGGCCGATACGTTGCGCAAGACGGCTTGCGCCCTTCGGGGCGCCGACATGCACGACGAGATCGACATCGCCCCAGTCGATGCCAAGATCGAGCGTGGAGGTGGCGACGACGGCGCGCAGTTTGTTTTCGGCCATCGCCTGTTCCACCTTGCGCCGCTGCCCGGCATCCAGCGAGCCGTGATGGAGCGCAATCGGCAGGTTGTCGTCGTTGATCGTCCAGAGTTCCTGGAAGATTCGCTCGGCCTGAGAACGGGTATTGACGAAGATCAGCGTCGTCTGATGGTCTTTGATCTCAGGATACAAATCCTGCATGGCGTAGCGGGCCGAATGGCCCGACCATGGAATACGCTCCTCCGTCTGCAAAATCGCAATATTTGGCTTGGCGCCGCCCTCGACGGTGATCAGCCCTGCCGGTGGTTCGCCTTCTGCCTGTGGCGCGAGATAACGCTGAAGATCCATCGGATCTGCTACCGTTGCCGAAAGACCAATGGTGCGCATGGCAGGCGCGTGGCGGCGCATGCGGGCGAGCGCCAGCGACAAGAGATGGCCGCGCTTGGAGGTGACGAGCGAGTGCAACTCGTCCAGCACCACATATTTCAGATCCTTGAAGAAGCGCTCTGCCTCTTTGTTGGCGAGCAGCAGCGAGACCTGTTCGGGCGTGGTCAGCAGAATGTCCGGGGGTTTGAGCTTCTGTCGCTGGCGCTTGCCCTGAGGGGTATCACCGGTCCGGGTTTCCACCGTAATCGGCAGGCCCATTTCCGAGACCGGCTTCATCAAGTTGCGCTCGATATCGACGGCGAGCGCTTTCAGTGGCGAAATATAGAGCGTGTGAACGCCGACAAAGGCAGAGCCCGGTGGCACCTTGCCACGCTCGGCCAGATCGGTCAGCGACGCCATGAAACCGCCAAGCGTCTTGCCGGCACCGGTTGGTGCAATCAACAGCATGTTTTCGCCGCCCCGTGCCCGGGCGGACAATTCCAGCTGATGCGCACGCGGGCTCCAGCCCTTTTCCGCAAACCATTTCTGGAAGGGCAAAGGCAGTGTTCCGGCGCTTTTCGCTAAGATTGGCGGATCGATGTGTTTCACCCCTCTAAAGTAGTGAAACTCTTCCAAAAAAGAAGAGCCCTTAGACGCCGCTTGACACAGTCGCATAATCGCGGATAAATAATATCCATGATTATGGAGGTGACCCGATGAAGATGAGCGATGGCGTGGAACAGGCCATCCACAGCGTTGCAATGCTCGCCTCGCTTTCGCCCGACGGCGTGCTGTCAGCAGCGGCATTGGCGGAGTTTCATGGCGTCTCGACCAGCTATCTGCTGAAGCACCTTCAGTCGCTTTCAGGCGCTGGTATTCTTTCGACAGTGCCCGGGCCGAAAGGTGGATACAGGCTGGCGAAAGAGCCTGGGGGGATAACGCTTCTCGATATCGTGCTTGCGGTCGAAGGCCCAGCACCGGCTTTTCGCTGCGCCGAAATCCGGCAACGAGGGCCGAACCCGTTGCCTGACCGCTATTTCAGCAAGCCATGCGGCATCAATGCCGCCATGCTGAAAGCGGAGAGAGCCTACCGGGCAGAGCTCGCCAAGACCACCGTTGCGGATATTCGTACTGACCTCGCCCGCGCAGACGATGGCGGCATTGCCGCACGCGGCGGCGCCTTTCTGGAGCTGAACGAGCGCAAGACGACGCGCTGAGACAAGCACTTCTTTCAATTCCATGACGGACAGGCCACCGCCTGTTCGAACGATGACGCATGACCAAAAGCAACCAAGGAGAAATGACTATGGAAACGAGACTGAATCACACCAAGGCATCGCCCGAATCCTACAAGGCCCTTCTGGCGCTCGAAACATTCGTGCAAAATTCAGGGCTAGAGCGCCGCTTTATTCACCTCATCAAACTGCGCGCCTCCATCATCAATGGCTGCGCCTATTGCGTGGACATGCATGTGAAAGAAAGCCGCCGCGACGGGCTATCGGAGCAGTGGATCAACCTGATGAGCGTATGGCGGGAATCGACCGTCTACACGGCGCAGGAAAGAGCCCTGCTCGGCTGGGTGGATGCGGTGACGAAGATTGCCGAGACCGGCGCGCCGGATGGTGATTTCGACGCGTTGAAAGCGCATTTCAGCGAAGAGGAGATCGTCAAGTTCACACTTGCCATCGGTACGATCAACACCTGGAACCGCATTGCCGTCGGCTTCAGGATGCAGCATCCGGTCGATGCCGCCGCCAAGGCCGCCTGACGCTCTCGAACGAAGCGACTGCTACATGGCGATGTAGCGGTCGTTTCTGTGATTGATGGCGATGACCAGGTTCATCACCAATGCGCCAAGAACCGAGCAAAGAATGACGAAGGGCGTGGCGATAAAGAAGGAGGCCAGCAGCACCATGCCATCGAAGGCCAGCTGGATGAAGCCTGCCCGCCAACCGAAACGATCCTGCAGATAGAGCGCCAGAATACCGAAGCCGCCGAGGCTGGCGCGGTGGCGGAAGAGCGCCAGCATTCCTGCTGCGACCGTCAATCCGCCGAATAGCGCAGCGGCGATGGGATTGATCGATTGGAAGGCGAACAGTCGCGGCATCATGTCGGACAGCACCGCCGTCAAGGCGATGGCGCTAAAGGTCTTGACCGTGAATGCAGGCCCAAGGCGACGAAAGGCAAGATAATAGAAGGGCAGGTTGACCAGGAAGAAGACAAGACCGAAACGCATGTCCGTTGCATAGTGGACGAGGAACGCGAGGCCGACGGTTCCGCCTGTCAGCAGACCGGCGGCGGAAAACAGGGTGACGCCGAGAGACGCCAACATGGCTCCGGCAAGGACGCCCTGAACATCTTCCAGCAGAGAATGCCGGTCGGGTGTCGTGGCCCAAAGCCTTGCACGGTTTTTCCAGATCATATCGCGCATTGCCACCCCCCCGGATTTCGACAGCTTTCCTTGCGCCACGCCGGATCAAATTTCAAGCGTCAGCGCACCACGATGTAGCGGTCGGAGCGGTGATTGATGGCCAGGAACATGTTGAGGAAGAAGGCGCCGACGATGGAGTAGAGCACCGTCTTCGGTTCGATGACGGCAAAGGCGGCGATCATCACGCAGGTGTCGAAGGCAAGCTGGATCAGGCCGGCACGGATGCCGAAACGATCCTGGATATAGATGGCCACAATGCCGATTCCCCCCAGGCTGGCGCGGTGGCGGTATAGCGCAAGAAGACCGTAACCGAGGAGAAGCCCGCCGAGAATGGCAGCCCAAAGCGGATTGACGCTGTCGATCACCATCCAGCGCGATTCCAGTTCTGTCAGGACCGATACCAGCCCGATCGAGATGAACGTTTTCACCGAGAAGGCAAGACCGAGGCGACGGAACGAGAGGTAGTAGAACGGCAGATTGACTAGGAAGAACAACAGGCCAAAGCTGATGCCAAAGGCGTAATGGATAAGAAACGCGACACCTGCTGTGCCACCGGTCAGGAGGCCGACCTTGTTCAGGATGTAAAAGCCGAGCGCCGAGACAATGCTCCCGGTGACGATGCCCTGCACGTCCTCGATCGGTGAATGCTTGGCCGGGTCCACACTCCACATGCCATAGACGCTTCTGGTGAATGCCATGCGAAATCCCCTCGACAGGACCTGATTTTGTTGATGGTCTCCGTGTCGTTGTCACAAGGTATCAGCGGCGGAGATGCGGTTATTTTGCACTGCAAAATGGCGCTCGACAACCGCTATATGTCAGCCTTCCTGACCAATCGATAAAATGGCAAGAAACGAAAAGCTCAGGCGGGTTTTGTGGCAAGAAACAGAATGCCGGAAAGTGGTTTTCCGGCATCCTTGCGAATGGTTGTTTTTTGGATTTGCAGGATCTCCATGCCGAAGGCGGCAAGGAGATTGCTCACATAGGTTTGTGAGTGCGCGTAGCGGAGCGACGGCTGAAGGACGAAACCCTCCTCCTCGCCCGCATCTTCGACCGAAAAGGCGAAAAGGCCGCCCCGCTCAAGCAGGGACAGAACCAGTGGCATGACCGTCTCGAGACTGCCGAGATACATCATCACGTCGGCAGCGGCGACGAGATCGGCCCGGCCTTTTTGAAGCCCTCCGGCAAAGAGGCCGGACGCTTCCTCATCGAGAGAAAGATCGGCCTGCGACAGATGGTGGTAGATGCCCTTCTCTTCCGCCTTTGCCAGCATGTTGGTGGAAATGTCGAAGCCTTCCAGCCGCTCGGTCCAGTCGCGGATTTCGACACCCAGTAATCCCGTGCCGCAGCCGATATCGACCGCGCAGCGAAAGCGCTTGCCACTTGGGCGCGCCGTTTCGATGAGAGCTGCCAACTTCTCCGGCACGCTGTAATCGAGCTTCTTCACCAGCGAGGTTTCGAACCGATCAGCATAGTCGTCGAAAAGGCCCTCCACATAGCGGCTCGGTGGCTGCTCCGGCGTTTCGGCTGCGCCCAGCACGGCAAGCTTGAGGGGTGCGGCGAATATCCCCTCCTCGTCAAGCTCGGCGACCTTTTCATAGGCCTTTACCGCATTGTCCTGCTGGCCCGCCTTTTCGCTGTACTCGCCCAGGCGAAACCAGCCTGCTGCCCAAAGTGGGGCCAGTTCCAGCGCCTGTTCGATCAATTCCGCGGCAGCCTGGTGGTCGCCGCTTTCTGCCAGCATGCGGGCGTAATCGGCACGACGATCAGCAATGACGTCGCCGGAGGAATGCTGGTTCTGGGCCATTCACGGATTTTTCCTGAAAGAGGTGGGCTCTCTTTCATCAAGCCATAAAAAAACTCAAGTCCTATTTCATCGCAAAGCCCGGATCGACGGTGTAAACACCGCGATGCTTGCATCGAAGCGCCGCGCTTCATATGTCTTGATCAAGGTTTGAAAGTGTTTGTCATCATCCTGCGGATGCGGGATTGTTCGGTGACAGGCTTTAGGAGATTTGCTGATGGCCGGTGAGGTCAACAAGGTGCTGGGTGACAGCGTTGGGCGCACGATCGTCAAGCTGCTGGTGATATCGCTGATCGTCGGATTTCTGATGGCCGTCTTCGGGCTGACGCCGTGGAGCATCATTTATGGTGTGCGCGACTTCGTTCTGAACATCTGGTATTCGGGCTTCCACGCGCTTGGCAGCATCGGCGACTATCTTCTGGCGGGCGCTGTCATCGTCATCCCCGTTTTCATCGTCCTCAGACTTCTAAGCTTGCGTTGATATGACCGACCATTCCCTGATGAATTTTTCCCGGCGCGGCTTCGTGCTACTGTCCGCTGGTTCCGTTCTATCGGCCTGCGTTTCCGTTCCCACCAACAAGGGCCTGCCATCCGGCACGCGCGACGAGACGGCCGCGGCGTTACCCATGGTCAACGAGCTTCGCCGCTCAAAAGGTCTCTCGACGCTTTCTGCCAACCCGGCGGCACAGCAGGCGGCCATTTATCAGGCCAACCGCATGGTGAAGGCGCAGAAGATGGCGCATCTCATCGGCATCACCGACAGCTTTCTGATCCGCATGAAGAACGGCAATGTGCCCCTGCCCGCTGCAGAAAACGTCGCCGCAGGTCAAGACACTGTCGAGCGGGTGGTCAAAGCCTGGATCGGCTCACCGCATCACCTGGAAAACATGCTCGGCAATTATGGCGGGCTTGGCGTTGCTGTCGCCTATGACAGTGCGGCGAAGAACCGGCCCTATTGGGCGATGGTGCTTTGCGCCTGATAGAGGCGTGTTCGCGCTGTATGCGAGCTGACGTTCATCACACTCTGTGCCATCATCCTCGCGCTTGATGCGAGGATGGCCACAGCGAAAGGGAGCGGGCTGTTTAAATCGACCGCGCCGCCCAGCTTTCCACTGAACTGTCGCGCAAATCCCGGATATTCCTGATCCCGTCCCGCTGCAACCTCTCCGACAGGCCGCGGATAATGGTGCCCGGCAGGCCCGGTCCTTCGTAGACCATGCAGGAATAGAGCTGGACCAAGTCGGCCCCTGCCCTGATTTTTTCCAAAGCAGTCTCTGCCGACGACACACCGCCGACGCCGATGATCGGCAGGTCCGGTCCGACGCGTTTGCGCATCTTTGCCAGCACCGTGGTGGAGCGTTCGAAGAGCGGCTTGCCGGAGAGGCCGCCGGTTTCCTGGTTGTTGCTACCCGGCGCCAGTCCGTCGCGGGAAAGCGTGGTGTTGGAGACGATCAGGCCGTCCAGCCGGTGCGACAGGAGCTCGGCGGCAATGTCGTCGAGCCCTTCCTCGGTCAGATCAGGGGCGATCTTGAGGAATACGGGGACGTGGCGCGACAGCTTTTCCGCCTCGCGATCGCGCTGCGCCAGCACCGCGGAAAGAAGTGCCGAAAGGCTTTCGCGTGCCTGAAGATCGCGAAGGCCTGGCGTGTTGGGAGAAGAGATGTTGGCCGTGAAATAGGAGGCAACGGCTGAGAAGGTTTCGATGCCCTTCACGTAATCGGCGATGCGGTCGTCACTACCCTTGTTCGCGCCGATGTTCACACCGACGATGCCGCGCAGGCCAGCGGCAATCAGGCGCGAAAGTGCCGCCGCATGCCCTTCATTGTTGAAGCCAAGGCGGTTGATGACGGCCTCGTTTTCCACCAGTCGGAAGATGCGGGGCTTTGGGTTGCCCGCCTGCGCGCGCGGCGTCACAGTGCCGATCTCGGTAAATCCGAAGCCGAGCTTGAGAAGTGGGCCTGGAACTTCCGCATTCTTGTCGTAGCCCGCGGCCATGCCGAGCGGATTGGGGAAGACCAGTCCCGCCACCGTCTGCTGCAGCCGCGGATCATGCGGTACGTGGCAGGTGGGGATGAAGCCGCTGCGCAAAGCTGCAATCGACATGCCATGCGCGACTTCGGGATCCAGCAGGAAGAGGCCCTTGCGTCCAAGAGAAGAGAACAATCCGCTCATGCTCAAACCTCCGGAAACTGGTGGGCGCCATCGTCGCCCAGCGTCAAGGGCGTTTCCCATAGCACGGCATTGAGCGGAAGCTCGCCATAGAGATGCGGAAAGAGATCGCCGCCACGGGAGGGTTCGAACACCAGCTTGTCGCCGAGAGCGCCACCATCAACCGCGATGAGAAGCAAGTCCTGCTGATCGGCGAAGTGACGCGCTGCCGTTTCCTTCACCTGATCGGCCGTGGAGAAATGGATGTAGCCATCGGTCAGATCGATTGCCGCCCCTTTGAAAACACCCTCGTGCTTTGCTGTCTGCCACAGGGCATCCGGCACGATCTTGTAGATGACAGGCGGTGTCTGGCTCATCGGGCATCTCCTTCATGTCAGGGCGGTTTGCCGCAAATGGTATCTGTTGTCCATCGCTTCACACAGATTTTTATCCTCGACCGGGAGGTAGTGAGGCTTGGCTGCAATTGAAGACTTGTGTTGCTCACGATTTGGCGCAATCTTATCGGCGCAGTCGCCTGTTGGCCTGTGGGAGGAAGAGTCGCATGAAATGCTCTTGGGAGGGGGCGCGGCATGGCAGAACTCACGATTATCATTGCGGATGACCATCCGCTGTTTCGCGGCGCTCTGCGTCAGGCAGTGGGTGGTCTCGAAGGCAACAATAGTTTCATCGAAGCGGGCGATTTCGACGATGCGAGACGCTGCGCGGAAGAGCAGCCGGACGCCGATCTCATGCTGCTCGATCTTGCCATGCCAGGTGTCAGCGGCTTTTCCGGCCTGATGGCATTGCGGGCGGAATTTTCCAGCCTGCCGATCATCATCGTGTCGGCCACCGACGACTCGGCCACCATGCGCCGTGCGATCGAGCTTGGTGCGTCCGGCTTCATTTCCAAGTCGTCCGGCATCGACGATATCCGCACAGCCATCCGCACCGTGCTGGAAGGCGACGTCTGGATCCCAGCCTCCTGTCAATCCAGCCGCGATCAGGATGCCGATATGGCGGACCTGATCAACAGACTGCGGACGCTAACGCCGCAGCAAAGCCGCGTGCTCGGCATGCTCGGGGAAGGCTTGCTGAACAAGCAGATCGCCTACGAGCTCAACGTCTCCGAAGCGACGATCAAGGCGCACGTATCGGCCATTCTGTTGAAGCTCAATGTGGACAGCAGAACGCAGGCGGTGATCCAACTTTCCAAGCTGAACCAACCTGCTCTCGTAGCGTAAGAGGCTGACGCGGCCTTGATGGCTAAGCGATGTCAGAAAAGCCCGTAAGGAAAATAGCGCCGGTAGATTTCCTCGAGGCGCCCGTTGCGCGAGAGGGCTGCGAGCGCCTGATCGAAGGCGGGCACGAGCTTGTTTTCGGGATCGACCGTCATGATCGAGAGCCCCTCGCCCAGAAACTTGTCCGACATATAGGGACCATCGAACATGGCGCAGCAATTTTCCGACGCGGTGCCGGCAACCCAGAAGGGTAGACGCAGGCTGTCGGCAAAGACCGCATCGACCTTGCCGGTTTTCAGCGCTTCATACATGGGCTCGTAGCCGGCAAAACCGGTAGGGACGACGTTCGGGAAGAACGATTTCAGCATCGCTTCATGGCGCGAATTGCTCACGACGCCGACCTTCTTGCCGGTCAGAGCCGTCGCCGCCGATTGTCCTTCCAGCTTGGCAGCTTTCGACACAGCGAAACGCGCTGGCAGCAGCAAATAAGGCCGCGTGAAGCTGAAGCTCTTGCGCAGATCAGACGTCGAGGCCACGCCCGACATCACGGCCTCTCCCTCGCCGAGTTCCAGGGCCGCCTCCAACTCATCGAAAGGGAGCGCCTGGACCTGGCATTTGCTTTCGATCTTCAGCTGCGCGCAAATGTCGCGGGCGAGATCGACATGGAACCCCACCAGCCTGCCGTCCTGATCGGTGAAATTGAAGGGCGGGAAATCGACCGACATCAGGAACCGGACGCGGGGTATAGACGAAAGGTCGGCACCCGGAAGACGTTCCTGCTTGTCGAAGAGCACCGGCAGGTTCCCGCTTTCGGCACGCGCGACGCCACCTAACGCAAGTGCTGTCATGCACACAATGGAAGTTCGAAGACCGAGATTTTTCAATCGTGCCATCAAAGAGCGCATTCAGATGATCCGGCCCGGTATGAAATGAAAAACGCCATCGCTCAAGGGCTGGCACGATGGTGCAGGTCAGTGCTTACCCGTGTGATTATACATAAGATTCGCGCAAAGCCATGCCGTTGGGGCAAGAAATTGCAGAGCATCGATGCGCCTCTCGTAACAGCTCGGTGATGATCCCTTCGATGATCGATGACGGTCCGACCACAAAGACCCGTCATCCAATATTCAAGAAAACGTCCGCGACCTGTCATACAGCATTGTTAGGACGGCGCCGGTTTTGCTCGCCGGGCCGAAAAATTCCGCGACCAGGCCATCGTTTCTTTCCAACGAGGCTCCCCTCATGAAAACGTCGACCCTTTCTTCCTTCGTGGCATCGCTTGCTGTCGTCGCCGCGCTCGGCACCACGGCCGCTCATGCTGAAAAGACAAAATTCGAGTTCTGGTACGGCCTCTCCGGCGATCTCGGCGAGCGTGTGCAGGACGCCTGCAAGAAGTTCAACGCGTCGCAGCCGGATTATGAAATCGTCTGCACCTCGCAAAACAGCTATGACGCGACGCTGCAGAACACGATTGCCGCCTACCGCGCCAAGAAGCACCCCGCCATCGCGCAGATTTATGATGCAGGCACGCTGGACATGATGTTGTCCAAGGCCTTCGTTCCGGCCAAGCAGCTGATGGCCGACAATGGCTACAAGATCGACTGGAGCAACTATTTCCCCGGTATTGCCAACTACTACGCAACGGCCGCTGGTGAGCTCAACTCCTTCCCGTTCAACTCCTCCACCGCCGTTTTCTATTACAATGTCAGCGCCTTCGAAAAGGCTGGCGTGACCGGCAAGCCGGAAACCTGGGAAGATGTGGCCGAGGCCGCCAAGAAGCTGAAGGCTGCCGGTTACGAGTGCCCGCTGGCATTCAATTTCGATACCTGGCCGCTGATCGAACAGTTCTCGGCCATCCACGACCAGCCGATTGCCACGGAAGGCAACGGCTATAAGGGCCTGAATGCGGAACTCGTCGTCAACAAGACCAAGGTCGTCGACGAATTGAAGTTCTTCAAGAAGATGCAGGACGAGAAGCTCTTCGTCGTCAAGACCAAGACGCTCGGCATGGACACGGTTCCCTCCTTCACCTCGCAGACCTGCCAGATGGTGATGAGCTCGATTGCCGACCACGGCACCGTCGGCAAGACGCTGCCTGAGGGCGTGAAGTGGGATGTTGCCATGCTGCCAGTCTTCAAGGGCACCGAGCGCACGAAGTCGCTGGTTGGCGGCGCTTCGTTGTGGGTCATGGCTGGCCGTCCGGACGCTGAATACAAGGGCGCTGCGGCGTTCCTCAACTTTATCGCCCAGCCAGACATGGTCGAATGGTGGTCCACCGTCACCGGCTACATCCCCGTCACCAAGACCGGTTTCGAGAGCATGAAGAAGAACGGCTTCTACGACAAGGCGCCGTACAAGGGCCGTGAAGTCGCCATCGAAAGCCTGACGCTGACCGAGCCGACCGATACCACGCGCGGTATCCGCCTCGGCAATTTCACGCAGATCCGCAAGGAGCTCTCTACGGCACTCGAAGCGATCTACATGCAGAATGGCGACGTTCAGCAGGAACTCGACAAGGCCGTCGAGCGCTCCAATGTCGGCCTGCGCCGCTTTGAAAAGACCTTCTCGGGCGTCTCCATCAACTAAGCGCTCGTACTCCAGTGCCACCCGTGAACGCGGGTGGCACGATCATCCAGACCGTCTATTGGAATTTCCATGGAAAAGCGCTCCGTCTTCAAGAGCACCTGGCTACCCCTGCTTTTTGCCCTGCCGCAGCTCGCTCTCATTGCCCTTTTCTTCTATTGGCCTGCCGTGGCGGTGGTGAACTGGGCCTTCACGCTGGAGCCGCCTTTCGGCGGAGCTGCGGAATTTGTCGGGCTTGCCAATTTCTACGAGACCTTCGCCGATCCGCTTTATTGGAACTCGGTGACCGTCAGCCTGATCTTTGCAATCGTCGGCCCGTTCTTCGCCATTCTCATTGGGCTCACGCTCGCGCTGGCGGTCGACAGGCAATTGCCGGGCTCCGGTTTCTTCCGCGTCCTCTACATCCTGCCCTTTGCCATTGCCGGTCCGGCAGCGGGCATGGCGTTTCGCTTCATTCTCTCGCCGGAACGCGGCCTGGCCGCCTCTCTCAACGCGATCTATCCGGATATCTGGAACCCGGCTAAATTCGGCAGCCATGCGCTGGCGCTGGTCATCATCATCTTCATCTGGAAATGGGCGGGCTACACCTTCATCTTCCTGCTGGCCGGACTGCAATCCGTACCGCGCAGCCTGACGGAAGCGGCTGCGATGGATGGCTCCGGGCCGATCCGCCGTGCAATCGATATTCAGGTGCCGCTGCTTGCGCCCACCCTGTTCTTCCTGACGGTGACGATGATGACCGAAGGCTTCGTCGGCTCCGATACATTCGGTATCGTTCACCACACGACCGGCGGCGGCCCGAACCATGCGACCGAAGTCATGGTGTTCCGCATCGTGCAGGAAGCGTTCCAGGGGCTCAACTACTCGGGCGCTTCGGCGCAGAGCATCATTCTGATCGGCCTGATCATGGTCTTCACCTTCATCCAGTTCCGCTTCATCGAGCGGCGCGTGCATTACAAGTGAGACGGCGATGATCCAGCGCACTCCCTACGCCGATGCCTTTACCTACGGCCTGATGATCATCGGCTTCCTGCTGCTGATCGGCCCCTTCATCGTCATCATTTCCGGTGCCAGCCAGTCGCTGCAGCAGATCAACAGCGTGCCCTTCAGCTTCATGCCAAGCGATCGCCTGTTCGAGAACATGCACGCGGCCTGGAACCGCGCCAATCTTGGCAATGCCATGCTCAACAGCTTCATCATGGCCTCGCTTGTTACCGTCGGAAAGGTGGCGCTGTCAGCCTGCACGGCCTTTGCCATCGTGTTCTTCCGCTCGCCACTGCGACACCTGTTCTTCTGGACGGTGTTCATTACGCTGATGCTGCCGCTGGAAGTGCGCGTGGTGCCGACCTATGCGGTGGCCGCCGACATGTTCCATCCCTTCGCGCTCCTGATCAACGCCGTCTCGGGCATCGACATCAACATCGAATGGAACCTGTTGAACTCCTATGCCGGCCTGACCTTGCCGCTGATTGCCACGGCCACCGGCACATTTCTCTACCGTCAGTTCTTCATGACGTTGCCGGACGAGCTGGCCGAGGCGGCGCGCATGGATGGCTCCGGACCGATGCGCTTCTTCGTCGATATGATCCTGCCGCTGTCACGCACCAACATGCTGGCGCTGACGACGATCATGTTCGTCTATGGCTGGAACCAGTATCTGTGGCCGCTCCTGATGGTGACCGACCCGTCCTACAAGACGGTGATGATGTCGCTCTCCAGCCTCCTCCCTTCCGAAAACGGCACGCCTGACTGGAATGTCACGCTTGCCGGTTCCCTCATCATCATGTTGCCGCCGCTTCTCGTCGTCGGGCTTTTGCAGCGCTGGTTCGTGCGTGGCCTCGTCTCCACCGAGAAATGACAGTTTATAGAACAGGAGTGCCAAACCATGGCGCAGATCGACATTCGTCAGGTGCATAAATCCTACGGCAAGACCAAGACGCTGCATGGTGTCGACCTCATCTTTCCGTCCGGAGAATTCGTCGTTATCCTCGGCCCTTCCGGCTGCGGCAAATCCACCCTGCTACGCATGATTGCCGGGCTAGAAGACATTACAGCCGGCGAAATCGCCATCGCCGGCAAGGTGGTGAACCGCCTGGAGCCGCGTGAGCGCGGTTGCGCCATGGTGTTCCAGAATTATGCGCTCTATCCGCATATGACGGTTGCCGACAATATCGGCTATGCGCTGAAGGTCGCGGGCGTGGCCAAGGCCGAGCGCCGCCGCAGGATCGAGGAAACGGCGAAGATCGTCGGCCTCTCGGACTATCTGGAGCGCAAGCCTGCGGCGCTGTCCGGCGGTCAGCGCCAGCGCGTTGCCATGGCGCGCGCCATCATTCGCGAGCCGGATGTCTTTCTCTTCGACGAGCCGCTGTCCAACCTCGATGCCAAGCTCCGCGTCACCATGCGCGCTGAGATCCGCAGGCTCCATCAACGCCTGTCCGCGACATCGGTCTTCGTCACCCATGATCAGGTGGAGGCCATGACGCTGGCGGATCGGCTGGTGATCATGAACAAGGGCAATGTCGAACAGGTGGGGCAGCCGCTCGACATCTATAACCGACCGGCCAGCACCTTTGTCGCATCCTTCATCGGCTCTCCCGCCATGAACCTCTTCAATGCCAAGGTGGATCGTGAGAGCGCTACGGTCAGCTTCGGCAACTGGTCCAGTCCAATGCCGGCGGAGATTGCGCGCGCCCTATCGGGTGAGGACGTGATTGCCGGCATCCGGCCAGAGCAGTGCGTCGTCTCCCGTCAGGGCGACGGTATTTCCGCTGTGGTGGATTTTGTCGAGGAACTCGGCTCCGGTCGCATCGTCTATGCGGATATTCGCGGCCAGATCTTTGCTGCCGCGATTGGTGAGGACCTCACCGTCCGCCCCGGCGACAGGGTTATGCTGCAGTTCCCCGCAGCGCACCTGCACTTTTTCGATCCCACAACGGAGCGGCGGATCGACTCAAGCCTCGCATCAGCCGATCAAGCCGGCTTCACCAACCTGGATGTTCTGGCCCATAGTGCCTGAAGATCTCCCGCCTTCAATGACTGCATCAAGGAAACGCACATGACCTCCATCATTTCCGCCGTCGGCTTTTGCAATGCCACCGGGCGCGGCGATCTTTCCACCCTGGACTCGTCCCTGAAGATCATTGCCGATACCGGCGCAAGCGCCTGTGAAATCGGCATCTATGGCGAGGAGATCATCTCCGGCGGCCGCATCATCGAGGACCGCGCACAGCGCGTCCGCGATATCGTCAAGCAGTATGCGTTCAAGAAGCTCTCTCTGCATGGCCAGATCGTCTCCAACTTCATGGATCGCGAGCACCTGCATCTGCAGAAGAAGGTCGTGCGCGCCATGCTCGAACTCTGTGACCGGCTGGGCGCTGGCGTGCTCGTCCACCATAGCGGCAATGCGATCCTCTCCGATGGCATGAGCGGCAGCGATCTCGACCAGATGGAGCGTGAGGCTCTTTTCGAAATGGCCGAGATTGCCAAGACCTATGGCGTGCGCATCGTTCTGGAAAACATCTTCACCACGGAAGACGGCCAGTACCGCCAGACGCCATCGCAAGTGGCAGAAACCGTGAAGGCCGTCGGCCACGACAATCTCGCCGCCCTGATCGATTTCAGCCACGCCTATATCGAATCCACCTTCAAGGGTCTGGATTTCCGCGAAGAACTGCGCGCCATGGCGCCCGTCACCGGCCATCTGCATGTGCATGACAGCTTCGGCCTGCCCTACACGATGAAGAAGTTCTACCACCCCGCAGAAGCCACCGCACTCGGCATCGGCGACCTTCACCTGCCGATCGGTTGGGGCGATATCGACTGGGAGGACATTTTCTCCGAACTCACCTTCTTGCCCGACACCACCCTCATCATGGAGATCGGCGCAGAACGCTTCGCCGACCAGCAGCCCGCCTGCCTGGAGCGGGCCTTGAAGCTGGCAGATGCGGTGAACAAGCGGTAACGGCCAATAAATTGAGCAGAGAGCCCGCATCCGCTGGCCCCTCTGCTTCAACGATCTCTGCTGAGGCACGATGTCATGACAGGATTGAAGTGCCGGTCCTCCCTTCATACCTAGACCGCCTGGACGGAGCCTTAACCGGCACGGTCCTTGAACGTTACCGCATCGCCTGCGGTCGTCTCGTCACTATGAAGGACGTCGCCTTTATGAAGATTTTGGTGGTCATCGCCCATCCGCGTCAGAACTCACTGACGCATCAAGCCGCAAGCGCTTTTGCCAAGGCAGCGCAGGCGAACGGCCACGAGGTCGAGTTTGCCGATCTGGTGGCGGAAAATTTCGACCCGGTGCTCAAAGCCGGGGACGAGCCGGATTGGAGCGGGCAAGATATAGACTTCGCTGAAGATGTTCGAAGAGATATGGAGCGCGTAGAGCGCAACGATGCCACTGTGCTCTTCTTTCCCGTGTGGTGGTGGTCCATGCCGGCGATCCTCAAAGGATGGATCGATCGCGTGTGGGCTCAGAACTGGGCCTTCGGGAACCAGACCTATCCGCATGCCAAGGTGCTGATGGTCGGCATCGCTGGTGCAACGGAGGAGGACTACCGCAAGCGCGGCTATGACATCGCCTTGCGGACACAGTTGAAGGTGGGGATCCTCGATTATTGCAGTGTGAAAGAAGGCAAGGTCGAGATTTTATACGGATCGCTGGAAGGCGAGGCCCAGGCGGCTGCGATTGCATCGAGCGCGAAAGACCTGGGAGCCAGGTTCTAGCGCTCCGTAAACGTTCATCGCTCCCAGTCGAAACGTTTGCTGGTTTCGCGTCATAAGGCACATGGTTGGCGAAGAGCTACAAGCATATGAACGCGACAACTCCCCTCCCATCAATGAAGGTGAAACGGCGCTGCGTATCGGAAGAGGGCCCCGCGCCAAGGCCGCTCGATCCGTGGAGAAGAAAAGTGACGCAATCCCCCGAAAGCACAACCAAAAGACGAACATCGATAAATGTGAAAACTTTTCGTTGACTGCGGTGATGAACTCCCCTATAGATAGGTCATCGATCTTTTGCTTGCCGAGCTTTGTCTACCGCGCGATTGGCACCGCGCTCTAAGCGAACTTCTCTTTCAAAAATAGTCGGTTTTTATCCGCGTGGCATCCGTTACGCGGTCTTTCACTCTATGCTTTGAAAGGGTTTATTATGACCACTGGCACAGTTAAATGGTTCAATTCCACAAAAGGCTTCGGCTTCATTCAGCCTGACAATGGCGGCGCTGACGCGTTCGTTCACATTTCGGCTGTCGAGCGTGCAGGAATGCGCGAACTCGTTGAAGGCCAGAAGATTGGCTTCGAACTCGAGCGCGACAACAAGTCGGGCAAGATGTCTGCGACCAATCTGCAGTCCGCATAATTGAGATCCGCTTCCCTTTGACCACGGATGTACTGGCACTGCCGGGAGCAATTTCATTCGAGGCCAGGCGTTTTGCCTGGCCTTTTTCATTTCGGCATCTGGCCGGAAAGGCAAATACCCCATGACAGAAACACACAGCAAATCCCGCCAGCAGGCGGAGCTTGCCTTCGGCAAGCTTCAGACGCCATTCTTCGCAAAAAATCATGCAGCCGATGAGCTGCAAGCTGCCGTCGATGCGCGGGACGCGAAAACAGCCAGACTAAAGGCGGCCCGCCTTGCAAAAGAACTGGCCGATCGCAAATCAGCGGTGGCCGCTCTGGTGACCAAACGCACCAAGAAGACGCCATCGGCTTGCCCGACTTCTTAAGGTTTGCTGCGATCGTCTAGATTCGCTCATACGCTTTAAGTCATTGTTCTCGCATGTCGTTATCGCAGAGCCGCTGCACAATTTTGCGCGGACCATGCTTTAAAATCGCGTCGCGGTCGTTCAGACTCGCTCCTTGCGCTTCACGCCTACGTTTTATCGCATGTCGCTTTCGCAAAGCTGCATTGCGCTTTTGCGCGACATCGCCGGTGAGAGCCAAGAAATCCAGCAACACAGGTGGGATGCATGTCAACGACAACCAACGAACTCAATGCGACCAACACTGCCTGGCAGATCGCGATGCAGGAAATCCTCCGGGTGGTCATCCGCGATCTTTACCAGGCCAAGGGCGAAGCGCATTTCAAACAACATATCGAGCGCATCGAAATGGCAGCGGTCGACAGTATCCAGACAGATCTCAGGTTTCGCGGAACGGACGAATGGACGGAAGTCCTCGTCAAGGAAAAAGCCAGCAACTTCGTCACGTCTTTGCTGACATCGTTTACGTACGATCGTGCCTGAGTGATGCGCTCATTCGGTGTTTTCACCTGAATGCTCGACGTCATGCGCGGTAACAAAACGCTATAAAAACAATAATTTTTGCAAGACAGCTGGAGCGGGTGAAGGGAATCGAACCCTCGTATTCAGCTTGGGAAGCTGCTGCTCTACCATTGAGCTACACCCGCGCGCTTAAAAACTTCCGATAGAACGATGCGGCTGTCAAGCCGCGCCGCAAGGCATTCCACTATCGCGCCTCGGTGTCCGGCCGATCACTCGGCGCGGAAATGCTTGGAGAGCTTCAGGCCTTGGGCCTGATAGTTGGAGCCGAGGCCCGTGCCGTAGAGACCTTCGGGTTTGGCCAGCATATGTTCATAGACAAGACGGCCGACGATCTGGCCGTGCTCCAGGATGAAGGGCACCTCGTGGCTTCTGACTTCGAGGACGGCGCGGCTGCCGGTGCCGCCGGCGCTGGCGTGGCCGAAGCCGGGGTCGAAGAAGCCGGCATAGTGGACGCGGAACTCGCCGACCAGCGGATCGAACGGTGTCATCTCGGCAGCGTAGAGCGGTGGCACGTGCACGGCTTCGCGCGAGACGAGGATGTAGAATTCATCCGGATCGAGGATCAGTTCGGCACGGCCGCGCGCGTAGAGCGGCTCCCAGAAATCCAGAACGTCGTGGGCTGCCTTCTGGTCCACATCGACAACCGCCGTGTGGTGCTTGCCGCGATATCCGATGAGGCCGCTGTCACCAAAGCCTTTAAGGTCGATGGAGAGCGCAATACCGCCGCCGGACACGTTGGGCGTGTCACTGGCGACGAGGACTTCGCTTTCGTGAAGCGCATGCAACTCACCTTCGTTCAACAGCGAATGACCGATGCGGAAGCGGATCTGCGACAGGCGCGAACCCTGGCGCACGACGATCGGGAAGGTACGCGGGCTGACTTCCAGATAAAGCGGCCCCTGATAACCTGCGGGGATCTTGTCGAACTCCTGCGCGTGGTCGGTGATGACGCGGGTGAAGATATCGAGACGGCCGGTGGAGCTCTTCGGGTTGGCCGAGGCAGACATGTCGGAGGGCAGCGCCAGCGTTTCCATTAGCGGCACGATATAGACGCAGCCGGTTTCCAGCACGGCGCCTTCGCTGAGATCGATTTCGTGCAGACGCAGGCGGTCCAGCTTTTCGATGACCTTGGTGCCCGGGCCGGGCATGAAGCTTGCGCGCACGCGGTAGGCCTTGGCACCGAGACGCAGATCAAGGCTTGCCGGCTGCACCTGGTCTCCATCCAGCGCTCGCTCGCTCTTCAGGTGGCCGGAAGAAAACAGCGCCCGTATCGCGCCGTCGGCCAGAATACCCGTGGTTCTCGTCATCGTCAGTGCCCCTGTTCCGCGCCGACAAAATCAAAAGCAGGCCATTGACGCAAGTTGTTAACGGCAGTAAGGCAATCTTATCCCGTGGTGATTTGGCCGGTCGGCTTGCAGCCACGTTAAACAAGTGGCTAAAAAGACCGGGTGCTTGGAACCGGTCTGCTTTTGCGACCGGTTTTTTTGTTTGAAGGTGATCAAATGAGCAAGAAATGGCGCCCGGCAACTCAACTCGTACATGGCGGCACACTGCGCTCCCCTTACGGTGAAACGTCCGAAGCACTCTACCTGACCCAGGGCTTTGTCTATGAAAGCTCGGAAGCGGCAGAAGCGCGCTTCAAGGGAGAGACAGACGGTTTCATCTATGCGCGCTATGCGAGCCCCACCAATGACATGTTCGAAAAGCGCATGTGCCTGCTGGAAGGTGCCGAAGATGCGCGCGCCACGGCATCCGGCATGGCCGCTGTCAGCGCTGCCATTCTCTGCCAGCTGAAGGCCGGCGATCATATCGTTGCGGCCCGCGCGCTTTTCGGCTCATGCCGCTGGGTGGTCGAGACGCTGGCGCCGAAATACGGCATCGAATGCACGCTGGTCGATGGCCGCGATCTCGCCAATTGGGAAAAGGCGATCAAGCCGAACACCAAGCTGTTCTTCCTGGAAAGCCCGACCAATCCGACGCTGGAAGTGGTTGATATTGCAGGCGTTGCCAAGCTTGCCAACCAGATTGGTGCCAAGGTCGTCGTCGACAACGTGTTTGCGACGCCGCTCTTCCAGAAGCCTCTGGAGCTTGGTGCGCATATCGTCGTCTATTCCGCCACCAAGCATATCGATGGTCAGGGCCGCTGCCTTGGCGGCGTGGTGCTGTCGGACAAGAAGTGGATCGAGGAAGAGCTTCAGGATTACTTCCGCCACACCGGCCCCGCACTGTCTCCCTTCAACGCATGGACATTGCTGAAGGGCATCGAGACCATGCCGCTGCGCGTCAAGCAGCAGACGGCGAATGCCGGCAAGATTGCGGATTTCCTGGCGGACCAAAGCAAGGTCGGGAAGGTCATCTATCCGGGTCGCTCCGACCATCCGCAGGCCGACATCATTGCGCGGCAGATGTCGGGCGGTTCGACGCTCGTCTGCTTCGAGTTGAAGGGCGGCAAGGAAGCGGCGTTCAAGCTGCAGAATGCGCTGGAGGTCGTCAAGATTTCCAACAATCTTGGTGATGCTAAGAGCCTGATCACCCATCCCGCTACCACGACCCATAAGAACCTGACCGATGAGGCGCGCGCCGAACTCGGCATCTCCGGCGGCACGCTTCGTCTGTCCTGCGGGATCGAAGACACCGACGACCTGCTGGAAGATTTCGCCGCAGCGCTTTCGAAGGTTTCTGCCTGATATCAAATGCCCGGTGAGCGATCACCGGGCAATTTCTTTCTCGATTTCCAGATCTTCTGCTCGCGACACGCGTAGAGCGCCCGTTCTACATTATTTTAGACAAACCGCGATTTATCTACTGTCTCTTCACGATTTTGTGCGTATTGAATGGAGAAACAAACCTGATACGCAACGCTTTAGCCTCGTAACGCATTCAAACAACTCAGCTCCAATCAACGGACATTCCCGTCCTTCATTCGGTGTAGTAGAATAAAATGCTAGAGGCAGAGACAGCCAAGGTCGCGAACATGTATCGTGCATCGACAAAAGAGATAGAGGTCACCGTCGACCCATATTATCTCGATGAGCAATCGGACCCGGACGATAGCCGTTATGTCTGGGGCTATACGGTCGTGATCACGAACAACTCCAAGCAGGCCGTGACGCTGGTCAATCGCTACTGGCACATAACCGATCAGAATGGCGTGGTGGACGAGGTCTCAGGCCCGGGTGTCGTCGGAGAGCAGCCCCATTTGCGACCAGGCGACAGCTACGAATATTCTTCCGGATGCCCACTGGACACGCCGTCAGGTATGATGTTCGGCCATTACGAAATGGAAACGGACACGGGCGAGGTCTTCACGGTAGACATCCCCGCCTTCTCGCTGGACAGCCCAGGGCTTGCCCGCGTGCTGAACTGAGCGGGGCTCTCACCCCGCTCCTGATCTTTATGCCGACAGTTCTTCGACCGGGTAACGGTAGGTCGTCGAGCAGAACTCGCAGCTCACCGACACCACGCCATCTTCCTGGCTGTCCTCGATCTCCTCTGCCGAAAACCCGGACAGCACGCCCTTGATCTTCTCCCGCGAGCAGCTGCATTTGTCGATGATCGACTGAGGCTCGTAGACGCGCACGCCCTGCTCATGGAAGAGGCGGAACAGCAAACGCTCCACCGGAACCTGCGGATCGGTCAGTTCATCCGTATCTACCGTGTCGATCAACGCCACCGCTTCCGTCCAGGCATCGTCTTCGGCTTCCCCGAACGAGCTTTCATCGCCATCGCCGCCATGAAGGTCACGGGTGCGCAGACGCTCCGGCGCCTGCGGCAGAAACTGCGCAATAATGCCGCCCGCGCGCCAGCCACGACGTGGCTTGCCTTCGCTGTCACGGTCGAAGAACTCCGCCACACCAAGGCGCACCCGCGTCGGCAACTGCTCAGACTGGCGGAAATACACGCTGGCGATTTCCTCCAGCGAAGAGCCATCCAACGGCACGATGCCCTGATAGGGCTGCATGCCCACACCCTGATCGATGGTGAAGGCGAGGATGCCGGTGCCGAGAAGCTCTTCGGGCGAGGTCTGCCCAGCAGCAATCGCCTGTGCCAGACGCTCATCGTCGAAGCGGGCATATGCGCGCATGTTCTCAGGTGCCGTAAAATCGGCCACCAGGAGATCCACCGGGCCATCGCCCTTGGTTTGCACCGTGAGCTTGCCGGAGAATTTGAGTGACGTGCCGATCAGTGCCGTCAGCACCAAAGCTTCCGCCAGAAGCCGGGCGACAACAGGCGGATAATCATGGCGTTGCAAAATGGCATTCAGCAACGGACCGACCTGCACGGCGCGGCCGCGAACGTCGAGCCCTTCCACCTGAAAGGGGACGACCTTGTCGTCGCCGGCAAAGTTCATATCGTCCAGTTCTACGGTTACGTCCGCCATGGTTCTGCTCCTTCGAACCCGCCTTCCGGAATTAGGAAATGATCGCCACGCTTTCAGCCGCGACCAGCAGGTCTCTTGTCCGGTTTTCGCAAAGATAGAGCGGAGAATGGCAAAACGAAACCATCCCCGGCCCAAATGTCGCGATAAACGATTGATGAAACGCCGCCGTGAACCGGCAGCACTGGTTGGCGTAAAGATGGGGCGCCGCGCTTGAAATTCAAGCTCCCGGCATAGCCCCAATCCTCAGCTCGGCCCTGCTCTCAGATAACGCCCATGCACCAGGCGATCACGGCCTTTTGCGCGTGCAGGCGGTTCTCCGCCTCATCGAACACAACCGACTGCGGACCGTCGATCACCGCATCGGTCACTTCCTCGCCGCGGTGCGCGGGCAGGCAGTGCATGAAGAGCGCTTCGTTGTTGGCTTTCTTCATCAGCGCTTCATTCACCTGATAGGGCTGGAAGATGTTGTGGCCGCGCGCCTTGTGCTCCTGGTTCATGGAAACCCAGGTGTCGGTGACGATGCAGTCCGAACCAGCGACAGCGCGTTCGGCGTCATGGCAGAGCATGATCTCGCCGCCATTGTTGCGGGCCCAGTTGAGGTACTTGTCGAGCGGCTCCGAACCCATGGGTACAGCCATGTTCATCTTGTAGCCGAAGCGGGCGGAGCCCTCGACCAGCGAATGCAGCACATTGTTGCCATCGCCCGTCCAGGCGATGGTCTTGCCCTTCACCGGGCCGCGATGCTCTTCGAAGGTCATGATATCGGCCATGATCTGGCACGGGTGCGTCTCGTCCGTCAGGCCGTTGATGACCGGAACGGTGGCGTGCTCGGCAAGCTCCAGCAGGCGGGAATGATCGGTGGTGCGGATCATGATGGCGTCAACGTAGCGCGACAGGACCTTGGCGGTATCGCCAATGGTTTCGGCGCGGCCGAGCTGCATTTCGGTGCCGGAGAGAAACAGCGTTTCACCGCCAAGCTGGCGCATGCCGACATCGAAGGACACGCGTGTGCGTGTCGACGGCTTTTCGAAGATCATCGCCAGCATCTTGCCAGCAAGCGGCTTTTCCGCCGTTCCGTTCTTCGTTGCGATCTTGCGGCTCTTGGCGTCTTCAAGAATGAGCCGCAGGTCTTCCGAGCCGACGGCCGAAAGATCGAGGAAATGCTTTGCCATTTTAATTCAGTCCCATCAATGCGGGCCACCCTTTACGCCGGCCCTGATGCGCCTCGTCAGGCGCTCTTTGCCAGTTTGGTGGTGAGTGCTTCGGCAGCCTTCTCGATGCGCGCAAGCCCATCACGCGCTTCTTCTGCCGTAACCACGAGCGGCGGCAGCAGGCGGATGACGTTATCGCCTGCCGGAACGCCAAGAAGATGCTCCGCGCGCATGGCCTGGAGCAGATCGCCGGATGGAACCCGCGCCTTGATGCCGAGCAGCAAACCTTCGCCACGGATTTCCTCGATCACATCCGGATAACGGTCCTTCAGCGACGCCAGTCCCTGGCGGAAGATCAGCGCGACATCGCGCACATGCTCGATGAAGCCATCGGCCAGAACGATATCCAGCACAGCATTGCCGGCCGCCATGGCCAGCGGATTGCCGCCATAGGTCGTGCCGTGCGAGCCTGCCGTCATGCCGGAAGCGGCTTCTGCCGTTGCGAGGCATGCACCGAAGGGGAAGCCACCGCCAATGCCCTTGGCAACTGCCATAACGTCGGGCGTGACGCCCGAGCGCTCATGGGCGAAGAACTTGCCTGTACGGCCAACGCCGGTCTGCACTTCGTCGAAGATCAACAGCAAACCGTGCTCTTCGCAGAGCGCCCGCAGCGTGCGCAGGAACTCGGGCTGAACGACACGGATACCGCCCTCACCCTGGATTGGCTCGATCAGAAGGGCAGCCGTTTCCGGAACGATCGCCGCCTTCAGCGCGTCGAGATCGCCGAATGGCACCTGATCGAAGCCTTCCACCTTGGGGCCGAAGCCCTCGAGATATTTGGCCTGGCCGCCAGCCGCGATGGTGGCGAGTGTGCGGCCATGGAACGCACCCTCGAAGGTGATGATGCGGAATTTTTCCGGATGACCGTGTGTGTACTGATAACGCCGCGCCGTCTTGATGGCGCATTCCAGCGCTTCCGCACCGGAGTTGGTGAAGAACACCTTGTCGGCGAATGTCGCATCCGTCAGCCGCTTTGCCAGCACTTCCTGGCCGGCAACCTCATAGAGGTTGGACAGGTGCCAGACCTTCTCGACCTGCGCCTTGAGGGATTCAACCATATGGGGATGGCTGTGGCCGACCGAGGTCACCGCAACGCCCGCTCCGAAATCGAGATATCGCTCGCCGCTTTCCGTGATCAGCCAAACGCCCTCGCCTCGTTCGAAGCGCAGGGGGGCTCTGGAAAACGTATCGAACAACGGCCCGGATTTGGGGGCAGTTTCGGCCATGGCGACATCACTCCTTACGTCAAGTCGGGACAGACGACTGTCAATAGGGCTCGCGGGTTATCCCTGCCCTGAAAATCAAAAATGCCGCCTCGCGGCGGCCTGCATGCTGTCTTCATTGCGAGAGCACTATTGTCACTTCCCCGCCTAATGTCAACAAATCTCGGCACTTCCGGGCATTTACAAGCCTTGGTAGGTGCTTGCCGCGCAGGCCCGAGGTGTTGCCTTTCTGACTCACAGGGGAAGCAAGTTGGGGAAAACCGGAAAATCGATTCCAGATGATTCCTGCGACTCTTGTCACGGAGTCAACCGACGATTAGGTTAACCGTCAATTACTAGACTGCAATGCGGCGGAACTAGTCACCTACAATCTGGCGAATGGCCTGCGCGTGGTTCACTCCATGGCATAGTAGGTGGATTCTGCCCGAAAACAACGCGACGAGCGGAGAAGCGGCATGAACTGGACGGACGAACGAGTAGAAAAGCTCAAGAGATTATGGTCCGAAGGGCTTAGCGCAAGCCAGATCGCAGCACAACTAGGCGGTGTGAGCCGCAACGCCGTCATCGGCAAGGTTCACCGTCTCAACCTGCCAGGTCGCGCCAAGGCCGGCGGCACGGTCGCCACGTCGCGTCCTGCGCCCAAGCGTCCCGCAGCAGCGCCGCGTCCGGCAAGCTATGCGGCTCCGGCCCGCGCTGCGACCAGCCGTCCAGCACCGGCCCGTAGCTCTGGTGCCCTCGCTTTCAAGGAAGACATGGACATCGACACGGTCGAGCCCATGGAATATGTCCGCTCTTCCAACAATGTCGTTATCCCGATCTCGCGTCGCCTGACGCTGACGGAACTGACCGAGCGCACCTGCAAGTGGCCGGTCGGCGACCCGCTCAAGGACGACTTCCATTTCTGCGGTTGCGAAGCGTCTGAAGCCTCGCCCTACTGCAAGTTCCACGCGAAGATGGCCTACCAGCCGATCAGCGAACGCCGCAAGGCGTAACAGTCTGTCTCAGAACCAATTCAGAAAGCGGGCTTCGGTCCGCTTTTTTATTGGGCGGTCTTCCTCTTTCCGGGATAATCCAAACTTGCCTGCAGCAATAATCGCGCCCAGACTATCACCATGGACGCGATCGACACACTCCACGACTATATCTCGGCGCTATGGGCCAGGGCCGTCGACACGCCCTTCCCGCCAATCCCGCGCAGCACCCGTGGCGACGGAACCGTTTACGTCGAATGGCGACGCGGCAGCTACTGGCTGATCTGCGAAGAGCGCGGAGAGGAATATTGGCGTCGGGAAGCCACGGACATGGACGATGCCGCCTTCCAGTTGATGTCGATCGTGGCGGGAGAAGTGGTGCGCGATCGCGAGCTTGCGGTTCGGGAAAAGGCGAACCGCCTGTCGACCGGCCCGGACGACTATTCGCGCTGGAACTGGATGTACCAGGAGATCGAACTGATGAGCGCGATCAAGGAGAGCTATGGTGCTCGAACCAGAGCCAATTATGCCGAGGTGTTGACACGCAGCCCGTTGTCGAAGGACGAGATAGACGCCGCGCGTTATCCCATTCCGTCAACATTGATCTGACGCCGGGAAGCCACGGGCCACCCTCTCTGACGCAACGAGAATAGGAGCGCTTGTACCTTCAAGCAAAGCGCTCCCGAAGCCGATCAGGCTTCCATGGAATAGCCGGCGCCGCGAACGGTGCGAATGACGTCCTGCATGCTGGAGAAATTCAGCGCCTTACGCAGGCGACCGACATGGACGTCCACCGTGCGCTCATCCACATAGATATCATGACCCCAGACACCATCGAGAAGCTGCGAACGGGAAAACACACGACCGGGCGAGGTCATCAGAAATTCCAGCAGGCGGAATTCGGTCGGCCCGAGACGGACTTCACGGCTCTTGCGATGGACGCGGTGCGTCTCACGGTCGAGCTCGATATCGCCGCATTTCAGCACCGAGGACAGAACCTCCGGCTTGGCGCGGCGCAGCATCGCCTTGACGCGCGCCATCAGTTCCGGCGTCGAGAAGGGCTTCACGACATAGTCGTCCGCGCCCGTCGCCAGGCCGCGAACCCGTTCGCTTTCCTCGCCGCGCGCCGTCAGCATGATGATCGGCAGACGTTCGGTTTCCGGCCGCATGCGCAGGCGACGGCAAAGCTCGATGCCGGAGACGCCCGGCAACATCCAGTCGAGGATCAAAAGATCCGGCGTGCGCTCCTGTAGACGAATCTCCGCCTCGTCGCCACGCGGAATGGTGTCCACGTCATAGCCTTCGGATTCGAGATTGTAACGGAGGAGGACGCTCAGCGCCTCCTCATCTTCGACAACGGCGATTTTTGGCACCATGGCTCCAGATCCTATCTGTCGCTTACTCGGTCACAGCGCCGAGCGTGTTGGAACTATCGTCCTTCGGACGCTCACCTTCCGGCTGGCTGCCAGTGGTCATGTAGTAGATGGTCTCGGCGATGTTGGTGGCGTGGTCGCCGACGCGCTCGATGTTCTTGGCGCAGAACAGAAGATGCGTGCAGGTGGTGATGTTGCGCGGATCTTCCATCATGTAAGTCAAAAGCTCGCGGAAGAGCGAGGTGTACATGGCGTCGATTTCCTCGTCGCGCTCGCGGATGGCCTGAGCCTTTTCCGCTGACCGCGTGGAGTAGACGTCCAGCACTTCCTTCAACTGCACCAGGGCCAGTTCCGACAGATGCTCAAGGCCACGCGCCAGTTTGCGCGGAACGCCGGTGCCGGCAACAGCGATGACGCGCTTGGCGGTGTTCTTACCCAGATCGCCGACGCGCTCCAAGTCTGCGGCAATGCGCAACGAACCGATGATTTCGCGAAGGTCTGCTGCCATCGGCTGGCGCTTGGCGATGGTGACGATCGCCTTGTCGCCGATTTCGCGCTCGGCGTGATCGAGGATCGTATCGTCCGAGATGACCTTTTGTGCCAGGGCCGCATCGGAATTGACGAGCGCGCGCACGGCATCGGCGCACATCTGCTCGGCCAGGCCGCCCATTTCGGCGATCCGGCGGCTGAGGAACTTCAGCTCCTCATCATAGGCGGACATGATGTGGGAATGTGTCGACATGTTCGTAGTCTCCAGTTTCGAAACGCCCTGTCGCAAGCCATTTAGCGGCTCAAGCGACAGGCGCGGTGGGATGCGCAAGCAAGAGCAGGATCAGCCGAAACGACCCATGATATAGTCCTGGGTGCGCTGGTCATCCGGGTTGGTGAACATCTTGTCCGTATCGTTCTCCTCAACCAGGTGGCCGAGGTGGAACATGGCGGTGCGCTGCGAAACGCGAGCGGCCTGCTGCATCGAGTGCGTCACGATGACGATGGTGTAGTTGGCACGAAGCTCGTGGATCAACTCTTCCACCTTGGCGGTCGCAATCGGGTCAAGCGCCGAGCATGGCTCGTCCATGAGAATGACTTCCGGCGAAACCGCGATGGCACGTGCGATGCACAGGCGCTGCTGCTGGCCGCCGGACAGACCCGTGCCGGATTCTTGCAGGCGGTCCTTTGCTTCGTTCCACAGGCCTGCCTTCTGCAGGGCGGATTCAACGATCTGGTCCATATCTGCCTTGTTGCGGGCAAGACCGTGGATGCGCGGGCCGTAGGCAATGTTTTCGTAGATCGATTTCGGGAATGGGTTCGGCTTCTGGAACACCATGCCGACGCGAGCGCGAAGCTCGACGACATCGATGGCAGAATCGTAGATATCCTCACCGTCCAGCGTAATCTCGCCGGTGACGCGGCAGCCATCGATCGTGTCGTTCATGCGATTCAGCGTGCGCAGAAAGGTGGACTTGCCACAACCCGAGGGGCCGATGAGAGCCGTCACCGTGTTTTCGCGAACGTTGAGCTTCACATCATAAAGGGCGCGCTTCTCGCCGTAATATACGGAGACGTCCTTGCCGATCATCTTATAGGAAACTTCATTCATTTTCTTGTCCAGCGCCTTTTCAACTGCTGCTTCCGACAACATGTTCATTGTTCCGTTCTCCCTTGCTTCTTATCGCATTTCCGGGCGGAAAACCGGTATCCACTTTTCCTTGAAATGCTTTACCAGCGCCGTTCGAAGCGGCGACGCAGCAGGATTGCGCCCACATTCATCACCAGGAGGAACATAAGCAGGATGATGATAGCGCCAGATGTTCTTTCGACAAAGGCGCGTTCGGCTTCGTTCGCCCACATGTAGATCTGAACCGGAAGGGCCGTTGCAGGATCAAGCGGGGTCGTCGGGTAATTTGCCACGAAGGCCACCATGCCGATGAGAAGGAGCGGCGCGGTTTCGCCAAGCGCGTGTGCAAGGCCGATGATGGTGCCGGTCAGGATGCCGGGCATGGCAAGCGGCAGCACGTGGTGGAAGATGGTCTGCATCTTCGAGGCACCGAGACCGAGCGCTGCGGCGCGGATCGAAGGCGGCACGGCTTTCAAGGCAGCGCGTGTTGCGATGATGATGGTCGGCAGCGTCATCAGCGTCAGCACCAGACCACCGACCAGCGAGGCCGAGCGCGGAAGGCCCATGAAGTTGATGAAGACCGAGAGACCCAGCAGACCGTAAACGATGGACGGCACCGCTGCCAGGTTGTTGATGTTGACCTCGATGAGGTCCGTCAGGCGGTTCTTCGGCGCAAACTCTTCCAGGTAGATAGAAGCGGCAACCCCGATCGGCAGCGACAGCACGAGCACGATCAGCATCATGTAGAAGGAGCCGATCAGCGCAACGCCAACACCGGAGGCCTCAGGACGGCTGGATGCACCGTTAAAGAAGATGCCGGTGTTGAACTTCTTTTCCAGCGCACCCTTGCCAACCAGTTCGTTCATCCAGCCGACCTGCTGGTCGGAGATGCGGCGGTTCTGCTCCTCGCCCGACATATCGACCTGACCCTTGAAGGCGCTGTCGACATCGCCGGATGCCAGGAGCGACACGGTGCGCGTCGTGCCGATGACGTTCGGATCGGAGGTGACGATGTCGCGAAGCTGCGTGCGGACGCTGTCGGAAATCAGTGCGTTGACGGCGCGCAGCGCCGTGCGATCCTCCAGCGAAACGCCGAGCACCTTGGCAAGCGAGTTGCGGGCGACGACCGGGTAATTCGCCGTCATCAGCTTAGACGGGTTCTGTGCGCGCACATTGTCCGGATCGATGATCTGCTGCGAAAACTCGACCGGGATCGTGATCATCGTCTGCTGAAAGGCCGTGTAGCCCTTGCCGATGACGGACCAGAGAAGCAGGAAGAGAAACAGCAGGCCGAAGGAGATCGCGGCGACACCATAGGCGCGGAAGCGGCGCTCTGCAGCGTAACGGCGCTTGATGCCGATATCGCGACGGACCTTCTTCGTTGCGGCAGGGGCGGAGATGCCCGGAGTAACGACGTCGGTCATTCATACTGCTCCCGGTATTTGCGCACGATGTAGAGCGCGTAGATATTGAGGCAAAGCGTGATGGCAAAGAGCGTGATGCCAAGCGCGAAGGCAACAAGCGTCTGCGGCGAGGTAAACTCAAGGTCACCGGTCAGCTGGCTGACGATCTTGACGGTCACCGTCGTCATCGGCTCGAAGGGGTTGAGCTGCAGGCGCGCGGCAACACCGGCGGCCAGAACCACGATCATGGTTTCACCGATGGCACGTGACGCGGTCATCAGGATCGCCCCGACGATGCCCGGAAGAGCGGCCGGAAGGATGACCTTCTTGACCGTCTCGGAGCGCGTCGCGCCAAGACCGAGCGATCCGTCGCGAAGCGAACGCGGCACCGCGGTGATAATATCATCCGACAGCGAGGAGACGTATGGGATCAGCATGATGCCCATGACGAAGCCGGCGGTGATGACGCTCTGCGCCTGGATGAAGCTGGCATAGTCGCCCGTTGCCAGACCATTGATCTGGGCAGAGATGTCACGCAGGAACGGGCCCACTGTCGTCAGCGCAAAGAAGCCGTAGACGATGGTCGGGATACCGGCGAGCACTTCCAGCAGCGGCTTGGCAATCGAGCGCAAACGGGGGCTTGCATATTCGGCCATGTAGATCGCCGAGAACAGACCGACCGGTACCGCGACCAGCATGGCGACGAAGCCAATGTAGAGCGTGCCGGCCAAGAGCGGAATGAGGCCGAACTGACCGGAGCTGTCTGTCGAACCAGCCGCGGCAAAACGTGGATCCCACACCGTGCCGAAGAAGAACTGATGCGCCGGAACCATCCGGAAAAACTGCGTGGCTTCCGTCAGCATCGACATAACGATGCCGATCGTGGTCAAGATCGCGATCGAGGATGCAAGAACGAGCGCGCCGAGAATGACCTTCTCCACCTGATTGCGGGCACGAAAGCGCGGTGCCAGGCCGCGGAGCGCCTTGAAGGCCCCAGCGATGGCCGTGGCAAGCACTACGAATACCATGGCGATACGGCTGACCGCCGACATGTTATTGAGCTTTTCTGCGGACTCGATCATGAAGGGCTGCGGATCGCCGGCGATGGCCACACCTTTAGAGGCGAGGACCGCGCGTGCCGTCGCGGGATCGGCTTTCAGCGCGTCATATTCCTGCGGCGAAACCTGGGTAAGGCCGCGGGCAATGGAAACGACCATGCCATAGGTAAGGCTCTGCTGGGCTTCCGGCAGCGCCTTGATGTCATCCGGGAAGCTTTCATGCACTGCAGAGTTGACGATGATCGGGCTGATGATCAGCCACGCCGCCAGGATCAGCGCGGAAGGAATAAGCGCCCAGATGAGGACGTAGGAACCGTGATAGCCAGAACGGGAGTGCATGCTGGAAGGACGTCCGCCCGCAAGCGCCATGGCCCGACGTTTGCCAAGTACGTAGCTGGAGACGCCGATCAGCGCCAATATCAGCAGAAGGATGGATATGTTCATGGAGAGTTTCCTCGGCGCGCCACGCGGCACGATGCGGCATCATTTCACCAAGAGCGCAGCACCGACGGCTGATCACCGCACGATACCGGATCTGTATTCAGTTCACGCATTCCGGGTTGATACATCATATTTATCGGCGGGGTCGTCTTACGATAAATAGGAACTGTCAACCCTTCGAGATGTCGCAAGGCCCGACAAACCGACTTTGCCAACAGAAAGGGTTGAGAAAGCGCAGCGTTTCAGCGCTGCGCTTTCTCGAGCTTAATTACATGGTCTTGCCGGATTCGAACTGAGCGCGGATTTCCTTGCGCTCTGCTTCTGGGGCAGCAACCAGACCGTAGTTGGCGAGCGGGGAGTCAGGGCCGATCATCTCGTCAGAGGTGAAGAACTCGACATATTCCTTCAGGCCAGGGATCACGCCGAGGTGAGCCCTCTTGACGTAGAAGAACAGCGGACGCGAGACAGGGTACTTGCCGGAAGCAACGGTTTCCGTGGACGGAACAACGCCACCGACGGTCGCGACCTTCAGCTTGTCCTTGTTGTTGTCGTAGAAAGCGAGGCCGAAGACGCCGACGCCGGACTTGTTGGCATCGATACGAGCGAGCGTCTCGGTGTAGTCGCCGTCGATATCGACAGCCTTGCCGTCTTTACGGATGGCAACACACTTGGCAGCAGCCTGCTTGGCGTCGGAAACCAGACCCTTGATCACGTCCGTCGCGCCAGCTTCCTTGCAGCCGTCAGCCATGATTTTCTCTTCGAAGACTTCGCGCGTGCCGTGCTTGGAGCCAGGGATATAGGCAGCGATCTCTACGTCAGGCAGTTCCTTGTTGATTTCGGACCACTTTGTGTATGGGTTGGCAACCAGCTTGCCATCCTTGACGACTTCAGCGGCGAGAGCGAGGTACAGGTCCTTCGGCTCGAACTTGACGTCCTTGTTGGACTTGTCCATGGCGAAGACGATACCGTCGTAACCGATTTTCACTTCCTGAACGTCAGCAACGCCAGCGGACTTGCAGGCTGCCAGCTCGTCAGCCTTGATCTTGCGCGATGCATTGGCAATGTCGATCGTGCCTTCGCCCACGCCGGAGCAGAATGCCTTCAGACCACCGCCCGTGCCGCCGGACTCAACAACCGGTGCCTTGAAGTTCGGGAAAGCTTCGGCGAAGCTTTCAGCAACGATCTTTGCGTAAGGCAGAACCGTGGAGGAACCAGCAACCTGGATCTGGTCGCGAGCAGAAGCGGCACCCGCGAAGGCAACGGACGCCACCAGAGCTGCTGCAGACAATTTAAAGAAGTTCATTATGACTCTCCCGTCGTGGGGCCCTTTTTCGGGCTTTCGTGAACTGTGCCGGCAAGAGGCTTGATCCTTAAGCCCGTCTGGGCTGTCCCGGCGGCCTCTTCATAACCAGTCTTGCCACACCCTTTTATGTCACTTCGGTGAAAGATTTGTGACACGTTAAATTATTGATTTAATATGATATTTTAAAAACTAGATGAAAGCGACCCGGCTTTCATGTCAAAACCTCACAGTAAAGTCCGTTCCGACGCCAATTTCAGAGCGGATAATGAGCCTGGCGCGGTGGCGGGTCAGAATATGCTTGACGATGGCAAGGCCGAGACCGGTGCCTTTTTTTGAGCGGCTGTCTGCGACACTGACGCGGTAAAACCGCTCGGTGAGGCGCGGAACATGCTCGGCGGGAATACCCGGACCCTTGTCCACGACACTGACTTCGACGGGCTTGCCCGCATCCGCACGCAAAAACACATCGACGGCCCTGCCATCCTGACCATACTTGCAGGCGTTTTCGACAAGGTTCTGGAACACCTGCACCAACTCGTCCCGGTCACCATTCACCTCTACGGGTCTTTCCGGCATGTGCAGCTTGATCTCGACGTCCAGATCGCCGGCCAGCGGCAGCAGTGAATCCCGCACATGACCAAGAAGCGGCACGAGATCGACTGTCTGATCCGGCGCTATATTGGCGCGAAGCTCAAGCCTCGACAGCGACATCAGGTCATCGACCAGGCGGCTCATGCGAGTTGCCTGATCGAGCATGATGCCGAGAAAGCGCTCTTGCGCCTTCGGGTCGTTGCGTGCCGGTCCCTGCATGGTTTCGATGAAGCCGCGCAGGGAGGCGAGCGGCGTTCTCAGCTCATGGCTGGCATTGGCGACGAAATCGCTGCGCATGCGGTCGATACGACGCAAATCCGAGATGTCGCGGAAGGACAATATGTAAAAGGGCGCACCCGACGTCCGCGGCATGTCGGCAGGCGCGATGCGGACAATGAAGACGCGTTCGGATGGCAAGCGCTCGGAATGCTCCACCTGGTTCGGCTGACCGGTGGCGATGGTTTCGCGAATAACGTCGAGCAGGCCCGGCGAGCGCAGCCTTCCGGAAATATGCGAACCAACCGGGAGCGTACCGAAGGCGCGTTCGGCGGCGGCGTTTTCGAAGAGCACGCCGGCGTCCTGGTCCAGGATGAAAACGGGCGTATCGAGAACGGCAATGCCGGCCCGCACGCCTGCGATCAACCCTTGATCAACCGCGCCCTGAGGCTGCGCCTCCACCTTGGGTTTCTTCTCGTCCTTCTTGACGACATTGGATGGCGCGACGAAGAGGATGGCAAGGATGGCGGCAAGCCACAATGCGACGACGACGTAAGGTGAACGCCATTCGACAAGCACCAAGGCTGCCAGCATCGTGACGACAAAAAGCGCAAGCCAGTTTCTCCGCATGCGGCGCATCTGTTTAAACAACGCACCCTCCCCGTCCATCGCTGCCATTGCCATCGCGAATCTTGTCCATTCGTCTCGCTCCCGATCCGACCGTCATAATCGCCTTTCATGACAGAGATTCTTCGCCCTGTCCTTTTGCAAGCCTTAGCCGGCAAAATTTATGTGGATGGGGCTTCGATGCCGGAATCTCTTTGCTCTTGAATTCGTTGAGTGTCAGGCTGACCTTAAGAAGACAAAATGCCATAAGCTGAAAAGGGAGTGAGCATGAGCGAAACCGTCAAGGACAGATCCGTGACATTGACGATCGATGGCAAGGAGCGGGTCTTCAATATCGACGCTCCGGTGCTGCCCGACTGGGTCGAGGACAAGAAGCTGACATCCGGGGATTTTCCCTATGACAAGAAGCTCGGCCGGGAAGAATACGAGGCGGAGATCGAAGCGCTGCAGATCGAACTGGTGAAGGTGCAGTTCTGGCAGCAGGCCACGGGCCAACGCATCATGGCGCTGTTCGAGGGCCGTGACGCTGCCGGAAAGGGCGGCTCGATTGCCGCCGTTCGTGAATATCTCAACCCGCGCTATGCACGCGTGGTGGCGCTGACGAAGCCGACAGAAACCGAACGCGGCCAATGGTATTTCCAGCGCTACATCGCCCATTTCCCGACAGCGGGAGAGTTCGTACTGTTCGACCGCTCATGGTATAACCGCGCCGGTGTCGAACCGGTCATGGGCTTCTGCACGCCGGAAGAGCACAAACGCTTCCTGAAAGAAGTACCGCGTTTGGAAAAAATGCTGGTGCATGAGGGTGTGAACCTTTTCAAGTTCTATCTGGATATCGGACGCGAGACCCAGCTAGAGCGCTTCCATGATCGGCGCCACAGCCCGCTGAAATCCTGGAAGCTTTCCGACATGGATATCGCCGCCCTGACCAAGTGGGACGACTATACCGCAGCGCGCGACGAGATGCTGGACAAGACCCACATAGACGACGCGCCGTGGACGGTGATCCGCGCCAATGACAAGCGCAGGCTGAGGCTCAACCTCATCCGTCATATTCTCATGTCGCTCAATTATGACGGCAAGGATGAGAAGGCGATCGGCAAGATCGATGAGAAGATTTTGGGAAGCGGACCGAAGTTTTTAAAATAGCTTGAGCGACGACCGTCGTCGCTCCGCTTTCAGGCCGAGGTGATTAGTACACCCAAGGAGAAGAGGCAGACCCACAGCGGCCTGCCTCTTTTCATTTCTGGTTTCACTGACCCGGCAGGATGCGAACCGAATAGAGGTTGATCGGGCGGGCAGTGCCATCGATATCGCTGTTGATGAAGATACGGCCAGGCGCATTCGGCGCCATGGTTCGATCGAAACTCACATTGATCAGCATATCCGCCCGCTCCTGCGTGGCAGTGAAGCGGTGGCGCGAGCAATCTCCAAGTGTGCCAAAGTCGCAGGACACCGACACCTGACTCTGACCATTGCTGCCAGATTGCAGTGTGATGGAAATCGTCGAGGACTTGCCCGCCATCTCCCGCAGCACCTCGGCCGGAACGGTGATGGCAATGTTGCCTGCGGCATCCGCCGACTGAGACGTGACGCGAACGGCCTTTCCGCCGCCGGTTGCCACGTTTTCCACCTTGGAAAGCGAACCGGGCTGGAGCCCCGCATTTCCGCGATCCGCGTTGAAAACCTCCTGCCAGGCGTCGGAGAAACCGCGGCCGGCGGCAAGCGTCGGTTCCTGGGTGCTCTGCTGACCGTCGAAATCTTCCGATTCCACCGAAGGCGGCGGGTTTGGCACGCTGGTGTCCCGCTGGGCCGGGCTCAGCAGCAAGCCGGAACTGTAGACCCACCAGCCACCAAGGCCGATGAAGGTTAAAAGCGTAAACCAGATGAAAAGGCGTGTGATGATGCCCTTCTTGCGACGGCCCTTGGCCGCACGCTCCGGTTTGAAGGCAAGCGAAGAGGCCTCAAAGGACGGACCGGCCGCAGACGTCATGCGGCCCAAGTCCTCGTCGGAGCGCTCGGCGCGAAAATCGCTCATCTCCGGCGGCTCAGATGCGGGCTCGCTGCGCGGTTCAGCGCGCACCGGCGCCTCGACAGGCATCGCCGCACCCTGGACCTCATCTTCATGCCGCCGCGCGGGCGCAATGGACGGTGCCGCGACAGCGGGGGCAGACTGCGCGACGGCGGGAGGCTCGACAACAGGCGGCGCGGCACGTTGCGTTTCCCGGCGCACATGATCCTCGACCACATCCAGCAGGCGGTTGCGCTCTTCCGTCTCGATGGCGTGAATGAGATTTTCCAGACGCTGACGCTGCTGCGCCACGACAGTCTGGTCATCTATGCCCTGCTTACGCAGACCGGCTTCCAAGGCCTGGCGCGACGATTGGTAGATGCGCGCGCGCACTTCGGCATTCGACCGATCCGATTTTTCCAGGGCATTTCTGATTGCCGTTTCCAGTCCGCTCACTCTCGGTCCTTCTTCCTCGCCATACGCGAAAGATCAACGCTTCGGCACCACGTTTACGATTCGGTAACGACTCGCGTCCCCAACCGCAAGCCACCTCACCCGCAAAGCGGAGATTGGCTTGGGGAAAACGTCGCCACTATGGCAGTTGGGCCATAAGGTTACCGGCAATCGCCGACACCAATCCTCACCGTACGTCCTGACCGCCTTATTTCCTGCCTGCGCTTTTCGCTTTTCAACAGTGCTCACCTCGGCTAAATCTTACGTGCGCGTAAACGTAAATCGCCAAGTATCATTCCGTGGGAGGAACCATGCTACCGTCCATTCTCAGGGACAATCTCCGACTGCCGGTGATTGCCTCGCCGCTTTTCATCATTTCTCATCCGGAATTGACGCTGGCACAATGCAAGGCAGGGGTCGTAGGGGCGTTTCCCGCTTTGAACGCCCGCCCGGAGAGCCAGTTGGATGAGTGGCTGGCGATGATGACGGAAGAGCTTGCCGCGCACAACGCCGCCAACCCAGACCGCCCTGCCGCGCCTTTTGCCGTCAACCAGATCGTCCATATGTCCAACAAACGGCTGGAACATGATCTTGGGCTTTGCGTGAAATATAAGGTGCCAATCGTCATCTCGTCCTTGGGTGCTGTCCCGGAGGTCAACGCCGCGATCCACTCCTATGGCGGGATCGTGCTGCACGACGTGATCAACAACCGCCACGCCAACTCGGCGATCCGAAAGGGCGCGGATGGTCTGATTGCGGTCGCCACCGGTGCCGGGGGCCATGCGGGCACCCTGTCCCCCTTCGCGCTGGTTCAGGAAATCCGCGAATGGTTCGATGGCCCCCTGCTTCTAGCCGGCGCCATCGCCAATGGCGGCTCTATTCTGGCGGCCCAGGCCATGGGGGCGGATATGGCCTATATCGGCTCGCCCTTCATCGCCACCCGCGAAGCGCGCGCGGCGGAAGCCTACAAGCAGGCGATCGTCGAGGCGCACGCCAATGACATCGTCTATTCCAACTACTTTACCGGCGTCCATGGCAACTATCTGAAAGCCTCTATCATCGCGTCTGGTCTCGATCCCGACAATCTGCCCGTCGCCGATCCCTCAAAAATGGATTTCGCCGCCGCCTCCACAGGCGCCAAAGCCTGGAAGGACATCTGGGGCGCGGGGCAAGGTGTGGGTGCGGTGAAAGCCATCGAACCCGTCTCCGCACTCGTTGACCGGCTCGCGCAGGAGTACGCTGCGGCGAAGCAGCGCGTCTGCGCGTAGTAGGCGAACAAGCTCGTCGCCAGCGGGAAATTTTCAACAAGCTGACATTCAGCGCTTGAAATCCTGCCCCAATGGCTGTATCAGCCCGCCATACGCCGCGCCGAGAGATTTTCGGCGCTTGCGCAGGCCGCTTTAGCTCAGTCGGTAGAGCACGTCATTCGTAATGACGGGGTCACGTGTTCGAGTCACGTAAGCGGCACCATTATCTCACTAAATGTTCGCCCTATATTTCGTGACTGATCACCGAGACCTCACGTTTTCGCGATGTGGATTTTCTGCCTCTCGTGCTTCTTCCTCGCCTCGCCTATCTTAGTCTCTCAACACAAGAGGAGATTGAATGATCGACGAATTTGGCCCGTACGCGCAGATGGCGACGCTTGGAGAGCAGATGGCCAATCGGTACCAGATGGATGAGAACCTGGAGTTGGATCCTCACCTCGCCCATTACATGGAGGAGGTTGAGGTCAATATCGCAGCCGATAGCTTTAACCATGTGGGGTTCATGAACAAAATTCTCGTGCGATTGAAGTCCTCACCGGCAGCAGACGACGAGCCGCGGCGCCAGGAATTTCTACAGGCCGTCACCATGGCGCTGCAGGAGCGCATTGATCACGCCTCTCGCGACGTTGCGCTCAGCGGAATTTGATCTTCGTCGATGCAGACCCATGGCCACAAGGAGGCTTTGCGTCCAGTCATGCTTTAACGCGAGCCAAGCGGTCAGATTGGCTTCTGACCGAGTTCAATTGGTCTGTTGATGTGGTGCTGTGCGGGGAATTAGAGACCCATCCTGGCCCTGTGGAGCGATACCCTGCGGGGCAATGTGGACGTTGCCGCGAAAAAGGGCGATGCTGAGGACAAGACCGATCAGGACGCAAAGGAGAGCGACGAAGATCAGTCCGGCTTTGTCTATCGGCTTTTTCATGGATCCTACCATAGGCGCTAATGTGGATATGGTGAGGCGATGAACACCCTTTCTTACCGTCAGACATATTTGGTTACCAAACCGTAAAGAGACAATACCATAGCCGTTTTATTGCAAAACTATTTTAGGGCGCGACCCTGCAGAAGTGCCTTGTGGCGGCAAGCGCGTCCGTAACGAATGGACGGACTGTATGCGCTCGGTGGAAACTGGCGTTGAACCAATTGGTGTCAAATCACGTTACTGGCCAGATAACAATGGACATGGGATTTTAGATCGTGGACGTCATTCGCATTTTGCTCGCCATCATCCTGCCGCCCGTCGGCGTTTTCCTGCAGGTGGGTCTCGGCCTTCAGTTCTGGCTGAACATCCTGCTCACACTGTGCGGCTATCTACCCGGCATCATCCATGCGATCTGGGTCATCCTGCGTAAGTGATCAATATCCACTTGCGGTAGGCGGCGCGGGCGCTGTTCATATAGACGAAGTCACGCGAAAGCCTGCGTTGCCCAAGCTCCCGCTGCGGCGGCGAGGCCGGTGAGCAGTGTTCCCCAAATGATATCCACCACACACAGACGCCATGTCCAGCCCTTGAGGGTGGACAGGTTCGTCATGTCGTAGGTGCCATAGGCCAGGAAGCCGAAGATGGCACCGGAGAGTAGCGCTTCACCGATAGAGCCGCCTGTGAAGGACGGCGCGACGGCGAAGTAGACGATGCCTGCGATGTAGAAGAGATAGAAGACGCCTGCTGCTACGAAATTGGGTTTGGGCAGCATCAGTTGCCCGATTTCCCGCTTATAAAAGCCGACGGCGAGCTTTGAGAGCCAGACGAAATCAAGCCCGAAGAAGACGATAGCCGTTGCGACATAGGCGATGATCAGTTGCATACGGCAAACTTCCTTTTATGAGCTGGCGTCAAATTCCCAAAACCGGCTGAACCAGCCTGACGATCCAGCTTTTGAACTTCAGCGGTGCATCGGTGACGGCGAGGCAAATACAATCTTCCCCCTCGCCGGCTATCGGCTGGTGAGTGAGGTCTTCATCCGCCTCTTCGAAATCGCCGCGATGGAAAACGTCGTCGCCATCGCGAAAGCATCCGGCGAGAACCACCGTCAACTCGCGCCCGCCATGGGTGTGTTCGGGAACAGGCTTTCCAGCCGGGATCCTCAGCAAGCGGACCTGGGCTTCACCATCACGCGTGGGAATGGGGAAATGATAGGCACCGGGGCCAAGCGGCTTCCACTTCAGCCTGTCGATATCTCCACCGGCGTAGGAGCGCAGAGGTTCTGGCAATACAGACGCCTTGGTCGCAACTGACGCTGTTGCAGAAGGTCGCTTTGCAGGCGCCTCGGCGCGCAGGCGGGCCTTCATGGCGCTCCATTGACCTTCGGAAATTCCCTGGACCGGTTCGACATCGCGCAAGAGCGCACCCGCGGTCATTTCCATGGCGTGCAACCGCTTGCGGCATTCGGGACACAGCGCAAGATGAGTGGCGACTGCAAGGCTCCAGCTTTCCGCCAGACTGCCCGACGCATAATCCAGAAGCATTTCGTCGCTGATGTGGTGCCGAACACTCATGTGCGCGACTCCAGTGCTGTTCTCAGTTTGGCAAAGGCGAGCCGGATGCGCGACTTGACGGTTCCGATCGGCAGGCCAAGCTGTTGGGCAATGACGCTATGGGACATTTCCTCGAAGAATGAACGCTTCAGAAGATCACGCTGCTCCTGCGGCAGGTCGGCCAGCGCCCGATGCAGACGCTCTGCATCCTGCAACTCTTCCATCTGGGTATCGGCGGCCGGCGCATCATCGGCGACGAAGGCCGGATCGTTCAAATCGAATTCGGGGCGGCGATCGCGGCGGTGCGCATCGATTCTGAGATTACGGGCAATTCTGAATATCCAGGCGGAGACGTTGCCTCTTGCCGGATCGAAGAGGGCGGCCTTGTTCCAGACCGTCATCATTGTTTCCTGCATCAGTTCCTCGGCGGCCTGCGCGTCACGCACCTGCCGTAACATATAGATCCGCACGCGTGGCCCGAAATACCGGAATACGGCTTCGAAGGCCTCCACACTGCGTTCCGATGCAATCGCTCTCAGCAGTCCGGGAAGCTCGTCCTCGATATTGTTCTGGACCGTTTCACCCATGCGAATAGGCTTTACCTCGCTCCCACGCGTTTTCTGAGCAACAGGCCTCTTCCTATTGTTGCTCATATAGTGGCACGGCGCCGACGCTATGGAAACATTTATCGTCATGATGGCGACTACGGCACGTCTATTTCAGTGGATCACTCAAGGTAAGGCTGAAGACAAAATTTAACGTTTCGGAAATCCATTGGGCATCCCCATGCGTAACGTTCGACATGAAGAAGATGGACCTGGAAGTCATGAATATATCGTCGCGGTCAAGAGACGGACAGGCACAGCGTAAGGTTGCCGTTATTGGTTCCGGTATCTCCGGTCTCTCGGCTGCGTGGCTCATCGACAAGTCCTGCGATGTCACGCTCTATGAGAGCAACCACCGACCAGGCGGCCATGCCAACACGGTCGATGTCGAAGCTGCGGGCAAGGCTCCCATTGCCGTCGATACGGGATTTATCGTCTATAACGAGAAGAACTACCCCAATCTTGTGGCTCTGTTTGCGCATCTCGGCGTGCAGACGGCTGCCTCCGACATGTCCTTTGCAGCATCGCTTGGCGGCGGAGCGCTTGAATATTCTGGCTCCGACCTTGCCGGGCTGATTGGCCAGAAATCCAATCTCTTTCGCCCGCGTTTCTGGAAAATGGTGCGGGACATCATGCGCTTCTACAAGGTCGCGCCGGATCTTCTGAAAGACGAGAGCCTGCGCGGCGTCAGTCTCGGCTCCTATCTCGATCGAAACAAATATTCAGCGGGCTTCATCGACGATCATCTGCTGCCGATGGGGGCTGCGATCTGGTCGATGACCGCCAACGACATGCGCGATTATCCGCTGCACGCCTTCATTCGCTTTTTCGTCAATCATGGCCTTGTCCAGCTTTCCGGCCGCCCGCAATGGCGGACGGTTAAAGGCGGAAGTCGTGAATATGTGTCGCGCGTGCTTGCCGAGTTTCGCGGAACGGTGCGCCTTTCAAGCCCGGTTGCCGCCATCCGTCGCACGCCCGAGGGCGTGACCGTCGTCGACCGCGCAGGCGATGTCTCGGTTTTCGATGATGTGGTGATCGCTACGCATGCGGATGATGCCTTGTCGCTTCTTGCCGACGCTGACGATCATGAGCAGGCCCTTCTCGGCGCATTCGAATATACGAACAACACGGCCGTGCTTCACAGCGATGAGCGCCTGATGCCGAAGCGCAAAGCCGTCTGGTCCAGCTGGAATTATCTGAGCGAGCCGGGATCGCGCGGAACGGAGGCGCTTTGCGTCACCTATTGGATGAACAAGCTCCAGCCTATCGATCCTGCAACGCCGCTCTTTGTCACGCTCAATCCCTCCCGCGCCATCGATCCGGCCAAGGTGATCCAGAGCTTCGATTATACCCATCCGCTTTTCGATACCAAGGCGATGGCAGCACAGAAGAGCCTATGGTCGCTACAGGGCCGTCGCAACACCTGGTTCTGCGGCGCGCATTTCGGCAGCGGCTTCCATGAGGATGGCATTCAGTCCGGCCTTGCGGTCGCAGAAGCGTTGGGCGGCGTCAAACGCCCTTGGACGGTGGAAAACGAATCCGGTCGCATCTTCATGTCGCCCGTCGAGGAGCGCGTCTGATGACGTTGCGCTCCGCGATCTACGCTGGCAACGTTGTGCATGCGCGCCATCGTCCGCGCCCGCACAAGCTGCGTTACCGCGTTTTTTCGCTGCTCCTCGACCTGGATGAATTGCCGCTGGTCGATCAGACGATGCGGCTCTTTGCCCATAATCGCTTTTCGATCTTCAGCTTTCACGACAAGGACCACGGCATCGGTGAAAAGTGCGCGCTGAAGGACTGGTGCCGGACGAGGCTTGGCGAGGCCGATATCGATGTGCCGCTTGAAGAGCTGCGTGTCGAAATGCTCTGCTACCCGCGCATCTTCGGTTATGTGTTTAATCCGCTGACGGTCTATTTCTGCCGTGACCGGCGTGAGAACGACCGGCTGGTCGCCATTCTCTATGAGGTCTGCAACACCTTTCACGAGCGCCACACCTATATCATTCCCACTCCGCAAGGCGCTGACGGCACCGTCCGGCATGCCTGCGACAAGGAAATGTATGTGTCGCCCTTCGTGCCGATGGAGTGCACCTACGATTTCCGCATCGATCCGCCGGAGGAGATGGTGCGCGTTGCCATCAACGAGCGCGATACCGAGGGCGAGTTGCTGTTTGCCTCCTTCACCGGCAAACGCCGCCCTTTGACGGACGGCGCGCTTGCCAGATGTTTTCTGTCCCATCCGCTGATGACGCTCAAGATCATGGGCGCCATCCACTGGGAAGCCCTTCTCCTCTGGGCCAAGGGCAATCCACTTTATCGTCACAAGGCCGCTGAAAGCCGCATTGCGAGCTCAGTCCCCGCCAAAACGCCGCAATCATGGGAGGCATGAAAAATGAGCCACGCTGAACAGGAAACGCGCCCGCTTCTCCTTCACGCAGCCCCTTTCTGGCAAAGGATGATCTGCCGGAGACTGAGCGGTTTGACGCATGGACGTCTGACGCTCGTTTTCCCCGGCGGGCAGGAATATGTGTTGCAAGGCAAGGAGTCCGGGCCGCATGGGGTCATTTGCCTGAACCGAGGTCGGTTGGTTCGTCGCCTTGTAACTGGTGGCGATATGGGTTTTGCACGCGCCTACATGGACGGTGACTGGGACAGCCCGGATATCTCCTCACTGCTGGAACTCGCTGTTGCCAACGAAAAAAGCTGGCTGTCGCTTTCGCAGCCGTCACGGCTGACGGCAACCATCGACTATCTGCGCCATCGTCTGCGCCGCAACTCCAAGTCTGGAAGCCGCCGTAACATCGCGTTCCACTACGATCTTGGTAATCGCTTCTACGGCGCATGGCTCGATGAGACCATGACCTATTCTTCCGCGCTCTTTACACAACCCGGCCAGACGCTGGCTGAAGCGCAGAACGCCAAATACGACCGGATCGTTGAAGAGCTGCAGATCGGGCCCGACGACCACGTGCTGGAGATCGGCTGCGGTTGGGGCGGCTTTGCCGAATATGCCATGGCAAAGACTGGCTGCCGTGTCACCGGTCTGACGCTCTCTCAGGAGCAGGCCGCCTATGCGCGCAACCGGCTTGCCAAGGCAGGCTTGTCAGAGCGCAGCGACATCCGGCTGGAGGATTACCGCGATTGCCAAGGCACCTACTCCAAGATCGTCTCCATCGAGATGTTCGAAGCCGTCGGCGAGGAGAACTGGCCGGTGTACTTCAAGCGGGTGCGGGAACTGCTGGCGCCTGGTGGCAAGGCAGTCGTACAGGTGATCACCATCGACGAGCCTTTCTTCGACCAGTACCGCCGCAACGCCGATTTCATCCAGACCTACATCTTCCCCGGTGGTATGCTTCCCTCCATCACCGCGTTCCGCCAGGCGGCAGCACGCGAGGGCGTTTCAGTCACCGATGAGCTGCGCTTCGGCCAGGACTACGACCGGACGCTGATGCTTTGGGATCGTGCCTTCATTGCAAACTGGGAACGAATCCAGCCGATGGGCTTCGACGAGCGCTTCCGCCGCATGTGGCAATATTATCTTCATTACTGCGCGGCGGGCTTCAGAGGCGGTCGGATCGACGTCGTTCAGTTCACGCTGGAGACGTAAAACAACGCGCGCGATTTGCTCGCCCACAATCGAAAATACGCCTTCCTCGGGAACTTGCGGCCGTTCTTCACGTTATGGTGACAGATTTGAAGCGCCGGTACAGCCGGCTCCCAGCGGAGGCAACCCATGAATCAGATCATCTATATCGTCGGCCTGGTCGTTATCGTTCTTGCTATCCTGTCTTTCTTCGGCTTTCGTTGATGCTAAGCTCCCGGTTGTAAAATCGGGCGCATCGGAATAGTCTCCCTAACGGGAACCGAGCCAATGCATGACGCGTTAGCTTGGGTTGTTAGGGAGGTGTTCAATGAAGCAGACCATATGGACAGAACCTGTCGAAGTCATCTTTGACAAGAATAGCCGGAACGTTATCTCCGGCCCCTTCGATGCGCTGATGCTACTTACCGAAAACTGGCCGCATACCCGCGGGCTGAATTTTGTCCGAGCACGCAGCGCATGCCGCGCAGCACTGGACGGACGCAAGACGCCTGAAGAAGCACGCCGCTGCTTCGAAGACGCAGTGTCGGAAGCAACCACACGAAGGCCGCACTAAGCGGCCTTTATGCTGTCGGAGATCCCGTCATCCCCCTTCTGCGGTCCCCGGGCTTAGCCCGAGGACAAGGCGTATTACGGCTAAGACTCAGGGCTCAATGACCTCCCTTTCTGGAAATAGGGACTTTGGTGATCACACCGAAGCCATTCGACAGAAGCTGCCTCTTTACGCTTAGTCCGCACAGAAAAACGGCCCCTTTCGGAGCCGTTTAGCGTGTGATGTTTTACATCCAATATGGCGGAACGCCGTAGTAATCGTAGACCTTGCGGTCCTCACGGCCATACCAGCTGTCGTCTTCGCGTTCGGCGAAGCGTGGCGCATTTTCAATCTGTTCCTTGGTCAGATCGACGCGGTAGCCATCAAGCTCTTCATCATAGTGGAGCTTTTCCCAAGGCAGCGGATAGTACTCGTCGCCGATGCCGAGGAAGCCACCGAAGCTCAAGACGGCGTAAGCAACGCGGCCGCCGCGCTTTTCGAGAATGATGCGTTCGATCGAGCCGATCTTCTTGCCGTCGGCGCCATAGACGTTCGTCCCTTCAACCTTATCGCTGGCGATAAAGCTTGGGGTGTCCTTGACGTATGGATCCTGACCGGCACGGGGTTCACGGTGAAGCATGGTTGCATCTCCTCTTTTCAGTGCATTGATGGAGAATTAACCCAATCACGGAAAAATCGTTCCCAGATCGCGCGGGGATGCGTGCTCGCATTTGCGTGAGATGGTGATGTCAAATCGTGTGCGACACCGCCTTTGGCTTGCCGACGCGCGCCAGCAGGATAACGGGGAGAATACCGATCAGCACGATGGCAAGAGCCGCAATCGAGGCTTCCTCATAGGTCCCCCTCGCCGCCTCGCCATAAAGCTGCGTCGAGAAGGTCTCGAAGTTCAAGGGTCGCAGAAGCAGCGTTGCCGGTAGCTCCTTGACGCAATCGACGAAGACCAGCAGACCGGCTGCGGCAATTGCCGCCTTGGATAGCGGCAGATGCACATGGCGGAAGGTTGCGCCGGGCGCACGCCCCAAGGTGCGCGATGCGTGATCGAAGGAGAGAGGAATGCGGCTCAAGCCAGCGTCGATCCCGCCTGCGGCGATCGTCAGGAACCGCGCTGTATAGGCAAAGATCAAGGCGGCCCCGCTGCCGATCAGCAGAAGCCCGGTTGAGATGCCGAACCAGCTCTGCATGGTTTGATCGACAAACCTGTCGAAGCCGCCAAGAGCGATCAGCACGCCGATGGCGATCACCGTTCCGGGCGCAGCATAGCCGACCGTCGCCAGCCGGAAAGACCATAGGGACGCCCTGCCCGGCACGATGCGCATGGCATAAGCGACCACGAGTCCAAGAAACAATGTGACGAGGGTGGCAAGTCCGGCAAAAACGATCGTGTTCACGGCCTCGGATTGAAAGCGCGTGGAAACCCCGCTAAACTGATAGCGCGTCCAGGCCTGCGTAATGAGATAGAGTGCGGGTCCGGCAAAGCCGATCAGGATCGGCAGGCTGCCGAGCGCAAAAGCAAGCCAACCCCAAAAACCCTCGATCCGCAGCGGTTCGAGCGTTCTGCTTTTCTGGGCGGAGAGCGCGTAGCGCTGCCTGCGCCGCGCCCAGCGCTCCAGCGCCACAAGGCCCACGACCAGCACCAGCATGCAGAGGGCAATCTGTGCTGCTCCCGGCAGATCCGACTTCGTCACCCAGGTGGTGTAGATCGACACCGTCAGGGTGCGAACGCCAAGAAATTCCGATGCGCCGATATCGTTCAGGGCTTCCATCAAGGTCAGGCTGATGCCCACGGCGATTGCCGGACGCGCCAAGGGAACGGCGACCCGCAGGAAAAGCGATCTGCGAGACGTACCCAAAAGCCGCGCAGCCTCGAGCAGATTGCCGGCCTGGGTCAGGAACATGGCCCGCACGGGAATATAGACATACGGATAGAGCACGAAGCCGAGCAGCAGGATGCATCCGGTCATGGAGCGAATATCGGGAAGGCGAAACTCGCGCGGGCTGGAATAGCCAAGCAGCCAGCGCACTGCCCCCTGGACGGGACCCAGCGGGTGGAGAATATCGAGGTAGGCGTAAGCCATGATATAGGTGGGCATGGCGAGCGGCAGGAGCAGCGCCCATTCCAGGAAGCCGCGCCCTGGAAAATCATGCGCTGCGACGAGCCAGGCGGACGCCGTACCCAGCACACCTGCGAGAATCCCGACACCGAGAAGCAAAATCAGCGTGTCCGGCAAGGCAGTTGCCAGCACAGTGTCGCGAAGATGTGCCCACAGCCCCGTCGAGCCCTGCATGGCTTCCGTCACCAATGCCGCCACGGGCAGAAGGGCAAGCCCTGCAATCACCGCCGATGCTACCAGCCACCAGACATTCGCATGGAATCTCGGTCTGGCCTTCATCGTTGTGGGACTGGCGGTGTCTGAAACCATGCGGGTACTCAAGCCTTATCGTGCATGAAATATCGATATACTGAAAAAGGTGAAGGCGCCCGCGGGAAACGGGCGCCTTGTCATGCATATGCCGGATCGCTGATCCGAGGCCAAAGCCTTAGTTGTCGAAGCCGACCTTGTCAGCCAGTTCGCTTGCCTGCTTTCGGTGGGAGACGATTTCCGTCAACGGCTTCGGATCGATCTTCAGTGTGCCGAAGGATGCAACGACCTCGTTCAGTGCCGCGCCTGGCTTCACCGGATATTCGAAGTTGGCTTCAGCATAGATCTTCTGCGCTTCGTCGGAGACGAGGTACTCGAGAAGCTTCACGGCATCGGCCTTGTTCGGCGCGTTCTTGGCAACTGCTGCACCGGAGATGTTCACCTGGGTGCCACCGTCCTTGAAGGTCGGGAGAATGACCTTGATCGCTTCGCCCCACTTGACCTGCTCTTCGCCGCCCTTACCGGAGCGCATCAGGCCGACATAGTAGGAGTTTGCCAGACCGATATCGCAAATGCCGCCGAGGATGTCCTTGGCAACGTCACGGTCGCCACCGCCAGCCTTGCGGGCGAGGTTGTCCTTGACCCCCTTCAGCCAGGCTTCGGTCTTTTCAGCGCCGTAATGGGCGATGTAATCGGCAAAGAGTGCGGTGTTGTAGGGGTGCTGGCCGGAGCGAATGCAAACCTTGCCCTTCCACTTCGGATCGGCCAGGTCTTCATAGTTGAAGGCCGTCAGGTCGAGATCCTTGGCGGCATAGAGAACGCGGGCACGCATGGAGAGCGCGAACCAGTTGCCCTTTGCGTCCCGCAGTTCTGCGGGAACGGACTCGGTCAGAACCTTGGACTCGACTGGCTGGGTGACACCCTTTTCGACGAGGTCGACGAGATTGCCGGCATCCACCGTCATCAGAATATCAGCTGGGGAGCTTGCGCCTTCGCTCAGCACGCGCTCTGCAAGACCATCCTTCATGAAGACGGTGTTGACCTTGACGCCGCTTTCCTTGCTGAAGGCATCCAGCAATGGCTGAACGAGAGCCGGTTCACGCGTGGTGTAGATGTTGACTTCCGCAGCATTGGCCGCGCCTGCAAAAACCGCTCCGGTGACGCCTGCTAGAAGTGCAATATTTTTGGTATTGAAAAAACCCATCTCTCTCCCCTTCGGACTTGAATGATGTCGAAGGCACTGACCATACATGATAATGTAAATCAAGTTTAATCTGGTGGGCGATCAGCCGAAATGTTCACTTTGAGTTGAAAATGATCGGAATTTCCGAAGCGATTTTTCGTATTTCAATCCTGGGTAAATATCAGCACCTGCCGAGGATCGACCGCAAGACGAACGTCCGTAACATCGATCGGTGTGCGCTTCATGCTGCGCACGCGCAGATCCCGCTGCAAACCCGGAACGCTGATCGACAGTTGCTCGATCTCGCCCATGAACATGCGGCCCGACACCTGGCCTGAGAGAAGATTGGCGTGAGACGTGCTGTCGCCCTGCACCTCGATCTCAGCGGGACGGATATAGACGAGAGCAGGCGCCCCTTCCTTCAAGTCGCCGCCATGGGAGAACCGGCCAATGGGCGTTTCCACATGTCCATTTCTGACCGTTCCTTCCACCTTGTTGAAGGCACAGAAGAAATCGGCTGCATAGCGGCTGACGGGGCGGTCGTGCAGGTCATAACCTGTCCCCGACTGGACGATATGGCCCGACTGCATGAGAACGACGCGGTCGCCGGCCGAAAGCGCTTCTTCCGGATCGTGCGTGACCATGATCGCGGTCGTCTGAAGGGCGCGCAACAGGCCTATCGTTTCTTCGCGCACGCTGTCGCGCAGGCCACGGTCGAGGTTGGAGAATGGCTCATCCATCAGCAGAATTTCAGGTTTCGGGGCCAAGGCGCGGGCAAGCGCCACGCGCTGCTGTTCGCCGCCGGAAAGCGTGTGCGGATATCGTTTGGCAAGATCCGACAAGCGAACATGCTCCAGCATCTCTGCGGTGCGGGCGCGCGCCTCTCTTCGTGGCATTCCTTTCAGCCCGAAGGCGACATTCTGCTCGACGGTCAGATGGGGAAACAGCGCATAATCCTGAAAGACGAAGCCGATGCGGCGCTTTTCCGGTTCGACGAACCGGGAAGGGCCGGCAATCTCAATGCCATTCATACGCACGCTTCCCGCGTCGGGCGTTTCGACACCGGCGATGATGCGCAGCAGCGTGGACTTGCCGCAGCCTGAGCGGCCGACCAGGCAGATGATCTCACCCTTCGATACCGAAAGATCGATATCTTTCAAAACGGGCAAGCCGGCAAAGACCTTGCCGATTCCATTCAGTTGTAGCGCTGCAACCTCTGCCATCAAAAACATCCATCATCGACGTCAGTTTGTTGATTGCGCAATTCAGGATTAAAGTCAAAACGCAAATTTCCAAGAGCACGCGGCTGGTGACGCGGAAGAGTTGACGTTTACGTTAGAGTTAATTACGCTGAAGTGAGTGGATGACTTCGGGAGCATCATCTACCCTCGTGGCCGAGGACGGCAGACAATCTGATGGATGAGGACCATTCAGATGGATAAGGATGCCGAGGACGGTTGCGAGGAGCAGCGTGGGAGGAAAGCAATGAGCGATACAAGTGCGATTCGTCAGGAGCCTCGTGCCGTGCAGCGGCCATGGCTTGCATCTTATCCGCAAGGCATACCGGTGGAATTGCCCGATCTCGGCTACACATCGCTTGCCGAACTCCTGGAACGAAGCTGCAAGCAGTTTGCCGATCGCAAGGCTTTTTCCAGCATGGGAAAGTCCATCACCTACCGCGAGCTTGAAGAACAGACGCGCGCCATTGGCGGCTGGCTGCAGAGCATCGGTCTGCAGAAGGGTGACCGCGTCGCGGTGATGATGCCAAATATTCTGCAGAACCCGGTTGCAACCTACGCGATCCTGCGCGCCGGTCTGACGGTCGTGAATGTCAATCCTCTCTACACCCCGCGTGAACTCGAACACCAACTGAAGGATTCCGGTGCGAAAGCGCTGTTCGTTCTGGAAAACTTCGCCCATGTGGTGCAACAGGCGCTGCCAAAAACCGATGTGAAGCATGTGATCGTCGCGACCATGGGCGATCTCCTGGGCTTCAAGGGTCACATCGTCAATCTCGTGGTGCGCAAGGTCAAGAAGCTCGTTCACGCCTATGCGCTTCCGCAGGCGATCAGCTACAAGAGCGTGCTGAAACAGGCGCGCAACACGACGCTGAAACCCGTCAATCTGACCCGCAACGATGTCGCTTTTCTGCAATATACCGGCGGTACGACCGGCATTTCCAAGGGCGCGGTTCTTACCCATGCCAATCTTCTGGCCAACAAGGCGCAGATCGCGCTGTGGATGGAGCCGGTCTTTGCCCGAAAGAACCGGCCCGAGGTACTGAATTTCGTTTGCGCTCTGCCGCTCTATCATATCTTCGCGCTGACGGTGAATTCGCTGATGGGCATCGCGCTTGGCGGGCACAACCTGCTGATTGCCAATCCGCGCGATATTCCCGGCTTCGTCAAGGAATTGTCGGGCTACAAAGCGCATGTCTTCCCAGGGATCAACACGCTGTTCAACGCGCTGATGAACAATGAGGATTTCCGCAAGCTCGACTTTTCCTCACTGGTGCTGGTGCTGGGCGGCGGCATGGCCGTGCAGCGCCCGGTGGCCGAACGCTGGTTCTCGATCACTGGCACAGCGATCAGCGAAGGCTACGGCCTTTCGGAGACCTCGCCGGTCGCCACGGTGAACTGCCTCGATCAAAACGGTTTTAGCGGCACGATTGGTCTTCCCGTTCCGTCCACCGATATTGATATTCGCGACGATGACGGCAACAGCCTGCCGATTGGTGACGTGGGTGAAATCTGCATTCGCGGTCCGCAGGTGATGGCGGGTTACTGGCAGCGTCCGGACGAAACCGCCAAGGTGATGACACCGGACGGTTTCTTCCGCTCAGGCGACATGGGCGTGATGGATGAACGCGGCTTCACCAAGATCGTCGATCGCAAGAAGGACATGATCCTCGTCTCCGGCTTCAACGTCTATCCGAATGAGATCGAAGAAGTGGCGGCGGCCCATCCGGGTGTACAGGAATGTGCCGCTGTCGGCGTGCCGGACGAGCATTCCGGAGAAGCGGTGAAGCTCTATGTGGTCAAGAAAGACCAGTCGTTGACCGCGGCGGAATTGAAAGCTTTCTGCGCCGAGGGCCTGACCAACTACAAGCGACCCAAGCATATCGAGTTCATCGCCGAAATGCCGAAGACCAATGTCGGCAAGATCCTGCGCCGTGAACTGAGAAAGCTGGCTAACTGATTGGCGTCGTTTGGAATAATTCAGCCGAACACGCCTTGATTTGGCCCGATGAAAGAGAATAGTTTCCTCATCCTTCCACGGAGCATGAGGAGCTTTCCATGCCGGCCATCGTCGAGACCCTGAAATCCACAGCCACCAGCACCAATGCGACGGACATTCGAGCCGCGTTTGCCGCAGATGGTCAGCGCTTCGAACGGTTCAGCGCGCGCTTCGACAACCTTTTGATGGATTACTCCAAATGCGCCGTGAATGACGACATTCTGGCGCTGCTCGAAAAGCTCGCAGCCGAAGGCGGCGTGGCGCAAAAGCGCGAAGAGATGTTCTCCGGCAAGGAGATCAATTTCACCGAAGGCCGCGCTGTTCTCCATACCGCTCTTCGCAACCGTTCGAACACGCCCGTACTCGTCGACGGCAAGGACGTGATGCCGGATGTGAACGGCGTTCTTTCCGCCATGGGCAAGTTTGCCGATGCGATCCGCTCCGGCTCGCTCAAGGGCGCAACCGGCAAGAAGATCACCGACGTCATCAATATTGGCATTGGTGGCTCGGATCTTGGCCCGGTCATGGCGACGCTTGCTCTTGCGCCTTTCCATGACGGTCCCCGCTCGCATTTCGTCTCCAATATCGATGGCGCTCACATTGCCGACACGCTGAAGCTGATCAACCCGGAAACGTCACTCTTCATCGTCGCTTCCAAGACCTTCACCACCATCGAAACGATGACGAACGCGGCGACTGCCCGCAAGTTCATCGCCGATGCGCTGGGTGAAGAGGCCGTCAAGCATCACTTCTGCGCGGTGTCCACCGCACTCGACAAGGTCGCCGCCTTCGGGATCGACAGCGACCGCATTTTCGGTTTCTGGGACTGGGTCGGCGGACGTTACTCCATCTGGTCTGCCATCGGCCTGCCGCTGATGATCGCTATCGGTCCGGAAAAGTTCGGCGAGTTCCTCGACGGCGCGCATGCGATGGACAAGCATTTCCGCGAGGCGCCGTTCCGCCAGAACCTGCCGATGCTGCTTGGCCTGATCGGCTTTTATCATCGCAACGTGTTGAACTACCCGACGCGCGCCATCCTGCCTTATGACCAGCGGCTGTCGCGCTTCCCGGCCTATCTGCAGCAGCTCGACATGGAATCAAATGGCAAGGGTGTGACCATCGATGGCACACCGGTAGACGGCCAATCCGGCCCGGTGGTCTGGGGCGAACCCGGCACCAATGGCCAGCACGCCTTCTACCAGCTGATCCACCAGGGCACGAGCATCATTCCCGCCGAGTTCATGATCGCCGCCAATGGGTTCGAGAAGGAACTGCGCCATCAGCATCAGCTGCTGATCGCCAATTGCCTTGCCCAATCCGAAGCCCTGATGAAGGGCCGTACGCTGGCGGAAGCCAAGGCACAGCTGACATCCAAGGGCATGGACGACAAGAAGGCCGATTTCATCGCGCCGCACCGCGTCTTCACGGGCAATCGCCCGTCGATCACCTTCGTTTACGACAAGCTGACACCCTTCGCACTCGGACGCCTGATTGCGCTCTACGAGCACCGCGTCTTCGTCGAAGGCGTGCTCTTCCGCATCAACTCCTTCGACCAGTGGGGCGTGGAGCTCGGCAAGGAACTGGCAACCGGCCTGCTGCCAGTGGTGGAAGGCAAGGAAAGTGCGGCTGGTCACGACAGCTCGACCCAAGGCTTGGTCAAGGCGCTGGCGGGGCTGGCGTCCGCTTAAAGAACCTGATCGCTCACGAAAAAGCCGGGACGTCGATCCCGGCTTTTTTGCGTCGTCAGGCTGAGGAACCGTTTTACGGCGACAGTTCCTCAAGAACCTTGCCCTTGGTTTCCACCGCAAACAGCATCGTCACGATGGCACCGATAATCAGGATGACGGCGAAGGTGGCGAACACATATTGGATACCAAAGGATGACATGACGAAGCCGACAAGCATCGGGCCAGCGGAAGAGCCGAGACGCAGCCAAGCGCTACCCGTGCCGGTACCGATTGCACGCATACGGGTCGGGTAGATTTCCGCCGAATAGAGGTAGAGCGAGAAAGTGACCGTCTGCACGATGGCGTAGGCAAGTCCGGCCAGGATCAGCACCTGCACTGGCGAGGTCGCGCCAAGCCATGCGAGAATGACGAGCGGTATCGGAGCAAGAAGCAAGGCGCCAGCATACCAGCGTTTCCGGCCGACCTTATCGATCAGCAGGGCGCATATGACAGCTGCGACGACGCCAGCAGCAGAGGTCATAAAGCCATAGAGGATGCTGGTTTCGAGAGGCAGGTTGAAGGTCTGGCGATAGAGCGTCGGCAGCCAGGTGATTGTTCCATTTGCCACCATGTAGGCGCAGAACCACATCGCCCAGATCGAGAGCGTCCGCTTCAGATAGATGCCCTGGAACAGTTCCTTCCAGTCGGATTCGCGTCTCACAGGCGTTGCCACGATGCGCGGCTCTGGAAGCTCTTTGCCGGATGCGCGTGCACTTTCCTCCATGCAAGAGACGATAGCGTCGGCCTCATCATAGCGGCCATTCGCGGCAAGCCAGCGGGGCGATTCCTTCAAGAACCAACGCAGCGGGATCATCAGGATGGCAGGAACCAGACCGACGACGAACATGGCTTTCCAACCATAGACCGGCACCATGAAGTAACCGATCAGACCGGCGCCCACGAGGCCGAGCAGAAACATCACTTCGTAGAGCAGAAAGAAACGGCCACGTCCTTTCGAGCCAATCAACTCGTTGATGTAGGCGCTGGCAACCGGCACTTCGCCGCCGGTTCCAATCCCCTGCACGAAGCGGAAGGCCATCATCATTCCGGCACCAGCGGCAAAGAGGCAGGCCACGTCCATGCTGACAAAGAGAAGGATGGTGAAGAGCAGCACTTTCAGGCGCCCGACCTTTTCAGCAAGCCAGCCAAACAAGATCGCGCCGATCAGCTGACCGAGATATCCCATCGACAGGATCATGCCCGTCTGGGCAGGGGTAAGCCCCCATTCGCGCACGAGAACGGGCATTGCATAGGCGATTGCGATAACCGTGTAGCCGTCGAAAAACGTTGCCGCTCCGACGATGTTGCGCGCCCAGAAGACTTCTCTGGTAATCGGAAGACGTTCCAACCTGGCGCTGATATCGGCCTGCGGATCCGCAAGGGCCTTCGTGTTGCCCTTTACGGGCTGCATGATGTTCATGAGTTCCTCCTCACCCTCGCCGCTCTCTCCCGACGGCGACCTTGTTTCTGCTCTTCTGCTTCTTTCTAAGACGTTGCTGTCAGACATCAATTAGGGGAGCCGAATCGGCTGGACTGCCGATCCGGCTCCAAGTGTTTGCCGTCCCAACCAATGCCGAGACGGCGTGACGATCATTCGGCAGCAAGAAGCTGCTCGACGCGACCAATACCAGCGGCTTCAAAAGCGGCGAAAATCTCCTGCTCGGCCTTCTCACCAAGGTTCTTCAGCGGCTCGCGGATCGTCGCGTGATCCAGAATGCCGCGATGCACGAGACCGAGCTTCAAGGCGACCGTACCTTCCATATGAGAACCGCGATGGTAGACGGCGCGCGTTACCGGTAGCAGCCGCTCGAAAATCTGGCGGGCCTTCGGATAATCCTGTGCTTTACCAGCCTTGATCAGATCGACCAGGAGTTCCGGCGCTATGTTGCCATAACCGACGAGAAGACCGTCGACATCGAACATGGTCGGAAGCAGCCATTCGTCATGGCAGCTCAAAACCTGCAGGTTCGGGTTGGCCTTCTTGAGTTCAGGAATTTCGACATACCAGCGCTTCATATTGCGCACGCCGTTCTTCGTGGCGACAACGCCCGGCTGGGTGGCAATGGCCAGCTGCGTATCGAGATCGTAAGAGGCTTTCGTCACATCTGGATATTGGAAGAGGATTTCCTGAAGACCGGATTCCTCCCAGATCGCCTTGTAGCGATCCTGCGGAGCACCCTTCTGGAAACCAAACCGCAGCCAACCGTGATTAGGATAGACGAGTGCGCCGGTAGCACCGGCAGCCTTGCACTTTTTGGCTTCTGCTGCGGCAACACGTGTGCCCTCACCGGTGATGCCGGCGATGATCGGGATTTCCCCACCGACAGCGTCGACATAGACACGGATGAGTTCGAGACGTTCGTCTTCCGTCAGGAAAGTGCCCTCGCCGGCATGACCGAGAATGACGAGGCTCTTTACGCCTTCCATCGAGGCCAACCACTTGGCGATTTTTGCATTGGCTGCGTAGTCCACTTCACCATTACGGGTGAAAGCGGTGACGGGTGCTGGGCTCAGGCCACGAAGATCCATGGGTTGCATCTGATTTCTCCTCCTTATCAGCTGCTGTCCTCTATCGATCAGCAGTCGGGATCGTTAATGGGAACGTTCCCGTTATCGATCTTTATTGTTCTGGAGTCAACGGCGTTTTTCGTGCAATGTGATGTTCGAGTGCTCAGCACCAGAGCTGGAATGGAAAAACACACATGGAATCAAGAGAGCGTTCGCGTCAGCCGCGAGTAACGGTTCACAGCGTGGCGGCTGCTGCAGGCGTATCGAAATCGACCGTATCGCGCATTCTGGACGAACGGCTTCCGCGGTCCGACAGCGAGACGGCACGGCGCGTACGGAAAATTGCCGCGGAACTGGGCTACGTGAGGGATGTCTCCGCAGCCAGTCTGCGGCGCGGCAATACGATGACGATCGGCGTCATCGTACCTCGGCTCACCGATACGGTGATGGCGATGCTTTATGAGGCAATCGTCAAAGCCTGTGCCCGCACCGGTCGTTTCGCCATCGTGGCGACGACGGAAGATAATCCGGAGGCGGATCGCGTTGCCGCGGAATCGCTGCTCAACCGCGGTGTCGACGGGCTTATTCTTTCAACGGCACGGGACGACGACACCTTCCCGGATGAACTTAACGAGCGTGGCGTACGCTATGTGCTGGCATTGCGAACGGATCATCATAGCCTCTCAGCCGTTGGCGATGATCGCCTGGGTGGATATCTGGCGACACGCCATTTGCTTGATCTCGGACATCAACGGATCGGCGTGATTGCCGGACCGGATTATGCCTCCAGCGCCACCGGACGTGTCGAAGGATATAAGCAGGCGCTTGCCGAGGCATGCATTTCGGTCGATCCCGCACTCATCGTCCCATCAACATTCGGCATCCAGTCAGGCGCCGAAGCGGTGCAGACGCTGATGGCGCTCGACTGTCGACCCACGGCGATTTTTGCCGTCAATGACAATACGGCGATCGGCGCGCTCTCTGCGCTGAACAAGATGGGTCTATCCGTTCCCGACGACATTTCGCTCATCGGCTATAACGACATTCCCATCGTTAGCCATCTTTCGACGCCTCTGACGACATTGCGCGTTCCCTTTGACCAGATTGCGTCGCACGCTTTGGAATTGCTCACTCAAACCACCGCCCCGCGCGAAAACCGTATTTTGGTATCCGCCCCGACCCTTATCCCGCGAAAATCGACTGCGAGATTTTTGGGAGCATCCGACATAACGCGATGATCTCGGTTCTCCAGTGAGCTTCAAGCGCCATCGAGTTCGGGCGCTAGTCCGGCATGACTATAGTGAACATGCTGGCCCATGGCACAGGCCGGGGAAGATTCCCCCCGGCTTGCGATGTCAGTTTTGGCTTGCCTTATGCCATGCTGGCTTCAGGCCGCGACCTCACGCCGACCATGATGCCGATGGCAGCAAGGGCGAGAATGAGTCCGCTGGTGCCGAAGACGCTGATTGCGCCGCTGAGATCGAAGATGATGCCGCCAACTGCCGCACCCATGGCAATGGCGAACTGGATGGAGGCGACGAGGAGGCCACCGGCGCTTTCCGCTTCATCCGGAATGGTGCGCGCGAGCCAGGTGGACCAGGCGACCGGTACGGCGCCGAAGAGGAAGCCCCAGAAGGCGACGAGGACTGCGGCAAGCGGCAGAGGCGGTGCCGTCGTCACCAGGAGCACTGCAATGAACGCCATGAAAAGGGGAAGCGCTGCTAGCGACATTTTAAGGCTGCGGCTGATGAACGACCCGGCAACGAGGGTGCCGACGAAGTTGGCCAATCCGAAGCCCAGCAGCAGGGCGGAAACCATGCCGATGCCCGCACCGATATCCGCTTCCAGGTAGGGACGCAGATAGGTGAAGAAGGCAAAATGGCCGCCGAAAACCAGCGTTGCCGCAACAAGACCGAGCGCAATACCAGGTCTCTTCAGCACAGTGCCAAGCGTCTTGATGCTGCTGGTGCCTGTCGGCGCAAGCTTCGGCAGGGTGAAAAACTGCGCGAACAAAGCGGCCACACCGAGCAGTGCCGTCAGGACGAAGACGAAGCGCCAGCCAGCTAGTTCACCGACATAGCTGCCAACGGGTGCCGCGACGATTGTTGCGCCGGACACGCCGCTAAAGATCATCGAAAGCGCGCGGGGCACGCTGGCCGCAGGGACCAGCCGGATCACGATTGCGGTGGACATGGCCCAGAAACCACCGAGCGCCACGCCAAGCAGCAAGCGTCCGATCAGGAGTACGCTCAGGCCGGGAGCCGCGGCGACCATCAGGTTCGAGATAACGAGGAGACCTGAGAAGATCATCATCAGGTGGCGGCGATCGATGTTGCGCGCGAGCGAGGTAATCAACAGGCTTGCCACCATGCCGACAACGGCGGTGACAGTGACCGCCTGACCGGCTGCACCTTCGGTGATGCCGAGGTCTGCGGCAATGGGCGTGAGGAGGCTTGCTGGCAGAAACTCTGCGGTGACCAGCCCGAAGACGCCAAGCGCCATGGATATGACGGCGCCCCAAGCGGGCGCCTCTGGGCCATCCGCGGCGGGAAGGGAGTTAGGTGTCGGGTTCATCTGTATGTCCTTTGGGAGGAGAGGATGGCAGAAGCATAGATTCGACTTTCCGGACGATCCATGCCACAAAATCCGCCATGCTTGATCATACGTCCGGAAATCAACCCTTACCCGATCTCATCAGCGAGTTGTTGATGGGCATGCGGCTTGTGGGCCTCGATTATCGCCGCATCGAAGCCTCCGCGCCCTTTGGCTTCTCCTTTGGAGAGGTGGAAGGTCGCGCGCAGTTTCATTTTGTGGCTTGCGGACCAGTCTATCTTCGCACCTCATCCGGTACGCTTCACAAGATGAATGCGGGCGATGCGGTTTTGTTGCCGCGGGGTGGCCCCCATGCCCTGCTTTCCGATCCTGACATTGCCTGCAAGAACATCCGCTCGCTGGATGCCGCGCCGCTCTGCAACTCCGTCAGCGCCATCAAGACCTGTGAACCCGATGTGCCCAGCGAAGAGCGCGTGCTGGTATTCAGCGGCTGCATGGAGTTCGATCTCGGAGCCATGCACCCGATTACCGGACTGATGCCGGAGGTGATGTTCGTCAACACGCTCACCTCGCGCTATCCAGAACTCCTTCCCATGCTGGAAGCGATGGAGCGGGAAACGCGCCAGGCCCGCGCCGGCTTTGCTGGCATCCTCGCACGGCTTGCCGATGTGGTCGCTGCCTTCATTGTGCGCGCCTGGGTGGAATGCGGCTGCGGCGATTCCTCCGGCTGGATCGCCGCGCTTCGCGACCCTCGTCTGGGGCGCGTCATCCTCGCCATTCACAACAACCCCGGTCACGACTGGACGCTGGCCGAACTGGCCGGCGTGATGGGCGCATCGCGCTCCGTCTTTGCCGAGCGGTTTTTGGAGGTGACAGGCATGACGCCGGTGCGCTACCTCACCGAGTTGCGTATGCGTCTTGCCATGCAGTGGATCGGCAAGGAGAGAATGCCGATCGAAACGGCGGCAGCGAAGCTCGGCTATGGTTCCCAGGCCGCCTTCAGCCGCGCCTTCAAGCGCATCGTCGGCCATCCGCCGAGCGCCCTTTCATCGTCGATCAGTCACCACGCGTAAGCGTCCAGAAAGAAAGCCCGCCGACTGCGGTGCAGGGCGGGCTTTTTCTCAAGCTTACGAGCGGACTTATTCCGCAGGCGTCGCTGCCGGATCGAGTGCGTCGATGCCTTCATGGCGATCATAAGCAGCTTGGTCGAGGATGCCTTGACGCTTGGCAACGATCGTCGGGATGAGCGCCTGACCGGCAACATTGACCGCAGTACGGCCCATATCGAGGATCGGATCGACCGCAAGCAGCAGGCCAACACCCTGTAGCGGCAGGCCGAGCGTGGAGAGGGTGAGCGTCAGCATGACAGTCGCCCCCGTCAGACCCGCCGTTGCGGCCGAGCCGAGCACGGAAACGAAGACGATCAGCACATATTCCTGAATGCCGAGCGGCAGGCCATAGAACTGCGCGACGAAGATGGCGGAGATCGCCGGATAGATCGCAGCACAGCCATCCATCTTGGTTGTCGCGCCAAGCGGCACGGCAAAGGCGGAATACTCCCGCGGCACCCCGAGATTGCGCTCTGTGACCTGTTCCGTCACCGGCAACGTGCCGATGGACGAGCGGGAGACGAAGGCGAGCTGGATTGCCGGCCATGCGCCTGCGAAGAAGCGCACCGGGTTCAGGCCGTTTGCTGCCAGGATCACCGGGTAGACGACGAAGAGAACAATCGCGAGGCCGATATAGATTGCGGCGGAGAACCAGCCAAGCGAAGCCAGCGCTTCCCAGCCGTAAACGGCGACCGCATTGCCGAGAAGACCGATCGTCCCGATCGGCGTCAGGCGAATGACCCACCAGAGCATCTTGCGGGTGATGGCGAGCAGCGACCGATTGAAGGAAAGGAAGGCTTCTGCCTTCTCACCCACCTGAAGTGCTGCAATACCCACCGCAATCGAGACGACCAGGATCTGCAAGACGTTGAAGTTCAGCGCCGTGGTGGCACCCGTCTGGGTGACCTTGGTTGAAGCCTGTAGGCCGAGAACGTTGGAAGGGATGAGACCTTTGAGGAAATCAAGCCAGGAGCCCGTGGTGGACGGTGCTGCAGCAGCAGCGGCCTCCACGCCGGTGTTGAGACCGGGCTGGATCAGAAGGCCAAGCGTGATGCCGATCAGCACCGCGATCAGCGCAGTGATGGCGAACCAGAGCAACGTCTGCCAGACCAGCCGCGCTGCGTTGTTCAACTCTCGCAGATTGGCGATGCTCGCCACGATGGCGGTGAAGATCAGGAGGGGAACAAGGGCGCGCAGAAGCTGCACGAAGATGGAGCCAACCGTGGAAAGCGCCTGGACCAGCCAGTTGGGGCCAGCCTCCGTCGGACCCATTTCCCGGGCGATGTAGCCGAGGACGAGACCCACCACCATGGCGGCGAAAACCTGGAAACCGAAGGACGCATAGAACGGCTTCTGCGCCCGTGGTGAGGAAGATGAAGCAGACATGTTTTTGAATTCCGTGAAAGCGAGAATGCTAGAGCATCTAACGCGCGAAGGAAGGGATTGCTCCTATATTCAGCACGATGCACAGAATTTCAACGAATTGGATTTTCCGCAATCGATAATGTGGAGAATTTTGTTTCGTCTCACGTTCCCTGAGGCTGGCTTCTGAAGAGCCGGGCGAAGAAGGCTCGATCCGATATGGATGCCAGCACAAGTGCCAGCGCTGCTGTCGCGCCAATTGCAAAGACTACACGCCCAATCAAGGTGCTGTAGATATCGGCCCCGAGCGATACCATCAATAGCGTGTCCTCGATGATGCTGTGAGCGAAGCCCATGAAAACGCAGGAGAGAAAGATCTGACGTGGATTGATGACGCCTGATCGTGCTTCCCGGATCAAAAGCCCGGCGCCGTAGGAAATGCCCAAGAAAAGGCCGATGGCTGTCAAATGACCCGCCTCGCCTTTGATGCCCGCCAGTCGCAGCACAGGTTCTATACCCTTCATCATGAGGCCAAGGATCCCCGTGATCTTCAACACCTCAAGGCTCCATGACAGGAGAAGCAGGACGACCAGCATCATCAGCATGGTTTCGGCCAGCCCCCAAACATAAACGGACCAGTCTGGTGTGACGGCGCCCGGCACCCATGCCGGAGCGACAGGCGCTGAAAGCCAACCGGTGGCCTGGAAGAGGTGATGGAGAATAAGCGCGTAAACGAAACCACCGAAGATACGAAGCGTCGTGGTTGCCACCATGCCTGGACCGGCCTTCTGGATGATCTTCTGTTCCAGAGGCAGGCCATGGGCGAAGAGAACGAGAGCGGAGAACACCGTGACATCCGCCGTGGTGAGTTCCGAGACAGGAACAAGCGTGAAGATCAAGGGCACCGCACCCCATATGCCGACGAGCATAGCCGTCAGCCACGCAAGACCCAGTTCTGGAGGGAGGCCAACCGCATGCATGGTCGGCCCGAAGGCGGGAGCGATGGCTTCGACAAGGCCTAAGCGCGACAGAACCTCGGTCAGCACCGAGATCGGAACCGTGATTTTGACCAGCAGCCAATAGATCTCGAGCGTCTCGCGGGATTTTAGCAGCAGGGATTGAAAGAACGGCATCAACGTCTCCTTGGGCACCACCATCCTATAGCCCGCGGCCCGCGGCGTTTTTGGTCAAAGATTGCGTCTTTCTGCAATTTTATTGCATCCCGTCTCCACATGCTTATGATCGTCTCATGGACAAGATCGACCGCACTATCCTCAACCTCATGCAGCGTGATGCGTCGCTTACCAATGTGGAGATGGCGGACAAGGTCGGCCTGTCTCCATCCAGTTGCCTGCGACGGGTTCAGCGTCTTACCAAATCCGGGATCATCGACCGCATCGTTGCCATTCTCAATCCGGCAAAAGCCGGGCGAGGCATCAAGGCGCTGGTATCGGTGGAACTGAAGCTGCATGGCGAACAGCACATGCGCCGCTTTCTCGACCTCGTCAAAGCGGAGGAAGCGATAACGCATGCCTACGCCATTACCGGCGATATGGATGTGATGCTGATGTTGCGTCTCACCGACATGGAGGAGTTCGATGCGCTGTGCGACAGGCTATTTCGCGACCAGACGAATGTCGCGCGCTTCGTGACGATGGTGGTGATCAAGACAGCGAAAGAGGAAACGGCGATCCGGGTTTGATCATGGGCCTTGGTCGCACCTTATTCAGTTCTCTCCACCCTTGCCGGGAGTTGCCGCTTTTGAAAACCGGTTTTAGACGGTTCGAACCCTGCGCTTCGATAAAATGCATGGGTTTCCGGCCTTGTGGAGCCTGTCATCAGCATGGCCTTGTAGCAGCCAGCCTGCCAAGCAGAAGCCGTTGCAAAGTCCAGAACCCGCTTCCCGATCCCTTGCCTTCTAAAGTCGCCATGGGTCACGACATTTTCGATCAGCGCGTAAGGCCAGCCACCCCGTGTAAGGTTTGGTATCACCACCAAGACGCACGAGCCAACGAGCACGCTGCCCATCTCACACAGCACGATAACGCTGCCGGGATAGGCAAGAAACTGATCGAATATCGCCTCGGCATCGGGCAAGTTCGGAGCTAGATCGCCCGGCGAAAGATGCTGATAAAGGTCGAGCAACGCTGGAAGATCGCTCTTTTGCGCAGCTCGGACCAATGTCTCGCCCATTCTATCGGAGGCCTTACAGCCCGATCTCATTCGCCCAAGGCGGATTTGCGCCTGCGCGCGAGACCGTCACGGCAGCGGCTTTGGCGCCAAGGGCAAGGGCCTTAGCGATCTGGTCTTCGGTGAGCGAGGCGACTTGGGGTTTGGTGAGGAGACCCTGGAGCTTCAGGGACGCCAGAATGCCGGCATCGAAGGTGTCGCCGGCGCCGACCGTGTCGACCACCTCGACGCGCTCGCTCGGCACTTCGACGCGAAGCTGCTTGGTGTAGCCGACAGCGCCTTCCGCGCCGCGGGTGACGACGACGAGCTTTGCGCCGTGGTGCAGCCAGTGGCGGGCGAGCGTGTCTTCATCGCCCTTCAGGCCGAACCAGGCCAGATCCTCATCCGAGAATTTGACGATATCCGACATCGCCGCCATGCGGTTGATGCGGTCCATGTGCTTTTGCTTGTCCTGGATGAAGCCCGGACGGATATTGGGATCGAGCGAGATGACACGCTTTTCGTGCTCGCGCACCAGGAGCGCTTCATAGGTGCTGCCGCATGGGTCGGGGATCAGGCTGATCGCACCGAAATGCATGGCTTCGCACTCGCCACCAATATGCGGCAAATCCTTTTCCGACAGCATGCGCCCTGCCGTACCTTCATCATAGAAGGCGTAGGTCGCTTGGCCATCGACGAGCTTGACAAAGGCAATGGTGGACGGTCGATTGGAGAAGGCGCAGAGGCTGTAATCCACGTTGCTGGCGCGCAGCGTCTCTTTGAGGATTTCGCCCATCATGTCGTCGGCGATGCCGGAGAAGAAAGCGGATGGAACGCCAAGGCGCCCGAGCGCGATTGCGGTGTTGAAGACCGCGCCGCCTGCATAAGGGGCGAAAGCCGCCTCGCCTTTGGTCGATTCACGCGGCAGCATGTCGATCAGGGCTTCGCCACAACACAGGATCATCCGATTTCCTCCAAATCTAAATCGATTAGATGCTTAACGGCAGCACCTTGTCCCGGTCAATATGCCGGGCAAGGTTCAGCCAAAATTACGATTGCGGCAATTCGCTGACGCCGCCGTGACGGGCCGACCACGGCAACGGGTTGTCGAGGAAAGCCTCCACTTCAGACAACGTCTTGTCGTCGAACAGCTTTTCGGTGCGCGCTGCCTCCAGCACGTTGCGCCAGGTGCTGAGGTAATGCAGCTTCACATTGCCGTTGGCAAAGCGCGCCTCGGCTTCGGAAAAGATGCCGTAGTAGAAAAGCGCAATACCGTGATCGACGATACCGCCAGCGGCCCGGATCGCATCGATGAAGGTGAACATGGACCCGCCTGCGGTGGTCAGGTCCTCGATAACCAGAACACGCGCACCCTCCGGCATATGGCCCTCGATCTGCGCATTGCGGCCGTGACCCTTCGGCTTCTTACGGCAGTAGATCATTGGCAGGCCAAGGCGCTCGGCCAGGAAAGCGGCAAAAGGAATGCCTGCGGTTTCGCCACCGGCGACGCAGTCGAACTTCTCGAAACCGGCATCGGCGACGATCTTGGCGGCGGCGAAATCCATGACGGCCGAGCGGATGCGTGGATAGGAGATCAGCTTGCGCATGTCGATGTAGACCGGGCTCTTCATGCCCGAAGCAAAGGTATACGGCGCTTCAGAGTTAAAATGGACGGCCTTGATTTCCCACAGCATCTTCGCGACGAGTTCGGCGACCACGGTGCGATCGGTGAAATTGAATTGGGCCATCGGCATCTTCCTCTTTTTGTCAGCTATCGATAAAAAAACTGCCGGATAAACCGGCAGCTTGAACGTTAGTTTTCAACATCCCAATGGAGCGGGAACATCGGATCAAAGACGGTGACGGGTCCAGCACCCGTCTCGATCTTTGCCGGAAATGCCACTGGCTCGTCGCGCTTTACCAGGGTGATCGTCTCTTCATTGGGAGCAAGACCATACCATGCCGGGCCATTCAGCGAGGCGAAGGCTTCGAGTTTTGCGAGCGCATTGTCCTGTTCGAACACATGGGCAAGGCAGCTCATGGTGTTGATGGAGGTATAGACACCGGCGCAGCCACAGGCGCATTCCTTCAGCGGATCGACATGCGGAGCGGAATCCGTGCCGAGGAAGAAGCGGGCATCGCCGGAGGTCGCGGCCGCGCGCAGCGCCAGACGATGCTCCTCGCGCTTTGCCACGGGCAGGCAGTAATAATGAGGCTTGATGCCGCCGACCAGAATGGCATTGCGGTTTATGATGAGGTGATGGGTGGTGATGGAGCCGGCGAGGTTTTTCTCCGACTCGCGGATATAGTCCACGCCGTCCCGCGTCGTCACATGCTCCATCGTCACCTTCAGTTCCGGCAAACGCTTACGCAGCGGTGCAAGGACCGTATCAATGAAGACCTTCTCGCGGTCGAAGATATCGACATCCGGAGTCGTCACTTCACCATGGACGCAAAGCGGCAGGCCGATCTTGGCCATGCGCTCCAGCACCGGCATGGCCTTGTCCATATCGCGCACACCGCCGTGGGAATTGGTGGTAGCACCGGCCGGATAGAGCTTAACGGCCGTGATGAGGCCGCTCTTCTTACCCTCTTCCACATCGTCCGGGCTGGTATGCTCGGTGAGATAGAGTGTCATCAGCGGCTCGAAGCGATCGCCGGCGGGAATGGCGTTGACGATGCGCTCGCGATAGGCGCGCGCATCCGCCGTGGTGACGACGGGCGGCACCAGATTGGGCATGATGATGGCGCGGGCGAAATGGCGGCTGGTATCGCCGATCACGCCTTCCAACATTGCGCCATCGCGCAGGTGCAGGTGCCAGTCATCCGGGCGGCGAAGGGTGATCGTCTGCATTGTCAGCCTCTCAAGCAGGTCCGCGCAAGGTGTCTCGCAGTTTGCGCGTGAAGACCTTGCGAAGAACAATGTATGGGGTGCGGCCCGCTTAGCACCTTTCCACCGAAGAAAACAGCGCCTTGGCGTGACTTCGGGCTACTTTTTCGCCTCGCCGATCGAGCCCGCCTGCGGGCCCCAGACATCGGTCATGGCAAAGCCATCCGCCAGCGGATCGAACGGGTCGAGCGCGATCTGGTGCAGACCGAAGGTGAAACCGCGACCGGTAATGGTGGGAATGACAGCTTGCTTTCCCGCCACCTGTGACAGCGCGGAAAGACCAACCTCGAACTCCGTGCCGATGATGGAGCGAGACTTGTAGGTGTCACCCACCTTCACCTTGCCGCGCGCGTGCAGCGTCGCCAGATTGGCGGAGTTGCCGGTGCCACAGGGCGAGCGATCTGCTCGACCCGGCCACATGGTGGTGCAGGTGCGGATGGTGCCATCCTCTTCGGTATCGCGGAACATGACATAGGCCACGCCAGAGATGGCGGGGATTTCCGGATGCACGACAGGGATATCGCGGTTGACGATATCCTTCAGCACCATGCCGGCGGCCACGAGCTTGGCGGCGTTGGCCTTGTCGATGGTGAGCCCGATCTGGCGCACATCCACCAGCGCATAAAAAATGCCGCCATAGGAAATGTCCATGCGGATGCGGCCCCAGTCGGGCGTATCGATCTCGACATCCAGCTCATGCACGAAGGACGGCACCATGGTGAGCTTGACCTTTTCGCAGCGGCCGTCCTTGCAGGTGGCGGTGGCCTTGACGAGGCCGGCTGCGGTTTCCAGCATCACGATCGTCTCAGGCTCCTTCATCTCCACCATGCCGCTTTCCAGAAGAGCAGTCGTGGCGCAGATGGAGTTGGAGCCGGAGCTTGCATGCGCCTGGTCCGGCTGGAGAATGACGAAGGCAGCATCCGCGTCCGGGTGCTTGGGTGGCAGCAGCAGATTGACGGAGCCGATCGGCGTTCCACGCGGCTCAAGCGTCAGGAAGCGGCGAAGCTCTTCACCCTTCGGATCGGTGTTCAGCCAGTTCAGTTGCTCGGCAACCGTGGCCCCCGGAATTTTCGGCACGCCACCGGTCGCGACACGACCAATCTCCCCTTCGCAATGGACATCGAGAAGCTGAAGGGTGCGTTTCCAGCGCATGGCGCGTTACTCCGGTGGGGGATTTTCCCCGTCATAGCCGATAAAATACTGTTTGTATATTGGCAGATCAGCGACTGCGGCAGGCCGCGTTGTTGCGGTTGACGCGCAGCGAGCAGTCCGTCTGGCTGCGATTTCCGCTATCGAGGAGCTGCGGATCGACCACGCTGGTCGCCGTATCGCCCACCGAACCAACGGTGTTTTCGACCGAACGACCAAGACGCTCCACCTGTCGCCCGTAATTCTCACGAGTGCGCGGATCGAAGACGGCAATTGGCGCACTTATCGCAACGCTCGCCGCCGTGCCGACCGTCTGTGCCGCACCGATGCCGACTGCGCCGATCGCTTCGCCAAGACCGACATCGGAGTCGGTCACCGTCTGGCCGGCGATCAACCGATCGCCGATCAGCTTCACGACCTCGGGGCTTTCTGCAAATTTGCCGTGGTTGAGGCGGTCGCCCGATTGCAGCTTGGTGAGATCGAGGACCGTAATGCCGGCCTTTTCCAATTCGCTGCGATAGGGTTCTGCCGCAGGATCGATCTGACCGAGGCGGTCGACATTGCCGGAAATGCGCCGCGATAGGCTGAGTGCCCGGTCGTCCTGCGAAACGAAGAGGGTGAATTTCGGCTTGTCCTTGCCAAGGCTCGCATATTGACGGCCAAAGACATCCACGTCGAGATCGGGTGCCGCCAGGATCACGTTGTTGATCTTCGGCAAAACATGGCCGTTGCGGATTGCCATCTGGCGCAGTGCTTCCACTGCAAGCCATGTGCCCATGGAGTGGGCCATGACGGTGATGTCACTGACCGAGCTATCCTTGGCAAGGCGCGTCAGCATCTCCTCCAGCGCATCGCGCGAGTAGTTGGTGCTTTCCTTGTCGTAGTTGTAATCGAAGATGCTGGCGCGCGAGGGCCAGGTGAAGACGACCGGAACGACGTCCGTTCCGGAGTCATGGACGATCTGGGCGAAACGGTAGACCGATTCTTCGTAGCGATTGTTGAAGCCATGGACGAAGACCAGAACACGCCGGTCCTTCGGGCTGTGGCGCTTGATCCAGCTGCGCGTATCAGCCGCCGAGGTGACGGGCTCCACCGAAATCGTGGTGAAGTCCTTCAACGGATCCGGCGGAAGCTTTTTCGGCCACTGCACCTGGCCGACCTTGCGGTTGGCAGCCGGCGGAATGGAAACCGTGACGGCATCCACCTTCAGACCCGTGCCGCGCTCGCCACCGAACAACACCGCCTTGTCCTCAGCCGGCGCACGTGTGGTTGCCACCAGCAGGCTGACCGGTGTCGTGCCCTGCACCACCTGCCCCGTTGGCGTCATCACCCCGACCGGACGCCCGCCGCAGCCGGCGAGGAAGGCCAACAAGGTGACCAAAGCAACAAGCCTTGCGGCCATTCCGATACTCCAGGACAGGGCGAGGCTATTTTCCCAACAGATGCGAGATGCGCCCCGGCGATCAACCCCAGCGGTTATTACAGAAGGACCGCCGATAGACCAGTCATACTGATGTTATCAGAGCTTGCTTTTAGGAGTTGGTGTGGCCCTCACGCCTCTAACGATAGAGCACGTCAAAAGCCGTTGAGACCTCAACGCCTCCACGGCTCTTGTCGCTAGCGCCTGCATTTCATCGGGAGCGCTTGCGCGGCGGAACTCAAAGATGCAGCGTCAATGGCGGAATTTGTGGCGCTTTTTCGACCAGGAGCAATCCACGCCCGAACTTGATCGACGCAATCGACTTTGCCAGCGCGATGACCTCATATTGAGTTCTGGACCCTGGAATTTGGACCGAAAAGTCGTTGTAGGTGTAGTCTTCGAATATGCTGTTCTGGATATCGATCAACATCTTGAAGAATTCCACAGTCGTGACGGACGCATCCCTGAAGGCGTCTGTGTGCCCCCAATACATGCACTCCAGATCTTCAACGAAATAAATGCCTGTGTCCTTCAGACCCTTGTCGAACAGACCATTAAACGAGGCGATTTGGTGAGATGCAACGTGGCTGCCATCATCGATGATGATGTCGAATGGGCCATATTTATCAACAACAGATTGCAGGAAAGCCGGGTCGCTCTGATCCCCAATTTCCACGTGGATATCGTGTTCAGGGGCATTAAAAGCAGTGCAGCTTTCATCGATGTCGATACCGACGATGGTCGCTCCGTCGCCAAAGAAGCGGCGCCAGAGTTGAAGCGAGGCTCCGCGATAGACGCCGATTTCCAGAACGCGCGGGCTCTTGCCGTGATAGCGTCCGAACTCGCGGTCATATACCTGAAAGTAACCCAGCCATTTGTGCCCACCGGGAATGGTTGCCCAAACCTGGCCTGATACGGTGTTATCGATGCTGGGAAACGGCGGGACTTTGTTGCTCTCCCACGACACCTTCTCGCGCATCGCTTCCGGCAAAAGATTGTAGATCGTCTTGAATGGCATGTATGATCCTACATGTTCGAACAGTGAACGGAAAACGGGCGCTAACGCGCGGCGTAAGCTGCTTTAAAAGCGTTGCCCTGCATCAGATTGGTCTTCTGCTCCGCTGCCAGAGCAGCAAGTTTCGGGCTCCAGCCGGGTAGCAGGTCTACAATCGCCGCGCCGGCCTGCCGCAAGACCTCGAGCGACGGCACATTCTGAGGCGGATTGATCCGATCAAGATTGTGCATGAAATGCTGGAAGGTATTCCTCATCTCGACGATCATCGTTTTGACGACATCGCTGAACTCGTTTTCCTGCAACAGGATCGTCAGACGATAATTGTCTGAGATCGTGAAAACGGTGGATCCGTCCAGCGACGCATTCAACGCCTCGAAGAACACACGATGGCTGCCGAAGTCCCGAAGGATGAACGTCTCAGGCAGGGTCTCGACGATTTCGGCGCTGCGCGGTTCGCCCAGAAGGATGCAAGGCGTTATGGTGGCCCTGCGATCCATGCGATCGATGATCGTTCCCAGCGATCTTCCCGTGCCGACGAAATCGACGAGAAGGTTGCGAAGACCCAGCTTGTTTTGCAGATAGGCCTCGTATTCGTGAGATTCCGTGTAGCACACCGCTCGGGAGATGCGGATATATTCCGAGGGCGGCATATTAGCGCGGGCAAAATGGCGAGACGCGAGCATTTCCTGCCACAGATTACAGTCGCGCGCCGCCATCAATATCTTGTCGACACCCCGCTCTTCGGCGCAAGCCTTGATCCAGAAGGAGGCGAGGATCATCAACGGGATGTTGATCGAGGCCTGGGCCCTCTGTGCATGGCGGATATTGATGTTTCTGTGGAACGAGCGAAGACGCGTCTCACGGACCGCATGCGCATAGTCACCGAGCCCAATGGCATGCAGAATTTGCTCGCTCGGGTCCCACTTGGAAATGTTGACGAGCATCACGTCTATGCCGAAGGACGACGGGCTGATGATATCGGCCTGGATATTGTCCCCGAAATGGGTGCGCAGATTGTGCTGGCCGAGGATTTCCGGCCAGATCAAGCGATGATGTTTGCCGTAGTTGCTCAGATAGAGCTTGTTCTCCAAACCGCATTTTTCACGCAGCACGCGCTCGATAAAGGGTCGCGGCAGGTACATGTCGGAGATGACGATGTCGTTTTCAGCGACGCGGGCGACGACGTCGCCGATGGGGAAGAGATGCTCCCACTCCTCCTCCAGCTCCATCCACTTCAGGACGGCCGCCTGCTTTTCGCTGATGAACCCTTCAGAGATCATGATCAGGTAGATATCGTCGATGCCATAGGTCCGGCGTCCGAAGATGCTCATCTCCGTCCTGTGGCGCATGTCGGCAAAGCCGGCAACGGCAGACTTGCGCTCGACGATGCGGAAAATCTCAAGCGGATCGGAACAGCGCCTGGCGACAAGCGTGTCGAAAAGATCGAAGCTCTGAATCTTGGTATGACTATCGGAAGAGTTCTCTTCCAGGACGTGGAAATTGGCCGTCTCTACATATCCCAGCGCCGGGTTATGGAAGTACCCACCCAGACGTATCGCCTCACCCGGCCCCGACAGAAGAGACATCTGGCAGGTGATCCTGCCATCCTGATCGAACAGGTTGAGGAAACTTCCGTCTATCTCCCAATGCGCCTCATTGGCGTGACTGTAACCAATCAGAAATCCGTTTTTATGAAATACAAAATCGTCACTGATGATGCCATTTTGAGGCTCGACTTTGAACGTGAACGTGCGCGACAGCAATTGATCAGCATCAATGGAAATGGGAGCTATTTTCTCTGATACGTTAAGCATTCGATGTCCCATCATTAGACTATCGAATGGTCGTAGTGCCAAAAGCTTGCCTCAGACTAACCATGCTGATGCTAGGAAGAGAGACGATGTCTTTCTAAGGAATGAGGAAGTGCTGCAGTCTACCGTGGTTTGAACCGAGCGGCGAAGACAGAGACGCGTTGGGCTGTCGCCAGCGTTCGTTACCGTCGAGACGAAATGCCAAAGAAGCGCCCAAAACTCAAATGGAGTGCGCTGGCTTCAACTTCCGAGGATTATATTTTTAGGAAGAAGAAATGGCGCACCCGAAGAGATTCGAACTCCTGACCCCCAGATTCGTAGTCTGGTGCTCTATCCAGCTGAGCTACGGGTGCGTGCCGCAGAAGCTGTTCTGCTGGCGTGGCGATCCTCTAAAACGTCCTACCTTCGAATGCAAGCGATTTTGTTTTTAAATCGTCATTTTCCTGCAATGAATTTTACAGACCGTTGAAAATAAAGGGTTTTTCGACAATACCGATTTGAGCGTCAAATTGGCGATGAAAAAGGGATGGCGTCTCGGCGCCTTCGAGAGGAACCAAGAACGGCAAAAAAACTATGTCGTGGCGGCCGTCGATCCGGGCTGTCGGCGGTCAGGAATCTCGATGCGGAATTGCGTGCCACGATCGGCCTTTTCGACAAGGGCAATCGTTCCGCGGTGGGACAGCACAAGCTCGCGGGCGATGGCGAGGCCGAGGCCGGTTCCGCCAGAGCGTGCCGAGCCGCGGAAGGCGGAGAACAGGTTTTCGCGCGCCTTCTGCGGCATGCCGGGGCCGTTATCGTCGATGACGATGCTGACGATATCGTCATTGCGCTGGGCGGCGATCGTCAGGCGCTTGGTGGGATAATCGGACCCGCTTACCTGCTGCAGCGCCTGCACGCTGTTTTTACAGAGATTGTAGAGAACCCGGAACAGTTGCTCGCTATCGGCATCGATCGTCAGGCTATCCGGGATGCTATCGACGAACTCGATCCCGCTCTCCGGTTCGATGGCGAGGATGTCCTTTACATCCTGGACCACTTCGCCAAGCTCGATCATGCGGCGTCTTGGCGCGCCCTCGGTGGCCTGGCCATAAGCGAGCACTTCGCTTGTGTAACCGACGGCGCGATCGATGGTTCTCAGAAGCTTTGGCGCGAAGCTGCGCACCATGGGATCTTCGACATCGACCAGCCTGTCCGACATGAGCTGGGCCGACGCCAGGATGTTGCGCATGTCATGGTTGATCTTGGAGACGGCCAGCCCCAGATCGGCGAGGTTCTTCTGCTGTCGCAGCGTCTTCTGCAATTGCACCTGCATATCGGCAAGATGGCGTCCGGCAACCGCCAGCTCATCGGTCCCCTCTTCCGGCTTGAACAGGCTCGCAGGATCGTCCGGTCGCTCCGAGAAGGTCTGCATGCCGACAGTCAGGCGCCGGATCGGGCGGATCAGGATGCGGTTGATGGAGACGAAGATCAGGCTTGCGGTGATCAGCGACAGCGCCACCGAAATCATCAACACGTTGCCGGCATAGGCGATCATCGCGGCACGCAGCTTGTTCTCGCTCATCACGATTTCGATGATCATGTTGCTGTCGCCGATCACATCGAAGACACGGATAACGCGGTTCTGGCCGAAGAGCAGGACCGAGAAGGCATCGCGCACCGCTTGCAGTTGCGAGACGTCCGACAGATCATATTGATCATCGACACTCGGCGGCACCTCGGTGGCGGCGAGAAGCGTGGATGTGCCATCCTTCTTGAGTGCAATGAGCTTTGCGCCAGTCGCGAGCAGCGTGTCGTTCTGCACGCTGCGGGGAAGTTCCGTCTGAAGACCGTCGATCACCACGCCCGCGGCAGCGGCCGTGTTCAACCTGTCGCGCAGCCAGGCAAGGCGCATATTGGCGACGGAGGGCACAAAGATCAGAATTTCGGCGATCATGACGAAAATGATCGTCAACAGAAGCAGGCGTCCGGACAGCCCTTGGGTCAGGCCAGGCATCTCGCGCAGGGGGCGGCTCGTGGCCTCATCCTCCCGCTCGCCATTCATCCGGTTTCTGAGTGCTGAAAACACCAGGGCTTTTCCTGTTGGTCTGCCAGCCAGCGGTCAGAAGCCTTGGCGGCGTCCAATTCGGCAAACAGCGTCATTTCGAGATATCATAAGGATTCGAAGCGAAATTTCAAACGGATGCAAGGCGGATACACAATTCGATGGGCAAAACGGAAAACGCCGCCCTGAAGGCGGCGCTCGGCTTCGGAATAAACGAAGCGGTGATCAGAACTCCTGCCACTCGTCCCTGCTCTGCGCAACCGCAGCTGAGCCACTGAAGGCGCGGGCCACGGTGCCCATCATTTTGCGCGCCGGAGAGGCGACGGGTGCTGAGGACGGTCGGGCTGGAGCGGCAAATCTCTGTGTCTGCAGCGCTTCGTTTCCAAGGCGGAAGCGACCGACCAGCGAGACCAGGGTTGCCGCCTCGCCGCTCAGCTTATGGGTCGCAGCGGAGGTTTCCTCCACCATGGCGGCATTTCGCTGGGTCACCTGATCCATCTGGTTGATGGCGGTGTTGACCTCGTTCAGACCTGTCGCCTGCTCCTGCGCCGCTGTGGCGATGGAATGGATGTGGTCGTTGATGCTTAGGATGCGCGTCTCGATGTCTTCGAGTGCTGCACCCGTCTGGCGAACGAGCGTCACGCCACTGCCGACCTCTTCTCCAGACTTGGTGATGAGCGCCTTGATATCCTTTGCGGCGTTGGCGGAGCGCTGTGCGAGTTCACGCACTTCCTGTGCAACGACTGCGAAGCCCTTGCCTGCTTCACCTGCGCGCGCGGCTTCGACACCTGCGTTCAGAGCCAGGAGGTTCGTCTGGAATGCGATCTCATCGATGACATTGATGATCTGGCTGATTTCGCGCGATGCCTGCTCGATCCGGCCCATCGCGGTGACCGCGTCGCGAACGACTTTGGCGGAATGGGCCGTCTTTTCCTTGGTCTCCGACACCATGGCGCTTGCTTCCTGGGCGCGCGCGGTGGAGTTCTTCACAACGGCGGTGATCTCATCAAGGGCCGCAGAAGTCTCTTCCAGGGCTGCTGCCTGCTGCTCGGTGCGTTTCGAAAGATCGTCAGCCGCGGAGCGCAACTCATTGGCATTGCCATTGATGCCTTCTGTGCTTTCTTGAACTTCCGCCATTGTCGCTTTCAACTTGGCCATCGTGTCGTTGATGTTGGCCTGAAGCTCGGCGAAGACGCCTTGGAAGTTGCCATTCATAGCGCGCGTCAGATCACCCTGCGCGAGGTCGGCCATAACGCGACCCGCCTCGGAGACGCCGCTATCGACGCTGCTGAGAAGATCGTTGATGGTCTTTGCAAAACGGTTGAGGTTGTCGTCACCATAATCCTTGGTGATGCGGCGGCTGAAGTCACCTTGTGCCGCTGCACCCACCACATCCGCCATACCCGCCTGCAGATCGTCGCTCTTGGTACGCATTGCGGCTTCCTGCGCATTCATACGCCGCACCTCCAGGCCATTACGCTTGAAGATTTCGACTGCGGCCGCCATCTCGCCGATCTCATCCTTACGGTCGAGATAGGGGATTGTGGCCTCCAGGTTGCCGTCGGCGACAGACTTCATTACTTCTGAGACGTTTAGGATCGGCGCACTCAATTGCCTGGAGCCGACATAAAGGCCGATGATGGTTCCGGCTCCGACACCGGTGACGGTGACAAGGGCGACGACCAGGAAGATAAACTGGCCGAAGGCGTCGATCTCCGACTTGATCGCATCGAGATCTTTAAGATCGCCCTTCACAACTGCGTCGATTTCGCCCTGATAGGCCTTGCGGTTTTCTCGGTTGGCTTCGTTGTTGCCCTGGACGCTTGCTTCCTGAGGGCCAACTTCGCGACCAAGACGGGCGGTCTCTGTGCGGAAGGCGCGAAACTCGGCAAAGCGCTTTTCGATGTTATCGAAGGCAGCGGCCTGATGGGCCGGAACCCGCGGCTTCCATTCCTTAAGAAGTGCGGACATGGCATCGAGGTTGGTGATGATGCCCTCGGCGAACTTTCCCGCCGCCGCTGTGTCCTTTGCCGCGTAGACGCCACGGGCTTCCATAACGACAGCGGTCACCAGCCTGTTGAGAGTTTCGCCGTAACGAGCACGATCTGCAACGGCATCGAGAGCGACGGTGTGTGCCTGATATTTGTTGATGGCGTAGATTGAAAGGCCACCAATACTACAGGCCACAAGGCTCAAAAAGCCAACGAGTAGATTGATCTTGCTTCGAATTTTCACTGCGAACTCCCCCGTATTCCAGATCCCCCACGGCCGGAGAGCAAGGCTCCCAGCCGTCTGGTCACGACAACGTTATTGAAGGTCAATTAAGAAACAATTTCAGATTTTACTTATATTCCAAAATCTTTTGAAAAAGCCGTCTTGGAAAGATGAGAGAGATACCTCCAGAAAAAGCTGGGGTTCGAGGGGTTCGCGCACGTCGAGTGCGTGATGCGGTTCTGCAATTGACTTTGCGGGCCATAAGCCCTTATAAGCCCGCACGTCCGGGCATTTTGCAGTCTATGATGGCTTTCCGGGCATTAGTCGAAACGCTCTTGCCCTTAAGGGCAAAGTCAAGAAGGGCCGCACCCCGCGGTATTAAATAAATGTCGAAGCGTACTTTCCAACCGTCCAAGCTTGTTCGCAAGCGCCGTCATGGTTTCCGTGCCCGCATGGCTACAGCTGGCGGCCGCAAGGTTCTTGCAGCTCGCCGCGCTCGCGGTCGCGCACGTCTGTCCGCTTAATCAAGTGGTTGCCCGATGAAAGTCGCGGCAGATGACAGATAAGAAGAAAATGCCCGGTCGGTTGAAAAACCGGCCGGATTTCCTTGCCGTTCAGGCGGGCGAGAAAAGGCGCGGAAGCACTTTTCTTCTGGAGGTCCTGGATCGACAGGCTCCTGAAACCGAACCCAGGGTCGGTTTTACCGTCACGAAACGCCAGGGAAACGCGGTGGAGCGCAACCGTATGCGTCGCCGCCTCAGGGAAGCCGTGAGGCTTTCTGCCGGGTTTGCAATGAAACCCGGGCATGACTATGTGATTGTCGCCCGAAGGGACGCATTGAATACCGACTTCGCCGTACTGGAAAACTTGCTCATAGAGCGGATCGAGGGACGCGCGAAAAACGGACGCTCCCGGGAGACCCGCTCCAGGAAAGAATGATGGAAAAAAACCGCAATTACTTTATCGCGATCGCCCTTTCGGTTGTCATCGTACTTGCCTGGCAGTTTCTCTACATGAACCCGCGTATCGAGCAGCAGCGCCGCGCCGAAGAGGCACGCCAGGCGCAGCAGGCGACGCAACAGACGCAGACCACGACGGCACCTGCCGACGGCTCGTCCGCACCGGCAACGACGCCGAGTGGCACGACGCCCGCCACTGGCGGCCAGCAGGCAGGGACCCTGTCTCGCGCCGAGGCGCTGGCGAAGACCCAGCGCGTCGAAATCGACACGAATGCCATTGCCGGCTCCATCAACCTGACGGGCGCGCGTCTCGATGACGTTCGTCTGAAGGACTATCATGAGACGGTGGATGACTCGAGCCCGATCATCACGCTCCTCTCGCCTGCCGAGACGCATGATGGCTACTTCACCGAACTCGGCTATATCGGCAATGAGGGCGTTGGCTCCGTGCCTGGCCCGACCACGGTCTGGACCGCACCGGCCGGCGCAAAGCTGACCGAGACGACACCGGTCACGCTTTCCTATACCAACGACAAGGGCGTGGTCTTCAACCGCACCATCTCGATCGACGACCACTATATGGTCACCGTCACCGACAAGATCGAGAACCCCGGTCAGGACGCGATCACGCTTTCTGCCTATGGCCGCATCACGCGTAACAACAAGCCTGTCACCCCGCCCGTCTTCGTTATCCACGAAGGCTTCCTGGGCGTTGCCGGTGCTGATGGCAGCCTGACGGAAGAGACCTACAAGAAGGTCGAGGAACAGCCCTATGTCCTGCCGAAGGCAACCGGCGGCTGGCTCGGCATCACCGACAAGTACTGGGCGGCAGCGATCGTTCCGCCACAGGACAAGGCCGTCGAGACCCGCTACTCGCACTTTACCGATGGTCAGCCACGTTATCAGGCCGACTACCGCAGCGATGCCGTGACCATTGCGCCAGGCGCTTCCACCGAGCTGAAGAACATGATCTTCGCCGGCGCGAAAGAAGTGCCGCTGGTCGACCGGTACGAGAAGCAGTATTCCATTCCGAAGTTCGATCTGCTGATCGACTGGGGCTGGTTCTACTTCATCACCAAGCCGATGTTCAAACTGATGGATTTCTTCTTCCGTTACTTTGGCAACTTCGGCGTGGCGATCCTGCTGACCACCATCGTCGTCAAGCTTCTGTTCTTCCCGCTTGCGAGCAAGCAATATGCCTCCATGGCGAATATGAAGCGCATGCAGCCCAAGATCGAGGAGCTGAAGGCCAAGTTCGGCGATGATCGCATGGGCATGCAGCAGGCGATGATGCAGCTCTACAAGGAAGAGAAGATTAATCCGATTGCCGGCTGCTGGCCGATGCTTCTGCAGATCCCGGTCTTCTTCGCGCTCTACAAGGTCATCTACGTCACGATCGAAATGCGTCACGCGCCTTTCTTCGGTTGGATCCACGACCTGTCTGCGCCAGATCCGACCTCGCTCTTCAACCTGTTCGGTCTTCTGCCCTATGACGTGCCGCACTTCCTGATGATCGGCGTATGGCCTATCATCATGGGCATCACCATGTTCCTGCAGATGCGCATGAACCCGACGCCGCCCGATCCGACCCAGGCGATGATCTTCACCTGGATGCCGCTGATCTTCACCTTCATGCTGGCGTCTTTCCCGGCCGGTCTGGTGATCTACTGGGCATGGAACAACACCCTGTCGATCTCGCAGCAGGCTGTGATCATGAAGCGCCACGGCGCCAAGATCGAGCTCTTCGACAACCTCAAAGGGGTGTTCAAGCGAAAGCCGGTGCAATCCAAATGACGGCTGACAAGCCCCTCTTCGGAAGGCCGTGGATTTTCATCCGCGGCGTTCCGGCCATGAAGTTCCTTCCTCCCGAAGGCCCGGCAGAAATCGCTTTCGCCGGGCGTTCGAATGTCGGCAAGTCTTCGTTGATCAATGCGCTCGTCGGCCACAAGGGATTGGCGCGCACCTCGAACACTCCAGGCCGTACGCAGGAACTCAACTATTTCGTACCGGAAGGCTATTCCGGCGCCGGAGACGATCTGCCACCGATGGCACTGGTCGATATGCCAGGCTATGGCTACGCACAGGCGCCCAAGGATCAGGTCGACAACTGGACGAAGCTCGTCTTCGATTACTTACGTGGCCGGGCAACGTTGAAGCGCGTCTATGTGCTGATCGATTCCCGTCACGGCATCAAAAAGAATGACGAAGACGTCTTGAGCCTTCTCGACAAGGCGGCCGTCTCCTACCAGATCGTTCTGACGAAGACGGACAAGATCAAGGAACCCGCCGTTCCGCGCCTCATCAGCGAGACGCTGGAGAAGATCAAGAAGCGCCCTGCGGCCTATCCGGAAGTTCTGGCAACGTCATCGGAAAAATCGGCCGGGCTCGATGAACTGCGCGCCGAAATCCTGAAAACGGTCGGTTATCCGCAGCCCTGACGGTTGACGGTCGAAATTCTTAAACGGCGGTGAAGAGCAGCACTGCGGCCCACAGAACGGCTGCAAGTGTCGTCATTCGCCAGAAGCGCGTGGAGTTCCACAAAGCTGTGAGAATGGCGAAGCGGCCGTAGATGCTGCGATGCAGCTTGTCGTCTGAACGGCGAAGCGCGTGATCCATGGAGGCATCCACGTAGGATGCGAAGGTGCGCTGTTCGCGCACTTCCGTTTCGGCAAGATTGTCTTCCCAGCGCCGCACGATGGTGGCGAATTGCTGGTCTTTGCGAACCCTTTCGGCAAGCTCGGCTTTCACGTCTTCCGGCAGCGCGCCGAGCACATATTTGCCCGCAAGCACCTGATCCTTCAAACCGCCGCGCATATCCTTATCCGGCAAGGCCATTCTTCTTCAAACTCCGCTGCTTCGCGCCACTGTCATCATGACAGCCTGCCGATTCGAACCTCGAACGGCCGGACGCAGACTCCCCCGAACAAGGCTGGTCCGAATGCGCCCGCGTGTCAATCCGATTAGGCGGCGCATGGGCCATCCTCTGCGAATTAATGTTTCTCGCCGACCCCATCCCGTGTTTCATCCGTCAAAAACTTGCGTTACAAGCGGCGCGTTCCAGCAAGAGGTTTTTCTCATGGCGAGTATCGAAAGCGAAATGCAGGCCCGGCTTCTGGCCCAGGCCCTTCCCTTCATGCAGAAGTATGAAAACAAGACAATCGTCGTAAAATATGGCGGTCACGCCATGGGCGACATGGCTCTTGGAAAAGCTTTCGCCGAAGACATCGCGCTTCTCAAGCAATCCGGCATCAACCCCATCGTCGTTCATGGCGGGGGCCCGCAGATCGGCGCGATGCTGACGAAGATGGGAATCGAATCGAAGTTCGAAGGCGGTCTGCGCGTCACTGACGCCAAGACGGTCGAGATCGTTGAAATGGTTCTGGCAGGCTCGATCAACAAGGAGATCGTCGCCCTCATCAACCAGACGGGTGAGTGGGCCATCGGCCTTTGCGGCAAGGATGGCAACATGGTCTTTGCCGAAAAGGCGCGCAAGACCGTGACCGATCCGGACAGCCATATCGAGCGGGTCCTCGATCTCGGCTTCGTCGGCGAGGTCGTTGAAGTCGACCGCACGCTGCTCGATCTATTGGCAAAGTCCGAGATGATCCCCGTCATCGCCCCTGTGGCACCCGGTCGTGATGGTGCGACCTATAACATCAACGCCGATACATTCGCTGGCGCAATTGCCGGCGCGCTCCACGCTACCCGCCTGCTGTTCCTCACCGATGTCGAGGGCGTTCTCGACAAGAACAAGGAACTGATCAAGGAGTTGACCGTCTCCCAGGCCAAGGCGTTGATCAAGGACGGCACAATCTCCGGCGGGATGATCCCGAAGGTGGAAACCTGCATCGAGGCGATCAAGGCCGGCGTGCAGGGCGTGGTGATCCTCAACGGCAAGACCGCCCATTCGGTCCTTCTGGAAATCTTCACGGAAGGTGCCGGCACGCTGATCGTGCCCTGAGTCGTCGGATTTTGGCTTGGGTCAGCCCCAGGCCAAAAGTGACAGCACGCCGAGGACGATCAACAGGCAGCCGATCAGTTCGAGCTTGTTGATCTTTTCCTTGAAGAAAAAGACGGTCGAGGCGAAGGCAAAGAGCATCTCTACCTGCGCCAGCGCCTTGACGACTGCGGCTTGCTGCAGAGTCATCGCCGTGAACCAGCCAAATGAGGCGGTGGCACCGACGAAGCCGACAGCAATTGCCGGTTTCCATGCCCTGGCGATACGCGCCAGTTCTTCCCGCTCTCGCAGAATAATCCAGATGAGCATCGTTACCGTTTGCGTCACGATGACCACCACGAGCGTGAAGCTCGCCTGCATGATGGCGTCGGGCGCCGGCAGGCTTGCGGCAATCGAGAGCGATGCGGATCGATAAGCGACGGAGGAGAGACCGAAGAGTGCGCCAGACGCGAGGCCAATCCCCGCGGTTTTGCTGAAGATGGAGGTGATGATGGAGACGGGAGAGAGCGCCGTTCTTGCGACCGAAATCAGCATGACACCGGAGACCGAGATGGCAATGGCCAGCAGCGTTCCGGCGCTGACGCTTTCACCCACGAAGACGAGTGCGAACAAGGCGGCCTGCGCAGGTTCCGTGCGCGAGTAAGCCGTGCCGACAGCGAAATTACGGAACGAGAACAGATGCACCAGCAGGAAGGTGGCACCGATCTGCGCCATCGATCCAACCGCCGCCCATAGCGCGAAAGTTCCGTTGATCGATGGCAATGGCCTTGCCAGTCCAAAATGCAGGACGGCGAGATAGATCAGCGCAAAGGGCATGCCGAAACCGAAGCGCACGAAGGTGGCGCCTGTGGTCCCCATGCTCTTCTTCAGATGCTTTTGAAAGGTCGAGCGCAGATTCTGCAAGAAGGCGCTGACCAGAGTGATGCCGATCCACAATTCCATGCCTTGGATTAGCATTGGCGCAGGTTTGCCGCCAAGGACGGTTTTCGTCACGGGCGGCGCGTTTTCGATTTTATTTGACCAGCGAAACGGGCATAAGCGTTGCATGAACACAAAGCCCAAGAACACCGCAGAGCCAGCCGATTTCGCCCATGTGACGGAGTGGGTCTTCGATCTCGACAACACGCTCTACCCGCATCACATCAATCTCTTCTCGCAGATCGACCGCAACATGACCGCCTATGTGGCGGAGCTGTTGCAGCTGGATCCGGAAGAGGCGCGCGCTCTTCAGAAGCGCTACTACCACGAGCATGGAACGACGCTCCAAGGACTGATGATCCACTATGGTATCGATCCTAACGACTTCCTGGAGAAGGCACATGCGATCGACTACTCCGCCTTGCTTCCAGATCCGGAGTTGGGAGAGGCCATCAAGGCGCTGCCTGGCCGCAAGTTCATTCTGACCAATGGCAGCGTCAAGCATGCTCAGGCCGCTGCCGGTGCGCTGGGAATCCTCGATCACTTCGAAGATATCTTCGACATCGTCGCTGCGGGCTACCTGCCGAAGCCCGCGGGCCAGACCTACGAAAAATTTGCCGCGCTGAAACAGCTCGACACCAAAAGGGCTGCGATGTTCGAGGACCTGCCGCGCAATCTCGTGGCACCCCGAGCGATGGGCATGAAGACGGTGCTTCTCGTTCCGCGCAATCTCGAAGGTATCGTGATGGAGCGCTGGGAAATCCCGGCAGAGACGGACGATCACATCGATTACATTACCGATAACCTATCGGAATTTTTGGTAGGACTCCAAGACAGCCGAGCTTAGAGCGATCCATATATTACCGATGTTTCATATGCATTACGGATGTTTAACTGGTGGGAACGAAGCGTCGCCTATAGCGTCTTACGAGGGACACCAACGGAAAGGTTTTGATATGCTAAAACGGAAGATCGCCATCACCGCGCTTGGCGCTGCCCTGATGCTCAGCACCACTGCGTCCATGACGATGGCGGCTCCACGTGGCGGCGCCGACCGTGAAGGTCCGCGCATGCGCCCTGAGCCGATGTTCGTTCACCTCTTGAAGGTGGCCGATACCAACAAGGACGGCAAGATCACCAAGGAAGAGTTCAACGCGCGCCAGGAGGCACTTTTCACCGAGATCGACGCTGACAAGGACGGCTCCATCACGCCGAAGGAAATGCGAGACTATCGCCGGGCGAAAATGGAAGCTTGGCGGGAAGCCAATCCGCGTCCGGAAAAAGCCGCAGCTGAGGGTGACCAGAAAAAGGCCGAAGGCGACAAGAAGGATGGTGAGCGCGAAAAGCGCCGTGAAGCTCGCGAAGAGCGCAAGGGCAAGGACCGTAAAGGCAAGATGGGCGGCATGTTCGCCTCCGCCGATACGGACGGCAACGGTCAGCTCAGCAAGCCTGAGTTCATGGCCGCTGGCGAAAAGATCTTCACGCGTCTAGACCGCAACAATGACGGCGTTATCAGCGTGGACGACATGCCGGATCGCCCCTGGCTCTGAGGCCATCTCGACTACTAGAGGCCCGCCCTGTTTCAGGGTGGGCTTTTTTTTTCGGCCAATCGCTCTAGGACCGGACCTGTCCCTGACGAGCAAGTGCTAAATCATGCCGCGCAAAGGTGGTCACCGGTTTATATACGACAAAACAAAGACCTGAAGCATCGGGAGCGAATCCGAAAGATCGCGACTCGCCTTAGTGCAGGCTGATGGTCCGCAACTCGTCTTCGGCAGCCTTGAAAAAGGTGCTGGATCGGTTGTCGGTCAGAAGGATGGGTGTGCCGTCGGCGCCGAAAAGAGCCCAAAGATCAAGACCGGGATCGATCTCGGGCGCCTCGGGAAAGCACTTCATCACCTGTTCGGCTCGCATCTTGCGGATGTAGCCCACTTCGCCGGCACCAAGATGGGCCAGCTGGGATTTGGTCAGGCGCGCATGCGCTTCTTTTAAAAGCATGTTTCAGCCTCCATCGAGCGCCGTTGTTGCGTCCTTCGAAGACGTATCCGGTCGCTCAGAATTTCAAGTCGACGCGCAGTCCGTTGCGAAGATCCTCCGGATCCTTGCGCCGATGCGTTGGTCTTTGACCAGGAGACTGAACGGAATCAGTCTACGGGGCCAGAGTCTTACTGTGAGACGGAAATGTTAATTTTCTTCACCACGTTGGAGATTTCCGGACGGGTGAGTTCGATGGAGAGCAGACCGTTCTTCAGGCGCGCATTGTGCACCTGCATACCGTCAGCCAGCACGAAAACGCGCTGGAACTGCCGCGCGGCGATACCGCGATAGAGGTAGTCGCGCTTTTCCTGATCCTGCTGGCGCCCACGGATCACGAGCTGATTGTCCGCTGTCGTGACATCGAGATCGTCTTCGGAAAATCCGGCAACCGCAATGGTGATGCGCAGTCGCTCAGGGCTTGATTCCTCCGCCGCCAGCCGCTCGATATTGTAGGGCGGATAGCCGTCATTCGATTTTGCCATACGCTCCAGCGTTTTTTCCATGGCATCGAATCCCAGCATCAAGGGGTTCGTGAAGGGTGTCATGCGGCTCATAGTCCCGTGTCCTTGCATCCAAGCGACGATCTTGTGGCGCACGTGGTGATGCGGCGCCCAGCCCCGTTTCGGCAGCTCATTGCCATATGGTAACATGGTGCCCGAAACGCAAGAACGCCGCATCGGCAAAACCACCGGTCTTCGGCAGCCCATTGACAAGCCGGTCAAAGCAGCTTGAAAAGACATGACTTACAGCATCGGCCGAAAATCGGACTCGATTTTGGGAAAAGCACGATGCGTGGATTGAAAGAGTGAGAGCGACCTTTCTGCGTCCAAAAGAACGCAGGGCGCTCTGGACAGACAGGATGACCATGGCCGAGCGCAGAAAAATCATTATCGACACCGATCCCGGGCAAGATGACGCAGCCGCGATCATGCTCGCTCTTGCAAGCCCTGACGAGATCGAAATTCTCGGGCTGTGCGCCGTGGCAGGCAATGTGCCGCTGAAGCTGACAAGCCGCAACATCCGCATCATTCTGGAACTGTGCAATCGTCCTGAGGTGCCGGTCTATGAGGGCTGCGAACGTCCGCTGGTGCGCGCACCGATCACGGCCGAGCATGTGCATGGCAGCACTGGCCTCGACGGCCCGACGTTACCGGAACCCACACTGGCTGCACAGTCCCAGCATGCGGTGGATTTCATCATCGACACGCTTCGCCGTGAGGCGGAAGGTACAGTGACGCTCTGCACGCTCGGCGCGCTCACCAATGTCGCGACCGCTCTGCAAAAAGCACCGGATATCGCACCGCGGGTGAAAGAACTGGTGCTGATGGGCGGCGGCTTCTTCGAGGGTGGCAACATCACGCCAGCGGCCGAGTTCAACATCTATGTCGATCCGCATGCCGCCGAGATCGTCTTCCGCTCCGGCATTCCGCTCGTCATGATGCCGCTCGATGTGACGCACAAGCTGCTGACCACCAAGGCACGCGTTGCCCGCATCCGTGATATCGGCACGCACCCGGCCATCGCCATGGCGGAAATGCTGGAGTTCTTCGAGCGATTCGACGTGGAGAAGTACGGCTCCGATGGCGGGCCGCTGCATGATCCGACCGTGATTGCCTACCTGATCAAGCCTGAGCTTTTCGCTGGACGCGATTGCAACGTGGAAATCGAGACGTCGTCTGACCTGACGATGGGCATGACCGTGGTCGATTGGTGGAAGGTGACGGAGCGTCCCGTCAATGCCAAGGTGTTCCGCGATGTGGATGCCGATGGCTTCTTCGCGCTGCTCACCGAGCGCTTCGCAAGGCTCTGATCACTGCTTCTCACAATCATGCCCGGGCTCAGAGACTAGCGAGCCCGGGCATTTTTGTGCGATGTTGTCCCGCCGAGAAACGGCGGCCCTTACAGCTCATAGAAATCGGCGACGATCTTCCAGGCTTCCTCGGCGGTCTCGGCGAAGTGAAACAGATCGATATCGTCCGGCGCGATGGTGCCGAAATCCGCCAATGCCTTGAAATTGATGATCGAGTGCCAGAAATCCCTGCCGAAGAGAATGAGCGGGATTGGTGCCATGCGCTTGGTCTGGATCAGCGTCACGGTCTCGAACAGTTCGTCCATGGTGCCGAAGCCGCCGGGGAAGACGACCACGGCCTTGGCCCGCATGAGGAAGTGCATCTTGCGGATAGCGAAATAGTGGAAGTTGAAGCTGAGCTCCGGCGTCACATAAGGATTGGGCGCCTGCTCGTGCGGCAAAAGGATGTTGAGGCCGATCGAGGGAGCGCCTGCTTCTGATGCTCCCCTGTTGCCCGCTTCCATCACGCCCGGGCCACCTCCGGTCATGACGACATATTCGCGGTGATCGAATTTCTCCGCTTCGACAGCACAGAGCTGCGCGAATTTGCGTGCCTCGTCATAATAGATCGAGGCTGCTTCAAGGTTCTTCTTCTGGGTCTCGTTGCGCGCCGCCCAGGCGGTGGCTCCCGGCTCAGGAATACGCGCACCGCCAAACATGACCACCGTCGATTTGATGCCGCGTTCGGAGAGGATCATCTCCGGTTTCAACAGTTCGAGTTGAAGGCGGATCGGGCGCAATTCTTCCCGGCACAGGAAGTCGGTATCGGTATAGGCAAGGCGATAGGAGGGCGAGGCGCTTTGCGGTGTCTTAGGGATGACTTCGGCCTGGTGCTTGTCGTCCGAACTGTTTTTCAGCGGGTCCCAAACCCCGTCTTTGCGCCGCAGCTTGCCGTTTTTCAGTTTCGCCATTTCCCTGCCTTTCCGATGCTTGCGTCAAATCGCCCAAATCGCATTGACGCACTTGAAACACTCGCTTAGAGCAATTGACCGTGTCCGGCCAGCGGTGCGGATGTTTCCCTGAAATGACGATAGTCAGCGAAGTTTAAGGAATTCTCATGAGCAGCTCGGATCTCGGCACCCTCGAAAGTATCATCGAAACCGCATTCGAAAACCGCGACGGCGTGAACACCTCCACGAAGGGTGAAGTTCGCGATGCGGTCGAGACCTCGCTCAATCTTCTCGACGCCGGCGAGGCCCGCGTGGCCGAGCGTGAGGCCAATGGCAATTGGAAGGTGAACCAGTGGCTGAAGAAAGCCGTCCTGCTCTCCTTCCGCCTCAACGACATGGAAATCGTAACCGGTGGCCCAGGCGAATCCACCTGGTGGGACAAGGTGCCCTCCAAGTTCGAAAACTGGGGTGAAAACCAGTTTCGCGCTGCCGGCTTCCGCGCCGTGCCGAATGCCGTGGTTCGTCGCTCCGCCTATGTGGCGAAGAACGTCGTGCTGATGCCGTCCTTCGTCAATCTCGGGGCCTATGTCGATGAGGGCACCATGGTCGATACCTGGGCAACGGTCGGCTCCTGCGCGCAGATCGGCAAACACGTCCATCTTTCCGGCGGCGTCGGCATTGGCGGCGTGCTCGAGCCGCTGCAGGCTGGTCCCACCATCATCGAAGACAATTGCTTCATCGGCGCGCGCTCCGAAGTCGTCGAAGGCTGCATCATCCGTGAAGGCTCGGTGCTTGGCATGGGCGTCTATATCGGCAAGTCCACCAAGATCGTGAATCGCGCGACCGGCGAAATCTTCTACGGCGAAGTCCCGCCCTACTCCGTCGTGGTGGCCGGCACCATGCCTGGCAAGCCCTTCCCGAATGGTGAGCCTGGCCCCGGCCTCTACTGCGCCGTCATCGTCAAGACCGTCGACGAAAAGACGCGCTCCAAGACCGGTATCAACGAACTGCTGCGCGATTGAAGTAAGAAGACCGGCTAAAGCATGTGGCGCAAAAGTGTGCAGCGGTTTTGCGGTAACGACATGCGACAAAACAAGGACTTAAAGCGTAGGGAGCGAATCTGAAAGATCGCGACACGCTTTAAGAGTAGAAGCGGCAGAGAGTAGACAGCCCATGAACGCCACCGATCCCGTCTCCAATCTTGCCGCCCTCATCCGCTGCCCTTCGGTCACGCCTGCGGAGGGCGGGGCGCTCAGCCTGCTCGATAACCTGCTCTCGCCGCTCGGCTTTGCCGTGGACCGGATGGTCGCGACCGAAGATGGCACGCCGGACGTGGAAAATCTCTACGCGCGCCTTGGCACCGATGGACCGCATCTGATGTTTGCCGGTCATACCGATGTCGTACCGGTGGGCGACGAAGCTTCCTGGAGCCATCCCCCCTTTGCCGCTGAGATTGCCGGCGGCGAGATGTATGGTCGGGGTGCGGTCGATATGAAGGGCGGTATCGCCTGCTTCGTCGCAGCGATTGCCCGTCATATCGAAAAGCATGGCAAGCCGCAGGGCTCCGTATCCTTCCTGATTACCGGTGATGAAGAAGGTCCGTCGATCAACGGCACCTCGAAGCTCCTGGAATGGGCCGCCGACAAGGGCGAAAGCTGGGATGCCTGCGTTGTCGGCGAGCCGACCAATCCGAACCAGCTCGGCGACATGATCAAGATCGGTCGCCGGGGTTCGCTCTCCGGCCGCATCACCGTCCATGGCGTTCAAGGCCATGCAGCCTATCCGCATCTTGCCGACAATCCCATTCGCGGCATGCTGCAATTGACGCAAGCGCTGATGGACCCGCCTTTCGACCACGGCACCGACAATTTCCAGCCCTCCAATCTGGAAGTGACGACCATCGATACGGGTAACGCCGCAACCAACGTCATTCCGGCCAGAGCGACAGCGTCCTTCAATATCCGTTTCAACGATACCTGGACGGCAGAGACGCTGCGGGCCGAGATCATCCGTCGTCTGGATGCGGCTGCCGCTGACGGCGCGCTTCGTCCGGATCGGACACCCGTCAATTACGAGATCGTATGGGCCGATCGGCCGAGCCATGTCTTTCTGACGCGCAACAATGCGCTAATCTCCTCGCTTTCGGGCGCGGTGGCCGAGGTCACGGGTCTGGAGCCGAAGCTTTCGACCACCGGCGGCACCTCCGATGCGCGCTTCATCAAGGACTATTGCCCCGTGGTGGAGTTCGGTCTCGTCGGGCAAACGATGCATATGGTCGATGAGCGTGTCGCCGTAGCGGACCTCGAAACGCTGACACGCATCTATGAAACCTTCATCGAACGATGGTTCGGCCATGCCGCCACTGAGTGAAGTTGCCATCTATCTGCGCGGATTGTGGTTGCTGTTTCTCGGCAACAAGGATGGCTTGCGGCTTCTCGATATCAGCGATCGCGGCTTGCTTCGCTCCTTCTACGCGGCGCTCTGGTGCCTGCCCTCCATGGCGCTTTCATGGTACTGGTGGCATGAAGCCTATCTATCCGGACTGCCGGAAGGCGTTCATACGGGCGCGATCTTCTTCATCCGTCTCGCCATCGTCGAAGCGATCTGCTGGATGGTGCCGCTGATCCTGATCGGGGTGCTGCTTTATGCCTTTGGAGCGAGAGGCAAGTTTCAAGCGATTATCGTGGTAGCAAACTGGTTGTCGGTGCCATTCTCCTACGCCTATTCGTTGCTGATCCTGATCGCGCTGCTCCTGCCCTCCTTGCACGGGCTTGTCGCAATCCTCTGGTTTGCGCTGCTGCTGACGCTCGTCTTCACCTTCTCGAGGATCGTGCGGTTTTTCGTGCGCGACCAGCCGCTCCTGGTAACGGCATTGGTTATGACCCTGCTTGTACCCGGGATGATCCTGTCGGAACTGCTGCAGCGCTTTCTTGGCGTCTACCCGACCTGATCATCGGAGGCTGAAAGTCAGACTTCGCTGTCCTCTGCCGCACCTGTCCGCGGCTGCCGCGGCGGTATGACGTCGGGATAATCCACCTGCATGAAGTAGAGGCCTTCCGGCGGCGCGACCGGGCCGCAGGCCTTACGATCCCGCGCCTCGAGTGCAGCGCGGACATCATCGGGCGTCATGGCGCCCTCGCCTGCCATCTTCAGCGTCCCGGCGAAGGAGCGTATCTGGTTATGCAGGAAGCTCTGCGCCGTTGCGCGGATCTCAATCAGGTCGCCAGTGCGTGTCACATCGAGCCTGTCCAGCGTGCGCACCGGGCTCTTGGCCTGGCAATGCACTGAGCGGAAAGTGGTAAAGTCATGCCGCCCCACCAGCATCTGCGCGGCCGCATGCATTCTCTCATGGTCGAGGTCTTTCGACACCCACCAAGCGCGCTTGTGCTCCAGCGCCAGGCGTGATTTGCGCGAGATGATGCGGTAGAGATAATGGCGACGGATCGCAGAAAAGCGGGCGTCGAAATCCTCCGTCACCGCTGCCACGTCGAGCACAGAGACGGAGTCGCCTGCCATTGCCAGATGAGCATTCAGTGCATTGCGAAGCTTGTAAGGCTGCCAATCGCGCGCAAGATCCACATGGGTGACCTGACCCACCGCATGCACGCCGGAGTCGGTTCTGCCCGCCCCACGAATACCGACCTTTTCGCCCGTCAGCGACAGGACGGCCGCTTCGAGTGCGCCCTGAACCGACCTGCCATTGTCCTGCCTCTGCCAGCCAACATAGGGCGTGCCGTCATATTCGACGCTCATGCGAAAACGCGGCATCGGCTACAGCCTCGTTCCGATGGCAACGGGCGTTCCGCGCAGGAAGTCCGCAGCCAGCATCGGCTTACCGCCCGCCTTCTGCAACTTTAGGAGACGCACTGCACCGCTGGCGCAGGCAATCGTCAATTGGTCGTCAAGAACGGAGCCTGCCTCGCCCATTCCTTCGACCCGCTCGCTTGCCAAGACCTTGACGCGTTCCGGCTTGCCGCCGATCTCCAGTTCGAACCACGCACCGGGAAAGGGTGCCAGCCCACGAATGTGGTTGTGGACGTCCTGCGATGGGCGGGAGAAATCGATCCGTGTTTCCGCCTTGTCGATCTTGGCGGCGTAGAGAACGCCCTCCTCGGCCTGCACCGTCAGCGACAGATCGTCGTTCTCAAGCTTTGCCATGGCGTCACGCATCAACCGGGCGCCTTTCAGCATCAACGCATCATGCAACTCGCCGGCCGTCATGTTTTCATCAATGGGAACACGGGCGGTCAGCGCCACGGGGCCGGTGTCCAGCCCCTTTTCCATCTTCATCACCATCATGCCGGTTTCGGCATCGCCCGCCATGATGGCGCGCTGGATGGGGGCCGCACCGCGCCAGCGGGGCAGAAGCGAGGCATGGCCGTTGTAGCAGCCAAGGCGTGTGCCATTCAAAATGGCCTCAGGCAGTAGAAGACCATAGGCAACGACCACCGCGACATCGGCATCGAACGCGGCAAATTGCTGTCGATCATCGTCCGCCTTGAAATTCAACGGGGTCAGAACCGGAATGCCCAAAAGCTCTGCGGCCTGATGCACGGGGGATTTTTGCAGGTCCAGCCCGCGGCGACCCCCTGGACGCGGCGGCTGCGTATAGACAGCAACCACGTTGTGGCCCGCCTCTTTCAGCGCGCGCAGCGTGGGGACCGAAAACTCCGGCGTTCCCATGAATATAATGCGAAGAGCCATTGTTGCCCCCTGCCCTGCTGCTGGTACCGAGCGGCCAATAGGCCAGCCGGATCAGACCTTGGCGCGGGCCAGCTTGGTGAATTTCTTGATGACCATGTCACGCTTCAGCCGCGAGATGTGGTCGATGAAGAGCACGCCGTTCAGATGGTCGATTTCATGCTGCAGACAGGTGGCAAGAAGACCATCGGCCTCGATCGTCTGCTGCTTGCCGTCGCGGTCCACATATCCAACCGTCAAAGAGGCCGGACGTTCGACTTCGGCGTAGTAATCGGGGATGGAGAGGCAGCCCTCTTCATAGGTCGAGACATCGTCCGACACTTTGAGGATCTCCGGATTGATGAAAACCTGCGGCTTGTTCTCCTCATCGTCACGCGAAAGATCGATCACCAGCATGCGGCGCGGAACGCCAATCTGGATCGCGGCCAGACCGATGCCCGGTGCGTCATACATGGTCTCCAGCATGTCGTCTGCCAGGCGCTGGATTTCCGAATCCACCGTCTCGACAGGCTTGGATTGCTGGCGCAGCAGCGGATCGGGCAAAATGATAAGAGGCTTGATCGTCATGGCTTCCCATAACCCATCTCATCAGCCGAGGAAATGAAAAAATACGGTCGATTCAACGCTGATACTGGATAGCCGACTCATTTTTGCCGCGTACGTGTTCTTGTTTTGTACGAATCAAAATAACTCTGTTAGATTGCGTTATGAACATCGATCTCAGCAGCCTCGGTCAAACGGCTTTCAGCGTCGGAACGCTCAACATTTCTGTCGGCGCCCTCCTCTTCTTTCTGGCCTTTGCCGGGCTGCTGGCCGTCCTCTTTCTTCTGCGCAAACCGGCAGCGCCGGATCAGCCACGGGAAGAGCTGACCGAACTTCTGAAGACCCAGACCGAGTTGCAGGGCCGTATCGCCGCCATGGCGGATGCCTTTTCCGCGCGCCAGAACGAAATGAGCCAGACGCTGAACGAGCGATTGGACGGCATGTCGCAGCGGCTCGGAACGACGCTGACGGAACAGACGCGGTCGACCCATGAGAACCTCAGCAAGCTGCAGGAGCGCCTTGCCGTCATCGATGCTGCGCAAGGCAATATTCAGGATCTTGCCAAGGATGTGATCGGGCTGCAGGCCATCCTTTCCAACAAGCAGACCCGTGGCGCCTTCGGCCAGGCGCGCATGGAAGCGCTGATTGCCGATGCGCTGCCTTCTGGCACCTACCAGCTTCAACCCACACTTTCGAACGGCTTTCGGCCAGACTGCACGATCAAGATGCCGAACAATGCGCCGGTGCTGGTGATCGACGCCAAGTTTCCGCTGGAAGCCTGGAATGCCCTGAAGGCGGATGAATCTCCGGAAGCCAAGCGCGCTGCGACCCAGCAGTTCCGCCGGGACATGGAAGTGCATATTCGCGATGTGTCGGAGAAGTATCTCATTCCTGGCGAGACGCAGGATACCGCCTTCATCTTCGTGCCGTCGGAATCGATCTTCGCCGATATTCACCAGCATTTCGAGTTTCTTGTGCAGCGTGCTCACCGCTCCCGGGTGGTGATTGTTTCGCCATCGCTATTGATGCTGTCGATCCAGGTTATCCAGTCGGTCCTGAAGGATCAACGGATGCGGGAGCAGGCCCACCTGATCCAGGGTGAAGTGGCGCTGTTGATGGACGATGTGCGGCGTCTGGATGAACGCACCCGTAAGCTCCAAACGCATTTCGGCCAAGCGCAGCGCGATGTCGAGATGATGCTGACGTCGTCGGAAAAGGTTCTGGCGCGTGGCGACAAGATCGAGAGCCTCGATTTTTCCACTACCACCAAGGAGATCCCGCATTCGGAGGTGGAGCATATGCGCCGCATTGCCGACGCGCGCGCAGGTGCTGCCAAGCTGCGCGTGGTGGATGACGAGTAGGCGGCGCTGAAATCAAACGAACGTCGCCGCCATTGCAAAATCGATTTCCGATTTCGATCCCGATGCGCTAGAGCGCCGTGCGTCTTTTTAGACGCACAAAGGACGCTCTATCTTCTTTCAATCTACGCATCGTGCTTTCCAAAAATCGATTCCGATTTTCGGGCCGATGCTGTAGCACTATCGGCATTGTTAACGTCTTTGCCTTTTGGATCAGCCTCGCATGATTACTGTTTTCGGCTCCATCAACATGGATCTCGTCGCCACCTCTGACCGTCTTCCGAAGCCAGGCGAGACGGTGACCGGCAAAAGCTTTTCCACGGCGGCTGGTGGCAAGGGCGCCAATCAGGCGCTTGCGGCGCGTCGGGCGGGAGCGGACGTCAAGATGGCGGGCGCCATTGGTGACGACACCTTTGCCGCCCCCGCACTCACGCTGCTGCGTGATGCCCGGACCGATCTGTCGCTGCTGAAGACGGTGGCCGAACCCACTGGAACGGCCGTGATCCTGATTGGCGAGGGTGGCGAGAACATGATCTCGGTTATCCCCGCGGCCAATGGTACGGTCTCGCCACAGGATGCCGAGCGCGCCGTCTCGGAGATGGCCGAGGGCGATACGCTGATGCTGCAATTTGAAATTCCGGCCGATGCGATCGAGGCCTCGCTGAAGGCCGCCAAAGCAAAGCGCGTGACGACGATCATCAACACGGCTCCTCTGACAGCCGATGCGGCCCGCCTTTCCAAGCTTGCTAACATCGTTATCGCCAATGAGACCGAGTTTGAGTTGTTGATCGGCAAGAACGGACTGTCCTCTTCCGATCGGGAGAAGGAGTTGACCGCGCTTCACGCGGAAACGGGACAGACGCTGATCGTCACGCTCGGTGCGGACGGTGTGATCGCTATTCGCAATGGCAAGCTCTTCAAGGCCATGGGCCTGAAGCTCGAGCCGGTCGATACGGTGGGAGCTGGCGACACCTTCTGCGGCTATCTCGCCGCAAGCCTCGATGCCGGAATGGACTTCGAGAAGGCGCTGCGCCGTGCCGCTGTCGCCGGTTCGCTGGCCTGCACCCGTGAGGGTGCCCAACCGTCTATCCCCACCGCCGCTGATGTGGATGCAAAGCTCTGAGACGATAAATCTCGTCCCGTCCTCAAACCGATCAAGCATCCTTGAACAGGTTGAGGGCGGCGTATTGCAAAAGCATGATCGTCTTGCCGTCGCGAATGACCCCTGAGGCGATCATGCTCATCGCCTCATCAATTCTCACTTCCATGACGGTAATATCCTCGCCCTCGTCTTCATTTCCGCCACCGGCGGAGGTTCTGTCACCAGGCTGATACTCGCCGACGAAGAAATGCAGTCTCTCTGTGACGGAGCCGGGGCTCATGAACGCATCGAAAACCTGGCGCACATCTCTTACCTTGAAGCCGGTTTCCTCCTCCGTCTCCGCCCGGATGCGCGCTTCCGGCTCGGCATTGTCCAGCAGGCCCGCCGGCGTTTCGATCAGAAGGTCGTCGTGGCCGTTGACGAAGGCGGGATAGCGGAACTGTCTCGTCAGGATCACCGTGCGGCGCTTCCTGTCGTAAAGCAGGATCGTCGCGCCATTGCCGCGGTCGTAGGTTTCGCGCGATTGCTTTTGCCAGGTGCCATCCTCCCGGAGAAAGGAAAAGGTGGTCTTCTTCAGAAGGTACCAGTCGTCTGACAGAACCTTGACGTCCTCGACGTTGATGCGATGCGCGATACTCATGAAATTTCCCTGTGGCTGGAACTGACCGGTCGTGGACATACGCGCAATTTCGTGCAATTCCATGCAGAGTCAAGAAAAATCGTGCAGGGGATTGGGTCGATGCTGACATCGGAACGAAAGACGCTCATTCAGCAGGTCCTGCAAAGGGACGGACGAATTGTTGCGAAGAGCTTCGCCGAAGAACTCGGCGTCTCCGAGGACACGATCCGTCGCGATCTGCGCGAACTTGCCAAGGACGGGCTGTTACAGAGGGTTCATGGTGGCGCACTGCCATCCTCACCGGCAGTTGCCGATTATCGTGCGCGCGAACAGATGGCGTCCTCGGCAAAGGAAAAGCTTGCCCGGGCGGCAGCCACATTGATCAAGCCGGGACAAATCGTTTTCCTCGACGGCGGCACAACCAACCTCCAGATCGCTCGCCATCTGCCGCAGACCCTACAGGCGACCATCATCACCCATAGTCCAAGCATCGCCGTGGAACTGGCGCATCATCCGGTCGTCGGGGTGGAGTTGATCGGCGGGCGGCTTTTCAAGCACTCGATCGTTTCTATGGGTGCTGTGAGCGCCGAGGCCATTTCGGGCATCCACGCCGACATGTTCTTCCTTGGTGCGACGGGCGTCCACCCAGAGACCGGCGCGACCACTGGGAACCGTGAAGAAGCAGCAATCAAAAGGCTGATCGCCCGCCAATGCGCCGAGACGATCCTGGTTGCGACCGAGGACAAGATCGGCGCTGCTTCGCCCTATCTCATCCTGCCCCTTGGCAAGCTTGCCACTCTGGTCGTCGATGCCGACGTGCCGGACACGCTGCTGAAGCCCTACAGGGCAGCAGGACCGGCGATCGTGAAGGTCTGACGTCAGACTTTGAGGAAGGTGAGGTAGGCGGAGTTCCGCCCCTCGCGCTTGGCCTTGTTCTCGTAGCGGGTCCCCGGCCAGTTTTCGTAAGGCGTCAGCCAGTCGGCCGACGTCTTGGCCGTCCACTCGAAGCCGCCATGGCGGGCACAGTGCTGCAGCGTCCAGTTGATGTAGGTATCAATGTCGGAAGCAAAGCAGAACTTGCCGCCCGGCTTCAGCACGCGGTAGAAACGAGCAAGATTGACGTCCGACACGAAGCGGCGCTTCCAGTGCTTCTTCTTCGGCCAGGGGTCCGGGTAAAGCAGATCGATTTGATCGATGCATTCATCGGGAAGCCAGTCCAGCAATTGCGTCGCGTCGTCGTCATAGAGGCGGATGTTCATCAACTCGCGCTCTTTGACGGCGCCAAGAAGCTTCGCCATGGAATTGACGAAGGGCTCCACGCCGATGAAGCCCGTCGATGGCTTTTCGGCGGCACGATGAACCAGATGTTCGCCACCGCCAAAACCGATTTCCAGGCGGATGGATTTGACGTCGGCCGGGAAGAGTGCGGCCAGTGGCGTCGGTGCCGGTGTTTCAAGATCGACTTTCAACAGCGGCAAAAGGCTCTCGATGCTCTCCACCTGCTGGTTGCGCAAAGGCTTGCCTTTGCGCCTGCCATAGAACGCTTCCGTCGATCGTGAACGCCGCTCTTCCGTCATCGTGAACTCTCTCAAGCAAAATAGATGAACCCGCACCTTACCGTTTCATCGGTATTGCGCGGGTTTCATGTTTTCAGACCCTATCCCCCAAACGGTCGCCCATGGCAAGACCGGAGTGGAGGAGAGGCCTATGTTTCGAGCCGATGACCTCAAGCGGCCTTCAGCGCATCCTTGAGCGGCTTGACCAGATCGATCTTCTCCCATGAGAAGGAACCGTCGCGGCCGGCCTTGCGACCGAAATGGCCGTAGGATGCGGTCTTGGCATAGATCGGCTTGTTGAGGTCGAGGTGACGGCGGATGCCCGATGGCGAGAGGTCCATGACCTTGCGGATCGCGGCTTCCACTTCGTCTTCGCTGACCTTGCCCGTCTGATGCAGATCGACATAGACCGAGAGCGGCTGTGCAACGCCGATGGCGTAGGACAGCTGGATGGTGCAGCGGTCGGCAAGACCTGCGGCAACCACGTTCTTTGCCAGATAGCGAGCGGCGTAAGCTGCGGAACGGTCGACCTTCGTGGTGTCCTTACCGGAGAACGCGCCACCGCCGTGCGGAGCTGCGCCACCATAGGTGTCGACGATGATCTTGCGGCCGGTCAGGCCGGCATCGCCATCAGGTCCGCCGATCACGAACTTGCCGGTCGGGTTGATGTACCACTTGCAATCATCGGCAATCTTCAGGTCGCCAAGCGCTTCGCGGATGTAAGGTTCGACGACCGCGCGAACCTTCTTGGAATCCCAGCTTGCGTCCAGATGCTGGGTGGACAGAACGATGGAAACGGCCTCAGACGCCTTGCCATCGACATAGCGAACGGTCACCTGGCTCTTGGCATCGGGGCCGAGCTTGGCGGCTTCGCCTTCGCCGCTCTTGCGAGCATTGGCAAGCAGCTGAAGGATGCGGTGCGAATAGTAGATCGGCGCCGGCATCAGGTCCGGCGTTTCCTTGCAGGCGTAACCGAACATGATGCCCTGGTCGCCAGCCCCCTCGTCGCCCTGCTTGTCGGAGGCGTTATCGACGCCCTGTGCGATATCGGCAGACTGCGGGTGCAAGAGCACGTCAATCTTTGCGGTCTTCCAATGGAAGCCGTCCTGCTCGTAGCCGATGTCGCGGATGGCCTTGCGCGCCGCGGACTTGAACTTGGACGGGTTGATCACCGGATGGCCAGCGGCATCCTTCAGGACATTGCCGTCCTTGTCCTTCTTCAGCAGCGTATCGGGAACGCGCACTTCGCCAGCGATGATCACGCGGTTGGTGGTGGCAAGCGTTTCGCAAGCGATGCGAACGGTCCATGGGTCGACGCCGGTCTTGGACGCTTCACGATAAATCAGATCGACGATTTCATCGGAAATTCGGTCGCAAACCTTGTCAGGATGACCTTCAGCAACGGATTCGCTGGTGAACAGGTAGTTGGCGCGCATGCGGGATTCCCCTCAAAGAACAGGTCTGTGCGTTTGTTATTCATTTCATCGGAAAAAACAAGGACAGAACGACATAAATATATCTTTATATCGGAATTTCATTTCTGCAAGCGCGCAACAAAAAACGGCCCCGGAAGGCCGTTCAAGTGGGTATTCGACCGATTTTCGGTCGTCTATTCGGCGTCGCCTTCCGCAGCCAGCGCCTTAACCAGGTCAACGATACGGCGGCGGACCTTCGGATCGTTGATCTTGACGAAGGCGCGGTTGAGCTGCAGTCCCTCGGACGAGGAGAGAAAATCCACGACGTAATTGGAGCTCGACGCTTCGGCAGAGCCGGAAGCGGAGGCTGGCTCGGCGCCCGGCGCATCTTCGAAGAAGAAGGAAACCGGAACGTTCAGAATGGCGGAGATGTTCTGAAGACGGCTGGCGCCAACGCGGTTGGTGCCCTTTTCATATTTCTGGATTTGCTGGAAGGTAATTCCAAGGCTTTCACCCAGCTTTTCCTGGCTCATGCCCAGCATGGTGCGGCGCAGCCGGATGCGGCTTCCGACATGAATGTCGATTGGGTTCGGCTTCTTCTTATTTTCGGTCATATGTTAGTCCTGACATCCTGTTGTCGGTGATTGTTACACATTAACGCAAAACCGTAGAGGTCGGATCAGTGCAACAGTCCTTCATATCACTTGCGTTGTACAACCCTACAATCTCACTATGCAATTTCAGGGGTTTTCGGTCAATTCTTGCGGCTGACTAAACCATACCTAGAAAACAGCGCCACGATCAACATTGTTATAAACAACAACCAAAAGTTCGTTTTACGGGCATCGCTGCTCAGGGCGTCACCTGCCTTACTACTTAGAGTAGCGTCGATTATACCCTTTTGACCATAGTCAAGACCAGCCTCAATGCCACCTAACGGATCAATGATGGCGGAAATGCCAGTGTTGGCTGCTCGAATCACTGGCAAGCCAGTTTCCACAGCGCGCACACGTGCCTGCTGGAAGTGCTGATAGGGGCCGGGTGTGTCGCCGAACCAGCCATCATTGGTGACATTCAGGATCGCCTCCGACGAGGCGATATCGGCCGGCACTTCATCGGGGAAGATGATCTCATAGCAGATGAAGGAGTAGAGCTTCTTGCCGGATGGAAGAATGATGGGTGTCCGGCTTGCCGCCGGTGAGAAACCGCCCGGCAGGTTGACGATATTCTCGATGGCGAAACGCCGCAGCACGTCTTCGAAAGGCACATACTCGCCGAAGGGCACGAGATGCACCTTGTCGGTCGCACCAATGATCTGGCCCTGGCCATCCACGGCATAGACGGAATTGTAGTAGCGCGGCGGATGCCCTGCCCCCGCATCCTCCATGCGCACCGCCCCCGTCAGCAAGATCTGACCATCCTCCAGCGTCTTGGCGATTTCTTCCAGCGCATCCGGGTTCTGGGTTAGAATGAAGGGAACGGATGTTTCCGGCCAGACGATGATATCCGGCCGCTTCTTGCCTGGCGTCGGCGGAAGGGCCGATAGGCGAAGATGCTCCTGGAATATTTCGGCACGATCGGCATTCAGCATCTTGCGCGACTGATCGATGCCGGGCTGCACGATGCGCACCGTGATTGCATCCGCCGCTGGCTCCGGCAATGGCCGATGCTGACGATAAAACCCGTATCCCACATGGCCTGTCAGCAGCAGAACAGCAAGCGTCAGGCCCGGCACCATGCCACGGCGGGTTCCAAGAAGCGCCGGGCTAGAGAAAACGAAGACCGCCAGCATCGACATGCCGAAGATGCCGATCAGGTTGGAGCTCTGCATCATCAACGGAACCGGCATCATCCCGTAACCGATCGCGTTCCAGGGAAAGCCTGTGGCAACGAAACTGCGCAACCATTCCACCAGTCCAAAGGCTGCGGAGAGGGCTGCAAGCCTGCCCCAGCCATCCGACCAGAGGCTGTTTGCCAGCATCACGGCAAGACCGTAGAAAAGCGCGAGAAAAGCGGGCAGGCCCAGAATTGCGAGCGGCAGAGCCCAGGCAAACTCATCAGCCTCCAGAAGCAGCGCATTTCCGAGCCACCAGAGGCTCGCGACGAAATAGCCAAAGCCGAAAATCCAGCCGAGCAGAAACGCTCTGAAGGCGCGAGACACGACGCCACCATCGGGGCTTCCCGTGGTGCCATCGATCAACCAGACCAGAAGGGTGAAGGAGACGAAGAGGCTGGCGAAGAACCCGATCGGCGGCAGGGCGAGCGCACCGATAGCGCCGGCCAGAAATGCGATGAGAACGCGGCTGAAGCCACCGCTCAACATGATCGTGCCCGCGAGCCGCTCCATACAGTATCAATCTCCTTGAGGGGCACCGTTCAGCAACGCAAAACCGGAAAGCGGATACCAGAACCTGACTTGCCATCGAAACGCGCGCAGTCGGAGAGACCACCGATCGTGTTTCGGCTGCCGAACGCCGAATAGTTATGCGGCATGCCCTTCCGACTTACTGTAAAAAAAATAGAACGTCCACAGGACAGCGATGGCGTGTCTGTGCAATCCGCCAATTGCAGCGGTCTCATCTATTCGGTTGTTGAAAAAGAAGAAATCCCGGACCCTTTCGCCCGGGACTTAAGCCCATCAAACGGCAGCCTTGTCCGTGCTGTCCGATGGGGCGGGAAGCGCGATCATCTCACTGGTGACGACGGGTGCCGGCGCCTGGTCATCCTCGCCCGTGGAGGACTCGTCGCGAAGAATGCGGACACGCTTGATGCGGCGGTTGTCGGCATCCAGAATCTGGAATTCAAATCCCGGCACCGCACGGACCACCTCACCCTTCGACGGGATGCGGCCAAGCGCAAAGAAGACGAGACCACCCAGCGTATCGATCTCCTCGGCATGCTCTCGAACATCGAAATCCGGACCGATCGCCTGGGCAAGTTCCGCCAGTTCGATGCGCGCATCCGCGATCAGGACGTCGGACGACACGCGGACGAACATCGCCTCGTCCTTGTCATGCTCATCGTCGATGTCGCCGATGACCATCTCCACGATGTCCTCGTGGGACACAAGTCCGTCGGTGCCGCCATATTCGTCGATGATCACCGCAAGCTGGGTGCGCTGCGCCTGCATGGTCTTCAAGAGATCGGATGCGAGCATGGAGGGTGGCGCAAACAGGATCTTGCGGATGATTCCGGCTTCGGCCAGCGTCGTTTCGAGATCGACGCGGGCGAGATCGAAATTCGAGCGTGGTGTGCGCGGTGCCTTCGCTTCGCCATTGGCCGGTGCGCGCGTGCCGCTTCTGCGCTTGTTGCGCGCCTGCTTGCCTACATAGGACAACAGGTCGCGAATATGGATCATGCCCTTGGGATCGTCGAGCGTCTCGTCATAGACCGGCATGCGCGAGCGTCCGGTCGCCTCGAAGCGGATCATCGCTTCACCAATCGTGGTCTCCTGATCGAGCCCGTCAATATCGACGCGCGGGATCATGATGTCCTCGACCGTGACTTCTCTGAAGCGGAGAATATTGTTGAGCATCGCCCGCTCGTCGGGCGTGAAGGCAGCGCCGATATCCGTATCGGTCATCAGCGCGTCGGTCAGATCTTCACGAAGGCGCTCGCCCTGCGATGGCTTCAAGATCCGGGAAATTCTCGACCAGATGGTCGAGCGGGGCTTTGCTTGATAGTCCTGTCGTAACGGACTACTGCCCTCCTCCGATGAGGATTGTTCCCCGGCGTCCTTGCCCTCTTGGGGCGGTCTTGCAGAATGTTCGTTCATTGTCCCAAACAGTTCGATCAAAGCGGGTCCTGACCCGCATAGGGATCAGATAGGCCAAGAGTCGCCAAAATGCGAGTCTCGAGCCCCTCCATTTCTTCCGCCTCTTCGGTTTCCATATGGTCATAACCGAAAAGATGCAGACATCCATGCACCAGCAGATGGGTCAAATGATCCTCGAAACTCTTCTCGAGATCAAGAGCTTCGCGCATGACAGTTTCATGCGCGATGACAATATCGCCGAGCATGGGGCCCGGCATGTCGCCCGGCTCCAGCGGAAAGGCCGGAAAAGACAGGACATTCGTGGCCTTGTCCTTATTGCGCCATTCCGCATTTATTTCCTTGATGACAGCATCATCGGTGAAAACCAGCGACAGTTCCACCGGCATGGCGGGGAACGGCTGCTGCTCTTCGTCTTTCAGATAGGAAACAGTGGCCTCCAGCACTTTCGTGCTGAAGGCCAAAAGCTCTTCCTCCGAGGACCAGTCATCGGCCTCGACAGAGATTTGAATATCCAGAACCGTCATCGTCTCGGCTTTAGTAACCTTGTCTTGGAAGGCTCTCATCCGGCACGGCCGTGTGGGATTCGTAGGCCTTGACGATACGCGCCACCATCGGGTGACGCACGACGTCGACGTCCTTGAAGCGAACCACGGAAACGCCTTCAACGTCGCCCAGGATCTGCAAGGCCTCGACCAGACCGGACTTCACGCCGCGCGGAAGGTCGACCTGGCTGGGGTCGCCCGTCACGATCATTCGGCCATTCTCGCCCAAGCGGGTCAGGAACATCTTCATCTGCATGGTCGTGGTGTTCTGCGCCTCGTCAAGAATGACGGCAGCGTTTGCGAGTGTGCGGCCACGCATGAAGGCGAGTGGCGCAATTTCGATGACGCCTGCCTGAATGGCACGCTCCACCTTGTCACCGGGCATCATGTCGTAAAGCGCATCATAGAGCGGACGAAGATAGGGGTCGACCTTTTCCTTCATGTCGCCGGGCAAGAAGCCCAGACGCTCGCCTGCTTCGACGGCTGGACGAGAAAGAACGATACGATCCACCGCACCACGCTCCAGAAGCTGGGCGGCATGGGCGACGGCCAGATAGGTCTTGCCGGTGCCGGCTGGCCCAACACCGAAGACGAGCTCCGACTGTTCCAGAGCCCGCATATAGACATCCTGTGTCGGTGTGCGGGCAGCAATGGTCTTCTTGCGAGTAGAAATCTGGGCCATCGACACCTTGGCTTTGCGCTCCATTGTCGGCAGGGTCAGTTGGTCATCTGCCGCGACCGCCATGCGGATTGCGCCTTCGACGTCGGAAAGTTCGGCTGTGCCACCCTTCAGCAGGCGCTGATAGAGGAAATCCAGAGCGCGGCGGGCCTGGTTGGTCGCAACCATGTCGCCGGTGATCGCCACCGAATTGCCGCGTGGGCGGGCATCGATGTTGAGCTTCTGCTCCAGCAATTTCAGGTTTTGATCGAACTGACCGAATAGCTCTCCGGCTATTCTGTTATTCTCGAACGTGAGGACGAAGTGATTGGCGTCGGTCGCGGGTGAACGTGGCTGGCGCGATGATGGTGAGACCAATTCGTGTGCGTTCAAGCGGTCAGGCTCCTGTCCGAGGTCAGTTCCGGTTCCCAACTCTAACTCTATGCCACCTCGGCAAACAAGCTGTTTGGACCGGTCGCGGTGATTCGTACATGAATAATGTCACCGATTTTCATATTCTTTGCATCAAGATTCACAGACTGAAGCCAGGGAGAACGACCAATCAGCTGTCCGGGCATGCGACCGGGCTTTTCCAGCAACACATCCATGGTCTTTCCAACGAGCGACTGGGCAAAGTCGTTCTGCTGTTTCAACAGCAGCGCCTGCAGTCTCTCCAGCCGTTCGGCCTTGACATCTTCCGGCACCTGATCGGTCAAATCGGCGCCGGGCGTCCCTGGACGCGTCGAATATTTGAACGAAAAGGCCTGCGCGTATTTCACCGCTTCCACGATTGCGAGCGTGTCTTCGAAGTCCTGATCCGTCTCGCCGGGGAAGCCCACAATAAAATCCCCGGACATGGCGATATCAGGGCGAGCGTCACGGATTCTTTCGATCAGCCTCAAATATTCCTCGCCCGTATGGCGGCGGTTCATGGCTTTCAAAATGCGGTCGGAGCCAGCCTGAACGGGCAAATGCAGATAGGGCATCAGCGCGCGCAGCTCGCGATGCGCCTCGATCAGGCGATCATCCATGTCGCGCGGATGGCTTGTCGTATAGCGTAGACGTGCGAGGCCGGGAATTTCGGCCAGGCGATAGAGAAGCTCCGCGAGCCCCCATTCTTCGCCCTTCGGACCCGTCGAGCGCCAGGCATTGACATTCTGACCAAGCAGCGTGATCTCGCGCACGCCGGCATCGACGAGCTTCATCGCCTCGTCGAGGATCTGGCTGACGGGCCGGGAAACTTCAGATCCGCGCGTGTAGGGCACGACGCAGAACGTGCAAAACTTGTCACAGCCTTCCTGAACGGTAAGAAAGGCCGTCACGCCACGCGAGCGCAGCTTTGCCTTTTCGGCGACCGGCAGATGCTCGAACTTGTCTTCGACCGCATAATCGGTCTCGATCACCCGCTCACCATCGCGAACGCGGGCAAGTGCCTGCGGCAGGCGGTGATAGGTCTGCGGGCCGATGACGACATCGACGGCGGGCGCACGGCGCAATATCTCTTCCCCTTCGGCCTGGGCCACACAACCGGCGACGCCAATGACGAATTCGCGGCCCTCTTCCTCGCGCAGCTTCTTCATGTCGCGCAGACGACCGAGCGCGGAATAGACCTTTTCCGCCGCCTTTTCACGGATGTGACAGGTGTTGAGCAGAACGAGATCCGCCTCGCCCATATCCTCCGTCTGAACATAACCATCCTTTGCCAGCGCATCGCTCATGCGCAAGGAATCGTAGACATTCATCTGACAGCCATAGGTCTTGATGAAGACCTTGCGGCTGTTGGCTCCATGAGCCATAGCGGTCGGGGTGGCGTCGAGGCCAAGCGTGTCCTGGGTCATGGCGCGTATCTAATGATTTTCGGCCACCAGTTAAATAGGAAAATGCGGAAATAGAGGCTATCGCGACTTTCGCCAGCCGCCGCGAAGGCTGAAATTCAACATGGTGCGAAGTGCAGTGGTCGCTTCGATGCTCAGCGCCTTGCGATTATCACCCTTGCGGAAGGGGATCGCTTCCCCAAAGGTGACGTCAACCTCGATTGCGCCGGCCTTCACCAGCCCCACCAATGACGGCAGCAAGCCGATGCTTCCAGGCCATGCGGCAACCGGTCTATGGTAACGCCCCATCGCCATGCCCTGAATGCCGGTATAGGCGATCGCGACGGGCTGGACATGGACGAGCTGGCTCGGAACCTGATCGGCGGCACTCGATGCTGCGCCGAACAGCGAGGACTTGATTGGTAAAAGCCGATTACCATCTGACGTCGTGCCCTCGGGGAAGAGCACGATGATCTCGCCGCCTGCCAGCCTATCGGCAATCTCGTTGACCTGCACGCCTGTCGTGCGTTTCTGTTCACGGGTGACGAAGACGGTTTTCTGCAAACGCGCCAGCTTGCCGAAGATCGGCCAGTCGCGCACTTCGGTCTTGGCAATGAAAGCGACATCCGCAACGCTGCCCAGCACCAATATGTCCTTCCAGGAGACGTGATTGGCAATCAGCAGCAGAGGCCGTTCGGTCTCCAGCCCGCCGTGGACATGAACCCTGATACCGATCGATCGGCAGGCCACCCGGTGCCACAGGCGCGGCACCCTGCGGCGGATCGGCAAATCGAGCCAGAGGCCGATGAGCTGCACGGGCAACAGCACAAGGGTCACGATGGAGAGAATGAAAACCGCATAGGCAATCCGAAGCCACGTCATCGCCGCACTTGCTCCGTGGCCATGGAAAATTGCCTCAACGCTCTTCTGGTTTCAGCGGAACGCCGTAGAGTTCAAGCCGATGATCAACAAGCCTGAAGCCGTGTTCGCGTGCAATCTTTTCCTGCAGCGCTTCGATCTCAGCGGAACGAAATTCGATGACGACACCGGTCTTCAGGTCGATCAGATGATCGTGGTGCTCTTCCGGTACGGTCTCATAACGCGAGCGGCCATCGCGAAAATCATGGCGCTCGATGATGCCCGCGTCTTCAAACAGCTTGACGGTGCGATAGACGGTGGAGATCGAAATCTTTGGATCGACCGCGGATGAGCGACGATAAAGCTCCTCCACGTCCGGATGGTCTTCCGATTCCTGAAGAACGCGGGCGATGACACGCCGCTGGTCGGTCATGCGCATGCCGCGCTCCGCACATATTTCTTCAAGGGTTTTCGAAAGGTCTACCACGATAATCAGGCCTTCAGATTCTGCGTTGGTCCACCATATTGGTGGCAGAGTGTCTCACTGTCACGGAACTATCGAAGATCGCGGCGCATGACAAGCGCTGTGGATTTCGTCCCATCCTTGGCCGCGTAATAGGCCTTGCGCTCTGCGACCGTCTTGAAGCCGAGCTTGCGATAAAGATGAACGGCCGGACCGTTCGAACCATCGACCTCCAGAAACATGGTTTCGGCACCGCGCATCAGCGCTTCGCGCATGGCCGCCTGCATGAGGCGCCAGCCAAGCCCGGCACCGGCAAATTTGTCGCTGACGGCAACGGTCAAAATTTCAGCTTCTCCGCCCGCCTCACGGGATAACACGAAGCCGCCGAGAGGCTGGCTGAAGAAGGCGTTGGTTTGACGCGCGACGGCGCCAAAGACAGTGTTCTGCGACAGAAGGCTCGAAAACTCGCCCTCACTCCACGCCTGAGGGAAGCGGGATGTGTGAAGCTCGGCGACATCGGCGCAATCAGCATGCGCCATCGGCACGATTTCGAAAAAGGGTTTCCAGCTCAGATAGTCGTCGAACATTGCAGGGAATCATCCACCTTGAACGCGAGAGGGCTACAGCATTGTCCGGCAAATCGAAATCGATTTCGACCGGGCGAAAGGGCGCGCTTTCAGGCGGGCGATAGGCGTTCCAATGCGAAGCCAGATTGCGGGCGGGCATCCGGGCCACGCAGGTAAAGCGGTGCGGGCTTCGGCTGATGCGCGGGTTTCGTCGCAGCGACACGCGCGACGGTATCGATCGGAAAATGATCCGGACCCGAACCCGTCTCCGCACCAGCAAAGAGCGGAGCGGCGGAGCCTATGATCGCGCCGTCAAAGTCGACAAGAGATTGTCTGGCGTCGTCGAGAGAGACCAGCGCGGCCTCGGTCAGAGGCACGCCATTGGCTGCGAAAATCTGGAGATAGCATTCGCCGCGCTTGGCATCGAGACCGACCGCGACGAGCTGGCCGGGCTGCTGTCGCTGGTAATGAGCGGCAAGCGTCTCAAGGGTCGTGATGCCGACCGCCTCCACATCAAGCGAGAGGGCGAAGCCGCGTGCGGCGGCCACACCCACTCGAATGCCGGTGAAAGAACCGGGGCCGATCGTGACGGCGAGACGCTCGACGGCATTGAGCGTCAGACCAGCCTTGGAAAGCGCCCCATCGATAATGCCCATCAGCAATTCGGCATGACCCTTGCCGATGTTTTCCGTCACTTCGCCGAGAACAGTATCGTTTTCACTGTCATAGACACAGGCAGAGCAATCCACGCCGGATGTATCGATGGAGAGAATGATCATCTGAAAAGCTGAACCTTATGCCTGTCAAAGCGCAAGCCATGAGCGGGACGAACGAGGCTCGTGGCAACGCCGCTTATGAGTAGAGGCGCAGTCACGCGCCTCGCCTCAGTATCGATCGATTAGCTCAGCCGTTTATCAGACAGCCTCGACCTCTTGCACTTCCGGCACGAAGTGGCGGAGCAGGTTCTGCACGCCATGCTTCAGGGTTGCCGTGGAAGACGGGCAGCCGGAGCATGCGCCCTTCATGTTGAGGAACACCGTGCCATCGCGAAAACCACGGAAGGTGATGTCGCCGCCATCCTGAGCCACAGCCGGACGGACGCGGGTTTCGAGAAGTTCCTTGATGGTCGCAACGATCGTCTCGTCACCCTCTTCGAAGAACTCTTCTTCCTCGTCGGAAATCTCGGCATGGATCGCGGTGCCCATCAGCGGGCGGCCAGACATGAAGTGCTCCATGATGGAACCGAGGATCGCGGGCTTCAGGTGCTGCCATTCGGCGCCGTCCTTGGTAACGGTGATGAAATCGAAGCCGTAATAGACGCCGGTGACGCCTGGAATTTCAAACAGCGTCGCTGCAAGCGGCGAAGATTGCGCCTGCTCAGCGCTCAGGAATTCCGCCGTGCCGCTTTCCAGAACCACTCTGCCCGGCAGGAATTTAAGGGTCGTCGGGTTTGGCGTGGATTCCGTTTGAATGAACATTTCGATCTCCTTCGAGGCAGCGCCCCGGTCAGGGCATGCTTGCCCCGTAATTTAGAATGCTTCCAAAATATGCCGGACGAAGAGCGACTTCAAGCCCTGACATGACAATCCCGTTCAAGAAATCTTCCGCCCTGTTCTACACCCGTTTTCGCCAAAGCCGAACAGGATTCTTCGTGGCGAAAGCGCTTGATGGACAGCAGTCAGCAGAGGGCGTCGATTTCCTCGTCCGTCAGCGTATCGGGCAGGACCGTGACGGGAATGGGGAAGGCAGCGCCGCGTCCTGCAATGGAGGAGACGAGCGGACCTGGACCGTCCTTGGTAGAGCCTGCAGCCAATACAAGGATGGCGATGTCGCGATCTTCTTCGATCAGACCGTGGATCTGCTCGGCGGCATTGCCTTCGCGGATCACCGCCTCGGGTTCGATGCCGACGGTCTCGCGCACGCGTTGTGCGACCTTCGCCAGCGAGGCCTCAGCCTCTTCGCGGGCTTCGGCCCGCATGATCTGCTCGACACCCAGCCACTGCTGGAAATCCCCCTCGGGGATGACGAAGAGCAGAACGAGGGCGCCATTGGAGTTCTTGGCGCGGCGGCCGGCATAATGCACGGCTCTTTCGCATTCCGGTGTGCCGTCGATGACCACCAGAAATTTTCGCCGGTGTCCTTCCAGGCGCGACAGCCGTTTTGAAACCATTCAGCACTCCCTGTTTCCGCCGTGGCATGAAGCGCCGCCCGCCGGTTTGGGCGGAGCTTATCGTATCACAATGGAAAGCGGAATCGATTTTCCTAAAAGACGAATGTGCCGGTGCGACGTCTCCGCACCCAGAAAAACGCCTCTCGCCGAAAGGCGGGAGGCGCAGACAAAATCACCGCAGGAAGCCGATGATGTCGCGAACTTCGTCCATCGTCTTTTGTGCGATGGCACCAGCACGCTCGCCGCCATCCTTTAGGATCGCGTCGATATGGCTGACATCATCCAGAAGGCGGCGCATCTCGTTGTTGATCGGTGCAAGCACGTTGACCGCCAGATCGACAAGCGCCGGCTTGAAGGCCGAAAACTGCTGCCCACCGAATTCGGCAAGCACATCCGCCTTGGTCTTGTCGGAGAGGGCTGCATAGATTCCGACAAGGTTTTCCGCCTCGGCGCGACCTTTAAGGCCTTCGACTTCGCTCGGCAGTGCGTCCGGGTCGGTCTTGGCTTTCTTGATCTTCTTCGAGATCGCGTCGACATCATCCATCAGGTTGATGCGCGACAAATCCGACGGATCGGATTTCGACATCTTCTTGGTGCCATCCTTCAAGGACATGACGCGCGGTGCCGGCCCGCCGATCAGCGGTTCGACCATTGGGAAGTAGGCGTGAACCGGCTCATCGCCGACGGTGATATCGAGGCCGAGGCCAGCCTTGCGGATATGATCGCCGAAATCGATGTTGAACTTCTGGGCGATGTCGCGGGCGAGCTCCAGATGCTGCTTCTGGTCGTCACCGACCGGAACATGGGTTGCCCGATACACCAGAATGTCAGCCGCCATCAGGCTCGGATAGGCCAGCAGTCCAAGCGAAACCTGCTCGGCATTCTTGCCGGACTTGTCCTTGAACTGGGTCATGCGCTCCATCCAGCCGATGCGCGCGACGCAGTTGAACACCCAAGCAAGCTCGGCATGCTGCGGCACGGCCGACTGGTTGAAGACGATATGCTTCACCGGATCGATGCCCGACGCAATGAAGGCGGCAGCAATAGAACGCGTCTGCGCTTTCAGGTCCGAATGGACCAACTGTGCGGTGATGGCATGCATGTCGACGACGCAATAGATGCAGTCATTGTCTTCCTGCAATGCGACGAACTTGCGGATGGCGCCGAGATAGTTGCCAAGGTGGAGATTGCCGGTGGGCTGAACCCCGGAGAAAACCAGCGGCTTGAATGCGTTCATGATCGTCCTCGAAAAGGCTTGTGGAGGGCCTTGCCCCGCGCATTGATGTGGCCCGCGCTTATGCACCCGGAACCCGTTGCAATCAAGGGGTTTCAGCGGCTGGCTGGAGCAGGTCCCATTTGTTGCCGTAGAGGTCTTCGAAAACGGCAACCGTGCCGTAAACCTCGCGACGCGGCTCCTCCAGAAAGCGAATCCCGTTGGCTTTCATGCGTTGAAAATCTGCATCGAAATCATCCGTATACAGGAAGAAACCAACCCGACCACCGGTCTGGTTACCGATCGCGGCGGCCTGCGCTTCTCCGTCCGCCTGCGCCAAAAGAAGCCCGCTTGCCCCCTCACCTTTCGGTTTGACGACAAGCCAGCGCTTGCCGTCCGGCATCGGCTGATCCGAAAGGCATTCGAAGCCAAGGCTGTCGCAGTAGAACGCCTTGGCGCGATCGTAATCGTCCACCACCAGAGAGACGAGCGCAATGTGGCGCATGGAGGTGAAGCCGGAACTCATGGCTCGATCTCGCTTTGGACATCCGTCTTTGGCTTGCGCTTCATGCCGCGCTTGACCATCCCAAGGTTTGCCCCACCGGAGGCGAAGGCAACGCCGAAATAGATGACCATGGCGCCGACGACCAGCGCAAGCAATGTGCCTGCCCGGACCGCGAGGTTTGAGGCCGATGACAGTTCGTAGGAAAAATAGGACAGCGCATAGTGAATGGCGAACGCCATGAGACCTGCCGCGATCAGTAGCCTCGGGATGCGCAGCAGAAGCGGCAGATCGAGCTTCCAGTGCCCACGCCACATCAGCATGCCAAAGAGCAAAGCCGCGTTCACCCAACCGGCGGTGATTTCCGCCGTCGCAATTCCCGGACCGCCGTAAGAGGGGAAAAGCGTCAGGGCCAGCGAGACGTTCACCACCACTGAAATCGCCGCAAAGATCATCGGCGTGCGGGTGTCCTCGCGGGCGAAGAAGCCGGGAATGAAGGCCTTGATCAGAACGAAGGCCGGCAGGCCGAGGCCGTAGATGCCGAGGATTTCCGCAACAGTCACCGTGGCGGACGGCGAGAAATTGCCGCGCTCATAGAGGAAACGAACGATTGGCTCCGCCATGACCAGCAGCGCTGCAGCGGCCGGCAGCGTCAGGAAGAGTACGAACTCGACGGAGCGGTTCTGCAGATTGGCCGCCTCCACCGCATGGCCGCCGCGAAGCGCGCGCGCCAGTTCCGGCAGAAGAACCGTCGCCACCGCAATGCCGACGACACCGAGCGGCAACTGATAAATGCGGTCGGCATAGGCGAGCGAGGAGATAACGCCGTCTCCACCAGACGCGATATTGGTGTTGATCAGCAAATTGATCTGAGTGATGCCGCCGGTAATTGCGGCCGGCAGCGCCAGAACCAGCAGGCGCTTGACGTTGCCCGTCAGTTTCGGGCGGCGAAAGCCGATCTTGATACCGGCATGACGCACGGCAACCCAGACGATGGCAAGCTGGACGAAACCTGCGGCCATGACACCCCAGGACAGCGCGTAGCCGACCTGCAGCGCATCGTAGTGCTTCCACCAGGCAAGCGCCAAGACGCCAATGAGGATGACATTGAGAAAGACCGGCGCGATGGCCGCAGCGAAATAGCGATGCAGCGAATTCAGCATCCCGCCCATCATGGCCGCCAGCGACATGCAGGCGAGATAGGGGAACATGATGGTGGCGAGGCGCACCGTGTTTTCAAATTTCGTCGGGTCATCGACAAAGCCCGGTGCAATCACCGTTCTGACGAGAAACGGCATGGACAGTTCCATGACGATCGTCAGAGCCATCAGCACCGTGAAGAGGACGCCGAAAACCTCCTCCGAGAAGCGGCGCGCGCCCTCCATGCCATTGGCTTCGATTTCCTTGGCGAAAAGCGGCACGAAGGCGGAGTTGAAAGCGCCCTCGGCAAACAGGCGGCGGAAGGTGTTGGGAAAGCGGAATGCCGCGTTGAAGGCGTCCGCCACCGGTCCTGTACCCACGGCTGCCGCCATCAGCATTTCACGGATGAAGCCGAACAGGCGGCTTCCAAGCGTCGCGCCGCCGACGGTGGCGAATTTGCCGATCAAACTCATTTTTTGTTCAAGCCTTTGCGGTACGCGCAGCAGGAAGGGCTGCTACATCCGGATGCGCGATGATGCCGGAGGGCATGCGATCACGCAGTTCATCTTCCTGCTCCGCCATGACGGCCTTCAACCGCATTGCGATGTTGGATTGACGGTTTTCCGTCATCACCTTCTGGCCGAAGAGATCGGTGACGTAGAAGGTATCGATGACCTTTTCGCCGAAGGTGGTGATCCGCGCGGAGGTGATATCCAACGACAGATCGGCCAGCACCGCCGTCATGTCCGCCAGGAGGCCGGGGCGGTCAAGGCATTCGACCTCGATGACGGTGAATTTGTTGGAAAGCCCGTTGGAAATCGTCACCGACGGCGGAATGTTGAAGGTCTTGCTCTTCTTGCGGCTCTTGGTCCGCGTCGCGATAATCTCGGGAAGCCGCTTCTTTCCGGCCAGAACCTCTTCGATCAGCTTGCCGATATTGGTGGCGCGGCGGGTTTCATCCTCATCGATCGGGAATTCGCGGTTGATCAGGATCGTATCGAGGGCGCGGCCGTCCGATGTCGTGAAGATCTGAGCGTCGGCGATGTTGGCGCCGGCAGCCGAGCAGGCGCCGGTGATGATCGACAGCAGGCGCGGATGGTCGGGTGCCAGAACCGTGATCTCGGTGATGGCGTGGAAGGAATGGGTGCGGGCCATGGTTGCCAGCGCCTTTTCCTGCTTGTCCGCCTCACGCAGAAAGCGGGTGTGGCGGACCTGATCTTCCAAAGCGACCGACAGAAGATAGGCATCATAATGCAGCTTGCTGTACTTGCGGCGCGCCTTCTGGCCCCAGTCATCCAGCGCATCGTAAAGGCGCTGACGGGCGACCTTGGCGCGCTCCTTGCGCGAGCTTTCCGAAAAGCCGCCGGAGAGAAGAAGCTCGGTTTCATAATAGAGCGTGCGCAGCAACTGCCCCTTCCAGCCGTTCCAGACGTCCGGGCCAACGGCGCGGATGTCGCAGACGGTGAGGATCAGCAGCATCTTCAGCCGCTCCATCGACTGAACCTTGTCGGCAAAGTCTGTGATCGTCTTGCGGTCATGCAGATCGCGGGTCTGGGCCACCATCGACATCAGGAGATGCTGCTCGATCAGCCACATCACCGTCTCCGTCTGCTTGGTGGAGAGACGGAAGCGCTGGCAGAGCTTGCGGGCCACGCGTGCACCGGCAATGGAGTGATCCTCCTGCCTGCCCTTTGCCACGTCGTGAAGGAGAACGGCGACATAGAGAGCGTCGCGGTCTTCAATAGCCGGCATCAACTGGTTGACCAGCGGGTGGGTATCGACCGCCTGCCCCTTGTCGATCTCGGCCAGGATTGCGACCGAGCGGATCAAGTGCTCATCGACCGTATAGTGATGATACATGTTGAACTGCATCATCGCGACGATCTTGCCGAATTCGGGGATGAATTTGCCGAGAACGCCCGCCTCGTTCATGCGTCGCAGCGTGAGTGCCGGATCGCGCCTCGAGGTCAGGATGGCGAGGAACAGCCGGTTGGCTTCCTCATTCTCGCGAAGCTCATGATTGATGAGGCCGAGAGAGCGAGTCACGACGCGAAGAGCATCCGGGTGCAGTTCGAGATTGTTGATATCGGCCACATGGAAAAGCCGGATCAGGCTGACCGGATCGTTGCGGAAGACATCGGCATTGGCGAGCGCAATGCGACCACGGTCTTCGACGAATTCGCTGGAGCCTGGAATCTTGCGAAGCCGATGGGCAAAGCGGCTGAGAACGCCGGAAAGCCCCGGCACGTCCTTTGCCTGGCGGTCCTCAAGAGCGGCGCAAAGAATGCGCGTCAGATCGCCCACATCCTTGGCCACGAGGAAATAGTGCTTCATGAAGCGCTCGACAGCCGAAAGGCCGGGTCGTGGCTGGTAATGAAGCGCGGCGGCAATCTCGCGCTGGATATCGAAGGAAAGCCGCTCCTCGGCCTTGCCGGTGATGAAGTGCATCTGGCAGCGCACCGCCCAGAGAAAGTCATCGGCCTTTTCGAAGAGCTTCAGTTCGCTTCTGGAAAGAACGCCGAGCTTCACCAGCTCTGCCGTGTCGCGCACGTGGTAATAATATTTGGCGATCCAGAAGAGCGTGTGGAGATCACGCAGACCGCCCTTGCCTTCCTTCACATTCGGCTCGACCAGATAGCGGGTGTCGCCTGCCTTGCGGTGGCGCTGGTCGCGCTCGGCCAACTTGGCAGCGATGAATTCCGGACCGCTATTGGTGACGACTTCGGTTTCGAATCGGCGCTCCAACTCGTCGGCGAGCGACTTCTTTCCGCAGATCGGGCGCATTTCGAGAATGGCGGTGCGGATCGTCATATCCGCCTTGGACAGCTTGATGCACTCATCCACAGTGCGGGTGGCGTGGCCGACCTTAAAGCCGACATCCCAAAGAATGTAGAGAATGAACTCGATCGCCTTGTGCATGTCCGGCGTGTTCTTGAGCGGCAGCAGGAACAGAAGATCGATGTCCGATCCGGGTGCCAGCGTGCCGCGCCCATAGCCGCCGACAGCGGTGATGGCGATGCCTGGCGCATCCTTCGGATAGACATATTGGCAGGCGAGATCGTAAAGCACCTCGATCAAACGGTCCTGCAGCCAGGAAATACGCCTTGCGCAGTCAATGCCGCCGCCTTCGGAATCGAGAAGATCGCGCGCCATTTGCCGTCCGTCGCTGCTTGCCTTCTTGAAGATGGGCAAAAGGTCGGAGCGCACATCCGACACGCGCTTTCCATCGCCTTGAAAGACGAGATCGCATTGATGCTTCAGTGCTGCGACATCCAGTATCGCGGAGAAATCCAGGTCCTTAGAGGCCATTGAGCCGATATCCATTCCATGCGTCTTGCGCTGATGGCACAGCGCTATAGCGATTTTGAGGCCGAATGGACAGGCACTCTACGCATCAAGCGTTGCCAAGTTGTTTCTTGAGCGCATAGAGCGCATCCAGTGCCTCGCGCGGCGTCATCTCGTCCGGGTTCAGCACCTTCAACGCCTCATCCACCTTCGAGTTGCCCTTGGCGCTTGCCGCTTCGCGCCGGACCGCGACCTGAAACAGCGGCAGATCATCGATCAACTGGCTCGCCGGGTTTTTGCGATCGGCATCTTCGAGTTGGTTGAGAACCTCTCTTGCGCGCTCCACCACAGCGGCGGGAAGGCCGGCAAGGCGGGCCACCTGAATGCCATAGGAACGATCCGCAGCACCGGGACCAACCTCATGCAGGAAGATCACGTCACCTTCCCATTCCCGCACCTTCATGGTGACGTTGGAGAGGCGGCCGAGCTGTTCAGACAGCACCGTCAACTCATGGAAATGGGTGGCGAAAAGACCGCGGCAGCGGTTCACCTCATGTAGGTGTTCCACCGTCGCCCAGGCGATGGATAGACCGTCAAAGGTTGCCGTACCGCGCCCGATCTCATCAAGGATGACGAGCGAACGCTCGGTCGCCTGGTTGAGAATTGCAGCCGTCTCGACCATTTCGACCATAAAGGTCGAGCGGCCACGGGCGAGATCGTCCGAAGCACCAACACGCGAGAACAGCCGGTCGACAATGCCGATATGGGCGGCTTCTGCCGGAACGAAGGAACCGATCTGGGCAAGGATGGCGATCAACGCATTCTGACGCAGGAAGGTCGACTTACCGCCCATGTTCGGGCCGGTCAGCATCCAGATCGCGCCGTTGCGATTGCCATTAACGGCTGAGAGATCGCAATTGTTGGCGATGAAGGGTCCGCTCGAGTGACGGCGCAAGGCCTGCTCCACGACCGGGTGACGCCCGCCGCGAATTGCAAAGGTCATGGAGCCATCGACCACCGGGCGGCAATAGGCCTGTTCGGATGCCAGATGGGCGAGGCTCGTCGCCACGTCGATAGCAGCAAGTGCCAGAGAGCCCGCCTTGATGGCTTCGGCCTCTGCAACCACCGCCTGCACCATTCGGTCGAAGGCCTGCAACTCCATGGTCAGCGCCTGGGCGGCGGCGTTGGCGATGCGGCTTTCCAGATCGGCAAGCTCGGTGGTGGTAAAGCGCATGGCGCCTGCCATCGTCTGGCGGTGGATGAAGCGCGCCTTGGCCTCGTCGCTTCCCGTCATCACATCGGCATTGCCAGCCGTCACCTCGATGAAGTAGCCGAGCACATTGTTGTGCTTGATCTTGAGAGACTTGATGCCGGTCTCTTCCGCATATTGCAGCTGCAAGCCGGCAATCACCCGACGCGACTGGTCGCGAAGCGCCCGCACCTCATCGAGTTCCGGGTTCGAGCCTTCACGAATGAAGCCGCCATCGCGCTTCAGGAGCGGAAGGTCGTCCGACAGCATCTCCGACAGCATGGCTTCGAGCGAGGCTGGCAAGGCTTTGAGATCGGCGAGCGCTGCCGCCAGTTCGTCGGGCAACAGCCCCTGATCAAGCAACTGACCGACGATCGCGGCAGCGGAAAGTCCCTGGCGAATGGCACCGAGATCACGCGGACCGCCGCGATCAAGCGCCAGGCGCGACAGCGCGCGCGGCATGTCTGCCACCTGCTTCAGAGCCTCACGCAGACCATCGCTCAAGGACACATCATCGAGCAGATAGGCCACCGCATCGAGCCGGGCGTTGATCCGCTCAGGATCGGTCAGCGGCGACATCAGCCGCTCCGCCAGAAGCCGCGCACCGCCGCCAGTCACCGTGCGGTTGATGGCCTGCAAGAGCGATCCGTCGCGTTCTCCGGCAAGCGTCTTGGTCAATTCCAGATTGGCGCGGGTCGCAGGATCGATGAACAGCGTCGAGGCAGAGCTTTCGCGTTCGGGTGCACCGAGAGGCGGGCGCTCAGCGATCTGAGTCTTCTCGACATAGGCGACGGCTGCAGCTGCGGCTGCCAGTTCCACACGGGAGAAAGCTCCGAAGCCATCCAGCGTCGAGACGTTGAAGTAGCGCGCGATGCGACCTTCGGCGGTCGCGCTATCAAACAGGACGGCAGGTTGAGGGACGGCGACGCGACCCAGCACATCGAAGGTCGGTCGCAGTTCTTCGTCGTGAAACAGGCTGTCGGCCACGATCAACTCACGCGGATCGATGCGCCAGATGTCGGCCAGCAGCCGCGTTAATGTCGTCTCCGCCAGCCTGAAGACGCCGGTAGAGATGTCGATCCAGGCCAGCGCAAACTGCGCCTCCGAACTGCCGCGAATGCGCGCAAGCGCCATCAGATAGTTGGATTCTGTCGGCGAGAGCAGCTTCTCTTCGGTCAGCGTGCCGGGCGTCACAAGCCGCACGACATCACGTTTGACCACCGATTTCGAGCCACGCTTCTTGGCTTCCGCCGGGTCTTCCACCTGTTCGCAGACGGCAACGCGATAGCCGCGCATGATCAGCTTTTGCAGATAGTCATCCGCCGCATGGACCGGAACGCCGCACATGGGAATGTCCTGACCCAGATGCTGGCCGCGCTTGGTAAGGGTGATGCCGAGCGCGCGCGAGGCTTCCGCCGCATCGTCGAAGAACAGTTCGTAGAAATCGCCCATGCGATAGAAAAGCAGCGAACCGGGATTGTTCGCCTTGATCTCGATATACTGCTCCATCATCGGCGTTGCCGATGCGCGGCTCTCTTCGGAAATGAGCGAGGCGGTGGAATGAACGTCCGTCAATGGCGTGATCGTATCTGCTTGGGGCGTTGAGAAAACAAAACCGGAGACTACCGGCGCGGCTCTCCAAGAACAACACGCAGAACGACGAACCCACAGGAAGCTTGATGCCGGAACGGTATCAACCGTTGAAGCGCTCTGCGTCACCGCCATAGTAATTGATGTAGCGGCCGGCAATCGATGAGACCGGCAGGATCACCAGCACGTCGGTGGTGTTGAAGGCATGGTCGACCACGGCACCGGCACCGAACATGGCGCCAAGACGCATATAGCCCTTGATCAGCGGCGGCATGGCGTTGAGCGCCCGACGCGGATTGATCGCTTCAAGCGGCATCATATCCATTTCGCGATAGAGTTCCGGCAGTGCCTCGGTCCGCCATTCAGCCTTGGAGCCGCAGCTATGATGCAGGAAGGAGAGCGCCAGCGCGTGAGCTTCCGGCTGAATGCCTGGGAAGGAGGCACAGCCGATCATCGCATCCATGCGGTGACGGACGGCGTAGGCCCAGTTGCCTTGCCAGAGAAGTTCGAGGGTGCGCTTGGTGCGATACTCAGGCAGCACGCAGGAGCGTCCCAGCTCCATGAAGCGCTTATCCGGATGGCGCGCGATCAGGCTCTCGATTTCGAACTCGCTTGCCGAGTAAAAACCCTTATTCGCCAACGCCGTTTCCTGCCTGAGCAGGCGATAGGTGCCGACGATCTGATCTTCGGGATCGCCTTCTATGGCGTTGTCGAGAACCAGGAGATGGTCGCAGACGGCGTCGAAGGCATCGATGTCGCGACCGCGACGCATCGCGTCTGCCGGAAGCCGCGCACCCATCTCTTCGACGAAGACGCGGAAGCGGACCTGCTGGGCTGCGTCGATTTCGCGCTCATTTCTGGCAAGGCGTGTTTCGAGGGAGCCGATACGACCAAAGACGTCGGCTTCCCGCTTTTCGGCAGCTGGCAAAACAGCGCCGCCCAAGCCCGTGCCAACAATGCTGCGTTCCAGAACTTCCGAGACCATGGAGAATCGCCCCGCCACCGTTTGATCTTGGCGTCATAAATCACTTCTTGACGACAAAACAGTGACAGTTAGCCGCGTAAGTGACGTTGCGTAAACTAAATTTCGCGATCCGGTCTTGCGTAGCAGTCGTTCAGGTTTTCTTTCGTGCCGCCTTGGCCTGCAGCAACTCATCCAGAATGACGCAGCCTGCGCCGATGGTGATGAAGGAATCGGCAAGGTTGAAGACTGCGAAGGACCAGGTTTCCGTGTGGAAGAGAATGTAGTCCACGACGTGCCCGTACAGAAACCGGTCAAAGATGTTTCCCGCAGCACCGGCGATGATCAGCGCAAAGCCGAGATGGGCAAAGGTGCGATCGGCGTCCGTCTTTCGCCACAGCCAGATGACGAAGGCGACGATAAGAAGCCGCATGGTGACGATGGCCCAGCCTTCCATGCCCGACAGCATGGAGAAGGCCACGCCAAGATTGTAGGTGCGGTAGAGCGCCAGGAACGGAATGACCGGCACCATCTCCTGCAGAGGCAGATATTTTTCCACCAGCACCTTGATGATCTGATCGGCAAGCAACGCCAGAAGAATGAGGGCGATGGCGGGAGCGGGTCTTGAGAAGAGAGCGGGCTTGGCCATTACTTTACCATCGCAAGTTCGAGAAGATGTCGACGCGCTTCAAACAGCATGACTGCGCTTGCGATCGCCAGATTGAGAGAGTCCGCCCGGCCCTGTTGCGGGATGCGGGCAAGCTGGTCCGCCTGCGAGGCAAGCTCCGGCGGAAGACCGGACTGCTCGTTGCCCATCAAAAGCACGACCGGCCTCTTCTTGTAGTCGATGGTGCGGTAATCCACCGAGCCGGCGAGATGGGTTGCCACGACGCTGACGCCGGCACTCTTTCTCCAGCTCAGGAACTCATCCACCGATGCGCGTGCAACAGGCATTGCAAATACCGAGCCCATGGTGGCCCGCACGGTTTCGAGCGAGAAAGGATCTGTGCAATCGCCGACGAGAATGACTCCGGAGGCACCGGCTGCATCTGCCGTGCGGATGATCGTGCCGAGATTGCCAGGGTCGCGCACCCGGTCGAGCGCGACATAAGTCTCACCCGCAGCAGGCCGGATATCTCTGAGCGGCTTCCATTTCTGATCGAAGATGCCGACGACCATCTGTGGGTTGTCGCGGCGGGTGATGGATGAGATCACCTTTTCGCTGACTTCCAGCACGAGACCACCGGACGCCACCGTCTTCACCGCAGCCTGCTCGACCAGCGGCTTGCCCTTGGCGGCCTTGGCATAGACCAGCGTGCGGATCGTCCAGCCGAGTTCCAGCGCATCGATGACAAGCTTCAGCCCCTCCGCCATGAAGGTGCCGCTCTCTTCGCGGCCCTTCTTCTGGGTGAGGTTCTTGATGTCCTTGATGATCGGATTGGCGAGGCTGGTAACTTCCTTGACCTGCCCTACCCTGCGTGGCCCGTTTTCATGACGATCATTCATTTCGGCACCCAGCGGCTGAAGAGAGAGGTTGAAAGCACACGGCCCGGCGTCTTGCCATCTAGACCCGCTTCGCGGATGACGAGTTCGCCGGAGGTAACCTCGCCGCCGGCGCCGCGCATGGTTTCGCGCATCAACTCGTGCATCGAGTAGAAGCTGGCGCGGATGGAATAGGCGGTCAGCACGTATCCTAGCGCCTTGGGCGACAGGATTTCGCGGCAGACATCCAGCATCAGCGGCAGATGATCGTAGAGATCCCAGACCTCGCCATGGGTACCGCGGCCGAATTTCGGCGGATCGGTGAGGATGATGTCGTAGCTGTTGCCGCGACGTTCCTCGCGCAGGATGAACTTCATGGCGTCTTCGCAGATCCAGCGGATCGGCGCATTCTCAAGACCGGCAAGCGCCTGGTTTTCTCGCGCCCAGCCGATCGCCTTTTTCGAGGCGTCCACATGGGTGACTTCCGCTCCAGCGGACGCCGCGACAAGCGACGCGACACCGGTGTAACCGAAGAGGTTCAACACTTTCAGCGGTCGATCGGCCTTTTCGATTGTTTGCTTCAACCACTCCCAATGGACGATCTGTTCGGGGAAAACACCCACATGGCGAAACGCGGTAAAGCGGCCGAGGAAATCGACGCCGAGCAGAGACAGCGGCCATGTCTCGCCAAGAGCTTGCTTTGGAAAACGCCAGCGTCCGCTGCCTTCTTCATCCGTATCCCCGGTGAAGATCGCATCGGCATTGTCCCAGACCCGTTCGGCAAGGTTCGGCCGCCACAGCGCCTGTGCCTCGGGACGAACGATGCGGTACTCGCCATATTGCTCGAGCTTCAGGCCATTGCCGCTGTCGATCAGGTGAAAGTCACCAGCACCGAGCGACTCAAGAATGACCGGCACCTGCTCGGTCGGAAGGGCGCCGGAGCGCTCCTTCAACGGGCGCGGAGGGGCGGCTTCGACGGCGGGAGCAGAGGCTTGAACCTTTTCCTTTGGGGCGGTGGCAGCGGGGCGAACGTAATCTGGAGCGCGTGCGCGCGCAGCATCCTTCTGGCGAGGCGGCTTGCTGCCGGGCTTGCCTGAGCGATTGTCCTGTCCGGCGCGCGGTTTTGCGCCCTGGCGGTTGTCTTTCTTCTTCAACGACGGTCTTTCCACGTCTCGACGCGAGAGGCACGGAGAATGGCCGTACCACTTGCGCTTTCCAGTCTGCATCCCCGGGCGAATGGCGGCCCGGATGCGGTTGGAAAGCGCATATCATTAGAATGGGGGATTATCAAAGGGCGTGGCAAAATGATGCGCCATGGCGACGGATCAAAGAACCGAGAGCGCCGCCTATTTTGCGGCAAGCTGTCTTGAAACGGACGATGCCGTTTGGGTGTTGGCCGCTGCCTTGGTGGCCTCATCGTGCCAGCGAATGGCTTCACGCGCCTCGAGACGAGCGCGCTTGCGGTGCTTGCCTTGCGAAATCCAGGTTGCGGCAGAACCGAGGAGAATGCCGAACAGAACCGACAAAAAAATGAAAACAAAGAAGGGTGCCGTGAAGGAGAGAACGCTGTCACTGGGTTGGAACGGATTGAGCGCCAGCGTCACACTCTCACGGTTTGCCACGCACAGGATGATCAGAATGATGGCCAGTGGCAGGAGGATCAACAGGTTGACGATCTTCTTCGACATTCAAGGTACTCCGTCTTTGGGGGCCTTCATGCAATCTGGACGAACGTCACGCCGGACTTGAGGATTGTCGAGCGTCGATTACGCTCAATCCTCGTCTTCGACGTCGCCCATGCCCGGGTTGAGCCTTTCGCGAAGCTCCTTGCCGGTCTTGAAGAAGGGAACCCATTTTTCCTCGACAAAAACGGACTCACCCGTGCGCGGGTTCCGTCCAGAACGAGAGGGCCGGTTCTTTACCGAGAATGCGCCAAATCCACGAAGTTCGACACGATTGCCGGCGGCAAGCGCATCGGTGATTTCATCAAGAACCGCATTGACGATATTTTCGACATCGCGGTGATACAGGTGCGGGTTACGCGCAGCAACGATCTGCACCAGTTCAGACTTAATCACAGTTGCCCCCTGAAAGGATTAGGTTTTTATCGGCCATCAACCTGCCAAACCGAAACAAGACCGTCAAGAAACAACTTGTCGGTGCCGAGTTGGCGTGACGCTGCAATCGGGAAAAATTCATCCAAGCCCAGCATTTTTGCAAGACCTGCGACGCTGAAGATGGAAAAGGGCGAACGCTTCGATGGTGCCGTCCATTCGATGATGGGCAAATCCTTGTCCAGACCGCGGCTTTCGAAATAGGACTTGATCTCGGTTTCGCCGCCGAGCGTATCGATAAGCTTGACGGCAACCGCCTGACGTCCGGTGAAGATCGACCCATCGGCAAGCTTCAACACTTCGTCGCGCGGCAGCTTGCGCCGGTCGGCCACCAGATCGACAAACCAGTTGTAGCTGTCCATGACCATGTTGCGGATCATGACCTTCGATTCTTCCGGCGGCTCGTGGAAGGGCGAAGGCTCCGCCTTCATCGGCGAGGATTTGATTTCCTGCAGCGACACGCCAAGCTTGTCGAGGAGCGGTCCGACCTGCGGATACTGGAAGATCACGCCGATGGAGCCGGTGATCGATGTGTCGCCCGCAACGATCGTATCGCCGGCGGTCGCAATCATATAGCCGGCGGAGGCTGCAAGTGTGCGGACGTCGGACACCACCGGCTTCTTCTTGTCCGCTACGGCACGGATCGCCTTAAAGATGCGCTCGCCGCCGTAAGTTGTGCCACCGGGCGAAGAGATGGAAACAATCAGGCCCTTGGCGCTGGTGCTGTCTGCAATTTTTTGAAGCCGCTCCAGGAGTTCGGTGTCGTCCTGGATCAGGCCGCTGATCTCGATCTTGGCGATATGCGGCCTTGCGCTCGATTCAGGCTCTGCGACAGCGAAGCGATAGACAACAAAGAGAGCCGCTATCAGCAAGAGAACTGCGGCAACCCGCCAGAATGTCAGCTTGCGGCGCAGTTGCCTGCGGTCTGCGATTGCCATCTGGTCCATCAAATCACCTTCGCTTCACGGCAGTTAAGCTTCAACTTCGCCTCGGGCATATGAACCTTGTAACGACCTCTTGCAAGCGCGTGAACTTGCAATGTGCGGTTTTTATAAAAAACACCCGGCTCTTGCGCTCTTTCTGATAAAAACCATATTGGCAGCGCAAGGCCATCGTGCCAAACACGTTAGATGAATATGTAAAGGTCTGTGTGCGACTTTAAGCTGTACTTGTAGACCTCCGGATTTGACGAATGCTCGAAAGACTTAATCAACCGGCACCGGGATTTTCGGTGGCTGACAATCTGCCCGATGCGTATGCTCTGGCGAAGCGTCACTCCGCGCGCGTAAAAAAGTTGAAGATCGGTCTTCCGATCGCAGCAGCGATCGTTTCGCTTGCTTTCATCGTTGTCTCGCTTGCACGCACATGGCTTCCGGCCGAAGTGTCGCTGCAAAGCGCCTCGATCGAGGACGGCAAGATCGTCATGGAAAAGCCGGCTCTTGCTGGGCGCAACAACAAGGGTTTCGACTACTCTATGAATGCCGAGCGCGCGCTTCAGGACGTGACGACGCCGAACCTGATGACGCTTGAGAAAGTGCTGGCAGCCGTGCCGATGAATGACATCGTGGCACAGGTGGTGGCGCAGGAAGGCATCTTCGACCGCACGACAAATAAGTTGAAAATGACGGCGCCCTTTGACATCAATCTGAGCAATGGCCTAAAAGCCAAATTTCAGTCTGCCAATGTCGACCTGAAAGCGGGAACGATGGAGAGCGACCAGCCGGTCGACATCACCACGAAGGAAGGCTCGATTGTTGCGGAAAGCCTACGCATAGCCGATAATGGCAGAACGATTGTATTTTCGGGGCAGGTACGAGCTCGTATTGCTGCATCCACCATTCAGAACGCAGGCAAGTGAGAGCCCGACCAGATGATGCAGATTTCCCGCAACGCCCCCTTCAAGAGAACCGCCGGAATTTCGGCTGCCATTGTTCTGGCATGTCTTTCCACACCGGCCTTTGCTCAGAACACCACCAGCAAGATGGACGGCATGAAGCTTTCCAGCGACCAGCCGATTGCGATTGAAAGCGATCAGCTTGAGGTGCGCGATCAGGAGCACAAGGCCTACTTCACCGGCAACGTGAAGGTTGTTCAGGGAACGACCACGCTGCAGGCTGGCAAGATGACGGTTCTCTATAAGAACAAGGGCGACGGGCAAACGACATCGGTGACCGGTGGTGATGCCGATATCGACAAGATTTTCGTCGACAATTCCGTTTACCTGACATCGGGTACACAAAAGGCCACGGCCGATCATGGCGAGTTCGACATGGCCTCGCAGACCTTTACGCTTTCCGGCAAGCAGGTCGTCCTGTCGCAGGACACCAACGTCTTCACCGGCTGCAAGCTGACGGTGCTGATGAATACTGGTGAAGCCAAGCTAGAGAGCTGCGGCGGTCCCGTCCGCATCATGCTCGATCCCAAGTCGCAGAAAAAGCAGTAAGCCGCTCATCGTGAAAATGCCCTTGATTTCAAAGCTTCTTGGCAGAGATTCCGCACGTCCGTCGACAGCCGACGCGAATGCGGGCGATAAATCTCGCTATGAAGGCACCTTGATAGCCCATGGCCTGACCAAGACCTACAATACGCGTCGCGTCGTCAACGGCGTGTCGCTTGTCGTGCGTCGCGGAGAGGCTGTCGGACTTCTGGGGCCGAACGGTGCGGGCAAGACCACTTGCTTCTACATGATCACCGGCCTCGTTCCCGTGGATGATGGCAAGATCGCCATCAACGGCAATGATGTGACGGGCATGCCGATGTATCGCCGCGCGCGCCTTGGCGTCGGCTATCTTCCGCAGGAAGCGTCGATCTTTCGCGGCCTGACGGTCGAGGACAATATCCGCGCGGTTCTGGAAGTGCATGAGAAGGACGAGAAGAAGAGAAACCGAAAGCTCGACGAGTTGCTGGAAGAGTTTCACATCTCGCAGCTGCGCAAGTCTCCGGCGGTCGCTCTTTCGGGCGGCGAACGCCGTCGTCTTGAGATCGCCCGTGCTCTCGCGACCGATCCGACCTTCATGCTGCTCGATGAACCCTTTGCGGGCGTCGATCCGATTTCCGTCAGCGACATTCAGAATCTCGTGCGGCACTTGACGGCACGCGGGATCGGCGTTTTGATCACCGACCATAATGTGCGCGAAACGCTGGGTCTCATCGACCGCGCCTACATTATTCATGCGGGCGAAGTGCTGACGCACGGTCGGGCCGACGAGATCGTCAACAATGCCGATGTTCGTCGCCTCTATCTCGGAAACAACTTCAGCCTCTGAGGGCCGCATTTTCCGGCCTGAAAGCGCGGCAGTCTTAACGGGAAGGTGATGATATCACAGCATTCCCGTCAAAGAATCTTGCTCTGCACCTTACTCTTGACCTTGACCAAACCCAAATAAAAAGCAATTTTTGGGCCAAGTTCTCCTTGTTTTGCCGAACAACAAAAATTTTCTGCAAAACAGGGGCGTGTTTGGGAGTCGAGTGTCCGCCATGGCCTTGTCAGCCAGCCTGTTGCTGCGTCAAAATCAGTCACTTGTGATGACTCCACAGCTGATGCAGTCGATCCAGCTGCTTCAGATGACGCATATCGAGTTGGTGAGCTTCATCGCCCAGGAAGTCGAAAAGAACCCTCTGCTTGAAATTGCGGCAAATGACAGCGATCCTGGCGAAACATTCGGCAGCGACGAAGCTACGAGTTCGCAAGCTTCAGATGGTATTGAATTATCCCATACGAGCGAGACGGCGGAATGGTACGGCGATGACGCCCCTGTTCTCAACGAGGCGCTGGACACCAATTTCAGCAATGTGTTTCCGGATGATGAGAGCGGACGCAAGGCCGACGCGCCGGAGCTTCTCGGCCAATGGAAATCCATGCCCGGTGCTGAGGCTGGCGACGACTACGATCTCGATGACTTCGTTGCGCGCAAGCCGAGCCTGCGCGACCACATTGCACAGCAGGTGCCGTTCTCGGTCACCGGTCTCACCGACAGCATGACAGCCGACGCTCTGCTCGATCATCTCGACGAGACCGGCTATATCTCCGCTGACGCCGTTAGCGATGTGTCAGAGCGGCTGGGACGGCCGGAAAAGGACGTCGAGGCGATCTTGCGCATCCTGCAGAGTTTCGATCCGCCGGGTGTCTTCGCTCGCTCACTCAGCGAATGCCTGTCGATCCAGCTGCAACAGAGAGATCGGCTGGACCCGGCGATGCAGGCTTTCGTTGGCAACCTCGATCTTCTGGCCAAGCGCGATTTCGCCACGCTCAAAAAGCTTTGCGGCGTCGATGAGGACGATCTTCTCGATATGCTGAGCGAGATCCGTGGTCTCAATCCGCGTCCCGGTGCTGGCTTCGAGACGGGCTCGTGCGAAACCATCATACCGGACATCATCGTCCATCCCTCCACCGATGGAAGCTGGCTGATCGACCTCAACCCGGAGACTCTGCCGCGCGTCCTGGTCAATCACAGCTATTTCACGGAAGTATCCAAGCTGAAACCGCGCGCGGGGGAAGACGGCGAATTCCTCTCCACCTGCATGCAGACGGCCAACTGGCTGACGCGCAGCCTCGATCAGCGGGCGAGGACGATCATGAAGGTGGCGAGCGAAATCGTCCGGCAGCAGGATGCGTTTCTGCTGCATGGCGTGGATCACTTGCGCCCCCTCAATCTGAAACAGGTCGCCGATGCCATCAAGATGCATGAATCGACGGTCAGCCGCGTCACATCGCGCAAATACATGCTGACGCCGCGTGGCGTCTTCGAACTCAAATATTTCTTCAGCGTCTCCATCGGCTCGTCGGAGGGCGGCGACAATCACTCGGCAGAAGCGGTTCGTCATCGCATCCGCACGATGATCGCGCAGGAAGCGCCCAGCTCGGTTCTGTCCGACGACGATATCGTCGATCAGCTGAAAAAAAGTGGTATCGATCTGGCGCGACGGACTGTCGCAAAATATCGTGAAGCGATGAACATCCCCTCCTCCGTACAGCGCCGTCGGGAGAAAAAGGCGATGGCTCGCATGGCCTCTGCTTGAGACCTTTTATTATAGTTTACAAACACTTAAGATTGACAATTGACTTGCCTAGCCGACAAGGCTAGAAGCTCGCCGCAGACAAGGCGGGGGTCTGAAGAGGGAATTGCATTCAAGGGGCAGCGGCATTCGTCTGCAAAGGCACGAAAGAGGTCGCGAAACGCTTGGATGAGCGCTCAGCTTGACGTAAGCTGGTATACGCAAATCACTGAAAAAGGAAAAATTCCATGAGTGTGCGTGTATCTGGTAAACATATGGATGTGGGCGAGTCTTTCCGTCAAAAGATCGAGGACAATATAAGCCAAGCCGTTACCAAATACTTCGATGGGGGGTATTCCGGCCAGGTGACGGTCGCGAAGTCCGGCCAGCTTTTTGCTGCGGATTGCAAGATCCACCTCGATACTGGGGTCGTTCTGCACGCGGCAGGACAGGCCAACGATCCGCAAGCCAGCTTCGACGCGGCGGCAGAGCGCATTGAAAAGCGCCTGCGTCGTTACAAGCGCAGGCTCAAGGATCACCATAACGGTTCAGCGTCCAAGGGGATCGATGAGGAAGTCGCCTACCGGGTGATGGATGCAGTCCCGGATGAGGATGAGGAAATCGCGGAAGATTTCGCGCCAACAATCGTGGCCGAGACTTCCAAACAGATCAAAACCATGACGGTTGCAAGCGCAGTCATGGCTCTCGATATGACCGATGAGCCAGTTCTGCTGTTCCGCAGCCCGTCGAAAGAACTCAACATCGTCTACCGTCGCAACGATGGAAACATCGGCTGGGTCGACGCGGCGATGATCAAGAGCTGAAGTCTAAGGACCCGGAAGGCGCCCTCAAGCGTCTTCCGGTTCGTCTCGATGGCATGAAGGAAAAAGAAATGGCATTGGCAGATTTGCTGCACCAAGATGCGATTATTCCCGCGCTAAAGGTCAATTCCAAGAAGCAACTCCTTCAGGAACTGGCAGCAAAGGCATCCCGTATCACCGGGGTTTCCGAGCGGGACGTATTCGACGTCATCTTGCAGCGTGAGCGGCTCGGCTCCACCGGCGTCGGTCATGGCATTGCCATTCCCCATGGAAAGCTCAGCAGCATTTCCTCCATTACCGGCGTTTTCGCGCGCCTGGAAACACCCGTCGACTTCGAAGCACTCGACGACCAGCCGGTCGATCTCGTGTTTCTTCTGCTCGCGCCGGAAGGTGCTGGCGCCGACCACCTGAAAGCCCTGTCGCGGATTGCCCGCGTTCTGCGCGACCCGGAACTGGTGGCGAAACTGCGCGCGACTGATTCCGATACGGCGATCTACACCTTTCTTAACCAGGAGCAGGTGAACGCGGCCTGAACGCCAAGTTTGGGTTCAAGCGGACATAGCCTCTACGTTTAAAGCGCCGTGCGTCCTATTGGACGCACGGCGCTTTACCTTTTTGAATCGGCGCATCGTGCTTTCCGAAAATCGAGACCGATTTTTGGGCCGATGCTGTAAAACAAAGGCCCGGATATCGATCAGATATCCGGGCCTTTTGCTATTGATCAGATGAAAACGAAGAAGGCGCTCAGGCGTCTTTCTCGTTGAGACCGCTCGTGCCGGGCTCAGCACCTGCCGGCGCTTCAACCTTCGGGCCACCCTTGGCCACGCCGACCATGGCGGGACGCAGAACGCGCTCACCAATGGTAAAGCCAGCCTGCACCACTTGGACGACCGTGTTGTTCGGCACGGTGGTATTGGGGATTTCGAACATGGCCTGGTGGAAGTTCGGATCGAACTTCTCACCCTCAGCATCGATCTTCTTCACGCCGTGACGCTCAAGTGCGGAGAGCATGGAGCGTTCCGTCATATCGACGCCTTCGATCAGGCCCTTGATATTGGCTTCGGCACTTGCCTTAAGTTCTTCGGGAATGGTGTCGAGCGCGCGGCGAAGATTGTCGGAGACGGCAAGCATGTCACGCGCGAAGCCGGCCACGGAATAGGCCTTTGCATCCTTAACCTCGCGTTCGGTACGACGGCGAAGATTGTCCATCTCCGCGGCCAGACGCAGGAATTTGTCGCGAAGATCGGCGTTTTCCGCCTTCAGCACATCGATCGGATCGGGTTCTGCCTGCTCCGGCACCGCATTCTCCGCCGTGGTCGCTTCCACTGCTTCGTCGGCAGCGCCTGCGTCAGGTCCGGTCTTGTTGGTGTCAGTCATGACGTTCTCCAAATTACATGTGTATTGTGGCTTGCAATGAGATTGAGCCCGATATCGAGCTTTGCCATGCAAAAATCAAGGCTTACGGGAAAAAGGAGCGGTTTTTCAAGCGACCTGCGCGGGTAGACCGTTTCCTTTTCAGATGGAAACGTCAAATGGAAACGCTCTAACGTCGCTTGGTGGAAAGCCGCGCCATGATCTGGGCGGTGTAATCCACCATCGGCACGATGCGGGAATAATTCAGCCGCGTCGGGCCGATCACCCCGACAGCGCCGACGACCCGGTTTTCGTCGTCCTTGTAGGGCGCGACGATCAGCGATGAGCCCGACAGGGAAAACAACTTATTTTCCGAGCCGATGAAAATCCTGACCCCGGAGCCGGTCTCTGCCAGATTGAGGATCTCGATCAGGTTTTCCTTGCGCTCCAGATCGTCGAAGAGAAGACGAACGCGGTCGATATCTTCTTCGCCTGCCAGACCCTCGAGAAGGTTGGAGCGGCCGCGCACGATCAGACGCCCAAGCTTGCCTTCCTCATTGTCGCCGGACCAGACGGCGAGCCCCCGCTCGACCAGATCCTGAGCCAGTGTGCTCAGCGCGCTTTGAAGCTCGTTCTTCTGTCGGGCTATCTGGCTTCGCAGTTCCGGCAGCGTCTGGCCGCCGAGATGCGCATTGATGAAGTTGGCGGCCTCGGTCAATTGCGACGAAGTGATGCCGGCCGGCAGTTCGATGATGCGGTTTTCGACCTGGTTATGGTCGCCGACCAGAACGGCGAGCGCCTTGGTCGGCTCCAGCCGGATGAACTCAACATGCTTGAGGACGGCATCGTTTTTGGCTGTCAGCACCAGGCCTGCCCCGCGCGACATGCCGGAGAGCATGCTGCTTGCCTCATAAAGCAGGCCTTCGAGAGACTGTTCGCGCCCGGAGATCGGGCCGATATGCCGGTCGATATTGGCGCGCTCGGCCTCTGGCAGTTCGCCCACCTGCATGAAGGCATCGACGAAGAAGCGAAGCCCGGTCTGTGTCGGCAGGCGGCCGGCGCTGACATGCGGCGAATAGATGAGACCGAGCTCCTCCAGATCGCTCATGACGTTACGCACAGACGCTGGCGACAGCGACATGGGAAGCAGGCGAGAGAGACTACGCGAACCGAGCGGTTCGCCCGTTTCCAGATAGCCTTCCACAATGCGCCTGAAGATTTCGCGTGAGCGATCGTCCAGAAGCGCACCTGGCTCTTTGCCAATGGGAGGAGTTATGCCCATGCCGCTCGTTCTTCCCCAAGCTATTTTTGACTGTCTTGAATATAGTCACTCGGTCTTCCAAGTGAAAACGGAAATTCGGCTCTAAGCCCTGCTCGTCCGCTTTTCCTTTGCAAAAGCGTCGCCCTGACCTTAGAAGGCGGGAAGTTAAGAGACGGAGAGAAACGATATGCGGCCCTCAGGCAGAAAAACCGACCAGATGCGTAAGGTATCCTTCGAGCGTAATTTCTCCAAGCACGCCGAAGGCTCCTGTCTCGTCAAGTTCGGCGATACGCATGTTCTGGTCACCGCCAGCCTCGAGGAAAAGACGCCGCCATGGCTGCGCAACAGTGGCAAGGGCTGGGTCACTGCTGAATATGGCATGCTTCCCCGCTCCACCAACGAGCGCATGAAGCGCGAAGCATCGTCCGGCAAGCAAGGCGGCAGAACGCAGGAAATCCAGCGCCTGATCGGCCGTTCGCTGCGCGCAGTCGTCGATCTGCAAGCGCTTGGCGAACGCCAGATCAGCATCGACTGCGACGTCATCCAGGCCGATGGTGGTACGCGCACTGCTTCCATCACCGGTGCCTGGATTGCCCTCCATGACTGCCTAAAGTGGATGGAAAGCCGCAACATGCTGAAGGTCGAAAAGGTTCTGAAGGACCACATCGCCGCCATTTCCTGCGGCATCTTCGCCAATCAGCCGGTGATCGATCTCGATTACTTGGAAGATTCCTCTGCGGAGACCGACGCCAACTTCGTCATCACCGGCTCTGGCGGCATCGTCGAAATTCAGGGCACCGCCGAGGGCAAGCCATTCTCGGAAGAGGAATTCCTGACGCTGCTTGGCCTTGCCAAGGCGGGCTGTGCGGAACTCGTCGAGATGCAGAAGCAGGCAATTGCCTGAACGGGACAAGACCATGCGCAAGCTTGACACCAGAACCATCGTCGTTGCCAGCCACAACAAGGGCAAGATAGCCGAGATCGCCGACCTGATCGGCCCTCTCGGCTTCTCGGCAAAATCGGCCGCCGAGCTGAAATTCGAGGAGCCAGCTGAAACCGGCACGACCTTCGAAGAAAATGCGGCGATCAAGGCGCTCGCTTCGGCCAAGGCATCCGGCATGCCGGCGCTCTCCGACGATTCGGGTCTGGTGATCGACGCGCTGGACGGCGCGCCGGGCGTCTACACTGCGGACTGGGCGGAAACCGGCAACGGCACACGCGATTTCGCCATGGCGATGCAAAAGGTGGAAAACGCGCTTCAGGAGCGCGATGCGACGGCACCGGAGCAGCGCACCGGCCGCTTCGTCAGCGTGCTGTGCCTGGCCTGGCCGGACGGCCATACCGAGTTTTTCCGCGGTGAAGTGGAAGGCACGATCGTCTGGCCGCCACGCGGCACGAGCGGTTTCGGCTACGATCCGATCTTCCAGCCAGAAGGCTATGAAACCAGCTTTGGCGAGATGACATCCGACGAAAAGCATGGCTGGCGCCAGGGCGATGCGACAGCGCTGTCGCACCGTGCACGCGCTTTCAAGACCTTCGTCGAAACCTGCCTGGAGGCATGAGCATTACGATGACCGGGAGCGGCCTTTCTTCTGCGCCCGGCGCCCATCTGTCCGGATATGCGGACCTTCTGCCGGATACGGGTGAACCCGGCTTCGGCATCTATGTTCACTGGCCCTTCTGCGCGGCCAAGTGTCCCTATTGCGATTTCAACAGCCATGTCCGCCACCAGCCGGTGGATCAGGAGCGGTTCGTTGCCGCGTTCCTGCGCGAAATGGAAACAATGCGGCAGTTGAGCGGCCCAAAGGTCGTCACCAGCATTTTCATGGGCGGCGGCACGCCGTCGCTGATGGACCCGCAGACGGTCAGCGCCATTCTGGATGGTATCGCCCGTTCCTGGCGCGTGCCGGACGGCATCGAGATCACCATGGAGGCCAATCCCTCCAGCGTGGAAGCGGAACGCTTTCGTGGCTACAGGGCCGCCGGCGTCAACCGTGTTTCCATGGGCGTACAGGCGCTGAATGATCGCGACTTAAAATTCCTCGGACGCCTGCATGATGTGGCCGATGCGCTGAAGGCTATTCGGCTGGCGCGCGAAATCTTCCCGCGCATGTCCTTCGATCTCATCTATGCCCGCCCCAATCAGACAGTTGAGGAATGGGAAAAGGAGCTCGTAGAGGCCATCTCCTATGCGGTCGATCACCTGTCGCTCTACCAGTTGACGATCGAGGAAGGCACGGCATTCTACGGTCTCCACAAGGCGGGCAAGCTGATCGTTCCGGATGGCGAACAGTCCGCTGTGCTCTACGAGGCGACGCAGGAAATTACCGCACGCCACGGGCTCCCGGCCTATGAGGTTTCCAACCATGCGCGTCCCGGTGCTGAAAGCCGCCACAACCTCACCTATTGGCGCTACGGCGACTATGCCGGTATCGGCCCCGGCGCCCACGGGCGTCTGACCAAGGGCGGCGCCAAACTCGCAACGGCGACCGAGCGTCACCCCGAAACATGGCTGCAAGCCGTGGAGCGCGATGGGCACGGCATGGTGGATCAGGAAGTGCTGGGGCGTGACGAACAGGCCGACGAGTTGCTGTTGATGGGACTGCGGCTGCGAGAAGGCGTCGATCTCGCCCGCTGGAGCGAATTATCCGGCCGCGATCTGGACCCGGATCGCGAAGCCGTCTTACTGGAACACGGCTTTATCGAGCGGCTTGGAAATTCGCGCGTCCGCTGCACGCCGTCGGGCATGCTGATCCTGGATTCGGTGGTTGCCGATCTCGCGTAAGGGGCGCTCTCTAAAAGCGTTAGAGAGCATACCCAGTTGCTACCGCCTCAACTGATCCTGAAAGCGATATAGATCAGCGTCACCGCAATCACCCAGAGTGCCAGGCGACCCCAGCGCGTGTGACGGGCTTCTGACCTGCCGATGGCTTCGGCCGTGCGTTCGTCGAAGCGCAGGCCGTTTTCACTCATATACATCAGCTCGGAATGCAGCTTTTCAGTCTTGGCGGCGATCTCGGGTGCGGCTTCCGCCAGCTTGATCGCTGCCTTTACGCCGTCTTTCAGATCGGTGACGATACGCTTTGGCCCGAGATTGTCGCGGATCCAGCCGCTGACGACGGGGTCTGCTGCCTTCCACATGTTGAAGCGCGGATTGAGGATACGTGAGACGCCTTCGACGACGACCATGGTCTTTTGCAGCATGACCAGTTCGGGGCGCGTTTCCATGTCGAAGAGTTCGGTGACTTCGAAAAGCAGCGTCAGAAGCTTGCCCATGGAGATGGTTTCGGCAGGCTGGCCGTGGATCGGCTCGCCGATGGCGCGGATCGCCTGGGCGAAGCTTGCCATGTCATGGTGGGCCGGTACGTAGCCCGCTTCGAAATGCACTTCAGCTACGCGCATGTAGTCGCGCGTGATGAAGCCATAGAGGATTTCCGCCAGGAAGCGACGCTCCTTTTTGCCAAGCCGTCCGGCAATTCCCATGTCGACCGCGACGATGATGCCCGTCGGATCGACGAAGAGGTTGCCGGGATGCATGTCCGCATGGAAGAAGCCGTCGCGCAGCGTGTGGCGCAGGAAGGACTGGATCAGCGTATCGGCGAGCGCATTGAGGTCGTGACCGGCCGCCTTCAGCGCATCGGTGTCCGACATCTTGATGCCGTCGATCCATTCCATGGTGACGACGTCGCGACCGGTGCGTTCCCAGTCCACTTCCGGCACACGAAAGCCTGGGTCACCCTTGGTGTTTTCGGCAAGCTCGGAAAGAGCAGCCGCCTCGAGGCGAAGGTCCATCTCGATCTTGGTGGTCTGCTCCAGCGTCTTGGTGACCTCGACGGGTCGCAGACGCCGGGCTGAGCGAACGAAACGCTGCTGCAGATCGGCCACCAGATACATGGCTTCCAGATCGTCCTGGAAGCGCTGGCGCACACCGGGGCGAATAACCTTGACCGCCACCTTCTTGCGCCCTGACGGCGTATCGATGACGGCTGGGTGAACCTGCGCAATGGAGGCCGCAGCTATCGGATCGCCGAATTCCACGTAAAGCTCAGAGATCGGACGACCGAGCGAGCCTTCGATGTTGGCCTTGGCGGCAGCAACGGGAAAGAAATCCATGCGGTCCTGCAGACCGGCCAGATCTTCGGCAAAGTCTGCGCCAACCACATCCGGCCGGGTCGCCAGGAACTGGCCCATCTTGACATAGGACGGTCCAAGACGGCTGACAGCCTTCGAAAGTCGATCGCTGCGCTCACTTCTCAATGCCTTGTTGCGCGCCAGCGGCTTCAACATGCCCTTGACGAATTTCGCAGAGGCGGGCAGCCCCTCGTCGGGCAGCGCCAGGACCACACCCTCGCGGACGAGAACCCAGCCAACCTTGGCGAGTCGAAAATATGCGCCAAGCGTGCTCATGCGAATGCCCTGCTATGTCCTGGAAATGCCATCGATCAGAGCTTCCAGCCGGAATGCAGCGCGGCAATTCCGCCGGTATAGTTGGTGTAGCTGACGCGCGAGAAGCCCGCGGTTCGGATCATGGCGGCAAAATCATCCTGCCGTGGAAATTTGCGGATCGACTCGACCAGATACTGGTAGGGCTCGGCGTCACCGGTGATCATCTTGCCAAATTGCGGAATGGCGTTGAAGGACCAGGCGTCATAAACCTTGTCGAGGAGCGGCATTTCCACTTCGGAAAATTCCAGCACCAGAAGACGTCCCCCTCGCTTCAGCACACGATAGGCTTCCGAAAGTGCCACGTCGATGCGCGGGACATTGCGGATGCCGAAGGCGACCGTATAGGCATCGAAGCTGTTGGCCTCGAAGGGCAATTCTTCCGCATTGGCCTCGACGAAGGTCAGATTTTCCGTCAGGCCTTTCTTGGCCGCCCGCTCCTCGCCGACGCCGAGCATCGAGCCGTTGATATCGAGAACGGTTGCATGCGCCAGACGATTGGAGGCTTCGACGATGCGGAAGGCAATATCGCCGGTACCGCCCGCTACATCGAGAACTTTGTAGGAAGGGTCCTTGCGGGGCGAAAGTGAGGCGACCATGGCGTCTTTCCAAACCCGGTGCAGACCGGCCGACATCACGTCATTCATGATGTCATAGCGCTTGGCAACCTTATGGAAGACGTCATTGACCATGCCCTGCTTCTGGCCTTCATTGACCTGACGGAAGCCATAGGAGGTCTCCATACCGCCTTCGGCTGTCGTGCGGGCTTCGGTCATGATCAGTCTCCATTCCTCAATGACAACTCGAGTACCGTGCGTGCTTTAAGACGCACAAAGGACTCTAACTCTTTAAACCAACACATAGCGGAAACGGCTCTGCAACGCTATCTGTTGCACCATAGATATGGCCCGCGACATGTATGTGTGCCGTCTATAGACCACAAGGTCGCCGCGATAAACAGACGTGAAGAGAGTGCCATGCCCGAATTGCCTGAAGTGGAAACCGTTCGACGCGGCTTAGCGCCCGTTATGGAAGGCGCGCGGATCGAACGACTGCTCCTCACGCGCCCGGACTTACGTTTTCCCTTTCCGGACGGCTTTGCCGAACTCGTGGAAGGTCGCGATATCCTGTCGCTCGGGCGTCGGGCAAAGTATCTGCTGATCGAACTCGACAGTGGCCTGACCATCGTCTCGCATCTTGGTATGTCCGGTTCGTTCCGCATCGAAAGCGGAAATGAGGAGGCTCAAACACCCGGTGAGACGCCCGGCGAGTTTCACCACCCCCGCTCCAAGGATGGCAAGCACGACCATGTGATCTTTCATCTGACGCGCGGCGCGGACAAGACACGCGTCATTTATAATGACCCGCGCCGTTTCGGCTTCATGCATCTGGTGCGCCGTGCCGATATCGACCTTTATCCGGCCTTCGCCGGTCTCGGTCCCGAGCCAACCGGAAATGCTCTGAGCGCCGACTACCTTGCCAGCCGCTTTGAGGGAAAGACGCAGCCGCTCAAAGGTGCCCTGCTCGACCAGAAACTCATTGCGGGGCTTGGCAATATCTACGTGTGCGAAGCGCTGTGGCGCTCCCACCTCTCCCCGCTTCGTGCGGCATCTACCCTTGTCACCAAAAAGGGAAAGCCGAAGCCTGCTCTGGAAGAGTTGACGCGGCACATACGCGACGTCATCGCCGATGCGATTGCAGCCGGTGGCTCGTCGCTGCGCGATCATATCCAGACCGACGGCTCGCTTGGATATTTCCAACATTCCTTTTCGGTCTATGATCGGGAAGGCCATGCTTGCCGCTTCCCCGATTGCCGGGGTACGGTCGAGAGGATTACGCAGAGCGGACGCTCTACATTCTATTGCGCCGCCTGCCAGAAATAAGGGAGAGGAAGAAAGCCATGGATTACGAGACGATCATTGTCGAGAAGCGCGATGCCGTCGGCGTCGTTACGCTCAACCGCCCGAAAGCGCTCAACGCGCTGAACTCCACGCTGCTGAAAGAGCTACGCCATATTCTCTCGGCCTTCTCATCAGATGATTCCATTGGCGCCATCGTCATCACCGGATCGGAAAAGGCGTTTGCCGCTGGTGCCGATATCAAGGAGATGAGTACGCTCAATTTCGTCGATGCTTATCTTGGCGATTTTCTGGGAGGATGGGATGATGTGGCGGCAAGCCGCAAGCCGGTGATTGCCGCCGTCTCTGGCTTCGCGCTCGGCGGAGGATGCGAACTTGCCATGATGTGCGATTTCATCATCGCCTCCGATACGGCGAAGTTCGGCCAGCCGGAAATCACGCTGGGTATCATTCCCGGCATGGGCGGTTCGCAAAGGCTGACCCGCGCGGTCGGCAAGGCGAAGGCCATGGACCTCGTGCTGACAGGTCGGAAGATGGATGCCGCTGAAGCCGAGCGCGCCGGTCTCGTTTCGCGCATCGTCACTTCTGAAAGGCTGCTGGACGAGGCTGTCGAGGCCGCAAGCGTGATTGCATCCCTGTCTCGGGCCTCGGTGCTGATGGCGAAGGAGAGCGTCAACCGCTCCTTCGAGGTTTCGCTGTCGGAGGGTTTGCGCTTCGAGCGGCGCTTATTCCAGTCGCTTTTTGCCACGGACGATCAGAAAGAAGGTATGGAGGCATTCATCGAAAAGAGAAAGCCGCTGTTCCATAACAAATAGGCGACGGCACGCGCCAAGCCGGTGTCTGCCGGGAGTCGGAATCTCGGTGTTTTTACGCAAAACGCGTTGACGGGCAGCGGCTTTAGGGTTATATGCCCGCCCACGGTTAGGGAAAGTCATCCGGCTTGTCCCAGTTACTCCCGCAATTTTGGAACATGAGGTCTTCGAACGACCCTATCCTGTGGTTGCGGATTTTGGTTTGAATTCGAAGAGAGGCATACATGGCCAATACAACTTCGGCGAAAAAGGCGACTCGCAAGATCGCTCGCCGTACCGCAGTCAACAAGGCTCGCCGTTCGCGCGTCCGCGGTTTCATTCGCAAGGTCGAAGAGGCCCTGGCAACTGGCGATCTCGCTGTTGCGACTGAAGCGCTGAAGGCTGCACAGCCAGAAATCCAGCGCGCCGCTACGAAGGGCGTCATGCATTTCAACACCGCATCGCGCAAGGTTTCTCGTCTGGCGCAGCGCGTGAAGGCCCTTTCGGCCTAATCCGGCTAAGACAATATTGTGATTGAAAAAGCCTGGCCCTTCGGCCGGGCTTTTTCCGATTCTAACGACCTGTTAACGGTTTCGCAATGAGCATGACATTTATGCTTCAAATGCGTGACGTAGAAAGCCGTTTAATTTCAGTCACTTACAGAAGGTCTTTCAAGGGACGCTATCTTTCCGCTGCGGAAGGCAGCCACAATCTTGAGTCAAGGATTTTTTTATTTTTCTGTCAAAACCGGCCTCAAAAATAGCTCGAAAATGAATCTCATTGATTCATAAGCGATTCTCCAAACAAGCCCGTCGGCCATGCAAAAGGCCCTGCACGAGTCAATGGCAGATCGGCTCAGCCACAGAAAAAACGCCATTGATCTCCGTATGCGATCCTGCCTAAATGCATCTCGACAAGGGGCGCGGATATCTATCCACAAGCTATCTCGAAACAAAGTTCGAAGGCGTAAGCTCCTTGCGGACGGGTTCTGTTCGGACCCGTTTTTTCAAGTCACTGGATGTGTTTGGCTACAACCTTACAGGTTGTAGAAAGATAGACGTGTGTCTTGGTGACGGGTGTCCGAGTTGTGATGTGAGAGTATGCATTGAGAGTAGCATGCCTCTTCATGATGGAGAGGTTAGCGGGATAGCCGGCTCGCGGTTGAAGCCTTGCGCTTCAGGATGGTTTTAGAGGGGCCATCCTTACGGGGACAGTAGGTGGGGTATCTCTGGCGAAGCTTGACGCTCTGCCAGGCTATGATTGGCAATTTGAAAGGCGGCAGGAATGCAATTGAATTTGGCAATGGGTGCGGTGGCAAACGGGGACCGCGCACAGAACGCTTGTGATGCAGTTTGCAATGATGCGGCGGGGAATATATCGAATATGAAGAACGATGCGCTGTTCGAGCGCTTTAGCGCGCGACTGAAGGCGCAGGTCGGTCCTGAAGTCTATGCAAGCTGGTTCGCGCGGCTGAAGCTGCACTCGGTGTCCAAGAGCGTTGTTCGCTTCACCGTTCCGACGACATTTTTGAAGTCCTGGATCAACAACCGCTATATCGATCTGATAACCACTCTGGTGCAGGCGGAAGACGCCAATGTCCTGAAGGTCGAGATCCTGGTGCGTTCGGCCAGCCGTCCGGCTCGCGCTGTTGCGACCGATGACAGAGCTCAGCCGGTCCAGGATGCCACGCCTTCCGCCCAGCGTGCCAAGCCCTTCATCCCACCGCAGATGACCAGCGCTGCAAGCCATCCGGGTTCGTCTGCACCCAGCATGGCACCGCGCTCTTCTGGCTCCGGTCCACTCTTTGGCTCCCCGCTCGACACGCGCTTTACCTTCGACACCTTCGTGGAAGGATCGTCCAACCGCGTTGCGCTTGCTGCCGCAAAGACGATTGCCGAAGCTGGCGCGGGCGCGGTACGCTTCAATCCGCTCTTCATTCATGCCGGCGTTGGCCTTGGAAAGACCCATCTTCTCCAGGCGATTGCCAATGCCGCAGTCGATAGCCCGCGCAATCCGCGCGTCGTCTATCTGACGGCAGAATACTTCATGTGGCGCTTTGCCACTGCCATCCGCGACAATGATGCGCTGACGCTGAAAGACACGCTGCGCAACATCGATCTTCTCATCATTGACGACATGCAGTTCCTGCAGGGCAAGATGATCCAGCACGAGTTCTGCCATTTGCTGAACATGCTGCTCGATAGCGCCAAGCAGGTGGTGGTTGCCGCAGACCGCGCGCCGTGGGAACTGGAGTCGCTTGATCCACGCGTTCGTTCGCGTCTGCAGGGCGGTATGGCGATCGAGATCGAAGGCCCGGATTACGACATGCGTTACGAGATGCTGAAGCAGCGTATCGCAACGGCACGCCAGGAAGATCCAAGCTTCGACATCGGCGAAGACATCGTCTCCCACGTGGCCCGCAGCGTCACCGCCAGCGGCCGTGAACTGGAAGGCGCCTTCAACCAGTTGATCTTCCGCCGCTCATTTGAGCCCAACCTGTCGGTCGAGCGTGTGGACGAGCTGCTCGCCCATCTGGTTGGCGCTGGTGAAGCCAAGCGCGTGCGCATCGAAGATATTCAGCGGATTGTTGCCCGCCACTATAATGTCTCGCGTCAGGAGCTGGTCTCCAATCGCCGTACCCGCGTCATCGTGAAGCCGCGCCAAGTGGCCATGTATCTCGCCAAGATGCTGACCCCCCGCTCCTTCCCGGAGATCGGTCGCCGTTTCGGCGGGCGCGACCACACGACAGTGCTTCATGCGGTTCGCAAGATCGAGGAATTGATCTCGGGCGACAGCAAGCTTGGCCATGAGGTCGAGCTTCTGAAGCGACTGATCAACGAAAACAATGCCTGATAAGAATGGCGCGGCAGGAAACCCTGACCGCGCCTTTTCATTGCATGACTTGGGCCGGGGACGTTTGATGCCGTAGAGGCAGGCCTCCGGATCATCCACAGCATCGCCCTTGAAAAAGCCCGCCTGTCGTTTCCGACGGCGGGCTTTTCCAGTTTCTGAACTCAAGCATGGTCCACGCAAAAGTGGGCAGCGGTTTTGCGATCACGACATGCGATAGGACAAAGAGCGAAAGCGTGGGAAGCGAACCTGAAAGATCGCGCCACGCCTTACACTGTGACGCTGCTTACTTCGTGCCGTACATGCGGTCGCCCGCGTCGCCGAGACCTGGGACGATATAGCCCTTCTCGTTCAGCTTGCGATCGATCGCCGCGGTATAGATCGGCACATCGGGGTGGGCTTCGCGGAAGTTCTTGATGCCTTCCGGCGCTGCGAGCAGGCAGAGGAAGCGCATGTTTTTCGCGCCGCGCTCTTTGAGTTTTTCAACGGCAGCAATCGAGGAGTTGCCGGTTGCGAGCATGGGATCGACGACGATGATCAGGCGCGCATCCAGGCTTTCCGGTGCCTTGAAGTAATATTCGACGGCTTCCAGCGTATCGTGATCGCGGTAGACACCGATATGCGAGACACGCGCTGAAGGTACGAGCTCCAGCATGCCTTCGAGAAGGCCATTGCCCGCGCGCAGGATCGAGGCGAATACCAGCTTCTTGCCTTCCAGCACCGGTGCCTCGATCGTTTCCATGGGCGTCTCGATGGTCTCCATCGTGAGGTCGAGATCGCGCGTCACTTCATAGCAGAGCAGTGTGGAAATCTCGCGCAACAACCGCCTGAAGCCGGCCGTGGAGGTTTCTTTCTTGCGCATGAAGGTGAGCTTGTGCTGCACAAGCGGGTGATCGATGACTGTTACGCCGTCCATGGAAACTGGCCTTTCCTTTTGCTTTTATCTTTGTTCTCTTCGACCAAATGCGGGCATTTCGCAAGACCGGAAGTGAGAGGTTTCCCGCGCCGGCAGCCTTTGGTCAGGCCGCGACACCGGTCGAGGCATCGAAGCGTGCGAGAAGGCTGCTCCGCGTCTCCTCATCGACGAAGGCAGCCTCAAGCGCCGTTCGCGTCAGCGCATTGATCTCTGCATCCGACAAGCCGAAAGCGTGGCGGGCAATCTCATATTCCTGCGCCAAGGAGGTGGCGAAGAACGGTGGATCGTCTGAGCTTATGCAGACGCGAACGCCAGCGTCGCGAAGTCGCTTCAAGGGATGGCTTGCAAAATCCGGATAGACGCTGAGCGCGATGTTGGAGCCCGGGCAAACCTCAAGCACGGTACCGAGTTCCACCAGACGCTCGACGAGTGCCGCATCCTCGATGGCGCGAACCCCATGGCCGATCCGCTGCGGCTTGACGAGATCAAGTGCGTCGGCAACGCTGAAGGCACCGCAGACTTCGCCGGCATGGATGGTGAGGCCAAGTCCGGCATCGCGGGCGATGTCAAAGGCACGGGCATAATCGGCCACTCGCCCCATGCGTTCTTCACCCGCCATATTGAAGCCGGTGATCAGAGGATGACGCACACGCGCGGCGTATTCGGCTGCGGCAATGACGCTTTCCGGACCGAAATGGCGCTCACCGGTAACGATGATGCGCGCCTCTATTCCGGTCTTCTCCTTGGCCCGACGCATGCCTTCGGCAATGCCGGAGAGATAGGCATCCGCACCGAGGCCGATACGATCGCCGTGATCGGGAGAGATGATCAGCTCGCTGTAGATGGTGTTTTCGCCCGCAAGCTCGAGGAGATAGGCCTCCGCGAGAGCGGCGTAGTCTTCTTCCGTCTTGAAAACCTGCGCCACGTCGTCATAGCAGCGGATGAACTCGGCAAAATCACTCCAGACATAGGCGCCGTCACGCAAGAAGGCGCTGGTATCGACATTGTATTTGCGCGCCTGTTCCAGCACGAGTGCGGGAGGGGCTGCACCTTCCAGATGGCAATGGATTTCAGCTTTCAATAATTGATGGGTCACATAAAACTCCTGCCGTGCCGTCCGGACGGTATGCTGAGGTGAGCGGCGATGCTCTCGCCGATATCCGCATAGCTTGAGCGGATACCAATATTTCTTTCGCGAAAACCGGGACCGAAGGCCATGATCGGCACGCGTTCGCGCGTGTGATCCGTCCCGCGCCAGGTCGGATCGCAGCCGTGATCGGCCGTCAGGATTGTGACGTCGCCCGGCTGCATCTTGCGATGAATTTCCGGCAAACGCTGATCGAACGCCTCCAGCGCGGCCGCATATCCCGCGACATCGCGGCGGTGGCCGTAATTCATGTCGAAATCGACGAAGTTGGTGAAGACGAGATCGCCGTTCAGAGCCTCATCCATGGCTTCGAGCGTCGCGTCCATCAAGGCATGGTTACCATTGGCCTTGATCAATCGTGACACGCCCTGATGCGCATAGATATCGCCGATCTTGCCGATTGCCAGAACCTTGCGGTCCCGCTCGACAAGGCGGTCAAGAAGCGTCGGCTCCGGCGGTAAAACCGAAAAGTCGCGCCGGTTGCCCGTTCGAGCAAATGTCGCCGCACTCTCCCCGACAAAGGGACGTGCGATGACGCGGCCGATATTCAGTGGATCGAGGATCTTGCGGACGATCTCGCACAGCGCAATCAGCCGCTCCAGCCCGAAATGCATTTCGTGCGCGGCAATCTGAAAGACCGAGTCCGACGACGTGTAGCAGATCGGCTTGCCCGTGCGGATATGCTCTTCGCCAAGACGGGCGATGATGTCCGTACCGGACGCATGACAATTTCCAAGGATGCCCGGGAGGTTGCCCTTCTCGCAGATCGTATCGACAAGCTCAGGCGAGAAGGCATCGCCCTCGGTCGGGAAATAACCCCACTCGAAGCGCACCGGCGTTCCGGCAATTTCCCAATGGCCGGAGGGCGTATCCTTGCCCTTCGAGACTTCGTTGGCGCAGCCATGCAGACCGAAAATGTGTTCGGGGGGCGGCATGCCAGCCGGGCGGGTTCCGCTGGCGAGTGTGGCGATCTCCAAAAGGCCAAGCGCCGACATGTTGGGAAGTTTCAATGGTCCGGATCTCAGGCCTGCTCTGTCCGCCGCACCTGCGGCACAGAACTCGGCGATGTGGCCGAGCGTGTTGGAGCCTAGGTCTCCGTAATGTTCGGCATCAGGCGCACCGCCCACACCAAAGGAATCGAGAACGAGCAGAAATGCGCGTGCCATGCTTCACCATGAAAGACGCGACATGATTGTCGCTATGTAACGGCGATATATAGAGCACCGCAGAGCAAAAGGTGAAACGCTTTATTGGGGCCGACCGCCCGCCTTATCGTCCTCGTCTCGCTTCGGCCCATTGAGGTTGCGTGTGACATACCAGCCAGCGGCGACCGTCATCGCGGCCAGCACGTACCAGGTGATGGCATAGGAGAGATGGTTGTTCGGAAAGACAAGCATGGTCTTGCCACCGATTGGCAGGCCACCTGGATTGGGCGTCGCGTCGGCATCCACATAGAAGGGCGCCACGGTGCCGAGCGATTTGGCGTCAGCAATCTGCACAATGTTACGGGAGTACCAGCGATTGTTCTGCGGATCGTTCGTGCGCAGGAAGAGACCGCCGGTTTCGGGCGCCCTCATGAGACCCACGATTTCCACTCTGGCTGGCAACTCGCCTTCCAGACGCGTCGATGGGTCGCGCTTGTCGCTCGGCACGAAGCCGCGGTTGACGATCACCAAAGATCCATCATCGCGCTGCAGCGGCGTCAATACCCAGTAGCCTGGGCCGAGATCGGAAACGGTATAAACCTGCACCTCATCCTGATGACGGAAGATCCCCGCCAGGCGTACCCGACGATACTCGTAATCTGCAGGATTGGTCAGCGATGCCCATTGCGAGGGCGCCGGCGCGTCCACCGGCGCGGCATGGGCCCGCTCCTCTACCTGCTGAATGAGGTCAAGCTTCCAGGACAGCCGCTTTACCTGCCATGTGCCAAGCGCCAGCAACAGGCCGGTGAGGATGACAGTCATCATGATGACGACGACGGCTGCGGGGCGTATGCCTTTTCTGGCGGTGGTCTGCATTGGGGTGTTCCTTGAGAGCATCATGCTCAAACACATAACCCCATGAATCCGCTCTCCGATTCATGGGGTTATGTGTCTTCTCGGAGGGAAGGTCCGCGCCGCTTTCGGCGCGAACCTGATCGATGAACCGGTATCTCAGGGCAGATTCTTCATCTGCTCCATGGTCATGGTCGGCATCATGTTCTTGTTCATGTTGTACATGACCCAGAGCGAACCGACGAGCGCGATCATGACGACGACCAGCGTGAAGAGCAGCGACATGAAGGTCCAGCCGCCCTGCGACTTGGTGTTCATGTGCAGGAAGTAGATCATATGGACGAAGACCTGGATGACCCCGAAGACCATGATCAGGATCACGGTGGCGGTGCGGTTCTCCAGAACATCGCCCATCACCAGCCAGAAAGGAATGGCGGTGAGGATGACCGACAGGATGAAGCCGATCATGTAGCTCTTGAAGGAGCCGTGATCTTCGCCGCTCTCATGGTGATGGTCGTCCCCATGATGGGCATGGCCATGCGCGTGGTCGTGTGTATGCGTGTTCGAACTCATCACAGAACTCCAACCAGATAGACGAAGGAAAAGACGCCGATCCAGATGACGTCGAGGAAGTGCCAGAACATCGAGAGGCACGTCAGACGGCGCATGTTATCGGCGTGCAGACCGAACTTCTTCACTTGGACCATCAGCGTCACGAGCCAGATCACGCCGAATGTGACGTGGAGACCGTGGGTACCGACGAGTGCGAAGAAGGCGGAGAGGAAAGCGGAACGGTGCGGGCCGGCACCTTCTTCGATGAGGTGATGGAACTCGTAGAGTTCGAGACCGAGGAAGCAGAGGCCGAAGACGCCGGTGATAGCGAGCCAGAGCAGGGTCGAATTGACCTTCTTCTTCTGTGCCTCCAGCATGGCAAAGCCATAGGTGATGGATGACAGGAGAAGGAAACCGGTGTTGATCGCGACGAGCTTCAGATCGAAGAGATCAGCGCCCGACGGTCCGGCCGCATAGTTGCGGCCGACGACGGCGTAGGTTGCAAAGAGCGTTGCGAAGATCAGGCAGTCGCTCATCAGATAGAGCCAGAAACCGAGCGCTGTGCCGTTTTCCGTATGATGGTCTTCCTTCAGATAGAAGACCGGCTTTTCCGCGCTGTCGGCGGTCTGTGCGGGTGCTTGAGACATGAGTTACGCCTGCGTTGCCAGCAGCTTGGTGCGCGCTGCTTCGACTTCAGCTACATCCTTTGCCGGGATGTAGTAGTCGCGATTGTAGTTGAAGGTGTGAGCAATCGAGACCACGATGATCGCGAGCATGCTTGCTGCCGCAAGCCACCAGATGTGCCACACCAGGCCGAAACCGAGGGCGACGCTGATGGCGCTGAGGATAACGCCCGTGCCGGTGTTCTTCGGCATGTGGATCGGGATGAAGCCGTCAACGGGACGCTCGGCGCCACGCTTCTTCATGTCCGCCCAGGCATCGACATCATGCACGACCGGCGTGAAGGCGAAGTTGTAGGCAGGCGGCGGAGAAGAGGTGGACCACTCCAGCGTGCGACCATCGAAGGGGTCGCCAGTGACGTCGCGCAGTTGCTCGCGCTTCAGGAAGCCGAAGACGATCGACAGCAGGAAGGAGGCGATGCCGACGGCAATGATGGCAGCGCCGACGGCCGCGATCACGAACCAGATCTGCAGGGACGTATCTTCGAACTGGCTGAGACGACGCGTCACACCCATCAGGCCGAGAACGTAGAGCGGCATGAAGGCGACATAGAAGCCAACGAACCAGCACCAGAAGGACATCTTGCCCCAGAACGGATCGAGACGGAAACCGAAGGCCTTGGGGAACCAGTAGACGATACCGGCCAGAACGCCGAAGACCACGCCGCCGATGATCGTGTTGTGGAAGTGAGCGATCAGGAACAGCGAGTTGTGCAGCACGAAGTCTGCCGGAGGAACGGCAAGCAGAACGCCGGTCATGCCGCCGATGACGAAGGTGATCATGAAGCCGATCGCCCACAGCATCGGGACATCGAACTTGATGCGGCCCTTATACATGGTGAAGAGCCAGTTAAAGATCTTCGCGCCCGTCGGGATCGAGATGATCATCGTCGTGATGCCGAAGAAGGCGTTGACGCTTGCACCGGAACCCATGGTGAAGAAGTGGTGCAGCCACACGACATAGGCCAGGATGGTGATGACGGCTGTTGCGTAAACCATCGAGGTGTAGCCGAAGAGGCGCTTCTGGGAAAAGGTCGAAACGATTTCCGAGAAGATGCCGAAAGCAGGCAGCACCAGGATGTACACTTCCGGGTGACCCCAGATCCAGATGAGGTTCACATACATCATCGGATTACCACCAAGGTCATTGGTGAAGAAGTTCATGCCGAGGTAGCGGTCAAGCGTCAGAAGGGCGAGCGTGCCGGTCAGGATCGGGAAGGATGCCACGATCAGGATGTTCGAACACAGCGACGTCCAGACGAAGATCGGCAGGCGCATCATGGTCATGCCGGGTGCACGCATCTTGATGATGGTGACGATCAGGTTGATACCCGACAAGGTCGTTCCGACACCTGCGACCTGCAGACCCCAGATATAATAATCGACACCCACATTCGGACTTCCCTCGATCCCCGACAGCGGCGGATAGGCCAGCCAGCCGGTCTGGGCGTATTCGCCGATGAAGAGCGAGATCATAGTGATCACGGCGCCGGCGGTCGTCATCCAGAAGGAGAAGTTGTTGAGGAACGGGAAGGACACGTCGCGCGCGCCGATCTGCAGCGGCACGACATAGTTCATCAGGCCGGTGATCATCGGCATGGCCATGAAGAAGATCATGATGACGCCGTGAGCGGTGAAGATCTGGTCGTAGTGATGCGGTGGCAGGTAGCCTTCCGAACCGCCAGAGGCGATCGCTTGCTGGGTACGCATCAGGACGGCGTCGGCGAAGCCGCGCAGAAGCATGACGAGTGCCAGAACGATATACATGATACCGATCTTCTTGTGGTCGATCGACGTAAACCATTCTTTCCAGAGATAACCCCAGAGCCGGAAATAGGTGACGAGACCGAGCACGGCGATGCCCCCGATGGCCACCCCGATAAAGGTGACGATGAGAATCGGCTCGTGGTACGGGATGGAGTCCAGCGTCAGCTTCCCGAACAGGAAGGACGTTTGATCGGTGGTGGCGGCGACCATTTTAGCCTCTTGCTTCAAGTCTTAAGGGCGGCGCGAATACGCGCCGCAGATCATCAGTTTCAATTTCAGCCGGCGTTGCCGGGCGCCTTCGCAGCTTCCGCCTTGACCTGCGGCAGTGCGGCAGGCTCGAAGGTCTGACCTTCGATGGCAGCAGGCATGGACTGCGGGCCGGTGGCGACACCATAGGGTGCGAGCGGCGTGCAGACGACGGAATTCAGCGCCTTGGCGATATCGATGCCCTCCTTGCCCCCGCCGCCATTGGCGTCGACATGCATCATGTCGCGCATGCAGAGCTTGTTCGGCTCGACGCAGCGATTGAGGATGGCGTCATAAAGCTGAGGATCGACATTGGCGAAGTATTCCACCGGATTGCGTTCGCTCGGCTTGGCCAATTCCAGGTATTCCATGCGACCGAACGGCTTGCCGCCTTCCTTGACCTTGGCGACCCACTGGTCGAAGCCTTGCTGGCTCACGCCATGGAACTTGAAGCGCATCCAGGAGAAGCCTGGGCCGGAGAAGTTCGATGAGAAGCCGTCATAGACACCTTCGCGGTTGATGACGGCGTGAAGCTTGGTCTGCATGCCACCCATGGCATAGATCTGACCGGCAAGGGCTGGCACGAAGAAGGAGTTCATTGCCGTCGTGCCGGTGATCTTGAAGTTGATGGGAACGTCGACAGGAGCGGCAAATTCATTGACGCTGCCGATGCCGAGTTCCGGATAGAAGAACAGCCACTTCCAATCCATGGCGACCACTTCGACCGTCAACGGTTTGGTTTCCGGCGTCACTTCGCGCGCTTCGTTGATCCGGTCGAGCGGGCGATAGGGATCGAGACGATGGGTGGCGATCCAGGTGACGGTGCCGAGCATCAGGATGATGGCGACCGGGGCTGACCAGATGACCATTTCCAGACGGGTGGAGTGATGCCACTCGGGATCGTAATCGGTCGCCTTGGCGGCCGCGCGATACTTCCAGGCGAAGAAGATTGTCAGCGCGAGGACCGGAACGATGATCAACAGCATGAGAACCGTCGAGGTGATGATCAGATCGGCCTGCTGGCGGGCAACGTCACCCGAGGGGTTCATGACGACGAGGTTGCAGCCGCTGAGCAGCAGCAACGACGACAGGCCCGCAAGGGCCGTGGTAAGTTTCTTGATCGTGCGCACGTTCTTCAACTCGATTATTCGGTATGGACCGGGATTAGTTGCCAAATGTCATTTAATAAATGTGTAATTTTGTCGCGGTGCAGCGGCCTTTTGCGCCGCAGCAATGACAGCTGGGCGAAGCAATCGTTCTCTACCCAGCAGTTACTCCAAACAGAGCCCCATCGGCAAGCAATTTCAGGCAATTCCGTTTGACGGGTGCAGTGCGGTGTGTGACAATCCGTCGCATGTAACGCAACGGATGAGGAGCCGCCTGCGTTACGCCATGGTTCGCAATACGCTGGAGGGATTATTATGAGCTATACCGATACGGCCTCAACTTTTCCGGGCTCTGATGCCCCGTCACGCCAGGCTCCCGTTGCCGTCGATCCCGACCGCATTACGATGGCCGTCATTCTGGCGAGAATGACCGAATTTTTCGACTTTTTTGTTTATGCGATCGCGTCCGTCCTGGTGTTCCCCTACGTCTTCTTTTCGTTTGCGGACCCGCTGACTGCGACCCTCTATTCCTTCGCCGTTTTCTCGCTTGCTTTCATTGCGCGACCGATCGGTTCGCTCATCTTCCTGCAGATCGACCGCAAGTTCGGTCGTGCGGTCAAGTTGACCGCCGCCCTCTTCACCCTTTGTGGGTCGACGATGGCGATCAGCTTCCTGCCTTCCTATGGCGATGTCGGTGTCCTGGCGCCGGTGCTGCTTGCCGTCTTCCGTATCGGCCAGGGTCTGGGTCTCGGGGGCGCGTGGGACGGTCTGGTTTCCCTTCTCGCCATGAACGCGCCTGAAAAGCAGCGTGGCTGGTATGCGATGATGCCGCAGATCGGTGCCGCCATGGGCTTTGGTCTTGCGAGCGCGTTCTTCATCATCTTCGTCACCCAGCTGTCGAACCCGGAGTTTCTGGCCTGGGGCTGGCGCTTCCCGTTCTTTGTGGCTCTGGCGCTGAACGTTCTGGCGCTCTTTGCCCGTCTGCGCATGATCGTAACGCCGGAATTCCAGGCGATGCTGGCACAGCATGAACTCGAGCCGAAGCCGGTCTTCGAGATGATGCGTAGCCAGTCGCGCGTCGTCATCACCGGTGCCTTTGTTCCACTGGCAAGCTTTGCGCTGTTCCACCTCGTCACCGTCTTCCCGATCAGCTGGGTTGTTCTGCACACGCAGCAGCGCCTTTCAGACTTTCTCTTCGTTCAGTTCATCAGCGCCATTATCGGCGGTGGGATGATCGTCGCGTCCGGCGCCCTTGCGGACCGCATCGGACGTCGCAAACTCCTGGTGATTGCCGCGTCGTTGATCGGCGTCTTCAGCTTCATCGCACCGATCCTGATGGGCTCTGGTGATATCGGTCGCTATCTGTTCGTGTTGATCGGCTTCTCGCTGCTTGGCCTTTCTTTCGGTCAAGCGGGTGGCGCGCTGGCGTCGCGCTTCAGCCGAGAGTATCGCTACACCGGCGCGTCTTTGACTTCGGACATCGCCTGGCTGATCGGCGCGGGCTTCGCACCGCTCGTGGTGCTTGGCTTCTCCTCCGAGTTCGGCCTCTTCGCCGTTTGCCTTTACCTGCTGTCTGGCGCAGTCTGCACCATCGTGGCGCTGTTCTTCAGCCGCAAGCTCGACATGCCCGCCTGACCCCGTCATGTGACCAAAATAAAAGCTGCGAAACGTCCGTGTTTCGCAGCTTTTTCGTGTCTTAAGCTGGTACAGAGATGTCTGCGCGTCACATGGTAAGCGGCGTCGCGCCTTCTTCTTCACAAGTCCGCTCGCCTTTGCGCAACAGGCCTCAGCAGTCTCCGCACACAATCGGTTCGCCCTCGCGCTTGGCGAAGTAGTAATCCTTGGCAATCGTAATGGTCGAGTTTTCCGAAACCAGCGTCGGCATGAACATCAGTAGATTGTGCGGCACCGACAGTTCTGAATGGATCACGAAGTTGCTGATGGAGAGCAGGTTTGCCGGCACGTCAACTGGGGTACCGACCGAATAGGGGCGGCCACCGGCCTGATCCCACGACCACGCTACCGTCGCCTTTTGGTTCGCGTCGACCTGTATGCCGGTAATTCTGAGCTTCAATCCATTGGTACCGTAGGGAACGAAGATCGCCGCGGCGACATCCTTCATCGTCGCAAGATAGTCTTTGTTGATCTTCGTCTGAGTGGAGACGATATCGGAGATCATTCCCGCGGCACGCGTGGCGCGCTTATAGACGCTGAAGCCCATCGTTAGTTCGAACGATGTGAGATAGAGCGAGACCAGCAGCGGAAAGATAATGGCAAACTCGATTGCGCCTGCACCTTCCCGGTGTTTGGCAAAGCGTAGAAAGATGCCCCCGGTCTTTGCCTGCGATGGCGTGGATTTGACCTTCATCTTTTTCCGCTCGCTAGTAGTTCTCGTTGCGATACGCATCGGTCGCAACGATGAGGAAGTGGGAAGGCATCGAACCATCGGCAGGGCGGACCTTCGTCAGATAGGGACGAATGAGATCGACAATTACCGGCCACCGATAATAGACGCGCAGCATATTGATTGAGCCCGGCCCCCCAGGCTTGAAGCCAAAGGCCGAGGTGTTCAGATCGTAGTAATCGCCGGTCTTTATCAGCGGCAGGGTTTTGGGGATATCTGCGAAGGTATTGAACTGGCGCAGGTCAATGTAGAGCTTGGGAGTCGCTTTGCTTTCTTTATCATCACACGTGACCATGATCGACACTTCGCTACAGAACTGTTTGCGGAAGTCTTCCGCTGTCACCGTGTTGGCGATCTGTCCGGTACGCAATTTGCGCGCCATGGTGTCGGTGGCGTTGACGAAAAGCTGCTCCCCTGTCATCGCGATAAACGTTTCCAGGATCGCGAAAATGACCATGAAATAGGGGATGGCAAGGATGGCGAATTCGATCGCGGCGGAGCCGTCACGCGAGCGGAGTAACTTGCCAGGTAATGCTTTCTGAAACATTGGCCTTCGCATGGGGCTTTTCTATCTCTGGCGGAAACTGATCTTGCGGGAATGGTCTCGCATTAGGATCATTATGAGGGCTTTCTTTATATTTCCTTTTCGGAAAGCCTCGCATTTGCCGCATGTCCTGTTTTCGACATGCAAAGCACAGTGGACACGCTTTTGCGCGGCTCAGAAGGCAGACAACAGCCCCACCAAACCAAGCACAAAAAAGCCCGACACTGCCGGGCTTTTTTAACGTAACCATATCACGCAGACGGACTTAATCGGCGTCGGCTCTGCGGAGCTCGTCCAGTGTCGGGACCGAGGTGATGTTGTAGCCGCAATCCACATAGTGGCATTCGCCGGTGACACCGCGGGAGAGGTTCGACAGAAGATAGAGCGCAGAGCCACCAATATCATCAATATCGGCCGTGCGGCGCAGCGGCGCGTTCTTCGCGTTCCAGGCAAAGATCGCACGGGCGTCCGAAATACCGGCGCCTGCAAGCGTGCGGACAGGGCCTGCCGAGATGGCGTTGACGCGGATGCCCTTCGGACCGTAATCGGCTGCCAGATAGCGGACAGACGCCTCGAGAGCCGCCTTCGCCACACCCATGACATTGTAATTCGGGATCACGCGCTGGGAGCCATTATAGGTCAGCGTCAGCATCGAGCCGCCGTCCGTCATCAGGCTTGCAGCCCGCTTGGCAATCTCGGTGAAGGAGAAGCAGGAGATGACCATGGTGCGGCTGAAGTTTTCGCGCGTGGTGTCGGCATAAAGGCCCTTCAGCTCGTTCTTGTCGGAAAAGCCGATGGCGTGAACGACGAAGTCGATAGAACCCCAGCGCTGGCGCAGGGTCTCAAAAAGCGCGTCGACGGATGCAATATCTTCGACATCGCAGGGCACGATGAAATCGGAGCCGACTTCAGCCGCGAGCGGCTTGACGCGTCTTCCAAGGGCTTCACCCTGATAGGTAAAAGCCAGTTCCGCGCCCTGCGCGGCCAGCGCCTTGGAGATGCCCCAAGCGATCGAGTGATTGTTGGCGACGCCCATGATGAGGCCGCGTTTACCCTGCATGATGCCGTTCATGGGCAATTATCCGTTATAGCGCTGGAAGACGAGCGTGGCGTTGGTACCGCCGAAGCCGAATGAGTTTGAGAGCACGGTGTCGATCTTCGCATCATCGATGCGTTTGCGAACGATCGGAACGCCGTCGAATTCCGGATCGAGCGTTTCGATGTGGGCGCTCTCGCCGATGAAGCGTTCCTGCATCATCAACAGACCGTAAATCGATTCCTGAACGCCGGCAGCACCGAGCGAGTGACCCGTCAGCGACTTGGTCGACTGGATGTGCGGGATCTTGTCGCCGAAGACTTCGCGGATCGCGCCGATTTCCTTGCTGTCGCCGACAGGCGTGGAGGTGCCGTGGGTGTTGACGTAATCGACATCGCCCTTCACGGTCGCAAGCGCCTGACGCATGCAGCGGATGGCGCCTTCGCCCGACGGTGCGACCATGTCGTAACCATCCGAGGTCGCGCCATAGCCGACGATTTCGGCATAGATCTTCGCGCCGCGGGCCTTGGCATGCTCCAGCTCTTCCAGAACCAGAACGCCTGCACCGCCGGCAATCACGAAACCATCGCGGTTGACGTCATAGGCGCGCGAGGCGACCGAAGGCGTGTCGTTATACTTGGAGGACATGGCGCCCATGGCGTCGAAAAGGTTCGACATGGACCAGTCAAGGTCTTCATGGCCGCCGGCAAACATCACATCCTGCTTGCCCCACTGGATCATCTCAGCAGCATTGCCGATGCAGTGCGCAGACGTCGAGCAGGCAGACGAGATGGAGTAGTTGACGCCGTGGATCTTGAACCATGTTGCAAGGGTCGCAGATGCCGTGGAGGACATGGCCTTCGGCACGGCAAACGGGCCGATGCGCTTCGGGCTGTTGTTCTTCAGCGTGATGTCGGATGCTTCGACGATGGTGCGGGTGGACGGGCCACCCGAGCCCATGATGATGCCGGTGCGCTCATTGCCGCTGATATCGCCCTCTTCCAGGCCGGAATCGGCGATTGCCTGCTTCATCGCCACATGGTTCCACGCTCCACCCTGGGAGAGGAAGCGCATGGCGCGACGGTCCACCAGATCGGTCGGATCAAGCGAGGGCTTGCCCCAGACCTGGCATTTGAAGCCGTGTTCGGCAAAGTCTGGCGAGAACGAAATGCCGGACTTGGCGTCTCTCAAGGAAGCCGTGACTTCGCCCGCGTCGCTGCCGATCGATGAAACGATACCGAGGCCGGTGACTACTACTCTTCTCATGAAGGTGACCTTTTCTTAGAGCTTGCCGCAGATGGCGCGCGTGGCGCCCGTCTTTTTTTAAAGACGTCAGGCGGTCTTTTCCTTAGACAGACCAACGCGAAGGTCCGTCGCTTGATAGATGGTTTCGCCATCGGCCTTCAGCCAGCCATCGGCGGTGCCGAGCACGAGCCGGCCACGCATCACGCGCTTGAAATCGATGCCATACTGCAAAAGCTTGGTTTCAGGACGAACCATGCCCTTGAATTTTACTTCGCCGGTGGAAAGCGCCATGCCACGGCCCGGTTCACCGAGCCAGCCGAGGAAGAAGCCCGTCAACTGCCACATGCCGTCAAGGCCAAGGCAGCCCGGCATAATCGGGTTGCCCTGGAAGTGGCAGGGGAAATACCAGTCATCCGGCTTCACGTCATATTCGGCTCGGATGAAGCCCTTGTCGAACTCACCGCCGGTCTCGGAAATTTCAGTGATACGATGAACCATCAGCATTGGAGGCAGAGGAAGCTGTGCATTGCCGGGGCCGAACAGTTCGCCGCGGCCACATGCCAGGATTTCCTCATAATTATAGCTGGATTGCCTCGTTGCCATTGCTTCCGTTTCCCATCTCATCGTGTTTATAGACTTCTGTAAAGCAAGTTAGGCTCAAAATGAAGCGCCACAAGGGCCGCATACACATTGGAGCAGACCAACTTGCCAGAGGCCTGTTCTCAATATGGCGCCCGCATACAGGAAGCGTAAGGACGGAACCAGAGGAAAATTGCAAAAACGGCCCTTTCGCCGGCAATAGGCGAGGCGTCTCAACCGGAAACTATTGAAAGCCCTGCCCTTAAAAGATATATGCATCGTCAAGACGCACTTTATAACCGTTCTCAGGAACCCTAACCGATGGCATTTGACGCCACCCTGGACATTGGAACACGGCTACGCCGCTTCGGCCTGCGCCCGACACGCCAGCGCATTGCGCTTGGCGATCTTCTGTTCGCGAAGGGCGACCGCCACCTGACGGTAGAAGAACTGCATGACGAGGCGGTGACGGCCGGCGTGCCCGTTTCGCTCGCAACGGTCTACAATACTCTGCATCAATTCACCGAGGCTGGCCTGATCCGCGTGCTGGCTGTTGAGGGTGCGAAGACCTATTTCGACACCAATGTCTCCGATCACCATCACTTTTTCGTTGAAGGTGAGAACGAGGTTCTCGATATTCCAGTCAACAACCTGCAGATCGGCAATCTTCCCGAACCGCCGGCGGGCATGGAAATCGCCCATGTGGATGTCGTCATCCGCCTGCGGCGCAAAGAGCGCTGAGATCGCATTGGTTGATCAAAAGGCACCGGAAGGTGCCTTTATCGTTTTCGGGCTTCACATCACGTCTTCCGGCGGACGGCCAGGGCGAGACCTGTAGGGCGGGAAGGTCCAGCCGAAAATCAGTGCGCCGCTGCGAATGCCGAAAGCGGTGAGAACCCCCGCCGTCGACGAGACGATCAGTGGTGCACCGAGGAAATGCACGCCGGTGAACACGCAGGCGCCAGCCAGCGCGCAACTGATATAGATTTCCGGCCGCAGAAGTACGGATGGTTCGCCAGCCAGAATGTCGCGAAGCACGCCGCCAAAGGTGGCGGTCATCGTTCCGGTGACAATGGCGACCGTGGGCGAACCCGTTGCCGCAAGCCCCTTTGCGGCCCCCATAACGCAATAGGCCGACAGGCCGACAGCATCGAGCCAGATCAACAGGCGGTAGCGGGATTCGAAAAGGTGCGCGGTAAAATAGACGAGTGCCGCCACCCCGACGCAAACAAGAATATAGGTGGGGTTGACCACCCAGAAGACGGGCGCACGACCAAGCACCAAATCCCGCAGCGTGCCGCCGCCAATACCGGTCACTGCGGCAAAGAACATGAAGCCGATGAAATCCAGCTGCTTGCGCGAGGCGGCGAGCGCGCCGGTCGCTGCAAACACCGCGACACCCGCATAATCGAGGAAAGCCAGAAGTGACATGACGAGGCGCTCCTCATTTTCGCAGTGACGGTCAGTGTGACGCAAGCGCGGCGGGTTATAGACCTCGCCATCATCATGCTGCGCCATCCATAACGCAAATCCGGTAAAGGTGAAGTCGTTTTGCTTATGGACACCCCCGACGGCAGCGATCAGACCACGAAGGACACTGCCTTGAAACGTCTCTTCTCATCCATGCTCTGCCTTCTGGCGGTTTTGAGCCTGATGACGCCAGCGCGCGCCCAACAGGAATTGGTGAGCGATCCGGAAGTTTATGAGAAGGCTTTCTTCCAGAAGCAGTGCAAGGTCGCCGAGTTCGGACCGGACTATATCTCGCGCATCGATATCAACAATGACGGGCTGATGGATGCGGTCACCAATCGTGGGGCACTGACCTGCGACGGTCACAAGAGCACCACCTGCAACGACCATGGCTGCCCTTATAATTTCTATGTGCAGGTAAAAGAGGGCGGCTATCTGCTGATCGCCACGGCAACCATCTACGGCTACGATTTCATCCAACGCTTCGGCAACATGGTCTTCGTGCTGAAAATGCATCCGCGCTATTGCGAACGTACCGACAGCGCGCCTTGCGAAATGACGGTTCGCGTGCGTGGCACGGCCTTCGTCACGCTGTCCCGCAAGTAGGACGTCACGCCCCCTTTGGGGCGCGTTTGATCGCGACGCGCTGGTTATAACGGGTTCTGAGCGAGCGCGGCATGAGCATGCTCGCAAGTGCCACCGCAAACACCGTGAGACTGACGACCAGCAGCGCGCCGCTGGGAAAAAAGCTGGCAAGGATCGCTCCGGAGATTGCACCCGACACCATGCCGATCCATGGAACAAGCTGGATGGACCAGTCGACCTTTCGCTCGCCTAAAATGAAGCGGCCAACGCCGCGACCGAAGCGCGAGAGAGCCCCCGTCACGTAAGTCAGCCCGATCGGCAGACCCTCGATATGCTCGACCGCCGCATTGATCATGCCCATGGCAAAGACGATCAGGTAGAAGTCAAAAGGTCGAAGCGCGGATGTCTGCATGAGGGCGGCCAGCGCCAGCAGGATGGCGACCGAGCACAGGACGGTGAATATGCGCCGTTGCGAACTGTGGGCGACGATGATGCCCGCGGCGTTGCCGGCGACGAAGGTGATGATGGCGAGAAAGAGCTTCAGCGCGTGATCATACTGCCCGGCCTCCAGCGAGATCGCCGCGCGGGTGGTGTTTCCCGTCATGAAGGACACGAAGTCCCCCGACATCATCAGCCCGATCGCATCCGTCATCCCTGCGACGAAGGAGATGGCCGCCACGAGCGCAAGCCCCATTCCGGTGCGCCTTGCCTTGATGATGTTACGGCGTCTTTGTCTGGTCATGGTGCCTCGGCGTGCAGAGACTTACAGCATCGGCCCGAAGATCGAACTCGATTTTCGGATAAACACGAAGCATAGCTTCAAAGAGTTGGGGGTTGGCTAACAACGGAACTGAAAACCTACACAAAGGAGCTTTCCCCGATCGAGGGGGCGTCACACGACGCGGGAATGTTGAACGGGCGGCTGCATCAGCTCGATGGTGATACCATCCGGACCGGAGATGTACGCGACCATCGTTCCGCTTCGGGGGCCGGCTGGTATAGGCTGCGGCGAACCCTTCACTGCCCACCCCGCCGTCTCAACCCGCGCGATCGCCGTGCGGATATCCGCAACCGTGATGGCGATGTGCGCGGCGCCGATCGCACCTGCGCTGCGAGGTGTCTGTCCCAGCGTACGGCCTGTCGAATATTCGAGGAGCTCGATAGGGTAGCCGTTTGGAGCCGTCACCAGCGCCATTCGGCAGTGCGGATCGTCAACCCCCGTGGCCTCCCGCAGGAACTCCCCACCCATCTCTCCTCGGCGAGCAAGCTCGAAACCCATCGCCTCGGTCCAAAACTGGATCGCCTCTTCCAACGAGGCGACCGAGAATCCCATATGGTCCACAGCGATCACGCCAGCATCTTCGGCCATTTTCAATCCTCTCATATCGACCAGCTACGTCTGTGCCCGAACTGACGAAGGCTTTGGCTTGTCATTACGATTACGGCTACCAGTCACATGTGGTCCAACAGATCCCGATTTGAGGTGCGGCAGCAAGGCCAATCCTAAAAATCCCCAGCCAACTGCCAAATTTTATAAATACCGGTGCAGAAACCTACAGCCGATAAACTCCTGCCGTCTAAGTTTACATAAACTGGGCCCCGGGTCATGCTGATAGGCTCCATGCGAGTTTTGACCGGCGAGCAAAATCTCGACCTCCAACAGGACGGGTTGGAGCGCGGCGGCTGCGGGAAAATCTATGGTGACGTTTGCTCCGGCATCCATCCAGCCACTTGTTAAGTCGCCTCTGATAAAAACCATTTTCTTATCCTCGCCTTCTTGCTAGGCCACGACGAGACAGAGCAACGCATCGTGCTTTCCCGAGAATCAACGCTGATTTCTGGGCCGGTGCTGCAAGCATGAAAGGTTTTTTGCATGAAACAGGCAATCATCGTGATGGGCGTCAGCGGCTGCGGGAAATCCACGGTAGGCGCAGAGCTGGCGGAAAAGCTTGGCATGCCATTTCAGGAAGGCGACAGGCTGCACCCCAAGGCCAATGTCGAGAAGATGAGCGCTGGCACGCCGCTTACCGACGAGGATCGATGGCCATGGCTCGATCTCGTGGGTGCTGAGCTTCGCCAGGGCTATGAGGCCGGCGGCGTTGTGATTTCCTGCTCGGCCCTGAAGAAGTCCTATCGCGATCGGCTGCGGACCGCTTGTGGCGGACCCTTAGCCTTTGTTTTTCTGGAAGGCAGCGTTGAGCTTTTGACGCGGCGCATGGGTGCACGCAAGGGCCATTTCATGCCGCTATCGCTTTTGAAGACCCAGCTCGACACGCTGGAAGTGCCGACCGGCGAACCGGGCGTCGTGACTGTCGACATAGATGCCACGCCGGACGAAATCGTCGAAAACGCGCTGAAAGGCTTGAAGGCCCTATAGGCCGAGCTTATCGCGCAGGCCGTACCACCAAGCCCCCAGGACGGTGAGTGGCACGCGGAACGTCTTGCCGCCAGGAAACGGGAAGTTCGGCAGCGACGACCAGACATCGAAGCGACCTGCCTGTCCAGACACAACTTCCGCCAGAATGCGGCCAAGCAATTGTGTGGTGGTGACACCATGGCCGCTGTCACCGTGGGAGAAATAGATGTTCTCCGACAGCCGTCCCATATGCGGAATGCGCGTCAGCGTCAGCGCAAAATTGCCGCTCCAGGCAAAGTCGATCTTGACGTCCTTCAACTGCGGAAAGGTTTTGAGCATGTTGGGACGGATAACGCTGGTCAGATCGGCCGGATCGCTGCCGCCATAACCGATACCGCCGCCATAAAGCAGGCGGTTGTCGGAGGTGCGCCGATAATAGTCGAGAATGTAATTGGCATCTTCGACACAGTAGTTTGCCGGAAGCAAGCTTTCGATCAGGCCCGCATCAAGCGGTTCCGTCGCCATGACCTGGCTCGACACCGGCATCATGCGATCGCCGATTTCCGGTAAGAGCTTGCCAAGATAGGCATTGCCGCAGACCAGCACGTATTTTGCCGTGACCTTGCCATGCGCGGTTCTGACCGTCGGGCTCGTGCCCTTCTCAACGCTGATGACCCTGGAATTTTCGAAGATTCGACCACCCAGCTTCTCGACAGCTGCCGCCTCCCCCAGCACATAATTCAACGGATGGATGTGCCCGCCGAAACGGTCGATCATGCCGCCCGCATAACGATCGGACTTCACATAGTGGCCGACCTCTGCCTTGGAGACCATTTCCAACCCGGAATGGCCGTGCTTCTCCCAATGGGTCTTGTTGGCTTCCATTTCCTGGATCTGCTTTTGCGTGAAGGCGGCAAAGAAACCGCCATCCACCAGATCGCAGTCGATCCCGTATTTCGCCACACGCTCGCGAATGATCTCACCACCCTCGAGCGACATCTCGCCGAGCTTCAGCGCCTTCTCCTGCCCATAGCGCCCCGCGATGGTTTCAAGATCGCGGCTGTAGCCATTGACGATCTGGCCACCATTGCGCCCGGAGGCGCCAAAGCCGATGCGGGTGCCTTCCAGAACGATGACGGAGAAACCTTTTTCCGCAAGTTCCAGTGCGGCGGACATGCCGGTGAAACCTGCGCCGATCACGCAGATATCCGCATGCATCTCGCCTTCGAGCGTGGGGCGCACGCTCTTGTCATTGGCGGAGGCCGCATACCACGAGGCCGTATGACCGGGGTTGGGGAGCGCGGTTACGTGAGCCATGTTTCACACCGTCCTGATATAGGCGTCATATTCCACATCGGTGACGCGAAGCGAGAATTCGGAAATTTCCTGCTGCTTGCAGGCGGCATAGAGCGTTCTGTAGCGCTGGCCGAGCGTGGCATAGGCAAAGCTCGAACGGGCAAAGCGCTGGACCGCATAATCCCAGTTCGTCGGCAAGGGCTCGTGATTGATGGCGTGGCTATCGCCTGCAATCGCCCCGCCCGGCTGGCGCTTCTCCCGCATGCCGGAGAGCGCCGCGTTCAGGATCATGGCAAGTACAAGGTACGGGTTGGTATCGGCACCGGCCACACGATGCTCGATCCGGGTGGCCGGTTTGCTGGCGGTGATCACCCGCACTGCGGCCGAGCGGTTGTCAAAACCCCAGGAGGCATAGGTCGGCGCATGTTCGCTCGGGCGCAGCCGCCGGTAGGAATTGGCATGCGGCGCAAACACCGCCATGCTTTCTCCCATATTCTCCAGAAGACCGCCGACGCTGTGCATGAGCGCTTCCGAGGGCCCGTCCTCGCCCATGTAGATGTTTCGTCCATCCTTATCGAGGACGGAAAAATGCACGTGCATGCCATTGCCGGCCTGGGTACCATAGGGCTTGGCCATGAAGGTGGCGTCCAGCCCATGCTTGCGCGCCACCCCTTTGACGATGCGCTTGAGGAAAACGGCGAAATCCGCTGCCTGCAGCGCATCCGGCACATGGTTGAGGTTGATTTCATATTGCCCGGGACCATTTTCCCGAAGCGTCGTATCGGCCAGCACATTCTGCGCCCGGCAGGCGGTGGCGATGTCGTGGAAGACGTCCTCGAAATCCTGAAGCTCGGAAATGGAGAGAACCTGCGTCTGACCCGTATGCCAGCGCCCTTCACGGCTATTGGGCGGGCGCACAGGATCAAGCGCGGAACGGACCGGGTCGATCAGATAGAATTCAAGTTCGGTGGCAACGACAGGGGTCAAGCCACGCTTGGTAAACCCCGACAGAACCTGCGCCAGAACATGCCGCGAATCCGCAAAGAAGCCGGCACCGTCCGGCTCAGTCATGGCCAGTAGCACTTGCGCCGTGGGTCGCCCAAGCCAAGTGACGCGCGACAGGGTTCCTGGCACCGCAACACACAAGCCGTCAGGATCGCCGGTTCCTTCCGCCAGTCCAGCGGCGTTCACGTCGCGGCCCCAGATATCCAAGGCATAGACGGAGCGGGGAACGGCCATGCCCTTTTCCAGCACGTCAAGCGCCCGCTCGCGCGGGATCCACTTGCCCCGCGGAATGCCATTGGCGTCAATGACGAAGGCTTCGAGAATTTCGATGTCGGGGTTTTGTTGGAAAAAGGTCTTTGCGTATTCGATATCAGCCATCATTCACCAGGATGTCGTTTCTTTTTCGATCGGCCGGAAAGGCTGACGCTAACGAAAGTCATCCTGCTGCTGGTAGATCATATATCGCGCCGTCATCGTGACTTTGTGCCCCGCTGCATACCCTTTTCCTCCCTGGCTTGCATGTTAAGCGGGCTTTTGCAGGAAGGCCACCCCTAATCGGTGTGTCAGGGGTTGAAGCGCTCCGCGGCGTAGGGTGCAATCGGAACGGCGGGTGGCTCGCCAAGCATTGCTTCAGCCAAAATCCGCCCTGTGATCGGCCCTAGCGTCAGGCCATGATGGGCGTGACCGAAGGCAAACCAAAGGCTTTTGTGGCGCGGCGCTTTGCCGATGACCGGCATCATATCCGACGTGCAGGGACGTGCGCCCATCCACGGTTCGGCATCCAGCCTGCCACCCAGCGGAAAGATGGTGCGGGCCACGCGCTCCGCCCGATAAAGCTGGACAGGCGATTTTGGTGCATCGCGATCGGCAAATTCCGCACCCGTTGTCAGGCGGATGCCCTTCTTCATCGGTGCCAGGAAATAACCGCGCTCGGCATCGATCAGCCAGTTGTTGAGCTTCGTTCCCTCCTGGGGTGCGTAGTGCATGTGGTAGCCGCGCTTCACTCCCATCAGGAAGCGATAGCCGAGCCGTGTCGTCACGGTATCGGACCACGGACCGAGGGCAACCACGACGCTCTCAGCCTCAATCAGGCCATTCTCCGTCTGGATTTTCCAGCCGATCGGCGTCTGAGAGAGAGCCGCCGCGTCGCCTTTGACGAAGGTGCCGCCAAGACTTTCAAACAGGCGCAGATAGGCCATGGTGAGACCATGCGGGTCGAGTACCGACCAGGGGTCGTCCCACTTCAGGCCGCCGACGAAATCGTGCGACAGATGCGGCTCTGCTTGTGCCAATTCCTGTCGGGTCAGCTTGGTATGAGAAATACCGTAATCACGCGCGAGGCGCTCGGCAAAGGCGAAATCGTCGTCCCGCTTGGCGTCCGTTCGGTAAGCCTCCATCCAGCCATTCTTGACGATAAGATCGCCGGCCTTCGCCTCGTCGATCAGGATCGAATGCTCGGTAATCGAATGTTCGATCAGCGGCGCGTAGGAACGGGAAATCGCGGCATGCCGTGCAGGTTGCGAGTGATACCAGTAGCGCGCCAGGAACGGTGCGATCTTTGGCATTGCGGCCATGTGATAATGGGCGTCGATGCGGTTGTTGAGCGAGTAGCGCGCGAGCAGACCGAGATCCTGCGGGAAGCCATAGGGCACGACGCCCTCACGCTGAATGAGACCGGCATTGCCGAAGGATGTTTCCTCACCAGGTCCGCGGCGATCGAGCAGCACGACGGATTTTCCGCGTCTTGCCAGTTGAACCGCCACCGAAACCCCAATGATCCCGGCACCCAATACGATCACATCCGCTGCCATTCTCTTCTTCCTCTGCCGTCATCAGACGTTTGAGAAAGATGGCGCTCCCCATCATCGAACGCAACAGCAAAACCGCCTCGCCGCAATTTGCGTGGAGATCTTTACTCGCTCACGGCTGCGGTCTTGACCGCTTCGATATTGAAGGCAGCGGCCATCAGCGCACGGGTGTAATCTTCTTTCGGCGCCTCGAAGATAGACTTGGCGGGGCCGCTTTCGACAATCTTCCCGTGGCGCATGACGATCACCTCGTTGGCGAGCGCCTTCACCACCTTGAGGTCGTGGCTAATGAAGAGATAGGCGAGATCATGTTTGGACTGGAGATCGCGCAAGAGATCGACGACCTGCGCCTGCACGCTCATGTCCAGCGCCGATGTCGGCTCATCCAGCATGACAAAGCGCGGTTTCAGCACCATGGCGCGGGCAATGGCGATACGCTGCCGCTGGCCGCCGGAAAACTCATGCGGGTAGCGCCAGCGCGTTGCAGGATCGAGCCCCACTTCTTCCAGTGCGGTCGCGACGCGCCGGTCGCGCTCCTCATAGGAGAGCGAGGTTTCATGCACCTTCAGACCTTCGGCAATGATGTCTCCGACAGACATGCGGGGGCTGAGAGAACCGTAGGGGTCCTGGAACACCACCTGAAGCCGGTTTCTCAGCGGCTTCATCATGGCATAGGAATAGGCGTCGATGGATTGGCCGATAAAGCTGATCCGGCCCTTCGAGGAAATCAGCCGCGATAGCGCCAGCCCCAGCGTCGTCTTGCCGGAGCCGGATTCGCCCACCACACCGACCGTCTGCCCCTCACGAAGGGTGATATCGATGCCATCCACCGCCTTAACGTGGTCCACGACCTTGCGCATCAGGCCGGCCTTGATCGGGAACCAGACCTTGATGTCGGCACCCTGCATGACCACCCGCTTCTTATCGTCGGCAGGTGGTGGCTCACCCTTCGGTTCAGCGGCCAGAAGATGGCGGGTATAGGCGTGCTGGGGGTTGGTGAAGACCTGCTCGACAGTGCCCGTCTCGACGATCTTACCTTTGGTCATGACGCAGACTCGATCGGCAAATTTGCGCACGATACCGAGATCGTGGGTGATGAACAGCATCGACATGTGATGCTGATTCTTCAGCCCGGCCAGCAGCTCGAGGATCTGCGCCTGCACCGTCACGTCAAGCGCCGTCGTCGGCTCGTCGGCGATCAGGAGTTTGGGCCGGTTTGCGAGCGCCATAGCGATCATCACACGCTGACGCTGCCCGCCGGAAAGCTCGTGCGGAAACGCCTTCAGCCGCTTTTCCGGATCGCGAATGCCCACCTGATTGAGCAGTTCCAGGATGCGGGTACGTGCAGGCGCACCGGTGAGAGCCTGGTGCAGCTCCAGAATTTCGCCGATCTGCCGCTCGATGCTGTGAAGCGGATTGAGCGAGGTCATCGGCTCCTGGAAGATCATGGTGATATCATTGCCGCGCACCGATCGCAGATCGCGCATCGGCAGCGTCAGCAAATCCTTGCCCTCGAACAGGATTTGGCCCGATGGATGGCTTGCGGCGGGATAGGGCAAAAGCTTCAGGATGGAGTTGGCCGTCACCGACTTGCCAGAACCGGATTCGCCAACCAGCGCCAGCACTTCGCCGGGCATGATCTCGAAGGAAACCCGGTCGACAGCGAGACTTTCCTTACCGCCCTGGTGGAAGGCAACGGAGAGGTCTCGGACGGAGAGGAGGGGTGCGGTCATTGTGCCTGCATTTGTTGGAGACATGGCCATCACCGGAACGTCTTGCGCGGATCGAAAGCATCGCGCACCGCTTCTCCGGTAAAGATCAGCAGTGAGAGCATGATCGACATGGTGAAGAAGGCTGTCAGCCCCAGCCACGGCGCCTGAAGATTGTTCTTGCCCTGGGCAATCAGTTCACCCAGCGATGGCGAGCCGGGTGGCATGCCGAAGCCGAGGAAGTCGAGCGATGTCAGCGTCGTGATCGAGCCGGACAGGATGAAAGGCAGGAAGGTGAGTGTTGCGACCATGGCGTTCGGCAGCAGGTGCCGGAGCATGATGGTGGCATTACCGACACCAAGTGCACGCGCGGCATTCACATATTCGAAATTGCGCGCCCTCAGGAATTCGGCACGCACCACCCCGACGAAGCCGACCCAAGAGAACAACAACATGATGCCGAGCAGCACGAAGAAGCCGGGCGGCAGGATGGCCGCGATGATCAGCAGGATATAGAGGACCGGCATGGACGACCAGATCTCAATGAAGCGCTGCATCAGGAGATCGGTCCAGCCGCCGAAATAGCCCTGGACCGCGCCGGCAGTCACACCAACGACGGCCGAGCAGATGGTGAGCGCCAGGCCGAAAAGGACCGAGATGCGGAAGCCGTAAATGATACGCGCCGTGACGTCGCGCGCCTGGTTATCGGTACCGAGCCAATTGAGATTGCCAAGCGTACAGCCGGGATCTGACGCCCCTTGCGGATAGCCGGAGCAACGCTCCTCCTTGGTCATCAACCAGAAGGGTGGCGTGGGTGCGGAGTGGGGAATATTGGAATTTACCGTCTGATAGGAATAGCGAATCGGCGGCCAGATCATCCAGCCATTGGCGTTGATCTCATCCTGAATATAGGAGGACTTATAATCGGTCTGAGCCAGGAAGCCGCCGAACTTTTCTTCCGGGTAATCCACTAGAACAGGAACCAGCAACTCGCCCTTGTAGGACGCAATGATCGGCTTGTCATTGGCGATGAACTCGGCGCAGAGGCTGAGGCCGAAAAGCGCCAGGAATATCCAGAAGGACCAGTAGCCGCGGCGGTTCGCCTTGAAGTTCTGCCAACGGCGAATGCTCGTCGGTGAGAAAAAAGGACGCTTCTGCGGTGGCCTCGTATCGGTAACAGGCGTGGATACAGTCATCACACGTCCCTCCGCTCAAAGTCGATGCGCGGATCGATCCAGGTATAGATCAGGTCGGAAATCAGACCGACGACGAGACCCATAAGTGAGAAGATGAAGAGGGTACCGAACACGATCGGATAATCACGATTGACGACGGACAGATAGCCAAGCCTGCCGAGGCCATCCAGCGAGAAGATGTTTTCGATCAACAGCGAGCCGGTGAAAAAGGCGGAGATGAAGGCACCGGGAAAACCGGCAATGACGATCAACATGGCGTTGCGGAAAACGTGGCCGTAGAGCACTTTCCGCTCGGAAAGACCCTTGGCGCGCGCGGTTACCACATATTGCTTCTTGATCTCATCGATGAAGGAGTTCTTGGTGAGCAGCGTCGTGGTGGCAAAGGCCGACAGGACAAGCGCTGTCAGCGGCAATGTCAGATGCCAGAAATAGTCGATGATCTTCTGCCACCATGTCAGGTCGGCAAAATTGTCCGAGGTGAGACCACGCAGCGGGAACCAGTCGAAGAAGGAACCGCCAGCGAACACCACGATCAGCAGAATGCCAAAAAGGAAGCTCGGTACGGCATAACCGATGATGACGATGCCGGACGTCCAGACGTCGAATTTCGAACCGTCTTCCACTGCCTTCTTGATGCCGAGCGGAATGGAAATCGCGTAGGAAATGATCAGAATCCAGAAGCCGAGCGAAATCGACACAGGCATTTTGTCGATGATGAGATCGATGACGGAAGAGTTTCTGAAGAAGCTGTCGCCAAAGTCGAAGCGGATGTAGTTCCACATCATCTCCAGAAAGCGTGTGAGCGGCGGCTTGTCGAAACCAAACTGCTTTTCAAGCTTGGCGATCAACTCCGGATCAAGGCCCTGGGCGCCGCGATATTTCGATCCGCTTTCATCCACACCGCCGCCGCCCATGAGGTCGCCACCGCCGGACAGGCGATCGGCAGCGCTGTCACCCGAGCCGGACAGCTGGGCGATGACCTGTTCGACCGGGCCGCCGGGTGCAAACTGAATGACGAGGAAGGAAATACCCATGATGCCGATAATCGTCGGGATCATGAGCGCCAGACGCCGGAGAATATAGGCTCCCATTAGAGGTCACGCTCCAGGCAAGCGCGCTCGGCTGTCATCCTTACTGTCAAACCGTTTCCTTTCCCGGCGAGCGGCAGCTTTTGCCCGCCTAATGATTCGTCTTTAGTCATGTGAATCAAGGCTTGGCCTATAAAGCAAGACCAAGCTCATTTTGCCGCACTGGCCGACCACCAGGCGTCGGGGAAGCCGATACCGTAATAGGGCAGTTCCGTCGGGCGAACGATGGTGTTCCAGTAGGCAACCGTCATCTCGCCACGGTAGAATTGCGGGATGACGTAATTTCCGGCCAGCAGAACCCGATCCAGCGCCTTAACGGCAGCAACCTGGCCCTCACGGGTGGGAGCGAAGATGATCTTGCGGACGATCTTGTCGATCGCAGGATTGCTGATCCCAGCAAAGTTCTTCGAGCCTTGGCGGTTTGCGGCTGCAGAGCCCCAATAATCGGCCTGTTCATTGCCGGGATTGGAGGTCTGAGCCCAGAGATTGACGATCATGTCATAATCGAAGGCGCGTGTGCGATTGGTATATTGCGATGAATCGACGTTTCGAACCGTCGCGTTGATGCCGATTTTCTTGAGGTTTTGTATGTAGGCCAGAACGACGCGCTCCATGGCGGGCGAATCGACGAGAATTTCGAAATCGAACGGTTGGCCCGTTCTTGCATTGACCATTCGGTTGCCCCGCAACTCGTAGCCTGCCTCCTTCATAAGCTTGACAGCTTCACGCAGATTGTCGCGCTGCTTGGCCGGATCGCCGCCAACGGGATTGCGATACTCGGTGGTAAAGACCTCCGGCGGCACCTCATCTTTCACTTCGGTCAGAATTTCCAACTCTTTGCCCTGAGGTAAACCGGATGAGGCAAGGTCGCTGCCCATGAAGAAGCTATTGATCCGCTGATACTGGCCGAAAAACAGTGTCTTGTTCATATCCTCAAAGTCATAGGCCAGGTTCAGCGCTTTGCGGACTCTCGGATCCTTGAACTTGTCGCGGCGTGCATTCGGCACGAAAGCCTGCATAATACCGACGGAGCGGTAGATATTGGGAAGTTCCTCGCGCTTGATCCGTCCGTCCTTGACGGCTGGAAAGTCATAGCCGGTTGCCCAGCGACCGGCAGAGTTTTCCTGCCAGAAATCGGTGTTGCCTGCTTTAAAGGCCTGAAACTCCACATCGCGATCGGTGTAGAAGGTGTAGCTGATCGTCTTGAAGTTGTTCATTCCGACATTGACGTTGAGGTTTTTGCCCCAATAATCGTCGCGCAACTCGTAAGTAATCGTGGAGCCCGGAGCCACCGAGGCAATCTTATAGGGGCCGGATCCCATGACTGGCTCCAACGTTCCGCGCGAAATGTCGCGTGGCTTTCCATCCGGACCGTTGGCCTCCCACCAGTGTTTGGGAACAACAAGCAACTGTCCGACGATCTGCGGGAGTTCGCGGTTGTTTTTCTCGTCGAAGGTAAAGGTCACCTCCCGATCGCCGGTCTTTTCGGCTTTGGTGACGTGCGTGTAGTAGGTTGCGAGCTGCGGATTGAGCTCTTTCGCTTTGTCAAAGCTGAAAACCACATCTTCCGGAGTCACGGGTTTTCCGTCGGCGAATTTGGCTTCGGCGCGCAATCTAAACGTCGCGCTGGACATATCAGCTGGATAGGTCAAGGCTTCCGCAAGAAGGCCGTAGGACGCCGAAAGCTCCTCTTCGGATGACCTCATCAGCGTATCGAAGACCGCGCCTAGACCTGTTGCGGCTTCTCCCTTGGCAAGAAGAGGGTTGAGCGTGTCGTAAGTGCCGGCTGTCGAAAGACGCAAGGCACCGCCCTTCGGTGCGTTCGGATTGACATAATCAAAGCGCTCGAAGCCCTTCGGGTGCTTCAACTCCCCGACGGTCGCAATGCCCACACGCCATTGCCCCTCCTCCTGCGCTTTTGCCACTGTCGAGGATGCCAAAAGCGACACTGCCATGCCTAAGAGCAGGAGGGATTTTGCGCTTGCCAAAGCCATGGGCGGATGTTCCTTTTTGATGCTTGTTGCGGCGAAGCATAAGCCAAACAATGTCAAAAAATAGAGGCGCCGGCTCACAAGCGGTTTATCCGCAAACATGCTTTCACCAAATTCGCGATCCAGCGTAATATCGGACCATAGAATCAACCGGATCGCAGGCGGCGACGAATGAGATTAAAGACAATGGCAGCGCGCAGGCTTTCGCTTATCGCTTTTTCGGTCGTCTCGATGATTGGCGCAGATCTCGCGCCAGCCTTTGCGCAAGACCAGCCGGCAAAGCAGGTTTTCGGCCATATCGATCTTCCCTCCGCCGGCCCCTCCAAGTCTTATGGCTCCTATGCAAAAGGATGCCAGTCCGGTGCGGTTGCCCTGCCGACGGAAGGCGAAGGTTTTCAGGCCATGCGCCTTTCACGCAACCGGCGCTGGGGCCAGCCACAACTCGTTTCCTTCATCGAACGTTTCGCGCAGGATTCGCAGAAAATCGGCTGGCCAGGCCTCCTGATTGGCGATATCTCCCAGCCGCGCGGCGGTCCCATGCTAACCGGTCACGCCTCGCATCAGATCGGTCTGGATGTCGATATCTGGTGGCGCAAGATGCCTGACCACATCATGAGCGCGCAGGAGCGTGAGGATACGCCCTTCATCTCGATGCTCGACAAGAGCAAGTTTCTGACCGTTGACGACCGCAAATGGTCTCCACTTAATGCGCGGCTGGTGATGATGGCGGCAAGCTATCCGCAGGTGGAGCGCATCTTCGTCAACCCGGCCATCAAGCAGAAGCTTTGCCAAAGTTGGACCGGCGATCGCACCTTCATGGGCAAGATCCGTCCGATCTATGGTCATGACGAGCATTTCCACGTCCGCCTCTCCTGCCCCGCCGGTGCAACAGACTGCAAGCCGCAGGCGGCGGTCGGTCCGGGCGATGGCTGCGACAAGTCGCTTGCCTGGTGGTTTACCAAGGAACCATGGGCGGCGCCAAAGAAGGATCCGAACGCCAAACCGCCGAAGCCGCCAAGACCGATGATGGTGTCGGACTTGCCCAAGGCCTGCGCAGCCATTGCGGTCGCGCCTTCCGCAGGAAGGTCACAGACTGCGGTACAAAGTGCTTACACCACCCCTACGGCTCCCGCGGCAACCGCTCCCGTTTCCCCTTCGCTTGGCGGACCGGTTCCGCCGGCAGATGTTCCGCGCCCCTCTGCGCGCCCTTCCATGAATTGATCCCAAGAGGCCCGCTTTTCAAACTTGGAAGAGTTGATATAGAGGGCTTCAAATCGATTTAAACAACGCGTGGGACGGATGATGGACAGCAAACGCTGCGTTGCGCTGATTGCGCATGATCAGAAGAAGGACGACATGGCGGAGTTTGCCCGCGAGCATCAGGATGCGCTGTCGACTTTCCGTATTGTCGCCACGGGAACGACGGGTGGTCGTGTGCAGGATGCCTGTCCCAAGCTCGACGTGATTCGTCTGAAAAGCGGGCCTCTCGGCGGCGATCAGCAGATCGGCGCGATGATTGCGACCGGCGATGTCGACATGCTGATCTTCTTTGTCGATCCGCTGACCTCCATGCCGCATGATGTGGACGTGAAAGCCTTGACACGGCTGGCAACCGTCTACGACATACCGATGGCGCTCAACCGCGCGACGGCGGAGCGACTGATCGACTTTCACATCAACAGATAGGCGCTCTCTAATTCGGCGAGTTCTATCTTCAAAAATCAGGCGGCTTCAGGAGCAGTGATGCCCAATCAGAACGATCATCTTTCCTTTCCGATCCTCGTTGGAGATATCGGCGGCACCAACGCCCGTTTCTGCATCCTGCCGGACGCCACATCTGAAGCCGCGCACCTAACCACCGTCAAAACCGCCGACTATCCCTCGATTGATGATGCCATCAAGATCGCGGTTTTGAGCAACACGGCGATCAAACCGGTCTCGGCGCTCCTTGCCGTCGCCGGACCGATCGAGTCCGACGAGATACCGCTGACCAATTGCCACTGGATCGTCAAACCAAAGGAGATGCTGAGCAATCTCGGCTTGACCGATGTCGTGGTCGTCAATGACTTTGAAGCGCAGGCTCTGGCGATTGCCGCACTTGACGACGACAATCGCGAGCGTATCGGACCACACCGCCCGGACATGATGGCGTCGCGCGTGGTGCTAGGCCCTGGCACAGGACTCGGCGTGGGTGGTCTGGTTCATGCGCGAAACATGTGGTTTCCAGTGCCAGGTGAAGGTGGGCACGTCGATCTTGGGCCACGGACGGAACGGGATCGTCAGATTTTTCCGCACCTCGAAGCAATTGAGGGCCGCATTTCTGGCGAGCAGATTCTCTGCGGCAGAGGCCTCGTCAATCTCTACCGTGCCATCTGTGCGGCGGATGGCATCGCGCCAAGCTTTTCCGATCCGGCGGATGTCACCGCACATGGTCTTGGCGGATCAAATGTTCAGGCTGAGGAAACGCTCTCGCTGTTCAGCACCTATCTCGGGCGCGTCGCCGGAGACATGGCGCTCGTCTTCATGGCGCGTGGCGGGGTCTATCTTGCCGGCGGCATTTCGCAAAAGATCATTCCGGCGCTGAAGCGTCCAGAATTTCGTGCCGGCTTTGAGGACAAGGCGCCGCACAGCGCGCTGATGCGCTCCATTCCAACCTATGTCGTGACCCACCCGCAGGCAGCACTTGCCGGTCTGTCCAGCTTTGCCAGAACACCGGAGAATTTCGGCGTGACGCTCGAAGGGCGCCGCTGGCAGAGGTGAGCTTCCAAGTTGAGGCTGGTCAAAGCCTGCCCTAATGGATATAGACGCCGCTTGAAAAGGCGGCGCTGCCGCCGGAACATCAAAAGGTGGATGAGCGATTGAAAACCGCCAAGTCACGGGGTCCTGTGGACACCGATACAATTGCTGCAGTTCTGAAGCGTGTCTTTGCCGAGAATGCGCGCGACCATATCAAAGGCTATGTATTGGTCGTTTTCTGCCTGCTCATCGTCGCAGGATCAACGGCGTTCACCGCCTGGATTATGGACTCCATTATCAACGAAGCCTTCGTCAACCGACGCGCTGATCTCGCATTTATGATCTGCGGTGCAATATTTATGGCTTTCTTCCTTCGGGGACTTGCGAGCTACTTCCAATCTGTTGCGCTTTCGAAAATTGGCAATAACATCGTTGCCCGTTATCAGAAGCGTCTTTACTCGCATCTCATGACACTCTCGGTCGGGTATCTGAGCGAATCCCGTTCCGCGCATCTCGCAGCCCAGGTCAGCCAGAATATCGGCGGCATCCGCGACGTCATGAACTTGACCGTCACCTCCGTGGCCCGAGATCTCTTGACCTTCATTGCCTTGATCGGCGTGATGATTGTCAAGGACCCGTTCCTCTCGATCATCATCGTCTTCATCGTGCCGCCGCTGGTTCTCGGCCTTCGATACATCTCCAAAAGACTTCGGGAAACGACCAGAGAAGCCATCATCCTTGGAAGTCGTGTTCTCGGGTCCATGCAGGAAACGCTTCAAGGCATCGCGATCGTCAAGGCTTTCACGATGGAAAAGCCGCTTGAGGAGCGGGTCTTCGCGACGATCGATGCTTCCGAACGGCGTTCCAATCGTATCGCGCGGCTGTCCGAGCGAACTGCACCTCTGACTGAAACCATCGCCGGAATTGCCGTCTCAAGCGTGCTCGCTTATGCCGCTTACCGCGCGATCTATGACAACGTTCCCCCGGGCGCCTTCTTTGCTTTCGTGACGGCCCTCCTGCTCGCTTACGATCCCGCGCGCCGTCTTGCCCGTCTTCAGGTCTCGCTGGAACGTGCCGTGGTGAATGCGCGCATGATCTATGAGATCCTCGATATGGAGCCGGTTCAGCGCGAAAAGCCAAATGCGGTGCCGCTCAAGATCGAAAACGCGACCGTGGAACTTCGCAATGTCGTTTTCTCTTACAAGGATTCCGGTCCTATCCTCAAAGGCGTGAGCTTTGTTGCCGAAGGTGGAAAGACGACCGCCCTCGTCGGCCCCTCGGGAGCTGGAAAGTCCACGATCATCAACCTCGTGCCGCGGTTTTACGATCCGACGGGCGGCGAGATCTTGATCGATGGTCAAAACATTGCAGACGTGACAACGCGCTCGGTGCGCCTCAATCTGGCTTACGTTTCGCAGCAGCCCTATCTCTTCGAAGGCACGATCCGCGACAACATTCGCTATGGCCGTCCTGAAGCGACAGACGCCGAGATCGAGGAAGCGGCGAAGCTTGCTTTCGCCCATGACTTCATTCTGGCGCAGCCGTTGGGTTACGACACGCAGGTTGGTGAGAACGGCATGACCCTGTCTGGCGGCCAGCGCCAGCGTCTTTCCATTGCACGTGCGTTGGTCCGCAATGCACCGATCCTTCTCCTCGATGAAGCGACGTCTGCGCTCGATACTGAGTCGGAGGCGGTCGTGCAGAAGGCGCTGGACACGGCCATGACCGGACGCACCGTCATCGTCATTGCTCACCGTCTCTCGACCGTCGTCAAGGCAGACAAGATCGTGGTGATGAATGAGGGGCAGGTTGTCGAAGAAGGAACGCATGAGACGCTTGCGCGGCAGGAGGACGGTCTTTACGCTCGCCTCAACAATCTTCAGGCGACGGGCGTTCGCGGACTTTGAAAGCATAGGGTGACGACATGAGCGGCAACGGCATGAAACTGGTGGTGGTTGGCGCTGCGGGCCGCATGGGACAGACCCTCATCCGTCTCATCCATGAAACGCCTGGCGTCCAACTCCATGCCGCGATCGAGCGGGAGGGGTCACCCTTCGTCGGACGGGATGCAGGCGAGCTTGCGGGCCTAGGCTCCATCGGGATTGCCGTCACTAGCGATGCGCTTGCGGCCTTCGTCAACGCTGAAGGCGTGGTCGATTTTACCTCACCGGCAGCAAGTGTGATCTTTTCCGGTCTTGCCGCACAAGCGCGTATCGTCCACGTCATCGGCACCACCGGCTGCTCGGTCGAGGACGAGGAAAAGTTCAAGGCGTCTGCGCGTCATGCACGCGTCGTGAAGTCCGGCAATATGAGCCTTGGCGTCAATCTGCTTTCCGTTCTGACGCGCCAGGCGGCAAAAGCGCTCGGGCCGCAGCAGTGGGACATTGAGGTGCTGGAAATGCACCACAAGCACAAGGTGGACGCACCGTCCGGTACGGCGCTTCTGCTTGGCAAAGCCGCAGCACAGGGACGCAACATCGATCTTGCCGAAAACTCCGTCAGAGTGCGCGACGGGCATACCGGTGCACGCCAGGCGGGCACCATCGGCTTTGCAACGCTGCGCGGCGGCTCGGTGGTGGGCGATCACTCCGTGATCTTTGCTGGTGAGGGAGAACAACTGACCTTCTCGCACCATGCGGCGGATCGGAGCATTTTCGGGCGTGGCGCCATCGCGGCTGCACTTTGGGCTTTCGATAAGAAGCCCGCCTTCTATTCCATGCTGGACGTTCTCGGTCTGGCCGACAATTCATAATCAACCTGGAGAGTATTTATGAGCGGAACCCTCGTCCTCGTTCGTCACGGTCAAAGCGACTGGAACCTCAAGAACCTCTTCACCGGATGGCGCGACCCCGATCTGACGGAACTCGGCGTGCATGAAGCCAATGCCGGCGGCAAGGCGCTTGCCGATTACGGTATCAAATTTGATGTGGCTTACACGTCTTCGCTGATCCGGGCGCAAAAAACCTGCCAGATCGTGCTCGACAATGTCGGCCAGTCGGGTCTGGAGACCATCCGTGATGAGGCGCTCAACGAGCGTGACTATGGCGATCTTTCCGGCCTCAACAAGGACGACGCCCGCGAGAAGTGGGGTGAGGAGCAGGTGCATATCTGGCGCCGTTCCTACGACATCCCGCCGCCCGGCGGCGAAAGCCTGCGAGACACTGGTGCACGCGTCTGGCCCTACTATCTGACGGAAATCCTGCCGCGGGTTCTGCGTGGAGAGAAGGTTCTGGTTGCCGCCCATGGCAATTCGCTGCGTTCGCTGGTGATGGTGCTCGACAAGCTGAGCAAGGAAGAAATCCTGAAGCTCAATCTCGCGACCGGCGTGCCCATGGTCTACAAGCTGAATGCCGACTCCACCGTCGCGTCCAAGGACGTGCTGGGCGACATGTCTACTGCGCATTGACACGAACAAGGGCGGCCTTCCCATCTTTTGATCGAGGGCCGTCCGCTACATGCTGCTGAAGCATGGCAAGCCATCAGGTTGCGATACGGTTTTCGCCAGCTTTTCTCGCGTGTCACTGCCAATGCCCAAATGTCGGCCGGGCATCCTTTCACTCTGTTCCCTTCCAGATTGCGTCATGAAACTCAGCATAGAACAGGCCGAAGACTTCGTTTCTTCCATCTTCGAGAAAAACGGCGTTCTGGCGTCAAGCGCGCGCTCCGTTGCTCGTGCACTTGTTGCCGCGGAGGCTTGTGGCCAAGGCGGCCACGGATTTCGGCGAATACCTGTCTATGTGGCTCAGCTTCATTCCGGCAAAGTGAATGGCAAAGCCGTGCCCACAGCCACAAAGGTGCGCCCTGCGGTGGTCTCGATCGACGCAGGACACGGCTATGCTTATCCGGCTATTGATCTTGCGATCCAGGAGCTAGAGCCGCTTGCACGTGAACAGGGCATCGCGCTCGCCGCGATCGGTCGGTCACATCATGCGGGTGTCATGGCTTTGACGGTCGAGCGTTTGGCAGAACAGGGTCTCGTTGCCTTCATGGTCGCCAATGCCCCCGCCTCCATGGCGCCATGGGGCGGAATCAGGCCGCTTTATGGGACGAACCCGATCGCCTTTGCCGCGCCGATGAAAGACGCCGACCCTCTGGTGATCGATCTGGCGCTTTCCAAGGTCGCGCGGGGGAAGATCATGGCCGCCCGCCAAAAAGGCGTCACTATTCCAGGTGATTGGGCTCTCGACGCTCAGGGCCGCCCGACCACCGATCCACATGAAGCGATCAACGGCACCATGGTGCCGGCCGGTGAGGCCAAGGGCGCGGCATTGGCGCTCATGGTCGAGATCATGGCGGCAGGCCTCACCGGAGGCAATTTCGGCTTCCAGGCCTCTTCTCTTCTGGACGATATGGGAACGGCGCCCTCTCTTGGGCACACGATCATTACGATCGATCCGACCATTGCCGGCAATGATGCTCTGGCGGAGAGGGTTTCGCAGATGGCCGCGGAAATCGAGTCTCAGGGCAATGCAAGGCTTCCAGGCCGCCGCAGCCAAGGCATTCGCAAGCAGTCTCTGGACAATGGGATTACGATCGAAGACGACATCTTGCGTCAGATCGAGGCGCTTTAAGAAGTGGCAAAAGGTGCGCGGCCGGTCAGGTCGAGGTTTCCTTAAACAGCACATTCTGGTCGAGAAGATAACGGGAGAACAGCGGCAGGCTGGCGCCACCAATAGCGCGTGCCTGACTTCCGACCGCACCCTCCCTGATATCGGGTACGCCGACACCTTGAAGATCGTGCAGCATCAAGGCTTCGCGCGTTGCTTCAACGATGCGCGAGCGCACCCAGCCTGGGAAGCCGCCATCGATGATGACGGTGGAGAAATCAATGATCGACGCAGCGGCAATGACGGCTTGGGCAAGTGCGGCACCGGTATTGCGGATCCATACTTCCAGCGGTTCGCCGAAATCGATCCATTCATCGGGAGAAAACCACAGCGGCTTGGGGTCGATGCCTCTTTCACGCAGCATGTCTTCCAGCACGAAGATCGAGGCAATCTTCAGCAACTGAACCGTCTTGCCATCCCGACCCTGTACCGGCAGCGGACCGATCGCACCTGCCGCGCCGGTCCGTCCTGAGAACAGGGCCGAGTTCAAAACGACGCCGCCACCGATGAACGAGCCGATGAAGACGTAAAGAAAATCCGGATAGGCCTGGCCGTTGCCAAACACCAGTTCGGCGCCGCAGGCACTCGTCGCATCGTTTTGGAGAAAGACGGGATGCTCGACAGCATCGGCAATCTCCTGGCGAAGATCGACCTGTTTCCAACTGTCCATTTTGCCCTCGGGCGCACCAACCTCTTTCGCCCAACTCCAGAGTTCAAACGGCGCGGCGATCCCAATACCTGCGATCTTCTCGCGTTCTGACGGATTGAGCCTGCCCTCCAACTCGGCAATGCCTTCGGTGACGAAGGGCAAAATCCATTCCGGCATTGGGTATGGATACGTATTGCGCAATTGCATCCTGATTCGACCGACGAAATCCATTAGCACCAGATCGACGCTCCGGCGGCCGATTTTTACGCCGAAGGAGTAGACCGAATCCGGGTTTAGCCGCATCGGCGTCGACGGTTGCCCGACGCGCCCTCGAAGGAGCTCGCCCCTGACCAGCAAGCCGTCCTTTTCCAGCGAACGCATAATGACGGAGACAGTCTGGGCTGACAATCCGCTGCGCCGCGCGATCTCGGCCTTCGACAAGGCATTGTGACGACGCACCAGAGAAAGCACCAGCCGTTCGTTATAGGCGCGAACGCGGACCTGATTGGCACCGCCGCTCAAATCTGTAGCCGTCGCAGGTGGCATCTGCGACATCTCCAAAGAACGCGACATCTTGTCTTCCTCCCAGCCGTCGCAGGCAAATGCGCAACTGCTTTACTCATCATACGCTATGCGAAAAGTGTCTGGTCTCCTCCCGGCCACTCCCGCCATCACGCTAAAGAGCATGACAGATCGAATTAATAATTCAATTGGATTTATTTATTGACAGGCTGTTAATTTGATGGTTCCATCGCTTCCAGTGGCGCCTGATCTAGGAGGAGAAGGGCCGCAGACCAGTCATCCAAATGGCTGCTTGTTTCCACTGGGAGGATCATATGAAGACTACTGTTTCAGCCTTTTTGGGCGCGCTCGCGCTTGGCGTTTCTTTCGCTTCGGTTGCATCGGCCGCCGATACTTCGGCATGCCTCATCACCAAGACCGACACCAACCCCTTCTTCGTCAAGATGAAAGAAGGCGCGACCGCCAAGGCAAAGGAACTGGGCGTGACGCTCAAGTCTTACGCCGGTAAGGTCGATGGTGACTCCGAAAGCCAGGTTGCAGCCATCGAGTCCTGCATTGCCGATGGCGCCAAGGGCATTCTGATCACCGCTTCCGATACCAAGGGCATCGTTCCGACGATCAAGAAGGCGCGGGATGCAGGCCTCCTCGTCATCGCTCTCGACACCCCGCTTGACCCAATCAACTCTGCCGATGCAACATTCGCAACCGACAACCTCCTGGCCGGCAAACTGATCGGTGAATGGGCCAAGGGCACGATGGGCGACGGCGCCAAGGATGCCAAGGTCGGCTTCCTCGACCTGACGCCTGACCAGCCGAGCGTCGACGTTCTGCGCGACCAGGGCTTCATGATCGGCTTCGGTATCGATCCGAAAGACCCGAACAAGATCGGCGACGAAACCGATCCGCGCATCGTTGGCCACGACGTGACGAACGGCAATGAAGAAGGTGGGCGTAAGGCCATGGAGAACCTTCTGCAGAAAGATCCAGGCATCAACGTCATTCATACCATCAACGAACCGGCCGCTGTCGGCGCGTATCAGGCTCTCAAGGCCGTTGGCATGGAGAAGAACGTTCTGATCGTTTCCGTGGACGGCGGTTGCCCAGGCGTGAAGTCGGTTGAGGAAGGCGTTATCGGCGCGACCTCGCAGCAGTACCCGCTGATGATGGCAGCACTCGGCGTCGAGGCCATCAAGAAGTTCGCCGACACGGGTGAAAAGCCGAAGCCGACGGAAGGCAAGTCCTTCTTCGATACTGGCGTTTCTCTGGTCACCGACAAGCCGGTCAAGGGTGTTCCTTCGATCAGCGTCAAGGAAGGCCTGGCGAAGTGCTGGGGCTGATGCCCTCAATCACCATCTGAAGATCATGGCCGGGATCACTCCCGGCCAACTTCACTCAAAACCATTCGCTTTCGTAATACCCGGCTGACATTTCGGCGCCGCGCATAGATGTTTGGCGAGCGGGAGGAGGAAACATGAGCGGAATTCAAGAATTCGAACGCGTGCTGGACGGAAGTGACAAGAAAGTCGCCTCCTTCGATCAGCAGAGCGTTTCCGCGCTCAAACGCGCGCAGCATTTTCTACACTCGACACCGGCGGCCGTGCCACTCATCGTCCTGATCCTGTCGGTTGCGATCTTCGGCATGACGATCGGCGGACGGTTCTTTTCATCCTACACATTGACCCTGATCCTGCAGCAGATCGCCGTTGTCGGTATTCTGGGCTCGGCACAGACATTGATCATCCTAACGGCCGGTATCGATCTTTCGATCGGCGTGGTGATGGTCATCTCATCCGTCGTTATGGGCAATGTGGCGGTCACCTACGGACTGCCAACCCCTATCGCCATTCTCGCGGGCTTCGTTGTCGGCGGACTTTGCGGCTTCTTCAACGGTTTCCTGGTGGCGGTGGTCAAACTCCCCCCCTTCATCGTGACGCTTGGTTCGTGGAACATCGTCATGGCGACGAATTTCATCTACTCGGCGAATGAAACGATCCGCGATGCCGACGTGCAGCAGACCGCACCGCTTCTGCAGCTCTTCGCAACCAACTTCCGTATCGGTTCTGCCATTTTTACACTCGGCGTCATCGCGATGGTCGCGCTCGTCGCCGTGCTCTGGTACGTCCTGAACCAGACCGCCTGGGGACGCCACGTCTATGCCGTGGGCGACGATCCGGAAGCGGCAAAGCTCTCCGGCATTCAGACCCGCAAGGTTCTGCTGAGCGTCTACACCATTGCTGGCGTCATAGCAGCCTTCGCGGCCTGGGTCGCCATCGGCCGTAACGGTTCGATCTCACCCTCTGCCGCCGTGACCGACTACAACCTTCAGGCCATTACAGCGACCGTTATCGGCGGCATCTCGCTCTTCGGCGGACGTGGCTCCATTCTCGGAACGCTCTTCGGCGCCATGCTGGTCGGCGTGGTCTCCATGGGCCTCAACATGCTCGGTGCAGACCCGCAGTGGAAGGTTATGTTGACCGGCTGGCTAATCATCGCCGCCGTGGCAGTGGATCAATGGATCAGAAAGGCAGCCGTCTGATGGCCCAGGATATGAACAGACAACCCATTCTTTCAGGTCATAGTCTCGTCAAGCGTTATGGCCGTGTGACAGCACTCGACAATGCCGACTTCGATCTCTACCCGGGCGAAATCCTGGCGGTGATCGGCGACAATGGTGCGGGCAAGTCCTCGCTCATCAAGGCCCTGTCGGGCGCGATCCGCCCCGATGAAGGCGAGATCCGACTGGAAGGCAAACCGGTCCAGTTCAAGACACCGCTGGAAGCCCGCGATGCCGGCATCGAGACCGTGTACCAGAACCTTGCGCTGTCCCCTGCCCTGTCGATCACCGACAACATGTTTCTGGGACGGGAACTCCGCAAGCCTGGCATTCTCGGCTCGGTATTTCGCAAGCTCGATCATGCGGCGATGGACAAGTTCGCCCGCGAGAAGCTCTCAGAACTTGGTTTGATGACCATTCAGAACATCAACCAGGCGGTCGAGACGCTGTCCGGTGGCCAGCGGCAGGGTGTTGCAGTTGCCAGAGCGGCAGCCTTCGGTTCGAAGGTCGTTATCCTCGACGAACCGACAGCGGCACTTGGTGTCAAGGAGAGCCGTCGCGTTCTGGAACTCATCCAGGACGTACGCTCGCGCGGCATGCCCATCGTGCTCATCTCGCACAACATGCCGCATGTCTTCGAAGTGGCGGATCGCATTCACATCCATCGCCTCGGCAAACGTCTCTGCGTCATCAATCCGAAAGACTATACAATGTCGGACGCAGTGGCCTTCATGACGGGCGCGAAAGAACCGCCACGCCAGGATATCGCCGCATGACACCGACGCTTGCGGCGTTGACGGACGATGTCCTTGCCCGTGCAGAGAAGTCCAACTCTCGTCGCTCCATGATTGCAATTGCCGGTCCTCCAGGGGCCGGCAAATCCACACTTGCCGATGCCCTGAGAGACAGCCTGATTGCCCGTGGCGAGACCGCCGAAGTCCTGCCCATGGACGGCTTTCATATGGACAACGGGATTTTGGAGAGCCGGGGCCTGATCGCCCGCAAAGGGGCACCGGAAACATTCGATGTCCGTGGCTTTATCGATATCGTCAAAGCCGTACGCCAGGCTAACGAAGAGGTACTCGTTCCTGTCTTCGATCGCTCCCGGGAAATCGCCATCGCATCCGCAAGAGCAGTTTCAGCAGATACACGCTTCATTCTTGCAGAGGGCAATTATCTGCTGCTGGACGAAGCTCCGTGGGACCGGCTGAAAGACAGCTTCGACCTCAGCATTTTCGTCGGCCCGTCCTATCCGGTTCTCGAGCAGCGGCTCCGCGATCGCTGGATCGGCTATGGGCTGAACGAGCAGGCCATCCACGCCAAGCTTTACGAGAACGATTTGCCCAACGGCAAGCGCGTCGTCGAAAATTCACGACCGGCCGATATTCGTCTCGACACCTGGATCTGACGCCTCGCCACCTGCGTGCTCGGACAAGCGCTCGACCTTTGTCACCGCGGATCCATCAACCTCAGTTCGGATTGACGACTTTGCTTGCCAGTCTGAACGGGCTGGACACCGTGGCGCCGACAGCGTCCAGAACGAATGCGCCCGCGCGGGTCAGATCGTTGCCGCCGCCGCGACGCTTTTCATCGAGCTTCGGCAACAATGCGGCAAGTGCGGCGTAGCGATCGTGGTTGAAGCCATCGGATGAATCGAGCTCCGAGATATCGACGAACTGAACGCCTTCGCGTTTCGCAGCCTTGCTGATTTCGGGATCTGTAACGTCCAGTGCGCCCACTCTGCTTCTTTCGCCCGCTAGAAGGGAAGCAGCCATCAGGGCGCGATCATCCTTTGACACCAGCACGGTAAGCGGTGGATCGAGACGACCGACCACCTCGATCTGCTTTCGAAACACGTCGGTGTCGATGTCCGGTGCGGCGAGAATGACCTGGAGCTTGGCGATGACGTCGTTGCGGCCCTTTAGCCTGAGCTCTCTCAAGGCTTCCATGACCAGCCAAGCCCCCATGCTGTGACCGAAAACGATGACGTTCTTGCGGGGTGATTTTTGTGCGAGATCGATCAGGAGGTCCGCCAGCGCATCGCGAGAAAAGGTTGCCGCTTCCTTGTCGGCCAGATATCCCGTGACATCGGCCATGGACGGCCAGGAAAAGACCACCGGAACGCCATTGATATCGGCGTCCGCCGCCATTTGCGCGGCGCGGAACAAAGCCTCCTGGTAGCTGTAATTGTAGCCGTGAACAAACAGGCCAACATCCTTTCCGGATGAAAGAATGCCGGCGAGATCGTGCTTGAATGCGTCTTTTGAGAGCATGTCCCGATCGGTCACGACGAAGTCTTTCTTGGCGTCCGGCTTACCCGAGGGCCACTCGATCTTGCCTTTCTTGTGATCCGGCGGGATGGAGATATCGAAGCGCGCGTAGTTGGGCTGATCGGCACGCCCGGCACCGAATGCCAGTGTCTTGCCCGCTTCCTTCTCACGCGTACTGACGACGTAGGCGGCTATGCTCTTGCCCGCCGTCGCCCGCGTATTGACGGCCTGCAACACGTCGGCTCCCGGCCGTCCGGCGCAGGAACCGAGGAGGACGAGGGTGAGCAAAAGGGAAGTGACTCTGAGCATGCAATACCCGCTAAATTAGACTAGCACCGATAACGGCAAAATCTGCGGCTGGCAATCGAATGAACGCAGACGTAAACGTAAGATCGTTAGGCAAAGAAGGCACTGTCCATGACGCTGCTGTCGGCCACGGTGTCAGAGAAAGTTCGTTTCGATTTGGGGCGGGATGTTGTAGGTCGTAAGCCATGACGATTCTGGATATGGCATGACGGCCAAAGTTTTCCTCTCACGGCTGAAGCTTACCGATTTCCGCAATTATGCGGAAGTGTCCCTGCGGCTGGATGAGCGCCATGTCGTGCTGACGGGCGATAATGGTTCCGGCAAGACGAACCTGCTGGAGGCCATCTCCTTCCTGTCGCCTGGCCGTGGTTTGCGCCGTGCGGTTCTATCGGATGTCACCCGCGTGGGCGCGGAGGAAACAGGATTCTCGATCTTCGCCGACCTATCGGGCATGGATGGTGAGGTTGCGATCGGAACAGGCATCGATGGTGACGGCGATACCCCATCACGGCGCCTGAGGCTCAACGGTACGTCCGTCAAATCCGTGGACGAGTTAACCGATCACTTGCGGGTTCTTTGGCTGACACCGTCCATGGACGGGCTTTTCACGGGGTCGTCCTCGGATCGTCGCCGTTTCCTCGATCGCCTTGTTCTTTCCCTCGACCCATCGCATGGACGGCGTGCCAGCGATTTCGAAAAAGCGATGCGCCAGCGCAACCGCCTGCTTTCCGATGGTCGCTTCGATCCTGTGTGGCTCGACGGTATCGAGAAGCAGATGGCAGAGCTTGGTATTGCCATGGCTGTTGCGCGCCACGAGATGCTGGGTTTGCTGCGCACACTGATCGAAAGCCGTTCCGGCGATACCAGCTTCCCAAAGGCTATGCTCACGCTGTCCGGCTTCCTCGACGATGAGTATCATCGACCGGCGGTCGATCTTGAGGATGAGTATTTCGCCACGCTCCGGGAAAGCCGTTATCGCGATGCGGGTGCCGGACGCACACTCGAAGGACCCCATCGCGCCGATCTTTTCGTCCGGCATGCGGAAAAGGAGATGGACGCGGCACGCTGCTCCACCGGTGAGCAGAAGGCGCTGCTCGTCGGCCTCGTCCTCGCCCATGCGCAGCTGACAGCCAATATGACCGGTTACGCGCCGATCCTGCTTCTGGACGAGATCGCCGCCCATCTGGATGAGGGCAGACGTGCCGCACTTTTCGACCTCATCCATGCGCTTGGCGGCCAGAGTTTCATGACCGGGACGGATGCATCGATGTTTGCAGCATTGCAGGATCGCGCGCAGTTTTTCACCGTGTCGCATGGCAGCGTCTCGTGATAGGGCTTCTGCCCATTGAGGTAGCGGAGACAGGATCATGGATGCTCTTAGCCCGGAGGAAATAGAACGCTACAAACGGCATATTCTCCTGCCCGAGATCGGCGGCATGGGCCAACAGCGGCTAAAGGCTGCCAAGGTGCTGGTGATCGGTGCCGGGGGTCTTGGTGCACCGGTGCTTTATTATCTCGCTGCTGCAGGTGTCGGCACACTTGGCATTATCGATGACGACATCGTGTCGCTATCGAACCTGCAAAGGCAGGTCATTCACGATACGGGCACGATTGGGGAACAAAAGACGGAAAGCGCGCGCCGCAGCATATCTCGCCTCAACCCACATGTGCGCACGCTGCACTTCGAGGAGCGCTTCTCCACTGTCTGGGCACATGATCATCTGAGTGCCTTCGATCTGGTGATCGACGGATCGGACAATTTCGATACGCGTTATGCGGCGGCAGATGCTGCGGAGGCGGCAAAGGTGCCGCTGGTCACAGGTGCTGTGGGCCGTTTCGATGGCTCGGTCACGGTTCTGAAGCCCTATGAGGAAGGTCCGGACGGCATGTTGCTGCCGCGCTACCGTGATCTGTTTCCAGCCCCGCCCCCGGAAGGCTTGATCCCGTCCTGTGCCGAGACCGGCATTATCGGCGCGCTGACCGGTGTTATCGGCACGACGATGGCGATGGAGGCGATCAAGGTCATCACCGGCACCGGAGAACCGTTGGTCGGGCGGCTGTTGCTTTACGATGCGCTTGCCGCCCGCTTCGAGACCATTCGCTATAAGAGGCGCCAGGCAGCATGATCACGATTGTTCAGATCGACGAAACCTTCGACCGCGTCGAGGAACTGTTGGCGCTGATCATGTCGTCCTTCGCCTATATGGATGGCGTCATCGACCCGCCTTCCTCGGCCCACCGTCTGACGCCAGACAATCTGCGTCAAAAGATTCGGGACGAGATTGCCTTTGTCGCGTTCGATGACGGCGATATGCTCGGCTGTATTTTCTGCAAGCCCGAAGCCGCCTCGCTCTATGTCGGCAAGCTTGCCGTCTCACCTGCGGCGCAAGGCCGTGGTATTGGGAAGGCTTTGCTGAGGACGGCCGAAGAGACGGCGCACGGGCTGTCACTCCCAAGCCTGCGGCTGGAGACCAGGATTGAACTCGTCAACAATCACCGGCAGTTTTCGTCCTGGGGCTTCGTCAAGACAGCTGAGAATTCGCATGCCGGATATGATCGGGTCACCTCTATCGAAATGACGAAGCGTCTCACCCGTTAGCCCTGGCCAGTTAAGCCCTGCCCGGCAACACCCGGTTCGGCGGTCTGTGGCCGTCGTAAAAGGCGCGGATGTTGATGATCACCTTGTCACCCATATCGATGCGGCCTTCGATCGTGGCCGAACTCATATGCGGCAGAAGCACCACCCTGCCCTCTTTGGCGAGCTTGATGAGCTTTGGATTGACGGCTGGCTCGTTCTCGAACACATCGAGACCCGCACCGGCGATCTTGCCCTGGCGCAGACACTCGATCATCGCCGCTTCGTCGATGATGTCGCCGCGCGCGGTGTTGACGATGTAGCTCGTCGGCTGCATCAGCGCGAGACGCCGGGCCGAGATCAGGTGATAGGTGGCGGGCGTCGACGGGCAGTTGACAGAGACGATATCGACGCGTGCCAGCATCTGGTCGAGGCTGTCCCAATAGGTCGCCTCGAGTTCCGCCTCCGTGGCCGGACTGACGCGCTTGCGATTATGGTAATGGATCGACAGCCCAAAGGCCTTGGCGCGGCGGGCAACGGCAGTCCCGATGCGGCCCATGCCGACAATGCCGATGCGCTTGCCCGAGAGACGCCGGCCAAGCATCCAGGTGGGAGACCAGCCGCGCCAATCTTCCGAGCCATTGGCAAGCACGCGCGTGCCCTCGACAAGGCGGCGGGGAACGGCAAGCACCAGCGCCATCGTCATGTCGGCGCTGTCTTCGGTCAACACGTTCGGGGTGTTGGTCACGGTTATCCCCTTGCGCGCCGCCGCATCCACATCGATATGGTCGATGCCGTTGGAAAAACCTGCAATCAATTTCAGTTGAGGACCGGCCTGCTCGATCATCGACGCGGTGATGCGATCGGTCACAGTGGGCACCAGAACGTCGACGCGCTGCATGGCGGCCAGAAGCTCCGCCTCCGTGCGGGGTGCGTCTTCGATATTCAATTCAGCCTCGAACAGTTCGCGCATGCGGGTCTCGACCAGATCCGGCAGTTTTCGGGTCAAATAGACGGTCGGTCTCTTCTTGTTCGTCATTGTCTGCAGGCACCTTGTTCAGAGGTCGTTAACCAGAAAGAGCGATAATTTGTTCATCAAGGGCGTTTCTACCAGACCCACCGGCGAAGACAAACAAATCTCGCATGTTGCGTCTTCGGCGGCAGGACTGGGGCGCCCCTTAAACGTCATTCTCTTGTTTCACGGAAACGGTCAAACGACATGCGTAGCTTTGTCTCCATCCTCTGCATTGCATTGTCATTCGGTTTTCTTCATGCCGCTACTACACCGGCTTTCGCACAGGGTGCGGCAAAGGGTGCCAGCGGACTGCCACTGCCGCGTTTCGTCAGCCTGAAATCCAAGCGCGTCAATATGCGCATTGGACCGAGCACTGATTACGCCGTCTCCTGGATGTATATGAAATCCGGCATGCCGGTGGAGATCATCCAGGAATATGAAAACTGGCGCCGTATTCGCGATGCCGACGGCACCGAGGGCTGGGTAAACCAGGCGCTGCTTTCGGGTGAAAGAACTGCGGTGGCAGCACCGTGGATGCGCGGCAAGGGCAAGGAAGTGTTCGTCAATATGCGGCGCGAGCCCCAGTCGAGTGCTTCGGTCGTGGCCAAACTTGAGCCTGGCGTGCAGATCCGGATCGGCGAGTGCAATGGCGACTGGTGCAAGGCGGAAGCCGGTCAGGTGGGCGGCTGGGTGTCGCAGGGCGAAATCTGGGGTGCCTATCCCGGCGAAGCCTTCAAGTAATCAAAACTCATAAGAGACCGTGCGCCCTTGAGAACGCACGGGGATGATTGGAGACAATCCTAGAGAAGACCGTGCTTCTCAGCCAGCGCCTTTAGCGACGACATTGGGCGCGGTCCGATCTGCTGAATGACGGCAGCGGCCGCAAGGCAGCCGAGTTTGCCGCTGTCTTCCAGAGAACGGCCCTGCGTGTAGCCGAATAGGAAGCCGGAGGCGAAGAGATCGCCAGCACCCGTCGTGTCGACGACATCGAAAACCGGATAGGCATCGACCTTTACCCGCTCCGTCCCGCGCACGATCATTGCACCTTCTTCGCTCATCGTCACGGCGGCGATCTTGCAGTCCTGAGCGATCCTGGTCAGGGCCAGATCGAAGTCTTCGGTTTCGTAGAGCGACAGCGCTTCCTGCTTGTTGGCGAAGACGATGTCGACAGTCTCCGAGCGCATCAGATCGAGAAATTCATCGCGGTAACGGCCGACACAGAAGCTGTCGGAGAGCGTCATGGAGACTTCGCGACCATTCTCGTGGGCGATGCGGGCGCAATCGCGGATCGCATCCTTGGCGCGCGGCGGATCCCAGAGATAGCCCTCGAAATAGGTGACCTTCGACTGGGCAACCACCTCCGGCTCGACGTCTTCCGGCCCAAGCTCGACGCAGGCACCGAGATAGGTATTCATGGAACGCTCACCGTCTTCGGTGACGAAGATCATCGAGCGGGCGGTGGGCGGAAAGGTGCCGCGCGGCTTGGTCTCGAAATGGACGCCTTGAGCGCGGATATCGTGCTGGAAGATCTCGCCGAGCTGATCTTCGGCGACCTTGCCAAAATAGGCTGCCGGTGCACCGAAATTGGCAATGCCCGCTGCCGTATTGCCCGCGCTTCCGCCCGACGCTTCCAGTGCCGGACCCATGAGCGAGTAGAGCAGTTCCGCGCGTTCCGCATCGATCAGGTTCATCGCGCCCTTGGTGATGGCGTTATCGATGAGGAAACTGTCATCGCAGCGCGAAATAATATCCACGATGGCGTTGCCAACGGTCAGTACGTCGAATTTTGTCATGAGCCTCTTGTCCGAGCCGCACCGACCCGGTGCGTTATCCGGAACTCGGTCTTAAAGATTTCTGCCGACAAGAAAAGAGAAAAGGCGACTTTGTCTGCCTGCACCTTCGGCAGACTGGTCTTTGGCGTCATTTGCCTGTCATGAAGCGCTGTTAGATCATCAGTCGTTCCCGGCACGGATGTACTGACGGGGATCACAGGCTGAAGCGGGGACGATCCCCGCTTTTTCTGTTTCTGGGAGATGGCTCCCGTTCCGGCTTCTCATAGAAAATGGTTTGAGACCCTTGGCCTTTCCTATACAGGGTAGTTCTTCCGCAGAACGCCGTGAAAGCCCGTCTCCATGTATGCTGTCGCCGTCAATGTCGCCCCGATCTTTCTGCTCATTCTGATCGGTTGGCTGACGGTAAAGGCGAGGCTGTTCAAGGCCGATGCGAGCGACGTGTTGAGCGACTTCGTCTTCAAGATTGCCGTACCGACGCTGATCTTTCGTACGCTCGCGGAAGCTGATTTTCATGGCGCTTCGCCCTTCAAGCTCTGGATCACTTATTTTACAGGCGTCGCGATCACCTGGGCAGCGGGTCAGATGGTGACGACCTATTTCTTCAAGCAGGATCTTCGCGTCAGCGTCATTGCCGGCATCTCGTCGGCCTTCGCCAATAATATCTTCATCGGCCTGCCACTCGTCAGCCGCTCAGTCGGCAATGACGGGATCGTGGCGATTTCCATTCTGCTCGCCATCCATCTTCCCATTATGATGATTGCCGGAACCATCCTGATGGAAAATGCAACGCACAAGGTGGTGGGCGGAGAAAGAAGAGGCACCCTGACCGTATTGAGACAGGTGGGCCGCAATCTGGCGACCAATCCGTTGGTGATTGCGCTCATTCTGGGGCTCTGCTTCAACATGATCGGCGCGCCGATGCCCGTCGTCTTCACAACGGTAATCGATCAGGTCGCCGCCATGGCGGGACCCGCGGCCTTGATTTCATTGGGGATGGCGCTGACCAAATATCCAGTGCGCGGAAACCTGCACATTGCTGCGACCGTCACCGCATTCAAACTCTTGCTTCTCCCGGCCTGCGTCTGGGCGACGGCGCACCTGCTGGGCCTTAACCCTGCCTGGACATCGGCATTGGTGCTGACATCCTGCGTCCCGACCGGCATCAATTCCTGGCTGCTCGCCAACCGCTTCGGGATCGGACACAGCATCGCCGCCTCGACCATCAGCATATCGACGCTGTTCGGCGTGTTGACCGTGTCGCTCTGGGCCTGGCTGCTGAGCTGAGGCTGCAGATGAACCGCAGCCTCTTTCTCATGTGTAGTTACTTCTGGGCGCTGAGGATCTTGAAGCGCGCGTTGCGGCAGACTTCCTCGCTCTTGCGGAACTCGCTGGCGAGCACTGGCTCGTAAGGCAGGCCGCGATTGGCAACCATCAGCAGCTTGCCGCCGCTGCGCAATGCTGTCGCTGCTGCCTTGATCAGCGCCTGACCGAGGGCCGGCTCGGCGGCCTGGCCACCCGCATGGAATGGCGGGTTCATGATGATCAGGTCGTATTTTTCCTTTGGCGGCTCGGCGGCCAGATCTTGCCAGAAGAAGCGTGCGGTCAATCGCGGGCAGTTTTCCAGTAGGTTGGTCTTGGCAAATTCCAGCGCATTGTAGTCGGCCTCGAAAAGATCGATTCGTGCCGTGCGCGGCGACTTCTCCGCCAGCATGACGGAGAGATAGCCCCATCCGGCGCCGAAGTCGGCAGCATTACCATCGAAATCCGTCGGCATGCGCGAGACGAGCAATTCGGAGCCGTCATCCACGCGGTCATGGGAAAACATGCCGGGCATGGCAGTGAAGCGGTTGTCGATGGTGACTGGCTTCTGCTCCAGCTTCGTAACTGCAGTCGAGACGTCGTCCGGCCTTGCAAACCAGATTGCGACGCCGTGGTATTTCGGGGTGGATTCAGCTTCGATACCAAGCTTGGCGAGCGTCTTGCGCAGGGTGACGATGCCGTCCTCCTTGGCGCCAGCAGCTACGATCAATCCGCCTGCCTTCACCCGCTTCAAGGCTTCCGCCATGCGGTTTTCGTTTTCGCCGCGGTGCTTGCCGCACAGGATCATGGCGGCGTCGTAATCCTCGCCGGAGATTTCCGGCGTGACCTCGGAACCATGCGCCTGCAGCGCACGATAGAGTGGCCGCAGGTTCTGAACCGCGACGATCTCAGCCTCGAAACCCTCCAGGCGAGGTGCTCCCGCCTCAGCGCCCAGGAACAGCACGCGTTCACCGGCTTTCGGCGCTGGCAGCATATCGGCAGCGAAGGGATGGAAAAGGGTTTTGACTGCGTCACGGCTCATCGGGAGCATCCTCAAGAACATGTGCCGGAAAGCGCCAGGCGTCTTTGCGTCGGGACAATGTGTTCAACAACAACGGAGCAGCTTCACGTTCTAACCGGAACGGAGCCGCTCTGAAAATAGAAAAAAGGCGCGGGAGAGATCCCGCGCCCCGATAGGAATAAGCGACAGCGCCTTACTCGGCAGCAGCGTCGCCTTCAGCCTTCTTCTCGGCAGCGATTTCCTTGCCGGTTGCCTGATCGACGATCTTCATCGACAGGCGAACCTTGCCGCGCTCGTCGAAGCCCATCAGCTTGACCCAGACCTTGTCGCCTTCCTTGACGACGTCGGAGGTCTTGGCAACACGCTCGGAAGCGAGCTGCGAGATGTGAACGAGGCCGTCACGTGCGCCGAAGAAGTTGACGAATGCGCCAAAGTCAGCGGTCTTGACGACCGTGCCTTCGTAGATCTGGCCAACTTCAGGCTCTGCCACGATGGAGTGGATCCACTTGCGGGCCGCTTCGATTTCCTTGCCGGAAGAGGAAGCGATCTTGACGGTGCCGTCATCTTCGATGTTGATCTTCGCGCCGGTCTTTTCGACGATTTCGCGAATGACCTTGCCGCCGGAACCGATGACTTCACGGATCTTGTCGACCGGAATGTTCATGACTTCGATGCGCGGAGCGAATTCGCCGAGCTGACCACGGCTTTCGGTGATGGCATTGGCCATCTCGTTGAGGATGTGCTTGCGGCCACCCTGCGCCTGGTCAAGAGCGACCTTCATGATCTCTTCGGTGATACCGGCGATCTTGATGTCCATCTGCAGCGAGGTGATGCCATCTGCCGTACCGGCAACCTTGAAGTCCATGTCGCCGAGGTGATCTTCATCACCTAGAATATCCGACAGAACGGCAAAGCGCTCGCCTTCCAGGATCAGGCCCATGGCGATACCGGCAACCGGCTTTGCCAGCGGAACGCCAGCATCCATCAGAGCAAGCGAGGTGCCGCAGACGGTTGCCATGGAGGATGAACCGTTGGACTCAGTGATTTCCGATACGACGCGCAGCGTGTAGGGGAACTGCTCAGCAGAAGGCAGCATCGGACGGATTGCGCGCCAGGCGAGCTTGCCGTGACCGATTTCGCGACGGCCCGGGGAACCCATGCGGCCCGTTTCACCGACCGAGTAGGGCGGGAAGTTGTAGTGCAGCAGGAAGCGTTCCTTGTACATGCCGGTCAGGCTGTCGACATACTGCTCGTCTTCGCCGGTGCCGAGCGTGGCAACCACGATCGCCTGCGTTTCACCGCGGGTGAAGAGTGCCGAACCGTGGGTACGCGGCAGAAGGCCAACTTCCGAAACGATCGGGCGAACCGTGGAGAGATCGCGACCGTCAATACGGCTCTTGGTGTCGAGAATGTTCCAACGAACGATCTTGGCCTGAAGGTGCTTGAAGATCGCGCCGATTTCTTCCGCCGTGTACTTGGCTTCGCCATCTTCCGGCAGGAAGTGTGCCTTTACCTTCGCCTTGACGGCGTCGACGGCCGCGTAACGAGCAGCCTTTTCGGTGATCTTGTAGGCATCGCGCAGTTCAGCTTCGGCAAGCCCAAGCATCTCAGTTTCGAGAGCAGAGAAATCTTCCGGCTCGAATTCGCGTGGTTCCTTGGCAGCCACTTCAGCGAGCTTGATGATCGCGTCGATAACCGGCTGGAAGCCACGATGGCCGAACATGACGGCGCCGAGCATGACGTCTTCGTTCAGTTCCTTGGCTTCAGACTCGACCATCAGAACGGCGTCCTGGGTACCGGCAACGACGAGGTCGAGAACCGACTCGTCCATCTCGTCGAGATGCGGGTTCAGAACATATTCGCCATTGATGTAACCGACGCGTGCGCCGCCGACCGGGCCCATGAAGGGAACGCCGGACAGCGTCAAAGCAGCAGAGGTTGCGATCATGGACAGGATGTCCGGGTTGTTTTCCAGATCATGCTGGATCACGGTGACGACGACCTGGGTGTCGTTCTTGTAGCCTTCAGGGAAGAGCGGGCGGATCGGACGGTCGATCAGGCGGGAAACGAGGGTTTCGTTTTCGCTCGGACGGCCTTCGCGCTTGAAGTAGCCACCGGGGATCTTGCCGGCTGCGTAGGTCTTTTCCTGGTAGTTGACCGTCAGCGGGAAGAAGTCCTGACCCGGCTTCGGGGACTTTGCGGAAACGACGGTCGCGAGAACCATGGTTTCGCCGTAGGTTGCGATGACGGCGCCGTCAGCCTGGCGAGCAACTTTGCCCGTTTCCAGCTTCAGCGGGCGGCCTGCCCATTCGATTTCCACGGAATGTTGATTGAACATATCTTGTCCTTCTTGTCGCCGCGGCTCCACCATTGAAGCAGCGGCTGCGACACATCACGGGCAAGACAGCGGGAGGCTTTTTCCTGGTGCCACGGAAGGTGGCACAAGCATCCTGCAATCCTGCCCCATGACAGGTCTTCGGTTGGTTCAGACGGTTCCGGCCCATCCGGTCCGTCTTGTTATCCGGGGTTGCCGGATGAAAAACCGGCGGGCACCTTCAAAGGAAACCCGCCGGTCAAGATGTTAGCGGCGAATGCCCAAGGTACCGATCAGCTTCGAGTAACGGCCTTCGTCCTTCTTCTTCAGATAGTCGAGAAGCGAACGGCGGCTGGAAACCAGCGTCAGAAGACCACGACGAGAGTGGTTGTCCTTCTTGTGGCCCTTGAAGTGTTCGGTCAGGTTGTTGATCCGCTCGGTCAGGATTGCGACCTGAACTTCAGGCGAACCGGTGTCGCCTTCCTTCGTTGCATATTCCTTGATGAGGGCGGCTTTGCGCTCTGCAGTAATCGACATCGTAAAATCCTTTCTATTTTAAGGAAAAATCGGTCGCCAAGGGCCGGGATGTCGTCCAGCGCTGGCCATTCAATAGCAAAGGCAATGCCTAGCTGGCGCTGCCTATAAACCAATTGGCGGCTAAAGGAAAGGGGCGATGGGGATCTGCGCTAAAGCGCCGTGCGTCCCAATGGACGCGCAAAGGACGCTTTACCTTCTTGAATCTGCGCATCGTGCTTTCCGAAAATCGATTCCGGTTTTCGGGCCGAGGCTGTAAATCATGTCCACGCGTCGGTGAGGACAGTCTGTCCGTTTTAATGCCCGTCTCGCGAACGCACGCTTTCCGAAAGCCACTCAAGAAAATCATGGGCGGCCGGCGCCAGTGTTTCGAAACCGCGCACCACGATAAAGAAGGCGCCAAAGGGAAGCGTTTGCTGAAAGGGGCGAATGAGAAGCCCTGAGGCCAGATACTCCCTTGCAAACCGCTCCTCCAGAAGTGCGACGCCCTGCCCGCGCAAGGCGGCCTGAAGCGTCATGCCTTCGTCGGTGTAGATTGGTCCACGCGGATACACGTCCGAGGAAACGCCTGCCCGCTCGAACCAGCTTCGCTACATGTCCCGGCTGTCCTCATACAGAAGCGGAAACTCCAGAAGATCGACTGGCCGTTGCGGCACCACCCTCCTCTCCAGCAGTCGCGGCGAGAGGCATGGAGTCATCTGCACATCCATCAAATGCCGGCTCTCCGATCGGGGCCAGCTCGTTCTCGTCAGGCTGTGGCGGATGGCAACGACGTCTTCGTTGTGGCGAAACTCTGCAAGGCCGGACTCCGACTCTACCCGGACGTCGATATCGGGATGACTGCGCTGGAAATCCGACAGATGCGGCGTGAGGAAGCAGGCAGCAAAAGATGGCTCGGCATTGATGTTCACCGTATCGGGGCCTTTGCCGCGCTCTACATCTGCGAGACCATCGGACATCGCGTCGAAGGAAGTCGTCACGACGTGGAGCAGCTTTGCCCCTTCCTGCGTCAGCCTGACGGATCGATGACCCCGATCGAAGAGCGGTCGATCAAGCAGCACTTCCAACTCCCGCACCTGACGGCTGATGGCGGCCTGCGAGATGCACAACTCTTCTGCAGCGCGCGTGAAGCTCATGAGCCGCCCCGCTGCTTCAAAACTTCTGAGCGCTGTTAAAGGAAGCCGACTGCGCTTCATGCATAACCTCATGTCATAGGACGACGACGATAATCTCGTTTGAAGGCGCAACGCAACCCGCGTTTTATGCAGGTCGGATGTGCCGGCTCGATTGCGACCGGCGCGCTTTACCGCATCGGCCCGAAAATCGGGATCGATTTTCGGAAGGCACGATGCGTCGAGTCAAAAAGTAAAGCGGATTGAAACGAGAGGCATGGGCTTGGTCACACAACGACAGGTCCGCGGAGGATGTGTCGTGCTTCGAAAGGTGATTGACATTCTACGGGATTTCCTGCGGCTCACCCTGTTTCAGCCGCATGAAAATGCCGACGACCAGCGCGGCCGTCGGCATGATGATTGAGCGTTTCTCAAGAGAGAAGGTGACGCCGAGGTCCCGTCAACCGAAGACGCGCTTGGGGCGGAATTCGCCCTGGCCGATCTCGCCGATCGCCACCAGCCTGCCGCGCGCGGTGGCGTAGGCTTCCGATTCCTGCGTCGGGGCATCGCGTCCGCGCAGCAGGATGGGGTTACCCATCTTCAGGCGGTGTGCCTGATCATCATTGATGATGAGATGCGGCAGTGACGAAAGTGCTTCGGACGTATCGATGAGATAAGCGTCAAGCGCGGCAAGGCGCTCGTCGCGGTCTTCGATCGTCTCCAGTTCGGTGAGCTTTTCCAGTGGCACCATCGCATCTTCCGCGAAGGGTGCGACCATGGCGCGACGCAGTTCGGAAATGAAGCCGTAACAGCCAAGATCACGACCCATGTCGCGCGCCAGCGCACGAACATAGGTGCCCTTGCCGCATTCCACTTCGAAATGCGCGGTGTTTTCATCCGGGCAGGCCAGAAGCGTCAGGCGATGAACCTCGACTTCACGTGCCGGAATTTCGACGACTTCACCCTCACGGGCCAAATCATAGGCGCGCTCTCCGGCAATCTTGATCGCGGAGAACTGTGGTGGCGTCTGCAGGATCGTGCCGGTATATTTCGGCAGCAGATCGCGAATATCCTGCTCGCTCGGACGGTTGTCGGAGGCGTTGAGCACCTCGCCTTCCATGTCGTCGGTGGTGCGCTCTTCACCCCAGCTGACCGTGAACTCATAGATCTTGCGGCCATCCATGACATAAGGGACGGTCTTGGTGGCGTCGCCCAGCGCAATCGGCAGCATGCCAGACGCAAGCGGGTCGAGCGTACCGGCGTGGCCAGCCTTCTGCGCGTTAAAAAGCCATTTGATCTTGGAGACGGCCTCGGTGGAGCCGAAATCGAACGGCTTGTCGAGGATGAGCCAGCCGGAAACCGGGCGACCCTTGGGTTTGCGTGGTTTGGACATTCTTCAGTTCTGTTCGTCGTCTTTTTCGTTGGAAGATCCAAGATCGCGCTGCACTTCGGGAGAGCGCAGCAGGGCGTCGATCTTCTGATAATTGTCGAAGCTGGTGTCATCGCGGAAGCGGACTTCCGGAACGTATTTCATCTGGCGCAGGTGTGGTCCGAGCCTGCCGCGGATGAACTTCGCATGCCGGTTCAAGGCATCGATGCTCTCGGTATGATCGGCAACGCCAAGCGGCGTTACATAGGCGGTCGCGATCTTGAGATCGGGAGACATGCGCACTTCCGAAATCGAAATGACCGTCTTCTCCAGAAGATCGTCACGCACTTCGCCGCGCTGCAGGATTTGCGTCAAAGCCGCACGAACCTGCTCGCCGACGCGCAGCATGCGTTGTGAAGGGGCTGATGAAGTTGCTTTTGCCATTGTTATTCTTGCCTCAGCAAATTGGAAGAAGACCGTCGGGCGGCTTTGCAGCTTCCCAATTTCTCACTCCAGCACTCTCGGCGGAAGGCCATAGTGGACCCTCTTGTCGGAGTATCTTAAAATTCAGCGAGCGCCGGTTAGCCAGCGCTCGCTCTTAAAATCATACAATCAGGCAGAGCGCTTAGAGCGTTCTGGTAATATGCTCTACGCGGAAGCACTCGATGGTGTCGCCGGCGCGAATGTCTTCGTAGTTCTCGAAGGCCATACCGCACTCCTGACCGACCGGCACTTCGCTGACTTCGTCCTTGAAGCGCTTGAGCGTCTTGAGCTTGCCTTCGTGGATGACAACGTTGTCGCGAACCAGACGAACGCCTGCACCACGTTCCACCTTGCCTTCGACGACACGGCAACCGGCAACCTTGCCGACCTTGGTGATGTTGAAGACTTCGAGGATTTCGGCATTGCCGAGGAAGGTCTCGCGACGCTCCGGCGACAGAAGACCGGACATGGCTGCCTTCACGTCATCCACCAGATCGTAGATGATGTTGTAGTAGCGGATCTCGATGCCTGCACGCTCAGACGCCGTACGAGCCTGGGCATTGGCGCGGACGTTGAAGCCGATGATCGCGGCGTTGGACGCTTCTGCCAGAGAGACATCCGATTCCGTGATCGCGCCAGCGCCCGAATGGACGATTCGTGCGCGGACTTCGTCGGTGCCCAGCTTGTCGAGCGATGCGATGATCGCTTCGACGGAGCCCTGCACGTCGGCCTTGATGACCAGCGGGAACTCCTTCATGCCGGAGGTCTGTAGCTGGCTCATCATTTGCTCGAGAGAACCGCGCTGGCCTGTCTGGCGAGCAACAGCCTTGTCACGGGCAAGGCGCTGACGATATTCGGAAATCTCGCGAGCGCGGCTTTCGCTTTCGACGACGGCGAAACGGTCACCGGCAGACGGCGTGCCGGACAGGCCGAGAATTTCGACCGGCATGGCAGGACCCGCTTCCTTGACGTGTTCCCCCTTGTCGTTGACGAGCGCGCGGACACGGCCCCACTGATCACCGGCAACGATGATCTGACCAGGCCTCAGCGTACCCTTCTGGACGAGAACGGTTGCAACCGCACCACGACCACGGTCGAGCTCGGCTTCGATAACCGTGCCTTCGGCCGTACGGGTCGGGTCTGCCTTCAGGTCGAGAATTTCGGACTGAAGAAGGATGGCTTCGAGCAGCTTGTCGAGACCGAGCTTCTTCTTGGCCGACACTTCCACGTCGAGCACTTCACCGCCCATGGATTCCACGAAGACTTCGTGCTGGAGCAGCTGCTGGCGAACCTTTTCAGGATTGGCCTCATGCTTGTCGATCTTGTTGATCGCCACGATGATCGGCACGCCGGCCGCCTTGGCGTGGTTGATCGATTCAATCGTCTGCGGCATCACGCTGTCGTCAGCCGCAACCACCAGAATGGCGATGTCGGTTGCCTGCGCACCACGGGCACGCATGGCCGTGAAGGCGGCGTGGCCGGGGGTGTCGATGAAGGTGATCTTCTGGCCGTTCTGTTCAACCTGATAGGCACCGATATGCTGGGTGATGCCACCGGCTTCACCAGCGACTACGTTTGCCTGACGGATAGCGTCGAGCAGCGAGGTCTTGCCGTGGTCGACGTGACCCATGATGGTGACGACCGGAGGACGCGAAACCATGTCGCCAGCAACGTCGGCGACGTTGAAGATGCCTTCTTCAATATCGGATTCCGACACGCGCTTGACGGTGTGGCCGAATTCGCCGGCAATCAGTTCGGCCAGATCGGCGTCGATGACGTCGCCCGGCTTCATCATCTGGCCTTCCTTCATCAGGTACTTGATGACATCCACCGCACGTTCGGACATGCGCTGCGACAGTTCCTGGATGGTGATGGTTTCCGGCAGGATGACTTCGCGGGTAATCTTCTCGCGGGTTTCCTGCATCTGGCTGCGACGGAACTTCTCCTGACGACGGCGCATGGAGGCCAGCGAACGGCCGCGCTGTGCACCCTCTTCGTCGAGGTTCGACGTAACCGTGAGCTTGCCGCGGCGACGCTCTTCTTCCGTCTTCAAACGGGCAGCAGGCTTTGCCGGTGCCGGTGCCGGCGCCTTGCCGCGCATCGGCATGCCGGTACGGCGTGCACCACGATCGTCCTCATCATCCTTCTCGGTGCGGCGAACGCCCGGAACACCACGACCGGGCATTTCCGGTGCTGGCGCGGGTGCTGCTGCTACGGGCGACGGACGCGTGGACTGCGGACGAACGTCACGGCGCACTGGCTGTGCGGTCGTCGTTGTCGGCGCTGCCGGCTGTTCGGCTCTTGCAGGGGCTTCGTTTTCAGCAGCCTTCGCAGCAGCCGCTTCTTCGGCGGCGCGACGGACGGCTTCTTCCTTCTCGGCGACGAGGCGGCGTTCTTCCTCCACCTTGCGGCGGGCTTCGTCTTCGGCGCGCTGCTTGGCTTCGACAACGTCACGCGCCTGGGCTTCCATCAAAGCGCGGCGGCGCGCTTCCATTTCACCGGCCGAGAGATCGTGCAGCACGTTGCCGCGCGGACGATCCTGCTGGCGTGGCTGAGCCGATGGCTGCGGACGCTGCTGGTTGTTGCTCTGCTGTACACGAGGTGCGGGCTGCGCCTGCTGTGGGCGTGGCTGGGCTGGCGCGGCGGCCGGTGCTGCTGCGCGTGGCTGCTGCGCAACCGGTGCTGCAGCTGCTGCACCAGCTTGCTTCTCGTCTTCAGGACGCATGGGGCGACGCTTGCGTGTCTCCACGACAACTGCGTTGGTGCGACCACGACCCATGTCCTGACGCACGGTACCCTGGTTCAACCCGCCCGGCTTGAGGGTGAGAGTCTTTTTAGGTTGTGCGTTGAGTGTCTTGTCGTCGTTGTTATCGGTCATTCCGTTCCCGTTCCTACAGACGAGAGCCGGATGACACCATCAGGCCCTGTCTTTCAATAGCTGCATCCGAACGCGGCGGCCGGTGTTGTCCGATAACCGCGTCATTGTCGTTCCGTCCGGGCAGCGCCAATGTCCGCTGGAGCTTTTTCGCCATGGCGATATCGCTCGAGCATCTTTGCGCGCTTCACTACACCTTCACCCGCCTGTCCTGCAAGCGCGCAGGCATGGATAAAAGCATTCTGGCCCATTAGTTCGTCCATTTCGGCCCCGGTGAAGAGCTTGAAGGACGGTATTTCGTCGGCACCCGTACCGAGTGCCCAGGCCTTGCGAGCCTGATCCAGTTTGCGGACGCCATCGGCGGCAGCATCGGTGGCGTGAAAGACGGCCAGCGCCTGTCCCGAACGGACGGCCGCATCGACCTTCATCGCGCCGCTGATGAACTGGCCCGCCTTGCGCGCCATGGTCATCATGCCCGTTACCTGCTGCGTCATCAGCCGGTCCAGCATCTCCAGGAGATCCGGCCCAGCCTTGACGTCCGTTTTCAAGGCGCGCGCAAAGAGCTTCTTTGCGATCGCCTTTTCCACCAGAGCGCGTTCGGCTGTTACCCAGCAACCGCGCCCCGGCAATTGGCGTTTCAGGTCCGGCACGACACTGCCGTCCGGGCCTGCGACGAAGCGGATCAACTCATCGGGCGATCCGCTCTGTCGTGTTACAATGCACATCCGTCCATTGACGTTGCCTTCAGCCAGATACTCATCAGAGCCGGCATCGGGTTCATGCGCCTGCGATATCATTCCTCAACGGCGGTATCCGCCTCCTCGGCAGCCTGCTGTTCAGCAGCCAGTTCTTCCTCGGTGATCCAGCCAGCCAGAAGGCGGGCCTGCAGAACCATGTTCTCCGCTTCGACGCGCGATACGTCGAGCTTGGAGAAGATGCCGTCGAACTTCTTGGTTTCGCCATCCTTGCGCTCGGTCCAGCCGACGAGGTCGTCGGCCGCACAGCCGGCAAAATCCTCGATCGTCTTGATGCCGTCTTCGCCAAGAGCCACCATCATCTGCGATGTCAGGCCGTCGATCTGGCGCAGTTCGTCGGCAACGCCGAGTTCCTTGCGCTTGGCATCCATCTCCGCTTCGACGCGGTCGAGATATTCCTTGGCGCGCGTCTGGATTTCGACGGCGGTGTCTTCGTCGAAGCCGTCGATCGAGGAGATTTCATCCAGCTCGACATAGGCCAGTTCTTCGACCTGGGCGAAGCCTTCCGATGCCAGAACTTGGCCAACCATTTCGTCGACGTCGAGCGCTTCCATGAAGAGATTGGTGCGCTCGTTGAATTCCTTCTGACGACGCTCGGACTCTTCCTGCTCCGTCATGATGTCGATATCCCAGCCGGTCAGCTGCGAGGCGAGGCGAACGTTCTGACCGCGGCGGCCAATCGCAAGCGACAGCTGCTCGTCGGGAACGACCACTTCGATACGCTCGGACTCTTCATCCAGAACGACCTTGGCCACTTCCGCAGGCTGCAGAGCGTTGACGATGAAGCTTGCAGGCTCCTGGCTCCACGGAATGATGTCGATCTTTTCGCCCTGAAGCTCGCCGACGACGGCCTGAACGCGCGAACCGCGCATACCGACGCAGGCACCGACCGGATCGATCGAGCTGTCGTTGGAAATCACGGCGATCTTGGCGCGCGAACCCGGGTCACGGGCAACCGACTTGATCTGGATGATGCCGTCGTAGATTTCCGGCACTTCCATGGTGAAGAGCTTGACCATGAACTGCGGATGGGTACGCGACAGGAAAATCTGCGGGCCACGCTGTTCGCGACGAACGTCATAGACATAAGCGCGGACGCGATCACCGTAGCGCAGGTTTTCGCGCGGGATCATTTCGTCACGGCGGATGATGCCTTCGCCACGGCCGAGATCGACGATGACGTTGCCATATTCGACGCGCTTGACCGTGCCGTTGATGATTTCGCCGATGCGATCCTTGAACTCGTCGAACTGGCGATCACGCTCGGCTTCGCGCACCTTCTGGACGATGACCTGCTTGGCGGACTGGGCAGCGATACGGCCGAAATCCATGGGCGGCAGCGGATCGGCAATGAAGTCGCCGAGCTTGGCATCCGGGTTGCGGTCACGTGCCAGTTCCAGCGGGATCTGGGTCGAATAGTCTTCGGCCTTCTCGACCACTTCCAGAAGACGCTGAAGGCGGATTTCGCCGGTCTTGGAGTTGATGTCGGCGCGGATGTTGGTCTCGGAACCGTAACGCGAACGGGCGGCCTTCTGAATGGCATCGGCCATTGCGGCAAGCACGATTTCGCGGTCGATGACCTTTTCGCGCGCCACAGCATCGGCGATCTGCAGAAGCTCAAGCCGGTTAGCACTCACTGCCATTTTTTTGTCTCCGTAAGTCGCATGTTTGCGTGGGGTAAGGCCCCAAAGGGCCCCTCAAAAAATCAATCTTCGTCTGCTTCTTCGTTCTGATTGGCAGCAGCGGCCTTGGCCTGCTTGTCCGCCTTCAGCGCGTCACGAATAAGGTCGTCGGTCAAAACCAGCTTGGCATCCGACAGCGTGTTGAACGGGATCGTCACCACCGGCTCTTCGCCATAACCGATCTGGTCGCGCTCAAGCTTGAAGCTGTCCGCATCGACTTCCGCGATCTTGCCGCGAAAGCGCTTGCGGTTGTCCACCAGGATCGAGGTCTCGACCTTGACGAGATGTCCCTGCCAGCGAACGAAATCGGACTTGCGAACCATCGGACGGTCGATGCCGGGCGAGGACACTTCCAGATGATACGCCTTTTCGACGGGATCTTCCACATCGAGAACCGGCGAAATGGCCATCGAGACGGCTTCGCAGTCCTGCACGGTCATGGTGCCGTCTTCGCGTTCGGCCATGACCTGCAGTGTCGAGCCATTCTGGCTGGAAAGCCGGACCCTGACAAGCACGAAACCCATTCCGGTCAGAATCGGCTCGATGATTTCGGCGATCCGCTGGTCGATGCCTGTTTCGGTTATCAGTCTGGGTTCGGCTGCTGCCATTATGCTCTTCCGGTCTTCCTCAAGCGGAACATCTGCTCCGGTTTGACAATCCGCCTAACGAAAAAGAGCGGGGCCTTGGGGACCCCACTCTTCATCAGACGATCAAGAATTTGAACCGGGATATAAACCCTTCGGGCCGGAATTGCAAGGTTTGCGGCGCAAATCCGAATATTCGATTTTTTCCGCCACAATTTTACCTTTGCAGCGTTTGAATGGGTGGTGTCACCACCATCGACCTTTATAGTACTTTCTGCCTGAACAGCAGTTGAAATCAATTGGATCGCTCGTGCCCGACCGTCAATCGCCACTCGCGCCACTCCGGCACCCGACCTACAAGCGCATCTGGTTCGCCAGCATCGCGTCCAACTTCGGCGGACTGATCCAGGCGGTGGGTGCCGCATGGATGATGACCGCGCTTTCGACCTCGGAAAACATGATCGCGCTGGTGCAGGCCTCCACCTCGCTACCGATCATGCTGTTCTCGCTCATCTCCGGTGCGCTTGCCGACAGCTTCGACCGTCGCCGGATCATGCTTTCGGCGCAGTTCCTGATGCTGATCGCCTCGATAATGCTGACGGTCTTTGCCTGGGCCGATCTTCTCACACCCTGGCTGCTCCTGTTCTTCACCTTCATGATCGGCTGCGGAACGGCGCTGAACAACCCGTCCTGGCAGGCATCCGTCGGCGAGATGGTTCCCCGGGAAGACCTGCCCGCGGCAGTAACGCTCAACAGTGTCGGCTTCAACATCACCCGCAGCGTCGGCCCCGCCATAGGCGGCGTGATCGTTGCGGCGGCGGGTGCTGCGGCAGCCTTCCTCGTCAATGCGCTCAGCTACTTCACGCTGATCTATGCGCTCTTCAAATGGCAGCCGCCGAAGAACAATTCCACTCTGCCGCGCGAACAGCTCCTCGCCGCCATTTCCGCCGGCATGCGATATGTGGCGATGTCGCCCAATATCGGCAAGGTGCTGGTGCGCGGCTTTCTCTTCGGCCTTTCGGCAAGTGCCATTCTCGCACTCATGCCGCTCGTGGCGCGCGATCTCGTCGAAGGCGGTCCGTTGACCTATGGTATCATGCTCGGTGCCTTCGGCGTCGGCGCCATTGGTGGCGCGCTGATCAGTGCGCGGCTGCGCGAAATGCTGAGCAGCGAATGGATCGTCCGCGTCGCCTTTCTTGGCTTCGCGCTGAGTGCCGGTGTGACGGCGATCAGCACCAACGCCATCATCACCAGCATCTTCCTAACGATCTCGGGTGCAAGCTGGGTTCTGGCGCTATCGCTCTTCAACACGATCGTGCAGCTTTCGACCCCGCGCTGGGTGGTGGGCCGCGCGCTATCGCTCTACCAGACACTGACCTTCGGCGGTATCGCCGTCGGCAGTTGGCTCTGGGGTTCGCTTGCGGAAGATCATGGGCTCACCTTCTCGCTTCTCTGTTCCTGCGTGCTGATGCTGCTCGGTGTCGTCGTCGGCTTCAAGCTTACCATGCCGGCCTTCGCCTCGCTGAACCTCGATCCGCTGAACCGCTTCGTCGAGCCGCCGCTGCGACTGGATGTGAAGCCGCGCAGCGGCCCGATCGCGATCATGGTGGATTACGAGATTGACGATGCCGATCTGCCGGAGTTCATGGCGATCATGGCCGAGCGCCGCCGCATCCGCATTCGGGATGGCGCGCGCAACTGGAGCCTGATGCGGGATTTGGAAAACCCGGACGTCTGGACGGAAATCTATCACGTGCCGACATGGGTGGAATATGTCCGCCACAACCACCGGCGAACCCAGGCCGATGCGGAAAGCTGGGATCGCATTCTGACGCTGCACAAGGGCAAGACCCGCCCCCGCGTCCACCGGATGATCGAACGGCAGGCCATCCCGCCGCAGGACGATATTTTCCACAAGGCCCATATCGATCCGCATTGAGATACGCCCGCTTACGAAAATCTCGGAGTTGTCGGTGGATAATCCTGAAATCATCCTGAGAAGGGCCGATCTCTCGGAGTGCGAGCACGTCGCGAGAGTGTCACGAGCATCACGTCAACACTTTCTACCCTATCTTCCAGACCTCCACAGCATTGAGGAAGACGTCGCATATTTCAGCAATGTCGTTCTCAGAGAGAGCGAGGTGTGGTGCGCCGAGCAGCACAACACCCTTGTTGGCTTCTGCGCGTTTAGAGATCGGTGGCTGGATCACCTCTATTGCCTGCCCGGATATGTCGGTCGTGGAGCAGGGACCAAACTGCTCAACAAAGCAAAAGAAGGACAAGCGGAACTCAGTCTCTGGGTGTTTCAGCGAAACGAGCGTGCCATTCGCTTCTATGAACGGAATGGCTTCGTCAAAGTGAGCGAAACGGATGGCTCCGGATGCGAGGAAAAGCTGCCGGACGCGCTGTATAAGTGGCGGCCGGATAGGTCCGCCAACGACTTTTCCCCCTAACGCAGGCGCCCCTTCAATGACGCGTCCGGGAAGCAGGTGGGTTTCAGACCATTCTTGGCCTGCCAGTCGCCCAATGAACGGCGGGTCTTGAAGCCCGCAAGCCCATCCGCCTTGCCGACATCATAGCCTTTGGCGACCAGAGCCTTTTGCATCGCGAGCACGTCGGAGCGTAGCATGGAGCCGACATTGCCCCACTCTGCCTGGAACGGGCCTGCGCCATAGGCGATGCGGTCGGCGAGATTGCCGATGAAAAGCGCATAGAGGTCGGAGTTGTTATATTCCTTGATGACGTAGAAATTCGGCGTCACGACGAATTCCGGCCCGTGGCGACCGGCAGGCACCAGCATCATACCGTCGGCGCTCAAGTCGTTGGAAGGAAAAGCTTTTCCAGACACACGGGTGATCCCCATCTTCGCCCATTGCGACACTGGCTTTGCCAGATCGGGGCCTTCCTGTGCGCAGGAAACATTGTCTGGTATGGAAACCTCAAAGCCCCAATCGCGATCTCTTTGCCAGCCGCGTTTGGATAGATAGTTGGCGATGGATGCCAGCGCGTCGGGTACCGAATTCCAGATATCGCGATGACCGTCGCCATCGAAATCGACGGCGTATTTCAGATAGCTCGACGGCATGAATTGCGGCTGGCCGAGAGCTCCGGCCCATGAGCCCATCATCCGCGAGGGCGGCACGTCACCGCTTTCGGCAATCTTCAGCGCGTCGATCAGCTCGGCGCGAAACATCTCCTTGCGGGTCGAGGCATAGGCCTTGGTGGCCAGTACATCGATGACGGAATTTGGAAGCTTCGCGCGACCGAAACCGGACTCGCGGCCCCAGATCGCAACGACGATGTTGCCCGGAACGCCATAGGTGGCTTCGATGCGCTTCAGTGTTGCCGCATGGGTGGCAGCAAGCGAGCGACCCGTTGCTGCCAGACCTTGCAGACGTTTCTCGGAAAAATATGCGCCGGGAGAAGAGAACTCGGCCTGGCTCTGGGCCTGCTCTTTCGGCGGCTTCTGACCCGGCACCAGGACGTCCGGCAGCTTCCAGTTGATCGACAGGCCGGTGAGCGCTGCCTCGAGCGTTTTTTGCGACACGCCGGCTTTGCGCGCCTCCGGCCAGATTTCCCGCTTCAGCCAGGCATTGAACTCCGCGTCATATTTCGCGGCAGCAGCCCCCGTCGGAATAGCCTGCGCCGAGGCGGTGCCGGATGAAAGAATGGAAAGAGCGGTGGCAAGTGCAAGGCCGATGATGTGAGCGCGCATTCGGTCTCCTGGTCTTTATGAGTTCAAATTGCCGTGCGGGCGCGAAGCGCCGCGGTCAACGTACCTTCGTCGAGATAGTCCAGCTCGCCGCCGACCGGCACGCCGTGGGCAAGGCGGGTGATCTTGACGCCAAGGCCGGTCAGACGGTCGGTGATGTAATGCGCGGTCGCCTGGCCCTCGACAGTGGCGTTGACGGCGATGATCAACTCGCGAATGCCGCCGACACTGACCCTGTCGATCAGGCCCTTGATGTTGAGATCTTCCGGGCCGACACCATCCAGCGGCGAGAGCGTACCGCCCAGCACGTGGTAGGCCGTGTTCATCGCCCCTGCCCGCTCCAGTGCCCAGAGGTCGGACACGTCTTCCACCACGATGATCACCGCCTGGTCGCGCTGCACATCGGAGCAGACCGTGCAGGGATCGATCGTATCGACATTGCCGCAGCAGGAGCAGATCTTGACCTTGTGATAGGCTTCGTCCATGGCATGTCCAAGCGGACCCAGCAACTGCTCCTTCTTCTTGATGAGGTGCAGCGCCGCGCGGCGCGCAGAGCGGGGGCCAAGTCCCGGCACCTTTGCCAGAAGCTGGATCAGTTTTTCGATTTCAGGACCGGTGACTCGTTTTGCCATGGAGCGTTTCTACTGCATTAATCGTTGAACGGGAATCGCGAAGCGCGAAAGGCATCTCATGAAAATTCAGGCGATTTGTCGCGCGGATGCGCAAACGCTCCCTGGCAAGACATCCAAGACCGGCATCTTCAAACACGCGCTAAGTGGGCCTGTGATGGTCGATGTGCAAGGGATCGTTGGCGATGCCGTCTCTAACCGCAAGCATCACGGTGGGCCGGACCAGGCAATCTATGCCATGGGTTCGGGTGATCTCGACTTCTGGGCAAATGATCTCGGCCACGCCGTCGAGCCCGGATTCTTCGGCGAAAACCTGGTGATCGAAGGCATCGACAGCGCCACGCTCTGCGTCGGCGATCGGCTTACACTCCAACAGGTGACGCTGGAAGTGACCGCCGCGCGCATACCCTGCGCGACGCTCACAGCCCGCATCGGCGACCCGCAATTTGCGCGGCGCTTTCGCGATGCCGGTCATCCCGGATTTTACTGCCGGGTGCTCCAATCAGGCATGATGGAAGCCGGAGAGAGCGTGACCTTCACACCCTATGACGGAACGAAACTGCCGATCCCGGTCATCCTGCAGCGCTTTCGGCCCAACCGCCTGACGCAGGACGAGCGTGCCGCTTTTCTCGACACGCCCCTTGCCAGCCGCTTTCGCGCGATGATCGCCTAAGTCTTATGGGCCTGCGTCGCCGACGCGCGGCTTGCTTTAGAACGGAAACTTCATGCCGGGCGGGATCGGCAGGCCAGCGGTCAGGCCAGCCATCTTTTCCTGCGCCTGGGCTTCGCCCTTTTCCTTGGCATCCTTGTGGGCTGCGACGATCAGGTCTTCGAGGATTTCGACCTCGTCTTCCTTGAAGAGCGACGGATCGATCTTCAAGCCGCGCATTTCGCCCTTGCCATTGAGGGTCACGGTGACGAGACCACCGCCGGACGTGCCATGGACTTCAAGTGCGGCAATTTCTTCCTGCACCTTCTCCATCTTGGCCTGCATTTCCTTGACCTTGCCCATCATGCCCATAATGTCACGCATGGCTGAAACTCCTGTTTTTTGTTGTTGGGGCGGATGATCCGAACGCGGTTGGCATCGTCACCTTCGCCGCTTTGTTCAAAACTCGATATCGTCGCCGGGAAGAATGTCGCCTTCGCTGGATTCAGCCACGGAAGGCGGCGCGGTATCTTCGATCTCTTCCTGCACGGGGGCGCGAATGCGAACGTCGGTGATCTTCGCGCCGGGAAACTGAGCGAGGATTGCCGCAACATCCGGATCCTGCCGCGCGTCGACCAAGCGAGCATTACGCGCATTGCCTTCCGCTTCCACGAGCGTCGGCTCGCCCTCGTCCTTGCTGAGGCTGACGATCCAATGGATGCCCGTCCATTCCTTCAGCTTGACGCCGAGTTCGCCCGGAAGCGAGCCCGGTGCACCTTCGCCAAGGCGCATGTCGAGACGGCCGGGCTCAATCTTCACCAGCCGCACGAAGTTGCGAACCTTGGCGCGCATGACGGGATCGCGATTTTTCTGCGCGAGATCGGCGATGTCCTGAACCGATGTGACCGGCACCTTGGGCTCCGGCCGCTCTTCCGTGCGAGGCGCTGCAACCTGCATGTCCTGCGGGCGGCTATCGGGCACAGCGCGCAGCATGGCCGTCGGCTGGGGTGCGGATTGCATCTGTGGCGATGTCTGCGCCGAGGCGATAGCCTGCGTCGTGCCATAGGCGCGCGCGCCGCCACCATTCCCATTGCCGCCACCACCGGCGGGACCGCCATTCGGCATGGCGCCTGCACCGTTTGAAAGCTCTTCCAGGCGGCGAGCCGCGTCTTCCGGCGCCGGCAGATTGGCGGCATGCGATAGGCGGATCAACACCATTTCGGCCGCACCGGCAGGGCGCGAGGCATTTTCCGCTTCCGGAATGCCCTTCAGCAACATCTGCCAGATACGAGAAAGGGTAGAGACGGCGACACTTTCGGCAAATTCGGCACCGCGAACCCGCTCGACTTCCGAAAGTGACGGGTCTTCCGCCGCATCCGCCACATATTTCATGCGCGTCACGAGATGGGTGAAATCGGCGAGATCGTTCAGGACGACCACCGGGCTTGCGCCCGCCTCGTACTGCGCGTTGAATTCGGAGAGCGCGGACGCCACATCGCCCTTGATGATGTGCTGGAACAGATCGACGATGCGGGCGCGATCGGCAAGACCCAGCATGCCACGCACCGCATCGGCCTCGACGCGGCCGCTGCCATGGGCAATCGCCTGATCGAGCAGCGACAGACCGTCACGCGCCGAGCCTTCAGCTGCACGCGCAATCATCGACAGCGCCTGCGGCTCTGCCTCGAAACCTTCCTTGGATGCGATCGCCGTGAACAGTCCCACAAGGTCGGCGGCGCTGATGCGGCGAAGATCGAAACGCTGGCAGCGCGACAGAACAGTGATCGGAACCTTGCGGATTTCGGTGGTGGCGAAGATGAACTTCACGTGCTCCGGCGGCTCTTCGAGCGTCTTCAACAGGCCGTTGAACGCCTGCGTCGAGAGCATGTGCACTTCGTCGATGATATAGACCTTGTAGCGCGCCGAGACCGGGCGATAACGCACCTGCTCGATGATCTCGCGAATATCGTCGATACCCGTATGCGAGGCGGCGTCCATCTCGATCACGTCGACATGGCGACCTTCCATGATCGCCTGGCAATGTTCACCGGGGATGCGCAGATCGATGGTGGGCTTGTCGATTTCGGGCGTCTTGTAGTTCAACGCACGCGCCAGAATACGGGCGGTGGTGGTCTTGCCCACCCCGCGCACACCGGTCAGCATATAGGCCTGGGCGATACGGCCGGTTTCGAACGCATTGGTCAGCGTGCGAACCATCGGCTCCTGCCCGACCATCAGATCGGAGAAATCCTTGGGGCGGTATTTGCGCGCCAAAACCCGGTAACCGGTACCCTGCTCTTTTGTCTGGGGCATATTGGTTCCGGTGTCGCTCATCGCCTCGCCAGTTTTCGAAGTGGGGCCCGCTTCAGGCTCAACTGGCCCGGCGAAGCAGAGCGTGTCTTAAAAAGAAAGGTGGGAGGCTGGCACGGCGACCCGTGCCTGGCTCGTTAGGGCTGCTTCCTTCCGGACCTGACCCGGTTGGCGAGTGGCTCGTCCACCACCAACCTCCCGGCGCCACATATCGGCAATAATAGAAGCAAATGCAAGTCAGGCCTTGAAAAAACTGCTATCTCTGTGAAAACAGTTCGTTATTAAGCGCGAACTGCGGCGCAAGACCGCGGACCATTTTAGGGAGGATGCCTTGGGCCCATTCCACCTGGACGAAAGACTGGCGCGCGACAGCGTCCTGATCACCACGCTTGGCCTTTGCCAGTTGCGGCTGCAGAACGATTGCCGCTGGCCCTGGGTGGTGCTGATCCCTCAACGCAACGATGTCAGCGAATTGTTCGACCTGACCCCACTCGATCAGGCCGTGCTGACGTTTGAGACCAACCTTGTCGCTTCGGCGCTGAAGGATCTGACCGGAGCCGTGAAAATCAATGTCGGTGCGCTTGGCAACGTCGTCCGCCAACTCCATGTGCATATCATTGCCCGCAACGAAGGCGATCCGTGTTGGCCTGGGCCGATCTGGGGACAGGGAACCCCAGTCCCTTACGCCGAACACGACAAACAGGATTTCATAAAGAAACTGGCTGGCGCACTCTGATGACTTCAAATCGCATTTTCGATACCACCTCGCCACATCCCGAACCCTCCGCTCTGACGGCCTTTGCGCAAAACGATCTCGACCGCCTTGCCGAAAATCGCAACGAGACCTGTGTGGCCGATGCCTTGAAGGTGGAAGGCACCCATCTTCTGGCCTTTGCCGGCAACAAACTTATCCTCAAGCATGACGACCAGGTTCTCGATCCCCTGTTTGCCGCCTACGAACTGGCGGAGCTCGATCCCGATTTCGATCAGGCGATTTTGCTGGGCTACAAAGAAAATGGCGAACCGCGGGTCGCCGTTCCGGTCAAGATTGCCGAAGAGGCGCTTGCCAGCCACTACAAGGCAGCGGACGCGCGCACGCTCTATCGCGACCAGTTGATCGGAGAGGAACTGTTGGGCGAAGTGGCGCAAGCTGTCAGCCTTGTGAACTGGAACGCCGACAACAAATTCTGCGGTCGCTGCGGCGACCAGATGGAGCTTCGGATTGGTGGCTATAAGCGCATCTGTTCCGGCTGCGGCCACACGATCTTTCCGCGCACCGATCCCGTCGTCATCATGCTGACGATCGATCTGGAGCGGGACCTTTGCCTGCTCGGTCGCGGCGCGCATTTTCCGCCGGGCATGTATTCCTGCCTCGCAGGCTTCGTGGAGCCTGGCGAGACGATCGAAAACGCCGTGCGTCGCGAGACGCGGGAAGAATCCGCCATTCAGGTCGGGCGCGTTCGCTACCATGCCTCACAGCCATGGCCGATGCCCCATACGCTGATGATCGGCTGCTTTGCCGAAGCGCTGTCCTTCGATATCAGCCGCGACGATGCGGAGCTGGAGGATTGCCGCTGGTTCACCCGTGAGGAGGTGGCGGAACTTCTGCAGATGACGGGAGCCAATGGTCAGTTGCCGCCACCGAAAGGTGCCATAGCCCATCGGCTGATGCGCGACTGGATCGAGTGGGACGGCGAGGCTTAAGCCCTCTCCCCCTGACCATAAGAGGATTGCAGTCTGTTCAGGCATTGCCGCTGGTCTGACATTTGCAGGCGCCAACGGCATTCTTGGATAGACTGTTAGACTGTGTTGAAATTGCCGCGCATGGCGTGGCCCTTATAGACACCGAGAATGCGGACCTTCTCGGAGAAGAATTTCAGCTCTTCCAGCGCATGCCTGACCGGCTCATCCTCAGGATGGCCTTCGATATCGGCGTAAAACTGCGTCGCAACGAACTTGCCGCCGATCTGGTAGCTTTCGAGCTTCGTCATGTTGATGCCATTGGTGGCAAAGCCGCCCATGGCCTTGTAGAGCGCCGCCGGAATGTTGCGGACATTGAAGACGAAGGTGGTGACGATCACGTCCTGCGGCGTGGTGCGCTTCACCCATTGCTCATCGCGCGACAAGACCACGAATCGGGTGACGTTGTTTTCAGAGTCCTCGACATTCTCAGCAAGAATATCCAGTCCGTAGAGCGACGAGGCCAAGCGGGGCGCAAGGGCTGCCATGCTGCGATCGCCCTTTTCCGACACCAGTTTGGCAGCACCGGCGGTATCGCCTGCAACAACCGCCTTCCAGCCGTTGGAGCGGATGATCTTGCGGCACTGGCCGAGCGCGTGGATATGGCTGTGGACCGTCTTGATCTCATCCTTCTGCACACCGGGCAGCACCATCAACTGGAAGCGGATCGGCATGAAATACTCGCCGATGATGTGCAGGCGCGATTCCGGAAGCAGGTGATGGATATCGGCCACGCGTCCCGCCAGCGTGTTTTCGATCGGAATCATCGCCAGATCGGCATCGCCATTTTCCAGCGCGTTGAACGCATCTTCGAAGGTCGGGCACGGCAGCGGGTCCATATCCGGAAAGACATCGCGGGAGGCCATGTCGGAATTTGCGCCATATTCGCCCTGGAAGGCAATGCGATTGCTGCTGGTCATGGTGCGATCTTCAATTCTGTCTGTTGGCAAGGATCTTGCGGGCGGTCTCAAGCTGCGGCTGGGTATCGACGCCGAGCGGAATGGAGCGCACGATCTCCGCATCGATCCGCATGCCAGCTTCCAGCGCGCGTAGCTGTTCGAGGCTCTCGCGCAGCTCAAGCACGGATGGCTTTAGCGACACGAATTTCTCCAGCGCGGCACGCCGATAGGTGTAGAGCCCGATGTGATGGTAGAGCGGTCCGTTGCCATATGGCGCCGTCGCGCGCGTAAAATAGAGCGCACGAAGACGGGTTTGCGAAAGCGGGCTGCCGACGATCTTGACGATGCTCGGATTGGTCTTTTCGTCCTCGTCGGTGATCGGCACGGTCAGAGTGGCGATATCGACCTGCGGATTGTCCATCGGTAGCAGCGAGGCGCGAATCGTTTCCGGCTCGATGGTCGGAAGATCGCCTTGAACATTGATGACGAATTCGGCGCGGCCTTGCGGATCGGCCTTCTGCAAGGCTTCGTAGATGCGGTCGGAGCCGGATTGGTGATCGTTCCGGGTCATGATGACATCGAAACCGGCCGCTTTGACCGCGTCGAAAACGCGCTCGTCATCCACCGCGACAACGATGCGTTCGGCACCTGCTTCGCGGGCGCGCAAGGCAACCTGAACGATCATCGGCTTGCCGTTAATGTCGGCCAAAGGCTTGCCCGGAAGGCGGGTCGAGGCCATTCGTGCGGGAATAAGCACGATAGCTTTTTCGAAATTTCGATTATTCATCCGACACCCTTCAAATTCCGCCGGAAAAGTGGCAATACGTCACGGGGGCGGAGAGCATATTCAAGTTGCGCAGGCTGTGCAAAAGCCATAGCTTTCACGCAATTTCAAGATGCCCGTTTCATGCAAACGGTTGTGAGGGAGCGCAAATCAATGAATTCACGGGTTAATATGGCGGTCGGTGCGTTTCTTGGCACGATCTTCGTCCTTATGACGGTATCGATAGCCTCGGACGCAATTTTCCATTCCGCTGCCCCGGAAAAGGAAGGCTATACGATCGTTGCAGAGACATCCGGCGCAGGTGAGGCCGCCGGAGGCGCAGCCGAGGCGCCTGCAACACCGATTGCCAAGCTTCTTGCAACTGCCGATGCCGCCAAGGGCGAAACCGTGTTCAAGAAATGCACGAGCTGTCACACCGGGGACAAGGGCGGCCCCAATAAAGTCGGCCCTAACCTCTACGACGTGGTCAACCGCCCGATCGCCAGCCACGCAGGCTTCAGCTATTCCGCTGGCATGAAGGATTTCTCCAAGGGTAGCTCCGAGAAGTGGGACTACGATCACTTGAGCTACTTCATCGAAGCACCGAAGAAGCATGTCCCTGGCACGGCCATGGGCTTTGCAGGCATCAAGAAGGAAACAGAGCGCGCCGATCTGATCGCCTATTTGCGCACGCTTTCCGACAATCCGGCCCCGCTGCCGGATCCGAATGCACCTGCGGCACCGATGCCGACGAACTGATCAGACTAGAGCGCCGTGCGTCCTATTGGACGCACAAAGGACGCTCTATCTTCTTTGATCTACGCATCGTGCTTTCCGAAAATCGATTCCGATTTTCGGGCCGATGCTGTAAAATTTCAAAAGCCCGGGAGACCGGGCTTTTTTGTGCCTTCCGAAAGCGGCGCAATCATGCGGCAGCCTTGTTGGGCTTGCTGGCCGTCTCGCTATTGGCCTCATGTTCCACCGTGTGACTGCGTGAGAACAGCCTGCCAAGAGCTTGGCCCGCGCGCTCCATCTCGACGAAAATCACCGGCGTGATGAAGAGAGTAAGGACCTGTGAGACAAGCAGGCCACCGACCACCGCGACACCCAGAGGCTGGCGAAGTTCGGAACTGGCACCGGAGCCAAGCGCGATCGGCAACGCGCCGAGAAGCGCGCAGAAGGTGGTCATCATGATCGGTCGGAAACGGCGCACGCAGGCCTCGTGGATGGCGACGGCCGCCGCCTCTCCCTTGCTGCGCATATTGTCGACCGCCACGTCGATCATCATGATCGCATTCTTCTTGACGATGCCGATCAGCATCAGAAGGCCGATCAGGGCGATGATGGAAAAGTCCATGCCCATGATTTTAAGAGCCAGAAGTGCGCCGAAGGCGGCCGCCGGCAGGCCCGACAGAATGGTGAGCGGATGGATGAAGCTTTCATAGAGAACACCCAGCACCACATAGATGGTCAGCACCGCCGCCAAGATCAGCAGACCGGTATTGCCCTGTGACTGCTGGAAGATTGCTGCCGTGCCGCCATAGGTGGTGAAGACATCGTTGGGAAGGCCGATCTGCGCCTTGACCTGATCGATGCGCTGCATGGCCTGGCTCAGCGATACACCATCCGGCAGATTGAAGGAGATGGTGGTCGAGACCAGCTGTCCCGTCTGGTTGATGGCGACCGGCGCCGGCTTGCTCTCAACCGAGGCAAAGTTGGACAGCGGCACCAGCGTGTTGGTCTTGGTGGAGAGAATATTGATGTCGCGCAGAGAGTCTGCCGTCCAGGGCTTGGAGCGATCGAACTCGACGATCACATTATAGCTGTTGCCCGTCGATTGGATCTGTGCGGCGTCATAGCCGCCAAAAGACATTTCCAACGTCTTGCGCAGCTGATCGTTGGTAATGCCGTAGGCGGCTGCCTTCTCGGAATTAATCACGATGGTTGCGGCAATCGCGCCATTCTGCGCGTCAGATGTGACGGATGTGAATGTCGGGTCCTTGCGCATCTCGTCCATCAGCTTGCCCGACCAAAGGCCTGTGGCATCGGCGCTCAGGCCCTGCACGACGAGCTGATATTGCGAGGCCGAACTGCGGCCACCAAAGCGGAGGCTCTGCTGCGGCGTGATGTAGGTTCTGATACCGGGAATCTTCGCGGTTGCCTTGGTCAGCTCGGCCAGTGTCTGCTGGAGCGGTTCTCGATCCGCTTTCGGCTTCAACTGCACGAACATGGAGCCGTTGTTCAGCGGGCTGCGCGAACCGCCGCCAACGATGGAGGTGACATGCAGGACGGCGGGGTTGGTGCGGATCGCTGCCGCCACCTGGTTCTGCAGGTCACTCATGTCCGTATAGGAAATGTCCTCACGCGCACGGGTCGAGACCGACAGCTGACCAATATCTTCCTGCGGGAAGAAGCTGGATGGTAGGGTCCAGAACAGCAGGCCGGATGCAGCGACCGAGCCCAGGAAGCACAAAAGAACAAAGCCGCGATGGCGCAGACACCATCCGACGGCGCGGTCGTAAACGCCGAGCGTCCGGTCGAAACCGGCATCGAACCAGCGAATGATCGCCGGCGGTCTGGAGGAATGAGACGACAGGCGCGAAGCGAGCATCGGCGTCACCGTCAGGGACACGAGCGCCGATGCCAGGATGGCGAGCGTCACCACCATGCCGAATTCGTTGAACAGACGGCCAACCACACCGCCCATCAAAAGAATAGGGATGAACACGGCAACGAGCGATATCGACATGGACAGAATGGTGGAACTGACTTCCGCCGCACCTTTGAGTGCGGCCTCACGCATGGGCAGCCCCTCTTCATGCAGGCGCAGAATATTTTCCAGCATGACGATCGCATCATCCACGACGAGACCGACCGAGAGCGTCAGCCCCAAAAGCGAGATGTTGTCGATGCTGTATCCCAGGACATACATGGCGCCGAAGGCCGCAATCAGCGACAGGGGAACGGCAAGGCCCGGAATGACGGTCGCGGTCAGGTGTCCGGTGAAGAGATAGATGACCAGGACAACCAGCGCGATGGTCAGGAACAGCGTGAACTGAACATCCGAAACGGCGTCCTTGATGGCAACGGACGTGTCGTTCATGACATGGATGTTGATCGAGGGTGGCAATTGTTCGCGAAGCGCCGGCAACTTGTCCTGGATGGCTTTCACCACATCAACCGTATTGGCATCCGACTGGCGCTGGACGGCGAGAATGATGGCGGGTTCGCCGTCGAACCAGCTGCCGGCATCCGGATTGTCCACGCCATCCTGCACATTGGCGACATCGCCCAGATGGATCGGCGCACCGTTTGCCGTGGCGACCACCAGCGACTTGAACTCCTCTGCATTGGTTCGTTGTGTATCGGCATCGATCGTCAGGCGCTGGCTTTTGTTTTCCAGGGCGCCGACCGGAACTTGGTTGTTCGCCTGTGCAATGGCTGTCGTGACCGTATCGACACCGAGATTTCGGGCCTGAAGTTTGGAGGGCTGAAGACCCACGCGGACAGCATAGGTTTTTGCGCCGTAAACACTCACCTGCGCCACGCCTGAAATTGTCGAAAGCAGCGGCGAGATGATGTTCTCAGCAATATCGTCCACCTTGCTTGCCGGCATCTCCTTGCTGTTGACGGCCAGCAACAGGACCGGCGCGTCCGCCGGGTTGGTTTTGCGGTAGCTCGGCGCGGTGGTCATGTTGCTCGGCAACTGTCGTTGCGCACGAGAAATTGCGGCCTGCACATCCGCTGCAGCAGCATCGATATCGCGGTTCAGATCGAACTGGATGACGATGGAGGTGTTGCCGAGCGTGTTGGTGGCGCTGATTTCACTGATGCCGGGAATGGTCTCGAACTGCTTGACGAGCGGCGTCGTCACCGAGGTTGCCATGGTCTCCGGCGAGGCACCAGAGAGCGACGCCGAGACGTTGATGGTTGGAAAGTCCACTTTTGGCAGCGCCGCCACAGGCAGGAGCCTGTAGCCGGCAAAGCCAGCGAGCGTCAGCCCGATCGCAAGAAGGATGGTCGCGACGGGGCGATTGATGCAAAAACGTGCGATCACTGGGCAATCTCCGTGGCGGGCGCGTTCTGTGCAACTTTGTTTGGCTGACCGGCGGCAGCGTCCGGCGTATCGACGACCGTCTGACCATCCGTCAGTTCCGACTGTCCTTCAACGATGATGCGTTGTCCGGCAGAGAGGCCGCTGGCGATCGCCGTCATATTGCCGTTCGAGCGAATGACGTCGACAGGCGTCATGTGAACATGGTGGCTGTCATCCACGGTGTAGACGAATTGCCCGTTCGGTCCCGCCCTCAGCGCCACTGTCGGCACAACGATCTGCTTCTGATCCGACTGGAAGTGAACGACGACATCGGCGGACTGACCGGGCCACACCAGGCCCCTGTCGTTCTTGAACGCGGCCTTTACCAGCACCGTACCCGATGCCTGGTCGACGGTGTTGTCGAAATAGGCAAGCTTTCCCTGGATCGCCGTTCCGCCGGTCGCCACCGGATCGATATCGACCGTCGCACCGTTTTTCATCCCTTCACGCAGTTGCTCCAGATAGCGCTGGGGCAGCCGGAATTGCATGTAAATCGGATCGTAGCGGGTGATGCTGACAATCGTCACACCGGCACTGAGATAGGCGCCAGGGCTAATGGTGATGATGCCGAGGCGACCATTATAGGGCGCGCGGATTTCTGTGTCCTGAAGGGTTGCCTCATCGGACTGCAATGTTGCCTTGTCGGCATCGATCTTGGCAGCGGCCATGTCGCGGGCTGCGCGGGCCTGATCCAGTACCTGTTGGGACTCCGCACTCTGTTTGGCAAGAGCGGTCGCGCGATCGAATGCCGCCTGTGCCTGTGCCAGACTGGCCTGATCGGACGCGATGTTGGCTTTGTCCTTGGCAACGGCAGCGCTCGCAAAGCGATCATCCATCTTGATGATGAGATCGCCCGCCTTGACCTCCTGGCCACTCGTGGCAGCCACAGACGCGACCGTACCCGCTTCACGCGGGGCGATGTTGGTGGAGTCCGCAGCAACAGCCCAGCCGGTCGCTTCCACATCCATAGGCAAGGCCGCTTCTTCAACGGTGACTGTCGAAACTGCAGGCGGACCACCATTGCGCCGCCCGCCGCCCTGGCCCTTCGCCCGGTCGTGACCGCCGCCATCCTGGGCGGCGGCCTTGTCTCCCCCGGCCTTTCCATCAGCAGAAGCCGTGTGCGTCACGGCCCCTTGCGAAGCGACGAAAGGCAACGATTTGATATAGGGGATCTCGTCACGAAACGGCCAAGCCGCAACAGCGACGACAACCAGTATGCTGAAGAGTATCCAGATTTTTTTCATGCGGGGGGTCCGACTTGATGGAGAAAGCCGCGATACGCCCACCGTATCGTTGAGACCTTCCAGTCTCAGGAAACATCCTTATCACGCCAAAATCACCTTAAGTTTTGGTAACATGGACAAGTTTTAATTTTGAACGGGATGAAGAGAGCGCAAAGCAATGACAAGAAGAGCCGCGCAACGCGCTCGGTCTTTGTGAATTCAAAAATATCGTGAGACTTTATAAGCGCGAAATGGCGGACAGGGTGGGATTCGAACCCACGGTACGCTTTCACGCACACACGCGTTCCAGGCGTGCGCCTTAAACCACTCGGCCACCTGTCCTTCTTTACAATCTGCATGTTTGGGAAATGCAAATCACTGGAACGGCGCGATATATACCGATGAATTCGCGGCGATCAACCCGATTCTGACAGTTTTTTTAAATGTCTGTGAAAAGGCTGTTCATGAGGAGATTGCAAAGCGCTGCTTCGGACTTTATCCAGAACCAGGAGAAGGTCGCCTTGGGCGACTGTCCTGTTGAGTAAGCCGCCGGGGAGTCCTGCCATGAAAGCCTTGTTCCGGTTTCTTAGCTTTCTGCTTCTTCTGTGCGCAATTGGCGTTGGCGTATTCGATTCCATCCGCTCGGTTTCCACATCCTCCGTCGATCTCTTGAGCTTTCGCGAAGGCTGGGCGGAAGTTTTTCCTTCCTCGCTTGCCATGGCAGAAAGCGTGACGGCACACTATATTCACCCGGAAGCGTGGCGCTGGATCGAAAACGGCCTGAATGCCGTTCCTGCCTTCGCGGTTCTTCTTGGTCTTTCGCTGCTTTTCTGGATGGCAGGCTACCGGAAGCCAAGACCGCTCGGTCGTTTTGCGGCCTGACGATACCAGCATCCCACACTGCATGAGAGCGGAACGCGGCGCCGATCGCCGCAGGGAGACTGCAATGTTTGGATTCGATACCCTTTCAAAAAAGACAGTGATGCCGACCGCAGAGACCGCGATCCCCGGCCGGGATGAGGCGGTGGTTGTGCCGGAACACCATTTCGTCAATGGAAGAAGCCTGAAAGGCCCCTACCCCGACGGGTTTGAAACGATCTATCTTGGAATGGGCTGCTTCTGGGGCGCCGAACGGCTGTTCTGGAAGACGCCCGGCGTCTACGTCACCGCGGTTGGCTACTCCGGTGGAATGACCCGTAACCCGCACTACCAGGAAACCACCACAGGGCTGACCGGCCATGCCGAGGTGGTTAAGGTGGTCTATGACCCGTCACAGGTGACGCTGGCTCAACTCCTGAAGATCTTCTTTGAAGAACATGACCCGACCCAGGGCATGCGACAGGGGAACGATGTCGGCACGACCTATCGCTCGGTGATCTATACGACCAATGATGCGCAACTCGCCGAAGCCAAGGCCGCTCGCGATGCCTTCCAACAAGCGCTGGAAACGGCGGGTCACCGTCCGAAGATCACCACCGAGATCGAGCCTCTCGATATCTTCTATTATGCCGAGGACTACCATCAGCAATATCTCGCCAAGAACCCGGGCGGCTATTGCGGGTTGAGGGGAACCGGCGTGACCTGCAACATCGCCTAGTTGTATGGCAACTGCCCGGTGGAAGAGGTTAAAAAACCACCAGAAAAGAGGTTTTCCACCGGGCAAAAAAAACGGGTGAATTTTTCTCGCAGCCGTGCAAGGATGCTCCTCACGCTCAGCCCACAAGGCTGGCTTTTCCGCAGAACATGCCCAGCATAAGGGCTTGCGGGAGGACCCTTTTTAATAAAATTAAACTGCAACAACAGGGCTGCAAAATGAAAAAATCCCTTCTGACGCTTTTCGCGCTTGCTGCGATGTCGGCTTCCGCCTTGGCCGCGGATATCAAGCCTGCATTGGTCTACGGAACGGGCGGCAAGTTCGACAAGTCGTTCAACGAAGCTGCTGCAACGGGTGCTGAGAAGTTCAAGTCTGAAACAGGCATCGAGTTCCGCGATTTCGAGCCGACCAGCGACACGCAGGGTGAACAGGCGATCCGCAACTTCGCGAGCCGCGGCTTCAATCCGGTGGTTGCAGTGTCCTTTGCCTGGACCTCCGCCATGGAGAAAGTGGCTAAAGAATTTCCCGACACCAAGTTCGTGATCGTCGACTCCGTCGTCGACCTGCCGAATGTGCGCTCGGTCGTCTATAAGGAAGAAGAAGGCTCCTACCTCGTAGGTCTTCTCGCCGGCATGGCGTCCAAGACCGGCAAGGTCGGCTTCATCGGCGGCATGGACATTCCGCTGATCCGCAAATTTGCCTGCGGCTACGCCCAGGGCGCCAAGGCTGCCAACGACAAGATCGAAGTCTTCCAGAACATGACCGGCACGACGGGTGCGGCCTGGAACGACCCGGTGCGTGGCGGTGAGCTGACCAAGAACCAGATCGACCAGGGCGCGGACGTGATCTACGCGGCAGCCGGTGCGACGGGTCTCGGCGTTCTGCAGACTGCGGCTGACAACAAGAAGTACTCGATCGGCGTCGATTCCAACCAGAACCACCTGCATCCGGGCTCGGTTCTGACATCGATGGTCAAGCGCGTCGATCTCGCCGTCTATAACGCGTTCAAGGACGTCAAAGACGACAAGTTCACCGCTGGCGTCAACGCGCTCGGCGTCAAGGAAGATGGCGTGGCTTATGCTGTCGACGACAACAACAAGGCTCTGATCACGCCTGAAATGGCGGCTGCAGCTGACAAGGCAAAGGCCGACATCATCTCCGGCGCCGTCAAGGTTCACGACTACATGTCGGACAATTCCTGCCCGAAATGATATGAAATTTGACAGGGGCGCATGATGTTTTTCATTTTGCGCCCTTTTCATATCCAGCCTTCGGAGAGGTTTTGGTTTGAGTATGAACCCTGCAATCGAGCTCGTGGGCATCGACAAGTCGTTCGGTGCCGTTCACGCCAATAAAAATATCAATCTGACCGTTGCCAAGGGGACGATCCACGGCATCATCGGGGAAAACGGTGCCGGCAAGTCGACCCTGATGTCGATCCTTTACGGCTTCTATCAGGCCGATTCCGGTGAAATCCGGGTCAACGGCAATCCCGTTACCATCAAGGACAGCCAAGCTGCCATCGACGCCGGTATCGGCATGGTGCACCAGCACTTCATGCTGGTCGAAAATTTTTCCGTGCTGGAAAATGTCATGCTCGGTGCGGAGGGCGGCGCTCTTCTGTCCAAGGGCACGGCGGCCACCCGCAAGGAATTGAAGCGCCTTGAGGATGAATATGGCCTCGAGGTCAATCCGGATGCGATCATCGAGGATCTGCCGGTCGGACTGCAGCAGCGCGTGGAAATCCTGAAAGCCATGTATCGCGGCGCGGAAATCCTGATCCTCGACGAGCCCACCGGCGTTTTGACGCCTGCTGAAGCCGATCACCTGTTCAAGATTCTGAGCGTGTTGCGCGACCAGGGCAAGACGGTCATCCTCATCACCCACAAGCTGCGCGAAATCATGGCGATTACCGACGAGGTCTCCGTCATGCGCCGCGGCGAGATGGTGGCGACGCGCAAGACGTCGGAGACGACGGTGGAAGAACTGGCCGAGTTGATGGTCGGTCGCCGCGTTCTGCTGCGCGTCGAAAAGGGTGAAGCCAAGCCTGGCGAGGTTCTTTTTTCGGTCCGTAATCTGACGGTGAAGGACAGCCGTGGCGTGACCATGGTGGACAATGTTTCCTTCGATGTGCGCGCTGGCGAAATCGTCGGTATTGCAGGCGTTGCCGGAAACGGTCAGTCCGAACTCCTGGAAGCCATTGCCGGAATTCGCAAGCCGCATTCGGGTGAAATCCTGATCGGTGGCAAGCAAGTGGACAAGGTCGATCCGGCCATCTTGCGCCAACTCGGTCTGGCCCATATCCCGGAAGACCGCCACCATATGGGCCTGATCTTGAAGTTCGAGGAGTATGAGAACTCGATCCTCGGTTATCATCGTGACGAACGCTATGGAAAAGGTCCTTTTCTCGATCCCGAAGCCATTCGTAAGGATGCGGTCGAAAAGATCGAGAAATACGATATCCGCCCGCCAAATGCCCGTCTGAAGACCGCCAATTTTTCCGGGGGCAACCAGCAGAAGATCGTCGTTGCGCGCGAAATCGAGCGCGACCCGAGCATGCTGATCATTGGCCAGCCAACGCGTGGCGTCGATATCGGTGCGATCGAGTTCATTCACCGCCGCATCATCGATATGCGCGATGCGGGCAAGGCCATCCTTCTGGTCTCCGTTGAACTGGATGAAATCCGCTCGCTCTCGGACCGCATTCTGGTTATGTTTGCCGGCCGGGTCGTTGGAGAAAAGACGGCGGAAGCCGAAGAACAGACGCTGGGCCTGATGATGGCCGGCATTGCCGCATAAGGCCACACACATGAGTACAGCTTCCGTTCCCCTGCCCGGTTGGATCACATACGGCCTTCTGCCGTTTCTGAACATCCTGACGGCCTTCTTCATCTCAGGCCTCGTCGTCTGGTCGATCGGCGAAGATCCCTTCGCAGCCCTTCGTCTCTTGATCGAAGGCGCGCTCGGTCGTGGCGACGCCATTGGGTTTACCCTGTTCTATACGACGAGCTTCATCTTCACCGGGCTTTCCGTCGCCGTCGCCTTCCATGCCGGGCTTTTCAATATCGGCTCTGAAGGACAGGCCTATATTGGTGGTCTGGGTGCAGCACTCGTGGCGCTGACGCTCGACCGTTACGTTCCCTGGTATGTGACGATGCCTTTTGCAGTGATCGGTGCCGCTGTCTTCGGCGCTGCCTGGGCGTTCATTCCCGGCTGGCTGCAGGCCAAGCGTGGCAGCCACATCGTCATCACCACGATCATGTTCAACTTCATTGCCGCGGCATTGATGGTCTATCTGCTCGTCAACGTGCTGATCGTTCCGGGCAAGATGGCGCCGGAAACCCGCACATTCCTGCCGGGCGGACAGTTGCCGAAACTCGACTGGCTGATGGCATTGTTCGGTCTCAAGCTTGGCCCCGCACCCTTCAATGTGTCCTTCATCATCGCGCTTGTGATGGCGTTTCTTGTATGGGTGCTGATCTGGCGTACCAAGCTTGGCTATGAAATGCGCGCTCTTGGTTTCAGCCCGCAAGCGGCTATCTATGCCGGCATGCCCTATTCGCGCACGGTCATCATCACCATGCTGATCTCCGGCGGTCTTGCCGGCATGATGGCGTTGAACCCGGTCATGGGCGCGTCAGCCCGTCTTCAGGTGGAGTTCGTCGCAGGTGCCGGCTTTGTCGGGATTGCCGTCTCACTGATGGGCAGAAGCCATCCGCTTGGCATCGTCTTTGCGGCGCTGCTTTTCGGCATTCTCTATCAGGGCGGTGCGGATCTCTCGTTTGAAATGCCCAATATCACCCGCGAGATGATCGTCGTGATCCAGGGTCTGGTGATCCTGTTTGCCGGTGCCCTTGAATTTATGTATCGCCCCGCGCTTGTGCGCATCTACCAGAATTTCGTGAAGAGGTAAGGCCATGGAAAGCTTCGACATGCTGGTCAGCATTCTCGGTTCGACCGTCCGCCTGACCATTCCGCTTCTGTTTACCGCCCTTGCGGGGCTATTCTCCGAACGCGCCGGCGTGTTCGATATCGGTCTGGAAGGCAAGATGCTGGCTGCCGCCTTCGCATCCGCCTGCGTTGCCTATCTGACCAAAGACCCCTGGGCTGGCCTTGCTGCCGGTATCGGTATCTCGATCTTCTTCTCGCTGGTGCATGGCTTTGCCGTCATCACCAATCGCGGTAACCAGATCGTCTCCGGCGTGGCGCTGAACTTTGTCGCCGCCGGCCTCACCGTCGTTTTGGGTCAAGCCTGGTTCGGCCAGGGCGGACGCACGCCGCAGATCACCGGAGAAGGCCGCTTCACGCCGATCATTCTGCCGGGTGTAGACATGATGCGTGAAGTGCCCTTCATCGGTCCTCTCTACGCCAATGTCATTTCCGGCAACAACATTCTGACCTATCTGGCCTTTCTCGCCGTGCCGATTTCCTGGTGGGTGCTTTACCGCACGCGCTTTGGCCTTCGCCTGCGCGCTGTCGGTGAGAACCCGGGTGCCGTGGATACGGCTGGCATTTCGGTGGCATGGATGCGCTTCCGCGCCGTCATCGTTGCCGGTTTCCTGTGCGGCTTCGCCGGTACCTATCTTGCCGTTGCGCAATCGGCAGCCTTCATTGCCAACATGTCTGCCGGCAAGGGCTATATTGCGCTTGCCGCTCTGATCTTCGCCAAGTGGAAGCCGGTCCCGGTCATGTTTGCCTGCCTTCTCTTCGGCTTCCTCGATGCGATGGCGAACTTCATGCAGGGCAAGGCGATCCCCGGCATCGGCGAAGTGCCGGTGCAGATCTTCCAGGCGCTGCCCTATATCCTCACCTGCATTCTGCTCGCCGGTTTCATCGGCGTTGCCAAGCCGCCAAAGGCCGGTGGTGTTGCCTACTCCAAGGAGCGTTGATCGATGCTGAACGAACCGACGACCCACGCGCTCTTCGAAGCCGCCCGTGAGGCCATGGGCTTTGCCCATGCGCCCTACTCGAAGTTCCCGGTGGGCGCTGCAATCCGTGCCGAAGACGGCAAGGTCTACAAGGGTGCCAATATCGAAAACCTGTCCTTCCCGCAGGGCTGGTGCGCGGAGCCTTCCGCCATCAGCGCCATGGTGATGGGCGGCGCCAAGCAGATCAAGGAGATCGCGGTCATCGCAGAAAAGCTGGCGCTCTGCCCGCCTTGCGGCGGCTGCCGCCAGAAGATTGCAGAGTTCGCAAGCGCTGAAACGAAGGTCTATCTCTGTGACGAAAGCGGCGTGCAGAAGGTGATGACCATGGAAGAACTTCTTCCCTTCAGCTTCAAGACCGAGTTGTAAGATGGATCACGCGATCATCGACGTTTTGGTCGAACGGCTGAATGGGCTTGTTCCCCGCACAGCCATCGTGCTCGGCTCCGGCCTCGGCGTGCTGGTGGATGAGGTCGTAGACCCGATCCGCATCCCTTATGCAGATATTCCCGGCTTCCCGGAAAGTGCCGTCTCCGGCCATGCCGGTGAAGTGGTGGCAGGTTATCTCGGCGGTCAGCCGGTCATCATGCTGTCCGGCCGTGTGCACTACTACGAAAAGGGCGATGCCTCGGCCATGCGCCCGGCGATCGAGGCGCTGGCGGGTATCGGCGTACAGTCGCTGATCCTCACCAATTCCGCAGGCTCGGTTCGCCAGGACATGCCGCCCGGCTCGGTGATGCAGATTACCGACCATATCAACTATTCCGGCATGAACCCGCTGATCGGCGAGGAGAGCGATAAGCGCTTCGTCGGCATGACCAGCGCTTACGATACGGATCTGGCGCTTGCCATGCGCAATGCGGCCATCCGTGCAACCGTGCCGCTGTTTTCCGGCGTCTATATGTGGTTTTCCGGCCCAAGCTTCGAAACACCGGCGGAAATTCGCATGGCGCGCACGCTCGGCGCCGACGCTGTGGGCATGTCCACCGTGCCGGAAGTGATCCTTGCGCGCTTTTTCGGGATGCGCGTTGCCGCAGCTTCCGTTATTACCAATTACGGTGCCGGCATGACCGGTGCCGAACTGAGCCATGACGAGACAAAAGACATGGCTCCGATCGGCGGCAAACGTCTTGCCGCTGTTTTAACGGAAATGATTTCGGGAGGAAACTAAGCATGGAACTTCAGCGCCCGCGCGAAGCAGCCAGCCTCGCTTTGTCCTTGCTGGACCTGACCAATTTGAAAGACGATTGCACGCCCGAGCAAATCGCCAGCCTCTGCCAGAGAGCGCACACGCAGTTCGGCAATACGGCTGCCATCTGCATCTGGCCGCGTTTCGTCGCGCAGGCGCGCGCGGCCTTCGGCAACAACCACTCGATCCGTATTGCCACCGTCGTCAATTTTCCATCGGGCGACCTGGATGTCGCGACCGTTGTTGGTGAAACCGAGCGCGCTATCCGCGATGGCGCCGACGAAATCGATCTCGTCATCCCCTATCGCAAATTCATCGCAGGCGATGAAGCATCGGTCGCCGAGATGGTCGCGGCCGTTCGCAAGGCCTGCCCAGAACCGATACTGCTGAAAGTCATCCTCGAAACGGGCGAGTTGAAGGACAAGACGCTCATCCGCCGTGGCAGCGAAATTGCCATTGCCGAGGGGGCCGACTTCATCAAGACCTCCACCGGTAAGGTCGCCATCAATGCGACGCTGGAAGCGGCCGACATCATGCTGCAGGCCATCCGCGACAGCAGGAAGAAGGTCGGCTTCAAGCCCGCGGGCGGGATCGGCACGGTTGCCGATGCGACGCTTTACCTGCGTCTGGCGGAAACCATCATGCAGCCCAATTGGGCCATGCCCTCCACCTTCCGCTTCGGTGCGTCCAGCCTGCTGGATGACGTCTTGACCGTTCTGGCGGGTGGCGAGCCGGCCAAAGCCGCCAGCGGATATTGATCACCCATGCTTCCGCAGGAAATCATCCGCCGCAAGCGTGATGGCGAGACGCTTGCCGCAACCGATATTGCGGCCTTCATCGCCGCACTCTCCGACGGTTCGATTTCCGAAGGGCAGGCGGCGGCTTTCGCCATGGCGGTGTATTTTCGCGGCATGACGCGCGAGGAGACGGTGGCGCTCACACTCGCCATGCGTGACAGCGGCGATGTGCTATCCTGGGCCGATATTGGCAAGCCGATCTCCGACAAGCATTCGACTGGCGGTGTCGGCGACAATGTCTCGCTGATGCTCGCACCGATCGTTGCGACCTGTGGGCTCGCCGTCCCTATGATATCCGGTCGTGGCCTTGGCCATACCGGCGGGACACTGGACAAGCTCGAAGCCATCCCCGGCTATGATGTGATGCCGACCGAGGCGCTGTTCCGCCGAACGGTCAAGGATGTGGGCTGCGCCATCATCGGCCAGACGGGCGATCTCGCGCCTGCAGACAAGCGGCTTTATGCCATCCGCGACGTGACGGCGACGGTGGATTCCATACCGCTGATTACCGCCTCCATTTTGTCGAAGAAGCTCGCAGCGGGTCTCGAGACGCTGGTGCTTGACGTCAAATTCGGCAGCGGCGCCTTCATGCTGACAGCCGAGGAAGCCGAGCTACTGGCTGCTGCCCTGGTGCAGGTCGCCAATGGTGCGGGCGTAAAAACGTCGGCGTTGATTACCGATATGAACGAGCCTCTGGCGGATGCGGCTGGTAATGCGCTCGAAATCGTCCACTGCCTGGATTTCCTGCAGGGTCGAAAAGGCGGCACGCGCATCGAGATGCTGGTGCTTGCTTTTGCCTCAGAGATGTTGGTGCAGGGCGGTGTGGTATCGACGCTGACCGACGCCGAGGCGATGGCGCGCGAGGCGCTCTCTTCCGGTCGCGCCATGGAGTGCTTTGGGCATATGGTCAGCGCACTCGGCGGCCCCACCGACTTCATCGACCGACCTCAACACTATCTGAAAGGAGCACCGCACGTCGTACCTGTGCCGGCCCAGGCGAGTGGATGGCTTGCATCCTGCCAGGCGCGGGATGTGGGCATGGCGGTCGTCGAGCTTGGCGGCGGCCGTCGTCGCCCCAGCGACCGGATCGACCACCGCGTCGGTCTGTCGGACATCCTGCCGCTCGGCACGAAGGTAGAGGAAGGCCAGCCGATTGCCATGGTGCATGCGGCGAGCCGTGAAGACGCAGACCGAATCGCTGCATCCGTGCGAAGCTATTACGGAATTTCGGGCGCACCCATTGCGTCCGCACCGATCATCGTCAAGCGTCTGTCCTGAGAGCGGGCGGCATTCATTGCCGCCGCTCAATTATCGTCTCTTACAGGCCGAGCCCTTCGAACAGCGCGGTGGAAAGATACCGTTCCGCGAAGGACGGAATGATCACCACGATGGTTTTGCCAGCATTCTCCTCCCGCGCACCGACCTTGATGGCGGCAGCAAGCGCCGCGCCTGAGGAAATGCCGACCGGAACGCCTTCCAACCGTGCCGCGAGGCGTGCGGTCTCGAAAGCATCGTCATTGCTGACGGTGACGATCTCGTCATAGATCTTGGTATCGAGAATGCTCGGCGCAAAACCCGCACCGATGCCCTGGATCTTGTGCGGGCCGGGTGTACCGCCGGACAGAACCGGACTGTCTGTAGGCTCGACCGCCACGACCATGATATCTGGCTTGCGGCCCTTCAGCACCTGACCGACTCCCGTGATCGTCCCACCCGTGCCGATGCCGGACACAAAGATATCGACCGAGCCATTGGTGTCGTTCCAGATCTCCTCTGCCGTCGTCTTGCGGTGAATTTCCGGATTGGCGGGGTTTTCGAACTGCTGCGGGATGATGGCGTCGGGCAGCGTTTCTGCCAGTTCATGCGCCTTGGCAATGGCGCCCTTCATGCCCTTCGGGCCTTCGGTCAGAACCAGTTCGGCACCGAGAAGCGCCAGCATCTTACGGCGCTCGACCGACATGGTCTCCGGCATGGTGAGGATCAGCTTGTAGCCCTTGGCGGCAGCGGCGAAGGCCAGCGCAATGCCGGTATTGCCAGAGGTCGGTTCGACAAGCGTCGTCTTCCCGGGGGCGATCTTTCCTTGCGCTTCCAGCGACTCGATCATCGCCACGCCGATGCGATCCTTAACGGAGGCGATGGGGTTGAAGAATTCGAGCTTTGCCAAAAGCGTCGCGTGCACACCCTTTTCCTTCGCCAGCTTGTCGAGACGCACCAGCGGCGTGTCGCCGATCGTTTCGGTGATCGAGGAATAGATGCGTCCGCGTCCGGGTTTCTTCGCTTCCGACATGCCTGCTCTCCTGCCTTATGTCCTCATGCAATCGCGCGCAGGATAGGGCGATACTGGCAGGGAAGCCAGAGAACAAACGTGCTTATAGGGCGAGGTGCCTGGGATAGATCACCAATCTCAGGGCCTGACGTAGACGACCGTTCTCAACTGGCGCGTGTTGCGATCATCGCCGCGGTTCCCGCTAGGATGCCTGCTGCGGTGCGGTTGAGGATCGTCAAGGCGCTTGGGCGCTTCAGCAATGCGCGGGCTTTGGAGGCCAGCAGAATATAGGGCAGCAGCACCGCCATAAGCACGGTAAAGGTCAACCCGATCAGAACAGCATATTCGGAAAGGCCGATCCCGCGGATGTCGATCAGGGTCGGGACGAGCGCGACATAGAACAACATGGTCTTGGGATTGCCGAGCGTGATAAACAGACCGGACAGGAAGGACATGCCGATGCTGGTGCTTTTCTTCGCCTGCAAGTCCTGCGGCAGAAGACCGGCGGTCCAAAGCTTCCAGGCGATGTAAAGCAGATAGGCGGCACCGGCGAATTTCAGCACCATGAAGGCTTCCTGAAAGGTCTGTGCGACGAAGGCAAGGCCGAGGATGACCGCCGTCAGATAGACCATATCTCCCAGCACCAGCCCAAGCCCCATGAAGAAGGTCTCGCGAAAACCTGAACCCAACGCGCGCGCAACGATCGCCGTCATTCCCGGGCCTGGAATGGCTGCAGCGATGAACAAGGCCATGGCGTAGGCCAGGATGGTGGTGATGGTCATGGACATGTCCCTTCGCGTCAGTCCGTCGAGACATACTCCAGAATTTGCCGCCTCACAACGTCGTGATGACTAGACACCGGTCGAGCCGAAGCCGCCGGCACCGCGCGTCGTCTCCGTGAACTCGCTGACCTCAGTAACCGTCACCTGCGTCACCGGGGCAATCACCATCTGGGCGATGCGCATGCCACGCTCGATCACGAAATCCGCCTGCCCGAGATTGGCGAGAATGACCTTCACCTCACCGCGATAGTCGCTATCCACGGTGCCCGGCGAATTAAGGCAGGTGATGCCGTTCTTGATGGCAAGACCGGAGCGCGGCCGGATCTGCGCCTCATAGCCGAAGGGAACCTCGAAGATGAAACCGGTTGGCACCAGCGCTCGCTCACCGGGGCGGAGCGTCATCGTCTCGCCAGCCTCGACGGCAGCGCGAAGGTCCATGCCGGCGGCGCCTGTCGTCTCGTAGGACGGCAGCTCGATGCCTTCACCATGAGGAAGACGGATGAGTTTCAGGGCGGAAGACGGGGTGTTTTGCGTGTTCATGCGGCATTAGTTTGCGCTCGCGGGGTCAAGGTCAATTGCAAAAGCGGGCTCGAAACGCTAGATAGCCCGCAATTCCACAGGATTTGTTAGATGGCCGAAACACTTGCCGAGGCGGTCTCCCGCCGCCGCACCTTTGCTATTATCGCGCACCCGGACGCCGGTAAGACGACGCTGACCGAGAAGCTCTTGCTGTTCGGCGGAGCGATCCAGCTTGCCGGTGAGGTGAAGGCCAAGAAGGACCGCATCCAGACCCGTTCGGACTGGATGAAGATCGAGCGTGAGCGCGGCATCTCCGTCGTGACCTCGGTCATGACCTTCGAATATAACGACCGCGTCTTCAACATTCTCGATACGCCCGGTCACGAGGACTTTGCCGACGACACCTACCGCACGCTGACGGCCGTGGATGCTGCCATCATGGTCATCGACGCCGCCAAGGGTATCGAGCCGCGCACGCTGAAGCTTTTCGAAGTCTGCCGCATGCGCGACATTCCGATCATCACCTTCATCAACAAGATGGACCGTGAAAGCCGCGACGCCTTCGAGATTCTCGATGAGGTGGAAGAAAAGCTGGCGCTCGACACCGCACCGATTACCTGGCCGGTCGGGCGTTCGAAGACCTTCTGTGGTGCTTACAATCTCGCCGAAAACACCTTCCGCGGCAACGACACGCAAATCGATGGTCTGCCGGTCAACGGTCCGCAGGCGGTTGCCGACAGGCTGCCTGAAAACGAGCGGGATGCCTTTATCGAAGAAACGGAACTGGCCATGGAAGCCTGCCGTCCCTTCGACCGTCAGGCGTTTCTCGAAGGCCACATGACACCGGTCTTCTTCGGCTCGGCTCTTCGCAACTTCGGTGTGCGTGATCTGATCAACGCGCTTGGCGATTTTGCTCCGCCGCCGCGCGATCAGGTGGCCGATACCCGCCTCGTCCATGCGGCGGAAGAAAAGATGACGGCCTTCGTCTTCAAGATCCAGGCCAATATGGACCCCAACCACCGCGACCGCATCGCCTTTGCCCGCATCTGCTCCGGCAAGCTGGAGCGCGGCATGAAGGCGCGCCTTGCGCGCACCGGCAAGCAGATGGGCCTCACCGCGCCGCAATTCTTCTTTGCCTCGCAACGCCAGTTGGCAGACACGGCCTATGCCGGTGACGTGGTGGGGATTCCCAACCACGGCACGCTGCGCATCGGCGATACGCTGACCGAAGGCGAGAACCTGGTCTTCCAGGGCGTGCCGAACTTCTCGCCGGAAATTCTGCGCCGTGTGCGGCTTGAGGATGCGATGAAGGCGAAGAAGCTGAAGGAAGCGCTGCAGCAAATGGCCGAAGAAGGCGTCGTGCAGCTGTTTTCGCCCGAAGACGGTTCGCCAGCCATCGTCGGCGTTGTCGGCGCACTGCAGCTCGACGTGTTGAAGGAACGGCTGATGGGCGAATATGGCCTGCCGGTCTCCTTCGAAATGTCGCGCTTCTCCATCTGCCGCTGGATTTCGTCCGATCAGCCCGCGGAATTCGAGAAGTTTCTCAACGTCAAGCGCGGCGATATCGCCCGCGACCTCGACGGCGATCCGGTGTTTCTGGCGCAGGATGCGTTCTCGCTGCGTTATGAAGCGGAGCGTTTCCCGGCCATCAAGATGGTTGCCATCAAGGAATATCACGTCGCCAAGGCGGCGTGATTGCACTTTGCTTACCAACGGCTTCGAGCGCCATGCGTCTTTAAACGCATGACGCTCTCGCTCCCTTGAATAGACGCATCGTGCTTATCCGAAAATCGATTTCGATTTTCGGGCCGATGCTGTAGTTTCCCGTTCCAACGGAAACTGGTCTTTGCGCATGGCTCTGTCGAACAAGCATATTCTGCTCATCATTTCCGGCGGCATTGCCGCCTATAAGAGCCTCGATCTCATCCGCCGGCTGAAAGAGCGTGGCGCCAAGGTGACGCCGGTGATGACCAGGGGCGCGCAGGAGTTCGTCACGCCGCTTGCCATCGGGGCGCTTTCCGCCACGCATGTTTTCACCGAACTTTTCTCACGGCAGGACGAGCAGGATGTCGGCCATATTCGGCTGGCACGCGATTGCGATCTCGTTCTGGTGGCACCCGCGACTGCCGATCTTCTGGCAAAGATGGCAAACGGGCTGGCGGACGATCTTGCCTCCACCGTTTTGCTGGCGACCGACCGACTCGTTCTGGTCGCGCCGGCGATGAATCCGAAAATGTGGGAGGCCAAGCCTACCAAGCGCAATATCGCGACGCTGAAGGGCGACGGCATCACCTTTATTGGTCCCATGGCGGGCGAGATGGCAGAAAGGGGCGAGGCTGGTGTGGGCCGCATGGCCGAGGCCTTGCAGATCGTCGAAGCCGTCGAGGACCTACTGGACGATGCGCCGAAGCCGCTGAAGGGCAAGACCGCCATCGTCACCTCCGGTCCCACCCATGAGCCAATCGATCCCGTGCGATATATCGCCAACCGTTCATCCGGCCAGCAGGGCCACGCCATTGCTGCCGCTCTCGCAAAGCTTGGCGCTGAAGTGACGCTCGTCTCCGGTCCGGTGACGATCCCTGATCCGACTGGGGTGACGACCATCCATGTGGAGCGTGCCGAGGAAATGCGCGACGCCGTGCTTGGCAAGCTCCCGTCCGACATCGCCGTCTTCGTCGCTGCGGTTGCGGATTGGCGCGTCGCGAGTTCTTCGGAGCAAAAAATCAAGAAGCAGCCGGGTGACGCGCCGCCAGCGCTGCAACTGACCGAGAACCCCGATATTCTCAAAACCGTCGGTCACCACGAAAAGCGCCCTCGCCTTGTCATCGGCTTTGCAGCGGAAACGCAGAATGTCGAAGACAATGGACGCGCCAAGCTTCAACGCAAGGGCGCCGACATGATCGTTGCCAATGATGTTTCAGCAGAGACCGGCACCATGGGTGGAGCCCGCAACCAGGTGAAGATCATTTCTGCAAGCGGTGTCGATGCCTGGCCGAACCTGTCCAAGACCGAGGTTGCCGAACGGCTGGCGGCATTGATCGTAGAGAAATCGACATGAGCCTCTTCGAGCGAAAGACTTTCGACGCGACACTTGCTGCCTGGCCGGGCGTTCGCTTTGTCGATCAGTGGGATTCGCATGTCGCCAAGGTCGGCGACAAGGTGTTTGCGGTGCTCGGCGAACGGGACGACTGGCGGCTTGTCGTCAAATGCTCGGAAGAAAGCTTCGAGATTTTGACATCGCTGGAAGGCATTGCCCAGGCACCCTATTTCGCCAAGCGCAAATGGGTGTCGATCAGCGATCATTCTCCGCTGGAAGGCGAAGAGCTTGAGCACTATCTGCGCCGCTCCTACGAACTCGTGGCGGCAGGGCTGACAAAGAAGCTGCGGGCAGAACTCGGAATCGTGCTGGAGACGTAAGTCAGGCTCGGCCAACCCCTGCTGCGACGTCATCCTAGCCCTTGAGGCGAGGATCCACGGCCACGAGCGAAGTTCTCAGCCCTTAGGCACCGACCTGCGCAATCCAGTCATTGAGATTGTAGTAATTGGTCACGCGCGCGACCTTGCCATCCTTCAACTCGAAGAAGGCACCAGCTGGCAGAACATAGGTCTGGCCGTTTGCTTCCGGCAGACCTTCATCGGTCGCCAGGTACTCGCCATTCACCACGAATTCGGCAGACGCGCGCTTGCCGTCTTCGCTGGCCATGATCACCAGGTCGGTGAGGTTTTCCTTATAGCAACGGTTCATGTGCTGCATGAACGTCGCGAACACCTGCTTACCGACCTGCCGCTCGCCCTGATTGATGTCATGCACCACATCATCGGTCAGGAGAGCAAGAAAGGTATCCATATCCTGGCGGTTGAAGGCATCGTAGTAGGCGCGGATGGTTTCAATGGCGGACATGATCGGTCTCCCTCAAGGCTTGCACAGCATTTCCATGACGGTATAACCAAGGAAAATGCAGGTGAACATGCCCATGACCGTCGAAATCCGTTCCCTTTCCGGCATTGATGCCGCACCGTACTTCGACAATCTATCACGGTTGCGCATCACCATCTTTCGCGCCTTCCCCTATCTTTACGACGGATCGTTCGATTACGAGCACACCTATCTTTCGACCTATGCGAAGGCTGAGGGCGCGGTGTTTGTGCTCGCGATGGACGGCGAAAAGATCGTCGGCATGTCGACGGGCATGCCGATGATTGCGGAAACCGATGAGGTGAAGACACCTTTCCTGGCTGCCGGTTATGATCTTCAGAAAATCTTCTATTTCGGCGAAAGCGTGCTCATGCCCGAGTATCGCGGCCATGGCGTGGGAGTGCGTTTCTTCGAGGAGCGCGAAGCGCATGCAAAGCGCCTCGGCGGTTTCGAGTGGTGCACCTTCTGCGCCGTCGAACGCCCGACTGACCATCCCCGACGTCCCGCCGATTACGTGCCGTTGAACGACTTCTGGGCAAAGCGTGGTTACACCCATCACCCGGAGCTTCGCACCACCTTTACATGGCAGGATCTGGATGAGGATGCAGAGAGTCCAAAGCCTCTCTCCTTCTGGATGAAGAGGATTGCCGCATGACCCGGCTTGCCGCCTGCCAATATGCAATCGAGCTGATCGAGACCTGGGAGGACTATGCCAAGCATCTTGCTGCGATCGTAGCCGAGGCGAAGGCAAAGGGCGCGGAACTGCTTCTGCTGCCGGAATATTCCGCCATGGCGCTGACCGGGCAGTTGCCGAAAGATGTACGCTCCGATCTGCACGGCTCGATCGAGGCGATGCAAAGCCTGATCCCCTCCTGGGTGGAGCTCTGCGAAGAACTGGCGCGGGAACATCAGATCCTGTTTCAGCCCGGCAGCGCGCCGGTCAAAGATGCCGATGGCAAGTTCCGCAATCGTGCCTGGCTGTTTGGTCCGGGCGGGCTGATCGGCTATCAGGACAAGCAGATCATGACGCGTTTCGAGCGCGAGCAATGGTTTATCGATGCGGGCGTGGACGGTCTGAAAGCCTTCGATACCCCTATCGGCAAGCTCGGCATTTTGATCTGTTACGACAACGAATTCCCGATGCTGGGTCGAAGGCTGGCGGAGATGGGCGTGGAACTGGTGCTGGCGCCGAGCTGCACGGACACGCTGGCTGGCTCCTACCGGGTGCGGATTGGCGCACAGGCGCGCGCCCTGGAAAATCAGTTTGCCGTGCTCTCCTCCCCAACGGCGGGGGACGCGCCATGGTCGCCGGCAGTCGATGAAAATCGTGGACGTGCCGCCCTTTACGTTCCCTCCGACTACGGCATGCCGGCCAATGGCATCGTGGCGGAAAGCGATAGCGATGCGGTGACCGAGAGCACGCTTCTGATCGTCGATATCGATCTTGCCGATGTGGCGCGTCTGCGCACGCAAGGGCAGGTCGCGACGCGGCGGGACTGGAGCGAGCAGTTCCCCGGCTGAAAAGCCGATTTCGCCGCCGCTTGCCGCCATAGAACAGCTTCCATTTGCCCGCGAAACCCTCTATAGCGCGGGGCATGAGCACCAATTCGACCCGTACGCCCCTCGACCATATCCGCAACTTCTCCATCGTCGCCCATATCGACCATGGCAAATCCACCCTTGCCGACCGGTTGATCCAGTCGACGGGCGGTCTTGCCGAGCGCGATATGTCCGAGCAGGTGTTGGACAATATGGATATCGAGCGTGAGCGCGGCATCACCATCAAGGCCCAGACCGTGCGCCTGCATTACAAGGCGAATAACGGCGAAATCTATGTGCTGAACCTCATCGACACACCCGGCCATGTCGACTTCGCCTATGAAGTATCGCGGTCGCTGTCAGCCTGCGAAGGCTCGCTTCTGGTGGTGGATGCTTCGCAGGGCGTGGAAGCGCAGACACTCGCCAACGTCTATCAGGCGATCGACAACAATCACGAGATCGTCACGGTGCTCAACAAGATCGACCTGCCTGCTGCAGAGCCGGATCGCATCAAGGAACAGATCGAGGAAGTCATCGGCATCGATGCTTCCGAAGCCGTGATGATTTCGGCCAAGACCGGTCTTGGCATTCCCGACGTTCTGGAAGCCATCGTTCACAAGCTGCCTGCGCCCAAGAGCGAAGCTGGTGAAAAGGGCGCGCTTAAGGCTCTGCTCGTCGATAGCTGGTACGACACCTATCTCGGCGTCATGGTTCTGGTGCGCATCATCGATGGCGTGCTGACCAAGGGCCAGCAGATCCGCATGATGGGCTCTGGCGCCAAGTACACGATCGAGCGCGTCGGCGTTCTGACTCCGAAGATGCTTACCGTGGACAGCCTCGGACCTGGCGAAATCGGCTTCATCACCGCCTCGATCAAGGAAGTGGCCGACACGCGCGTCGGTGACACGATCACCGATGACAAGCGTCCGACGGAAAAGGCCCTGCCCGGTTTCAAGCCGGCTCAGCCGGTGGTGTTCTGCGGTCTCTTCCCGGTCGATGCGGCAGACTTCGAAGATCTGCGCGCCGCCGTCGGTAAGCTTCGCCTGAATGACGCGTCCTTCTCCTTCGAAATGGAAAGCTCCGCAGCCCTCGGCTTCGGCTTCCGTTGTGGCTTCCTTGGCCTTCTGCATCTGGAAATCATCCAGGAGCGTCTGGAGCGCGAGTTCAATCTCGACCTCGTCGCCACTGCCCCTTCGGTTGTCTACGAGATGACCCTGACGGACGGCACGGAGAAGGAACTTCACAACCCGGCGGACATGCCGGATGTGGTGAAGATCAAAGATATTCGCGAGCCCTGGATCAAGGCGACGATCATGACGCCGGATGAGTATCTCGGTGGCATTTTGAAGCTTTGCCAGGACCGTCGCGGCATCCAGACGGAGCTGACCTATGTCGGCAACCGCGCCATGATCACCTATGAACTGCCGCTCAACGAAGTGGTGTTCGACTTTTACGACCGCCTGAAGTCGATCTCCAAGGGCTACGCCTCCTTCGACTACAACATCATCGACTACCGCGAAGGCGATCTCGTGAAGATGTCGATCCTCGTCAATGGCGATCCGGTCGATGCGCTTTCAATGCTGGTTCACCGCTCGGCAGCGGACCGTCGCGGGCGCGGCATGTGCGAAAAGCTGAAGGAACTCATCCCGCCGCACATGTTCCAGATCCCGATCCAGGCCGCCATCGGCGGCAAGGTCATCGCGCGTGAAACCGTTCGCGCTCTGCGCAAGGACGTGACCGCCAAGTGCTATGGCGGCGACGCCACCCGCAAGCGCAAGCTGCTGGACAAGCAGAAGGAAGGCAAGAAGCGCATGCGCCAGTTCGGCAAGGTGGAGATCCCTCAGGAAGCCTTCATTGCCGCGCTGAAGATGAACGACGAATAAGCCCTCATCGTTTGTGTTTCAAAAATCCCGGCCAATGGTCGGGATTTTTTGTTTCATCGATCGCTATAGATCTGGAAACATCAGCGAACGGTGTGCCGCAGCGCCAGCCATGGCTCCGTCTCCCACGGCAAGTGCGACCGAACCGGCCGGGCGAGCGATGTCGCCGCACGCAAAGACACCGCGCTTCGTTGTCTGCTTCATCGCATCGGTGCGAATGGTCATGCCCATCGGCGTTTCCTCCAGCGAGCAACCCAGTGGCGCGATCCAGGGTGCCGAGATCCGGAGCGTCGGTTGAGTGAAAAGCCCGTCCATTGCAAGGCTTCGTCCGTCGGTGAGAACAACATCCGCCCTACCGGCGATCTTCTGAATTGAACCCTCTTCCAGCTCTGCGCCGCGCGCAGCCAGTTGGGCACGCTGCTCCTGATCCGGCACGAAGGCGCCATTGGTGAAGAGGGTCGTCGTCCCCCAATCGGGCAGCATCAATCCGTGATGAATGGCGAGCGCGGATGCAGCGATGACGCCGATCCGACCCTGGTTCAGCTCGTAACCATGGCAATAGGGGCAATGAAAGACGCTCTGCCCCCAGCGTTCATGCAAACCCGGTATCGGTGGCAAATCGTCCGTGACACCTGCGGCGATGACGAGCCTTCGGCCCGTCTTGCGCTCTCCTCCGTCAATCTTGACCTCGAAGGCATCGACGGCGCCGCTGACATGTGTTGCTAGACCATCGATCCAGTCGATCGTCTCATATGCCTCGATCTGGCGCCGGGCCTCGGCAATGATCTCCCCGGGCGCTTTTCCATCCTGACCGAGAAAGCCATGCGAGTGGCTGGCGAAGCGGTTACGGCGCTTACCCGCATCGATGACGAGAACGCGGCGGCGGGCGCGCCCAAGCTGGAGCGCGGCGGAAAGGCCCGCATAACTTCCTCCGATAATGATGACATCATAGATCATGGCATGGACTCTCTCTCGAAAACAGTTTCGTAACTTATATTGTTACGTGAAATGGGGAGTCAATATCATGTAACTCTGATTGTTACGTTGTTATTGGAGTGGTACGGTTCGGGATGGAGATCCGATGAGACAAGATACCCGCCTATCACGAGTGCTGCATGTGCTGATCCATATGGAAAAGCACGAGAAACCAGCGACATCCGACGCAATCGCTGCCATGTTGCAGACCAACCCGGTGGTCGTCCGGCGCACCATGGCGGGCCTGCGTGATGCTGGCTATGTCACGTCGGAAAAAGGCCATGGCGGCGGCTGGGTTCTGGCGCGACCGCTCGCGGAGATCACGCTTCTCGATATCCACAAGGCGCTCAAAAATCCCGATATGTTTTCGATCGGCCTTTCGGGAGACAATCCGGCTTGCGTCATAGAACAGTCGGTCAACGTCGCGCTGGCGGATGCCATGACAGAAGCACAAGCGCTCCTGCTCGCCCGTTTTGGCAAGATCACGCTTGCCGATCTCGCACGCGAATCCTTCAAGCGATGGGCTCAGTCAGGTCACAAGCCGTCGGCGATGGAGGGCTTTTAACAAAGAAAAGCCGCCTGCCTTTCGGCAAGCGGCTCTCTCAAGTGACGTCAGTGACGATTACGGCTGTGTTGACGTGCCGTTGGTGTTCGGCGAAGCCGGGGCAGCGCCATTTGCTGGCGGGGTTGCCGGAGCCGTTGGTGTCATCGGTGCCGGGGCTGGAGCCTGATCGCTGACAGCCGGCGGCGTCGTAGACGACGTCGTGGTCGGATCTGTGGTGGACGGGCTGCTCATCTGCATCCAGATGAAACCGCCAACGAGCAGGACGACGATGATGGCTGCCCACGGTGCCCAACCAGCGGACTTGCGGTGGGTTTCGGGCGTTGTGCGCAGCTCAGGGCGGTCCGGACGAAGGTTCGGGTCGCGGGGCAGATTTGGGTCAAAAGTCATGGTGTTTTCTCCTCTTCCAATGCGAAGAAAATGCACGTCTGCGTGAATGGTTCCTAAAATGCCAAAAAACGTAACAGTCAGCGCCTCGCCAGCTTGATAGCTCTCTCGAGAACATCAGCGAATTGCGGGTGATCGCACTGCGACACGTTAAAGCGCATGAAGCTTGAAGCCGTGTCCGACTGACTGAACACATTGCCGGGTGCAAGAACCATATTCTCGGCAAGCGCGCGGCGCGCCACGTCGGCAGCATCGACCCCTAAAGGAAGCCGACACCAAAGGAATAGGCCCGCCTGCGGCTCTATCCATGGCTCGATGCCCAGCTGTCGCAATGTCGGGATAAGGCTCGCTCTTGCTTTTGAAAGCCTTGCCTTCAACGCTTCCATATGCCGCCGGTAGCTTCCGTCTTTCAGGACTTCCAGCACCAGAGCCTCGGACATCTGGCTGCCGGCGAAATTGGAGGCGATCTTCATGTCGACCAGCGGGTCCAGCCATTCCTTACGCGTGACGATGTAGCCGCATCGGGCCGAAGCCGAGAGAGCCTTTGAGAAGCTTCCGATCTGGATGACGCGGTTGAGCGCATCGAAGGCGGCAAGCCTTGGCGCTTTGGTGATCTCGAAGTCGGCAAAAATATCGTCTTCGATAATCGTGAGGCCCGCACGCTCCGACAGCATCAGTAGACGGTGGGCGTTGACGGGAGAGAGAACGGCACCGGTCGGGTTGTGGATCGCCGAATTGGTGATGTAAAGCCTTGGACGATGCTCTTCCAACGCCTGCTCGAACAGGGTGACATCTGGCCCATCTGCCGTGTAGGGCACCCCGATCACTTTGACCCGGTGGGCGCGCAGCAGGGCATGGAAATTGAAGTAGCATGGGTCGTCGACCAACACGGTTTGGCCGGGCTCCAACAGGAAGCGGCAGATCATATCGATCGCCTGCGTTCCGGAATCCACCAGCAGGATTTGATCGGCCCCGACGACCAGACCGGATTCGGCCATTCGCCGCGCCAGAAGCTGGCGCAGCGGAAGCAGCCCGAGCGGCGTCCCGTAATCCGTCAGAACGTCGGTATTGGCGCGCGAGAGCGTGCGGAGCGCCTTGCGCAACGCCTCTTCCGGCATCCATGAGGGCGGCAGCCATCCGCAGCCGGGCATGGCAAAACCCTGTCCGCCTTCCAATGCCAGTCGGGATACCCAGAAGGGATCGACTTGTCTGTCGAGCTTCGGCCCAATGTCCGCAAGCGAAAGCGGCGCCAGCTGACTGGCCACATAGAAGCCGGATCCCGGACGCGAGCGGATTGCCCCCTCGGCCATCAGCCTCTCATAGGCTTCCACCACAGTGGATGTGGAGACAGTCAGCGCTTTTGCCAGCGCTCTGACGGAGGGAAGTTTCGCGCCCGGCGTCAATAGGCGCGCGGCGATGCGACGACGGATTTCCCCCATCACCGCATCAATGCGGGGCGATGCACTCTCCACTCGCCTTGGTGCCAGATCCATCTGTCCTGCTCACTCCACCATAACAGTTTTGCCAAACCGTATGTGACTGTTTCTGGCGACGCCAGGGATTTCGCAACATAGAGCTCAAAAAAGGAGCGACGACATGAACAAGGTGTCGAGTGGCTGGTTGAGCGGCTTCATTGGAGTATTGATTTTCAGCGGATCGCTGCCAGCCACACGCCTTGCGGTGACGGGTTTCGATCCCCTCTTCCTGACACTCGCTCGCGCCAGTATCGCCGGGCTGCTGGGAGCGGCACTTCTTCTTGCTTTTCGCCAGACAAGGCCGGCGCGAAACGACGTGGTATCGCTCACGATCGTTTCACTCGGCGTTGTCGTCGGCTTTCCGCTTTTAACCGCGCTTGCGCTGAAGCACGTCACGTCCGCTCACTCGATAGTATTTATCGGCCTTCTTCCCCTCGCCACCGCGATCTTTGCGGTGCTGCGCGGCGGTGAGCGGCCCCGTCTGGCCTTCTGGCTGTTCTCCTGCCTTGGCAGCCTGCTGGTTGCGGGCTTCGCTTTCAGCCTCAATGGCGAGGGAAATCTTACCGGCGACCTGCTGATGGTAGCCGCGGTTCTTGTTTGTGGCTTGGGTTATGCGGAAGGTGCCGCGCTTTCGCGCCGGCTTGGTGGCTGGCAGGTGATTTCCTGGGCGCTGGTCATTTCATTGCCGGTCATGTTGCCACTGGCGCTTTTCTCCATGCCCGCGACATGGAGCGGCATTGCCGCACCGGCCTGGGGCGGATTGGCTTACGTCTCGCTCTTCAGCATGCTGATCGGTTTCATTTTCTGGTACCGCGGATTGGCGCTCGGCGGCATTGCAGCCGTCGGTCAACTCCAACTGCTGCAACCCTTTTTCGGTCTGTTGCTGGCTGCCACATTGCTCGGCGAGCCCGTCAGCCTCGCCATGCTGGCAGTCACGCTCGGCGTGGTCGCCTGCGTGGCGGGCGCGCGGAAGTTTGCGAAATAGACAGGAGGATCAACCGTTACCGCCGCGACCGATCCAGCGGTGCCAGTCCTCTTCTCTGCCGTTGAAGACATTGAGATCGATCTTGCCTTCGACGCCATGCGAAAGTCCGGAACCGGAATATTGCCAGAACAGCCACTTGCGGTCCGGGTAGACGCGCGATGGATGCTGGGCCACTGCACGCAGCCAGAAGGGATAGTCGCGCAGCTCGCCGGACAGGTGATCCTTGTAGAAATCCGGTGCGGTATAGATGATCGGGCGCTTGCCGTAATGGCGCTCGAGCCTGTCCATGAAGACCTGCATCTTTTCCAGCACCTGGGCGCGGGAAAGCCGCATCTTGCAGGAGGATTCGCCGTTATATTCGACGTCGATCACCGGCGGCAGCGCGTCGGGATCTCTCGGCACGTTGCGAATGAACCAGTCCGCCTGATGGCTTGCCGGACGGCACCAATAGAAGAAGTGATAAGCGCCGCGGCGAACACCCGCCGCCTTTGCGCGCTCCCAATTTGTCCGGAACATCGGGTCCAGATGGTCACCGCCATCGGTTGCCTTGATGAAGGCAAAGTTGGCGCCGCGCGTTCTCAAGCGCTCCCAGTCGATATTGGCCTGCCAACGCGAGACATCGACGCCATGAACTTCAAAATGTTTTGGCTGAACCCTGCCAAAATTAATCGGCTTGGCGTCGGAAAACGCCGGGCGAAACACGCGCGAGCGCGCGGACGATCCCGCACTCATGGCAACGCTGCCAGCCATCGCCAGTTGGACGGGCCTGTCCTGAGGAAGATTGACGCGGGCTTGGGGAACGACGGGAGGTGCTATGACCGGTTCTGGCCGCTGCTGCGTCGACATCTGCTTGTCAACGGCAGCGAAAGCGGGCGAGCCCGCCGGCATCGGTCCGCCCCATGCCAGGACTTCCTGATGCTGCTTGGTGTTGAGAGCCACTCTCTGATCGGTCCGTCCCACGCTGGCCTGCGGAACGGGGGCGGAAGGCGTAACGGAATTCGTCACCTCCTTCGAAGGCAGACCCGCCACCAGGGCGTCCGGCCCGGAATTGGAGGTACAGCCCGTAAGAGATAGGCAGGCGAGAACAAAAGCTGGCACTGTCGATCGACGCATGAGAACCCGTACGCAAAACAAAATCGGGACATGCGCAACTGCCGCCGGTCCTGATAACCAAAAGGTATGACTAACGGGAAATTATCAAAAAAGACTGAATCCAATCTTTACGACAGGACGGACCTTATGCAGGTAAAAAGCGGCATGCCTCAACTCTGCGTGAAAAGTCCGTCATCTAAAGTGTTTCGCGATCTTTCAGATGCGCTCATACGCTTTGGGCCCTTGTTCCACAGCATGTCGTTCTCACAAAACCGATGCACGCTTTTGCGTGGACCATGCTTTAACGGATGAACAGCCGGTTCCGCTGGGTCAGTTGCCCATCAGGATATCAAGAAGCGTCGTCTGCTTTGGCCCGTTCTGTCGCGGTGGTGCGCCTCCGCCGATATCCGCAGGCGGTACCGGTCCACCTGATTGCTGAGGCGGATAGGCTTGCTGCGGATACTCCGACGGTGGTGCCGGCACCGTGCCTGCGGTTTGCTCCGCACCCACGGGTGCGGGCGGATAATCCGTCGGCGTTGGGGCAGAGCCGCCGCCCAGCGCATTGGAGATGATATCGCCGATCGTCGCTGGAGCCTGGGGGCTTTGCGCCATGGGTTGGCCGATTTCCTGCCCGCCATAGGCACCCAGTCCGAAAAGCGGTGATGGCGACAGGCCACTATGGGCTGCCGTCATGAATTCCTTCCAGGCCTTGGCCGGCAAGCCGCCGCCCGTCACCTTCTTCATCGACGTGCCGTCATCATTGCCGAACCAGACACCGGTGGTCAGCTGGCTGGTGTAGCCGACGAAAAGCGCATCCCGGAAAGACTGCGTCGTGCCGGATTTGCCGGCTGCCTGCCAACCTTTCAGACGCGCAGCCTTGCCGGTGCCCTCATTGATGACGCCCGTCAGCATGCCGTTCATCGTCGCGGCGATGCCTTCATCGAGAACGCGGGGCGGGTTGTCGTATTTATTCTCATATAGAACCTTGCCGTCGGCATCGGTGATGCGCTTGACGATATGCGGCGTTGCCTTGAAGCCGCCATTCATCATCGGCGCGTAGGCAGAGGTCAGCTCCAGCAACGACACTTCGGACGTGCCGAGCGCAATCGAGGCATTGGCCTGAAGGTCGGATTCGATGCCCATCCGGTGCGCCACCTGCGTCACCTTGTTGGGACCGACTTCCATGACGAGTTGGGCCGCAATCGTGTTCAGCGAATTGGCGATCGCGGTGGCTAGCGTCACTTCACCGCGATATTTCTGATCGTAATTTTCCGGCGTCCAGTTGCCGATCCGGACCGGCGCATCGTTGCGCACCGAGTTGGGTGTCAGCCCGGACTCGAGAGCGGCAATATAAACGAAGGGCTTGAAGGCGGAGCCTGGCTGGCGCTTGGCCTTGGTGGCGCGGTTGAACTGGCTTTCCGCATAGTCGGCGCCGCCGACGACGGCACGGACAGCACCCGAGCCGTCCATCGACACGAGCGCGGCTTGCGACGCTCCGAGCTTCTTGCCTTCGCTCTTCAGCACGTTGTTGAGCGCCTTCTCGGCATCCTTCTCAAGAGTGAGGTCGATGGTGGTATCGATCGTCAGATCCTGCTTCACGTCGCCGATCAGGCTTTTCACCTCATCCATGACCATGTCGGCCGCGTAGTGCTCGGCACCCGACCAGAAGCGCTTCGCCTTGGTGGGCGGCTGGGACATGGCGGTCTTGATTTCGTCTTCGGAGATGAAGCCGACATCGCGCATGGACTGCAGCACGACCTGCGCACGCTCTTCCGCCGCTTGCGGGTCGCGTGCAGGAGACAGGCGCGATGGCGCCTTCAAGAGCCCTGCCAGCATCGCGGCTTCGCCAAGGTTCACATCACGAGCCGACTTGTTGAAGTATCTGCGCGAGGCGGCCTCGACGCCATAGGCGTTCGAACCGAAATAGACGCGGTTCAGATACATCGCCAGAATCTGGTCCTTGGTGTATTTCTGCTCCAGCCAGATGGCGAGCAGCGCTTCCTGGATCTTGCGCTCCAGCGTCTGCTCCGGAGAGAGGAACAGGTTCTTGGCCAATTGCTGCGTCAGGGTCGAACCGCCCTGAACCGTGCGGCCATGCAGAAGATTGGTGACCACAGCGCGCCCGAGACCCAGCGGATCGACGCCGAAATGGGAGTAGAAACGCCGATCCTCGATGGCAATTACCGCCTGCGGGATATAGGGCGACATATCCTCGAGCGACAAAGCCTCACCGCCCGTCGTGCCTCTATTGGCCAGAACCGTGCCATCGACGGCGACGATCTTCAGATTTGGCGGGCGTTCGGGAATGGCCCATGTGCTGGCGCTCGGCATGCGTGCGCCATAATAGATGACGACGCCAGCCACCGCGATGCCGCCCCAGATGCCAAGCACGATGCACCAGTAGAAAATCCTGCGGAAAAAGCCGGTAATGCCGCCGCGCTCACGCGTCTCACGTCTTGATTTCGATTGCGAAGGCTTGCTTCCGCGCTTTTTCGGCGGTGGAGCATCGGAAGGACCAGACTTCCGGCCACCACCGTTGGTGCCGGCCACGCGATCACTGGCATCAAGACGCAGGTCGTCGCCGGAATCGTGAAAATCCCCAAAAGAAGGTTCAACTCTCTGGCGTGATTTTCCACTACCTGCCATCTGTCAGAAACTGCTCCGTGATCATGATGCCGCGAGGGACATGCTGTCATTCAACACAAGTCCCGTTGAAGCTTAAATGCGGCGATTTAAGGTGGCGTTAAGGCGCAGAGCCCCTCACATTGGCGTCACCGCGCCCGCTTACTGGCAGACGTCGACCCATTCGGCCTTTGTCAATTGCACCAGCCGCTCGGGCGAGATGCGCACGGCGGCATTGATGGCACCCGCTGCAGGAACGACCTCGGCGTAATTCTTCAGCGACACATCGCAATAGACCGGTAAATCGGATGGCAGGCCGAAAGGGCAGACGCCACCAACGGGATGGCTCGTCACCTCAACTACCTCTTCGGCACCCAGCATGCGCGGCTTTGCAGCAAATCGATCCCGGAATTTGCGATTGTCGAGCCGCTTCATGCCAGCCGTCACCACCAGCAGAATGGTATCACCCGCCTTGAGGCAAATGGTCTTGGCAATCTGATCGGGATCGACGCCGTGCGCTTCGGCTGCCAGCGCCACTGTCGCGGAACTGGTCTCGGTCTCCAGGACCTTGATTTCTGGGGCATGGGTCGCAAAAAAATCTTGGACGGAACGAAGGCTCATGCGCAATCTTTAGGCGCACTTAGTGCTGAAGGCAATGGGACGGACCCTAGCTATGCATTTTACGCAATGCTGCGCTGCAATGATATGTCTGTTTTCGAACGGGAACTCCTGTATCTTACAAGCATCGAAGCGACGCACTCCTCCTCCCAGCGTCGCCCGATTGGACTGACAGCACTCCTCCTCCCAGTTGTCAGTCAGTTTTAAAAACCCGGCGCACCTCCTCCCGCGCCGGGTTTTTTATTGCCTGAATGGCAACCTCCTTCGCGCACACCATCATTCGACTCGCCGGAATTTCGTCTTGAAGAGCGCGATTTTCGCAGGAAGAGCGCGATTTTGTCCTTGCGCATTCAGAGTGCTGCGAACGGCTCTACTGAAAATCGTCCGTGAGATTTGTCGCAAAACCATGCTTGAGGGAAACTTGACTTATTTGCTTCCTCGCCCTACTTCTCTCGCATCGATATTTGTTTGACGACCAGAGCTTCGGCGTTCCAAAGACGCACAGACGATCTTTCTTTCCTTCAAATTCGACCAACACCGCGCTGATTCTCAGCGCAAAAGTAATATGCCAACGGAAGGAACTCGTTATGGCTACTGGTACAGTTAAGTGGTTCAACGCAACCAAGGGCTACGGCTTCATTCAGCCTGATGACGGCGCACAGGACGTGTTCGTACACATCTCTGCAGTCGAGCGCGCTGGCATGAGCGGTCTCAAGGACGGTCAGAAGATCTCCTACGAACTCGTTCAGGACCGTCGTTCTGGCAAGATGTCTGCCGACAGCATCGTTGCTGCCTAATTACGATTTGGCTGGTTCGCCCAGCCTGTCAGTTGAAAAGCCGGGACCTCGTGTTCCGGCTTTTTGTTTTTGACGCCCGCTGCAATTAATCTCGGGCTGGCCTTGTAAAAGACATGATGCACACCGATATAGGGTTCATCAGTGTTACAGCAGTTCCCGATGAGGCTTTGATGAGCCGCCGCGTTGTACCCTCGTTAATGAAAAATTAACTAAGGCGCGCAATGATGAAAGGGAAGACATGAGCGACAGCCAAAAAGCTGGCGCCGTGCTGAGACACATACCGTTTTGCACTTTGACCACGGATGTACTGGCACTGATCGCACAAACGGGAATGAAAGGTCGGGCTTGCCCGGCCTTTTTGTTTTTTGGGGCTTCGGCTCCCGTGGAGCGGTGCCGCTGACGCGCGGCACTGCCTTTTCCCAAACTCGATTACCTCGCGCTCAACGCCGACAGAACTCGCACCCAAGAGCGCGTGCCCTTGTGGAAGGACTTCAACTCGTACTTCTCATTGGGCGAGTGAATGCGGTCGTCGGTGAGGCCGAAGCCAATCATCAGCGAATCCATGCCAAGCATCTTCTGGAAGTCGCCGACAATCGGGATCGACCCGCCCATGCCGATGACGACAGCAGGCTTTGCCCATTCATCCGAGAGTGCTGACTTTGCCTTGGTCAAGGCCGGCGAATCATAAGACAGATGGATGGCCGGTGAGCCGCCGTGCTCGTGGAACTCGACCGAGCAATCCGCCGGGATCTTCGAGCGCACATAGGCGCGGAAGCTTTCGCGGATCGCAGCCGGGTCCTGGCGGCCGACGAGGCGGAAGGAGACCTTTGCAGAGGCTTTGGCAGCGATAACGGTCTTGAAGCCCTCGCCGGTGTAACCGCCGGTGATGCCGTTGACTTCCGCCGTCGGGCGCGCCCAGGTCAGTTCGAGGACAGAGCGTCCCTTCTCACCTGCTGGAATGGACAGACCGACTTCGCCGAGGAAGGATTCGGCTGTTCGGCCGAGATTATCCCAGGATGCCTTGATGTTGTCGGGTGTCTCCTCGACGCCATCGTAGAAGCCGGGCAAGGTCACGCGTCCCGTCTCATCATGCAGACCGGCGAGAATATCGGTCAGAATATGGATCGGGTTGGCGGCAGCACCACCGAAGAGGCCGGAATGCAGATCGCGATCGGCAGCGGTGATGACGATTTCCTCACCGACGAGTCCGCGCAAAGCTGCGGCAATCGCCGGCGTCTCGTGATCCCACATGCTGGTGTCGCAGACCAGAGCGTAATCGGCTTTCAGCTCACTCGAGTTGGCGTCCAGGAATGGCTTGAGCGATGGCGAACCTGATTCCTCTTCGCCTTCGAAGAGAATGGTGACGCGAATGGGTAGCGATCCGCTAACCTGCTTATAGGCCCGGCATGCCTCGACGAAGGTCATCAACTGGCCCTTGTCATCCGACGTTCCGCGGCCCGAGATCACCTGTCGACCCTCGCCGATATCTTTCAGCTTGGCATCGAAGGGATCGTCCTGCCACAGATCGATCGGATCGACAGGCTGGACGTCGTAGTGGCCGTAAAACAGCACATGCGGCGCGTCGGCGGTTGCGCCATCATGATGCGCGACCACCATGGGGTGACCGGCGGTATCACGGATCGACGCGTCGAAACCGATGCTCGTCAGATCGCGCACCAGCCACTCGGCGGCCTTGCGGCACTCCGCCTTATAGGCCGGATCGGTGGAGATGGACTTGATGCGGACGAGTTCGAAAAGTCTCTCAAGGCTGGAGGGAAGATTGTCGTCAACTGCCGAGAGAACGGGGGAAATATCTGTCATTGCATGATCCTGTCATGTCTGGCCTGTCATGTGTGGAGCGCCAGTCATCATTTCACTGAGCAAGGCGGGTTCCACCTCTTTAAATCTCCGCAAAGGCGTGACGACGACCACTATGGTCATCGCGCCAATGCGCCAGATGGCAGGACGATAGAGCAAATATGAGACGGTTTCGAGCCCGGAAAATTTACTTTTCCGATTTAGCCACGCTGATGGCGCGGCTCATATATTCCAGCAGCAATTGCCGCTCGAACTTCAACAGATCCTTGAGAAGCGCCTCTTCCGTTTCTTTCGACGCGGCAATGGCGGCCTCTTCAAGCGCGGCACCTTTTTCCGTCAATGTGATGATCTGCGAACGGCGATCTGTCGGGTGGGGTTGGCGCTTGATCAGCCCGTCACGCGCCATGCGCGCCAGCGTGTTGGCAAGTGTCGCCTGTTCGATATCGACCCTGTCGAGCAATTGACGCTGCGTCAGCCCGTCTTCCTGCCAGAGCTCCAGCAAGACAGGAAATTGGCCGGGTAAGAAACCGAGGGCACCGGCACGCTTCAGCAGAGCCTGGGAAAAACCCTTGGCCAGTTGCGCCGCGAGATAGGCTGCAGAGTCCTGTCGAGAAAATCCCATCGGGCACATCGTCCGGATCATTTACATATCGTGCGATGTAGACGGTCATGCTTTCGCGAGGCATGCGGGTAGAACCATTTGCACAAAAGAAAACCGCCATGACCGGGAGGGGACGGTCATGGCGGCATATTGAGGGACAAAGGCCCGGAGAGGGGGAAAGGCCTTTGTCCGGTCTGACGCGGCGGGGGACGAGCCAGCTATCAGACTACGGCGTGATCAGTCGCCGTCCTCTAAGAAATGAGGCCGCAAATGCGGCTTTTCAAGGGAACATCGAATTACAAATCGGTAACGTTCCGGTGAGATTATTGGGCGTTATTTTGACGCTTCTGTCGGAGCCAAGCTGCGGCTGTCAGCGTTCAGCCTGTCAGCGCCGCGATCCAAACAAAATCCATCACCATGCGGCTCGCATCGCTGTTTGCATGCGCCGCGACGATGACGACAAAGGCGGCGAGCAGTGCTGCATCCGAGAACTGAAATCTCGCAACCGCCTTGAGATCCGCATTCTCCAGGGAGCTATCCTGGAAGTGCGCCCGAAGCCCTTTTGTCGCAAGAAGGTAGAGGGGAACGATGGCTATCTTTGCCACGGTCACCGCAGCTTGATCGCCGAGGTACCAGGACGTTGCAGCCACACCTGCCATCAGGGTGATTGAAACGAGCCACGCTGTTTAGGTTGACGTCGTGCGCATGAAGAACCTCGCGAGACCATGGAAGAAACTTGCTGGGTACTTGAGGGCAACGATAGACCTTTCTGCCGTGTCGCGCTATCCATGCTTCCCATGAAAAAAGGCGATCATCTCTTCCTCGTGGACGGCTCCGGTTTCATTTTCCGCGCCTTCCATGCCATCCCTCCGCTCAACCGCAAATCCGATGGATTGCCGGTCAATGCCGTGTCCGGCTTCTGCAACATGCTGTGGAAGCTGTTGAAGGACGCGCGCAACACCGATGTGGGGGTGACGCCAACGCATTTCGCGGTGATCTTCGACTATTCGTCCAAGACCTTCCGCAACGAGCTGTACGACCTCTACAAGGCCAATCGCTCGGCGCCGCCGGAAGATCTCGTTCCGCAATTCGGCCTGATCCGCCACGCCACCCGCGCCTTCAACCTGCCCTGCATCGAGACCGAAGGTTTCGAGGCCGACGACATCATCGCCACCTATGCCCGCCAGGCAGAGGCGATCGGTGCGGATGTCACCATCATCTCCTCCGACAAGGACCTGATGCAGCTCGTCACGCCCAATGTGCATATGTACGACGCGATGAAGGACAAGCAGATCGGCGTTCCGGACGTCATCGAAAAATGGGGTGTACCGCCGGAAAAGATGATCGACCTGCAGGCGATGACCGGCGATTCCACCGACAATATTCCGGGCATTCCCGGCATCGGGCCGAAAACGGCAGCGCAGCTGCTGGAAGAATATGGCAACCTCGATACGCTGTTGGAGCGCGCAGGCGAAATCAAGCAGCAGAAGCGCCGCGAAAACATCATTGCCAATGCGGAACTGGCGCGCCTCTCCCGCCAGCTCGTTTCGCTCCGCACCGACGTGCCGCTGGAGTTAGCGCTGGATGCGCTGACACTTGAAGTCCAGGACGGACCGAAGCTGATTGCCTTCCTGAAAGCGATGGAATTCACCACGCTCACCCGCCGCGTCGCAGAGGCGACCGGTGCGGACGCGTCTGCCATCGAAGCCGCTCATGTTCCGGTCGAGCGCGGGGCGGAAGCCCACGGACCAGATCTCGATGCTGGCACCGATAAGGGCAGCGATTCTCCATCCGTTCCGCTTGGCGAAGCCTCGGTGTCGGATGTCGGTGCCGTGCTGTCCAAGACGGAAGGCGACACACCGCAGGAGCTTGCCTCCGCGCGCGAGACGATCTTTGCTGCCGCCAAGATCGATACGACCGCGTACCAGACGATACGCACCATCGAGGAACTGGATCGCTGGGTCGCCATGGCGCGCGAGACCGGCGTCGTTGCCTTCGATACCGAAACGACCTCGCTCGACCCGATGACGGCGGAGCTCGTCGGCTTTTCGCTTGCGATTGCCGATAACAGCAAGAATGCCAGCGGCTCGGACATCATCGCAGCCTATATACCGCTCACCCACAAAACCGGCTCTGGCGGCGATCTCTTCAGCGACGGGATCAAGCTGGCGCCGGACCAGATCCCCTTCGATCTGGCGCTTTCGCGACTGAAAGACCTGCTGGAAGATCCTGCTGTCCTCAAGATCGCACAGAACCTCAAATATGATTATCTGCTGGTCAAGCGGCTCGGCATCGTCATGCAGAGCTATGACGATACGATGCTGCTCTCCTACGTGCTGGAAGCCGGCAAAGGCGCCCATGGTATGGATGCACTTTCCGAGCGCTGGCTTGGCCATAAGCCGATCGCCTACAAGGATGTTGCGGGCTCCGGAAAGTCGGGCGTGACCTTCGACTTCGTCGATATCGATAAGGCAACGGCTTACGCTGCCGAAGATGCCGATGTGACGCTGCGCCTGTGGATGGTGCTGAAACCCCGCCTCGTCGCCGACCGTCTGACCACCGTCTATGAGCGACTGGAACGACCACTGGTGCCGGTACTCGCCCATATGGAAGAGCGCGGCATATCCGTCGACCGGCAAATCCTGTCGCGGCTTTCCGGCGAGCTGGCGCAGAAGGCTGCCGCCTTCGAGGACGAGATCTACGAACTGGCGGGCGAGAAATTCAATATCGGCTCGCCAAAGCAGCTGGGCGATATCCTGTTTGGCAAGATGGGGCTGCCCGGCGGTTCCAAGACGAAGACCGGACAGTGGTCAACCTCCGCCTCCGTCTTGGAAGACCTTGCGGCCGAAGGCATGGAGCTGCCGCGCAAGATCGTTGACTGGCGCCAGCTGACCAAGCTGAAATCCACCTATACGGATGCGCTGCCCGGCTATATCCATACGGATACCAAGCGCGTCCACACCTCCTATTCGCTGGCATCGACCACGACTGGTCGCCTTTCCTCGTCGGAACCGAACCTTCAGAATATTCCGGTGCGCACGGCGGAAGGCCGCAAGATCAGGACAGCCTTCATTTCCACGCCCGGCAACAAGCTTCTTTCGGCCGACTACAGCCAGATCGAACTCCGCGTGCTGGCGCATGTCGCCGATATCCCGCAGTTGAGAACTGCCTTCGAAAACGGCATCGACATTCATGCAATGACGGCATCGGAAATGTTCGGCGTGCCGGTGGAAGGCATGCCATCGGAAGTGCGTCGCCGCGCCAAGGCGATCAACTTCGGCATCATTTACGGCATCTCCTCCTTCGGTCTTGCCAATCAGCTCAGCATCGGTCGTTCGGAAGCGGGTGAGTACATCAAGAAATACTTCGAGCGCTTCCCCGGCATTCGCGACTATATGGAAAACACCAAGGCCTATGCCCGCGAGCATGGCTATGTCGAGACCATCTTCGGCCGCCGCATTCACTACCCGGAAATCAAGTCGTCCAATCCGTCGGTAAGGGCGTTCAACGAGCGCGCGGCAATCAATGCGCCGATCCAGGGGTCTGCGGCCGATATCATCCGTCGCGCCATGATCCGCATGGAGCCGGCACTCGAACAGGCAAAGCTCTCCGCCCGCATGCTGCTTCAGGTGCATGACGAACTGATCTTCGAGGTCGAGGACAGCGAAATCGAAAAGACGCTGCCTGTGGTCGTCTCCATCATGGAAAACGCCGCCATGCCGGCCATCGACATGAGGGTGCCGCTGCAGGTGGATGCCCGGGCCGCCAGCAACTGGGACGAGGCGCACTAAAGCGCCGTGCGTCCTATTGGACACAGGAAGGCCGCTCTAACTTTTTGAACCGAAAATCGGGTCCGATTTTCGGGCCGATACTGTAACATTCCGAATGTCATGTGCCTGTCGCCCATGAGGCGTAGGGGAAGGCTTCTATCAAGGAGCCCTCCCATGCACGCCCCGTTTGTTTCGCCACAACTTTCCGCCTTCTCGACCACGCATCACACTGCACCGCCCCGGCATCTGGGAACGCGCTATTCTCCCGAGGGAGAGTTTCTGCCTGAGCCGGGCAATACGGTCGTCTGCCATCTGGTCGAAGGCTCGCCGTCTCAACAGGCGGTCATTGCCGCCCGTCAGCGGCTTCTCGATATGCCCGAGGCTTCGACCCACCTCGCCTTCACACCCGTCTCCAGCCTGCACATGACGGTGTTTCAGGGCATCATCGAGCATCGCCGCGCCTGGCCGTACTGGCCGAAGGAGATGCCGGAAGACTGCACGATCAACGCTATGACAGCGTTTTACCGTGAGCGCCTCGCAGAATTTCCGAAGCTGCCAGCCTTCAACATGCAGGCAACATCCGTCACGCCGCTCGGCCTGATCCTGAAAGGGGTAACCGAGGTGGATGACAGGATCATCGCTGCATGGCGCGACGCCTTTGCCGAGGCCTTCGGTTATCGTCATCCCGATCACGAGACCTACGAATTCCACATTACATTTGCCTATGCCCGCCGTTGGTTCGAGCCGGAGTGCCTGCCACGCTGGCAGGCGATGCTGGATGACTGCCTTGCAGAATTGCGTGCGTCAGCGCCGGTCATCGAAATGCGCCCGCCAGCCTTCTGTGCATTTGCCGACATGAACCACTTTGAGGAGTTGCTTGTCTTCGATCCCATCTGATATGGATGGGTCGGACGGATGCCGATTTTCGATTGCGTCGGTATCTCGCGAAAAAATGTGCGTCGGGGCTGGTCAAAGCCTCGCAGGGCATGTATAAGCGCGCCAAATTTCCGATATCGAGACATGCGACATTCGGCCTATGGTTCTGGCCGGTTCCCGTGTTTCGCCGCTTCAGTGGAGTAACACAAATGGCAGTTCCTAAAAGAAAAACGAGCCCGTCCAAGCGCGGTATGCGCCGTTCGGCAGACGCCCTCAAGGCAGCAACCTACGTCGAAGACAAGAACTCCGGCGAACTGCGTCGCCCGCACCACATCGACCTGAAGACAGGCATGTATCGCGGCCGTCAGGTTCTGACGCCGAAGGAAAGCGCATAATCAGCGCTTCTTGATGCGATTGCATGACGAACGAGCCGGCCTTTGGGCCGGCTTTTTTGTTGCCTTCTCCTGCCGTCGCAATGCCGCTTGGAAAAAAACGAACCCGCACATACTATCCTCAGTAGGAGGACGGTTTTTTGCAGCATGTCGCGCAAAAGTGGTCACCGGTTTTGCGGCAACGACACGCGACAGAAAAAACCGTCAGGTGGAGGGGTTTAAGTGAGATATCGATGGGTCGGCATCCTTTTGCTTTGCCTTGGTCTGTGCGGCTTTGCCTTCACCAAGGGACGTGAACTGCTGGCGGAGAGCTATCTCAACGAGGCTGCCGAACAGGGAGGAACGACGTTACGGCTCGCGGTCTCTGCCCTCGGCGGGCATCTGAGCCGCTACGAGCCGCTTCCCGCACTGATGGCCGACCACGACGATATCGAGGAGTTGGTTGCCCATCCGGAGGATCAGCGTCTCAGGCAGCGCGCCAACATCTATCTGAAGTCGATCAACGACCTACTGAAGTCCTCTGACATCTACATCATGACGCTGGACGGCGAGACGATTGCCGCCAGCAATTATGATGGCCCGGCAAGCTTCATCGGGCAGAATTTCAGTTATCGCCCGTATTTCCAGGATGCGGCCAAGGGCCTGCAGTCGCGCTTCTTCGCGCTGGGGACCACCTCACACAAGCGCGGCTATTATTTCGCCTCTCCCATCCTGTTCAACGACGTCATCAAAGGCGTCATCGTCTTCAAGGTGGATATTGAAGGCATCGAGGCCTCCTTCGGTACCGGCGAAAATCGCATCGTCGTCACCGATCCGGAAGGCATCATCTTCATGACCGGTGTGCCGCAATGGCTCTATTCGGCGGTCCTGCCGCTGACGCCCGATAGAATTGCCAGAACCGAAGCCTCGCGCCGCTATGCGGATGCCAAGCTCAGCCAGTTGCCGGTGACCGAAGGCATCTTCGGCAGTCATCGGTTGATGACGATCCGTGAAGGGCAGCAGGACAGGGAATATCTCGTCCTTTCGCAACCCATGCCGGAAGCGGGCTGGACGGTGAATGTGCTGATGGATACCGGCTCGGTGCGCACGCAGGTGCAGACGACGATGTTGGCCGCCCTGCTCTGCTTTGGCCTGGCAGGCGCACTTCTGGCGGCCATGCTGCAAAGACGCAGGCGCCTGCAGGACCGGCTGGTACATCAGGCCGAAGCCCAGGCAGAGCTGGAGCGGCGGGTGGAGGAACGCACCGCAGACCTAGCGCGGGTCAACCGCGACATCAAGCGGGAGATTGCCGAACGCCGCCAGACGGAAAAGCAGCTGCGCAAAACCCAGAAGGATCTGATCCAGGCGGGCAAGCTTGCAGCTCTTGGCCAGATGTCGGCCGCCCTTTCCCACGAGTTCAACCAGCCGCTTGCCGCTGCCAAGACCTATGCCGAAAGTGCGTCTCTGCTGATCGAACGCGGGCGCGTGGAGGAGGCAAGCTCCAATCTCTCCCGCATCTCCGCCCTGATCGACAGAATGGCCTCGATCAGCAGGCACCTGCGCAACTTCGCCCGCAAGCCCAATGAACATGTCGGTCCGGTTCCGCTCGATACGGTGGTGGCCGATACGCTCGAAATCGTCAGCGCCCGGTTGAAAGCGGCAGATGCGCAATTGCATGTGGCGCTTGGACCGGAGACGCTTTTCGTCAAGGCCGGACCGGTGCGTCTGCAGCAGGTGCTCGTCAACATCATCTCCAATGCCGCAGATGCGGTAGAGGGGCTGGACGACCGGCGCATCGATCTCACCGCGCAAAAGAGCGACAACAAGGTGATCGTTTCGGTGCGCGATCGTGGCCCCGGCGTGCCGCCCGCGATCATGGAGCGCATCTTCGACCCGTTCTTTTCCACCAAAGGCGTCGGCAAGGGCCTGGGTCTCGGCTTGTCGATCTCCTATAATATCGTCAAGGATTTTGGCGGGAGGCTAGTCGTCACCAATCTGGAGGACGGCGGCGCGCGATTCGATATTGAACTCGACGCAGAAACACCGATGGAGATTGCCGCGGAATGAGCGTGTCCCGCGTATTGCTGATCGATGACGAAGAGGATTTGCGCCTTTCCACAGCCCAGGCGCTGGAGCTTGCAGGCCTCGATGTCGTTACCATCGACAATGCCGACCATGTCTTTGAGCTGATCGGCTACAGTTTCGATGGCGTGATCGTCAGCGATATCCGCATGCCGGGCATCGACGGCATGAGCCTGCTGCAGAAGGTGCGGGAGCTGGATCCCGAAATTCCGGTGATCCTCGTGACCGGCCATGGCGATGTGCAGCTTGCGGTCAGCGCCATGCGCAACGGTGCTTACGACTTTATCGAGAAACCCTTCAGCATCCAGTATCTCGCCGGCATCATCAAACGCGCCATGGATCGGCGTTCGCTGGTGCTGGAAAATCGGCGCCTGCGCGCGGTTGCCGGAAAGCGCGACGATCTGGAAACGCGCCTGCCGGGCCGCACGCAGGTGATGGTCGATCTGCGCTACCGTATCCGTGCCATAGGGGCGGCGGATGCCGATACGCTGATCATCGGCGATACGGGGGCCGGCAAGGAAGTGGTGGCGCGGGCGCTGCATGATGTCAGCGCGCGCGCCGACCGTCCCTTCGTCGCCATCAACTGCGCGGCCCTTCCCCAGCATCTGATCGAGAGCGAACTCTTCGGCCACGAGGCAGGTGCCTTTCCAGGGGCACTGAGGGCACGCTACGGCAAGTTCGAGCATGCGCGCGGCGGCACCATCCTGCTCGACGAGATCGGCTCCATGCCGCCCGATATGCAGGGCAAGCTGCTGCGCGTGCTTCAGGAGCGCACCATCACGCGGCTTGGCTCCAACGAGACCGTGGAACTCGATGTTCGCTTCATTGCCACCAGCAAGACGGACCTGGCGCATGAGGCCATTGCCGGGCGCTTCCGCCAGGATCTCCTCTATCGTCTGAACGTCGCAACGATCCATGTCCCGTCGCTTGCGCAACGGCAAAGCGATATTCCCCTGCTTTTCCTGCATCTCGTAAGAGAAGCCGCAGCGCGCTATGGCCGCGACGACATGGAGGTGCCATCCAGCATCATTTCATCGCTGGCGATGCGCGAGTGGCCGGGCAATGTGCGTGAGCTGAGAAACGAGGCGGACCGGTTCGTTCTTGGACTGGACGGTCGCTCCGGCGAAGGGCCGCAAAGCGATCCGCTTTCCGGTCATGGGCTCTCCACCAAGGTGGCGGAGTTTGAAAAAGGCATCATCGCAAGAACAATCGCGAGCCATAAAGGCAATCTGAAAGCCGTCTATGAGACGCTCGGAATATCGCGCAAGACGCTCTATGAAAAGATGCAAAAATACGCACTAACAAAGCATGCCCCCATGGATGAAGACATGACAAGCCCCTGAGTTCTGTTCTCTTTTCTTGTCATGGGTAGTAATCCACCCACGCCATTAAGGCGATGTTTCGGATTCCACCCATTCGGGCCTTTAGCCGACACTCTTTTAACGATTTGTTTTCTTCCCTCGATTGCGTGACGCGCGATCTCGACTGCAAATGATCTCACCCCGGCGAGCGCAGAGGAGTGCGTCTCGTCGCTGAGGCCATATTCATCGGGAGGAAAAGATGAAACTTCTGAAATCCGTCACGGGTGCAGTCGCTGCCGCCGCCGTATCGCTCTTTGCGCTTTCTGCAGCCGCACAGGATTATCCTGGCCGCAACATCACCATGGTCGTGCCGTTCTCCGCAGGCGGTCCAACGGACACCGTGGCACGTCTCGTTGCTGAATCCATGTCCAAGGATCTCGGCCAGCAGATCATTGTCGAAAATGTCGGCGGCGCTGGCGGTACGCTTGGCGCAGGGCGCGTGGCATCTGCCGATCCGGATGGTTACACCATCCTTCTGCATCACATCGGCATGGCCACCAGCGATACTCTCTACCGCAAGCTGGCCTACAAGACGCTCGACGCCTTCGACTATGTCGGCCTCGTGACCGAAGTTCCGATGACCATCCTGTCGCGCAAGAACCTTGAAACCAACGACCTCAAGGGCCTGATCGACTACGCCAAAGCGAACAAAGACAAGGTGACGGTTGCCAATGCCGGCATCGGCGCTGCCTCTCACCTGTGCGGCATGCTGTTCATGAGCGCCATCGAAACGCCGCTCGTCACCGTTCCGTACAAGGGAACGGGTCCTGCCATGACCGACCTTCTCGGCGGCCAGGTCGATATCATGTGCGACCAGACCACCAACACCACCAAGCAGATCCAGGGTGGCACCGTGAAGGCCTACGCGGTCACCACGCCTCAGCGTCTGAGCGTCCTGCCGAACGTGCCGACCGCAACGGAAGCCGGCCTGCCCAACTTCGAAGTTGGTATTTGGCACGGCATCTACACACCGAAGGGCACGCCTGCGGCTGTGAATGAGCGTTTGTCCAAGGCGCTGCAGGTGGCCCTGAAGGATCAGAACGTTGCCGCACGTTTTGCCGAACTCGGTACCACGCCTTCGCCGGAAGCAGATGCGACGCCAGCCGCGCTTAAGGCCAAGCTTGAAAGCGAAATTGCTCGCTGGAAGCCTGTGATCGAATCTGCCGGCCAATACGCCGACTAATCCTGCTTCAGGCCGGGGATGACGCATGTCATCCCCGGCTTCGCCTTGCAGACGACCGTTATCCTTGAAGACCTTACATCGAACTCTACAGACATCGGGCCAAAGGCGGCACCGATGCACAGGCGGGGACGACCATGAAATCAGTTAGTTTCGATGCCACAGAAGCCATCTGCGGCGCAATTTTCATCTGCCTCGGCATCTTCTTTGCCTGGCAAGCCTATGATCTGGATCTGGGAACGACATTCCGCATGGGGCCGGGCTATTTTCCGCTCGTCCTGTCCTTGATCCTCATATTGCTCGGCGGCGTCATTTTTCTCCGCGCCGGCAAGGTTGCAAACGAGCCGATGACCTCCATTGCGTGGCGGGGCATCTTCTTCATCCTTCCGGCGCCGATCTTCTTCGGCCTGACAGTACGTGGGCTGGGCTTCGTGCCATCGCTGTTTCTCAGTGCGCTGATTGCTTCCTTTGCATCGCACAAGATGAAACCAATGATGGCCGTGCTTTTATCGGCTGCCATCACGGTGTTTTCGGTTCTCGTCTTCAATTACGGTCTCGGCCTGCCTTTCCAGCGCTTTGGCCCTTGGCTCAACTTCTGAGGTCGCGTCATGGAACTCTTCGATAATCTGGCGCTCGGCTTTTATACGGCCTCCACGCTTCACAATCTGTTCTTCTGCCTGATCGGCGTGCTTCTCGGAACGCTGATCGGCGTTCTGCCGGGTATCGGTGCTACGGCGACCATTGCCATGCTGTTGCCGATCACCTTCCAGTTGGAGCCCGTCTCCTCGCTGATCATGCTGGCCGGTATTTATTACGGCGCGCAATATGGCGGCTCGACGACGGCGATCCTGATCAACATGCCGGGCGAGTCTTCCTCCGCCGTGACGGCCATCGACGGTTACCAGATGGCGCGCAAGGGCAAGGCCGGGGCGGCGCTCGCCATCGCTGCCATCGGCTCCTTTTTTGCCGGCACTGTTGCGACCTTCCTCGTAGCAGTCTTCGCTCCGCCACTGACGTCGATTGCTCTCGAGTTCGGCGCGGCGGAATATTTCTCGCTGATGGTCGTCGGCCTCGTCTCGTCCATCGCGCTGGCACATGGCTCAATCGTCAAGGCGCTCGCCATGGTCGTGCTCGGGCTGTTGCTCGGTCTCGTCGGTACCGACATCTATAGCGGCACGCCGCGCTTCACGCTCGGCATTCGCGAATATGCCGATGGCCTGAACTTCGTTGCTGTTGCCGTCGGTGTTTTCGGTATCGCCGAAATCCTGCGCAATCTGGAAGACGAGCGCACCCGTACGGTGCTGATGGCTAAGGTTTCCGGCCTTCTGCCGACCAAGGACGACTTCAAGAAGATGGTGGGGCCGGTTCTACGCGGTACGGCGATCGGCTCGGCACTCGGCATCCTGCCAGGCGGCGGTGCCATCCTCGCGGCCTTTGCCTCCTATACGGTGGAAAAGCGCGTCTCGAAGAACCCGGAAGAATTCGGCCATGGCGCGATCGCCGGCGTGGCCGGTCCGGAATCGGCCAACAATGCCGGTGCTCAGACCTCCTTCATCCCGCTTCTGACCCTTGGCATTCCAGCCAATCCGGTCATGGCGCTGATGGTCGGCGCAATGATCATCCAGGGTATCGTGCCCGGTCCGAATGTTGCGACCGAGCAGCCGGCGCTCTTCTGGGGTATTATCGCCTCCATGTGGATCGGCAACCTGATGCTGGTGGTGTTGAACCTGCCGCTCATCGGGCTCTGGGTGAAGCTTCTGACGATCCCTTACTACGTGCTCTTCCCGATCATCATGGCCTTCTGCGCCATCGGGGTTTACAGCGTCAACTCCAACGTCTTCGATCTCTATGCGGTCGCTTTCTTCGGCTTCATCGGCTACGCCCTGGTGAAACTGCGCTGCGAACCGGCACCGCTGCTGCTCGGCTTCGTGCTTGGGCCGCTCCTCGAAGAGAACCTGCGCCGCGCCATGATCCTGTCGCGTGGCGATCCGAGCACCTTCGTCACCCGGCCGATCAGCGCCACGCTGCTTCTGATCGCCGTGCTGGTTCTCGTTGTCGTCTTCCTACCGAGCGTCAAGAAGAAGCGCGAAGAGGTCTTCCAAGACGAAGGCTGATATAGTCTCACGCTTTTCAGCACACCATCAAAGGCCGGGCACCATGTGTCCGGCCTTTGTCTTGTTTATGCTTTATAAAACTGCGAAAGCAGCGTGAGTGATAACGGAGGTCTTCATGGCAGATCACAACGAAGCGCGGATCGTCGCTTTGGAAGAGACGGTGGCATACCAGGCCAAGACGATCGAGGAACTGTCCGATCAGTTGGCTGAGCAGTGGAAGGTCGTCGAGCAGACCCGTGCGAAGCTCGATCGTCTCACCGAGCGGTTCTTGAGCCTTGAGGAGCAGTCGCTCGACGCGCCAGCCATAACCAAGCCGCCGCATTACTGATAGCGTCGGGCGTGGCAGCGCAGAACAAGACATTGAGGAGCTGAGATGACAGATACCGCGATACCGACGCCAGCCGCCGAGGTCCTTTCCTTCTGGAACGAGGCTGGTCCGGAAAAATGGTTTGAGAAGAACGCCCATTTCGACAGTTCCTTCCATGCCCGCTTTCACGATCTGCACTTCGCGGCGGCACGTCAGGAGTTAACCGACTGGCTGAATGCGCCAGAAAGCAGCCTTGCCCTCCTCCTTCTCCTCGACCAGTTTCCCCGCAACTGTTTCCGAGGCACGGCGCATATGTATGCGACCGATCCGCTGGCGCTCCATTATGCCCGCGACGCGATTTCGCGCGGCCATGATGAGACGATCAATCCCGAACTGCGGATTTTCTTCTACCTGCCCTTCATGCATTCCGAAGAGCTGGCTGACCAGGAGCTTTGCTGCGAGCTTTGCGAGCCTCTTGGCGAACGCTACCTGCCTTTCGCGATCGAACACCGCGATATCGTCGCGCGCTTTGGCCGCTTCCCGCACCGCAACGACATCCTGCTTCGCGAGACGACGGCTGAAGAGCGCGCCTTCCTTGCCGAAGGCGGGTTTGCAGGCTGATCAACAAAAACGCCGCCAATCCAGATGGATGGCGGCGTTAGAAGACTTGTGGGCTGAAGGCGGCGTCAGCCGTCGAAAAATTCCTTCATCCGAGCAAAGAAGCCCGTCGATTCCGGATTGTTGTCCTTCGATGAGATTTCCTCGAACTCCTGCAAGAGTTCGCGCTGACGCTTGGTCAGCTTCTGCGGCGTCTCGATCTGGATCTGGATATAGAGATCACCCGTCTGCGCCGAGCGCAGAACCGGCATGCCCTTGCCCTTCAATCGGAACTGCTTGCCTGGCTGCGTGCCTTCCGGCACGGTGACGCGCGACTTCGTTCCGTCCAGTGTCGTGACATCGAAGGTGCCACCAAGCGCTGCCGTCGTCATCGAGATCGGCACTGCGCAATAGAGGTCGGCGCCATCGCGCTGGAAGAATTCGTGCGGACGCACCGACAGGAAGATGTAGAGGTCTCCCGAAGGACCGCCCCGCATGCCCGCTTCACCCTCGCCCTGCAGACGAATACGCGTTCCGTCTTCGATACCCGCCGGGATATTGACCGACAGCGACCGCTCTTCCGTTACACGGCCCTGGCCGTGGCACTTGGTGCAGGGATCGGTAATCGTCTGGCCGCGGCCATGGCAGGTCGGGCACGTGCGCTCGACTGAGAAGAAGCCTTGCGCGGCACGCACGCGTCCCGAACCCTGGCAGGTGCCACAGGTCTTGGGGCTCGTACCCGGCTTTGCGCCGGAACCGGAACAGACATCGCAGGTTATGGATGTCGGCACGCGGATCTGCGCCGTCTTGCCGGCGAAGGCTTCTTCCAGCGAGATTTCCATGTTGTAGCGAAGATCGGCACCGCGCTCGCGACCGCCCGACGACCGGCGCGCACGACCGCCACCCATCATCTCGCCGAAGATGTCTTCGAAGATGTCGGAGAAACCGCCGCTGGCAAAACCACCGCCGCCGCCACCGCCACCCATGCCACCATGCTCGAAAGCTGCGTGGCCAAAGCGATCGTAAGCCGCCCGCTTTTGTGGGTCCTTCAGTGTTTCGTAGGCTTCGTTGATTTCCTTGAATTTCTTCTCGGATTCAGCGTCATCGGGATTCTTGTCCGGATGATACTTCATCGCAAGTTTGCGGAAGGCGCTCTTCAGCTCCTTTTCATCGGCGGATCTGCTCACGCCCAATGTCTCGTAAAAGTCTGCTTTCGCCATGAAGATAACACACCCCGAAATGGATTTCCGGCTGCACTAGGCAGCCGGAGTCATTCTCATTTACCCAAGTTCAAGAGCAAGAACCACACTTAGGCGGACTTCTTGTCGTCCTTGATTTCCTCATAGTCGGCGTCGACCACACCATCGTCCTTGCCGCCTGCGGCGCCTTCACCTGCTTCCGCCTGCTGGGCTTCGTAGATGGCCTGACCGAGCTTCATGGACACTTCCATGAGGGTCTGGGTCTTCGCCTGGATGTCATCTGCATCCGGCTCGGATGCTTCGACAGCCGTCTTGAGGGCAGCGATGGCATCTTCAATCGCCTTGCGGTCGGTTTCGGAAACCTTGTCACCATACTCCTGAACCGACTTCTCGGTGGAGTGGATCAGGCTTTCCGCCTGGTTCTTGGCTTCTACGCCCGCACGACGCTTCTTGTCGGCCTCAGCATTGGCTTCCGCATCCTTGACCATCTTCTCGATGTCGGCGTCGGAGAGACCACCGGAGGCCTGGATCCGGATCTGCTGTTCCTTGCCGGTGCCCTTGTCCTTGGCCGAAACCTGGACGATGCCGTTGGCGTCGATATCGAAGGTCACTTCGATCTGCGGAACGCCACGGGGAGATGGCGGCAGGCCAACGAGGTCGAACTGGCCGAGCAGCTTGTTGTCGGCTGCCATTTCGCGCTCACCCTGCGAGACGCGGATGGTCACGGCAGACTGGTTGTCTTCGGCGGTCGAGAAGGTCTGGCTCTTCTTCGTCGGGATCGTCGTGTTACGGTCGATCAGACGGGTGAAGACGCCGCCCAGCGTTTCGATGCCGAGAGACAGCGGGGTTACGTCGAGAAGCAGAACGTCCTTGACGTCGCCCTGCAGAACGCCTGCCTGGATGGCAGCGCCCATGGCAACCACTTCGTCCGGGTTGACGCCCTTGTGGGGCTCCTTGCCGAACAGCTGCTTGACGACTTCCTGCACCTTCGGCATGCGGCTCATACCACCGACCAGAACGACTTCGTCGATCTCGGAAGCGGACACGCCTGCATCCTTCAGCGCTGCCTTGCACGGCGCTACAGTGCGCTGAACCAGGTCATCGACCAGGCTTTCGAACTTGGCGCGCGTCAGCTTCAGCGTCAGGTGCTTCGGACCGGAAGCATCTGCCGTGATGAAGGGCAGGTTGATTTCGGTCTGCTGCGAGGACGACAGCTCGATCTTTGCCTTTTCGGCAGCTTCCTTGAGGCGCTGCAGAGCAAGCTTGTCGGACTTCAGGTCGATGCCGTTGTCCTTCTTGAATTCGGCTGCGAGGTACTCAACCAGACGCATGTCGAAGTCTTCACCGCCGAGGAAGGTATCACCATTGGTGGACTTCACTTCGAAGACGCCATCGCCGATTTCCAGGATGGAGATATCAAAGGTACCACCACCAAGGTCGTACACGGCAATCGTCTTGCCTTCCTTCTTGTCGAGCCCATAGGCAAGCGCGGCAGCTGTCGGCTCGTTGATGATGCGCAGCACATCAAGACCAGCGATGCGGCCTGCATCCTTGGTGGCCTGACGCTGGGCATCGTTGAAGTATGCCGGAACGGTGATGACAGCCTTTTCGACCTTTTCACCGAGATAGGATTCAGCGGTTTCCTTCATCTTCTGAAGGATCATCGCGGAGATCTGCGATGGGGAATAACCCTTGCCCTGCGCCTGTACCCAAGCGTCGCCGTTGTCACCCTTGACGATGTCGAAGGGGACCAGACCCTTGTCCTTCTCAACGGTCGGATCGTCGTAACGACGGCCGATGAGGCGCTTTACCGCAAACAGGGTATTGGTCGGGTTGGTGACGGCCTGGCGCTTTGCAGGCTGACCGACCAGACGCTCGCCATCATCGCTGAACGCGACCATGGAAGGGGTGGTGCGCGCGCCTTCCGCGTTTTCGATTACTTTGATGTCCTTGCCGTCCATCACTGCGACGCAGGAATTGGTCGTGCCAAGGTCAATGCCGATTACTTTTGCCATTTTCTTCTCTCCTTGAAGCGAGTCATCGGAACCCCGGGAGGCATTCCACTGACGACTCCTTGACTTGGATGGTCTTGCCTTTTTGTCAGCATTTCTGCTGGTATGCGGCGTATATAAGGAGCGAATTTTCTTGCTGCAAGGCGAATGGCGTCAGCGAAGGCAGCAAAAAGAAAGATTTGCTGAACTTCTTCATCAAGCTTCTAAAGCTGGTGTGACAGGCGTACGATCCACACAAGGGATCGTGCTATAGCAGTCGGACAGCCCTTAAGCCTGAGGCTTGATCAGGCTCTTGACCCTTTGGGCGAAAACATCGAGCTGGAAGGGCTTGGTCATCACGTGCATGCCATGCTCCAGATGGCCGTGGTTCAACACCGCATTCTCCGCATAGCCGGTGATGAACAGCACTTCCAGATCCGGCCGGTTGGTGCGCGCGGCATCCGCCAGCTGTCGGCCATTCATGCCTCCAGGCAAGCCGACATCAGTGATCAACAGGCTGATTTGCCTATTGGAATTGAGGAGACGCAGGGCAGATGGCGCGTCTTCCGCTTCGATGACGGAGTAGCCCAAATCCTGAAGCTCCTCGACAGCAAGCATTCTGACGAGAGGCTCGTCATCCACCACCAGGATCGTCTCGTCACCATCCGCCCGCGGCGCATCGATGCTGGCCTCCGCTTCCGGATCGGCCGTATCGATGGAGCCGGAATAGCGCGGCAGATAGATGCAAATCATCGTGCCTTTGCCGAGTTCGGAATAGATGCGCGCTGCACCGCCCGATTGACCGGCAAAACCATAGACCATGGAGAGGCCGAGCCCCGTGCCCTGACCGATCGGTTTGGTGGTGAAGAACGGATCGAAGGCGCGTTCGATAATGTCCTGCGACATGCCCGTTCCCGTATCGGAAACGCAAAGAGACACGTACTGTCCCGGCTCCAGCCCGCGCATCCGGGCCGCGCGCTCGTCCATCCAGCGATTTCCGGTTTCGATCGTCAGCTTGCCGCCATTCGGCATGGCATCGCGCGCATTGATGCAGAGATTGAGAAGTGCATTTTCGAGCTGGCTGGTATCGACGAATGTCGGCCAGAGACCTGCCGCCCCCACCGTCTCTACCTTGATTTCCGGCCCGACGCTGCGGATCAACAAATCCAGCATGCTATCGACCAGCGTGTTGATGTTGAGCGGTTTCGGATCAAGCGTCTGGCGGCGCGAGAAGGCGAGCAATCGTTGGGTCAGTGCGGAGGCCCGCTTGGAGGCGCCCATGGCACCATTGATATAGCGTGACAGGTCCCCAACCCGACCCTGCGCAAGCCGGGTGTTCATCATCTCCAGGCTGCCACTGATGCCGGCCAGGATGTTATTGAAATCATGGGCCAATCCGCCGGTCAGCTGGCCAACGGCTTCCATCTTCTGCGCCTGACGCAGAGCTTCTTCCGCCACCATCAGCTCGGCGGTGCGCTCTTCGACCTGCTGCTCCAAAGTGACATTCAGCTTTTCCAGCGCGAGCTCCGCCCGTCTGCGCGCGGTAATATCCTGAAAAAGAACGGCGACCTGGCGCCGCTCCTGCGGCTCGATGCGAACGGCCGCAAGCTCGAGATAGCGGCCTGTGGCCACCAGTTCCTGCTGAAAACGAATGGGCTCCCCTGTTTTGAGAACCGCACCATAGCGCGCGATCCAGGCATCGGCCTCGTCCGGCACCATCTCGCGCAGCTTCTGGCCAACCACATTCGGGATCCCTGCGTGACGGGCATAGGCATCGTTTGCCTGGATATGCACATAGTCGCTATCCGGCCCATGCGGCCCATCCATAAACTCGATGATACAGAAGCCCTCATCAATGGCATCGAAGAGGCCTTTATAGAGGTCTTCGCTTTCGCGCCTCGCCCGTTCGGAGAGCGTGCGTTCCGTGACGTCCGAGCCTTCGACGAAAATGGCGCAGACGTCTCCGTTCTCATCTCGGATCGGCTGATAAAGGAAGTCGAGATAGCATTCTCTGCCGGGTCCACCCTCTTCCGTCTGAATGACGAAAAGCGCGCCGAGAGCCTTATAGGGTGTGCCGGTCCGGTAAACATCATCGAGAATGTTGACAAAGCCTTGCGCAGCCGCGTCAGGAAGCGCTTCGGCCACCGTTCGCCCTAGAATATCGTGCCGTCCAACAAGGTTCAGATAGCTTGGATTGGCAAGCTCGAAGCGGTGGTCTGGTCCGCGCAAGAGCGCAATGAAGGTCGGCGCCTGCTCGAAAAGCTGGGTCAGAATCGGACCGATATTGCCGGTATTACTCGTCACAGTCATAGCCATTACGGAGTCGTAGTTGCGGGCATGATCAGGTTCGGTGGCACAATCAGAGCGTCTTTGCCGCTGATCATGGCATCCAGATATTCGAGCGCATTCTGTAAGCCATTGACCGTATAGGGTTTTTCAATGGCACCGACAGCGCCGGCGAAATCCGGCGGGATGCGTTTCACATTGCCGCTGACGAACACATAAGGGATGTCTTTGCTGGCAAGAAACCGCCCGACATCCACGCCGGTCGGCCCGTCAAGAAGATGAATATCGACAAAGGCGAAGTCCGCACGCTCCTTCTCGATCAAGGTCATGGCCGACGCGCTATCGGCCGCGACACCGATGACGGTATGGCCAGCGGCCTCGACTTCGCTTTCCAGTTCAAGCGCCAGGAGTGCCTCATCCTCCACAATGATAATGCGCAAATTCATGATTCCTTTTCATGTCCCACCAGCAGCGTCACGCTCACGGTCGTCTGCCGGCCATTTTGTTCTCGTTTGATTTCCGCACTGACTTGGCGTGCGCATGTTTCCAGCAACATCTGACTGAAACGCTGTTCTTCCTCATCGACCTCGACCGGATCGGTCGTATCGGCCACCTGAATGAGGAAATGCCCATTCAGTCTCTTCACCGTCACCTTGATGTCGCCGCCGCCATCACCCAGCCCGCGCCTGACGGCATCGCCCACCAACTCGTTGACGATGAGCGACAGAGGCGATGCTTTGTCTGCGGGCACATAAACCGGCGACAGATCCAGCGTGACATTGATATCGGTGCGTTTCAGCTGGCTTGTCAGGTTGACGACGAGATCTTCGGCGAAATCGGCAACATCGAAGCGGGCGATATTGTCGAACGTGAACAGCTTGCGATGAACGGTGCTGAGGGCCTCGATGCGGTTCAGCACCGATTTCAGCGTCGCGCTCGCCGTCTCGTTCTCCGTCATCCGCTCCTGAAGCTTCACGATCGACGCCATGGTCATCAGGTTGTTCTTGACGCGGTGATCGACCTCGTGAACCAGCATGGTCTTTGCGTCGAGCGCATCGCGAAGATCCTTGGTGCGGCGACTGACTTCCTCTTCGGCAAGGTTACGGGCTTCGGCGAGCTCTGCTTCCTTGTCCTTGATGCGGGTGAAATCGAGCTGCGAGGCGAAATAGTAGATCACCTCTCCCTTATCATCCCAGACTGGGCTGACGAAGAGAGCATTCCAGAACTGCGTTCCGTCTTTTCGATAGTTCAATATGTCCACGGAGACCGAGGTTTGCGCACTGATGGCGTCGCGGATTTTGGCGACCGCTAGAGGATCGGTCCTCTCGCCCTGAAGAAGGCGACAGTTGCGGCCGATCAACTCATCGCTGCTATAGCCTGTGAGGTCGTTGAAGGCCTTGTTGCAGAAAATGATCGGATTGTCGTCTTGCTTCGGATTGGTGATGATCATCGGCATGCGGGTTGCCTTGAACGCTGCCGCAAAAGGGTCTTCCGATGCATGATCGGCAAGCAAACGCTCACCGGCTCTACGCGCTTCCAGAGGCAGCAAATAATCGACCATGAATTTTTCCGAACTTCACCCCATGCGTAATCCGCTTGCGGCAGGAAAGTTCCCGGCTGAAGATTATTTTCACCGCCTCGTCATCCGCTCGTTGGACGACGGAATTTTTCGTGGAGGCGCACTGCTGATACGCAGTCGCCTCCACATTGTCTCTGCCTCAAAAGACCTTCCGCAGCTTGGCATCGATGGAGTGCCTGTTACCGCCTCTGACCGCAAAGAACAGAAAAATCGCTGACCAGAGGACGGACTTCTCTGCTCCGCCGAGCCCTTCCGACTTGACGATCCAATGGAAATAAACCGTCACCATCAAGACGATGAAGGCGGCGAAGGCAGCGGGACGCGTGAGGAGCCCGATTGCCACAAGAATGCCGCCAAAAAATTCCGTTGCCGCCAGCAGCGGCGACCAGAAGACGCCGGGATAGAAACCTAGGCTTTCCACCATGCCGACGGCGCCGAAGGGATTGGTGATCTTGCCGAAGCCATGCGTCACGAGAAGCACGCCGGCGACGACACGCAGAACCGTTTCCACAAGTTCATAGGTGCCGTTATAGACCGGCGCGACAGCCGGGACGATCAATCGTTCACGAGAAAGCTCATTATGTGGCACAAGAATACTCCGTTGATTGCAATTCCTGACCATCTGCAACAAGCTGCCGTTCGCGCAAGTTGCGCTCGTTCAAAACATGACCAACTAAGTAATATTTCCGTGAGTTTATATGAGGACGGCTGAGATGGAAGGCACTGTAAAACCCCGCGTTTCGATCACCTACTGCACACAGTGCAACTGGCTGCTACGTTCTGCTTGGATGGCGCAAGAGCTGCTCAGCACCTTCTCGGACAGTCTCGCAGAGGTCGCACTCGTTCCGGCCACCGGCGGCCGCTTTGAAATTACCGTGGATGGGGCACTGTTGTGGGAGCGGAAACGCGATGGCGGTTTTCCGGGCCCCAAGGAGTTGAAACAGCGCCTGCGCGACATGATCGACCCAGACCGGGATCTCGGCCACCTCGATAGGCAGAAGAATGAGGGGCTGGATACGTAATACTCCAAGCAAGCCGGCTGGCCGTTATCAGGAATCAGCGCATGGACGGCGCATCACCGACGCCCCAATATTTGATTGCTCGACTGACATTCCAGTATCCACCTCAGGCCCAGCAACGATGTTTTTTGATGAAAAAACAAGGATCGTCACAAAACTTCAAAATCCCTGTTGACACCAGCCGCCTGCCCCCGTACATGGCTCCTCGTCGCCCAGATGGCGGAATTGGTAGACGCGCCAGCTTCAGGTGCTGGTACTCGCAAGGGTGTGGAGGTTCGAGTCCTCTTCTGGGCACCATTCCTTATTTGATCCTAGCCAGATCAATCACTTAGTCAAAAAATCGAAATTGTGATCTCCCCTTAGGGGGCGATGCTCTTATCGTTCGGATTGCCCACCCTCACTCACGAATTGGGTGTCGATAAGCGTTGTGCGAGGCAGAGGCTCTTCGCATGCGAGCACGCTTCTACGCACGGATAATGGCCGTGTTCTTCCTGGGAAACTTCTGTTTCAACAAAAGGGGACGCCGTTTTTTGAGTGCAGTGCGTGTGGCGTCCAAACGCCAAAGTCAGCAGATGTGTTCATCAAACGCGGGCTGAACGAAGAACGCTCTTGAAGCGAGTCATACTGGCATAAGCGATTTTAGTTCTGTGCGTGCTCTTCACAGGCGGGCGAACAAGAAAGAACGCTTCGTGAAGTCTGGCGATAGACCCTGACTGTATTGCCTTCATCGATCGACACCAGGACGCGTTCATCGACGATTGCGTTTCCCTCAGCATCCAGCAGCACAAGATTGGTGGTGCCGAAACTGCGTCCGGTCAGCACGATCGTCGTTGCATCGGCAACGGTCGCATCTGCGACTTTGGAATTACCGACAATAACTTTGCTCACGGCGCGATCAAGTTTGAGCACACGCGCCTGATTCATCGAGACGCGGAGCATCTCATCATCCGCAGAGAGCGCAAAAGCAGGCGCAAAACCTAAGACCGCTGCAGCAATTGCAAATCTTTTGATGGTGGAAGACAGCATGAGCGGAACAGACCTTCGGTTATGCTTGGCGCATTTCATCGTCACCACCATGAACGGGAATGGTGAATGAAGACTTAAAAAGCGCCTCAAAATGATAAGGTGACGCTTGATCAAATACAATCCAACGTGGCTGCAGCCTGTAGCATAAACGCACAATGCCAGCGATATCTTGATGAATTTCGGCCCAAGACAGGCTCGCTCTGCCCTATACTCCAGACGTTCTCTTCATAAATCGTATTTTATATTTTAATCTTCGGATTTGTTTACCACACGGCTGACATTACTCATTTAACGTTACGTTAAGCCCGTTCTTTAAACGCTTGGCAATCGAGATTTTGTAGGTTTGCCTCAACCGAACAACGAGAAACGGTTGTCGGCGTGCTGACCAACAACAAATTAGGAGAATCCGCATGACAAAGATTTTCGCTCGGTTCCTGAAGGACGAGTCCGGTGCGACCGCCATCGAATATGGCCTGATCGCTGCTCTGATTTCTGTGGCTATCATCGGAGGCGCAACTACCATAGGCGGCAAGCTGAAAGACACCTTCGAAAACGTTGGAAAAAAACTCTCCGACTCAGGCGCTGCTGGCTAATACCACAATGTCTTAAAACGGTGCCGTCCTCCGGGCGGCATTTTTCTTTCGCTCAAGGGGTCAACTGCGGCAATTCGGGGTAAGGCATGATCATAGCTTCCATCTTTCTCGTGCTTCCTCTCTGTCTAGCCATGGCAGCGTTGACGGACCTATTTGCCATGACTATTCCGAACCGGATTTCCGTTATTCTGTTGGGTAATTTCATTGTGGTAGCACTTACATCTGGAATGGACTGGCAAACGTTCGGTTTAAGCGTTGCAGCTGGACTGGTGGTTTTCATTGTTTGCTTCTTGATGTTCGCCCTAAACGTCATGGGTGGCGGAGATGCAAAGCTGCTTACCTCTTGCGCCGTCTGGTTCGGATTCAACGACTCTCTCACGACCTTTTTGATTGCGGTAGCCTTTGTTGGAGGGATCTTGACGCTGGGCATCCTTCTATTGCGCTCGCGTTCGCAAGAGATCACCGCGATAGGCCTACCCATTCCCGACTCGTTGCTTGTCGCCAAGAAGGTGCCCTATGGTATCGCAATTGCCATCGCGGGTTTATTAACCTATCCCGAAGCACCGATCGTACAGGCCGCCATGCGCGCTGTTCTCTGATAACCCGCTTAAAACCCCATTTAAACTTGCTAATACAGCACATTAATTTCTGATTAACCCAAAACAATCACTTCTTATTAACCATAATTACACGAATGGCAGGCCATCTTCAGGGTAGAGATTCTACTCCAAAGGCCCAGCATGAAGTCCTCACGTGTCGTTATCCTCTCCGTTGCCGTTGTGGCCGCTGGCCTTGCGGGCCTGCTGGCCATGCAGATTTCTGCGCCGCAAGCGGTGGTGGAGAAGGCAGAAGCCATTATCCAGAAAGAGCCGACCGTTAGCGTTCTGGTCTCGGCCGTTAATTTGCCCGTGGGTAGCCGGCTCGACGCAAGTTCCGTGCGCTGGGCGCGATGGCCGCAAGGCAGCGTAAATGACAGTTATGTCACCGAGGAAAAACGGCCTGATGCGATCGCCGAGCTGACCGGAGCGATCGTTCGCCTCCCGCTTTTCGAAGGAGAGCCCCTTCGCTCCGAAAAGGTCGTCGATTCCAGCACCCGCATCATGTCGTCGCTTCTGCCCGCCGGAAAGCGGGCTGTTTCCACCGAAATATCGGTTGCCACCGGTGCCGGCGGCTTCGTTCTTCCCAATGACCGCGTCGATGTCATCATGGTGCGCAAAAATGAGGGCGGCGGCTTCTTGACCGAAAACGTCCTCAACAATGTCCGCGTTCTGGCGATCGACCAGCAGATCAAGGAAGGGCCTGACGGTACGCCGTCTGTCATTGGCGCTACCGCAACACTGGAACTCACGCCTGAGCAGGCCAAGATCATCACCGTCGCACACCAGATGGCGGACCGTCTGACCTTGTCGCTCCGCTCCGTTGCGGATGTGCAGGATAGCGACACATCATCTGCAGATTATCTACTCAGCGGCGAATCCGGCAGACCGGCGATCCAGATCATCAAGTCTGGCTCGATCGTGCGAGAAAATGAGGGAGCCGCACAATGAGCAAGACGAACTCGATCCTACATGGCCTGAAGGTAACGCTCATTGGAGGCATCGCCTTCAGCATTGGCTTTGCAGGCGTTCCCGGTGCATCCCACTTTGGGATCGGCACCATGGACGCGCTCGCCCAAAGTGCCAGCATTCTTCGGATCTCTGAAAGTGGCACGGGCGTGCGCAAGCGCGTGAAGCTTGGTCTGAACAAGGCCCTCGTCGTGGATCTTCCGCAGGATGCCCATGACATTCTTGTTGCCGATCCGAGCATGGCAGATGCGGTGACACGCACGTCGCGCCGTATCTATCTCTTCGGCAAGTCGGTCGGGCAGACCAACATCTTCATCTTCGGCGCCCATGGCGAGGAGATCGTCAGCCTTGATCTGGAGGTCGAGCGAGATATTACCGGTCTTGAGGCCAATCTGCGCCGCTTCATTCCGGATTCGGATATCCGGGTTGAGATCGTATCGGACAACATTGTTCTTTCGGGCAGTGTCCGTACCCCTCAGGATTCCGCACGCGCAGTGCAACTTGCCACAGCCTTCCTCCAGGGGGGTGAAGCAACAACGCGTAATATTACGGCGACCAGCGAAAGCAACGGCGACGGTGCCGTGGCGATCTTTGCGGAAAACCGCCAGAAGTCGTCGATCGTCAACATGCTGACGATCGAGGGCGAAGATCAGGTGACCTTGAAGGTAACGGTCGCCGAAGTCAGCCGCCAGGTTCTCAAGCAGCTTGGCTTCAACGGCTCTATCAGCGGCTCGGGCTCGGATTTCGGTGGAGCGGTCTCGTTCTCCAATCCCGCCAACCTGGGCAACGCGCTGGCGATCGGAGGCTCCGGCAATATCGGGGGCGCCATCGGCAAGGTCGCTCTGTCCAGCTATTTCAACGCCATGGAGCAGGCAGGCGTCATGCGAACGCTCGCTGAACCGAGCCTGACTGCGATTTCCGGCGAACAGGCAAAGTTCTATGTCGGCGGCGACTTCCGTCTTGCCGGCGTTCAGAACGTCACTTTCGACGACAATAATGTGCCGACGGTGACGCGCCAGACAGATACGGTGGAATATGGCATCGAGTTGAACTTCAGACCGGTCGTGCTGTCTCCAGGCCGTATCAGCCTGAAAATCGAGACCAACGTGTCTGAGCCGACCTATGAAGGCAACGTCGTCTCCGGCAACGGCAACACGAGCCGCGTTCCTGGCAGCACCTATCTGTCGATCCGCAAGCGCGAAGCATCGACAAGCGTCGAGTTGCCCTCGGGTGGCTCGATCGTGATTGCAGGTCTGGTGCAGGACAATGTTCGCCAGGCGATGTCAGGCCTCCCAGGTGCGTCCAAGGTTCCAATTCTCGGCACGCTGTTCCGCAGCAAGGATTTCATTCGCAACGAGACCGAACTTGTCATCATCGCTACGCCCTATCTCGTTCGGCCCGTGGCACGCAATCAGATCGCGCGGCCCGATGACAACTTCAGCCCGGAAAATGACTCCGCGACGTTTTTCATGAACCGGGTGAACAAGGTCTACGGCAACAACAGGCAGCAGGTTCAGGCACAGCCATATCAGGGCTCGGTAGGATTTATCTACAAATGACGAAAACGCACCCTATGACGAATTCTGTTTCTTATCTGCGCCTCTCTAACCTCGTCTGCGTGCTCGCTGCGGTCGCTGCCCTGCAGGGATGTGCCCGCGATCCACAGACGACGGGCGCCATTCCAGACGACTATCGCACGCGCCACCCGATCACCCTGTCCGAAGCGCAGCACTCGCTGGATATTCCAGTCTCTCCGGCAGACAACAGGCTGCCCGGGGCTATGGCCGAAAATGTGAAGGGCTTCGTCCAGAACTATGTGGCGAGTTCCACAAGCATCGTTCAAATGCAGGTGCCAACGGGCTCGGCCAATGCAGCGTCCGCGTCCATCATCAAGCGTCAAATCAGATCGATCCTGACATCTTCCGGCATTCCAGCAGGCAAGATCGCCGAGGTTCCTTACGGTGCTTCGCCCTACGGCGATGCGGCGCCCATACGGCTTTCCTATGTCGCCGTCACCGCCATGACGGGCCAGTGCGGCCAGTGGCCCGAAGACTTGAACAGCAACACCTCGTCCAACAAGAACTGGTACAATTTCGGCTGCGCTTCCCAGAACAATCTGGCGGCACAGATTGCCAATCCCATGGATCTTGTCGGCCCCCGCGGCATGAGCCCGATCGACGCCGAACGGCGATCGGTCGTACTCGGCAAGTATCGCGCCGGTAAGAACACCGCCACCACGAACGACTAAGACGCGCCTCCCAGCTTGAGCGACAGGATCTGATATGAACCCGGTGAACTACGATATTCGGCACAATAACGCAGATGTGCCAGTCGCCGAAGAGACGCTCCGCCCGGGCGAGCTGGAGAGTGTGCGTCCTTTGCCACGCATCTCGATCCACGCCTTTTGTGAAAGCGAGGCTATGCAGCGGACGATGGAGCGGCTGGCAGCCGACCGGCGGATGAACAAGGTCAGCATGCGGGTGACCAATGGCGAGATCGAAGCGGCTGCGAGAACGTTTTCATCCACGGCTACGCCCAATCTCGTCATCCTCGAAACCCATCGCGATCCATCGACGCTTCTGACCGATCTCGCACCTCTGGCAGAGGTTTGCGATCCCTCGACGCGCGTCATCATCATCGGGCGCCACAACGACATCGCGCTTTACCGCGACCTGATGCGCAATGGTATTTCCGAATATCTGGTTTCGCCAATCAAGATGTCGGACCTGATGGCGTCGATATCCGCGATCTTCGTCGATCCCGAAGCCGAGCCGCTTGGCCGCAGCATTGCCTTCATCGGCGCGAAGGGCGGTGTTGGATCGTCCACGATCGCGCATAATTGCGCCTTTGGGATATCAAGCCTTTTCTCGACAGAGACCATTCTCGCGGACCTCGATCTTCCCTTTGGTACCGTCAATATCGACTTCGATCAGGATCCAGCACAAGGGATTGCCGAGGCAGTCTTCGCACCGGATCGGCTCGACGAGGTCTTTCTCGATCGCCTACTGACAAAATGCTCCGAAAATCTGTCAATTCTGGCAGCACCCTCGCTTCTCGATCGCGCCTATGATTTCGATAGAGCCGCTTTCCAGCCGCTTTTGGAACTCCTGCAGAGAAGCGCGCCGGTTGCCGTATTGGACATACCGCATGTCTGGTCGGACTGGACGCAGGCCGTTCTGGCAGAGGTCGATGAGGTGGTCATCACCGCCGTTCCGGACCTGGCAAACTTAAGAAACACCAAGAACCTTCTCGATGCATTGAAGAAGCTGCGACCGAACGACAAGGCGCCGCATCTGGTTCTGAACCAGGTGGGCATGGCGAAGCGTCCCGAGATCGATCCTACCGACTTCTTCGAGCCGCTGGAAATCGAGCCGCTTGCCATCATCCCCTTCGATGTTCAGCTCTTCGGTGCTGCCTCTAACAGCGGACGAATGATCAGTGAGATCGACGCCAAATCGCCGGTTGCGGAAACCTTCTCCCAGCTTTCGCACGTGCTCACGGGCCGATCGTCGGCCCGCAAAGCGAAACGACCGGGGCTCGGCAAGTTCATGGAAATCCTGAAACGCAAATAAAACGTGGATTGGTCCACGAGACGACAGACCGGAAGACAAGAGATGTTTGGAAAACGTGGCGGCGAAGGCTTCGGGCGAAGCGGGAACATTGGACAGTCGGTATCGCCGCCTGCTCATGCGGCTGTCATGACCGCCCCTCCTGTGATGGAGGAACCCCGTCCATCACAGACTATCGTGATGCAGCCACCGGCGCCTAAGCCTTCTGCGGTTCAAAAGGACACAGGCAGCCAGGCCCGCAAGCGTGTGCGCACCGAGGACTATTACCAGACGAAGGCTCAGGTCTTCTCCGCCTTGATCGACACCATCGATCTGTCCCAGCTTTCAAAGCTCGACGGGGAGAGCGCGCGCGAAGAAATCCGCGATATCGTCAACGATATCATCACCATCAAAAACTTCGCGATGTCTATCTCCGAGCAGGAAGAACTGCTGGAAGATATCTGCAACGACGTCCTGGGTTATGGTCCGCTGGAGCCGCTTCTGGCGCGTGACGACATTGCCGACATAATGGTCAATGGTGCCGGGCAGACCTTCATCGAAGTCAACGGCAAGACGATCGAATCCGATATCCGCTTCCGCGACAATGCCCAGCTGCTTTCGATCTGCCAACGCATCGTCAGTCAGGTGGGCCGCCGCGTCGATGAATCAAGCCCAATATGCGATGCGCGCCTCCCGGATGGCTCGCGCGTCAACGTGATCGCGCCGCCACTCTCTATCGATGGGCCGGCGCTGACGATCCGTAAGTTCAAGAAGGACAAGCTGACGCTTGACCAGTTGGTGCGTTTCGGCGCGATCACGCCGGAGGGCGCTGTCCTTCTGCAGATCATCGGTCGCGTCCGCTGCAATGTCGTCATCTCCGGTGGCACAGGCTCAGGTAAGACGACCCTTCTCAACTGCCTGACGAGTTATATCGACCGCGATGAACGCGTGATCACCTGCGAGGACACCGCCGAGCTTCAGCTTCAGCAGCCGCACGTCGTACGCCTTGAAACCCGCCCGCCGAATATCGAAGGCGAAGGCGAGATCACCATGCGTGATCTCATCAAGAACTGCCTGCGTATGCGGCCTGAACGTATCATCGTCGGCGAGGTCCGTGGACCGGAGGTCTTCGACCTTCTACAGGCCATGAATACCGGTCACGACGGCTCGATGGGTACCATCCATGCCAATACGCCCCGCGAGTGCCTGAGCCGTATGGAATCGATGATTGCCATGGGCGGCTATACGCTACCGGCAAAAACCGTTCGTGAAATCATCGCTTCATCCGTCGACGTCATCATCCAGGCCGCGCGTCTTCGCGACGGTTCCAGACGCATCACCCAGGTGACGGAAGTCGTCGGCATGGAAGGTGATGTAATCATCACCCAGGACCTCTTCAAATATGAGATCGAGGGGGAGGACTCCAACGGACGCTTGATCGGACGGCACGTTTCCAGCGGAATCACCAAGCCGCACTTCCACGATCGGGTTCGCTATTACAACGAGGAACAGCGTCTTGCTGCGGCCTTGGAGGCGATGGAGCGCAATAGCCAATGACCATGACAATGCTGCTTCTCATCGTTCTCGTCGCCATTTCGGCTGGATCGCTCGCCTATGTTTTCCTTTTTCCGCAAATCGAAACGGAGAAGAAAACTGCGACCCGCGTCAACCGTGTGAAGGCGGCCGAAACAGACCGCATCAACATGAAAGCCGCGCGCGACCGCCTTCAGGAAACCACCAAGCGTCGCAAGTCGACGCAGGACATGCTGAAAGAGTTGGAGAAAAAACAAAACGAGAAGGCCAAAAAGCGCAACAATGCAAGCGTGAAGAGCCTCATTCTTCAGGCCAATCTGTCGATCTCACCTTCCAGACTCTATCTCATCAGCGCCGGTCTTTCTGTGTTCGCGGCACTCGTTGCTCTTCTTTACGACATGCCGCTTCTCGTGGCGCTCGGCATCGGCTTTATTGGCGTTCTCGGTGCTCCCCGCTGGGTTTTGCGGTTTCTTGTGAAACGTCGTCAGACCAAGTTTCTCGAGGAGTTTCCGAATGCGCTCGACGTGATGTGCCGCTCGATCCGATCCGGCCTTCCACTCAACGAAGCGGTACGGCTCATCGCCTCCGACGGTCAGGAGCCAGTGAAGACGGAGTTCAGACGCGTCGTCGATTCCCAGCAGGTCGGCATGTCGCTACCCGAAGCCATCGAGCGCATGACGCTGACAATGCCTCTGCCTGAGGTGAGTTTCTTCGGAATCGTCATTGCAATGCAGGCACAGGCCGGCGGCAATCTGTCCGAAACGCTCGGCAACCTTTCAAAGGTGCTGCGCGATCGGCGCAAGATGAAAGCCAAGGTCAGCGCGTTGTCGATGGAGGCGAAGGCCTCTGCCGTGATCATCGGAGCCCTGCCCTTCATCGTAGCGTCCCTGGTCTATCTGACCTCCCCAGACTATCTGATGGTGCTGTTCACCGACCAGCGAGGGCACCTCATTCTTGGCTGCTCTGCGGTGTGGATGTCGATCGGCATCATCATCATGCGCAACATGATCAACTTCGAGATTTGAGGCCGTTCCATGTTTGATCATATCATGTCCAGCCTTCTCAACCTGCATTTGATCATCGGTGCTCTTGTTGCCTTTGCAGCTTTCTCCACCGTCTATACATTGGCTATGCCCTATCTGAACCGCGCGGACCTCAACCGACGGACGAAAGCGGTATCTACGGAACGCGAGCGCATTCGCGTGCGCGAACGTGAGCGGACGGATGGTGGGAACAAGGCCGGCAAAGCAAGCCTTCGAGCCACCCAGAGTAAATCCGCCACGAAGATCGTGGAGCGTTTCAACCTGCGTGAGGCGCTGGTGGATGCCAATACGATGAACAAGCTGAAGGCAGCAGGTTTTCGCTCTCAGAACGCGCTGAATACGTTTCTGGCGGCACGTTTCATTCTGCCCTTCATCTTTCTGACCCTCGCAGCGTTCTGGGTCTACGGCCTGAACAACCTTGCCAACTACAGCTTTTTTGTCCGTCTCATGGCCGTCCTGCTGTTCGGCTATCTCGGATTTTACGCGCCGAATATCTATATCTCGAACCGCATCACCAAGCGCCAAAAGTCGATCAAGCGGAGCTGGCCGGATGCGCTGGATCTGATGCTCATCTGCGTCGAATCCGGCACCACCATGGAAATCGCCATGCGCCGCGTGGCAGATGAGATGACGGAGCAATCTCCGGAGCTTGCGGAAGAAATGGTGCTGACGGTGGCAGAGCTGTCCTTTCTACAGGATCGCCGTGTCGCGCTGGAAAATCTTGGATTGCGCACCCAGTTGGACGGCGTGAAGAACGTCGTTCAGGCGCTCATCCAGGCGGAACGCTATGGTACGCCGCTCTCCCAGGCTTTGCGCGTTCTGGCGCAGGAGGGTCGTGACGAGCGCATGAACGAGGCCGAGAAGAAGGCAGCCGCCTTGCCGCCCAAGCTCACCGTGCCGATGATCCTGTTTTTCCTGCCGGTGCTGGTTGCAGTGATTCTTGGTCCCGCCGGTATTCGCGTTGCCGACTCGTTTTGATGACGGTGCCGACAGCGCCAGCCGTGCCGTTCCAGACCGATGATGATGGGTCGCAATGCTGCGGCACACGGCTCCGCCGTCGCTGAGGGGATCTACAAGAAGAAGTGCTTAACGGACTTCCGTCTTCTTGTTCTTGTCGGCCAGCTGCGACCAGGCATTTTGCTGAGACAGCATGCCGCGCAGATAGGTGAGGTTGGCCTGCGCCTGCTGAGGAGAGAGCTCCTGCGTGGCGATCTTCTGCGCTTCCTCAAAACGTCCCTGAAGGCCTACGACCAACGCCAGGTTCTGGCGGATACGGCTATCGGCACCGGGCTGCCCGGCGGCACTGCGCAGATAGGTCTCTGCGGTGCGCGGATCGTTTTGCAGAACGTAGGACATTCCAAGATTTGAGAGGATGCTCGGATCGTTGGGTTTCAGGTCAAGAGCCTGACGATACTTCGTCCGGGCTTCGTTCGAACGGCCCAATTGATCGAGCACCGCACCCTCTGCGGAATAGAGGCGCCAATCCGGTCTATCGGGGGTTTGCGCGCGCTGGATGGTGTTGAGCGCCTGTTCCAGCTGGCCGGCGGCAGCCTGCGACTTGCCATAGGCCGCCAGAACCTCACGGTCTGCTGGATAGGCGATCGCCACTTGCTGCATGACGGCAAGCGCCTGTGCGTTCTTGCCCGTCATCATCAAGATGTTCGCGTAGTTGAGCCCGGTGTTGCGGTCCTTGGGATTGCGGGCATAGGATGCACCAACCGAGGCTTCCGCCTGGCGCAACTGATCCATGTTCATCTGATCATAGGAGTGCGAGACGGCAGGAGAAATCGATCCCGTCGACATGCGGTCCGGACGGTTCGTGGAGCAGGCCGAAAGGCTCAGCGCCAGAACAGCGGCACAGGCACCCCGAAGGAGGATGCGCTTGTTGGCATGATGTGAGGAAATCGCAATCATGATATCGCCCCGGCCCTGTGATCGGATATTTCATCGAAGCAGCGTGCACCACGCAACTTTCGCTCCAGCAATAATCTGTTAACCCTAACAGAGTGTTAATTTGCCCGCCTCAGCCGTTTACGAAAGCAGACAATGGTCCCTTATCAATTCATCGAGCGCGCCACTCCCTTCAGTTCGAAGCCAGGGGAAACACTTCCCGTTTTTGCGGTTACGCCCGCCCATATCGATCAAGGTGCCATTGATCCCATCGCTCTCGACTGGGCGAAGAAGGCAGGCTTTAAAGCAGAAGCGGGTGCCATCCTGTTGATTCCTTCTGCGGAGGGCGCTCTGGGCGGCGCGTTGCTTGGGCTCGGGACCAACCCTTCGGAGCTTCCTTTCATCGCCGGAAAACTGGCGCGCGAGCTTCCCGAAGGCGACTGGCATATCGAGACGGCACCGCTCACTGTCAATCGACTGGCGCTCGGCTTCGGTCTAGGTGCCTATCGCTTCGACAAATATCGTGCCGCCAAAAGCACAGGCCCGAAACTTCTCATTCCCCGCGATGCCGAAGATGCGGAGATCAAGCGCGTGCTGGCCGGTGTCTTCCTGGCGCGCGATCTGATCAACGTTCCTACCAATGACATGGGGCCGGACGAACTGGAGATCGCTTTTCGCAGCCTGGCCGCCCACTACAAGGCGCAGGTTTCCGTCGTCACCGGCGACGATCTCTTGAAGGAAAACTTTCCTCTCGTGCACGCGGTTGGCCGCGCCAGTGCCAGCGCGCCGCGCTTGCTGGAAATGTCATGGGGCAAGAAAGGTCATCCTCGCCTGACGCTCGTCGGCAAGGGTGTTTGCTTCGACACAGGTGGGCTCGATATCAAACCCTCCTCCTCCATGGCGCTGATGAAGAAGGATATGGGCGGTGCGGCTAACGTGCTTGGTCTCGCGCTGATGATCATGGATGCCCGCCTGCCCATCGATCTTCGCGTCCTCGTTCCGGCGGTTGAAAACTCCATCTCCGCCAATGCCTTCCGGCCTGGCGACATTTACAAGAGCCGCAAGGGTCTGACCGTCCAGATCGACAATACCGATGCCGAGGGTCGACTGATTCTTGCCGATGCGCTGGCCTATGCCGACGAGGACGCGCCTGACCTGATGATCGACATGGCGACACTGACGGGGGCTGCGCGCGTCGCCCTCGGACCTGACGTCCCGCCCTTCTACACGGATGATGAAGACCTTGCGCACAGCATCGCAGAGGCCAGCATCGATACTGACGATCCGCTGTGGCGGCTACCGCTTCATATGGGTTACGATAAGGACATTCGCTCCCGCGCCGCCGACCTCACAAATGCGCCGTCCGGCGGCATGGCCGGATCGATCACCGCAGCGCTCTTCCTCAAGCGCTTCGTCACGGCCACGAAGAAATGGGTGCATTTCGATATCTACGGATGGTCGCTCAGCGAGCGTCCGCACACTTCGGTGGGTGGCGAGGCACAGGCGATCCGCGCTCTTTTCCACTACATCTCCCGCAGCTTTGCGAAGAAATAAGCGGACACATTTTCCATCCTCGCCGCTCAAGGCGAGGATGACCGGGCCGGGTAAGATTGCGGTTCTTGAAGGCGCTTACACCAGGACCTTCTGGTCCTTACGGTCTTCCTGGCCGAAGAACTTCAGATAGCGTTGCACCTCGTCTGCCTCGCCGGTCGCCTTTTGCGGATTGTCGGAAAGCTTGACCGCGGGGCGGCCATTGGCATCGCTCACCTTGCAGACGACCGAGATCGGCTTCAATCCTTCGATGGTTTTTGGCGCGCAGCCGGCAAAGTCGTTGGTGAGGTTGGTGCCCCAGCCGAAGCTCATGCGCGCACGGCCTTCGAAATGCTTATAGGTGTCGATAATGGCATCGACATCCAGCCCGTCGGAGAAGATGAGAAGCTTCTTCTTCGGGTCGCGGCCCATCTTCTTCCACCACTCGATGATCTTTTCACCGCCTTCGATCGGCGGTGCGCTATCCGGTCTGAAGCCTGTCCAATCCGCCACCCATTCCGGCGCATTGCGCAGGAATGCCGCCGTGCCGAAGGCGTCCGGCAATACGATCAAAAGATTGCCGCCATAGAGCCGGTTCCAGTCCTTCATCACCTGATAGGGTGCTGCCGCCAGGTCCTCGTCGTTCTGTGCCAGAGCGGCGACGACCATCGGCAGCTCGTGCGCATTGGTGCCGACGGCTTCGAGATCGGAATCCATCGCCAGCAATACATTGCTCGTTCCAGTAAAGGCCGGGCCAATGCCTTCCTTCAGCGCTTCGACGCACCAGCGCTGCCACAGGAAGCTGTGGCGGCGGCGCGTGCCGAAATCGGAGATGCGCAGGCCAGGGAGTTCGCGCAACCGCTCCACCTTCGCCCACATCTTGGCCTTTGCACGGGCATAAAGCACGTCGAGGGTGAAATAGCCGAGCGAACGCATGGCGCTTCTCGAACGCAATTCATTGACGATGGCGAGCGCCGGGATTTCCCATAGCGTGGTGTCCATCCAGCGGCCATGGAAATTCAGCTCGTACTGGCCGTCGCGCTTGAAGAGCTCATATTCGGGCAATTGATAGCTGGAGAGCCAGGAAAGAAACTCCGGTTCGAAAATCTGCGAGCGCCCGTAGAAGGTGTTACCGGCAAGCCAGATGCTTTCCTTCTTTGTCAGTCGGAGACTGCGCGCATGGTCGAGCTGCTCGCGCAGTTCGACCTCGTCGATTTCCTCTGCGAGCCGAACCGTTTTCGTCCGGTTGATCAGGGAGAAAGTCGCATTGACGTCCGGATAGAGCTTCCAGATCATCTGCAACATCAACAGCTTGTAGAAATCCGTGTCGATCAGGCTGCGGATGATGGGATCAAGCTTCCAGGTGTGGTTGTGAACACGGGTCGCTATGTCTGTCTTCGTCATTGCTGCTGCTATCCCCCGCGCCAGACCCTTGCATGAGGCAGGTCCGGCATCGCCGCGCATTTCTAAAGGTCATGAACCTTGTGGGTCAAAGACTTATCTGAAAAGCGCATGGCAAGTCCAGACCGGTTGATGCAGGTACGGTACGCGCGAAAGCCGAAGCAATTTAGAAGTCGGTGGCAGGCGGGTTGATGCCTGGATACCAGTCCTTCGATGTCGGCACTCTGGTGCCGAAGAAGGACGTGCCTGAGGAGCCGGAACAGCGATAGCCTTGAACGGGCAGGCCATCGCTGCCGAAAAGATCGCGATACGGGCCGTTCGGGTTGCTGGATTCAACAACGGTCGAATGGCAGCGATAGCGCTCCTGCGGCTGCAGCGTCTTCGGGTCCTTCACGCCAGGCAGATTGGCATAGGCGTCCGGGGCAGGCTGATAACCGTCCTTGTAGACGATCTGGGCCATGCCTGCCTGAGGCACTGCCCAGGCGACAAGGCACAACGTCAGACCGGCAAGAACACGTCTCAGGCTTCTCATCATATCGCACCCCAATGCAAGATGACGTTCATATAAGCAGAGCCTGCGTGATCCGCAGGATGCCTTTCAAAACGTTTTCGTGAGTAATCACGGACGGCGATAGGCTGTCGGCCTGTCATAGAGCCAGCCAATCCGCTCAATGGCCTCGTCCAGATTTTCGCGTGCGACATTCATCGTATGGCCGTTGGCATGCAGCAGCGTCTCGTCGTCCTCCATGATGCCCACATGGCCTTTCCAGAAGACAAGGTCGCCACGGCGCAAGGCATCGCGCTCGATTTCGGTTCCGAGAGACTTCACCTGCATATCCGTATCGCGCAGCGCAAACTTGCCGGTCATCGCCATCGACAACTGAACGAGGCCGGAGCAATCGATGCCGAAGCCGGAGCGGCCGCCCCAGAGATAGGGTGTTTCCAGAAAGCGCAGCGCAACCGCGACATAGTCGCTTGAAACCTGCTGGTCGACGGACAGACAATGGGCGGCAATCACGCCCTCGCCTTTTGCCGTCATCAGGTATCGCGTTCCGCGCGTCTCCTCCTCGCCGACGAATGTCAGGCGGCTGCCCATGGAAAGGGCCGCAACGGGCGGCTTTCTCAGTTCAGCGGCGGGATAGAGAAAGGTGCGGGGAGCGATGACGATATGGGTTGTCGCCTCCACAGCGCCCACCGCAGCATCTGGAACGTAACCGACATAACCATCAACCTCAGCCTGCACAAAGGCCCAACCGTCGGCACTATCGAAGACGCGGATCGGCTCGCCGAGCAGCAGTTCAGTATCGATGCCAGAGGCAATGTCCGGCTTCGGGCGAAGTCCGATAACGGGAAGGGAGACCTGGGCGGGTTCGCCAGTGATGAAACGCTGTGCCTCGACCCTGCCTTTAAGTTTCGCATCTGCGATATCGGCGCGGAAGACGTTCAGTCGGCGGTCAAGCGTTTCGGCGGATGTCATGGTCTTTCGGTCCTGATTTTCAAAAGGTCTATCTGACGTTCATCGAACGGCAATGCGGCAACTTTCGAGCATTAAGCTTTTCGTGCTTCATCAATAATCAGATCGCCGAATTTCTCCAGATAAAGCGCGCCAGCGACCGTGCGTTTGATCACCACATTGCGGCGGTCCTTCGCATCGCGTTCACGATCGACAAGGCCCATCGCGCCCATGCTGTCGAGTGCTCGCGTGATCACAGGCTTGGTGACGCCAAGTACACTCGCCAAGCCGCGAACGGTGTGCGGCGGTGGCACCAGATAGATCTGGAGAAGAATCGCCGTTTGCCTCAGTGTCAGATCAGGCGCATTGTCTTCCACCTGCGCCAGCGCGACGCGGTGCCACAAGCCGAGCGCCTGGCTTGGCGACAATTCCACTGGCACGTTCGATCTCTCCGTCCCTTGAACAATCGCGCACATCATCGCGCCAAGCGGTGAATAAAAACAAAACCGCCGCCATCGAAGTTTTTCCTCGAAATGGCGGCGGTCTGTCTCTGCTCTTTTGAGCTTTCGCGTCCCCTCTGGACTTGGGAACTTAAGATGCAGGAAGCGTGCCAACCTGCCATTTCGACAATTTGGCTTCTCCGCACCCTCGATTCGCATTGATCGCGAGGGGTTACGGGCGATTTTTTAAGCGCCGCGCAAAATTAAGATGCAGCGACCCTCTAGCCTTTGCGGCAGAGGGTCTTCTTGCACTTCGTCAGACTTTGGCACCATGCGCGGCACCGGCTTCGCGGGCCTTTTCCTGCCTGTTGTAGCGGATCGAAGACCAGAGCGCGATGCCGATGAGGGTCGCGCCGCCAAGACCGGTGATGACTTCCGGAATGTGGACGAGGCTTTGCGTGTACATGATCACCGCGAGGATTAGGATCGCGTAGAACGCGCCGTGCTCCAGATAGCGATATTCCGCGAGCGTTCCCTTTTCCACCAGCATGATGGTCATGGAGCGCACATACATGGCGCCGATGCCAAGGCCGATGGCGATGATGAAGAGGTTCGACGTTAGAGCGAAGGCACCTATGACACCATCGAAGGAGAAGCTGGCATCCAGAACTTCGAGGTACAGGAACGCGCCGAAGCCGCCCTTGGCCGCGCCTTCCAGCATCTGCTGGCTGCGATCGAGGACGCCACCAAGCACTTCGACTAGAAGGAAGGTCAAGAGGCCCCAGATCGCGGAGGTGAAGAAGACATTGGCTGCTTCCGGGCCGAGATCAGGGTTGGCGCTGTTGCTGATGATGCGCGTGAAGATCAGCATGATGATCAGGACGAAGGCGATCTCGATGCCCTTGATCGAGGAATAGGTCGCAATCTTTTCCTCGAACCAGCGAACCCAGTGAACGTCCTTTTCATGGTCGAAGAAGAAGCTTAAGCCCACCATCATCAGGAAGGTGCCGCCAAAAGCCGCGATCGGCAGATGCGCGTCATGCATGATCTGGGCGTAACGATCCGGCTCGGTCGCGGCCATCACCATGGCCGTCCAGGGGCCGACATTGGCGGCGATGACGACGATCAGAAGCGGGAAGACGATACGCATGCCGAAGACGGCGATCAGAATGCCCCAGGTGAGGAAGCGATGCTGCCATTCCGGCGTCATGTCCTTCAGCTTGTTGGCATTGACGATGGCGTTATCGAAGGAGAGCGAGATTTCAAGCACGGCCAGCACCGCGCAGATGAAGAAGATCGTGGCTGTGCCACTCACGGTGCCGGTCATTTCCCAGCCGAGATAGCCGCCGAGAAGCAGGCCGACGACCGTGACGATAAAGGCCCATTTGAAATAGGAGAGCGTGGATTGGGTGGTGGGGGTCATCACAAAGCCCCCGCATTATTAGAGCGGGAGATGTGCATGGCGTCGCGCGCCAGCACCGAATGCATGGTTGAGTTGTTCATGGGTGTTCATCCGCCGGCGTCATAAGCAGGCGGTACCGACATCGCGAGAGCGCCGTAAAACTCTCGCCAGAGGGGCCCGGCACCAAGGTTTCATCCTGCCCGATGTCAGGGGCAGCATGTCACTCTAGTCTCTCAACTTCGTGATTTCGTCAAGGTCAAAGTTGTTTTTTGGCTAGTCGTTGACCTTTCCGCGGCTCGATGACCCCTGCTTTACATCTCTCAGGTTGTATCCGGGCACCAGGCCATCGTTGCGGTGCGCTTAAGGATCAGACCAGATCTTCGATGGGCTGAACTGCCGTCTTAGCCTGTTTGCGCTTCACGGCATTCTCGCGGAAGAAGATGTAGAGCCCCGAGAGAACGATCAACCCGGCGCCAATGACTATGCTGAGCTGCGGCACATCGCCGAAGATCAGCCAGCCGAAGATGACGGCCCAGAGCAGCAAGGTGTATTGCAAAGGTGCGACTGTCGCCGCATCGGCAAGTTTGAGAGCGCGATTGACCAGAACATGTGCGGTCATCGCGACGATGCCGAGAAGGGCAAGCAGCGACAGGTCGAAGCCCGACTGTATCGGAATCCATCCGGACGGCGTGACCAGAATGGCAACGACACCCGCAAGCCCTGCCCCGATGATCTGCCAGAAGGCCAGCACGGTGTCCGGCGTGTTGCGCAGCTGCCGGCCGGACAGCATCATGAAGGCGAAGGCAGCACTGCCGAGGATGGAAAAGAAGGCGGCGCTGGTCAAAGAGGCCGAGCTCGGTTTCAACGCGATCAGAACACCGACGAACCCGATGCCGATCGCCGTCCACCGTCTCCAGCCGACTTTCTCACCCAGAAGGAAGGGTGACAATGCGGCCACATAGATAGGTGCAGCCAGCCAATAGGTCATGACGTCAGCCAACGGAAGTGCTGCGACGGCGAAATAGAAACAGAAGAGTTCGGCCGTTGAGAAGAACACACGTGCTGCCTGCAGACCGGGGCGCTCGACATTCACCAGTTTCGGCAGCCCTGCTTTCCAGACGATCGGCAAAAGGATAATGACGGCCGCGATGCTACGCACGGCGATAACCTGACCGAGGCTGTAGGTGGAGACGAGGAACTTGCCCATCGCATCGTTGAGCGCGAAGAGCAGCATGCCGAAAAGCATGACCGCGACTCCGAGACCCGTCGGCGAAAGCTGGCGAAGAAAATGTGGCATGTGTCTGAACTCCCTGACCGCAATGACTCGGCGAGCTTGTTCTCCGAGTCAAGGTCGTCCGGCGCCTATATTAGCTTTATCTATTCGCGTCAGACGGACAAAAGCTGCCGCATCGTGTGCTGGAAGCGACCTGCAATTTCATCGCGGCGGATATGTGCGCCGTCGCGCACCACAGGCTTGCCGCCGATCCACACGTCACGCGGCTTGACGAGACTCCCGAAAATCCAGCCATCGAGAATATCGTCACCTTGCAGATAGGGAGCGGCCTCCACGTTCAAGGATGAGAAATCCGCGGCATTGCCTGCGGCGATCCCGGCCTTGACACCCAAAGCCTTCGCGCCGCCCGTCAAAGCGCCGTCAAACAGGGTGCGGCCCGTCGAGCCATTGGCCGGGGCGATAACGTTGCGCGCACGGTGAGAAAGGCGTTGGGAATATTCGAGCTGACGCAACTCTTCACCGACACCGATCAGCACATTGCTGTCCGAGCCGATGCCGAAGGTGCCCCCATGTTTGAGGAATTCAACGGCGGAAAAGGTGCCATCCCCGAGATTGGCTTCCGTGATCGGGCAGAGACCGGCAATTGCACCCTTTTTGGCCACGCCCTTCGTTTCGGCGTCCGTCATATGCGTTGCGTGAATGAGGCACCAGCGATCCGAGACTTCGGCCTTGTCCAGCAGCCACTCCACCGGACGTCTGCCGGACCAGGCGATGCAGTCTTCGACCTCTTTCACCTGTTCGGCAATGTGAATGTGAAGCGGCGCATCTGGCGCCAGTTGCGCGGCAAAGCTCAGCTCTTCCGGCGTTACAGCGCGCAGGCTATGGGGAGCAACGCCGACGACGCTTGCGGGCAAAGCCGAAACAGCTCTGCGGCAACCCTCCAGCAGACGGGCGAAACTGTCGGTCGAGTTGATGAAGCGGCGCTGGCCTTCCACCGGCTGCTGACCACCGAAACCGGAATGGGCGTAGAGCACCGGCAGCAATGTCAGAGAAATGCCGGTTTGCGAGGCTGCGGCAGCGATGCGTTCGGCCAGCTCCGCAATGTTGGCATAATGAGCGCCATCCTTGTCGTGATGGAGATAATGAAACTCACCCACACGACCAAAACCGGCCTCCAGCATTTCCATGTAAAGCTGGGCTGCCACCGCCTCGACCTGCTCCGGCGTCATCGACAGCGCAAAGCGGTACATCAGCGTGCGCCAGCTCCAGAAACTGTCTTCAGTCGCACCGCGCCGTTCCACCATGCCGGCCATGGCGCGTTGAAAGGCGTGGCTGTGAAGGTTCGGCATGGCAGGCACGAGCACCGCGTGACGCTCGTCACCGGCGACCGCTTCCACGCCCTGCTTGACCGACAAAATCTTACCATTTGCAATCTCGAGGCGAACATTGCTCGCCCAAGCTGTCGGCAACAAAGCGGTTTCAGCATGGATGAACATGTCGGCTCCTCAATTTCCTCGAACAGGCTCTTGCCTCTACCTCCATTATGTATATACATATTGATCAGAAGGGAAGGAAAAACTGATGACAAACCGGAATTCCACCTCAGCCGACAACGGCATTTCGCTCTGGCGAAACGCCCGCCTTGCGACGCTTGATCCTTCCCTGGACAGCCTTGGCATTATCGAGGGCGGCGCGATTGCCGTCAAAGATGGGCGGATCGTGTTTGTCGGTCCAGAGTCCGAGCTCCCTTCAAACTTCATCGCCGAGGCAGAGACAATCGATTGCGAAGGCCGCTGGATCACGCCCGGATTGATCGATTGCCACACGCATCTGGTCTTTGGCGGCAACCGCGCCATGGAATTCGAGATGCGTCTGAATGGCGCAAGCTATGAAGAGATCGCCAAGGCTGGCGGCGGCATCGTCTCTTCGGTGCGCGATACCCGCACGAGGAGCGAAGACGAACTGGTGGAGGAAGCCCTTCCCCGCCTCGACACGCTGCTTGCCGAAGGTGTTTCCACCATTGAGATCAAATCTGGCTACGGGCTGGATATCGACACCGAATTGAAGATGCTGCGCGTCGCGCGCAGGCTCGAAACTTTGCGTCCGGTTCGTGTGCTGACCAGCTACCTCGCCGCCCATGCGACGCCCGCCGAATATAAAGCGCGGAATGCGGATTACATAGCCGACGTTGTATTGCCTGGTATGGAACGTGCGCATTACGAAAAGCTGGTTGATGCGGTCGATGGGTTTTGCGAAGGCATCGCTTTTTCCGTCGAGGAGATGCGCGTCGTCTTCGACAAGGCCAAGACGCTCGGTCTGCCGATCAAGCTTCACGCAGAACAGCTATCCAATCTTCACGGCGCAGAACTGGCCGCCTCCTATGGCGCACTGTCCGCCGACCATCTGGAATATCTGGATGAGGCTGGTGCGAAGGCGCTCGCCACCTCCGACACTGTTGCCGTTCTTCTGCCCGGCGCTTTCTATGCGCTGCGCGAAACGAAGCTTCCGCCGATGCAGGCTCTGCGCGATGCGGGCGCAGAGATCGCGCTTGCGACAGATTGCAATCCCGGCACCTCGCCGCTGACATCGCTGTTGCTCACTATGAATATGGGAGCGACACTCTTTCGCATGACGGTGGATGAGTGCCTCACCGCCACGACCCGCAATGCTGCCAAGGCTCTCGGTATTCTCGCCAAGACCGGCACGCTGGAAGTTGGCAAATCTGCCGATCTAGCCATCTGGAACATCGAGCGTCCGGCGGAGCTCGTCTATCGCATCGGCTTCAATCCACTTTACGCACGCATCTTCAAGGGACGGACGATCTGAACCATGACCATCACTCTTCATCCGGGCGCAGTGCCACTTGCCGATCTCGCGACAATCTACTGGGAGAATGGCGCTGCCAAGCTGCATCCCTCCTTCGATACCGGTATCGAGAAGGCAGCGAAGCGGATCGCTGATATCGCCGCTGGCAACGCGCCGGTCTATGGCATCAATACCGGCTTCGGCAAACTGGCCTCGATCAAGATCGATGCCGCCGATGTCGCGACCCTTCAGCGCAATCTGATCCTCTCCCATTGCTGCGGCGTCGGCGCGCCCCTGCCGGAAAATGTCGTGCGGCTGATCATGGCGCTCAAGCTCATCTCCCTTGGGCGCGGTGCGTCCGGCGTGCGGCTGGAACTGGTACGGCTGATCGAGGCGATGCTCGAGAAGGGCGTCATCCCGCTGATTCCGGAGAAGGGCTCGGTCGGCGCATCGGGCGATCTCGCGCCGCTCGCGCACATGGCCGCAGTGATGATGGGCGAAGGCGAAGCCTTCTTTGGCGGTGAGCAGATGGCTGCCCGCGAAGCGCTGGCAAAGGCAGGTCTAACGCCTGTGGTTCTAGCGGCCAAGGAAGGTCTGGCGCTGATCAACGGTACGCAGACATCGACCGCTCTGGCGCTCGCCGGCCTCTTCCGCGCTCACCGCGCGGCACAGGCAGCTCTCATCACCGGTGCGCTTTCCACCGATGCGGCGATGGGATCTTCGGCACCTTTCCACCCTGATATTCATACGCTTCGCGGTCACAAGGGCCAGATCGATGCCGGTGCGGCCCTTCGGCAGTTGCTGGAAGGATCGGAAATCCGCGTCAGCCATATTGAAGGCGACGAGCGGGTTCAGGACCCCTATTGCATCCGCTGCCAGCCGCAGGTGGATGGCGCATGCCTCGATCTTCTGCGACAGGTGGCGAAGACGCTGGAAATCGAAGCCAATGCGGTGACCGATAACCCGCTGGTTCTTTCCGATAATTCGGTCGTCTCCGGTGGCAATTTCCATGCAGAGCCGGTGGCCTTTGCCGCGGACCAGACCGCCCTTGCGATCTGCGAAATCGGGGCGATTGCCCAGCGTCGCATCGCGCTTCTGGTCGATCCGGCCCTCTCCTACGGCCTGCCGGCTTTTCTCTCCAAGAAGCCCGGCCTGAACTCCGGCCTGATGATCGCCGAAGTGACGTCGGCTGCGCTGATGAGCGAGAACAAGCAGATGTCGCATCCGGCATCCGTCGATTCCACGCCGACTTCCGCCAACCAGGAAGACCATGTGTCCATGGCCTGTCACGGCGCGCGCCGCCTGCTGCCCATGACGGATAATCTCTTCGCCATCCTCGGCATCGAGGCGCTGTCTGCCGTGCAGGGCGTTGAACTGCGCGGTCCGTTGAAGACAAGCCCTGAGCTGCAGAAGGCCATGTCTGTTCTGCGCGCAGAAATTCCCTCGCTTGAAGAAGACCGCTACATGGCGCCTGATCTCAAGGCTGCATCCGACCTGATTGCAACAGGCGCCTTGGTCGATGCGATTTCGGGTGGCATTCTGCCGAAGCTGGAGGCGTAAGATGTCAGTCGTCGATATCCACCAGGGTGGATCGCCCATCATTCTCGGCCTGCCGCACACCGGTACAGACGTTCCACCAGACATCTGGGAGCGGCTGAACGACAATGGCCAGCTGCTGGCAGACACCGACTGGCACATTCACGAGCTTTATGCCGGTCTGCTCTCCGACGCGACGACGGTGCGCGCCACCTTCCATCGCTACGTGATCGACGCCAATCGCGATCCTTCCGGCACCAGCCTTTATCCAGGCCAGAACACGACCGGTCTCGTGCCCGAAACGGATTTCGATGGCGAGGCGATCTGGAAAGAGGGTGAGGCGCCGACGGAAGAAGATATCGCTTACCGGCTGCAGCATTTCCATGCGCCTTATCATGCGGCGCTTGCAGCCGAGATCGACCGTGTGAAGGCGATCCATGGCGTGGCGATCCTCTATGATTGCCATTCCATCCGCTCGCATATTCCCTTCCTCTTCGAAGGAAAGCTGCCGGATTTCAACATCGGCACGGATATGGGCAAGACTTGCGACCCGGCGGTGGAAGCCATTGCCGTCGATGTGACCTCTGCGGCTGAAGGCTATACGTCCATTCTCAACGGCCGCTTCAAGGGCGGCTGGACGACGCGCCATTACGGCCAGCCGGACAAGGGCGTACATGCGATCCAGATGGAACTTGCACAATGCACGCATCTCAAAACCGAGACGCCGCCCTTTGCCTATGATGACGACAAGGCCGCGACGCTCCGTACCCATCTCAAAACCATTCTGACGCGCATGGAAGATTTTGCGCTCGCTCTCAGACCATAAAGGGGAAAAATCATGACAAACCCGCGTCATAACGAACGAGAAGTCCGCGCACCGCAGGGTCCGGAACTCAACGCCAAGAGCTGGATGACCGAAGCGCCGTTGCGCATGCTGATGAACAACCTGGACCCGGATGTCGCGGAGCGCCCGCATGAACTGGTGGTCTATGGCGGTATCGGCCGCGCCGCGCGCACCTGGGAGGATTTCGACCGGATCGTCGCCACGCTGAAGGACCTCAACGAAGACGAGACGCTGCTGGTGCAATCCGGCAAGCCCGTCGGCGTGTTTCGCACCCACAAGGACGCACCGCGCGTGCTGATCGCCAACTCCAACCTCGTTCCGCATTGGGCGACGTGGGAGCATTTCAACGAACTGGACCGCAAGGGCCTTGCCATGTACGGCCAGATGACCGCAGGGTCGTGGATCTATATCGGCACGCAGGGTATCGTTCAGGGCACCTACGAAACCTTCGTGGAAGCTGGGCGCCAGCATTTTGGCGGTAATCTCACGGGCAAGTGGATCTTGACCGGTGGCCTCGGTGGCATGGGTGGCGCACAGCCGCTTGCTGCCGTGATGGCAGGCGCCTGCTGCCTGGCTGTCGAATGCGACGAGACCCGCGTCGATTTCCGCCTGCGCACCCGCTACCTCGACGCTAAGGCGCATACGCTGGATGAGGCGCTTGCGCTGATCGACCAGTGGACCGAGGCGGGCGAAGCGAAGTCCGTTGGCCTCATTGGCAATGCCGCCGATATCTTCCCGGAACTCGTCAAGCGGATGAAGGCGGGTGGTGCACGCCCTGATATCGTCACCGACCAGACATCTGCGCATGATCCGATCCATGGCTATCTGCCTTCAGGCTGGAGTGTCGCAGAATGGCGCGCCAAGCAGGAGAGCGATCCGAAGGCGGTGGAGGCTGCTGCCCGCGCTTCGATGAAGACGCAGGTTCAGGCCATGGTGGATTTCTGGAACGCCGGTGTTCCGACGCTCGACTACGGCAACAATATCCGCCAGGTCGCCAAGGAAGAAGGCTTCGAAAACGCCTTCGCCTTCCCCGGTTTCGTGCCTGCTTACATCCGCCCGCTCTTTTGCCGCGGCATCGGGCCGTTCCGTTGGGCAGCTCTTTCGGGTGATCCGGAAGACATCTACAAGACCGACGCCAAGGTGAAGGAACTGCTGCCGGACAACAAGCATCTGCACAACTGGCTGGATATGGCGCGTGAGCGCATCGCCTTCCAGGGTCTGCCGGCGCGTATCTGCTGGGTTGGCCTTGGCGATCGTCATCGCCTGGCGCTTGCCTTCAACGACATGGTCAAGAGCGGCGAGTTGAAGGCCCCCGTCGTCATCGGCCGCGATCACCTCGATTCCGGCTCGGTCGCCTCACCCAACCGCGAAACAGAAGCGATGAAGGATGGCTCGGACGCCGTTTCCGACTGGCCGCTGTTGAACGCGCTGCTCAACACCGCATCGGGCGCCACCTGGGTGTCGCTTCACCATGGCGGCGGCGTTGGCATGGGCTTTTCCCAGCACTCGGGTGTCGTCATCTGCGCCGACGGCACGGATGATGCCGCACGCCGTCTGGAGCGCGTGCTGTGGAACGACCCGGCGACGGGCGTGATGCGCCATGCGGATGCCGGTTACGACATCGCGCTCGATTGCGCCAAGGAGAAGGGCCTTCGCCTGCCCGGCATTCTGGGTAACTGAGCGATGAGACGGCTTCGCGCGTCTGAGTACAAGCGTATGCCGTGGAAGAACGGCAAGGGAGAGACGGTGGAAATCGCCGTCTTTCCGCCTGGCGCGTCCATGGACGCGTTCGAGTGGCGGATCAGCATGGCAAGCGTTGCCAATGACGGCGCCTTTTCTCTGTTTCCGGAGATTGATCGAACGCTATCCATTCTGTCCGGGCACGGCATGTCGCTCACCATCGATGGCGCGGCACCGGTTCTTTTGACGATGGAAAGCGATCCGCTCCGTTTTGCCGCCGATGTTCCTGTCGACGCAATGCTTGTGGATGACGCGATCACCGATCTCAACGTCATGACGCGTCGTGGGCGGTTTGCGCATAGCGTTGATCGGAAGACTGGCCCGTTCTCGATCAGTGGCTGCGAGAGCGGAGAGACCGTTTATCTTCTGGCGACGGGTCTGGTTACGGTGACCAGTGCAGGCGAGACGCTGGAACTTGAGGCGTTGGATTGCGTGCTCGTTGGAGAGGATGCCAGCGTCGCGGCTGAGAATATCGTCTGCTATGAAATACGACTTCAAGGGGCTGCCTAGCGCTCGACTAAGAGACGAGCTCAAGCGACGCTCTGCTTGAAGATGACGGCCAACTTCCCTCTTAGCCGTCATCCTCGGCCTTGAGCCTAAGAATCTATAAGCCATTAACGCCGTTGGGAAAAATGGATCCTTGGGTCAAGCCCGAGGATGACCCGAGGGAGAGTTTGGGGGCCACCAAAAGAAAGGCCCCGCGCGAACGGGGCCTTCATCTTTCACACTGTAAACCGCATCACTTCATCGTCGGCATGACGAATTCAGCACCCGACTTGATGCCGGATGGCCAGCGGGCGGTGATCGTCTTGGTCTTGGTCCAGAACTTGATTGAATCCGTGCCATGCTGGTTGAGGTCGCCGAAGCTCGAGGCCTTCCAGCCGCCGAAGGAGTGGTAGGCGAGCGGAACCGGGATCGGAACGTTGACGCCGATCATGCCGATATTGATGCGGGAAGCGAAGTCGCGGGCGGCATCGCCGTCGCGGGTGAAGATGGCGACGCCATTGCCATATTCGTGCTTCATCGGCAGGTCTAGCGCTTCTTCGTAGTTCTGGGCGCGGACGACGGAGAGAACCGGTCCGAAGATTTCCTGCTTGTAGATATCCATGTCAGGCGTGACGTGGTCGAACAGGCAGCCGCCAACGAAGTAACCGTCCTCATAGCCCTGCAGCTTGAAATCGCGACCATCGACCAGAAGCTTGGCGCCCTGCTCAACACCGCTGTCGATCAGACCCTTGACGCGCGCCTGGGCTTCCTTGGTGATGAGCGGACCCATGTCGGCCTTGTCGTCAGTGTAAGGACCGATCTTCAGAGCTTCGATTTGCGGGATGAGCTTTTCAACGAGACGATTGGCGGTTTCTTCGCCCACAGGCACGGCCACTGAGACGGCCATGCAGCGTTCGCCAGCCGAGCCGTAACCGGCACCCATCAGCGCGTTGACGGCCTGATCGAGATCGGCATCCGGCATGATGATCATGTGGTTCTTCGCGCCGCCGAAGCACTGGGCGCGCTTGCCGTTCATGGCGGCAGTTCCATAGACGTAACGGGCAATCGGCGTGGAGCCGACGAAGGAGACCGCGCCGATATCCGGGTTGGTCAGAAGACCATCAACCGCGCTCTTGTCACCATTGATGACGTTGAGGATACCGGCAGGCAGGCCCGCTTCGATCATCAGTTCGGCAAGACGGATCGGGAGCGACGGATCGCGCTCGGAAGGCTTGAGAATGAAGGCGTTGCCGCAGGCGATTGCCGGGGCGAACATCCACATGGGGATCATGGCAGGGAAGTTGAACGGCGTGATACCCGCACCAATGCCGACCGGCTGGCGGATGGAATACATGTCGATGGCTGGGCCGGCACCCTCGGTGAATTCACCCTTGGCGAGATGCGGAATGCCGCAGACGAATTCGCAGACTTCCAGGCCGCGAATGATATCGCCCTTGGAATCTTCGACCGTCTTGCCGTGCTCGCTGGAGAGCAGTACTGCCAGCTCATCCATGTGCTTGTTGAGGAGTTCGACGAACTTGAAGAAGACGCGGGCGCGACGCTGCGGGTTGGTCGCTGCCCATTTCGGCTGCGCGGCCTTGGCGCTCTGCACCGCGGCGAGAATTTCGGCATCGCTTGCCAGCGCCACGGTTGCCTGCACTTCGCCGGTTGCCGGGTTAAAGACATTCGACGTGCGGCCGCTCGTGCCTGCCACGCGCTTGCCGTCAATGAAATGGCCGATCTCGTTCATGGTGTCCTCCTGGGATTTTCGTTGCCGCACCTTCGCGCTTTAATTTGCACAAATCAATGACCGGGAGTAATCATCCGTTGTGCGTAAATTAAAGTCCTACTCTATGCTAGGCGATCGATGTTCGGGTTTTTTTGCAAAGCGGAGGCGAAGTGCGATGGATAACAAGCGCATTGTGAGGATGGCGGAGCTCGAAATCGATCCTGTCCATCTTGAAGATTACCGCCGTCTCTTAATTGAGGAGATCGAGGCTTCGGTGCGACTTGAAGAGGGCGTCCTCGCTCTCAACGCCGTCGCCTTGAAGGATGCCCCGGAGACAATCCGCATTCTCGAAGTCTACCGCGACGTCCAGGCTTATGAGGCGCACTTACAGACGCCGCATTTTCTCAAATACAAGCGCGAAACCCAGATGATGGTCCGGTCGCTGAGCCTGATCGATGTCGAGCCCGTGGCGATGGTGAGCAAATGAACTGGGATGATGTGCGCCTGTTTTTGGCGGTCGCCCGGACGGGCCAGATCCTTGCCGCCTCACGACGGCTTGGTCTCAATCACGCAACCTTGTCGAGGCGCTTGACCTTGCTGGAAACCGCCCTGGAGACGAGGCTCTTCGTCCGCCGCACAAATGGCTGCGAATTGACGGAAGAAGGGGCACGGTTTCTCATCTCCGCAGAGCGCATGGAAGCTGAAATGCTTTCCGCTCAGGCTGTTCTGGGCCAAGGCCTCTCAGCGATCAGCGGCACGGTCAGGATCGGAGCTCCGGATGGCTTTGGCGTCTCATTTCTCGCACCGCGTCTCGGTGCATTGACGGCGGCGCATCCGGAATTACGGATCGAGTTGGTGCCTGTGCCGCGGTCTTTCTCGCTTTCCCACCGCGAGGCCGACATTGCCATTACAATCGAGCGGCCCGAGCAAGGGCGGCTGGTCTTTTCAAAGCTGACCGATTACTCACTCGGCCTCTATGCGTCGAAAACCTATCTCGAACAAAATCCGGCACCTCAATCTGTCGAGGATTTGAGGCAGCATCGGCGGATTGGATATGTCGAAGATCTGATCTTTTCGCCATCGCTCAATTTTACCGCAGAAATCATGCGCGACTGGGACGCGACATTTGCGGTTTCCAGCGCGATCGGTCAAACCGAGGCAGTGCGTTCCGGCGCGGGGATTTGCATCCTGCATGATTACATTGCCCGTAACGATCCAAGCCTTGTGCGGTTGCTTCCCGAGATTTCCATCCGACGATCCTACTGGACGGCCTATCACGAGAATGCCCGGCAACTTGCCCGCGTGAGGACGGTCGTGCAGTTTTTGCAGGACATCGTTGCGAAAGAACGTCGCAGCTTTCTGTAAGCGAACTGGTTAGCGAGCCGGCAGGCAATCCTGAAGCAGAGCCAGCAAGGCCGATCCGGCCTCTTCAATCTCGCCACTATTGTCGATGGTCGTCACATCGAAACTATCGCAGATGGCATCGACCTTACGATCAAGCCGACCCATGATTTCCGCCATGCTCTCGCGTCCGCGATTTGCCAGCCTCTCCGAAAGAATCTCCGGCCGGGCCGTAACCACGACCACCTTCAATGACGGGAAAGCATTTCTGAAATGCGGCAGCGCCGAGCGCGAGCCGTTGGCCACCGCCACACCACCCGTCTTCAGATGCTCTTTCACCGATGCGGGAATGCCGTAATGCAGGCCATGGGCGCTCCATGAGACACAAAATTCGCCAGCTACCTTTTTTCGCTGAAACGCTTCTTCGGTGCAGCCCTGGTGGTTCTCACCACCCGCATCGCTGTCTCGGGTAATGACACGGCGGACGAAATGCACATCGGGATTATCCCGCAGGTGCTCTGCGGCATAATCGATGAGCGTATCCTTGCCGGCGCCACTCGGGCCGACGACGACGATCATCGTTCCGAGCAGGTTGAGGCTTTGTGACGGCGAGTCAGACGATGCGAGGCTCATGCGACACGTTTTCCCTGTCGCCAGACGCTCCGCACCACCGGCACGCCGCTTTCGCGACGAACCCGCACGAGATCGGCACGCAGGCCTTCGGCAATGGAGCCGCGATCCGTCAGGCCAACCGTCTTTGCCGGCGTTGCCGTCACCATCGCAAGTGCCTTGGGAAGGGTGATGCCTTCCACCTGATCGGCCAGCAAGAAGGGGGCGTAGAGGAGGCTGAAAGGCACGTAATCCGAAGACAGCACGTCGAGAACGCCGAGTTCGGCAAGATCGCGGGCAGCAATATTGCCGGAATGGGATTTGCCGCGAACAATGTTCGGCGCGCCCATCAGCACACTCATGCCAGCGGTGTGCGAGGCTTGGGCAGCCTCGACACTCGTTGGAAATTCGGCAAGCCGCACACCATGGCCAATGGCTTCCTCGACATGCGCTTCCGTCGCATCGTCATGGCTGGCCACTGTGATGCCGCGCTCGGCGCAGCGGGCCGACAGATAATCGCGGTGCTTGCCGGAGAATTTTTCCGAGGCGGAAACGCGCCGATCAACAAAAGCCTTGAAGGCTTCGTCACTCAAGCCGCGCTTCTTCTGGTAGAACATGACGTACTGATCCATCGTCTGGAACTGACGCTGGCCCGGGGAATGGTCCATCAGCGAGATCAGCCGCACATGCGGATCGTTTTCGAAATCTTCGAAATGCTCCAGCACGTCGGCGGAGGCGACTTCGCAGCGCAGATGCAGCAGGTGGTCGGAGCGAAGGCGATCCTCACCCTTGGCCTTTTCGATGGCATCGGCCATGTCACGCATTTCGCCGCGCGCAAAGCCGCCATCCTCATCCGAGCCTAGACGCAGGCAATCGAAGACGGTGCTGATGCCGGACGATGCGACCTGCGCATCATGCGCCTGAATGGCGGCGATCTTGTCCCAGGTTACACCCGGGCGCGGCGAATAATGCTGCTCGAGATGGTCGGTGTGCAATTCGACGAGGCCGGGGATCAGATAGTCGCCTTCGAAATCTTCGCCGGTTCTTGATGAACCTTCGCTGATATCGGCAATCACGCCATCGCGGATCAGGACGGAGCCTTGGACGACATCGTCGGACAGCACGATGCGCGCATTGGATAGGACATGTTCAGCCATTTCGGACATCTTTCGTATTGGGAGCAGCCAGTGGCTGCCAGCTATGAACGGTAAAGGCTTCGCCTCGCTCCTTTTCGACGAAAAGGCCAAGGCCGGAGATCGTCAGCGGGCGATGAATGAAGCCGGCAAATGTCTTGGTGAGGATATCCGCCATCTCGTCGCTGCGCCCGTCACCGACCGGCCCGGTCAGGGTCATGTGGAAGCGGAAATCGTCCATGACGTAGGGATAGCCGAAGCGATGCAGGTTGGCGCGCTGGCTTTCGCTCAGCGTCTCGGGTTTTCGACGGGCAATGTCGCGCTCGGAGATGGGCGCGCGGAAGGGCTCGAAGTGCTCGACCACATCGGCGGCAAAATCCTGAAGCGGCGGGTGGAGTGTCGCAGGCACCAGAGCGAAGAAAGGCCCGAGCGATCCGACAACGACTTCCGGAATATCGAAGGCGGTGCGTGAGGATGCAAAGGCCGAAAATGCCTCGATCAGTTGCTCTTCGCTTTTGTCGGCGGCGAGCTCGAACGGTGCTTTCAGCGTGGCGTGGAAGCCGTAGCGTCTCGGATCTTCCGTCACATCGGCGAAGCTCGCGTAATCGTCAAAGACCTCTTCGGAAAAGGCGTGTCGCCCCAGCCACCGCGACGCTGTCTCAGTCAGCGGATCGGTGGCGGAGGGCGAAAAATAGAGAGCGTAGCGCACGATGTCGCACTTTCAAACGTCATGAAAACAGCGGAAGCGTCATTTGAGACGACTCGTCTCTACCCCGCAAGGTCAGAAGTGCGAGGTAGACCTTTTCCATGACAGAATGATGATATCGCCCGACAAATTTGCCGGATATGGGTGTCGAGTTTAAAGCGTGTCGCGATCTTTCAGATTCGCTCCTTACGCTTTAAGTCCTTGTTTTGTTGCATGTCGTTATCGCAAAACCGGTGACCACTTTTGCGCGACATGCTTTAGTGATGCGGTTTCCCGATCAGGCGGGAGCGGATGGCGTTCGACATATTGTCAAAAAGGAAGACAACGATGAGGATCAACAGCACCATATAGGCGACCTTGTCCCAATCCTGATTGGTGCGCATGGCTTCCAGAAGCTTGAGGCCGATACCGCCCGCACCGACCGCGCCGATAATGGTGGCGGAGCGGGTGTTGCTTTCCCAGAAATAGAGCGACTGCGAGATGAAAACCGGAAGCACCTGCGGAATGACGCCATAGCGATTGACGATCATCGGTGACGCACCGACAGACTTCACGCCCTCGCGCTGCTTGTCATCGACATTTTCCAGCGCCTCGGCATAGACCTTTCCAAGCGCGCCGGTATCGGTGAAGAAGATCGCGGCGATGCCGGGGATGGGTCCAGGGCCAAAGCTGCGGGTAAAGAACAGCGCCCAGATCAGCATATCGATGGAGCGCAGGAAATCGAACGCGCGCTTCATGCCCCAGTTTGCCGCCCTGTTGGCGGTGATGTTGCGCGCGGCGAGAAAGGCGAGCGGGAACGCAACGAGCGTGCCGAGCAGCGTGCCGAGAAACGCCATGACGAGCGTCTGCAGCAGTTTGGACAAGATATCCTCATGTTGCCAGACGTCGTTCCCCAGGAAGTCATCGACCATTTTGTCAATATTGGACTGTGCTGGATCGATGCGGGGCTGCCAAAGGGCGAGCGACGCGAGCTCCCCCCAGCTTTTGCCCCAGAACTGCGAACGTGTATCGAAGAAGAAATTGGCCCAACCGAGGAAACGGCGCTGGACGTAAAGTTGCGAGGTGCGGATTTCCGCCTGTCCGGCAAAACCATATTCGACGACGACCTTGTTCTCATCCTGGCGGATCTGAGATGGCGCTCCGGCGGGCGCCGTAACGCGGTCTGCGCCGATCGTCACCGGATAGAGCTTGCCGTCAATATAGACGTTCGCCTGCGTCGGCGTGACATCGATACGATTCTGCCCACTGCCATAGATCACGCTATATCCGCCATCCGGCAGAGGCTGCAGCCAGCTGATATGGGCATTGGCCGGATATTGACCGCGGCTCGTCCATTGCGGAACCACCTTGCCATCTTCAAAGCGAAGTCGCGGCTGAGCGCGCCAGGAATACCAGTCCTGAATATAGCTCGACGCGCGCTCCCAACGGCCATTCATCAGGGCCGGGCCGACATTGAAGGCGAAGAAGCAGATGACGAGATAGGCGAAAACCGCGACGAGGCCGAGGAACAATCCGTACCGGCGCAGGAAGCTCTGCTGGAAGACCTGCGGATATTGCGAAAGAAGGCGTTCGCGATCCGCGCCATTGATGACAAAGCTCGTGGACATCAGGCCGCTCCCCGTCCGAATTCAAAGGATTGATGGCCGATCAGCCTGCGGCGCAGCCAGCCGGAAAACTGGTCGACAGCGATGATGGTGACCAGCAGCATGATGATGATGGCATAGGTTTTGGCGGCGTGATCGTTGCCGATCGCCAGGCGGAAGACCTCGCCGATACCGCCGCCGCCGACAGCACCGATGATGGTGGAGGCGCGCACATTGATTTCGGCGCGCAGCAGCGCATAGGAGACGAAATTCGGCAGAACCTGCGGCACGATGGCAAAGCGCACACGCTCCAGCCAGTTGGCACCCGATGCCCGCAAGCCCTCATCCGGCTTCATATCGGCATTTTCGACGACCTCGAAGAAGAGTTTTCCGAGCGCGCCGACGGTATGAATGGTGATGGCGACGATGGCGGCAATGGGCCCGAGCGAAAGAATGGCGGTCAGCAGTCCGGCGATGACGATTTCCGGGAAGGCCCGCATCACTTCCAGCATGCGTCTGACGGCAAAACGCACGGCACCGGCACCGACGAGATTGGTGGAGGCAAAGAAGCACAGCGCGAAAGCGAAGGCCGTGCCGATCAGCGTCGAGACCAGCGCAATGTTCAGCGTGATGATCAGCTGATAGAAGAAATGCGGAATATAAAAGCCGTCGCCGATATAGACCCGCTCCGAAACATAGTCGTATTTCAGCGAGCCGTCGGCATAGGGTGACGGCAGATCGAACATGGCGCGAACGACTTCCATCGGGCTGTTCGGCAGGAAGGTCTTCATAAAATCGAAGAAATAGGGCAGCCGCTCGAAGAACTTGCCGGAATTGGCGCTATTGGCGAAATCGAGCGAGGCAAAGAGCAGCGCAAGAAAGACGACGATGGCGATGCCGGTGTAGATACGTCGCGTGACCAGCTGCTGCTGGTAGTGCTGCATGACCTTTTTCGAGGCCTCGCCCAACGCATCTGGGGTGATTGGCGTGCTGGCCATGTCTTTTGCGTCCTTACCGGAGCCATGCGGGTGACGATGGATTCACCGATGCTCTCATTCACCGTTTCAGCGGCATCCCTCAAGAAGCGTGACAGCTTTCCCGGGCTGCGCTTTAAAAAAACGGCGGCGCCTTTCTGACGCCGCCGTCTCATGCCGTTGCTGGCAATCAGCCGCCGATAACGGCCTTACGGGCATCAACGATCGTCTGGTAGAAGGACGGATCGACCTTGATGTATTCCTTGTTCTTGCCCTGGGTGAAGCCCTGGAAGCAAGCGAGGTCCTTCTTCGGCAGGTCGAGGAAGAAAGCTTCGATCTTTTCCTTCATCGGCTCGCCGACCTTGTTGGCAACCATCAGCGGGCCGTTCGGGATCAGCGGCGACTTCCAGACTTCGACGAGATCGTCCATATCGAGGTTGCCCTTGGCAACCATCTGGTGGAGGTTGCCGGAGCTGTAGCCTTCTTCCCACTTGCCAACGCCGGAGCCGAATGTGGTGCCGACATCGAACTTCTTGTCGAGAACGGCGAGAACGAGGTTCTCATGGCCGCCGCCGAAGCCGGTTTCAGAGAAGTATTCCTTGACCGGCTTGCCGGTTTCCTTTGGCAGAGCGACGTTCGGGATGAGATAGCCGGAGGTGGAGTCCGGATCGGCAAAGCCGAGCTTCTTGCCCTTGGCGTCTGCGAGCGTCTTGATGCCGGAGTCCTTGCGGGCAACCATGATGGTGTAATAGCCGCTGGAGCCGTCAGCGCCGGTGTAGGTCAGGATCGGATCGACAGCCTTCGGGTCCTGAATAGCGATCTTGGCGTAGGAGGATGCGCCCATGGAAGCAATGTCGATGGTGCCGCCCAGCAGACCCTGGATAACGCCGTTATAGTCCGGCGACGGGAAGAGCTGAACCTGCTCAACACCGGTGGCAGCCTTCAGGCCATCGGCAATGCACTGCGCGTTGCGCAGCTGGTCGTTGGAGTTTTCGCCGCCATCGAGGCCGATGCGCAGAACCTTGACGTCCTGAGCGAGAGCCGAACCGGCCAGAAGGCCAAGTGCAACCGCCGAAAGAAGAGCTTTCTTCAACATGGATTTATCTCCGTTTTTCCGGCGAGCCGGAGTTTGACACGATATGGAATGTGATATTGGCCCCTGACGCGGGCGGATCGATGCTGTGCGGTCCTTACAGTCCAGCCATGGAAAGCGGCTTGGGAGCAGAAGCTTCAGGACCGGCAGATGGGTGTTGGGCGCGCGCGGCAAGCTCCGCACCTTCAATGGTGATGCTGGTCGACGTCATGGTTTCGTCGATGCCGGCACCATGAGAATCAGTACCGTAGATTTCCTTGACCGCGCGGGCATCGAGTTCGGCGGGCGTGCCGTCGAAGACGACGCGACCCGCCGCCATGCCGATGATGCGCTCACAATAATTGCGGGCCGTATCGAGCGTGTGCAGGTTGGTGATGACGGTGATGCCTTCGCGCTCATTGATGTCGCGCAGCGCATCCATGACGATTTTTGCGTTGAGCGGGTCAAGCGAGGCAATGGGCTCATCGGCAAGCAGCATGCGCGGTGACTGCATCAATGCACGTGCGATCGCCACACGCTGCTGCTGGCCGCCCGACAGCGTGCCGGCAGGCTGCATGGCCACATGTTCGATCCCCAGGCGCTCCAGTGCTGAAATCGCCATCAGACGCTCTTCGGTGGTGAAGATGCTGAGCAGGCTCAAGACCGTGGAGCGGTGATCGAGGCGACCGAGCATGACGTTGGTCAGAACGTCGAGACGCGGCACGAGATTGAATTGCTGGAAGATCATGGCGCAATCGCGCTGCCAGTGGCGAAGCGCGGCGCCGCGGAGTGAGGAAACCTCGAGATGGCCAAAATGAATGGAGCCGGATGTGGGATCGACCAGGCGGTTGATCATGCGCAGCAGGGTGGATTTGCCTGCACCCGAACGTCCGATGACGCCGACCATCTGGCCCTGGGGGATGTCGAGCGTCACGCTGTCGACGGCGGTCGATTTGCCGAAGCGGCGCGTTACCTGCTTGAGGTGAAAAGTCATAGGCCAAATCCAGTCTCGTTATTTCGGATTCGGCCTATCAGGGGTGCGTGAAGCGCGAATGTCAGTTTGATGAAGAAATTATTACAAGGCTGACGCGACGGGAGATGGTGTTCGTTTACCCGTCATACTTGGCAAGAAAGGCTTCCGCTTCGAGCGAACGGAAATCATCGAGGGCAGCGCGAAGCCTCGCGTGATCCCAATCCCACCAGGCCAGCCGGTCCATGCGCTCGCCGATTTCTTCCGGAAAGCGGCGTCGGATGAGTTTGGCTGGCACACCGCCGACGATGGTGTAGGGCGCAACATCTTTCGAGACCACGGCACCGGCACCGACGACGGCGCCATTGCCGATGGTGACGCCGGGCAGGATGGTCGCGCCGTGTCCGATCCACACATCATGCCCGATGACGACGCGTCTGGCGCGTCTTGCGGCGAAGAACTCCGTCTCGTCCTCAGCATCGTCCCAATAGTTATGGGCGCGGTAGGTGAAGTGGTGCAGCGTCGCGCGCGACATGGGATGGTTGGTTGCGTTGATGCGCACCGAGGCGGCGATATTGACGAACTTGCCAATCGTCGCGCACCAGACGGCACCGTCCTGCATGATGTAGGAGTAGTCGTCCATCTCCACTTCTTCGATGCGGCAGCGCTCCGAGACCTCGATGTAACGGCCGAGCTTGGAATTGACGACGCGGGCGCTTTCGTGAATGGCCGGTTCCAGGCCAACTTTGACACTCATGCTGCAATCTTTCTGGGTGAGAACTGCGAGACATCGAGGATGCGATCGGCCACGGCTTCACGTACTTCCTCATCGTGAAAAATGCCGAGAAGGGCTGTTCCTTCGGCCTTCTTTTGCCGGATCATCTCCACCACGACCTTGCGATTGGCCGCATCGAGCGACGCCGTCGGCTCATCCAGAAGCAGGATGGCGTGGTCGGTAATGAAGCCGCGGGCAATGTTGACGCGCTGCTGTTCGCCGCCGGAGAAGGTCGCGGGTGGCAGGGACCACAATTCCCGTGGCAAGTTGAGCTTCGATAGCAACTCCCCTGCCCGCTCGCGCGCCTCTTCGACCGGAATTTTTCGAGCAAGCAGCGGCTCCGCCACCACATCGACAGCGGCGACGCGCGGGACGGTGCGCAGGAACTGGCTGACATAGCCAAGGCTGCGGTGACGGACTTCTAGCACGGTGCGGGGTGCGGCACTGCCGATATCGACCATCTGTCCCTCATGCTTGATGAGGATCTGGCCGCTATCGATGGCGTAGTTGCCATAGAGCATCTTGAGGATGGAGCTTTTGCCGATCCCCGAAGGCCCGCCAAGCACGACGCATTCGCCCGCCTGGACAGAGAAGTTCACATTGCGCACGACGGGCAGTTCGATCCCGTCACGCAGATGCATGGTGAAGCTTTTGAAGACTTCCGAAACAATGAGGGGGGTCGGCATGTCACACCTGCAGGATCGAGGAAACGAGAAGCTGAGTATAGGGCTCGCGCGGGTCGTCCAGCACGCGGTCGGTCAAGCCATGCTCGATGACGTTGCCACCCTTCATCACCATCATGCGGTGCGACAGGAGCCGTGCGACAGCAAGGTCATGGGTGACGACGATGACGGAAAGGCCGAGATCGTTGACGAGACCGCGAACGAGATCGAGAAGCCTTGCCTGGACCGAGACATCCAGACCGCCGGTCGGCTCGTCCATGAAGACGAGACGCGGCGAGGTGACGAGGTTGCGGGCGATCTGCAGGCGCTGGCGCATTCCGCCGGAAAAGGCACGCGGCTGATCATCGATGCGATCGGTGCCGATCTCCACCCGCTCCAGCCATTCGCTGGCGGTGTTGCGGATATTGCCATAATGCCGGTTGCCGACTGCCATGAGCCGTTCGCCGACATTGGCGCCGGCAGATACCGTCATGCGCAGACCGTCAGCCGGATTCTGGTGAACGAAGCCCCAATCGGTGCGCATGAGGAAACGTCGCTCCGCCTCGCCCATATGATAGAGATCGCGAAGAGACCCGTCGCGCATGCGATATTCGACGCTGCCGGTGGTCGGCATCAGCCGGGTGGAAATGCAGTTCAGCAGCGTGGTCTTGCCGGAACCGGATTCGCCGACGATCGCCAGGACTTCTCCCGGCCAAAGATCGAAGGAGACGTTGCGGCAACCGGCGCGGTCGCCGTAATATTTGGAAACGTCGCGGACTTTCAACAGCGGCTGGTCGCTCATTCTGCGGCCTCCTTTACATCGGCCAGCAGATGGCCGCGATGGCCATGTTCGCGCCGATCTTCGCAATGGTCGGTATCGGAGCAGACGAACATGCGCCCGCCCCGATCATCCAGGATGACTTCATCGAGATAGACATGGTCCGCACCACACAGCGCACAGGGCTTGTCGAAGGTTTGAATCTCGAAGGGATGGTCGTCGAAATCCAGGCTGACGACTTCGGTGTAAGGCGGCACGGCATAGATACGCTTTTCACGCCCCGCACCGAAGAGCTGCAAGGCTTCCGACATGTGCATTTTCGGATTGTCGAATTTCGGCGTCGGCGACGGGTCCATGACGTATCGACCTGCGACCTTCACCGGATAGGCGTAGGTTTTCGAAATGCGACCATTATGGGCGATGTCCTCATAGAGGCGCACATGCATCAGGCCATATTCTTCCAGCGCGTGCATGACGCGGGTCTCGGTCTCGCGCGGCTCGAGGAAGCGCAGAGGCTCAGGGATCGGCACCTGGTAGACCAGCACCTGACCTTCCGTCAGCGTTTCTTCAGGAACGCGGTGACGGGTCTGGATGACGGTGGCTTCTTTGGTATGCGTGGTGACGGCGACATTGGCAACCTTCTGGAAAAAGGCGCGGATGGAGACGGCATTGGTCGTATCATCCGCCCCCTGGTCGATGACCTTCAGCACATCATGGGGTCCGAGGATCGAGGCTGTCACCTGCACGCCGCCCGTTCCCCAGCCGTAGGGCATGGGCATCTCGCGCGAGGCAAATGGCACCTGGTAGCCGGGTATGGCGATGGCCTTCAGAATAGCGCGGCGGATCATCCTCTTGGTCTGTTCGTCCAGATAGGCGAAATTGTACGTAGCGAGACCTTCATCTGCAAAGGTCTCTTCAAATGAAACTTCTTCAAGCATCGTGCGTTGTCCTTCCGTAAGTCACAACGGATGTCAGGAGTAAATGATCATGGAGATCGGAATTCTCATTGCGCTGTTCTTCACTGTATTTGCAGCATCCAGCGTATTTTGTGCATACTGGTTCAACGAGCAGCGCTGAGACCAAGTCTTTATTCGGCAGCATCGTTCAACCAACTTCCATCTGATCTTTGCGCAGCCTCGAAATCGGTGCGCATCTTTCTGACGAGACCAAGTTCAGCCTGGAAATCGACATAGTGCGGGAGTTTCAAATGCTCCACGAAACCTGTCGACTGAACATTGTCCGCATGCGAAATCACAAATTCTTCGTCCTGAGCCGGTGCGGTTCTGTCTTCACCGAACTCGTCCGCGCGTAACGCCCGGTCGACCAGCGACATCGCCATGGCTTTGCGTTCGCTTTGCCCAAAGACGAGGCCGTAACCGCGGGTGAATTGCGGCGGCGCTTTTGCGGACCCCTTGAACTGGTTCACCATCTGGCACTCGGTGACCTGAATATCTCCGATGGAGACGGCAAAGCCGAGTTCGGGAATATCGAGTTCGACCTCCACCTCGCCAATTCTGACTTCACCGACAAAGGGATGGTTGCGGCCGTAGCCGCGCTGCGTCGAATAGGCCAATGCGAGGAGGAAGCCTTCATCGCCGCGGGCAAGCGACTGCAGCCGCAAATCACGTGCCATGGGAAATTCCATCGGTTCGCGGGTCAGGTCGCCAGGAATATGATCTTCCGGCATGTCACCATCGCTTTCGATCAGGCCTTCTTCCGCCAGAATTTCCGAAACGCGCATGATGTGTTCGGCTTCTGATTCGCGCAGAACAGGCTCCTCCACCTCTCCATCTTCGAGAAGCGAAGGATCGAGCAGGCGGTGGGTGTAGTCGAAGGTCGGGCCCAGCAACTGTCCGCCGGGCAGATCCTTGTAGGTTGCCGACACGCGGCGCTCGACCAGCATTTCGCCCGTTTCCACCGGGTTGGAATAGCCGAAACGTGGGAGTGTCGTGCGATAGGCGCGCAGCAGGAAGATCGCCTCGATCATGTCCCCACGCGATTGCTTGACGGCAAGAGCCGCAAGCGAGCGATCATGAAGCGAGGCTTCAGCCATCACCCGGTCGACGGCAAGGCCAAGCTGTTCGACGATCTGGCCGATCGTCATGGCCGGCAGGTTGCGGTCTCCACGACGGCGATCGGCCAGCAGGCGGTGTGCATTGGCAATGGCGGTTTCTCCGCCCTTTACGGCAACATACATGGCTCAGGCCTCCGTCTTGATGCGGGTGGAGCGCGGCAGGCAGATGAAGTGGCTGCCGCAGGTGAGGATGACGTCGACGCCGCGGGGGAAGACCGCGCGGTTCTCGCTCCAAAGCCGCACAAAGATATCGGGCAGGCCTGAAGGGCTGATGATCTCGCTCTCGCGGATACCGGGGCCGGAAAGGCGCAAGGCCGGGCCGCCGGTCAAATCCGGTACTTCGATGATCACGGTTGCGGAGCGATCGGGATATTCTTGGCTACCCTGAGCGAAGAGATCGAATGAGGACAGCGTGCTTCCGGCATCCAGAACCGCGAAACGGGCGTCAGCCTTGGTAGGCGCCATCTGCGCTCCGGTATGGAAGCTGAGCCAGCTTGGAACGACCGACTTCGAAAAGGCGCCGTTCATCCAAACAGGCGTCTCGTAATCGCAAAGGGTGAGAAGAATGCCGCCGGCGGCCTTGCCGAGAGGGCTTGGCGGCTGGATCGGCAGATCGAACGACTGCTGCTTTCCCGGCCGCGCCATGCCGTCCATGGCCGCCTTGAAGATGTGCTGAGAATCGAAGACCGGATCAGAAAAGCCGCCGGTTACGATGTTTGCTTTGGCGGACATTAGTCGTCTCCCCGTACCATGGTGAAGAAATCGACGCGGGTTGCGGCAGTTTGCTGGATGGCATTGGTCTTACGTTTTTCAAGACGAGACGCGACCACCGAGAGGACCTCACGCTCAACCAGAGGACGGGTCGTCTCTTCCTGCCAAAGCGCATCGGCGATTGCTGCATACCACGCCTGCTTGCGGCTGGTGCCGAGCGCATGGGCATGGCCGATCGTGCCCGAGCTAAGCTTGACGGTGGCACGCGTCACGGTCGCTTCTCCGAGATTGAAGGGCGAACCGCCGCCGCCGATCTTTCCGCGCACCATGACGAGCCCAGTTTCCGGTCCACGTACCTTTTCGACTTGCGGCTTGGTATCCAGAGCGCTCCAGCAATTGAGAAGCTCTTCAACCGTCGCACGGGCCAGCAGCCCTGCGGCCCGCTTTCTCGCCTCTTGAATTTCGGTCGGTTCGTTCATTTTGTCCTCAAACGTCTATTGATATAGACAACCATACAAGATAGCTTAGATGTAAGCCTCCAGCATGACAAGCGTGTGACATGACCCTGACGAACAATATGCGAAAGAAGAATGGCGTGGCGCTTTGGCGCCAGATCGCCGACCGGATCAGAACGGCGATTGCTGCGGGCGAGTATGACGGCACCGGCATGTTGCCATCAGAAATGGTGCTGGCGGAACGCTTCGGCGTCAATCGCCATACCGTCAGAGGCGCCATTGCAGCGCTTGCGGATGAAGGCATCGTCCAGGCGCTGCAAGGTCGCGGTACACTCATCACCCGAAAAGATCGCCTGAATTTCCCGATCTCGAAGCGAACGCGGTTTACCACTGGTCTTGGCGATCAGGCACGGGAAATGGAAGGGCTGCTCTTGGCGCATTCTCTCGAGGGAGCGACGACAGCTCTTGCCGAGAAGCTGAATGTCGCGCTGGGCGCGCCACTGATCCGGCTGGAGTTGCTGCGAAAGGTCGATCACAAGCCGGTGTCTCGCTCGACATCCTGGTTTCCGGCTGAACGCTTCGGCGGCATCGCCACTGACTATGAAGACACAGGCTCAATTACAGAGGCGCTGAAGCGATCCGGCGTGGCCGACTACGTCCGGGCGTCAACAACAGTCTCTGCCCGGCATGCGGAGGCCGACGATCTGGCCGATCTCGAATTGTCGCCGGGCGCCATTCTTCTCGTCTCCGATTCCTTGAATGTCGACATGGACGGCCAGCCAATCCAGTTCGGCACCAGCCGCTTTCCAGCGGATGTGGTGCAATTCACCGTGGAGAATTGACGCCAGACACAAGACGGTCGCCTTGCAGGCGACCGCTATCTGATCTGGACGGGGACGACGAAGGACGTCTGCGCACCTGGCGGCGGGGTCGAGACCGAGGCCCTGCCAATCGACGATTTGATTTTGGCATCGACGGCTTCATCGCCTGTGGATTTGACCACACTGAGCCTGCCAATCGAGCCGTCGTTTTGCACGACGAAGGACACCGTCACCGTCATTCCTGAACGTCCTGCGCCGCGAACGATACGTCGGGCAACAGCACTTTGAACTTTCGACGCCCAGTCTGCCGGAGAGACGGAAGACGATGCAGAGCCCGCGCTGTTGCGAGACGCCGCCGTTCTGTCCGACTGTGTTGCCTCAGCCTTGGCGATATCGCGGCGCTGAGATTGCTGTGGCGCCGGTGTCGGCTTTTGCACTCGCTTCTTTTCCGGCTCTTTTTCCTTCTCCACCTTCTTTTGTACTGGTGGCGGAGGCGGAGGACGAAGCACGGGAAGCGGAACCTCGACATTTTCGAGTTCCGCCACCTGCTGCTGCTCGATGGGATCGACCTCCTGCACCGGCTCTGGCGGCGCGGGCTCCTCTACAGGCTGCTGCACCACCTCTGGCGGCACTTCGGGGGTAGGCTCGGGCTCCGGTGGTGGCTCTTCAACGACAGGCTCTGCAACCGGCTCTGGCGGAGGTTCTACGGGCGGCGGTTCTTCGACAGGCTGGGTGACGTTGCTTTTGACCTCTTCCGTCTCGACCTCGTCATTGGCTTCGACCGTTTCTTCGGTATTGACGGCCTCAGGCAGGGCGGCAAGCTCGATCATGATCGCCGCCTGAGGCGCGTTATCGCCCTGCTCTTCCGGCTTTTCCTGCATCAGATAATAGGCACCTGCGGCATGCACCGAGATCATCACCAGTGCCGCGACGGACCACAGCGCGATCTCTCCCAAGCGGGATTGTCTGGAGCGAGGGTAGACGGGGTCCGTCACTGCGTCCCTCCATTTGGGGCAGGTGAAGGCTGGCTGGAGTTGGGAACCGTTGCACCTGCTGGCGCAGAACCTGCAGTCCCTTCCAACCCGACAAGCGCAATCTTCAGATAGCCGCTATCACGCAGGAGGTTCATGATTTCCATGAAATGACCGTAGTCGACGGCCTTGTCGGCACGCAGGAAGATCCGCGTGTCTTTCTTGCCGCCTGTCTTGGCATCCAGGCTGGAAGCAAGGGCTTCACGCGCCACCGCATCATTGCCGATATTGAGCGAGAGGTCGTCCTTTACCGTCAGATACAGAGGCTCATCCGGACGCTCGGCCGGTTTTGCTGTCGAAGCCGGAAGATCGACATTGACATCCACAGTCGCAAGCGGTGCAGCCACCATGAAGATGATGAGCAGCACAAGCATCACGTCGATGAAAGGCGTGACGTTGATCTCGTGGTTTTCGGGAAGGTCGTCCCCGTGGCTTTCTCGAATACCGCCTGCCATGATCTATCGTCCTACCAGGGAGACCTGGGGCTTGCTGGCACTGCCCGGTGGGATGCGGCGGAAATCAAGATCGCGGCTGACCAGACGCTCGACGCCGGCGGCAACATCGGCCAGCAGATGACGATAGCCGGTAATGGAACGGGCAAAGACGTTGTAGATCACCACGGCAGGAATGGCGGCCACCAGGCCGATTGCCGTTGCCAGCAAGGCTTCGGCAATGCCGGGTGCCACAATCGCAAGGTTCGTCGTCTGCGATTCGGAAATGCCGATGAAGGCGTTCATGATGCCCCAGACCGTGCCGAAGAGACCAACGAAGGGTGATACCGAGCCGATCGAGGCCAGCACACCTGTGCCGCGCGACATGCGGCGGCCCGCACGGGTTTCGATACGCGACAGAATGGAGGACACGCGTTCCTTGATACCGCCGCCATCGGTATGAGCCACAACAGCGTCGGAAAGCTGCATTTCATAGGAGGCCATGCGCAACATCAAGGCGGCAGGACCGCCCTTGCTCTCGACCGCCTCAGTCGCTTCCGCCAGCGTTTTCGCCTTGTGAACGATTTTCAGCGTCGAGCCTGCCCGCACGCGCGCGGCGGCAAGCTCGATCGATTTCGCCAGCCAGACCGTCCAGGTAATGAGCGAGGCCAGAGCGAGGCCGATCATGACGCTTTTGACGACCCAATCGGCCGCCATGAACATGCCCCAGGGAGAGAGGTTGTGCGGAATATCGGACCGTTCATCGGCACTGACCTCCACCGCAGAAAGAGCCTCGCCGGATGGCGTTGGCTGTGCTGCCGGTGGCTCTGCTGATGCAGGTGCCTGTGCGTCCAACGGCTGAGCCGGAGCCTCTGCGGCCGGAGCAGTCGCTACAGGCGCCTGCTGATTCTGTGGTGCGGCTTGCGGCACCTGTGGCGTCTGCGAGGGCTGAATGGGGGCGGATGGGGCGGAATTCGTAGCCGGCGAAGGAACCTGCCCTGTCTGAGTGGTCGCAGGCATGTTCTCTGAGGGTGCCGCCGTCTGGGCAAACGCCTGCACGGAGGAGGCGCTGATCAAGACGGTCACGGCCAGCACCATGGGTCGGCAGCGCGTCCAGGATGCCACGACAGTGTTGGACGAAGAAATCGAGAGTATGGAGGTCATCAGATGGTCCCGGGTTTTCTGTACTGCACGACGACCAGACGCATCGGCATAGCCCTCACCCGCACCAGGGTAGCGGACACGCAAGCCCGCTCCGCTATAAGTGGAGTAAGATTAGCCACTAATACATTGCAGAAACCGGAGCTGTAAACTCATCTTTTACAAAAACATGCGTGATGAAGCGATGTTTCTGCATGTCCGTTCGCACAACATCACTGCTGTTGCATTGGCAGGAATTGCGCCACGAGCTCATGACGCTCGCCGGGATAGGTCACCGTGACATGGGTGACATAGACTTGACCATGCCAGGTCCGTCTCTCAACGACGAGGCAAGCGGTGCCGACAGGAATGGCCAGCGCATCGGCGATCCGGCGGTCGGCGGAGATGGCGCGGATGCGATGCTCTGCAGCGCTCCAGGGGACCATCTGCAAAAGCCATGACCCCGGCCCCACCGAGGAGAAATCCGCATCCTTCGCCTCAGGCACGGCGAATACGTTGACGATGCGATCTTCCAGGCAAAAAGGAATGTCGCCGGTGAAGTGCCGGCAGGTCAGCGAGAGAATGCTGGCTCCCGCCTTCACCTCCAGCGCGGCGCGATCCTGTGCCGTCGCCTTGCGCAACTCGCGATGATCCAGACGATAGCCATAGGTCAGGCCCATCTGCTGAACTTCGCGCTGGATATCGTGTATTTCCAGAACGGCGGATTGGGCGTGCGGCCGTGTGACGAAGCTGCCGGAGCGACGGCGGCGCTCGATCAGGCCCTTCTTGACCAGTTCGGTCAGCGCCTTGTTCACCGTCATGCGGGAACAGTCATATTCCTTCGTCAGCTCATGCTCGAAGGGAATACGATAGCCGGGGGGCCATTCGCCCGACAGAATCCGGCCTTCCACGTCGCTCATGATGCGTTCGTGTAAGGACCTTTCCTGCGGTGCCGCCGCTTCAGCCATGGTTTTCGTTCCGTTTACGGCATCGGCTCGAAAATCGGCATCGATTTTCGGAAAAGCACGATGCGTATATTCAAAAAGATAAAGCGTCCCTTGTGCGTCCAACCGGACGCACAGTGCTTTAATAGCCCGCCTGATATCACCGTCGCCGAAGCTTAGCCATGGGTGGCTGCCACAATAGCCTCACCGCGGATTTCCTCTGTCAGCCGCGCACGCAGCTCCGAGAATTCAGGGCTTGCCTTGACGGTGTAATGACGCGGATGCGGAAGATCGACCGGGGTGATCGACTTGATGCGACCGGGACGCGCCGACATCGTGACCACACGGTTGGCCATGAAGACCGCTTCCTCGATATCATGCGTCACGAAGATCACCGTCTTCTGCTCCCGCTCCCAGATTCCCAGCAGCAATTCCTGCATGAGGCCGCGCGTCTGGTTGTCCAGCGCACCGAAGGGTTCATCGAGCAGCAGAATGCGCGGACCGTTGGCCAGCGCTCTGGCAATCGCCGTTCTCTGCTGCATGCCGCCGGACAGTTGTTTCGGCCAGTGGTTCTCGAAGCCTCTCAAGCCCACCTTGTCGATGTAGCTATCGACGATCTCCCACTTCTCCTTCTCCGCCACCCCGCGCTCGCGCAGGCCAAAGGCCACGTTTTCGCGGATCGTGAGCCAGGGAAACAGCGTGTAGGACTGGAAGACCATACCGCGATCGGCACCCGGTCCCTTCACCTCCTGGCCAGCCAGCAGAACCTTGCCGGTGGTCGGGCGATCGAGGCCGGCGATGACACGAAGCAGCGTCGACTTTCCGCAGCCGGATGGCCCGAGGATGGTGACAAAATCATTCCTGGGAATTTCGAGATCCGTCGGTTGCAGGGCAAGTGTCGGCGTGCCGCCACGCACGCCCGGAAAGGTGCGGCTGACGCCCTGGATGACGAGTTCATTCATCAGGCAAGCCTCCAGGCGAACAGTTTGCGATTGAGAGACTTGAAGGCAAAGTCAGAGATAAGACCGATAACGCCGATGACGATGATGCCGAAGATGATCTGGCCCGTCGCCATCAGCGCCTGGCTGTTGATGATCATATAGCCGATGCCGGACGATGCGCCGATCAATTCCGCCACGATAACATAGGTCCAGGCCCAGCCGAGAACGAGCCGCAGAATCTCGGCAATATCCGGTGCATTGGCGGGAATGAGAACCCGGCGCACGACGCCGCGGTCCTTGGCGCCGAGCGTATAGGCAGCCTCGACGAGATCGCGCCTCGTCGCGGCAACGGCGACGGCGACCATGAGGATGATCTGAAACACTGCACCGATGAAAATCACCAGCAGCTTCTGCATTTCGCCGATGCCGGCCCACAGGATCAGCAGCGGTACGAAAGCCGAAGCGGGAAGATAACGGGCAAAGGAGACAAAAGGCTCGAGCAACGCTTCGATCGGTTTGTAAGCGCCCATGGCGATGCCGAGTGGTACGGCGATGATCGAAGCCAAGACGAAGCCCCCCACCACGCGCCAGATGGTCATGCCGATATCATAGGCAAAGCCCTGTGCTGTGATCAGATAGATCCCGTCATTCAGCATGGTGATGGGGTCTGCGAGGAAGGTTGGCGAAACGAACCCACCCAGCGTCGCGATGCCCCAGGCGAGGAAGAACAGCACGAAGAACAGGATGCCGAGCGCAATCCGCGTGCTGTGTCTGATAGGCTGTAATGGCTGCATGTCGATCCCGACAGTCATGAGGCGGGGCGCGGCGGCAGGCCGCGCCCGATGTGATTAGGTGATGGCCGATTACTTGATGAAAGAGGTATCGGCGAGCGTCGAAAGATCGGGCTTCGACTTGATGACACCGATTTCGAGAAGCAGATCGGCAGCCTTCTCCGAGAAGGTCTTGAATTCGCCTTCGAAGAACTTCTGGTTGGCTGCCTTGTCCTGCCATTCAAGGAACTTGGCGGAGTTGCCGAAGGCCTCGCCCGACTGCTTCACATCCGCGCCCATCGTGGCGTAAGCCTTTTCAGGATCGGCCTTGATGGCCTCAAGCGCTTCGAAATAGCTTGTCGCCAGTGCCTTTGCCGCGTCCGGATGGGCTTTCAGGAATTCCGGCGTGCAGCCGAAGGTGTCCATGACGGCCGGATAATCCAGCGTGGTGGCGATGATCTTACCCTTGTCGGGTGCGGCACGAACCGTCGAGAGATACGGCTCATAGGTCATGGCGGCATCGTTCTGGCCGGCGACAAAGGCCTGGGCGGCCGGGCCCGGCTCAAGGTTCACCACCTTCACGTCCTTCAGCGTCAGGCCGTTTTCCTTGAGGATCCAAGCGAGGAAGAAGTATGGCGAGGTGCCAGGGGCCGATGCGGCGATGGTTTTGCCCTTCAGGTCGGAAATCTTGGCGATGTCATTGCGAACCGCCATGCCATCCGCACCATGCGACTTGTCCATCTGGAAGATCTGCGTGGATTTCACGCCATTGGCGTTCCATGCCACCCAGGTTTCGACGGTGGTCGCCGCGCATTGGATGTCACCAGACGCCAGCGCCAGATGGCGGCTTGCCTGCGGGATTTTCTTGATATCGACCTTGAGGCCGTTCTTTTCGAAAATACCCGTTTCCTTGGCGAGTGTCAGCGGCGCAAAGCCGGTCCAGCCGGACATGCCGATGGTGACGGACGTTTCAGCATGGGCCGTGGTGGCAAAAAGCGCGGCGGCGAAAAGGGTAGAACCCAGTGTCTTTCTCATGATTGATCCCCTGTTGCTTTATTTTTGAGCGGCGACTTTCTCCGCTTCTTTAGGGGGCATTAATTCATAAGGGAAATAATTTGTCTAGACAAAATGCGCTAGCGGCCGGTACGATGTGCGGCCTTGGCTTCCAGCATCGAAAACACACTGTGGATCAGAACGGCAAGTGCCGCCACGATCAAACCGCCCTGCAGGATGAAGGCAAGATTGTTGGATTGCAGACCGGCAATGATGACTTCGCCCAGCGTGCGCGCTGCCACGGTCGAGCCGATCGTCGCGGTTGAGAGACTGATGACGGCGGATAGGCGAATGCCGGCGAGGATCGCAGGCATTGCAAGCGGGATATCGATCTTCCACAGCCTTTGCCAGCCGGTCATGCCCGCACCGCGGGCTGCTTCAGTGATTGATGCCGGAACTGTCGTCAGGCCCGTAAGGGTGTTTTCGAAGACGGGAAGCAAGGCATAGAGAAACAGCGCCACCAGTGTTGGCTTTTGCCCAAATCCCATGATCGGCACCGCAAGTGCCAGAACGGCAACGGGCGGAAATGTCTGGCCGATATTGACGATGCTGCGCGACAGAGGCAGGAATTCACGACCAAACGGACGGCTGACCAGAATGGCAAGTGTCGCGGCCACCAGTGTGGCAGCAGCCGTCGCCATCCCGACAATTGCCAGATGGGACAGCGTCAGGGACAGAAGATTGGCCTGCTGGTAGATAGCGGGTGCATTGGTCTGGACAAGCGGTGAGAAGATCGGGGCGAAAGCGCCTGGTGTCGCCAAAAAGACGACGAGCATCAGCGCGAGCCCCAACAGGAGCAGAGGTCCGAGCAGCGCCTTTGGGTGCGCGCGCGTCATGACCGGCCCGCAGCTTGCTGCAGCAGAGTTTCGCGCCGGATGCGGCCGATCTTCTGCCCGTTGGTGTCGACAACCGGGAGACTGTCTCGTCCCGCCCAGAGCATGGCGGACAGTGCGTCGCGTTGGCTGAGGCTGCCGGTAAGCGGTTCGCCTTCCGCCTCTCCGGGTTCGACGATCTCGGAGACGGTTGCCACGGAAAGCAGCCGTAAAGGCCTTTCCCGCTCGCCGATCAACGTTCTGACAAAAGGCGTCGCCGGGTTGAGGACGAGTTCCGCCGGTGGTCCATATTGCACGACCTTTCCCTTATCCATGACGGCAATCCGATCCGCCAGGAAGAAGGCCTCATCCATATCGTGGGTGACGAGCACGATGGTGACACCGAGTTTATTCTGGATCGCCAGGAGATCTTCCTGCGCCTTGGCGCGGATGATCGGGTCGAGCGCACCGAAGGGCTCGTCCATCAAAAGAATGTTCGGTTCGGCTGCCAGCGCTCGCGCTACTCCAACGCGCTGCTGCTGACCGCCCGAGAGTTCGCTTGGGAAACGGTCGGCATAAAGCTTTGGGTCAAGTTGAAAAAGGGTAAGCAGTTCGTGGACTTTCGCCGAGACCCGCTGCCGATCCCAGCCAAGCAGTTCCGGCACGGTCGCAATGTTCTGTCCCACTGTCCGATGCGGAAAAAGCCCATGTCCCTGAATGGCATAGCCGATGCTGCGACGAAGCTCGAAGCCCGGCAGATCGAGAACCTTGCGCCCATCGATACGAATAAGGCCCGAGGTCGGCTCGACGAGACGATTGATCATGCGCAGAAGCGTCGTCTTGCCCGAGCCGGATGTGCCGACGATGACGGTAACGCTTTGGGGTTGGACAGCGAGGCTCACATTATCGACCACCGTCGCTTCGCCATATCGTTTGGTAAGGCCTTCGATTTCGATCATGTGGCTTTTCCTCGTGACAGGAGCTTGCTGTCGATCAGCGCATCCAGCAGAATTGCCGAGGCAAATCCCAGGATGACGGTCGGGATGGTTCCGAGAAGAACGAGGTCCATGGCCGTTTGGCCAATCCCCTGGAAGACGAAGACGCCGAAGCCCCCGCCACCGATGAGCGCCGCGATCGTTGCAAGCCCGATGTTCTGCACCATCACGATGCGGATGCCGGTCAAGATGATGGGGAGCGCCAGCGGAAACTCGACCTTGAAAAGGCTTTGCCGGCCCGTCATGCCGATACCGCGCGCCGCATCACGCACGGCAGGCGAAACGCCGGCGAGCCCGACGACCGTATTGGAAACGATCGGCAGCAGGGAATAAAGAAACAGCGCAACGAAGGCCGGGGCGGCGCCGATGCCGCGGATCCCGATCTGCGAGGCGCCCGGGACATGGGTGCCGATCCAGCCCAGCGGCGCAATCAGGAGGCCGAAGAGCGCGATGGACGGTATGGTCTGGACGATGTTGAGACTGTTCAGCAGGGCGGCACGGATGCGCTCCACTTTGAAACACAGCACGCCCAGAGGAATGCCGGCCAGCATGGCCGCGAAGACGGAGCCCAAGGCCAGTTGAAGGTGGCGCTGCGCTTCCGTCCAGAAGATGTCGGAGCGGCTCTGATACTCCTTCATGATCGAGAGATCCTTCCACAGGCCAGAGAGCAGGAAGGCGCTGAGAAGAAGCAGTGACAAAGCCAGAAGGATGAGACGTGTCAGAGGCTTTGGATTAAGCCTTGCGATCGCATCCGTCGCCAGGACAACCAATCCGGCGAGCAAAAGCCAAAAACCACTGGCCGCCGACACGCGGGCATAGGTGTTTTCAGGCGGAATGAGAGACGACGCCGAAAGGCCGATCGCAACGGCCAGCGCGACCAGTGCCGCAAAGGCCGTCGCCAAACGGACCTTTGTGTTTGCGACGAACAGCGCCACCGCCGCGGCCAAAATGATGATGCCGATCAGGCCGTAACCGACAGACGTCGGCATGCTGTCCAGCAGAAGGCGCCCTTCCCCTTGCACGATACGGTTTGCGCGGAAGCTGACGAAGGGCGGAACGAGTGCAGCATAGAGGAGCAGGCCGCAGATCAGCACGCCGACCTTGTCGACATGTCGTGTGACACTCTGCGGCTTTGAAATGGCGCTCTCGCTCTGCAACGACACCTCTTACTTCACGAAGCCGTTCTTGGTGAGAAAATCGAGCGCAACGGCCTTTGCCTGCTCCCCGCCCACCTGCACACGGCCATTCAGCTCCTGCAGTGTCGTAAGATCAAGCTTTTCGAAGACCGGCTTCAGGACCTTTTCGATGTCAGGATGCTTCTTCAGCACTTCTTCGCGGATGATGGGTGCAGGCTGATAGACCGGCTGCACATTCTTGTCATCCTTGAGGACGACGAGGCCGGACGGCGCAATGCCGCCATCGGTGCCATAGACCATGGCAGCGTTGGCATTGTTGGTCTGGTTGGCGGCCGCGGCGATCGTCGCTGCCGTATCGCCGCCCGAAAGCGTGATCAACTGCTCCGGCTTCAGCGTGAATCCATAGGTCTTCTGGAAGGCGGGTAGAGCTGCAGCCGAGTTGACGAACTCGGAGGATGCGGCCAGGACGATCTGACCGCCGCCGGCAACATATTTGCCGAGATCGCTCAGTGTCTTGAGATTGTTCTTGGCCGCCACATCCTTGCGAACCGCGATACCCCAGGTGTTGTTGGCCGGAGAAGGCGACAACCAGACGATCTTGTTGGCGTCGTAGTCCAGCGTCTTGGCTTGTTCATAGGCCTTGGCGGCATCCTTCCAGAGAGGATCATCTGCCTTTTCGAAGAAGAAGGCGGCGTTGCCGGTATATTCCGGATAGATATCGATTTCGCCTGCGATGATCGCCTTGCGCACGACGGGCGTCGCACCGAGTTGGATGCGGTCGGTGGTGGCAATATTGTTGACGTTCAAAACCGACTGGATGATGTTGCCGAGAACGCTGCCTTCAGTGTCGATCTTGGATGAGACGACGACCTGCGCTTGGGCAATGGAGGCATAAAGAGCAAGCGCAAATCCAGCGCCGGCCAGCTTCATCAGACGGTTCATGGGCAATCTCCACTCGGAACGGTTACGCGGGCAGGACAATGCCTCGTCTTTCTGACCAATACGAATGAGCGACTGTCCCCGGTTCAGCACGAAGTAACGAAGCAGGCGGCAAAAAAGTTGCAGCGAAAAATGCGGGGACAGGAAAATCCGCAGTTTCGTGTCAGACGCTCAGCGCCCGCGGGCTTGTTTACCGATCACGAAAGGCATGAGCACGGACAGGAACAGCAGGCGCAGGACGTGATGTGAGCCGACATAGGCCGTGTCCGCATGCATCATCACCGCCATGGCTGCCATCGTCTCCAGCCCACCAGGCGCAAAAGCAATCATCACGGCGTTGAGCGGAACGCCCGTCAGACTGGAAACGAGGGCGGCAATCGAGCAGGCAAGGACGACGACCGCGACCGTGACGACGGCACCAGCCAGGAATGCCTTCCTCATATCCTTCAACGAGGAGCGCGAGAAGCGCGTGCCGATCAGGCTTCCAAGGACGATATAGGTGGGGATGGCAAGCCAGTCCGGTACGCCGCCGCTGGAGAAGCCCGTGACGTGTGAACCGATGGAAACGGCGACACCACCGAGAAGCAGTGCTGCCGGGAAGCGCCAGCGCATGAAGACAAGACCGACCGCCAGCGAGGCAAGCAGGGTCAACCCGAGTTCAAGCGCCGGCATGGGCGGCGGCAGGATGGAGGGTTCAACACTGACGAGATCGAGATATTTGACAATCAGCGGTACGGTGAGCGTCAGTGCCAGAACACGCACACTCTGGATGACGCTGACAGTTGCAAGATCGCTCTTGGTCTCTGCCGTCAGGCTGATGATGTAGCTGAGGTGGCCGGGAGACGCACCGAGCATGGCCGTCGTGTGGTCATAGCGGAAGATGAAGCGAAGGATCCAATAGGCTGCATAAAGAAGCACCACCACCGTCAACAGCACAGCAACGAAGCTCAAGGGCCAGGCTCTGGCCGCTTCAAAGACGTTCGGCGTGATGTTCGTTCCCATCGATACGCCGACGATGACGAAAGTGGCGCTGCGAAGATTCTTTGGCACCGAAAGCGTCAGGCCGAGAAGACTTGCGCCGGTGACAGCAAGTGCCGGGCCGCAGAGAAAGGGGGCCGGAAGTCCCACCAACACGCCGAACAGCGCGCCAAGACTGCCGATGAAGACGGTCAAGGCAAGGCGAGAAAGCTCGGATATGGAGATCATGGCACCAGTGAGAATCAAAACGCAAACAGGAGACGCCCACTTGCGCCGTCATCGCCACTGAAATCAAGCTCTTCCAAAAGAAAAGCCCGCCGGCAATTTTGCGGGCGGGCTTTTGGAAAAGTCTCGATGCGATGATCAGGCCGCTGCGACCGGCGTCGGATGCACGCGAGGCGCCAGCTGATCGAGACCGAGCAGGAAGTTGATCTGCGGGCGGGCCTTGACGAGATCGTCGATCGAATATTCGGTCAGGACGTCGAAGAATGCGTTCAGCGCCTTGCGAAGTGCGGAGTTAAGACCGCAACTATCGACAAGCGGACATTCGACAGCGCCGTCCTCGAAACATTCCGCCATGGCAAAGCTGTCTTCGGTAACCTTGACCACATCGAACAAGCTGATCTTGTCGGCCGGTTTGCCGAGCTTGACGCCGCCATTGCGGCCGCGCACGGTTTCAACGAGGCCGGCCTTGGTCAGCGGCTGAAGAATCTTGAAGAGGAAAAGCTCCGACACGCCGTAAGCCTTGGCGATTTCAGGGATGCGGCTCAGATTGCCGTCATTGGCGGCGCAATACATCAACATGCGGACTGCATAGTTGGTCTGTTTGGTCAAACGCATGCTGATCTCCTGATCGGTAATGTGGAGTTATATAGTTTGTTTTTCAGTTTAGAACAATTCCAGACATGAAAAAAACTTCCTTACCCGCTCGATCTCCGGTGGTTGACCGTTGACCGGCCCGCCGATTCATGAACAAAGAACTCCACTATTCAATCCTATTGCATCGGCCCGAAAATCGGAACCGATTTTCGAAAAAGCATGATGCGTAGATTCAACGGGAATCGCGCGTCCTCTGTGCATCCAAGAATGGACGCACGGCGCGCTAAGGGAGACCTGTGGCATGGCAAGCTTGAAAACCAGCTTTTTGACGCTCGGTGCGGTGGTATCTATCGCCTGTGGCAGCACGTCATCTGCTTTTGCCGGTGGTGAGGTCAATGTCTACTCCTACCGCCAGCCTGAATTGATCCAGCCGCTGCTCGACGCCTTCACCAAGGAAACCGGGATCGAGACAAATGTTCTCTTCCTGGACAAGGGACTGGTCGAACGCATTCAGGCCGAGGGCGTCAATTCTCCCGCCGATATTCTGCTGACTGTCGATATCGCCCGGCTGGTCGAGGCGAAGGAGGGTGGTGTCACGCAGCCGGTGCTCAACGACCCGATCATCGAAAAGGATATTCCGGCCAATCTTCGCGACCCGGAAGGCGAGTGGTTTGGACTGACAACCCGTGGACGCGTCGTTTACGCCTCAAAGGAGCGCGTGTCTCAGCAGTCGATCACCTATGAGGAACTTGCCGATCCGAAGTGGAAGGGCAAGATCTGCATTCGCGACGGGCAGCATTCCTACAATATCGCGCTTTTTGCCTCGATGATTGCCCATCACGGCATCGACTATACCCGCACCTGGCTGACGGGCCTCAAAAACAATCTGGCGCGCAAGCCGGACGGCACGGATCGTAGCCAGGCGAAATCCATCTATTCCGGCGAGTGCGATATTGCGCTGGGCAACACCTACTATGTCGGCTTGATGCTGACCAATGAGCAGGAACCGGAAGAAAAGGTCTGGGCCAACAGCGTCAAGGTAATCTTTCCCAATGCCGAAGATCGCGGCACCCACGTGAATATCTCCGGCGTTGCCATGACAAAATACGCGCCGAACAAGGAAAACGCCCTAAAGCTGATGGAATTCCTGGCGTCAGGAGAAGCGCAGGAAATCTACGCCAAGCAGGTGTTCGAGTATCCGGTGCTGCCCGGTGCTCAGCCTTCCGATGTGGTCAAAGGCTTTGGGCCGATCAAGCCCGATACATTGTCGTTGACCGAGATCGCTGCGCACCGGAAAGAGGCCTCCGAACTGGTCGACGAAGTCGGCTTCAACGACGGACCGTCGCAGTAAAAGCAGGCCGCCGAAACATATTCGATGACAAAAAAACGCCCGCGACGACATCGCGGGCGTTTCTTTGTGGTGTCGTTGCACTGAAACGATTACGCCGCCTTGATCAGATCGCCATGCGGATCGAGAACGAACTTGGTCGCAGCGCCCTGATCGAAGCTTTCATAGCCTTGGACCGCGTCATCCAGCGCAATGATCTTGGCGTTGACGATATCGGCGATCGGCAGGCGGTCATGCAGGATGGCCTGCATGAGTTGGCGGTTATATTTTAGAACCGGCGTCTGGCCGGTGTGGAAGGATTGTGCCTTCGCCCAACCAAGACCGAAGCGCAGCGACAGGCTGCCTTGCTTGGCCGCCTCATCCACCGCACCGGGATCTTCCGTGACATAGAGACCCGGAATACCGATGTTGCCGGCCGCACGGGTGATTTCCATCATCTGGTTGAGAACGATAGCAGGCTGTTCACCGCCGGCATGTCCGCGTGCCTCGAAGCCAACGGCGTCGATCGCGCTATCGACTTCATTGGTGCCGACGATCTCGGCAATCATGTCACCCAGCCGGTCGCCCTTGGACAAGTCCACCGGCTCGAAGCCGACCTTGGCGGCATGCGCCAGACGATCCTTGTTGAAATCGCCGATCATCACGACGGCTGCACCGAGGATACGGGCAGAGGCTGCAGCAGCAAGACCGACCGGACCCGCACCCGCCACATAGACAGTCGAGCCGACGCCGACGCCAGCTTTCACCGCACCGTGGAAACCGGTCGGCAGGATATCGGACAGCATGGTCAGGTCGCGGATCTTCGACATCGCCCTGTCACGATCGGGGAATTTCAGAAGGTTGAAGTCGGCATAGGGGATGGTGACATATTTAGCCTGGCCGCCGATCCAGCCACCCATATCGACATATCCGTAGGCGCCGCCGGCGCGGGACGGATTAACGGTGAGGCAGACGCCTGTGTCCTGCGACTTGCAGCAACGGCAACGACCGCAGGCAACGTTGAACGGTACGGAGACGATATCGCCGACCTCGAGCATCTCGACATCGATGCCCTTTTCGATGACTTCGCCGGTAATCTCGTGACCTAGGACGAGACCTGGCATGGCTGTGGTGCGACCACGCACCATGTGCTGGTCCGAGCCGCAAATATTGGTCGAAATGACTTTCAGGATCACGCCATGTTCGATCCTGCGTCCATCCGGGGCTTCCAGCTTCGGATCGTCAATATCACGAACCTCCACCTGACCCGGCCGTAAATAGACAACGCCTCGGTTCCTGCTCATATCCATCTCCTCCATGGTTTGAACATCAATGCCGAAGCCGTCAGGGCCGCGACATTCTCTACTGTCGGACGATCAATGGGCGATCCGGTAAAGACTGGGACTTACCCGTTCCTCACCAACGGACCCTCCAGAGTGACCCTCTCCTGACCGGTTGAGCCCGGCCATCGACACAAATGACGCCACCTCCTCAAGTGGCGTTTCGATGCTGACAGCAGACCACGTGAGGCTGAGGTAAACGTTCTGGATTACGACACGCCTTGTGTATTCAACGACACTGAGGTCCAGCGTCTAACCGAGAGATGGCGCGTTCCAGGCGTCAGTTTCCGACGGATTTAACGGGATCGGGGTTTGATATTGGATGTCGGGCAGGCGCGCGCTCACTGTGTGGCTGGAAGTGAAGCCGGCGAGATCTAGAGCTATTGGATTGGATTTCGCAATTGTCTCAGGGCCTTACTGCTGTACGAAAGAGTCATCGGATTGTTGACAAATGACTTCCGTCAGGGTCAGGCTCTCACTGAGCCCAGCTGAAAGAGGGCTGCCGTCATCATTCCTTTTGAGTGGAATCGCATTGTGGAGCGACTAAGGGCTTCTTCCGACGCCGCGCACTCAGGGCAGCAAGCATTGCAACACCATAAACGCCAAAACCCCGCGGCTTTTTTGCCCCGGGGTTTTGATGATCGTCGTATATTTGGTTGCGGGGGCACGCAACTACCGATACCGACATTCGTTAGCAGTCCCTATTTGAAAGATAGGGTCGGCTAAGAACGCTACATCAAAGCATCGATTCGGCCCACTCAACGCTGCCTCACCCCGAATTGCGAGAATTCCTTCTCGTCGCAAGCTATGGATTAAGTTTATATAGGGTGCATGCTGCTTTGATGGGTAGAGGCTCATGCTACCCGCACGAACACCCACCCTCCATTAATCTTCCACGATCTTGCGAGGCCTTGTCCCACCAGCCGATGTCCGACACGATTGACGTCCCAGACGAGTTCGTCGATTGCATCGGCCAGTTCCACGGCGTTACGTGGCTGAACCTCGTCCATTGCGCTGAGAACGGCTGCCTCGATCGCCGGATTATAAAGCGGTTCGCGATTTCCCCCTTCAAATCGGTCGCACCACAGAATGTGGCCACGCCAGACGATGAAGTGGCTTTCGCACCCTCCTTCGCGCCATACCGAGGGAAAGAGGGTAAGTCCTTCTCCACGCAGGTCAAAGCGCCATGCCTTGTCGGCGCGACTGTCCAGGTTGATCACCAGGGTTTCGCCGCACCCATCGGGACACGCCATGACAATCGATCTGGGCCGTGAGCGAAACACCATGGATGTGTCACCAGGGGCGTTGAGGATTGCTTCGGCCTGGTCCCTGTATTCGGCATCGCCGACCAACCGGACCAATCGTGCAGGTTCTGTCATTTGTCGCTCCTGTTGTAACGTGTCGGTCGGAACGGCAGATTCCAGGTTGGGCCTTTAGCGAAGGCGCCCATGGACGAGCAGGCCACGCAATTCGGCTGCACGGCGACAGCCATCTCCTTCACTCGGCCGCGAATGCCGTCATAAACCTGATAGCGTGGTTTGATCGGAACCGGCGCCACAGCCCCGAGCAGCATGGTCATAGCGAGCGAACTTACGGTAGAGTTGATCGAGAGAACCGCGGGCTGGGGTTCGTGCCCGCCGTGGACATAGGGGTCCGCTGCGCGCTGTTCCGGAGTCAGCATTTCCCGCCGAATCGCCTCGCCGTCGAGCGCGCCCGAGCAGGTCAGGCACGGAAGACCCGGGGCGAGCATCTGCACGCGCCCCGTGATGTGGCTGACGGCTCCGTTCGCGACAGTGATGCTGACGCCCATATCGATTACGGGCACCAAATACTGATAGGCGGCTTGGTTGACGACCGCCCGGCTCGCGTGGGAGTCCGTGCACAACAGCACGAAATCGAAGGTCGCGATGAGCTTAGCTACCTCCTCGTCGACGATGTCAGCCTGAAGCGGCACCACCGTGGCATCAGGATGAATGGCCCGGATCATCCTGGCCGCGACCTCGACCTTCGGCCGGCCAACGTCCGAGGGGATGGAGCCGACGAGGCGGTTCAGGTTCGTCTCCTCGACCAGATCGGGGTCGATCACCGTGACGCGCGTGGCGCCGAGATGAGCAAGTTGCTGGCACTCGAGCGATCCCGTCCCACCTGCACCAATCACGCCGAAATGGAGGCGGCGCAGCAGCCGTTGCCCTGGCGCTCCAAATGCCCGGACCTGCCGATCGTCGCGTTCCTGATCGAAGACGCCGTGCATGGGCGAATGGAGCATGAGACTTTCGCCCACTTCCCACACGTCAATCTCATCATCGTTTCCGAGAAGCCGTGCGCGACAACCCTCGGGGCCGATTACCAGCGCGACATGCGGCACTGGAGCGGCTCGACGCGCAAAATACGAACCCAGTTCCGTTTCGCCCGCATCGTCGGTCGTCGAGAAACGTGGATGGCCGGGACTGGCGGGATGCGTGTGGATCGCGACGACGGACATGCCGGTGACCCGGCTGCGGTTTGCAACCTCGATAAGGAAGCGCGATTTCAGGACGGCAGATATGCGGGTGCGGTGCTCATATGCATCGTCCGGTACAGGTTTGGCGTCGGCAACGATCCACGCCGCGCTCTGAGCATCGTAATGGGTATACGCGATGGCACAGCTCTCCAGACCATCGGCGTCGAGCAGCGTCGACACCAGGTCGGAGTAGAGAGGTGCAGGAAAGCGGACGCGGCTCATTGGACCTGCCTCATTCGATCTATTACCACATTCATCCACGTCGACAGTGTGTCGCGGTTGGGGTTCCAAGGTCCCATCAGATGCCACGAGAACCACAGCGCCGCCTCGGCGGTCTCCGGGACAGGATTTGACGCCGAATTCTGTGGCGGGCCTCCATGTGCTAGAAGAAGATCAGGATCCGCCCAGAAGCAGTCGAGCTGTGCAAACGGGTATCCGGGCGGGACGATGAAGTGGATGGTGGTCGACGACTTCGACCACCCCTCCGGCAGGCGGACGGCCGGCACGGTGACGAGCGTGGTGCCGCTCGGCAACTGCCGGGTCTGAACCTCGCCGAAGCGCCCCCGCAGCTGCTCCAGCTGCATGTCGAGAACGCCGGGCATCAGCCGAAATTCGCCTTGGGGACCGACGAGAAACGGCGGACACCATGCTTCGGAACGAGGCTCACAGCCTCATCATCGGCGATGATGCGGTCCGGGTCATCGCCCTCGCCCTCCAGCGACAGGTCATGCTGCGGATCCCAGTCAGATACCATCGCCTTGATCTGCGCGCCGGTCAGCTTCTTCTTATCGGTCTCGTAGGCCTTGCCGTTGACGAAGAACGTGTAGGTGACCTTGTTGGGCGCCGTGATGAACTTCTCGACGCCGTTGGCGGCGAGATCCGCATCGGTGCCCGGTTCGATCAGCTTGTCCTTGCCGCCACGCACCTCCAGGAAGACCGCCTCGTCACTGCCGATGCCGGCGAGCGCGCGCAGCACCGCTTCAGGGATGGAAGAACGGCCCCACACGATGCGCGCCTCGTTGAGCTTGACGCGGTAGAGCGGGTCGGTGCTGAAAGTGATGAAGCGGAAGGCGGCACGATCGCGCAGATCGACCTCCTCATCCGCCCGGACATCTTCGAAGTCGCCTTCGGACGTGATCACGAACAGTGAGTGACCATCGATGTCGTTAATGCCGGCCTTCTTCAGGATCTGGCGGCCGAGCGGAACCGGATCGTCGAGGATAAGCGGGTGGAAATCTACGCTGTCGACAGCGAGCGAGACCCGGTAGCGACCGGGGCGCAGGGGGCGATCTTCCTGCACGGCGAGTGCGACATCGTCGATGTCGGGGTTTTCGATAAGAGACATATTTTGTTTTCCTGTGGACCTCGGCCTGATTGCGTCGGTCTCACGGGGTTAATCTCGCCAGCATCGGCCGACCGGTAATTTTGGTCAGAGATTTTTTTGCAGCCGGCCGTCGGCCACTGGACCGCAGGTAAAGAAGGCGGGACAGAAGGGGCATGTGCGGTCGGATCGCTCAGGCGTGAAGTTTCCGCCCTCGATCGCCGCGAAGACTTCGGCAAGCTTTTCTGTTCTCTTGCCGAGCGCCTTCTGGTCGAACTCGACCCTTGTAGTGTGATCGTCGTCGCCGAGGTGGACGATCTCGACCGAGCAGCCGGGAAGTGAGTTGGCGGCCGCCATCTGGAAGGCGGCGTCGGCGAGGCCCTGTCCGGTTTTGGAGGATCGGTGACCGGTCCGAACCATTCGCACGATAAGCCGTCCATTAGGTGTCATCACGACATCGTCTGCATTTGCCGAGACGGTAGTCGTTCCGAACCCTGTTTGGAGAGAAGGCGGTATCGAGCGGGTTGTACCCGCGCGTATCGCCACGAACCGCTGGACAAGCAGGGTCGCAACTTCACGGTGCAGCCGATATTCGTCCCCAGCCAGTGGCCCTTCAGACCATCTCTGCTCCAGCAGTCTCTCCATGTCACCAAGCGACACGACGGAGGGATCAGTGGCGGCGATTTCCGTCACGATGGCGCGGACCAGATCGTGCATTGTCGTCATGGTTGTTGGCGTGCGTCGACCGCCGACGCCAAGCACATGGGTGTACAAAAAGCGCCGCGGGCACCGATCATACAGATCCAGTTGCGCTGTCGTGACCTTGATTTCAGGCCCCAATACGATCGGGAGCGGTTCATCCTCGGGGTCCGGTTTCCGGTCCGCGTGCGGCTTTGCCGCGCGGGTTGTCGTTACACCTAACCGTGCGATGAAATCCGAGGGATTGCGTCGATTGCCGTTCGCCATTCGAGTCGCTGAGTAAAGCAGGAGGCGGTCACGCGCTCGAGAGGCGGCAACATATAAAAGGCATTCCTGCTCGAGCGCGTGATCCGCAGCAACCAGAGCAATCGTTCCGCCTTCTCCGCCAGCGATCATGCCATCTGGAACCGGGCAGGCCGGCTTACGTGCAGTGCTGGGCATGCTCCCCTTATTCAGACCCATGACGTGCACCACGGGGAACTCCAGTCCCTTGCTACCATGGATGGTCATTAGCCGGACCGCGTTGATGCCCTGAGCAGCCAGCGGAATCTGTCGAAGATCCCGTTCATCGGCGAGCTGCACAAGCCGCCTGATCGCGTCGAGCGTGCGCTGGATCGGCAGACCCGGCCCTGGACGTTGAGCGCGCAGGAAGCCCATCAGCTGCGAGATAGCGACGCCCATGGCGCGACTCGAGATATCGTCCGCCGAAGCGATCAGCGCCGCCGTTCGTGTCCGATCGAGCATGACATGCGCCAGTACGGACCAGGGAAGCGCATCGGCGCCAAAGCCGTCCAGCATGCCAGCCACCCGGCGCATGGCTTCACTGTCAGCGGCATCCAGGTTTGGTAGCGATGGCGATGAACCGCCCCAGGCGAGCGGTCCAGCGTCCGTCTGCCGAAGGTGCTCGACCACCGCTGCGGCACCCGCCAGACTTAGCCCGGTCGACAATCCCTGGAGCGTGGGCTTACGCACCAGTCCCATGGCACGCTTGTCGACGAGCAAAGACAGAACGGACAGCAGATCCTTGACCTCGGGTCGTTCGAACAGATTGCCGAGGTACAGGACAGGAATCCCTCGTCGCTCCAGTTCACGACCCATGCGGTTGAGCCGGTCGTTGCCGGGGCAGAGCACAGCCTGATCGCGGAAGGAGACGTCCTGAGAATGGCGCAGAATTTCGTCTGCGAGTGCGTCCGCCTCGTCGTCGTTGCCGCCGAAGGTGACATGCTCCGGCGGGACACCGCTGGACGGTCGATCTGCTTGGAGGGACGCATCGCCGGTGCCAGCCTGCATTCCCCCACCGAATTTCGAAAATGCTCCAACGATCTCGGGCGTCGAGCGATAGTTGAGACGCAGCCGATCACCAGTGCCACCGGGAAAGTCCTCAGTCTTGAATCGCGACATGTTAAACGAGGACGCACCGCGGAACCTGTAGATGGCCTGCCGCGCATCACCAACGGTCCAAAGATTTTTGCCACCATCCGTCAGTCGCTGGAGCAGCCTCACGCTGCTGCGGTTCACGTCTTGATACTCGTCGACGAGGATGTGGCTATATGTCGCGCGCAGGATCGAGACTGCCTCTGCATCGGACTCGAGCAGCTTCACGGGCAGAGCCACGAGATCGCCGAAGTCCACCGCGCATGCCGCGAGCTTCAACTCCTCGTATTTCTTATACACAAGCGCGACTTCGGCGCACCGCTCAGCGGCATTACGGGCCTCGGGGTCTGTGGCCTTGTTCAGCATCTCCTGCGCGAGCGCGGCGTAGCGGTCAGCGTCCGCCACCTCGTCTTTTGCCCGGGATATCGCGGTGAGCATGTCCTTGAGAGGACGATCGGGATTCATGAACTCCCGATGATGGGTGAGGTCCAGTGCGAGATATTCGCGCTCCATGATCGCGATCGCCTCGCTGCGATCCATCATACGGGGTTCTCTCGGGAAGCCCAACTGCTTGTGGTATCTTCGCACCAGATCGAGACCGAAGGCGTGGAATGTCCCGATCCACATCGCCGACGCTGCCTCTGTCCTCATTCCGGCGATGCGCTCGGATAGTTCTCCGGCAGCCTTGTTGGAGAAAGTCAGCACAAGAATCGATCGGGGGTCGATTCCTTCATCGACGAGGCCCGCTACCCGCCCGACGAGGGTCTGCGTCTTTCCCGTTCCCGGTCCGGCCTCGAGAAGATAGGGGACCCCACGATGCCGTGCAGCCTCGCGCTGCTCATCGTTGAGCGGCTTCGGAGGCCTTACCTCGGCCTCGTCGGGGTCCGGCTCGACCGCCGGAAGCAGCAGCGCATCGAGAAGCTGTAGCGCGACGGCGTCGAAGGGGGCTCCCAGTCTCGTTGCAATCTCTGATGCCGTCATGCCGTCAAGGTGGAGTGCGCGAGCCCGTTTGCGCGGTAGCAGGAGCTCGCGACCGAATAGGTCCATCTGGACCTCGCGGCGCTGCCGCCGGCTGTAGTCGACGACCCGATCTTCGCCAACGGGGGCAGCTTCCGCTGGCCGCGTGGGATCGACGTCGTGGGCGACGTGCTCGACCCGGTCGTCGCCGAGCATGGCGTGACCGAGCTCGTGGCCCACCAGGAAGGCCTTGAAAAAGGTTGTTCCCGAGTCCTCGTGCCTGATGGCACGATTTATTGGATCGAACTGTGCCCGGCCGCCCTCCAGGATCGCGCTGCCTGGCTCGACCAGCTCGATGTCCAATTCCAGACTGGACGCGGCGGCTTTAACGAGCGCCTCGGGATCCCAGGGGTCAGCACCCTTGGAGACCACATCATCGTGAAGCGCCGCGGCACGCTGCCGCGCGAGTTCGACAGCGTCCATGGGTCAATCCTGTGAGGCCAGCAACTGCTGCCGTCGCTCATCCGGCACCTTGCACTGCTTGAGCAGGTCCTCGAACGTGATTTTCTCCTGCTCGGCTGATGGAGCATCGTCGGCCTTGTAGCTGACACCAGGCGCAAGTCGAGGTGGTGCTGCCATGAAGCGGCGCAGGTCGTCCACGGTGGAGCGGAGGCCGCGCGCAAGAGCGTCGACGAACCACGCGGGCACGCTGGCGATGTCCACGAGCCGGGAGCTAAATCCCTGGATCACGCCACTGGGCACATCAAGGGCACGGCGAAGACTTACCAGTTCCTGGGGCGAGACGTTGGCGAAGGGGTCGGCCGCCGCGGCGGATGCTTGAACCGGCGACGTGGCTCGGAAGGCTGCAAGGGACGCTTCTACCCACGCCTCGTCGGCCGGCGTGGTGATCTCTTCTGTCGCGCGCTGCAGTCTCAAATCAAGGGATAGGTCGATCAACTCGCCCGAAAGATGTGGGTATAGTTGAAGGTAGCGGTCAAGAGTCGCATTGTCGTGCTCCTGCTCAACTGCGAATGCGAGCAGGATCTCCTCTACGCTGTCGTTGCGGCCGTCAGTCATGATCATCTCCAATCGACAGAGCCTGGCGTATCAGTCGGTATGCTTCGTCGCGTCTATTCCGAACGGTTTTTTCGGATTTGACGCCGATCGCCTTTCGAATGGTCATGACGCTATCGTCCGACGAATCGATTGGCATGTCCCTCATGATCAACTCAACGACTCTGCGTAACTTGTCTGGCAGGGACCTAATCGCGTCGGCTACGCGTGACCGGTAAATCGGATCGTCAGACAGCAATTCCTCTTTGAGGTCTAAACTTCCGACCGCGCGCTCTACCGCCAGCGAGGGTTCGTTTGTTTCCTGCTCAGCCTCAATGGCTTCGGTGTGCGCCGCCTGTCTCCTCGCCCTTTGCATGGATGTCGTGCGGAGCGCTGCAATGGCACCGGCAAACATGACCTCGAAATAGTCGAGGGCTGACCCTGGTTCGGCTCGATCCTCGATTAACTTGCAGACGAAGTTATCCTTCACCCTGTCTCGGGCATCCGCAGTATGGAGGTTCTCGGAGACATCGGTGCGTTCGCCAGGACCACGTGGCAGTGCCGATGAGAGTCGGCGCATGAGTTCGCGGTAAAGCTCGTTGAAATAGTTCTCGTCGTTATCATGCCGCGTGTCGCGTATCAGATAGACGATACACTCGGACTTCACGTAGAGTGGTGACGACGTATCGCGAACCTTTAAGGCAGCGATTATTTCGTCGCGAGACTGCGCAACGAGCCTCACCAATGCTTCCTCCACATCCGCGCGACGCGAATATGGTGTGCCATCAGGTCGACATTTCGTTAATGGTTTTACGTGCCGCGCCCCCAAAAAAATCCCCTCCAAGACTCACCGACCATGCAACTAATATAGCAACAAGGCAATTTCTATAATATTCAACGCAACTCAACGCCAAATAACTACACTCAGATTCCTGACATAGTTTGCCAGTTCACGATCAACAGCCGAACTGCCAGTCGCGTTGCAAAGATTCGGCTCATTTACACGAACGGATACTCACGCGTTGGCTCGACCGAGATCCAAGCTGTGGGCTAAAATCGGCCACAAAAGGAAAGACCGCACATAAGTGTCGATCCAGACAACAAGGCCAACTAAAAGAAAAGCCGTCACACTCCGCAGTGTGACGGCTTCCTGAACTTGATCAGCCGATGCCTGATCGTGAGGCTATTTCCCCTTACAGGATGGCCACCTCGGGCGCCGCTCGGACCTGCACGTCGCCGTGCTTGATGTTTTGAGACCGTGAGGCATAGACACGGTCTGTCTTGACGGGTGGAGAAATAGCGTAACAGGCCTCGAATGTCAATCATGATGACGGTCGCACCGCGCTCAAGTCGCTCAGCAGGCAGACCCCGCGCTCTACGATCGCACCCTGCTCTCGCAGACATTCCGCCACAGAGATAATCGATGTTCCCGACGAAACAAGATCGTCGATAAGAGCAATCCTCCGCCCTGCCAGCGCCGGGACTTCTCCGCTTACGGTAAACGGCTGAAAGAAGCGCCGCATTGGTTTGGTGACTTCCTTCATCTGGAAATCCGTGTCCCGCTTTGCCCTTCTTAGTTGGCCGAGTTCGGCCTTGAAGGCTTTTTCATCACGATCTTTCGTGAACTGCGGAAAGCTGGCGTCAATCGCGTCCAGAACCTCACTGACCGTCCGCTTGCGCAGAAAGTTCGATTCTACGAGTGGCAATCCCGACACCTCCGCCACGCGCGTTGCAAACAATCGGCATAGGGGTTTACTCGACGGGACATCCACGAGAGCATCGACATCCAGCTCGCCGACGAACGCGGCGAGGATCTCATCAGCGCGCTTGTAGAGCATCTGTTGGTACATTGGCTGCATACGGTAGCCATTCATTTCCTTCAGCGCGTAAACCAGCGGATTGCCATCACGATCATGCCCCTTCGTGGTCTTGCGGCGGAAGACATATTGAATCCGCAGCCCGCCTATCGCACCCTCGGTCGGATTTCCTTCGATGGAGGTATCCACGAGTTCCTGATGGGAGTGGTCAATAATCACCGTCTTGTTGGCGTAAACATTTATCCCCAAGAACCCTCAACCTCCCGCCCTACTCATGTAAACAGAACAGCACATCTGCCGTATGCGAAGTCTTCGTGTATATGACCTCGCTCCGACAAGCACACGCAAATGCTGCCTTGCACGACATCGAAGCTAATTAGTTCTCCAGACGCCGCGCTTTTGCGAACCCGCGATCGGTGGCGATGAACCGCTCCAGCATCGGCACGATCAGCCGGACGGGATCGGCAGCGGGCTGGCCGCTTTCGCGTGCCAGCACCTTTGCATAGGCAATCAGATCACGGTGGAGCGAACCGGGCAGTTCCACCGTCACTTTGACGGGTTTGTCTTCAATGAGTGGTCCAAGCTTCAGCTTTGTCATGGTCAGTTCCTGTAAGGTTCGAGTACCAGGTCGCGGGTGACGATGACCCTAACCGGGAAGCCCGGCCGGATGGTCAGCGTTGGCGCGACCTGCAACTGGCGCTGGACGATCTGCTGTCCGGCCTGATTGATGGTGTCCTGCGCCCCGTCGCGAATGGCGCGGATCAGGCGGTCTTCATCGTCGGTCGCCAGTTCCGTACCGATGCCGAGCAGCGTGGACAGGCCCGCCGCTTTCATCAGATCCCACCAGTGGTAATCGACGCCATCCTCCAGACCGGCATAGCCAGATGCGTCAGCACCCGGCTGCCGCTCCAGCACGATGGAGCGGCCATTGGGCAGGATCAGGCGGTTCCAGACCAGCAGCACGCGGCGCTGCCCGAACTGCACATTGGCGTCATACTGGCCGATGATGCGCGTTCCCTGCGGGATCAACAGCAGGCTGCCGGTCGGGCTGTCATAGACGTTCTCCGTCACCTGCGCGGTGATCTGGCCGGGAAGGTCCGAACGGATGCCGGTAATCATTGCCGCCGGGATCACGGCCCCGGCCTGAAGGATATAGGGTGATGCGGGGGCTATGATGCGGTCCAGGGCGGCGGTCTGGCGATCCACCGGACCATTGAGGAAGGTGGTATGCCTATCCTGAGTTGCGGGCTGACCGCCAACGCCAAGACCAGCCAGGCCCGACATATTGGAACCGGGTGCTGTAGCCGTTCTCTGTCCGGACTGGAAAAACACCGTGCTGAGACGTGCGGCTTCCTCTTCGGCAAGACGGCGTTCCTCAGCAGGATCGCGAGTGGGCGTCGCCATTGCGGGCGGCGTGACGGGTCGGCCCCGGTTCTGCGCGTCGAGGATCGGGCCGCCGAGATCGCCGGGCAAGGCCGGTCCCAGGACGGGTCCGGTATAGTCGCGCGGCAGACCAGCCAGCCCGTCCGCTGTAGTGCGGTTCTCGGTTGAATAGAGTTCCTCGCCGTTGCCATTCATGTCGCGGGTCTGGAGCGCATAGATCAGTGCGCCGCCAATGCCGAGGAGCGCGACAGCTCCAACGCCGGCCAGCATCTTGCGTGACAGGCGGGTAACGCGCGGCGGCTCGGCGCGCAGGCGCATAGGAGGCGCGTTGGTGGTCGTCTCGTCGCTCATGACGGATTCTCCCCGGTCTTTGCGGGCTGGGCCGCCTGCCTTTGTTCAACGCGGACAATCCTGACGGTCTGCTGGCGGTCACCGCTGCCAAGGCGCAGCTCGGCAGCACCGAACAGGCGATCCACGATCAGGATGTTCTGGTGAATGCGGCTGTTGACGATCTGCGTTTCGCCCTCGGAGCCGATGACGAAGATCGGCGGCATCTCGCCCTGCACGATGCCGCGCGGGAAGACGACATAGACACGGCGGCCATCGTCGAAGACGGAGATGGGACGCCACGGTGGCGTGTCTCCGGTCAGTCCGTAGCGATAGTTACGGGCCGTCTCGACTGGGATGATCGGCGCGGCGGGAACGGTCACACGCTGACCGGCAGGTAGCGCGGGATAGGCCCATGCCACAGCGGGCATATAGAGCGCCGCGCGGGCGCGAAGCTCAATGAGATAGACGCGGCGATCCGTGCTGATGACAAGATTGGTGGAAATATCCTCACGGGTCGGTTTGACGAGGATATGGACGCGGCGGCTTGTACCCGATCCGCTTTCGGTATCGCCAATGATCCATCGGGCGGTGTCGCCTGCCGCAATCGGCCCCGCGCCGGTCAGGCTTTCGCCGGGTTCAAGCGCGATTGTCGTGATCTGCCCCGGTGCGGCATAGACCTGAAACAGCGCCCCTTCCGACCACGGGTAGATCTGGATGGCGTTATAGTAGCCTTCCCGGCGTGGTTCGACACGGGCGGCGGCATTGGCGTTCTCGACGCGGCCAGTCGGTGTTCCGGCAGCGGTTCCGCCGCGCGCGACAATCCATGCCGGCGGCGTGTGCAAAGGCCGGGGCCGGTCATCGGTAACGGCAGCCTGCACGACAGGGAGCGCTGGCACTTCGGCGTCATAGCTGAACTGCGGCGCTTTGTTGGTGGCGCAGCCTGCGAGCATGGTCGCTGACAGCAACAGAGCCGCCAAAGCGGGTTCACGGAAAAGCGGCAAGCCGGGATCACGAACCATTGTGCGGGTCATTGGCTCATCTCCCGCGACCATGAGATCGCATTGACGTAGATGCCGAGCGGATTGGCGCGCAGGCGTTCAGCATCACGCGGCGTCTGGATCACGATGGTCAGAATCGCCGTCCAGCGTTCGGTGGTGGAGAGTTGTCCGTTTTCGTAATGTCGCTGGGTCCAGGCGACACGGAAGCTGTCGTTCGAGGCGCGGATCACCGACGACACCTCGACCGCAATCTGCTGCCGACCGACCTTGGTGAACGGGTCATTGGTGCGGGCATAATCATTGAGGGTTGCGGCGCCCCGATCCGTGGTGAACTCGTAGGCGCGCAGCCAGTTCTGGCGCACGATGATGGCGTCGGACGGGATCGAGCGTGTCTGCTCGATGAAGCGGCCGAGATGGAAAGCGATCTGAGGATCGGTCGGACGATATTCCGCCACGGCGGGCGCAACGGCCTGTGACTGGCCGAGATTATCGACCTGCACCACCCAGGGCACGACCGTCCCGCGCGCCGATTGCCAAACAAGGGCGGAGGCGAAACCGGCCGAGAGGATCAGCGAGCCGAAGGACATGATGCGCCAGTTCTTTGCCTGCACGCGGGCCGAACCGATACGTTCGTCCCATGCCTGGGCAGCTTTCTGATAGGGCGTCTCGGGTTCGGGCGATTTGCCATAATGGGCAGGTGGACGTTTGAAGATGTTCATGAGCGGTCACTTTCAGAAAGATTGATGGAGGAGCCGCCGCCATGGCTGTCGCCGGAGCGCACGGCATGGGCGGCCATCGACGTGCCGTGGCTGAGTGTCTGTTTGCGCTGCATCTGCTTTGCCCATGCCGGAGAGCCGCCAGCCTGCGCGGCGGATGACGGGGCAGCGCTTGCGACCTCGCTGGCCCCTCCGACCGTGCCTGCGGTGGATGAGCCGCCGCTGATGTCGAAACCGGCGCGCGCTCCGTCAGAAAAGCTGGACTTGACACTTTCGGAGGCTCTGGAAGCGGCGCGTTTCAGGGGCGATGCGACGGCGGAGCCTGCGGCACGGGCAACACCGCCCAGACCGGAGGCAACACCGGCAGCTCCGGACTGGCCAAGCGAACCGACACCGTAGGCGGCGCTCGCCGCACCTGCGGCGGCACCACCACCCCGCACGGCAGCCGCTCCACCAGAGAGCGCTGCTGCTCCTCCCTTCGCGGCCATGCCTGCGGAGGCAAGCATCATGCCGCCTGCGGCAAGGCCGGTTCCAACGGCAGCACCAGCGCCAAGCTGCGGGCCGCCGGAAACCAGACCGGAAGCGATGCCGGGACCGAATATGCCGAGGCCGAGAAGGGAAAGTGCGGCCAGCACGATCGCCATGGCATCGTCGATGGTCGGCGTCACGCCGCCGAAGCCTGCCGTAAATTGCGAGAACAGCGTCGATCCGATGCCGATGATGACGGCCAGGACCAGCACCTTGATGCCGGAGGAAACGACATTGCCGAGAACGCGCTCGGCCATGAAGGCGGTCTTACCGAACAGGCCGAAGGGGATGAGTACAAAGCCCGCCAGTGTGGTTAGCTTGAACTCGATCAGGGTGACGAAGAGCTGCACGGCGAGAATGAAGAAGGCGAGCAGGACCAGCGCCCAGGCGAACATCAGGCAGGCGATCTGGATGAAGTTCTCGAAAAACGACCAGTAGCCCATCATGTCGGAGATGGATTCGAGCAACGGGCGACCCGCATCAAGGCCGGTCTGCGCCACCTTGCCGGGACGCAGCAGATCGGCGGCGGAAAAGCCGGTGCCTGATCCCTTGAGGCCCAGACCGGCAAAGCTGTTGAAGATGATCTGGGCGAGATTGTTCCAGTTGCCGATCAGATAGGCAAAGACGCCAACGAAGAGCGTTTTCTTGACCAGCCGGGCGATGATGTCGTCATCGGCACCCCAGCTCCAGAACAGTGCCGCCAGCGTTACGTCGATGACGATCAGCGTGGTGGCGATGAAGGCGACTTCCCCGCCAAGCAGGCCGAAACCGCTGTCGATGTAGCTCGTGAATACACCGAGGAAATTGTCGATGACGCCGGTGCCGCCCATGGTTCACTCTCCCCCGTTCTGATGCGGGACGGCGGGCACCGGCGTCCGGCCGAGAAATCTGTCGCGGTTCTCGGCCCAGGTGGCGAGGCAGCCGGGATCGTTTACGGCAGCCTCGCCTAGCTGCTGGCAGCGGCGCAGGCTTTGGCGCAACGGATCGGCAGAGGGCTGAAGCGATGGAGCCGGTCGGTTCTGCGCCGGCTCATCCTCGCGGGTCATTTCGATCACCGTGGCGGTGATGGCGATGGCCACGAATATGATCGCGCCCAGCCGTGCCAGCATCTTGCCGTCCATGTTGCGCCCCTCCTGTCCGGTCAGTTGTTGCCGTTGCCGAACATCCGGGCATTGCCGGGCTGGTAGCCCGATCCCGGTGTCAGGAAGCGTTCACGCTGCACGCGGCCCTGTTCGGCGGCGGTGGCACGCTCGGCCTCGATCAGCGCCTCGGACCGGCCATTGGCCGACATCAGCGCGATCAGGTCGGAAAGCTGTTGCGACTGGAGGGCGAGAAGCTGATTGCCCGCCTGCGTTGCCTGCAAGGCGCCGGTGGCATTCTGGCTCTGGCCGACCAAGGCGGACATCTCGGCGCGATTAGTGTCGATATTGCCGACCACGCCGGCCTGCACACGCATGGCATCCCGCAAGCCGCCAACTGTGTTCTGCCAGCGCGAACGAGCATCTTCGACAAGCTGGGTGTCGGTGGCCGACAGCGAGACATTGCCGTATTTTTGGCTGAACATCTGATCGACGTTCTGCACGTCGAAGGCGATGTTCTGCGCCTGGGCGAGAAGCTGCTGTGTGCGCTGGACATTCTGCTGCAAGGTCTGGAGCGAGGAATATGGCAGGCTCGTCAGGTTGCGCGCCTGATTGATGAGCATCTGCGCTTCGTTCTGAAGCGAGGTGATCTGGTTGTTGATCTGCTCCAGCGTGCGCGCAGCCGTGAGCAGGTTCTGAGCATAGTTGGTCGGGTCATAGACGATGCGGCCGAAACCGAACTGCGCATGGGCCGGACTGGTCAGCATGGGCGAGAGCGCAAGCGGCGCGGCAAGCAGTGTTGCCGCCATGAGCATGGCCCGCGAACGGGAAAGGCGGATAGTCATGGTCAGGACTCCTTTTCAGTCTGGGGGATGAGATTGGTGAGATCCGGGATCAGGTCCGCCGCCCAATAGACGCCGCGCTCGCGCAGCCAGGCGGCGAGGAAGCCCGCCTGCCCATGCTCGGCGATGAGATCGGCGATGCGGGTCTGATCGGTTTTGGATGATGCGGCGCAGAGCGCGAGGCCGACTTCGGACAGGCCCAGTTCGAACAGCCGATTGCCGCGCCGCGACTGGCAGTAATAGTCCCGCTTGGGCGTTGCCCGCGCCAGGATCTCGATCTGCCGGTCATTGAGGCCGAACCGCCGATAGATCGCAGTGATCTGTGGCTCGATCGCCCGTTCGTTCGGCAGAAGCAGCCGTGTCGGGCAGCTTTCGATGATGGCAGGCGCGATATTGCTGCCGTCGATGTCCGAGAGCGACTGCGTGGCGAAGATGACGCTGGCGTTTTTCTTGCGGAGCGTCTTCAGCCATTCGCGCAGCTGGTTGGCGAACCCCTCGTCATCCAGCGCCAGCCAGCCTTCGTCGATAATCAGCAGCGTCGGCCGACCATCGAGCCGGTCGCCGATCCGGTGGAACAGATAGGCTAGGACGGCAGGTGCAGCGCCCGTGCCCACCAGTCCCTCGATCTCGAAGGCTCGCACATCGGCGTGGCCGAGATGTTCGGCCTCGGCATCAAGCAACCGGCCATAGGCGCCGCCGATGCAATAGGGCCGCAGCGCCTGTTTCAAATCGTTGGATTGCAAGAGGACCGCAAGGCCGGTGATGGTGCGCTCGCTGACGGGTGCAGATGCCAGCGAAGTCAGCGCCGTCCAGATATGCTCCTTCACCTCCGGCGTGATGGTCATGCCCTCACGAATCAGGATCGCAGCGATCCAGTCAGCGGCCCATGACCGCTCATAGGCATCATCAATTCGCGCGAGCGGTTGCAGGGAGACGGAAACCTCCGATCCTTCGGTCAATCCGCCGCCGAGGTCATGCCAGTCGCCGCCCATGGCGAGCGCAGATGCCCGGATCGATCCCCCGAAATCGAAGGCGAATATCTGGCTGCGTTCATAGCGGCGGAATTGCAGCGCCATCAGCGCCAGCAGCACGGATTTGCCCGCGCCGGTCGGGCCGACGACGAGGGTATGGCCCACGTCGCCGACATGAAGGGAAAGCCGGAACGGCGTCGAACCTTCGGTCTTGCCATACAGCAAGGGGGGCGCTCCGAGATGTTCGTTCCGTTCCGGCCCCGCCCACACGGCCGATAGCGGGATCATGTGGGCAAGGTTTTGCGTCGAGATCGGGGGCTGACGGACATTGGCGTAGGCATGTCCGGGGATCGAGCCGAGCCAGGCATCGACGGCATTGACGGTTTCCGGCATGGCCGTGAAATCGCGGCCCTGAATGATTTTCTCGACCAGACGCAGCTTTTCGTCGGCGATTCGCGGATCAATGTCCCAGACGGTGACGGTCGCTGTGACATAGGCCATGCCGGCGACGTCAGCACCCAGTTCCTGCAAGGCCATGTCGGCATCGAGCGCCTTGTTGGACGCATCGGTGTCCACCAGCGCCGATTGTTCGTTGGTCATCACCTCCTTGATGATCGCGGCGATGGATTTGCGCTTGGCAAACCACTGGCGGCGGATTTTTGTCAGCAGTTTTGTCGCGTCTGTCTTGTCCATCAGGATGGCGCGGGTTGACCAGCGATATGGGAACGCGAGACGATTCATCTCGTCGAGCAGGCCGGGCGTGGTCGCTGTCGGAAAGCCGATGATGGTCAGGATCCGCAGATGCTGATCGCCCAGGCGCGGCTCAAGTCCGCCGGTCAGGGGCTGGTCGGCCAGCAGCGCATCGAGGTGCATCGGCACTTCGGGCACGCGCACGCGATGACGGTTGGTGGAAATCGCGGAATGGAGATAGGTGAGCGTGCCAGCATCATCGAGCCAGCGGCATTCCGGCATGAAGCCGTCGAGCAGCGCCAACAGGCGGTCAGTGCGGTCGATGAAGCCGCGCATCAGTTCATGCGGATTGACGCCGGATTGTTCGCGGCCTTCATAGAGCCAAGTCTCGGCGCGGGCGACGTCTTCCACAGGCGGCAGCCAGAGAAAGGTCAGGAAATAGCCGGACACGAAATGCGTGCCCGCTTCCTCGAACCCGGCCTTGCGCTCGGCATCGACCAGTGCGGAAGCCGCATCTGGAAAACGGCTGTCGGGATAGGTTGCGGCCTCGGAACGCTGCGCCTCGACGAAGATCGACCAGCCGGAGCCAAGACGCCGCACGGCGTTGTTGATGCGACCAGCGACCGCGACAAGTTCGGCGGCGACTGCAGAATCCAGATCCGGCCCGCGAAACTTCGCGGTCCTCTGGAAACTGCCATCCTTGTTCAACACAATGCCGGGACCGACCAGGGCTGCCCATGGCAGATAGTCGGAAAGGCGAGCAGAGGTGCGGCGATATTCGGTGAGGTTCATCATGCTCGCGCCCTCACACCGACAGATGACCGGGGATGCGCAGATGCCTGCGCCCGACCTCGACAAAGAGCGGATCGCGCTTCGCGACCCAAACCGCGAGGAAATGACCGACCGCCCAGATGGCGATGCCAACCAGCCAGAGACGAAGGCCGAGGCCGACAGCCCCGGCCAGCGTGCCGTTGACGATGGCGATGGATCGCGGTGCGCCGCCGAGCAGGATATGCTCGGTCAGCGCCCGATGGACCGGGATCGAAAACCCCGGCACCGCATCGAGCTGTTCGAGGCCGCCCGCCATCAGATGAGCGCCCCGCCGCCGAACGAGAAGAACGACAGGAAGAATGAACTGGCGGCGAAGGCGATAGACAGGCCGAAGACGATCTGGATCAGGCGGCGAAAACCGCCCGATGTATCACCGAAGGCCAGCGCCAGGCCGGTGGCGATGATGACGATAACCGCGATGATCTTGGCGACCGGCCCCTCGATCGACTGGAGGATCGATTGGAGTGGCGCCTCCCACGGCATGGAAGAGCCGGATGCGTGTGCGGCGGGCGCCAGTATCAGGCTGATGGAAACAGTGGTGGCGGCGGTTGCCATGATGCGGCAGCCTCGCGAAATCGTACGGATCATGAAGGATCTCCTTTTGAGGTGGTTGCGGGGGTAATGGCGTAGTCGCCGTCCGGCCCAAGCCCATCGACGCGGGCGAGTTCGACCAGGCGGCGGGAAGATCCGCGTCCGGCAAGGACCGCAACAAGGTCGATGGTCTCGGCGATCAGGGCACGCGGGACGGTGATGACGGCTTCCTGAATGAGCTGTTCGAGGCGGCGCAGCGCACCGATGCCGGAACCGGCATGGATGGTGCCGATGCCGCCGGGATGCCCTGTTCCCCAGGCTTTGAGCAGATCGAGGGCTTCGGAACCGCGCACCTCGCCAACGGGAATGCGGTCGGGGCGCAGGCGCAGCGACGAGCGGACCAGATCGGAGAGCGTGGCAACGCCATCCTTGGTGCGCATGGCCACGAGATTGGGCGCGGCGCATTGCAGTTCGCGCGTGTCTTCAATGATGACGACGCGGTCCGAAGTCTTCGCGACTTCGGCGAGTAGTGCATTGGTCAGTGTGGTTTTGCCGGTGGACGTGCCGCCGGCAACGAGGATGTTGGCGCGCGTGGCGACGTTCAGACGCAGCACCTCGGCCTGAAGGCTGGTCATGATGCCGGAGGTTACATAGTCATCAAGCGTGAACACCGCGACGGCAGGCTTGCGGATGGCGAAGGCAGGTGCTGCGACGACAGGCGGCAGAAGCCCCTCAAACCGCTCGCCGGTTTCGGGAAGCTCTGCGGAAACGCGGGGAGCGCGGGCGTGAACCTCCGCGCCAACATGATGGGCGACGAGACGCACGATCCGCTCGCCATCGGCGGCGGACAGCCTCTCCCCCGTATCGGCCAACCCTTCGGACAGCCGGTCCACCCAGATACGCCCATCCGGGTTCAGCATCACCTCGACCACACCAGGATCTTCCAGAAACCCGGCGATGGATGCTCCAAGCGCGGTGCGCAGCATCCGCGCGCCACGGGCAATCGTTTCCGGCTTTTGATGTGATGCAGTCATGGCGGCCCCGTTCATGACGGGGCACGCAAAAGACGGACCCCGGATCGGGGTCGATTAAAAGAACCTGATTTTGGGCTGATTCAACAGATGTTTACGCGCGTGCGGCCATCGGCGGCAGACGGCGGTGAATCGGAGGGTATGTCATGAACAGCTTGGCCTGCGGGGCAGTTTACTTACAAGAAGGTGCAGCTCTATCCTTCCAAACTACATGACACATCTGATGTTGGAGATGCTGCAATGTTCGGACGAGCAAACAAAACCCCGGCACTCAGGCCGGGGTTTCAAATGGAGCGGGGTAGCCGACTCGAACGGCCTTAACGGGCTTCCGGCATGGACATTGAATACCTTTTCTTCATCTCGTTGATAGGCGTGGTTGTTCTTTTCCCACCTGGCCCCGCAGCACCGTCAGAACATCCATTCCCGTTTTAAACGCAGCAGTCAGAATTGTGCCCATTTGCACCTCCAAGTTAAGAACCCAGTCGATGCAGAGCCAAGTGATGAACAACCACGCCCCAACGTCTCCGAAGGAGATACCCAAGGTCACTACAGCCGAACCCTGAATTTCAATATGCAGATATAATGATCTACAGAAATAAGTGCAAGGCAACGCTCAACGGTATTGTCAACTTCTTCCTCCCCGCGCACTCCATTACAGGATCGAATACAATAAGGTCTGCAGCAGACATTGTCTTTAATTTCCTTTCTTGGCAATCTGCTCACCCGGCATCTCTCGAGACAATTCCTTCAGAAATCTGTCACCGGTAGCGAGACGCTTACCAAGGGACTGCATGAAGCCCTCAAAGCGCTCGTTTCCCTTGATGCGCGCAGATTGTTTTGCACTGTCGGGCAGCGGCGGCGTGAGGGTCAGCCAGAATTGTACAAATAGCGAAAGGGTTTCGCCCAGCACGGCGATATCCTCGTCCAGTATGTCGAACTGACGGCCAAGCTTGTCCAGGCGGCGTGACATGGCGGCTTCCAGCCGCTCACTCGTATCACCGGACATGAAGGATGCTACCGCGGCCTCGATCACTGCGGATTTCGAGACATTGCGGCGCAAGGCCAGCGCTTCCACCTGTTTCAGCAGAGCGGGATCGAAGTAGACATTCATGCGGGTGCGCGTCGTCATGCCTCTCTCCGCTCTCAAAGCTCGATGCCGTCATTTGGATCAAGCGACGCCTGCCGCGCGACCATGCGCATACGCTGGCGCATGGCACGCGCCTTAGCGGCATCGACGTCCGGCTCATCATCAAGCAAATCGAACTCCTGCGATGGTGGCGGAGGTGGCGGAATGATTTCCTCGTGCTCAGGCAGCTCCGGTTCACGCCGGATACCGGCATTAGCCGGATCGCCATCGGATGTATCTGATGCGGATCCATCGCCGGTCGCAGCCGCGACAACGCGGCTCGTCCAGTCATCTGGCGCCGATGTGGTAATTTTCACCGGCTGTTTGCGCAGATCGGGCGGCGACATCACCCGCTCCTGAAACCGCGCATCAGCATAATAGCGCGCCTTGGCAGCGCGGATCGGCGGCACGCCGGCCACCATGACGATCTCGTCGGTGGGTGGAAGCTGCATGATTTCGCCCGGTGTCAGGAGTGGCCGCGCCGTTTCCTGCCGCGATACCATCAGGTGCCCCAGCCATGGCGCGAGGCGATGGCCGGCATAGTTCGTGGAATCGCGCATTTCTGTGGCCGTACCGAGCGCATCGCTGATCCGCTTGGCAGTGCGTTCGTCATTGGCCGCAAAGGCAACGCGCACATGGCAGTTGTCGAGGATGGCATTGTTCTGGCCATAGGCGCGCTCGATCTGGTTCAGGGATTGGGCGATCAGGAACGCTTTCAGACCGTAGCCGGCCATGAAGGCCAGCGCCGATTCAAAGAAATCCAGTCGTCCGAGTGCGGGGAACTCATCGAGCATCAACAGCAGCCGATGCCGCTTGCCGGAAGTTTCCAGTTCCTCGGTCAGCCGCCGCCCGACCTGATTGAGGATGAGGCGTATCAGCGGTTTGGTGCGGTTGATGTCAGAAGGGGGTACGACGAGATAGAGGCTGACGGGTTCTTTTGCACCGACCAGATCGGCGATGCGCCAATCGCAGCGCGCCGTCACGCGGGCCACAACCGGGTCTCGGTAAAGACCGAGAAACGACATGGCGGTCGAAAGCACGCCGGAGCGTTCGTTCTCGGATTTGTTCAGAAGCTCCCGCGCAGACGAGGCAATGACCGGATGCACCCCGGCTTCGCCCAGATGCGGCGTGTCCATCATCGCGCGTAGGGTCGCCTCTACAGGACGGCGCGGATCGGACAGGAAATTGGCGACACCAGCGAGTGTCTTTTCCTTCTCGGCATAGAGAACATGCAGGATCGCGCCGACAAGCAGGCTGTGGCTGGTCTTTTCCCAATGGTTGCGTTTGTCGAGGCTGCCTTCGGGATCAACGAGAATATCCGCGATGTTCTGCACATCGCGGACTTCCCATTCCCCCTGCCGCACTTCCAGGAGTGGGTTGTAGGCCGCTGAATGTACATTGGTCGGATCGAACAGCAGGGCGCGGCCATGATTAGCCCTAAAGCCTGCGGTCAGATTCCAGTTCTCGCCCTTGATGTCATGGACAATACAGCTTCCCGGCCAGGTCAGCAGCGTCGGTACGACGAGGCCCACGCCCTTGCCGGATCGGGTTGGCGCAAAGCACAGAACATGCTCGGGGCCGTCATGACGCAGATAATCCTTACTGTGTCGCCCCAACACGACGCCATCCGGGCCGAGCAATCCGGCCGCATGTATTTCCTTATCCTCGGCCCATCGAGCTGAGCCATAGGTGGCGACATTGCGGGCTTCCCGCGCGCGGATGATCGACATGAGAAAGGCGGCGGCTATGGCCAGAACCGCCCCGGACGTGGCGATGAACGCGCCTTCGGTAAAGATGCCCGGGGCATAGGCATCGTACGAAAACCACCACCAGAAGAAAGCCGGTGGATGGTAGAACGGCCATTCGGCAACGTCGAACCAGGGATCGCCGAGTTGGGGCTGAAAGCCGAGCCGGAAAGCTACCCATTGTGTCGCGGCCCAGACCATCACCACGACGATGGTGAACACGACAATGATCTGGCCCCAGAGTATTCGGCCTCCACGCATATAGACTCCAATCGGCAAAAGTGACGGAGCCGATCAGAGAATAGCGGTTTACGCGAGTGGCAACAGAAAAGGTCTTGCCGGAGGAATGCCGGATACCATCGGCGGCAAATAGGAAGGATGTAGCGGCCCCCTCAGGATGCGTTACCAAGTATCAGGGGAAAGGTGGTGGCAGTCTACTTTCTTCGCGACGCTGAGGAGTTTTGAAAGCGCAGGATCGCGATTTTGGGGCGACCACACCGCAGAAAAGGCGATCGTTTCCGGTTCGTCGCTGATCGGCAGAAAGCAAACGTTCGCAGTATTGGCTTGGATGACTTCCTCCACAAACAGAGAAATACCATGGCCCGCCGCAATCATTGATAGCAACGTGCTGCGTCCAACATCGCAACGGTGAATTGTCGGCGTCAACCAGTTTCCAGTCGCCCGCGTCACGATCAGGTCATGAATCTGTGGGCCGCTTCCGCCATGCCGAACGAGAAATGTCTCACCGGCGAGTTGACGCCACTCGATGTTTGTCCGCAGGGCCAAAGGATGCACAACTGGTAACGCGACGACCAGACGATCGCGCCATATGACGCGCGAATTTAGGTCAGAAATTTCATGGTTCTGAGCTATAAAAGCGATATCAATTCTGCATTCCCGAAGCATCATCTCAGCGTCACGGGCCGTTGCTTCTGTGATTTGCAACCGAATATCTGGATACTTGTCGTGGAATTGATTCAGTAATCGGTCGAGGAACCAACCTGCTGTAAGCGCATAAACGCCGATCCGCAGTTCGCCCTTATCTCCTTGTGCATTCATTCCGGCGGTCTTGATCGCAGCATCAAGAGTGCTGACGGCTTCCTGAACTTGATCGACGAACTCGCGTCCAGCATCGGTGAGCCGAACGCCGCGCGTGTTGCGCTGGAAGAGAATGACACCAAGGTCCTCTTCCAGCAGCTTGATCCGGGCGCTGACGCTCGACTGACTGGTGCCCAACGCCGAAGCGGCCCGTTGGAAACTCAAATACTCGGCAACAGCCAGCGTTTGGACGAGCGATTTCAGTGAAACCCGCCCGTCTATGAGTGCGTAAACCCGTGACGCTCTTGCAGCCCGACCTTTACTACGACGCAAAACTACCTCTTCGATAAGATTCGCAGCAACGAGCAGGCGCTTTTCACACGAGGATCTACCCACTGAACGAGATCGATGACAGCTTTCGGCCTCAATATGAGCGATGTCGAACGATCAACGATCTCGGAAACGGTGGGCGTTCTTCATGAGGCGTGCGAATGCGCCTTCACGATCGGTCGTCATCTCATACGATTGATGCATCAGGTGAAAGCCCATGTCCTGTACCACTGCTTGCTTCCAGGGCCTGGATAGGATTGCGTGCGTTAGATGACGGGTCATCTTAGACCGTTCCATCATCATCCCGGCGATCTCCCGAGCCCGGGGCAGCAACTCTTCACGTGGCAAGCACTCATTTGCCAACCCAAGTTCCACAGCGGTGCGCCCGTCGATGCACTGGCCAGTGTAGGCGTAGTAGGCCGCTCGCTTAACGCCTATAGTCCGCTGAAGGATCAGCGCCATTCCATCACCCGGAGGCGTACCGCCAAGGAAATGTGGATCAAAGAAGTCAGCGTCTTCTGCACAAAGCGTAATGTCGCAAAGCGTCGCGAGTTCGCAATGGGTACCAGGACCGTTGATTATACCGATCGTAGGTATATCGATGTTGAATACCATGTTTTCGATCAGACGCCTTGAGTCGTGAAATAGTGCCAGTTGCTCTTCGCGATCCCATTCGCGAAATGGCGTCGTCCACACCTCGGGATTACCGATTTGCCAGCGATCCCCGGTCCCCGTCACGATAAGAACTTCGTTGTCGCGATCTCGACCGATATCGATCCAGGCTTCGCGCCAAGCATGATGAGCTTCCCAGCTATGAACCGCGGGTCCTCCCTCGTGATGAAACCGGCACTCAATGACGCCATTCTCCCTGGTTAGAGCGATAAACTTCTCGTACGACGATTTGTATTGTTCAAATGAACTGCAATGGCTGGAGTCTAGGAAGCTTTTGTGTTCCGACATATCTAGTGTCCTCTCTTTGATTAGATGAAGAATTCAAGGTAAGTAAATTTGGGAATATGCCGCTGTTCAGACATCACAAATCCAACGTGTCCTGACACGTTTTGGAGAACTCCTGGATGGAATCCCGTAGGCAGCTTTTGATTGTGAGCGGATTTAGCCCGCCACAGATATTCTTCATCTCCGCCTGGCACATCTGGGCGGTATCCCAAAAAATCTGGCATGCTGGAGAAAGTTTCTCTCGATTTTGACGGGCACATTGGTTGATGCTGTCAGGCGATAGCCGCCATGGTCGAACGCAAAGCGAGCGTATCTCCGCGCCGCACGCCTCTTTGACGGCAGGTGACGGCGAGTTTGCCAGCGCTACTTGCGAGCACATGCCCACCAAACCGCTCACTACGAACCGAATGAGAAGGCGATGCATTGAGTTGTATCCGCAGTCTAATCGCCACTTTAAAGTCTTACGCGTCAACATGTGCTCGATCTCTGTTGTTTCGTGACGGCGGCATGGCGTATTCATTAAACTCCTTCAGCACATCCATTACTTTGATGCACTTGGTTGGGGTTGGTTCTCCGTCCATTTTGGTGGCGCTCCAAACCGACTGGCGATCAAGCCAACCAGACCTGGAGAACGCCCAAAGGTCTCGCACGCGGCGTGCTTGGGTGTGCCGCCGAACCAAGACTGGACGCGATGTGCTGAAGGCAGCGAGAGACCGGAGCCATTTCGATCCTGACCGTCGACTATGAGTTTCGAGAACTCGTTCCCAAAGGTGGCTGCTAACGTGTAAGCATCCCCGACCTGGGATACCCGCGGCGTGTTTGAAATCGAGTTGGCTCCGCGTGCCCAGACTGTTGCTGCAAGCTGATTGCCTGAGTGGTCAACCGCTTCTGCTTCAACGGCAATGCCGCCGAGCCCGATTGGCAGGCGTGGAGCTGCTATCGGAAGTGCAAATCCGGTCCCGAGGGTTAATGCCGCCGAAGCTCCCGCTGCGACCTTGTCCGTTGGCACGAGACCTGTGACGACAGCACGAACGGTCATGTCGGCGACCTGCCCGTAGGGCACCATCTCAAACCTATCGCTGAGTGATATACAGAGCGCGCGATCGAGGATGTTCGCAACCATCCTTCGATCATCTAGTGATCCTACCTGCGAGGCGGCATCATGGGTGAAGCTCGCAGGAATGATCGTAGCTGTCCTCAATCGTGACAGAGCTACGCTATCAACATATGTGCGCCGCTTCGATAGGGTGCCTTTCTCAGGACTGAGACGACTGTACGAGCTTAGCGTGCCGCCCTCTTTCAGAGGCACGGACGTACATGCTGCAAGCAACGGCACAGCCAAGAGAAAAAAAAGCCGAGTACGGCACGGCGATACCGATGCTCCACCAAGACGCGACGCGTGGTCCGTGGTGAAACGCTGCCTGCCCGATCCGGGACCTATCGCAATTGTATGCGCGGTTTCGCGCCTCGCAGTATATAGTCCTATCAACGTTCGGCACCCCTGCCCACGCGCTCAGTCGGGCCAGAAGGCACCCTCTCTGTCGCAAGTCCAATTGCACCCTCCGGTTGCCGCGAGACGGCGGTTGGAAAACGGTATTCGTGGATATCGGCTGGCGTGTCCTTGCCCTGCATCCTTGAGATCAGCGCATTGAGCGGTGGCGACAGTAGCCAGTTGCGAGTGATAATACCCAAGCGGGTGCGGGGCGTAGATAGCCCCGTAAATAACTGCTTTTGCTTTTGCGCGACCAACGGGCGCTGGGCGGCTTCGTAGCCTGACAAGGCGGCGGAAGAAATACCATGAGTGGCCAGTTCTCCCGCGAGCCGGTAAGCGCCGGTTAATGCAAGAAGCGCACCTGCACCTGACGCAGGTGACGCGCAATATGCGGCATCGCCGACGAGCACCACCCGCCCCGACGACCATGATGGCATCTGCACTTGAGCGAGCGCATCAAAGTAGAAATTGGGAGCACTGTCGGTCTTCTCAAGCAATGCAGGTACATGCCAGCCGAGACCCGTGAATGCTTGGCGAAGCAAATCGCGCTGTTTATCGACATCGCGGTAATCGTAGCTGAGCGGAGTCTCGCTACGGAACATGAAGTTGATCTGTCCAAGTCCGGGCTCGGCACGGAAGATTGCCGCGGATTTTCCAGGCTCGTTGTAAAACGTCACCCAGCCGTGTTCACCCATGGGAAGATCGACGTTCAGAAACGCAAAGTAGTGTTGCTTGAATTTTAAAAACTCTTCTTCTGCTCCGAACACGGAGCGACGAACGCTCGAATGTAGCCCATCCGCGCCGATAACGAGATCGAATCGTCTAGGAGGCCCTTTTGCGAAGGTGACATCTACCCCGCCTTCATCGTGCTGGAGCGTTTTGATCGTTTCGCCAAATACGTAATTTACGTCATTCTTGGTCGCATCGAAGAGCAGTTCCGCCAGATCCCCGCGCTTGATCTCCAGATCCTCGGAACCCACCATCCGTTCCATCGCCTCAAGTGGCATTCTCGCGCGTTCCCGATCGCGGTGATCAACGAAGCGCATGCCCTTGATTCTCAGCACCTTGGCGCGAACGGCAGATGTGAGGCCCATTCTTTCGACAACGGCGAGAGCTTCGGACCTTATATCCACACCGTTTCCGCCGCGGCGCAACTCTGGCGCCTGCTCCACGATGGTCACATCGAAGCCGGCGCGGACAAGCCAGAAGGCGGCTGTCGGTCCAGCAATACTGGCGCCGACGATCAGAACTTTGGGCCGGTTGCCGGCAAAACTATCTGCTTTTGACATATCTCATGCTCCTGCATATAAGATACACGTCGCATCCTATCTCTCAAGAGTCAAGATGCGGCCCGCATCTTATTTTTGAGGTCGTAATGGATACAAAAGCGCAAAGACGACGTGGCCCTGAGTTGGACGAAGCCATTCTTCAGGCTGTCTGGGATGAGCTATCGGCGAAAGGCTATGGTGGATTGACGTTGGATTCGGTCGCAAGCCGAGCGGGGACTAGTAGACCAGTGATCCATCGTCGCTGGAAAAGCCTGAACGACTTGGTGATGGCGGCCTTAGCTCGCTACGTAGCCCTCAACCCAATTTCGATTACGGATCAGGGCAGCGTCCGCAGCGAGATGGTACTGCTACTGAAGCGGCTTTCAGACCGAGCTCAACCTCATTTGATGCGGATTCTCGTTGATATGCGTGAGGACCTGTTGAAGGACAACCTGAGTTTTGTCGATGTTCCTAGCAGGATCGGTGAACATGGACTGGTTGCCGAGATCCTGGAGCGTGGAGCAAATCGTGGTGAAATTGACCCCACACGCATTACCCGCCGAATTGCCTCGTTACCAATCGAGCTAGCGCGTCATGACATGCTAATGACTCTCAAACCTCTCTCTGACAAAAGCATCGAAGAAATCATAGACGAGGTGTTCTTGCCCCTAGTTCTCCGAAGCTCGAAATAATGCTAACTTCTGGAACGTTCGGCTGGGGCGCGTCGTAGCTGTGAAACGCCGTATCGGCATATCGCGTGAACGTCTTTTATCGCTCCCATGAAGTTTGACAATATACAGGGAACGGCCGAGTGATATGGCCATCATGGTCGCTCTCTCGTTCCTGCCTCAGAATCTGAGGCTAATATCTCAACCGTTGCCGTCATACCCGCCGCTAGTTCCACATCGGACGGCGCCCGATCAATCTTGATGCGTACCGGGATGCGCTGGGCAAGCCGCACCCAGGAAAAGGTTGCAGTCACATTGGGCAGGCCGAGATGACCGGGCGCATCGTTGCTGTTCTCGATTCCCCGACCGAGGCTTTCGACACGACCAGTGACTGGCTGATCAAAACCCATCAGCATGATGTGAGCCCGGTCGCCAACGCGGATCTGTCGGATCTTCGTCTCCTCGAAATAACCGGTGATCCAAAAGCTGGCGGCGTCGAGGACGGCGACCTTCGTCACACCCGCCGTCGCATAGTCGCCTGGCCGAAGCCTCAAATTGGTGACATAACCGTCGACCGGCGCACGGACCGTCGAGCGGGCAAGGTTAAGCTTGGCCAGATCGAGCGCCGCCACCGCTGACTGATAGGCGGCGCCGGCGACCGCAGCAGCACCGCTCGATTGCTGAGCCGCCTCCTGGGAAACGACGTCCTTGAGTTGGCTGTGCCGCCGCGCCGTTGCCTGACGAACGATCACATCCTGGCGCTTGGCTTCGACCTCGGCCTCAGCCAGCGCCACTGCCAACCTGAGCCGCTCGGGGTCGATCTCGTAAAGGATGTCACCCCGACGGACATATTGGTTATCAACCACCGAAACCGCGTTGACCGTGCCGGAGACTTCCGGCGCGATCTGCACGACATCGACGCCAACCCGCCCGTCGCGGGTCCAGGGCGTCCGCTCGTACTGGTTCCATGCCTTCAGCGCGATAAAGGCGGAGACGGCGACGAGGCAAAGGGTCAGGGCATAGCGGCCCAGCAGGGATAGAATAGGCGTCAAGGCAGGATTCCGATCGATGGCAGGTACTGCACGAGGAGACCGTAGATGATGACAAAGATGGCGAGCTCCACGAGCGGCCAATAAGCGAACCGCCGATGCAGGCCAGCCGCGGAAAACAGGCGAAGCGTTGCCATGGTGGTGACCAGCGCGATGAACGCGAGCGCTACCAGGCCGGGGATGAGGACGCCTCCGACATGAAGATCAACGATCATCGGTTGTGCTCCTCCCGTATGTTTGAGAGCCGAGCGCGAACCGCAGGTCGATGAGCAGATCGACAATCTGCAGGCGGTTCCTTAGTACGCTGCCTGCCACCTTCCCGATCAGGGTTTCGATCTGTAGATCGAGGTCGAGAAGGCCAGTCGTCGTTGACGACTTCCTGCCCCTGAAGTGCTTGGCGATGACGGATAGAATCTCTCTCAGTTCGCCGCCGACCTCACCTTTGTTCCGTGGGATCGTCCTGCGGAGTTGGCCAGTGACATGGCCGATGCGAAGATGGCGCAAAACATCGTCGAGCACATCCGGATAGGCGTTGCCGGTCAAACGCAACCTTGGCAGGAGCAAGGCCGTCCGATCGATCATCAGACTTACCCAGCGCGTTTCGTTGGGTGCTGCACCAAGCGCGCGGCGCCTGACGTCCCGGCGGCTCAAGCGCAGCAAGCGGTTGATCGCTCCATCGACCGGCACGGTCTGGAACAGGGACATGTTCACGGCGCCGAAGCCAACCGCGGCAAAGAGCGCGATCACACTGTTGAGTGAGGTGGCGAAATCGCCTGTGTAATAGGGACCGAGGGCCGAGAGGATCGGAATGGTGAGCGTGATGCCGAGCGCCATGAAGGTTGTCGGCAGGCGTGCCTGGAGTGAGCCGGCGAGGAGGAACGCCGGCGCGAGCACGGCGACCAGAACCCAAAAGTCTGTAACCTGGGGCAGGATGACGAAGCTGTAGATGAGGCTGACGAAGACCCCGTAGATCGACCCGACGAGATACTTGACGACAAAAGGCACGGGCGCATCGAAATTGCCGAACAGGGTGCAGCAGACGCCGAGAATGGAGACGGCCATTCCGCCCTCTGGCCAGGCCGACCAGATCCAGAAGGCGCAGCCAATAAGAATGCCGGTGATCGCGCCGAGCGCGGTCCGCCCCGCCATCCACGGATCGCGGTGATAGACATAACCCTTCGCCCGCTTCGGTCCATGAAGGGACGCGGCGTCGCCCAGGCGCCCGGTCGCTGCGATAGTTCGCTCGAGCCTGTCGCAGTCCTGCAGCAGACCGACCATCTCGGCCAGGTGACCCGCAAGGTTGGCCGCAAGCCTGTCGCCGGGCGTCGTGGCGTCCAGACCAAAACGCCTCTGGATTGATCGTGCCTGCGCCATCAGTTGCGTCGCGCCAACCTCCCGGTCATCCTGCTCAGCGCTTGCGATCCAGGCACCGACGTCGCCGACCAGGGCGATCAGTTTGCCCTGCGCGTCGCCATCGCTTAAGCGAAGGGCCTCGATCCGGTCTTCGATATCGGCCGCGAGCCACAGCAAGCGGGCCAGCCGGTCATGGATGAGCTGCAGTGTCCGGCGTGGTGGCGTTGGCGCCGGATCATAAGGCAGATGCGTGGCAAGCCCCTGGATTGCCAATAGATCGGCCGCAAGCTGGTGGCGGTCGCGACGGTTATCCCCCGGCGTTCCACGCAGCGCATGACCCGCCAGCCGACGGGCGTCGCGCAGCGTGGTCGACAGCTTGCCGGTGAACTGGCCGGTCATGCGTTTCGGCAGGATGTAGCGATGGACCAGGACGGCACAAAGGATTCCGATCGAGATCTCCTGGACCCGCACCGACGCCGTCTCGAAAACCCCGCCCGGATCGAGCACGCTCGGGAACCCGATCAGGCTCGCGGTATAGCCAGCAAGAACGAAGGCATAGGCGCGTGGCGTGCGGTCGAGCAGCGAGAAAAACAGGCACAGGCCGATCCAGCCCGCAAGCACGACGCTGCACACCATCGGATCGTTCACAAAGTTTGGAACGATCGCGACTGTCGCTAGCGCACCGACAAGCGTCCCTGCGAAGCGATAGACACCGCGGCTGAAGGATGCCCCGGCGGAGGTCTGGGAGACGATGTAAACGGTGACGATCGCCCAGAACGGCTTGGGAAGCCCGATCCTGAGCGAGATGTAATAGGCCAGCATCGCCGCGGCAAAACTCTTCGCCGAAAACAGGATCGCATCCGCATCCGCCTTCATAGTAGGCGTGAGCAGGAAACTCGTTCCAGCTTCAAACATGGCTGCGACGGTCTTGCTTGAGGGGTTGTTTAAGGGCTGCGCGGTGTTCATGCCGCGAGTTGTGATCGATTTGCAAAAGCAAATATATTCGGTATTATGACAAAAAATATCTAAAAATGGCCATTCTCATGTCTTTGCCGCGATCTGCCGTTTCCGTTTTCGATCCCGACCTGACGCTTCTGCCTGCAGTCGCCCACAAGCTTGATTTCGCGGAGCATGAGGCGGAAGTGCCTCTGCACGTCCATCGCAAGGGGCAGTTGATCCTCGCTCTGCACGGAGCCGTCACCTGCACTGCGGGCAACGAGATCTGGATCGTGCCTCCCAATTGCGGCGTATGGATTCCGGGCGGCGTTCCGCACAGTGCGCGCGCGACCGCGAACGCCCGGCTCAACTATCTGTTTGTGGAACCGGGCTCTGCGAAACTGCCTGAAAACAGTTGCACGCTGTCGGTGTCCCCCATGATCCGCGAGATGGTCGACCGGCTTGCTCACGAGGGTGCGGACTATCCCGTCGACAGCCATGCCGCCCGGATCGCGCGGGTGATTCTCGACGAACTTGCGCAGATGCCGCATGAGCGGTTCAACCTGCCGATCTCCAGCCATCCGAAAATCCGAGCGATTGCAGACGCTCTGACGATCGAGCCATCAGATCGCAGCACTTTGAGCGATTGGGCGAAGCAGCTCGCGATGAGCGACCGGTCACTGGCCCGCCTGCTGATCCATGAAACGGGACTGACGTTCGGGCGCTGGCGGCAGCAACTCCACCTTGTCGTCGCGCTGCGCGAACTAGCGAGCGGAGAAACGGTGCAGAATGTCGCCGCAGAACTGGGATACGAGTCTGTCAACGCATTCATAACGATGTTCAAGAAGGCCTTGGGCAGCACGCCAGCGCAGTATTTTTCGCGCCGAGGCACACCACCACCTTCCCCTTAACGCTGAGAGTCTTCGACGATGATGTGGCAACATGCTCGCTTGGCTCGTGGCCACATTACGCGTGCGTGCGGCAGCCAGCACCGCTTACAGTTCGGATGACAAGCGTCCTTCACGTTGCGGCTTGCGGATAAATCGTTCAACCAGTTCATCGGTCCATTCCACATATTCCACGTGGAGGCCATCGGCATGGCGGGCATAGAGCATCCGCCCTGTAGGAACGTCAACGATTGGCTGGGTGATAGTTGCTCCGCAGGCAAGCAGCTCGGCTTCAATTGCCTCGACATCGCGAACGATAACAGGGCCGTGGCTATCCCGAATTGGCGCGAGTGATTCCTCTGTTCCCGCGACAACGAACATGTCCCCAACGCCAGCCAAATCCCATTCACCAAAGCGGAACCGCACATGCGCTTTGCGACCGTGGAGCCGTTCCAGGGTGGCCAGCGTCGCATCGCAGTCTGCCGAAAACATTCGTGCATAGGTTTTGAGGATCATGTCACACCTTATTTATTGATCACTACATATCTAAACTCGTTGACTTGTCGCGGTCAACGGTTATTTAGTGATCGATATGAAACAGGAAGCGAATAAAGGTGGCCGCCCTCGCAGCTTCGATCGTGACGGTGCAATTGCGACAGCAATGCGTCTCTTCTGGAGGCACGGTTACGAGGGAGTCTCGCTTGCCATGCTCACAGAAGCGATTGGTATAGCCCCTCCCAGTCTCTATGCCGCGTTCGGAAGCAAAACCGGGCTATATCGCGAGGCTCTGGATCGCTACTCGGCGATGACAGAATTCACGCTTTCCCGTAGTGACGACGAAGCCCTGACCCTTGACGAAGCCCTTTCGCATCTGTTCGACCAAGCCATCGAGAGAGTGACGGGGGAGCAGGGCGAACGCGGATGCATGGTTTCAATAGGATTGCTTTTCTGCCACCCAGATCACGTTCGACTATGCGACGAGCTCGCTATCCGCCGACACGATATGGCAGTACGCCTTGAGAATGACCTTCGGCATTGGCTGCCACCAGCTCGTTGCTGCGAGGCTGCGCGCTTCCTCTGCGCTGTCCTACAAGGCATCGCAGTTCAGGCTAAGGACGGAGCGACTGCGCGGGATCTTCGCGCCACGGCAAATATTGGTCGGGCGGCAGTTACAGCCATGGTTGCGGGGTATTGACTGATGACGGGCGATGCTTTCCAGCCATTATGTTACGATCGCGTACTGTCATTTACTTGAGCGATTTGGGTTGTTCGCTGGCTGACTGCTTTTCGACGCCTCTAAGGTGGATGCCGACGCCTACCACCTCGACAAATTTCGCGAAGGTGCTTCGTTCACTTGCCGCCGGTGACGTCGAGGAATGTACCGGTAATAAAAGAAGCCTCGTCACTCGCCAGCCATACAATCGCGCGGGCGACTTCTTCGGGCTGGCCACCTCTTCCCATGGGAATCGTGTCCCGGACCCGATCCACCCGTCCCGGCTCTCCGCCGCTGGCGTGCATCTCGGTATAGATGTGGCCGGGGCGAATACAGCAAACGCGTATTCCCTCCCGCGCAACCTCCTTGGAGAATCCGGTTGTGAAGGATTCGAGGGCGCCTTTCGAGGCGGCGTAGTCGACATATTCGTTTGGGCTGCCGAGCCGCGCCGATGCCGACGAAATGTTGATCACGGCACCACCCCGCCCGTTGTGGCGGGTGGACATCCGCCTAGCCGCCTGCTGGGCACATAGCATCGGGCCGATTGCGTTGACCGCGAATATACGTTGCATGCGCTCGAAGCTGATATTTTCCAGCGGTGATTGCTGTGCAATGATCCCAGCATTGTTGACCAGCACATCGATCCGGCCGAATTCCCGGTCGATCGTGGAGAAAAGCTGGTTGATCTGCTCGGGATCGGCGCTGTCTGCCTGCACGGCCAAAGCTTTGCACCCGGCAGCTTCCACATCTGCTGTGAGCGCATGAGCGGCGACCTCGTTGGAAACGAAGGTGATGACGACGTCATAGCCGTTGGCTGCGGCAAGCCGCGCCGTCGCAGCCCCCACGCCACGGCTTCCTCCGGTTATCAACATCAGGGGTTTCTGTGAAATGATATTCATTTTCTATCCTTGCTCAGGAGATTCAATAAGGCCGGTTGGGAGTCGGCCAGTCGTTGGATTTCGGCTGCCGGGCTTCGCAGATGGCGGCCTAACGCCAGCACAAGTGGAATGATCAGAACAGCGGTGGCGGCCGCTGCTAGAACGCCGACTGTGCGGGAGCTGTGATCGGCAATGGCGCCATATAAGATCGGAGCGAGGCCACCGGAGCCGATAACGCTCGTATAGAAGATCGCGAAAGCCCGACCTGTATCACCGTCCGAAAGTTCAGGCACGGTGCCGTAGAGCACCGACGATGTGCCGTTAAGAACAATGCCGAGCAGCGGCAGCAAGATGAGCGTTAATGGAAGCGGCGTGAACAGCGTCGCGACGACCAGCGAGGCTGTCGTGGCCTCGGCTATCATCACGGTCCTGACGACGCCCAGCCTTTCTCCAAGCCCGCCGAAAACCGATTTCCCGAACGCGCCACCAATAAACAGCAAGGCGAGAGCGACACCGACCGTCGGTAGGCCGCCGCCCTGTCCCTGAACAAGAAAGGGAAGAAACAGCAGATATCCCATGCGGGTGGCGGTATCGAAGCCGCCGATTACCGTCAAAATACGAAACCCGCCGCGTTGACGGCTGATCGTGGCCTGTCTTCTACTTTCAGTGGCGGCGGGAACGGAGGGCACTAGCCGAACCAAGGTGAAGATCAAAGCGATTCCGAGCATCGCCATCAGTCCGAGCACTGGTTGCCAGGTAAGAACCGTCAGCAGCAGCGCGACAAGCGCCGGCAACACGGCCTTTCCCAGATCGCCCGCAAAATTATAGATGCCGAGGGGACGTCGAGCGGCATCCCCATAGCTATCGGAGACAAGCAGGGAAGCGCGCGGGTGCTGGATGCTCGATCCAATACCAGCAATGACAAGGCCGACGCAGAGCGCTACCAGCCCGAACGGCAGCGCCATGACAACCAGGCCTGTTGCCGCGACGGCCGTTGAAAGGATTAGCGCGGCGCGCGCTGACCAGCCGCGAAGAAGCCGATCAGCAGGTAGCTGTAGGCCGCCCATAGTCGCGTAGTAGAGGGCACGGACGACGGCAAGCGCGGCATAGGAAAGTCCGTACTGAGCTTGCCATACCGGCATGAAGGCATAGAGGGCGTCCGTGAAACCATCATGCAGGGCGTGTGTAATGCTAGCCGCTACAAGGCTACGCTTTTGGGTGCTCCATCGTCTGCTTCGGGTCATATTTCACTATTCTCCGAGTCATGCTGCTTTCCTCGCCATCTCCTGGCAAACGTTACATTGGACGGTATACGCGTGAGCTTTCATCGACTAGTATCGATTTGATCACACATATGGTTCGATTTTCTCACGGGTTCAGCATGCGCCGTCTTCCTCCTTTGAACGCCCTGCGTATATTCGAAGTCGCTGCCCGGACGGGGAGCTATGCCGAGGCAGGCGCTGAACTCGGCCTCACCCATGGCGCAGTGAGCCGACAGATCGCAGCATTGGAAGGCTGGCTGGGCCAGAAGCTGTTCGTGCTGGAAGGACGCCGGATGGTCGCAACACCAACGGCGAAAATCTTCGGCGCGGAGGTCGGCCTATCATTCGATCGCTTGGCTTTGGCAGCAGAGGCCTGCGGACGCCGAGACGCGCGCCGCATTCTGCGCGTCAGCGCCCCAACCAGCCTTGCCATGCGCTGGCTCATCCCTCGGCTTGGGAGCTACAACGCCAATCACCCGCACGTCGAAGTCGTCGTTACGACCGTGTCCTGTGTTCAGGAAGAATTGCGGGGCGGCGTGGATCTCTCGATCCGGCGCGGTGTGGTTAGGGAAGATATATGGCCCCAGCACCATGTCGTTCCGCTGCTCGACGACGTGGATACGTTGATCATGAGCCCCGCCTTATTTGCTGAGCGACCAATCCTCAAGCCCACGGACGTTGAGGGGCATACGCTGCTTGCCAGCGAAACGCGTCCTGGCGACTGGATGAACTGGCTTGAAGCAGCAGGGCTCCAGCATTTGACCGGATTGCATCGACAGACATTTGACCACTTCTTCGTGGCGCGTCAGGCAGTGGAAGACGGGCTCGGCATCGGGATCGGCCCACTTCCGATGCTGGATATCGACATTGCCAGCGGAAGATTGATGACGCCGCTTCCGGACATCCGGGTTCCTAGGACGGGTTATGTCGCGGTTGTCCCTCGTCAGGCCGATCCCGGAAACTTGGTTCGCGGTTTCGTTGACTGGGTGATGGACGAGGCGTCCGGCAAAAACAAGCGCGACGGAGACAGTCGTCAAGCAGCGGAATAGAAGCCCCTACAATCCCAGCCCTCTCTGTCCTCCCAACTGCCACGACACCGATCCGCCCTGCACAACGGCCGTGACCTCGCGGCCGAGCTGACGGTCGATAACCGGCCGCCACGGGACAAGCGTGAATTCATGGCTCTTTTCGACCACCGCGAACTTACCGCTGGATAGCTGCACGGTGCCGGTGAACTTGCCGCTGACGCTCTCGCCATCCGATGCCGCCCGGAACTGCAGCGCCTTGCTCTCGGCCATCTCCGCGCCGGCGCGGGCGACTTCGCGTTCCCGCAGATTGGCGAGCAGATTGCGCCTATAGAGGATGCGTCCATTCTGCTGCCGCGTGGCATCGCCCTGTGCGATATGATGCTCACGGCGCTGGTCCATAGCCTCGCGCACCTGCTGACCGAACCCTGCCGGGGTAATGTCCGAAGCGTCCGGCGTAACCAGCCGCCGGTCCAGCCAGGTCGCACCATCGGCGCCGATCTGCTTTTCCAGATCGAAGGTCGAGACAACACGGATGCTGGCCTGCCGGTTGCGACCTGCATCATAGGCGGTGGCACGGCTCTCGAAATCCTCCGGGATGCGCCACTGGTCAGCGTCGATCCGTTCAGCAATGCCAGCGCGGCGCAGCGCCTCCAGTCGTCGGACATGGGCATCGACATAGCCTTCGTAATCGCCGCCAAGCACACGTCCCTCGAACTTCGCCTGTTCGAGGTGGCGGCTAGGTCGGTTGATACCATTCTCCGAGATCGCAGCGATGGTGCGATCAGAGGGACGTTGCGCCGTGTCGGCCGGACCGACTTCCACGATACTGCCGATCCGTGCGTCTTCGACGCGGGCCGGATCAATGCCAGGAAGATGGTGGGTTCGTCCGTCGATGCCGTCCACCACGAGCGTCAGGTTCTCGCCCATCTCGTCGGTCAGATATTTATCCACGACGCGGCCGGTGATGGGGACCGCAGGTGGTGCATCGTGAAGCTGGAAGGTCATCGGATCACGTTCGTGCCCATCGGCTTTCAGCGCCTTGTGCATGTTGCGGATGATGTCACCGCGCTCACCGAGTTCACGCAGCGCCGGTTCCATTTTCACACTAAGCTCCCAGACGCCGGACGCATGTTCCGTAGCCAGCCCCATCTTTTCCAGTTTGGCTAGACGGCGCAGGCGAAGCGTACGGTTGAACTGACGGCGTACATCTGTCGGTTCATGGCGCAGATCGAGGAACCGTTCATCGGCCTCATCAGTCATCGCGCGGTCGATGCGCGTGAAGCGGTCCTGATCAATTTCGACCGACAGCTTGCGGCACTGCTCGATCTCAGTCACGGGGCCGAGTTCCAGCGTAGTCAACTCGCTCGCCCGCTCCCGAATGCCATTGGCGAGATAGTCGCCATTGATGACCAGGTTCTCGCCCAGATCGTCCTTCCCCCGAACGATGACATGGACATGGGGATGGCCGGTATTGTGGTGATTGACCGCCACCCAATCGAGTTTCGTGCGAAGGTCAGCCTCGATGCGGCTCATCAGATCGCGGGTGTGTTCGGTGAGGTCGGAAAGATCGGCGGTATCTTGGGGCGAAACTATAAAGCGAAACTGGTGGCGATCATCCTTGCCGCGGTCAAGGAACGCATCTCCATCGGCACGATCCTCGGTTGCGGAATAAAGCTGGCCGCGCTCGCCATCGCGCGAGGTTCCGTCTCGCTGGATGTAGCGCAGATGGGCCGCCCCTTTGCCGTTCTTCCCCGCGCTCTGGACGCACCGGGTTTTGACGACGACGCGGCGCACTCCGGCCGCACTGTGACGCCAACCGCCCGACAGGGTTCGGGCGCGGACAAAGGCTGCACCTCGGCCACGCTTGACGCCCGGACCTTTGCCAGCCCGCGATGCCTTCCCGCTCTTTCCGGCCGAACCAGATGAAGGCGACGAGGACGTCCGTGATGCGAATGATGATGATCTGCCGGGGCTGTTGCTATGCCGACGCGCCAGCTTCTTCGCCTGCGTCAGAAAGCTCTTCGCCTTGCCCGCCTTCGGGACATCAGATTTGATCCGACCTGGCCTGTGGCGAAAGCGGTTCTCGTCGTCGGCGCTCACGGACGCGCCTCCAGCCAAAATTCAGAGAAATCGGGCGATATTCGGCTGTAGTGCCGGTCAAAACCCAGCAAAGCCAAGGCTTTGCGCCATATCGCGGCACGCGAGACCCAAAAGCATGGTGCCGTGCGCCGCGCCCCAAAACAGTGTGCAGACAAGGGCTTGCCCAGAAACCGGCCCGACAGGGTGCCGGTTTCCTTTATCTTGCCCTCCGCCTTCCCTGCCCTTTTTGCCCTTCCTGCCGGGAATACAGTCAGGCGATCCCTTGCCTGACTGCACACCGGAAGCGGTCCGAAGAAGCGTGGAGACGCCATGCTCATGGCACATCTCCATCGCTTGCACGGGCCACGAATATACCGCCGTCCTGCGGTTCCTGATCGACGGAAACGCGCACAGGAACAGTCGCGCGGGCGTCGTTCGACGGCTGATTGGCCACCGCCGAATTGCCGCTGGATTGCGCAACGAAGAGCGGAGCTTCGCGCCAATCCGGCGATGGCGGCGGCACGATGATCGGCACATCAGGCGCAGTCGCACCGCCGAGAAGCGGTGCGAGCGTGGCGACATAGGCGCGTGTTTCTGCGGGCAAAGTGCGGCCTGTCGCCAGATGCTCGTCATAGCGACCGGGACCGGCATTGTAGGCGGCAAGCATGGCCACGACATTGCCATAGCGGTCCCACATCTCGCGCAGATACGCCGTACCTGCGAGGATGTTGTCGTGTGGATCGTAAGGATCGCGTCCGAGGCCATGGCGGCTGCGCAGGCCCGCCCAGGTATCGGGCATGACCTGCATCAGTCCCATTGCACCCGCCGATGAGATGGCGCGCTCATCGCCCGCGCTTTCCACACGCAGCACGGCCCGAATCCAGTGCTCTGGAATGCCGAAATGCTGTGACGCCTCGGCAATGAAAGCAGCATGGGGATGCGCAGTGTCAGGCACGGGTTGCGGCGTGACCTGCGCAATGGCTGGCGTCAATCCGCTGCCCGCCGACAGAAGGGCCGTGAAGAGAAGAAGGGCGCGGGATCGCATGATCTCAGTCCCGATCTTCGCGGGGCCGCGGACGGCTCCAGTGCAGCGACCATGACGAGCCTGCATCGTCGTCGCGGAACAGGTTGGCGCGGATCGGCTGCGGCAAGGCGGGATCGTCGAGCAGTACCGAGAGATATTCGCCAGCCTTTTCGCCGGTGCGTGTCCATGCTGCACCAACCTCCGGCCCGTCATGTTCAATGTAATGGACGCGATAGTCCGGCGCATTCTCCGTATCGGAATGTTCAGCGGGCACGATGACGAGATCGCGCTTCATGGAGAGTGTGACGAGCTGGCCAGCGAAGCCGGATGCGTCACGCGCAAATTGGCCGATCTGTGTCATGATATGTCTCCTGTGTTGGTGGATTTGGCGTGGGTTCAATGCGTGGCCACCCGCCATTCGTAGCGGCCATCACCTTCCTCATCGGTCCAGAGCGGGAGCGCCCGGCCGATGACGGAACTGGCGGGAACAGGTCCGAAGTAACGGCCGTCGAGGCTGTCCCGGATGTCCCAATTCATGAGGAAGAGTTCACCGTCGCCGATGATGCGGCAGCCCTGCCAGACCGGCAGATCGCGGCCCGTGCGGTCGCGCTCCAGCGCGTCTCCCATCTCGACATAATCGACGGTAATGGTCGCACCGTTGCGGCAGACGCGCTGTCCCGGCTGGCCGAGGACGCGCTTTAGCAGCGGCACGCCGCGTCCGATATAGCCGCGCTCGACCATGAACCGCTCCAGCGGCTCAGACGGCATGATGGCGACCAGTTCGGGAAATTCGAGCGCGTCGGCGGGAGCAACTGTGTAGAAGCCGATGGGCGCACTGGCGGTTGCATTCCAGATCAGCAGGATTGGCAGATCGGAAACAGCCGTAGCAACAAGCGTTCCGGCCGCCAGCATCGACACGGCGAGGATATGACGGCGGCTCACGGCGCGATCCTCCGGCGGCTGACCGATGCGGCATGGCGCTCCGGGGTGTAGGGATTGGGTTCCTGACCAGCACTCAAACGGTTGTGGACGTGCCGCCAGTGCTCCGGCGCAACATCGGCCGGATCGACGCCTAGCGCGTCCACGGCATCGATCAGGGCCAACACCCGCTGGACTTGTCGCCAGCCATCGATACGCAGCAGGATCTCGCCGCCAGGACGAACGAAGGGCACGGTCTGGTACGGTTCGCCTTGCCCGACAGCGCGCAGGATGTCGAGCCGCGAGACGATGGTGCCGTAATCGTTGGAGGCCCAGCGGACGAAGGCGAAGGTGCTTTCGGGTGCGAAGCCGACGAGACTGCGGCGGCGGTCGATGATCTGCTCAAAGCTCTTGCGGCCGAAGCGTATCCACCGCTCGACCTTCTTCTTCTGGAAGGTCAGTTCGACCAATGTGGTGAACGGTGCAGGCCCGTCCGCCTGCGGATGTTCATGAGCAGCGCGCACGGTTTTGCCGGTCATGGCTGATCTCCTTCGATGGGTGGAAACTCGCGGACCAGCAGCTCGCGCAGCATCACGGCGACGGTGACGCCATGCCGGAAAGCGGCAACCTTGATGCGCCCGCGCAGTTCGGGCGTGATGTCGATGGTCAGGCGGGCGGTGAACGCCTCCGTCGCCGTCTTGCCGGTTGTCGGCACCTCGACGGCTCTGACCCAGCTATCGGGATTGCTCGGACGCGATGCGAAGCCGGATTTGACGGGCGGGCGTGTCATGGCACGATCCTCCCGATACCGAGGCCATCGATCTCGGCCGACAGCGCTTTGACCTCCTGTGCGGCCCGTTCGCCGCCATCGGTCTCCGAAACCAGCCGTCCGGTCTGTGCGGCTTCGGCGAAGGCGACACGCTGGCCGATCGTCGTGGCCAGCAAGGGCGGATCATGGTCAGCCAGTGTCTCGGCCGTTTCGCGGGCGATGACGGTGCGCGCACCGCACCGGTTCAGCAGAAAGCGGGCGGACAACTCCGGTCGATAGATGCGCGCTTCGTTCAGAAGCGCCAGCATCTCGGCCGAGGCCCTGCCGTCAAAGGGGGATGGCTGCACCGGGATCAGCACCAGATCGGCTGCGAGCAGCGCTGAGCGCATCAGACCGGCGACACGGGGCGGACCATCAATGACGACATGATCGGCGTCACGCGCTAGTTCCGGCGCTTCCCTGTGCAGGGTATCGCGGGCAAGGCCGATGACGGTGAACAGCCTTGGCAGCCCTTCATGGCTTCGCCGCTCCGACCAGTCGAGTGAAGAGCCTTGCGGATCGGCATCGATCAGGATGACCCGCTTGCCTTGCGCAGCCCAGGCTCCGGCGAGATGCAGCGCCAGCGTTGTCTTGCCCACGCCGCCTTTCTGATTGAGCAGCGCAACAATCATGGCGTACCCCGCCCAGGTCGGCGGGAAGTGGCACTGGCACCGTGCCTTTCATGCGCGCCCGTCAAAGAAGAAAAGTTAGATTCTATGTTAGATTCTAAGTTAGCAGTCGGATTCTGTTTTTCGTTCCAGAGACTTAACTGGGGCTCGTGCGCCTGATGTGCCGATAGAGCTGCGCCTGATGTACCGATACCCTTTGCGCCTGATGTACCGACGGTATCCACAATGTTATCCACAGGCACTGTGGATAGATTTTCAGAGCGGATTTGCAGCAGTTCGCGGCGATCTTCGCGCAGAACCTTGAGCCTGTAGCCGGGCAGCGGCTGGCGGGCCGCAATGCGGCGCAGGTCCAGCGCAAAGTCCGATGGGCGGGCCATGCTGCCGGATTTCTGGTGGAGGTGCGCAACCTCGAACAGCCAGCCATGCGGCTGATGGCCGGCATGCTTGCGGGCAACGCGGTAGAGCCAGCGCTCGATACCGCCGGTCAGCCGAAAATAGTCTGGGTCGATGGTGAGGACGAGCGAACGGTTGAGGACGCTGTTGTAGAACCACTCGGGCAGGACAAACTCCATGCCCTCAACACGCCCGTCGCGCGTGGTCATCTCTTCCCATTCGTTGATCCAGGAGAACTGGCGACGGCGCCAATGCTTGCCGTTACGGATCGTCGTGGCGACGACCGTGGATTGCAGCCGGGCAAGCGCTGCCTTCAGCAGCAGATATTGCCGGTTTCCGGTGTCGCGCCCAATGGCGCGCAGCAGATGATAGGGCGTGAAGCGGAAGAATCGGGATGTCTTGATGCCGTTGTTTTCGGCGGCGACGATCTGGCTCGCAGCCCAGATCAGCACATCGGCATCCCAGATCGTCGCCATACCATGTTCAGGCATCCCGAATACCTGCACCTCGACATCGGCAGTCTTGTAGAGGATGGGCTTCGTGCGCGGCGTCTTCGCCAGCGAGAAGAAAGGCCGTTCCATCAGGTCGCGTTGGTCGCGCGGACTGGCATCGCCGGTTGCGACCACGAAGGGATCGAGGTGGCTGCGCTCGCTGCCGCCTTCTCGCCGCAGGGCGTCAGGGTGATCGACGCGCCGCATTCAGAGCTTGCTCCGCTCTTCAGGCGTCAGGGGGCGCGCCGGAAAGACCGTGCCGGCGCCCTTGTCACTGGTGGATTTGCGCGTGCCGATGTCGGCCCAGGACTGGAGATCTTCGACCGTATAGAGAACCCGGCCGCCGATCTTGCGATAGGTTGGGCCGGTCCCGTAGGTCCGGTGTTTTTCCAGCGTGCGAAGAGAAATGCCAAGGAAACGTGCAGCTTCCTGAGTGCGCAGCATGCGCGGTGGAAGGTCCGCGTTTTGGCGCTCGGCCATGAGATCACCTCCGGTTCGTCAGGTTGGTGCGGCTGCCGGAGACGGCGGCGCGCTATGGCGAACCATGGGAAGTGATCGGCGGCGTGTAGCGTGCCGCATTTGCGCTCATCCGCAGACGGCACCCCCGAAAGGGGCTATATCAGCGCGAAAAGACGTGAGATTTTAGCAACTCAGAGAGGCCGATGTGGATTCGCCCAAGACATCCGCACGCAGTTCGGCTATTAATACAGATGGAGCAGACGCACTGCTCCGGGGCGTAGTAACCCCTGACTAGCGGTTGGTGTCGGCCGTGACGGCACCACACTCCTTGACCCTATGGTCGGGGAGCCTGTGGCGTATGCAACAGGCTTTCCAGCTAAAGGCCATGGGGCCGTCTAGTCACGGTTACTAACTCCCCGATCACCAGGAGTCAGAGAGTTTTATTGCGGGGGCGAACCGCAGAAACTCTTCTGAAAGAAGGGGAATGACCGTGAAAGCACCCGTCGAACTTGATCCGGATGTGGATGATCTGGCGCCGTCCGCCGATGTCATCACCGCCTATGACGAGCAGCATTTCGTGACCTATCTGCGCCTTCTCGACGCCAAGGCCGAGGATGCGGACTGGAAGGAAGTGGCGCAGATTGTTCTGCACCGCGATCCGGCATCAGATGAGATGCGAACGCGGCGATGCTGGCAGAGCCATCTGGAGCGGGCCCAATGGCTGTCGCGGGCAGGTTACAGGCAAATACTGGAACAGGCTGCGGCAAACAGGAATCGGTGAGATTGCCTCATTTGCCCTTTGATCGTGGAATCGGCTTGACCGGATAATGCAAAAGCAGCCGATAGCCCCCGCGCATCATCCTGATGCCGTGGGCAACAAGACGACGTGCCTTGTTCTTGCGCGGATCAGTCTCGAAATCTTCCTTGTCGCCACGGAAGCCGAGCAGGACTTCGGCAACGGCGCGATAGCTTTCGCCATGCAGCCGTGCGTCCAGCGCCCGCAGCGACAGAAGGTGCCATTGCCGAAGCTGCGCTGGCATGGCGCGAATATCCGGCCCCGGAGAGCGGCCTGTCAGGCACCGCCAGAGTCGGCGGGCCGCATGGGCGCGTAATTCCATGAACTCGTCCATGGGCAGGATTGCAGCATAGAAAGCTGCCGCATCGATTGCGCCCTGTGGCAGCCAGAATTGATGCTCCATCCCACCGACACGCCAGATTGCGTGCCAGCCATCCGGCGCGCGGCGCAGGATCAGGCCATCGAGATGTGCGAGAGCGACAAGCCGCCCGCCATCCGGATCGTTCTGCTCGACCGGAGACAGAATAATGGCCTGCGGATTGAAATGCGGCGACCAGAAAGGCGGTGCGCCGTCAGGCTGCGCATCGGGGTCGTGTGCGAAATCGCACCCCCCAGCGGGAAGCAAAGGCATCAACCTCTTCTCCCGCGGGTTCTCTCCTCTGCGTGAGTCTCTCGACGTCATGGCGATAGTCTTCGTTGCGACGAAGATATTCCCAAGCGAAACCGGCGGGCGGAAGGTCTTTAATGCGTTTATAGGCCGCCGGAGTACGCCAATCTATGCTCTGCATGGCGCGTCCTCCCAAAGCCGAACGGCACAAGGCCACGTCCGACCTGAAAAGGCTGCGGCATCGAATGGTTTTGCGGTAGCGTGTTTAACGCGATAAGTGGATCGCCTAACCCGATCAATCTATTAAAGAATCTCTCGTTAGCACTGTTGCGCATCACATGGGAGACACCCTGACGACATTCCCGCGTCAGTGATCGCAGCCGAATGGCGGAAACGCGATTGCGCGGTTCTGGCACAGACGAGAGCGCGGCCCGCAGGGCGACATGGCAGCCGCCCATTTTGCGCAGGTCCGCGCCGAGTTGGAGCGTGCGGCACGCCACGCGGGCCGCAAGACATGCAGATCGGCGCACACGCCCGCAGCGAGTGGCTGATCGTGGTAAAAGGAGTTCGTCCGCATGCCCGGCGTGCGGGTGGAGAACAGGGTGTAGCGGTTGCGGTAGGCGTGACGGCTTTCCTGCGGGTATGAGAAAGGCCCCGACCTTGCTGTCGGGGCCTTTGTTCCGCGCCTCAGTCGCCGCGGCGACCGTTGGGGCGGGACCAGATGAGGGAGAAGGTGTCGCCTTCTTCGTCATCGAAGAGGTTGGCGTAGATTGGGGCGTTGAAGCTCGGATCGTCCAGCTTAAGACCCAGATAGTCGCGGCCCTCGTTGGAGCGCTTGGACCAGGCGGCGCCGATTTCGGCGCGGCCGACCAGAACCCGGTGGCTGGGGGCGTTCTCGCCGGTGGCGCGCAGGTCGGGAATGATGCGCACGCCTTTGGCCTTGACGCTCAGGGTGACGATTTCGCCGGTGAAGTCGTTCGAGCCGGTCTTCTTGAAGGTGCCGATGGTTGCCATTTTAAGTCTCCGTTTTCCGTTTCCGAGCCCGCACCATTGCGGCCTCTATGGCGATCGACCGGCCGGAGACGAACGCTGGCGCACCCCCTTTGGGGGCTGGACAGCACAGGCGGTACTTTCTTGTTCCGCGCGGAATGGCGGCTCTGCCGTCAGGGGAAGAAAGTTGTGACGACGCTGTTGCGCTAAAGCGGTCGAAGCGCATCGCGCTGTTCTTCGGCCAGATCAGGCCATTGAAGAGGTCGTTTGGAGCGGTTGAGACACGGGGGCTGAACGGAGACGTGGCAACCTTGAGGCTCCATCATGATGACCAGACCGGTAACACCAGCCTTTTTGTCACCCCGCCATCTCAGGCCATGCGCATCTCTCTTTCCGGCCTGTTGCACTGGCATTGCCCCCAGCCGGGTTGTGGTCAGTCCGCAAATGCTGGCGCTGACCGTTCTGCGCTCCTATGGGCCTCGTCTGTGCCTCAAGCTGATCCGATGCCTGGTCGCTATCCGCCACCATTTTCCTGGCGAAGATGGAAGATGATCCGCATTCCCTTCTGGTCGCCATCAACGGATCGCATGGCCAGGCGCGCATGAGCGACAAAGCTGGCTTCTGCAGGGGCAGCAACATGATTGGCGGCGCGTGAAACATTTAGTCTTACGGAGCAAAGTGCGCGCTGACTGAAGTGTGGCATGGCAGCTCTAGCAAGCCAAAGCAGATGGACACGCAAGCAGCGAGGAAACACAGTGCGGCTTCCGCGATTTTCCAAGTCGATTCCCGCCTATGGACACTGGAGGTGTCGAGACAACACCGATTTTCCCTACAACGGAGAACCAAGGTCGTCCTTTTGATAGTTCTTGACGACCCGCTTGTGAACGATGTAAACAGTTATTGTGAATGATGTTCACAGGGGGTTTCGTGACAGCAATCGGTGACGATCTCGTCGGGATCAATGAAGTCGCACTCATGGCAGGAGTGTCAAAACAGGCCGTCGCCAACTGGCGAGTGCGCACCGCCGACTTCCCCGATCCAGTGAGCGAACTCGCGTCTGGGCCAATCTTCCGCCGGTCTCAGGTTCGATCCTGGCTGCGGCGAAATAAACGCAAAGGAAAGTCAATGACGCATGTATTTTCGACAATCAATCTGAAGGGAGGAGTGGCCAAGACCACCACCACGGTGGCCCTGGCAGAAACCTTCTCGGCAAATATGGGCAAACGCGTCCTCGTGATTGATCTCGATCCCCAGACCAACGCCACGCTGATGCTCATTGGCGAGGACAAGTGGTTCGAACTAAACGGCAAGGAGCGAACACTCGCCCGCCTGTTTAAGGATGCTATGGATCCAGACAATCGAAAGTTCGACCTCGACAGGACTCTCCAGAAGAGTGTGTCCGATGTCGGCGCGGCGAAGACGGTAGATCTACTACCCTCCAGTCTCGACCTTATCGACGTACAGGACAAGCTAGCGTCGGCTCCAGTTGGAAAATTCTATGCGGCGAACCCGATCGAACTCCTCTGGCGAGCGATAAAGGCACGCATCGACGACTACGACATTGTGATGGTGGATTGCCCACCGAACTTGGGGATCATCACTCTCAATGGCCTTCGCATCTCTGACGGTTACATAATCCCAACCATTCCCGATCACCTCTCTACGTACGGCATTCCGCAGATCGTCACTCGGATTAAGGACTTCTCGGAAGCAATTTCTGAAACGATCGAGCCGTTCGGCATCGTCGCCACGAAGTATCAGGCGAATTCGACTGTCCACAACAACATGCTGAAGCAACTTCGTGACGATGAAAACATCCCAGTGGTCATGGATACGATCATCCGCCAGGCCAATCAGGTAGCTGCGGCCGCAGAGTTTCAGACGTATCCACGCACCCTGAAACAGAAATACGGTAGCGAGTTGGCTACCCAGTATGATGAACTTGCCCGCGAAATTTGGGAACAACTGGAGGGCGGACTATGAACATGAAGAAGGTACTGAACGCTCTCTTCAAAGAGATCGTCCAGGAGGCCGACACCAACCCTGCCTTCCGCGCCCGCCTTGAAACAGTACTCGGCCCAGATGAAAAGAAAAAACCGGAATCGAAAAACCTCGATGCCGGCTCACCAAAAACCAGACGACCGAGCAACCGCCGTCCGCCGGCCATCCTCGACCCTGTTCAACTGGCAAGGCAGGGCGAGGACCTACTCCGATCAGAACTCGCAAAACTCGACATTGAACAGTTACGCGACGTCGTCGCCGAATACGGCATGGACACCGGCAAGCTGGTTCTGAAATGGCGTGATCCCGAACGCATGATCGAACGGATCGTCGAATTGGCGCGCGGTCGCGCTCAGAAAGGCAGCGCCTTCCGCGATCAACCACCCGGCGATGAAATAACCGATGCCATCGAACGCGACAATGACCCGAAAGCAGAAAGCTGATCCGGCACGTAAGAAAGCAGGGAGGATAATCATGCCCAGTAGTCGCGCCGCGCCTTCGGGCACCCCTCATCGGAGTTAGGTATTCAATGTTTATTGAAAGACTCATTCTTAACAGCTTTCGTTGCTTCGGACCTGAGGCGACAACAATCGAACTGACATCCGGCCTCACCACCTTCGTCGGCGTCAACGGTGCGGGCAAGACTGCGGTTATGCAGGCCCTGCAACGCCTCTTCGGCATCACTGGCGATCAGAAGCGGCTACGTTGGCAGGATTTTCACGTGCCCGCCGCCGAACTGGTTACGCCGCTTCAACGCACTTTTATTCTTGAGGCAATTCTCGCCTTTCCCGAGCTTGATGCCGGCGGCGCCGACGCCGGCGCTATTCCCGAATTCTTCCAACAGATGGCCGCGGACGAGGCTGGCAGGCTCAAATGCCGTTTGCGCCTGGAGGCCACCTGGACGGACGATGGTTCGCTTGAAGGAACGATCGAACAAAAATATTGGGCTATTCGCACATTCGGTCCGTACATGGAGACGGATTGCATCGAGCTGAAGCCCCTCGACCGCGCTCGAATTCAGATGATCTATGTGCCCGCGTCACGCGACGGCGCATCTCAGGTAACAGCATTTCTACGCGGTCGCCTCTGGCGGGCCATTAACTGGTCACAAGATGTTAGGGAGACATTCGCCGACGCGGGCGCTACATTGAACGGCGCTTTTTCCGGTGAAGCCGCAGTCGACATCGTGGCGACCGCTGTGCAACGGCGCTGGCAAGAAGTTCATACTGCCGGCACCGACACGACACCGCTTTTCCGACCAGTCGATCTGCGCTTTCAGGAGTTCATCCGCAAGGTTGAGGTGGTCTTTCGACCCGACGAAGCCGGTCGTGAGAGAGCCCTCGACGACCTTAGCGACGGGCAACGCTCACTCTTCCATTTGGCGATGACGGCCGCGACTTTGGATGTCGAAAGCAGCATAGCCGCCGATCCGGTTGCCGCGGGGTTTCAGCCCGGAGGTGTGCCGCTGCCCGCCCTGACACTCATCGCCATCGAGGAACCAGAGAACAATCTCGCGCCGTTCTATCTCTCGCGCATCGTTCGGCAGATCGACGACCTGACGAAGGGAAACAAAGCCCAAGCCGTCGTCTCCAGCCATTCCGCGAGCATTCTTGCGCGGGTTGACCCGTCTCAAGTCAGGCATTTCCGACTCAATGCAGTCGACAGAACAGCGCGAGTCCGCGCCATCCGGCTTCCCGTCGGTATAGAGGACGCGTCCAAGTTCGTGCGCGAAGCCGTACGCACCTACCCTGAACTCTACTTCGCCCGCTTTGTCATCCTTGGCGAAGGCGCCTCAGAGGAGGTGGTGTTGCCACGCCTTGCCGAGGCAATGGGCCTCGACATCGATCGCTCATTCGTAGCCGTCGTCCCTCTCGGCGGTCGGCACGTCAACCATCTCTGGCGACTACTGAGCGATCTGGACATTCCTTATGCAACACTTCTCGATCTCGACCGGGGACGCGAGGGGGGCGGCTGGGGGCGCATCAAGACGGTATGCACCCAGCTTCTGGAGATTGGCGTTTCACCGCAAGCCATCTTTGGTCAACACCTGAACGCAGACCCGGCCGCTAACCTCGCCGCGTTCGACGCGACACCGATTGAGAATATCGCGCTCATGGACAACTGGACGAATTTCCTAAGACAGTTCCATGTTTTCTTCAGTGCGCCGCTAGACATAGACTATTCCATGCTGCGGGCCTTTCCAGCGCCTTACCAGGTGGTGGAACCGGGGCGACAAGGACCATCACCGCAAGGAGATCCGCGAACGGCTGTCCTCGGTGAATCAGGTCGTGGCGAACTCTATGCACCCGACCAAGATCAACTCCTGCGTTGGTATCGCTACCTCTTCCTCGGCCGCGGGAAGCCCAGCACACACGTTCGTGTTTTAAGTGGGCAGACGGCGGAGGCTTTAGCCGAAGCGGCCCCCGATGAGCTGCGAGCGCTCCTCACCTCCGTCTCAGCCCGCCTAGCTCCACCGGCTCCACCGGCGTCACCGGAGGCCTGACCATGCCACTCGTCCGGCCACAAGACTGGCGACCAAGAGGCATAGATGACCTCGAGCCCGATGCCTGGCGCGCTCTGCGCCAACCCGGTTCAACGTGCGTTGTTGCTGGCCCCGGCGCGGGAAAGACCGAATTCCTGGCGCAGCGTGCCGCCTATCTCCTTGAAACAGGACTATGCCCAGCGCCGTATCGCGTCCTGGCCATCTCCTTCAAAGGCGACGCGGCCGACAACCTTGCAGTACGCGTGCGAAAGCGCTGTCCGCCCGAACTGGCAAACCGCTTTACATCCCTGACCTTCGACGCCTTCACCAAAAGTCTGGTCGATCGTTTCCAGAGCGCGATACCCATCGACTGGCGACCCACCCGCCCCTATGAGATCGCGTTTCCTGCTTACCGGCAGGTCGCAGGTTTCCTTGACCTTACCCGCTTAGCTGCCCCACCACAGTGTCAAGCTGAAATCGCAGGACTTGGCGCGGGTAACTTCGAATCCCGTCATGTTGGCGCATACCGCTTGCCGATCGAGCGCCCCGCGCCGCAAACCGGCACTGAGTTCACCATACACCGATGGTGGGCAGGCCAACTCGGAGCTCAACCTCAATCAGCCATTAGCTTCGTAAGCCTAAACCGCCTCGCCGAACTGTTGTTGCGCGCCAGCCCGGACATCAGGCGCGCACTTCAATTGACCTACCCCTTCGTGTTCGTCGACGAATTTCAGGACACGACTTACGCGCAGTACGATTTCCTGCTCTCAGCGTTCAGCGGGGCCAATATCGCCATCACGGCCGTTGGGGATGACAAACAGCGCATCATGACCTGGGCCGGCGCGCGCATCGATGCCTTCGACCGTATTACGGCAGATTTTGGGGCTGTTAGAATCCCACTCCTGTTCAATTTCAGATCTTCACCGGATCTCGTTAGAATACAGCATGTCGTAGCGAGGGCGCTTGATCCGAACGCTGCGGCGACGGTGGCGCAAGCGGTCCGGCAGGTTGATGGCGATGTCGCCCAAGTCTGGAACAGCCCAACCATGGCACGTGAAGCCGAACACCTTGCGCAATGGCTGGCAAACGATATGGCGACCCGAGGTCGTGCGCCGCGTGACTATGCCATTTTGGTCAAACAGAAGTCCGACGACTTCGAAGCCGATCTTGCGGCGCCACTAGCCCGACAAGGTTTGCGGCTGCGAAACGAGAGCCACACCCTCGGTCGAACCACGCTTCAGGATCTCCTGTCGGATCAATTCACGAGAGTCGCGATCGGCCTGCTCCGCCTAGGTGCTACCCGCCGCGCCCCGGACGCGTGGCAGCTTTGCTCCGCAGCTCTGTTGGACATACGAGCGATCGCGCCCGGTGACGACATCGCCGAGGCGCGCACCGAGGCCGATCTTACGGCATTTCTGACTTCGTTGCGCGCTGACATGGCCAACACGCCGCCTTCGCCAGAAAACGCCGCGCTTTTTGCCGCGCGCGCTTTTGCATTTATTGACTTGGCCGCCGTCGCCCGCACCTACCTCGAATATTCTGCAGGTGACCTCCTGACGATCATGGTCGATGCATTCCAGAAACATCTCACCACATCGGCGAACGGCGCTGCAACGTGGACGTCATGCCTGGACGCTTTTGAGGGCCTCGGACAGATTCCTTTAATGACGGTCCACAAAAGCAAAGGTCTCGAATACGACACCGTTGTTTTCATCGGTCTCGACGATCAGGCCTGGTGGGCACACACGCCGGGCAATCCAGAAGGCCTCGCCACTTTTTTTGTAGCGCTCTCACGCGCCAAGCAGCGTGCGATTTTCGCCTTCTGCCAAGAGCGAGGCCAGCGCCGCCGCGTTGCCGAACTGTTCCAGCTGCTCACGAATGCTGGCGTGCCGGAGATCGCCATATAGTTTGGATACTGCAATTGTCAGAACGTATTGCCACGATCGGGTCGCTTCCGACACCCAGAGGCTCTCCGAAGCCCTAAAAGAGCACGAACATCTTTGCAGCGGTGAGAGTTTTAGATGAATTATGACAAAACCTTTGCCGCATTAGCCATCGAGCGACTGCCTCCGATGGTGTCGCCATGCGGTATGGCTGAACGCGGTCGACAGCTTGCGACCGCGCACCTCGCTAAATTGGCAAACGTCCGGGTATTCTGTGCCCATCCTTTCAGGCCCGCTTCAACACACCGGCGGTTGTATCAGCCGCCGCCATACCCGCAACGCGCAGGAACGCCGTCACGCCCACCGCAATCGCCCCGATCACCGAGAAGATAAGCTGCCATGTCTCAGACGGCATCATGTGCTTTACGATACCGAGCGTGGCATAGAACCCGGCCATACCCGCCGGAGCGACGAAGGCCAGAGCGATCAGCAGCCGCGCCCAGATCGGGCGGAGCAGCATGAGCAGGCCCTGACCGACGGCCAGTGTCAGAGCGGCGGCGACAAGACCGACGACGATGCCGCCGAGCCAGCCAGCCCCCGTGCCATAGGCCCAGGTGCCTGCGTTCAGGCCGATGAAGAACGGCAGGGCGAATACGGCGAGATTGAACAGCAGCCAGCACATGGTGCCGATGGCTGCGATGGAAACAAGGATTCCGAGAACGATCATGGTGGTGTCTCCGTGCAAAAGGTTGGACGGTGCGCCTTCCACCACCACCACGGCGCACATCGACATATAGCATGAATTTGCCTGTCTGAGCGAAATGGAATGATCGGCGGGCGCTATCGTCATGCTCATGATGACGTGGGAAGGCAGCGCTCACGCGCTGCCGGTCCCGAAACGATAGACCGGGATGCCCATCTTGCGGGCCTTGTCGGCCAGGTTATCCTGAATGCCGGTGCCGGGGAAGATGATGACCCCGATCGGCATCGTGGCGAGCATCTGGTCGTTGCGCTTGAAGGGTGCTGCCTTTGCATGTTTTGCCCAGTCGGGTTTGAAGGAGACCTGTGCGACCTTGCGGTTATTGGCCCAGGTGGCCGCGATGCGTTCCGCGCCCTTGGGCGATCCGCCGTGCATCAGCACCATGTCCGGGTGCTTGGCGTGGACCTGATCGAGCTTGGTCCAGATCGTCCGGTGATCGGTGGTGTCGCCGCCCGAGAAGGCGATCTTTGGTCCGGCCGGCAGCAGCACCTCGTTGTCGGCCCGGCGTTTTGCGGCGATGAAATCGCGGCTGTCGATCACGGCCGAGGTCATCTGGCGATGGTTGACCCGTGAGCCGGAGCGTTGCGACCAGTGCGTTCCGGTGGTGCGCAGATAGATGTCGGCGGCGGTATCGCGAAAGGTTTCCATGCTGTCGCGGCGCTCGATCAGGCTTTGGCCCGCGCCGATCAGGGTTTCGAGGTGGACGGATTTGACCTCGCTGCCATCCTGTTCGCGCTGAAGGCGCTTCTGTGCCTGTTCGTTATCGTCGAGTTTGGTCTCGATCCGCTCGACAGCGCGGTGGAAGGTGTTGACGGTGGACCAGAGGATCTCGTCGAGGTCGAAATCGAGGCTGGTGTCGGCCATGGTGGAAATCAGGGCGTCGAAGATGTCAGAGACTGTACCCTGGATGACGTGATCTTCGGGTGTGATCCGGGGGTCGGCCTCGTCTTCCAAGGGGCGGTAGCCGTAGAGTTCGAGTTCTTCGATGGCGTGGCCGGTCGGGGACGTGCTGTGATCGGGTTCGAAATCGTCGTGCGCGTACATGGGATGCTTCCGTCAGTTGGACCGCGACCGTCGCGGCCTTCATGGCGACGAAAGCCCACGGGCGCTCCGGCCTGGCAGCGCGAGCCTATGGCGAGTGCCTTGATGGCAAAGCCCGGCTGATTTGTTTCGCGCTGTAAAGGCGGGCTTGCCCGCCGACGGAAATCAGTCGGGCGCCGCCATTGCCTGACCGGAGCGTTTGTGGGCCGATCGCCCTCTCAGAAGGCCAAGGCGCGGTCCTCTGCTGATGACAGGATGCAGCCTATGCGCATGACAGGGATTGGAACGGCCCGATCACGGCTCCATACCGGCTATGCACTTGAAGCCATGAAGCGGCTGACGTCCTCGGGCGCGATTTGCACCCGGATCTCTGCCCGAACGGCATCCAGCCCGTAAGTTGTAAGATCTTCGTTGAAGTCCCCCATCATGGGCGAGAGCGTGATAGCCTCGATCCCGACCCCGTGCGCCCGGTCCACCAGGCTATCGCGTGCGCTGTCACCTGCCGGATCGTTGTCGCGGACGACATAGAGTCTGCGCAGGTGCGGCGGGAACAGGATGGCCGTGAGGTGTCCGGCCGAGAGTGCGGAAGCCATCGGCATGGCGGGCAGAGCCTGACGCAGCGACAGGATGGTTTCGAGACCTTCCCCCGCTGCCATGACATCCTGCGCATCACCGAAACGAACCGCATGTCCAAGCAGGTCGCCCATTGCCTTTCTCGGTGGATCGACGGGTGCTTTGCCGGAACCGTCCGGGGCCAGCCATGTGCGGTGTGCGCCGGTGATCCTGCCATCGAGGTCGGTGACGGCGGCGATCATGGCGGGCCATGCTTGCGTCGGGCCATCGTCCTCGGGCCGCCAATAGCAATTGGGGTGAAAGCGCAGATTTGCGGTCTGGCGTAAATCCGTAATGCCGCGTCCGCGTAAATACGCTTCTGCGGTACTGCCGATCAGCGGCTGTGTCATGCGCCAGAGGCGGCGTGCGGCCTCGGATGATCCGGATCGTGCTGGCGTTCGGGACGGACGGGATGGCGGCTGCGGTTCAGGATGCGGCAGGCTGAGGAAACGCCGGGCTTCTTCGGCAACGTCTGCGAAGTCGATCAGACCGAGCGAGACCCGGATCACGTCCAGTAGATCGCCATATTCCCCCGTGGCCGAGTCCTGCCATTTACCGGCAACGCCTTTCACGCTGTCGTGCAGCCGGACGAACATGGAACGGCCAGCCGTGTTTCGGACATCGCCAACCTGCCAGTAATCGCCCTGTTTGCGACCATTCGACAGATAGTGACGGCACACCGCCTCGGCCTGTCGGCCGAGACGCTGCGCCAGTTCGGAAGCGTTGAGACGCGCCATTATGCGGCCTCCCGCTCACCGATGCGCTCAACCGGGAAGCGGTCAAGCAGCTTGCCGATGATCTCCGGCCCCGTTGCATCGACGGGCACGAAGAAGCGCAGCTTCCACGAGATGATCTCACTGAAGAGGCCATCGGCCCGCAGCCGGTCGCGCATTGCGTTAGTAAAGCCGGTCAGTTCGATCCGGTTGGCGCCCATGACGCGGACGCGGCGCAGTTGCAGCCCCTCGGCAAGATCAAGGATCGTGCGACCTTCGATCAGCGCGGCATAGGCGGCATCCGGCGTCAGGTGGCTGGTGACGCCGCTGGTCGAAGCATTGGCGGCCCAGGCCGGCGATACCCGGCGACCGATGATGCGTTCGCCCTCGTCGGTCTGGAGGCGATAGACGCGAGAGGATTCCTGCGGCAGACGCTTCCAGATCGGCAGAAGCAACCCCGTCACCATATGCAGGATGCTGTCGGTGAACTCGGGCACCTCGGCCAGTTCCGCCTTCCAGGCCACGGTGAAGGCGGCACGGTCGACCTCGATCCAGTGGGTCTCGCCCATCGCCCGCACCGGAATGTTCATCGCCTCCATCGGCCGGATCAGCCGCACGCGTCGTTCGATCTCGCCATCATCCAGCATGACGCTGGTGGTCGGGATCTGCACTGCGGCACGACCGGATCGCTCATTGATGAGCAATCTTGCGCGGGGATCATCCAGTTCCGCCAGGGCCGCATCGAGCGTGACCGGCTGATTGCGCCTGCGCTCGGTGAGCGTCAGGAGCCGGGTTTCTGCCCCGGTACCCGGATGGGTGTGGATCACCTGCCGGTCTGTGACGATGAAGCTTTCGGCCTTCAGCGTTTCCAGCCCCATGTCATAGGTGCCGGATGCAATGGCCCCATCGATCCGCGCCTGCAGAAGCTGCTCGAAGGCCGAAAACAGGATGCCCTGCAACTCGATGGTCAGCGCCAGCAGGCGGTTCAGGAAGGTGGTGATTGGCGGCAGTTCGTCCTTCACACCATTGCTGTCCATCAGCTTCAGGCCGGTGGCCGATTCAAACCGCTCCAGCGAGCATCCCTCGACCTTGCCGCGCACGATCAGCAGATAGAGCTGGCGCAGCGCGTCTCGGGCATAGGCGGATTCGAGGTTGTCCTCGGGACGGAACAGCCCCTGACCGCCGGTCTGACGCTGGCCGCGTGTGATCGCGCCCAGCGTGTCGAGGCGGCGGGCGATGGTCGAGAGGAAGCGTTTCTCGGCTTTGACATCCGTGGCGATGGGCCGGAAGAGCGGCGGCTGCGCCTGATTGGTCCGGTTGGTGCGCCCAAGCCCCTGAATGGCGGCATCGGCCTTCCAGCCCGGTTCCAGCAGATAATGCACGCGCAGGCGCTGGTTTCTCGCCGAGAGTTCGGCGTGATAGCTGCGTCCGGTGCCACCGGCATCAGAGAAAACCAGAATGCGCTTCTGGTCATCCATGAAGGCCGAAGTCTCGGCGAGGTTGGCAGAAGGCGCTCGGTTCTCGACCGCAAGACGTGCCGATGCTCCGTCACCCTTGCGCACGATCCGGCGCGAACGGCCTGTGACTTCCGCCACCATATCCGTGCCGAAGCGCTGGACGATCTGGTCGAGCGCCCCCGGCACGGGTGGAAGCGAACCGAGTTGCTCCAGCATCTGGTCGCGCCGCGCTACGGCTTCGCGGCATTCCACCGGCTGACCGTCGCGGAAGACGGGGCGTGACGACAGGTTGCCCTCGCCATCGCTGAACGGCTCATAGAGCTGTACCGGGAAGGAATGCTGCAAATACGAGCCGACATATTCCCTCGGGGTGACATCGACAGAAATATCGTTCCATTCCTCGGTCGGGATCTCGGACAGTCGCCGTTCCATCAGCGCTTCGCCGGTCGAGACGATCTGAATGACGGCGGCATGGCCCGCTTCCAGGTCGGCCTCGATGGACCGGATCAGGGTCGGGGTTTTCATGGAGGTCAGCAGATGGCCGAAGAAGCGCTGCTTGGTGCTTTCAAAGGCCGAACGGGCCGCCGACTTGGCCTGCCGGTTCAGCGTGCCCTCGCTGCCGGTGATGTTGGCGGCTTCCATTGCCGCGTCCAGATTCCCGTGAATCACGGCGAAGGCGGCAGCATATGAATCGTAGATGTGCCGCTGTTCGTCCGTGAGCTGATGCTCGATCAGTTCATATTCGACACCATCGTAGGAGAGTGAGCGGGCGGTATAGAGGCCGAGGGACCGCAGATCGCGCGCCAGCACCTCCATCGCCGCAACGCCGCCGGCTTCGATCGCCTCGACGAACTCCGCGCGGGTCTGGAACGGAAAATCATCGCCGCCCCAGAGGCCGAGGCGCTGCGCATAGGCGAGATTGTGGACGGTGGTGGCGCCGGTCGCCGAGACATAAACCACGCGGGCATCCGGCAGCGCGTGCTGGAGCCGCAGGCCCGCACGTCCTTGCTGCGAGGCGGCGACATCACCGCGTTCACCTTTGCTGCCACCGGCATTCTGCATGGAATGGCTCTCGTCGAATATAATGGCTCCATCGAAATCGGACCCCAACCATTCGACGATCTGCTTGACGCGCGAAACCTTCTCACCCCGGTCGTCGGAGCGTAGCGTGGCATAGGTTGTAAATAGGACGCCTTCCGACAGCGCGATCTTTGCGCCTTGAGGGAAGCGTGACAGAGGCGTGACCAGCAGCCGTTCCGTGCCGAGCGCCGACCAGTCGCGTTGCGCGTCCTCGATCAGCTTGTCGGATTTGGAGATCCAGATCGCCTTGCGCCGACCGCGCAACCAGTTGTCGAGAATGATGGCGGCGGACTGGCGACCCTTGCCAGCGCCGGTTCCGTCACCGAGCATGAACCCCCGGCGAAAGCGGATCGATCCCGTAGCATCTTCGGGCGCGGCGCTCACATTGTCGAAATGCTCGTCCACGGTCCAGGCACCCGCGAGATGATCGGCATGGGCTTCCCCGGCATAGATCACCGTTTCGAGCTGGGCGTCCGACAGACGCGCATAGATGTCGGCGGGCAGCATGGGCCGGTAGGAGGGCTTCGGCGGTGCGACCGAGGCCATGGCGGCGGATTGCACCAGCTTGGTCGGATGCGGCTGCGCGCCAGATATGCGCAGCGATTGCAGCGCATATTCCTCATAGATGGCATCGGACAGGCGAGCGCCTTCCGGTGGCGTCCAGTCCACGGTCTCATAGGCAATTTCGACGCCCTCGGGATCGTTGGCGGGAGCAGCAGCAGGCCGCGCAGCTGTCGCCCGGGCCAGATAGCCCCGCACGGTTTTCGGCGCAGCGGTCGAAGCGGGCACCACGATCTTCGGCAGTGATACCGGCGAACGCTGCGGGACAAGCGCCTCGATCCATCCGACCATCGTGGCAACATCGGGTGCAATTCCCGGTGAGGCCGGAAAACTTGCCGGATCGTTGGCGGGCAGTTTGTCGATCACGGTCAGCCGCGTATCGATCGTGGTGCCGTGCTTTGCATAGATCGCACCATCAACGGCGGCGGTGAACACCACGCGGCCACGGGCCTGCAAGCGGATGAATGCGTCCCGCCATGCAGGAGCTTCGGGGCCAAAGCCCGCGCCGGTGATTGTCACCAGCCGACCGCCGGGAGCAAGGCGGGCCAGCGCCGAGGCAACATGGCGGTAGGCCGCATCAGCGACACGCCCGCTGACATTGGCCATGACCGAGAATGGCGGGTTCATCATCACCACGGACGGGACGGCATCTGCGGCCAGATGATCGTCGATCTGGGCGGCGTCGAACCGGGAGACGGCAAAGGCCGGAAAGAGTTGGGCAAGCAGATCGGCGCGGGTATCGGTCAGTTCGTTGAGGATCAGCGAACCGCCGATGGTTTGCGCCAGGATCGCCAGAAGGCCGGTCCCCGCTGATGGCTCCAGCACGCGATCATGGGGCGTGATCGCAGCGGCTGTCAAAGCGGCAAGGCCCAATGGCAGAGGCGTGCTGAACTGCTGGAAGTTCTGGCTTTTCTCGGAACGCCGGGTCTGCGTGGGCAACAGCCCCGAGATCTTTGCCAGCACGGAAATCCGTGCAACCGGAGACGCGGCTTTGCGGAAAAGCGCCTTTCCGTATTTGCGCAGGAAGAGAACTGTGGCGACTTCGCAGGCCTCATAGGCCAGTTTCCAGTCCCAGACGCCGGTAGCATCGGATGCGCCGAAGGTCGTTTCCATCGCACCGCGCAAGGTGGCGGCATCGACGCGCTCACCGCGTTCGAGATGGGGGAGCAAAAGATTGGCCGCAGCCAGGATCGCAGGCGCAACTGTGATCGGCGTGACCGGATCGGCCACGGGGAAAACCATGTTCATGTCGGGAACCTCAGGAGAGCGGGAAGGACAAGCCCGGACAGCGCTCCCTCTCGACCACCCGGACCTGACCCTTCCCGGCCCACCTCTCACTCTCAAAGCGCAGCATGAAAAAAGCGCCCCGACCGGACGGCGGGCGCTTGTCAGTGTCTTCCCGGGATCATCCGAAGCGGCGACCGGCTTCGGTGAAGGTGTATTCAATGGCGGCGATGGTTTCATCGACCATTTCGTCCGAGGACAGATAATCATATTCGCGTTCAAGCTGGTGGTAGAGCCATCGAGCCAGATCGCGCAGCGCCTCGATGATCGTCTCCTCGGCATCGGCGGTCATGTCCTGCCAGGTCGGGCTGTCTCGCTCGACCGAGATCGCCATGCAGTATTCGTGATAATAATGGCCGCGATGACTGGCATCGGCGCGAAGCTGATAGAAGTTGCGGCGCTGGATCGCCTGAAGGGCGTCGGCGATGCGATGCAGTTCAGTGTCCTGTGGGGCGTATTCCCGGATCAGACGCGGTGCATGTTTGCGGTAGGAATACCAGGATTCAAAGCAGGTACCGTCCCCCTGCGAAGAAAAGCCCCGGAACCAGATGCAGAGGTCTTGCCGTGTGCCTCCTCCCATCAACCGGACGGGCCGGGTCTTGAGGTTCAGCCCGAGGATTTCCGCGGTGCGCTGGAAATCCTCGTAGACCGCATCGTACCAAGCATAGTCGAAGCCGCCCTCACGATACCAGGCGCGGGCCTTGTCCTTCGCCGCATCGGACAATTCGTTGAGCCGATAGACGGTGGTTTCGATAACCTCAGGCATAGGGATCTCTCCCTTCGAGAACCGAGGAAAGCCAGCCATCGGTGTCGATCCAGTCCACCGTGTCGCCGGTTGCGAGATCGAGGACATGCGCGCCGCCGCCGACGCCATTCAGGCGGGGTCGCGAACAGCTATTTGCCCATTGCATCCCCCATAATCCGGTCAGGCCGAAGGTGGCTGCGCAGTGCATGACAAACCGGATGACATGCTCGGGATCGCCGGTAACGTCATCACGCATCCAGAGCTGCGTGCCGTCATGTTCAGGCTGGATCGAGAGCAGAAAGCCGTTGGCGGGTTCATGTTCGGCACTGCTTCCGTCCAGCAAGGCATTATAGAGATCGACGGCACGGACGGCATTCTCATGCGTCCCGACATCGAGCAGGCAGGAAAAGTGGGTGTGGTAATCGGCCATATCAGCCTCCTGAAACAAGAAAACCCGGCATGGCACCGGGCGGAATGACGGGGATGGGTGAAGCTCAGGCGGCCTGTGGCACGCGGAGCAGATCGGCCGAGGTTTCGCGCCAGAAGGGATCGACCAAGTGGGCCTCCAGCGTAGCGGCGCGGTAACGCAGACGTCTCGCATCACCGGTGGCAGTTGCCCGGAATGCCATGCCACGCAAGCGGCTGGCCTCGGTCACGATCCTGCGTGCCTCGGCATCGGATGCGACCGGCTGTTGCCAGAGGATAATGCCGGCGCGGATTTCGCCGGCGAGGACTAGGCGCTGATCTTGGTCCTGAATGAGCATGATGCACGGCTGAAAATATGGGAAGCTGTCCGGCCCTGTGCAAATATCACCGCGCGACAGGCGCAAGGCTGCGGCCTGGATAGCCTCTTCCGGTGACGGGCATTCCCCAAGCGGGATCACGCGGTCAAAGCTGTTCGCCGCATCACTGGCGTCATAGCTGGCCACACCGAGGCACGAGATGCGCAGCGGCAGCTTTTGCGACCGGAAAAGCGCGGGCAGAACATCGGCAGCCAGAATCTGACCGATGGAACGGAAGGTTTCGGAACGGGCAATGGTCATCGGGATTACTCCATGACGGGCGCCGGTGAGCCTCTCTCTCCGACCCTCAACCCGTCACGGCCGAACGGCCCGCACTCTTCCTCTCAGACCGGGCTTGTTCCCGGTTCCGCTGCCGGCGATGGGGATCATCGCAAGGCTGAAGGCCCAAAGCGCGGGCTGCCGCGCTCGGGCCGTCGGGGATGAGGCGCTTTCGCGCCTTATTCCCACGGGTCCAGCTCCAGCTTCACCATGTCGTCATCGCCGTCGAACTCGGCGGCGGGGCAAGCAGCGTGGGTGCCGTCTCCGGCCTGGAACACAACGATCGAAACCATCAGCGTGGTGGCGAGGCTGGCGGCAAAGGCAGTGGCATCTGCATAGGACATGGGTTCCGGCTCCTGTTTTGGGAGGCGGGGGACCATCCCCCGCGCGACAGGCGCCCGAAGTGTCTGACCGGATCTGCAATCACCCGAGGGCGTTCGGACTCTTTCCGAATCCCCGAGGGCGGCACGCGCGCGTAAGCCGACCCCTTCGGGGTTGAATGTCAAAGAGACGGATCGGACCAAGGTTTGCGCATGTAAGCGGGGGTGGTTTTTCGCATCTGACAGGATGCCGGATACCCGTCGCAGATGCTCCTCCGCGCCAGCCTTGCCACCATGCTGGCATCAGGATCGTGTTATCTTCAGACCAGAGATGGCTGCCGCTTGTCCATGCGCAGAGATGCTCGCGATTATAGTGAAGCTGGAGCTGGAGCAGTGGATCGACGAAAAGAGCTCGTTGCCACCGGTCAGCGTCCGAATGCCGTCATCGCCAATGGAATGAGACCTTCCAGTTCGGCGCGTGTCGCCCCATCACGGGCCTGAAAGGATATCATCTGCATGATACCGTGCAGGAACGCTGCGCCACGAGCGACATCGGTTTTCGGAGGTAATTCACCCTGCTCGCGAGCGCGTTCAAGCCGGGCATGAATCAGCGAACGGGTCAGCTTTCTTGCCTCTTGTAAGAGCATTTGCGGAGCCTGCTGATCCTTGGAGCACTCAATTGCCCCCAGGATCAGCAGGCAACCACCAGGGGGCTGTTGCAAAGCGACGTCCACACTTGCCCTCAGCATCGCCTGGAGGTTTGTGCGCAAATCACCCTCGGCCTCAAGAACACGCATCGGTTCTGCACCAACCGTTGCGATATAGAGCGAAACAGCCTCGCGGAACGCTTCTTCTTTCGAGCCAAAGGCCGCATAAAAACTGGGAGCTGCAATCCCCGCCGCCCGTGTCAAATCTGCAAGCTGTGCCGCCACATAGCCCTTCGACCAGAAGACGCTAAGCATCTTTTGCAAGGCGATATCACGATCAAAGCTGCGCGGCCGTCCGAGAGACATGGGACCTCATTTATGTAATTTCAGATACACAATCTATTGACCCTGGGCTCTCTCTGCAATATCACCATTCTGTAATACCAAATACAGAATGGTGATAGCATGTCGTTGAGCCCAAAAGAGACAGTAGAAAAGCTGTTCCGTCTTGTCGGAACGATGGCCCCCCTCGAACAGATCGGGGCTTTGGTAGCCGAAGATGTTGACTGGTTTATCGCCGGAGACACCGCGAATGTTTCATGGATCGGGCGCAAATCTGGTTCTGCTGGCGCGCAGGATTTCTATCGGCAGATCAGAGAAAAAATCACCTCCGAGCACTTTGCCATCCACGAGATCCTGTCACAAGGAAACCGCGTTCTGGTGATCGGCGAACTGGCCTCAAGGGTGATCAGCACCGGGAAACTAATCGAAACGGAATTCGTCTTCGACCTTGTGGTTGAACAGGGAAAAATCGCCCGCTTCCGCATGTTTGAAGATAGTTTTGCCGTTGCTCAGTCCGTTTCCAATCAAGAGTAAGACAAACTTCCGCTACGTCCCGCATAGCTCTCAAAGAAAAAGCCCGATCACGAGGACCGGGCGAGATGCGGAAACGGAGGGTGATAAACGGGGCGACCGAAGCCGCCCCGCATGAGCTCTATTCTGCGGCGACCATATGCTGTTCTTCCTCGTCGTCAGCCGGGTCGTCCTCGCCATCGCCGGCGAGGAAATCGGGCAGATCGTCGGCTTCCGCCGCAGCGCCCGATGCCGGATCGACTTCGATACCTTCGTCCACCATGCGCAGCGGCTCAGGCAGCCAACCGGTATCGGCCAGCAGGCGTTCGGCTTCCTTGGCCATGTCGCCCTTCTTGAGGTGCCCGATCAGATCGGCGGCCCGGTCCCCAGCACCTTCGCGCACAGCTTCAAGGATACGCGGCTTGGTCACGCGGCCGAGATAGTTGCCCACCGTCGGCCGCCAGCCCACGGCCACCATGTCGAGGCCGGTCGAACGGGCCAGCCGGTCAGCCTGCGACAGGCGGATGTCCAGCCCGTGTTGACTGACGCCCGCGCCGCTATAGGGGTTGGGCTTCTCATAGAGCGCGTTGACACCATAGCTGACGCAATGGGCGAGCAACTCCATGCGCGACCCATCATCCAGATCGGTCAGCCAATCCCAGAGAGCGGCATCGTCTGCCGGGACATGATCGCCCCAACGTTCGTGGCGGTCAGCGATGGCCTTGGCCGACGCGCTATCGCGCAGATCCTCGGCCTGTGCGGGCAGATGGACCTCCCGGACCTGTGCTTCCAGGCAACCGCGACTGGAATGCAGCATGAAGCAATCCATGACCAGCCGGTGCAGCAGTGCCGTCATGGCGACATGTGGGTTCACTGCCACCGCATCCCGCAGCGCCAGCGTGCGATGCGCGGTCAGTTCGCTGACCAGACGATCGGGCAGCGGCTTGATGGTGTCGGCCTCGTCTTCCTCCTCAGTTTCGACCGGCTGGCCGCCCAGCGTGATAACTGCACACATACGGTTTGCCTCCGGTTCTGCCCGCTGGATCACTTCGCCGGTTTCCGGGTCAACGATCTCCGCCTCCGGTTCCGCAGGCGCTTCATCCTCGGCGCGAACATAGCCACGTTCGATCAGCAATGCGCCATCGGCGTCGACGCTGATGAAGACACCCGCCATGCCGATCTGTTCAGGCTTGAAAGTCATCGGACGGCGCTCGAAGGTTTCCAGCTCCTGTTCGATCTCACCCAGGCGGGCGTCGATCTCGTCAGGCAGTTCGTCAGCCTCGCCATATTCGGATTCAAGCCGGTCATATTCGTCGCGCAATGCCTCGCGGGTGGCGCGCTCTTCTTCGCTCAGATCGACCGTAGTGCCGACAATCTGGCGGAGGCCATGATCGTGACCATAGGGAAAGGTGATGGCGACCTCGATCCATTTCCAGCCCTCGGCGGCGATGGCTTCGGCCTCCGCTTTCAGCTTTTCGCCCACCAGCCGGTCGAGCAGCACCGGATCTTGTAGCCAGCCACCATCGTCCTGCTGAAAGAGATCGCGCAGCACGCAGCCGCCAGCCTCCTCATAGGCCTCGATACCAACGAACACTGCCCGCTTTTCGGCGGCGCGGACCGTGGTTTCGGTCAGCAGGCGGCGGATGTGGTAGGGTTCTTTCTGCCAGCCATCCTTGATCGCTTCCCAGACATGCTCCTGCCGGGGATGGTCAGAACTGACGCTGAAGGCCATGAGTTGCTCCAGCGTCATGCCGTCCTCGGCATAGACGTTGAGCAATGTCGGTGAGACGGAAACCAAACGCAGGCGCTGCTTCACCACCTTGGCGTCCACGAAGAAGGCAGCGGCGATGGCTTCCTCGGTCATGCCCTTTTCGCGCATGGCCTGGAAGGCGCGAAACTGATCGAGCGGATGCAGCGGTGCCCGCTCGATATTCTCGGCGAGCGAAACCTCGTCAATCAACACATCGGCGCTGGCCTCCGACACCACGCACGGAACCGGCGCGATTTTTGCGAGGCGCTTCTGCTTGACCAGCAGTTCCAGCGCGCGGAACCGGCGACCGCCGGCGGGCATCTCGAACATGCCGGTTTCCTTGCCCTCGGCATCCACGACCGGGCGGACATGCAGGGACTGGATCAGGCCGCGACGGGCGATGGACTCGGCCAGTTCCTCGACCGAGATCCCGGCCTTGACGCGCCGGACGTTGGACTGGCTGAGCACCAGCTTGTTGAAGGGAATGTCGCGCGAGGACGACAGGGTGATCTTCTGAACGGCAGTGGCCATGTCAGTTACTCCATGACGGACGCCGGTGAGCCTCTCTCTCCGGCTGTCAGCCCGTCACGAAGCGAAGCGCCGCCCTCTTCCTCTGAAGAGAGCGACGCCAGCCGCAGAACCTGAAACCCGGAAATCAGGCACTCCGGTTTTCTGTATCGGCGGATGTACGGGAAAAGCCCGCACCGACGCGGTAGAGCAGACGCTCGGCGGCGCGGATGCTGCCGGTCTCACGGGCGGCCTCGGCCCAGACCGAGATCGGAAAATCCCCGGTGAACAGCAGATCGCGCTCGATGCCCATGCCGAAGGGCAGCCGGACTGACTGCATCTCGCTCAGGCTCCACGAACCCAGTTCGGGATAGCCGAGATCGGCAAGACCGAACATGATGTCGCCATCCTCATCCAGTTCGGTGGCGAGCCAGACGCCTTCACCGAGGGGGTTGAAGAACTTCACGACCGGGATGTGATCCTGATCGCGCTGGCGACCATTCGCCAGCAGACGGTCGCGCTGTGTGCCGGTCAGGAGGATCATGCCGCAGCCCTCCGATCGGTTACGCTGGCATCCGGCTCCACGGTGTCCTCGGCCGGCAAATGCGACAGCAGCCAGTCTGCCGCCTTGCTGGCCTGCGAGGCCGCGCGGACAATGGCGCGGGAATCCTCGCGCATGACCTCCAACCACGACCCAATGTAATCGGCATGGCGCACGGTCGGCACGATCCCGAGCGCCGCGCAGCTGAAAGCCGCAGTTTGCTCGGCAATCATTTCCTCGAAGGCGTATTTTTTCGAGCCGAACGAGCCTGTCAGATCGCGGTTGAGACGGCTGTGATGGCCGCTGGCGTGCCCTAGCTCGTGCAGGGCCGTCCGGTGCCAGTTGATCGGCTCGAAATAGGCTTGCGGAGGCGGCACCTGCACATAGTCGAGCGACGGCATATAGAAGGCGCGGTTACCACCAATGCGGAAGTCGATGCCGGTGGCCCGGATCAGCGCCTCGACCCGCGGCTGGATCAGGCCCGGCGGCGGTGGCGGCGCGACTGCCGTGATGTTATCGGGCAGGCCATCGCATTGCGCGGCGTTAAAGACCGTGAACCGCTTCAGAAACGGTATGGCATGCGCATCCTCACCCGTTTCGCGGGCACGGCGCTTTTCGTCCTCGGGGGTAAAACGGTCGGCATAAACGACGGTGGTGCCGCGCTCGCCCTTCCTGACATTGCCGCCCAGCGAAAGCGCCTGTCGGAAAGTCAGCCACGCCTGACCGGGGAAACCGTGCTGGATGACAGCACCCCAGAGAATGAGAATATTGATGCCTGAATATGACCGGCCGGTTGAAGCATTTCTCGGCAGGCCAAGCGGGGCGGTATCCGGCGATGCGCCCCAGGGCTGGACCCACGGGAGCCGACCTTGCTCCAGTTCGGCGATGATCTTGTTGGTGATGTCGTCGTAAAGGTTGCTACGCGCGCCACCGTCAGCGGGGCTGCGATCGTGTCTGGCCATCGGGATGATCTCCGCGACGGGCGCCGGAAGCCACTCTCCCAGCCCTCAACCCGTCACGGAAAACCCGTCCGCACTCTCACTCTGAAGGGGGCGTTGCGGGGTCTCCCCCGCTGATGGGGGTGCGTCGGCAACGCCAGTGCCGACCAGGGGGAAGGCTTTCCCCATTAAAGCACATAGGACGAGAGCTAAGCGTAAGGCGACACCGTCCCGACATGCTTGCGCGGTGCGTTGAACGGACCGTCGAGAAAAAAGGCGAGATATTCGGCCACCAGCCCCAGTTCGTCATTCTCCTCGCCAACGGGCGCTCGTGTAAAAATTTCCAGGGCGGATGCCAGCAACCGGTCATAGGGCCGTGGATGAATGGCGAATCGTGCAGAGAGCGGGTAGCCAAATTCGGTTGCCATCGCCGCGAAGATGGCGCGCTGCACATGCCCATTGCCATCGAGGAACGGGTGGATCTTCCCGAACCAGCAGAAGGTGTAGGTCAACGCTATCAGCTTGCCGAAGTCGTCAGTGCTCTCATCGCCAATCAGTTCGTGGGTTTGTTGCAGAAGCTGATCCATGCGGGCGGGCACCTCGCCCGGCAGGCAGAATTCATACTGGTTTCCAGGCTCCATTTGGCTGTCGGCGAAAATCCTCCGATTGGCCAGCGAGGTTCCAGCGGTGCCGCGATAGGTGCCGGCATATTCGCCGTGGTCCGGTGGTGCGAAAGACGCGAACAGTTCGCGATGAAGATCGCGCGGATCGGAGAAGATGGCCTGTCGGCGTTTGGGATCGGCTCCAATTTCCGCCAATAGCGCCGTGCATCGGGTCGTCATCGTGGCATCATAGGAGGGCGCGTTGTGAGCCTGCCAAAGCGGAGGTGATGTGGTCATTCGATCTCTCCGGCGCGCGCGGCGCCTGCGTTTTTGATGGTGCAGCGCTGTCTAATGCGAGGGCGCAGAGGTTTCACCGAAGGCGGCCTCTGCCTCCTTCAGGCAGCCATCCCAAAAGGCCATCGCGGCATGAAACTTTGGCAGGACAGGTCTGCCCATGAGGTCGCGAACCTCGCGCGCATCGAAACCAGCGACGTGAGACACGCCACCCGGCACCGACGCATCGGCGACGACGGCAATCGGACCGAAGGCCTCGCTGCGCAGTTGCAGCCCACCCTGGAATTCCTTCAAGAGGGCGTTGCGCGTCGGCTCGATGAAGTCGCCGAAGATCGGATCCCGCTTCCAGGAAGGCCACTGCGCCTTACTCCAGGCACGCCGATCGGTGTCGGCACAGTCCACCTTCTCGAACACGTGACCGACCGAGCGGAGGAGGGCTATGATCGCCACATATTGGGATTGATAATCGGCGACTGGCCGCATCATGCTGTCGTCGCGCTGGAAACGGGCGACAAGGTCGCGGATGAAGTTGAGCTGCGCGCGTGCGACGAGCATCGTTCAAAGCGCCCGAAAGGCCGCTTCGATATCGGCGGCCGTGTTGGTGTCGTCGAATGCGTGCAGCACCGCCCCGGTCTGAGTGCGGTCGCGGATTTCGATCTTTTCTGTCTCATGGTTGTAGGCGAAGACGTAGGTCTTACCCGCGATGTTCACCCACAGCATGTTGGCGGGGCTGCCCGCGAAGCGGCGGATCCGGATGGAATCGGGCTCGCCGCGCCAGATGATGCCGCCGAGCAGCGCCAGGGCGATACCCTTCAACTTGCCAGCATAATGATTGGCACGCCCCATCACGCCGGCAGCGTATGTGTGCAGTTCTTCGACGTCCTTGGCAGTGATCGCCATGTTTCCTCCCCTGTAACGCGCCGTGCTCAGGCTCGGCGGAGCCTGCGCTCTATCCGCACGCGCTGATAGCCGTGTGAATGGACCTGCTGGCGCAGTTGCCAAATGTCGCGGATATTGAAGGCCACGGCCGCTTTGAGCGGGCTGGCAAACGTCGCATAATATGTCCAGCGGGTGTCGGCAGGCAGCGGCGCGTTTTGCCTGCGGTCGGTTATAGCTACGTCGCGCGGGTCGCTGGTGCTGCGGAAAGCGTGGAACGTGACCCAATCTGGTCGCCGATAGCGCGCCGCCTTGCTGAAGGGCACGGACTGAACCTTCACGTCGGTTTGGTCGAGCACCCAACCCTGCTGCTCCAGTATCTGACGCACCATGTGACCGACCATCTGCTTGACGCGATCGGCCAGGATGTCCTCGCGGAATTCGGCGAGGAGCTGTTCCTCAATGCCCTCCACGGCTGGCTTGCTGAGTTGGGAAGCCGTCTCCAGCCGGGCGACGTTTTCCGGCAGGGTAACGAAGGCCCATATGCGCTGACCAAGTTCGGACGCATAGAGCGACGCAAATTTCTCGGGGCTATACGTAAACATGATGGGGCCTCCTTTACCGGGCATATTTGCCCGGTTATAAGTACCTGTCAATGGCGCTTACGGAAAATCCGCGGCCAAGTGGGGAGGAAGGCGCGGCTATGCTTGAGGTTGGGGGTGCCATGCGGACGATATCAGGAGCTGAAGCGAGGGTGCTGGTCGAAAGCCAGTTAGCCGCACACGGCAACGGCGTGCTTTCGGTTCTTGCCCAATACCGGCGCGATGATGCGATAGCCGCATGGCATGACACGATCCGAGCTGTGGAGGAGTTCATCAATCTTCCGAAGTTTGGGATCGAGGACGATGAGCTCCGAGCTTGGATATATCAGGTTCGACTAGACGATACTTTTTCGTCAAACCCATGGCCAACATGGCTCGCCGTACGCAAAACACTTGAAGCATATTTTGAGGCGCCCGTGGTTTCGCGCTTCATGCAGGTTATGTTACAAGCTGGTGCGATAAGGGAACACTTTGCCAGTGTACGCTCTGGTACCGTAAACACGAGTATTACGCTCGACACAATCGGCAGTGCCATCGACTATTTTCAGTCGCGGCGTCGACACTTCCTTTCGATTCTATACACCATGCCCTACGCGTGCTCTGGATCAGAGACTCTCCAGCCATTTGACGCGCTGAGAACTTTCGTGCCGCTAGTCGAGCATAGCTGCATCGCTATAACTGGCTTTCATTATAAGCTTGCGCTGATCGATGCCTTGCCGGATTTCAGTCTTGAGATCGACAACTTCGGCGCAATGGCGAGCCACGGCTTCGAGACCTTGGATGACTATTTTCTCGAACCGGAGCGCGCATCGATCCATGTGATGGCCGAACTGCGGGGCGACCTGTTCACGATGCCCCAAATGGAGCCACTGGATCAAAGGAAGATATTTTCGGCCGCCGAACTGCGCAATGGCGTGAAGCTGATCGGGGCGACCTACGAGGCCTTCGGCCTGAAGGACTCCGATTTTTCCGCCATGGGCCTGCTGGTGGTCGCCTTCGCACGCCATTGCCGCGACGACTATTACGTCGAGATCGGAAAGGAGAAGTTCCGCTCAATGCTGCGCGTGCAATCCGCGCTCAACCCCGCGGAGCTTGAGACGCTCCTTGTCAACAAGCCCTCGGACTATGCGACGAACACCAATGCCTATCAGCCGTTCCTGGACCTTGGAGATAGGGTCGTCTCGAACGTCAATCTTCTGTCGCGCTTCCTCTACGCGTTCAAGAATGTCCATCTCGGCAGCCGTCGGCGCTTCCAGATCCACGCCGGCTTCATTTTCGAGGACATGGTAAAGCGCGACCTCGACGGCATGGGCTTCACCGTGACAGACATCAAGCGGATCAATCGGAAGGAATTCGATGTCGTCGCCACGCGCGGCGGCGTGATCTTCAACCTCCAGTGCAAGAATAACTGGATTGATCTGTCGAAGATTGAGGCTGAGCCCGCGCTGTTCGTCCGATATAATCGATCTCTGACGAATTATTATGCGCGCGCCCTGAAGAAGGAGCGCGGCCGCGAGCATCTCCTGAAACAGAAACTGGGAATGGATAAGATCGTGCATTACGTGGTCAGCCGATTTCCGGTGATCGGCGCCGACCCCGCGGTGATCAACTACAATCAGATTGATCGGCTTGGTTTCGCCGACCAGGCGGGCGCATGACGAATCCTGCGGATATTCGTGACCTGCTCTTACGCTTCACGGGCCCCGACCTGACGCAGACGCTTGCGCGGATCGAGGGCGCAGTGCGCGGCGTAGCAGCGGAGGATTGCGCAAACTTTTTCGAGGGCGCTGGCGTTGGCCGCGAGGCGTTGGCCGCGGCGGCCGAGATGAAGCGCCTAGCCGCTCAGATCAATGTGACCATCCATGCGCTCGGCATCCTGCTCTGTCTTCCACACATCCTCGAACCGGATGAGCGGGTCGAATATGTGTCGCTCGGCGCTGGAAATACCGGGCGCGAGTTCGACCTGGAAACCAACTTGCGTGTCGCCGAGTTCAAATTCATTCGGTGGCGGGGCGGCGCGGAATCGATCCGTCAGAACTCCGTGTTCAAGGACTATCTGCTGCTTGCCGAGCATCCGACCCCAAAACGGAAATATCTCTATCTGCTAGGCACCGAACATGCGCTCAAATTCCTGCAAGGCGGTCGCGCCCTGGCGAGTGTGTTGAGCCGGAATGACAAACTGCAAAAAATATTCATGGCCCGCTTCGGCCAGAGTTTCAGGACCGTCGGACAATATTACGCCGTTCACGCTGACGATGTTCAGATAATAGACGTCTCCCCTTGGCTTTCGGAGCTGGCTGAAAAGCTAATCGCCGAGCCGGAAGTTTCTTCAGGACAATTCTAAAAAGGTGCGTTGCACATTCGCACTGCGACGGCTTGAAACCCGTGAGTTGTAAGGTCTCCTTTTTCTACGCCACAGTATCCTATTAACCGCACAGTGGTGCCCGAGACCTTCCTTGCGATGACATTCCGGGTTTCCATTGTCCCAGCCCCTTTCCGGGGATGGGATTTGGGAGACGATGGCAGTCAAGCGGAACAGGATCAATATCGAGGTTACACCCTCGACCGGGCCGGAAACGGACCGGAATGATCCCGCACGCAAAGACGCTGCCTTGATGTCACTGGCTCGCCTGATTGGTCGCCAGATCGCCCGCGAGCAATTTGAGCGCAAGCTGGCAGCGGAACGCAAAGCACAACGCCACCTGCGTAGCTGACTTGCAAATCTCCTTGCGTTTATACGTATAACACGTATTATATAGGCAGACCTATTCTCCTGGAGTCTGCGATGGCAACCACAACCTCCCTCGAATTTCAGCGCAAGTTCGGACAGTATCTGAACGAGTCTCACCGTGAGCCGGTAGAGATCACGCGACATGGCCGGCGCGAGTTTGTGCTGATGTCGGCCGCCCAATATGACGAGCTACTGTCAGCGGCGCAGCGCAGCGCCAAGACTGTTGAAGCCGCTTCCGAACCTGAACAGAATTAAGATTCCTCCCCGAACACGGAGCTCGAAAGGACTGCCGATATGACCCGCGTTGCGCTCTATGCCCGATATTCTTCCGACAATCAGCGCGAGGCGTCGATCGAGGACCAGTTGCGCATCTGCCGCGAGGAGGCGAAGCGCGAGAAGTGGAAGATCGTCGGAACCTATAAGGATGCGGGCATCTCAGGCGCGAGCATGATCCTGCGGCCTGGCATTCAGGCGCTCCTGCAGGACGCACAGGCAGGCCAATTCGACATCGTGATGGCGGAGGCACTGGATCGCATCAGTCGCGACCAGGCTGACGTGGCAACCTTCTACAAGCACCTCAAATTTGCTGGCGTTCCCATTGTCACGCTGTCCGAGGGCGAGATCAGCGAGCTTCATGTCGGCCTCAAGGGCACGATGAACGCGCTGTTCCTGAAAGACCTTGCCGCCAAAACCCATCGCGGCATCCGCGGCCGCGTCGAAGACGGCAAGTCGGGTGGCGGTCTGTGCTTTGGCTACAATGTCGTGAAACAACTCGATGCGCGCGGTGATCCCATTCGCGGCGACCGGGAAATCAACGAAGCCGAGGCGAATGTTGTCCAGCGCATCTTCCGCGAGTTCGCCGCCGGCGTGGGTCCGCGCACAATCGCCCGGACATTGAACGAGGAAGGTGTCCCCGGTCCGGCTGGCAAGCTCTGGAGCGACACCACCATCCGGGGCCATGTGAAGCGCGGGACGGGGCTGGTGAATAATGAACTTTATATCGGTCGTCTGATCTGGAACCGGCTTCGCTACATAAAAGATCCATCGACCGGAAAGCGCGTGTCACGCCTGAACCCGGAATCGGAATGGATCATCAAGGATGTGCCGAATCTGCGCATTGTCGATGACGAACTCTGGCATTCGGTCCGTGTCCGGCAGGACGAGATCGCCGAGAAGTTTGCCAACGTCACCGAAGCCGTGCGCAAACACCATAAAAAGAACCGCCTGAACGGCACACGTCGGCCGAAGTCCCTTCTGTCCGGCCTGGTGTTCTGTGGCTGCTGCGGAGGCCCCTACTCGCTTCGCGGCGCGGATCGGTTCGCCTGCTCGAACCACATCAGCAAGGGCGCGTGTTCCAACAGCCGCACGATCCCACGTGAAGATCTGGAAGCCCGCGTGCTCTCCGGCCTGAAGGACCAGATGATGGCGCCTGAGATCGTTGAGGAGGCGATGCGCGCCTATGCGGAGGAGACCAACCGGCTGAACCGGGAACGCCGCTCCAGCGGCGATGCCTGGAAGGCAGAACTGGTGAAGATCGAGAAGCAGATCCGCGGCATCATCGAGGCGATCAAGGCTGGCATGTTCCATGAGAGCATGAAGGCAGAGATGGACACGCTGGAGGCGCGCAAGACCGAACTGAACAGCCTGCTGGCCGACGCGCCAGAGGACACACCGGACATTCTGCCGAGCGCCTCGGCGATCTATGCGAAGAAGGTTTCCGCCCTGACCAAGGCGCTCAATCGCAAGGAGGAGCGGCAGGAAGCAGCAGAGACTTTACGTGGCCTGATCGAGAGGATTTCGCTGACGCCGGGGCCGGAACGCGGCGAGATTTACGCGACGCTGCACGGCGAACTCGGCACGATCCTCAACTGGGTTGAGCAGCAAGCCATTGGAAAGGCTGCAAAAACAACAAAACCCGCAGCGGATGCTACGGGTTTGTCGGTATCAGTGGTTGCGGGGGCAGGATTTGAACCTGCGGCCTTCAGGTTATGAGCCTGACGAGCTACCGGGCTGCTCCACCCCGCGTTGACTGCTACCCGATTTGGATCGGGATATGTCTTAGAATTGGATAAAGC